>VOFH01001176.1_pt1:640000-2290000 | contig 2790000 bp, 2648 predicted proteins | sample 5384091 | NCBI WGS metagenome assembly VOFH01 (sample SAMN12384727, study PRJNA508395) | human gut metagenome | isolation source: healthy gut G | host: Homo sapiens | reverse complement strand
CGCTTGGACATTCAACGAGATTGAGAAGTATGGTGGGGATAGGCGTAAAATCTTTGTCTCAGGTCATTCCGCCGGAGGTTATTTAACGAATATGGTCGGACTGGATAAGAAGTGGTTGACTAAGTATCGGATAGATGCTGATGCCATCGCCGCATTAATCCCTTTCAGCGGTCATGCGATCAGCCATTTCGCTTATCGGCAGGCAGAAGGGAATGAAAGATACCCAACCGAGTATCGACGAGTTCGCCCCTTTGTTTTACGTACGTCCTGACGCTCCTCCATTGATTATCGTCTCGGGCGACCGGGAGATGGAGATGCTGGGCCGCTATGAGGAGAACGCCTATTTTTGGCGTATGATGAAAGTGGCCGGACATAAGAATACTTATATCTATGAGTTGGACGGATATGATCATGGATCGATGGCCGCTCCCGCCTTTCACATCTTAAAGAATCACGTGAGGATGATCTTGAAGGGTTCAGAAACCCGGTAATTTGATTAACTATTAATTTAATACGTATGGTTCTCTTTTCTTTATTAATGGTCTTGATTTGCTTGAACGCATGTTCTGGAGCGAAGATCTCGGACAATGTAACGGTGTATGTCACGACAAACGATCGTGCGAAAGATTTCGTGAGAAGTGAGATCGCCTTGGGGGACAAACAAGCCGCCTCGCCTTGCGTGATAACGATAGACCCTTCGGTGCGCTATCAGACGATGGATGGCTTTGGTGCCGCCGTGACAGGCTCTACCTGCTATAACTTGATGCGGATGGCTCCCGAGGATCGGACAGCTTTCCTGAAAGAGACTTTCTCTGATACGGAGGGGATGGGGTATAGCTATATCCGTATCTCGATTGGCTGCTCGGACTTTTCTTTAAGTGAGTATACTTGTTGTGACACGAAGGGTGTCGAGAATTTCGCCTTGCAGAGCGAGGAGAAGGAGTATGTGATACCGATCTTGAAGGAGATCTTGGCGATCAGCCCTTCTATAAAAATCTTGGGATCGCCTTGGACTTGTCCAAGATGGATGAAGGTGGATAACTTAAAGGATTTGCGCCCGTTCGAGTCGTGGACTAGCGGACAGTTGAATCCCGCTTATTATCAAGATTACGCTACCTATTTCGTGAAATGGATACAGGCGATGGAGGCCGAGGGGATTCCTATCGAGGCGATAACTCCCCAAACGAACCTTTGAACCGAGGAAATTCCGCTTCCTTATTTATGGGATGGGAGGAGCAACTCTCTTTCCTGCGTGACGCTCTAGGCCCTAAACTGAAAGAGACTGGCCTCAAGACGAAGATCTACGCTTTCGACCATAATTACAATTACGATAATATGTTGGAGCAGCAAGGCTATCCGATGAAAATCTACGAGGATGAGAATGCCGCTTCTTTCCTGACAGGTGCCGCTTACCATAATTACGGGGGCGACCGGGAGGAGTTGAATAACGTAAACGGCAAGTTCCCCGATAAAGAATTAATATTTACGGAAACTTCTATCGGCATGTGGAATGATGGACGTAACTTAGAGAAACGCTTGATGGAAGATATGGAGGAGACGGCCTTGGGTACGGTGAATAACTGGTGTAAGGCAGTTATCGTATGGAACTTGATGCTGGATAACGAGCGGGGACCGAACCGAGAGGGTGGTTGCCAGACTTGTTATGGTGCCGTGGATATCGATCGCTCGGATTATAAGACGATTACCCGGAATTCTCATTATTATATTATCGGTCATTTATCCTCTGTGGTGAAGCCGGGGGCAGTACGGATCGGCTCTAAAGGGTATACGGCTGATGGGATTATGTATTCCGCCTTCGAGAATTTAGATGGAACAGAAGCACTTGTTTTACTAAATAATACGGACGAGGCTAAAAATATAACGGTAAACAGCGGTGAACGTTCATTTACCTATGAGGTTCCCGCTAAAGCAGTCGCTTCTTTCCGTTGGAATCTTTACTAATAAGGAGGGTGTGTTAAAAGTTGGTATTATGGCACGCAGATTTAGCAGATTTACGCAGATAATATATTGATTTTCATATCATAAATCTGCGGTCATCTGCTCAATCAGCATTATCTGCGTGCCATGTTCACACTTTTGACACACCCCCGAATGTCCAATAACTTTATCTATAGTGGCAACAAGCCGGTAGCTTATCATATACGGCTTTATCCGCCTTATCCATATCCGTGTCATGGCCTACTTTAGCGATCGCCTTGCTGATCGCTTTTGGGGAGGTCTTTTTCGGATCGTACTGGAGATGGATCATCTGGGTATCTTTGTCCCAATGAGCGGATAACACACCTTTTACCCCTTTTGCCGCTTTCTCGATACGTTCCTTGCACATATCGCAAGAGCCTTTGACACCGAACATGGCATGCTCGGAGGCTACCCCCGTGGCGCTTTGCGCATGCATCATATGCCCCTCATGCCCAGTCATAGGCTTGGCGGGCTCGTCGCCGTTATTCATCATGGAAGTTTTTCCCTCCAGCTGTGCGCTGGCGTCTATGGCGAAGACTCCGTTGGTTACGATTTCCTCACCTTCTCGCAAGCCATTCAAGATAACATAAGAGTTACCAAGGGAAGGGCCTAGCTCCACCTCACGCATCAAGAAAGCGGGGGTATTCGTATCCGGTTGCTTTACGTACACGATAGCACGTTTACCCGTCCAGAGCACAGCGGTTTGCGGTACGACGATCTCGTTCTTATAGTTGCGGAGCGGGGCGCTTACGTTTGCCGTGGCGTACATCTCGGGCTTGAGCTCCAAAGAGGCGTTCGGTACCTCTACACGGACCTTGGCGGTACGGGTCGTCGTGTTCAAGATCGGGTCGATGAAAGAGATCTTACACGAGAACTTCTTGCCGGGTAGCGCTTGCAGGGTAAATTCCACCGGATCACCTTTGCTAAGGAAAGGGAGATCCACCTCGAAAGCGTCGAACAAGGCCCATACCTTCGTGAGGTTCGCCACGTCGAAAAGGATAGCTCCTTGGGATACATAATCACCTTGGCTTACCCGCTTGGACAGGACGATACCGCTCGTGTTCGACTTGATCTCTACAACCGGGGAGATAGAGCCGGACTTCTCGATAGCGGCGATCTGGGCATCTGTCATCTTCCATAAATATAGTTTTTCACGGGCGGCCTGTATCAATTGAGATTGTCCCATGCGGATCGCTTCCAACAATTCTTGCTGGGCGGTGAAAAGCTCTGGGGAGTAGAGGGTAGCGAGGGTCTGTCCGGCACGCACCGTCTCACCCGTGAAATCAACGTTCAAGCTCTCGATGCGTCCGCTTACATGGGCTGTTTGAGATTGCAGGCTACGCTCGTCCGGTACGATCTTGCCGTATAAACGGACTTGCTTGACCGGATTCTGGCGGGATACCTTGGAGGTTTGTACGTCCGCTAAGGCTGCTGCTTCTTCCGAAAGCTGAATGGCGTTGGGATCGATGGCCTTGTCGGAGAAGGAGCTCTTACGTACAGGGATCAAATCCATGGCGCAGATAGGGCATTTACCCGGCTTGTCTTGGCGAATTTGGGGATGCATGGAACAAGTCCACTCGCCGGCCTCGTTCTGTTGGAGGTCGTGGCCATGCGTAGGGGCGTGAACTTCCGTGCCGGTCTCGCTCGCTTGTGACGTATGGCTGTCGGTATCGGAGTTATGGAACAGGAGCCAGCCCAACAAGAGGCCGCCCGCTAGGAACAGGATATATATCAGGTACTTGGATTTTACGGTTTCATTTATATTTTTCATTTTCTTATTCGTTTACAGAGGTGGATATTAATTTCTCGATTCCGGCGATTTGGGTATTATATTCCGCTATCGCTTCGCTTTTCTTCAAGTGATAGTCCAACATTTGTCGCTCCACTTGGATCACGTCGGTCAAGGTCGTTCTTCCTGTCGAGAATTCCCGGACGATCAGTTGGTAGGTGGCCAACGATAGATCGTATTGTTTCTGGTACAAATCGATTTTCCGTGCGGCATCTTCCAATTGCTGGGTAATACGGATATACTCGGCTTGCAGCTGGTTCATCGTGTTCTCGTACTTCAACTCGCTGGATTTCCAATAATGCTTGCTTTCCCGTTGCTGTGCGTTATATTTTTTACGGAAGATAGGAAGGCTGATCTTTAGCATGGGCATGAACATATCCTTTCCGTTCATACCGGACATAGAGCCCATAGACATATCCTCCGGTTTCTTCCCGATCAAGGAATACTGGAGGCCGATACCTAGCATGGGGTAACTCATTTTCTTGTCCATCTCCGCCTTGGCCCGGTAAGCGTTTCCTTCCGCCTCCAGCATGGTAAGCATGGGGTTGTTGGAGATGACGCTGTCGAGAGCCATCGACTCACTCCATGAGAGAGGAAGCCGTTCCAACGAGTCGGGGACGGAAATCGGGGTAGCTAGCGACTGATTGAGCAACGTATTAAAAGCAGCCTCGGCCGTTTTCCGTTGCGATAACAAGGAGGCTAGCGTATTCTCCAGTTCTACCTTCTCCATCTGGATTCGCAGTACGTCCGACATTCCGCCCATGGAGTTGCCACTTCCCATAGAGCCTCCACCCATAGGGCTATCGCCGGACATTCCGGACATCGTACTACCGGATGCTCCCGTGCTTTGTACCGTAGGGCTTCCCATGCTACTGCCTCCCATACCCGACATACCTCCACCGGATACGGCGGGAGGAGTCGATGGAGCAGAAGATACGGGGAGGGTAGGACGGAGGAACCGCCCGCCTTCGCCGACGGAGCGGAGAAGCGGTTCAATGCCAACTGTTCCAACTGGTCTAGCAGACGAAGGTTCGCCTGCGTATTTTTATATTGCTCGCTGATATTGCAAAGCTGGTACCATTGACTCTTCACCTCGTAATACAGGTTGTTGCGACTGTTACGGAATTGTTCGTAAGCCATCCGGGCCATCTCGGTCGCCTCGTTGCGGGCCGCCTTCCGGGTACCGAACCAAGGGAACATTTGCATCAAGGTGAAATCCGCTATTTGCTTTCCGGACAAGATCTCCATCGGTTTCAGGAAGAAACCGATCTCCAGTTCCGGGTCCGGATAGGCTCCGGCTTGCGGGACTTTCTCCAAAGATGCCTTATACAGGGAGAAGTCGGCGTTGATCTGCGGATTGTTACGTGCTGCCAGTTCCAGATAATAGCCTAAACTATCGGCCGGCTGGGAGTAAGCGAAAAGGACGTTTAGCATCCCCAGTACACCTGCCATGATGATTGATCTGATTCTTTTATATCTCATAAGTCGTTACCTCCTCTTGAATTTTATTCTTTTGTTCTTTCTTTATAGCGTTCTCCCGCCACCAGCATTGCAGGACGGGAACGACAAACATGGTCATACTCTGGATCAGCATTCCTCCGAACGTAGGGATAGCCATCGGTACCATGATATCCGCCCCCTTACCGGTAGAGGTAAGTACGGGGAGCAAAGCGATCAGGGTAGTGGCTGTAGTCATGGCCGCTGGGCGTACCCGTTTCAGTCCGGCGGCTACTACCGCTTCCCGGATATCGTGCTTGGTGCGGGGGTCTCGCTCGAGGAATACATGATGGATGTAGGTTCCCATCAATACCCCATCATCCGTAGCCACACCGAACAAGGCGATGAAACCGACCCAGACTGCCACGCTCAGATTGATCGTGTGCATCTGGAAAAGATCCCGCATATTCTCTCCGGCGATGGAGAAGTTCATGAACCAATCCTGTCCGTAAAGCCATAGCAAGATAAAACCTCCGGCGAAGGCCACGAACACCCCGGAGAAATGGATCAGTGAGGCAGTGACCGTCTTGAATTGAAAGTATAGAACCAGCAGGACGATCAACAAGGCGAGGGGAACGACGATCATCAGCCGGCTGGTGGCACGCTCCTGCTGCTCGTAATTGCCGGCGAACTTATAGGATACGCCGGGATCAAGGTTCAACTCGCCCTCCTTTATCTGTTGCTCAAGGATGCGGGAAGCCTCTTTCACGATATCCACTTCCGCCTTCCCCGCCAGTTTGTCGAAGATGACGTAGCCTACCAAGAAAGTGTTCTCGCTTTGGATCATCTGCGCTCCACGGGTATAGTTGATATCGGCTAGCTCTTTAAGCGGGACTTGCGCCCCAGTGGCGATCGGTACGAGGATCATACCTAGCGCCTCCGGATTATCTCGAAGCTCACGAGCGTAGCGTAGGCGCACCGGGAAACGTTCCCTGCCTTCCACAGTGCGGGTCAGTACCATGCCACCGACAGCGGCACTTAATATCTCTTGCAAGTCCTCCACGTTTACGCCGTAACGGGCCATATTCTCACGGTTCAGTTCGATCTCCAGATAAGGGGCGCCTACCGCACGGTCGTAAAATACGGAAGAGGGGATAACGGAGGGTACCTCTTTCAATGCCTTCTCGATCGCCTTTCCGGCTTTCTCGATCGTCTCCAGATCCGGGCCATACACCTTGATACCCATCGGGGCACGCATACCGGTGGATAACATGACGAGACGGGCCTCGATAGGCTGCAGCTTCGGGGCGGAAGTCAATCCCGGAAGATGGGTGACGTTCACGATCTGTTGCCAGATATCGTTCGTGTTCTTGATCTCCGGTCGCCATTGGCGGAAGTAATCGCCTTTAGCGTCTGGGATCAGGCTGTCTGAGGGAATCAGCCGGAAACCGTCTTTGGGGTTATATACGCCTCCATCTTTTAGGAGATACTCCCCTTGCCGGTTTACCTTGAAACGTTCCCTTTTCCCGTCCTCATTCAGGATACATTCCGGACGGTAGTTGATCATATTTTCGAACATCTGTACCGGCGCTGGATCGAGGGCGGAGTTTACACGGCCCCATTTACCGATGGCGGTCTCCACCTCGGGGATAGAGGCCAGCCGTTTGTCGAGCGCCTCTATATAATCAAGGTTTTGCTCGATACCGGAATGCGGCATGCTAGTCGGCATCAGTAGGAAAGAACCTTCGTTCAGGCTAGGCATAAACTCCTGTCCGATGCCTCTCCATATCCAGAAACCGAATACGATGGTAGCTCCCGGAATCAACATGAATTTCCAGCGGTTATCCAAGCACCAGCGCAATATCCTCTCATAATACATAACGAGCAGCCACAGGATGCTTAGGATGATGGCTACGCAACCCGCCACGAACAATATATTGGGGAGCATCCCTTTTTGCGGCCCCATCGGCAACCATTCCTCGGATAGGTAATAGATCGTGACAAAGAGGGTGATACCGATATTGATATAAGTGCTCATTTGAGGCTTCTTCCAATAACCGGACAATAGATTATTCACCCCGACTGCCGTTAGCCCGATAGCCGGAATACTTCCATAAATAATAAGTAAGGCGATTCCGGCCACGATCAACAGGCAATTCAGTATTTTCCGTATCAGCCTTGAATGGATCTTTATCGAGAACAACCAATACGATAGGGAAGGAAGCAAGATCAATCCCAGCACGAAGGCGGAAGCCAAAGCATACGTCTTGGTATAGGCCAAAGGCGAGAACATCTTCCCTTCCTGCGCCTCCATGGTGAAGACGGGGAGGAAGCTGACGATCGTCGTGATCATCGCTGTGCTGATTGCCCCGGACACCTCGCTTACCGCCTTATAAATAAGGTTGACAAACGCCTTTCCCCCCTGTATATGCCTGTTCTCGGGCATCTCCCGGTAACGGATGATACTTTCCACGAAGACGACCCCTACATCCACCATCACGCCAATGGCGATCGCTATACCCGATAAAGCCACGATATTAGCCGCTACCCCCGTATAACGCATGATGATGAACGTGGCGAGCACCGCTATCGGTAGCATGCTGGCGATAACGATAGAGGCCCTCAGATTGAGTACCAGCACGATGATGACGATCACGCAGATCAATATCTCGTGGGAAAGGGCGGTCTCCAACGTCCCGATCGTCTCCTTGATAAGCCCCGTACGGTCGTAGAACGGCACGACGGTTACCTTGGAGACCGTCCCGTCCGCCAGTACCTTTTGGGGCAATCCCGGCTCCATCTCCTTGATCTTCGCCTTTACGTTATTGATAACCTCCAAGGGGTTGGAGCCATAGCGGGCTACTACCACTCCGCCCACGGCCTCCACACCCTCCTTGTCCAGCCCTCCCCGTCGGGTTCCGGGACCGATATTCACGAACGCCACGTCCGATATGCGAACCGGTACGCCTTCCCGAACGGTGATGACGGCATTCTCTATATCTTTTACATTCTTGATATACCCCAAGCCCCGGATCAGGTACTCCACCTTGTTGATCTCCATCGTCTCGGCGCCGATATCGAGGTTGTTCTTCTTGATGGCGCTCATGATATCCATCACGGAGACGTTGAAGGTATACATGGCATCCGGGTTCAACTCGATCTGGTACTCCTTCACGAAGCCGCCCGCCGAGGCAACCTCGGATACCCCCTCGGCGGAGGATAAGGTGTACTTGACGTAGAAATCCTGTATCGTACGCAACTCCTCGGCGTTCCAGCCTCCGGTAGGTTTACCGGTCTTGGGGTCCCGTCCTTCCAGCGTATACCAATAGATCTGCCCGAGGGCGGTAGCGTCCGGTCCCAAGGTAGGCTGTACGCCTTCCGGCAAGGTTCCCAGAGGCAGGGAGTTCAGCTTCTCCAATATACGGGAACGGCTCCAGTAGAACTCTATATCGTCATCGAAGATAATGTATATGAAGGACATCCCGAACATGGAGGAACTACGGATCGTCTTCACTCCCGGGATACCTAAAAGAGAGGTGGTCAGCGGATAGGTGATCTGGTCTTGTATATCCTTCGGCGAGCGGCCCATCCATTCCGTGGCCACAATCTGCTGGTTATCGCCGATATCGGGGATGGCGTCTACCGGAATCGGATTCCGGGGAATGATCCCTCCGTGCCAATTGAAGGGGGACGTGGAAATGCCCCATACGATAATCAGCACTAGTAAAAGTAAGGTTACCACCCTGTTCTCAAGGAAGTAACGAATGATTCTATTTAACATTTGAATGAGCTTTTATGATTTGAAAACATATGAGAACGCTTATTTGTTCGTCTTTGAAGGCAAGCGATCACATGAGTACTCGTGATGTTTTACGCCAGTACTCGCAATGGATTACTCCAGTATTTGCAATGGATTACTCCAGTACTTGCGGTGGATTACTCCAGTACTCGCAATAGATTACGCCGGTACTCGTGCGTAAACAGACGTAAATCGCCTTTTAAAAAGGAAGCCTATACCGCTAAATCAAAAAAGTACAATGATGGACGAATAACGGGATAGCGCTATTCTCCTTGGGTGGATTAATAAAGGGATTGGAACGTGTTGTCTCGTCTCGCCCGGCGATCTTATAGGAGTCGAGTAGATCGAACAACAAAACTACAGCGACAGGAGCGGACAATTGCACGAGCGTATTCGCCACATCCTGATCGACGGATAACTTAACATATTCCGTCTCGGTAGAGCAGCACTTATGGGACGTGCCCGCCTCACCGCAACTGGGACAAGTGTCAAGATACAGCAAGCTCACCTCCGCCAACTTACCCATACAATAATGGTAATTCAGCGCAAACCCAGAGGAAACCCCGAGGTAAAGAACAGCGAGTATGAACAATAAAAATCTTCTCATCCCAAATAATATATTCCGCAAATATATGAATATTTTTTGAACGGGCAATAGGGTGGAAAAAGTGCTCGTAGGGTTGTTAAAATCAGAACCTTTTCTTTATAGCCTTGTTCAAGGTAGGTAATTAATCTAAACAAAACACATTTATGAGACTATTTGTACAAGGAGCAGTATTACTGCTAGGTATGGGATTCTTATCGGCTCCCGCTAAGGCTCAAAAGGTGGTCATCGAGGATGATGCGCCAAATTCGATAGTCCTTGTCAGCCAAGACAAGGCAGGTGATGAAATCGTGAGGATAATGAATGAGACGCAGAGCCCTCGTTTCCACGACCCGAAAGCCCCCCGCTTCGTATTGACCGATCGTAAGGGACGTTTCGCCTTGGGTATCGGCGGTTACGTGAAGGCTACGGCGGAGTATGATTTCGGCGGGATCTCGGATGATGTCGATTTTTATCCGTCCATGATCCCGAATGGTGGGCAGAACTACGTCCGTAACCAGTTCCAGATGGACGCTACTACCAGTACGATATTCTTGAAATTAGTGGGTCGTACCAAACACCTCGGGGATTTCGTCGTGTATACGGCGGGTAACTTCCGGGGAGGCAGCAAGGTCTTCGAGCTCCAGAACGCCTATGTGTCTTTCCTTGGTTTCACGATGGGTTACGATTATAGTACCTTCATGGATCTGGCCGCTCTTCCGCCCTCGATCGATTATGCGGGGCCTGCCGGACAGGTTTTCAGCCGTGCCACCCTGTTACGCTATGAGCGTGCTTTCGGTAAGGGATGGAAAGCGGGTGTAGGTATCGAGATGCCAGTGGTGGATGGCATCACGAACCAAAGCGTGAATATCAGTAACCAACGTATGCCGAACTTCCCTGCCTATATCCAATACGCTTGGAATAAGAGCAGCCATATCCGTGTAGCTGGTATCGTACGTAATATGACGTACGAGAACTTGGTGGCGCAACGGGCCGAGTCTAAGGCCGGCTGGGGCGTGTTTGCCGCCTCTACGTTCAATGTGACGAGCAAGCTGAACTTCTACGGTCAGGCTACTTACGGCCGGGGTATCAGCCAGTTCTTGAATGATATCAGTAATCTGGACGTGGATCTGGTTCCGGACCCCGAGGCCAAAGGCAAGATGCAAGTGCTTCCGATGATGGGTTGGTATGCTGGCTTGCAGTATAATATCACGCCGAAGGTATTTGTCTCCAGTACCTATAGCCAGACTCGTTTATACAGCGAGAATGATTACCCGGTTACTCCGTCGGATCAATACCGCTACGGTCAATACTTGGTAGCCAACATTTTCTGGAACGTGAACGCCAATCTGCAAGTCGGCGCCGAGTACTTGAGAGGTTGGCGTACCGATTTCAACGATATGACCCGCCACGCCAATCGACTTAATGTTTCCGCTCAATATAACTTCTGATAATGTAGCGTTTTGTAAATGTGCCACACCGGGGGATTCTTGGTGTGGCATTTCTTTTCGAGGCGATTGGCAGATCAGCGATTAATAGATGTTCGCCATGCTAACCAGCGGCTCATACAGCTTCTCGATATCCTGCGAATCGATCTCGATCTCTACCTGATCGCCGGGGATAAGGGTCTGTCCAGCAGGAGCCAAGTCCTTGCGATCCCGGTGAATAGTCTTGATGATACAACGTTGGGGGAGGGTGAGGTGATCTACCTCCTTCCCGTCGAAATAGGCACCTGTCATGATCTCGACGAACAGGCTGGAACGCCCTTCGGTACGGAAGGCTGGAGTCGAGATCATCTCGTCATAGAGAACCACGTTAAAGGGCTTTATCTGTAGCATTTCCGTGAAGTAATACGTAAGCCCGCCGACAATGATAGAGGGGTAGAATACATCCAGATGCCCGGTTATCTCCGTAATCAAGACGATACCCGTCAGTGGTGTCCGGACTACCGCCACCAAGAAACCTACCATGCTGATTAACATGATATAGCTGATGCTCTCCGTCTCAATGAAACCATACTTCACCAATAATAAGGCGATGATCTGCCCGAACAATCCCCCGGTAACTAGTGTAGGGATGAAATTCCCTCCCGGCAGTCCGGAGGAGAAAGAGAGAGACGTGAATATCAAGTGGATGAGCATCATCGCCGCTATCCATAAAATGGGGTGATATCCATGCATCGCTTGCATGATAAGGAATTGCTCGCCTCCTCCTGTCAAGTCGATCTCCGTCAATGAGATCGTATACGCTATGATAAGCAGGTACAACATCTTCATATAAGGAGGATGCTTCAGTCTGGTAAAGAAATCCTTGCACCAAAGGGTAAACATCGAGTAAATTTTCCCGAAGACGGAAATAACCACGGCCAGAAATAAGAACAACTTCAGTTGATCTATAAAAGTAGCCTGCGGGGCAATAGCGCTAATCTGCGAGTAGGGGTTGAAGGGAAAAATCAAGCTCGCTACGCCTCCCGCCACGACCCCTGCCAGCAAGGTGGTAATGGCGGTCTTGGGAGCGTCGAACCGTTCGATGGACTCGATCACCAAAAGTGAGGAAGCGAGGGGAGCGGCGAAAGCGGCGGCCAATCCGGCACCTGCGCCGGCGGCCAAAAGTTGCTTGCGCTCTCCAGCCAATACGTGTCCCCATTTGGAAATGATATTCCCCACGTAAGATCCGATCTGTACGCACGGCCCCTCACGACCAAGGGACAGGCCGGCGCTGATTGCTAATATCCCTCCCGTGAACTTGGCGATTAATTGTGTCAACGGGTTCTTATAAGTGATCCTGCCATTGATAACCGCCCGTGTCTGGGGAATGCCCCCACCGGTAATCAGCGGCATCTTCTTGACCATCCAATTCACACAAAGCAATATACCCCATAGCGTGAAGAAGAACAAGACATGGAAATACCAAGGGTAATGACCGTCGAAAAAAAGTTTCCGGCTATTGAATAACTGCTGGAGCAGATAGTGATAAGGTACCGCTACCAACCCGGTCAGCAATCCCACGAAAATGCTTACAAAATAAAGCCTGGCGTCAATAAGTTTCAATTTCCAGATCCGCCAGCGCCTCAATTTTGTTATATCTAAGAGATCATTATCCATCGGACTCACCTTGTTTTCGTTTCCTGTTACAACAACCAAGGTAAATAAGAGGTTTAAAATCTCATTCCATTGAACCTTTTTTTAAAAGCCTTGTTATTAAGATATAGTGTTTTTCATGGTATTAGAATTAAGTTAGATTAGGTTATCCGTCTTGTTCGTGAGAATAGGGCGGTTTTCCTGTTTATAGGGGTTTGTACTTTGAGGCGGTTAGGATTTCTTGGGCGTCGTTGTTTTGCATCAACGCCTCCGGGGTAGATCCCGTCTCCTTTATGTACTGGTTGATGATCTGCCAGCCTATCCAAGTCCCGATATTCCCGGGAGCGTCGTTCCCGGGGAAAATGGTCGGGGTATCCTCGAAATATTGGGAAGTCGTCAGTTGATCCGGGGTATAAAGATGCTTGCGCTCGATGATTGCTTTCCAGATTGTTCCTTCGTTGTCCTTGCACCAGTTGTAGGCCTGTTCGGTGTATCCCATTAGCTCGGCGGCATCGGGAACGCCTAAGGCTTGCGAGAGCAGGTATTTGATTTTTCCCTCGTAAATCATCCGGTCCAGCAATACGTTCTCTTTTCCCGCGAAAGGATATTCGGACATGAGCCAACCCGCCAGATAATCCGGGACTACAAGTCCACGTTGCATTTTCAATTTCTGGGAGTCATAGAAGAAATCCTGATACAAGGGATAGTCCTTTCCCATATACTTATCGATGGAAAGGGAAAGCAGGCTATCGCCTACCAATACGTTCTGGTTGAAACCAGATACATGCATATAGATAGCGGGGATCTGCATCGAGGGGAAATTCTCCTTTAGATAGGCGAATCCGTACCCCAAGGATTTCTCGATATCCTCCACGGAATCATATTGGGTGATAGCGTCACGATACAAGCCTTTCAAGGTAGGCTCCGAGTAATAATTCCGCATTTTCTCGAAGAAGCCGGGAGTCTCGATGGTTTGCAGGTTTAATATGCCTTTCCCGATGATATCCAGCATTTCCGGGTATTGTTTGATTAGTTCGGGTTGCAAGGTGGTATCTCCCGTATCGATCAGCCGGAATAAATCCTTGTCAAAACGATTGATATGCAGGGGTTCGACGGTAGCGTAGTTGATCGTATTTGTGTTTTGCCCGTTGCAGCTCAATAGCGTAGCGGACAAAATGCAGGCCATGATGAGTTTTGTAACCATATCTCTTCGTATAATAATGTAATATGATAAGAAACGGATCGCATGGGGTAATATTGTGTGACTGGCATCTTATTACTACCTTTACCTCCCTTTTATTTAAGATTCATCATGCGATATACGAACAAACAAATTTTAAAGATCACGTATCCGGTATTAATCAGCTTGCTCATGGAGCATATGATCGGATTGACGGACACCGCTTATCTGGGACGTGTCGGCGAGGTTGAGCTAGGTGCCTCCGCCTTGGCAGGAGTCTATTATCTCGTGATTTATATGCTGGGCTTTGGTTTCAGTGTAGGCGCTCAGGTGCTGATGGCACGTCGTAATGGTGAGGGGGAGTATAAGCGGATCGGCGAGGTTTTCACGCAAGGCGGGCTATTCCTTTTTCTGCTGGCGGCGGTGTTGTTTACGGCCTCTAATCTGCTTACACCCTATCTGCTCCACCGGATGATCGGCTCAGAAGAGGTGTATCGAGCGACGATGAGCTATCTGGACTGGCGGGTGTACGGGTTCTTCTTCTCTTTTATAGCGGTGATGTTCCGTGCGTTTTACGTGAGTACGACGAATACGAAGATCTTGACGGCCAATTCGGTGGTGATGGTGCTTACCAACGTGGTCTTGAACTATATCTTGATATTCGGTAAGTTCGGTTTCCCCGTCTTGGGGATAGCGGGTGCCGCTATCGCTTCCTCGATCTCGGAAGCTGTCTCCGTAATGTTCTTCGTGATTTATACGTGGAAGAAGGTAGACTATAAGAAATACGGTCTGTTTCGTTTTACGAGAGTGGATTTCAGGATGCTGGGACAAATATTGAGCGTCTCTATCTGGGTGATGATCCAGCACGGGATCGCTTTTGGGGGATGGTTTATCTTCTTCATCGCTATGGAGCATCAGGGAGAGCGGCCGTTGGCGATTACGAATGTGGTGCGTAGCATTTCTTCGTTTCTGTTTATGTTCGTGAATGCTTTCGCCTCCACGAACAGCTCGCTGGTAAGTAACTTGATCGGCGCCGGGGAGTCGGACCGGGTGCTTCCGCTTTGCCGGAGGATGATCGGGCTATGCTATGCGTTCGTGCTACCGATCGGTATCTTGATCGCTATGTTCCCGTCTACCGTATTGCGTATTTATACGGATAACCCGGATCTGATCGCTAGCTCGATCCCCTCGCTGTGGGTGATGCTGTCCTCTTATCTTTTCGCCGTTCCCGGTTTTATTTATTTCTTTAGCGTATCGGGGACAGGCAATACCCGCCGTGCGCTGGAAATCGATATGGCTAGCATATTCGTGTACGTATTATATATATTGTATGTCGCCGTATGGTTGCGTGCGGACGTGGCGGTTTGCTGGACTACGGAGTATGTATATAATATCATGATCCTTTCTTCTTTCTTCTATCTATGGAAAGGAAATTGGCGTAACAAGAAAATCTGAAGACTTATCTTTTGATTAGTACGGTAATTCGTAAGGATAAATCAAAAAAGACCATCTTGGCATTCACGTTCTGTGTGATATGGCGTTCCGCTTTCGCCAATTCTTCCATCAAATCGATCACGTTTCGCTCGTTGACGAAAGGGGAGAACTTAACGGAGAAGCTAGCCTCGTCCAGATTCATATAATTAAGTTCCGGCGATTGGAACCGGTACATGAAGTTCTCCCGGATCAAATGCTGACAATAGGAGAGGAAGTTTTTCTGTCGTTCCCGTCCGATCCCTGCCATGACGTCCGCCATCGCTTTCATGCCTTTTACGTTTCGTGCCCATGAGTTTCGCATCATGGCCTTGAATTGCTCCAGAAAGAATTTATTTTCCTCGCCCAAGCTAATCGCCTCCATCGCCTTGATGAAACTTCCGGAGGAGAGGTGAGCGACGTGTTTAGCGTCATCGGATGAAAGTCCGAAACGGGATACCATGGCATTCATGATCGCATCGGTCTCAATGGGACGGATGTGGATGCGTTGCGCACGGGATTGGATGGTCCCGAGGATAAGGTCCGGTGTCTCGGATACCATAAGGATAACCGTTTTCATAGGAGGCTCCTCTATAATTTTCAGAAGCTTGTTGGCGCAAGTAGGATGTAGTTTCTCCGGCAACCAAACCATCAGGATACGATATTCCGCCTCATAAATCTTTAGGCTCAGTTTATGGATAATCTCATCGCTTTCCTTGGAATAGATGATCGCTTGTGAGTTTCCGGCCTCGATATAATCCAGCCATTCATCCATATTGAAATAGGGATGTTCTTTGAGGAACCCACGCCATTCACTGAGATAATCATCGCAGACCTCTTTCTTTTTCTCTTTCTTGGCTACGATCGGGAATACGAAATGCAAATCGGGATGTGCCAATTCGTCATATTTAAGGCATGACGGGCAACGTCCGCAAGCGTCCGTCTCCGTCCGGTTCGTACAATTCAGATAACGGGCGTAAGCCAAAGCCAGCGGAAACGCCCCGGCCCCCCCTTGCTCCGTGAATAACTGCGCATGGGGTACGATCCCTGTCCGAGCCGATTGCCTCAACCGTTCCTTTACTTCCTCTTGCCCGATGATATCTTTAAAATACATGAGATATTTCCTTTTCTATAGAATAAGGAACGAAGTTACGGAAAAGTATTCAGATATCAAAAGGCGCGGGGTTTTGTAAATATCAATTGACATATATAGAGTAAAACTAAAAACGGATACAATAACAAGTCAAGTCCAATAAAGAATATGTATTTCATTACCTTAGAATTTTAAAAATAACCATACTTAGTACATGATTGTTCAATCGTGTACTTCTATTAGACAACTCAGCGTGGAAAAACCCCTATTGTATCTCAATAAATTTCTTTTGCTATTTTGTAAACGCTATCCGAGGCCATCATTGTGTAGAAATGTAAGCTCGGTACGCCATGAGCGATCAGATCCTTGCACTGCTGTATACACCACTCCACACCCACCTCTTTCGCTTCCGCATCATCTTTACATTTACGTAATTCTGTCGCGAAAGGCTCTGGGATATCCGCACGGAATATCTTCGGAAGAACCGTTAATTGGTTCTTGAAAACGATCGGTTTGATACCGGGGATGATGGGAACCGTGATACCTTCCGCACGGCAACGATCCACGAACGCATAATATTTTTCATTATCGAAAAACATCTGGGTTACCAGATATTCAGCGCCATTTTTCACTTTCTCCTTTAAGTAATGGATATCAGATTCCATATTGGGCGCTTCCTCGTGCTTCTCCGGATAGCAAGCCATGCCGTACGAGAAGGGAGTCTCTATACCGTCTATCTTGGAACCGTCTAGTGCGATACCTTCGTTGAAATGATTTACCTGCTGTTGCAAGTCAGTCGCGTGGTCGTGATATAACTCCGGGTTTTGCTGGGAGGCCTCTAAGGTCTTTATATCTCCCCTTAATATTAAGAGGTTGTTTACGCCAAGGAAGTTCAAATCGATCAAAGCGTATTCCGTCTCGTCTTTCGTAAAGCCTTTACATATAATATGGGGTACGGCAGGAATACCGTATTTATTCTGGATAGCCGAAGCGATCGCTACGGAGCCCGGACGTTTACGGATGTTTACTTTCTGGAAACTACCGTCTGGTAAGGTTTTATAGACGAACTCGCTATGATGGGAGGTGATATTTATGTATTTAGGGTCGAATTCCTTCAACTTGTCAATCACATTATATACCTTCTGGATACTGTTACCTTTCAGCGGCGGTAATATCTCGAAAGAAAAAGCGGTACTCTTACTATTCCTTATCAGATCAATGACTTTCATATTTTAATTATTTTTGACGCGAATGTAGCAAATATACTTCGAAATAGCTTACATTTACGATCATTAATCTAACAAAGCGGCTAACTGAGCGCTTTCGTGTAAACTAAGGTTTTTTAAAGCATGGACTTAACTTACTTAAAAACGCTATTGGGCTTTGTCTCGAATCGTACCCATGATACAACAACTAGTATTCTGGCTTACTGGGAAGTGTTGGAATATTTTCAAGAGCTGTCATTCCCTCAGGCTTCTAAATCTGGTTTACCGGAGGATGAGGTACGGGTAAGATATGTGAGATCGGAGGATGAGTTGAAGTATTTCATATATGCTCCATACAGGGATGCGGATAGCTTCCGTCTGTATGTGGGAGGTGTTCCTAAATATGATCTTTTGTCCGAGCTATATCGTTTGATTCCGGCGGATAAGGATAATGAGCGTTTTCGTAAGCTGTTGGAGAAGAATAAATCTGTAAGCGTGCTCTATACGATTGATTTATCCCCGTCCGGAGAGTACATAGAAGGCTCGTTCCAACTTTCGCCTTATATCTGGGCGATCAGCTGCTTAATTCATGACCGGGAGGTTGATGAGGTGTGGTTGGAGGAACTACTGGAGGATGGAAACGACTTCTTTATGACAATTGAGGATGAGGAAGGGATAGAGTTCTTCTCTCTTTTGCGGCAGAAGACGGTAGAGTTGCTAGATCGACTGCGGATCCGGAGTCTATTTACCGTAAATGATGGATTTAGAAGGAATGATTTGGAGCGGGTTTGTGCCCGTGCGCTAAAATCGGATGATACGGACTTAAGCATAAGCTTCTATGCGAAAGATTTAAGCAGGGTTCGTAAAAGTCTGCTGGATAAAAGGCCCAATCGTTTACTGGTGAACTATATAAATGCTCCTTTGATGAGTGGAGGGAACCGTCAAAGTATATGCTCAATAGAGAATTATAGGAAATGGTTAGGTCCGGAAAGATATCCGCTGGGCCGTTGGCCTTCTGAGTTCAGCCCGGCGTTGATGCAACAGATGGCTATTAATATAGCGTTGGCCGAAGAAAATGCGGGAGGCTGTGGCATTTTCTCCGTGAATGGCCCTCCGGGAACGGGTAAGACAACATTGCTGAAAGATATTATCGCCGAGTACGTGGTACGGCGTGCCCGGTTATTAGCGGATTTGAATCAGCCGGATGATGCCTTTACAGAGACTCCGCTTTTAGTGAAGTCTTTGGAGGCAGGTAAAAGTCAGAAGACATTTGGTTTGCAGACGGGACGGGGATTGGCCGATTATGGAATTCTTGTGACATCCTGTAATAATACGGCTGTAGAGGATATCACCTTCGAGTTACCCGAGACGAGTAAACTACCTACCGCTGAAGCCATGTCAAAAGCCGGGCACTCTCTAGTCTTTAGTGAGGGTAAAGATTTATTTTTCGGAGATTTGGCTTCCAATATGCTCAATGGAAATACCGATCCGGGAAAACATACGAAACAGGCCTGGGGATTGATATCCGCCCGTTTAGGAAAAGGGGATAATATCCGTTCTTTCAGCGAAATGGTATTAAGGCCGTTTGTTTCCAAGATGAGTCCTAAAAGAGACAATGAGAAGGTTATGCGGGAGTTTAAGAACCGTTTCCCTTCTTTCGATATCGCTCAACAAGAGTTCTTGAAGCAATATCGAATAGTGGAGCGATTGCGGCGGTCGGTCTCTTGTAACGAAGAGGTATTTAGGATGGCGGACGAGAAGATGCAGTCCTCGAATCCTTTGAAGAACGCTGAATTCGACAAAGCAAGGGAAGAACTATTTTATCAAGCTTTGGTCCTGCATGGCTCTTTTGTGATCAATTCCTACAAATGGCGTTGCAACCTTTATTCGCTGTTGGCCTTTTGGGATAATAAATATATGCCGGAGGAGAAAGAATTGATATTCTCACATGTGTTGAATAGCTTGTTTTTCTTGGTGCCTGTGGTATCTACCACATTCGCTTCCGTACAGAAGATGCTGGAGTACATGGGTAGGGAGCAATTGGGATTGTTGATCGTGGACGAGGCCGGGCAAGCCGCTCCCCAATGTGCGGTAGGCGCTTTGTGGCGGGCAAAGAAAGCGATCATCGTGGGAGACCCGAAACAAGTGGAACCGGTAGTCACCACCGATGAGACGTTGATGACTCTCTATCAAAAGAAATGTGGTATCGTATCCTTGTCTTCTTACCTCTCGAAATCCCATTCCGTGCAAGGTTTCGCCGATTTGATAAACCGTTATGGGTCTTGGATTGGAGAGACGTGGGTAGGCTGTCCGTTGGTCGTGCACCGTCGTTGTATCAATCCTATGTTTAGCATCTCCAACCGGGTGTCGTACGACGATACGATGATTCTGGGAATGAAAGATGCGGTGAAAGACGAGGAGAAAAGTCAATTGTTGCTAGATCATTCCTTATGGATCGATGTGCCCGGTAAGAAAGGTACTAGCGCTAAAGGGAATAATGATCATTACGTGGCGGAGCAAGGCGAGGTATGCTTGCGCTTGATATTGGCGTGGATGGGAAAACACCGGGAGAAAGAGGATACCCGGAAATTATATGTGATCTCCCCCTTCACCACGGTTGTGAAAGGCATTAAGGCTGCGGTTAAAGCCGTCTTGAATACGGAGGAGTATAGTGGGCTTAAAGGTAAATTTAAGGGGTGGGAGACTGCCAACTGCGGAACGGTCCATAAATTCCAAGGAAAAGAAGCCGAGGAGGTTATCTTCCTGTTGGGATGCCAACCTTCTTCAACTGGTGCGATAGGTTGGGTAAATAGCAATATCCTGAACGTGGCGGTTACCCGGGCGAAGAAGCGGGTGTATTTTATCGGGGATTATGAGGTGTGGTCTCGGCAGAACCGGAATTTCAGCCCGGAGATTATCTGTTTTTCCGAGGAGGATACAGGGCTTCAACGAATACATTTCTCGGAACTTCCGGATTTTGGGGAGATCGAGGCCATGGAAGAGACTCCAGACTTAGAATTCCCGGGAGCAGAGGATAGCCAAGTAGAATATTTATTGGAAGAAGATGAGATCGATCCGGAAACAACGGAACCGGAGGATAGAAAGCAAGATATACGCCCCATTCCAAGATACTCATTCTTGACTGGTCCGGAATACCATCACCGTTACCGGGTGATTTACTCGCATCCCTATCAACTGATATTTGAGGTCTTGATGACCGATCCGACGGAGACTTTACCGGATTTACCGGTTTCTTTTTACCGTAAGTTGTCCGATTCGCCTTCCTTATGGATGTGTTTGATCTATCCGGTCGCCCTTGATTTCCCAGCGCAAGAGTTGGAGAATGAGTTCGACCAAGTGATAGATTGGTATAATTCGTTATAGGCCGAAATGTAGCCTTCTGCTTGCTTTTTTTAGTTTATAGGCCGAACTATATATAAATTAGCGTATATTTGCGGTACACAAAATCTCCCATAGCGACGGCTATGGGCGTTTTTGCTTTTGAGCGATATTATTAACAGTGTAATTTGTTAATTTTAAACTAATTACAGCAAATTGTATAGATATGGAAAATTTAAATTGGTCTGAGCTGGGATTTGGTTATATCAAGACAGACTACAATGTAAGATGCTACTATCGTGACGGCAAATGGGGTGAGTTGGAAGTTTCTTCATCCGAGATTATCAATATTCACATGGCCGCTACTTGCTTGCATTACGGACAAGAGTCTTTCGAGGGCTTGAAGGCCTTCCGCGGGAAAGACGGTAAGATCCGTGTATTCCGTATGGATGAGAACGCTAAACGTATGCAATCTTCCAGCCGGGGTATCAAGATGGCTGAGTTGCCTGTAGAGATGTTCGAGGAAGCTGTACGTAAGGTCGTGAAATTGAACGAGCGTTTCGTTCCTCCTTATGAGAGCGGTGCCGCTTTATATATTCGTCCGTTGATGATCGGTTTGGGTGCCCAGGTGGGTGTGAAGCCGGCTCCCGAATATATGTTCATGGTGTTTGTGACTCCGGTGGGACCGTATTTCAAGGGTGGATTCAAGCCCTCCAAGGTATGTATCATGCGTGAGTACGATCGTGCTGCTCCTCAGGGAACCGGTACGATCAAGGTCGGTGGTAATTACGCCGCTAGCTCGTTAGCGGGCGAGATCGCTCATGAAGGGCTACGCCGCTGTATTATATCTGGACCCGAAAGAAAAGAAATATCTGGACGAGTGCGGCCCGGCTAACTTCTTCGGAATCCGTGGCAACAGCTACATCACTCCGCAGTCTCACTCGATCTTGCCTTCGATCACGAACAAGAGCTTGCAGCAATTGGCCGAGGATATGGGCTTGACGGTAGAGCGTCGTCCGGTTCCTTTAGAGGAGATCGCTACATTCGACGAGGCTGCCGAGTGTGGTACCGCCGCGGTTATTGCTCCGATCTCACAGATCGATGATTTGGACGAGAACAAGTCTTATGTGATCGCCAAAGACGGCAAACCGGGTCCTGTTTGTGAGAAACTATACATAAGCTACGTGCTATCCAGTATGGCGATGAACCTGATACCTATGGGTGGATAACGATAATTGAATAATTAACAATAAAAAATGGATAATTGATAATTTGAATAGATGTTTTTTATCAAAATTGCAAACTCTGCATTGCAATTCGGAAAAATATATCTATATTTGCCTTAACGGGATGGATAAATTGTCCATTGTTAATTACCAATTGAAGGTGGAAGCATTCTTTAAAACACATAAATATCTGGTAGAGCACTTGTATTCTCCGGTACGAAGGGCTGATGGACGAGATCGATTGGAGGATCGGTTGATCGGTATTAAGGGGTCGCGAGGAGTGGGAAAGACGACTTTCTCTGCTAGACTATGCCCGCGAGCATTTTGGCGCCGATAATAAGGAGTGCTTATACATAAATCTAAATCATTTCTATTTTACGGAACGTACGTTGGTCGATTTTGCTTCTGAGTTCAGGGCAAAAGGGGGAAAAGTGCTGCTGATCGACCAAGTGTTCAAATATTCGGATGGTCGAAAGAACTCCGCTATTGTTACGATAACTTCACTGACTTGAAGATCATTTTTCCGGTTCTTCCGTCATGCGGTTGAAAGATGAAAACCCGATCTGTCAGGCAAGGTGGTTTCGTATAACCTGCGAGGTTTCTCATTCCGGGAATTTTTTAATCTGATGTCCGGGAACCAGCTTTCCGGCTTATACGTTTGGAGAAATATTGGTGGGCCATCAGGAGATTGCGAAAGGCATCTGCTCGGTGGGAAAACCGATGGCATACTTTCAGGACTATCTGCATCATGGTTTCTACCCGTTCTTCTTGGAGAAGCGCAACTTCTCGGAGAATCTGCTGAAGACCATGAATATGATGCTGGAGGTAGATGTGTTATACATAAAACAAATCGAACAAAGCTATCTGCCGAAACTGCGTAAGCTGCTTTACCTGTTGGCGACAAGCGCTCCTTGTACGCCCAATGTGAGTCAGTTGAGCAAAGACATCGAGACTTCGCGGGCCACCGTGATGAACTATATCAAGTATTTGACAGATGCCCGTTTGATGAATATGCTGTATCCGGTGGGAGAGTCCTTCCCCAAGAAACCCTCTAAGGTGTATATGTATAACTCCAATTTGATGTATCCCATCCGGCCGATGGAAGTGAATATGCAGTCTGTCCGCGAATCATTCTTTTATAACCAGCTTTTGAAGGACAATAAATTGAATGAGGACGGGAAGAATGCACACTTTCTGGTGAATAGGATGTATAATTTCCGGATTGAGGAAAGCATGAAAGTGAAGAACAATCCGGATCTGTATTATGCAATCGATAAGACCGAAGTAGGAGAGGGGAACATGATCCCGCTTTGGCTTTTCGGCTTTCTATATTGAGTAAGGATATTTTTTAATACTAATAGTAAGAGTCTATGACAAAACAGAAGAAATTTTTAACCTGTGATGGTAACCAGGCTGCTGCACATATCTCCTATATGTTCAGCGAAGTGGCTGCGATTTACCCCATCACTCCGTCGTCTACGATGGCTGAATATGTAGATGAATGGGCTGCTGCCGGACGTAAGAATATTTTCGGCGAGACTGTAATGGTACAGGAAATGCAATCTGAGGGTGGTGCTGCAGGTGCAGTTCACGGTTCGTTGCAGGCGGGTGCACTGACTACGACTTATACGGCTTCTCAGGGTTTGTTGCTGATGATCCCGAATATGTACAAGATTGCAGGTGAATTGCTTCCTTGCGTTTTCCACGTATCTGCTCGTACATTGGCTTCTCATGCGTTGTGTATCTTCGGTGACCATCAAGACGTGATGTCTGCCCGTCAGACAGGTTTCGCCATGTTGGCCGAGGGTTCCGTACAGGAGGTTATGGACTTGGCCGGTGTAGCTCACTTGGCTACGATCAAGTCTCGTGTGCCGTTCGTGAACTTCTTCGACGGTTTCCGTACCTCTCACGAAATCCAGAAGATCGAAGCATTGGAAAATGAAGACTTGGCTCCGCTGATCGACCAGAAGGCGTTGGCCGAGTTCCGTGCCCGTGCCTTGAACCCGGAGAGACCGGTCGCTCGCGGTATGGCCGAGAACCCGGATCATTTCTTCCAACACAGAGAATCTTCCAACACGTACTACGAGGCAGTTCCCGCTATCGTAGAGGAATATATGAACGAGGTTTCCAAGATCACAGGCCGTAAATACGGTTTGTTCGATTATTACGGAGCTGAGGACGCTGAGCGTGTGATCATCGCCATGGGTTCTGTTACGGAGGCCGCTCGTGAGGCTATCGATCACTTGATCGCTAAGGGCGAGAAGGTAGGTTTGGTATCCGTTCACTTGTATCGTCCGTTCTCCGCTAAGCATTTCTTGGCTGCCGTGCCTAAGACCGCTAAGCGTATCGCCGTATTGGATCGCACGAAAGAGCCGGGTGCTAACGGTGAGCCGTTGTATCTGGACGTAAAAGACTGTTTCTATGGTCAGGAAGATGCTCCGGTTATCGTAGGCGGCCGTTATGGTCTGGGGTCTAAGGATACGACTCCTGCCCAGATCCTTTCCGTATTCGAGAACTTGGCGTTGCCGATGCCGAAGAACCAATTCACGATCGGTATCGTGGATGACGTTACTTTCACTTCTCTGCCTCAGAAGGAAGAGATCGCCTTGGGTGGCGAAGGCATGTTCGAAGCTAAGTTCTACGGTTTGGGTGCAGACGGTACTGTCGGTGCCAACAAGAATTCAGTCAAGATCATCGGTGATAATACGGATAAATATTGCCAGGCTTATTTCTCTTACGACTCTAAGAAATCCGGCGGTTTCACTTGTTCTCACTTACGTTTCGGTGATCATCCGATCCGCTCTACCTATTTGGTAAACACACCGAATTTTGTGGCTTGCCACGTTCAGGCTTACCTGCGTATGTACGATGTGACTCGCGGTTTGCGTGAGAACGGTACATTCTTGTTGAATACCGTTTGGGGCGCCGAGGAGTTGGCTAAGCACTTGCCTAATAAGGTAAAACGTTATTTCGCTCAGAAAAATATTACGGTTTATTATATCAATGCTACACAGATCGCATTGGAAATCGGTTTGGGTAACCGCACCAATACAATCCTGCAGTCTGCATTCTTCCGTATCACAGGTGTTATCCCTGTAGACTTGGCTATCGAGCAGATGAAGAAATTCATCGTTAAGTCTTACGGTAAGAAGGGCGAGGACGTGGTTAACAAGAACTACGCGGCTGTAGACCGTGGTGGCGAGTACAACCAATTGACGGTTGATCCCGCTTGGGCTAACCTTCCGGATGATGAGGCTGTCGTAAACAACGATCCCGCTTTCATCAACGAGGTAGTTCGTCCGATCAACGCTCAGGATGGCGACTTATTGAAGGTTTCCGCATTCAAGGGCATCGAGGATGGTACTTGGGCGCAAGGAACCGCTAAATACGAGAAACGTGGCGTGGCCGCTTTCGTTCCGGTTTGGAATGAGGCGAACTGTATCCAGTGTAACCAATGCGCTTACGTTTGTCCTCACGCTTCTATCCGTCCGTTCGTATTGAACGATGAGGAGCAGAAGGGTGCAAGCTTCGCTATGTTGGATGTGAAAGCTCCGGCTACAATGAAGGGGATGAAGTTCCGTATGCAGGTAGATGTTATGGACTGTCTGGGTTGCGGTAACTGCGCCGATATCTGTCCGGGATTCAAGGGCAACAAGGCATTGTCTATGGTTCCGCTGGAAGGCCAGTTGGCTGAGGCCGATAACTGGAACTACTGCGTAGCTAACGTTTCTTCTAAGCAAAACTTGGTAGACGTGAAGTCTAACGTGAAGAACTCACAGTTCGCTACTCCGTTGTTTGAATTCTCAGGCGCTTGCTCCGGTTGTGGCGAGACTCCGTACGTGAAGTTGATCACCCAGTTGTTCGGCGACCGCGAGATGGTGGCTAACGCTACCGGATGTTCTTCTATCTACTCCGGTTCTGTTCCTTCCACTCCTTATACAACGAACGAGAAGGGTCAAGGTCCTGCTTGGGCAAACTCTTTGTTCGAGGACTTCTGCGAGTTCGGCTTGGGTATGGAATTGGCGAACGAGAAGATGCGTAAACGTTTGGAAGGCTTGTTGCAACAGATCACCGTGGGCGAGCATGCTCCGGCTGAGGCCAAGGAAATAGCCGCCGCTTGGATCGCTAACCAGAACGACGCCGAGAAGACGAAGGAATTGGCTCCGCAAATCATGGCATTCGTTGAGCAAGGCATCAAGGAGGGTTGTCCGGTTTGCGCTCAGATCAAGGAATTGTCTCACTTCTTGGTAAAACGTTCTCAATGGATTATCGGTGGTGACGGTGCTTCTTACGATATCGGTTACGGTGGTTTGGATCACGTGATCGCTTCCGGCAAGAACGTAAATATCTTGGTATTGGATACGGAGGTTTACTCTAACACGGGTGGTCAGTCCTCGAAGGCTACTCCGGTGGGCGCTATCGCTAAGTTCGCCGCTTCCGGTAAGAGGGTACGTAAGAAAGACCTTGGCTTGATGGCTACTACTTATGGTTACGTATATGTGGCTCAGATCGCTATGGGCGCCGACCAAGCCCAGACATTGAAGGCGATCCGCGAGGCCGAGGCTTACGACGGTCCTTCATTGATTATCGCTTACGCTCCTTGTATCAACCACGGTTTGAAGAAGGGTATGGGTAAGTCGCAAGCTGAGGAGAAAGAAGCCGTTGCATGTGGTTACTGGCACTTGTGGCGTTACAACCCGGCTTTGGAGGCAGAGGGCAAGAATCCGTTCACCTTGGATAGCAAGGAGCCGGATTGGAGCAAGTTCCAAGACTTCCTGAAAGGTGAAGTTCGTTTCGCATCCGTTGCAAGCAATATCCGGCCGAGGCCGCTGAATTGTTTGCTGCCGCAGAAGAAAACGCTAAGTGGCGTCTGCGTAGCTACAAACGTATGGCTGCCGAGAATTGGGATGTAGAGGCTTAATATAACAGGTCTTTTATTATAGAATGAGGGCGGTGTCTCCGGAAACGGAAGGCACCGCTTTTTTTATGGGGTGGATGGGGGAAGCTGCACATAAGGCAATACGGACCTGTACTACCGTATGTGCCGGCCTGTACTTCCTTATGTGTCAGCCCGCGCTACCGTATCTACAAATCCGTACTAACGTATCTACACGTTTGCACGAACGTATCTGCAAATTTACACAAGCGTATCTGCAAGTTTGCACGAACGTATCTACAAGTCTATACTACCATATCTGCAAGCCTGCGCTACCGTATGCGCGGTTTGTCAGAAGACCGGGATCGAATAGACCAGCCCCAGCGATATACGGTGTGTATCCGGTTCTATGGCTCCCATTTGCGTGGCGGCTTTCTCTAGGATAACGCCCCGGTAGGTGTATAGGACGAATACGAAAAGGTCGAGTTGCTTGAAGGGGAAGAATTCCACGCTACTCTGCGCGTTCCACGAACGGCGGTACATCCCTTTCCGGAAATCACCGTTGCTCTTATACACCCGGGCGGTCTCGTACGCCCCTTTCACGTAAACGTTCCATTGGGGGTGGACACGGTAATCCACGTCGCCGATAATTGATAGGTATTCGGTGTTCATGGCGGTATGAGGCGTGCCGGGCAGACGGCTGACGACCCCATGTTGGTCGATCCCTTGGCGGGTGTACATAACGTCGAGGTACGTTAGCAACGGGCCTTTCTCATAGGTGTTGCCACAGGTGAAATAATAGGAGTAGCGCTTGCGGGTCTGCTGTCCGACGGCGGTGGCATAACGCAGTTGCAAGGTCTTGTCCAGATAATAGCTATTCCAGTTGACCGTGTACATAAAGGGTATCTTGGCCTTGGCGGTACCCTCGGGAAGTCCGGTAGGGTAGATGTCCTCATCGTTACCGTTGCGGTTATTCACGATCTGGAAACAAAGCTCGTGGTCCGGGTTGACTTGCCAGTTGCCCGAGATACCGGCTTGGTAGGCGGTCAGTAAATTATTGAACTCGCTAAACTCTCGTACCCGGATGGAATTGACGTAATACTCGTATCCCCCGAAATTAACGAACTGCTTGCCGATCGTGAAATTGAGATTATGCCGTGCCTTTAGGTTCACGTAAGCCAGCTCGAGCGAGGAGGAGAGGTTGTCGAGCGAATAGGGATCGGAGTATTTGTTGAACGACTGCCGGTAATGATACCCCAGCCACTTGCCTACATCCCCCTTGATCTCCAGCCGGACACGGTTCAGCTTGAAGTTCATACCGTCTAGCTCCTTTCCGACAAACTCAGCGTTGGCCGAGGTGAAAAGCTGGAAGTTCATCTCGGCGCTATTGATCTTGATCTCTCCGTTCGATAATCGTTCCACGAGTGTAGGTTCCCCGTTATTCTCCCGAAGGGTCTCTTGGGCCGTCAGGCTGGCGTTCGTGGCTAGACAAAGCAAGAAAAGTAGAAAATGTTTCCTCATACGATAGATTTAGTTGGTAACAGCCTACAAAAGTATAAAAAACGTCTTAACCAAGATACGTTTAAGGGGATGAAAATGGGTGTTTAGGGGATGCGGACTTTCGTGCTATCCGCATCCCGAGGTGTATACGCTTTCTCTAGCCTCCGTCTAGAACCTCAATTGAGAATTCAATTCCGGGAACTGCGCTTGATGCCAATACGGGTAGATCGGGGTCGTCTGGCTTGCCATATCGAGGCGCTTCACCTGCTCCGGGCTGAGGCTCCAGCCTACGGCCTCTAGGTTCTGCCTTAGCTGCTCTTCCGTGCGGGCACCTATGATAAGGCTGCTTACTGTAGGCCGTTGCAATAACCAGTTCAAGGCGCATTGGGCTACGCTATGCCCGGTCTCCTCGGCTACCTGTTCCAATACCTCCACGATGTCGTACAGGCGTTCGTAAGAAGTAGCCTCGTCAGGTATCGGGCTTCCTCCGCGAGCGACACGCCCGTCCGTCGGGATCGGGTTATTCCGGCGGTACTTCCCGCCCAGACATCCGGCGGATAAGGGGCTCCAGATAATGGCGCCCACCTTCTGGTCGATGCCTAGCGGCATCAATTCCCACTCGAACTCCCGGTTCAGCAAGGAGTAATAAACCTGTTGGGCCACGTACCGGCTCCATCCATACCGCTCCGATACGGAAAGCGACTTCATTAAGTGCCAGCCGGAGAAGTTCGAGCAAGCGATATAACGGACCTTCCCGCTCGTCACCAAGTCGTCCAAGGCTCGGAGTGTCTCCTCTACCGGGGTATTTGCGTCGAAACCGTGCATATGATAAATGTCGATATGATCCGTGTTCAATCGTCTCAGGCTCGCCTCGCACGCCTGTATCAGATGGAAACGGGAAGAACCGATGGCGTTACGGCTCTCCGGGCTTAGGTTGAAAGTCGCCTTCGTGGAGATCAAGAGGCGATTCCTCAATCCGTGGATCGCCTTTCCCAAGATTTCCTCGGAAAGACCGTTGGAGTAGACATCCGCCGTATCGAATAGATTCACCCCGGCGTCCAAGCAAAGATTGACCATACGGGTAGCCTCTTCCACCTTGGTATGTCCCCAACCTTCAAAACCATTCGTGCCACCAAAAGTAGCCGTACCTAAACAAAGTGCCGGAACGTATAATCCGGAACCTCCTAGTTGTCTGTATTCCATAAAAAACTATATCTATTATTTGATGAAGGAAATGAAAATACAAATGTAACAAATAAAGTGTATCTTTGTCATTAAAAGAAGATAATAGGTATAAGTATGATTAAGGCAGTATTTTTTTGACATTGACGGTACGTTGGTAAGTTTCAAGACGCATAAACTACCGGACTCCACGGTCCGGGCCTTGGACCTGTTGCGAGAAAAGGGAATCAAGGTTTTCATCGCTACCGGCCGCCAGTTGCAATCTATCAATAACCTCGGGACGCAAGAGTTCGATGGCTATGTTACCTTGAACGGAGGATATTGCTTGGCCGGAAAAGATAAGGTTATCTATAAACATAATATCCCGTCGGGGGATATAGAGGCGTTGATCCGCTATCAAGAGAATGAGGAGGCGTTCCCGTGCGCCTTGGTGGAGGAAGATGGGATTTACCAGAACTACGTGGATGATTCTGTGCGACAGCTTTACGACATGCTAGACTTCCCTCATCCTCCCTTGCGTCCTTTGCGTGGCAACGGGGGTAAGGAAGTATACCAGCTGATAGCCTTTTTCTCTCCCGGCCATGAAGAACGTATCATGTCCGTCTTGCCGCATTGCGAGGCTACTCGCTGGAACCCGCTATTTGCGGATGTCGTGCCGCGGGGGAGCAGTAAGGCGGTAGGGATCGATAAGATCATCGAGTATTACGGGATCTCGCTCCACGAGACGATGGCTTTTGGCGATGGAGGCAACGATATGGCCATGCTTTGCCACGCCGGGATCAGGGGTAGCCATGGGTAACGCCGGCGACGAGGTGAAAGAGGCAGCGGATTACGTGACCGACTCCGTAGATGACGATGGTGTCATGAACGCTTTAAGACATTTCGATGTTATATAAATAAACAGTTTAATAACGCTAAATCACAAACGCTATGATTGATGAATTGGTAAGCTATAATCGTGAGTTCGTAAAGAACAAGGGGTATGAGAAGTATATCACGAATAAATATCCCGATAAGAAGATCGCCATCGTGTCTTGCATGGATACCCGGCTGACCGAGTTGCTACCCGCCTCCTTGGGCATCAAGAATGGAGACGTGAAAATTATAAAGAACGCAGGGGCGATCATATCCCACCCCTTCGGAAGCGTTATCCGGAGCTTGATGGTGGCGATTTACGAGCTTGGGGTTGTAGAGGTAATGATAATCGGGCATACCGATTGTGGAGCCAAGCACATGAATAGCTCCGAGATGATCGAAAAGATGAAAGAGCGGGGAATCCCGCAGGAACGAATAGATATGATCCGATATTGCGGTATAAACTTCGAGTCGTGGTTGCGGGGATTCGAGACCTCCGAGGCTTCCGTGCACGAGACCGTGGAGCAAATTCGGAATCATCCGCTGATTCCGTCGGATATAACGGTAAGAGGGTTTGTAATAGACTCTGTTACAGGTGAATTAACGCCGGTGGAGTAATCCCCGGCGTATTTAGACTTATTTGCATAATTCATAAATAATCGAAAAAATGAAATATTTTATTATGTTCTACAACATTGTTTCGGATAAAATGGTTATCTTTGTAACGAATTAAGAAAGAAAGATCGTTTTAGGATTATTTATTAACTGGCTTTCCAAGCGTGGGAAGCGTAAAACAAAAAAGATTATGATGATGAGAGAAAATGAGAAAAGCCTTCGTGCTTTAGCGATGTTGCGTTATCAAGCAGATCGTTACCAGTCAGCTGGCAATGGTGCCATGAGTCAGCGATTAAACGCTGAGATCCGTCGCCTTATGAGCGAAATGAGTGTAGATGCGGATAAGAACTAAAAGACCGCGTCTTTTTTAAGTAAAGAATTAAAGTAAGAAATAAATTAGATGTCATCTCTTACCTCCGTTCAAAACGGAATGGTGAGAGATAGGAAATGAGGATTACCTTTGGCAATACGGCCGGGTGAGCCTTTTTTTGTGCCCTTTCCTTTCCTTCTCCTTCGCGTATCAGGGAAATTACTTATATTTGTGAATGAAAAAGCTAAAACAATAATCATTTGAACACAAAAGCGATGAAAAAAGCAGGATTACTCTTAATGTCGCTGGCATTAAGTACGGCTCTTTGGGCGGAAAGTCCGGAGAAGAAAGGTTTGGACGTGATAAATAGATCGACCGCCGAGGCGCATATCGGTTTCTTGGCCGATGATGATCTGGAGGGCCGTGAGGCCGGTTTCCGTGGAGGCCGTATAGCGGGAGATTATATCGTGGCGAACTTGAAGTCTTTAGGTATCGATCCCGTGGGCGATTCCTATTACCATCCGTTCGAGGCTTACCATCTGGAACGCCAGAAAAGAGGAGCCCGTTGGCAAGTCCACCCGGACTCGGTGGCCGCTATCAAGCAGACCGGTGTTTTCCAGAAGCTATCCTTGAATAATATATTGGGTAAGATAGAGGGGAAGAACCCGAACGAGATCGTGATTGTCGGCGCTCACTATGACCATCTGGGTATCGACCCGATGCTGGATGGCGACCAGATCTATAACGGGGCGGACGATAACGCCTCCGGAGTCTCTGCCGTTTTGCAGATAGCGAGGGCTTTCCTTGCCACGGGCCAGCAACCGGAGCGAACCGTTGTATTCGCTTTCTGGGACGGTGAGGAGAAAGGGCTTCTCGGATCGAAAGCCTTCGTTCAGTCTTTTCCAGAGATAAAGAACGTGAAAGGATATTTGAATTTCGATATGATCGGCCGTAACAATAACGAGGCGAAGCCTACCCATGTGGTTTATTTCTATACGGAGGCGCATCCTGTGTTTGGCGATTGGTTGAAAAACGATATCAAGAAATATGGCTTGAATCTGACTCCTGATTATCGTCCGTGGGATAAACCGGTAGGGGGGAGTGATAACGGTTCCTTCGCAAAGATAGGTATCCCTATTATCTGGTATCATACCGACGGGCATCCGGATTACCATCAACCGAGCGACCATGCCGACCGGATTAATTGGGACAAGGTGGTGAATATCACGAAGGCCTCGTTCCTTAATATGTGGTATATGGCGAATGAGAAAGATTTTTAGAGATTATACTTCTTTTTCAATAGAAGATATCTAATAAAAGTAAGTTAACTTCATCGGCGAAGTAAGTTAACTTACTTTGGCATTTTAATTAACTTACTTTGCTAATGAAGCTGGCTTGCTTTTATATTCTGAAAAAACGCCTGAATTACTGTGATTTCATATCTTACCGCAGATACTTAGTTCTACATGAACTCAAGTCGATTTTAACTTAAAACCGTTTATATTTCTAATTTTATATTGTAAAACATAAAAATAAGGAAAGATTTATTTAATTATAATAACACAATATAATGAATATTTCATATCTTTGCCTCCGATATAAAATGTGCTAGGTATTTTGGCGCCAACTAAATAAAACAACTTCTACTTAAGAAAAGTTCATGTAGGACTCCGATAGTTAGCCCATTTTTTATTTGAACTTAATTACGCTAGAACTCAGGAGTGAGTGTATGTATGTGAATAATTTTAAAAGACAAATGTTTCGCCAAGACATTGTCTAATTATTTATCAATAAAACCATCAGTTATGTTGAAAAACTTTAAACCTGTCAGCTTAATTCTATGTGCGGGTGCGTTATGCTTCTCGGGAAGCATGTATGCCAACATCGCACCTGTTGAGCAAGGTACCTCTATCTCCCAGCAAAACGGGAAAGTAACAGGTACAGTGGAAGATGATTTCGGCCCAGTGACCGGAGCGTCAGTTGTCGTGAAAGGCACGACCAATGGTACGATTACCGATATGGACGGTAATTTCACCTTGGAAGGTGTCAAGAATGGTGATGTAATCCAAATCTCATTCATTGGTTACTCCACCATGGAAATTACGTATACCGGCCAACCGGTAGGCGTTATCAAATTAGCGGAAGACACCCAGAAATTGGATGAGGTCGTGGTTACGGCCTTAGGCATGAAGCGATCTGAGAAGTCCTTGGGTTATGCGATGCAAGAGTTGAAGGGAGACGCTTTGCTGGATTCTCGCGAGAGCAATATCGCCAATGCGTTGTCCGGTAAGGTTTCCGGTTTGCAGGTCGTTCGTTCTAGTGGTAGTGTAGGCGGTTCTTCGAAGATTGTACTTCGTGGTGCGAACTCTTTGACGGGTTCTAATCAGCCGTTGGTAGTTGTAGATGGTACTCCGATGGATAACTTCACCGGTGGTGTAGATGATGCTTGGGGTAACTCCGGTACGGATATGGGTAACGGTCTTTCGGATATCAATCCAGAAGACATCGAGTCTATGTCTGTATTGAAAGGTGCTTCCGCTGCCGCTCTTTACGGTTCTCGTGCCGGTAATGGTGTTATCTTGATTACGACGAAATCAGGAAAGAAGAATGATGGTCTGGGTATCAATGTGAACTTTGGAGTTACGGCGGATACTCCTTTTATGTTGCCGGAACTGCAAAGTTCTTTCGGACAGGGTTCTGTTGGTGCTTACAATGACCAAACCAATCTGAGCTGGGGTCCGAGGATTGAAGGACAGACTATTACTACGTATGACGGACGTCAAGTGCCAATGGCCGCTTATGACAATATTGGCGCTTTCTTTGGTACAGGTACCTCTTTCAATGAAGGCGTAAGTTTCCAGCAAGATGTGAATGGAACCTCTATGTTCTTTTCTTTCAATCGCCAAGATGACTCGGGTGTAACCCCAGAGCAAAGTCTGAATAAGACGAATTTAACGTTACGTGCTACCTCATTTTTGGATGAGGCTAAGAAATGGAAGGTGGATGCGAAGGTGAACTATGTAAACCAAAACGCCCATAATCGTCCGATCATTGGTATAAACCCATCCAACGCATTTTCAACCGTTTATAATTTGCCTCGCTCTTTGAATGTTCTTGATTTTGAGAACTGTGTGGATGATCAAGGGAAAATGGTTTGGTATGATAAAAGTAATAGTCCACAGGAGAACCCTTATTGGGTAACTCAATACCGTCAGAACGACGATACGCGTAATCGTATTTTAGGAAATGCTTCTTTAAAATATGCTCCTACGGATTGGTTTGATATCGAGCTGAGAGGAGGTACTGACTATTATACTACCACGACTACTCAAAAGTTATATTCAGGAGGTAATACGAAGCCGGAAGGTAGCTATTCTGAAGGTTCTGAGACATTCTATGAGAATAACTTTAGCTTCTTGGCTACGGCGCGTAAGGATGATTTGATCAGCAAATTGGGTGGTTTTGTTACATTTGGTGGTAACATCATGCAGCAGAAACGTACCAAAATGAATGCAAGTGCGGGAACGTTGTTGGTTCCTGATTTGTTTGATGTCAATAATGGTGTTGATAAACCTTCTATTACATCTTCTTTGACCCAGCGTAAAATGAACTCTTTGTACGGATCTCTCCAGTTGAACTGGGATGGTTGGTTGTTCTTGGATGTTACGGCACGTAATGACTGGTCATCCACTATGTCAAAAGAGAATCGTTCTTATTTCTATCCTTCTGTTAGCTTATCTGCTGTAATCTCTGATATGGTACAGAAAAACGGAGGAAGTATGCCTGATTGGTTTAGTTTCGCGAAGGTGCGTGCTTCTTTCGCTGAGGTAGGTAATGATTTGGATCCTTATCAGTTATATAATGTATATACAATTTCTAAGGATGCTAATGGTAATAGTATGGCTTCTGCCGGAAGTACCTTGTTTGACTCTTCGGTTAAGAGTGAGTTGATCAAGTCTTGGGAGGTTGGTGCCGACTTACGTTTCTTCAATAACCGTTTTGGTATTGATGCCGCTTGGTATAAGACAAATGCGACCAATCAGTTGCTGAATATTCCGATGGATGCTTTTTCCGGATATGAATCTCGAAAAGTGAATGCGGGTAATATCCAGAACCAAGGTTTCGAACTTTCGTTGAATGGTGCTATTATGCAGACTGCTAGTGGGTTTAACTGGGATGCGCAAGCTCATTTCTCTTTGAATAGAAGTAAGATCTTGGAATTAACCGAAGGGGTGACTGTCTATGATATCAAGACTGTGGATGTCTTACAGATTGCCGCTACCGAAGGTGGTAAATATGGTGATATTTATGGACAGAAATTTGTTCGCCACAATGGGCAGGTCGTGGTAGGTGAAGATGGTCTTCCTTTGATTACGACAGATAAAGAGTTGATCGGTAATCAGAACCCGGATTGGATGCTTGGTCTCACGAATAATTTCTCTTATAAGGGTTTTGATTTGAGTTTCTTGATCGACTTCCGTATAGGTGGTGAGATTTACTCGGCGACGACTTCTTCTTTGCATAAGAATGGTAACGCTGCCGGAACGGTTGTGAATGGTGATCGTGCTGATTTCGTGGTTCCAAACTCAATCATGAAAAAAGGTGATGAGTATGTGAAGAATGATGTCGCTGTTACGCCTCAAAGATATTGGGAGCGTATCGCTTCTTCAGGAAACTATGGTTTGCCGGAGGTGTTTACGTATGACGCTACGAATATCCGTTTGAGAAATATTACTTTAGGATATACGTTCAATAAGAATTTGTTGAAGAAAACCCCGTTCCAAAAGTTGCGTCTGTCCGCGACTTGTAATAACGTATGGATGATTGTTTCTCATTTGCCGGGTATCGATCCTGAATCTGTGGCAGCTACAAATACGAATGCGGTAGGATTCGAGAATGGTGGCGCGCCTACAAATCGTTCTTATACATTTAATTTAACTGTAGGATTCTAATAGAAAGGAGATAATATGAAAACGAAAAATATCATTATATTAGGAGCCTTGGCGGTCGCTTCATTGACAACGGTTACAAGTTGTAATGACTTTGAGGATATCAACAAAGACCCGAATAAGGCTGATTTGGAGCAAGTGGAACCGGAATGGTTCTTGAATGGCTCCATTGGAGATGCTCAAATGAACCCTGAAATAGCAGAACGTATTTTTATTTTGTATTGGAAGCGGGCTGCTCGTTTTGATCGGGGTAGCGGTTTCGCAATCGGTACGGATAATGATGACTATAATAGATTATACTTGACTTCGAACTCGTATGGTGTAGGTTGGTTGAATAAGGCGAATCAAGCGATAGAGGTCGGAGAGGAGAAAATCAAATTAGATGTGGATAATGCCTATCCTTATTATCGGAATATCCCGAATATGGCTCGTATTTGGAGAGCTTATTTGAACTCTGAATTGTCTGATAACTTTGGCCCGATACCGGCGTTATCTGCTTTTACCGGTGTTCCTGGAGAATATAATAAGGTGGAGGATATCTATACCTATATATTGAAAGAGTTGAAAGAGGCGGTCGCTTCTTTGGATGAGAGCATTGATATGAGTGCGATGTCCAAATATGATCCGTTTTTGGTGGTGACATAAAGAAATGGAAAAAGTATGGAAACTCTTTGCGTATGCGTCTAGCGATGCGTTTGACTGCGGTCAATCCTTCTTTGGCGCAAGCTGAGTTTGAGGATGCTGCCAAGGGTGAGTTTATCGCCTCTATGGATGATATCGCCCAGGTTGCGGAGAAAGATGGATGGGATCCGTATACAGGTGTCATGACAAGAACTTGGAATAACCAAGCGATGTCTACTACTTTCAATAATCTCGTAGTGGGACTAGGCGGTGTGGAATTTCCTGTTCCTGATGAGTTGAAATCCAATTTGAAAGATCCTTATACTTACTTAGGCCAGAATGTCAGCCTGCATTTCCCAACAACCACAAATGATCCTTGTGCGGGCTATTTTTTCGATGGTATCCCACAATATATCGATCCTCGTGCGCCTCAGTTGTATAGCATTCCGGGGTATGATGACGGAGTGGTTTATCCTTCTTATATAGGTGCCGCTTCCGAGGTAAAGGATGAGATAACATTGATTGCGGGAGATTATACGGATGTGCTGACCGGACAAAAAGTTTCCGCGCCGGAAGTAAAACTTCCCATGAAATATTCTTGGACGACCGTTGTTGCCGGAAACTGGAACGATAAGGCCGGTTTAGTTGGTGACTATACAAGTTATAACTACAACTTCCCTTCTTTGGCTGATAAGTTCCGTCATAGCACGAACAAACGTGTATGGTTTGGCCCGTGGGAAAGTTATTTCTTGTTAGCGGAAGCTGCGGTTTATGGTTGGAATGTTCCGGGTAGCGCAAAGGATAATTATGAGAAAGGTATCGCCGCTAGTTTTGAATATAACGGTGTTTCCGATAAACTCTTAGAATATTTGCAATCTAAGGCTTATAACCGTGTAGGAACATCTGTAGCTTTCGATCATACGGTAGAGGCTAAGGCTTATACGATCAACTATTACGATGCATATACGAAACAGAATAAGACAACGACTTATGAGTATCCTAAAAATACGATCTATAAGAATGGTCAGTATAATAATGATGCATTGACTAAGATCATTACGCAGAAGTTCATCGCTCAGAATCCTTGGTTGCCTTTGGAAGTGTGGTCTGATCACCGTCGTTTAGGTTTGCCGTTCTTCGAGAATCAAGCTGTAGAGGCTGCTTACAATCCAACTAACCAAGTGTTGTTAACTCCTGCTACTTGCAAGGAATGTAAAGTAGAGTTCTACCCGAAGCGTCTTCGTTACCCGGCAGTTCTTCAAACCAATAACTTGAAGGGTATAACCAAGCTTTAGAAAGACTTGGTGGTCCGAACATGACGACAACTTCTTTGTGGTGGAATATGAAATAATATGAATAGTATTTTTACTGCAAAATAATAGGAATCCTCATGTTGGGATGTATCATCATTCAACGTGAGGATTTATGTTTTTAATGTTAAACTTTTAAATTTTACAGTTATGAGAAAGTTATTAATGGTATTGTTTTTATTTGGAACAATTAGTGTTTTTTGCAATGCCCAAATAGATGGTTATTATGTAAAAGAAAGTGGTAATCTAGCGCTTTTTGCGGATGGAGAACCTAGGACTAGTAATTCAATTGGTATTGAAGCTGGGAAATCAGTGGAAATTCGTTTTACTCAACCTTCTACTGGAGATTTCTTGTGGCAAAAAATGAGTGGTAGTGACTATATTCAATTTAATCCCGGTGGGTCTGGACGTTTTGCGTTAATTTGGACACAGAGTGCAAGTAAAGGGGACTCGGCTGTTTTTTGTGTCACAGACAAGAATGGTGATGTGCTGACGATTACTATTCATGCTTATTAGACTTTATAGGAAATAAAGATATCTACTTCTTGTCTTTTCTTGTCTTTTGACAACTTTGTATTGTAACTGATTCGGAAATTATAGAGAATAATATTCTTACGAGAAAAGGGCGTATCGATGTAAATGTCGGTACGCCTTCTTTTTTTGTGGTGATGATTTGTATGGGTAAACTGGAACTTTTATTGGCTTCTGAAGTGAATAACTAACGGCTTCCTGCCTCTTTTACGGTTTGGTTATCCTTTGGTTAAAATTTCTGTAAATCAATTTTTTTATGGATGTTAGTAAGGATAACTCTTATTCGTTTTGTCTGTAAGGAGAGAGTAGTTGCGGTATCCTCACCAGTTACCTCTTGTATATGTTAAACTCAAAACATATCTGCCCTTTTTATGTTTATACAGGATAAATGACATTTGTTGACGCAAAAACTAAAACATTGTCTAGAAAAATAAACAAAAACAGTAGTTATGTTGAAAAGATTCAGACCAGTCAGCTTAATCCTGTTGGTAGGGGCGCTTGGGTTCTCGGGAAACTTATACGCCACGCCTATGTCCGGGATTCCGAGGGTTGACATTTCACAGCAAAACGCAAAGGTGTCGGGAATAGTTGAGGATGCCTTAGGACCCGTTACCGGGGCGTCCGTAATCGTGAAAGGAACTACCAATGGTACTATGACCGACTTGGACGGACATTTTACCTTGGATAACGTGAAGAAAGGGGATATCATACAGATATCGTTTATCGGTTATACCTCGCAAGACATCCCGTATACTGGCCAGTCCGAGATTACGGTTAAACTCGTGGAAGATACCCAGAAACTCGATGAGGTGGTGGTGACCGCCTTGGGTATGAAACGGGATAAGAAAGCCTTGGGTTATGCCATGCAGGAGTTGAAAGGGGATGACCTCTTGGCCTCCCGTGAGCCGAACTTGGCGAACTCCCTTTCCGGTAAGGTTTCCGGTTTGCAGATCGTCCGTTCAAGCAATGGCGTAGGAGGGTCTTCTAAGATCGTACTTCGTGGTAACAACTCCTTGACGGGTAGCAACCAGCCCTTGATCGTCGTAGACGGTACCCCGATGGATAACTTCACCGGTGGCGTGGATGATGTATGGGGTAACTCCGGAGCGGACATGGGTAACGGCCTTTCGGATATCAACCCGGAAGATATCGAGTCCATGACGGTATTGAAGGGTGCTTCCGCCGCCGCCCTTTATGGCTCACGTGCCGGTAACGGCGTGATCTTGATCACTACCAAGTCCGGACGTAAGAACGAGGGACTCGGTATTACGATCAACGCCGGTATCACCGCCGAGACGATTTTCCTGAAACCTGATTTACAGAACGACTTCGGACAAGGCTCCGTGGGCGTTTACGATAACCAATCCCGCCTTAGCTGGGGACCGAAAGCCATGGGACAAATGGTAACCGATTGGAGAGGCAAGCAAATCCCTCTGCATACTTATGATAATATCGACGCTTTTTTCCGCACCGGAACCTCCTTTAACGAGGGTGTCAGCTTCCAGCAGAACATAAAGGGTACGGCGGTATTCGCCTCCGTAAACCGTTCCGACGATGCTAGTATCACCCCACGCTCAAAACTAAACAAGACGAATATTACCTTGCGTGCCACCACTTTCTTGGATGAGGCGGAAAAGTGGAAAGTAGATGCCAAGGTGAATTATATCAATCAAAACGCGCATAACCGCCCGATTCAGGGCGTGAATCCCTCGAACGCTTTCAATACGATCTATAACCTGCCTCGTTCCTTGAATATCCGTGAGTTTGAGGATGACGTGGATGAGCAAGGCAATATGATTTGGTATGATGCCTCCAAGAATCCGCAGGAGAACCCTTATTGGGTGACCCGTTATCGCCAGAACGAGGATACCCGTAACCGTTTGTTAGGAAATATCTCCTTGAAATATGCCCCGACCGATTGGTTCGATATTGAGTTGAGAGGTGGTACGGATTATTATACCACGACGAAGAGCGAGAAAGTATATGCCGGTGGTAATACCAGTCCGAGAGGTCTGTATACCGAGGGATTGGAGACCTTCTATGAGAATAACTTCAGTTTCTTGGCTACGGCCCGGAAGGATAACTTGATCGATCGGCTGGGAGGCTTCGTTACTTTCGGTGGTAACTTGATGCTCCAGCAACGTAATAAGATGAACGCTTCTGCCGGAGAGTTGTTGGTGCCGAACTTGTTCTCGCTGAATAATGGCGTGAATAAGCCGACGGTCACTTCCGAGTTGATCCGCCGTCGTATGAATTCCTTGTACGGGTCGTTGCAGTTGAACTGGGATGGTTATCTGTTCTTGGATGTTACGGCACGTAACGATTGGTCGTCTACGATGTCGAAAGCCAACCGCTCTTATTTCTATCCGTCTGTCAGCTTGTCTGCGGTGATCTCCGATATGTTGCCGAAGATTGGCGGAAGCATGCCGGATTGGTTCTCTTTCGCTAAGGTACGTGCCTCCTTCGCTGAGGTAGGTAACGACTTGGACCCGTATCAATTATATAACTTCTACTCTGTAGGCAAGGACCCCAACGGGAATACGACGGCGAAACCGGGTAAGGTACTTTACGACTCGGATGTACGTAGTGAGTTGATTAAATCATGGGAGGCCGGTTTCGATATCCGTTTCTTCAATAACCGGTTAGGCTTGGATGCCGCTTGGTATAAGTCCAACGCTACCCGCCAGTTACTGGATTTACCGATGGACCCGTTCTCCGGCTATGCTTCCCGTAAGATTAACGCGGGTAACATTCAGAACGAGGGTTTGGAGATCTCCTTGAACGGTACGATTCTAGACAATCCCGCCGGATTGAGCTGGAGCTCTACGGCGCAGTTCTCCTTGAACCGGAATAAGATCAAGGAATTATACGAGGGCGTGAATCTATATGATATAAAGACGTTCGACGCTATCCAGATCGTAGCTCCGGTAGGTGGTTATTATGGTGAGATCTACGGGCAGACCTTTATGCGTGTGACCGATGAGAATAGTCCTCACTATGGAAAGATCGTCGTAGGTGATGATGGTTTGCCATTGATCTCTACCGAGAAGTCGAAAGTAGGAAACCAGAGTCCGGATTGGATGATGGGTTGGACCAATAATTTCTCTTATAAAGGTTTTAACCTGAGCTTCTTGATAGACTTCCGTATCGGTGGTAGCATCTATTCGGCGACAGCCTCCAACCTGTATACCCGGGGTAACGCCGCCGGAACAGTGGTGAATGGTGATCGTGCCGAATTCGTGGTACCGAATACCGTGGTTCAACAGGGTAGTGGTTATGCGGAGAATACGGTCGCCGTCACTCCCCAGAACTATTGGGAGCGTATTGGGTCTACCGGAAATTATGGTTTACCAGAGGTTTATACCTATAGCGCCACCAATGTCCGTTTGCGTAATATCACCTTTGGCTACGAGTTCAATCGACAGATGTTGAAGAAAACGCCTTTCCAGCGTGTACGTCTATCCGCTACTTGTAACAATGTTTGGATGATCCATTATAACTTGCCGGGTATCGACCCCGAGTCCGTTGCCGCCACGAATACCAACGCTACCGGATTCGAGAATGGAGCCGCGCCGACCAGCCGTTCCTATACGTTTAACGTAACCGTGGGATTCTAATGGAATACATGATAATTTGAATTACGATAAAAATGATGAAGATGAAAACAAGAAATATACTTTTTACCGGATTGGTATCGGTGGCTGCTCTTCTTTCTTCCTGTAATGACTTTCAGGAGATCAATGAGGACCCGAATCTTGTGGGAGAGGATAAGGTGAAGCCCCAATGGTTCCTGAATGCCTCTATCATGGGAGACCAGATGAACCCAGAGATAGCCGAGCGTATCTTTATCTTGTACTGGGACCGTGCTTCCCGTTTCAATAGGGGAAGTGGTTTTACGATCGGTACGGATAACAATGATTATAGTACGATCTACTTGAGTAATGATTACGCCGTAGGTTGGCTGAATCAAGTGACCAAAGCGATCCAGTTAGGAGAGCAGATGGTTGCCAATGGCGAGGCGGATACCTATCCTTATTATAAGAACGTGATCCAGATGTCCCGTATCTGGCGTGCTTACTTGAACTCGGAAGTAGCTGACGGTTTCGGGCCGATCCCTGCGTTGGCCGCTTTCTCCGGTGTACCGGCTGAGTACGATAGTGTAGAAGCTATCTATCAATTTATATTGAAAGAGTTACGGGAAGCTGAGTCTGCGTTAGACCCTCCTTGGATATGTCCGCTATGGCTAACGAGGATGCTTTCTATGCGGGAAATGTTACGAAATGGAAAAAGTACGCCAACTCTTTGCGTATGCGTTTGGCGATGCGTATCTCGGCTGTCGATCCTGCCTTGGCGAGAGCGGAATTTGAGGATGCCGCCTCTAAGACATTTATCTCCGAGCCAACCGATATCGCTTCCGTGCAGGAGAAAGAGGGGTGGGATGAGTTGACGAGCGTGATGTCTCGTCCTTGGAACGGGCAGGCAATGTCCGTGACGTTTAAGAACTTGGTAGTTGGTTTGGGTGGACAGGAATTTCCGTTGCCGGACTCCTTAAAAAGCCATTTGAAGAATCCATACGATTATCAAGGTTTATATTTGAACCAGCACTTCCCGCTGACGACGAATGATCCGTGCGCCGGTTTCTATTTCGACGGTATACCTCAATATGTAGATCCCCGTGCCCCGAAGTTGTTTAGTGTAGTGGGCTGGGATGATGGTGTGGTTTATTCCGATTATATCGGTGCGGCCAGCGAGGTGAAGCCGGTTCACTTGAAGAATCCGGCGGATAATACCCAGAATATGTTGACGATCGATCCGAAATATACGTGGGGCACTTGGGTCGCCGGAGAATGGGACGTGAAAGCCGGTCTGGTAAGTGAGCTGACAGGTAAGAATTATAATTATCCCTCTATATCGAAACAATATCGAATGAGCACCAATAAGCGTGTCTTCTTCGGCCCGTGGGAAAGTTACTTCTTATTGGCGGAGGCTGCGGTGAAAGGCTGGAAAGTTCCGGGAACAGCTAAATCCAATTATGAGTCTGGTGTTACGGCTAGTTTTGAGTATCATGGCTTATTGAGCCAAGTCGGTGATTACCTATCGTCTCAGAAATACAACCGTGTAGGTACTTCCGTCGCTTTCGACCATACGACAGAGGCGAAATCATATACGATCCGTTATACGGACCCCTATACGAAGGAGGTAAAAAGCCGTACGTATGAATATCCCCATAACTCGATCTATCGGAATGGCGCTTATAATAATGACGCCCTTACGAAGATTATCACCCAGAAATATATAGCGCAAGTTCCTTGGTTGCCGGAAGAGGCTTGGAGCGATCATCGTCGTTTAGGTCTTCCTTTCTTCGAGAACCAAGCGGTAGAGAAGGATTACAACCCATTGAATCAAGTTCCTTTGACGGTCGCTACCTCTAAGGAATGCCGTTGGGATTTCTACCCGAAACGTTATCGTTATCCGGCGAATATCCAAACGAATAATCAAGCGGGTTATGCGCAAGCTCTCCAGCTTTTGGGCGGCCCGGACTTGACGACTACTCCACTTTGGTGGAACGCTAAATAGCGAACCTGCTTGGTCTGTTTTATATATACTTTTTCGGTGTCACGCATTTATTTGTGTGGCACCGTTTTTTTGAGATTTACTCAATCGTGCTTAGCCATTTCTCCAGTTCGTCAGTCCATTGACGTTTGTATACGAAGTTGTCCCGGAACCCAAAACTATGGCCGCCCTTTGGATAAATATGCAAGGAGGCGGACACCTTGTTTTTTAGCAAAGCGAGATAATAAAGCACGCTATTCTCCGGGCTAACCGCCTCGTCATCCGAAGCCAACGCTATAAAGGCGGGAGGTGTCAGTGAGTTTACGTGCAATTCCAAAGAGAAAGCTTCCTCTTCCTCATGCGTGGGATTCGCTCCTAATAGCCGTTCCCTCGATTTAAGGTGCGTTAAATGAGGTAGCATACTGATAACCGGATAAAGGAGTATTTGGAAATCTGGACGTGCGTCGTCTACCCCGAATATTGCGGCATGCCCGGCGATATAACCGCCAATGGAGGCACCCATGACACCGACCTTCGTAATCTTCCACTCTTCCGAGTAATTATGGAGGATGCGGAGACCTTGGCGAACATCGTCCAGAGGAACTTCCCTATGTCCGTTCGGCATCCGGTATTTCAATACGGCATAAGTAATACCTTGCGCGTTAAACCATGCGGCCATATCACGCCCCTCATGTCCGATCGAAATCTTGGAAAGTCCGCCACCCGGACACATCAAGATCGCCTTGCCATTCGGCTTCGTCGCCGGATAAACCAATAGGGAAGGGTTCGATATATTGGATATGGCATTCGGGGCATCTTCCAATTCTACGCCGGCCAATCCATTACTAGTGGGCGCTCCATCCGGCCAAAGTAGGATAATCCTATTTTTCTGTTGTATTGTTTCCATTTTCTATATTCTGAATTGTGTTTATAGTATAAAACAACGTTGGCCTTTGATTAGTTTAGCATTCAAGATCTTTTCGAATCATCATCGTATATAAAAAAGTCCGGAAAAGACGAGGAAAATCACCCTCCATCCTTTTCGGACTTTTATCCTATTACATTGAAAGGTAAATTATTGCATACCTTCCGTAGTCATTTCCTTATTGATCTTTTTAACCAATCCCTGAAGAACGGCACCCGGGCCTAACTCGATGAAATGAGTGGCACCGTCGGCGATCATGTTCTGTACGCTTTGGGTCCAACGTACCGGGGCGGTTAACTGTGCGATCAAGTTAGTCTTAATTGTTTCCGGGCAAGTCTCGGCTTTCGTGCTTACGTTCTGGTAAACCGGGCAAGAAGGTTTATTGATCGTCGTAGCCTCGATAGCGGCAGCCAACTCAGTACGAGCTGGTTCCATCAATGGAGAATGGAACGCTCCACCTACTTTCAACTTCAAGGCACGCTTAGCGCCTGCGGCCAATAACTTCTCGCAAGCCTGATCGATACCGGGGATAGAGCCGGAGATTACCAATTGGCCCGGGCAATTATAGTTAGCGCAAACCACTACCTCGTCCTTGATGCTCGCGCAAATTTCCTCAACCGTCGCGTCCGGCAAGGCTAATACGGCGGCCATTGTAGAGGGAGTTGCCTCGCAAGCCTTTTGCATAGCCATGGCACGTTTGGAAACTAATACCAAGCCGTCCTCGAAAGACAATGCTCCGGCAGCTACCAAGGCAGAGAATTCTCCTAAAGAGTGTCCGGCTGTCATATCCGGTTTGAACTGGTCACCTAATGTTTTTGCGAGAATGACTGAGTGTAAGAAGATCGCTGGTTGAGTAACTTTGGTTTGTCTCAGATCCTCGTCTGTTCCGGCAAACATTAAATCCGTGATGCGGAAACCGAGGATTTCGTTAGCCTTTTCAAACATCTCTTTTGCAAGAGGATTGTTTTCATAAAGGTCTTTTCCCATTCCGACAAACTGGGCACCCTGACCGGGAAATACATACGCTTTCATTTTTTCTAATCTTTTTCTAATTTCAGTTTTTTAAGATGGCGCAAAGGTAATAAATTTAGAATAATTGGGGTACTATTCATTACAAATTGTATCTTTGCCCCCATAGAAACGAGAATATTAATGACTAATATTATAATATCATGAATGAATTACTATTTTTAGGAAACTTAGGTACAGGCGAGATCGTGATCATCGCCATTGTTGTGTTGTTACTTTTCGGTGGTAAAAAAATACCTGAACTGATGAAAGGTATCGGTAAAGGTGTGAAAAACTTTAAAGACGGTGTAAAAGGATTAGAAGACGATATCAAATTAGACGATACGGAAAAGAAGTAAAGGAAGATGCAACAAGAAGAAATGTCATTCTGGGATCACCTAGAAGAACTTCGTTGGACTTTATTTCGTTCTATTTTAGCGCTCTTTGTTTTTGCTATAGCCGGGTTCTCGGTAATGCCGTGGCTGTTCGATAATGTCGTGATGGCCCCGTGTAGCTCCGATTTCATCGTCTATCGGGAAATGTGTAAGATTAGTTCTCATTTTTCTTTTCTCCCGGACTTTTGTAATGATACTTTCCATGTGAACATTGTCAATATCAAGCTGGCTTCCCAGTTCTTCACGCATATGACAAGTTCTTTCTGGTTGGCGTTATTATTGACTTTCCCCTATTTGATGTGGGAGATCTGGAAGTTCGTAAGTCCGGCTCTTTACGAGAATGAGAAGAAAAATGTACGTTGGGTATTCTTGTTCGGAACGATAATGTTCTTTATCGGATGCTCGGTGGGTTATTTCTTGGTGTTCCCGATGACACTACGTTTCTTGGCGACTTACGAGTTGAGTGCCGCCATTACGGAACAGGTATCCCTTGATTCTTACATGGATAACTTCTTGATGTTGATATTCGTGATGGGAATCGTATTTGAGATGCCATTGGTATCTTGGCTATTATCTCAGATAGGGCTGCTAAACCGCTCGTTCTTTCATAAATACAGACGGCATGCTGTTGTCGGCTTGTTAGTTGGTGCGGCGTTCATCACTCCAAGTAGTGATCCGTTTACGTTAAGTATCGTATTCTTACCGCTCTACGGTTTGTATGAGTTGAGTGCGTTCTTCGTGAAAAAAGCCCCAAAGGAAGAAGACGAGGAGAATGAGGAAGATAATAATGAGGAATAAATCCCGAAAGTTATAATAATGTAATATAAAAAGACGTAACTCTGTTTAAGGGCTACGTCTTTTTATTATTTCAATAAGGGTAACCGGTCCAGCATATTCCTTAGCTTGATGGCTATACGAGGCATCGGCTCGGCTACCGTAAGACCTACCAGATCATACTTGGATGCTATATTGTTGATAACACGTACGACCTCGTCTATTTTCATCCCGTTAGGCTCTACGCCGACTCCCGCTATCATATCCGCCGGATCGATTACGTCCATATCGAAGTGAACGACAACTTTGGATGCGCCCGTCCCTTTTAACCACTTGAGGATGGAGGAACTATCCTTCGCCACCTCCTCTGGTGATAAACCTTTTATACCTAAGTTCTTCTGCCGTTCTTTCATGCCCTCATCCCACGAGCGTAAACCTACGATTAAGGTATTCGAGACCTTGAACTTTCCCGGTAATAATTGAAGAATCTCTTCATCACCCATCCCTAGACAGGCTGTAAGGGCCATCGCATGATATCCTTTATACTCGTCATACGGCAAGTTTATATCCGGATGTGCGTCTATCCAGACAATGGCTATATCATCCGGATATTTAGCAGCCAGATAGGTGAAGGGTACGACACTTACCGAACATTCGCCCCCTAAGGTGACAATCTTTTCTGGAGCGTTTTCGTGCAGTAATTCGAGGGCTGCTTTTGTTTGTTTCAGAATAACCTTGCGGGCGCTGACCCCTAGATCCGTTTCTCTATCGTTTATATCTAGTGAGATGGGTACTTCCACGGTTTTCTGGGGACTTGGGGGAGCGAGGATATTGAGTAATTGAGCTCCTAGGTAATACCCTCTGGAAGCGTCGTCCGCAGGAAGGTCGGGCATCCAATGATTCACGATCCCACCTTGCCATTGGGGATAGATCAAACGAAGTGTCGATGTTTTATCTTCCATGTTATCGTAGTTTTTGTACAAAGTTAAAGGATTCCACCGAATTCTCGTCTTGATGAAAAAAGATTTTCTCCTTGATGAAAATAGATTCTCATCATAATGAAAAAGATTTTCACCCCGATGAAAATAGAAAGTTTTCCCCGTAAACTGTTTCTCTTTCGAAATAATTTATGTATGTTTGCTCAAACTCAAAACGAATTGCATAACATGAAGCACATGTCTATATTGGCGGTCTCTTTGCTGGCACTCGTGGCCTGCACGCCTGAAAAGAAACAGGAGGCGGATTACTCGCAGTATGTGAACCCCATGATCGGTACGGATTTTACCGGCAATACCTACCCGGGAGCCCAAGTTCCTTTTGGTATGGTACAATTGAGCCCGGATAACGGTTTGCCGGGTTGGGATCGCATCTCGGGGTATTTCTATCCGGATACGACGATCGCCGGCTTTAGCCATACGCACCTTTCCGGTACGGGGGCAGGCGATTTATACGATATCTCTTTATGCCCGTGACCCGTCCTTATAAAGAGGCCCCGGCGCCGTTAGGAATCTATTCCACGTTCTCGCATAATGACGAGGCGGCTTCCGCAGGATATTACCGGGTATTGCTGAAGGATTATAACATTAACGTGGAGCTTACGGCTACCGAGCGTTGCGGTATCCAGCGGTATACCTTCCCGGAGGCCGAGGCTTCGGTATTCTTGAACTTGAAGAAGGCGATGAATTGGGACTTTACCTTGGATTCCAAGATCGAGGTGGTAGACTCTACGACGATCCGTGGATACCGCCTATCCCAAGGCTGGTCTCCTTTGCAGCATGTTTATTTTGAGACTCGTTTCTCGAAACCTTTCATGGCTTGCCATATGGACACAACTTCTATCGTAACCAAGGAAAGAGGCAGGATCGGTACGGCCTATATTGCCCGTTTCGATTTCAATACGGAGAAAGATGAGGAAATCCTTGTCACGACCGGAATCTCTGGTGTCAGCATGGAGGGAGCGGGAAAGAATTTGCGTGCGGAAGCCCCGAAGGATGATTTCGATTACTATCAAGCGCAGGCTAGCGCGAATTGGAACCGACAGCTTTCCAAGATTGAGGTGAAGAGCCGGAATACGGACGATATGGTGAAGTTCTATACTGCTTTGTACCATTCCATGATCGCTCCGACTATTTACAGTGATGTGGATGGTTCCTATTACGGCCCGGATCAGCAGATCCATAAAGCGGACGGATGGACGAACTATTCCACTTTCTCGTTGTGGGATACCTACCGTGCCTCCCATCCGTTGTTTACGTATACGGAGCCGGAACGGGCGAATGATATGATCAAAGGTTTCTTGAAATTCAATGAACAGAACGGGGCTTTGCCATTGTGGAATTTGTATGGCTGGGAAACGAATATGATGATCGGCTATCATGCGGTTCCCGTTATTGTAGACGCTTATCTGAAAGGTATCGGTGATTTCAATGCCGAGAAAGCGCTGGAGGCTTGTATAGCGACAGCCAACCGGGATGACTATCGGGGTATCGGCGATTATAAGAAGTTGGGCTACGTACCGGCTTATAGCGATCCGAAAAAATGGGAGAACTGGTCTTTATCGAAGACCTTGGAGTATGCCTACGATGATTATTGCATCGCTAAGATGGCTGAGAAGATGGGTAAGAAAGAGATCGCCGACGAATTCTTTAAACGTTCACAGAATTATCATAATGTGTACAATCCGGCAACTTCCTTTATGCAGCCTCGTGATGAGAAAGGAAACTTTGCCGCTAATTTCAGCCCCGATGATTATACGGAAGATATTTGCGAGAGCAATGGTTGGCAATATTTCTGGTCCGTGCCGCAAGATCTGGACGGTTTGATCGGATTGGTAGGAAGTAAGGAACGTTTCGCCGAGAAATTGGATAGTATGTTTACCTATGTCCCCAAATCGGATGAGGAATTGCCTATCTTTAGTACAGGCATGATTGGTCAATATGCGCATGGAAATGAGCCGAGCCATCATGTGATCTACTTATATAATAAGGTCGGCCAGCCTTGGAAGACCCAGAAATACGTGGCTCAGGTATTACATGATTTGTATCTGAATGCCCCGGACGGTATTTGTGGTAATGAGGACTGTGGGCAGATGTCCGCTTGGTTTGTGTTTAGCGCCATGGGATTCTACCCGGTTGATCCGATCAGTGGCCAATATGAGATCGGCTCCCCGTTGTTCCCGGAAGTGAAGATGCATGTAGGTAATGGCAAGACCTTTACGGTTTTGGCTCCCGAGGTCTCTGCGGAGAATATTTATATCCAATCCGTGAAGCTGAACGGACAACCTTATGATAAGAGTTATATCACCCACGAGCAAATCATGAGCGGGGCGACATTGGAGTTCGTCATGGGCAGCCAGCCGGGACCGGTATGGTATACGAACGAATGAAATAGCTCTCTATGATATAATGAAGAGAAGTGCCGTGGTCATATCGCCACGGCACTTTTTTTAATCCGGCTCATGCGAATCTTTCCCATAAGCCTTGACAATATCCTTTACGATGTACCAGAGTACGAACACGACCATTATGCTTCCGATCAATATCTTTCCCACTCTTATGATAGAATCGATGTATTCTTCCATAATGTTATTATTTAAGAGATTACCGTTCGAGGTAAATGTACGGATAAAAATCGGGAAATAAGTCTATGTCTCTAAGATAATTCAGATATTTGTTCTATTTTTGAGCATTGTATAAATGATTAAATATAATAGCATGTTAAAACAAATGATAGCCTTGACGGCTTTGATGGTGTCATCCATTGCTTTTGCGCAAGACCGGGAGTATGTAATCGTGGTACATGGTGGTGCGGGGGCGATGGCCGGATTGGAGGAAGATCCGGTTAAGTCGGCTCAATATTACGCCGCATTGGACTCCGCTTTAATGATTGGAGATAAGGTCCTTTCTGCGGGAGGCGAGGGGCCGGAAGCGGTGATGGCCGTAATCAATTACTTCGAGGGAAATCCGTTGTTTAACGCCGGAATTGGTGCTACCTGTACGGCGGAGGGAACTTTTGAGTTGGACGCTTCCATCATGGAAGGCAAGGATTTAAGCGCAGGCGCTGTAGCTGGCTTAAAACACGTGAAGCATCCGATCAATGCCGCCTATGCCGTAAAGACAAAATCTCCGCATGTCATGCTGAGCGGAGCCGGTGCTGAGGAGTTCGCCAAGGAACAAGGCTTGGAAATGGTAGAAGACAATATGTATTTCGCTACGCCCAAGACGATGGAGTGGATCGAGAAGTTAAAGCAAGAAAGTAAGAAGAACGGTACGGTAGGCTGTGTCGTTCTGGATAAGCAAGGAAACTTAACGGCCGGGACCAGTACCGGCGGTATGTTCAAGAAACGTTGGGGGCGTATCGGTGATTCGCCCGTGATCGGGGCGGGAACGTATGCGGATAATAACAGTTGCGCCGTCTCCTGTACGGGGCATGGCGAGTATTTTATCCGTCATGCGGTAGCGTTCGATGTGTGTGCCCGCTATAAATACCTTAAGGAAAGCGTAGAGAAAGCGGCGGATTATATCATCCATACGGAATTGAATACGAACGCCGGCAACGGCGGCTTGATCGCCGTGGATAAACTAGGAAATATCGCCATGCCTTATAACAGTGGCGGTATGTTCCGCGGATTCTTGTATAAGGAGAAAGGTAGCCCGGAAATTAAGAAGGGCTGCGGTATCGGAAAGAAGATCGTTGTGGTAGGGGAAAAGTAGTTTTTTGTATCTTTACGCCAAATTCAGGATAGAATGGCGAAAACAAAACCGTATATGTCTGCTCTAACTGTGGCGCTGATTCCCCGAAATGGCTGGGTAAATGCCCGAATTGTGGGGAGTGGAACACTTATGTAGAGGAGATCGTAACAAAGGAGCCTGCCGTGAAGCGGCCAGTTCCCGGTATTATGGAGGGCAATAAGATCCGTCCGGTGTTATTGCGTGATATAACGACGGAAGAGGAGGCCCGTATCGATTTAAAAGATGATGAATTAAATAGGGTCCTCGGCGGAGGCTTGGTGAAGGGCTCTTTGGTCTTGATCGGTGGAGAGCCGGGAATCGGAAAATCTACCTTGGTCTTGCAAACCGTGTTGGGCTTGACAGGCTTGAAAACCCTATATGTCTCGGGCGAGGAGAGCAGTCGCCAGTTGAAACTCCGGGCGGACCGATTATCGCATGATAATCCGAACTGTTTCATCCTATGCGAGACGCATCTGGAACAGATTTTTACGCAAGCGGCCAATATCCAGCCGGACTTGATGATCATAGATTCCATACAAACCATCTTTACGGAAGTCGTGGAATCTTCCCCGGCAGTGTTTCCCAAGTACGTGAGTGTAGTGCCGCTATCTTGAAATACGCCAAGGAAAGCGGTGTCCCGGTCTTATTGATCGGCCATATCAATAAGGAAGGCAGTATCGCCGGTCCGAAGGTATTGGAGCATATCGTGGATACGGTGTTGCAGTTTGAGGGCGATCAGCATTATATGTATCGTATCCTGCGGAGCATCAAGAACCGTTTTGGCAGTACGGCGGAACTAGGGATTTACGAGATGCGCCAGAACGGGCTTCGTGAGGTCAGCAATCCATCCGAGTTATTATTAACCCAGAATCATGAGGGACTGAGCGGTGTCGCCATCGCCGCCGCTATCGAGGGGGTACGTCCTTTCTTGATCGAGACGCAAGCCTTGGTCAGCTCGGCGGTTTACGGTACGCCGCAACGTAGCGCCACCGGATTCGATTTACGCCGAATGAATATGTTATTGGCAGTATTGGAGAAAAGGGCGGGTTTTAAGTTGATCCAGAAAGATGTTTTCCTGAATATCGCCGGAGGTTTGAAAGTGAATGATCCGGCTATCGATTTGGCGGTAATCAGTTCCATCCTTTCTTCTAGCTTGGATATCAGCATCGAGCCGGGTGTTTGTATGGCTGGCGAGGTGGGCTTGTCCGGAGAGATCCGTCCGGTCAACCGTATTGAGCAACGTATCTTGGAGGCGGAGAAGCTGGGTTTCTCCCGGATTATCATTCCGCATAATAATCTAAAAGGTTTCGACACGGCGAAGAGCAAGATTCAAATCGTACAGGTAAAGAAAGTGGAGGAAGCCTTTCGGCAACTATTCGGTTAATATATAATAAACAATGATAAAAGAATTACAACTCAGGATATTGCCGGAAGAGGCTGTTAATGAGCAATCGCTAAGGCAAGTAGTAGCCCGGACGGGTGAGGCTCCGAAAAATATCCGGGCCGTACGTGTATTGAAACGTTCGATAGACGCACGCCAGCGAACGATATTTGTCAACGTGAAACTGCGTGTTTTCATGAACGAGATGCCTAGCGAGCTGGAATATCAATCGATAGAGTATAAAGATGTCTCGGCAGGGAAACCTGTGATCGTCGTAGGAGCCGGTCCGGGAGGTCTGTTCGCCGCCTTGCGCTTGATAGAGTTAGGTTTGCGCCCCATCATCGTCGAGCGAGGTAAGGACGTGCGGGAACGCAAGAAAGATATCGCCTTGATCAGTCGTGAGCATAAGGTGAACGGAGAATCAAATTATAGTTTCGGTGAGGGCGGTGCCGGCGCTTATTCTGATGGAAAGCTGTATACCCGTAGTAAGAAAAGAGGCTCGGTAGATAAGATACTGAATATCTTTTGCCAGTTTGGGGCCAGTCCCTCTATCTTGGCGGATGCCCATCCGCATATCGGAACGGATAAGCTCCCCGTGTGATCGAGAATATCCGGGAGCAAATCAAGCGATGCGGAGGTGAGGTACATTTCGAGACCCGTATGGATGCTTTTATCATGAAAGAGAACGAGGTGATCGGCATCGAGACGAATACGGGAAAGAGCTTTTACGGGCCTGTTATCTTAGCTACCGGCCATTCCGCCCGTGATGTCTATAACTATTTATACGAACGCCAGATCCAGATCGAGGCGAAAGGGATCGCGGTCGGTGTTCGTCTGGAACATCCTCAGGAATTGATCGACCAAATCCAGTATCATCGGAAAGAAGGTCGTGGGAAATATCTTCCTGCGGCAGAGTATAGTTTTGTGACGCAAGCGAATAACCGGGGCGTCTATTCCTTCTGTATGTGTCCGGGAGGTTTCGTAGTTCCTGCGGCGAGCGGACCTAAGCAGGTCGTGGTAAATGGAATGTCGCCTTCCAACCGGGGGTCCCGCTGGTCTAACTCAGGGATGGTGGTAGAGATCCGTCCGGAAGATTATTCCGAACTGGTAGGGCAGGAGGAGCTTTATCTTCGGAATGGCGAGAAGGTAGATGCGGATTCCCCATTAGCGTTGATGGCCTTTCAAGAACGTCTGGAAGAGGTCTGCTGGCTAAACGGAGGCATGAAGCAAACGGCACCCGCCCAGCGCATGGATGATTTCATGCGGAAGAAGAACTCTTTCGATTTACCGGTTTCCTCGTATACGCCGGGTCTGCTGGCCTCTCCGTTGCATTTTTGGATGCCGGAATTTGTGACCAGTCGCCTGCGGGAAGGTTTCCGTTATTTCGGTAAGGTCTCTAGAGGCTTCTTGACCAACGAGGCAACCATGATCGGCGTAGAGACCCGTACATCCGCTCCGGTTCGTATCCTCCGTGATCGGGATACCTATCAACACGTCACGGTAAAAGGTCTTTTCCCTTGCGGTGAGGGAGCGGGGTATGCGGGAGGAATCGTATCCGCTGCTATCGACGGGGAACGTTGTGCGGAAGGAGTGTATAATTTAGAATCCAATAAATAAGAAAAATGAAAAGTGGTATGAAAATAGGAATATCCCTTTGTCTGGGAGTTCTTATGTGTTTGAATGCGGGTTGTACGGGAAAGAAGTCTGCTGCGGAAGAGCCGGAATTAACGTACAGTAATCCTTTGTCGGTCCAGTTTGGCGATCCATACGTATTGTTGGCCTCGGACGGACGTTATTATATGTATGGTACCGGTGCCGGGGCTGTAGACGGTTTTTGCGCCTATTCTTCCGATGATTTGATCCATTGGAAGTCGGAAGGGCAGGTTTATCGGGGCAATACGCCCGATTCTTGGGCAATCGCTAATTTCTGGGCGCCGGAAGTGTACGAGCGTGACGGGAAGTTCTATATGTTCTTCAGTGCGGATTGGCGGAAGAATCCGACCAACGAGGAGGAAAATTTCCGTATCGGCGTAGCTGTGTCGGATAAGCCGACCGGACCATTTAAGGAATTGGCCGATGCTCCTTTGTTTGATCCGGGATATCCTGTAATCGACGGAAACTTGATCGAGGATGAGGATGGCCGTACCTATCTCTATTATTCCCGTTGTTGCTATAAGCATCCGGTAGAAAGCGAGATCGCCGATGAGGCAAAGAAGAAAGGCATGTTCGACTCCGTTGAGGAAAGCTGGATTTACGGGGTGGAGGTCGCTCCGGATCTTACGCACGTAATTGGGGAACCCGTACTTCTGCTGCGTCCACCCGTAAAATTGGATGATGCGCAAAGTGAGTGGGAAAGTCGCTCGGTTACCAAAGGGGAGGTCGGACGTCGTTGGACGGAAGGCTCTTTCATGCTACGTCACAACGGCTTGTATTATATGATGTATTCCGCTAATTATTTTGGCGGGGCAAATTATGCGGTGGGATATGCCGTGTCCGAACATCCGTTAGGACCGTTTGAGAAGGCATCTAATAATCCGGTGCTGGAGAAGAACGTGGAAAAAGGCGGTATCGTCACGGGTACCGGACATAATAGCGTTACTTGGTCGAAGGACGGAAAACAAATGTATTGCGTTTACCACGGGCGTACCCAGAAGACAGGGGATGAGCGGGTCGTATTCATCGATAAAATGCGAATCAATGAGAATGGCCTTCTAGTCGTGGAAGGCCCTACCACCGATCCGCAATCTATTCAATAGTTATTTATCTCTTCCAGCAACGCCACTCGTTCCAACGAGAACGTAGTGTCGTTGCGTTGGATATATTCCAATAGCTCTTTCGCTCTTGCCCGGAGTTTTTTACCTTGCGCCTCCGGCAAAAGGAAACTTTCTTCCAGCAAGGTCTTGCTCGCCAGCTCCATGCGTTGGAGGCCGCACGAATCATCACCGTCCAGATAAGTGCGGATACCGTCGATAGGCGTGTTCAGCAAGAAATCGTTATCCAGTTTTAAGAATGTGTAGACGGATTGGATTAACTCGGGGTTCTTGCGTGCCCCATCGTTGGAATTACGATTGAAGATGATCTGGGCGATCACTTTGCCCAGTTCCTCGATCTGTACCATGATGAAATCTCTTTTAACATAGGAGTGGTGAATTATTCGATCGTTATACTTTGGATGCGGATGTCTTTCTTCGGACGGTCATTCTGGTCTTTCGGCTGGGTGGCGATCTGATCCAAAACGTCGAATCCCTCCGTCAGCTCCCCGAAGATCGTATAGGTGCCGTCCAGATGATGGCAACCGCCTACGGTGGTATAAGCCTTCCGTTGCTCGTCCGTAAATAGCAAATGCCCGGGAGTTGCTTGAATAACGGAGTCTATCTGGGCGTTGATCGCTCTCAATCGCTTCTGGTACTCCCGTTTGTTACTCATCTTTATCATATTCAGCTCCGCACGTACCGGCGCATAAAACTCCTTCAGGGCCTTTTGCCGGGCCGGATAGTTGGCGGTACGCTCTAACGTATCCAGTTCGGTTTCCCTATAGACCTTCCCCTGCACGATAAAGAATTGCGACATATCCGATTTCTTTTGCGGGTTGATATCGTCCGGTTGGCGGGGAGCGGCCAAGGCTCCTTTCTTATGGAAATATTTCTCGTTGATCTCGGGCGGTATCTCGGCGGAAGGATCGCCAAAGCCGCATTTAGCACCGGCGGGAGCGTTCTTGGAATCCGGGGCTCCTCCTTGGATCATAAACTCCGGCAGGACACGGGTGAATAAGGTCCCGTTGAAATCCCCCCGTTTTGCCCGTTCGATGAAAGTACGGGTGTGATTAGGCACATCATCGTACAGGATGGCCTTCATAGTACCTACATTGGTTTTAATAACTACCGTTTTTCCAGCTTCTTGCGCCGAGGTGGCTACCACGCAAAGGAACAATGCTGATAAAATGTAATATATCTTTTTCATGAGATTTTAATTTAAAAGGTAAATATAGGTGTTATGTTGTAAAACACAAAGTAAATGCCTAACTTCGCGTCTTTATTAATAGGTAATAAGATTTTTAAAGATTTTAGCATGGATTGGATAAACGACTTATTATGGGGAGAAGGTATCGGGCATTCTATCCTTTTACTATCTTTCGTGATTGCCGCCGGCATTCAGTTGGGAAAGATAAAGGTGTTTGGGATTTCGCTTGGGATTACCTTGGTGTTGTTTGTAGGTATTATTTTAGGGCATTTTGGGTTTACGGTTAACCACAATGTGATTCATTTCTTTAAGGAATTTGGATTGATCTTATTTGTTTATTCGGTAGGTATGCAAGTCGGGCCGGGTTTCTTCTCGTCTTTTAGGCAGGGGGGAATCACGTTGAATATGCTAGCCTGTGGAATTGTCTTCCTTGGCGTGGCTACGGCTTTGGTATTGCATTTCGTGACAGGTATTCCGATGCCTACGATGGTGGGTATTTTATCGGGGGCGGTGACGAATACCCCCGGATTAGGTGCGGCTCAGCAGGCTTATTCCGATATGTACGGGGTTTCAGATAATACGATCGCCTTGGGTTACGCCGTGGCTTATCCGCTGGGCGTGATCGGTATTATTCTTTCGATCATTTTCGTACGTTATGTATTCCGTGTGAATTTCGATAAGGAGAATGACGATTTGAATAAGGAGGATGCCTCGCATACGAATGAGGCGAAACCGATCTCGCTGGTCGTAAAGAACCCGGCGGTTTTCGGTAAGACGGTAGGGGAGTTATCCGGTTTGATGGATCATCTGGATTTCGTGATTTCCCGTGTATGGCGTAATGATAACAAGCAGATCGAGATCGCTTCCGCCGGTACGATCTTGAATGAGGATGATAAGATTTTCGTGATCACGACCGATCAAGATGCCGAGTCCGTAAAGACATTCATTGGCGAGGAGATCGATATGGAGCGCAAGCAATGGATTCGTATGGAGAGCCAGTTTATCAACCGCCGTATCTTGATCACGAAACCGGAGTTGAACGGCAAGAAGCTGGGACAGTTGAAACTGCGTAAATTATATGGTATCAATATCACCCGTATCAACCGTGCGGGCGTGGACTTGGTAGCTACGCCGGGTCTGACGTTGCAGGTGGGCGACCGTGTGAATGTGGTGGGTACCGAGACGGCTGTCTCGAATGTAGAAAAGGTATTGGGTAACTCCTTGAAACGCTTGAACGAGCCGAACTTGATCACGATCTTTATCGGCATTGCCCTCGGTATTGTCTTGGGGAGTATTCCTATCACGTTCCCGGGCATTCCGCAACCGGTTAAGTTAGGTTTGGCGGGAGGTCCGTTGATCGTGGCGATCTTGATTAGCCGTTTTGGTTACCGTTATAAGCTGGTTACCTATACGACCCAGAGCGCTAACTTGATGTTGCGTGAGATCGGTATCACCCTCTTCCTCGCTTGTGTGGGTATCAGTGCCGGCGATGGTTTTGTGGATACGATCGTGAACAATGGTGGATTCGCTTGGATCGGTTACGGTTTCATTATCACAACGATTCCTTTGCTGATCATCGGTTGTGTAGGCCGTTATTTCTATAAGATCAATTATTTCACCTTAATGGGCTTGATCGCCGGTAGTACGACGGATCCGCCCGCTTTGGCTTACTCGAACGCTACGGCTGGAAACGACGCTCCTTCCGTAGGTTACGCTACGGTATACCCCTTGACCATGTTCTTGAGGGTACTTACGGCGCAATTATTGATCTTGTTCTTCGCTTGATGCGGTAGTTATAATGGTGCCGTCTTACACGTATATCGGCATTGCCTCACACGTATATCGACGTTGGCCTATGCGAGCGTAGGCGTGAGGCGATGTCGGTATACGTGCTGGATGGAGTTGACGCCGGGGAAAATAAAAAGCATAGATGTATTAAATTTATCAGTTTAAAAGGTGATGTTATTCGTAACATTGCCTTTTTGTTAGCTTTGTGGGAGTATAATCTAATTAATATCGTGGAAAGAATGAGTGTAGAGAAGAAAAACGCTTATATCGGAGTGGATTTAGGGGGGACGAATATGCGTGCCGGCCGTATCGTAGGGGATCGATTAGTGGCTCAGGGGAGCGCCCCGACTCCCAAGGACGCCGCGGATTGCGAGGAGACATTGGAGGCTTTGATAGAGGTGATCCGTTCCGTGTGGGACGAGAGTGTGGTAGCTATCGGTATCGGTGTGCCGAGCGTGGTGGATCGTGAGAAGGGGATCGTATATAACGTGGTGAATATCCCGCATTGGGAGGAGGTACATTTGAAGGAGATCTTGGAGGCTTGCTTCTCCGTGCCGGTTTATGTGGATAACGACGCGAATTGCTTCGCTCTGGGTGAGCGTATCTTTGGCGAAGGAAAGACGGTTGATAACTTCGTGGGCCTCACCTTGGGTACGGGCTTGGGGGGTGGAATTATCCAGAATGGCAAGCTGTTGGCCGACGCTAATTGTGGCTCGGGAGAATTTGGCATGATTCCCTACCAAGGACAGATCTTGGAATATTTCTGTAGCGGTTCCTATTTCATGAACGTATGGGGCGTGGATGGGAAGGAGATGTACACCCGTGCGATGCGGAAGGACGAGCAGGCGCTGGAGGCTTACCGGCAGTTGGGCGTACATGTGGCCGCCGCTATCAAGATCGTGGTATTGACGGTAGATCCGGAGATGATCGTCTTCGGAGGCTCGGTGACCGCCGCCCATGAGTTGTTTGAGGAGAGCATGTATGAGGACTTGAAGGATTTCGCTTATCCGAACTCTATCAAGAACTTGAAGATACGTTTCTCTAAGCTGGAGAATCCGGGGCTATTCGGTGCCGCTTCCCTTTGTTATGATAAATAAAGACGGATAATCAATTGTTTACTTAAATCTGATTCATACCATGAGACATGTATTTTGTAGGAAGGTCGTTTTCCTTTTGGCCGCTTTACTGGTTGTATGCGGCATGTCGGCCCGTAAGCCGATCAAGACGTTATTAATAACGGGGCAGAATAACCATAATTGGCAGGTGAGCCATGTGGTGCTTAAACAGATATTGGAGAACTCGGGACGCTTCTCCGTGGATTTCGCGGTCTCTCCGGAGGCAGGGAAGGATATGTCCGGCTTTGTCTTGGATTTCAGTCCTTACGAGCTGGTGGTGCTGGATTATAATGGGGATGCTTGGCCGGAGGAGACAAACCGTCGTTTCTTGGAATATGTGCGAGGAGGTGGAGGTGTCGTGGTCTATCATGCCGCTGATAACGCCTTCGTGAACTGGCCGGAATACAATAAGATTTGTGCCTTGGGCGGTTGGGAGAACCGGGATGAGAAAGCGGGACCCTATGTATATTGGAGCGATGGTAAGTTGATAAAGGATAGCTCGGCGGGCGTGGGTGGCTCTCATGGCAAGCAGCATGAGTATGTGCTGAATGCCCGGAACCATGAGCATCCGATCATGAAGGGGCTGCCGAATAAATGGAAACATGCGCAGGATGAGTTATATGATCGTATGCGTGGCCCGGGAAATATAAAGGATTGCTTGTATACGGCTTATTCGGATAAGGAGACCGGAGGTTCCGGCCGTGAGGAGCCGTTGATCTTTACGGTTGATTATGGGAATGCCCGTATATTTCATACGATGTTAGGGCACGCGGGGGAAACGGTAGAGAATTGTCCGGCTATGCAATGCGCCGGCTTCCAGATTACCTTGTTAAGAGGTGCGGAATGGGCCGCTACCGGCAAGGTAACCCAAAAGGTTCCCGCTGATTTCCCGACGGAAAAACAAGTATCTAATCGGAGTAATTATAAGCGGTGATACATGGTTTATTAGAATGCCCATTGTAAGCTCCTTATGATGGGCATTCTAGCAAGCTAACAATGGGCATTCTAAGGAGCTTACGATGGGCATCGTGCTATTTTGCTGAATCCTCGTGCGATAGATAGCCGTCGCTTAATGTGAATTGAGAATCTTGATCCGCCAGAAAGCGGATGGCCGTGAGGATTTTCTCTTGAGGGAAAGGTAATTTCTCAATAAGTTCTTTCACGGGGATAGGGATTCCCCGGCCAATATCTTTATGAGACTTTCCCGGATAGCGTTGAATTCCCAATTCATAAGCTGTGATTCATGCTTCGATAGGCATACGTCGCAACAGCCACAAGGGGCGGAATCTTCCTCGCCGAAATAGGATAGGAGCATGCGGCTACGGCATACCCGCTCCTCGTTGATATATTCCAGCACCTTCTCGATCCGTTTCCCGAAACGCTCCTTGCGTTCCTCATACGCCGAGCGGGGTATGGAAAGGTACCGCTGTTCCTCCCGGGTCTGGGTATAGATAATCAACGGGGTTTTCTTATGCGGGATGTAGTTTACGATCCGGTATCTGGATAAACCTACCAAGGTCTCATACACCTCGTGAGGTGTCACTCTCGCACGGGTGGCGATTACGCTCTCATCTATATAAACATAATCTGCGAATAACCCGGTGTAAGAACGCAAGATTGTCTGAATCACCTCATCCGTTCGCTTGTTCTCACTTAAATACCTGTAAAGCTCGTCACGGGTAGCTGTGAACATCAGGCGGGAAGCGTTGTCTACCTCCTCCGTATATTCGATATAGCCCGATAGCCCAAGGATCTTCAAGGCATGATGCGCTTGCAATAAAGAGAACTTATAAGCGGAACAGAAATCCGTCAATGAGAAATCGTGTACCGTATCTAGCCCGTACCCTACGGCGATCTGGTAATAATTACCCAACGCCTCATAGACCCGATAGATAAACTCCTTGTCCGGAAACTCATCCGCCAGCCGTTTCTTTAGCTTGGCGCTATCCGTGGAGGAACAAAGAGCCACGGCGAAGGCTTTCTTCTCATCACGCCCCCCGCGTCCGGCCTCTTGATAATATTCCTCCAACGATCCCGGCATATCCATATGCACGACCAATCGCACGTCCGGCTTATCGATACCCATACCAAAAGCGTTGGTCGATACGATTACCCGGCACTCGTTGTTTTTCCAACGGGCCTGACGCAGTTCTTTCTCGTCACGGTTTAACCCGGCATGGAAGAAATCGGCGGAGATACCCGCCTGTTGCAGCATGAGGGCGATCTCCTTGGTGCGTCCATTGCGCCATGCCCGATGCCGGAACCGACCCGGCGTAAGTTCTCCACTTGGTCTTTCATCAAGGCGATCAAGACCGACGATTTCCATCGCCAATGCCGGCCCTGTCGGCATCAGCCCAAGCGTGTCTCTTCCGGCACAGACGGAATGGATAATATCCTCCTGCAAGGGGCGAAAAGCAGGGTATCCCCAATACTTCCTTAATATCTTATGGTAGACGTCCACCGCATCCCTTCATATATCGTTCTCCTTGATGTCTTTGACCATCAGCTGCATAGAGGTGTTGCCGTTGTAGGTGTTCTCCTCGACCGTGTAACAGATATTGAAAGGCTTCATGTTCTTGATATGCGTATTGTGCCTGGTGCATGCCGAATGCAATGCCGTGTATCGGTGTGTTCGACTTGTCGTCGATCAATTCCAGTTTGATATGTTCCAAGTTCTTTCCCTACCAACTTGCTGGTTCCGTAATCTTTGACTCCGAGCGAACAGAATACGGGCTTCTGGTTGTCCGGCCGAACGGACTCATCTTTTTCAACTCACTCATGAACTTGGCGTTGATATCTTGCAGGTCCAGCACGGCATCTATATCGATCTGCGGCGTCATCTGTTCGGGGATGATCTCGTCGGCGGCCATCTTGAGGAACCGCTGGGTGAATGCCTCTAGGTTCTCCTCCCGAAGGGAAAGCCCGGCGGCGTAGGTATGTCCCCCGAAATTCTCCAATAAATCCCGGCAACTCTCTATCGCCTTGTAAATATCGAAGCCTGTTACGGAACGTGCCGATCCGGTGATCAACTCGGACGATTTGGTAAGAACGACTGCCGGGCGGTAGTACTTCTCGGTCAGGCGGGAAGCTACGATACCGATCACCCCTTTGTGCCATCCCGGGTTATAGACCACGATCGCCTTACGGTCTTCCATGTTCTGGACTTCGTCGATGACAGCGTTAGCCTCGTCGGTAATCTTCTTGTCCAATTCTCGGCGTTCCTCATTATATTGGTTGATGCTCTCGCTCTTCTCCCGGGCCACGTCGCTATCCTTCGCCAGGAGCAGTTCGACCGCTTCCTTCCCGTTCATCATACGGCCGGAAGCGTTGATACGGGGTCCGATCTTGAAGACGATGTCGCTGATCGTGATCTCCTTTCCGGTCAATCCGCAGATATCGATAATCCCTTTCAGGCCGAGGCTGGGGTTGCTGTTCAATTGCTTCAGCCCGTAATAGGCGAGGATGCGGTTCTCTCCCGTAATCGGGACGATATCCGAGGCGATACTGACCGCTGTCAGCTCCAACAACTTCTCCAGATCCGAGAACGGGAAATTATTGCTCTTGGCGAACGCCTGCATGAACTTGAATCCCGACTCCGCAACCCGATAAATGCTCATACGGATAGATAGAATCCGAGCGCTTGGCATCCAATACGGCGACAGCGTCCGGCAAAGTGGCGTCCGGCATATGGTGGTCGCAAATAATAAAGTCGATGCCTTTCTCCTTGGCGTACTCGATCTTCTCGATCGCTTTGATACCGCAATCCAGCGAGATAACCAGCGACACGCCGTTCTCGGCGGCATAATCGATACCCTTTGTAAGAGATACCGTACCCCTCGTCGTACCGGTCCGGGATATAGAAATCCAAGGTAGACGAGTAAGGTCTTAAATACTTGAAGACGAGCGATACCGCTGTCGTTCCATCCACGTCGTAATCGCCGTAGATCAAAATCTTTTCTTTATTCCCCAAGGCTTTATTCAAGCGTTTGACCGCCTTCTCCATATCTGGCATAAGGAACGGGTCGTGCAGGTCGTTCAAGCTGGGTTTAAAGAATTTCTTCGCCTCTTCGATCAGTGATACCTCGTTGAACGAGCAAGAGACAGATCACCGGGCTGAATCCTAATTCAGCCACCAATTGTCTCTCTTATGTAACTCTTCTTCTGATGGGGTTTGAAAGTTCCATTTGTTAATCATTATATATTGTTTTTTTTTTTTTGCTTGCCTGATACTACGGATACCTTGTCATCCTTAATCTACCGTATGACAAAGGCGAGATTTCCGCAATATATTTCAACCCGTAAAGTTAGAAATTAAATATGGTATATCCGGTATGGCTTAAAGAAAATAGTTTTTTTGTTATTATTTTTTTTGAAGTGATATTAAAAAAGCTTGCGAAGTAATGGCCGCAGGCGGCATAATACTCTATCCTACAGATACGATCTGGGGAATTGGTTGCGACGCTACCAATGAAAAAGCCGTACAAAGAGTGTACGAGCTAAAGCGAAGGACAGACAATAAGGCTATGTTGGTCTTGATGGACAGCGAGGCTAAATTGGATAGGTACGTGTCGGATGTTCCCGATATCGCTTGGGATTTGATTAGCGTGTCTGATAAGCCGTTGACCATCATTTACTCAAGTGCCAAGAACTTGGCGACAAATCTATTGGGAGCCGATGGTAGCGTGGGTATCCGTATCACGAACGAGGAGTTCTCCAAGAAATTGTGCGAGCGCTTCCGTAAACCTTTGGTCTCTACTTCCGCCAACGTAAGCGGCGAGCCTTCTCCCGCTAATTTCAGCGAGGTATCGGAGGTGATCAAGGAGGGTGTGGATTATATCGTGAGTTATCGTCAGGACGATATGAGCAAGGCCGCTCCGTCCGGCATTATCAAGTTAGGAGCCGGTGGGCTTGTGCAGGTAATTAGATAAGGATGAAGAAAAGCGTACAAGCCGGAAAATATATTGTCTCGGATTTTATAGCGTCGTCGGTAGTCTGGTTATTATTTAACCTGATACGCTATGAGGAGGTGGCGGTGTATGAAGGGTTTGATACCGTCGGGGCCTTTTTGCATATCCCCTCATTGAAGGGGCAGCTATTGATCCCGTTTTTCTGGTTCGTATTATATTGGTTTTCCGGTTATTATAATAAACCGTTCGGTAAGTCGAGGCTTACTGAGTTGTTCTCTACCCTTGGGAGCGTGTCGATCGGTGTCGTGATCTTGTTTTTTGCCTTAGTGCTGAATGACTTGCCCCGTTCTTATCACGTGTATTATGATATGTTTTTTCTCTTTATGGGGATTGCAGTTTGTCTTGACGTATATTCCCCGGTTATTGATTACGCAGGCCGGGTTACGGAAGATAAAGTGCAGGGAATGGGCGTTGAATGTATTGATGATTGGGGCGGGGAAGAAGGCGGCGTGTATTGCCGACGACCTGTATGGTTTGGGTTATAATATCGTCGGTTTTGTCTCCGATGGTACGGAGAAAAAGGGCGGGGTCGCCGGAGATCGTGTGATCGGTAGGCTAGAATCTTTGCCGGTGATCGTAGAGGAGAAAAAGGTGGATGAGCTGGTTGTCGCCTTGGAGACGGTGGATAATAACCGTTTGATGGATATCCTGTATTCGTTATATTGCTATAAACGGCCGATCAAGATATTGGCGGATAAATCCAGTTCATTATCGCAAGTAAAGATCAAGGCGATAAAGGGCGTTCCGCTGGTGGACGTGACGGATAACAACTTCTTGCCCATTGAGCAGAATGTAAAGCTCTTTATGGATAAGACGTTATCTCTGATTTTCTTGGTGCTCTTATCTCCCTTGTTCCTGTATATCGCTTGGCGGGTGAAGCGGGATTCCCCGGCCCGGTGTTTTTCAGTCAGGAACGGATCGGATACATGGGCGAGCCTTTCATGATCTATAAGTTCCGTACGATGTACACGAACGCCGAGGAGGAAGGCCCGTTGCTCTCTTCCGAGGACGATTCCCGTATCACTCCCTTCGGACGGGTGATGCGGAAATACCGGTTGGACGAATTGCCGCAGTTCTGGAACGTGCTGAAAGGGGATATGTCGCTAGTCGGCCCCCGTCCGGAACGGAAATATTTCATCGAGCGAGATCGTGAGGAACGCCTCCCTTCTACTATCTGTTGCACAATGTACGTCCGGGCATTACCTCGTTGGGTATGGTGAAGTACGGATATGCCGGCAAGTGTGGACAAGATGGTGGAGCGCTATGGAATATGATATATTATATTACGAGAATATGTCCTTGATTCTGGACATAACGATTCTCATTTATACAGTTAAAACAGTGTTTACAGGTAAAGGTATTTAAAATGGCAAACGAAGGTTTATTCTAATTTTCAATTTTCAACTTTTCTATCGGTTCCTGTTATGGCGGGACAAGCATATAAAAGAGAAGCATTTCATATTGATCGTCAGTTTTCTGGTGGGACTTTGTACGGCAGCCGCAGCCATAATACTGAAGTCGCTCATTCATTTCATACAACATCTATCTGACGGGCAATTTCAATGCTGATGGGGCGAATTACCTGTATCTGCTTTATCCGGTGATCGGTATCCTGCTTGCCGGATTATTCGTGAAATACATCGTACGGGATGATATCAGCCACGGGGTGACGAAGATACTCTATGCCATTTCGCAACGAAAGAGCCGTATCAAGCCGCATAATACATGGACTTCTATCGTAGCCAGTTCCGTGACCATCGGCTTTGGCGGATCGGTCGGGGCAGAGGCTCCTATCGTATTGACGGGGGCTGCGATCGGTTCTAATCTGGGGCGGGTGTTCCGCATGGAGCAAAAGACTTTGATGTTGCTGGTCGGCTGTGGTGCTGCCGGAGCGATTGCCGGTATCTTCAAGGCTCCGATCGCTGGGGTGGTGTTCGTGGTGGAAGTATTGATGCTGGACCTTACGATGACTTCGGTACTTCCTTTGCTTATCACTTCGGTGACGGCTGCTACGTTGTCCTATATCTTTACGGGTACGGAAGCAATGTTTCCGTTTTCCCAGACCGAAGCGTTTGTGATCGAGCGTATTCCTTACGTGCTCTTGCTAGGTGTTTTCTGCGGATTGGTGTCTCTCTATTTTACCCGAGTGATGAACCGGGTGGAGGGGATGTACCGGAAGTTGAATAATTACTGGAAGAAATTCGTCGTTGGGGGGATCATGCTGAGTGTGCTGATCTTCATATTTCCTCCGCTCTATGGTGAAGGTTATGATACGATTTCGTCTTTGTTGAACGGGCAGTTCTCGCATATCATGGACAAGAGTATGTTCTACGATCTGAACGATACCTATTGGGGATTGCAGATATTCCTTACGCTGATCTTGTTGTTTAAGGTATTTGCTTCGAGCGCGACGAATGCTGGAGGCGGGTGTGGTGGTATATTCGCTCCTAGTTTGTATTTAGGCTGTATCGCCGGATTCGTCTTTGCGCATGCGTCTAACTATTTTCCCTTTACGATGTATATCTCGGAGAAGAACTTCGCCTTGTTGGGTATGGCGGGTATCATGTCTGGGGTGATGCACGCTCCTTTGACCGGGGTTTCTTGATCGCCGAGCTGACCGGCGGGTATGCTCTTTTCCTCCCCTTGATGATCGTCTCGATCAGTTCCTATATCACGATCCTTATGTTTGAGCCTCATAGTATCTACTCCATGCGTTTGGCGCAGAAAGGCGAGTTGCTGACGCACCATAAGGATCGGGCGGTGCTTACCTTGCTACGGGCGGATAGCGTGATCGAGAAAGATTTCCAGATGGTGTCTCCGGAGATGACGTTGGGCGATATGGTAAAGGTTATTTCCCGAAGCGGGCGTAACACCTTCCCTGTTGTGGACGAGCGGGGCGTGTTGCTGGGTATCGTCTTGCTGGATAATATCCGGAATATCATGTTCCGTCCGGAGTTGTATAATCGTTTCCATGTATCGAAGTTCATGGTTTCCGCCCCGGCCAAGATCGTAATCAACACGCCGATGGATCAGATCATGCAGACGTTTGACGATACGAAAGCGTGGAATCTTCCGGTGGTCGATGAGAATGGCCATTATATCGGCTTTATGTCGAAATCGAAGATATTTAATTCCTATCGGGAGGTATTGGTCGATAACTTTTCCGGGGACTAACTTGTTAAAAACAGATCCAATTTATTGTACATGAAGAAAGAGGATTTACGAATCGTTTATATGGGCACTCCCGATTTTGCGGTGGAGAGCCTGCGTGCCTTGGTTGAAGGCGGATACAATATAGTAGGTGTCATTACGATGCCGGATAAGCCGATGGGCCGTCATGGTAGCGTGCTTCAGCCGAGTGCCGTGAAGCAATATGCCGTATCGGTGGGTCTTCCGGTCTTACAGCCAGAGAAGTTGAAGGATGAGGCGTTTTTGGAGGAACTGCGTGCCTTGCGGGCGGATTTGCAGATCGTGGTGGCGTTTCGTATGCTGCCGGAGGTGGTCTGGAATATGCCCCGTCTGGGAACTTTTAATCTGCATGCCTCCTTGCTTCCGCAATACCGGGGTGCCGCTCCGATCAACTGGGCGGTTATCAATGGTGATACGGAGACCGGCGTGACTACTTTCTTTCTTACGCATGAGATCGATACGGGTAAGATCATCCGTCAGAGACATCTGCCGATCGCCGATACCGACGATGTAGAAACCGTTCACGATGCCTTGATGGCGATGGGGGCGGGGTTGGTTACCGAGACCGTGGACTTACTGTTGGATGGAAAAACAGACGCTATCCCCCAAGAGGAATTCTATAAGGATGCCGCCGAGTTGCGTCCGGCCCCGAAGATATTCAAGGATACCTGTCATATCGACTGGAACCAGCCGGTGAAGAAGATCTATGATTTCGTCCGTGGGCTTTCTCCTTATCCTGCCGCTTGGACGGAATTGATCTCTGAGGATGGCAAACGTCTGGCTTTAAAGATTTACCAGGCAGAGAAACGTCCGGCGGAGCATAACTTCCCGGTCGGCTCTATCCATACGGATCATAAATCGTATATCGACGTGGCCGTGAAGGACGGTTTTCTTCGCTTGCGTTCCTTGCAACTTGCCGGAAAGAAACGGATGAATATAACGGACTTCCTGAATGGTTTCAAGCAAATCGCGGAATATACGGTTGGCTGATGAACGGGACGAGACGTATCATATACATTACGTTAGGAACGTTTTTTCTCATATTGGGAGCGATCGGTATCTTTGTCCCTTTGCTCCCGACCACTCCTTTTTGGTTACTGACTTGTTGGTTTTATGTCCGTAGCTCGGAGAAGCTTTATAACCGGGTGATGAGCAATCGTTATTTCGGGCCGCATATTAAGGGCTTTGTGGAAGATAAGGCTATTCCTTTGCGTTCCAAGATTATCACGATCGCTATCATGTGGCTATCTACGATCATTACTTCCCTTTTGCTAGTCGGCTATTGGTGGGTGAAAGCTTTGTTAGGGCTTATCAGTATCGGGGTCTCATGGCATATCCTCTCTTATCCTACTAAAAAGAATGAGATAACCTGTTCATCCATAGGATTACTGGGGTTATCCCTCTTTTATCGCTTTCTATCGTAGCCTTACTACTTTATCGGTCTTCTTTCAAGGCCTCTTCTAAGCTGATTCCTAGAGCTTCAGCTACTCCCTTACCGTAAGCAGGGTCTGCCTTGTAGCAATTGCGTACGTGGCGTTGCTTGATGAACAGTTGGGCGTTACCCATCGCACGGGCGGTATTTCCGAATAACAACTGTTGCTCTTCCGGCGGCATCAAACGGAATAAGGCACCCGGTTGGCTGTAGTAATCATCATCGTACTCACGCTCGTTGTAATTATAAACATCCCCGTGTACTTTCAAAGGCGGTTCTTTCTTCTCGGGAGAGTCTTTCCATTCGCCGAAGCTGTTAGGTTCGTAACCCTTTGCGGCTCCATAGTTTCCGTCTACACGCATCGCTCCGTCACGGTGATAGGCATGGAACGGACAACGGGGCTTGTTCACCGGGATCTGCTCTAGGTTCACGCCAAGGCGGTAACGCTGGGCGTCGCCATAAGAGAATAGACGACCTTGTAACATCTTGTCTGGGGAGAAGCCGATGCCTTCGACAGTATTCATCGGGTTGAATGCGGCTTGCTCCACGTCTTGGAAATAATTCTCCGGATTACGGTTCAACTCGAGGATACCGACATCCATTAACGGGAAGTCCTTATGCGGCCATACTTTCGTGAGGTCGAATGGGTTGATCGGATAGGTCTCGGCCTGCTCTTCAGTCATCAATTGGATCTGGAATTTCCATTTCGGGAAGTCCCCACGCTCGATACTCTCGAACAAATCACGCTGATGGGATTCACGATCCTTGGCGATGATCGCAGCCGCTTCCTCGTCACTCAAGTTCTTGATACCTTGCAGGGTTCTGAGATGGAACTTCACCCAGATACGTTCGTTCTTATCGTTGATAAAACTGTACGTATGGCTACCGAAACCATGCATATGTCGATAAGAGTAAGGAATGCCGCGAGAACTCATCGTAATCGTTACTTGATGCAGGGCCTCGGGAAGCAAAGTCCAGAAATCCCAGTTGTTATCCTCGCTTCGTAGATTCGTTTTCGGGTCACGTTTGATCGCATGATTCAAGTCAGGGAATTTTAGGGGATCACGCAAGAAAAATACCGGGGTGTTGTTACCCACTAAGTCCCAGTTGCCCTCCTCTGTGTAGAATTTCATGGCGAATCCACGGATATCACGCTCTGCGTCGGCTGCTCCACGCTCTCCGGCTACGGTGGAGAAACGGACAAAGCAGTCAGTTTTCTTGCCTACCTCGCTGAAAATAGCCGCTTTCGTATACTTTGTGATATCATGTGTAACGGTAAAGGTACCGAATGCGCCGGAACCTTTGGCGTGCATGCGTCTTTCTGGGATCACTTCACGGTCGAAGTGCGCTAGCTTCTCAATGAACCAAGGGTCTTGTAATACCATCGGGCCACGTGGCCCCACTGTTTGTACGTTCTGATTGTCCGCAACAGGGCGCCCGTTGGCGGCAGTTAGTTTTTTGTCTTCCATAACTTTAGTTTTTATGTCGCAATAAAGAATTTTAGATAAAGTAATCTTTAAATAAAACTGTTTAGAAACAACAATTGTTTTTAACTTCCTGACAAAAATAAGATGTTGTTAGACAGTTGTCAAATAGTTAATATCTATAAATATATAGACGGGTAGTAGAAACTCAGTGGGGATAGGCGCATGAGTTATAAAAGTATCTTAGTTTCATCGCCCCATACACCTAAGATACTTCGCCAATGAACTTAGGATACTTTCTCAATGAAACTAAGATATCTTGTTTAAAAGGTATGGATACAAAAAAGTGGTTGTCTGGCAAGATGCCAAGCAACCGCGGTATGGTTTGAAAAAATCAAATGTTCACCTTCCCGGTAAAATGGGGTGTTACTTATTTATTGTAACCCCATTTTGTTAACTCCGACTGACCGATAGCAGCGAGTGATCTCAAGCAACTATCCAAAAAATGTCTAATAAAACTTTTCATAGCTCATTTTCTTTTTAATTAATAAATCTATGCCTTTCGACACGTTCTAAATCTCACATAACTTTTGAAGTCCGAGTAACGAATGAATTGAAAACCTAAACCTTTAACCTTTTAACCTATTACTAACCTAATCCCGGACTTCTGATAACCTTAACCTAAACCATCCTCTTTTTCATCGTGAGGTTTACCACACGCGGTAAACCCAAATTGTCCAAGGTTGAAACCCTAGCAAATCGATGTAACGTTTAAACAATCTTTTTACCATATTTGCTTTACAATTATGTTTTACGACACAAATATACGGCGTTATTCCATACGTGGTATGTTTTATAGCATGTTTTTTGCGGATTCCTATGTTTTCTTGATCTATGATAAAAAAAGCGGGAATCAGATTCATATAATGATAGTATTTGAACGTTTGGCATGTCTATTGTGTTACTATGCCATTGCATTTCTATTTCTATTTGCTACATTTGCGGAGCTAAATGTAAGATAATGTAATATATATGAGTAGAAAAGAGGAGTACAAAGAGAAGAATCTATTGTATTTGGACGAGATCGCTTCGGAAGAGGGAACCCAGACATTACCGTGCGGTATATTATATAAGGTAATACAAGCGGGTACAGGCCAGGTATCGCCTAATAGGGAAAACGTCGTTTCCGTACATTATAAGGGAACGTTGATTAACGGAAGGGAATTTGATAACTCATGGAAACGGGGTTGCCCGGAAGCCTTTCGCTTGAATCAAGTGATTGAAGGCTGGCAATTGGCTCTTCAAGAAATGCGGGTAGGGGATAGATGGATAATCTATATCCCTTACAGTTTGGGTTATGGTAATCGTGCCTCGGGTCCAATCCCTGCTTTCTCCACATTAATATTTGAGGTAGAGTTGTTGGGAATCGCTTAATTCCAATCATAGAATATATAATAATGTATCCGAAGGGAGTAAAAAAGAATAGCCATGGCTAAACCCATGGCTATTCTCTTTTGCCTCATTAGAGGATTGGAAACTTTCTATTGTTTAGGCGTATCATCCGTCTTCTTTCCTTTATCCAGCCATTTCTCTTGGATGGTCTGCATCAGTTCATAGAAGTTAGGGATGAACATCGTGGCGAATATTGTATTGATAGCCATACCGAATACTACCGCCGCACCTAAGGATATACGGCTGGCCGCTCCCGCTCCGGTAGCGAAAAGCAAAGGCATGACACCCAATACAAAGGCGAACGAGGTCATCAGGATCGGACGTAAACGAACGTGTCCGGCTTCCAAGGCGGAATCCCGTATCGGATTGCCTTCCTTCCGGAAATCCCGGGCGAACTCTACGATCAAGATACCATTCTTGGCGGACAAGGCGATCAATAAGATAATACCGATCTGGGTATATACGCTTACCGGAACCCCCATCACCCAGCAGCCGATAATAGCTCCCAACAAGGCGATCGGCAAACCCATGATAGCCGCCAACGGACTTGTCCAGCTCTCATATTGAGCCGAGAGAACCAAGAAAGCGACTAGCAACGCCATGGCGAAAATAATCACCGTCGTAGATTCCGCTTTCGTCTCTTGATAAGCGACCGAGGTCCATTCATATCCAAAATTATCACCTAATTGCTCCTGTATCAGCTCCTCCATCGCTAGGATCGCTTCTCCGGAGCTATATTTCGGGTTGGCGATACAAGTAATAGCCGCCGATGAATACATATTATATAGGTTGATCTGGTCTAATCCCAATTGCTCGTCTAATTCGATAAAAGAGGAGAAGGGTACCATCTCTCCTTTACTATTCGCCAGACTCAAACGGAGTACATCATCGATCACTTTCTGCGCCTCTCCGTTCGCCTCGATCTTAACTTGGTAAATACGTCCGAACTCCACGAAATCGTTCACGTACGCCGCTCCCATATAATAGCTGAGCGTGGAGAATACTTGATTCAACTGAAGACCGAGCATCTGCACCTTATCCCGGTCTATCTTCAGTAGATACTGCGGGGTATTGGCCTGATACATACAAGAAAGGTTCAGCAATTGCGGTTTCGAGCGGTAGCTGGCCAGCAATGTCTCCACGGCATGCTGCATCTCCGTCGGACCTAGGTTCTTACGATCCTCCAATTGCAGTTGCAAGCCGCCCGAAGCGCCCAACCCCGGGATAGCTGGCGGTACCATACCGAATACCTGCGCTTCTTGGATAGCCGATGCCTCCCGGTTGAAACGGTTGGTCACGGCCTCTGCCGTATGCTCCTTACCTTTACGTTCGTTCCAGTTCTTTAGGATCACGAAGAAGGTGGCCGTATTGGATTGCTCCCCTCCACCCATCACGGAGAATCCGCTAACGCTGATGAATGATTTCACCTCGGGGTATGTCTTTAGGATCTCGTCGATCTGCTTGGTGACCGCCTCCGTCCGGTTCAAGCTCGCCGCCGGGGGTAATTGGGATACGACTAGGAAATAGCCGTCATCCTCTTCGGGTATAAAGGTTGTCGGCCAGCGCATAAACAAGATAACCGCTACCGCCGTGATGATACCGTAAACGATCATCGCCGCTCCCGGTCGTTTCAGCATCCGCTCCACGATCGAGTCGTACATCTTCTGAGTCTTTCCGTATACCTTATTGAATCCTTTGAAGAGGAAGAATTTCGGTTCTTCGGTATTCTTCTCCAAGAAAAGGGCGCAAAGCGAGGGCGTAAGCGTAAGCGAGTTAAATCCGCTTAATACGGTAGCGGCGGCGATTGTCAAGGCGAATTGCTTATAGAGCTGCCCGGAGATACCGCTGATAAACGTTGTCGGGATAAATACCGCCAATAATACCAATACCACGCCCACGATAGGCCCTACGATCTCATCCATGGCCTTCGATACCGCCTCGTGGGCCGTATATTTCCCGGTATCGAGGAGCCGGGTGGAGTTCTCTACCACCACGATGGCGTCGTCTACCACCACCGCTATCGCCAGAATCAAGCCGAATAAGGTCAACGTATTAATGGAGAAGCCTAAAGCCGCCATGACCGCCAGTGTACCGATCAATGAGACCGGAATCGTAATGAACGGGATGACTACCGCCCGGAAATTCTGTAAGAATAAGAAGATAACCAAGACCACCAGCAAGGTTGTCTCCAAGAACGTGATAAGCACCTCATGGATGGAGGCGTCGATCACCTCGGTCGTATCCAAGGTCACTTTGTATTCCACGCCTTCGGGTAAGGAACTGCCTAATTCTTTCATCTTGGCCTTTACCACCTTCGATACATCCAATGAGTTGGAACCCGGCAACTGGTAGATCGCTATCGCAGCAGTCGGCTGTCCGCTTAATTTAGAGACCACGTTGTAAGAGGAGCTACCCAACTCTATGCGGGCGATATCCTTCAATCGCAGGATCTTGCCACCTTGCCCGGTCTTAAGGACAATATTGCCGAACTCATCCGGTGTCGTCAACCGTCCTTTCACGGTCAAGGTATATTGATAGGGGTTATCCGCCCGTAGAATCGGTTGGCCTACGTAACCGGCGGATACTTGGGCGTTTTGCGTGGATATGGCTTGATAGACCATGTCCGGCGTCAAGTTACGGATACGCATCGCCTCCGGGTCTAGCCAGATACGCATGCTATAGTTTCCGGCTCCCATCACCTGTACCGAGCCTACACCCGGCAGGCGGGTTAGCTGGTCTATCATATTTAAGGTGGCGTAATTACTTAAATACAACCCGTCGTAAATGGAATCCTTGGAACTTAGGGTAAGCATCATCACGATATTGGAGGATTGCTTGCGGGTGGTGATACCTTGTACGATCACGGGTTCCGGCAAGCTACTTTGGGCGATACTCACCCGGTTTTGCACCATGACGGTCGCCATGTCGATATCCGTTCCCACGGCGAAGGTGATCGTCAGGGAGTAAGCCCCCGAACTGGAGGAGTTTGAACTCATGTAAAGCATACCGTCCACGCCGTTTACCTGTTGCTCGATCGGTAAACCTACGGTCTGCGCTACGGTCTGTGCGTCCGCCCCGGGATAAACGGCGGATACCTGTACGGTAGGCGGCGTGATCTCCGGATACTGGGCGATCGGTAATATATTGAGGGTGACCAAACCCGCCACGACGATGATCAGAGCAAGTACGGTGGCGAATATCGGTCTGTTAATAAAGAACTTTACCATAGCTTGCTTATTTTATAGGTTTGATAGTCATGCCATCTCGTACCTTAAGCAGGGCGGAGGTGACATAGGAGTCTTTGGGGCTGATACCGGCGGTCACTTGGCGAAGCGTATCGTCTACCAATTGGCCCACCTCGATAGGACGGTATCGTACGACATTGGAGTCGTTCACGATATAAAGGTACTTCCCTAATTGGTCGGTACCGATCGAGGCGTCGCAAACCAAGACCGCATTCGGCTGCTCGGCATACGGCAGGGTGATGGTGACATATAAGCCACTCTTCAATACATGCTTCGGGATTATCCAGATTGGCACGTACGTTCAGGGTACCGGTCGATAGGTCGATATTGGGGGATAGATAATCCAGCCGGCCCGTATACGCATTGCCGCCATCCTTGCCTATGCTGACGAGGATCTCGGTCGGAAGCTTCACGGTGCTATCGTTGCGGGCGGCTTCCAGCATCATCTTCATGAACTGGTTATCCTCGATATTGAAATTGGCGAACATCAAGTCGTCCTTGTATAAGGTGGCCAAGGTAACCGGCTGGACGGCTCCGTTGATGTAATTACCTATATCGTAGCTGGCCCGGGTAACCGCACCGTCGAAAGGCGCACGGATATAGCAATAGCTCAAGTTGGTCCGTGCGGTATTCAACTCCGCCTCGGCATTCTTCACGGCAGCCTCAGACTCCGATACGGTAGCCTCCGCTTGGATCACTTGTATCTGGCTTACGGCGCCGCTCTTAGCCGCCTCCTTCATACGCTCGTAGTTACTGCGTGCATATTCCAGCTGGGCTTTGGAGGTCTTTACGGAAGCCTCGGCTTGGGTGACGTTATCTTGATAGGTGTCCGGTTCGATCACGAAGATAAGATCGCCCTTCTTCACCCGGCTTCCGGCCTTGAGGTAAGAGGTACGCAAGTATCCGTTGACACGTGCGACCAAGTCTACTTTCAGTTGTGAACTAAGGTATCCGGGGTATTCTTTAGTCAAGGTAATGTCCCTCACGATCGGCGTGGATACGCTTATGGAGGGCACGGGCGTTTCCATCGGCTTGCTTTTCCCCTTGCAAGACGCCAGTAATAAGGCGGAGGCTCCGATAATCCCTATGTAAACAAATGTCTTCATATCTTTTGTCTTTAATGATTATTTATATTAATTGTTTGAGTGGGCTTTTGTTCGATCGGATCGAACGGCCTACATAGGATTCCATCCTCCGCCCAATGACTGATAAAGCTGTATCAAGTTCAGTAGTGAGCTACCTTGAGCCTGTGTCAATTGGTTCTGGTAGGTGAGGAGGGAGCGTTGCGCGTCCAGTACGTTTTGGAAAGGCGTAAGGCCCTGTTTATAGAGGTCAAGGGAAAGATCCAACGTTTGTTTCCCTTGGTTTACCACTTCCCGGAGCGCGACGATCTGCTTGATCGAGTTCTTGTACGAGCTCATGGCGTTATCCACTTCCTGTACGGAGGTAAGCACGGTCTGGTTGAATTGCCGGATCGACTCGTCCAACTGGGCTTTCGCCAACCGGGTAGCCTGTATCTTCTGGGTGCCTTGGAAGAAGTTCCACGTAAGGGTAGGGGCGATCTCATAGGTCAAGCTATTATGATTCGCCAGCTTGTCGAAGTCGTGGGAGGCGAAACCGATCGAGCCTTTCACGAATACTTTCGGCCACCAATCGGACTTAGAGGCCCCGAGCGAGGCGGCAAGCGCATTGACCTGCCGTTCTGCCGCACGTACATCCGGACGGCGTAGCAACAGGTTTGCCGGCAAACCTACACCGACCGGCTCGATATATTCCGGCAAGGAAGCGTCTGTCTCCATGATCTTTTGCAGATCGGAAGGGTACAGTCCTAGCAAGATCGCCAAGGAGTTCGCGTATTGGATGATACCGGCCTCCAGCATCGGTAGGGAGGCTTTCGTGCTGTAGTATACGGATTGCGCCTGCGCTACATCCAGTTTGGAGACTAGCCCGGTCTCATACCGTTTCTGGGTGATCTGTACGACCGTCTGTTGGGAGCGGCAGTTCTGTTGCGCTACCTTTACCTCTTGTTGCAGTTCCCTCATATTGATGTAGGAGGAGGCTACTTGGGCGCAAAGGGAGACCATGGCGGCGTTGTATCCCTCTTTCGAGGCGGCGAAATTCTCTTTCTCCGCTTTCACCCGGTTCCGGATACTCCCGAATACGTCCACCTCCCAGTTCATATCTACGGTAGCGCTGGAATATTGGGTGATCGCCTTGGGTACCTGATTGATATTGCCGCTACTTTGTTGCCGTGTCCATCCGGCGGAAAGCCCTAGGGTGGGCGAGTAGCTTCCTTGTGCCGACCGCAGGTTGGCTTTTGCCATGGCGATCCTGTCCATCGCCATTTGCACGGAATAGTTTTGTTTCACGGCTACTTCTATCAGCGAGTCCAGCAACGGGTCCTTAAAATTTCTCCACCAATTATCTTCTACGGGAAGTGTCTGCTGGAAATCACTCCCTTCCTCAGACCATGACCCGGGTAGGGCACGGTCTAAATACGTATGCTCTGTCTGCGCCATTACCCCGATCGGTACCAGCAAGCACAACAAAGCATAACATGTCAGGCGTAAATGTTTGTGCATAAATATATATGTTTAGATTTAGCTTTTAGCAAAACAGTTAAGGGTGGGAAATGTTTGTATCTTTGTCTATTTATATATCCCAAAAACTGAAATATATGGATATCTTATTGGTTATACTAGGCGTTATCTGTTTGTTGGTGGGATTGGCGGGGTGTTTTTTGCCGATCTTGCCGGGGCCGCCGGTGGCGTATTTGGCTTTGTGGCTGCTGCATTTTACGGGTTATGCGGAATTTACGGTTACGGAGTTGGTCGTGTGGGGATTGCTGGTCGTGTTGGCACAGGCGATGGACTATGTTACGCCCATGCTGGGGACTAAGTATAGCGGAGGGTCCAAGTGGGGAAATTGGGGATGTGCCGTGGGAACCGTGGCCGGCATATTCGTGTTTCCGCCTTGGGGAATCTTGCTGGGTCCTTTCGTGGGGGCTTTCGTTGGGGAACTTTTGGGAGGCAAGGCGTCCGGAGATGCGTTGAAGGCTGGTTTCGGGGCGTTCGCGGGTTTTTTATTGAGTGTCGTGCTGAAGGTTACCCTTTGCGGCTATTTTATTTATAGCTTTGTGAGAGGGATAATTAATTGAAGATGGTAATTAATAATGTGAGATATGTTTGAGAAAATAGTAGTGGTAGATTCTACCGGGTTGAATACATGGGGAGTGGAGCGTTTGAAGGAGCTTGGAAAAGAGGTTGTTTTTTATACCGGCATTCCGGAAACGGATGAGGAGATTGTGAACCGGATCGGGGACGCAGATTGCGTACTCGTCTCTTATAATACACAGATCCGGAGGAACGTGATCGAGGCTTGCCCGAATATCAAATACATCGGGATGTGCTGTACCCTCTATAGCGAGTCTAGTGCGAATGTGGATATAGCCGCCGCACGTGAGCGGGGGATAACGGTCTTGGGTATCCGCGACTATGGTGATGAGGGAGTCGTGGAGTATGTCATTAGCGAGCTGGTCCGTTTGTTGCATGGTTTCGGCGGGAAACAGTGGAGACATAAGGCGTATGAGCTGGGCGGGCAAAAAGTAGGCATCGTGGGATTGGGCCGCACCGGGAGAATGATCGCTGACGCTCTTCGTTTCTTGGGGGCTGAGGTCTATTATTTCAGCCGTACCCGTAAGCCGGATGCCGAGGCCGCCGGTATCGCTTACCTGCCTCTGCGGGAGTTGCTGCCGGAGGTGGATATTTTATGCACTTGCTTGCCTCGTAATACGATTCTTCTGGGGGCGGGTGAGTTTCGTTTGTTCGGTAATCTGAAGATATTGATCAATACGTCGGTAGGGCCGACTTTCCGTGTCCCGGATCTACAACGTTGGCTTAGCGCACATAAGCGGAATTTCTTCTTATGCGATGAGGTAGGTATCGGGAATTATGCGGATACCTTGACACAATTCGATAATGTCATATATACCCCGAAAGTCTCCGGCCACTCGGAGCAATGTATGGAGCGATTGTCGCAAAAGGTAATAGCGAATATCGAAAGCTATCAGAATTGATATATCCAGTTGTAGAGACGGGGCACGCCCCGTCTCTACAACTGGGGATAGTATTGATAGGGCTTATCCCCCCCTATGTCGGTGAAGTGGATCGGTTTGTTCAATCCCATCTGGATCGGGCCGATCGTTTCGGTGATACCCAGTGTATCCAATAGCTTGTACGCGCTGTTGGCGGAGCTTAGGTTCGGGAAGATCAAGCGTATTCACGTCTTGCCCTTTCAGCTTGTTGAACGGGTACATATCGTCGCGCAACTTCTTGTCGAGAGCGAAGTTGACCTGCATTTCTCCATCTACCATCATGTCCGGATAGTTTTTGTGCAGATAGTCGATCGCCTCATGCACCTTCAGCGGGCTGCCCTGCTTGTCGGAACCGAAGTTGGAGTAGGACAACATCGCCATCACCGGCTCGTGAGCGAAGAACTTCACGGCGTCGTGCGTCAGGCGGGCGATATCGATCAATACTTCTGTCGACGGGTGACGGTTGATCAGCGTATCGGCCATGAAGAAGGTACCTTTCTTGCAAGTCAGGATGTTCAAGGCACCGAAATGCTTGTAACTCGGGCGGATGCCGATGATCTGCTCCGCCATCTTGGTAACCTCGGAGTAGCGGCTGTATACGCCCGTCACGAAAGCATCGGCATCGCCTGTCGCAACCATCATCATACCGAATGCGTTGCGGTCGACCATCTTTTCGCAGGCTTCCGCATACGTGACACCTTCGCGGGCTTTCTTCTCAGACAGGATCTTGGCATAACGATGGCGGCGTTCTGTCTCGCGGTCGTGACGAAGGTTGACGATCTCGATACCTTCCAGACTGATATTCTCCTCGGCTGCGATCTTAGCCAGACGCTCCTCGTTGCCTAGCAGGATCGGGAAACAGATACCTTCCGCTTTCGCTTCGGCAGCGGCTTTCAGCATATTCACGTGGTTCGCCTCTGCGAATACCACCCGTTTCGGGTTCGCTTTCGCCATATCGGTGAACGAGCGCAGCAGCTTGTTATCGTATCCCATCATCTCACGTAAGTGGTTGGCGTAGCCCTCCCAGTCGGTGATCGTCTTGCGGGACACGCCCGAGTCGATAGCGGCTTTCGCCACGGCGCAGGATACACGAGTCAGGAGGCGCGGATCGAGCGCTTTCGGAAGGATATAGTCGCGTCCGAAAGTGGTTCGTTTCAGCTTATAGGCGGCGTTCACCACGTCGGGAACCGGCTCCTTGGCAAGGTCGGCGATGGCGTAGACGGCTGCTAATTTCATCTCTTCGTTGATTGCTTTGGCGTGTGTGTCCAAGGCGCCGCGGAAGATATAAGGGAATCCTAGCACGTTGTTGATCTGGTTCGGATAGTCGGAACGTCCGGTAGCGAAGATGATATCATCCCGTGAGGCCATCGCGTCGGCGTACGAGATCTCCGGATTCGGGTTGGCCAAGGCGAATACGATCGGGTTCGTATTCATGGAGCGGACCATATCTTGAGTCAACACATTGGCGACCGATAATCCTAAGAACACGTCAGCTCCGACGACGGCTTCCCGTCAATGTCTTGATGTCGACGGTCGGTAGCGAAGAACTTTCTTGGCATTCGTTCAAGTCCGGGCGGCTGGTAGAGATAACGCCCTTGCTGTCGCACATGACGATATTCTCCTTGTGCGCTCCCAGCATCACGTACAGTTTCGTACAGGAGATGGAGGCGGCTCCGGCGCCGTTCACCACGATCTTCACGTCCTCGATCTTCTTCCCTGCGATCTCCAGCGCGTTGATCAGCCCGGCGCCGGAGATGATTGCCGTACCATGCTGGTCATCGTGCATGACGGGGATATCCAGCTCATTCTTCAAGCGAGTCTCGATCTCGAAACACTCCGGTGCCTTGATATCCTCCAAGTTGATTCCTCCGAACGTAGGCGAGATCGCCTTCACGGTCTGGATAAACTTCTCCGGATCTTTCTCGTTCACCTCGATATCGAATACGTCGATGCCCGCGAATATCTTGAATAGCAATCCCTTGCCTTCCATCACCGGCTTACCGGCCAAGGGGCCTATATCGCCCAGCCCGAGTACGGCGGTACCGTTAGAGATCACCGCCACCAAGTTTCCTTTCGCCGTATATTCGTATGCGTCGTGCGGATTCTTCTCGATCTCCAGACAAGGTTCCGCTACACCCGGAGAGTAGGCGAGGGATAGATCCGTCTGCGTACTGTGAGGTTTTGTAGGGATGACCTCGATTTTACCCGGTTTGCCCTCGGCATGGTACCGAAGGGCCTCCTCTTTTGTAATCTTTGCCATAGATGTTTTTATTAGTTGTTTTTTGACTGTCCTATTTGAAACCACCGCGAAAGTAACAAATTATTATGAGTTCGCTTGGTTTTGCTTACAAATAGTTGCTTGTGTTTTCCTTAATAAGTGAAAAAGAATAAGCAAAAAAAGGCTTGGGTGCATACCGGAGGTTTGCGTACAATTTAGTTCCACCATATTCAAATAGTATACTCGAAACTTATATGGTGAAGGTATCAGGTATTTTCAATTTAGAACAGAGTACTCATGGAACTCGGTTAATAAAATGTCCAAAAGTATGCACAATAATTAAATAATCAATGATAATCATGAGAAAATGATATTATTTTTAATAATTGATACTAATAAAAGTAGATATGGAGGATTTTATCCATAAGCTCCATGAGGACTCATAATTCAAGATTATTATGACTTCAACAGACCCCAAAATGCGTAGTATAACCGGTAAACTAGTCACAAATATGTTAACAGAGCGAGAAGACGATTTTACTTACAAGGTAACTTATGTGGCGAACCGTACGATCAAAGACCTTTGTAAACTGGCTGCTCAAAATGGTAGCAAGTTTTCCGTCTCTGAATTAGAAAGTGCCTATAACGATTTGTTTGCTGTCGCTAAACAAGAAGTTTACTCAGCTTCTACCGTGGAATTTGGATTTACGAATAACTCATTTGGCGTGGATGGCTCTTTCATCGGACCTAAGGCCCAGTTCGACCCGTCACGTAACAGCGTTGTTCTATGGAGTTCCCCCCGTGCCGAGATTAAGGAGGATATGAAGGGCATTAGCGTGATCGTAAGTGCGGTAGAGGAAGGACTCCCTACGATCATTAGCGTGACGGATGTCTCTACTGGGACTCAAAACGGCAAATTGACCCCCGGTGGTGGTTTGGTCGGTACGGGTAACCGTATAAAAATAGCTGGAGAAGAAGGTAAGGCGGTTGGTTTCTTCTTCGTCAACGCAAAAGACGAGACGGAGACAGCCGTACCGATGACTTCCCTGATAAGAAACGATCCTTCCGCTTTTTCGTTGATTATCTCTGCCTTAGCTGATGGATCTTATTATTTGGAAGTGGCCACGCAGTATGGGGGAAATAACAAGTTTTTCTTGAAGGAAATCCGCAGGAATCGTTTTCCTTATCCTCTCTCAGTAGGAACTGGAAATCCGGATAGCGAAAGTCCCGATGAGATTTGACCTTGGACTTAGGGATATCCTAAACGCCCATTTAGGGCATCCCTAAACGCTCGTTTAGATCTCCTTACAATGGGAACTTGGGGTAGAGCATAGGGTGAAATACTTTTTTAAACCATGGAATCATGAAATATCTACTTTATATATTTTTAGTTTTAGCAACCTTGTTTACGGGGATATATTTGTTACCTAAGCATACGCCCTTATTTGAGTATGATAGGCTAAGACCTGTTTTTGAGACAGCTTCTATCACCCTATTAATCGGTGTCTTATATTTGTATAGGCGGGAGAAGAAGCAAACAGGAGTGATGTTTTCCCGTCTGTCTCAAAAGAATTTCTTCTTGGATTTGGCCATACAGTGTGGAGGCATATACATCTGGGAGTTTAAGGACGAGGAGTTCTTTTTCGAGTATCCTGTCGGTGACCAGTCATCACGGATCGAGTTGGAAGAGATGTGGAGGCTGATACATCCCGATGATCTCACTGCTTTCAAATTACTTTGGCAATCCTTATGGAAGGCGGACAAGGAGGTATTCCAATGCCGTGCCCGCTTCGCCGGATCTGATTATGAATGGTGGGAATTCCGCTTTAGCGCCATGCCAGCGGTAGATAATGCGGAGGGAGGCAAAGACGTGAGTGGTATACTTATCAATATCAATGACATGAAGAAACGGGAAAAAGAGCTTATCCTCATGAGGGGGGTATGAGCAAAAGTTCTTGGCGAACATGAGCCATGAGATACGTACGCCGCTGAACTCTATCGTAGGCTTCTCGAACCTGCTGGCCTCGGAGAAGGATTTAGACGAGGCCGACAAGCTGCTGTTTGCCAAGACGATCAATCAGAGCTGCGATCTGCTGTTGGTGCTTATCAATGATATTCTGGAGGTTTCGAGACTTCAATCGGGACAAATGAAATTCGAGAAAGAGAGCTGCTCCGTCAAGGAGTTGGTAGACGACCTTTACCTCGCCCATCAGTTATTGGTCCCCGACCACCTACGATTCTCGAAAGAGGCGGAGGGGGATTTGTTTATCTATACGGATAAAAAGAGACTTTCTCAAGTTATAACCAATTTCTTGACAAACGCTTGTAAATTCACGAATAGCGGATATATAAAGTTGGGATTTAAGCATCTGAGGGGGACGGATGAGGTAGCGATTTTTGTCAAGGATTCCGGGATCGGTCTATCGGAGGAGCAACAAGAGAAGGTGTTCAGCCGTTTTTTCAAGCAAGATGAATTCAGCCAAGGGGCCGGTCTGGGGTTGTCTATCTGCCAAGGAATCGTACAAAACTTGGGGGGACGGATAGAACTGAGTTCTAAGCTAGGAAAAGGAAGCCGCTTCTCGGTCGTGCTGCCGGTATATAAGGGGGGATGCGTTTGATCATTTGTTTTTTTCATTCTACCAAAATCTGATATCTGATGGGAAAGAAGTACATTTGCCAGATCAAAATAGAAGAAGATAAATGGCATTGAGACTTATCCATACGGCCGACTGGCATCTGGGCCAGACCTTTTTCGGCTACGACCGGGAGGCGGAGCACGAGGCTTTCCTCGGTTTTCTGACAAATCTTTTGGTGGAGCGGCAGACGGATGTCCTGTTGATCGCCGGCGACGTGTTCGACGTGACGAACCCTTCCGCGGGGGCGCAACGCCGTTTCTATCGTTTCCTGCGGGAGGCGAACCGCCTGAACCCGGGCTTGCAGATCGTGATCATCGCCGGCAACCACGACTCCGCGATCCGTCTGGAAGCCCCGAATCCCTTGCTGGAGGAATTGAATACCTCGATCGTAGGTATCGTGGGGAGGACGGATTCCGGGGAGATCGACCTCGCCTCGCTCGTCATCCCTTTGAGGAACCGGGCGGGAGAACGGGAGGCGCTTTGCCTGGCGGTGCCTTTCCTCCGCCAAGGAGATTACCCGGCGGCGCCCGAGGGAGAGCTTGATTCGTATGTGGCGGGCATCGGCCGGATGTACCGGCGGCTCTATGCCTATGCGGATGCCCGGAGGAACCCCGGCGAGGCGATCGTAGCCTTGGGACACCTCCACGCTACCGGAGCCGAGTTGTCGGACGACGACCGGAGCGAGCGCGCCATCATGGGAGGTCTGGAGTCCGTATCCGCAGATACCTTCGACGCCGGGATCGCTTATACGGCGCTGGGGCATATCCATAAGGCGCAACGGATCGGCGGGCGCGAGGCGGTACGTTACGCCGGAAGCCCGCTTCCCATGTCGTTCTCGGAGAAGAACTACCGGCATCAAGTGATAGCTGTAGAGATCGAGGAGGGGAAGGTCATGGAGATCGAGGCGATCGGGATCCCTAGAGTCGCGGACTTGATGCGTATACCGGACAGCCCGTTACCACCGGAGGAGGTCTTGCGATGCCTCGCCGGGCTTCCGGAGCCGGAGGAGGGCAGGGAGGACGAGAGCCGCTGGCCTTATTTGGAGATACGGGTCCTGCTGACGGAGCCGGACCCTACGTTCCGCCATCGGGTAGAGGAGGCGTTGGTCGGGAAGGCGGTCCGCCTCACCTCCATCGTTCCTTCGTATCCCCGACGGGAAGGGGAGGCGGAGGAGAGGGCCTTATCGTATAATGATTTGCAAAAGATAGCCCCGCTGGATATGCTGAGGCATACGTTTGCCGCGAGATACGGAGGCGAGTTGCCCGAGGAGATAGAGACATTGTTTAATGAGGTGATGAGGGAGGTTTCTTTATGAGAGTGCTGGCGATCAGAGGACGCAATCTGGCGTCGCTGGAAGGAGAGTTTTCCATTGATTTTACGGAAGAGCCTTTGGCTTCGGCGGGTATCTTCGCTATATCCGGGCCTACGGGGGCGGGAAAATCCACGTTGCTGGATGCCATGTGCCTCGCCCTTTTCTCCCGTACGCCGCGAACGGAGCTGGCGAAGGAGAATAACGTGCGGCTGAGGGACGTGCAAGAGGAGGTGTTGCCGCAAAGCGACCCCCGCTTCCTCTTGCGCCGCGGGACGGCCTCGGGCTATGCCGAGGTGGATTTCGTGGCGCTGAACGGGTGTCGGTATCGCAGCCGTTGGTCGGTATCCCGGGCCCGGGAGAAGGAAAGCGGGCGTTTGCAGTCCGCTCGCCTTACATTATATAATATAGATGCCGGGAAAGAGGAGCCGGGAACCAACAAGGACCTGCAAGCCCGTATCATCGAGCTGATCGGCCTGACTTTCGATCAGTTCACCCGCTCGGTACTCTTGGCCCAGAACGATTTCTCTACCTTCCTGAAAGCGGAGCAGGGCGAGAAGGCCTCCTTGCTGGAAAAACTGACCGGTACGGAGCAATACTCGGAGATCTCCCGCCGGATCTTCGCCAAGAACACCGAGGCGAAGGAGGCCTACGAGCGGCTATACGCCCGCGTACAAGGCATAGAGCTTCTATCGGAGGAGGAGATGGAAGCTTCCCAAACCCGCCTTTCGGTCTTGGAGGGGGAGCTGGCCCGCCTGGAGAAGGCGAGGGTCGAGCGGCAAAGCTTGCGGGAGGCCGTGAAAGCGGCCGAGGTCCAGATCGCCTCGAAGGAAAAACAGCGGGAGGAGAACGCCCGTTTCTTGGAACGGGCGTTGGCATCGCTGGAAACCTCAAGGAAGGAGTATGAGCAAGGAGAGGTGCGATTGGCGAGGACGGATGAGGAATCTAAGGGCTTGCGACTGGAATTGCAACAGGCCCGGAAACTGGACGTGCAACTGGAATCTGCCTTGAAAGCCCGCTCCGAGGCCGATGAACGGATGAAAGACTTCTCCCGGCGGAAGCAGGAGGCGGAAGAGAAACTCAGGAAGGTGGAAGAGCGGCAGAAGAAAGCCTCGGAGGAATGGGACAAGCTGACGTCGTGGCGTGAACGTTACCGGAGCAAGGAGGGGATCGCGGAGCAACTGTCGGCCTTGTTGATTCATCTGGATACCTGCCTTACGGCTCGCCGGGCAGTCGAGCGGTCGGACAAGGCCTTGCTAGCCATCCGACAGAAAATCCAGCGGTTGGAGGTTCGGAGGCAATCCTTGCGGCGGGAGGCGGAGACGCACGCCAAGGAACAGGTAAAGATTGAGGAAGAGCGGAAGTCCGTAGCGCTTGCCCTCAAGGAATTGGAACCGGAGGCTTTGGATCGATCGATCGAGACCTGCCGTACGGAACGGGAGCGTTTATTGCTGGAGCAAGCCCAGTTCGTGACGACTGGCGATATCAAAAGCCTGCGGGACAAGCTGACCGCCGGAACGCCTTGCCCGGTCTGCGGAAGCCTTGAGCATCCTTTCGCCTCTCACGAGGCGCATGAGCGTCTGTTGGCCTTGGCGGATCGCATCTCGGAAGCTACCCTGCGCCTCAAGCGGCTTCTCGACCGGAAAGAACGGCAGGAGGCCTGCGGGAAACAACTCGCCGCCCTGCAACAGAAAGAACTGGAGCTGCATAAACAACTCGCTGCGGACGAGAACGCACGGACGGAATTAAGGAACCAGCTACAATCCCTGTCCGAGCAAATCGACCGGGAAGAACAGGATAAGCGGGAGCAGCAGGAGAAGCTGTCCCAATCCCTATCCGCCGCCAACGCCATGTTCGGGAACGACGCATGGCAGACGGGCTGGAACAAGGACCCGGAAAGCTTCCGGGAGACCTTGACGGATTTCGCCCGCCAGTGGCAAGCCAACGGGGAACGCTTGCGGGAATTGGAACGGGAGCGGAGCGCCTATAAAGCGGAACGGGAGTCGTACGAGGCTTTCCTCCCTCCCTTGCGTAAGCAGTACGAGGACGCCGCGAAAGCCTACGACGAGAAGAATCAATCCTATACCCGTTTGCGCTCGGAACGGAATCTCCTGCTGGGAGGCCAGCCCGCCGACCAGGTGGAACGTACCTTCCACGAACGGGTGGAAGCCTTGAAGAGCCATTTGAAGCAGCTGCAAGAGAGTACGACGAAGCACGCCGGCGAGGTGGAGCAATACCGGGGGATTACGGAACAGATCAAGAAGGATCTGGTGGAGACTTCCGGCCTTCTTTCCGCACGCCGGCAAGAACTGGATAACTGGTTGGCTGCCTACCAAGAGACCTACGAAGGCAAGACGCTGGAGGAATCTCTGTCGGAAATGACGGCCCAAAAGTCTGAATGTAGTTTCCGTCTGCGTACGCACGAGGAGAATAAGCGGAAGATAGCCGGCTTCCAGCAAGAGCTCTCGGAGCGGAGGGTGGTGAGCGAGCGTTGGGCGAAGCTGAATGAATTGGCAGGCTCGGCGGATGGCGCCAAGTTCCGTAGGATCGCCCAAGGCTACACCTTGGATGTCTTGTTGAGTTACGCGAATGTGCAATTGCGGCAACTATCCCGGCGTTACCGGTTGGAGCGTGTGCCGGATACCTTGGCTTTGCAGGTGATCGACCAAGATATGTGCGACGAGATCCGTACCGTGCATAGCCTTTCCGGAGGGGAATCTTTCTTGGTCTCGCTGGCCTTGGCGCTAGGCTTGTCCTCTCTCTCCTCGAACCGGATGAAGGTAGAGAGCCTGTTTATCGATGAGGGCTTTGGCTCTTTGGACGCGGAGACGTTGCGGGTCGCTATGGATGCCTTGGAGAGCCTGCGTACGCAAGGGCGCAAGATCGGCGTTATCTCGCACGTACAGGAAATGACGGAACGTATTCCCGTGCAGATCCGGGTGAACCGGGCGGGAAACGGACGGAGTTATCTGGAAGTCATATAGCTTTACCAGCCATTGTGATGGATCTGTTGGACGTTGTATTTGTTTTTGGGAGTCTCTTTCTGCATGGGGTATCCCACAGGTATGACGTTCAACGGCATGATATGATCCGGTAGCCGAAGCTCTTTCCGGACGATCTCAATCCGGTCCGGATAGGGGTAAACAGCCGTCCATACGGCTCCCAATCCCATGGATTCGGCGGCAAGTAGCAGGTTTTGCGAGGCGGCGGAACAATCCAGAAACCAAGCGTTGGAGGATTTGATCGTATCGCCGCAAACGACGATCGCTTGCCTTGTCTCTTTCAGCATCCGGGCGAAGGGGAGACCTTCGGCCATTGTGTCCAAGGCTTTCCGGTCGGTTACGATAATGAATTCCCAAGGTCGCCTGTCACGGGAGGAAGGGGCGGCCATTCCGGCTCGTATCAGTTTGTCTATCTTTTCCTTTTCTACCGGGCGATCCTTATACTTACGTACGCTTTTGCGATTGAGTATCGTTTCCAAGGTCTGGTTTTCCGGTTCCTGCCGCTGGTTCCCCGTAGAGGAGCAGGCCATGAGGAAAACGGTGATCAAGAAGAAAAGACAGATTCTCATAAAGACGGGTTTATATGGTTTATAACGGATTATTTACTTAATATCAACGTAGAAGGCATCTTCTGCAAGGCTTCTTTCCGGTGCTCGGAGACATCGTTCCATGTCTTATAACTGATCAGCATGAAGTTGAAGCCGTTGAAAGACTGGGGCGTAAGGTCTTTCTCTCGTAGAAGCGTGGTCTGCTTCACGTCTTCCGTGAATCGCAGGATTCCTTCCTTGATCACCTCGTTCCCCGGGGTCGTACTGCTGGATTTATCAAGTACGCTGGCCGAGCCGTGTGTAGACTTCAATAAGGTCTGGGCGTATCCCAACAGGAATAAATCCTCCTCGGAGTCGATGACCACGATCACGTTCGATGCCTTGACGAAATTCCGGTTCACGAATACACCTACCGGGCAATTGCTTTGCTCGATAAACATCTTCGTCTTGTCTTTCAATAAGGCACCCGGATAAAACCAGGATTCCGGAGCCTTGAAGCGTTTGAAATAACGGTTGTAGAACGAGGCCCGGTAATGGCTTGCCGCTATATCGTCCGGTGTGTTGCTCATCGATATCCCGGAACCGACCAGAAGGAAATCATACCCCTCATTGTTTACGATGCTACAAATATCCACTCCGGCGTTGTTCGATACCTCGTAGCGAGTCTGTATCTGAATGCCCAGCTTCTTGGCCCCGTAAAGGATCGGGCCGAAGCTGACTTCCTCGAAATTATCCGTGTGTAGCGGGTTTACATCCGAGCCAACCGTCAAATGCAGTGCCGTCAGCTCCAGTTTGTTTTTGCCTTGGGCGAACATCTGGTAGGCCACGTCCAGCATGATCTGTCCGTTTCCGGCTCGTCCGAAGGATAGCAGTACCTTGAATATTCCCTCCAATGGCATTCTTTCTTTTTGCTCCATCAGCTTATCATGCGCCCGGTAACAGAATTTGATGAATGAGACCAATGGGGTTGTCATAAAGGTGGTGACCAGTGTCATTAGCACTAAGATCACGAATACGGAAGGCGTCAATATCCCCATCTCGTACCCGATCGTCAATACGACCAGCTCCATCAACCCACGGGTGTTCATGAGAGCCCCTATATAGAGACTATCCTTCCAGCTCTCACCCACGAATCGGGCGGAGAACATCGCTCCCCCAAACTTTCCTGCGATGGCCACGACTATGAAGATAAGGCATAGCCACCATAATTCAGGCTTGTTTAGAAGACCTATTTCCGTACGTAATCCGGTGGATACGAAGAATAAGGGAAGAAATAGCGCAAGGGATACATCCTCTACTTTCTCGGTCATGATCTTGCGGAATTTGACATTTCCCGGCATCACCACTCCTGCGATAAAAGCGCCGAATAAGGCATGCAATCCCAATATCTCTGTCAGATAAGCCGAGGTGATCAATAGCAAGAAGATGAAAGCGACCAGCCCCTTGTCGATTACCTCCTTGTTGTGGTAGATATGTCCGATCATCCGCAGGAATGGCCGCACCGCCAAAAACATAAACACTATGTAAAGAACTGAGAATAAGATGTTGTAAACGGCACTTAGCATCAAACCCGCTTGTGCGATCGCTATGACAACCGCTAGCAAGCACCATGCGGTGATATCCCCATTCGCCGCGCTTGCCAACGAGATGGTACCCAAATGTGTCTTGGTAAGTCCTTTCTCTTGGATAATACGTGCCAATACGGGAAAGGCGGTAATACTCATGGCGATACCTATAAACAAGGCGAAAGAGAGGAAAGGCGTACTCTTATCCGCATATTTGTCGTACACGAAATAGGCGGTCAGCATACCGAAAAAGAAGGGGACGATCGTACTGGTATGACTGATTAAGATCGTCTCTTTCAGCTTTTTCCTTACCTCGGAGATATTAAGTTCCATCCCGATAGCGAACATAAAGAGTATAAGTCCGAATTGACTCAGCATATTTATATTCACCAACGATTCCACAGGAAAAAGGAAGGCGGAAGCCTCCGGGAATAAATTGCCTAATACGGACGGCCCTAGCACGATTCCGGCAACGATCTCGCCGATGACGGTGGGTTGCCCGATCTTCTGGAATAACCAACCGAACAAACGGCACGTAAGCAATATCGTGATGATTTGTAAAAGCAGAATTCCTATGGAAGACTCGATATTATGTACTAATAATTGAGTAAATATGGTAAATCCCTCTTCTAAATTACTAGGTGCGTTTTGAATGGACGCAATCGAATTTTCCAGTTGCTGACTTTCCCCTTCTTTGGCGATAAAGTACATCAGCGAACCGAAAATGATGATCATCATTAGGTAAAAGGCTATACTTTTTGTTCCTTTGCTCATCTTTGTACGGTTTACCGCGAATATAAGAAATATCCTAATATTATCAATGGGTATGTTTTTTTCTTTTATCTTTGCCGAGAACCAAATTATAATAAATCATGGAGTCTCTAAATCTGATAAAAAATGACCCGTGGCTGGCCCCTTATGAGGCGGCTATAGAAGGCCGGTATCAATACGTGATTGATAAAGAAAAGAGCCTGACGAATAATGGTAAACTAACCTTATCCGAGATGGCTTCCGGATATCTTTATTTTGGGTTACACAAAACCACGAAAGGCTGGGTGTTCCGTGAATGGGCGCCGAATGCTACCGCTATTTATTTGATTGGAACATTCAACGGATGGCAGAAAGATAATAAATACAAGCTTAAACGTAAGGCGAATGGCGTATGGGAGATCGCTTTGACCGATGCGCAGATGTATCATGAGGACTTGTTTAAGTTGCTGGTCGAGTGGGACGGCGGTAGCGGAGAACGTATTCCCGCATGGACTCGCCGGGTGGTGCAAGATGAGCAATCTAAGATATTCAGCGCTCAAGTATGGAACCCGGAGAAACCTTATAAATTCAAGAATAAACGATTCAAACCTAAGAAGTCTCCCCTTTTGATCTACGAGTGCCATATCGGTATGAGCACCAACGAGGAGAAGGTGGGGACGTATAATGAATTCCGTCAAAATATATTGCCTCGTGTAGCGAAGGATGGTTATAACGCCATTCAGATCATGGCTATACAAGAACATCCTTATTATGGATCGTTCGGCTATCACGTAAGTAGCTTCTTCGCCGCCTCTTCCCGTTTCGGTACGCCGGACGAGTTGAAACAACTGATCGATGAGGCGCACGGGATGGGTCTCGCCGTGATCATGGACATCGTACATAGCCACGCCGTAAAGAACGAGGTGGAGGGATTAGGCCGCTTTGACGGTTCGTATGACCAATATTTCCTGAGTGGCGAACGCCGTGAGCATCCGGCATGGGATTCCCTGTGCTTCAATTATGGAAAGAACGAGGTGCTTCATTTCTTATTGTCGAATTGTAAGTTCTGGCTGGAGGAGTATAAGTTCGATGGTTTCCGTTTCGACGGCGTGACCTCCATGCTTTACTACAGCCATGGCTTGGGCGAGGCTTTCTGTAATTACGGCGATTATTTTAATGGCCACCAAGATGGCGACGCTATCGCTTATCTAACCTTGGCCAATAAATTGATCCATGAGGTGAATCCGGGCGCTATAACGATCGCCGAGGAGGTGAGTGGCATGCCGGGTTTGGCAGCCAAGGTCGAAGATGGTGGTTATGGCTTTGATTATCGCATGGCCATGAACATCCCGGATTATTGGATCAAGACGATCAAGGAAAAGAAGGATGAGGATTGGCATCCGTCTTCGATCTGGTGGGAGACGACGAACCGTCGTGCCGATGAGAAGACGATCAGTTATGCCGAGAGCCACGATCAAGCCTTGGTGGGTGATAAGACGATCATCTTCCGCTTGATCGACGCCGATATGTATTGGCATATGCAAAAAGATGACCATAATTTCATGGTAGATAGAGGTATCGCCTTGCATAAGATGATCCGTTTGGTTACGGCTTCTACCATTAATGGCGGTTATCTGAACTTCATGGGAAATGAGTTTGGGCATCCGGGTGGATCGACTTCCCAAGGGAGGGCAATGGATGGTCTTATAAATACGCTCGCCGCCAATGGAATTTGGTGGACAACTTGGATTTGAAGTACCATTTCTTGGGCGATTTCGACCGTGAGATGTTGGAATTGATCGGGGATGTGAAGAATTTCCAAGATACCCCTATCCAGAAGGTTTGGGATAATGATGGCGATCAGATATTGGCTTATATGCGTAAAGACTTGGTTTTTGTGTTCAACTTTAGCCCGACGAAATCGTTCACGGATTACGGTTTCTTGGTTCCGAAGGGAGAATATGAGGTCGTATTGAACACTGACGCTACCCGTTTCGGGGGTTTGGCTTGGCTGATGATACCATAAGGCATTTCACGCAATTTGATCCGTTATATAAGAAAGAAAAGAAAGAATGGCTGAAACTTTATATCCCGGCACGTAGCGCCGTCGTATTAAGGAAAGTGAAGGTCAAAAAGTAAAACTCTATACACAAAAACACGTTATGTTATATCCATTTACATTTAAGCCGATCCTCAAGAAGGTGATTTGGGGCGGTTCAGATATCTGCCCGTTTAAGGGTATTATTCCGGTTGAGAATGGTGTAGGCGAGAGCTGGGAGCTTTCTCATGTTGAGGGAAATTATTCTATTGTCGATAATGGCGAGTTGGAAGGCAAGTCTTTGGATGAGTTGATCCGCTCTTATGGCAAGGAGTTGCTGGGAGAGAAGGTGATGGAGAGATTCGGGACGACTTTCCCGTTGCTAATCAAGTTTATCGATGCCCGTGATAATTTATCTATTCAAGTTCACCCGGACGATGAGCTGGCGAAAAAGCGCCACAACTCTTTCGGTAAGACGGAGATGTGGTATGTGATCAAGGCGGAGAAAGGCGCTGGCCTATATTCCGGTTTCTCTGAGCAAATCGACGCAGAGGAATACGTGAAACGGGTGGAGAACAATACGATCATGGATGTGCTTCAACGTTACGACGTAAATGAAGGTGATGTATTTTTCTTGCCGGCGGGACGTGTGCATGCGATCGGAGCGGGTTGTTTTATCGCAGAGATCCAGCAGACTAGTAATATCACGTATCGTATTTACGATTACAACCGTAAAGACGCGAACGGTAATGGCCGTGAGCTGCATACGGAATTGGCGAAAGACGCAATCGATTATACGTTGTATCCGGATTACCGTACTCACTACAAAGGTCATACGAATGCCACGGTAGAGTTGGCGGACTGTAAGTATTTCACGACAAACCTTTTGGATCTGGATACGATTATGGTTCGTAATTTCTCGGAACTGGATTCTTTTGTCGTTTATATCTGTATGGCAGGCAAGGCTTCCATCCGTGATAATAAAGGAAACGAGATCTTTGTACACCAAGGTCAAACTGTCTTGATCCCTGCGGACACGGAGGTAATAACCATCTCTCCGGCTCCGGGCGCTAAGTTCATGGAGACTTATATCGGTCAATAAGATCGATGCGCTAAATAATAATGAGGGGGTGTGTCAAATCTAATAAACCGGACTTTTGACACATCCCCTTTTTATTATCCTTTCCTGCAAACGCAGTCTATCAGATGATCATTGATAAATCCCGAAGCCTGTAGGTGGGCGTAACAAATTGTAGGTCCGAAGAATTTGAAGCCCCTCTTCTTCATGTCCTTGCTCATGGCTTCGGATTCAGGCGACGTGACAGGGATCTCGCTCAATGACCGGAATGTGTTGATAATCGGTTTTCTGTCGGGAAAGAATGACAGGGTGTAGTTATAAAAGCTGCCGAACTCCTTTTGCACGGCAAGGAACAGCCTTGCGTTCGTAATGGTCGATTTGATTTTCTGGCGGTTTTTCACGATACCCTCAAACCGCATCAACCGTTCAACATCCTCATCGGTCATTTGCGCTACCCGTTCGGTGTCGAAGTCACAAAAAGCCTTACGATATCCCTCACGCTTCCGAAGGATTGTTATCCAACTCAATCCGGCTTGAGAGCTTTCCAATACAAGAAACTCGAACAGTGTTTTATCGTCAGTCACCAACTTTCCCCACTCTTGATCGTGGTACGCCATATACAACTCGTCAGTTCCGCACCAACCGCAACGCCCGTTTATTAGATCTTCCATAATGTATGATATTACTGATTTTTCGGATAGGGATAAAAAGACAATCCGTTATACATAAATCGATAAGTAGGGACATCAACGCCGAGCTTCTCCGCTTGACGAATAACATATCCGGTCAATGTTTCCAACTCTGTTTTTTTCCCGGCGAGAAAATCACTATGCATGGAAGTCGTGGAGCCGGCCGGCATCATCTTTTGCGTCTCGATGGAAGTATAGACGATGTCATCGGGTAAACAGACTCCCATAGCCTCCGCTACGCTTTTTAATTCCGTACCCAAAGCGATGAATAGATCAATATGTTGGGCTAGTACTTCATCAATGGGCTGGTTGAAGAAACTCGTAGCCGTAGCCGCCGTAGAGATCATGAAGAATTTCTTCCAGATGCGTAGGTCTATATCCGCTGGATTAAAAGCGTTTAACCGGGCATACATAAGTAATTTAAGCAACTCGGTTTGCTTATCTTTGTTTGCATCTTTGTTGCCGAAGAAAATACGTTCCTTCAAGGAGAATTTCTCGACAACACCCGGCTCTGTCAAGCGGGAACCGATATAAACACATCCTTTCCAGACCTCTTGTCCGGGTAGTATATTATGGATTCGTTCTTCGATATCCAATCCGTTTAGCAAGGGGATGATAACGGTCTCAGGTCCGATAACAGGCTTTAGCTGCTGGATGTTTTCTTCTAGATCGTAACTTTTTGTACAACAGAAAAGGTAGTCTACCGGCCCTATCTCGGCGGGATTATCGGTGGCTAGTGCCGGAGCCGTATGGATTGTCCGGATGCCTAGTTGCATTTGTAAACCTTTTTCACGGATAGCCTTTAGATTTTCTCCACGGGCGATAAAAAGATATCTGCTTTTATTGTTCCTTGATAGCGGGCGGCGACCATACCTCCGTAATAACCACCCACCGCACCGATACCAGAAAACGCTATTCTTAATTTAGCCATACTATTATATTCCTTATTATTTGCAAATATGAGAAAAAAAAGGCTCTCATTTATATCAGTTTCAGTTCTTTTAGTAAATCCGGAATGGATTGTTCGAAGTTCACGCCAAAGCGATAATCCGTTTGCGCCTTGAATGTTCGAAGAATACTTTCTGCCGTGAAGCGAACGGCTATTTCCGCAGATCTCTCCAAGTTGAAATTATTTAACAAACCGGACAGTAAAGCACTTGCGAAAACATCTCCCGTACCATGATAATAACCGGGTATTTTCTCTGTTAAAACATACTCTGTCGCATTTCGTTCCATATCGAAAGTGGCGGCTCCCAGTTCTTTCTCGTCGAAATAGACACCGGTCAAGACAACTTGCTTAGGGCCTAGCTGACTTAGCTTATGTAAAATACCATCGATATAAGCTTTGGTATAGGGACCTGCTTGGTAGGGTTCGCCCAACAATAATGCGGCCTCCGTCAGGTTCGGTACGATGATATCCGCTCTTTCACAAAGGGATCTCATTCCTTTGGCGAATTTAGGGGTGAATATCTTGTACAGTTCTCCGTTATCGCCCATGACAGGATCGACTAGAATCAGGTTATCTTCCCGCTTAAAAAGGGAGAAGAACTCTTTTACGATATCTAATTGCTCGAAAGATCCAAGAAAGCCGCTGTAGACGGCATCGAAACGGATATCTAATTCTTTCCAATGCTTCATGAACGGACGCATATCTTCCGTCAAGTCTCTATATGTATAGCCGAGAATACCTCCTGTGTGTGTAGAAAGTATGGCCGTAGGTAAGGCGCTTGTCTCTATTCCTGCCGCCGAGAGGATCGGGAGGGCAACTGTCAATGAACATTTGCCGAATCCCGATAGGTCATGAATGGCGGCTACTCTTTTTTGTTGTTCCTTATTCATCTTGAATCGATTAAAATGTGATAGGAAAACAAGAGCGGATCGGTAAAGGTTTATTTTACTTTCCTAGAAATAGTTCCATGTCTTCGTCTACACTACCTATTCCGGCGATCCCGAAATTATCGACCAATACTTTGGCTACATTCGGCGACAAGAACGCTGGCAATGTCGGTCCTAAGTGAATGTTTTTTACGCCTAGGTAGAGTAGGGCGAGTAATACGATTACCGCTTTTTGCTCGTACCATGCGATATTGTATGCGATAGGTAATTCATTGACATCATCCAGCCCGAAGATCTCTTTTAACTTGAGGGCGATCATCACCAATGAGTAACTGTCATTACATTGTCCGGCATCTAATACCCGTGGAATACCTCTGATCTCACCCAAAGGCAGTTTGTTGTAACGATATTTGGCACAACCGGCGGTTAATATGACGGTATCTTTCGGTAATTTCTCGGCGAATTCGGTATAGTAGCTACGGCTCTTCATTCTTCCGTCGCAACCTGCCATGACAAAGAATTTACGTATCGCTCCTGATTTTACGGCATCGATAACCTTGTCGGCTAATTGGAATACCTGCTCATGAGCGAATCCACCGATGATTTCCCCGTGTTCGATTTCCGTTGGAGGGGCGCATTTCTTTGCGTGTTCGATTAACGCAGAGAAATCCTTAGAGCCTCCGGGCTTACGATCGGCGATATGTGGGAATCCTTCGAACCCGGTAGAGCCGGTCGTATAGACCCGATCGGCATAAGTGGCGGAAGAACGGGGAGGGACAAGGCAGTTGGTCGTAAACAGGATAACTCCATTGAATGTCTCGAAATCGGATGTTTGTTTCCACCAGGCGCTACCGTAGTTTCCTACAAAATGCTTATACTTCTTGAAAGCCGGGTAATAATGTGCGGGAAGCATCTCGCTATGTGTATAGACATCTATGCCTGTACCTTCGGTTTGTTCCAGCAAGTCTTGAATGTCTCTCAAGTCGTGCCCACTGATAAGTATACCCGGGTTCTTTCCTACGCCGATATTCACTTTCGTAATTTCCGGGTTGCCATAGGTGGAAGTATTCGCTTTATCTAATAAGGCCATGGCTTTTACTCCGTATTCGCCGCAGGTAAGTACCCATTGGGTTAAATCGGCGACAGTCAGGTCTGATCGAGTCGTCGTTACCAAGGCATCTTGCATAAAGGCATAGAGGCTGGTATCCTCGAAACCTAGGTTGTAAGCGTGCTCCACGTAGGCGGCCATACCTTTAACCCCATAAGTGAGTAATTCGCATAGAGAACGGATATCCTCGTTTTCTGTGGCAAGAATACCTACTTCTTTCGCTTTGACCTCCATTTCCTCTACTTTATCCGATTTCCAAGTCAGACAGTCGCAGGTTAAGGAAAGATGGATTCCCAGTCGATGCAATTCGTTGAGAAGGTTCTCCCGTAGCTGATAGGCTTCCTTGATCTTTGAGACGAACCTGGATGAATCGAAATTGGCGTTTGTGATGGTCATGAAAAGTCCGTCTACGATAAACTTATTGGCCGTGGATGATTCCACGCCTTGTTTGCGTAAAGTCGTTGTTAATTTGGAGATTCCCTTCATTAAGTACATCAGTAAATCTTGTAATCCGGCCACTTCGGCGGTCTTACCACATACACCTTTTAATGTGCAGCCCTTTCCTTGGGCGGTTTCTTGACATTGATAACAGAACATAGCTTTTATTTTTAAAGTTTATCGCGAATGTAGGGGGGAGAAGGTCGTTTAATCTGTAACAGTTGTTACACTCTTTGATTATTTTCTTTATCTTTATCCGCAAAAGGAAGTTTTATGAATCTGAGTTTGTGTCCTATTTGCGGAAAATTGTCTGAGGAAGAGCAAACCGCTCTTTTCAGTTCGTTGGATTATTCGACAAGGTCGTTTAAGAAAGGTGACTGGGTGGCTCGTCAGGGAGATGCCTTATCTTCGCTTTATCTATTGAGTAAAGGACGGGTAAAGACTGAGATGATCACCGAAAGCGGGACAATTCTGGAAGTGGAGACTTTATCGGCGCCTACCCTTTGGCCTCCGCATTTTTGTTTGCGGAAAATAATCGCTTCCCGGTAGATGTTATCGCCTTGGAGGAATGCGAGATTATTTTAATACCTAAGAGTGCGGTGATGCGTTTGCTGGCGACAAACGAGCATTTTCTTCAAAGCTATATGGCTTTTAACGCCAACCGAACACAATTTCTTTCTGAACGTCTTCAATTATTATCGATTAAGACCATTAAAGGTAAACTGGCTTACTATATACTTAAACGTATTCAAGGGGATCATTATAAGCAGGATCGTAATCAAACAGAGCTTTCGGAATATTTTGGAGTGGCTCGTCCTTCATTGGCCCGTAGTTTCTCGGAAATGATAGAGGAAGGGGCTATTTCCCGGGAAGGGAAAATAGTTGATATGAATAAGCTGAAAAGCTACGTGCTTTGAAAATCCATCTACGAATGTACTTGTTCTCGAAACAACTCCCTCTCTATATATGTTACTAGAGTAGATGATTTTTCATTCGACATGGTTATGATGATAAATGAATTAAATACAGGCTTGATTGAAGCTTTAAAAGAAAAACTTCCCCCTAAGACAAATTTGGCGAATCTGTTGATGGATACCCTTTATATTGGCAGAGAAGCCATTTATAGGCGCTTACGTGGCGAGGTTCCTTTCACCTTGGAAGAGGCTGCTCTTATCTCAAGGAAATTGGGTGTGTCATTGGATAAAATAGTAGGGGTTAGTTTTGGTGCCAATGCCGTGTTCGACTTGAATGTGGTAGATCACGATGATCCTTTTAATGCTTATTTTACGATCTTGTCTAGATATGTGAAGATCTTTAGGGCCTTTCAGGATGATCCTACTACGGCTTTGGGTACCTCTTCCAATACTATTCCTCAGACCCTTTATTTGAAGCATGACCTTTTGTCAAAGTTTCGTTTATTTAAGTGGATGTATCAGAATAAGCATATCCAATGCAATCATTTTGAGAATCTGAAGATACCGGAAAAACTGGTTGATACCCAAAGAGAATTTGTATCGTTGACACAGTATATCCATTCTACGGATTATATTTGGGATAATATGATCTTCCATCATTTGGTCAATGACATTAAATATTTCTCCGATATCCATCTTATTTCCTGTGAGGATATACAACGTATCAAAGAGGAGTTATTAGTGTTGGTGGATGAATTGGAAGAACTTGCCATGAGAGGAAAGACCGAGGCTGGCAATAGTGTACGAATTTATGTATCGCATATTAACTTTGAGGCTACGTATAGTTATCTGGAAACAAGTTCTTTGCAGTTAAGTATGATACGGGTTTACTCGATAAATTCTATTACGACACAGGATACTGAGATGTTTAATAGCTTGAAAGACTGGATTCAATCTTTAAAAAAGTTCTCTACCATGATCTCCGAGAGTGGAGAGATGCAACGTATCCAGTTTTTCAATAGACAAAGGGAGATTATAAATACGCTTTAGGGTTTGAACCTGTTTCGATAAATGAAACAACCTAGATATTCCGATTGCGCGATTCGAAATTTATAGGTGCTTTTTTAGTTTAATTTCGTTTTCTATCTTTTTCTGTCTGTGTTTGCTTTAATTAGAAAAGGAACAATTCTCATAGGCTTGCTTTATCGTACAAAACTATCGTTTACATGTTTTACATTTGCCAAATGTATCAAGGAATATTAATAGTTGGAAATAAGGTATAAGGCAATGAAAGATAGTATTGTAAATGAATTGATAACCGCAATGAAAGATAGGCTTCCTCCCGGACAAAATCTTGCTAATTTCTTGACGGATACTTTATGTATCGGGAGAGAGGCGGTGTACCGCAGGCTTCGTGGGGAGGTCGCTTTTACGATTGATGAGGTTGCGCAAATTTCCTGTAAGTTGGGATCAGATCATAGGAAATCACTTGTATAATAGAGTGACTTTCGATATGAACTTGCTCCGATCCGCTAATGCGATAGAAAGTTATTATGAGATTATTGATCGTTATTTACGGATTTAACGTATTGACTTTATGAAAAGTCAGAGGTTGGTTATCGATGCGTTATAAAAATGAAGAGGCTTTACACGATAAAGGTTAAAGAACTAGTTAATTTCGCCCGGATTCTACTTAAGGATTGAGCCGTGACACCTAGATAAGAAGCTATATATTTTAGGGGGACGGATTGGATGATTTCGGGCTGCTTGTCCAATAGAATGGCGTAACGTTCAATGGCGGTTCGTTTGTAAGAACTTAACCATGAAGTCTCGATCTCAAGCATAAAATTCTCTAGAATCCTTCTTCCGATATTTGCTAATTGCACGGAGGATTGAAATAGGATTTCTAGTTTCTGTTTGGATAGGCAATACGCCTCGCTTTCCGTAACGGCTTCTATGGTATAAAGAGAAGGAGAGCCGGAAGTATATCCCCATACCGGGAGTGCGATCTCGCTCTCCACGGCGAACCAAAAGGTATCTTCCGTCCCATCTTTAAATGTATAAGCCCGCCAGATTCCCTTGGATAAGATATACATATTCGTGTTTATCTCACCTTCATGTACGATTATATCTTTAGGGACAAACGACATCATCTCTGCGCTTTCCAGCAATAACCGCATGGCCTGCTCAGAGATTGAAAACCGTTCCATCACTTTCTGGCGAACTTCCTCTTTCATGCTCTTGTACGTTTCAATAGATAGTATACCACAATGATTACAAAAGTAATTAATTCCGACAAAGGTACGGCCAGCCAAATACCTTTAATTCCGCAGACAACAGGTAGGTACATGAAACTTAGGGTGATAATCACGATTCCTCGTAGAATAGTGAATAGCGTAGCGGGTTTGAAACGTTCTATGCTCTGGTAGTACCCGATACAAACGATATTGAGAGCGAAAAAGACATATCCCAAAGAAAAATAGGGAATACCGGAGATTGCTATCTCGTAAGCGTTGCCATGATTACCGAGAAATAAGGAGGAGACTTCCGGGCAGAATAAAATAGTACCCACGCAGGCGAGTCCTCCGCACACGACAGCGCATAGCAGGGCTAACTTAAACGCCTGCCGTACTCTTTTCCACTGCTGTATGCCATAGTTGTAGCTTATGATCGGCTGGGTAGACTGGGCGATCGCATTGTTCACCATGAATACGATAGGAAAGCAATAACAGGCTACACTATAGGCGGCAACCCCGTCTTCCCCAAGGTATCTCATGAATATATAATTACCCACCAGCATCATACAAGCGATAGCTGCCTCAGTTAAGAATGCGGAAGAACCAAGCTTTACCATGTATCCGATATTGCGGATTGTCAATAAGATACTTTTAATCGAGAATTTAGGGCGGTAAAGATGTAATACTTTAGAAAAACCTACGATATAAACCACGATCATAATACTTCCTACGATTACGGAAATAGCGGAAGCTAAAGCGGCTCCCATTAATCCCCAATGCAATGGGAAAACGAAAATATAGTCTAATGTTAGGTTTATCAGGGCCGGGATAGCGCTGCATAACATGGCGTATGTAGGTGATCCGTCTAACCGGATAATGAATAACCCGATATTCAATAACATGTAAAAGGCAAGGAACGGGACGATCCAGTTCATATATTCCAATACGGAGGGCAATAATTGCTCGGAACTACCCAATAAAAGAGCGACCTCAGCACGGAATGTCATCACTAACAAGGAAAGCGATAACATAATACATAATGAGACCGAAAGCGCTTGCGTGATATTAATATTCGCTACCTTAACTTTCTGGTGTGAAAGGTGGATCGAGGCGACGATAGATGCGCCTACTCCGAACATAAGCCCGATTCCGGTTGCTAACATGAAAAAAGGAGCCACGATATTTACCGCAGCCAAGGCGTCATTTCCTACGCCTCTTCCTACGAATATTCCATCGGCGATATTAATAGTGGCGGAAAGGATCATACCTAATAAGGTAGGGATAAACATCATACGGAACAACTTCGGAATGTTCATTGTTCCAAAATCAATACTGTCTTGCATCATCAGTTTCTTTTCTTTTTATTTTTGCGGCACAAAAGTAGGCTTCTCTATTTAGAAAAAAGTTACCATTAGGGTAAAAAACGGAGTATTTATCAAGTTTGAATTCGATAGCTTATATTTCCTTTGTACATTTGTCCATAATTAAATAGAATAGTGACATAGTGAAAGACGCATTTATAAAACTGCATATATCTATTATTTTGGCAGGTGCGACGGGCATATTTGGAAAATTGATTAGCTTGAATGAAGCCCTATTGGTCTGGTATCGTATGATGCTTGCGTCTTTGTTGTTTTTACTCGTTTTATCCGTCAGCAAAAGATTGAATCGATTTTCTTTCGGGGATGCCTTGAGAATAGGGGGAGTAGGGTTATTGCTGGGATTGCATTGGGTTTTCTTTTATGGAAGTATAAAGGCTTCGAATGTGTCTATTGGAGTGGTTTGTTTTTCTCTGGTAGGTTTCTTTACGGCTTTTCTAGAGCCATTGATTAATTGTCATAGAGTGTCTTTCAAGGAGGTTGTTTTTAGTTTGTTGACTTTATTCGGGGTGGTACTGATTTTCCATTTCGATACTCGCTATCGTTTAGAATAGGTTTGGGTATTATATCATCCGCTTTAGCGGCTTTGTTCACGATCACGAATAAGAAGATCGGAAATAATTATTCAACAAGTACCATGCTCTTGTATGAAATGGTAGGTGGCTTTATCGGGCTTTCCTGTATTTTACCGTTCTATTTGCGATATTTTCCTGTATCGACGATTGTTCCCGGGCTATTAGATTTTACTTATTTATTGCTTTTAGCTTCTGTTTGTACGATTGGTTTGTATTTACTTCAGATACAAGTCCTGAAAAAGATCTCTGCGTTCACGATAAACTTGAGTTATAATCTGGAACCTATTTATAGCATTATCTTGGCTATGCTTCTTTTTAGTGAGGCTAAAGAGTTGAACGCCGCTTTTATATAGGGCTAGGGGTAATAATATTGTCTGTCATCTTACAAACACTAAGTGTTATTCGATCAAACAAGAAGATTTAGTGTAGGTAACAAAAAATCTAAAAAGTCCCACAAATCCAACGATTTGTGGGACTTAGCTGTTTATTGTCTGGTTAGTTCTGCGGAGAGAGCGGGATTCGAACCCGCGAAACCCTTTAGGGGTTTACACGCTTTCCAGGCGTGCCTCTTCAACCACTCGAGCATCTCTCCAAGGTCTTGTTGAAACCGGGTGCAAAGGTATTGATTTTTTTGATTATGCAAGAGTTTCGCTTGCGAATTTACATAGAGATGCAATGTCTGGATGCGATTACTTGGCTCACCCGATATTTATTGGGAACAGAGTTAATTCAAAGGGATAAAACAAGAATCGCGGATGTCAGCTTAACGCGATGAATGGTATCTTTTGATTGAAATGCCTTCTTTTTCACGACACGGCTCTCTGGCTATAAAAGCCAACGAGCGTAAACGGGGAGCGCGAACAAGCTGCCACAACCGCTTTTTAACACGATAAACGTCGCTTTTTAACGAATATATACGTATCAACCTACACATATAGCTGTATCAACTCACACATATAGCAGTGTCAACCCACACATATAGTGGCGTAAGCCTACACATATATAGGCATCGGCCCTCAGATGCGGTAGCGTTGGGCATTATTACCGCCTAACGACCGTAAAACATGAACTAGGGTGAATTATTTCGACTGGAACGAAAGGCCGTTTTTCAGCAAACAGCTATCAAATAGAGAATTGCTGTTTTTTTCTCTCGAATTGGGAAGCGAGACTCACTTAGGTACGGAATAATCGATTCTCCGGGACTTCAGATTACAAGTTGTCAAAAAGACAAATGGGCCACTTGTATCTATAGTTCCTCTGCCATTTCCCGATAACCATCGGGGAAGAGACGGTTAATGTATAATTTATGCCTTGTCAGGTGAATAACTTACGGCTTGTCAAGTGAATAACTTACGGCTGGGGGTAGCCGTAAGCTTACGAGTCTGGAAGTGGTTAGTTATTCACTTGGGAAGCCTTTCTCAAGTGAGTTGGCCTGTTGATTAACAGGATATAAGACAGCGATTTATATGGCAATGGTTATCCCATGATCTCATCTGTTGGCCGACTTCTATATTTCTGTAGGTCGACTTGTCTTAGGTTGCCGGCTGAAATATAGATGAGCCTGAAGATACCCCCACTGATTATCAGGTGAGCCGAATTTTCTTCTGATAAGGCATTGGACACAAGACTTATAGGCAATAAAAAACCTACAAATCAGCGATTTGTAGGTTTTTGTCCACTTACTCTCTTGTTTTGTTCAGTAGGTTCTGCGGAAAGACAGGGATTCGAACCCCGGGAACCTCTCGGTTCAACGGTTTTCAAGACCGCCGCAATCGACCACTCTGCCATCTTTCCAATATGTTTTGCGATCAAACGTTTCGTTTAATTGCTTTGCAAAGGTAGTCATTCTTTTGGAATATACAAGAGTCTTATGCGCTTTTTTTCTTTTTGTTTATTCTTTTCTTTTAAGAATAGAATGTGTGGGAATCCCCTTTTTATTGCTATTTTTGTAGCAAATAATTTATCAATCAAGTAAAAGGTTTCTATATGAGAAAGTTGAAAAGTTTATGGCTGGTTTCGGTTGTGCTGCTATTAGTAAGCTGCTCGATGTCCGCTAAATCAGATAAATCAAGTGAGGCTGGTACCGCCTCCAAGGGAGAGGTCGTTACTTTGAACAAGGCAGAGTTCTTGCAAAAGGTATTCAATTACGAGAAGAACGCAACGAAATGGGTATATGAAGGTGATAAGCCTTGTATCATCGATTTTTATGCGGACTGGTGTGGTCCCTGCAAGCAAGTGGCTCCTATTTTAAGGGATTTGGCTATCCTGTATAAGAATGATATCGTAGTTTATAAGGTAAATGTGGATAAGGAAAAGGAGTTGGCTGCCGCTTTCGGTATACAAAGTATTCCTACGTTCTTGTTTATCCCTAAGGAAGGACAGCCTCAGATATCGATGGGAGCTCTTCCCCGTGAGGAGTTTGTGAAACAGATCGATACTTTCTTGTTGAAGAAGAAGTAACACGACTTAGTTAATCATCATTTATAGATCGGAAAGCCGTAGAATTTTAGATTTTACGGCTTTTTTAATTGGGAGGGATGCTTTATGAAAGTAGGAATTATCAGATGTATGCAAACAGAGGATTTTTGCCCCGGTACTACTGATTTTAGGATGATCCGTGAGAAAAAGGGAGCCTTTGAGGGCGTAGAGGAAGATATTGAGATCATCGGGTTTATCAATTGCGGAGGTTGTCCCGGAAAAAGGCCGTATTAAGGGCGAGGGAGTTGGTGAATAGAGGGGCGGATAGTATCGCTTTTGCTTCCTGTATCCAAAAAGGGACGCCGATAGGTTATGCCTGTCCTTTCGCCAAAAGGATGAAGGATGTTATCCAGAACGATTTAGGCGATGGCATCCGGCTGATCGATTATACGCATTAGGAAGATCCGGTAGCTGGTGGAAAAGGCATAAAAAAAGAGGGCATTGAAAAATGTCCTCTTTTTTATTTTGGCATCGCACGAATTATTCAGCGCTTTCAGTTGCCGGAGCTTCTTCAGCGGGAGCCGCTGCGGCTGCTTCCTCAGCTTGCTTAGCAGCTTCAGCTGCTGCCAATTCTGCTTTCTTTTTAGCTACGATTTCTGCTTTTGCCTTATTCGCTTCCTTTTCAGCCTCAAGACGTGCTTTAGCTTCTGCTCTAGCTGCTTCGCTGTCTTTTTCTTTGATAGCTTGTACGGAAGCTTGTTTGTTCTTCAACCAAGCTTGGAATTTCTCCTCAGCTGCGGCTTCGTCGAACGCACCCTTCTTAACACCTTCCAATAAATGCTTTTTCAAGCAAACGCCTTCGCGAGAAAGAATGTTACGAGTTGTGTCTGTAGGTTGAGCACCTACTTGTAACCAATACAAAGCTCTTTCGAAGTTCAAATCTACTGTAGCAGGATTAGTGTTCGGATTATAAGAACCTATCCTTTCAATAAATCTTCCATCACGTGGAGCCCTGCTGTCTGCGATCACGATTTGGTAGAAGGCGTAACCTTTACGACCGTGTCTTTGCAATCTAATTTTTGTTGCCATGTTTGAATAATTAATTTAAGCTGTTTGTATTAGCGGGTGCAAAGATAGGAGTTTCTGTTTATAAAACAAGCGTTTTGTTGGAAAATATGTGGATGCTTCTGCTTTTTTTAAAGGTAGTTTAAGGGATTAGTCCCTTATGCAATTGGTTGCCGACACCGTCGGCAATAATGCTGACGCTGTCGGAAATATTGCTGACGGCGTCGAAAATATTGCCGACGGCATCGGCAACCAATTTCTTCCTAGTCTTGCCCCGGAAAGATCGTATGAAATCTCCTGTACATCCCTAATGAAAGGGATTTTTCTTATCTTCGCGGCTTCATTATATTAATGTATTAAAATAAACATATGATTTCAGTTGACGGACTAACAGTAGAGTTTGGTGGAAGCGCCCTTTTCTCGGATGTTTCTTTTGTGATTAACGAGAAAGATCGTATCGCCTTGATGGGTAAGAACGGTGCCGGTAAATCTACCTTGTTGAAGATATTGGCCGGCGTGCGGGAGCCAAGCCGTGGAAAAGTGTCCGCCCCTAAAGATACCGTGATCGCTTATTTGCCGCAGCATTTGATGACGGAGGATGGCCGTACCGTTTTCGAGGAGACGGCGCAGGCTTTCGCCCATCTGCACGAGATGGAGGCGGAGATCGCCGAATTGAATAAGCAACTGGAGACTCGTACGGACTATGAGTCGGATAGTTATATGGAGCTGATCGAGCGGGTCTCTACCTTGAGCGAGAAATTCTATTCCATAGAGGAGATCAATTACGACGCCGATATAGAGAAAACCTTGTTGGGACTGGGTTTCAAACGGGAGGATTTCGACCGGCAAACCAGTGAATTCAGCGGTGGCTGGCGTATGCGTATCGAGCTGGCGAAACTACTGTTGAAGAAACCGGATGTCCTTTTGCTGGACGAGCCGACGAATCACTTGGATATCGAGTCTATCCAGTGGTTGGAGGATTTCTTGATCGATAACGGTCAGGCCGTAGTGGTGATCAGCCACGACCGTGCGTTCGTGGATCATATCACGACTCGTACGATCGAGGTGACGATGGACCGGATTTATGATTATAAGGTAAACTATAGCCAATACTTGCAATTACGGAAGGAACGTCGTGAGCAACAACAGAAGGCTTATGACGAGCAACAGAAGATGATCGCCGAGACGAGAGAGTTCATCGAGCGTTTCAAGGGCACGTACTCCAAGACCTTGCAGGTGCAGAGCCGTGTGAAGATGCTGGAGAAACTGGAGATCTTGGAGGTGGATGAGGAAGATACCTCGGCTTTGCGCTTGAAGTTTCCGCCTTCGCCTCGTTCGGGCTCTTATCCGGTGACGATCGAGAATGTCTCGAAAGCGTATGGCGATCATACGGTTTTCCGAAACGCTAATCTGATGATCGAGCGAGGGGATAAGATCGCTTTCGTCGGGAAGAATGGCGAGGGTAAGTCTACCTTGGTGAAGTGTATCATGAAAGAGATCGAGCATGAGGGGACGTTGACGCTGGGGCATAACGTGATGATCGGTTATTTCGCCCAGAACCAAGCCTCCCTGCTGGATGAGAATCTTACGGTTTTCCAGACGATAGACGATGTGGCGCAAGGCGATATCCGTAATAAGATCAAGGATCTGCTGGGTGCGTTCATGTTTGGCGGCGAGAACTCGGCGAAGAAGGTGAAGGTGCTTTCCGGTGGCGAGCGCACACGTCTGGCCATGATTAAGCTATTGTTGGAGCCTGTGAACTTGCTGATTCTGGATGAGCCGACAAACCATCTGGATATGAAGACGAAGGATATCTTGAAGCAGGCGTTGCTTGACTTTGACGGGACGTTGATCGTCGTATCCCACGACCGTGATTTCTTGGATGGGCTGGTCTCTAAGGTCTATGAGTTCGGAAACCAAAAAGTGACGGAGCATTTGGAAGGCATCTATGAGTTTATGCAGCGCAAGAAGATGGAGAATCTGCGTGAGCTTGAGCGGAAGAATTAAATCCTCCACCCAAGCGTCAGCATAATATCATACGTGGAGCTATCTATATCTTTATGATACTTATAATGGGTACGGCGGGAGAAATAACGATTTCGCAACGCAATATTCCATTTATGCTTGGACATATAGGCTAAGGTGGTGGAAAATACCGTTAAACGTGCGTTGCCGGCATCGCCTTGTACGTTTAACTTTGTAGGGTCCACCGCATTCCAGTCTATATCCGGCTCGTATCCTTTCCATGTGAAGATATGGTAGTTCTCCAAATCGATCAAGAACGCCCAGCGTTTATCGTAGGCCAATCCGGTAAACGCTTTCACGCTATAACCGCTTCCCAGATTATAATCTCTCTCTTCCAGCCGGAGGTAATCGGAGATGCTTGCGCCCAAGGCGACTCCTGTTCCGTATAATTCGGCGTAAACATCTACCTTATTGTCCGGCGTGCCTCTTTTGTAATAGATCAATCCACCACCGACCGCCGCCGCTTCCGATATGCGGTAGGGAGCTACCGTTTGGGAACTATTGGATTTTAACTCGGAATCATAGTAGTCGAAATGCTGAAAGATTCCAGCGGCCAGACTACGAGGGCCTTTACTCCAGACCTGTTTCCCCAGATAGCCCCAACGGCATTGACTTGGCTGATGAGCGGCTGGCTCGAAAAGAAATCGAACCCGGCCTTCAACTGAAACCATTCATAGGGCGAATAGAAATCATCATTGAAAGGATCTCCATAATCCAACCTGAAGGATACGTGCATGCTCGTAGTGCCATGCTTGGAGCCTTCCTGCTCGGCAAGGAAGCGAGGGCCGACACCCACGATGAAGTTTACGGGAACCGAGGTGTAGACACGCCCCTTGGAGCTGCTGTGTCTCCAAGCTTCTCCCGTGATGATACGATTGATCGCCCGCATCGGAGATATCAAACCGGATAAGATCTCCCGTCCCACACGTTCCGCCCCGTGGGAGCGGTTGTCGATGAATAAGTCGGAGAGCCGGTAGGTAATCTCACCTAATTCTATACCGCCGAAAGAGGTGGCAAGCATGTCATTGATGGAGGGCGGTTCCGTTTCCATAAAGAATTCCCACATTAGGCTGCCTCCCGCCGCGAATGGAATGGATTGCCAGAAATTCAGTCCGTTGCTACGGGCCGCGTTGAAATATAACGATCCGTGATAGGGATGGGCCACCAGATTGGTAGAGAACTTATCCGTGTCCCAAACAGGCCCCGTCTTGAAGTTTTGCTTAATCGTATGTCCGTTTATCTTCGCGAAATCCTCGTTCATTAAGAAACGGTCGAAAGTCCAGACGGCCATGTTCATTCCGAATACCTCGCTTGCTGCCAACCAAGGGCGGCGTGGAATGAAAAGGGCCGTGTCGCTCACGTAATTGCGGGCATCCATCTGAGGGAAGTGTTGCCCCCACATCCATTGGCTGGATAGCAGACAGATCAACCCGATCAACATGCATTTTTTCATCCTCATCTAACTCAATTCTCTTTTGTAAATAAAAATCAATAGGTTACGGTTATAACCACTCCGCAAACTTATATATAATAAACATTAAGGGATTCGTTTGGTTTAAATTATTGTTAGGTATTCTTTCTATAAATGCTGTTATTTGCGAACTATTCCGTATTTTTGCGAAAAAAACAAAATGATAGATTTTATCACCTTTTGTGACTATACAGGGACCTTTGCGTTTGCCATAAGTGGCATAAGATTGGCTTCTGCGAAACAATTTGATTGGTTTGGCGCCTATGTGGTGGGTGTCGTGACCGCTGTAGGAGGAGGTACGATTCGTGATATTTTATTGAACGCGGTGCCTTTTTGGATGGAACAAGCCTCTTATTTGGTTGTCTCGGCCTTGGCTTTGTTGTTCGTTATCGCTTTCCGAAAATACGTGATCCGTTTGAACAATACATTTTTTATATTCGATGCTATCGGATTGGGGTTGTTTGTGGTGGTAGGTATCGCCAAGACCTTGGATTTCGGGTTCCCCATGTGGGTGGCGATCGTGATGGGAACCATAACCGGCTCGTTTGGCGGTATGATGAGGGATATATTGATTAATGAGGAACCTTTGATATTCCGGAAAGATATTTATGCGTTGGCTTGTGTCTTTGGCGGTTTGATATATTATATATGTATGCAAACTTCTATGTCGGCGGCGATGATACAGTTCGTATCGGCGTTGAGCGTGTTCCTCGCACGTATAATCGCCGTAAAATATCATATAAGTGTTCCGGTGTTGAAAGGAGAAGAATAATTTATTAACTTTGCATAATTATATGGACATGCATACTCAACAAGAAAAGGCTTCCATCCTGTTGATATATACGGGTGGGACGATAGGTATGATCGAGAATCCGGAGACTGGAGTGTTAGAGTCGTTTAATTTCCAGCATTTGAAGGACAATATGCCGGAGTTGAAGAAACTGGGGTATTCGGTGGCCACGATACAGTTTGATCCTCCGATGGACTCCTCGGAGATGGGGCCGGACTCGTGGATGAAGATCGTGAAAATCATCGCCGATAATTATCAGAAATACGACGGCTTCGTGGTACTGCATGGCACGGATACAATGTCGTATACGGCATCGGCATTGAGTTTTATGCTCGAGAACCTGAGTAAGCCGGTGATCCTTACGGGATCGCAATTACCGATCGGGATGTTGCGTACCGATGGGAAGGAGAACTTGATTACGGCGATCGAGATAGCGGCTGCCAAGGAGAACGGCTTACCGTTGGTCCCGGAGGTCTGTATCTTTTTGAGAATGATTTATTGAGGGGAATCGTACGAGTAAGATAAATGCAGATAATTTTAATGCGTTCCGTTCGTACAATTACCCGGCTTTGGCTCATGCGGGTATCTATATCAAGTATGATCTGCCGCAGGTATATCATCCGGTATCGCGTAAGCCGCTGAAGCCGCATTATTTGTTGGACCGAAATATCGCTATACTAAAACTATTCCCCGGAATTTCTCCGCAAGTAGTGGAAAGTATCCTGAATATCCCGGGTCTGAAAGGTGTGGTGATGGAAACATTCGGAAGCGGAAATGCTCCGTGCGAGGAATGGTTCTTGAATATGTTGAAGGAGGCTGTAGACCGTGGTATCGTTATCGTGAATGTTACTCAGTGTAGGGCCGGAAGTGTGGAGATGCACCGTTATGAGACGGGGCACAAATTGTTGGAGGCAGGCGTGACGAGCGGCTTCGATAGTACGACGGAGAGCGCCGTGACGAAGCTAATGTTCCTCTTCGGCCATGGGCTGACACCCGACGAGGTGAAGGAGCATATGAACTGCTCGTTGATCGGGGAGGTATCGATCCCTGAGACGTTCCGCCCCTAGTGTATACTATGTAAAACAGAAAAAAAGCAGTGTTGCGGAATAGGAGAGTATGAAACTATCATTTCTGAGTTTAGCTAGTGGGAGCAGTGGGAACTGCTATTATTTGGGGACTTCGGAATTCGGTATGCTGATTGACGCAGGTATCGGAATCCGGACCATAAAGAAAGTATTGAAGGACCGGTCGATCGATTTTACCAAGATCGTGGCCGTGTTGATTACCCACGATCATGCGGATCATATCAAGACGGTCGGGTATTTGGGCGAGAAGCTTTGCATTCCTGTCTATGCGACAGCCGACGTGCACCGGGGGATTGATAAGAGCCGGTATGTGGAGGAGACCTTATGTGTCTCTCGCAAGGTTATAGAAAAAGAAGTTCCATTCCTTATCCGTGATTTCCGTATCACGGCTTTCGAGGTGCCTCACGATAGTACTGATAATGTGGGGTACCATATCGAGTATGGTAATCATAAATTCACTTTCGCTACCGACGTAGGCCATATCACGGCCACGGTGGGGAAATATATCTGCATGGCGAACCATTTAATATTGGAAGCGAACTATGACGAGGAGATGCTTCGTTTCGGTACATATCCTGCTTTCTTGAAAGAGCGGGTGGCGAGCCCGACCGGGCATTTGAGTAATAGGGAGGCCGCGGAGTTCTTGGCGACCCATTATAATACCGGTTTGAAGAATATCTGGCTTTGCCATCTCAGCCGGGACAATAACCATCCCGAACTGGCCTATAAGACAGTGGATATACGTCTTTTCCAAGAGGGCATAAGGGTAGGGAAAGATGTCTCATTGGTAGCGTTGAAGCGGACTACACCCTCGGATATTTACGAGTTTGATTAAAATTTTATGAAAAAAAGTAGTCGAAAAGTTTGCGGGGAAAAATAAAACCTCTATCTTTGCACCCGCAATCGAGAAACAAACGGTGGTTTGAAAAAGTAACGATAGCGAAACAGAATGACTTGGTAGCTCAGTTGGTAGAGCAAATGACTCTTAATCATTGGGTCGAGGGTTCGAGCCCCTCCCAGGTCACTCAAACAAATAACATGTTGACTTGGTAGCTCAGCTGGTAGAGCAAATGACTCTTAATCATTGGGTCGAGGGTTCGAGCCCCTCCCAGGTCACACGATTTACTTATTGGAAAGATGGCAGAGTGGTCGATTGCGGCGGTCTTGAAAACCGTTGAACTGAGAGGTTCCCGGGGTTCGAATCCCTGTCTTTCCGCAGAGAGTCCTGTAAGGCGAAAGCTTTACGGGATTTTTTGTTTTTGAGGCGTTTGTCCGGGCACAAACGGAAAGAGGTAGCGGGCATCGCTAGAATGAGAAAGTGTATAATAATATGGAAACAGGATCATTGCGGATAAGTGATATACGGCCGGATTTTATCTATATGATGGAACAAGCCGTGAAAGCCCCATCGGGGCATAATACCCAACCTTGGTTGTTTCGTGTGCAAAAGGATAGGATACAGATTCTTCCGGATATGAGTAAGTCCCTTCCGGCCGTAGATCCGGATAACCGTGAGTTATTTATTAGCTTAGGATGCGCCACCGAGAATCTTTGCATTGCGGCTGAGGCAAAAGGATATACTCCGCTACCGTTTTTTTCAGGATCGGGGGAGATCACCGTACTCTTGTCGGAGGCATCGATGATTAAGGAGACGAGTGGGCTTATCGAGGAAATTTCGGTGAGACAGACGAATCGAGGCATATATTCCGGGGAAATGATTCCATCGGATCAACTGAGCTATTTGAGGAATACGCCTTTGGAGGAAAATATCAGTCTGCATTTGTGGTCGAAAGGAGAGTGGGAGTTCGATACGCTTTCTTCTTATATATTTGCGGGGAATAACCGGCAAATGAACGATCGTCTGTTTAAGCGAGAGCTGAAATCATGGATGCGTTTTAATAAGAATCATGTACGAGCTACATCGGACGGCCTGAGTTATGCGGTGTTCGGGGCGCCGAACCTTCCCCGTCTTATCTCAGAGACAATCATGGGAAGTGTCTTGAAAGCCGGCATACAAAATAGGGGAGACAAGAAGAAGCTGGACTCTTCTTCTCATTTAGCCTTGTTCGCCTTACGGATAAATACGCTACCGGAATGGTTTGCGCTAGGCCGGAGTTTGCAACGTTTTCTTTTGAGAGCTACGGAAAAGAATATCGCTTTCGCCTTTTTGAACCAGCCTTGTGAGGTGCGTGATCTTTCCGGTTTGCTGGCGAAAGACTTGTCTTTCACCAACGAGATTCCAGCCTTGATCCTCCGTCTGGGATACGCCAAGCGGAAAATGCCGTACTCACCTCGAAAGTCTTGGCGTGAGAGGCTGGTTCCGTAATGGTTAAGTCAGATAGCGAGTACCCTCGTTCATGCCAGCCTGCACGGGATATGCCAATACGAAACTGTTTGCCTGGAAGTATTTGTTGAGGTACTTGGGGATACGGGCCATGGCGGGAGCGTAGGAAAGTCCTTCCTTGCGGCTAAGGATAATCCACATCGTGTCGTCCGGTTTTATATCCCGGAAAACGATCAGGAAGTCATCCCAGTCGTTGAATTCGATATACCTGGCTTCTCCGCTTTTCTTGGCTAATAATTTCTTTAAGGCATTCAAGGTCGCTTCCGAACCGTAAAAGACTGTCGCTGCACCTGTGTTCTGGGTCACGTTTCGTAACCGGAAGATGATTTGGTTGAAACCGATTTCTTTTTCGGCCAATTCCGGGATGATGATCAGATGCCGTCTAACGGTAGAGATGGGTTGTGCGGGCTTGTATATGAATGTACTTACACTACTTTCCGCCAATACACTTTCCACGATATGGCCTAGGAAGGCCGCCGGTATATCTTTTTCCTTGTGCAATCCCACTACCAGATCTGTGATCTCCCGCTCTTTTACCACGCTGGCGATAGCATTCGATACGCTTAAGTCATATCTTAATAAATCTTTCATCCGGGTATCCGTGGCGGCAGCCGTATTGACTGCGGTCTGTAGAACCCTGCGGGATTGTTTTAACGCTTTCTCGTCTGAATGATGGTTATCTATCACTTTTAGGGCAAACAAGCCGTTCTTGTTTTGGGGAGATTTGATCGCCAAGCTGAGGTTGACCAGCTCTTCCACGGTCTCTTCATTGCTGACCGGTATCAAGATATGCTCTGATTCTTTTTGTTTTCCTCCTTATCGGATATATCTTGGGCCGCTATGTTATGAGCGCCTTTTTTGGGCGGCGAAAGAGGCGATGGTACAAGTGACAAGTATCATCAGGATCGTACCGTTCAACACGCTCTCATTTAATAACCGGATTGGTTCCCCATTAGCGTCTGTTCCGGTGATTACGTTATATCCGACCATCACGGCGGCCAATGTAGCGGCGGCTTGTGCGTTACTTAAGCCGAAAATAACGCTTCGCTGATCTGTGGACAGATGGAAAGTCTTTTGGGTCATCCAAGCGGCTATGTATTTGGCGGCCGTAGCTACGATAATCATGATAAGCCCTACTTTAATGGTCTCGAAACTGGTAAAGAACGTACGATAATCTATTAACATACCTACGCCCAACAAGAAGAATGGGATGAATATGGCATTTCCTACGAACTCGACACGATTCATCAAGGGTGAGCTTTGCGGGATAAGGCGATTTAGGGCTAGTCCGGATAAGAACGCCCCGATGATCGCCTCCATACCCGCTACCTGAGCTAGGAAAGATCCCAGAAATACCATCACCAGCACGAATATATACTGTGATATATTATCGTGTACATGCTTAAAGAACCAACGCCCAATGAAAGGGAAACCGAATAATACGATTAACGCAAATATCAAGATGGAAACCCCCAGACGAATCCAAAACATATCGTTGACCTGTCCGGTGGCCATGCCGACAATGATCGTTAGGACGAGCAATGCCAAGGTATCAGTGATCATCGTTCCTCCTACGGTGATACTGACAGCTTTGTTTTTGCTGATACCCAGTTTGCTGATAATCGGATAGGCGATCAATGTATGGGAGGCGAACATACTGGCGAGTAAAACGGAGGTCAATACGTTGAATCGCAGGACCCATATTCCGACAACCGTTCCTAGGATCATCGGAATGAGGAATGTGTACATGCCGAATGCTAGGCTTTTCGTACTATTTCTCTTAAAATCCGCCATGTCGATTTCCAATCCGGCGAGAAACATGATATAAAGCAATCCCGCCGTCCCGGACAAGATAATGCTGCTATCCCGTAATACGAGATTAAAGCCGTGCGGTCCGATAATTGCGCCGGCAATGATCAGTCCAAGCAGGTGAGGGATTCTCAGCTTGTTTAATAAAAGGGGAGCGGCCAGGATAATTAAAAGAATCAAGAGAAATTTTAATACCGGGTCCGCTAAGGGCAATGTGAAATCTATTGTCGAGGCTAATACCATATGCGTAATTTTTTCGTTATAATTTGAAACAAAAATAATAAGAATTTGCGGAGATTGCAGCGTTTACGCCAACTTTGCATCTTCTTTTATAGATAACAATGAATGTGTGAGTTTTATAAGTTAAAGTATATGTAAATCTTGGGACATTAGCGTGAACCGATTATATTTGTACATACATTGCATTGAGTTTATTGTTATAAAACTAAAAAGCGTTTAAACCCTTTGCATAAAAGGGTGTCAAACATGAAAAGAGAAAAATATTTATTTAATGTAGAGGAGAAACAAATATGAAACCCATGAAATTAACATCTTTAGTGATGATGCTTCTGATCGCGTTTAGTGCCGCGGCTCAGGAGGAGTTCTTTGATGATGTGTATTTCTCTTCCAAAAACAAGAAAAAGAAAGAACAGGTTGAAGAGAAAAAGGTTGTTCAGCCGAAACAGGAGTCTAGGGCCCTGGTCGCTACAGCCAAGAGCCCAGCTTCTTCAGACAGCCGGGATGTGGATGAATATAACCGTCGTTATACATCAGTCGAGGTAGAGGAGCCTTATCGTGAGGATGATTCCGTTATCTATGAGGATAGCGATGAGAATGAGTCTTCTTCCGAGCGTCGTTCGGATACTGAATATACGGAACGTATCATTCGTTATCATTCGCCGAGTAAGATTACGATCGCCGGAGCGGATCAAGTCGATTTGTATCTGAGTGACGGATATTATGGTTACGGCTATGATACGGATTATTCGAACGGTAGCGCGAACGTGAATTTTAATATCAATGTCGGCAACGGCTGGGGCTCGCCTTGGTATACAGGTTGGTACGATCCTTGGTTCTATAGCTATAGCCCTTGGTGGACTTATTCATCTCGCTTCTACGGCCCGTCTTGGGGATTCGGCTGGGGCTGGGGAGGCTTTTATGCCGGCTATTATAGTCCGTGGTACGATCCATGGTATGGCCCGTCTTGGGGCTGGGGTGGAGGCTATTGGGGTGGCCATTGGGGGCATCATCACCATTACTATCCCGGTTACTACTCGACTCCAAGTAGACATTATTCAAACGGACGTTCCTCTTATCGAGATAATCGCTCTTATGCGAGTGGCAGAGGTTCCGGTTATACAGGTGGGCGGAGCAGTGGCTCTTCTTCCTTGAGAAATTCAGGATCGACTACAAGACCTTCGTCTTCAAGTTCATTGAGCAATGGACGTGCGGGATCTACCCGTAGGGAATCTGCTATATCCTCTGGTGCGGGACGTCGTTCCTCTTCTTCTGTTAGAAATTCGGCAACGACAAGAAGTAGCTCGGGCATACGTAATAGCTCGGCGAGAACAAGGATTTCCAGAAGTAGTTCTGGAGCCGCATCTTCTTCCGGACGTCAATATTCAGCTCCGGTAACACGTTCCTCTTCTAGGAGCAGTAGCGATTTCTCAAATAGTCGCTCTTCTTCCAGTCAATTTAGAAGTTCCTCTCCTTCTCGTAGTAGTTCGGTAGGTTCTTCTTCCGGTAGCTTCGGTGGAGGTCGTTCTAGTGGAGGCTCTGTTGGTGGCGGAGGTGGCCGTGCCGGTGGTGGTCGCAGGTAAAAGTGTTAGGTTGATAAAATTAGAGATACGATGAAAAGGATAGGAATTATAATGTCGGTGCTTGCCCTGTGTGGCGGCACCGCTTTTTCGCAGTCACAGTTGGATGCCTTTAAGTATTCCCAGACGGAGTTGAATGGTACGGCTCGTTATTTAGGAATGGGTGGTGCTTTTGGTGCGTTAGGTGGTGATATTTCCGCTATGAATACGAACCCGGCAGGCTTGGCGATTTATAAAAGCTCGGAGGTGGTTACGACATTGAGTTTGTCTTCGGCCTCGGCGAAGACCGATTGGCTTGGTTCGAAGGTGGATAACAGCCGTACGAAGGTGAGTTTCGATAATATCGCTTACGTAGGATATTTCCCGACAGCGAATGATGAGGGTATCGTGAGCTGGAACGTTGGTTTCTCTTATAATCGCTTGAAGAATTATAGCCGGAACTATACGATGGCTACAGGAGGTGATTTGAATACTTCTCTTTCTGATTATGTGGCCATGCGTGCGGCAGGAATGCCTAGCGGACTGTTAGGGGAGGATAAGGACTATAATCCTTATAACAATCAAGACTTGGGTGATTGGCTATCTATTCTAGGATACAATGCCGGTTATATGGATTCATATAACGATAATGATAAAGAGTATTATAGTGCGTTCGGAGATAATAATGCGGATGGGCAATGGAGTCCATATTTATTGCAAGGAGGTCAATTAAAAGTTTCAGAGCGAGGTTCCGTGGATCAATATGATTTGGCTTTCGGTATAAATATATCGGAACTTGTGATGCTTGGCGCTACGGTTGCGATTACGGATCTGAACTATCGATATCAGTCATCGTATGATGAGGAATTTACGAACGGCAATAATTTATACTTAGATAATTACTTGGATACGGATGGTACCGGGTATTCATTTAATGTGGGTGCTATCGTCCGTCCCGCCGATTTTCTTCGCTTGGGTGTGGCTTATAATTGACCTACGTGGTATAAGATGACAGATCGTTATTATGGTGAGGCCGGTTCTTATCTGACCTTTATGGATAAAGGGGAGATGAAAGAGCGTAAACTAGATGCCGCTACCCCTAATAATGCTTATTATGACTATGAATTCCGTTCTCCGGATAAATGGATCTTTAGTGCCGCCGCTATCTTGGGTACGACCGCTTTGATAAGCGTTGATTACGAGTTGATGAATTATAAGAATATGCGTATGTATCAAACGGATGGTAGCAGTAACGTGTATACTAACCAAGATATAACGGATAATTTCAAGTCAATGAATACGATCCGTGTAGGTGCGGAGGTAAAGGTTACTCCTCAATTTGCCGTAAGAGCAGGTGTCGCCTACAGCGATAGTCCGATCAAGGATAAACTGAAGAATGGAGAGAAAGAGGTCTTTACGGTTGGTACGATTCCTAATTATACGATCGATAAAGGGGTCATGAATTATACGGTAGGTATCGGTTATCGCTTCACCCCGAACTTCTATACGGACTTGGCTTGTGTATTCCGTACGCATAAGGAAGATGTTTATGCGTTCTCTAATATGTTTGCGGGAGATGATCCGAAACCATTCCTCGAAGCCCAACCCGCCACGATGAAAACAAACACGACTCGTGTAGCTTTGACATTGGGATACAAGTTCTAATATACATATATTTTAGATCAGTAAAGTCCCCTGTTCGTATGTTAAAGGTGCGGGCAGGGGACATTCTTTTTATAATTTGAAATAAAATGTTTGTTGGTTTAAAATATTTTTCGTTCTTTTGCTTCCATAAATAACATTGTATAACAGTTAAACCCCATCGCCTATAGCATAAACATTACTCGAATAAACTAAAAATATGAAAGTAATGAAGACTTTAAAAATGATGACCGACGAAGAGCTGGTCGTTCTTTATGCAGAAGGTAATAATGCTGCTTTCGATGTATTGTTGAATCGTTACAAAAGTAGCATACACTCCTACATTTACTTTATAGTCCGTAACAAAGAGCTTACGGAGGATATCTTTCAAGAGACCTTCGTGAAGGTTATCATGACTATAAAACAAGGTCGCTATACTGAGAACGGCAAGTTTAAGGCATGGATTACTCGTATTGCCCATAACTTGATTATCGATAATTTCCGTCAAGAACGTTGCGAAAACACGATCTCGAATGATGAGGTAGAAATCGACTTATTTAATAATATCAAGCTTTGCGATGGTACGATAGAGGATAATATCGTGCGCCATCAAGTATTGTCTGACGTGAAGAAATTGGTAAAGCATTTGCCGGATAACCAGCGTGAAGTGTTGGAGATGCGTTACTATCAAGACCTTAGTTTTAAGGAAATCGCCGATATCACGGGGGTTAGCATCAATACGGCCTTAGGGCGTATGCGTTACGCTATCTTGAATATGCGTCGTATGGCCGATGAGAACCGTATCGAGCTATCTATGGTGTAAAATAATTTTCTTTCCATGCAATAAGTCTTAGGTCCCTACGTTTTATTAGCAAACAAGATAAAAATAGAGGTGCCTATGAGGAAGCTTTCTACGCAATGCATGGATGATTTGGAGAAAAAAGTGAAAAGTGCCCCGGAGGCGAAAAGTTCGCCTCGGAAGCAAACGATGGATTTCTTGAAACAGTTTGCGAGGGCTTATCAAGCGGAACCGGCTGTACGTCCGGAGCTCTGCGGGTATGTGTTGAACTAAGAATTACGGAAAGAGAATCTATATTATTAGGTTCTCTTTCTTTTTTTGTAATGTACTTTTGTAAAAACAAAAGACAAGATTATGAAGCATTTGATAGCACCTTCCCTGCTTTCCGCTAATTTTCTGGATTTGCGGAAGGAGATGGAGATGATAAATAAAAGTGACGCCGATTGGTTGCATCTGGATATTATGGATGGGGTATTCGTGCCGAATATCTCGTTTGGTTTCCCGGTACTTAACGCATTAAAGCCTATATGCCAGAAGCCGATGGATGTGCACTTGATGATCGTGGAACCGCAAAAGTTTATCCCCGAAGTGGCGGCTACGGGAGCCTATATGATGAACGTGCATTATGAGGCATGTTCCCATTTGCATCGGACGGTAGCGGCTATTAAGGAAACGGGCATGAAAGCGGGTGTCACCTTGAATCCGCATACGCCCATATGCTTATTGGAAGATATTATCCAAGATGTGGACATGGTTTTATTGATGTCCGTGAATCCGGGATTTGGTGGTCAACGTTTCATTGAGCATTCCGTAGATAAGGTGGCTCGTTTACGAGAAATGATAGACCGGAAGGGATTGAGTACTTTGATCGAGGTAGATGGCGGGGTGAATTTAGAGACGGGGAAGCGCTTGGTTGACGCCGGTGCCAATGTGTTAGTCGCCGGTAACTTCGTATTCAAATCTCCAGATCCGATACAAACAATTAAAGACTTGAAAGCTTTGTAGAACACATTAATATATCACAAAACCTAACTATCATGATTGAGGAAATACAAAAGCGGCCTTTTGTACGGCCGCTTTTTTTATGGATAACCGGAATTTTATGCTATGCGTTTTTACCTGCCTCTTCGCTCCTATATGTTTTAGGGGTTTTATCTGCTTTGGTTTTTCTTTTTTTGGGGTTCTCGTGGGGGCAAGGGCATGCTGAGTTGCAATACGATTCCCGTTGGATATGGGGAGCTATAGTCTCCGTTTTGATTGTATGTTTGGCGGTTGAGGTCTGTTGGTATAGTGACCGGCGTATAGCGCTTGTAAATGAGCCTGCTTCTTCTTTAGATTTATTGGCTACCAAGGCTCAATATTCTTTGGTAAATACATTTGATCGTTTGCGTTTATCTGATGAGGAGAAATCTATTTTGGCTACATTGACATTGGGATATAAGAAAGCGATGAGTCGGGAAACGAAAAGGCGCTTCTCTTTGGCGGGCGTGTCTCATATATTAGCGGTGAGCGGTTTTCATGTTGCCGTGATTTGTGGATTCTTATCTTTCTTTTGCTCGTTTATGCCAAGATGGGGGATAGGACGTTGGGTTCGTTATATCATTCTGGTGGGAAGTCTTTGGGGGTTTGTCTTTATCACAGGATTAGCGCCCTCGGCGGTACGGGCCGCCTTGATGCTGTCTTTATATTTAACAGGAAGGGTGCTTAGGCGTGTTACGGATGGATATAATACATTGGCCGCCGCCGCTTTCTGTATGCTGGCCTATAATCCGTATTATCTGTTTGATGTCGGTTTTCAGTTAAGCTATTTGGCTGTGTTTTTTATTTTATTCCTAGTGCCTCGTTTCAAGGAATGGATAGTGGTGAGAAATCCTTTGTTGGCCATGCCTTGGGAATGGATTACGGTGTCTATTGCTGCACAGATAGGTACTGCTTTGCTCTGTTTTTATTATTTTGGACAATTTTCGACAGTTTTCTTGTTTACGAATCTACCGGTCACTCTCTTGGCTATGTTTTTGATTCCTTTTGCCTTTTTTGTGGTTAGGCTATCCGGTGGATTTCTATGGATATGACTGGATACAGAAGATCGTAGAAGGGCTGGTTCATGGCATGGTAAGGGTAGTGGACGTGTTTAGCGTTATGCCTTATGCGACGATTACGGGTCGTTTTAGCTTCTTTGAGATGCTAGGAGGTTATGGGTTTCTTGTTTTATGCTTGATATATATGAAGATACGGGAACCAAAAGTTTTGTTAGCCGCCTTAACCCTTTTGTTAATAATATCAGTAAAGATCCTTATTGAACTTTTTTGATAGCCGGAAACTAAAAAGTCGTACCTTTGGGGGTGAAAACAAAAAGATTATATGATCACTAAAATCATTCAAGAAGAGAAGATTCAGAAAGCCAAAAAATACGTAGAGAAAGGCGAGAGTTTTGTTATCGTGACGCATGTCTCACCAGACGGCGACGCATTAGGTTCATCCCTTGGTTTATATCATTTCCTATCCGCTTACGGTAAGGATAATGTAGCGGTAGTGGTACCGAATGCATTTCCCTCTTTTTATAGATGGATGCCGGGCGCTAAGGATGTCGTGATACATGAGAAATATCCGGATTTCGCCGAGAAATTGATCAAGGAAGCGGATGTTATTTTCTGCCTCGATTTCAATGAACCCAAACGTATCGAGAAACTGGCTCCGGCGGTGATCGCCTCAGAAGGCCGCAACGTGATGATTGATCATCATTTGAACCCCGCGGATTTTTGCCGTGTGACGATGTCGTATCCGGAGATGTCTTCTACCAGTGAGATGATTTTCCGTTTTATTTGTCGTATGGGGATGTTCGATTTATTGAATCGGGATGCCGCCGCTTGTATCTATACGGGTATGATGACGGATACGGGATCGTTCACCTATAATTCGAATAAACCGGAGATTTATACGATCGTCAGCGAATTGATCAAGAAGGGGATTGATAAGGATTTGATCTATCGTAAGGTGAATCAGGTCTATTCCGAGTGTCGTTTACGTATGATGGGATATGTGTTGTATGAGAAGATGAGGGTCTATCCGGAACAACAGGCGGCTCTTATCACGTTATCGAAAGAGGAACTGGATCGTTTTCAGTACCAGACTGGAGATACGGAAGGTTTCGTGAACTTGCCGTTAAGCATAGAGAACGTAAGCTTTAGTGTCTTTATTCGTGAGGACAGCGATTACATAAAGGTATCGCTTCGCTCCGTGGGCGATTTTCCTTGCAATCAGTTTGCTTCTACTTATTTCAACGGAGGTGGACATAAAAATGCGTCCGGAGGTGAGTTCTATGGCTCTTTATCTGAGGCCGTAGCCGTGTTTGAGAAAGGTTTACAGGAATTTAATCCTAATAAATCAGAAGATTTAGGCAAACATGCGTAAGGTTTGACGAAGATTATTTACATTTGCGATTCATTCAATTAAAGACTAACAAATGAAGAAAGGTTTTAATATCCTGTTGATTCTGTGTGTCACATTAGTCGCTATCTCTTGTAGCAAGACAAAGTCGTACACGGATATGTTGAAAGATGAGAAAAAGGCAATCGAGCGTTTTATCGATGATAAGGGCCTTGAGATTTTGGATGATTTTCCTGCTGATAGCGTATTTAAAGAAAATCAGTTTGTGCTCTTGGATAATGGTGTCTATTTGAATATTATTGATAAGGGAAGCGATCAGAGAGCGGTGCAATATAAAACGAAAATGTTGTACCGTTGTAAGATGAGTTACTTCATGGATTCTACTATTGTCGCTATTGAGAACTATGGCCCGCATAGTAATGGAACTTCTCCTATCGCTTTTACATATGGGGATTATTCGAAGAACTCACCTTATGATCCCTCTTATTATTATGTAAGTGAGGGAATGCAAGAGCCTTTGAAGTATGTTGGAGATCGGGCTAAAGTGAAAATGATAGTGCCTTTCAAAAGAGGGGCCTATAATGATCAATCAAACGGTCAACCTGTATATTACGAAATTCTAGAATATATATTTGAAGAAAACTTATGACACTAATTAAATCTATTTCCGGTATTCGCGGTACAATAGGCGGTAGCCCGGAAGACGGATTGAATCCGTTAGCTATTGTTAAGTTTGTAGCCGCTTATGCTACATTCATCCGAAAAACACAAAAGTGGAGACCAATAAGATCGTTGTAGGGCGTGACGCACGTATCTCCGGTCCGATGGTTAAACAAGTCGTCCTAGGAACGCTTACCGGCATGGGATTTGATGTGGTGGATATCGATCTGGCCACGACTCCTACTACCGAATTGGCCGTAGCTATGGAAGGGGCTTGCGGAGGTATTATCCTTACCGCCAGTCATAATCCGAAGCAATGGAATGCCTTGAAGCTTTTGAATGAGAAAGGTGAGTTCTTGAATGCCGCTGAGGGGGCTGAGGTATTACGCATAGCTGCCGCCGAGGACTTCGAGTTCGCCGACGTGGATCATTTGGGCAAGGTAATCCCGAATGCGACTTATAAGCAAAAACATATCGAGAGCGTCTTGAATCTGGATCTCGTGGACGTGGAGGCTATTAAGGCCGCTAATTTCCGTGTAGCTATCGATTGCGTGAACTCCGTAGGCGGTATCGTGATCCCTGATTTATTATATGCGTTGGGCGTGAAGGAAATCTTCAAGCTGCATTGCGCTCCTCATGGAAACTTCTCTCATAATCCGGAACCCATTCCGGAAAACTTGACAGAGATCTCCGATTTGATGGGACATGCGAAAGCGGATGTCGGTTTCGTAGTAGATCCGGACGTAGACCGTTTGGCGATTATCTGCGAGAATGGCGAGATGTTCAACGAGGAATACACCTTGGTCGCTGTCAGTGACTACGTATTAAGTCATACTCCGGGTAATACGGTAAGTAACCTGAGCTCCAGCCGTGCGCTTCGTGACGTTACCCGTGCTCATGGCTGCGAATATAATGCCGCCGCTGTAGGCGAGGTGAACGTGGTTGCCAAGATGAAGGCTACGAATGCCGTGATCGGTGGTGAGGGCAATGGTGGAGTGATCTATCCGGCCAGCCATTACGGACGCGACGCTTTGGTAGGTATCGCCTTGTTCCTGACTCATCTGGCAAAGAAGAAGATGAAGACGAGCGAGTTGAAGGCTTCTTATCCTCCGTATTTCATCTCCAAGCAAAAGTCCAGTTAACGCCGGAGATCGACGTGGACGCTATCTTAGCGAAAGTAAAAGAGAAGTTCTCTCAATACGATATTACGGATATCGACGGCGTAAAGATCGATTTCCCGGATAAATGGGTTCATTTGCGTAAGAGCAATACGGAACCGATCATCCGTATCTACTCTGAGGCCCATACGATGGAGGAAGCCGAGGAATTAGGCGGTCAATTGATACAGATCATCAACGAGATGTGTAAATAACACCCTTTCGGGGCGTTTTAAAATATTGGGTTCAGTCTTCAGCCGAGGTAAGCTATTTATACTCTGTTGATTTGACTGAACCCTTTTCTTTTGGATAATTCTCGGTTCGTGTAATGAATAAACTAATAAAGGTAATCTTATTTCTAATTGTCGGGATGGTTCAAGCCTTCGCATGGGGAGGGCTGAGAGGGGACACGTTGGCCAAGGAGCTGGATGAAGCCGTCTTGAATAGATCTTTTTATCTTCAGCAACGGGAGCAACGGATCACGCAGCTAAAGGACATGTTTCTCTTGAGCAAGATATCGTTGTGGCAGGAATATGAGATCAACCACCAATTATACGAGGAATTCAAGAAAATACAACAAGACTCGGCCATCTATTACATAAAGCGGAATATGGAGATAGCGTCATTTATGAAGGATACGGCACGCATCTATACTTCCCGCTTACGGCTGGCTACGCTTTATGCTTTCTCCGGGATGTACCGTGAGTCGGAAAGTCTGTTGCGAAGCATAGACCGTGAGTTGCTGTCTAAAGAGCAGAAACAGGATTTCTATGAGGCTTATTATTCGTTTTTCTCTTATTACAGTACGAATCTGGATTCTTTTGAATATAGGAAACAACTTGATTTATACAAGGATTCGTTATTGTCTGTCTTAGATACGGCCTCTTATCGGTATAAGATAAATCTGGCGCAGAAATATCTGGCTCACGGACAGGCGAGGTCTGCGGAGAAGGTGCCGTTACTTGCAATATACAGTTCCGCATGAATGAGATCTCTAAATTCTATCCTATCATTAATGCTTCCTATCAGACACGGGAAGCTCAGGGCAAAAGGCAATTGATGACTTATTTCTTGTTGATCAGCCTATTGACGCTCTTTCTGATCCTTTCTCTTGCCTATGTGTATAGGCAGATGCGGAAGATCTCAGCGATACGAGAAGAGTTGGTTAATACCAATGCCCGTTTGGTAAAGTTGAATAGAGAGATAAGCGAGACGAATGATTTATTGCAAGAGCGAAATATACAGCTATCGGAGTCAAACCATATCAAGGAGGAATACATCGCTCATTTCCTCGATCTCTGCTCCACCTATATTAATAAACTGGAGGATTACCAGAAATCGCTACAGAAGAAGGCGATGAATAAACAGTTGGACGAGTTATTCAAGATGCTCCGTTCGACCCGTATGGTGGAGAATGAGGTGGAAGCGCTTTATGTTAACTTCGATCGAATCTTTCTTGGATTATATCCTACGTTTGTCAAGGACTTCAACGCTTTGTTGCAGCCCGAGGAACGTATCGTTTTGAAATCGGAGGATCTGTTGAATAAGGAACTTCGTATATTCGCCTTGATGCGGTTGGGGGTTACGGACAGCGTAAGGATAGCCGCTTTTCTTCGTTGCTCGTTGAGTACGATCTATAACTACCCGACCAAGGTACGTAATAAGGCGTTAGTGCCTCGTGATGAGTTTGAAGGTTGGGTGATGAGGATCGGGATTAACCGGAATCCGTTATAATCAATCTACATTTTTTAGGATGGTGATCTTTATTAACTGATTTGTATTTAATAGGATAGCGGATCATACTGTCTACATTTTTATATCAATCTTCTTTTTGCTTCTTATTCCCGGATACATTTGCGGCATAACTTTTAAAAAAGAGATGCCATGAAGATTAAATTAATGATTGCCGCCGTGATCGCCTGTTTGGTGTTCACGGGATTTACGAAAGAGAACGTATCCGATACGGTCGATCACAACGCATGGAAGACAACCGGTGTCGTAGTCATACAAAATGATGTCCTTACGTTGGCCGGTTCCAACGCCCGTGCTTTGTTGAACGATGGCAAAGGCTATACGAACTTCGAGTTAGATATGGATGTACGTACCACGACCGGTGGCAAAGGTTATATTGGTATCCATACGGACGCTACGGATCGTAAAGGATACCGTATCGCCTTGAACAACGATCGGGAAGATCCGGTTTGGTGGCGGATGACGGGTAGCTTGGTGTCAGTCCGGAACCTGACGAAGAGTTTCGTGAAAGAGAACGAATGGTTCAAGATGAATATCCGGGTAGAAGGACGGCTTATCCGGGTGCGGATTAATGGTGAGACTGTCGTAGAATATATAGAGCCTTCCAAACCTTTCCGTTTGAAGGAGAACGCTAAAGCATTGTTATCCCAAGGTACTATCTCGCTGGTGGGTACGGGACGTGGAAATCTTCAGTTTAAGAATATCTCGTTAGAGGCGTTCAGTGCGAAAGGAATAGACATTCCCACTCAATGGGCGAATGCCGTGGATGAGCAGACGGACGAGATTATTCGTTTGCACCAAGAGGACTTCCCCGTGCTTGATTATCATGTTCATTTAAAAGGTGGATTGACGAAGGAAGTAGCCGCACGGCAGTCACGCCAGACGGGTGTTAATTATGGCTTGGCTATCAATTGTGGCATCGGCTTCTCGATCACGAACGATACGGAGTTGTATAATTATCTGGATACCATGCGTACCCAACCCTTTATCTTGGCTATGCAAGCGGAAGGACGTGAGTGGGTAACCACCTTTTCGGAGGCGGCCCGCAACAGCTTTGACTATGTGTTTACCGATGCCATGACGTTTCTGGATCATAAGGGGCGGCATACGCACCTATGGGTAAACAAGGAAGTGATTATCGATGATGAGCAAGCATATATGGATATGATGTTGGACCGTATCTGTTCTGTCTTGGAAGAGCCGGTCGATATGTACGTGAATTCCTGTTTCCTTCCCGATGCGATGAGTGACCGATATGATATGTTTTGGACAGAAGAGCGTATCGACCGTTTCGTGAATGCCTTGGCAAAAAGTGGAAAGGCTTTGGAGATAAACGAGCTTTATCATATTCCGAATAAAGCGATCATTCAGAAAGCGAAAGCCGCGGGTGTAAAGTTCACGTTCGGTTCCAACAATATCACGCCGGAGGTAGGAACGCTCGATTATTGTATCCGTATGAAAAAGGAATGCGGTTTGACGGCGCAAGATATGTATAAACCACACATTAATATATAAGATTAGTTTTAAGGTCTGAACAAACATTAGATTTAAGGTAGAGGTATTAGTGCTTTAGGCAAAGATTGTTAGGTTTCGAGATAAGATACATATGGAGTTACAGTTATAATATAATAGGTCGATTACTATAGGACAAAACATCTTATTTACTATATATAAAGATAATCATATATAGTTACATTCCACAAACCACGACGTGAACTGTACAGACCACGACGTGAATTATACAAACCATGCTGTGGTCTGTACGATTCACGCCGTAGTTTGTAGAATGTAACTGTATATTACGAAGAATAAACAGGCTCTTGAATAACTATTCTAGCTGAAGTGTAGCGTTTTTATCTTATAGGAAAATAGCGGTGAATTCCTTTTCGAAATTCGGGGGTGAATGCGCCTTTCCCCAGATTCTCCTTGATCTCCTCGATCGGCCAGAAACGTCCTCCGTCCAGTTCCTCGGGATCGGGGGTGATGGGGCCATCGTAAGTGGTCCGGAAGCTGTTTACCAATTCTTTCTCTATGGAAGACTCGAATATATAACGTTTGATGAAGACAGGCGTAAAATCAGTAATGCCCAATTCCTCACGAACCTCACGGCGCAGGGCCTCTTCCACGCTTTCTCCATAATCAATATGCCCACCTACGGCCGTGTCCCATTTTCCCGGTTGTATATCCTTGTTCATGGAACGTTTTTGGAGATATAGATCTCCATCCTTATTAAAGATATGTAAATGGATTACGGGATGCAGCAACTTACTTCCGCTATGACATTCCTTGCGAGTAGCCTTTCCGATCGTCTCACCTTCCTCGTTTACCAGAGGAAACCATTCTGTTCTCATATTTTAAATAGACTTTAATTTACTGATAACCGTACCTAACTCCTCATCCGTTAAATTATTTCCATACGTAGCGTAATCCAAGCGGAACGTACATCCATTCTTGTATTCAGAGCAGCCATAAGCGGTTTTGCCCCGGAGGATAGAGCCTTTGTGACAGATGGGGCAAACGGGCTTTTCCGTTGATGGAAGCTCCAATTCAGGAGCAGCCTCCGTTTTCTCTTTCTTAGTACGAGGCTTACGAGGTTTCTTTTCCTTTTTCTCCTTGGGTTCGTCTTTGGGAGTTTCTTTAGCTGCTTTAGACGTATCCTCAATCGTAATCGTTCGCCGGGTTTGGTCGGAAAGGACGTTTATGACGACCTCGTTTACCATCTGCTTCAACTCATCCAGAAAAGTACGGGCCTCATAAGTCCCTCGTTCAATCTGGCGTAGTTTCTTTTCCCAAAGCCCCGTCAACTCTGCGCTTTTCAGCAGTTCCTCATGGATCGTGCCGATTAATTCCGCACCGGTAGCGGTGGGATAAAGATTCTTACGTTCCTTTCGTATATAATTACGCTTAAATAAAGTCTCGATGATCGCCGCACGGGTAGAAGGACGGCCGATGCCGTTTTCCTTTAAGGCATCCCGCAGCTCGTCATTATCCACTAATTTACCGGCGGTTTCCATCGCCCGCAATAAAGTAGCTTCTGTATAAGGTTTCGGAGGCTGGGTCCAAGTCTCTTTCAAGATCGGTTTATGCGGGCCGCTTTCTCCTTTCACGAAATCGGGCAATACGCCTTCTTCCTCGGTAGGTTCAGCCTCCGGATCTTTCTGCTCGGCTCCGAATACGACACGCCAACCCGGTTTGAGGATTTGCTTTCCAGTCACCTTGAATTCTACCTTATCCACTTGACCCAAGACCGTAGTGGTCGATATCTCGCAATCCGGATAAAAGGCGGCAATAAAACGACGGGCTACCAAATCGTACACCTTCCGTTCCGTATCCGTAAGATTGCGGGCGGGGACTCCGGTAGGGATGATCGCATGGTGATCGGTAACCTTCGAGTTATCAAACACTTTCTTGCTCTTCGGCAATTTCTGATTCATTAAAGGAGCGGTAAGCTCCGTATAATCCACCAACCCTTTCAAGGTATTGGGAACTTTCGGATAGATATCATCACTAAGGAAAGTCGTGTCTACACGTGGGTAGGTTGTCACCTTCTTCTCGTAGAGCGATTGGATCAACTTTAGCGTATCGTCCGCCGTAAACGCGAATTTCTTATTACATTCCACCTGCAACGAGGTCAAGTCGAATAGGCGGGGGGCGAATTCCTTCCCTTTCTTCTCGGTGATACTGGTAACAGTAAAATCCTGTTCCTTTACCTTCTCCAGAAAAGCCTCGCCTTCCTCTTTCTTCGTGAACTTACCTTTCGTGGTGGAGAAAGTCGTATTCCTGTAAATGGTCTTTAATTCCCAATAGGGTTCCGGCTTGAAATTGTCGATCTCGGCTTGCCGGTTTACGATCAAGGCGAGCGTTGGGGTTTGCACACGGCCGATCGATAATACCTGCCGGTTCTGCCCGTAGCGCAAGGTATAAAGGCGGGTGGCGTTCATCCCCAGCAACCAGTCGCCGATGGCACGGGATAGCCCGGCCTCATATAACTTATTGAATTCCGTCTGTTCTTTGAGTTTTTGGAAACCTTCCCGGATCGCCTCCTCCGTAAGCGAGGAGATCCAAAGGCGGTAGACCGGGCATTTACAACCTGCCTTTTGCATGACCCAGCGTTGGATCAGCTCTCCCTCTTGGCCGGCATCACCGCAGTTAATGACCATCTCGGCATTTTGCATCAGGCTCTCGATTACCTTGAATTGTTGCTCATACGTAGGATTCTCGATTAGTTTGATACCGAACCGGGGAGGGATCATAGGTAGTGACCCCAGACTCCAGCGTTTCCAGTTCTCCGCGTATTCATGCGGTTCTTTCAGGGTACACAAATGCCCGAATGTCCAAGTTACCTGATATCCGTTTCCTTCGATATACCCATTCATTCGTTGGGTTGCCCCTAATACTTCCGCGATTTCCCGGGCCACACTCGGCTTTTCGGCGATACAAACTTTCATCAATACATCATCCTTTCTTAAATGAACAGACAAAAATACATGATTATTTCCGAATGAGCAAAGATGTTTGTTATCGTGAGTTTATAAAGCTGTATGATGGAGTTGCTGATTTTGGTTCAATTTGTTTTTACCTTTGGGAATTTTGCATACATTTGAACCTATGTAATCGAAGTGGGAGAATAAGTCGAATGGCAGACATTGATTCAGAGAAAGAAAGAAGGCTTGTGGCGGACTTGCTAGAAGGGGACGAGTCGGCCTTTTGTGAATTATATGCCCTGTATAAGGACCGCTTGATGTGGTTTTCCTTGAAATTCCTTAAATCCCGGGATATGGCGGAAGATGTTTTTCAGGATGCTTTCGCCTCTATTTGGCAGAATCGTCGTTTCTTGAACCCGAATGTACCTTTTGGCCCGTATGTGTATACGATCGTGAAAAATCGGATCTTAAACCTGTTGGCGGGACTGGATCGTGAGTTGGAGCTGAGGGATAAGATACGGTCCGCCTCATTGGATAGCACGAACGAGACGGAGGACTCGGTATTGGATACGGATTTAAACGCATTGTTGGATAAGGCGCTTGAAACGTTGACCCCACAACAAAAAAGGGTTTTTGATATGAGCCGTAAAGATATGAAATCCCATAAGGAGATAGCCGACAGTTTGGGTATCTCGGTATATACGGTACAACAACATATCTCTACGGCCTTGAAAGTGATCCGGGCGTTTCTGGCTAAATATGCGGAGACTTATATGAAGCTACTGCTCTAAAAACACACCTCCCTTTATTCATATTCCCGATAGGCACCGAACCGGGCTAAGCGATCCTCGCCGAGTTGTTCCGGTACAGGTTGCGGGGAGAGGCCCAAGCCTTCGTTGATCTGTTCCCAAAGTCCCGTACGGGTGTAAGTTTGATGCACTTTCTGGAAATGGGTGGATAGTAATAAATCCTTGGCTTCTTGATATTGCTTCCTATCGATCAGTAGCTGTACCTTTCGCTCGGCCACCCATTCGTCAGAGGATGCGTTTATCTTATCCAGCCATTTTGCCGTTCCGGTAAAGCCTCGGTTCCAAATTTCTTTAATACTTTATCCCGCTCGATAACCAACTGGGGATGTAGGTTCAGCCACGAGGTCTCGGGGATAGCGGCGTAGGCATCTCTCGCTTTTTCCCACGCCTGCCGACGGACATATAGCCTTGCCAATAAAGCTTTTGCCAGATCGATATCCGGGATGGATAGTTGTTCGATCGCCTCCTCTACACGTTCTCTTCCAGCCAACCAAGTCCCATAGTGGAATTGCCAATAATCCCGTTCCGGCTGGGGAGATATTTGGATCGCCCAACGAAAAGCATCGTCCAGATCTTCCATGCCGGATGGAGCCCACTGCCCGTCTTCCGGATAGGGGCGGCGGGAAGCATGGACTTATTCTTATAGGCATCGGCTAAGGCGATCCAGATGGAAGATTCATTCTTCCGGGCCCAGTCGAATAGCGGGATGCGATCGATCGGGCGAAGCCTTAATGCCGGAACCTTTAAGGAATAGATATCCAAAGGATGATCTGTCGGTATCCAATATTCTACGTGATTCTTTTTCTCGCCGGGACGCAATTCGAGCTTGATAGATTGGTCGCTGATCGGGCCACCTTGGATTTCTACGTAAGGCTGCCGGTCGGGGGTACTGAGCATGGACCATTCCTTGTCGCCGGCTACGCCATAACTCCATAGCTTGATACCGGGCGTACTGGATTCGTCGGCGATATGATAGAGCCCGCTGCCCAAGGAGGGAGTGTAGGCCCCGAAAGCATTCACGTCTTTCGTTTTCCAGAAGTAGCCGGTCATCTCTTTGATATCCCGTTCATGATGGGTTCCTTCCGTTTTCCAGTCGATCGTGTCCAACGTGGAGGCATGGGATAATACGGTCCCGTTCGGGAAATCGTATTGGGTATCCGGTGCGCAAGGAAGGGCGGCGTTGGACCATGACATCCATGGATAGGCTTGCTTTCCCGGGTTGTAGTAAACAACCCTTTGGGTAAGGCATTCGTCCTTATCTCCTAAGGAATATTCTACAGACCATTGCATACCGTAATGAGATTCCCGTTCTCCGCATGTTACATATGTGCGGTCTCCCGTATGATCGATCTGATAAAGCACCGGCTCATTTTGCGTGGGAGAGTGGGAGATCGGGAAACTGACCTCGATCCCCCCGGCCACGAAATAGAAACGGGGTAATATCCGTGTGTATTTGATTACGTCCGGCCTGTACAAGACCTCCTTGCCGCTCTCCTTGTGAGTGAGGGATATTACTTTCCCGCAAAGATCGGGGCAGATGATAGCCTTGACTTTCTCGTTCTCTAGCGAGATCATCCGGTACCTTTTAGGTACCGGACGATTTGAGGTCTCGCTATAACTCATATAGGGGTATACGCCATTCGGGTCCAAGGCGGTCGGTAGCGGGCCGGTGGGCGTCAATACGTGCGTCAGCTGTATCTGGTCGAACTCCTCGCAAACAACACCTGTTGTCTGCGAGAAGGCCGGCCCTGCGGCTACGCTTGCCATGAGTGATAGGATTAAACGATATGCTTTCATGTCTTTCTTGCTGTGTAAGCCCATTATTTCGCCAATAGATCGGACAGTTGACGGATGATGAGGTTACCCTTACGTACATCCGCCGAGATCTTGTTCTCATCGAACTCTTTCTCTTTGGGGAAGATGGACAAATGTTGGTCCAGCTGCTTCAATAAGCCTTGGGCTTGAGCATTACCCGATTGGGCGGTCAGCTCCCGTAAGATACGGACCTTCTCGAAATCCACGATACCCTCTCTCATCTTCTCGAAGCGGATGCAACTCTTGCCTCCCGGATATACCATATAGCAGTCGCCCGCCGCCCAAGAGCCATGACGTGCGTCGCGATCGGCATCTTCCGGCCAAGCGTCGTAAGCCCATCGCAAGAAGCCGTCGTACCCATACGCCATTACATACCAACTGATCCAACGTCCCTCGATAGGAGGTGAGAACACGAAGTTGTTCGGGATCGGCGGGTTACAGCATACGTATACGGTGGACGTGCGTCCGGTGGCGGTCCGTGCCTTTTGCTCGGTGATGGTAGGTTCCTCCCCGTAGAGGAAAGAATAATCGTCCAGCAGTCCGTCCAATTCCTTATGCCAATTGCCGGCGTAAGTGATCTTCCAGCATTTATCATGGTTACGCACGACATGGATAGCCGCTAAGGTCTCTTCCATCGGATTCTCGTTGATTCCGATATAGGTGATGTCCAACCAGCTTTTAGCCTCCAGATGGAACTTGAAATCCGTGAGGAAGATATTCCACATCTTCTTGAATTCCTCCGAGCTTGGCGCCCAGTTGATATAAGAATAATCGCCTGTAGCCTCGTCCTTATAGCGGTGACGGAATCCCCAAGGAATCGGGGTGTAGAGGGTGATTGCCTCGTCGATGCCACATTCCATCGCTAATTCTACGTACTCGTCGAAGATCTTGTAGTCGAAGGCCCATGTGCCGTCTGCTTTCTTGATCCACTCGATCATACCCCCCTCGATCATATAGGAGTTATCGGACCAAGGAGAATGTACTCCATAAGTCGTGATGTAGGTACCACCTGCGTCGGCATAATGCTTCAAATGCTGCTTGAGAAGCATCTTATGTTCTGGTGACCAAGGTTCCACGTGATTGTACCATGCCACGGCCCATGGGTTCTGCCATAGGTCCAGACGGTATTTCCAGTCTTTCGGATAGGGGAGCAACTGGTTTTGCACCACGATCTCCAGATTCAATAGTTGAGGAGCCTTGCCTTTCGCCCGTACCTCCACTTTGCCTTTATACGTACCGGGAGCGGTTCCTCTCGGCACATCCACCATCATCCATACCGGACGGGTGGTTTGGGAAGGGAGATCGAAGCGGTCCAGCGTCTCGAAACGGTCTGGCATCAAGAAGCCGGATTTGTAGGGAGATTCCCCGCAGATGGCTTTTTTCTCGGCATACGGATAATTGGACAATACGTAACGCACCAACTCGAAGGTAATCCGGTCTTTCGGGATGATGTTTCCCTCGGCGCTCCTCAAGTCTTGCGTAGAGACACGTACTTGTTCCAACGCTTCTGACGACCATACCAATATCTGGGCATTCGCTCTTTCCCCCCTCCAAACGGTCGTAGAGTAGGAAGATGATAAATCGTTGTCATGGTTTACGGGTACTTCCTTCCGGAAATAAAGTCGGTCGGTCGATCCGAAGGCGGAATGGATACCCGCCTGATTGCTCCAAGCGGGTTCATTCACGCAAAAATCAAATGTTAACTCCGGGTCATAGTGATGACTCCGTACAGGGACAAACGTGGAATCCATCTGCCCCGGATACACTTGGCCTAGACTGATATGAGAATAAATAAAAAAACTAGCTACTGCTAAAAAGTATTTCTTCATGCTATAAAAATTTAAGATAATTCATATTTAAATGGGATTCCCCTCCCAGATAGGTAGGCCCTACCTTCTCGTATAGGTAGGGCCTACCCTCATATATATAGTCGCTTATTCTTGGAAAAACCCTTACCAGCCCGGATTCTGTTCCAAGGTTCCTTTCGACAATTGTACCTGTTGCAAAGGTATCGGTGACAGCCAATGCTTCGGTGTCTGGAACTTGCGGGCGGATGCGGGTTGGGCGATGATAAAGCCATCGCTATCCACCTGTATATCCTGCCCGATCACCAACTCCGGGAATTTCTGTTGATACTCCGTACCCACGAATTTCACGCCACGGATCGCAAGGGGAAGAACCGTTTCCGCCGTGCCCCAACGACGTAGGTCGTCCCGGCGATATCCTTCGAATGCCAGTTCCACGGTTCTCTCACGCCGGATCTCTTCCTGCATATTCAGTCCGTTCGTAGCTACAAACGCATTGGTCAAGCGAGGCATATTCGCCCGGTTTCGCAGGTCATTAATGGTCAGGTCTAATTGCTCGTCCGTGATCTGTCCGTTCTTCTCGTATAAAGCCTCGGCCAAGATTAATAGGACCTCTCCGTAACGGAATTCCTTGAAATCGTATTCCCCAATGAATTGTACGGCATCAAGCGTTTCATCCATAAACTTGCGGATCATGTATCCGGTCCGGGTAGAATTGTTACCGATGAATCCCGGCTCTACGGTTGCCCATCCGCCCCCTTCCGAGAATATCTCGCTACCGGGTACGACAAACGTTTGCGCCATCCGGGAATCCCGGTTCTCAAATTCGCTTGTCTGGGTTTGGAATCCTTTGAACAACTTGGATTTATCGATAGGTAAACCATCGGTACAAAGGTATACGTCCGCAAGGTTCTTTGTCGGTACCATGGCACCTAATAATAGTTCCCGGGTCCAGTTATGAGTCGCTCTCAATTTGTAATACCGTCTTGCCAACAAGACTTCCTTGCTGTCGTCGCCTTCTAGGATATGAAGATATTTGTAACTGAGTTCTCCTTTCTCGCGATATAGTTCATACTCCTTGGAATCGACAATGGTTTGGGCCGCTTGGATAGCTAGGTCGAGGTATTTGCCTGCGTCCGCCATCCCGTGGTATTTTTGCCAAGTTCCTTCGAACAAGGCCGCACGGGCCTTGAGAGCTAATGCCGCCCCTTGCGTGGTACGTCCTAATTCCTCAGCGGTCAGTCCGCTTTGCTTCGGAAGGAGAGGAATGGCCTTATCCAAGTCCTCGATAATAAAATCGATGATCTCCTGTTGGCTGGAACGAGGTGTGTAAAGTTCCTCCGAGGAGGTATTTAACGGGATGTCTATCTTGGGTACTCCTCCATAAGTTTTCACCAATTTCCAATAGTTGTAGGCACGGAAGAAATGCGCTTCTGCTTTCCAACGTCCGATCTCTTCGTCCGACAAACCGGATTCCTCCGCTTTCTTAAGCAAATAAGAGGTAGATTGGACAAATTTCCATGGGTTGTCCCAATCATCCGAGTTGACCGGGGCCAGATAGGAACCGTCGCTGACATCGTTCGTGCCGGAACCAAAGGCGATATCAGAGTTCATGTCTATATATTGGGAGACCTCTTGGAGCCCAAAATAGAAATCGTTGGCGGCCAATTCAAAGTCGGCCGGCTTTTGCCAGAATACAGCGTCCGACACTTGATCCATTGGCATTTTATCCAGCTCACAACTGAATAGTCCTAAGGTGGCGGATAACGTGATAATTATATTGAATCGTTTCATAATATTCGTTTTATTAAATAGAAAACCTTAGAAAGTCAAGTCGATACCAAATGAGTAGTAACGTTGGAACGGATAGTTGAAACCTCCGGTGTCAGACTCTGGGTCCCAACCGCCTTTTACCCCGTGTATCTCGAATAAGTCTTGTCCGCTTACATAAAAACGGGTCCGCTCGATACCGATCTTCTGCAATAAGCTTTTCGGCAGGGTATATCCGATCTGGATGTTCTTTAGGCGTACGTAAGCGGCGTTGATCTTTTGCATCGTAGACGCTTGGTAGTTCCAATGCCTGATATCGCCGTGGGTCAGACGAGGATAATATGCGTCTTGACGATCCTCATTCCAGGTTTGCCCGTAATAGAACTGAGGCGGATATCTCCACCAGTCGCTCCAAGGCATGGAGAACTCACCTTCACGGAACAAGGTGCGTTTAGCGACTCCTTGGAAGAATACGCTGATATCAAAGTTGTTCCACTTGGCACCCAAGTTTAATCCGAATGTATATCGGGGAGTGGTTGAGCCGACATACTTAGCGTCGCCGTCGTCCCCTTCCTTATCACCGTAAGTGGAGATTTTCCCATCGCCGTTCAGATCCTTGAATTTGGCATCGCCGATACCGATATTAGAGGGTACGCCTTCCAGCTTCTTGTAAGCGTCCAGATCCGCTTGGTCCTTGACTACGCCATCATATACATAGGCGAAATAGGAGTTGATGGGATATCCTTCTCTCGTCTTGTTCAAGCCTAGCTCATAAGTGTCCGAGCCTCCGTATTCCACGAGCTTGTTCTTAGCGTCGCTCAATTGGAATTGTGCGGAATATTCGACATTACCGATTTTGTCCGTCCAGTTTAAGGTAAGCTCGAAGCCATTCGTACGCAATTTGCCCGAGTTCGTATCCGGGGGAGTTGCCCCTAGCATACTGGGATAAGTTACGGGGATCAACATATTATTGTTCATCTTCACGAAGTAGTCGAAAGAGAATCCTAAGCGGGAGTCTAAGAAAGCGGCATCAATACCTGCGTTGATATTCTCCAAGATCTCCCATGTGCGATTTACGCCGGCTAAGACATCCAGCCCCATCGCTTGTGTTTGTGAACCGCTGCCGAAAGGATAGGTCAATTTAGTTCCCCAACCGTCGTCCCTGAATTTTAGCAACTGGATATAATCGTATAGACGAATACCTTCTTGATTACCTGTTTGTCCGTAAGAAGCTCTTAGTTTCAATTCGTTGAATACCTTAGAGCTCTTTAGGAATTCCTCTTGAGAGATACGCCAGCTAGCGGATACGCCGGGGAACATTCTCCAACGGTTACCCGGGGCGAAGCGGGAGGAACCATCGTAGCGGAAGTTTGTCTCCAAGATATACTTATTCTTGAAGCTGTATCCAATACGGGCGAAAGCCGAGCTTGTCGCCCAATGTTCAGCTTTGGCGTCGTTCTTCATATTTCCGGTGCCACCAAGGTTGAGTTCCCATAATTCGTCTGTGATGAAATTATCTCGGCGTGCCATGAACATACGGACCTCTTCTGCCTCATAAGCCATACCTAACATGGCATCTAAATGATGATCCAGTCCGAAGTTCTTATTATAATTCAAGTAAGCCGTATAATTTTGATAGATGGTTTCCTCGGTCGTACGATCTACAGCGGATTGTTCGGGACTACCTGCTCCCGTATAATAATTGATGTCACCGTCCCATGTATAGAGCGGGATGGCTTTCGCTATATCCTCGTTATTCTTGTTTTTGTAGTTTAAGCCCACTTGAGCGTTAAACACGAGTCCGTCCGTGATATCGGCGATCAATCTAAAGTTACCGTTCATCTCCCGGGTATTGAACGTGGCGGTCTCGCTTTCCTTGGCCAGCGCTATTGCGTTGCTCCAGCCTCCTTGCGTGAAGAACTCTCCGTTGGCGTTATAGATCGGGAAGTTCGGCATATCAAACATCGCCTCGCCGATCACCCAAGCGCCATTACTTCCTATGTCCGTACGTTTCTGGTTATCCAAAGATACCTTTGTCTCTAATTTTAGCCACTTTGCCAATCGATAATCATAATTCATACGCAGATTGTATTTGGTATTATTATCGTCTGCATATTTTACCACGCCAAATTGTTTGCTGTAGCCGGCGGATAGGTAATAGTTAGACTTCTCGCCTCCACCGGAGATTGTTAGGTTATGGCGATGTTGTACGCCATTGGTCAGCAACTCGTCCATCCAGTCCGTGTTCGTGAAAAAGAGCTTCCAGCCGGGTTGGGTGGGATGGTCGATAGGGTTCGGATCGTTCGCTAAGATGCGATCCAGAAGCTCTTGGGTATAGAGTGGGGCGGCACCGTTGTGTATGTTCGCCTCGTTATCCATAATCGCCATCTCATAATTTGTCGGGGCTTTCATGATTCCGGTCATTTTCGTGATCGCCAAGTTCCCGTTGTAAGTAAGTTTCGGTGCTCCGCTCTTTCCTTTCTTAGTCGTGATTAATACAACACCTCCGGCGGCACGGGAACCATATATGGAGGCTGAGGCATCTTTCAATACCGATATAGCCTCGATATCCTGCGGGTTGATCATATTCATATCCCCGGGGATTCCGTCGACCAAGACTAGCGGGGTATTCCCTCCGTTCGTGGAGGAGGCGCCACGCACGTTCAAGTCGAATTCCTCGTTACCCGGTTGTCCGGATGTTCGCTGAACGACCATACCGGGAATTTCTCCTTGCAAGGCGGACAGGACATTTGTAACCGGCTTAGAGTCGATTACCTCGGAGGATATTTTCGAGATCGCTCCGGAAAGATTGCTTCGTTTCTGTGTTCCGTAACCGATCACGACTACCTCATCAAGCTTCTGGGTGTCTTCCTTTAGCTGGATATTGAGGGTTTTGTTGTTGCCTACGGCCACTTCTTCCGATAAATAGCCGATGTAGGATATGAGTAGGATCGATTTACCGTTCGCCTCGATGCTGTACTGACCGTTCAGGTCGGTAACTGTACCATTTGACGTACCTTTTACCACGACATTCGCTCCGATGATCGGTTCGCCCCGTTCATCTGTAATGATACCGGTCACTTTTCGGTCTTGCGTCACCGGAACGGAGGCGTTGCCCGCGTTTCCGAGACTGACGGCTATCGTGTTATTCTCCCGCTTAAAATAAAGATTGGCTTGCCGGGTGATCTCGTTCAATACGCTGTTGACGGGAGCGTTTTTGAACTTTAGGTTAACCTGTACGTTCCGGTTCGCGATGGCTTCTCCATAGAAAAATTTTAATCCTGTCTGCTTCGACAAATCATCAAAGACTTTCTGTATGGGTTGGTTTTTGACTTGAATTGTTATTCTTTCTTTCTGATTTTCTTGCGCTTGCAGAGGTTCAGGGAGCCTAACGCTAAAAAACTAAAATAATAGAACAACACATCCAATTATTCCTAGTAATAGTTGGAAAGTTCATAATTTTGTATGTTTAAAGGTTGTTTTTATACACTTTTAAAAACAGTCCGATTTATGTAATCTCCAAGGGGGTCCAATCCAAGGGTGTACATATCGGGAAAGATAAAGGGAGATCGAAGGTCAGAGGTCGGTTTCCCTTTTTTATGTGGCTAAGCTTTATGTCGTATCTTTCATGGGCAAATCGATTTTAAGGTTAATGACTCGTTTTATATAACACGATCCGACTTTTCTTCTTTCCGGTATCGGATGCCGGTTGAATATTGAATTGCGTTCAGTACGGCTTCCAGACTTTTATTGTCGTGCTCGCCATAGATGTAATCGTCGAATACGACATTCGGATCGAGTACGATCTCTTGATTATACATCCGCTCCAAATCGTGTATAACGCTACTGATAGGTGTCCGGTTGAAATAAAGGCCGCCTTGCAGCCAAGCCGTTACTTTTTGGGCGTCCTCGTTCTTTTTAAAAATCTCTCCATTTGTGTTATTCACGATTATCTGCTCGTTCGGTAATAGGCGCATTACGCTTTCGGGCATATCCACCTCAACTTTTCCGGTCCGAACGCTGACGGCCATCAACTCATCCTCTTGATAGGCTTTTACGTTGAAAGAGGTTCCGAGTACTTTTACGTCGGCTTGCCGGGTACGGACGATGAAGGGCTTGCCCTCGTCTCTCATGACATTGAAAAAAGCTTCTCCTTCCATTTCTACCAAACGGATGTCAGAGGTAAATTCCGTTGGGTATCGCATGACGGTACCGGCGTTTAGATGAACGACCGTGCCATCGGGAAGGGTGACTTGCTTATGTTCGCCATGATTGACGCTTATTTCCGTTAGGAGATGGTCGCTGGCAGATGTATGCTGCTTCGATGAATGATTTAGGTATAGTTTCGCTCCGAATCCGATGGAAACGATAATCGCTATGCTCGCCGCATACTTGATGAAAGTGGATAGGGAGATTCTTCTTTCTCTTTTACGTGTCTTATCCAACAGGTCTTGCGCCTCCTTCTTATAAAGCAGATGATTATGGGAATCGGATTGAGGTAAGTCTTGCGCCTCGTTCCAGACCCGGTCCATTTCGCTTTCTAATTCTGCTCGCTCGGTTATGGATGAGGCTAACTTCCGCAAGGTCTCTATATCGTTCCGTGTATAGAGTCCATTTACATATCGGATTAATAAATCGCTTATATATTTGTTTTGTTCTTCCATTATTTCTCGTGCTATATTAATAGTACAAAGAAGTCCGGGAGAACTGGGATGTCATTAACTTTTATTAGTATATGATTTTATTATCTTCGCGAAACGATATGTGATGCTAAATGGAAGAGAGACAAATTATAAAGTCGTTGAAAGAAGGAGATAGGGAGGCTTTTTTCGATGTTGTATAAACAATATTGGGAAAAGGTTTATCATTTCTGTGGGCTTTATTTGAATAATCGGGATGTAGCCGAGGATGTGGTACAAGAGGTGTTTATCAAGGTCTGGGAGTCGAGGGAATTCATCCGGGAGGATGATAACTTCAAGGGGCTTCTGTTTATCATCACCCGCAACTTGATCTTTAATCATCACCGGAAGAACGTGAACGAGGACTTTTATAAAATGACGGTCTTGTCCGCTATGGATACCTCTTACGATTTAGAGGAAGAGATCACCGCCTATAACTTGGGGGAGTATATTGATCATTTGATAGAGGAATTGCCGGAAAGACGCCGGGTTATCTTTAATCTAAGCCGGAAGGAGCATAAAAGCTATAAAGAGATAGCCTTCCAACTCAATATTTCCGAGAAGACCGTTGAGAACCAAATCAGCGAAGCCTTGAAGTTCTTGAAGAAAAATATCATGTTACTTATCTGGTTTATCTAGCGCTTTCCTAGGTCACGTATTTGTAGAGTCCGGAAGTGCCACTGCGTCTTAAGTTTTAGTTTTGCCCGTCTTCTTTTTCAGGCAGCACATAAATCCGGTGTGTTCGATATCCTACGCTGGCTATTACGTTATCCTTGATAAATTGCTTGATATCCTCGCTCGCACGGTAGCGGGTACAATTGTTCAAGCCGGCGTAATCGGTGAGATTTATATATGAGTTTCTTTCTAGATAAGATAACATCTTAGCCTTCCTTCCCTCGATTCCCGTTTTGGGCAGATTTTCCCGTTTAACCAAGATGGGGGCGTTCTTTTTACCATCTCCTTCAGTCGGGGAGAGCAGCGGAAGTTAACGCCGTGTATGCTAGCGCTTGATTTAGTATTTCCTTTCTGGTCCGTTACTTCTTTGCTTTTTACCGATGGCGAGAAATGTCCCAATCCTTCCAGTTCCACGCTGTACCCATAGGATAATTCCCTGCCGATATAGGAAGTAAGCGCCTCCAATACACCTTTTATGTCGGCGGAGGTGACGGATGAGCATTCGGAAATATACTCACATATATCGTTCATGCGTTTGGTATCTCTGGTGATGACTCGTGCGCAGGATGTTGGCCCGCATTGTTCATTGCCCGGTGTATTATAAATACTGACTTGGATGCCACTTCTTGGTTTTCCCATGATTTTCTCGTTATTTAAATGGATAATGTATAGGATGCCTCGGAGATTTAACGTTTATCTCTTTGGCGTTTCTATTTGATGAAATCGGTTGCCGACGCCCTCGGCAATGCTGCTGACGCTGTCGGAAATATTGCTGACGGCGTCGGAAATACTGCCGACACCGTCGGCAACCAATTTCATTGAATACAAAGGACGGAAATATAAGGATGGAAAGCAAGGAAGATCCGTTATATTTCTTGTATACCTAAGTGAAATTTTTTTATCACCCAATAGGGGGAAGGAAAACATGGCGTGTATTTATAAATAGAACAAGAATAATAAACATGAGCGAAGATACGAGAACGATATTGAAGAAGTTGATGCGGGATGCTCTGGATGAGAAAGATCGGCAACGTTTGCTGTGTGACCCAAAAGTGGAAGAGCGTATGCGTTCCCAATGGGACGAGGCTGCGGATCGCGTGAATCCCGTGGTGGGGAATCGCATGTGGGAACGAATCATAGCCCGGACAATGGCGACAAACGGTGTCCGTAAACTCTGGGTCTATAAGATTACGGCGATAGCCGCCTCCATATTGCTACTTTTAGGTGTAGGAAGCGTAGTTTATTGGTCTCATACGAAAGAAGATCAATATATATATGTAATGGCCTCCGGTGTCCGTTGCATAGAGCCGGTTTCCTTATCGGACGGTACGACCGTGAGAATGGGGCCGAATAGCCAGTTGATTTACCCAAAGAGTTTCGATGGCAAGACCCGTGATGTGGAATTAAAAGGGCAAGCCTTCTTCGACGTAGCGAAAGATCGGGAAAGACCATTTACCGTGCATACCAAGAACATGGATGTAACGGCCTTGGGCACGGCCTTCGAGGTTTTTCAATTATGATTCCGAGAGCAAGTTGGAGACGATCCTGTTAAACGGTAAGGTGAAGATTGGCTTGGGAGGTCCCAATGTGAAGAACAGGCGTGAGGTGATATTGAACCCGAACGAGATGTTGGTTTTCGACAAACAAGCGAATACCGTTAGAGTTAAGACGGTTAATGCCGAGGAGTATTCGGGTTGGCGTAACGGTGTCCTCAGTTTTGAGAACGAACGCTTGAGCATGATCCTTACCCGTCTGGAGCCTTGGTTCGGGCGGAAGATAAAGTGCCCGAAGGAGATAGCGGAGAAATATCGGTTTACGTTTAAGGTACGGATGAGTCCTTGGAGCGAATCCTGTTTATGCTGAGCAATACGTCGCCCATTAAATACAGAGAAAAGACAATGAATATGAACTATATATAAAGGGAGATAAATGAGTGTCTAACGTTAAATTCTAGGAGATATGCTTGTTAACAGTTCTTGAGTCTAATAAAAAACAGGAGGAAAAACTAGGTTTCTCCTCCTGATCAAATGTTCTTGACGGCAGGCGTTAGGAGTTGAGAGGCCGACACGCCTGCTAATTTATTCATCAGAAACATTACAAAGTTATGAAAAAAATCAGAAAAGTAAACCGAGTCATGAAGATAAGTGCGTTGTTATCCTTGGCTTTCGCATGCACTGTATCCGCTTCTACCTATGGACAGAATTATAAGCTTTCCATGAATAAACAGGATTGCAGTATATCGGAAGTGCTAAAAGAAATAGAGAAAAATAGTGAGTACACGTTCTTCTTGAATGATAATCAAGTAAATGTAAATAGGAAAACGAGTGTAAAAGCAAATAATGCTTCGTTAGAGGAGGTCTTAGAGCAAGCCTTGAAAAATACGGGATACCAATATGAGATTGTAGACCGGCAGATTATAATTAAGTCAAAGAGTGTTTCAAGTGTCTCACATCCGAATGCCTTATTCCAGTCTTCGCCACGAAAGATTACCGGGCAAGTAAAAGATGCCTTGGGAGAACCCATTATCGGGGCGAATGTTGTCGTTAAAGGCACTACGAACGGAACGATTACGGATATCGATGGAAACTTCAGTCTGGAAGTACCGGACAATGCGATCTTGGTAGTTTCTTATATCGGTTATACGGATCGTACGGTCGAGGTTGGTAATTCTTCGAAAGTAATGGTTAGCCTGTCCGAGGATACCCAGAAGTTGGATGAGGTTGTGGTCGTAGGTTACGGAACGCAGAAGAAAGTGAATTTAACAGGAGCGATCTCCTCTTTGGATGCGGAGACGTTGGAGAATCGCCCGATCACCAACTCGACCCAAGCGTTGCAAGGTACGCAAGGTGTTTACGTAAATCAAGCGGGTGCTCAGCCGGGAGCGGACGGGGCGACGATTCGTATTCGTGGTCAGGGAACCTTGAACGATAATAACCCGTTGATTTTGGTGGATGGTATCGAGTTCCCGTTGGAAGCGGTAAATCCGAATGATATTGAGAGTATTTCCGTATTGAAAGATGCGGCTTCTTCCGCTATCTATGGTTCTCGTGCGGCGAATGGCGTTGTCTTGGTAAAGACAAAGGGGGGAAAAGAAAGGTAAGTTTACCGTCGATTATAATAACTATTTCGGCGTGCAGCAGGCTACCTATCTGCCTAACTTCGTATATGATCCGGTCGTGTTTATGGAAATGAGAAACCAAGCGCAACGGAACGAAGGTAAACTAACGGTGGATTATTCTGATGCGTTAATCGAGGAGTACAAACAAGGTATGTTGACAGACCCGATTATGTATCCGCAGAATAATTGGTTGGATATCATGTATAATAATGCCTTTATCATGGAGCATAACATGCGTTTCTCCGGAGGTGATGATAAATATACGTATTCCGTATCTTTAGGTTATGGCGATCAAAATGGAGTATTGCGTGGTACGGACTCCAATAAATATACTTTAGCCGTGAATACGACTGCTCAGGTAAATAGCCGTTTGAAGATCGGCGCTAATATCAATGCGCATTATCAGATCTATAATGAGCCGGTAGCGGGTGTGGCAAACTTAGTGGAGATGACTTATAAAGCGCAGGCTTTCCACCCGACTTATACGGCCGATGGTCGCTATGCGGATACTTTTATCCGTACTCCTGGCATAATATCTATCGCCATCCGTTGGCGTTGGCCGATGAGGGCGAGAACAAGCATAAGTCCTTGCGTATGTTGGCGAATTTGTCTGCGGAATATAAGCTTCCGTTTGATATCGTTTATAACTTGAATGTCGGTTTAAACAAATATGATTATCTGCAATCTCGTTTTGCGCCTGATGTATACGAATATCAGTTGAAGACCAATGAGGAGAAACGAGTGGTTTATGACGGTCAGAATACACGCCATGCTTATAAAGGTGATAAGAATAACTTGGCAGTTACGGTATTCAATACCTTATCTTGGGGCAAGAAGTTCAATGATGCCCATGACGTAAAAGTCTTGGCTGGCTATAGTTTTGAGAGTGATGATAAGACTGAATTTTCCGCTAAGGTAGAAGGTTTCTTAGGGAACGAGTTGCACGAATTAAATGCGGGTTCTAGTAATCCGAGTGTAGCGGGCACTTCCTCGAGATCAGTCTTGATGTCTTATTTTGGTAGGGTGAATTATGGTTATAAAGACCGTTATTTATTTGAGGGTAACTTTCGTTATGATGGTTCGTCCCGTTTTGCCAAAGGAAATCGTTGGGGTATTTTCCTTCATTCTCTGCCGGATGGCGTTTGAGCGAGGAAGAATTTATGAAAGATATTCCTTGGATCTACAATCTGAAATTGAGAGCTTCTTGGGGACAATTGGGTAACGAGCGTATCGATTTGTTCCGCTACGTGGACCTAATGAACTTGAAGGTGATAAAAAATGATGGTTCAATCACGGATTATAACTACCCGTTGAATGGAGCGATGCAATCCGGAGCGGCTATTACCGCCTATAACGATCCGAACATCACATGGGAGACAACGACCATGACGAATGTCGGTATTGACGCTAGCTTGTTAAACGGAAACTTAGATTTCTCTTTCGAGTTCTTTGATAAACGTACTTCCGACATCTTGCGAAAGGTTACTTTGCCGGATCAAGTAGGTGGTCTGGATGGGCCGATCCGTAATATCGGCGAGGTGAGCAATAAAGGTTTCGAGTTGAATATGGGGTATCGGAACAATATCGGGGACTTCCGTTACGAGGTAAATGGAAATATGACCTTTATCAAGAATAAGATCGTTAGCTTGAAGGGGCAAACAATCATTGATGGAATGTTTATCTTGGAAGAAGGAAAGCCTATCGATTCTTATTATATGCTTCATGCTATCGGTATTTTCCAATCTGAGGAGGAAATCAAGAATAGTCCGTATCAAACCGCGGCTACTAAACCGGGATATCTGAAGTTTGAGGATACGAATGGCGATGGGAAAATTACCGAAGATGACCGCCAGATACGTGGTGGTGTGATTCCAAAGATAACTTATGGATTCAATATCAACTTAGGATATAAGGATTGGGATCTGAGCGCATTCTTCCAAGGTGTAACTGATGTCTATACATATGGAGACCGCATTGGTGCTACTCCTTTATGGTTTGGCTGTGGTTTGCCGGAACAATGGTTGACGGATGCTTGGACTCCCGAGCGGGGAACCAGCGCTACATTGCCTATCTTGACTACGTATGAAGGATGCTTGAACGAGAATTTCCGTACAAATGATTTCTGGTTGAGAAATGCCTCTTATTTACGTTTGAAGAACTTGCAACTTTCTTATAACGTACCGGCCTCTTTCTTGAAAAGCGGTGTGGTTAAGAGATTAAAGGTCTTTGTCAATGCGCAAAACTTATTCACGTTCTCTCCGATGAAGGATTTTGATCCGGAGAAGAACTTGAAGGGAAGCAACTGGTATGCCTATCCGTCTGTACGGACTTATACGGCAGGTGTTAATGTCACATTTTAAATAATAAGGAATAATAATATGAGACGTAAAATATATAAGATGATATGTGTCGCTGTCGCTTGTATGAGTTTAACCGCTTGCGATAGCTGGTTGGATGTAGATCCTTCCGATCAATATTCCACGGAAACATTCTGGAAGACAAAAGAGCATGCGAGCGCCGGTATAATGGGATGTTACAACGCATTGAAACCTTGGCGTTCATTGCATACGATGGAATTCGATATGCTGACAGCGAATGCGATGCCTTATAACGAGGCGAATGGTACGCAAGCGATTGGAAAGGGTGAACATTTGTCTACTACGGCTCTAATCGGAAGTTTATGGAAGAACTGTTACGTTGGTATTGGCCGTACGAATACTTTCATCGCTAATGTCGGAGGTGTCGATATGGATGAGTCGGAGAAGGCGAAGATGGTGGGTGAAGCCAAGTTCTTACGAGCTTTCTATTATTTAAGTCTGGTCGATAAATTCGGAGGTGTACCGCTGATTATAGATGCTCCCAATGCGGATGAGCAAGCCGAATTACCTCGCAATTCCAAGGAAGAGGTAGTGAATCAGATTGTCAAGGATTTGGAGGAGGCCGCTGCCGTGCTACCGGACACCTATGCTAGCTCAGACTTGGGACGTGCGACAAAAGGTGCCGCATTAGCGTTAAAAGCCCGTACTTTATTATATAATTCTCGTTGGGCGGAGGCGGCCCAAGCTGCTAAGCAGGTAATGGAGTCTGGCGTTTATCAATTATTCAATGATTATCGTCATTTCTTTAGCGAAGATAATAAATATAATTGTGAGGTAATCTTTGATATAGAAGCGAAATTGCCAGAGTATCCAACGGATTATGATCAGAATATCTGGCGCTTGAATCGTCCGGCTCCCTTGAAGGAACTGGTTGATACATATCCCTGTGTTGACGGGAAGACGATAGAAGAGTCACCACTTTATGATCCGACTCGTCCGTATGAGAACAGAGATCCCCGTTTATTGAAATCGATCGTTTGCATCGGTTATCCGTATTTAGGAAAGACGATCACAAAAGAAGATGTGGCGACTACGGGTTTCGGTGTGAAGAAATACACTTCTTATGAGGATGATGTAACGATTCCTTTAGTAGAACGTTCGGCTTTCAATTTCATTTTGATTCGTTATGCGGAAGTTCTGTTGATGTATGCCGAGGCGCAGAATGAGGCGAGTGGTCCTGATCAGTCAGTTTATGATGCCATCAACCAATTGCGTAGGCGTCCGGATATCAATATGCCGGAAGTACCAAAAGGTTTGACGAAAGATCAGATGCGTGAGGTAATCCGCCGTGAACGCCGTATCGAGTTGACCTTTGAAGGACTCTACTATTCGGATATCTTGCGCTGGAAAACCGCCGAGAAAGAAAATAATGGTATGATGCATAATTATGAGGGAATAGAAGTCGTGAAACGTTCTTTTAATCCGAAACGAGATTATTTATGGCCGATCCCTTATAACCAAACAGTCTTGAACCCTAATTTGGAGCAAAATCCGAACTGGGATTAATTCTTGGGTAAATTAAAAACTGTTATCTTTGAAGTGCCAAACACAGGATGGCACTTCAAAGCCAATATTTCAATAAATAATATCATGAAGAATAAACTAATGTTACTGACGGCCGCCTCTGCTTTTTCAATGGCAGGCATAGCCGCTGATTACACGAATATCGTCCTAATCAATTTGGATGATGTGGGTTACGGAGATTTTTCTTTTAATGGAGCTTACGGATATACCACTCCGAATATCGATAAGATGGCGGCGGAAGGCGTTCGTTTTACGCACTTTTTGGTAGGACAGCCGATCAGTGGAGCCTCTCGTGCCGGCTTGTTGACCGGCTGCTATCCGAATCGTATCGGTTTTTCCGGCGCTCCGGGGCCAGATTCGAACTACGGTGTCCATCCAGAGGAGATGACGATCGCAGAGGTATTGAAACAGAAAGGATATAGTACCGCTATCTTCGGTAAATGGCATTTAGGTAGCCAAAAGGAGTTCCTCCCTTGCAAAATGGCTTCGATGAGTATTATGGGTTGCCGTATTCTAACGATATGTGGCCATTCCACCCGCAACAAGGTGAGGTCTTTAATTTCCCAGATTTGCCGACTTATGACGGAAATGAGATTATCGGTTATAATACGGACCAAACACGGTTGACTACGGATTATACCACCCGTTCTGTTAATTTCATCAAGAAGAATAAGAATAAGCCTTTCTTCTTGTATCTGGCCCATAATATGCCCCATGTACCGTTGGCCGTTTCCGATAAATTCAAGGGAAAAAGCGAGCAGGGTTTATATGGCGACGTGATGATGGAGATCGACTGGAGTGTAGGTGAGATATTCAAGGCATTGCGTGAGCTGGGCTTGGAAGATAATACGTTGGTGATCTTGACTTCCGATAATGGCCCTTGGACCAATTACGGGAATCATGCCGGTTCAGCCGGTGGGTTACGTGAGGCAAAGGCTACGACCTTTGATGGTGGTAACCGGGTTCCTTGTATCATGTACTGGAAAGGTAAGACGTTACCGGGCACGACTTGTAATAAGTTAGCTTCTAATATCGACCTTCTTCCTACGTTCGCCGAGATCACGCAGGCTCCGCTTCCTCCTCGCAAGATTGACGGAGTAAGTATCTTGCCGTTGATCGAGGGTAAAAAGACGCCAACCCACGTGAGTCTTTCGTCTATTACTATCGAAAGAATGACTTGGAGGCTGTTACGGATGGAATGTTCAAATTGGTATTCCCCATAAATACGTTACTTATGGGGCTTATGAGCCGGGAAACGACGGCCAGCCGGGTAAGTTGACGAATCTGGAGATCATGAAGCCGGAGATGTACGACCTGCGCCGTGATCCGGGAGAGCGTTATAACGTGATTACCCAATATCCGGAGGAAGCCGCTAAATTGATGAAGATTGCGGACCAGAAACGCCATGAGTTAGGGGATGACTTGACTCGTATGAAGGGTACGGAACGTAGGGAACCGGGTTTAGTACAAGGGAAAAAACGTCATGACTTATGAAACAATCGATCATTAGTATCGGAATGACTGCCTGTTGTCTTTCGGGAAACGGGCAGTCTCTCTTTGCCGCCAATAAACCGGCGCAAGAGGAACGTCCCAATATCTTGTTTATCCTATCGGATGATCATACTTCCCAATCGTGGGGTATTTACGGGGGCGTGTTGGGGGAATATGCCCGCAACGAGAATATCCGTCGCTTGGCTGCGGAGGGTTGCGTATTGGATAATTGTTTTTGTACGAACTCGATCTCTTCTCCGAGTCGCGCGGCGATCTTGACCGGAGCCTATAGTCACGTGAACGGTGTCTACACGTTAAGTGATTCTTTTGATCCGGAGCAGGATAATATCGCCAAGCAAATGCGGGCGGGAGGCTATCAGACCGCTTTGGTCGGTAAATGGCATCTGAAAACGCAACCGCAAGGTTTCGACTTCTATTCCGTGTTCCATGACCAAGGCGAGTACCGAGACCCTACTTTTATAAATTGTACGGAACCTTGGCCGGGTGAGCGTAATTTCGGGGAGCGGGTACGAGGTTTCTCCACGGATATCGTGACAGATAAGGCGATCCGTTGGATGAAAGAGGCCGATAAGGACCGGCCTTTCATGATGTGTTGTCATTTCAAGGCTACACACGAACCTTGGGATTTTCCAGAACGGATGAGGCATTTGTATGACGGCGTTGTTTTCCCGGAACCGGAGAACTTATTTGATTGGGGGCCGGAGACGAATGGACGTACTTTCTCCGGACAGCCTTTGGAGGAGTTGGCCCGTCGTTGGGACATGGCGTCGCAAGACCCTGATAAATGGTGGTGCCGGTATCCGGAGTTGCCTTTACGACGAAGGGGATGCATCGATCTGCCGCCCGTAGCGCCGCTTACCAGAAATTGGTGCGCGACTATCTGCGTTGCGGGGCTACGATCGACGATAATATCGGGAAGTTATTGAAAGCGCTGGACGATATGGGAATCGCCGATAATACGATCGTGGTGTACGTATCCGACCAAGGTTATTTCTTAGGAGAGCATGGTTTCTTCGATAAGCGTATGATGTATGAGGAGTCTCTACGTATGCCTTTCGTGATCCGTTACCCGAAAGAGATCCCGGCGGGGACCCGCAATAAGGATATGATCTTGAACGTGGATTTTGCCTCTTTGCTGGCGGATTACGCAGGCGTGAAGACCCCGAATGAATCGCAGGGCCATAGTTTTCGCGATAATCTGAAAGGAAATACCCCAAAGGATTGGCGTAAGGAGATGTATTATCGTTATTGGACCCAACATTCGAACCGTCCGGCCCATATGGGTATCCGTAATGAGCGGTATAAACTGATGTTTTTCTATGGCGACCGTCTGAATATGACTGGTTCGGAGGATAAGACCACGACACCAGCATGGGAGTTTTACGACCTTCAATCCGATCCTCGTGAGAATCACAACGCTTATAACGATCCCCAATACGCCAAGATCATCCGGCAAATGAAGGAGGAGATGCTGAAGCTGCGGAAAGATGTTAAGGATGAGGACACGAATACCCCTAAAATGAAGGAGATTATGGATACCTATTATTGGTAAAAAGAAAACGGAGGGAGACGTAGCGTGCTGCGTCGCCTATCCTTTGTAATAGAAGTCCACGCTAGCAACCGAGAGGGAGTGCGGTATGTTATAAAGCATGTATTTCTAGAAAGAAGAAGGAATTTGTTCTTTTGTGAAAAAGAAGTCTTATGTTTGTGCACGATATGAAAAACAGGGTTTATATGGCCCCGTTATCAGTAAAAACCAGCCTTGACATGAATACAAACAGAGATAAGGCTGTCTCTTTTGGGCGGGACGGCGGAGATGTCCGCCGTCCCGTTTTTTTGTCAATGAGCCAGAGCCGTATGTTACATCCGTTCCAGCTCCGGGGGGAGCCAGAGCGGAATATCGCCCGCTGGCTGTGTGAATAACGACAAGCTGCGTCTTTCCGGATACCTATTTCGTTAAATCATAAGCCTCTATCACGCATTCCAAAGCGCAAGCGTTTGCTGCCGAGTTTTCCTTGTGGAAAGGGCCGTACCAATAACAACCGAAGCTTTTGGATGTGGGATCATAATCTTTTGTGATGATGGATTCCGCATTTTTCAAGATGAAATCTTTATAAGCCGGATTCTTTGTCACTTCATACAGGAAGGCTAAATGACGGATGAAGATACCCTTAAATTGGACACCGTCGTTGCTATCATCGATCTCGGGCTTCATTTCACGGAGAATACCCTCGTCAGTTATCAATTGTGTGGTGATGGTAGCGTCGGCGATCTTTTCCGCTAGTTCCAAATAAGATTTATCGTTGGTTTGGAGATACATCTCGGCTAAGACAGCGATGGCTACGCCTTGGTTATAGGTGTAGTGGGCATTTCGGTTGGGGGTACAATCGTCTTTGGTACCGTCTTCGATTTGGTAGATGTTCGTATTGATCATGCCGGTTCGCATATACCAATCTACGTTCTTCTTGAACCAGTCGAGGTATGCCGGATTCTGGGTCGCTTTATATAAACGGATCGCCGTAAGGGAGAATAAGTTGTTGGCAATCGAGTTCTTGTAATGCAGTGGATTCTTCTTCCAGAAAATGCCGCCTCCGCAAGCGTCGCTCCAGCCGGTTGTCATATCATCGAATATGATCTCGGCCATATCTAGGTACTTTTTCTCTCCGGTCAGTTTGGAGGCCTCGATCCATGCCAATGCCCACCAACCCTCGTCATCGTAATAATCGTTGATGAAGTTGTCGCAATAACGGGGAGTACCGGTTGAGTCTACGCCTACTTGGTAATGACGGGCTTTCTCGAATACATCCTCTATGACAGAAGGGATGGCCGGATCTTTGGTTACGGCACCGTAGCGAATGGTGGCGGTTAATACGTTCGCCGAGTTCCACCAGCCTGCTGTTTCCCAGATACCGGTCGTGTCGTTTCTCCAGCTTAGGGAGGTTTGTACGCATTCTCGCATCTTTCCTTCAAAGGGGAAAGTTTGCTACAGGATAGCATGAAAAATACAAGCAATACGCTTGTCAGGAAATGTTTGTACATACGTATTTATTAAAATAAGATTAGATTAAGCTACAAAGATAAATGATCTTTTTGAACTTTATTTAAACTTTGTACCTTTGTCTGACGGAATCTAAGATACTTCAATATTAATCATAAAAGAAAAACACGGTAAGATGAAAAAGCAAATCTTATTTATTTGTTGTGCGGTAATCGCATACTGCCTGAGCGCCTGTAATACGGCACCTCAGCAAGTGCCTTTGAAAGAGAAGAATCTGCCAAAGCATGTAATCTTGATTGGTTTCGACGGCTTGAGCGCCCATTGCTTGAATAATGGGGCGGATATGCCTACTTTCCGTAAGATGATGGCGGAAGGTGCTTCCACGTTAGAGAATCGTTCGATCCTGCCTTCGTCGAGTGCTTGTAATTGGGCTTCCATGTTTATGGGAGCAGGACCGGAGTTGCACGGATATACGGAGTGGGGATCTCGTACGCCGGAGCTTCCTTCCCGTGTCGTGAATAGCGACAACCGTTTCCCGAATATCTTCGGCATGTACCGGGATAAGGCTCCCGAGGCTGAGATTGGCTATATCTATGAGTGGGAAGGCATGAATTATCTGGTGGATACCTTGGCCATGAGCTTCCGTAAGCATGCCCCGATGTCGGCTGAGAACCCGAACGGATGTACCCCGGTAGCCGTTCAGTATATCAAGGAGAAGAAGCCGAACCTTTGCGCGATTATATACGATCAGCCGGATGGTACCGGACATGGCAAGGGATGGAGTTCCCCGGAGTATTTCGCCATGGTGAATCATTTGGACAGTTGCTTGACGCAAGTGATGGACGCCGTTCGTGAGGCGGGTATCATGGATGATACGGTGGTTATACTGACGGCCGACCACGGCGGTATCGAGACCGGTCACGGTGGCAAGACGATGAACGAGATGCAAACCCCGATCGTTTTCTATGGAAAGAACGTAAAGAAAGGCTTCAAGATCCCGGAGAGCACGATGGTATATGATATCGCCGGTACGATGGCTTACCTATTGGACGTACCGCAGCCGCAGGTGTGGATCGCCCGTCCGATATTATCAGCTTTCGAGGATAATTAAAAACATAGATCATGAAGAAAGTTATTTATTCTTTTATTTTTCTTTTTTTGCGCCGTATTAACCTTACAGGCGGAGACAATGGTGGTTGCCACCTATAATTTGCGTAACGCCAACGGCGGCGATTCCACGAACGGTAACGGTTGGGGACAACGCTATCCCTACATCGCCCAGATCGTACAATTTCACGGGTTCGATATCTTTGGTACCCAAGAGGGCAAATATCCGCAATTGCAGGACTTGAGGCAAGCCATGCCCGGATATGATTATATCGGTGTGGGACGTGACGATGGTAAGCGGGCGGGAGAGCATTCGGCTATCTTTTACCGCACGGACAAGTTCGAGGTTTTGGAGCATGGCGATTTCTGGCTATCCGAGATCACCGACCGTCCGAATAAGGGCTGGGATGCCGTCCTTCCCCGTATCTGTACGTGGGGTGAGTTCCGGGATAAGCAAACCGGTTTCACTTTCTTGTTCTTCAACCTTCACATGGACCATGTAGGCGTACAGGCACGTGCCGAGAGCGCCAAGCTGATCTTGGAGAAGATCAAGGAGTTCCCCAAGAAACTTCCCGCTATCCTTACCGGCGATTTCAACGTGGACCAAACAAGTGAGTCCTATCAGTTGTTAGATGGTTCCGGTATCATGCGTGACTCTTATGAGATCGCTGATTTCCGCTATGCCCCGAATGGTACCTTCAACGGTTTCCATCCGGACCGCAAGACCGATAGCCGTATCGACCACCTTTTTCTTACGAAAGAATTTGAGGTGAAGAAGTATGGAATCTTAACGGATACTTATCGCTCCGAGGCGAAAGAAAGCGCCCGGAAGGAGCAAAACGGTAATTTCCCGAAAGAGGTGTCATTGAGTAAATATGAGGCCCGTACCCCTTCCGACCACTTTCCCGTAATGATCGTTGTGGAAGTAAAAGACTGAGGTTTTAGAAAAATTGGTTATTATTAACCCCGTAATCTTTATCAAATTTGTTTAGATCTTGTTATATAATCAGAATATTGACTAAAACGATCTAAACAAATTTGGTATGATACGTAAATTATTGATTCGTGATTTGACTCTTCGCGATGGTCAGCAATCGGCATTCGCTACAAGAATGTCTCAAGCGCAAATAGGCCGTGTACTTCCTTACTACAAAGACGCAGGCTTTTATGCCATGGAAGTATGGGGTGGGGCGGTTCCCGATTCCGTGATGCGTTATTTAGGTGAGAATCCGTGGGATCGTTTAGAGCTCATCAAAGAGAAAATAGGAAATTCCTCCAAGTTATCCGCTCTTTCCCGTGGGCGTAATTTATTCGGTTATAATCCTTATCCCGACGAGATTATAGAAGGCTTTTGCCGGAACTCGATTCGTTCTGGTATCGATATCATGCGTATTTTCGATGCTTTGAACGACGTGGATAACGTGAAATCCACGATCCGTTATGTGAAGAAATTCGGGGGAAAGGCTGACTGTGCCATCTGTTATACGATAGATCCTCACCATTCCCCGGTAGAACGTATAAAAGCCGCCTTGCATGGACGGCCCTTGCATAAGCCTGTTTTTACGAATGAGTATTTCTTAAACAAGGCCCTTCAACTGGAGTCGCTGGGCGCTGATATGATCACCCTGAAGGATATGAGTGGTTTGATACCTCCGGCTCGTACGGCGGAATTGGTGCGATTGTTCAAGAAGAGCCTGAAGGTACCGGTGGATTTCCATACGCATTGTACGCCCGGTTACGGATTGGCGTCGGTCGTATCCGCCATTATCAATGGGGTGGACATCGTTGATACGAATATCTGGAACTTCGCCGGAGGACCGGCCGCTCCTGCCGTGGAGCTGGTCTATATCTTCTGCAAGAAATTGGGTATCGAGCTGGATCTTGATATGGACGCGATCGCTAAGATCAACAAGGAGTTATTGACGATCCGCAAGGAGCTTTCTGCGTTCGATACCGCGAAGAAATTCCCGAGGCCCTTTAATCCCGTAGAGGATAGTTTCCCCGCCGAGATCGACCGCTTCTTCAACGATGCCATCGAGGCCGCCCGGAAAGATAAGGAGGACGATTTGCTGCTTTATTGCCGTGCGATCGAGGAGTATTTTGATTTCCCGAGCCGAACGAGTTGGTGAAAAAAGCGCAGATCCCGGGAGGTATGTATACGAATATGGTTGCCCAGTTGAAGCAATTGGGGCAGATCGACTTGTTGGAGAAGGCGATGTCGCTCATTCCGCAAGTACGGATGGATGCCGGCTTGCCTCCGTTGGTGACGCCTACGAGCCAGATTATCGGGGCGCAAGCGGTTTCCTGTGCGCTGGATGAGCTGAAAGGCCGCCCGATGTATAGTAATCCTTCCAACCAGTTTATCGCCTTGGTAAAAGGAGAGTATGGCAAGACGCCGATTCCGGTAGATCCGGCGTTCCGGTTGAAAATCACCGGCGTACAAAATGAGGTGCCTTACGACGGTTCCCATTACGTGATGCAAGAGAATCCTGTATTGGAGGATTTGGATGTGTTATTGGCTGAGAATGAGAAAGAAATACTGTTGCTGGAGTTATTCCCGACGGTAGCCCGTACATTTTTAACTAAATGGAAAGAACAAAAAGCGAGATCGAATGTTTAATAGTAGAAAGTCTTCAAATTTGGCATCCGTCATCTATTATATGTACGTTGCCGTTTAAACGGTGATACGAAAAGGCTCTCCGAATGGTAAGCGAACCATGGGAGAGCCTTCTTTATTTTATAAAGTGACTTTTTCGCGGACTTTACAAAGGGATCTTGTCTATACGACGTTGGTGGCGACCACCCTCAAAAGGTGTATCCAAGAATATGTCAACGATTTTCTTAGCCTCTTCCTTGCTGATAAAACGACCGGGCATTGATAACACGTTCGCGTCGTTATGCTCACGTGCCAGTTTCGCGATATCCTCTAGCCAGCATAAGGCGGCACGGACACCCCGATGTTTGTTCAAGGTCATACTAATGCCATTCCCTGTACCGCAGACAGCTATTCCCGGATAAACCTCACCAGCTTCTACGGCCTTGCCCATCAGATGGGCGAAATCCGGATAATCGCAACTGTCAGAGGAATAAGTTCCAAAATCTTTATAAGACAATCCCCTTTCATCGAGGATTGTCTTTATATATTCTTTTAACTCAAAACCAGCGTGATCGCTACACAAACCTACTATACCCATCTTTATGCTAATAATTCTTTTACTTGGTTATAAACGTTCTTAGCCGTGAAACCTAATTTCTCGTCCAATACTTTGTAAGGGGCGGAGAAACCGAAGGATTCAAGTCCCCATACCTTGCCGTTAGGACCTACCAACCCTTCCAGATTAACCGGAAGACCAGCGGTTAAGCCGAAAATCTTGCTTCCTGCGGGAAGAATGGATTCTTGGTATTCTTTGCTTTGTGAACGGAATAGACCTTCGGAAGGTACGGAAACGATACGAACCTTTATGCCATCGGCACGAAGCAGGGCGGCGCCCTCGACCAAAGTCGATACCTCGGAACCGGAAGCCAAAAGAATTACATCCGCATTAGCGTCTTCATTGACGATATAGGCACCCTTTTCCGCTTGCAAAGCCTCTTGATAGCGGTTTTCCTTAGCGGGAAGATCTGTGATATTCTGACGAGAAAGAATCAATGCGGTAGGAGTGTAAACGTTCTCCATCGCTAGTTTCCATGCGACTGTTGTCTCCACAACGTCTGCCGGACGAAGTACCAACATGGAGTTGTGTCCCTTATGATTCTTCAATTTCTCTAATAAACGAACTTGAGCTTCTTGCTCTACCGGCTCGTGCGTAGGTCCGTCTTCTCCAACACGGAAAGCGTCGTGTGTCCAGATGAACTTAACGGGCTGCTCCATCAATGCGGCCATACGTAACGCAGGCTTCATGTAATCGGAGAATACGAAGAAAGTACCGCAAGCGGCGATCACGCCACCATGTAAAGACATACCGATACAGATACAAGCCATAGAAAGCTCGGCTACACCCGCTTGGAAGAAAGCTCCGCTAAAGTCGCCTTTCACGAAAGCATGAGTCTTTTTCAAGAAGCCGTCTGTCTTATCGGAATTGGAAAGGTCGGCGGAAGCTACGATCATGTTTTCTACATGGGTAGCAAGCACACCTAATACGGTAGCGGAAGCGGCACGGGTCGCTTGGTTCGCTTTCTGCTCGATTGCGGCCCAGTCGATTTTAGGAGCCTTACCGGAGAACCATTGCTCCATCTTAGCCGCTAAGTCCGGGTGAGCTTTCGCCCAGAGGTCTTTCACGGCGTAACGCTCGGCGACGATTACTTCCAGTTCTTTCGCACGTTTGGCATATAATTCGGCTACCTCAGGAAGGATTGCGAACGGATGTTCCGGATCGCCTCCTAGGTTCTTGATCGTATCTGCGATGGAAGCTCCTGCCGCGGATAAAGGTTGTCCGTGAGTAGATACCTTATTCTCGTAACAGCTGTTATCAGCGCCGACAGCACCTTTCCCCATAACGGTGTTACCGATGATCAAAGTCGGTTTGGAGATCTCTGCCTTAGCCTCTTTTAAAGCCTTGCGGATCTCGTTTACGTCGTTACCGTTTATTTGAATGACTTTCCAGCCCCAAGCCTCGTATTTCATGGCTACGTTCTCCGCATCGACGTCTTCTACCTTGGTAGATAGCTGCACGTTGTTAGCGTCGTAGAACATGATCAAGTTATCCAGTCCTAAAGTTCCGGCGATACGTCCGGCACCTTGGGAGATTTCCTCTTGGATACCTCCATCGGAAATATATGCGTAAATAGTCTGGTTCATTACTTCCTCACCCAGACGTGCTTTCAAGAATTTAGCCGCGATAGCCGCACCTACCGCATAAGTATGTCCTTGTCCCAGCGGGCCGGACGTGTTTTCGATACCACGCATAACGTCTACCTCAGGATGTCCCGGAGTAACGCTTCCCCATTGGCGGAACTGTTGAAGTTCATCCAATGTGAATTTGCCGCTTAAAGCCAGTACGGAATAAAGCATCGGAGACATATGCCCCGGGTCAAGGAAGAAACGATCGCGTCCTTCCCATTTGGGATTCTTGGGATCGTATATTAAGAACTCTGAGAACAGTACGTTAACAAAGTCTGCACCACCCATAGCGCCACCCGGGTGCCCGGAGTTCGCTTTCTCCACCATTGACGCAGCCAGTATACGGATGTTATCAGCTGCTTTGTTCATTACTTGAATATCGTTCATTTTATCAGATGAATTATTTATTTGACTGCAAAGATAATCAAACTCTTTGTAAGAGCCGTTATATCAATCAAACAATTCCTTTTCGGTAAAGGTTCCTATCTTCTTATATTTTTGATAAATTGAGAGATATTTAAGATAGCCCGCTGAGCGCCTTATTCTTGCGGGTATACATCATTCGGATTAGAGCGAGAAGTCAAAACCCTGTTCAACCCATTTGTTGTATTTTTTCTCGTTGAATTTGTAGAGGAAAGCTCCTCGTTTAGAACTTTTCTTGTCTTTGATATCCAGTTTTTCCAAAATATCCATGGCGTTTAGCTTTTTGCGGAAGTTTCGTTTGTCTAAAAGGGTTTGGTAGATGGCCTCATACAATGTCTGTAGTTGGGGCAAGGTAAATTGCTCGGGAAGCAAATTGAAACCGATAGGGCGGCTTGCCGCTTTTTTAAGGACGGACAACGTATCGTTTATCATTTGGTTATGGTCGAAAATCAAGTCGGGAAGCTCGGATATCTTGGTCCAAGTAGCGTTATGGCTTTCCAATATCTCGGGACTAAAATCATTCATATTCACCAAGGAATAGTAAGCTACGGAGATAACCCGCTCCCCTAGGTCACGCGATACATCTCCGTAAGCCCCTATTTGTTCCATAAAAAGATGCTCGATGCCCGTGCAATCGGTTAATACCCGTGATGCTGCTTCATCCACGCTTTCCCCGGATTTCACGAAGCCTCCCATAAGAGACCACTGTCCTTTCATCGGCTCGAACGAACGTTTGTATAATAAAACATTCAACTCCTTATTGTTAAACCCTAGAATGATACAATCTACGGCAACATAGAATTTTACTTCGTCTTGATAAAAAGCTGCTGACATCGTTTTATGGATTTTAAAGATTAACAGAGCTTGCGTGCTCCGTCGCTGATTACTACATTATATAATTTAGGTTCACGGCCAAACTTCTCTTTATAAGCGGAGAAGGCTTTCTTCACGAAATCGTCGTACAACTCATCCTTAACCAAGTTGATCGTACAACCGCCGAATCCTCCACCCATGACACGAGAACCCGTTACACCACATTCCTTGGCGATATCGTTCAAGAAATCCAGTTCCTCGCAGCTAACTTCATAAAGCTTGCTCATACCTTGATGCGTGCCGTACATCTTTTCGCCGACAGTCTCATAGTCGCCTTTCTCCAAAGCGGCACATACGTCGAGTACACGTTGGATTTCCTCGATAACATATTCGGCACGCATGTAATCCTCTGCGCTGACATCCGCTTTTACCTCGTTCAGCATCTCCATCGTAGCGTCACGTAAGAACTCTACTTCCGGATGGTTGCGGCGAATGGCGGCTACCACGTTCTCGCAGGATTTACGGCGTTTGTTGTAGGCTGAGGATGCCAACTCATGCTTAACGACCGAATCCAATAACACGAGTTTGTAACCAACCGGATTAAACGGATAATATTTATATTCCAAAGAACGGCAATCCAAGCGGATCAAACTTCCGGCCTTGCCGAATACGGAAGCGAATTGGTCCATGATACCGCAATTCACGCCACAATAATTATGTTCTGTAGCTTGACCGATCTTAGCCAACTCGAATTTATCGATATTCAATGAGAATAAGTCATTCAATGCGAAAGCATAAGTACTTTCCAATGCGGCGGAAGAAGACATTCCAGCGCCCAGAGGTACGTCTCCAGCGAATACGGTATCGAAACCTTGGATATTACCACCTCGTTTAATAATCTCCCGGCATACGCCAAAGATATATCTTGCCCAGCTTGCGGAAGGAGCGTCCTCCTCGGTCAAGCCAAATTCAGCGTAATCATTTAAGTCGATGGAGAACGCCCGGACTTTGCCCGTCCCATTCGGTTTGATCTCGGCGATCATCCCTTTATCTACAGCACCCGGAAAAACGAAACCTCCATTATAATCAGTGTGTTCACCGATCAAGTTAATACGTCCCGGGGATGTGTATAAGCTACCTTCGGTATTAAATAACTCTTTAAATTTAGTTCTGATTTTTTGTTGCATGATACTTAATTTGATTAAGGTAAATAATTGAATAAACAAGAAGAAATTACCCATTCAGATAACTCTGCCGGATAATTTCTTCTTTATCATATTATGTCCTGTCCTTATTATTCAACAGGAATGTCTTTGTTTACGTTCTTGCTACCGATCAAAGCGTAATATAGCAAATATGCCAATCCTAGGAATACCACCCAAAAGCTAGTAATGAAACCGCCAGCGTCGGCTACAGCTCCTTGGCTCAACGGAAGAATACCTCCACCGCAAACCATCACCATGAACAAACCGGAAGCGGCTGCCAAATATTTACCCAAACCTTCTACTGCCAGATTGAAGATACCACCCCACATGATGGAAGTACATAAACCACAAAGAGCCATGAACATGATTCCAACCGGAACCTCAACCATACCGAAAGAGATATCAGACAAGAATACAGGCATACTAACTTTAGTCGTAGCAGGGGCAAAGATAGCGATCAAGATAAAGATCATACCTACCGTGGCGGCTGATGACAACATCGCCTTACTAGAGATCTTAGCTCCGAAAGAGGCACCGAACAAACGTCCGATCATCATCAAGAACCAATATGTACCCACGATAGAACCGGCTACTGTAGGATCGATACCGATCTCAGAAGAAGTAGCGAACAAGTTCATGAAGTTAGGAATACCTACTTCGACACCCACATACAAGAAGATTGCGATGGCACCTAAAATGAAGTGACGGAAAGAAAGCGCGCTGTGCTTGTCCGGAGTCTTGGCTTCATTTTCCTTAACCATATGCGGTTCTGGAATTTGCATGCAGAACAATACGATAAATACGATGGCAAAGATACCCATAGCCAAGAACAATGCCGGGTTAGCGTCACTGATCTGAGCCTTGGCAGCGTCACCGATCAAATAACCAACCAATACCGGAACGATCGTAGCGCCGATAGAGTTTACGGAGCCGGCAACCTGAATTAATTGGTTACCTTTGTTTCCACCACCACCTAGCGTGTTCAACATCGGGTTTACTACGGTATTCAACATACACATAGAGAAACCGGACACGAAAGCACCTGTCAAATAAACAGCGTAGCTACCAGCCACACCGGAAAGATAAGAAATACCTACACCACAGAAACCTACGATGATCGCTAACAAAGCGGTTTTCTTGTAACCGATCTTCTGCAATAGCATACCGGCCGGAATACCCATGAAGGCGTAGGCGATGAAATTGGCCGCATTACCCAGCTGCGACATGAAGTTGCTGGCAGCGAACTGGTTCTTAACGATGATACCGAATGGGTTCTGTAGACCCGTCACGAAAGATATCATGAAGAAGAGAGCCACCATCATGATAATAGGCAATGTGTAATTCTTTTTTGCTGTTGATTCCATTTCTTTTTTGTTGTTTTAGATTATTAGATTACTTAAATTATTCTCTTATTCTACACTGAATTTATAAATAGTAGTACTTTGGAAAACCTCGCCCGGGCGGAGTTCCGTTGTCGGATATTCCGGTTTGTTGGGGCTATCGGGGAAATGTTGGGTTTCCAGACATAAAGCGGCCCGTTCCGGGTAGCGTTGTCCGTTCTTACCTTCGAAATTCCCAGTCATCCAGTTACCTGTGTATAATTGCACGCCCGGTTGAGTCGTATAAGTTTCCATTACGATACCGGTCTTGGGGGAGGAGCAGCGAGCGCAGTAAGAAAGTTCGTTGTCCTCTTTATTTAATATGTACGTGTGGTCATATCCCTTACCGAATATAAGCTGTTCGAAATTGTCATTGATTCGTTCGCCTACCTCATGAGGAGTCCGGAAGTCCATCGGTGTACCTTCTACCTTCTCTTTAGGTCCGTACGGGATTGCCGTATTGTCTGTAGGCAGATAATAGTCGGCGTTGATCGTGAGAATATGGTCTCCTATATAAGGGTCTCCCGCACCGGATAGGTTAAAATAAGAATGATTGGTTAGATTCAAGACCGTAGGTTTGTCCGTAGAGGCTTGATAGGAGATAACGACCTCATTCTCATTTGTCAGATGATAAGTTACGGTTGTCTTTAGTTCTCCGGGGAAACCTTCCTCGCCATCGGCGGAGGTATATTTCAACTCAATGGTTTGCTCGTCTATTTGTTTGGCGTCCCATACGACCGCATTGAATCCCTTGATTCCGCCATGCAAGCTATTGGGGCCATTATTTATGGCTAATTTGTCATAAGTAATACCGTCGATCGTGAATTTTCCAGCGGCGATACGATTTCCATAACGACCGCAAATGGCACCGAAATAAGGTTCTTCTGATGTTAAGTACTCTTCAATCGAATTATGGCCAGTAACGACATCGGTCATTTTTCCGTTCTTATCCGGAACCATCAGTGAGACGATTTTCGCTCCATAATTCGTGATCGCTAGCTCTGCTCCAACCTTGTTACACAGGGTATAAAGCGCCGTTTCTTTCCCGTCAATTTGCTTGCTGAAGTTAGCAACAGACAAGCCCGACAGTGTATTTATGTTCTTCATGCGTATCAATATTATTGAAATTGCGTGTAAAAGTAACTTTCTTCTTTGTATTTATAACCTTTCTGAATAATGTTTTATAGCATGATTTTAGATTTGTCTACCAAAAATATATAATTATCGCTTGTTTATACGTCAAGTCCTTGATTCTTCTCTTAGGCTAAAAAAACAAAACAACTCTTGTCTTACCCCTGTTATTAGTAAAACAGAGATAGAAAGAAATTGTCCATGCGGTCGTCCTATAAATATATCATACTCATACTCTTTGTGCTTATGCCCGGCTTGCTTTTATTCCCAATCTCAAGATTGGGTACGTAAGATCCATTTATCCGCAAGCGGATAGTGGTAAAAGCAAGATCTATAATTGGATGTGGGGAGGCATTATCGTCACCTTTATACGATCCCGATCAGGGTTCCTTCGGCTACGATAGAAACGTTGGGGGTGGGATGGATATCGTCGGGCAAGCGGAAGGGTTTCACGGATTATTGTTGGAGAATAAGCGTAAGCAATTGTATTTGCTAAAGCCCTTGGGTGGCTCTACAAGTTTCTTGGAGTCGAAGTTTTTCCGGGAAATATATAATAAGACTGATTTTAAGAATACATATTTGGATGAGTTCTTAGGAGATGCTTATACGATTATCAATCCCTATACCTTTTTGGTCGCAGATTATTTAGCGAAGTCCGCGGGATTGAGTTTTTCTCCCTCCCGTATTTACTATATTCCTTCCCACATACGGAAAGACACAGTTGCGGACGGCAGCGATATACAAGATAGGCTGGTCAATCTAATCAATGTTCCGGATATTAATTTAAGGTCTAATTTGTATACCACGGAAGACTTTCTAGACAGCCTTCAAGTGAGTAAAAACTATATGGCGGATCAAAATCTATACATTCGGGAACGTATTTTCGATATGTGGACCGGAGATTGGAATAAGACGAACGAAAACTGGGAGTGGCAGTCACATACCGTCAATGATAGCGTAATTTATACCCCGATCGTGATCGATAGGAATCATGCTTTCACGAAGGTGGACGGAGTATTGTTCAAGCAAATGTTGAAGATGTTATCGTTGGATTTTATCTGTAATTATGATAGCCTGATTTTAAAAGATACAAAGAAAATCAATAAGCTAGCTTTTGCGCTGGATATGGCGGTAGCAGGCCGCAGTGATGAGTCGGTTTGGATACGCCAAGCCCAAGAAATTCGGAGACAGATGACCGACTCTTTGATCGATAGCGCTTTTACTTATTTGCCGGAAGGTGTAAAACATGATGAGATAGAACTGATTAAACGAAAGTTGAAACGAAGGAGGCTAGAGCTGGAAGCGGTTGCCAGCCAATATTATCGCTTATTGCAACGTACGCCAGTGGTTGCCGGAACCAATCAATCCGATTATTTCTTGATCGAGCGGCAAGCGCCGGACCGGACTGTTTTACGGATTTATGATCCCGAGACCGGAGACTGTAGGTTGGAACAACAATTCTCCGGCAAGGAAACCAAGGAACTGTGGTTATATGGGCTTGCGGGAAACGATACGTTTGAAGTGAAGGGAAATACACGGAAAGATTTTCCGATATACTTGATCTCCGGAGAGGGGGAGAACCAATACCAATTGAATCATAACCGGAAAATACATGTCTACGATAAAGATTATAAATATGATTACCAAAAGATAAAATACCATAAGATATCTTTTACCCCGTGGGGAATATATGATTCGGATAAAGGTATTAGTTTGGGTACGTTCTTTACATATACGATGTATGGCTTTAAACGAGCCCCATTCACCTATCAGCATCGGATCGGGTATAATTATTTGAAAGGGTTCATGTATGCAGGTATCTTCCCTAATTATGATGGCCGGAGACGTTTATACCTAAATGCCTCCATTTCTTCACCCCGTAACTTCGAGAACTTCTTCGGATTTGGAAATAATACGGCGGGCTATAAAGAGGAGAAAAAGAATTATAACCGGGTGAAGCTCCGGACGTATATGTTTAATCCATCCTTCGAGATGGATTTGAGGAAAGAAGAGGTGATGACATTCTTTGGCTCTTTGGATATGTACAAGGCTAAACGTACGGATGATCGATATATTTATACGGTTTATGGAGAAGATCATCCTATTTTCCGCACGAATTATTTCGTAGGTCTTGGCGCTACTTACCGGATAACGAAACAGCCTTATTCGTGGCTTCCCCTATTGGAAACCGAATGGACGGCCGGATGGAAAATGAATTTGAAAAAGCCGGAACGTAATTTCCCCTATGCGCAGGGAAGCCTTTCATGGAACGTACGGTTCTCGGATCGTTTTACTTGGGCCTCCTTGATGAAGGGAACGGTATTATTCGATAATGACTATGAGTTCTATCAAGCCGCCACGATTGATTTAAGGGGATTCCGTGAGAACCGTTTTATCGGAAAGCAATCCTTTTACCAATACTCGGATTTACGCTTGGACATGGGAAAACTAAAGAATCCGTTCACTCCCTTAAAATATGGTCTATTCGCGGGCTTTGATTATGGGCGGGTCTGGTTTCCCGGTGAGCGTTCCCATAGTTGGCATACTTCCTATGGTGGCGGGATTTGGCTTACTTTCTTGAATAAGTTCACCACTAAATATTCTTGGTTCGGCTCGACGGATAGTTTCCGGTTCGCCTTTGAGTTGGGGCTTGGGTTTTGATATAGCCTCAAACCTACACGGGACTGATGAGGGAAATTCTCATCATGATAAGGAGGGTTATTGTCTATTTCTATATTTGTTCTTGTCTTCTGTCGTATGACCCGGTAAAAACGTGTACGTGTTTTCCGAAAAACATGTACGACTTTTGTGGAAAACATGTACGTGTTTTTTCAGAAATATAATCATGTTTTTAAGGATGATGATAATCAATGATTTACATATTCGTGTTATTTGCATGCTTATTGTTTGGATTTATTGAGTGAAAATCCATACATTTGCCTTTGATCAATTTTGTTCTTGTTATGAAGTGGTTAAAGGCAATGTTTTTGTGCATGGTCGTTTTTGCCGCATTGACTGTGGTCGCCAACGATTCTTTCTCCCAAAAGAAGGTACGGGTGTGTGCTTCTACATCTTTATTTTCAATAGCGAATAAAGAGCCGGCTGCTTTCATCTCTTTTCAAGAAATCATAACTCCTTTGACGTCTTTCTCCGCTTTTGGGGAGAAACTTTTTGTACCTTATTGCCTCATTGACTTTTTTCCTCGCTTTGTTTACCCTGTCGGTAGCTTTGTTGTTTTACGAACGGAGGGTAAGTTATGTTCGATTAAAATCCGTCTTTTGGCAAGAACGATACTCTTGCTATGTGCTTTGTCGTATGCTGAATTAGACATGATTATGCCCTGTCTTCAAGGGCATAGAGGAGAGTTGTGTCAATTTATTTTATACGAAAAACAAGCGTATCATGAACTCTATATATCGAAATTTTATTATCACGTTGAAGGCAAATAAAATGGCGGCAACACTAAATATATGCGGCCTCGTAATCGCCTTTACTTTATTTAATAGCGTAGCTATCCGTACGGAATCGAACGAACTTTTGATAAAATACACTCGAAAGCCGAGGTTATTTATCGATTGGATTGTGTAACGAGTAAAAGTCAATGGCCTACGCAAATCCTGCCTTTCGCCCAAGCATTTGCCTCGTCTTCTCCACATATATTGGTAAGTACGATCATAAATCCTTACGTAGGGGAAGTTTATTTTACGATCGGGAGGGACGAGATTCTCAAAGGTTATAAGGAACCGGTGATAACCTGTACTCCGGGGATCGTTTCTATATTTGACTTCCAATTGGTGGAAGGTTCACTAGATTGCTTAGATGATCCGGAGAAATGCCTTTTGCCGGAAAGTATGGTCCGGAAGATATTTGGCGAGTCATCGGCTATTGGTAAGGAGTTGCTTGCGGAAGAAGAGATTTGGAGCAAGGAACGAAAATCACTAGTCGTAGGAGGAGTTTATAAAGATTTCCCGGAAAACACACAATTGAATAATGCCATTTATACTTCTTTATCGTCGACTTATTGTATGGATGATTGGGATAACTGGATTTTCCTTTGTTATGTCCTTTTAGATGATCCGTCACAAAAAGATCTCATTTGCTCCCAGTTTAACCAAGCATTTCCCTTCAAGCAATACGAGAGGCTCCAAGAGGTACAGACCCGTTTGGTGAATTTATGCGATATTTATTATATGAATGATATGAATAGTGTTACTTACATAAAATCAGGGAATAAAAGACAAACGGATTTGTTGTTTAGCGCTTCGTTTCTAGTGGTATTGATAGCAGTGATTAATTTTATAAACTTTACAATGGCATTGGTTCCGGCAAGAATAAAAAGTATTAACATCCGCAAAATTCTAGGGGACTCGGTATGGCGGTTGCGTGGATTTCTTTGGTTAGAGTCTTTTCTTTTTGCGCTATTGTCTTATGCTATATCCTTGTTGCTGTTATTGGTTTATGAAGGTTGCATTGGAGGAGGCTTTCATATGAAGGGAATAGTTTTTTGGGGTGGATTATTTATGGCTTTGTGTGCGGGACTATTGGCCGGTGCATATCCGGCTATTTATGCGACTTCTATTCCTCAGCGAATCGTGCTGAATGGTTCTTTCGGTTTGTCTCCAAAGGGAAAAAGAATGCGGGAATGTCTGGTTGGTTTTCAGTATACGGTTTCAATTATATTGATCGTCCTGTCACTGTTTATTTATAAGCAGATAGAGACAATGCGGAGTCATTCCTTTGGTTTCGGGAATGATAATGTAGTTGTCGTAGAATTGAATAAGGAGATAACCGAGAAATATAAAGAGAATTTTACCAACCGTTTGCGTGGTTATGCGGGAATTGAGGATGTGGCTTTCGCCGCTAGTAAGATAGGAGCGACCAATGAGAATCGTGGCGGGGCCGCAGAGTTTAATGGAGAGACTATTTATTTTTATTATTTGAATGTATCACCTAATTTTTTATCCCTTATGGATATTACCGCGAACGAAGGGCGTGTCTCAAGGATGGAAGATGGGAGGAATAAAGAGTTGCTTTTGGTTTTTGACCAAAAAGCGAAAAGGCAATTAAACCTTCATGTGGGTGACCGTATGAAAACCTTTTGGGGGAATGATGCCCGGGTATTAGGATTTACGGATGAGGTGGTGATCGCTTCCACACATAAAGCATCGGAGCTGCTAGCTACTTATCCTGTCGCTTTTGTGACGAATGAGGAATTTTATATGCCTTACGCTTATATTAAGTTGATGCCGGGGGCTGATAAAGGAAATGTTTTACTTTATATTAGGGACATGCTCAGCGAACTTTCTCCTTCATGTTTATCCGATTTTGAGTTTTGCGATACATTTTCCCGGCATCTGTATGAAAAAGAAATCCAGTTTGGCGACCGGGTTATTTTATCCAGTGTTTTATCTATCTGGATGGCATTGGCAGGTATTTTAAGTCTGGTATTGTTTGATGTCCACTATCAGCGGCGAGAAATTGGTATAAGGCGGGTGTATGGATCTTTCGTGAGTGAGATACTATATCGTTTGAATAAAGTCTATTTAAAGGTCTTGCTCATTAGTTTTGTTATCTCGATTCCAGTTTCCTATTATTTTATGGAGAGATGGGCCAGTAATTTTATGGAGAAAGCCCCTGTCGGTTATTTGATTTATTTTGTCGCATTGCTAGGGATCAGTATCCTGACGGTAGGAGTGGTCACGTTCCAAAGTTGGAGGGCGGCGAATGAGAATCCGGTGGATATGTTATAGGCAACTTACATCGGCAACGAAGTTAACTTCATCGGCAAAGTATCTTAGGTTACTTTGCCGACGAACTTAAGATACTTTGCTGATGAAGCTAAGATACTTAGAACTTATTTCTTCAAGGCCTCCAAAACTTGAGGCATCATAGTACAGATATAATGTTCTTCTTTCGCTGTAAAGAAATTGCCATCGACTACGGAATCCTCATCTGTTGTTTGTCCTTTGCTAATGGCAGGCTTAGCCAACGGATGTACCGCTAGCGTCTTTCCTTCCGTGATTCCGGTGAAGTCGAAGAGCATAGCGGCAGCGCAATGTCCAATCATAATTTTACCCTTTTCCCCGAAATTCTTAATCACATCCATTAGATCGATATTGTATTGTTTGCTAGCGTTCTGCTGGAAAACAGGAACCGCATCGCCACAAGCGAATACCATTGCGTCGTATTCATCTTCATGCCCTTTTAAATTAGCGATCACATCGTCTACTGTCAAAGCTATGCCAGAGTTCGTTTTGATCTCTTTTGAATCGGCAACCGCATATACTTTATAAGTAATGCCATTCTCGAAAAATGATTCCAAATACTGGAACAAACCGAATCCGTTCACCGGATTTACCGCTAAAACAGCTACTTTCTTTGCCATAATCTTAACTTATTAAGTGATACAATAGTTATTTTTCGTAAGTTTATTACTTTTGTGGTGTAAAAGTAAGTCCCTTTTTAGAGAAAACAAGAAGGCACTTATAAATAAGGAACTTACATAGAGGTAACCATTGTTGAGATTCAAGTAAATAGAAAAGGTTAAAAAATGAAAAACTTTCATCCGACAGGGAATTGCCCCGTAAGAGACGTATTGAGCCGGCTAGGAGATAAATGGTCTATGCTAGTGCTTATCACTTTAAGTGCTAACGGTACCATGCGTTTTAGTGATATCCATAAAACCATTGCGGATGTATCGCAACGTATGCTGACCGTAACCTTGCGCACGTTGGAATCGGATGGTCTGATCGAACGAAAGGTCTATGCGGAAGTTCCTCCCCGAGTAGAATACTGCTTAACGGAAAGAGGATTAAGTCTTATTCCCCATATCCAAGGCTTGGTGGATTGGGCGTTGCAGCAGATGAGTGGTATTATGGAAAGCCGGGTTTTACATACGTCATGACTTGCTCTGGCATTAATCTATCAGTGAGCTTTTTCTGCAAAAATATCTGCCAGCGACCGTTGGGTTAATTTACTCTCAATCCAAGCAAGGACATCAAATGTCTTTAAAAGTTGGCGTTCATATTTATCTTGTTCGATTTTTTGAATGTCTTTTTGGTATTGTAGCCAGCGTTTATTTCTAGCTTTCTCGTATGATGGAAGCGGATAGCCCTGTATAAACTTGAATATTAACTTTTCTGTGATATAAGTCTGTTTCTCGAAGCGGATGTTTCTTTTGATGGAAATAATTTCGTTCTTAAAGAAATCATAATTGCCTAATTCTGCTTGGAGTAAAAGATTTACCAATCTTGCTATCTTGTAAGAAGGAAATGCGCAAAATAACTTTCCCAAACTAAATATCTTTTTCATGTATTTGCGAGCTTGTACATAATCTTTCGTATACATGCCTAATACAGCGAAGCTTAGATATAACCGTAATTGAGACTCAAGTCCTAATGATGTTACTTTTTTTAGTAATTCATTTTCTTGCTTATCCCTTAGCTCTAAGGCCTGTTCAAAGTTTCCGGCTTGTAACAAGCTATTGGATTTGTAGATATATATCAAGGTTTTCAGATGTAAGATGAATTCAGTGGAGTACTCATTTTGTGTTAATTATTCTAGTTTAGAAAGGAAAAAGGGAGTTTCATGATATAATCCGGCAATACATAAACTGTCTAAAATACCTTGTATGGCACTTAAATAGTAGATAGGAGGATTTAATATTAAATGTTGGTTGTCGTTAAATAAGTTGATAAGCTCTTGGTAATATCGGATAGCCGATTTATAATTGCCGGAGTTAAGATAATAAGTGGCTTGGAATAGCAAATGTAACTTTTGCGCTTCGAATCCTTGGTAGGAATTGTTTGCGATTAAATGGAGTTCGCTCAATACGAGATCGTTTAAATCCTCTTTTTGTTTGTCGGAACGGATATAGCCTTTGTTAATTAAACGGTGTTTAAGAATATCGTATAGCTGTGTATGTTGATTAAGGGTTCTTGCGTATTTTAATACTTCATTGATTTTCATTTGCTTGTTTACCAGCTGCTTTTCTGAGATTGTTTTAAAATCAAGAGCGCTTAAGTATTTCAGTCCCGTTCTCCGAATCAATAAAAGCAAGGAATCATTTTCATAAGTGATCGCTAATTTTTTTGCTTTATCTAATTCAATGAAAGCTTCATCAAATATTTCTCGTTCGAATAATACGCCAGCCTTTGATATATAATTGAAAATTCTTGTTTGGACATCCTGTTTTTCTCTTAGTCTAACTAAACATTCTAGAAGTACCCGATATAAATGTTTGACTGCGGTCTCGAAACTCTTCCCGTCTTGAATCTGACAAAAGCGTGTATACAGCTGTTCGGGAGACGTATTAGCGTCTATTAGATTAAAAAGGGTGAGGTATACCTTATCACCGTTTTGAAGGTTTGCGCAAAGATGGAAATATCTTTTCTCAGCTTTTGTCAAGGTGTTGACAAGCATTAATAATATGTATGTGTTATTCATGGACTTTTGATGTTATCAAGTGTTTGATATATAGTGAATATGAGAAATTGTATGATGCAAATATATCGATTTGGGTTTATCTACGATGAAGATTAATTGATGATTTTTATATTTTGGATCTTTTTATATTTGCGACATCGGTGAATGAATTTAAATTAACATGAAATCTGGTGTACCAAGCGGAATATATGATATTTTTGTTAAACGAATGATTAATAAGAGAAAAGCATGAAAGACTTACGGAATCATAATATATTGGTTGTTGGAAGTAGCAATACCGATATGGTCGTAAAGACGAATCATCTCCCTCGTCCGGGAGAGACGGTATTAGGCGGAACATTTTTTATGAACCCGGGTGGGAAAGGAGCGAATCAAGCGGTTGCTGTTGCGCGGTTAGGGGGACAGGTCTCGTTTATTTGTAAAACAGGCAGTGATATATTCGGACATCAATCCCAGCAGCTATTTGAGGAAGAGGGGATTGATACTTCCTATATTTTCTCAGATCCGAAGAATCCATCTGGCGTAGCGTTGATTACGGTGGATGCTCATGCTGAAAACTGTATTGTGGTGGCCTCCGGAGCTAATGCTAATCTATTACCTTCTGATTTAGCGAAATCGGAAGAGGCGATAGAAAAAGCCGATTTGATTTTAATGCAATTGGAGATTCCTATGGATACTGTCGAGTTTGTCGCTAAGATGGCATCGAAGAAGAACAAACGGGTAATATTGAATCCGGCTCCAGCTCAAACTTTGTCGGCTACGTTACTCCGGCATCTGTATATGATTACCCCGAATGAGACAGAGGCAGAGATGATCTCTGGCGTGAAGATCACGGATGAGGTTTCCGCAAAGAAGGCGGCGCAAGTTATAATGGAGATGGGAGTACAGAACGTAATCGTTACTTTAGGCTCAAAAGGAGCTTTGATCTATTGTGATTCCATGGTAGATATGGTTCCTGCGATAAAAGTGGAAGCCGTTGATACTACTGCCGCCGGGGATATTTTCAACGGCGCTTTAACGGTGGCTTTGGCTGAGGGGCGGGATTTAAGGGAAGCCGTGAGATTCGCTTGCAAAGCTTCCGCCATTTCCGTGACTCGTGTGGGAGCGCAATCTTCTGTTCCTTACCGGAATGAGGTGGATATTTTTGATTAATCTATAAAAACAATCTAATATTATGAAACAAACAGTATTTGCGGTGATAACGGTAGCCTCTTTATTTCTAGGGGCGACCTCATGTTCCCAACAACCCTCGGCAAAGGATCAAACGACGGTGCCCGCTGAGTTTACGATTAGTAAAGAAAAGTTGATGGATAAGATTAAGGGAGGTTGGGCCGGACAAACCATAGGCTGTACGTATGGCGGTCCGACGGAGTTCAAATATAACGGAACGATGATTCAAGAATACGTACCGATCGTATGGCCGGACGGATATATCAAGTGGTGGTACGAGAATGTACCCGGATTGTACGATGATGTTTATATGGACCTTACATTCGTGGATGTCTTTGACCGGTTGGGATTGGACGCTCCTGTGGACTCATTCGCCATGGCGTTCGCTACGGCGGGATATACGTTATGGCATGCTAACCAGTCGGCACGTTATAATATTTTGCAAGGGATCATGCCTCCGGCGTCCGGCCATTGGCTGAATAACCCTCATGCGGATGATCTGGATTATCAGATCGAGGCGGACTATGCCGGACTGATGTCGCCGGGTATGCCGAATACGGCTTCCGAGATTTCTGATAAGATCGGGCATATCATGAATTACGGAGACGGTTGGTACGGCGGTGTGTATGTCGGGGCGATGTATTCGTTATCGTTTATCTCGGATGATATCGAGTTTATCGTGACCGAGGCGTTAAAGACGATACCGGAGCAAAGTACCTATTATAAATGTATGAGCGATGTGATCCGCTGGCATAAGGAATATCCGGACGATTGGAAACGCACTTGGTTTGAGTGTGAGAAGAAATGGAGCTCGGATATTGGTTGTCCGGATGGCGTTTTCGTTCCGTTCAATATCGATGCCGTGATCAATAGCGCATACATTCTTATCGGCTTGCTTTATGGTGAGGGAGATTTCTATAAGACATTGGATATCTCTACCCGTTGTGGACAAGATTCGGATTGCAACCCAGCCTCTGCGGGTGGTATCTTAGGAACAATCCTTGGTTATAGCCGTATACCGGATTATTGGATGAAGAACTTGAGAGAGGTGGAGAATATGGATTTTGCCTATACGACCATCTCATTGAATAAGACTTACCAAATGGGCTTCGATCAAGCGTTGCAAGTGATAGAGCGCAACGGCGGTTCCGTTTCAGGTGACGAGGTGACGATCAAATGCCAGCAACCTGTAGCCGTTCGTTACGAGAAGGCTTTCGAGGGTATGTATCCGATAGAGAAAGTGGCGGTTAATAAGAATTTGTCCGATGTAGGAGAACTTCCATTTGAGGGAACAGGCGCCGTATTCAAAGGCTTTGTGAACGCTAAAGATGATAAATACGTAGCGAAAGTAGAGATGTACCTAGATGGGGAGCTGGTTGAGACGGCGAACCTTCCGGCATCCTATACGACTCGTAGGAACGACCTGTTTTGGAAGTATCAGCTGCCCAAGGGAAAACATACGGCTACGTTTAAATGGCTAAATCCACGTAATGATGTCTCCGTACATTTCGGTGAGATACTGATTTACTCGGATGCTCCGAAAGAGATTGTTCACCAATAAAATTATAAAGATTATGAAGAAATCATTGTTTCTGATGGGCTTATTCGCCTTGTTTATCTCCTGTAAGGGAATGTTTCTCAAACCGATAAGCCTCAACCGGTAAATCTTATTCTAGATACCGATTTAGGTCCGGACTATGATGATGTGGGCGCTATGGCCTTGATGCATGCCTTGGCGGATAGCGGTCAGGTAAATATTCTTGCGACTCTTTCCTCCAACCATGATGAGCGGGTGGTGCCTTGCATTGAGGTGCTGAATACTTATTTCAACCGTCCGGACATACCGGTAGGGGCACCAAAGAGCGAACCGGGGGCCTCCTTGACTACTTGGCATAAAACGAAGTGGACTGACGAGTTACCCGCTAACTATCCGCATCATACGGCGAAGACTTCCGACGCTCCGGATGCCCTGAAGGTGTACCGTAAGATTCTGAGCGAACAACCGGATACCAGCGTTGTTATTTGTACGATTGGTTTCTTCTCTAATTTAAGGGACTTGCTTCAATCGGGAGCTGATGAATATAGCGATCTCTCCGGAAAGGAATTAGTCGCCAAGAAAGTGAAACGTTTGGTTTCTATGGCGGGCCTGTTTCCGGAAGGAAAAGAATTTAATGTGTATTGCGATGTCCCTGCCTCTAAAGTCGTAGCGGATGAATGGCCTACAGAGATTGTCTTTAGCGGTTTTGAGATCGGGAACGTAATCTTGACCGGAAAGAAACTGGTGCAAATGAACGTGGAGAACAGTCCTGTAAAAGATGCGTATGCCCTTTGTTTCACGGAGGGAGACCCGGAAGGGCGCATGAGCTGGGATCATACGGCGGTATTGGTCGCTATAAAAGGTTATGAGCCTTATTTCGATGTAGAGCGAGGTACCTTTCATGTCGTAGATGATGAGGGGACTAACAATTGGGTGGCAAATCCCAATGGCCGTGATCTTCGTTTGATCGAGAAGATGCCGCCTACGGAGGTCGCTTCCTTGATAGAGAATTATATGATGCATCAACCATCTATTAAATAGTATTTTATGTATATCGTACAAGATTATTCTTTAGCTGTCATATTCTGTGTCGTTACGATGCTTTGTTGGGGATCGTGGGGGAATACGCAGAAATTAGCCTCCAAGACTTGGAGATATGAGTTCTTCTATTGGGACTACGTGATTGGTGTCTTGCTCCTTTCTCTGATTTCCGGCTTTACCTTGGGCAGCATCGGGACGGAAGGACGCAGTTTCCTGCCGGATTTGGCGCAAGCGAATCTCGCTAGTTTAGGGAGTGCCTTTTTGGGCGGTATTATTTTTAATGCTGCCAATATCTTGTTGTCTGCGGCGATCGCCATTTGCGGATTGTCGGTCGCTTTTCCGGTAGGGATCGGATTGGCCTTGGTGCTAGGCGTATTGGTTAACTATTTCGGGGCGGCGAAGGGGGAACCGACTTATATCTTTATCGGTGTAGCCTTAATCACGGTCGCCATCATCTTGAATGGCCTGGCTTATAAGAAAGCCTTGGTCGGTACCAAGAAAGTATCGGGGAAGGGGATCCTTATATCGGTTGTGGCCGGCGTGATCATGGCCTTTTTCTATCGTTTTGTCGCCGCTTCCATGGACATGGAGAATTTCGCTTCTCCGGCACCCGGGAAGTTGACGCCTTATACCGCCGTATTTGTTTTTGCCATAGGAGTATTTGTTAGTAATTTCTTATTTAACACATTGGCAATGAAACATCCGGTGGAAGGTAAGCCTGTCTCCATATCCGGTTATTTTAAGGGAGATATGAGTACGCATCTCGTGGGTGTATTGGGGGTGTTATCTGGTGTATCGGTCAATCTTTCAGTATGATAGCGTCAGAGAAGGCGGGAGCGGCTATATCTTACGGATTGGGGCAAGGAGCCACGCTAGTCTCCGCTTTATGGGGCATCCTTATCTGGAAAGAGTTCAAGGGAGCGCCAGCCATTTCCAATCGTCTGAATGTCGGGATGTTTATTTTATTCGTGATCGGACTTGGGTTCTTAATTTATGCGGGAGCTTAAATAACGTTATTTTTATTTATTCCGGAAAAAACATTACCTTTGTTCTTGTTTCTTGTTTATGGGAGTTTAATAACGAAAAAAGACGATCTATGAAAGAAGAAGGTGATGTATTCAAAAAGTTCCGTGATTCCTTCAGCAGGATGGAGGGACATTTCCATATACTAGAACAGCGTGTGCCGGTTGAACTTCAGATGGAGTATTTCAAATACTCGGAAAACGTACGGAAGGAAAACCGGCCTCCCCGTCCCTTATCGGAGGATGAGTGCGAGACCCTGTACAACACTTTGTTGACGGAGGAAACCACGGACAAGACCGAGAAGAGATATTTGTTATCTCAATTGGCTACCTCGAAATCCGTCCGTGCGTACCGCTTGTTGGAGGAATACACCCAGCATCCGGACCCGGAAGTGACAGATTGGGCCTACATGGCTTTGATGGAGTCTCGTATCTCCTTAGAGTCCGATTTCTCCGACGAGAAACAAATTTATATCTCGACCGGCTTGGGAGGAAAAGGGGAGAAGCTGCGTTTCTATGTCTTGATGACGTCTAAAGGCAAGAAACCTTTCCAAGAATATCAGCGGCAGACAATCGAGCGGGAGTTCGCTTATTATCTGCCGAAAACGGACTGCGAGATCGAGCGTTTGACGATCGGTGAGCAGTATGTGGAGCTGGTGTTCTTGATCCCGGTGCGTACGGATATAAAAGCCACGTTGGATCGGGTGATCAATGAATGTAACCAATACGGCGATTTCCTCTCGAATGTTTTCACGATCACGAATGTCAAGGAATTGACAGCGGAGGAGGTTTCCGAGATTATAAATAAGAATGGAGACGATTAAGCAAGCTATTAAGTATGGTGTAGTCGGGTTGAGCAATACCTTGATAACGATGATCGTTATCTGGGTGATGATGAAAATCTTCGGATGCCGGGAAGGTTTATCTAACTTAACGGGATATGTGGCAGGCATATTAAACAGTTTCATCTGGAACAAGCAATGGACTTTCAAGGGAAGTTCCACCGGATGGACGAAAGGGGGGCGGTTCGGTTCACGATCGCTTTTATTATTTGTTATGCTTTACAGTACGGATTGGTACTGATCTTGAATTCCCGACTTACGATCGATCATTACTACAACCACTTGATTGGAATGGCTTTCTATACGGTGATTAATTTTTTAGTAAATAAGTTTTATACCTTTAAAGCTTAAAAGGCATGAAGAAGTTAGCGGTTATAGTCCCGTGTTACAACGAGGAAGCCGTGATCGAGGAATCGTATCGGCGTACGAAAGAGGTCTTGGTAAAGTTGCCGAACCCTACGGAGATTATCTATATAAATGATGGTAGTCAGGATAAGACACGTTCTTTGTTGGATCATATAGCCGCTACCGATCCTCATGTGAAGGTGATTCACTTCTCCCGGAATTTCGGTCATCAACCGGCGGTAACGGCGGGTATCAATAACTGTGACGCTGATTTGGCGATTATCATCGACGCCGATATGCAGGATCCGCCGGAATTGATTCCGGATCTGCTGGAAGTGCAGGAGAGAGAGAATGCTAACGTGGTTTATTGCGTCCGTAAGTCACGGGAAGGGGAGAGTCTTTTCAAGCTGTTCACCTCCAAGGCTTTTTACCGGGTGATGAATTATATGAGCGAGGTCCATTTCCCGCTGGATACGGGAGATTTCCGTTTAGTGGACCGGAAGGTGATGAATGAGTTCGACCGTTTTAAGGAACGGGGAAAATATATCCGTGGCTTGATAAGCTGGGTAGGCTTCCACCAAGTGCCGTTTTATTATGAGCGTGAGGCGCGTATCGCCGGCGAGACGAAATATCCGATTAGTAAGATGCTGAAATTCGCGTCGACGGCAATGCTTTATTTCTCGAAGAAGCCGTTGCGTTTGGCGACGAGTCTCGGGTTTATATCCGTATTGGTCGGTATAATCTTGGCGGTTTGGTTCACGTTGGGCAAGATCTATGGTTTTAGTAACGCCGAGGTTGGCTGGACTTCTATCATGACTTCCATTATCTTCTTTGGAGGTGTACAGTTATTGACGGTCGGCGTGTTAGGGCAATATGTCGGTATCCTCTTTGACGAGATCAAGGCCCGTCCCGAATACATTATTGACGAGAAGAAAAACTATTAAAAAACATCGGAGGCGAAATAAGCCGTTTCTCTATGATCTGAATTCTGTTCCATGATAAATGTCTTTTCATGATATACTCGTGAATGTAACATAAACAATTCGATATCCAGATAGTTTATACATAGAAGAGATTAATAAAACTTATGTGTCATGAAGTATAGAATAGAGAAAGATACCTTAGGTGAGGTGGAAGTGCCGGCGGACGTTTATTATGGGCCGCAAACACAACGGAGCGTGAATAATTTCAAGATCGCCACCGATATTAGCCGGATGCCCGAAGAGGTGATAGAGGCGTTCGCTTACTTGAAAAAAAGGAGCGGCTTTGGCTAATAAAGACGCCGGTGTCTTGTCTCCGGAGAAATGCGAGTTGATCGGTAAGGTATGCGACGAGATCTTGGCGGGTAAATTAAATGACTCCTTCCCCTTGATTGTATGGCAAACGGGGAGCGGGACCCAGACGAATATGAATGTCAATGAGGTGATCGCCAACCGGGCGCATGTGTTGACCGGAGGAAAGCTAACGGATAAGGAGAAAGTGCTGCTTCCGAACGATGACGTGAATAAATCGCAATCCTCCAATGATACGTTTCCTTCCGCTATGCATATTGCCGCCTATAAGGTGATAGCGGAGGTGACGATCCCGGGATTGGAGAGTCTGTATCGTGCGTTGGCGCTAAAAAGTGAGGAGTTCATGAAGATCGTGAAGATCGGGAGGACTCATTTTATGGATGCCACTCCATTGACATTGGGGCAAGAGTTCAGTGGCTATGCGGCTCAATTAGAATATGGTATACGGAAAGTAAAGGATTCCCTGTCGCATATCTCCGAATTGGCTTTAGGAGGTACGGCGGTTGGGACCGGTATTAACGCCCCGGTCAATTATGACGAATGTGTCGCTAAGAAGATATCAGAGTTGACTGGGCTTCCTTTTGTAACCGCTCCGAATAAATTCGAGGCCCTAGCTACCCATGATGCCTTGGTTGAGGCGCATGGAGCCTTGAAATCCGTAGCGGTCAGCTTAATGAAGATCGCAAACGATATACGAATGTTGGGCTCAGGTCCTCGTGCCGGTATCGGTGAGATCCATTTGCCGGAGAACGAGCCGGGTTCCTCCATCATGCCGGGAAAGGTGAATCCTACGCAATGCGAGTCATTGACGATGCTCGCCGCTCAAGTAATGGGTAACGACGTGACAATCTCGATAGCCGGCTCCAACGGGCAGTTCGAGTTGAACGTATTTAAGCCGGTTATTATCTCGAACTTCTTGCAAAGCGCCCGCTTGATCGGTGACGGTTGCCTGAATTTCAGCGAACATTGCGTAAAAGGCATTACCCCGGTGAACGAAAACATCAAACGCCATCTGGATAGCTCCTTAATGCTGGTTACCGCCTTGAATCCGAAAATAGGATATTACAAGGCCGCCGCTATCGCCCAGAAAGCCTATCAAGAAAATAAGACTTTGCGGGAGGCGGCTATCGAGTCCGGTTATGTGACCGCCGAGGAGTTTGATCGTTGGGTAGACCCGTCCAAGATGGTAGGAAAGATTGAGTAGTGTCAAAACTGCTACATCTTCTCCCAAAAATGAGACAAAGAGTTAAGATGATAATGGATATTTTTGTACCGTTATCATTTTAATTCTTTGTATTATGAAGAGCACACGATGTATTTTGTCTATAATCTTAGGGTTGCTGGCCGGATGGTTACCTCTGGGTGCGGTTACCGTATTGAAGAACCTACAGGTTGAGTATCAAACCAATCCACTGGGAATTGATGTCAGTCAGCCACGTTTTAACTGGCAGATGGAGTCCGATCGCTATGGGGCCTGTGGGCAGGCTTATCGGTTATGGGTGGCCGATAGTCCGGAGCAATTGGCTGCCGGGCGTTATATCTATGATTCGGGAAAGGTTCTTTCCGGGGAATCGGTCGGCGTAGTTTATCAAGGAAAAGCATTGCAACCTTCCACTCGCTATTATTGGAAAGTTTCCGTATGGGATGAATCGGGAACGGAAATTACCTCCACCGAGCCTGCGTGGTTCGAGACCGGTCTTCTGGGTTCCGGATGGAGTGGCGCCCGTTGGATCGGCTCGTCGGAGACACAACTCTCCAAATATCGCTCGCATTATGTGATCGACTATGATGTGCGGGTGGCCGAGGGTAATGATAAAGCCGCATTTGTCTTTGGGGCGAGGGACGCTGATAATTATGTGTCTGCTGAACTGGACTTGAATGGTTCGGGGGACGCCCGTTTCATTCTACGCCATACCACGGATGGAAAAACGACGCAAGACGCCTCGGGGAGTCTGGCCTCCATCATCCCGGCCTCGGATAAGCATAAGGCGCATCATATCCGGTTGAAGGTGACGACGGCCCAATATGCCTTGAAATATTTCGTGGATATAGAGATCGATGGAAAGACCTTGGTGAATTCCTCTTTGACTCCCGAGGAGAAAGAACGGAAGAGCCGTGGTGATTTCTGGGGAGGCAAGGAAGGGGCTTTCACCGTGTATCCTTATCCGGATGGAGAGTTGGTTTATCATTGCCGTTTGTACGCGATCGGTTTCCTGCAACCTAAAGGGCAGACCGCTACATTCTCCAACTTGTGTATCAGCGAGGATACGTGGAATACGTTTCTGTACAATCCTGCCGAGACTTATGTGGAGAAAGGGGAGGGAAAGCTCAATGTCTGGTATCCGGGCGAGAACGTATCCGCTCCCATGCTCCGGAAAGCGATAAAGATAGAGAAACCGGTCAAGAGCGCCCGTTTATATGCTACCGCTAGGGGTGTCTACGAGTTCTCGGTGAACGGGCAGAAGGTTGGAAAGGATTATCTGAATCCGGGTTGGACGGATTACCGTTACCGTATCATGTATAATACGTATGATATAACGGATTTGCTACGACCGGGCGATAATGGTATCGGGGCGATATTGGGCGCCGGATGGTGGAGCGAGCATAGCGGTTTCCTTACCGGTTGGCAGGATCAATACGGAACCCGCCAGTCCTTATTGGGAAAGATCGTGATCGAGTATGCCGACGGTACTCGTGAGACGATCATTACGAATGATAGCTGGAAATGTTATGACCGGGGACCGATCACTTTTAACGGCCTTCAGAATGGAGAGGAATACGATGCCCGGAAAGAGGTGAACGGCTGGGATGCTCCGGGTTTTGATGACTCGTCATGGAAACCGGCGACCTTATTCGCCGCTCCTCCGGTAAATGTGGAGATCCAAGGATATGTAGGCAGCCCGATACAAAATAATGTGACCCTGACCGCTCAGTCCATGGTAGAGCCTATTCCCGGCGTCTATGTCTATGATATGGGGCAGAATATGGTCGGTGTTCCCCGTCTGACTTTCAAGGGAAAGGCCGGACAGGAAATCACGATCCGTTTCGGGGAGATGAATTATCCGGAAACGATCCCTACCGAGCCGGTCGCCCCGTACACGATCGCGATGTATAAGGAGAAGAAAGGGCAAGTCTATACGGATAATTACCGGAGCGCCCTTTCCACGGATCGCTATATCCTGAGAGGGGATGCGGCGGGTGAGACGTATGAGCCTCGCTTTACGTTCCATGGTTTCCGTTACGTGGAGATTCACGGGTTGGAGAGGCCGTTACCCTTGGAGGCGGTGAAAGGGATCGTGCTGGAATCTATCGGTGCGCGGACGAGCGGTTATGAGACATCGGACGAGCGTGTCAACCGTTTGTTCAGCAATATCATCTGGGGCCAACGGGGTAATTTCCTGTCGGTTCCGACCGATTGTCCGCAACGGGATGAGCGTATGGGCTGGACAGGGGATGCGCAGGTATTCGCTCGTACGGCTACTTATAATATGAATGTCGATCCGTTTTACACCCGTTGGCTCTACTCGGTTCGGGATAATCAAGGAGATGACGGTAGTTACGCGAACTATATACCCGTGGTCGGTTTCCCTCCACACGGCGCGGAGGATGGCGGAGGTGCCATGGGATGGATGGAAGCCGGCGTGATCGTACCGTGGCAAATGTATCAACAATACGGAGACGTGCGTATTCTGGAGCAACATTACGCTTCCATGGTCGCTTATATGGATTATTTGGAGCGTCGTGCCGTACGCTATGTACAGCCCTTCGGTGGTTTCGGCGATTGGCTGGCTATCGAGCCGACGAATTCCATGTTGACGAACACCGCTTATTCCGCCTACGACGCTTTGATTATGGAGCAGGTAGCGAAACGTTTAGGGAAGGATGCGGACCAAAGGCGTTTCCGTACTTTCTACGAGAACGTGAAGAGGTCCTTTAACGACTTGTTCGTAAACGAGGAAGGACGCACGTTCGCCCCGACGGTGGAATCTATCTTTGGCAAGGATTCGCAAGTAGGTATGTGGCCCGGAACGGCGGCTACCGAGGCGAAGATCGTGGATACGCAGACCTCATACGTGGTTCCTCTCCAGTTCGATCTGTTCAATGAGAAAAACAAACCCTTGGCGATCCGGCATCTGGTAGAGAATATCAAGAAACATAATTATACGCTTACCACTGGCTTTATCGGTACGCCTTACCTGAATTTGGTATTATCCGACAATGGTTATGACGATGTCGCCTATAAATTATTTGAGCAAACCGCCTATCCTTCATGGCTATACCCTGTCCTGCAAGGCGCAACCACGATTTGGGAACGTTGGAATTCCTACACGTTGGTAAATGGCTTCGGCCCTGTGGATATGAACTCTTTCAACCATTATTCGTATGGCGCTATCGAGGAGTGGATGATAGCTTATACCTTGGGTATCCAGCGGGATGAGGAACAACCCGCCTATAAGCACATCATCCTTCAACCCCGTATCGGCGGAACCTTCTCGTTCATCCGGGGTCATTACGATTCCGCCTATGGCCGTATCGAGAGTGGATGGCAAATCCAAAAGAAGGGCTATATATACGAGGCAACCATTCCCGCTAATACGACGGCTACCTTATATCTGCCCGCCAAATCGGAGAAGTCCGTTCGTATGGAGAAAGGGCAGGAGGGGATCACGCCCGTGGGATTGAAGGATGGGAAGGCTGTGTACCGATTGGGATCGGGGAGCTACCGGATATACGTGGATTGAATATTTCCCAAATATCCCGCCCGCGTCGGGTGCGCGGTCGAATCTTGGAGAAATGCGGGACCTCGCGCCGGGTGCGCGGTCGAATCTTGGAGAAATGCGGGACCTCGCGCCGGGTGCGCGGTCGAATCTTGGAGAAATGCGACGCTTCTCACCCGGTGTAAGGTCAGATTTTGTAAAAACGATAGTGCCTGGCCTTATTAAAATCTGTACATTCGCGCAAAAATAAATAAGAACATTGTTCATGATTGTTTAATTCTAATTAGATCAAGCGAGAATGTCAATACGAAAATCGGATCGCATTATCAGCGTGGAGCACGTATCGAAGTATTTTGGCGAGAAGGCCGTGCTGAATGATGTAAATTTACAGGTCCGCAAGGGCGAGTTTGTAACCATTTTGGGGCCTTCCGGTTGCGGAAAGACTACCCTGTTGCGTTTGATAGCCGGCTTCCAGACGGCCTCCGAGGGCGTTATCACGATGTCCGGGAAGGAGATTACGCAGACGCCGCCGCATAAACGCCCCGTAAATACGGTATTCCAGAAATATGCTTTATTTCCACATCTGAATGTGTACAATAATATCGCCTTTGGCCTGAAGCTGAAGAAACTTCCTTCCGCCACGATCGAGAAGAAAGTGAAACAGGCGTTGAAAATGGTAGGGTTGACAGACTATGAGGATCGGGATGTCGATTCCCTTTCCGGTGGCCAGCAGCAACGTGTGGCGATCGCTCGCGCTATCGTGAATGAGCCGGAGGTGTTATTGCTGGATGAGCCGTTGGCGGCCTTGGACTTGAAGATGCGCAAGGACATGCAAATGGAATTGAAAGAGATGCATAAGTCCTTAGGCATTACGTTCGTGTACGTGACCCACGACCAAGAGGAAGCGCTGACGCTGAGCGACACGATCGTTGTCATGAGCGAGGGAAAGATCCAGCAAATCGGTACCCCGATCGATATTTATAACGAGCCGGTCAATTCGTTCGTCGCTGATTTCATCGGTGAGAGTAACATCTTGAACGGAACGATGATCAAGGATAGGCAAGTCTCTTTCGCCGGTCATGAGTTCGAGTGCGTGGATGAGGGATTCGGGGAGCAAATGCCGGTAGATGTCGTGTTGCGCCCCGAGGATATTTACATCTTCGAGCCGTCGGAGGCGGCGATGTTGACGGGTACGGTAACCTCCTCCATCTTTAAGGGCGTGCATTATGAGATGATGGTGCAAACCCCGAACGGATACGAGTTCATGGTACAGGATTATCACTGTTTCGAGGCAGGTAGCGAGGTCGGGCTTCTTATCAAGCCTTTCGATATCCATGTAATGAAGAAAGAGCGTATTTGCAATACCTTCGAGGGAAAGCTTATCGACGCTACGCATGTGGAATTCCTAGGCTGTACGTTCGAATGCAAGGAGGTAACCGATATAGAGCCAAATACGCCTGTGAAAGTCGAGATCGATTTTAAAGATGTGATCTTGGAGGATAACGAGGAAGACGGTCGCCTGACCGGAGAGGTGAAATTTATCCTCTACAAAGGCAACCATTATCATCTGACCGTGTTTACAGATTGGGACGAGGACATCTTTGTCGATACCAACGATGTATGGGATGATGGAGATCATGTCGGCATAACGATCGCCCCGGATAAAATTCGAATTATTCATGCTTAAAAAGGGAAGGAAGTGATCAATACGTTTTCTGCATTTTTTATGAGACGAAGGAACTGGACCATTCCTTATGTCCTGTTCTTGGCCATCTTTGTCGTGATACCGCTCCTCTTGATCGTGTATTACGCCTTTACGAATGACGAGGGGATGTTTACCTTCGCCAATTTCCGTAAGTTTATGATCCATCCCGAGGCGATAAACACCTTCGTGTATTCAGTCGGGATCGCTTTGATAACGACCATTCTTTGTCTGCTGCTGGGATATCCGGCCGCTTGGATATTGAGCCAAGCCCGGTTTAATACTTCCCGTACGATGGTCGTTTTGTTTATCCTTCCGATGTGGGTCAATATCTTGATCCGTACGTTGGCTACCGTGGCTTTGTTCGATTTCTTGAATTTCCCACTGGGAGAGGGGGCCTTGATCTTTGGCATGGTGTACAACTTCCTGCCCTTTATGATCTACCCGATTTATAATACGCTCCAGAAAATGGATCACAGCTTGATAGAGGCGGCGCAAGACTTGGGGGCGAATCCGTCGCAGGTATTTATCAAGGCCGTATTCCCACTATCGATGCCGGGAGTGATGAGCGGTATCATGATGGTGTTTATGCCGACCATCTCTACGTTTGCCATCGCCGAATTGTTGACGATGAACAATATCAAGCTTTTCGGTACGACCATACAGGAGAATATCAATAACGGTATGTGGAACTACGGGGCGGCGCTTTCTCTTATCATGTTGTTATTAATCGGAATCACGGGATTGTTCAGCAATGAGAGCAGTGATTCGGCGAATGAGGGAGGGCTTATCTGATGGTGAAATATTTAGCTAAGGGATATCTGTGGGCTTTGCTTTTGTTGCTCTACTCGCCGATCCTGATTATCATGATCTTCTCGTTCACGGAGGCGAAAGTGCTGGGTAACTGGACCGGGTTCTCCACGAAATTATATAGCTCCCTTTTTGCCGGCAACGTGCAGCACTCGTTGGTAAGCGCCCTTTGGAATACGTTCGCTATCGCCATGATAGCCGCTACGGTATCTACCTTGTTGGGAAGCGTGGCCGCTATCGGGATCTTTAATTTGAAGGCAAGGGCCCGTAACGCCGTGAGCTTTGTCAATAACATCCCGATGTTGAATCCGGATATCATCACCGGTATTTCCTTGTTCCTGCTGTTTGTCAGCCTAGGGATCTCCCAAGGGTTCACGACGGTCGTGTTGGCGCATATCACGTTCTGTACGCCGTATGTGGTATTAAGCGTCATGCCCCGCTTGAAACAAATGAACCAGAATATCTACGAGGCGGCGTTGGATTTGGGGGCGACCCCGTTTCAGGCCTTGCGGAAGGTGATCTTCCCGGAAATCCGTCCGGGTATGATCAGTGGCTTTATCCTTGCCTTCACGCTGTCTATCGACGATTTCGCCGTGACCATATTTACGATTGGTAATGAGGGCTTGGAAACCCTTTCCACCTTTATCTATGCGGATGCCCGGAAAGGAGGATTGACCCCGGAACTGCGTCCCCTCTCAACGATTATATTCGTAACCGTGTTAGTATTGTTGATTGTTATAAATAAACGTGCTGAGAAAGCGAAGCGAGCGTAAATGAAAATGAAGAAATTTATATCGATTTTGTCTGTTTTGGCCCTGCTTATGGGGCTGTTCACTTCTTGCGGGCGCTCGGACGAGGAGAGAAGTAAGATCTTGAAGATTTATAACTGGGGAGATTATATCGACGAGGACGTCCTGACGGATTTCCCGAAATGGTATAAGGAACAGACGGGTGAGGAGGTCCGGATTATCTATCAGGTCTTTGATATCAACGAGATCATGTTGACCAAGATCGAACGGGGGCATGAGGATTTCGACTTGATTTGCCCTTCGGAGTATATCCTTGAGCGCATGCTGCGGAAAAATCTCTTGCTACCGATCGACCGTAATTTCGGGAAGACACCGGATTATATCAACAATGTCTCTCCCTATATCCAAGAGGAACTGAATAAGTTAAGTCAGTCGGGCCGTAAGACTACCGACTACGTGGTTCCTTATATGTGGGGAACCGCCGGCCTGTTGTATAATAAAGCCGATGTCTCGAGGGACGAGGTCATGTCGTGGAAATGCCTTTGGGACCCTCGTTTCAGGAATAAGATATTGATGAAGGATAGCTATCGCGACGCCTATGGTACCGCCATCATCTACGCCCATGCGAGGGAATTGTCGGACGGTACCATCACGGTGGAGCAATTGATGAACGATAGCTCGCCGGAAATGATCGCTATCGCCGAGGAATACTTGAAGAAGATGAAACCGAATATCGCCGGTTGGGAGGCCGATTTCGGTAAGGAGATGATGACGAAAGGAAAGGCGTGGCTGAATTTCACTTGGAGCGGCGACGCGGTCTGGGCCATGGAAGAGGCGAGTGCTGTAGGCGTAGATCTGGGGTATGAGGTTCCTTTGGAGGGTAGTAATATCTGGTACGATGGTTGGGCGATCCCTAAATACGCTCGCAACGTGAAGGCGGCCAGTTATTTTATGGACTATCTATGCCGTCCGGACATCGTCAGCCGTAATATGGAAGTGACCGGATATGTCAGCACCGTGGCCACCCCGGAAATATTGGCGGAAAAGATCGATACGACGCGGACCGAGTTCTCGGACGTAAGTTATTTCTTCGGACCGGGAGCGGAGCGTGTCCAGATAGACCCGGCTCAATATCCGGACCGGAAGGTCGTGGAACGTTGTGCCATGATCCGTGATTTCGGGAACGAGACGGAGGTGGTTCTGGAAATGTGGAGCCGGGTAAAAGGTGACAATCTTAACTCTTGGATTGTTATATTGATATTCGCTGTTTTCGGCTTGTTGTTTGTCTGGGTCGTTTACAAGCGGATCAATCGTTATCAACAGAAAAGACGACATCGCAGACGTCGTAGCTGGTATAAAAAGAGAATGATATGGAAGGCATAAAGAACTTGATTATAGACTTGGGCGGTGTGCTTATTAACCTGACTCGCAACCGTTGTATCGAGGCTTTCGAGAATCTGGGCGTGGAGAATATCCGGGAGCAGATCACGAATAACTATCAACATAAGGACTTGTTTGAGCGATTAGAGTTGGGAACGATTTCGGTGGAACAGTTTCGCGATGATATTCGTGCCTTATCGGGGAAGCCCCTGACGGACGAACAAATCGACACGGCATGGATCGCCATGTTGGGAGACGTCCCGGAAAATAAGTTGCGTCTGCTATTGGAGCTTCGTGAACGCTATAATACGATGCTTCTGAGCAATACGAACGAGCTTCATTGGAAATGGTCCGAAGATACCTATTTCTCTTATCAAGGTCTTTGTGCCCAAGATTTCTTCCATAAGATTTACCTCTCTTACGAATTGCATATGCTGAAGCCGAACGCGGATATTTTTGAGTACGTACTGAAGGACTCGAATCTTTTAGCCGAGGAGACTATGCTGATTGATGACGCTTCCGTGAATTGCCGGGCGGCTGAATTATTGGGAATGAAGTCCTATATGCCGCAGCAAAGGGAGGATTGGTCGCATCTATTCAAATGAAGGCCGGTCATTGTTTGGTCCCGGCCTAAATGTCTTTAACCTTTAGGATATTATACGAGGTACCAAGATCATACACATCATTCCCGTCTACTTTCTTGATGTACTTTACGACACGGATGGTGACGGGAAGGATGATAACCTCGTACAAGGATTTAAGTACCGCCTGCGTCCCGATCATGATAAGCAATTCTCCGGCCGGGATCAATCCGGCGAAGGCGATCGGGAAAAAGATCAGGGAATCGGCGCTCTCACCGATAAGGGTAGATACGATCGCTCGTAACGAGAAATTCTTTCCGTTGGAGGCGATTTTCATTTTGCTCATCACATAGGCGTTCAGGAAAGAACCGGCCAAAAACGCTATCAAGCTGGCGACCGCTATACGTGGGGCCATCCCGAAGACGAAATTGAAACCTTCCTCCCCCTCCCAGAAAGGGGCGGCCGGTAATAATACCGCCAATTGCGCGAAAGCGATCACTAGGAAATTAGAGGCGAAGCCACTCCAGATAATTAGCCGTGCCTTCTTGAATCCCCACACTTCCGCTATACAATCATTGATGATATACGAGATCGGGAATACGATCAAACCTGCGGTAGCCGTTATACCGCCTACTTGCACTACTTTTGTCTCTAAAAGATTGGACGCTACAAGGCATATATTAAAAAGTATACCTAGCAGCATGAAAGGTACTGTAACTGTTTTTGCATGTCTTCTTGTTTTTAACGAGGTTTATCAAGCACTCGGGACGCGAAGGTACGAAAATTCTTATTAAAAACGATGGGTATAGCAGATACCGATCGCATGGCGGTAATTCACGGGATCGTCTACATTAAATATATGGTAGCGATAATAGAGTTGGAGGTTATTGTTCGGGTTTAGTTGGTAATTACTTCCTGTGGAGAAACGGATCTTATCGGACCGCATCTTATTTCGCGTATCATTGAAGACCTCGGTGTAGGCAAAAGGACAGAAACCACTCTTGCGGATCTTATAGGAGAGGGTCAGCATCGAACGCAGATAATTCTTGGGATGTTCGGCGTGAACCTTATAGGTACTTTGAAAACGTTCCCGGACAGAGAGGGTAAAACGTCCGGCCGAATAAGTCCCCGTAGCGTAGAGATAATATCGGTTTCGTAACTCGTCGGATGCCTTGTATCGTGCTAGAGACATATATCCGCTTCCTGCCAGAAGATATTTATTAAACTTGTAGTTTACCTCAACGGTGGTGAGGAACCATTCCGCTTCCTTAAAGTCATCTCTCGGACGGATGTCCTCTTCTACAAGAAAGGAAAAATGCTTATAGATTTTTCCGCATAGGCTCGCCTTGAAATACACACCTGCGCCTTCCATTCCGTATAGGGATGAAGTGCATCCTATTATAAAGAATAGGATCAGATAAATAGATCGTTTTGTATATGATGTGTTTTTCATGTAGAGTGACTTCCGATGCAAAAGTAGTGTTTTTGGATGTAATACCAACGCCTCAGGATATTATATCCGATTTTTCTTATATTTGTCTCCTATTAACTATCAAATTCGAATACATGGAAAACATATCAAGAAGAACGGCTATCAAGACATTTTTAGCTGGAGGCGTGGCTTTGGCGACTACAGGTATCGAGGCGGCAGCCGCCGCGAAAAAGAAAACAGACGTGAAGGAACCCTTGAAAGGAAATGTCCGCCACTCCGTAAGTAAATGGTGTTTCGGCGATTATAAGCTGGATGAGTTCTGTGAGATCTGCAAGCATATAGGGATTGAATCCGTTGAGTTGCTGGACCCGGTAGATTGGCCGATCGTACAAAAACATGGCCTGACGGTGGCGATGGCGCAAGGGGCCGGGCTTGGAATAGATCGAGGTTTCAATGATCCGGCCTTGCATGACGAGTTGGTCGCCAGTTATGAGAAGGTGATCCCGATGGTGGCGGACGCTGGATTGACAAACTTGATTTGCTTCTCCGGCAGACGTAATGGCGTAACGGACTTGCAAGGCTGGGAGAACTGCGAGAAGGGGTTGAAGCGCCTTATCCCGTTAGCGGAGAAACACAAGGTCGTCTTGACCATGGAGCTTTTGAACAGTGTTGGTCATAAGGATTATCTGTGCGATCATACGGTTTGGGGTGCGGAGCTTTGTCGCCGTATCGGTTCCCCTAATTTTAAGTTACTATATGATATTTATCATATGCAGATCATGGAGGGGAATATCATCGAGAATATCCGGAAATACCATCCTTATTTCTCGCACGTACATACCGGTGGAAGTCCGGGCCGTGCCGAGATCGACGAGACGCAGGAACTTTATTATCCGGCTATCATCAAGGCTCTTATGGAGACAGGCTATAAAGGCTTCGTTGGGCAGGAGTTCGTCCCCGCCCAAGAAGACAAGATCGCTTCCTTGGAGAAGTGTATCCGTATCTGTGATGTATAGGGCTATTTAGTAATAACTTACAGTGCCAAGCCAGTGCCGTTATAGTGGCACGGCTGTGCCACTAGCGTGGCATCGTTGTGCCATCGCTATGGCATCATCGTGCCATCGCCGTGGCATTATCGTGCCATAAGGGTGGCACGACTATAATACTAGAATGACAAAGACCTTGAATTTATTTTTTCCAGCCATGTTACGTTTTCTTTTCTCGATTGTCATTAAGATAGAATGGAACAAGAACAGTTTAAAAAAGAGATATTGCCTTTGCGGGAGAAACTATTCCTTTATGCGAGAAGGCTGCTGGATAACCCGGAGGATGCCGAGGATGTCATGCAGGAAGTCTTTTTGAAGCTGTGGTATATGCGTGGCGAGTTGGACTATTATAATAATGTAATGGCCTTGTCCGTACAAATCACCAAGCACCTTTGCCTAAACCGGATGAAAGTCCGTGAACGCACGGAAGGTGAGGCGGGCGAACAATTCTTTATCTGCGATGCTTCCACGCCTTATACCCAGCTGGAACAAAAAGACAGTTTGGAGCATGTAATGCGGCTTATCAATAAACTACCGGGACTTCAACAGACCATTCTTCGCATGAAACACGTGGATGGTTTCGAGGTGGAGGAAATCGCCGGGTTGACCGGAAGTACCCCCGAGGCGGTACGTATGAATCTTTCCCGTGCCCGTAAACGGGTGAGAGAGCAATTCTTTAAAATGCAGACGTTATGAAAACAGAGGAATACAAGTCTATAGAGGATTTATTAGACCGCTTCTTCGAGGGTCAGACCTCGAACGAGGAGGAGCGAGTGTTGTATGAGTTTTTCGCCCGTCCGGATATTCCCGCCCATCTGGAACGTTATCGGGAGGTATTCGGATATTTCGAGAGTGGCATTGCCTTGGATTTTAGCGAGACTCCGGAATTGAGGCTACCCGCTAAGGAAATTTCTTATAAACGAAAAATAGGATGGGCAATCGCAGTTTGCGTGGCGGCTTCTCTTTTGTTGTTTTTGGTGAATACGGTCTTTATGAATCAAAATGCTTCTTTTAACCCTTATGAGGGAAGCTACATCGTGCGCAATGGTGTCGTAATGACAGATATAAAGAAGATACAACCCGAATTGGAGGTCATATCCCGAGCGGCGGAAGCGATGGAGAAGAATGCGGATCAGCTCTTAAGAAATGCGGATGAAATAGCTTATTTGCCGGAAAGGATGAATAAGCGGTTCGAGAAGAAACGGGAGACTCTACTGAGGAATATTCCGGATACTCAGGTACGTAAGGAGGTTTATAAGATCTTGGAATTGGATAAATAGTAAATTAACTAATAAACAAAAGAAGTTATGAAAGCAAGTAAATGTTTTTGGGTGGCATTATGCCTTTTGGTGGGAAATTTCAGTACAGAGTTATGGGCACAGAAGAATTTGGAGGCTGTCGTGCAGAAATGTAAAGCGGATAAGACGATCGATAAAAGCGTAGTAACGAATAAAGATCCGAAAACTAAAAAGGTATATAAGATAGTCTCTTCTTTCGTCGTGGAGGGCCACGCCGCATTACAACAAGAAATTAAATCCGCTTTTGAGCGGGACAAGGAAGAGGCTTATCAAGTGATCGAGAATGAGAACGATGGGGTGGTTAGTTGGTTTATCCGTTTCTCGAAGGGTAAAAATACAGTTTCTTATTCTATAAATGTTGATGAAGAGGAGCTTCTCTTGACAGTCATTGAGAACTTCGACATGCCGGAGGAAAAAGATATAGAGATAAGATCAAGTAGTGACATGTAGGTTTTACTATGTAGATAAGTCAACAATAGCACCTCTCATCTGTGAAGCTGGGAGGTGTTTCTTTATGTCGAGATATTGGATAGTAGTGTCTAAATTTTGTACACCACTGTCAAATAATTGGACAGTCTGTTTTGGAAAGTAAAATACTACTTGTTTGAGAATTAAATATTTAGTTAGTTTGGCACACTATTTGAATTAGATATGGTAAATTAAATAGTTAGATAACAATTAAAACAAATACAGTCATGATTAAGATCGAAGGTTTAAGTAAGTTTTTCCGTACGGAAGAGGTTGAGACAATTGCGTTGAATAAGGTTTCTTTGGAGGTAAAAGATGGCGAGTTCGTCGCTGTCATGGGACCTTCCGGTTGCGGTAAGTCTACGTTGTTGAATATTCTGGGTTTGCTGGATAATCCTTCCGAGGGAAATTATTACTTGGGCGACCAAGAGGTAGGACACTTGAAAGAGAAAGAGCGTACGCAGGTCCGTAAGGGAAACATCGGTTTCGTGTTCCAGAGCTTCAACTTGATAGACGAGTTGAACGTTTTTGAGAACGTGGAGCTGCCGTTGACTTATCTAAAGATCAAGGCGTCGGAGCGTAAGCAGATGGTAACGGATATCTTGAAGCGGATGAATATCAGCCACCGTGCGGCTCACTTCCCTCAGCAACTCTCCGGAGGTCAGCAGCAGCGTGTGGCGATCGCTCGTGCGGTAGTTTCCAACCCGAAGATAATCTTGGCCGATGAGCCAACGGGTAACTTGGATTCCAAGAACGGTGCCGAGGTTATGCAGCTGCTCACCGAGCTGAATAAGGAGGAACGACAATCGTAATGGTGACGCACTCCAAGCACGACGCGGGTTTCGCCCACCGTGTGATCAATTTATTCGACGGTAGCGTTGTTTCTTCCGTTAGTGAATTTATTTAGTCAACATGACATAAACACATACACACAAGAGTTTTTTATAAGCTAATTGGCCTGTGAAGGTCGGTTAGCTTTCAATTTAACTTAAATACAAATCGATGAGACAGCTATATTATACAATCCGTTATTTACTTCGAGGCCGAGGGGGAAATGTGATCAAGGTTCTGTCCTTGACACTAGGACTTGGAGTGGGATTGATCCTGTTCGCTAGGGTCGCTTTTGAATTGAGCTTCGATACATTCTTTGACCAAGTGGAAGATTTGTATAGCGTGCATGTGCGATACAATGATGATAAAACGGGAGAGGAAGATGGGTCTCGTATCCTATTTGCCCCGATCCCGGAGGCTTTGCGGCAAGAGTTCCCCGAGATACAGTATGCGACGGTTTGCCGGAGAAGATACGGAGCCGTATTGTATCATGGTGAGGATCGGTTCAAGCCCCGTTTAATGATGGCGGATTCCCTCTTTTTCCGTACGATGGGAATCAAGGTGCTAAGAGGGGATGATCGTTTGTTGGGAATCGAAGATCAAGTTTTCTTATCGGAAAAAATGGCTGAACGTATATTTGGCAAGGAAGATCCGATCGGGAAACAACTGCTGTACGGAAAAAACTATCCTTATACGGTGGCCGGGATATTCCGTGACATACCGGAAAATAGTCATTTACGTTTTGACGCTGTCGCTTCTTTCATTAATATGAAAACCCAGTTCGGTGCCTATGCCGGTTGGGGTGCCGACGATAGTTATCTGGGCTATATCCGCCTGAAACCGGGTGTGTTCCCGGAACAAATCAATCAGAAAATACCGGCTTTATTGCCTAAATATATAGATGTAGAAAGAGAGAGGAAACAAGGTTTTGATATGGAGCTTTATATCAAGCCGGTCTCGGAGATATATACGCAAAGTACCGAGGTGAAGCGGATGGTGGTGATCATGAGCGTACTGGCTTTCGCTTTGTTATTCGTGGCGGCGATGAATTATATCTTGAACTCGGTATCTTCTCTGCCGATCCGGGCGAGATCCGTAGGAGTACACAAATGTAATGGAGCTTCCAGCAAGGACATTTTCAATATGTTCTTGTTTGAGACGGCGGCTTTATTTGTAGTGGCTCTTGTATGTATGGCATTGCTTTTATTCGCTTTCCGGGAATATGTAGCGGATATGGCGGCTGTTCCTACTTTGGGCACTTTATTGAATGCGCAGACTATATGGCTTCCTGCGATCATGATCTTGGCTATATTCATTTTGTCCGCCTTGCTACCGGCCCGTTTGTTCAGCGTTATCCCGGTTACCCAAGTATTCCGGGTATCTACTTCGGGTAAGCAGGGATGGAAGCGGAGTTTGCTCTTTATCCAGTTTGGGGAATTGCGTTTGTCATTACATTATTGGTGATCGTGTTATTGCAATATGATCGGCTAATGAATAATGATTTAGGATATGATCCGGAAAATATAGTGTATGCCCCCTTGAATAATATGGATGATCCGGAAACGGCCAAACTTACCGCCGAGTTCAAGAAGTTACCTTATGTCACGGCTACGGGGCTTTCGTCAATGGACATTCTAAGTGGTTATGGTGGTTTCCCTATTCTGGATAATGAGAAAAACTGGCTGTTCACGGCCCGACAGGTAAACTATGATGCCGATTATCTCTCTCTGATGAAAATCCCCTTGCTTGAGGGGCAACCACTAAAAGGTGACGGGGATATTTTAGTGAATGAGTCATTCGTGAGTAAACGTGGGTGGACGGATGCTGCGATCGGTAAATATATTTATGATGATGAGGGTAATTTAAAAGGAAAATAGTGGGTGTAACCCGTGATTTCATGGTGAATTCCTTCTTCACTCCCCAGTTACCGGTCATCATGTTTGGTAGTGACCGGATGAGTTATTGTAACTTTACGGTTCGTGTCTCCGAGCTAACTCCGGAATATTTGCGGGAAATGAATGATCGGATTGCGGAACTATTCCCGGATGAGGATGTCGGTTTTACGGTGCTGAAAACGATTATAGAGTCTCAGTATGAGGGAACCCGTCATTTCCGTGACGGTGTCTTTGTTGCCTCGATCGCTATCTTGCTGATCACCTTAATGGGATTATTAGGATATATTACGGACGAGATGCACCGTAGGAGCAAGGAGATAGCGATTCGCAAGGTGAATGGAGCGACGGCCCCGAATATTTTACGTCTTTTATCTAAGGACGTTTTGGTCACGGCTTTCCCGGCTATCCTTTTAGGAGTGATAGCCTCACGAGTCGTGGGAGAGAGCTGGTTGAGGCAATTCGCGGATAAGATACCGCTGACTGTTTTTATTTTCATATCTACGGCTCTACTGGTTCTAGCGATCATTTGGGGATGCGTGATCCTGAAATCTTGGAATATCGCCAATGAGAATCCGGTCCGTAGCATTAAGAACGAATAATATAACAGGTAATATAAAATTACGTATGAAAACTATTTTGAGGAATCTCTTGAGTGTATTGCGCCGTTTCAAGATGGCGACACTTTTAAATGTATTAGGACTATCTGTGGCTTTTTCTGCTTTCATCTTGATTATGATGCAAGTCGAGTATGATCAGAATTTTGACCGAGGATATACGGATACGGAATCTATATTTCGGGTAGAAGCTATGTTTGAGGATGGTGGGCAGGCAGTTATTTGCCGTCCGCTGGCCGATGCTTTTATCCAATCCTCGCCTCATATCGTAGCTGGGACCTTGGCGAATCCTTGGGGAGGGACTTGTTTTTCTCTGTAGAAGAGAATGGTGTACGGAATACTTTTAAGGAACAATGTATAAATGTTTATCCTGAATTCACGAAGGTATTTGACTTTAAATTTCAGGAAGGAAATCCGGAGGCGTTACAGGAGCCAAACGTTGTTTTGTTGCCGCAGAGCATGGCTCAGAAGTTTTTTGGGAATCAATCGGCTGTAGGCAAGCAATTGAAGTTTGAGAATGGAGGTCATCTAACGGTAGGTGGAGTGTATAAGGATTATCCACGGAATTGATCTGTACGGAATTGTATTTATCAAAAGATGGACCCGAAGGAAAACGCCCAAAGCTGGGGAAACTGGAATTATATTTTCTATATCCGTTTGGACAATCCGAAGAATGTCGAGGGGTTATTTGAAAATTTCAAGGCACATTTTGATCCTGCTCTAATAAAGGATAATAGTTTCTCATGGGGGGATCTGGAATGACTTTCCGTATTAATCCGTTGCCTGATGTTCATTATACGACTGATGTAAAATATGACCAGACCCCGAAAGCCAGCAGGCAAACTTTGATGATATTATTTGCCATAGCTATCGTGATCGTGGTAATCGCCGGAATTAATTTCACGAATTTCAGTACGGCACTTACCCCGATGCGTATTAAGAGTATTAATACACAAAAAGTATTAGGGGAAAAGAATCTGTGATCCGTTTTGCTTTGATTTTAGAAGCGGTGTTAATAAGTATAATCTCTTATTTGTTAGGACTGCTATTAGTTTATATTGCGGGGAAGACGGAAATAGCCTCATTGATAAATGCCGATATTTCGTTATCAATGCATATCGGATTGGTTTTGGCTACAGCTTTTATCTCAATAGCTACCGGGTTTCTTGCCGGTATATATCCAGCATATTATATGACTTCTTTCCCACCGGCTTTAGTGTTGAAAGGTAGTTTTGGCTTGTCTCCGAAGGGACGTCAATTACGAAATGCATTGATAGGAGTGCAGTATGTAGCTTCTTTCGGATTAATTATTGGTGCTACATTCATGTATTTGCAGAATTATTATATGCAAAACACCCCTCTCGGTTATGATAAGGATGAGATAATTATTACGAATATGAATAACAATATCCGGAAAAGTCGGGATGCCTTCGCCAGCCAAGTGAAATCTTTCTCCGGTATCGAAGAGGTTACATATGCGGAGATGCTCCTTTCTAGTCAGGACCAATACATGGGATGGGGACGTAAATACCGGGATAAGGATATACAATTCCAATGTCTACCGGTTGAACCTTCTTTTTTGAAGGTGATGAATGTGAAAATATCGGAAGGTCGTGATTTCCGGGAGGAAGATAAGGCGAAACGTTATGGCACGTTTTTCTTTAACGAACGTGCCCGGACAGAATATGGGCTTGAGATAGGATCTTTAATAGATAGTATGGAGATTGTCGGTTTTATGCCGGATGTTAAATTCGCCTCTTTCCGTACGGAGGTAACGCCTATGGCCTTTTTTGTATGGGGTACTAATAATTGGGGAAACCAACCTAATTACGCTTATATAAAGGTAAAAGCCGGCTCTGACTTACGGGGGCTATGCAACATGTCAAGACTACGCTTCAATCATTTGATCCGGAATACCCGTTTAATGTCCGTTTCTTCGATGAGGTATTGAACGGACTTTATGAGAAAGAGAGAAGCCTCAGTTCATTGATTACCTTATTTAGTTTAATCGCGATCTTTATCTCGGTGGTAGGGGTATTCGGTTTGGTCGTATTCGATAGTGAGTACCGGAAGAAAGAGATCGGTATCCGTAAGGTATTAGGCTCTACTACCGAGGAGATTATCGTGATGTTTAACAAGACATACATAAGAATCTTATGTGTTTGTTTTGTTTTGGGGGCGCCTATCGCCGGTTATGTGGTACATCGATGGCTTGAGAATTTCGCTTATAAGACTCCTATGTATTGGTGGGTGTATTTGATCGCTTTTGCTATCATAGCGGTTATCACGATATTGACTGTCACTTTCCAGAACTGGCGTGCGGCGAATGAGAATCCAGTACATAGTATTAAGAATGAATAGAAGATTTTTGTAGAATCATATTGCTGTTTTCATAGAAAAGTATGTGTCCAATAATTGTACAATGGTGTCCAATTATTGGACACTTCTGTTTTATGAATTGAGAATTAATTTATTGAATATTAGTTTGATATGTAGTTTGGCACGTTATTTGAATATTATTAGATGGATTTGAGTATAATAAATTAAAACAAATACAGCCATGATTAAGATCGAAGGTTTAAGTAAGTTTTTCCGTACGGAAGAGGTTGAGACAATTGCGTTGAACAAGGTTTCTTTGAATATCTTGAAACGAATGAATATCAGCCATCTTATTTAAGGAATACTCTTTTTGGGTCGATTTTAGTATCAATAAAATAGAGTAAGTTATGAAAACAATCATACGCAATTTCATCAATGTATTAATACGTTTCAAGGTAGCTACCTTTTTGAATGTAGCGGGATTAGCGGTCGCTTTCGCCGCGTTTTTAATTATCATGATGCAAGTAAGCTTTGAGCATAACTTCGATCGTTGTCATCCGAACTCGACCCGGATTTATCGGATGGGGCTTTCTTTCCCGGATGGAGCGAGCATGATCCATTGCCGCCCGTTGATAGAGTCGTTTATCCACTCTTCCCCGCATATTGAGGCCGGTACGTTAATTAATCCGTATATAGGAGAGATGTATGTGACTGTTACAAGAAAAGAGGGAAAGCAAGGTTTCAAGGAGACGATCATAACTTGCCATCCGGAGATTACCCGGATGTTCCAGTTTACGATGCGTGAAGGAGAATCTTCTTGCTTGTCGGAACCGGAAAAAGCCTTGATACCGGAAAGTATGGCTCACCGGTTATTTGGAAAGGAATCGGCAATTGGAAAGCAGATCGTTTCCGATGGTGGGATCTGGACAAAACCGGGTGTGAAATATTTGGTCGTAGGAGGTGTTTATAAGGATTTCCCGGAAAACACACAGTTGAAAAACGTGATTTATACAGAGATGTCTCCGGATTACGCACTGACGAATTGGATAAGTAGTAACTATTTCTGTTACGTGATGCTAGATCCTTCTGCTTCCCCGAAAGAAGTGGCTGGGAACTTTGATGCCCATTTTGACTATTCGAAGCAATATGGGGATATGGCGAAAGATATACATGCCGAGCTGGTCCCCTAACCGATATTTATTATATGAACGAGGATTCCAGCGGAAGTTTAGTGAAAAGCGGTAGTGCGGAGAAAACCCGGCTACTGATGCTGATCGCTTTTCTGGTGATTATCGTGGCGGGTATCAACTTCACGAATTTTAGTACCTCTTTGGCGCCTTTGCGCATCAAGAGTATCAACACGCAAAAAGTGCTGGGGAGTTCTGCCGGCATATTACGTGCTTCCCTGTTATTTGAGGCCGTGGGCATTAGCTTGCTTGCTTTCCTTTGTTCTTTGTTTATCGTTTGGGGATTAGGACATATGGGATGGTTGTATTTCGTGCAAGCGGATACGGCACTGTCCGCTTATCCCGGTTTGGTGGGAGGCTTGGCAGCATTGTCTGTTATAATAGGTCTTATCGCGGGGATCTATCCATCTTTGTATATGACATCTTTTCCTCCGGCAGTGGTTTTGAAAGGCTCCTTCGGGCTTTCTTCCTCGGGGAAGAAGTTGCGTACGGCATTGATCGGTTTTCAGTTTGTGGTCTCTATCGTGTTGATTATATCAGCCATGTTCGTTCGTCAGCAAAATAGGTTCATGCAAAAGTACTCTTTAGGCTTCGACAAGGATCAGGTAGTGGTTGTCGAGTTGAATGGGAATATTATGCGTAACCATAAGGATAGTTACGTGGGCGGATTGAAAGAATATCCGGGGATAGAGGATGTGGCGTTTTGTCGCCAGAAGTTCGGGTCGGAGGATAGTTACCGTACGTGGTCTGGCATCTATAAGGAACAGAGTGTCGGTTTTACGTCTCTCGCTGTCTCTTGGAATTTCTTCAAGGTAATGGGTATTCCCTTGATCGGGGGGCGGATGCCTACCGAGTCTGATGAGAAAGGCAACAGCTATAGCTATGTATTCAATAAACAAATGCGGGATAAATGGAGCATGGAGCCGAATGATATCATGCGGATTCCATGGCTTGAGGAGGAATCGGCCGATGGTTCCTTGATCGGGTTTGTGGATGATGTCAAATTCACCTCCTTGCGACAGGGCGTCTCCGAGTTAGGTTTTGTTATCAATGAACCCAGCTTGATGCTGTATTCGTTTATCCGGGTGAAGGCGGGAAGCGATATCGTGGGTGTGGTGGATCATATCCGCCAGACGGTGGCTCGCTTGGACCCTACCTATCCTTGTGAGGTGGAATTTTATGATGAGATTTTCGATCATTTATATCATCAGGAACGGAATTTAAGTACGATGATTTTATTGTTTAGCCTGTTGGCTGTGATTATCTCTATTGTCGGTATATTCGGCCTCGTTATATTCGAGACCCAGTATCGCCGGAAAGAGATCGGCATTCGTAAGGTATTCAGGGGCCACGGTTCATGAGATCTTGGTTATGTTCAATAAGATTTATTTCCGTATTGTCTGCGTTTGCTTTATCATAGCGGCTCCCTTGGCTTATTATGGCGTACGGAAATGGTTAGAGGGTTTCGCTTATAAAACTCCTATTTATTGGTGGATATTTGCGTTCGCTCTATTAATAGTCTCCTTAATAACGATGTTTACGGTAACTTTCCAGAACTGGCGTGCGGCGAACGCGAACCCGGTGGATAGCATTAAGACGGAATAATAAATGAAACTATAATAATACGATGAAAACGATTATTCGGAACTTTCTGAGTGTGTTGAGGCGGTTTAAAATGGCGACCGCATTGAACGTAGCCGGTCTTGCGGTTGCTTTCGCCGCTTTTATCGTGATTTTGATACAGATTAATTTTGAGCGGACTTTTGATCGTTGCCATCCTACGTCCGGGCGGATTTTTAGGGTGGACTTGACCATTCCGGGTACTTTCGGGACAATATTACCCCGTGCCTTTGTGGAGGCTGTCATCCAATCTTCCCCGCATATAGAGGCGGGTACATTGTTGACTCCTTCTTTTGGCCAGAATGGTGTTTATCTCTCGGTGGATAGAAACGGGCAACCGTTTGGGTTTAAGGAAATCGTGACAACCTGCCACGCTAGTTTACCGAAGATATTCGCGTTCCCGATCGTGGAAGGCGATATCGATTGCTTGAAAGATCCTGAGAAAGTAATGGTACCCCGAAGCTTGGCTGACAAGTTGTTTGGGGAGGACATCTCCGCGGTTGGTAAGACGTTGCGAGCGGAAGAAAATATCTGGACTAAATCGGCTAAGCTCTTTACGATTGGTGCGGTTTATAAGGATTTCCCGGAGAACACGCAGCTTCGGAACGTGGTCTATACGGCGATCGATCCGGATTATAATATCAATAATTTTAGCTCAAGTAACTGGGTTTGTTATTTATTGCTTGATAATCCTGCCATGGCAGATGAGGTTGCCGATAATTTCAACCGTCATTTTGATTTCAAGAAGATTTACCATGAAGGAGAACAGATCCGGCTCGTCCCGCTGACTGATATTTATTATATGAATGAGACGCAAGACGGTGGTACATTCCGGAGCGGAAACAAGGAAGTCACGGCCTTATTGTTCGGTATAGCCCTTCTGATCGTCATTGTCGCGGCTATTAACTTCACGAACTTTAGCACTTCTTTGACTCCGTTGCGAATCAAAAGCATCAATACGCAGAAGGTATTGGGTAGCTCGGATACTTTGTTGCGCAGATCTTTATTGATAGAGGCAGCCCTTATTAGTTTTATGGCGTGGCTGGTAAGTCTCGTTATCGTTTGGGGATTGGATTGGGCGGAAGCGTTACCTTTTATCGAGGCCGATTTGAGTTTGGTCTCAAATCTTCCGATCGTTTTCTTGTGTGGCATCGTAGCGTTGGTTATCGGTTGGCTGGCGGGTATTTATCCTGCTTATTATATAACTTCTTTTCTTCCGGCCTTGGTGCTGAAGGGCAGCTTCGGGTTATCTCCTTCCGGGCGTAAGTTACGTACGACATTGATTTGTGTCCAGTTCGTTGTTTCGATCGTGTTGATTATTGGGGCTTGCTTTGTGCAAATCCAGAATAGTTATATGAGGAATTTCTCTTTAGGATTCGATAAGGATCAGGTAGCTATCGTGGAGCTGAATGAGACAATGTACAATAAGCATCACGATACATATGTGAATCGCTTGAAAGAGAATCCGGGGATCGAGGATGTGGCTTTCGCTATGGAGAAAGTGGGCTCTAAGGACGGGTATAACACGAATGGCGGTAATTATAAGGGTAAGGACTTTCAGTATTTCATAATTATAGCATCTTCCAATTTCTTGCGGGTGATGGGGATTCCGGTTATAGAAGGAGAGATTTCTCAAAGGCGGACGAGCTTTCGGATCATGTGTCTTATATATTCAATCGTACGGCGATGGAGGGGTTGGATATGCAAGTGGGTGACGCGTTCGATAGCTATTCTTCCGGTCATCTTGTCGGTTTCTCCGACGATGTGAAATTCACCTCGCTTCGTGGTGGAGAGGATAATATCGCTTTCTTGGTCGGAAACTTTGGTTATTCTTTGCCAATCTCTTATATCCGCTTGAAAGCCGGATCGGACATTCATGCCGTAGTAGGTCACATTCAGGAGACGATGAGAGAATTAGACCCTTTCTATCCGTTCAATATCGAGTTCTATGATGAGATCTTTAATCATCTCTACCGGAAGGAAGAGAACTTACGCAGCTTGGTTACGGTCTTCAGTCTGCTGGCGATTATTATCTCTTTGGTCGGGGTATTTGGCTTAGTGGTGTTCGAGACTCAATACCGCCGTAAGGAAATAGGTATCCGCAAGGTACATGGAGCTACGGTAGGGGAGATCCTGCTGATGTTTAATAAGGCCTATCTGAGGATTGTAGGTATTTGCTTCGTGATAGCGGCGCCGATCGCTTGGCAGGGCGTGAGGATGTGGCTCGAGGGTTTCGCCTACAAGACTCCGATCCATGGGTGGGTATTCTTAATCGCTTTATTGATCGTAACCGTAATCACGTTATTGACCGTGAGTTTCCAGAACTGGAAAGCGGCGAACGAGAACCCGGTAAATAGTATCAAGAGCGAGTAATCCACCATCCCATCTTCCACGCCAGTAGCAAGATCAGTAGGGAAAGGACCAAGCAGGCTAATAGCAACCAAACTCCCAATCCGTTTACGAAAAGGATGGGGACGAAGGTGATCAATAAGATCTCTATGGGAGCGATAGGCAGGTAAGCCATTGCGTAATCATCCATCGCTTTGCTGGAAAGTTTCGGATCGACGATCCGCAGCAAGGCGATGCCCATAGCCATCGTGCCGGTCCACCATCCCCAAGCGAAAATCATGCGCTCGAACCAAAAGGTCTTGGCTAATCTTCTTCCTAAGAAGAATGTTATGCACCAGACGATCGCCACGCCCGCTATGATGAGTACGATAAGCGGCAAGGCATATTTTACGATCACCCCTAGCTTGATAGACGCTACACCGCAAGCTACCAGCATATCCGTGAAGGAACTGCTCAGCCTCTGGGTCGTCTGCGGGCAGATATATCTGGATATGGTTGTTGCGTCGAAGAATTTCTTTAATACTAATCCAATGATAAAGGCACAACTGAAAACAGGTAACTCCAATACCGGATAATACACCTTTACGGTTTGGCTAACCATATATCCCAAAAAAGCCACGACAAATACCAAAGCCACATGGAAAGTCAGCGTATCGATGGATATGGAGGAAGTCGTAGCTTCTCCGATGGAATCCCGCTTATCCTCTGGCAGCAACCCACTTCTCAGCTCGTCCGGTAGATCGTCGAAATCCGAGATAAAAGCGGTTTGTTTATGCTTGGCCGCCCATTTGACCATCAGTAAACCTCCGATGATCGAGCAAATAACCCCCACGGTAGCGGTTGTCATGCCTAAACTGCGAGCCTCGTCCCAGCCCAATCCCTCGAACGCAGACCCGATAGCAGCGGCCGTGCCGTGTCCGCCATAAAAGCCTGTCGGCAACATAATGCCGAAAGCGTCATTCAGGTCCGGCCAGATCAGTTTGATCACGTACAATCCGAAAAGGCCTACCAATGCCCATTGCAATAACATACCCACCTGAGCGTACGCCCACATCGGTCCGACTCGTTTCGCTACTTCTTTCATGGAGACGTTCGGGGAAGATAAAGGCAACGCGCCGAACACCAAGGCGATAAGGATAGCCGCATAAGTACCTAAGTCATTGGAAAGCGGAATCCACCCCAGTCCATTAGGTCCGAACGCCAGTCCTAGCAAGCCCGCGATCAAGCTGGGGGGTATGAATAATTGTTGTATCAGTTTTACCTTGACTCGTATGAATTTGCCAACCAATAGAAGTATCGAAATGAATCCAAGATCCGTAAAGAGAGTCCAAGGGGTGAACTGTGTTAGGTCTATCATAGTAACTACTTACTTTATGTTCGTTTAAATATCTATTGTACAAATATATTTTATTCTTATGAGAAATACTAGAAATCCAAACGAATTCTATATCTCCATCTCCTTTTTACGATAAACGGAAGGAGAGCAACCCATAACTTTCGTAAACGTACGCGAGAAGTAGGCGGCATCCTCGAATCCCAGATGCGTGGCGATCTCATTCAACTTCATATTCGTTAGCTCGATATATTCACAAGCCTTCTGTATTTTCAAGCGTATGAAGTAATTCATGGGCGAGACCCCGGTCTCGCCAAAGAAGAGAGCAGAGAAGTGAGAAGGGGAATATTTGAAATAAGACGCTAATTCCTTCAAGGTAAGATTCTGCTGGATGTTCTCACGCATATAATGAATAACCCGTGCCGTGAACGGATATTCTTTTTGCGAGGGAATCATGATATGGCGGAATTGCTCCAGATAGATGAAAGAGGCCAGAAAATTGTAAAGGCACATGGAGGAATAAATCATATATTCTTTAATATATCCCATGGAGAAACTGCTATATATCTCCTCAAACAGCCGTAACCGATCTTGTAAACGGGAATATTCATTCGGCGAAATAGTGACCGGAACCGGATGCGACGGCAGGAATTGATCGCAAAGCTTCCCTTGGAAGTGTAACCAGTAAATAGTCCATGGATCTCCCTCGTCTGCCCCGAATGAGTAGGGGATACCGGGAGGGATGATGATATATTGGTATTTCTCCACGGTATATTGTTTACCGAGGATACGATACCATCCTTTTCCCTCCGTACAATAAATAAGCATGGCGTAGTCACAGCCATGTTCTTTTTGGAGAAAATGATATTTAACACGTGGGAAGAAACCTATCTTGCGTACATATAAATTATTGATGAGCGGTTCCCTCCGGTAGCTTGCCAATAGTTCCTCGGGTAAAGAAACGAGCCGTTCTCCCTTAAATCCTTCTTTTATCTTGACCATGATCTATAAATCATAAGATTGTACAAGTAAATCGGAACAAATGTAGCATTTCTTTCTGGATTATTGAAATAATTTTGCCGACATAAATCATAACATAATGCCATGAATAAAATTCTAGTTGTAGTTTCTTTTGTATTTGTATCTTTTTTGTCTTGTACGGGATTAACCGATAGACAGCGATTGGCCAATCAGATATTGTCTGATACGAATTTGTTGAAGGTCGATAGTATGGCTCGTGCTACCATCCGCAATGGTTTTAACGCAGGTAGCGGTTATTCCCAGATATGGGCTCGTGATATGAATACGTTTATAGAGATCGCTTGCGAGGAGAGTGATCCACACGAACTGCGGGAAGCTATTTTATTGTTTTTCGCTCTTCAACAGCCGAATGATGAGATGATCGATGGTTATGTGCTGAAAGAAGATTTTACATGGTATGATGATACGCCTTATTATTCGAATGCCGCTCCGAAACATGTCGCTTTTAAGAATACGGTAGAGACGGACCAAGAATCTTCCTTGATTCAGATCGTAGGTAAATACATTCGTAAGACGGGTGATCGGGAGATATTGAATGAGAAAGTTGTCGGGAAGACCGTTCTCGAGCGAATGAACGCGATGGTAGATTATCTGATGCGGGAACGATATAATGAGAAATATGGATTGCTTTATGGAGCAATGACCGCTGATTGGGGCGATGTACAGCCGAATGACGATTTCGGATGTGATATGAATGATTTGTCGGATCCGGCTATCGATGTATATGATAACGCTATGTTCATAATCGCCTTGGATTATTTGTTGGAAATGGCTCCTGATTCTCCGCAAGCCTCCCGTTGGAAAAGTCTGCGTGAGGGAATCGAGAGAAATGTGCGGGCTCATCTATGGGATGTAAAGCGCCAGAAGTTCATTCCTCATATTTATCCGGAGAAATCTCCGATTCCGGAAGGTTTTGATGAACTTGCCATTCATTATCATGGTGGGACGGCTATCGCTATAGAGGCCGGCTTATTATCGAAAGACGAGATACGTACCGTAAATGCCCAGATGCTTGAGAATGTTCGCCTGTCGGGTATGCCAAGCATTGGTCTGACCTTATATCCCGTGTATCCGGATGGTTTTTTCCATGGAGGAATGTCTAAGGCTTATCTGTATCAGAATGGCGGGGATTGGACATGGTTTGGCGGTCGGATGATCCAGCAGCTTGTCGTTAATGGAATGGTTGAGGAGGCTTATGCGGAGATCCATCCGATGATCGAGCGTGTGATCCAAAATGACGGATTCTACGAATGGTATGGCAAAGGCGGTGTCCCCAGCGGCTCTGGTAATTTCAAGGGATCGGCCGGAGTGTTATCTAAGGCGATTGAATTATTAAGGGATTGGGCAGAGAAAAATAAGAGTTAAATACAAGCGTGCAATATTAAATGTCAAAAGAGATGAGAAAAAGTAATTATGATAAAATGCCGGCCACCGTTGTAGACGGTACCTTGTGGAAAGGCTGGGAATCGATACGGAAGCGATTGGCGGAGATACATGCGGAAACGAATGGATCACAAGTTTGGGTGGTGGAATGCTACCAAGGGGTTCATCACGAGGAGTTGATGCGTGAACTGCAAGCGCTCGCACCCGATCGTTTTATCAATACGCGAGATTTATTTAAATCGGCAGAAGATATAGAGGCGATGACCTATCCTTATCTGACGGATGACCGGTTGTTTGGCCGCCGGGCTCATTTCTCTTATACGGATTTCTTGGATGAGGAGAAGGTGAACGCCTGCCGGGAGTCCTTGCGTGATGGAAAAGGCTGGACAATCGTTTATGGCCACGCCGCCGCCGAGATCGTTTCCGCTCCGGACAAATTGATCTATGCGGATATGGCTCGTTGGGAGATCCAGATGCGTTCCCGTAGAAAAGAGGTGAACGGGCTAGGTGTGGAAAACCGGGAGGAAGCCCCGTCGTACCATTATAAGCGAGGATATTTTATTGATTGGATTGTTTGCGATAATCTGAAGAAGAAAGTCCTTCCTAAGGTCGATTATTGGTTGGATACCCATATCGTCCGAACACCTAAGATGATTTCCGGGGAGACCTTGAAAGAAGGGTTGGAGAAAACGGCGCATACTCCGTTCCGGGTAGTACCTTTCTTTGATCCGGCTCCTTGGGGCGGCCAATGGATGAAAGAGGTCTGTGATCTGGATAAAAAGCAAGATAACTTCGGCTGGTGTTTTGATTGCGTGCCCGAGGAAAATAGTTTATACCTGAAAGTTGCCGGAGAGCTGTTTGAGATCCCTTCCAATGACTTGGTATTCTATAAGACGAGAGACTTGCTGGGCGGGCCGGTCGAGGCTCGTTTCGGACAAGATTTCCCGATCCGTTTCGACTTCTTGGATACGATGGGAGGAGGAAACCTAAGTTTGCAAGTGCATCCGGTCACCCAATATATCCGGGATACGTTCGGGATTTATTATACGCAGGACGAGAGCTACTACCTGCTGGATGCCGAGGAGGACGCTACCGTTTATCTGGGATTGAAAACCGGTGTCAACCCGGACGAGATGATCGCTGCCCTAAACGAGTCCCAACAGACCGGAAAGCCTTTCGATACGGAGAAATATGTCAATAAATGGCCTGCCAAACGCCATGATCATTATCTGATCCCCGCCGGAACGGTCCATTGTTCGGGAGCCGGTGCCATGGTGCTTGAGATTAGCGCTACGCCAAGTATCTTTACGTTTAAGCTTTGGGACTGGGGCCGCTTGGGATTGGACGGACTGCCTCGACCTATTAATATCGGCCACGGCTCGAAAGTGATCCAATGGGAGCGGCAAACGGAGTTTGTCCGTCATAACTTGATCAACCAAGTGGAGATGATCGCCGAGGGAGACGGTTGGCGGGAGGAGCGGACCGGCTTGCATGAGAACGAGTTCATCGAGACCCGCCGTCATTGGTTCACGGATATCGTGCCTCACAATACGAATGGAGGGGTGCAAGTACTGAATGTAATCAAGGGAGATGAGTTGATCGTGGAGAGCCCGACAGGCGCATTCGAACCTTTCATCGTTCATTACGCGGAGACTTTTATCATCCCGGCTTGCGTGGGTGAATATACGATCCGTCCGTATGGATCGTCTGTAGGTAAATATTGTGGTACTATAAAGGCTTACGTACGTTTTAGGCAATAATCACCGTTTGCCATAGGCATTGCACTGCTTTGCCACTACTGATGGCACGATTGTGCCACTTCGAAGGCAAGGTTGTGTCACCTCTAATGGCAAAGTAGTGCCACTGCTGTGGCACTGGCGGGACCTCTTTAAGTAAAGAAAAGGAATATATGATGTACACAAATGACAATAGAATAGTAATGACATTGGATGCGGGAGGAACGAATTTTGTCTTCTCTGCCATCCAAGGTGGAAAAGAGATAGCCGATCCGGTAGTTCTTCCGGCATGCGCGGATTGCTTGGATAAGTGTTTAGGTAATTTGGTAGAGGGTTTTAAGGCAATTCAAGCAGGCTTGCCGGAAGCTCCGGTCGCTATCAGTTTCGCTTTTCCTGGTCCGGCGGATTATCAAGCCGGTATCATAGGCGATTTACCCAACTTCCCCTCTTTCCGGGGTGGCGTAGCGTTAGGCCCGTTTCTGGAAGATATATTCGGGATACCGGTATTTATCAATAACGACGGAAGCTTGTTTGCGTACGGAGAGGCGTTGACGGGAGTGCTCCCGGAGATCAACCGCCGTTTGCGGGAGGCGGGAAGTACGAAACGATATAAGAATTTGCTAGGTGTCACGCTAGGGACAGGCTTTGGTGCCGGGGTTGTCATCGATGGAGAGCTTTTGCGGGGTGATAACGCGGCGGGAGGATATGTATGGTGCCTGCGGAACAAGAAGTACCCGGAGTATATCGTGGAGGAGAGCGTCAGCATACGGGCGGTCATGCGTGTCTATGCGGAGCGGAGCGGTGATGCGGGGGCGCGTACCCCGAAAGAGATCTTCGAGATCGCCGAGGGTATTCGTCCGGGTAACCGGGAAGCGGCTATCGCCGCGTTTGAGGAGTTGGGTGAGATGGCTGGGGACGCGTTGGCTTCCGCTATTACCTTGATCGATGGGCTTATCGTGATAGGCGGTGGTTTGTCCGGTGCTTCCAAGTACATCCTGCCGGTCTTGTTGAAAGAGATGAACGCGCAGACGGGAATGATGGACGGTGCTCGTTTCGGGCGCTTGCAAAAGGAGGTGTATGACTTGGACGACGAGAAGAGCTTCGCCGGTTTTGCCCGGGGAGAGGCTGTCGAGGTGCTAGTCCCGGGTACGAATCGCAAGGTAGGATACGATCCTTGTAAACGGATAGGGGTGACCTTCAGCAAGCAAGGAGCCAACCGCTCGATCGCTATGGGTGCTTATGTTTTTGCGTTAAACCATCTATCTAAATAAATTATGAGAAAGTATAGTATGAAGCCGGTCTGTTTCCTCTTGTTCCTGTGCGGGGTTTTCACATCCTGCGTGACACAAGGCAAGAAGGTCCAGCAAGAGGAGCTTAGCCAATATGTAGAGCCTCGGATCGGCACGGCGCATTGCCGTTGGTTTCATTTTACCCCGGGAGCGATGCCTTTCGGTATGGCCAAGCCGGCCCCTTCTACGAACGGGCATATCGGGAATAAATCCGGTTGGGAGGCTACCGGTTACGATTATCGGGATCAATCGATCGAGGGTTTCCCCTGCTTGCATGAGTTTCAGATCGGTGGAATCGTCTTGATGCCTACGACGGGTTCATTGAAAACAATTCCCGGGGCGGTAGACGACTCGACAGGTATAGGATACCGTTCCCGTTTTGATCGTGCGGACGAGATCGCTACCGCCGGTTATTATTCCGTTCTCCTAAAAGATTACTCGATCCGGGCGGAGCTTACCGCTACCCCTCGTGTCGCTATCCAGCGTTATACGTTTCCGGCCGGGGAGGATAGCCGTATCTTGTTCGATATAGGAAACCGCCAAGGAGAAAGCGGAGCCGTGCGGGACGCGGAAATTACTTTTACGGAAGACGGGCGTATCGAGGGCTGGGTGATTACCGAGCCTGAATATGTGAGGAAATACCAGCCCGGGGCATCGGTTCCTTTGTATTTCTCGGCGGTGCTGGATAAGGCTCCCGTTGGATATGGCGCTTTCAACGGGGCGGATATCCGTCCGGATGAACGAAAAGCGACGGGTGTGGGAGCCGGACTTTATTTGACATTCCGTACCCAAGATCAAGAGTCGGTAACCGCTAAAGTAGGTCTTTCCTATACATCCGTGGAGAATGCCCGGTTAAATAGGGAGACGGAGGCCGCTACCCTTACGTTTGACGAAGCAAGGGAAATCTCTCGCCAAACATGGGAAGAATATTTGGGACGTATCCGGGTAGAGACTCCGGCGCAAGAGGATAAGGTGAAATTCTATACCGGTTTGTATCATGCTTTATTGGGCCGCGGATTGGCTAGCGACGTGAATGGCGCTTATCCGAGAAATGATGGCTCGGTAGGACAAATCCCTTTGAAAGACGGGAAACCGATACATAACTTATATAATACCGATGCCGCTTGGGGAACGCAATGGAATCTGACGCAGGTTTGGGCTTTGGCCTATCCGGAATATTATTCGGATTATATAAGTAGCCATTTGTTGGTGTACAAGGACGCCGGCTGGCTGGCGGATGGAATCGCTAATAGCCGTTATGTCTCTGGGGTTGGTACGAATTTATTAAGTACGATTATCGCTGGCGCTTATCAATGTGGCATTCGGGATTTCGATGTGAATACGGCCTATGAGGCTTGCTTGAAGAATGAGTTGGATGGGGAGAATCGTCCATTGGGCGCAGGAAAGATCGATACCCGTTATTTCGTGGAATATGGTTATGTGCCTCATTTGGATAAGGGGGACGGGCCGGACGAGGCTTTCATGTTCTCCGCTTCCCATACCTTGGAATATGCTTATAGCGCATGGGCCGTGGCCCAATGGGCGAAGCAACTGGGTAAGACGGACGATTATAACCGTTTGATGGACTTATCGAAAGGCTGGGAGCGTATCTATGACCCTTCCTGTAATTTTGTCCGTCCTAAAAAGAAGGATGGTACGTTTATCGAGGACTTCAATCCGATGCAAGTATGGCGCGGATTCCAAGAAGGTAACGCTTGGCAATATACATTCTATGTACCGCACGACGCGAAAGGCTTGGTCGCGAAAGTAGGCGCAGACGTGTTTAACCATCGGTTGGATAGCATCTTCACGGTGTCTCGTAAATTAATCTTTAGCGGAGGCACGGAAGTAGGGGCTTTCGCCGGTTTGCAAACCTTGTATAACCAAGGAAACCAACCGTGCTTGCACATCCCTTGGATGTTCAACGAGGCCGGTCGTCCCTCGCTTACGCAAAAATGGGTACGGGCGATCTTGAATGAGTTCTATGGTACGGATGGCATCCACGGTTATGGCTACGGACAAGATGAGGATCAAGGCCAGCTTGGGGCTTGGTACGTGATCTCTTCCTTAGGCTTATTCGATATGAAAGGCTTGACGGATCAAGCGCCTTCTTTCGCTTTGGGCAGTCCTTTATTCGATAAGATTACGATCCGGCTGAATGACCGCTATTATAAAGGGAAGGAATTCGTGATTGAGGCCCGTAATAATAGTAAGCAAAATGATTACGTGCAATCGATGAACTTAAACGGGAAACCATTGACGGATACTCGTATTCCTTTCTCGGAGATTATTCAAGGTGGACATTTGGTTTTAGAAATGGGTAGCCAACCAAAAGATGGATATGAGAACTAAAAGTACGAACTCCGCTATATTCCCGATCCTTTTCGGCTTTTTTGTGATGGGATTCGTGGATGTCGTGGGAATTGCCACGAATTATGTGAAGATGGATTTTGGTTTGTCCGACACCTTGGCGAACCTATTACCCATGATGGTCTTTCTTTGGTTCGCCCTGTTCTCTGTCCCCACCGGTATCTGGATGGGACGGCACGGGCGTAGGAATACGGTAGTCGCTGCCTTGGCCATCACGACCTTGGCGATGCTGATACCTCTTTTCTTCTATGACTTTGCTTGTATCTTGTTTGCGTTCGCTTTGCTGGGAATTGGAAATACGATTTTGCAAGTATCTTTGAACCCGATGGTAGCCCGGGTGGTAAATCCGGATAAGGTAACGAGCGTGCTTACGTTAGGGCAGTTTATTAAGGCGGTATCTTCCTTCTTAGGTCCGATTATTGCGGGGGTCGCTTCCTCTTTTTGGGGGGATTGGAAGTTGATATTCATTGTCTATTCGGTGACTACCTTGTTGTCTATCATTTGGTTGATAACGGCTATTCCGGGTAAAGAGGAAGGAGAGGAGCAAGAAGCCTCGTTCGCCTCTACATTAGCTTTATGTAAAGATGCTAGGATACGGATGCTTTTCTTGGGGATTCTGTGTATTGTCGGGATCGATGTCGGTCTGAATACGACGATCCCCAAGCTATTGATGGAAAAGTTATCCATGCCGTTGCAAGAGGCCGGATTAGGGAGTAGCCTTTATTTCGCCGCTCGTACGGGAGGCTCTTTCCTGGGGGGCTATATTGTTGGCGAGGATCTCGTCACGACCTTTCTTAAGGGGAAGCATGCTGATCGTTATCCTTGCTTTCGTGGGATTGCTTATCTCGGATAGCTTGTGGAGCATGGGCGTTATGATCGTACTGGTTGGCTTGGCTTGCTCGAATGTGTTTTCGATCCTGTTCTCTTTCGCGTTGGAACATCGTCCGGAGCAATCCAACGAGGTATCGGCCTTGATGATTATGGGGGTATCGGGAGGCGCCTTGATTACGCCTTGTATGGGAGGCTTAGCCGATATGTTCGGGCAGGTAGCCGGCTTGATGCTATTATTAATATGTATGTTGTATATAGGACTTATATCCATAAAAACACGATAAAATGAAAAAAAGAACTTATTTATCAGCAGGATTGGCTTTGTTGATTGGGACATTGTCGGTCCATGCGTCTCCGGGATTATCGGATGTCAAGAGCCGTGTATTGCCGGCGGTTTATAAATCGAAAAACGGACTGACCCAAAAGGTCGAGATCTCCGTGAAACATGAAGGAGAGCCTTCTACAGTAACGATCCGTTTAGGCGAGCAAAGCCGTAAAGAGAAACTGGTGTCCGGGGATAATGTGTTCCGAATCGAGATACCCGAGGTTAGCACGACTCGCCAATTACCGTTGACGCTGACAAGTGGGAAAGAGAAAGAGGAGACTATGGTGACGGTAAAACCGGTTCGCCATTGGCAAATGAATATGGTGCAGCACACGCATACGGATATCGGTTATACTCGTTCCCAAATGGAAATCTTAGCGGAACATCTACGATATATTGATTATGCGTTGGATTATTGTGATGCTACGGATAATTATCCGGATTTCGCTAAATTCCGTTGGACTTGCGAGATCGCTTGGGCGGTTAGCGAATATTTGAAATGCCGTCCGGCGGAACAGACCGCTCGCCTGAAGCAGCGGGTAAAAAGAGGGTCGTATCGAATTAGCTACGATGTACTTGAACTTTGACGAATTACCCGATGAGCAAACGCTCGCCGCCTCCCTTTATCCGATCAAGCAATTCCGTGAGAATGGGATGCGTGCCGAGGTAGCTATGCAAGACGACGTGAATGGAATCGGTTGGTGCTTCAGCGAGTATTTTGCGGATGCCGGCGTGAAATATGTGAATATGGGAACCCATGGCCACCGGGCGTTGATCTGTTTTGATAAACCTACCGTATTCTGGTGGGAATCTCCATCCGGGAAGAAGGTCTTGACCTATCGTGCCGAGCATTATAACCAAGGAAATTTCTTTGGTATCCATACCGATGATTTTGAGCAGTTCGAGGAACGGGTCTTAGCGTATCTGGATCAAATGGAAGCGAAAAACTATCCGTATGATATATTGGCCGCCCAGCATTCGGGTTATTTTACGGATAATGCGCCTCCATCCACGAAAAGTTGTGAGATGCTACAAAAATGGAATGAGAAATATGAATGGCCGAAATTACGCACGGCGGTAGCCAGCGAATTCTTTAAGACGGTAGAGAGCCAATACGCGGATCGTATTGAGACCGTTCGTGGAGCTTGGCCGGATTGGTGGACGGATGGTTTCGCTTCCGGTGCTCGCGGCTGCCATATCTCGTGTGACTCACTCGGATATTATCGCGAACCAAGCCGGATTGTCATTCGCCAAAATACTAGGCGCTCAATTGCCGACAGACATCAATGATCGGATTTATGATATCAACAAAGCTCTTTTGTTCTATGATGAGCATACTTTCGGGCATAGTGAGAGCGTGCGTAACGCTTATGGACTGGAAACTTGGGAACAACGCTCCTTGAAACAATCGTATGCGTGGGAAGCCTATCGCCATTCCGGTTTGCTGGGAGAGGCCACTATGGGTATATTACAATCGTTCGTGCCCAAAAGCGACGTTCCGTCTATCGCTGTATTCAATACGCTCAACTGGAGTTATAGCGGTATCGCTAAAGCTTATGTCGATCATCAGATTCTTCCGAAAGACAAGGCTTTCGAGATCGTGGATGCGGCTGGCAACGTAATTCCCGCACAAGCTGGCGAAAGCCGTTCCGATGGTACTTATTGGAACTTTTACGTGAAAGATGTCCCGGCTTTGGGATATGCGCAGTATTATATAAAGGTAAAGGATGCGCCACGTCCGGAAATACAGGGCGCTACGGAATTAAAAGAGACACATGTGGAGAATCCTTGGTATGCCATCGACTTCAATACCCGTAAAGGTACGATTCGTAAATTATATGATAAGGATTTGAACAAACAATTGGTTACGCCGGATGCGGAATGGGAGATGGGCGAGTTTATTTATGAGATTATCGATAGCCGTCATCCGATGGAACAATATCGTGCTCCCCAATTCCTCCGCCGTCGCCCAGAGAAGATGCGTTTCGAGAAATATGAGAAAGGCGATGTCTGGGATACCTATCGTTTCCGGGGAGAGACGGTAGCGGGACGTGAGCCGAATAATTTGATGGTGGAATTCCGTGTATTTAACGTAACAAAGAAAATCGAGGTAGTTTATCGCCTGCGCAAAAAAGCGGTAACAGATCCGGAAGCGGTTTATATCGCTTTCCCGTTTGAGGTTGAAGGAGGAAAGATCCATTTAGATGTACCCGGCGGATCGATTGAGGCGGGTGTAGACCAAATCCCGGGCTCCTCTAACGATTGGTACACGGTGCAAAACTTCGCTACGGCTCGTAATGGAGAGTCACAGGTCGTGATGGGTAGCCAAGAAATACCATTAATGCAATTTGGGGCGATCAATACGGGGCGGTATAAAGCCGGAGCCGTACCTCAGTCCACGAATATGTATTCATGGCCGATGAACAACTACTGGGTAACCAATTTCAATGCGGACCAAATGGGAGAGATGCAATGGAGTTACTTCATCAACTCTTCGAAAGACAACTCTATTGAGTATGCGACTAAGTTCGCTTGGGAAAACCGGATTCCGTTCTTGACCCGTGTTTTGCCTGCCGGAGATAAAAAGGTGGAGCCTCTCCAATCGGCTTCCATTTTCAAGATCGTACCGGAGAATTTGTTGTTGGTAAACATGAGGCCTGTGGAAGGCGAGAATGCTGTTATGCTTCAATTGCGTGAGATAGGCGGGAAGCCAGCTACTTTCTCCGTAACTTCAGATAAAATTAATTTTGTGAAAACTACGGTTTGTGATGTCGTAGGAGACCCAGTTTCGGGGAATCCGTTGAGTTTCGCTCCGTGGGAGAATAAGTTTATAAAATTATCTTGGTAGCATGGTAGGGGCGGGGTTTGCCCGCCCTTATCCAGTTTGTCTTATGTTTGTATATTGAATGTTTTGATAGGATTTAATCCCAAATAAATCGGTATTATTCTAAGCAGAAGACTTGTTTGTGTTAGAGTGATGGGTGAAGAGTGTCATGAGAGACTCTGTTTCGGGTAATGCCTTATTGGATTTCAAGCCTTGTGGGAATAAGTCTATGGCGCTTTCTTGGTAGAAATATTGTAGATAATGTGTTTTTCTTTTTTTATTTATAAAGGAGGGCTAAATTTTTTCATATTATCCAGTCTCTGAATACATTATCTGTTTTTTTTCATAGAAGCCATACTAGTGTCATTTTCGCCTAGCCTTGAATCTCAATAAATTTAACATTTGTTTGTTGTAACCAATTTAAAGTGTTTTTACTGCTAATATTTGATAGTTAATTATTTATGTGATAGAAAGACGATGATACTATTGTAAGTCCGTACGGAACTAGATGCGCCATTCATGGTCTATATTCATTAAAAACTGGGCAAATGTATAATTTTTTGTAAACTAACTTAAATATACTATAGTATTTTTTAATAAAAATGACACATTTTATCACAAATTTGCCCAAACCAATGAATATCAGACCCCTGAATGGCGCAAAATATATTGTTCCGTACGAACTATGTCCATCTATAACGATAAAAATTACATAGACAATGTAATCAATCTAAACTTAATTAAAAAACAAAGCAAAATGACAAAGAATGAATCTAAGCTATTATCCATTCAGGGGATAGCTAAAGCCTCAGCGTTCTGTTTGCTGCTTTCTGCCTTCTCTGTAAACGCCGCTATGGCCGCTCCCGCTCCCGCAGGCACGGTTGATGAAGTAATGGCAGTGCAGCAAGGCAAGAAAGTAACAGGTGTGGTTGTTGACGGTACAGGTGAGCCTGTTATTGGCGCTAACGTGGTGGTGAAAGGCACTACAAACGGTACGATCACTGATTTCGATGGAAATTATACGATCGAGGGTGTGCCCGCCGACGGAGTTTTGGTGATTTCCTATATTGGTTATTTATCTCAAGAGATCCCTGTAGGCAACCAATCTGCAATCAATGTTACATTGAAAGAAGATACACAGACTTTGGATGAGGTAGTAGTAGTAGGTTACGGTACGATGCGTAAATCGGATGTAACAGGTTCTATTTCTACAGCTAAAGGAGAAGAGATGTTAAAAGCTCAAAACTTTAGTGCATTGGATAACTTGCGTGGTAAGGCTGCCGGTGTAAATATCTTCTCTAACTCTAGCCAGCCGGGTGCTTATGGTAGCCGTGTTGTTATCCGTGGTCAAGCGACAATTAATGCCTCTTCTGATCCGTTGTATGTTGTGGACGGCGTAGTAATGGAGAACTTCTATTTGATGAACCCGAATGACATCGAGTCTATGGAGGTATTGAAAGATGCTTCCGCTACCGCTATCTATGGTGCTCGTGGTGCCAATGGTGTTATCATGGTTACTACGAAACGTGGTAACAAAGAAGGCGGAACGAAGGTTAGCTACTCTGGTTCTGTAAGCTTGGCTCATCGCGCTCGTAAGATGGATACGATGAATGCGCAGGAGTGGTGCGATGCTTTTATGCAAGGTATTGAGAATGAGAATAGATGGGGATCTGATAAGGATGGCAATCCATTTAACTGGTCTACTAATCGTGCGGATTGGTTTACAGATCGTCGTTTCTTCGATTCTAACGGTAATCCTCTTTATGATACAGATTGGCAAGATGAGGCAACTCGTACAGCGATCTCTCATAACCATCAATTGAATGTTCAGCAAGGTGGCGAGAAATCATCTATGGGTGCATTCTTGAACTATACTGATAACCAAGGCATCATGCTGAATACCTATTCAAAACGTTTGAATGCGAAGATCGCTTATGACGCCAATCCTACGACATGGTTGTCTACAGCGGTCAATTTAGCTGTAAATCATACTTGGGGCAACTCTACTCCTGAGGATGGCGGTGGACAGGACGCTCGTCGTACTATGATCGAGATGGTTCCTTGGATGCCGGTTCAATACGATGGAAAGTATACTTCTACTAATACTCCAGAAGGTATGCCGATGGACTTTGAGGCAATGTCTAACCCTGTTCATATCTTGAAGACTTATAAGAATATGAACTATAATACAAAAGTATTCGGTAATGCAGCCTTGACATTCCATATCATCGAAGGTTTGGATTTGAAGACTCAATTCGGTGTTGACGCTAACTTTAAGACTTTGCACAAATATATGCCAAGTGACTTGGTGAATTTGGCATATGACCAACATGGACGTGCTGAAAGATATCACGCAAATACTCTTTATTGGCAGGAAGAGACTTACTTGACTTATAACAAGACGATTGGTGAGCACCGTATCAATGCTATGGCCGGTTTGTCTTGGCAGGAGCGTAAATATGACTATTCTAGAATGTATACAGAGAACTTCACTAGCGATTTCTTTGAGGACTTCAATATGGACGCAGGTACGAAGCCTGATGCTCCGAAGACTTATTGGGAACGTTGGGCTATGAACTCATATTTCTTACGTTTCGCTTATACATTCAAGGATCGTTACTCCGCTACAATTACTGGTCGTTATGACGGTTCTTCTAAGTTTGGTAAGAATAATAAATACGCATTCTTCCCATCAGCAGGTTTGGCTTGGAACATCACGCAAGAAGACTTTATGTCTGATCAAAATACGATCAGCAACTTGAAGTTGCATACTAGCTATGGTTTGACCGGTAACTCTGAGATTGGTGTTTACAAATCTTTGGCAACAGTTACAAGCGAAACCTTATTATTGAATGGAACACGTAATTCCTATTCTTATTTGAATAGATTACCAAACTCTGATCTGAGATGGGAGAAAACCGCTCAATTCGATATAGGTTTTGATTTAGGTTTGTTCAATAATAGAATCACGTTAGATGCTTCTTATTACAACAAGAAGACTTCTGATCTGTTATTGGATGCCCCGGTTCCTCATACAACAGGTTTCGAGACAGTTTATAAGAATATCGGTTCTATCCGTAACCAAGGTTTGGATTTGATGTTGTCTACTCGCAATATTGATACGAAAGACTTCACTTGGACAACCTCTATCAATGCCAACTTTAATAAGAATAAGATCTTATCATTAGGTGATAATGACGAGGATATCTTGAAGAACGAATGGGTAAGTGGTGCTTCCATCTTACGTGTTGGTGAGAGTGTAGGTAGTTTCTATGGTTATAAGCGTTTAGGCGTTTATACGATCGAGGATTATGAGGCTGGTAACTGTGAGAAGAAACAGATCGGTCGTGCGAAACGTTCTTCTGAGCGTGAGATCATAGGTAAAGGTGTACCTGATTGGACTGGATCTATGATCAATACATTACGTTACAAGAATTGGGATTTCACATTGGATCTACAATTTGTCGCTGGTGTTCAGACCTTGCAACAGTTCTATCACTCTACGTATGACCGTTTCGGACAAACTAACGGTTTGACAAATATCTTGTATGACGCATATAATGGAACGAATCCTAATTCTATGCAGCAAGCTATCTGGTTGTTCAACGGTGGTCACGCAGGACAGGATACATTGACAGACTCTCAATGGGTGGCTAATGGTTCTTATTTACGTGCGAACTTAATCCAGTTAGGTTATACTTTCGACTCAAATCAATTGGCAAAGACTCCGTTTAGTAGCTTACGCCTATATTTGAATGTAAACAACGCATTCTTGATCACGGCGAAAGACTTTAATGGATACGATCCTGAAAGTACATCCCAGATCTCTACATCTAATGGTGCGGTATCTCCAGAGCAATTTGGTCAGAATATGGCCTTCTTCTCTTATCCGAGAGCTAGAACGTTTACGTTGGGTGTAAATGTAACATTTTAATTAATTAATTATTCAGAAAATTGCGATGAAAAAAATATTAACAACGGCTATTTTATGTGCGGGATTGGTAGGATTTACCGCATGTGACAGTTTTTTGGATGAGGAACCAAAGTCATCCTTGACGTTGGATACCTATTATAAGACAAGTGCTGATATTATTGGCAATGTCAATTATCTATATCGTGACGGTGCTCCCGATAAGATGGGTAATATGACAGGCGCTTATAGAGGTTCTAGCTTGTCAGTAATGAACATGGTAACTGGTTATTTTGTGAATGAGTATGAAGGCCAGGAAGTAGACTGTTCTTATGCTCGCCAGTTGACTCGTCAGAACTTTACGCAATCTTGTTGTAATTATTTGACTAATGACACATGGAAAGGTTGTTATAAGTCGATCAATGTAGCTAACGCAGTTATTAAATATGTGGATGGCGTAGAGATGGACGGACAAGCTCAGTATAAAGCAGAGGCTCGTTTCTTCCGTGCGCTAAACTATTTCTATCTTGTGAAGATGTTTGGTGATGTTCCAATGATTACAGAGCCAACAGAAGATGCTACTTTGGTTGAATATCCGGCTCGTACAGCTGCGTCGGAGGTTTACAAAACTGTTATTATTCCTGATTTACAGTTTGCTGTAGAGAATTTGCCTGATGCTACTTTCGCGGGAAATAGTCACCGTGTGACAAAATATGCGGCTGATATGTTGCTGGCTGATGTTTACATGCGACTAGGCGAGTACGCTAATGCGGTTACTCCATTGAAAGATGTAATCAATAGCGGAAAATTCGCTTTGGCTACTAACGATAACCTTGCGGAAGGTAGTGCGTTCAATAAGTTACGTACAACAGATGATCTGCCAGAGGTTATTTATGCCCGTGAATATGATGCGGCTATTTCTCCTAACGGTAATATCCCTGTTCACGCATTCAATTTGATTTCTCCGACATTCTTCGCCAACTCTTCTACTGGAAACAAGTACTCTTTGTGGGTAAATGTGTATGGTGTTAGCGAGCGTTATTTAAATGTGTATGGTGAGAAAGACTTGCGTGCCCAGATGAATCAGTTCTTCCATCGTACATATACACATCCGGTTGATGGAACAACTTTGGATATGAAGATGCTTTGTAACTGGTACTGGTACGATGAAACTGCTATCTTAGAGACTGGTAAGGGTACGAAAGACTGGAACTTCTATCGTTATGCTGAAACATTATTATCTGCCGCTGAAGCTATCGCTCAGTCTAGTGGTGTAAACGCTGAGGCTGCCGGCTATTTGGCACAAGTTAAGGCACGTGCTAACATGGAAGGTAAGGATGTTTCTACAATCGCTTCCGAGCTTCAAAGATTAGGCAAGCAAGCTTTTATTGAAGAGTGCTGGAAAGAGCGTTTACGTGAGTTCCCATTGGAAATGAAGATTTGGGATGACTGTGTTCGTACAGGTAAATTCCCTCAAATCTCCGCTACAAACAAGGGTGAGGTTCAATTTGTTGATTTGATCGGTGCTACGAATGGTAGTGGTGCTAAGTTCAAGGAGACAGACCTATACTGGCCGATCCCTGTAAATGAAATACAGCGTAACCCGAATTTAACTCAGAATGAGGGATATTCTGCGAAGTAATATTTTTTATTTTAATAACTGATGGTTTTAAAGGGGAGGATGAGTTTTTCATTCTCTCCTTTTTATTCATTGCCACATTCATATTAGTGTACAATTATTATGTTTTCTCTGCTTGTTAAGGTATATGAATAGTAAGTAAAATACCGAAAACCTTGACAATTCATGTTAAAAAGAAGCATTTCTCTGACAGCCCTCTTTTTTAAAAAGACTCAACCAGCCTAAACTTTAGGAAAAAAAAGACATTCAGGACCTTATTTTCTTCAAAAAACCATCATTTTCCGATACAATAAGTAGTATTAACCGATGCAAACTGTGCCGTTGGCCAACGTATACGGTGGCGTTAAGTGATAAGAGCGGTAGTATGAAGTGATAGATTGGGAAGAAATGGGTGTCGTATTCAAATGAAAACGGGTCTTTTACCCTGTAAATATGAATTAGAATGAATAAATCTCGCTAGAATAAAAGGTGCTTTTTTAACAATATGTTATAATACAGCAGATTGCGAATATTTTTTCTTGTTTTTCGTAGATGATACGTGCCTCAGTTCTAAAAAAGCAATCCTCAAGGACTTTCATTTACAAAATGATAAATTGATAATCGCCAGACAAATCGAAAAGAGAGGACAATGAAAAAGAGGAGAATGAAAAACTCATCCTCCCCTTTAAAACCATCAGTTATTAAAATAAAAAATATTACTTTGCAGAATATCCCTCATTCTGAGTCAGACTCGGGTTACGCTGGATCTCGTTCACGGATAACGGCCATAATAGGTCGGATTCTTTGATTGTTGCTCCAGATGCGTTCTTAGCACCCACTAACGGAATGTAGGTTACTTGTCCCGGGGTTGTCTCGGAAATATTCGGGAACATGCCTGTACGTACACACATATCCCACATCTTAAATTCCAAAGGCAACTCACGTAAACGCTCAGTCCAACACTCTTCGATGAAGGCTTGTTTACCCATACTTTGTAAAGATGATGCAATCTCCGCAGCGGTTTTACCTTCCATATTCGCACGAGCCTTCACTTGAGCCAAATAGCCGGCCGCTTCAGCAGTCACTCCAGTTGATTGAGCGATTGACTCTGCAGCGTCCAATAAAGCTTCAGCATAACGATATACGTTCCAGTCTTTTGTGCCACGACCTGTAGTAAGTAAGGCATCCTCATCGTAATAATACCAACAACAAGCAGCGTTACCTACAGAATTCCAAACCTTTCCAGTTTTTGGATTTGTATAAGTCCAGTGGTAGAACTGATTCGGTTGACGACGTAAATCGTTTGATTCATAAATATTCAGATAACGGTCATTCGGTCCATGTACTTTCTGGGTGATGGCATATGTTCCAAACAAACCGTTACTAGAAGCGTCACCATCAAAAGCATAAGTAGGTAACCAGTTACTCGGACTAATCTGATTATCATACTCATAGGCATAGATAGCCTCATCCAAGTCATCTGTAGAACGCAATTTGTTAAATGCGCTATTCATCGCCAAATCATCATTTGTTGTTAATTTATGATTTGAATTAACGACAATACGCACAGTTTCAGCAGCCTCTGCATATTTATGCTGATACATATAAACATCAGTCAGCGTCATAGCGGCCACATACTTCGTGATACGATGACCATTAGCGGCGAAAGTAGCCTCTGGCAATACATTCATAGCATCCTTCAAATCGCTTTCGATTTGGTTATAGATGGTTGAGGTTTCCGTACGGGGAAGCTCCATGTTCTCAGCCAGCTCATAGGGATCTGTATAGAATGGAACCGCTCCGAAAGTCTTTACTAAGTAAAAATAGTTGAAAGCACGGAAAAACTTAGCCTCAGCCGTCAAGCGATCTGCAGTAGCCTGATCCATAGGTACCTCTGGCATATGCTTAATCGCTCCATTTGCCACGTTAATTCCGCGATAGCAGTCATCCCAAACCTTGTCCATCTTAGATGCTAACTGCATCGTGTTTTGTTGACGGGTCAATTCTCTGGTATAACGGCAAACTATTTCCTGTCCTTCATAAGAATTAGAGAAATATCCTGTCAATTCTTCTTGAATAGAAGCGAAAGGCCCGATATAAGCACTACCGAAATCCACATAACTACCGATCGCACCCGTACGATACAAATAGTTTACATTAGATTCCATTTGAGATTGTGTCTTATAGTATGCGACATCAGTCAATGTTGACTTAGGCTCTTCGTCCAAAAAGTTGTTACAAGCCGTAAAGCTCAATAACCCGGCACAGGCAACCGCAATTGTTGATATTTTTTTCATTTTTTAATGTCTAATTTAATGAGATTAATTAAAATGTTACATTAACACCAAATGTAAATGTCCTAGCTCTCGGATATGAGAAGAATGTCATGTTCTGCCCAAATTGGCTACCAGAAGAAACTCCACTAGAACTACTTACCTCTGATGTACTCTCTGGATCGTAACCTAAGAAATCTTTGGAAACAATCTGGAACAAATTATTACCACTTAAATACAGACGTAAACCTGACAAACCTACCTTCTTCGCTACGCTTGAGTCAAATGTATAACCTAACTGAAGCATATTCAAACGTAAGTAAGAACCATTAGCTACCCATTGTGAGTCAGTCGTTGTATCTCCACCACCATGAGGTTTGTCATAAGCTAAGAAGATAGCTTGCTCCATCGTACCTGCATTTGTACCGTTATAACCGTCATACAGAATATTGCTCAAGCCATTAGTCATACCAAAACGGTCATAAGTAGAGTGCATGAAACGCTGCAAAGTCTCAACTCCCCATACGAACTGGAAGTCAACCGTTAAGTCAAAGTTCTTATAAGAGAAGTTGTTGACCCAGCTTCCAGTCCAATCTGGTAAACCTTTACCAATGATCTCACGAGACTCTGAGCGGTCTGGACGTCCGATTTGGTTTTTCTCGCATTTGCCAGCCTTATAATCTTCTTCCGTGAAGATTCCATTACGTACCAAACCATAGAAACTACCCATACTTTCACCAACACGAAGGATAGAACCACCTCCTACCCAGTCGTACAAGTAAACATCAGCGTCGGTGTCACCCAAATGAAGAATCTCATTCTTGTTAAAGTTCAAATTCACCGTAGAGTTCCAAGTAAATTCGCCTTGTACCGGAGTACCGTTCACCATGATATCTAAACCTTGGTTACGAACAGAACCGATGTTCTTGAAGATTGTAGAGAAACCTGTTGAGTGAGGCACCGGACAATCCAACAGCAAGTCGGTTGTTTTCTTATTGTAGTAAGACACATCAAAATTCAAACGATTGTGGAATAATCCTAAATTGAAACCAACATCAAATTGTCCGGTCTTTTCCCATTTCAAATCCGGGTTTGGCATCGTTTCCATATAGGAATATGGCGCACGTGTACCATTCAATAATAAAGTCTCCGACTTAATCTTACCCAAAGACTTATACGGATCGATCTCAGAGTTACCAGTTAAACCATAGCTGGTATGCAGTTTCAAGTTACTGATTAAATTACTATCCTTCAAGAAATCCTCTTGAGAGACATTCCATGCCAAACCGGCTGATGGGAAGAATGCATATTTGTTGTTATCACCAAACTTGGAAGAACCATCAATACGACCTGTTACGGTAGCGGAGTAACGATCTTTATAGGTATAAGCGAAACGCAAGAAATAAGAGTTCATCGCCCAACGAGTCCAGTCGGATTCAGGAGATTTAGGGGTTGTACCTACGATCATATTGTAATCCTCGTAGAAGTCGTCGGAGAAACCTTCCGTTTTAGACTTATTTCTTCTATAAGTACGTTCCTGCCAAGACAAACCGGCCATAGCGTTGATACGATGATCGCCTAACACCTTATTATAGGTTAAATAAGTCTCTTCCTGCCAATACAAAGTATTCCAGTTCTCATATTCGGCCCAACCATTCGGCATAGAGATATTGTTCAAACCGACAGAAGAATAACCACGATAAGTGATATTATGGCTATCAATCCAAATTGAGTCTTCAAGTCTAAGCCTTCAGCTAAGTGGAATGTCAATGCGGCGTTACCGAAGATCTGGGTGTTATATTTCATTCTACGCTGATCGTTCAAGATAAATACTGGGTTTGACATACCCTCCAAGTTGAAACCGCTCAAAGAAGGAGACGTGCTAGTCGTATACTTATTTGTACCCGGCTCATATACAGGTAGCCAAGGCAACATTTCGATCATGGTACGACGAGCTTCCTGTCCACCACCATCTTCAGGAGTATAACGGCCCCACGTGTGGTTAACCAATACGTTTACAGATGTAGATAACCATTTTGTAGGATCTGCGTCGTAAGCCATCTTAGCGTTCAAACGTTTGTTATAGGTGTTCAACATGATACCTTGTTGATCGGTATAGTTCAAGAACGCACCCATAGAAGAGTTCTTACCCGCTTGTTGAATATTCAACTGGTGGTTGTGGGAAACAGCCGTGCGAGTTGCCTCATCCTGCCAATCCGTATCGTAAATAGGATTACCGTTTGCATCAAAGTAATTACGGTCGGTAAACCAATCGGTACGATTTAAAGACCAATTGGTTCCTAACCATTTGTTCTCATTCTCCAGACCTTTCATAAAAGTGTCTGTCCACTCTTGTGCATTTAGCAAATCCATTTTTCGTGCTATCGAGCTCACGCTAACAGAACCTTGGTAGCTAATAGCGACACCTTCGCCATCTTTCTTACCACGTTTGGTCGTTACCATGATGACACCATTGGCACCACGGGCACCATAGATAGCGGCAGCGGAAGCGTCTTTCAATACCTCCATAGACTCGATATCATTCGGGTTCACCAAGTCGAAGTTTTCCATTACTACGCCGTCCACTACATACAACGGATTAGAAGAAGAGTTGATTGTCGCGATACCACGAATAACCACACGGTTTGAATAAGCGCCCGGCTGGCTAGAGTTAGAGAAGATGTTTACACCAGATACCTTACCACGTAAGTTATCCAATGCGCTAAAGCTTTGATTCTTTACCAAATCATCTCCTTTAGCCGTAGAGATAGAACCTGTCACGTCAGATTTCTTCATCGTACCGTAACCTACTACTACAACCTCATCCAATGTTTGGGTATCCTCTTTCAATGTCACCTTGATCATCGATTGATTACCTACAGGAACCTCTTGAGATAAGTAACCGATATAAGAAATGACCAACACATCGTTTGCGGACACACCCTCGATCGTGTAATTTCCATCGAAATCAGTGATCGTACCGTTTGTAGTGCCTTTCACCACCACGTTAGCGCCAATAACAGGCTCACCTGTACCGTCAATAACCACACCTGTTACTTTCTTGCCTTGCTGCACTGCCATTACTTCATCAACCGTGCCTGCGGGAGCGGCCATGGCGGCGTTTACAGAAAAAGCGGAAAGCAACAAACAGAACGCTGAGGCTTTAGCTATCCCTTGAAGGGATAATAGCTTAGATTCATTCTTTGTCATTTTGCTCTTGTTTTAAATTAAGTTTAGATTGATTACATTTATATGTAATATTATATTCTAGAATAGACATAGTTCGTACGGAACTAGCATGTGATATTTAATCTTTTTCGATAGTGATAAAAGTGCGATGAACAGAGTATGATCTGGCTCATTGGATTTCTTTTTTCTAATTCTTTTTGTTAGATTTGCACCTATATTCGTATAATGCCAGAAATTCATAAGAAAGAAAGGGATATTTCTAAATAAATGACACGAGGATCACTTTCTATTCATGTTAATTAAATGGATATTTGTAGTCTAACTATGAATATAAAACACAAAAACGGATAAATTATATTATTAATTAAATAGCTATATCATGAAGAAAAAAAAGCGTTTGGGCTTTAGCTTTAGCGGCGATGCTGATGTGGGTGGGGAAACCTGCGGCAGCGGCTGTGAATGAGTCTTTTGACCCAGTAGAGTATGTAAACCCGCTAATGGGGACGCAATCTTCCTATGAGTTGTCTACAGGAAATACCTATCCTGCGATCGCACGTCCCTGGGGTATGAACTTCTGGACTCCTCAGACGGGTAAGATGGGTGACGGCTGGCAGTATGTATATACGGCTAACAAGATCCGTGGTTTTAAACAGACCCATCAGCCAAGTCCGTGGATCAATGATTACGGACAATTTGCGATCATGCCGGTGGTTGGTAAACCGGAGTTCGACCAAGATAAACGTGCGAGCTGGTTCTCTCACAAAGGGGAGATCGCCAAGGCTTATTATTATAAGGTATATTTGGCGGAGCATGATGTGGTGACGGAATTAACGCCGACAGATCGTGCGGCTATGTTCCGTTTCACTTTCCCGGAAAACGAGCATTCTTATATCGTGGTGGATGCCTTGGATAAGGGCTCTTATATCAAGGTAATTCCGGAGGAGAATAAGATCATCGGTTATTCAACGAAGAATAGCGGTGGGGTTCCCGATAATTTCAAGAATTACTTTGTGATCGAGTTTGATAAACCTTTCACATACGAGGCTACATTTGCTGACGCTTCCTTGAAAGAGGGAACGAAGGAACAAACGAGTGACCATGTAGGAGCCGTTATCGGTTTCAAGACGAAGAAAGGTGAGATCGTCCACGCTAAGGTGGCTTCCTCATTTATTAGCTTCGATCAGGCCGCTATCAATATGAAGGAATTAGGTAACGATAACTTTGATACTTTGGTTCAGAAAGGTAAGGATGTTTGGAATGAGCATCTGAGCAAGATCGAGGTTGAAGGTGGAGATTTGGATCAATACCGTACTTTCTATTCTTGCTTCTATCGTTCATTGTTGTTCCCTCGTAAGTTCTATGAGATCAACGCTCAAGGCGAGGTGGTTCATTACAGCCCGTATAATGGTGAGGTATTACCCGGTTATATGTTTACCGATACCGGATTCTGGGATACGTTCCGTAGTTTGTTCCCATTCTTGAACTTGATGTTCCCGTCTGTAAACAAGGAAATGCAAGAGGGTTTGATCAATACGTATAAGGAAAGCGGCTTCTTCCCGGAATGGGCAAGTCCGGGCCACCGTGGTTGCATGGTCGGTAATAACTCGGCATCTATCTTGGTAGACGCTTATATGAAAGGCGTGAAGGTTGACGATTTGGAGACTCTATATAAAGGTTTGATCCATGGTACGGAAAACGTTCATCCGACGGTTTCTTCTACAGGACGTCTGGGGCATGAATATTATAATAAGTTGGGATATGTTCCTTACGATGTGAAGATTAACGAGAATGCCGCTCGTACATTGGAATATGCTTACAATGACTGGTGTATCTGGCAGATCGCTAAACAACTAGGCCGTCCGAAAAAGGAATTGGATTTATATGCCCGTCGTGCGTTGAACTATAAGAACCTGTACGACAAGGAAACCAAGTTGATGCGTGGCAAGAATGAGAATGGCGAGTTCATGGCTCCGTTCTCTCCGCTGAAATGGGGTGACGCTTTCACGGAAGGTAATAGCTGGCACTATTCATGGTCTGTATTCCACGATCCTCAGGGATTGATCGACTTGATGGGCGGTAAGGATTCATTTGTGATGATGCTTGACTCCGTATTTGCTGTGCCGCCTTTGTTCGATGATAGCTACTACGGTGGTGTGATCCACGAGATCCGCGAGATGACCGTGATGAATATGGGTAACTACGCTCACGGTAACCAGCCGATCCAGCATATGATTTATTTATACAACTATGCGGGTCAACCTTGGAAGGCTCAATATTGGTTGCGTCAAGTAATGAATAAGATGTATACTCCGGGTCCGGATGGTTATTGCGGTGATGAGGATAATGGCCAGACTTCCGCTTGGTATGTATTCTCAGCGTTAGGATTCTATCCGGTAGCTCCGGGTACGACCCAATATGTGTTGGGCGCTCCGCTGTTCAAGAAGGCTACGATCCATTTTGAGAATGGAAACAACTTGGTGATCAACGCCCCGAACAACCGCGATAAGAATATCTATATCGAATCTATGACGTTCAACGGCAAGAACTACACCAAGAATTATTTGGATCATAACGATTTGTTTAAGGGTGGCGTGTTTGACTTCAAGATGGGTGACAAGCCGAATATGAATCGTGGTATTAATCCGGAGGATATGCCTTACTCATTCTCCGTAAACGAGGAAGGGATCAATAAACTTTCCCCTATTTCTGTAAAACCTAGTAAAAAGAAGAAATAAGCAATTAAGATGAATTTCATTCATAAACCATTGATGTCAGGCATAGCGATATGCCTGACATTTTTCGCGTACTCCTGTGCTACACCGGAGAAGATGGAAAACAAGACAGACTTTACCGCATATGTAGATCCTTATATCGGATCGGGAGAACACGGACACGTATTTGTCGGGGCGAACGTTCCGTTTGGAGCTGTTCAAGTAGGTCCTCAGAATATTTTTAAGGGATGGGACTGGTGTTCCGGTTATCATTACTCCGATAGTATCATTATCGGATTTAGTCATACGCATTTGAGCGGAACCGGATGTTCTGATCTGGGGGATATCCTTCTGATGCCTTATACGGGCGAGGTACGTACCGCCCGTGGCGAGCAAGATAATATAGAGGGAGCCGCTTCTTCCTATTATAAACATGCCAACGAAGCCGTAGCTCCGGGATATTACTCTTTGCTGATGGATAATGGCGTAAAGGCGGAGTTGACAGCGACCGAGCGTGTAGCCTTACATCGTTATACGTATCCGTCGGAAAGTGAGCATCGCCTCTTGATCAACTTGAAGGAGGGTATCGGTGATAAAGCGTATGACACTTATTTGAAGAAGATTGATGAGTACACGATCGAGGGGTACCGCTTTTCCAAAGGTTGGAGCCCACGTCACAAAGTATTTTTTACGTTGAAATGTGATCAGCCGATCGAGTCTTTGGCTGTATTCAACGATGATGAGGCCGCAGGTAATGATGAGTTGACGGGCGAGTCCGTTAAGGGAGTGATTACCTTTAAGGGAGATGCCCCGACCGCCTTGGTAAAGGTCGCTATCTCTTCCGTAAGTTGTGAAAATGCCTTGGCTAACTTACGTACGGAGCTTTCTCATTGGGATTTCGACGAGGTTCGTAACGAGGCTATCGATAAATGGAATGACCAATTGTCTTGTATCTCCATCGATACGAAAGATGAGCGTGCCAAGAAGATTTTCTATACCGCCATGTACCATGCGTTTATCGCTCCGACGTTGTATTGCGACGCGAATGGCGATTTCCGTGGCCATGACGATAAGGTGTATACGAACAATACTTGGAAGAACTATTCCACTTTCTCTCTATGGGATACGTATCGTACCTTGCATCCGTTGTTCACGATTATCAAGCCTCAATATGTGTCGGATTTGGTGAACTCGATGTTAAGCATTTACGACCAGCAAGAGAAATTACCGATCTGGCCGTTGATTGGTGGTGAGACGGACCAAATGCCGGGATATAGCGCTGTGCCTATTATCGCAGATGCCTATCTGAAAGGTTTTACCGGCTTTGACGCCGACCGTGCGTATCGTTATATGGTTGCTTCATCTGTCTATGAGAAGCAAAACGGGGTGCCGTACGTGTTGGAAAAAGGCTATATCCCTTGTGATAAGGTACGTGAGGCTACTTCTATCGCGATGGAATATGCCGCTGATGATTGGGGTATCGCCTTGATGGCGAAAAAAATGGGCAAGACGGAGGATTACCAAAATTACTTGAAACGTGGTAAATATTATACGCAGTATTTCGATAAGGATATCAACTTTATCCGTCCGAAAATGAATGATGGCAGCTGGCGTACGCCGTACGATCCGATCCAGTCCATACATAGCGTAGGCGATTTCTGTGAGGGAAATGGCTGGCATTATACATTCTTCGTGCCCCAGCATCCGGAAGGCTTGATCGAGTTGATGGGTGGTGACGCTCCGTTTATCTCGAAACTGGATTCTTTGTTCTTGGTGGAAGGTGAGTTAGGGGAGAACGCCTCTCCGGATATCAGTGGCTTGATCGGCATGTACGCCCATGGAAATGAGCCGAGCCATCATGTTACTTACTTGTATCCTTACGCCGGCGAGCAATGGAAGACAGCCGAGAAAGTTCGTTACATTCAAGATGTGTTCTATACCGACCAGCCGGAAGGCATCATCGGAAACGAGGATTGTGGCCAGATGTCCGCTTGGCATATCATGTCTGCCTTGGGATTTTACCAAGTGAATCCTTCCAATGGCGTATTCGTGTTCGGTAGCCCGTTATTCGATAAGGCTTCCGTTCATTTGCCGGAGGGTAAGACTTTCGAGGTCGTAGCCCAGAACAACAGCAAGGAGAATGTATATATCCAATCCGTGTTGCTAAATGGTAAACCTTATAACAATTCTTATATTCTGTATGATGATATCGTGAAGGGAGGGAATCTTACCTTTGTGATGGGCAACACGCCGAATAAGGAGTTCGGAGCTGCCCCGGAAAATCGTCCGAAGACGGCTGAGTAAATAGCTCCCTTACCAGTGAGCGGTTTGCTCTGTTACCCGTGAGACAACGTCTCACGGATTGCCGGGAAAGTACCCGGCTGAGGAGCAAAGAATAATTAACGAATTAATAATCGACAAAATGAAGACAAAGCTTAAAACTTCGATGGCCCTTTTGGCTTCCGTTTTCCTGTGGGTGTCATGTGCCGGTGGCGGAGGGACTTCTCCTTCTGCGATGGACCCGGTGGATTACGTGAATCCTTATATGGGAAACATCAGCCATTTATTGGTGCCTACTTTCCCGACCGTGCATTTGCCGAACAGTATGCTACGTGTATATCCGGAGCGTGCGGACTTCACGGGTGACCGTCTGGGCGGTTTGCCTATTATCGTGACAAACCATCGTGAGCGTTCTGCGTTCAATTTATGCCCTTATCAAGGTGACGAATCCGGCTTGCGACCCGTGATCGCTTATAGCTATGACCGGGAGAAGATTTTGCCGTACCGTTATCAGGTATATCTGGATAATGAGGAAATCGACGTGGACTTCGCCCCGTCCCATCAAAGTGCCGTATATTCGCTCACTTTCGAGAAAGAGGGACCGGCTTATCTGGTATTTAACAGCCGTAACGGACAGCTACAAGTAAATGGTAACGCCGTAAGCGGTTATCAATATATAGATAAGAAAACGAAAGTCTTTTTTTATATGCCGAGACGAACCAGAAGCCTGTGAAAGCGGGGGTATTGTCGAACGGCAGTGTCAACTATAACGAGACTTCCGTGGAAGGTATCAATGCCGCTATCGCCCTTTCCTTCGGGGAGGACGTGAAGAAACTTGGCGTTCGCTACGGTATCTCTTTTATCAGCGAGGAACAGGCGAAGAAGAATCTGGAGCGTGAGATCGCCGCTTACGACGTGGATGTGGTAGCGAAGATCGCCCGCAACGATTGGAACGACGCTTTAGGTAAAATACAAGTACAAGGCGGTACCAAGGATGAGAAGACCGTATTCTATACCTCTTTATATCGTTGCTACGAACGCCCGATAAACTTGAGCGAGGACGGACATTATTACAGTGCTTTCGACGGAAAGATCCATGAGGATGGCGGACGGTCTTTCTATACGGACGACTGGATTTGGGATACCTACCGTGCTACACATCCCCTGCGTGTCTTGATCGATAATGAGCGTGAGAACGATATCATCAACTCTTATCTCCTGATGGCGGAGCAGATGGGTACCGATTGGATGCCTACCTTCCCGGAGGTGACAGGAGATACACGCCGTATGAACTCAAACCATGCTGTCGCTACCGTGATCGACGCTTACCGCAAGGGCTTGCGTGGGTTTGAGCTGGAAAAAAGCCTATATCGCTTGTAAGAAAGGTATCGAGGAAAAGACCTTGATCCCGTGGTCTGCCGCTCCCGCCGGTTGGTTGGATGATTTCTACAAGGAACATGGCTATATTCCCGCATTGAGACCGGGAGAAAAGAGACGGTGCCTAACGTATCCATTTGGGAAAAACGTCAGCCGATCGCCGTGACTTTAGGTACTTCGTATGATGAATGGTGCTTGTCCCAGATCGCTCAAGAATTGGGAAAGAAAGACGAGGCGGATTATTATTTGCGTCGCTCTTACAATTACCGGAACGTATTTAATCCGGAGACAGGTTTCTTCCATCCGAAAGATAAGGATGGCAAGTTTATCTATCCATTAGATTACCGTTATGATGGCGGTCTAGGTGCCCGTGATTATTACGATGAGAATAACGGATATATTTATCGTTGGGACGTACAGCATAATATCGGTGACTTGATCTCTTTGATCGGAGGCAATGAGGCGTTTACCTCTGCCTTGGATTCCATGTTCAATACGCCGCTGGGTATGTCTAAATGGCAATTCTATTCCACGCTTCCGGATCATACGGGTAACGTAGGTATGTTCTCTATGGCGAATGAGCCGAGCTTGCATATCCCGTACTTGTATAATTATGCGGGTAAGCCTTGGATGACCCAGAAACGTATTCGTACCTTATTGAATCAATGGTTCCGCAATGATTTGATGGGTGTGCCGGGCGATGAGGACGGTGGTGGTATGTCCGCTTTCGTTGTTTTCAGCCAGATGGGATTCTATCCGGTGACTCCGGGTTCTCCTACCTATAATATCGGTAGCCCGATGTTTACCGACGTGAAAGTGGATATGGGTAACGGCAATACGTTCGAGATCCGTGCGAATAACGCATCCGATGAGAATAAATACGTACAATCCGCTAAGTTGAACGGCGTAACCTTGAACCAGCCTTGGTTCAATCATAGCGATATCGCCGCTGGTGGTTTGTTAGAGTTAGAGATGGGGCCGAAAGCGAATAAGGAATGGGGATTGGGAACGCCTCCTCCTTCTGCCGCTCCGATGCCTAAGTAAAAAAAAAAGCGTGTTGCGATTGTCGCAACACGCTTTTTTATGCCAATACCTTAACGATTAATTTCTTTAGTTCTTTTTTATATCAATGGGCTTCACTACATAATCCGTGAATTCACATTGTTTGGCGATCTCCTTTTCCCTTTCGAAAGCGAATGCCGTGAGCGCTATGATCGGAATGGTCTTGGATAAGGTGCGGATTCTGCGAGTCGCTTCGAATCCGTCCATAACCGGCATTTTTATGTCCATCAGGATTAGGTCCGGATGATATGTCTCGAACATATCGATAGCCTCTTGCCCGTTTAGCGCATGATAAAGTTGGTATTGCTTGCCAAACAAGGTTTCCAAAAGGAAATAATTCTCATATAACGTCCTCGGCGATTAAGATGGAATGATGCCTATCTGAACGGGGCGTTTCTTCGGATTGGACGGGGATATCCGGTGAAAGCTCAATATCAGTCCGTTTTGTCTCCAAAGGCAGAGTGAACCAAAAAGTGGAACCCACCCCTTCTTCAGAGTCTACGCCGATTTTACCTCCTAATGCCTCGATAATGGTTCGGCTGATGGTTAATCCCAATCCCGTACCTTGCTGGAAAGTATCTACCTTGATGAATCGCTCGAATATACGTCTTTGGTTTTCCGCGGAGATACCGATACCTGTATCTTTCACGCAGACTCGGATAAAATCCCTTCTATCTCATAATAAATCGTGATACTTCCTTTTGTGGTAAATTTGATAGCGTTATTCACGAAATTAGATATCACTTGCATAACCCTCCGCTCATCGGTTTTAACGATTACGGATGGGGAGCCGAGATCAAAGATAAGAACCACGTCTGAAGGCATCTTTATAGAGTCTGCCAATGCGATTTCGCCACATATATCCTTGATGTCCACTTCCTCGAAATGATAATCCATGGTTCCCGCCTCGATTTTAGAGAAATCAAGGATATCATCGATCAGTTGCAGTAGCAAATCATTGTTTTTATGAATGATATCTAAATAAGATTGACGCTCTACCTCATCATCAATCTCGGCGATTATATTTGAGAACCCGACGATAGCGTTCAGCGGCGTGCGTATCTCATGACTCATATTCGCCAAGAATGCGGACTTCAATTTATCAGCTTCCTTTACCTTGATTAGCTCGATCTCCTTTTCCCGTTGCTGGGTTATGTTGGAGGTATAGCTTACGATCCTATTAGGCGTTCCGTCATCGTTGAATTTATAGGAGCGTACATTGGAGTTGAACCAGAATGTTTTGCCATTGAGGATACGCCTGTAGGCCGCTACGAAGTTATTGATCTTCCCTTGCAGGAGAGGTTTGAACTGTTTATTATATACCCGGTCAAAATCATCCGGATGGATTGAGGATTTATAGTCTTCTTGATTCTTGAAGTTGTAATCATGAATCGCTTTTAGCCCCTCATTATTATTAATGTCTTCATTGAGGCCAAAATCTACGGTCAATTTATCATTCTCTACATCGTATTCCCAAAGAATGGAATCCCCGGTATCTACTGATACTTTTAGCCGGGCTAGGCTATTTTCGATTTGTTCCCGCTTGATGTGATTCTCGGTATCGTCGAATACAATATAAATATAGCCGAATATATTATCAAGAGAGTCTTTTAATGTGACTCCTTTTACCAACAGATGCTTTGTTTTAGAATCATGATGACTATCGTAATAGCCGTTTTGAGAAGCAACCTTGAAATCATAATTAAGAGGAAAGAATATATCTTTTCCGTTTTTGAGGCTTTGGTTTACATATTTCGGGATATTAGGATTCTCGAACATATTCAGTCCCACGGCCTGCTCACGGGTAACACCAAAAATATCGAGATCCGCTTGGTTGATATCTACCAACACTCCATTCTCATCATAAAGTTCGGCGCCCCAAGGCATCTTGTCGAAAATGATCTTAAACTTCGTCTCGCTTTTCATGACTTGCATAGCCGTATGTTCTACTAATCCTTGAACTTCCCTCTTTCAATGGCTATGGAAAGGATATCAGCCAACATATGTAAGTTCTCTATATCTAAGGCACTCCAGTTCCGTTTCTTTTTACAGAATCAAAGCCGATAAATCCGGATGGTTTGCCTTGCTTGAAAATAGGGATGACTAATAAGGATGAAACCTCTTGCAAAATCAGAAGATGCTGCTCACTCTTCGCCTCTTCCGGCATTTTAGAGACATCATGAATAACGATATCCATGCCCTTTTTGATACTGTCGTACCACCAAGGAATCTCGTCTTGCGGGAGTTGACGCAGTAAATCCTCTCGCATAGAGATAATGCCATCACAAGTAACTTCATTCGTAAAATCAACAGTATGAGTTTGTTCGTCAAATGTTCCGATATACACCCGATCCACATCGAAAAATTGTAAGATGCGGAATAGCGCTTGGTCAATAACCGAGTTTTTTTTGGCTCCAAGAAGAAGTGACAATACATCCGACATCGTTTTTCGCAAATCAATCATATTGGCCAAAATCAAGTCGGTCTTTTCATCTTCTACATCGGTCTTCTTGTCTATAGCCTCATTAAGAAATGTTGTATTGGAATGAATGTTATTCATGATAAATTGAGTGTACTAAATTTATTCGAAAACAAATGTAAGTATAAACTTTGATTATTTTTTGTTTTAGTGTTTATTATATTATTATCGTGGCTTTAAAAATAATTTTGTACGTTTGTAGATGGTTGAATTAAACTTGAAATCTATGGATAATAAAATCATATTGACGATAGGCCGCCAGTTCGGAAGCGGTGGCCGCGAGATCGGACAACGTTTGGCGAAGGAGTTGGGTATCGGTTACTATGATAAGGAACTGATTACCGTGGCGGCCCGTGAGAGTGGATTATGCGAGGATGTTTTCGAGAAGGCAGACGAACGTGCCTCCAGTGGTTTATCGTACGCTTTTACGATGGGGGATTCTTCTTTTTTATGGGAGGGATGTTTACGCCTTATAATGATATTTTGTCTAATGATGGTCTTTTTAAGATACAGAGTGACGCTATCCGTAAATTGGCGGAGACTGAGTCGTGTGTTTTGGTAGGGCGTTGCGCTGATTATATCCTCCGGGATAATCCGGCTTGTTTGAGCTTCTTTATCCATAGTTCAGTGGAGAGCCGGGTCCAAAAGACCGTGGAAAGGCATGGTGTGACGGTGGAAGAGGCGAAGAACATGATGGAGAAGACTGATAAATCCCGTGCGGCTTACTATAATTATTATACGAATAAGACATGGGGAATGGCCTCTTCTTATAATTTCTCGATCGATGTATCCGTATTAGGGATCGACGAGACCGTGGAATTTATGAAAAGCTTTATCGAGCGCAGATTGAATAAGCGTCCGCCTCATTTCGGATAAATCGTATTCTTGAGAAACCATTATTGAATAGAGATTAACCTATTAAAACTAAGAAAGTATGCGAAAACCTTTTATTACTGTTCGGCTGACCCATGGTATGTTGGGCGCCTTGTTAGTTTCCACCTGTGCTTGTTCGGGCACGAAGTGGACGGAGGTGGAGAAAGATTCTATCCGTATCGTTACCCAGCAAGAAGGAGCTGTATTAGGATATTCCGCCAATTCGGGGTGAGACTTCTTACTGTTGACGGATATGCCTTCAAAGATCTGAATCGGAACGGGCGGCTTGATCCGTATGAGGATTGGCGTCTTACGCCCGAGGAACGTGCCGTTGATTTGGCCGGACAGTATCTACAGAGGAAATCGCCGGATTGATGCTTTATAGCGCCCATCAATCTATCCCCGGTGCCTCGAAAGGGTTTGGAACTTCTACCTACAATGGCAAATCTTTTGATGAGAGTGGAGCCCAGCCATCCGATCTTTCCGATGCGCAGCGTAAATTCCTCACCGAGGATAATGTTCGTCATGTATTGGTTACGAGAGTACAAAGCCCAGAAGTGGCGGCTCGCTGGAATAATAATGTGCAAGCTTTAGTGGAGGGCATCGGTCACGGTATCTTACGGTCGTTGATAATCCCGATGAGGCGGATTTCACCATCGTCTTTATGACGAGCCCGAACAGTGGTACGGGGTATGATAAATCCGATCGTGAGAAAGGTGCAAACGGTTATATGCCTATCAGTTTACAGTATAATGATTATACCGCTACCTATGCCCGTAACCCAAGTTTGGCGGGGGAGATCCGTTTGAGAATTTCACGAACCGTTCTTATAAAGGTAAGTCCGGTGAAGCAGCTAATAAGCAGGATATGCTTTCTGTTTTGGAGACAAAGGCTAAAATGAAAGGTAAGCCTGTAATCGTATCTTTGGAGATGGATAAGCCCACGATTATGTCCGAGTTCGAGGGTTCGGCGGATGCCATTCTGGTGAACTTCGGTGTACAAAACCAAGCGGTCTTGGATATCATCAGTGGAAAAGCCGAGCCTTCCGCTTTGTTGCCTTTGCAGATGCCGGCAGATATGCGTATCGTGGAGGAGCAATTCGAAGATGTTCCCCGGGATATGAAATGCTATACGGATAGCGAGGGCCATCTGTATGATTTCGCTTTTTGTATGAATTGGAAAGGCGTTATCGATTATGAGCGAGTGACTAAATATAAATAGAGTAAATTACATTTTTGTGTTTTTGTGGCTACGGTATCTATATATAATGCCTAAATTTGCATGGTAATATTATTAAGTGCAGACCATGAAAATTATGACATTGCAGGGAACGGACAAATTGTTATATGAACTTGTCGCACCTTTGGTCATGAATCCAGCCATTTTGCGACAAAATAACAATTACCCTTTTAAAACATCTCGTAGCCACGTTTGGTATATAGCCTTTCATGAAACAGCTGTTGTTGGTTTTATGCCTGTAAAAAAAGGACATCTCTATTACTCTATAGACAATTATTTCGTGAGTGGTGATGATCCTTCGGTATTGAGTGAACTTTTGAAGAAGTCATAAAGGATTTTTCATCTCAAGCTTCACTTATGGCTGTTGTGCATAAACGTCATGTAAAAGTGTTCTCACAAAAAAAGTTCCAGACATGTGTTGAGTGGAAAAATTATGATAAAATGCATTATTTACCGGAGGTAGAGTCATGATGCGAAGAATGGATGTGTACGAGGCGACAGAGAAAAGATTGAAGATCATTTTTGATTATTTCGATTACGTATACGTCTCTTTTTCCGGCGGAAAGGATAGTGGTGTACTGTTGAATTTGTGTGTAGATTATATTCGTAGATACGCTCCGGGACGAAAATTAGGTGTATTTCATATGGATTATGAGGTTCAATACAGCCAGACGATCGAATATGTGGAAAAGGTTTATGCCGCTAATTCCGATATCCTTGATATTTATCATTGTTGTGTTCCTTTTAAAGTCCAGACATGTACATCTATGTTTCAACAATATTGGAGACCTTGGAGCGAGGAGTACCGGGATATCTGGGTTCGAGAGATGCCCCATTCATGTCTCCGGGCGAAAGACTTTGACTTTTTCAAGGAGGACATGTGGGATTATGATTTTCAGAATATGTTCCCTTTTTGGTTGTATCAACGGAAAATGGGCCGGCGTATATGTTGCCTTGTTGGTATCCGTACCCAAGAGAGTTTTAATAGGTGGCGGGCCATACATAGTGATAAGAATTACAGAAAACTAGCTAATTATAAATGGACTCGCAGAATGAATTATTCTATATATAACGCATATCCTATTTATGATTGGAAAACTCAGGATATCTGGATAGCGAACGGAAAGTTCGGTTGGACATATAATCATTTGTATGATTTGTATTATCAAGCAGGGGTGCCTTTGTCCCGGCAACGTGTGGCGAGCCCATTCATATCCCAAGCGATATCCACACTGTTCATTTACAAAGTTGTCGATCCCGACATGTGGGGAGGATGGTTGGACGTGTAAACGGTGTTGGCTTTGCCGGTATATATGGGAATACCTCCGCTATGGGATGGAGGGCTATCAAGTGCCCAGCCGGGTTCTCTTGGGAGAAATATATGTATTTTCTCCTAAATACTTTACCCGAAGAAACTCGTGAGAACTATTTGAATAAGTTAAGAGTCAGCCGTAAATTCTGGAGAGAAAAAGGAGGATGCCTCAGTGAGGAGACTATCGCTAAGTTACGGGCGGCTAATATTCCTATCATTGTGGAAGAATGTACCGCTTACCATACGGATAAGAAACCGGTACGGATGGAGTATATCGATGATATCAATATACCTGAGTTTAAAGAAATCCCTACTTACAAACGTATGTGTGTTTGTATTTTGAAAAACGATCATACATGTAAGTATATGGGTTTTTCCCAGACAAAACGAGAAAGGGATATGAGAAAAGAAGTAATGGACAAATATAATTTTTATAAGCATGGGAAACTTTGTTAGTCCGGCATATGGTGTTAGGGCTGTCCCTATAGAAAAAATTGTAGCCAACAGCTATAACCCTAATATCATGGCACCACCGGAAATGCGATTATTGGAACTTTCCATTTGGGAAGATGGTTATACGATGCCTTGCGTCTGTTATTATCTTGAAGAGGATGATTTATATGAGATAGTAGATGGTTATCATCGTTATCTGGTTATGAAGCAATCTCAAAGGATTTATGATCGTGAGAAAGGAATGTTGCCTGTAACGGTGATTGAGAAAGATATTTCAAACCGAATGGCTTCAACCATTCGCCATAACAGGGCTCGAGGGATGCACAACTTGGAACTTATGACGGAGATTGTTACGGAGTTGGTCAAATCTGGGATGTCTGATAAGTGGATCATGCGTAATATTGGAATGGATAAAAATGAGTTACTTCGGTTCAAGCAGATTTCGGGATTAGCTGAATTATTCCGGGATAAAGAATTCGGTTGGTCTGATGACTGGTCGGAAGAAGATTAAGCTTCTTACATTTTGTTTGGCTGAGCGTTTTTTGCCTTTTATGGCTCTGTTGAGTACATATATACTAATTTTTTTGTACATTTGCCCCCGACTTTTCACATAGGGGTGCCCGAGTCATACGGGCTGAGATTATACCCATCGAACCTGATCCGGGTAATGCCGGCGAAGGGAAAATAAGGTAGAACTAGGAAATAAAGGGGGCGTTACCTCTATGTGCTCCCTGATGTTTAAACTTTAATTAGTTATTAAGATGGAACAGATTGTTTCAAGTGGAATCATTGACTCTTACTTCGAGAAGTTGAAGAGCAACTTGTCTGTGGATGTAGCGATCGTGGGAGGGGGACCTTCCGGTATCGTGGCCGCTTATTTCTTGGCGAAAGCCGGTAAGAAGGTGGCGTTGTTTGATCGTAAGCTGGCTCCCGGTGGAGGTATGTGGGGCGGCGCTATGATGTTCAACGATATCGTGGTGCAGGAAGAGGCTATGCCGATTATCAAGGAATTGGGCGTAAGTTATAAGGAGGGTGCTAACGGCACGTATATCATGGATTCGGTACATACCACTTCCGCTTTGATTTATCAAGCGACGAAGGCGGGCGCTACGATCTTTAACTGCTATTCGGTAGAGGACGTGGTGTTTCATAACGATGCCGTAGCCGGTGTGGTAGTGAACTGGGCTCCGGTAATCCGTGAGGGGATGCACGTGGATCCGTTGACGATCATGGCAAAGGCTGTCTTGGAAGGTACGGGGCATGATTGCGAGATCGCCCGTGTGGTAGCCCGTAAGAATGATATCCAATTGAATACACCGACCGGAGGCGTGATCGGCGAGCGTTCCTTGAATGTGGAGCTGGGTGAGCAGACGACGGTGGAGAACACGAAGGAGATCTACCCGGGATTATTCGTTTCCGGTATGGCCGCTAACGGCGTAAGCGGTAGCTTCCGTATGGGACCGATCTTTGGCGGCATGCTGATGAGCGGCAAGAAGGCGGCTGAGTTGATCTGCGAAAAGCTTGGGAATTGAGAATTGAGAATTGAGAATTGAGAATTATTGATTGTTGTATCTTTAATTTTCAATTCTCAATTCCCAACGGTTTTTCCTTGTCTCAAGAATAAGAATCCCGTTATGATCAACGCCGTGGATAATCCCGTATAGAATACAGAAATGAAAGAATTCGGCAGTAAATGGAGCGCACGGATCGTGATCCCGAAAGCGATCATGAAGATCATGATAATCCAACCTTTCACGTCGAAGAAAGAGAACGGGCAATGTTTCCCGTTTTTCCGGGAGATCCGTTCGGAATGTTTATAGAAAAGCCGTTTAAAGACCAAATTGAAGAAAAGTAAGAAAACGATGGTCGCTTCCCCGATCTTGAATAACCAATAATGGGTATCGTTTAACCATGTGACGATACCGATGCGTAAGATATTGATACCGGCGAAAATCCATACGCAACCGGCGGTATATAATAATACCTTTTATTTACTCCAAACTTCATCTATCTTTTATTTACCGCAAACTTACAACATTCATGTAAAAACGGAAAAATATCCTTATCTTTGTGCCATGCGTGAGAAAATGAAACAGAGGGTTGTACAATACGTGGTGCTGATGGCCGGCATCTTGGCATTGCTTTCTGTGGTTATCCCTCACCATCATCACCGGGACGGGATGCCTTGTTATCAATCCTTGACCGCGGAGCAAGCGCATGGCGATAAAAGCACTGATACGCATGATTGCGGTTGCGACGGGCATAACTTGGCCTATTTCAGTACGCATATTTCTCATTTTATGGATGGAGATGTGGATATACATCTGATGCCGTTACTCGTCTTATTTGATTACATTTATCCACCTGAACCGGCGTTTTGCGGACAGCTCCTTGATCACGAGAACGCCCCCTACATTGAGTCGCTGCACGACGCTTGGATAGTGAGTGCCTCGGGACTTCGTGCCCCTCCTATGTCTTGATACCTCGTTTGTGAGAGCGGGTGAGGACAGACTTGCCCCTATCTATTTATTATTAACGATATCAAGATTTTTTACACAATGAAGAAAATATATTTGGTAGGTGCGATGTGCGCTTACCTGTTTGCCGGTTGTGCGGGAAATGCGTCGCAAGCCGGACACGATGAGCATAATCATGAATTAGAGGCTCACGATCATGATCATGAGGGACATGAACACGAAGGCCATGACCATGAGCATGAGGCCGGTGGTACCCATCCCGGCGAGATTGTCTTTAAGAAGGCTTTAGCCGAGGCCGTTGGTTTGCAGACTGTAACGGTTAATCCCGCTCCTTTCACGGATGTGATTAAGACGAGCGGACGAGTAATGGCGGCGCAAGGGGAGGAGTCCGTGATCGTCGCTACCGTTCCCGGCGTGATCTCGTTTGGTAGCTTGCCGTTCGTGGATGGTACGGCGGTACGCAAGGGACAGGCCGTGTTGAGTATCGCTTCCAACGCCCTCTCGGATGGAGACGTGGCGGCAAGGGCTAAATTCGCTTATGAGACAGCGAAAAAGGAATACGAGCGTATGCAAGCCTTGGTAGGCGATAAGATCGTATCCGCCAAGGATTTCGAGCAGGCCCGCTTGAATTACGAGAACGCCAAGGTCGCTTATGAGGCGATAGCGGGAAAACAGACGGCGAAAGGCGTGTCTGTAGTCTCTCCCTTGAACGGTTACTTGAAGAACATCCAAGTGAAAGAGGGTGATTATGTATCCGTAGGTCAGCCTTTGGCTACGATCTCGCAAAACAATCGTTTGGTATTGCGTGCGGACGTGTCTGAGAGGTATTACAACGATCTTCCCATGATCCAAACCGCTAATTTCATGACTCCGTATGATAACGCTCTCTATAAATTGTCTGATTTGCGTGGACGGTTGTTATCGTATGGAAAGGCTTCCGATATGAACTCTTTCTATGTACCGGTGACTTTCGAGTTCGATAATAAAGGAGCGGTTATCCCCGGTTCTTTCGTGGAGATCTTTTTGTTGACAAAGCCGATGGAGAATGTCTTGAGCGTGCCTGTCTCCGCCCTTATCGAGGAGCAGGGCGTTTATTCGGTATTTATCCGTCTGGATGAGGAAGGCTATAAGAAGCAATGGGTGACGCTGGGAGCGAATAACGGCTCGGAGGTACAGATCCTTTCCGGATTGAAACCGGGCGATGAGGTCGTGACCCGTGGCGCTTACCAGATCAAGTTGTCTTCCGCTTCTAACGCGATACCGGCTCATAGCCATAGCCATTAATAGGAGGGACGTTGCATGTTAAATAAGATAATTTATTATTCATTGCACAACCGGTTGGTAATCTTGGTTTGTGCGCTATTGCTGATGATCTGGGGTACGTACACGGCGTTTAATACGGACGTGGATGTGTTCCCGGACTTGAACGCCCCAACGGTCGTGATCATGACCGAGGCGAACGGTATGGCTCCCGAGGAGGTAGAACGCTTGGTGACATTCCCTGTGGAGACTGCCGTGAACGGTGCGATGGACGTGCGGCGTGTACGTTCCTCGTCTACCACCGGATTCTCCGTGGTTTGGGTAGAGTTCGATTGGGGTACGGATATTTACCGGGCTCGTCAGATCGTGTCCGAGAAACTGGCAGTCTTGGGTGAGAGCCTTCCCGAGAACGTAGGTAAACCGACCTTAGGCCCGCAGTCATCCATCTTGGGTGAGATGATGATCCTCGGTTTGACCGCCGATTCCACGTCTTTGTTGGACTTACGTACGATCGCCGACTGGACGATCCGTCCCCGTTTGTTGTCTACGGGCGGTGTGGCGCAGGTGGCCGTGATCGGTGGCGATATTAAGGAGTACCAGATCTTGTTGGACCCGGCTCGTATGAAGCACTACGGTGTAGGGTTGAACGAGGTGTTGGATGTTTGTCGGAATATGAACCGGAACGCCAATGGTGGTGTATTGTATGAGTTTGATAATGAGTATATCATCCGGGGTGTATTGTCTACGTCGAAGGCGGAAGAGATCGCTCAGGGTGTGGTGAAGACCGTGAATGAGTATCCGGTTACGCTGGGTGATATCGCTACGGTTAAGATCGGCGGTAAAAGCCCGAAGCTGGGAACCGCTTCCGAGCGGACAAAGCCAGCCGTGCTGATTACCGTGACCAAACAGCCGGATACGAGTACGGAGAAGTTGACGGAGAAGCTGGACGAGATTGTTGTCGATTTGCGGAAGAACTTGCCGGCGGATGTACATGTCTCTACGGATATATTCCGCCAGAGTCATTTTATCGATAACTCTATTAATAATGTAAAGAAGAGCTTGTTTGAGGGTAGTTTCTTCGTGGTGATCGTCTTGTTCCTGTTCTTGATGAATATACGTACGACGGTGATCTCGTTGGTAGCCTTGCCGTTATCTTTGCTGGTCTCTATCATCGTATTGCACTACATGGGATTGACGATTAACACGATGAGCTTGGGAGGTATGGCGATCGCTATCGGTTCCTTGGTGGATGACGCTATCGTGGACGTGGAGAACGTGTATAAACGAATCCGGGAAAACCGGCTCTTGCCTCCGGATCAGCAACGCTCTACCTTGGAGGTGGTTTACGACGCTTCCCGTGAGGTACGTATGCCGATCTTGAACTCTACCTTGATTATCGTGGTGAGCTTCGTGCCCTTGTTCTTCTTGAGTGGTATGGAAGGCCGTATGTTGGTTCCGCTGGGTATCGCTTTTATCGTGGCGTTGTTTGCTTCTACGGTGGTGGCGCTTACCTTGACCCCGGTGCTTTGTAGCTATTTGCTGAACCGTAAAGCGACGGGAATGAAGGAACTGCGTGAGGCTTGGATAGCCCGGAAGTTGAAGGTGGTGTATAAACGGGCTTTGGAGTTAGCGTTGGCTTACCAGAAATGGGTGCTAGGTACCACGATCGCTTTGTTTGTGGTCGCCTTGGTGATCTTCTTTCATTTGGGACGTAGTTTCTTGCCCCCGTTCAATGAGGGTTCTTTTACGATCAACGTAAGCTCGCTTCCGGGAATTTCCTTGGACGAGTCGGATCAGATCGGACGCCGTGCGGAAGCGTTGCTGTTGCAAGTACCCGAGATAAAGACTGTGGCTCGGAAGACCGGTCGTGCGGAATTGGATGAGCATGCCTTGGGTGTGAATGTTTCCGAGATCGAGGCTCCTTTCGAATTGCAAGACCGTAGTCGGGATGAGGTGATGAATGATGTCCGCAAGAAGTTATCTACGATCAGCGGCGCTAATATAGAGATCGGGCAACCTATTTCCCATCGTATCGACGCTATGCTTTCCGGTACGGAGGCGAATATCGCTATCAAGCTGTTTGGTACGGACTTGAACCTGATGTTTACGGTCGGAAACCAGATCAAGGCCGCTATCCAAACGATCCCGGGTCTGGTGGACTTGAAGGTAGAGCAGCAGATCGAGCGTCCGCAGTTGACAATCACCCCGAAACGTGAGTTGCTGGCTAAATATGGCATTCCCCTGCCGGAGTTCGAGGAATATATCAACGTGATGTTGGGAGGAGAGGCCGTAAGTCAGGTGTACGACGATGGCAAGAGCTTCGACCTGACCGTGAAGACCTCCGACGCTAGCCGTGCCACGATGGATGATATTAGCAATCTGATGATCGATGCCGCCGGACAGAAAGTGCCGCTAAGCTACGTGGCCGATATCCGTTCGGTGACCGGTCCGAATACGATCAATCGTGAGAATGTGCAACGTAAGATCGTGATTAGCGCCAATGTATCGGAACGTGACTTGCGAAGTGTGGTTAATGAGATACAGGATCGGGTAGAGGCTAATATCCGTTTGCCGGAGGGATACCATATCGAATATGGTGGCCAGTTCGAGAGCGAGGCGGCGGCCAGCCGTACCTTATTGCTGACGTCGTTGATGTCGTTATTGGTGATCTTCATGTTACTGTACAATGAGTTCAAGGACGTGAAGGAGAGTGGCGTGATCTTGTTGAACCTGCCGTTGGCGTTGATCGGTGGCGTGATTATCCTATGGCTTACTTCCGGCGAAATCAGTATCCCGGCGATTATCGGTTTCATTTCCTTGTTTGGTATCGCTACCCGAAACGGTATGCTGCTGATCAGCCACTATACGCATTTGCGTGGAGAGGGAATGGGATTGCGTGAGTCCGTGATACAAGGTTCCCTAGACCGTTTGAACCCGATCTTGATGACGGCGTTGAGTTCCGCCTTGGCGTTGATCCCGTTGGCGTTGAATGGCGATCTTCCCGGGAATGAGATCCAAAGCCCGATGGCGACGGTGATCTTGGGTGGTTTATTAACCTCTACGTTCTTAAACGGATTCATCGTCCCGATTGTTTATCTGATAATGAACAAGAATAAAGAATAAGTTTTATGAAATCATATATTATAGTCGCCGCCTTGTCTGTATTGACAGGCGGCCTTTCCGCCCAGACTTCTATAGAGGACGTGCTCCGGAGCGTGGAGGCGAACAATAAGGATTTACAGGCGAACAGCCAGTTGGTCCAGTCGCAGAAGCTGGAGGCGAAGTTGGATAATAATTTGCCAGACCCTTCGGTCTCTTATTCGCATTTCTGGGGGAATAAAGAAGGGATGGGATTCACGGGCGAGTTCGTGGCTTCCCAAAGCTTTGATTTCCCGTCCGTATATGTCCGGAAGCATAAGCTGACGAAGGCGAAATCCGCGGGTTTGGATCGTCAAGGGATGGCTTTTCGTCAGCAAATCTTGTTGCAGGTGAAAGAGGTTTGCCTAGATTTGGTGCTGTTGAACCAGCAGAAGAACCTATTGGATACCCGTCTTAGGAACGCCGAGCAACTTTCCGCTTTTTATGCGACTCGTTTGGAGAAAGGAAATGCGAATATCCTTGAGACAAACAAGATCGATCTGGAATTATTGAACGCTCGGACAGAGGCCCGGATGAACGAGACTTCCCGTATTGCCAAGCTGCAGGAGCTGGCTACCCTGAACGGCGGTATCGCTATCGAGTTTACGGATACGGTTTACGCCTTGCCGGATAAGGATGTGCTTTCCTTTGATGAGCTGCGGACGGAGGCGATGCAATCCGATCCGCAATTACAGACCTTGCGTAGCGACCAGACGACAGCTCTTCGGCAGGTGAGCGTGAATAAGGCGAAAGGTCTGCCCGGCTTTGAGTTAGGGTATCGTATGAATCCCGCCTCGGGTGGAGAGCGTTTCAATGGTTTCTTGGTAGGAATTACCATCCCGTTGTTCTCGAACCGTAATAACGTGAAACAGGCGAAGGCTCAGGTCCGTTATACGGAGATGCAGTTGGAGAGCGCTTCTTTCACGGTAGAGAATGGGTTGAGGCAGCTATATGACCAGTCTGTCTCCTTAAAGAAATCTATCGATGAATATAAGGATGTGCTGAAAAGGCAGAATAGCTTGGTCTTGTTGAACAAGGCTATACAGGCCGGGCAAATCTCTATGATCGAGTATTTCGTGGATGTGACGACCTATTACCAAAGCGTGCAAAACTACCTGCAATTGCAAAACCAATACCAAAAGGTCATGGCGCAATTGTATAAGTATCGATTATGATAAGGAACACAACTGTGTTTTCTCTTGAACACAGTTGTGCTTATCCACAGATACAGTTGTGTTTTCTCACGAACACAACTGTATCTTTACGTTCTCTAAGGATAGCTTAAAGTCACGGATCAATTCTTTCATCACCTCTTCCACGGATAATTCCTCCCAGAATAAAGACGCTACCTGTCCGATCTCTAACTCGCCTTCCTTTAGGTCGCCCTCAAAGATTCCTTTCTTGGCACGTCCTTTGCCCAATAACTCACGTAATTCTTCCACGGACGCTCCCCGGGCTTCCGCTTCTTCCACTGCCGTAGCGAAATCTCCTTTTACCAGACGGGTAGGAGACAGTTTCTTTAATAATAACTTCGTATCGCCTTCCTTAAGATTCAAGCATAGTTTCTTGAAATTCTCGTGTGCCGAGCTTTCTTTGGTCAAGGCGAAACGAGTGCCTATCTGTACGCCGTCGGCCCCCTAGTGCGAGTGCCGCTAGCATCGCTTGACCGTTTCCTATACCTCCTGCCGCCAAAAGGGGGAGAGAGGTCGCTTTCCGGACAGCGGGGATCAGGCACATCGTAGTTGTTTCCTCCCGTCCGTTGTGCCCGCCGGCCTCGAAGCCTTCGGCAACGATGGCATCCACTCCGGCCTCCTCGCATTTCGTGGCGAATTTAGAGCTGCTTACCACGTGAACGACCGTCATGTCATGATCCTTCAAATACTTTGTCCATGTTTTCGGGTTACCGGCGGAGGTAAATACGATCTTCACTTTTTCCTCCACCAATATCCGCATCAAGGTATCGATTTCCGGGTACATCAGCGGGACATTCACGCCAAAAGGCTTGTCGGTCGCCGCCTCGCATTTACGGATATGTTCCCGGAGCACTTCCGGGTGCATGGAGCCTGCCCCGATCAATCCTAATCCACCGGCGTTACTAACCGCTGAAGCTAGCCGCCAACCACTACACCAAACCATTCCCGCCTGTATGATGGGATACTGAATACCAAAAAGACTACAAATTCGATTCATATTATTTCTTGCGTTAATCTCGCTAAAATTAGTGAACTATTTTTATTGGAACAACAATTTCTTTGTCGAGGTTGTTGAATAGGCATATAACTTTAAAATATAAGAGATATGCCAGAGAATATAATGAAAACGTTATGGGATGAGAGCGATGATCTTCACGATGAGACCATGTCTACCAATTCGGTATTGTCGGATGATTACACGTCTAATGACATTCAAGATTTACAAGAAACGATCGAAAATGAAAATATCGAGGACGGTATAGAGAGCGATTCGATTGAACATTGAATGAATGCATATTGGGTCCCCGAAGGGAAGATCTCCCTTTGGGGATCTTTTTTTGTGAATTGTGAAAATCTTTTTCCGGATTCTAAATAATAACAATTTGAAATAGAATTGTAACGCAAAACTTCGTTATCTTTGTCCATTGTAATTCTAATATAACAATGGCATGAATAAAACGCTTATGGCCGCAGGTTTAGCGGTTATTTTGGGAGCTTGTTCCTCCTCAAAGAAAAGCGATGTAGCGGAAGGCGCTACACCCAATCCGTTTTTTGCGGAGTATACGACACCGTTCGGGGTGCCTCCGTTTGACCAAATAGAGGTGGCTCATTACAAGCCGGCTCTTTTGAAAGGCATGGAAGAGCAGTCGAAGGAGATTGAGGCGATCGTGGCAAATCCGGATGCGCCGACATTCGAGAATACGATCGTGGCCTTAGACCAAAGTGGCGAGTTGCTTACTAAAGTAATGTATGCTTTCGGTGGCCAATCCAGTGTGAATACCACGGACGAGATCCAAGAGCTCGAACGTGAGCTTTATCCCCTTTTATCCAAACATTCGGATGATATCAGCTTAAATCCCAAGCTTTTCGCCCGGGTGAAATCCGTATATGAGAATCAGGCGAGCTTCCATCTGGATAAGGAACAGAAGAAGCTGTTGGAGGAAACCTATAAAAGTTTTGTCCGGGGAGGAGCCAATCTGCCGGAGGATAAGCAGGCAGAAGTTGCGTGAGCTGAACGAGAAGATATCCATGCTCCAACTTACTTTCGGACAGAATACCCTGAAAGAGACCAACGATTTCCAATTAGTGATCGATAATAAAGAGGACTTATCCGGTCTGCCGGAAGACGTGATCGTCAAGGCGGCGCAAACGGCCCAAGAGAATGGTCTGGATGGTAAGTGGGTGTTTACCCTCCATAATCCGAGCGTGATGCCTTTCCTTCAATACGCCGATAAGCGTGATTTGCGTGAGAAGATCTTCAAGGCGTATACGAATCGTGGCAACAATAATAATGAGAATGATAATAAGGAGGTCGTTAAGCAGCTGGTTGCCGCTCGTCTGGAGAAAGCCCGATTGATGGGATATGAGGATTATGCCGCTTTCGTATTGGAAGAGAATATGGCGAAGAACGAGAAGAACGTGTACGACTTGCTTGATAAAATCTGGCCATCTGCCTTGGCGAAAGCGAAAGAGGAATTGGCCGATATCAACGCCGAGATCAAGAAGGAAGGCGGTAATTACGAGGCCGAGGGCTGGGACTGGCGTTATTATTTCGAGAAAGCCAAGAAAGCGAAATATAACTTGGACGAGAACGAGATGCGTCCTTATTTTGAGTTGGGACATGTACGTGAGGGCATCTTCTATGTAGCCAATAAATTATACGGTATCACGTTTACCGAGATCAAGGACATCCCGAAACCGGACCCCGACGCTCTCGCTTTCGAGTGCAAGGATAAAGATGGTACGCATCTGGGCGTATTGTATATGGATTTCTTTACCCGCCCGGGCAAAGGAGGTGGCGCATGGTGCGGCGGTTACCGTTCACAAACGTATAAGGATGGGAAACGGGTAGCCCCGGTGGTTACTACCGTATTTAATTTCAGCAAACCGGCGGAGGGACAACCGGCGCTTTTGACGGCCGACGAGACCGAGACCGTATTCCATGAGTTCGGTCATGCCTTGCACGGTTTATTCTGCGATGTTCATTATTATGGCGTGTCCGACGTGCCTCGTGACTTTGTGGAGCTACCTTCGCAAGTCGATGAGCATTGGGCCGTTGAGCCGGAGGTATTGAAAGTGTACGCTAAACATTACCAGACCGGCGAGGTAATACCGCAAGCCCTTGTAGACAAGATGATCAAGAGTGGCAAGTATGGACAAGGCTTCGCTACGACGGAGTATCTGGCCGCCTCTTATCTGGATATGGATTATCATGTATTGAAAGAGATCCCTGCCGATTTGGATATTGAGAAATTTGAGGCGAAGGTCTTGGGCGATCGTGGTCTGATCCGTCAGATTCCGTCTCGCTATCGCTCCACTTATTTCGGACATACGATGGAAGGTGGATATACAGCCGGTTATTATAGTTATATCTGGGCGGAAGTGTTGGATTGCGACGCTTTCCAAGCTTATAAGGAGACGGGTAATATCTTCAACCCGGAGGTTGCCTCTAAATTCCGTAAATACGTACTGACCCCGGGCGGCATCGACGACGCTATGGACATGTACGTGAATTTCCGTGGCAAACAACCTAGCATCGATCCGCTGTTGGAGAACAGAGGGCTAAAATGAGCAGAACAATTTATAACTCATAAATCAAAAAATCAGTAAAGATGAAACAATTAATTATGGCAGCAGGATTAGCCGTTATGCTTACTGCCTGCGGTACTTCCGAAAAGAAGACCGTGGAGGGTGAGAACCCGTTCTTTGCGGAATATACCACCCCGTTTGGAGTTCCACCTTTTGATCAAATCAAGTTCGAGCACTACAAACCGGCCCTATTGCAAGGCATGGAAGAGGGACGCAAGGAGATCGAGGCGATCGTGAATAACCCGGAGGAGCCGACGTTCGAGAATACGATTGTCGCTTTGGATGAGCAGGGTGCGTTGCTTCGGAAGGTCCAGATCGTTTTCGGTGGACAGAATAGCGTGAATACGAATGATGAGATGCAGGCGTTAAGCCGTGAGATGTCGCCGCTATTGTCAAAATATAGTGATGATATCAACTTGAATCCGAAATTATTCGCTCGTGTGAAGGCGGTATACGATAAGAAGGATGAGTTGGGTCTCGATAAGGAGCAAATGAAGTTATTGGAGGAGACTTATAAGGACTTCGTTCGGGGTGGCGCTAATCTTTCCGCTGAGGATCAGGCTAAATTGCGTGAGTTGAATAGCAAGATCTCCATGCTACAGCTTACTTTCGGACAGAATATGCTGAAAGAGACGAACGCTTTTAAATTGGTGATCGACAAGCAGGAGGATCTTTCCGGTCTGCCCGAGACCTTGATCGCTAACGCCGCTCAAGCGGCTAAGGATGCCGGGATGGAAGGCAAATGGGTATTTACCTTGCAGAACCCGAGCGTGATGCCGTTCTTGCAATATTCCGATAAACGTGAGTTGCGTGAGAAGATGTTCAACGCTTATATCAACCGTGGTAATAATAATAATGAGAACGATAACAAGGAAGTGGTTCGTGATTTGGTTGCCGCTCGTTTGGCGAAAGCGAAGTTGATGGGCTATGATGATTACGCTTCTTTCGTGTTGGAGGATCGTATGGCGAAAAGCTCGGATAAGGTTTATCAATTGTTAGATGAGGTTTGGAAGCCTGCTTTGGCGAAAGCGAAAGAGGAATTGGCCGATATAAACGCCGAGATCAAGAAAGAAGGCGGCAATTTCGAGGCCGAGGGCTGGGATTGGCGTTATTATTTCGAGAAGGCCAAGAAGGCTAAATTCAATTTGGATGAGAATGAGGTTCGTCCTTACTTGAAGTTGGATAATGTTCGTGAGGGTGCTTTCTATGTAGCTAATAAGTTATATGGTATCACGTTCACCCCGATCCGTAATATTCCGTTGCCTTATCCGGAAGCGCAGGCTTTTGAGTGCAAAGATAAGGATGGCTCTCATTTGGGCGTTATTTATTTCGATTTCTTCCCTCGTGCTAGCAAGCGTGGTGGTGCGTGGTGTGGTTCTTATCGTCCGCAGGCTTATAAGGATGGCAAGCGTGTGGCTCCGGTCGTAACGATCGTTTGTAACTTTAGCCAGCCCGCTCCGGGACAACCTGCGTTGTTGAGCGCTGATGAGGCGAATACATTGTTCCATGAGTTCGGTCATGGTTTGCACGGCTTGTTCCGTGACGTGCATTACTCCGGTGTTTCCGGTGTTCCTCGTGATTTCGTGGAGTTGCCTTCACAGGTTATGGAGCATTGGGTATTCGAGCCGGAAGTATTGAAGGTGTACGCTAAGCATTATCAGACCGGCGAGGTGATCCCGGCCGAGTTGATCGAGAAGTTGGATAAGAGCGGTAAGTACGGACAAGGTTTCGCTACGACGGAGTATCTGGCGGCTTCTTATCTGGATATGGATTTCCATGCGATCAGTGGTGACGCTGCGGATAAGAAGGTGATCAAGTTCGTTGACCAGACGAATAATGTTCCGGCCAACTTGAACGTGATGGATTTCGAGCAACAGACGTTAGGCCGTCGTGGTTTGCTGAAACAAATCCCTTCCCGTTACCGTACGACTTACTTCAACCATACGATGGGTGGCGGCTACACCGCCGGCTATTATAGCTACATCTGGGCTGAGGTATTGGATTGCGACGCTTTCGAGGCATTCAAGGAAACCGGCGACATCTTTAATCAAGAATGTGCCGATAAATTCCGTAAATATGTCTTGACCCCGGGCGGTATCGACGACGCTATGGATATGTACAAGAATTTCCGTGGCAAGGAACCGGGTACGGATCCGTTGCTGAAGAATAGAGGACTGAAATAATCTAGAAATGGAGATTTTATAAAGGCGGACCGGTTGGTTCGCCTTTTTTTGTATATGCTCAACCTCCCGGATCTGTATTACATTTGCTAAGTTTTATCACGAAAAAATAGCGATAGTATGGAGAAAAAGGATTTAGTAGAAGGGATGAGGTTGTATATCTATAAATTGCGTGTGGATGGGCGTTATTCCACGGCGAAGAGCTATCAGGATGCATTGAACTCATTCATGCGGTTTTGTGGGTTGGAGGTAATTCCCTATATCTATGTCAATAAGGAGAACCTTCGGCGTTATCAGGCCTTTTTGTTGAATAAAGGATGTACATGGAACACGGTGTCGACCTATATGCGTCGGATCCGTTGTGTGTACAACATGGCGGTGGAGGAAGGGTTGGCCCCCTATATCCCTTATTTATTTAAGGGAGTTTTCACGGGTATAGAGAGCAAACGCAAAAAGGCGTTACCACAGGATTTATTACGTTCTCTGATGACGGCCTCATTAGATGATCCGGAACTGAGAAAACACGGCAGGCATTGTGCCTGATGTTCCAGTTTTGCGGTATGGCATTCGTGGATTTCGCTCATCTGAAAAAGGAGAATGTCCGGGGTGGGGTTTTGGAATATAAACGCCAGAAAACGGGTACTCCGATGCTTATAGAGGTACAATCTACCGCATGGGAGTCGCTGAGGGAACTGTCAAGTGATGTAGGTAAGGACTCACCCTATTTGTTTCCTTTCTTGAAAGGGATAAAAGTGGGAAAAGAAGCCTACAAGGAGTACACTTCCGCTTTGGCCCATTTTAACCGGAATTTGAAGAGGTTGGCGAGAGCCTGCGGTGTGTCTATCCCGATCACCTCATATTCGATCCGTCATTCTTTTGCGATGATTTTGAAGGAACAGGATGTCCCGATTGAGATGATCAGCGAACTATTGGGCCATAAATCGATCAAGACTACGCAAATCTATTTGAAAAGTTTCTCGTTGGAAAAGATGTCTGCGGTGAATAAAATTTGTTTTGAGAGTGTGTACAATCATGTACCGAAAGTAGGGTAAAGGGAGTAGGCTACTTGGGGAGTAGCCTAAAAGGTGCGAGAACGGTTATCACCCGGTTGTAGAGACGGGGCACGCCCCGTCTCCCACTGTCTGATAGTAGCTTTAAGTTACCATTTGGAGGGGATGAGACGGGGCGTGCCCCGTCTCTACAGGAATACACACAGGTTATAAGGCATGGTGGAATGATACCGGGAACAAGAGGTCATTTCACCCGCATCACCATGTCTATACGTCTAGGATAAAATAAGAAAATCAAAGAATAGAGAGGATCATACGCCTACAATGAGTAAACAAGCGCATTTGTTTGCTTGTTTTTAGTTATTTTTTACTACATTTGCGCCGTGAAAGAATACGCTACTCCCCAAGTAGCCTAAGATTTCGAGAGATGGTAATTTTCAGTAATGCCACATTTAAAAATATAAAGTACTGTTTATCAAGATGATATAAAAGATTCTTGGTAGGGCTCTGAATTGCCGTGGGGTCTGTTTTCGGGCCACGGGATAACCACTGGAAAAGATAATCATAGAGATGGATATATTGACAGGCAAGTGCTCGGATAGGTTCATGGCGCATGTTCTGAAGCGACGTGACCAGGAGGCCGTCCGTTGGTACGTGCTCACGCTCCCTACCGCCGGTGGCGGGCGTGACAGGATCAGCCCCTCGAAGGGGCTGGACGCTGAGCTTTCCCGCCGTGAGCGTTGTGGGAGGCCTTGTTCGAGTATTTCTCCCCTCGTATGTCGAGGCGAGGAAGGTGGGCGGCAAGATGGTCAATACGAAACGGCCCCTGCTGTACAACTACGTGTTCGTCCACGCCTCGGAGGACGAGATCTTCCGCCTGAAGCGTACGCTTCCCTGTATAATTTCCTCCCCGGGTTTCCTCCGGCGGGCGGTCTTATTTCCCGTACCTCTCGGATCGTGAGATGGATACCTTGCGTTGGGTCGCGGCTTCTTACTCCAACGAGCTTCCCGTATACGTGCCAGATAGCGGCCGCTTGTTGAAAGGCGACCGTGTGCGTATCACCTCCGGCCCTTTTACCGACATGGAGGCGGAGGTGGTGGTGCAGCCGGGCGGTGGGCATAAGGACGTGATGGTGCGTATCCTCGACTGTCTGTGGGTCCCCTTGTTCGAGGTGAGAGCTGGGGAGTACGAGTTGATCGAGCTGAACACGGGGGGCAAGCACGTGTATACCCATTTGGACAACGACCGTCTGTCGGAGGGCTTGCACGGGGCCTTGGGCCGTTACCACGCCTCTGGCGTGGTAGTGGATGAGGATGCCCGTCTGGCCCGTGAGGTCCTGCGTGGCTACGCCTCTCTCCGTGGTGAGACCGACGTGATCCGTTGCAAGCTTTACTCTTTGCTCCTTCCAGCCTATCTGCTTTTGGGCGAGTCGGATGAGTTCGATCGTTTGCTCTCCACGATGCGCAGCATGCTCCCGGTGATAAAAGCGCCGCAATCCCGTGCCTTGTTGCTGGTCACGCTGTACGGCTGTACGGACAGCAGCCTCTACCAGCGCATGGCGCACGAGCTGGTTGGCCCTTGGATGGAGGAGGCCTCGCCCAAGAGGAGCAAGTCCGTGTTGATACGTCGTTTACGGGATTACGACCGCTGGTTCGGGCACGGGAACGGCGATGAATAAAAGATATGAGAGAAGAGAGAGAGACATGCGGCGTCCCTTCGGGCATCCGGCTGATGAACCTGTTGCGTGAGCGTTTGACAGAGATCATGGATCGTGAGCGTGCGAACCGAAACTCAATACACCTGTATTGCACGGGTCCCTACTGGGTAGCGTTCGAGCGTTCGGCCTACCAGCTGCATCGTGCGTTCCCGGATAGCGAGACCACTCCGTTGCGCCTGTTCGCCTACCCGTTCCCGATCGTGATGGTGTCCGTTACGGATCGCTCGCTCCGCTCATATACCCGCAAGCATATCTTGAGAAGAGACGGGTCGGATTACAAGCTATTGACCGTCCCCGGGTTTCCCTTGGCGGACTACCGTGAATGGCACGCCGGCGAGGTGGAGGGCTTGCCCCGGTTAAGCGAGAATTAGATAAGGGCAGAAAAGAAACGGTCGGATCCCCCGGATGGCAATGGCCGTCTCTAGCGGCTAGGAGACCCCTTGGCTTTGGCCGATAGGCTGACCCCGCTTTAACATATACCACTCCGGCCGTCCGGTGGTCCGGCCCTTTATAATTGAGAATTGAAAATTGAGAATTAAAGAGATGATAATAGCGGTAGATTTCGACGGTACGATCGTCGAGCACAAGTATCCGGCGATCGGTCGTGAGCTTCCTTTCGCCATCGAGACGTTGAGGAAATTGCAATCGGATCGGCATAAGCTGATCCTTTGGACGGTCCGTGAGGGCGGGCTCTTGGAGGAGGCGTTGTCCTTCTGCCGTGAGCGTGGCTTGGAGTTCTACGCGGTGAACCGTGACTACCCGGAGGAGGAGAGAGACCGGAACAACCACTTCTCCCGCAAGCTGAAGGCGGACGTTTTCATCGACGACCGCAACCTCGGCGGCCTCCCGGACTGGGGCACGATCTACGAGATGGTGACCAAGGGACTGAGCTATGAGGACTTGACGCGTAAATACGAGTCGGAATACGAGCCGGAGAAACCCAAAGGTTTCCTGTCCCGCCTTTTCCGTTAAGTCCGTGTCATCCGTGTTTAAAGAAATAAAAACGATAACAAAATAATATGAAGATCAAAAGACTACTGTTCCTATTCTCGCTGCCCCTTTTGCTGGCGGCGTGCACGTCCTACAAGAACGTGCCCTACCTCCAGAACCCGGAGGCGGTGAACGATTTCGAGGGGACGCTTCCCCTGTATGACGCCAAGATCATGCCGAAGGACCTGTTGAGCATCACGGTCAACACGACGGACCCTCAGGCGGCGGCCCCGTTCAACCTGACGGTGCAGACCCCGTTGAACGCGGCCCTGACGAACATCAACACGACGACGCAACCCACGTTGCAGCAATACCTCGTGAACAACTCCGGCGAGATCGACTTCCCTGTGATCGGTACGCTGAGGGTCGGCGGCTTGACGAAGAACGAGGCGGAGAGCCTGATCCGTGAGAGATTGAGGCCTTACTTGAAGGAGGCGCCCATCGTGACGGTGCGCATGGCGAACTACAAGATCTCGGTCTTGGGCGAGGTGGCCCGTCCGGGCAGCTTCACGATCGGGAACGAGAAGGTGAACGTTCTGGAGGCGTTGGCGATGGCCGGCGACATGACGATCTACGGCGTACGTGACAACGTGAAGCTGATCCGCGAGGACGAGAGCGGGAAGCGCAAGATCATCAACCTTGACCTGAACAACGCCGGAATCGTGACCTCCCCGTATTATTATTTGAAACAGAACGACATCCTTTATGTCACGCCGAACGAGACGAAGGCGAAGAACTCCGATATCGGTAACAGCACGACGTTGTGGGTGAGCTCGATCTCGATCTTGGTCTCGATCGCCGGCCTGTTGGTGAACATACTTAAATAATTGAAAATAGAGAATTGAGAATTGAAAATTTAGAGAGATGGTGGACGATGGTATAAATACAAGCAATAATAATAATAACAATAACAATCCGGAGGGGGAGGATCGTGAGATCAATCTTTACGCCGTGTTTTTCAAGTATATGGTTTATTGGCCTTGGTTCGTGGCGAGCGTACTGGCCTGCTGCATCGGGATGTACGTCTTCCTGCGTTACCAGACGCCGGTGTATAACGTCACGTCGTCGGTGCTGATCAAGGAGGACGATAAGAAGGGGGCAAACGCCGCCAGCGGCTTGGCTGCGATACAGGACCTTGGCATGCTCTCGATGACGAGCAACTTCGACAACGAGGTCGAGATCCTGAGGTCCCGCACGTTGATCAAGAAGGTGGTGAGTGACATGGGCCTGTATATCGACATGGAGGAGTCGAACGCCTTGGGCTTCAACCCCCCTTTATACAAGAACTCCCCGTTAACGTGTTCATCACCCCCGAGGAGGCGGACCGTCTGGTGGCCCCCGTCGAGCTGCGCATGCGCTACACGAAGGAGGGTCAGCTAACGGTGAGAGCGGAGTACAAGATCGACAAGGAGGGTGACGAGGAGACGATGGAGCAGGGCTTCGACAGGCTCCCCGCCATATTGCCCACCCCCGTGGGGGTTTTCAGTTTCACGGGCATGGATTCCATACCCGAGTTGGAGGGCGGGGAGATCGAGCTGGTGGCCCACGTCCATACGCCCACGTCCACTGCCGAGGCTTACGGCAAGGAGTTGAGCGTGACACCCTCGTCCAAGACGACGACGATCGCCAAGGTATCCTTGAGGAACACGGTGAGGCGACGAGGCGTGGACTTCATCAATCGCTTGGTGTCGTTCTACAACCAGGACGCCAACGACGAGAAGAACGAGGTGGCGCAGAAGACGGCTGAGTTCATCGAGGAGCGCATCGGCATCATCAACGGCGAGCTGGGTACTACGGAGAGCGAGCTCGCTGCCTTCAAGCAACGCTCCGGCCTGACGAATTTGACGAGCGACGCCCAGATGGCTTTGCAGGAAAGCTCGAGGTATGAGCAACAACGTACGGAGAACGCCACGCAGATCAACTTGGTGCAGTATCTCCGCAATTATATCGACGATCCTGCGAACATGGACGAGGTGATCCCTGCCAACGTGGGCCTGCGGGATCAAAACCTCACCTCTGTCATCGACCAGTACAACACGATGATCATCGAGCGCAAGCGCCTGTTGCGCACCTCTTCGGACAGCAACCCGGCCATCATCAACATGAACGCCGGCATCGAGGCTATGCGCCGCAACGTGAGGACGACGGTGAACAGTGTCTTGAGGGGTCTCCAGATCGCCAAGGCGGACATCGACCGTCAGGCGAGCAAGTTCGAGAGCCGCATCAGCGACGCCCCGAGGCAGGAGAAGGAGTTCATGACGATCTCCCGCCAGCAGGAGATCAAGGCCACGTTGTACGTCATGCTGTTGCAGAAGCGTGAGGAGAACGCCATCACGCTGGCAGCCACGGCGAACAACGGCCGCATCATCGAGGAGCCGCTCGCTGATGAGCGTCCTGTCGCCCCGAAGAGGATGGTCTTCATGCTTGCGGCGTTGATCTTGGGCCTGGCGATCCCGGTGGGCATTGTCTACCTTCATGACCTGTTGAAATACAAGATCGAGAACCGTGAGGACGTCGAGGCGATCACGGGCGTGGCTATCTTGGCGGAGCTCCCGTTGGTCAAGAAGACGGGTGAGGGCTCGATCGTGGTGCGTGAGAACAAGAACGACCTGATGGAGGAGATGTTCCGGGGGTTGCGCACGAACCTCTTGTTCATGCTAGGCAAGGACGAGCGTGTGATCCTTTTCAGCTCCACGCAACCGGGCGAGGGCAAGTCTTTCGTCGCTGGCAACTTGGCGGTGAGCTTGGCTTACTTGGGCAAGAGGGTGGTGGTGGTCGGCATGGACATCCGCAAGCCGGGCCTGAACAAGGTGTTCAATATCTCCCGTAAGATGGAGGGCATCACGAACTACCTTAGCGACCCTGATCACGTGGAGTTGTTTGACATGGTCCAGCGATCCGATATCAGCCCTAACCTCGATATCCTCCCGGGCGGTCCCATCCCCCCGAACCCGACTGAGCTGGTCGCCCGTGACGTGCTGGAGAAGGCTATCGCCCGGTTGAAGGAACGCTACGACTATGTCATCTTGGATACAGCCCCTATCGGCATGGTTACGGACACGGCGATCATCGGCCGTGTGGCCGACATGTGCGTGTACGTCTGCCGTGCGGACGTGACACCGAAGGCCGGTTTCAGCTACATCAACGTGTTGCGGCGTGAGCGAAAGTTCCCGAAGCTCGCGACGGTGATCAACGGCTTGGACATGACGAAGCGCAAGAACAGCTACGGCTACGGTTACGGCAAGAAATACGGCTACGGCAAGGGATACGGTTATGGCTACGGCTATGGTTACGGTTTCGAGGCCGGTGACAAGAAGAAATAACTAATACGCAAATCATGCAAATAACATTACTACTACTGTCGGGCTTCCTTTTCTCCGTGCTGTTCGGGATGGTGATCATCCCGAGGATCTTGGTGATCTCCCACAAGAAACGGTTATATGATGTCCCGGATTCCCGTAAGGTACATACGACGCCGGTCCCCCGTCTGGGCGGCCTGTCGTTTTTTCCGGTGATCCTGATGTCCATGTTCCTTGTGATAGGCTTCCGCCTGTACTTTTGGGATATGGGCTCATCGAGCCTGTCGTTCAACATGCTCTATGAGTATCTCTTTCTGTTCGTGGGCATGACGTTACTCTATCTAGTGGGTGTCTGCGACGATCTAGTGGGTGTTGGCTACCGTTACAAGTTCGCCGTCCAGATCGTGTCGGCGTTATTATTAGTACTGTCCGGTAATTGGTTCGGTTCCTTGGGAGGCTTGTTCGGTGTGTACTCGGTTCCCGCTTGGGTGGGGATCCCCGTCACGGTCTTTATCGTGGTGTATATCACGAACGCCATTAACTTGATAGACGGTATCGATGGCTTGGCCTCCGGTTTGTGCAGTATCGCCCTGTCGGTCTTGAGCGTGATCTTCTTTATCCGCATGCAGTATGTGTACGCCTTGTTGGCCATCTGTACGCTGGGAGTCCTCATGCCTTTTTTGGTGTTACAACGTCTTTGGCAACGCAAACCGTGGCCATAAGCTCTTTATGGGTGATGCGGGTAGTCTTACGCTGGGCTACGTGATCAGTTTCCTGATCATCCATCTGTGCGTGTCGAACCAAGTCTCACCGGAGTTACCAAATCCCTATATGGTGATCGCTTTCTCCACGGTCTTGGTCCCTTTGCTCGATGTGATCCGTGTGGTGCTTCATCGCCTTCGTAATCATCGTAACCCGTTCTTGCCCGATAAGAATCATTTCCATCACAAGCTGCTTCGTACGGGTATGCGTGTACGGATGGTGATGGTGACGATTCTGTGCGTATCTGTTTTTTTCATCGTATTGAATGTCTTATTGGCCATGAAGGTAAACGCCACCTACCTCTTGCTCTTGAACTTGGTTTTATGGTCTATCCTTCACTTGACGATCAGCCGCTTCATAACGAGGCATCATAAAGAGCAAGAGCTGAAAGAGATAGGGGGTATTTTTACAAAGTAAGTCGTGAAACCGGACAATCTAGCGAGTGAATGACGAGCCGGTATCTATTTTATAAGACGAGATACTCCTCCCTTGCGTCAAAGCAAGGGCAAGCCTTGCGTATGTAAGGGCTTAATTGGTAATGTCCTAGGATGCGTGCCTCCGGATAGTCCCTTCGTAATTGCCGTAGCAGATCCATCAAGGTACACCGCTGGGCGTAGGTCCGGGTATCAGCTGGACGGCCTTGTTCGTCGAGTCCTCCCTCGTAACATATACCGATACTTTTGTCGTTCCATCCGGCTGCGTGCGCCCCGATCTGATTGACCGGCCGGCAGCGGTGTAATTCCCCGTCCCGTGTGATATAGAAATGATAGCCGATATCGGCGAATCCCCGTGCCTTGTGCGATGAACGGAGCGCCTCCACAGGAAAATCCCTGTCATATCGTGTGGCCGAGCAATGAATTACAAGGAGGCTGACCTCCCTGTAATTCTGGTAGAAACAATAAACCTTACCCATGATAATTGAAATTGAAAATTAGAGAATACAGGATTGATGCCAAGTGCTCCCGCGATGGCGGTAGCTACGGCGATGATCACTTTGATAATAGTACTCCATACGGACTTTTTCATGATAATTAATAATTAATAGTGAATAATGAATTGAATAATGATATCCCGGCTGATATAAGAGGAAAGCTTCGCTTTCCTTCGGACGGCCTCAGCGGACGGGCGTCAAGCGAAGAGACCGTAGCGAGCGTGAGGAGCATCCCTGTCTGAGCGAAGCGAGTTGGGATGCGACAGCGAGCGTAGGTCTCGAAGTAGCCCGTCAGTGTCAGCCTTGACCTTTTGGTTACTTTTGGGTCAAGCCAAAAGTGACACATCAGATCTCATCAGGCGACTCAGAATCGGAACCGCCCCTTCCTCTACCGGCGTCCCGAGTATCGTCACCTTGAGCAACGAAGTCTTCTCGCCCAGCAGCGAGTAGCGTCGTGCCCCGTTCAGTATGGTATAGGAAGGCGAGAATCCCGGCACGATAGTCCGTATATGCGTAGCCTTGACCTCGGGGGCGGTCGCTACCCCCTTCTCCGTGACGAAGCGGTTATAGACGGTTCCGAACCCTAGCAGCTCCACCTTGTAACCTTTCTGTAGGTTCTTGATGACATACCGCTGATAACGATCCAATACGTTCAATACGTCACCCTTCGTGAGCGAAGACTCCTCGGCGATCTGGTCGGCCGCATCTTGTGTGGACAGGGTACCGAAATAATAGGGAACCGGCTTGTACACCTCCTGCTTAGGATCCGTCTTGGGGATAAAAAACTTTCGTGCTTGAAATGCTTGTGGCATAGTTTGATAATTAAAGATTAATAATAGAAAATTAATTGCTTGCTGATCAATGTTACAAAGATAGGTTCCGCCGTAAGGGGCGGTGATGCCGATTGATGCCCGGGGTAGGGAATAACGATTAATTAACATGGGACGCAGTGATAACCGCCGGTTTCTTACGCTGCCTATCGTAAGCCCCTTTGAATAGGCATTATAAGAAGCCTTGGATGGGCATTGTAAAGATCTTAGAATACCCATCCAAGTTGACAGTTGACTAGTGACAGTAGGCTGTTTTTATTTACCTCTGTGCGCAACTGTCAACTAATTTACGGTTCTCCTAGGTAGTGGATGATTAATCTGATCTGTCGGGGCGTGAATATACGTTGCTCGGGGCGGTAGCCCGTCTCCAGCAGCTTGTCGTGCAATTCCGTGCATCGAATGATCCAACGACGTAAGCGGTTGCAAGCTTGATGGGAGGCCAGCTCCGGGAAATAGGATGCCGCTAGTGCGGACTTTCTTAATGGCAAGAACATTTGATTTATGATTTATAGATTTGGGAGAATGAAACTTTCAAACTTTCAAACATTCGTCCCCCCCTCACACACACACGCCCGTGGGGTACGTTATATAGGGGTGTGAGGGAGGCCGGGATTACTTATGGGTGACACGGCCGCCGAAGCTGTACTCGCCCCGGCCGTTCTTCTCCAGCGTGCCTCGTTCCTGCATTCGCTTGAGACAGGTATCTAGGGTGGCGGTGGGGATGTTGTTCCTCTCTGCTTCCTCCAAGGCCTGTTGTCGGTTGAAAGAGAGTGGAAGGGCCGCGAAGAGAGCCTCTTGGGGCGTGGGCGTGCGAGAGCGTGGCACCTCGTCAGACGGAAGCAGGGAGAGTATGCCCGCCGAATGACGGTAGAGCGGCTCCACGAGCGAGAGGACAGCCTTAAAATCGTCATCGTTGATACGTAACTCTAGGGAAGGAACGATACCGTCCCGTACGTTCTCCTCCGGGATCTCGGGGGCAGGCGAGAGACCGGGACAATTGAGAATTGAAAATTGAGAATCGAGAATGGCTTGTGGGATGAAGAGACTCTCCACCGATCGCAGGAAGGCCACCACGGAAGCGATCCGGCAGATATTGATGGCGATACGGGCCACGGAGCTTCGCATCGGATAACCGTAGGAAAGACCGGCGTGCCCGAATATGCGTGCGAAGCAGCTGTTGAATCGCTCCTTTTGCGTGTCGGAGAGATGGAATTGTATGACATTGACCCTCTCATGTAGGTAGTCCACGAGTTTCTTCCACTGTCTCCCCCAATCGGAGAAGAGGCTATCCATGTCCTCGTCGCCCTGCTCGAACTGATCCGCCCACTCGTCGATGGGTGGCATCCGGTAGAACAATTGGCGTGAGAACAGCCCGTTCTCGGCCGAGGGAATAAGTGGCCGTACCTGCGCTGGAGTGCCGCTTAACAAGACACTGAGGTAAGAGGCCGGGCACTCCCGGTATTCCCGGTTCGTGCGTCGGTTGAAGGCCAGTCGCTCGTGGTCGTGGCATTTACGCAAGGTATCGCTCCAGTGCCCGTGCTCGGTGCCGATGGCCGTGCTCACGGTATCGGCCTCGGTCTCGCAGATCAGCCCTATGCCGTCGGCCTCGATGAGGTTCTCCAGCACGCCGGTGCCGGAATTGTTACCGGCGATAAGGAACATCTTGAGGGGAGGCATCTCGGGCCCGGCGTATCGGATTTTTTCTTGCCCAGCGAGTCCCAACGGCTCTTCTCCTCCCGGTAAGCTTTATGCCTCTGCCGGTAGTTCGCCATCATCGCCTCATGTATCGGCTCGGCAAGCCGGCGTGTCCAAGCGAGGGCTCCCTTTCCCGAGGCGGGAGGGGCGACGATGAACGTTTGCAGGCAAGGGTAGTAGAATTTTCGCCCGTACGATATTCGGAGCGATTTGTTGAGTGTCGCTCCCAACACGGTGATAGCGCCCAGCAGGAGGATATCCCGTTGGGCGGGGGTATCGCCCCGGCCGATCATCCGCTTGAGGAAAGCGGGCCAAGGATACTCCGGAAAGGCGGGCGGGACATTTTTCACGGACTGTTCCTCGTGCGTACACGTGTGCGTGTGAAGGAGGCGTGAATGTTTGAAAGTTTGAAAGTTTCCCGGCCTCAGCCATGGATTTGTCCAGTTTCACGCCGGCTAGGTCCGCCAAGTGGAATACGGATCCCAAGCCATTCCGTCCGTTGCCTCCTTTGAGGGCATGGTCGTATAGTTTATCCGCCTCGGTGGAGACATATTTCTCCGACATCCGGCAGATACGATGAAAGAATGTCCGGCCGGCCTCTCCGCAATCGTTGGCGATGGCGAAGGTGATCGGCATATACTCTTGATAGGTGGGAGCGATGTTCGCCCCCTGTTTCTCGATGGCGGCAACGAGCCGCTCCAGATCAGATAATGGGTTCATGATGAATGAATAATGAATGGTGAATAATGAATAACGATTTATAACTGCCAACTGTCACTTGTCCTCTGTCAACGATTCCGGTCTCCTAGCCTCGCTGAGGGATCGTGGCAAAGGAAGCAAGCCCGTGAGAGGTCTGCGTTCGTGGCATCAGCTTTCAGCCCGTATTTCCACTCAAGATATTCCCAAGCGAATCGTACCGCCTCATCGAAAGACTCCTCTACGGTTTTCTTGATCGACAGGCGATAGGGTACGAGGAGCTTGATTCCCGTGGTACTGGGACTCACGAAGGAGAGATCGGGGCGTAGCCGCTCATCGGCGAACAGCGTGTCCCTCCAACAGATCGCCTCTTCGGGTGAGGAGAGGTGATCGATGTCGATGACGAACTCGCCCGAGGGCACGAGCAAGTGATCTTCCTTGCGGTAGGAGAAGATACCGGCGGGCGTGACATAGGGTAGCAAACTCTGTTTCAGCCGCCTGAACCGTTTCTCGTCGCTCGATGCGGCACGTACCTGATCGGTACGCTCACGCAGCCACTCGCTGGTGGTGATATAGGCGTACAATTGACTGACACAGACGACCCCGTTCGGTACTTGATTGGTGATGGGGGCGTTGAAAAAGGAAAAGATAGACTCTTTCATGATCGGATAAAATAAATTGATTATTCGGTTACTGCCGGTAAAGGAACGCGTTCCTGCCCGTTCCCGGAATAGCGATGGACGGGACGGGTACGGAAACGGACGTACGGTGGATGAAATGAGGATAGAAATAAAATATACCCCCGTGAAAGGGGTGATTATTGTTAACACTTAAATTAAAAACGGATATGACAGAAAATCAAGAGCGGGCGGAACAGGCACGTTCTGCCTTTACGGTCAATGGAGGTAACGTGCAGATCCTGCCCAATGCCACCATCGCTATCCAGAACATCCATTGGGGTGACGGGACGGTGACACGGACGGAACGCTGGATTACGCCCGCGGAATCGGGACTTCATGAGTCTCCGTCTCCTCCGATAAACTCTCCTGCCCCTCCGGTGACGGCTGAACCCTCCTCGTTGGCCTTGTTCATCCCGGACGAGGCGACCCGTCTTGTCTACGAGGCCCGCCTACACGCCTGCCCGGACACGGTCACCCTTTGCCAAACGGTATTGACGGACCTTTACAACGAGATCCTAGCCGACTACTCGTCTCCCCTCAAGCTGGTCAAGAGCCGTGCCTTCATCAGCGCCCTCTTGCCTCACCTCACGTTCGTGAACGGGGCGAATGTACCGAGCATTCGGTATGGGATCAGGAAGTATGTGCTGGGGAAGGAGGATAATTGAAAAAAAAAGAGCTATATTTGCATGAATAAGAACAAAAAGTGAAAAATATGTCCCGTTTGATTGTAAAAATGTAGGACCCATAAAGTCCGTGGATATAGAACTGAAGAAGGTGAATATATTCATGGGTCCACAGAGTTGTGGCAAAAGTACATTGGCTAAAATTATCAGTTTTTGTACTTGGATGGAGAAAACAAATGCGTTTGAAGAGAAGATGGCATGGAAGGATGCCTATAAACGCTTACAATCTTATCATAAATTATCCGGTTCTTATTTTAATGAGGATTCCATGATCTATTATGCCGGCGATAACTTGACATATGCTTATAATTGGAATGAAGCCGAAGCGATACCGATCCCATATCGTGTTGAATATGAATTGGCACATTATAATGAGAAAGAGTTTTTCTTTTTCCCGATAGAAAAGAAAATCAATCCGAAGGTGATTTATATCCCGGCGGAACGAAATTTTGTCTCTGCCGTCCCCAATCTTCGTGACTATGCGGAAGATAATGATAATCTTCTGGATTTTATAAAGAATTGGTACGATGCCAAACGAAAATATCCTATTGACCATAAGATGGACATCTTGAATATGGGAATAGAATACTATTTAGGGGATGGAGATACGGACGTGTTGCAGATGCGGAACGGTAAAAAATTGATGTTGCGTACTGCATCCAGCGGATTGCAGTCTATCGTGCCATTGATCCTGTTGATCGATTGGCTTTCCAAGGGCATATATGAGGAAGAGAAACCTTATTCCTATGCGGAGGAGAAAAGATCGTAAAACTGTTGGAAAAGCTGGACGGGGATAATCGGACATCAAAGGAAGTAGAGGAACTGAAAAGACGTTTAGCGGGCTTTATACAGGGAAAAGTATATACGCATACGCAGTTTGTGATAGAAGAACCCGAGCAAAATCTTTTCCCCGAGGCCCAGAGAGACCTTCTTTTCTATCTGTTAACCGCTATCAATCATGGAAGGAACCACCGTTTGGTGCTTACGACCCACAGCCCGTATATCCTCTATGCCTTGAATAACTGCTTGATGGCTTATAGGGTGAAAAGCGAGATGCCAGAAGAAGAGTATGAGGAATTGGATTGTAGAAATGCGGCGTTGAATCCGATAGATGTAGCGGTTTGGGAAATAGAGGATGGCAAGATGCGTTCGGATGGGAATAATCCTAACGGAACCATTCAGGATGCCTCCGGATTGATCCGGGCTAATTATTTCAATCGTATCATGCAAGGAATCATGAAGGATTTTAATAATATGCTTAATTATTATGAGGAGGGATGAGAGACGTATTCCCACATATAGAGAATCATAATTCGGATATTTATATAGCTGACTATACGGAGTATTCTAAGACACACGATACTTCTGTTTCTGGTGTGAAAATATTGGCAAATAAACCGGGGGAACTGGAAGTATTTCATTTGAAAAATAAAAAGGGTATTTCTATTGATGCTGTCAATTTTGAAGAGAACCAATCTGTGCTGAAAGACGAGCAGGGCAAGGTGGTAAAGCAATGTGAATGTATGTGTGCGTCTTCAGGAGCCAAAAACAAGGGATGGTTATTCTTACTCGAACTAAAATATTGCTTAGATAAAAATATAGCCTCGAATGCCGGTAATGCTTTGAGGCAATTGGAAAAAACATTCTTGTTCTTGAGAGACGAGAAAAAATCATAAATCGCCAGTGTCATCGTGTTTACTGGATTATTTCTATCCCAGACCATAGCAGTAAAGCCCCTTTTGACGCTTTCGTCCTAGACCAAGACAAGAAACTGAAATACAAGCAAGACTTAGATGTTATCATTTTCGGGGAAAATGAGGTTGAGGTGCTTAATGAGGGGTATTTAAGGGTAACTCTCAAGGGCTGATATGTACGGATAAAGTTATAGATAGAAAAGTTATTTACGTACGTGAGTTTATAGCCAAACTTGAATTATTACACTAGAATATTCGCAAGGGAACAAAAGATATGAAAAGCTGATTCCTTTAGCTTATATCAATATCATGATAAACATAGTTTAAACTCATTTAAAATCAATACATTCAACTTCCTGTTCTGCTGATTTATTGGCAGAACAGGAAGACTTGAGGGTGCTTATTCTTATGTCTGTTACATCAGAGAATAATAAACGGATAGCGAAGAATACGTTGTTCCTTTACGTGCGTATGCTCCTTATTATGGGGGTGACGCTGTATACCAGCCGGGTAGTGCTACATGTGTTGGGGGTAGAGGATTTCGGGATTTATAACGTGGTGGGGGAGTTGCATCTTCTTTTGTTTTTTTTCTTCATCCTTATCTAATGCAACACAGCGTTTTTTAAATTTTGAATTAGGACTTGGAAACATAAATAGCGTTAAAAATATATTTAATATCAGTTTGTTAGTTTATGCTGTAATAGCATTAGTTGTATTGGTGGCTTCTGAGTTTATTGGTATATGGTTGATAAATAATAAACTTGTGATACCAGCGAATAGATTTGATTCTGCCTTATGGGTTTTTCATGCGATGATGGCTTCATTGGTGGTAACGTTATTAGGAACTGTCTTTGACTCAGTTTTAATTGCAAGAGAAAATATGAGGTTGTATGCTTATATTGGTGTTTGGGAAGCTGTGGGAAAACTACTGATAGTTTATATATTGGATCATGTGGATTTTGATAAGTTGAAACTTTATTCGGGGTTATTACTCTGTATAACTGTGTGTGTAAAATTTATTCCTGCTATATTTTGTGTATGTAAATACCCAGAATGTAGAATAAGGTTCTATTGGAATTTTTCCTTATTTACTAAACTATTTCGATTTGTAGGATGGAATGGTTTAGGTACAGCCGTATGGGCGGTGAATGAGCAAGGGATGAGTATATTGTTAAATATATTCTTTGGCCCGGCAGTGAATGCGGCAAAAGCAGTGGCTACACAAATGAATGCTGCGATTAATAATTTTGGTTCTAATTTTTTTGTGGCGGTTCGTCCGCAGATCGTGAAGTCTTATGCTCATCGGGATTATTCTTATTTTGTTGAGTTGATTTATAATAGTTCTCGATATTCTTTTTTTTTCTGATGTGGTTACTTTGCCTTCCGTTTTTGTTGAAGATAGATTGCATTTTAACTTTATGGTTGGGGATTGTTCCTCAGTATGCTCCGGATTTTGCTCGTTGGATATTGATATATAGTCTGATAAATATCCTAACTAATCCTTTTTGGTCCGCTATTCAAGCCATAGGTGTTTTACGGCGATATATCCTTGTAGGAAGTACGGTTTATTTGATGGCTTTTCCTGTTAGTTATTTGTTCTTGAAATGTGGATATAATCCGATCGTTGTATTTCAAGTTCTGTCAGGAATCCGATTTGTGTATCTTTTTGTTATAGTAAAAATTGTGGGTAATTATGTAAGTATTTCAATATTTCAGTATATAGGTAAAGTTATAGTTCCGATTTCATTGGTTGTTCTTTTTTATCTTCTATTATTATGTTGGCTTTTAGTTATTATTCTAGCGAAAGTTTTGCATCATTATTTCTTGTTTCACTAGTTTGTTTTATAGTCGTATTATTGACTATTTATATTGTAGGAATAACCTCGAAGGAAAAGTGTGAGATAAAAATGAAATTTATACAATATTTTTATAATGATAAGGAAAATTAGAAATAAATCATTTAAAGAGATTAGAGAGCGAATAGATTATTTATTCGGTTTTGGATTTCTAGAACGATCTTTCTATTCTAACTGGTTCAATCCTTTTTTAACATTATGGTTAAACTTGCGTAGCTTCCCTTTGTACCAAGCTTATCGTTTTCCAATATTTGTTTATGGTCGACCTCGTATTTATGGTCTGTCAGGATGTATGGAAATTATAGGTAGGGTTTCTACGGGTATGATAAAGTTTAATCAGACGAAACCTGGAGCCCCTTCAAATATGGATGTTCAGTCAGAAATCCAGAACAGGGGAAAGATCTTTTTTAGAGGTAAAGGTTTTATTGGTACTGGAACTAAAATTAATGTCATGTTGAATGCTACGTTGGATTTGGGTGAGAATTTCAAGATTACAGATATGTGTAACGTGGGGTGTTTTTCACGGATATTGATTGGTACACAATCTAGGATTACACATAGGTGTCAGATATTGGATGCTAATTACCATTATGTAGCTAATTTTAAAAAAGGCATAATTCCTCGTTGGACACATCCCATAGAGATTGGTCGAGGTTGTTGGATTTGTAATACCACGACTATTACAGGTGGTACTGTTTTGCCTGATTTTACGATAGTCGCTAGTAATAGTTTGGTGGGAAAGGACTATTCGGATATTCCAGAGAGTTCGATGATAGGAGGAATTCCCGCTAAATTAATTGCTACAGGTTTTAGGAAAGTTGAAAATTCTAAAATAGAATGTCAAGTAACCTCTTATTATAGAGAAAATCCTGATGGATTGTATCATATGTCTGAAAATGAAACGATGGATAATTGTTCTTTTGTGAATAAGTTTAAATAATTAAATAAATGCTATGATCCCTAAAGTTATTCATTATTGTTGGTTTGGAAGAAATCCTTTGCCTTCATTGGCTATAAAGTGTATCGAGTCGTGGAGGAAATATCTTCCTGACTATGAGATAAAAGAATGGAATGAGGATAATTTTGACGTGAACATTATCCCTTATACGCAAGAAGCTTATCAAGTAGGGAAATATGCGTTTGTAAGTGATTATGCACGTTTTTGGATTCTGTACAAATATGGAGGTCTTTATTTTGATACGGACGTAGAGGTTATAAAACCGATGGATGATATTATTGCTCGTGGTCCGTTCATGGGATGTGAGAAAGATGTGAGCGACACGAGCGTAGCGAGTGTAGCCCCCGGCCTCGGCCTTGGGGTGAACCCCGGCCTCGGCCTATATAAGGAAATTTTGGAGATGTATTCAAAATTATCCTTTGTAAATAAGGATGGAACTTACAACCAAAAAGACAATTGTACAATATACGACAGAAATTCTTTGTGAATATGGTTTGAAGGAGGGCAATGAAATACAAGAGTGTGCAGGTGTATGGATTTATCCTAAAGAATATTTTTGTCCTTTGGATCAAACGCTGACTTTACATATTACAAGTAACACAAGGTCGATACATCATTATGATAGTAGTTGGTTATCTCCTCAAAAGAGAATTATAAAGAAAATAAAAAGATTTCTAGGTTATTCTTTTTCATCAAAGTTAAGAAGGAGTTTCGTTTTTTTCTTCATTTGATAAACAGGTAATATGATGCATACATTTTTACTCCTTATTTCTGTTTTTCTGTTTGTTTTATATGTAACGTCATTAGGGGATATTACTAATGCTTTTTCTGGCCTAAAAGATTTTGTATATCCGTTGTTTCTTATATTGGTATTTGCAAATCTTAAAACATCAATGAGGCGTTTTTTTTGAAAAATTTGGAATTATGACATTAATGTTCGTTATTCTGATAGTTTTTCATTTTGTTTATGGAGGTGGAAATTTTGAAGGTTTTACTGTGTCTGTACTTGTTTATCTATTATGTACAACGGTATGGGTGAATGTTTTTAAGATGGATTTGTTTGCATTCTTATTGTTGGGAATATATCTATTTTCATTTGTCGCTTATCCAAAAGAACTAATAATGGGATTGTTGTCGGATAGCTCTGGAACAGGTTGGAATTTGATATTTCAGAATTCGAATATGGCCTCTTTGTTTATTTGTTGTGTGTTTGCTTCTGTTTATTTATTTATAAAGAAACAGAAAATTAAAAAACTATCATTTTTGTTTGTTATTATAGGTCTTATAGCTTGTCAATCGAGGAATGCTGTTTTGTTTTTTGTTCTATCGGTCTTCTTTTTATATTTTAAGAAATATCTGTTGAAGTATAGGGTATATTTTCCTGTTTTTATATTACTTTTTTTTTGTTGTGGTTGTATATTATATGATAGTTATAGAACCTTATTTGATGAATATTTCGCATTTTATTATGTTTGGAAAATCCGAGGGTACAACAGGTAGATCTATGCAGGTTTTGTATATAGTAGAGAATTTTGATATTAATTTATGGGGATATGATAAATTGATAAATGAAGCATCTATGGATGTCTTAAATTATCCTGTTCATAATTTTTATGTAACTACGTTATATGCGTTTGGATTGTCAATGTTTTTATTTTATATGTATTTTGTATACAAGATATATTTTATGCTTAAAGTTTATGAGTCGCAAGTGTTTCTACTTTGTTTCCATGTGTATTTCTTTTTTGAACCTTCTTGGGCTTTTTGTGTTCAACTTAATTACTTATTACCTATGTTAATTATCGCTGGATCATATAGATATCTAAAACAAGATATAAGTGCGGAGTGTCTTAATATTTATAGATGTAATTAATAAATAAAGTATATGAAAATAGTAACTGTATATCCTTATTTATGGGATAGAGGAGGTGCTCCTGATTTAGCATTGGAGTTAGCTAGAGAACTTAATACGGAGGGAAAGCCTATAGTCCTTACTAATAGTCCTTCAATTCATGAGTGTTATATGAATTTGAATGTTGAGTATAAACGTTTTAGTTTAAAAAATATTTGGCGATACTGTTTTGGTGATGAAATAGTAGTACTCTCACATCATAGAAAGCAAACCTCTATTCTAGTTCTATTGAATCTGTTTTTGTTTTTTAATAAATTAAAAATAGTACATGTCGCTCATAATAGTTTTGATAATTTAAAATGGGCTTGCTTTTTCCCGAAAAAAGTTATAGCTGTATCTAATTCTGTAAAAGATAATCTTGTTCGATATTTTGGAGTAAAAGAAAAGTCAATAATGGTTATTTTTAATGGAATGAAAGATCATTATTTAAAATATCTTGATAATAGAAAATTTGATGATGAAATAAAAATCGTGTTGCTTTGCTGCTCTTTTTCCTGTTAAACAACAAATAGAATTTGTTAAACGTACAAAAGGTAAAATATCATCTAATATAAAGATATACTTTGCAGGAAAAGGTCCAGATGAAAAAGCCTTGATAGATGAAATAGAAAATTCTAATCAGTATATTGTTCTTGGTTTTATAGATGTCTATAAAGAATTGTATAATTACGATTATGTATGTTTGTTTTCTAAAAAAGAGGGACTTCCGTTATCTTTGATAGATGGATGTATGTTTGCTAAGCCGCTTATTACAAATGATATAAAATCTGTTCTTGATATTAATATGAATGGATATAATGGTTTTGTAGTTTCTGATTGGGAAGGATTGATAGAGTGTATTAATAATCTTCCTTTACCTGGTACAGGTGAATATCATAGACTTTCTTTTAATTCTAGAAAAGTGTATGAAAATAAATTTTTATTTTATGCAATGATTGATAATTACAAAAATATCTTTCAATGTTTTAGTAATATGGAAGAGAGTTATAAGTTTATTTTGTGAAACTATATGTTGTTTATTTAGACTATTTTATGGAAATTTTTTTGCTTGTTTCTTAAGTCGTATGCCTAAATTTGTATGGCACTTGAGGTACTTTAAACGTTTTCACCGTTTGCTACATCTTAATCATCCTCGTGATATGTTTGAACAAATGGTGAGGTTTACTGTTGAAAATGCAAACAACCCACTTTGGATTCGTTTAGCGGATAAATATGCTGTGCGTGATTATGTAATAAAGGAAATAGGCTCCCAGTATGTGAATAAACTTTATGGTTATTGGTCTAATGCCGCTGAAATCGACTTTGCTTCGTTACCAGAGAAGTTTGTTCTGAAAACTAATAATGGTTGTGCTACCAATTTGATTGTAAAAGATAAAAGTGCGATTAACATAAATGATATACGTCAAAATTTAAATCGTTGGCTTGCATATCCTTATGGAGCTTTAACAGGACAGTTACATTATTCTCATATTAAGCCGCTTATTATAGCAGAGGAATTTCTTTCTGATGGTCAGGAAGATGGTAAGATGCTTATCGATTATAAGTTCTATTGTCTGAATGGTAGGCCACTATACTGTTTATTGTGTTCCAATAGAATCTTGAATATGCATAATACATATATAGAGATTTTTGATATGAATTGGCAGCGTTTGGTAAATTGTTATACTGAAGATGCGAAAATACCAAAAACACCTACGGCATGTCCATCCAGTTTTGAAGAAATGAAACAGCTTGCTTCAATTCTGGCTCGTCCTTTTCGTTTTGTCCGTATTGATTTTTATCAAATAAATGGTCATCCTGTATTTGGTGAATTTACATTCAGCCCCGGAATGGATTATTTATCAGATGATTTTCTAAAACAAATGCTAAATGAGTTGTATGTTTCTTGAGTATTATGTGCTTTGTGTAAATGATTTCGAAAAGGGGGCTTATTTTCTCCATATATCCACTTGATACAAAGGGAAAATAAAGCAGCTATAAATTCTTTTCTACAAAGTAAGAGTAAATGATATTTGGTGTAGTAGCCTAAACTGAAACCTTACCAATCGAATTTTTACAATCAAAAACATATATGGAAAGAGTCTCTTTGAACGGGGTGAAGGTATATCCTTTTACTTCGCATGAGGAATTGTTGGCTTTTGTGAGTCGGCACAAGGGGATATTGGTGGCTATCAATGCGGAAAAGATTTTGCATGCTACGGATCAGACCCGTTCTATCATCAACCGAAATATAGGCTATTGTGATGGTTTCGGAGCGGTCATGGCGTTGAAAAAGAAAGGGCATAAGGAAGTGATCAAGATTCCGGGGTGCGAGTTGTGGTTGCGTATCATCAATATGACCTATCAACAAGGAAAGAGTTATTACTTGGTTGGTGGAAAACAAGAAGTAATCGAACAGACCGTAAAAAGCTAAAAGAGGATTATCCCGGTATACGGATCGCCAATTTCCGGAATGGCTATATTAAAACAGAGGAGGAGCGAAAAGCTTTATTGGAAGATATTGTGACAAAACGACCTGATGTGGTTTTTGTGGCGATGGGCTCCCCAAAACAGGAATTGCTAATGGAAGAGATGGCCGAACGACATAAAGCTGTCTATCAAGGTCTAGGTGGTAGCTTTGATGTATATACCGGTAACGTGAAACGTGCCCCGCAATGGTGGGTACGACATAATTTGGAATGGGCCTATCGTTTGGTGAAGGAACCGGTTCGAATTAAAAGACAAATACATTTAGTGAGGTTCTTGCTTCGGGTGAAATTAGGACTGATTTAATTTATATCTCCGTTTTCTTATTCTAAATCAATATAACATAATAACATAATTCTTATGAAAGCATGTTTCATGGGTTTGGGCTATATTGGCCTGCCCACGGCTATTATTGCCGCAAAGCACGGGGGTGGAGATCGCCGGCGTGGATATCAACGCCCAGGTGGTGGAGGTTACCAACCAAGGGAAATTGCATATCATCGAGCCGGGTATGGAGGATATGTTGCGGGAGGTACTGGCCTCCGGACATTTCAAGGCTTACACCGAGCCTCAGGTGAGCGACGCTTATTTCATGGTGGTACCCACTCCTTTCAAGGGGGATCATGAGCCGGACGTATCGTTCGTTGAGTCGGCTACCCGTATGGTGCTTCCTTTGTTGAAGGAGGGGATTTGTACGTGATCGAGTCTACCTCGCCAGTGGGAACGACCGAACGGATGGCTAGGTTGATTTTCTCGGAGCGGCCGGAACTGGAGGGCAAGATCTATATCGCTTATTGCCCGGAGCGGGTGCTTCCGGGTAACGTGATCTATGAGTTGGTGCATAATGACCGGGTCATCGGCGGCATGGACGAGGCCTCTACCCGTAAGGCGATGGAGTTCTACGGCCAGTTCGTGAAGGGTACGCTTCACCCAACGAATAGCAAGACGGCCGAGATGTGTAAATTGACCGAGAACTCAAGCCGGGACGTACAGATCGCTTTCGCCAATGAGCTGTCGTTTATTTGTGATAAGGCCGGGATCAATGTGTGGGAGCTGATCGATTTGGCGAACAAGCATCCCCGTGTGAATATCTTACGGCCGGGTTGTGGTGTTGGCGGTCATTGCATAGCGGTGGATCCTTACTTCATCACGGCGGAGTTTCCGATGGAGAGCCGCATGATCTCGACGGCCCGTGAGACGAATAATTACAAGGCTTTCTGGTGCGCGGAGAAAGTGAGGAACGCCATGCTACGGTTTGAGTTGAAGCATGGGCGCAAGCCGGCGGTGGCAATGATGGGCTTGGCTTTCAAGCCTGATATCGATGACTTACGTGAATCGCCGGCCAAGGGAATAACGACGAAGGTGCTGCAATCGTGTAACAACGCTGACATCATGGTGGTGGAGCCGAACGTGTCGGAGCATAAGCTGTTTAAGCTGACCCCTTATAAGGAGGCATACGAGAAGGCGGATATAGTGGTTTTCTTGGTGAATCATAGGGAGTTTTCGGGGTTGAATTATCGGGATGACGTGGAGGTGCTGGACTTTTGCGGGACATTCAAGAAATAATCGTTCGTTAAATAGAAGAATACGTTGTAATGAGGAAAATAATGTTAGTCTTCGGGACCCGTCCCGAGGCGATCAAGATGGCTCCGCTGGTGAAGGAGTTCCAAAAACATCCGGAGTCGTTCGAGACCATCGTGTGCGTTACCGGACAGCATCGGGAAATGCTGGATCAAGTGTTAAAATTGTTCGAGATCACGCCGGATTATGATTTGAATATCATGAGGCAGGGTCAGGACTTATATGACGTGACCGCCCGTGTCCTTGTGGGTATGCGTGACGTGTTGCGTGAGGCGACACCCGATGTCGTGCTGGTGCATGGGGATACCACCACGAGCACGGCGGCCGCCTTGGCCGCTTTCTACCAACAGATACCTGTCGGTCATATAGAGGCCGGTCTTCGTACCCACAATATCTATAGCCCGTGGCCGGAGGAGATGAACCGGCAGATTACGGGCGTATCGCCACGTATAATTTCGCACCCACGCGGTTGAGCAAGCAAAACTTGATGCGAGAGGACGTGAGTCAGACTCAATCTTGGTTACCGGCAATGGTGATAGACGCCTTACGGCAAGTGGTGACTAAGATAAAGACGGACGCTGAGCTGGACAAGGAGCTGGAAGGCGTGCTTTTACGTTCTGGGTATGACGTGAACCGTCTGGTTGAGGGTAAGAGACTGGTGTTGATCACGGGTCATCGCCGGGAGAACTTCGGTGATGGATTCATCCATATGTGTACCGCTATCAAGGACTTGACCCGGAAATATCCGGAGGTGGACTTTGTCTATCCTATGCACTTGAATCCCAATGTGCGCAAGCCGATTCATGAGGTATTCGGTGAGGATCTTTCTCATTTGGAGAATATGTTCTTCATTGAGCCATTGGAATATCTGTCGTTTGTCTATCTGATGGAGAAATCAACGATAGTGCTGACCGATAGCGGCGGTATCCAAGAGGAGGCCCCCGGCTTGGGCAAGCCCGTGTTGGTGATGCGTGATACGACCGAGCGTCCGGAGGCTCTCGCGGCAGGTACGGTGAGACTGGTCGGAACGGATTATGATAAGATCGTGAGCGAGGTCTCGGCGTTGCTTGATGATACGGTTTATTACGATACGATGAGCAAGGCGGTTAATCCCTATGGGGATGGATTGGCTTGTGGAAGGATCGTAGAATTTTTGAATCAGAGGAAATGAGGATATGGCAGATAGGCTACCCTTGAGATTGGTAAATAGATAATCCGTTGTTTTTTAACATAAAGGCCTCCCCTAAAAGGAGGCCTTTTTGTTTCCGGAAACATGACATTATGCTTCTCACCACCTTTGTATTACAAAATACTACCACATCATGCCCATGAGCCAGAATGGAATGGCGTTGCCTACAGGGTAGTCGGTGTTGTCTCTCAAGATGTAGTCCGCTTCTTTAGGATTTTTGTTTTTTCCTCCAACTTCTAGGGTTTGTGATACATGGTCTTTTGTAATCACATAATCACCTTTCTTCTCGTCTTTCATGGCGTTTATCTCGTAACCTGCCCTAGAAAAGCAGTGGACAGTGTAGGCTTCACGTTCCGTTCCTTGGTCTGCATTCAAAACCTTATAAGCACATGGGTCTGCGAACAACATTTTTGCGCCAGTGCTACGGGCTTTCGTGTCATTGGGGTACTTTACTATTTTCAATAGATCTACACTTTCCATCACAAAGAGTAGTTGATAGAGTTTTTCCGCTCCTATTCCCCAGTCGGAGCATAAGGAGGTGACTTGTACACGAGGTATTGAGGAGTTTGCCAGTGTGCCGATAATGGCTCGCATCACACGTAGGTTGTTTTCGGAAATGCTAGGCAGGAAGAACGGTATATCGTTATTGAGAATTTTGTCGATGATAGCCATGTAACGTGCTTCGAAATCTTTCTCTTGGTAGAAAGGACGTGTACCGTAACTACGATAATTGAGGAAATGGTTCAACAGCTCCGCATCTGGTTGTGTAGGTAGTATTGTGTCTCCCAGTTTATACTTGGGGTATATTTGGCCAGTTTCAAGATATAGAAATTCTCTGAACGACATTAAAGGCATCTGTATCGCTACATAACGTCTGGACAAGTCGGCTTTGCCATCACGAAGTACTAACGATGAGGAATCTGAAATCCAGATGATTTTTCCTGGATAGTCATCATACAAGGCCTTCAGATGTATGCTCCAGTTTGATGCGTAGTGAATCTCGTCGATAATAACACCTTCATAACCAAGCATGAATACGCTACTAACTAAGTCATAGAGCGGTTCGCCAATAATCTTCGGATTATCAGCAGAAAAGTATAATAAGCGCCTGCCTTGTGAATGATGGAGTAGAAATGTAGATTTGCCACATCCTCTGGCACCGGTTAGCATCAGGTTTTTAGGGAGCTCATCAAACTCCGTGGTAAATGGCCGCAATCTCTGCGGAAGAGCCGCTAATCGGCGTTGCATGGCCGTTATCAGTGTTTGGAGTATATTTGTATTCATTCTATGGAATTTATATTTACGCACAAAATTACCGAATTATTTCTATGATAGAAAGAATTTATGCAAGAATATTTCTGTGCCAGAAAGAATATTGGTGTTTTTCTTTCTGTTACGGAAATATTACGGTTCTCGGATGGATATCTTTGAAAGGCCTCTTTCAAGAGGGAAATGAGTGGCTTATGGATTGAAAATAAAACGCTCCCTTTTGCTTATAAAATGTAAGCTTTGTTAACCAAACGTCCGATAAAAACATTTTTTCCGTGAAAGTGTCAATTATTTTATGTTTGTTTAAACAATATGTTAGGTATTGTCTGTATCTTTGCGGCAAAATCAAAAGTTGATTCGACAATGGAAGTATTGAAGCACGAGTGTGGTGTTGCCATGGTCCGGTTACTGAAACCCTTGGAGTATTATCACGAGAAGTACGGTAGTTGGATGTATGGACTGAACAAGCTCTATTTGCTGATGGAAAAGCAGCATAACAGGGGGCAGGAAGGAGCGGGCTTAGCCTGCGTGAAGTTAGAGGCAAATGCCGGAGAGGAATATATGTTCCGTGAACGGGCCGTCGGGACCGGAGCTATTACCGAGATATTTGCCGCAGTTCACGAACACTACAAGGATTTAACCCCCGAGCAACTCAACGATCCGCTATTCGCCAAAGCCAACCTACCTTTCGCCGGAGAGCTTTATATGGGCCACCTCCGTTACAGTACCACCGGAAAATCCGGAATCTCTTATATCCATCCTTTTTACGACGCAATAACTGGCGTGCAAAGAACCTTGCCGTTTGCGGAAATTTCAACCTGACAAATGTTCATGAAGTATTCGAGGAGATCACGGCGATCGGCCAGCATCCCCGGAAATATTCCGATACGTATATCATGCTGGAGCAGCTGGGACACCGGCTGGACCGGGAAGTGGAGCGCCTGTACCAAAAGTGTGAGGCGGAAGGATTGAGAGGGATGGATATCACGCATGCCATCGAGGATCAAATTGATTTGTCGAACGTGCTGAAACGCTGTACCCCGGGCTGGGATGGTGGTTTCGTGATTTGCGGTATCACCGGTAGTGGCGAGTCGTTCAGCGTGCGGGACCCGTGGGGAATCCGTCCGGCCTTCTATTATGCGGATGATGAGATTATCGTGTTGGCGTCCGAGCGTCCGGTTATACAAACCGTGATGAACGTGCAGGTAGAGGATATCCGGGAGTTGAATCGGGGAGAGGCGATACTCGTCAACAAGAAAGGCGAGTGGCATATCTCCCAGATCGTGGAGCCGAAGGAAAATAAGGCTTGTTCCTTCGAGCGTATCTACTTCTCACGGGGTAGCGACGTGGATATCTACAGGGAAAGGAAACGTTTGGGAGATAATCTCGTGCATCCGATCTTGAAAGCGGTGGATTATGATTTGAATCATACCGTCTTCTCTTTTATCCCGAATACGGCCGAGGTCGCTTATTTCGGGATGCAGGAGGGGTTGAACAACTATTTGAATAAGCTGAAAAAAGAATGGATCGCCGACCGTAGTCACCTGCTCAGGGAAGAGGAACTGGAGCAAATCCTTTCCATGCGAGTCCGCTCGGAGAAAGTAGCTATAAAAGATATAAAATTACGTACATTTATCGCTGAGGGCAATAGCCGCAATGATCTGGCGGCGCACGTATATGATATTACTTACGGAAGTATTGAACCTTTTATCGATAATCTGGTTGTGATAGATGATAGCATCGTGCGGGGTACTACCTTACGCCAGAGTATTATCGGTATCTTGGATCGCCTGCATCCGAAGAAAATCGTGATCGTAAGTTCTTCTCCGCAGGTACGTTACCCGGATTATTACGGTATCGATATGTCCCGGATGAACGAGTTTATCGCTTTTAAGGCTGCGGTGGCCCTGTTACGTGACCGGGGGATGGAATACGTGATCTTGGACGCTTATCAGAAGGCGAAGCGACAACAAACAGCGGCGGATGGTCCGTTGGTGAATTACGTAAAGGAGATATACGCCCCGTTTACGGACGAGGAGATATCCGTTAAGATGGTGGAGTTGCTTACACCGGCCGGGACACAGGCGAAAGTAGAGATCGTCTACCAGACTTTGGAGGGCTTGCATGCCTCTTGTCCGGAGCATCCGGGTGACTGGTATTTCTCCGGCGATTACCCGACACCGGGCGGGACTCGGTTAGTGAACGAGGCTTTTATTCACTATATGGAAGAAGAATATTTAGTGAAATGACACAACATACAGATTCTATGCAGACAAACAGAACAGCAACTTTGATGTTAGACGACGGTACCGTCTTCCGTGGCTACTCTTTCGGCTATGAGAGACCGGTGGCCGGCGAGGTCGTGTTCAATACCGCTATGACCGGATATCCGGAGAGCTTGACGGACCCTTCGTACGCAGGCCAGTTGATGGTGTTGACTTATCCGCTCGTTGGTAACTACGGTGTCCCACCTCGTACGTTCGAGCCGAACGGGATCGCTACGTTTATGGAGAGCGAGAAGATCCATGCCGAGGCGATTATCGTTAGCGATTACAGCCATGAGTATAGCCACTGGAACGCCGAGTGCAGCTTGGGCGAGTGGTTGAAGGAGGAGAAGATCCCGGGCATATACGGTATCGATACGCGTGCGTTGACTAAGAAATTGCGTGAGCATGGCGTGATGATGGGACGTATCGTTATCGGCGATGCCGATAACGAAATTGGAAATGGAGAATTGAAGATCGAGGATTATGAGCATGTGAACTATGTGGATCGGGTATCGTGCAAGGAGATTATTTGTTACCTGCCCGATGGTACGAGCCAGACCTGTTCTTTATTGGAAGCCTCCGATTCCCGATTCTCGATTCTCAATTCTCAATTCCTAAAGCGCGTCGTGCTTTTGGACTGCGGCGTGAAACATAACATCATCCGTTGCCTGTTGAGGCGTAACGTGGCGGTGATCCGTGTGCCTTGGGACTACGACTTCAATCAGCTGGAATACGATGGCTTGTTTATCAGCAACGGTCCGGGCGATCCGGATACTTGCGATGCCGCCGTGCGGAATATCCGTAAGGCGCTTTCCGGGGATAAGCCGATTTGCGGTATTTGCATGGGTAACCAGTTGTTGGCGAAAGCCGGCGGTGCTTCTATCTATAAATTGAAGTACGGTCATCGTAGCCATAACCAGCCGGTACGTATGGTAGGCACGGAGAAATGCTTCATCACCTCGCAGAACCATGGTTACGCCGTGGATAACGATACGCTGGGTGAGGAGTGGGAACCGCTGTTCGTCAATATGAATGACGGGACGAACGAGGGTATCAAGCATAAGACGAAGCCTTTCTTCTCCTCTCAGTTCCATCCCGAGGCTTGCAGCGGGCCGCTGGATACGGAGTTCATGTTTGATAAATTCACGGAATTGTTGTAGCCGGGGATTTACGCCCACCCTAAACGAGGGATTAGGGCAACCCTAAATGAGTGTTTAGGTCTACCCTAAAAGAGAACATTAAAAAAAGTAAAGCAATGAAAGAAGATATAAAGAAAGTCCTGATACTCGGTTCCGGAGCCTTGAAGATTGGTGAGGCGGGCGAGTTCGATTATTCAGGCAGCCAAGCCCTGAAGGCGATTAAGGAAGAGGGGATTCAAACGGTATTGATCAATCCGAATATCGCTACGGTACAGACCTCGGAAGGAGTCGCGGACACGGTTTATTTCCTGCCCGTTACTCCTTTTTTTGTGGAAAAGGTGATCGAGAAGGAACGTCCGGAAGGTATCTTGCTCGCTTTCGGCGGGCAGACGGCGTTGAATTGTGGCGTGGCTCTTTACCAAAGCGGCGTGCTGGAGAAGTATGGCGTGAAGGTATTGGGTACCCCGGTGCAGGCTATCATGGATACCGAGGATCGGGAGTTGTTCGTACGCAAGTTGGATGAGATCGACGTGAAGACGATCAAGAGCGAGGCCGTGGAGAACGCCGCTGACGCTCGTCGTGCGGCCGCTGAGCTGGGCTATCCGGTTATCGTCCGTGCCGCTTATGCGCTGGGGGGCTTGGGTTCCGGTTTCTGCGACAATGAGGAAGAATTGGACGTGTTGGTAGAGAAGGCTTTCTCTTTCTCCCCGCAAGTGCTGGTGGAGAAATCCTTGCGCGGCTGGAAAGAGGTGGAGTACGAAGTGGTACGCGACCGTTTCGACAACTGCATCACGGTGTGCAACATGGAGAACTTCGACCCGCTGGGCATCCACACCGGAGAGTCTATCGTGATTGCTCCGTCGCAGACACTGAGCAATACGGATTATCATAAACTGCGCGAACTGGCTATCCGCATCATCCGCCACATCGGCATTGTGGGCGAGTGTAACGTGCAATACGCTTACGATCCGGAGAGTGAGGATTACCGGGTGATCGAGGTGAACGCCCGCTTGAGCCGTTCTTCGGCCTTGGCTTCTAAGGCGACCGGTTATCCGTTGGCTTTCGTGGCCGCTAAATTAGGCTTGGGCTACGGTTTGTTCGACTTGAAAAACTCCGTGACGAAAACGACTAGCGCTTTCTTTGAGCCGGCTCTCGATTACGTGGTATGTAAGATCCCTCGCTGGGACTTGGGTAAGTTCCATGGCGTGGCTCGTGAGTTGGGTTCCAGCATGAAGTCGGTTGGCGAGGTGATGGCGATCGGACGTACTTTCGAGGAGGCTATCCAGAAGGGCTTGCGTATGATCGGGCAGGGTATGCACGGTTTCGTGGAGAATAAGGAGTTGGTGATCGAGGATATCGATAAGGCTTTGCATGAGCCTACCGATCGCCGTATCTTCGTTATCTCGAAGGCATTCCGGGCCGGTTATACGGTAGACCAGATTCATGAGCTTACCAAGATAGACCGATGGTTCCTACAGAAACTATATGGAATCATGCAGACCTCCAAGGAGCTTCACGCTTTCGATATGAAGGGGATCCAACGTTGGCGCATCAATCCGGAGTTGATCCGCCGGGCGAAGATACAAGGGTTCTCTGATTTCCAGATCGCACGGGCGATCGGTCTCGACGGGGGATGTGGAGAAGGGTATGATGTTGGTTCGCCAGTTCCGTAAGGAGCATGGCATTCTTCCGGTGGTGAAACAGATCGATACCTTGGCCGCCGAGTATCCGGCGCAGACGAATTACTTGTACCTGACGTATAGCGGTACGGAAAACGACGTGACGTACTTGGGCGATCATCGCTCGATTGTCGTGCTGGGTTCCGGCGCTTACCGCATCGGTAGCTCGGTGGAGTTCGACTGGTGTGGCGTGCAGGCCTTGAATACGATCCGTAAGGAGGGCTATCGTTCCGTGATGATCAACTACAATCCCGAGACGGTGTCTACCGACTATGATATGTGCGACCGCCTTTATTTCGATGAGCTTACCTTCGAGCGCGTCATGGATATCCTCGAACTGGAGAATCCGCACGGCGTCATCGTATCCACCGGCGGCCAGATCCCGAATAACTTGGCGATGCGTCTGGACGAGCAGCATGTGAATATCTTGGGGACTTCCGCCAAGAGCATCGATAATGCCGAGGACCGTGAGAAGTTCTCCGCCATGTTGGATCGTATTGGCGTGGATCAACCCCGCTGGAAAGAGCTTTCTTCCATGGAGGATATCAATGGCTTCGTGGCGGAGGTAGGCTTCCCCGTATTGGTTCGCCCGAGTTACGTGCTGAGTGGCGCCGCCATGAATGTCTGCTCGAATCAAGAGGAGTTGGAGCGTTTCTTGAAATTGGCCGCCAACGTCAGCCAAAAGCATCCGGTGGTGGTAAGTCAGTTCATCGAGCATGCGAAAGAGGTGGAGATGGATGCCGTGGCCGATCATGGTGAGATCGTGATGTATGCCATTAGCGAGCATATCGAGTTTGCCGGGGTTCATTCCGGCGACGCTACGATTCAGTTCCCGGCCCAGAAATTATATGTAGAGACGGTTCGTCGTATCAAGCGTATCAGTAAGCAGATCGCTAAGGAGCTGAATATCTCCGGCCCGTTCAATATCCAATATCTGGCGAAGGGCAATGAGATCAAGGTGATCGAGTGTAACCTTCGTGCCAGCCGTTCTTTCCCGTTCGTGAGCAAGGTGCTGAAGATAAACTTCATCGAGTTGGCTACCCGTGTCATGCTGGGCTTGCCGGTAGAGAAACCGAATAAGAATGAGTTCGATTTGGATTATGTGGGTATCAAGGCCTCTCAATTCTCGTTCAATCGCTTGCAGAAAGCCGATCCGGTATTAGGGGTCGATATGGCTTCCACGGGCGAGGTGGGTTGTCTGGGCGACGATGTATCCGAGGCGGTGTTGACGAGTATGCTCGCTGTCGGGCAACGGGTTCCGGAGAAGAATATCCTCCTGTCCACCGGTACGCCGAAGCAGAAGGTAGCCATGCTGGATGCCGCTAAGATGTTGGCGACGAAAGGCTACAACCTATTCGCTACGGGAGGTACGCACCGTTTCTTGGCGGAGAATGGCATTCCGAGTACGAAGGTGTACTGGCCGAGCGAGAAGGGAGAACCGCAGGCGCTTAAGATGCTTCATGAGAAGCAGATCGATATGGTCGTGAATATCCCTCGTGACCTTTCCGCCGGCGAGCTTGACAACGGCTATAAGATCCGCCGTGCCGCCATCGACCTGAATATCCCGTTGATTACGAATGCCCGTCTGGCGAGCGCTTTCATTCAAGCCTTCTGTACCTTGAGCGTAGATGATATCTGCATCAAGAGTTGGCAGGAATATAAATAAATGGGGGCTTGATGTAAATCAAGTGGTATTTATTTCGTAAGTTTGCGGAAACAAACAAAAACAACCATGAATATGGATACAGCGATATTTATAGCTCGCAGGATCGCGGCGCAATCGATTCTACTCAGTGAGGAAGCCGCCCAGAAACTGGCCTCTATCTTAATCCGGACAGAATTGAAAAAAGGCGCCCTGTTTTTGAGCGAAGGAGAGGTTTGTACGCAACTCGGTTATGTCTATAAGGGAATGGTTCGCCAGTTTTACTTCAAGAATAAGAAAGAGCTGACCGAGCATTTCGCCAGCGAGGACAACATCTTCATTTGCATCGAGAGCTTCTTGCGCCAGCGTCCCGCTAATCTGTTGGTGGAGGCCTTGGAGAATACGGTGCTGTATGGCATTCCTCATGATCCTTTATTGGCATTGTGCGCCGAGGATTACGAGATCGAGGTCATGTATCGCCGCCTGTTGGAGAATTCGCTGATCCTGTCTCAACGGAAGGCGGATTTCCTTCGTTTCGAGACCGCTAATGAACGTTATGCCCGCTTATTGAAAGAACACCCTGAGATCGTGCAGCGTGCCCCCTTGTCCCATATCGCCTCTTATTTGCTGATGACTCCCGAGACATTAAGCAGGGTAAGGGCCAATATGCAGCTATGAGGGGCTTGTAGGTGTTAATTATATACGGTGTCGTATATGATATATAAGATAAAATTAGTATGAAGGTAGGATTATTTATCCCATGTTACATTAACGCGGTGTACCCCGAAGTGGGTATCGCCTCGTATAAATTGTTGAGGCATGTGGGTGTGGATGTCGATTATCCGATGGACCAGACCTGTTGCGGACAACCCATGGCGAACGCCGGCTTCGAGGATGAGGCGGCTCGCTTGGCCCTCCGGATGGAGGAACAGTTTAAGAACTATGACTACGTGGTAGGCCCCTCGGCCAGTTGCGTAGCCTTCGTAAAAGAGAACCATCCCCATATCTTGGAGAAGCGGGATCACGTTTGTATGAACAGTAAGAAGATTTATGATATCTGCGAGTTCTTGCACGACGTGGTGAGACCGGGATCCCTGCCGGCCGTTTTCCCGCATAAGGTGAGTATCCATAATAGTTGCCACGGGGTGCGTGAGTTGCATCTCTCGTCGCCCAGCGAGCGTAATATCCCGTACTATTCCAAGTTACGTGATCTCCTTTCCTTGGTGAAAGGTATCGAGGTGTTCGAGCCGAAGCGGGTGGACGAATGTTGCGGTTTCGGCGGTATGTTCGCCATCGAGGAGCCTGAGGTCTCTACTTGCATGGGACAAGACAAGGTAAAGGATCATATGAGTACCGGCGCCGAGTATATCACCGGTGCGGATAGCTCTTGCTTGATGCATATGGAAGGGGTTATCAAGCGGGAGAAACTTCCGATCAAGACTATTCACATCGTTCAAATATTAGCGTCCGGATTATGAGTACGAAACATGCTATAGCAGCGGCCCGTTTCCTAGAGAATAAGGAGAATGAGGCTTGGCACGACCATACGCTTTGGATGGTACGTACCAAACGGGATAAGATGAGCCATTCGCTTCCCGAGTGGGAGCGGTTGAGAGAGTTGGCCTCGGAGATCAAGCTTTACTCCAACAGCCATCTGGACACGCTTCTGGAGGAGTTCGAGAAAAATGCGATCGCCAACGGGGCTATCGTGCATTGGGCGAAAGATGCCGAGGAGCATAACGAGATCGTCTTGCGGATCTTGCGCCAGCATGATGCCCGGAACCTGATCAAGAGCAAATCGATGCTGACGGAGGAATGCCATATGAACGAGTTCTTGATGTCGAAAGGAATCGATGTGGTGGAGAGCGATTTGGGTGAGCGTATCTTGCAATTGATGCATTTGGCCCCGAGCCATATCGTGATGCCGGCGATCCATATCAAACGGGAGCAGATCAGCGAGATGATGGAGCGTGAGATGGGAACGGAGAAAGGGAATATCGACCCTACCTACCTGACGCATGCCGCCCGTAAGAATCTGCGTGAGAAATTCCTGCATGCCGACGTGGCGATGACGGGCGCTAACTTCGCTGTCGCCTCTACGGGCGAGATCGTGGTTTGTACCAATGAGGGAAACGCCGATATGGGAACCTCCTTCCCGAAGGTGCATATCGCTACGATGGGGATGGAGAAGATCGTACCGAATCTGGAGGCATTGGGCGTATTCACTCGTTTGCTGGCTCGTTCGGGTACGGGGCAACCCATCACGTCTTATACTTCTCATTACCGCCGTCCGCCCGAGGGACAAGAGTTCCATATCATTATCGTGGATAACGGGCGCAGTGATATCTTGGCGAAACCGGATCATATCCGTACGTTGAATTGTATCCGTTGTGGCGAGTGCATGAATACCTGTCCGGTATATCGCAGGAGTGGTGGCTATTCGTATACGTATTTCATTCCGGGACCGATCGGGATCAACTTGGGTATGCTGAGGAATCCGGAGGAATATTCGGATAACGTATCGGCTTGCTCCTTATGTCTTTCTTGCTCGAACGTTTGTCCGGTAAAGATCGACTTGGGCGAGCAGATTTACCGTTGGCGGCAAGATTTGGATAAGATCGGTAAGGCGAGCAAGGAGAAGAAAGTGATGTCTTTCGGCATGAAGTTCCTGATGGAACGTTCGGGATTGTTCAATACGGCGTTGAAGTTTGCTCCGGTAGTGAATCATTTGCCTCGTTTCATGGTCTACAATGGCTTGAACGCTTGGGGCAAGGGACGTGAGCTTCCGGCTTTCGCCAAGGAGTCGTTTAATGATATGTGGAAGAATAATAAGGTGAGATAATGAGTAGTAAAGATTCTATATTGGCGAGTATCCGTCATCATACGGGTACACGCCACGAGATGCCTGAGCTTACGTTGGAGGCGATTACCTATGCGGATAAGTTGGCTACGTTCTCGGAAGTGCTAGCCGGGGCGGGTGGCAAGGCCATCGAGTTAAAGCCCGGCGAGGATGTGAATGAGGTGATCCGCCGTGAGTTTCCGGAGGCGAAACGTATCGCCTCGAATTTGAAGGAGATTACTTGCGCTACCTTTAACCCGGATGAGCTGACCGATCCCCGGGAGTTGAACGGGACGGACGTATCTGTGGTGGAGGGTAGTTTCGGCGTGGCGGAGAATGCCGCTGTCTGGTTACCCCGTCAGGTACGTTATAAAGGTCTGTACTTTATCTCGAACGCTTTGGTGATCTTGTTGGACAAGACTCAATTGGTTCATACGATGAATGAGGCTTACCGCCGTACTGCCACTATGGATTATGATTATGGAGTCTTCATGTCCGGTCCCTCAAAGACTGCTGATATTGAACAAGCCTTGGTATTCGGGGCGCATGGTCCGATCCAAGTAGTAGTCCTGTTAAGATAAAACCTATACCTATTTGTAGAGACGGGGCACGCCCCGTCTCTACAAGTTGTACGTTATTTACAGCTCTCCAATATTTCCCGTGCCACGCTACCCGTTACATTCTTCGCCTCCCCGAAGGCGGCGTTTCGTTCATTGAAGCGATTCTCGATCTCGGTGATTGTCGTATCGCCGATCTTCTCTTGGCTGAGGCGGGTAGATAAACCGAGGCTTTGGAAAAATTGCTCAGTCTTCTCGATGGCTTGGCCTACCCGTTCCTCTGTTGTTCCACTATTGATACCCCATACCCGTTCGCCGTATTGCAGTATCTTGCCCTCTTTCTGCTTGCGTAGGGTGCGTAAGGTTCCGGGGAAGACGATCGCTAGAGTCGCTCCATGCGTCAATCCGTGAAGGGCGGTTAGCTCGTGTCCGATCATATGGGTAGCCCAGTCCTGCGTTACGCCCATAGCGATAAAGCCGTTCAAGCCCATCGTGGCGGATAGCATGAAATCTGCCATCAGGTCGTAATTCCTCGGATCTTCCTTGATCTTCGGGGCGATCTCAACCAAGGTACTTAAAATACTTTCCGCCCAATGATCCATCAAGCGGGATTGGTCGGTCGTAGTCATATATTGCTCCATCACGTGGACGAAGGTATCGGCGATACCGCAAGACACTTGATACGGGGGAGGCTGAAGGTCGTCTCCGGGTCCAAGATCGAGAACACGGGGAAATTGCTGTAGAACGGGAATTTCTCTTGCGTCTCTTTCCGGGAGATCACGGCCCCGCTATTCATCTCGGAACCTGTGGCGGGCAGGGTCAGTACGGTACCCATGGGCACGGTATGATAGTAATACCCTTTCTGTACCAATTCCCAAGGATCACCGTCGTACTGGATGCCGGCGGAGATTAGCTTCGTCCCGTCTATGACGGAGCCACCGCCTACCGCCAATAGGAAATCCACCTGCTTGCCTTTCGCTATCTGGATAGCTTCTCGCAAGGTCTCGATGGTGGGATTAGGCTCGATGCCCCAGAACTCGATATAGTCACGATCCTTTAGCGCCTTGATCACTTGGTCGTACACACCGTTTTGCTTTACGCTACCTCCTCCGAAGGTGATCATGATGCGATGCACCATCGGGATGGCCGTACTCAGTTTCTCAATCATGCCCTTACCGAATAATAAACGGGTTGGGTTGTGAAAAGTGAAGTTATTCATAGGACTATTTACTGTTTTTATATGTAAACATGAATAGGGTTCCTATTGTTTTAGGGCTTCCAGTAACTTATCGACCGCCTCGGCGGGAGTAGCTTCGCTCTTTAGTAACTGGACGAACTTGCTACCGATGATGGCACCGGAAGAGTGGGCCGCTGCCGCCTCGAAAGTAGCTTTATTGCTGATACCGAAACCTACCAAGCGGGGATTCTGTAGGTTCATGGCGTTGATACGACGGAAATAGGCTTGTTTCTGTTCGTTGAAATCTTGTTGGGCTCCGGTCGTGGCGGCGCTGGATACCATATAGATAAATCCGCTGGTATGGGCATCGATCAGCCGGATTCGTTCCTCGGAGGTCTCTGGGGTGATCAGCATGATCATTTTCAGGTCATGGCGATCGGCGATCTCCTTGTAGTCGGCGATATAATCGGCGTAAGGCAGGTCGGGGATGATCATTCCGTCTACGCCGGCCTCTACGCAACTGGCGCAGAATTTCTCGAAACCGTATTGCATGATGGGATTCAGGTAGCCCATTAGGATGATTGGGATCTGTACTTCGCTCCGGATCTCTTTCAATTGCTCGAATAGGAGGTGCAGTGACATCCCGTTACGCAACGCTTGCGTGGCGGCCTCTTGATGACGGGGCCGTCTGCCATCGGATCGCTGAAGGGGATTCCTACTTCTACCATGTGGATACCTTTAGCCTGTAAGGCTTTTAAGATGCTTGCCGTATCGTTTAAGTTCGGATAACCGGCGGTGAAATAGACGGAGAGTATTCCGTCTTTCTGGGTCTGAATAAGTTTGTGATGCGATTCATTACTGTTAGATGTAAAATTTGTTGGATGAAATTCTTTAGTTTGTCGATGTCTTTCAATCCCGGCTCAATCTCGAAGCCACTGTTGAGGTCGATACCTGCGAAACGGGGATGCCGGAAGTTCCGGATCGCCTCTGCGTTTTCCGGACGGATGCCTCCGCTGAGCAAGAAGGGAGTCTCTCCTTTATATCCGGTTAGGATAGACCAATCGAAACGTTTGCCTGAGCCTCCATAGCCCTCGCATCTCGTATCGAAAAGGAAATAATCCACTCGGCCCTCATATTCCCTTGTTTTTTCGAAGTCCTCTTTCGTAGCGATGGGGAAAGCCTTGATCAATGAATAGCCCCTTTTTTGCAAGGTGTGGCAATCTTCCGGCGATTCGTTACCATGAAGTTGGAGATAGTCTAGCTTGTAGGTGGAGGCTTTCTCCATCATGGACTTCGATGGTAGCGTTGACGAAAACGCCCACTTTTTAGGGGACAATTGTTCACTGTCCGTTGCCTGCTGCTCCGTCGGGCATCGCTCGACAAAGCGCTTGGAACGTTCGTAGAAGATAAAGCCGATCCAGTTGATGGCTAGGGCGGCTACTTCCCGGATATTCTGAGGCTCCCGCATTCCGCAAACTTTGATGATCATGCCAGTCCTCCTATAAAATCGGCCAAGGTATCGCCCGGCCTCTCGGTTTTCATGAAGGTCTCTCCGATCAGGAATCCACGGAAATCGGCCTCACGCAATCGGCGTACGGTATCGGTCTCGGATATTCCGCTCTCGGACACTAAAAGAGGGGAGAAGCCTCGCATCTTATCGACCAACTTGAATGAGTTGTTTACGTCCGTATGGAAGGTGCCGAGATTGCGGTTGTTCACGCCGAGCATATCGATATCCGCGTTCAGGTATTTGAGCTCGTCCTCGCTATGGACTTCCAGCAAGACTTCCAATTGCAGGCTATGGGCGGTCTCGGCGAGTATCCGGCATTCTTCTTCCGTAAGGGCGGCGGCGATCAACAAGACAGCGTCGGCGCCCATCACCCGGGCTTGAAGAGTTGGTAGGTATCGATGATGAAGTCCTTGTCGAAGTAACGGGAGATCCACCAGCTTGCGGGCCTTTTGCAAGTCGCCCAAGGAACCTCCGAAGAAATCCCCGTCCGTAAGGATCGAGCAGGCGGAGGCTCCTCCGGCCTCGTAAGCGGGCACCACGTCGGCGATATTCGCACCCGGATGCAGCCAGCCCTTGGAGGGGCTTTTACGCTTGAACTCGGCGATAATACCGGAGGGGGATGATTCCAGCGCCGCACGCATGGAACGTGTGTCACGCTCTTCATACGGTCGCTACCTAGAGCCAATAAGGTCTGTAAGCTTACGGCCTGTTTCTGCCGGGCTACCTCGATGCGCTTATTGGCGATAATATCTTGTAAGATGTCCTTTTTCATAGGATATGTTTCTTTATCTTTGGTTCAAAGATATAAATTTACGGAATGTAGCCAATGCTTTTCCGCTTTCCAATGATTCACGTGCCTCGGCGATACACGTCTCGATCTTCTTCTCTGGACAGATCACTTGGATGGCGAAAGCGGAGTTGGCGATCACGCAGCTCTTTTGGGCCTCGGTAGCCCTGTTCCCTAATACGGCGTCGAAGATACGGGCCGCTTCCTCCGGGGTCTCTCCGCCATCGAGGTCCGCTTCCGTGCAACGTTTGAATCCGAGCATCTCCGGGGTATAAAGCTTCTCTTTCTCCGGCATGGCTACCTTGAAATCGGCCGTGAGGGAGATCTCGTCGTAACCGTCCAAGCTATGTACCACGGCAAAGCGAGTGCCGCTCTCTTGGTACGTATAATTATATAGGCGGAGTAGCGGGAGGTTATATACGCCTAACAATTGGTAAGTAGGTATGATCGGGTTGACCAGCGGGCCGAGCATATTGAAGAAGCTGCGCACGCCGAGGCTCTTCCGTACCGGAGCTACCGCTTTCAGCGCCGGGTTGAACAAGGGGGCGTGGAGGTAGGCGATATGGCAGGTATCCATGGAGGTACGTAGCTTATCGATATCGTTCGTGAATTTTACGCCGTGTTGCTCCATCACGTTGCTGGCACCGCTCACCGAGGTAGCCCCGTAGTTACCGTGCTTTACGACATTGTAACCGGCACCGGCCACTACGAAACAGGAACAGGTACTGATGTTGAACGTGTTTTTTCCGTCGCCTCCGGTACCTACGATATCGATCGGTTTGTATTCGCTTAAATCTACCGGTACACGCATCTCCAGCAAAGCTTCCCGGAATCCGGTCAATTCCTCTACGGAGATACTGCGCATCAGAAATACGGTGATCAGACTGGCGATCTGGGAATCGTTGTAGCGTCCCTCCGCTATATTCTGGAGGATATTCCGGGCTTCTTCCCGGCCTAGATATTGGTGCTCGAATAATCTGTATAATATTTGCTTCATGTCTGTAATGTGTTGAATGATAAAATATTGCAGTTTTGCGATATTTCTTTATCGAAAAACTTTTGTTTCTCTAGGGGAAAACTCTTGTTTCTTGCTTGAGAAACATTAGTTTCACTATAGGAAAACTGATGTTTCGTTAGGAAGAAACTATAAGTGCCTTAGGAGGTAATTAGCGTTTCAGCCAGTTCTCTATAATTGTCTTCCCTTTGGGTGTCAACACGGATTCCGGATGGAATTGGATACCTCGTACATTGTACTCACGATGGCGCAAGCCCATGATCTGTCCTTCTTCCGTATCGACCGCCGTGATTTCCAGACAATCCGGGAAGTTTTCCTTGGAGACCGCCCAAGAATGATAACGCCCAACACGTATACCCGGTTCCAGTCCCTCGAAGATAGGATCTTTAGCGACAATCCGTATATCGGAGCAAACGCCGTGATGCACGTCGGTAAGGTTTATCAATGTGGCGCCGAATGCCTCGCCGATGGCCTGCTCGCCTAGGCAGACACCTAGGATGCTCTTTGTCGGGGCGTACCGGCGGATCAAGGGGAGGAGGATGCCGGCTTCCTCGGGGATGCCCGGTCCCGGGGATAGTAAGATCTTATCGAAACGCTCTATCTCTTCCAAGGAGATCTTGTCGTTGCGGTGTACCTCTACATCCGCACCCAGTTCCTTCAATATATGTAGCAAATTGTAGGTGAAGGAATCGTAATTATCAAATAATAATATCTTCATTTTATATATATTGTTGTTGTTGTAGAGACGGGGCGTGCCCCGTCTCATCCTTTCAAAATGGTAACTTAAAATACTATCAGACTGTGGGAGACGGGGCACGCCCCGTCTCTACAACCGGATAATCAATTGATTAATTTCTCCGCTAGATCTATCGCCTTCTTCAAGGCTCCCAGCTTATTGTTTACCTCTTGCAATTCACGCTCATCGTTGCTCTTAGCCACGATCCCGGCTCCCGCCTGATAGTAAAGTACGTTGCCACGGCTGACGAAGGTACGGATCGTGATCGCTTGGTTCAAATCACCATCCAGACCGATAAAGCCGATACAGCCGCCGTAAGCACCCCGGTTATGATGCTCGATGTCGGTGATCAGTTGCATGGCCCGTACTTTGGGGGCTCCGCTCAACGTGCCGGCGGGGAAGGTATCGACGTAGGTCTTTACCGGGTCGCTATCGGCGTTGATCTCGCCGCTCACACGGGATACGAGGTGGATGACGTGGCTGTAGTATTGTACCTCCTTATAGAAATCCACTTGCACGTCGTGGGCGTTCCGGCTGAGGTCATTGCGGGCAAGGTCTACCAGCATCACGTGCTCGGCGTTCTCCTTGCGGGTCGGCTAGCAGGGCCTCGGTACGTTGTTTGTCTACCTCGATATTACCGGTACGGAAAGCGGTCCCGGCGATCGGGTCGATGCTGGCGTGTCTGCCCGTTACCTTGCAATGCGTCTCGGGGGAAGAGCCGAAGATACGGAAACCTCCGAAATCGAAGTAGAACAAATAAGGAGAGGGATTGATGCTGCGAAGAGCCCGGTACACCTTGAAGTCGTCTCCCTTGAACGGTTGCTCGAAGCGACGGCTCAATACGATCTGGAAGACATCTCCCCTGAGGCAGTGCTTGATGCCTTGGCGGACCATCGCCTTGTATTCCTCGCCGGTGATCGGGGAGGTCTCGGGACCCGCTGTCTGGAAGTTATAGGAGGCGAAGTTACGGTTCTCGATCAATGTCTCGATTTCTTCCAGCCGGCTAGCCTCGTCCTCTTGGAGCATCTCCACTAGGGTCAACTCGTTCTTGAAATGATTGAAGACAAGGATATACTTATATAATATGTATAGCATATCGGGGGCGTCGTTTTCCTCGTGATGAACTTCCATGACCGGGATGTTCTCGAAATAACGGACGGCATCGAAAGCCGTGTAGCCGAATAATCCGCAGACCTTCTTGTCCGCTCCCTCCACCTTGAAGCGGCCGAGGAAAGCGTTCATCGCCTCGGGTACGTTATAGTCTTCGGTGAGCGGGGTAACCTCACGGGTCTCGTCCGGGAAGGTAGCCGTGCATTCCCCGTTGTTGATACCGATGCTCGCCAAGGGGACGGAGCGCTATAAAGGAAAGGCTATTCTCGTTTCCGTGGAAGTCCGAGCTTTCCAACAGGGCCGATTCCGGGTAGATATCCCGCACTTTCAGATAGATGCTTACGGGAGTGTGAAGGTCGCCCATCACCTTCTTGCTTATCGTTTTGAAAGAATAATTCATGATAATTTATAATTAATGTAGGTGTCCATATCTTTATCGCCACGGCCCGAGACAGTCAGTACCACCACGTCTTCCGGCTTGAAGTTTACCTTGGCCAAGGCTCCCAAGGCATGGGCGCTTTCCAAGGCCGGGATGATTCCTTCCAAACGGGTCAACTCGAAAGCAGCCTCCAACGCCTCGTCATCATCGACCGCTAGGATTTGCGCACGGTGCTCTACGGAGAGGTTCGCGTGGATCGGGCCGATGCCCGGGTAATCCAAGCCGGCGGAAACAGAATAAGGTTCCTCGATCTGTCCGTCCTCGTTCTGCATGACCAAGGTACGTGCCCCGTGGATGATGCCCTCTTTACCCAATTGGATCGTGGCGGCGCTCATGCCGGAGTGGATGCCCTTGCCGCCGGCCTCGGCCAATACGATCTTCACCCGCTCGTCGTCCACGAAATGATAGATCGTACCGGCGGCGTTACTTCCCCCGCCTACGCAGGCGATCAGGTAATCCGGGTGATCCCTTCCTTCCTTCTCCAGCAGTTGCTTCTTGATCTCCTCGCTGATAACGGATTGCAGCCGGGCTACCATATCCGGATAAGGATGGGGGCCTACCGTAGAACCGATAATATAATACGTATCCGAAGGATGACAGCACCAGTCACGGATCGCCTCGTTCGTGGCGTCTTTCAAGGTCATGTTTCCCGAGGTCACGGGCACGACGGTAGCTCCCAGCATTTCCATCTTCTGTACGTTGGCATGTTGGCGTTCCACATCCGTCTTGCCCATATAAACGATACATTCCATATTCATCAACGCACAGACGGTAGCGGTTGCCACGCCGTGCTGTCCGGCTCCCGTCTCGGCTATGATACGGGTTTTCCCCATCCGGCGGGCCAACAAGATCTGTCCGATCGTGTTGTTGATCTTATGTGCTCCGGTATGGTTCAAGTCTTCCCGTTTCAAATAGATCTTACATCCGTATTTCTCGCTCAACCGTTTGGCCAAGATAAAGAGGGGAGGGGCGGCCTACATAATCACGCAATAACTGATCGAACTCTTCCTTGAAGCTATCGCTCTCCAACACTTGCAGATAGGTATTCTGTAAATTTTCCACGCATTGATGAAGGATCTCGGGAACATAGGCCCCTCCAAACTCACCATAATACCCATTTTCGTCAACTTGATACGTTTTCATCGTTCTATCTGTTATTATTTATTTTTTGTCTTTTCGAATCTTGGTAATTGCCCTAAACGAAAAAAGGCCTGCCGCAAGTGCGACAGACCTCTTATTATATCATGATAGTGTTTATATATACATACGAGTCTTCGTTCCTTACGACCTTATGAGTTGTAAAGAGCGCCACCACCAATATGTATTTACTATAATTGTTCTCATGACTTTGTGTTGTTATTACGGCAGCAAATATATGGAATCTTAAACGATTAATATTTCTAATATGGATACTAAATTAACTGGAAAAACTCGCATAGAGAGCGATTTGATCGGCGCTCGTGAAATCCCCGCCGAAGCATTATACGGAGTTCAAACCTTGAGAGGAATCGAGAATTTCTCAATCAGTAAATTCCGTTTGAGTGAATATCCTTTATTCATTAAAGGATTAGCTATAACAAAAATGGCGGCTGCCATGGCTAACTTTGAATTAGGCTTGCTTACCGTAGAGCAAAAAGACGCTATCATCGCCGCTTGTGGGGAGATTCTCGATGGTAAACATCACGACCAGTTCCCGGTGGATATGATCCAAGGCGGAGCGGGTACCACTACGAATATGAATGCGAATGAGGTGATCGCCAACCGTGCCTTGGAGCTGATGGGGCATGAGCGGGGTGAATACCAATACTGCTCACCGAACGACCATGTGAACTGCTCGCAATCCACGAACGACGCATATCCGACCGCTATCCATATCGGTATGTATTTTAAGCATCTTCAATTGCTTCCCCACTTGGAGGAATTGATCGCCTCTTTCCGTAAGAAAGGCGAGGAGTTCTCGCAGATTATCAAGATGGGACGTACGCAGTTGGAGGATGCCGTACCTATGACGTTGGGGCAGACCTTTAATGGCTTCGCCAGCATCTTGCAGGATGAGATCGCTCACTTGAATGAGGCCGCCGCCGATTTCTTGGTGGTTAATATGGGAGCTACCGCTATCGGTACGGGTATTTGTGCCGAGCCGGGATACGCGGAGAAATGTATCGCGGCTTTACGTGAGATAACCGGATGGGATATCCGTCTCTCCTCCGATTTGGTAGGAGCTACCTCGGATACTTCTTGCTTGGTAGGCTATGCTTCCGCCATGAAGCGGGTTTGCGTGAAGATGAATAAGATATGTAATGACCTTCGCTTGTTGGCAAGCGGCCCTCGTTGCGGTTTGGGTGAGTTTAACTTGCCTGCTATGCAGCCGGGTTCTTCTATCATGCCGGGTAAGGTGAATCCTGTGATCCCGGAGGTGATGAACCAGATCGCTTATAAGGTAATGGGTAATGAATTATGTGTGACCATGGCCGGGGAAGCCGCCCAGATGGAGCTGAACGCCATGGAGCCGGTGATGGCACAATGCTGCTTCGAGTCCGTGGATTTGCTGATCAATGGTTTCGATACCTTGCGTACCCGTTGCGTGGACGGTATTGTCGCTAACGAGGATCGTTGCCGTGAGGAGGTACATCATAGCATCGGCGTGGTGACGGCCTTGAATCCGGTAATCGGCTATAAGAACTCGACCAAGATCGCGAAGGAGGCGTTGGAGACCGGTGTTAGCGTTTATCAATTGGTACTGGATCATGGTATCTTGACCAAGGAGGAATTGGATACGATCTTAAGCCCGGAGAATATGATCAAGCCGGTGAAGTTGGATATCAAGCCTCGCCGTTAATCGAGTCCTATTATATAATGTATACCATTTGTGGACCGTATAGGTGGATTTTTCCATCCTATGCGGTCTTTTTTTAGATTATAATCTCTATCTTTGGACTGACTTAATTCTAATAATCATGATAAATAGACGAGATTTTTTAAAGAACGCGTCCCTTTTCACCTTGGGTGGCCTGATGGCCGGAAAGGTCGGGAGCGCAGATGCGGCTAAACCTGTCACTACTGAGACGATGGCCGCTAAGACAGTTGGTTTACAAATCTATTCTTTAGGCAAGGAACTTTATGCGGATGTACCCGGTGGATTGAAAAAGATCAAGCAAATGGGGTACACGAATCTGGAATTGGCCGGTTACAAGGAAGGCAAGATCGGCGGTGTAGACATGATGGAATTCAAGAAGATGGTGGATGATGCCGGATTGAAGATCACCAGTTCCCACGTGAATCCTCCGGTACGTGAGTACACGAAGGCCAATCGCTCCCAGATCTCCGAGTATTGGAAGAAGACGGCTGATGACCATGCCAAACTAGGCGTGAAGTACTTGATCCAGCCCGGGCAACCGAGTACCCGTAGCACCGAGGAAACCGCTTTCGTCTGCGAGATTTTTAACGAGGCGGGTAAGATAGTGAAAGCGGCCGGTATTCCTTTCGGCTATCACAACCATGAGATGGAGTTCGCCAAGGTAAATCCGGGTAGTACGGAGGCCAAGCTGGGAAGGCGTGTGAAAGGAGATTGCATCTATGAGTTGTTCTTGAAGAATACTGATCCTTCGCTTGTATTTTTCGAGATGGATGTTTATTGGGCCGTGATGGGACAACAAGATCCGATAGAGTGGTTGAAGAAATATCCGAACCGTATTAAGGTATTGCACATCAAGGACCGTGCTATTCTAGGCGAGTCCGGGATGATGAATTTCGAGAATATATTCCGGCAAGCTTACGCGAATGGAATCAAGGATTATTTCGTGGAGTTGGAGGGTATGCCTGACGGACGTTCCCAGTTTGAGGGCGTGAAAGGCTGCGTGGATTATTTATTGAAAGCACCGTTCGTGAAATAAGTCTTTTGACTCATTAAAAAAACGCTCATGGCGGTAGGATGCTTCCTCCGTTATGAGCGTGTTTGTTCGTAAAGCAGCCATACCAATAAAGGGATATAGTCCTTTAATTTCGTCCGTAATATCTTGAGCGCTTGAGAGATGCGGTATGCGATTGTTTTGGGGGATACGCCTGTCCGCTCGGCGATCTCGTTGTAGGTCATTTCCTCGAAACGGTTCATCTCGAATGCCTTACGGTATTCATCCGGGAGCTCCCGGATGGCCTTGGAGGCCAAGGCCATCAGTTCTCCTATATAAAAATCAGGATTCTCGAATTGCTCTTGGAACTTGGCGTACAATCTCTCGTGCACTTGTTGCTTAACCTGTATGTGGCTGATCGTATTGAGGCATTTATTGCGGACAATGGTGAAGAGGAGTGATTTCAGGGACATGTCCGCTACTAGGGATTTTCGGTTTTCCCACAGCCACATCATCACGTCTTGTACGATCTCCTCCGATTCTGGTACTATTACATATTGGGAGGCGAAGGCGCACAATCCCCGGTAATATTGTTTGTACACGGTGTCGAACGCTTGTTCGTCTCCTGCGATAAGTTCTAGTGAAATTCGTTCTGCGTTCTCGTCCACAATAGTGTTTAAGTTTGTTTGGTTGCAAACTTAATGAATAATTCCGGATAAGAGGCATGAATCCCGCTACTTTTTCTTTCCTTGGTTGGCTACGGCTTCCATGAGTTTCTTGATTTCCTCCGGGTCGCCAAGGAAATAATCATTCACGAGTTTTAAGTCATCATCGAACTCGAACACGTATGGAACGGCTGTTGGGAGATTCAGATGAACGATCTCTTCATCGGAGATGTTTTTAAATATTTGATGATTCCCCGCAAGCTGTTTCCGTGAGCGGCGACAAGGATCTGGTCGGCGGTCCGGAGCGTCGGGAAGATAACCTCTTTCCAATAAGGGAGAATCCGCTCAACCGTATCTTTCAAGGATTCCGTACGGGGCAACTCTTTATCCGGCACGTCTTTGTAGCGGATATCGAAGCGAGGGTTACGAGGGTCGTCTTCCGATAGGGGAAGCGGGGCTATATCGTAACTGCGACGCCAGATCAAGACCTGCTCGTCTCCATACTTTTGGGCGGTCTCGCTCTTGTTCAACCCTTTGTAGCGATCCGTAATGTTTCTCGTTCAACCTCCAGCTTTTCTCCACCGGGATCCAGTCTTGGTCCATGCGATCCAATACACAATTCAAGGTTTTGACGGCCCGTTTTAAATAAGAGGTATAGGCTTTATTGAACACATATCCTTTTTCTTTCAATAGGTTGCCGGCCCTATAAGCTTCGGCCACGCCTTTTTCTGTCAAATCCACATCGGTCCAACCGGTGAACCGGTTCTCTTTATTCCATATACTTTCGCCGTGGCGAAGCAATACGATACTTTTCATAGGTCTTTTTATTTTTATGATTTGTTTTTTTCGAAATCCTCGATGACTTCTTTTTAATATAGGTAGATGACTATGTTGTACATCCTTCGCTGCCGTGAGGAAAGTGACAACCGGATGCTTCTCGATCTCTCGTAAGAAAGGAATGAAATCCGGGTTCTGCTTGATCTCCATCCCGTAGCGACCTTGGAATACTTCCCAATGCCTGTCTTTATCCTCGTGGAACCATTGGCGTAACTCCTTGGATGGAGTGATGTCTTTTCTCCATTCGTCAAACTTCGCATCCTCTTTCTTCAGTCCTCTGGGCCATAGCCTGTCGAGAAGAATGCGATAACCATCCGCCTCACTTGGCTCCTCATAAATCCGTTTTAAAAGAATCTTTACCATTAGAAGTCTCATTTTGTGGTAAAACAGTAGAAAGAGGGATATTGTTGAGCCTTTCTTTAGGAACGGTATTTTTGCCATTATTCAATTTTCTTGAAAAAAATCGTTTTTTTGTTTAGTACATCTTTTGTCTCAACTGTATTAATTATAGAAACAAGAAAAAATGGAAATAAACGAAGACATATTGATCCGATACATCGATGGGATGTTGACCGAGGAGGAAGCTGCGGAGGTGAAAAACTGGCGGGCCGCCTCTCTAGAAAACGAGAAACTGTTGGAGCAGGTCTATTTTACAGCTCAAGTGGCAAGTCGCCTAAAAGTCATGCGGACCGTGAACCCGGACGAGGCGTTGTCTCGTTTTAAATCAAGAATTCATAAGAAAGAGAAAAGATTAGCTTTAAGACAAGTGTTAGGTGTTATTCAACGGGCTGCGGCCGTGTTATTCATTCCAGTCTTTCTTTTATCCGCTTATTTGTTCATACAGCAGGGTCAAGGGAACGTGCGTACGCTAGCCGTACGCACGAATCCTGGGGTGGTTTCGGCATTCGATTTACCTGACGGTTCTAAGGTTTGGCTGAATGCCAATAGCGAATTGAGATATCCTTCGGACTTCAATGCGGATACCCGTACGGTGGAATTAACCGGACAAGGATATTTCGAGGTGACGAAGAATGCTCATAAGCCTTTTATTGTGAAAGCGGATAAAGATTACTCGGTAGAGGTGTTGGGTACTTCTTTCAATGTATCCGCTTACAAAGACGAGAGTATGATAGAGACCACCTTGGTAGAGGGATCGGTAAAGCTGAACGTCGTGTCCGGAGGAAAGCGAATGACACAGATGTTGAAGCCAAACGAGAAAGCCGAGTATCAAAAGGGCGCTGGCAAGATCAAGGTGTTCGACGTGAATACCGAATATGACACGGCTTGGAAGAACGGGGAGATTATCTTCAGGAACCATCCGATGGATAAAGTATTGAAAACGCTGGAACGTCATTATCACGTAGTATTCGAGGTAAAAGATAACGAGATACTGAAGTCCATAATAACAGCCCGTTTCAAGGACGAGCAATTGCCTCAAGTATTGGAATACCTGAAATTGGCGTCGGGAATCCAGTATGCGATACATAAACCTACCGTTAAGGACAGTGGATCGGGAACCTCAGTCGTGGAAATATCAAAATGAGAAATAATGTGTAACCTTCTAAAATACGTCTGCCCATGAAGAAAGAATAAACAAGGATTAAAAACATACGGAAGAATATTGGCGTATTCTCCCGTACGAAAAGTCAAGAAGAGCTGTTGGCGCAGCTACAAATAACTTTATTATAAATAGTAACACTACAAAAATATGAATAAAATTGTAACCTTAAATGCTTTAAGGGGGAATAGTTATTCTCTTTTTCGAAAAATTCCGTTAATGATCAACATGGGGGTATGCGCATTCTGTTTGGTACCGGCCATGGTTTTCGCAGAGAACACGCATGAAGTCACAGTCTTAAACGCTCAACAACAGACACGAAAAGCAGTCGGTGTCGTTACGGACAAAACGGGCGAGGCTATTATCGGTGCTAACGTAATTGTCAAAGGAACTACCAACGGTACCATCACGGATATGGATGGCCGTTTCGAGTTGGATGTTCCTAACAATGCGACTTTACAAGTTTCCTATATCGGCTTTAATACGCAAGAGATCGTCTTTACCGGACAACCTTCTATCGAGGTTCAATTGGTCGATGATACGCAAGCCTTGGATGAAGTCGTGGTAACCGCTTTGGGTATCAAGCGTGAGAAAAAGGCTTTGGGATATTCTATGTCTGAATTGAAAGGTGAGTCCCTGACGCAAACCCGTGATGCTAACGTGGCCAACGCTTTGGCTGGTAAGGTAGCTGGTTTGCAGATCAAGCAAAATGGTACCGGTGTCGGTGGTTCCTCTCGTATCGTGATTCGTGGTAATAACTCTATTACTGGTAATAACCAGCCGTTGATTGTTGTGGACGGTGTACCTATCGATAACTTTAGCGGTGGTACGGATGACTATTGGGGTAACGGTAACGTGGATAAAGGTTCCGGTATCTCTGATATCTCCCCAGATGATATCGAGAGTATGTCCGTATTGAAAGGCCCGGCAGCCGCGGCGTTGTATGGTAGCCGTGCAGGTAACGGTGTCGTGATGATCACGACTAAGAAAGGTAGCCAGAATAAAGGTTGGGGCGTAAGTATCAATTCGAATTTCACGGCTGAGAACCCGATGCAAACTCCGAAGTTCCAAGATGTATACGGACAAGGTATCGACGGCGCTTTCGATAATAATAAAGCGACGAGTTGGGGTGCCGTTATGGATGGTTCTCCTAAGGATATGGCGATGGGATCTCATCCCTATGCGGCTAGAGATAATAATCTGTACAAGGACTTTTTGCGCACTGGTACCACTTGGACGAATAGCGTGGATTTGAGTAAGAGCTCCGAGGATATCACTTTCCGTGCCGGTGTGACACGCTTGGATAATAAGGGGGTTGTCCCGAATAGCGGAATGGATCGTACGTCTATTAATTTGCGTTCTACGGCTAAGCTGTCTAAATGGTTATCGGCTGACGTGAAGGTCAATTATGTAAGCCAGCATACGAACAACCGTGTGAAATTAGCGGGCGACCCGGATAATATCTTCCTTAACTATTTAAGTATGCCCCGAAGTGTGGGCTTCTCTGACTATGACGCCTATAAAGATAATGATTGGAAACGTGCGGACGGAAAGCCCGCTGGTTATCTGATCGACACGGGAGCCAACGCCAATAACCCGTATTGGTCCGCTTACCGCAATACGAACAAGGATAAGAAAGACCGCTTTATCGGATTCGCGGCCTTGGATTTCACGTTTACGGATTGGTTGAGCTTGAAGCTTCGCTCTGGTATGGATAATTACACCATCCAGTATGAGACGATTCGTGCGACAGGTAACCCGTATTGGGAGAACAACGGTAGCATGACTGCCAATATGGAGAAATTCACCGAGATCAACTCCGATTTCTTATTGACAGCTAAAGGCAACTGGGATCGATTCGGTATCGTAGGTACGGTAGGTGGTAATATGATGTACCGTAATTCTACATGGTACAAGGAATCATCCGGTGAGTTTGTGATTCCCGATTTCCATGCGATCGCCAACGGTAAGACACATGGTGGTGAGTATACTCGCAACCGTAAACAAATCAACTCGCTATATGCTACGGCATCATTGTCTTGGGACGACTATTTGTATTTGGACTTAACTGCTCGTAACGACTGGTCTTCAACACTTCCAAAAGACAATGACTCTTATTTCTACCCGTCGGTAGGTGTTAGCTGGATTTTCACCCAAATGTTGAATAAGATGGGGCATAACACGGGTATTCTTTCTTTCGGTAAGATCCGTGCGTCTTGGGCTCAGGTAGGTAATGATACGGACGCTTATATGTTGCGTGACTATTATAATATCAGTTATGATATTAAAGGGGGTATTTTTAATGCCAGCAACGAGGATTGGATGGCAAATCCAAATTTAAAGAATGAGACGATCAACTCTTGGGAGTTAGGCCTTGAGTTGAAGGCGTTTGAGAATAGGGTTGGTGTCGACGTAGCTTACTATAAAAAGAATGCGAAGGATCAGATCATAAAAATTGATGTTCCCTCCGCAACTGGATTTAAAAAGAAAATGATTAACGCCGGTAATATTGAGAATAAGGGTGTCGAGATTGCAGTGAATGCTACCCCAGTGATTACGGAAAACGGGTTCCAATGGGATACTCAATTGAATTGGTCAAAAAATAATAATAAGGTCGTTTCATTGACGGAGGATACGAAAGAGCAGATTCTAAGTGATAAGTCGGTTACTTTCTTGAAGATTGTGGCTCATGAAGGAGGTGCTTACGGTGATATCTATGGCTATGCTTATCAACGTGATGACAAAGGTAATGTTATCATCGGTGAGGATGGTGTGCCTTTGCGTACGAGTGACATGGAACTATTGGGTAATAACCAACCGAAATGGATGATGGGTTGGAGTAATACCTTGTCTTATAGGAATTTCGTGTTGAGCTTCATGTTCGATATGCGTTATGGCGGTGATGTGTATATGGGATCTATCCGTGCGGGTGCTTCATCTGGTAACTTAGAGATGACGTTGGATGGTCGTGACGGTATGGTAGTTCCGGGTGTATTGGTGGACGGTTCCCCGAATACAAAGAGTATAACTTCTCAGGCTTATTGGAATGGTGTTTCAAATAATACAGAAGCTTATATGTATGACGCTACAAATATTCGTTTACGTGAATTGAATCTAGGCTATAATTTCCCGAGAACCATGTTGGCTAAGACTCCATTTACCGCCGCACGTTTGAGTTTCGTGGCTCGTAACTTATTCATGATCTATAGTAAGACAAAGGGCTTTGACCCGGAAGCTGCTTATACATCCGGTAACGCCCAAGGTATTGAGTACGGTTCTATGCCGACAATGAGAAGCTTAGGTTTTAATATTAATCTGGCTTTTTAAAGAAACATAAATCTAAAAATAGAATTATTATGAAGAGTATAAAGATATTAACAGCTTGTTCGTTAATGATGCTAAGTGCAACTAGTTGCGACTTGACGGGTATAAATGAGAATCCGGATAAACCAACAGACGACGTGAACTATAATATGAACGAACCCCGTCTAGCCTCTACATTGCGTGGTGGCTTGATCATCGAAGGTAACGTGGAACAACGTTTGAAACCATTACAGATTGATTTTTATTCCCAGATGACTGTCGATGGTGGTGGATGGGGTACCAAGAACTATATTCAAGACGATGAATGGAATAATCTCGTTTGGGAAGAATATTTGAAACAGATCGCCTCTATTAATATAGTGATCCGTAGTCTGACGGAAAAGGATAAGGATGCTTATGCGAATACGATTGCTTTCGCCCGGATATGGCGTGTATATGTGCATACGCTGGCTGCCGATAAATTTGGCCCGATGCCTTTCCCTGCTTATGAGATTGTAGAGGCGAATCCTCCTTATAAATCGTTGAAGGATATCTATGACGAGTACTTCAGGGAACTTGATGCTGCCATAAATGGCTTTAACGATAGTGCGCAACCTATTTTTTCTGATGCGGGTATCGACTTGATTTATAAGAATGATGTATCGAAGTGGAAACGTTTTGCCAATTCCTTGCGTCTGCGTTTGGCTGTTCGTTTGACAGAAGTGGATCAGGAGAAATGTATAGCTGAGGCAAATGCCGCTATTTCATCACCAGCAGGGTTGATCTCGGATAAGGCTGATAACGCTTATATGCCACCGAAGGCTGATGGCTCTTGGGGACAGGATTACAATTATACGATGTTCCAGATTACATGGAGTGGTCCGATTTGTATGTCAAAATCGGTTGAGAAACTGGTGACTAATATCGGTGGTGTCGCTTGGCCTCAAGGTGTAGTGAACCAGACGTCCGGTGTTGCGGTTTCTAGCGTACATCCGGAAAAGGTAGATCCTCGTGCCCCGAAGATTTTCCAGCCGGGTATTGAGAATGGAGATTGGAAAGGTTTGGTATATGGACCTAAGGCAGAGGAAGCCAATACCGGAATTTATCAATCGAAACAATGTGCTGAGCTTGGCTTTATTATTAAGGATGGCTATCCCTATAAATCTCGTCCGTATGATTTGTTCCTTTCTGAAGAGGTTCATTTTTTGAAGGCTGAATTATATGCTCGTGGTTTTATCGCTGGTGATGCTAAATCGGAATATGAGGCAGGTGTTCGTGCGTCTTTCGCTACTTGGGGGGTTACTTCTGAGGTGGACGACTACCTGACTTCTACAGAGAAAAATGAGGCTGGTACAAGTGCTAGATATGATGATCAACAAGGTGCGGGAAATACAGCTTTGGAAAAGATCATTACTCAGAAATATATCGCTGGGATACCTGATTTGGCGCAAGAAGGTTGGAATGATAAACGTCGTTTAAATTTACCCCGTTTGGATGTTGCTGTCTATCGAGATCAAGCTGTTTACAATAATAATGATAAGGATATCTTGAAGTCAGCTAATTTTATTAAACGAATGAGGTATCCAACAAAGGAAAGTTTGATTAATGCCACTGAGTACGAGAAAGGCAAATCCATGTTAGGTGGTAAAGGCGATATTGTATCTACTCCGTTGTGGTGGGATAAGAATTCCAACTATTGCACATCTTCAAAATAAAGGAATAGGCGAATTCTGTATTACTTCAGTATGAAGATATTAATTAAAATATTATATTATGAGTAGATTATTGGTGTATCTAGTTACTGTGATTTTTTGTGTTACAAAAACTTTTGCTCAGTCTGAACCTTTTTATTTTATTCAATTATCAGATCCTCAGTTTGGAATGTTAGAAAAGAATAAAAGTTTCTCTCAAGAGACAAAAATCATGGAAAAGGTTGTTGCTGTTATTAATAATTTGAATCCGGCATTTGTGGTTATAACGGGTGATATGGTAAATGATGGTGAAGATCAAAATCAAATTAACGAATTTAAACGAATTTGTACTTTGATAAAAAAAAACATCCCTGTTTATGTGTTACCAGGTAATCATGATTTAAATCAACAGAGTACAGATGAGTCTATTTCTTGTTATATGGATGAATATGGATATGATTGTTTTTGCTTTCATTTAAATAATAGTTGTTTTATTGGATTAAATACTCCTATTATTTTTGCAAATAGAGAAGAAAAAGAAAAAAAACAACTGGTCTGGTTGGAGAAAAATCTAGAGAACTCTCAGAAATGTAATCATCGTATCCTTTTTGGACATTATCCTTTCTTTGTGAAAGAGCCTAATGAGACAAATAGATATGAGAATATTCCCATAAAAAACGGAAAATATACTTAGATCTTATGGATAAATATCGAGTAAGTAATATGTTTGCTGGACATTTACATTATAATGCGATGAGTTCTTATGGAAATTTCAATATTACAATAACAAATTCTATTTGTACTCCTTTGGGGAAGATCGAATTGGTATTCGAATTGTTAAGGTATATCCGGATAAGATAGTTCATGACTATTATGATTTAGATCAAATACCTTCTAATATCACTTTGTAATGAATTGGTTATAAAAAGAGGATGCCTCATGCATCCTCTTTTTTTAATCTGAAGCTTTAATCTTTATACTTATATATAAAGAGTTTTTTTAAGTGTAATACTAGATGATTTTATTGCTTTAATCAATTACTTCCGCTGAGTGCAGCATATATGTAGCAGGACACTGCCTATGACGTTGACTGGGGGCTTTGTTTGTACCACAACTTGTTTTCATCGCTTCATGAATCAGTTATACGATATGTTTTGATGAGTATATGTTTACATAGTTTTGTGCGTAAATATTTGAAATCCTTGTGGTTTGATGGATGTGGTATTGAAAATTTAGCGGAATTTATTTGCCATAATGAAAATTTCTGTAACTTTGTTCACTATGAGCATGACGATAAGAGTATTTTTTATCATTTAATCTTTGTTGAATTATGAGATTGTGTATTAGTGTATTCTCTCTATTGTTATTATGTTTATTCCCACTAGATGCCCAACAGGAATATGCAGAATCTTATATTCATATTTCAGCTTCTGTTAGCTTGTCGGAAGCCTTAGATGAGATCGAGAGCCAAACCAATTATTCTTTTATTTATGATGCTCGAGTGATCAATTTATCCGAGAAGTTGCGTAGCCCTTTATCTGGACGTACGGTTTTTGAGATTTTAAATTTATTGTTTAAGGATAGGACGATTGTCTATACAGTTATGAATGACCAGATTATTTTGAGTAAAAAAGAGACAATAATTCAGATACAACAAAAATTGGATGGTAAGATAAAAGGTATCGTGACTGATCACGAAGGAGAGCCTATTGCCTGCGTGAATGTGGTGGAGAAGGGAACAAAGAACGGTACGATTACGGATGTGGATGGTCGTTTTGTCTTGGAGCTTCCTAAGGAGACTACTTTAGTTTTTTCTTATATTGGTTATCGTTCACGAGAAATTGAGTATGAGGGGCAATTATTTTTGAATGTTCAGCTGGAAGATGATACTCGGATTCTAGACGAGGTGGTTGTTACGGCTCTTGGTATCGAAAAAAGGGATCTTCTTTACCTTATGTCACTCAATTGATCTCTGGAGAGGAATTAGTAAGGACCAAGGATTTTAATTTTATGAGTACGCTTTCGGGAAAGATGGCAGGTCTTCAGATAAATCGGACTTCCGCTGGTCTGGCTAGCTCTTCTCGAGTGATTATTCGAGGAAGTCGTTCTGTATCCGGAAATAATCAACCTTTGTATGTAATGGATGGTGTCCCTATCTTGTGTGTTAGCAGTGAGCAAACCTCGACGGCGATTGGAGGTGCAGCTGATGCCGGTAATCGAGATGCGGGAGATAATATCTCTAATTTAAATCCCGATGATATAGAGAGTTTGAGTGTCTTGAAAGGGGCTTCGGCCTCTGCGTTGTATGGGGGACAAGCGGCGAACGGTGTGATCTTGATCAAAACGAAAAAAGGTAAGGCCGGGGTACGGAATATTCATTTCTCCTCGTCGCTGACTGTCGATCAAGCGATCAGTCTCCCCAAGTTTCAGAATGAGTTTGGACGGCTGGAAGGGGCGGAAACTTGTTGGGGAGACCGGGCTTCTCTTCCGGTCTATGACCCTGTCGGCGATTTTTTCCGGACGGGTATTACCGCTATTAACTCATTGATATTTACGGCAGGGAATAGCCATGTGCAAAATTATTTCTCGTATGCCAATACGACCGCACGGGGCATTGTTCCTAAGAATAATTTAAGCAAGCATAATTTTAATCTCCGTGAAAGTTCTTCTTTCTTTGATGATCGTTTGATCTTGGAGGGGCAGGCAAACTTGATACTCCAAACAATCAAAGGGAAACCTACGGTCGGGGGATTTTATATGAACCCGTTACAAGGTTTATACACGTTTCCTAGAGGGATGGATATGGCGCCTTATAAGGAGAACTTTGAGGTATATAACGAGAAACGGAATATGAACGTCCAGAACTGGTATACTACGATTACTGATTTTGAGCAAAATCCTTATTGGTTGGTCAACCGTACGGAAAACGAGGATAAACGTGCCCGTGTGTTGGCGTTGGCTTCCGCTAGTTTCAAGGTGACAGATTGGCTTACGTTACAGGGCCGTGGAAATATCGATTATGTGAATGATAAGTATCAGCAGGAAATATACGCTTCTACCTCTCCGGGTATCGCCGGTGAGAACGGGCGTTACATTTATTACACCTGCCAGACTACGTTGCTCTATGGGGATTTGATGGCCAAATTGAATAAAAGCTGGGATGATTTCTCCTTGAACGCCGCTATCGGTACGAGCATAACGGACACACGCACCAGTGCGTTGAGGCTGGATTCGAAAACGGCTTCCTTGTATTATCCGAATGTCTTTACGATTGCTAATATTAACATGTCGTCCAGTGCCTACATCGAGGAGTCGGATGACGCACGCCGGCAAATGCAATCCTTTTTGCTATGGCGCAGTTGGGATATAAGGAAAGCCTTTACTTAGATGTGACCGTACGTAATGACTGGTCATCTACCCTTGCGTTTACGGAACGTAAATCAAGAGGTTTTTTTCTATCCTTCAGTCGGTCTTTCTTGGATTATCCCTAAATCCTTCTCGATGCCTTCCTTGATATCTTTTGGGAAAGTACGGGCTTCTTGGAGTAAGGTGGGTAATGATATACCTTTATTCGTTAGCAATACGGTAGGCCATATCGCAGCGGGCGGGATTCCCCAGCCGAATGATACGGCTCCGTTCGGTACCTTGAAGCCGGAGATGAGCAGCTCTTTTGAGATAGGTACTGAATGGAAATTCTTTGATTATCGTATGGACGTGGATCTTACGTTTTATAAGACCAACACGAAAGAGCAACTCTTTTCTTTGCCTTCTTCCGCTGGAGCCGCTTACAAGTATTATTTTGTGAATGCGGGAAATATACAGAATATGGGAGTAGAATTGACGCTAGGTGCGGTTCCCATATTAACGAACCAGTTTAAATGGAATACGACACTCAACTTTTCTCGGAATAAAAATGAGGTAAAAAACTGCACGATGATTTGGCTAGCTTTATTCAAGGAAACGAAGGGTTCTCTTCTAGCTATGCGATGCGTTTGGTGGAAGGTGGTTCGTTTGGCGATATCTATGGGAAAGCTTTTGAGCGGGATAAATATGGTGCGATCGTGTATGGCCGGGACGGTTTGCCCCAAGAGATCGGTAGCGGGAATACGGTTAAGGTGGGGAATTGCAATCCGGCGTTCCTATTGGGTTGGGGGAATAGTTTCACGTATAAGGATTTCTCATACTATTTCCTGATAGACGGGCATTTTGGGGGAGAGGTATTGGCCCAGACGCAGGCTGTGCTTGACCAAATAGGAGTGAGTAAGGTTTCTGGAGAGGCCCGTACGATGGGGTATGTGGATTTGGAAGGGCATCATATTTATAACATAAAAGGATTTTATGAGCAGGTGGGAGGACGAAACGGCGTGACCGAATATTATATGTACAATGCTACCAATATCCGTTTGCGAGAGTTATCTTTGGGATATACGCTACCGAAGAGATTGTTGGGAAGAAAACAATTTGTTAAAAAGGCGGAACTGTCTTTTGTCGCCCGGAATCTATTCTTTATTTATAAAAGGCTCCATTTGATCCGGATGCCATACTTTCGGTGAGTAATAGTAATCAAGGGATCGATATATTCGGGATACCGACTACGAGAAGTGTTGGCTTTAATGTGAAACTTTCATTCTAAGTGTATGAAGACAAGATTTCTGAATGAAATGGCAAGTCTGTTGGTCGTATTACTCCTTTTTTCTTGTACGGGTAAATTCGAGGAGTATAATACCGATAGTACGGGGTTTACTGACGAGCAGAAAACGTATGATTATAATACGTTCGGTGTCTGGTTAAAAGTAGTCCAGATGGGGATTTATTTTAATTATGATTGGGGGAATGGTAAGAACTGGCATTTCCAAACGATGCAAAATCTGAATGCGGATATGTTTTCCGGTTATATGCATGATTTTAAACCCTTCAACGCCGGATTGGGAAATACGGTCTATAATTTGCAGGATGGCTGGAATGGCACGATGTGGGATAATACGTATGGATATATCATGACGGAGATAAAGCAGACGGAAGATCATTCCCGTGATAAATATCCGGCTTTCTATGCGATCGCTAAAATACTGAAAGTAGAGGTCATGCATCGGATCTCGGATTATTATGGCCCGATCGTGTATACGAAGTTCGGGGAGTCGGATGCCGGGGTAATGCCGGATTCCCAGAAAGACGCTTATTATGCTTTTTTCCGGGATTTGGGGAGGCTATTCACTTGCTGTCTGAATATGATGGAGAGGAAACCTTTTCTCGTTTCGATATGATTATGCCGGAGAATTACAGGACGTTTGGGGAATGGATGCGTTTCGCCAACTCATTACGTTTGCGCTTGGCGGTTCGTATCGCTATGGCCGACCCTGATAAGGCAAGGGATGAGGCGCATAAGTCGCTGACACATCCAGCCGGTTTGCTGGAGGAGGCTTATGAGGTCGTCGCGGTTTCTACCGCCGGAACCGGCTACTCGAATCCGCTAGGGGAGATCAATAAGGCGTGGGGAGAGGTTTTTATGAACGCTAATATGGAATCGATCCTTAAAGGATATAAAGACCCTCGGTTATCCTGTTATTTTGAGCCTGCTACCGGACAGGGATATTCCGGGGAGTACCGGGGAATCCGGCAAGGGACAGGATTTAATCATTCCCGCTATAGTGAGCATTCGAGAAGCACGATTACCCAGAAAACGGACGCTATATTAATGACGCCCGCGGAAGTTTGGTTCTTACGTGCGGAGGCAGCCTTGAGAGGCTGGTCCGGGGAGGATGCCGGGACTTGCTATGAGCAAGGCGTACGATCATCGTTCAATCAATGGAGGGTAGGAGAGGCCAATACTTATTTGCGGAGTGATCTTGTAGCCGCCGATTTCGTGGATACGTTTACTCCCGAATATTCGGCGAAGGCGCTTTGCTTGGTGTCTCCGGCATGGGATGAAGAAGCCTCTAGGAGACCAAGCTGGAGAAGATCATTACCCAAAAATGGATCGCTTGTTACCCCGAGGGCTGTGAGGCTTGGGCGGAGCAGAGGCGTACCGGTTATCCCCGTTTGTTCCCGGTTTTGGTGAATAAAAGCAATGGAAAGATCGATACGCGTAACGATGATTCGTCGTTTGAATTTCCCGGTTAGCATTATTTCCGGTAACCCGGCTCAATATTCCGCCTTGTGTGAGTATCTGGGAGGTCCGGATACCGGAGGTACTCGCTTATGGTGGGATACTGGAGTGAATTTTCGTGATTAGCGACTAATTTTTCCTCTTCCTGCCGATAGAATACCGAGATTCTTGAAAAAACACTACCTTTGGTACCGAAAATTATAAAAAAAGGTTTTATGTCTTTAAAACGTTTCGGTGTCTCTTTGGAAGACAATCTGTTGGAATCATTGGATCAATATGTGAATGAGAATGGCTTCGCCAATCGTTCGCAGGCGATTCGTTTTCTGATAGAGAAGAATGTAGCCGAACGTAAATGGCAATGCAACCATATCGTAGCCGGGACGATCGTGATTATGTATGACCAAGTCAAGAAAGAGATCTCTTTGAAGATCACGGGTATCCAACAAAATTATAAGGATGTGATCTTGTCGTCTTCCCAGTATTATATCAATCAGAATTTTTGCTTGCATATAGTGACGGTGATGGGAACGGCCCACCGCTTGACGGAATTGTCGGATAAGTTGACGACAATCAAAGGCATTAAGCATGGTAAGTTGGTGATGAGCCGGGCGGATTAATGCTTTTTTGAAGGTTTGGTAACACGTTTTTTGGCAGACGTGCCACTAAGGGATGTTTAAAATGATAAATAGTATAGATATAAGTAGTATATGAGAAAAGAACTTTTACTAGTTTCCGGACTATTGGTAAGCTCCATGGCATTCGCGATAGATCCGGTAGAGATTGACAGTCTGATCAATTTGAAAGGGGTGGTAGTTTCCGCCAACAAGATCCATGTGAACCGGAACAGTGTGCCGTTATCTATCTCGGTCATCGAACGGGAGGAGATTGAGGCTAGCAGTGAATCGGCGTTGCTTCCCGTATTGTCGGAGCGAGTACCCGGGCTGTTTGTCACGGAAAAAGGGATCACAGGTTTCGGCGTTTCCGAGGGAGCGGCCGGGACGGTTAATATCCGGGGGGTCGGACAGGGTAATAAGGTCTTGATGTTGTTCGATGGACAGCCTCAATGGGCCGGTCTATTCGGCCATTCGCTTCCGGATACCTATGTGGCTTCGGACGTGGAAAAGGTGGAGGTGATCCGTGGTCCGGGTTCCTTGTTATACGGCTCGAACGCTATGGGAGGTGTCGTGAATATCATCACCCGCCAGCATAATCAGCCGGGACGGCGTACGCAAGCCCGTATCATGTACGGCTCGTATAACACCCAGAAGTATATGATTAATAATGGGTACAATATCGGTAACTTTAGTAGTTATATCTCCTTGAATCATGACCGCACAGATGGACATCGTCCGGATTCGAAGTTTCATATCACGAATGGTTTCGCTAAGTTAGGATATAAGATTGATGATCATTATAAGGTGACGGGAGACGTAAGCTTAGCTAAGTTCAAGAACCAGAACCCGGGAGAGATAACAAATCCGCTTATCGATAATATCATGAATATCCTGCGAGGTACTACCTCCTTCGCTTTAGAGAATAATTACGGGAAGACAAGTGGTGCCCTTCGTGCTTTCTACAACTGGGGCCATCATAAGATTGATGATGGGTATAATCCGGGCGGGACGCCTAATCCTTATCTGTTTTATTCGGACGATCATAATGCGGGTTTCTTGCTTTATCAGTCTTTCCGCTTGGTGAAAGGGAATAGTTTTACGGTCGGCATCGATTATAAGAACTGGGGTGGTCACGCATGGCAGGATAGTATCAATGGTAACCAGAATGAGTTGGTGAATAAGACCGTGAACGAGGTAGCCGGATACGTTATCATGCAGCAGGATCTATTTGACAAGGTAAGCTTGAACGCCGGGGTTCGTTATGAGCATAACAGTATCTTCGGCGGCGAGTGGATTCCGCAGGCCGGCTTCACGGTACGTCCGTTCGAGGGGAACGTGATAAAGGCTTCTTTGTCGAAAGGCTTCCGGAGTCCGAATATACGAGAGATGTACATGTTCCCGCCTCAGAACCCAGATTTGAAACCGGAGCGCATGATGAACTACGAGGTATCCATCGGGCAGACATTTTTGGACGGCAACTTGTTTACGGAGTTGACTGCCTTTTTATCGACGGGCAGGATATGATCGAGACGACACGTATAGACGGACGGCCTAAGAATGTCAATACGGGTACTTTTACGAATAAAGGTATCGAGTTCGATTCCCGTTACCAGATTCTCAAGAATTTGAGCCTCGATATGAACTATAGCTATTTGCATACGAGCAAGGCCCTGCTGGCGGCTCCGGCGCATAAGTTTTTCGCTGGCGTGATGTATGCCCCGGGACGTTTCACTTTCAACGTGAACGTACAATCCATTTTCGACCTTTATATCAATACGGCGGACAAGGTGAAAGAGGATTACACGGTTTTGAACGCGAAGGCAGCCTACCGTTTCGGTACACGTGATAAAGGCTTGAATCTATTTGTCAAAGGAGAGAATTTAACGGCTACCCGTTATTCTATCAACGAAGGATTCCCGATGCCGAAGGCGATATTTATGGGAGGTATAGACGTAACTTTCTAGCATGGGTGGAAAAAGAACTTCCCCGAATACTCATATCTCCTTGAATTTTATGTCTACTTTCTAATATTTGTTTTATCTTTGCTTCATCAGAGTTTATTTGATTTTGATTAAAAGAATAAAACGTTATATATATGGATGTGAAAAATGATTTGGGTGGAGGAAAGCCCACGTTGCTAATCGCGGAGGATGAGGAAAGTAATTATTTACTTCTGAAGACCATTTTACATAAATATTGTAATTTGATCCGTGCTAAAACTGGTTTGGAAGCTTTGGCTCTCTTTAAGGAAAACGAGGTGGACTTGATCTTGATGGATATAAAGATGCCTGAGATGACGGGTATCGAGTCCTTGAAGGAAATCCGTAAGCTATCGAAAGATATCCCCGTAATCATGCAGTCGGCTTATGTATTCGACTCTGATATGGAAGCCGCTAAAGAAGCCGGGGCTTCCGGTTTTATCACGAAGCCGATCAATCTAAAGGTATTGAAAAATACGATATCGCAGTATTGTCCGTCAATCGTATGGTAAGGATTTATTAAGATGTTTTAGATTTGTATAAACGGCATTTTGCCGTATTTTTTGTTATTTTTGTAGAAAATCGTCAAGAGGACGCTTTACAAATGTATTCTAATCTACAAAATGACATGCTTATGATAAAAAAGAACATCTTGTATCCGACATTTCTAAACTGAAAAAGTATATAACCAGAGCTTCCCTTGGTTGGTGACCTTAGCGGAAGAAAGTGAGAACGCAAAGTATTTTAAGGATGCTTTGCGTTCTCTTATTTTATCCTGGCTCACGGAAAAGGAAAGTACCCAAGAAAACGTAGGAATGGCGGTGGCGAGGCGTATCCTTCTTTTGATTGAGCATGATGATACTTTCGTGGACGAGCTGTCTACGGGCGAGCGTCTTCCGGTGCGGACGGTCACTTATCTTTGGCAGTTCCTGATCGGCCATTTGGAAAATGAGGTCTCTCCTGATTTATTCATTGACCTATACCATCAGTTTGATTTATTGGAATATCCGGTTGAGATCCTACCGGACCGGGCGTTGGTGAAAAGGCAGATGAGCCGCTGGCCGACCGGGCTTGACCCGGAGGTAATCGCTATCCGTGAGAGGAACAAGGAGCGTATCATCGCTTGCTTGATCAAGAAGATAGAAAGACGCCATAGCCCTTCGTCACGTTTTCAGTTCGCCGAGGGCATCTCCTATGAGGAGAAAGAGGCCCGGGTACGTGAATGGTGGAATACCGCTCGTTTCCATTTGTCGATGGCGATCAAGAGTCCTACGGAATTGAACTCCTTTTTGGGATATTCCCTGTCGGACGAGACGATGAGCTTATTGGCCCGTGCCAAAAAGAAGGGGATGCCCTTTTCGTGACTCCTTATTATCTTTCCCTATTAAATATAGAACATGAGGGGTATGACGACGCTACGGTGCGATCGTACATCATGTACTCGAACGAGCTGGTAGATACGTATGGAAGCATTAAGGCGTGGGAAAAGGAAGACATGGTCGTTGCCGATGAGCCGAATGCGGCGGGTTGGCTATTGCCGGAGGGACATAATATACACCGGAGGTATCCGGAGGTGGCGATCTTGATTCCCGATTCGATGGGGCGTGCCTGCGGTGGATTGTGCGCTTCTTGCCAGCGCATGTATGATTTCCAGAGCGAGCGGTTGAATTTCGATTTCGAGGCTCTGAAGCCTAAGGAGAGTTGGGACCGGAAGTTACGTCGTCTGATGCGTTATTTCGAGGAAGACGCCCAACTGAGGGATATCCTGATAACGGGCGGGGATGCCTTGATGAGCCAGAACGCCACCTTGCGTAAGATATTGGAGGCGGTATATAAGATGGCGGTGCGGAAACGGAAGGCGAACGAGAGCCGTCCGGAGGGCGAGAAGTACGCCGAGTTGCAACGGGTACGGTTAGGTTCCCGGTTGCTAGCTTATCTTCCGCTGCGTGTGACCGACGAGTTGGTCGGTATATTGAGGGAGTTCAAGGAGAAGGCTTCCGCTATCGGCGTGAGCCAGTTCTATATACAAACGCATTTCCAGTCTCCACTAGAGGTGACACCGGAGGCGAGGCACGCTATCGAGGCGATCTTGGCGGCGGGCTGGACGATCACGAATCAGTTGGTATATACGGTTTCGGCTTCCCGTAAGGGACATACGACGAAATTACGGCAGACCTTAAACGCCCTTGGGGTGGTTTGCTATTATACGTTCTCCGTGAAAGGATTCCGGGAGAATTATGCGGTTTACACCCCGAATAGCCGCTCGTTGCAAGAGGCTCGTGAGGAGAAGATCTTCGGGCAGGTGCCGAAGGAGAAACAGGCGGAGTTGTATGATATGATCCGTAACCAACGTCCTTTAGGCAAGCGTTTGGTTCGTTTCCTGAAGGAAAACGGGTTGTTGTTCGCAGGTACGGATCGTAATGTATTGAACTTGCCCGCTATTGGTAAGAGCATGACTTTCCATACCATAGGCCTGACTTCCGAGGGAAAGCGGATTCTTAAGTTCGATCACGACGGGAGCCGTCGGCATAGCCCGATTATCGATCAAATGGGTGAGGTTTATATCGTGGAGAATAAATCCGTGGCCGCTTACCTTAGGCAATTGAAGGAGATGGGCGAGGATGTCAATGAGTACCGTACGATCTGGAATTATTGCGAGGGAGAGACCGAGCCTCGCTTCAGTATTTATGAATACCCGGCTTATCCCTTTAAGGCCACGGACCAAATGACTAATCTTGAATTATGAATTCTATCCTCATATGTTTGCCTTGGTTTCGTATATTTTGCTTAATTTTGTTTCACTGAATTTAGAAGGATATGATACAGAACGAAAGAGAAATCAGGCATGAGCTTGTGTTACAGGCCGCCCGCCGCATGATGACAGCCGCCCGCACGGCTCCTAAAGGCAAGGGTATTGATATCATAGAGATAGCGATGGTGACGGATGGGGATATCTTGCGCTTGTCCGATGAGATGATCCGGATAGCGGCCGAGACCGGATTCAAGTTCCTGCTCCGTGACGCCGAGAATATAAAGAGTGCCGACGCCGTGGTGATTATCGGTACCTCCCAGAAAGTACAAGGCTTGAACTGTGCCCATTGCGGTTTCGATACCTGCGTGGAGAAGCCGGACTTGGTTCCGTGCGCTATTAATTCCGTCGATCTGGGTATCGCTATCGGCTCGGCTTGCGCTACGGCGGCGGACTTGCGTGTGGATACCCGTGTCATGTTCAGCGCCGGCTTGGCGGCCCAGCGATTGGGACTGTTGGGAGACTGTAAATGCGTGATGGCGATACCGGTCAGCGCCTCGTCGAAGAACCCGTTTTTTGATCGTAAACCGAAAGAAGAACCGAAAAACTAGAAACAAATGAGTGACTCTATTCTAAAATTCGCGAATAAGCTGGAGATACGTTATTCCTTTAATAATAAATCCAATTATATGGATGCCATGACCAAGCACCGGTGTGAGAAGGAGATTCTTACGCTGATACGTTCCTTGGCGGATATGCTGGACGTGAAGCTGACGGTTTACAACGAGCCTTACGATAAGGAGGGTGGTTTCCGTGAGAAGCTGGGGGTAGCCGGGGAGAGTAGCCGCTCTATCTCTATCGTGTTGAACTTGGTGATGCAGATATTGACCCGTCCCTCCTTGTCGGTGGGTGGACAACCGCTGATGGACCGTACGCCGGCGGACGAGGAGGAGATGCAGCGTGAGCTGTCCAAGTTACGCCGTGAACTACGACTGAAGACTCCGGGGGCTACGCCTTCACACCGCTTGATCGACCTGTTGAACGCCTCGCCCCGTTTCTGTAAGTGTAAGTCTAATTTCTACGAGGCTTTGAAAGGGTATCCGAAGGTGACGAAAATCTCGGTACGTGAGTTGAACGAGAAGGATCGTAGCCGTTCCGGTTCGCTGGAGGTGAAGCGGGACCAGTTCGATTATTTTATCTTGCGTAGCGACGATCTGCCTACTGTCAAGGATAATAAGGCCACGATAGAGATCATCTCGCCGGTACTGAAAGATAGTAAGTATCGGTGGAAAGGTATCTACAACAAGGGAGGCGAGACGATCGATTTCTATATGCAAGATGAGGATTTCAAGAAACAGATGTTCGAGGACAAGATCTCGTTCACGAGCGGCATGTGCATCGATTGCGTCTTGGAGATTGCCCGCCGTCTGTCGGAGCTAGGAGAGGTGGTCAACGTGAGCTATACCGTGACTACGGTGATACGTACCCGTTTCGATAAGATGGAGATCGTCACCCCTCAAGGCAAGCGGCATCTTCGTAAACTGGAAGCCGCGAAGAAGCAGCTTACGCTGGATTTGTTCGGCTAATCCGACAGCGGTATTCCCATCGCTCCCAAACACTACCGTGTTCCCACCTGAGCACTGTAGTATTCATCAGCGAACACAATAGTATTCAATCCCGGACACAATAGTCTTTTTGCTTTGAATACTATTGTGTTTTTTCGTAAGGACGGGCAGTCTATACGAGTGTATATTTCCTCGGGTAATTGAATAAGATCGCCAATAAGGCGCCTGCCCCCAATAGATACGGGTAGTAAAGATATTGCATGATCTCGATAGGGGAGACATGCCCGAGTCCGGCGGCCATCAACATCTGGGCGCCGTAGGGGATGATTCCCTGTACGAAGCAAGAGAAGATATCCAATAGGCTGGCGCTGCGGCGGGGATCTATCTTGAACCGGTCCGCTATATCCTTGGCGATCGGGCCGGCCATGATGAGGGCGATCGTATTGTTGGCCGTGCAAAGGTTGGCGAAGCTCACCAAGGCCGCTATGCTCATCTCGGCCCCCTTGGAGGAATGGATGCGGGAGGTAAGCTTGCGGATGATCCAGTCGATACCCCCGTTATAGCGGATCATCTCCAACATGCCTCCTGCCAGAAGCGTCACGATAATCAGCTCGCCCATATTGGTGATACCTAATCCCATGGAGGCGTTCCAGCCCCAGATATCGAAGCTACCGGTCCACAAACCTACTATACCGGACAGGACGATCCCGATGAATAGCACCAGCATGACATTGATCCCGCAAACGGCGGTTACCAACACCACCAGATAAGGGATCACCTTGACCCATTCGATCGGGGCCGGGGCGTAAGCGTTCTCCACGCCGCTTCCCACCAGCACGTATATCAATCCGGTCAGGATCGCTATCGGGAGGGCGATACGGATATTCACCTTGAACTTATCGGACATCTGGCAACCCTGCGTGCGGGTAGCTACGATGGTCGTATCGGATATGAACGACAGGTTATCGCCGAACATGGCGCCGCTCACCACGACACCCAGCATAAGGGCGTCCGGCATCCCCGTCTTGTCCGCTATACCGACGGCTACCGGGGCCAAGGCCACGATCGTGCCCACCGACGTACCTACCGAGATGGATATGAAACAAGCGGCCAAGAAGATTCCGGCCGCCAACAGGTTACCGGGCAGGATGGACATCGCCAGATTCACGGTAGCGTCTACGGCACCCATCGCCTTGGCGGTCTGCGCGAACGCCCCGGCGAGGATGAAGATCAATACCATCAGCATGATATTGCTATTGGCCGCCCCCCGGCAGAACTGCTCGATACGGTTGCTTAATTTGCCTCCCTTGGAGATCGCTATCGCTACGATCGAGGAGATGACGAAGGCTACCGTTATCGGCATCTTATAGAAATCTCCCGCCACGATAGATATCACCAAATAAGTCAATAAGAATACCACCAGCGGCGTCAACGCCCATGCGTTCGGTCTGCGTTCCAACTCCCCCATTTTCTTATCTCTCCTACATTTAACTGTCAACTGTCAATTCTCAACTGTCAACTCTTAGAAGGAGAACCGCAGCGCTATACGCACGCCCCCCTTCTTGATATTCGGTTGGTCCAGATACGTCAACCGGCGGTAATAATCGATCCGTAATATCTTGAAGATGTTCTCCAGACCTACGCTGGCCTCCAGGTAAGGTGTACGGCCCATCGGCGAGGTTCCCTCGGGGAAGCGGTATAGTCCCGTCGGGTCCAAGGCCGGGTTATTCTTATCGGTCAGTCCTCCGTAGAAACCGCTGAACGATATCACCTCACGCAAACGTAGCCACTTCACGCCGGGAATACGGTTTAAGATCCATCCCTTCATATAATACGTGAAGTAGAACGAAACATACTGGTCGCTTACGAACTCCAGCGCACGCATCATGTTGAAGGCTTGCGGCTGGATCGTGATGGACTGGTTGGTATTCGGCATGATGAGCAAGGGGAAAGGGACCTTGTCCCATACCTTGCCCGCCGTCACCAAGGCGTCGATATGTCCGAAGGAAGAGAGCCAGATCCGTTTCTCGGCGCTGATCTCCGTATGGTTGTAGTTGAAGTCGCCCCCCAACACGTTCTTCAATCCCATCTGATGGGATAGCTTGAATACGGGAGCGTCTTTCGAGAGGTTGAAAAGCGAGTTCTTACCCTCTCGTCCGTTATAGGCACGCTCGCCCGGGGCGAAACGAAGCTGGGCCCCTAGCTCCGTGTTGGTGAAACTCTTTAGGTTCGTCAATGTCCCGTCGGCGTTGTAACGGTCGTAGCGGAGCGTTCCGGCCGCCTCGTTGTTCTCGTTCCGCGCCCAAGTGGTAAGGGTCAGGCCATTCAGCCATTCCTTCTGGTACTGGAGCATGGTCTTGCGGATGTATTGCATCATGGTGACGGGCTCGCCCACCTTCCATGCCACGAACATATTATCCTTGCTGGTGAAGAGGAAGTCCTGACCGGGCGTATATACGTCGTACTCTTGGATCGCGGAGATGTTGTTCACCGGGCTTTCTCCCTCGTGATATTTCTTCTTGTTCACGCTATACGTCAGCTTGGCGTTATACTTTAGCTTACGGTCGTTTACGCCATAGGCCAGATAACCGCTACCGAACCAGTGCGGGTTGAGGTTTGCCGTCGTCATACCTCCCACACGCATGCGGAAGCCCTCCAGATGGTTGGCGCTGAACGTGGTATTCATCGGTCCGAAATCGAACTTGCTCTTATCCTTGTCCGCCGTGGTCGGGATATAACCGGTGATCAATATCTCGGCGGTCTTGATGATCACGTTGAAAGCCGGTACCTTGCGGAGTTGCGCCAGCAAGTCGTCCAAGGCGCTCTCTTTCTCTTTCAAGGGGACATGGCGGTTGTGTATCCAGAAGGTGTCGGTCTGGGCGGTGGCTTCGGGCAGCTCATGGATCGGACCGAGAAGGCCGAAGATCGAGTCGGCGTTCTGCACGTCGAACTGATACTTATCGAAATTCCTTAGCTGGTGGGCATAGAGCTGTTGCGCCCCTTTTACGATATAGAAATTAACGTAGGTATTCTCGTTGGCGAGCACCCAAGTACTATCCGGCATCCGCTTGAACTCTTGTTCGATCCGGAGCTTGTCCACCCAGTTGAGGTTGATGTTCGCCGGGGTGTTCAAGAGGAATTTCTTGACGGCGTAATTACCGTCCAGCGTGATGTACAAGCGGCCCGTGAAGCCGTAGCTCTGGCTGTTTACGGGCACGAAGGCGAGATCCACACATTTATCTCCGGCTACGTCCACCGTATCCATGATATAATATTTGTAATAGGAGACGGCCAGCGTGGAAGATAACGGGCTCACGAAACGGTTCAACAAGATATTGATATTGTTGTCGAAGATATTGACGCCCTTGAATATCTCCTCAAGGTTGGCGGTGATGGCGCCTCCATCGTCCAATGTCTTGTCGATACCCTGCTGGCGCTTGGCCTTGGTGATCGTCTTCTCCGCCTTGGGATGTTTGCGGTAGTATTGGTCGGAGATCGTCTCACGGACGGAGATCGTCAGGATCGGTTTCCCGTTGAACTCCGAGGTATCCAGATAGTTCTTGATGAACTTGAATTTCTTCAGGAACTTATTCTTCTCGAGATTGGGGTTGAAGTCGTCCAGCGACATGCTGAGCTTCTCGTACACCTCGCTTTGGTACTCGTCCTTCGCCTCGATGCGGTTGTCGTTCTTATGCTCTATGACTTTCTTGATCAGTTCCACGGCGGGATTGTCCTTGCGGGAGTATCTCTCCTTGGTAGGCCTCACCTCTACCTCCGCGATCTGGAAGGAGGTGGGGCTTAATAATATATCCAGATTGTCGTTCTTCCGCCCGGCCTTGAGGTTTACCGCCTTGTTGTCATATCCTAGGGAAGAGAGGACCAGTCGGGTGAGCCCCTTGTCGTTCTGGAGGCTGAAAGCCCCGTCATCGTCGGTCATCGCCCCGATCGTCGAGTTCTCGAACATGACGGATACGTAGGATAGGGGTTCCCCGCTTACGGAGTCTTTCACGATTCCGGAAGCGGAAGTTATGCTCTGGGCGTATAGGACGGAAATGCCGGTCACGAATTGTAACAGGACTAGCAAAGTGATATAGCGAATAGATCTTATCATGTAAATGTCTCGTTATTCCTTCACGGATAATACAGTTGGCAAAGGTATGTTTTTTTCGTGGGAGGGAGGGGGGGAGAGGCTATTAATAATCATTAATCAATGGGGCATCCCCTCCTTGGAGGGAGGGGAGCCCCATCATTCTTAAATCTAAAAAACATGAGGGCCTCACGGCTTTATATCTCTGACGGCGATTCGCTATCCGCTTGCTTCTTGGCGGCGGCTTTCGCCTGCGCTATGCGCTGGTTATAGAGGGCGTTGGTCTCGTCGATGAGGGTGTTGAGGCGGTTGATGAAGGTGGCGGTCGTGGCCGTTGGCTTCACCACGCTCTGGGCGAAGGCGTAGGTGGTCATCTCGTCGTATTCCTCGTCCATGCGGAGGCGGATCTTCTTGGCGCTCTCTACGGGGTTGTCGGCTTGTGCGTTGGTGCGCTGCTCGGTCAAGGCTGCGTATTGCTGGTTCTTCTCCTTCAGCGAGGCCACTACCTCGGTGAGGGTGAGCGCCGCCAGCGCCTCGGGCATGCCGTCCTTGTCGAGGTCTACCAGCAAGCCCTCGATGGCGGCCGTCTCCTGCAAGTTGGCGAGGCGTGCGGCGCCGATGTAGGGCTTCACGGGAAGGTATAGCTTCTCGGCCGCCGTGCGTTGTGCCACCAGCGGGCTTTTCGTCATTTGGGTAATGGTGGAAGTAATGAAGATCAAGAGATCATCCCTCTCCTTGTCGAGGGTGGACATCTGCGCGGTCTCCTCGCTGGCCGAGGATTGGTTCACGGCGTCGGTCAATAGGGCGAAATCGGCGGCGAAGGCCGTACGAAGTTCTTGGGGGATGCCCAGCGGGTCGTTCGGGTCGAAGCTGATTTCGTCGGGAGATTCCGAGTCGCCTCCGCCACCCGCGAGCAGGTTCCCGTAGCGGGCCATGAAGGTTCGGTACTCGGCGTTGTTCAATTTCGTGATGTTAATGTCTTTTACTTTTGTAATCTTTTCCATTTTCTTGTTGATTTAGATCCATGATCAGGTTTAATACTGGCTAAAGGTAAGACAAATCGGTGGATATAGCTCTGGAAACTACCGTGTTTTTCGCGGATTCGACCTCGCGGCAGGTGAAAAGTTGAATCTTGGGAAAATACGGGGCTTACATCGGGCGCGAAACGGAATCTTGGGGAAATGCGAGACCTTGCGGCGGGTGCGCAGTCGAATCTTGGAAAAATGCGGGGGTTACATCGGGTGTGCGGTCGAATCTTGGGGAAATGCGGCATTCCGCGGCAAGCGCGAGGTCGAATCTTTAGAAAATGCGAGGCCCAACCGTGATGGCCGGGCCTCGGCGGATCGTTATTTCCGTTTGAACTCTCGGAGGTCTCCGTTATCATGGAAGCAAATCCTGTTCAGAGGGGAGATCCATGCCTCCACGGAGGGGCTGCCGGAGTCGGGTGTCAATCGCAGGGTAGGGTGCTCGTACTCGTAGCGTCCGTGCGTGAGGATGATAGTATCCCGCATGATTTGCGATTCGTCATCATGCACACTGCCTTTAGTCGTCATCGTGAAGCCGTCGTCCTCGAAACGCAGCGTTTGCTCTTTGGGGTTCCGGATGGGAGAGAATCCCTCGTTGGAGACATAAGTCACGGGATACATTTCTACTTTGAGCCATTCCGAGCCTGCCAACTCCTGTTTGTCGCCATATTTCCATGTGTTGTCATCCTTGGTGCAGGCTATGAGGATGAAGGAGAAGATTGAAGCGAGTATGATTGTTTTTCTCATGAGTATCTTATATGTTTATAGTTTATGTATATTGCAAATCATCTTTAGATTTTTGTTAAATAAATATCCTCCGGCATTGAAAGACATTGGGTATTCTATTAAGAAGAATCCGTTCGAATCGCCTCCCCAACCCCAATTCATTTTTAAGTAATCATAGCAATTTCCGTCATCATATATATGTTTTTTCCATCCATCGCAAACCCATGTGTGGCCTGCATTTGATGCCGTATATCCGAAAAGAATCGCCGGTCTTCCATTTTGAAGGTTCATTTTACATTCTTCAACGGAAAGTGTTACGATACCATCTGCTTTAAGCCCATAAGAAATTAGACAGGATGGTATATTGCTTGGAGATGCTCCACTTTCGAGACATTCATACTCTGTGCTGATTTTACTTCCTATGTTTGCTATAAGTGTGCTCACTTGATCTATGACAGTTGCGCTAGAAGAAGATGTTACCGTAGAGCTAGCTAAGATAGCATTCCAATTAAGGTTTGTTGGGACTCTGTGATAAGCGAGGATCTGGGCGATAGCAATGGCATTACATCCAGCAAGCGCATGGTCATAACACTTTATTGGACATTTTTCATTATAGGGATATCCTTGACTCCAAAGTGTAGGTAGGTCTTTATAGCAAGCTTCCACACTCATCTTTGTTTGAATGGCCTTTTCTTGTGTCTCTGCGTAATATTGATTCAGATCTTGCTGAATGAGCATCGGGATATCTCTATAATACAATCGCAAAGGTTCGATGAACGATGTGTCCGATAAAAGACCGGAAGGTACTGAAATGAGCACTTTCTCTACTCTTTTATCTCCGACTACCACGGAGTAGCCCTCTTGTCCATCCGTCTCGGTAGTGAACTCATAAACGGGTATCGTATCTCTGACTGTAACGGGCAAGGTCTCTGTGTTATCAATATACAGAGTCTTTAATTTATGCTCTTTGATCGTGAAAGACGTGTTAGACTTCGTGAAAGCATCGGCCACGAACTCTTGCAATAAACTTTTGGCTTCATCGATATCCAACGTGGTGGTTTCTATCGATCCCTGTTCGTCTACATCTGAAAATTCTATATCTTCGCTCGTGCAGGAGGATATCAAACATGTTGATAACAGTAATTGTGCTAAAAATTTAGTTTTCATATAAAATTAGATTTAGAGATTCATTTCTCAAGAAAGAAATTATTAAACCATATTAGCTGTGAGAAGAAACTCCGAGGAGCTGGGGGGCTACTATTTATGGAATAGGCAATTATTAATCACTGTCAAAGGTCAGTAGAAAATTACATAAAAGCAAAAATAAACTTTGTTTTTTACATAAATATCTTTGTGTTGTTCTCGTTCTGCGGCCCTCTTGAAACAACAAAGGCCTTGCCGGGGTAGCAAGGCCCATCGCGGGGGATGAGATGCGGCACGCCGCGTCTCTACAACGCCTCCTTGTTCCACTTGTTCAGCGGGTTCTTCCCCTCGGGAGTATAGAGCTGGGCGATACGGGCGGCGTAGGCTTTCTCTACCTTGCCCCGGACGATCTTCATGGTGCTGTTTACCATGCCGTTTTGCTCGGTGAAAGGCTCGGGGAGGATGGCGAAGGTGGTCGGCAACCAACGATCCGGGAATAGGGTGGACAGGTCGCCTCCCTTGCGGAAGCGGTTGATCTGGCGCTGGATGGTACGGATGGCCTCTTCCCGGCCTTGATCGCTCGTGAGGTCCAGATTCTGGTGGGCCAGATGCTTCCGCAACCGTTCTTTGTTAGGGACCAACAGGGCGGTCGTGTACGGACTCTGGTTATTGTACAGGATCAGTTGGTCGATGCAAGAGGAATGCTCTACCAAGGCTTCCTCTATACCCTCCGGACTGTATTTCTCCCCGTCGCTTCCGATCAGCAGGCTCTTGAAACGACCCAACACATAAAGAAGCCCGTCACGCATATATCCCATATCCCCGGTGTACAGCCAACCCTCCTTTACGGTATCGGCCGTCGATGCCGGGTTCTTCCAGTAGCCGGCCATCACGTTCTCTCCCCGGATGACGATCTCGCCTTTCTCCCCCGGAGGAAGTACGTTGCCGTCCATGTCGCAGATCTTTAGGTCGAGGGGCCGCACCAATACGCCGCTACTGCCGAAGACGTGGCGGCGGGGGCCGTTGGTCGAGATGATCGGTGTCGCCTCGCTCAGCCCGTATCCTTGGTACATCGGGATTCCCAAGGCGTAATAGAACTTCTGCAAGTCCTTATCCAGCAAGGCGCCCCCTCCGATAAAGAACTTCAGTTCGCCCCCGAAGTTCTCACGGACTTTCGCGAACAATAGCTTGTCGAACAAACGGACCAGTGGCTTCAAGAGGACGCGGAAACCTTTTCCTTCCTCCTCGTCGCTATCCCCATTATAGATATAACCGATCCGTAAGGCTAGGTTGAAAAGGCGGACGGCGTTCTTGCCTTGCGCTCGGATACCTTGCTCGATATTCTTCTTGAAGTTCTTCGCCAAGGCGGGGACGCTCAGTATCAGGTACGGCTTGAACTCCTTTATATTGATAGGGATATTCTTCAAGGTCTCCATACCGGTACGCCCTACCTGCACGGTAGCTACCGAGGCTCCCTTCGACATGAAGATGTAGAATCCTACCACGTGGGCGAAGCAATGGTCCAGCGGGAGTATCACCAACGTACGCCACGTATCGTCTATATCCACGCAAGTGAGCGCTTGCTCCACGTTCGCCGTATAGTTACGGTGGGTGAGGATCACGCCTTTCGGATCGGCGGTCGTGCCGGAGGTATAGGTGATGGTGGCGTAATCATCGTTGCCCAGCGATTGCCCGATCGCCAAGAACTCCTCTAGCGGATGAATACCCAGATAGACCTTCCCCATCCGGCGTATCTCGGACAGCGACATCTCACGGTCTTGGTATTCCGCTTGCTCGTCGAGTACGATGATCTTCCGTACGGCGGGGAGCTTATCCTTGATCGCCCGGATTTTCTTGAGTTGCTGACCCGATACCATGATATATTTCACGTCGGCGTGGACGAGACGGAACAGGAGGTCGTTCGCCTCCTCCAGCTTGATCGATAGGGGCACGTTCGTCGCCCCGGCGTAGAACATGGCCAGCTCGCCGATGATCCACGCGTTGCGCCCTTCGCTCAGTAAAGCCATATTATCCCCCTTTCGCACACCCAGCGATATGAGGCCGGCGCCTTCCTCATAGACGAGGTCGCGAACCTCGGCGTAAGTGGTTGGCTCGAATCGCTTGCCCGTCTTCTCCCATAAAAAAGGATTACTCGGGAATCGCTTGGCTGAACTCTCAAAAAGGTCTATAATCGTTTTCTTTTCCATATCTTTTCGTGTTTGTAAGAGGATGTGTCAAAAGTTGGTTGAGTTTATTTTTTCCATCTCTTGCAGGTAGCCGCATGCCGCTTCCACCGTAGGGACGTTCTTGATCACGATACTTCGCTTGCCATTCTGCTCCCGGAGGTTGCATTCACGGGGATGCTTTTGGATGAAGCCCAGCAGCTTGCCGAACGCCTCGCTTTGGTAATACGGGCTATCCGGGTTATTCACCAAGAAGAGGCTCATCTGCCCTTTCTTCAGGATCACTTTTCCATGCCCAACGTTTCTTGGCCATGCGGCGGAGGCGCACGATCCGGATCAACTCCTTGCCCTCCTTCGGTATCTTGCCGAAGCGGTCTTTCAGGCGCTCCGTAAAGGCGAGGATATCACGTTCCTCCTCCATATTATCCAACTCCCGGTATAGGGAGATACGCTCCGAGTCGTTGGGGATGTAGGTGGGAGGGAACATCAATTCCAGGTCGCTCTCGATATAGGTCTCCCGGACGTACTCGCTGCCCGTATCCCGGTGCCCTTCGGTGTTATCGGCGTAAAGATCGGCGAATTCCTCCGCTTTCAGTTCGTCTACGGCTTCTTCCAGGATCTTCTGGTACGTCTCGTAGCCCAATCCGCGATGAAACCGCTTTGCTCGGCGCCTAGCATATTACCGGCACCCCGGATGTCGAGGTCTTGCATGGCGATATGGATACCGCTACCCAGCTCGGAGAAGTTCTCGATCGCTTGCAACCTGCGCCGTGCTTCCTGCGTAAGACTTGACAAGGGTGGAGAGAGGAGGTAGCAGAAGGCTTTCCGGTTACTTCGTCCTACACGTCCGCGTAGCTGATGGAGGTCGCTAAGCCCGAATTGCTGTGCATTATTGATGATGATGGTGTTGGCGTTGGGTACGTCGATGCCGCTCTCCACAATACTCGTGGCTATCAGTACGTCATACTCATAATTCACGAAATCCAGAATGATCTTTTCTAGCTTCTCCGGTTCCATCTGCCCGTGCCCCACGGCTACCCGTGCGTCGGGGACTTCTCGCCGTACCAAGGCTTCCATCTCGTAAATGTTCTGGATACGGTTGTTGATGAAGAAAAACCTGTCCGTTCCGGCTCATCTCGAAATTGATCGCTTCTCGGATGATATCCGGGTTGAAACGCTCTACCTCTGTCTGCACGGGATAGCGGTTGGGTGGGGGAGTCGTGATGCTCGACAAGATCACGGGCTCCCATCAAGGAGAATTGTAGGGTACGGGGGATCGGAGTGGCCGTCATTGTGAGCGTGTCCACGTTGGCCTTCAGCTGCCGAGCTTCTCTTTGACGGATACCCCGAATTTCTGCTCCTCGTCGATGATAAGCAAGCCCAGATCCTTGAAACGTACATCCTTGCCGACGATCCGGTGGGTGCCGATCAAGATATTCACCTCGCCCTCTTTCAAGCTCTTTCAAAGGTAGCCTTGATTTGTCGCCGTACGGGCCCGGCTGATATAATCGATCTTGCAAGGGAAATCCTTCAAGCGCTCACAAAACGTCTGGTAATGCTGGAAAGCCAGTACGGTGGTGGGTACCAACACGGCCACCTGCTTATTGTCCGATACCGCCTTGAATGCCGCGCGGATAGCCACCTCGGTTTTTCCGAAACCAACGTCTCCACAAATCAACCGGTCCATTGGACGGGTACTTTCCATATCCGCCTTGACCTCGGCGGTAGCCTTCATCTGGTCCGGCGTGTCCTCATAGATGAAGCTGGCTTCCAGCTCATGCTGCATGAAGCTGTCCGGCGTGTAGGCGAAACCCGTCTCTTGCTTGCGTTTGGAATAGAGGAGGATCAAGTCCCGGGCGATATCCTTTACTTTTGCCTTGGTACGTTCCTTCATCTTCTCCCAGGCCCCTGTGCCGAGCTTACTCAGCTTAGGCGGCTCCCCGCTCTCTTTCCCCTTGTACTTGGATAGCTTATGCAGAGAGTGGATGCTGACGAATATAATATCGTTATTCTGATAAATCAATTTGATGGCCTCTTGCATCTTACCGTTCACCTCGGTGCGTACCAATCCCCCGAACTGTCCTACGCCATGATCGATATGTACGATATAATCCCCTTGCGTGAATTGGTTCAACTCCTTGAGCGAAAGAGAGAGTCTTTCCACTTCTTGCTTTATCGCTCTTCAAGTTGAATTTATGGAAGCGGTCGAACAACTGGTGATCCGTGAAAAGGCAGATGCGCAAGGTCTCATCGGCAAATCCCTCATGTATCGTGCGGTTTACGGCGGTGAAAGGGATATTGTCGCCCCTCTGATCCTCGAAAAATCATCCGGATACGGTTGGCTTGTTTCTCTTGATCGCTCAATATATATAATGTATAGCCCTCGTCGAGGTATTTATGGAACGACTCGCTCACCCGGTCGAAATTCTTATGATAGATCGGCTGCGTTTGCGTAGAGAAGTGGATGGTAGCGTCCGCCGTTCCCATCGGCCGTGCCCCGAAATGGATGCGACGGAAATCCAATACCTCCCGTAGGAAGTCCTCGCCCCGGACTAATTTCTTCCGCATCTGGTCGATATCGGCGAAGGATTCCTCGTCGGCTACCACCGGATCGTCGTTCCATACGCTTCCGATGCGCTCCTTGCACCATGCGAGATCTCTCGCCGCTATGAAGGTGTTCCGGGGGAGGGAGCCTAGCAAGGAAGTACTATCCTTGGCGTTCTTGCTCATCTCTGGTACGATATAGATGCTGTCCAGCTTCTCCTTGCTGAGTTGCGTCTCCACGTCGAACGTACGGATGGTCTCCACCTCGTCGCCGAAAAAGTCGATACGGTAGGGGAACTCGTAGGAGAAAGAGAAAACGTCGAGGATACTGCCCCGGAGGGCGTACTGCCCCGGCTCATATACATAATCGACCTGCTCGAAGCCATACTCGTCCAGCACGTCAGAGACAAACATATTATCCAGCTTCTCGCCCACGCTGATTTTTAAGGTATTCTCCTTCAATACCTCCCGGGCCACGACTCGTTCCGCCAAGGCGTCCGGATACGTGACGATCACGAAAGAGGCGTCCGGGTCTTGCAACCGGCTGAGTACCTCGGTGCGCAGGATCTCGTTCGCCGGATCGACATGCCCGTACTTGATGGCCCTCCGGTAAGCGGATGGGAAGAAGTATACCTCATTGCTGGCGGTAAGCTGCATCAAGTCGTGATAGAAATAGCCGGCTTCCTCTTGGTCGTTCAACACACACACATAGCTTCCCCTTCCTTTCGTAAAAAGAGAGGCGATCGTCATCGCCGGACCCGAGCCATTCAGTCCCTTTAGGAATATATTGCGGGACGTATCGTTTTTCAGTAGGGTGTCCAGCGCCGTCACTTGCGGGTGAGCGGCATATAGTTTCAATAATTCTTGTACTTCCAAAGCGATATCTTGTTTCCGCGAAGGTAACCTTTTTAGGGAAAAAAACAGTATGAATAATGCAGCGATTATTGCCCAGACAATGAACAATGCCGGATTTGACGTACTGCCGATGGAAATGGACTTGTCCTCACGCTCGTCTATTCTGAGCTTGATAGACGAAGCGCAGAAGCATGGAGAAATCTCAATGTTAGTAAATGTCGCCGGAGTATCTGTTTTCCATAGAGCGAGGATTCGAGTAGGGGATTTTGGGGAAATGCTTTTGGGTCCTCTGAAAAAGGGAGACTTATCTTATATTTTTATGTATGTTCTAGTTCCTTGCCGTATGATTCTGTAAAAAGTCGTACGTGTTTTGAAGTGAACCCAGAAAGTTGGATATAAATCAATTTCATTATGTCTAACAAACGAAAGAAGTACGAGAAACATCCTTATTCTGTGCGGTTACAAGTAGTAGCCAAAGTTTTGTGTGAGCATTTGCCTTTACGTACAACAGGTAAAATGTTTGATGTAAATCCACGTCAAGTCAAATATTGGGTTTCTTTATACTCCCGTTATGGAGAAGAGGGATTGCGTATGCAACATAGATACTATCCTGTTGATTTTAAGTATAAAGTACTCCAAGATGTATTTGAAAATCATTTATCTTTGCAAGAAGCTGCCTTAAAATATGGTATCCCCAGCCCAAGTACCGTATTAATGTGGCAACGTAAGTATAAGAATGTAGGCTTATCCGGTCTTCATGGAGGTAGCCGACTATGGTCTGAAGATATGATAACAAAAGAAAATGATCTTTTTAAAGAACCAGAAGAGTTTGTAGATCCTAAACCAAAAGATAATAAGGATTTACTTAAGGAAATAGAACTCCTTAAAGCAGAAAACGCATACCTAAAAAAATTGAGAGCCTTAGTTCAGGAACGCATTGCCCGAGAAAGCAAGAAAGGGTTGCCGCCATCCAAGAATTAAGGCATGAATTTAAGTTTTCTGTTTTATTGAAAGCTTCCGGGATGGCTAAAAGTACATATCATTATTACATTCAGAAATTTTCCCTTCCAGATAAATATCAAGAAGAGAAAAAAATGATATGTCAAATATTTCATGAGAATCATGGTAGGTATGGATATAGGCGTATCACTCTGGGACTAAACCAAAGAGGATATAACCTGAATCACAAAACGGTTCTAAAACTAATGAACCAATGCGACTTAAAATGTATGGTCAGAAGAAAGAAATATAATACTTATAGAGGAACAGTTGGTAAAGTGGCTCCTAATATATTGGAACGTGACTTCTCTACGACCGCTCTTAATCAGAAATGGGTAACAGATGTCAGCGAGTTCTCTCTTTTTGGTTCAAAAAGGTATTTATCTCCCATCATGGATTTGTATAATCGAGAGATTATCAGTTTTACAATAACTGAAAGTCCCAATTTATCTATGGTTACGGATATGTTAAAAAAGGCTTTTACTCTCTTGCCTGATGACGTAGACTTAATTATTCACTCTGATCAAGGTTGGCATTATCAGCATCCAACATATCAACAGATGCTCAGAAAAAAAGGAATAGTACAGAGTATGTCAAGAAAGGGAAACTGTTTGGATAATGCAGTAATAGAGAACTTCTTCGGACTATTAAAATCTGAATTACTATATTTGCGGGAGTTTGAGAATATGGAACAATTTGTTCACGAACTAAATGAGTATATATACTATTACAATAATTATAGAATTAAAACGGGATTAGGAGGATTGAGCCCCATACAATTTAGAACTCAATCCACTAATCCTATTTATTAACCGTCCAACTTTCTGGGTTCACTTCAGTTTTCCCGAAAAACATGTACGACTTTTCAAAAAACACGTACGTGTTTTTCGAAAATGATAATCGTCTTTTTAAAATGTTAGTATCCAATTATTTATGTATTCATGTCATTTGCATACTTATTGTATGGAATAGTTTAATAAATCTCCTCTATCTTGATATAAAAATTATCTGTTTGACAGCTACTTATACTTGCCGTATCTTTGCGGTATAAGAAAAACAGAAAGTATAACAAATTAAAAAGTAGCAATTATGAAAACATTAGATTATATCCATTTAGACGCATCAGCGGTAAGTAACGTAGTAGCAAGCTTGAAACAATTATTGGCGGACTACCAAGTATTTTATACGAACCTTCGTGGTTTCCACTGGAATATCAAGGGACACGGTTTCTTCGTTCTTCACGGTAAATTCGAGGATATGTACAACAACGCTGCCGAGAAGGTTGACGAGTTGGCGGAACGTATCCTGATGTTGGGAGGCGAGCCGGAGAACAAGTTCAGCGAGTATTTGAAAGTAGCCCGTGTAAAAGAGGTATCAGGCGTATCCTGCGGTGACGAGGCGTTAAAGAATATTCTTGATACGTATGGTTATTTGATCGGTGAGGAGCGTAAACTTCTTTCCTTGGCATCCGGGGCGGGAGATGAGGCTACGGTCGCTTTGATGAGTGATTATCTGAAAGAACAAGAGAAGTTGGTTTGGATGTTAGTAGCATATTTAACTTGCGATTGCAAGAAGTAAAAAAGGTGATTCATTGCGTTTGGAGAAGGTCGGAAGTGATTCCGGCCTTTTTCTGTTGGTGCCAATAGGGGTTTTTTATTGTTTCATGTCTTATTCATATATATCGTTCGATTATTTTATCAAAATAAAAAGTATATGAAAAGAGTTGTAGTATTTGCGATGGTGTTAATGCTGGGTGTAGTATCGGTACAAGCCCAGTGGTCGGTAGTTCCGGAAGCGGGTATGACAGTGATGAAGGCGGGTCCAATGGTTGATTGGAAACCGAGTTGGAAGATTGGGGTAGGAGTGGAATATCAGTTGAAGCCGGAATTTCTTTCTCTGAAGTCCGGTCTGTATTATACGCAAAGGGGATATAGTAATGACCAATTCCCCGGATATGGATATGGGCATTATTGGTGGACTGTGCCGGGACCTACTTATGATCCGTATGGATATGCGTATGATTACTCAAATAAGGTGACACGAAATTTCTTGCAATTACCGATTATGGCTAATTTATCGTTCAAATTAGCTGAGGATATTCGTTTGAATGTCGGAGTAGGCCCTTATATAGCCGTAAGCGTATTGGATAAAGGAATGTTCGGGGGATGGTCTGTCGCTTCGGAAGAATCCGCTAAGTTTTATACCCATGATCCCTGTGAAGGGCTTCGTGCTTTTGATTGGGGTATAAGTTCCACTGTAGGTGTGGAAATAAAACAATGCTTTATCAATTTTGGCTATGATGTATCGTTAGGTAAAGAGTATAAGGGAGGATCTATCGAGGCGAATTACCACACCTTGGCTCTTACCGCAGGATATAAGTTTAAATTGGGTAAATAGAAACCTAAGTTCTATCGCATGTCTTCCTGTTGATCGTTTAAATATAGATTCTATCTATATGTATATAGGAATTATCTGTTTGACAGCTGTTTATATTTACCATATCTTTGCAGTATAAGAAAACGGAAAGTATAACAATTAAAAAATAGCAGTATGAAAACATTAGATTATCTTCATTTAGACGCATCAGCGGTAAGTAACGTAGTAGCAAGCTTGAAACAATTATTGGCGGACTACCAAGTATTTTATACGAACCTTCGTGGTTTCCACTGGAATATCAAGGGACACGGTTTCTTCGTTCTTCATGGTAAATTCGAGGATATGTACAACAACGCTGCCGAGAAGGTTGACGAGTTGGCGGAACGTATCCTGATGTTGGGAGGCGAGCCGGAGAACAAGTTCAGCGAGTACCTGAAAGTAGCCCGTGTAAAAGAGGTATCAGGCGTATCCTGTGGTGACGAGGCATTGAAACATATTCTCGATACCTATGGCCTGCTGATTGGTGAGGAGCGTAAACTGCTGTCCTTGGCATCGGAGGCGGGCGATGAGGCTACGGTAGCGTTGATGAGTGACTATCTGAAGGAACAAGAAAAATTGGTTTGGATGTTGGTAGCATATTCAACTTGCGATTGCAAGAAGTAAAAAGGTGATTCATTGAGTTTGGAGAAGGCCGGAAGAGATTCCGGCTTTTTTTACTGGAACCATTTCCTCATAATTCCATATAATTTGTCTATCTCGATCGGTTTTGCGATATGTTCGTTCATGCCGGCTTCCAGACTTAGCCGTACATCTTCGGCGAAAGCATTGGCAGACATGGCTATAATGGGCATATCTTTGATATCTTGACGGTCGAGATGACGAATTTGCCTTGTCGCTTCGAGTCCATCCATTACAGGCATCTGTATATCCATGATTATAAAATCGTAATAACCTTCGGGTGAAGCGGCGACTTTATCAACGGCTTCTTGTCCGTCGCAAGCTGTCTCGACTTCTGCATGGGTTTCTTGCAGCAATTCATACGCTATCTCGCGGTTTAGGTCATTGTCTTCCACGACCAGTATCCGTTTGCCGGGAAAAGATATGATATGAGTCGGTGTGATAAGGACTTGCTCGTCTTCCTTTTTGTCTGAGGCAAATTTTTTCATTAAATGGAATAGCTTGGATTTCATGATAGGCTTGCTTATGAAGCCGTTGACGCCAGCTTTTACTGCCTCAAATTCGTAACCGGAATAATCGTATGCTGATATGATGATGATCGGAGTATCTGGTTCCACGTATTCCCTTATTTTTATGGTGGTTTCGATGCCGTTCATGCCGGGCATCATTAAATCTATGATAATAGCAAAGTAAGTGTCTCCGTCGATTACTTTTTGTACGGCCTTTTCACCGGAAAGAACCCATTCCGGTTTCATCCCTAATTCTTGGAGGTTTTCATAAGCGATCTCGCAGGATACCTCATCGTCATCTACTACCAGTACTGGTAGGTCTACCAATATATTATTGTCGTATTTATTCGTACTTCCCAGTTTGACATGAAACCTCATGGTGAATTTGGAGCCTTTTCCATATTCACTTTCCACAAGAATGTCTCCGTTCATTATCTGGGCGATATGGCGGCTGATAGCCATGCCGAGACCAGTCCCTTGGATATTGCGAATGGCCTTGTCATCCGACCGCTCGAAAGGTTCGAATACTTTTTCCAGAAATTCTGGTTTCATTCCTATACCGTTATCCGTTACGGTTATTTCAAACTGGCCGTAACCGTTATAGACAGAAGGTTTCTCTTCTACCGTTAGTTGTATTTGCCCGTCTTCCGGAGTATATTTGATCGCATTTGTAAGCATGTTCAACAATGCTTGCTGTATACGTTGCACGTCACCTATAAGGCATTCGTGTTTTATCTTGGTGACATGTATCTGAAACTTTTGCTTTTTCGCTTCAAAGGCCGGTTGCACCATGACGAATAAACTCTCTAATAGCTCGTTGATCTTGAATGCCTCTTCTGTCAGCATGATCTTATCACTTTCCAGTTTAGACATATCCAGTACCTCATTGATCAGATTTAATAAGAGTTTGGAGGAAATGGTTATTTTCTTTAAGCAATCAGCTATACGCATCTGGTCATCCATGTGCAGGCCAGCTATCGCTGTCATACCGACGATGGCGTTGATAGGAGTGCGGATGTCATGGCTCATCCGGGATAGGAAATCAGTTTTGGCACGGTTGGCGGCATTAGCGCTCTGTAAAGCTTCCTGCAACAGTTTTTTTGTTTTCTTTCTTCTTTGATTTCCGTTATATCAGTTCGAGTCATTAACCATATGTTCTTTTCCCTGTCGTAATAGCTGAATCGCATTTTCTTTTCCCGGTTTACGCCATTCTCTATCATGGTGCCATATACGATATATTCTCCATGTTTCCGTAGTATCGGTTCTATATGAGCGATCTGTAGTTTCTCAGTCATTTCTTCGTGAAGCTCAGGTGCCATATATTGCCGGTTATATGAGGCGACTACTCCATCATAGTCATAGCTGGCGATAGGAGGGGGACTATAGCTCTCCGAGCCGGAGGTATACATGACATAGCTATTTTTCGAAGCTTCAATATAGATTACGTAATCATATTCTGATCTTACGGCGGTTTCTATAATTTGCGCTTTTCTGAAATCGTTGATATTACGGCTAGATAAAAGGATTCTATCAGGGATACCTTCGTTGTTAACAAGAATATCGATAAAAGTTTCGTGCCATTCAAAACCGAAGTGATCGTTGCAGAAACGTAAGTCAAATGTTTTATGAAAACATCCTTCGGCTATCATTCTAAAGAAAGCTTCAAGCGAAACCGTTTCATCCCATAAACTACGGTCTGGAGAATAGATGTCGTTTCTTAGAATGTTGGCAAGGCTGGTATAATCTTGTTTTGTATTAATTAATTCCGGATTCATTGAATATTTAAGTATATCGACGCTTCCGTCTTCCAAATAGATAGTCCAGATCGTATCCATGAGATATTGATAATTAGCTAATAGCTCGTTTTTATTTAACTTTTCTTTTTTGCTTTCGCTTGTCATGTTTGTATTCTTGCTCGTTTATGAATGCACTTATATCCTTGTGCTTTCAAGGATATTCCGCGAAAAGTAGGTAAATAATATGTATATAAGAGATAAAATCATTGTAAATCAAAAAGAATTGATCATTTTCCTTTAAGGATTTATATGCTCTGCAACATACTTAACACCTTTTTACATATTTCGTGTCTTGTTTAAATTCATCACTGCTATATTTGGTTCAAATCTGAAATGCAATTTCAAATATGGAAAACACGCTGCCAAATATGGAAAAAGTGGATGAGAGCTACAAAGTGCCTAATTTAGAGAAGGGCATAGCGGTTCTTGAGTACCTTTCCTTGCGGTCGGCGGGAGAAACATTGCAAGATATTAAGTCGGCGCTCGCTATATCTCAGACTACGGCTTACCGTATTTTGAATACATTGGTGCGGCTGGAATATCTTAATTTTAGTGAAGACACGAAACGCTATAAACTTTCCCGAAAATTATTGACCCTTGGTTTCAGATCCTTGAATGAACACAATCTCTTAGAGACCGTCTTGCCACATTTGCGTGATTTACGTGATCAAGTGAAAGAGACCGCTTGCTTTGGTGTCTTGGGAGATGAGAAAGGGATTTTTATCGAACAAGCGCAAGGACATCATACGTTCCGCTTCGTCCTGTCGCCGGGAAAGCCGTTCGAGTTGCATTGTTCGGCTCCCGGAAAGGCGATTATGGCTTATTTGCCGAAGACGGTGCGAGATCGTTACCTGTCCTACATGACGTTTACACGGTATAATTCCCGGACGATCACTTCTCGTGAGGCCTATCTGGAGGAACTTGAAGAAGGTCCGGAAGCTGGGTTATGCCATGGATAATGAGGAGGAGCTGAACGGTGTGATCTGCATCGGAGCGCCGATCTTTAATTATACGGGTTATCCTTGCGGGGCGATTTGGATTTCAGGCCCTAAGGACCGCTTATCGAAAGAGGTGGTGAAAAATACGGTGAAGGTGATCAAGGAGATTGCCGGGGTGATCTCGAACGAACTAGGATTTAGAAAATAAGGAATATATAATATACCATGAACACACGAAAATACATGTTTAAAAACTCATTGGTGGCTTGTCTTGTCGGCTGTTGCATCTCTCTCTGCTTCAGCAGGCAACCCACCGTTCTTTACTACGGATGCCGTATTGAATGCGAAGGGGGAGCTATTAATGACACAGAAAGGAACGAGACATCTGGATATTTTTTCAGCGGACGGTAAGAGCTTACTTCATTCGTTTCCGTTTGATGAGATCCCGACCGGGTTGCTTCCGGATGGGGATAAGGTGTATGTGACGACCTTCGAGAAGACCGGCCGTTTACAAGTGCTTTCCTTGGAATCGGGTAGGGTGGAAGCGGCTATACCGACGGGATCGGGAGCCTGTCATCCGATGTTCGGGCCGGATAAGAAACATATATATGTGTATGTAATCAGTTCGATAATTCGGTGGTCGAGATAGATCCGGTGATGCGTAAGGTAGTCCGGAGCGTGAAAGTGTTGCGTGAGCCTAAATCGGCGGTATTCAGCAAGGATGGCAAGTATATGTTTGTTACGAATTTCCTGCCCGCACAACGGGCGGACGTGGATGTGGTGGCCGCTTGCGTATCAGTAATCGAGATGGAGGGGTTTACGAAAGTGAAAGATATCCAATTGGCGAATGGTAGCAATGCCTTACGGGGGATGTGTATCACGCCGGACGGGAAATATATATACGTGTCTCATAACTTGGGACGATTCACGGTGCCTACTTCCCAACTTCAACAAGGTTGGATGAACACGAGCGCTTTCAGCGTGATCGATGTGGCGAAGCAGGAATTCGTTGGGGCGGTATTGGTGGACGAGCCGGATCGTGGCGCTGCCGGTATCTGGAGTATCGCTTGCGATGACAAGCATATCTTTATCACGCATAGCGGAACGCATGAGGTGAGCGTGATCGATCATCCGGCGATGTTGGCGAAGTTTGAGTCTTATAAGGATAAGAGCCGTCTGGATTACGACTTGAATTTCTTGTATGGACTTCGTGAGCGAGTTACCTTACAAGGAAACGGTCCCCGAAATTTTATATTTTCGGGAGATAAGTTGATAATCCCTACTTATTTCGCCGATATCTTGAATACCGTCGGTATAAATACATTGGAGGTGACGGCTACCGAATGAATCCGGGGCGTACGGAAACGCCGGAGAACAAGGGCGAGAAATACTTTAACGACGCAAATCATTGCTATCAAGGCTGGCAGAGTTGTAACGGTTGCCATCCGGGGGACCCGTACGGACGGGATGAACTGGGACTTGATGAATGATGGAGTTGGTAACTCGAAGAATTGTAAGAGCATGTTGTATTCGCATGTGACTCCCCCAACATGATCTCCGGTGTCCGTGAACATGCGCAGAATATGCGATACGTGCCGGTTTTAAGTTCATTCAGTTTTTGAGCCAGAAGAAAATGGCGAAATTGTGTGGACGCTTATATGAAATCCTTGCGTCCGGTGCCTAGCCCGTATTTAGTAAATGGGGAATTATCGGATAAGGCGAAAGGAAGGGAAGAAAGGTGTTTGAGAAACTGAAATGTGGCGAGTGTCATAGCGGTCCTTATTATACGGATATGAAGATGCACCGTATCGGCGAGGATATAGAATTTGAGAAAGGGTGGGATACACCTACTTTGATCGAGGTCTGGCGTACGGCTCCTTATCTGTTTGATGGGCGTGCGGCTACCATGGAAGAAGGTGTTCGAGGTCCATAAGCATGGCATCGATAAAAAGGTTTCCAAGAAAGATATCGAGGCGTTAACGGAATATGTAAACTCCCTGTAAAATAAAAGGATATGAATTATTGTGAGAAGATACATTATACGATATTAAGCACCAAGCGGGCCGAGTTCGCCGTTATGGTGGACGATCTATTGTCTCAATTGCCTCAAAACGAGGTGATCATGAGGTTGGCCTTTTTCGGTACTCCGGGTACAAATGAGGAATACGTGGCACGCCGGGTTTTGCTGCGGGAGAAGATCCGTCGGTATTATGGGGATTGCGAACCGGCTTTGAGCTATGTCTCCCAACCGCCGCTGAACGCTCCTTTGCTGATGGAGGTACATAGCTATGTGCCCGATGCGCAGGATCGGATTACTTTCCGTCATTATCAAGGTGTTCCTTATGTCTTGTTGGAGAATGCCTCGGGACGTTTCCTTTTTGCCGGCGGTTTTCAAGGGGATGTACTCCATTTTGGTATAGAGCCTCAGTCGGTGGAAGCTTTCCGGTTATTGGGGGATGTGCTTCGTCGGGAGGGTTTTCCGTTGAATAGCATTATCCGTCAGTGGAATTATATCGAGCGTATAACCGCTTTCGACGGTCCGGATCAGCATTATCAAGCGTTTAATAACGCCCGATCTGATTTTTATAGTAAAACGGAATGGGCGAATGGTTATCCTGCCGCTACGGGTATCGGGGCGAATCTGGGAGGTATCTTGATCGATGTGGATGCCGCCGTGTTTACTACGCCGGATGCTTTCGCTACGCCGATCGATAATAAGTTGCAGGTGGCTGCCCATGCGTATTCGGAACAAGTACTGGAAGTTGCCCGACAAAAGAAGACGACCCCTAAGTTCGAGCGTGCCAAGAGCATGACTTTTCAGGATCGTAAATTGATTTATATTTCCGGTACAGCCGCTATCCGTGGTGAGGAGAGCTTGACGGGAGTAGGTCTGGAACGTCAGCTACGGATCACGATGGAAAATATAGCGGAACTGATCGCTGACGCTAAATTGGTTAAGTTACGAGTCTACTTGAAGAATAAATCCGACTATAAGGGCAGGCTGAGCGTTTGATGAATACCTACGGATTAAATATCCCGATCTCTTATATGTGGGCCGACGTTTGCCGGGATGAGTTATTGATCGAGATCGAGGGAATAGCGATACGTTGAAAACAAATAGTACTAACAAATATACACAAAAACAAATGAGAAAAGGTTTGAACATGAAAAAATGGTGGCTATGGGATTGGTGTTGGTATCTATGGTCGCATGTACGGGAAAGCACAACGACAGACGCTACTTGTTGCGCCGCTAACGGGGAGGGCAATTGTCCGAAGGAACTTGCCGCAAAGAATGCACGAACGCATGTAATACTAACAATCAAAAAAAATAAAACAATGGCTTATTCAAAGAAGTACACGAACGCCGATTTCTACAAAGACGGCAAGTTCCAACAGGATGTTGCTATGGAAGCAATGAAAGACATGTTCGCTTTCTACGGTGTTCCTTTCACCGAGTTGATGGCTAAGGACATGTGGGTGACTGATTTCGGCTGGGTGATTTTGAAAACGTGGGTATGGGTGGTATTTTCTGGGTCAACGATCCTGAGTATAAGTATTTCGCTCACGCTATCTATTTGTTGCCGGGCCAGATGATTCCGGAACACGCTCACGTAAAGACTGACTTTCCTGCTAAACATGAGTCTTGGATGGTAGAGAAGGGTTGGGTATACAACTTCTCTGAGGTAGGTGACGAGACCCCGAACGCCCCGGCTATCCCTGCTGGACACGGACCGATCAAGAGCAAGAATTTCGTGGTTCAGAAGGTCGGCGACGTATTACGTCTGAAGAAATTGGAGACATTCCACTTTATGATGGCAGGTCCGGAAGGCGCTATCGTTGATGAGTGGGCATGCTATCACGACAACGCTGGCTTACGTTTCACGAACCAGAAGGCCGCTTTATAAAAACCTCTAGGGTTATGCTTCGTAATTCTAAGGGTTGCCGATCGTGATCCTTAGGGTTTCAATAAACAACCTTCTAAATTTAAATTTAATACATGAATAAATACTATATAATGGTATCACTCTTGTTGTCGACCTCTCTTCTTGTTTCGGCAGGTCCGAAGCAAAAGAAGGTGGATAACTGGATTGACGCCTCAGTAAAACAAAAGTCTGAGCTTCGTGCCTCTTTGGTGAAGGCGAACATGCCGATCATGTCCGCTTGGATCAAAGCGAAGCAGAAGGCTGTCCCGTGTCCGCCGATTTGACGGGTCAGGATCAGTTGGTACTTGTTACGGCCGCCGGACCGGACGGTACGGATTGGGATTGGGGTACATGGGCGAATGCCCGTTTAATCAAGGCGGACGGTAGTTCGGTTTGGTTGGATGAGTTAGACCCGGATTATTGGGTTTCCGGTTCGAACAGTATCCGCAAGAATACGGATTTATACGGGAATCCATTGTTGATCGGTGGTAAGAAATACGACCATAGCGTATTATGCCATGCCAATGGCGTGATGGTGTACAATATCAATAAGGAATATGTACGCTTTGAGGCTGAGGTGGGTTTGGCCGATCAGTCAACGGTAGGTAGTGTATTCTTCCGTATCATGAATGTTTTCCCGAAGGAGGAGGCCGCACGCTTGCTAGCCGCTTATCCGAAGGAATTAGGAGCCTTAAACGCTAATATCGATGGGTTGGAGAATTGGTTGACTACTAGTGACGCTTCCGCTGAGCGTGATATTGTCTTGAATCTGGCTTCTCGTCTGAAAGACGCTGCGTATGTAAAGAACGCTGTTAAGCAGATCGAGACAGAAAAAGATATTGATACTCAGATCCGTGAGTATTTGAAACTTTATGAGAAAACTCAACGTATCTGTAATTTGCAGAGCGACTTGAGTTGGTTGAATATGGAGGCGATTCGTCTGGCTTTCAATGATATGAAAAAACTGAAAGGTTTCGATGCCACTAAGTATCAACCGGTTTTGGATGAGCTGGAACAGCAGGTAAAGAAAGGTTTCGATGGCATTTATAGTGGTGATGAGGCCGCTTTGGTTAACGCGGAGAAAGCGATTGCGAATAAACGTACGATCTTGCTGGCGAACCCGTTCTTGGATGGTGATAAAGTCTTGGCTGCCCGCTTTAAATTAGGTGTAAACGCTCATAAGGCAATGGCTCCGGATTTGGGTACGCAGGGTAATAACTGGAGCAACCAAGAGTCCGCCCGCCGTATGGGATTCGACGCCGATATTGTGGAGTTGAGTAATCTACGTGGGGAGGATGTACAGGTACGGTCGATTTATAAACCGGAAAACGGTTCCTCTATCGCTGACTTGCGGATGCATTGGGATGGCGATCGTGCTATGTTTACCCAGACGATGCCCGATAAGCGTTGGAACGTATTCGAGGTGAAATTGGATGGCTCGGGCTTTAAGCAATTAATACATAACGAGGAACCGGATCTGGAGTTTTATGATGGAACCTACTTACCGGACGGACGTATCATCGCCAACTCGAATATCGGTTATCAAGGCGTGCCTTGTGTAAGCGGTGATGACCCTGTCGGTAATATGGTACTTTATACGCCGGATACAAAGAACTTGCGCCGTCTGACTTTCGATCAAGACGCGAACTGGAACCCGGTAGTGATGAATAACGGTCGTGTGATGTATACCCGTTGGGAGTACACGGACTTGACGCACTATTATTCCCGTATCGTGATGAACATGAATCCGGATGGTACGGAGCAGAAAGCGCTGTATGGTAGCGGATCGATGTTCCCGAACAGTACGTTTGATATCCAGCCGTTGCCGGGCCACGGTTCCGCTTTCGTGGGAATTATCTCCGGTCACCATGGTATCGCCCGTTCCGGCCGTTTGATCGTGTTCGATCCGGCAAAAGCCCGTAAAGGCGCCGCCGGTATGGTACAGGAGATCCCGTATCGTAACCGGCCGATCGTGGAGGAGATTAAGGATGAGCTGGTGAATGGCGTATGGCCGCAGTTTATCAAACCGACTCCACTGAATGATAAATATTTCTTGGTGGCCTCTAAATTAGACCCGCAGGATTTATGGGGTATCTATTTGGTGGACGTCTTCGATAACGTGACTTGTTTGCGTAAGGTAGAGGGTGAGGGCTATATCAGTCCGGTTGCCGTACGTAAGACACAGACTCCTCCGGCTATTCCGGACCGTGTGAAATTGAATGACAAAGAGGCTACGGTCTTTATTCAGGATATTTATGAGGGTGAAGGACTGAAGGGGATTCCGCGCGGTACGGTGAAGTCGCTCCGTTTACACGCTTATGAGTATGCGTATGTAAAGACTCGTTCCGACCATAACTGGCATGGAATCCAGTCCGGTTGGGACATCAAGCGTATGTTGGGTACGGTACCGGTAGAAGAGGATGGCTCCGCTATCTTCAAGATCCCGGCGAATACGCCGATTTCTATCCAGCCGTTAGACAAAGACGGCGTGGCTATCCAGTGGATGCGAAGCTGGGTGACCGGTCAGCCGGGCGAGGTGGTATCTTGTATCGGTTGTCATGAGGACCAGAACCAGATTCCTATTCCGAAACGTGTGATGGCTTCGCAGAAAGCCCCGCATGCGTTGACTCCGCCGGAAGGGGGGACCCGTTCGTTCACGTTCGATCTGGAGATCCAACCGATCTTGGATCGTGCCTGTATCGCTTGCCATAATGGTGAGGGTAAGGCTTTCGACTTGCGTGGGGGCAAGAAGGACAAGCTAGGTTATGGCACGTCTTACTGAACTTGCATCCGTATGTACACCGTCAAGGAGGCGAGGGTGATATGGTGGTTTTGCAGCCGTACGAATATCATCCGAACACGAGCGAATTGGTACGCTTGCTGAAGAAAGGCCATCAAACGTGAAACTGACCGATAAGGAGTGGAAGACGCTTTATAACTGGATCGACTACAACGCTCCCGACAAGGGTTATTTCAATGCGAATGTGCTTTCGAAGGATATCATCCCGTATCAAGGCTTCGACCAGATCAAGCGTCGTAAAGAGTTGACGGATAAGTATGCGAATGGCGCAGGCGTGGATTGGAAGAAAGAGATCTCCGATTATGCCGCTTACTTGAAGGGTAAAGGTGAGATCAAACCGGAGATGCCGGAGAAATTGGCTCCTGTCAAGGAAAAAGAGTTGAAGGTGAAAGGCTGGCCTTTCGATGCGGACCGGATCAAGGCTATGTTGGCTGACGAGAAGGAAACCCGTAAGGAGATCGAGTTGGCTCCGGGTATCAAGATGACATTTGTTCGCATTCCGGCCGGACAATTCGTGATGGGTAGTTACCGTGGCGAACCGGATACTCGTCCGACTGCCAAGGTGAAGATCGACAAAGCCTTCTGGATGGCCGAGCTGGAGGTTACGAACGAGCAATTCAACGTGATGTCTTCCCGGATCACGACAGCCGTTTCGTCGATCAGCAGTGGAAAGACCACGTGGTTCAGGGATATCCCGCTAATAAACCGGAGCAACCGGTAATCCGTGTAAGTTACAATGACGCTATGGATTATTGTAAGAAGCTGAGTGAGAAAACAGGCTTGAACATCACGCTTCCGACCGAGGCGCAATGGGAATGGGCTTGTCGTGCCGGTAGCGATCAAGATTTCTGGTATGGCGATATGAATGCGGACTTCGGCAAAAAGGATAACTAGCCGACGTAACCACGCTCCTGCTTGCCGTTTAAGCGGTATCGACCCGCAACCGATGCCTAAGACTTCTTATTGGTACAAATACTATACTTACTTACCGAAAGAGGAAGGCGTGGATGATGGCAATTTGGTTCAGGTGGGTGGTAAGCAATATGAAGCGAATCCGTTCGGTTTGTATTGCATGCACGGTAACGTGGCGGAATGGACTCGTTCTGATTACTTGCCTTATCCTTACAACGAGAAGATCGAAAGAGGTCTCCGAGTATAAGGTGGTTCGTGGCGGTTCTTATATCGAGCGACCGAAATTCTCGACGGCTTATACCCGTAAAGGATATTATCCGTACCAACGTGTGTTCAACGTAGGCTTCCGGGTAATTATTGAGGATTAATAGACAAGGTCTATTTATAGATAGCTATAACATGGATGCGGCAAATTAATCGCCGATTCTTTCAAAAATGATTAATCTGCGTACATTTGCCGCATCAGTGTTATTAATAAATGAGCAAATGAAAACTCTAGAAAGATTTATCTCTTCTTCCGTGACGACTATCGTCCTTCTATTGATCTACGCCTTTGGCTTGGCTATCGCTACTTTTATAGAGAAGTATCATGGTACTGCCGTCGCTAAAGCGCTGATTTACTATTCTCCTGTTTTTTCTTACTCCAATTCTTATTGGTAGCCAATTTCGTGGCTATCGTTATCAAGCACCAGTTACCTTAAGCGGCGTAAATGGGGATTGATGGTCACCCATGCCGCCTTTATTGTCATCCTTCTGGGTGCACTTATTTCCCACCTTTTCGGCGAGGAAGGAATCCTTCACCTGCGTGAGGGAGAGGCTAGCGATCGTATCATGATCCGTACCTCGGACCAGACTCTCTATCATACGCTTCCTTTTAGCGTAGAACTCGTGAAATTTACCTTAACCCGCTATCCCGGCTCTGCCAGTCCCTCTGCTTATGAGAGTGAGTTGCTGGTACATGTAGATGGACAGACTCGCCATACCCGGGTATATATGAATAATGTATTAGACGTGAAAGGCTATCGCTTCTTCCAAGCCTCCTATGATCCGGATGAGCAAGGAACGGTACTTTCCGTGAACCGAGATGTGGCCGGAAGGAATATTACGTATACCGGCTACGTGATTTTAGTGATCGGCTTTATACTTTGCTTGGTAGGCAAGAACTCCCGTTTCATGAAATTAAGCCGTCAGTTGAAAGATTTAAGAGGGGGCGCTCGTAAAACGACCCTGTTAGTAGCGGTTCTTCTTTCCGTAGGGGGCTTGCGGGCGCAAATGCCGGTGCGGCCGCTCCCGAGATGAAGGAGGTTATACGGAAATATGCGATAAGTCCGGAACATGCCGCTAAGTTCGGTGCGTTGCCGATCCAATCGGTAAGCGGACGTATGTTGCCGATCAATACATTCTCTTCCGAGGTACTGCGAAAGTTGCATAAATCGGATCAGTTCGGTTCCTTGAACTCGGATCAGTTCTTGTTGAGTGTCTTGGCTATGCCGGATATGTGGGTCCGGGTGCCGTTTATCGCCTTGTCTAATAGTGAGCTGGCCAATTATTACGACCTTACGGATAAGGAGTGTGCCTATATAGAGGTATTCGATAGCCACGGACGCTATAAATTGCAAGAGAAGCTGGAAGAGGCCTACAATAAAATGCCGGCGGAGCGTACCCGCTTCGATAAAGACTTGATCAAGCTGGACGAGCAGGTGAATATCTTCCATCAATTGATCAATTACCAGATGTTGAACCTTTTCCCGAAAGAGGACGATCCGGATCACAAATGGTATGCGCCGGGCGATGATTTGTCGGCGTTTTCCGGAAAGGACTCCATGTTCGTTACCCACATTATGGGCTGGTATTTATCGGAGGTACAGGAAGGATTGAAGAGTGGTGATTGGGAGAAAGCGGACGAGGTAATCGGAATGATCCATACGTATCAGCAAGCCAAGAATAAGACGGTAGACATTCGCCCTGAGAAAATACAGGCCGAGATTAAATATAATCAAATGGATGTATTCCGGCAATGTAAGAAAGGGTACTTGATTTTGGGAGGCTTGTTGCTGATCTTCGCTTTCGTGGTCTTATTCAAGAAGAAAAAATGGGTTACCTATACGACTTGGTTATTGAGTCTGGGCATTTTGGCCGTATTCGTTTTCCATATGTATGGGATGGGAATGCGGTGGTATATCGCAGGTTACGCCCCTTGGAGCAATTCGTACGAGACGATGGTTTATGTGGCTTGGGCTACGGTGTTCGCCGGGTTGTTGTTCGTACGCAAGAGTACGCTTACGTTTGCGTTGGCTACTTTATTCGGGGGATCATCTTGTTCGTGTCCGGCTTGAGTTGGATGGACCCGCAGATCAATCCGCTGGTTCCGGTCTTGAAATCCCCATGGTTGATGTTCCATGTGGCGGTTATCGTGGGAGCTTATGGTTTCTTCGGTATTAGTTGTCTGATCGGCTTGACGAATCTGGTGATGATGAGCGTAAGCGGGGAGAAGAACAGCGTGATGCTCAAAGAACGGGTACGAGAATTGAGTATCGTGAACGAGATGTCACTTTGGATCGGATTGGCCCTGATGACGATCGGTACTTTCTTGGGAGCGGTCTGGGCGAATGAGTCGTGGGGACGTTATTGGGGCTGGGACCCGAAGGAGACGTGGGCGTTGATTACGATGGTGATATATGCGATCGTGGCGCATCTCCGCTTGATACCGAAATGCAATAACCTGTGGTTGTTTAATTTTACGTCTATCTTGGCCTTCTATTCGGTGTTGATGACCTTCTTCGGCGTGAATTATTTCTTCAGTGGCATGCACTCTTATGGCCAGAATGACAACGTGAACGGATATTTATTTATCTTTATCTGTCGATCATCCTAGTATTGGGGGCTGGCTTTATATCCTATCGGAAGAGAACGAATTTTAATAATATAATTGTCTAACTATAAATTGAATAGATCATGAGAACATTTAATCACGTAGGAATTGTCACTACGGAAAGTAAAGAAGGGGCGGTTTATAACGAAGGCCTGAGTGTATGGTTGACGGATTACAGCAAGAGTCCGAACCGGATCGAGTTCTTGAAATTCGAGAAAGGCAGCTGCCTACCGGAGTTGGTACAGACCAATGGCCATATCGCTTATACGGTTCCTTGTTTGGAAAAAGAGTTGGAAGGTAAGAAGGTGATCTTCGGCCCGGCCGTATGCGACGAACACTTGACGATCGCTTTCATCGAAGAAGAAGGCATCGCTATCGAAATCATGGAAATAAAATAATTCGTAAATCAAAATTTATAAATCTAAAGGAGGATAATACCATGTCAGACATCAAGACAAAATTCATAAATGATCCTGAGAATATTACGGCAGAGTTATTGGAAGGCTATGTATTAGCGTATCCGAATCAGGTAAAGTTGGCAGCTGAGAATATCGTCGTACGTGCTAACCCGAAAGGCAATGATAAGGTTGCGATCGTTACCTTAGGCGGTTCCGGTCATGAGCCTGCCTTGAGTGGTTTCGTAGGAGAGGGCATGTTGGATTGCTCCGTCGTGGGTGACGTATTCGCCGCTCCGGGTGCCCAACGTTTGTTTCAGGCACTGCAATTGATGGATCGTGAGGCCGGGATCTTGTTGGTCGTATTGAACCATTCCGGCGACGTGATGAGTGCTAATATGGCTTGCCAGTTGGCTGCACGTAAAGGGATCAAGGTGAAGAAATTACTTACGCATGATGATATCAGCGCAGGTATCGGGGCGAATATAGACGATCGTCGTGGCTTGGCTGGTTGTGTTCCTTTGTATAAGATATTAGGTGCCGCCGCTGAGGAAGGGAAGTCTTTAGACGAGCTGATTGAGATTGGTGAACGCTATAATAAGAACGTGGCTACCTTGGCTGTCGCTATGCGGTCTTGTACGCATCCCCAGAACGGAGGTACGATCACGAACCTTCCCGATGGTATCATGGAGATCGGTATGGGACAGCACGGCGAAGGCGGTGGCGGACAGAAACCGCTTGTATCTGCCGACGATACGGCTGCCGAGATGGTAGACCTGCTTTGCCAGCAGTTACAGCCAAAAGCCGGCGATAAGATGTTGCTGATCATTAACGGCGTAGGCGCTACTACCCATATGGAATTGAATATCATCTTCCGCAAGGCTTATAAGGAGTTGGAGGCTCGCGGCTTGCAGGTGGTGGCAAGCCGTATCCAAGAGATCTTGACCGTACAGGAGCAAGCCGGATTCCAGATGATTATGGCGATCTTGGATGAGGATCATATCGATTATTTGAATAACAAACGTGCGGACGCACCTTATTGGACAACCCTAGGTAAATAAATAATATACATGAAACAACTTACTATCGAGGCCTTCAAGGCCATGTTAGACAATGCGCTGAAACAGATCAAGGCACGTGAGGAGGAATTCTCTAAATTGGATGCCGTAATCGGGGATGGTGATCATGGTACCGCTATCGTTGCCGCTATGACTGCTGTGAATAAAAGCGCTCAGTCTGGAACGGAGTTCAAGCAAATGCTTGGTGATATGGGTATGGATGTGATGATGGAAGTGAGTGGATCGACAAGTACCTTGCTCGGTGCTTTCTTCTTGGGTATGAGCGATCATGCAGAGGGAACCGAGTTGGATGCCGCAGGCGTGAAAGCTATGTTCGCCGGTGGCTTGGCGAATGTGCAACAACAAACCCAAGCGAAACGAGGCGACAAGACGATGATGGATGCCTTGATCCCGGCGGTGGAGGCTATGCAGGCTTGTACGTCGGATGATATCAAGGAGGTCTTGAATGCCGGCGCTAAAGCGGCGCTTGATGGAGCGGAGGCTACGGTACCGATGAAAGCTAACTTTGGACGTGCCCGTAACTATGGTGAGCGTTCGATTGGTTTCGCTGATAGCGGGGCTACTTCGTGGAGCTGTATGTTCGCTTCTTTTGCAGAGGTGCTATAAAATAATACACAGCGTGAGACGGGGCATGCCCCGTCTCTACAAAATATAATAATATAACGAATAATAAATATGGCAGATTTAGATGATTTAAGAGAAGGTGCGGACTTCGGTTTAGGCATCAATTGTGAGAACCAGAGTTTCCATGTGAAGGGAGCCGAGAACTTACCTTGGGGCATGAAAGACCGTCTGTCCCGTATCTTCAACCAGAAGACAGGCAAGGCGGTTATGCTTGCTTTTGACCATGGTTTCATCATGGGGCCGACTTCCGGTTTGGAGCGTATCGACTTGAATATCGTTCCTTTGATTGAATATGCGGATTGCTTGATGTGTACCCGTGGTATCCTGCAATCTACGATCCCTGCGAATACGACGAAACCGATTTGTCTTCGTTCGGACGCTGGAACGTCTATTCTTACGGATTTGAACGATAATGTATTGATCGATATAGAGGACGCTATCCGTATGAACGTCTCCGCCATGGCGGTTATGTTGGCTATCGGTGATGAGGCGCATGAGGCTAAGACTGTGGCTAACTTATATAAGGCGGTCGATAAGGCCAGCCGTTACAATATCCCGGTAATGGGTGTTACCGCCGTTGGTAAGCAAATGGCTCGAGACGCTCGTTATTTCGGTCTGGCTTCCCGTATCTGTGCGGAGAATGGCGCTAATATCGTGAAGACCTACTATTGTGAGGGCTTCGAGAAGGTAGCCGCTGCTTGTCCGGTTCCCGTGGTAATTGCCGGTGGTAAGAAATTACCGGAGAAGGAGGCGTTGGAATTATGTTATAATGCGATCAACGACGGTGCGGCTGGCGTGGATATGGGACGTAACGTATTCCAGAGTACTTCTCCTGTCGCCATGATCCAAGCGGTTCATGCGGTCGTGCATCAAGGTATCACGCCTGATCAGGGATATGAGTTGTTCTGCGACTTAGCGAAATAATCCATCGCAGGGGTAGGTTTTACCTGCTCCTGCTTATTTATATAATTTAAACCATGAAAATCTATACTTTTATATTATCCGCATGCCTGCTACTCGTATGTTCCGCATGTCATGAGGCGTCGCATTATCTTTTATTAGGCGGTTCCGGCTGGGACAAAATCGCCATCGTAAACAAGAACACGAAAGAAATTGAATGGGAGCATCCCTTGGAAAAAGGATGGGAATGTAATTCCGTAGCTGTTACTCCCGACCGGAATATCCTTTTTCCTATTCGAAAGGGGCGAAGCTAATCACCCGGGATCATGAGGAGGTCTGGAATATCTCCGCTCCGGAAGGCTGTGAGATGCAGACGGCCCGTGTACTTCCCAACGGTAATTATTTATTAGCGTGGTGTGGATACCCGGCGACGATCATGGAGGTGAATGCAAAAGGAGAGATCCTGTCGAAAACGGATTTCGACACCCATATTGAGCAACCCCATGCCCAATTCCGTCAAGTAAACAAAAATAAGCAGGGCAATTATTTAGTGCCCTTGTTCGCTACCTCCGAGATCCGGGAAATATCCCCGTCCGGTCAATTGCTGAAAAGCGTGAAAGTAGACGGTAACCCGTTTAGCGTGGCTGCGTTGGATAACGGTAATTATCTGGTCGCTTGCGGTGATGCCCATTGCTTCATAGAGCTGAATTTCGAGACTGGAGATATCGTTCGCAAGGTGAATGAGAACGATATCGAGGGAGCCCAGCTTTTCTTTGTTGCCCAGTTGCTCCCTAAACGGGACGGTGGTTTGTATATCTGTAACTGGCAAGGCCATGACGGAGAGGCTGCGAAAGGACATTACCCGCAGTTGATCGAGATAAACGGAGCCGGAAAGATGGTCTGGGATTTGAATGATAACGCTACCTTCGGGATGATCTCCTCTATTTGTCCGATCGATTAAAGATATATCCGGATTATTAATTATATTTGTACACCTAAATTCTAAATAAAGCATGGAAGAGAAAAACACGAATGCTACTAAACGTCGAAACCCTGTAACTTGGGTCCCTAGTGTCTATTTTGCTATGGGATTGCCTTTTGTAGTGCTGAACATGGTTACCGTACTCATGTTTAAGGGATTGGATATCTCGGATGCCCAGATTGCGTTATGGACCTCGGTTATCATGTTACCTTGGACCTTAAAGCCTTTATGGAGCCCGTTTTTGGAAATGTATCGTACCAAGAAATTCTTTGTCGTATTGACCCAGTTGTTATCCGGTTGCTTATTCGGTTTAGTGGCCTTGGCGTTAAACTTGCCGAGTTTCTTTGCTCTATCTATCGCATTATTAGGTATTATAGCGCTTAGCGGGGCTACGCATGACGTGGCAACGGATGGCGTTTATATGAAAGAGCTCTCACCGGAGAATCAAGCCAAATATATCGGTTGGCAAGGTGCGTTTTACAATTTAGCGAAGATCGTAGCCACGGGTGGTCTGGTTTATCTGGCGGGTTATATGATGCAATATTTTACCGGGATAGGATTGGAGAAAGAGGCCATGATATACGCTTGATGATCGTTATGCTGCTTTGCGGTACGATCATGATCCTGCTTGGTTTTTATCATATGAAGATGTTGCCTTCGGGTGGAAAAGCCGCTACCGGAGAACATTCGTTGAAGGAAAGTATGGCTGAGCTATGGCTGGTCTTCAAGGAGTTCTTCACGAAGAAGTATATCGTGTGGTATATCTGTTTCATTATATTGTATCGTTTTGCCGAGGGTTTCGTGATAAAGATCGTACCTTTGTTCTTGAAAGCTCCGATAGCTGATCAAGGATTAGGACTAACGGAGCAAGAGATCGGTTTGTATTATGGTACGTTTGGAGCGGCGGCGTTTGTGCTGGGTTCTTTGCTCGGTGGATATTATATCTCGGCTAAGGGATTGCGAAAGGTATTGTTTACGCTTTGTTGTTGCTTCAACATACCGTTTTTGGTATACACGTTCTTGGCGTGTTTCCAGCCTGATAATGGTCTCATTATCGCTTCCGCCATCGTATTCGAGTATTTTGGCTATGGATTCGGTTTCGTGGGCTTGATGCTGTTTATGATGCAACAGGTAGCTCCGGGCAAGCATCAGATGGCGCATTATGCGTTCGCCTCAGGTATCATGAACCTTGGCGTAATGCTTCCGGGAATGATGAGCGGTTTTGTGAGTGACTGGCTAGGTTATAAGTATTTCTTTATCGTGACCTTGCTGGCGATGATCCCTTCATTCTTGGTAGCCTATTTCGTACCGTTCACGTATGACGATAAAGGTAATAAGTTAGTATAGTAATATTTTAATAGGATTAGTTATGGATAATTTGAAAATCGTAGGCACTCCGCTGCCAGATATGCCTTGGGAAGATCGTCCCGAGGGTAGCAAAGAAGTATTGTGGAGATATTCGAAGAACCCGGTGATTCCTCGTGATATCCTCCCGACATCGAACAGTGTGTTCAACAGTGCTGTTGTCCCTTTCAAAGGTGGTTATGCCGGTGTGTTCCGATGCGACGATACGAATCGCCGGATGCGTTTGCACGTAGGTTTTAGCGCAGATGCCATTCATTGGAGTATCTCTGAGACAAAACTCGAGTTTGAGTGCGACGACAAGGAGATCGGCGAGTTTGTTTATGCCTACGACCCCCGTGTATGTTTTATCGAGGATCGTTACTATGTGACTTGGTGTAACGGTTATCATGGCCCGACGATCGGCGTGGCTTACACGTTCGATTTCGAGACCTTCCATCAGCTGGAGAACGCTTATCTGCCTTTCAACCGTAATGGCGTGATGTTCCCTCGTAAGATTAACGGAAACTTCGCCATGTTGAGCCGTCCGAGCGACAACGGTCATACTCCGTTCGGCGATATTTTCTATAGCGAGTCTCCGGATATGTGTTTCTGGGGTAAACATCGCCACGTGATGTCTCCGGCTGCGTTCGAGGATAGCGCTTGGCAGTGTACGAAGATCGGTGCGGGCCCTATCCCTATCGAGACTTCCGAAGGCTGGTTATTGATTTACCACGGCGTGCTTCGTTCTTGCAACGGGTATGTGTATAGCTTCGGTTCCGCTATCTTGGATTTGGAGCAACCTTGGAAAGTGAAATTCCGCTCCGGACCTTATTTGTTATCCCCGCAAAAGGATTACGAGTGCATGGGAGACGTTCCGAACGTAGTCTTTCCCTGTGCCGCCTTGCATGATCCGGAGACGAAACGTATCGCTATCTATTACGGCTGCGCAGATACGGTAACAGGATTGGCTTTTGGCTATATTGATGAGATTTTGGATTTTACGAAGAAGAATTCAATCATTTAACAGACTCGAGAAGAACAATATACTTTTGTTGTCGAAACAATATACTTTTACACACGAAAGTATATTGTTTTAGAACAAAAAGTATATTGTTTTTTTTATTAGGTAAAAGAGTAAGAGCTATGACAAAGATACAACAGTTTTTGGCAGATCTGCCCGAGGAGAAGAAATCCTTGTTTGTCCCTGTTTTCGGGAGCATGGAGAAATTTTATACGGTAGTTTACTTGATCGCCCGGAATGAGCACGTCACTGATCAGGAGAAGCCAGATCGTTATGAGGATCGTTTACAGGTGATTCGCCAGATACGTAACCGGGTGGAGAAACTAGTTTCCTCGTATGGCTTGGACGGAGGGGAGATCGTAGCCGATATCGCCAGCGACTATTTTGAGGATTATGTCAATTACAAAGAGCCGGAGCTAGACATTACGAATGATGAGTTTATCGCTATCCTCCAGAAAATATAGGAGATAAATATAATTTTATTGTGTGGTAGTATTGACATTATCCGGTATCACCGTGGCTTTGATGACTCTCCCGAACTTAATTGGTATCTTGCTGTTACATAGGGAAGTGAAAAACTCTGTCAAGGAGTATTGGCGACGGATGAAGGAGAAGTAATGACTGTGAATAACATTTTTTGTGTATAATACGCTTTGTATGTGTTTAATAACGCCTATCTTTGCCAATTACCGGAATTTTAGGTTCTGGGTATTAGTTGAGAAGAGTAATGATTGAGAGTTGGCAAAGTTTTATTGAATGAAGTATTTTACAAAGTTAATACGCTGGATATCTTCACAGGAGCATTTATATTTCTTATTTGCCCTGTTATTTATCATCCCAAACTGTGTGTTCTTTTTTTTACGGAACCGCTTCCCGTCACGGTCGGTATCGCCTCGTTGCTGATACCTTTGGCCTTTTGGATGGGTGTTTTGTTAGTGGCCCGTAAACCGGGGATCGTGGTTTGGTGCCTGTTGCCGAAGGTTATATTAGATGGGGGGCAGTTGGTGCTTCTGTATCTTTTCGGGCAGTCCGTGATAGCGGTTGATATGTATTTGAACCTTACCAGCTCGAACGCTTCCGAGGCTAGCGAATTATTGGGGAATATCATTTTGGTGATCGGTTGCGTATTCTTTTTCTATACATTGCCTACTCTAATACTCGCTTATCGTTCGATACGGCAGAAAGAGAAATTGCGAAATCCTTTCCGGAAGAAATGGGCCAAGATCAGCCTAGGCATGTTTGTCATGGGCTTGATCCTTTGCTTCCTGTCTCCTTTGCAAGATCACCGGTTTTCATGGAAGGACGATGTGTATCCGGCTAACGCCCTATACAATTTATATTTCGCCATAAATAAGGCGGAGAGGAACCGTAAGTATCATATTACTTCCGCCGACTTTAAGTTCGACGCCACTAAGCTGGAACAAGCTGAGGGAAAACGGGAGATCTACGTCTTGGTAGTGGGAGAGACCTCCCGTGCTATGGAATGGAGCCTTTACGGATACGAGCGCAAGACGACTCCCCGTATGGAGGCTTTAGACGGATTGGTGCATTTCACGGATGTGGTGACGCAATCGAATAATACGCATAAAAGTGTCCCCATTATCCTGTCCGCTGCCAGCGCCGAGAATTATGGAGTCCTTTACGACGAGAAAAGTATCGTGACCGCTTTCAAAGAGGCTGGTTTCCGTACGCTCGTGATCGCCAACCAGAAACTAACGACCTCGATGATCGGCGCTTTTTACCGGGAGGCAGATACCTTTATCGATATGAGCGCATTTAATACGGGTTCTACGCTAACCTCCTTGCACGATGCGGCGATCCTGCCTTATCTAAAGAAGGAACTGGATAAAGAGGACGGTAATCTTTTCGTAGTACTGCATACTTATGGCTCGCATTTTAATTACCATGAACGTTATCCGAAGGAGTTCCGTTTCTATAGGCCGGATAAGGCGGAGGGAATTCGTGCCTCGTATAAAAAGGAGTTACGGAACGCTTATGATAATTCCATCCACTATACAGATTACGTGCTGGGGAAATCGTGGATATGTTGGCGAAGACAAATGCTCCGGCATCCATGCTTTACTTAAGCGATCATGGAGAGGATATCTTCGATGATTCCAGAGCCCGTTATCTGCATGCTTCTCCGATACCGACCTATTACCAGTTGCATATCCCGTATGTGATCTGGTTCTCGAAGGCTTACCGGGAGTCATATCCCCAGAAATATCTGGAAGCGCAGGCACACGAGACTTATCCGGTTAGCACGAACAGCGTATTCCATACGATGCTTGATATAGCCGGTGTGCGGACTCCGGTGGCCGATTCCACGTTTGCTTTAACGAATCGTGCCTTCAAGGTACGTGACCGTATGTATCTGGGAGACCATGACGACCCGATCCCATTTTGGAAAGTCGGCTTAAAAAAGCAGGATTTTGAGATGATGGATAAATGGGATATCGCTTATGATAGGAATTAGACTGATCTCAATCGTATATGAAAGAGCAAAGCGGACATATTACTAGCAAGGTGATATTAGGCTATATTTTGCTGATTACCATTGCGGTCTGCTCAGTCGCTTACATTTATAATATAGTAGAGAAAGTGGCCGAGGAGGACGAGCCGGATCATCAGGCACGCCGGAAGGTGTACTTGGTCACCAATACGCTCTCCCTGCTCTATGAAAGCGAGGCGTTGGGGCAGTTGGTAGGCATGCCCCAGAACGAGTTCCGCCACTTCAATCGTACGTTGAATAAGGCCCATAATAACATGGATTCGTTGAGGACCTTGGTGACGGACTCCATGCAACTCCTGAAAATAGATACGATCGACATACTGCTGGAGCGTAAGCGATGGAATACCCGCCGCTTGCTTGAGACTTGGCAGGAAGCGAACACGGAGCGTCTTTATACGGAGAATATCGAGAAAATAATTGCCGTCCGGGATACGATCGTAAATGAGGTGCAGGTACAAGAGCGGGTAGAGGTCAAGCAAGATACGGTGGTAGTTCCCCGTAAGAAGCGAGGATTCTTCAAGCGTTTGGCCGACGTGTTCTCTCCCGGCAAGGAAGATACCAGCATCGTGGTGAACACGACCCGGGAGATCGTTACCGATACGTTGGTGAACGCTTATAATCCGACCGATACGATTGTCAGCGTGCTGAAAAGCATCCAAGACAGTGTGGCTTGGCAACGGCAACAACTGATGGATCAGTTGTTGGAAAGGGCCTCTAACTTACGGTATAACAATAGCGTGATTACCCGGGAGATCAACCAGATGCTCCGTAATATCGAGGAGGAGGAGATGGAGGCGTCGCTGGAAAGGGTCTATAAGAAGCAGGTACTATTAAGGGAGACCTCCCATTTGATCGCCGGAATCGCGATCGTCTCCGTGGTAATCGCCTTTCTGTTCCTCTTCTTTATCTCACGGGATATCTCACGAAGTAAATATTACCGTATGCAACTGGAAAAGGCGAAACAGGTCGCCGAGAGCTTATTGCGAAGCCGTGAGAAGCTGATGTTGACGATCAGCCACGATATACGGGCTCCGCTCTCTTCCATCATCGGATATATCGAGCTTTTGCTACGCCGCCATCCAGACGAGCGTCAGCAATATTATCTGGAGAACATGAAAGGTTCCTCGGATCATATCCTTTCCTTGGTGAACGACCTGTTGGATTTCCAGCGGTTGGAGTCCGGCGAGATGGAGGTGCATAGCGTTCCCTTCCGTGTCCCGGCCTTGTTCGATGAGATCTATACCAGCTTCCAGCCGATAGCGGAGGCGAAAGGCTTACGGTTTGTCTTGAACCTGAAACCGGAGGAGACTGGGCAAGTTTATATGGGCGACCCGATCCGTATCCGGCAGGTCGTAGGAAACCTCTTATCTAACGCTATCAAGTTCACGGAAGCGGGGCGAGTCGTTTTACTTGTCTCCTTACAGAAACTGTCCGCTGTCCATTATCAACTGTCCATTACCGTCAGCGATTCCGGTCCGGGCATCCCGAAAGAGGAACAAGAGCGGATATTCGGGGAGTTTACTCGCCTTGCCGATACGGAAGAGGTGGAAGGTTTCGGTCTGGGCCTCTCCATCACCCGTAAGCTTCTGTCCTTGATGAACGGTACGCTTGCTTTGGATAGTACCCCGGGGAAAGGCAGTGATTTCACGATCTTGCTACCTCTTCCCTTGGCCGATAATCAATCTTTGCCGGACGTAACGGCGGAGGCTCCGGATGCTGGTGAGGCCGAGGCTTTACCCTTGTTTGAGGGGCAAGATGTCTATTGTCTTCTGGTAGATGACGATCCTCTACAACTGGCCTTGACGGAGGAACTCTTGAAGCAGAGTCACGTGCAGGTGGTAGGTTGTACGAATCCGCATAACGTCCTCGAGCTATTGCGGAACACCGTATTCAACGCCATTATCACCGATATACAGATGCCGACGCTGGATGGCTATCATTTACTGGAGCGGATACGTACGTCCGGTATCCCCGGAACGGATGAGATCCCGGTGATCGCCCTATCTGCCAGTATCGCCAAGGAGCACGAGCATTATCTGGAGGCTGGTTTCACGGGTTTCTTGAACAAGCCGTTTACCGCCGCCCAATTAATCTCCTTGCTGAATGAGTTGCTGACACTCCATCTGGAGGCAAGGAGCGAGTTGAATTTCTCTTCGTTGACCGCTTTTGCCGGAGAGGATCCGGAGGCCTCAGCCTCTATACTGAAAAACCTTCTCGGAGGAAACCCGCAAGAGCATCGACTTACTTCGGGATGCGTTAGAGGGAAAAGACCGGGAGGAAGCCTCCCGGATATCTCATAAGTTGATTCCCCTGTTCACGATGCTGGGGGCCAATTCATTGGTACAACACCTGCGGATCTTGGAGAAGAACGATGAGGAACTGACCGATTCCGGCTGGTACCACCTGCTGGGCGAGGTAATCGAGCAAGCACTTGCTATCGTGAAGGATGCGGAGTCCGCCATCGGGTAATCTTGTGGAATCCGGTGTGGAATAAATACCCATCCGTGGAATGCCTTTCCCCATGCTTTTGAAATAAAATTCTACTTTATAGAAACAAAATTTATCTATTACTTGTTAAAGGATAAGTAGTTAGATATTCATTGTCGTGCGTTTCGCTGGCTTTGGCACGATATTCGCTATCTATTTAATGAAATCGCAAGTGGGCGTTTCTACATTTAAACCGTTAAAAACAAAAGTCATGAATTTATTCATGGCGAAAGATTAAGTCCTGAGTATTCAATTTAAGTCTGCAAAAGAAAAAGGCATCCTTTCGAGGATGCTTTTTCTATTTAGTTTCGTTACTTTTGCCACGAAATAATAAAATCTACTGAATCATATCATGGAACACGCGCTACAATCCCGACCTCGTATCGAGGTGGTCGACGCATTACGAGGATTTGCTGTTATGGCTATTATCCTATTGCATAATATCGAGCATTTTAACTTGTATAATTTTCCGGAGGCTACTACCGATTTTATGAAAGCCTTGGATAAAGGGGTATGGGATACCTTGTTCTTCCTCTTTTCCGGGAAGGCATACGCTATTTTCGCCCTGCTGTTCGGTTTTAGTTTTTTCATCCAGTTTGATAACCAAGCGAGGAAAGGGAAGGACTTCCGGCTTCGTTTCTTCTGGCGGTTGATGCTCCTATTCTTTATCGGTTGCTTCAACGCCTCGTTCTTCCCGGGGGAGATATTGGTGCTTTATTCGATCTTGGGTATTGTGTTGATACCGGTTTGCAAGTTGAGTAATAAGATGGTATTGGCGATCGCCGTGTTTTTGATGCTACAGCCCATGGAATGGGGTAAATTCATGTATGCCTTGATGCATCCGGAATATGTGGCATCCAAGGAACAATGGCTGGTGCACTGTATGCGGATCTATCCGTATATGGAAGGTGCTAGCTTTTGGGAAATGGTCAAGTCTAATCTGTGGGACGGGCAGCTGTATAGCCTTCTCTGGGCTTGGAGCTATGGACGTTTCTTCCAGACATCGGCTCTCTTTATGCTGGGCATGTTGTTGGGGCGCAAGGGATTGTTTGTCGATCCGGAGAAGCATCGGACGTTTTGGACAAGGACCTTTGTTATCGGGGTAGTTTGTTTCATTCCCCTCTATTATCTGTCCCTTTCCCTACCCGGTTTGCTGGAGCGTACCGAAGAGCTTCGCCCGATGAGTACGATCGTGTCTTCCTTGCGTAATTTCTCGTTCATGTGCGTATTGGTATCCTCCTTTATCTTTTTGTGGCAGTGGAAGGCGCCGCATAAGGTGCTTCACGGGCTTGTGCCTTACGGGAAAATGAGCTTGACGAATTACCTCACGCAATCGATGGTAGGCTCTTTTATCTATTTCGGATACGGTTTATCCCTGTATGACGATCTGGGAACGACCGCCAGCTTCGCCGTAGGAATCCTTCTTTTCATTCTCCAGCTAGGTTTTTGCCACTGGTGGTTAGCCCATCATAAACAAGGTCCTTTCGAGGGAGTATGGCGTAAAGCTACGTGGATGTTTTCTTGATTCGTTTTATTTATTTACCTTTGTGGTTACTATAAATAATCTGAGTGGGTATGTTGTCGATTCTAATCGTTGAAGATGATATAACTTTTTCCTTGATGCTTACCACATGGCTGGGTAAGAAAGGGTTTGTCGTAAGATCCTCGTCCTCTGTTTCCGATGCTAAACGGAGGCTGGGGAGGAAGCGTTCGATTTGGTTATATCGGATTTACGCCTGCCGGATAGTGACGGGATCGACTTATTGAAATGGCTGAAAAGCACTCATCCTTCCTTACCCCTTATCATGATGACCAGTTATGCGGAGATACAAACGGCGGTTCAGGCGATGAAGCTGGGAGCGGCGGATTATATTGCCAAGCCGCTGAACCCGGATGAGTTGCTGGGAAAGATCAAGGAACTTGTGCGCGTGGAGGAGAAGGCTCCGGCGAGAGTCCCGGTTTCTTCGGCCCCGGATCTTTATATCGAGGGGCAGAGCCAAGCGGCCCGCCAGCTTTATGAGCATGTGCGTTTGGTGGCTCCGACGGATATGTTGGTATTGGTGACCGGCGCTAGTGGTACCGGTAAGGAGTATATCGCCCGTCGGATTCACGAGCAAAGTAATCGTAGCAAGGCTCCGTTTGTCGCCGTGGATTGCGGCGCTATTCCCAAGGAATTGGCGGCTTCCGAGTTCTTCGGCCACGTGAAAGGTTCTTTTACGGGGGCGATCGAGAACAAGACCGGGGCGTTCGTGGCGGCCCAAGGCGGTACGATATTTTTGGATGAGATCGGGAACCTGACGTATGAGGTGCAGGTCCAGCTATTGCGTGCCCTGCAGGAGCGCAAGGTGAAGCCGATCGGGAGCAATCAGGAGATCGCCATCAACGTACGTCTGATATCCGCTACGAACGAGAACTTGCGGCAGGCGATCGAGAAAGGAGATTTCCGTGAGGACCTGTACCATCGTATCAATGAGTTCACGATCCGTATCCCGGACTTGAAAGAGCGAAAAGAGGATTTGCTCTTGTTCGCCAATCATTTTCTCGATCTGGCGAATAGCGAGCTCCAGAAAGATATCATCGGTTTCGACAACGATACCATGCAATTGTTCCAATCCTATTCTTGGCCGGGCAACCTGCGGCAGATGAAGAACGTCATCAAGTACGCCACCTTATTGGCGACCGGCCGCTACATCACCCGCAAGGAACTCCCGGAGGAACTGACGGAGAACCTCCCGTCGCACACTAACATCCAGCTAAAGAACGTGGAGCACGAACGAGACCTTATCCGTAAGGCCCTCCAAGAGTGCGGCAACAATAAGACCCGTGCGGCCCAGTTATTGGGCATCGACCGGAAGACGCTTTACAATAAGCTGAAGATTTATCAGTTGGATTGAAAATTCCGTGTTTTATGTGAGTGCTTAAGGCCTATTGGGAGCCTCTGGCTTGTATGATGGGTCTGTTGCGAAATAGAAGCTTATTCTGACTATTTGCTTCATATTATACGAATATGTTGACATACCCTTCGTGCGAAAGTGACAAGATAATGAGATAGGTGTGGCAATAAACACGCTTTTTCTTGAAAAAGGGGCCAATTTTGTACACGATAGGTGGCGAAACCTGTTGCGATAGGTCGTATTGCCCAATGCCGATACTCGCGTTAGGCATTATGAGCGGTCACGCATAGGGTTATGAGTACTCATGAATGGGCATTCTTACCGTGCTATAACCCTATCGTAACACTGCTTTTACCCTTTTCTTGCCTCAAAATATGAGATACGATGAATTAATTTCGCTGGAGCGAGAGGCTGTTTTTCTGTATTCATCTGTCAACGAGACAAATGCTGCTTTTTCTTCTCGTATTTAGAAACGAGCCGTACCTTTGCCCGAAAAAATCGATTCTCCGAGACTTTAGTTTTCATTTTGTCAAATTGCCAGATGGTATGTTATTGCCAAGAGAAAATCGCTAGGGGCCTTCTCCACATCGGCACCAACCACCTTTGCCGGGAACAGTAACTTTGGCTGATAAGCTGATTGAATGGTTGGAGTAGGGTGAATAGTCTTTTATTATTCTTTTTTAACATGGCATGAAATAAATATTGTCTATTTATCAAAGGTTTTTTCTTTGGAGTATTATTAATTATAGTTAATTGATGTGATAATATTTGTGCGTTTAAGAACTTCGCATTATAATAAAATCTACCTTTGCTGTTGATAATACTCAATAAGTTGATTAAAATATACAACTTCTTTTTTTAATGATGTTATAGGGGAAATATTTAATGATTAAGCATATGAAGAGATGTATTTTTACGAAAGTAAATTTCATGGCACTGTTCCTATTCGCAGTGCTGATGGTTGCTTGTACGACGGATGTGTATGAGCCGAAACCGGATCCGGATCCCGATCCAGTGCCAAAGCTCGAAGTTCCTGCGGATGGTTCTTTCTCTATTGGTAAATCAAAAACATTGACAGTGAATGTTAAGGATGAGTATAATGGTGAATTTTATTATACGGTTGAAGCTTTTACTGGTAATCCGATTATTGGAGAGAATGCGAAATTGATTTCAGGTTCAGTGCAAAAACGAATAGTAAATTGCCTTATTGCATAAGCCTTAATATTCCAGATGCGATGCCTGTCATATATGTTCGCGTTACGGATCCTTTTAAGAGGGCGGCTGTTTATGCGTTTGATGTTATTGAAGGGGATATGATTTGTAATATAGGCGGGCTTGGAACTAAGACAAAAAGCATAAGTTCTCAATTACGGAGTGACAATACAATATCCCAGAAGTTAATTATTCTTATGGCTCTGATTGTATGAAAATTTCTGGTCAGAAGAAAATTACTTTGGAGAAAGGTAAGACCTATTTAATTCCAAAAGGTAGTATCCTTAATGGTGAGCTTGTTTTACCCAGTGAAGGTGATATTCGTATTTATATAGAAGGAATTTGGCAAATCGTTAATAATGATTTGCAATTTGAGACAGGAACTTCTGTTTATATTTTAGATGGAGGCAAAGTTGAAACGGCTAAAGGGAATTCTAGAATAAGTGTTATTGGAACTTCTAGGATCGCAGTCCAAAAAGGAGGAGAATTTGGTGATGATGATAATAAAAATCAGTTGTCAATCTATTTAACAAATGCTACTTCTATTGTAAATGAGGGTGATTTTTATGCTAAATCTATATCATCTGATTCAAATGCCTCGATTTACAATACAGGTGATTTCGAGGTTGAGGAGCTTAATATGCAAAATGATGGAAACCATATTGTGAATAAGCATGAATTTGATGCTAAACATGTTTCTATGACAAATGGAGCCATAGACAACTTTTGTAAATTTGAATCAGAGAAATTTGATGTGATATCTAATGGAGTTATTAATCTGGCTCCGGCCGCCTATATGGATGTTAAACATCTTGATGCAAAGGGATTAACCTTATTTATGGATACTAAATCTATGTGGGAGGGCAAGAAAGCTTCGTTTACCGGTCAAGCAAGTGTGATACGCGGAAGCGATACGGATTATGCTCTGTTTAAGGTGGAGAATGTAGATATTAGTGGCTATAAGGTTTTGAGTTATCAGAAGAAAATCAATGTAGAATGCGAAAAGCATTCTGCGAACACAGACCGATGGAACCCTGTCTATGTGTCAGAATCGAGTGTGGCGTTTTCTGAAGGACAAGGATTTGTGGAAATAGATGACGATGATTGTAATGGAAACTCAGGTAACCATAATCCGGGAGAAGGAGATGGAGATCAAGATCCGTCGTATGAAGAAGTTGAGACTTTACCTTATACTTATTTATTTGAGGATAATTGGCCCGCTACCGGCGATTATGATATGAATGATTTGGTAATAGGTATCCAGATAAATAATAAAAAGATCGGGGACAAGACGGAGTCTGCTAAAATCATCTATACGCTATATGCCACTGGCGCTACAAAGCAAATTGGGGTTGGTTTCCAATTGGATGGTATTTCTGCATCGGCGGTTTCTGACGCTGAGCAAGGACAGACGAATGCTGTGATTCAGCTGTTTTCAGATGCCCATTCTCTATTAGGTAGCTCGGAAAGAACACCCATTAATACTTATAAAGTAACAATGACCCCCGTAGAGAATGAGGTAACAATTAATTTTAATACACCAATAGATGGAGTCATAAACGTTAATAATTTTAATCTCTTTATTGTTACCAATGGCTTTGATTCTGATCGTAGAAATGAAGTTCATATAGCGGGTTATAAAGGTACGGATAAAGCCGCTTCTAGTGATAATAGTACGGTAGACTATGTGTCGAATGAAACTGGTTTGATGTGGGCTTTAAGTATACCTTCACAAGATTTCGCTACTTATCCTAAAGAGACGATTCGTATCGATGATGCTTATGAAGGTTTCGGGAGTTGGATTAAAGGTGATAATACGCCGGGTTGGTATTTAAATTATGTAGATGAAAATGTAATAAAATACGATTTATTAATAAATAAAACAGAATAAAGAGATAATGCATATTATAATGGGGATGTGTCGCAGTGAAGTGCCCCCGAAAGTTGGACGTTAAATTATAACTTTATAAATTCTCTTCATAATGAGCTCGGTATTGTACCGGGCTCATTCCATTTAGCTTCATTTTAATCCTTTTCTTATTGTACCAATCAATATATTTCTCAAGTTCCTCTTTGAACTCCTGCATGGATTTAAACTCCCTGAGTATAAGAGTTCGGACTTCATAATCCCAAAGAAGTTTTCCATGACAGAGTTATCCAAACAATTCCCCTTTCTGGACATACTTTGTATTATCCCGTGTTGGGCCAATGCATTCTGATAGTCTTTATGTTGATACTGCCATCCTTGATCAGAGTGCAACAGGATTTTATTCCCTGCCGGTGCTTTGTCTGTAATAGCAAAACATCCTTCAACATTTTGTTTATTTGTTCTAAATCTGCTCTGTCAGATACATTATAACTAAGTATTTCTCCATTAAACATATCTATTATAGGCGACAAAAAACTTTTTTGTTGACCAATTGATATTTGTGACACATCTGTGGCAAGTTTACTATAAGGGCAATCTGCCTTAAAATCCCTATTGAGGATATTTGGTGCAATTTTGCCGACAGTTCCTTTATAGGAGCGATACCGCTTTTTGCGTATCAGACACTTGATTCCCAAATCCTGCATCAGTTTCTCTACCGTCTTGTGATTTATAACATATCCATCATTACGTAATTGCAAGGTGATGCGGCGATAACCATAGCGTCCTTTGCTTTCCTGAAAGATTTCCTTTATACGTTTCTTTTCCTCTTTATATTTTGAGGTATTGCCAAGTCGTTTAAGGTGGTAATAAAACGTAGAACGAGCCATTCCTTTAATCTCTAACAATAGGTCGAGACCATATTCCGGCCTTAATGAATGGATGACTAGAGACCAGAGTCTTTCGTTTTGGCCCTTTTTTTCTTCCATTAAGGCCTTTGCTTTTTTTAGCAAGGCGTTCTCTGCCCGCAGGCGTAAGTTTTCAGCCTGGAGCTTTTCTAATTCCGTTTGAGGTTCTTTCTTTTTTTGGTCGTCCCATATTCTTGATTGGTCGCCCTCGCTGCTTATGACGGTACAATTCTTCATATCCTCCAGATTTGTATTGCTGTATCCAACGGCAAATACTGGAATGACTGACGTCATACTTCACGCAAAGCTGCCACAAAGGTAAGCAATCTTCCTCATACTCCTTGATTATTTGCAACTTCAATGCCAAACTTATAACGGTTTTCTTGTAATTTTCTAAACCGTCAATGCCATATTTCTTATATCTTCCAAAAGAATATATAAATAATAATCGCTGACATGAAAACGAGTCATCAACTCAACCATGCTGGCTCCCTCTTCATGAAGACGGAGGATTTCTTGTTTTTCTGCTAATGTGTGATGTCTTGACATAAATAAACCCCGAAAGTTTTTTGTCCAACTTTCGGGGTTCACTTCACAGAGGCACATCCCTTTTTATTTTATTGGCATTAATCCAGCATCAAACTCATATAAGCCATCCTCCCTGATAACCCATCAACTGTCGTGTTAGCGTTTGGTTATCCATTTGTTCCAAATCTTTTTTTGGAGACAGGGCTTTCGTGTTGTTTGGATAGCCAGAGGTGGATCATGCGTTTCGTGTCGATGATGCGGGCCATACCCATAGGTAAGGTACCCGGAGGGGTGGGAGGGGTATTGACCGTCGCTTGCGATATGTTATTTTGCAGGGTAAGCTCTTGCAATAGTAATTCCTTGATCTCTTCCGAGTCGTAAAGAAGTTCCTTGATAAAAAGCTTTTTGTCGGACGGCGCTGTACCCGCCTCAAGAGGCAGTGCGAAAGCCATGCCAACCACCTTCTCGTTCTCGTCCAAGGCCGTGTACATCCCCCGTTATCTAATTGCAGATCACGAAGTATCGTGATGAAATCATCCTGCGAGTGCAAGATACAGGAAGGGCGTTCACGTAATTTGCGGTTGAAATAAGCGAACAATTCGTCGGTTGTCGGTACCTCCGGTTGGATAACCGTTATCTTCGGGAGTTGAACCGGCGTATTCGGGCGGATATATGTCTCTACGGAATAATCGAATGCCTCGGTATAACCCTGTTCCCTATAATAGTCGAATAGCCAAGGATCGGCAGGGATTAAGGCGGAGATAGCGATCTCACGCCGTTCCATTTCCTCGAATGTCTCTTGCAAGAGTTGTCGCATAAGCCCTTGCCCTCTTTCTTCCGGAGTCGTGCACGCCCCAGAGATATAGCCTACCGAGATCTCGGTACCCAAATAAGTCATCGTATGAGGAACTATCTGCAAGGCAGAAACTATTTTACCGTCTTTCTCGATGGTCATTGCGTTCTCGTCCTTGTAAACACGATCAAAATAAAGGCTGATAAATGCCTCGGAATCCCCGAAGCAGGTACGCCATAAGTTTACGATTTGTTGTTTCTTGTCCATAATTTATTTAGTTTGCGTAAGTTGCTTTTTTATTGCGGCACTCTTCTCTAATAGTATGGTAGGCTGATAAGAAAGCTTCGCTTGGCGCAACCCCGGTATGCCGAGATCCTCCTCCCGGTTCACGTAAGTATACTGTTCCGGAAGGTGAGAGGCGAACTCTTGGTTGATCACCGTATATGCTCCGTCAAAATTCACGTCCGCTTTTTCCACGTGTACTCCGAATGTATTATGGTTGATGGGGCCCCGAAAGAGAAAGCGATAATCTCGTTATCCACCCGGAGAGCGCCACCGATCAGGCCTAGGCTGTCAAAATGATGCAAGGCATAGGTAAGGGAGCGACGTTCGTCATTAAGCTCTTCCTCGTCATTATCTCCATTGTTCGCCTTATACCATTTACATTCCAGTTTTAGGCATTGGGGGACGATATCCGGCGTGATAGGGACATACTCGTACGAATATTGTTTCTTGAAATTATTGATATGATTACGTTTGGATTGGTATTTCTTACCCCGTAAGGTCGCTAAATCCTCCCGTAAATAAATGTAATCGAAATAATCCCGTTCTGGGATATAAAAAAGCTTCCGGGAAGTGCGCCTTCCAGTTGCTCCTTGGCGTCGGGGGTGATACCCAGCATACAGAGCGGATGTCCATATTTTAAGGAATCCTCTTCCAGCAAACGAACGGCACCCGCTAAATCTCCATCCCCGACAGGCATCATATAGGCGAAACGGCTCTTGTCCTCGATCATGAAACGGATTAATAAATAGCCATCCACGATAGCGAATTCACTGTCATATAAGAAACGCCAACTGCACATGTTCGCGAATGAGAAATCACAATTGCGATAATCGCTGGGAAATGTAAATGAGGTTATGATCTCTTTGTCTTCTAACCTAATCGGTTTAAACGGTATATCCATAAATTTTCTTGTACTGTTTTACAAACTGCAAATATAAAACTAAAATGCGTGTGCGAATGTTTAGAATGGGAATAATAAAGGTAATATAAATACCATAACGATTCCCATCACGATTTGTAAAGGCAACCCCACCTTTACATAGTCCATAAATGTATATTTTCCGGCGGACATAACGAGTGCGTTGGGTGGCGTAGAGAAGGGGGAGGCTAAGCACATGCTGGCACCTACCGGCACCGCCAGCAGGAACGGATAAGGGCTAACGTTGATGGCTATGGCGGATTGAAGGGCAATAGGGGCTACCAGTACCGCCGTGGCCGTGTTGCTGATAAACATGGTCAGTAGCGAGGTGGTGAAATAAATTCCGGCCATCAAGACGAGCGGTCCGTAATCGCCTAGTCCGCTCACCAATTTCTCCGAGATAAGATTGGAGGCGCCTGTCTTCTCTAAGGCTAGCGACATGGGTAACATGGCGGCGATCAAGACTACGCTTTCCCAATTAATCGTTTTATAAGCCTCTTCCACGTTACGGAAACATCCGGTTAATACCATCAATATTCCCGCTATGATTACCGCCGCTACCGGAGGAATCGGGATGAAGTCGAATACCATGGCGGCAATCATTAAGACCATGATCAAGGCGGCGACAGGGGCTTTATAATCCAGAGTGACTTTAGAGGCCTCTTCTAAGGGCTGGCCCAATACCACCCATTGCGATTGCTTCTGGCTCATGCGAGCGATACTGTCCCATGTGCCTTGTATTAGAAGGATATCGCCGGCATGCATCTTTATATCTTTTATATCATTCAGTATATATTCCCCTTTCCGTTGGATGCCTAAGATATTCACGGAATATTTATCCCTGAAACCAGAGTCCTTTACCACCTTATTTATCAATTTCGAGTCGGGCATTAATAAGACCTCGGCGATACCGATCTCCCGAACGCTCAGCTTTTCAACTTCCGCCCCTTCAACATATTCGGATACGTGGGTATCCGTAAGCTCCAGATTCTGTTCTTTGGCGAATTGGTTTACTTTCTCGAACGGGCCGAACACATAGAGGATATCGTTCTCCTGTAATTCCGTATGTGGGCCGGCTAAGGACTGGTCTACGGTTTTAAGGAAACGTCCTTGAGAGGACGACTGCCGGCGTATCTCCAGAATGGAGAGATTATAAGCCTGCGTAATATTTAATTCTTGCAATTTTTTCCCTCCGATCCGGGAACCGGGCCTGATCTGTATCCGATATAGATTATCCGATAATTGGTATTTCTTGGCTAACTCTTTTGGGGAGTGCCCGGTTGTAGTCTTCGTGTCTTTGCCATCCTCCTTTTTTACCAAGAAGAATTTGCTTAGGGGAATCAAGACGACCAAGCCGATAAGCACACAAATAACCCCGATAGGCGTAAACGAGAAAAACGATAGATCCGTGAATCCGGCGTTGGATAGCACCTCATCTACCACGAGGTTCGGAGGCGTACCGATCAGCGTGGCCATTCCGCCCATGCTACTAGCGAAAGCCAAGGGCATCAAGAACCTCCCGGGACTGATATTGGCGCTTGCCGCCATGCTCACTACGATCGGAAGCATGAGGGCCACGGTACCCGTATTACTGACGAACGCCCCGATAAAAGCGGTGACCATCATGATCAATATGAATAATTTCAATTCGCTTTTTCCCGCTAGACGGAGTATCTTGCTGCTGATCATCTTGGCCAATCCCGTTTTAAAGATAGCTCCTCCTACGACAAATAACCCGACCATCATGATGACGATAGGATTGGAGAAGCCGGAAAGCGCTTCTTCGGGTGTAAGTATGTTGAATACGATTAATAAGACGAGGGCGCATAGAGCGACAAGATCGGAACGTAATTTTCCATTAACAAAGAAAACGGCTGATAGGGCCAGTATTATAAGTGTTGTGATCATAGGGTATAAATATTATATAAGTAAAGAACAAAAAATAGGGGGTATTTGTTCGTTACTTTCTTGTTTCGGGAAAAATGGCTAAACTTATAGGTTGAACAGCCATTTTGTAAAATAGGGGCTGGAGCTATTTTTTGCGATATGAAATTCGCAACAATTAGGTTAAAACGAATGTTATTTTAATGTCTAACGAAAAGAAGATAAATCAGAGATGAAAAAGTACGACGCGATTATTATTGGTTTTGGGAAAGGTGGAAAAACCTTGGCGGCGGATTTGGCCAACCATGGATGGAATGTAGCTGTGGTGGAGCGTTCGACGGGTATGTACGGAGGCACTTGTATCAATATCGGCTGTATACCGACGAAAGCGCTTGTACATTACGCTCAAGTGACAGGGTATCGCAGACCTTCTACCTTCGAGCAACATGCGGAGGAGTTTAAACAGGCTATCCTCGCCAAGGAGAAACTGACCTCTCTGCTTCGTGAGAAGAATTTCAAGAATCTGATGATCGGGAGACTGTAACGGTCTATACCGGAGAGGCTTCTTTTCGTTCCCCTTATGAGATTGTCGTGAAAACGGATACGGACTCTTTCTTGCTGGAAGGCGAGAAGATATTCATCAATACCGGAGCCACGACGATTATTCCTACGATATGCGGTATCGAGGATAATCCTTACGTATATACAAGTACTTCCATTATGGAACTGGAGAAACTGCCACGGCATCTGGTTATTGTCGGAGGCGGATATATCGGGCTGGAATTCGCTTCCATGTTCGCCGGTTTTGGATCGAAGGTAACGATCTTGGAGGCTGGGGAGGTGTTCATTCCTCGTGAGGACCGGGACATCGCCGATTCGGTGAAGTCCACGCTAGAGAAAAAAGGGATCACCATTCATTTGAATACGGTCGTGCAGACGATCGAGCAGGATGCCGAGCGGGCTACGGTGATCTGCCGTAACGCTATCTCGGGAGATACCTTGCGGCTGGATGCCGAGGCGGTGCTTTTGGCTACCGGCCGTAAACCGAATACGGAAAGCCTAAATCTGCAAGCCGCCGGAATACGGACGACTAATCGTGGCGCTATCGAGGTGGATAGTAAGTTGCGTACCAATATCCCTAATATCTGGGCGATCGGGGATGTACATGGCGGATTACAATTTACCTATCTGTCTTTGGATGATTACCGTATTATCCGGGAAGAGCTGTTTGGTAATGGTTTCCGGAGCTTGACGATCGGGAAGCAGTGGCTTATTCCGTATTCATCGATCCTCCGTTGGCCCATGTCGGGTTGAACGAGACGCAAGCCCGTAAGATGGAGAAAAATATAAAGGTGGCCAGCCTGCCCGCCGCCGCCATGCCTCGTACCCGTACCATCGAGCAGACGGATGGCTTACTGAAAGCCGTGGTAGATGCGGATACCGGGAAGATCCTAGGATGTACCTTATTCTGCGCCGAGTCCAGCGAAGTCATAAATACGGTTAGCTTGGCGATGCGTCTCGGGCAAGATTACACGTTCCTCCGGGATTCGATATTCACCCATCCGTCGATGAGTGAGGCTTTAAATGATCTATTTGGATTAATAAAATAAAAACATAAATATGAAAACATCAAATATTGGATTAATCGGCTTGGCCGTGATGGGAGAAAACCTTGCGTTGAACATGGAAAGCAAGGGGTTCACTGTATCCGTTTATAATCGTACAGCGCCGGGAGAGGAAGGCGTGGTAGACCGCTTCATGAGCGGTCGTGGAAAAGGAAAGAATTTTATAGGAACCCATACGATACAGGAATTTGTCGAGTCTATCGAGCGTCCTCGCAAGATCATGCTGATGGTAAAAGCGGGTGCCCCGGTGGATGAGCTGATGGCTCAATTGATTCCTTACTTATCACCCGGTGACGTGATTATCGATGGTGGCAACTCGGACTTCCATGATACGGAACGACGGGTGAAGGAGATGGAGGCGCATGGGATGTACTTCGTAGGTACCGGAATCTCCGGAGGGGAGATCGGTGCCTTGTACGGACCTTCCGTGATGCCGGGTGGCTCGCCTGCCGCTTGGCCTTTGGTGAAGGATGTCTTGCAAAGCATCGCCGCCAAGCTGGACGATGGGACGCCTTGTTGCCAATGGATTGGTCCGGGTGGAGCCGGCCATTTCGTGAAAATGGTACACAATGGTATCGAGTATGGAGATATGCAGTTGATTTCCGAGGCGTATTCCTTATTGAAGAATCGTCTGGATCTGGACAATGAGGCCTTGGCTCGTATCTTTGAGGATTGGAACACGGGAGAGCTGGATAGCTACCTGATCGGTATTACGGCCGATATTCTCCGCTTCAAGGACGAGGCGGGAGAGGGCTATCTGCTAGATAAGATATTGGATGCCGCCGGCCAGAAGGGCACCGGTAAATGGAGCGCTATCGCCGCTATGGACGAGAATGATCCGCTGACGTTGATTACCGAGGCTGTTTATGCCCGTATGCTTTCTTCCATGCAGGAAGAACGGAAAAAAGCGTCCTCGCTTTATCCGAAGAGTGGCGTGCTGGGGCAGACCTTGATCTCGGAGAAAGAGATCAAGCAGGCTTTGTATGCCGCTAAGTTGGTTTCCTACGCACAGGGATCCTCTTTGTTGTGCCAAGCCTCCAAGCGATATGATTGGCAGTTGGATTACGGTACGATCGCCAAGATCTGGCGGAAGGGATGTATCATACGCTCTGTCTTTTTGGAGAAAATTACGCAGGCTTATGAGAAGAACCGGAATCTGGAGAACCTCTTATTCGATGAGTTCTTTATTCAAAAGATCGAGTCTTCCTTGTTGGCTTGGCGGCAAGTGGTAGCCGAGGGTGCCTTGCATGGAGTGGCTTTGCCGGCAATGAGCTCGGGGTTGAGTTATTTCGATGGATTGTCTACCCCACATTCTGCCGCTAACCTGATTCAAGCTCAGCGGGATTATTTCGGGGCTCATACCTATGAGCGGGTCGATTGGGAGCGTGGTAAGTTTTTCCATACCAACTGGACGGGTGAGGGAGGAAAGACGGTTTCTGGAACTTATAACGTATAAAGGTATGAAGAAAGCAGATAATCAATTATTAGTTATATTCGGGGCGTCGGGCGATCTTACCAGTCGCAAGTTGCTTCCCTCTTTGTTCGAGTTATATGTCCGGGGCTTGCTGCCCGACCGCTTCTGCATCTTGGGGCCGCCCGTACCGCTTATGGTGATGAGGAGTTCCGTGCGGAGCAACATACGCATATCTTGGAGGCACAGAAGGGAAAGACTTACGACGAGGGCTTGATCGATGACTTCTTGAGAATGTCTATTACCTCGCCTTCGATTCCACGAACGCCGATGAATACTACAAATTGCGTGAGCGCATCGAGTTCTTGCAAGAGAAACATGACTTGCCGGATAAGATCATCTATTACTTGGCTACCCCGCCGGTGATGTACGAGATCGTCCCGCAATGTTTGCTGGAGAGCGGTTTGAACAAGACCGAGTCTCCAGATGGTTTCAGGCGGATCATCGTAGAGAAGCCGTTCGGTACCAGCTTGGAGTCTGCCCGCCAGTTGAACGATCATTTACGACATATCTTCCATGAGGAGGAGATTTATCGTATCGACCATTATCTGGGGAAAGAGACCGTGCAGAATATCTTGGTATTGCGCTTCTCGAACGGTATTTTCGAGCCATTGTGGTATCATAATTATATCGATTCCATCGAGATCAGCGCTACCGAGACTTTGGGGGTGGAGAATCGAGGGAAATATTATGATGGAGCCGGGGCGATGCGGATATGATCCAGAATCACTTGATGCAATTGATGTCGTTTATCGCCATGGAATCTCCCTCTATATTCGAGCCGGAACCGATTCGTGACGAGATCGTGAAAGTATTCCGCTCCATACGTCCGTATACGGTGTTGGATATGGATAAGATGGTTGTCCGCGGACAATATATCGGTTATCGGGAAGAGAAGAACGTAGCTCCCGACTCGAATACCGAGACGTATGTGGCGATGAAATTCTTCATCGATAACTGGCGCTGGAGCGGTGTGCCCTTCTATTTCTATACGGGAAAGAAGTTGCCGGAGAAGTCATCGGAGGTAGTGATCCACTTCAAGTCTACGCCCCATCAACTGTTTGTCGGTCAATGTTCGGGAGGTTCCTGCAATAAATTGACCATCCGTATCCAACCGAACGAGAGTATATCCTTGAAGTTCGGGCTGAAAATGCCGGGAGCCGGTTTCGAGGTGAAGCAAGTCAGCATGGACTTCCGCTACGATTCCCTCTCGAAGAGCTATCTTCCTGACGCTTACGAGCGTCTGTTGCTGGATGCCATGCTGGGCGATTCCACCCTGTATGCTCGTAGCGACGCTTTGGAGGCTAGCTGGAAATTTATCGATCCGATCTTGCTCCATTGGAAAGAGGAGGGTTCGAAGAACTTATTCTTCTATGAGCCGGGCGAGGACGGACCGGAGGAAACTGTTATTTTAGGTGCGGAAAAGAAAGTCTGCGCCTGCCAAAGAAGATAATTTTATGGAAATAAAGAGATATAATGAGATGAAAGAGGCGCTTCGGTCGATGACGGAGGATATGATGGCGATGATTCGCCGGAAAGACTTCGCCCGTTTAACCTAGCGCTCTCGGGAGGGGAGACGGCGAAGCATATGTTTTCCTCTGGGTAGATGAGTATAAGGATAAGATTGACTGGAATAACATCCGTTTCTTCTGGGTGGACGAGCGTTGCGTTCCACCAACGAGTCCGGATAGTAATTACGGTCATGCGAATCATTTGCTTTTTAAGCCTTTGCGTATCCCGGCGGACCATATCCACCGGATCAAGGGCGAGAACGAGCCGGGTACCGAGGCGATGCGTTATTCATGGGTCGTAAAGGAATTCTTGCCGTTGTTCAATCAAATGCCTACGTTCGATTGCATCATCCTCGGCGTAGGTGAGGATTCCCATACGGCATCCATTTTCCCTACCACCATGGAGCTATTGTCGGATAGCCGTAACTATGCGGTATCCCAGCAACCTTCTACCGGCCAATACCGGATCACCATGACGGGACCGCTTATCTTGAACGGCGCCCCCTTATTGGTCCCGATACTGGGCACGAACAAGGAACCCGTAATCCAGAGGCTCTCCAAAGGCTATTCCCCTCAAACGACACGCCTGCGGCCTATATCTTATCGCATGCCGTACAGGCTACGATTTATGGGCTGAACCCATGATTTTGCTACATGCCGAGTCCTTCCCAAAAACATGTACGTGTTTTCGAAAAACACGTACATATACTCCTCTCCTTGGAGAAGATATACTGCAAGTACCCTAGGAGATATACTTCACCGTCCAAGTAAGTACAACTTCTCGTGATATCCTATTAGTATATACAAGACTATTGCCCACATTTAAAGTGAATGTATTTGTTGGATTCATGTTTTTTTGCGAAGTTTGTTGCCTGAAAAGTAAGCTTTGAGACATGAATATGAGAAATATTGTACTGTGTATATTATATTTGTTTTTGGTGCCGATGGGAGGGTTTGCCCAATCTGAGGTCGTTGTCTTGTATCCCGATACTGAAAATAAGGATTTGGATGAAGCTGTATACCAAAAAATCTTTTGGCCGGCACGATCGATATGGGGAAAAAGCGTGGATTGGCAGAAGGCTACCTGCGACTGGTTCCGGGCGCTTCCGGAGGGACGGTATCTCTTGTTCAATCCTCGTAGAGATAAAGGGTTGAGCGGGGAGATGTCCGATTTTGAGCATCAAGTGAATTGGGAACTGGAGCATCTGGAGAAAGCCGATCTGATTATCATGAACATTCTGGCGAGCAGCAAATCCCCGATAACTTTATTGGAGATGGGGCTGTTTATGCGCTCCGGAAAGTTGCGGGTGATTTGCGAGCCCGGCTTTTACCGCTATGATAATGTGCGCTTAACTTGTGCGCGCTATGGCGTCCCATTGTATCAGAATATGGACGATTTTTTGAAAACCATGCGCTAATCTATTATTATTTGTTTAACTTTGTATAGTTTTAGGGACGGTGTGGAATCGATCCTAAGCGAGTATTGTCGAACAAAATGGAAAGAATATGAAAGGTATAGTTTTAGCCGGTGGATCGGGTACCCGCTTGTATCCGATCACTAAAGGAGTTTCCAAGCAACTTCTACCTATTTATGATAAGCCGATGATTTTTTATCCGGTATCCGTGCTCATGCTGGCAGGGATACGGGAGATTCTTATTATATCGACCCCTCAGGATTTGCCGGGCTTTCGTCGTTTACTGGGCGATGGCTCCGATTATGGCGTTCGTTTTGAATATGCCGAGCAGCCTTCACCGGACGGATTGGCGCAAGCTTTCATCATTGGAGAGCGTTTTATCGGCGATGACTCCGTTTGCTTGGTACTTGGCGATAATATCTTTTACGGACAGAGCTTTACCCGTATGTTAAAAGAGGCCGTTGACAAGGCGGAGAACGAACAAAAAGCGACCGTGTTCGGTTACTACGTAAACGATCCGGAACGCTATGGCGTGGCCGAGTTCGATGCGGATGGGAACGTCTTCAGTATCGAGGAGAAACCGAAGGAACCGAAGTCGAATTACGCCGTGGTAGGGTTGTATTTCTATCCGAACAAGGTGGTGGGCGTGGCCAAGAATATCAAGCCATCCGCCCGTGGAGAGCTGGAGATCACTACCGTGAACCAGTGGTTCTTGAAGGATGGGGAGTTGAAAGTGCAGCTATTGGGACGTGGATTCGCTTGGTTGGATACCGGGACTCACGACTCGTTGTCTGAGGCATCTACTTTCGTGGAGGTGATCGAGAAGAGACAGGGACTGAAGGTGGCTTGTCTGGAGGAGATCGCTTTCAAGCAAGGATGGATTGATGAGAAGCGACTTGAGCAAGTGGCTTTGCCGATGATTAAGAATCAGTACGGCCAGTATTTGATGAGGTTGATTAATAAGTAGAAGTAGTTCAGAATACGAGATATCGATGGAAAAAAAGACAGTAAAATATTTGTTGCCGGTCACCGGGGCTTGGTAGGCTCCGCCATCCTGAATAATTTGCGTAGCAAAGGGTATACGAACTTCCTGCTTCGTACGCATGCGGAACTGGATCTGACGGATCAAGCCGCTGTGAACGAGTTCTTTGCAGCCGAGCGGCCGGACTATGTGTTCTTGTCGGCGGCGCACGTCGGCGGTATCATGGCGAACAGTCTTTACCGTGCCGATTTTATCTACAATAATTTGATGATCCAGAATAATGTCATTCATGCCTCTTGGAAAAACAATCTAAAGAAATTATTATTCTTGGGAAGCACCTGCATCTATCCTCGTGAGGCTCCGCAGCCGATGCCGGAGGATTGCTTGCTGACATCTCCCTTGGAATATTCCAACGAGCCTTATGCGATCGCCAAAATAGCGGGTCTGAAAATGTGCGAGAGTTTCAACTTGCAATATGGTACCAACTATATCGCCTGATGCCTACGAATCTGTACGGTCCCAATGATAATTTCAATCTGGAGACCTCGCATGTGTTGCCAGCCATGATCCGTAAGATCCATCTGGCGAAATGCCTGCATATGGGAGATTGGGAGGCCTTGCGTAAGGATATGGACACTCGTCCGGTAGAGGGCGTGTCTGGGAAGGCCTCCGAGCCGGAGATACTCTCCGTATTGGATAAACAGGGTATCCGTCCGGGCGAGGTGGAGCTGTGGGGAACCGGCAAGCCGCTTCGTGAGTTTTTATGGAGCGAGGAGATGGCCGATGCTTCTGTTTATATCATGGAACACGTGGATTTCGAGGATGTCCGCCAGAAGGAGGGCGAGGTCCGGAATACACATATTAATATAGGTACGGGTATCGAGCTTTCGATCCGTGAGGTCGCCGAACTGATCCGGCGAGAGATCGGGTTCGAGGGCGAGTTGAGGTTTAACTCGTCCAAGCCGGACGGTACGCTTCGTAAGCTGACGGATGTAAGCAAGTTGCATGCCTTGGGTTGGCGCCATACGATCGAGATCGAGAAGGGCGTGAAGCGACTCTATGAATGGTACTTGGGAATTGAAAAATGAGAATTGAAAATTAGAAAAATGGGCAAAGTAGCGTTAATAACGGGTATTACGGGACAGGATGGGGCTTATCTTACTGAGTTCTTGATTAAGAAAGGATATACGGTACATGGTATCAAGCGTCGTTCTTCCATGTTCAATACGGATCGTATCGATCATTTGTATCAAGATCCGCATGTGGAAAACCGTAATTTGATTTTGCATTATGGCGATTTAACGGATAGTTTGAATCTTACACGTATCATTGGCGAGGTTCAACCGGACGAGATCTATAATCTGGCCGCCATGAGCCATGTAAAAGTAAGTTTCGACACTCCCGAATATACTGCGAATGCGGATGGTTTGGGCGTATTGCGTATCCTAGAGGCGGTCCGTTTGCTGAACTTGATCCCGAAGACGCGTATTTACCAGGCATCTACATCCGAGTTGTATGGCTTGGTGCAAGAGGTGCCGCAGAGGGAGACTACTCCTTTCTATCCGAGAAGCCCTTATGCGGTAGCGAAACTATACGGTTACTGGATTACGGTGAATTACAGGGAAGCCGATCATATGCACGCTTCCAATGGCATCTTGTTTAATCATGAGTCTCCATTAAGGGGAGAGACATTCGTGACCCGTAAGGTAACCCGGGCGGTTTCACGTATCGTTTTGGGTATGCAAAAAAAGGTTTATATGGGTAATCTTTCCTCCAAACGGGATTGGGGACACGCAAAAGATTACGTGCGTGCCATGTACGCTATTTTGCAACAAGATGAACCCTCGACTATGTCATAGCTACCGGGATTACTACCACGATTCGGGACTTTATCCGTATGGCTTTTTGAGGAAATTGGCGTGGGAATCCGCTTTAAAGGAGAAGGGATAGACGAGGTCGCTATCATAGAGTCGATAGACGAGGATTGTTCGTCATCGGTGACGCTACGAAGGCACGTACTCGTTTAGGGTGGGAACCGGAGTATTCATTAGCGGCTTTAATTGAGGATATGATGAAGAACGATATAAAACTAATGAAGAAGGAGTCTTATCTGAAAGAGGGGGCTATAAAATTTTGAACTATTTCGAGTGAGTTCGAAACAATTTGAAGATTTTATTTGTTGTAATTACAAAAAAGAGTTAAATTTGTGCCAATTTTAAGATATTAGGTAATTGATTGTTTAATTAAAATGTTGAAAATATGAAGACTAAGGTTTTACTTTTAGCTTTGTTATCAGGTTTTGTTTTCTCTGTGGCAGCACAGGAATATCAACCGCAGGTGGGGTTTAGCAATGAGGCTGGTTATAAGACTAACTTCAAGAAGAATAAAGCTCGCGACAATTGGTTTATTTCAATTGCGGGTGGAGCCAGCGTATTGTTAGGAGACCAAAATGGAAGCCGATTTCAAGAATCGTTTGAACTTCGCTCCACAGTATCTCTGTGGTAAGTGGTTTAATCCGTATTTAGGATTCCGTACCCAGTTAAATGGTGGTATTATCCACGGTTTTGAAGGTGATGGCGCTACATTTATGCAACATAATAAATATGCAGCTGCTCACGTGATTTGTTGTGGGATGTGACTAACTTCTGGGCTCCTTACAACGAAAAGAAAGTGTTTCGTTTGATTCCTTGGGTAGGTCTTGGTTATGCGCAGCGTTTCAAAAACTCCGATGATAACAGAGGTATTGCAAGAACAGAATCTCCAACGGTGAATTTCGGTATCCTGACCGCTTTCCGTTTGAGCAAACGTGTAGATTTGAACGTAGAAGTCCAAGGTTCTTTGTTGAACGAGCAGTTTAACCGTGTCTAGATGTACCACCTGACTGACGGTATCGGACAGTTGAGCGCTGGTTTGACATTCAAACTGGGTAAGACTGATTTCGAAGTGTTGGAGCCGATGGATTACGCATTGTTGAACGACTTGAACGGCAGATCAACTCTTTGCGTGCTGCTAACGATGAGTTGAGTAAACGTCCGGTTTCTTGTCCTGAATGTGAAGAAGTTGTAACTAACGTTGTTAACAACTACGTAGACAATGTGGTATACTTTCGTATCAACAGCGCTAAGATCGACAAGAACCAGCAGATCAATATCTATAACACAGCTGAGTTCATGAAGAACAACAACGCTCCGATCAAGGTAGTTGGTTACGCTGACAAGAAGACGGGTACTTCTGATTATAACATGGGTCTTTCTGAGAAACGTGCTAGAGCGGTCGCTAAGGAACTTATTGATAAATACGGTATCTCTTCTAGCCAGATCACTATCGAGTGGAGAGGTTCGGACGAACAACCTTATGGCGAAAATAGCTGGAACCGTGTAGTAATTATGAGCGCTAATAATTAATTTACGAATTAATACTTTAAAAAGGCCGTACTTAATCTAGGTGCGGCCTTTTTTTTTCGCCGAAAAAATACTTACTTTTGTGAGAATTTATCGAATTGCTATGATATTGAACAAAAAACATGGTTATTTAATCCAATGGCTGATTGGTGTAGGAGATTTGATCGTATTGAATCTCTTGTTTATGGCCGTTTTTCATCTGCTTGGCCCGTAAATCACACGGAAGCGATATCCTATAATTTGAGAGAGAAGTTATTTTGTTATTGAATTTCTGTTATTTCTTCTCTTTATATTTTATCCCGTTCAATTGCATCAGGCGGTCGTGTTTTATCGACAAGATTGTGCAACGGGCGTTCGGATTGGTTACCGTACTTATCTTTTTATTCGCTACTTGTCTTGATCTTCTTGAATGTAGGGGATATTCTGGCTACCTTCCTCATTGGTCTATTACGGGGTTTCTATCATCTTGTTTTCGCTTTGGCGGGTTTTTGTGCGCTTATCCTTAAAGTTTTATAGGCGAAAAGGCTATAACTTTAAGAAGGTGGTGATTGTGGGTGCGGGAAAGAATGGTATGGAGCTTTACCAAGTTATGAAAGATGATTTGAGCTATGGGTTTAGTGTAAAGGGGTTCTTTGATGACAATGACTCGTTGAAAGACGTTTTACCTAATTATTTGGGTAAGACGAGTGAGGTGGAAGCGTATGTGCTGGAGCATGATATCGATGAGATTTATTGTACCTTGCCGGGTACGAACAACGGAAAGATCGTACGGCTTCTGAATTTCGCTGAGAAGAAGATGGTGCGCTTCTATATCGTGCCCGAGTTTTACCGGGATGTAAAGAAGAGTATGGTGATGGAGGTGATGGAATCGATCCCATTGCTGACGGTCCGCCGGGAGCCTTTGCAATCCGCCTATAACCGGTTCTTGAAACGAACGTTCGATATATTTTTCTCTTTGGTGATTTTGCTCACGATTTATCCGATCCTGTACATCGTGGTCGGTATAATGATCAAGTTAAGCTCACCCGGCCCGATTTTGTTTAAGCAGAAACGTACGGGATTGTATGGGCATGACTTCGAATGTTTTAAATTTCGTACGATGAAGGTGAACGCGCAGGCCGATACCTTGCAGGCCGTCAAGGATGATCCCCGGAAGACCCGGATCGGCGATTTCTTGCGCCGGACGAATTTGGATGAGTTCCCTCAGTTCGTGAACGTCTTGCTGGGCGATATGTCCGTGGTAGGCCCTCGTCCGCATATGCTGAAGCATACCGAGCAGTACTCGGCGTTGATCGATAAGTATATGGTGCGGCATTTGGTGAAACCGGGAGTAACAGGGGTGGGCGCAAGTCACCGGTTACCGAGGTGAGACCAAGACGCTGGAGCAAATGGAAGGACGTGTGAAGCGAGATGTCTGGTATATCGAGAATTGGTCTTTCTTCTTGGATCTTAAGATTATTGTGGTAACGGTTATCAATATGTTCAAGGGAGAGAAGAATGCATACTAAGATTAAATTGCACACTTTTTGTATATATGTGTAATTGGAAACTGAATTTATGTTATCTTTGTGCCCGATGGGAAGGATTATAGCAATTGATTATGGCCGGAAACGTACCGGTCTGGCGGTCACAGATACCTTGCAGATGATTGCAAACGGACTGACAACTGTGCCGAGCGGTGAACTTACAAGGTTTCTGGCTGATTATGTTTCGCGCGAACCCGTTGAACGGTTTGTAGTCGGGCTTCCAAAGCAGATGAACAACGAACTTTCTGAAAATATGAGATACGTGGAAGCCTTTGTAACACATCTGAAGCGGACCATTCCGGATATTCCGGTAGAGTATTACGATGAACGATTTACTTCCGTTTTGGCACATAAGGCAATGCTGGACGGAGGATTGAAGAAAAAGAAAAGGCAAGATAAAGGATTGGTAGACGAGATCAGTGCGGTTATTATCTTGCAGTCATATTTGGAAAATAAGAAATATCAGTTATAAAAGTTATGATTTTACCAGTATATTTATATGGACAGCCCGTGCTGAGAAAAGAGGCTGAAGAGGTTCCGATGGACTATCCGGATCTGAAACAATTGGTAGCCAATATGTTCGAAACGATGTACAATGCCGATGGTGTGGGGCTGGCCGCTCCGCAGGTCGGTTTGTCATTGCGTCTTTTGGTAATTGACGCTGACGTGATGGGAGATGATTTTCCTGAATGCAAAGGCTTCAAGCGTGCGATGATCAATCCTGTTTTCCTTGAAAAAAGTGAAGAAGAGGTTTCGATGGAGGAAGGTTGTCTGAGCCTGCCGGGAGTGCATGAGAAAGTAGCCCGTTCAGCAAAAGTACGTGTGAAATATCTGGATGAAGACTTGAAGGAACATGAAGAAACGGTGGAGGGGTTTGCTGCACGTGTTGTGCAGCATGAGTGTGAACACTTGAAGGCCATGTATTCATAGATAATATTTCAGGAATCCGCCGTCAGTTGAATAAAAGCAAACTAAATAGTATTATTAAAGGTACAGCCCGTTGCTCCTATAAAGCAAAAGCGGTTGGTAAGTAATAAATCTATAAATAATCAATATGACAGATTTAAGTAAAAACATTGAGGCCCTCAGGGAAAAGAAAGCCGTTATCGAGATGGGCGGTGGTGAGGCTGCTATCGAAAAGCAAGTGGCGATGGGTAAGCTTACTGCCCGTGATCGTATTCTATCCTTGTTGGACAAGAATTCTTTCCATGAGTATGACATGTTCGTGAAACACGATGGCCGTGATTTCGGTATGGAGAAGAAGGTTTACCAGGTGATGGTGTGGTTACTGGTACGGGTACGATCTTTGGTGCTCCGGTTTGCATCTATGCGCAGGACTTTACGGTTGCCGGTGGTTCGTTAGGTTTGCAGCATGCTCGTAAGATCACCAAGATCATGGATCATGCGTTGAAGATGAAATGTCCGATCATCGGAATCAATGACTCGGGTGGCGCACGTATCCAAGAAGGTGTTGGTGCTTTGGCTGGTTATGGTGAAATATTCTATCGCAATACGATCGCCTCGGGCGTGATCCCTCAGATTTCCTTGATCCTGGTCCTTGTGCCGGTGGTGCCGTTTATTCTCCGGCGTTGACGGACTTCGTGTTTGTGGTTGAGAACATCTCTAAGATGTTTATTACAGGTCCGAATGTGATCAAGACCGTGTTGGGCGAAGATATCTCTATGGAAGACCTGGGTGGCGCACGTGTTCATGCGGAGACTACAGGTAACGCTCATTTTTATGCACAGAGCGAGCAAGAATGTTTCGATCAGGTGAAACGTTTGGTTAGCTTCATCCCCTGGAATAACCAGGAGCGTGCGAAAGTGGTAGAGTCGAAGGAACCCGCTGCGGTAATGAACATTGAAGATGTGGTTCCGGCAGATCCGAAACAGCCGTACGATGTTCGTAACGTTATCAGATGTATCGTCGATGACTCGGACTTCTTGGAAGTACAAGAGTTGTGGGCAGCTAATATTGTGATCGGTTTTGGTCGTATGGCAGGAGAAACGGTAGGTTTCGTTGCCAATCAACCGATGGTTTTGGCCGGCGTGCTTGATTGTGATAGCGCTGACAAGGCCGCTCGTTTCATCCGTTTCTGCGACTCATTCAATATTCCTATTATCACGTTGGAAGATATGCCGGGCTATCTGCCGGGCGTAGATCAAGAGCATGCGGGTGTGATTCGTCATGGGGCTAAGGTTCTGTATGCGTATTCGGAAGCTACTGTTCCTAAGATCACGGTTATCTTGCGCAAGGCGTACGGTGGAGGTTATATAGCTATGAACTCCGTCACGTCACTTGGGCGCTGACTTCATGTTCGCTTGGCCGAGCGCAGAGATTGCGGTGATGGGACCGGAAGGTGCGGCCAACATTATTTTCCGCAAGGAGATCATGGAAGCCGAAGACCAGAATGCAATGCGCCAGGAAAAGGTGAAGGAATATATCGATTCGCGAACCCGTACGTGGCGGCTTCCAAGGGATTTATCGACTCTGTGATCGAACCGAAAGAAACCCGTTCATTATTGCTACACGCACTGAAGCTTTCCATTCTAAAAGAGGAATACAGACCGGCCAAGAAGCACGGTTTGCCTCCGTTCTAAATTGATGAGAGTATGGAAAAGAAACACCAGCAAGAAGAATATGTAGACTTTGTGGTGACGGCACGTAAATATAAGACGTTGCTGACAGCGAAGTATAAGAGCCGACCGATGTGGCATAAGCCGTCGGCTGGTGACGTGGTTTCTCATCTTCCCGGAACGATTATCAAGATTATGGTAGAGGAAGGACAGGCTGTGGAGGCCGGGCAACTTCTGCTAATCCATGAGGCGATGAAAATGCAGAACCGGGTGGTCGCTCCCATATCGGGAGTCGTTGTCGAGCTCAATGTAAAAGAGGGCGATAAGATAACGAAGAATCATTTAATGGTAAAAATAGAGTCTAAGTAAGATAATTTACTTATTTTTGCCTCTCAATCATTTTTAATAGGATGAAGAAGGCAACACTCTTTTGATATTACAGATATTTACGATTTCGCTTTTTGCGCAGATTAATACGGACCGTGTATTGGCCATTGGCAGGAACGCCCTTTATTTTGAGGATTATGTTCTTTCCATTCAGTACTTCAATCAGGTTATCAAATCCAAACCTTGGTTGGCGGAACCCTATTTTTACCGTGCGGTGGCGAAGATAAATCTGGACGATTTTAAGGGGCCGAGGAAGACTGTACTTTATGTCTTCAGCGGAACCCTTTTTAACGCAAGCGTATTACGCTCGCGGCATCGCCCGTCAAAGCCAGGAGAAATACGACGAGGCGATCGACGATTACCAGAAAGGACTTGAGTTCAAACCTGAGGACCGCCAGATGCTGGTGAATATGGCGGTGGCTTTTTATCCAGAAAAAAGACTACAACGGGGCGGAGAAGACATTCGATGATTTAATGACCGCCCATCCGAAATATTCCATGAATTATATGACACGGGGCGCTATGTATCTGGAGAAAGGGGATACGTTGAAAGCCTTGGCCGATTATAATAAGGCGATCGAGATGGATCCTTATTATGCGCCGGCGTATGGCAATCGTGCGATCCTTCATTATCAAATGGATGATTACAAGGACGCTTTGGCCGATTTGAACGAGGCTCTACGTCTGGATACCCGTGAGAGCGGATATTATATTAACCGGGGGCTAGTTCGTTATCAGATGAATGACTTGAGAGGTGCGATGGCCGATTACGATCAGGTGATCAGCATGGATAGCCGGAACTTGATCGCACGATTCAACCGAGGTTTGCTTCGGTTCCAAGTCGGGGATAATAACCGTGCTATCGAAGACTTCGATGTCGTTATCCAGCAAGAGCCAGATAACTATATGGCTTATTACAACCGTGCGTTGCTCCGTTTCGAGACGGGCGACTACCGGGGGGCCGTGCAGGATTACGACGTGGTCTTGAAGCAATATCCTACTTTCCTGCCAGGCTTTGTGAGCCGTTCGGAAGCAAAGCGTAAGCTGGGGGATAACGTGGGGGCAGACCGTGATTATTGGGCGGCCATAAAGATGGAGGAGCAGGCCAAGAACGGACAGATCCCGAAGACATCGTCTTCGGGTTCCAATACAGCGGTGAACGGAGATGCCAAGACGGACGATTCGGAGGAGAATACTCGTGAGCAATCCGATAAGAATATCAATAAGTTCAACCGCTTGGTGGTATACGATAAGGAGCAGGAGCGTAAAAGTAAATACCAAAGCGAGGTCCGTGGGCGTGTACAAGACCGGAATGTCCATGTGGATCTGGAACCCCAGTTTGTCTTGACCTATTACGAGAAGGCGGATCCCGTAAAGAAACTTGTTTATTACGACAAGATGGTGGAGGATTACAATGGCCAGATGGTCTTGAAGCGTAAATTGCGTATCACGAACGAGGAGGCCGCTTTGACCGAGGACCAGATCGCCGTGCATTTCGCCTCCATCGACGAGTATTCGGCGGAGATCGAGCGTGATCCGAACAACGCTAACGCTTATTTCGGTCGTGCGATGGACTTCATGTTGGTGCAGGATTTCTCGGAGGCGATCAAGAGTTTCTCGGAAGCGATCGAGCGAGACCCCTCGTTCACGATGGCCTATTTCAATCGTGCCGTAGAACGTTATAAGCAATTGATGTACACCCAATCCCAGCAGGCAAACAAGGATACATACGACTTGAGTGGCTCGGGGATGAACTTGAATATCGGTAAGTCCGCACAGTCGCAGGTAAACGCCAACACCTCGGTAGACCCTCGTAGCGCTATGTTGAAGGATAATAAGCGAGCCTATGAGCATGAGCAGATCATGAGGGATTACGATATGGTGATCAAGCTGAACCCGGGTTTTGTGTACGCCTACTTTAACCGTGCGAACCTGCGTTGCGCCCAGCGTGATTTCCGTGCCGCTATCGTTGATTACAACGAGGCGATCGAGCGAGACCCTGAATTTGCCGAGGCTTACTACAACCGTGGGTTAGCCCGTCTGTCGCAAGGTGACGTGAACCGGGGCATCGCCGACTTGAGCAAGGCAGGGGAATTGGGTATCTACAACGCCTATAGTATCATCAAGCGAATGACAAGCCGGTGATAACGCAAATTATTCGAGTTAAATGTTTCGCTGATAGAAAAGAAATATTAACTTTGTGGGCTGAATATAAAGAATTTTAGAGAATAGAATATGATAAAGATTACATTTCCGGATAATTCCGTAAGAGAATATGCAAAGGGAACGACTGCTATGCAGATAGCGGAAAGCATTAGTTCTCGTTTGGCACAGGAAGTCCTAGCCGCAAGCGTGAATGGGGAGGTTTGGGACTTAAGCCGTCCTATCAACGACGACGCTACGGTGAAACTTTTGAAGTGGGAAGACGAGGAAGGTAAGCATGCATTCTGGCACTCCAGCGCTCACCTTATGGCAGAGGCTTTGCAGGAATTATATCCGGGTATTAAATTCGGTATCGGTCCGGCGATCGAGAACGGTTTCTATTATGACGTGGATCCGGGCGAGGCCGTGATCAAAGAGGGTGATTTCCCTGCTATCGAAGCAAAAATGCTCGAGCTGGTAGCGAAGAAAGAGGAAATCAAACGTCAGGACATTACGAAGGCGGATGCCCTGAAAATGTTCGGTGATAGAGGTGAAGAGTATAAAACAGAGCTTATCAGTGAGTTGGAAGACGGTACGATCACAACCTATACACAGGGGGCGTTTACCGACCTGTGCCGTGGTCCGCACTTGCCGAATACCTCTTATCTGAAAGCTGTCAAAATAATGAGTGTTGCCGGTGCTTACTGGCGGGGTGACGAAAAGCGTAAACAGTTGGTTCGTTTGTATGGTATCACTTTCCCGAAAAAAAAGATGCTGGACGAATATCTGGCATTGATGGAAGAAGCCAAGAAACGTGACCATCGTAAGATTGGCAAAGAACTGGAGCTGTTTACGTTCTCTACGGAGTGGGAGCAGGGCTTCCGTTGTGGTTGCCGCGTGGCACGCAGTTGCGCCTGAAACTGGAAGACTTCCTGAAACGTATCCAGAAGAAATATGGTTACCAGCAAGTGATGACTCCGCATATCGGTGGCAAGCAGTTGTATGTGACTTCCGGCCACTACGCTAAATACGGAAAGGATTCTTTCCAACCGATCCATACTCCTGAGGAGGGTGAGGAATACTTCTTGAAGCCGATGAACTGCCCTCATCACTGTGAAATATTCAAATCGTTCCCGCGTTCATACAAGGACCTGCCTCTGCGTTTCGCGGAGTTCGGGACTGTGTACCGTTATGAACAAAGCGGCGAGCTGCACGGTTTGACAAGAGTACGTGGCTTTACGCAGGATGATGCCCACCTGTTCTGTCGTCCCGATCAGCTGAAAGACGAGTTTTGAAGGTGATGGATATTATCTTTATCATCTTTAAGGCTTTGGATTTTGAAAACTTTGAAGCACAGATCTCTGCGCGACAAGGTAAACCGGGATAAATATATCGGTTCGAAGAAAACTGGGAGAAAGCCGAAAGCGCAATTATCGAAGCTTGTCAGGAAAAAGGCCTGAAAGCCAAGATCGAATATGGAGAGGCCGCTTTCTACGGTCCGAAACTCGACTTCATGGTGAAAGACGCTATCGGCCGCCGTTGGCAGTTAGGTACGATCCAGGTAGACTATAACTTACCGGAACGTTTCGAACTGGAATATACGGGTGAGGACAATAAGAAACACCGTCCTGTTATGGTCCACCGTGCGCCGTTCGGCTCTATGGAACGGTTCGTTGCCGTGCTGATCGAACATACGGGTGGTAAGTTCCCGCTGTGGCTGACTCCGGACCAGGTGGCGATCCTGCCGATCAGCGAGAAGTTCAACGATTATGCTTATGAGGTAAAACGTCAGCTCGAGCCGAAGAAATCTGAGCGTTCTGGTTGATGACCGAAATGAGAAGATCGGTCGTAAGATTCGTGATACAGAATTGAAACGAATCCCTTATATGCTCATTGTTGGAGAGAAAGAAGCAGAAAATGGTGAAGTTTCTGTAAGAAAACAGGGCGAAGGTGATAAAGGTTCGATGAAAATTGCTACCTTTGCAGCGCTTTTGAATGGCGAGGTAGAGGAAATGATGAATCGCTGGCAAAAAAGTAATGATTAAATAACTAATAACGAGGAGAATAAATCTTTTTGAATGAAGAATGACAATCTGAAAGAACAGTATAGAATCAACGAACGTATTCGTGTTCGTGAAGTTCGTTTAGTAGGTGATAACGTAGAACAGGGAGTTTATCCTATCTTCTCAGGCATTAAAGATGGCTGAAGATCAAGGGCTCGATCTGGTTGAAATTTCACCGAATGCTGCGCCCCCCGTTTGTAGAATTACTGATTATCAGAAATTCCTTTATCAGCAGAAGAAGCGCCAGAAGGAACAGAAAGCGAAATCTGTGAAAGTGATCGTGAAGGAGATTCGTTTCGGGCCTCAGACAGATGATCATGATTACAATTTCAAGTTGAAGCACGCTAAGGGATTTTTGGAAGAAGGAGCAAAAGTAAAAGCATATGTGTTCTTTAAAGGACGTTCCATTCTTTTCAAAGAGCAAGGAGAGGTATTGTTGCTTCGTTTTGCCAATGACTTGGAGGAATACGGAAAGGTAGAACAATTGCCGGTACTGGAAGGTAAACGTATGATCATCATGCTGACACCGAAGAAAGCCGGAGCTGCCGCCACTTCCAAACCTGCCGTTTCAAAACCGGTAGTGAAGAAGGTGGTCGTGACTCCCAAGCCCAAGACTGAAGAGTCTGAATGATAAGGAAAGAAACCACCCGCTAAAGGGTGTAAAGTTTAATAATTAAAATATAATTGGAAAATGCCTAAGATGAAGACTAATTCCGGTGCCAAAAAAAGGTTCGCCCTTACCGGAACAGGAAAGATCAAAAGAAAACACGCTTTTAAGAGTCATATCTTAACAAAGAAGACTAAGAAGCAAAAGAGAAATCTTACTCACACGGGTTTGGTAGCTAGTGTTGACGTAAGCAACGTAAAGCAGATGCTTTGCATGAAGTAATCTTTATTAATTAAGCGAGTTTTATAACGATTTTTATTAACCGAATGCATTAGCAATCAAGTTCATCCTACGAGATGACGCTAACATTCAAAACAGATTAGAATTATGCCTAGATCAGTAAATCATGTTGCTTCAAGAGCAAAAAGAAAACGGATTTTAAAACTAACCCGTGGTTATTATGGTGCACGTAAGAACGTTTGGACCGTAGCGAAGAATACCTGGGAAAAAGGTTTGACTTATGCTTTCCGCGACCGTCGTAACAAGAAACGTAATTTCCGTGCATTGTGGATTCAGCGTATCAACGCTGCCGCTCGTATGGAAGGTTTGTCTTACTCTCGCCTAATGGGTGCTTTGCACGCTGCAGGTATCGAAATCAACCGTAAAGTTCTTGCCGACTTGGCTATGAACCATCCGGAAGCTTTCAAAGCAATCGTTGCTAAAGTGAAGTAATTGACATTATAGAGCAATTGGAAAAAGAGCTCCATTCAGGAGCTCTTTTTTTATGTCAAAAGTTTGGTGGTTTCATTCCTATTGCATATCTTTGTGATAAGAAAAATGAGTTAGCCGCACTTGTTCGATTGGGAAACTCATCAGTTTATTTTAATTCCGAGACATAGCTCTTGTCGCCAATGGCGGGCCGCACCTGGCGGTTATTTCAAAGTACGATAGTAATCTCATATTCGGGAATGATCAATGGGTACGATCCGTTACGTGGTCGATGAGTCTTTTAATGGCGGGAATCCGGAAGGATATGCGTTGGACGTGACCGAACCCGAAGGGGATTGAGTTGATGAGCCGCCTCTAAATCGATTGTTTTACGGGGCCAAACGTTGTTCGCCAGCTGCAGACGTTACGCCAACGTCGAAAGGGATTCCTTGCGTATCGATCCAAGATAATCCCCGTTTCCCGTATCGTGGCTTGCATCTGGATGTCTCCCGTCATTTCTTCCCGAAAGAGGAGGTGATGAAGTTATTGAACGTCATGTCTTATTATAAATTGAATACGCTTCATATGCATTTGACGGATGCTGGTGGTTGGCGTATCCAGATGGATAAATATCCGAAACTGACTACGGACGTGGCTTTCCGTACGGAATCTGATTGGCAGAAATGGTGGGATGGAAAGGATCGCAAGTATCTGCCGGAAGGAACTCCGGGGGCATATGGCGGTTATTTTACGAAAGAAGATATCCGTGAGATCGTGGATTACGCTACGGCCCGGCATATTAATATAATACCGGAGATCGAATTCCCGGGGCATTCGGACGAGGTGTTCGTGGCGTACCCGGAGTTGAGTTGTGCCGGCAAACCTTATACGAACGGGTGATTTCTGCATCGGCAACGAGAAATCGTTTACATTCATGGAAGACGTATTGGCGGAGGTGATCGATCTTTTCCCGTCCGAATATATCCATGTCGGGGGGACGAGGCCGGGAAGGGAGCTTGGAAGACCTGCCCGAAATGTCAAGGTTTGATGCGCCGGAACGGGATGAAGGACGTGGATGAGTTGCAGAGCTATATGATTCATCGTGCCGAGGAATTCCTGATTTCCAAAGGCCGCAAATTGATCGGTTGGGATGAGATCTTGGAAGGCGGCTTGGCTCCCGAAGCAACCGTCATGTCATGGCGGGGAGAGGACGGGGGAATCAAGTCGGCACGCATGGGACACGATGTGGTGATGACACCGGGCAATTATATGTATTTGGATTTCTATCAGGCCGATCCGAAGACACAGCCGTATGCCATCGGCGGCTATACGCCGATAAAGCGGGTGTACAGCTATGATCCCGTGCCGGCGGATTCGTTGACTGCCGAGGAAAGTAAGCATATCCTAGGGGTACAGGCGAATACATGGACGGAGTATATCAAGGATGAGAAGCATCTGGAATATATGATGTTCCCTCGTGCCCTTGCTGTGGCCGAGATCGGATGGACTCCGCAGGAGGACGTAGTTGGGAGGATTTCAAGCCTCGCATGAACGCGAATATCCCGGTTCTGCAACGGATGGGTATCCATACGTTCACGCTCTCGGACGAGATCGAGACCACGATGGAGGTAGATACCTTGCAGGCAGAGAGATAGAGGTCATGTTGGATGCGGAGAAATACCCGGCGGAGATCCGCTACACGACAGACGGTTCCGTTCCGGCTGCCATCTTCCCCCTTTATGCCGGGCCGATAACCGTGCAAGACTCCGCTGATATCAAAGCCGCTATTTTCCGTGACGGTGCAGCTTCAGGGGACGCCTACCGAGAAGAAAGTGGATTATCATCGGGTATCAATAAGCCTATACATTATAATAGTAAGCTCTATAACGGCTATATGGCGGGTGGCATGAACGCCTTGCTGGATGGCTACAGGGGAGGCTTGACTTATCTGGACGGCCGTTGGCAGGGTTATTTGGATGACCTGGACTGTGTGATCGACATGGGCGAGGTGACGGATATCCATAAGGGTCCATTCGCTTCATGCAATTGATCGGTCCGGGGGTGTTCCAGCCCGGAGAGGTGGAGTTGCTGACTTCGGAAGACGGTGAGAGCTATATCTCGCAGGGATTATCCCTACTACGATATCCAATACGGATAAAGACCTGTCTTTTCAAGAGTATACGTTTAACGGTAATTGGAAAGCCCGTTATATCCGTATGAAAGCGCCGAGAGGCGAATCCCGGTTTTATTTTCGGATGAGATCGTTGTTTGGTGAATTAAAAATTAATTAAAATTAAAAATAAGATTTATCAAATGAAGAAACAGTTGTTTTCTTTTTTATTGGGTTGCTGTTCTTTGCTGGTTTCCGCGCAACAGCCGGTAGATTATGTGAATCCGTTTATCGGGACAAGCAACTACGGGACGACCAATCCCGGTGCGATTTGCCCCCAGGGAATGATGAGCGTGGTTCCTTTCAACGTCATGGGGTCGGAAAGAATCGTTTTGACAAGGATAGTCAATGGTGGTCTACTCCTTACTCGGCGGATAATAAATTCTTTACGGGATTTGCGCACGGTATCTGAGCGGCGTGGGTTGTCCGGAGCTGGGAGGTTTGCTATTGATGCCGACGACGGGCGAGTTGAACGTGGACTATAAGGCTTACGGCAGCGAGTACAAGAACGAGGTGGCTCACCCCGGCTATTACAGTAATACCTTGACGAAGTATGACATCAAGGCGGAAGCTACTGCCTCCATGCGTACCGGCCTGACACGTTTTACTTTCCCGAAAGGGGAGAGCCAATATCCTCTTGAATTTGGCGAGGGGCTGACGAATGAAACCGGTGCTACGGTACGTATGGTGAGCGATACGGAGATAGAGGGGAGTAAGCTTTTAGGTACGTTCTGCTATAATCCACAGGCCGTATTCCCGGTTTACTTCGTGATGAAGGTAAACAAAGCCCCCAAGCAGATGGGCTACTGGAAGAAACAACGCGAGATGAAGGGAGTGGAAGCCGAATGGGATGCCTACTCCGGCAAGTATAAGTTATATACCAGTTATACCCGTGAGATGAGCGGAGACGATGTCGGCGTATGGTTCGATTACGATACGGACGAGGGCGAGGCTATCGAGGTGAAGATGGGTGTCTCGTACGTGAGCATCGAAAACGCCCGCCTGAACATGAATACGGAGCAGCCCGGCTTCGATTTCGACAAGGTCCGTACGGCGGCTAGCACGATGTGGAACAAGGATCTTTCCAAGGTACAAGTGGAAGGAGGTACGAAAGACGAGAAAACGATATTCTATACCGGTATGTATCATTTGCTGATCCATCCGAACATCATCCAGGACGTGAATGGCGAGTACCCGATGATGGAAAGCCTGAAAGTAGGCCATACTACCGGAAACCGCTATACGGTCTTTTCGCTGTGGGACACCTACCGCAATGTAAGTACCCTGATGACATTGCTCTATCCCGAGCGCCAATTGGATATTATCCGTACGATGCTGGATATGTACCGGGAAAACGGTTGGTTACCGAAATGGGAGCTTTACGGACGTGAGACCTTTACGATGGAAGGCGATCCCTCGATCCCGTATATCGTAGACGCATGGATGCGCGGCTTGCGTGACTTTGATGAGCAAACCGCTTATGAGGCGATGCGTAAAGGCGCTACTACCCCGGGAGAGTTCAACCTGCTTCGTCCGGACGCGAACGATTATTTCAGCAAGGGCTATGTTCCTTTGCGTGAGCAATACGATAACTCCGTATCTCATGCGCTGGAATATTATATCGCCGACTGGAACTTGGCTAATTTCGCTCAAGCCTTGGGTAAGAAAGAGGATGCCAAGTTATTCCGTGATCGTTCTTTAGGTTACAAACATTATTATAGCAAGGAGTTTGGAACACTGCGTCCTATCTTGCCGGACGGCACTTTCTACTCTCCGTTCGATCCGAAACAAGGCGAGAACTTCGAGCCTAGTCCCGGTTTCCATGAAGGCAACGCATGGAATTATACGTTTTATGTTCCTCACGATATCAAGGGACTGGCCAAATTGATGGGAGGCGATAAGAAATTTGTCGATCATTTGCAGAAGGTATTCGATGACGGCAATTATGATCCCGCCAACGAGCCAGATATCGCTTATCCTTATTTGTTTAGCTATTTCAAGGGAGAGGCTTGGCGTACCCAGAAGTTGGTCCGTCAGTTGTTGAAGGATTGCTATCATAACGCCCCGAACGGTGTCCCGGGTAACGAGGATACAGGCACGATGTCCGCTTGGGCTATTTTCTCCATGATGGGCTTCTACCCAGCTTGTCCGGGCGACGTGAACTATGTATTGACTTCCCCGACTTTCGATAAGGTTACGATCCAGCTCGACAAGAAATTCTATCCTAAAGGCGAATTGGTAATCGAGTCTAAGCATAGTAATCCGGAAGCGATCTACATCAAGGACGTTTTCGCCGGCGATAAAAAGCTAAAGGGCTACACCATCTCGCAAGAGGAATTGGTGAATGCCGGAACCTTGCGTTATATCCTCGAGGATACGCATAAGTAAGCCAAGATAAAGATATACCGAATTTGATATTTACCGGACGCAGATGACACCGACAAGCACGGGTGATCTGCGTCCGGTTTATTTTTTTGATATCCTAGAACCATTTGATCTTCCTGAATATGAAAAAGGCCGTAGCGGATAGCAAGATCGAGAGCAAGATGATAACCACGAAACCATGCGGCATATCCTCCATGTAGATCGGGACGTTCATCCCGTAGAAGCTAGCGATTAATGTCGGAACCATTAAGATAATGGAAAGTGATGTCATACGTTTCATGATCGTGTTCACGTTGTTGGAGATGATAGAGGCGAAAGCGTCCATCGTACCCGTAAGAATATCGCTATAGATATTTACCGTGTTATGGGCCTGTTTCAACTCGATCTCTACGTCCTCCACTAAATCCTTGTCGATATATTGCGGCTCTTGGAAAATATTCTGGAGCTTGGCCAGCATCACCTCATTCCCGCGGATGGAGGTGTTGAAGAATACCATGCTTTTCTCCAGCTTCATCAACGCCAGAAGATCCTCGTTGCGGATGCTTTTCTCCAACGCCTTTTCCGCCTCGGTGACGGCGTAATTGATTTGTTTCAGGTATTTAAGGAACCATACGGCCGATGAGTGGATCAGCCGGAGGATCAACTCATACTTGTTTTTAATCTGGAGTTCCTTCCGTTGGGTATAGCGGATGAAATCGGGGATCAAGTCCGTCTTATGGTAACATACGCTTACGATGATCTCATTGTTCGTGATGATACCGATTGGCACCGTATTGAACGGGATGTCATGATCTTGGTTCTGCAACGGGATACGTAAGATGGTAAGCAACCAATTCCCCTCGTACTCGATACGGGGACGCTCGTCCGTATCGGCTATATCGCTCAAGAAAGATTCGGGTACGTTAAATCGATCCATCAAGAATTGAAGATCTTCGGGAGTCGGGCACTCTACGTTTACCCAACTGTTAGGAAGCCATTGGTTCTTCTCCACATAACCGGCCTCACAATAAAGAAATTGTCTCATTATTGCCTCCTTTCGTGTTTAATCCGAGCAGAGGATCAATGAAACCCTCCGCCTCGTTAGTTCATACTCTGTTCTGTTTCTAGCGGGATACTGTCGTCCATAATTTGAAAATTACTTTTTACGGGTGCAAAGATAATACTTTTTTACGTAAGTAAAGTTATGTCGCTGTATGCTGACAGCAATATTGTTGCCAGTTTACGTTAGCATAGGCTTACTTCTCTGAGAGTATTGCGATACTTCTGGTAATAGTACTGGCCGTCTATTCAATCCCGCATTTTCCCTCTTCGTTGAAGTAGAAGAAGAGCCCGGTATCTATGCTGGCCGGGCCATGGATACGGTTTACGGCGGGTTCCCATGCGGGCATCAACTGGAGTACCCGTAAGGCTTCATCGCGAACTCATCATAGGTTTTCCCCGTATTGCGAGGATACAGTATATTCTCGGGTAGGCTTATGGGATTCTGTAACATTCCTAAGGAATCGATCGTGAAGGAGTAGAAGAGTCGTACCTTCGTGCCCGTACCTTTATAAGATTCGGGATAACGCAGGTTCTGTTCGAAGAAACGGATCATGGCTTCTCTTCCTCCCTTGAACTCGGCCATGGGGCGAGGCTCGTGGAGCCGGCTGGCGAAGCGTGTGTATTCCTCATAATCTTCCGGGTTATCGGATAGGTAGAATGTGGCGGTTAAAGGGTAATGGACGAGGCCGGCGCCATGTCCGGTGCTGACGCTCTTATGCACCCGGTACAATCCCGGAGGGTTTTCCTTGAGTTCGGGTAGCAAGGTGGCCGAGAAATCGTCTCTTGTCTGGTTAGGAAAGATCGGATAGCCGAGAGCGACGAAGGCGGTGGGTTGCGGGATTCCTTTCCATGCCCTCCCGTCGAAACGCTCGATGAAATACTCTTCGCCTCCCATCCCTTCCAGGTCGGTATGGTTGGTGATAGCGATCTCGATCCGCTCGATGTTGGTTGGGTAGACGTTCGGTCTTACTCGCATGGAGAAGTGGGTGGTGTCCATGCTGATAGCTTCCTCGGGTGGCCGGTCGTAAGGGCCTCCGCCGATCCGGATGAGGGGTGAATTGAATACGTAAGTCTTGAAAGCCTCCACATACTCCTTCTCCGCTATGATAAGCTGTAGGAAGACGGAGTCGTCCGTGTTCCAGAGGGAGGTCATGTTTCTACGGATCTTCCGTAGATGCGGGGGAAGGGTATCGTATTCCTTGCCGAAGAACGATTCTATGCTGTCCCGTATCTGCTTGGCGGTCCATCCTTCCGTGGAAACTGAAGATGCGGCATGGGTATCAGTTGGTAACGGTAGGGTATCTTGCCGTGCTATGGATTGGGAGTCGGCTGAGTAGTCGCTACTGTTTTCCTCTTTCTTTTGTTTGGTATGGCAGCCGTATAATAGGCAACCTCCCATGATAACTAATCCGATAAAATACGCTTTCATGATTCGACAGGTTTTAATTCCTAAATATAAAGAATCTTTTTCAGAAATGGGTAAAAGATATTACCTTTGACTCCCCAAATAGAAAGAATGATGGCAGAAGGAACAAGAAATACAGGAAGAGGAAGGAAAAAAAAGCCTGTGGAGATGCTCCCCGATATGGGGCGTCTTCAGCCACAGGCCCGTGAGTTAGAGGAGGCTGTGTTGGGTGCGTTGATGCTGGAGAAAGACGCGTACTCGATCGTCAGCGAGATCTTGAAGCCGGAGTGTTTCTATGAGAAAGCGCATGAGAAGATTTATGCCGCTATCGTAGACTTGGCGTTGAGCCAGCGTCCCGTGGATATGCTTACCGTAACGGAGCAATTGAAGAAACGGGGAGAATTGGAGGATGTAGGCGGACCGTTCTATATCTCTCAACTTACCAGCAAGGTGGCCAGCAGCGCCCATATCGAGTATCACGCCCGTATCATCGCCCAGAAATATCTGGCGAGGGAGTTGATCTCTTTCACGGCGATGATCCAAGGAAAGGCATTTGATGAGACGCTCGATGTAGAGGACCTGATGCAAGAGGCGGAGGGTAAGTTGTTCGAGATCTCGCAACGTAACGTAAAGAAGGATGTCACCCAGATCAACCCCGTCATCAAGGACGCTATGGAGATGTTGCAAAAGGCGGCTCTCCAGAAGGAAGGTCTGAGCGGATTGCGTACGGGCTTCGAGGGGTTGGATAAGATGACTTCCGGTTGGCAGAATTCAGACCTTATCATTATCGCCGCCCGTCCGGCCATGGGTAAGACGGCCTTCGTCCTTTCCATGGCGAAGAATATGGCGGTGAATTTCAATACGCCTGTCGCCCTGTTCTCGCTCGAGATGAGTAACGTGCAGTTGGTAAACCGTCTGATCGTGAATGTCTGCGAGATACCGGGCGAGAAGATCAAGAGCGGACGCTTGGAGAGCTACGAGTGGGAACAGCTGGATTTTAAGATCAAGGAGCTTTACGACGCCCCGATCTTCGTGGACGATACCCCGAGCTTGTCCGTCTTCGAGCTGCGGACGAAAGCCCGTCGTCTGGTGCGTGAGCATGGTATTAAGATCATCATTATCGACTACCTTCAGTTGATGAATGCAAGCGGTATGAACTTCGGTAGCCGTGAGCAGGAGGTGAGTACGATCTCCCGCTCGTTGAAGGGATTGGCCAAGGAATTGAATATCCCGATCATCGCCTTGTCGCAGTTGAACCGTGGTGTGGAAGCCCGTCAAGGCGTGGAAGGTAAGCGTCCGCAGCTAGCCGACTTGCGTGAATCCGGAGCTATCGAGCAGGATGCGGATATGGTTTGTTTTATCCACCGTCCTGAATATTATAAGATAACGGAAGACGAGCGGGGAAATTCCCTGATCGGTCTCGCCGAGATTATTATCGCCAAGCATCGTAACGGTGCCGTGGGGGATGTCCGGCTGCGCTTTAAGAGCGAGTTCGCCAAGTTTATGAACGTAGAGGAAGATATAGCGGTAAGGGAATTCTCCTCAACCATGAACGGTGGAGACCCGATGCCCCCGATCCCATCGCCGGGAGCTGATTTCCTAAGTCAAGGTAGCAGCAACGAGGTTCCGTTTTAATATAGCATGAATGAACGAAAGAGGCGAAAACGTTTGCGGTAGATTTTTCGCCTCTTCTTTTCTGTTTCGTTGGCGAATCCGGTTCGAATCTTCTATCTTTGTGATTGAAAACAAATTACTGAATCAGCCATGACGAGACACTTAGTTCCGGTATCTATATACCTGTCGCTGTTGCTTAGCTGCAACTCGCCGAAAGAATACAAATCCTTTGATGAATACCCTTCCTATGAGGGAGACGATCTGGAGTTGTTCTATTCTCCCACGAAATCCGTGTTCACCCTTTGGGCCCCGACGGCGGAAGAAGTCCGCTTGAATCTTTACGCCTCCGGTGAAGGAGGGGAGCCTGTCCGCCGGTTGCCGATGAAATCCTCGGACAAGGGTACGTGGCGTATCTCCGTGAGCGAGGATCTGAAAGGCTCCTTCTATACCTTCCAGATCCGTATCGGCGATAAATGGCTGGATGAGACTCCCGGTATCTGGGCGAAAGCCGTCGGGGTGAATGGAAACCGTGCGGCCGTGATCGATTGGGCGGCTACCGATCCGGAGGGCTGGGAGGCGGATAAATCTCCCGAGTTGAAAAGCTTCTCCGATATTATCATCTACGAGATGCATCATCGGGATTTCTCGATCGCCGCGAACTCCGGCGTGACGCATAAAGGTAAGTTTCTCGCCTTGGCGGAGGAGGGCACGAAAGGGCCGGGCGGCGTGGCTACCGGCGTGGATCATCTGAAGGAGTTGGGCGTTACCCATGTCCATATCCTTCCTTCCTATGATTATGGCTCGGTGGACGAGACTCGCTTGCAAGATAATGTGTACAATTGGGGGTATGATCCCAAGAACTATAACGCCCCCGAGGGGAGCTATTCCACCGATCCTTACAATCCCGAGGCTCGTATCCGTGAGTTCAAGGAGATGGTGCGGGGATTGCACCGGAATGGTATCCGTGTGATCATGGACGTGGTTTACAATCATACCTTTGTGGGTGACGGGTCGAATTTCAGCTTGACCGTCCCCGGTTACTTCTACCGTCATAAACCGGACGGAAGCTATTCGGATGCCTCCGGCTGTGGTAATGAGACCGCTTCGGAGCGGGCGATGGTACGCCGCTATATTGTGGAGTCCGTGAAATATTGGGCCGAGGAATACCACGTGGATGGTTTCCGTTTCGACTTGATGGGCATCCATGACGTAGAGACCATGAACGAGGTAAAAGCCGAGTTAGCTAAACTAGATCCTTCCATCTTCGTATACGGCGAGGGCTGGACCGCTAGCGATTCCCCGCTACCAGAAGATCAACGGGCGATCAAGGTAAACGCCCCGAAACTGAATGACGTGGCCGTATTTAGCGATGACCTGCGGGATGCTTTAAAAGGAAGCGTGTTCGAGACTACACAGGCCGGTTTCGCCTCCGGAAAGCCGGAAGGTAATGAGGAGTCTATTAAGTTTGGTATCGTAGGCGCTATCCGCCATCCGCAAATCGACTATAACCAAATATTATATTGCAAAGCGCCTTATGCGAACAAGCCTACGCAAGTGATCAACTATGTCTCTTGCCACGATGATCTTTGTTTGATGGATAAGTTGAAGCTCTCGGCTCCGAAAGACGCTACCCCGGATGAGTTGATACGATTCGGCAAGTTGGCCCAGACCATCATCTTCACCTCGCAAGGAGTACCCTTCATGCGGGCAGGAGAGGAGTTGCTGCACGATAAGAAGGGCGTACATAACAGCTATCAATCGCCCGATTCAATCAATGAGATCGACTGGTCTTTGAAGGCAAAAAACAAGGATGTTTTCAACTATTACAAGGATTTGATCGCCCTTCGTAAGTCGCACCCGGCTTTCCGTATCGCCACGGCCGAGGGAGTGAGGGAGGCCCTTCAATTCCAAGAAGTGAACCAGCCCGGTGTTGTAGCGTATACCTTAGGGGAGCATGCGAACGGGGATAGTTGGAAGAAGATTATGGTTATCTTTAACGGGAACCGGAAGGCGGTAACGGTTTCTCTGCCGGAAGGAACATGGGTTCCGGTTTGTAAGGACGGTCGGATTTATCTGGACGGTAAAGGTTCCGTACAGGGTAAAACTACCGTAAGTGCCTCTTCCGCCTTGATCTTGAAACAAGATTAATACGGAACTAAATCAAAGAAAATCCCCCGGACATCTCGATGAATACCGAGCGTCCCGGGGGATTTTTTATTAAATCACTTACTTATCTGATTATTTGTAAGCCTCGCCTTTTACAGCAGCGATACCCGGAAGAACCTTACCTTCGATAGCCTCAAGAAGAGCGCCACCACCTGTAGAAACGTAAGATACGCCGTTAGCCAAACCGAATTTGTTAACGCAAGCAACAGAGTCGCCACCACCTACTAAAGAGAAAGCGCCGTTTTTCGTAGCCTCAACGATAGCCTCGCCAACCGTACGAGATCCGTGCGTAAAGTTCTCGAACTCAAATACACCCGTAGGACCGTTCCAAAGGATCGTCTTAGAGTTCTTGATAACGTCAGCGTAGATAGCCTCGGTCTTCGGACCTATGTCAAGACCTTCCCAACCATCAGGAATCTGATCTACCGGAGCGAAATCAGTCTTAGCGTCGTTGCTGAAATCGTCAGCGATCTTAGCGTCAACAGCCAATACCAAGTTTACGCCTTTTTCTTTCGCTTTCTTGATCAAATCAAGAGCAAGATCCAACTTATCGTCCTCGCAAATAGACTTACCGATCTTACCGCCTTGCGCTTTCGTGAAAGTATAAGTCATACCACCCGTGATGATCAAGTTGTCTACCTTGTTCAACAAGTTCTCGATGATCTCGATCTTAGAGGAAACCTTAGAACCACCCATGATAGCGGTGAACGGACGTTGGATGTCGTTCATAACCTTATCGACAGCCTTCACTTCTTTCTCCATCAAATAACCGAACATCTTGTTGTCCGTATCGAAGTAGTCAGCGATCAAAGCCGTAGAAGCGTGAGCGCGGTGAGCGGTACCGAATGCGTCGTTTACATAGCAGTCAGCGTAAGAAGCCAATCTCTTCGTGAACTCTTTCTGGCTTTCTTTAACGGCTTTCTTGGCAGCCTTCTTCTCCTCGTCGGAAGCGTCTTCAGCCAAACCTCTTGGTTTGCCTTCTTCCTCAGCGTAGAAACGAAGGTTCTCAAGCAACAAAGCTTCGCCCGGTTGCAAAGCGGCAGCCTTAGCGCCGGCTTCTTCGCCAATACAGTCGTTTGCAAACTGAACATCTACGCCTAACAACTCAGAAAGGTGTTTCAATATGTGTTTCAAGGAGAACTTCTCAGTAACGCCTTTCGGACGGCCTAGGTGAGAACCGATAATTACGCTACCACCATCCGCTAAGATCTTCTTTAATGTAGGAAGAGCGGCACGCATACGAGTGTCGTCGGTGATGTTGAAGTTTTCGTCCAATGGAACGTTAAAGTCAACTCTTACAAATGCCTTTTGCCGGCAAAATTGAAATTGTCAATTGTTTGCATAACTATTGTATTTAATGTCTGTATTAAAATGTTCTTTTAATCGCTTGCAAACTTACACAAAATATTTCATTTGGCTGTTTGCGCTTGCTTTAAATTTTATACCAATTTGAAACGTAGCCGTAATCTCCCGTCGGCATAGTCGTAATTCAATAGCTTGAAATGTCCGATCTCGGATGTATTCGCCACGTGCGATCCGATACATGCGCAGGCATCGTAATCGCCTATGCGTACGATACGTAATGTATCGCTGGCATCATCGGGCAATTTACTTAAATCCACGATACCGCCGGCCTTTTCTTTTGGCATGAACTCGATGGTTACGGGTAGGTGCCGGTCGATCACCTCGTTTATCTTCGTCTCGACCTCAGCCATGGCCTCTGCGCTAGGCTCCTCCGCCAATAGATAATCGCATTTAGACTTCTTCCTCTCTATGTGCGCATTCTTGGATCTGGGACATCCGAACATCCGTACCATTGTCTGGTTTAAGATATGTTCCGCCGTGTGCATAGGAGGATACTCTTGCTTGTTGTGTTCGTTTAATTGGATTTCTTGTTTCATGTATTTGATGTTTTGATTGTATTTCGTGAAAAATATGCTCAAATGTACGAAATAAATCTTTAGTTTTGTAAAGTCATAGAAAACACCTTAAAGGAACGATATGCCAGCTAAGCGCTTATTTGGAATAATATCTATCATATTTCTCTTTGTTACCTGTATATCATGTAAATCCTCTACAGACTTATCGGAGGAGAAGCGTATACTCGTGATTCAATCTTACGAAAAACATTTTCCCGCCTATGAGAAGATGAAGGAAATCATGTCGAGTGAATTGCGGAAGAAGGGGATACATGCGAGTGTCTATTCTTTTTATTTGGATTGTGAGCAATATTCGGAGAAGCAACAGCGACAGAAATTATTCAAGAAACTGAATGGGTTATCGACATGGAACCCGGATATTATTCTGGTCAATGACGATCAAGCCTCAAACGCTTTGATAAGTAGCAGGCATCCCCTCGCTAAATCGATCCCGGTCGTGTTTATGGGGGTTAGTTATCCCAATATCCCGATCATCCGGAAATATCCGAATATGACGGGCTTTTATGATAAATCGGATTATAAGAGGAATATAGAATTGATACGGCGGCTTGTTGGTAATTGCATCGTCATAAGAGTCTCGGATGATACCTTTCAGGATAATATGATGCTGGCGGACATGAATGCGCAGATTCAGGATATTTGTGCCGTGAACAATATATATTCCTTGGATCGGGTACGTTTATCCGGAAAGAACGGGATTTCGATATCGGATATACCTAAGATAAAGCCGGATACGATGTATATAAGCACACTCAGTACGAAATCGGCGAATGCCCTGATTAAGGGATTCGGCGAGAATTATTATAATAAAGCGTATCTGGCAACCAAGAGGGATTATATGACAATCTCGTTGGGGCGGCTCAGCGCCTTTCCATGTTTCTCCGTGATCAATGAGTTGATCGGAAATCAGAATGGCGTAGTTGGCGGGTATGTCACTGTCTTTAAGGATGAGGTAGAGGGGCTGTAAACCGGGTCGTCTCTATCTTGAAAGGAACGCCCCCGTCCGATTTTCCGCAAATCGAAGGGAGTAACAAGGCTTATGTTTTTGATTACGGTGTGTTAGAACGTTGGGGCATTGATAGTAGTAAATTGCCGGAAGGAGCTATTATTGCGAATATGCCGTTTGTCGTTCAATATAAATATTATATATGGGCTGCCGGCTTTATTCTGGTGGTGATGTTGCTTCTGCTTTTTAGTTACCAAAGAAAGCGATATATACAGGAGGCTTTACATAAGAAGGATGCGCAGGAGAAGTTAAAAAGGGAGAAGACTTTTCTTTCTTTTGCGTTGGATAGCGGCAACATTTTCGCTTTTCGGTATAGCAAAGGGGTATTCGAGTTTGATAATAGATTCTACCATTATTTAGGTATGCCCTGTGTACCGATGAAAATCGAGGAGTTTCAGGATGCTATACATCCTGAAGAACTGGATAATTTCCTTCGAGACCGGAATCTGCTGGATAGTGGCTTTCTTTCCCGGAAAGTGACGCAACGTCGTTGTAACTTTAATAAGAAGGGGTATGAGTGGTGGGAATTTCGCTATGCCCAAAATAAGAATGAGAAAGATTCGGTTTCCGGTGACGAAGCTGTTGAGGTAAGTGGCTTATGCTTGAATATCCAGCGGATAAAAGACACGGAGAATAGCCTTATAGCCGCCCGCCGGAAAGCGGAGGAATCCGATCGGATGAAATTAGTCTTTCTGGCGAATATGAGCCATGAGATACGTACGCCTCTGAATGCGATCGTAGGCTTCTCCCAATTGCTCAATTCGGATATGCCTTTGGAACCGGAGGAAAAGGCGGAGTTTATAGATCTGATTACCAAAAACAGTGACCTGTTGCTTAAGCTGATCAACGATATCTTGGATCTATCACGCATAGAATCCGGTAGCATGTCTTTCTCTTATGAGAACCTCGATCTGAGTAAACTGATGGGAGATATCTTCCATACGCATCAATTGATGATGCCGGAGGGAGTGGAGTTAAAGATAAGGGTTCCCCATAAACCTATTATCATCCGTTCGGATCATTTCCGGTTGACGCAGGTTTGTATCAATTTCATTAATAATGCGGTGAAGTTTACCGCTAAAGGGATATATCGAGATCGGATACGAACTTAGCGCAGATGGAAAATCGATCCTTATTTCCGTGAAAGATACGGGTAAGGGCATACCTGATGATAAAAAGGAAAAGGTATTCGAGCGTTTCCAGAAATTGGATGAGTTTGCCCAAGGTACAGGCTTGGGGTTAGCGATCTGCCAGAGTATCGTTCATACGTTTCATGGAAGCATATCGCTGGAATCCGAGGTTGGTGTAGGTAGTAAGTTTACGATCTCGCTACCTTATACCCCGGGATTGGAGCTGGAGGAAAGAACTTAATTACCTTCGATGAATCGTTTATTGGCCCTTGCTTCTTCCTGCCATTGGGGGATGACGGTTTCTAAAAACTTTTGTTTGGCCTGTTGCTCGGCTTCCATATCGAGGCCGATATATTGCTGGGCTTTCGCTTTCGTGGAGATATCCGGCATCGGAACGTCTTGGGTATAGCCTAGCTGCGCTAAGACCTTCATGATCTGGATGCGGGCTTGGGTAGACTTATCGAGTCCGCTGCCCAAGATACGTGTGACTTCTTGGGGCGCGTGGAAAGCCGCCCCGTGTGAGGCCACGGCGAAGTCCCAACGCCATTGTGCCTGCCGGAGCAGTTTTAATACGTTTTTCATTTGAGATTCCGTAGCGCCTTTGTCCCAAGCGAATTTCGCTTCTATATGGGCTTTTGTCAATTCTTCCTCTACACGCATGCGTATGGCGTAGACTTTGTTTTGCCGTTCATAAACATCCTTGCGTAAGATCTCCTCACTTTCCCGGTGGCAGGCTTGGCAAGTACGGTCTATCATCGCCAACGGGCTTTTGATATGATGGTTGTTGTACCGGTTCTCATCTTCCCCGACAGCAGGCATATGGCATTCTCTGCAGGAAACGCCTCTTTGCCCGTGAATGCCCATCTGGAATAACTCGAAATCCGGATGTTGCGCCTTTATCAAATGTGCCCGGCTTAATTTATGGGTGAAATCGGTGAAGTTTATGCTATCGTAATAGGCTTCTATATTTTCTACTGTATAACCTTGATCCCAAGGTAAGGCTAGTATACGATCTTCTCCTTGGAAATAATATTCGGCGTGGCATTGGGCGCATACTAGAGATCGCATCTCTTGCTCGGTTGCGTCCTCTATACGTAATCCGTTGCGCTTATAGGCACTTTTCAAGAATGAGCGGGTCACGCGCAATCCCATGCTCTGCGGCTCATGGCAGTCTGCGCATCCGATTGGATTCACGATCTCGTTGCCTAGCTCCGCCCATTTCTTCTTATATAAGGTCTTGGCATCGGTGGTCGTTAATAAGCGGGGTATGTCCGGACTTTTACATGCCCAGCATGCGGCAGGCTGGGGACCACTCGTCGGGGTCATGGGAGCGCCGGTCCGCAGGCTTTTGTATAGATCTTCTATGGAATACATATGCCCTCTGGGACTTAGATAATCTTTGGAGAAAGCGTATCCTGCCCATAATACCATCATTCCGGGATGTTCGGCCAAGATATCAGCTTGTTGGTTCCCATTAAACAAACTGCGGAAAGTCGTGTCCGAGGTTTGTTTCCAACTTTGGTACTCATTGGAATAACGAAGGTCTATAGAGTCGCTGTTTTGTTGATCGATTGGCTGATCATCGGTATCGTCGATGAATTTGATGCTATCTTGTCCGGTAACAGTGGTACGTAAGATCACTAATACGATAATGACGATTAGACTTATGGCTATAGAAGTTTTATAGTGTGCTTTCAAGTGTTTACCTTTTATCTTAAATAAAATATTCTTTGTATTAACTGCGAATATATGAATAATAATGATACGACCGGTAGAAATTGAAAAAATCCTTATTTCATTGCTTCCGAAGACGCTGGATGAAATAAGGATTCTCAAGTGACTCGCATAGGATTCAAACCTATAACCTTCTGATCCGTAGTCAGATGCTCTATTCAGTTGAGCTAGCGAGCCAATCTGTAAATGAATTTGAATATTCAAGTGACTCCTAAAGGATTCAAACCTTTAACCTTCTGATCCGTAGTCAGATGCTCTATTCAGTTGAGCTAAGGAGCCAAGATATATTCTATTGCTATCTTCGAATGGTGACCGCGACAGGATTCAAACCTGTAACCGGCTGATCCGTAGTCAGCTACTCTATTCAGTTGAGCTACGCGGCCATTGTTTCGTGATTGCGAGTGCAAAGGTACGTTTTTGTTTTAAATATGCAAACGTTTCGACTACTTTTTTGCGAATTTAATCTAACATTTTTGGATTGAAGATCAGGTAACCAATGTTTAAGCCAAAGTTGAAATTCTCCTTCGGATAACTGTATCCGTTGGCGTACAGACTGATACATAAGAATGGCAATTGCAATACGACCGCCGCTTCACCCATATAATTAAACGAGTGCAAAAACTTACCATAATGCGGGATTCCGACATACGGGTTGTTTTCCGGCACCGTCTTTTGTATTTCATAGAGTGGAGCGAAGCCATACATATCCAACCGGAAGTGCAGAAGCTTGCTTAACTTCAAGATCGGGGAAAGCCCAAAAGCCACATATTGGTTCGCCCGGAACGCCTCGTTGAATACAATCTCGCTATGGGGTGTCGGGGTAAACGCCGGGGCCTGTAATACGCTAGCCGTATAGTTATTCATGAGGTTCTTGCTGGATATGACCATTTCCGCCAAATAACCTAAGTTGAAACGGTTGCTCAGCGTCTGGTATTGGTTCCAGCGCCCTTTCAGTTGCAGCCAGCTATGCACTTTGCGACCAATCGGGGCTTCCGTCGTGGCGGAAGTGGGGGATGGGGTATACTTCTCCGTACCGGTTACGTATTGGGCGATTAGGAATTGCTGTTTTCCGCTTATCGGGTATTGTTTGGTGTTGAGTGAGTTTTGCTCGATACTTAACGAGCCGCTGAATAAATCGTACCAGCTATGGTCGAAAGAGGCATTCGGGAAAGGTATCGTGGTGCTCTGCAAATAGAAATCGTTCAACCGTCCGTAGGCGAACCCGATCTCCGCTTTCGCGTGGTTGAGGAAGGGGAAGCCTAATTTTAGTTTCATGTACAGTTCTTTCTGCTTAATCATGGCGGGCACTATATCCTCATAAAAGAGGGATTGGCTTTCCGTGTATTTCTTGTCCGAGAAGACTCCTTGCCAATTTAAATAAGTGGGGATTTGCGTTTGCAGGTACATCCGGCCACTCAACATGACACCACTAAAGGAGTTACCCACTTGAAAGTTCGAGTTTACGTCGGCGGCGAACCGTCCCAGATATTGATACCCCAATCCTAGGTATAATTGATTCGCTTCATGAGACGATACGTTTCCACCGAAGCCAACCGTGATCTCTTCTTTCATCTTCACGTCCAGGTAAAGATCGAATTTCTTCTCTTTCCGGTTATAAACGGCATGCGGCATGATTTCCCTAATCTTGGAATAGGTCAGCATCTTGAAATAAGCCCGCTTGAACTCTTCCATGGAGAACTCGTTATTGATATCCCTGTGTAATTGGGCCTCTATGTATTTACGCTGGGCCTCGGATACGCCCGTCACGTAAATATTGCGGAAGATCAGCGGGGAAGGTTCTCTTTATAGGCTTTTCTTCTTTCGGTAACCTCATTTAAAGGCACTTCCCGGGGAACCCGTTGCTTGATGGAGTCGATCATGGAAAGGGTACGTTTATACCCGATGTCCATAAGCTCCTTACCTTTCTGGAAATCCAATAAGGAGACGGTGGGAAAACTGAATTTAATCATCATGCCATCTTCCTCCGGTACCTCGTAATCGGTCTTTTGCATGATCATGGTCTCGATCTGGTTATAAGGATTCTCCGAAGGCTTTTTATTCCCTCCCGATACCGTCGATCCGAAAATGAAATCCGGGTGGAACGCGTCTTTCATCGGGCCTACCGGGAAATTATCGTAGATACCTCCATCGAATAAAGGAATACTGTCTTTCCATATGGGCTGGAAGAAAAACGGGAAAGTCATGGAGGCACGTACGGCGTCTCCCAGATCCCCATTCTTAAAGATGATCGGCTTTTTAGTATATATATCCGAGGCCACGCAACGGAAAGGGACAAACAGGTTGTCGAAATTCCACCCCGCCTTTGCCGTCGCCTGCGAGAACAAGGCCATGAACGCCTGATTCATCTGTATGGGATTGATCAAGCTTTGCGGTAAGAAGCTAGCCTTGATCTGTAGGGAATCGGACATATCGATGGAGAAATGCGCGAATTCCGGGGTCGGGTAAGGCTCCTTGAAATAATAGGTATATTGCTCCTCCACCGTACCTGTTTGCCAATAGGAGAACTCCTTGGAAAGCATCAGCTCCAGCATCTCCTCGGGGGAATATCCCATGGCGTATAAACTACCGATAATCGCCCCGATGGAGGTACCGGTAATGTAATCGATCGGTATATTATTTTCTTCCAGCGCCTTGATCACTCCGATATGTGCCGCTCCTTTGGCACCGCCGCCACTGAGTACCAACCCTACTTTCTGGGCGGAAACAATCTGAATGGCAGCAAGGAATAAGGCTATGATAACTGTTATTTTCCTCATATGAACCCAATCTGTTTTTCTTCTCCAAATGTAAGAAGTATTTCTTTAGAAACATAAACATTTTGTTTTTTCGTATTGTTGAGTTATCAATACAATTAAAACAGAAGATGTTATGAAAGAGAAAGAATTGAATAGGGAAGAGCGGAATAAGACCGTTATGGAGACTGGTGCTTTGGTCATGGCTGAGTTTTATGCGGATTGGTGCCCTCATTGCCAGAAAATGATGCCGATCGTGAAGGAGTTCAAGGAATTGGAGAAAGGAAAATTAGAAGTGGTACAAATCAATATCGAGGAGGAGAGCGCTCTTGCCGATTTGTATACGGTGGAATCGATTCCTACTTTTATCCTGCTACGGAAAGGGGAGGCTTTGTGGAGACAATCCGGCGAGATGAACTTGGATAGGTTGCGGAAAGTGGTCGAGGATGTCGTGGGCTGAAACTAAAAAAACCGTTCCCCCGAGAAGGAACGGTTTTTTATATATGTGAGGATTGGTTTATCCGATCAGTTCTACGCTACGTTTGATGAATTGGCTTAAGGCCTCTCCCTTCAGCATACCGTTTCCTAACAAAGCAAGGTCGATCAACTGACTAACTGTCTTGTTCGTACCGGCGTACTCGGCGAGAACTTGGTTGCGTTGCTCACGAAGCTCATCCAGCTTATGGTTGGTGTTGGTCATATCCTCTTTCTCTTGCGCCGTGATCTCATCTTCTTTCTTTTTGCTTTGAGCCTCACGTAAGTCGGCTTGACGAGCCTCCCATCCTTTGATATCGCTAAGGATCGGTTTTAACTTCTCGTCGCAAGCTTGCTCCTCTTCAGTTAATACTTTCTTGATCAACGGATGATCCGTATTCAATACGAAGTTGAAGCTATCCGGCATCTCGCCATAGAAAGACATACCCGGTTGCATAGCGGACATCTCACGCATTCTTCGCATATACTCGCTTTGTGTCAACATGACAGGGTTCGCGTTTTCTCCCAATGCCTCGAATGTTACGTAGAACTCGGTCTTGTTCAATTTCGGCATCTGACTCTTGAATACTTCCTGCATGGCCATTTTCTGCTCCTCGCTCAAGGTTACCTTATTCGAGTCTTCCTTGCGGATCAGGTTATCGATCGTATCGCTATCCACACGAACGAAGCGGCTCTTCTCGAACTTCTGCTCCAATTGTCCGATCAAGTGTACATCCAATTGTCCGTCCATTTCAAGACGCTGTAACCTTTGTCCTTTGCGGCTTGTATATAGCTGTATTGCTCGTCTTTATTGGTGGTATACAGATAGATTAAGTTACCCTCTTTGTCTGTCTGGTTGTCCTTGATTAAGTTCTTGTATTCCTCGAAAGTGAAGTATTTGCCTTCGACGTCCTTGAATAAGGCGAACTTAACCGCACGGTCGTAGAACTTCTCATCAGTCAACATACCATATTGGATGAATAGTTTCAAGCTATCCCATTTCTCCTCGAACTGCGGGCGGTCGTTCTTGAAGATCTCTTCCAAGCGGTCTGCCACCTTCTTCGTGATGTGGTTGGAGATCTTCTTCACGTTCTGATCGCTTTGCAAATAGGAACGGGATACGTTCAACGGGATATCCGGCGAATCCAATACACCATGCAATAATGTCAAGAACTCAGGAACGATACCCTCTACGGAATCCGTAACGAATACTTGGTTGCAATATAACTGGATCTTGTTACGATGCAAGTCGATATTGCTCTTGATGCGAGGGAAATATAAGATACCGGTCAAGTTGAACGGATAGTCTACGTTCAAGTGAATCCAGAACAACGGCTCATCCGTCATAGGATATAAGTCACGATAGAACTTCTTGTAATCCTCGTCGGTCATATCGGCCGGTTTGCGAACCCATGCCGGTTTGGTGTCGTTGATTACGTTATCTTCGTCCGTATCTACATATTTGCCATCCTTCCACTCTTGCTTCTTGCCGAATGCGATAGGAACCGGTAAGAAACGGCAGTATTTTGTCAATAAGCCATTGATCTTATCCTTGTTCAAGAAATCTTTATTCTCGTCGTCTATATACAGGATAATATCGGTACCACGATCCTCTTTCGTCGTTTCCTCCAAGGAGTATTCGGGTGTGCCGTCGCAGCTCCATTTCATAGGAACGGCTCCTTCTTTATACGATTTGGTGACGATCTCCACTTTCTTGGAAACCATAAAAGAAGAGTAGAAACCAAGACCGAAGTGACCGATGATGGAAGCGGCGTCGTTCTTGTATTTCTCAACGAACTCCTCGGCGCCGGAGAAAGCGATCTGGTTGATGTACTTATCGATCTCCTCGGCTGTCATACCGATACCCCGGTCAGAGATCGTGATCGTTTTGTCATCGAACTTAACCTGTACGGTCAAATCACCGAGTTCGCCTTTAAACTCGCCTACGGAAGAAAGCGTTTTTAACTTCTGGGTAGCGTCTACCGCATTAGAAACAAGTTCACGAAGGAAGATTTCGTGATCACTGTATAAGAACTTCTTGATAATCGGAAAGATGTTTTCCGATGTTACTCCGATGTTACCTTGTTTACTGCTCATAGTCTGAATATCTTATTATTTTTATTGTTATTTTGTGCGTATTCCTGATCCTGATCATTCTCAAGATCCGCCTATTCCTATACAAAACGAATGCCAAAATGTTTCGGATAAACTATAAATGACAAAAAGGCAGATGCCGGCTGATAGATTTGCAGCCGGGCATAGTTTGATCAAACCATATCATCTCCTGTCTTGGCGAATGTAACACGGATGGTTTTATGGAATGGGATAAAACGAGATACGATCGCTATGAATAAGGAGATGACTAATAAATACCCCAGTATCTCTTTTAACGCCAATAATAAGCTTTGTTGCTGTAACGTATTATAGAGTGTATTGGTAGCCATTTGCGCTGCCTCGTCGTAGGGATGCCCTTGGGTCAAGGCGTTGCCAAGCGCCTGATTATAGCGTGAGGCGGCTAGAGGATCGGCCAGCGTAACGGTTTCTGATAAGGAATACATATATTTTTGTTCCAAGCGATATAGTATATTACTGTAAAAAGAAGTCGCCATGATAGGGGATAGTACCGAACGGAAAATGATGAGAAAGAAAGCGTTTGACAATAAATATTTAGGATTTAAATCTTCCACGGCAAATAAGGCGAAAGCTATGATTAGAATCATCATGCCCAATCCCCTGAGGAATATAGGAAAGTAGAGCATCTCGTATCTGCTATCCGGTGAGATCCCGAAATAAAGGCTCCCGAAGAACAGGACGAAACAACTCATTCCTCCCGCTATCAAGAAACGAAACCGCCAACGTTGCCACCGGAACCACCAAAAAAACAGATGAACGCCCCCAAGACATATCCCGGAAGCAAATAAGTATAAAGGGAATAGGTATGGGTACTGTCTACCTTTAAGATACTGGTCAGGTAGCTGGTCAACAAGGTAGTCGAAGTACTGAAAAACATGACAAGCATCATATAGAAATAACCGATAATGGCTTTCGGCTGGTATAAAGGCGCCAGATTCACGTACGGACGTTCCGAATGATATTGATACCAAATAAATAAAGCGATCAATATCGGGGCGATCATGATATAAAGGCAAATCTTGGGGGATGCCATCCAGTCGAGTACTTTCCCGTAATTAATGACATACATAAGCATTAACAATCCGGTGGATATGATGAACATTTCCCGGATGTGTAGATCGGCCAAGGGGATGGACTTGATCGGCCGGTTATGGCGGAAGCAGATGATTACCATTACTATGGCCAATAAAATCATTAGCATCATGAAGTAATACATATATTTCCAGTCGTAATGGTAGGCTAACTGTGCGGTAACAAGCATGGACGCTTGTCCCCCTCCGAAAACAAAAGGATAGAAGTAGGAATAGAATCGGCTACGTATATTTTTAGGGCTGAATATCTTTTGTGCGTACCGGATAAACCACAGCATGAGAAACCCTTTCAGGAAACCGATCGCGAAACTACAGACGATCAATATGTCGGCGTTCTGGGAGCGGGCACAGATCCAGCTTAAGAAGAACTGGGCGACTAAATCCGCTAACAATAAGAATTTTATAGAGAAGGCTTCTAATATCTTCGGAATAATCGGATAGGATACCGCCATTCCCGCCGCTGCCGCGTAATATCCCATGGTTATATCCTCGGTGTTCGTGCCTAGCGTGTTTGATACCTCCAGCATACTGCCGGTATACGAACCGTTCAGCATCGTAACCGGAAGGATAACGATGAAGATGCAAATCAATCCTAACCAGTCCGGCACCCATTGGCGGATCGGTGCCCCAAGCTCTTTCATCGTGATCATTTGCGTAAGGCTTCTGTTTCAACCATCATGCCTGCTCTTAAGTATTGCGTATCTTCTTGCGATAGATTTTCCAAGTCTATCCGTACCGGGATACGTTGTTGTACCTTGACGAAGTTTCCGGCGGAATTGTCGGTCGGGACCAATGAGTATTTGGAGCCTGTGGCGTCGGAGATTGCGGTTACCTCCCCGTTGAATATCTTTCCCGGCAACGCGTCTACCTTGATACGTACTTTTTGCCCGATATAGATGTGGGGGATCTGGGTCTCCTTGTAATTGGCCGTGATCCATTTGTCTTTATCTCGTACGAGGTAGGATATCGTTTGTCCGGCTTGCACGTATTGTCCGGGCTCTAAGGTCCGTCTGCCTACATGACCGTCGTAAGGGGCGGTTATAACGGTATAGGAAAGGTTTAACCTCGCTAAATCCAGATCCGCTTCTTTTCGTAAGATCGCCGCCTCGGCTCCTGTTGTCTTCTTGCTGGTTTCGGTGAATTGGGAGAAAGCGGCTTTCTTTTGTTCCACCAACGCCTGATATCGGGCTTGCGCCGCCTCGAAAGCGGCTTTGGATTGCTCGTATTGTTGCTCGGGGACCGATTCTTCTTTCAGCAGCCGCTCAAATCGGTGATAATCCTGTTCCAGTTGCCAAAGCTTGGCTTTAGCTTCGGCGATGTTGGCGTCTTGTACGGCGATGTTCGTATGGGAGGTCTCGATACCGGAACGAAGTACGTCTTGTGATCCTTGGGCATCGATCAACGCGGCCTCTGCCTCTTTTAACTTGATCCGATATTCCCGATCGTCCAGTATGAGAAGTGTGTCCCCTTGGTGAACGTACTGGTGTTCCTTGAAACGGACCTCTTTTATGTAGCCGGAGGCACGTATATTTAGTGGGGCGATATATTGGTCCACAAAGGCATCGTTTGTCACCTCATAATTGATGTAACGCCAGAAATAATTGGCTGTCCACCAAATGCCGGAACCGGCTAAAAGGATACATATGGAGTTTAATACTATATTCCGTGTCCTTACTTTCTTTAGTCTTTGATGTTTCTCTTTTAATTCGTTTGCCATAGTCGTTGTTTCTTTTTAGAGACGGCCGCAAGCCTTCTGTAGTTGATAGTAAGTGTAAATCACGTGGGTACGGGCATTCGTGAGCTGTAGCTCCGCGTTGAGGAGAACCGAGTTCGCGTCGAGTAAGTCGGTTAGGATCGCCAATTGGTTTAAATAGCGGTTTTGCATGATCCTGTAGTTCTCTTGAGCTTGCCGTACGGATAACTTCAAGGCTTCCACTTCTTGTAGGGCCTCCTTATGACGTAAGAACGCGGTGCGTACTTCCATGCGGATTTTCTGCTTTTTCTGTTCCTCCTCGTTTTTATGTAACGAGACCATCCATTTGCTTTCCTTTATTTTATGGTTGTTTTTATATAAAGAGGATAAAGGGTAGGAGAGCGACAGTCCTATGTTCCAGTTGTTATTGTACATATCCGCTAATGTTCGGGAGACTGGACGTGCCAATGTGTTCGACGCATATAGCGATAGGCTGGGTAGCGAGGAGGCTTTAGTCAAACGTATATCATTTTGGGCTAACTCTGTTTGTTTCCGGAGTAGACGTATCGCCGGATCATTGGAATAGGCTTGGGCTACATAATCTTCGTAAGTTTCTAAAGATACGGTTTGGTCCAGTAACGTGGTATCTGGTTTGAGCAATAGATTCTCATCGAGACCGATCAGGATATCCAATTGCTGTGATACCAGTATGAGGCTATTATCCGTTTCTTGCAAGGATAGGCGGTCGTTGGTTAATTGCATCTCGCTTCTTAATACGTCGTTATTGGTTATCAGTCCCTCTTTTTCATACGCCGGATATCTTGTAGGCGGCGTTCCGATTCCTCGATATTACGGGAAAGCACCTCACGTTGTTTAAACAGGCTGAAAAGACCGATGTATTGATTTAATAGACCGAGCTTGATCTCACTCTGGTCTGTGAGCGTTTGTAAAGAGGCGACTTCTTTCTCCAGATCCGCTTTCCGGATGGAATACCGGATTTTACCGCCTTGGTATATCGGTTGGGTAAGGTCGATGGCATAGTTCTGGGACCAATCGGGCGCTTCCGGGCGAGTCGGATGGGCGAGTCCTTGCTCAAAGAGGATCGGTTGCCCTACATATCCACCTTTCAAGCCGATTTGCAGGTCTGGCAATTGTGCGGAACGTGCCGTATGGGTTCTCTCTTGCGCTATCGATTCTTTTAAGACGTCTGCTTGGATCTGCAGACTATGCCGTACGCCTCTCTCGAAAAGCTGGTCGATGGTCAAGAAGAGCGAATCGGTTTGGGCGATTGCCGGAAATGTAGCGACCGTCATACAAAAGAGGCTCAATACGTGCTTTTTATATATTCTCAAGGACATTATGTACTGCTTTTAATTCGGATAACATGGTTTCTACGTTCTCTATTCCGATAATATGCTCCGCATGTACATAAACCTGATCAAGGATCGGGCGAATTTGCTTTTTGAATTCTTCTCCTTCCGGGGTTAGGAAAACCAGTTTGTTCCTCCGGTCCTCGGGATCTTCTTTCCGATGGACGTAGCCTTTCTTCTCTAAATTGTTCATTAGGTTTGTCAGACAAGCCTTATCCTTTGCCGTTCTCTCTGCCAAGACCTGTTGGGTGATACCTTGTTCGTGCCATAGGCAACTCAAGATTTGAAGCATCTCAAATGTTATACCGGCGTTGTTCTTTTTCAGCGTTCGTTGCATAGACCGACGAAATGCCATGCGTGTGCGGACAACTTGTAACATAAGTTCCCGGAATTCTTTACCTTCTACCATTACTTATAATTCTTTTAAACTTGCTGGGCGCGAAGATAGCGTTTTTTCTCGGATTAGTCAAATGTTTAACTAATTAGTGTCTCGCTAATAAAGTATGTTTGCCATCTAGGTGGCACAGCTTTGCCATCGGCGTGGCACGGGCTTGCCATCACTATGGCACGGGTATGCCATCAGCGTGGCACAGCTGTGCCAAGGCGATGGTAGATGTTGGCACAGTATGTGTATGAAAGACAGGTGTATAGAATGAAGGCGTAACAAACCCGTGGAGTGATTCGTTACGCTTTCTGTTTAGTTCTCGTTTACGAGTTTAAGATGCATTCTTCTTTATCCAAACGCCTCCTTCAATTGCTTCACCCATCGCTCGATTCGTTTGTCGGTTTGATCCGGTTGGTTTTCCAAATCGAGGACTAAGCCTAGTAGTTTGCCATTTTTCAAGGCTTTGGAGGCATTAAAGAAATAATCATCCGAAGAGGTCTCGCCTACTAAAGTCGCTCCACAGGAGGTGAAAGCGTCCGCCAATATGCCGACTCCATCGGCGAAATTATCCGGATAATTCGTTTGATCTCCAAGACCGAAAATAGCGACCTTCTTATTTTTAAGGTCTAAAGTGACCAGTTCCGGGATGATCTCGTCCCAATAGGTGGGAAGCTCGCCATCGAACCAAGTAGAGGTTCCTGCGATTATATGGTCGTAAGCCTCGAAATCTCTTTTCCATGCGCTTTCAATAGGGATGATATCGATCTGATCCTCCCCGAAAGCTTTTCTTATTTTATTGGCGACAAAGGTTGTTTTCTCTGTGCCCGTTCCGTAAAATAATCCTGTTTTCATTGTGATGCTTTTAAAGATTTAACGAATGTGGATCTAATAAAGCAGCAGTTCTTTGCCGCATGATAGATGGTCTCCTCGTTGGGGAGGATGGCCCGTTCCAAGACCGGATGGAAACCAACCGGAGTGAATAGGGAACCTACCCGTTGGATCGGAGCATCCAGGTATCGGAACATTTCCGTGCCGATGATGCCGGCAATTTCCGCTCCGAAACCTGAGAACACTTTGTCTTCATGTACGATCAATACTTTACTGGTTTTCTTCACCGAGTTGAAGATCGCCTCTTTATCCAATGGTATCAAGGTACGAAGATCGATAACCTCCAGTTCCCAGCCTTTCTCCTTGTAAAGAAGCTCGGCTACGTTGAGGCAAAGATGGGTCGTATTGCCATAAGTGATGATTGTCAGATCTTTTCCCGGACGGCGGATACGGGCTTTCCCAAACGGAACCTCGAAATCCTCGGGGACAAAGGTGGAGGCTTCTACCGCGTTGTAGAGCGCTTTCGGTTCCAGATAGAGCGTAAAGCCTTTAGAACGCATACTCGTCCGCAACAGTCCGGCGGCATCATCCGCGAAAGAGGGATAAACAATCCGGGCACCGGGTAATGAGGTCAATGCGCCCTCAATGGTCTGGGAATGATAAAGCCCTCCTCCGATATAGCCTCCGGAGGCTAGGCGCAAAGTGATGTTTGGGGTAAATTGCCCGTTGCTGCGCCAATACTCATGCGTACATTCCACGTATTGCTCGACGGCCGGCCAGAAGTAATCGGCGAATTCCGCGCCCTCGATCACTACATGGATCTTCGGGTCAAAGCGGCACATACCGTTCGCTGTCCCTACGATATAATCCTCGGCGATAGGGGCGTTGAAGACTCGCTCGATACCGAATTCTTGCTGCATGCCTTTCGTGATGTTGAATACGCCACCCTTTTCTTTATTGGCTACATCCTGTCCCCAGATAAACGTATCCGGGTTGTGCCGGAACTCCGCTTTCAACGTCTTGTTGATCGCCGTAACTAGCGTTTCTTTCTCTCCTTCCTCGTTTTGAACACCTTCTTTGTATTTTTGAGGTTGATAAGGTTCCGGGAGGACGTAATCCTTGACGGTAGACGGATCGGGATCGGGGGCGGCCATCGCTTTCCGATTGGCGGCTTTCAGGTCTTTAGCCGCTAGATCCGCGATCTCTTTCAATTCTTCCTCGGTGAAACGTCCGTAACGAATCAGCATGCGATGGAATTTGTATAAAGGATCGGCGGGTTTTACATAGGTAAGCTCGTTCTCATCACGATACAAGGTATGTTTATCGGAGTTTGAGTGGGAGCCTATCCGTACGCAATTGGCCTGAACGATTACGGGAGTCCGGTTGGCGATCGCGTACTCTTTGGCCTCGGTCATGGCATTCATGGAATCGAACACGTCTTTTCCATTGCAATGGATAATACGTAAATTCTTGAAGCCAGAGAAGTTATCGGCAACTTTACGATTGGCCGTCTGGTCCTTTTTGGGGACAGAGATACCATATCCATTGTCTTGGAAGACAAAGATAACCGGCAGTCGCTCATTGCTGGCGCCATTGATTGCCTCATACACATAGCCTTCGGAAGCGGCCGATTCACCGTGCGAGGTAATCGCTACGCCTTTCTGTCCATAGTAAACCATCGCCCGTGCCACGCCGGCGGCATGGAGATCGTGAGTCGCCGTAGCGGAAGAAACGTTCTCGATATGCCATTCCATCTTAGAGAAGTGGTTAGACATGTGGCGGCCGCCACTGGTCAGATCGGTCGCCTTGGAGATACCGTTCAGGATGATCTCCTCGGCGGTCATTCCCGCCGAGAGAACCGTCAACATATCCCGGTAATAGGGGAAGAGAAAGTCCGTATCCTTATCGAATACTTGTCCCATGGCGAGTTGTATCCCGTCGTGCCCGGCATACGGGGCATGATAAGACCAGCCGAGAGATTGCAATAAATAGGAGGGAGCCTTCTCATCGATCGCCCTTCCGAGCGTCATAAGGTAAAACCATTTCCTGAGAGTCTCCTTATCTGTTGTTTTTATATCATACTTTTTCATGTTGTTCTATTATAATAATGTATTAAGCGTTCCAATTCTCTAGTTCGTCGGCGATGGAACGTAAAAAGGCTCCCGCCAAAGCTCCGTCCACGATACGATGATCGTAGGAGAGTGAGAGGTACATCTTGTGACGGATAGCGATCGTGTCTCCCTCGGGCGTCTCTACTACCGCAGGCTTCTTCTCGATATAACCGACGGCTAGGATCGCTACTTGAGGCTGATTGATGATCGGGGTGCCGAACAGACTCTTGAAGGTTCCGAAATTCGTAATCGTGAACGTTCCGCCTTGGATGCTATCCGGGGCGAGCTTATTCTCACGGGCTTTAGCCGCCAAGGTATCTATTTGTGAGGCGAGGCCACTTAGGTTCAGCTTATCGGCATCGTGTATAACCGGGACAATTAAATTTCCGTCGTTTAAGGAAACCGCTATACCTATATTAATAGGCTTCTTTAGGATGATATTGTAACCGTCCACGGATGAATTTACTAATGGATAGGCTTTCAACGCTTTGGCGGTCGCTTCGGTAATAGCCGGCATATAAGTTAGGTTGATGCCTTCTTGCTTGAAGAATTGATCCTTCACTTTTTACGCCAGTTAACCAGTCGGGTCACGTCTACCTCGATAACCGACGTCACATGCGGAGATACTTTTTCGATAATACCATATGGTCCGCAATGATCTTACGTACACGATCCATTTCTCTCACCTCGTCTCCTTGGGCGAGTGGAGCGGATGGAGTGGCCGCTGTCATAGGCATGGAAGGAGCGGTCGGCGGCGCTACCGTAATTGTTGGCGTGCTCGTAGCCGTTTGCTGCATGGAAGAAACAGGAGCCTGTTTCGGCTTCGGCATTTCCGTACCTTTATTTTTGTGATCGATATACGTTTGAATATCTTTCTTGCTGAGACGTCCTAGGTATCCGGTACCCGGAATATGATCCAGTTCATCTTGCGATACACCGGCCGTTTTCGCTAATTGCAATACGACGGGAGAATACCAACGATCTTCCTCTTGGGAATTCTTTGATAATTCCTCTGAGGCGGGAGCGGTGACTTGTTCTTTCGGTTGAGTAGCCTCCGAGGTTTCCGGCTGAGCTCCGTTATCCTCTCCTTCACCTTCGATCTCAAGGATCGCTACGACTGTACCGACCGCTACGGTGTCTCCCTCATTAAAAAAGAAGTTGTTTTACTTTTCCCTCAACGGGGGATGGAATCTCAGCGCTTACTTTCGCTGTGCTTACTTCGAAAAGGACATCATCTTCCTCTACGGTATCACCTACCTTTACCGACCATGAGATGATGGTTCCTTCTGTAATACTTTCGCCCAACTTAGGCATCTTTATCTCAAATGTAGCCATATTTTGATTTTTTAATTACTGTTATATAGTGGGAGACGGGGCGTGCCCCGTCTCTACAAACGGTATATAATAAGAACAAAGATCAAGAAGGTAAGTTTCTGTATTATAGTGTATAAGTGTTAAAGTTCCAGCTGGCTGTAGCATATTTCTGCTCTTTAAGCCGATAGATGGCTTCCAAGTCTGCTTGTGTGAAGGAATAATCCTGTATGCCGGGATTATTGATCGTGAAATAGTAAAGAAGCGCTTTCTTAAAATGCTGGATAGAGATAGAAGCCGGAAGATGGGCGCTGATATTCGTGACCGGACTCCGTACAGATTTAACGAATGTCGATCGTTTACCTCCTGTTTTCTCTGGTGCTTGACGGGATGTACTTTTCAAGGAGGTGACAAGCCTATCCAGATCGGTGGAAAACAATAAGGTCGCATGGTGCATATACCGATTCTTATGGATACTCTGTGCGCTACCCGATATTTTAAATCCTCCGACAGTTAATCCTTTCCGTTCATCCACCTCGACATGTACTCCCAATGTCTTGAGAAAATTCATGATCTGGATGGTATATTTGTCGGTCTGCATAATCTGGCCGGTCTCTATAAATGTAAGATTCAGGTTTCCCGGATCATGGTAAACGGCACCACCACCGGAAAACCTGCGTGCTATCTTGATTTGTTGGTCTTGTACGAATTTGAGATTTACCTCGGCCCATACATCCTGATGCTTACCGATCACGATTGATGGTTCATTCTGCCAAAGCATGAAAATATTCTCTTTGAAATTCTTGAGCAGATACTCTTCGGCGGCCAAATTGAAGTATGGATCCGTTTGTGTATTGTGAATGCAAAGCATCAGGAAACTGTTTTAGTTAGGCGTTTTATTAGATATATAAACTTTCGTGGAGGATCTCACTGACTGTCGGATGCGGGAAAATATTTTTCTTAAATTCATCGACTGTATAACCATTCTCGACAGCGATTCCGGCGGTGACGATAATCTCGGATGCCGGATTCCCTAGTAGATGGCAACCGATGATACGATCCTCGTCGTCCGTGATCAGTTTACATAAACCATTACCATTCTCGTTCTCTGCGACGAAACGTCCGGAATAGGTCATCGGGATCTTTTGAACACGAAAACTTTCCCCATTCGCTATCAATTCCTCTTCTGTCTTACCCACGCTCGCCAATTCCGGATTCGTATAAACTACCGCCGGAATGGCTTTATAGCTCATCTCGTCCGGTATGCCTAGGATATGGTGTATGGCAACTTCCGCTTCCCGGTAAGCCGTATGTGCCAGCAGGGAAAAACCGGTAATATCTCCAGCCGCATATACATGTGGATGGGAAGTCAGCATATGTTCGTTTACCTTTACACCGGCCCCTTGTATTTCGATCGCTAGATTTTCGAGTCCCAGACTCTTTGTAATCGGACGGCGGCCCACGCTCACCAATATTTTATCGGCTTCAATCGTGTCTGCCTTGCCGTTTTTCTCAACAAAGACTTTCTCTGCCGATACCTCTGTAACTTTGGTATTCAAGAAAAACTCTACGCCTTTTTTCTTATACTCGGATCGAAGCATCGCTGAGGTTTCTTTATCCATATTCCCTAATATCTCGGGTAGCATCTCGATTACCTTCACCTTTACGCCCATACTGTTAAAGAATGAGGCGAACTCCATTCCGATCACGCCACCACCGATAATCGCTAACGATTTTGGCAAATCGTTGAGATCAAGGGCTTCCCGGGAAGTCCAATACTTGACCTCTGATAACCCTTTGATAGGAGGGATCACGGTTTCAGAGCCTGTGCATACTAACACATTCTTCACTAAATACTCTTTTCCATCGCAGTGAATCCGTATATTTCCAAACTCCTCTCCGGCGATTCGTGCCTCTCCTTCTACGATGGTGACGCCGTTACCCGTAAGCCGGGCTTTTACCCCGAGCGTAAGTTTACGGACGGTCTTGTTCTTCCGGTCGATAATCTTTGCCAAGTCGAAACTTGGGTCTTTCATCGCCACTATACCATATTTGGAGGCACTTTTGATACTGTCTAGTATCTTGGCGGAGTATAAAGAGTTTTTGTCGGGATACATCCCTCGTTTAGGCAGACGCCACCGATAGCGTTCTTCTCGAAAAGGATCGTTTTTAATCCATTCTCCGAAGCCCTTTCGGCGGCGGTGTAACCCGCAGGTCCACCGCCTATGATTGCTATGTCATATTCCATATACATTATTATAATTATTTGAATACTAAAATTCGTTCCTCTAATGGGGCGAATTGTTTTTCTCCCGGTTCCTGGGTAGAGGTTCCGAACGGCATCTCGGCGATCAGTTTCCAGTTCGGATTGATATGCCATTGTTTAGCGACCGCCTCGTCGATCAACGGGTTGTAATGTTGCAAAGAAGCGCCGAAGCCGGCGTCTTCCAGCATAGTCCATACCGCGAATTGATGCATAGCCGATGTCTGTTGGGACCATACCGGGAAATTCTCTTTGTAAGAAGGAAATTGCTTCTGTAAGCCTTCTACTACCGCTGTATCCTCGAAAAAGAGGACCGTGCCATAGCCAGCCTCGAAAGAATTATCTATCTTTACCTCGGTAGCCTTATAGGCTTCGGCGGGGACGATTTTACGAAGCGTGTCTTTTACGATTTCCCAAAGCTTCTTGTGGCTTTCACCCAGTAGCAGTACGATTCTCGTAGACTGCGAATTGAATGCGGAGGGAACGTGAGTGACCGCTGTCTTAATAATCTCATGAATCTCGTTGTCGGAAATGGGAGAGTTGTTACCTATTCCATAATGTGTCCGGCGATGCTGGATCGCTTCTTTAAAACTTCTTGCCATAATGAATATCATGTTATGTTGTTATATACCTATAACTAATTTAAGACATGATTTGTTGAGGAAAAAATATTTGAGAATTCTTGCAGATAAATCAAAATAATTCTTACCTTTGCACCCTGTAAAGATAAGACTCTATTAGAATCTTTGTTTTTGTTCGTGATGCAGTTCAAAAAGGGAAGACACATAGCAGGAGTTGACTTAAATTTCGTATAATTTAAAAGAACAGATTAGAAATGTCGAAAATTTGTCAAATTACCGGAAAAAAAGCAATGGTTGGCAACAACGTTTCTCACTCTAAGAGAAGAACGAAGCGTAAGTTTGATGTGAACCTGTTTACTAAAAAGTTCTACTGGGTAGAGCAGGATTGTTGGGTTAGCCTGAATATTTCAGCCGCTGGCTTGCGTACTATCAATAAGTTAGGTTTGGATGCGGCTATCAAGATGGCGGCTGAAAAAGGTTATTTGAACGCATAATTTGTGGAGGATATAGAAAATGGCAAAAAAAGCAAAAGGAAATAGAGTACAGGTAATCCTTGAGTGTACAGAGCACAAGGAAAGTGGAATGCCGGGTATGTCTCGCTATATCACTACGAAGAATAGAAAGAATACAACTCAGAGATTGGAGCTGATGAAGTATAATCCTATCTGAAGAAGATGACGTTACACAAAGAAATTAAGTAAGAGGAGATTAAACAATGGCAAAAAAAGCGGTTGCAACATTTAAGAAAGGTGACGGTCGTACCTACTCTAAAGTAATCAAGATGGTTAAGTCCCCGAAAACTGGTGCTTACATCTTCCAGGAAGAAATGATTCCTAACGAAGCTGTAAAAGATTATTTCGCTAAATAATTAAGAGCGAATAATAAAGAATATAAGAGGCTTCTCTCCGATAAAGCGGAGGGAAGCTTTTTTTGTACCCTAAACTTTTGAAAGTATAGTTGGTTACAAATAAAATATTTTCTTAATTTTGTTGGGTTAATTTGTAGAGATGAGGCATGCCGCGTCTCTTCCTATCCAAATGGTAGTTTGTGTGAAATAATAATATAACAAGATAAAATAATTAAGAGCCATGAGATTTGATGTATCCAGCACAGCGTTGTTATCACGTTTGCAATCTATTAGCAAAGTTATTGCTTCTAAGAATTCATTACCGATCCTGGACAGTTTCCTTTTCAACCTGGAAGGAAATACGCTTACGGTGACAGCTTCCGATGCCGAGACGTCCGGTTGGTGATCCGTAGACGTCATGAATGCCCAAGGTGCCGGACTCTTTGCGGTTTCCGCCAAGATACTGCTCGATCCGCTGAAAGAGCTTCCCGAACAACCGCTTACTTTTGATATCAATGATGAGAATTTGGAGATTTTCATTCATTTCCAGAATGGTAAGTATAATTTTATCGGACAGAAGGGAGATACATATCCGCAGCAGAAACCTCTGAATGATAACGCTATCTCTATCTCGATGGATGCCCAGATGCTGTTAAACGGCATCAGTCGTTCCTTGTTCGCCACGGCCGATGATGAGCTTCGCCCTGTAATGAATGGTGTCTATTTCGATATCCATACGGATGATTTGACGTTCGTGGCATCAGACGGACATAAATTGGTTCGCTTGCGTAACTTGGCGGTGAAATCCCCGGAACGGGCTTCTTTCATTTTGCCGAAGAAGCCGGCTAATTTATTGAAGAATTTGTTGGCGAAGGAGTCGGAGCAAGTATTGATTAAGTTTGATGATAACAATGCGTATATTACTTGCACGAACTTCGAGATGGTTTGTCGTTTGATCGAGGGGCGTTACCCGAACTATAATAGTGTGATTCCTCAAGAAAACCCGTTTAAGGTAACGATCGATCGTATCTCTTTCTTGAATGCTTTAAAGCGTGTTTCTGTCTTTTCTAATCCGGCGAGCAGCTTGGTGAAGTTGCACTTGAAGGATAGCTTGATTACGGTTTCCGCCCAAGATATCGATTTCTCCACTTCTGCGGAAGAGCGTATTGTTTGTCAGTTTGACGGGACGGAGTTAAGCATCGGTTTTAAGGCTACATATCTGATCGAGATCCTTGGAAATATCAGCTCGGAAGAGATTGTATTAGAATTAGCGGACCCTTCACGTGCCGGCTTGATCGTTCCTTCTGAGAATGATGAGGACGAGGACTTGCTCATGTTGCTGATGCCGATGATGTTGAATGACTAATAAATAAATAATGCAGTTAAACTTAAGAACCCGCTGGTCTTTTTTTGATTTAGAGACCACGGGTATAAATATCGTAAAGGACCGTATCGTAGAGATTTCCTACGTGAAGGTCTTCCCAAATGGGAAAGAAGAAACGAAGACACGCCGGATAAATCCCGGTATGCCTATTCCCCCCGAATCTACCGCTATTCATGGCATAACCGATGAAGATGTAAAAGATTGTCCGACCTTTAAGGAGATCGCTAAATCTTTGGCAACCCAGATCGAGGGTTGTGATTTGGCCGGATATAATTCCAACCGTTTTGATATACCCATGCTTGCCGAGGAGTTTCTGCGTGCGGGTGTGGATATCGATTTGAACCGGCGCAAATTTATCGATGTACAGACGATTTTCCATAAGATGGAGCAACGTACGTTATCTGCCGCTTATAAATTCTATTGCAATAAAAGCTTGAGAACGCTCATACGGCTGAGGCTGATACGTTGGCTACATATGAGGTGTTGAAAGCGCAGCTGGATCGCTATCCGGATTTGAAGAATGACGTTGCTTTCCTTTCCCAATATTCCTGCTACTCGAATAATGTGGATTTCGCCGGACGTATGGTTTACAACGATAAAGGCGAGGAGGTTATTAACTTCGGTAAGTATAAAGGCCGTTTGGTAACGGAGATCTTGAAGTCGGATCCGGGTTATTATTCTTGGATCATGAATGGCGATTTCCCGTTGAATACGAAGAAAATGTTGACAGAGATCCGTTTGAGAGACTTTAATTCAAAATAAGGCGATGAATAATTTTGAGTTTTGCAATCCTGTAAAGGTTGTGTTCGGCAAAGGAAGTATTGCCCGTTTGTCTGCGTTACTTCCAGAAGGAAGTAAGGTTCTGGTGGTATACGGTGGCGGTAGCATTAAGAAAAATGGCATTTATGAGCAGGTGACGGCAGCTTTGAAAGACTTCCATACCTATGAGTTTGGTGGTATTGAGGCGAATCCCCGTTATGAGACTTGTATGAAGGCTGTTGAGTTGGTGAAGGGGAGAATATCGATTTCTTGCTGGCGGTAGGCGGCGGATCAGTGATCGACGCTACGAAATTTATCGCTTCGGCTACGTTTTTCGAGGGAGATCCTTGGGATATCTTGTCGAAAGGTGGCGTGATAAAGAAAGCGCTTCCTTTAGGAGTAGTGCTGACTTTGGCCGCTACCGGTTCGGAAATGAATGAACGGGCGGTAATTTCCCGGGAATCTGTCCATGAGAAATTGAATTTCATGTCTCCGTTGGTGTTCCCTAAGTTCGCTATCTTAGATCCGCAGGTAACTTATTCTTTTTACCTGAGCGACAGGTGGCTAACGGTGTCGTTGACTCGTTTATCCATGTGGTCGAGCAATACCTGACTTATCCGGTGAACGCTAAGGTTCAAGATTATTTTGCCGAGGGATTGATGAAGACAATTGTGGAAGAAGGCCGCAAGGTCTTGCAAAATCCGAATGATTATGATATTCGTGCTAATTTGATGTGGGCGGCTACGAATGCCTTGAACTGTTGGATCGGCCAAGGAGTACCGCAAGACTGGTCCTCACACCGTATGGGATATGCATTGACGGCGCAGTTCGGCTTGGATCATGCCCAGACTTTGGCGGTTATCTTGCCGGGTGTCATGACCTATATGCGTAAGGAGAAAGCGGCGAAACTGATCCGGATGGGAGAGGTCATATTTGGTATTACCGAAGGATCTGCCGATGAAAAGGCGCAAAAGTCAATAGAGGCTACGGAAGATTTTTTCCATTTCATGGGATTAAAGACCCGTCTTTCCGACTATGGGATCAAGGAGTCCGACTTGGATGCTTTGGTGGAACCTATCGATCGAATGGGATGGAAACTTGGCGAATATGGCAATATAAACTCAAAAGTAGCCAAAGAGATTCTTTTGTTGAGGTTGTAGAGACGCAACGTGCTACGTCTCTACTGGCAAAGATAAATTGATTCGATATATGATATTGAAAGATAAACATATTATATTAGGGATTACGGGGAGTATAGCCGCATACAAAGCCGCTTATATCATCCGGGGATTGGTGAAAAAAGGAGCCGAGGTACAAGTGGTTATCACGCCGGCGGGAAAAGAGTTTATCACTCCGCTTACGTTATCGACGTTGAGTAGCCACCCTGTAATCTGCGAGTTTTTTTCCAATAGGGATGGTACATGGAATAGTCATGTGGATCTGGGGCTTTGGGCGGATGCCATGTTGATTGCTCCGGCTACCGCTTCCACGATCGGTAAGATGGCGAACGGAATCGCCGATAATATGCTGATAACTACTTATCTTTCTTGTAAAGCCCCTGTATTCGTGGCTCCGGCGATGGATTTGGATATGTTCGCTCATCCGAGTACCCAACAGAATCTGGAGCGCTTGCGTTCATTCGGTAACCGGATTATCGAACCTGCCGAGGGGGAATTGGCGAGCCATTTGGTTGGTAAAGGCCGGATGGAAGAACCCGATAAGATTATCGAGGTTTTGGAAGACTTCTTTTCCGCTCAAAAAGATCTTGAAAAAAAAAAGATCTTAATAACAGCAGGTCCGACATATGAAAAGATAGATCCTGTGCGTTTTATAGGTAACTATTCTTCTGGAAAGATGGGGTTTGCATTGGCGGAAGCGTGTGCGGAGAGAGGGGCGGAGGTGACTTTGGTCGCTGGTCCAGTCTCTTTAAAAACACATCATCCAGCTATTAAACGAATCGATGTTGAGTCTGCCGGGGAAATGTACCAAGCGGCGATGACCGCATTCCCGAGTAGCGATGCTGCCATATTATGTGCCGCTGTCGCCGATTACCGTCCGGAGAATGCTTCCGAGCAGAAGATCAAACGGGAAACGGAGAGAGAGATGACGCTTCATTTGGTTCCGAACCCGGATATCGCCGCCTCTTTGGGTGCGATCAAGCGGGAAGGACAGGTCATGGTGGGGTTCGCCTTGGAGACGAACGACGAGGCTACTCATGCCGAAGGTAAACTGAAGCGGAAGAATCTCGATTTCATCGTCTTGAATTCTTTACGAGACCAAGGTGCCGGTTTCCGTTGCGATACGAATAAGATCACGATCATCGACAATGCCGGAGGAGTAACGAGCTATCCGCTCAAAACGAAGCGGGAGGTAGCCTGTGATATCGTAAATAAGTTGGTAACATTATTGAAATGAGAAAAGTAAGAAGACTGTTTTATCTATTCATGCTTTGCGCCGCTCCTTTTTGGGGAAGGCGCAAGAGTTGAACGCCCGTATCACGGTGAACGGAGACAAAATTGCGACCGCTAACAAGCAAATCTTCACGACCTTGCAGAACTCCTTGACTGAGTTCGTGAATAACCGGAAATGGACGGATGCCACGTTTGCCGTCAATGAGAAGATCGATTGTACGATGACGATTATCGTGAATGAATTGGATGAGACGAACTTCAAGAGCGAGATCCAGATACAAGCCCGCCGTCCGGTCTATAATTCCAGTTATACAACTACTCTTCTGAATTTCAGGGATCAACAGTTGGATTTTGAGTATACGGAGGGCGAGCCGTTGGACTATAACTCAAATACGCTGACCAGCAATCTTACGGCCACTATCGTGTTTTACGTCTATGTGATCTTGGGGCTTGATTTCGATAGTTTCGCTCCGAAAGGTGGAACTACTTATATACAACAAGCCCAGCAAATCGTGAACATGGCCCAGTCTGAGATGTCGTGGACGGGCTGGAAAGCTTTTTGATAGCAACCAGAACCGCCATGCCGTAGCGACGGCTTTGCAAGATAACGCATCCGACGCTTTCCGGGAAATGTGGTACACGTATCACCGGAAAGGACTCGATGAAATGGCAGCAAATCCGGATCGTGGACGTACGACGATCATTAGTGCGCTTCCCGCCTTGCAGGAAGTAAAGAAAGCCCGGCCTACCTCTGTGCTTCTACAAATGTTCGCCGACGCTAAATTAGATGAGATTATCGCGATTTATTCGAAAGCGACCACACAAGAGCGGCAAGAGGGCTATAAGATGCTGTTCGAGATCTATCCGGCACAATCCACTCGCTTGGAAGAGCTTCAAAAACCAGTAAGGTAAAATAGTTATGTTGAAATCCTTATTTATACAGAACTTTGTCTTGATAGACAATTTGGATATCCGCTTTGATAAAGGCTTCTCGGTGATAACGGGTGAGACCGGAGCGGGAAAATCAATTATATTAGGAGCCTTGTCTTTGGTGCTGGGACAGCGTGCGGATGGCAAGAGTATAAAGAAAGGTTCGGATAAATGTGTGATCGAGGCCGTATTTGATGTCTCAAAATATCAGTTGGAGCCTTTCTTCCTAAGTAACGACCTTGAGTACGACGCGGATAGCTGTATCTTGCGTCGGGAACTTTATGCCTCCGGCAAATCCCGTGCCTTCGTCAATGATTCTCCGGTTTCCCGCTTACGATCTTAAAAAGAGTTGGGAAGCCGGCTGATCGATATCCATTCGCAGCACCAGAATCTTTTGTTGGGAGATAACCGGTTTCAGCTGAAAGTAATCGATGTAATGGCCGAAAATGAGATCTTGCTCATTCTTTATAAGAAGGAATTTACCCGTTATCAGGCGTTGCGAAGGGAACTGAAAGATTTGAGGGACAAAGCGGCTCAAAGCAAGCAGGAGGAGGACTATATCCGTTTTCAATTGGAACAATTGGACGAAGCCAACCTTCAACCGGATGAGCAGGATGAGTTGGAGCAAGAGCAAGAAACTCTCTCGCATGCGGAGGAGATCAAAAGCTCTTTATATAAGGTAACCGAACTCTTGGACGGCGAGGAGCAAGGAGCCATCCAAATACTCAAGGAAGCCCTTTCCACCGTGGATTCCTTAGAAAGATATTTCCCGAAAGCCAAGGAGATCTCCGAGCGAATCCGCTCGGCTTATATCGACTTGAATGATCTGGCTTCCGAGACAGACGTTTTAAAGGAAGATGTAGAGTTCAACCCGGAACGATTGGAATGGGTGAATGAACGCTTGAATATCCTTTATACACTTCTGCAAAAACACCGTGTCTCCACCGTGGATGAATTGATTGCTATACGGGATCAATACCAAGAGCAATTGCGTGCGATCGATTCTTTCGATGAGCAAATCGGTTTGTTAGAGAGTCAATTGGATGCCTCGTATAAAGAGTTGCTTCAACAAGCCTCCGTGCTTAGCGAGCAGCGTAAAGTCGCTTCCACGGCGATGGCCTCGCAATTGGTCAAGATGATTATTCCGTTGGGGATGCCGAATACCCGTTTCCGTGTGGACATCCTTCCTCGCAAAGAGCCGGAGAGCGATGGAATGGACGATATCCGATTTATGTTCTCCGCCAATAAGAGCGCGGAATTGCAGCCGGTAGCCCAAACCGCTTCCGGAGGTGAGATCTCCCGGTTGATGCTCTGCATTAAGGCTATGATTGCCGGGTTCACCGCTTTACCTACTATTATCTTTGATGAGGTAGATACGGGGGTATCGGGTGATATCGCCGATAAAATGGGGGATATCATGCAAGAACTCGGAACAAAGATGCAAGTTTTCGCTATCACTCACTTACCTCAGATAGCGGCGAAGGGGCAAGCTCATTATTTTGTTTATAAGAAGGATACCAAAGACCGTACGCTGACCCGTATCAAGCAATTAGAGGGGGGAGGAACGTGTGAACGAGGTGGCCCGTATGTTGAGCGGAGCCTCGTTGACAGAGGCTTCTCTTGCCAATGCGAAAGATTTGTTGGGTATCAAGGATTAAACCTTTCTGAAGTAGGGCAGTCTTAGATAAAAGAACAAACGATTCGCTTTATTATTAACTTAAAATTGAAAAGACATGAAACGATTCAGCTTACTATGTGTGTTGGCTATATTGTGCAGTTTACCCGCTTACAGCCAGTTTTGGATCAGTTTTGGGTGGAATGAACCGCATTGTCAAAATTGTCTTTGGATGGAGCAAGCGATGCATTTGCCCGCTCGCCAAGCAGCGGAATACCATAAGATTATCCATAAGTACGGACAGAAAATAGAGAAGGAGGCCCGCCGTGACTATCGGTATTGGGACCGTGCGGCTCGCCGTATTTACGATTTGCGTATGGAAAGGGATCGTAAGATCCAACGTCTATTGACTCCGGCCCAGTTCAATCTATATGTCCGTTTTGTAAGGGAGCATCCGCAACGTATCCATGATTATCGGGGATGGTATGCGAATCCGAGATATCCGGATCGCCGCCCGTCCCATGACTGCCGTCGATATGAGGATAACTATTGGAATTACCGCTGGGGTACCATTCACCATGACAATCATTGGAGAGACGACCGGCATGACTCAGATAGACATTGGGATCGTGACAACCATCGTCATGACTATCGGAAACCAGCGAAACCGGATAAGCCCAAACCTAAAAAGAATAAGAAGGATCGGGACGATAGAAAAGAACGGTATTATAGTAATGGGCGAAAGGTCTAATAATTCAACCATAGCTTGAAAGAGGCCCATTTTTCTTTGCTGACCAATATTTTCTCTTTATGTTCCGGCTTTATGTGGACAATGACCTTATTCTGAAAATAGGGCTCTATTTTCACGATGGATTCGATATTTATGATCGTCTGCCGGTTCGTCCGGAAAAATTTATCGGGATCTAATTGTTCCATGAGTTTATCCAGCGGGAAATCGATTATGTACTCCTTGTTTTGGCGTGTGACAGCGAAGGTGATCTTGTTTAATGAATAAAAGTGGGCGATATCCTCCACCTGTAAAGTGATCAGTTTCTCGTTGCCGGAAATAAGGAAACGGGTCCTGTATTTCTTGCCGGGATACGTGAGGGAATGGAGTACTTCAATAAATCATTTTGCTCTAAGAGCTTCTGGTTGTACTTAGACGTGACATGCTCGAATTTTTGGATGGCTTCCTCCAATCTCTCTTGTCGTATCGGTTTGAGTAGATAATCAATACTGTTTACCGTAAAGGCCCGGACTGCATATTCATCGTAAGCGGTCGTAAAGATAATGAGACTTGTAGGACAAGCCTGTTCTATAAATAAAAAAGAATTTCCATCCGACAACTGGATATCCAGAAAAACGATATCCGGATGCGGATGGGAAGCGAACCAAGCCACGGATGATTCGATGCTTCCGGGTATCTTGATGATATCCCATTGCGGGCGTAATTTCTTTATCATACCTTCCAGTAACCGGGCGGCCGGTTTCTCATCTTCGATAATGGCTACTTGGATATTATTCATAAATAAGTGGGATTGATACGGTGAATTGGTGATCATTTTTTCGGATCTGGATATCCTGCTTACATAGTAATTGATAACGCTCCGACAAATTCTTTAATCCTTTACCGGATGCGTTTGAGACTTTTTTAGCCGTAATGTATTGCTGACGCATAGATATCGACTGTTCCTTTCAGTATATACCCGTATGGTCATCGGGTTAAAATCGTCGATATAATTATGTTTCACGACATTCTCGGCTAGTAGTTGCAGTGTCAGAGGGGGCAATTGATGGTCAATGACGTTGTCGGGAAGATCGCGTTCCAACGACAAACAATCTCCCAGCCGGACTTGATGGAGGAATATATAGGAATCCAGAAAATCAAGCTCCTCTTTTAAAGAGACGATCTGGCACTGTTGCTGGCGGAGCACGTAACGGTATACCTCGGATAGATGCTGCGTAAACTTGACCGCCGTAGCCGGATCATACTCTATCTCTGCTATCAATGTATTCAAGCTATTGAATAGGAAATGAGGATTTAGCTGGCTTTGGAGAGCGGTATATTTAGCTTGTATAGATTCTGCTTCCAATCTTTGTTTCTCCTTATATAAATTCAATGTATAACGCATCGAATAATTAATCAAGAGAAGGCTGAAAATGATCATCTCCACGAACCAGACGGCTATTACCAAACCGGCCCCTTTTGCCCGGATCACGAAAGGATCGCCAATGCTTGTGATCCATTTCAACGAGATAAACAGGGTACAATTCATAAGTAGCAATAGGATCGCTACCAGCAGATAATGCCATAACATCCGGCTTTTATCGATATAATATAATGGATAGTTGGTAGCCATCCAATGGCTGCTGACCAGTAAACTGAAACCGAACAAGTTGAATACCGCTATCGTGATGGACAAAGCGATCAATGAGATCTTTATATCGGGGATGCGCTCTTGTAGCTCCGTATGATATAACAGCAAGAAATAGGAAAAGACCCCTAATGCCGAAAACAAAAGGATACATGCCGATTTCCCGTATGATATTTCTTTCATGACCTATTCTTTTTTGCGAAGATAATAAATTGCCCGTTCGAAATCCGTCTTCGCCATCTGTGCGTTTAGTTTGGATTGTATATAATTAACCTGAGCTTGCTGATGATATAATTGAGCGTTGATAACCTCGACGATGGAAACATTCCCCTCCTTATAACGCTTCATGGCCATTTGCTCACTTTCGGATGCTTTTTGATAATGAGCTCTCGGTTAGTTCGACTTTATCGATAGCTTGTTTATAGTTGTAATGGGCGGTTTGTATTTCCAGCCGGATCTTATCTTGCGTCTTGCTGAGATTCTGTTGAGCCATATTGATGGCGTACGAGGAAGCGTTGCGGGTACTCTTACGTTTTCCCCATTCGAAGAGCGGGATACTGAGCTTGGCGTAGATCGCATAGTTCGGATCTAGGTCGGATTTGAAGTTATAGCCCGGTGAGGAATAACTTCCATCTACTCCAATATGGAATTAGGGTAAGAAATGGGCATCCGCTATTTTCCGGGATGATTCCTGTAACTCGATCTTGTTTTTGGCGATCCGGTATTCCGGCCTGCTGGTTATCGCGTTATCTATCTCATCCGATAAAGGGATAAATTGTTTGAGGGCGATTACGGAATGATCGATCGGCAAGGTATCGCTCGGGTTTACACCAGCGAAAGAATTAAGGGCCAAACGTGCGATCTCGGCGTTATCACGAGTTTGTAATAACTGGAAATCTGCATCGTTTAGCTTTACCTCCGCCATAAGAAGATCGTTTCGATCGATGTATTCGACTTCTACCCGGTGGCGTACGACGTCCACCAGTTGCTGTATGGATGTACGAAATGCCTGTGCCACGAAAACCAGCTCGTGCTGGGCTACCGCATTCCAATAGTAGATATCGGCGTCGTGTAGGGTATTGCTTTTTATACGATCGGATTCATTGGATGCCAACTCTTTTTCTTGCCGTGCTTTTTGGTAGTTGGCACGAATGCCGCCTCCGGTATAAATCGGTTGCGAGAGGGAGAGAGTCGCCCCATATTTCAGATCTTTACCTTGAAAATAAAGGGGGGAATTCATAGATGGCAAATCAATCGATAATTCTAGCGGATTACCGGTATAATTGAAATTACCTTCCGCCGAGAGTTTCGGTTTGAAATCCGCACGGGCCGATTTGATCATTTCCTGTTTCATGGCCTCGTTGTATCCCGCTGCTTTCAAGTCTTGGTTGTATTCCAAGACTTTTTCCCTATATTGCGCTTGATAATCGCTGTTTTGTGCGATTAACGGGAAGGATAGGAAGGATAAGAGACCGCTGATAATATATACTTTGTCCATTTTTATCGTTTATTTGTGAGGTGAATGAATCCGGTAAAACAATGCGTATAACGTCGGGGTTACGAATAACGTAAGTAAGGTGGCGAAGGTGAGTCCGAAGATAATAGTCGCCGCCATTCCACCGAACGCTACGTCGAAAAGTAAAGGCACCATTCCTAAAATAGTCGTGGTTGCCGCCATCAAGACCGGGCGAGTCCTTGAGATGGTTGCCTCTATGATCGAGTCGTATGGAGAGATACCGTTACGACGTTGCGTGTTAATCTCGTCTAATAATACGATTACGTTTTTGATAATCATACCCAAGAGCCCCAACCATCCGGCGATCGGGAAAAAGCCGAAATCGAACCCGGTAAGTAACATACCGATCGCTACCCCGATTAAGGAGAGAGGGAGCACGCAAAGGATGATTATCGGTTGACGGAAATTGGAGAATAAAGCGACCAATATAACAACCAACATCAAGAAAGCCAGCGGGAAGAATTTGACAAGGGCTTGCAATCCCTCTGTCTGGTCTTTATATTGTGAATCCCAGAAGAAGCTATATCCTTGGGGCAGGTTCATTTTCTCGATCTCTTCCCGAATCTCACCGTGTACCTCAGACATGGTGTAATCGTTTTTCACGCCACACATCGCTGCCATAGACAATTGCCGGTTGTAGGTCTTGATCTGCGGATATTCCCATGCGGAGGTTACCTGTCGGGTTACTTGTGACAAGGGTGCGGATTTCTCTCCGTTCCACACCGAGAAATCACCTAATGAACGGGGATCGTCGATTCCGCTCTTCTCCGATTTCAATAAGACCGGGACTTTCTTTTCCTCATCCCGGTAAATCCCGATAACCGTACCTTCCTCGATGGATTTGACGGATTCCATCAAATTAGCCTTGGTGATACCTAAGAAACCGGCTTTTACCGGATCATATACCGGGCGTATCATATAGGTCATATTACCCCATTCATTCCGGGCATCGGTTACTTTCGGGTTCCTTCGCATAATGTCGATAGCTACTCCGGTCAAAGAGTCCAATACCGCCGGGTCCGGTCCGAGGAAACGGGCTTCTATCAAGGCTTCCGTAAGCGGGCTTAACTCAAACTTGTTCACATTGATGAGCGGTTCCGGATATTTTAAGCGAATTGAGTCTTGTAGCAAGGCATGCAATTCCCGGCCTCTCCGGATGTCTTGCATTTTACCAATAATTGAGCATAGTTTGGTTGGGGACCGAAGCTAACGTTCGATAGATAATAACGGGGCGGTGTCCGTCCGATATAAGTCGAAACCATTTCCGTCTGCGAATATTCTTGGATGGATTCGACCATATCGGTAGCGTATCGATCGGTTTCCTCGATGGCTGTACCTTCCGGTAGCCACATATCTAAAGTGAAATACTGCTTATCGAGCGAGGGCACGAACACTTTCGGGATAAACTGGAAACTCCATGCGGAGATAACCAATAGAACGGATAAGATACCTACTGTAGCGTATCGGTATTTGATGACAAGACGTAGGGAAGACCGAAAATAATCATAGTATTTTCCAGAGAATAATTCCCCTGTTAACTCGTCCGGTCTGGGGCGCCGTACAAACTCTTGGATGAAGAATGGGGTTTGCGTAAGCGCAAACACCCAGCTGAACATCAAGGATACTCCGATCACGATCACTAAGGATGAAAGTAATTCGCCCGTGATATGCGGTGAATAATAAATGGGCAAGAACGTGAGGATCGCGATAGCCGTAGCCGCCAGTAGAGGCAAGGCGGTGGATGAGCAAGCCCTCATGATTGCGATACGTTTGCGCATGCCTCGTTGCATATTTACCAAGGCAGAGTCCGATACTACGATGGCGTTATCTACCAATATACCCATCGCAATGATGATAGCGGCAAGAGACATTCGTTGCAAAGCGATCCCGTTGGCGAACATGACAATTAAAGTGGCGAAGATAGAGAAAACCAATCCGCTACCGATCAAAAGGCCGTTTTTGAAACCGATAAAGAACAATAAGATCGCTACTACGGTCACGACGGAGATGATCAAGTTCAAGATAAATCCTTGGTTGGCCACGGCGGACTCATACCCTTGGTCGTATATGGAGGTGAGCTCAAAACCCTTGGGCATGGTCTCCGAAAATGATTGAATACGCTTTTTCACGGCCTTGGCCATATCGACCACGTTCCCGGTCGGTACGGTAGAGATAGCGATACCGACCGCTTACTTGTTATTGATGCGCATGAAGTTTTGGGGCGGAGTCTGGTAACTCTCCTCAATACGGGCGATATCGCCTAGCCGGAAATGTTCGCCGGAATGAGATACGATCGTAAGGTTACGGATATCATCCAATGAGTAAAATTACCGGTGGATTCGATACGTATGCGAGTCTCCCCTGTTGCGAATACTCCCGGCGTCTACCATTTTATTCTGTCCGTCGAACGCCCGTTTGATATCAGCTGTCGTAATACCCCGATTGGATAAGATCGTGGGGTTTATCCGGATATCGATTACGGGAGTTTGTATGCCGTAGATCTCTACCTTTGCCACGTCTTTTACTTTCAGTAAATCATCTTTGATCAGTTTGGCTTGATCCTCCAGTTCCCGGTAGGTATAAGATTCTCCGGTCAATCCGTAGAAAACACCCAATACATCGCCAAAATCATCATTGACGATGGAGGTTCCCGCTCCGGAAGGTAATTTGCCTTGTACGTCGTTTACCTTTCGGCGTAGTTTATCCGATAACTGCTGCATCTCGTCGGCCCGGATTTCCTTTTTCACGTAGACCGTGATCTTGGAAAGTCCAGCCCGGTTCTCTGTCTTCAGATAGTATAACTCGCCTAAGGATTGAATGGCTTCTTCCAGTACATCCGTCACTTGGAACTGAACTTCCGAGGGGGAGGCGCCGGGATAAGGGGGTAAGTACCAAGGCTTGCTTGATCGTAAACGGGGCATCTTCCAGTTTTCCCATCTTTGCGTAAGAGAACAGCCCCCTGCCAAGATTAGGACTAGCAGGAGCCATGTAACCGCTTTGTTTTTCAGGAAATATTTGATGAATTTTTGCATCTTACTTATTTTTGGATGGTTACGGTACTATTTTCGGAAAGGAAACGTTGCCTTGTCAATACGACAAGGTCATTTTCCGTGATTCCTTCCACGATCTCTATCTGGTTATTTCTTTGCTCACCGAGTTTGACGGGAACGGAGTTTACCTTGTCTCCTTTAACCACCCATACATAATCTCCTTTTTGGGGGCGGTGACAGATAGCCGTTAAGGGAAGCCATAGATTTTGAGACCGCTCTTCTTTGGGTAGGTCGATCGAGAGGATTCCACTCATTCCACCCAGCCATTCCATATCTGGATTTGGGACAATGGCGGTCAGCAGATAAGAGAGGTTATTGTTTGTCGTACTTTTAGACACATATAAATCGGAAGGGGTGATTGTCCGTTCGGGAGCCGTATCGAAATGGATTTCTATTTGACATAGCTTCTGTTTTTCTTTATCATATAAGTGTAAGGCGACTTCCTCTGGTATATAGGTCTCGATCTTGAGCCTGTCCAGTTCTATGAAGGTAAGGATCGGCTCGGTCGCTTTCACGTCTTGGAAAGGTTCGATATGGATATTTTGGATATATCCGTCGTAAGGGGCGGACAGATGGTGTCGCTTAAGGCGTTGACGGCGGTCTCGTAATTGGATTTGGCGACAAGGAAATCTGCTTTCGCTCTTTCGTAGTTACTTCCGGAGATGTTATTCTTTTTGTAAAGGGCCTCGATCCGTTTATACTCTTGGTTGGTTTGCGAGTAGAGCGCCTCTGTTTGCTGCTTGCGAATCAAGAAGTCACGGTTATCGATCAAGAGGATTGTGCTGCCTTTGGAGAACGCTTGTCCGGGCCGTAAGTCGAAATTCAAGACGGGGCCATTGATGCGGAAAGAGAGGACTGTCTCATTATAGGGTCTTGATAGAAAGGTGTATTCACGACTTCTGCCGGTCTCTGTCTTTTTTATTGGAGAGATCACCTCGACAGGTAAGTTCGTGCCTTTGGACTTTGTGTTCTTTTGGCATGCCGATAAAAGGATGCCCAGAAGCAGGATATATGAAATTCTTCTCATAAGATATACCTAGTTATTTATTACCGGGCAAAAATAGAGGCAATGGGTGAAGGAATAAGGCGGATTTTTACTGAACCGGAAGATACCGTCGCTTAACTGGAAAATAGACCGGCCCAACCTTAATTTATAACGAGGCGGACGATGGATGCCTTACACCGTGTATCACTATAGGCAATGCCCACTGCAACGCCTGTGCAGAGACAATTAGAACCGGTGATACGGTGAGTAAGCTTCCGCAGTTCCGCTTTTTATGTACTTTTGCCGGCAAAAAAGGAGAAAGTAATGACATTGCCTTCAGAAGAACATATATTCCAGTATCCGGGACAAGGGCGGATCGAGGTGATTTGCGGTTCCATGTTTTCCGGTAAGACGGAGGAGCTTATCCGCCGTTTGAAGCGGGCTGAATTCGCCAAGCAGCGGGTGGAGATTTTCAAGCCTGCGATCGATACCCGCTATTCGCAGGATAACGTGGTCTCGCACGATAGTAATTCGATTCCTTCTACTCCGGTGGATTCTTCCTCCAGTATCCTATTGTTCACTTCCGAGATCGATGTGGTGGGGATAGACGAGGCCCAGTTTTTCGACGAGGGATTGGTAAACGTATGCAATCAATTGGCCGCTAACGGTATCCGGGTGATCGTGGCTGGGTTGGACATGGACTATAAGGGAGTTCCTTTCGGTCCTATGCCGGAGCTATGCGCTATCGCTGATGAGGTGACGAAAGTGCATGCCATCTGCGTGAAATGCGGACGTTTGGCTTACGTATCCCATCGTATCGTGGGAAATGATAAACGGGTCTTCTTAGGGGAACAATCCGAATACGAGCCTTTATGCCGGGAATGTTATGCGAAGGCTGAAGGTTTGAAGAATTGATTATTTATCCCTACATTTGTGAAATTAATAGTTTTGCGTTATATAAAGTATGAAAGAAAACGAGATGGTGTTCGACATTCGTGCCGTGATTGAGGCTATACAGGCTGATAAGGAGGTAGATAAGATCCTTGTGAAAAGGGATTTACAAGGGATCTATCCAAAGAGTTATTTGAGGTACTGAGAGGCCGTGAGATACCGGTACAACGTGTTCCGGCTGAACGCTTGGATCGTTTGACTCGAAAGAATCATCAGGGGGTGATCGCTTTTATGTCGGCGGTTACCTACCAGAGCTTGGAAGATATCATTCCTTTTGTGTATGAGCAAGGAAAAGATCCTTTCATCGTATTGCTGGATGGGGTTACGGACGTGCGTAATTTCGGCGCTATTGCCCGTACCTGCGAGTGTGCGGGAGTCGATGCGATCGTGATTCCGGCAAAAGGAAGCGTTTCGGTGAACGCCGACGCGATCAAGACCTCTGCCGGCGCCTTGCATGTATTGCCGGTTTGTAAGGAGAAGAGTATCAACCAAGCGATCCGTTTCTTGCAGCAAAGCGGGGTGAAGGTATTTGCCGCCAGCGAGAAAGCGGCGGAGAATTATACGGCGGTGAAGTATGAAGGACCGGTAGCGATCGTGATGGGAGCGGAAGATACGGGTGTGTCTCAGGAGAACTTGCGCATCTGCGATAATATGGTAAAGATTCCGCAATTCGGAACGATCGGCTCCTTGAATGTATCTGTAGCCACTTCTATTTTGGTGTACGAAGTGGTTCGCCAACGTATGAACGAGCAACAATAATAATATGTATATAAACTAAAGAAGAAAATGAAGAAAGTTATCGCTACAAAAAACGCTCCCGCCGCTATCGGTCCGTATAGCCAAGCGGTGCAAGTAGGTAATATGCTGTTCGCTTCCGGACAGCTGGGTATCGATCCTGCTACGGGACTTTTCGTTGAGGGATCCGTAAAGGAACAAACCGCCCAAGCGTTCAAGAATGTTCACGCAATCTTGGCAGAGGCTGGTTATAGCATCAATGATGTCGTAAAACAACCGTGTTTTTAGCGGATATGGGCGACTTCGCCGTTATGAACGAGGTATACGCCTCTCAATTCGAAGGCGCATTTCCCGCACGTTCAGCGGTAGCCGTTAAGACACTGCCGAAGAATGGTTTGGTAGAGATCGAGGTGATCGCCGTGAAAGAATAATCATAAGGAATAACAAGAGTAGTCTCATCGCTTGTCGAGACTACTCTCGTTATCCATCAAGACTACTCCCGTGATACGATGCGATTACTCTCGTAATTCATCGATACAGCTAATCTCAAAAGTCTATTATCTTCTTTTTTTCTGGGAGCGGGATTCGTACCACCATTCCGACCGAATAATTTCTCAATCAAATCCTTTCGTCCCATCTTTTGCAATACTTGCATGATCTGACGGCGTGACTCGGGTTTATACCAGAAGAAGAACTGGCGTTGTGCCAACTTCTGTTCTTTTGAGCGGGCCGTATATACTTTCTCCAACGTATAAGGATGATATCCAGTATAATACATCTCCGTAGCCAATGTCATCGGCGTAGGCGTGAAGTCTTGTACTTGTTCCAACTGGAAATGCAAGCTCTTGGTGATCACCGCCAGCTCCGCCATATCCGCCTCGGTACATCCCGGATGGCTGGAAATGAAATAGGGGATGAGTTGCTGGTTCAACCCGTATTGCCGGTTTACCTTATCGAATATCTTCTTGAACTGTCCGAATTGCGAGAAAGACGGTTTACGCATTTGTTTCAACACCTCGTCTTGCGTATGCTCCGGGGCCACTTTCAAACGGCCGGATACGTGGCGGGCGATTAATTCCTCGGTATAGGTTTGAGCTGCCTTGTTTAAAGACTCATCCGCATAACGGTGCAATAACAGGTCATAGCGTACGCCGCTTCCGATAAACGACTTCTTGATCCCGGGAAGTCTATCTACCGCTTTGTAGATATCCAGTAGCGGCGTATGGTCCGCGTTCAAGTTCTTGCAAACGACGGGGGAGATGCAAGACGGTTTCTTGCATTTGGCGCAAATCCGCTCATCTTTCCCCTTCATACGGTACATATTGGCGGAAGGGCCTCCCAAATCGCTTAGATATCCCTTGAAATCCGGCATTTCGGTAATCGCTTTCACTTCCTTCAAGATCGATTCCTTGCTTCGGGAGGCGATGAACTTCCCTTGATGCGCCGATATGGTACAGAACGCGCATCCTCCGAAACAACCCCGGTGGATATTCACCGAGAACTTGATCATCTCGAAAGCCGGTATCACTTTCCCTTTGTATTTGGGATGCGGCAAGCGGGTATAGGGAAGGTCGTAGGAAGCATCTATCTCCGCTTCCGTCATTGGAGGGAAGGGAGGATTCACTACGATCACCTGTTTTCCTACCTTTTGCAAGATACGTGAGGCATTGTATTTGTTGGATTCCTCTTCTATATACCGGAAATTCTTCGCTTGTTTCAATTTATCTTTTAGGCATTCCTCATGTGAGAAGAGCACGATATCGTCGTCTTTCGCATCCTCTTTGTCTGCCAGATAAACCGTTTGGCGGATGTTCTTGATCTCGTTGAAAGGAATGCCGGACTTTAGGCGGCGCACCAATTCCTTGATCGGCTTCTCGCCCATGCCGTAAATCAATAAATCGGCCGGGCTACTGGCAAGGATTCCCGGTAATAGCTTATCTTGCCAATAATCGTAATGCGTAAGCCGGCGTAATGAGGCCTCGATGCTACCCAATACGACGGGGACATCCGGATACAATTCTTTCAGTATTTTAGTATAGACGATGCTCGGATAGTCCGGACGCATTCCCGGACGTTGGTCCGGCGTATAGGCATCGTCGCTGCGTAATCGCTTATTGGCAGTATAATGGTTGATCATTGAATCCATGGCACCGGCGGATACACCGAAGAAAAGCCGGGGAACGCCGAGCTTCTTGAAATCCCGGTAATCTCCCCGCCAATCCGGTTGCGGTACGATCGCTACCCGTAATCCTTCCGCTTCCAATACACGACCGATCACGGCCGCCCCGAAAGAGGGGTGATCCACATAGGCGTCTCCCGAGAAAAGGATCACGTCGAGGTAATCCCATCCCCGTGCCTCGACTTCTTTCTTCGTCGTGGGCAACCAATTGTCTAGTTTAAATGTTTTCATAATACAAAGGTACGTGATAATCTTGGAATAATCATAGAGACGCTATTCATAACTTTTATTTATGGGGGATTCGTTTTTATGATTAGGACAAGAGTTCTCAATCTCGTATCTTTGTGTCGAAAAGAAAAATAAACATTTAAAAACAAGGTTTCTTATGAAAACACTCACAGACGAGAAGCTGACGATTGTCGGCGCAGCAGGTATGATCGGTTCTAATATGGCACAGACCGCTATTATGATGGGACTAACTTCTAACATTTGTTTGTACGACCCTTACGCACCGGGTTTGGAGGGAGTCGCCGAGGAATTATTCCATTGTGGTTTCGAGGGTGTAAACATCACTTTTACCTCAGACATCAAGGAGGCTTTGACGGGCGCTAAATATATCGTTAACTCCGGTGGTGCCGCAAGAAAGGCAGGTATGACCCGTGAGGATCTCCTAAAAGGAAACGCCGCTATCGCCGAGGAGTTCGGCAAGAACGTAAAGGCTTATTGCCCGGACGTAAAGCATATCGTGGTTATTTTTAACCCGGCGGATATTACCGGTTTGATTACCTTATTGTATTCCGGCTTGAAACCTTCTCAGGTTACGACGTTGGCCGCATTGGATTCAACTCGTTTACGCAGTGAGTTGGCAAAACATTTCGGTATCTCTATGGATCAGGTTGAGAATTGTCGTACGTATGGCGGTCATGGCGAGCAAATGGCTGTTTTCGCCTCTACCGCTAAGGTGGATGGCAAGCCTTTGACGGAACTTATCGGTACGGATGCCTTGACGAAAGATCAATGGGCGGAGATACAAACCAAGGTTACGAAGGGCGGCGCTAACATTATCGCTTTGCGGGGCCGTTCTTCCTTCCAAAGCCCGTCATATGTATCTATCGAGATGATCGCAGCTGCGATGGGTGGTAAACCGTTCCGTTGGCCGGCTGGCGCTTATGTATCAAACGGAAAGTTCGATCATATCATGATGGCTTGGGAGACCTCAATTACGAAAGACGGCGTAGCGTTGAAAGAGGTGCACGGTACACCGGAAGAAGAGGCTGCCTTGGAGAAGAGCTACAAGCACCTTTGCGCTTTACGTGACGAGGTGATCGCTATGGGCGTGCTTCCCGCTATTTCCGAATGGCATAAATTGAATCCGAATATCAAATGATCGAATAACAAGTCATTTAGATTTTCACGGATATATGAAATCCCCGCTTAGATGGCTTCGTGCCGGAAAGCGGGGATTCTTGTTTTATTTTATCTTTAGTCCGGGGATCAGGGGCGTGCTATCTACCAGCTCCAACTCTTGCACCATCTGTAATGTTCCTTGTTTGTATTTCTGGAAATGGGGCGTTTGGATATGGCTTTTATAAGCGTCTTGATCCGCGTAAATCTCTAGGATGGTTACTTTATTTGGATGTTCTTTCTCCGATACGGCATACAGTGTAAGAACACCCGGCTCTAGACGCATGGAAGCCTCGATCTCTTCTTCCAGAAAGGCGTTATAACGCTCCAACTGGGCGGGATCGACCGTGATCTTGGATAGGCGGACTAAGTTCTTCTTTGGGGCGGGCTGAGAGGATTCCTTAATGATTTTCAACGCTTTGATAGCGGAAGGGAAGCCGATATAAGGAAGACATTGTATAACCGCCGCCGTTAAGGTCTCCTTGCTATTGCCGGCCAGTAAGTTCCCTTCGAGATGCGAGTGTAGTTGGCTTTCGGCTTCAAGGGTCGTTAGTATGCAATAAGCCAGTAACTCCCGGGTTTTCAGGTCTAGCCCGTTGCGAGTATAGATATCTCCGAAGCAGAATTCGGTGAGGAATCGCTCTACTTCCGGACCCATATTTCCCGGGACGTTCCTCATGGCCTCTTTGATTCCCTCGCCGTAAAGCCGGCTTTGTATGGCTTGTCCTTTCTCGTGGCGATCTTCTTCCGTAACGGTAGCTTGTCTCTCCAGAGGCAAAGCGATGCCTTGTTGCTTAAAGACTTCGTTGATGGTATTTAAGGCATTCAATGTCTTCGGGAAACCGATGAACGGAGCGCATAGATATATCGCCTCCCGTAGCTCGATGGGAGTGACGCCTACGTTTAGCGCCGCTTTGGCGTGGGCGTTCAGTTGGGGCAAGGTTTGCATCGTGGCTAATACGGTGCAAGTGATAAGCTCCCGGGTCTTTTTATCAAGATCTCCTGTGCGGAATACCTCCCCGAAGATGAATTTCTGGAGAATGTCCATCATTTCCGGATCTGTTCCTTGTCCGGTCAATGCCTCGCCTCCGAATAGCTCGGTGTAATTCTTTTTACAGCGTTCGATTCTGTCCATATTTTGTTCTGTTTTAGAAGTTGGGATATCTTGTGCGAAGGCTGGTATGAAGCCTAGCAGGAAGAGTGCGATTGCTTTTGTTTTCATAAGGATATCATTATTGTTTAACATTACAAAGATATTCGGATTTATCTCAGGCGCATGTATACATATTACGGATCTTTGTATCAAAATTACCGTTCGTAAACGGAGCTGATCCGGATGACAGCCGGGGTTGGGCAAACGAATAAAGCGCCTGCGATTCCCTCGCGGGAGACACAGACGCTTTCGTTCAAATAAATATTCTTATAAAGTACGATCCGGATATAAGGCTTTCCACCATTCCGGCTCGTCTTTCAGCCATTTGGCGAACCATGCGTAGATGGTATTTTGCCAGCCTATACGTTTCTGATAGCCTACGATACCATGATTCTCGCCATCCACCTGCACGAATTCCACGGTTTTCCTAGTATCTTCAAGGCGGCGAACATTTGGATACTTTCCCCGATGGGTACGTTCGTATCGGCGTTGCCGTGAAGCAACAGGAGCGGGGTCTTGATCTTATCGGCGTTGAACAACGGGCTTTGCTTAGTAAAGAACTCCGGGGCGTTCCAAGGATAAGTGCCGGCATTCGCTACGGAGCAATAGCCATATCCCCAATAACCTTCTCCCCAATAGCTACTCAACGCGCTGATACCGGCATGGCTGATAGCGGCGGCGAAAATGTCCGTACGGGTTTGTAGGTATTGTGTCATGAATCCGCCGTAGCTGGCACCGATGCAACCGATCTTCTTCTCGTTCACGAACGAATGCTCCTTGCAGAACAGCTTGGTGCCTTGGATGATCTCATCGGCGGTCTTCAGGCCCCATGCGTTCACATGGCGGGCGGCGAATTCCTGTCCGAAGCCCGTTGTTCCACTCGGATTCAAGGTGTAGACCACGTATCCGAGAGCGGCGTACATATGCATGGAATAACGCATCTCCAGCGCACGGTTCGTCGGGGAAGTACCGCCATAGTAATAAACGATCATCGGATATTTCTTATTCGGATCGAAATGAGGCGGCAGGTAATAACGACCTTGGATCGTCGTACCGTCATCCGACTTGAAGTTCCAGTCGTGTACCTCGCCTAAGGCGATATCTTTTAATTTATCTTGCGAGAGATCATACACCAAGCGGTTCTTTCCACCTTTCAGGTCGTAAGCGTAAAGGCGGTTGGCGTTGGACGCGCTCTGTCCGTAATAGAAGAGAACCGGAGCGTTGTCGGCCAACGCATACGACATGATAATATCCTCGGAGGCGGCTACTTGCTTGATCTTCCCGTTTGCCGGGTCGCACGTATAGATCCGTTGGTAATCCTCATCCTCACAGAGGATATAGATTTGCCCGTTGAAGCGGTTCCATACGGCATCGATCACGTTCGGATTGAAATCCTTGGTGAGAGGGGAGGCTTTACGGCTTGCCAGATCGTATAGGAATAACTGTCCGTCGTACGAGTTGGAGATCTGTCCTTGCTTGATATTTTGTCCGATCCCGTCGAAAGCGTCGCCCGCCCCGGCTACCAATAACTGTTTACCGTCGGGCGAGAAAGCGGCTTGGTTTACGTACGGGGCTTTCTCCCAGATCGTATCGATCGCCATGGTCTGCAAATCCAATTTATAAAGGGAGTTGCGGGAGTGCGGCAAGGAGGTGTACACCCGGTCGCTGGTACTGAACAATAGATAGCGGCTATCAGCGCTGATATCATTGATATAAGTGTCTGTATGCCCGAAAGTAAGTTGCTCGTACAAACCTGTTTTTAAGTCATACCGCCAGATAAAGGAGCGGTCACGGAAACCCGGGATGCGGTCTGCTGGCTCTAATACACGGATCAAGTCCGTCCCTTCCTTGGGACCTTCCTCTTCTACGGTATAGAGAAGCGTGGACTCATCGGGGGTGAATACGAACCGCCCTTTCGGAAGGTTCGGGACTAATACCGTTTGTTGGTAGGTAGACGGATCTACGGTTACCAACTCCGTACCGTCCAGACCGGTGCGGGTGTAATACAATCGGTTGCTTTTAGGCATCCATTTGGCGGTTGTCAAGAAACCTTCGTCTTGCAATAAGACCCGTCCCGTAGCGGCATCCATCAATTGCCCGTACGATTCGCTCTTGCCCTCCGGGAATCGATTGACGTATTTTACCAAGGCATACTTCCCGTTCGGGGAGACACTTACGCCTTGGAAATCCTTTCCTTCTAGGATATTCAGAAGGGTGTAGCGTTTCTCCGGGTTCAAGGAAGCTACGACTTTCGCTTCCGCCTCGCTTTTGAAAGTAGCCTTTAGGCTGGGAGGACAAGTGTCTGTTTCCGCTGTCAGGTATTTAACGACTACTTGATAGCGGCGGGGTTCCATCACCAACTCGGAAGAGGCTCCGACCGGTTTATCATTGACGAATACTTCGAACGCCCCGGGACCCGATATATCGAGCGTGCCTTTTACGTATCGGTCGCTGTTCAAGAAGAAAGAGAATAGATGCAGGGCATATCCTTTTCGCGGGGCAGCGAAGGTGATTGCGCCTGCCGTGTCAGCGTCGAGTACCGTGGCGTTCGCAAGCGTTTGCTCGAACGGTAAGGTCGCTTTTAATAGATTCTTCGCCTCGAAAGGCTTGCCGTTTACGTTGAGGCTGTCCGCTAGGATCGGCTTGTTGACCGTGAACGGGCCTGCGTGCTGGAATTGCGTTACTTTCACGTCTTCCATGGCGTAAAGCGAAAGGGCGGAAAGAAGCAATGCCGGAATTAAGTTAGTTTTTCTGTCCATATATAATTAGTTTAGGATAAACGTTTTCCGCAAACGATGTAAAGCTGTTCGGTATCCTCTACGACGAGCGGAAGAAGATAAGGCTCCATCAATGCCGCCACCTCTCGGGCCGGGGGCAAGGGCAGCGATAATCGATCGGCGTGCCGATGGTGGTGCGTATTGATCTTTCCTTGCTCTCGCTGTGGCAGATAACCAATTTACCGCCGGGCGCGAGCAAGCCGCTCATATGCTCGATCAACCGTTCCGGCCGCATGAAATGCGGGTAAGCGCTATATAGGATAATATAGTCGAATCCTTTCCCCTCGTAGCTCATAGCGTCCTCTTGGAGGAACTCGATGAGCGGATGATCCGGATATTTCATGCGTGCTTTCTCGATCATTTGGCCCGCTATATCGATAGCTACGATTTGGCGGGGTTCGTACGGCAGCAGGTAACTTTCCAATATCCCCGTGCCGCAACCGACATCGAGGATGCGGGCGTTCTGCCGCAGGTTGGTACGATCCAATATCGTCCGGATCTTTCCCGGATCATGTACGCAGACAGCGTCCCAGCGTTCCGCCATCGTATCAAAAAAAGTCTCTATTTGATTCATGATAATTGTCCTTCCCATAGAAAACAATCGCTGAACAGGGATTGTTCCTTGAAATGGGTTGGTTTTTCGAACAAACCGAACACGGACGATCCGGAGCCGGACATGGCGGCATATAAGGCGCCTCCCTCGTATAAGGTATCCTTGATCCGCTCGATCACGGGATGTCTCGGGAATACGCTTCGCTCGAAATCGTTCACTATCCGCTCTTTCCATTCGGATACCGGTAGCCGGATGATCTCTTTCAAGGAGGTCTCGGGCGCGGCGGGTGTTACCATTGAATAGGCTTCGGGGGTGGAGACGGCTACATCCGGTTTTACCAAGCATAGATAATAATCCTTCAAGGACAAGTCCACGGGCTCGAATTGGTTTCCCGTGCCGGTCGCGAATACCGGCGTGTTACGGATAAAAAACGGGCAATCGGCTCCGATGGTGGACGCTATCGCCTCCAACTCATCCGGGTGAATATCCAAACCGCAGAAATCATTGACCAGCTTCAACATAAAAGCGGCATCGGCGGAACCTCCTCCAAGCCCGGCGCCAAAAGGTATCGCTTTCAACAAATGGATCTCTAGCGGGGGAATCTCGTATCTCGTCTTTAGGGCGTTCAGTGCTTTTATGACGAGGTTCTTCTCTTGGGGAGCGTCTACCGGAATTCCGGTTTGCGTGAAACAGGTCCGATCCGAGGCGACGATCTCGAGGGCATCCTTCACGGGGATCGGATAGAAGATGGTCTCTATATTATGATAACCGTCCGGACGTTTGCTTACCACGTTCAGACCTAGGTTTATCTTTGCGTTCGGGAAACAGATCATAGTATTTAATGTTTGTTTTATGTGATACGCAAAGATAATGTTTACCGATTAGAATTACCTTAGATTTGATGGGCAAATAGGATAATCACACCAAAATTTCCCTATAAGTGTCATACCGCCAGCGACCTGTTTCTCCATATCCATTAGGATGCCCATAATTAAATGCCTGCTTAAAAGAAAATCCCTCCGACCCGCCCTCATTCTCTTTATAGTCAGTATGCGGTAGTAACAATGCAACCTGTGGCTTGAGCTTGTAACAATACTGAGCATTACGATTCTTTTTGCGCTATGCTCCGCTCTCGCTTCCATTCGCAGTAGGTTCGACAATTCATTCTCAATTGCCAGAGATATACTCGCCCTATTTAAAAAGAACTACCTGAATTATGCTTTATATCAGTTCCGTCAACCAATTTAGCTGTTGGATCTTCACGTCCAATTCACGTAATTGCTTGGAATATGAATCTATTTCTTTTTGTAAATCTGCCACATTTATTGTGCGGACATAACGGATTTCATTTGCCGAATAACGTTCTAAACTGCCCGTTGCCGATTGCGTGACGGAACGAAGGACGGAGATGCGCAATGCTAAGATATCTTTCTTTGCGATCATTTCCGTAAGGCTTGTACCTTCTGCAAGGGTAGCCATGTTGGTTCGGTTGATTCTGAAAATCAGTGTTTCCAAATCATTCAGATTATTATTCAACTCATCCATAAGCCCCCGTGGATCTTCTGCGGGCTCTTCACCTTCTTGAATCCGGGCATTGTTTTTAGCCGGACTTCCAGTTGTGATATTCTTTTTTGTAAATCAGCTCGTAAGCTGAGAGCTTCTGCTAATTTCATAATTCGGTATGTTTTTAATGTTTGCTGTTCTTGCTCTTTTGGAATTGCATACCCGATCATGAAGAGGGCTGCTTCCAGAGAACGCATGTCTTTAAATTGGCATTCTGGGAAGTTTAATACTTCTTTTAATAGCCAATTGGCTTTAAGGTTGCATTCAATATGGATTTTTCCTCGATCAAGTTTAGAAAATTTGTAAATGTCGCTGTTAGGATTCCGATTAACCTCCGGATTTCGGGCATCACCATAGGCGAATTTTAATGAAGAAGGGACACCGCCTTGTTTCTGCTCTATACAATATAGTTTCACCAAATAGCATAAAGCGGCTCCTACACGACTATCGTAGATGATAAAATCATTTATATATAAAGAATAAATCTTGGTGAATCCTGAGTTCATAATAATTATCTCATCCTTTATATCTAAAGAGTCACGGGTTAAGACCTCTTCTGCCTTCATTAGATAATTCACAAGGTTGGTTTGTGCCTTGATCCTTTCTTGATTTTCCCGTATAACGCCTCCCCATTTTAATATATCGAGGCAAGCATCTTGGCAAGCTTCGTTGTCATTATTTCGGATACTCGCTTTAAGTCGTTTGGCATAACTTTCCAATAAGGCATTGTTTTCCTCCCAATTTAGACCTCCCCATTTATATTTGTGGCAAGCATCATAAAAAGAGGTACATTGCCATTCCTCCTTCTCTTTCTGATTGTAATATGAATGGGTGAAATTAGATAGTTTATCACGAAGCCACTGGATAAATCCAGATACATACTGATCGTTTAGGAATTGTTCTTTTGTCATAACAACAGATTTTGTGTAAAAATAAATATTTTATTGTACATAATAATGTTGTAAGTATATTTTGAGTTTAATTTTAGTTTTCTTCTTGCGGGCATAGCTGTAGGCATCACGCATAAAAGAGTAGGTTTGACGTTTTGACATTCTGTAATCTAAACTCCCGGAGAAGCGTTTTTTCCGGGCTAAGGTACGCCTTGCTTCCGAAAATGGCATAGAATAATAGCATCTGGTTGTCTTGTAGTGTTTTTATGGAAATAGGCCTTTTTATTCTAGCGAGATTAATTCATCGTATCTCATATTTTTAGGTGAAAATAGCCATTTTATACGGGTGTATCGATCAATTCTATAGGATGCGAGGGCTGTTTCTTCCGTATGTATCGCCTAATACATACGGTTGCGTTACCTAATACATACGGTCGTGTTGCCTAATACAGCCTTTTTGTGTTACCTAACTCTATTACTTTTGAGTCCAAACAGGGGTATTTAGGCAAGAAAAAGAGGGAAAACGTATGATTTCATCATAGGTCTCTCCCTCTTTTTTCTCTATTTGTAAAAAGGTCTTGACATCGTTATTCTGTTATTTCGATCATAATGTCAAGATTATCTCATTTTCGCTTACGGTCTCTATAATCGATACTTATTTATCCTTTATGATTTCATGGAGCATGGCAACCTTTTCTTGCTCGGCCTTTAGTAATCGTTCGTAAAGCTCGACTATTTTATCGATGGGATTGAAAGTTTGATTTTGAACATTTCCGCTTGCGTTATCTTGCCACGTGCCGGAAAAAATATTGATAGATGTCCCTTCATTCAATTCCGTGATCGCCTCTATCGGAATATCCAAAGCTTTCGTGACCTTTTCCAATACCTCAGGTTCCAATTCGTCTTTTTTCTCGTAGCCGGATAAGGTGGCTTGTGATACCCCAATTTTGTCGGCGAGCACTTCTTGTTTGATGCCTCTCCATTCTCTCCAACGTTTTAAGTTGGCTCCATGACTATTTCTTTTTGGTAAATGTTGTTTCCATGTCAGTTTTTATTGATCCTGTCACAAAAATAAGTATTAAATCTGAGTTATCTTACTATCATGTCAGATATCCGGGGTAACCGCACCCAATTTTATTCATAGCCAGAGAAACATAAATTCATCGTAATTTGTTAGGTGTCTATCATGATGATCCTGCATTACCGACAATACGTAGTCAGATATATCATTTATCCCTGTCATCTGATAATATTAGTCGTGACATTGATATTTTATCAGGGGGATTGATGGTATATCAGCAGGCGGTAAGCTTATTTTGTCTGCGAATGATAAACACAGAAATCAATGGAAACTCAAAATCAATATCCTCAAAAGGATTATTCCGAGATAATAAGCTTATCCCATCAAGTAATTGGTTTGCCGGTAAGGAAAGCGCAGATGTTATTGAAGGATCTGGATTTATGTATGATCACTTATACGTGGAATGACGTAAGCCAGATTACATTGGAAGTCGTGTTCAAAACCTCCACGCTCACTTGCCTTTTTAATCAAAACGATATTTGTGAAGCTGTATATCTATTCTTAACTGATAATAAGGATCTAATGAAATATATAAGCCACTGCGTTAAGACCTATACATATGATTTCCTTTTGGATGGCTGGACCACGGATAAATGCCACATTTCAATATGCCGTTCCGAAAATCAAGGGTGTTTTTTATTAATATTACCGCTAAAAAAGATTTTATGAATAAGGCATATTGTAGTTGTTTCGCTACTCCTCTTTTTCAAACGAACTTTTTGTGTGTTCCAATGACGATGGTTTTCAGTCATCAAAAAAGAAAGGCGCGGTAAATCAAGTTTACAGCGCCTTCCATTTATTTAGGGTTATGAGCTTTATTAAGGCTCCGCGATCATCTCTTTAGCGATTATCTCGGCCTCGGCTTTATCGGCGTCCTTTTGGATGTTCGGCAATTCAAGGCCGTAGCCTTTGATCCGGTCCTCACGTTTCAACATCAAGGCGATGAAGAGGGCGAGTACACCGAAGCAGGTGAAGACTGCCATCGGTATCGTATAGTCGTAAGCCGGTTTGCCCGTACCATTGTCGATCTTGCAATACGTATCCAATATCCAGCCGATTAATAAGGGAACCATACTCAGACCGATATTCTGTACCCAGAAAATCAAGGCATAAGCCGTGCCTAATTGCTTCTCCGGGATAATCTTCGGAACAGATGGCCACATCGCCGATGGGACCAAGGAGAAAGCGATACCCAATACGATCATCACGATCGTGGCGAACCACCACTGGTTCAAGATCGGAAGCGTGAATAATAAATGCACGCCGATCAACATCAAGGCGCCAAAGATCATGATCGTCGCCCCTTTACCCTTGCGGTCGTATAAATTACCGAAGAACGGAGTCAGAAGAATCGTGCCGAAAGGTAAGATAGCCGGGATATTTCCCGCCAACTCCGGATCTACGTTATATTTATTGACCATCAAGTCCGTAGCGTATTTCAAGAAGGGGAATACGGCCGAATAGAATAATACGCAAAGCAGAGCGATCAACCAGAAACCCTTATTGGTAACGATCAATAAGATATCTTTCAAACGGAAAGGCTCTTCCTCCTCGGCTTGCTCGATAGCGTCCATCGAAGCGTCCAGCTTGCGATCCATCACGCAAAATACGAGGAAGGCGATCAAACCGATACACAACATACAAAGACAAAGCAAGATAGGAGCGGAGATACTACCGAAGTACTTGGCGGCGGGAACCGTGATAGATAAAGCCAAGGCCGTACCCAAACGAGCCGTAGCCATCTCCAAGCCCATAGCCAACGCCATCTCTTTTCCCTTGAACCACCGTACGATAATCTTAGATACCGTGATACCGGCGGTCTCCACGCCGACACCGAAGATCGCGTATCCGAGGGCGGCCACCATCACTTGCGCTTTCCATCCGAAAAGCTCTCCTTCCATCGTAAACGCATCCGAGATGGCGTAATATTTAATGGAACAACCGATAATCATCAAGATACAGGAAGCGACACCCGTGAAACGGACACCCATCTTATCCAGAACGATACCACCAATGATCAACATGAAGAGAAATACGTTGAACCAGCCGTAAGCGCTGGTGAACCAACCATATTCCGTACTCGTCCAGCTTAGCTGTTCTTCCAACATCGGTTTAAGCGGAGCCATTACATCCGTAAGGAAGTATCCGCAAAGCATCGTGAATGCCGCCAAAGCGAGTACACTCCAGCGTGCGACTTTCGAGTCGCTTAGTTTCTGATGAATTTTTTCTATCATGATATTTGTTTTATAGAGTTATATTATTTGTATTCGTCTTCTTTCATGAACAAGGGGAGAGCGTCCGCTACGATAAACGTACTGCCTCCGATAAAGATCAGGTCGTTCTCACGAGCCCTTCTTAACGCTTTCTCGACAGCGTCTTGCACCGTATCGCAAAGGGTACCGGACAGTCCGTGACGCATGGCTTTCACGGCGAAATCCTCTACGGGCATCGCTCTCTCCACGGAGGCTTGCGTGAAGAAATAAAAAGCGTCTTGCGGCATCAAGGATAATACGCCATCGATATCCTTGTCGTTTACCATGCCGACGATCATATAGATTTGCCCGCAATATTGACGCAAGACTTTCAGATGCTCCGCTAGGTGCTCCCAGCCTCCTACATTATGCCCCGTGTCGCAAATGACGGTCGGTTTGGATCGCAAGGTTTGCCAACGTCCCATCAATCCCGTCAGTTTCGTTACGTGGGCGAAACCCTCGTGTACCGCTTCCGGGATGATATCTACACCCAATTCCGTTCGTAATATATGGATGGCGGATAATACGGTGACAGCATTTCTTACCTGCACCTCACCGCCAAGTTCTCCTTGGATTTCTCCATATTCAACGGAAGGGAAGAACCATTTGCCACCGACCGTCAGCCTGCACTCGTCTTTTACCATGTCCATTCGTTGGGCGTAGTAGAAAGGTGCGCCAACTTCTTCCGCCTTGTTTTTGAAAACGTCGTAAACCGATTGTTTCTCGGCTTCCCCAAGAAGTGCCGGTACGCCTTTCTTGATAATGCCGGCTTTCTCCGCCGCTATCTTCTCCTCCGTATCTCCCAAGAATTGCGTATGATCCAGACTGATATTCGTGATAATACTCAAAATCGGAGTGATAATGTTCGTACTGTCCAAACGACCGCCAAGCCCGACCTCGATAACCGCGTAATCTACCTGCTGGTCGCGGAAATACTCAAAAGCCATGCTGGACGTTAACTCGAAGAAAGAAGGATGGAGAGGCTCGAAGAAAGAACGATGACGCTCGACGAAATCAACCACGTAATCTTGGGAGATCTTTTTCCCGTTCACCCGGATGCGTTCCCGGAAGTCCACTAAGTGGGGAGAGGTATAAAGCCCGACCTTGAAACCGGATTGCCGGAGAATGGCCGCCAATAGATGGCTGACCGAGCCTTTGCCGTTTGTCCCGGCTACATGGATGGTCTTATAGGCTTTATGCGGATTTCCCAGATAATCATCTAGGGCGATACTTGTACCAAGACCGGGTTTGTAAGCGGAAGCTCCGCTGTGTTGGAAGACCGGGATGCTGGTATATAGATAGTGTAGCGTTTCCTCGTATGTCATGTTTTTGTAAATTAGATGCTACAAATGTAGTTAATTTTATTTATACCTTTGCGACTCGTTTATAAAAAGGAGAGAAAAAGAAAATGGAAACACGACGTATAACCTATACGCCTCAAGGAGGTGTTTGTTCTAAGTTGATGGTGATCGACGCGAAGGATGGCGTGATCGAGAATGTGCAGATTGTAGGAGGTTGCCACGGTAACGGGCAAGGCATGTGCGCCTTATTGAAAGGTATGCGCATCGAAGACGCTATCGGTCGTTTGTCTGGCATCGATTGTCATGGAAGGGGAACTTCATGCCCGGACCAGATGGCACAGGCATTGAAGCAATTCAATCAATGATCAGTTTATATCCGATTCCCCGGATATTCAAAATCTTGATAGACTCGTCTTTCGATAACTTATGACGTAGCTTGGTGATAAAGACATGCAGGCTGCGTGCGTTGAAGAAAGAATCATCCCCCAAAGGTCTATCAAGATCTCTTTCATCGGTAATACTTGGTCCTTATTGTCGCAAAGGCGCTTCAATATCTCGGATTCTCGGTTACTGAGGAGTTGTTTCTCTCCCCGGTAGACCAATGTCTGCGTGATGGAATCGAACGTATAAAGCCCGATACGGAAAGAGGTGGCTTCCGGTCTTTGGACGGACACCTTATGCAGTAACGCCTTGATGCGTACGATCAATTCCGCCATGCCGAAAGGCTTTTTCAGGTAATCGTTGCCGCCTGTCTCGAAGCCCTCTACCACGTCGTTGGCCGCGGAACGGGCCGATAGGAATAGGACAGGGGTGTGCGTATCCGTCTTACGGATCAATTTGACCATCGTGAAACCATCCATCTTGGGCATCATGATATCCGCTACGATAATGTCCGGGTTGATCTCCGCATAACGGGAGAGGCCCTCCTCGCCATTCGCAGCTAGGGTGATATCGAACTCGTTCCCATCCAGCGTATCCTTGATGATCATGGCCAATGTAGGCTCGTCTTCTACTAGTAGTACTTTTATCTTTTCCATATTTGATACTTTATTTTCGGATTATTATTTAAAATGCAGGGTAAAGGTGGAGCCTTTGCCGGGGACGCTTTCCACACGGGCTGTTCCTCCATGTTTACCCATCATGTCTTTTACGTAATATAATCCTAGGCCATAACCTTTCACGTTGTGGATATTCCCGCTGGGAACCCGGAAGAACTTGTCGAATATCTGCCGCTGGTTGGCTTCGCTGATACCCGGGCCGTTATCGGTTATGGAGATTGTCGTTTCGTGATTGTCTTGCCGGGCTGTCGCTTCGATGCGGCAAGGTTCCTTTGTCGGCGTATTTGATCGCGTTATCGATAAGGTTGCTCAACATATTATATAGGTGGGTACGATCGGCCACCAATTCTATATCCTCGGGGATGGAGCAAGTAAACTCCACGGGTTTGCTCGCTTTCAGTTTGTATTGCTCGATGAGGGAGTTCACCAACTCGTTTAATGAGATGGTTTCGGGGCGCAGGCGGAAGGTACTGCGGTTCTCTACGGCGAGTGTCAAGATTTGTTCCACCAATCCGGTAAGATGGATAAGTTGGTCTTTAACGATCGTCAGGTATTTCTTCTGTTTCTCGTTGACGGGATTGCTAAAGTTCAATAATGCGTCTACGGCGGCATAGCTGACGCTGATCGGGGTTTTCAGCTCATGCGTCATATTGTTGGTGAAATCGGTCTTCAATTCTTCCACGGTCTTTTGCTTTAAGATGGTGCGGAGTAAGTATATGAAAGCGCAAATGATCAGCAAAAGTAATAGGAAGGAGGAGATCAGGATGCCTTTCATCTGGGTGAGTATCACGCTGGCCGGCGATTTGAGGAACAGGCGATATTGTAACGTGCTCTCGTTATGGAGCGGGTAATCGAAATGCACGGGGTTTTTCCACGTAGTGAATCGTTCCGGCTTGTCCAGATGCATCCAACCCTTCTCGTCCCCGTTGTTTGGTTTATAAATCGTTACCAGCTCATGTTCCGTTACGATGTTTCTTGCCTCCAGCTCCGAGGTTAATAATTTGTTGTAGGTCTTGAAATCAATTGGTTTTATAGAATCTATATTCGCGTGCATCGCTTGCTGCACCATGTCCTCCACCTCGCCGATTACATATAGGTAATCCGTTAGGGTAGAGTCTATCGAGCTAAAGTCCTCCTCATCCCCGTAATCGATATGTAGTTTCATGTGTGAGTCGGGATTTGCCGTCTTGAAGATATCTTCCCGGTTAAGGTCAGGATCTTCTTTCTGCGGATGGATCGAAGCTTTTGCGTCCATCTTCTGCTTATTAGACGGATCTAGCTCTGAGCTGAAGTACACATCTTGGGTTTGAGGTCCCAGCGCTCCCTGTTCTTTTTTGATAGATCGGATGCGCAGGAACAACTCCTTATAGTCGGCGATCTTCATCGCTTCCTCTATATTGATCTCCATCTGTTTATATAATGTATCATATAAACCTTTCAGCCAGTATCCTTGGAAAACCAAAAGCCCGGCCAGCGATAGGACGATCAACAAAGCGATTAACTTAAAACGAAGTCTGATGTTCATGAAGTCTCTTTATGCTTATAATCGAATTGATCGCTAAAAATAGACAATTTTATTACATGAACTTTTAATACGCAAGATAAACTTTATGCGGGCGCTTGTAAATATTTACTAAGGATGCCCATCAACGCCCCAATATCAATCGGTTTAGCCAAATGATAATTCATGCCCGCTTTGATAGCGTTTGTCACGTCTTCGGAAAAAGCGTTGGCGGTCATGGCTATAATTGGCATATGTGCGATATCCCTTCGTTGGAGGGAACGAATCTGCCGGGTCGCCTCATAACCGTCCATGATAGGCATCTGGATATCCATCAGTATTATCTGGTAAAATCCTTCTTCCGATTGGGCGACTTTATGTACGGCGTCGAGCCCATTTATCGCCGTATCGATAGTGATACCGGTGCTGCCGATGATCTCTACGGCGATCTCACGATTTAACTCGTTATCCTCCACCAGCAAGATGCGCTTGCCGGAATAATCGACGTTTGATAACTTGAATGGGCGGATCGGTTCCGGCTGGTCTCCTTCGTCAAGGAAAGATCTCAATACTTGGAGTAGCTTGGACTTATAGAGAGGCTTGGTGATGAATCCATTGGCCTTAACCTCCTTAGCCTCTGCCTCATATTCCTCAAGATCGTATGCGGAGAGAATGATGATCGGTACGTCCGCTCCCACGAAACGTCTGATTTGCCGGGTTGTTTCAATGCCGTTCATTTGAGGCATCTTCAAGTCAATGATCACGGCGAAATACTCTTTCTCCGCTAAATGATGCTGTCGTACTTTTTCTATAGCTTCGCTACCTGAATATACGCATTCACTGTTTATCCCGATCTCTCGCAAACAGCTAGACGTGTTTAGACAAGCGATCTTATCATCATCTACCACAAGAACCTCTAAACCTTCTACCTCTATCTTATCATCGGGCTTCTGATCCCGACAAACCAATGGCATGTCGATGGTGAAGCGGGAACCTTTGCCATATTCACTCTCCACCTTGATATCTCCTCCCATCATCTGAATGATCTTATGGCTGATCGACATCCCGAGGCCAGTGCCTTGTATCCTCTTGATCTCATCATCGCTCGCACGCTCGAAAGGCTCGAAAATCTTATCCAGAAACTCCGGTTTCATACCTCTTCCGTTATCCTCAAACACGAATTGATAATTTCCGATGCCGTTATGAGGGTCCTTCTCGTAGATTTCTATCGTGATTCGCCCATTCTCCGGCGTATACTTAATTGCGTTCGAGAGGATATTCATCAATACCTGTTTGATACGCTGCGTATCGCCTTTTACATTCTCATGCCTAAGGTTCTTGACGTGTATATTTAAAGTTTGTTGTTTGTTTTTGATCTCCGGTTGCATCATAACGACCAAGTCTTGCAAGAGCTCACCCACATTGAACTCATCCTCCGAAAGAATTAACCTGCCACTTTCGATCTTGGACATATCGAGAACCTCATTAATCAGACTCAATAATAATTTAGAGGCTCCATTGATTTTTTCCATACAATCTAATATTCTTTCACGTTCATCTACATGGGCTTTGGCTATAGTCGCCATTCCCATGATGGCGTTCATGGGTGTACGGATATCGTGGCTCATGCGGGCGAGAAAATCAGATTTGGCTTGGTTGGCTTGTTCCGCCGACTTTAGTGCTTCTTTAAGTTGCTTTGACTGTTTCTCCAGTTTCTTTTGCAACTCCCTCTGTTCGGTAATGTCGGTGATATTGATGTAAACGATAAGATAGATAGGCTCGTCACCTTCCCAGCCGATACATTCCCCGTTCAACTGTAGCCAAGCGCCGTTGCCGTTTTTGTCTTTCGACTGGATAACGAAATGTACAGGTTCCCCTTTTAGCATACAGGGGATATGTGCGTTCATCGTATTACGGCTTGTTTCATCTAAACGGGAGAAAGGACTGAAAGATAAAAAAGAATTTTTATCGATACCAGAGAAGTCCATATATTTATCATTTGCCTCCAGCAATGTAAAACTGCCGTCTTTATGTACCTTATGCTTGGATATGAAGCCGGGGATATTATCATAAGTGATCGTTTGCTCGATCCGCCTTCGCATTACGTCCTCTACATCGGTCATTACCGTATAGGAGATAGGGATGCCGTCTTGTAGTTGGTCGGTAAACGTTGAGGTGATTTTAGTCCATCTTTTCCCTTTTCTCGTTGGCATCTGGATAACGGTTTCGTAACCGCTGGCTTTATTAGCTATCGTCTCGTAAACATTCTTGGATAATATATTCCAAGCTTCATCATAACCTTTAAAATAGAAATCGGGTTTATTGTGGAAAAGAGCTTCATATTCTTCTTTGGGGTAACCTATCATATCGTAATAGAAGTCATTTGCCCATAAAGTGTGAAATGCTCATCCAATAAATGTTTGCTGACGCTAGCTCCCGTAAGCCCCATCAATAAGTTGTATTCTAGATCCGTCTCTCGCCCTTCCATCGTATGTCTTTTTATATTATTCTACAAAAGTAAAAATTATAAAAGGTACCCTTGAAATTCTTCTTTTTTTGATAATATGTTCCGTTTTTGCTTTCGGCTAGTCGGATGTTTTCTGGTAACAAGAATAGGTATACGATTTACCCCTGTATTCTTGTGGAGTCATGCCTACATTTCGACGGAAGAACTTATTAAAGAACGATAGATTATTAAAGCCGAGGTCCATCGCTATGTTTTTGATTTCTTGGTTAGTCCCTTTTAACTGTGTCTTAGCGTCTATGATTATTGTTTGCGTGAGGATCTCTTGGGGAGTCTCGCCGATCGCTTTTTTGATGGATGTCGAGAAATAGGAGAACGTGAGGCCCAACTTCTCGGCATAAAACGATACGTTATGCTCTTTTGTATAGTATCTTAATACCATATTTAGGAACTCTTGATAGATTTGTAACGGACGTGTAAGTTCCTGTTTCTCTAATGGGTAATTTTTACTGTATATTTCTGCGATACCTTGACTACACATCATGAAAATGGCCTTTATCATCTCTTTATTGTTCAAGATATCGGGATATACGGCATATTGATAGAGAAGCTCGTAGAAGTTCGTGATCAGGTTGGCCCTGTTTTGGGATATTTTTATAATCGGATACCTGTAAATCATAAGTAGATAACCCATCGTGCTCTTGATAAAATTTGCGTAACACATAAAATCGAAAGAGAACGCTATGAAATAGATCAAGATGTCGGGGGATATCTCATGTATTTGTATGCGACTATTGGGCAATAGCGTTACAACATTGAGTTTCGAGGTGGTCAATTCTGACATATTGATAGTTGAGCGTATTTGCCCTTCCATGCAAAGGATAAAGACCCCGGCTTTTATCTTACAAGGAATATTTATAAACTCCTTGAGTTCATCGGCGGATATGTATTTACCAACCATAAAGTCTGTAGGTGAATCAAGGCAGAGGAACTGTTTATCCATATTGTAAGATTTTTGACGTCAAATATAAATATTAATTGAAACTCAAATGTTGTAAAAGGAAATATGGAACATATTATCCCAAAAAATAGTTAGCCAAGACTAAATAAGATCCTTTACACCCATAAACTTGAATGGTTGCGCCGGCTTAAAGTCTTTTGAAGTGTTGCCATGATAGGTCTCACCGTTGGCGATGGATAGTTTAAGTACCGGCGCACCCTCCGATAAGTCCATGTCTCTCAGTCGTACCCAGAAAGTGTTCGGGGTCAGGCTCGACTCAAAGAAATAAATCAGGTTCTTGCTTTCGGATACCGTTCTCCATTGCGTGGTGGATATCTCCGGACTCTCGGGAGTCGATATGCCATAAGGGACAGAGGCGTTACGGATCACGCTGAATACACAGGCGATAGCTATCTTCTCATCGTCCGTCTTAGGTACGGCATCTATATAAAAACTAGCTCTGGCAAAACGGTCGGATGCACGGTTGGTACCCGGAAGGAAACTCAGCCCTCCGATCGATTTCCAATATTCACAAAGAGCCAACTGTTTATTATAAGTAGGGGAGTTAGTCATCACCTTGTATTCCTTACTGTGATAAACGGTCAGTTTACCTCCTATGTATTCGAAGATAGCGCAATCACCGGTTGCGTCGGAAATCGATAAATGTAAGGTCGCCAAGCGGGAACCGTCCGGCATCTTATCCGATACTACTTGAAACGTATCTTCGTTGATAAAAGAGACCGCTTCTTCCACCGTAGCGAAATTATCCAACATATATTGTACCCATATCGTTATGGCAAGGCCCGGCTTATTCTTATCTCTGGCCGGATATTGGGCTTCGGGTAACCAGAGCAAATTAGCTACCAAACCTTTCTCGTTCATTCCGTCCGTACTGGCTATCTCGAAAGCGGAGGTGATGATGCTGCCGTATTTGGATTTCCACTTTAAAGAATCCTTTCCTGTCTCCCCGTTTCTCTCCATTCCCCTAGGAAACACCCATAGGTTACTATGCATATCGGTCTTCCAGTCCATCGTGCGACCAGTCGCTACCATCCCGTTTGTTCCCGAATAAACTACTCTTGTACACATGATTTTCAACTTTTAATAGGTTATCTTCAAATATTTGATTGATATATCAACAGTTAGAACCTCTTAATGTTCAGTTTACGTTTTCGCATCAAAGAGTACGGCGGCCTCGAAACCTTTTTCCTGCAATTCCCTTAGGTGAGATTTAGCACAAAGGATACCATTCATACTACTTTTCTGAAGGTGTTTTCCAGATTATCTTGTTCCTCTTTGTTGGGTTTGATAATTGGCGATAAGACTAAATAACATTCCTGATAAGACAAGGTAAGACTTCGTAAGTGAGTGGTAACATAGTTTCTTTTAAGAATACGTTTCTTTTGTATGAACGAAAAATGATAAAAACAAACCGATATGAAACGTACTATTTACTACATGATTTTATGCTTGCTGATGAGTCTCGGTGAGATTATGGCACAAGGTATTTCCGGAAAAGTGATGGATGGCAAGGAACAACCGATAGATGGAGTGGCGGTGATTTTACAGACCCTTGACTCTGTATATGTGGATGCCGTGGTTACCGATACGCTTGGGGATTTTCGATTGAATCATCCGCTAGACCAGTCGTATCGACTTATTTTCCAGCACATCTTATATAATACGATAGGGAAAAAGATAACTACCGCCAACGTAGGTACGGTGGTGCTGGAGGAGAAAGATTATCAGTTAGCCGAGATTACCGTAAAGGGAGAACGCCCGCAAGTGAAACTGGAGGGAGGCAAGCTGACCTATGATATCCCTCAACTGATGAAGGATAAGACTGCCACGAACGCTTTTGAGATCATCAAGGACTTACCGGGGCTTATCGAGCGGAATGATAATCTGGAACTGGTAGGGGCCAGTCGTTTGAATATAATCTTGAATGGGCAGTTGACGACAATGTCGGCAGATCAATTAATCCAGTTACTGAAAACTATGCCAGCCTCAAGGGTCGAAAAGGCTGAGGTGATGTATAACGCTCCAGCTAAATATAATGTCAAGGGGGCGTTACTCAATGTCGTATTAAGTAAGAATGAGTCCGAGACTCCTTCTTGGCAAGGTGAAACGGGTGTGGATTACACCCAATATCGCCATGCGGGGGGAGATGCGCATGTGAATTTACTTTATACGAATAAGGGCTTTAGCTTAGATTTCCTGTTGAATGGTAATAAGAGACGGGATGTGATGGGGGAGGATATGTTGGCCCGCCATACATTAAATAGTGGTATGACGGAAATAAGCCAACATAATCGGGCCCTTGTCCATGTAAATAGAGGAACGGTTCGTCTGGGAATGGATTATACGTTCGCGAATGAGGATAAACTCTCTTTGGCATATTATCTGAAGGGAGATAAAGTCTTATCGGACCGTGATGCCTTTACCTCATATCTGGATCTGTCGAAGCCGGAAAATAAAAGTGAGAGTACGAGCTTGGTCCGTGACGACGGGCACTCCGCTATCCATAATATACGTTTACAGTATGACGGACATGCCGGGATATCGGCAGGAGCGGATTTTACTCGTTATCATTCGCCCTCGGTACTTGATTACCATGAGACGAATACGAATGGTTCCCGGACTGATATGATAAATAATACGAGACAGGATGTATCCCGCTGGTCCGTATTCCTAAATAAGACACATAGTTTCGCTTCCGGGTGGGGATTGAATTACGGCGTGCATGGAGGTTACGCCTCGTCGAAAAACTATTCGGAGTATTTATATGAGCAAGGTGCTGGCTATGAGATGGACGAGGAAGCGTTGGAGGATAATACACAAAAGGAATACATCGCTGATATTTTCGCAGAGGTATCGAAAAGCTTCGGAGAGCGTTTCTCTGCTACGGTTGGGCTGAAAGGGGAGTATTTTAAGTCTGACTACACCTCTAGCCGGGAAAATATGAACCTATGGAATGAGGGGGCGTTGTTTCCTACCGTATCCCTGAGCTATACGTTTTCTCCCCGCCATATTTTACAGTTCGATATAAGTAGCGATAAGACCTACCCCGGTTATTGGCAAGTCTCCCCGCAAGTAACGCCTCTAAACTCTTACTCGGAGGTGGCGGGAAATCCCTTGTTGAAACCTTATCGCACGTATGAGGGGCAGATGGTCTATATCTTCCGCCAAAAGTATATGCTGGTAGCGTTCTGTGAATACACGCCGGATTATTTCGCCCAACTTCCTTATCAAAGCGATACGGAACTGAAGACCGTTTTTCGTTTCGAGAATATGGATTATAGTCTGGAAACGGGATTGGCGGTGATCATTCCTTTTAATGTGGGTCGTTTTTGGAATAGCCGCATCACACTGCGAGGTTGGAGGATGCAAGAAAAGAATGATAACTTCCACGGCATCTCATATAACCGTGAGGCTTATCTAGGATTAGCGCATATGAGTAACACATTTAACCTATGTGATAAACCGAATTTAAAAATGACGATAGACGGCCAATACGTGACTCCCGGTGCTATCCAAGGTATATACGACTTGGGTTCCATGTATGAGATATCCGCTGGATTAAAATGGACTTTCTTGAATGACCGTGCCAGCTTGACACTTAAAGGAGACGATATTTTCGCCAGCAGCATTCCACGTACCATCAAGATAAACCAAGGCAATCAATGGAGCCGGATGAGGAAATTGAATGATGAGAGATGTCTGAAATTATCTTTTGTCTGGAAGTTTGGTGGTTACAAGGAGAAGGAACATGATTCGATAGACACATCTCGTTTCGGAAAATAATAGATGCCTTGTAGTTTCATCCTAATGAACTCTTTGTTTCAATAGGATGAAACTGGATGCTCTTTTAAAGGAAATCCTATATTGCTTTCGTACTCGCTTCTATCTGTTCCATTAGCAGGGTGATATTGCTCATGAATAATTTTACGGATATCGCCAATAAAATGATACCGAAGAATTTACGGATCAAGTAAATACCGCCTTTTCCTAAAACCCTTTCCACCTTCCGTGTCATACGAACCACGAAATATACCCATAGCATATTCAATATTAACGCCACGATAATATTCACGCTGGCATATTCCGCACGGAGCGATAATAAAGTGGTGAACGATCCCGCTCCGGCTAGCAACGGGAATACCAGCGGCACCAACGTAGCCTCCTTGATTGGCCCTTGATTCTTGAAAATCTCTATGTCGAGAATCATCTCTAAAGATAGGAGGAAGATCACAAAAGCGCCGGCCACGGCAAACGACTCGATGTCCACATGGAAAAGCCTGAGCAATATATCCCCGGCGTAGAAGAACCCTAATAACAATAGAAAAGAGATTAGGGTTGCCTTCAACGCATTGACATCCTTGCCTTTATCCTTTAGATCTATGATGATGGGAATAGCTCCGATTATATCGATAACAGCGAATAATACGATAAAGGCGCTAAGTATTTGCTGGAAATTGAAATTTGTGAACATGATGTTATCCTCCTGTGTTTTTTAATCCTCGTAAAGATACATATTTTCTTTGAATTGGTCAATATGACGAAATTATTGGTGTGTGTAACTAATTTTAGCAGGCCTGAACTATCAACGTGTCAGAATTGTTCTTATATTAGAAGCAATAATCATTAAATCGAAAGGCCATGGGAGCAAAGAAGAATTTTGTGTTGGACACGAATGTCATATTACATGACTATAAGTGCATCGAGAACTTTCAGGAAAATGATATCTATCATGCTTAAAATCAGTTTTTTATGTTTCTGATTTTTCCCCATTTATTGATGGTTGTTTGCCGAAAAATAACCGAAAAGGCTTCAAAAAGGGCTTTCGGCAAACAGATGATAATTAATAGTTTATAATATGATTTATTTGAATCCTTGTGTTCAGAAGAGTAAAAAAAGATCAGATGGATCTTACGTGGGTTATATCTGCTTAACTAGAGAGCGGCAGATGTATATGTATAATACTGGTATTATACTGAAATCCAACGAGGTAACTAAGAATTTGTCTATTAGGAGTTGTCGATCTCTTAATCTTATTAATGAGATCATGGTTAAGTTCCAAGCAAGAATCAATGATCTTGAGGCTAGGAACTTGATTGGTTGCAAAAGTTTGAGACAAATCGTGGACTTATGCAATGCGGAAAAGAAGCATGTCATTGATGTGATAGCCGAGATACTGGATATAGCCAATGAGATAAGTAATGAGAATACAAAGTTCAATTATTTGACCACCAGATCCTCGTTGATGAAATTTATGGGGGCAGATTCTTTAAATATTAATGAAGTGACGTTGAAGTTCCTCAATGATTATACCTTCTGCAACATAAAAGAATGTCCCCAGCCTCGATCCGTAATTATATATCCAACCTTAAGGCATCCATTAACCGGATAAGGGCAAAGTACAATAATCCAGAGATAGGAGAGATAGTGATTCCTTACAATCCTTTCGAGAGATATAAGATGCCTCCCATGCCAATCTCAAACAAAAAAGCATTACCTCCGGAGATTATAAGGATGATCGCAAATATTCCGGATGATACTTATTACAATAATCCATCCAGAAGTCTTTTGAATTTTATAAGGGATATGTTTATGTTGTCGTTTTATACAAGAGGGACAAATACTATTGATTTCATGATGATGAAAAAATCCAACATGAAAAAAGGCCGGTTGGAATTTGAACGGACCAAAACCATGAACCGAAGGATGGATAGGGCTTTTACCTCGATAAAGTTAGAACCAGAAGCGCTTGAAATTATCTACAAATATCCCGGAGATGGAGATCGGCTCTTATGTATAGGAGATCGTTTTAGCTCAGAAAGATCTTTTAGAACCGCCATACGACAGGGAATGATCGCTCTTCGTGATTACATCGATTATCAAGAGATGTCTTTCTATTCGGCTCGCCATTCGTGGGCCACTATAGCGAGGAATGATATCGGCGCAGATATTGATAATGTAGCTAAAGGTTTAAATCATGCTTCTGCCTTGCCTATAACGGATATCTATATTAAGCCTGATTGGGGTAGGATAGACGAGCTTAATAGGAGGGTAATAGATTTTGTTCTTTATGAAAGGCTTAATAAATAAGCGATATTGACAAATTGTAACAATAACACTTAAAAGGGCCGTATCAAGCTCTGTATTGAGTAATGATACGACCCTTTCTTTGGTCTTTTAATATGATCAAATTTCAAATTATAAGTTCATATTTCAAAATTTGAGTTTTGACACACCCTATCTCCTTCCTGTTACGTTCATCATTTTTCCTATGTCACACCTGCCAAGGATTCAAGTAAGGATCGTATGACTTCTGAAAAGTAGCTATCCCCAGTCCGTAGTTGGCTTGCCGGTATTGTCCACTTTTCTTGGAATCATGGGGTTGATCTTCAGTCTGTTTGCGTCCTTTAACCAGGCCATAGATGTCTCATAATCGTTTGACCTAGTAATGGATACATTATTGGGAGAAATGTTCTTGGTAAGCTCGTAAAGGGCTAATCTGACCATGTGCTTCTTGATGTTCTTATGCCTGGGGTCCTCCAACGCTAAGTTCTTCCCGATCTCTGGGATGTCACTATTCACGTTCAACGTAGGATAGAATACCTTTCCATCGTAGACCACAAATTCATGTGGCGATAACTCATATTCATTATAGTTCGGATCATATGGTAATATCTCACCCCAACATTGAGGTCGTAAGTCTGGTGATATTGTCTCATCATAATCGGTTAATTCATACAGTTGATAAAAGTTGTCACCATAACTTACCGGATCGTATAGCTGGAATGGGGTAGGAGTCCATTTTAACGGTTCCGCTTTCTCCCAGCAGTTTGATAATGGAACTCGTATGTCATTGAACTCGTAACCATTCTCAATCATGCACTCAAACACGATCCCATTGTAGCAAACCAAATCCCCCGGTCGATAGGTCAATAGTTGGGAGTAAGGATCGGCGTTGATAAGTTCTTGGATCTCGATTGACTCTTCCCAATAAATCTTGTCGGTGGGAACCTTATAGCCACTGATAGAACGGATCACCTTATAGATATTATCCTCGTACTGGATATACGCCCCTACGGGATAGTTGATCCTTCTATCATACATCCTGATAGCCTTACCTTTCATTAACTCATTCTCAATCTCATAATTCTCCACCAGGTTCTCTAATATCGACATCTCTGCCAATTCCTCGGCTTGTATAAACTTATACTCGTTTCCCGGTTGGATTATTTGTTCCAGGGCTTCCTTGGTGATTATCTCTAAATAATCACTATCCAACAAAAATCTGTTATTTTCCATTTAGTAACTGAATTGTGGTTTAATTATTGATGTTGTTAATACGGTTCCTGTTTGTCCTCCTCGCTGGTATTTGAGCCAGCTCTTAGAAAGGAATGTACAGAGGATATAATCAAGGACATCTGTGCAGTTATGAACCAATATACCATTAGCGAAAAATTCATGCCGATCCTCTACCGTGATGTCATAGACCTTATCTATAATCCTTTCGTTAGATTTCCTTACGGATAGCTTTTTCGTCTTCTCGCATGTTACAAATGTTTTTTGTATTATCTTATCTATTTCTGCAAAGCCATCTTCTATCGTATAGAAAAGATGATCTGGGGTACAAGTGATATTTGTGTCCCCTATGGAGTAATCCTTAACCATTACGTTCTTCCCTGTTATTTCCGAGAAAGTTACTTTCTTGTATCCTTCCCTTGTCAATACGTAATCGCCAGCCTTTACATTTTCTATAGGTATTTCTCCCTCCTTAGTGGTTATCATCGTTCCAGCGGCAAAACAGTGGCCATATTTCTCATATCTTACCTTCGTCTTGGGATCTGTGACTTTTTGCTTGTTCTTTGTTCCATCCTCATTTCTGATCTGATAGACCAAATCCTCGGTCAATTTCCTACACCTTAAGTCGATATAAATATTCCATCCATCCAGACCATCGAATAACTCATTGATCCAATCAACACGGTTCTTCTGAGGGGGTTGCTTGGCTAGTATGTTCTGTTTTGGCCTTAATATGGTGTTATTCATGCAAGACTGGATAATGGTGAAATTGTTTACGCCATCCTCGGTTTGCGTGTTTCTAGCCAATCCAGCGGGATCGTCAGTCAATACCACTCCTCCGATCTGTTTTGATTCCAATAACTTATCTTTTACATACTGGGCGAACTTAGGTGTGTTATTTAGCTTGTCCTCTGGTTTTCCAAGAAATTCCTCCAAAAAATACACGTTCTTATTCTCCCAATCAATTTGTACAACCTCACATGTCATATGCGGAAATACGTTGAAGTCAAACCCTAAGATCAACGGTTTCATCGGATCATATACGTTTTCTTTTAAGTTTTGAACAAGATGCTTATCTCCGGAGAAACCTTTATACAGCGTCATGGCGTTCGCTTCTACGAAATCCCAGTTTCCATACAGAAGACGTTCCCTTGTGGCGTTATTCTTGATCTTGTTCAAAGAAGCCTCATATATTTGCCGAAAGCTCTCATCCGGATTATCAAATATGGAGAATCTGATAAATACCTCGCCATCCCTGCATTTTACGGGGTTCCCTTCCTCATCTTGCACGAACCTCTCACGCAGCCAACATGCCGCCGGGTTACAAGACAAGAACATCTTGGGTGTCTTGAATGTCTCCGATGTTTTCCAACGAATACGGGAGAACATAACATCTGCCGCTCTTTCAGATATCTCGGATGCCTCATCAACAAATACGATCGTTGCTTCCATCGAACCGAAACGGGAGAAATCCAAGTCAGCTGGAAGATCAGCCATTTCTTTCATCATGATTACGGATTCGTTCCAGAAAGTTATCGTTCCTTCTATGTTGTTTATGCAGAAATTCTCATCCTCTTTCAATCCCCATTCTTTCATCACTTTCTTAATTGTTATGAAAGTTGATTCTTTCAGGGATTTGATGGTCTTACGTGCTACCACGGCACGTATGTTTGGAAACCGCATACAACTGCTTACCAACCATGCGCTACCTATATATGAATTGTGAGTGACCAAAAAATCGTCCGTGATATACAGTTGCTCATCGCTATCAAGTGTTATACATCTACATTCTTTAGGATCGTCCAGCTCGATCACTTGTCTTATATATCTTCTATGTTCTGGGGTTATGGTTGGTTTTATCATCTTATTAAATCTCGGATCAAAAGAGAAGCGGACATAATATTTTATAACCGTACCTTTTCCCTTGCTTTTCGTGATAGTGGCTATGGCTCCTACGCTCCTTAATATATCCACTAATTGATTGGCGAACTTTTCCGATCGGCTCATGAACTCATACTTGCCGTTGTTCTTTATATTTACTTCCTTGAGCAATCCCTTAAGAAAATTTTTTCTATCCTCTAGGCTGGAGGTGACTAGGTCTTGTGGAATCTCTGTATGATTTGATCTCTTAAAATTATTAGGGTCTGGCATGATATTTCGGATATAATATCCCCAAGAGTAAGCGGTCATATAATTATCGAACTTCCCACCGAACTCTTGCTCGATCACGGTGGGAACGAAGGCAATATTTCCATGTCTAAGCCTTTTCTTTATGGTAGCAGCTACTATAAAAACTATCGTACAAGTTCCTGCATATGTTGGATATATCAAGATCAGGCATATCTATCAACCCATAATCTAGGTCTTGGTTTAGTTTTTGTCTTGCCATTATTTTACTTTTACGGTTTGTGATAAGAATGAGTTACATTTAGCGAGGAACGGTATGAAATTGGCGAGATTAACGATCGGCATAGTCCCTAACATGGTAGGTGTGGTTATTTTTGAGCACTCTGTAATAAACTCTACCATGAGATTGACAAGCTGGGTTCCCAATACCGCCGGTTCTGTAGCCCCCTCGCCAATAAATATTTGCTGTCCCTCTATCGTAACACCGGAGTTATCCAGTTTCTCATAGGAATTACCTACGCTTTCCTTTATTTGCTCTTTCCCGACTTCCATCTTTGACGATCCTACCTCGGATGTTATTTTGTCAGTGGTGATAGATGAGGTGGCTGAACCGGTCTTGTCTAGGACGGTAGATGTTATTGACGAATTGGTATACGTGGTTACGCTCTTGTTTCCATCTTCCTGTAGCTCGTTATAATCAACGCTATCGTCCGGTATTTCGCTGGTAACGCCTATATTTACCTCTTTGGTTGAGATAGTGTTGTAGGTGTCGATATGAGAGAAGGATAATATAGAGGCGTTTCCGGTACCTACGGCCCATAATACCGTAACATCTGACTTAATGGTTGGGACGATCACCTGCCCCTTGGTTAATCCGGGTATGGCGTTTATAGGTATCTCGGGTATCCTTACTGTTCCGTCCATGGAGATGAAGTCAATGGTTCCTACAGCCCCTTTGTCACCTGATGTATATTTAGCCACGAATCCATGTAATATCATCAAATTGTTCTCAGGAGCTTGTACGATCCTTCTAAGTGCCTCTGATAGTTTGTTATAATCTGCCATTATTTATCACTTAATTTGTATGGAATCTTTAATTTTTGTCTATAACCTCTTACCCCAAAAGTTGTTATCACCTCGCTTACAACATAGGTCCCGTTTCTCTCGGGATTAAGATTATCCGTCAGTCGTACCTTGCATCCGGCTTGTAATCCAAAATCACCGAAGATCGTAATATCTCCATCGATTCCGGTCTGGGATATCTCCCCGAATTTCGCTTCTGCATTCTTGATAAGAGTGTTACGGTTGACGTTATATTCATGAAAAGTACGAATGTTATAAGCAGAAAGATCGATTTTAGTGTTCTTGCCGCCATATTGGTTCGTAAGGTTGTTGTTTTTATCATATTCTGATAATAAAGTGTTCTTTAACTGGTTCTTGCTTATCTTTGTCTCATTAATCACTTGAAACTTGGATGTGTCTCTTTGGGTCTCTTCTGATAGTCGCTTTAAACATGGAGTTATCCGGGTACATGGCGATAGCTTCTAACGCCATGAGCGCTGGATCTAATTTGTGGATGGACAGGTTATCCTCTGCCACGTTTTCATCAAACTCTATATCGTAGGGGTATCCGGCATATCTTTCAGTAACGACTCAGAGGTGTTGACTGAGAAGAATGTCCTGCCTATAGCTAGATGAGGAACACCGTTATAATTTCTCATATAGCACATGATACCCCATTTCTTGAATCGATTCAATATATCGGCCACCGTGCAGCTTTGCGGGTAAATAATCTGGCCTATCTCCATGTTCATCTCTTTCGTGCTGGGATGAAGTTTTATTCCGGTACCTTTCAGTATCTTCGGCACAAATTCATTTATCTTGGTACCTTTTGCGCTGGTCTCTATCGGATCTAGGGCTGTCTGCTTTAATATATACCCCATATCCTCACACTCAAGAGTGAATGGGTTCCCAGAAATGATAGAAGTGATATATCCATCGAACATCGTTTTGAGGTTTTCGTCTATCCCGTAGCAGAGTTTTATGTTGATGCGCTTACCTCTTTTGAATAAGCTATCCTTGTCACCCACAAGTTTGACCTCTCTGGTTCCGAACTCGTCTTTCAAAGAGGATTTGATCGTGATCTGTCTCGTGAACTCCACCGTGGCTGTATTGATAAGGGTCTGGTAGGAATCTTTTGATCTGGAGGTTTACAACCTCGTTGACAGTGATCTTGTTTAAGATGTGCAGTGTGTCGTTAGGATCTTCGTCTCCAATCGTGATAAGGCAATTCAGCATGCTTAAGCCATGTATTTCCATTATATCCAGTTTTGTAATTGAATAAATTGTTTGGGGTTGAACTTACGCAGGTAATCTTTTAGGCTGGCCTTGGAAACGACTTGCTCCGGGTTGGCGGCTAACCAAGCCTCACGTTTGGCGATTTCTTCTTGCATTACCTGCTTTGCAGATAATATCTCCTGTTTTTCTTTCTCCTCGAACTTTAACGCTTCCGTATTTCTCTCAAACACGGCGTTAATCGTATAGTTCTGTACGTTTGAGAAACCGATTGCTTGAGGGAGGTCATAGGATAGTATAAGAATGGTGCTAATCTCGAACATATCGAGATATGGGGATTGACATGTTATCACGTCCTTATGTTTCAATATCTTGATCAAGTCCATGACCTCTTTTGTCGGGTATACATCTTGGTAGGGACTGACTATTTTGCCGCTGATGGTAATATTATAATCTCCCCTGATATGTATTCCTTACGGGTGAGGTCTCGGCTTTGTACCTTGGTCAGCAGGATATTTTTTCGCTCAGAGATCTTGATGATAGCGTGTCCGTCAAAAAACGTATAGTTCTCACCTTCGTCTTTAACTTGGAGCTGTATGTAATGCCTGATAGGACTTCCATCCAGACCTTTCTCTTGCAGTAGATTTACAGGTGTATTAGCTTCTACTAGTTTCTTGATATTGCTATCTCTATCGGTGAGATTATACCTGGTTTGAAGCTTATAGTCAGGTGAACCATTGACGATCTCATCCGCCATCCTTAACACCGCTTGTTTTGTTCTCCAGGTGACTATACGCTCTACGATCCTCGCTTTTTTCTGGAGATACGCCTTGGGGTTTCTTGTTCGGTCTATAAGGTTGATTCGGGGGATGTATGTAAGAAGTGACGATGGGTCCTTACCCTTGTATAACTCACCGATAACCCGTTTGATGGCATACCCCTTATAATCCCTTGGAGCCAGGGAAGGCAAGGTTTTCTTTGACAATTCACCGGTCACGTTTGCGAATATCCTAGGCTTGTTATTTTGAGGCTCCCTGATCGGTGAACCTATGATATTTAGTTTTTCCATTAGTTATATGATATTTCAAAATCCTTTATTGCGTCTATGAGTACTTGTGTCACTTTGTCCTTGAGGGTTTCCATATCTTCCCCGTTGGTTGAGTTTATGTTCACGCTACCGATGAGGGATTGGATATTGATAGTGATCACTTTGGGTTGTGTCCCTTTGGTTTTTCCTACACCACTGTAAGCTCCTCCATACCCTATATCGCCCTCACTTAAGTCTCCTTCTGTCCTGATATCCTTTGTGGTCTGGAGTTCGGACATGTTAAATAATTCTTTGATCTCCCCTAACGCCGAGATCAATGGATTCAAAAACCATCCTTTCGCACCAAGTTTTCTGAGGGAGGACATCACGGATCTGGCGGTTGTTGCGGCACCTTCCTTATCCTCGTACACGATATCTCCGGAAGGCGCTATTACATGATACCCTAGACCTTTTTGGCTAAGGTCATAACCTGTTAGGTTCTTTATGAGATTGATTGATTCGTTTTCGCTTATAGGTAGACCGCTGGCGATCTTTATTTGGAGGTTCATCAGTTCGCTTAAAGAGTCAATACCCAAGTCTATGGATTTATTCATGGCCTCGGTGAATTGCTTGGTCTTGGCTTCCGTGTCAGCGTTAAGTTGATTGATACTATTCAATACAGATACCCCTCTTGATCTTTCCTCTTCGGTAAGGTTGGCAAAAGGACCGAAGCTATATTGGTAAGCCCTTTTTTGGCTTGCCATGTCATCGATAAGGTTAGTGTAGATCGATTTGATCTTATCCTTGCCTAAGTTCTCCATACCGATAGAGGCCATGAGGTATTGGTTGGCTATTTTTGAGCCTTCTAATTGACCTCTCTCGGACATGGCTCTCATGTATTGCGGATAAACGCTACTTTCGCCATTGAACAGCATATTCATCGTTCCTAGATCGTATCCCAATGAATCATAATATTCTGTCCCTGACAAGATTTTCTTTATATTGTTCTTTCCGCTTGCGCTGTTATTATCGTTATCTTTATCCTTGAATATTGGCAATAGGTTCTCGTATTCTTTCTCTATAGCCTTGCTTACGGATTGTGTCGTTTTCCCGGCTCCATACATGCTTATTCCTAAAGACGCTAGGGCGGTAACTGCCGCTGTGACTATGGCGGGTATTCCTCCGATAGCCGCTAACAAACCACCTCCAGCGGTCGCTCCTGATCCTCCGCTTATGGCGGTTGTTAATACCCCAGTTGCCTTGGCGGTATCAAGAAGACCTTTTGTCATGGAGGTTATGTAGGCTACTATATTTGATATCTTCTTTAATAATACGCCTCCAACTACAAAATGTTCCAGCCAATACCAGTTTTTTGATACCCATGTGGACACATTGATCAAGCCTTCTGTTATTGCGATCAATCCTGATGCTATATCCTTGAGCATCTTGGCTGTAGCAGATTGTTGTAACAATAAGACCAAATTATCCAGCCCTTCCTTGATAACGGGACTGTAAGCCTCGAACACGTTCATCCCAGTCTCCGTGAATTGTGACGTGACTTTATCCCATTTACCCTTGATCGTTTCTTGCTTCTCAGATGCGATACGATCCGATAGGCCGGCGGCATAGACAGAGTTTTGTATCAATTCTGGGAGTTTCATCAACTCGGCGAACACGTTGTTGGCTGCGTTTCCTCCGATCTTATCGAATAGCCTGGTCAGGTCCTGTATACTGGCATCGTTAGCTTTGAGTTGTGAGAAGATATTGAACAATGACTTTAACTTGGTTTTTCCTGTTGCTTTATCTAACTCATATAATTGGATATTATATTTTTTCAAGACCTCGGTTCCTTTTTTTGTAGGATTCAATAATCTTGTCATCATTGCCCGTAACGCTGTACCCGCTACCGTACCTTTCAATCCAGCGTTTGCTAGTGCGCCAATAGCAGCCGTAGCCTCGTTGAAGGATATCTTAGCCATACTCATCATAGGGGCCGCAAATTTCATGGCTTCGCCCATTTCCAATACATTGGTATTCGTGCTGGTGGTGATACTCGTGAGGACATCCGCTATCTGTGGCATTTTAGAGCTATCCAACCCGTAGGCTGTCTGGATGTTAGTCACGATATCTGCCATCCTGTCAAGAGGAGCGTCGCCGATAATAGCGAGGTTGGCGATAGGTTTTATAGAGTTGTTGATATCCTCAATATTCAAACCCGCCATACCAAGGTATTTGGCCGCCCCAGCTACTTCCGTGGTGGTAAACTTGGTATCGACACCAACCTTGCGGATATTCCTTGACATATCGGAAAATCTCTGGTTAAACGTGGTGATAGCGTTATCCGTGGCTTTCAGGATACTCCGTACGGTTGTCATGATATTCTCATACTCGGCAGCATCTTTCGTGATGCTCATGGCCCCCATACCTATAGCGGCTGCTCCGATCATGTTAGGGAACGGGAAACCAGCGGCATACATTACGTCAGCCATTCCGAACAATCCCCTCGCTCCGTTCCCAAAACCACGGGCGACCCTGTTATTACCATTTTTAGGGACATAATCCCTACTATTCCCTCTCGGGGTAGAGATTATTGATCCTGTCGTGGTGCTGGTCGTTTGATTGATTTTTGTGTTGATGGTGACAGTTTTCCCTTTTATAGCATTGATCTGGGATTGAAGGGATTTTAGCTCTTTTTTATACTACCGTCAATAGTATATTTTATCTTCTTGGGTTTGGTGCCAATGATCCTGTTAAAATTGACGAAAGCGGAGTTGATCTTTCCCAGTTCCTTTCTCAAGGTTTCTAAACTTGATATGATGGGAGGGATGGTTTTCTGTATCGTGTTTTGGAAATCACTGATACTTTTAGAAGCTTGTGCCCCGTTGATGTCTATGTTGTACCTGACGTTGTAATCCATGTTATAGGCTTTGGTTATTGTTTACTTAATAAAGAATAGCTTGAAGCGTAAAGACTTGATTAAAAAGAAAACCCCTACTGACATCATGTCGGCAGGGGTTTAGAGAGGAGTATATAAAGTAGTTAAGAAAAAGCCTAACAGATGATGTGGTTAAGACTTGCTTATGCAACCACAAAGCATCGTTGGCGATCAATGCGAAATCTTCATCTGAAATAGTGGATAGTTCTACGCTGGGAAAGTAATGACGGACAAGGGCTATATGTTGCCTTAGCCACTCGTCATCCCTTACTTGCCAGCGATCGAGAAATTTGCGACCTTGGCTTGGCGGGAACCAATGATATTGACCAGTTTTGTGGACAGGCCATACAAGAACAAGGAATCATCATCCACCAGTTCCTTATCTCCTTGGATAAACGTGTCATGCGCCAATGATCGGACAGCTGCGATTTCGTCTTTCTTTTGCAATTGTACGAACTTACTGAACGCGATGAAATCCGGCTCTCTGAAATAAGCGATATACACATCCTTGTCATCGTATTCGTCGCCGAACACCACGATAGGGTAGATTCTTTTGTTTTTCTTGGGATCTTGTTTTCTGATTTCCTCTAAGGTTTTCTTGATAGTTTCTTCTTGAGCTAATGTAAGCTCTTTGCTTTCTTCTGTTTCCATAAAATTTGTCTTTTTTTTGTTGTTTATGAAAGAATAGAAGGTCAGTGATGGAATTGTTTAATGTAAAAAAGGGCCATGTGTTATTTTTCACACGGCCCTTTGGCTTATAAATGTTTTATGTGGTTAATGTATCGATTCCTCCCGGATTAAGATCGAACTCCTTGGAAAGATCGGTATCATCTTGTTTCGCTTCCATTCCATCCTCGGAGAAGATACATTTCTGTAAGGTGGTGGTCACGGTTCGTCCGTCATCTGGATGAGCGAAATGAACGATCAAGTCGAACTCTCCAAGTCCCATCAACGTACCATCCGGAGAAGCCTCTTGGAACATCACTTGGGTGGCGTAATCAAGCTCGATAGAAGCCGTGTACGTCCAGTTTCCATAACCTCGTGAGATGGGTTGTGAACCTATACCGTAATTAGACTCAACCTTTCTTTTCCGTTCCCATTTGACTGCCTTGATTCCGTAGATCGCTTCGGACGATGAGGCGAACCCGAAATTGATCTCGATCATGGACCAGTCATAAGCACGCCCATTAATAAGCGGTGTTGTACTATCTGCCATATTTGTTGTTTTTAAGCGTTAGTTAAAGCGAATCCTTCCTCAACAATGATTTTCGATGTCACGCCGACTGGAACGATTGCGTATGTTATTTTTAAGGTGTCAGTCAATAGAATGTTCTGGTTGGAGGAGACTAACACGCTGTATCCAGAGATCTCGCTATTGCCTTCCATCGTGCTTAGGATGTTCTTGACAACATTCTGGTATTTTTTTATCTCTATCTCTGCTAGATATCCTGTCTTTGGATTTACCAATACCGGTGAGTTTAAGTAAGGAAGGAGAGCGTTTCTGATCGCACGTCTTGATTTGTCTATGGTCCTGTTTCTGGCGATAGTCCTATAATCGCTATCTGAGCAAGTCCTGTCCTTGGAGAAATAGGTGCCGTTCGCTCTCCCGGCGTATTTGATCGGGAAAACATATCCTTTTTCCTCTATCTCGTCGATTTGGGCTGGAGATAACGCTTCAAATTGTAGCATGCTGATAAAATCATCCCCTGTGTCATTTAGCTCGATATTGCCAAAGCCGAACTCGATATCGCTCATATGTTTGGAGGTTAGGTTGAATTGGTTAACCCAAGCAATAGACTCGCAAACCTTTGCTTCGGCTACGCAACCTAATGCGACACCAACGCAACCGATAGAGGAATGTTTCGGATTAGCGATTTGCATCTGTCTTAACAAATCCGATCTACCTTGACCTAACAACGCTGTCACACGCGGGAAATCGCCTATGCAGGACGGGATCTTTTTGAGGTCGATGGTTTTGACTGCCCCGGTGGAGTCTGCTGAAGAGGCGTTACCCGTTAACAATACTGATAACGGGCGATGCTCGTTAGCTAATTCCTCCGCTACCGTATTGATATCGGAAACAAGGTTGAGCGAATAGTCATCCTCTGAGCTGGACGCTGTGGACCAAATGTTTTGAGGTGTCCATATTCCCAGTTGCTTGATGTCTCCATTCGCTACGGATTGGATGGTCTTGATAGCGTTCCAGTTCTTAGAACAATCGGCGAACATCACGTACAACGATCCGTCCGGTTTCATACGGAAGAACTCCGAGATGTGAAAATAAGGGATACCGTAAAAGAAGTTGTTTTTTTCTTGCTCAAATTCAGTGATACCTAATCCTATCGCCTCATTAACGGAAAATAACTGGATCACGTCACCGATCTTTATGCTGGGTGGCATATTGGTTTCGACTGGTAGGTCGAATATCAACCCGCTGATATGATCGTTGCCAACAGAGGTTGGCGTGAGATTGCCATCTTTTCTGATGAAAGATACTGTTCCTATTGCCATGTCTTACTTGTTATAATAGGGGTTTTCGTATAAGTGAGCGTTTGGTTGTTGGCTTGTATAAGCCCCGCCCTTGCTGTCTATATAAAGTTTCTCATATCCAGGATACATCTTCAATATCCTGTCAATGTTGTCGGGAATAACTTGAGGTGCTGGGTGACAAGTTCGTTATCTTGTTCCTCTACAGGTTCGTTGATAAACTCCTCAATAGGTGACTCTGTTTCTTTCTTGATTCTTGCCATATTTATGTGTATAAAAAAAAGGAGCGAGGCTTGGCCTCGCCCCTTTTTTATTGATTATTGGGTTATTTTTTAAGTTAATTTGTAAGCTGTCCAAACGACAATCTCTGCTGGACGAACAATATTAACGTCCATCTTCATTCTCATCTGGAAGAAGTATAACTCGGAGTTGGCTTGTAATCTGTCGATCTTCAATACCTCCGTATCGTTAGCGTAATCGACACCCATCCACAAGTTAGAGTCCATTCCAGTACTGAAATTACCAAGAACGATCGTGCTCTCCGGGATTCCTACGATAGGAACGATTCTTTTACCCTTGAACATGTATTTGTTGACTTGGGTATTGTCATTGTACTTGAATTGTTTTGAGGTCACGTATTGATCATACAAGTCCCAAGAGGCCCAGTCCATGATATAAACCAAATTGTTCTTTCTGATTTGGTAAGGGCATTTTTGCCACATCGTGTACATGGCGGATTCTATGTTCTCGCCAGTCTTCAACTCTGTGTCACCAGCGTTAATTACGGTCTCGCCGCTCACGTTCTCCTTTAAGTTCTTTAATATGCGATAAATAGCCCCATCAAAATACTTATAAGAACCGGAACCAAGATCAATTCCGTTTTCAGGTTTTGTGAATGAGCCATCTGCGCCAGACGTTCCACCCTTGACTGATTGCCAAATAGCGTCTCCGATGAAAGCGTTCTTCTTGTCCATCAATAATCGCAACATCGTCGCCTGTACTTTCGGATCAAGCTCACGGAATACCAGATTACCATCCGGTTGAGCGAACTTCCAGTATTTCTCGAAGTCACGAGGATTGAACTCTAGGTAGACCATGAAATCCTTCGGTTCCAGATAACGTTCACGGAACGTATATGTTCCTTTGGAATCCGTAGGGCTTGTCGGCGTAGGCTTGTTGTCTTGGATGATGTCACCCAAGCTTACGGATGGAAGGGTGTATTTGTACTGGATACCGCTCTTGATATGAATCAACCCTTCTTTATAGGTATCGTTACCTTGTGCGGTGTAGGTCAATAAATCCTCTAGGACCTCACCCGCATATGTGTTTTGAGCAAAACTTACACTTGCCATAAATTAATTGTTAAGGTTTTGGTTATTATTACTTAAGCGATCCGAAAGTGAAATCCTTACCAACAACAGCCTCGACTTGTTTAGCCATTTGAGCTTCTACTGTTTGCACGCTATCTTTCACTTTCTCCACGTTGTCCTTGTCGTTCTCGATCTCAGTGGAGATCTTGTCTCTGGCTGGGATAGAATCTAACGTCGCTTTAGCCAAATCGAAATTCTTCGTTGCCATATCGATCCAATTCTGCTTAGCGGAATCCTCGATCTTGCCAGCGTTGATTGCGTCTTGAACCATAGACTCGATCTTTTGGCTCATAGCCTTTTTCTCGGCATCCTTGTAAGCTTGTAGTTCCGCTTTTACGTTTTCCAGCTCTTTCGTTAAGTTTTGATTTTTGGTGACCTCACCGGCTTTCTCGATCTTCAAGGAGTCAATGGTCTGGTTGGCCTCGTTGAGCTTGTTCTCTACGTTGACCAGCTCGGTGATCCGAGCCATGACCTGTGGAACCTCGACTTTTTCCTTGAAACCAAGCGAAGCTACGACAGCACCAAAATTAAAATCGATAGTTTGTCCTGTATCCATATTGTTTGTTTTGGTTTTGTTCTCTACTTCCGTAGGTTCTTGTTTGTTTTTATTAAGATTAGAGACATCATTGATAGAATGTTTATTTTCCTTGTTATCAGATCCATTTGACGATAGCTCCCCACATATAGAGGTTATGGTGTCCTTGAGAAGGTGGTTGTCCGTAATACCCTCTATTGTGTTCTTGACTTTCTCGATTTTTTGTTTCGAGGTCTTTAGTACGTTCTCAACTGGGATGATACCAGCTTTTACCGCCTCTTCAGCTGTAAAAAAAGTACCATCGGTACCTTCTTTGCCAGACATGAGTTCTTTTACCTTGGTCTTGTTAAATCCCCATCGTTTCATGTAGATCATCTCTATCTGTTGCCTGAACGCTTTTACGTAGTCTGGCTCCCCTTCTGTGTCTTTGTTATCCTCCGTTGAGTCGAAGGGATTATGGATCATAAGGATAGCGTAGTCCCTCATTAACGATTTGTCTCCAGCGGCCCAGACAATAGATCCCATGGAGGCGGCCAAGCCTTCATTTATACATTCCGTCGGTATAGAGGAGTTACGAATTACAGAGAAGATACTCATACCATAAAGCACGGAACCACCAGAGCTGTTGATTAAGACCCTGATCTTACTTGGTTTGATATAACTCTCAACCCATAAAAATTCCGAATTGAATGAATTTGCGGTATATTCATCGATATCACAAAACAATCGGATGTCACAAACCTCGTTCTCTTTCGCTTCTCCAACTACATACTTAAATTTAGATGTGTTCATTGGTTTTGTTTTTACGTCATTTTACAAAAGAATAGATAGGGTATAAGAAATATGTTTTTTGATCTTCCCGTATCTTCTTTTTGGGCGTATAGATCATGTTTGGAAACAGTTGATAATAAAAGTTGGTTAACTTTTGTTAAAACATGGGGGGTAAAAGTGTTAATTTGTATTTTTGCAATCTACAATATGTTTGGAGAATATTTTTCTGTTCCATCTTAGATAGAATGAATCGGAGAAATGGAAGGTGATAAAATATGTTGGGATGAAAAAAATTTTTGTATATTTTTTACTAACCTGCTTGTCGATGACTTTAGCTCATGCTCAAGGCATGCCCTTAGGAAAGGACTCTCTTTCGGATAATAAGATATCCGTTACGGTGAAGACTAACGCCATGGCGTTGGGTATGCTGATCGCTAACGCCGGGGTAGAATTGGGATTCGGTGATCGTTTTTCCTTGCATATCCCCTTTTATTACTCTGGTACCAATTATTTTTCGTCACATACGAAGTTTCGTATCTTGGGTACGCAACCAGAGTTTCGTTACTGGACCCCCTTATTGAAAGGATGTTTCGGTGGCGTACATCTGGGGGTGGCATCATGGAATTTCGCCTATAACAGGCGATGGCGCTATCAAGATCAGGACGGCTCTACACCTGCTTTGGGAGGTGGGGTATCGGTGGGATACCGGATGCCGATCGGAGCGGCCCGTCGCTGGGGGATGGAGTTCTCGTTGGGTGCTGGATGTTATCGCTTGCATTATGACAAGTTTCGAAACGAGTCGAACGGAGCCTTGGTGGAAAGCCGCCAGAAGACCTTTTTCGGAATCGATCAGGTAAATATTTCAATTACTTATACATTTGGGAGAGGAGGTGAGTCATGAGACTTTTTTCCATATATCCTTTTTTTATGATCCTCCTATCCCTATTCTTGTTCGCTTGTGACGTGCATGAGTGGCCGGATGAAACTTCGGAACCTCCAAAACCGGATCATGTATCGGTAGAGCTTCGGTTGGATTTCACCTCAGATCGGGCAGAGCTTCCAGATTATAAAACTATCGTTGTCGGTGCGACTCGGGCCGCGGATTTGCCTTCATATGAGACCCGTTACCAAGTTCGTGTTTTTCGGATGGGGGTCGATAGTCTTTTCGAGACCATCCCTTGTCAAACGCTCTCGTTTAGTCATGCGGAGATAGAGTCCTTGGGGTATCGAATGACCCTTGATTTGCCAGAGGGTGATTATCGTTTTATGGCGTGGACAGACTTCGTTGAGCCAGGCGGCAAGAGCGATCTTTTTTATGATACGGAAGATTTCGCCTCGATCGAGTTACGGGGTGAACATGCGGGGAACAATGATTTTCGAGATGCTTTTCGGGGTGTTTTAGAGACAGGATTATATACAAGCACAGATGGAGGTCGTCAGAAACTAACGGTCAGCATGTGCCGTCCATTGGCGAAATTCCGTTTCGTGACCACGGATGTTGAGGAGTTCAAGGAGTATTATTTGAGGTCTATCTTGCAAAATGCCATCCCAGGGAAGGATGAGTTGAAGGATGCGATTGATATGACCAAGTTCCGGATCGTATTCTTGTATGATGGTTTCATGCCCTCTACATACAATATGCACACGGATCGACCGGTGGATGTGCGAACAGGAGTGTCGTTCCCCTCGGTCTTGACTGATATAAAGGATGGTGAGGCCATTATGGGTTTCGACTACGTGATAGTGGGAGAGGGTGACGCTGGCGTGAGCGTAACCGTGGCTTGTCATGATGAGAACGGCAAGCGACTCTCCGGTATCGATGGTATCAAGGTGCCGCTCCAAAGAGGCAGACTCACCACGGTTAGGGGGTAATTTTCTCACCACACGATCTTCTGGTAACGTGCAGATCGATTCCTCTTTCGATGGAAAATTTGACATAGAGATTAAATAACAATATTAATTAATTTAAAACGACTAAGCGAATGAAACGATGTTTTTATTCAATGATGGCGGCAATGGCATTGTTGCTGTTATCGGCCTGTTCCAGCGATGACGAGCTGTCGCAAGGAAATGGCAACGAGGCGCTGGTCTCCTTCAACGTCGAGCTGTCCGGCGGTATGCAGAACAAGGCGATTAGCGATGGAACGACGGCGAAGAATTTGACCGTCCATGTGTTCGATGAGAACGGAACCTATCTGAGTGAATTAGACAAGACGGTAGAGCTTAATGAGAAAAAAAAATCTGTCTCTATTAATCTTGTGAAGGGTAAGACTTATAGTTTTCTCTTCTGGGCAAGCGTTAATAAGGAGAATAGCCCTTATTCGTTTGGAGTTGATGGTAAGACCATCACCGTTGACTATAATGATGCAAAGGCCAACGATGAGAGTCGTGACGCTTTCCTTGGTGTAGTAAAAAATAAGGCGGTCGAGGCTTCTTTTGAGGAGAACGTGACATTAAAACGTCCCTTCGCTCAGATCAACTTCCTTACGGACGATATCGCTGACGCAGGTAAAAACGGGCTGACCATTGACGAGAACACGCACTCTTCCATCACCCTCTCCAAGGTGGCTACTACCTTGAACCCCTTCACCAACACGGTGGGTGGTTTCACGGAGGCAGAGGTGATTTTTGGCGAAGCGGCGATTCCTGCGTTATCGGAGACGGTCACGATGGGTTCCGCTCCCGACGCGAAAACGTATAACTACTTGGGTACGGCCTATTTCTTGGTGCCCGCCGAGGGAGAGAACCCGAATGCCGGAAAAGATCAAGCCATGTTGAACTCCGCTACCTTAAAGATTAAGGATATCAACGGGGAGGGACTGAAGGTGGAGAATGTTCCGGTTCAATGGAACTACCGTACCAATATCTACGGTAGCCTTCTTACCGCCACTGGCAATTTCAATGTTACGATTGTACCTGATTATGATGGAAGTCATAATCAGGAGGTAAAGACCAAACAGGTAACCACGGTAGATCAAGTGGACGAGGCGATCCAAAGTGGAGCTACCGAGGTGATCGTAACTGAGGCTCCGAAAAGGATGCTACCATCACGATCCCGAAGGTATTCGAGCAAGACAACGAGACAGCAGTCTCTATCTCCATCCCGGCGACGACGGCTGCGATCACGATTGAAGAAGATACTCAAGAGGTTCAATCTGCCCCGAAGGAAGTTACTATCACCGCTCCGACAACGAGTAATCTGACAATTAACCTTCCGAACTCAACGGTGACATTGAACGGCGAAAGCTACACGACGGTGACTGCTACAACTGCCGATAATACCTTGATCATTCCCGAAGGAGTCAAGGTAGAGAATCTTACTGTTAATAGAGGTAACGTGGAGATCTATGGAGATTTAGCGGTGAAAGTTGCAAAAGGGTCCGGTTATAAGGGTACGATTATCTATTTCATCTCTACGGTGGAACAGTTGCGTGCTCTCGCCACTGAAGTTAATGGTGGCACGACTTTCTCTGGTATGCAGATTAAGTTATCTAATGATATTGATTTGAAGAGTGAGGAGTGGACACCGATTGGAAGAAAAGATAAAGCTTTCAAGGAACTTTTGATGGTTGCGGTTATACGATCAGTAATCTAAAGATTGAGAGAGGGGTGAATAATTCATCTTCGAATGCTGATATGGGGCTGTTCGGGTTTACATCTGATGGAAAGGTCATGAACTTCACTCTTTATAATGCGTTCGTTAAAGCTGGTATAGATGTTGGGGCTATTGCGGGTACACCTTATACTTCTTCTTATTCCAATATTACGCTGGCAGGAGACGTGAAGGTTGAAGGCTATAGTTATGTTGGTGGTATGTTCGGTAAGAATGTTTATAAAGGCATGGAAAATCTGACGGTGCGTGTGAACGAAGGCAGCTATGTGAAGGCTGAAAGCGAAACCTACCGTACCTATGTGGGAGGCGTGATAGGCTTTATGGGTGAAGGCAATATCATTATTTCCAATGTTGAATCAAATATTAACGTAACCGGATCGACTTGTGATGTAGGTGGCATTACTGGTATCGCTCACTATGGAAACACTTTTGAAAACTGCATTTGTACGGGAAATGTAACACTGGTCAACGCCAACGATGCTGGCGATCAATTGGAAATTGGTGGTATCGCTGGCGTATGGATGAACTCAAGCGCTGGTAAGGTGACTCTTCGAAAGTGTAATTTTACTGGAACGTTGAAAAGCGCTCTGAATGGTGTAGACAAATCAGAAGAAGTTGCTGGGAACCGACTTACCGGACGCAAGTATTATCCCAACAGTAATGAAGGGGAATTGATTATCGAATAAATTATACCAATCTGTTAGAATTATCTTTTGGGAAAATAAAATCAACGATACTCCCTCTCTTCTTAACCTATAAAGAAAAGAGGGAGTGATTCGAATGATTCTGAGAAAAAATAAACTTTATTAATGTGCTTTCCTCGGATTTTACAATGAGAGCACATTTCTTTTTTAGACTTGAGATCTTAGTATCTGAATTAGGTATCTACCTCAAAAGTGTTGGTGGGCTTTGTATAGGATAGATATAATGCTTCCTCTTATACCACCCCACAAATACACCGTCGTTCCAGAGAAAAGATTCTTATATCCCTAGTTGTTTTTCCTTTCTTCGATAGATGTTTTTTAATGAGGGAAAGGTTATGCTTCCAATATATCAATTGTGAAGGTATTGGATGATTTTATGTATGAAATTAAAATGATTCCCCCCATACCTCCCCACAGGTACGCCATTTTCCCGAAAAAGCCGATAGACATATCTCCGGCACTATTGTCCCTATAGCAGGTGACTACCATCAGATCGACACGCTGAATGGATGCTAAATCACCTTTGTTTATTTCTATCCAAAAGCGATTCCCGTCTTGGGCCGCCTTGACGATTTTTTTCAATCCCTCTTCACCGCCTATGGTCGTGCTGATCTCATCGCTGGTGGAGGAACTTTGTAACGCAAAAAATTCTACGGGAAGCTTATAACCGTAGGTATGAACGATCTTCACTTCCGGATTAGAAGAGACTTTTACATATATCAAGTTTGTACCTTCATTTGTTGTTGTGGGAACAGCGTATGATATCCAAGATTGAATAATAAAGTTAAGAGAGGACACAGGGATTTTGCCAACCACACCATAACTTTCGATGAAGATTTTTTCCTTTATTTATTGCGTCGGAAATCTTTTTTCACACCTTCACTCCCTCCAAGTTTGCTCAAGATATTCTCCTTTGATTCTGTGCTTGTGATCGTGGCAAGATCGTAAGGTAGATAATACTCATCGTCCCCGCTTTCCGTAACCTTGCAAGAAAAGGCATATGTATTCGTTTCATCTATTGTACCCGTCATTATTGTGGTGCGAAGTTTTCCTGGGTTGTGGATATAAGATAGTTCTAAGGTAGCTGTCGTTTTCGTGCCCTCTTCTATATAACTACCGTTTACGAGACATGATTTATTACCGATAAAAATTTGATCATTGGTATTTATGGATTGATCGTCACCATAAGCTAATCCATGTGCGATAAGAACATACATTAACCCCTCATCACTCGATACGTCAATGTCTGAAAAATTTACTTTTTTAAACTCTGCTTTAATATCATCTGCGGTAGATGTTTCCGTAAGATTCTCGAACGTATGACTGAAAGAAACTATAATTTTTACTTGCTCTAGTTTTTTCTTATCGCTCTCTGACATCACCTCTTTTTCCCCATACGGCTGTACCATCGGAACCCCAACGAAGTATATTGCCTGACGTTCCTCCTGCTGGGATATGTTTATTACCTGATGTCGTAGGGTGAATGTATTTGTTTGCACCTGTAGCTATACTATCTAACTTATTTTTATCCGAGACTGTCATTAGTCCAGGTTTAGAGTAGCTTGCTCCATTAATATAAGATGAACCGCTAGTGCTCCCTCCAGTACTAGGGGATATTCGATGCGTAGAAAATTTAATCCTATCCTCTTCATATTCTATTAGGGGTGGTTCGTCTACGATCTATTCAATTCTTGATAGTTTATTTTTTTCGGTTGTAGTATAATCATTAGCGCTTAATCCTTTTCCGGGTACCTTATCGACCTTGTTCCCCAACGCTGTATTTATAACCTTGTTTTGTACGGGATTCGTACTTGTCGAGCTTAATGAGCTATCAATGGTTATCGAAGACGGGATCTCGGGTAATTGGGATAACGGGACCTTTCCGTTCACAAGATCCGCTTTTGTGGTTAACGCATTATCAACATAAGCCTTTGTTACATCTACTGTTGGAATGGTTGGCTTGTTAAGGATTTGTGACTTACCAGATGTTGCATTCCAGTCGGGGTTGACGTTGGCTTCTGCGTTAGGAGCTATATCTCTAAGTTTGTTTTTCTCAGCCGTGGTATAATCCTCAGTACTTAACCCTTTTCCCGCTACCTTGTCAACCTTGTGTTCTAAGGCTGCATTTATAACCTTATTTTGTACAGGATTTAAGCTAGTCGAGCTTAGCTCACTGTCAATGGTTATCTGAGATGGAATCTCTGGCAACTGGGATAATGGAACCTTGCCGCTGATAAGGTCAGCTTTCTTTAATAGGCTGTCATCTACATATTTCTTGTTTACATCAACTACAGGGATAGTGGGTTTGTTGATGATCATTGATTTTCCAAATGTAGCATCCCAGTCAGGATTTACATTAACCTCTGCTCCTTCTTGGATACCGCTTAGCTTATTTTTCCTTCTTCCGTGGTATAATCGTTAGAGCTGAGCTGTTTTCCTGGCACTTTCGCTACGTACTTGATGTCGTTTTGCTCGGTTGTGCTGTATTTTGACAAATCAACGGATGTATTTCCGATCAGCTCAAATTTTCCATTTACCCAAATATATTCATCATGGATATTCTTATCTTTTCCATCACCTTTAGGAACAAGATAGATAATTCCCTTTACACCAGAACTAGGTAAGGTTTGTACGATCGATGTATCAAATCCTACTATACAACCGATTTGCTCGTTCGTATATTGCTTGGATTCTTCAAGGGTTGATTTTATTTGTTGCTTGATCTCAGAATCGTCATAAATCGTATCGGTAAACTTAGCGTTGGCAGGAACATTAGATTCTACGGTATGCCCATTGACTGTTTCCGCATTTCCTCCATCTGCGGGTATTGATGTAGGGAAATCCACGATTTGTGCCTTTGTATGACTATGTTCCTTGGGTTCAAACTTGTCGGGTTTATTTTTTATGTAATCCTTGGCTCCCTTATCCGCTTGTTCCCAATTAGCCTGGATATGAGCCATAGAGTTAAGAAATTCCTCCTCGGTTCCCTGGTTTCCTTTGTTCAAGCCAGGCTTGGTACGTGGATTTTACCATTAATGTCCAATTAACGCCCTCTTTTGGCTCATTGCCGATGTTTCCGTTCTTCAAGCTTGCCCAAGAACTTCCGTTGTATGATATAATATCTTTTATCTCATAGTTTGTCGCTTTGTTCCATGCGCCTTTATTGACGAATGTGATTTTGCCTAAATCTACTATTGCCATATTTTTGATTATTTGATATTTACGATTAGATGACCATTGTCATCGATCGTCATGTTTTTTATTAAATAGTTACATGTATTGATTGCCAAGAACTCCTTTTGATCTTGTGTTAGTTTGTCAAAATTGATCTTTATCGATTCTGATGGCACGATAACCTTGAAGGCACTGTCTGGTTCCCTATTATATTTCATCTCGATTCCCTTCTCGGTACTTCTTAATATAGGGTAGTCACCACTTACGACCCCGCAATCGAACGTGAGTCCGCTTGAGAACGTGATAATGAGATGCTGGTTCTCCACTATGACATTGGTTATACTGTTGTAGATCTTCGCCTCGTCAACGAACTCGTCGGTATGTCTTATTATTTCGTTTGACTTTTCGTTTGCCTCAAGGTTTCGAACACTAACGAGCCTAGCGCTCATAGGTTGAACAGATACAGGCTTTATGGTGTACCAGTTTTCTTTATTTGTGGTATTGGGTGCCTTATTTATTGAATACCAGCTGCTTGATTGTTTCGTCTTTTTGTTCATTTCCCTAGTTTTAAATACACAACAATATCCTTGTATGCTCTTATCCCGTTAGAGGTCTCAACAGCCACTTTTACCATCCCCGGTTGTATTCCGGTAACAACCCCATTCGTGTTAACGGTAGCTATTGAGTCATTAAAGGGACTCATATGTTATCTTTTTATCAGTGGTATTGTCTGGGAAGAAAACCACTGATAGTACCATCTGCTCGCCTACGGCCAACCTATTGTTGTTCGGCATTATCTGGATAGACTTTGCGTTGACAATAAGATCGTTGAATGTTGATGATTCGTCATATGTGGGCCTTTCCACGTTAGGTTTGTCGTTAGGTACATCGTCATGGTTGGTGAACGGAGGGGTAATAACTTTCTTCTTGATCCAATCCGCATATTTATAACTCGATGTTATTTTAAAATATATCTCGTAATCAAGCCAGTAAGCTTGAAGCATATTGGTGGATTGTGGCGTGTCAAAATACATTAGGTTACATCGTTCCTGAAGAGCTTCCTCTACTTTTTTCGCATCCTGAATGGCCTTGTTTAGTCTTTCCGCTATATAAAATGGGTAAGTTTCCCAATTCACATGTTGGTTATCCAGTTTGTTAAGGATAAATCTTATGCGAATGATACCACGACCTTCCCCGATACGTTGCTGGGCCACCAAAAAAATGAACGTTCGTGAATCTTACAAAACAAGCGGGGAAAGCTGTCTCGTACTCGGTATTTACCTTACTCATGACCCTCTCGAACTGACCGGTATCTATCGCCACGGTTTTGAATAGGGAGGGCTGTCATCGTTATTTTCTTCCTCCTTGACAGTTAGTATGGCTCTTTTTATGGCCTGAAAAACATCGCCTAACGTATTCGTGTTGTCCGTAGGATCTATGGGGTCTTGAGTATCATCTGTATCTTCTGCGATTTGTCTATTTGATATATATCGTTTGATCATATGATGCTTTTTAAAAGATTATATAATATGGTTTATACTTTAAGCTCGATCAATGGGGAATCGCCTATAAATTGACGTTGTATATTAGGTGGATAGGTATCGTCCGGTGCGTTATGAAAAGCTGCGTAACTCTTGCTTCCGCTCTTACGCCTTCCTACCGGGAACTTAGTCTCATCTGTATATATTTGCAACCCCGATCCCTCAAGAAGGCTATATGTGATAGATTCTTTGAGGGTTCCTGTCTCATTCAATATCGGATGCGGATAATCTCGTTTCCGGTTTCTCCAATATCTTCCTGTCCCGGGGATTTTTTTCAAGTCAAACGATTTTTTAAATTCCCTGACATAAGTTTCCCCTATCTCAATCTTTGTTTTGTAATAGTTGGCGGCGAACTTGCTGGGTGCTAACTTCCATTGATTTAACGTGTCTTGGAAGGTAATGTCGGCACTTTCACTCATACGATATTATATTTGGATTTAATATTGGATGATATGGTCTTCATAGGCTGTATAAACCTCTTGTCTACCGTAAAATAAGGATGGTCTTCACCAAATATGGGACCACCTTTCGCTAGGCTTCGCTTGAATATAGGATTTACGGCGTTACCTATCAAGGAATCGATATCCTGAATATCCATGTAATTAGGTCTAGTGAAGGACTCTACAAGGTAACACCTACATCGCCAATCAATAGGAGGGATCGACCATTCGGGAAAACAGGATTTCGGAAAACTCAACCCCTCCAGGGCACGATGGGAATCACGTACACGCTCATCCCCTTGTGTCATATACATTAAGGTTGTCTCCTCTGGCAGGTTCACCCACCACGCCGCTATGGATGAGGCATAGTCTATATCCCTGTTCTCCGTTGTAGCGTATATATTATTGTATAGGTGGAAAATCCTCTCAGGGTCATCATCGTCATTTTGTTCTTCCATGTCCATGTACATTTGTGTCTCCTCTGCGGTAGCGAAATCGACAAGATTGTCTAAAGCGGCAACAAGAGCCTTTCTTTTTTCGATCTCAAAAGGGGTCAAGTATGACTCATCATGATTCCTCACTATATCTAACGCCTCGTTAAGGTCTATGCCAAATCTCCTTACGCAATGCCCGAAAGCGAACATGACCCTAGCTTCAACGATCTCTTGAAATTCCTCAAGATCTATGGTTTGGTTATCGAATTTATCTAACAATTGTTCGAATAGAAATAATAAATACTCGTATTCCTTATCTGTCCTATCATCGACTTTAGTCTCATCAAATATCTCGTCTTCCATTCATGACCTCCCGTAAATAGTTCGCTACACTACCGCTACTTCTTCTCCTATAACGTCTTCTGGGCGTGGGGGGCGACAATCCCCGTTGATCCACCTGAAACTACGTTATCCTTGCCGTCGACCTTACCATCATCATTTATATCATTCCATCCAGCGGGATTATTAAATTGTTTCTTTACAACAACACCAAATTCCTTGGCGATCTCTTCTGGCTCTATCTCATACTTATCCGAGAGAAAATCATAGAGATCTATCTTGCTATCAACGCTCATCTCCAACCCTCCGGAATATTTAAACTCCAACCCGTCATCTATATATCCCATAGCTACTAGTCGTGGGATAATCTCCTCGTTCATGGCGTTCTCGATATATTCCCGGTAAACCTTGATGCGATCTCGGAAAATATCTTGATGGGCTTTTGTTGACCCAACATAGGATTGTGTCGCCCCAGCCATAGACTCAGAACCTAGTATTAAATTTGAAACCTCGGCGTTGACCAGCTCGATAAGGCTCGTATAAATCTTCTCGCTATTGGACATGGTAAACGCTTTGACATCGATATCGTCTTCAATCCGGTTACGATGACACGATTGGTGGCGGCTGAGGCGATATCGTTGGCTAGCCTATTTCGATCTCCAAGATTCTCACTCTCTGATTTACCATGGATAATAGGTTGTCCATATGTATGGCTAAAATTTATATAGTTAGCCAACGTGAATTTCTTGGCGAGAATCAATGGGGTAGTGGCAGAGAACAAGCCTAGATCACCAGAGTTTATAAGGATATAATTCTTCTTATATTTAGGAGCCTCAAGATCCCAATTAGGAAGCCATATGCCTTGACGTTTCAATACGGTCTTTTGTTCAGGCAATACATTGCGGCGTTCGATGAGATTTACGTCATTCAATTTACCCGTAATAGGATCGGTTGTAGGGTTAATCTCAATCAGTGTATAACCGTACAATTTAGATTCGGCAATACCCTTGATGATCTTGATGAATTGACTCCCTTGTATTTTCTTCGTAGCTTCTACATCACGGACATATTGACCATTGGCGTTTTGCCTTGCCTGCATATACCTTTCCCCAATAATTTGGGATTCCAACGTCTCTAAAACACTCCTTATATGAGCGTCTTGTTGTACGCACGCCTCATACAAGTCGATCAACCTAGATCTGTCATCCAATATTCCACCTTTAACAACTTGAGAACGAGTGGATTTATATCTGCAATTCCTTTCGATCATGGTAACGTTAATTTTGGAGGATTTCCGATTCCTCAGAAATTCTCTGATGCTCTTCTTCTATCCGCTCATCTACAACAAAAGGTAGAGGAACAGGAAGCCAAGATCGAAGAGGATAAGCCGAAGGTGGAATATTACTCTGGTATGGTAGAGAATCGAGATTACTTTACTACTACGACTATCGCTACGGAATTGAGAACGACATCTCAAGTATTGAATCAATTCTTATGTAAGAAGGGAGTATTGACAGGGAAATCCGGTAGCTGGAAAGTAACAGATGAGCATCAAACCTTATTGTCACCTTCTCCGTTCAAGTCAATTATTCGATGGAATCATGAGGGACGAACATTGATCCACCAGCTTTGGGAAGAAAGAGTAGAAGAATTAGTAGAAGCTTAATAATAACCACGTCCACCTTTCCTTTTCGGATTGGTGGACACTAAAAACTATCACAAAATGGAAAAATACGAATTAAAAAGAAAACAACACTTATTATTACAAGCATCATTTATATGTCGTAATAAATATAGGAAGACAGAAAATGGAAAATGGAGCATGGGAAGATTGCGTTATCTATAAACGTGAGGATGCTCCTACAGATCCATTAGAGCAAAGGATGTTCGTAAGAGCGATAGATGATTTCTTGAAGAATTTTGAAACACTGGAATACATAAGGCCCTGTTTGTATAATGGCAGCCTCATAACGAACGGAATAACGATTAATACAAAATGAAAATAGTAAAAATGCGTGTTGGTAAGGTACTTGATCTCACTACTAACGAATTATTATATAATGTAGAATTTAAATTTGAGAACCAGCACAGATTCATGGGGTATTCAATTGAAAATTGGAAGGATATATGGGACGCAAGATTAGCTATCCAGATGCACGATAGAGGAACGACCACATTTCATCCAGTGGGAACCGATAAGAATGGTAAAGTTTTTATGTCCAATAGTCAAAAATCACAAAAGTAATCATGAACAAACAAATTCAAAATGTAGTAACAGAAATGATTGATGGTATTAATTACCAACAAATGATAGGTGGAGAAATTTTTCTAAACTTGAAAGATGTAGCAATTGGGCTTGGTTTTGAAAGAGAGAGGGAACGGAATGGAAACATAACCAAAACAATTCGATGGGACAATATTAAGAAATATTTGTCGGAAATAGATGATAGATATTTGACCCAAGAAGTTGGGTTAGATTTATTTATCTTAGAATCAGATTTTTATGAATTAGCTATGGTGGCAAAATCAGAAACAGCAAAAGCGTTCAGAAAGAAGATTGCTAAGGAAATCCTTCCTGCTATCCGGAAACATGGAGCATATATTTCTGAAAACGCAACTCCGGAGCAATTGGATCATTTGATGGAAAATCAAATTGTGGAGTTTTATACTGGAGGAGGAGAAAGATCCGCTCAACGCATCCGCCAGCTGATCTTTGATAAGAAATTCGACAATTTGGATCTTATCAAATCTTTCAACTATATCTATGATAGATTGTCATCTAGTTATAGAGGAGCGTTTATCAAAAGTTTTAAATATGCTTTGGACGAGGCATACGATCGTGTTCTCACTGGAGATGATAAGAAGATGAAGAAGATCGCTATGGAAAACTTGCGAACCAAAGGAGAGCTTCTTTACCGGATTGAGAACCAACATCACCAGAGAGATAATAGATCTTATGGTCAAAAAACTAAGACATGCAATTAAAAACAATCAATCAAAATGAACAATCAAAAAGGAAACGATAAAACAGTTTTAGTCAACATTTCTTTATTGATCGGGAATCTCATAGTTATCAATACGCAAAGTGATGATACCGCTGAGATTATTGAACACAAGATACGAATGGCTATAGAAAAAATAGCAAAGAGCATATCGTTTAAATAACCATATCTGGAAAATCTCTTATAGTGTTTAGGTAAACTTGACAGACTATCAGAAGATCATTAAAATCTAAAGTAGGGTTGTCACATACAGCTTTGTTGCATGCTTGTTGGAATTTAACCAACTGATCGCCACTTAGCCCATAGAGTTTACCTGAATCCTTGAAATAATCAAACAATTTGTTTTCCATGATACATTTTATATTATGAGTACAAAGATAATCAGATGAACAATATTGAACAACAAATCTACGATAAAATCGTAAGAGCAAATAAGGAGTACCGGCAAGGTACTCCTATCATGACAGACTTTGCTTATGACATATTGGTTGATGAGTTAAGATCCATCAATCCGGATCATGAGTGGTTTAAAAAGGTGGAACCGGGAATGGATATTGTGGATCGGAAAGTAAAACTGCCGTTCCCGATGAGATCGTTGGATAAAGTGAAGACTTTTGAGGAGCTATGTCTGTGGTTCGATAAAGTTGGTATAGGACCAAATGACGATGTGGTTATCACTCCAAAATATGATGGTATTAGCTTGTTATGCAATGAGAATGACTGGATGACATATTCCAGAGGTGGTAACGACAATGAAGGGATGGACTGTAAGCGACATATGGATCTAATGTCTTCTGTATGGCATCATGACAATGCTCCTGTTGAATATACCTTTGGCGAGGCTATTATCCCAAAATCAATATGGAAAGATAATTTCGAAGGTAAGATAAATCCATTGAACGGTCAACCATATAAATCTGCGAGGAACACCGTGGCTGGGTTATTTAGGCGAGACGATCCGCCTTCGGAATTACTTAAACACGTGTATTTTATGCGATACGGAGCCTTTGGAGAAGGGGTTGATAATTTTCTTATATAGATCTCCTTGACCACATGGAAGCATATTTTGTTTATGTGGCAAGAATACTTCATACATTTGCCAGCTTTTTGAACGCCTCATTCCTTAAAGAGTTATTTGATAGTTGGAGTCAAGATTTTGCTATTGATGGCCTTGTTATCTACGTGAACAATATGAGGCGTTGGAAAGAGATTGGCCGTCACCCATCAACAGGCAATCCTCAGTGGGCCGTAGCCTATAAACCTGAAGAGTTTACGGATGCTGAGATCACCACTGTTCAATCCGTCAATTGCAAGGTGTCTAAATCCGGATATCTAAAACCGACTGTGGCTGTTGACGCTGTAGAGCTAGAAGGGGCTACAATTAACAATCCTACCGGATATAACGCTAAGTTTTGTTTTGATAATGGTATTGGTACTGGCGCTGAGATAAAAATAATCCGTTCCGGGATGGTTATACCAAAAATCCAAGACGTAATTTATCCTGTATCCAATGATGTCGTGGAGGAAGCTTTCAAGCTCTGCCCTTCATGTGGGAAGGAAACAGTCTGGAATGACTCCTTGGTCGAGCGTATGTGCCCAGACCCGCTTTGTCCCGGTAGATTATTGGCTAAGTTGATTTACTTCTGCGAGAAGTTGGAGTATGATGAGATAGGAGAGGAAACCTTGAAGGCGATCTTTAACTCCGAGATCAAGTCCCCGGGAGATCTTCTTCATACGGATCTTTCAACGCTACAGAAGATAGATGGCATTGGTTACGATACCGCTAGCAAGATCATAGAGAAGAACCGAGGCATTTTTGATGATGGTGTTTCTCTCCCTAAGTTAATGGAAGCATCCGATTGTTTTGATGGAATAGGAGAGAAGAAGGCAACAATCTTATTGTCTAATGTAGATAATGTGACCTTGAGGTTATGGATCTCTGGAGAATTAACATTTGCTGGATACTTAGTGATGACAAAAATCATGTCTATGACAAAAGGGGTAGGTGATAAGATGATAGATGAGTTCTCGAACAAGTGTCAAGGTTTTGTTGAGTGGGTGAGGGGGAACGAGATTCCTATTGCTTGGGAGAAAGATGAGCCTTTGGGAACATCATTATCCGGGATGAAGATTTGCTTTACCGGTATTCGAGACAAACAACTAGAATCAAAAATTACGAAAGCCGGTGGAACCATGTCTGGGTCAGTTAGTAAAAATACCACTTATTTAGTAGCTGATGATATAAATTCCTGTTCAAGCAAGGCTGAGAAGGCTAGAGCATTATATTAAAATGTGATTGTAGCTTTGCCTAAGAATTAAAACAAAATTATTAAGAGTTATGGCAAAAAAAGGTGTATTAACAAAGTCTGATTATCTTCCATACGAAGAGTTTCTGTCAACATTAGAAAAATTGCGCGAGGATAGGCTTTATTGGGAGGAATTGTATTTTACTATTGCATTTGCTTCGGCTTTACGGGTGTCGGATATTCGTATGTTGAAATGGGAAAATGTGCTAAATAAAAATAGTATAATCTTGATAGAGAAAAAGACAAAGAAGAACCGGGAAGTGAGATTGAATGATGAGACTGTTAGTATCATAAAGGAATTATATACTTTAATGGGGAAGCCTTCGGTAAACTCTTATTTATTTGAAGGATATAAGAACAAGCCTATGGGGATTTGGCAGATCAATAAAAGATTGAAAGATGTCAAGGATAGATATAATCTTTCCATTGATCATTTTTCCACCCACAGCTTTCGTAAAACATTCGGCAGATATCTTTACGAGGCAAACGGGAGAAGCCAAGAATCCTTGATGATGCTCAAAGAGGTATTGAATCACTCAAATGTTGGTACAACATATACTTATATTGGGATAAGGACCGGATGAGATCAATAAATTTATTAACGGATTACAACTAAGAAGACATGCTTGATTTGAATACTTATAAAACACGGTTGTTATCTTATGATGAATATAGGTATGAAGATTCAGAAAGGTGGAGGTCGCTATATCAAGGATGAGGTAAGCTTCATTTTGTTCGATGTAAAGATTGATAAATGGTGGTTAAGGAGACCTGATATAGAGGAGATAGCTGGCGATCTGGCAATCAAGGTAGTTCCAGTGATTGGCTATATGACATTCGAGGAAGCGATTGAGTATGTTAGTAATGGCTACAAGTCATTGATCGCTGAAGATACTACATATGATGCTGAAGGGTTAGTCTTGAAAACTGATTTAGGATTGCTTGATAGGAGCGGTCAAAGGATTATTGCGAAAATTAAAGCTAGGGATTTTTGGTGGGTAAGAAATTGAAATATGATTGAGTGATCTATTCCTTTAAGGCAAGTGTTCTTAAATCCAGAAGGGAGAATCACAAAAAAGAACTAATCGATTTCATATTAAAGGAAACCGAAGGATTCTCAGATGATGACTTGGTTAGCTCCATTCATATGAGATTCTTGATGATAGGAAAGGCTATCGTGCGTGAAATACCCTCCGAACAAGACCTTTAGGACATTGATATTGTGAAGTAAACTTATCTATGCGTGCTTCTACGAGATTGAAAATTTCATCATGCTCACAGCCATGATAAATATAATTTCGCCCTATGGTGAACTCGCATTTAGGTTTTCTACCGCATACTGGGCATGGAATATCAAACGCTAGCGCTACCCGTTCTCGTATATGTTTATGTCATCCATAATTGTATCTTGCTTGATTTGCGGTAACCAAGATACTAACAAATAAAATTAAAACAAAAGAAAATGAAAAGATTCAAAGAGATCAAAGATTTATTGGAAAACGTGTACTTTATAAATGAAGAAGCTCAATTAGTGGTAACTTTCTTGGAAAATATAGGTTTTAGCAAACCTGAGAAACTTGTTCATGACGAACTTGGAACGCTATGTGGAGATCGAGAGGTTATGCCAGCCGTTGACTTCTTCCAAGAGTGTACTGGACGTAAGATCGATGATCGCTACTCATTGAGTACCGTACTTGTCATGGCTATCGATGATTATGTTTCTCAACTCAAGGAATTGAAAGAAGAACAATATAGAAGTAATGAGCAAGCTCGAAAGGATCAAGACATAGTAAGAAGCCACGATAAACAATACAAGGAAATCTTGATGTGGTTTGTGTTTTTGGCTTTAACCTCAGAGGATTCACTTGGGGACGTATTCGAAGATCTCAAGAGAAAGGACGAGGAAGTGGCGTTGAATGTCTTGGAGGCTATGAACTGTATTGTTCGATAATTGTTTTATGGGAGGGTGCGAGTTACTGTATCCTCTTTTTTATTTGATTCATTATTGCCTAAAAAAGATTTTGTTTTGAAGAACTCTAATTCATATAAAAATGTATCTTTGTGAGGAAGCCATATGATGAAGGCGGAGAATTGAAATTTATATGGAGTGTTTGCCGAAAAATAACCGAAATAGAGATTTTAGAGTGTTTCGGCAAACAAATTAAAATATAAATCTTTGATTATTAGTTGAATATTAAATCGAAAGGCCATGGGAGCAAAGAAGAATTTTGTGTTGGACACGAATGTCATATTACATGACTATAAGTGCATCGAGAACTTTCAGGAAAATGATATCTATCTACCCATCGTGGTATTAGAAGAGTTGGACAAGTTCAAGAAGGGGAGTGAGCAGATCAATTATAATGCCCGTGAGTTTGTTCGGGAGCTAGACTTATTGACCAGTAATGACCTGTTCTTGAAAGGCGCCTCACTAGGACCGGGAAAAGGTACACTCTATATCGTGACCGGTGATAAGTACCAGGAGAAAATAGCGCATTCTTTTCCGGATAAAACTCCAGATCACCGTATCTTGTCTTGTGCGTTGACGATCGCCGAGAAGAATCCGAAGATCAAGACAACCTTGGTCAGCAAGGATGTGAACCTTCGTATGAAGGCTCGTTCTTTGGGTATTCCCGTTGAGGATTATATCACGGATAAGGTCGTGAATGTAGATATTTTCGAGCGTGCGCAAGAGACCTATGAGAATATAGACCCCGATTTGATCGACAAGATCTACAGCTCTCCGGAAGGCGTGGACGCAGATTCGTTGGATATCAAGTCTAAGCTCGACCCGAACGAATGCTTTATCTTGAAAAGCGTACGTAATAGTGTATTGGCTCGCTACAATCCGTTTACGGATAAGATCAAGAAGGTGGATAAAGGCACGAACTTTGGTATCCAGCCCCGTAATGCCGAGCAGAGTTTCGCTTTCGAGGTGTTGAACGATCCGAATATCAAGCTGGTGGGGTTGACCGGAAAGGCCGGTACCGGAAAGACGTTGTTGGCGTTGGCCTCTGCCTTGAAACAAGCCGGCACGTATAAACAGATACTTTTGGCCCGTCCGATCGTCGCTTTGGCGAATAAGGATCTCGGTTTCCTTCCGGGTGACGAGAAGCAAAAGGTCGCTCCTTATATGCAACCTCTATTCGATAACCTGAACGTGATCAAGACTCAGTTTGCCCCGGGTAATCCCGATGTCCGTAAGATCGACGATATGCAGAAGAACAACCAGTTGGTGATCGAGGCGTTGGCCTTTATCCGGGGGCGTAGCTTGTCCGAGACTTATTGTATCATCGATGAGGCCCAGAACCTCACGCCGCATGAGATCAAGACGATTATCACCCGTGCGGGAGAGGGAACGAAGATGGTCTTCACGGGAGATATCCAACAGATTGACTCCCCGTATCTAGACGCCCAAAGTAATGGCTTGGCCTATATGATCGACAAGATGAAAGGACAGGACTTGTTCGCCCATATCAACTTGATAAAAGGCGAGCTAAGCGAGTTATCTGAATTGGCGTCAGATCTTTTGTAATTAAATATAGGGAATTGAAGATTAAAAATCAAGCTTCACGAAGCGTTTATTTTCAATCTTCAATTCTTAACGATTAATCGTTTACACTCGGGCAGACATAAATCTTCCGGAAACTACCTTTATAGGAAGGATCTCCCATATCTTTGATCTCATTCAGATGTTGTTTAAGATGGGCGGTTTCGCCGTGCTTTTGTAATTCCCCGTCGTTTTCCAAGTCTCGGCGATAAAGAATTCGGTGCTATCGGTGAGGGACTGGTACATGCCATAGTCGATACATCCCGGTTCTAGCAACGTGCTTTCCTTGCATTTCAAGAATGATTCCTTTAAGGCGGAGACACATTCGGGTTTTACTTTCCGTTTGATATTCAGTACGACTTCCATGGATTCTTTATTGCTTCCTCCATTCGTGCAACCGGATAGAGCGATTAATACGCAGGTCATTGAGATAAACACTTTCTTCATGATAGATTGTTTTTAAGTATTTGATACGACAAAAGTAGTAAATGCTGGGAGAATATGGAGGCTTTGTTTGTGAGAGATTGATATTATTTTGATCTAAACACAGGAATCGAACATCTGATATTAAATTATTGTTGTTAGTGGAAGTTGGAATGGATATATTTGTGATAATATTAATAGCTATTTATGTTAAATTTAAAACAAGAGTCATGAGAAAGAGTTTGTTGTATGTATTTGCCGTGATTTGCACGATGGGTTTTTTTTACGGCATGTGGTGATGATGACGATTCAAGTTCTTCCGGTAACTGGCAAGATCTGTCGAAAACGTACGAGGGTAAGAGCGTTTATCTGGTAATGGGTGAAGTGACAATCCCTGTTGATGGTAAATCGGTCGTGATTGCCGCTTCCTCTGCGGAGAAGGCATCCGTAACCTTGAACAATATCATCCCCGAAAATAAGTCGGTCGCTATCGATGCCGCATTGAAGGAAGCGGACGGCACTTATACGTTTACCGGCGAGAGTACGGTTGGCGATTGCGTGGTATCGGTAAATGGTACGGTGAAAGGGGGCGTAGCTTCTGTTGTTTATACTCGTAAATTAACTTCTTCTATCGTAGGTAATTGGAGCTTGAAAGCGGGCGTGGAAGCTATCTATGCGAATATCGTTACCGGAAATTCTACGATCGATGATCTCGTGCGTATGATAAAGCCAGCTATCAGTAATTTGATTTGGGGCAAAGTAAGCGCTGTAAATGTTAACTTACCGGAAGATGGAATCTTCGATGTTTCTTGGAGACCTATAGGGGCTTCTGAGGATAAAGGAATCGGTGAGATCACAAAAATGGCAAGTATCCAATATTGTGTGGTAGACGGGAAATTTATGGTGGCTGTGGATAAAAATTATGTGACAGTCTTGACTACTTTATTACAACAGGCTGCTGGTGACAAATTGGAGGCCGCTGGTATCTCTATTGACGAGATCATGAAGCTTTTGGTTGATTTAGGAGGTTATTATGGTCTACCTCTTAACATGAAGGTGGATGGAAGTGAGGCTACTTTTTATGCGGATAAGGATTTAATCGTACCGGTTTTGACCATGATAGCTCCTATCTTGAAACCGATGGTTCCGGAGAATTATCAGCAAATGGTAGATATGGTATTGCAACTACTTCCGAACGCAAAAACGTTAGAGTTTGGGCTTAATTTCACGAAATAATTGAAAATCCTAGGTTGTAGAGACGGAGTACACCCCGTCTCTACAACTGGATGAAATTTGGCAGAGTTATACCAATATAGGAGTTAATCAATTACCTTGGTGCTTTCTGATATAAGAATATCGCTATAAATGTATAAACTATATTCGGTATCCAGGCCGCTACGGCAGGACTCACATAACCATTAATAGCGAAGGTGGAAGTAACCGTCATAAACAGGATGTAAGAAAAACTCAACGCCAATCCGATACCAATATTCATACCCATACCTCCCTTTATTTTCCGGGAAGACAACGACGCTCCGATAGAAGTCAAGATAAACGCCGCCATGATCGTGGCGAAGCGCTTATGATACTCGATCTGGAAGGTCTGTATATTCCCGATACCTCTTTTTTTCTGCCGGTTGATATACGTATTCAGTTCAGGCGTTGTCATCGTCTCGCAATCATTCACGGAAATCAGGAAGTCCGAGGGCACGATGGTCAAAGTCGTATCCTTACGGGAGCCTTGGGAAATATGTTCCCGCATGCCATCGAAATCACGGATCATATAATCGATAACGGTCCATTGATAAAGCGAGTCGTATTTGATCGACTTGGCGGTCAGACGGGAGATCAATTTTTTATCCTCGAAATGCTCCAGAGAGAAACGGTATCCCATGTTCGAGCGAGCGTCATAGCTATCGAAATAAGCGATAACACCCGGCTCGATCTCCAATTGGGCGTTCTTCACGTAATCCACCTTCTTGTTACGGATATATTTGTTCTGGAAATCGATACGAGTCTCATTCGCCGGGGGAATGATGTAAGCGTTCAGGATAAACGTCACGATAGCGATAATCGTAGCCGAGACCGCATAAGGAAGCATTAACCTACGGAAACTCATACCGCTGGCAAGCATCGCTATGATCTCCGAACGATCCGCTAGCTTCGACGTGAAAAAGATCACGGCGATAAATGTGAACAACGGACTGAACAAATTGGCGAAATAGGGGATAAAGTTCAAGTAATAATCCACGATGATCGCTTTTAAGGGGACATCCGGATTCAAGAACTTATCGATCTTCTCGTTTATATCGAAAACGACGGAGATAGAGATAATCAAGGCGATAGCGAACACGTACGTGCCCAGAAACTGCTTGATGATATACCAATCGATCCGTTTTAGTTTAAATTTCATCTGTCTCGTTTTTTATAACCGGTTCGCTAATTGACGGACCATACCACTTTTCCATGTAGTAAAATCGCCAGCGATGATATGTGCCCTCGCTTCTTTCACCAACCATAGGTAGAAGGCGAGGTTATGGATAGAAGCGATCTGTAAGCCAAGCATTTCTTTCGCCTTGATCAAGTGGTGCAGATAAGCCTTGCTATATAAGGTATCCACGTAGGAATGTCCATCCGGATCGACCGGCGAGAAATCGTTCTCCCATTTCTTGTTACGCATATTGATAGTACCGAAACGCGTGAAAAGTTGGCCGTTGCGCCCGTTGCGGGTTGGCATGATACAGTCGAACATATCGATGCCTCGTTCGATCCCTTCCAGTAAATTGATCGGGGTACCTACGCCCATCAAGTAACGAGGTTTATCTTTCGGTAAGATATCGTTTACGACCTCGATCATCTCATACATCTTATCGGTAGGCTCGCCAACGGCCAGTCCCCCGATAGCGTTTCCATCGGCGCCTTTTCGGGCCACGTTCTCCGCCGCCCTCTGCCGCAAGTCCGTATAGACGCATCCCTGTACGATCGGGAAGAGACTTTGCCGGTAGCCGTATTTCGGCTCCGTGCTGTTGAAGCGGGCGAAACAACGATCCAGCCAACGCTCGGTCAGGCCCAGTGATTGCTTGGCGTAATTGTAGTCGGCATCTCCCGGGCAACACTCATCGAAGGCCATGATGATATCCGCACCGATAGAGCGTTCGATATCCATCACCTTCTCCGGCGTGAACATATGCTTGGAGCCGTCGAGATGCGAGCGGAACTCGGCTCCCTCTTCATGCAGCTTACGATTGTCGGAAAGAGAGAATACCTGAAACCCCCCGCTATCGGTCAATATCGGGCGATCCCATGTATTAAACTTATGCAAGCCTCCGGCCTGCTCCAAGATCTGGATACCGGGACGAAGATACAGATGGTACGTATTCCCCAAAATGATTTGTGCCTTGGTATCTTCCTTTAGCTCGGTCATATGTACACCCTTTACCGTACCTTGCGTACCCACGGGCATAAAAATAGGCGTCTCGATTACCCCGTGATCGGTGGTAATCAAGCCCGCCCTAGCGTTCGATTTCGTATCGTTATACTGTAATTCAAATGTCATGTATCAAAAATTTGTGACAAAGGTAGCATTTTTCTCTTAGAATCCGAAGTCATCTATTTCTACCTTTTTCACCTCTTCCTCTTTGGGCTTCTCCACGAACTTGTGTACCTCGTTTGCCTTGATGATGATCGCTCTCATCGGGCGTACGGGACAGATCGATTCGCAGCCGCCACAACCGATGCAAAGATCGGGGTTTACTTGCGGGATGGTCAGCGTGCCCTCGTAAGGAACCATATGCACGGCTTGGGTAGGGCAGTGCTCCGAACAAGCTCCGCAATCCGTCCCCTCCGTCTTTACGATACAACGGTTGATGAAGAAGGTGGCGATGCCCACTTGTGTAGTCGCTTTCTCTTCCTTGGTAAGCGGCTTTATAGCGTGCGTGGGGCAAACCTCCGAGCAGACCGTGCATTCGTAATTGCAATAACTGTCGATGTAAGCGATACGGGGTTTCAACATATAATCAAAGCCATACTCCAATCCCGTGGGACGTAGTACATGACTCGGGCATTGAGTCACGCAAATCTGGCATCCGGTACATACATCCTTGAAACGTTCTAAGCTGATCGCTCCCGGCGGTACGATAGGGGGCCATTTATTGCCGTGCTTACCTTGCCCGTGCTGCCCTTTGCCATGCCCTTTTTCCATTCCTTGGGCAATGGAGGATACGATCGGGAGGGAGACCGCGACGGTAGCCCCTGCCGAGAGAAATGTACGGCGGCTGTTCGGAGCGGTAGCCTGTTGGATCACGTCCGTTTGTGCGCGAGCTGTTTCGGCTTCTTTCTTGAAGGAAGGCTTGAAACGGTATTGCAATCCTCCTTTAGCGCACGAGGACACGCAGTTGAAGCAATCTACGCAACGGGAGGTATCTACGGTGAGGTTCTTGCTGTCGATCGCCTCCGCCTTACAAGTATGCTCGCAATTACCACAATGCGTACAAGCTTCTTTGTCAAAGGAGATCCGGAAAAACGAATACCGGGAGATCAGGCTCAACAGCGTTCCTACCGGGCAAAGCGTATTGCAGAACAACCTTCCCCGGAATACGACCATGAGGATGAATACGAGCAACGCGACCAAAGCGGATATCACGCCGAATACCGTCACGTTGCTAATCGTGACGTGATAAAGCGTATAGTTATCCATCCGTGCCAATCCGTCGGCCAGCAGGTTATTGACCCACATGACGACCGGACGGAACAGGTTGTTCGCTATACGGCCGAAGTTACTGTACGGATCTAGCAACGTACATAATTCGATCATCCCGAAAACAGCCAATACGAATGTAAGCCCGAGAATTGAGTACCGTAAGATATTCATGGGCTTATGATAGCTGAACCTGCGTACTCCTTTCTTTTTCTTCTTCCCGATACAGAAAACCCGGTTGATAATATCTTGCAATACGCCCGCCGGGCAAATAACCGAGCAATAGATCCGGCCGAACAATAAAGCCAATACGAATTGGAAGACTACCAACCCCGCCATCCCCCCTAAAATAGCGGGCATGATCTGGAGATGCAACAACGTGTGCAGGTTGTCCGGCAATACATCGGCGAAATCAACGAAGAATAAAAGTATGGGTACGAAAATGAGGATCGCGAGTACGACCCGCAATCCTTTTTAAGTAATTAGGCTTCTTCATCCTCGATTATATCTTAATACGTTTGATCGTGACATTATCCAGATTCGTCGTACCTAGCTTTAAAGCCTCGCCTTTACCGATATGACCTACGGCGGCCATATCCAGCTTCTTCACTTGGTTGAACAGGCGAAGGGCAGCGGTGTCGATAGCGACGATATTCGGGGAAGCGATCAAGGATTTCAAGGTAGCCACATCGGCAGCGCTCTTTCCTTGTGGGCCGTTTTGGTGCATGATACGATAAGCGTCCACGATGTTCAATACCGGTTTCTTTTGCCAAGTGCAAATATCGGCGATGCATTGTTGCAAATCATTTTGATGGAAGAAACGGCGATCCCATACGATTCCCATATAGTTCTTCATGGCGCAAGTCATCTTCGCCCCACCATGGTTCTTCAATACGGGGACGTTGATCCATGCGTCCGCCTCGATCAGGGCCTCATGGATCTTGGCGCTTTTCAGGTTCACGCCACCCGGAATGGATACTTCCTTAAAATATTTCTCATCGTTGGCAGGCATGATGATACCTCCGGCCTCTTTTACGGCCTCGGCGATCCCGCTTGTCTCGTAGCATTTCTGCCAGTTATCGCAGGTGTGGTCGAATACGGTCACTTTAGAGGCGCCGGCCTCCAAGCATTTTTTGACCAAGGCTTTCACTAATTTGGGGTTCGTATTACCTGCCAATTCAGGAGAGCGGTCCCAGCCGATATTCGGCTTGATCACGATCTTTTGTCCTTTCTTCACGAAGTTTCCGATACCGCCAAGGGCTTCCAAGGCTTTATCTAGCATCACCTCCGGCTCTCCACCCATAACTGCTACCATATCGGGAGCCTTCTCTACGGCTACGGTGTTCGTGGAAAGGGCCGCTTGCAGACCTTCAAAATTTAAGGATAGAGCCGCGCTAGCGATGACACTGGTCTTTAAAAAATCACGACGTTTCATAATTGTATGCTATATTGATTTATACTTGATTTACGGTACGGTCTTTTTTTACTCGCTTGTTATTCCGAACAAAGATAATGATTATTTTGATATGCGAGTCAACTCCTTTTACAAAGTAGAACTGCTTTTTTTACTGCAACCCGGGTTGCAGTGATCTTGCGTAATAAGATAAATTCTTGTCGGAAGGCATATCGGTTCTGATAATATTTTTCTACCTTGCGAGGCAAAAAAACAGATTGTATGGTTTTATATTGTAGAGTATCATTGAACGCTTTTGTCGAAAGCTTTCGGACTACCTCGGGGCCTGATTCCTTTTTCACGCTTCCGGCGAAGGGGTTGATGCATATCGTGCCGCAAGAGGAGATCGAGTATGGGCTTTCCTTGCTTAGGGAGTCTATCGGCTTGTATGAGGAACGCAAAGGGATACCTGTGGAAAAGAGCAAGAAAGCGATGCCCTTTTTTCAGACAGGACAGCCGGATGCTGGTAGGGCCGGAGATAGGCATGTACGTGATCCCTTTGTATGAGGAACCCGGTGAGCCGGCCCAGTCTGCCGAGCCTTCTCTGGTCCTTGAGCTGGACTATCAGTCGTTGGGCGAGCTTTGCCTGTTCGAGAATTATTCCCTGTTGTCCTGCAAGTATGAGAAGGAGCCTATCTTGAACCATTTTACGGCACAATTGGAAAAGGAATACGATACCTTCTTTTTTGATGAGGAGCACACGGGCTTTACGCCTGATTCCCGCTTTTTCTCGATGCTGTGTAACGCCTGTCTGGAGGTGAAGCAGCCTTCCTCGGTGGGGGATAAGGAATGGCGGTTGGCCTCGCTGCAAGCTACGGATGAGGTGCTCTATCGTTATGAGCATGGAAACTTGGTCCCATACGTTCCGATATCGATGCCGGTAGACTGCCTGAAACGGGTTTATCTGGAAGATTTCCGGCGACAGCCCTTATTATTCGGGACTTTGAATGGTTTCTTGAAAAGCAAGGGACTTCCCGCCGAACAATTACTAAACTTATCATAAGGAATGAAGACAGTATCAAATCAAGAACTAACGATCCGTGTCTCCGAACATGGAGCGGAGTTGAGTAGTATCGTAGCGAACGCTACGGGAAAGGAGTATCTCTGGCAAGCGGACCCCGCTTTCTGGAAACGTCATTCCCCAGTATTGTTCCCGATCGTCGGGAGCGTATGGAATACCGAGTATCGGAACGAGGGAACCGTGTATCCGCTGTCGCAGCACGGCTTTGCACGGGATATGGATTTTACGTTGATCGCTGAGGCGGAGAACGAGTTGCGTTTCGCGCTGGAAAGTACCCCGGACACGCTGAGAGCCTATCCGTTCCCTTTCCTTCTGGAGATCGGGTATCGTTTGGAGGGCAATAAGGTGGAGGTGCTTTGGCGTGTGAAGAATACGGGAGATAAGACGATGCATTTCCAGATCGGCGCTCATCCGGCTTTCCTGTACCCGAATTATGAGGTGGATCAACCGGATCGAGGGTATTTCGCTTTCGATGTGAAAAAAGATCTCGTATACCGTGCGCTGGTGGAAAAAGGGTGCGTAGGGGACGTGGTTCGTCCGGTACCTTTGGATGTGGACGGCTTGCTGCCGTTGAATATCCATACGTTCGATATCGATACGTTTATCTTGGAAGATAGCCAGATTAAGCGGGTGGACTTATTGGATGTGGAGAAACGTCCGTACCTTTCGCTCACCTTTACGGCTCCGGTGGTAGGCTTATGGTCTCCGCCTACGAGAAACGCTCCGTTTGTCTGTATCGAACCTTGGTATGGGCGTTGCGACCGGGTGGATTATACGGGTGAGTATAAAGACCGGGATTGGGTATGGCATTTGGAACCGGGAGAGGTCTTCGATGCCTCCTATACGATAGAGATAGCGGGGGCTTGATCGCTTCGTTGATATTTGCCGTAGGCAGACGACGCTGATTATATCGTGATCGTCTGCCTATGTTTTGTTTTAGATGTTGGCTATTTTATTTAATAGCTCCATCTTCCCGAATAAGATCAGTAGATCATCCGCCTCGATCACCAATTCCTCGGTGATGCGGCTGATAACCTTGTATTCTGTCTGTGTGAGCCCGATCAGGTTCTTTTTCTCGTAAGGGCGTTCGATCGCTATCAGATGGATACCGAAATTCTCCTCGAAATCGATGTTCTTGATGGTTTGCCCGACAAGAGTGGCCGGTGTCTTGATCTTATAGAGATGTTCCGTATCGGTTACTTTATACCAATGCCTGAACAGGCCGCCTAAAGACGCTTGGGAGGTATACATCGTAGAGAAATCCTCTTCCGGTGTGATAATCTCGCTTACCCCGATCGCACGGATCACAGTCTCATGGATCGATGAGATCGCCCGCACGATCAGTTTGCCCGCATCCAGACTCTTCAATAAAGCGACGGTCTGAACGGAAGTCCCGAAATCCTTACCGAATGTTACGATAATGGCATCCATCTCGCTCAATGGCAGGGTGCTCAATGCCTCTTTGTCCGTGGAGTCCAAGGCGATCGCCCCCGCTATGTCGTTCTTTAGCATATCGACACGATGCAGATCCATGTCTACGCCGATCACCTCATTGCCGACACGTGTCAAGTCCTTCGCTATCGCACGTCCTAAATTCCCTAATCCGATTACTAAATATTTCATGCTATCTTATTTTTACATTAATATATTTTCTTGTGGATATGTATAGTCCTTTTTCGTGTATTCCTTGCAGAAACTTACGAGGAAGGCCAATACCCCGATACGTCCGACCAGCATCGTGCTGATAATGATGATTTTCCCGATAGGGGTGAGGTGAGGGGTATAATCGATACTCAAGCCTACGGTACTCAAGGCGGAAACAACCTCGAACAATAGGGAGAACAGCGGCGCCCCTTTTTCCGTATAGGATAATACCCACGTAGCGATCGCCACCCACATGAAGTACATCATGATGATAGCGAATGCCCGGCGGATGGCGAATGGGGCGATCTCCCGTTTTCTCACTTCCACTTTATCTTTCTCACGTGCGGCGTTCAAGGTCGTAACCAGAGCTACGAAAACGGTGGTCACTTTCAATCCGCCGCCGGTGGACATAGGGGCGGCTCCGATTACCATAAGGATCAACGTCAGCATTAAGGTCGGAGGGGCCAATGTAGCCATATCCGCTACGTTGAATCCTGCCGTTCTAGGCGTGACGGCGCCTAAGAACGCATTTGCCAGTTTCCCCCGCAGGGGAAGGTCGCCCAAGGTATTGTCATACTCGAAAAAGAGGTAGAAAGCCGTTCCGGTAATTAACAGGATCAAGGTAGATATAACAACAATGTACGTATGTACATTAATAATACGGGGCGTATGGATATAATGCTTTTGCTTACCGATCAATATCTTGATACCATTCATCAGCAAGTGATGCAAGAGTTTCAGGTAATTGAAGACGATCGGGAAGCCCAAGCCTCCGAATATAATCAGCATGGCTATCCAGAAATGGAGGTTGTACTTATCCGCCACTAACGGATCGTACATATTGCCGCTCAAGGTAGAGATCCCTGCGTTACAAAAAGCGGACACGGCATGAAACATTGCGTAGAATAATTCCTGCTGCGTACCTCCCGGCAGGCTTCCCCGTACGTCCATATAAATAAAATAGGCGCCGATCCCCTCGATAAACAAGGTCACGAAAAGAATGTTTAAGATGACCCGGAACAACCCTCCCGTCCGATCCTCGTTCAACATATCTTTCAGCATCATCTTGCTCGTAAAAGAGGATTTTCCCATGAAGGAGAGGGCGAAGAAAGAGGTAAATGTCATGACCCCGATACCGCCGATCTGTATTAAAATCATGATGATAATATGCCCGATATGCGTGAAACTAGTGGCTACGTCGACGGTGGTTAGTCCGGTTACGCATACCGAGGTCGTGGAGATAAACAAAGCGTCGATAAACGGAATCCGGTGCGTAGTGGCGTTCGGCAACGATAGCAACCCGGCCCCGACCAATATCACGAACACGAAACTGAGCAAGAAAAGCAACGAGGGCTTGATCCGTGTCTGCATCAGCGTGAACGTCTGCCGGGATAAGTGAATCGTGCTAAGCAGCAATAATAAGACATATACGAAGAGAGGTTTCGTAAGGAAAGACAAATAAGGCAAAGAGTGCGCTATGGCATCCTTGAAAAATATCTTGCTGGATAATACGGCGAATAAAAGGAAATAGATGCTGATATCGAGATACAACATTTTCTCCTGTATGATTTCTTGGAACCTCACCACGTACCGGAGTGTTATGCCCGTGAAAAAAGCAAGCAGGATGAATGGGCGGGAGCGCTCTAGGATATGGACGGAATCGGGTGTCTGTACAAAGCCGAATTGGTAGATCAATACGAAGAAAGAGGCTAAGGAGGCGAGTAGGATGATCGCTTCCGCTATCCCGTTCAGCAATCCCTTCATTTTACCCCAATAAATCAGCCAAGAGAAGTATATGTTTTTTAGATTCATGTCCGATGTTTTATAAATATAACAAATGTAGGAAATAAAAGTTAGAGGTACGTGAAAGCGCCTTCATTATTTGTTCTCGTACTAATTGTTTTACTTACATTATGTGTTGTATAGCATATTGTATGATGTACGATACTGAAATATCAGAAAAATAATCAATTAGGATGTGCAAAAAAGACCTTTTGTAATTGCTTTGTTTAGAAAAATACTTATATTTGCGCAAATCTAATTACTGATATCATGGATACACAAAACGAGAATAGAGAGATGCTTTCCCCTATGTTTCCGTAGACTGCGTTCTTCTCGGCATCAATGATGACAAGCTCACCGTGCTGTTGGCGGAGCGAAAAAGTGAGGAAGGCGAGTTGATCGGCTATAAAATACCCGGCAGCCTGATCTATGAGAACGAGGATTTAGATGACGCCGCCTATCGGATACTGAATGATTCGACCGGCTTGAAGCGTGTCCAATTGAAACAATTCCGTTGTTTTGGTTCTCCCGCCCGTACCTCGAACCGGTTGGACGTGATGTGGCTGGAGGCGACATCCAAGGTGAAGATCGGACGGTTGATCACGGTCGCTTATCTCGCCTTGTGCAAGAACAGCAGGAAGACGTGTCCGGCCGATAAATCCGACTCGATCCGTTGGTGCCCTATCGACGAGCTTCCTCGCTTGCCATTCGATCATAAAGAGATTATCGAGGCTGCCATACAGGAGATCCGTAATTGGGTGGAGAAGGAGCCCGCTATCATTTTCGACTATATGCCGATGAAGTTCACGGCGTTCCAGCTTAGGCGCACGTACGAGGTGATCTATAACCGTGAGATGGACGTGCGCAATTTTCATAAGAAGATGAATTCCTTGGATTACGTGGTGCCCACGGAGGATATGCAAGACGGGGTCGCCCATCGTGCCGCACGGTATTATCGGTTTGATAAGGTGAAATATAATCAACAACGTTCGAAGTTTAATAAGATATAAAACCATACGATTATGTGTCTGTTAGGATGTGACATTGGAAGTTCTTCCATCAAGGTCTCTATTGTCGATGAAGGAGACCGGGTTAACAATAGGTGCGGATTTTTATCCGAAAGAAGAGGCCCCGATCAAAGCCGTGCGTCCCGGATGGGCGGAGCAGAATCCGGAGGATTGGTGGATGTATCTGAAAGAAGCGATAAAGGGTGCGATCGCGAAGGCGGGCATCAAGGGAACGGAGATAATGCGATCGGCATCTCGTACCAGATGCATGGGCTTGTATTGGTGGACAGGAAGATGCAGGTGCTGCGTCCGTCGGTGATCTGGTGCGATAGCCGTGCCGTTCCTTATGGCGAGCGTGCGTTTAAGAATATAGGCGAGAAGCGATGCCTTTCCCACCTATTGAACTCGCCGGGTAATTTTACCGCTTCCAAGCTGGCTTGGATCAAGGAGTACGAGCCGGATATCTACGACCGTATCCATAAGATCATGTTGCCGGGAGACTTTCATCGCTATGCGTATGACGGGCGATATCGTCACGACTGTTTCCGGCCTTTCGGAGGGGATTTTCTGGGACTTCAAGAATAATGCCTTATCGGAGGAGTTGATGAATTATTATGGATTCAGTAAGGATCTGATCGCCGGATATCCGTCCGACTTTCGGTGTGCAGGGGGAGGTTGCTCGGATCGGTCGCGGCCGGAGTTGGGTTTGAAGAAGGGTACGCCGGTTACCTATCGGGCCGGTGACCAGCCGAATAACGCTTTATCATTGAATGTGTTGAATCCGGGCGAGATAGCGGCTACCGGTGGGACTTCCGGAGTGGTGTATGGCGTGAACGGCAAGGTGAATTACGATACGCTTTCCCGTGTGAATACGTTCGCCCACGTGAACCATTCGGTCGAGCGGACGCGCTTAGGGGTCCTTCTGTGTATCAACGGGGTCGGTATCCTTAATTCTTGGATCAAGCGGAATGTAGCTCCGGAAGGTATAAGCTATAATGAGTTGAATGATTTGGCGGCTACGGTTCCGATCGGCTGGAGGGCCTTTCGATCTTGCCTTTCGGAAACGGGGCGGAGCGTATGTTACAGAATAAGCAGATCGATTGCTCCATTCACGGGCTGAATTTCAACATTCATAATAAAGCTCATGTCGCCCGTGCCGCACAGGAAGGGATTGTCTTCTCTTTCAAATATGGCATGGATATCATGAATGAGATGGGGATCGATATCGGGGTGATCCGTGCCGGTAATGCCAACCTGTTCCTAAGCCCTATTTTCCGGGATGCGTTGGCTGGTGTGACAGGAACGGTGATCGAACTTTACGATACGAACGGGGCTGTCGGGGCTGCCAAAGGCGCCGGTATCGGGGCCGGCATCTATGCGTCGGCGGAAGGAAGGCGTTTGCTTCCCTGAAAAAGATCAATGTGATAGAGCCGGACGGACTGAAAGCGGATAAATACTGCGCGGGCTTTCGAGGTCTGGAAAGAACGGTTGGAGAAATTGGCTAATAAACGAAAGCATTGTATAATCAATAAAATACTTATTATCATGAATTACTTTAAAGGTGAAAAAGAATTTTTTCCGGGAATTGGAAAAATAGAGTTTGAAGGACGCGAGTCAAAAAATCCGATGGCTTTCATTACTATGATGAAAACAAGGTCGTAATGGGTAAAACTCTGAAAGACCACCTGCGTTTCGCTATGGCCTATTGGCATACCTTATGTGCGGAGGGAGCCGATCAGTTTGGTGGCGGAACGAAGACATTTCCTTGGAATGCGGGCGCAGACCGTATTTCCCGTGCCAAGTATAAGATGGATGCTGCTTTCGAATTTATGACGAAATGTAACATACCTTACTATTGTTTCCACGACGTGGATGTCGTAGATGAAGGCACCGACGTTGGCCGAATTTGAAAAGGACCTGCATACGATGGTCGAATATGCCAAACAACATCAGGAAGCGACGGGGAAGAAGCTGTTATGGTCTACCGCTAATGTGTTCGGGCATAAGCGTTATATGAACGGTGGCTGCTACAAATCCTTATTTCCCTGCCGTGGCTTGTGCCGGCACGCAGATCAAGAACGCGATCGATGCTTGTATCGCTTTAGGTGGCGAGAACTATGTGTTCTGGGGGGGACGTGAAGGGTATATGAGCTTATTGAACACCAATATGAAACGTGAGAAAGGAACATCTTGCCATGATGTTGACGATGGCACGTGACTATGCCCGCAAGAACGGGTTCAAGGGTACGTTCCTGATCGAGCCTAAACCGATGGAACCGACGAAACATCAGTATGACGTGGATACGGAGACGGTGATCGGCTTCCTTGCGCCATTATGGTTCGACAAGGATTTCGCCTTGAATATCGAGGTGAACCACGCTACCTTGGCCGGACATACATTCGAGCATGAATTGCAAGCCGCCGCCGACGCCGGCATGTTGTGCAGTATCGACGCGAACCGTGGCGATTACCAGAATGGTTGGGATACGGATCAGTTCCCGGTGGATATCTATGAGCTGACACAGGCTTGGCTGGTTATCCTCGAAGCAGGCGGTTTGACTACCGGAGGTACGAACTTCGATGCCAAGACACGTCGTAACTCTACGGATCTGGAGGATATCTTCATCGCTCATATCAGTGGTATGGACGCTTTCGCCCGTGCCTTGATGATCGCTGCCGATATCCTGGAGAACTCAGACTACCGCAAGATGCGTGCCGAGCGTTACGCTAGTTTCGATGCCGGCGAGGGCAAGAAGTTCGAAGAAGGTAAACTTCTCCTCGAAGACCTGCGTACAATCGCTCTTGCCTCTGGCGAACCGAAGCAAATCAGCGGGAAGCAGGAATTGTATGAGATGATTATCAATCAGTACATTTAATAACATATAAATGAAAATCCGTTACTTTTTGAATCAAACCAAAAGCGTAACGGATTTTCAGCTTCAATTCTCAGTTTTTAATGAATAAATCTATCGTGAAAAACAACAACTATTACATTTTTGGAATTACCCTCGTGGCGACATTGGGGGTTATTATTCGGATATGATACAGCGGTGATATCCGGGACGGTTGAATCGCTGCGTAAATTCTTTATCGAACCTTTCGGGCTACCATTGGATCAGGCAAATGCGCTTGAAGGATTCGTTGTAAGCAGTGCCCTGATCGGTTGTATCTTAGGTGCCTTCTTTTGCCGGTTGGATCAGCCAGCGGTATGGACGGAAACCTACGCTTGTGTTGGCTGCCATCCTGTTTTTGTTGTCGGCAATCGGTTCGGCGTGGCCGGAGCTGTTTGTCGGCATGCCTGGTAGCGGAGATCACACGTTTATGTACCTTTTTGTGGCTTTACCGGATTGTCGGAGGAGAGGAGTCGGTTTGGCTTCTATGGTTTCCCCGATGTATATTGCTGAGATGGCCCCGGCGGAGAAACGAGGAAATCTGGTGTCATGGAATCAGTTCGCGATTATTTTCGGTATGCTTGTCGTCTATTTTGTGAATTACAGTATCGCGTTGCAGGGAGATGCCGCCTGGTTGCATACGATCGGCTGGCGTTGGATGTTCGCGTCCGAAATCGTCCCGGCTTTGCTCTTTCTGGCCCTTCTGATGTTTGTACCGGAAACGCCTCGTTATTTGGTGATGCGCGGTAAGACGGATAAGGCATTGTCTGTATTGATCGTTTGATGGGAAAAGAAAGAGCAGCACCTGAATTGGTGGAAATAAAAGAAAGTTTCAGGAAACAGGAATCCTCCATGCGTCCCTATTTTCTGTTTATGGGGATGTGGCTGGTGTTGTTTCTGCTTTTTGTATGGAGCATTGGAACTGGCTGGAAACACGAGTGCTTTGGAGATCGCTTTGATTGGTAGCTTTTTTGTATCTCTGGTCTTCCCGGTGCGTTCATTCGGCGTGCTGATCATATTTGTCGGTGTCCTTTTGTCCGGTTTCCAGCAGTTTGTCGGGATCAACGTCGTGTTGTATTATGCGCCGGAGATCTTTAAGACAATGGGGGCCGCCACTGATGCCGCCTTGTTACAACAGATCGTGGTAGGAGCCGTGAACCTCTCTTTTACCGTATTGGCTATCTTCACGGTGGATCAGTTCGGACGCCGTCCGTTGATGATTATCGGGGCGCTCGTCATGGCGGTATCTATGTTGATCTTGGGAACTACTTTCTATACCCATTCGGTGGGTATGGGATCATTGGTCTGCATGCTGGTTTATACGGCGGGATTCGCTATGTCGTGGGGACCGGTCTGCTGGGTGTTACTGGCCGAGATCTTCCCGAACTCGATCCGCTCCACAGTAATGAGTATCGCCGTGGCGGGGCAGTGGATCGCCAACTTCTTGGTATCATGGACTTTCCCGATGCTGGATAAGAATCAATACTTGACCGATACGTTCAAAGGAAAGACGCTGGAGGAGATGGAAGGTTATTGGAAACGGTAACCAAACCTGAGACAAGATAATATATGAGTAAAAAAGGACGGATCAATCTACCCGTCCTTTTTTCGTAATGAACCTTAATGCCCCAATTTAGACGCCGGATTTGCCATCGCCGCCCGATAACTCTGGAAAGTAACCGTGGATACGGTCAGTGTCATTATGATTACCAAAGCCACTAAAAATACCCATACGTAGATCGGCGTTTTATAAGCGAAACTTCGTAACCAAATATGCACCCCATAGTAAGCAAGCGGGATCGAGATAATAAAACAGACGAGCGTGATCCGGAGGAAAGACGAGTTCAGCATCCAAAGGATTTGCCGGACCGTGGACCCATGTACTTTCCGCACGGCTATCTCCTTTTCCCGTCCCTGTAACTCAAAGATAACCAGTCCGAATACTCCCACGAGGGATAAAAAGACGGCCATCAGGCAAAGGGCGGTAATCAGCGCTCCCTGCCGCCCACTTTTACTGTAAAGCTCCTCCAGCGCCGTATCAAAGAAATGGATATCGGCCGGATAACCCGGGATCAATTCATCCGTTACCTTCCGGATATGCTCGATAGCCGTCCGGGGATTTCCGCCGGCGATCTTGACATAAGCGTATCTTTCCGGCACCGAACGGCGGTAATGATTCTTAGCCGAGGTCCAAAGTCCCATCGGGCGTAACTCTTTATACAGGGATTCATAATGGACATCCTCAAAGATACCGACAATCCGTACCGGTATATCATTATCCGTGATGCTTGTTCCTACCAAGTCCGATAGGTCGTCCGGTTTCTCGGGGAAAGACCCGAGGCGATCTCCCTCGCTGCCGTCTCGCTAAGGACGCAAACGGCCTGCGTGTTATCCGCCGCCTCATCTGTTAGCCGGAACTTCCTTCCGGCGATCATCTTTACATCCATTAGCTCCGGGAAATTGGCGGATACTCCCAGCCAGCTCATATAATAATGTTGTCCCTTGTAATTATACCCGATGAAAGAACGTGATTCGTCCGAGACAAATTTGAACTCACTAAAGGAAACATCACGGATAGCGGGGCTTTCCAAGAGACGTGCCTTGAACAATTCGCCCTTTTTCAAGGCTGCCCCCATGCTTAGTCTTACCTCCAGTACGTTTTCTTTGTTAAACCCCAAGTCCACGTTCCCTATATATCTGTTTTGCAAGGAGACGAACAACGCTCCGACAATCAGCGTGATCGAGATAACGAACTGGAACCCTATAAGTAACTTGCGAGTGTTCTTGGCCCGGTCGCTAAGGGTAAAAGACTTATTCAGCGCTATGACAGGAGGAAACGAGGTGATATAGAAAGCGGGATACAAACCGGCCAGTATACCGCCGCCTGCGACAAGGAAGAATGTGTACGCCGGAATCTTCCAGTTGGCATACAGATCCAACGGATGCCCTACCATATTCGTGACCCATTGCACGTTATTCAAAAATAACAGGAAAAGCAAGGCGAGGAAGAAGGCGACAACCGAGATTCCCAAGGACTCCAAGACCAGATACTTCCGTAGCGTGGCGTCCGAGCTTCCCAGCACTTTCTGGATGGTGATCGACTTGGTGCGTATCGGCGCCAAGGCTATCGACAGGTTGATATAATTGACCAAGGCGATACCTATGATCAGGATGGCGATAAAGAATAACATATTCGTCCGTAGCTTATTACCGATGGGAGCGGCGTCCGCTCGGACTGGCTGGCCGAAATAGAGATCTGACAAGGGCCGGAGGCGCATATCCTCGATCGTGAAACTTTTCAGGAAAGCCCGGCTATCGGCCATATAGGTCTCGGTAGTGACAGGGGCGGATTCCGGCGTCGACATCAGCAGATAACAATAGTAAAGGCCGGTATGCCAGTTTTCCATCATCTCTTTCTCCATGATCGGGATATACAGGGCATTCTTCACCCGGGTGTTTTCCGGGAAATCGCGAAAGACGCCTCCCACGATATATGCCGGCTCAAAACTAAGCCCATATATAATCGAGCCTTCGGCCCCGGCGAACTCCGACAGATAAACCGGCTTCCCGATAGGATTTTCCTCGCCGAAGAGTTTCCGGGCCATGCTCTCTGGGATCAGCGTCCCTTCCGGACGTTTCAGGCAATCCGTATCGCCGGCCACCAGTTCGAAGCCAAAGACCTTAGCATATCCCGGGGTGATCCGTTCCACCTGCTCCATATAGCTCCGTGCGTCGGGCCCTTCACTGGCTGATATCCCAAAACGTACGGAGGAGTAAACAAGGTTGTTTGTGATAGCGGCCGCTTTTATATAAGGGGAGGCGGCGATGAAACGCTCGAGTTGTGGACGTGCGAAATTAGCCTCCCATATCCCGTCATCCCGCTTGTTTTCTAACTGAAAGATCCTTTCCCTGTTCAAGAGGGAAGCGTCGAAGCTATATTCATGACCGACATGTATGCTTATCAGCATGAATAACAGGAAAGCGAAGCTAAGTCCTAAAAGATTAGTGGCCGTCGCTAATTTATAATGTCTCAAGACATAAAGCAGGTTCTTGAATGTACTTTGCATGGTATAAGTTCTTTTAATTTTAAACCCTTTGATCTGGAAATACAAAGCAAAGCTATTCCTTTATTTACGTTCCTGTGTTATTTTTTTGACAAACGGTTACTTTCTGTTGATGAATTGTGATATTATCAATAATTTCCTTATTTTTGCCATCATACTTCAAAAAGAAACAAGCGCTATGTTACACAAAGGCTATCGGATGCTTTTCAACTGCCTGATGTTTTATCTCTAGCAGATACTCTCCCTATATAAACTCATGGGGGCGGGGATGCCCGTCCTGTGTAACAATAAAAAATAACCTTGATGAGGGCGGATAGATCCTACCTCTACGATAAAACATATAATTTTATGAATACGACCCATCACACACATTCATGCGTACATGATACCGTCTCTTCCGTAGGAGCGAACAATTTCGGGATGAACGACCGTATCAAACGTTTGCGCCGGCAGACCTTCGAGGCCCAACCTTCCCTATCGATCGAGCGGGCCTTGATCGAGACCCGTTTTTATCGGGAGAATTACGGAAAGTATCCGATCCCTATCCTGCGTGCCTTGAACTTCCTTGAGATCTGCAAGCGGAAGACGATCTATATCGGCGAGGACGAGTTGATCGTTGGCGAGCGGGGGCCCCGCCCCAAGGCCGTGCCTACCTTCCCGGAACTTACCTGCCATAGCGTGGAGGACCTGCATATATTGAATACCCGGGAGCTGCAACGTTACACAATCTCCCAAGAAGATATCGATACTTACGAGCGGGAGGTGATCCCGTACTGGAAAGGCCGTACCCAGCGGGAACGCATCTTCAGTCACGTCCCCAAGGAATGGAAAGAGGCGTACGAGGTGGGTATGTTCACCGAGTTCATGGAGCAACGTGCCCCCGGGCATACCGCTTTGGACGGCAAGGTCTACCAATATGGCCTGCTGGACTTGAAGAAACGTATCGAGGGGGAACTAAGCGCCTTGGATTTCATGAACGACCCCGAGGCCACGGACAAGCAGGAGGAGCTGACGGCCATGTCTATCTCCTGCGACGCCGCTATCCTGCTGGCCGAGCGACACGCGGACTTGGCTGACGAGATGTCTCTCACCGAGAAAGATCCCCGCCGTGCCGCTGAGCTGAGGAAGATCGCCGAGGTATGCCGCTGGGTTCCCGCCCACGCTCCCCGTACTTATTGGGAGGCCATACAGATGTACTGGTTTGTCCATTTAGGAACGATCACCGAACTGAACGGTTGGGACGCGATGAATCCCGGCCATTTCGACCAGCATCTGGCTCCGTTCTACGAGAAAGGGGATTGCCGACGGTACGTTGACACGTGACGAGGCGAAAGAATTGATGTCCTGCTTCTTCATCAAGGTAAACAATCATACCGCCCCGCCGAAAGTCGGGTATCACGGCGAAGGAGAGCGGAACCTATAACGATTTCACGAACCTGAACATCGGCGGCATCCGGGCGGACGGCAGCGACGGGGTGAGCGAGGTCTCCTACGTCATGCTCGAAACGATCGAGGAGCTGCATATCCTGCAACCCGGCAGTGCTATCCATATCAGTGCTCGTACACCGGAGCGTTTCCTGCGTGCCGGCTGCAAGGTGATCCGCCAGGGACATGGCTATCCGTCTGTTTTCAATCCGGATGTGTACGTCCAGGAGTTGATGCGCCAGGGAGTCTTTGCAGGATGCACGCGAGGCGGTTGCAGCGGTTGCATCGAGGTCGGAGCGTTCGGCAAGGAGGCATACGTATTGACCGGTTACCTGAATGTGCCGAAAATTTTGGAAGTGACGCTTCATCAACGGTGTAGATCCGGTAAGCGGGCGCAAGGTCGGTCTGGAGACCGGCGATCCCCGTGGTTTCCGGACGTATGAGGAGCTTTACGCGGCGTTCATGCGCCAGATCCATTATTTCGTGGACATGAAGGTGCGGGTCAGCAACTATATCGACCGCATGTTCGCCAAGTACGCCCCCGCCACGTTCCTCTCCCTGTTCATCGACGATTGTATCGCGAAAGGGTAAGGATTACTACGATTGCGGGCCTCGTTACAACACCACTTATATCCAGTGTACCGGATTAGGCACGATAACCGATAGCCTTTCCTCTTTACGGAAACACGTCTTCGAGGATAAGACCTTCACGATTGAAGCCTTGTTGGACGCGATGGCGGATAATTTCGAGGGACATGAGCCGATGCGCCAGACGATCCTGAACCGTACGCCTTTCTTCGGCAACGATGATCCGTACGCCGACCAGATCGCCGTCCGTGTCTTCGACGATTTATATGACGCGATCGAGGGCAAGCCGAATACGAAAGGGGAGTGTTTCCATTTGAATATGTTATCCACCACTTGTCACGTATATTTTGGCAAGGTGATGGGGGCGACTCCTAACGGACGCTTGGCCGGGCGTGCCATCTCCGATGGTACCTCGCCCTCGCATGGGGCGGATATCCACGGGCCGTCCGCCGTGATCAAGTCGCTTGGCAAACTGGATCAGGTGAAGAGCGGCGGCACACTGCTGAACCAACGCTTCCTGCCCAGCCTGCTCTGGAGGGAGGAGGATATCTCGAAGCTGGCCTCCTTGATCCGTAGCTACTTCGCCTTGGGTGGCCATCATATCCAATTCAATATCGTGGATACGGAAACGCTTTACGCCGCCCAGAAGTGCCCGGAGGACTACCGGGATCTGCTGGTCCGTGTAGCGGGCTATAGCGATTATTTCAATGATATGAACGCCGATTTGCAAGCGGACGTGATCGCACGGACGGAGCAAGAGACTTTCTGAGCCATGCTGTTATTCGATATCAAACGATACGCCATAAACGACGGGCCGGGCATCCGTATCACACTTTTCATGAAAGGATGCCCGCTCTCGTGCGTATGGTGCCATAATCCCGAAGGCATCTCGCCCCGGGCGGAGAAGCTGTATACGAGAAAGAAGTGCATAGGTTGCGGGGCCTGCGTGAATGCCTGCCCCGTCGGGGCGTTGACCTTGACGGGGGCGGGCATCGTCACGGATCGCTCTCTGTGCCGCACATGCGGTAGATGCGCCGAGGTTTGTCCCACCTTGGCGATGGAGATGTCCGGCCGTGAGTATTCTATCGACGAGGTCATGCGTGAGATCGAGAAAGAGACGGTCTTTATGGATCGCTCTGAGGGAGGCGTTACCTTCTGCGGGGGAGAGCCGTTGTCGCGTCCGTCGGACTTGATCGCCCTGCTGGATCGTTGCGGAGCGTTGGGAATCCATCGTGCGGTGGATACGACCTTATTCGCCTCGCCGGATACCGTCCGGAGCGTAATGGGGCGCACGGATCTTTTTCTGGTGGATTTAAAGCATATGGATTCCGGGAGCCATCATCGTTTCACGGGTGTCCCGAACGAGCGTATCCTCTCCAATCTTCGGATGATCGCCGAGGCCGGGATGGACTTCCTCATCCGTATCCCGTTGATCGAGGGTGTCAATGCGGACGAGGAGAATATATCCCGCTCCGCCATCTTCCTAGCCTCCTTGCCGTGGAAACGCAAAGTCGTCAATCTCCTCCCGTACCATGATATCGGAAAAGGCAAGCACGATAAGCGAGGAACCCTCTACAACCCCGGGCACCTTCCGCTATCCACCCCTTCCGAGGCAGTCCTGCAAAGGTGTATCGATCAATTCGCCTCTTGCGGGATAACCGCGTTGATCGGAGGATAATTAGAATAGGGGTGGGAACTGCTCGCCCTCATTTTACCATTTCTTCCGATACTCCGTAGGCGATATCCCGGCGTGTTGCTTGAAGTATTTACCGAAGAAGGATTGGTTGGCGAAGTTTAGCCGGTCTGATATCTCTTGGATGGAAAGGGTGGAGGAGGATAATAACGCCTTCGCCTCCAAGACAACGTAATTATCGATCCATTCCCCGGCCGTACGGTTGCTGACGTTCTTTACCAAAAGGGATAAATATTTGGGAGTGACACATAATTTCCCGGCGTAGAAAGCTACCGACCGTTCCTGCTTATGATGTAAGGCGAGCGTTTGTATGAACGCCGCGAACAACTCCTCTTGCCGGCTCTTCTTCACCTCGATCGGCATATGATTCTTAAACATGCCGTAAACCTCGTGGAATACCGCCAACAATAAGCTCTGGGCAATCTCTTTCCGGTAAGGATGCCCTTTCGCTTTCACTTTCTTCCAGAGAAAAGAATGATATTCCTTGATACAACCTATCTCCTCGGCATTCAACTCAGTGACCGGATGCTCCTTGATGTAGAAGAACGCCGGCAAGGTATTCTGTATATGAGGAATGATCTCCTCCATGAAATTCTTGGAGATGACGATGAAGATCCCGGCCACGTCCTCGCTACGTTCCACGTGTTGGATGATCTGATCGGGCAGGGACAATACGAGATGGTTTTCCCCTACGACATATTCCTCCATATTGATCCGTATACGCATGAAGCCTTTCGTGCAAAGCGCGAATACGACGGCGTCTATTCGCATCGGATGGTCGAGCGAGGGAATATCGTCGATGTTATCGAATATGGCGAAATCCTCGTCGATGAAGTCTATGCCGGGTACGTTCTCGATAAGAGAGATACAAGCTTGAGGTAGATCTGTTACGTTCATAATTTATTCTTGTTTGGGCGATAAAATTAGTGAAATAATAGAATAATCCAATTGAAATGTGTCAAATGGGACAATTTGGTTGCAAAACGGAACTTCTTTGGAGTGGATAAACTCATCATCTTCGCGGTATAATAAATCATAGGATATGAAAAGGATGAAAGGCATTGTTTATGGAGGATTATTATCCGTCGTATTCGTGCTGTCCGGATGTTCGGGCAGTCAAAAAGAGGGACGGGATAGTAAAGAGATCCCGGTGGAGATCGTGAAGGTAGCGAAGACCGTTCCGGCTGATACAAGGAATTATGTGGGAACGGTAGAGGAGGTCGTATCTTCCTCGATTAGTTTTCAGGTGATGGGTAATGTAGAGCGAGTATTGGTGGGCGAGGGGCAGAAGGTCCGTGAGGGCCAACTACTAGCGGTGTTAGACAAGGCGACGCTGGAAAACGCCTATAACGCCTCGGCAGCTTCCTTGCGACAAGCGGAGGACGCCTATGCCCGCATGAGAACCTTGCACGAGAATAAGAGCCTGCCGGATATGAAATGGGTAGAGGTGGAGAGCAAATTGGAACAGGCCCGTTCCATGGAGCGAATCTCGAGGAAAAACCTTGAGGACCGGAACCTGTATGCCCCGTTCGGCGGCGTTATCGGCAAGCGCATGGTTGAGGCGGGAGAGAACGTGCAGCCCGGGCAACCGGTTTTCTCCTTGTTAAGGATAGAGACGGTAAACGTGAAGATCGCCGTCCCGGAGAACGAGGTCGCCACGCTAGGCGATCAAGCCGCCATGATAAAGGTAGCCGCTCTGGGCGGACAATGTTTTGAGGGGAAAGTGACGGAGAAAGGTATCGTGGCCAACCCCATCTCCCACACGTACGAGGCGAAGATCCGGCTGGAGAACCCGTCCGGCGCTCTATTGCCCGGCATGGTTTGCGATGTACGCCTGTCGGGAGAGGAATCCGTGCCGGCTATCACCTTGCCGAACAACGCCGTGCTGATAGCGAACGACGGGGGGCGTTTCGTCTGGAAGATCGTAGACGGAAAGGCGAAAGCTACGCCCGTACGGACGGGCGACTTGACGGAGCGAGGCTTGTTTATTCTGGAAGGGTTGAACGAGGGGGATATCGTCGTGATAGGCGGTTACCAGAAAATCAGTGAGGGCATGAGAGTGCGTGCGTTATGAGAGAACGTAAAAACGGAGTGATCGAATGGACCATGCGTCATTACCAGATCACGTTGCTGGTGATTACCGTGCTGGTCGGGTTGGGTATTTTGGGTTTGGTGGACATGCCGAAACAGGAGTTTCCGGAGTTCACCATCCGCCAAGGCGTGGTAGTGGGGGTTTACCCCGGGGCGACTTCAGGAGAGGTGGAGGAGCAGTTGGCCAAGCCTTTGGAGAGATACCTGTTTACCTTCAAGGAGGTAAAGAAGAAAAAGACGTACTCCATGTCAAGGGATGGAATGGTGTACGTAATGGTGGAGCTGAACGACGACGTGAACAATAAAGACGAGGTCTGGTCGAAGATCAAGCTCGGCTTGCAGAACTTCAAGTCGCAACTGCCCTCGGGCGTACTCGCCGTCATCGCGAATGATGATTTCGGCGATACTTCCGCCTTATTGATCACCTTGGAATCGGAAGACAAGACCTACCGGGAATTGCAGCGATACATGGAGACGCTGGAAGACCGCCTGCGCCGGATCGAGTCCGTATCCAACCTGCGCCGTTACGGGGTACAAAACGAGCAGATCTCGGTCTACTTGGATCCAGACAAGCTAGCCGCTTACGGACTAGATACCCGTATGCTGATGACAACCTTGTTCACCCAAGGCTTTACCACCGCCTCCGGCTCCTTGGAGAATGGCGTCTTGGACATTCCCATCCACCTTTCCGTGACCTATCCCTCGGAGCGGGAGGTAGGCGAGCAGATCCTGCTGGCCGATGCCGACGGGCATATGATCCGCTTGAAAGACGTGGCCCGTATCGTACGGGAATATCCCGAGCCGGATAGCTATATAACGAACAACGGCAAGAAAGCGATCATCCTTTCCATGGAGATGCGTGAGGGCCATAATATCGTACGATACGGAAAGGAGGTAGACGAGGTGCTACGTGCTTTCGAGCGGGATCTTCCCGAGAGTGTCTCGATCCGCCGGATCGCCGACCAGCCGAAGGTGGTGGGAGACTCGGTAAGTTCCTTCGTGCGGGATTTGTTCGTGTCCATCGTGGTCGTGATCTTGGTGATGATGGTACTCTTCCCGTTCCGCTCGGCATTGGTGGCGGCTACTTCCATCCCGATCAGTGTCTTTATCTCGATCGGTGTCATGTACGCTTGCGGCATCCCGCTGAATACGGTGACGCTGGCCGCCTTGATCGTGGTATTGGGCATGATCGTGGATAACTCCATCATCGTGATAGACGCCTATCTGGAATATCTGGACAAGGGCTATTCCCGTTGGTACGCCGCCGTCTATAGCGCCAAGAACTATTTCAACTCGATCTTGTTGGCTACGCTGTGTATCTGCGTGATCTTTTTCCCGTTGCTTTTCACGATGACGGGGCAGATGTTGGATTTCGTGACTTTCTTCCCTTGGACGCTTTCCATCTCCCTCATGGTGTCGCTGGCGGTGGCAATGGTCTTTATCCCGCTGCTGGAGCGGGTCTTGATCAAGAAGGGATTGAAGTCCGGGCGGGAGAATACAGGCAAGAAGAGGTTCAATCTGCTGGATACCGTACAGGCCGTCTATACGAGGGCGCTGACGTGGACTTTCCGTTTCCCGAAAGCCACGATCGGTTTAGGCATCCTGACGGTTGCCTTGGCGATCCTGATGATCACTCAACTGAGCCAGCGTATGATGCCGATAGCCGACCGGGATCAGTTCGCCGTCGAGATCTATCTCCCGCAGGGAACCTCGCTGGACCGTACCGCCGCCGTGAGCGATAGTCTCTATAAGCTGTTGTCGGAAGATGAGCGCATCCTGTCCGTCACCTCCTTTATCGGAACTTCCTCGCCCCGTTTCCAAGCTACCTACGCCCCGAACTTGGCCGGGAAGAATTACGCCCAGTTCATTGTCAACACCGCCTCGGTAGAGGCCACCCGTAGCGTGTTGGATGATTATACGGATTGCTACGCCGATTATTTCCCCGACGCTTACGTGAAGTTCAAGCAACTGGATTACCAAAACGTATCCTCTCCTTTAGAGATCCGTTTCATGGGAGACGATATCGCCCGGTTGAAGCAGGCTGGGGATTCCTTGATGGCCGTGTTGCGTGAGATGGACGGCTTGGTCTGGGTACACACCAATTACGAGGAGGCCTTGCCCGACGTACGGGTTCGATTGGACCCAGTGGAAGCCTCCCGCCTCGGGATCACGAAGGCGATGGCCTCGGCCGATCTGGCGATCCGTTACGACGGCCTCTCGGTTGGCTCCCTCTGGGAAGGCGATTACGCTTTGCCGATCCAGCTGAGATCCGATAAGAAAGGGGAGGGTGACGTGTTCGATAAGGTCGGCGACCAGTATCTTCCCACCATCGTCCCCGGCGTGAGCGTCCCGCTCCGGCAAGTCTCCACGATCGAGGGAGGCTGGAATGAGGGGCAGATCGTCCGTCGCAACGGCGTGCGTACCTTGAGCGTCTTCGCCGAGGTAACCCGGGGGACCAACCAGAACGCTATGCAGAAATGGATCGAGCGAGTCATGGAAAGCCGTATTATCCCGACCTTGCCCGAGGGCGTGACGTACGAGTACGGTGGAGCCAAGGAGCTGGATTTCGAGACGATGAACCCGCTGATGCAGGGCTTGGCGATCGCCGTGATCATTGTTTTCTTCTTCCTGTTGGTCAATTTCAAGAAGATCGGCTTGGCGTTGGCGGCCCTGTCCTCGTTGCTGCTCACCTTGTTCGGGGCGGCGCTGGGCTTGTGGGCGTTCCATATCGATTTCAGCTTGACGTGCGTCTTGGGCGTTATTAGCTTGATCGGTATCGTGGTGCGAAACGCTATCTTGATATTCGAGCATGCGCAAGACCTGCGGCTCCATAAGCATTATAGCCCGAGGGATGCCGCCTTCGACGCCGGCCGGCGACGCATGCTCCCGATCTTCCTGACCTCGGCTACAACGGCCGTGGGCGTGGTGCCCATGATCATCAGCGGCAGTTCCCTTTGGATGCCGATGGGTGTGGTGATCTGCTCGGGAACGGTCTTCTCGATGATCTTGGCGGTCATCATCCTGCCTGTTTTCTATTGGAAGATATTCGGGAATAAATGAATGATACGGATGTGGATTAGGATATAATATAGGAATGAATATATGCGGAAAAAAGAGATGATAAAAAGATGGATATATGGCATCGTCGGTTCCCTCGTCTTATGCGTGGGGACCGTGAGCGCCCAGCGGACATTATCGCTGGAAGAATGCCGGGAAATGGCTTTGGAGAATAACGCGAAGATGAAGAACGCCCGCTTAGACGTAGAAGGGGCGAGGGAAGGAAAAAAGGAGGCCTTTACGAAATACTTCCCGAATGTCAGCGCCGTGGGAACGGCATTCAAGGCGAACCACGGGATGATGGATATGAGCGTGATACCGGGCCTTCTCGAGTTGTCGATGATGGATGACGGCTTGCTGGGTGGGGTGACCGCTATCCAGCCCGTGTTCGCCGGCGGACAGATCGTGAACGGCAATAAGCTGGCCGACTTGGCGCTCGAGGTGAGCCGTTACCAGATGCGCCAATCCGAGGATGAGGTAGCCCTGACGGTGGAGCGGTATTACTGGCAATGGATCTCCCTTCACGAGAAATTAAGGACGATCGAGATCGTGGAATCCTTGGTGGGGAGTCTTTATAAGGATGTGGAGGTAGCGGTCGGCGCCGGCGTGACGACTCGTAATGACCTACTGCAAGTCCAGTTGAAAAAGAACGGCGTGGCGAGCGACCGCCTGCGGGTGGAGAACGGCTTGCGCCTCTCCAAGATGGTGCTGGCTCAATATATCGGTATCGGGGAAGATGATTTCGAGATCGATTTCACGCTGCCCGCCGAGGTGCCCTCCCGGAGCTTTACCGGGTGAGCCATAAGGAGGCGCTCCCTACGACACTCTCTTATAAATTGCTGGAGAAGAACGTGGAGGCCGCTCGTCTTCAACAAAAGCTGAAGGTTGGGCAATACTTGCCCACCGTGGGGATCGGAGCCGGGTATATGTATCACAACTTACTGGATAAGGACCGTCCGTTCGGCATGGTTTTCGCTACCGTAGCGATTCCGATCAGTGATTGGTGGGGCGGCTCGCACGCCATCCGGAAGCAAAAAGCTTCAGGTGAAGGCGGCCGAGTATTCCCGCCAAAACGCCAATGAGCTTCTGTTGGTGCAAATGCGGAAGCTTTGGAACGAGCTGGAGGAGTCTTATAAGCAAGTCAAGCTCTCGGAGGAGTCCATAGCGACGGCCGAGGAGAATGTCCGCCTTAATACGGACTATTATAAGGCGGGCACGGTAACGCTGAGCGATCTTCTGGACGCCCAATCGCTCCTCCAGCAAAGCCGTGACCAGTATACGGGTGATTATACGGCTTATTTGATCAAACGTACGGAATATTTACAGGCGACAGGGCGTTAATTTATTTTTTTTTCCATATATTTGCTTATTAACAAATAATAAAACGAGAAGTGATGATGAGCTACGCCAATTATCTTTACATAGCGATCCGTGCCGCGGTAGACGCAGGCAAGTCGATCATGGATATTTATAACGACCCCGAATCAGACTTCGGGATAGAGAGAAAAGCAGACAACTCGCCGTTGACAAAGGCGGATAAGGCGGCCCATCGATTGATAACAAACGCTTTGTCCGTTACCCCGTTTCCGGTCTTAAGCGAGGAAGGAAAGGAGATCCCGTTCAAGGAGCGCTCCAAATGGGAGACGCTGTGGATCGTGGACCCGCTGGACGGTACCAAAGAGTTTATCAAGAAAAACGGCGAGTTTACCGTGAATATCGCCTTGGTGGAGAAAGGTGTGCCCGTGTTGGGCGTCATTTATGTGCCCGTCCGGAAGGAGTTGTATTTCGCCTCCTCCTCTGTGGGTGCTTATAAGTTTACGGGAATCGATAGCAGTAGCCAGCCCTCGATGGACGAGATGAAGCAGGGGGCGATACATTTGCCGATGGCGCTGGCGCATCAGGGAATCGTGGTAGTGGCATCCCGGTCTCACCAAACGGAGGAGACCACCGCTTTCATCGATAATCTCCGCAAGCAGGGAAAGCCTGTTACGTTGATCAGTAGCGGTAGCAGCTTGAAGATTTGTCTGGTAGCGGAAGGCTCGGCCGATATCTATCCCCGTTTCGCCCCGACGATGGAATGGGATACCGCCGCCGGCCACGCCATCGCCAAGTCTGCCGGTTGCGACATATATCATATCGACGGTAAGACCCCGCTTCGCTATAACAAGGAAGATTTGCATAATCCGTGGTTTATCGTGAAGTGAGGGGGATGTGTATTTTAAGTTACTGTCAGCGGTGGGAGACGGAGCATGCTCCGTCTCTACAAGCCGTACAATGCATTCTTGTTTATTTGGTTATGAACGAAATTTAGAAGACTACCTTGTAAGAATATAAGTTGGCCCAGAATCAATCATTATTGGTCTATATCCCATATAATCCTAAAAATAGGTTAGCGAAAGGAGTGCGCACTTGAGTATTCTTATTATTTTTGCGCTCTTAAAAGTAAATACATGAATTTTGCTATAGTGTTTGTGTTGCTGGCCCTCATCGGCATGATCGCAGCCTTGGTATGGGATAAGATGCGGCCGGGAATGGTTCTTCTGACAGTGGTCGTGTTTTTTCTCTGCGTAGGCATTCTTACTCCCAAGGAGATGCTGGAGGGCTTTAGCAATAAAGGGATGATAACCGTAGCCATGCTCTTCCTTGTCAGTGAGGGAGTGCGGCAGAGCGGGGCTTTAGGCCAATTGATCAAGAAACTGCTTCCCGAGGGAAGACCACCGTCTTCAAGGCGCAGGCGAGGATGCTCCCGCCCGTAGCTTTCGTGTCGGCGTTCCTGAATAATACGCCGGTGGTGGTTATTTTCGCCCCGATCATCAAGCGATGGGCGGAGGCGGTGAGGCTTCCGGCCACGAAATTCTTGATCCCTCTCTCGTATGTCACGATATTGGGCGGTATATGTACCTTGATCGGTACTTCTACGAATCTGGTGGTGCACGGCATGATTCTGGAGGCGGGATATGAGGGCTTTACGATGTTTGAGCTGGGGAAAGTCGGTATTTTTATCGCTATCGCCGGTATTTTATATTTGTTCGCTTTCTCGAATAAACTGCTTCCGGACTCGAGGACGGATACGGTATCCGAAGACGGGGGAGGATGAGAATCCCGGAATTTCCACCGGGTGGAGGCCGTGCTGGGCGCACGCTTCCCGGGTATCAACAAGACATTGGGCGAGTTCAATTTTACCCGTCATTACGGTGCGATCGTGAAAGAGGTGAAGAGCGGGGGACAGCGGTTTACCCGTAATCTGGATACGGTGGTATTGCATGAGGGCGATACCTTGGTGTTGTGGGCGGACGATTCTTTTATCCCTACATGGGGTGAGTCTAGTGTCTTCTTTGATGTTGGCGAATGGTAATGAGGCAACGGAGCCGGTATCGAAGAAGAAACGTTGGCTGGCTTTAGGACTGTTGATCTTTATGATTATGGGGGCGACGGTAGGAGAGTTGCCAGTCGTGAAAGAGGCCGTTCCAAGTATGCGCTTGGATATGTTCTTCTTTGTCTGTATTACGACAATCATCATGGCGTGGACGAAGCTTTTCCCGCCTAAAAAATACACGAAATACATTTCTTGGGATATCTTGATAACGATCGCTTGCGCTTTCGCTATCAGCAAGGCCATGGAGAATTCCGGCTTTGCCTCCATGATAGCCCGCCATATAATCGGTATGGCCGACAATTTGGGGCCGTATGCGTTGCTGGCGATTCTATTTATTATTACCAATATATTTACGGAGTTGATCACGAATAACGCTGCGGCGGCATTGAGCTTCCCGATCGCTTTGTCGGTAGCTACGCAATTAGGCGTTGATCCGACCCCATTCTTTGTCGTGATCTGTATGGCGGCGTCGGCTAGTTTCAGTACGCCGATCGGCTACCAGACCAACCTGATCGTACAAGGCGTGGGAGGCTATAAGTTCACGGATTTCGTGAAGGTGGGCTTACCCTTGAACTTGATCACGTTCTTGATCTCCGTGTTTGTAATACCTATGATATGGAAGTTTTAGAAAATAATATCTATCCGATTTTCGACCGTATGCTGGGTCGTGAGGATAAAGAGGCGCTTTTGGGGCAAAGGGGCGTGATGGTGTGGTTCACGGGTTTGAGTGGCTCGGGGAAAAGCACGATCGCTATCGCTTTGGAGCGTGAGTTGCATAAACGGGGATTGCTTTGCCGCATCCTCGACGGGGATAATATCCGTAGCGGGATCAACAACAATCTCGGGTTCTCGCCGGAGGACCGGGTGGAGAATATACGCCGGATCGCCGAGGTGGGCAAACTTTTTATCGATACGGGAGTTATCACGATAGCGGCTTTTATCAGCCCGAACAACGAGTTGAGAGAGATGGCGTCCGCTATCATCGGTAAAGCGGATTTCTTGGAGGTTTACGTAAGTACGCCGCTCGCCGAGTGCGAACGCCGTGACGTGAAAGGCCTGTATGCCAAGGCCCGGAAAGGCGAGATCAAGGAGTTTACCGGGGTTTCCGCCCCGTTCGAGGCACCGGAGCGTCCGGACCTGTCCTTGGATACCTCCGTATTGAGCGTGGAGCAATCCGTGAACCGGTTGTTGGAGTTGATCGTACCGAAAGTAGAAATTAAACACTGAAAAAAGATATGTCTGATTACAAGTTAAGCCATTTACAGGAGTTGGAAGCAGAGTCTATCCATATCATCCGGGAGGTAGCTGCCGAGTTTGAGAATCCTGTTATGCTTTATTCTATCGGAAAAGACTCTTCCGTCATGGTCCGTTTGGCCGAGAAGGCTTTCGCTCCGGGTAAGGTTCCTTTCCCGTTGATGCACATCGATTCCAAATGGAAGTTTAAGGAGATGATTCAGTTCCGTGATTCCTATGCGAAGAAATTCGGATGGAACCTGATCGTGGAATCCAATATGGAGGCATTCAATGCCGGTGTAGGGCCTTTCACGCACGGAAGCAAGGTGCATACGGACCTGATGAAGACGCAGGCGTTGCTGCATGCGCTCGATAAATATAAGTTCGATGCCGCTTTCGGCGGCGCTCGCCGTGATGAAGAGAAGAGCCGGGCGAAAGAACGTATCTATTCGTTCCGCGATAAGTTCCACCAGTGGGACCCGAAGAACCAGCGTCCGGAGTTGTGGGACATCTATAACGCCCGTGTGCATAAGGGGGAGAGCATCCGTGTATTTCCGCTATCGAACTGGACGGAGCTGGATATCTGGCAATATATCCGTCTGGAGAATATCCCGATCGTACCCTTGTATTTTGCCAAGGAGCGTCCGTGCGTGGAGATCGACGGTAATTTGATCATGGCGGACGACGACCGCTTGCCGGAGCAGTACCGGGACCAGATCCGTATGCGCATGGTACGCTTCCGTACGTTAGGCTGCTGGCCGCTGACCGGCGCCGTGGAGAGCAATGCCGACACGATTGAAAAGATCGTGGAGGAGATGATGACCACGACGAAGAGCGAGCGTACGACACGTGTGATCGACTTCGACCAGGAGGCAAGCATGGAGCAGAAGAAACGGAGAAGGGTATTTTTAACACAGAAAGAGACATGGCAGATCACAAAATTAAATATAAACTTAAAATATATGGCAACATTAAATAAAAGGACGAGCAAAGGACCTGCTGAGATTCTTGACCGCCGGATCGGTGGATGATGGCAAATCGACGCTGATCGGTCGTTTGTTGTTTGACAGCAAAAAGTTATACGAAGACCAGCTGGATGCCCTCGAACGCGACAGCAAGCGCATGGGGAATGCCGGCGAGCATATCGACTACGCTCTGTTGCTGGATGGCTTGAAGGCCGAGCGTGAGCAAGGTATCACGATCGATGTGGCTTACCGTTATTTCAGCACGAATAACCGTAAGTTCATCATTGCCGACACTCCGGGGCACGAGCAGTACACCCGCAATATGATCACGGGTGGTTCCACGGCCAACCTTGCCATCATCCTGGTGGATGCCCGTACGGGAGTGATTACGCAGACGCGCGTCACACCTATCTGGTATCTTTCTGGGGTATCAAGCATGTGGTGCTGGCCGTCAACAAGATGGACCTGGTTGACTTCGACAAGAATACGTTCGACAAGATCGTGGCCGATTATAAGGAGTTTCGTGGAGCCGTTGGATATCCCGGATATCACCTGCATCCCCTTGTCGGCTCTGGATGGCGATAATGTGGTGGAGAAGAGTGACCGTACGCCTTGGTACGAAGGGCCGTCGTTGTTGGACTTCCTCGAAACGGTTCCTATCGACCAGGATCGTAACTACGAGGATTTCCGTTATCCGGTGCAATACGTGTTGCGCCCGAACCTGGATTTCCGCGGTTTCTGTGGGAAAGTGGCCAGTGGTATCGTTCGTAAAGGCGATACGGTGATGGCTTTACCTTCCGGGAAAACATCCAAAGTGAAAAGTATCGTGACATACGACGGAGAGCTGGATTATGCATTCCCTCCCCATGCGTCACCATCACGCTGGAAGACGAGATCGATGTCTCCCGTGGGGAGATGCTGGTGCACCCGGATAACTTGCCGATTGCGGACCGTAACTTCGAGGCTATGCTGGTGTGGATGGACGAGGAAGCCATGGACGTAACAAGCAGTTCTACATCAAGCATACGACCACTCATACACGCGCCCGTGTGGACAGCATCCGTTATAAAGTGAATGTCAATACGATGGAACAGTTGTCGGTTGACAATGGAAAACTGACAACTGACGATTTGCCGATGAAGCTGAACGAGATCGCCCGTGTCGTCTTCACGACCGGAAAGGAACTGTTCTTCGATCCGTATCAGAAGAACAAACAGACAGGCGCCTTTATCCTGATCGACCCGATCACGAACAATACATCGGCTGTCGGCATGATTATCGACCGGGTAGATGCTCGCGACATGGTGACGGAAGACGCGTTGGCTGTACTGAATCTTCCGGAATTGGGTATCGGCCCCGAGCACTACGAAGCTATCCGTTCCGTTTGTAAAGAGCTCGAACGGCAAGGGGTTTCCGTCAAGTGTATAACAGAAAATAAATAAGGTATGGGATTACTGGAATTTGCCAAACTACCGATCAATACTTTAGTGGGTGCTGACTGGGAAAACGTTCAAGGCTGTGACAGCCAATAAAACGATCGACAAAGGATTTCGTAATAAATATTTCGCCTGACTAAATCCGTTTGCCGTCTGCTCAGCCTGTTGCAACCCTGATCGAAGATGCGCGTTACCGTAAGATTGCGGACAAGCCGTTGGAGATGGACCCGGTGTTCATTCTCGGACATTGGCGTAGCGGGACGACATTCATGCACAATGTCTTCTCGTGTGACAAGCATTTCGGCTACAATACGACCTATCAGACCGTATTCCCGCACCTGATGCTCTGGGGGCAGCCTTTCTTCAAGAAGAACATGGCTTTCTTGATGCCGGACAAGCGTCCGACCGATAATATGGAGTTGAAGGTGGATCTTCCCCAGGAGAGGAAGTTGCCTTGGCAAATATGATGCCTTACACGTATTATAATTTCTGGTTCTTCCCGAAGCATATGCTCGAATATTGCGACCGTTATCTGCTTGTTCGACAATATCAGCGAACACGAGCGGGAAGTGTTTAAGGAAACGTTCCTCAAACTGATCAAGGTTTCCCTCTGGAATACGAACGGAAGTCAGTATTGAGCAAGAATCCGCCTCATACGGGGCGTGTGAAGACATTGGTGGAGATGTTCCCGAATGCTAAGTTCATCTACTTGAAGCGAAATCCGTATACGGTGTTCGAGAGTACGCGCAGCTTCTTTACCAATACGATCCAGCCGCTCGTTTGCAGGACATCTCCAACGAGCAGATCGAAGGCAATTTTATCGAAGTATACCGCCGTTTGTTCTATAAATATGAAGAACAAAAGCACCTGATACCCGAAGGAAACCTGGTAGAGGTGAAGTTCGAGGATTTCGAGAAAGACGCTTTCGCCATGACAGAGGATATATACAAGAAATTAAACTTACCCGGCTTTAAGGAGTCTAAGGCTGGAAATCGAGAAGTACCTCGGGAAAAAGAAGGGCTACAAGAAGAACCAATACAAGTACGAGGATCGTACGGTCCGGCTCGTAGAGGAAAATTGGGGCATGGCCTTGAAGGAATGGGGCTATAGCTTATAAATAAAGGGTTAGATAGGTATTAAATTGATAGAGGGATGGGTTTGAGTTTAAGAAAGAAAGCGTTATTTTTGGCAATCGCTTGTGAATTTTGTCCGTGGTTCTCGCGGACGGGGATGGGGTGACATCGGAGAATGTGGTGCCCTTCGCTTATGGAGACATGGATAATTGGATTGTCCGTGAGATTCATGAGTCTGGCATTATCGGGGGAAATACGAAATGGCTTTATGAGCTGGGGCCCTCGGATACGATTGTCGGTAATACGGCGTTTCGTAATATGGGCGGTTCTCCGTGGGCTACTTCCAACGTGATGGCGAAAGTGGCGGGAGTGGTGAAAACCAATACGTCTGTTTTCCCGGAGAAACGGGGGGATGGGATGTGCGCCCGCATGGAGACCCGTTATGAGAGCGTGAAGGTTTTCGGTTTGGTGGATATCGAGGTGATCGCCGCCGGCTCCGTTTTCTTGGGTACGGTGCATGAGCCGATCAAGGGAACAAAGAACCCCCAAGCGATGTTACAATCAGGAGTGCCTTTCTCCAAGAAGCCGAAAGCGTTGCGGTTTGATTATAAGGTGAAAGCCGCTCCCGAGAAGAATCGGGTACGTAGTACGGGGTTCAGCCGTAAGAGTACGGTGGCCGGGCAGGATTCCTTGGCGGTGATCTTGTTGTTGCAGAAACGATGGGAAGACGAGGAAGGGAATGTTTATTCCAAGCGGGTCGGTACGATGGTGCAACGCTATACGGAATCTACCCCTGATTGGGTAAATGACGCTACTTACCCGATCCTTTATGGAAATATAACATCCAAGCCCGAATATAAACCGTATATGCGTATACAAGTAGAGGAACGTTATACGTTAAATAGTAAAGGAAAAAGCGTTCCTATCCAAGAGGTAGGCTGGGCGGAGCCGGGCGAGGCACCTACGCATATGGTGTTGCAGTTCACCTCCAGCCACGGAGGGGCCTATATCGGCTCTCCGGGAAATACGTTTTGGATAGACAACGTAGAATTAATATACTAATATGGTCGAAGCAAAGATAAAAGCCCTGCGTGATGAGCTGGAGCGGCATAATTACAATTATTATGTGCTCTCGGCACCGACGATATCGGACCGTGAGTTCGATGAGATGATGAAAGAGTTGCAGGAACTGGAGGCGGCGCATCCCGAGTTCGCCGATCCAGATTCCCCGACTCGGCGAGTGGGGAGTGACCTTTCCAAAGAGTTTGAGCAAGTAGTGCATAAATATCCGATGCTTTCGTTGGGCAATACCTATTCCGAGGATGAGATCCGAGATTTTTATGATCGTACGGTCCGCTCCTTGAATGAGCCTTTCGAGATTGTGGCGGAGCTTAAATATGATGGCACTTCTATCTCTTTGACCTATGAGAAAGGACGCTTGACGCGTGCCGTGACCCGTGGCGACGGTACTCGTGGTGATGACGTGACGGCGAATATCAAGACCATCCGTTCGGTTCCATTAAGACTCCGGGGTTCTGATTTTCCGGAGGAGTTCGAGATCCGTGGCGAGGTATTGCTGCCTTGGGCGGAGTTCGATCGCTTGAATAAGGAGCGGGAGGAGCAGGAGGAACCCTTGTTCGCCAATCCTCGCAACGCCGCTTCCGGTACGTTGAAACAGCAGAACCCGGCTATCGTGGCCTCCCGTAAGCTGGATGCCTATTTCTATTATTTGTTGGGAGAGGAGCTGCCGGCGGAAGGGCATTTCGATAATTTGGAGGCGGCCCGTTCATGGGGGTTTTAAGATTCCGGACGTGATCCGTAAATGCCAGAGCCTACAGGATATATTCGATTATATCGCTTATTGGGATGTGGAACGTAAGAACCTGCCCGTGGCGACGGATGGAATCGTGTTGAAGGTAAACTCGTTCGTCAGCAAGGAACTTAGGTTTTACGTCGAAAAGCCCACGTTGGGCGATTGCCTACAAGTTCCAGGCCGAGCGTGCCGAGACTCGCTTGAACTCGGTCTCTTTCCAAGTGGGACGGACGGGGACGGTCACTCCGGTGGCGAACCTCGAGCCCGTATTGTTGGCGGGGACGGTGGTGAAGCGGGCTTCCTTCATAACGCCGATATTATCGAGGGGCTTGACTTGCATATCGGCGACCAAGTGTATGTGGAGAAAGGCGGCGAGATCATCCCGAAGATCGTGGGAGTGATGTGGAGGCTCGCGATGCTGGTGGGCGATAAGGTCCGCTTCATCCGTGTGTGTCCGGAGTGCGGGACTCCTGATGCGTCCTGAGGGAGAGGCGGCTCACTACTGTCCGAACGAAGCGGGCTGTCCTCCTCAGATCAAGGGGAAGATCGAGCATTTCGTCACCCGGAGGGCCATGAACATCAATATGGGGCCGGAAACAGTCGAAGATTTGTACGAAGCCGGCTATATCAAGGACTCGGCGGACTTATATACGTTGACGGTTGCCGATTTATTGCGTCTGGAACGTTGGGCTGAGAAGAGCGCCCGTAACCTGATGGCGAGCCTCGAGGAATCCAAGCAAGTTCCTTTTGAGAGGGTCTTGTTCGGTCTGGGGATTCGTTTCGTGGGAGAGACGGTCGCTAAACGCCTGGTATCCGCTTTCCACTCGATCGAGGCATTGGAGCAGGCTTCTTTCGAGGATTTGGTAGCCGTGGACGAGATCGGCGAGCGGATCGCCCAGAGTGTATTATCGTTATTTCTGACGAGAAGAACCGTACGTTGGTGAACCGATTAAAGGAACAGGGCTTGCGGATGGCGGTTTCCCGAGGAGAAGTGGCCAACCGTTCCGAGAAGCTGAAAGGCTTGAGCATCGTGATCAGCGGGACATTCGCCAAGCATTCCCGCGACGAGTACAAGGCGATGATTGAGCAGCATGGCGGGAAGAACAGCGGCTCGGTGTCAGGTAAGACCGATTATATCCTGGCGGGAGATAATATGGGACCGGCCAAGCTCGAGAAGCGGCGAAGCTGGGTGTGAAGATTATCAACGAGGATGCGTTCTTAAATATGCTAGGAATAAGTGACGAATTATTTTATCAAGAAGAAGATACAGGCTTTAGTGTCGGACGCCGGGGGCGTCCGCATGAGTTTTGTGCGCTGGAAGACGCAGGCCATTCCTGGTCCTTTATCAGGCAAACGATCGGACGTCATGTCGAGGGCCTTGTCTGCCGTCCTGCGTAAGGCGAAGAAGGAAGAAGACGCAGGCGTGTGTGTGTAACCGGCGATCCGGATATTCAGATGACGATTCATCCCTGTCCATTCAAAGAAGCGATGTCAACGTCTGGGGAGGTTCCTTCCGATGTCGTGCTGGAACGGTTCAAGACGGTCAAGGCGGATATCCTGATCGATCTTACGCGCCCCGATTGCTACCCGATGCAATATCTTATGCTACAGCATCCTTGCAGATTCAAGGTGGGAGTGAAGCATGCCGATATAGATTTGTATGATTTGTCCATATCGGTAACAGAGCAGTGAAGATATCAAGCATTTATTCGAACATATATTATTTTATTTGCAGGCGATACGCTCAAAATGATATAAATTCCTTATTTTTGCAGCACCGTTGACAATTGACAATTATTATCATGGCAGACATAAATTTAAAAGGAATGGGTGTGGCGTTGATCACGCCCTTTAAGGAAGATGAAAGTGTAGATTATGAGGCGTTGGCCCGGCTCGTAGATTATCAGTTGCAGAATGGAACCGATTATCTGGTTGTGTTAGGTACCACCGCTGAAACCCCTACACTCACGGAAGAAGAAAAGAAGGATATAATCAATTTGGTCGTGACGAAGGTAAACGGACGCATTCCCATCGTGTTGGGGGTTGGCGGAAACTGTACGCGTTCGGTTGTCGAGAAGTTGAAAACGATAATTTTGACGGTATAGATGCGATCCTGTCTGTCGTACCTTATTATAACAAACCATCCCATAAGGAAGGAATCTATCAGCATTATAAAGCGATTGCGTAACGCCTTCCCTAGTTTAGCCGTATGAGGCGACTACGTTACCGATAGTCCTGTATAACGTTCCGGGGCGTACGGGCGTGAACATGACGGCTGAGACTACGCTTCGCATCGCCCGTGAGTTCGATAACGTGATCGCCGTGAAAGAGGCTTCCGGCAATATCACCCAGATGGATGATATCATCAAGAACAACGTGTTTAAGGAAAGCGTGCCTACCTTGGATGCCCGCCAACTTATAAACGAGCAGATACAGACCGTGGCGGGAGAAATCCCCACGGAACTGGGTACGCCGGAGCTGATGCCTATCACGACCGGCTTGGGCGAGATTTATCAATATGTATTGAGCGTGGAGCCCGGTTATGAGGAGAAATACGACGCCATGGAACTCCGTACCATTCAGGACTGGATCGTGAAACGGCAACTGAGCGGTATACCGGGTATCGTGGAGATCAATAGCTTTGGCGGCTATCTGAAACAGTATGAGGTGGCGGTAGATCCGGATGCCCTTTATTCCTTGAATATTACGATCGGCGAGGTGTTCGAGGCGCTCAACCGGAATAACCAGAATACAGGCGGCAGTTATATCGAGAAAATCAATAAGGCTTACTACATCCGTAGCGAGGGAATGATCGGCAAGATAAAGGACATCGAGCGCATTGTGATCACGAACCGTGGAGGGATACCGATTCATATAAGCGATGTCGGCTCGGTTCGCTTTGGTTCCGCCAAGCGTTTTGGAGCCATGACAAAGGATGGCGAGGGAGAGTGCGTGGGCGGTATCGCCATGATGTTGAAGGGTGCGAACGCCAATGTCGTGACCAAGGAACTGGAGGCACGGGTCGAAAGGGTACAGAAAATGTTGCCGGAAGGTGTTCGTGTAGAACCTTATTTGAATCGTTCCGAATTGGTAGACCGAAATATATCCACCGTGATCCGTAACTTGATAGAGGGAGCGTTGATCGTCTTTATCGTATTGATCATCTTCTTGGGGAATGTGCGGGCCGGTTTGATCGTGGCTTCCGTGATCCCGTTGGCGATGCTTTTCGCTTTTATCTTGATGCGTGTTTTCGGGGTCTCCGCCAACCTGATGAGTTTGGGGGCCATCGATTTCGGTATCGTGGTCGATGGATCGATCGTTATATTGGAGGATGTTGGCGCATATCTATTCGAGGCGGTTGATGGGGCGTACGCTCTCTGCCGAGGAGATGGACCGGGAGGTCGAGGCCGGAGCCGGTCATGTCGCCCGGAGCGCTACCTTTGCCGTATTGATCATTTTGATCGTCTTCTTACCGCTACTTACGCTGACCGGGATAGAGGGCAAGTATTTTACCCCCATGGCGAAGACCTTGGTATTTTGTATTATCGGAGCTTTGATCCTTTCGCTCACCTACGTGCCGATGATGGCCTCCCTGTTCCTAAAGCGTACGATCTCTTCGAAGCCTACATTCGCCGATCGTTTCTTCGGGAAATTAAATGGGGTTTACAGGCGTACGCTTCATTTCTGTCTGCGTCATATCTGGGGAACGATCGCTTGCTCTTTCGCGGCTCTGGCTGTGTCCCTTTTCTTATTCACGAGGTTAGGGGCGGAGTTTATCCCTACGCTGGATGAGGGGGATTTCGCCATGCAGATGACGCTTCCCGCCGGTAGTTCCCTGACGCATAGTATCGAGCTATCGAAGCAAGCGGAAGAGACCTTGATGAAGAGTTTCCCGGAGATCAAACACGTGGTAGCCAAGATCGGAACGGCCGAGGTTCCGACCGACCCGATGGCGGTGGAAGACGCAGATATCATGATCGTGATGAAACCTTTCAAGGAATGGACCTCGGCCTCCAGCCGTGCGGAGATGGTGGAGAAGATGAAGGCTTCCTTGGAACCGATTACGGGGGCGGAGTTTAACTTCAGCCAGCCGATCCAGCTTCGCTTCAATGAATTGATGACGGGAGCCAAGGCGGATATCGCGATCAAGCTATATGGAGAGGATATGGCGGAGCTTTATAAGAAGGCGAAGGAAGCTTCTCTTTTCGTGGAGCAAGTACCGGGAGCCGCCGATGTGATCGTGGAGCAGGCGATGGGGCTGCCGCAATTGGTCGTACACTACGACCGTGCCAAGATCGCCCGTTACGGGATGAATATAGAGGAGTTGAACACGATCATCCGTACGGCTTATGCGGGAGAGGCGGCGGGTGTCGTTTTCGAGAATGAGCGACGTTTCGACTTGGTGCTTCGTCTGGATAATGATAAAGTGGCGGATCTGAATTTGGATAAGCTCTTTGTACGGACTGCCGAGGGAATCCAGATCCCGGTTAGCGAGGTCGCTACGATCGAGCTGGTCAACGGGCCTCTACAGATTAACCGGGATGCCACGAAACGCCGTATCGTGATCGGGGTGAATGTCCGTGACGCTGATATCCAGAAAGTCGTGCGTACTATCCAAGAAACCCTTGACAAGCATATCAAGCTGGAACCGGGATACTACTTTGAGTATGGCGGCCAGTTCGAGAACTTGCGGAATGCGATCGATACGCTTACGATCGTGATACCGGTCGCCTTGTCATTGATCTTATTGCTGTTGTTCTTTGCCTTTAAGAGTGTTACCTACTCGCTGGTGGTATTTTCTACCGTCCCGTTATCCTTGATAGGGGGTATTCTGGCCCTTTGGTTACGAGGGTTGCCTTTCAGTATATCGGCGGGGGTCGGCTTTATCGCCTTGTTTGGCGTAGCGGTTTTGAATGGTATATTAATGATTAATCATTTTAATAACTTACGAAAACAAACTAAATATCAAATGACAACGAATCGTATCCTTGCGAAAGGATGTCCGCATCTACTTCGCCCCGTATTCTTGACCGGCTTGGTAGCTTCTCTAGGATTCGTGCCGATGGCGATAGCGAAGTCCGCGGGCGCGGAGGTGCAACGTCCGTTAGCGACGGTCGTGATCGGAGGCTTGATTGTCTCCACGATCTTGACGTTGATTATTATCCCGGTATTTTATCGGTTGGTAAATAGCTCGGCCGCTTGGAAGCGCCAACACTGGTTGAAGCGCCTATTGCCGTTTCTTCTTTTTTTAGGTATCTTATTCCCCACGCATGCCCAACAGACGGTGTCGTTGGAAGAAGCCGTGACGATCGCCTTGGAGAATCATCCTCGCCTGAAGACTGCCACGGCATCCATTGAACGTAGTCGTGCTTCACGGGGAGAGAGCTGGGAGGTGTCACCGACCACCTTTAATTATTCATGGGGGCAGATCAACGGTGAGACACGAAACGACAATCAGATGGAGATCACGCAATCCTTGGGCTCTCTATTGACCCCATTTTATAAGAACGCCTTGGTGAACCGTCAAGTCGCCACGGGAGAATATTACCGGGACTTGGTGAAGAAGGAGATTACGGCCGAGGTAAAACGGGCATGGGCTTATTATCAATATGCCTTTCATCTATGTGCCTTGTATAAAGAGCAGATCGAGTGGGCCGGACGTTTGCGAAAGGCAAGTCAGTTGCGTTATGAGCAAGGGGATATCACGCTATTGGAGCGGAATATGTCATCTACCTTGGTCGCCGATCTACAGACCCGTTTGTCGCAGGCGGAAGAGGAGTTGCAATTGGCTGCCCGTCGTTTCTCATGGACTTGTTATTCGGATTCCCCATTGCTGCCTATGGATACGACATTGGTTTTATTCCCCGCTCGCGTAGCCGAGATCGCTCCGTCCGATATCCATCTGAATTACTTCCGGAGCGTGGCCGATGAGAAGAAAGCCATGCTTCGTATCGAACGAAGCCGTTTCTTCCCGGAACTATCGGTAGGATATGTGCGTCAGAAAATAGCCCCGTTGAGCGGTCTGGACTCTTGGATGGTCGGGATCTCGTTCCCGGTATTGTTCTTCCCGCAGCATAGCCGGGTAAGGCAAGCGAAGATCGATTCCTATATCGCCCGCACGGAAGCGGAGAGCAACATCCGTCAGTTGAACAATAAGGTGGAGGAGTTGAGCGTTGCGCTTCGTAAGGAAGGAGAGCATATCCGCTATTATACGACCGGCGCTTTACCGGAAGCGGATGCTTTGTTGAAGAGCGCGACGGTACAGTTCAAAGAGAGCGAGACAGATATCACGCAGTTTGTCCAAAGCCTGAACGCCGCCCGGGAGATCCGGCGGGGATATATCGAGGCCGTATATGCCTATAATATATCGGCGCTTGAGTTGGAGTTGTATAGTAGATAACCAGAAAAATAGTATAAGATGAAAAAGATATGGATTCCTGCGGCTCTTATGGCATTGGCCGCATGCAGTATGACAAACAATGCGGAGAAAGGACAGGGCGATTCGCAAGACATAACTGCCCGGCCCGCTATTACTCAAGTAGCAGAAAACGTACCGTCCGAACCATCCGTGGATAGCGTAGAGGTGGATGGGATTTCCTCGGCTACGGCCCTTCCGAATCACTCCTCTTTCAACGGGATCATGGTAGTTCCCCCGCAGCGGCAGGCTACGGTTACATTGACGATGGGAGGCACGGTTCATGCTACTACGCTGCTTCCGGGCGATTATGTGAAGAAGGGCTCCGTGGTCGTCAGCTTGGAGAATCCGGATTTTATCACGTTGCAACAGACCTATTTGGATGCCCATGCCCAAACGGAATACTTAGAGGCTGAGTATAAAAGGCAACAGCGTTTGAGCGAGCAAGAAGCGGCCTCGCAAAAACGTTTCCAGCAAAGCAAGGCGGATTATCTTTCCATGAAGAGCCGTCAAGATGCCGCCGCTGCGCAACTTGCTATCCTAGGTGTCTCCGCCGGCGATCTTCTGGAAGACGGTATCCAACCTTATTTGGAGGTAAAAGCGCCACTGAGCGGTTATGTCGCCGGGCTGTCCATTAATCTCGGTAAATACGTGAACGCGGGCGAACCGATCTGTGATGTGATCGATAAAGGCGAGACTCTTCTTTGCCTGACCGCTTATGAGAAGGATTTAGCGGACTTATCCATTGGGAACCAAGTGCAGTTCCGGGTGAATGGAATGGGGAAGGAGACCTTCCATGCGGTCTTGATCTCGATCGGACAGGAGGTGGACGAGACGAGCCGTTCCTTGGAAATGTACGCTCGGGTAAAAGAGACAAATCCTCGTTTTCGTCCCGGTATGTATGTTTCCGCACGGGTAGAGAAGAAATGACTATCTTTGCCTTCATGAAGAAAATGAATATAAAGAATAAATATGTGTTCTCGTTGGTCATCATATCGATCATGGTGGCCTTCTTGATCCATTTCCCGGAATTGGTGTCGTTGTTTGACGTTACCGGGCAGAACGCTCTTTTTCCGGATATGTCGGTATTGGATGTAGCGAATGAGGTCTTTTTCACCTTCGTGTCCCTCTTACTGTTATTTGCGATGAACACGTATGTCTTTGGTTTCAATCGGCAGAAAGCGCATATCTCTTGGCGGAAGGTCCTGCTCTCGTTCGTGATGACTTGGTGCGTGAATAATTTATTAGGAAAGGGTTTCGTGTTCTTGCACCATCAGTTTGATATCCCGGCGATCGACGCCTTGGTGCATCATTATCTGCATCCGTTGAGGGATTTTATCATGTCGTGCGTCGTTACGGGTAGTTGCTATATGATTTACCTGATTCGTCAAAGCCAGCAAGTACAGGTCGAGAACCAGCAATTGCGGGCGGAGAATCTATTGAACCAATATGAGGCCTTGAAGAGCCAGCTTAATCCTCATATGTTATTTAATTCCTTGAATACGCTCCGTTCCTTGATCCGGGAGACTCCCGGGAAGGCACAAGAATATTTGCAGGAGTTATCCCGTGTCTTACGTTATACCTTGCAAGAGAATGAGTGCCGTAGTGTTACTTTACGGGAGGAGATGGATTTCGTGAACGCTTATATCTTCCTTTTGAAAATGCGCTATGAGGATAATCTGGTCTTCGATATAGACTTAGGGAAGGAGCACGAGTCTAAGCAACTGCCTCCTATGTCGGTGCAGCTTTTTTTTGATCGAGAACGCCGTGAAGCATAACGAGATTAGCAACCGTCATTCATTGACCATTTCCGTTCGTTCTGACCATGATTCCTTGACGGTTAGCAATCCCATCCAACCGAAATTGACACATAGCGGAGGCACCGGTATTGGTTTGGTGAACCTGAGTAAACGTTATAACCTCTTGTATAAGAAAGATATTTCCATAAAAGAAGATGCTAGTATATTCAGCGTAACAATTCCTTTGGTATGAAAGCTTTGATAATAGAAGACGAGAAAGCGGCTGTCCGTAATTTGATGGCATTGCTGGGAGAGGTTGATCCGGATATCGAGGTGATCGATGTCCTAGATAGTATTACGGATAGTGTCGAATGGTTTCAATCGCATCCAATGCCGGAACTTATCTTTCTGGATATCCATTTGGCGGATGGTTCGGCTTTCGAGATCTTCGGTCATGTGGATATCTCTTGCCCGGTCATTTTCACGACAGCCTATGATGAATATGCGCTGAAGGCGTTTAAAGTGAATAGCGTAGATTATCTGCTGAAACCGATCGATGCGGATGATATACGGAAAGCTTTGGATAAGCTGTCACGGTTACAATCGACGGCTGTGGAGAAAGAAGCGATCGATTATTCCGCTGTCATGCAAGCCTTGAAGCGGGTGGAAGGATATAAAACGCATTTCTTGATCCCTATGAAAGGGGATAAGCTGCTACCTGTTTCCGTGGATATGATCTTATTTTTCTATATAGCGGACGGAAATGTAAAGGCGGTGATGACGGACGGGAAAGAATACCTTTTCACGCAGACCTTGGATGAGCTCGCCGATAGCCTTGATCCCGCCTTGTTCTTCCGGATCAATCGTCAGTACTTGATATCCAGAAAGGCGGTGCAAGATATCGATCTCTGGTTTAACGGACGCCTTGCGATCAATTTGATCGTACCGACCTTGGACCGTATATTGGTTAGCAAGGCGAGAGTGCCGGATTTCAAGACGTGGTTTACGTCATGATGGATTATCAAAAGGGTTGTAGGGATGGAGTACGATGAACCGGGCTCCATGCTTATACGTCGGGTCTAATTGAATGGAGCCACCTAAATGCTCGATAATTGTTTGGCTGATGGATAACCCTAAGCCTGTACCCTGTGCATATTCATCTACCTTTTCGAAACGCTCGAATATGGCTTTCTGCTTATCCTCCGGTATTCCACATCCGGTATCGGTTACGGTGATACGTACATGCTGCTTGTCCTCATCTATTTGATAAGATAGGTTGATCTCTCCTTCTTTCGTGAACTTGCAGGCATTGGTCAATAAGTTTATCAATAATTGTTGGAGACGTATCGAATCTGTCTGGATATGTAAGGGGTCTTCAGAAGGTGTATAGGTCAATTGAACACCCGGAAAGACCCGGTGCTCTACACTTGCCAAAGCGTTCCGGCAACAATCTGATAAGCTTGTCTTCTCTATAATGAACTTCATATTCCCGGATTCTAGGCGAGAAAGGTCAAGAATGTCATTTATCAGATTAAGTAATAAATAAGAGTTATTGTTGATAATGGAGAAAAACTCTTTCTTTTCGCCAGCGGAAATAGATTCATCGGATATTAATTCCGAAAAGCCGACAATTGCGTTAAGTGGCGTACGGATCTCATGGCTGATATTGGCGATAAACGTGCTTTTCATCTGGTTGGCGTGTTCCGCTATCTCTTTGGCTGTACGAAGTTGACGCTCGGACTCTACTAAGGCTTCCTTGTCTTTCATAAGTTCTCGTTGGTAGCGGCGTGCGGAGCGATAGGACTTGTATACGATGTATAGCATCACTAAAAGAACGATCGATACTACGAGTAGAATAATCATTAACAACCTTTGGGTATGCAGTTGTTGTTCACGTAGCTGTAGTTCATATGCCTGCATCTCTTGATTGTTTAGATCATGTAATGTCCGGAGCTGATTGATCTGCCGGTTGAAGGCCTCGTCATGCAACATCTTGGTATGTTCTACAACTTCTCTACTAAATGCGAGCGCTTCTTTATAACGTCCCAATGCTTCGAGTATCTCGACTTTCAGCTCCGAGGTTCGTATATCTTCTTCTGTTAATTTATTTTTATCTATGATATTCAGCGCCCTTTCATACATACCTATTAAATAGTAATACTTGGCGAAAACGAAGTTGTAGCAGAATTCCGTATAATCATCTCCGGTTTTCTCTACGATCGGTGTCGCTTTCAACAAGGCGTCCAATGTCTCCTTGGGCTTGTCTTGAAGGACATACATATCCGCATAAAAACATACATTAACGCACGGCAACGATCCACGGGGAAAGCGGTTCCTTGCTCTTCATTCTCTCTTTCTCTATCTTGGATCATTTCATCGTAACGAGTTAATAATTCCTTGGCTTCGGTGAAATGGTCGGTTCGAAGATAAGATTCGATGAGGTTTCCCATGTATTGCATCTCGAATTTCGGATTGTCACCTCGTTTCTGTAATAAATCGAGACCTTCCCGATAAGCTACTATCGCATCACTATCCCGATGTATCTCTTGATAGATTAAACCTAGGTTCTCATTGCAACAAATCAATCCATATTCACTTTTTTGTATCACGGGCATAGTTGTATAGGCTGATCGCCCCGTTCATTGCTAACTCATAATTGCCGTCCCATAGATCCATTTGGCAAATGAATCCTCGTGCATCGAATAATGCGTCTGGAACCTCATTCTTGGCCGCGGCCAATGAATCTATCTTATGCGACCAGTAAATCAGGCTATCCCTGTTTTGTATATTGTAATAATGGCGGGATAAGTTGGCCCATGCGTAATATAAAGAAGCATGACCTTTCAAAGTGGAGCTTGCCACATCCGCCATTTTGTTTAGGTAAACAATCTCCTTGGGCGTTTGCCTGTACATTGTCGCTAAATCTTTATATAACTTGATCTGTTCATCTACGGTTGGCGAGGACTTTAATAGGGATAAAAGACTATCTTCCCTTTGTTGGGTAGTATAGGTGTTTTCCGCTAAAGAAAACATTGGGATCATTAAATAGATAAATAATACTAAATAGGTATTTCTCATGATATTGTATGATGTTCAATACAAAAATACATTTTAATATTAAATATCAAGCGTATGTTATGGAATTTTCGAGGTCTGCCTCATAGTTTCTTTTTCAAAGTGAAGAAAAAAAGTAACCCCTTTTCCCGGACTGCTCTTCGCCGATATTTGTCCTTTATGAAAATTAACCCCGTTTTTAACGATAGATAATCCTAATCCGGTTCCTCCGATCTTACGACTGCGTCCCTTGTCTACCCGGTAGAAGCGCTCGAATATGCGATTGATATGTTCTTCCGGGATACCCACTCCATTATCGGAGAAGCTAAAGTAATAATATTTAGGATCTTCTTTATAGCAGTTGACGGTAATCTTTATGTTTTCTCCCGCATAAGCGATCGCGTTGTCATATAGATTCCGGAATATGGAATAGAGTAGGGAGTTATTCCCGAACACGGTCGGATCTCCCGGGAGGATAATTTCCGACGTGATGTGTTTTTCTTCCATATCTTGGGAGCATTCTTTTTGTATCTCGGCGATAAGCTTCGTGATATTTACTTCCGTGAGGTCGAACATCTCGGATGCCTCGTCAAGTCTGTTTAATACGGAAATATCTCGTAATAATCCTGTAAGGCGGGTACTTTGGGAATAACAACGTTCCAAGAAAATTGACGTTTGTCCGGACTCAAATCTGGGTTGGATAGGATTGTTTCCAAATACCCTTGAATGCTGCTGACCGGTGTTTTCAGCTCGTGAGAGACGTTCTGCGTAAGCTGTCGTTTCATCCGGCTTTCTTCTTCTTGACGGGATATATCATTAATAGAGATCTCATAACTATTATCGAGGAATAAAATACATTCGATCAAGAATATTTTACCGTTCTTGTCAATAGTCACGGACTCTCTTAATACTTTCTTTTTCCGATTCAGATTCCGGATATTCTTATTCAAGAAGGTACGGATTGGTTCTAATTCGGCTATATCAGTAACGTCTTCCACTTGGTGGATCTGGGTGTCGGATATGACATTTATGAATTGAATGAATAGGATGTTAGAAAGAATCTCCCGCCCTTCACTTGTAAACATGGCGAAGCCTTCCTTGGAATATTGGAAATGTTTGATAAGCTTTTCCCGCTCCATGGATAACTCGTTTTTCGCTTTCTGCTGCCGATGGTATAAGGTTACGATATTCTGTGAGATATCACCTAGCTCATCATTCGGGAAAACATAATCGACCGCAGGCATTCGATCTTTCTCTACGTTTAAGGCGAAATCCCTTAGTTTGGATATCGTTTTACCTATGCTGAAAGTAAAACGGGAAAGGACAAAGAAGAAAATCAAGGTCATCAATGCCATGAAATAAATGAAGTCCTTGTTTACCGTCAATATCCCTCTTACATATGGATCATAGGGCAGGGCTGAGCGGTAAATATAACCTCCTATATTCGATGCCGAATAGAAATACCTTTTTCCCGTAGATTCCGAGGAACGGATAGCGAACCCTTCATTATATAATCGGGCTTTGCGTACCTCGCTTCGATCGTTATGATTATTGAACTCATCCGTCCCGCTATTATCAAATAATACGTCGCCGGACGGATCTATAATGGTTACCCGCAAATCCTTTTGAGGGATGTCGTCCATGAAACTTATTACGGTCTGGTTGATGTCCGTACTTTGTTGGCATTTGCGGAATAATTGGTAATTATAGTTACTCAACACATTGTTCAACTTTTCTTGCGCGAACTCCCTTTCCCGCTGATATTGGAATAGCAGGAAACAGACCGTAAAGCCCAAGAACATAAAAAAGACCGACCAGAAAAGCCGTTGGCTAAACGGTATCCGGTGTCTTTTCTCACCATCTATCTTTACCATGATTCAGCGACAATATTAGCATTCAAAACAATAACCGAAACCTAAGCGAGTTACGATGTTCTTTCCATAAGGACCTATTTTCTTACGTAACCGGGTGATGTTGACATCGATGGTACGGTCTAGAACATATACCTCGTCTTTCCAGATGCGAGACAGTATTTCCTCTCTGGAGAAGACGTTCCCTTTATTTTCCAATAGAAGTTTTAGTATCTCAAACTCTTTTTTGGTCAATGGAACTTCCACCCCGTCTACCGTAGCCTTGATGCGTTTCGTATCAAGAGCTAATGTCTCATACTCGAGTTTCTCAATCTCTTTTTCTTTTGATTTCTCGGAAGTTCTTCTTAGTACGGCCTTAACACGCGCTATCACTTGGCGGATGGAGAAAGGCTTGGAGATATAGTCGTCCGCCCCGAGATTGAACCCTGTGAGCATATCGTTCTCCGTATCTTTGGCCGTGAGGAAGATGATAGGGGTATTAGCCGTCTTCTCATCTTGTCGCAGGATACGTGCCATCTTGAAACCGGAGATTTCTCCCATCATGACATCCAACAATAATAAATTGTAAACGGTCAGATCCTTTTTCAATGCCTCTTCCGCACTATAGGCGGTATCTACTTCATAACCTTCTATTTCTAAGTTGAATTTAAGGATCTCACACAAATCCTCTTCATCATCCACTACAAGAATACGAGTTGTTGCCATAAGCTGTTCTGTTTTTAAAAGAGTGCCTTACGGCTCTCCATATACAAATATAATTATTTTTGGCAAAGAACGGATATTCTTATTTCGGAGAAATGAAATATATGTTACATTGCTGTTAAAATCGCTCATGTAACATTTCTGCCGCAGGATATGTGTTAGTATAATAGATCATTAGGGATGCTACTTCCTATAATAATTATAATCCGTGACAAAACCCTCGCAAAGCCAGTTGGCCAAGGCTTGCCGATTGTTGCTGAGGATGATCCGTTGTTGGTCGTATTGGTTTTGTATGTTGCCCAATTCGACGAATACGGAGGTCGGGGTCGTGTGACGTAATACATATAAGTTACGATCGTCTACCGTGCCCGAGAATCCCCGGCCCGGCTGGTGGCGGTTGTATTTGCGCGAGAAAGTGGATTTCATCGTTTTAGCCAAGCGCTTGCTCGCTTGATCCTTGGGCTTATGATAGAAAAAGACATCGGTCCTTTGATGCCGGCTCCGGCTGTCCACATGGATGAATATCGCTCTCTTATAAGTTTCTTTATCTTTCCGGCTCAAGCTGTTTATCTTGGCGCAACGCTGATCCAGACGGCTTACTTGGCTGAGGGGGATCGGACTACCCATACAAGTTTCCCGTTTGCTGTTATTGAGAAATTGCTGGTCACGTATTCCGTCCTTTGCGTCTTGGATGATAATATATACCTTTGCGCCTCGCGTTAAAAAAGATTGCGTGCCAGACGTAACATGATGTCGTAAGCGTATTCATCCTCATGCAATTCATGGGAGCCCATTTTACCGATCGCCCCGGGGTCCGGACCGCCATGACCGCTGACCAGATAAAAGCAAGCTCCCTTTAAATCGGAAGAAGTTACTTTGTAACTGGCTAGTGACTTGCCGAATAGGGGCTGATAATTCTTCTTCTGAGGGGCGGAGGCGAGCGGAGGCAAGGTATATTTTACGCCCATGCGCAGAGTGTTATTTTTACCCAACTTCCCTTTATTAAGCTCGATAAACTCTTTCTGATACGTCCCGCCGGTACGGTTGAAGCGTTTGAGAAAAAGAGTGATGCCCTCTCCGTTTTTCGGATACGCCTTTTCTTGGGCAGTCAAGGAACCTGTATATACGAGAGCGATAATAAAGATGAAGAAAATACGGATACTATGTTTCACAGACATCTTAAAAATTGATTCTACGCCGTAAAGATAATTAAATCAACCTATAGTCAAAAACGATAATTTATAAAAAGAATCAATCAACCCATAAATGAGAGGGAGGATATCCTATTATAAATCTCTTTGGTTAATTGAATATCATAGGACGCGTCGTGCAATTTCGCGGAATCTATTTGTATGCCTAAAGCCCTTGCCACCGTTTCCTGCTTGAAATCTGTCATCTCATGCCGTTTGCGCATCAAATGCTGGGTAGACAATACCATTACGTCGATCGAGTTCACCCAGAACCATGAGTAGAAATAATTATCTCCGTTCTGTACGAAGAAGGCTTTCAAGAAGTGATTATCGAAAGAGGCGTTGTTGTATCCAACGAGGAAGAACTTGTCTTTTTTATCAAATTTGTCCACGTATTTGGACAGCATGTTCACAAATTTAACGTACACCTCTCGCATGGGAGGATAAGCCTGTATCTGTTCTTTGGACACGTTGCAAATGCGAAGCGCTTCTTCCTCTATCTCACATTGGGGGTGTGGGCAGACATTGAAATTAAAAGATTCCTTCGTAACTCCATCAATTACGATCTCCCCACTTATTTGGTGGACGCCATTTCTCCAGTATTTTATGCCGGTAGTCTCTAAATCAAAAAAAAGTAGTTTCATAAATGCTTTTTGGTATAGGATGCAAAAGTAAGTTTTTTATTCTTAAATGAGAGGATCTATAAGGTTTTCTCCGTTTATTTTATTATCTTTGCGAAAGTTTGAGTCTAGAATCATTATCGACATAGTTCTTCTTTTTATATTATTATTAAGCGGATCTCTCCTTTAATCATCAATTCTCACGCTAAGTTAGTATAAACAACGCTTCACGGAACGTGAGGCCCTAGTATAAATTAAAATCGACTGTATGGCAAAATACGCATCATTTGGTAAACGTGAAAACGAGAAAAAGAAACAAGCCCGCCGAGTAGAGAAACAGAACAGGAAAGAGGAAAGAAAATCGTCCGGCAAGGCGACTAGCTTTGAGGATATGATCGCTTATGTGGATGAAAATGGGATGATCACCTCTGTCCCTCCCGAACTTCGTCAAAAGAAGAGATAAATCAGGAAGATATCTTGATCTCGACTCCTAAGAAAGAGGATGTGGCTCCCGTTATCTTAAGGGGCAGGGTAGACTATTTTAATGAGGCAAAAGGGTTCGGGTTTATCCGTGACTTGTCGGGGACGGAAAAGTATTTCTTTCACGTGAACAATGTTGTGGATGATATCTCCGTGAACGATATCGTGACGTTCGACCTTGAACGTGGCGACAGAGGCTTAAGTGCCGTGAATGTTTGTCTTGAAAATAAATAATAATACTTACCTTTGCGGCCGAAACAATTAATAAAAATATAATATGTCTGTCGCAAAAAGTAGATGATAATAGAAAGGTGACCACACATCGCCTGATAGAGATGAAGCAGCGTGGCGAGAAAATATCCATGCTTACCGCCTATGATTATTCGATGGCGAAATTGATCGATCAAGCAGGAATGGATGTGATCTTGGTGGGAGACTCCGCTTCTAACGTAATGGCTGGAAACGTGACCACTTTGCCGATTACGCTCGACCAGATGATTTACCATGGTAAATCGGTCATGAAAGCGGTGAATCGTGCGCTGGTGGTGGTAGACCTGCCTTTCGGTACGTACCAAGGAAACTCTAAAGAAGCCTTGGCCTCCGCTATCCGGGTGATGAAAGAGACGCATGCCGATTGTATCAAGTTGGAAGGCGGGGCTGAGGTTCGGGAATCTATCGAACGTATCTTGTGTGCCGGTATTCCAATTATGGGACATTTAGGATTGACGCCGCAATCGATCAATAAATTCGGAACGTATACGGTACGAGCCCGTGAAGAGGCCGAGGCTAATAAACTGATCGAGGATGCCCATTTGCTAGAGGAGATAGGTTGTTTCGCCTTGGTGCTGGAGAAGATCCCGGCGGAGTTGGCAGCTCGTGTCGCTTCGGAGCTTACGATCCCGGTTATCGGCATTGGCGCCGGTGGAGGCGTAGATGGTCAAGTGTTGGTTATGCATGATATGCTCGGTATCAATCAAGGCTTTTCTCCCCGTTTCTTACGTCGCTACGCTAATTTAGGGGAGGAGATTACCCGTGCCGTACAAGCGTACATCGAGGACGTGAAATCTCAAGACTTCCCGAACGAGAAGGAACAATATTGATTTTTAAATCTACCAAAGCATGATATTTACCGATGCTCCGAGCGTCAAGGCCTGTAAGGTCTTATGATGCTCGAAGCGATCGGTTTCTTTTTTGGGGTTGGCTATGTATGATACGAATCGTGAGGGGATAAAAGTATAATCGAGAAATACCCGCACATTTAGATTAGGATGCAATATGTATGAGAAAGAGGCGTTTGTGCTATATCCTATATTAAACGCTTTATTCGTGTTTACGATCTCTTTCTCAATCGTTTCCGGTTTGCCTTCCTCCACGCCCAATGCTGATATTCGGGAGGCTGGGCTGTAATTACATCCGATTAGCAGTTTCGTGCCCAAGAGAAATCGATTGGTCACCGGATACGATAGGTAGGAGCCGATGTATCCGCCGAAGCCTATATAACGATTCATGAACCAAGCGCCTTCAAATCCGGCCGTACTTCCCGGCGATGCTTTTAATCGCACATCCGGAGCCAGATTAAACTTTGTCGGCATCAAGCTAAACCCCATATAGATTCCGAAAAAAGAGGGATTTCGCTGGTAATTGAATGTCTCGAATCCCAGATAGCTATGGGTGAGACCTTTGTCCTTGAAGATCAAATCCGTTAGAAAATATCCAACCTCGGTCGATAAGATCCCGATTCCGGCACCAACCATTACATCCGATAGCCAGTGCTTGTTATTGAGCATACGGGATACGGCCGTGGCGGTCGCTACCGTATAGCCTCCTATACTATACCAAGGGCTACGGGTCGTCCCGTATTCTTTATGCAACATGGTGGCGGCCATAAATGCCATGGCCGTGTGCCCGGAAGGGAAAGAATGATTGTTCGAACCATCCGGACGGGTGACATTCTTCCCCAAGTAGATAAAGGCGCTAGACTGGAACTGTCGTTCCGGTGGGTAAAAGTGCTTGTTTGGGAAAAAGTCGTGCCCTGAAACATTGATATGCAACAAATACTATATAATATGGTTAATCTTGTTTTCACTAACTACTTATTCTTTTTTGTTTCATGCAGCGAATATAATAGGATCGATTTATAGTATAACAAGAATTTATGTTATTTCTATGTTACATTTACGAGTTGGTTTCATATCTTTGTTTCCCAGATATATTAGAAACAGAATACATGAGATCTCATTTGCTAATAGGTGCCGCTTCGTCGGGAAGCGGGAAGACTACTTTTACCTTAGGATTGCTTCGTGCCTTGAGAAATCGTTCTTTACGGGTGCAGCCTTTTAAGTGTGGGCCGGATTATATAGATACTCGTCATCATAAAATGGCGGCTGGTTGCGCTTCCGTGAATTTGGATGGTTTCATGATGTCGGAAGGGCATATCAAGGATTTATATGCCCGGTATACCTCGAATGCGGATGTAGCCGTGACCGAAGGGGTGATGGGGCTGTTCGATGGCTACGATGCCATGCGAGGGAGTAGTGCGGAGATCTCCGGTTTATTGCGGATACCGATCGTATTGGTGGTGAACGCTAAAAGTACGGCTTATTCGGTAGCTCCCTTGCTTTATGGCTTCCGGAATTTTCGGAAAGATCTGAATGTCGTGGGGGCGGTATTTAATTTCGTGGCGTCGGAGAGTCATTATTCTTTCTTGAGACAAGCGTGTGAGGATGCGGGTGTGGAAGCGTTAGGCTATCTACCGAAGTGTGCGGATGTAGAGATCCCGAGCCGGCATTTGGGGTTGTCGTTGGATGAGGATTTTTGCTTTGAGGAGTTTGCGGACCGGGTTGCTTGCTTGGTGGAGGAGCATGTGGATATTGACCGCCTGTTGGCAATCACGGCTTTGCCAGAGCGACAGCCAGTTCCTCGGGCTAAGGAAGTCATGAGGACTGTTTCAAAGGCAAACTTAAATATAGCCATCGCCCGTGATCCCGCTTTTAATTTCTCATATGAGGAAAATATACATTTCTTATCTACTCTAGGCAAGATTACCTATTTCAGTCCATTGAGGGATGATTGTTTACCGGAGGCCGATTTTGTCTATTTGCCGGGTGGATATCCCGAGTTGTATTTATCGGAGTTGAGCATGAATTCCGGGATGCGTGAATCGATTCATTCCTTTGTGGAAGTGGGGGCAAGTTGCTGGCGGAATGTGGGGGGGATGATGTATCTCTGTAAAGAGATTATCGGTACGGATGGGATTGCCTATCCAATGGCCGGTGTATTACCGCAATCCGCCACGATGGAGAACATGAAGTTACGTTTAGGGTATCGGACTTTATGCTATAAGAATGATGTCCTACGAGGGCATGAGTTCCATTATTCCCGGATCGTGCCTATGGAAAGCCCGCTGCCTTCGGTAGCGAAAGCCTTTACGGCGAAAGGAGGTCAAACGGATACCCCGCTATATCGCTACAAGAACGTATTGGCGGGGTACACGCATTTATATTGGGGAGATCCCTGTCGGAACGATTGGTTTATTGATTTTCTGTATGGGGAAGCCCCAGATTGTTCTCGATAAACATTTTCAATATATTGATGGCGATCTGGTTGCTTCCTCCTTCGGGTATAATTAGGTCGGCATATCGTTTGCTAGGCTCTATAAATTGCAGGTGCATAGGCTTTAGTACCCGGGTATAGCGTTCCATTACCGCTTCCGCCGTGCGTCCTCTCTCGATCATATCCCGTTGGATCACACGGATAAGACGTTCGTCCGAATCTGTATCGACAAATACTTTCAAGTCCATCAAGTCTCGTAATTGAGGGTCGCATAAAGCGAGGATCCCTTCGATGATGACAACATCACGAGGCTCGATATGAATGGTCTCGGGCAATCGGCAGCAGGTAAGATAAGAATAAGTCGGCTGCTCGATGCATTTCCCCTCTTTCAGCAAGGTGACTTGCTCTGAGAGGAGCGGCCAATCAAATGCGTCGGGATGGTCGAAATTAATATATTGACGTTTCTCTACCGGCACATGGCTGTTATCTTTGTAATAAGAATCTTGAGGGAGTAATACGACCTCACCGGGAGGTAAACTTTCTATGATCTTTTTTACCACTGTAGTTTTCCCGGAACCAGTCCCGCCCGCTATACCTATAATTAGCATGATTTCTTATATTAATCCATATTTATGTTTATAAATGCAAAGGTAAGAAATATTTATAGTGGTAGTATTTCGCTATTAATAGAAAAAACGAGATAAAAAGAGCTGAATTCTATGTTGTATAGCATGTTTGTCTTAAATAAAGTTAATGAGTAAGCTTTTCTTGTTGGAAAATTATGCTGCATAACATAAAGTTTCTATATTTGCACTGTGTTTTTCATGGTATTAGATTTAAGGTTAACAATGAGATTGGCTGTCCGTGATGGATGGCCTTTTCTTTTTATAGTAGGTCACCTCAACAATAATGATAGTTAGATGCGTTCCCCATTGTATTCATGATTTATTACTGTAGAACCTTCCTGTTGGATAAAGGTATTATCGGAAGTAGCTTGTACGCCTGTATCCAAAGATCTTTTCACGGATGTGAAATGATCTTTTCACAAAGGGTGAAACGATCGTATCACGAGCGTGAAAAGATCATTTCACATCCGTGAAAAGATCAGATCGTCCGGAGCTTGGCTATATTATCCACCGTTCTTATCCCCTGAGTGGGATTACTTGCGGCACAGATCTTCAATTGATTGTTACGATATCACGAGTCCATCCCCTTTATTTACTAAAGATGGGAATCAGATAGGTTAGTTTCGCGGATATTATTTGGCTGGAAGATTTAGAGAAAGTGTCTCCTTTACGACTATTGAACATATCGCCCAGCGCATAGTAATAACGACCTTCCAACAAGAAAGAGCCTATTCCGGTGCGGAGCTCGATTCCCGGTCCGCCGCAAAGCCCCCAATCGAACTTCTTTTGGACTTCCAATGTATGTTGTTCGTCCGGACGGTTCGCGTTCGGGTTCTCGCCATTAAGGTTCGACTCCGTGCTTTCGCTCAGCGCATAACCGATTTTAGGCCCTAGATTGACGAATACACGCACTCGCTTGCTTCCGAAATGGATGTGAGTCAAGAACGGAAGCTCCATATAGTTTACCGTACGGCTATATTTATATTGAGGTTTCTCCTCAAACTTCTCTTCCCATCCATGTTGGGTAAAGTTCAATTCCGCCTGTATGCCTAAATTGGGTTCCGTATTCCAACGTATCGTCGCTCCCCCGTTAAACCCAAGTTTCATCTTCGTAGGGACTTTTGGGGCAAAACTTACGCTAGAGAAATTTAATCCGAAGGACGCTCCAACCGCAAGCTCTTGCTTAAAAAGTACTTTTCTGCGCATAGCAAATCGATAAGCTTGCCATGCACAGAAATATCGCTACAAATATCTTTTTCGTCATCATATCAATTATCTTACCTCACCGCGGGTTACCGTATAATCATTCTTGTAATGTACAATAAACAAGTTCGTATTGATAAAACCGCCCCAATTATTCACTCTATGGAAATCGAATCCGGTCTGGATGCTCTTATAATGGATCTTGTCTAAATTATTCTCGAAGTTCGAGCCATATTTATTGATGGCGCCTAGGAAATACATACCCGTGTCAAAGCCTAGGATTCCATATTTCGGGAATGTGTTGATTAAATTCTTGCTATACCAGTTTTTATAATCGGAATAAAAGCTATGGACTTCCGGAGATAAGTTGTCCGCATAGAAATTACTATAGATATAGGTGTTCAATGCGTAGAAGTCCTCCAGACACTCTCTTGTATAGGTCTGCCATTCCGGATAACCGAATAGGTTGACCATATAAGGCTCTTTCTCCTCCTCTTTCAACTCGGAAAGCATACGGAGCGGTGCCTTGATCTTATTCACCGCATCTAAGGAGGCGGAGGTTGGCAATACCACATTCCGCTTGTCCCTTACCATGGCTGCCTCTATATCCGTGGCGAAAGTATCCCCTTTATAAGTTACTTCCTTGAACGGGATATCGCGTTGCTGCATCTCCGTCTTGAAGGCTTTGATAAATTCTGGCTTTTCTTCTTTATCCTTTATATTGACAAGTATGATATTGTAATCCGAGAATAAATCGCATCCGGCTTGTGCCGCCTTGGAGTATAAGTAGGAATGAGGTGTGTTTACTTGATAAACATTTGCGTTTGACAAGACATCATCATTCTTGGAGGTGAAAGGGATCACGTATTTGATATTATGCTTTTGGGCAAAATCAGCGATCAATCCGATTTGGTCGTTCTGTACGGCGCCAATGATCAAATTAGCGTTTGATAACGCATCTTCTTTCAATATCTCCTTGACTTTCTTCGTACCGTTTCCAGTATCATATACCGATAGCTCGATAGAGGTTCCCATATTTCGCAAGCTGTCGACCGCCAATAGCAATCCCTCGTAATATTCCACGAAACGGGAGGTCGCAGATGATTGCGTTGTCTCGTTCGTCATGAACGGCAACAATAAGGCGACTTGGATACGGTTCACCTTCTTTATATCTTTAGGAGTAGAGAGGAGGGCGTTCACCTCACGCTCTTCCGGCTGTCTTATGTTTTGGGTGATCACTTCTTCACTGGCTACCGGTATCTTGATAACCATGCCCGCTTTCACTCCGTTTTTCAGCTCGGGGTTGAGTCTTAAAAAGCTCCACGCTGGAAATATCGAACTTCCGGCAGATACGGTACATGGTCTCTTTTTTTCTGTATGGTATATTCCATTTCCTTCTGTACGGTCTTTTTTTCCGTAGTAGGCAAGGTCTCCAGTCGTGTCGGCGGGATCCGGATATTCTTACCAATCGTAAAGGTCGATGTGGAGAGACCCGGATTGGCGGCGATAATATCCGTAGCGGGCACTGAATATTTAATGGATAAAGAGTACAAGGTCTCTTTCGGCTGGATCGTATGGTATGTATAGTTATCTGCTTTGCCGGAAGGTGCGATAGCGGAGTCCTTCTGCGGGATTCTTAACGTAGAACCGGCCTTGATCCCTTCTTTACTTTCCGGATTCAACCGATAAATATCCTCTACGCTTACGCCATACATGGTCGCTATGGCGTATACGGTTTGTCCGCGTTCGATGGTATGATAAAATATATCGCTCCCTTGTTCGTTAGTAAAAATAACTTGCTTATTATTCTTTTGGGCATAAACGGTTACGCTCGATAAACTTAAAAAGAACGTCAATGCGTATATACTAATCTTGTTCATTTGCTGTTCGGAGTATTTTGTGACAAAGATAGTGAATTTTGCTTATCATGCTACGTATGTCCTTTTATTTCCCTAATTTTGGAACCGTAATTTTTAGACTATATATGCTAAAGAAGGAATTAAGAAAGATACTGTTATCGCTAAGTTTTGTGTTTGTAGTGGCTGTCTCGTATGCCCAATATGTGGTGACGGGAGGAAGTGGTAGCCCGATGAAAGCCACGCAGAGTTCCGGCGATTCCGCCGAGCGGCTTGAGGTCTACTTGGTGTATGGAATGGATAATGTGACGATTAGTTATACTTCATCTTCTTCTTCGCATCAATGGTACCGTTATAAAACCAAACGATTGGAGGCTGAGAAAGTCGCTTCCACCCAAAATGGAACTACTTCCACCATTCGGAATGTAGAGGAGGGATATGGCTATTTTGTTGAGGAAGGAGCCGTATCTCGTTACGTCTGGATCGTTGATTACAGCAAGTACACCTTAAACATATCCAACCTGCATGTCTCCGATAATAGCGATCCATGTAGCGGATTGGTCTTGGCTGGGACAGGTACGATCCAACCTATTTATTATTATTGGCCGAATACGGGAACAAGACGTGAACTGTCTCGCCAATTTGATGTTATTTATAATACATTGGAATATAATTCGGATAAAAAAGAATATACCTCTAAACAAGAGACGGCGGTCATCGAGGGTAATTTGTTCGGTAAATCCATTCCCGCTCCTTGGTGTGATACGGAGATCTGTGTGAAAGGCGATTATTTCGCTCGTCATTTTGGAAAGGAGGTCACGCTTTGTATCGATGAATATCAGGCCGCTGCGGTAGATGCTCATATAGACACGTTGCTGATTGAGCAAGAGGCCCCGAATATGAATACGACGAAGAGCGGTTATTGCGCTCCCGCCACTGTTCAATTCTCGGCTATCGCGAATACGCCGACAGCCGCCCTGTTTAATTGGAAAATCTATCGGCAAGGGGAAGAAGATAATCCGGTTGTTCGTTTTACGGGTGAGGAAGTGGATTATACGTTCAACCAATCCGGGACTTTTATCATCAAGTTGGAAGTAAGCGACCAAAGCACTACTTGCAGCACGGAAGATGAGGTTCAGATTGATATCTCGGAGTCTTATCTGATGATACCGAACACATTCTCCCCGGGTACCACGCCCGGACTTAATGATGAGTTCCGGGTTGCCTATAAGTCGTTGGTGAAATTTAAGGCATGGATATTTAATCGCTGGGGCCTACAGATGTATTACTGGACAGATCCGGCCCAAGGATGGGATGGTAAGAAAGGTGGTAAATACGTTCAGCCGGGTGTGTATTTTTATGTGATAGAAGCCGAAGGTTCCGATGGTATTAAGTACAAGGAAAAAGGCGATATAAACATTCTTAGACCTAAAACAATTCAAGATGAAAATGAGAATATCCAAGAATAATTTAGCTAGTTTTTTATGTGGAGGCGTCGTTTGCTTGACCGCATGTATCTCGATGGGTTCGAATGACGTGGAAAAAGTGATAGAGAGCCGTCCGGTTGTCTCATCCATGACCCTGTCGCCGGATGTTCCGTCCTCGGTTCCTTTTTGTGGAAAACTAATCGATATTACCCGCTATGATATGCGGGAAGCCTATGACCGTGAATTGAGTAGCTTTACTTATTTCCATTCTACGACGATGCTTCTGATCAAGCGGGCGAACCGTTATTTCCCGGTGATCGAGCCGATCTTGAAGGCGAACGGCATTCCCGATGATTTCAAATATCTAGCGGTGATAGAAAGCCATTTGGACCCCCGTGTATCCTCTCCGGCTCGTGCTGTCGGGATGTGGCAATTACTGGAGGGCACGGCAAGGGAGTATGGTTTGACAATTACTCCGACGGTCGACGAGCGTTGCCATGTGGAGAAAGCGACCGGGGCGGCTTGCCGCTATTTGAAGGCCGCCTATAAGAAATATGGAGATTGGGCGGCGGTAGCCGCTTCTTATAATGGCGGCATGGGACGTATATCCGGTGAGCTGGTCAAACAAGATGCGGATTCCTCCTTTGATCTCTGGCTGGTGGAGGAGACTACCCGTTATATTTATCGAATCATGGCGATCAAGCAAATTTTCGAGAATCCGTCGAAGTACGGTTTTGTGCTTCGTGCCCGTGACCTGTATAAGCCGATCCCTACCGTAGACGTGGCTGTAAGCCAAGATATACAGAATCTGTCGGCTTTCGCTAAAGAGCATGGGATCACTTATGCGGACTTGAAACGTTTTAATCCTTGGCTCCGTGATCGGAAGTTGGTGACAGGTGGGAAGACCTATAAATTAAGCATTCCTCAAGGAAAGGATATGTATTATAAGACCCCGAATACGGAAGTATACGATTCGGCTTGGGTCGTGTCGGAGAATTGATCCGATTTTTATTGATACAAAAAATAAAGTGTTTCATTTAGATGGTATAACTGCCCATCGTAATGAAACACTTTTTCTATACTATTTCTCGTTTAAACTGATTCAGTCTATTAGTCAACGATCGTCACACGGTGACCGTTGAACACGTTCAATCCGAGTTTATTCATTACATACTTAATAGCAAGCTGTGCCTTTACAGAGTTACCAGCTTGGTCAATAGGAGGAGCGAATGCGGAAATACCGAATTGTCCGGGAAGTACACCCATGACACCACCGCCTACGCCAGTTTTTGCGGGAATACCGGAAGTGTACAACCAATCACCGGTGTGTTCATAAAAACCTACGGTAGAGATCATGGAAGTGATCTTCGGAGATAACTCTGCATCGAATACTTGTTTCTTTGTCACAGGATTAAGACCTAAATTTGCGACCGTAGCGGCAGCGACAGATAGTTGCTTAGCCGTGATACCCAAAGAACATTGACGGGTATACAGATCCAAAGACATATCCGGATCGTCATAAATGCGATTGTAATTCTTTAGCAACCAAGCGATGGAGCGGTTATTGAAGTTCGTTGCAGACTCGGATTTGTAGAGTTCGTCGATCAACTGCGGTGCGCTTCCGCACAAATCCGTGATATTGGCTACGATAGCATCCCACTTCTGTTTGGAATCACCGACAGGCTTCACCATACTACAAGCCGTGATAGCGCCGGCATTTACCAATGGGGTAGAAGGATGGTCGTTTTCCAATAGGATAGCGATGATGGAGTTAAATGGCAATCCGGTAGCGTCGGCACCAATTTTCTCCAATAATTCTTTCGCTCCGTATTGGCGCAGTACCAAGATAGCGGTGTGTACTTTCGATACGGATTCAATACCGAAACGATATTCGGAATCTCCCACCTCGATGGTTTGTCCGTTTAAAAGGCAAATACTGATTCCGAATAGATTTTTATTGATATTCGCCAGATAAGGAATGTAATCGGCATTCTTACCATCCGTATTTGTCTTGTAAAGATCGTAAGCCTGTTGAGCTACTTCCTTAATTTGGGCGATCGTTATTTTTTGTCCATATATGAATTGATTAAAGAAGGCGTGTATGAAAACACTGATAGCCCTTTCATGCACGCCTTGATGAATTTTGTTTTTATTTCTTAGCGTTGCTCATTGCGGTGTGAGTAAATACCTTACCCTTAACCGGAACGTTCTTGTCTTGAGCGATGCGAGTAGGAGTCGGATATTCAAGTTTCTCCAATGCCTCTACAGCGTTCTTGATATCACCTAATAACATATCGGCCATATCACGGCTGAAACCTTGACGAACTACGACACGCATAACCACGTAGTTATCCAGCTTCTTCGGTAGTGTATACGCTGGAACCATCCAACCGCTTTGTTGCAATTTATCTTGCAAATCGTAAAGTGTCCATTTGGCGTTCTTAGCGTAATCCGGTTTCATGTACCAAATAAACAATGGATTCACAACCTCGTTGCTGTAATTAACGAATGGGGCCATCTTACCGATTTCTTGGTGGATGTATTTCGTGATTTCCATACTGTTATATTGGATTTGTTTGTAGCCCTCGAATCCGAGACGAATAAACTGATAGTATTGTCCGAGGATTTGTGCGGCAGGACGAGAGAAGTTCAAACCAACCTGAGTGATATTCGCTCCAAGATAGTTTACGCTGAATGCCATTTCTTCCGGCAAATATTTCTTGTCTTTCCAAACAACCCAACCCAATCCCGGGTAAACCAATCCGAATTTATGTCCGGATGTGCTGATAGAAAGAACCCATTTCAAACGGAAGTCCCATTTTGTCTCCGGGCTTAAGAACGGAAGGATAAAACCACCGCTGGCGGCATCTACGTGGATAGGTATATCATAACCGGTCTTGGCATTGTATGCGTCGAGCGCTTTGTCCAAGGCTTCTACGTCATCGTTCAGTCCTGTCCATGTTACACCTTGGATAGGAACGATACAAATCGTGTTCTCGTCACACATCTTAAGCGCTTCTTCCGGATCAAGTGTCGTCTTGTCTAAAGTCAAGGGAACTTCACGCATTTCGATTTGCCATAGCTGGGCGAATTTCTCCCATACGACTTGGAAGCCAGTAGAGATCACGAAATTAGGCTTGTCAGTTGGTTTACCTTGTGCTTGTCTCTTTTTGCGCCAACGTAACCAAGCGGCTACACCACCTAGCATACAAGCCTCTGAAGAACCGATAGCCAAGGCTCCGGTTTTCCATTTTTCTTGCTCGGGAGAATTCCAAAGACTCGCCATGATATTAATACATTTGGCGTTCATAACAGCGATTCTCGGATACTCTGTTTCGTCAATATAGTTGATGTTGATAGCTTCGTTCATCAATTTTGTTGCGTACTCGTCCATATACGTAGTAACGAATGTAGCTAGGTTCAAGCGAGGCTGTGTTTGTGCGAAAGTCTCGTCTTTAACCATTTGATAAGCGATCTCCGGGGTTGTAGGGCCATCTGGAATCTTATCTACAGGAGAGGGTGTCAACATCACTTCTGAGCCAAAAATCGCTGTTTTGGCATCGCCATTTCTGAAATTTGAGTCTTTCATTTTTCTTTAGTTTTTTTGTTAATAAAATGATTTGAGTCAATGGAATACTGCTTCCACTGAGCGTTTATGCCAAAACAGATTATGGATTGGAATGTTTTTGGATTTACATTATTTGGGGTTTATTAGCGATACAAGTCCAGTCCTCTTGGAAAGAGCGAAAATGATGAACTTTCACATAAAATGTTTGTTTTGATTAGATAAAAACGTAAAACTAAATCTTTATGAGAATACAGACAGGCCGGGGCACAATTCCCCTTATAACTCTGGTAGGGATATGGTCTATCTCCGCTTTAAATGCATTACCGGGTTTAGCGGTTTCTCCGATATTAGGGAAACTTTCCGTTATTTTTCCTCATTCTACGGAACTGGATATTCAGATGCTTTCCTCTTTGCCATCGTTATTGATAATTCCATTTATTATATTGTCGGGTAAATTAACGGAGAAAGTAAATGAGATACGTCTATTGCAATTAGGCTTGGTGATCTTTGCCCTAAGTGGTATTCTATACTTACTCTCTAATAAGATGTGGCAGTTGATAGCGGTGAGCGCCTTAATGGGAATCGGATCTGGCTTGATCGTACCCTTATCGACCGGTTTGATTTCTCGTTTCTTTATCGGGAAATACCGGACGAAGCAATTTGGTTTAAGTTCTGCTATTACAAATGTAACGTTGGTATTAGCCACGATCTTAACGGGATATCTGGCGGAGGTGAATTGGCATTTACCGTTTGCCGTTTATCTATTGCCCTTGATTTCCATCGTACTTTCCGTATACTTGAAAAGGAGTATGGAGAATGAGCCGGCGATCGTATCGAAATCAGAAGTGAAAGCCCCTGTTGCGGCAGATCCCGTCACGGTTCCGGGTAAATATGGTGTGGATATAAAGCATCTGGTACAAATCATGTGTTTTTATGGATTGGCTACGTATTTAGTGATTATAGTCAGCTTTAACTTACCGTTTTTAATGAAGGAATATAAGTTTACAAGCGGTAATTCCGGATTAATGATTTCATTGTTTTTCTTGGCTATTATGGCTCCCGGTTTTATCTTGAATCAGATCGTTGATTTATTTAAGCAAAAGACAAAATTTGTCAGTCTATTGGCGATCGCTTTAGGGATGGCCTTGATTTTGATATCTCGTACGGAATGGCTAATTGGATTGGGATGTATTTTTATCGGTTTCGGATATGGTGTTATCCAGCCAATCGCTTATGATAAAACGACTCGTACGGCCATTCCTGAGAAAGTTACATTGGCATTAGCTTTCGTGATGGCGATGAATTATTTGGCGATATTACTTTGTCCGTTTATTATCGATTTCTTCCAGTCTATACTCCATGTCAAGAGCCAGCAATTCGCGTTTATTTTTAACCTCTGTATTGCGCTGGTCGCTACGATCTGGGCTTATGTAAAACGAGACTCGTTCCTTTTCAACGATAAAATTTGATTTACGAATATAAAACTAAAAAATGATAGACAGTGAAAAATAAGAAAACAGAAGCTAATATTAGCATGGTGGTCTCAAAAACTTTCAGTGGATTGAATATGAACGCCTTGAAATACTTGCTTCCCTTATGGATGAGCCCGTTGACGGGCGCTTCTTTCCGATGCGTGTTTGCGGCCGTGGCGTTTTGGGTGATCGGCTGGTTTATGAAACCGGAGGTTTCTACGACGAAAGATAAGGTGTGGCTATTCTTACTAGGCGCTATCGGTATCTATGGTTTTATGTTTCTTTATTTAGTGGGGCTTAGCAAGACAACGCCGGTCTCGAGTTCTATTTTCACGAGCTTGCAACCGATCTGGGTATTTTTGATTATGGTATTCTTTTATAAGGAAAAGGCTACTTGGATGAAAATACTCGGTATCTTGATTGGTTTATCTGGGGCCTTGGTTTGCATCTTGACCCAGCAAAGCGACGATTTAGCGGCGGACGCTTTTAATGGAAATATGCTATGTCTGGCTAGCTCCGTGTTTTATGCCGTGTATCTGGTATTAAGCCAGCGGATCTTACAAAAAAGTAGGGACGATGACGATGCTTCGATATACATTCACGGGCGCCGCTTTCTCCAGTCTATTGATTTTGCCGATAGAAGGCTTTCATGCTCCTTTATTCTCGGAGCCATTTCATTGGTGGCCTTTTGCCGTATTGATGTTTGTGCTTATTTTCCCTACGGTAATTAGTTATCTGTTGATTCCTATCGGATTGAAGTATTTGAAAACTACGTTGGTGGCTATTTATGGCTATCTGATCTTGATAGTGGCAACGATTACATCCCTATTGATCGGGCAAGACCGTTTCAGTTGGACACAGACGTTCGCCATTATCTGTATTTGCGCCGGGGTTTATCTGGTTGAGATAGCGGAAGGAAAAGAGAAAAAGACAGTCAAGGTTTGACTTATTAAATATGAACTATTAAATTGTAGCGTTATGGATAAAAAACAAGAAAAGAAAATCTGGAACTCTCAACTTGCGATTGAGAATCCGAAGAATGATAGGATCGCTGTTATTTACTCTGTAAAAGTTAGTAGTGTACGAATCCTAGAGAAACCTCGTAATCCGAAAAGAGGGAAGACCCGTTGACAATCATCATCCCCTATTCTATATATAAATATATGAATAGGGGATGACTGTCTATTTATTCTCCACTTCCATGCTCATGATATAATCGTTCATGAAATAGCCGTTTCCTATATGATGGTCCCGTGTGCCTATTTCCCGTAATCCCATATGTCTGTAGAAGCCTATGGCGGGATTGTAACGGTTTACGTATAATTCTATAGTGAAAGGCCCGGTATGTACCTCCTTCAAATAATTAATACCTTGTTCGATGATAAAACGCCCGATTCCCGTGCCATGCATTTCCGGTAGGGAATAGATCTTTTGAAAATTGTACGTGTTTTCACCTGTTTTCTCTATGGATAAATAGCCTGCCGGCATATCGTCCGCCAATATAATAAAATATTGATGATGTAACTCTTCCATTTGTTTAAGAATGTTATCCGGAGCGTACATCATATCGAACATATAATCCAATTGCTCTTTAGAAAGTATCTTTCCATACGTGTTCTCCCAAATGCGTGAGGCAAGATCATGAATAAGAGAACGATCATCAATAGTCGCTTTTCTAATCGTAAACATGTTAATTTTGTATTTTGACTCACAAAGATACAAATAGACGAACAAAAATACAATATAGACGAATGTAAATAGAATTTTACTTGACTAGTGTTATTTTTTAGCTTGATTTCACACTTATTTTGATGTTAATCCGCGAAAAATAATAACTTTGTGGGCGTTTACTATTGAAAAATACAATTCAAATACATAATAGGAAATGGATACAAAGATTCAGGAACTAACAGACAAGATCTACAAGGAAGGTGTAGAGAAGGGGAACGAAGAAGCGGGGCGTATAATCGCCGAGGCCAATGCTCAAAAGGATACGATTCTTAAAGATGCGGAAGCGGAAGCGAAACGTATCGTAGCGGCTGCTGAGAAACAAGCTGCCGAGTTGAAGAAGAATACGGAAGCCGAATTGAAATTGTTCGCCACCCAGTCTGTCGAGGCATTAAAGAGCGAGGTGACAAACCTTATCACTGGTGATATCGCTAGTTCGAATGTGAAAGCGGCGTTGATGGATCCCGCCTATATGCAGAAAGTGATCCTTGAGCTTGTGAAAAGCTGGCCCGCTAATGAGTTCTTGACTATCCAAGCTTCTGATTCCGATGGCTTGAAGGCGTATTTTGAGGCCAATGCCAAAGGCTTGCTAGAGAAAGGGTATAAGATCGAGAAGGTAAGCGGAAAGAAAGCGTCTTTCTCTATTATCCCGGCGGATGGGTCTTATAAAGTGACGTTTGGCGAAGACGAGTTCATCGAGTTTTTTAAAGAGTTCTTGCGTCCGCAATTAGTAGAAATGCTGTTCTGATATGAGTAAGTATTACTACTTAATCTCCGGACTTCCTAACATAGCGTTGGATGATAGTAAACTAGCCTATTCGGTCTGTGAGTTCCGGACAGAAATAGAGGATATGCTATCTTCTAAGGACAAAAAGCTGATTGATTTATTTTATTTGAAATATGATAATATAAATCTGCTGGCTCACGCTAAAAGACCGGACTCCGATCCGGATCAAAGAGGAAGAATAACGTATGATGAGTTCAATACTTTATATAAAGCGTTGAAGGATGAGGAAAAAATTCCCAAAAATGATAATCTCCCGCCTTATTTCGTGGACTTTTTTAAACTGTATCTAGCCGAAGAGGCTAAGGACACCAAAAATGAGAAAGAATATATATCATGGGAAGACCGCTTGGCTGCGTTATATAATGAATATGCCATGAAATGTGGGAATAAGTTCGTTGCCGATTGGTTCGAGCTTAACCTGAATATCAACAATGTTCTTACTGCGATCACTTGCCGTAAATATGGATTTGATAAGGCCAATTATATCGTGGGGCATAATGAGATAGCAGAAAATATCCGTACGTCGAACGCCCGTGATTTCGGCTTGGGCGATTCCGTGGAATATTTGCCCGAGTTACAACGCATCGCCGAAGAGACCGATCTGATCGTTCGTGAGAAGAAAATCGATCTTTTGAAATGGAAATGGCTGGACGATAATACCTTCTTCAAGACGTTCGACATAGAGAGTGTATTCGCTTATTTATTGAAATTGGAGATGATAGAGCGCTGGGTAACCTTGGATAAGGCGAGAGGCGAGAAGACTTTCCGTGAATTGGTAGGCGCCATGAAGATGGGTAGTGAGAATGCGTTGGAAGAATTTAAAAGAAACAATATAAAATAAATTATGGCTACGAAAGGAATTGTAAATGGAATCGTATCCAACCTAGTAACCGTAGAGGTGGATGGTCCGGTTTCTCAGAATGAGATCTGTTACATTTCTGTCGGAGGCGTGAAGCTGATGTCGGAAGTAATCAAGGTGATAGGTAAGAATGCCTTTGTACAAGTATTTGAGAGCACACGTGGTATGCGTGTCGGCGACGAGGCTGAATTCAAGGGCATATGTTGGATGTTACGCTGGGTCCGGGTATGTTGTCCCGCAACTATGACGGTTTGCAGAATGACTTGGACAAGATGGAAGGTGTATTCTTGAAACGTGGCGATTATACGTTTGCGTTGGACAATGATAAGAAGTGGGATTTCAAGCCTCTGGCTAAAGCGGGCGATACCGTGAGCGCCGGTGATTGGCTGGGAGAGGTGGACGAGAATTTCCAACCTCATAAGATTATGGTCCCCTTTAAGTTCGAGGGATCTTATACTGTGAAATCGGTGGTTCCAGCCGGACAATATACCATCAATGATACGATGGCTGTCCTTACGGACGAAAATGGCACGGACGTAAACGTGACGATGATCCAGAAATGGCCAGTAAAGAAAGCTATCACTTGTTATAAGGAAAAGCCCCGTCCATTCAAATTGCTGGAGACGGGCGTTCGTACGATCGATACCGTGAACCCGATCGTTGAGGGTGGTACCGGATTTATCCCCGGTCCGTTCGGTACGGGCAAGACGGTGCTTCAGCACGCTATCTCTAAACAAGCGGAAGCGGATATCGTGATTATCGCCGCCTGCGGTGAGCGTGCGAATGAGGTCGTAGAGGTATTTACGGAGTTCCCGGAATTGGTAGACCCGCATACGGGACGTAAATTGATGGAACGTACGATCATTATCGCCAATACATCCAACATGCCGGTAGCTGCTCGTGAGGCATCCGTATATACGGCGATGACCATCGCCGAGTATTATCGCAGCATGGGTTTGAAGGTTCTGTTGATGGCCGATTCTACTTCCCGCTGGGCACAGGCTTTGCGTGAGATGTCCAACCGTTTGGAGGAGTTGCCCGGACCGGATGCCTTCCCGATGGACTTGTCCGCTATCGTGGCGAACTTCTACGCTCGTGCGGGATTCGTCCATTTGAAAAACAACGCTACAGGTTCCGTCACTTTCATCGGTACGGTATCGCCGGCCGGTGGTAACTTGAAGGAGCCGGTGACCGAGAATACGAAGAAGGTGGCCCGTTGTTTCTATGCCTTGAGCAGGAGCGTGCCGACCGTAAACGTTATCCGGCCGTAAACCCGATCGAGAGTTATTCCAAGTATATCGAGTATCCGGAGTTTCAGGAATACATCGCTAAACATATCTCCCCGGAATGGATCGAGAAAGTAAACGAGATCAAGACCCGTATGTTGCGTGGTAAGGAGATCTCCGAGCAAATCAATATCTTGGGTGATGATGGTGTGCCTGTCGAGTATCACGTTACATTCTGGAAGTCCGAGTTGATCGACTTCGTGATCTTGCAACAGGATGCTTTCGATGCCATTGATGCGGTTACTCCGTTGCAACGTCAGGAATTCATGCTGGATAGAGTCGTGAATGTTTGCCGTTCAGAGTTTAAGTTTGATAACTTCCTTGAGGTTATGGACTACTTTAAGAAGATGATCAACATCTTTAAGCAGATGAACTATTCGGAATATGAGAGTGACCAATTCAAGAAGTTTAATACGGAACTGGATGAACTTTTGAAGGAGAGAATCGAAAATTAAAAGAGTTATGGCAACAAAAGCATTTCAAAAAATATATACGAAGATTACCCAGATCACAAAAGCTACCTGTTCGCTGAAAGCAACGGGAGTTGGGTATGATGAGTTGGCCTCTGTAGACGGAAAGCTGGCTCAGGTGGTAAAGATTATCGGCGACGAGGTGACGTTGCAGGTATTCTCCGGAACGGAAGGTATCCGTACGAATGCCGAGGTGGTATTCATGGGGAAGGCCCCTTCCTTGAAAGTAGGTGACCAGTTAGCCGGACGTTTCTTCAACGCTTATGGCGAGCCTATCGATGGCGGACCGATACCCGAGGGACGTGAGGTCGAGATCGGTGGTCCGTCCGTGAACCCGGTACGTCGTAAACAACCCTCTGAATTAATCGCTACGGGTATCGCCGGTATCGACTTGAATAATACCTTGGTAACCGGTCAGAAGATCCCGTTCTTCGCCGACCCCGACCAGCCTTTCAACCAAGTTATGGCGATGGTAGCCTTGCGTGCGAAGTCCGATAAGATTATCTTGGGAGGTATGGGTATGACGAACGACGACTACCTGTTCTTTAAGAATACATTTAGTAACGCCGGAGCCCTAGACCGTATCGTTAGTTTTATCAACACGACCGAGGACCCGTCCGTAGAGCGTATCTTGATCCCGGATATGGCGTTGAGCGCCGCTGAGTATTTCGCCGTGGAGAAGAATGAGAAGGTCTTGGTATTGCTTACCGATATGACCAACTACGCCGATGCCTTGGCGATCGTATCAAACCGTATGGACCAGATCCCGTCTAAGGACTCTATGCCGGGTTCCTTGTATTCGGATTTGGCGAAGATTTACGAGAAAGCCGTTCAATTCCCGGCGGGAGGTTCCATCACGATTATCGCCGTAACGACCTTATCCGGTGGTGATATCACGCATGCCGTACCTGATAATACGGGTTATATCACGGAAGGTCAGTTGTATTTGCGTCGTGATAGCGATGTGGGTAAGGTCATCGTCGATCCGTTCCGAAGCTTGTCTCGTTTGAAACAGCTGGTAACCGGAAAGAAGACCCGTGAGGATCATCCACAGGTAATGAACGCCGCCGTACGTTTGTATGCCGATGCCGCCAACGCTAAGACCAAGCTGGAGAACGGTTTCGACTTGACCGACTATGACAACCGTACCTTGTCTTTCGCCAAGGATTATTCTTCTAAGCTGTTGGCTATCGACGTAAACTTGGATACGACGGAGATGCTGGACGTAGCTTGGGGATTGTTCGCTAGATATTTCAGCCCGGAGGAGGTAAATATCAAACAAGGATTGGTTGATAAGTACTGGAAGTAAATTAAATAAACATGGCAATAAAGTTTCAATATAATAAAACCTCTCTTCAGCAATTGGAAAAGCAACTGAAGATGCGTGAACGCTCCCTGCCTACGATCAAGAGCAAGGAGAGCGCCCTGCGTATCGAGGTGAAGCGGACCAAGGACGAAGTGAATAAATTGGAACTTCAGCTAGAACGAGAGATTCAGAGTTACGAGAATATGGTGGCTTTGTGGAACGAGTTCAATCCGGAGCTGATCTCCGTGAAGGACGTTACGCTCTCCACGAAGAAGATCGCCGGCGTGATCGTCCCGTTATTGGACGAGATCAAGTTCGAGATCGGACACTATAGTCTCTTTAATGCCCCCGCATGGTATACGGATGGTATCGAGTTGCTGAAAAAGCTGGCTCGTACCGGTATCGAGGCGGAGTTCTCGGGCATGAAGCTGGAGTTGTTGGAGCATGCTAGGAAAAAGACCACTCAGAAGGTGAACCTGTTTGAGAAGGTACAGATTCCGGGTTATAAGGATGCGATCCGTAAGGTGAAACGGTTTATGGAAGACGAGGAGAGTCTTTCTAAGTCCTCACAAAAGATCATGAGAGCCAATCAGGAGAAACGTAAGGCAAAAGAAGAAAAAGAGGAGGCCGAGGTATGATAGTAAAGATGAGTAAATATGCCTTTATGGTGTACCATAAGGAGTATGATACGTTCCTTTCTACGCTTCGTGACTTAGGTGTCGTCCATATCAAGGAGACAAACTCCGTGATGGATAACGAGAGGTTGCAAGAGCTTCTGGCTGAGCGTAAACAGGTCAATACGCTGATGCGTTACTTTAAGAACCTCCATGCGGCGGAGAAAGACGTTAAGTTTGCCCCGGCCCGTGAGTTGACGAAAGAGGAAGGCTTGAAGTTGGTGCGTAAGATAGAGGAATTGCAAGATAAGAAAGCGCAATTGATCGCTTCCAAGCAATCGATCGAGAAGGATCTGGCTTATATGGAAATATGGGGTGAGTTCAGTTATCAGAATATCAACCGTCTGAAAAGAGCGGGATACGATGTTACGTTCTTTACCTGTCCTACCGCTAAGTACGAGCCGGAATGGGGCGTGCTGTATAACGCTATTCTGATCAATAATTTCCAATCGGTAACGTATTTTATCACGATTACCAAGGAAGGTACCTTGATCGATATAGACGCTGAACGTCCGAAGATGCCGGTTCAAGGATTGGCGAAGTTGCGTGCCCGTCTGGATCAACGTACCAAGGATATCCAGAATGTGGAGGATGAGCTGAAACATCGTGCCGTGGAGGATTATAAAACGTTGGAGGAATTCGATAAGAACCTGCAGGACGAGTTTAATCTTTCTAATGCGTTAGTGCAGACAGACCGGCAAGCGGGTGATAAGCTCATGTTGTTGGAAGGTTGGGTGCCGACGGAAAACGCTCCGGCCTTGGAGCACGAACTGGATAAGCAAGGTTATTTCTTCCAGCAATTAGAGATCGAGGATGGGGATAAGGTGCCTATCAAGTTACGGAATAATAAATTCAGTAAGCTGTACGAGCCTATCACGAAGATGTTCTCCTTGCCTAATTACGGTGAACTTGATCCGACCCCGTTGTTCGCCCCGTTCTTTATGCTGTTCTTCGGACTTTGTTTCGGCGATGGCGGATACGGTTTGTTGGTCATGATCGCTTGTACGATCTTGAAGAAGAAGGTGAACCCGGATTTCAAGCCTTATTTGACCTTGTTCCAGTATTTAGGTTTCGCCGCCTTATTGGTGGGTACTTGTACGGGATCTTTCTTCGGAGTGGCCTTGGCGGATATCCCGGCTTTGTCAAAGATCAAGAACTACTTTGTGAATAGCGACAACTTGATGACATTCTCTATTGTCATCGGTTTGGTACAGATCATATTCGGTAAATGTGTCGCTGCTTACAAGATCAAGATACAGAAAGGAACGAAACACAGTATCGCTCCGTTCGCTTGGGTGTTCGTGATCATATCCTTGGCATTGGCGTTCGGACTTCCGATGTTGAACGTTCACTTGCCGAACGCTGTCGTTATGGTATGTTACGGAATCGCCATCTTGGGTCTGGTTGTCGCTTATCTGTACAATACACCGGGCAAGAACGTATTCTTGAACTTTGGTACCGGACTTTGGAACACGTACAATATGGCCTCCGGATTGCTGGGTGATACGTTATCATACATTCGTTTGTTCGCTATCGGTCTGACCGGTTCCATCTTGGGTGGCGTATTTAATACGTTGGCGGTTACGATGACAGACGGTATGAATATCGTGGCACGTGCGATTTGTATGTTGTTGATCTTGTTAGTGGGTCACTCCATCAATATCGCTCTTTGTACGATCAGCTCCTTGGTACACCCGCTTCGTTTGATCTTCGTGGAATATTACAAGAACGCAGAGTTCGAAGGTGGAGGTAAGGCTTATGAGCCATTCAGAAAAGCATAACAATTAAACGAGAAAATAAAACAATAAAAGAATAATTTAAAAACACATTTTATTATGGAACCAATTTTATTAGCTTATGTAGGTATTGCGTTGATGACAGGTTTAACTTTTATCGGCAGTAGTTATGGTGTTACGATCGCAGGTAATGCGGTGGTAGGTGCGATGAAGAAAAATCCGGATGCTCTGGGTACGTACATCGCTTTAAGTGCGTTGCCTTCTTCACAGGGTTTGTATGGATTCGTGGGCTACTTTATGATGCAGAAGTTCTTGGTCGCTGATATTTCCATGTTGGCCGCTACGGCTGTTTTCGGCGCTGGTTTAGTGTTAGGTTTCGCTGGTTTTTACTCTTCAATCCGCCAAGCTCAAGTTTGCGCGAATGGTATCGCTGGTGTTGGTGCCGGACACAACGTATTCGGTGCTACGATGGTAATGGCCGTATTCCCTGAGTTATACGCTATCTTGGCCTTATTGGTTGTGATCTTGATTGGCGGAACGATTCCTGTCGCCTAATCATTCAAACATCTGGATATAATAAAGGCCGTCCCGGACATTCCCGGGGCGGCTTTTTTGATTGGATCAATGAATAAACTATCTATTTTAGTTTATTAACTATACGAATTAGTTTGGTAACTAAAAGTTTTAGTTACTTTGTCGCAAACAAGATAAGGTTATGAAACGACTTACGGCGAAAGAAGAAGAAATCATGGGCTGGTTCTGGCAGAAAGGCTCATTGTTCGTGAAGGAGCTACTTGAATATTACGAGGAGCCTAAACCTCATTTCAATACCCTTTCTACGATTGTCCGAGGCTTGAGGAGAAAGGTTTCCTCGCCCATAAGAATTTCGGGAATAGCTATCAATATTATGCGGTCTTAACAGAAAAGGAGTATAGCAACGGTACGTTGAAAAAATGTGATCGCTAAGTATTTCAATAATTCTTATCTGGGGTTGTCTCTACGCTGATCAAGGAAGAGGATATCTCTGTGGATGATCTACGAAAACTAATAGATGATGTAGAACAAGGGAATCGTAAATAAGAACGAATATGGGAATCTTCTTTGTATATATCCTTAAATCATCCGTGTGCTTGACGATATTTTATCTGTTTTATAAGCTATTGTTGAGCCGTGATACCTTCCATCGTTTCAACCGGATCGCTTTATTAAGCTTGATCATGCTTTCGGTTATCATCCCATTTTGTGAGATTACTTTGGAGGAAGCGACGGCCATTCAGCGTCCGGTCATGGATTTGGAGAATTTGCTAGCGGCGGTTTCCATGAGAACGTCGGCAGAATCCGCTAGCCAACCTGTATGGTTACGAGTTATGGTGATAGCCTATATAATTGGAGGGATATTAACGCTTTGTCAATTCGCATATTCATTTTATGCCTTGTTTCGGTTGATGAGACAAGGTACACCGAAGCTGGTGGACGGAATCCATCTGATTCTTACGGACCAACCAGTCGTCCCGTTCAGTTGGATGCGAACGATCGTAATAAGCCGGAAGGATTTTGAGGAAAGTGGGATAGAGATCATGACGCACGAGATGGCGCATATAAAAGCCCGTCATTCCATTGATCTGCTGATCTCCGAGATTTGTATCCTGTTCCATTGGTTCAACCCATCTGTCTGGTTGTTGAGGCAGGAATTACAAAATATCCATGAATACGAGGCCGACGAGAGCGTATTAAATCAAGGCGTCGACGCAAAAAGATATCAATTATTATTAATTAAAAAAGCTGTTGGTGCACAGCGCTTCACTTCTATGGCCAACAGCTTTAATCACAGTTCACTTAAAAAGCGAATAGCTATGATGTTAAAACAAAAATCAAGTCCATGGGCACGGTTGAAGTATCTGTATGTACTCCCGTTGGCAGCCTTAACGGTGGTAGCCTTTGCCCGTCCGGAAATCTCTCACGAATTGGAGAAGATTTCGAGTGTCAAAATTAGCGAAATTATTCCGGTTCAGGAAAAAAAAGAGCCTAAAAGAAATGTAGAAGTTGAGACCCTCGCAAGGGATTCGGTCGTTTCTGAAAAAGATATGCAAGCGATACAGGAAAAGGTCTCGGCCGTGATGGAGAAATACCAGCCGGAGATTGACAAGGCGGTTGAAGAGGCAGTGAAAGCGGCGAATATCGACGAGATCGTTTCTGCGGAAATGGCGAAACACCAGGCTGAGATCGACAAGGCTGTGCAAGCGGCGATAGAGGCCGCCAAGATAAATGAGACTATCGCCGCCGAGATGGAGAAGATTCAACCGGAGATCAACCGAGCCATAGAGGAGGCCATGAAAGCCATAGACATCAATGAGAAGGCTGCTAAGGAGGCATCAAAGGAAAAGTCCTCTTTCTCCGGTATTGTCTACATCGATGGGATGGAATCTTCTAAAGAGAGGATGGACAATTTGAATCCCGATCGTATTGCGTCTATGAATGTGTACAAAGGAAACGAGGCGATCGCTAAATTCGGAGAGAAAGGTCGTAATGGCGTTATCGAGATAAAATTGAAGAAATGATTTTCGCGTATATATGCAAGGTAGGCTTGTTCGGCTCCCTCTGTGCGGGAATGTTTCTAACCTCCTGTATGGAGCGTGAAAACGAAGAAGCGAGCAAGCGGGTGATTGAGGTAGGTAAAGCTATCTCATCGCCTGCCGAGCTGAAAGCCTCTGATTATTTTGATGAGATCCGGTATGTCCCTTTAGAGACGAGGGATGATTGTCTAGTCGGAAGTTCTCCTGATGTCAAGTTATTGGATAAATATATTCTGATCACTTCCGCTAACCGGCAATGTCTTTTGTTTGATAAGGCTACAGGAAAGTTTAAATGTCAGATAGGGCATGTAGGGAAGGATCCGGGTGGCTATAGAAACGTAGACTGCTTGGTGGACGAGTTGAACGGGCGTTTGCTGTTTAATGGATGGGGACATGATTTGATTAGCTATAATCTGGATGGCAATTATATCGGAAAAATAGAGCTTCTTATTTTTCTAAGAAAGTATTCTTGAGGTTAGTAAATAGATAATTTGGAAACAGCTTTATTCGATATAACACGGCCTTGTCATGACTGACTTGTGCCGTGTTTTTTATTTATTTACTTGATCATTGTAATGATATTCTTCCCAAGTATGATCCCAAGGAAGACCGCTATCAAACCAAGGATATTACTGGCAAGTACATTGAGTAGTACCATCTTGTATTCTCCGGTGCGCATAAGTACCATCGTGTCGAGAGCAAAAGAAGAGAAAGTCGTGAAACCACCGAAAAGACCAGTGAATAGGAAAGCTCTTGTATTGATAGAAAAATTATAGGCTTCCGCTATACTCCAGCAGAAGCCGATTAAAAAAGGAGCCGATCACATTGACCGACAAGATACCAAAAGGAAAGGAGTAAAGCATCGATAGTTGCACCCACGTGGAAACTCCGAACCGTAGCGCAGATCCGATAGCTCCTCCTATTATTAAAAGAAAAACCTTTATCATATCAACCTAGTGTGTTTCCCCGGGCTAGGTTAAGGCCCGGGGAGATGGTAAATGATTTAGGTTTTCAATTTAATTGGCCGACTCAAACTGTCTCAAGAAACGAACATCGTTTTCCGAGAACATGCGTAAGTCTTTTACTTGGTATTTCAAATTGGTAATACGCTCGATACCCATTCCCAATGCGTAGCCTGAATAAACCTTGCTATCGATACCGCAGTTCTCAAGCACGTTCGGGTCTACCATACCGCAACCGAGGATCTCTACCCAACCGGTTCCTTTACAGAAGGGGCAACCCTTACCTCCACAAATGTTGCAGGAGATGTCCATCTCGGCGGATGGCTCCGTGAACGGGAAGTAAGAAGGACGCAAGCGAATTTTTGTATCCGGACTGAACATTTCCTTGGCGAAGAACAACAAGGCTTGTTTCAAGTCGGCGAATGAGACGTTCTTATCTACATATAACGCTTCTACTTGATGGAAGAAACAGTGAGCACGATAGGAGATAGCCTCATTACGATATACACGTCCCGGACAGATGATACGGATAGGCGGTTCTTGCTTTTCCATTACTCGGGTCTGTACGGAAGAAGTATGTGTGCGAAGCAATACATCCGGGTTATGCTGGATAAAGAACGTATCTTGCATATCGCGGGCAGGATGGTCCTCGGCGAAATTCAAGGAAGAGAAGACATGCCAGTCGTCCTCGATTTCCGGTCCCTCAGCGATGCTGAATCCTAACCGTCCGAATATATCGCAAATTTCTTTCTTTACAAGTGATAGAGGATGACGAGTGCCTAGTTCGATCGGGTAAGCCGTACGAGTCAAATCGATATCATCGTTTGCGGTCTGTACATTCTCAAAGCTTTCTTTTAATTCGTTGATCTTGCTCTGGGTTGTTTCCTTTAGTTCGTTCAAGTATTTGCCAACCTCACGTTTTTGATCAGCCGCTACATTACGGAAATCATTCATCAACGCCGATATCTCGCCTTTTTTGCTGAGATACTTTATACGTAAAGCTTCTAGTTCCTCGGCATTTGCCGCTTTCATATTCTCTACTTCTTGAAGCAGAGCCTTAATTTTATCGAGCATTTCTAATCACACTTTGTATTTGTCATGCAAAAGTACGCCTTTCTTTTGAAACCGCAAGGGATTCGTAAGGTTTTTTAGTTAAATGTAAGCGCAGACACTTAGGTGTCTTGTTTTATATATTAAAGTATTTATATATCTTCGCAGCATAATCAAACTATAAATTAATTAATGGAAATAGTCATTATTATTGGCCTTATCTTACTGAATGGAATTCTTGCGATGTCGGAAATCGCCTTGGTCTCAGCCCGGAAGGCTAGGTTGGAAACCGAAGCGAAACGTGGTAATAAATCTGCGGGCACTGCTTTGAAGCTGGCAAATGAGCCGGATAAGTTTCTCTCAACCATCCAGATCGGAATTACCTTGATCGGTATCTTGACCGGTTTGTACTCTGGCGAGGCGTTAGCTCATAATTTCGCTGTTATAATAGCGCAAATACCGGCCCTAGAACCGTATGCGTTGGGGATCGCTAAAACGACGATCGTTATTATCGTGACGTATCTTACACTTATATTCGGAGAGTTGGTACCGAAGCGGATCGGCATGGGGTGTGCCGAGAAGGTCTCTATGTTAGTTGCTAAACCCATGAATTTTCTTTCCTTGATATCCTCTCCTTTTGTTTGGCTACTTTCAAAGAGTACGGCGTTGGCTGTGAAGATGACGGGCGTGGATACGAAAGAGGAAAATAGGGTAACAGAGGAAGAAATCAAGGCGATCGTGAAAGAGGGCTTCGACGGTGGCGAGGTGCAAGAGGTAGAGCAGGACATCGTAGAGCGAGTCTTTAATCTGGGAGACCGTAACGTGGGTTCTATCATGACGCATCGTAGCGAGCTGGTTTGGCTGGATGTGACGGATAGTACGGAGAAGATTCGGGAGAAAGTGGAGGAGAACTTATTTAATATATATCCCGTGGCCTCGGAGAAGTTCGATAATATAGTAGGGGTCGTTTATCTGAAAGATTTGTTCGGAAGGATCGATCAACCGGATTTCTCGATCAATCAAGTACTTCGCCCGGCACAGTTCGTTCCCGAGAACCAGAGCGTATATAACGCCTTGGAATCTTTCAAGCAGACACACGTGAAATATGGACTCGTTACGGATGAGTTCGGAGGTATCCAAGGTATCGTAACCTTGAAGGATATTATGGAAGGCTTAATCGGACAAGTACCGGAAGTCGGAGAGGAGTCCGAGATCATACAACGTGAGGATGGTACTTGGTTGGTGGACGGCCAATATTCTTTCTATGATTTCTTGGAATATTTCGACATGGAGGATTTGTATGCCGAGCATGATTATAATACCTTGAGTGGCTTGATCCTAGAGATATTGGAACGTGTACCGAAGACGGGTGAGAAATTAAAGTGGCTGGACTTTGAGTTCGAGATCGTAGATATGGATGGTGCCCGGATCGATAAGGTTTTGGTTAAGTACTTGAAAAATGGGTAAAATGTCTTTTTAGAAGAGTACGCCGAGTGAGATACTCATCACGTTCGTTCGCTTGTCAATATTGATATCATAATTAATCTCGGGAACTGGATTGTTGACTTTCTCGAAATCGGATTCCACTTGATTCAATCCGAACTCATAGACAAAGTCGAAGAATAGCCGTCCGATGCTAACCCCTACGCCCGTAGCGATATTGACTCGAACGGGGTGTTGTCATTCACGTATTCTACATGCGTGGTGGAAGATTCTACCGTATAGGCGATCTTATAGTTGTATTTTAATTTGGGGCCGACCATAAGGCTAAGTCCGTAAGGCCCTTTCTTCACTAGGTTATAGCCTACCATTATGGGAACCTCTAAGGAACTGGTTTTCATCATCAAGAGGTCGGTAGTTGCCGATGTATTGGACAGCATATTATTTTCCGGCAAACTTTGAGGTATGGAAAAACGGATATTTCCCTCGGAGCGATGCCATGAGAAACTAGGCTGGAGGAAGAACCGTTCGATATTGACCCGGCAAAAGACCGCGGCCAGATAACCTACCTTATATTCGATGTCTATATTCTCCGCTTCCTTCCCATTGATGGAAAGGGAGTTTATGACTGGGAAAGTGGCGTTGAATCCCACTTTGGCTCCAAAGTTGAATGCCTTGTCCTCGAAACGCATGAAGCTCTGGGCTTCTGCTAACAGACCGAAAGATAGCAACGCTCCTATAAGGTAGACTTTTTTCATACCGTTATTTTTTTCTTTTTCACGGACCAGCCGAATTTACCGACAAATTCACCTAACCCGTAATACTTACCATGCGAGTAAGCCAAAAGATCCGCTTTCTGCATATCAAAAGCCCCTGTCTCTGGGTCTAGATATCGGTCGTCGGCCTGTACGTTTACGACATCAGCGATAAACATATCATGACTTCCGAGAGCGATTACCTCTTTTACCCGGCATTCGATACAAAGCGGAGACTCGTCTATCGTAGGGGCGTTAACGACGGTCGCTTTTCCGGGAGTGAGCTTCATCTCTTCGAATTTATGATGGTCTTTCCCTGAGTTTACCCCGCACCAATCCGTGGCGTAGGCCAGCTCACGATTCGTCAAGTTGATGACGAATTCCATATTCTTCTTCAAGATCGGATAAGAGAATCGTTCCGGACGTACGGATATATAGCACATCGCCGGATTCGTACAAATCGTACCGACCCATGCGACTGTTATTATATTGTACTCGGAAGGCTCATTCCCACAACTCACCATTACGGCTGGCAATGGATAGATCATGGTTCCCGGTTTCCAATCGTGCTTCATATAAAATGCAGTTTTTACAATTGCGAGTTGAGAATTGAGAATTAGCTCCACAAAGGTCTTTGACTTTCAATTCTCAATTCTCAACTTTCAATTATTTAATGATAATGTCTTCTTTATTAATCTTACGTTCGCAATAATGACATTTAATGGTTCCCTTCTCCTTGTCGATCACGTGGAAGCGGGAAAGCATCGGCTCATTATTGGTGATACATTTCGGATTGTTACATTTGACCAAGCCAATCAGCTCGTCGGGTAAAGTAACCGTCTTCTTCTCTACAACCTCATAATCACGGATAATGTTCAATATAATATTCGGGGCGATCATGGCGATACGGTTGATCTCGTCCTCCTCGAAAAATTTGTCGGCGATCTTGATCATACCCTTGCATCCCATCTTGTTGCTATGGAAATTATTGCCGATCGTGATCGTATTGTTCATTTTCTCCAGTCCCAGTAAAGAGGCTACCTTGAATAATTGGCTGGGAGGAATATGGTCTATGGCGGTACCGTTCTCTAAAGCGGCTACCTGCAACTCTTTTTTCTTTTCTGCTGACATAAAACTTCGTTTTTATTCGTCGATAGATATACCTAAAACTTCGCAAATGATAGCTTGGCGTGCGAACAGCCCGTTGCGTGCCTGCTGGATGTAATAAGCCTTTGGATTGTCATCTACATCGTAAGCGATCTCGTTCACACGGGGTAGCGGATGTAAGATACGCAGGTTCTCACGGCTGTTTCTCAGCATGTCATTACGCAGGATATACACGTTCTTTACCCGCTCGTACTCTTCCAAGTCTGTGAAACGCTCACGTTGTACACGGGTCATATAAAGGATATCCGTCTGGTTGATGATATCTTCCGTGAAATCGGTATGCTCCTCGTATTTGAGCCCGTGCTTGTCGCAGAAGTTCTTTTGCTCGTCCGGCATGCGCAGCTCGTTCGGCGCGACGAAGTGGAAGGTCGGATGGAAGTGAGACATTCCCACGATCAAGGAGTGAACCGTACGGCCATACTTCAAATCGCCGACCATCGTGATGGTGAGGTTATCCAGTTTGCCTTGTGTCTTGCGGATGGAATACAGGTCCAGCATGGTTTGCGAGGGATGTTGGTTCGCCCCGTCACCAGCGTTGATGATAGGGACATCCGTCACCTCAGAAGCATAGCGGGCGGCTCCTTCCAGATGATGTCTCATAATAATCAAGTCCACGTAATTGCTTACCATCAAGATCGTATCTTTCAAGGTCTCGCCCTTGGAGGAACTAGTCGTGGAAGCGTCCGAGAAACCGATCACCCGTCCACCTAAACGGTTTACGGCTGTCTCGAAACTCAGTCTCGTACGTGTAGAGGGCTCGAAGAACAGGGTGGCGGCGACTTTGCCTTCCAGTAATTTCCGGTTCGGATTTTCCTCAAACTTCCTTGCGTTATCCAGAATACGAAGAATGTCCTCTTTGGAACATTGATCGATAGAAACTAAACTTTTACTTTTCATAGGTTGTGTATATTCTGTCTTATGTACGCGAATGTATAAAAAAAAGCGGAGACCGAAGGGCCTCCGCTTTATATTTTATTTTAAGAAATCAACTAGACTTGCCGGAAGATAGAATGTGTTATTTTTATCGACATAAACGACGACAGAGTTTAACCGTATCTCATCTTGGCCTTTCTTCCCGGACTTCACGATGTTGGAGAACGGGGTGATCGTTAGCTGTTTTTTCTTATCTTTCTTGTTCTTACCGATCAAGGTTGGAGAACCTTTCTCGTCGGCGGCAGGGACGATCTCGCAAGTGTAATCCTCGAATACGTCCGTGTGGCGTGCGAAGTTCTTGCTTGTAAGATCTTCCAAGTTTCCGTGTGTCAATCCGAACAAATTGCATAAGTACTCATTCAGCTCGATGTTCGTATTCATACCTAGGGGTAAGGTTCCTTGCGGATGGTAAGCGGCTAGGAATACTTCCTCGCCCGTATGACCGCCGGTCGTGAAACCGAAGCAAGTGCGGGAAGTGATGATATGCGCCATCAATCCGGTTAACGAGCCACTGTACATGGAGGAATTATCTTCCGGTTTGCGTTGGTCTTCTGGTATCGGGCTGTTCTTGTAGTCCTTGCAATTGTTCAACGCGTTCATCTCTTCCGGAGTCAGCTCGAAGCCGGCGTAGGTGCGGAATACGTTTTGCACTTCTGAGTTAGGAACGCTGTTTACCTTGTTGGCGAAACCCTCGGCTGTCAATTTATACAGGGAGAATTGGTGGAACAATTGGTCTTTCGTCAATTTATCGTAACCTTTACAATCTTTTCTACCTAAGCTGATACCGCTGTTTCCGTGGTCGGGTACGATGACAACGGCAGTCTCGCCATTATTGCGTGCGAACTCCAATGCGGCACCGCAGGCACGATCGAATGCCAAGAAATCGGTAGCCATACCTACCGGGTCATTTCCATGAGCGGCCCAGTCTACCTTACTGCCTTCTACCATTAAGAAGAAGCCATTCGGGTTCTTGGATAATTTGTCGATCGCCTTACGAGTCATTTCCTCGATAGAAGGTTGCTCTTCCGGATTACGGTCGATATCGTAAGCCATTTCCTTGTTGCCATATAAAGCCCACATCTTCTGATTATTATCGGCACGCATACCTTTCAGGTCGTTTCTATATACGCCGTATCCGTTCGCCAATAGATAATCTTCCATATCCTTTGTAAGGATAGAAACTCCACCACCGATAACGACATCGATATCATTATGAACCATCTGCGGAGCGATCCAGTCGTATTTACCACGGTTGTAGCTATGAGCGGAGCAGTCCGCCGGGGTAGCGTGCGGGAATTCGCAAGTGAAAACCAATCCCGTGGCTTTGCCCTGCAACATCTTTCCAGCCTCCAATACGGTGGTAAGCGGTTGGAAGGCACGGGCCGGGTCGGTCGGGTAGATATCGTTATCACCGTCGTTCTCCGGGTAAGTGGATACATAACCCGTACGGCTCGGTTGTCCGGTCATGTAGCATGATGTAGTAGGAGCGGAGTCGCCGATAGGGGCGTTAGAAGAATGCGTACGCACCGTTCCGCACAAATACGGGTCGATGTTCAATTTCGGTTTGCTGGGATCTTGGTACCATTGCAACCAACGGGCGATAGAGATAGTCGCCAATGAGGTTCCGTCCGGGATTAAGAGAATCACGTTCTTGACAGGCTTCACGTTCTCCTTTTCCACGGCATTGGCCGGCATGATGATAATAGCCAGCAAAAGCAGAAAAGCTAATGTTTTTTCATGTGCTTTAATTTAATAATGTATAACAAATTCTTCTATTAAATCCTAATTTCCAAGTGGGATGATCTCCTCGTTGAACCGTGTCAACTTCTCCACGCCCGTCTCCGTTACAAGGAAACTGTTCTCGATACCCACGGCACCGACACCCGGGATCACGAATTTGGGCTCCAAGGCGAACACCATATTCGGTAAAAGCTCCTCTTTCGAGCGAGGGGTAAGCACAGGTAGCTCATTGATCTGTATACCGATGCCATGTCCTACGAATTTAGCCTGTTGCTCGGTTCCCATAAAGTTAGCCGAAAGACCTTCTTTCTTAGCGATATTCGCCGCTATATTATATAAATCCGAACAAGCGGTTCCCGGGCGGGTAGCGTTTTCCACCTCCTGCTGTATCGTAAGGGCCACTTGATGCGCCCGATAAGCTTCCTCCGTCAGGCGGCCTACGGAGAAGACACGGGTCATGTCCGTCATATAAGCCGTATAATTGCCGGCCATATCCACCATGATCGCGGTACCTTCTTTTAATAAAGTACCGTTAGCGCCCAGCGGACAAGAAGCGTCTATGCCGCCTCCACCCAAAGCGAAATCAAAAGGGGATGGGGTCTCGGCGTTTTCCCCGGCGAGAATACTGCCCATATAGATATCCATATTGGCTCCGAAAGCACGGAAAAGACCGATCGAGCCGTTCTTGCGCATACGTTTCTCGATCTCGTACTGAAACTCCAAGTCTGTCATACCGGGACGGAAACATTCCGGGATCTCGCTATAAGTAGCCTCATGCTTGCGGGCGGCGATACGGAATTGCCCGATCTCCCAAGGGGTTTTTACCCGGCGAAGGTTTCGCATGAAAGCGGTGGCGTTACCGGCCTCCTCCGGTTGGAATACCTTTTGTAAACGGATATATTCATTATAAGTTAACTCATCTGCCTCTAATAAGAGTCTTTTCGGCATCTTAATTCCTCGTTCCGCAAATAAGGTTGGGATGTCTTCCGGCTTACGGATGTATTCCACTTGATGTCCTGAAAGCCCGTTCGGTCGCTTGATCAGGAACCACGGCTCACCGTCTACCGGCAAATAAAAATAACCACTATAGATTTGTCCTGTCGTATAATAAAGATTTACATCTACGGTAAGCAAACAGGCATCCATACCCATCTTTGCCATACCATCTCTCATCCGATCCCATTTTATCTTTAGGTCGTTCTTCAATTCTTCTGAAATCATCTTCCTTTGTATTACTTTTATTTTGTACCGGGCATCAAAGGTAACAAGAATTTACGAGATTTAAGTGGATTTGAGGTGAATAAAGTATTACAAACGCATATATGCGAATATACGGTTGAATAGGGAAATCTTCTTATGAATAAAGATAATCATATCTGTATCTATTCCTTGATTCTCGTCGTGAATCCTATAAACCACGGCGTGGTCTTTACAGATCATGGCGTGGTTTACAAAGACCACGCCGTGGTTTGTAGAATAGAAGTAGATCCGATATAGAATATATAAGTATTCAGCTGGTTATTCTTGCGGAACAGATAGGGTATTCGATATTATTGGATCGGGATCTTGATAACCACCTTCCGGATATTCCCTTGGCCGATGCCCGGGGCGTGCCCGTCTTCCGGGAAATAAATGGCGAATTGTCCGGGATAGATTTTCGTATAGGCGGTAGGTTTGTCGATATAAAAGGCGATATCTTGCTCCTCGTTGTATGAGACGGATTCCTCTTGCAATTGATCTCCGGGCTTCCATCCGATTTTCTCTACGCCCAATAAGGGGAATTGGATATCGATAAATTTCTTGTGGGTCTCGATGGCCGCTTCCGACTTCTCCTTTCCGAAGAGGCTGGCGATGCTAACTGTGAAACCAGCGTCCGCTATATCGTATTTACCATCTTCCATTTTTGAAAAATCAGTAGACTTAACATAGTCAAAAGCCTGCTTGAACAGCGGATGGATACATTCGATCCGCTTAGAGTTCTCAAGTGAGTCTAGAATCATATTGTTATTAAGTTTTAGTAATTGGTTTGAAAATCCTTACAAATGTCGGGTATTTCCCTGTTAAATAATAGTCATATTTCTCAAATAAATCTATTAAGTTCCTAGGTTTCTTAACGTACGTAAATACTGTTTCGTAAAGTTTGCAATCTGGTTGCAATCATATTTATCGTATCTTTGTTATTCATTTATATATAACTAAACAGGTGATACGATCTATGAAAGATTTGGAGACAATTATATTACCGGTTCTCGAGATGAGTTGCGCTGTATGTGCCAATAACGTAGAGAATACGGTGAAGGGACTTCCCGGCGTGGAAGAGGCATCGGTGAATTTCGCGGCGAATACGCTTTCCGTCAAATACCATCCATCCTTGATTACTCCTCAGAAAATGAGAGAGGCCGTGCAGGAGGCCGGATACGATTTGGTCGTGGAGGTAGAGGATCCGACGGCGGTACAGGAAGAGATGGCACGAGAGCATTACCGGAAGCTACGCCGGAATACGATCGGGGCGTGGGTACTTTCCATTCCGCTGGCCCTGCTGGGAATGGTGTTTATGCATACGCCCGGCGGTAACTGGATCATGATGGCACTGGCCTTGGTGATTATGATCGTGTTCGGGCGGTCGTTCTACGTGAACGGCGTGCGCCATGCGTTGCACGGTAGCGCCAATATGGATACATTGGTGGCGTTGAGTACCTCGATCGCTTTCCTGTTCAGTTTCTTCAATACCGTATATCCGCAGTTCTGGTATGAGAAAGGATTGGAGCCGCATGTTTATTATGAGGCATCCGGCGTGATCATAGCGTTCGTCCTGTTGGGCAAACTTCTGGAGGAGCGGGCGAAGAACAGCACTTCTTCCGCTATCAAGAGCTTGATGGGATTGCAGCCTAAAACCGCCCGTCGTGTGCGAGATGGTCAGGAGGAAGAGGTCTCTATCTCGTTCTTGCGGGTGGGAGATCTTGTCAGTGTCCGTCCCGGTGAGAAGATCCCGGTGGACGGCACGGTGTCTCAAGGTTCCTCTTCCGTGGATGAGAGCATGTTGAGTGGCGAGCCGATCCCTGTCGTGAAATCACAAGGTGACCGGGTCTTGGCCGGGACGATCAACCAAAAGGGCGCTTTCTTGATGGAGGCGACCGGAGTGGGGAACGCTACCGTATTATCACAAATCGTACAGATGGTACAAGCCGCTCAAGGAAGTAAGGCGCCCGTGCAGCGTATCGTTGATAAAATAAGTGGTATATTTGTACCGATCGTTGTCGGATTGGCGATACTTACTTTTATCGTCTGGCTGGTAGTAGGAGGAAGCGGGTACTTCTCGTACGCTCTCTTATCGGCGGTATCGGTATTGGTGATCGCTTGCCCTTGTGCGTTGGGACTTGCTACGCCAACTGCCTTGATGGTCGGGATGGGTAAAGGCGCCGAGCATCATATATTGATCAAAGACGCTTTTGCCTTGGAAAACCTTTGTAAGGTGGATACCGTCGTGCTGGATAAGACCGGGACCTTGACCGAGGGCGTACCCGAGGTGACTGACTCTTTCTGGGTATCGGAGGCAAGCCGGGATATGCTGGATATCCTTTATACCGCCGAGATGAAGTCTGAGCATCCTTTGGCGTCCGCTATCCTCTCATGGTTGAAAGGAACGGAGGCCGCGGAGATCGACGCTGATAGTTTCGAGAGCGTAACGGGGCGTGGTATCCAAATGCAGGTACATGGCGTGACGTATTGGGTAGGAAGCAAAGGCTTTTTGGAAACCTTCAAGGCGATGGTTCCGCCCGAGGCTGGGCGGGAAATCATCCGGTGGGAAGAGGATGGCAAGAGTATCGTTTATTACGGTTGGGAATCGGAATTGCTTGCGGTCATGGCTATTTCGGATCGGTTGAGACCTAAGTCGGGAGAGGCGGTAGAGGCCTTGAAAGAAATGGGTATCGAGGTTCATTTATTGACCGGCGATGGGAAACGGACCGCCGAGACCGTTGCGGCCATGCTGGATATCCGTCATTATAAGGCGGATGTCTTGCCGAGCGATAAGGAGGAGTATATCCGTTCCTTGCAAGCCGCCGGAAGGAAAGTGGCTATGGTTGGGGATGGTATCAACGACTCGCAAGCCTTGGCCCGTGCGGATGTGAGCATTGCGATGGGTAAGGGAACGGATATCGCCATGGATGTGGCGATGGTCACGTTGATTACCTCGGATTTGATGTTATTGCCGGATGCGATCCGCTTGTCGAAACGTACGGTTCGCTCGATCCACCAGAATTTATTCTGGGCATTTATCTATAATTTGATCGGAATCCCATTGGCGGCGGGGGTCTTATTCCCGGTGAACGGATTGTTACTGAACCCGATGTTGGCGAGTGCTGCGATGGCTTTCAGTTCCGTGTCGGTGGTATTAAATAGCTTACGGTTGAAATGGAGTAAACTTTAAATAATAAGTAGAGATATGGCAACATTAAAATTTAAGACAAACGCTAAATGTGGCGGATGCGTGGCGGCTATCGGCGCTAAATTGAATAAATTAGTAAAAGAGGACGCATGGTCGATCGACTTGAAATCCCCGGATAAAACATTGACTATAACAACCGATCTTCCGGCGGAGACAATTCTTTCCGCCGTATCGGAGGCCGGTTTCAAGGCTAGCGCCTTGTAGTCGTAGCGATCGGATGGATGAGAAAACAAAGACAGACTCATGGTGAGGAAGTAGCGAATGTGCTTACGCATGGTGCGGGCATGTTGTTCGGCTTAACGGCGATTGTCGTCTTGATGATCGCCGGGATTCGTACAGGTGATCCGTGGGTGATCGGTAGTTTCGCCGTTTATGCGTTGTGCATGACTTCCTCGTATGTGACCTCTACCTTTTACCACGCCGCTTCCGATCCCAAGCGGAAATGCCAGTTGCGCCGTTGGGATCATAGCGCTATTTATTTGCATATCGCGGGTACTTATACGCCATTTACCTTGGTGGCTCTCCGCGACGAGGGTTTCTGGGGCTGGGGATTATTTATTACGGTTTGGCTGGCAGCGGTTATCGGCGTATGGTTTAGCTTCCGTCGGATGAAGAAAAAGGATAATCTGAAAACGGTTTGTTATCTGCTGATGAGCTGGGTGGTGATTATCGCTTTCAAACCATTGATCGATGTTTTCCAGCGTACGGATTCGATGTATGTCTTATATTGGTTGATCGGAGGAGGCTTGTTCTATTCCTTAGGAACGATTTTTTTCTTTCTGGATAAATATAAATATATGCATTCCGCATGGCATTTATTCGTTCTCGGGGGAACGGTTTGCCATTTTATAGCGATCTATAATTTGGTGTAAGGAAAAATAAAGAAGCCGGAACTGTGTTTAGCGGTTCCGGCTTCTTTTATTCTTGTTCTTCCGGATGTTGTTTCTTGTATTTATAATCCGCTAAAATCAACCCCATTGAAAAGCAAGGAAGGGATTCGCCAGCTGGAGGATAGGCGGGGGTCGTTTCCGACTTCCGCTAGGTTACTCCATAGGGAGAGCATATTACCCGTGGCGTTCATCTCGGAGATCGGTTGGGATAGCTTGCCTCTCTCGATCAAGAAACCTTCCACACCATACGAGAAATCGCCGGTCGTGCTATTGCAGTTTCCACCGTTGAAGCCGGTCACCAATATACCTTTGTCGATAGAGGCGATCAATCCGTCCAGATCCTTATCACCATTCCGCATGGTAAGAATCGAGGGAGAGCCGATCGTTTGTTCCATGCCCATCTTGTTGGCGGAATACGTATCGATATAATACGTTTTCAATATACCCTGCTCGAATATCGGAAGACGTTTCGTGGCAACACCCTCGCTATCGAAATAACGTGCGCCGGAAGCCTTTACCAAATGAGGCTCATCTATCAAGGTCATCTTGTCGCTCGCTACCTTTTGGTCGATCTTATCCAACAAGAAAGAGTTCTTTTGCTGGATGGAGGAACCGTAAATGGCTCCGATTACTGGAGAAAGCAGACGACTGGAGTTCATGTTATCCACGATCATGGTATATTTACCGGACGCCACTTTCCGCTGTCCCAGTTTTCGAAGCACCCGTTCCAGCGCTTTCGTACCGATACCGGTCTTCACCAGCTCGTCATAATACAAGGAAGAGTCGTACCAATAAGACTCGGGACGGGCGTCACCCTCCCCACGGATGCTGACACTCCCCACCAAGCCATAAGAGGAACCAGAAGCCTCGCCTTCGAAACCGTTGCTGGCTACCATGTACTTAAAGTCCTTCTCGTCGCTGTAGGAAGCGTTGGCGGAGATGATCCGGTCGTCTTTGCCCATGATTTCCTCACAGACGCTCATGGCCAACGCTACCTTGTCGTCCGGTTGCACGGAGTCGAAATTCGGGTCGACCAATCGCAAGTCCGCCGCCCCACCTTTATAATACAAGGAAGCGTCCGGCAGCGTGCGAGCCTTGTCCTCGGCGAGGAAACGAGTGGCGGAGATACCATCCTTGATGAACTTCTCCAGCTCTTTCTTATCCAAGCGATTGGTAGAGTAGGAGCCGTAACGGCCGTCCACGAACAAATGAACCACCATGCTGTTCTCGGACGCCTGTTGCAGACGGTCTATTTTCATATCCCGTATCTCAAACGAACTGCTGGAACCATTGTAAAGCGTGACACGTGAAGACTGACAACCATTCTTCAAGGCATATTCCATGGCCCATTGAGCCAATTTCTTATTTTCGTTTGTTATCATATTAGTTTTCCCCTCCTACGGTGAGTTTGCTGACTAATGCCGACGGCATACCGCACGTCACCGGACAAGACTGTCCATCCTTACCGCAGGTCCATGTGCCGTTATCCATCTTGTAATTGTTTCCCACCATCGTGATATCGGCCAATGCACGTGGACCGTTACCGATGATATTGATATCCTTGATAGGTTGGGTGAGCTTGCCGTTCTCGATCAAGTAACCATCCTTCACGAAGAAGGTAAAATCGCCTGCGCCAATCTGTACCTGCCCGTTCGTGAAGTTGGCGGCATAGATACCTTTCTTTACGGTAGAGATGATCTCCTCTTCCGTCACGTTGCCCGCTTCCATATAAGTGGCACGCATACGGGGGATAGGCATCTGACGGAAAGACTCCCGGCGGCCATTGCCCGTAGAGGGGATGCCGTAATGTTTTGCGCTGATACGATCGTGCAGATAACTGGTCAAGACTCCCTCCCGTACGATATAGGTTTTTTGTCCGTCCACACCCTCGTCATCGATATTGACCGAGCCCCGGTTGAAAGGAATCGTGCCGTCGTCCACCACGTTGATATGCTCGTTGCAAACTTTCTTGTTCAGCTGATCGGAGAAAATAGAGGTGTTCTTACGGTTGAAATCCGCCTCGAAAGCATGGCCGATCGCCTCGTGCAATAAGATGCCAGAGCCACCGGCACCCATGACAACAGGCATTTCCCCGCCTTTTGGCTTGATCGCCTGAAATAAGATAGAGGTCTTATCCACTGCCTCTTGGGCAAGCTCGTCGATCAGGTCGTCCGTCAGGAATTCCGCTCCCATACGAAAAGCCCGTGCGGCGTACGAGTTCTCGATCTTCCCGTTATCCTCCATGATGCAGACGGCGCTCAAGGCGCTCATCGGGCGATAATCGTAATAAATCTGCCCTTCCGAGTTACAGAATAAGATATGAGAGGTCGTGTCTCCCAAAGAGGCCATCACCTTGGTGACCCGCTTGTCCTTTGCGAATATCTGATCGTTCAGTTTCTGCAAGAAAGGCATCTTGTCATTAATGGCTATCTCGTCCCAAGGTGTTTGTACGCTATAGAAATTGTTCGTATGCTTTTCTTCCGTTAAGTTGATAGGAGCGGTATTCGCTGATCCGGTGGCGATCCGTGCGGCCGTACGAGCCGCCTTTAGCATCTCGTCCAAGCTGACGTTCTCCACGTAGGCATATCCCGTTTGGTCGCCGGACAAAACACGTACGCCCATCCCAAAATCGATGTTAGATGAGGCACGGTTTACGGCACCATCCTGCAACCCTACGTTGTTCCTGTATGAATGCTCAAAAAACAAATCGGCATAATCCCCGCCTTTCTCCAAGGCTGCCGCCAATACCTTCCTCAAATCCCCCTCACTCACCTTGAAATAATTCATAGCGAATGAAATACCGGCTGCTTTATCCCCCTCACTACCGGTGCAACTTCCTAGTAAGGAAGGAGCCGCTAATGATCCAAGCATAACCATACCTCCTGTTTTGATAAAATCACGTCTGTTAATATTCATGTTGTTGTTGTTTAGCCCAATCCATCACGTTTGCGGGTGGACGTTGATTCAATAATTCTTTTTTCATAAAGTCCATGTAAGGAGCTACATGCTTGAAGAATTTCTTGTATCCCTTACATAGATAATTTAGTCCCGGCTCTCCATTCGGCGTATGGAGAAAACCGGTTTTTCGGGCACTCTCCATGGCAAGCGAAAAGATATTCGCATTCCTTGCATTGCGTAGGGAGCTTATCTTCTTTATCCGTTCCAAACTTTTGTTGTACCGGACTGTACATCATCTCCGTTAATGTCTTTGTTTGGATATTCCCGAGTTTGTATTCCGGGAATACGAAATGGTCGCAAGCATATACGTCGCCATTGAACTCCATTACCCCGGCGTGACCGCAATGGCGGGCCAAGGAGCAGACCCCGGGTTGTTCGCCTACCCAGTTCGCCAAGGTGGAATCGAATAATTGGATGTAGAACTTGCCGACATCCTCTTTTAGCCACTCGTCGAACAAGGCGCAAAGGAAATCTCCCCATTTCTCGCTATCTACCGAGAACGGAGCTAGCTCGATCGCTGCGTCTTGCTCCTCGGGAGAAGATAGCTTGGTGCCTTCCTTGTGCCGGCCGATACGCTCCACGATCGGGGCGAATTGGATGAAACGGCAATCCAGTTCCTTGAAGAAATTATAGAATTCCAGCGGATAATCCACGTTATAATCATTCACGACGGCCATGGCGTTATACTCTACCCCATGTTTTTTCAGCAACTCGATTCCCTTCATCACCTTATAGAAAGAGGGGAGTCCCTGCCGGTTCCTACGGTATTCGTCGTGGAACTCTTGCGGGCCATCGATAGATACACCCACCAAGAAATTATTTTCCTTGAAAAATTGGCACCACTCATCATTCAATAGGGTACCATTGGTTTGGATACAGTTATCTATTTGCCGTCCTCCCGCATACTTACGCTGCAACTCCAAGGCTTTTTTATAGAAGCTGATCGGCCGCATCAGCGTCTCGCCTCCATGCCATGTAAACAAGACTTCTTGCATGGTTTGGCATTCCATGTATTCCTTGATGAACTTCTCGAGTATCTGATCTGTCATGATGTGATTCTTCACGTCTGGATAGAACTTACTTTTCTCAAGGTAATAACAATACTCGCATGCCAAATTACAAACAGAACCAACCGGTTTCAACATGATGTAGACCGGCTTAGCGAAAGGGGAAATATAGGAACTATTCATGGTATATTATTAGATGTTACATTTCTATTTCAACTCGAACTCGCTAAGTACAATTTTTTGTTTTAGCTCGCTGAACGTTTGATCGGACTTAGTCAGTGTACGGAAGGTATATTTATTCCCGTATGTGGAAAGTACCTTTTCCATCTCATTTTCTCCGATCAGGAAATAACCTTTGGCGGGTGTTTCTTTATCGAAGTCATGGAAGATATTTCCCATATAGAAGTTTAACCCGTACAGATTCCGATAAATCCGAAGGTTATTTACGACATATACATTCTTTTTATTCAATGGATATTCTTTCAGGATACGTTCAGCGAAAATGCGGCAAGAATCCCCTTCACGAATACCTCTCATAATGACACCGTCGATTAATAAATTAATCGAGAATGTTAAGGCTATCGTAGCGTAGAGAATCTTGATATTTATTTTCTTGAACATCTGGTAATAGACCGTTCCTAATATCAATAGATTTATGAAGATAATACAGATCGTAAGCGTGCTGGGATGAACCAATACTTTTGATACCATTCGTACCATGTCCAAGGTCGATGCGTTTTGTGTATATTGACCGACGATACCAACAGGATCAATAATACCGAATACCGTAAGCAAGATCGCTATCATGACGACACTTACTACGGAAGCTAAAAAGGCAGCGAATACCCGAGTTACTTTCGTACGGTATTCTGTAATATATAAGGCATACTGAGCCAAGAACAAGGCAATGAACGGATAAGCCGGCATTAAATATACGCTTCGTTTACTGGAAGGGATCGAATAGAAGAAAAGGATGCCGATTAAAGCAACCAAACTAAATAAACGAACTTTTTCCATGGAGCGGATACGTTTCCACGTATTCTTTAAGATCTCTTTAATAGGTTGCTCAGGCTTGCTAAGTTTCAGCCCGAATAAAGAGAAGAAAAAGAAAATAGTCCAAGGTATAAAGCCTGCCGCCAACGTCATGAAATTGTACCAAACACCATTCTCATGCCCCAGATCATAGGAAATTTCAGGAGTGTTTAGGTGTAAGAAACGAGCGAAATTCTCCGCTAATACGACATTAAGGAACTCATCTCCCCCTGCTTCCATGCGGCGGTATACCACAACATCGGTAGGAATAAAGAGGAAATTCCCGCATATAATAAAGTCTTGAATATGGTGAGATAACTGTATTGACCTAACATTAATAGATAAATGCCGAATACGAATAGGGGCAATACTACGCCTACCGGTCCTTTGGTCAGAACGGCGCATCCTAATAATAAAGGTATGAATATGGGAAGTCCTTTCAGCTCTAATTTATCTTCCCATCGATATAGCTGGAAAAGCCCTATGACGATGAAAGTAGTGAGCAACATATCCACCCGGGTCGTCATGGCCGCCCGATGTATCTCTACGCAGGTGACCAATAGGAGGGTTGCTATGAATGCCTCCTGAAACTTTACGATTCGTTTACCGAAAAAGACCAATACGAACCCGATCAAGGTAATAAAGGCTAAAGCGGATGGCAAGCGGGAGGTGAACTCGGAAACATATCCCTGTGGATAGGAGAAAGCAGCCATTAACCAATGCGCCATCGGTGGCTTAAAAGCGAACTCGTTGGCGTAGGATTGTGGCAAGACCCAATTGCCCGTCTCGAGCATGGAGATCGCTACGGCCGCTTCCCGGGGTTCCCCTTTGGTGGAGAAGTCGCCGAGGCCGATCCAAGGTAACACATATATAATACAGATTACTACCATCATGGTTACCGGCTTTTGCAAGTAAAGATATTGAAGTGTAGGTGTACGCATATGACAATTAATATATAGGGCTTTGGCCCATTAATGTTATAAAACAGTTTGCAAAAGAACAATTTTTATGGACTTTCCCCGCATTTTTAGAAACTTTTTATGTGCCCAATGAATGTTTGATAGCCTTTCGTATCGCTTCCGCATCCTCCTTGTTTTCCTTTAATATGGAGAGAATCAGGTTTAAATAACTCTCTTTGTTACTGATACCGCAGATCGCGCATAGGCGGCTCTGTGGTAATATCCCTTTTTGATTATAAACACGGAGGATGCTTTTGTAGTTCTCCGTTTCTATATAAGACTCGAACTCTTCTTTTATGTTTTTGTATATTTCTTCCACATGGATGTTCAGACGGATACTCTCTACATGTTCGGTTAATTGCTCCACCGTCGTTATCTTGCGATCAACGGTAGTCTCCAGTTTTTTACGGACTTGATGTTTGGCATGAAGGATTACTTGCGAGTCCAGTTCTTTTTGGAAAAGACGTACTACGTTTTCTTTCACTTGCTTGAAAACATCGTCCGGATCTTTCATCAACCGTTTGGCGACCGTCTTGATCACATCCTCTATCATCAATAGGTTCTCCACTTCCGCTACGTCCGGTACATAAATATGTTGTTCCCGTAGATAGTTTATTTCTCCTTGTGTACGCCTATCACGATCTACGATACCTTTGCTATCTAATGTATGGAAGTCTTTCAGTTGGCCGAACGCTTTGGTTGTCTCGATTACTTTTTGGCAACCACCCATCGGTTTCACCAAATAATCGGGGAATATGAAGGGGTAAAGCTTGCTGTCGATACTGTTCGTGTCGGTCCCTTCGATAAACAAGATCGGTTTCCGGCTGCCAAGTATTTCCATATATACTTCTTCCGGGAAACTTTCATTACTCTCGATCAACTCGTAATCCCATACGGAATGATCCGCGTCGTAAGAACGAATCCAGATCCGTTTGCTGTCGGAGCGGGAGGTGGCGAAATCAATGTCATGTGTGAGATAAACAAACGTACAGTCCGGACGTATCGCCTCAATCTCGTCCCAAAGCTGGTTCTTTATGGAGTTGTGGAGAAGGGTTTCCGGCTCTTCGATCACGGGCAAGGCGTTCGGGCATGCGCATAATGCGGCCCCAATCAAGTAGAACACCAGTTTCTCGCTATCGCTCATGCGTCCGGCAGTGTAGGAATTTGAATCACGCCCCGTGGATACAAGCTCGATAAATCCCGACTTTCGTATCAGACGATTATGCGGAAACATCTTTTCCCAGATCGCTTGTATAATATCTATCTTGGTGATCGGAGGATCTACTTCGTTATTAGTCTTGCAGGCTTCCTTGAAATTGACTGCCGCCTCGAACTCCTCGCTCTGGAGTTGCAAAATCAGTTTCTCGTATTCAGAAATACGTGGCATGAACAGTCGTTCTTTGATCATAGACTGTAAACGTGCGAATTCATTGGAGGCCGATAATTTAGATTCGTCATCGCTGATGAATAAGGCATGTATACCGGATATTCTTTTCGCTTGACCCGCATATCTCTCCAATAAATCTCTGCCAAAAGAGCTTTTTCCCGCACCGTTCGCTCCGATCACGACTAATATCTTCGTGTCTAGCATGATGGGATGTGTCACATTAACTTTCGTTGGGAGTGTTAGTTCCATACATGTTATTGATTAGGTTTTCAAAGATAAGCTTTTTCTTTGAAAGTTCGCACGAGACCTAAAAAATAAAGTGCCTTTTCCGAAACATCCTTAAAGACGGGAAAGGCACTTTTATTAAAAACCTTAGCAGAGTTTTTTCTTATTTGCTCTTCTCCAAGATAACGCGAGCGAGGCGAGCTTGTATTTGCATTAATGTATTAACATCCTCGTTCTCGAAATTGATGTCAGCTACTTTTAAACTTCTTTTGAAACTACCGGAGCCGATTTAGCAGCCATTAATTCTTGTACTAATTCATCTACTTGCTCTTTGATTTTCTCTGCCTTTTTTGAATAATCTACTGTACGTGCCATAGTTCTTTTGATATTTTATTTTATGAATACTATCGCAAAGATAATTACATTTTTATAATACACATAATAAAACGTAAATATTCTGTGCTATTTTTACGAAAAAGTCCGAGCTGCAATATTTTCGCAGCCCGGACTAGGTAATTATCGAGATGAATGTGTGTTATGCTTTTGTCGTATTCGTCTCGGATACGTCATTTTTTACTTCCCAATGGAACGGTTCGAATTCAGTGTTCGGATCTACCCAAGATGCTTTCTTAGACGCATAGATAATAAACGGTGCCGCAACGACAACAATTACACCGATGAAGAGAACGGCGAACCAAACCGTATTATTTCCTGTAGAAATCTGGCTAGGAGGAATGAAACTTAATACGAACGCTAATAAGGAACCACAGAATCCTAAACCTCCGATTAACCACATCAAGCCATTGCCACCTTTTCCGATACGGAAAGGACGACCTGCCTTTTTCATCTTATAACGTAATGCGATCGCTCCGGAGAACATCAACATATACATTATTAAATATAAGATCACCGTAAGCTGTGATAAGATCTGATAAAAGCTTTGTACGGATGGCATTACCACGAATAATAAGCTAAGAAGTGTAACAGCCGCTCCTTGGATATAAAGGATGTTTTTCTGTACGCCGATCTTATTGGTCTTCTGGAAGAACGGGGGCAGATAACCTGCTTTACCAACTGCGAATATACCTTTGGAAGGACCAGCGACCCATGTCAATACTCCTGCTAATACGCCAAATGCCAAAGCGATAGCGATAATTGGGGATAACCATGAGGCATGAATGTACTTGAAGTAATTGTCGAATCCCACTAATAAACTTTGCGTAAGATTGATGTCTTTCTCTGGGATAATAATACCCAACGCAAAAGTTCCTAGTACGAAGATTACAACGGTGATCAAGGCACCGATAAATACAGCTTTCGGATAGTTTTTAGAAGGATTGTCAACGTCTTTCACGTGAATACCGCCCATTTCCATACCTGCGTAAAAAGGAAGATACTTGCGGCTAAGACTAAGTTGTCGAATTTACTGAAGTCGGGGAAGAAGTTACTGTGGAAATCCATATTGGAATGCCCGCCAGTCGCTAGGTATACGATACCTAAAATGATGAGTAACGCCGCTGGTATGATAGTACCTACCATACCTCCGATTTTCGCTACTTTTCCAACCCAACTCAATCCCTTTAGTGAGATAAATGTAGCCAGCCAATAAATAATTAACACGATCGCTAATGTGTAGTATTTGTTATTCGCCAGCAGCATATCTTCGGGATGATCCATACCGATGAAGGCGATGGATACGGCTCCAAAAGTTAATACTGTCGGATACCAGATCGTACTTTCAATCCATTGAACCCAGATAGCCAGAAAGCCTAGACGTTTTCCATAGGCCTCACCTACCCAACGGAATACACCACCTTGTTTGTCTTGGAACATTGCCGCTAATTCCGCTGCCACCAAAGAGGTCGGGATTAAGAATACGATTGCCGCGAATAAGTAATAGAAAGCCGAACTTAGTCCGTATACGGCTTCTGCTGGCAGTCCGCGTAAAGATACTACTGCCGTCACGTTCATGATTGCTAGGGTAAACACACCTAGCTTTACTGTCTTGTTGATATTTGCCATAGATTTATGTTTTAAAAATGAGAATTACTTCTCTCGTTTAAGTCTGAGTTTATAACAGCGAATCAAAGAAGATGTTTTGTTTTTGCTACGTAAAACTTGGTTAATTAACACATTTCGCTGTTTAAACAAATGGTATATGAGGTTTGTTGTCATAAACCAAAATGAAAAGGATTATAATTAAATAAATAGTAACGCTTATGAAAATGGCCGTATTTGATTTCGCATTGAGAAAGAAGGGAGTATATGGTGTGTTACATATCATTATACTATTGTTGTCGCTGTTCTTGGTTATCAGTATCTCCATCGATACATTTAAGAATATTCCCTTTACACGCAAACTTCTTATAAGAAGATTCAATTATGGATCTGTTTGTTTTTTCTTTTCGATTTTGTTTTGGAATTTTTCCTGTCGAAAGATAAATTACGTTATTTGCGAACGCACTTTATTTTCTTGCTCGTAGCGATCCCTTACCAAAATATAATAGAATATTATCATATTATCACCTCACCCGAGCTTAGTTATTTCTTACGTTTCGTTCCTTTGGTACGGGGTGGGTATGCGTTGGCGATCGTGGTGGGATGGTTGTCGTACAATAAGGCGTCGGGCTTGTTTGTCTCTTACTTGACGATGTTGCTGGCCACGGTTTATTTCTCAAGTCTTATATTTTTTGTCTTGGAGCACAAGGTGAACCCGTTGGTGGCTAATTATGGGGACGCTCTATGGTGGGCGTTTATGGATGTGACAACGGTTGGCTCTAACATATCCGCTATTACGGTTACGGGACGAGTCCTCTCAGTCGTATTGGCTGCTTTGGGCATGATGATGTTTCCAATATTTACGGTATATGTGACAAGCCTTGTCCAAAAAAGTAACGAGGAGAAAAAGAGGTTTTATGAGAACATACAGGCTCCTTCTCCCCAGCCAGAGGTGAAGGATAAATAGAAACCCTGGTTCCTTACGGTGGATACTGCGAGGTCTTCCCGTAGGGAACAAACAGGCTGGAGGAAGTGGCGGAGATTACACTATGATTTGCCGGAAAGTTTGATTGGCTTCTGTTTTTTTCGTATCTTTACGGCCCCTAAAACCAGATAGGTAAAAGATGATAAAAGATAAGCAGGCATTGGAAGGCGGGCGCATATCCATACTTGGCGCACGTGTTCATAATCTGAAGAATATAGATGTAGAGATTCCGAGGAATAAGTTGACGGTGATTACCGGCATGAGTGGTAGCGGCAAGTCCTCATTGGCGTTCGATACGATTTTCGCCGAGGGACAAAGGCGGTATGTGGAGACATTCTCGGCTTACGCCCGGAATTTCTTAGGGAATATGGAGAGACCCGATGTGGATAAGATAACGGGCCTGAGTCCGGTTATCTCCATTGAGCAAAAGACAACCAATAAGAATCCTCGTTCCACCGTCGGTACGACTACCGAGATCTATGACTTTTTCCGTTTGCTTTACGCTAGGGCGGGAGAGGCCTATTCCTATTTGAGCGGGGAGAAGATGGTGAAATATACCGAGGATCAAGTCTTACGGCTGATCTTGGATGAGTACAACGGGAAAAAAACGTATCTCTTGGCTCCGTTGGTCCGTAATCGTAAGGGGCACTATAAGGAACTTTTCGAGCAGATACGTAAAAAAGGATATCTGAACGTCCGTGTCGATGGCGAGTTGAAAGAGATCTTCCATGGGATGAAGCTGGATCGTTATAAGATGCACAGCATCGAGGTAGTGATCGATAAGATGATTGTCTCCGAGGCAGACGAGCGTCGTTTGAAAGAGAGCTTAAAGATCGCCATGAAGCAAGGCGATGGCCTTGTGCTGATACTGGATGCCGAGACTAACGAGGTTCGCCATTATAGTCGTCGCTTGATGGACCCGGTGACCGGATTGTCTTACAGTGAGCCGGCTCCGCATAATTTCTCGTTCAACTCCCTCAAGGAGCGTGTCCGAAATGTAAAGGCTTAGGACAGGTCAATTTGTTGGATATGGACAAGATCGTTCCCGATCCATCCTTAAGTATATATAGCGGTGGCATCGTCGCTTTGGGTAAATATAAGAATTCGTTGATATTCTGGCAGATCGAGGCGCTTTGCCAAAAGCATGGCGTGACGATCAAGACGCCTATACGAGATATTCCCGAGGAGGCGATGGACGAGATCATGAACGGTACGGACGAGCGGTTGCAGATCAAGAATGACTCGTTAGGATCGTCTAACTATTTCTTGTCGTATGAGGGAGTCGCCAAGTATATCTTGATGCAACAGGAGAGCGAGGCATCCGCCTCGGCGCAGAAATGGGCGGGACAATTCATCAAGATGGCCACTTGTCCGGAATGTAACGGCTGGCGGTTGAATAAGGAGGCGTTGAGCTACCGGATAGCGGGAAAGAATATCGCCGAGTTGTCGGCCATGGATATCTCGGAATTATACGAGTGGCTGGAGGGTATCGAGGAGAAGCTGGACCCGAAACAGCTTCGGATCGCTACGGAGATATTGAAGGAGATACGCTCCCGCCTGCGCTTCTTGCTGGATGTGGGATTGGATTATCTTTCCATGAACCGGGGTTCCGCTACCTTGTCCGGTGGCGAGAGCCAGCGTATCCGTTTGGCTACCCAGATCGGAAGCCAATTGGTGAATGTACTTTATATATTGGATGAGCCGAGTATCGGTTTGCACCAGCGGGACAACGTCCGTCTGATTAACTCCTTGAAGCAATTGCGTGATACGGGAAACTCCGTGATCGTCGTGGAGCATGATAAGGATATGATGCTGAGTGCCGATTACGTGGTGGATATGGGGCCTAAAGCGGGCCGTCTGGGGGTGAGGTCGTTTTTGAGGGAACGCCCAAGGAGATGCTGCGTGTAGATACCTTGACCTCTTCCTATCTGAATGGAAACACGGAGATAGCCGTTCCTGCCGAGCGTCGGAAAGGCAATGGGCAGTTTATTACGATCAAGGGAGCCAGCGGCAATAACCTGAAGCATGTGGACGTGTCTTTCCCCTTGGGTACTCTTATTTGCGTCACGGGTGTGTCGGGTAGCGGAAAGTCTACCTTGATAAATCGCACGCTGCAACCGATCTTGAGCCAGCATTTCTATCACTCGCTGGAAGACCCCTTGGCATACGACGCCATCGAGGGAATCGAGCATGTCGATAAGATCGTGAATGTGGATCAATCTCCGATCGGTCGTTCCCCCGGAGCAACCCGGCTACCTATACGGGGGTATTCTCGGATATCCGGAATCTGTTCGTGGAACTTCCGGAATCGAAGGTGAGAGGGTATAAACCTGGACGTTTCTCTTTTAACGTATCGGGCGGACGGTGCGAGACCTGTAAGGGAAATGGCTATAAGACGATCGAGATGAATTTCCTACCGGACGTGCTGGTGCCTTGCGAGGATTGTCACGGCAAGCGATATAACCGGGAAACCCTAGAGGTTCGTTTTCGTGGGAAATCAATTGCGGATATCTTGGATATGACGATTAATATGGCAGTGGAGTTCTTCGAGAATATCCCGACTATCTTATCCAAGATCAAGGTCCTGCAAGATGTAGGTCTGGGATATATCAAGTTGGGGCAACCCTCTACTACCTTATCCGGTGGCGAGAGCCAACGTGTCAAGCTGGCTACCGAGCTGGCGAAGCGGGATACGGGAAAGACGCTTTATGTATTGGATGAACCTACCACCGGTCTGCACTTCGAGGATATCCGGTCTTGCTGGGGGTATTGAACAAGTTGGTGGATAAAGGCAACACGATCATCGTTATCGAACATAACCTCGATGTTATCAAAAGCGCCGATTACTTGATCGATATGGGTCCCGAGGGCGGTCGCCGTGGAGGCAATGTCCTTTTTACCGGAACTCCGGAAGCTTTAGCAAAGAGTGGCGTCGGGTTTACGGCTCCGTTCTTGAAAGAAGAGTTAGATATAGCAAATAAGAAAAAATGAAGAATCCTATACAAATGATCAAGCAGTGCGTGGAGAAGGAGGAACCTTACTTCGTGCTGAGAGGGCAGGACGTATGTGCGTTGGCTGCCATAGAGACCTATTATGAGGAGGTGAGGAATAAGGTGAAAGATCCTTATTTCATCGAGGAGATCGAAGAGATCATGAAAGATTTCCGGGCGTACCGGGAGGAAGTGTCTAACACTAAAATACCGGATTGATTTATGGCAGACGACAGTTACAAGACCATCAAGCAAGTAGCCGAGGGATATTATACCGAGAAGCGCAGCCGCTTTATCTCGTATGCTATCCCCGTGCGTACGGTAGAAGAGGTGAAGGAGCAACTGGAGAAATACCGTAAACAATATTATGATGCCCGCCATGTATGCTGGGCGTATATGTTAGGTCCAGAGCGGCAGACGTTCCGGGCCAACGATGACGGGGAGCCTTCTTCCACGGCCGGGAAACCGATCCTCGGACAGATCAACTCGAATGAGCTGACCGATTTATTGATTGTCGTAGTACGTTACTTTGGTGGAATCGAGTTAGGAACCAGCGGGCTGATCGTCGCTTATCGCACGGCCGCCGCCGAGGCTATCGCCGCCGCAGAGATCGAGGAACGTACGGTAGACGAGGACATCACGGTCGTTTTCGAATACCCATACCTGAACGGGATCATGCGTATCGTAAAAGAGGATAACCCCGCTATCATCTCACAGAAGTTCGAGATGGATTGCGAGATGACGCTTCGTATCCGTAAAGGGGAGGCCGAACGCCTCAAGAATCGCTTGTTAAAGGTTGAGACCGCTTATCTAAAAGAGTAGCAAGCGATCAACTAATTCAATTTTCAATTGTTTTTTGTAGAGACAAGGCTCATGAGGAACCCTGCCCCTGCATTTTATTGTGTAAATATTAATATAGTTTTATCTGAATGAAAAAAGTTCTTTTATTCTCTTTTTTTTTCTAGTGTTGGGTTTGGTCGTGTCGCAAATGCTTCCCGCTATGGTGGGGGAACAGTATTCGCTGGTAAAGACGATCTCTAATACGTTTTTGTTTATTTGCCTTGCGTTTATCATGATTAATGTGGGGCGTGAGTTCGAGATTGATAAGACCCGGTGGAAGTCTTATACCGAAGATTATTTCATAGCGATGGCTACGGCTGCGTTTCCGTGGATATTCGTGGCTTTATATTATATGTTTGTCTTGCTTCCGGGCGATTTATGGGGAAGTTGGGACGCTTGGAAGGAGAACCTGTTGCTAAGCCGGTTCGCTGCTCCTACCTCGGCGGGTATCTTGTTTACGATGTTGGCCGCCGCCGGGCTAAAAGCCTCTTGGGTATATAAGAAGGTACAGGTATTGGCGATCTTCGATGACTTGGATACGATCCTGTTGATGATCCCGTTGCAAATCATGATGATCGGCTTGCGCTGGCAATTGGGAGTCATTATTCTGGTTGTGGTATTGCTCTTGATCCTGGGCTGGAAGAAAATGGGATATTATAATGTACGTCAAGACTGGAAAGCCATCTTGTTCTATGCCGTCGTGACGTTTGGTATCACGCAAGTGATTTATCTGGTATCGAAACATATGTACGGGGAGGAGGCTAGCATCCATATCGAGGTACTTTTACCTGCGTTTGTCGTAGGTATGATCATGCGGCATAAGCATATCGATACCAAGATCGAGCATCAAGTGTCCGATTTTATCTCTTATCTCTTTATGTTCCTTGTCGGAGTGAGCATGCCGGTGTTTATGGGCGTGGATTTCGCTCAGCAAGCGGCGGAAGTAACTACGGTGACAGGTTCCCAGCCGATGATGTCATGGTCGATGATCGCTTTACACGTCGTAATCGTCTCATTCTTATCCAATATCGGTAAACTATTTCCTTTGTTTTTCTACCGTGACCGGATGAAACGGGAGCGTTTGGCGCTGTCTATCGGTATGTTTACCCGTGGAGAGGTAGGAGCCGGCGTTATTTTCATAGCCTTGGGATATGGATTAGGTGGCCCTATGTTGATAATTTCTGTGTTAACTATTGTGTTTAATTTAATTTTAACTGGTATCTTTGTCATCTGGGTAGAGAAACTCACACGCAGCGCTTATAACCTGGAGCAAGCAGGAAAAGCCAAAGCTGTCAATTAATAGAAAAAACACTTGAAGGTATTTCAAGATGATATCCCGTTTCCCTCTTGGGAGGGAAAGGGAATAGTCATAGTACGATTAATTGTTGAAGACCTTCATCTAACTTATTATTTATGGACCGTACGATTAATGTTATCCTTAAACCGTTGCGTCGCTTCGCTATACAGAAGCCGAACGCTAGTCTTTTATTGTTTGCCGCTACCATCGTTGCTATGGTCTTGGCCAATTCGCCTTGGGCAGATAGGTATCACCAGTTATTAGCTTTTCCAATCGATCTGCAAGCCGGGCAGTTTAACTTCTTTGCGCATCATGGCGAGACCATGTCTATGCTGGCTTTCGTGAACGACGCCCTTATGGCGGTTTTCTTTTTCGTGATCGGTCTGGAGATCAAGCAAGAGGTATTGATCGGTGAGTTGAGTTCCGTGCGGAAGGCGCTATTGCCTATTATCGCCGCCTGTGGTGGAATGATCGTGCCGGTCTTATTTTATATGTTAGTATGTAATACGCCTCCCGAGGTAAACGGGGCGGCTATTCCGATGGCTACGGATATCGCTTTCGCCTTGGCCGTATTGGGCTTGTTGGGGAAGCGGGTGCCGTTGAGCATGCGTATCTTCTTGACCGCCTTGGCTGTGGTGGATGATATTGGAGGTATCATAATTATCGCCCTGTTTTATAGCGGTCATATCGCTTTCGAGCCTTTGTTGATATCCCTGATAGTCCTCGCTTTGTTGTATGTGGGAGGAAAGTTCCGGGTACACAACCGATTGTTTTTCTATATCGGTGGCTTTATCGTTTGGCTGCTATTTCTGGAGTCAGGAATCCATCCGACAATCGCCGGCGTGTTGATCGCCTTTACGGTTCCAGCCCGTCCGGTTGTTAAGCTAGATGATTTCACGTGTGATATGACCGGGTATTTGAATATGCTGGACTATACCGAGGTTCGTCAGTCCCGTAAAGCGGAAGTACTTACACCTACACAAATTCAGGTATTGAATAACATCCATACGTTGGCGGATAAAACGATCAGTCCGTTGCAGACCATCGCTGATAAGTTGCATCCTTTGGTAAACTATGTGATACTTCCTTTATTCGCTTTCGTGAATGCCGGTGTGACATTCGGGGATATCCAACCCCAGACATTAGTTAATGTTCCGTTGGCAGTGTTCGTGGGCCTATTTGTAGGAAAGACATTAGGTATATTCTCTTTCTCTTACTTGTTCGCGTGTACGCCATTTGCCTCCATGCCTACAGGCATGAGCAAGCGTAATTTATTTGGAGTATCCATGTTGGGAGGAATCGGTTTCACGGTCGCTTTGTTTATAGCGAATCTTTCCTTTGACGGCAGTACGGCGGCGGGTGCCGATCTCTTGAATCAGGCGAAGCTGGGTGTATTCACGGGATCGTTTATATCCGGTCTTTGCGGTTATCTGGTATTGAAATGGGTTTTACCTAAAGAAAAAGTGGAAACGATCTAAATAAAAAGGCAGTCCGGCAAGGACTGCCTTTTACATTATATTATGCCGTAACTAAAGTTTCGTGAGATCTTGTTGCCATGTAATATATGATTTGATAATTGAGCACGCCTTCTTAAACCTCTTTGGATTTGTTGAATAGCGAGCCGATCCATAATAACAAAATAGCTCCGACCGTAGAGGTTATCAAGCTCCCTAAGATACCACCGGCCGATATGCCTAGTAAACTGAATACCCAGCCACCCAATACACCTCCAATAATACCTAGGATCAAATTAACAATGACCCCGAAACCTCCTCCACGCATAATCTTACCAGCCAGATAGCCGGCAACGATACCGATGATAATAGACCAAATAAATCCCATAACGAATAGTTTTATATTTTATTAAAAAGTTCTGATGCTTTGTATTTAAACACATCCGAAAAGTCTTTGGTTGCGTTTTGTACCTCTTTTTAACGAATCATTCCAAAAGATCTAGCGAATCGATGAAGGATTCATAGACGGGATGGTTCAATTGAAAGACAATCGCTTCGAAAGGACGGAGCGTGATATCTTTTTGAGGCGCCATATGACTTCGGTCCCCGTAATTGTCCAATAGGACGTGTGCGTTACTCATATCTATCCCCGGAGTGGAGATTGCCGCCTTGGGGGAGAAATTGAGCATAATCAGATAAGTGTCGGCCCCAGTCTTGCGTAAAAAGGTATAGGATTGGGGATTCTCCGCATCCAGCAAATGATAACTGCCATAAATCAAACTCGGATTCTCCTTACGGAAACTGACTACTTTCTTAAAATAATTAAGTATGGAGGTCGGATCTTTTCTTCGTCCGCTACGTTTATCCAAGTATAATCCGGATTTACCTTTAACCAAGGGGTTCCTGCCGTAAATCCCGCTTCCGGCGAGCGATCCCATTGGAAAGGAGTGCGGGCGTTGTCTCGTCCGGTCTCTTTCTGTTCGTCCAATACCGCCTGCGGATCTTTACCCTCTGCTTTCGCTTTCTTATAGCGGTTGATCGTATCGATATCGTTATAATCCTCGATACGGTCGAACCGAATGTTACGCATACCTATCTCGTCCCCGGCGAACCAATAAGGCGTTCCTCTCATCGTAAGCAGAAAAGTAATAAGCATCTTGGTGGACAAGGCCCTGAACTCATCCTTATCGCTACCAAAGCGACTGACCATACGGGGCTGGTCATGATTACTCAAGTAGATCGAGGGCCAACCCTTATCTACCGCCTTATCCCATTCCGTAAACATCTTCTTTAGGGCGATCAAGCTATAGTCTATACCGGATTCCGGATTGTCCGGTAGGGTTGTATTCCGGATGCGGGCGGCGTCGAAATGATAAAGCATATTCAACTCTTCCCGGGCCGGATCGACAAATTTAGCGACATCATCTACCATCACGGCCGAACCTTCTCCAACACTCATACAATCGTATTTGCTTAATACCTGCCGATTCATCTCGTGAAGATAGAGGTGTAGGCGAGGCTCTTTGGCATAGAAAGAAAAGATATCCGGATATTTCTTGGAATCTATGAGAGGGAATGAGGGATCTTTGGCGATAAGAGAGATGGAATCCATGCGAAAACCGTCTATCCCTTTATCGAACCAGAAGCGCATCATATCGAAAATCTCTTGGCGTACCTCCGGGTTCTCCCAATTTAAGTCGGGTTGTTTCCGGGAGAAATAATGCAGGTAATACGAGTCGGTTGGCTTGTTATACGTCCAAGCGTTGCCTTCCTCGTCGAAATAGCTGAGGCGCAAGGGAGGCTCACCTTTCTCGGCCGGCCACCAATGGTAATAATTATAATAGGGATTATGTCTGGATTTACGGGCTTCCTCGAACCAAGGATGCTCGTCGCTGGTATGGTTTACTACCAAGTCCAGTACCAGTCGCATCTCCCGTTTATGAATCTCTTTCAGGAGGCGGTCGAAATCTTCCATCGTACCGAATTCTCTCATGATTTCCCGATAGTCGCTGATGTCGTAACCATTATCATCGTTGGGAGAGAGAAAGATCGGGTTTAACCAGATGATATCCACACCCAAGCTTTGTATATAATCCAAGCGGGAGGTGATACCGTTTAAGTCACCGATTCCGTCGCCATCGCTGTCTTGAAAGCTACGGGGATAGATTTGGTATATAATCGCTTCTTTCCACCAAGTCTTTTGAATGTCCTCTTGACCGGACGTACTCTCTGTAACATGCTTTGAATCCATCTTGTTATTCTTTAGTTTTTTTACTATAACAAAAGGATGTGGTGGTTAGTTTCAGCAACTTATGACGCTTAGGAAGTGTTGTTTTATCAACAAATAGAAGAAACATATGGAAAATGGAGTAATGATGCAGTATTTCGAATGGAATCTGCCGAACGATGGAATGCTGTGGAAACGGCTGAAGGATGACGCCTCGCATTTACATGAGATCGGGATCAGCGCCGTATGGATCCCACCCGCGTACAAAGGCCATGAGCAAGCGGACGAGGGGTATGGAACCTATGATCTATATGATTTGGGGAGTTCGACCAAAAAGGGACCATACGCACCAAGTATGGAACTAAACAGGAACTTCAAGAAATGATCGAGGAACTTCACCGGAACCAGATTGGCGTATATCTGGATGCCGTGATGAACCATAAGGCGGGAGCCGATTATACCGAGTGGTTTATGGCGCAAGAGGTAGATCCTGGGCAACGGGAAAACGCTACCAGCGAACCCCATGAGATAGAGGGATGGACCGGCTTCGACTTCCCGGGGCGTGGCAATATGTATTCTAATTTTAAATGGCATTGGTTTCATTTCTCCGGGACGGACTATGATGTGTCCCGCAAGAAGGAAGGTATATTCCAGATTCTGGGAGAGGGAAAACATTGGAGTGAGGGAGTCGATGATGAGAATGGAAATTACGACTATCTCATGTTCGCCGATCTGGATTTCGATAACCCTGAAGTCGTGCGTGAGATGCAGGACTGGGGGATCTGGGTATCGAACGAACTAAACTTGGACGGTATGCGCCTTGATGCGATCAAGCATATGAACGACCAGTTTATCAAGCATTTTCTGGAGGCGGTGAGAGCGGATCGGGGAGAGGGTTTCTACGCTGTCGGGGAATATTGGAAAAACGATACCGAATCGTTGGAGGCTTACCTGTCGCAAGTAGAATATAACGTGGATTTGTTTGACGTAGCCTTACATTATAACTTGAATGAGGCTTCCGAGAAAGGTCGTGACTATGATTTACGCGATCTATTAAAAGGGACCTTGGTCGAGATATGCCCGGATCAAGCCGTCACCTTCGTGGATAACCATGATTCCCAGAAAAACAGTTCTTTGGAGTCGCAGGTAAAGGATTGGTTCAAACCTTCCGCCTACGGTTTGATCCTGTTGATGAAGAAAGGGTATCCGTGTATCTTTTATGGGGATTATTATGGCGTAAAAGGAAAGAAATCTCCCCATCGTAAGGTATTGGATATGCTATTGCGTGCCCGGAAAGAATATGCGTACGGGGAAGAGGTGGATTATTTTGATCATCCGAACACGATTGGCTTCGTACGCTTGGGAGATTCGGGACATGCTGATTCGGGCTTGGCGTTGGTTATCTCGAACGGGGAAGATGGAGAGAAAACAATGTCTGTGGGGGAGAACCGGAAAGGCGAGGTATGGCATGAGATCACAGGCTCGGTAAAAGATACCGTGGCGATTGATGAGGAAGGGAAAGGCCGTTTCCTTGTCAAGGGAGGCAAATTGGCTGTTTGGGTCGAGGTCAAGGCTTAACGGATGCTTTACTTGACCTCGAATTGTATTTTCTTCTGGTTCCCCTCGTTGTCGATGAGGGTAAGGAGATGTTTTCCTTGGCTCACGGAGCAACTGATCTGGTGATTATCGGTGGTCTCTCCCAGATAGCTTTCGTCCAGATGCCAGTAAATCGTAGCGTCACGGCGGGCGTGGGCGGCCTTGAAGATAAATTTCTCGGACTTTCCGGAGAAGCCTTTCGGAAGGTAGAGAATGGCGTTATGCTCGGGATAGATCAGTTCGATCTGGCGGTTCTGGTCTTGCCCGCAGCCGGGTTTTACCGGAGGGAGCGGGATATAATCGATGTGATAGTTGCGGTAGTAATACTCCTGCGCGGGAGGAAGCACGAACCACGGGCGGCTGATCATCCGGTCGACAGACTCGCAGGAACTATTGACCCTGTACCGTCCGTCCGCCGATAGATGTACGAGCTTATGGTAGGGGCAGACCCCCGTGTTATTGCCGGACAGCGGCATGTATAAGGTGTCCGTTTGCTCGCAGTAGGGCGAGGCTTTATGTCCGCTGTTCCGGCAGATCGCCAGGGAAGCGTCTCATCGTAGGGCAGGTCGAACCATTCGCTACCGGGCAATAGGGAAAAGAGATCGAAAAGGACCGGGGCGGCGTTGCCGACACCCGTAAGTCCTGGACGGCCCTCGCCGGAAGCGTTACCGGCCCATACGCCGACGACGTAGCGGGGAGTCGTGCCGATCGCCCAAGCGTCTCGTCCCCCGTAACTCGTCCCGGTCTTCCACGCGATCCGTTTCATCGACTCGAATTGTTGCCAGTCGGCCTCTTCCTCGGGACGGTTCAGGGCGGACATCGCCTCGAACGTGTACCACAGGGCCGCGGAGGAAAGGAGCGCCTTATCGGTGAGCCGGCTATCGGTAAGGGAACGGATGGGTTCCTTCCTCTCCGCAGGAAAGGGAGTCAGCGGATGGATATCCGCCGGATTATAGCGTCCGTTGTAAATACGGTAATGTTTAAGCACACGAGACATGGAGGCATACATGCCGGAAAGATCCCATAAGGTTCCCTCGGCCCCTCCCAAGATCAAGGAAGCCCCGTAATGTTCCTCGGAGAAACGTAAGGTAGTCATTCCCCACGATTTCAGCAAAGACATAAAGCGTCCGGTATTATACTGGGAGAGCATACGCACCAAGGGCACGTTCAAGGAGCGCTCTATGGCTACATGGGCCGGTACCGCCCCGTAGAATGTCTTGTTGTAATTATGGGGGGAGAAGCCATTTATATTCAAGGGCACGTCCGATACCAGCATAGAGGGGAGCAACAGCCCGTCGTGCAGCATACCGGCATACAGGAAGGGCTTGAGGATGCTTCCCGTGCTGCGGGGCGAGGTAATGATGTCCACTTGGTTCCCCCGCCGCTCGTCGGCCGGATAGGTAGCGTTTCCGGCGTAGGCCAATACCTCCCCGGTCTCCACGTCCGCTACGATCGCCGCCAGATTATAGATATGGTTGGAACTGTATTCACGGGCATAACGGTTTACGAGGGCCTGTGTCTGTCGTTGCAGGGCTTGGCGGACGGAGGTTTGGATGCGTTGCCCCGGTTGTTCTGCGGCCAGTCTTTCCAACAGATGCGGGGCATCATTAGGTAAAGGGAGAGGGGCTTCGGGAAGTGGCTCCATGCAGGCCAGCTCGTATTCAGTCTCTTCCAATATACCTTTCTTTTGAAGGGAAGCCAATAAGCGATCCCGCTTCTCCTTCAGTTGTTTCCGGTTTCTCCCGGGGTGGATCAAGGCGGGCGGAGTTGGGAAGGACGGCCAGCGTAGCGCTCTCGGCCCACGAGAGGTCGGCAGCGCTTCGCCCGAAATAACGCCATGCGGCGGTCTCCAGCCCGATCACGTTTCCCCCGAAGGGAGCGTGCGAGGCATAGAGGTTCAGTATCTCTTGTTTGCTATAGGTGGTTTCTAGAAAGAGCGCCCAGCACATCTCGATCGTTTTCTCGTAGAAGGTCCGGTCTTGGTTCCCTCTCGCTATGCGTGCCAATTGCATGGTCAAGGTACTTCCTCCGCTCACCACACGCCCCGCTTTCCCGTTCAAGCGGATCGCCCGGAAGATGGCGGCGGGGTCTATACCGGGATGGTAAAAGAACCGTTTATCCTCATACGTGAGCAAGCAATCCACGAATTTATCAGGCAAGCTATCCGCCGCCGGGAAACGCCATTGCCCGTCCGGTGCGATCCGTGCCCCTAAAAGCTCGCCCTCGGCCGAATATAATAAGGTAGAGCAGGGGGCGGGAAATAATTGCCGGGGCACGATGCCATACATGACACACCACGCCGCCACGCCGATCCCCAAGAGGGATGCGAGGAGGCGCCATGGCACTCGTCCCGGCCTCGGTAATAGCGACTTGGATAGATGGCTGAGGCATCTGCCAGTACTCCGTAGGAAGTACTGTAGTACTGTGCGCAAAGTACTGCGGTACTCCTTACGAAGTACTGCGGTACTGTCCGGCTGAGTATTGCGGTACTTTATAAGGAGTACTGCCTCAATCATACCAATTGACACTCTCCTCATAATGATCGAACCTTAGCTCTTCCGTCACTCCGACCCTTCGCAAGGCGTTTAGCACGATCCTTTGCTCTTTAGGTGAGAGTGGAAATTCGCCCCTTCGCCGCTCGAAGTAGGGGTTACGTCCGAAATGGGACATGAGTATCGACATGAATTGCTGGTATTGCGCCGGGAACATCCGGCTCTGCATTCCGGTGAAACCCCGTGCGTAGGTGACGGGAGCGGAGTCTCGGAAGTAGGGGCAAGCCCCATCCCGGGTACAGAGGGTGGGGTTCAGCAGCCGTAATACGGTTGCCGGTTGTTCGATGAGCGGCCGGTAGGCGATCTGGTGCAGACACTTCTCGGCCCGAGGGCAATCTTGTTGCTGGCAGACGGCGTAGTCGATGGGGATTTCCTTGTGTAGTTTCTTGGGCATGATCTTGTTTTACAATCTTAGATGTTTCATTGAACGCAAATATAGCGAATATATTCGAGAAGTGATTGTTTAAAAAGGAGATATACGGATAGATCATTGCATCTTGGTATAATTTATGTACATTTGTGGATTAACCATTTAAACATTCATGTGTATGATACGGTCTATCGGTTTATTCTGCGTGCTTTGTCTCTTGTCTCTCTTGACAAGTTGTCATACGACAAGCCCTGCGGATCAAGATCTCCCTCCTTATAATCCGAATGTAGAGGCGTTCACTACCGGGAAGATTTCCCGGTATTCTCCCGTTTACTTGATCTTTAATCAAGAGATCCCGGCGGAGCGGTTAAAGGCGGACCGATTGGGGAAACTCGTGCGCCTCAAGCCCGATGTGCCGGGACGATGGGCTTTCGAGAATAACCGGACGTTGGTATTCAAGCCGGAGAAAGGCTTTGAGCGAAACACCTCTTATCAGGTGAACGCCGATTTGTCCGAATGGTTTGAGGCGGAAGGTAAGGATAAGCGGTTCGCTTTTGGTTTTACCACGCTCCCTTTAGCTCTTCGGGGGAATCTGGAGTCGATGGATATCAACAAGAAAAACGAGAATGGGTACGATCTGACAGCCGTGCTTTTCACGCCGGATAAGGAATCTCCGGGGACCGTGGAGTCGTTGGTGGATTTCTCGGAGAAGGTAGACGCTACTTGGCAACACAGCCCGGATGGGAAGAAACATGAGGTAACCTTGACCAATGTTCCCGCCGGGATGGAGGGGGAACGGACACTTAGGCTTTCCGTCTCTTCGAATAAACTAGGCGTGGAAAAGGCCGATGTAGTGACGGTGAACATTCCGGATCAGAATGATTTCTCTGTATACGACGTGGTATATGTATCTGATCCGGAATGCTACGTGGAGGTCGCTTTCACGAAATTATTGGACTCGGCCCAAGATATGAGAGGCTTGGCTTTTATCGCCGGAAATACCTCGGAGACCGTAAACGTGGATGGCAACAAGCTTACGCCTATATCCGGACGCCGACTTGCGAGAGAAGGGTGCGATGAACATCCATCTGAACCAAGGCATCCGCAGTAAGAGCGGCTTGAACCTAAAAGAGGCCGTCGTGCGTCAAGTGGTAGCCAACGAGCAGAAACCTAACGTCCGTTTTATCGGGAAAGGAGTGATCATCCCGCAATCCACGCAATTATCCGTTCCTTTCCAAGCGATTTATTTGCGAGGGGTTACGGTGAGCGTTATCAAAATATTGGAGCAGAATATCGGTCAGTTCCTGCAATCGAACAACTTGGATGAGTCCGGGGAGTTAATGCGTGTCGGGCGCTTGATCGCCCGTAAGACGATCTTCTTGGATGAGGAGGGTCTTGACCTGTCCCGGTGGAATACGTTCGCGGTCGATTTAAAGCGGTTGATCGAGCCGGAACCGGGCGCTATCTACCGTCTGGAGCTTTCGTTTGACCGGCCTTTGTCTGTTTATCCTTGCGGGAATGATACGGTGGTCCTCTCGAAGGAACAGATCTTGGCCTCGGATGAGATCCGTTTCAAGGAAGAGTCCGCCCGTTTTGACGAGGGAGGGTATTACTATTATCGCCAATATGATTGGTCTGATTATAATTGGGAGAAACGGGATGATCCTTGCTCGGACAGTTATTATTTTAATAAGGTGGAGGGAAAGAATGTCTTGGCTACTAATTTAGGACTGGTCGCCATGCTGGGGCAGGATAATGATATGACCGTGTTGGTGCATAATATACAGAATACGGAGCCGGAGCGAGGAGTTACGGTTACCGCCTATAATTACCAACACCAAGCGTTGGCCTCGGGCACGACCGATGACAAGGGACAGGTACGGCTGGATCTCTCCTCGGGACGTCCGTTCTACCTGATCGCCTCACAGGGAACCCAACGTTCCTATCTGCGGGTGGATAACGGATCGGCTCTCTCGCTCAGCTCGTTCGATGTATCGGGCGAGGTAGTCCAGAAAGGGATCAAGGGCTTTATCTATGGCGAGCGGGGCGTATGGCGTCCGGGTGACACGTTGCATCTGGGCTTTATGCTGAACGACCGGGCGAAGCAATTGCCGGCAGAGCATCCGGTGGTGATGGAGCTGTACAACCCGTTAGGGCAAATGTATGCCCGTAAGACACAGACCCGTGGCGAGCTGGGGCTTTATGTCTTCGATTTCGTTACCGAGGCGGATGCCCCCACGGGTGCGTGGAATGTGAAGGCGCAAGTGGGTGGGGTCTCTTTCTCGAAGCGCTTACGCATCGAGTCCATCAAGCCGAACCGCCTGAAGATCGCCTTATCCATGCCGGAGAAGACCTTGTTGCGTGGTGAACCTATGGATGCCCGCCTGCATGTGGAATGGCTGCAAGGAGCTATTGCCCGTAACTTGAAATATGATATACAAGGTACCTTTATCGCCACCCCGACTACCTTCGAGGGGTATAAGGGGTTCTATTTCGACGATCCTTCCCGTGTATTTAATACGGAAGAGAGCAAGCTGATCTCCGGTGTTACCAATGAGCGGGGCGATGCCACGGTACAAGCCCGCTTCGAGCTGGGTTCTACCGCTCCCGGAATGTTGCTGGCAAACCTAGTGACCCGGGTCTATGAGGAATCCGGCGATTTCAGTATCGACGCGGATCGGATGCTTTACTCGCCTTATCGCCGGTATGCCGGTATCAAGTCTCCGCAGAAAGATAAGGAACAACTAAATACCGGAACCAATTACACCTACGAGGTCGCTTCTGTTGATTATTTAGGGAAACCGCAAGCGAATACGGAATTAGATGTGAAAGTATATAAGGTCTATTGGCATTGGTGGTGGGACTCCAACAGTAGCGGTCTGGCCAATTACGTATCGGATTCCTACAATAAGCCGGTAAAGACATTTGCCGTCCGTACGGATGGGGACGGCCGGGGTACGTTCCAGCTCTCTTTCCCGGATAAGGAGTGGGGAACGTATTTCATCTCCGTGAAAGATAAGGAGAGCAAGCACTCTACGGGAGTGATGAGTTATTTCGACTGGCCTTATAACGAGGGCCGACGTAACACCGATGGCAGCGAGTCCGCCACGATGCTTAGTTTCAAGACCGATAAGGATAGTTATACGCCCGGCGAGAAGATGGTAGTCACCTTCCCCTCTACGAAAGGAAGCCGTGCGATTATCAGTATAGAGAACGGCGTGCGTGTCCTTTCCTTGACGGAACATACGTGCGAGGATAAACAAACGACCGTGAGGCTGGATGTGACGAAAGATATGCAGCCGAACGCTTACGTCTATATCACCTTATTGCAGCCTCATGGCATTACGAAGAACGATTTGCCGATCCGCTTGTATGGCGTGGTCCCGTTCACGGTAACTTCTCCGGAGAGCCATCTGACCCCGGTTATCCAATCTCCCGCCGAGTTGAAACCGGATGCCTCTTATACCATATCCGTCTCCGAGAAGAATGGAAAGGAGATGGCTTACACGCTGGCGATCGTGGATGAGGGCTTGCTGGACTTGACCCGTTTCCGTACGCCGGAGCCTTGGAAGGCGTTTAACGCCCGGGAAGCGTTGGGCGTGAATACATGGGATTTGTATAACTACGTGGTTGGCGCTTATGGCGGCCGTATCGAGCAATTGTTCAGTATCGGCGGCGACGATGCGCTGAACAAAGGCCCGAAAGCGATCGTGAACCGTTTCAAGCCCGTGGTGCGATTTGACGGCCCATTCTTGCTGAAGAAGGGGAAGACCGCCCGGCATACCTATCAGATGCCGAATTATAACGGGCGTGTCAAGATCATGGTGGTAGCCGGAAACGGGGAGGCTTATGGACATGCCGATAAGAGCGTGATGGTACGTAAGCCCGTAATACTGCTGGGAACCTTGCCCCGGGTGATCGGCGTGGGCGAGGAGATGGTAGTACCCGCTACGGTATTCGCTACCGAGGATGGCGTAGGAGCCGTGAATGTATCTATCGCTTGCAGTTCGAATATGGAAGTGGTCGGCGAGACGACGAGGAGCTTGAGCTTCGAGCGAAAAGGGGATCAGCAAGCCTTGTTCCGTATCCGGGTGAAGAAGAACCCGGGGATCGGGAAGGTAACGATAACCGCTACGGGTAAAGGGGATAAATCTGTTTATGAGACGGAGCTGGAGATCCGTACGGTACGCCGCCCGCAAGTGAAAGTTACCGCCGCTACCTTGGAGGCCGGCAAGTCTTGGAAAGAGACGGTCGCTATGCCGGGTGCCACGGGTACGAACCAGTTGACCTTAGAAGTGTCGGATATCGCCCCCGTGAACGTATCCTCACGTCTATCTTATTTGTTGGGTTATCCGCACGGATGTCTGGAACAGATCACCTCGAAAGGATTCCCACAGCTTTATATCTCCTCGTTTACGGATTTGACCCTGCAACAGGCGAAATCCACGGAGGAGGCCGTGAAAGAGGTGATCCGCCGTCTGCGCTCTTACCAGACCGTAGATGGGGCTTTCGCCTATTGGCCGGGTGGAACGAGCAGCAATGGCTGGGGTACGGTTTATGCTACTCATTTCTTGCTGGAAGCCTCGAAGAAAGGCTACTTGGTTCCCGAGGCCATGAAACAAAGCGTATTGAATAATCTACGCCGGGTAGCCCGTAATTGGAAGCCGGCTACCTCTTATTATATGGATTCGGAAGAGGCTACGCAAGCCTATCGCCTGTATGTATTGGCTTTGGCCGGGTCGCCGGAGATGGGTGCCATGAACCGCTTGAAAGAGATGAAAGATTTGACCTCCATGAGTCGCTGGTCGCTAGCTTCCGCCTATGCCTTGGTCGGCCGTGAGGATGTCGCTCAAGACCTGATCAGCAAGACGACGGCTCTTCCTTCCGGTTATTCCGAGTATGACGAGACGTTCGGCAGTGATGTCCGGGATCAATCCATCCAGTTAATGACGCTTTGCTTGTTGGATAAAGGCAAGGAGGCCGCTACCTTGGTGGAAGAATTGTCCAAACAACTTTCTTCGGATGATTGGTTGAGCACACAATCTACGGCATTCGCTTTAGTTGCCTTGTCGGACTACCTAGCTAAATATCGGGTAGACGGGGCCATGGATTTCACGTACGCTTGTGGCGGAAAGGATGGACAGGTGAAAACGGATAAGAATATATGGTCCGAGACCTTATTGGATAAGGCGGGGACCTCGGCGAGCGTCGAGTTGAAGAACACGGGTAAATCTACGCTCTTCGCCCGTATCATAACCGAGGGAATACCGGAGCAGGGAGAGGAAAAAGCGTATGCGAACGGTGTCTCATTGGCGGTTAGCTATGTGGACTTGAACGGAAGTCCGGTCAATGTCGCCCAATTGGAGCAAGGTACGAATTTCTCCGCCGTGGTTACGGTAAAGAACCCTTCGGCCCGGGGATATAATAATTTGGTATTATCGGAGATCTTCCCTGCCGGATGGGAAATACTGAATACCCGTTTCTTGAATGAGTCCGTTACGGACAGCTTGAGCGCCGGAGTGAATTATCAGGATATTCGTGACGACCGTGTTTATAGTTATATAGACCGTCTGCCGGCAGGCAGTCAAGTGACCGTGAAGATTAATCTTTGCGCAGTCTACCCGGGCCGTTTCTACCTGCCTCCGGTGTATTGCGAGGCGATGTACGATTATTTAATCCGTGCGAATACCGCGGGACAAGAAGTTACCGCATTCTAATTTCGTGGGGGGCGGGCAGACCCCGCCCTTATATTTTTCGAAATTTATTGATTTATAGTTGTATGCTCGAATAAAACCATTACATTCGCAGCATATTTGAGATTGATTTAAGTTAGTATTAGAAAGTATTTGCTCACAACTTGATTTGTTAGGTAAACTTTTTTAGTCGACATACTCAGCTCAATTAACCATTTAATTAAAGTTTACAAAATGAATCTTTACATTTCAAATCTAAGTTACAACATCTCTGATGAGGACTTAAGACTGTTATTTGCTGATTACGGTGAGATTACTTCAGCAAAAGTTATTATGGATAGAGAAACTGGCCGTTCAAGAGGCTTCGGTTTCGTTGAGCTGAGCGATGATGAGCTAGCTAAAAAGGCTATCGAGGAGTTAAACCAAGCAAGTTATGACGGCAAAGTCATCAATATAACAGAAGCCAGACCTAGAGAGGATAGAGGCGACAGAGGTGGTCGTTTCAATAACAACAGAGGTGGCGGCTACGGTTCCAACAGAGGCGGTGGCTATGGCTCTAACAGAGGTGGCGGTTATGGTTCTAACCGGGACGGTGGAAGATATTAATTCTATCTAGATAAAAATGGAAGAGCGATCAGAGATGGTCGCTCTTTTTTATTTCAAGCACATAGGCTCGTCCACGGTCTGTCGTGATCTTTAGGTTACTGTTTTCCTCCACTAAAGGCCGTAGCCTTCGGATCAAGGTGTTCAAGGTCTCGTCGGCGTTGATCTTTCCCGGCCATAAACTTTCGCAGATATCCGAGCGGTTCAAGATATGCGTAGGCGATAGGAAAAACATCTCCATCAAGGCATATTGCTGAGGGGTGAGTTTTAGTTTCTCCTCATTCTCCTTATAGAAGGAGGCGGTCTCGCAAGAAAGGTTCAAATTACCGAAAGAGATGGTCTTTCCCGGATGGATAGGCTGAGGCATTATCAACTCCTTTCTATAACGTTTAAGCAATAAGGGCAGGGTAGCGGATAAAAAGGCAAGCCCGAGGAATAGGCCGGGCAAAGATTTGTCCGATAGCCCGATAACCGCAAAGGTGGAGCAATTGGCGTACCCTTGGAATGAGATCCCGATATGATCCGTGGTAGCATTGGGGCTGTTCGCTATGGATGATGCCCAGATAATCGTATCGCTGGCGATATAATATTCGTTGAGTTTCTTGTTGGCATTAGCGGGAGCGTTTTCGGTTTGAGGATCTTTATTGAGTACGTGGATCACGATTCCCGTTTTCTTCTTGTCGGGCGTATAACTCAGTGCGTCGGAAAAGTCCTTGTTATAACTTTCTATGGATACCGGATTGCCGAAAAGCTTGGATAGATTGGCATAGGTGCGTATGGAATCTTGGCTCATCCATAGGTGGGAATTTTGCAGGATCGTTTGTTGCAACGCTTGGTTCAAGTCTGTCACGATCGTTTTCTTAGCTTCCGTATAACTATGGAAACCGAAGCTGAACGAGAGAATCAGCATTAAGGAGGTACCCAAAACAGATAGATTGGCCGATAGTCGTGTATTCATTATTCGCTAGATTAGAATTAACATAAAAAGAACGTTCGAAGGTACTAAATATTATAGAAGGAAAGTATCCTTTTCGATAGGATTCGGGATGAAATAGACATAAATCCAGCTAAATGACCGGATGTCATGGAAATGTCATGGAAATGTCAGCTACTTATCCGGCGATTATTTACGTTGTCGTTGTCTGTTGCCTCTACTTTTGCCCGAAAACAAATCAAATAAGATACAGATATGAAAAGATTTCTGATGATGATGACCTTGATAGGGCTTGTGGGAAACTGGAACTCGACGTTGACCGCCCAACTCGTCTCTCCCGATTCATTGTATTTGAACGAGGACTTACCCGAGATAAACATTGTCGCCGTGAAACCCTTGATAAAGGCGGAGGCGGATAAGACTACTTACAGTATCGCCGAGGACCCGGATTCCAGAACCTATACCCTGCTGGAGATGTTGCGGAAAGTCCCTCTAGTGACCGTGGATGGCGAGGATAACGTGAAGGTAAACGGACAATCCAGTTTTAAGATTTATATGAATGGGCGTCCCTCGAATATGTTCTCCAATAATCCCAAGGAGGTCTTGCGTAGTATCCCCGCCAGCATGATCAAGAAAGTGGAGGTGATAACAGATCCCGGTGCCCGTTACGATGCGGAGGGTGTCAGCGGAATCTTGAATATCGTGACGAAAGGAGCGGAGTTCGAGGGATATAACGCGAGTATAAACACTACGGTGATGAACTTATTTAAGAGTGTCGGTGGTTTCGCTACGCTGAAATATGGCCGATTATCGCTTTCCGGAAATTATACGTTTAGCCAACAATCGTCCGAGAGCGAGTCGGATTATCTCCGTACTCAGTCGGGAGACGGTGGGAAGCTCCGGATGCTCTCAGACGTAGACGTGAAATATCCGGCTCATTATGGAAGTCTGGAAGGCAGTTTCGAGATCGATACATTGAATTTAATCTCCTTGTCCGGAAACTTGAATATCGGAAACAGCAACTCTATTTGGAATAGCCATTATAGCAGGCTTGATAAAGAGGGGAAGAAATCTATGCTTATAACGAGGATATGAGTAAAAAGAACGAATGGGGTAGCGCCTCCTTAAAAGCGGATTATCAGCGTTTATTCAAACGAAATAAGGAAGAGATGCTAACGCTTTCCTATCAGTATGATTATATCCCGAACGATATCTATAGCGTGTTTTACGATAAGGATAAGATGGGTAATGTCTCGTTACCCCAACTGGAGGCCGATTATACCCGGCAAATCAGTCATGCCCGCACCCATGAGCATACGGCCCAGCTTGATTACGTGAATCCTTTTACAAGTATACATTCCATCGAGGGAGGTTTGAAGCTGATTCGGCGTAGCAGTACGAGCCACGCTACTTCGGAGGTAAAGGAGTTGGGTGAGGGTGTCTGGTTACCCGCAGATTTACAGCCTTTGGTGGAATATCGGCATGTGCAGAATATATGCTCCGCCTATGCGGGATATGGATTTAAGTATGGTAAATGGAGCTTGAACCCCGGCATTCGTATGGAACATACTTGGCAGGACGTGACTTATAAACAAGGCGAAGGCAAGGATTTTAATTATCGTGTAACGGATTGGGTTCCTTCTTGGACCTCCGCTTTCCGCTTGGATGACCGGAGTTTGTTTCGCTTGGCTTACAACTTACGTTTACGTCGCCCGAATATCAGCTATTTGAATCCTACGGTGTTCGTGTCTGGGACCTCTATCTCGTATGGAAATCCGGGATTGGTATCGGAGAAACATCATCGTCTTTCGGCGTCATACAGTTATTACGGAACGAAATTGAATGTGCAAGCTTCCGTGCTCTGCACCTTGGGAAAAGGGGTGATTGATGAGTATCTGTTCATTGATTCGGCGAATGTGGTGAATAGTACGTATGATAATCTCGTGGACGTGAAAGCAGCGGGAGGAAACCTTTATCTAAGCTATAATCCTTCGCCCCGGACAAGCGTGTCGCTGAACAGCATGTTGCATTATCTGGATTTACGGGCGCAGGAGGGGAATGAGGTTTACGATACGGATGTGCGTAATTCCGGCTTTTGTGGCTCTGCTTTTGTCGATTTCTCGCAGAAGTTTAAGTACGGGTGGCGTTTTGTCCTGTCGGGTGGGTACGTGCGTTCCGAGCCGAATGTGGGGATGGACTCGTACGGCTTTTATTTTTACGGCTTGAGTGTGGTAAAGAGCTTCTTGAAGGATAAATTGACTTGTACGCTGCGGGCGCAAGATTTTCTGGGAGATCATAAGACGATACAGATTAACGAGCGATATCCGGACTTTCATATCCGGCAGACCGAGCGTATGTTTAGTCGTGGTTTCGGCATCGCCATTAGCTACCGGATCGGTGATTTAAAAGCGAGCGTGAAGAAGGCGGGGAGAAGCATAAGGAATGATGATCTGTTGGACGCCCTAGATAAGTAGGGCGGGCACAGGCCCGCTCCCTACGGTATCATAACTCGTCCAGCCATTTCTTGCCGGGCTTCGTGTAAAGCCAAGCGATAAATAAACCTGTAATAACTCCTACTACTAAGAATAGGGCACTTAATGGATTTAATATCATATTCTTTTATTTTAAAATTTTATTTCCTAACCAAGCTAATGAATAGGTGACACTAAGACCTGTCATTATCATGACCCAACAACTCTTATCAAAAACATTCTCTTGCAAAAGGAGTATTTCTCCCAATACTATAGCGGCGAAAACCAACTTAGCCAAATCAAAAAAGAACTTCCCTAAAGTCTCCTCCTGATCTTGTCCCGCTCTTTCTTAATAATTATTTTCTCAAAATTTCCCATTTCCCCATAGTCTCTTGTTTTGGTTAATACTACTGATTATATGTAGGCAAATGTATATATTATCGGCGACCTGCCCAACTTTTTTATGTGGAATCGCTTATTTTCCCTAATTTTGTATCCCTAAAACGGATGAATGTGGAAGAGTATTTGAATCAACTGAATGAGAGCCAGCGGGAAGCGGTGGTTTACAATGAGGGGCCATCCTTGGTCGTGGCCGGGGCTGGCTCCGGTAAGACAAGGGTACTGACCTATAAGATCGCTTATTTATTGCAATTGGGATTGCCTCCCTATAGTATCTTGGCGCTGACCTTTACCAATAAGGCGGCCCGGGAGATGAAAGAGCGTATTGCGGCCATCACCGGTGACCAAACGGCCCGTCGGCTATGGATGGGAACGTTCCATTCCATCTTCTCCCGTATTTTACGGAACGAGGCGGAGCATATCGGTTATCCTTCCAATTTCACGATTTATGACGCCACTGATTCCAAGAGCTTACTGAAATCCATCATCAAGGAAATGCAATTGGACGATAAGGTGTACCGCCTAGGAATGGTGCAGAGCCGGATCTCCAACGCGAAGAACTCCTTGATAACTTATACGGCCTACGAGCAAAATAAAGAGCTCGTGGAAAGCGATATGAATGCCAAGGTCCCCTTGCTTCGGGAAATCTACAAACGTTACCAGAGCCGTTGCCTGCAAGCGGGAGCGATGGATTTCGACGACTTGTTGCTGCAAACCAATATCCTGTTCCGGGATCATCCGGCCGTCTTGGAGAAATACCGGAACTTCTTCCGGTATGTATTGGTGGATGAGTATCAAGATACGAACTTCGCCCAACACTTGATCGTGCAACGGCTTTGCGAGAGACACGGCCATATCTGCGTGGTAGGGGATGACGCCCAGAGCATCTATTCCTTCCGAGGCGCTAATATAGATAATATCCTGCAATTCAAGAATCTTTATACCGGTTGCCGTATCTTCAAGCTGGAACGGAATTACCGTTCCACCCAGAATATCGTGAACGCTGCCAATAGCTTGATCGACAAGAATACACGTCAGATACCCAAAACGGTCTATTCCGAGAAGGAGGCGGGCAACAAGGTGAGTGTTTTCACCTCGTACTCCGATTATGAGGAGGGCTACACCGTAGCCGCCCGAATCAACGAGATGCACGGGATATTAGGGAAATTCTCGTATGCTGATTTCGCTATCTTGTATCGTACCAACGCCCAGTCCCGTATCTTGGAAGAGGCGTTGCGAAAGCGGGGCATCCCTTACAAGATTTACGGCGGTTTGTCTTTTTACCAGCGGAAAGAGATCAAGGACGTGATCTCTTACTTCCGCCTGATCGTGAACCCGCACGACGAGGAGGCCTTGAAGCGAATCATCAATTATCCCACCCGGGGAATCGGGGATACGACGGTAGGTAAGCTTGTTGGCGCCGCTACTGAATACGGGGTAAGTCTATGGACCGTGCTTCAAGCCCCCTTGGAATATTCGCTACCGATAAATAATGGTACAGCTAAGAAACTGAGCGATTTCCGTAGTTTGATTGAAGTTTTCATTGAAGAGAATAAAAAACTCTCCGCAGAGGAATTGGCTACCTTGGTGGTGAAGCGTAGCGGCATCGTTTCCGACCTGTTTCAAGACCGTTCCGTAGAGGGCGTGAGCAAGCAAGAGAACTTGCAGGAGTTGCTGAAAGGTATCGCTGAGTTTTGCGAGATCCGGCGTGAGGAGGGCATGGAGCAAGTCGCCATGTCCGACTTCTTGGCGGAGGTATCCTTGCTCACCGATCAAGATAACGATAAAGAGGAAAACTCCGATAAGGTCACGATGATGACCGTACATGCCGCCAAGGGATTGGAATTCACGAATGTTTTCGTGGTAGGCTTGGAGGAAGACCTATTCCCCTCGTCCCTGTCGAAAGATAACCCGAGAGCGGTAGAGGAGGAGCGTCGTTTGTTCTACGTGGCGATTACCCGTGCGGAGCAAAATTGCGTATTGAGCTATGCGAAGAGCCGCTATCGTAATGGGAAGACGGATATGTGTACGCCCAGCCGTTTCTTGAAGGATATAGACGCTAAGTATCTGGATATGCCTTCGGATGCCGGCGCTTCAGATGCATTCGCCTCGGCCCGTGAACGCTACGGGCGCCCGGCTTTTGCCTCTCCATTCCGGCAACCAAGGGCGGTTGAGGATGATTTCGTGTCGCCGGTGAAGCAAGCGGCACAGCGTCAAGGGCATCTTACGAAGTTAAAAAACACGATGGAATCGTCCTTTTCGGCGGCTCCAGCCACAGATCTATCGGGGTTACATGTGGGTTCCAAGGTTCGCCATGATCGTTTTGGGGAAGGTGAGATTGTCTCGATAGAAGGAGAGGGTGGTAACGCGAAGGCTACAGTGGCCTTCGATCATTTCGGACAAAAGCAGTTACTTTTGAAGTTCGCTAAACTTACTATGTTGAATGATTGACGGTTAGCTTATGGCATGTCTGGGCATGCTACGAGCCGCATCGTATTTCGCACCGCATTTCGCACTACGTTTCGAATGACCAAGGTGTTGGTTTTTAGTTGATTGAATGAAAAAGGTATCGCTTTTTCGCACTGCGTTTCGCACTACTATATATAAGTATATTAGGAAAGATAAGAAAAAAAGAAGAGGCGACGTGACGTCGCCGTTTTTTTCCTTTAAAACACACAATAGTGTTCACGGTTGAATACAATAATGTTCGCCGCCAAACACAATAGTGTTCGTGGCTAAACACAATAGTCTTTAAATGAAAAATATAGTTGTATTTTTTATTGCTTTTTCGGAGCGGAAACCTTGCTTTCTCCGAATGTTTTCGCTATATTTGCACATTTATTATGAAATATTGAGATACAGCATGATAGACATCAACAAGATACCCTCGCCTTGCTATGTGATGGAGGAGAAATTACTGAGAAACAACCTGTCCTTGATCAAGAGCGTAAAAGAACGTGCGGGAGTGAATATCATATTGGCTTTTAAGGCTTTCGCTTTATGGAAAGCGTTCCCGATCGTACGTGAGTACATTCCTTTTTCGACAGCGAGCTCTAAATTCGAGGCCCAGTTGGCCTTCGAGGAGATGGGAAGTCTGGCGCATACCTATTCCCCGGCTTATACGGAGGCTGATTTCCCGTTGATCTTGAGATACAGTAGTCATGTCACGTTCAACTCGCTCTCTCAGTTCCATCGTTTTTATCCGATGGTGCGGGCGGATGGTAACCGGGTGTCTTGTGGATTGCGGATCAATCCGGAATACTCGGACGTGGAGACGGACCTGTATAATCCTTGCGCCCCGGGTTCCCGGATGGGGGTGACCGGCGACTTGCTGGGAGATAAGCTGCCGGAGGGTATCGAGGGGCTGCATTTCCATACCTTGTGTGAGTCTACCTCCTATGATCTGGAGCGGACACTGGCCGAGGTGGAGAGGCGTTTCGGCCGTTTCCTGCCTCACGTCAAATGGTTGAATATGGGAGGCGGGCATCTGATGACCCGTAAGGGCTACGACGTGGAGCATTTAATCGCTTTGCTGAAAGGCTTTAAGGAAAGATATCCGAACTTGGAGTTGATCATGGAGCCGGGTAGCGCCTTCGCTTGGCAGACCGGGTTCTTGCTGACAACCGTGGTGGACATCGTGGAGAACCACGGTATCAAGACGGCGATTATCGACGCCTCGTTCACCTGCCATATGCCGGATTGCCTGGAGATGCCCTACAAGCCGGCTATCCGTTTCGCCACGGATGCCGTGGAGGGGAAACCTACGTACCGGATCGGGGGGAATAGCTGTTTAAGCGGTGATTATATGGGGGATTGGTCGTTCGACAAGCCTTTGGAGATCGGCGACAAGCTGATTTTCGAGGATATGATCCACTACACGATCGTGAAAACGAATATGTTCAACGGCATCCCGCATCCTTCCTTAGCCCTTTGGAGCAAGGACGACCAGCTGGTGATGTACCGTACGTTCGGCTATGAGGATTATAAGAACAGGATGGATTAAAAACAAGCAAAGGGAGGAATATGACCATGACAGCGAATGAGTTGAAATATACATACATGGAGGAAGCCATGAGTATCTTGGATAATGAGGAGCTTATGCGTAAGGCTTTATCGCTCTTGCGGAACTTAAAAGAGAAGACCTTCTCGCCTGCCAAGCGAAGCGAGCGGGAGGTGCTGGAAGAGGCTTTCCAGAGCGTAAAAGACTTGAAGGCGGGAAAAATAACCTCTCGCCCATTGGAGGATCTATTGAATGAGTTATAAGATTGAGGCATTACCGCCCTTCGCTAAGGAGGTGAAATATTTGGCGAAACGATATAAGTCGTTGAAAGAAGATATCCTAAGGTTGAGGGACGAACTGCTGGAGAACCCTTTGTCGGGAACGGATTTGGGAGGTGGCCTCCGTAAGGTCCGGATGTCCATCCGTTCGAAATCACAGGGTAAGAGAGGGGGAGCTCGGGTGATAACTTTTACGGTACTTGTCAGCGTTGATGAAGGAACAATTTATCTTGTGACGATGTATGATAAGAGCGAGATTGAGTCTATGTCCGTTAAGGAGATCCGGAAACTACTTGATAAGTGTGATTTGAAGTAAATAAAAACAGAAACAAAATAAATATGGGTATTTTTAGCTTTTTCAGTAAGGACAAGAAGGAAACCTTGGATAAAGGTCTGTCGAAGACGAAGGAGAGTGTTTTTTCCAAGATTACCAAGGCGATCGCCGGTAAGAGTAAGGTGGACGACGATGTGTTGGATAATTTGGAGGAAGTACTGATTACCTCGGATGTCGGTGTAGATACCACGTTGAAAATCATCGACCGTATCGAGAAGCGTGTGGCCCGTGACAAGTATGTCACCACCCAAGAATTGACCACCCTGCTGCGTGACGAGATCGCTACCTGCTTGCTGACAGAGAACAATACGGAGGATGCCGAGGGATTCGCGCTTCCGGAGGGCAAGAAACCCTACGTGATCATGGTTGTAGGCGTGAACGGGGTGGGTAAGACGACCACGATCGGTAAGCTGGCTTACCAGTTCAAGAAAGCCGGCAAGAAGGTCTATCTGGGCGCCGCCGATACGTTCCGTGCCGCCGCCGTGGAGCAACTAGTGATCTGGAGCGAGCGGGTAGGCGTACCTATCGTGAAGCAGAACATGGGCTCGGACCCCGCTTCCGTGGCTTTCGATACGCTGAGCTCCGCCAAGGCGAACGATGCCGACGTGGTGATTATCGATACTGCCGGACGTCTGCATAACAAGATCAACTTGATGAACGAGCTTACCAAGATCAAGAACGTGATGAAAAAGGTGATTCCGGACGCCCCCCACGAGATCTTGTTGGTATTGGACGGCTCTACCGGGCAGAACGCTTTCGAGCAAGCGAAACAATTTACCGCCGCCACCGAGGTGAACGCCTTGGCCGTGACCAAGTTGGACGGTACCGCCAAGGGGGGTGTCGTGATCGGTATCTCGGATCATTTCCGTATCCCCGTGAAATATATCGGACTCGGCGAGGGATGGAGGATTTGCAAGTATTCCGCAAACGTGAGTTTGTCAATTCGTTATTTGGAGAATGAGAAAAAATAAAGTAGATATTATTACGCTGGGGTGTTCGAAAAACCTAGTGGACTCGGAGCAACTTATGCGCCAATTCGTTGCCAATGGCTATACGGTAGAGCATGATCCCCATAAGATCAATGGCGAGATCGTGGTGGTGAATACCTGCGGTTTCATCGGCGACGCTCAAGAGGAATCGATCAATATGATCCTCGAGCTGGGCGAGCAAAAGCAGAAAGGACGGATCGGGAAGCTCTTCGTGATGGGGTGCTTGTCGGAGCGTTTCTTGAAAGATCTGGAGAAGGAACTTCCCGAGGTAGATCGTTTCTACGGGAAATTCAATTGGAAGGAGTTGATCTCCGATCTGGGCAAGTCGTACCATCAAGAGCTGGCTACCGAGCGTGTGCTCACCACCCCGAGGCACTACGCTTACGTGAAGATTGGGGAGGGATGCAACCGTACTTGTTCTTACTGCTCGATCCCGATCATAACCGGGGCTTATCAATCCCGTCCGATGGACGAGATTGTAGACGAGGTTCGTGGCTTGGTGGCGCAAGGCGTGAAAGAATTCCAAATGATCGCCCAAGATCTTACGTTTTATGGCCTCGATCGCTATAAGCGAATGGCCTTGCCGGAACTGGTGGAGCGGGTATCCGACATCCCGGGCGTGGAGTGGATTCGTTTGCATTACGGGTATCCGTCTCATTTCCCCTATGACCTGTTGCCGGTGATGCGTGAGCGTGATAACGTTTGCAAGTATATGGACATCGCCCTCCAGCATATCAGCGACCCGATGTTGAAGATGATGCGCCGCAATATCACGAAGGCCGAGACCTATGAGCTGTTGGAGCGTATGCGCCGGGAAGTGCCGGGCATTCATCTACGCACCACCTTGATGGTGGGTCATCCCGGCGAGACGGAACAGGATTTCGAGGAGTTGATCCGCTTCGTGAAAGATATCCGTTTCGAGCGCATGGGCGCTTTCGCCTATAGCCACGAGGAGGGTACCTACGCCTATCAGCATTATAAAGACGAGATCCCACAGGAGGTGAAGCAAGACCGGCTGGATTACTTGATGCGTGTGCAAGAAGGCATCTCCGCCGACGTGAACGCCTCGAAAGTAGGGCAGACCTTTCGGGTGATCGTAGACCGGGAGGAGGAGGATTTCTACGTGGGACGTACGCAATACGACTCGCCCGAGGTAGATCCGGAAATATTGATTTCAAGGATACTCCCTTGAGTCCGGGTAGCTTTTACCAAGTAAAGGTGATTGACGCACAAGCGTTTGATCTGTATGGTAAAGTGTTGAATTGATGTAAAAACTGTCAATATATTTGTCGGTTAACGAAAAAATAACTAATATAGCAGCACGAACTGTTATGGAATTAGATATGAAAAACAAGGAACTTATAACGGAATTGGCGAATCGCATGGATTGGACCTCGAAGGAGGTATCCGACATGCTTTCTGCGCTCAGTTCCGTCGTAAGTTCGAAATTAGTGGATAACGATACGATCTATCTGCAAGGCTTCGGCCAGTTCGAGGTGAAAAAGAAAGCGGAACGTATTTCCGTGAATCCGGCGAACGGGAAGCGATATCTGGTTCCCCCTAAATTAGTTCCCGTGTTCAAGCCCGGAACGACCGTGAAGAATCGTTTAAAGGAATTGGGTGATCATGAATAACCGGCTGAATATACAAGATTTAGCCGGTTTATTATCGGAGCGTACCGGCAAGGACAGAGGAGAGGTAGAGCGCTTCTTGAGAGATTTTATCTCGGTGGTATCCGAAGGGGTCTATACGGATAAGATCGTAAAAGTAAAGGGCTTGGGTACTTTCAAGATTATCTCTGTGGAGAAGCGGGAGAGTATCCACGTGAATACCGGTGAACGTTTCTTGATCCCCGAACATTATAAATTCTCTTTCCTGCCGGATAAAGACCTGCGGGAACAGGTAAACAAGCCTTTCTCTATCTTTGAGACGACAGAGATCAACGAGAACGTGGATTTCTCGGACATGGATGAGTCCGTACGAACCGGACATAAAGGAGACGGAAGACGAATCGATTGAGGAGATGATACCGGATAAGAGAAACATCTTTGGAAAATACCTGTTGCCCAAAGAGGGATCCCGAACCGATCCTCCGGAACCTGAACCTGAACCATTGCCTTTTCCAAGAAGAACCTTTGCCGGGCAGCCGTCATGAAGGGATGGAACCGGAACCGGTTGTTGGAACGAACGTTCAGATAGTCTCCCATACCAGACAGTCCGGAAGAAGCAAAACTGGTCCGGAAACCGGAAGAAAAAGGGGTATTAATGGATCGTCGCCGTTGTTTCTATGTTTGTATTCCTTCTGTATTCTTCTATCTGGGAAGAAATAATTGGAAACCGGCGCCTGCCCAAGAAGATTGATAACGGTCTTTCCAAAGAATACGTTGCCACCGACACGGTTCATACGAATCGTTTTTGCCAATGATGCTTCATCCGGACTCGTGGGTGAAACCCCGGTGGAAAACCGGTAGCCTGAACCCGAACCGGCGCCAAAACCATTGGGGCAGGTGAAGATCAAGCATGGCGACCGCCTCACCGTGATCGCCTTGGAATATTATGGCAATAAATTATTCTGGGTGTATATTTACCAACATAATAAGGCTGTTATAAAAGACCCGAATAACGTCCCGATCGGCACTGTGATCGAGGTGCCCGCACCGGAAATGTATGGCATCGACCGTCGTGATCCGTTCTTCCATTGAAAAAGCCGCTGCCCTACAGACTGAGATACTGACCGTGGAAAACTGTAAGAGAAACCCTCCTTTTTTAAGTAAAATAAAACAAAATAGTTCTGTGCAGGTTAGTATTATTTAACTGCGAAAGTGCAGGATACGAATTTAACATTTCTAATTTTGTGCATCCTAAAAAATCAAGTAAAATTGGGAATAGTAACAATATAATAGAATAAAATCTTATGAGTCAGACAGTAGACATTCGTGAGTTGAACGAGCGAATTGAAAGTAAAAGCTCGTTTGTGAACATGATTACGATGGGTATGGACCAGGTAATTGTTGGACAGAAGCATTTGGTTGAATCCTTATTGATCGGTCTGCTTTCGGACGGCCATATCCTGTTGGAAGGTGTGCCGGGATTGGCAAGACACTTGCCATTAAGACATTGTCGTCATTGATCGATGCGAAGTACAGCCGTATCCAGTTCACGCCGGACTTACTGCCGGCCGATGTGATCGGTACGATGATTTACAGTCAGAAAAGCGAAGAGTTCCAGGTAAAGCAAGGCCCGATCTTCGCTAATTTTGTGTTAGCGGACGAGATCAACCGTGCTCCGGCGAAGGTACAGAGTGCCCTTCTGGAAGCAATGCAGGAGCGCCAGGTGACGATCAGCGAACATACCTACAAGTTACCGAATCCTTTCTTGGTAATGGCTACCCAGAACCCGATCGAGCAGGAAGGAACCTACCCGTTGCCTGAAGCACAGGTAGACCGTTTCATGCTGAAGGTCATCATCAACTATCCGAAGAAAGAAGAAGAAAAGTTGATTATCCGCCAGAATATCTCCGGAGAAGGTCCGGAGATTAAGCCGATCCTGACGAAGGAGGAGATCCTCGAAGCCCGTAAGGTTGTCCGTGAGGTTTATCTGGACGAGAAGATCGAGCGCTACATCGTAGACATTGTGTTCGCTACCCGTTTCCCGGCTGAGGCTGGTTCGCCGAACTTGGCGAGCATGATCTCCTTCGGAGCCTCTCCGCGTGCGTCCATCAGTTTGGCGCTGGCCGCCCGTGCGTACGCTTTATCAAGCGCAGAGGCTATGTGATCCCCGAAGATATCCGTGCCGTATGCCACGACGTGATGCGTCACCGTATCGGCTTGAGTTATGAGGCCGACCTCCGGCGAACAAATCCTGAACAAAGTCGAAGTCCCTGAGGAAAGTAATTGAAAGCGAGATCTTGAATAAAGTTTCAAGTTCCTTTCAAAATAATGGAAACAAGTGAACTATTAAAGAAGGTTCGACGGATTGAGATAAAGACGCGCGGCTTGTCACGCAACATCTTTGCTGGGCAATACCATTCGGCTTTCAAGGGCCGTGGTATGGCGTTCAGCGAGGTGAGCGAGTATCAGTACGGAGATGATATCCGGGATATTGACTGGAACGTGACCGCACGCTACGTCCGCCCTTACGTGAAGGTGTTCGAAGAAGAACGGGAGCTGACGGTGATGTTGCTGATCGACGTGTCGGGCAGCAGTGACTTCGGTTCCGTGAACGTAATGAAGAAGGAGTCATTACGGAGATCGCGGCTACCTTGGCTTTCTCGGCTATACAGAACAACGATAAGATCGGTGTGGTGTTCTTCTCGGACAAGATCGAGAAGTTCATCCCGCCTCAGAAAGGGAAGAAGCACATCTTGTATATCATCCGCGAGCTGATCGATTTCCAGCCGGATAAAAAACAGACCAACATTGCACAGGCATTGAAATATCTGACCAACGCCATCAAGAAGCGTTGTACGGCTTTCCTCATCTCCGACTTTATCGATAAGGAGGGTTTCAAGGACGCCTTGACGGTGGCCAACCGCAAGCATGACGTGGTGGCCATACAGGTGTATGACCGCCGCGAGACGGAACTACCGGCTGTAGGGTTGATGAAGATCAAGGATGCGGAGACCGGACAGGAACGCTGGATAGACAGCTCGTCTGCCCGTGTACGGGCCGCCTACAAGGAATGGTGGGACCGCCGACAGGCTGCCATGAGCGATTCATTCAAGAAATGTCGTGTCGATTCGGTCTCCATCCGTACCGAGGATGATTATGTGAAAGCATTGATTGCTCTTTTTGACAAACGTAATTAAAGCAAGCAGATGAAATTAATAAAGAAAAGCATTCTGTTACTTGCACTTGCCGGTGGAACATTCCTGTCCGGCGGGAAAGCATATGCGCAGCAGACGCTCGTTGACGTTCGTGTCGACTCGGCCGCCATACTGATCGGAGAGCAGACTACATTGCACCTTACGGTAACGGCGGATAAGGATCGCCCCGTGCAGATCGTGATCCCGAACGATACCTTGATGACGGGGGTGGAGGTACTGAACCTCTCCAAGGCGGACTCCACGGAGATCGAGAACGACCGGCTCGTTATCAAGCAGGATGTATTGATTACCTCGTTTGACTCGTCACTCTATCTGTTGCCTCCGTTGAAGGTGATAGACGGGGTGGATACCGTTTACTCCAACCAGGTCGCCTTGAAGGTCTCCACGATTCCTGTCAACGCGGACAAGCCGGAGGAGTTTAACGACATCAAGACCGTATGGAAGCCACCTTTCGTATGGGCCGATTATTATCCGATCATTTACGGGATCTTGCTGGCCCTGTTCTTGATTTGCGTGATCGCCTATATCGTGAAACGGATCCGTGCGAAGAAGTCGTTGATCCCATTCAAGAAAGAGGAGCCGAAACTTCCGCCTCACGAGCAGGCCATCAAGGAACTGGATGAGATCAAGCAACAGAAACTCTGGCAGCAAGGACGAAGCAAGGAGTATTACACCTTGATCACGGATACGCTGCGTAAGTATATCGAGGAACGTTTCGGTATCAATGCCATGGAGATGACTTCCGGTGAGATCTTGGACCTGATCCGCAAGAACTCCGAGGCGCAGAGCGTGTACGATAACTTGAGGCAGATTCTGCAATTGGCCGACTTCGTGAAATTCGCCAAGATGAACCCGCTGCCGGATGAGAATGATTTGAGTATGATGAACGCGTATTTGTTCGTGAACCAGACGAAGGAGGAGGAGATGGTGGAGCTGGTTGACAGTCCCCTGTCAGATGAGCTGACAGCCTCGGGTCAAAGCGACAGCCTGCTGTCAAAGCCGTTGACAGCCCTCTGTCAAATGAGCCGGTAGCCCCGTGTCAAGACGACTTGACACGCTATCAGCCCAAGTCTACGAACGATACAACTAATTTAAAGGATTAAGAGATGGTATTTGCGAATCCTAATTATTTATATTTATTGTTGTTGCTCATCCCGATGATCGGATGGTATGTCTACAAGCTGAGCAAGAGTCAGGCCAGCTTGCAGGTCTCCTCGTCGGAGGCGTTCGAGGCGCCGGGAGCGGTATCATGGATCGTGTACTTGCGTCACGTGCCTTTCGTGTTGCGTATGGTAGCGGTAGCTGTCTGATCGTGATCTTGGCCCGTCCGCAATCCACGAATAGTTGGTCCAATTCTTCCACGGAAGGTATCGATATCATGTTGGCGATGGATATCTCGGGGAGTATGCTGGCGCAAGACTTGAAACCGAACCGTTTGGAGGCGGCGAAGGATGTGGCTGCGCTTTCATCAACGGCCGTCCGAACGATAATATCGGTTCGTGGTCGTGTTCGGCGGAGAGCTTTCACGCAATGCCCGTTGACAACCGATCATACGGTCTTGCTGAACCTCTTCAAGGATATCCAAAGCGGTATGATCCAAGACGGAACGGCAATTGGGTTGGGCTTGGCGAATGCCGTGAGCCGTATCAAGGACAGCCAGGCCAAGTCGAAGGTGATTATCCTTCTGACCGATGGTTCGAACAACGCCGGCGAGATCGCTCCAGTGACGGCTGCCGAGATAGCCAAGACGTTCGGGGTCCGTGTCTATACGATCGGTGTCGGAACGCAGGGCAAGGCTCCTTATCCGTTCCAGACCGCTTTCGGCGTGTCAGTACCAGAATATCCCGGTGGAGATCGACGAGCCTACGTTGAAGCAGATTGCCGCTACGACGGGAGGGCAGTATTTCCGTGCGACGGATAACGCCAGCCTGAAGGAGATCTATTCCGGAAATCGATAAGATGGAGAAGACGAAGATCAGCGTGCAGGAGTACAGTAAGAAGCAGGAGGAGTACAAGAACTGGGCCTTGCTGCTGTTCTCGCTGTTGCTGGTCGAGATATTATTGAGAAATACATTGTTAAGAAATATACCGTAAATATAAAAGGCTTATGTTTCGTTTTGCACATCCGGACTTTTTATACTTGCTTTTTCTCCTTCCCGCGTTGGTGGCGTTCTACGTGTACGCCATGATCGTGAAGAAGAAAGCGATAAAGAAATACGGTAACCCTACGTTGTTGGCAGAGTTGATGCCCGAGGTTTCTCCCAAGCGTCAGCATCTGAAGTTTTGGCTGTTGTTCGGAGCCATCACGATGGTTATCATAGTTATGGCCGGACCGCAGTTCGGCTCCAAACTGGAGACAGTGAAGCGTCAGGGAGTGGAGATCATGGTGTGTCTGGACGTATCCAATTCGATGTTGGCCGAGGACGTGTCGCCCAACCGTTTGGATAAGGCCAAACAGATGCTATCCCGATTGACGGACGGCTTTACGAATGATAAGGTAGGCTTGATCGTGTTCGCCGGCGACGCTTTCACGCAGTTGCCGATCACCTCGGATTATATCTCCGCCAAGATGTTCCTTTCATCCATCAACCCGTCGATGGTCTCTACACAAGGTACGGCGATCGGTGCCGCCATCAACTTGGCCGCCCGTTCCTTTACCCCGGACGAGACGACCGATAAGGCGATCATCTTGATCACCGACGGCGAGAACCATGAGGACGACGCTATCGGTGCCGCCAAAGCCGCCGCCGAGAAGGGCATCCACGTGAACATCGTGGGAATGGGTGATCCGAAAGGTTCTCCGATCCCCATCCAAGGAAGCAATAATTATATGAAGGATAAGGACGGAAACGTGGTGATCACGAAGCTGAATGAGCAGATGGGTCAAGAGATCGCCGCCGCCGGAAACGGTATGTACGTACGTGCGGACAATACGAACTCCGCCTTGAAAGCCCTTCAGAAAGAAATCGAGAAAATGAACAAGACGGAGCTGGATAGCAAGGTCTATTCCGAGTATGACGAGCAGTTCCAGATTTTCGCTTGGATAGCTTTGTTCCTCTTGATCGCCGATTTCATGACCTTGGATCGTAAGAACCGTATATTTAGGAAAGTAAAATTATTCTCTTAATTCGACGAAGTGATGAGACGTATATATAAATCTATGATATGGGTATCGGTCTTGGCGCTCAGCGCTGGGGCGGTCTCTGCCCAGAAAGCGGAACGGAAGAACGTGCGTGAGGGGAATAAGCTTTATGAGAGCGAGAAATACACCGAGTCCGAGATCGCTTATCGCAAGAGCTTGGAGGTGAATCCCCGCTCTACGGAAGGAACCTATAATCTGGGGAATTCCCTATACAAGCAAGGCAAGTTCCCCGAGGCCGCCGAGCAATATCAATTGATCGCCGGGCAAGGGGAGAAGATGGTGGCTACGCCGGAAGGGAAGGCACGCTTGTCGGAGGTGTATCATAATATGGGGAATATCTTCATGCAGAACAAGGATTACGGTAAGGCCGTGGAGGTGTATAAGCAATCGCTTCGCTTGAATCCGAAAGATGATGAGACCCGTTATAACTTGGCCTTGGCCCAGAAACTGCTGTCGGATCAGCAGAATCAGGATCAGAGCCAAGATCAACAGAACGACGACAAGCAGGAGAACAAGGATCAGAAGGACGATCAGCAGCAACAGCAACAACAACAGCCGCAAGACGACCAGAAGCAGGATAAGACCCAAGAGCAACAGCAATCCAACGAGCAAATGAGCAAGGACAATGCCCAGCAGATGTTGGACGCCTTCCTGCAAGACGAGAAAGACACCCAAGAGAAGGTGAAGAAGGCGCAGATGCAGCAGCAACAACGCCGGAAGACCGAGAAGGAGTGGTAAACTGGATAATTAACGAAAAAATGAGATACACAATGAGGAAATTAATTTTCTTATTCATCCTGATGTTAGCGGTAGGAGTGGCGACAAAGGCCGCGGATGTGACCTTCAAGGCCTCGGCGCCCCAAGCGGTGGTAATGGGAGAGCAGTTTCGCTTGACTTTCACCGTCAATGCCGAAGGCAAGGATTTGAGAGTACAGGAGATGCCAGACTTTGACGTATTGATGGGCCCCTCCCAATCCACCTCCTATAGCAGTAGCTGGGTGAACGGGAAGAGTACCAGCGAGACAACCGTTACGTATACGTATGTCTTGATGCCGAAGAAGGAAGGCACGTTTAATATAGCTCCGGCAACGATCAAGGTGAACGGCTCTAATTATACATCGAATGGCTTGGCCATCAAGGTGCTTCCTGCTGATAAGGCGGGTAAGCAAGAGGCGGAGACAACGACGGCGAGCGGGGCGATCTCTAACGATCGGCTGTTCGTGAAGATGGACGTATCCAAACGAAGCGTGTTCGAGCAAGAAGGTTTCTTGGTGACTTTCAAGGTCTATTCCTTGGAAAATTTCTCGATTACGGGATTGAAATATCCGGAGTTCGAGGGTTTCTTGGTACAAGAGGTTGAGTTGCCGCAAGAGAAACAACTGACCTTGGAAAACTACAACGGGCGTAACTACCAGTCGGCCGTAATGCGTCAAGTGATCCTGTATCCCCAACGTTCCGGTAAGATCACGATCGAAGGTGGAAAGTATGATGCCGTGGTGCGTGTCCGTATGCAACAAGCGGGCGGCGGTAGCATCTTCGATAGTTTTTTCGACTCGTATCGGGATGTGAGCAAGGTGTTGACCACTTCTCCGGTTACTATCGACGTGAAGCCTTTGCCCTCCGGTAAGCCCGCTTCTTTCTCCGGTGCCGTAGGTACGTTCTCCATGACGGCTGATATCAGCTCGAACAACGTCAAGACAGACGAGGCTGTAACCATAAAGGTGAAAATCACGGGTAACGGAAACGTGAAGTTGGTGAAGAATCCGGAAGTGGTTTTCCCGAACGATTTCGATGTCTACGATCCGAAAGTAGAGATGGACATCAAGACCACGACCGCCGGTGTCAGTGGAAGCAAGACGATCGAATATATGGCGATACCCCGTTACGCAGGTGATTTCGAGATCCCGGCGATCGCTTTCTCCTATTTCGATATCAAGTCCGGTTCGTACAAGACCATCAAGTCCGAGCCTTATAAGTTGCATGTGGAGCAAGGTAAGGGCGGTAGCGGTTCTTCCCCGGTCGTATCGAACTTTAGTAATAAAGAGAGCGTGAAATACTTAGGCAAGGATATCCGTTACTTGAAGACGAAAGATTTCTCCTTTATCGAGGGAGGTGATGGTATTTTCTTCGGTTCCTTTATGTATTATCTTTGCTATATCGTACCAGCTATCTTGTTTATCGTATTCTTCTTTATTTATCGTAAGCAGGTGAAGGAAAACGCCGACATCGCCTTGGTTCGTACCAAGAAGGCGAACAAGATGGCGGTTAGACGTCTGAAGAACGCTGGCAAGCTGATGAAAGAGAATAAGAAGGAAGAATTCTACGACGAGGTGCTGCGTGCGTTGTGGGGCTATTTGAGCGATAAGCTGAGTATCCCGCAATCCGATCTGACCAAGGATAACGTAGAGATAGAATTGGCTAAATACGGTGTAGACGAATCCTTGACGAATGAGTTCATGGATATCTTGAATACTTGTGAGTTCGCTCGTTACGCTCCGTCCCAAGCGTCAGACGCTATGGATAAGCTGTATGAGCTGACGGTAGACGCTATTGGTAAAATGGAGAATACAATTAAAAAGTAAGAAGATGAAGATGACTATAAATTTAAGAAAGGTATTGTTTTTCTTATTGACTCTATGTCTGATAGGATCCGCTTATGCGCAAGATACCGCCTTGAAGGAGGCCGAGGTCGCTTACACGAAAGAAGATTACGCGAAGGCGATCGAGCTATATGAGGGAATCTTGAAGAGCAATGGCGAGTCTGCCGCCGTTTATTATAATTTGGGAAATACCTATTATAAGGCGGGTAAGATCGCTCCGGCTATATTGAACTACGAACGTTGTCTTCTGCTGGATCCGGGTGATAGCGATGTCTCGCTTCAATTTACAGATGGCCCGTCAGAAGACCATCGATAAGATTGAGCCGGTTGGTGATTTCTTCTTGGTCAAATGGTTTAAGAGCGTGGAGAACCTCGGTTCCGCAGACTCTTGGGCGAAACAGGTATCGTGTGCTTCCTGTTGTTTATCGGTTGCTTGATCTTGTTCTTTTTCTCTCGTTGGGTACGCTTGAAGAAGATCGGTTTCTATTTGGGTGTCCTATTTATTATCATGGTTGTTTTTGCCAATATATTCGCCAGCGACCAGAAGGATGAGATGATAAACCGTAAACACGCTATCGTATTCGCCCCGACCGTTACGGTGAAAAGCTCGCCCGACGCTAGCGGTACGGATCTTTTCGTATTACACGAGGGAACGAACGTGACCGTGAAGAGCACGCTCGGCGAATGGAGCGAGATTGAGCTTGAGGACGGGAACGTAGGATGGATGCCTAGTAAAGACATAGAAAAAATCTGATACATGCTAGAACAATTATTGGTTTGGGAACGTGATGCGTTCTTTATGCTTAACGGTAGCGACTCCGCTTTTTTAGATCGCTTTATGTGGATCTATTCAGGCAAGGCGGTTTGGCTACCGTTAGCCTTTTTTATATTGGTGGTATTGTGCTATAAGAAGAACTGGAAGGAGTGGTTGTTGATCTTATTGGCCATTGTCTTGACGATCACGCTATGCGACCAGTTCGCTTCGCATGTTTGTAAACCCATCTTCACCCGTTTCCGTCCGACTCATCACCCTGACTTTATGGATCAGGTAAGGGTGGTGTTCGGTTATCGGGGCGGTATGTATGGATTTATCTCCAGCCATGCGGCGAATGCTTTCGGCTTTGCGACCTTGATGGCGCTGATCTTCAGGAATAAACTATTCGGATGGACTATTTTCTTTTGGGCGATTTTGACTTCCTATACTCGTATTTATTTAGGAGTGCATTTTATCACGGATATTATTCCGGGAGCTTTATCCGGTCTGCTATTCGGGTATCTTGTATATCTGTTATACCACTATATAAGGCCTAAATTGATTCCGGCAGATTCTTGGGTATGTCCGGAGGCCATTTACTCGGATACCCGGAAACGCTGGATCACCTATGCGATTTGGTTTACCATCCTTTTAATAGCCCTATTTAATGGGCAATTGGTATCGTGCTTAATATAAGAGATTTCCGTTAAGTATGTCGTAAAGCATATTTATTTATATGGAATAATTTTGTTGCTGTAATTTAAATGACTAAGTTAGTGGCATAATATTAAACAAAAGTAATTAACCTTCAAAATAAGAAAGCCATGACAAAGACGATTACATTTAACGAACTTCGCAGACTGAAAGACAGCCTGCCTGACGGAAGTACTCACCGTATTGCTGATGAACTGGGAATTCTGTTGAAACAGTTCGTAACTATTTCGGCGGGCATAATTTTCAAGATGGCAAAAGTTGTGGAATACATATTGAACCGGGACCAGACGGAGGCTTGGTAGTATTGGACGATACCACAATATTCGAGCGTGCTTTGCAGATACTTGCTGAAACGAGGAAGTGTCGGAAGCACAGCAAGCGTAAGAGAAATTCATTCGTACAAAAAATCCCATAGCTGAATGAAAGAACGCTTTGGGATTTTTTTTCTCAACAATTCATAAATCCCGATTGTTTCATCTATAAAAACACATTGAGTATGGAAGATAAATTAGTGACATTAGCGATTCACACGTTCGAGAAAGCTCAGATTCTCAAGAACAATCCTCGAAACAGAGGGGATAGAAGTCTACATACACAATGTGAACCAGATCCAGCCGGTAGTTTCGGCTGGAGTGCGTGTGCGTATTAAGGAGAGTGATTTACCGCATGCTTTACGCATTATTGAAGACAATAAGTGGTTTGAGGAACCAAAAGGAGGAAGAGGCGGGTTATGCGGTCAAGAAAGTTCTGATCCCGATTGATTTCTCGGATTATTCCGCCAAGGCGTGTGAGTTGGGAATCAATTACGCTCATAAAGTAGGTGCGGAAGTGATGATCATGCACGCTTATTTCAGCCCTTATTTCCCGTCTGCTATTCCGATGGGAGACACTTTGGCTTACCAAGTAAACGAGGAAATCCGTACAGCATATCTTACAACGTGTCCGTATCGATATGGAGAATATTTGTACGCATATCAACCGGAAGATGTCCTCTGGTGAATTACCAAAGGTAAAATACGATTATGTATTACGTGAAGGCTTGCCGGAAGAGAGATCATTGCCTATAGCAAGGAGTATCATCCGTCATTGATCGTGATGGGAACTCGTGGAAATAGCCAGAAAGATATGGACCTGATCGGTAGCGTGACCGGAGAGGTTATCGAGGTGAACCGGGTTCCTGTATTGGCGATACCGGAGAATGTTCCTTTCACGGATTTGAGCGAAGCTAAGAATATAGCTTTCGCGACTTCGTTCAATCAGAGAGATTTGGTGGCATTCGATGAGTTTATGGAAATCATCAAAGGCTTTGATCTTAATATCCATCTATTCAATATCTCTACCAGTAATGATGAATGGAATGAGATTCGTTTAACGGGCGTTCGTGAATATTTCAAGAAACAATATCCACATGCCCATATTTCCCATACGGTTCTAGCCGATGGTGACTTGCTGTTAGCCATCGAGAAATTTGTTCGTGATAAACAAATTGATGTTATAGCCCTAAGCACATATCGCCGTAATATCCTAGCCCGGATGTTCAATCCTTCGATCGCGAGAAAGATGTTATTCCACACCGATACTCCGTTATTGGTAATCGATAGCAAGAAATAGCTTCTTATTCAAGTAACAAATAAAAAGTGGATATGAGAAAAGGCTTATCCACTTTTTTATTATATACCATGTGCTTAAAGCAATCTTTGTATCTTTGGCGAAAAATATAAGGATAGTATGTGGGAAAGAATGTTTGATCTGGTACTTGGATTAAAGAAAGAACATAGATTAATGATAGTTATAACATTGATTTATGCGGTGACCCTCTTTGGTATTACTGTAGATGTAGAAGCGATGGAGAATTGGCTGCAATTAGTGGGGTATACCATACGTACTTTATGTATTGCTTGTATTATACAGCTTAGTGTGTTCTTTTTGACAAATATTTTTTGGAAGGAACTAAACAGAGGCTTGAATAAAACATTTGTTGTTATTAGTGGTAATGTGTTGTCTTTAGCTTTCTTACTTTTCCCTTTTTCTATATCATATATAGATATGACTGCTGAAAGTATGAAATTGAGTTCTTTGAATACAGAAAGAAATAGAATTGATAGTATGGTCCGGTACTATGAGAATTTAAAAAGTCTAGATTCTTCTTTTTCAGAGAATCTAGATTCTTTAATATTGGAAGAAAAGAAAACATTGATTCGGGTTATAAAAGAGATTGACTTAAAGCAATTTAAAATAGAAGAGAAACAGAAAAGATATGAAAAGCCATTAGTCTCCATCCTATTTCTTTTGCAAATATTCGGTTTTTATATATTGATTCTATATTCTTCCTATTTTGATAGGACGAATAAGGTGAATCGTGTTATCGCAGTGGAAAATATTCCTTATCGAAAGAAAGTAAGGAGCTATTTTTGCGATAAAGTTTTGAAGCCTTTGGTTTTACTGTTATCTGTTTTTCTTTGGGGATTCTTGTTTTTCCTTTGGCTTAGATAATATATACCTGATATTTGTATAAACCGGAATTTATGCTTTGCTTTGTGGCTCATCAGAAAAATAATAGAATATATGATTACTTATTTGATTATTGGAATAACAGTGGTTCTCTCTTTTATCTGTTTTAGTAATAGGGAGTTATTTATGAAATTAGCGTTTATCCCATATCGTACGATCCGGAATCATGAATATTATCGTATCGTGACACATGGATTTATCCATGCGGATATGACACATTTGCTAGTGAATATGTTCACGTTCTGGTCATTTGGTCTCTATATTGAACGAACGTTTCGATATATGGGATTCGGCAAAGGGGCTTATCTGGCTCTTTATTTCGGGGGAATGATCGTGGCTTCGCTTTATGATTTGATAAAACGACGTAATGATCCGTATTATGTCTCTATCGGTGCGTCTGGAGCGGTATCGGCGGTTCTATTTACCTCTATATTCCTTGATCCTTGGGGAAAGATCTTGTTTTTCGCCGTGCTGCCTGTCCCCGGAATCGTATTCGGCTTGCTATATCTGGCCTATTGCCAGTATATGGCGAAACAAACAGGAGATAACATAAATCATAATGCCCATTTCTACGGGGCTATTTATGGATTGATTTTCCCAATGCTGCTGGAGCCTTCGTTATTGCATCTCTTTTGTCTCAACTTACGTTTAAGGGATGATCCACCCTGAACGGATAATTTAAGGTTATTTTTTGTCCGAAGATTATTTCCGGGTAGGTAAACTTGTCTATCTTTGTCCCCTTATAAGCAAAAGTTAGATGAACAAAGATAATAATTTGGGTAGAGTGTTAGCGTTACTGTCGCTGACGTTGTTGATGAGCTTTGGTTTATATAGCCTTCCGGATACATTGTTCGGGTATAAGATCAAAAAGGTAGATCTTTTATCGGATTTCAAGGTGAAAGAGGAAAAGCTCTCCTTGGATTCTTTGAAACAACAATTGGAACAAGCGGACACCCTTCAAGTAGATTCGGTAGCATTAAGGGATTCTATCATGCGTTCCGCCGGGATAGATTCTGCGGCTTTGGCCCTTCGTGATTCGTTATACAAAGCGGTCTATGCTGTTCAAGGGGCGGATTCGCTGGGGGCTCATATCGAGGACTATTCTCTTGGACATATCGGTTTGCAACGATTTTTCGCCGCCTTAAAAAACAGGCGGGAATTGAATCGTCCGGTACGTGTGGCCTTCCTTGGAGATTCTTTTATCGAAGGAGATATTATGGTGGCCGATTTCCGTTCCGGGATGCAGAAGGAATTTGGGGGGCGGGGTGTTGGTTTTGTACCGGTCACATCCGTAGCGGCACAGTTCCGTCCAACCGTGGAGCAACGTGCCTCCGGATGGACTACTTGGTCTATGCTGACAGATCATGAGCATGGATATACTTTATCCGGGATGATGTTCGAGGCAAACGAGGAGAACGCCTCTATCCATGTGAAGACGACTAAGCGTTATCCGGAGCTCCAGACGTTCTCTTCTTTGAAACTGATTTATGAGCAGAATAAGAATACGGAGATGCGCTTGGTTTGCAACGCTTCCGCCGATACCCTACAAGAGATGCTTCCCGCCACATCGATCGTAACCCAATACGAGTTGGAAGGGATGTTCACCGAAGCGGATTTCACTTTTAAGAATACTCCGGAGTTCCGGGCATTAGGGGTCGCTATGGAGGATCATTCAGGTGTTGTGGTCGATAATTTCTCTCTTCGGGGAAACTCGGGTATGATATTGGAGCGATTGGATGTCTCCCGTTGCCAAGCATTGAATAAGATCCGTCCGTATGACTTGATTGTCTTGCAGTATGGGTTGAATGTCGTGAGCGATAGCGTGATGAATTATGGATGGTATAGTAGCCGGATGGTAAAGGTCATTAACCATATACAACTTTGTTTTCCGGAAGCTGATATATTGATGTTGGGGGTGTCGGACAGAAGCCGTCAAGACGATGGCGAATTCGAGACGATGCCAGCCGTGTTAGCCTTGCTGCATGCGCAAAGGCAAGCTGCTAAAAAGGCAGGGGTTCCTTTCTGGAATGTATTCGGTGCCATGGGAGGAGAGAATAGTATGGTCCGTTTCGTAGAATTAAACTGGGCTAGTAAGGATTATACGCATTTAAGCTTCAGGGGTGGACGGGAGATTGCCGATGCCTTGCTGAAAGCGTTATTATCAGAAAAAGATTTTTATGATGAAGCGGAGAAAGTGGTTAATTAGTCTGGTTGTTTTAGGAGTGATCATGGGCTTCTCTGTTCCGAAACCTAAAGCCGGAATAAACGGGGATGTATCTCTTGATAGTTTGGCGGTTCGGGATACTGTAGCGTTGCCTCCTTTATCTTATTCTATGAAAGTGGGAAAAGATACGTTGATCTTACCGGATTCTAGTAAGGCGTGGAATAATTTTTTCAATGAACTGGATTCGTTGCGTGCAGGGAAAGATACGGCTATCACGATCGTCCAGTTGGGGGATTCGCATATCCAAGCCGGACATTTAAGCGGTCGTGTCATGCGCCTTTTCCAACAGGCGTTCGGGAATGCCGGACGAGGCTGGATCGCTCCTTTTAAGTTGAGCAGGACCAACGAGCCGGATGATTACTTTATCAAATCCGTCGCTAAGGATTGGATTGCCGGACGTTGTATTCAGCATGTCCGGAAAACCCCGATAGGGATCGGTGGGATCGGGATTAAGTCTGTTTCCCCTCGATTAATTTTGATGTCGTGATAACTCCGAATAATGGTGCCGGATACGAGTTTAATGAGGCGATCTTATATAGAGGGGAGAAGTCGATGCCCATGCTTCCTGCTGGCGCTTTGAAAGACTCGGTCCAAACATTCCGTGCGGATACCGTATGTGTTCCTGGTGTATTAGCCGACACTTTCCGGATCTCCTGCTTGACCGATACTCTACAATTGCAGAGTACGAGACGGAAAGAGGGCACGAATACATTGCGACCGGCCTCATCCTTTACGAATTTATATTATGGCCTGACACTGAAGAATGGAGGCAAGGGTATCTTATACCATTCCATCGGAGTGAATGGGGCGATGTATGTGAATTATACGGACGAGGCTTATATACGTCAGTTGGCTTTATTAAAACCGTCCTTATTAATCATCTCTATGGGGACCAACGAGACATTCGGCAGACGTTTTAATACCGATGAGTTTTCCGGTCAGATAGAGGCTTTCTTGGCGATCGTCAAGAAGGAGCTGCCGAATACGGCGATCTTACTGACGACTCCTCCGGAATGTTATAGGAGAGTCCGGTCGGGAAAACAGCGAACGTATGTGCGTAATGATAATACCGAGCGGGCTGCCCGTGCTATCCGGAATGTAGCGAAGAAAGAAGAGGTCGCTTGCTGGGATTTATTCACTACGACGGGAGGGAAAAACTCGTGCCGCAAATGGCATAGTTCTCGTTTGATGGGACGGGATCGGATTCACTTTACGAAAGAAGGGTATCAAGAACAAGGAACGCTTTTGTTTAGGGCGTTCATGGAATCATATAATAACCGATAAGAATCTTATATGGAATATAATATACTTAGAGATTGGCTTAGTAATCATCAATTCACGTGGGAGAAACTGGGAGATATCCTGACGTATCATCATAATGCCCCGATCTTGTTTAGTAGCGGGTTGTTCTTCTTCTTGTTTATCGGTTTCCTGATGATTTATATGTCGCTAAGGAAACATACGTTGGCTCGTATTATTTATGTGACATTGTTTTCCCTTTATTTCTATTATAAAAGTAGTGGACTTTGGTTCGGGCTGCTGGTATTTACGGCTACTTCCGATTTCTTGATAGCGCAATGTATCTCGCATACGACATCGGTATTAAAACGTAAATTATTCGTTACGCTTAGTCTCTGCATAAACCTAGGTATGCTGGGGTATTTCAAGTATTTCAATTTCCTAGGCGAACTGTTTACTATGGCCGCCGGGGGAGAATGGCTTAAGATGAACATCTTCCTTCCGGTAGGAATCTCTTTCTTTACCTTCCAGAGTATAAGCTATGTGATAGATGTTTATCGGGGACGAATCCAACCTCTCGGCCGTTGGATCGATTATGTTTTCTATGTATCGTTCTTTCCTCAACTGGTTGCCGGGCCAATCGTTCGTGCCCGGGATTTTATCCCTCAAATGTATAAGAATCCTACGGTGACGCGATCTGAGTTTGGTGAGGGATTGTTCCTTATCTTATGTGGTCTTTTCAAGAAAACGGTTATCTCGGATTATATCAGTATGAATTTCGTGGATCGTATTTTTGACGCTCCGTTGCTTTATACGGGTGTGGAGAATTTATTGGGTGTCTATGGGTATGCGCTACAGATTTATTGTGACTTCTCGGGTTATTCGGATATGGCGATCGGTATCGCTCTGTTGTTGGGATTCCGCTTTAATATAAACTTCGACTCTCCCTATCAATCGGCTACGATTACCGAGTTTTGGCGTCGTTGGCATATCTCCCTTTCCTCTTGGTTAAAAGATTATCTGTATATATCCTTAGGGGGAACCGGAAGGGGAAGATTCGTACCTATATGAATCTGATGATAACGATGCTGCTAGGCGGGTTATGGCATGGGGCTTCCATTAGTTTCATCTTATGGGGAGCCTTACATGGTATAGCTTTGGCTGCGCATAAGTTCATCATGGGGCATTTCAGTAGCTTTAAGGCCTTAGGATGCGAGATGAAGCCTTGGCGACGGGTATTAGGTGTCCTGATTACTTTCCATGTGGTTTGTTTCGGATGGATCTTGTTCCGAGCTACCTCGATGAAGGCCGTGGGAGAGATGCTTCGCCAGATCTTCACGAATTTTCATCCGGAGGTGTTCATGCAATTCGTCTTAGGATATAAAGGGGTGTTTGCGCTGATGGTGATCGGTTATGTGCTGCATTTTATGCCTAAACGCTCTGAGGATGCCTTGAGAGGAGTCGTGACCCGTTCCCCATTATTGATACAGGCCGCTATATTGGCGATAGCGATTTTCATTGTTGTTCAGTTTAAGAGTGCGGGAGTGCAGCCGTTTATTTATTTCCAATTCTAAGGGGACAAATACATATATCGGCATAGCCTCACGCCAGTATAGGCACAACCCTACACCACTAGTGCCGTAAGGCTACGCCGATACTGATTTCATAGGCAAAGTATCTTAGGTTCATTACTGAAGTATCTTAGGTTCACTGGCGAAGTATCTTAGGATCGTCGGCCGATGCACCTAAGATATTTTTTTTGACATCTTAGAGTGTTCCTATCATTTCCGGAAAAACATGTACATGAGTTTCTAGAAACACTCTGAGGGTTGTGAGCCGGCGGGAAGTTTGATGATGATATTCTTCAAATCCGCCCCGGATACATTTTGGAATACGCTTAGCCCAAACTCCGGTATTACTGCAAGTACATGGTCGAATATATCCGCTTGAATTCCTTCATATTCGACCCATACCTTATTGGATGAGAAGCAATAAAGTTCGATGGGAATACCTGTATCAGTCGGTTGTAGATGCCTTACCATGCAGACTAATTCCTTACTTACTTCCGGGAGGCTTCTTAGGTAACGTACGAGATAAGCACGGAAGACACCCAGATTTGTTTGTCTACGTCCGTTCACCCAAATGGAACTATCGATATGATGTTCTTCATTATATTCATCTAATTCCTGTTCTTTTCCATCGATGTAATCCGTGATAAGAGAGATCTTACGAAATTTCTCTAGCATTTCCGGGGTACAAAAATGTACGCTGTTCATATCGATATTGATAGAGCGCTTGATACGGCGGCCCGGGGATTCGCTCATACCTCTCCAGTTTTGGAAAGCGTCGCTTACTAAGGCGTAAGGAGGGATGGTCGTAATGGTATTGTCAAAGTTTCTTACTTTCACGGCGTTCAATGTCACCTCGATAACCGTGCCGTCCGCACCATATTTACTCATCGTGATCCAGTCTCCGGCCCGGAGCATATCATTGGCGGATAATTGGATGCCGGCAACGAAACCTAAGATCGTATCCTTAAAGACCAACATCAAGATAGCGGCAGACGCACCCAATCCGGCCAGTAAAGAAACCGGGGATTTATTGATAAGAATACTGATAATCAATATCACCCCAATAAAGAAAACCGTAACCTGCAAGATCTGTATGAAGCCTTTTAACGGCTTGTTCTTAAAGGAATCTTTTTTATTATAGATCTCGTGGATCAGATTTAAGGAAGCGTTTATAAACCTTAAAGAAACCGCTATGATATAAATCTGACAAAGTTTTTGGAGTACTATTAAAATCTTCGGTGTCTCTTCGGCTGAGAAGGCGAATGGTAACAATATATAAATCAATATGGCCGGGATCATATGCATCATCTTATTGATGATCTTACGATCCACGATTAAATCATCCAGTTGATTTTTCGTCTTCCTCGCTAATCGTTTGAACATACCTAGGAAAATATACCGGCAACTATAATCGATCCCAACGGTGACGGCTATAATAAGTAATAAGATCACTATATTGTCTAGGTAACTGGAATTTTCGCTTATCAACCCCATTTGAACTAATAAATTATATACCCATTCTTGTATCTTGCTCATAAATACGATTTTAAACTTTAAGTAGACAATCCGGAGACGAAGATAGGAAAAATAATCCGAACACGTACTTTAGTCTGAATATTGATATACTTTCAATTCAAATTTAGGAATCATAGCGAAGAAATGGTCGAATATATCCGACTGGATCCGTTCATATTCTTTCCATATTTTATTCCGGGAGAAGAAATAAATCTGGACGGGAACACCATATTCCGTGGATTGAAGTTGGCTGATAATTAAATCCAAATCTTGATTTACGACAGGAAGACTTGTCAGATAACGCTCTACATATACACGGAATACTTGGGAGTTTGTAGGTACTACATCCTTATCCGGTTGGTAATCCGCTAATAAAGGAATTTCCTTGCGGAAGGTATCTAGCATCTCCGGCGTACAGAACTTGATCGTATTCAAATCGAGATAAATGGACTTCATAACCCTGCGTCCTCCAGACTCAACCATCCCGCGCCAGTTTTGGAAAGAACTATTCACTAGATTATAAGGCGGGATTGTCGAGATCGTATTATCGAAGTTCTGAACTTTCACGGTGTTTAGGGTTATTTCTTGAACAATACCGTTCGCATTGGCAGAAGGCATCGTGATCCAGTCGCCGGGGCGCAACATATCATTCGCCGAAAGCTGTATACCTGCCACGAAACCTAATATGCTATCTTTAAAGACCAACATAAGAATAGCTGCCGATGCACCTAATCCGGCGAAAAGGGTAGCCGGGGATTTATTGACGAGAATCGCTATAATGACAATGCCGCCAACGAAGAAAACAAGCACTTGTAATACTTGTATAAAACCTTTCATCGGCCTGTTTTTCATTTTCTCCTGTTGGTTAAACAAATCCAGCATCATTAAGAGAAGACCGTTGAGCGCTAACAGCAGGGAAAATATGATATAGATCGCGCAAATCTTCTGGGAAATGAATAATAATTCCTTTCCTCGGATAAAAGCCATCGGGAGCAAAACATATACTAAAATGCCGGGAATCGTATGTACGAGATAATGTACGACCTTACGTTTAATTAATAACGTATCCCATTTATAATGCGTATGCTTAACGATACTACGTACCCCTCCGACAAAAATAGCTTGGCATAAATAATCTAATCCGATAGCGACCGCCACTAGTAAGATGGCGATGATCGCCTCGTCAAATGTGTTCGCTATTTTCTCGTCTACACCCCATCCGGTGAGGACTTTGTTCATCCAACTACCTAAATTTATCATAATAATCGTTTTTTGATATAACACTACTCTTAAAAATAGGTTCAATCCTACGTTAAATTTGCCCTTTTGTTAAGATTGCTTGTAAATGTAAGCGTATTAATCCAATTGAAAAATGTATCTTTGTGAAATAATATAAACTTAAATGGATTCCATGAGATCTCTGTTGTCAACCTCAGATTTTCTACAGGTACGAGAGCATAAATTAAGTAATGATTTGACGGTATGGTTGAATGAGGACCATAGCCAACCTAAGATATTCGGAGCCGTAGTTGTAAAAGCCGGAGCTAAAGATTCCCCTAACACAGGTATCGCGCATTATTTCGAGCATATGATGTTTAAAGGAACGGATAAGATCGGGACGATCGACTATGAGTCCGAGAAAGTCTTGCTGGACATTATCGCCGAGAAATATGACGCTTTGGCGGATACCGAGGATCCCAAGATGCGTGCCCATTTGCAGCAAATCATTAACGACCTGAGCGTACGTGCCGCTGAGTATGTAATACCGAATGAGTTCGACCGGTTGATCTCTCGTTTCGGTGGTACGAAGTTGAATGCCGGGACTTCTTACGACTATACATTATATTTCAATACATTCTCTCCGCAATATATCTCCCAATGGGCCGAGATCAATAGTGAGCGTTTGGTAAATCCCGTATTTCGTCTTTTCCAGAGTGAGCTGGAGACGGTCTATGAGGAAAAGAACATGTATGGAGATACGATGGCTAGTGTCGCCATCGAGAAATTGACAGAGCGTTATTTCTATCCGCATCCGTATGCTTATCCGATTATCGGAAGTGCGGAGAACTTGAAGAATCCCCGTCTTTCGGAGATGCGCCGGTTCTTCGAGAAATACTATGTCGCTTCCAATATGGGATTGATCTTAAGCGGGGATTTCGATACGGAGGAGGTCTTGCCAATCTTGGAATCTACTTTTTCACGGATACGAAAAGGGAAGCCGCCTCACCGGGATATTGTTACATTACCGCCATTCAAGGGACGGGAGAAGGTGAGCGTACGTATTCCTATGCCTTTCGTGAAAATTATGGCATTGGGATTCCGGGGAGTTCCCGCGAATCATCCGGATCAAGTTGCGCTCAATATCGCCGTATCTTTATTGAATAACTCCAATGGTACGGGATTTTTGGATAAGCTGACGGTAGATCATAAGGTGATGGGTGCGATGGCGGTTAACCAAAGTATGAATGAGGCTGGAATATTAGGCTTGTTGGTATTTCCGAAGTTCTTTTTCCAGACCTATGCGGCAGCCGAGAAATTAGTATGGAAACAAATCAACCGCATTAAGGAGGGGGATTTTAGCGATGAGATGTTTCAAAGCTTGAAATTGGAACAGAAACGCGAATATGCCTCCAAATTGGAAGACATAAACTCAAGGGCCGAGGTGATGATGCGTATTTTCTCTCAAGGGAAAAGCTGGCAGGATTATTTGGATGAGGTCACCCGTATCGATGCCTTGTCGAGAGAAGACGTGATTGAGATCGCCAAGAAATATTTTACGGAGAATTATATGTACGTCACGAAGAAGACCGGACGCTATCCGAAAACGATCTTGCCCAAGCCGGATTATTCACCGATTATACCGAAGAACTCCGATGCTTCCTCCGCTTATGTGGAACGTCTGGAAAAGATACCCGTACAAGAATTGAAACCGCATTTTCTCGATTTTGAGAAAGACGCCGAGGTCGTATCCTTGCGTCCGCTTGTCACGTTGTATAAGACTCATAATTCCGTAAATGATATATTCTCGCTGACACTATCTTATGGAGTGGGGCAGTTGGAGCTTCGTGATCTTGATAAATTGTCCGCTTATCTACCTTTCGTAGCGACGGAATCGATGTCTTTTGAGGTCTTTCGGGGTAAATTGCAGGAACTTGGTAGTACATTGACTTTTGATTCCACGGATTCTGAGTTTCTGGTGGTGGTGAATGGTTTTGATGGGCATTTTACCCAAACAATGGCTTTGGTCGGCGATTTCTTGCGGCACGCCAAGCCAGATGACAAGAAGTTACGGCAGATTGTGGACGAGGCGAAGGTAACGGAGAAATCGTTGTTCAATTCCAGCGAGAACGTAGCCGATATGCTGTTAGAGAAAGTCAAATTTGGGGAGCAATCCCGTTATTTGACTAAATTATCGTTCGCTGAAATCAAGAAACTAAAAGGAAAGATGTTGCTGGACACTTTCAGTAAGGTACGTTCGGTCGCTTGTAACCTGCATTATTGTGGTACATTGTCTATGGAGGAGGCCGCCCGGCAGATCAAGCAGCATTTACCCTTGGAGGAGGTAAGTATTCCATCGAACTCTCCCTATATCCGTGATCTTATGACGTATGATAAGCCGACTGTCTTTTTCATGGACATGGAGGATGTCACGCAAAGCATAATCTATGCCTATATGTATATCGATCCGTTGAAGGCTAAGGAAGATCGTCCTATTTCCCGGTTGTTTAGTGCTTATTTCGGAGGGGATATGTCATCCTTGATGTTTCAGGAGATCCGTGAGTTTCGTTCGTTCGCTTATCAAGTAAATGCCCGTTTGAAACATCCTCCTTTGAATCGATCGGAGAAGCCCGCTAGTTTCGTGATGAAATTGGCTACACAGACGGATAAGATGATCGATGCGATGGAAGTGTTGGAGAATTTGGTGCATGATATGCCGGAACGTCCGGAACGGGTGGAGTCGGTGAAGCAGACGATTCGTAATTGGGTGAATAATGAATATCCTACTAGTCGCTCCCTTTCCTGAAGATCGCCGGTTTCCGGCGTGAAGGGTACGAGAGCGATCCGAACAAGGATTATCTGGAGGTTATCGATCGGATGACTATGGAGGATATCCTTCGTTTTTATAGGGAGAATATACAAGATCATTTAATGATATATGCGATAGTCGGTAATTCAAAGAGTATGGATATGGAGAAACTCTCTAAATTCGGACAGATCGTTAAGGTAACAAAGAAAGACATTTATAGGTAATGTATAGTAAGGAGGAACTGAAGAATCTCAAATTGGAGTTTTGGGAAAGCTTCGCCGCTTTTTGTGAGGTGCAACCCTATTTGCGGGGGCGTAAGAAAATTTGGACATTATATGATACGAAGGTAAAGGGCGTTGAGTTGAAATTCGACGCGAACCGCCAAGGGGCTTACGTTATTCTTGAGGTAAACCACCGTAGCGAGGATTTACGTCTGGAAATGTTTGAGCGCCTGACTTGGTATAAAGAGACGTTGGAACAGGATTTTCCCGAAGGCTTGATCTGGGATATTTGTTTTGTCCGTGAGAATGGCCGACAAGTGGCCCGTATCTATGTAGCAAAAAGAAGGATTGGATTTGCATCGGAGAGCGCATTGGGGAGATTTTTTCACTTTTATGGCTAGCCAGATGTATTTGTTGGAACGAAATTTTATGGGTATAGCAGAATACTTAAGAGAATAATTACGAGATATGAATCTAAAGGTATTTATCGGAGCTTGCGTACTGTCCGGTCTGGTTGCTTGTAGCTCTGTTAAACAAGATGAGGCCGGTTTGTCCCGGCCCGGTGTGAGCCTTGAGCTAGCTCAATTCCGGAAGGAGCATTTCTCAAATGTCCGTTATAATCTTTTCTTCTCGATCCCGGAATCTCGTGACGAGGCGATCCGGGGAAAAGTGGAGCTATCCTTGCGATTAGACGAGAAACAGCCGCTTATTATTAATTTCCGCGGAGAACCGCAGCAAGTGACCTCCGTAACCTTGAACGGAGGAGATATTCCCTATGAAGTGAAAGATGAGCATATCGTGATTGCCTCAGATTGGGTAGCGGTGGGAGAGAACCGGGTAGCGATCACTTTTACTCCGGCGAATCAATCCTTGAATCGACGGGATGAGTTCCTGTATACGTTATTGGTTCCGGACCGGGCACGTACGGTATTCCCTTGTTTTGACCAGCCGGATATGAAGTCGTTTTTTACCTTGACCTTGGAAGTTCCTTCCACTTGGCAGGCTGTGGCGAATGGCGCTATCACACAAACGGATAGTACGAGCGTCTCCGGTCGGAATCGTATTTCTTTCAAGGAGACGGAACCGCTTAGTACCTACCTGTTCTCATTCGTGGCCGGTAAACTGACTCGGGAGGTTTATTCCCGGAACGGGCGGGATATCTCTATTTATCATCGGGAGACGGATCCGAAAAAGATCGCTCAATGCCCAGCCATCGCCGACGAGGTGTTCGATGCGTTGGAATGGCAGGAAGACTTTACTGGTATTCCTTATCCTTTCGCTAAATATGACGTGATTATCTTACCCGGTTTCCAATATGGGGGTATGGAACATACGGGTGCTACTTTATATACGGATCGCCGGATGTTTCTGGATGAGCATCCTACCTTAAATGAGCGATTGAGTCGGAGTTCCTTGATCGCACATGAAACCTCTCATATGTGGTTTGGCGATTATGTAACGATGAAATGGTTTGATGATGTATGGACAAAAGAGGTTTTCGCTAATTATTTTGCTTCCCGTATCGTAGAACCTTTATATCCGGACGTGAATCACCGGTTGAATTTTATTCGGGATTATATTCCCGCGTCTTATTCGGAAGACCGTACGTCAGGTGCGAATCCGATCAAGCAAGATTTGGATAATTTGCGGAACGCCGGTTTGGTATATGGTAATATCATCTATGATAAATCTCCCGTGGTTATGGAAATGTTGGTACGTGTTCTGGGAGAAGAGGCTTTCCAGCAGGGAATCCGTGAGTACTTGACTACTTATGCGTATGGGAACGCTACGTGGGAGGGCTTGATCCGTATCTTGAATAAATATACGGAAGAGGATCTGGCCGCTTGGAGTGAGGTGTGGGTGAATCAGAAGGGTATGCCGGAGATTACGGCTTCGGTTAAGGACGGCGAGTTGGTCGTAGAGCAGCGTGATCCGTTGGGCCGGGGTTTAAAATGGCCGCAAGAATTAACCTATCGGGTGATCTGTGGAACGGATTCGGAAGAAATCCCGGTTTCTCTCGAAGGAAACTCTGATTCCTTCCGAATGAAATTAAGTTTTCTTCCGAATGGAAATTGTGTCATTCTTCCGAATACAAATGGGCGTGGCTATGGCTTCTTTAAAATAACAGAGGGGGAGTCTTCCGGTCTATGGTCTGTGCTTCGCTTATCGGAAGATGAGGTGTTGAAGGGATCTTTGCTGATTACCCTTTATGAGAATCTTCGTTGGAAAACGATTTCTCCACAAGGGTTCCGTGATGAAATGTTAGCGTATTTACCGAATGAGTCTAATTCTTTATTGTTCTCGATGGCTTTAAGCTATTTAGGAGATTGCCAGCGGATATTCCCGTCGGATTCTCGTCCGTTGGAAGAGGCCTTGTGGAGGATCGTGACAACGAATCCCGTATCCCAACATCGCTTGCAGGCGTTTCGTTTGTATCGTTCGATAGCGGATTCGGAGGAGGCGGTACAACGTCTGTATACGTTATGGCAGGAACGGAAAGCTCCGAAAGATTGCGCATTGAGCGAGAGTGATTATATTGGCTTGTCCTATATATTGGCGATACATTTGCCGGAAAAAGCGGATAAGATTATCGCTACGCAATTATCCCGCATACAGAATCCGGACCGGAAGAAGGAGTATCAATTTATCTCCCCATCCGTATCGCCCCGCAAGGCGGAACGTGACAGTGTCTTCGCTTCCTTGTTGATCGCCGGGAATCGTAGGGTGGAGCCATGGGCCTCTTCCGCTCTCGCTCATTTGAACCATCGCCTGCGAGAACAAGAGTCGGTCGCTTATATCCGTCCGGCCTTGGAAGCGATGCCGGAAGTACAGCGGACTGGCGATATCTTTTTCCCCACCGCTTGGGTTCGCTCCTTGCTTTCCGCCCATACATCGAAGGAAGCTCGGGAAGAAGTTGATGCGTTTTTACTGCGCATCCGGACTTCCCTTGATGCTTTCCAATAAGATTAAGCAGCAAGCGAGTCATTTGTATTAAAGTAAATCATTATATTTGTCCTTGAGAACGAATTAATAAGAAAGGAGCATTTGTATGACGGCAATGGAACTAAAATGCCTAAAGATGGATTTGGTCGAAGAATTGTTAAGCATCGATGAGACAGAGATCAACTTGCTCTAACATCTACGACAAAGCAGAACGTGAATCTATAAGCTTGAAAGAGATAGAAGAGTTGCTTCGTAAGAACGGATTGAAGTAATATCGATATTGTGATAATATTTTGTCAGAAATATTTGTTCTTTCAATTATTATTGTAACTTTGCGACGTAAATAACAAAAGAAATGAAAATAACGACTACATTATATCACCATCATCATTACAGCGGGCAATAGTTCGGTGGGCTGAATGGTATGTATGTACTCATGATAAAAATGATAAAGGCTTGCCGTTTTGCGGTAAGCCTTTTTTTTGATATTTATAATATAAAAATAAGATATAGTTATGTTGAGAATTGCGGTACAATCGAAAGGCCGTCTGTACGACGAGACCATGATGTTGCTTGAAGAAGCCGGTATTAAACTAAACAGGGGAAAACGCATCCTGTTATTATCGGCAAAAGGTTTTCCGGTAGAAGTCTTATTCTTGCGCGATGACGATATTCCACAATCTGTAGCTAACGGTGTGGCGGATATTGGTATTGTCGGAGAGAACGAGTACGTAGAGAAAGGGCAAGAGGCGAAATTGATCAAGCGTCTGGGCTTTAGTAAGTGCCGTCTATCCTTAGCGATCCCCAAAGATGAGGAATATAAGGGGGCTGAGTGGTTTGAGGGAAAACGATCGCTACTTCCTATCCTGCGATCCTACGGTCTTTCTTGGAGGAGAGAGGCGTGAAGGCGGATATTCATGTAATCAGCGGCTCCGTGGAAATCGCCCCGGGCATTGGCTTGGCGGACGCTATCTTTGATATCGTAAGCTCCGGTAGTACTTTGGTAAGCAATCAATTGAGAGAAGTGGAGGTAGTCCTTCCTTGTGAGGCTTTATTGATCGCTAACAATAATCTATCCAAAGAGAAACTGGAGATCTTGGATGAGCTTCTATTCCGCTTTGAAGCGATTCAAGTCGCCGAGGGCAAGAAGTACGTGTTGCTGAACGCTCCGAAAGAAAAGCTGGATGAGATTATCGAGGTGCTTCCCGGTATGAAGAGCCCGACCATAACGCCTTTGGCAAACGATGAATGGGTCTCTGTTCAATCCGTGATCGCCGAGAAGCATTTCTGGGAAATTATTGGTAAACTAAAATCATTGGGGGCTGAAGGTATCTTAGTGCTTCCGATCGAGAAAATGATTGTATAATATGGAGATTATAAAATATCCCGGACGTGAGGAATGGAGCTCACTAATCAAACGTCCCGCATTGGATGTAACCACCTTGTTCGATACGGTCCGTACGGTATTGGACGAGGTACGTGAGCAGGGTGACATCGCCGTAAAAGCGTATGAGGAAAAGTTTGATAAGGTGCTCCTTTCTTCCCTTCAAGTCTCGGAAGAGGAGATGCGGGAAGCGGATGCCTTGGTCGCTGAGGACTTGAAACAGGCGATCCGTACGGCAAAGGCGAATATCGAGAAGTTCCATGCCTCGCAGCGTTTCGAGGGAAAGAAAGTGGAGACTACCCCGGGAGTCACTTGTTGGCAGAAAGCGGTAGCGATTGAGAAAGTCGGTTTATATATTCCGGGCGGAACGGCGCCTTTGTTTTCCACGGTATTGATGTTGGCAGTGCCCGCACGTATCGCCGGCTGCAAGGAGATCGTATTATGTACGCCACCGAACCGGGAAGGGAAAGTACATCCCGCTATCCTGTTCGCCGCAGAGGTCGCAGGTGTAAGTAAGATATTCAAGGCTGGAGGAATCCAAGCGATAGCGGCGATGGCCTATGGGACGGAATCGGTCCCCAAGGTGTATAAGATCTTTGGCCCCGGTAATCAATACGTGACGGCGGCAAACAATTAGTAAGCCTGAAAGAGGTCGCCATTGATATGCCCGCCGGACCATCCGAGGTAGAGGTGATCGCGGACGAGACAGCGAATCCCGATTTTATCGCCGCCGATTTCCTCTCGCAGGCCGAGCATGGAGTGGATAGCCAAGCGATCCTCGTAACCGCTTCGGAAACGATCGTGGAACCCGTGGCCCGTGCCATCCAAGAGCAACTCGATCGTTTGCCCCGAAAGGAGATTACCGAGAAATCATTAGCGCACAGCCGTATCATCGTATTGAAAGATTCGCAGGAAGTCGTAGACTTCACCAACCAGTACGCTCCCGAACACTTGATTATCCAGACGACGGATTACACAGCTATCGCGGAGCGAGGTCGAAAATGCAGGCAGTGTCTTCATGGGATCCTATACTCCGGAAAGCGCTGGCGACTACGCTTCCGGTACGAACCATACGTTGCCGACCAACGGCTATGCCAAGGCATATAGCGGCGTGAACCTGGACAGCTTCATCAAGAAGATCACGTTCCAGGAGATCACGGCCGATGGCATCCGGCTGTTGGGTAGTACGATCCGGACAATGGCGGCCAACGAGCAGCTGGATGCGCACAAGAATGCAGTAACAATCAGATTGAACACATTATGAAAGACTTAAAAGATTTAGTCAGACCCAATGTCTGGAATTTGAAACCGTATTCATCCGCACGTGATGAGTTTCATGGGGATGCCTCCGTTTTTCTGGACGCGAATGAGAATCCGTGGATATGCCGTATAACCGTTATCCCGATCCCTTGCAGTGGAAATTGAAGGATCGTCTGGCCGTGTTGAAAGGCGTGGACCGTAGCTCGATCTTCTTGGGCAATGGCAGCGACGAGGCCATCGATCTGGTGATCCGTGCTTTTTGCGAGCCGGATTGATAGTGTGGTGACGATCTCGCCGTCGTATGGCATGTATGAGGTGGCAGCGAATGTAAATAACGTAGAATGCCGTAAGGTTTCTTTGGACGAAAACTTTGATTTGGACGCGGAAGCCGTATTGGAATCGGCAGACGAGTGGACAAAAGTGATCTTCCTATGTTCCCCGAATAACCCTAGTGGCAACAGTCTGGATCGTGGCTCGATCTATAAGATCTTGAAGAATTATGAGGGAATCGTGGTGATCGATGAGGCTTATATCGACTTCTCCGCTTATCCCTCTTTCTTGAAGGAATTATCCGGGTTCCCGAATCTGATCGTTCTTCAAACCTTGTCGAAAGCGTGGGGAGCGGCGGGTATTCGTTTGGGTATGGCATTCGCCTCTCCGGAGATTATCGGTGTCTTGAATAAGATCAAATATCCGTATAATGTAAATCTGCTGACTCAGGAACGTAAGCCTTGTATATCTTGAAAACAAGGAACAGATGGAAAAACCAAGTGAACGAGATCCTCACGGAGCGTAACCGGCTGGAGAAGATCCTGTCCGGCCTTTTCTGCCTATCAAGATATATCCTTCGGACGCTAATTTTTGTTGGTGAATGTCGACGAATGCCGATACGATCTATAAAAAATCTGGTCAGACAGGGATCGTATCGTCCGTAACCGGACAAATGTGACCAATGCCGGGGCTGCCTTCGCATCACGGTCGGCAAGCCGGATGAAAACTGATGCTTTTCGAAGCGCTTAAAAAACATGTAAAGATTTATGAAATGAAAAGAAGCCTTATTTATAGACCGGGACGGAACGCTTGTAATAGAGCCGCCGGTGGACTATCAGTTGGATAGCTTGGAGAAGTTAGTGTTTTATCCGAAGGTGATGCCGTAACCTGTACTTTATCCGTAAACAGTTGGATTTCGAGTTCGTGATGGTCTCCAACCAGGACGGGCTGGGTACGGATTCCTTTCCGGAAGAGACTTTCTGGCCGGCACATAACTTGATGTTAAAGACCTGGAAGGCGAGGGGATCGTGTTCGACGATATCTTGATCGATCCTTCTTTTCCGGAAGATAACTCTCCGAATCGGAAGCCTCGTACGGGAATGCTCACGAAATATATGACCGGTGAATACGATCTGGAGAATAGTTTCGTGATCGGGGACCGCCTTACGGATATGGAGTTGGCCCATAATCTGGGCGCTAAAGGTATCTGGTTGCGCCCGGATGACGTCGAGGCGCGACAGTTGCTCACGGAGAATACGGCCTCATTGTCTCCCGCCTATAACGGATGATTGGGATAAGAATCACCGAGTATCTGTTTGCTGGCGAGCGTCGTGCTGTCGTACGGCGTGCCACGAAGGAGACGGATATTTATGTGGACTGGAATCTGGATGGAACCGGAAAGACATCGATCTCTACCGGGCTTGGTTTCTTCGATCATATGTTGGACCAGATCGGTAAGCATTCCGGTACGGACCTCACGGTACGGGTGAAAGGAGATCTGGAAGTAGACGAACATCATACGATAGAGGATACGGCTATTGCGCTTGGAGAAGCTTTGTTGAAAGCGCTGGGTGATAAGAGGGGGATCGAACGCTACGGTTACTGCCTGCCGATGGACGATTGTCTGTGCAGTGTGGCGCTTGATTTCGGAGGACGTCCCTGGTTAGTCTGGGATGCAGCCTTTCACCGTGAGAAAGTAGGGGATATGCCGACCGAAATGTTCTTGCATTTCTTCAAAAGCCTGAGCGATGCCGCCCGCATGAATTTGAATATCCGTGCCGGGGGACGAACGAGCACCATAAGATCGAAGGAATCTTCAAGGCTTTGGCCCGCTCCATCAAGATGGCTATCCGACGAGATATTTATCGGTTTGAGCTACCGAGTACGAAAGGGCTCTTGTAATCTGTAAAAAACACTACTGTATTTGTGCACGAATACAGTAGTGTTTTAGTCTGAATACTATTGTGTTTATCCACAAACACTATAGTGTTTTCGACTCAGATTCTATGACATCAGATAAACCGATAAAAGCCTATAGAGGATATTCCTCGAAAGCATATAGAACCGTGGAGAGATACCTTTCTCCTGTGTCCGGAAGCAACGCCACGATCGTTTTTCCCTCATTCTCCGGAAGTTTAGCTAGTTCCACGGCGGCGTATACGGCGGCTCCGGAAGATATTCCTACCAGCAACCCTTCCTTCCCGGCCAGTTCCCGGCTGGTACGGATCGCATCATCGTTCGTTACTCGCAGGATCTTGTCAACTACCTCCCCGTTGTAGATCTTGGGGATAAAGCCAGCTCCGATGCCCTGTATCTTGTGCGGGCCGGGCTTGCCCCCGGAAAGTACCGGTGAATCGCTAGGCTCTACCGCTACGATTTGTACGTTCGGGTTGTGAGCTTTCAATCCGGCACCGACACCGCTGACCGTGCCTCCGGTTCCTACGCCGGCTACAAACAGATCGACTTTACCATCCGTATCACGCCAGATCTCCTCGGCGGTCGTACGGATATGTACGGCCGGGTTAGCGGGATTCTCGAATTGTTGTAGGATGATGGAACCGGGAGTCGCGTCACGCAGTTCCTCCGCTTTGGCGATGGCTCCTTTCATGCCTTCCGCCCCGGGGGTGAGGACGAGCTGGGCACCTAACGCTTTCAATAAGTTACGACGCTCGGCACTCATGGTATCCGGCATGGTCAGGATTAATTTGTAGCCTTTCGAGGCGGAGACAAAAGCGAGTCCGACTCCGGTATTACCGCTGGTCGGTTCGATAATGGTAGCGCCGGGTTTCAACAAGCCTTTAGCCTCGGCGTCCTCGATCATCGCCAAGGCGATGCGGTCTTTTACGCTACCAGCCGGGTTGAAATATTCCAGCTTGCCGATTACTTGGGCTTTAAGGCCCTTGCTCGCGTTGAAATTAGAGAACTCCAACAGGGGAGTGTTGCCGACAAGGTCGGTCAGTTGTCTTGCTATTCTTGCCATATACAAATGAATTTTGTTGTTTCTGGATTCTTTTATTTATATGACAAAGATAGTGGATGGATTGTTTACGGCATATACCATAAACCGGGTATTTTTTTACCTCCTTCTATGCGTCACGCACAAAAGGAGGTTACAATCATAATTATATACAAGTCTGAAAGGACTCTCTTTAATGTCTGCCTCCTCCTAAGGCTTGGTAGAGGTTTACGGTGGCTTGAAGCTCGTCAAAACGATCCGTTACTTGGGAGAGCTGGGCGCTGAGCAGGGTTTGCTGTGCCGTGAGCACTTCCAAATAAGTAGTGTTTCCATGCGTCATCAGCAATTGGGTGCTACGCACGGCATCTTCAAGCGATTCGATTTGGTGTGTACGCAAGTCGATCTTTCCCTTTGCGGTCTGGGCTTGGGTAAGTGCGTCGTTCACCTCTTTTCCGGCGTTGAGCACGGTTTGTTGGAAAGTGAGCTTGGCCTCCTCTTGCTGCGCTTTCGCTATTTTCAATTGGGCGATATTCGCTCCTTTGTTAAATAGCGGTTGCGTGAGGGAGCCGACCGCCGATAGTAATAGTTTACCCGGATTTACGATGTAACTGCCTGCGCTGTTTGTCCACCCTGCGCTGCCGCTAAGACGTAGCGAGGGATAAAAATTGGAGCGTGCGGAGGCTGTCCCGTAGAACGCTTGCGCCAATGCGTACTCGGCGCTACGTACATCCGGACGGTTCGATAGCAGCTGCACCGGGATGCCGATCGCCAGATCCGGGGTCAAGGACTGCTCTTCCAATCTTCCTCGCTCAATATCCTGAGGTGTCTCTCCCAATAAGACGGCAAGCGTATTCTCGGTCTCCCGGATGGTCTGTTCCAGATCCTTAACAGAGGTCTCGATGGAGTAGCAAGTAGCCTCGGTTTGCGATACGGCCGCCTCGGTAGTCATGCCGGCTGCCATTAACGCTTGGGTGGCACGAAGGCTCTCTTGCCATTTCACGGCGGTTTCCGTCGTGATCTCGTATTGCCGATCCAGCATCAATAGGGTATAATATAAATTGGCGATGTTGGCGATCAGTTGTGTTTGTACGGCTTGGCTATACGCTTGGCTTTGCGACAAGGCGGCTTTTGCTTGTCGTTTGGCGTTTGTCAGCCGGCCGAAGATATCGATCTCCCAACTGGCCGATACCGGGACGTTGTATGTCCACGACGCTTTTGCCTTATTGAAACTACTTGTCGTGCCCTGTGGATCTAGGGAGAGCGACGGGAGGTAGGAGAGGCGGGAGGTCATTAACGCCGCCTCGGCTTCTTGTACCTTTAGATGGGCGATCCGCAGATCTGTATTATTGGCTAATCCCCGTTCGATCAAGGATTGCAAGGCCGGATCGGTGAACAGGTCCCGCCAACTGATATTCCCGATGGAGAAGGTATCTGCCGGGGTTATCTCCTCCCGGTATAGATTCTCCGGGAGGGTGGCGACAGGCTCGTATTTCTTGTAAATGCCGCAGCTATTCAACGCTAGCGTCGCTACGGCAAAGAGTATGATGTTATTCTTCATATACATTATATATATACAACTGGATAGATTATTTCTTGCTATCTAAATATTCTTTTCTTTCTTCGGCGGCCTCTTTTACCTCTTCTTGCACCTGCCAATCAAGGGAACGCTCGAATTGGATCGGGCGTAGTTTCTCTTGCAGGTATTGGAACGTGATGAATAAGCAAGGCACGATAAATAACAAAGCCAATGTACCGATCAACATACCGCCAACGGCACCGGTTCCCAACGAGCGGTTTCCATTAGCGCCTACGCCGTTGGAAACGATCAATGGCAGCAAACCGAATATCATCGTAAGAGCGGTCATCAAGATCGGGCGCAGACGAACCTTCGCCGCGCTAAGAGCGGCCGAGGTCAGGCTCATGCCGGACAAGCGGCGCTGGGTAGCGTACTCCGTCAATAAGATGGCGGTCTTCGCCAACAACCCGATCAACATGATCAGACCGGTTTGCAGATAAATGTTATTCTCCAATCCCATGAACTTAGCGAACAAGAAACTACCCATCAAACCCATCGGTACGGAAAGAATCACGGCGAAAGGAACAAGAAAACTCTCGTACAAGGCACTTAGGATCAAATAAATCATCAAGATACAGATACTGAAGATGATAATGGTCGTATTACTCTGCTGGTTCTCCTCACGGGTGATACTACCGAAGTCGTAGCCATACCCTTTCGGGAGCGAAGTGACCGCTGTCTCTTTTACCGCTTTGATAGCATCCCCGGAGCTATATCCATTGGCCGGTACGGCATTGACGGCGATCGAATTATACATATTGAAACGGGCTAAAGATTCGGCACCGTATACCTTGGTCAAGGTGATAAACTGACTAAGCGGTGCCATCTCGCCGTTCGACATGCGTACGAACGTATTATTCAAGGAGGTCTCATCCAGACGATATTTAGGATCGGACTGTATCATCACCTTATACACCTTCGAGAAGCGGTTGATATTCGACACATATTGCCCTCCGTAATAACCGGAAAGGGTTGATAGAACAGCATCCGGAGTGATTCCGGCCCGCTTGCATTTCGCCGCGTCCACATCCACGCGCCATTGCGGGTACTTGATATCGAAGGTAGAGTAAGCCGTAGCGATCTCGGGCCGTTCACGCAAGGCTGCGAGATATTGCTGGGTCGTGTTAAAGAAGGTCGTTAAGTCTCCACCGGCCTTGTCTTGCGTATGCATTTCCAATGCGTTACCCATACCATATCCGGGGATCATGGCGGGGGCGATGGCGAAAATCGTAGCGTCCTTGATATCTGCTGTACGGCCATATACCTGTCCGATCACGGCTTGTACGTTATCTTCCTTGTCCGGGCGCTCATCCCAATGTTTTAGTTTCAAGATGAACATACCGAAAGAGCTACCTTGTCCGGCCAGCAAACCATAACCGGAAACCTTGGAATAAGATTGAAGCTGTGGAATCTGGTTGATCCGTTGCTCGATATTCGTCATGATCTTGTTAGTCGTAGCCAAGGAGCTTCCGGAGGCCGTACTTACGTTGACAAAGACCGTACCTTGATCCTCATCGGGCACCAAGCTGGATTTTGTCGTGTTCATCAAGACGATAAGTAATACGATGGAGCATGCCAACAGCGACCAAGCCAGCCATTTCCGCTTGATAAAGAACAACACCCCGTGCTTATATTTCTTGATGACCGAATCGAATGCGGCGTTGAACGCCTTACGGAAACGTGCGGCGAAGTTATTCTTTTGGGTGCCGTCCTCGTTGATGTAAGGCTTCAATAAGATAGCGCAAAGCGCCGGGCTTAACGTTAACGCGTTAACGGTAGAGATACCTACGGCCGCCGCCATCGTCAAGCCGAACTGCGTATAGAACGTACCGGATGTACCGCTCATGAAGGATACCGGAATAAACACGCCCATAAATACCAATGAAGTAGAGACGATGGCGGATGTCAATCCTTTCATCGCGTCCATACTAGCCATATAAGAGGACTTATATCCAACGTCGAACCGAGCTTGGACTGCCTCTACAACAACGATCGCATCATCCACCACCGTACCGATCACCAATACCAAAGCGAATAAAGTGATCAAGTTGATGCTAAATCCGGCGACCGTCATAAAGGCGAACGTACCGATCAAGGAAACTACGATCGCTACCAACGGAATCAGCGTAGAACGGATATCCTGCAAGAAGACATATACCACAAGGATAACGAGGATAATGGCCTCTATCAAGGTTTTTACAACCTCATGGATCGAGGCGTACAAGAAATCATTCGTACTCATCAATTTTACGACCTCGATACCTTTCGGGAAGTCTTTCGAGGCTTCCTCAAGAAAAGCGTCGATCTTATTATTCACCTCCGTGGCATTCGATCCGGCTGTCTGGAAAACCATACAGGAGATACCCGGCTTACCGTTTGTTTGTCCGATATAGGCATAACTCTCCTTTCCTAACTCAATGTCTGCTATCTCTTTTAGCTTCAATACCTCTCCATCCTCGGTGGAGCGGATCACGATATCGCCGAATTCCTCCGGAGTAAGCAGGCGTCCGCTATATTTCATGGTGTACTGATACGTCTCGTCCGAGTTCTCGCCTAAAGAACCCGTGGCGGACTCAATATTTTGCTCGGCCAACACGGAGGTCACGTCCGAGGGGATCAATTTGTATTGGGCCATAACGTCGGGCTTCATCCAGATACGCATACTGTAATCGCCACCCATAACCATCAACTCGCCGACTCCGGAGATACGGAGTATCTCTGGTTTTAGGTTGATGCTGATGTAATTACTGAGGAAGTTCTCGTCATAAGAACCGTCCGGGCTATAGAGCGAGAAGATCTGTAACATACTGGTCTGGCGCTTGGAAGTCGTGACACCCACTTGGGTAACCTCGGCCGGCAATTGCCCGGTCGCTTTCGATACACGGTTCTGTACGTTTACGGCGGCCATGTCCGGATCGGTTCCTTGTTGGAAATAGATCGTGATCGTGGCGGTACCGGAGTTGGTAGCCGTGGAGGTCATGTAGGTCATATCTTCCACGCCGTTGATCGCCTCTTCCAAAGGGGCTACGACACTCTTCTGCATGGTCTCGGCATTCGCCCCGAAGTAAGTCGTACTGACCATAACGGTAGGAGGGGCGATATCCGGATATTGTTCTACGGGCAAGGTGAAAAGCCCGATGATACCCGCAACCATAATCGTGATGGAAATTACGGCGGACAGTACGGGGCGTTCTATAAATGTGCTAACTTTCATTGTTCTTAATTTTGTTTTACTTCAATCGGTGTTCCTTCACGCAATAAACCTACGCCTTCGGCTACGATCACGTCGCCGCTATTCAATCCGGCGTTTACGATATACTCCTGACCTCCGTTCACACGGGTCACTTGCACGGGAACTGATTGCGCCTTGCCGTCAACTACCTTGAAGACAAATACCCGGTCTTGGATCTCGAACGTGGCGGCTTGGGGAATTACGACGCAGTTATCGTATGTAACCGGAATGATCACATTCCCGGAGCCCCCGCTATTCAATAATTGCTCCTCGTTCGGGAATGCGGCACGCAAGCTGACTGTTCCGGTGTTTTGATCGATAATGCCGCTGATCGTCTCGATCTTTCCCGTTTGGGGATAAAGCGATTTATCGTTCAGTTGAAGCTCTATCTCGGGCATATTCTCCAAGGCTTTGTCTTTCGAGCCGTATTGACGGGTCAAGGCCAATAGCTGATTCTCGGTCATGGAGAAATACACATACATCTCGGAATTGTCCGATACCGTGGTGAGCGGTTTGGGCAGGTTTGCGCTTACTAATGCGCCTACACGATAAGGCAGGGTTCCGATGACGCCGTTCGAGGGGCTTTTCACTTCCGTGTAAGAAAGGTTGTTACGGGCGTTTATCTCTTGTGCCTCCGCTTGGGCTAATTGGGCTTTTGCCGAGAGTAGAGTGTTGTAGGCGGTCTTTAGGTCGAACTCGGAAACTACTTTGTTTTTATACAATTCTTGTTTACTGTCGTAGGTCAGTTGCGCTGTCGCTACAGATGCCTTAGCGGCCTCTACGTTCGCAATGGCGGTGTTTAAGGCCGCTTGATAAGGAACTTGATCAATAATAAATAAGACTTGTCCTTTTTTTACACTCTCGCCTTCCGTTACGCAGAGCTTTGTAATAAAGCCGGATACTTGCGGATAAATATCGATGTCCTGTTTTCCTCGTATACTCGCCGAGTAATTATTGGATAAAGTTTTCTCCGAAGTGAATACGGTCATTGTCGTATACCCTGAACTTTGTTGGATTACAGGGCTTTGTTTACACCCAACAGCTACGATACACCATAAGGCGATCGCAGTCTTCATCAATCGATTTTGCTTTTTCATCTTAACTAATACCTATATTTTCGGATGCAAAGCTACTCGCTTATCGGCGAACCATTGTTTCCACAATGAGGCGATGATTGTTCATTTTGAGATGGAATGATCCGTTATATGCTAATGATCTCTTATATTCGCGGGCAAAATAGTAGACATATGAATCCATTTGAGATAGAGAGAGGAGAGTCGTTCATAATAGGCGATTCCGATTTGAGGGAGTTATTGGATCGTCCTTACAAGAGCGGATATGGCATGATCTTATTTTGCTATAAAGGAACGGCGAATATATCCGTCGATTTGAGCCGATGGGATATCCGGCGCAACACGGTGATCGTATTGATACCGGATACGATCCTGACGTTGAATGCGAGTAGCGAGGATTTCAAGGTACAATATATATCCTTTTCGAAGGTCTTGTTCGACGAGGCCGTATTCCGGCTGGATCCGCCCTTTTTCCGCTTCATAAAGGATAGCCCTTGCTATACGCATCCCGCCGATCAGGAGGAGACCATAAATGTGATCATCCGGCTGTTTTGGCTGATTTACATGGATCGGAATAACGTGTACCGTGATATGATCGTGAAAAACCAGTTGCAATGCTTCTTCCTTAATATGTATGATAAGACAAGGTACTCCTTTTCGAGCCGCCAGCAAAATGGGTGCAACCGTGGGGAGGAGTTGTTCCATAAGTTCATCAATTGCATCCATGCCCATTATCTCGACCAGAAAGAGGTCTCTTTCTATGCGAACGAGCTTTGTATCTCTCCCCGTTATCTCTCCACTATCACCCGGCAAGTGGCGGGCGAGTCGGCGAAGACCATTATAGACCGGCATATCATATTGGAGACAAAGGTGTTGTTGCGTACCACGGAAATGACCGTGCAGGAGATAACGAACCACTTGAACTTTCCCAGCCAATCCTATCTGGGACGGTATTTCAAGAAGCATACGGGGGAGTCACCCATAGAGTATCGAATGAAAAGGAAGTGATACCACTTACTGCAAGGCGGGTTGCAGTAAAATAGCCATGAGGTTTTGTCCTTATAAAGCTGTGGAAGCTTTTCCCGTTTGCCCTTGATCGAACGTATCCGTGATTAAGGTAAGAGCACCATCTCCCGTCACGTTGCAAGCCGTACCGAAGCTATCTTGCAAAGCGAATATCGTAAGCAATAATGCCGTTCCCGCCTCGTCGAAACCTAGGATAGCGATGATCAGGCCCAATGAGGCGAGCACCGTACCGCCCGGTACGCCGGGAGCGCCGATCGCGAAGAAACCAAGCAAGATGATAAATACGAACATCGTCGTGAAGTCCGGCATGCTGCCATATAATATTAGCGAGACGGTCAATACGAAAAACACTTCCGTCAAGATAGAGCCGCATAGATGGATGTTCGCAAACAGGGGGACAGTCACGTCAATTACTTCCTCTCGCAAGATCTTGCTTTTCTTGGCGCAGGTCAAGGCCGTGCCCAAGGTGGCGGCGGATGACATGGTGCCTAAGGCTGTCAAATAAGCGGGTCCGTAGTATTTCAATACGCCCCAGCTATTTTTCCGGGAGTAGATCGATGCGACTACATACAGTAAGGTCAACCAGATGTAATGGCAAATGATGACAATCAACGGGACGGATAAAAAGATAGGCAACTGCTTTGTAATCGCCCCCTCATAACTAAGGACACAGAAATTTGCGGCGATGAAAAGCGGCAGGACCGGCATCAAGACCCGTTCTACCAATTTAAGTACCATGTTCTGGAATACTTCCAGCAACCTCTCCATCTCCTCGTATTTAACCCATGCGGTAGAAAGTCCCAGCATCACGGCCAATACCAATGCCGACATAACGCTCATCACTGGCGGAATCTCTAGATTAAACAACATGGGAGGGATGTCTTTTAGACCTTCCGAGGCGGTTTGAATATGCAAATGCGGTATTAATTCATAACCCACAACGGCGCCAAAGGTAGCGGCGCCAACCGATGACAGGTATGCGATACTAAAAGCGAATAATAAGACTTTGGATGCGTTGCTTTTCAAGCGGGCGATAGAAGGCGCCACGAATCCTAGAATGATCAACGGAACCAAGAAGAAAATAATCTGTCCCGTAATTTGTTTTACGATCATGACCGCTTTTAACACAGACTCGTTTACGGCAAGCCCAACCAGAAGTCCGATCAAGACGGCCAGTATCAACCGTACGATCGTGTTGGAAAGAATCTTTTTCAGCATATTCGGATGTTTTTATTTTTCAATGACAGCAAATATAAGATATTTTCTTGTGTGAATGGGTGAGTGGACAATTTTGATTACTTTTGTTTGATGAAAACAAGATCGTTGGTTTGTATTTTATAATCAAGTAATATGAAAAACATGAAACAAGCTTTACTGGTAGCGGGTTGTTTATTGGCTACCACTACGTTATTTGCCCAGACCGAGAAAGGGGACTGGGCTCAGTTTGGTCGTTATGCGGAGGCTAACAAGACCGTGAAAGTTCCTTCGAACGTGGTATTTATGGGGAACTCCATTACAGACGGATGGTGGCCGGCGGATTCGACTTTCTTTATCCGGAATAACTTCGTAGACCGTGGGATCAGCGGACAGACAACCTCGGAGATGCTAGTTCGTTTTCGCCAAGACGTTATTAACTTGAAACCGAAAGCCGTGGTGATCTTGGCGGGAATCAATGATATCGCTCACAATAACGGTGTGATCGCCTTGGAAAACGTGTTTGGGAACTTGGTCTCTATGGCAGAATTGGCGAAGGCAAATCATATCAAGGTGATTTTCTGCTCCGTATTGCCGGCTTATGATTTTCCTTGGAGATCGGGTATGCAACCGGCCGATAAGGTTATCCAGCTCAATAAATGGATCAAGGAGTATGCGGATAAGAATGGTTTGACATACGTGGATTATCATTCCGCCATGAAAGATGAGCGAAACGGATTGCCCGCTAACCTGTCGAAAGATGGTGTGCATCCTACCTTGGAAGGCTATAAGATCATGGAGAAGATCGTGCTGGAGGCCATTCATAAAACCGTGAAGTAAGCAGATGAGAAACTATTTATTGGCTTTATCTTGTTGTATGGCTTTATCTTGTTGTACGCAAGTGAAAGTTTCCGAGGTATATACGGCGGCGGCAGAGAACTCTTTACGTGCTCCGGCCGTTCCTTTGGTCACGATCGACCCCTATACAAGCGCATGGTCGTTTGCCGATCAATTGAATGATGAGTCGGTACGGCATTGGACCGGCCGTGATTATCCGCTTCTAGGCGGTATACGAGTAGATGGTAAGTCATACCGTTTCATGGGAATGGACGATATACAGGTGACCTCGGTGATCGGTATGGCCTCGGATGGCTTATGGGAGGCCGATTATACGATGTCTCAGCCTGCCGGCGATTGGTTCGCCGAGGCTTATGATCCGAAAAGTTGGAAGCGGGGAAAAGCCGCTTTCGGAACGGAAGATAATCCGAATCGTTCCACGCCTTGGTCTACAGGAGATATCTGGGTACGTCGTACGTTTGACTGGCCTTCGGATGAGCAAAAGGATGCCCTCTACCTCCAATATTCGCATGATGATAATATCGAGGTGTATCTAAATGGAAAGCAAATCGCCGTGGCAGGGAACGGTCTGGACTATGATTTGCTGAAAGAGATACCGGAAGCGGTGGCGGAGAGCTTGAAGCCTACGGGTAACGTGTTGGCCGCTCATTGCCGGAACAATGGGGGAGGCGCTTATGTGGATATGGGAATCATGCGGAAGGTGAAACGAGGAGATACGTTCGATGAGAAAGCGATCCAGAAATCCATGAACGTGACGCCTACGCAAACATTCTATACCTTTGAGTGCGGTGGCGTGAGTCTGGACTTGATTTTCACGGCTCCTTTCTTGCTGAATGATCTGGAGGCTATGACTTCTCCGTTTAATTATATAACCTATCAAGTCCGTTCCATCGACGGTAAAGATCACGACGTGCAACTATACCTGGAAGCCACGCCGCAATGGGCCGTGAATACGATCGATCAAGAGGTGACTTTCGAGAAAACGGAAACCCCTGATTTAATTTACCTGAAGACAGGAACAATCGATCAAGAGGTTCTGGCGAAAACCGGGGATGATGTACGGATTGACTGGGGATATTTCTATTTGGCTATCCCCAAGAAACCGGGAGTCTCCGCAACGATCGACGAGTATTATGCTACGAAGAAAGCTTTCATGACTACTGGTAATTTACCGGCTGGATCGCAAAGTCTCTCTTCGGATATGCGTGAGCAAATGACAGTCCTCGCTTATACGGACCCGATCGGCAAGGTCTCCAAGGAAACCGTCTCCGGACATTTGATGATCGGTTACGATGATTTATATTCGATCCAGTATTTCCAAGACAACCGGATGCCTTATTGGAAGCACGACGGAAAGGTGGATATTCATCAGGCGTTCGAAAAAGGGGAGGCTTCTTACGAGGATCTGATGCGGCGTTGCGGTTCCTTCGATTCTTCTTTGATGAGCGAGACGAGTGCCGTAGGAGGGAAGAAATACGCCGAGCTATGCGCTATCGCATATCGGCAGGCGATCGCCGCCCATAAGTTGGTGACTGATAAGGAAGGGACTCTCTTATTCCTTTCGAAAGAAAATTTCAGTAACGGTTCTATCGGAACAGTGGATATTACGTATCCTTCCGCCCCTTATTCTTAGTATACAACACGGATTTATTGAAGGGAATGATGAATCCCATTTTCTATTATAGCGAGAGCGGACAATGGAAGAAACCTTTTCCGGCTCACGATGTGGGTACCTATCCGGTTGCGAACGGTCAAACCTATGGTGGCGATATGCCCGTGGAAGAAAGTGGTAATATGCTTGTGCTAGCGACCGCTATAGCAATAGTGGATGGCAATGCTGATTATGCCGCCCAACATTGGGAGGTCTTGACTACATGGGCGAATTACTTGTTGAAGGAAGGCCTTGATCCGAAGAACCAACTTTGTACGGATGATTTTGCCGGACATTTCGCCCATAACACGAACTTGTCCATCAAGGCAATTATGGGAGTTGCCGGCTACGGAAAATTGGCGGAGATGTTAGGTAAGGCCGATATCGCTAGACAATATACGGAAGTCGCCCGTGAGATGGCCGCTAAGTGGGTGAAGATGGCGAACGATGGTGATCATTACCGCCTGACTTTCGATAAGCCGGGCACTTGGAGCCAAAAATATAATCTGGTCTGGGATCGCTTGCTGGGCTTGAATATCTTCCCAAAAGAGGTTGCCGCTACGGAAATGGCTTATTACAAGACAAAACAAAATAAATATGGTTTGCCGTTGGATAACCGGGAGGATTATACGAAGTCCGACTGGATTTTATGGTCCGCTTGTTTGACCGGATCGATGGAGGATTTCAATGCGCTGATGGTTCCGGTCTGGAACTACGCCAACGAGACGACTTCACGTGTTCCTCTAAGCGATTGGCATTTTACTTCCGATGGTACGCAACGAGGTTTTCAAGCCCGTTCGGTTGTCGGGGGATATTTTATGAAGATGCTGGAAAAGAAGCTAGGAAAATAATGTCATTCTAAGAAACGGAAGGAGGTCATTCCTTCCGTTTCTTAGTTTTGCGCATATGGATATTCACAGGGGAGCGATGCCTGTGATCTTCTTAAATATAAGGCTGAAATACTGTACGTTCGGATAACCTAATTGTCGTGCTACCAAAGCGGGAGTATTACCGTTTTTCAGTAGCATTGTCTTAGCCACGCTCAATCGTTTGAACTGAAAATATTCCTCCAGTGTTTTGCCGGTCTCGAATCTTAACAGGTCGTTGAAGTAAGCGACAGAAAGGTCCAGTTCTGCCGTACAATATTCGGCGGTGGGTAGCTGGCCGTTCTCTAATTTACCGGAAATGATATACTCGTCGAGGAGCCTTTCCAATTTCTCCAAGATAGCCTTGTTCTTATTTTCCCGGGTAATGAACTGTCGCTCATAATAGCGTGTACAATAATCCAATAATAATTCAATGTGGCGGGATAGAATGGTACCACTGTGCGTATCGATGGCATGGTGAAGCTCGTCCTCGATGTTTTCCAGACAACACGTAACTTTGGCTGTCTCACGTTGAGAGAGATGCAGAGCCTCTTCTTTGTGATAAGCGAAGAAGGTATAGTTCTTAATAGGGTTGTCCAATGACGTGTGGAACAATAGGTCGGGATGGAACGCTAAAAGGTACCCTTTGTTGGGTAGCGTATTATTCTCGCTCATGCGGAAAATCTCACCGGGTGTAAGAAACACCATCGTAGCGTTGGAATAATCGTAATACTTACGTCCGCAACAATAGCAACCGTCCGGGCAGTCTTCTATCAAGAGGATCGCGTAGAACTCGAACTTTACGGCCTCTTGCTCTAGGTTCGGGCTCTCTAGATTGATGAGGCTTACTTGTGGGTGCAGCGTCTTGCATCCCAAGCACCGGTTACATTCATATACAGTCTTAATATCTAACATCTTCTTGAACGCCTTCTATAGATTCGTTGATAGACCGATCTGCGCACGGTATTCATTGGCGTGTACCCTACCCGTTTCTTGAATAGCCGACAGAAGTGCTGCGGATATTGGAAACCGAGGGAATATGCGATTTGGCTGACTGTGTCCGCCGTGCCGGAGATACGTTCTTTGGCTAGCTCGATTACTTTCTCTTGGATGTATTCCTGCGGTGATTTGCCGGTTTCCTTCTTGAACATATCCCCGAAGTAGTTGGATGAAAGGCACAGTTTGTCAGCAAAGTATTTCACGGTAGGCAATCCGTCCTGTTCGGCGAGTGTACTTTCGAAATACTCATCCAACAGGTTTTCGAAACGTGTCAGCACATCCCGGTTTGTCTTGCCTCGGGTGATGAACTGCCTTTCATAAAAACGCATACAGTAATTAAGAAGCAGTTCTATATAGTTTACCAGCAAGGTCTTACTATGCTTGTCCACTCCCCGTTCCAGTTCCATACGGATAATCTTCAGGCAATCCATCACGATAGATCTTTCTTCTTCCGAGAGATGCAACGCCTCGTTTACCTCGTAAGAAAAGAACGTATATTTCTTTATATTCTTTCCGAGTGACGTTCCACGCAGTAAATCGGGATGGAAAAGAATACCATGTGCGTTTACTTGGACTTTATCGGTTGTCGGATTTGTTTCCGCAGTTTGTCCGGGGGCGAAGCAAACGATCGTGCCTTCTTGGTAATCGTATGTCTGGCGTCCGTATTTGATATCGCAGGCTTTCTCTAGTTTTAGATACAGTGCGTAGATGCCGTAATTGAAGCGGATGAGATCTACACTACTCGTCGCTTTATTCAAATCTATGACACTGACAAGCGGATTTAGGGTTTCGAGGTCGTATAGTTTGTTATATAGGTCTACACTATCTAAGTTAAGTATCTTATCCATAAGCCGTACGTATTTAATCAATAATTCTGTACGCAAAAATAGAGGATAATTCATATATAGTTATAACCCTAATTACGGATTATATAACCATTGTTACGGATTATGTGTATTTACAGGCTTTCTGGCTGATTCCACAAAACCTGTAATTGAGGTCATGACATCCGTAATTTGTCTACAAAGGGATGCTATTTGAGCCTCTATCTTTGCCTTCGTAAAAATAAATAAGGAACGACATGAAGAAGTCATTAAGAGAATTATGTACGGCAATAGCCATATGCTTTTGCGCTACGGGAAATCTGTTCGCTACAGACAATCAAATTAATACCGATCATACAATGGACAAGAATTTGAATCTAATTAAGGATTGGGATAAAGTATTCCCACAGAGTGACAAGGTGAGCCATAGTAAAGTTACTTTTCGTAATCGCTATGGCATTACGCTTGCCGCCGATATGTACAAATCCAAGCATGCGGATGGAAAATTGCCTGCTATCGCTATTAGCGGTCCGTTCGGTGCCGTGAAGGAACAATCCTCGGGTTTATATGCCCAGAAATTGGCAGAACGTGGATTTCTGACGATCGCTTTCGATCCGTCATATACAGGCGAGAGTGGCGGAGAGCCTCGTTATGTAGCTTCTCCCGACATCAATACGGAAGATTTCTGTGCGGCCGTCGATTTCCTTTCGACACGTGATGATGTGGATGCGGAACATATCGGTATCCTCGGTATCTGCGGATGGGGAGGCATGGCTCTTAATGCGGCGGCTATCGATACTCGTATCAAAGCGACCGTAACCTCTACGATGTACGATATGAGCCGTGTGAACGCTAATGGTTACTTCGATGCGATGGATGCCGACGCACGTTATGAATTGCGCAAGCAACTCAATGAACAGCGTACCGCTGACACAAAGAACGGCTCATACGCCCTTGCGGGAGGTTTGCCCGATACGTTACCCGACGATGCGCCCCAATTCTTGAAAGACTACTACGCTTATTACAAGACGAAGCGTGGTTACCACAAGCGTTCGCTCAACTCGAATGGCGGATGGAACAAGACCTCGGCTTTATCGTTCATCAATATGCCTATACTCTCGTATAGTGACGAGATTCGTAGCGCCGTATTGATTATTCATGGAGAGAAAGCGCATTCACGTTACTTCAGCGAGGATGCTTTCAAGAAACTGAAAGGTGACAATAAGGAATTGCTAATTATACCCGGAGCGAATCATGTCGATTTATACGATCAGATGAGTGTCATTCCCTTCGATAAGATTGAACGGTTCTTTGTAGAAAACTTTAAATAAGATTCATTATGCAACAGATAAAGGATATGGAATTTAGTGGTGAGCGTCCTTTGTTCGCCTCTCACGATTTACAATTAGACAATGTCGTTATTCATGCCGGGGAGTCGGCATTGAAAGAGTGTAGCAATATCATAGCCATAGGCTGTCGTTTTGAGGGTAAATATCCGTTCTGGCACGTGGATGGCTTCACCATCAAGAATAGCCTGTTTACCGAAGGTGGACGTGCTGCGTTATGGTACTCCCAAAATCTAGTGATGACGGATACACGGGTGGAAGCCCCAAAGATGTTTCGGGAGATGGACGGTATCAGACTGGAAAACGTACAACTACCCAATGCTCAAGAAACCCTTTGGCATTGCCGGAACGTGGAATTGATAAATGTGCAAATAGATCATGCTGATTATTTATTTATGCACGGCGAGAACATTAAAATCCGGAACTACGCTCAAAATGGAAACTACTCGTTCCAGTATTGTAAGAACGTGGAAATCCGTAATGCGGTCATCAACTCGAAAGACGCTTTCTGGGATACGGAGAATGTTACCGTATACGATTCCGAGATTAACGGCGAGTACTTGGGATGGCACTCGAAGAACCTGCGTTTGGTAAATTGCAAAATCTCGGGTACACAGCCGCTTTGTTACGCCCACGATCTTATGATGGAGAACTGTACGATGGCAGATGATTGCGATCTAGCCTTTGAATACAGTTCCGTGCAGGCGACTATCAATAGCCCGATCCGTAGCGTGAAGAATCCCCGTACGGGAAGCATCACCGCCGGAAGCTATGGTGAGGTAATCCTCGACGAGAACATTAAGGCTCCGGGTAATTGCCAACTGAGGCTATGGAATGAACGTACTTGCTTTTCCGCATAAAGAATATGAGATATAACTTCGATGAAATAGTGCCTCGTACCGGTACGAACTCCTATAAATGGGATAGCGCTGTGGATACGGATGTTCTACCGATGTGGGTGGCCGATATGGATTTCCGTACGGCACCCGTTATTATCGAAACCTTACGGCAACGTGTAGAACATGGTATTTTCGGTTATACTCGAGTACCGGATGCATATTACGAAGCGGTGACAGGCTGGTTTGAACGTCGGCATGGATGGCAAATACGAAAAGAATGGATGATTTGTACCTCCGGAGTTGTTCCGGCAATTTCTGCCGTTATCAAGGCGCTAACCGAGCCGGGTGATAAAGTACTGGTGCAGACTCCGGTTTATAACTGTTTTTTCTCGTCCATCCGCAATAACAGATGTGAGATTATCCGCACCCCTTTGTCTTATGCCCATGATACATTCACGATTGATTATGAGGATTTGGAGAAAAAAGCCGCTGATCCGAAGGTAAAGGTCATGCTGTTGTGTAATCCTCATAATCCCGCTGGAAGGGTATGGACACGTGAGGAACTAAGTCGTATCGGCAAGATCTGTATCCGTAATGGCCTAATAGTCGTATCAGATGAGATACATTGCGAACTCGTATTTCCGGGATATACTTTTACACCGTTTGCATCTATCTCAGAAGAATTCCTACGGCATTCCGTGACATGCCTGTCGCCTAGCAAGGCTTTCAATATCGCTGGATTACAAATCGCCAATATCGTGTGTTACGATGAGAACCTACGTCGGAAGATAGACCGGGCAATCAATATCAACGAGGTATGCGATGTGAATCCTTTTGGTGTAATAGCTACCATAGCGGCCTATAATGAGGGAGAGGAATGGCTGTCGCAACTGATCGATTATTTATGGCAGAATTACTTATACATGAAAGATTTTTGCGGGAAATATCTGCCGGACTTTCCGATAACCTTGTTGGAAGGCACTTATCTTGTATGGATGGATTGCCGTAAGTTAGGTAAATCATCGGAAGAATTGGAGCACTTGCTGATCGAGAAAGCGAAGCTATGGCTCAATGCCGGAACGATGTATGGAGCAGAAGGCGAAGGCTTCATGCGTTGGAATATCGCTTGTCCACGTTCCTCGCTGATAAAGGGGGTGGAGCTGTTCAGGGATTTTGTAGGCTGTGCCTGTTAAAGAATAGTGATGATAGAAAACGTGAGAAGGGGAAAACATCTATTGCTTTCCCCTTCTTTCATATATCTCTCACTAGATAAAAGATTCGTTTTACTCGATCTCGATGCTATGTTTTACCGGAGTAAGAATGAACGTGAACTCATAGTCGCCGTAAGGAATCTGGTATTCCGGGAGTGCGATAGTTCCCCAGCTATTTACACAGCCTAATCCCATCTGTACCTTATCGAGACAAAGGTTTGTCAAGTCGGCTTCCTCTACTTCTGGAGAGTGTCTTTGATCCTTTCGGGCACCGTCGTCCAAAGACTCTATCGTATAATGCAAAGCGGAAGCGGAGAATGGGGCAGAGGCTACGACCTCGATACCGTTGCCAGCCTCGTTCAGCATTTTCCACCAGCGGATATCCGATTTCGTTCCATTCTCTTGCGGACGGATATACGAATAGAATTGCTCGTCTACGGTCTGGCGGTAAATAGCCAAGTCCGCGTTACCCTTGCGGTCGATATAATTCTCCACGGGACCACGGCCGTAGTATTCGATATTCTCGAAATATCTCGGCATCGGCATTTGCATACCGAAGCGGAACATGGGGGATACCTTGGCATTCTTGTCTGCTGTCATTTTCTGGGTAACCTTGATCGCACCCTTGTTATTGATCACGTACGTCAAGTTCAACTTGGCGGATACGGTCGGCATATCGTAAACGGCCTCTACGATCACTTGCTTGTTCTCCATCCGTTGGTTAAGAGAAGTCAGCTTCATTTCCGGATTCTTCCATGCGGCGTACTTCTTCTGTAGGCCAGCTCCGAAATCATTGTCTGTCGGCGCACGCCAGAAGTTAGGAGTCAAAGCCTCTCCTTCCTTGATCATGTCTTGGCCGTTTACCTCGTATTTGATCAGGTAACCATTCTCACGGTTGAATTCGGTACGGAAACCACAACCTTCCACGATCAGGTAATTGGCGTCGTTATCTTGTACGGCTGGAGCCTTGGTTTCGATATTGGTTGTTTCCACGTTTTTCAAATCCATAGATGGGGCCTTGTACGGGTTCAACGTCAGCTGATCCTTGGCCACGGTATGTCCGGCGGGTAATAAGCCCTCACGGTTCTTCAGTTTATAAGATACATTCAGCAACCATTCCGTGCATTGGCAAGTCTCGCCTAGATCCAATCGGATCGTTGATGTTTGTTGGGGAGCTACTTTCAGGTCATCGACACGTCCGCTACGAACAACCTTGCCACCTTTCAGCATTTCCCATTCCAGATAATAAGCGGAAAGGTCACGGAAGAAATTCTCGTTGTACACCTTGATCTCACCTTTCGACAGATCGCCGGGGGTTGTCCAGATATCTTGGTAATAATACCCCACCTCGTACATATGCGGGTTCGGAACACGATCCGGGCTGATCAAGCCGTTATCGCAGAAGTTATTATCGCTAGCGTCGAACTTATTGAAATCGCCGCCATAAGCATAGATCATTTTCCCGTTCTTGCCGGTCCAGCGCACGGATTGATCCACGAAGTCCCAGATGAAGCCCCCTTGATATTTCGGGTATTTACGGATCAAATCCCAATATTCCTTGAAACCTCCTTGAGAGTTACCCATGGCATGAGCGTATTCACATTGTATCAAAGGCTTTTGCATGGAGTTATCCTCGCTGTATTTAGCGCAATCCTCGTAGTTGTAATACATCGGGCAGAAGATATCGGTCTTTCCGTTCTTTCCGGCCTGTTCGTATTGTACGGCACGGCTGGGGTCTTCGTTCTTGATCCAGTCGTAAGCGGCCTCGAAGTTAGGACCGTATCCAGCCTCGTTACCCAAGGACCAGAAGATGATACTCGGATGGTTGAAGCCACGTTGGACGTTACGTTGGTTACGTTCCAGATGCGCTTTCTTATAAGATGGGTTCTTGGCTAACGTCTCCTCGCCGTATCCCATTCCGTGAGACTCTATATTGGCTTCGGCTACGACATAGATACCGTATTTATCGCAAAGATCGTACCAGAAGTTGTCATCGGGATAGTGGCAGGTACGAACGGCGTTCAAATTGAATTTCTTCATGATCTGTATGTCCTGTATCATGCGTTCGCGTGAAACGACATAACCGCCATCGGGATCCATCTCGTGACGGTCGGCACCCTTGAAAAGAACCGGTTGCCCGTTCACGAGTATCTGGGCGTTCTTTAATTCGATCTTACGGAAACCTACTTTTACGGGGATTACCTCGATTGTTTTGCCTCCCTCTTTTAAAGTAGCCCGTAAAGTATATAGATAGGGAGTCTCCGCAGTCCATTTGTGGGGAGAGGAGACTTCTATCGTCGTGCTGACCTTTCCGGAAGCGTTCAAGGATTGGGTAGTGACAGCTTTATTCTGGGCATCCAATAGTTCAAGCTCTACTGTACCTTTACCCTTCATGGTCAGGTTGACTGCCAACGAGCCATTTTGGTATTGAGCGTCCAGATCCGGAGTCACACGTATATCGGCGATCTGTTGCTTTGGGTTACGGGCGTATAAATAACAATCACGTCCGACACCGCTGTAACGGAAGAAATCTTGGTCTTCCAGATAAGTGCCATCACACCAGCGGAATACTTGGAAAGCAATCAGGTTTTTTTGTCCGGGTTTCAAGTAAGGAGTTAAGTTAAACTCCGCTTCCAGCTTGCTGTCTTCGCTATAGCCTACGTACTTCCCGTTTACCCACAAATACATATTGGAGGTAACGGAACCGAAATGGGCGATGATCTCTTTTCCGTTCCAGCTGGCAGGAACCATGATCTCACGACGGTAGGAACCCACATGGTTATTAACGGTAGGGACCTCGGGCGGGTTGTTCTTGAATTGCTCACGCCAAGCGTAACCAACGTTTACGTAGAGAGGATCTCCATATCCGTTCAGTTCCCATACACCGGGCACAGGCATATTGTTCCATCCTTTGTCGTTGTAATCGGTCCGCCAGAAATCGGTAGGACGAGCGTCAGCGTTCTTTACCCAAAAGAATTTCCAAGGACCGTTCAAGGTCATGAAGTTCTGGGATTGTTCCTTGGCGTCCTTCGCTGCCACCTCGGCGGTCTCGTAGGCGAAGAAATTGGCGTGCATCGGGGCACGGTTTACGGCGTTGACCTCGGGGTCTCGCCACTCATTCGACTGGGCTACCGCTGTGAAAGCCAAAGCGGCAAACAGTCCGGTCATAAGTTGTCTTTTCATGCTATTATATTTTTAATCTGCTTTACGGAATTGCAAAACTAAGAATAAAATTCCGGGTATGGCAATAATTCCGGCGGAAACTAACAGGGCGACACGTAAAGAATAGAAATCATTTAGCCAACCTATAAATGGGGCGATGGCAGCGAATATCAAGCGGATCACAAAGTTACGGATCGACAAGACCGTAGCCCGCATCTCCGAGAAGGTCATTTGATTAATGTAACCTTTCAAAATCGGTGTGGCGAAGCCCCGGACTATATAGAAAATGAACAAGATCGCTAATCCCCAATAAGTAAGGTTATAAGCGAGCGATATATATCCACCTACGATTATAAGTAGTATAAACGTGTTTGATTTACGCATCCCGAAATACCGCTCTACCTGATCAGAATAGAGGGCGGACAATCCCACAGTCAGATTGAGCACGGTCCAAATGACACCGTAATAGGAGGTCGGGGTTTCCAACTTCATCAATACGGGCTGCACGAACCATGCCATCGTTAATGTAGCGGCTCCGATGATACCGGAGAACATGATGTTATAGCATAGCTTACGGTTCGTGACCAAGGAATATTTCAAGATGCGGAGAATCTCGGAAACCGGGTTCTGCACCTTGCTCTTAGTATTGAATTCCTGCAAGGCGAACGCCGCTGGAATGCCGATAAAGGCGACAAACGCTTGGGCGTAAAACGGCAATCGCAAGGAATAGGCGGCCAGCAATCCACCGAATATCCCGGCGATGGCCTCGGCGAAATTACCGATCATCGTGATACGTCCCTCATACCGCAAATAAAGTTCTTCTTTTTTATATCGTACGGTTGTATCGTAGAGCAGCGCCGAATCCGCTCCGTTTACCAAGGTTTGCCCGGTTCCCAACAAAATCTCGGCGAAGAGAAATGCCGTGAAAGTGGAGGTGAAAGAATAACATAGGTACCCTCCAAAGAAAAGTATACAACCTAGAATCAAGCATTTCTTACGCCCCCATACGTCCGCCAGATAGCCCGAGGGAATCTCCAAAGTGACAGCGGCGACCGAGTAGACACTCTTCAAAATAAACACGTCTTGTAGTCCTAAACCATGATCCTCGTAGAATAGGACAATGATAGGCATTACGAGCGAGAACCATTTGGAAAACTTGATCAGATAGAGAGCGAGTATATTTTGTTTCATATTTTTCAACGGGATTGCCCTGTCGTTTTTATTTAGACACGCGAATGTATGAATTCTTTGCCAATAGCCTGAACTTTTTAGGAAGCTTCTGTTCTTTTTGAAAAAGGAAAAATATGGTATTCAATCAACTTGATATTCATTTACTGATTACGGCCATTTGTGTCATATCATCCGCCTTGATATGCTATACGATCGGGGTCTGGGGCGAGCGTTTCCAAGGACAGTTAAAAGCGTGGCATCTTTGGTTTTTTGTATTAGGACTTTATGCGGACGCTATTGGAACGGGCTTGATGGAGCATATCGCCCAACTGACCCATTTACATGATACGGTACATACCGTAACGGGAATTATCGCTATTTGCTTGATGCTGATCCATGCGATCTGGGCGATTTGGACTTACTTTAAAGGTTCGTTAAAAAGCCAAACAGCATTTCAACAGATTTAGCATTGTTGTGTGGTTCATCTGGTTAATTCCTTATTGCATCGGTATCTACATGGGGATGTCTCTCCATAAATAGAGGCCATCGCTCATATATCTTGAGAAATAAATCGTACATTTGGTGATATGTTTACTATATAAACGAGGTGATCGCCCTCTACGAGCGTTCCGCCGAGATGAATCCATTCTCCTCGAAGTTCGATGCTTGGCAAGCCGGCAAATGTCAATTAACAGAAGAGGAGAAACTAGGCTATGAGCTTTTCAAGGAAAAAGGGCTATGTGCCGAGTGCCATATCTTGGATCCCGACGAACGGGCCGGGAAGGTGCTATTCACCGATCATACCTATGATAATCTGGGGATTCCCTCAAATCCGGGCAATCCATTCTTTAAGGTTTCGGCTCCCTATAATACGTGTGGTAAGGATACGATGGATCTTGGCTTGGGCTCACGACTGCGTGATCCGGAAGAATACGGGAAGTTCCGTGTGCCTACGCTCCGCAATATCGCTCTGACAGCTCCATATGGCCATAATGGATATTTCAAGACCTTGGAGGAGATCGTACATTTTTATAACGTAAGGGATGTAGAGGATTTCCCCCGGCGGAATATCCCGAGACCGTAAATAAGGATGAACTGGGGAACTTAGGTTTATCTCAGGAAGAGGAGACTGCGATTGTCGCTTTTTTCCGAACATTGACGGATTGCATCAAATAAAAATCAGTCTTTCCAAAAACTTTCTCCAGCCCTTGATAGTTTTCTTATAAAATAAAAAAGAAGAGTTTAAACTATGGCGAAGAAAGTTGCGGACCAGTTAGTGGATACGCTGGAAAAAGCAGGCGTACGACGTATATACGCCGTGACAGGCGATAGCCTGAATGAGGTGAACGAGGCTGTTCGGAAAAACGGCAGATTGCGGTGGATTCATGTCCGTCATGAGGAAACGGGGGCTTATGCCGCTGCGGCGGAGGCCCAGTTGACAGGCGAGTTGGCTTGTTGCGCAGGTAGTAGTGGCCCCGGGCATGTACATTTAATTAATGGGCTGTATGATGCCCAACGATCCGGAGCACGGGTCTTGGCGATCGCTTCCACGATCCCTTCCCGGGAGTTTGGTACGGAATATTTCCAAGAGACAAATACGATCAAATTATTCGATGATTGTAGCTATTATAACCAAGTAGCCACTACGCCGGAACAATTTCCCCGGATGCTTCAAGGCGCTATGCAAGCGGCGATCTCATCACGTGGGGTCGGGGTGATCGGACTTCCCGGTGACTTGGCGGCAGAGAATGCTACAGCGGGTTTGTCCTCTACCTTTTCTTTTCCTACGCGACAACGGGTTTGTCCCGCCGAACAGGAAATCCGGGAATTAGCGGATTTGTTGAATAACGCGAAGAAAGTGACACTTTATTGTGGAATAGGTGCGAAAGATGCCCATCCGGAATTGGTGCAGTTGGCTAAATTACTGAATGCTCCGGTAGCCTATTCTTTCAAGGGTAAGATGGAGATCCAATACGATAATCCGAACGAGGTGGGGATGACCGGTCTATTGGGCATGCCTTCCGGCTATTATAGTATGCATGAGGCAGAGGTGTTGGTGTTGTTGGGAACCGATTTTCCATACGAGGCATTCATGCCAGAGAGCAACACGATCGTACAGGTGGATATCAATCCGAATCGTCTGGGGCGTCGTGCCAAGATACAAATGGGGCTTTGTGGCGATGTGAAGGATACTTTGGATGAGTTGATTCCGTTGATTCACCAGAAAGAAGATAATAGTTTCTTGCGGGAACAGTTGGCTAAATATGAGAAAGTTCGGGAAAATCTCCGTTCTGCCGCCACTGTCCGGGGGAAAGAAGAGAAGATACAGCCAGAGTACGTGATCTCGGTCGTAGACGAGCTTAGCTCGGACGACGCCATATTTACCGTGGATACGGGTATGACTTGTGTATGGGGTGCCCGCTATTTGCAAGCTACGGGTATGCGGAAGATGTTGGGATCATTCAATCATGGCTCGATGGCGAACGCCATGCCGCAAGCGATAGGGGCGGCATTGGCTTATCCCGGCAGGCAAGTCGTGGCGTTGTGTGGTGATGGAGGTATCTCAATGTTGTTGGGCGACCTTGCTACGATCGTGCAATACCATTTGCCGATTAAATTAATCGTATTTAATAACCGTTCCCTAGGAATGGTAAAACTTGAGATGGAGGTGGCCGGACTGCCGGATTGGCAGACCACGATGCTGAACCCGGATTTCGCCCGGGTCGCCCTTTCAATGGGAATGGCGGGCTACAACGTGATCAACCCCGACGATGTATTCCCCACTTTGCAGAAAGTGTTTAACGCTGACGGACCGGCCTTGGTTAACATCATGACCGATCCGAACGCATTAGCGATGCCTCCCAAGATTGAGTTCTCCCAAATGCTTGGTTTTGCCCAGACCATGTATAAGTTAATGATGGAGGGGCGAAGCAAGGAGGTCTTGGATACCATCGATACGAATCTAAAACATTGGAAAGAGGTGTTTTAAACTCTCAAAAGAGCTGGATAACCGCTTTAGATTTCGCGCTTTGAATGGCAGCGTCCAATATCCGCACTACCATTAGGTTATTCTCCAACGAGGAAAGGTCCGTGGGAGGTACGTCAATCTCTTTACGGACAGCGGCTTTCAAGAAATAAAAGGAATCATTATAAGGAGCGTTCAAGGAAGGTGCTATTTCTTGGCGCTCCTTTCCGTTGGTATAAATTCGCATTTCCTTAGGCGTATCTTGGTAAATATATCCTTTGTCGCCATAGATATGCATATCTTTTCTACCCATCGGCCAACACCATGATCCCATGATCTGGACGGTTGCGGAAGGATATTCCACGATAATAGTTGCGTCATCGTCTACCTTGGGATAAAGATTCGGTTTATTCTGCCGTAGTACGGCGTATACGCTAAGAGGCTTTTCATCTTTCATGAGACGGGTGGCTAAGTTGGCTCCGTAACATCCAAAATCGATAACTGCCCCGCCGCCATTCAGCACGGGGTCGGTTAACCAGTCCGTGAACTCTTTTCCGCAGTTGATCTCGAAGGGACCTTGATGCCCGTCGTATACGTTGATACGATCGATCTTCCCGATAGCACCGCTGTCGATAAGGCGGAATGCCTCATGGTTGGTATTATACCACGTAGTCTCGTAGTTGGTAAGCAACAAGATATTTTTCTCACGGGCGAGCGATGCCATTCGGGTAGCATGTTCGTTATTGACGGCCAATGGCTTTTCTACCATAACATGTATGCCTCTCGGTGCGCAAGCCTCTACCACACGAAGATGGTCGTGGATCGGCTCGTATACGATGACTGCCTCCGGATGGGTCTTATCCAGCATCTCGCCAAGGTCCGCATAGAATAGGTTAGGATCCAGCTTATCCCGCAGACCGTTATGTTCCCGTAAGTAATCATCTTTCTCGGCGACTCCTACAATCTTGAAATCGCCTCTATCCAAACGGCTTATCACCTCCCATAGATGTCCGTGGGATACTCCTGCCACGGCCAGTCGCAAAGGCTCTCCATCTTGCCCTTTCGCCGTGAGAGTTAAGAACGTAAATGCACATAACATAAGTAAGTAACGTGTGATCTTGTGTATATTCATGATATTATCTATATATAGTTTTTACAAAGATATACGATTATTTCTTACCTTTGCAACCCATTACTTATTCAGATTAAGGAAAACAGTATAATTTAGAAATATAAAGAAATGGCAAAAGAGCTGAAAGAACTTACACCGAGAAGTGTAAACTATTCGCAGTGGTACCAAGATTTGGTAATTAAGGCAGATTTGGCGGAGAATTCCGCCGTGCGTGGTTGTATGGTGATCAAGCCTTACGGATATGCTATCTGGGAGAAGATGCAACGTATCCTAGACGATATGTTCAAGGAAACCGGTCATGTGAACGCTTATTTCCCCTTGCTGATCCCGAAGTCTTTCTTAAGCAAAGAAGCTGAGCACGTGGAAGGATTCGCCAAGGAGTGCGCCGTGGTTACTCACTATCGTTTGAAGACAAATCATGACGGTACGGGGGTTGTCGTAGATCCGGCAGCTAAACTGGAAGAGGAATTGATCATTCGCCCGACTTCGGAGACCATTATATGGAATACATACCGTAACTGGATTCAGTCTTACCGTGACCTGCCTATCTTGTGCAACCAATGGGCGAACGTGATGCGCTGGGAAATGCGTACTCGCTTGTTCCTTCGTACGGCTGAGTTCTTGTGGCAGGAAGGCCATACCGCTCACGCTACTCGTGAAGAAGCGGAGATAGAAGCTAAGAAGATGCAAGACGTTTATGCGAACTTCGCAGAGAATTATATGGCAATGCCGGTAATAAAGGGCGTGAAGTCTGAGAGCGAGCGTTTCGCCGGTGCTTTGGATACCTATACGATCGAGGCGATGATGCAGGATGGAAAAGCTTTGCAGGCGGGAACTTCCCATTTCTTGGGGCAGAACTTCGGTAAGGCTTTCGACGTTACTTTCATCGACAAGAACGGTAAGAGCGACTATGCTTGGGCTACTTCTTGGGGTGTTTCCACACGTTTGATCGGAGCGTTGATTATGTCTCACTCTGATGATAACGGTTTGGTATTGCCTCCACATTTGGCTCCGATACAGGTTGTGATCGTACCGATCTACCGTAGCGCTGAGCAATTGACGCAGATCAGCGAGAAGGTCGCTGGTATCGTGGCTAAATTGAAAGCGTTAGGCGTTTCCGTGAAATATGATGACGCTGATAACAAGAAGCCGGGCTGGAAGTTCGCTGAGTACGAGTTAAAAGGTGTTCCCGTGCGTTTGGCTATGGGTGGTCGTGATTTGGAGAATAATACGATCGAAGTAATGCGCCGTGATACTTTGGAGAAGGAGACGATCACTTGTGATGGCATTGAGGAATACGTGAAGAATCTGTTGGAGGAAATCCAAGCGAATATCTTCAAGAAAGCGTACGATCACCGTGAGGCTAACATCATAAACGTAGATACGTATGAGGAATTTAAGGAGAAGATCGAGGATGGCGTCTTCATCATGGCTCACTGGGATGGAACCCCAGAGACAGAGGAATTGATCAAGAACGAGACAAAAGCTACGATCCGCTGTATTCCTTTAGCTGGAGATAAGACTCCGGGTAAGTGTATGGTGACAGGTAAACCGTCGGCTTGTCGGGTACTGTTCGCCAGAGCTTATTGATTGTTATGCTAAAAGATGAAATAAAATGGGGGATGCTTTAACCGAAGGGCATCCCTCTCTAAGAAAATGAGCTACCACGAATTTATACTTGTCGTTAACTTTAGTAGCATCATTATCTTGGTGTTATTGGCGATGTTGTTATTGATTGCCACTCGGTTTCGTGGCGAGAGTGGTTATGCCGCAGCGATTATCGTTCTTCCTAACATCCCTGTTTATATTTACAACATGAGCCGCATGCTTGGTTGGCATGATATAACGTTGTTCTTTTTCCCTATCAGTTATTCGGTCAATACGCTGTTGATGCCGTTGCTGTGGTTATTTACCCGCCGCAACTTTGATCTTGATCCTCGTTTCAAGCCTGTCCAATTGTTGCATTTTTTACCGGCGATTGTCTGTGTCGTTATCGTGTTATCCATTCCTATGCGGAAGCGTATGGAGAGTATACTTCATGAGGTCACCGGTGATGATACTTGGATCGGTGATTTTAACGCTGCCGTGATTACCTCGCAGATGATCGGTTATTTTGTCGCTATCTTTATTTATCTTTACCGGAAGAAGCAGTATATAAAGGATAATTGGTCTGATGCCGAATACATGCAAAAGGAATGGATTCCGAAACTTATGATCCTGTTCGCTGCCTTGTTTGTCACCGTGATGACCTGTTATGCGATTTGGCCTCGGACTGATGCTTGGTTGATACAGATATTGAATGTGATGGCGATGAGGCTTCCTCGTCTATAATTTTATTGCTCATCCAACTGTTCCTTATATCCAAGGAACGTCACGGATGCTCGTTAAGGATGAGACGGTAGGGTTTCAGTCTATACCAGACGAGGAACAAATGAGAGATATATGTTCCCAAGTGAAAGAGTATCTGGAGACAACAAATGCTTTCCTGCGAAAGGACCTTTCCTTATCCATATTATCGAGAGAGACCGGTATTTACCAAAAATTACTTTCTCGGTCGATCAACGAATACTTAAAACAGAACTTCTTCGAGCTTATCAACGAGATGCGAGTGGGGGAAGCCAAGCGAAGGTTGCTCCTGCCGGAGAATGCTGGTCATACGGTAGATAGCCTTTATGAGGAATGTGGTTTTCGGACTCGTTCCACGTTCTTCTTGGCATTTAAAAAGGTAGAGGGTTTGTCTCCCGCCCAGTGGCTTAATTCGGTAAAAAAACATACGGATCAATAAACGCAACAGCTAAAAAGAGTACATAAACTCTTTCCGGGTCTGATTTTATTACTATATTTGTGTCGCTATCGTCAGATAGCGGACATATTTAGACACAAGGAAAGTGTTTAGCTTCGTTCTCAGAGATAAAATCTGGTAAATTTTTCACGGGAGAATAAGCTGTACTCTTCACGTCATTGTTATATGCTATACGTATATGGACAAAGGGCGTGGGCTGTTGCTTATTTACCGTACGGGTTTACCAGAGCCTATCTCTTAAATAAGTTAATAGTCCCACGCTTTCCTCATATTAATACTATCCGGATCGGGACTTACCGGATGTACATCTTCGAGGCATTATGAAAAAATATCTACCACGTTTCTCTTTCTTTTTAATGATTTTACTCCATTTCATCATGAAATCAGTCTGAATATACAGCTTTCGGACTTCTCTAAACATCTTGTTTTAGGTGATTCGGGAAATAAACACTCTCTTTGCGGTATCGATTGAATCTCTTTGTTTACTTCTGAAAGTATTTGTGATGATTGGTCTTGTTAAATACGTAGGAAATCACTCTTTGTATATAAAGCATTTTTGTTTTATATGCATTTTATTGATGTGGATACTCTCGCTGATACCTTCTTGTCATCGAGAGGGAGAGGTTGGTCTTTCCCAAAATGATCAGGTGGGTATAGATAGTGTGGTCTCGGCCTGTCCGGACATCGATTCTCTACAATCATGCCTAAGGTATTTCGAGAGAACCGCAAATGAGCTGGGAGTGATACTCGCCTATAAGGAATTAGGGGTACGTTACCGGGAAGCGGCCCGTTTTAATGAGGCGATAGGATGCCACCGGGAAGGCTTGCGATTGGCTATGCAACGGAAAGATACCTCGGAGGTCATACAGGCCTTGAATAATATCGGTACGAACTTCCGGCGGTTAGGTATCATGGACGAGGCCTCCAATTATCAGTATAGGGCATTGTCGTTGTGCGAGAGACTGGGCGATAAGGAAAGCTATAAGGCAAGAAAAAACCGGACCATTTCCTTGAGTGGTATCGGAAACGTGTATCTAACATTGGAAAATTGCGAGATGGCCGACAGTATTTTCCGAATAGCGCTGGAAGAGGAACGTACCTTGGACAGTGATCTCGGCTTGGCCATGAACTACGCGAACCTTGGCTCTATCTTCGAGATGCGTGGCATGATGGATTCCGCTTTTGTTTATTACAATTATTCTATGGAGCATAATCGTGCGGCCGGGTCTGTTGTCGGCATCTCGCTTTGCCATAACCATATAGGACGCTTGTTCGAGAAAAAGGGACAATGGGATCAGGCGATACGCGAATATCGTAACGCATACGACCTTATGGTAGCGGACAACGATCTGTATCATTGGCTGGAATCGTGCCTGGCCTTGGCACGGGTGAATATCTACAAGGGAGATCTGCGAATGGCGGAGGCTTTTTTGGAGCATGCGGAGGGTGCCGCTAAGGTGACGCGGGCGTGGAAGCATTTGTCGAGCGTGTATCATCTGGATTACTTGCGTTATGAGAAGCTGGGTGATTATAAGAATGCCCTCAACGCTTATACATCAAGTCTCGCTTATGCTGATAGCATGCGAAATACTGAGAATATGAACCATATACAGAACCTCCGTGTGGACTACGAGAAAGAGAGGAGCAACCGGGAGCTTTCATTGATACAGAAGAATTATGAGATGGGGCAGCGTACCAAGAATATTTTCCTGATCGCTTGCTTGATCGTACTCTTCCTTACGGTGGTAGCGATGGGCTTTTTATGGTATGCCTTGCGGATGAAGTCCCGCAATCAGCAGGTGATGCGGCGCATGGAGGAGGTGAGGGCCAATTTCTTCACGAATGTCACGCATGAGTTTCGTACGCCGCTGACGGTTATCTTGGGTGTGTCGGAAGAGTTGCGGAAAGGGGGAATAGGCGAGGAGGAACTCAAGACCGGGCTGAATATGATTGGACGGCAGGGAAAGAACCTGCTGGAATTGGTGAACCAATTATTGGAAGTGGCGAAAGTGAGATCTGAGATTGGCGATCCGGAATGGAGGACTGGAGATATCGTAGCTTATACGAGCATGATCGTGGAAGATAACCGGGCGTATGCCCGCCAAGGGCAGGTAGACCTTTGTTTTACTCCTTCGGAGACGATTATCAGCATGGATTTCGTGCCCGAGTATTTCCGGAGGATCATGGATAACTTACTCCGCAACGCTATCAAGTTCACGCCGAGAGGTGGGAGGGTTGTCGTGACGATGGAGTGTGTGGGGAGTATGCTTGTCACGCATGTGGCGGATACGGGCTGCGGTATAGCCGAGGAGGACTTGCCGCATATCTTCAAGGCTTTTTACCTAGGTGAGACCGGAGGGGCAGGCACGATGGGCACGGGGGTCGGCCTTTCTTTGGTACGGCAGATGGTGAGGAGCATGGAGGGCCGGGGTTGGTTCTGAGTTTGTCGTGATGTTGCCATTGAGACATGGCGACTCTTATTATATCGGCCGGCTGCTTAATGGTGCGTATCAAATAGTATACGCACGAAACGGAGCGGAGGGGTTGGAGATAGCGGCGGAGCAAATGCCGGACTTGATCCTCACCGACTTGATGATGCCCGAGATGGATGGCTATGAGTTATGTAGGCGGGTACGTGAATCCGAGGTGTTGAACCATATTCCGATCATTATCATTACTGCGAAATCAGGAGGAAAGGAACGTGTCTGTGGCTTAGAAGTCGGGGCGGACGCTTATCTGGAGAAGCCTTTCAATGCGGAAGAGCTGAATATCCGGATAACAAAGTTTCTGGAACAGCGTCGTTTGCTGCGTGAGAAGTATTCCAAGGCTATGCGTGAGGGGACGGAACTGAATGTAAAACTAAACCCTGCCGACCAAGACTTCTTGGCTCACCTGAATGATTATATATATGCGTTGATGTCCAACCATGGCTTGAACTCGGACATGGTAGCCGATAAGATGTGCATGAGCCGATCCCAATTGAATCGCAAGGTCCGTGCCATCACGGGCTACAACACTTCTGCCTATATCCTGCAGATGCGCATGGAGAGGAGCAAACGCCTCTTGGCCTCTACCGAGGAACTGATCGGCGACATCGCCCTTAAATGCGGCTTCGAGGATGCCAATTATTTCGCCCGCCTTTTCAAGCAGATCTTCAATGTAACGCCCTCACAATACAGGAAAAGCCTCATTCAATGATTCCGTGTAGCGGGTACTTCCGTGTAGAAAGGGGCTATGAAATTGAGAAATCCATATTTAACCTCATCATTGGGAAATCCGAGGGTATAGATATTGAATTCCGGATTGAAATCCTTGATGGTCAGATAGCCACTTTGGTAAATCACCGGGATAGGTCGGGTGGCGTCGGCTGTACATGGAAATATATTATAAACCAATCCGGGTACAATCCATCCTCAAGAATAACTCTTGTTTATAGAGCGTCTGTTACGATGGGCAACGTGACGTGCTTACAATGGGCATTATAAGGAGCTAATAATGCCCATTGTTATTCTTCCATAGATTCTATCGGAGGCGATTCGGCCAGCTAGCATTTCTAATCGACTGCTCTTTAATTAGTTAATTATTTTCAATGCGCAGATTCTCTTGGTTTGTCCTAGTGAAATGCGTCGATTATCCTATAAGAATGCGTCATTCTCCTCACGGGCGATCGCTCTCGGGGCTAATTTTGCGAATAAAGAAATCGGACGTTTCACCAAATCTGGTTCGAGTATGGAAGAAGAAAAACACAAGAAGCCTTTGCTTTCTTATGAGGAGGTGATCGAGGTCATCGATGAGCGCATCTCGCGTGACGAGCCTGCCACTGCCGACGAGCGGATCAAACGTGTCGAGGAAGTGGCCGAGCAAATGGAAGAAGAACGTAAAAAAGGGATATCGTGCCGTAAGAAGGTTTCTCGCTTTTTTCGGAGATCCTTGATAAATCTGGACCGATCCATCAGAAGGTGTTTCGGTAAATAAATAGGAATGAATTATTAATCTAATGAATTAAAGGAAATGAAAAAGCTAGTATTTATTTTATCTGCCATGTTGCTCCTAATCGGGACAATGGACGTGCAAGCCCAATGGGGAAAGAAACTCCTCAAGAAAGCGGGTGAGAGTGCCAAACGGGCAACGGAGAGGAACGTGGAACGGAAAGTGGAACAGACCGTAGACAAGGCTTTCGAGGGAGCGGAGGATGTGGTGACGGGGAAAGGGAATAATAATAATGAAAAGGAGGAGCCACCAACAAGTACAAATTCACAAGGGAATTTTGAAACTATGGATGATGGGGAAGATGTGGCACAGCAGGAACAGCAACAACCACAGCAATCACTCGAAATGACGTATGCCAAGAGTGACTTCGTGCCGGGGGATGAGATTATTTTTGAGGATGATGTGACCCGGGAACAGATAGGAGAATTCCCCAGCCAGTGGGATTTATTAAAAGGTACTGTTGAGATCGCTCAAATCAATGGCGATAAGGTGATACTTTGCGTGAGTCAGGATGATCCGGTCATTGCGCCGCTATTCGATAATATGAAAAGTTATTTGCCGGAAAAGTTCACGCTGGAATTTGACTTTTGGGTAGGGCCTTTTACAAAAAAAGGGAGATGATGAGCCGGAAAATTGCTATATCGTACGTTTTTACAAACCCGAATCGGGAAGTCGTGTTCAAACTATCAATCTTGACGACTGGTATTATAGTGCTTCAGACCATCGTACACGCCTAAGATGGGACTTTATTCCTTCCTCTGGGGAGAACAGCCGTAGCGGAAGCGATGACTCTTTTCGGACTATCCCGAACTCATGGAACCACTTCTCACTGTCCTTCAATCAACGGGCAATGAAAGTTTACATAAATGGTATCCGCTATGCCAATATTCCGAATACGGTAGCACCCGGACATTTTGACATACAGTTTTATAGAGGCGGTGGATATTTTACGAATAACACTTCCATCCGCAACATACGTGTCGCCAAAGGCGCAGTGCCATTGTACGACCGCATGATGAGCGACGGTAAGTTCATCACGTATGGCATCACCTTCGATGTCGGCAAGTCCACCATCAAACCAGAGAGTATGGGTGAGATCAATCGTATCGTCAAATTAATGACCGATAACCCCGACCTGAGATTCTCCGTAGAAGGCCATACCGATAGCACCGGCAACGAGGCTTCCAACCAGACGTTAAGCGAGGCCCGCAGCAACGCCATCGTAGGTAAACTGGTTGAACTGGGCATCAGTGCCGATCGCCTCTCCGCTTCCGGCAAAGGACAATCATCTCCCATCGCCGATAACGGAACGGACGAGGGTCGTGCCAAGAACCGGCGGGTGGAGTTTGTCAAGATGTAACGAATAAGTGAGCGATATGAAAAAGAAATTCTACATACTGATGTGCTTGGCGAGCCTCGTCTTGATGGTGACGGCTTGCGGCGGCAAGGAGAAGATCAAGGAGAAGCTCCGTGCGGCTACCGAGGCCGTAAAGGAGCGGAAGGAAGCGGCCGCCTCCGAAAAGGGGAGCGATCTGGAAATGGATAAACAAGGCGACAGGCCGGATAACGGTGCCTTTGTCGATCCGTCGCTCACGCCGGCCCAGCGTAAGGCGCTCGACAAGGAGAATCCGTGGTTCGCTCGCAACTTCCGTATGGAACTGACAGCTAAGTCAATGGGGAACAAGGTGAACGTGGAAATACAAAAAGTCGGGCAAAATCCTTTATTACCATTTCTGGAACAACTCTGGCAATGTCGAGACGCTTATCCTGCTTGACGAAGGCGATTATAAGATTTACCAGATTTCGTCTAAAAACAAGGTGGCGCAGCTAAAGGCGACTTCCGACTCGGACTATTATGCGTTCTTTTGCGACAAGATAGGGAATGTGTATGGCATTGTCCATACTGCTCAGAAAGAGAAAAAGGTGGAACAGGACGATAGCTTTGTCCAGTCCAGCACGCAAGAATCTGTCGGGGTAGAGGACGTGCGTTGGGGCGGCTTCGATTGTGAGAAGATCACCCGTGTCACTGGTACCGAGAACGACCTGAGTGCCGGGATGAAAGCCATAGGAGACCTCTTTGGCACTAAATCCAGCATGGACAACTCGATTATAGACTTGAAACATATCGAGACGACCGACATCGTCTGGATTGAAAAGAATAGCGGAGCTGTGGTACACCGCAAGTTCTCCGTGAAAGGAGGAGCCGGAATGGGTAACTATGCGGAACGGATGAAACCGCAACCCTCCGTCACGTTGCTCACCTTCTCGCCCGATCCGTCGTTGATACCGACCTCTCAGGAGGGCTATAAACTGGTGAAATAGGTATTCATATAATATAGAATGTATAACACGCTCAAATAAGAAAGCCATGAAGAAGCTATCGATTCTACTACTCAGTCTTGCCGCTATGGGAGCATTCGCTTTCGTCTTGCCTTCCTTGCCCACCGGGCAAAGTGGCGCTTATCCTACGGAAACGGCTTTTATGGCCGAGGCCGAAGAGATGTTCCAAAAAGGGAACAAGCTTTACGAGCAAGGCTATATGCTACAGGCGAACTACTATTACGGGCAAGCCGTGGTAGCCGTGGCCAGCCTTCGCTACGGGTTGAGCGAGCTGATCTACGTAAAACAGCGCGACGAGAGGGCCGCCGCCAAGAAAGCCGCCGAAGAGAAACAGCGCAAGGAGGACGAGGAAGATATGGAAGATTGGGGATGGGAAGATGAGGGAGGACTCCTTACTGCGCTTACCAACCTAATCGGGAAGCTGGATACGATGACCGAAAAACTGAGCCAGGAGCTTGTCAATATGGAATTGGATGAGGACAGCGAGCGGAGCGAGGCTTGGGACTTGTTGGCTACCCAAAGCATAGCGTCGCCTTACCCTTACTTCTTCGAGGCCATCTCGTGGGATTACAAGGGAAAGGAAGATAAGGCGAGAGAATGCTACGCCAACGCGATGTGCAACCCCGCTTTCCCGTCCACCGTATGGGATTTCTCCTATTGGCAGGACCTTACGAGCGGCGAGCTCAGGGCCATTGCCCGCAGGCTGCTCCCCAAGGAGGAGGAATACCGCAAGTATTTTCACCTGAGCACCTATAGCTGCCCGCACCATTACCTTAATTTCGACGATGACTACCTGACGGCGAAAGCCGCCGACACCTTGGTCGTATTACCCACGGCCGTGGGAGCGGCGCTCATGCTGTATGAGACGGCCGTACAGGCGAACCCCTTCAACGCACGCAATTTCGCCGGTGCCTCGTTGCTGAGCGTACAGAACGGCGATAGCGTAAAGGCCGCCTACTACCTGAACGAGGGGCTGCTGATAGATCCGGAGAATAAAGGATTGCAAACATTACTGAACGTATGGAAAGGAGGACACAAATGAAACGCATAGGATTCATATTTACCGTGATAACGCTATTCTGCTTGTCCGCTGTTTCCCGGGTGATAGCGCAATCGGATTGGAGCTTGATAAACTTCGACTTGATCAACCTGCCTTGCGAGCCGGGAAGCCATTCGTTGACCTATACCATGTATTACGGAGTCAACCCGTTTAAGGTTAAGTCGTTTAACGATATAGAGCGCCCCATCATCTTCGGGGGAGAGTTGGTCTGCACCAGATCCATCGACCTGAAAGAAAAGAAGGAGGCGGTAAACCGGGCCCTAAGCGACCTGGGCTGGAATTTCGCCACGCTGCGGCAAGTGATCGAAAGGGCGGCGCAAGCCAAGCCGAACGATATAACGAACGAGCAATTCTGGGACGACCTCGTGAGCATGAGCGGGTTGAACGGCCTGGCGGGAGACGCGTTGGCGCTGATCAGCGGCGTGAAGGATCGCGACAAGTATTACGAGGCGGAGAGGATACAGGGACGGCTCAAGAGCGAGGCGTACAAATACTTGGTGAATAAGACACTCAGCACGGTGGGTAAGATCTTCAGCCTGAAAGGGCGTATCGAGATCTTCTTGAACGCTCGAGAACGGGATAAGCAGAAATGGATCAACTGCGTGGCCGAGGACAATCTGGTCTCGCTCGCCCGTTTCTATCGCATCGCCAACAACCGCTTGTGGCAGATCGCGCAAACGAAAGGACAGACGTGGGTGCTGCGCATGAACGGTTCGGCCAACGCTCCTTTCTTTTATGAGGGAGAGATGTGCGTACAGCAATGGAAGATCAAGATGAAGCTGGAGAAGAGTTATCACGGGGCCAACGAGAAACTGACGGAGCAGCAGTTCTACGGGACTTTCGCTGGTGAGTACATCGGGTGGCTGGACGCCGAGGTGTTGTATGCAGAATTGGGATGCGCACTATTTTGTGGATAAGGAACTGCTACGTTTCGGACAAACAACGATCGTTGGAGACGCCCCGATGTTCGCCTCCGATATAAGGATAAACCAGTCGTATATGAAACTATGGGCGGAGAGCTGGGGCCTTGGCTTCAAGCACAGCACGAAACCCACGCAGGCCCACAACATATACCGCCTGCCGGTGAAGGTGGTGGTGAATATGCCTAAGAAACCGACCAAATCTGTTTACGCCAGCACGGAAGTATTCATGGGAGACAGGGAATGGATGCCGGGCGACAAGCCCCAGCCAGAGATCGAGACCTATTTCCAGTTGCAGCATAACGTGGCGGTATCCGGTACGGTCAGCGATGAGGGAATATCGTTCAAAGCCGATCACTACCTGAATTATTACGCCACGCGAGATTTCATCGTCATCGATGGGAACATAAACGACGGGCTTAGCATCAGCGGATTGGGAACGATCCCTTTCCGCAGCCAGGGTAGCGTGAACGACCCGATCCCCAAGGAGGGATTCGGAGGCAAGCCCGACGGGAGCATCCAGATACATATAGATCAAAGCTTGGATGACGTGGAGAAATGGGAGCGTATCCGATACGAATAGACGACAGAATATTCACCTTATAAACAAATACAACGATGAGAAAGATCTTGAACATCATGGCAATCGCCCTTGCGATATTCTGCAGGATACCGGTGGAGGTGCACGGCCAGAGTTTCTTGAAGAAACTGAAACAGAAAGTGGGCAACGTAGTAGGTACCAAGGATGATACCGCCGAGATAGGAGAGGAGCCTTTCGTCGGTGGAGATGGCGATCAGCCGACACGATCTGTCACCCCCACGGATAAGCTACAAAAACGTCGCACGGCTACCGCCACGTGGGACGAGATGATCGCTCCCAGCAGAGCCAACTCGCCGGAGGCCTTGCTGAACGAGCTTCCCCCGTTGCCTTCCGTCGAGAGCATCGTCTACCCGGAGGAAACCGCCCGTGCGACCTACTACCGCAAGATCGTAGCCGTGGATATGCGTATAACGGAACTGGATTCGATACATACCTGCTCGGACGAGGAGATGATCGCCCTCCGGGATAAGTTCTATGTAGAGTTGGCCGATATCAACGGGATTACGGTGGAGGAAATGAAAAGCTTGAAGACCCGAACCTCCCCGAAGCGGAAAAGGAACGCTTGATCGAGAAGATGAAGAACGCCTTGGTAGGCGATACCCGGGGGCTTGAGGCCATGGGCGCCGATCTGGAGAAACGTGAGGCAGCCAAAGGAGGCAAGTTGACCAACGAGGAGAAGATGGCCTTCTTAGCGGAGAACCAAGGCAACCTGAGCGACCTAGGTTCCATGATGGAAAAAATGCAGGCGACGAACGAGAAAACGACAGCCTTCAACGCCAAGTTCGTCAAGCTGGAACAAATGACCGTGCAGCAAACCGAGAAGATGAAAAAGATACTACAGGCGAGCGATGGCGCGATCACGAGTTGCGAGAAGATCGCCGGGGAATACGAATCGGAATTAAAGACCCTCTATGCCCAGATCTATGAGACCGACGACAGCCAGAAGGTTGAGGAACTTTATGCCCGTGCCGACGAGCGGATGAAAAACTATCGCCTCCGTGCCGCCAAGCTCTGGCGCAACAGCCTGCAAACCCAATTGGATGGGGTAAAGGCCATGTATCCGGACATCGTGAAGTTGCAGAAAGAGATGATGCAGGAGGGAATCATCCCGGCCTGCGCCGAGAAACGTGCCTCGTTCAACGCCGTGACCAATTACACCAATATCTTGCACAAGGCGTATTGCGACTTCCCGCAACCGCGGGTGTTGCCGGTCTACATGGAGACGATCATTGAGATTCCCGAGGGTGAGCACCTGTTTTACGCGGAGAGTGGTTTCGCCACGTCGGTCGACGGCTTCTTGAACAACAGCCGCGTCTACACCGCCGACAATGCGGGCAAGAGATACCTTTACGAAAACGGCAAGAAGCGGGAACTGGGGCCGAACGATCCCGGCGATTTCCAAGCGAAAGGGGCACGGACGGAACCCACCTACGGAGCTTGGACCTCGGCTAGCGGCACACGCAAGGTGACCTACACGCGCGACGGATCGCTTACCCTGCATGACGGCACCTCCTTCTATCCGCTGGCTTTCAAGAAGGAGAGCGACAGGCTGGTGTGGATCATCGCCTCGTCTGCAGGTGTTGAAAAATGCACGTACAAACTATAGCGGTATTCCTCGTTGCGTTGTTGGCGCGAGCTCTCAGCGGATCGACCGCCTTGGCGCAGGATTACCAAAAGATCTTTGAAAAGGAATGGATAGAAGCTGATAAGTACGTGGCGGGATAACGGGAGGTCTGGAACTTGATCTTCCCGGAGTTCGGTATCCGGACGGAGTTGGCCGTGGCGGTTGTCTTCCCCGAATTGGTTCGTTACTCGGCCTTGATGGACTTTATGGAGACAACAGCCGTCAAGGCGCTTTACCAGCAAAAGGGGGTAAAGGGAGCCGATTTCTCCATTGGCCGCTTCCAGATGAAGCCTTCCTTCGTGGAGGATCTGGAACGACAGTGGATGCGAACGGAATGGCGACACGAGTACGGGATCTATTTCGATCTCTCCGAGACGTTGGAGGCCCACCGCATATGCGTACTCCGGCTGGACGACCGGAACTGGCAATGTATTTATCTGGCCATGTTCTTGAAACTGTTATACCGCCGTTTCCCGGAACTGGCCGAGGAGGAGGATATCGAGCAAGTCCGCTTTTGCTCCACCGCCTACAACGCCTCGTTTTACGGCACCTACGAGCGCATCCGTAGCAAAAGCGCCCGCCGCTTCTACCATACTGATTTCATACCGACTCCCGGAACGAAGCGTTACGCTTATTCCGAGATAGCGGTCTTTTATTACAAGATAGCTCTCTGACATGCTGGAATGATTTTTATTTCCCTCCCTTCAAATCGTTCCAGCACTATGTGAAAGCAAGACACAAACGGGGATAGATTCTGGTAGACCCGTCGGAGACTCCGGAAGCGCAGGGATTCCTTCCCTCTGGCTTCCGGGGAATCCGATTCCCGACACCGGCTTCCCCTTATGAAGTGACAAGAATTAAAGAAACGAACGATAAAAAGAATGACTATGGCCAATTACGGTAAATATGGATTCCTTCCCGCCATCGCCCTCTGCCTTCTTTGGGCGACGGAGGTATCGTGGGCGCAGGTGAAGCTCGTGCGGATGCCCGTCGTTGAGAAGAGCGGTTCAATATCCTCTGGGAAGAGTATAATACGCTTATGGAGAATCAATTAAACACCGAGACGAAGCAAACACCCGCACAAATGCAAGGCGAATCGGGCGACGGTGGCCAGAGGGGAACGCTGGGGAGTCATCGACGAGCAAGACCATCGTGCGACGTTAACGGTGTCACACGTATGACATCAGCTGCCTCACACGTGCGACACCTAGAGCCTCACGCCTGCAAGACCGGCAACGAGAATAGAGAGAAATAACAATTATCACATTATCAACAATTTAAAACAAAACAAGATGGCAAAGTACAAGTTAATTAAGAAAGTGAATCCGCAGAAAAGACAGGAACCTGGCAAATGGTACGCGACCCCCAAAAAGCGAGACCCCGCTCTCGGGCAAGGCGATGACGTGCGCCGCCACCGCCAACACCACTACTGCTCCCATCGAGATGGAGGCCTCGCTGGAGCTTCTGGCCAAGTTCGTGCCCCAACAACTCCAGCAGGGACACACGGTGAAGATACCGGGCTTGGGTACTTTTCGCCTCACCTTCAAGAGCGATGGCGTGGAAGATATTAACAGTTTCCGGGCGAACAGCATGATCAAGAACGTCCGGATCGTATTCACTCCCTCGAAAGAATTGCGGGAGAGCGTGCTCAGCGGCCTTACGTTCGAGGACGGCGGCGTACTGGAGGACGACATCAGCTACGCTTCTATAGCCGATTACCGTTTGGCCAAAGGTGTCCCGGAGGGCGGCGGAGACTCGGAAAGCCCGGGTGAGATTTAAGGTAACCATTAAAACAGGAACGGGATGAACATTTTCTCTTGCCATATACGCCGGATCGTGTTGTTGCTATTGGCACTCCTCTGAGTGCCGATGGCGACGCTACGGGCGCAGGAAGAAAAAGCGGACGGCACGAACCGGGTGATAGTATCCAAACAGGATATGCGGATAACCGTTCTTTGTCCGCAAGGCGATACGCTCGCCGTTTTTCCCATCGCTTGCGGACGCAATTACGGCGACAAGCAGCAGGAATGGGATTTCCGGACACCGGAAGGGCATTTCGTGATAGAGTCCGTGGAAGATACCTCCCTTTGGCCGCGAGACTCGACGAGGCAAGAAACTCCCGGCGAGATATACGGCCCCCGCTTCTTCCGCTTGAAAACACCCGGCTTCACGGGCATCGGCATACACGGGACCGCCAACCCCCAAGTGATACCCGGACGGATAACGATGGGCTGCATACGCCTCAGCAATGAGGACCTGAAAGCCTTCTCCCGGCTGGTGGACGTAGATACAAGGGTGGATATCCTGCCCGACAAAGGGAGAGAACGCGGCTCGCTTTCCAAGCTAGCCCGGGACGATGATTACTAACAACACTAAAAGGAATGGACATGAAAAGGTTAATCTTATTATTGATATGCGCGCTGTACGTAACGACGGCGGCGCAGGCGCAAATTTCTTTCTATGGTGAGTGGTGCCGGAAAGGGGGTGGCGAAAAGACCATCATGATCTTCGATATGAAGGAAAAGAAAGCCTACGTGATGAACGAGGCCCGGAAGACCTGCATGGTGATGGAGGAGATCGACAAGTTATCCACCAATAAGCTGGTGGGTTACGACTGGGAAGTGTCTCACTCTACCTCCCGAGAGTTTTTGGGCATGGAGGAGATAGACGGTAAGGAGTGTGCCCACTACTATGTCAAGAGCGAATCGATCTACAAGGATGGCGGCAAGGATGGCGCCGGCTATCACGAATGGATTTACTCGCCCATGAAGGTATCGAACTACAACGGCTGCATCGCCCACGACAATACGGTGTATGTGATGGACAGGACCATCGTGCTTCGCCGCGTCAAGATGGGGCCGCAACCGGCGCACCTCTTCCAAGTGCCCGAAGGGTATCAAATGACTGTGATGCCTGCCGGCGGCCTGCTGGAGATGATGACGGGGAAATCGTGCGAGGAGAACACCCAAAAAGTGGACGAGACACGCGATGCCATCCAAAAATCCAATGAGCAGATCAAGGAGCAACTGAAAGAGGTCAACGACAAGAGCAAGAGCGACGAGGAACGGATGAAGGCCTTGCTCGAGATGCTGGGCGGACAGAAGAAGAAATAGAGAAAAATTATTCACTTTAAAATAACAACGATTATGAAAACGAACATTAGATTTCTAGTTATGATCGCCGTTTCCTTGCTGACGGTATTGGGAATGAGCGCGCAAGAACCTTTCTTCCTACATAAGGAAGGCGTGAAACTGACTTACGCCGACAAGGACAAGAAAGGAAAGATCAACAGTTACACGGAGACTACCGCTACAAAGGTGACGGGAGACGCGGACAACTGCACCGTTACCTACTCGATGATGGTGATGGACAATAAAAAGAACCCGGTGCTCAAGCAACCGATGACACAGACATTCGAGGTGAAGAATGGCACGGTGACCTACGATCCCAAGTCGTTGGTAGGACAGATCATGGAGGGCATGCAAGTAACCGTGACCGGAACACCCTTCCAACTTCCCTCCAATGTCAAGGTAGGCGATACCTTCGGCGACTATACCATCACCTTGAACTTGGCCGGCATCAAGACCAATACGGAGGTGACGGGCGTGAAGGCCGTGGCCGAGGAAACCCTCGACGTGAACGGGACGAGTATCGACTGCGTCGTGATTGAGAACACTACCGTATCGAAAGTGATCGGTATCAAGCAGACCACTATCCAGAAGATCTGGTATGGCCACGGCATTGGCCCTGTGAAGACAAACATGTATAACAAGAAGGGAAAACTGATGACAAGCCAAGAGCTAGTTTCAATAGAAGGATTGTAAACCATTAAAAACATACGTATCATGAAACAGACATTATTTACATTCATGTTCATCATAAGCCTCGTGCTTATGACGGCATGCGGAGGTTCGCCGGTAGATAAAGCCTTGGCAAAACTGGATGATGCCATTGAAAAGCTGGAGAAAAAAGGAGATAAGATGACCAAGGACGAGATGGATGCCATCATGAAAGACTTGGAGGAACCCGTTAGCGTATTGAACAAAACGATAGAAGACAACGAGGTGGGAGGTGTCACCAAGATCAAGATAATCGCCAAGGTGACGAAACTGACGGCGCTGGCCACGAAGGTCGGGATAAAGAATCTGGATATGGGAGATTTCTCGGATAAGGCGAAAGGAACTAAGAAAGAGTAAGGTGGTATGGGAGATATTTTAACAGGAATCGTAAAAGGCTTGTCCGGATTCATGCTGCAGGATGATCCCGACGTGAAGATATTCAATGCCCAGACCGAGATGAAAGAGTTCTCGGAAAGGGAGGGAAAGATCTATGCCCGTCTCGGACGGCAAGTATATGAGACGGATGGCGGCGAGAACTATCCGGAGATAAGGGCAGAGCTAGATTTACTCGCAGCCAACAAGCAGGCGGCGGAAAGCCGCCCTCGAACGTGCCGAGGCCGAGGAACGTGCCCGCCGGGAAGCCGAGGAGCAGGAGCATAGCTGCCCCAATTGCGGGGCCTATAATCCGGAGGGAACCAACTTTTGCCAAGAGTGTGGAACCCGTTTGACGCAACCCGTGCAACAAGCGCCTGCGGCGAAACGTTTCTGCCCGAACTGCGGCACGGAAGTTATCGCCGGGCATCGTTTCTGCAGCGGTTGCGGAACAAAAATGGAATGATGTATAACAGTTACTTTAAAGAAAGGAGAAATCATGGCTTTTTGTACAAACTGCGGGACAAATGTCCCGGATGGCATAAAATTCTGTACCTCATGTGGTACGCCGATGTCGGTACAGGCACAACCGCAAGCCCCGCCACCGCCCCAGCAAACCTATGTGCAGCCGCAACCTGCGCCTCAGCCACTACCGCAGCAGGCTTATGCCCCGCCATCGCAACCGGCTTACGCACAACCTCAACCGGGATACGTGGCTCCGGCGGGCGATCCGAACGCTCCGCTTCCCCCGGGAAGCAAGTATGAACCGATCACGACGGGTGGGTATATCGGTATCTTCCTGTTGATGCTTCTTCCGTTGATCAATCTCATCCTACTCATTATCTGGGCCTGCGGAGGCTGCCAGAAGGTGAACAAGGCGAACTTCGCCCGTGCGATGCTGATCATGATGATAATCGGTTCGGTCTTGTCGTTGCTGATGTTCTTCGCCGTACGGATGCTGTTCGGTAGCGAGATAGACAGCTTGATGGAAGCTTTCGGAGATCTACTCAAATAATAACAATACTAAAATTAGGAGGAAACAAATTATGGCATTCTGTGGAAAATGTGGACAACAAGTGAATGAAGGCGTGAGATTTTGCCCGGCCTGCGGATCACCTATGCAAATAGTTGCCGCCGAACCGAACAGGCAACAGACACCTCCGCCGGTACAACCGACCGATGCGGAATCAATGGCTAAGGCTACCGCTACGGCCGATGCCTTGAGCGACAAATTAAGTGGTATGAACAAGACCGCGGACCTGACCGACCAGTTCGATAAAGCCGATGTAGAGCAAAATAAGGTAATGGCTATCCTTGCTTATTTCGGGATTCTGGTATTGATCCCGATCCTTGCGGCCAAGGACTCGAAATTCGCCCGGTTCCATGCCAACCAAGGCTTGCTTTTATGCATCGCCATGTTTGGCTGGATCATAGCGGACTCCGTTCTGACCGCCCTCTTGCGGGCGATCCTATGGAGGGGATTGGGCTTATGGAGCATCTACTCTCTTTGCGGTACGGTATTGAACCTCGTTTACATCGTGTTTACGGTACTGGCAGTCATCGGTATCATTAACGCGCTGAACGGGCGAGCTAAGGAATTACCTATCATCGGTAAATACCGTCTGTTGAAATAGCATAATAACCCATAAATGTATACTTTATGACAGCAAAAGAGATTTTCTTCAAGACCCTGCAATTCGGTTGGATAAAACTAGGATTAGGATTGCTGAATATATTGATAGCCGTGCTGCTCTTCGCTATCTTGATGGGCATATCGGTCCTGTTCAATAGCGACGGAGTGGTAGCGATCATGTTTTTCATCTGGTTGGGACTTATAGGGGTAGTGAATTTCTTCTTGAATCACTACATCGGTTATCTCGTAAAAGCCGGGTATGTGGCCGTGATCGCGATGGCGTATCAAACCGGCTATGTACCTGCCAAACCCTTCGAGATGGGAAAGACGATGGTAAAGGAACGTTTCGGTACATCCAACGTGTATTTTGCCTTGGATAAACTTGTGGCGGGTTCCATTAAACAGTTACAACGTACGTTGGGACGTGTTACGGACAGTTTGCTCGGGGCGCTCCCCGGAGCTGACGGGATAAAGAGCCTCACCAACATGTTTCTCGATATCTCGTTGGGGTATGTGGACGAGTGCTGCTTAGGTTACACCTTTTACCATCCGGCTCAAAACCCTTATAAATCGGCGGCAGATGGTGTCATTATCTATTTTCAGAACTGGAAGACGTTGCTCAAGGATGCGGCGAAGACAACGGGGATGGTCATCTTATCGTTCGTGGTGGTTACGTTGATTGCGTTTATCCTCTTCGGTGGATTGTTCCGCTTGTTCGGCTGGAGCGGTTTCATGGCTTTCATTATTTCATTGTTGTTCGCCTATACAGTAAAGTATGCCTTTATTGATAGCTGGATCTTGGTGAAAATGATGAGCAGCTATATGCAAGTAGCTCCCGCCACGCAAGTTACTTTCGATCTGTATGGTAAGTTGAGCGGCTTGTCCGGTAAGTTCAAGGAGCTTTTCAAGAAAGGTAACGAGATGCCGTAACCGAATCCCACCGCTACTTCCGCAGCACAAGATCCTTTGCGACCGCAGATACCGGGACAGGTCTCAACGCCGGAAAGCCGCTTTTGCCCTCAATGCGGAATGCAATTAGCTCCGACCGCTACATTTTGCGGGAATTGCGGAGAAAGGTTATAGTTTTTAAGTTTAATCATAAAAAATCAAGAATATGAAACGAGTATTATTTACATTGGTAGCCTGTTTAGTAGGCATTTCTTCATTGATGGCGCAATCATTCTCTCTTCCGGGGTATTTGTTTGGAAGATGTCCGGACTATAGTATTACCTATGACAAGAACGATGCGCAGGAACAGAAAGATGTTTATATATGCGATGGTAATAAAAGCGTGGTTCGTATAGACAGTTATAAATGGAACTCAAGTTCGTCTGATTGGGTATATGATGGCAAGACCGTGATGGAGAATGATAACCAAGGACGCACTTTGGTCGCTATCTCTTATTCGGCAGCCGACGTGGCAGGCGAGAAAACAGAATACACTTATACCGGAAATGGCTATGAGAAGTTCTCCGTCACTTCCTCCAGCTTTGAGGGAGGCGCATGGAAAGCCGAGGCGAAAGTGGATATAGAAGCCACTTTCAACAAAGATAAATATCCGGTCTCGATACTCATGACAGGTACGGCTGAGGGAGAGACGTTCAAGATGAAAATGGAGTGGTCTTACGATAAGAATGTCACGAAAACCTCGTCTTCCATTGATTTCGGTGGCAGTTGGATGCTTATGTCAGAAAGCAAGACGGAGATCGTGGATGCGGGAAACCCGATGATTTCGAAAAATTATCAGAAAATGTATTTCCCCACTGAGACAAGCTGGGAATATTCAGGAAAGACACATGACTATTTCAATGGAACAACCTCTATCGCTCCTGTAGTAGAGGAGAACGAACTGAGACTTCATATTTATGGAGATGTGTTGGAAGTACAAGGAACGGAAAGCGGGATTTCTATTTATGCGATAACTGGAGGGAAAATGGCAGAGAGTAAGTCGAATCGTATTGACATCTCTCGCTTGCCAGCAGGAATCTATTTGCTAAATACAGCTAGAGGTTCTATAAAGTTTATTCATAAATAAGCAAAAGTAAGGTGCGCCTTACTGAATGTGTGAGGCGCACCTTTTTTATTTGAATCGTTTTACTGTCTATTAACTCAATCCCTCAATCATGCCATCCACGATATCGATCTTTCGGGCTTGCGGCTCTTTCGGGAGTCCCGGCATACGCATGATCTCGCCCATGACGACAACGATCATCTCGGCTCCGTTATTGATGATTACATCTCGTACTTTTAGTTCGAAATCTTTGGCGACCCCGTAGGCTTTCGGATCGGAAGAGAATGAATATTGAGTCTTGGCGATACAGATCGGATAATGGGAAATACCCAAGCTTTCGATCTGACGCAATTTTTTATCGGCCAAAGTCGTATAAACAATCGAAGAAGCTCCGTATATCTTCTGGGCCACTTTTTGTACCTTCGTACGGATCGGATCATTCAGATCATATGTATATTGTAAAGGAGCGGAAGGATGATTTTCGATCGTATCAACCACTAAGCGGGCAAGCTCCGTACCCCCTTCACCGCCTTCGGCGAAAACGTTATTCATGGCGAATCCAACCCCTTTCTCCTCGCAATGCTCAGCCACTAACGCAATCTCCTCGTCCGTATCGGTAGCGAAACGGTTGAAAGTAACGATTACTTGCTGGCCGAAGCTCTTCATATTCTCAATGTGTTTATCTAAGTTAGCGAATCCGTTCTTTAATCCTTCGATATTCGGTTCCTTGATTTCTTTCTCCGGAACGCCACCATGAAGTTTCAAGCTCTGGGCAGTCGCTACGATGACTGTCAGTTTCGGTGAAAGCCCCGCTTTTCTACATTTGATATTAAAGAATTTCTCTGCGCCCAGATCAGCGCCGAAACCAGCCTCCGTAATCACATAATCTCCATAAGTAAGAGCCATTTGGGTGGCCGATATGGAATTACATCCATGGGCGATATTAGCGAAAGGACCTCCATGTACAAATGCGGGAGTATTCTCCGTTGTTTGTACAAGGTTCGGCAGTAATGCGTCTTTTAGCAATACGGTAATAGCTCCGGCTATGCCAAGATCATTTACCGTGAAAGGCTTATCTTCGTTTGTATAACCCAATAAAATATTTCCGACACGTCGTTTCAAATCCTCTATATCCGTAGCCAAGCAAAGGATCGCCATGATCTCTGAAGCGGGAGTGATGTCAAATCCGGTCTCGGTAGGGACACCGTTCGCCGAGCCGCCTAGACCCGATACGATGTTACGTAAGCTACGGTCGTTTACGTCAAGAACCCGTTTCCATTTGATCTCCTTCAATCCCTCGCAGGTGTTGCGGGTCTGATAAATATAGTTATCCAATAAAGCGGTAATCATATTGTGGGCGGAAGTAACCGCATGAAAATCCCCTGTAAAATGCAAGTTGATGTTTTCCATGGGAAGCACTTGGGCATATCCACCTCCGGCAGCACCACCTTTCATGCCGAAACACGGGCCAAGAGACGGCTCACGTAAAGCGACCACCGCTTTCTTCCCTATTTTATTCAGCCCTAAAGCCAGACCGATCGAAACCGTAGTCTTTCCGATTCCCGCTTTAGTGGGAGTGATAGCGGTCACTAAAATTAAATTATGCTGGTCCATTTGCTTTTTATCGATCAAATGGATAGGAACCTTGGCAATATACCTGCCATAATTTTGTACTTCCTCACGAGGGATACCTAACGTTGTCGCAACTTCCTTAATTTTACGCAAGTCTGTTTCTCTTGCTATCTCAATGTCCGATTTCATGTGCTTTATGTAAGTTTATATAGTTTGAACAAAGTAAATCTAATTTATTATAATAACAAAATGATACGGAACAAGGTTTTCCCCCTTTATGGAATAATAAGATTGTGTTATTTTGATATTTTTGTGCGAAGATGGCGAGGATCTTGCTTTTTGTGATAGCTGTCAGGCTTGAAATTAAACTTTTTGTAAAGTGAGCTTTGCAAAAATCATACGTTTTGCTTGTTGTACTTTTAAAGAATTATAAAATAGTCTTTAAAATTATTCATCTGTAATAATTTGATTAATTTTGTGATGTCACAACGATAAAAAGAAACCTAAAATGGTTTGAGTGTGATAAATTGAAACAGATAAGAGACTAATAACATTAGCAATATAATATGTAAATTTAAGGTTATGTCAACAGTAAGATTTAGTCAGGTTACATTTGCTACTAAATCGTGGGTAGCAGAAGCATGGGAAAAGATGGTAGTGGAATTGTTTAGCGGTCGTGTCGTAGCGGAAGTCAAACAATTGGATGAAGTATGTGGATCAAAGTGGGAAGTAGAATTGAAGAAGCTTCAAAACGAGGTTCATTCTTTATGTCATCATGCGATCCATCAATTGCTCCCGATAGCCGGCTCTTATCAACAGGCGTTACTGGATGACGTTGCCCAAGCCTATACGGTATACGCTCCGGAAGAAGCAGAGTCTATCTTCAACCGGGGAAACCAAGCGATCGAGGATATCAAAGGACATGTATCGGGTATTCGCTACAACGCTTGTAAAATGCGTGAGGCGAACCGTAAAGTAAGCGAGTTGGAAGATATGCACGCAAAAGCGGTCATGTACCATAATTCAGTGAAACCTTATATGGATACACTTCGTTTCCATATCGATCAGCTTAAGCATATATTGCATGTAGCGTAATAAGATGGGCTGTCCGGGTTTGGTTACTCTCCGGGCAGCCTTCTTCTTTTAGCGAGGTTGGATAATCAGTAGGGAGAAATAGGGGAAATCCTTGGAATGTATAGTGGCGATATCAGTAGTATAATATTCTTTTCTTGTTCCTACATTCTCGAAATAATGAAAAACCGCCTTATCCGCATACTGCCGGATACAAGTATGAATAGCCTCTTGGCAACCCGGTAATTTCATGATGACGATGATCATTCCATTTTCTATTTTTGCCGAAAGTTCATCGAACGACGCAGTCCCGGGGATTACGTTAATTTGCTCCTCTTGTTTTACGATATGTATCCCGGCCAAGGCACCTGCCGCTATAAATGCCGGAATTCCTGCGATTCGATCTACCGGGATTCCTGTTTCCTCGAATTTATCGTATACATATTGTATAGATGAATAAAAACCAGCGTCTCCCTCGGCGACGATCACGATTTGTTTCCCTTTCAAATATTCAGCTTGGGCATCCAGAAACAATTCGTTATAAGCGTTTAACGCATCTGTCCGTTCCTTACTCATTGGCAAAATAAACGGATGGATCAAGGATTCGTCTACCTCAATAGCTTTCAATATATCCGTCGCCCGAGATATGATTCCATGCTTGCCTTGTGTAGCAGGACAATAGATAATATCAGCCTTTTGTAATGTTTTAAGCCCTTTCAGCGTAATTAATTCCGGATCACCGGGACCTAATGAGACGAAGTGAATAGGATGATTCATGTGTATCTGTTTTTATTTGAAACGCAAAAGTCCTTAAAATTGTGGATGTATACAAATATTCTTACTACTTTTGTCACTGTAACAGGCTCCGCTTATCTCTTTTTCCGGGAGGCGGATTAAAAGGGAACCGGGTGAGAATCCCGGACAGACCACGCTGCTGTGAACTTTTAAACATTCGGACAATACCTTGGCCACTGGTTTTGTAATCGGGAAGGCGTCCTGAATGGAAGTAAGTCAGAAGACCTGCCGGTTCATAAATAAATGTTGCTGTCCCGTGGAGCAGGACGAGAGTAACTGTCAATGATCAACTGTCAATTAAACAAGGATTATGAATAAGTTTATAGCGGGTGGATGCTTGCTTTTTATCGGTATTGACTTTATCATGTACTTCAGGTATCCGTGAAAAAGGAGAAATAGGGAAGACGGCTTCCGTAGAGCAATCTGCGTTCTCGCAAGAGCAGGTTAAGCCTTTATACGCCCAAGGATTCAAGCTTACCTATGCGGATCAATATCTCTTGGCTGATATCCAAGATCCTCAAAATGAGGAAAGCACCACGTTTCATTATGCGTTCGTGAAAAGAGGTGCGAAACCCACGGGGATTCCCGCTGATTATACGGTGATAGAGCTTCCTATCCGAAGCGTTATCTGTATGACTTCCCTGCAATTATCGAACTTTATTAAATTGGGTGCCTTGGATAGGGTCGTTGGGATTACCAGTACACGGCATTTGTTCAATAAAGAGATGAACGAACGCCTGAAAGAAGGTAAAACCGCTAAGATCGGTATCGAGGGGAATTTCGATAACGAGGTTATCATGAGCGTGAATCCTGATTTGATCCTTGTATCGCCATTCAAGCGGGGAGGCTATGAGATGCTGAAAGACGTGGGTATTCCCTTGATTCCCCATTTGGGTTATAAGGAGACTACGCCATTGGGACAGGCCGAGTGGATCAAGTTCGTAGGCTTGCTGTTGGGGATAGAGAAAGATGGCAATGAGCGTTTCGCCACCATCGAGAAGAGGTATAATGAATTAAAGGAACTTACGGCGGATGGTAAGGTTAAAAAACGTCCGATCGTTTTTAGTGGCGAGTTACGGGGTGGAAACTGGTATGCTGTAGGAGGAAAGAGCTTCTTAGCGCAACTTTTCAAGGATGCCGGCGCTGATTATTTCTTGAAAGATGATGAGCGATCCGGTGGTGTTACATTAGACTTCGAGACGGTCTATAACCAAGCGGACGACGCTGATTATTGGCGTATCGTGAATAGTTTCCCGGGAACGTTCAGCTATGAGGCATTGAAAGAGCAAGATCCTCGTTATGAGGATTTCCGTGCGTTCCGAGAGAAAGGAATTATCTATTGTAATATGAAGAACACGCCGTTTTATGAGAGTATGCCGACAGAACCGGAGATCGTCCTAGCGGATTTGCTTCATATCTTTCATCCGGATTTATTACCGGATCATGAGTCGGTCTATTATTCTCGACTTAAATAAGGAACACTGATGAGACATTCAAATACCCTATGGATGCTGGCGATTGTCACGGCTATTTTTGTTCTAATCTTTTTGAATTTGGTGTTGGGGTCAGTCTCTATTCCTCTTCAATCGGTTTGGCATATTATCTGGAATTTAGGAAATGAGCCTATTACATGGCAGAATATTATCTGGAAATCCCGACTACCACAGGCATTGACAGCGTTGGTAGCGGGAGCTGGCTTATCCATCAGCGGCTTACAGATGCAAACCGTTTTCCGTAATCCATTGGCCGGACCTTCGGTCTTAGGTATCAGTTCGGGAGCGAGCATGGGTGTCGCTTTCGTGGTGTTGTTAAGCGGTAGTTTAGGGGCGTTGCCTTGAGTAAACTTGGTTTTATGGGGAGATCGCCTTATCGATAGCGGCCGTGATCGGTTCCTTATCCGTGATGGCGCTGATCGTGTATGTTTCCCAAAAGGTAAAAGGAAATGTAACGTTGTTGATTATCGGTGTGATGATCGGTTACGTGGCAAACGCCGTGATCGGTGTACTTAAATTCTTTAGCGTCGAGGAGGATATCCGTGCATACGTGATTTGGGGATTGGGTAGTTTCGCCCGTGTTTCCGGTAATCAGATGACGTTGTTCGTGATTCTTATGACAATCTTGATCCCTCTCTCGTTCCTGCTTATCAAGACCATGAACTTGATGCTTCTTGGGGATAGCTACGCACGCAATTTGGGACTTAATATCAAGCGGGCCCGTTTGTTGGTTATCACCTCGGCTGGGGTCCTTACGGCGATTGTCACTGCTTATTGCGGACCTATTATCTTCTTGGGGCTAGCCGTTCCGCATTTATGCCGGGCCATATTTCAAACTTCCGACCATCGGATTTTAATGCCTGCGGTCTTATTCGCCGGTGCGGCGTTGGCGTTGATCTGTAATTTGATCGCCCGTATGCCGGGGTTCGAGGGAGCGTTACCTGTCAACTCGGTAACCGCTTTAGTAGGTGCTCCAGTAGTGGCCTCAGTATTATTTAGAAAACGTAAGAATGAATTGAACGAGTAAGATGAAACAAGATACGATTCATATTAACGGACTTTCGATCGGTTACCATTCTAAGAGTAGTACAAAGCTGGTAGCTAAAGGTATACACTCTACGATCTATAGTGGTGAATTAACCTGTTTGCTGGGTGCTAACGGGGTGGGGAAGTCTACTTTATTGCGCACGTTATCGGCTTTCCAACCTAAATTAGATGGGGAAATATTGGTCCTAGGAAAAGATATAGATACATATTCCGATAAGGAATTGAGCACCACGATCGGTGTCGTGCTGACCGATAAATGTGAGATCCGGAATATGTTGGTACGGGAATTGGTCGGGATGGGACGTAGCCCGTATACCGGCTTCTGGGGTAAGTTGAGCAAGGATGATAAGCGGATCGTGGAAGAATCCATCGCCCTTGTCCGCATTGAGGAACTAGCATCCCGCATGGTCCATACCTTATCGGATGGAGAACGCCAGAAAGTGATGATCGCTAAGGCGCTCGCTCAGGAGACTCCGGTTATTTACTTGGATGAACCTACCGCATTCCTTGATTTCCCCAGCAAGGTAGAGATTATGCAATTACTCCATCATCTAACCCGGAAAACGAATAAGACGATATTTATGTCCACTCACGATTTGGAGCTGGCTCTTCAGATATCGGATAAGATCTGGTTAATGGACAAAGCGAATGGTATCTCTACCGGTACTCCCGAGGATTTGGCATTGAGTGGTCATCTAAGCAACTTTTTCGCCCGGAAAGGGATTGTTTTCGATAAGGATACCGGATTATTCCGTATAGATAATCAATTCTCTCGACAGATTCGCCTCGTTGGACATGGACAGAAATACGCTATGGTGCGTAAAGGGCTCCAGCGAAACGGAATTTTGGCGAATCGGGAAGTGGAATCGAATATTTGGATTGAGACTGGCGATTTAAAGACCACCCACTTTATCATCCATGAGACTTCCGGCGGTACCTATATCACCCAAACGATAGAAGAATTACTTGCCTATTTTGATACTGAAAAATCATAACTATGAAATTTTCAATTCATAACTATGTTTTTCTTCATTCATAGTTATGAATTTTTTCCATTTACATCCATTGTTTTAAAGTAAGCTAGCTTCGTCGACTTTCCTGTAATTGCTTGAAAGATACATACAACTTTAATTCCACCATTCCTGTCACTCCTACGGCTGTGTGGAGTACAGGTGTTGTATATACCAACACATCTTCTCGCTTTTCAATTTCAGTTTGATCAAATGGTCCGGGAACAGCCACCCCTAATACTTGTCTGCCTTTCGTAGGGAATGGCTACAGACAAGAAGAATAAGCTTCCCATACAGATAATTTTTCTTGTTCCCATATAATTATTATTTAAAAGTTTTTATTGAAAAAATAGCGGTTATTTGGGGTGTAGACTGTATCAATTCCACAGATATAATAACCAATTTCATCGGACGGTGAGAAACGTATGAAAGAAAAGGTTATCTTTGCAATCGAAGCCAAATACAATTGAAGATGAATGAGATAAAGAGAATAGACACTGTGCAGCAATACAACGATTATTTCGGTATGGAAACGTTGCATCCGCTGGTTACGGTCATCGATGCGCGAGAGGCTAATCCGGTACATTTCTGTCCGAAACTCTATAATTTGTATGCTATCTTGATGAAAGACCCGGACTGTGGTACTCTCAAATATGGTCGTAGCATCTATGACTATCAGCAAGGCACGATGCTTTTTCTCGCTCCGGGGCAGGTCATGGGGTCTGACGATGACGGTCAGTTGCATCAACCCGGTGGATGGCTGCTCGCTTTTCATCCCGAACTGGTACGTAACACTCCGTTAGCCCAATTCATCAAAAACTATAGTTTCTTCTCCTATTCCGCCAATGAAGCACTCCACTTGTATGAACAGGAAAGGCGAACCATTATTGACTGCATGTGCAAAATCAGAGAAGAATTGCTCCATCCCATAGACAAGCATACGAAATCACTGATTACAGACAATATAAAACTCCTACTTGATTATTGTGAGCGGTTCTATGACCGTCAATTCGAAACGCGGGAGAATGTGAATCTTGACATCTTAGCCCGATTTGAGCAAACGCTGGATGATTATCTTGCGTCCAATCTTCCCATAAGTAAAGGTACGCCCACCGTGCAGTATTGTGCCGACAAGCTTTGCCTGTCGGCTAACTATCTAAGCGACCTTCTGAAAAAGGAAACCGGTGTTTCTGCGTTGAAACATATCCAGCAGAAGATGCTCGATATAGCGAAAGAGCGTGTATTCGATGTCACCAAATCCATCAGCGAGATATCCTACGAATTGGGATTTCCATATCCGCAACATTTCAGCCGTTGGTTCAAGAAAATGGTTGGGGTTACACCTAATGAATATAGACAAAATCGAAACAATTAGACATTTAAACCACGGATCGTAATATTGCGATCACGGTTTAGTCAATCATAAAGGCACGGACATAACGGCAAGATGTCTGCGCCTTCGTATTTCCTAGTCCTTATCAATTCAACGTCATGTAACAATATGAAGTTTGCATGTATGGATCTTTACACGGTTCCCCCGTCGGGAATCGTGCTACCTCGTGCGTGCCGTTTCGGACAGTAAGTCCTAAATGTTAAATGAGTAGTGAGATGTAAAGAGACAAACGGTAAAATAAACGATAATGTAAAATGAATCGAAAAACAGAAGTGATTGAGAATAAAGAAGTATGGAGAAAAAAAATGTCTCTTTCTTACGCAGAAAGAGACAACTCTCAGAATGACGGATAAATAGTATAAATTCTATCTTGGGGTGACTTGGTGACCGATTACAATATCTATCAAGATTATCATTATAAGCTGACGGTGAATATCGCCGGCCCTAATAGTGCCGACCTCCGTGTAACGATAACAAACGGCAACGTGGCTGTCTTTGATGATGTGGACAATGTCGAGAATACCGTTAATTTTGGTGAAGAGAAATAGTATCCATTCTAAGGGCTGTGCAGGAATGCCTTGACGAATCTACCCTTTGGCATTCCTGCATGAACTATCTTAAATAAATGAGAATAACTTAGAGGCAATCGAGGAAATGAGCTTCTTGCATTTCTTGCCGATTGTCTCTTAAAGCCATCACCTTATTTTTACTTCTTTGTCGGGTGGAAGAGCTGCGAACCAAATTGTTCAACATATTATCGGAGGCCCTGTCTATTTTAGATACTGATATCCGGCCAAGATAGATCTCGATAGTCCGTAGGGACATATGTCCTAAGGATTGGCTGATAATGCCGATTTCCGAATTCGCCTCCAGCATCATGGAAGCCCAGCTATGCCGCATCACATAGGTAGTGAATGGCTGTTCGAAGTGTAATTGCTCTCCCATTTTCTTTAAGTGGCGGTTCACTCTCCGAAGCGCGGACTGAGCCGTGACTTCTCCCTCTCCGCTGATTTTCTCGTGTAAGAAAGGGAATATCCACGGGTTATTGAAACGCCGATAAGAGAATATGATGTTCTTTATCTCGGGGGTGATCTTTACTTGCATCGCTACGCCAGTCTTGCTACGTACGTAGTGGATATAATCATCGTTTATATTGCTGTGCGCAGATTAAAGACATCCACGAAGCACATACCTCTAGCGTAAAATAAGAAAAGAGCCAAGTGAAGGGCCGTACAGGCGTATGGGTTTTTGGGCCGCTCAAGAGTCGCCAGATTTTGTAGGTCGAGACTTGGCAAAGCCCTTTTCCGGGTGGGTGGGACCTTTATCTGCAGGTCAGAGAACGGGCTTTCTCTCGGAACATCCATTTGTTTATCTTGGGCGATCTTGTTGTACATTGTCTTTAGATTACGAATGTAGAAGTCCAAACTACCCGGTTTCAAGGGAGCCTGTTTCCCGTCTTCCCCTTGCATCAACCATAAAAGATAGTGATGAAGAAAATCGGTCGTTAAGTCGGCAAATATAAATTCCATTACCCTCGGACCTAAAAAGGTGGATAATTTATTCCATGCGCTTCGATAATTCCCAGCGGTTCTTCCTTTCCCCTCATCGATTTTACTATTGATCAATTCTTCTATACATTCCTGTAGCAAAGGAGAGTTGTCTGTTGTTTCTATATTCATATGATTACTATTTATGGATATAGAATAACGAAAATAGAAAAGATTGGTTTTATCAAAACCTCCCCTTACCAATTGTGGTAGAGGAGGCTTTATTTTATTTATAGTTTATTTGAAAGCTTTCTCACTAATTCCGTCTCCATCGAGCCTCAATCGCTCCATATAATCCGGAACGGTACGGCCTAACGCTTTATCTACGTATAGTTTAGCCAAGTATTGAGCGAGCATGAAGCCGTGACCTTGCAAACCTACGAATAGTCCGTTATCCGGATCGATAATGTAGCGAGGCTCTACATAATAACCGGACCATGTGGCTTGTACGGGTACTGTGGCTAACGATGGAATCCAATCGCAGAACACCTCGGAGATGATCTCCATGAAACGACGGGTATTAAACTTCAACTCATCAAAGTTGCTGATCTCCGCTTTAGCGTCGACAGCGGGGAGGCGCAAGCGATAATCTGTCCGGTCTCGGCGAATTGCTGACCGTAGACAGCGGAGAAGTCGTTACGTTTCCGGCGGTCTATCAACATATCGAGGATATCCCCGTTTTTACCCAGATTCGGTAGGCGATGGGTAATCAACGCTTGGTGCTTGACCGGATAGAGGCCGGTGTAAAGGCCTAGCATGCGGGCGAAACGCTCGGCGCTATAACCGAGGGCGTTCACGAAATGATCGCATTCGCATTCGATGTATCGCTTATCATGCGTATATAATAAGACGTGATATTTTCTACCGTTTTTGTGTACTTCCACTAGGTGTGTGTCTTCCCAAACCTCACCTTGCCGCTCTTTTGCCTTTGTTTCGTATAAAGTCTATCACACGCCCCGGGGTAGCTTGCCAACAATGCTGGGAGATTTGTGCGGCGAAATAGGTGTTTTTGGTTCGTGTTGAAGTAGGGGGATACCTCTTTCTGAAAGTCTTTCTTGTCGATCAAATAAGCGTTGGACCAACCGCAGGAACGTTCCAGATCATTGTAGGTAGCCTCGTCGTGGGCGAACGTGATATAGCGTATCTCACGGTAATGGATATCGTATTCTTTTTGTGTCTCCTCGAATATCGTTTGGTTATTACGGGCGATCTCCGCTAATTCGGGGATCGAGAACGCTGGACGACCACCACCGATATTACGCCATGATGATCCTCGATCCGCATTAATAAGCACGGTCTTTTTACCGGCTTCCGCAAAATAACGGAACAATGCGCTACCACCTATACCTCCGCCGGCGATTAAGACTTCCGTCTTACGAACCTGCTTTCCAGAATCTACTTTATAGGTATCCGCTATCTGACGCTGTGGATACATTTCCCCTAGGACGAAGCGAGTAGATAGGGGAGCACGGGGGGTAGCGTCGCCTACCAGTTCGATACCTTTTTCCCTTAGTTTCATGCGTAGGCGGGGTATGCAGCGTTTTCCACGGCATGGCCCCATTCCTAGGCGGGTGATATGTTTTACCTCGTCGACGGAGATATATTTACGATCCCCAATGGCGGAAAGTAGCTCGTCCAAAGATACGTCCTCGCAATGGCAAACATAGGTCTCCGACTCACACTCCGGCTCTTGCTTGAAGTCGATCTCCTCCGGATAGTTTTCTTTTTACGATGAATCCTGTGATATTCAATAAGGCATCGTTTTCCATTCCTGCCGCTTTCACACGGGCCACGTTTGTTTTTGTCGGCTTCTTTAATACTTTCTCAATGATACCTTCGCCTTGTTTCTTCCCGTTATCATCGACAAGCCACACCTCGGCACCTACTTCTACCTCGTATTCTACCGGTAAGAATAAGTTTTGCTTCCGGGTATCGTAGCCGAAAATAGCCAGCCCCGGACAATGGGATACGCATTGCATACAGCCGGTACATTTTTCGTAATCGATCTCGGGCGTTACGCTGGTGGAGCTTTTGGTGATTGCCTTTTTGAGGACAAGCGAAAGAGCAAGGGTTACAAGCGAAACCGTATAAGCAATCCAAGCGAACGAAAGGGCGTTGGGCTTGACGCTCGGGAGTGGGCCTTGGGGACTCTTCCTTGATGCGGATCGGATGTTGCTGGGAGTCGATGTATTCCTTAGATATTTGTAAGTAATCGTTGTAGTTGAAACGTACGCCTAGCTCTTGGGCGATCTCATAAGCGGCTTGCTTTCCTCTTAGTACGGCGGTAGTACCTTCTCCGATCCGTACGGCATCACCTACGCCGGCACAACGTTTTCCAAATGTATATTGGCCTTTGGTTAGCAATTGGTTGTCGGGAATCAATCCTGTACATATATTAATGACATCAATACCATCGATCACTTTCTCTGTTCCCGGGATTGGCTTGAAGTTCTCGCATTCGCAGACAACCGCGCCGGTGATACCTGTCCGATCCAGGTTTGGAATGGCTTTCAAAAGCATATGAGAGGTATAAATAGGTATGCCAAGGCGGCGAATTCGATTCGCTTGTACCGGAAATCCACCTTCATGGGGCATCGCCTCTAAAATAGCCTTGACTTTCGCTCCGGCTTGCATCAATTGGTAGGACGTTAGGTAACCTATATTACCGGCGCCTACTGTCAATATGTTTTTGCCGAGTAACGTGAATTCAGCGTTCATCATTTTCTGTACGACTGCCGCTGTATAAACTCCGGGCACATCATCATTCTCGAAGGTCGGCATAAAAGGAACCGCACCGGTAGCGACTATCAAGGCTTGAGCTTCTACATAGAAATTTTTATGGTTAAGCATGTCTTTTACGGCGATACGCTTATTTTGTAGGATATCCCAGACCGTAGAATGTAAGAAAATACCAGAGTGGTCGTCTCCGGCTAAAGTTTTCGCGATATCGAAACCACGCATACCCCCAAAGCGCCGCTCTTTCTCGAAAAAAGAAAAATGCATGGGTTTGCATCAAAAATTGACCGCCGATCTTATCATTGCTATCGATTACGATGCTGTTCAAGCCTAGTTCTTTTAAGGTTTCCCTACAAGCTAATCCAGCGGGGCCGGCACCAATGATGGCCACATCTGTTCGATAGATCTCTACCGGTTCTTCTCTGGGTTCTATTTGGGAATCTGTCGTATAATTCTGTACTGTTATTTCCGATACTTCCTTTACATTGTCTACTTTCGTAATACAGATACGCTTTACTTCTCCGTCTACCAGCATTTCGCAGGCGCCACATTTACCGATACCGCAATTCAGCGAACGATTGCGGCCATTTACGCTATGACTGTGTACTGGATAGCCGGCCTGATGTAAGGCGGCGGCGATGGTAAAACCCCTTCATTCCCGTTACGGGTTTGCCATTGAATAAAAAAAGTGTGTTCTCCCTCTTGTGGAATTGTTAAAATAGGATGATTAACGATTCTTTCCATAATTGCTATTGATTTAATTGGGCTAAAATTACGGATATAATTGGATAAATGTCCTAATTTTACTTGAAATCTATTCATGAAAAAGCGATTATCCCTAAAGATTTAGGAGTAATCGCCGTGTTTTACTTGAAATTTGTCGTTTTGAGTAACCGCTCCACCAACCATAGCGTCGGAAGCGCTTTCATTTAATGTTAATTCTAGTGCGCTAACGATAGGAACCGTTAGAAAAGTGTTCCTCATCCGCTTCCGCATTCATCCGGAAGGCAAAAAGCATTATCATAAACAATAATATAGAAAATAACTTCTTAATCATGCCTCAAACCGATCAATCATCATTTTTATCTTTGTTTGTAAAACAATTTGCAGCTTGAAATGTTTTATATTCAAACAGTCGATAAAAAGAAAAGCTCTCAGACTAAAAGAAATTACTGGTGAACCTTTTCAAACAATCTTCTGTTATACTATAAAATGACTCAGAAGTCACCTTGATAGTAGTCATCGTATAATAATTTGTTAGTAGTATTTGTTTTTTCATATAAGTAGAGTTTGTTATTTGTTTGGTCCGCATGTAGCTGTGAAGCTGGATGCGGATTTTTATTTGTTTCCGCATGGAATCTGGCTTTCAATAGAATTTAGATGGCTAAATATATCGTTTTTGTCTAACTCTGTTTGCTCAAAAACAGATAATTTGTTTCACAAATGTTTTACAAGGGTTATGGCAATGAATTGGGACTTTTGGGGCATAATTACCCAAAAATGTCCCATAAAATCCCGTAATATCCCAATTCATATGTTAATGCTAAAATATAAGATGTTGTGTGTCATGACTATCTGTAGATAGGCGAAATTTGGCATATCCGTTGTTCTATATCTATTGATTACGTTAATATGAATAGATTGTTTAATTAAAAATCAAGAGTCATGAAAAAGGTATTAGTTGCAGTAGTATTGATGATGGGTATTGGTAGTTTCAGCGCATTTGCCGCAGAGACAAGTGTTGATTCAGTGGTAATCGCTTGTGAGGTTAATCAAGATGACTTTGTTAAGGTCGAGGTAAAGGATCTTCCGGGAGTAGTTACGCAATCCATAGAGAAATCTTATCCGGATTCAGTGATCCAAGAGGTATATGTTGCGGAAAAGACTGAAGGGAAACTCTTTAAGGTGATTTTGGTAATCGAGGGCAAGGAGGCTATCGCTATCTTTAATGAAAAGGGAGAAGAGATGAAGTAGTTATTAATGAATAGGATAATCCAAGATAGAAATAAACTCTATATTTGTCCCAATAACCGTATGCAATGAGCGTCTACCACTTTTTAGGTAGGCGTTCTTTTTTTCTTCTATTCCCATTCTCCCTTCCAAATGGGAGATCATTGTACTTCGACACTACACTGGCGATTCAAGTCCAGATTTTTTAATTAGCTTGAGAAAGAGACTGTTTTTTGAATTTCGGTATTTATTTATTGATTATCAATAAATATTTGTTACATTTGCAACGTCGTTTAAAATTAACATCATACGTCATGAAAAGAATTTCAACAGCATTTCTTCAAACAGTTATTGTTCTTATCGGTATTGTGGCACTTATTATTTTGATTTGGTTTCCCTTAACTGAGGGACGAGCCACACACCTAGATTTATTTAGTACTTACGCTGATCCATTTATCTTATATGGATATGGAGCGTCAATGGCTTTTTTTGTTGCGTTGTACAATGCTTTTAGGTTGCTCGGTTATATTGGGCAAAATAAAGTATTTTCAACAAACTCTGTAAAGAATTTAAAGAACATAAAGCATTGTGCGATCTTACTAAGTATTTTAATCGTGGTGGCAGGACTATTTATAAGGTTGACCCATAATACAGAAGATGACCCCGCAGGTTTTCTTGCCATTTGTATCGTAACTACTTTTGTCGCTATCGTAGTTGCGACAGCCGTGGCTGTATTTGAAAAATTATTGCAAAATGCGATAGATATGAAATCAGAGAATGACTTAACAGTTTAATTATGCCTATTATTGTAAACTTAGATGTAATGATGGCAAAGCGGAAGATTTCTTTGAACGAACTTTCTGAAAGAGTTGGTTTGACATTATCTAACCTTTCTATCTTAAAAACGGGAAAGGCGAAAGCAATTCGTTTTAGTACCCTAGAGGCAATTTGTAGAGCATTAGACTGTCAGCCAAGCGACATTTTGGAATATGTAAATGATGAGAAAAAAACAACATAAGGAATCAACACTTTGATGCGGTTCAGTCTGCTTATTAGTATAATACAACTTTATGTAGTGCCTAACTCTTGTAAGAGTTTGTTATTTTGGATCCGCATGTAGCAGTGACGCTGGATGCGGATTTTTATTTTCTGTTTTATTTTGGCTATTGAAATTCATCAAAAGCATAAACATTATGACCTTTAATCTGGTTGTAATAATATAAGGTATTAGTTTAAGGCAATATATCCACTTCCGCTTCACCTGTGAAGGCCGAGCGGTTTGGTTTTCTAACTTTACTTCATGGCGTTTAAATCCTGTTCATGCAAGACTTAAGCGCCATTTTTCTGTACTTTCCCTTGAAAACTTTATGGGATCTACTCGGTATCTTTATTTTCAGTTTCTAGTTCCTTGATCTCTTTATTCAGAAAGACAGACAGAACTGTTCTCAGCACGACTATTCCACCTAAAATGGCCAATTCATTAAGTGTTGGCTCCAATACTGTTTTTAAGATATCTGACGCTATCAAAAATTCTAGTCCGAGAAGTAAGTATGTACCGAATACAGCTCTTAGTTTTCTTATGTTAGTAATGGAATAATTACCAGTAAGTCGCTTAAGCTCATTTCTGAAAAATGAGATGACTCCGATTAATGCACCATAGGTGACAATCAGAAGGCTTGTCACACTTATTATTGTCGCTAAGGTATTTAAAAAACCAGTAAGCATAAATAGACCATTTTATAACCATAACATAAAAGGCCTATAGAATGTTTGTTGGAAGGCCCGCAGGTATGGTAGGTTTTCGGACTCACACTTTTACCCGTATAGGATCAATCATGGATAAAAAACAACCTGATAATACAAAACTTGTAATAAGATGAGTGTTCTTAAAGTGAGTAATTATCTTTTAGGAAAAATGGATTATTTGTCACGTATAAAAAGTGATAATTCAAGTAAGATACTAAAGTATATAGAGTCTTTTGTCTGGATGATAAATCATGCGGGTAACCGTAGGCTAAGTTATGTCTCTGATAAAGATTATGAATTGATGCAAAAATTATTTGCGATTATTTATAGGAATAGTATTGTCCATTGAGTAGAATCGAAAGTCTTTTTTAACTTTAGGCTAAATCAAAAGAATTTAGCCTAAAGTCATTGATAGTGTCGTAGAATCTTTAATGATTACAAACCTTTGTACTATCTACCGTGAAACCATTTTCGATAGGCATGAATTTCCCCTTTTGTTTCAGAAATACGATTAACTCATCCGCATCCATATTTTCCGCCGAACAAGTATAGAAACGCTGATCCTCACCAAAAAGTCTTAACGATCGCTTCTTTTAAAGAAGCTTCTGAATAACTATTACCCTCCATCATATGAAGGACTTCGTGTGCATGTAACTGTTCCATAAATCAAATTACTTAATTATCGGATACAAAAATAAGGGGTTTATCCATATAAAGGTGTAACAAATGTGACATCCTTTCAACTTTAGGCTTTTCTAAACAAAAATTAATCAAACCTGTTTAAATGATAGGACGTCTTATTTTTTAATAACTAAAATATATCACAATATGAAACGTATATTCTTCATGACATTGTTTGTCGCATTAACGACAATCACATATGGTCAAACGGATGATAAAGGATATGAGGAAGGCAAATGGGTACTGAAAGGTGTGACAGGTTTGAACTTGTCGCAAACGGCGATGTCGAATTGGTCGGCTGGCGGTGAGAACTCTGTTGCCGGAAATGCGTATCTGAATGGGGCATTAACACATAAAACCGGTGACTGGTTATGGGTAACCAATCTCGCTCTCGATTACGGATTATCAAAGACTAAATCGCAGGGAATGAGGAAAAGTACCGATAATATAACCCTGTCTACCCAATTAGGATATTCCACCAATAATGTATGGTATTATACTTTAATGGGAGACTTGAATACACAATTTGCCAAAGGATACAACTATCCGGACAAGACTCACTATATATCGAACTTCTTTGCGCCGGCGTATTCGAATATCTCCGTAGGTATGGAATATCGTCCCAAAAGCAATTACTCGGTTTATCTTTCTCCGGCTTCCACGAAGATGACTTTCGTGGAGGATGATTACCTTTCTGAGTTAGGAGCTTTCGGGGTCGATCCGGGAGATCGCTTCAGAATGGAATGGGGAGCTTACCTGAAAGCTCGTGCGGAATTAACCGTGATGGAAAACGTGAACTTGATTACGACTGCGGACTTTTTCACTCCTTATAGCGATCAATTCGGAAATATCGATGTCAATTGGGATGTATTGATAAGCATGAAGATTAATAAATTCCTGTCCGCTACACTCAATACGACGCTTAAATATGATAACGACGTGAAAACTTTTGAGGATAATGGAGAGAAACGGGGGGCGAAGGTCCAGTTCAAGGAAATATTAGGCATAGGTGTCGCCTATAATTTTTAAGTGGCATTTACTTGCAGAAAATTCATAGTTATGACTACTTTCACTCATAGCTATGAATTTTTTATAACTATGACTTTTTCTTGTAGTAATGATAACGCTCCAACACTTCCCGCACGTAATTATATGTTTCTGAGCCACGCAAGTATCCATGCTTGCAAACAGGATCGTTATAATACTCGGGATCATTTTTCAAACGAATATATTCCGCTACATTATTATCCCATTTATTGGGATCTTTTCCATATTTTCGGGCCAATCGCTGCGCATCGTAAATATGTCCGATCCCAGCGTTGTAAGCCGCTAGGGTAAACTTGACTTTTTCTTCAGGATCCGTAATCTCAGAAAAACCTTGACGGAAGCGCCGTAAACAATCTACTCCCGTACGGATTCCCGTATCCGGATCTTTCAATTCATGCGGGGTGACACCTAATGCCTTCGCTGTATTTGGCATGATTCCCATAAGCCCCTCGGCACCGGCCCACGATACAACCGTAGGATTGAAATGAGACTCTTGATAGGAAATAGACGCCAACAGCTGCCAATCCCATCCGATGTTTTTCGCATGTTTCTTGAATAAAGGGTCATACGGGGAAATATGTCCATTCTTTACCTCCGGAATATCTGCGGTAAAAGGTTGCTTGCTTAATTCAAAGTACCGCTTAGTAACTGCCTTGAAAGAATGTTTACCCGTTTTATCAGAAGCCCATTCATCGATGGCCTTCGCCAAGTCCGGACTACTTTTCCTTACCCCCCATGAAGAGCGTTGGGGAAAACTAACCTTTAGGTCGACATTGATATTCCAATAATAAGTCTTGTTTAGGCGGGCGGTGTTATCATCGCTGATCGTATAGGGAATTTCGCCCAAGGAGACCATCTCGATAAGATCTTCGGTAGCAATGGAGTCATTTTCCACTTTTTGGATATGGATTCCTCCGCCGAGTTCCTCATCCAAGTTCTTCAGTCGTTCGGAGTATTTGGTGTTAGGCTTTACGTAAACATTCTTATCGATTAATTGAGTGACATCGGTAAGAAGCTTATCGCCTTTATTGGCCCGTTGTATCAATACTTGACTGGAGATATCCTCCCGGCCGCAATAAATGACCTCTTGTTTCAGCTTGTTATTGATTGGGATAGGGTAGGCTACAACATCGACCTCGCCGGCTTCTAGCATCTCGATCAGACGGGCAGGATTCTCGGCGACCTTGATGTTTAATTTCAAACCTTGGCTCTTGGCAAAATCGTTTATCAGATCGTATTCGTAACCCATGGGTTGCATCTTATATTGGAAGTAGGAGGTAGAACTGTATAAAGTCACCGCCGTGATCTCGCCTTCCGCTTTCAGTTGCGGTAAATCCACGAAAACGGAAACGTCCTCTTTCTCCTCTTGTTTGTTACCGTTGCAACCATACAAGAAGAACAAAAAGAGCAGAAAGGGGACGTATTTCCTATACATTATATTATATGTTTATTTTTTCTCAAGCAAAACCACGTTCTCCACATGATGTGTATGAGGAAACATATCGACCGGACGGACTTTCTTGACGGAGTATTTCACGCTCAACAAACTCAAATCGCGGGCTTGCGTAGCAGGATTGCAGCTAACGTAAACGATACGTTCCGGCTCGGCGAAGAGAATAGTGTTGATCACATCATCATGCATACCGGCACGTGGTGGATCGGTAATAATAACATCCGGACGTCCGTGTTGGTTTTATGAAATCCTGCGTAAGGATATCTTTCATATCACCGGCATAAAAAAGCGTGTTCTCTATATGGTTCAAGGCGGAATTCACTTTTGCGTCCTCGATAGCCTCCGGTACGTATTCGATGCCGATAACCTTCTTTGCTTGGCGAGAGACGAAATTTGCGATCGTACCTGTCCCGGTATATAAATCGTACACCATCTCATTTCCGGTAAGACCCGCAAATTCTCTAGCCACTTTATATAGATTATAAGCCTGTTCACTGTTTGTCTGATAGAAAGACTTAGGACCTACCTTGAATTGAAGCCCCTCCATCTCCTCGATGATATGATCTTTTCCCTTGAATACGAGAACTTCTTGGTCGGTGATCGTGTCATTACATTTGCCGTTGATGACGTACATCAAGGACGTGATTTCCGGGAATCGTTCCGCCAGATGAGATAATAACGCTTCCCTGCGCTCTACATCCTCATGGAAGAAAACCAATACGACCATCAAATCCCCAGTGGATGCCGTACGGATCATCAACGTACGAACGAATCCCTCTTGGTTCCGTAAATCGAAGAAAGGATATCCCTCATGAGATAGGCAATATTCCTTGACGCAAAGACGGATCTTGTTCGATATATCATCTTGCAACCAACATTTATGGATGTCCAATACCTTATCGAACATCCCCGGTATATGAAACCCGACACCATTCATGCAATCGAAAGAAGCACCGGACTGGATCTCTTCCTCCGTAAGCCATTTCTTGTTTGAGAAAGTAAACTCAAGCTTGTTCCGGTAGAAAGTCGTGCGCTCGGAACCTAAGATCGGAAGTTTCTCTTCCATTTCGACTTTCCCGATGCGGGTAAGATTATCGTAGACCTGTTTTTGCTTATAGTAAAGTTGTTCCTCATAGGGAAGATGTTGCCACTTGCAACCTCCACAGACACCGAAGTGCTCACAAAACGGCTCCGCACGTTTGGCCGAGTACTCATGGAAATATACAGGTTTCCCCTCCGCATAACTATTCTTCTTACGGGTCAGTTGAATATCAACCACGTCTCCCGGAGCGACGAAGGGTACAAATACCACCATATCGTTCACTCTCGCGATAGCCTTGCCCTCGGCGGCTACGTCCGTAATGGTTACCTTTTCTAATATAGGCAACTGTTTCTTCTTTCTTGCCAATGTCGTTAAGTTTTAAATTCGCTTCGCGAAAATACTTACAATTCCGCTAAGAACAAAGAGCTTCGTTCTATATACTTAAATGAGTCCGGCAAACAGTTCTCGTTATTCTATCAAGATTGATGAAGATATGATTATGGACAGAAAGAGATGTATAGTATGTGTTTATAAATCAATATATTGCAGTTTCTTAAAATTTCTTATAAGGAAAACTTTTGTTTTGCTATAGAAAAACTTTAGTTCCACTAGGGAGAAACTTTAGTTTCATGCTGTAGAAACTAAAGTTTCTTCAGCAAAAAACTCCTGAGTCTTCCTATTGGAAATAAATAGACACAAATAAAAGAAAAAGATCATATAATTATATGTAAGGGGCAAAGAGATAGGCGGGAAATCCGATGGGAAATGGAAGCGTCAACAAACTTCCGCACGCAAATGTAAGCATTTGCTGGATATAAATGGTAAAGAATAGTTGTAAAACATGTAAAAATCTTTAACGCTATTCGTGCTTGCAAAGTAGAAATAGCATATATTTGCAGCATTGCAAAGTTGAGATAGCAATATAACAGTTGAAATCAACAAAACTAGAATCTAAATTCAATACTGTCGAATATGGAAAGAAAAAGAGTTTACACGTTCGGAAATGGAAAAGCCGAAGGTAAGGCAGATATGAGAAATCTGCTGGGTGGTAAAGGCGCTAACCTTGCCGAGATGAATCTGATTGGTGTACCGGTTCCTCCGGGATTCACGATTACAACAGAAGTTTGTATAGAGTATTACGAGTTAGGCAAAGATAAAGTCGTAGAGTTGCTGAAAGCGGATGTTGAGAAGGCGATCGCTAATATCGAAACGTTAATGAACTCTAAGTTCGGTGATGTTGCCAATCCTCTGTTAGTTTCAGTTCGCTCCGGTGCCCGTGCGTCCATGCCAGGTATGATGGATACGATATTGAACCTTGGCTTGAACGACGAGGTAGTGGAAGGATTGTCTCGTAAGACGGGCAACGCTCGTTTCGCTTGGGACTCTTATCGTCGTTTCGTTCAAATGTACGGAGATGTCGTATTAGGCATGAAACCGACAAGCAAAGAGGATATCGATCCGTTTGAGGCGATCATCGAGGAAGTAAAGAAAGCGAAAGGCGTTAAGTTAGATAACGAGCTTGACGTTGAAGATTTGAAAACATTGGTCTCTAAATTTAAGGCAGCCGTTAAGGCCCAGACCGGACAGGATTTCCCGACTTGCGCTTATGAACAATTGTGGGGCGCTATCTGTGCCGTGTTCAATAGCTGGATGAATGAGCGTGCTATTCTGTATCGTAAGATGGAAAGTATACCCGATGAGTGGGGAACGGCGGTTAGCGTACAAGCCATGGTATTCGGTAATATGGGCGATACTTCCGCTACAGGTGTTTGTTTCTCTCGTGACGCGGGTAATGGTGAGGACTTGTTCAATGGTGAGTACTTGATTAACGCTCAAGGTGAGGATGTTGTAGCAGGTATCCGTACCCCGCAACAGATTACGAAGATCGGTTCACAACGTTGGGCTGAACGTGCCGGAATCTCAGAAGAAGAACGTATTGCTAAATATCCGTCCATGGAAGAAGCCATGCCGGAAATCTATAAGCAATTAGACGCTATCCAAGAGAAATTGGAAGATCATTATCGGGATATGCAAGATATGGAGTTTACCGTACAAGAGGGTAAACTTTGGTTCTTGCAAACCCGTAACGGCAAACGTACCGGTGCCGCTATGGTGAAAATCGCTATCGACTTGTTGCATCAAGGTATGATTGACGAGAAGACAGCATTGAAACGTATCGAACCGAATAAACTGGATGAACTGCTTCACCCGGTATTCGACAAGGTGGCCGAGAAACAGGCGAAAGTTTGGGTAAAAGGTTTGCCGGCTTCACCGGGTGCCGCTACCGGACAGATCGTATTCTTCGCTGATGATGCCGCTAAATGGCATGCCGATGGCAAAAAGGTTGTCATGGTCCGTATTGAGACTTCTCCGGAAGACTTGGCCGGTATGGCTGTCGCCGAAGGTATCCTTACCGCTCGTGGAGGTATGACTTCTCACGCCGCTGTCGTGGCTCGTGGCATGGGTAAGTGCTGTGTATCCGGCGCTGGTGCCTTGAATATCGATTATAAGAACAAGACTGTAGACGTCGATGGCGTAACCTTGAAAGAAGGTGATTATATCTCTATCAATGGTACGACCGGGGAAGTCTATGTAGGACAGGTCGAGACGAAAGCGGCAGAGTTGTCAGGTGACTTCGCGGAGCTAATGGCTTTAGCCGATAAATATACAAAATTACAAGTTCGTACAAACGCTGATACGCCTCACGACGCTTCGATCGCTCGTAGCTTCGGTGCCGTTGGTATTGGCCTTTGCCGTACGGAGCATATGTTCTTCGAAGGTGAGAAGATCAAAGCTATGCGTGAGATGATCTTGGCCGAGGACGCTGAAGGTCGTAAGAAAGCGTTGGCGAAGATCCTTCCTTATCAGAAAGAGGACTTTAAGGGTATCTTCAAGGCTATGGCCGGATGTCCTGTTACCGTTCGTTTGCTCGATCCTCCTTTGCATGAGTTCGTTCCTCACGATTTGAAAGGTCAAGAGGAAATGGCTGAGACAATGGGCGTGTCCGTTAAGGAGATCCAAAAACGTGTGGAATCTCTTTGCGAGCATAACCCGATGTTGGGTCACCGTGGTTGCCGTCTAGGTAATACATATCCGGAAATTACGGAAATGCAGACTCGGGCCATTTTAGGTGCCGCTTTGGATTTGAAGAAAGAAGGTATTGAGGCTAAACCGGAAATCATGGTACCATTAACAGGAATCTTATATGAATTCAAGGAACAAGAGAAGGTGATCCGTACCGCGGCCGAAGAGCTATTCAAGGAAGTTGGCGATCGTATCGAATTCAAGGTAGGTACGATGATCGAGATTCCTCGTGCGGCATTGACAGCGGATCGTATCGCTTCCAGCGCCGAATTCTTCTCATTCGGAACGAATGATTTGACTCAGATGACATTTGGTTACTCTCGTGACGATATCGCTTCCTTCTTACCGGTTTACTTAGAGAAGAAGATTTTGAAGGTCGATCCGTTCCAAGTACTAGACCAAAATGGTGTAGGACAGCTGGTTCGTATGGCAACTGAGAAAGGTCGTGCCATCCGTCCGGATTTGAAATGTGGCATTTGCGGCGAGCATGGTGGTGAGCCTTCTTCCGTTAAGTTCTGCCATAAAGTTGGCTTGAATTACGTATCATGTTCACCTTTTAGAGTGCCCATAGCTCGTATCGCAGCGGCGCAAGCGGCTCTAGAAGACTAATCAAGGGGTTGATTTTTAATAGTTTAAGCACACGGTAGACAGGAGGGTGGATTGAGTGATCAATCTACCCTCTATTTTTTTATAGTCATATGGTATAATCTTATATATCAGGATATTGAAGTGGAGGGGAAGGCAACAAAACGACTAGTTTAATCGTTCGTTTTAATTAGTCGTTTGCAAATATCGCAAAAAACATTTACTTATGAAAGTCAAAAAGACTTTAGAATATAATTTTGATGCGGTTTTTGGGGTATTTTACTAAACCTATATGTTCCCTATAAAATAATCGATATAAACGACTAATTAAAACGAACGATTAATTCATTCGTTTTTATGGCTAAACCCTCTTTTTGCATAAATATAATGAGAACGGATATATATGAAAACGACATTAGGCATAGAGTTCGAGCCTTTTTTTCCTCAGATAAGTCATCGTGCCAAGATCGGCTGCGCAAAGTATGATTTGTCCACTGGGGAAGGAGTGGCGATGGAACAATGGTATCTGAATATGGGTGAAGTTCCGGGAACTCCATTGAGCCAGATAGTAGGCATATATTCCAATGTCAAGCCAGAAGACCGTGAATGCTTGAAAACTTCCTTGAGCCGACTTGTCCACGGAGAAACTGATCATGATCAACGGGAAGCCCGGGTCAAGGATGGCGAGGGATGGAAATGGATTCGTCTGGATATAATGGAGGCGGGTCTGGAGAAATCAAGCCCCATCCTATTACTGATGAATTATGATATATCTGAACTGAAAGCGATGGAAGAACGAATGCTGAAGGCCGAGAAATCAGAGCGTTTGAAATCCTCCTTTTGGCAAACATCAGCCATGAGATCCGCATGCCATTAAACGCTATTGTCGGATTCTCTTCTCTTTTAGGGGATGAAGAGGATGGTGAGCTAAGACAAGAGTATATTAATCTTATTCAGACCAATAATGAGTTATTATTGGGTATCGTTAATGATGTATTGGATCTGGCTAAGCTCGAGTCTGGTACCATGACCTTTGATTTCATGGAATTTGATCTAAGACAACTTATTGTAGAAACGGTAGCTTCTTTCCAGATCAAAGTACCGAGAGGGGTAGCTTTGACCTATCCGGAATCTTTGAATTCCTTTTTATTACGCTCTGACCGTATCCGTTTGAAACAAGTTCTTGGCAATTTTATAACAAACGCAATAAAGTACACCTCTATAGGTAGCATCATCTTGTCATATCAAGCCATGGAGAACGAGGTTCTGTTATCCGTGACCGATACGGGGGAAGGAATGTCGGAGGAAATAAAACTTCATGTGTTCGATCGTTTTTATAAAGGACGAAACCAAAAGCAAGGCATAGGGCTTGGACTTTCTATCTGCCAAAATATAATTGAAAGGCTGGGAGGGCGTATCGGTGTCTCTTCTGAGCAGGGAAAAGGCTCTTGTTTTTGGTGCACTTTACCAATCTTTCCCCCAAAAAGATACCTATTAAATAAAGAAAATACCGTATATTTGTTTTTGAAAGAGAAACGAAAAACAATTTCTACGTATGGAGCGGTATTTAATTATAAAAACAAGGGATGAGTTGTTGCGCATTAAGATTGGTCAGATCCTTTATTTTGAAGCAGACAGGAACTATACGAAACTATTGTTGTCAAATGGCATCCAATTTACCTTCGCTATAAATATCGGAAAAATAGAAGAGATCTTAGAGAAGCAGGTCGCTGGTTGTAACAAGATATTAATGCGTGTCGGAAAAAGTCATATCATAAATAAAAATCATATCTTACAAATAAATCTCCCTAAGCAGCGTTTATTATTATTGACGGAAGAGGGTAAGCCTAAAGAGTTGGTAATATCCAAGGATCCGTTGAAAGTGCTGAAAGATAATCTTGAGAAGGAGATGGGAAAGCCTCAAGAGGAAGAGGAAAAGGAATAAGACGATGATTATAAAGATAGGAAAAGCAAAAGACAACGATTTTATTGCAAACGATCCTCATGTAAGCCGCCATCATGCCCGTCTGATACGTGAGGATGGTGGCAACTTATTATTGGAGGATACGGGATCTACTAACGGTACGTTCGTGAATGGTGCCCAGATCGTAAAGAAACGTGTTACTCCTACGGATCATATTCGCTTGGGGGATAGCTATGTATTAAATCTTTCCGAGGTGCTTAAATACAATAATGATTATAGCGATGAATTTGCCGCATTGAAAAAAGTCTACGATGATTATATTCAAGCAAAAGTTAAGATTCAATCCTCTAATCAGTTTAAGACCAGATTATTTCAATCCTTACCATTTGCTTTGCCCGGAATAGTGGGGGTCGTGATAGGCTTCTTAGGGAAAGGTAGCCCGGAGCTATTCGGCATCAGCCTCCTGATAACGATTTGTGCCCCTACGGTAGGAATCTATCTAGGAGCCAAGCAGTCGGCCAAGATTCCCCAGCAATTGCAGGATATCGCCAATCAATTTAAGATAGACTATGTTTGCCCGAAATGTGGGACATTCTTGGGTGAGATCCCTTGGGAATCATTGAAAACCGAAAGCAATGCCCAGTTTCTTCCTGTAAGGCCAAATGGGTGAGAGAATGAGCCTTTTCTTTTCGTATAGTAAAACAGCCTCTTTTGTACATGAAACCCAAATGTTTGATTATAAGAGAGAATAACAAGTTTATTAATCCATTGCTTTTTGTACTTTTGTTTTCGGAATATTAATATATTAGGAACAAAGGTTATGCAAGAAGAGGAATATACATTCGTAACTTTAGACGGCAATGACGTCATGCCAGCGGATGCTGTCATAATAGACGTGGAAGGAGGAGGTGTCGACCTAGGCGACGCCATAGTTATAGACGATAGTAGCATCGAGTCTTTCGATCATTCAGACTTTATAACATTGGCGGACGATACGGTTATGCTTTCCGATACAGATATGATGGATCTGTACTCTACGGATATGGATGGCGCAGATATTTCGTTTATCGTATGATCGCAGTTAAATGTCCACATTGCCATGTAGGATTAAAGGTAGCCGAGGGAAGATTCCCCTCGGCATTACCTCCTTTAAGTGTCCGAAATGCAAAGAGCCTATTCCTTTGTCCTTATTATCCGAGAAAAGTAATCATCAGGAAGTCGATTCCGATACGATTTTAGTGACACCTGTCAAGACTGGAATCGGCAGACTGACGGTTCTTCCAGACGCCGATACACCTGAACAAGCGTTTCCTCTTCACGAAGGGAAGGTTGTCATTGGCCGGAAGTCGAACGCCTCACAAGCTACGATGCCAATTATCACGGCTGATCGCACGATGAGTCGCGAGCATATTTGCATTGAGGTGAAAAAAAGATTCAAAAGGTGGATATAAACATTTCCTTACCGACAATAATAGTAAAAACCATACGTTATATAATAACAGTTACCTAGAGAATGGCGAGGTGGTCGTGCTCAATGATAATGACGAGATTATTATTGGTCGCACCGTTTTACGTTTTAATGAATAAAACTCATTTGTTATGATTATAACGATCGGTAAGCCATGTGCTATTACGGAAAAAGGAGGCAGATCGAATAACGAGGATTCCATTTACCCGCTTCCCGAACAAGTGACCCTTGACCAAAAATTGTTTATGGTTTGCGATGGTGTGGGTGGAGCCGAGAAAGGGGAGGTAGCCAGCTCATTAGCTTGCGAGTCCATACAAACTTTCTTTTCTACGTTCCTAAAGGATGATCCCACGCCAGAGTTTATCCATAAAGCCGTACATTATGCGGAAGTCTGTTTCGACTCCTATGTTCAAGAGCATCCGGAAGCGATGGGTATGGCTACTACGCTCACCATGGCCTATATCGCTTCTTCCGGAATCGTATTGGCTCATATCGGAGATAGCCGGATCTATCATCTGAGGAAGGGGGAGATTTTATATCAAACAGAAGATCATTCATTGGTAAATTCGTTGGTTAAATTAGGTAAGATCACTCCGGAAGAAGCGTTAACCCACCCCCAGCGGAATGTGATTATCCGGGCTATACAAGGCACTCATACTCCAACAGAAGCGGACATTATTACCTTGAACGATATTCAACCCGACGATTTCCTCTTTCTTTGTACGGACGGGGTTCTTGAAAGACTGAAGAATGAAAAGATTGCAGAGATATTTAATGGTCGTTTATCTGTTCCGGAAATAAAGGACGCTCTCATGGAAGCCTGTGACGGCAAGACTCGGGATAATTTTTCTTTTTATATCATAACTATTCAAAAAGTGGAAGATAGCATGGGTTTTAAGCAAAATATTCTCTCTTTTCTTTATTCTTTTATATAAATAACGTACTTTTGGCAGATTAAATGGAATTATTCAAGGTTATGAATCTGCCAGACGGACATCTTCTTCAAAACGGAAAATACAGACTTACTCATGTGGTTGGTCAAGGTGGTTTTGGCATAACCTACAGAGGAGTTTGGTACACAGAGGTTAAAGGATCTTTAGGTACCGTAAAGACGGAGGTCCCTATCTGTGTCAAGGAATATTTCTTCAAGGATTATTGTTATAGAGAACCCGGTTCCCAAGCCGTAAAAGTACATTCGGAGACGGGAAAGGTCTTATTTAACAAGTTCAAGGAAAAACTGATCAAAGAGGCAAAGATCCTATCGGAAGTTCACCATCCCTATATCGTAAACGTGTTGGAGGTTTTCGAGGAAAACAATACGGCTTATATTGCCATGGAGTATATTTCCGGCTTCTCGCTAAAATATATGCTTGAGAAAAACGGGATATTGCCCGAAGCTACGGTCCTTAAATATGTACGGCAAATTGGCGAGGCGTTACAATTCGTTCATGATAAGAGTATCTTGCATCTGGATATCAAGCCTAGCAATATCTTGATCGATAAGAACGGGAACGCCCGCTTGATCGATTTCGGAGTCAGCAAACGTTACGATATCGAGCAGGAAGAGACCAGCACTACGATGTTAACCCTTTCTAAAGGATTCGCATCCATAGAGCAATACGATAACGAAGGAACACAAGTGTTCTCGCCCCGTCCGGATATTTATTCCTTGGGAGCCACGATGTATAATCTGTTAACGGGAACAATCCCTACAGAATCTATACTACGTGCCGCACGTCCTTTGCGAAACCCCTCTGAAATCAATGCGGCGATCAGCCCGAAAACAGAGGCTGTTATCATAAAAGCGATGCAAATCATTCCTGCGGATCGCTTTGAGACGGTGGGCGAGATGTTGGCGTCTTTGGATTTTTCTCAAGCGGAAAAGGAAGTTCAGGTTGTCCCAAGTCCATCTCCCGAGATTGTGAATGAGGAAACAACGGTGGTTTATTCATCACCTGTAGATTCTAAATTAGTAGGATCGGATGATGAAGAGACTGTTGTCAATGTGGCTAATCCACCTGCCGTGGAGCCAATAACAGAAAAGAATAATTCCAGAAAGAAAATAATTCCTATCGGAATCGCTATATTTGTCGTTGTAGGATCCGCTACGGCTCTTTTAGTGCATAGCAATAGGCCCACAAAAGAGGTTGTCGAGAGTATTGATTTACCTTCAGCTGTGGAGCCGGATAGCAATGTCTCAAAAGAAGTAGAAATGCCAGATCACCCAGTTCTACATACGGAACCTCCTATCTCTGAGATAAAGAAAGCGGAGAAACAAGAGCCTAAAGTGGAAGAGAAACGACCTATGGAAACAGAGCATACGATAGAAGAGAATGTTCTCCCGGATCAGCCATCGGAAAATGAGATGAATGAGAAATATAACTCGTTAATCGCCTCCGGTAAGGAAAAAATGGCCAAAGCTGATTATTCGGGAGCTAAGAAAGATTTGTCGGAGGCAAAGGATACGAAACTTACGGAAGAGGTAGTCCGGTTGATCATCGCTTGCGATGAGAAAACCGAGGAGAAACGTATAGCGGACAAAAAGGCCCTGTATGAGGAGAAAATGGCTTTCGGACGATATAAGATCGTACGCAAGAAGTCAAATAACAGATACGGGGCGATCGATTCGAAAGCCGAGGAACGTATTCCTTGCAAATACCTAAGTGTCGGTATCGCGGATAACGGCCGGGCATTCGAACGGGAAGACAATTTGTTTGATATTTATAATTCTGACGGATCATTGATTAGCGAAGGCCTTACTTATTATTGATTGTAATATTATGAACAACTAAACATGTATTTACCTATTATATGAAAAGACTTTGGATATTGATGATATGTGCGGTATTTCCCCTCGGACTGCTGGCGCAACAGCGTACGGAATACAACCGTAAGGGAGATGAAGCGATGAAACGTCTTGATTATAGTGACGCTAAAATGTGGTACGAGGAAGGCGTATCGCAATGCGACGCATACAGTATTGATCAGCTGACTACGATTTGGCTTTCCAACGAGCGAATGCGGCCTTCCATGCGTAGCTTGATGAATAAATGTTTAAACTGCCTGACGGTCAAAGCTACGGAAGATGATCCGGATGCCATCTCTAAATTAATCATTTATTATTCGGAAGGTATCGGAACCCCTAAAAGTGAGGAGCTAGCAACCTATTGGAAAGAATACCAAGAGATATTGTTAAAGCCGGCGGAACCGGCGGCCCAACCAATAGATTCCGCGGCGGTATCCCCTAAGAAACGAATGGAGTTTTTCGCGGGATACTCGTATTCGATCGAATCTCCTTATGGAATCACGGTAGGAGGTATGGGGCAACGCTTCGGTTGGTATGTCCGTTTCAAGACGAATATGTCTTTTATGAATTATACGGACGAATGTAATAACCAAGGGCAGATTATTAAGTTCTCTAATTCGGAAGGGGAATCTTATGAGCTTAATACAGGTAAATCCTCGAAGACAAATAGTATAGCCGGAACGGCCGGTTTAATCGTAAAATGCTTTCCGTGGTTATATGCCTCCGTTGGTTTGGGATATGGTGAAAGAGCTTTACTACATTCGTTCACGACCCATTCCTATGAAAACTACGACAGTACACGAGAGGTATGGTGCCGGAATATTGATTCCTCATACAAAGGGGTCGCTGCCGAGGTTGACTTGATGATGAAAATAACGAACTCTGTATTTATTAGCGTTGGATGCAACACGGTTAATTTTAAGTACTTGGATCTAAACGCTGGCTTAGGTGTATTCTTTTAATATTGATTATTTATGAAACATATATACTCACTCTTCTCTATTCTATTTGCGGCTTTATTAATGGCCGGATGCGTGAATGATCCGGATATAGATGGTGGCATTCGAAACGCTAAAAAACCGTCTGTTAAGACAGACGAGATATTGAAGTCCACGGCTAGTTCAGTGACAGTATCGGGGGGAGGTCCTGCAAGTAAAACGGCGCTCCCGTGACAGAGGCCGGTTTTTGTTGGAGCACGGAATCTACCTTTACTGTGATAGAGAAAAATAAAAAGCCGTATCCAAGCGTAAGGTAAAATATGAGGCTACGATCGAGGGCTTAACCAATGATCTGGATTACTATATCCGGGCCTATGCGATCAATGCGGTAGATACCGCTTATGGAGAGATTTTACCTTTTAAGACGAAAGATGGATTAGGAAGCGTTAAGACCTTATTTCCAGTCAACGTGATGTCTACTTCCGTTCAATGCGGAGGTATGATAACCAAACAAGGAGAAGCCGAAATCGAGGAAAGGGGTATTTACTTAATGCTGAATCCGGAGCCTTCAGCATCTGACTCCACGATTCGTATAGACATGGAAGCCGATTCGTTCTATTGTACGATCTCCGATTTAAAACCGGAAACTACCTATTACGTTAGAGCTTACGCAAAAAGTAAATATGGTGAGTATAACGGGGCGAAAGTCGAGACCTTTAAGACTACGAATGGTCGTCCTGTATTAGATGATAACAAATTCAAGAAAATAGCGACAGAGTTTACCTATGCGGAGTTCTCCATGGAAATAATAAGCGAGGGAGATTCTCCGATCACGGCATGTGGTTTCTGCTTTAGTACTGATAAATCACCGACAATAGAAAATGGGGATACGATTATTTGCGGAGCGGGTATCGGAGAATTTGCCGGGAAAATCTATGATATGCAACAGCAGAAAGGGTATTACGTACGTGCTTATGCGACAAACGCTTTAGGTACTACCTATAGCGCAGGCGAAGGTATCCATACGATTCTGGAAAGTGAGTTGCCTACAGTCAATACAAAGGAGGTGTCTACTATTAAAAACGGTACCGCATGGGTAGGAGGAGAGGTCTTAGCCGAAGGTGCCTCACCGGTTACAGAGGCTGGTGTATGTTGGGGAACTAGTCCTAGTCCGGCCTTTGGTAATTGTGAAGGAGCGGTAGCTCTTTCTTCCGGTACACAAGCGTTTACGGGTACGATAAAGGAATTGAGAGGAGGCACGAGCTATTATTTAAGAGCTTACGCTAAAAATAAGAATGGTATCGCTTACGGAGAGGAAGTTCGCTTCCAAACTCCGGATATATTTGGAGTAGGGGCAAGGTTTGAGGGAGCTTTCCGGATACCGGGATCTACCTCTTTCTGTACCTTGGCTAATAGCACGGGATTCTTATTAGGCGGTGACACGGGTAGGGAATACACCGATGAGTTTTGGGGATATATGACCTCTAAGAAAGAATGGTTGCCCTTAAGGTCTCAGCCTGAGAAATTATCGGGCCAAGCATGTTTCAGTATCGGATTTGGCCTATGGACTTTTGGTGGTTTAGATAACACGGGAAAGATATGTGACAGTTTATATGTATACTCCACGTCCGATAATTCTTGGAGCGCCGTACAAACAGACCAGCAACGGCCTAAAGGTATGTATCGGACGGCATGTTGCAGAATGGAAGATCAGGCGTTCCTCATAGGTGGACGTAGAGGTAACGAACTAATCGATGAAGTCTGGACTTATGAACCGAGCGCTTTCGTTTGGAGCAAGAAATCTAATTTCCCGATTAAACAATACGGCGGAATATCCGTTGTAATTGGTGACCGTATATATGCCGGACTGGGGATTATTAATAAAGCGGATCCTTCTTTGGAATATACGACACAGTTTTGGTCTACAGACAAGAACGCTGTAGCTTGGGAAAAGGAGGCTTCGTTCCCCGGAAGGATGCTTTTATGTGCTATCGCTTATGGTAATTACGTATATGGCGTAGACGGGGACGGTTATATTTGGCGCTATGATCCGGACTCTCAGAACTGGAGCCAGAAATCCCAGTTACCAGCGGCTAACAGGTCTGTACATTGCATGTATGTCTTGGATAATTATATCTATATCGGTTTGGGCAATGCCTCTAACTCATTAATCAGTTACGATCCTACTTGGGATAATTAAAGATGAATAGAACAGCGATTTTAGAACAGATACAGAAGAACGTAGAACGGCTGTCGGCTCCTGATCTACCGGAATACAAATATATCCCGTTGCATCAGAAGCCATCGCCTTCAGTCGCTACGTTGCATGAGATCATGCGCCTATTACGTACGGTTATCTTCCCCGGATTCTTTGGTACGGAACAAGAGGCTCAATTAGGCTCTATCCAATATTATACGGGAGTCTATTTGGAAAAGATCTATGATCTCTTGCAAGAGCAAATATATAATGGACTTTGTTTTGAGGTAGAGCGTTGTTGTGATTCCAAGGACCGGGCTTCCGAGATCTCGATCGCTTTTTATTAACCGGATTCCTCATATCAAATATTTACTGTCCACCGATGTAAAGGCCATCTTGGATGGTGATCCGGCAGCCAAGAGCGTGAGTGAGATTATATTCTGTTATCCGGCGGTCTACGCGCTTTTACATCAACGGGTCGCTCATGAATTATTCGAGCTAGGCGTACCGGTACTCCCGCGTATCATTACGGAAATGGCACACTCGCAAACCGGGATCGACATTCATCCCGGGGCGCAGATCGGAGAATATTTCAGTATCGATCATGGAACGGGTATTGTCGTGGGACAAACCGCCATTATCGGAAACCATGTCCGCCTTTATCAAGGTGTGACGTTAGGAGCTAAGAGTTTTACGCTGGACGAGGAAGGACTTCCGATAGATTTACCCCGTCATCCGATCATCGAGGATTATGTGACCATTTATTCCAACGCATCCATATTAGGACGGATCACTATTGGCCGAGGATCTATTATCGGGGGTAACATCTGGCTCACCCATAGTGTACCTCCCAATTCCAAGATATCTCAATCACGTGTCGAAGAAAAATTCACGGAAATATGATATTATTTGAAAGAGATTCCGTATGTTTGTGCAAATGACATTACGGTGTTTTCCTTAAATAATAGAATATGACCATGAACAAAGTAAAGACATTAGATGATCTCAAGAAAATGCGTGAATCTCTTCGTGCGTCTTTGGATCTGCGTGAAAAAAGCAATACCCCTGATCAGCTCGTACAAATTAAGGTTTCTATGGCCACTTGCGGTATAGCTGCCGGAGCCAAGGAGATAATGAGTTATTTTATCGAGGTTTTAGACCGGCAGAAAATCGATGCGTTGGTAACTCAAACCGGATGCATGGGCTATTGTTATGCGGAACCGACTATCGAAATCAAGCTTCCGGGTCAGGAGCCGTTGGTATTCGGTTATGTTGATAAGGCAAAAGTAGAAGAGATCATAGATAAGTATATCCGTAAGGGTATCTTGGTAGACGGCATCATTCCTGTAACTTACACCACCGTAAAACCCGAATAAGAAATTTAATATCTTACATAAATGGCACAATACACGAATTATATATTGGTGTGCGGTGGCACAGGTTGCCGTGCATCACAAAGCGAGCAGATCATCGAGAATCTGAGAGCCGCCGTCGAGCAATACGGATTAGAGGATACACAAGTGATCCGTACCGGATGCTTCGGTTTCTGCGAGAAGGGTCCGGTGGTTAAGATGATCCCCGATAACACTTTTTACGTACAAGTTCAACCATCGGATGCGGACGAGATCGTACGGGAGCATTTGGTAAAAGGCCGTAAAGTGGAACGGTTACTTTATATGAATCCAGAGACCCGTGAGCTGGTTCCGGACTCCAAGCATATCAGATTCTATAAGAAACAGCTACGAATCGCCCTTCGAAATTGTGGCTTTATCAACCCTGAGAATATCGATGAGTATATCGCTCGTGACGGCTATGTAGCGTTAGGAAAAGCCCTTGTGGAAATGACTCCCGAGGAAGTAATCAAGGAAATCATGGATAGCGGTTTACGGGGTCGTGGGGGCGGTGGTTTCCCCACAGGTTTGAAATGGCAGATTACCCGTAAGGTACAAGCACCTCAAAAATACGTGGTTTGCAATGCGGACGAGGGTGACCCGGGCGCTTTTATGGATCGCTCCATATTGGAGGGCGACCCGCATTCGATTGTGGAGGCTATGGCGATTAATGGATATTGTACGGGAGCTAGCAAAGGTTTGGTATATATCCGTGCCGAATATCCGCTAGCCGTGGAACGTTTGAAAATCGCCATACGGCAAGCGAAAGAATATGGATTGCTGGGCGAGAATATATTTGGGACTGATTTCTCATTCGATATCGAGATCCGGTACGGTGCCGGAGCTTTTGTTTGTGGAGAGGAGACTGCTTTGATCCACAGTATGGAAGGTTTGCGAGGCGAGGCTACCGTAAAGCCGCCGTTCCCTAGTGAACACGGGTATAAAGGTTGTCCGACCAATGTAAATAACGTAGAGACTTACGCAAATATCCCGGTGATCTTGTTAAGAGGCGCTAAATGGTTCAGTAGTATCGGAACGGAGAAAAGCAAAGGAACAAAGGTGTTCGCCTTGGCTGGAAAGGTAAACAATGTGGGGCTGATCGAGGTTCCTATGGGTACGACTTTGCGTGAGGTTATCTTTGGAATTGGGGGAGGTATCAAGGATGGAAAGAAGTTTAAGGCTGTGCAAACCGGTGGCCCGTCAGGAGGTTGCTTGACTGAAAAGCATCTTGATCTTCCTATCGATTATGATAATTTGCTTGCCGCTGGTTCCATGATGGGTTCCGGAGGTATGATCGTCATGGACGAGGATGATTGTATGGTAGCCATGGCTAAGTTCTATCTGGACTTTACGGTCGAGGAATCTTGCGGTAAATGCGCACCGTGCCGTATCGGTAATAAACGCTTACATGAGATATTGCAGAAAATTACGAGTGGAAACGGAGCCGAAGAGGATTTGACCCGTCTAAGGAATCTGGCGATGGTGATTAAGGATACCGCTTTATGCGGCTTGGGACAGACTTCTCCGAATCCGGTTTTATCTACGATGGATAATTTCTACGATGAATATCTGGCGCATGTCCGGGAGCATCGTTGTCCGTCTCATCAATGCCGGGAACTTACTCAATATTTCATCAATCCGGAGAAATGTAAAGGATGTACGCTCTGTGCCCGTGTTTGTCCGGTGCATGCGATTACAGGTGGACGGAAAATTCCTCATATTATCGATCCGCAAGCTTGTATCCGTTGCGGTACCTGTATGGAGAAGTGTAAGTTCGGAGCGATTTATGTCCACTAAATTTATTTATAAGCATGGAAACAATTCAATTAATCATAGATAATAAAGAGGTGGAAGTGCCGAGAGGAACCACCATTTTAGATGCGGCAAAAAGTGTAGGTATCCACATCCCGACACTCTGTTATATGAAACTGGAGGACTTGCACTACGAGAATAATCCGGGAGCTTGCCGTATTTGTGTCGTAGAGATCGAGGGACGTAGAAATCTAGCCCCATCCTGTAAGATGGAATGTACGGAAGGCATGGTCGTACGGACACATACCCCCCGGGTGATGAATGCCCGTAGGACGGTGATGGAGCTGATCCTCTCGAATCATCCGGCGGAATGTCTGACATGTAGCAGCAACGGACATTGCGAGTTACAAAAGATCGCACATGACTTAGGAATCCGTGAGATCCGGTATAAGGGAGAGATGTCCACATTTACGATAGACCGTTCCCCTTCCATTGTGCGGAACATGAACAAATGTATCATGTGCCGCCGCTGTGAGACCATGTGTAATACGATACAGACAGTTGGCGCCTTGACTGCCGTGAACCGTGGATTTAACGCGGCCGTATCGACTGCTTTTGAACGGGATATGGCCGGAAGTACCTGTTCGTATTGTGGACAATGCGTATCCGTCTGTCCTGTAAACGCGCTTAGCGGACGTAATACGCAACAGCCGGTCTTGGACGCTTTGGCCGATCCTACTAAAATTGTTATCGCCCAGACAGCGCCGGCGGTTCGCACAGCGTTGGGACGTGATTTCGGGTATGAGCCGGGTACATTGGTTACAGGCAAGATGGTTTCAGCTTTGCGTCAATTGGGTTTTGATTATGTATTCGATACGGACTTTGCCGCCGACTTGACCATTATGGAAGAGGGTACGGAATTATTACATCGCCTAGGTAGTTACCTAAATGGAGACAAAGAGGTGAAAATACCGTTAATGACGAGTTGTTGTCCGGGTTGGGTTAGCTTTGTGGAACAACATTTCCCCGAGTTACGGGATAATTTATCTACAGCCAAGAGCCCGCAGCAAATGTTCGGAGCGATCGCCAAGAGTTATTTCGCCGAGAAGTTGGGAGTGGACCGTAAGGATTTGGTAGTCGTATCTATCATGCCTTGTTTGGCGAAGAAGTATGAGGCTAGCCGCCCGGAGTTTAGCGTGGAAGGTAATCCCGATGTAGATTATTCGATCTATACCCGTGAGTTAGCCCGTTTAATCCGTTATGCGAATATAGATTTCAATGAACTGCCGGATGGTGAGTTCGATAGCCCGTTGGGTGAATCTACCGGAGCGAGCGTGATCTTCGGTACTACCGGCGGTGTTATCGAGGCCGCTTGCCGTACAGCTTATGAATTATATACGAAGAAAAATCTGGATAAAGTGGACTTCGAGGAGTTACGCGGGCTGGAAGGTATTCGTAGCGCTACGATCGATTTTAATGGGACTCCGGTAAAGATCGGTATCGCTCATGGTCTGGGGAATGCCCGCAAATTGATCGAGGAGGTGAAGAACGGTACCTCTCCTTATCATGCGATCGAGGTGATGGCTTGTCCGGGAGGCTGTATCGGCGGTGGTGGACAACCGTTCCACCGAGGCCGTATGGAGGTACTTCGCCGGCGTGCTTCCGCTCTTTACCGGGAAGACGCTAACAAACCGCTTCGCAAGAGCCATGAGAATCCGTATATCCAGCAATTATACAGCGAGTATTTGGGAGAGCCTTGCGGACCGAAAGCCCATAAATTACTGCATACCCATTACATAGATCGTAAGGAAGTAATCGGTATGTATATAGAAACCGAAAAAAGTAAATAAGCCATGAATGAGATACATTTGCCTAAAACAAAAGTAGCGGAGCTACATGCGATATGCGCTGAACGCAACAACGATCCCGGGGAGTTGATCAATATCTTGCACGCCGCCCAAGGCTTGTTCGGATATTTACCACCGGAAGTCCAACAGGTTATCGCCGCCGAATTGAATATCCCGGTCTCAAGGGTATATGGCGTAGTTACTTTTTACTCATTCTTTACGATGACCCCCAAAGGGAAATACCCCATCTCTGTTTGTCTGGGAACGGCCTGTTACGTGCGTGGCGCAGAAAATGTTCTGGAAGAAATGCAACGTCAATTGGAAATAAAGGTAGGAGAGACTACACCGGACGGTTTGTTCTCCTTGGATTGCTTACGCTGTGTCGGTGCTTGCGGATTAGCTCCGGTGGTCATGATCGGCGGGAAGGTCTATGGAAGGGTTACTCCCGAGAAGGTACGGGATATACTTTCCGACTACTATCTGAAAGAGCAATAAGATACGAAAACACAAGCGGTCACATAAGGTTTTACGTGACCGCTTGTATAAAATAATGCGAATAATCGTATTTTCAGAAACGACTGATCGAACCGCCACCCCCGGAGCTTCCACCTCCCCAAGAGCCGCCACCGCCGCCTCCGCTAAAACCTCCGAAACCACCACCGCCACCCATAATAATAGGGCCACCTCCTCCTCGGTGTATGCGGTCGATGGTACGATTTTTTTTCTCTGTATACCCGCAACTCTTACAGCGGTATACATCTTCGGCCAGACCTTCCGAGAAACGAGTCGCTTCCCGGATCACCTGCTGCCCCATATACACAAAGGTTTTCTTTCCACAACGGGGACATGCCTTCGGACGATACTTTAAGTATGCGATAAACGCCGAGAAACCGATCATCCCGATAATCCCCACCACGAATATCCACATAAAATCATCATCGGACGAGGAAGAAGAACGGTTGCCAGTCATGCCTGCCCGTTCATAGTCGCTGGACATTAAATACTTGGTAACCGCCATGACTCCTTTCAACATGCCGGCGCTATAATTCCCGGCCTTTAGATCGGGCATCATATACCGCTGCTGGAGCCGGTAGCAAATCGCATCGGGGAGGACACCCTCGATACCATATCCCGTCTCGAAAACGACCGAACGTTGGGAAGGTTCCGTCACCAACTGGATCAATAAACCATTATCCTTGCTCTTTTGTCCCAATCCCCAATGTTTGAATAAATCCGTAGCGAACATCCGGGCATCCTGATCCCCGATGCTATTCACGGCAACGACAGCTACCTCGATACCGAGACTATCTTCCACTACATTTAATAATTGATTGATACGTGCCGCATCATCCGGGGTAATGATACCATCCGGATTACTGACATGGTTCAACCGGTTGGAAAGACGTACGTTCGGAATGGTCTCGATCGAATAATCCTTTGCCGCGAAAATAGAAGAGGCAAAACCAACCAGCAATAAACTGATCCATAAAAGGCTTACCGGACACTTGCACCTAGATCCTATATTCTTTATCTCACTCATTCAGCGAATGGCTATTAGAATTCTACCTTAGGAGCCTTTTCCGCACCGGATTCAGCGGCGAAATAAGCTTTCGATTGGAAGCCGAACATTCCGGACAAAATATTGTTCGGGAATTGGCGAATATAGGTATTATAAGACTGAGCTACCTCGTTAAAACGTTTACGCTCTACCGAGATACGATTTTCGGTCCCTTCCAATTGCGCTTGAAGCTCCATAAAGTTTTGATTCGCTTTTAAGTCTGGATAACGCTCTAAAACAAGCATCAAACGGGAGAGGGCATTTCCTAACTCTCCTTGTGCAGACTGGAATTTCTTCAAGGATTCCTCAGTAAGGTTAGAAGGATCAATCGTAGTCTTCGTCGCCTCGGCACGAGCGTTGACCACACCTTCTAAAGTCTCTTTCTCATGCGCGGCGTATCCTTTTACCGTATTTACCAGATTCGGGATCAAATCCATACGGCGTTGATATTGGTTCTCAACTTGGCTCCATGCGGTTTTCACGCCTTCGTCTTGAGTTACCATATTATTATACACGCCTTTCACCCAAAAGAATAATATCGCTACGATAGCGATGATAATCCATACAACTTTGTTCTTAAACATCTTTGCCTTATAATTTATTGATTATACATAATGAGACAAAGCTATATAAAAAAATCGGATTATCCACATAGCGATTGGCGGTTGCTTATAACTGCGATTGTTAGCTGCTTATAATGGGCATTGTAACATCCTTATATTGCCCATTGTTAGAACCTCATACTGGGCATTATAGGAAGGAGCTTGCCGCGATGCTGCGGATGGAAGCCCACCGCATAGATTCTATTTATCTTCCCATAGATAAAACTGATCAATGAAATCCAAGGCTTTTAGGGTACATGTAAGTGAATTGTTCTATATTTGCACTTAATAAATCTAAATAAATATAGTTATGCGTAAAACAATTTATGCTAAAATGACGGCATTACCGGTAGGACTCTGCGCTTTAGCCTTTGCGGTTACCTCGTGCGGTTCTTCCGAATACAAGAAATTTGCCGACAATGAAGGTAAGCAAGTGGCCTCTATCCTGCGGGAAAACGACTGTTTGGCCTGCCACTCTGAAAATGCGCCTCTGCCATTTTACGGTAATTTACCGTTGATCGGTCCCGTAGTACAGGCAGACATGAAGGAGGCCGTTCACTATGTGGACTTGACTGCTATGGTGGAAGCCTTGGAGAACGGGCAGCCCGTTTCAGAGGTTGATTTGGCGAAGGTGGAGAATACGGCCCTAAGCGGCTCTATGCCCCCGGCTAAGTATTCCCATATGCCGATGCACTGGGGAACCAGCCTTGACGACAATGAGAAAGCGGTGATCATCTCATGGGCGAAGAATGTCCGTAAAGATCGTTTCACGACCGAAACCGTAGCGGAAGAATTTAAGAATGAGCCTCTTCAGCCTCTAATGAAGAGCTTGCCTACAGATCCGGCGAAGGTAGAGTTGGGTTTTGCCCTGTATCATGATACTCGTTTGTCTGCGGACAATACGATCTCTTGCGCTACTTGCCACGGATTGAACACAGGTGGTGTAGACCGTAAGCAATATTCGGAAGGTATTAATGGACAGTTCGGTGGTGTTAACGCTCCGACCGTATATAATGCGGCGCTTAATTTCGTTCAATTTTGGGACGGACGTGCGGCAGACCTAAAAGAGCAAGCGGCTGGTCCTCCATTGAACCCAGTGGAAATGGGTTGTACCTCATTCGACCAGATTTGCGAGGCTTTAGCGCAAGATAAGGATTTCACGAAGAAATTCACGGAAGTGTATCCGGAAGGTTATTCTCAATCCACGATCACGGACGCTATCGCTGAGTTTGAGAAGACCTTGCTTACGCCGAGTCGTTTCGACAAATACTTGATGGGAGATAAAAACGCGCTTACAGCGGAAGAATTAGAGGGCTATCAACTATTCAAGGACAATAAATGCGCTACTTGCCACGTTGGTGTAAATGTCGGTGGTCAATCTTACGAGTTCATGGGTATCAAGAACAGCTATTTCGATTACCGGAATACAGGGTTGACGGACGGTGATAACGGACGCTATGCCGTGACTAAGAAAGAATCCGATCGTCATAAGTTCAAAACCCCGACACTTCGTAACGTGATGCTGACTTATCCGTACATGCACGACGGAACCGTAGCCTCCGTGGAGGATGCGATCCGTATCATGCATGAGTTCCAGATCGGAAAGGAGATCAATGATGTAGAAGTTGAAAAAATCGTTGTTTTTCTAGGAACTTTGAACGGAGAATATAATGGAAAAATGCTTCAATAATTGATTAAAAAAGGTACATGTCCTTCCGCTTGTTCTACATATTACTTATATTTGCCGCAGTTAAGTGTGGAGAAGGAATATGGGCACAGGAGGAAGGACTTGCTTCGTATTACCATCATCGTTTCCACGGCAGGAAATCATCCAGTGGAAGGGTTCATGATAAAGAAGAATTAGTCGCCGCGCATCGTACGTATCCTTTTGGTACTTTTTTAAGAGTCACGAACTTGGAGAATATGAAAAGTACCATTGTATGCGTAACGGATCGTGGACCTCGTTATAGAAAACGAATCATTGATGTATCAGCGAGCGCCGCCGAGATATTGGATTTTATCGATAAAGGTGTCGCTAAGGTACGGATAGAAGTCGTTCCCGGCCCCTTAGACCTCCGCTATCTGGACTTGATCTATCCTAAGATTCCTTATCTGGATATAGATTATTTACGTCCGGATCCACCTTATAGGGTGAAATTCACGAAATAAATTTAATATAATGAAGCAAATACTTATCACCGGGGGCGCCGGCTTTATCGGTTCTCATTTATGTGCCCGTCTTTTAGAAGAAGGAAATGAAGTAATTTGTCTGGATAACTATTTTACGGGAAGTAAGGAGAATGTGATTCCTCTGCTGAAAAATCCACATTTCGAGTTGATCAGGCATGATGTTTCTATACCGTTCCAAGCCGAGGTCGATGAGATTTATAATTTGGCATGTCCCGCATCTCCAGTTTATTATCAAATAGATCCGATACAGACGATCAAGACATCCGTGTTAGGAGCGGTCAATATGTTAGGTCTGGCAAAACGGGTGAACGCTAAGATATTACAAGCATCTACCAGTGAGGTGTATGGAGATCCCATGATACACCCGCAGCCGGAAAGCTATTGGGGAAATGTCAACCCGATAGGGCCTCGCTCTTGTTATGACGAGGGCAAGCGTTGCGCCGAGACCTTATTTATGGATTACCATCGCCAAAACAAGGTTCGCATTAAAATCATCCGCATTTTTAATACGTATGGGCCTAATATGAGTACGAACGATGGCCGTGTCGTCTCTAATTTCATTATACAGGCATTACAAAATAAGGACATTACGATTTATGGGGATGGAAACCAAACTCGTAGTTTCCAATATGTAGACGATTTGATCGAGGGGATGATTCGCATGATGAATACCTCGGATGATTTTACCGGCCCGGTAAATATCGGAAATCAGGGAGAGTTCTCGATGAACGAGTTGGCCAAGATCGTGATCCGTTTGACAAACTCCTCCTCTAAGATCGTATACCGCCCGTTGCCGGGAGACGATCCCAAGCAACGTAAGCCCGATATTACGTTGGCCAAAGAGAAATTAGATGGGTGGGAACCTACGGTTTGTTTGGAGGAAGGATTAAAGAAAACAATATTATACTTTAAATCTCTCTAATAAATTTCTAATTTGGCCTAAGAGTATTCTAACTAAATATTCATAAGCGATAAAAGAGTGACTTCTACCTTTGCGTAAAATTTAACGCAAATGGACAGACGAGTCACTCTTTTACTTTTTTTATCTCTTCTTTTCTCTGGGGCGAAAGCCTCTGTTGTCTCCCTCTCCTTGAAAGAGTCCGAGCAACGTTTCTCTGAACACAATCTGGAAGTGATAGCCGAACGGTATAATATCGATATAGCCGAGGCCCAAGTAGTACAGGCCAAACTTTTCGAGAATCCCGTGGTCTCTTTGGAGCAAAATGTTTATAACCGGTTGAACGGACGTTACTTTGATTTCGGGAAACAAGGGGAAACGATCGTAGAGGTGGAACAGTTGATCTATATTGCCGGTCAGCGAAACAAACGTGTCCGTTTGGAGAAAATCAATAAGGAAATGGCCCTTTACCAATTCGAAGAGGTATTGAGAACCCTCCGGAGCGAGTTGAAGGAGAAATTCATAGCGCTTTATTTCACCCAGAAATCCCAATCTATTTACGATCGTGAGATTGATTCATTGGCTCATCTGTTGGTGGTTCTCAAGGAGCAGAATGAGAAAGGGAATGTTTCTTTATTAGAGAAGTCCCGTATCGAGGCCCTATTACTCTCTTTACGGCAAGAGCGGAATGATATCGCCAACCAAGTTATCTCCCTTCAAGGAGACATGCGGCTTTTACTAGGAATATCCGGCAATGATACCTTCGAGCCGATATTCGATGAGTCTGTGTTGAACCAGATCGATATGGACTCCGTTCCTTTCTCTGAATTGACCTCTTTATTATACGAACGTCCGGATCTTAAGTTGGCGCAAGCAAGCGTCAAGGCTTCGGAGGCGGACGTGAGATTACAACGTTCCCTCGCTTTCCCGGAAGTGAGTGTAAAGGGTACGTATGATAAGGCGGGTAACTTTATCAATGATTATTGGGCGATCGGCTTGAGCGTCTCTCTCCCTATATTTAATCGGAATCAAGGGAATATCAGGGCGGCGAAAATATCTGTCGCTCAAAAGGCACATAAGGAAGAATACGCCCGTCGACAAGCCGAGAATGAATTATTCACCAGCTATGCCCGGTTGGAAAAGGCGATTCAGCTCTATCGTTCCTCGAACTATGGGTTGGAGAAGGATTTCGCCTTGATTATCAAAGGCGTGAACTCGAATTTCCAAAAACGGAATATCAGTCTCCTTGAGTTTATCGATTATTATGAGACCTACAAAACAACCTGCCTGCAACTTTACCAAACTCAAAAAAGAAGTGTTACTGGCCTTGGAGGAGGTAAATACCGTAACGGGTAGCCATGTATTCAACTATTAAAAAGCAAATCAAACGATATGAATAAGCATCTAATCACATGCATCCTTTTAGTACCCTTGGTATGTTCCTGCGGGAAACAGGCGACCACCTCGGTCGATACCCGGGAACCTTTACTATTAAATGACAGTTTACAGGAGATTATAACACTGGATACGGTTCGTGACACACCATTAACCAACGAGTTGTTGCTCAATGGCCGTGTCAGTTTCAATCCGGAGCGAGTGGCCCATGTGTATCCGATGTTTGGTGGAAATGTCACCTCCGTTCATGCGGAAGTTGGCGATTACGTAGGGAAAGGAGATGTCCTAGCAGTGATCCGGAGCGGCGAGATCGCTGATATCGACAAGCAGCGAAAGGAGGCCGAGCATCAACTGGCTATCGCTAACCGTAACTTGGAGGCTACCCAAGATATGGCCCGGAGCGGTATGGCTTCCGACCGGGACTTCCTGCAAGCCCAGCAAGAGCAAGCCGATGCCGATGCCGAGACCAAACGTATTCAAGAAATGTATTCCATTTATAACATAACAGACCCATCTACCTATGTGGTGAAAGCGCCGGTCTCCGGCTTTATCATCGATAAGAATATAAACAGGGATATGCAGATCCGTTCTGATCAAGGGGAGGAGATGTTTACCATTTCCGGTCTCGACGATGTCTGGGTGATGGCCGATGTCTATGAGGGAGATATCAGCAAGGTAAAAGAGGGGGCAACCGTTCGTATCACCACTTTGGCCTATAAGGATATGGAGTTTACGGGAACGATCGATAAGGTCTATCATATGCTAGACCGAGAAAGTAAGACCATGAGCGTAAGAGTCAAATTAAGGAACGAGAAGTATATGCTTAAACCCGGAATGTTTACGAACGTATATGTACAGAGCGCGGTAAAAGGAGAAAGTATGCCTTGCGTAAACGCCCATGCCGTTATTTTCGAGGATGGCAAAGAATACGTTGTCTATGTCTCGAAGGAGGGATATTTGCAAATGCGTGAGATCTCGGTGTATAAGCAAACCGAGAAGTTCTGTTACCTGCGATCCGGCTTGAAGGATGGGGATCGGATCGTAGATCGGAACGCTCTCTTGGTGTATAACGAATTAAAGTAACCGGACGATATGCACACATTCATAGATAATATCATAACGTTCTCCCTCCGGAACAAATTCTTTATCTTCTTCTGTACCACGATCGCCGTAATCGCCGGTATCACCAGCTTTATCCATACGCCGATCGATGCGTTTCCGGATGTGACGAATACGAAGGTGACGATTATCACCCAATGGCCGGGCAGGAGCGCCGAGGAGATCGAGAAGTTTATCACGATCCCGATCGAGATCGCCATGAACCCGGTACAGAAAAAGACGGATATCCGGAGCACGACCCTTTTCGGTCTTTCCGTCATCAACGTGATGTTCGAAGATAAGGTGGATGATTTCTTCGCCCGCCAGCAAGTTTATAATCTCTTGAACGACGCCGACCTGCCGGAAGGGGTCACACCGGAAGTGCAGCCCTTATATGGTCCGACCGGCGAGATCTTCCGCTATACATTACGTAGCGATAAGCGTTCCGTCCGGGAATTGAAGACCTTGCAGGATTGGGTGATCGAGCGGAAGTTGCGGGCTGTACCCGGTGTAGCGGATATCGTCAGCTTCGGAGGAGAAGTAAAGACTTTCGAGGTTAGCGTCAACCCGAATCAACTGATCAGTTACGGGGTAACGACCTTGGAACTTTATGACGCTATCGCAAAAAGTAATATCAACGTAGGCGGCGACGTGATCACGAAAAGCTCGCAAGCCTATGTCGTGCGGGGTATCGGCTTGATTAACGATGTAAAAAGAGATCGAGAACATCGTCGTAAAAAATATCAATGGCACGCCAATCCTTGTCAAGCACTTGGCTACCGTACACGAATCCAGTCTTCCCCGCCTAGGGCAAGTGGGCCGCATGGAGGAAGATGATGTCGTACAAGGCATCGTTGTCATGCGAAAAGGGGAGAACCCCGGCGAGGTAATCGCCGCCTTGAAGGATAAGATCAAGGATATCCAACAAAACGCCTTGCCGGAAGACGTGCGAATCGTATCGTTCTACGATCGTGAGAATCTGGTAGATCTGGCGGTCAAGACCGTAACACATAATCTGGCGGAAGGTATTCTGCTGGTAACTTTCATCGTATTAATCTTCATGGCGGACTGGCGTACGACGGTAATCGTGTCGATCATTATCCCGTTGGCACTCCTCTTCGCCTTTATTTGTCTCCGGGCGATGGGGATGAGCGCCAACCTCTTATCTATGGGAGCGATCGACTTCGGTATTATTATCGATGGCGCCGTCGTGATGGTGGAGGGGCTTTTCGTGGCATTGGACCGGAAAGCCCGTGAAGTAGGCATGCCCGCTTTTAATTTGATGAGTAAGATGGGTATTATCCGTCATACGGCGAAGGACCGTGCGAAAGCGGTTTTCTTCTCTAAGCTGATTATCATCACAGCCTTGGTCCCGATCTTCTCTTTCCAGAAGGTGGAAGGAAAGATGTTCAGCCCGCTCGCTTATACCTTGGGGTTCGCCTTGTTGGGAGCGTTGATCTTTACGTTGACATTGGTACCCGTCCTCTCTCTTCCATGCTATTAAAGAAAGAGGTACGTGAGAAACATAATCCGTTCCTTGCGTGGATCAATCGGAAGTCGATCGGTATTTTCGACTGGTGTCACGCCCGTAAGAAGCGGACGATCACGTTCGCCACGCTGGTAGCCGCCGTAGGTATCTGGTGCTTCACCTTGTTGGGCAGCGAGTTTCTCCCGCAACTGAACGAGGGCTCTATTTATATCCGTGCGACCTTACCGCAAAGTATATCTTTGGATGAATCCGTTACGTTGGCCAACCAGATACGCCGGAAGTTGGCGGCTTATCCGGAGGTTCGTCAAGTCTTATCGCAAACCGGCCGACCGAACGATGGCACGGACGCGACAGGTTTCTACAACATCGAGTTCCATGTGGATATATATCCAGAGAAAGAGTGGGAAAGCGAACGCTCGAAAGCGGGCCTGATCGAGAAGATGCAAGAGGATCTGGCGATCTATCCGGGCGTGGATTTTAACTTCTCGCAGCCTATCTCGGACAATGTAGAGGAAGCGGCCAGCGGCGTGAAAGGTTCCATCGCCGTGAAAGTCTTCGGTAAGGATCTATACGAGTCGGAGAAAAAGGCGGTAGAGGTTTTCAAGGTCTTGGAGACCGTAGACGGTATCGAGGATCTGGGCGTTATCCGGAATATCGGCCAGCCGGAGCTACGGATCGAGTTGAACGAGTCTCGTTTAGCCCGCTACGGCGTGGCCAAGGAGGACGTGCAATCCATTATCGAGATGGCGATAGGAGGTAAGAGTGCCTCTCTGCTTTATGAGGACGAGCGTAAGTTCAATATCATGGTCCGCTACGAATCCGCTTTCCGCCGTAGCGAGAATGAGATAGGCAAGATACTGGTTCCGGCGAAGGATGGTTCCATGATTCCTATCCGCGAGCTAGCGGATATCCATACGATTACCGGCCCGTTGATTATCTACCGGGATAACCACGCTCGTTTCTGCGCCGTGAAATTCTCGGTCCGGGCGCGACATGGGTAGCGCCGTGGCTGAAGCCCAGCGGAAAGTGGAGAGGCAGGTAAAGCTCCCCCGAAGGCTATACCTTGAAATGGACCGGAGATTTCGAGAACCAACAACGGGCTACCAAACGCTTGGCCCAAGTCGTCCCCGTAAGTATAGCGATCATCTTCGTGATCCTATTCGTCCTTTTCGGCAACGCCCGGGATGCCGGACTGGTCTTATTAAACGTGCCTTACGCCGCCGTCGGAGGTATCTTGGCCCTATTAATCACGAATTTCAACTTCTCGATCTCAGCGGGTATCGGCTTTATCGCCCTCTTCGGTATCTGTATACAGAATGGCGTGATCATGATATCGGACATCAAGAATAACCTGCGGGAGAGGCATCCTCTGGAAGATTCGATCAAGATGAGCGTGAAATCAAGGGTACGTTCCGTATTAATGACCGCCTCCATGGCCGCTATCGGCCTGCTTCCGGCCGCCTTGAGCCACGGTATCGGATCGGAAAGCCAGCGTCCCTTGGCGATCGTGATCATTGGCGGATTAATAGGGGCCATGTTCTTCACCCTCTTTGTCTTTCCGCTGATGGTGGAGGCTTTTTATCGACGAATGCTTTACGATAAGAACGGTAAATTAGTGCAACGTAGGTTGTAATTGCTATATTTGTAGCAAGAAAGTCCGGAACTATTAGGGAGGGCGACTGGAGTTATTATGCGAAAGGATTATACTTACTGATCTTTTCACGGCTGTGAAAAGATCATATCACAGAAGGTGAAACGATCGTATCACAACCGTGAAAAGAACGTTTCACCTCTGTGATACGATTAGCATCACCCTAAGTACGCATTATTAATGATGGACATTCTTATTAATACATACGATACAATGGCGAAGATATTATTAGTAGAAGACGAGGTAAACATCGCCTCTTTTATAGAAAGAGGCTTGCGGGAGTTCGGACATGAGGTATATGTCGCTTATGACGGTGCCGCTGGTTGGGAACTGACACAGAAGAACGATTTCCAATTGCTGATTCTGGATATTATAATGCCGAAGATGAATGGCCTGCAACTTTGCAAACAGTACCGGCAACGGTTCGGTTACCATGCCCCCGTGATTATGCTGACCGCCTTGGGAACCACCGAGGATATCGTTAGCGGGCTGGATGCCGGGGCGGATGATTATCTGGTAAAACCTTTCAGCTTCCAAGAGCTCGAGGCCCGCATAAAGGCGTTATTACGTCGATCGGGAAACGAATCCGTCCATATGGCTCTCCGGTGCGGGGATCTGGTCTTAGATCCTCCAAGCCATCGGGCTATACGGAATGGGCAGGTCATCGATTTGACGGTAAAGGAATATAGGCTCTTGGAATATTTCATACAGAACCAAGGAACGGCCCTGAGCCGGATGAACTTGCTAAAGAATGTCTGGGACAAGGATTTCGATACCAATACGAACGTGGTCGATGTTTACGTGAATTATTTGCGCACGAAGATAGACAAAGACTGCGAACCTAAGCTAATCCATACCGTAGTGGGAGTGGGCTATATGATGGAAGCATGAAGACAGGAAACAAGATCGCTCTCTTTTACTCGGCCATTACCATAGGCGTGATAGCCGTCGTGACGCTTGTCTTCTATTGGGTTTCCACGAGCTATATCTCTCGCCTGTACTATTCTTACCTGACGGAAAAAGCCTATGCCACGGCACAGAAGCATTGGGAGAAGGACGAGACCGACGACGAGAGCTATGCCCGTATCCAACAGCGTCACGAGGAAACCCTTCCCGTCGCTACCGAGATATTGCTGAACGCCGATAGCTTGGAGACCCGCCAAGTGCTGTCCCGTTATCTGGACGCCACGCAGGTGAGATCTCTATACCAAGAGGATATCGTTCACTTCAAGCACGATACGCAAATGGGAGCGGCTTTGTATTATCCCGACAACGAGGGAATTTCATCGTGATTGTCCTTTCCGGGAATCAGTATGGGATGGATATCCAGCATCGGATCGGCTGGCTGTTGCTGGGATTGATATTGGTTAGCTCGGTATTGATCTATTTTGTCGGCAGACTATACGCGACCCGGATGGTAGACCGGATCGACGCTGCTTACCAAAGTGAGAAAGCGTTTATCAGCAACGCCTCGCATGAGTTGAACAATCCACTGACAGCCATTCAAGGCGAATGCGAGATCAGCCTGCTGAAAGAGCGCTCCCCGGAGGAATACCAAGCGGCATTAAGACGTATCGCCACGGAGACGAGCCGTATCATACAATTGATCAAACACCTGCTGTTCCTGTCGCACGGGGATAAGGAGATCCAGAAAAGCGCGATGGAGACGATCTTCCTAGCGGACTTCTTGATGCAGTTCTCCTCGGCCCGGATCTCGTTCTCCCCGGATAATTGCTCTTATATGATCAGTGCCAATCCCTATTTATTGAAGATAGCGATCAAGAATATCTTGAGCAACGCCTGTAAGTATTCGGACGATAAATCGGTAGAGATGCGGCTTCGAGGCAGTGTCTTGACCATATCCGACCGAGGTATCGGCATTCCTCCCGAGGAATTGAAACGAATCTTCCAACCCTTTTACAGGGCGAGCAATACCCGGGAATACGCCGGGCATGGTGTCGGGCTAAGCCTCTCGCTACGCATATTGAGCACCTATGGGGCGAAGGTGAATATTATTTCTGATCTAGGGGTTGGGACGAGCGTGGAGATCGACTTTGGGTAGCCGTCAGGTATTCCTTAGCCGGACCTGTTATTTCGACAGACTCCGGCGTTACCCCTACCGCCTCTTCCGAAGATATAAGTCCGCGATCTACCAAGCGATCCAGTATTACCCTGTAAAAATCCTCATAATACGGCTTCAACCGCAACCCGTCGAAGCAATAGCGGACCTGTTTGGGCTTGGGGATAATGCTGGCCATAAAAATGCACTCGGCAAGGTTTAACTGGGAAGGTTCCTTCGCGAAATAATAACGTGAGGCCTCGGCGGCTCCATAAATCATGGGGCCCCATTCGGCGATGTTCAGATAAACCTCAAACATCCGCTCTTTAGAGGTCAGATGATCGCTCTCGATCAGCCATACGATTAACATTTCCTCCAGCTTGCGGGCGATCGTCTTGTTACGGCTCAAGAATACATTCTTCACCAATTGCATGCTAAGCGTACTGCCGCCACGGGCGAAACGTCGTTCCTTGATATCCTGTATCAACGATTCCCGGATAGCGCTTGGAATAAAACCGTTGTGATAAAAGAAGCCGGCATCCTCACTCTGCATGATCACTAAAGGAAGATAACGGGATACGGCGTTGAACGGGCGGAAAGAGGGATTCGCCGGACCGATCTCGAAAGAGCGTACCGGCTCGCCTTGCTCATAGACAGTATATTCAAATGGCTCATTCATCTTCCGCAAATCCGTATTCCCATAGGCAAGGATCTGGAAGTCCTTCGCTTTCAAGGTAGACTCCAAGATCAAGCTGTCTACCTGTCCGAAATCCAAATCCAATCGGAAATGATAGGAGAGGGTACCTTCTGTTCTCAGGCCTTCCAGATTGTAGAATAAGCCTTTAGGCAGGGAGGAGAACAGTTGATCCGCAGGGAAATTTCTTTTATTCACAGAGGCCGTGATTTGCCAACTGGTATCTTTAACGATCTTCAGATAAGGATGGAAATCCAGATGATTAAACCGGATATCACTGACGCTATCTAATTCGATATAGTTCTTACCGATGTTTGTCCGGAAGTGTATAGAGCCTTTATCCAGTAAGACCGTGTCCGGAGATATACGCTCTTGGTGGATGGTAAGCCCGCTCACATAGGCGCTTCCGAGTAAGGATTGTATGTCTTCTTCTATTTTAGGTCCCTTAAGCTCGAAGGCCAAGGTGTCGAAACGTACCGATGCCCCCCAACGATATTCCAGAAAAGGAAGAGGAATCTTCGTATGCTCGTCGGCGTAGAGACGGGCTTTCACGAGTCGCTCCTTATCAGAGAGAGAGCCTTCGCAAATCCATTCGCTGCGAACTCCGTTCTCCGTGCTGTTTATATGCGTAGAGAATTGATTGTTAGTAAGATTGAGTTCGGGTATCTCTAGTATTAGTTCATCTCCTTTATTACTATAAGAAACACATAAATCATGTACCAAGGCATTTCCGGGCAATAAATTGAAAAGGAGACTAAGGGAGCGTTCAGCCTTGCGTGCGTAATCCTGTTCCTTATCATCTACAGCTGTTTCCTCTGGCTCACCTAGGTGATTCGATGGTTTATAAAGGAAATCAAAATTAGCTCTCTCTCCCTTCTTAATAAAATGAATATGCAAATTATCCGCTTGTACACTCTCTATGGCAGGGGTAAGTAGCAATAATCTGCCAAGCTCCAGTTTCGCTTGAAGCCTGTCCGCATGTATCAACGTATCAGCATCAATCGGGATAACGGTCAATCCCTCCATACGTACGGTACTCAGCCCTATCAACCGGATCTTATCATAGCGTATGTCAAGATGATGCCTTTCGGCAAGTTTACTCAATTTATGTCCCGCATACGCCCCTAAGATCAGGTCGATGCCCCAAAATGCCATAAACAAGAGAAAGCCAATAAAAATAAGAACTGCTATAAAAGATCTTTTATGGGATTGATTCATGCTCATCTATATTGTTACCCAGCGGACAAAAGTACTATAATTAAACGAATGGATTTCTTTTTCGATAAACAATCAAGGGCTTAATTTAGTTATATTAAAAAACTAAAGTTATATGGCGTATAAGATTGCGTTTTTTGGTGCTAAACCCTACGACATCGCTTCTTTCGATAAGATCAATGAGCGGTATGAGTTCGATATTCGTTACTATAAAGGACATTTGAATATCAATAATGTCGTCTTAACCCAAGGGGTAGACGCTGTATGTATTTTCGTGAACGACACGGCTGATGCCGCCGTAATAGACGCTTTGGTTGCCAATGGCGTGAAACTGTTGGCGCTTCGTTGCGCCGGTTTTAATAATGTGGATTTGAATGCCGCCAGAAGGAAATTACCGGTCGTACGCGTGCCGGCCTACTCACCCTATGCGGTCGCTGAATATACGTTGGCCTTGATGTTATCGTTAAACCGTAAGATACACCGGGCATACTGGCGTACGAGAGATGGCAACTTCTCCTTGAATGGCTTGATGGGATTTGATATGCATGGCAAGACCGCCGGTATTATCGGTACCGGAAAGATCGCCAAGATATTGATTCATATCTTAAAAGGATTGGGGATGCGTGTATTGGCAAACGACCTGTATCCGGATGAGAAATTCGCCAAGGAGGAAGGGATCACCTATGTCTCTTTAGACGAGTTATACAAAGAGTCCGATATCATTTCCTTTGCATTGCCCGTTGACTGACCAGACTCGTTATCTGATCAACGACGATTCGATCGCCAAGATGAAAGACGGCGTAATGATTATCAATACGGGACGCGGGTTACTGATCCATACCAACGCCTTGATCGAGGGATTGAAGACCAAGAAAGTATCCGCCGCTGGATTGGATGTCTACGAGGAGGAAGGAGACTATTTCTACGAGGATAAATCGGATAAGATTATCGATGATGATGTCTTGGCCCGTCTACTCTCGTTCAACAATGTGATCGTTACTTCCCATCAGGCGTTTTTTTCACGAAAGAGGCTCTGCATAATATCGCCGATACTACCTTGCGGAACATCAAGGATTTCGAGGAAGGCCGTCCCTTAGTGAACGAAGTGACCAAGTAAATTCTAAAAAGGAACTATTATTTATCGCTGATTTATTATATTTTTGTGGCCATTGCTTGGTGGGAACCCAGCAATGGCTTTTTTAATTCAGAGGTATATATATGGAAATAAATAGTCAGACAGGTTTGGTGTTGGAAGGTGGCGGAATGCGTGCCATATTTACGGTGGGAGTATTGGATTATTTTATGGATCATGATATTTGGTTTCCTTATACGATCGGAGTATCGGCGGGGGCGCGAGTAACGGAATCTCGTATGCTTCCCGCCAGCGGGGACGCTCTCGTTTTAGCAATATCGACCTATTGAAGAAATATAATTACATAGGTCTTCGTCATTTCTTACGGGGAAGGGGATATATCGATCTGAATTTCTTGTTTTATGTCTATCCGGATTTGTATTATCCGTTGGATTACGATACCTATTTCAAGTCCAAGGATCGGTTCGTTATGGTCACGAGCAATTGCTTGACGGGTAAAGCGGAATATTTCGAGGAGAAGAAAGATAAGAAACGTTTGGTGGATATCTGTAAAGCATCTTGCACCTTACCGATCCTCTGTCCAATTACGTATGTAGACGGGATACCGATGGTCGACGGAGGCGTATGCGATGCCATCCCTATCCGACGGGCTATCGCCGACGGCTTCTCCAAGAACGTCATCATCCTTACCCGTAACAAAGGCTATCGGAAAGAAGAGAAAGATTTTTACCTTCCCGGCTTTATTTATAACAAATACCCGGCGATCCGGGAACAGTTGCGACTACGATACCGGCGGTACAACGAGGTCTTGGATTACATAGACCAACTGGAGGCCGAAGGAAAAGCTTTCGTCATCCGTCCGCAAAGCCCGATTAAAGTCGGCCGTACCGGAAGCGACACAAAGAAACTGGAAGAACTATATGAGGAAGGCTACGAATGCGGAAAACAAATCACTCAATTGTAGAGACGGGCATGCCCCGTCTCATCCCCTCAAAACAGTATTTTATTTACAACCTTGCAAATCCTTACTTAACCGCATAGCGCAGAAATTAGGACCGCACATCGTACAGTACTCTCCATCCGTAACAGCACTCTCCTTATAATACTGTAAAGCCCTTTCCGGGTCCAAGGACAAATTGAACTGGTCTTTCCAGCGGAAATCAAAACGTGCCTTGCTCAACGCGTTATCACGTACTTGAGCGCCGGGATGCCCTTTCGCCAAGTCAGCGGCATGCGCCGCTATCTTATAAGCGACCACCCCATTACGCACGTCTTCCTTATTCGGCAATCCCAAATGCTCCTTCGGCGTAACGTAGCAGATCATGGCCGTCCCATGCCAAGCGATTTGCGCGCCACCGATAGCCGACGTGATATGATCGTATCCGGGAGCGATATCGGTCGTCAACGGACCCAGCGTATAGAACGGCGCTCCATGACAGGCATACTGTTGTTCCTTCATATTCTCATGAATCTTATTCATAGGAACATGGCCCGGGCCTTCGATAATCACTTGTACGAACTGCTCCCAAGCTATTTTCGTCAGTTCTCCCATCGTGTGAAGCTCGGCGAATTGTGCCGCGTCGTTCGCGTCATAGATAGAACCGGGACGAAGCCCGTCTCCGATAGAGACCGCCACGTCATATGCCTTTAGTATCTCGCAGATTTCGGCGAAATGTGTGTACAGGAAGTTTTCCTCGTCATGAAGCTGCATCCATTTGGCCATGATCGATCCGCCTCTGGATACGATCCCCGTCAGGCGAGTCGCCGTCAGCTCCACATGCTTGCGCAACAAACCTGCGTGGATCGTGAAATAATCCACGCCCTGTTCCGCCTGCTCGTCCAACGTATCCCGATAGATCTCCCAAGAAAGATCCTCTACCCTGCCATTCACCTTCTCCAAGGCTTGATAAATAGGAACCGTACCCATCGGAACCGGACAGTTACGGATAATCCACTCGCGCGTCTCATGGATATGATCGCCGGTAGAGAGATCCATCAACGTGTCGCCGCCCCATTTACAACTCCATATCGCCTTCTCGATCTCCTCGTCGATACCGGAGGAAAGAGCGGAGTTACCGATATTGGTATTGATCTTTACCAAGAACTTCTTACCGATAATCATCGGCTCGGCTTCCGGGTGATTGATATTCGCCGGGATGATCGCGCGACCGGCGGCGATTTCCTTGCGGACGAACTCCGGCGTGATATACGACTTCAGTCCCAAAGCCTCGATCTGCTGGTTCTCACGAATCGCCACGTACTCCATTTCCGGAGTGATAATACGCTTCTTCGCGTAATACATCTGGGTGATATTCTTACCCTCTTTAGCCCGTAAAGGCAAGTATCGCTTGGGGAAACGCAGGGAATCCAGACTCGCGTCCGCCAATCGCTCACGGCCATAAGCGGAAGTCAATTCCGGCAATTGAACCACATCCTTACGCTTGCCGTACCACTCCTCACGTATACGAGGAAGTCCTTTAGCGATATCAATCGATATCTTGGGGTCGGAATACGGGCCGCTCGTATCGTAAACGATTACCGGATTGTTCTTCTTGAAGATTCGCTCTCCATGCTCATCCAAGGTTACCGTGTCCAACAATTTAATCTTACGCATACCAACCTTGATCTTATTGATCTCGCCCGGGACATAAATCTTTTCCGAGGACGGATAGGAAATACGCATATTCTTTTTAGTAGCCATATGTATTTAGTTTAGTACTTATTGATTTCCTCTATAAACCGGCGGGTTTCCTCCACGGGATCGGGGGCATTGATAATCGCGCCCGAAACAGCGATTCCGGTTATACCCGTCTCCATCAAAGGGCCTACGTCTTCCAGCGTAATACCACCTATCGCAAAGATAGGAATATCGATGCCAGCCTCCTTGCATTGAGCGATTATTTTACGATAACCATCCAAGCCTAAGATGGGACTCAAATTCTTCTTGGTACCCGTAAAGCGATACGGCCCTAGTCCGATATACGAGGCGCCTCGTTCTACGGCCAGCCGGATATCCTCAAAAGTATTCGCCGTAGCCCCGATATAGAAGATGGCATTGGAATCTAACTTGTCTCTCAGTACTTCCCAAGCGATATCCAAGGGCATATCATTCTTACCCAGATGACAAGCCGTAGCGCCACATGTCACGGCAGCCTCCAGATCATCGTTTACGCAGAAATCCACGATTCGCTCACATTCTTCCGCGCAGATAGTTGCACATGTACGTACGGTATCCTCATAAATCCCATCCTTCATGCGCAACTGTATCCATGAGCACCCTCCTTTGGATTGCCATGCTTACCTCGTCGCATTCCGTATATTTAGGCGTACGATGCGTTATAAACATCAAGCGATTGTTTCCACCAAAAGGGGGGCGTAATCCGGTTGTTCTCCGACCGACTCTTCCATTCTCATCATATCCGAAATAATAATTTAAGGCCATACTTGTAATCGTTTGAATTGTTTTATGAGTTGATCCGCAACAAGAAGGGAGGGATCGTTTCCCCAAAGGGCCCCGAGAACGGCGACACCGCCGAAGGGGATATCTTTTAATTTCGTTATTGTCCGCGGGCAGATTCCTCCCAAGGCAATCACCTTATCATCGATGATGCCCTTCGCATTTCGCAATCCATCTAAGGAGAATCCGCTACCATATCCTTCTTTGGATATACTCTGAAAGATCGGGCTAAGGAACACATAGTCGCATACCGGTTTATACTCGATAATCTCTTCCAGACTATGGCAAGAACGACTTATACTACCTTTATATAAAGGTGGAGCTTCCGGGTTCCTCTTGTTCAAATGGATTCCTCCTAAAGCCCTTTCTTCTGCCAAGGTAAACCAATCATGAAGAACGATCCTGTCGTAATAAGCCGGAGAGATCTTATCCAATAAGCCCTCCAATTCATCACGTTTACAATCCGGTTTACGTAGATGTAAACGAGACATTCCTTCCGCGAATAGAAGTTCGATCAAAGAAGCTTCATCTGCGAAAAAATAAGGTGTAGTAATTACGACCAGCTTATTCATGATTCCATCGGATTTTATGAAGGGCAGAGGGTGAGAAGAAGTGGTTTACAGGTCCGTGCCCTTTTCCCATGCATACATTTGCCCCGTGAACGAGCGCGTTATTCATATATTCCTTGGCTAATCGTACGGCTTCCACCAATGAATGGCCGAGTGCCATATAAGCGGCGATGGCGGACGATAGCGTACAGCCCGTTCCATGGGTATTGAAGGTCTCCACTGTTGGCGAGGCCAGACAAATCGGATTATTCTCATTGATAAATAACCGATCCACCGTTTCTACTCCGGGAATATGCCCCCCTTTGATCAATATAGCGTTACATCCTTTTTCCTGCAATTTCCGGGCGGCACATAAGATATCCGCCTCGTTATTGATTTTTATACCGGAAAGATATTCCGTCTCGGGAATATTCGGAGTAAGCAGTGTCGCTTTAGGGAACAACTCATCAATGATGGTTCGGATGGCGTCATCCTCCAATAATTTACTTCCGCTCGTGGATATCATCACCGGATCTAAAATGATAGAAGTTCGTCGGAAGGAAGGTAAAGTCTCAGATACAACCTTTACGGCATCCTTGTTATGTAGCATCCCTATTTTTATGGCATCTACGATGAAGTCCTCAAGAATAGCTTCGATTTGTCCTCTCAAAATCTCGGGAGAGATCGCTTGGATCCCTCGCACCCCCTGTGTGTTTTGAGCGGTTATAGCCGTTATCGCCGAGGCTCCAAAAACACCCAGCGAGGAAAAAGTCTTAATATCCGCTTGTATTCCGGCACCACCGCCACTATCAGAGCCAGCGATCGTTAAAGCTACCGGATAACGGTACATTTCATTTTATCCATCTAACATTCGTTTTTCTTACGGCGGCATTACCCGCATCAAGTAGTAAGGGTATGATCTCAGCCCATATAGTATGGCACCCCTTCGACGACGCAAACTTAGTGAAAAAAATCGATATTAAGATATTTCCGGCTTTTAAACGATAATTTTAACGCAAGGTTATACTTCCATAAATCGTAGACGGGAGCCTTCTGGTTTTAGAAGGCTTCCGTCATATTCATATAAACCGCCATCCCTTTTTGGTTCGGGTCTTTGCCTACGTCTAGGCGGAAGTTCTTGCCGGGTTGCATTTGGATACGTAAGCCTACGCCGTAGTTGAACTTCCATTTATTCCAGTCTACGATAGGAGCGTTTCCGATCGTACCCGTGCCGACCCAGCCAACAAAACCACACTTCGCCCAGAAATTACCGCTCTTATATTTCTCCACGCTGCCGAACATATGACGATACTCCAGAATCCCATACGCCATGGTCTTGTCACGGTACTTGCCCCAATAGTATCCGCGAAGATCGAAAGGAGAGCCAAACGAAGGAAGCTCCGTAAAAGGAACGTTTCCCACACCGATTTGTGTCTTGGCGATCCATGCCAAGGTGCTACGAGGACGAAATACTTGCTGGAATTGGCGGTATTCTAACTCGAACATCTCATAATTATATGCACCGCCTAAATACTTTCCATACACTTTAGCGATCGCGCTTAGTAACATACCGGAACTTGGGGTCGCCACGTCATTTCGTGTATCGTATTGAATCAAGCCGCCGACACCGATATTGACATAATCTCGTTTGAACTTATTGAAATAAGGATCTTCGGCCATCACCGGGTTGATATCATCTGATTTGCTGAAATTAATATCAAAAAGAGGACCCGTATATAAATGAGGCCTAACTTCCCATACGAAACGGGGATATAGTTGGAAAGAACTCTTATGGAATTTCGTTGTCGAATCGCTTTTCTCGATTTGCTCGATCGTCTCATAGCCTTTCCCGAAATAATGCGAAGGTTCGTTCCGATAACCGTAACTGATATAAATACGGAAGCGATTCTCGTTGAAGAATAAGGTACCGGCACCGGCAAAAACCAACGTCCCGTTTAAGGTGATGTTAAATCCCGCGGGGATAAACGATCGTTGGGATATCGTATCATTCTTGTTTAAGCGAAAGCTAGCCAAAACCGCGCCACCTACGCCAAAGGAGGCTTCCGGCGTGTAAGACGGTCCGCCAAGGATAGACCACCAGATCCTTTTGTTGGCCCGTATGGAGTCTTTATGTAATTGTTTATGATAACGTTGTATTTGCTTTTCGGTCATAGGCTTACCGTCCAGCATCAGCACTTCTTTCGGAATCGTGTCATTGGAAATACCTTGCGCCTTTACGGAAAAGGCGAATAGAAGGCAGGCCATATAAATTAAAAGATATCTAAACATTATTTTAATCAATATTTAGAGGGCAAAAGTACGAAATCCTCCTAATATGTATTCTTAAAGAATCCCTAATAAAAAGAATAAACAGCTAAAAAGAAATGCTATTACAGTCTGGGGGTTGTAGAGACGTAGCGTGCGTGCTGCGTCTCTACAGCTAAGATTGGTACAAGACCTTGCCCTCTTCGGATATTAACAGCAAGGTTAGTTCGCCGTCGGGAAGGATGGGAGCGCAATACGATTTACATTTTTGTAAAAGTAATGGGAAGAAACGATTTTGTTCTTTTTCCGCAAGAAGCTCCCATAATTCACGGGCCAACGTAATCCGATTGATTGCATCTACGGTCGCCTCCTCGCATTTCGCTTCTTTCGCTACATCTTGAAGGAAGCCTTTGTTCATGACGACTTTTTTGCTGTGTGTATCTAGGAAACCTTCCGCAAGTTTCACCGCCTTGCCGATCATGATACCTAAGATAACCTGCTTGAAACCTAAATCGGCAGCGATCTTTAGCGTCTCTCCGATAAAGTTCCCGTAATGGACGAATGATTGTGGAGGCAAAGAAGCGTATAAGCTCCGAAGGTAGCGTTCACTCTTCGCCCCGGAATTAATAACCAACGTCTCGCAACCTATCGCTTTGGCGACACTGGCTTCTTTCCGTATCGAGGCGATAAAAGCGTCCGATGAGAAAGGACGCACGATTCCGGATGTCCCGATAATGGAGATTCCCCCGATAATTCCAAGTTTCGGATTGAAGGTACGTTTCGCCAACTCCTCGCCACCGGGAACCGAGACCGTGACAATAGCGACGGAATCGGGTGAGGGCAGGAGTGGAATCAGCTCTTGCCGGATCATCTTACGGGGCGTGGCGTTTATAGCCGGGCCGCCGACTTTCAAGCCGAGTCCCGGAAGGGTCACGGTTCCGACTCCTTCACCTGCTTGGAAGATGACTCTTCCCGTATCGTCGCTTTCTGTTTCTTGACAATATTCTTCTTGTGCCATTACCGTGGCACAACCGGATGCATCGAGCGATAATTGAACAGTAACCCGCATCCGGCTATGATTCGTCACGTCCGGATCATCCCCAGACTCCTTGATCACGGTACAGGTGGCGGAACACCCGGCCCATTCGGTATAGGCTACCGGCAACGTTATCTGTTCTCCCGAGGGTAATGTTATCTGGCTTACTGTTTGTTCCTTCCTTGATAATAAGGCCAATAAAGCGGCTTTTGCGGCGGCGGTAGCACAAGCTCCGGTCGTATATCCGCTTTTCAAGGGAAAGAATTCGGGTAATAGGCGTTCGATTTGTTTGCGCAATCCGTCTTCACCATACACTCGGTAGAAAGTTTCCGGTAATGCGGGACGCTTCACGACAAATACTGGTATTCCGAATTGGCGGGCAGCGTTCACTTTATCCGTAAAATAGCCGGAGAAACCACTTTCCTTTGTCAAGATCGCATCCGGATGGAGTTGCTCCAACAACTTTAACTCATCCTCACCTTCTCGATAGAAAACCAGACGTTCTTGGGGGAAGCCCTGCTTCTCGGCCAACGACAAAGATTCCTCCCGCTCCAATATACGGAACCAAGTGGTATGCGATCGCCAATAAGGGCGGAGCGGGGCAAGGGTGTTCACGCCACTGAGGGCAAGTAGCCGTTGGATACCTTTGTTTTCCATTTGGTGAATTGCGTCTGCATAACTATCGCACCAAATCAAGTCCTCATCACGAGGTGGATACCGACGTTCGTAACGGATCACCGGAATCTGTAAACATTTCGATACTTTTTCGATCGTTTGGTGTAACACTTGAGCGAAAGGGTGTGCCGCATCAATCAATAGCTTAATCGCGTGGTCACGACAAAAACACTCCATTTCCTCCGCATTCATGGCTCCGGTCAAACGGATTCCATGCGCGCATTCAATGGATTGCAAAGTTCCTTTCGTAGAATAGTAATAGGTAGCGGCTGCCTCGTCCGCTACCCGCACAGCCACACGGCCTTCTGTCGTTCCTCCAAGGATCAGTATCATTACTTACGGAAAAGATGTTTGAATTCATCCGCATATAAGCGGGATAGACCCTTGCGATTATCGATGGCATCCCCGACGACAAGTAATGTTGTCAGTGTAAGATGATTCTCTTTTACGATTTTCGCAAGATCTTTCAGTTGCCCACGGTAGATCCGCTCGTCTTTCCATGTCAATTTATAGCAAGCGGCTACCGGAGTGGTTGGAGCGTAATGTCGCGATAATTCCTCTTGGACCTTCTCTACGACACCGGCGCTTAAGAAGATACACATCGTACTTTGGCTTTGAGCCAGTTTGTGCAGTTGCTCTTTCTCAGGCATGGGCGTACGTCCTTCGCCACGAGTGAGGATGATCGTTTGTACTTTCTCCGGAATCGTGAACTGGGAATAAAGAGCGGCGGCGGCGGCTTGGAAAGAGGAAATACCCGGAGTGATATGATAATCCATCCCGTATTGATCAAAGTAATTCATTTGCTCTTGAATAGCTCCATAAATGCAAGGGTCTCCCGTGTGCAAGCGTACAATAAACAATCCTTTATCATAAAACTTTTTCATCAAGGCGAACTGTTCTTCCAGATTCATATCCGCCGAGCTTCGCACCGTAGCGCCTGCCTTCGCGCATAAGGTAAGTTCTTTCGGGACGAGGCTTCCTGCATACAGGATCAAATCCGCTTTCTCCAACATTTGCCGTCCGCGGATAGAGATCAAGTCCGGATCGCCGGGACCGGCTCCTACGATCTCGATATGTCCCTTGCGGCAGGCCGCCCGATCTAACGCTACGGCAAAGGTATATTCATTTCCTTTCCCTAAATCCGCTTTTTGCTTCTCGACCAAAAGCGGACCGCCATGAGCCGCATAAATGGCGGAAGCTTCCGATACACTTGGGGATTCGGTTACCTCCAGTACCTTCTCCGAGGGATTGGGTACCGGGATATCTTTCAGCTCCTCCGATGTATAGGTGTGGAAAGGGCATTCCATAACTCCATAAGCCAGTAATGTCAGCACCGGTTCGCATTTCTTCAAATCGATTGTATTTACATCCGCCAAAGCTTCCGGATATAGGCGTTTATCACGCAATACATCTTTAATATGTTCGTAAACGACCGTAGGATCGCCTTGCATATCCTTGCGGCAACCCATTCCTAGGTGGAGGACTTTCGGTATATAGGTGATCGTAGGGATGGATGTATCGTATTGTTGGGGACTGACGATCATCAATAACTCATAGTCTTGCTGCGGTATCGCCTCGAAGGAATAAAAGATAGAGACATGAGACGGGACCGTACGCTCCAAATAATCCGTTCCTTTATCTCGTATATCAAGGAGTAGCGCTGTCGGTTTTCCATTGACAAAAGTGGAGATGGCGGCATTGCTATCTTTGGCGATCAAGGTCCAATCGTATTTCTTCCCTAATGTATCGAGCGCCCATAGGTTTGCGTTGTCGCTTTGTGTCGTAATAATCGCTTCGGCTCCTAATAGGTTCGCTAACTCTTTGGAAAGATCGTTCGCTCCACCGATATGTCCGGATAAGACAGGAATCACGTATTTGCCGGTACTATCTATACAAACCACGGCCGGATCGGTATGTTTATCTTCCGCAAAGGGAGCGATACTGCGTACGCAAATTCCCATCGCTCCAATAAATACCAAACTACTGGATTCGTGAAAAACCTCTTTTGAGAAAGAGCCGAATGGTAAGATCTTCGCCTCGGGATAAGAAGCAAGAATTCGCTCAGCAAGCCCCCGGCTGCTATCGGATATTGGAATAATTGATATTGTACTCATAATTTATAAATAACATTCACGGTAATCGTATTAAAATCATCAATCGTGATACGGGTTTGGGCGGATATCCGAAGACCGGTTTGGCGAACCGCTTCCTCTAAAAGCGCTTTGCTTTCGTCGGATACGGAGTTGAAGACGATGACACCGTTCTCTTTCATCTTTTTGGAAACTACCATAAGGATCTCCACTAATTTCCCGCCATGTCCGCCGATAAAGATTGCATCCGGAGCCTCCAACGCTGATAAATCCACCGATAAGAAATCTCCGATTATAGCCTCGATACCCGGAGTCCCAAAACGACGACAATTCTCAGTCATTAACTTTCGTCCTTCTTCCCGGATCTCAAAACTCGTGATATGCAAATGCGGGAACAGCAATTTAGCCTCTATCGAGACAGAACCCGTGCAAAAGCCGATATCCCAAAAACGTTCCCGGTTTCTCAGATCCAGCATGCTTAAAGATAACAAACGGATCGGCATTTTGGTTATCATCTTCTCCCGTCCGTTCAAATGCTCGAACGCGGAATCCGGCAGGCCGAACTTACGGGAATGCCCGTCACGCTCTTTCCGGAGAATCAAGCAATTCGGATGAACGAAATTATTCATTGCCGCGGCTTGTATACTGAATTGGCGGATGCTCTGCCGTTCGGTATTTCCTAACCGTTCTCCCACAAACATGGTATAATTATCGTAGCCGTATTCAGCATCCGGCGGGCGATGGTCGTAGGCGTATGTTCCCGATCCGTGAGCACGCCTATCTTAGACGCACTTTCGATCAAGGCACGATCGAACTCGTGCCAAGGCCTTCCGGTAAGGGAGACGATCCGCATGTCGTGGTAAGGCATCAATAGATTTTGCGCCAAGAGTTGCAAGGAATTAAATGACGGGTACAGGCGGATTTGCGCATCCGGCAATCGGTTTTGAATCGTAACGGCGAATCCGAAAAACAAAGGATCTCCGGAAGCGAATACAACGATGCTTTCCCGACCGTCATGCGAACGATATCGATCGAAGACCTCGTCCAACGGGACTTTGATATCAATCCAGTCCGCTTTTTCTGGCAATAAAGAACGTACGATCTCATGATGCCGCACGCCTCCAGAGAACACCCGGTGGGACGAGATTATCTCCAATACCTCCGGCGGAAAGTATTGTTTCATGTTATCATCCAGCCCTATGACATAAAAATCGGTTCATACGTCTCTTCCCGGCTTTAGTTGTTTTGCGTCATTAAAACAAAGAATGGCATTCACTAGCGTAGCCGCTAAATTACTACCTCCTTTACGACCTTCCACGATTAGTTTCGGTATACTGATAAAAGGTTTCACCATATGTTTGGATTCCTGCACATGTACAAAACCTACCGGAGCGCGATAATACCTGCCGGAGTCGCTTTACCTTTACGTATTAAATCGCATAATTCCATAAGGGCGGTCGGAGCGTTCCCGAAGACAAACAGGGCGGTCGGATGCTCTTCCACGGCCCAGCGAATACCGGCTTGGGTACGGGTAATTCCTTTGCTCGAAGCCATCTCAGCGACCCGCTCGTCTTGAAGGTAGCATTTCACCTCGACACCCAAACGTCGCAAAGCTCCCTTACGAATGCCTGAAGCAGCCATCGTGACATCGGTGATGATCGTAGGAACTTCCCCGCCGCTGATCTTATTATATAATGTAGAGACAGCATCCGGGTCGGTATAAAGGATATTTTCCATATCGAAATCGGCTGTCGTGTGGATGGCATGGAGCAAAGCCCATTTCTTATCCAACGGGATCTCTTGGTTTTTCAATTCCTTCTCGATCGTACGGAAACTACGGATCATGATGTCCTGTCCAATGCCCGTATCCGTTTTCTTCTGTTTGACCTCGCCATAATATCCCCGGGGAGTGATCATATGATTCCCGGAAAGATATGTTTGTGAGCTTCCGATCAAGACTACCGTGAACATATCGATCTGCTCGGGGTCCAGATCTGCGAGCGTAGTGACGAATACTTCTTGCTCCTCCCGTCCGGCCTGACGTACATAACCGACCGGAGTCTCCGGCTTGCGTTCTTGCAGGAACAATTCTTTTAAGCGATAGAGTTGCCAATAACGTCCCTCGCTTTTCGGATTATAGATCGCCGTAACAAAATCGGCCATGGCCGCCGCACGAATCCGTTTCTCGATCCGTTCCCAAGGAGTCATCAAGTCTGAGAGGGAAATCACACAGAAATCATGTCCGATAGGAGCGCCAAGCAAGGACGCAGCTTTCTGGAAAGCGCTGATGCCCGGATACGACTCGATCTCGATCTCGCTTCCGGATTCTTTCTTCATCTCATAAATCAGAGGAGTCATACCATAAATGCCGGCGTCACCGGAACTAATCACACAAACCGTCTTTCCCTCGTTCGCATAAGCGAAAGCTTGCTCGGCACGAGCTTGCTCACGTTTCATACCTGTATCTATACATTCCGTTCCCTCACGAAGCAAGTGGGTGATAAAACAGAAATAATATTTATATCCTATGATGACATCCGAACTTTGGATAGCGGCCAAAACCGCAGGCGTTATATCGGCCTCGCTACCGGGGCCGATTCCGGCGACTATAATCTTGCCTTTATTCATTCAAATCTATTTTATAATACAATGTTCTCAATAAATATAATACAAATATACAGGCTTTACTTCTTTTTCTCGCTTTTCGCCTGATATATTTTATCGCAAGCCATACACCGGATAAGGAAACGAACGTGCCTCCCAACATGGTTCCCCACATCACGATATTCCATAAGACCGGATGATCTACCAAGAATTTCAGATTCAAGCTATGCAATGCCGGATACATCCAATGGTTCCAACGAGACGGGGTATTTACATAACGGTATTGTCCATTACGGGGATTAATGTAATAACAACTATTGTCCACGTCTTGAATGGATACTTTCCAGACCGGGAGTTCTAAATTCCTTTTTCGTGAGATATAATATGTATCATACGTATCCAACAGCTTGATATCAGCCGTGGTCCCGATACCATGTATCTGAGACAATACGGAACGGATTTCTTCCGGTCGCAGGTTCAATAAAGATATCCTGTCGCTCTTATTCGCGTTCACGACAATATCCTTCGTGTCTGTTTGTACGATGTAAAAGGGTATATCACCAAAACTACTCCATTCCAATTGACGGATCTGGCCGGGATAGGCTTGTACGACCGCCCTGTAATCCAACGGATAATCGAGTGGGGAAGGAGCCATCTTCCGCAGTTCTTGAACCGGGTTTGTATCGAGCTTGGCTTTCAACCCCCAATCCTGTACACGAGCCAAAGACATCATACCACTAAAGCAGAAGGTGAGGACGAATAAACCGAATAACACCCCAAGAATATGATGCCATTTATACCAGAACTTCTTATAAGGGGAAATCAAATGACGTCTCCTCGCTAACCGGAAATCCCGTATTCCTAAATAGATCCCAGCGATACACATAACGCATCCAATGCCGGATAACCAGACAACTACCTTTATCCATAATTCAGCGTCTTGCCGCAAGGAAGTGAAATAAACCCAATGAGGGATCGCCCCGAGCCAAGCCCAGAAACGACTGTTTTTATCCGTATATTGCAAAACCTCCCCGGATTTAGAGGATATGTATAATTCATGTCGTTCCGGATCGGCGAAATGGAATTTATAGATCGGAAATTCCTCTTTTAAACGACCGAATGGAATCCATTGGTCCAAGGTGTACAAGGAATCTACCTTCGCTATGGAAGAGGTATTCCATTGTGATGCCACACGTTGGATACGATTCCAGTCGATTACGGGTAATCTTTCCGTCGAGTCGGCAGGAATATCATAGCTCCCTTTCTCCGTCCGGATATGAAAAACAGTTTGTCCCAAATAGCTGTTTAAGGTAACATGGCTTATCCGCTCGTTCTGCGGTAAACGTTTTTCTATCTGGTCTAACGAAGGAAGATTCTCCAGAGAGAGAATATCCATCTTCGCCCGTTTATCGGCCCGGTCCGCTCGCGGGAACGTATGGTAGATCATTACCAATCCCGATAGGAACCAAACGAGAAACAGGATACTGAACGCCGTGCCCAGTATCCTGTGTATAAATAGCGTGATCTTTGTCAATAGATTCATGAGCGTATGTTCTATATATTATAATGTATAGGAGATAGCCACTTGGAAATTACGAGGCATGCTTGGCACCATCTGTTGTCCGAGCGCTTGGTTATAATAATTGTTGTCAAACAAGTTATTCAAGTTGAATGTAAGGTGAATATTGTTGTTCAACAAATAAGACATACCGAAATCGGTTACCCAATACGGATCGAACCAAGAGTTGTTAGATGTATTACGGTATACTTTACCGGTATAACTGCTACTCAAGTGAAATTCCAGATTCTTCAAGACACCCCGAGGGATGGTATAACTGCCGTATGCGTAGAAAGTCTGGTTCGGTACGTTGCTCTGCCAGTTTCCTTCTTGGCTATTCAATTGTTGCTTTGTCTCATCCGGGTTATTGCCATAGATAGCCTCGATCAATTCCGGATCCTTTATTTCTTTCATCTCCCGGATCTTGGAGTCGTTCAATCCATAACCGATCGTCAGCGCTAAGGTGCTTACCGGAGAAAGAGTGACATCAAAATCAAAACCCTTGGAATCTTGTACACCCACCTGTCCGATTACGCTCATCGTGGTAGTCTCGCCGTTTACCTCCACTTGATAGTTGTTGGTCAACGTAGCCGTACTGTTCATCTTCCGGATATAGAACAAGCTGGCATTGGCGCTTAATATATTGTTCAATTGATATTTAAGCCCCACCTCGGCTTGGTATCCTTTCTCCGGCTTAAATACTTCCTCATTGCGAGCAGGCTCGAAACGATTTCCATCACCTCCTACATAAATGACGTTATCTTGATAGAACGTACGGATCGGCTTGAAGAAAGAGGCGAAAGACGCATAAATGGATGTATTCGGATGGGGCAGATAGACCGCTCCGAAACGATAAGTCAACGCCTTATTCTTTATCATATTGAAGCTTGAATGCTCCTCATACTCACGTCGTCCGGTAGGAGTTGTAGCGCTGGCGGACATATAACGGAAAAAGTCGTAACGTAGAGCGGCTAATACCTTCCATTGCTCGTTGAACTCAACCATATCTTGAAGATAAAGGCTGTTGGAATAATGATGCGTAACCGTCGCTTTCGAGAATTTACTGGTCATATATCCCATGCTATGCGGATCATAAACGGATACATGCGAATAAAGGCCGGGACCCTGAACATCATCCCCTAAATTATAGCCCGAATAGCTGGTACGATTCAAGGCGACGAAAGAGTAACCTCCCATATACGTATGCTTTATCTCACCCGTCCTGAATTTACCGCTTAGCTCGAGCGTATTGGCTACCGTCTTGGCTATATGGGAGAAGCGAAGCGGGAAAGAAAGATATACACTGTCCAAACAGATATATTTTTCTGGCCGTTTTTCATATAATAATGATCATAGATCGGATCATCACTTTCGAGATAGTCGAGGGCTTCCGTCCCAAAATAGTTGATATCGTCGTTATTGTAAGAAAGGCGATCTGTTAGTTTTGCGCCGTTCCAAAAAGTATGTGTATACTGCGTCGATATGTTCCAAGCATGATTCTTCATAAAGTCGGACTCGTTATTGTAACGAGCCTCACGGTCAAGTCCCGGTAGCATATCATTTTTATGGAGATATAACTGTCCTGTTTGCACATTATATACATCATTTGCCATTAAATCGGGAAGACCGATCTCCGTCCCATAGAAGTCGCGGTTAAAACCTCCACGAACATCTAATATGTCACGTTCCGTCATTTTAGCTTGCAATGCCAGATAACCGGAAAAGCGACGGTTGCCATTATCACGCCAGCCCTCTTGATCGGAAAAGTTGACATTGGCGTAATAATTGACCGGACCGACCAATTTACCGCCCATGCCAAGTGTCGCCTCTTTATTCTCGTAACTACCGTAGGCCAATCGGGCATTAACGCTCTGTTTCTCTGACGGGGATTTACGAACGATATTCAAGGTTCCACCTACGGCTGAATGTCCGTAAAGTACAGAAGCCGGTCCCTTTAATAATTCAATAGACTCGATACAGGATAGATCGGGTACGGGATAAGAGTTGTTTATTGCCGAACGTTCATCGCGGATACCGTCTATCATCATGATAGAATGATCGAAACCACGGATCGACAATTGTTGAAATGCGCCATAAGATGTCTGGAATCGTACGCCCGGCATAAAGCGTACCGCATCTTGGATATTACGGATACCTCGCAACTCCAAACTACTCGCCGTAATGCTATTAATTGAAATAGGAAGATATTTCATAGGTACGTCCAACTTCGTGATTTGTGGACGTGGCTTGCGTGCGGCGGTCGCTACAACTTCTTGAATATTGAATGTCGTATCGGCGAAATTCGTGTACTCATTCTTGTGTTGTGCCTGCATCGTACTGATACATAAGGCTGTCAACGGTAAGATTGTCAAAACTCTTTTCATATATTTAGCATTATAACTGTTTATTGTATGCATGTGAAATCCCTTTCGAAAGAAATTCCATTTTCCTTCGAATGAAAATTTAGTTTCTTTCGGAAGGAATTACTTTTTCTTCCGAAAGGAATAAAAAACATTGTGTAGTGAACTTTTTTAGTCCTTCTCTACCGCATAAGCTTTCTTCTTATCAACGATATCGATCATCTTATGTTTAGCCATGAAACGGGCATGTTCGATGAAGATCTTCTGGATATCCGGATTCTGTCCCAGACCTTCCATAAATACGCTTACCTCGTAGCCTTTCTTTTCCAATTCCTCTTTCCAATCACCGGCGATATCGTTTTTCGCATGGTCTCCGGCAACAAACATAAATGGCATCAACAAGACTTTCTTCGTTCCATTGGCCTTTACTTGGGCTACCATCGTATCAAAAGTAGGATAGCCCTCGATGGTTCCTACGGAATAATCCTTGAATCCCTTCTCCTTCAACATATAATCCAACATAGCATATTGGGCCGTCGCCGGTGTATAAGTGCCATGGCCTACCAATAAAGTAGCGCCTTCTTTCGCCCCATTTTTTATGATAGCGGCGATTACCGCCTCATAATCCTCCGGTGTATACAATAAAGGATTACCGATACGAATCTCCTTGAAAGAAGATTTCATGGTGGCAACATCCTTACGTAAGGATTCCATCTCGATACCTTCGATTATATTCGTGGATTGGATCAAGACATGTGTATAACCATCAGTCTTTAATTTTTCCAAGGCCTCGATCGGGTTCAGTTTCTCTACGCCACGAGCTTTTAAGCGGCGCATTACAATGCGAGAAGTCCATGCCTCACGCAACTCAACATCTTTGAAAGCTTCTTTCGCTTTTTGATTGATCGCGTCGATTGTCAAGGCACGGGTATCATCATGGGTTGTTCCAAAATGTACCATCAATAAAGCGGCCTTATCGCCCGGTTGTAAAGAGGCGAATAAATCGGATGCTACAAAATTCTCGCCATCGTGCGCACGACAAACTAGGCTGATGACCAGCAGGAAGAAAGATAGTAAGTGTTTCCTCATCATATGAATATATTAATAATTAGATTACATATCAATCCCACGGAGACAACGTATTATTCCGTCTCCAACATCTTTTAGATATAGGTGATATTTCTATCCTCTTAATTACTCCTAACCCCGGGAGGAATTAATCATTACTTCGCTTGGCAGGTTTCCTGACTGGCTCGGAAAGCAACCTTCCCATCTTTCTTAAGACAGTGGCATAGCAGAACGCTTTCCTTTTCAAGAGCTTCACAGTAGCGGGCACTGTTCCGGATTCTAACCGGATTCCCTTTTATAGAATTGTCGGTAGACAAACTCTATCACCTAAGCGGTCGCAAATTTATATAAATAATCCCGAAAAGTAACAACATCTTTCAAAGAATCCCTGTTTCAATAGCATCTTTTTTTGTTTAACATCAAATAAATAGATATGGAATGGATAACTAATTTACTTCAACATTATCCGGAGCTAGCTATTTTCATAACCTTAGCTCTCGGTTTCTGGATTGGCAAGTTTAAGATAAAGAAGTTCACGCTGGGAACGGTTACCAGCGTATTATTGGTCGGTGTATTGATCGGGCAATTAAAAATCGATATAAGCGGACCGTTAAAGTCCGTCTTTTTCTTGATGTTCCTCTTCGCTGTAGGATATAGTGTTGGGCCACAGTTCTTCCGGGGATTGAAAAAGGAAGGTCTTCCTCAAATGCTTTTCGCCGCCGTCATGTGTGTGTTTTGCTTGATCGCTCCTTTTTTACTGGCGAAACTTATGGGATATAACGCAGGCGAGGCCGCAGGATTATTGGCGGGCTCCCAGACGATGTCGGCAGTATTAGGGTTGCCGAAGATACGATCGGACAGATGAATATTAGCGATACGGATAAAAGCGCTATGGTCAACGTGATGCCCGTGGCCTATGCGGTAACTTATATTTTTGGTACGGCAGGATCCGCATGGTTGGTGAGTGATATCGGGCCACGTCTTTTAGGAGGACTCGACTACGTGAAAAAAGCCTGTAAAGAGCTAGAGGCTAAAATGGGAAATAACGACGAGAGCGAGCAACCGGGCTTTATGCCTGCCGCCCGTCCGGTAACTTTCCGGGCCTATAAGATTAGTAATGAATGGTTCAAGGATGGCAAAAGCGTAAAGCAGTTGGAAGGTATTATTTAGACCAATTGGGACGGCATTTGTTCGTGGAGCGTGTCCGTATTAATAATGTAGTAACCGATGTTAAACCGGATTTGGTTTTACATACCGGAAATGAGGTTGTCCTAAGCGGTCGCCGGGAATTCGTGATCGGAGAGGAGAACTGGATTGGCGACGAGGTCAATGACATTGAATTGCTCGGATTTTCCGGCAGAGACGTTACCCGTACTAGTGATCCATAGAATACGTGGGGAAAAAGATCGCTATTTACGCAATCAATCGTTCATGCACGGTGTTAGCGTCAAGTCCATAAGGCGTGCGGGTATCAATATCCCGGTCTTGGCCGCTACGGTGATAGATTCCGGTGATATGTTGGAATTGGTGGGTATGAAAATCAGAGGTAAATAAAGCGGCTACGACTTTAGGATATCCCGATCGCCCAACCAATCAGACCGATTTGATTTTCGTGGGTATCGGTATTTTCTTAGGGGTGTTTTAGGTTCGCTCGCGATTCATTTCGGAGGTGTTCCGATCAGCTTGAGTACGAGTGGCGGGGCTTTGATAGCCGGACTCGTCTTCGGATGGCTTCGTTCCAAGCATCCGACTTTCGGACGAATTCCGGAACCATCCCTTTGGGTGTTGAACAACGTCGGGTTGAATATGTTCATCGCCGTTGTCGGCATTACGGCCGGACCGAGCTTTGTCACCGGCTTGAAGGAGGTCGGCGTCAGCCTCTTCTTCATCGGTGCGTTGGCTACCGCTATCCCATTGATCGTCGGTGTGCTGTTGGGAAGATATGTCTTTAAGTTCCACCCGGCCATTACGTTGGGCTGTACATCCGGAGCGCGTACGACCACAGCAGCTTTGGGTGCTGTGGAAGATGCCGTTGAGAGCCAGACACCCGCATTAGGCTATACGGTGACATACGCGGTCGGTAATACCCTGTTGATCATTTGGGGAGTCGTGATCGTCCTCTTGATGACCTGAAGGGTATTGGAAGCATTGTTTTTATATACTCATTATATTCAATTAAGTTATTTCTCTATGACACACAAAATCACTCGTGAATACGAAAAGAAAATGTCAGAAATCAGTCCTTTCGAACTGAAAAATATCCTGATAGACCTTGCGGACGAAAGCGCCCGTAAGAGTACGCATATCATGCTGAACGCAGGGCGTGGCAATCCGAACTGGATCAGTACTGTACCCCGCGAAGCCTTTTTCCTGCTCGGCCAGTTCGGACTGGAAGAATGCGCCCGTTCCTCCGAATATGGCGAGGAAATGATCGGACTGGCCGGTATCCCCGAAAAGAAACGTATCGCCACCCGTTTCACGCAATTCCTGATGAAGCACGCCGGCTCTCCCGGCATGGCACTGCTGAAAGATACCTACGATTATCTTGTGAATGAGAAAGGAGTCGATGAGAACGACCTCGTACACGAATGGGCGGAAAGCGTCATAGGCAACCAGTATCCCGTGCCCGACCGCATCCTGAAATATACGGAAGTATTGGTCGAAGACTACCTGAAGCAGGAATTGTGCGACAACCGCCCGCCCAAAGGGAAGTTCGATCTCTTTGCTACCGAAGGGGGAACCGCCGCGATGTGCTATATATTCGATTCTCTGCAACAAAATTTCCTTCTTGGTAAGGGAGACAAGATCATTCTCTTCGCTCCGGTATTCACTCCTTATATAGAGATACCGGAACAGGCTCCGTTACTTGTTAATGTAATAGAGATCCAAGCCTTTAAGATGACAAAAGACGGCTATCACACGTGGCAATATCAAGAAAAGGATTTAGATGTCCTGAAAGACCCTTCTGTCAAGGCCGCCTTTATCGTCAATCCGAGCAACCCGCCTTCGTACGGATTGACAGAAGCATTGATGAATACGATTGTAGAGATCGTACGCAATGACAATCCGAACCTTATGATTATTACGGATGATGTGTATGCGACCTACATTCCGCATTTTCGCTCGGTGATGGCGGAATTACCAAGAATACGTTATGTGTCTATTCTTTCTCCAAATATTTCGGGGCAACCGGATGGAGATTGGCGGTAATCGCTTTACATCAAGATAATATTTACGACCGGATGATCCGTGAATTGCCAAGAGATAAACAGGAGCTTCTAAAAAAACGATATAGCAGTCTATCCTTACATCCCGAGGATATCCGCTTTATTGATCGTATGGTAGCCGATAGCCGTCAAGTAGCCTTGAATCATACGGCCGGTCTTTCCTTGCCACAACAAACACAAATGTCTCTGTTTGCGTCTTTCGCTCTATTAGATGCGGAAAATACCTATAAGAAAAGGATGCAGGATATGATCCACGAGCGCCTTTACACACATTGTGGGAAAGCACCGGATTCACCTTATTAGACGATCCTTTGCGTGCGGGCTACTATAGCGAGATTGATATGCTTGTCTGGGCGAAGAAATTCTATGGGGATGATTTCGTGGAATATCTAAAAAAGAATTACGAACCTCTGGATGTCGTTTTCCGTCTGGCACAGGAAACTTCCTTGGTTTTACTCAACGGAGGAGGTTTCGATGCTCCCGAGTGGTCTATCCGCGCATCGCTAGCCAATCTTAAACGGGAAGATTATGTCCGTATCGGAAAGGGTATCGCATCCATTTTGCATAGTTATGCCCAAAGATGGAAAGAAAGTCTCGATAAAGAAAAAACAAAGCTCAAGGCTTGAACAAAACGGGCTAATGGTACGTTTTATTAATAAACGTGCAGATTAGCCCGTTTTTCTAAGTTATCCGGGAGATTATAAATAACCTCTATAACCTCATAGAAATTATCGAACAAATTGTATTTCATTATATATATATTTTTGATAATAAAAACACATTGGCCTTATTTATTACATTTTAGCTGGTTATAGATAAATATATTTGCGAAAAGGCTTACAATAAAAAACGAATATGAATATGGTGTACGACATTGACATGCTGAGAAGCTTTCTATGCGAATTTCCCGAAGCGGGTGGATGCAGCTCGCGAACAGGTCGGTGGCCGTCCGTTGACCCTGGCTGAAAAAATATTATATGCACATTTGATGAAGAATCGGACATCTGTCCTTTTCAAAAGCCGTGGTGAGGATTATGTGAATTTCCGTCCTGACCGTGTCGCGATGCAGGATGCGACCGCGCAGATGGCGTTGCTTCAGTTCATGAATGCAGGAAAATCCCAATCGGCCGTTCCTGCCACCGTGCACTGCGATCACCTGATCCAAGCGAATATGGGAGCTAAAACGGATATCGCTACGGCTACCAGAGCAATAGCGAGGTCTATGATTTCCTAAAATCGGTCTCCGACAAGTATGGTATCGGTTTCTGGAAACCGGAGCCGGCATTATCCATCAGGTAGTGCTTGAGAACTATGCTTTCCCGGCGGTATGATGATTGGTACGGACTCGCATACGCCAAATGCGGGTGGTCTGGGGATGATTGCCATCGGTGTAGGCGGCGCTGACGCAGTGGATGTGATGACAGGTATGGAATGGGAGTTGAAAATGCCGAAACTGATAGGTGTAAAACTGACTGGTAGCCTGAGCGGATGGGCATCTCCGAAGGACGTGATCTTGAAACTGGCAGGAATCCTCACTGTGAAGGGTGGAACGAACGCTATCATCGAATATTTCGGTCCGGGCACCGCCTCAATCTCTGCGACGGGGAAAGCTACGATCTGTAATATGGGAGCCGAGGTGGGTGCCACGACTTCCCTTTTCCCGTTCAATCTGAACATGGCCACTTATTTGCGTGCTACGGGACGTGATGATGTGGCCGAGTGGGCAACAGCCGTTTCCGACTATTTGGAAGCCGATATGGATGTGCAGGCTCAACCGGATTCTTTTTATGACCGTGTGATTGTAATCAATTTGTCCGAATTGGAACCGCATATCAATGGCCCGTTCACGCCGGATGCGGCAACGCCTATTTCCGAATTTGCTACCAAAGTGAAGGAGAATGGTTGGCCCCGCAAGATGGAAGTTGGACTGATCGGTTCTTGTACGAACTCTTCCTACCAGGATCTAAGCCGTGCCGCTTCAATTGCTCGCCAGGCATCCGAAGACAAGATACCGGTAGCAGCACCCTTGATCATCAACCCCGGCTCCGAGCAGATCCGTTATACGGCAGAAAGGATGGTATTATCGGTGATTTTGAACGGATTGGCGCAACAATTATGGCGAATGCCTGTGGTCCTTGTATCGGACAATGGAAACGGCATACGGATGATAATACCCGTAAAAACTCGATCGTTACTTCCTTCAACCGTAACTTCGCTAAACGTGCGGACGGTAACCCGAATACGCATGCTTTTGTTGCTTCTCCCAGAACTGACGCTCGCGCTTGACCATCGCAGGAGACCTATGTTTCAACCCGACCGATACACTTGAAGACAGCCGAGGATGGTAAGGTGAAACTGAAAGAACCGAAAGGCTCGGATTTTCCGCCGAAAGGTTTCGAGGTGAAAGGATAACGGCTATCTGGCACCTACGGGGAAGAACGCCGAAGTGGTAATCAATCCGGAATCCAACCGCCTACAAGTTAAAGCCTTTCGCTCCTTGGAATGGAGAGATTTCATCGGATATGCCCCTTCTTCAAGGCTGAAGGTAAATGTACGACGGATCATATCTCGATGGCCGGTCCATGGTTACGTTTCCGTGGGCATTTGGAAAATATATCGGATAATATGTTGATGGGGGCTGTAAATGCTTTCAACGGGAAGACAAACAGCTGTGCTGAATCAACTGAACAATGAATATGAAGCAGTTTCTGCCGTAGCGAAACAATACAAGGCAAATAGTATTTCCTCGATCGTCGTAGCGGAAGAAAACTACGGTGAAGGCTCTTCCCGGGAACATGCAGCCATGGAGCCCCGCTTCCTAAATGTAAAAGTGATCCTAGCCAAGAGTTTCGCCCGTATCCACGAGACAAACTTGAAGAAACAAGGAATGTTAGCACTGACTTTTGCCAATAAGGAGGATTACAGCAAGATCCGCGAGAATGACCATCTCGATCATCGGATTGAAAGATTTTTCAGCCGCGGCAAACCGTTGACGGCCGTTCTTCTTCATGCGGATGGTACGAAGAATCATTCCCGGTTAACCATACGTATAATGATTTACAAATTAAAATGGTTTAAAGGCAGGTTCAGCCCGATTTTAAATTTATGGGCAATTAAAACTCCTGTTCCCGACAAAACAAAAAAATCATCATTTGTAAAAATAAAGAATAAGATTATGAATAAGATAACAAAACAAAGGGAATCCTTTTCCCCGGATCAAGTCGTCGATTCCCTTTATTGAAGGAGATGGCGTGGGGCATGAGATCACTCCCGTTAGCCAAAAGATAGTAAACGCTGCCATCAAGCAGGGCGTAACGGCCAGCGTTCCATTGAATGGAAAGAGGTCTTAGCCGGTGAAAAAGGCGTTTAAGCAGACCGGAAGTTGGCTTCCCGACGAGACTATGGAGGCTTTCCGCGAATACATCGATCGGTATTAAAGGCCCGCTGACAACTCCTATCGGTGGAGGTATCCGTTCATTGAATGTGGCCCTCCGTCAGACGTTGATTTATATGTTTGTCTCCGTCCGGTACGTTGGTTTAAAGGAGTTGTGACACCGGTCAAAGAGCCGCAAAAAGTGATATGTATATCTTCCGCGAGAATACGGAAGATATCTATGCCGGAATCGAATGGCAACAAGGGACTCCGGAGGCACAAAAGTTATTGAAGTTCCTCACCGAGGAAATGGGAGTGAAGAAAATACGTTTCCCGGAAACTTCCTCTTTCGGCATCAAGCCGGTTTCTGTGGAAGGTACGGAGCGTCTCGTGCGTGCTGCTATCGAATACGCGTTGGATCAGTTGCCGAGCGTGACTTTGGTACACAAAGGTAACATCATGAAATTCACGGAAGGTGGCTTCAAACTGTGGGGATATGCGTTAGCGGAACGCGAATTCCCGGATAAGACTTTTACATGGCCCCAGTATGAGAAGATCAAGAAGGAAAAAGGAGAGGAAGCGGCCAATACCGCTCTAGTGGAAGCCGAAGCTGCCGGTAAAGGTCATTATCAAAGATGTCATAGCCGATGCTTTCTTGCAAAACACTCTATTAATTCCGGAAGAATATTCCGTGATCGCTACCTTGAATCTCAATGGTGATTATGTCTCCGATCAATTAGCGGCTATGGTAGGTGGTATTGGCATCGCTCCGGGAGCCAATATCAACTACGACAGCGGCTATGCGATCTTCGAGGCAACACATGGGACCGCTCCGAACATCGCGGGAAGAATCTCGTGAATCCCTGCTCGCTTATTACTTATCTTCCGTGATGATGCTCGAATATATGGGATGGAGTGATGCGGCTAACCTGATTACATCTGCTATGGAGCACGCTTTCTCCGCTGGAAGGCCACTCGTGACTTGGCTCGCTTTATGCAGAACGGCAAATCTCTCGGCACCAAGGAGTTTGGTGATCGTATCATCTCTATTATCGAAACAATTAAATTAGTATAGTCATGTTGAAGAAAGAATATATTAATTTACAAATTGTCCGATGCATGCCAGAGAGGCATGCAAGATCGACAACGAACTGTTCCCGATGTATAATGTGAAGCGTGGGCTTCGTAACGAGGACGGTACGGAGTGTTAGTAGGACTGACCCAAGGTTGGTAATGTAGTAGGTTACGAGCGCTTGCCTGAGGGCGGTCTGAAAGCGATCCCCGGTAAGTTATTCTATAGAGGATTACGACGTAGAGGATTTAGCGCATGATTTCATCAAGGAAAAACGGTTCGGTTTTGAGGAAGTGGCTTATTTATTTTTCTGGTAAACTCCCCAGATAAAGAGGAATTATCAGCCTTTAAAGAACTGTTGAACGATAATATGCCCTTGGAGCAAAAGACCAAGATGAATATTCTGGATCTGGAAGGACAGAACATCATGAATATATTGGCTCGTAGCGTATTGGAGATGTATACCTTCGACGCAAACCCGGACGACACCTCCCGAGATAACTTAATGCGCCAATCTATTGAATTGATCTCTAAGTTCCCGACGATTATCGCTTATGCCTACAATATTTACCGACATAGCACACAGGGGCGTTCTTTACACATCCGTCATCCGCACGAGAACTTATCGATCGCAGAAAATTTCCTTCACATGCTGAAACAAGTGATTTCACGGATCTGGACGCACGTACGTTGATTTGCTCTTGGTATTGCAAGCAGAACATGGTGGTGGTAATAACTCTACGTTCACAGTACGCGTCACCAGCTCGACGGTAACGGATACGTACTCATCTTCCATAGCTGGTATCGGCTCGCTGAAAGGCCCGTTGCACGGGGGAGCCAATATCCAGGTGGTTGATATGTTCCATCATCTGAAAGAGAAACATCGCGGACTGGAAAAATGTAGACGAGATAGATACTTATTTCATGCGGATGCTGAACAAGGAAGCCTATAACAAGACCGGCCTGATTTATGGTATCGGCCATGCGGTCTATACGATTTCCGATCCCCGTGCGGTTGTATTAAAGGAACTAGCTCGTGATCTGGCAAAAGAGAAAGGTCGCTCTGAGGAATTCGCCTTCCTTGAGTTATTAGAGGAAAGAGCGATCGAATGTTTCGCCAAGCATAAAGGAACTAAGAAAAGGGTTTCCTCGAACGTGGACTTCTATTCCGGATTCGTTTATGAGATGATCGGTTTGCCACAGGAAATCTATACGCCTTTATTCGCCATGGCCCGAATCGTGGGTTGGACCGCTCACCGTATCGAGGAGTTGAACTTTGACGGAAAACGCATCATCCGTCCGGCTTACAAGAACGTTTTGGACGATAGGGAATATATCTCAATCAACGAGCGATAACACTAAAAAAATCATAGTTATGTTTTCTTTCATTCATAGTTATAAGTTGAAGGATTCATAACTATGATTTTTTAGCATGCTCAGGCTTATAATAAGATCCTACATAAAACCCTTAAAATGTAAATTTCTCAAGTTTCATCGCACCTAATCCTTGCAATTTAGGAACCAACGTTACGAAATGCTCCGCTTTTTCGTGACCTGATAAGGATTCAGCGTCTTTCCACGTCTCACAAATCATCAATACATCACTACGGGTAGCGCTCTCGAAAATATCATAAGCAATACAGCCATTGTCTTTCAAAGACTTTTCAACCAATTCTTTCGCAGTCTCCAATGCGGCGGGACGATTCTCCTCACTTACTTGAATAAATACATTTAGTCTAATCATACTCATAATTGTTTTAAGAATGTTACATACTTGATCAAAAGTACAGCACAAATATAGAAATAAACCCGTATATTTGTCATTCGAAACGTATAATTAACAGCATGAAGGAATCTGTTCGTATTCTTCGTTTCGCCATTGTAGGTTCTTCTAACGCTTTGATCACCGCATTGGTAATCTGGATATTAATGGATATTCTGGATTGTAATTACTTGTGGTCGAACATGGCTGGATATGTGGCTGCCTTGGTGAATAACTTCTTTTGGAGTAAATACTGGGTATTTTCTTCCGGGAAAGGTAATTTCTGGAAGGAGATTCCTTTATTCCTAATCGCTTTTGGTTGCGCTTACGCTACTCAATTCATATTCTTGCTTTTAATGGTGGAGGTGATCGATCTAAATGAATATTTGGGTCAGTTCCTTGGACTTTTCGTTTACGGAGCCGTTAATTTTATGATGAATAAGAGGCTTACTTTTAAGAGCTAGAATCCGATAAATCGTATCAAAGGAAGTGGTATAGTACGCCATTAGTGGTGAAGGTCAACGCGACTACTCGCATAAGCCTTCACCACTAATGGCGTTGACCATCGGGACTAGTCGCGTGAGCCATCGAGACATAATCGTGCTGAATCGCTAACGGGTAAGGCTCGTAAACTGCTTCCCGAGTCTGTAAAGATAGAAAGCTAGATGCGTAAAAGCGAATACGAATGAGATAATCAATAAGACTTTGCTCTCGCCCCATCCCACGGTTTGCTGGTGCCAAAGCCCCGTAATCACGCAAAGCACGGATAGGGTAATACCGATCATATCCAATGTGGTCTGTCCCGAGCGATGTTTCTGCATATGTTCCAGTTTGCTATGTTTGATTCCATAGCAGACATATATATCCAGACCGATTAACATCCATAATACCAAACGAATCCATGTATCAGCCGGGAGAAAAAGCATCATCACCAGACAAGTTATGATACCGGCGATAGGCACGAACGGAACCAACGGGGTCTTGAAAGACCGGGGAGCGTCCGGCATTGTCTTACGGACAATCAATACCCCGGCGCAAACTAGCGTAAAAGCGAACAAAGTCCCGATACTACACATCTCGCCCGCTACGCTCGCCGGAACGAAAGCAGCCAATGTACCGACCAATAACATAAACAGGAAATTACTTCGTGCCGGCGTGCGGAATTTCTCATGGATATGGGAAAATAGGGGAGGGAGCAGCCCATCCCGGCTCATACTCAAGAATACACGGCTCTGTCCTAATAACGTTACCATGATAACCGAGCAATACCCCAGTAAAATAGCTATTACGATCGCCCGATTCATCCAAGGGTAATCCGGACGAATCACACCAGAAGCATCCATTTGTCCCATATGATCGATAGCTATTGCCACAGGAGCGATTCCATTCTGGCCAGCAAAAGCGGAGTAATGTACGACTCCGGTCATCACGTGGGCAAACAGCATATATAATATAGTACAAACCACCAATGACATCAAGATCCCGATCGGCATATCCCGTTTCGGGTTCTTGGTTTCCTGCGCTGCCGTACTTACAGCGTCGAAACCGAGGAAAGCAAAGAATACGATAGCCGCCCCTCGTAGGATACCGGAAAATCCGAACTCGCCTAGAGTCCCTGTATTAGTGGGGATATAAGGCGTATAATTCTCCATACGGATATATTTCCATCCCAAGACTACGAACACCAAGACTACGGAGACTTTCAAGAATACGATGATCCCATTAAAGATAGAACTGCCTTCCGTTCCTCGTATCAACAAGATACTCATTAACACCACGATCACGAAAGCCGGGATATTCACGATACCGCCATCCCAAGGGCAAGCTGTCAAGGCTTGCGGTAAATGTACTCCGAATCCTTCCAGAAAAACGACCAAATACCGACTCCAACTTATGCTAACGGTCGTAGCGGCCACGCAGTACTCGAGCACCAAATCCCAACCGATAATCCAAGCGACCAACTCACCCATCGTGGCATACGAGTAGGTGTATGCGCTACCTGCCACCGGGATCATGGATGCGAACTCGGCGTAACATAACCCGGCGAAACAACAGCCCAAGGCGGCGATAGCGAAAGATAAAGTAATGGCAGGCCCCGTATACCCGGCGGCCACCGCACCCGTAATGGAGAACAATCCGGCACCGATGATAACACCTACTCCTAATGCGATCAAACTCCACGGGCCAAGGATACGCTTCAGCGATTTACTGCCCGAATCATTTGCCTCGGTCATCAAATCCGCTAAAGGCTTCTTAATAAATAAACCCATCTGTATAGATTAAAAAATTAGTAATTGGGCGCAAAGGTAGGAATTTTTATTATGTTTGCCGAAAAGTAAAAGCAAGGACAGAAACAAACAAGAAAATAAACTGACAACTAAATAATGAAACAATTGATAGCCTGTTGCGGATTAGATTGCGAAAGTTGCGATGCCCGCATAGCCACAGTTAAGAATGATGATGAGCTAAGAGAAAAAACCGCCCAAAAGTGGAGCGCCATGAACAATGCGCCCGAAATTACAGCCGCAACTATAAACTGTATGGGGTGTCGTGCGGACGGAGTGAAATTTGCGTATTGCAGTGATTATTGTGAAATACGCAAATGTGTATCCGGAAAAGGCTTTAATACATGTGGCGATTGTGATGAATTAGATAGTTGCCAGATAGTCGGCGCAGTCCTTCAGCATGCTCCCGGCGCAAGAGAAAATCTAATGTAGAAGCAAAAAAGATAAATCTCTAACATACCCGATCCTAATTCCGTATTGGCAGCCATTCCCAAAGCCATTCAGGGATCAGTCTCCAGAAAAAGACAAGGATAGCGTATCTCCAATCGATGATCGCCCTTCTCTTTTTCCGGTCTATAGCGTTAGCGATACGCAAGGCGGCGTATTGGGGAGACATCAGCATAGGATAATTCCTGCCGTCTTTCAATAAATCCGTACGGACAAATCCCGGACGGATATCCGTAAATGTAATAGGCTGTTTCTCCATACGGGAAAGTTGGGCTAAAGCGTCTATATAAATATTTTGGTATCGTTTGGTAGCCGAGTAGGAGGGAGCGACACCTAATCCTTTGGTTCCGGCAATAGAGCTGATTACAGATATATGCCCACCACCTTGACTGGAAAAATAACGATAAGCAGCTAGTACCATACGTGTAAAACCCGTCACATTCGTCTGTATCGTAGCTTGTTCAATGGAAGTATCTAAGTATTTATTCTGGTTGCCGATCCCTGAACTAAGCAGGAAGATGTCCATTCCTCCTAAATCACGGATTAATTCGTCTAAACGATCAGCGGCATCCTCGGCGGTCACGTCCAACTGCTTTATCCGGATATGCTCCGGATCTTGCTTACGAAACTCCTCCAACCGATCAACCCGACGGCCAGCCAATCCCAGTTGATATCCTCGTTTCCAATAAATCTTAGCAACCTCATAGCCGATACCGGAGGTAGCGCCAATAATGATAATTCGTTTGACCATAATACTTGATACAATAAATTAACAATAAAGATAAACAAAATTCTCATACTAAGCTCTATCTTTGTCACCCATCTTTTAAATTTAACACATAAATCCATGAACAACGCAACAACACAGTCACATATCGTGTGGCTCGATGTAATACGAACCGTAGCTATGCTGATGGTTATCGGAGTACATTGTATAGATCCTTTTTATATCTCACCTACACTCGGAAGTTTACCGGAATATAAACATTGGGCCGCTGTTTACGGCTCTCTTTTTACGGCCCTCTGTTCCTCTTTTCGTTATGATGACGGGACTTTTACTATTGCCTATACGGGAACAATCTTTAGGTGTTTTCTATAAAAAGAGAATATATAGGGTATTATTTCCTTTTTTGATATGGTCTGTATTATACAATATATTCCCTTGGGTTACAGGGCTATTAGGTTTGCCGAAAGAGATAATCGGTGAGTTTTTCTGCTATGTGCAAGGAAATGAGTCACAATCCTTATCCGACGCATTGAAAGACATCGCCATGATCCCGTTCAATTTCAGTTTTAAGGAAAACCATATGTGGTACATTTATTTACTCATCGGATTGTATCTGTATATGCCATTCTTCTCCGCATGGATCGAGAAGGCGGATCGTTCCAAAGAGAGGGTCTATTTAGGGATATGGTTCGTATCTCTTTTCTTGCCTTATATGTCTGCCTATATCAGCAAATATTTATACGGGGAAGCGACGTGGAATCAATTCGGCATGTTTTATTATTTCGCAGGATTCAACGGATATCTCCTATTAGGACATTACTTAAAACAAGGTAATAATTGGAATATTTGGAAAACCTTCGCTATTTGTGCAGCCATGTTTGTGGTTGGTTATGCCATAACCTATAGTGGATTCAGTTCGGCCGCAGCGAATCCCAAGGCAACAGAATTGGATATGGAGTTATTTTTCACCTTCTGTAGTCCGAATGTAGTCTTAATGACGGCGGCTGTATTTATTCTTCTTCAAAAGGTACGTATTCATAATACTCTCATAGCTAAAAAACTATCGAAAATATCCAAATATGGTTTCGGAATCTATATCGTACATTACTTTGTCGTAGGTCCGATCTTTATCTTGATCGGGAAGTTTGATTTACCGATACCTTTGCAAGTACCCATAATGGCACTTTTGATTTTCATAATCTCATGGGCGTTTACTTGGTTCATGTACCGTATATTAGGTGAACGAGCTAAATGGATCATGGGATGAAACTCTCTCGTATACTGCATCCGCCTTGCCGTGTTACTGCACGCCTATTGCAGTAACACGGCTAAAATACCATAAAACTTCTTGCAATCCCCATCTGTTTCGTTATATTTGCTACAATTTATAAACATAAAATAAAACGCTATGTCAGTAAAATCTTATATCGAATCCAATAAGGATCGTTTTCTTGAAGAATTGTTCTCTTTAATCCGCATTCCGTCAATCAGCGCCAAGCATGAGAATAAGCCGGACATGTTGACATGTGCCCAACGTTGGACAGAGGTGCTGCTGTCTTCCGGTGCAGATAAGGCCGAGGTAATGCCTACGAAAGGCAATCCTGTCGTATACGCCGAGAAAATGGTATCTCCCAATGCTCCGACCGTATTGGTTTACGCTCATTACGATGTAATGCCTGCCGAACCACTAGAACTGTGGAAGAGTGAACCTTTCGAGCCGGTGATCCGGGACGGACGCATTTGGGCCCGTGGAGCAGATGATGATAAGGGACAGGGCATGATTCAAGTAAAAGGTTTTGAGACAGCGATTAAAGAAGGTTTGTTACAGTGTAACGTGAAGTTTATTTTCGAAGGAGAGGAGGAGATAGGTTCTCCTAGCTTGGAAGATTTTTGCCGGGAACATAAAGAATTATTGAAAGCGGATGTAATCCTCGTTTCCGATACAAGCATGGTCAGCGCTGAAACACCGTCGCTCACGACAGGCTTACGTGGTTTGGCTTACTGGGAAATAGAAGTAACCGGACCGAACCGCGATTTGCATTCCGGTCATTTTGGCGGAGCCGTAGCGAATCCGATCAATGTACTTTGCAAATTGATGGCAGATATCACCGACGTGGATGGACGCATCACGATCCCGGGTTTTTATGACGACGTGGAGGATGTATCTTCCGCGGAACGGGAGATGATCGCCCAAATCCCATTCGACGAGGAAAAATATAAGAAAGCGATCGGGGTAGACTCTCTTTTCGGAGAGAAAGGCTATTCTACGCTAGAACGTAATAGTTGTCGGCCTTCTTTCGATATCTGTGGTATTTGGGGCGGATATACGGGGGAAGGAAGCAAAACGGTATTGCCTTCAAAGGCTTATGCCAAGGTTTCCACTCGTTTGGTTCCACACCAAGATCATGCCAAGATCTCCCAAATGTTTGAGGAGTATATAACTCGTGTGACTCCACCTTATGTGAAAGTGAAAGTTACGCCCAGCCATGGCGGGCAAGGATATGTTTGTCCGATCGACTTGCCGGCTTATCAAGCGGCAGAAAAGGCTGTTGGCATCGCATTTGGGAAGAAGCCGTTGGCGGTTCGTCGCGGAGGTAGCATTCCTATTATCTCTACATTTGAGCAGGTATTAGGTATCAAGACCGTACTGATGGGATTCGGCTTGGAGCAAAACGCGATCCATTCGCCCAACGAGAGTCAGGAGTTGGATATCTTCTTCAAGGGAATCGAGTCGGTAGCGGAATTCTACCGTTTATATAAATAAGAAGGAAGAAGATGAGTATATTAATAAAGAATGTCCTGTTTAACGATAAAACGATTGATATCTATATCGAAGGAAAAGAGATCAAGCAAATAGGAGCGGGGCTGTCCTTTCCTGCCGATAAGATACTGGATGGTAGCCGTAAAGCCGTCATTCCCGGTTTCGTGAACGCTCATACGCATGCTGCCATGACTTTGTTCCGCGGCTTTGGCGATGATATGCCGCTTATGCCGTGGCTTGAGCAAAAGATCTGGCCGAATGAGGCGAAAATGACCCGTGAGGATGTATATTGGGGAGCGAAATTAGCGTGTTTGGAAATGATAAAAAGTGGCACGACCACTTTCTTCGACATGTATCAACGCCCTCGTGTCACGGCCGATGTGACGGAAGAGATGGGATTGCGAGGTATCATAGCCGGCGTTTGCTTCGATGGTTTTGATAAAGAAGAGGCGGAGAAATGCAAACGCCATAACGAACGACTGATCCAAGATGTGGATAACTACAGCAAACGGGTTCGCTTCTCGATCGGGCCACACGCTATCTATACCGTTTCCGGTGAGCTTCTGAAATGGGCGCATCAGTTCGCCATGGAACACCAAATCCCTATCCATCTGCATCTGGCAGAGACAGAGGGGGAAGTGAAAGACTCTCTCGATAGATTCGGACTCACTCCCGTACGTTATTTATATGAGTTAGGTGTGCTTTCTCCACGTTTGATCATCGCTCATGGAATTTACATCGATGATGACGAGCTTCGTATGTTGGCCGATCACGAGGTGAAAGTCGTACATAACCCGGCCTCAAACATGAAACTGGCTTCCGGCATGCATTTTAAGTTCAAGGAAATGCGCCAATTGGGTATTACCGTGGGATTGGGAACGGACGGTTGTTCCTCTTCCAATAACTTGGATATGATCGAGGCGATGAAGCTGGCTTCCCTGTTAGGAAAAGCTTGGCGAAAGGATCCCGAAGCCTTGACCGCAAATGAGATGCTGCAAGCCGCTACTGCGGAAGGAGCCGTTATGTTCGGTTTAAAAGCCGGGCAGATCAAGGAAGGGTATTTAGCCGATCTATGTTTGATAGATCTCAACACCCCCGCTTTTACCCCAAACTTCAATTTCGTCTCAAATCTTGTATACGCCGCCAACGGCAGTTGCGTGGATACCGTTATCTGTGATGGTAAAATATTGATGGAGAATAAGAAGGTACCGGGAGAGGACGAGATTATGGAGAAAGCGGCAGAGATAGCTTATAACTTGATGAAACGTTAAATTGATTAAATATGGAAATGATTAAAACCGAACAATATCGGGAAGCGGCCGCCTATTTAGCTAGCCGGATCGAAGGTAACCCGGAGACCGCCATTATCCTTGGTAGTGGCTTAGGCTCTTTTGCCGATCAAATAATAGACCCTATAGTGATACCTTATGTGGAGATCCCACATTTTATGAAATCTACCGCTACCGGGCATAAGGGGAATTTTATTTGTGGCAAACTAGGGGATAAGCAAGTCTTGGCTATGCAAGGCCGTTTTCATTACTATGAGGGTTACACGATGCAACAGGTGACTTTCCCCGTACGTGTGATGAAACTCTTAGGAATCAAGAACCTTTTGGTCTCGAACGCCGCCGGAGGTATCAATAATACGTTCAAGGTAGGTGATCTGATGATCATCCGGGATCATATCAATATGATGCCGAACCCATTGATCGGTCCGAACAATGAGGATTTCGGCACTCGTTTCCCGGATATGACACGTGCTTATGATCGTGAATTTATCCGCTATGTGGAAGAAATAGCCGCCTCCCGATCTATCCCGTTAAAGAAAGGTGTATATGTAGGTTTGACAGGCCCTTCCTTCGAGACTCCTTCCGAGTACGCTTTCTATGGAAAAGTCGGGGAGATGCGATCGGCATGAGTACGGTACCGGAAGTAATCGTGGCACGTCATGCGGGCTTGCGTGTATTCGGTATGTCTGTCATCACGAACGAAGGTTATCACTTCGCTGACGACTTTGTAAATGATGGTGCCGATGTTATCGTAGCGGCTAATAAAGCAGCATCTGTTATGACACAACTATTTAGGGAATTGGTCAAAAAAATCTAATAAAAAAGTAGCGCAAAGGCTTGGTGGTTTCAATGAAATCACTACCTTTGCACTCGCAATCGAGAACAAAGCGGTTGCATATGCGGAAGTAGCTCAGTTGGTAGAGCATAACCTTGCCAAGGTTAGGGTCGCGGGTTCGAGTCCCGTCTTCCGCTCTTTCTCGTATTGATTGCCCAGGTGGCGGAATTGGTAGACGCGCTCGTTTCAGGTGCGAGTGGTTTTGCGATCGTGCAGGTTCGAGTCCTGTTCTGGGCACCCTTCCTAAAATGCGCAGGTGGTGGAATTGGTAGACACGCTACTTTGAGGGGTAGTGCCGGTTACGGCGTGTGAGTTCAAGTCTCATCCTGCGTACTTAAGTAAAAAAAGAAATAAGAGCATGATCTATTCTATTAGGTCATGCTTTTTTTGCGTGTCAAAATGACAGACGAATAAGATGGACGAACATAAAAAAAAGCCGGACTCACGCCCGGCTTCTATATTCATAGACAAACTTATTCAGCATCTTTCTTTTTTATCGAAGTCGTGATTTTCTGCTCTTCCTTATCAAAGTCTACGATAATCGTATCGCCTTCACCTACTGAGGCACGGATAATCATCTCCGCCATCTCATCTTCCAGATACTTCTGGATCGCACGCTTCAACGGACGGGCACCGAATTGGATATCGTAGCCTTTTTGTCGCAATGAAATCTTTTGCCTCGTCTGTGATCGACAACTCATAGCCCAGATTTGATACACGCTGATACAGACCCTGCAACTCAATATCGATAATCTTATGAATAGCGGCTTTATCAAGCTGATCGAACATAATGATATCATCCACACGGTTCAAGAACTCTGGAGCAAATGCTTTATTCAACGCTTTCTGGATCACGCTACGGGAGAAATCCTTATCCGGCTCACCAGCCATCTGGGTATTGAAACCAACGCCACGGCCGAAATCTTTCAATTGCCGGGTACCAATATTGGAAGTCATGATCAAGATCGTATTCTTGAAATCAATACGTCTACCCAGACTATCCGTCAAACGGCCTTCATCCAAGACTTGCAGCAGCAAGTTAAATACATCCGGATGCGCCTTCTCGATCTCGTCCAATAAGACCACCGAATAAGGCTTGCGACGTACTTTCTCTGTTAACTGGCCACCTTCCTCGTAACCAACGTATCCGGGAGGCGCTCCGATCAAACGGGAAACAGCGAATTTCTCCAAGTATTCACTCATATCGATACGTACCAAAGAATCCGCCGAATCAAATAGATATTCAGCAAGCTTCTTGGCCAAGTGAGTTTTACCTACACCCGTCGGTCCTAGGAACATAAAAAAGTTCCGATCGGCTTATTCGGATCTTTCAAGCCAACACGGTTACGTTGAATTGCCTTTACGATCTTTTGAACAGCATCATCCTGCCCGACCACCTTACTTTTCAATACGTCCGCCATTTCCAGAAGCTTGACATTCTCTGCCTTAGCGATACGTTGGACAGGGACACCTGACATCATGGCTACAACTTCAGCGACCTTATCTTCATCAACGGTCTCCCGATGTTCTTGAAGCTCTTGTTCCCATTTAGCTTTCGCAGCCTCCAGTTGCAATAAATACTGACGCTCCTTATCACGGAAACTTGCGGCTAACTCAAAGTTCTGAGATTTCACGGCCGCTAATTTCTCATTCTTCGTATCCTCGATCTTTGCCTCAAGCTCTTCGATACTTTTCGGAACAATGATATTAGATATATGTACACGGGAACCGGCCTCGTCTAAAGCATCGATCGCCTTATCCGGGAAATTACGGTCACTGATATATCTTTCTGTCAATTTTACACACGCTTGTAAAGCATCTTCAGTATAGATCACGTTATGGTGCTCCTCATAACGAGGTTTGATATTACGCAAGATCTGCAAAGTTTCTTCCGCTGTTGTCGGATCGACGATCACTTTCTGGAAACGACGTTCCAAAGCTCCGTCTTTCTCGATATTCTTACGGTATTCATCTAATGTCGTAGCACCGATACATTGTATCTCACCACGGGCCAGAGCCGGCTTCAGCATATTCGCGGCATCCATAGACCCGGAAGCTGAACCTGCACCGACGATCGTATGGATCTCATCGATAAAGAGGATGATATTCGGGTTCTTCGACAGTTCGTTCAGAATCGCCTTGATACGTTCTTCAAACTGTCCGCGGTATTTGGTTCCAGCCACGATAGATGCCATATCCAAGCTGATCACACGTTTGTCGAACAAAACGCGGGAAACTTTGCGCTGGATGATACGCAGTGCCAATCCCTCTACAATAGCCGACTTGCCGACACCCGGCTCACCGATCAGCACCGGATTGTTCTTCTTACGACGACTCAATATCTGAGCTAAGCGTTCGATCTCCTTCTCACGTCCGACAATCGGATCGAGACGGTTTTCAGCGGCCGCACGCGTCATATCTGTTCCGAAGTTGTCCAAACAGGCGTGTCGTTTGGTGATTTTGGTTGTGCAGAGCCGCAGCTCCGGAAGAGGGCGGGGAGACCCCGGCGGCGAAGAGTAATCATCGTCATCATCTTCATCATCATCGGTGAGCCATCACTGATTCCTTCAAAATGTTCGCATCTTCTTCTCCAATAAAATCATCCATGTTGCTTCAAACCTGTGCCGCTTATCAGGTAATTATATATACTGAACGATACGTTATGCCCACTTCGTTCAACCTTTGCCGCAACATTAAACTCTTCTTTCAAAATGGCCAGAAGCAAATGTTCCGTTCCGGTTTCTTTTTTCTTGAACAAGCGCGATTCAAGCATACTCATACGCAGTACGCGCTCGGTTGTTTACTAATAGCGATATCATGCTGGACAGCATCTTCGGCATCGATTGTATTTTTAATTTCCTGTTCGATCTTTCTTTTGATATCCCATTCGTCGACATTTAGTTCGCGCAGGGCCTGCACGGCTTTCCCTTCGCCGTCGCGGATAATTCCAAGCATTAAGTGTTCCGGTCCAATATAACTGTTCTGAAGCCTTGCTGCTTCTTCACGGCTATATTCAATAACGTCCATTAATCTCTTTGAATAGTTATTTTTCATATTATAATAATGTACTATGATAGTGCAAATGTAATAAACTCTCGTCATATATCTAACAAAATCCATGCCATTATTCCTTAAAAGAAAATAAAGTATTGAAGGCAGGCTTGTCATATATTACAAAAAACAGCTTTATCTTGTTATAAAGAAACATTAAAAAAATATTACCCGTAAGTGTAATTCCAAATACATGTACTACTAATCCCATTTTCATAGGGTGGCAGTTTCATTTTGATGGTTTGAAACCGGATGCCTTCTGACAAGTAAATTCTAAAATTTCGAGTCAAAAGCTTTCGTGATACACGGAAAAGCCTTACCTTAGTGCAATTTTTGAGAGGTGAGATATTGAGTGTAATTAATATAAAACTAAATGGTTGATCAAGACAGAATTATTAAGATTAACATCGAAGAGGAAATGAAATCGGCATACATTGATTATTCAATGTCTGTCATTGTTTCACGTGCTCTTCCGGATGTTAGGGATGGCTTTAAGCCGGTTCACCGCCGTATTTTATTTGGAATGAATGAACTGGGTAACACATCCGACAAACCTTATAAAAAATCTGCGAGAATAGTTGGTGAAGTTTTAGGTAAATATCATCCACATGGCGACTCGTCTGTATATTTCGCCATGGTTCGTATGGCCCAGACATGGTCTATGCGCTATCCGTTGGTAGATGGACAAGGAAACTTTGGCTCGGTGGACGGTGATAGTCCTGCCGCTATGCGTTATACAGAGGCACGACTGAGTAAACTCGCCGAAGAAATGCTCCGGGATATCGATAAGGACACGGTAGATTTCCAGCTTAACTTCGATGATACGTTGAAGGAGCCGACCGTATTGCCGACTCGTATTCCGAATTTGCTGGTAAATGGAGCATCTGGTATCGCCGTTGGTATGGCGACAAATATGCCAACATACAACCTTAGCGAGGTGCTGGACGGCTGTATGGCCTACATTGATACTCGTGGGGAAATGGAAGTAGCTGATTTGATGCAATATATCAAAGCTCCTGATTTCCCGACAGGTGCGACTATCTACGGATATGCTGGTGTAAAAGACGCCTTTGAAACAGGTAAGGGACGTATTGTTTTGCGCGGTAAAGCAGAAATCGAGACGGAAAATAATCATGAGAAGATTATCATTTCGGAAATCCCTTATGGTGTAAATAAAGCCGAACTGATCAAGTATATTGCCGATTTAGTGAATGAAAAGCGCATAGACGGCATATCGAATGTAAATGACGAGTCGGACCGCCAAGGCATGAGAATCGTCGTGGATGTAAAAAGGGATGCAAATTCGAGTGTTGTGCTCAACAAGCTATATAAGATGACGGCATTGCAGTCTTCCTTCAGCGTCAATAATATCGCGTTGGTGAATGGGCGTCCCAAACTGCTCAATCTGAAAGATTTGATCAAAGCGTTTGTCGACCATAGACATGAAGTTGTGATTCGCCGTACGAAATACGATTTGAAGAAAGCCGAAGAACGTGCCCATATCTTAGAAGGTCTGATTATTGCTTCCGATAATATTGATGAAGTCATTGCAATCATCAAATCATCTAAAAGCCCTGCTGAAGCTATCGAACGTTTGATGGAACGTTTCTCCCTGTCGGATATACAGTCTCGTGCCATTGTAGAAATGAGACTTCGCCAGTTAACTGGCCTGGAACAGGATAAACTTCGTGCAGAGTATGAAGAAATCGAAAAATTAATCGCATATTTGAAGGAAATTCTAGAAAATGACGATCTTTGTATGAAAGTCATCAAAGACGAGTTGCAGGAAATCAAGGACAAGTACGGAGATGAACGTAAAACAGATATCGTTTATGCCTCCGAAGAACTCAATCCTGAAGACTTCTATGCAGATGATGAGATGATCATTACCATCTCCCACATGGGATACATCAAGCGTACGCCGCTTAGTGAATTCCGTGCTCAGGGACGCGGCGGAGTAGGGGCCAAAGGTTCTGAAACGCGTGACGAAGATTTTGTAGAATATATCTATCCGGCTTCCATGCATGCTACCTTGCTGATCTTTACGGCAAAAGGAAAATGTTATTGGTTGAAAGTGTTCGAAATTCCGGAAGGAGCGAAGAACTCAAAGGGTAGAGCGATCCAGAACTTGTTGAACATCGAACCGGATGACAAGGTCAACGCTTTCATTCGCGTAAAGAAGCTGACGACAGACACCGAGTTTATTAATTCGCACTATCTGTTGTTCTGTACGAAGAAAGGTGTGATCAAGAAGACCTTGTTGGAGGCCTATTCCCGTCCTCGTCAAAACGGTGTGAACGCTATTACATTGCGTGAAGACGATGGTCTGATCGAAGTTTGTATGACAAATGGCAATAATGAAGTTCTGATTGCAAACCGTAACGGACGTGCTATCCGTTTCCATGAAAATGCAGTGCGCGTTATGGGCCGTACAGCATCCGGTGTAAGAGGTATGACACTTGATGACGATTCTAACGACGAAGTTGTAGGAATGGTTTGCATTAAGGACAAAGAAAAAGAAACTGTACTGGTTGTGTCCGAACAAGGTTACGGCAAACGTTCTAATATCGAAGATTATCGTATTACGAATCGCGGAGGTAAGGGTGTCAAAACCATCAACATTACGGAAAAGACCGGCAAATTAGTTGCCATCAAGAATGTTACGGACGAAAACGATATTATGATCATTAATAAATCCGGTATCACAATCCGTATGAAGGTATCCGATCTGAATGTCATCGGACGTGCAACACAAGGGGTACGCCTGATTAATTTAGGAAAACGTAATGACGAAATCGCCTCTGTATGCAAAGTGCTGTCACAGACCGAAGAAGAGATCGCTGAAGAAAAAGCACAGCGTGAAGCTTTAGAAGATGCGGCAATTCATGAACATCCAATAGAGAATACCGATTTCGAAGATGTTTCTGATGATGTCGAAAGCAATGAAAATGCGGACGATACAGAAGGAACAACTGAGGAATAATTTAAACAAATAGAAATATTAATCTCAAAATTACTATCGCAATGAAACGAGTATTATTAACAGTGGCACTATGTGTTGCAGCATCTGCCTCTTTCGCACAGAAAAAAGTTGTGAACGAGGCACAGAGTATTGCGAAAGGAAGTAACGCAGATTTCGGAGAAGCCAGAACCTTGATCAAAGGAGCTTTGGAAAATCCAGAAACAAAGGATGACGCTAAAACTTGGTATGTAGCCGGTTTTATCGAGGATCAACAGTTCAATGCAGAAAGAGCTAAACAAGTTCTTGGGCCAGCAACCGGACGAGCCTGTTATGTACGAAGGCTTTGTATGGTATTTTACCTTATTTCCAGAAAGCCTACGAACTGGATCAGTTGCCTAATGAAAAAGGTAAAAGTTAAACCTAAGTACACGAAAGATATCAAAGGTATCTTGAGCGCAAACCATGTATATCTGTTCAATGGTGGTGCTTACTATTTCGATAAGCAAGAGTATAAAAAAGCTTACGATTTCTTCGAGCAATATGTAGAAATATCCGATATGCCGATGTTTAAAGGTGAGGACAAACTCATGACAGTTCAGTTCTATGGAAAAACTTGATTCTCAAAAGCATGACAGTTCAGTTGTGTTTATGAGACTGGTTTGAAAGATTACGCTAAAGCTGAAGAGTATTTCAAGAAAGCATTGGCGATCAATCCGGACTATATCGAATCTCTCTCTAACTTAGGTCGTGTATATTACAACCAAGGTGTAAACAAGCAAGGTGAGGCTAATATGATCAACGACGCAAAACAATATCAAGAGGAATTAGGCAAAGCTAAGGAATTTTTTAAGCAAGCTCTTCCTTACTTTGAGAAAGCTCACCAAATGAAACCAGAAGAAAGAGAATATATGACTGCTTTAAGAGGTATTTACTACAACTTGAATATGGGTGATAAATTCGATGCTATTGAAGCAGAGATGAATAAGTAATTTCTTCTTTCAGAATAAATGGAACCGTCTAGTAATATAAGGTTACTAGGCGGTTTTTTATTTGTGTATCATGTATCGGAGTAGTCATTTTTGATCGTTCATAATACTATTAAACATAATGGGAATTATAAAATTAATAGCAAGATAAGGATAAATTAGTGCATTCAAGCAAAGCTTGTAGCTGCTTTGAGTAAAGACACAGATCTTTTCACGGCTGTGAAACGTTTGTTTCATGGATGTGAAAAGATCGTATCACAGCTGTGAAAAGATCAGATCACCTATATGAAAAGATTAATTCAGCCTGACGCAACTATTTGATTCGCTATTAACTCCTTCAAATAAAGCATGACTTTCGGATGACTTAATGGCATGTTCTCTAGGATTTCTTTAAGCTCTCGCGTACTGATATCAAATGAAACCAGATCTGAATGATATGAGAAATGAATGTTTATGTCTGGATTACTGCCTATAAGCATAGCCATTGTACCCGCCAAATCTCCCAAAGGCGGACAATCAATATGAGATAAGACAAAACAAGCAACAACTACCGTACCTTTTCCCTGTATGGAAGATATTTCCACATTCCCGCCTGTTTGCTCCGCGTTTTGTATCAAGAAAGGTAAGCCTAGACCCACTTTTCGTGTTGTGCGAGTCGTATAAAACGGATTACGGATCAGAGAGACTGTTTCCGGATCCATGCCACAGCCATTATCCGCGATACGAATACATATGGATGTGTCCTTTATCTGTATATCTATCTCTATATCAGAAGCTTTTGCTCTGATACTATTAGCGGTTATATCCGTGATATGAAACGAGAGATTATCCATGAGAGGCGAAAATTAAGTGATTGTCTTTTTGATCAAAAGCCTTTCGTAAGCCATCGAAGGTTAATTCCTCCGTTTGCCAAATGGAGGGCTGAGTACCTATTTGTTCGGGGTAATGAGCATCCGAGGCTGAGTATTGAGTCTGCTCTTTCAAATACCCGTGAATAGACAATAACTTACTGTATCTTTGCTGATTATTATATTCAATAGCATCTAAAGATAAGCAGGGGTCTATAAAACCTAATTGACTGATCAAGCTGAATGACGGACGTTCTACATGGGCGGCTACAAATAGAGCATCCACCTTACGTGCTTGAGCGGCTATTTGGTTTACGCTTTGATCCAAGGCGGAGAGCAAAAGATAGGGTACTTCTCCTAGAATCTCATTCTCCGCATTCACCCAAACTTGATCGCCAAAACGTTCCGGATCATTTGGAATTGGAGGGAGATGCTCTTCTAAATATCGTTGGAATCGCTTACGGGATTCATCGGTCGGGAAATAAACCAGACAATGCGCTTCCTCACGGGTCGTAACTTCTACGCCCGCAAAGACCCTTAGTCCGAATCTCTCGCCAAGGGATTGAATCTCCGGGCATTGTAAGGTCGTATTATGGTCCGTAATGGCAATAGCATCCAAACCTTTCGCTAAGGAACGACGCACGATCTCCGATGGACTCATTTCCAGACTGCCACATGGCGACAGGCAAGTATGGATATGTAAATCAGCTAAATACTGTTTCATCCATTCTCATTCTGTAATAAGCGGTAAATCATACCGGAAGCCTCGAACGCGGAGCGTGTAGTTCCTAAAAGAGGGACAGCCTCTTCCCTACCTTTTTGTAAGGTCTCATCATCCGGAGAGGTTCCGTTCACGATCAATACAGCGGAGGCGTCTTTTAAAGTAGCCACGGCCAGTATATTCTGATGGGTTTGCATGGTAATCCATAGCATACCCTCCTCGATATGTCCCATGACATCACTTAATAAATCGCTCGTATAGCCTCCGGTTATCTCTGTATCAAGGCCCTCTTCTCCACAAAATACAGTAAGATTCAACATCTTCACTAAATCACAAACCTTCATATTTAGCTCCTTTCTTATAACAATCCTTATTTAAACGATCTTTCCCCCATGTCTTCTCAACGATACGGAAGGCATGCTCTTGGTCTAGTTTACCGTGCTTCTCCATATTACGTTGCATAAATACGCAATCACTGAATTGAGCCTCGTGGCGTACGATATCCTCGGCCAAGCTTTGACAGTTCGGACTGCCGCAAGCGCCACAATCGATTCCCGGTAGGTAGCACATCAATTTCCGCACTTGCTCCATTTTCTTCAGCATCTCATCGATCGTTCCATCGTACAACCGTTTGGGATTCGGTTGCACCGGACGGATCGTAATATGCTGCCTCAAATAGGATAAAGCCTCGAAATTATCGGCGGCGTATATCATCGGTACTTTATCCCGGTTCATGGATCGCTTCATGATACGCTCGGCCGTGAGGAAACGGTTCGCTACGGCTAATACACCTCCGGCACAGCTACGGTCGCAAGCCCTCAGTTCCAGAAAGTCTACGTTACGTACCTCGCTGGTCGTTTCCATTCGTTCCAAGAAATCGATCACATTATGGATCTCATCGATCGCGAGGCAACGACCGGAGAAATGTTTGGCCTCCCCTCCTGTCTGGCTCCATCGCATCTCTTTTTTCGTTAATGGCGGAGGAAGCTCGCATTCCGGCTCATATCCTCTCGGGCGATTCTTAAGAATATGGTATACCTTATTATATAGGGTATCCATATTTATCACGCCTTTGATCGTAGATGAGTAACCTTCCGCTCCCTTCAACGCCGCGATTTTCGCCGCGCAAGGCGTAACATAAAAGATACCGATCTCTTCCGAGGGAATACCTTGCCCTTCCAATATCTTATGCTAGTAAGTAGCCGAGGCGTTTACCGGCGCTTTCACCAATAAGATATTCTCCACCAGCGCAGGGAAACGGACTTGTATCAACCGGACGATAGCGGGACAAAAAGAACTGATCACCGGTTTTTCCTCGGCGTTTTCCATCTGCCGTACCATTTCCTTATGGATCATATCGGCGGTAAACTCTACTTGGAAAACATGGGTAAAGCCCAGTTCCATAACGGCACTGATAATTTCCTTCTCGGTCGTGTACTTTGAGAACTGCCCGATAAATACCGTGGGCATCAACGCTACCCTGCATTTATAATCAAATATACGCTGGAAGTCATCCTGCTCCACATAGATAGCCTCTGTCGGGCACGATTTCAAGCACTCGCCGCAATCCACGCACCAATCCTTATGGATCAAAGCCTTACCATCCCGGATACGGATCGCTCCCGTAGGGCACTCTTTCATGCAATGCGTACAGCCTATACAGCGGTCATTGTCAATCTTCAAGGCATGATAAAAATTAGCTTCCTCCATGGTCTACGCTCCTTCTTTATTAAACCATGTGACCATACGTACCGTGGTACCTACGTCTACTTGGCTCTCGATCGTTAATTCATCTACGTTCTTCTTCATATTTGGAAGTCCCATTCCGGCACCAAATCCCATCTCACGCACGGCCTCGGATGCCGTCGAATACCCTTCACGCATAGCTAGCGATATATCCGGGATTCCGGGCCCTTCATCCTTCAGTTCCAAAGATATTTTATCAGCGTCCAATTCAGCGACAACCGTTCCTCTCCAAGCGTGAGCCACGATATTTACCTCCGCCTCATAAAGCGCCACGACCACCCGCTTAATGATCCGGGGATCGATAGCCAATTGCTTCAAGACCTTCTTTATCTGGCTAGACGCATAACCCGCCTTCGAGAAATTACCACCCTCCAACTCAAACTTAAATAGCATATCTCACGACCTCCTTTCTCAATATATAGGAAGGAGCCCCGCGCTATAAAGCTCTCCGACCGTATGATACATAGAATGATCCGTCTCCAGAAGAACCATATTGTTCTCACGAGCCAGCTCCAGCATATCCGGGGTTACTTTCTTCCCCCGCACGAAAAGTATATAAGAAACTTCCGCCATCTCCGCGGTACGGATCGTTTGCAAATTACAAAGTCCTGTCACCAACAGCACATCACCACAATCCAGCGTAAGCACGTCACTCATCAGATCGCTGGCAAAAGCGCACTGCACATCGTTCTCCCGTTTCTCTGAGCCACAGACGATGGAGGCATCGGTAAGTTCTTGAATTCTTTGAATCTTCATAAGGTACCAGAGGTTACATTTTACATGGGCTAATGTAAGAAATAATTTCGAATGTCGGCCTAGTATATTACATTAATTACTATCTTTGGTACACTAACAAAAAATAATCCTTATGTTCAGTAAAGAAACTTATATGGCCCGCCGGGCTAAGCTGAAACAAACCATAGGTTCCGGTTTGTTGCTATTCCTTGAAACGACGAGAGTGGGATGAACTACGCCGATAATACGTATCACTTCCGTCAAGACTCTACCTTCTTGTATTTCTTCGGATTGCCATACGCCGGGTTATCCGCTATCATCGATATCGATAACGATAAGGAGATCATCTTTGGCGATGAGTTGACTATAGACGCAATTGTATGGATGGGTACGCAGCCCACCCTAAAAGAGAAGAGCGAGGCCGCAGGTATCAAGGAAGTCCGTCCTTTCAAAGAGATCGAGACATACTTGAAGAATGCCCAGCAAAAAAGGCCAGCCAATCCATTATCTGCCGACGTATCGTGCGGAACACCAGATCAAGTTATTCCAATGGTTGGGTATCGTACCCGGTGCGGAGAAACCTTCCGTACCTTTTATTATGGGCGTTGTCAACCAGCGTAACTATAAGAGCGAAGAAGAAATTGCCGAGATCGAGAAAGCCTGTATCGTAACCGCCGATATGCACCTGACTGCCATGCGTACCGTACGTCCGGGAATCCGGGAGTCGGATGTAGCGGCTGCCGTTGCCGAAGTTGCTTATGCCAACAATTACGAACTCTCTTTCCCGATCATCGCGACGATCAATGGGCAGACGTTGCACAACCATGATCATAGTCATATGATTAAGAGCGGTGATATGCTATTATTGGACGCCGGTGCCGAGACTGAGATGGGATATGCCGGAGATATGTCGTCCACCATCCCAGCCGACTCTAAGTTCACGACCCGTCAAAAAGACATCTATGATATTCAAGTAGCCGCCCATGAGGCTGCCGTAGCGGCTTTGCGCCCGGGTATTCCTTTCGTGGATGTATATGAGTTGTCTTGTAAAGTGATCATGGAGGGTTTAAAGGACCTTGGTTTCGTGAAAGGAGATCCGATGGAGGCCGTAAAAGCCGGTGCTCACGCCATGTTTATGCCTTGTGGCCTAGGCCACATGATGGGATTGGATGTACATGATATGGAGAATCTGGGAGAGGTATACGTTGGTTATGACGGACAGCCGAAGAGTACGGAATTCGGACGTAAGTCATTGCGCTTGGGACGTAAGCTGGAACCGGGTTTTGTCCTGACTATCGAGCCGGGTGTATACTTCATCCCTGAATTAATGGATTTATGGAGAGGCCAGAACAAGTTCACCGAATTCATCAATTACGAGAAGTTGTTTACATATAAGGATTTCAGTGGCATACGTAACGAGGAAGACTATCTGATTACCGAGAACGGCGCTCGTCTATTAGGAAAGAAGATCCCTTTGCGTACGGAAGAAGTAGAAGCAATTCGATAAATCCTATACATTATTATATATAAGCTTATGCAAAAGGGGGAGCCTTAAAAACAGCTCTCCCTTTTTGGGCTAAACGAGAAAGACAATGTATGAAACGATTTAAAACCGATATCCGATACTTAGAAAGAATGAATGCATAAAACGAATCCGAGGCATACTAAGCCTTTTCCCCTCTACAATGAAGTTTCGCCCTCCACTATATAAATCAAAATTCGAAAATATATACCCCAAAGAGAATATATACCGCTGGTCTATATCGAGGCTCAACATACTTTTAATATGATAAAATAACGATTTACCTCCCTTGTTCTTTATATGATCGAATTTTTGAGGTATCCATACCCCGGGAGTGTTTGGAACATAGCTTATATTAAACTCTTGATTGACAGGCAAAGGAATGGTTAATCCGGGTGAAACGACCAAAGAGAGTCCCGTATCCTTGTCTTTCCCGAATTTAAAAGCGGGAGTTACTAACTGGATGGCCGGACGTAACGCAAAGAAATGACAGCCCGGATTACTCTCATCTGAATCCCAGAACCACTGATTATCTCTTGAAAACCCCGTATAACTATCTTTCTCAATCGTATTACAGAAAAGCAACCCCATAGTAATTCCCACATAAGGAATCGGTAGATAAGTAACAGATGGCTCTACCTCCCATGCTGAATTATTATTCAAGGCACCGGAGAGTTCTACTTTCCACATATGGGATTTTTCTACCTCTTGCGCCTGTCCCTCAAAGGTAAAGATCAAACAAATAAAGAAAAGTATAGATCTCATTATTTATAGGATGTTAGTTGTTCATTTACAGTAAAGACAGAGGACCTTCTCAATCACCCTATCCATTAGGGTTAATAAATCAAAAAGAGTTAATAATAAACACGGACTTAAAAAGAAAGCGTACATTTCCTTCTCAGACTATACATGCTATTTCATCATCTCGAAACGAAAACTTGTGAATCGATAAAAAAAGGCTGTCCCATCTTGAAGTGGAACAGCCCTCTTTGCTAAATAATACTGATTAAATTGCTTTCAGAATCTCGGTCAGTTTTTCCGGGGTGACGTTGGCGGCGATTATCACTCCTTCGTCGTTAATCAAGAAGTTCTTGAAACCTTTTCTTAAATCATACTTCTTGTACAACTCTGACTCTTTACCCAGTCCTTCGTGAAATTGCGTTGACAGATCCAACTTGTCAATCTTTACCGTCTCGGTAAAAATAGATTCTTTCTCATCCATAGAGATCGAACACATCGCGATTTTGTCCGGACCAAACTTGTTAACCTCATTCGCCAATTGCACGTTACGAGCCCGCGATTCCGCATCGTAAGCCGCCCAAAAGTTGAGCAATGTATAACGTCCTAATTGGTTGTGGAAACTGGCTTTAGCGTCGTTTCCCAAAAACTCTATTCTCGGAGCTAGATCACCGGGGTTCACACCCTCGGTAAGTTTCGCCTTTTTCGAACCGGCAGACATTCCTAATAACGCTACCGATGCGATGAGAACATAAGCTCTTACCTTCATATTTTCAATTTTACGTTAAACTTAATCGGGGGAATCTCCCGGGGGATAAACTCCCGACTCCTGATTTTCAGGATCGTAAACAAGCATGTTTCTTTCGCTAAAGAGACACTTACTTGTCTTTAACGGGTGCAAATATAAAGCCAAATACTTCTTTCCACCAAATTATATAGCGATTTTCTGCAAATTAGCAAGCTTTTTTATATGTTTTAGCGCACACATCGATAAAAAATTAACTGTTTTGCAACATAAATTTAGAAGTAGAGTACCTTTTTCTCCCTGAGAGAACCGCAAAATCATCAAGAATCATTAGCTTCCCGCTCCCCTACCTTTAGACCGATAACAGGGAATCCTTAGCGATTTCATCTTTAAGTATAGATTATCCAACGGCTGTTGCATAATCATCTAACAGTTGGTGCATGATCTTCCAACAGCCGTTAGAAGATCATGCACCAACTGAAAAATTAGCAATGCTTCAAGAGCAAACCGCTAATCCTTCTTGGAAAAGAGGCTAATAGCATTAAGAGATTCCCTTTAATCACCTTGTACTGCCATCTTGAAAAATAAAAGGAAAAAAATACCCTTCCCTCTTGTTTATTCAAAAACTTCCACTACATTTGCAGTGTACTATTAAACTAATACACTAAAGCAGCAAAACATATGATTACATTAAAAGAACTCTCATTCAGCTATAGCCGCAAAAAAGAGGTACTTGATCGTATCAATCTTGAGGTTGGATCGGGACACATCTGTGGCTTATTGGGAAAGAACGGTGAAGGAAAGACTACGCTTCTAAACCTTCTAAGCGGACAGATCTTTCCGGATCAAGGTTCTTGCCTCGTATTGGAGGAAATTCCTTCCGAGAGAAACGCTCGTTTCTTGCAGCAGATCTTCTTATTGCCGGAGGAAATCTCCATGCCTGAGGTCACCGCCATAGAATATATAAAGATGTACGCGCCTTTTTTTATCCGACATTTAGGGACGATATCTGCAAGGCTTGCGTAGAATCGTTTGAGATCAATCTATCCGATCGCCTGTCGAAAATGTCTCAAGGACAACGGAAAAAGGTGGCGATAACCTTGGCGCTGGCCGCTCATACGCCCCTGCTTCTAATGGATGAACCAACAAATGGGCTGGACATTCCCTCGAAAGCGACATTCCGCAGACTGGTAGCCTCTTTGATAGATGACAATCAGACGGTTATTATCTCCACGCATCAGGTCAGGGATCTGGAAAGCTTGATCGACACGGTATTGATCTTAGACCAAAGGCAAATCCTATTGAATAAGACGTTGAACGAGATCGGCGAGAAACTTTATTTCGGACCACTCCTGCCGGAAGAGAAAGCTCTTTATTCCGAGCCTACCCCGCAAGGGACAATAGGCGTCACCGCACGGGAGGACAAGGAAGAGACAGCCGTATCCTTAGAGTTGCTCTTTAATGCGGCGATAACTTATCCCAAAGAGATCCAAAGAATCATGAACTCCTAAAATACACATAGATATGAAAACAGATTTCAGTATACAACGCATCAATCTTTTACTTCGCAAAGATTGGATAGAGAATAAGAAGAAATTAGCTTATGGGGTGTTGGTCATCCTCGGAGTCCTCTTCTTTTTCCTGTTATCCTCCATTTTATGGGATACGAGATTCCGTACCCTTACATTATATGTATTGGGATCATTGGGGACTTTTCTCGCTTTCTGTAGCTACGTAAACTTAATGATACACCGTCCTAGAGGATTGTTCTTAAAGCTTCCCGCGAGCAACCAAGAGAAATTTGCCGCTATCTTGATCGAAGGCATCGTGGTATTCTTAACATACCAAGTCACGTTCTGGACTGGGACGGGAATAGCCTCAATGCTCATTCATATACAGCCTGTAGCATTCAAGGACATTACCATGCCCTTGCAAGAGTTCACCATGCTGGCGTTTGTCGGTTCCTTGATGTTCCTCTCTTACGTTACATTCAAGAAGTATGCTTTAGGAATCGCTTGTGGCGGATATATATTGATAGTTGCCTCTATCATAGGGATTGTCTATCTATGCATAAGCACGTTGAACATCCAGCCGGGTATGGATAGGTTCTGTTATGAGTCTTCCCCACTTTATACCGCCGTGTATTGGCTAAGTTTTGCCTTTACACCCGCATTTCTCATCGCTACCCTCGTGGTCTTATACGTCGCTTATCTAAAACTTAAAGAAAAGGAACTAAGATGAACTACAATACGAATCAATCCATATTTATCCAGATAGCCGAGCGGATTTGCGACCGGGTATTGAGTGGTAATTACAAAGCCGATAGCCGTATCCCTTCGGTACGGGAACTGGCGGTAGAGATGGAAGTGAATCCGAACACGGTCATGCGTTCCTTCGAACGTCTGCAAGCGAATGAGATTATTTACAACAAGCGTGGGATCGGCTACTTCGTTGCTTCCGACGCCGAGCGGAAAATCCGTGAGATGCGCCATAACCAGTTCGTGGAAGAGGTGCTTCCCGCTGTATTCAAGGAGATGCACCTGCTAGGCGTAGGTATCGACGAGCTTACGAAAGCCTATACATTATATATATCTACCATTAAATAAAGACAATCATGAAAAAAAGTAATCGCGTGTTTATCGCCTTGATAGCGACATTATATATCGTTCCAGCCCTCACTTTCGGCGCTGCCCAGTTTACGTCGGAAAAATGCCTTACAGGTTTCACGCAAAAGTTTCAGATTATCCAGATAGATAATCCGGAGTTGAAAGCGGAAAACATAAAAGTCGATACGAGAACCGCCTCCGAATTTCCCCGGGGGCAAATACTGGAAGCAAAGGACCGGTCGTTACTCTATTACGAGGGAATGAAACGGTATTTGCCGGAAGTCAGCCGCCACGATTCTCTATTATTGGTTAGCGGGGCGAGGGGCGCCGGGCAAGATAAAAATCTCACGTTGCATATCCGTATCAACAATATCCAGAAGATCCGTCTGAACGGAGAAGAGATTTGGACTAGGTAACAATCACATACACACATTATTTCTTAATCATTAAATCGTACTATAATGAAACAAATCATTATGGCGGCCCTTCTTATATCTTTTTCTTGGGGTATCCGGGCACAGCAATTACAGATCAGGGGAAAGTCATTGATCTATCCGACAAGTCTCCTCTTGAGTTTGCGAATATCACGCTTCAAACAGCCGATTCCGCATTTATCACAGGGACGACGACGGATAGTAAAGGACTTTTCCGGATCTAGAAAGTCAAGGCCGGAGATTATCAAGTATCTGTTTCCTCCATAGGTTACAAGACCTCGGTAGTCTCCGTGCTGGGACTTTCCCAGCCTATAGATCTCGGTACGATCTCATTGGCATCCTCCTCTATATCCTTAGATGAAGTCACGGTCAACGCTTCCGCTATCCGCAATACGGCGGACCGTAAGATCACGTTCCCTACCTCTGAGCAAAAAGCGGCTTCCAGCAATGGCATCAACCTATTGAACGCCTTGATGCTTCCTCGTTTGGAAGTAGACCCGATTCGGAATAGCGTATCGCTACCGAATGAAGGGACTATTCAATTCTGCATCAACGGTATCAAGGTGGAGCTATCCGATATCCGGGGCTTATCGCCACAGGAGGTAATCCGGGTAGAATATCATGATAATCCGGGCTTACGTTACGGTAACGCCTCTGTCGTACTCGACTACATTGTCCGGAGGGAAACTAGCGGCGGTTCTGTCAATCTGGATCTTAGTAATTCACCGACCACCTCTTTTGGAGACGATCAGGTATCGACGAAGTTCAATCATAAGAAATCGGAGTTCGGATTGCAATACGCCGTCCGTTACCGGAATCCGTATCATATCTGGACGGAAGGAGTCGAGACCTTCCGCTTTGAGAGTGGCGAGACGATGGAACGTACCTCGGAAGGTCTGCCAAGAGGAATGTCCGAGACCGCTCATAACCTCTCTCTTAATTATAATCTGGTAGATAACGACCATTATTATTTCAATGCTACGCTACGCTATTTCTTATCAGACGAGGATAAAGGTGGCGGCAAGAACCTGTATACCAACAATAATCCCGAGGATAAGACATACGCTTGGAATCCAAATAGCAACTCTACCAAACGTCCTTCCCTCGACCTTTATTACCAACGCTCCTTACCACATAAGCAGACATTGATACTTAATATGGTAGGTACGTACATACATACGAACGCAAACCAAATGTATCAAGAATGGAAAAACGATATCCTCTTATCGGATATCTTGTCGAACGTGGACGGAGACAAATATTCCATCATCGGCGAGGGAATCTACGAACGGCAATTCGAGGCCGGTCGATTGGGAGGAGGATTGAAACACACCCAATCGTGGACGGATAACACCTACAGCGGAACGGTTGGAGGACGAACCAAGATGAAACAGTCGGAGACGTATCTCTATACGGAATTCAGCGGACGTGTCAAGAAGTTGAATTATACCGCCGGAATAGGTGTCTCCCGCTCATGGTTCAAGCAAGAAGGCGAGGAAGATTATCAATATTATACGTTCCGCCCAAAGGTATCCTTACAATATAACTTTACGGATAATATGTATTTCCGGGTAAACGGTAGCGTAAATAATGTCTCACCTAGCCTATCGGAACTAAGCGCCATCGAGCAATATATCGATACGCTACAGATACGCCGGGGAAATCCTTATCTGAAACCCTATAAGAGTTATGACATGCAAGCCAATTATCTATATAAAAAGGAATATTCACCGGAGACTTAAACTTTTATTACAGTAATAGCCCGGACCAGATCATGGAGGAAGTGATACGAGAAAATAATAAGTTCATTCGCATTACCGATAACCAAAAAGGATGGCAGAAACTAAGCGGTGACTTGACATTACGTGTCGGCCCTATCATCAAGCGGATCATAAGCCTATCCGTGACAGGTGGAGTCAATCGTTATATCAGCGAAGGAAATAGTTACTCGCATACCTATAACAATTGGTATTACCGGGCTTCCGTCATGGCTATGTACAAGAAATTCATGGCTATGTTCCAGATACAAAGTAGCTATAATACGTTTGTCGGCGAATTATTGCATGGCGGCGAGAATATCCATATGTTTATGTTCCGGTACAATCAAGGTAAATTCGCCGTTGGAGCCGGATTGATGATGCCTTTCTCCAGCCAGTACAAACGGGTAGAGGAAAATCGGAACGCTTACGCTCCCAGCCGTACGAACATGTACGCGAACGACTTCAGCCGAATGTTGATGCTAACCTTCTCTTGGAATTTTGACTTCGGCCGCAAGTTCAAGGAGGCCAATAAGAAACTTTGGAATAGTGACGAGGATTCGGGTATCATGCGATGATCCTCAAATAAAAAAAAAGTCCGGTATTAATTACCGGACTTTTCTTTTCTATCTTCAGGAGGGGGAATTGGAACCCCTTCTTTAATAAACTCATCATATACGATCTTAGGATGGTCTTGCGGAGAAGCCAGTTGATATTCCGCGGCGAAATTATCCCGCCTAAAATTCTTCAGCTTAAGGTTTTCCGCGCTGTAATTTCTCAAGGTCTCCTTTCTGTCACCAAACAAAGAACTGTTCAATACTTCCGAATCCAGAATATTTTCTTTCGGAGTCATCGTCGGCAAAAGGTTTTGTTCCAGCAATCCTCTATAAGCGCCAATGTATTCGCACCAAACAGAATTACCTTTTTGATAGATTCGATAGGTGTAGTTAGACCAAGCTGTCGTTACATGAATCTCATGCTCCCAGATATCGACGCATGCCTCTGAATCAAAGTAGGGATCTTTAATCGTCACACGTCGCAATCCATGATTCTCATCTCTCACTAAAGTCAGCCACTTATCTGAATGAAGTATTTCAGAAATAATGTCGGGCAACTTTTCCTTGATTTCAAATTGATTCTCATACATTTCGCCTGCCGGTCAGGACTTTTTAAGGTTGCCAGGTTCTCATTAAACATTTTGTCGTTAATACGATAAAACAAATATAAGCAAAAATGTTTAATATAATATACTCTTTTTCGATAATTCTTACGTACTTTTGCCTAATAGAATGACAAATATGGCACAAAACGACGAAATAATACTGATAAATATCAATGGAGCGGATCGTCCGGGTGTAACGGCGGCTCTTACGGAGATTCTAGCCAAGAACAACGCTGTTATCCTCGATATCGGTCAAGCGGATATCCATAACCATTTATCATTGGGTATCTTGTTTCAAAGCACGGAAGGAAATTCCGGCGATATATTGAAAGAACTACTGTTCAAGAGTTACGAATTAGACGTCAATATCCGTTTCAATCCCATTACAGAGCAAGAATATAGTAAATGGGTAGGTATGCAGGGCAAGAACCGATATATCATCACGATATTAAGCCGAAAGCTTACGGCCAAGCAAATCGCGGTGTTTCCCGGATCGTAGCGGAGCAAGATATGAATATTGATGATATCAAGCGGCTCACGGGACGTATCCCGTTGGACGAGAATGCCCGTACTCCCAAGGCGAGCGTGGAGTTTTCCGTACGTGGTACCCCGAAAAACAAGGAGTGCATGAAAGCGGAGTTCATGAAACTTTCCACGGAGCTTGAGATGGATATCTCTTTCCAAGAGGATAGCATGTATCGCCGTATGCGCCGTCTGATTTGTTTCGATATGGACTCTACCTTGATAGAGACGGAGGTTATCGACGAGTTGGCGATACGTGCCGGAGTTGGCGATCAAGTAAAAGCGATTACAGAGGCAGCCATGCGTGGAGAGATCGATTTCTGCGAGAGCTTCCGCCAGCGTTGTGCCTTATTAAAGGGGTTGGACGTATCCGTGATGCAGGAGATCGCCGAGAATCTACCGATCACAGAAGGTGTAGACCGTTTGATGCGTATCTTGAAAAAGGTGGGCTTCAAGATCGCTATCCTTTCCGGAGGTTTCACTTATTTCGGTAATTTCCTTAAACAAAAATATAATATCGACTATGTATACGCCAACGAGCTTGAGATCGAGAATGGCAAGCTAACGGGTAATCATGTGGGCGATATCGTAGATGGGAAGCGGAAAGCGGAATTACTACGCCTGATCGCACAAGTGGAGAACGTGGATATTCGCCAGACCGTAGCGGTTGGCGACGGGGCGAACGACTTGCCGATGATTAGTATCGCCGGTCTAGGTATCGCCTTCCATGCCAAACCAAAGGTAAAGGCGACTGCCAAGCAATCTATCTCTACGATTGGCCTCGATGGTATCTTATATTTCCTTGGATACAAGGATTCGTATTTGGATGAACAGATGTAATATATATAATTAATGTATAGCGATTATGATCAGACATATTGTAATGTTTAAGTTGAAGGAGTTTCAAACTCCGGCTGAGAAGCAAGCCAAAATGCAAGAAATTAAGGATAAACTGGAAGCCTTAATCAATAAGATAGACGTATTGAAAATGATCCGTGTAGATTTTAATTGTAATCCGGCGGAGACTTGGGATATTATTTTAACTACTGAATTGCCTACCTTGGAAGATGTAAATACGTACGCTAATCATCCGGAACATGTAGCGGTCGCTAAAGGAATTATTGGCCCGGTAAAGGCGGACAGAGCTTGTGTTGACTATGAAATCCTTTGATATAGAGGAGCGTGTGAACCAAGCGGTCCACAACTTCGAGTCCGGATATAATTGCGCTCAATCTGTATTCCTCGCTTATTCGGATGTCTTCGAGTTGGATTTAGAGCTGGCGAAAAAGATGTCTGTATCTTTTGGAGGAGGTGTCGGACGCATGCGTGAGGTTTGTGGTACCGTAAACGCAATGGCGATGTTAGCCGGATTTAAGTATCCGGTATTTGATCCGCTAGATCAAGAGGCGCGTGCCCGCAACTATGGCATGGTACAAAAAATGGCGGCTTTATTCAAGGAGAAGCATGGGACGATCATTTGCCGTAGCCTTCTTCCTCCGGAAGAGACATCGACGAATCCCGCTCCTTCCGCACGCACGCAACAGTATTATGCCAAACGTCCTTGCGGTAAATACGTTAAGGAAGCGGCTCGTATCGCCGGGCATATGCTAAAGGGTGAACTTGAATAAACGGCATTGTCAAGCTAGAAGACGTATTTGTGAAATATAACCAAGTTTTCGAATCTCAGTGAATAACTCACTGTAAGAGGACTTGGATTTCACATTGACTTTATAGGTAATTGTCGACGTATTCTTGTCGTAATTATGCTCATAAGAAAGACTTACGATAAATATGCTCCTATTTTCCAAGATTTTCCGGATACCTTTAAGATCGGGAGTCGAGGTTGAGCAATTTATCGTAAGTATTTTATTAACACCATCCAAATACATACGTCGCTCCAGCCTTTCTAAAGAAACCAATACGAACAAGGTAAATGCCGTAGTGATAGAAGCGGCCAAGAACATACCGGCACCAGCGGCCAAACCTACTACAGCCATTACCCAAATACAAGCCGCCGTAGTGAGTCCATGCACGCTTCCATGACTTTGAATAATAGCTCCTGCTCCCAAGAAACCAATACCTGTAAGGACTTGGGCGGCGATACGCCCCGGATCTCCATTCAAGAAATTCGGATAGGTTTGTGGTATCCAGATAGATATCAACATGGCGGCGGCAGATCCCATACAGATCAAGGTAAAGGTCCGCATACCAGCGTCCCTACGGCGAAATTGTCTTTCTACACCGATAATAGCGCCAAGCACGAAGCTGATAGCTAATCGTACGGCGGCGGTCGAGGCCGTTATCTGAGTATTCTCTAAAATATCGTTCAAATGTTCCAGCATAGTCTGTCATTCATTCTAAGTTATACAAATATAGAAAATTTCTATGTACCGATTATGGAATGAAAACAATGTAAAATCGTCAAAAGTTGTATCTTTGAGACAGAATAAAAGTCATTCACCTCTAAACTTAGAAAAATTGAAAATAATAACGTACAATACAAATGGATTAAGGGCTGCCGTAGGTAAAGGCTTGCCCGAATGGTTGGCTCAAGAACAGCCGGACGTGTTATGTATCCAAGAGACAAAGTTGCAACCAGACCAGTTCCCGTCAGAAACATTCGAGACTTTAGGATATAAGTCTTATTTGTTTAGTGCCCAAAAGAAGGGATATAGTGGCGTGGCCATTCTTACGAAACAGGAACCGGATCATATCGAGTATGGAATGGGGATCGAGAAGTATGATAATGAGGGACGTTTCCTCCGTGCTGATTTCGGGGATGTATCGATCGTAAGTGTCTATCATCCTTCCGGGACTAGTGGGGATGAACGGCAGGATTTTAAGATGATATGGCTGGAAGATTTCCAGAAATATGTCGTTGAGTTACAGAAATCCCGTCCGAACTTAATTCTCTGTGGCGATTACAACATTTGCCACGAGCCGATAGATATTCATGATCCGATCAGGAACGCAAAGAACAGTGGTTTCCTTCCGGAAGAACGGGAATGGATGACTCGCTTTTTATCCGCAGGTTTTACGGATACATTTCGCTTCTTGAACCCGGATAAGCAAGAATATACATGGTGGAGTTATCGCTTCAATTCCAGATTTAAAAATAAAGGATGGCGTATTGATTATTGTATGGTTAGCGACAATATGAAGCCGAAAGTTAAAGCCGCTTATATATTAAACGATGCCGTACATTCTGATCATTGTCCGGCCGTATTAGAGATCGAATAATTTTTCATAATAAAAAGAAAGGATGTGTTCTTTTGCGTAAGCGAACACATCCTTTTTTATTATTGAAAAAATGGAAATAAAGTCTATAAATGAACTTAGATTATCTCTGAATATCCAATGCTCCGATCAACTCTTTTACTGATTTAAAACCATGTCGGTCACAATAGTCATTCAATCCATCAATAACCTTGATAGAAACAGTTGGATCTACAAAGTTATAAGTTCCGATCTGGATAGCACTAGCCCCAGCTAACATGAACTCCACGGCATCTTTCCAATTTGAAATACCTCCCAAACCTATAATTGGAATCTTTACCGCATGATACGTTTGCCATACCATACGTAGAGCTACAGGTTTTACGCAAGGCCCGGAAAGACCTCCAGTTATTGTAGATAATATAGGTTTACGTTTCTCTGCGTCGATGGCCATTCCAAGCATCGTATTAATTAACGAAACAGAATCCGCACCCTCCGCTTCAACAGCTTTAGCGATCTCCGTAATATCAGTTACATTAGGAGAAAGTTTTACAATAAGTATCTTTGGATAAACCCTACGAACAGCCTTAACAACCTCTCCCGCACCACACGTAGTAACGCCGAAAGCCATACCACCTTGCTTTACGTTCGACAAGAAATGTTCAGTTCGATAGCGGGAATCCTATCCAACTCTGCGATCTTTTCCGCACACTCGACATACGTTTCAACCGAAGACCCACTCACGTTTACGATCATATTCGTATTGATGTCCTTGATCTTCGGATAAATATGCTCAGCGAAATAATCGGCGCCCTTATTCTGAAGCCCCACGGCATTCAACATTCCGGAAGGAGTCTCCGCCATTCTTGGATAATCATTACCTTCACGAGGTTGGATAGTGGTACCTTTCACGAAAATACCCCCCAAACGTGAAATATCCATGAAATCAGCATATTCTATACCATATCCGAACGTGCCGGATGCTGTCATTACCGGATTTTTCAACGGTAAATTCCCAATGTTTACATTTAATTCAGCCATGACAATTTCTCAATATTAAATACGGGACCTTCTGTACATACACACACATTATGACCTTCCTTGTTTTTCTCTACGCAGCACAAACAAGCACCTATGCCACAAGCCATCGTGTTCTCAAGAGAAACCTCGCAAGAAATAGCTTCCGCACCTGCGTATTTCGCTACCGCCACCATCATTGGTTTAGGACCACAAGTATAAATCTGGTCAAATCGAACCTCTTTAAGGATCGTATGGTTAGTCACATACCCTTTCTCGCCTAGCGAACCATCTTCGGTTGTGATATAAACCTTACCAAATCTCTGGAATTCATCTAATTGCAATACATCATCCTTAGAACGAGCCCCAAGTAGAAAAGTAGGCTCAAAACCGGCTTCTTTTAAACAAGCTCCTAGATATAACATCGGAGCGGTTCCAACACCACCACCAATCAGCAAAAGTCTTTTGTTCTCCTGTTCCTTGGAAGGAATTGTAAAACTATTACCCAGTGGTAGCATTATGTTTACAATATCACCGGGACGGAATTCTGCCATTTTTCTCGTGCCATCACCAACAAGTTGAATCAATAACCACAACTCATTTTTAGACTTATCTACATAGTTGACAGAAATCGGACGACGTAAGAATGTTGTAGGAGAGTTTTCTACATGAACCTCTACAAATTGTCCGGGAAGCATCTCTGGAAGATTCCCATCCGAGGTTAACTTTAGCAGGCAATAATTTTTATGAAGGTGACAGTTTTCAGTTACCTTCATGTCTAAGATGTACTTCTTCATATACACGATTACTCAATTTATCCGCAAAGATACATGAATATAACGTATATACCGAACAGTTTACCTTAGTCTTTCTTGTTTTTTTTCAGGGACGAAAGTATCAAACGTATTGTCGGAGTAAAATATCATTATTTTACTAACATTTTTAGAAGGCTTTTTCTTGGCATATAACTTGCTCTACAACAGGTTGTTTCTGGATGTTTACAGGTGTCTCAACCCCAATTTCCTTGCGATTTTCGGCAACAACTTGTACATTGGGACGATTTTCAAGCATATTTGTAAACAAATTAGGTTCAGTTAACACATGTTCTCGGATCATTTCGCCTTTGCCAAACAATAGCCAGTCAGAATCAACATAAGTGAACCGTTCCAGTATTTTTAGCAGAACATCCAAACTCGGATTATTTCTCCCAGATATAATATGTGACATTGCCGAACGCTGTATACCGATCGATTCGGCAAATTTAGAAGGGGTAAGTCCTTCACGTTCCATTATTTTTAAAATACGATCTCTCATATTCATATATATCTTAAATTCTTACTAGAATACTGCCATTATGACCGTTTACTAAGATAAATGTCCATAAAGTAAACTGGATACAAAGATAAATCAATATTTCCATTTGTGCAATTTATTTTTATAAAACTAAATTGATACATATGTGTCACACCGATACATATGTGATGGGTAGAACTGTAAACCGTGTTCAAGAAGGAGGTATAGAGTATTTAGAAAAACTTTAGAAAAATAGCATATATATCTGATCTATATGTAAATATAATAATACATATAATGTATAGTTAGGGGTTTTTATACGTTTGTAGACGAAAAACATGTTTAGTTAATGTAAACAATCAATATTTCTATATAAAAAACTGGTTATTTATAATTTATAGCAAATCTTACGTGGATAAAGAAATATATAGTAATCCATGATTTATATTAGTAATGTAAACATGATACATTTGTAACGTCTATATAATGATTACAAAAAACCACCAACATTTGTAATCTACTCAAATACTTTTATTGTATATATGATTGTAAACATCCATTCCTCGGTTATATTTGTATACAATATAATTTTACTCTATTTATTTTACTGCCAACTTGTCTATTTTTCCTTTAACGGATAATGAAGGCAATCTATGGCTATACCGATTATAGCTTTAAGTATGGATTTCTTGGAATTTTTGAGGAAGAAGTACGTGATTGAATAAATTTTAAAATCTCAGAGAGATAAAATATGCGTAATTAATTGATAAATAAACAAAAAGGCCTCTTTTTCCAGTTTGACTTTTTCATCATTCTAGGAAAAAAGGCCCTTTTGCCTGCACTAAGTCTATGATTTCTGTTTAATGTAAAATTTTGTAAAGTAATTCTTTTAGTAAATCTGCATCTGTCGCTGAAGAGTTTTCCACTCCCTTAGATCTTGCGTCAGTCGTTCGGATATCGCTGATCAAATTAAAAACTTTCATCGCTGGATAATTTTTCATCCCCAAAAGATAGTCCTTTACTTGATAAGTTCCCCGTAAACCAAGTGCGGTCATCAATCCTGATTCCGATCGATCCTTTGAATAATAACAAATCAGGAGGTTCGAGAAATAATTAAATAATACAGGAAGGGTCATCTGTATCGGATTGCTTTTAGGGTTCTTCTCAAAATATTGGGCAATACGGTTAGCCTTCAAGACATCTTTCATGGCAAGTGCCTTTATCAGCTCAAAGTTATTGTATTCTTTACTAATCCCTATATTTTGCTCGATCAATTCCGGTGTGATGCGTTTTGCGCCTTTTCAGCCAGGATCAGTGCCAGCTTATCCAATTCCTTACTCAGACGGCTTAAATCGTTTCCAAGGAAGTCAGAGAGCATCTGAGCGGCTTTTGGTCTATCCCTATGGAACGCTGTGCATAAAAGAGGCGATAAAACTCGGCATCTTATAGTCGGGAATCTTTTTTGACTCATATAGCACCCCGGTTTTATCGGTTGCGGCCGCTAACGCCTTACGACGATCTAAAGTTTTTATATTTATAATTGATGACCAGAACTGTCGACATTAAAGGGTTCTTAACATAGTTCGACAGAAGCTCGATATCACGAATTAATTGAGCCTCTCGAACAACGATCAACTGATATTCGGACATCATCGGGAAACGGCGTGCCGCATTGATAATAGAAATAGCATCTGTATCTGCGCCGTATAGAATAATCTGATTGAAATCTCTCTCAGATTCCTCTAATACGCTTTTTAATAACAAATCTGTTATTTGATCGATGAAAAAGGCTCTTCGCCCATTAACACATAAACAGGCTGAAACTTCTTGCTGTTATATCCCTACAAATCTCCTCGAAAGTAATTTCTTTTTTGCCATAAATTATGAGGTTTCGCTTATTACCAACTAAAACGGATATGACGGATGGTTTTCTTACCATCCAAAATCTGTTGAAGAGCTTCAACTCCCAACATTACCTGTTCTCCTACAAATTGTTGAGTTACCTTCCGGTCACTCGCTTCTGTTTTTACACCATCTTCTTCCATCGGTTTATCCGATATCATCAACAATGCACCCGTAGGTATTTGGTTAGCGAAACCGGCAGTAAGCAAGGTTGCGGTTTCCATATCGATACCAGTGGCATGCGTACTACGAAGATATTCCTTGAAAGCATTATCGTATTCCCAAACCCTGCGATTTGTCGTGTAAATCGTACCTGTCCAATAATCTTTTCCATGATCACGTATGGCGGAAGAAATGGCACGAAGCATTGAAAAAGCGGGCAATGAAGGTACCTCAGGTGGTAAATACTCATTCGACGTTCCCTCACCTCGGATCGCCGCTATTGGCAATACATAATCCCCTAATACATTCGCTCTTTTTCAATCCTCCACATTTACCGAGGAAAAGCACCGCTTTGGGCATGACTGCTGACAATAAATCCATGATTGTAGCAGCGTTCGCACTTCCCATCCCAAAATTGATAATGGTAATCCCTTCTGCCGAGGCATTAGGCATCGAACTTTTTCAATCCCAAAATCGGGACATTAAAATGATCCGCAAATATCTCGACATATTTAGTAAAGTTAGTGAGTAATATGTGCTTAGTGAAGTCTTCTAGCTTTCGCTCGGTATAACGAGGCAGCCAATTTTCTACGATTTCTTGTTTTGTTCTCATAAATAACTACCTTTGAGGTGCATTTTAGTTTAGAATATAAATAGCAAATATAGCAAATGCTCCCATTAAATCTACCAAAATTCTCAGTCAAAGTTACGGAGAAAGCAGGAAAGCCTTCTATTTGGGATCCTGTACGCCGAAAATTTGTCGCATTAACGCCAGAGGAATGGGTACGACAACATTTCGTGAACTATTTGGTCACGGAAAAAAGCTATCCTCAAGAACTTTTAGCGAATGAAGTAGCGGTAAAACTAAACGGAACATCCAAACGATGCGATACCGTTGCATACAATCGGTTTCTAGCACCTCTAATGATTATTGAATATAAAGCTCCACACATCGAGATAACAAGCGCAGTATTCGATCAAATCGTACGTTATAACATGGTCTTACACGTAAAATACTTAACCGTAAGCAACGGCATCCGTCATTTTTGTTGCAAAATTGACTATGAAAACAGACGTATGCTTTCCTCGAAGATATACCGGAATACAATCTATTGGAAAAATCGTTTAATTATCTAAAATAAGTCCCCCTATCCTTCTATGCACTCGCACGGATCAGATAAGGGCCTTACTCAGAACCAGTGAGTAGTTCTATCGATCAGGAATTTACAGCTTGCAGATAAGTCATCTTGTTCTATATACTGACATCACCGGAAGTCTTAGAAGGTAGCACCATATCTGATACTTACCTCCTCATTTTCAAGGCTGGCAAACTTAAACAGATTATATATGCTTGATAGAAAGAGAAGAAAAAAGAAACAGGAATGCCTTTGCGACACTTCCTGTTTTTTCTATATATTGAGTAGATTTCAAAATCCATATCCCACGCATTAAAAGTTACATGGGCACAAACATAGCAATATTCGTCAAATAAACAAATATTTTAACACGAAAATTTTATTTCGTAAAGAGATAATCCTCCGGTTTTGCGATTCGTAAAATATATTCCGGAGTATTAGGGAGCCTTTTCGCATACAAAGTGACAGAATCACCCCTCTCAGGCATCGTAGAATTAGATTCCAACGATATCTGGTCAACATTACGCAATTTTATTTCATCATCTTTATCGAAAAAGAATGAGTATCCTAATAAAACCGCAAAAAAAGATAAAATCAATGGCTTCATGTCTAACTTGTTTTTATGACTATATAAGTTAGATGCATTATAAAACGATAAACGCTGCATATTATTTCAAAATAATTACATTTTTAATGTGCCGACATAGAAGTACGACTTATTTCGTTAATGAAGTATATATCCTATGACACATGCAGTATATATCCTATAGCATTTGAAGTATATATCCTATAGCATTTGAAGTATATCTTCGTAAAGAAGTTTCAAGGCCAAAATAAAAAAGGATCTTAACCCCGCCTTCTATCTGCAGATATAGAAATCCTATTTTATCCACCGAAATCATCGAAGTGCAACATCTCACGAGGTACACCCAAGTTATCCAGCATATTTTCCACGGCCTTTGACATCGGGCCCGGACCACACATGTAGTATTCGATATCTTCCGGAGCCTCGTGATCCTTCAAGTAAGTATCGTAGATTACTTGGTGAACGAATCCAGCCGTGTACTTCACTCCTGCAGCAACAGCGGCAGGATCCGGACGGTCAAGCGCCAAGTGGAACGTAAAGTTTGGGAATTCTTTTCTATTTCCAGGAAATCTTCCAGATAGAACACTTCGTTCAAGGCACGTGCGCCATAGAAGTAAGACATCTTGCGATCCGTAGTCTTCAGTGTCTTCGTCATGTGCATGATCTGGGCACGCAACGGAGCCATACCAGCACCACCACCAATCCACATCATCTCTCTCTTAGAATCGAAGATTGGGTGGAAATCACCATAAGGACCACTCATAGTCACCTTATCACCCGGTTTCAACGTAAAGATATAAGAAGAAGCGATACCCGGCATCACATCCTGGAAGCCAACTTCGGGTTTCGGTTTGAACGGCGGCGTAGCGATACGCACGGTCAACATGATGCGGTCGCCTTCTGCAGGATAGTTGGCCATAGAGTAAGCACGGATGGTCGGTGTGTCGTTCTTGCATTTCAACGTGAACAAACCGAACTTTTCCCAAGCCGGCAGATATTCTTCGCCGATCAGCGACTTGTCGATATCCTTGTTGTAATCCATTGCGTATGCCGGAATCTTGATCTGGGCATAAGAACCCGGAATAAAGTCCATGTGCTCACCTTAGGCAACGCAACGATAAACTCCTTGATAAATGTAGCCACGTTCTTGTTGGAGATGACTTCGCATTCCCATTCCTTTACACCGAAAACTTCGTCCGGAACCTGAACGACCATATCTTCCTTCACTTTGCACTGACATGCCAGACGCCAGTGTTCCTTAATCTGTTTACGAGAGAAAAAGCCCTTTTCTGTCGGCAGGATTTCCCCGCCTCCTTCAATACCTGTGCACGGCACTGGCCACATTTACCACCACCACCACAAGCAGAAGACAAGAAGATACCACCACTTTGCAAACCAGCCAGCAAAGTGCTTCCTATAGGAGTCTCAATATCTTTTTCTCCATTTACCTTCAGGTCTACATTTCCTGACGGTACCAATTTTGCTTTGGCCGCCAACAACGCACCCACCAGGATCAGCGTAATCACCAAGAAGATCACGGCACCTGCTGCGCCATTGTAAGACTGCCAGTCGTCATTAATAAAGTCATTTCTGTAATAAGTTTAATGCGTTAATATTATATCTTAAGACCTGAGAAGCACATGAATGCCATACCCATCAAACCTGTGATGATAAAGGTGATACCAAGACCTTTCAACGGTTTGGGGATATCCGAGTATGCCAGCTTTTCACGGATGGCAGCCATACCGACGATAGCCAGCATCCAACCGATACCAGAACCTAAGCCATAAACAGTGGCGACACCTACATTAGGGAACGCCTTTTGTTGCATAAACAGAGAACCACCCAGGATAGCGCAGTTTACAGCGATCAGCGGCAAAAAGATACCCAGAGAAGCGTACAGAGCCGGAGCAAACTTTTCCACTACCATTTCCACCAACTGCGTAAACGAAGCGATGATGGCGATAAAGATAATGAAAGCAAGGAAGCTCAGGTTTACACCAGCGAATTCAGCACCCAGCCATTGCAGAGCACCTTCCTTCAATACATAATTCTCAAGCATATAGTTAATCGGCAACGTACATGTCAGAATGAACGTCACAGCCATACCTAATCCTAAAGCGGTCTTCACGTTCTTGGAGACAGCCAGAAAGAGCACATACCCAAATAGTATGCGAAGATCATGTTGTCAACGAAGATCGAGCGGACGAATGTGCTTAATAATTGTTCCATTCTATTATTCTTTAATCGTTAACATTAATTTTCTTGAAGTTCCTTGTTACGAGAACGGTGAACCCAAATAATCACGGCGATCACGATCAATGCCATCGGAGGCAAGATCATCAAACCATTGTTCACGTAACCCAGATCATAGAATGCCTGCGGAATAACCTGGAATCCCAGCAACGTGCCGGAACCTAACAGCTCGCGGAAGAAACCGACGATCACCAGGATCAATGCATAGCCTAAACCGTTACCGATACCGTCAAGGAATGATTCCCACGGACCGTTACCCAAGGCAAATGCTTCCAGACGTCCCATCAAGATACAGTTCGTAATGATCAAACCGACAAATACGGAAAGCTGTTTGTTTACGTCATAAGCAAAAGCTTTCAACACCTCACTAACGATTGTCACCAAAGCGGCAACTACCACCAATTGCACGATAATACGGATACGGTTCGGAATCGTATTACGCATCAATGAAATGATCACGTTAGCGAAAGCCACGACAGCCGTCACCGAGATACCCATCACGATGGCCGGCTCAAGTTTTGATGTTACAGCCAACGCAGAACAAATACCCAACATCTGAACGACAACCGGGTTGTTAGCGCTCAACGGGCCTAACAGAACTTCTTTATTCTTTTCAGATAATAATCCCATCTTCTACTTAATTTTGTGAGGTCAAAAATTTAACATAACCGCTCAAGCTGTTGAATAACATTTCATCCACACCCTGGCTGGTAATTGTACCACCTGAGATACCGTCTACATAATCCTGTCCCGCTACGCTCTTGCCAGGCTTAACGACCGCAATAGACTTGAATGTACCGTCCATGAACAGTTTCTTACCCTTTGAATTCATTGCTGAATGCAGGTTTTGCTATTTCAGCACCCAATCCCGGAGTTTCACCTTGGTGGCTGAAGTCAGCACCATAAATAGTATTCTTATCACTATCTACAGAGATATAACCCCATAACGGACCCCAAAGACCTGCTCCATGCAAAGCCATGATGTATTTAGGCTGGCCATCTACATTTGCAACGAAAACCGGATACTGGTGTTCGGCAGCAGCCTTCACCACATCGGCGGCAAAAGCGTCACCTTCTACTTTTTCACCATTTTCATTTACCAGAAATGCTTCTTTGATCAATTCCGAATATTTAGCTTCGGCTTCATTTGCCGGAACCGTCACGTTGATGGAGCGCAGGATCTGCTGTCTCTTGTCGTTTTCCTCGTTTTTCTGCTGGAAAGTTCTAAGCGATTGCGAAGTAAAGGCCAGCACGACTGCGACCAGAACAACCATTACGGAAGCATAAACAACAGTATACACGTTACTGTCTCTGTCCAATCCCTTTTTCTTGTCGGCAGCAGCCTCGTCTTTCATTTCTTCGAAATCGGAAGCGGAGCTGCACATACAGGACAAACATCCGGAGCTTTATTTCCTTCGTGGATATATCCACATACTTTACATTTATATTTAGCCATATTCCTTCTTACTTTATTTTATTACACGTTTCAATCTGCGAGAGATGTTAGCTTCCACTACATAATAGTCGATCAGCGGAGCGAACACGTTCATCAACAGGATAGCGAGCATCATACCCTCTGGATAACCCGGGTTCAACGCACGAATAATAATGGCCATAGCACCTACCAGGAAACCATAGATGTACTTACCTGTCTCCGTACGAGCGGAAGTCACAGGGTCTGTAGCCATGAACACGGCACCGAATGCGAAACCACCCAGGAACAAGTGATCCAGCGGAGATACGCACATAGCGACCGTTGTACCGACCATATTAAAGATCAATGACATGAAAGCACCACCCACGAACACGGAAACCATTGTCTTCCAACTTGCGATCTTTGTGAAAAGAAGGATAACCGCCCCGATCAGGATCGCCAATACAGATGTTTCACCGATCGAACCCGGAATCAGACCTAAGAACATGTCCCATGTGGAAATCGGATGTCCGAGAACATCGACTGCCTGGAACGAACCGATCAGTTCCTTGCCTGCGATAGCAACCTGTCCCAGCGGAGTCGCGCCAGAGAAGCCGTCTACCACCTGTCCGCCACCGATACCAAACGTATCAGCCGTACGAACGAACACTTGATCACCAGACATTGCTGCCGGGTAAGCGAAGAATAAGAACGCACGTGTAACCAATGCTACATTAAATATATTATATCCCGTACCACCAAATACCTCTTTGGCAAAAACAACTGCAAATGCAGTAGCTACGGCGATCATCCATAACGGAGTATCGACCGGAACGATCATCGGGATCAAGATACCTGAAACCAAGAATCCTTCCTGAATCTCTTCCTTCTTCACTTGGGCGACAGCGAACTCTATACCCAAACCTACCACATACGAAACAATGATCTTAGGCAATACCGCCAAAAATCCAAAAATAAAAGTCATCAGAAATCCCGGCTCAGCCCCCACAGCTAGGTTTGTGCTGATAACCGACATTAAACAAACAAAAAGCAAAGCAGGCAACAAAGCAATGATGACCACGGTCATGGCACGCTTTGAATCAATACAGTCATGAATATGTACGCCTGATTTGGAAGTTGTGCTCGGAACAAATAAGAATGTTTCGAAACCGTCAAAAACAGAACGGAACATCGCCAGCTTTCCGCCTTCCTCAAAGTTAGGCTTAATCTTGTCGAGATAATTCCTTAACGCTTTCAATGTATTATAAGTTTTTTATGTTATTAATTCATTTCCTTGTATAATACATCCAGACCTTGACGAACGATCTTCTGAATTTCGAGTTTGGACGTATCGACGAATTCGCAAAGGGCAAAATCTTCGGGCGCTACTTCATAGATACCCAGGTTTTCCATCTTATCGATATCGAATGCGATAATAGCCTTCAACAGGTATTCCGGCATGATATCCATCGGAAACACGCTATCGTATTCGTTGGACATGATCATAGCACGCTTGCCTCCCTTGATACGGGCGTCTATCACATATTCCTTGTTCTTGCCCATCAACCAGGCGGGGAATGAATGGCTCACACTGAATTTTCCGAAACCGGGAGTCGCCCAGCCGAAGAAGTCGTGTGTTTCGTCACCTTCCGGGATAACCGTAATCTGATTGTCATAGGCTCCCAAATAATCGTTTTTTCTACCTTCGTACCAGTCAACACGTTACCGCTGATAATGCGGATATCTTCGTTACCTCTCATGATCTTTCCGTCAACCAGACTGGCGATCGTACAGCCGGCAATTGCCTTAACGTATCCTCTCTCTGTCGTTTCGGAACCGGTTATCACAACCAGGCGGCTGAAATCGGCGATGCCCTTATTGAACAAACGGCCGATAACGATCACGTCTGCCGGATTAACCGTCCAGACCACTTCACCCTTATTGATAGGTTTAATGTGATTAATCTGTACTCCCACATTGGCCGCAGGATGCGGACCTTCCACTTCTACAGTTTCAACACCTTTCACACTAACGGAAGAACCTTTGCGGATGCCGACATACACCTTGCCGTCGGTAAGTTTTGCAAGCGCATCCAATCCCGTCTGAAAATCAACTTCCTGTCCTTTCACGACGAAATCGAAGTTCGGAGCTAACGGTGCGGAATAGAATGCAGAAACAAAGATGTCACGTGGTTCGTCAGCCGGCGAGGCGACGATGTCGTACGGACGTTGTTTGATAAACGGCCACATACCAGCGTGCAAGATTGCCTCCTTCACCTCTTCTCTCTTGAGGGAAGCTACATTTTTCTTACCGAAATCCTCATACTCGATCTGCGCTTCCGGCTTGACAACCACGCTAAGCACCTTACGCTTCTCTCCTCGGTTTACGGCAGTTACCTCGCCACTGACCGGCGAAACAAACTTGATCTCGGGGCGGTTCTTGTCAATCATCAGTACAGAACCGGCTTTGACTTTTTCTCCTACTTTCGCAACAACTTTAGGGAGAATACCGTTATAATAATCGGGGACGATCGCGTAAGACTCGCTCTTGCCGCCGTTTAACAGTACATCCGAAAAAGCTTTTTTTCATGCCCTTCAGATTAATGTCTAAACCCTTTTTAATCTTAATCACATTTGCCATGATACAACTAAAATTGTTTATATGTAATTCGGGCGATACGCCTATAATCTGGTTCATTGCAACGCCGATTGGACGCAATCGAATCTTTCCCCCGATTGAGTATATGAATGGTTTCAAGGGAGCACGATCGAGGATTTCGCCAATGCGATGGGTACAACGGTGCAATACACCAACTACCGATTACTTTTCCCAAACGATGACATTCAACCGAAGGTCTCGGGGAATTATGCCTTGCAAGTATATAACGAGGATGATCCCTCCCAGATCGTATTTACCGCTTGCTTTTCTATTTTCGAGCCGATGGTTAGTGTCGTCGCTACGGTGAGCGGAAATACGGATATCGATACCAATCAGTCACACCAACAAGTCAGCTTTGCGATCAATAACAAGAATTTCCCCATCACCTATCCTCAGACCGACTTGAAAATCTGGGTTTATCAGAATAACCGCAGGGATAATGCCGTAACAGGTCTTCAGCCTATGACTATTTTAGAAAACCAGATCTCTTATACGAACAATCAGAACTTGATCTTTCCGCAGGAAACGAATATCGCCGTATGGAATTTTTGAGCAACAAATACAATGGCATGCACGTAGAAAGTATCTCGTTCCATAATCCATACTACCATGTAGAGTTGATGACGGACTATCGGCGTGACCAATTATCGTATCAATACGATCAAGACCAAGACGGCCGTTTTTTCATCCGTTGCAGTAATTGTAACGACCCGGATACGGAAGCGGACTATTACATCGTTCACTTTACCCTCGCCATGGACTTAATTCCCGATGGAAACGTGTATTTGAACGGCGAATTATATAATAATGTATTGGACGAGAAAAGTAAGATGGGCTATAATCCGGAGACGCATCAATACGAGAAATCCGTCTTACTGAAACAAGGCAGTTACAACTATCAGTACCTCTTTGTCCCTAACGGACAGACCGTAGGACAGACCGGCCCTATCGAGGGTAATTTCTTCCAGACGGAGAACGAATATAGCATTTACGTCTATTATTGCCCGCTGGGAGCACGGTATGATCGTTTAATCGGTGTAACAAGTATCAGAAATACAATGCCCGTGCTATAATTATTCGCATAAAAGGCATACTTTTACGCATAAAATAATTGAGCATGAAAACGAGACGTATTGTTATCAGTACCGTATTATTAGTCGGGGGACTTCTCTCGATCGTTCAAGTCATGCCTAAAAATCCACTATTGATAGGCGAAAGGTTATTTCCGTATGGAGGATGGATACAAGTGATACTTGCCATGCTATACGGTGGTTGGCTCTGCTATAAGATGCAAGATCGGCAAGAACGTCCCAAATGGAGAAAACGAGCGTGGTTGTTATTCTCGATCGTTTTTTTCGGGCAACTTGCTCTAGGGATTTTTGCCGATCCTATTTTCCTTATGACCGGAAAACTGCATTTACCGATCCCCGCGGTAATCTTGGCCGGACCGCTTTATCGCTTCGAGGGATTATTCATGCCCATACTTTTTATCAGCACCTTATTACTATCCGGTCCCGCTTGGTGTAGCCAGCTTTGTTACTTCAGGGGCATTTGACGCATGGAGTGCCCGGGGAAAATTGGAACGAAAAAAGGTTCCCCTATCACAAGCAAATGCGATACAGCATATTATTTCTGGTTATGTTGGGGGCCATCCTACTCCGAATATTCGGGGCGAGCGGCAGGATAGCCACCGCTTTTGGAATAGCGGTCGGAGTTATCGGCCTACTTGTCATGCTATTGTTTTCCAGAAAGAGACGGAAGATGGTGCATTGCAGTAGTTATTGTCCGATCGGGACTTTAGTGTCTTTCCTCAAATACCTCTCTCCTTTCCGGGTACGACTGACCACGGATTGTTGCCATTGCATGGCTTGCACAAACGCTTGCCGTTATGATGCCCTACATAAAGAAGAGATCGAGAAGGGAAAGATCGGCTATACCTGTACCTATTGCGGAGATTGCCTCTCCGCTTGCAAGCACGGGGCTATAGAATATCATTTCCCGGGATTGCGCCCGACTACTGCCGAGCGCCTATGGATCGTCGTAACGGTCGTATTACATACTTGCTTCTTGATGATCGCACGAATCTGAGCCGTATACTTGCTTGCCCATTATATAAATACATACCGTATTCCGGTCATCGCCGAGGGTTTGCAGGCCAAACAGCTTATTCTCAATCGTCCATTTATCTCTCGAACGAAGATACTCCATACGCAATTTCTGGACAGAGGTAGCGGCATAATCCACGACTATGAAATCCGCTTCACGGCCAGGGAGGAAACTTCCGATTCGGTCGTCCAACGATAAGGCCCGTGCAGAGCCTAGCGTACATTTATAGATAGCCTCCAAAGCTGTCATCGGATAACCGTTCAACTGTTGTACCTTATAGGCCTCTCCCATCGTACGCCACATAGAGAAAGATGTACCCGCACCGACATCTGTCGCCAAGGTAGTACGTACGCCGTAACGGTTCGCTTCCCTCATATCGAATAATCCGCTTCCAAGGAAAAGGTTCGAGGTCGGGCAATGGGCGATAATGCCTCCCGTTTCTCCCAACCGCTTATATTCCCGATCGGTTAGATGGACACAATGCCCGAATATCGAACGATCGGTCAACAATCCGGCACGCTCATAGACCTCCAGATAATCCGCATGACCGGGACAGAGCGATAAGACAGATTCAATCTCTCCCAGATTCTCCGAAAGATGTGTCTGTATATAGGTACTGGGATATTCGGCATGTAAACGACCGGCAGACTTTAATTGATCCGGCGTACTGGTTATGGCGAAACGGGGCGTGATCACATAGTGGTTCCGTCCTTTCCCGTCCCAATCCTCGATTAAGCTACGGCAGTCCAACTCACCCTGATGCGTGGTATCCATCAGATAATCCGGAGCGTTCCGGTTCATCATCACCTTTCCAGCCAAGATACACATATTATACTCCGTAGCCACGGAAAATAATGCGGTTACGGAAGCAGGATGAACCGTGGCATAAGCGGCACAAGTCGTAGTTCCGTTCTTTACCAGTTCCTTCACGAAAAAGCGAGCGATATCTTGTGCATATTCCATGGAAGAGAAAGCTTCCTCGGCGGGAAACGTATATTCGTCCAGCCAATCCAGAAGTTGCTTGCCATACATTCCCTGTATCTCCGACTGGGAGAAATGGATATGGGAATCAATAAAGCCGGGTGTAATCAATTTACCGGAATAGTCTGTCACCGGGAAATCCGGGTAACGGGAACGCATCGCCTCAAACGGCCCCGCCTCTACAATCTTTCCATCAACAACAGCCAGTCCCCCATCCTCAAAATAGCGGTAAGCCTCCACATGATCCAGCGGGGAAGCGATCAAATAGAGCACTTCTCCCCTATATAAGTTCTTCATCATGGTCAAATAACAATTCGTTTATTTAATTGGTTCCACGTGCAAAGCGATGTGCGTAGCCTGACCGAACTTATCACGCAGATTCTGTTCGATCTCTTTCGTCAAGTCATGGGCACGAGTCACGGTTATCTGTCCGTCCACCCGTATATGCGCCTCGATAGCAAAATTATTACCGATGCGGCGGGTACGTAGATTATGCGGGCTCTTTACCTCGGGAATCTCACTAATGATCGCCAAGATCTCATCCTCCACCTCCTTCGGCAAAGATTTCTCCAATAAGTCATTAATCGCCGGGATCACTAGTTGTAAGGCTACTTTTACGATAAATAAACTGACAATCACAGCCGCCAACGGGTCCAGCACACGCCAATTATCCCCCAACAAAATCGCCCCTCCGATACCTAAAGCCGTACCGATCGAGGAAAAGGCATCCGAGCGATGATGCCAAGCGTTAGCGATAACGACTTGACTATTCTGCTTCCTTCCTACCCAAACCGTAATATGATACAGTAATTCCTTGATCACAATGGAGATAAGAGCGGCAACTAAAGCGATCATTCCCGGACTTTCCAACGGAATCCCCTTGAAATAAAAGTCATAAATCTTGTTCGCTCCCTCCCAGAAAAGGCCAAAACCTACACAAAGCAAGACGATACCAACAATTGAAGTCGCCAAAGTCTCGTATTTACCATGCCCGTAATCATGGCTCTCGTCCTTTGGCTTGGAAGATATATTGACAAAAAAAGAAGTACGATTATATCCGTTACGAAATCAGATAACGAATGTACCGCATCGGCGATCATAGCGCTACTATGCCCCCAGATACCCGCCACGAACTTGAATACCAATAAAACAAAATTAGCGAATGACCCTAAAAGTGTCACTCGCATAATCTCTTTTTTCCTCGCCTTTGGTGCCTCCTCCATAGAATCCCATTAACAAGATTTACCGGTCATGATGTCCAGCACCAGACGATCCGTCGCCTCCATTCCTTTAGAACCGATAGCGGTCAAGTTCGCGATCGATTTATCCACATCCTCATCGATGATACCTTCCACGGAAGTCACCACCTTATCCTCCATGGCCATCAAAGCGGAAAGCATCGCCGTAGATACGCCACTAGATACTTTCATCGCGCAACTCGGCTTGGCACCGTCACAGATCATTCCGGTAATATTACCGATCATATTCTTGATCGCATAAGAAATCCGCGCCTTATTTCCTCCCATCAAATAGGTGATACCGCAACTGGCTCCCGTAGCGGCCACCACACAACCGCAAAGGGCGGACAAGCGTCCCAGACTTTGCTTGATATAGATCACCATCAAATGGCTTAACATCAACGCACGGATCAGTTGCTCTTCCGAGCATTGGATATCCTCGGCGAAAGAAAGAACCGGAAGCGTAGCGGCGATTCCTTGATTACCGCTTCCCGAATTACTCATCACCGGGATCATAGCGCCGTCCATGCGAGCGTCGCAAGCGGCGGAAGTCATGATCAACATATGCGTATAAGCGGAATCTCCCATGAACTTACGGCCGAAAGCACCCGAGACCGTCTTGCTTACAGTATGTCCGTAATTGCCTTTCATGGAAGCTTGGGCGGCTTTCTTATTCAACTCAGCTGTTTCTAAAATAAAACGAATCTCATCCAATGGCATTTCCATGGCAAACTCATAGACCATAGAGAAGGAAAGACGTAAATCCTTATTCTCACATACTTCCTCGCCAGAAGCGTTTGCCATACGTAAATCAGTCAATACCTCCCCGTTTTTCTCTACATATATTATATGGGTATGCTCATGGCAAATGATCACCCTTGAACGATCGTTCCCTGCAGAACTTATAATTTCGATATAAAGTTTATCTACATTCTCTTTCAGGTCTATACCGATACATTTCTTGCAGACCATTTCCTTACCTTCTTTCAATCCCTCCGGAGTCAAGTCTTTCAGCACCTCTAGCCCATAAGCGGACTTACCGATGATCGATCCCAAGGCGATAGCGATAGGCAACCCCACCATGCCAGTCCCCGGGATTCCTACTCCCATGGCATTCTTCAGGATATTGGCGCTCAGATAAACCTCTATCTTCTCTGGCTTACGCCCCAGCACTTCCGCCGCTTTTGCGGCCGCCAAAGCCACGGCAATAGGTTCCGTACATCCGATAGCAGGGATTACCTCCTGTGAATCAAATCTATAATTTGAGTTTTTATGATAGTATCCATACTGATAGTCTTTATTTAGAATTAGATAGTTAATATACAATAGATTAAGAACAAAACTCAACAACGATATCTCGCAAGGCATCGTATTGTTTTCCCAATGCATCTTCATAACGCAACGCTTCTTCCAGATTCCCTTCTCTTAACAGCGATAGTATATTATTCGATACATCGAATAGATTTACCAGACCTAAATTAGCGGCTATCCCTTTCAAGGTATGCGAATATAGCTTGGCATTCTCCAAATCCCGCTCTACTAAAGAGCTCCGTAATTTCACATACGAACCGTCTGTAGTAATAAATTTATATAGAAACTTTTTGAAGAGGCTATCACTATTCATAAAACGATCTAAGGTATTCTCTTTATCCCAAGCAGCTACATCTATTAATGCGTTATAAAAAGCATCGTTCTCATTCATTTTTTTATGATATTAGTTTTCGTACAAAATTAGGAATTTTATAGACACTACCAACGTTAGCGGTATTCTTTTTCTTTACTTACCGCAACTTGGGTACGGAACGATAATTTTAGTACTTTTGTCGCCTACTTCGGGACCTAGAACGCCCGGGCTGTATTTATCCGATTAATTGAATTGATAAAGGAATGGGAATTTCATCGCCGCTTGTAGATTTGCAACATCAATATGATCTCCTGCAGAAAGAATATGAATATGAGAAGGAAACATACCGACAGCAATCCGAGCGTACGGGTTTGCGAAAACGAGTGGCGCAGGGCCTCTGTTGGTATCCGGTCACTCCGGGACGCAGTTATTATAACTCCTTAAACCAATTGGTGATCGAGATCGAAAGGACAGAAGACCGGGAGATCGAGCATAATTTTGAGTACGGGCGCCCGGTTTGCTTCTTTACGGCAGATATCAGTGGTAAATTTAAGTATCTGGATTTCTCCGCCACGATCAGCTACGTGCAAGAGGACCGGATGGTGGTAGTTCTCCCCACTCCTTCCGCCTTGATGGATATACAAGGAAAAAGCAATGATCTCGGCGTGCAACTCTACTTCGACGAGACCAGCTATAAAACGATGTTTTCCGCTCTCTCGGACGTGATGCGGGCAAAAACAACCAACTCTCTCATCTAAGGGATGTATTGCTGGGACAGGAAAAACCGGGACAGCGGGAATTATTCCCGATCCGCTTCCCTTGGTTGAACCGTTCTCAGGAAGAAGCCGTAAATAAGGTATTGGGAGCGAAACAAGTATCTATCGTACACGGCCCTCCCGGAACTGGGAAAACAACCACCTTGGTGGAAGCCATTTACGAGACCCTTCACCGGGAGAATCAAGTGATCGTTTGCGCCCAAAGTAATACCGCCGTAGACTGCATCTCGGAGAAACTGGTAGATAGAGGCATTAACGTCCTGCGCATCGGGAACCCCACTCGTATCAATGACAAGATGCTCTCTTTCACATATGAACGCCGTTTCGAGTCGCATCCGGATTATCCCGAATTATGGAGCATCCGGAAAGCGATACGGGATATACAATCCAATATGCGAAAGAAAAGCCGGGAGGAACGGGATACGATCCGAAACCGCCTCTCCCGTTTGAAATTCCGGGCGACCGAACTGGAAGTCAAGATCGATACAGAGCTGTTCGACGAGGCTCGTGTCGTTGCTTGCACCTTGGTTGGCTCCGCAAACCGGGTCATGATGAACCGGCACTTCACGACCTTGTTTATCGACGAGGCCGCCCAAGCCTTGGAAGCCGCTTGCTGGATAGCGATCGGCAAGGCGGACCGGGTCATACTAGCGGGCGATCATCACCAATTGCCCCCTACTATTAAATGTATAGAAGCGGAACGAGAAGGCTTAGGACGTACCTTGATGCAAAAGATAGCCCACACGAAACCGGAAACAGTCTCTCTCCTGAAGATCCAATATCGTATGCACGAGGATATCATGCGCTTCTCCTCCCAATGGTTCTATCATAACGAACTCGAATCCGCTCCCGAGGTAAGTGGGCGAGGAATCTTGCGACTGGACACTCCCGTATCGTATGGTTCGATACGTCCGAGTGCGATTTCACGGAAAATACGAGAGAGGAGACCATGAGCCGTGTCAACAGGCAAGAGGCGGAATTGCTCGTGGAACAATTACGCTCCTATATACAGAAAATATCCAAGGAGAGAGTGCTGGAGGAGAATATCGACTTCGGATTGATCTCCCCTTATAAGGCGCAGGTACAATACATCCGTAAATTAATCAAACAGGACGCTTTCTTCAAGCCTTTACGCAGACTGATTACCGTACATACCGTAGACGGTTTCCAAGGGCAAGAACGCGATGTCATCTTGATCAGTTTGGTGAGGGCCAACGAGGATGGAAAGATAGGCTTCTTGAACGACTTACGGCGCATGAACGTAGCGATCACCCGTGCCCGTATGAAACTGATGATCTTGGGAGACGCTTCCACCCTTACCCGGCACGCATTTTATAAAGAACTCTATAATTATATCTCCCAAAGAGGTAAAATAATCACGATCAACACGAAACAAGAGCATGAACTATAAATTATTGGTACTGGATTTAGACGGTACACTGACAAACAGTAAAAAAAGAGATCACCCCGTTTACGAGGGAAACCCTTCTGCAAGCGCAGGAAAAAGGATTGCATCTGGTCTTAGCCTCCGGCCGGCCCACCTACGGTATCGTGCCTTTAGCCGAGGAACTGAACATAAAGCAATATGGTGGTTTTATCCTTTCCTTCAACGGCGGTAAGGTGATCGACTTGATGACAGACAAAGTACTTTTCGAACAGGCTTTGCCACCCGATATCGTACCTGTTTTATACAACCGCTCCAAAGAAGCGGGACTGGCTATCCTTTCCTACAACGGTAAATATATCTTAAGCGAACACCCGGAAAATAAATACGTACAATACGAATCTTTCTTAACCAAAATGAAGATCAAGGCTACCGACGATTTCCTGCGGGATTTGCATCAGCCAGCCGATAAATGCTTGGTGGTAGGCGAACCGGAGATGTTGGTACCGTTGGAAGAGAAGCTCCGCCAAGAATTAGGGAAACGTATCAACGTATATCGTTCCGAGGCATTCTATCTGGAGCTTGTCCCCAAAGGCATCGACAAAGCCGCCTCGTTATCCCGCTTACTAGAGCGAACCCGGATAAAACAGGAGGAAGTGATCGCTATCGGCGACGGTTTCAACGATGTATCCATGATCCGTTTCGCCGGATTGGGAGTCGCTATGGCCAACGCCCAGCCCCCTGTCAAGGCCAATGCCGACCGCATCACCCAATACACGAACGATGAGGATGGAGTGGCTCGTTTCATCCAAGAATTGCTTTGAAAAAAACACGTACGTATTTTCCGAGAAACACGTACATGTTTTCGCGAGAACACGTACGTGTTTTTTCAGAGACATTTACACCAGTATCGGCACAGGCCAATGCCTATATCGGCATAAGCCTGTACGTATATCGCCGCAAGGCTACACCGATATAGGCGTGAGCTTGCGCCGATATACGTAAATTCCTTTCATGGAAATGTCTTCTAACTATCAACTATTTTATGTACATTTGTATTCTAAACCATAAAATAAGACGCCATGAAGTACAAATTATTAGTCTTAGACGTAGATGGGACGTTGCTTAACGACAAGAAAGAGATAACTCCCCGGACCCATGCCGCCCTGTTAAAGGCTCAGCAGATGGGAGTTCATGTTGTATTGGCATCCGGCCGACCCACCAACGGGGTTCAACCCTTGGCGGAGGCTCTTGAATTGAATCATTACGGTGGTTTCATATTATCTTATAACGGAGGTCAGATCATCAATGCCCAGACCGGAGAATTGATGTTCGAGAAACGAATCGATCCGGCCATGATTCCTTATTTGAACCGGAAGGCGAAGGAAAACGGTTTTGCTATCTTCACGTATCACAAGGACTATATCCTGACCGATAGCCCGGAAAACAAGCATGTCCAAGAGGAGGCCGAACTCAATAAGATGCGCATCATCGGTGTGGAGAATTTCCCGGAAGCGGTGGATTTCGCACCCTGTAAGTGTATTCTTACCAGCGATGACGAGAACAATCTAGTGGGTCTCGAAAATCATTGGAAGAAACGTCTGGACGGGGTATTGGAAGCTTTCCGCTCCGAGGACTATTTCTTGGAGGTAGCTCCTCATTTCATCAATAAGGGAAATACGTTGGCGGTATTGATGGAGATGCTGAATATCACGACCGAAGAGGTTGTCGCTATTGGTGATGGCGTAGCCGACGTATCCATGCTTCAATTAGCCGGTACCGGCGTGGCGATGGGTAACGCACGCGACTCCGTAAAGGCTTGCGCCGATTTCACGACCTTATCTAATAATATGGATGGTGTGGCGGTAGCGATCGAGAAAGCGATCCTTGCCACGATCAAACCCACGGAGGTTCCGTTAGATCAACTAAACGCACGGGCCAAACATGCCTTAATGGGTAATCTAGGCATTCAATATACCTATGCGTCGGAGGATCGTGTGGAAGCGACCATGCCTGTAGACGAACGGACCCGCCAGCCTTTCGGTATCTTGCACGGAGGCGCTACGCTGGCTTTGGCGGAGACCGTGGCCGGACTAGGTTCCATGATTCTGGCGAAACCGGACGAGATGGTAGTCGGCATGCAAGTTAGCGGCAGCCATATGTCGTCCGCCCACGAGGGAGACACGGTACGTGCCGTCGGGACGATTATCCACAAAGGCCGTTCATCCCATGTGTGGAACGTAGACATATTCACCTCTACCGACAAACTGGTTTCCTCGGTACGGGTAATCAATAGCATACTAAAGAAGAAATGATTCCAAGAGATTCTTACGAAATAATAGACACGTTGATCAAGCAAGGCCGGAGTTTCGCTATTTGGCGTATTCCCGGTGAGGATAGGCTCCATTTCAGGATGCAAAGCGCCGGCTCTCCTTGCCTATTATACGACATAAAAGACTTAAATGAACGGAGCGGTTTTGTAATCGCTCCGTTTCAGGTGACAGCGGAACGACCTATCGTTTTAATCCAACCGGATTGCTTTGAAATCCCCTCCGAATCCGATTGGGATTTCTCTCGAGAGAAAAACGAATTCCCTTCGAATGAAATCGAAATCCCATCCGAATCCGAGGAGAAGGAACGATACGCTTACCATTTCTCCCTGTTTACCAGCCCTTTGCTAAAAGGAAGCCAAGATAAACTAGTCCTATCCCGTAGCAAAACGATCCGGAAAGATCCCTCTTTCTCACCCGGCAAGGCATTCTTCGCCGCAGTAGAACGATATATCCGCTCCTATGTCTACCTTTGCCATACCCCGGAAACCGGAACTTGGATGGGTGGGACACCGGAAATCTTGTTATCCGGCGAGAAAGGCGACTGGCAAACGGTAGCTTTGGCCGGAACCCAATCCTTACGAGACGGGAAATTACCGAAAAGCTGGGACCATAAGAATTGGAGAGAACAGCAATTAGTCGCCTCCTATATACGCCGCCAGCTGTCCACCTTGGGTATTACTCCCGAGGAGAAGGGGCCTTATTCAGCCCGGGCCGGAGAGGTTTCCCATTTGAAAAGCGATTTCTTCTTCTCCTTGCCGAATCCCGAGAAGCTGGGTGATGTCCTTCAACTATTACACCCTACTCCAGCCGTTTGCGGTCTTCCCAAGGAGGAGGCTTATCATTTCATCATCGAGAATGAGGGGTACGATCGTAGCTATTACTCCGGTTTCATCGGTTGGCTGGATCCCAAAGGCAAAACAGATCTGTACGTAAACCTCCGTTGCATGAATATCCTCCCCCAAACCTTTACGCTGTATGCCGGAGGCGGTCTGTTGGCGGCCTCGCAGCTAGAGGATGAGTGGCAGGAGACAGAGGATAAATTAGATACGATGCGGAGAATAGTGGGTAATTTATAATTTTATATCATATAATGTATAGCGATAAAAAGAACATCCTTCAATTGGTAGCCTTGCTGATAGAGCACGGCGTAAGTAATATCGTGCTATGTCCGGGGAGCCGGAACTCTCCGATTGTGCACACATTGGCAAACCATTCGTTCTTCAATTGCCATTCCGTGACGGATGAGCGAAGCGCGGGATTCTTTGCCGTAGGGCTAGCGTTGCACGGAGGTAAGCCGGCGGCTGTTTGCTGTACCTCGGGCACGGCCTTGCTGAATATACATCCGGCGGTAGCGGAGGCTTTCTATCAGAAAGTTCCGCTTGTCGTGATATCCGCCGACCGCCCCGCCGCATGGATCGGGCAAATGGACGGACAGACCTTGCCGCAACCCGGGGTGTTCGGCTCGCTGGTGAAGAAATCGGTACAGCTACCGGAAATACATACGGATCAAGATGAATGGTATTGTAATCGATTGATCAACGAGGCTTTGTTGGAACTGAACCATCACGGCAAAGGGCCGGTTCATATCAACGTCCCGATCTCCGAGCCTTTATTTCAGTTCACGACACCCGCATTGCCGAAGGTACGGGTAATCACCCGTTATCAAGGCCTAAACGTGTACGACCGGAAATATGACGATCTGATCGAGCGTTTGAACAAATATAGCAAGCGAATGATGATAGCGGGACAAATGAGTTTGATCTATCTCTTCGAGAAGAAAATATGTAAGTTACTATACAAACATTTCACTTGGCTCTCCGAGCACATCGGCAACCGTATCGTACCGGGATTGCCGATCAAGAATTTCGACGCCATCCTGTACGCTACCCCAGAGGAGGAAAAAGAGAAGCTGGTTCCCGAGCTCGTGATCACCTACGGCGGCCATATTGTCTCCAAGCGGCTGAAAGAGTTTTTGCGGAAACACCCGCCTAAGGAGCATTGGCATGTCTCATTGGATGGGGAGGTAGCGGATTTATTCGGTAGCCTGACCACGGTGATCGAGATGGACGCTTTCGAGTTTCTGGAGAAAATCGCTTATATGCTGGAGAATAGGCAGATTGAATATCCGAAGGCTTGGGAATATAAATCCCGGAATCTGCCGGAGCCGGAGTTCGCTTACTCCGAAATGGCGGCGATCGGTGGTTTGATACGTTCGCTTCCGGCTGAATCGGCCTTGCATCTGGGGAATAGCTCCACCGTACGATACGCACAATTGTACACCGTACCCGAGACGGTTGAGGTTTGTTGTAACCGAGGTACGAGCGGGATCGAAGGCTCCTTGTCTACGGCTATCGGATACGCCTCGGCCTCGCAAAAACTAAACTTTATCGTTATAGGCGATCTTAGTTTCTTCTATGATATGAATGCGTTGTGGAACGGAAACTTGCACAATAACCTTCGTATCCTGCTCTTGAACAACGGAGGTGGTGAGATCTTTCAAGCCTTGCCAGGATTCAAGATGAACGAGCGTACGCACCGTTACGTCACCGCCTCCCACCAGACCTCAGCGGAGGGATGGGCCACGGAAAGGGGATTCTCCTACTCCGCCGTTCATAACGCCGAGGAGTTGGCAGCTGCGATGAGCGCCTTTACCCAAACGGAGCAACCGAGCGAACATCCCCTATTCATGGAGGTTTTCACGGACAAAGCGGAAGACGTACGATTGCTCAAGGAATATTATCATCAACTAAAAAATTCATCCCAAGCACAAAACATATAATATATGGAAACGAAAAGAGAATGGACAACCATCAAGGAATACGAGGAGATCTTATTTGATTTCTACAACGGCATCGCCCGCATTACGATAAACCGGGAACGGTATCGCAACGCTTTTACCCCGACTACGACCACGGAGATGAGCGACGCCTTTTACATCTGCCGGGAACGTCCGGACATTAACGTAGTCGTTCTGACAGGAGCCGGAGATACGGCGTTTTGCGCGGGAGGCGATATGAACGTGAAAGGACGTGGCGGCTACGTGGGTAAAGACGGCGTACCTCGCTTGAACGTATTGGACGTACAAAAGCAGATCCGCTCTCTCCCGAAACCCGTCATCGCAGCCGTGAACGGTTTCGCTATCGGCGGCGGACACGTATTGCACGTGGTTTGTGACCTTACGATCGCTTCCGAGAACGCTATCTTCGGACAGACAGGCCCTCGTGTGGGTAGCTTCGACGCCGGGTTCGGCTCTTCTTACCTCGCCCGTGTGATCGGACAAAAAAAGGCCCGTGAGATCTGGTTCCTATGCCGCAAGTACAATGCACAGGAGGCTTTGGATATGGGTCTGGTAAATAAGGTAGTCCCCTTGGATAAATTAGAGGACGAGTACGTTCAATGGGCCGAGGAGATGATGTTGCTTAGCCCGTTGGCCTTGCGCATGATCAAGGCGGGCTTGAACGCCGAGTTGGACGGACAGGCCGGTATACAAGAGTTGGCCGGAGACGCTACCATGCTTTACTATATGACGGACGAGGCGCAGGAAGGCGGCAAGGCATTCTTGGAGAAACGCCGTCCACGCTTCGAGGATTACCCGAAGTTCCCGTAAAGGGAATTGAGAATTGAGAATTGAAAATTGAGAATGAATGGTGAAGGAGAGGTTTTATAAAACAGAGGTGGTTCCCCGGTGCTTGACTTTCAAGCGACCGGCAGGAACCTCACGGGGTGTTTACACGACCCGGAAATTGTGGGAGGTCCGAATCCGCAAGGAAGACGAACCCTCGGTTATTGGTATCGGAGAATGTGCCCCCTGCCGGATCTCAGTTGCGATTATGGAGTGGATTACGAGATCACGTTATCCAAGGCTTGCCTCGATCTGGAACAGAAGGGATATGTTGACACCGAATCTTTGCGCCATTACCCATCCATCCTTTTCGGATTGGAAATGGCCATGCGTCATTATGAACAGGGTGGTTGGCGGCATTACGACACGCCCTTCTCGCGGGGGCAAGCGGGCATCCCCATTAACGGACTGATCTGGATGGGCGATTATAAGTACATGCTGGAACAGGTAGAGGAAAAGATGAAGGAGGGCTTCCGCTGCGTCAAGCTGAAGATCGGCGCTATCGATTTCGACCGGGAACTCTCTTTATTGAAACATATCCGCACGCATTTCTCCGCCAAGGAAATAGAGCTTCGGGTAGATGCCAACGGCGCTTTCACTCCCCGGAGGCGATGGATAAACTGAAGCGGCTCGCCGAGATGGACTTACATTCCATCGAGCAGCCTATCCGTGCCGGGCAGTTGGAAGAAATGGCACACCTTGCGGCAGAGTCACCCCTTCCCATCGCTCTCGACGAGGAACTGATCGGCTGTAACGCCCCGGACGAGAAACGGCGGTTGTTGGAAACTATCCATCCCCAATACATTATATTAAAGCCTTCCCTCCACGGAGGTATCTCCGGATGTACGGAATGGATTCACTTAGCGGAAGCTATCTTAGGGAGTACCCTGAACAACCTAAATGGTGGGTCACCTCCGCTCTGGAATCGCAAATCGGACTGAACGCTATCGCCCAATGGTGCGCCACGTTAGGTAACCCGCTACCGCAAGGTCTGGGAACCGGCGAGATTTTCAAGGATGATAAACATCGGTTGATCCAACGAAAAGGAGACACCATCTGGTTCACCAACGACCTTTGACCTATGCCGATACAAGAAGATTTACAGGCATTCTTAGCTGAATGGCACGATCCCTCCCCTTTTCTGGAAGTCCAGACCTCCGGCTCCACCGGTACGCCCAAGCGGATGAGAGTGCGCAAGGACCGGATGCTGAACAGCGCCCGGCTTACCTGCGATTATCTGGGTCTTAAGAAGGGCGACAAGGCCCTGTTATGTATGCCCCTGCGCTATATAGCCGGAAAGATGATGGTGGTCCGCTCCCTATACGCCGGACTGGATCTGGAGGTGCGTGAACCCTCCGGACACCCGTTGGCGGATTGGGGGGATACGCCCCTGCGCTTTGCCGCCATGATCCCCTTGCAGGTTTACAATACGTTGCGAGTACCCGAGGAACGTAAACGGCTGGAGCAAACGGATATCCTGATTATCGGCGGCGGGGCGATCGACGCGGCCTTGGAACAGGAGATACGGCAGATGCCAAACACGGTTTATTCCACCTACGGAATGACGGAGACGCTGTCTCACGTCGCCCTGCGCCGGCTGAACGGGCCGGAAGCCTCGCCCTATTACCATCCCTTCCCTCGGTGACGTTATCCTTGTCGCCGGACAATACCTTGGTGATAGACGCCCCATTGGTTTGCGACGAGCGGCTGGTGACGAACGATGTCGCCCGCCTGCTGCCGGACGGGAGTTTCGCCATTATCGGAAGGAAAGATAATATCATCAATAGCGGAGGAATCAAAATACAGATCGAGGAGGTGGAAGAGCGGCTACGGCCCTACCTAGACCTCCCCTATGCCATCACCGCCGCCCCCGACCCTCGGTTGGGAGAGGCGGTAGTCTTACTAATCGCCCCAAGGTCATGTGAAACGGTATCACCCCCTCGGGTGACACCACACATGAAAGCTATCATGAGCGACTCCGCGCAGCTATCATGTGAGGTATCGACAGTGGCTCTCGCCAGCCTGCCCAAGTACCTCCGTCCAAGGCACGTCATAGAGGCAAGCGAGATCCCCCAAACCGGAAGCGGCAAGATCGATCGTGCCGCCTGCCGGGAGCTAGCGAGAAATATCATCACAAAAACACTATAAACATGAAAAGGATTCTAACAATCACCGCGGTCTCCCTATTGGCCTTATCGCCTATGTACGGGCAGGATTCTTGCCGATACCCGCAAGATCCTACCTTGGAGAAATCGCAAGCCTACGCAGGATACGACTGCGTCACCTTGCTGGACAGCACCGCCGTCACGGTACAACCTACCGGCTCGGGGGCTTTCGCCGTATGCAAGGCTTTTAAGGTACAGACTCCCAAGGGAGCCGTCGCCAACCGTATCATCAAATACGATTACGACCCGCTGACGGCGCATGCCGAGTTTCGTTACGCCACGATCTACCGTGCGAATGGCGACGTGATCAATCTCGACGTGACTGGGGCTTGCGACTATGCCGCCCCCGCACGTGCCATCTACTGGGGCGCCCGGCAGATCATGCTGGAAGTGGGCCGCCTGCAACCGGGAGATGTCGTGGAGTACGAGATCGCCAAGAAAGGTTTCACCTACGCCTTGCTGACGGCGGGCGACGACGAGCGTTTCATCCCTCCTATGCGGGGACAGTTTTACGATATCGTCCCCTTCTGGGCTACCGAGCCTACCGTGCGTAAGGTATACCGGGTATCCATGCCGATGGAGAAAGAGTTGCAATTCCAGTTCTACCAAGGCGAATGTACCTCTTCCATGCGATATGAGGATGGACGGAAAGTATATACCTTCGCCTCCGACGATATCCTTCCTTTCGCCAAGGAACCGAATATGGTAGACCTATTCGACGCTGCCCCGAAGCTCATGATGTCCAGCACGCCCCGCTGGGAAGATAAATCCGTATGGTTCAATAAGGTTAACGAGGATTACGGAAGCTTTACCGCGATCCCGGAAGCCCAAAGGAAGGTAGACGAGCTGATCAAAGGCAAGAAGACGGAAATGGAGAAGATAGCCGTATTGACCCACTGGGTAGCCGATAACATCCGTTACTCCGGAATCTCGATGGGTAAAGGCGAGGGTTTCACGCTTCACAACCTAAAGATGAATTATACCGATCGTTGCGGTGTCTGCAAGGATATCGCCGGTACGTTGATCGCCTTCCTCCGCATGGCCGGATTCGAGGCTTACCCGGCGATGACCATGGCGGGAAGCCGTGTAGAAAGCATCCCCGCCGACCATTTCAACCATTGCGTGGCGGTGGTAAAACTGGCTAGCGGCACGTATATGCCTCTCGACCCGACTTGGGTTCCTTTCTGCCGAGAATTATGGAGTAGCGCCGAGCAACAGCAGAACTACCTCCCGGGTGTGCCCGAAGGCTCCGACCTCTGCCTGACCCCTGTCTCCGCCCCAGAAAACCACTACGTCCGCATCCACGCTGACAACCGCCTAGACGAGAAAGGCACGCTCCGCGGACAATTCACGATCACCGCCGAGGGACAGTCCGACAGCAATATCCGCCGCATCTTCACCACCGGATGGCAATCCGACTGGCAGAACACGATGGAGAAGCAATTGCTGGCCGTATCCCCCAACGCCAAACTGCTTCGTGTAGATTACGGTAAGGACCCGAAGAACTATCAAGCGGCCCCTATCAAGATCACGTTCTCTTATGAGATCCCCGATTATGCGATCATCGCCGGAGACCAGATGCTTATCAAGCCGCTAGTCATGAATAACCTCTACAATCAAGTGAAGAGTTTCTTGCGTATCGATACGAAACCGGAAAACCGTGCGTATGGATTCAAGGACGCTTGCTCCCGTTTGGTAGAACAAGATGAGACCATCCGTCTCCCCAAAGGCTATACCCTCCTGAACGCCCCGAAGAATGACGCCCTGCGAAGCAATGCGGCCGATTTCGAAGGTTCCCTTTCACAGGAAGGCGACCGGAACATCGTCTTGCGCCAGAAGCTAGCGTTGAAGAAGCGTGTCTACGACGCAGCCGACTGGAAAGGCTTCCGTTCCGCCGTGAACGCCTATAAGAGTTATGGTGACTATTTGATTATCAAGAAATAAAAAAAGAAAGACAATGATTAAGATAACCTATAAACTGATTCTTCTCCTAAGCTTGTTAGCGATGACGGTTACTTCATTCGCCGCATCGGAGGCTGAGTACGGGAAAGTATCGAAAGCTTGGACCTTGCATGCCGACGGCAGCCAAGAATATCGATCCTCCATGGAGTTGACGCTCTTCACGCATACCGCAATGAATAGCACGTATGGCGAGAGTTTTATCGTCTACAATCCCGATTTCCAAACACTGAAGATTCACTCATCCTATACGAGGCAGAAAGACGGTACGATCGTAAAGACACCCGATAACGCCTTCGTGGAGGTCCTGCCCCGTTCGCCGCCGACGCTCCGGCCTATAACCAACTCAAGGAAATGGTCGTGGTACACACTGGCCTAGAACTTGGGGCCACGATTTACTTGGATTACTCTATTATCACAAAACCGGGCTACTATCCGGCTCTGGATATCAACGAGCGACTACAAGAGACCTCTCCCGTGAAGGAATGCAAGGTCTCTATTTCCGTACCGGAAGGGACCCCTTGGCTTGCGGTCTATACGGCTCCCCCGTAAAAGCCGTGGAAGAGAGCCATGACGGTATAAAGGAGGTACACTGGACACTACGGAACATTCCCGCTTCCTCCCGTGAGGCTTTCCAACCAAAGAACCGTGAGGCTTCACCCCACTTGGTAGCCTCTACCTATCCTTCAGGTAAAGCGGCCTTAGCCACTTTGGATAAGCGCTTAAAGGAATCGCAGGGGATACGAGAGCAAAACCTTAGCCCAATTCCTCACCGATAAAAGCGGTAACGAACAAGAGAAGGTGAACATCATCCGAGACCATATACTCAACAATCTCAGTACCTGTCCTATCCCCATGGCGATGACCGGCTATACCGTCCGTGACATCGATACCGTTCTCCGCAGTGCTTACGGTACGCCGCTAGAGATCGCACAGCTCTTGAACGTGATGTTGAATGCCGCCGGAATCCCGTCGGAAGTCCTCGCCGTCTATCCCGGCCATCTCGATACGGACGCTTGCGGGCTGGCTGCCATCCAGACACTAGCCGTAAAAGCCACTGTCGATGGGAAAGACCAATACCTATCCGCCTCCCCGCTGACAAATCGTGGCGGACTAGATAAGGTAGTCTCCCTCTCCGGAACTTCCATTGAGATTGAGACCACACCTATTCAGATTAAGGAAAGTAGATCCGTGGCCATCTCCGCCGATCAAGCAAAAGACGGTTTCGCCATCTGCGTATTGCCAGCCATCTCCGCCGGAATCGATAGCTGGGGCATGAGTGCCTTGAACAGCAAGCGTTCCAACTTATTCGAACTCCCCTCCCTAATCAGGGAAGAGGTAACATACACGGTTACTCCCGCCGAGGGCATGAAGTTGCAGACCTCCACGCAAGAGCAAGTGATAAGCAAGCCTTTTGGTAAAGTAACCCGCACGATCACACCAAGAGGAAATACGATCGAGGTGGTACGTACGATAGAGTTGAACAAGCAACAGTTCACTCCCGCCGAATATAGCGACGTGCGTAGCTTGATCCATGAATGGACAAATCCGGATAACCGGGTATTGCTATTCTCCCTATAAGATCTAAATACGGAGGGCACGGAACAAATCTGTGTATTCCGTGTGCTCCGTGTTTAATTATTTCATACATTTACGAACGTTAACATTAAATCATATCGTATATGAAGACACTAAAGTATTTACTCGCCACCATGCTCCTTCTAGGCGTTTGTAACCTAACGCATAGCCAAAAGCTATCCCTAGGAATCTTCCCCGAGCCCCAAGAGGTAACTATCTCCAGCCAGACATACGCGCCGCCCCATGGATACGCCCTACGAGGCATAAATAATCCGGACGCAGACGCAGTCAGACTACTTAAAGAAGCGCTACCTTTCGCTAAATCCGGCAAATCCCTCCCCTTAGAGATCAAGAAGCTAAAAGACAAAGCCCCGGAGATGCAACGCTCGGGTGCCTATACGCTGACGATCACTAAAAAAGGTATCACGATCGGGATCGTAGACGATAATTCCTTGTTCTACGCCGCCCAAACCCTCAAGCAATTGGTCAAGTATGACGAGGGTAAGAAGATCCTGCCTCTCTGCTCGATCAAGGACTATCCGGACGTATTATTCCGGGGTACCGTGGAAGGCTTCTACGGACAGCCTTGGAGCCACGCCGACCGTATCGAGCAAATCCGCTTTTACGGAAGGATCAAGCTGAACACCTATATCTATGGTCCGAAAGATGATCCTTATCACAGCTCCCCCAACTGGCGCAAACCGTATCCCGCCGAGGAAGCCGAGCATATCAAGGAACTAGCGAAAGAGGCCGCCCATAACAAAGTAAACTTCGTTTGGGCCATCCACCCGGGACAAGATATTCAATGGAACCAGACGGACAGCATGAACATCCTTTCCAAATTCGAGAAAATGTACGATTTGGGCGTACGCTCTTTCGCCGTCTTCTTCGATGATATATCCGGAGAGGGAGCCCGCCCGGAAAAGCAAGCCGGCTTATTGAATTACATCCATAAGGAGTTTATCCGCAAGAAAAGCGACGTGCAGCCCCTGATCATGTGCCCTACCGAATACAACCGCTCATGGGCTAAGACCGATTATCTGGATATCCTCGGTACCCAACTCGACCCCGCCATCCAAATCATGTGGACCGGAGACCGTGTCGTAGCCGATATCACGAAAGAAGGTGTCGAGTGGGTAAACAACCGTATCCGTCGTCCCGCCTATATCTGGTGGAACTTCCCCGTAAGCGATTATTGCCAAGATCATTTGTTGATGGGACCCGCCTACGGCCTAGATACGCAAGCCGCCGGCACCATGACCGGATTCGTATCCAATCCTATGGAATACGCCGAGGCTTCCAAGGTCGCTATATTCGGCGTTGGAATGTACACTTGGAATATCGAGAATTACGATCCTACACAGGCATGGAAAGACGCTTGCGACTTCATCATGCCGGAGGCCTCCATGGCTTTCCGCATTTTCTGCGAGCATAACTGCGATCCGGGTCCGAACGGACATCAATACCGCCGGGAAGAGTCCGCTAACTATGTGGCTCCTATCCAGACATTCCTCGCCGGATATAAGAAAAACACGTTCCCGGAGCAAAGCGCGAATCTTCTGGGAACCTTATTCGCTCAAATCACGGCTTCCCCGAGTATGATCTATAGCCAAAGTCCCAATAAACGCTTGATCGAGCAAATCAATCCATGGCTTATCCAATTCGAGTTCTTAGGAAAAGCCGGAACAAGCGCTCTGCATATGGCGCACGCTTGGTATGAGAAAGACCGGTCTTATACGTGGCAACGCTATCTGGAAACATCCGCTTTGCTAGATAGCATGAAACTGATAAACCGCACGCTGAACCAGAAGGCGCAGCCTAAAGGCGTGAAAGTCGGATCGAAAGTCTTACACCCTTTCATCGTAGACTTATACCGCCAGACAGGTCGTAACCTGCTATCTACGGACGGTATCGCCCCGGACGAGGTGAAGGTTAGCATCCCTTCCATATTCACGAATATCGACCAATTAAAGAGCCAGCCTTGTGCCGAGGGTGACAATACGGTCGGTTACGTTCCCCTATTCGAGGTAGTCAAGGTACAACCTAACCAATATCTGGGTATCGGCTGGGAAATCCAGAAAGAAGCGGAATCCTTCTGTTTCAATCTTCCGAAAAGCAACCAACCCGGACGGGTATTCGAGTGGTCCGCCGACGGAAAGAGCTGGAGCCTAATCCCTCATGTCTTCACGGAAAACGCTAAAGATACGATCCGCACCATCGACCCGAAAGCCCGTTATATCCGTATGCGAAATAACTCGGATCAGCAAATGGAGCTATACGTACTAGGATTCACGGCGACAACCAAACAAGACCCGCAAATCAATGAGGCTCTTATGATGTACGATATGAACCTAGATACGTATAAGAACTTGAACCCGGGAGAAATGATTCATATAAAATGTGATGATATCAACGCCGTATCTTTCTTCCTCTCCGGAAGTAACGAGAATCTGGTATCCATCACCGGCCTCTCCCAAGATGGCGAGAAAAACATCGTCTATCAAGGAAACGTAGGCTACATCAAATTAAATAAAACCATGTTCGAGGATTTCTCTTCTTTAGAAATCACCACAATAGGAAAAGAATCTATACATATCCACCAGATCGTTAGGGAATAATAAATAAAAAAGTACCGATTTCTTTCTCTCTTAGATGGAAGAAGGAGATCGGTACTTTTTTATTTATTCGTACAATTCGGGTGTATCTTATTTTTGGCACATCTCCGCTTGTATATTCCTATTAAAAGTTATACCTTTAGGATGCGAAAAACAGAAACCGAAAAAGCAATGCGAAAAGAAGAAAGGTATAAAGGCGTATTAAACTGGTTTAAGGAAAACGTACCGGTAGCCGAGACTGAACTACATTATGACGACCCCTATCAACTATTGATAGCGGTAATCCTATCCGCACAATGCACGGATAAGCGAGTGAATATGATCACACCTGCCCTGTTCGAGGCTTTCCCGACTCCCGAGGTAATGGCGGCTAGCACACCGGAAGTTGTCTTTGAATACATACGAAGCGTATCTTACCCGAACAATAAGGCTAAACATCTGGTAGGTATGGCGAAAATGCTGATAGAGGATTTCAAAGGCGTGGTTCCCTCCGATATTGATGAGCTACAAAAACTGCCGTGCGTAGGAAGAAAAACAGCGAACGTAATCGCATCCGTAGTATATGACAAGCCGGCCATGGCGGTGGATACGCACGTATTCCGTGTCTCCAACCGGATCGGCTTGACCAATAATAGCAAGACACCTTTGGAAACGGAAAAGGAGTTGGTGAAGAACATTCCGGAAGAATTGATCCCCATCGCCCATCACTGGTTGATATTGCATGGAAGATATGTTTGCCTCGCCCGGAAACCGAAATGTGAGGAATGCGGATTAAAGCCTTGGTGTAAACACTTCCTAAAGCAAACATGAGGATCAGCAAGAAAGACATAACGGCATTTTTGTCTTGTTTCTGGGTACGATCGTATGCGTGAGGTACTTTTACAAGCATATGAACGACGAGCAATTTGTCGCTACGGTAGATCCCTATAGTTTGGTCGTTCCAAGCCCCACGGCAATTTTTGCCATCAATCGTCCTCCTGTATTCGAGAAGATGATACTACCCATGGAGAATATACGCAAGGCGTTCTCAGATCATACCCCCGCTATTTTCCTTTCTTTAATACGGCAAAATCGGGAATTATCGTCTTTCCTAATCGCTTATTATCCACAAGGGGGATGTCTTGTACGCCCCTATGGATAGTCATACGGCAGAGCGTATTTTCAAGCAACTGGACGTCTCTTTCACTTTTCCGGCCCAGCAACGAGAGGAAACCTCCGTTCCTGTTAGATATTATCCTGATGTTGATAAGCATTTTCTAGGTTGTTACTACCACGAGGGTATATTCGTAGCGTCCTACAACCGAAGATTATTGGTAGAGACGGTGGAAAGGCAACAGACATACCCCGCACATGTCATTCCGGAACTAACAGATCTGATTCGTAAAAAGGCAAGCGTGGCGCAATGAATCTCTTCATCAAAAGCGCCCCTTTACATTTACGGGTACAAATGAATGACTCGACGGAGTGGAGAATGAAAAATCAATGGTTGGCAATGGATTTATTCTATAATGAAGGAAGCCTTTGCTGCTTCAACGAGCAACCCTATGAGAAAGCCTTGGAGAACTTTTACCCCAATTTATGCGATACGATAACCACCCGGATCAATCGGCTATTCCCGCAAATAAAAACCACGACACAAGTCAGTCATGACGAGGCCGTGGCATATTTTACGGTTTGCGGGAATTAAGCTCCAGTCTCTTCTTTCTTGAAAGCTGCCACAAACATATCTTTTACGAATAAATATCCGATACATCCGAATAAAGCGAGGAAGACAAAACCGACCAAGATAAGTGCCTTCTTAGGAGAAGATGCTTTCAAAGGTACGGTAGCCGGCTCGATTACGGTATACACCGGAGTTTCTTCCTGTACACGCAATTTATCTTGCTCCAACTTCTGCGCCAACGTATTGTAAACATTAAACGTAAGGGTCATCTCATTCTTCAAACGTTCCTGCTCCGTACGGTAGCTGGAAGAGATAATATTACGGTTGGCATCCTCGAAAGCAGCGTACGCACGTTGCGCTTTATAATAAGCGTCACGTGACTCGCCAAATACCTTCTGGGTAAATTCCAAATCTTGCTTTACTTTTTGCGTACGATAATTCGTAATATAATTCTGGAGGTTTTCCAAAACGACCTTTGTCATCTGAGCGGAAATAACCGGGTCCTGCATCTGTACGGAAGCCGTGATAACCAAGGTCTTCTTGTCCACGGAAACAGAAACCCGCTCCTGCAAGGCCTTCACCACCTCTTCTTGATCCTTTGTCAAATGGTAAGGATTCAAGCCCTCAGACTCTTCCTCGTCACCGGAGATTAAACTCATTACCGCACCCAACGCCTTGAATGGAGCGGAGACAATATATCCCCACCAAGCCGTACGTTGATGTTCACTCATATAATCATACAATGTAGTGCTTAACTCCTTTTCCTTATCGGTAACCTCTACCGGAAACAATTCCAACAGAAACGGGGTACTCTGCACCACATCCGGATACAAATCCGGAGAGATCGCGTCCGCACCGGCAGCGGCATTCAGATTAATCCCAGCCATAGCAGCCAAACCGCCAAGACTAGATTTTTTTGCCGCATCCTGTGTCTCTGGTGCCAATTTCACCGTAGTTGTATATTCCTTGGGAATACTGAAAGCTACAATCAAACCTACTACCACCGCAATACCACAGCCTTTCAATAAGAACTTACGCTCTTTCCACAGTTTTTGCGCCAGTTCGATTAAATCGATCTCCTGCTCCTCAGGTAACTCTTGTCTTTTTTATCTCGTTTATCGTATCCATGCCTGATTAGTTTTTAATCATGTTAACAATAGAGGTAATCATCGCAGCCATAGAGGTAGCGGAGCTACTGATACTCATGATCTCAGCCAAGCTTCGGCGCTCACGTTGCGTTTTCGTCGGAACTACGATCTCACAGCCCGGCTCCACTTTCGGATAACGCTTGAAAAAGATAGCGGTACGCTTCGTCGTAGCGACCTTACCATTCATATATATTACGATCGGATACTTACGTGCGATATCATTATAACCACCGGCTTGAGACAAGCAATCCATAACCGACATACCTTTCGTGTAAGTTACGCTGTTCGGATAAGTCACGGCTCCGCTCATCTTCACCGTACTTTGCATCTGCGGGATATAAAGCTCATCGCCGTCACGAAGCACAACGTCATCGATACTACCCGGATTTGCCAACGCTTTCTCTAAATCAATACCTACGGAATAGTCCTTCACATTCATCAACGCTACACCGATGGAATCCCGGCTTTGCTTATTCGCCTCACTTAAAGCCAGAAGGGTCTCCATGCGTTTCAATTCATCTTCTGTCAACTGACGTTTCAAGCTAGCACCTTTTACATAAGACTCTGGGGTAACTCCTCCCGCTTTCGCGATAATATCACTCAAGCGAGCGTTCTTCGTAGCCAATACATAGCTACCGGCAAAAGTGATCTCGCCGTTCACCTTCACGACCTGTTGCTCATGATACCCCGGGGAGAAACGAACATAAACCTCATCGAACGGCTCCAATGTGAAGATCGTATCTCCCGCATTCAACTTGAAGTCCTCACTCAACGAGAAGTTATATACATCGGCGATCCGGTTGACATTCTGATTGGAACTAGGATCCTTCACACGACGGGCTACCTCTACATTAATAGAAGAAGCGGACTCTCTTAAACCACCTGCCATCATGATAGCGTCTTCTATTGTCAAATTATGACGATACGGAAGCACCGTATCCGGATAATTCACGGCTCCGCCAACCTTGATCGTATAAGGTTCGCGCAAATCGAATAGGGAAGGAATGCTTAATTGGTCTTCCGCTTGCAACTCCACATCTGGAGCGGTACCGTTCAAGATACCACGAATATCCACGGCGATCATCGTAGTCGTGAAATCCGGATTCAAACGGGTAATCAAGGCACGGCCGGCGAACTCGTCTCCTTTAAGACCTGCGGCCTGTTTTACCAATTGCTTTACCGTACGAACCGACGGACTTAACTCATATTCTCCCGGACGCCATACAGCTCCCGTCACGACCAAACGATTCTCATAAAAAGGAATAACGGAATCTACCTGCAAAGAATCGCCATCCTGCATCACGAAAGAAGCGAACTTATCCTCCGAAACCGTAGAGATCTGGTAACGACTATCTGATTTACGCTTCACTTGTACGTCCTTCGTATAAGCGTCGCCGGTAAATCCGCCAGCCATATCCAGCAATTGCTTCAAGGTCTCGCCCTTGCGCAACTCGAAAATACGATTACGTTTCACCTTACCTCGAACCACCGCTAACTGGTCGTACGGGCCTACCATAATCATATCGTTCTCTTCCAAACGGACATTCGTTGTGTACTTTCCGTTCAATAAATAATCATATACGTCGAGATTAGCGATTTCCTTGCTATTACGATATACCTTGATGCTACGCAAAGAACCAATCTTATTCACACCACCGGCGGCATACAACGCATTAAATAATGTGGCGAATGAAGGTAATGTATACGTACCGGGAGCGACTACCTCGCCGACAATATTCACCTTCATGCTACGAATCTGGCTCAAACTGACGGAAACAAAGGTATTCCCCTCTCCCGAACCAGACAGCGTAGACATAATCTGGCTCAACTCCTGACGCAGACGAGTCTCAGCGCCAGCGATCGTCAATCCACTGACCGACACCGGACCTAAATTTGGTACAAGGATCGTACCGTCCGGAGAGATCTTTAATTTCAAGTTTAGCTCGGAATCTCCCCATACATTAATCAATAACTCATCACCAGCGGAAAGCACATAATCCTTAGGTGTAGGGATGTTTAAATCTGGGGCAAAAGATAAGTTCTTGTTTGAGAAGATTTCATGCCCGAATACGGTATTCTCCATGGCTGAAGCAGGAAGATTATTTCTACGTTGGGCTTCTAAGGATTGTCCTTCATCGATTACCGGCATTACCCGGTCGCTAACCTTCGCATCGGTAGCGGTAGCTTGAGATCCGACAGATCCCCCTTCTTGTTTCATACGCTTGGCTAATTCCTGCTGTATCTGCGTATCCGACATTCCAGCGGCTTTCGCCTTGTCAATCAAGTCTTGCGGAACCTGCGCATACACAGATCCCGACAGCAATAAGCAACATACGCATAGTACGTTCTTAAACGATAAATTCATACAGTCTATTATTGTTTTTTATTATATACCACCCCTGCTATAAGCGACTAACTTAAAAAAAGCAGCTATTCTCTAGATTTTCAGCTGGCAAAGATAAAGAATCTTTTTAATATATGGCTTAAAAAGTCACCGTTAATCCATCATATGAGTAATGTACATGCGGAGGCAACTCTTTTCAACGACCGCATGCAACCCTATGCGATGACTCATATGGATTAAATAGGCCTCCTTGGGCTGGATACGGGATATATTCGCTAAGGCTTCCTCCAGACTCTCATGCGATTGATGCTCTCCTTTCCGAAGAGCATCAATAACCAATACATCAAGGTTTTCCAACTTAGCGTACTCCTCTTCCGGAAGATATTTAAGGTCGGTCAAGTAAGCCATATTGCCGATACGGAAACCTAAGATCGGCAGCTTAGCGTGCATTACACGAATGGGAGTGATCATGACACCGGCGGCCTCAAACGGTTTCGTCCCGATCGTATGCAATACCAAATTAGGCACTCCCGGATATTTATGCTCCCGGAACACATAAGGAATGCGAGTTTTTATCGCCTCCACGACATTGTCTTCCGCATAAATATCCACATCTTTATACCGACCAAAAGGACGTAGATCATCTAAGCCACCTACATGATCGTAGTGCTCATGGGTTACTAAAACGGCGTCAAAATGGTAAATCTTATTGGTTATCATTTGCCAACGGAAGTCCGGACCACAATCGATCAATATCCGTTTCCCTTCCGTCTCTACCAAGATCGAGGCCCGTAGACGCCAATCACGGGGGTCTTTACTAGTACATACCTCACATTGGCAACCTATCTCAGGATTGCCCGTAGACGTTCCTGTTCCTAAAAAAACGATTTTCATTATCCGACATATTTAACCTCAGGCATAAGCTCTATACCGAAACGATCTTTTACGGCGGTACGAATGCTCTCCGCGACCAACGCGATCTCATCCCCCCGGGCATCTCCTAAATTCACTAATACCAACGCTTGTTTCTCGTAAACACCTACCGACCCATGGTTTTTACCCTTAAACCCACATTGCTCGATCAACCAACCGGCCGGAACCTTGATCTTTCCTTCCGAAGCGGGATAAGACGGGATTTCCGGGAATTGCTTTTTCAATTTCTCAAAATGCTCTGCCGTAATTATCGGGTTCATAAAGAAACTGCCTGCGTTGCCTAATACTTCAGGATCGGGAAGCTTCTGCCTGCGAATTGTTATGACAGCCTCACGGATCGTTTCCAAAGTAACTTCCGGATATTTCGTCAACTCCTCCTTTAAGTTCCCATAATTAACTGAAAAACCAGGGTTCTTGGATAGTCGAAGCGTGATATAAGTTATGATGTGGGGGTCATGATGTTCATTCTTGAAATAACTATTACGATATCCATATTCACAATCCGAATTCGTAAAAGTCCGTTTCTCGAATGTCAACTGGTTATAAGCCTCCACGCTCTCGATCACATCCTTGATCTCCATGCCATAAGCCCCGATGTTCTGGATAGCGGCAGCGCCCGCCTCACCGGGTATTAAAGAAAGATTCTCTATACCTCCCCAACCTTTCGATACGGCGTATGCCACGACATCATCCCAGATCTCCGCAGCCCCGACACGAAGCGATACATACTCGTCCGTTTCCGCCGAGATAGAAATCCCCTTGATTCGGGAATGGATGATAATGCCATTATAATCGTTGATGAACAATAGATTGCTCCCGCCTCCTATATGCAAGGATAAACATTCCTGAAAGTATTCATCATGTAAGATTCGTTGCAACTCCTCCTCCGTCTCATACTCCATGAACCAACGTGTCTTTACTGGGAGATGGAACGTATTGTGTTTCTCCAACGAATAATTCTGCTCTATTCTCATCGTCTATTTTATTTTTAGGGCAAAAGTAGTCATAAATAACTCATCCGCAAATTATGTAGTTCCGGATTTTTTCAGTAGATTTGTATATAGAGTTGATCGTATGGATGAGAACACGTCCGGCATATCCGGTGAAATACAGAAGATGATCCTCGACAAGTTAAACACGTTCAATCGAGGAAAAACGTCAGACAAAGGGCGGTACTACATTCTTTTGCCTACCTCAAAGACCTTATATTATACGCTTTGGTTATTTACGCCTTCGGCCACTTATCATCCGACGGTCTATTTGGCGAATCTCGACTTGAATGCCATCAGCTCGGTGAATAAGGCGATTAAGATGGTAAGCAACTCCTTTCTACCTTTATTTATAACGACAGATATCAAAGACTCTCCCGATAATGGAGACGATATTATTTCTTTCGGTAAATACAGAGGATACCATTTGCATGACATCTATACGATCGATCCCCGATACGTCGTTTGGATAGCCGATAAATATGAACCTCACGTAAAAAGCGAGATGCGTTTTAAAGAGTTAGCGGTGACCTACAGTAAAATCTATCTCGACCTACAGACCCGTAAAAAATATAAAATGCCTGTAAGCCGCTTTGTAGGAACACCGGGAGAAAAATTGAGCGATTTAAAGTTAACAATCACAAAAGTCCGCATTGAAGACGATTCTTACAAGACACAGATTATCCGTGGTACCGAATATTTCTATGTAGATCAATTGCTCACGGCCGTGGACATCGCCGGAAATTACTTCTTATTGAGGATAAAAGCGAAAGATCGTAGTCTTACCACGCAAACGTTGCCACCGGGCGCTCATGCTTTCCAAGTAGGGGAAAAATTGACTTTGACTTCCGCTAAAGTCTTAAAACATATAGAATCCCGTACTATCAAGTACACACGAATCGGGTATATCAAGATTCAATAAATGTTTCGAAATTCGCAAACAGACACATTATTAACATTTTTTGTTCTTAAAAATGTAACAAACATCTGTAGGCCTTGTTTAATAAGAAACTCAAATGCAAATGTATCTTTGCAAAACGTAACTATAAAACCAGCTTCAAAGTGTACATTTGTAGTGTTTAACAATTTAAAAAATTTGCATTTATGAACAAAGCAGAACTTATAGAGGCTTTAGCAGACAAGACCGGGTTACAAAAGCAAGAAGCAAAGAAAGTATTGGATGCTTACATCGAGATCGTAACTGAGCGTATGTCTGAAAATGAGGAAATCGTACTTGTCGGATTTGGAACACTGATCCCAAGACCGCAAACACAGCGTCTTGCCAGAAATCCTAAAACAGGTACTCCGGTAATGATCCCCGCTCGTACGACCGTAAAATTCAAACCGGGTAAATTCCTCCTTGAGGCGATGAATGCCCACCTGAAATAATAAAGTCACCGAAAACGTAGTAAAAATATCCCCGGTAAGGGGATAAAAAATCATAAGTATGAAATTTTTCATTTATAAGTATGAATGAAAAATTTCATACTTATGATTTTTAGTGTCCGGAAATGATTACTTTTGGGCTCAAAAAAGACTCATGAGAATCGTTAATCTTGGAGACACCAATTCCATATTAAACAAGTTCGTAGCCGAACTTAGAGATGTAGATATACAAAAAGACAGCCTTCGCTTCCGTCGCAATGTCGAGCGTATCGGAGAAATCATGGCTTACGAGATCAGTAAGGAATTTCATTACAGTACGAAAGACATCCAGTCCCCGCTAGGTATAGCCCCGATGAATACGCCGGACGATCAAATCGTGATTAGTACGATCTTGCGTGCCGGGCTTCCATTCCACCAAGGTTTCCTTCGGTATCTGGATAATGCGGAGAACGCTTTCGTATCCGCTTACCGCAAATATAAAGACCGTTTGAATTTTGATATTCATATCGAATATATCGCCTCTCCTCGCTTAACAGGTAAAACCTTGATCATATCCGACCCGATGTTGGCCACCGGAAGTTCTATGGAATTGGCGTATGAGGCCCTGTTGACCAAAGGAGTACCCGGCCATGTACACGTAGCCTCCATCATCTCAAGCAAACAAGCCTTGGAATACTTGCAGAAGAAAATGCCGGATGACAAGACTACAATCTGGATCGCCGCATTAGATAATGACCTCGACGATCATTCTTATATCGTTTCCGGATTAGGCGATGCAGGAGATTTAGCGTTCGGCGAGAAGGAATAGGGATGTGTAAACCAAAACGTACTGCCTTTGCCCAACTCGGAATTTACACCGATCCGACCACCTAGTCTATTTACGATGGTCTCGCAAATAGATAGCCCCAAGCCCGTACCTTGTTTAAACGTATTTCCTTTATAGAAACGATCAAAGATATGGGCTTGTATCTCTTGGCTCATGCCATCCCCCGTATCAGTCACGGAGAATTTTATCTCATCACCTATGATCTCGTAAGCTAAGATGATACAACCCTCGCTCGTATACTTGATCGCATTGTTAAGGAAATTGGAAATTACCTGCGTCAGCCGCATACGATCGCTATAGATTTGGCATTCCGGTGAATCTTTGGGAGCAATCAGAGCTACGTTATCGGGCATCTTAATACGGAAAGAGGTCACGATCTCATTGATCACCTCTTTTATGCTCATATCGGCGAACTTGAAATCCATCGTACCAGATTCAATTTTTGCCAAATCTAGAATATCACTGATCAATTGAAGCAACATCCGATTATTGCTATCGATGATTTCCACAAACTCATGCCTCTCCTCGGGATCATCCGTTTCCGCCAATAATTGAGAAAAACCGACAATGGCATTTAATGGCGTACGAATCTCATGACTCATATTCGCTAGGAAGGCAGACTTCAAACGATCCAGTTCTTCCGCCCTTTCCCTTTTCAATTGAGAGTCCTTTAACTCCGTGATATCATAATTAATACAGATCATCTCCGGTTTATTCGGGTCTACGCTTTGAGGGTTACGGGTGATATTGGCGCAAATCCATTTCCATCCGTCACCAGACTTCACACGCACTTCCCTACGGAAATGATGCGCTTTACCCTGTTTCACCTCCTCAAAGAATGAGTTTATATATCCAGCGTCGTTCGGATGAATATAAGAATAAATCCCAATAATTTGGGACAAGGGGGTTCCATCCTTCTCTCCCATATTCTCATACCATTGCTTAATGGCATAGCCCTCAAAGGTATATAAGTCATAAAGGGCATAACCGACTTTAGCGTATACGCTGACCAAGGTAAATACATTCTCAAACTCAGAAATACGGTTATAGGCGATCATCTTTTCCGTATTATCCAAATTAATAAGTAAATAGCTGGAAGGTTCACCTCTTTGGTCATATAAAATACTGGCCTTGGTAACGATATCCAACTCGCCTACTTTCGAGGTGTTATAATAATCATCGACCTTCTTAAACGAATAATTCAGCCGGAAATTCACGGATTTATTCTCCTTGAGTTTCTTGATCACATCTTTAGGCAGAATCGGGTTGCTAAAAATATTGACTCCTAAAACGTCCTTCTTTGACCGGATACCGAATATCTCCATATCCTTTGCGTTCAGATCAATCAAGTAACCGTCCCTGTCATAAAGCTCGACTCCCACAGGTAAATTTACATACAGCTTTCGGAAGATCATTTCATTATGATCGATCATCTTACTAATCTTTTCCTCTTTCAGTTTGAAATTAGGTAAAATCTGTAATATGCCCAACGCTTTTACGCACACTCCGTTATTCAACTTACGCTCACATAATCTGGAGCGTACCCATTTTTCCCCAGTCGGTGTTATTATCGGAAATATTTGCTCATACGTATCGACAGATTGGATCGATAAAAAATCCGTAGTAATCAGATCCCTAAAGTCTTCCCGGATTATATAGTAAAATTCAAAAAAAAGAGAGATTATTCCCCTTCTTCCCAAATATACTCATTAAATAATCGGAACAGATATAACTTCTTTGAACAAAATCGGCTTCCCACAAGCCAACTTCCGCCCTATCCAATAACAATTTACATTGATCCAATTGAGTCTGTATATCCTCCATAAAAATATCCCTTCCGATAAAATTACACTATGATTTCACAAAGATATAATTTAAATAGTATAAATCCTCTATAATAAAAAAGAGATTGTCTCGAATAACTCAAGACAATCTCTTTCTATATTCAAAGCCCAATATAAATTATTTCAATTCCTTGATACGAATATTGCGGAATTTGACAGGGGAACCATGCCCTAAGAAACCTATATGACCTTTTTTGTTAAACAAACCCGGATGCTCCTTTCCATCAGGCGTACCATTCTTCACGGCATCCCGAATATTTCCATCCAAGATTACTACTCCATTCACCGTCACACGGATATGATCGCCATCCGCCATGATCTCTTCCGTATTCCATTCTCCAACCGGCTTGAACGCTTTCGGATGATCCTCACGGGCGGGAATGATACCGTATACGGAACCGTGATGTTGCAGCGGAGTGATGTTTCCTTGGTAAATAGGATGTTCACAATCCAAGACCTGCACTTCCATACCTACATATGCTGCATCTCCTTCCATCGGCGTACGAATACCGACACCGTTATTAGCTCCCGGGGTTAACTGGAAGTCAAAACGATAGATAAAGTTTCCGTATTCCTTCTTGGTGTACAGATTACCACCGAAACTACTGCTTGGGACCATAGAGATACAGCCATCTTCCAAGATATAATCAACCGTGTTTCCAGTCCACTCATGCATATTCGTTCCGTCAAACAAAACCTTGAAGCCCTCTTTTTCCTCTTCCGGCGATAATTTGAACGGTTCTTGTTTTTCCAATTCCTTTACGTAGATATTACGGTAATAGACCTTGCTGCCATGAGCTTGCATCTCGATTTGCTCTACCGGGAAAATCGGAAGCTTGCGATCCCAATAGTTTTCCAGAATCACGTTATCTACCACTTTTTCTCCGTTCAAGACAACCGTCACACGGTCACCAACCATCTTAATATAGAAGGAATTCCATTCACCCAATTTATTGTCGGCCACTTTCGAAGGCTTGCTCTCGTTTACCTGATTGTTGTACAAGCCACCGGAACCTACTTGCGCACCAACATTTACCCGAGAAGTATCCCAGATCTGGACTTGAGGAGTACCACGCAGATAAATACCGGCATCAGCCTCAGGGCCTTTCGGATCCAACATCCAATCCACATACATCTCGAAATCACCATATTGCTTTTCCGTACATAGGTTATCGTACCCAGTACCGTCAAATACTAACAGGCCGTTCTCTACTTTCCAGTCACGACGCATATTCTCATCTGCCTTCTCCTGCGCTTTCGCCAATTGAGCCGGTTTCATTTTCGCGCGGGCGATCGGATTCTCGACCAAACCTTTCCAACCCGTTAAATCCTTACCATTAAAGATAGAGACAAATCCGACCTCGTCCGGCATCGCATCCAAATGTTGCTTCAAGGCATCGATATCATAACGAGCGTCTTCCCCGTCAAACATGGTCAAAACACGTTTCAAGATAGCCTTCACATTGTCACCCTTATATTCCGGATGGTTACGAGCGATATTCCAAACCGCATAAACAGCCGCAGAACGAACAGCCGCATCGCTTGAATCCAAGAATTCCGACGCATACATCAATGCCAAGAAGGTATCCGCCCGTTGGATCTGACGTAAAATAAGAGCCTTTTGCTCACTCGTCCGGGCAATCTCCATGACTTTCCGCAAGCTCAACAAACGATTCTCTCTCGTAAATGCCGGATTAGATACCAACTGCACATAACGCTTTAACGCCCTGTCGAATACTTGATCGGAAGCGGCTGATTGGCAAACCTTAAATAGTTCGTCGGCAGCCTCAATACCCTTCCAAGCCAACAAAGCGTCAAGAGCCGCATCCTTGGCCGCTCCATTTCCTTTATTCAATCCTTCCACGATCGTAGCCAAAGCCTCTTTCTCGCCAGTCGCTGATAAGACCTTATAATAAAGATATCTCTTGCTGTCCCCCGCTTGTATCATACGACGATTCACGTTAGATACTTGAGTTGCCGCCGGTTGTTTAGAGATGGCGGCAATGATCGCATCTTGAAGCGGAGCGACAGCTGAAGCCTCCGCAGTCTCCAACATTCCGCACAATAAAGTGAAATCTTTCTCGGATACTACATCTTTCAATGCGGTATAAGCGGCTTTCTTCACCTCTGAGGAGCCGGATTTAATCAGATCCAGTACCGTATTTAGATTCGCATCGGCCATACGTATCGCCAACAGCTCCAAACCAGCGATTTTTCCGGCATCGGAAGCGGACGGGATCACTTTAGCGACTGCTTGATCAATATCGCCGTTAAATGCCATCAAAGCATCTTGACCCAATAAAATCACTTGCTTGTCATTGCTCTTCAACAAATCAGCCAGCACAGGAATGACACTCTTATCACCGATTTTAACCAAGGCCCAAACAGCGGCCTGTTGCACATAGAAATCCTTATCTTTCAATTGATCCAAAAGAACTTGTCTTGCTGGTAGATCAAAACGAAGTTCCAGATTCTTGATCACGTCATGTTTAGACGGGCATTTGCTTTCACGGCCTATCCAGTTCAAGATATCTACCTTGACTTCCGGCTTCGCCTTTAACATGTGTTTCATGACCTCGATATAAACATTTTGATCAGCGAAACCCGAAGCGAAGTTCAAAGCCGCATTACGGTATCCTTTATCCGTATCTTTCAAAGCCGATAATAAATTCTTCGTAGCGGCTTCCGGCTTAGCGGCCAATAGAATCTGAAGAGCGGCCTCACGGGTCTGTGTCATACCCGCTTTCGTAGACTTCTTCAATAAATCATTCGCCGCTTTCTCCGCGTCTTTGGTATCGCCTTGCTCAAGGACACGTTTAATCAAAGCGATATACGCCTCATTCGCCCCGGTCTTTTCCATTTTATAACCGGCTTTCTCGGCAGCGGCGGCTAAATCACTCAGAGAAGCTTTAGAACCTACACGGCTCAACGCATAAAGAACCTCTTTCTGCATATTCTCATCGCTGGAACCAAGCATCACTTTCAATACATTTTCCGCATCAGCGATTTGCACGTCAGCGATCGCACGGATAATATCCTTTTGCGTCTTCGGAGTACCGGAACGACGCATCAAGGAAGCCACCAAAACCTTCTTAGCGTTATCGGTACGGATAGCGGATAACGCACGGGCAGCAGGACCGCTTAGGCTCTCATCGTTCAAATAGCTAGCCAGCGTATCCACACACTCATCTTTTCCCAGTAATTGAAGCTGCCGGATAATAAAAGCCTTTGTCTCCCGGTCGCTCACCTTATCTAAGGCTTTCAAATATGCGTTGGCTGTTGCTAGACGGGCATTTTCCTCACCTTTCGCCATCACGTAGTGAGTCAATCCGCTTAACGCATAATCCACGTTCGAGTTACTGCCTTTTCCCGGAGCGTTAATCTTGTTAATCAACATCAAGACCCCTTCCTCGCCAGTGGAGCTTAAGTCATTAATTAATTTGTTATATTCAGCTTGTTGCTCCGCCGGCATCTGTGCCAGTACATCGGCAACGATCGTCTTCGATGTACGATTAGCCGGGCTTTGAGCCATTAACATACTACCGCACAACAATAAGCTGGCAATTGATATATATACTTTTTTCATATGTGTATGTATTTAAATGTTCCAAGGCGCTCTCATCGGCTGATCCAACAAACGATTAGCGGCCTCATCATTAATAAATTCCAGTTTTACGGGATCAAAGTGAAGCGTACGATTCAAACGAAGGGCTACGGCACCCATATTCACGATCGTAGCGGAACGGAAGCCATTACGCTCATTCAAGGCAAAAGGCTGACGAGTCTTTACGCACTCGATAAAGTCGGTAACCTGTGGCTCAGGTTCGGGATAATCGGATAACTTTTTCTCCCAATCCGGGATATCACATACGAAATTCTTATAAACATTCCCGTTCGGTCCGGAAATATAAGGTGTGTTCGGATCCCCGTAATCACCTCCCCAAAGTACGATCTGGCAACCATCCTCATAGGTATACGTAATCGAGCGCCAAGTACCCACGGCGTCCGGATGTTGTTGCGGAGCATCCACCTCTACCTTAACCGGGCTGGTATTATCTTTTCCTAGAAAATATTGTACAGGGTCAATATAATGCTGTCCCATATCCCCTAAACCACCGCCGTCATAATCCCAGTATCCACGGAATGTCTGATGCACACGATGCGGGTTATAAGGTTTGTAAGGAGCCGGACCCAACCAGAAATCATAATCCAGCTCACTAGGCACCGATTGTGGTTCCAGATATTCTTTACCAACCCAATAGAACTTCCAGTCGAAACCGGTATGCTTGCTGATCGTTACCTTTAGCGGCCAGCCCAACATACCACTTTGAACCAGTTTCTTCAAAGGTTTCACTGGAGTGCCCAGTCCATAGAACGGGTCAGCGAAACGGAACCAAGTGTTCAAGCGGAACATACGTCCGTATTGCTTCATCGCTTCCATTACCCGTTTACCCTCCCCGATCGTACGGGTCATAGGCTTCTCACACCAAATATCTTTTCCTGCTTTAGCGGCCTCGACAGACATGATACCATGCCAGTGAGGAGGCGTAGCTATATGAACGATATCTACATTGGGATCTAGAATCAAATCACGAAAATCATGGTATGCGGCAATCTTATCCTTTACCAACTGTTTACCTAGCTCCAGATGATTCTTATCGACGTCACACACAGCGACAAGACGAGTCCCGGCATAGTCCACATGTCCACGGCCCATACCACCTGTACCGATAATTCCTTTTGTTAATTGATCACTTGGAGCGATGAATCCATTACCCAACACGTGGCGCGGTACAATCGTAAATGCCGCGATTCCTCCAAGAGTCATCAGGAAGTCTCTTCTGTTTGTCTTCATAGTACGAATTTAAAATTTAGATAGAATAGATTAACTTGAGTGACAAAAATAATCATAATACTCGAAGAGACAAGAAAAATGTATATAAAAAAAAAAGGATGCCTTTAACAAAGACATCCTTCCCTAGTATTTTATGAAAATCTATTACAAAGCGAATTGCGGTTGACGGTGAATCCATTGCCCACGGGTGAAATCCGGGAAGTCTACCAAAGCACCGCCACGAGCGATTGACATCTCCGACAAGCCGGAGATAGCGCTCCAAGCGGCAGCGTCATAGCAGTCCATTGGAGCCGGTTTCTTATTACGGATAGCGTCGATCAAGTCGTACATCATGATATAGTCCATACCACCGTGTCCGGCCTCAGCAGCTTGAGACTCTAAGGAAGCCCACAATTTATGATCATATTTCTTGAACCATTCATCGGAATCATCCCAACGATGAGGCTTAGACTTTCCTTGTACATATACATGATCGCCATCATTCATCCATAAACCCTCAGTTCCCTGAACACGGAAACCTAATGAATAAGGGCGAGGAGAATTGGTATCATGGGTTACGATAATCGTTTGTCCATTAGAACACTTAATCATAGAAGTCACGATATCTCCCAAATTGAAGTTGACCTTCGCCAACGGATGATTCTCACCCCCATTATCCACGATAAACTTATGCAATCCACGAGATTGAGTAGCCATAGCGGATAAAGAAAGGAAACGGTTACCACGATTGATATCCATACAATGAGCTATCGGTCCGATACCGTGAGTCGGATAGATATCGCCATTACGATGTACGGAATGGTTCGTACGCCATTGAGCCTCGGCGAAAGCCGTCGGACCCATACGAAGATCACCACTACCCGGTACATAGTTGTAATGAGTTCCATCGTTGAATTTCACCTCACGCAAGTCATGCTCATAACCACAACCACCATGCAAGATCTCGCCGAACAAACCTTGGCGGACCATATTCAACGCAGCCATACAGTCACGACGATAACATACGTTCTCCATGATATTCAAATGGCTTCCGGTTGCTTCCGAAACATTTACCAAATCCCAGCACTCCTCTAACGTGTTAGCCGCAGAAACCTCCACGCCTACATAAGGAACACCAGCCTTCATAGCGGCGACAGACATCGGTACGTGCCATTCCCAAGGACTTGCGATGATCACGCAATCAAACTCCTCGTTGTTCAACATATTCTCAAATTCACGTTCACCCCCTTTGTAAACTTTCGGAGCAGGGACATTAAATTTAGCGATATGTTTCAAGGTACTATCGATCGGGCCCTGTTGGATATCGCAAATCGCTACGATCTTATTACCGGGGATCGCCAATACATTATTAATATGCTCATGGCATCTAGAACCCGTTCCGATGAAACCGAAACGTAATTTACCATCATCTTTACCGGCTGTTTTTTCTCTTTTGGGGTTCAGCGGCAGTTGTTGTAGCTCCGGCGTTTCCAGCCATTGCCAAGCCTGCGGCACCAATACCAGCGGCAGATACTTTCTTAAGGAATGAACGACGAGTGTTTTCCATATATTTTATAAATTAGTTTGTGTTTTGAGGATACAAAATTAAAAAAATATTTTTTCAATCAAAACGTTATTGAGTATTTTGAAAAATAAAGAGTCCAAGACTAAAAGTTCGTTATCTTTCCGGTTTCCCTTTTTAGCCTCTCGAAGGTCATCATCATCTGTCGAAGTCTTTTAGGTTCTTTTTCCGCCAAATTAACTTGCTGACCGATGTCTTCCTTTACATTATATAATTGATAACAGTTACTATTTCCGGCAAAGGCAGCCTCCTCCGCGTCGCCATAGGTATCCGGATACGGCGGGATCATGACCCAATCACCATCACGTAGCGCATAATTGAAATAACCTTCCAAGACAAGTTCCTTTCGCCCATTACCACCTTTTCCTAGGAAGACAGGCAAGGTGTTTTGGCTATCTACCTTATCAGAATAGGTCTGTCCGATCAACGCCGACAGCGAGGCTAACAAATCCATCTGGCAAACCAAGGCATCCGACACAGCGCCCGGCTTAACTTCCGCAGGCCAACGAAGCATGAACGGGATACAGGTCCCACCATCATACAAGCTCGTCTTTCCTCCACGAAGCGGTCCGGCCATCTTATGATCCCCTACCAATTCCACGGCTTGATCTTGATAACCGTCATCCAGAACCGGTCCGTTATCGCTAGTGAAAACAACTAACGTATTTTCCGTTAGCCCCAACTTATCCATTTCCTTCAAGAATTCGGTCACGCACCAATCCGCTTCCAAGATAACATCTCCACGAGGTCCCATCCCCGACTTACCCGCGAATCTCTCGTTCGGAACACGAGGTACATGCGGTTGATGCAAGCCATAGTACAGGAAGAAAGGTTTATCCTTATTCTCTTTCATAAAACCTTTCGCCTTCTCAAGGAACAACTCTGCCATATCCTCATCTTTCCATTGGGCGGTCTTGCCTCCTTTCTGGAAACCAATTCGAGGTACACCGTTTACGATAGCGCCGGCATGCCCGACACTCGGGAGCATTCTCAGTAATTCAGGATTATCCTTCCCAGTCGGTTCCCCGGGGAAATTCTCCTTATAACTGACATAGAGAGGATCGTTCGGATCGAGGTTTACACCTCTCCCATTCTCGATAAAGATACAGGGAACCCGGTCATTAGTAGCAGCTTGGATAAAAGAATAGTCGTAACCGATCTCTTTCGCTCCGGGATAAACCAGCTTGTTCCAGTCTACCACCCCGTCACCTAATCCTAGATGCCATTTGCCGACCGAGCCGGTGACATAGCCCGCTTGCTTCATCACCTTCGGCAAGGTAACCTGTTGAGTATTGATAATCAGAGCCGCATTGCCGGGAAGTATTTTGGCATCCCTATTTGTCCAAGGATATAATCCGGTAAGCAAGGAATACCGGCTGGGGGTAGAAGTAGCCGCCGTACAATAACCTTGCGTAAAGCGTATGCCTTCATTTGCGATACGATCCATTCCCGGAGTCTGTATGCGATGAGCCCCGTAACAGCTTAGATCACCATACCCGAGATCATCGGCCACGATGATCACCACGTTAGGTTGCCGGGGAGCTGATTGAGCTATTAAAGTTGTTGGCAAGGAAAACCCTGCCAACACACTCATTATACAATACTTATTCATCGCTTATTACGGATTCTGAGTTAATGTACCCGGATAAGCGTTAATCTCAGACTGCGGAATATACTGGATAGCCAACGGGCTGGTAGCAGGATATTCAGGCACGCCGTCATGGAATCCCGGGTAATGACGTTTCATCGTATCGCCTACACGATATACATCAAAACCACGGTCAGCCTCATAAGCTAATTCCAACTGACGTTCTTTCATGATAAGCTCATGAGCGTTTGTCGCATCCAAAGATTTATATCCGGCGTTAGGTAAGGAACGGGTACGAACGGTATTCAAATCGGCTAATGCTTTTGTATAGTTTCCTAATTTAGCGCTAGCCTCGGCGCGAATCAGGTATAACTCACCTAAGCGAGAGATAACCGGTGAATAAAGGTGGGGATAACCTTCTTGCTTAGAGCATTTATAACTATAGAATTTCGGATTACCTTGGCTTTCTAACATCAGGTAATCATAATCACCGACATAAGTTTTTCCCTTATAACTAATAGAATAACGTTTATTATCCACATCTACGGGAGTTAATGTGTACTCTTCATCATCCACGGTAGCGATTAACTTACCACCTACTTCCTTTGTCTCACCCTGACGATATACATAACCGGAAATCTTTCCGTCCGTATACAAGTTAGCGACGAAACGGAAAGCCGGAATTTGATCTCCCGCATCATTCTTCTTATATTGTGGATGGATAAAAGCCTCGCGGGCATCCGTATTTTTACCTGTCTCATGCAGCAAATCCATGTATTTAGCGCTAGCGTATACCTCACCCCAGCCTTGACCATCAATCTCCGCATACATACTACCTAACGGGCTACCCCAATCATCCCAATCCGAAGCAATGAATTTCACGGCAAAAATAGTCTCCGTTTGAGAAGCCGCATCCGGAGCAAGCTCATTATATGTCATAAACGTCGAACGACTCAATAAGGAGAATTGATTACTCTCGATTACCTCATTCGCATAATTATAAGATAATTGAGCGTATTCCTTATTCGGATTCTCAAAAGTACCACTCATATACATATAAACCTTGGCCAACAAGGCTTGAGCCGCATACTTTGAGGCATAGGCGGGCGACTTAAAATCAGACATCAACTCTTCTGCCTTTTTCAAGTCAGACAGAACTTGCTCATACGTATCTTTCACGGAAGAACGATCCGGAAGATCCAGGTTATCCATATCCTCAGGCATACCATTCACAATAGGTACACCCAGATTCTTCTCCGGTTCTTGATAATAAGGACGGCCAAACACACGACACAGATAAAAATACATCATGCCACGCATATAATAGGCCTCACCCAACTTTTGGTTCAACTCTGGAGATTCATTCTCATTGATCATCTTCATTAAAGAACTTGTCTGCGAGATGATATTATAAGCACTGTTCCAAACCGTAGAAAGCCCACCATTATTAACGGTATGCTGATAAGTAAAGTAAGTACCGAATGGATTTGTGGTCGGCTTATCCTTGCAAACGTTATCCCCGGGGAACTCTCCACAATAGTGTAAATGCTCAGATGCAGTTTTCAATTTAGCGTAGCAACCGTTTAATAAGACATCAACCGCAGCGTCCTTATCTTCCATGATCTTGTCCTCCGTATACTTATCATAAGGCATACGTTCGATATCACAGCTTGTTATAAATGTGGCCGCTGCCGCAAGAGCCACTATAGCTATTTTTTTCATTCTTATTCCTTTAATTAAAATGTAACATTTAAACCAAACATAAATTTACGGGCTTGTGGGTACGGAGAAATGGCCACACCAACCGAACCAGCCTTGTATTGGCTTCCTACCTCAGCGGGAAGTTCCGGATCCACTCCAGAGAACCCCGAAAGAACAAACAAGTTCTCACCCGAGAAAGAAAGACGGACATTGTCTACATATTGGATCTTCCAAGGTAACGTATAGCCTAATGTCAAGCTACGCAAACGTAAATAGCTCGCATCCTCCAAGTAACGGGAAGATCCCTTGCTGGATTGGCTCTTATTACCATATTCAGCTTTTGGATGGGTAGCGATATCGCCCGGTTTTTCCCAGCGATTCCAATCATCCCTTAAATTCATTTGATTATAGTTTACATAAGCACCATCACTATCATACATAGAACGGTCATAATTGTAAATCTCACCTCCTACCGAATAACCGAAGACTGCGGATAAATCGATATTCTTCCAAGATAGATTTGTAGAGAAACCACCGTAGAAGTCAGGGCTTAATTTTCCTAATATAGTCTGGTGCTTGGAAGCCTCGCTATAATCAGAAGTTGTTATGCGTTCTCCTTTCTCATTTGTTGTATACCACAACGGAGCTCCTGTTTGCGGATCTACGCCAGCCCATTCAGTTCCATACCAAGTATCCACATCCTGACCCGGAGTCAAGATCTTATCCATATAGATGTAATAGCTTGTTCCTGCGTTGGCAGTAATAATCTCGCTCTTACCACCATACAATTCTGTGATCTTATTACGGTTCAAGCCCAAGTTAGCGGCAACGCTCCAATTCCAATCACCACCTTTCAAGATGTCCACACCTAATGAAACCTCGAAACCATTATTCTTAACAGAACCAACGTTACGATAGATACCCGTGATACCTGTCACACCGGGCAGAGGCACTTTATAAAAAGCAAATCGGTTGTTTTCTTATTGTAATAATCCAAATTAATAGTCAGACGATCGAACAAGATAGCGTCGATACCTACACCCGCCGTATAGGTTTTCTCCCATGTCAAGTTCTTATTTTCTTTTTGAGCAATTACCGCACCCGGATCACCGTTGTATCCCGTAGACATAGCATACAAAGTATACTGCGAATACAGCTCAGTAGGACGATTACCTACAGAACCATAGCTAGCGCGCAACTTCAATTGCTGTACCCAATCCTTTGCCTTGAAAAATTCCTCCTGATGGATATTCCAACCACCACTAACAGAGAAGAAATTACCATATTTAGCATCCTCACCAAAGTTTGAGGCACCATCTCGGCGGAAAGAGAAAGACAATAAATAACGATTGTCATACGCATAATTGGCATTGAACAAATAGGATTGTACAGCCCATTCCTCTTGCGATCCTTTTATTGTCTTAGGAGTTGTCGCTACATCTGCCACGGAGAAACCCGGAGCGAAACTAGCCGCTGTCTGATCCTTGATTTCCCGGGTATAAGAGTTCCACTCATAAGCCAATATCGCATTGATGGAATGTTTATCGAACACCTTATTAAAACGAAGCAATTGGTTGCTATATACCCGATAAGAAGTTGTGGTCTTATCTTGCAACAATCCATTGTCGGCCTCTCCTGCCTTAGAGCGAGGATCGTTATAGCCTTTGAAAAGAATGTTATTATATTTATAGCTATTCACGGACGCAAAAGTCAACCAATCGGTAAACTTGATATCGAAGTCAAAGTTTCCCATAAACTCATAGGAAGTTTTCTTCTCATAATTCCATTGCAGGTCATACAAGTAATTTGTAGCATCGCTATTCACCCAATCGGTCGGCCTGTATTGCTGGATCAAGTCGCCATTCTCGTCATACGGGGAGTCCCAAGGGAAATTAACGTACATGATAGCGCCTAGATCTTGCTGCTGGTCCATCACGTCGCTACGGGTAGCCCATACTTTAGGTTTGATAGTCAACCAATCCGTCGCTTGGTAATCCACATTGAAACGCAAGTTATAACGCTTGTAGTCATATCCTTTCACGGCACCATCCTCATTATAGTAACCAACGGATGTATACGTCTTGATCTTCTCTGAGCCACCGGAAACAGATACGTTATAGTCTTGAGCGAAGCCCAGATGCGTACCCTCTTTCCACCAGTCGAAGTTACGGTTGCGCAAATCCTCCGTAAAATAACTCGGAAGGGCGTCTTGATTAGCGAAAGATTTATAATAATCATATAATTCCTCGCCGTTCATCATATTCATGTTTCCACGGTGCAACTGGTTCACACCCATCTTTACGGAAGCGTTGATCGTAGCTTTTCCGATCTTACCTTTCTTCGTAGTCACCACGATAACACCGTTCGCTCCTTGAGAACCATAGATAGCGGTTGAAGCGGCATCCTTCAAGATAGACATGGATTCGATATCAGCCGGGTTCAAGCTACCCGCATCCGTACCGACGATTACGCCATCCACGATCCAAAGAGGGTCCGTGCTACCGTTTACCGTAGACTTACCACGGATCACCACCTTACCGGCAGCGCCCGGCTGACCACCACCCGAAGTAACCTGCACGCCCGGAGCCTTACCAGACAATAAGTTCTCGACCGTAGGGCTAGTGGCATCCAACAATTTCTCGTTGCTCACCACCTGCATGGCACCCGTCAAGCTTTCCTTTTTTTGCACGCCGTAACCAACAACAACCACCTCCTCAAGGTTCTGAGTGTCTTCCTTGATACGGATAGTCATCGGAGCACTAGTCGCTTTAACCTCATGGTTCACATAACCGATGTAAGAAACGACCAAAGTAGCTCCGGCCGGAGCTTCCAAACTAAACTTTCCATCGAAATCGGTACTGGTACCGTTCGTAGTGCCTTTCACGAGCACATTCGCACCGATTACCGGCTCACCCGTCACCGCGTCAACAATGGTACCTGAAATCGTAATCGTCTGCTGCGCCACCATTCTCTCCGCGTTTCTCAATTCATTTGGATTAGAAGATGACTTGTAAACAACAATCCTATTGTTGTTTACAACAAAATCAGCATGCTGATTTTTCAGCGCCGTCGTCAAAATCTCCTCGACCGAGCGGTTCGACATGTCGATTGAGATACGCTCATTCAGATTGATGTCATTGTTACGGATAAGGAACGTGTAATTGAATTTTCCTCGATCAAATCGAAAAGTTCTTTTAATGTCGTACTTTCCATTTGAACAGACATCATTTGTGTCTGAAGTTCGGACGCTGAAACCGTACCGGGAATAAACGGCAGTCCCGCAAGCATACATGCGGCTACCATCATCTTACCGGTCTTCTTGAAATAGTTCATTTCCATTAAAGTTAGATTTAATAAATAATTTTCTCGTTTATACTATTTTCCACACTTACACCTTAGGATTAAGGTTTGTATTTTTATTTATCTTTTATAATAATCTCATCTCCAGAACGAGTCCACACATATTTGTGATCCACGTCCACCTCACGAAGGATTTTATCCAACGAATAATCTTTCGTAAAGCTACCGGAGAAGATTTCCTTTCTCAAAGGATCCCTCTCAACGCGGATACGCACGTTGAACTTACGTTCCAAATCCTTGGCGATACTCATGAAAGGTTGTTCGGAGAATTTCAGGCTACCGTCCATCCAAGAGAGAGCATCCTTGGCATCCACCTCACTGACTCTTACCTTATTGGTCTGCTTATTAAAGCTTAGTTTCCGGTTTGGAGTCAAGGTCACATCGCCCGCATGGGCAACCTCATCCCGCAAGCTCACGTTTACTTTTCCCGACACCAGAGTGACATCGGTCGTTTCATCCATTCCGTAAGCCTTTACGTTAAAGCTAGTTCCTAGAACCTTGATATCCAATCTCTTTGATTTTACGATAAAAGGCTTAAGGGAATCCCGGGTAATCTCGAAGTAAGCCTCACCATCCAATTGTACGCTACGTCCGTTCGTATTGAAATCACTGCCATATCTCAACGTGGAACCTGCGTTGACCCAAACCACGGATTGATCCGGCAAAACGACTTTCGTTTGGGCTCCCATAGGAGTTGTCGTCTCAAAATAAGCCAAGGCGGCAGATTTCGGCTGATTATGTCTCGTACCTATATAATAAGAGGCAGTCCCCACCGATACCACGATCAAGACCGAGGCGGCAACTTTTCCTAAAAACCGAAAATTTAGCCAATGATTCTTTTCAGAAGGAATAGCGGGATCGATAAGTGTCCCGAAATGTTTTTGGAAATCGGCTTTCATATCAGAGGCAAACAAAGGTACATGCGCCGTCGCCCAACAATCTGCCACCTCGGAAAGGCACTGTTTATGAGCGTCATCCGTTTCCAACCATTGTAGTAATTCATTTCGCCCCTCCTCGGATATATCTCCCATGAGGTAGCTATAAATTAAATCTTCTATGTGTTTATTCTCTATTTCCATGATATTAACAAAGGAGCCGGTTTTCAACCCGGTTTCTATTATATACACCTGTTTTAGAGATTCCGTTTAAGGAGATTCCAATTATTTTTCGAAAAAATTAAATATAAGTAAGAAAAGAGGGTAAAGATCGCCTAAAAGTTCACGCAACTTCGCCAAACCGATCTTGATCTGTACTCGTACCGTACTGGAACTGATATGATTTGTTATCGCTATTTCCTCATAGGTCTTGTTATGGTAAAGATATTGCACGAAGATATCCCGGCATTTAGCGGGCAAGGAATCCACGGCACGATAGATTTTCTCCTCGAATTCCTTATTCTCCAGATAAGCCAACGGATGGGGATCGGCGTCTATCTGCAACTCTTGTATCGACAATAAGTTTTCTTGTACATCTGATAAAGGGACTTCTTGCTGACGTTTATCTCTTAAATAATTCAGGCAATAATTACGTACCGAGCGAATTAAATAAGCGTTTACCGGATGTATTAACGCCGAATGGTGATTCCATACATTCATAAAAACATCATTAACGATCTCACGTGCCGCCTCCGAATTATAGACATATTTAGTCGCTACGGCGCACAAGTACACGTAGAAGGTCGTATATAATTGTTCAAATGCTTTGGCATCGCCATTATTGATCCGAGATATTATGTCCTCCTTTACAATCAGCACAAACGTCAACCCTTAAGTTTCACTCACAATTGAATCACAAAAATAATGAAATATTCCAGAGATTACCTCATTTTAAAAGAAAGTATAGGGTAATAGCGCCAAACAGCTCGCTAAAGCGGACTGTTTGGATACTTAGGTGACGAACCGGGTGGCATATGGGTGGCATAGCTGTGCCATCCTTATGGCACGCCCTTCCATCGTTGTGGCACGGCTATGCCACCAGCATGGCACGACTGTGCCAATGCTATGGAAATGACTGGCACTATACGTCGTTACAATACAACAACTTAGATTACTTAGAAGAATTGGCGGCACGCTTCTTGTTACGCCAGTAACTACCGTCACGTTTGCTTCCGAACATATTACGGCGTTTCGACTCTTGCTTGATCGCTTCTTTCTTCTCGGCTACGGCGGCTTTCACCTCCTTGGTCTCATACATATGGCCACCGGCTATGGGGACTTCCTTGCCGATCAGTTTCTGGATATCTTTCAACAAAGGTACCTCCTCGGCGTCGCAGAAAGAGAACGCCACACCTTCACGGCCCGCACGACCCGTACGCCCGATCCGATGTACATAAGTCTCGGGTACGTTAGGAAGCTCATAGTTAATGACGTGTGTCAGATGATCCACGTCGATTCCACGGGAGGCGATATCCGTAGCGATCAGCACACGGGTCGTATGATCCTTGAAATTCGTCAAGGCACGCTGGCGGGCAGTCTGGCTCTTGTTGCCATGGATCGCCTCCGCCCCTATCTCCGCTTTCGACAAGACACGGGCCACCTTGTCCGCCCCGTGTTTCGTACGGGTAAAGATCAATACGGATTCCAGTTCCGGGTTCTCCAACAAGCTTTTCAGCAAGTTGATCTTCTCGGCCTTCTCGACGAAATAAACGGATTGGTCGATCGCGTCCACGGTCGATGAGGCCGGGGTTACTTCCACCTTTTGCGGCTCGCTCAAGATCGTACCTGCCAAGCGCTCGATCTCAGGGGGCATGGTAGCGGAGAAGAACAAGGACTGGCGTTTCTTGGGCAATAGCGGTAAAATACGCTTGATGTCATGGATAAAGCCCATGTCCAACATACGGTCCGCCTCGTCTAAGACGAAATACTCCAAGGTATCCAAGTGGATGAATCCTTGTCCGATCAAGTCCAGCAGACGTCCCGGCGTAGCGATTAATATATCGATGCCTCTTTCCAAGGCTTCCGTCTGGGGCTTCTGCCCTACTCCCCCGAATATCACCGTATGGCGTAATCCAGCGAAACGGCCGTAAGCGGCAAAGCTCTCTCCGATCTGGATGGCAAGCTCACGGGTAGGCGTAAGGATCAATGCCTTGATACCCCGTTTGTAACCTTTCTTCTTCTGGAGATATAACCGCTGGATAATCGGGATGGAGAAGGCCGCCGTCTTACCGGTTCCTGTCTGGGCGCAACCCAATAAATCATAACCTTGCGAAACGATGGGAATCGCTTCTGATTGTATAGGTGTTGGAGTCGTATAACCTTCTTGCACAAGAGCCTTACGTATCGGTTCTATCAAATCTAAATCTTCAAATGTCATTCTAAAATAGGGTGAGCCATCACGGCTCGTTATGTAAATAATGTGGGCAAAGGTAGTAAAACTTTATGATATAAACTATCTTTGCGCTTTTTATGCCCGTAAAGCGATATGAAAGAATTATTACTACTACTGAAAAAGTTCTTCGGATATACCTCCTTCCGTCCCTTGCAGGCGGACATCATACAGCGTATCTTACAGAAAGAGGACTCGTTGGTGCTGATGCCCACGGGTGGAGGCAAGTCGATCTGTTTTCAGCTACCGGCTATCTATCTGCCGGGTACGGCTTTGGTGGTGTCCCCCTTGATCGCCTTGATGAAGGATCAAGTAGAGGGGTTGATCGCCAACGGCATCCCTGCGGCGGCGTTGAACAGTATGATGCCGGAAGAGGAGCAACAACAGGTGAAGCAACTTTGCGTGCAGGGCAAGATCAAATTATTGTATATCTCCCCGGAACGGATCAAGATGGAGGCGGACTGGTTCCTGCCCCGGCTGGACATCTCGCTCATCGCTATCGACGAGGCACATTGCGTATCGCATTGGGGACATGACTTCCGTCCGGAATACACGCAACTGGCGATATTGAAGGAACGTTTCCCGAAAGTCCCGGTCGTGGCCCTGACCGCTACCGCCGATAAAATCACCCGGAAGGATATCCTAGAGCAGTTACGGCTTCGTACGCCCCAAACGTTCATATCATCGTTCGACCGCCCGAACATCTCCCTCACGGTACGCCGAGGGCTTAACAAGAAAGAGAAGATCGCCGCCATCGTCCATTTCATCCGGAGGCACCGGGAGCAGAGCGGTATCATTTATTGCATGCGCCGCAACGATACGACCGAGCTGGCCGATGAGTTGGCGATGTATAATATCAAGGCGATCGCCTACCACGCCGGCCTCCTGCCCGCCCAACGGGAACAGGCCCAAAATGATTTCATCAACGACCGGGTGGACGTGGTGTGCGCCACGGTAGCTTTCGGGATGGGTATCGACAAGAGCAATGTCCGCTGGGTCGTGCATTACAGCATGCCGGGGAGTATCGAGAACTACTACCAAGAGATCGGCCGTGCCGGAAGGGACGGGATGAAAAGCGATGCCCTCCTGTTCTATTCCTTGAGCGACTTGATCGTACTTCGCCGTTTCGCCGAGGAGAGTGGCCAAAGCGAGGTGAACTTGGAGAAGCTAAACCGGATGAGACGGTATTGCGAGTCCGATATGTGCCGCCGCCGTGTCCTGCTCAGTTACTTCGGCGAGGAGGCGGACCATGATTGCGGCAACTGCGACGTGTGCAAGAACCCTCCGCAACGTTTCGACGGCAGTGTCTTGATACAAAAGGCGCTGAGCGCCGTTATCCGGACCGGCGAGCACGTGGGCATGCAGATGCTGATCGACATACTCCGTGCCTCCGCCCGCGCGGAGCTGCTGGAGAGAGGATACGATAAGCTAAAGACGTACGGAGCCGGACGGGATCTCTCTTATAAAGAATGGAAGGAGTACATTTACCAGATGATCCAACTCGGGTACATGGAGATCGACTACGCCGCCGAGCGTGTCTTGCGGATGACCCCGCTAGGCAGGCGTGTCCTGTACGGGGAGCAAAAGGCCCAGCTCGTCATCTATCGGGAACCGGATGAGCTGACACGCCCCGTCCGGAGAGGCGAGCGGAAATCCTCCTTCAAGGCCCAGCCGATCCGGCCGATCCGGTCCGCCTCTACGGACGAGACCTTGCTGGACTCCCTCCGCCAACTTCGCAAGCAAATCGCCGAGCGAGAGCATACGCCGGCTTATATCATCTTCTCCGACGATTCTTTGGAAGACATGGTGGAGAAGAAACCGGTCACCTTGGACCAGTTCAGCGACATCCGGGGCGTGGGGCAAATCAAGCTGGACCGGTATGGGAAGGTGTTCGTGGCCTTGATCCGGTTCGTGCTGAAGCTACCGAAATAAGAAGAACACATGTTAATGTTTTTAGCTCCTAAATGGAAATATAAAAAAATCACATATATTTGTCTACAATTATTAAGCACAATGCCTCATATTCATGATAGACAAACATTTTTCTCTCCTCACCCACCTGCTCTGTCTGTGTTTTCTGGCAGGATGCGAGAATGAGTATTTCAAAACGGGGAGTATCCATATCCAATTGAAGAAACCTTCCGGATACGTAGATATCTCCTTGGCGAATATCCCGGTCACACTAATCAATCAAAGTATAGGCTGTGTCTACACCACGACCACCGACACAAATGGACTAGCTCTATTTGAACTAACCGCTGGCATATGCGCAATCTCCGCAAATCAGGAAACCACGACTGGCAACAGGGATTATATATTGAGTGGTAGCCTCTCCAATATCCAGTTCGAGGCCAATGGAGAAGAACGATCCGTGGAAATACCTTTGGAAGTGTCCGAACGAGGCCGTCTACTGATTAGCGAGATTTATTTCAGCGGTTGTCTCTGGCCTGACGGGAAAAATGTCTATAACAAAGATCAATACCTCACGTTGGTCAATAACTCCGATGACTTGATTTTCCTAGATGGCCTATGTATCGCACAAGCAGGACCCGTAAGCGTGACAAAGCCTTCCGGATGGATGCTCCATACCGATATGAAAGAAATACCTTTATTCATGATGTGCTGGGAGTTTCCGGGAACGGGAACCGAATATCCCATTCAACCGGGGGAGCGACAAACAATAACGATTAACGCCATAAACCATACCAATAGCGAAGTGGGAGTTCCGGCCTCGCTCGATTTATCCAGCGTGGAATGGGCTTTTTGGGATCCTATCTTGACCGGAAGCCAAATCTCCGCCGGTGTAAAACCTCTAAACTTGGTATGGCGTGGCACTGGTTTCTCCTATCTGTTTTCCATGAACGGCCCGACGATCCTCTTGTTCCGTCCCAAAACGGACTTAAGAGAATGGATCGCCAATCCGGATCACATCCAAAAAGAACCAGAGAGTTTCAATACGCTAAAATACCTCCATATACCCGCTGATTGGGTGCTGGATATCGCGAATTTCGTCTCTTCAACCTCTACGGTAGCTTACACACGTATCCCATCTTCTATGGATGTGAGTCCGGGTATAGCCACGTCCGGCGGTTCCGGCCTGGCAATGCGTCGGAAATATGAGCAAGAGGGGAAACGCTTCCGCTGGAAAGATTCCAATAACACCGCCGAGGATTTCGAGAAAACTCCACCTTCCTTAAAACGGTAAGCCTCTATGAAGATCACTATCATTCTATATATGATATCACTATCTGTCTATGCCTCACGGTCATGGGCTCAACAAGAGAGCGCATGGGCTTTATCCGCCAATCCTGTCAGCATCAGCTATGTACCTAAGGACAGCGCTATGGAAGCTGGTTTAAGTTATTTGATCCATCAAGCCTCCTTACCTGCCAGCGACCAGCCGGATCAAACACAGACCTATAGGGCTTATGTATCCGGTAACCGAAAGCTGGGTCTACTTTGGCTGGCGGGTGGTATCGATTGGTCGCAAAGCCTACTGGAAGGGAGAAAATGGAATTTATTATCGCAACCGGACTATCTGATTACGGCCGGCGATTCCTTGGGAGAGCCACAACGCATCGAGAAATACAGGATCTACGGACAAGCGGCTTACGTCTTATCCCCGAAAATCAAGGTCGGGATAGATGGAGACTATACAGCTACAAGCAACGAGGATCGCTCCTCTTACCATATCTACCATGGGATGGCACACTTAATCCGGATATCAGGAGGTATCGTTTACGAACAAGTACGCAGACGCTTTGGAGTCTCGATCCATTATACCCATCGTACAGAGGAATTAACGTATGATACGGATAGTAAAGATAAACTTTATACATTTCCTCTGGGTTATTGGCTTCCGATGCAAGAATTATCGGGAAGTTTCCTGTTTCGCAGTCAAGGAAAACGCCTAGGTGTTTCCTTGCAAACGGAAACCCTAAAAGAGCATTGGAGTCTTTTCCATGATCTCTTCTACGAGACCCAGCAATTAGCGGACAATCCAAATAACTCCGGCAACTTGAGAGGCTGGGAAGAACGGCTGCATCAAATCAGTTACCAAGGTCGTTTTACCCGAACGAATAAATCGTGGACGCATATCTGGTCGCCCACAGCCCGATTCAACCAAACTACGGCCAACCGCATATTACAACGGAATCCCACCACAAGCTCGTCTGCCATATGGACTACATTCGCCACCTATCGCCTAGCAAGGCAACGGATGTTATCTACCCAACTAAGTTACGAGGCGACAAAGAATGATACTTCGGGCGAAAAGGTATCCACATGGCAAATGACTGTCGGATGGAATCGTTTGGAAAATGATTTCTACATATATCCTTTTACGGTCAAACAATATACAGGGCTCTTCCACGGAGAGATCGCGTTTCTTCGACAAATCCGCCTACCTAAAGAAAACAAGCTAAGTATCCGCCCGTCCGTGTATATCGTGTCGGGCTATGGCACCGAGATCAAATGGGAGAAGGAAACGCAGAAGGATGAGAATGGCTCTGCAGAAATCAAGCTAGAGCAGAACATGCAAAAAGTGAACGAGGATTTTATTGCTCGCACGGCAACCCGTCTGGGTATCGGTGCGGAAATGGAATATCGGCATCCCATTCATTCCGCCTTATCAGCGGGATTTCGTTTAATAGGTAGTCTCGAACAAACGACAAGTCCTCAATCGCCCCTCGGAGGGGGCGGAAATCTCAGTATTGTCATCTGGCTATAATAGGTCTTAATACTATGCGTTACTCAACTTTGTACAAAACACCAATAAAGATCGTGACGATATTTCTCTTATTGTCATCACTTCATCCGGGCAATTACCTTCACGGGCAAAAGCAACCGGATACTCTGTCCTTCTATTTACCCAACATTTTGGTAACAGCCATAGAGTCTAAGACTCCGGGTACGGTTTCCTTGCTTCCAGCGTCAACGTTGGAACATACGCAACCGATCACGATCTCTGATCTGACACAATTATTACCGGGAGGTCTCACCAATAATTCTGGGGTGACAGACGCACAATATTTCTCAGTGCGAGAGGTTTCTTTAAAGAACGGGGTAAACCAATTTCATAAGAACGCAGCTATGGGTGCCCAAATATGGGTAGACGGCTCTCCTCTTCATTTCAACACCGGCATCAACGAGCCTTACGAAGGATATGATGCCCGTTTTCTATCTCTCAACCAAGTGAAAGAGGCGGAAATCATCCGGGGAATACCTTCTGCCCGGTACGGAAACTTAACAAATAGCGTATTATTACTCAAGACTCATCAAGGTAGAATGCCTCTCTCCACCAGCATACGTTACAATCCGAAACTGAAACAATATATGCTTGGAAAAGGCTTCTGTATCTCCCCACAAGGCCATACGCTCAACCTGTTAGCGGACTATACCAGCCAAGGCGATTTCCATACCGGCGGCATACGCTTGGCAAACCTTTACCATTGGTTGCCCGCAGGGAAAAAACTAGAATTAAGCCTTACTTACACCTCTCGCATAGGAAAGGAAAAGCAATTCGTCAACGAGCAGAATCATACACAAAGACAACGATTGGATCAGCGATTTTCCATACAAGGGGAATGGCAACCCGACCGACGTTGGCTCAAGAAGCTGTCTCTGAGAATAGACGGTTCCCTTCAAAAAAGCAAACAAACAAAGAGTCAGGTCAACAATGCCTCTAGCCAGCTTTATACAGACCAGAAAGAGAGCGGCGAATGGGAAGCCCGTGTTTTATCCTCAAACTACATGTACACATTAGTCAATGAAAGCCAACCTTTTTATGTAGAAACCGAGATGCTGGCGTCTACCTTATTCCCTCTACGACAAGGGAGGGAGATCAGCTTAGTAGCCGGATTCTCATACCGTAGTGAGGGTAACGAAGGGCGAGGCAGGGATTTCGATCGGCAGAGGCCTCCTTCTACATCTATCCGTCCCCGCTCATTCCGGGAAATCCCGTCCTTGCATACGTTCGGTGGCTTCATTGAGGCCACATACCGGACTTCCAACCTCCATGTAGAAGCCGGATTAAGAAATCAAGGATTGAAAAGCCGGGATTATGCCTTAATCTATCAGACAGAACCTCGCCTGAATCTCTTATGGTCTCTCTGCTCCTCTCCCTCCGGCTATACATTGAGTTTAAAAGCCGGGGTCGGATGGATCAGTTTCATGCCGACATTGGAAAAACTCTACCCGGAAGCTATTTATAATGATAAGGTCTCTTTCTATTATAATGATAGCAATGAAAATGGAAACACCCTCGGTATTCTCACGACACATGCCCCCGGAATGGAACGAAATATGAAATTAAAACCTACCGTAAATCGAAAGATAGAGGTTGGCCTTATAGGGAAGACTCCGGCCATCCGACTTGACATGACCGCTTTTTTCGAGAAACAAACGGATGGCTTTTCCTCCTCGGCGCAATATATTCCATTCAGCTATCAGGGAATATGATTATCTATCAACCGCCCAACTTCGTCCTGAATACAAAAATGGACAGGTATGGGTGAACGGTAAGGCTGTCCCTTATCAAGAGAAATATAGTTACACGCCGGTATCTGTACCAGTCAATACATTCCATAGGAAGAAACATGGGATCGAGATGGTAGCGGACCTCGGGACTTTCTCACCCTTGCGTACCTCCCTAATCGTAGACGGGATCTGGTTATATGTACGAGAAAAGAATACGGCCCTTAACGGGATCTGGCCGATCCAGTACACAGATAAAACAGAATACCCCTACGTAGGTTTTTACGACAAGCAAGGCGGACCGGGAAATGAAAGTCGTTCGGAGATCATCTCCACGAACTTCCGTTTCATCACCCGCATCCCCCAAATCGGACTGGTCACTACCCTTACGTGGCAAATGATATGGCTCTATAAATATCGTACGCTCTACAACGGTAGCACTGGCGAGAATGTATGGCCCCTATATTGGTGTGGAACAGACGGAATCATACATCCGTTCACCGAGACACAGAAAGAGGATCCAGCCTTCGCGCCTTTACTCTCCACCACTGCGCCGGAACGATTCCTGCCAAACTCTTATAAACCATATGGTATGCTGAATATTCGGGTAAACAAAGCTTTCGGAGAGCACATCACGCTGGCATTCTTTGCCAACAACCTCGCCGATTTACGCCCCACTCGCTATTCGGCCAGCACGAGATCTTACCTTCAACAAAATACCCAGCCTTTTTTCGGTCTGGAATTACAAATAAAACTATGACATCATGAAAACAAGCATACTTTACATATTCCTACTGTCAGTCCTTTACGCCTGCGACTCCCACTCTCTTCTTCCACCCAAGCAGCAATTGGATCAGCAAATAGCGCAACTGAATGATTATTCTTTGTTGAGCGGTCCCTTGAACGACCAGCTATGCGAAGAGATAGAAACCCATGCCCAAGAAATAGGGAATGACTCGCTTTTGCTGGCAACCCGCCAAATCATATACACCCGCTATTGCAGATTACAGGACACGGCACATGCGAGAATGCTACTCGACCGCATGAAACCTTATGCCATCCGCATAAAAGACAAGCACCTTCTCATGAATCACCTGCGTATGGCATTTCTTCACGCACAGATACGCCAACCCGCAGAATGCGAGCGATGGATAAACGAGGCACGAAAATATGCATATATAAATCCTCAAAACTGGTATATCACGGCGGCTAGCGCTTGTCTTGAATGTGGATTATATCCCCAAGCACTCATCTATGCGGATTCAGCATTGGTGAACTTGAAATATAAAGTGATAAGCTCTCCTCACTTAGTAAAAGCTATAGCATTAAGCCGTACGGGAAAGACCGCCGAAGCGGAGGAATGGACCCAACGATGCATTACCGATATCCGCCACTTTCAGGCGAAACACCAAATACACACGATCAGCTATCTGCAATATCAACTCTTCATGGAATACGCCGTCTCTCTCCGGAAACATGGAAAAAACAAAGAGGCACTATCCGTATTGGAGGAATTAGACAGAGTCTCATTCAATAATGTCGCCACGCCTCTCTTGAGGAACAAAGACAATATCGAGGAATATAAGGTGCGTGTGGCACGTATGTTGTCCGAATGCCATTATGCGACCGGAAATCAATCGGAAGCCATCCAACAGGCAAACCGGGCAGACTCCCTACAATCCCATTATGCCCAAGAGCAAATGAACATACGCAGAAAGATGATCAGCGAAAGCCTGCAAAACGAACTATTATCCACCCGCTTAAAAAGTCAGAAGGCGGAAGCGGAACAGGCACGGCTCATCCAGTATATCCTTACCGGAGTCATTATTTTGCTCATGGCTATCCTAACCGGAGGATACCTTTGGTGGAGAAATCATCGCCGTCGCCTACGCCAGTTATTCGATTTATTGATAAGCCATCATGCGGCTTGGTTGCTAATACACGATCCGCTTCCGCTAATCTCCCGGCCACAAATAAAGTTACCAGATCATTCAGAGGCAAACACCGAGGTCACAACAAAAGCTGATAATCTCCTATATCAACGAATCCTATCAGTTATGAAAGAGCAAAAAGCCTTTCTTAAATCCTAATCTCGACCTTGTGACCCTCTCCCGTCTAGTGGGTACTAACCGAACACAACTATCCACCACCCTCAATAGGCAGACGGGAATGAACTTTAGTCGTTGGCTGGCTGAATACAGGGTACACCACCTCCTTTCGCTCGTCGCCCTACGTCCCGACAGCGACATCACCGCACTAGCCTCCGAATCAGGCTTCACCTCCCGAACCTCCTTCTTCCGGCAGTTCCGGCAAGTCACCGGACTTACGCCCAACCAATACAGAAACGTACGAAAAGAGACCGGCAAATAATCTGTTAAAGTACGTGTCTAGCCTTTTGATGCAGGGGCTTTACGGCCTTTGGTGTACCAGATCGTTCGGATCAAGTTTCAATACGTTCGCATCTTTTCTCATCCCTTGATTTACCAAATGGGACTGTCTATATTTGACCTCGCAAGTCCCTCTTATGCGGGTTACTTAAGACAGTACCAATATGGAAGAAAAGCAAAAGCCATCCCTAATCGAACGCAGGCTATATGCCCGCATTTTACAAATCATGGAGGATAAGAAGCCTTATCTCGATCCACAGTTCAATTTGTGCCAGTTGGCCAACCTCGCTTGCACGAACCGTACCCGGCTATCCTCTACCTTGAACAATCAGACGGGTATGAACTTCAGTCGCTGGCTGGCTATCTATCGGGTAGAGTACCTCATACGGGAATTTTCCAAGTGCCTCACACAAGAGCCGCAGGAGTTATACAAGACGGCTGGGTTTACCTCCCGTACCTCTTTCTACCGCCAATTCAAGGAGGTGACGGGCAACACTCCCATCGAGTACTTCGCCAACCTATATTATAACAACGTAAATGATTCAACTAAATAAATAGCGATATGAGACATTTTACACTCCTACTCTTATCCGTTTTTACTGTCTATCAAGCCAAGGCGGATATATTGATCCCCTTAGACAAATATCCTACGGGGGAAAAACGTTTCAACTTACAGATCAACGGAAGTCACGATACCAGTACCCCTTGGCTCTCCACCACGTCATTTGGCGTAGATGAAGATGGGCAGATGGGAAACCCGGAGAATTGGACATCCGAACAAATCGACGAGGACAATCACTCGGTAAGTCACCGACTCATCATGAACAGTATTTCCCTGCGCCTCTCCTATCGTGTATGGGACAATCTCAGCCTGTGGGCAGGCATCGGTACCACCAACTTCACCCACGAGGAGACTTTCCGAGATGATGACGACCTAAGCAGTACCATCTTCAGCAAGAACATGGTACCCATCTACAGCGGAGGGCTAGGTTACGGCTATGCCTTCACCGACCGCTTTTTTTCATGTCTACCCAACCCGGCGTGCGCTATGCCAACAGCGATAACATGACCACCGAGGTGTATTACCAAGGCAAGACCATCCCCTTGCGAGACCTCAGCCTCAACCGCCGTTACCTAGAGTGGGCCGTGCCCGTGGTGGCCGGATACGCACTGGGCAATTTCGTGCCCTATGCCGGCATCCTCTACAAGGACTACACGATGAAAGACCGGTACGAGTTCACCAAGACATATGCCGGCGAGGACTATACCGTTCGTATCGACGAGACCTTCCACGCCCGTCACAAGCTGTACGCTTTGGCCGGGGTGAACTATTTCCTCGCTGACAACATCTCGCTCGGAGTAAACGGAAGCTTCGGCAAGAGGCAGTCCGTACAGTTACAATTCAATATCAGTTTCTAAACCTCTTAAACAGATATATACATGAGAACGACACTCAAAGCACAAGCGATACGGCTGATCGCCATATTTTTGCTTATCTGTGCCTCTACCACCACCGTCAAGGCACAGATCAGCCAACATCCCGAACTGTATAAGGTGAAAGAATTCCACAATATGGATAAAGACGGAGGTGCCTATTACTGCTTCACCGACGCACAATACTACCAAGGGAAGCTCTACGGGGTCTACATAGATAATAACGGCCCCTCATCCATACGCCTCATCGCTTTCGAGGTGAACGGCGAGACCCGGACAATGGAACAATCCACCGTTGGCGACACCGGTAAGAAAATGATCTTTCTCAATGATTTCGGCGTATACCAAGATGCCGAGATCATCGTATACCGTAATCGCTTCTATGTGCTCTGGAAGAATAATACCAATGGCCAGATATGGATCGGCGAGGTGGATATGAAAAGGGAGAATACAAGAAAACTCGTATGCTCGATGACGGGAAAACTTACGCCAACTTCGCCGCCACCATCTACCGTGACAAGATCTGCGTCATCCTACACCGCCGCACCAACAAGAAACTGCAAGTCTACCAATACGGCGACCCCGAGCTGAACAGCGGCTGGGACTGGTGCGGCACCGTGCGCAACGCCGGACACGATAATATCGAGCTAAAAGGCTCAACAGGCATATCAATGGAATACGATCCCGACGACCACTGGGACGCCACCTCGTGGTACGGCTACGACGACACCGAGAAAAAGAACGTGGAGAAACTCATCATAGGCCGACTCAAGAGCGGTACCTTCGAGGCATTCAGCTACAGCGGCGAGTATGGCAAGGATAACATATGGCCCTCCAACTGGGAAGAATACGCGCATCACGACATAGGACGCTCGAAGACCTTCTCGCTCAAGCTCATCCAAGCCGATATAGAAGGCTACGCAGCCGACAATACCAGCGGCTACAAAGCTTCCTCAAATCCCCTGATCTTCAGCTACTGTACCTATGATGGCAAGGGAACGGGCGAACACTTCCTAAAGAAATTCTACCCCGGCAGCAACAGCTTCGCCACCGACGCACCCATCTACACCGACCTGCCCTACGGCTACACGGTCGTAGCCACCGCGGCAGATCCTACCACCGAGACAGCTCCCGGCGGAGGGCTCTACTACAAGCAATATATCTACCTGCTGCGAGGTAACCAGACTCCATACCATTGGTACAAGCACGCCTACATCGCCTCCATCCGCTCCAACGAGATCGTAGAGAGACGCAGTTCCTTCAACGACGAGAAGGCCCTGTTCGGCAACAGCGAGCTACGCAATCTCGTGCGCCTCGTCGGCATCATCGAAGGACCACCTCCAACGGTAGTGGATAATAACGAGTGGTTCGGCGACCTCGGCGTAGCCTCAAGCCTTGCCTTCACCATGGGATCGGGCACCAGCAACTCCGTGAGCCGACTCTATAAAAGCGACCTCAAATGCTCCTTCGGACCGCATACGGATAAACTCACGGCAGCATTCGGCGGCGGATACTCCTTCCAGAAACAACACGAGGAAGTAACAAGCCAGTCCGAGTCCATCACCGTTACCTTCGAAGCAAACGACACAGCAGACTACCGGGCCATCGCCCTCTACTCTGTACCCATTCTGACCCGTTGCGACCTAGAATACCTCTCCCCCACCCGGAGACAGAGTGTACGAATGCCCATATTCAGCTATACTTACATGACACGGCAGAGTATCAAACAAGTAGAAGTGCCTCTCGACCTAGAGCCTTTCCGCATAGACAATCCAAGCAAACTTGGAGACTGGGAGGCCCGTGAGATCCTCACCATGACCGCCAGCGAGCCAAATGTCAGCAAGTCCGTCAACTTCAGCCTCAACTCCGAACGGATCGACATGACGCTGGAAACCAGCGGCACAATCTCCGACAGTCAGACCAAAGGTGCCATCAGCCTTATGGATTTGAAATTCCCCTTCTTCCAACTGGAGAACCAAAGTTCTTGGGAATGGACAGACCAGACCACAGCGACAACCTCGCAGGGTATCAGCGCATCCTATTCGAAGATACGACGCACGGACAAGCACGTCAGGCCGGAAGAGACAGCCGAGTCCTTCTCATCCACCCTCTATCTGCTCACTGCCGAGAAGTCGAACACGCTCCGTGACCAGTACTACCCCAAGCTACTCGAACGGAAGATCAGCTTCGGCACCGACACCTTTCCCTTCATGGTAAACAGCGACAAACCCTTCGTATTGGCGTGGGACATCAACAACATCACCTATGTACGAGGTGACGTGAGCGCCACTGGCAATGAGGAGGTAACGACCGACGAGCCCCTGTCTATCCGCTTCCTCGACGGCATGCTTACGGTAGATTGCCTGCCGGGAGCCACCGTCAACGTCTACAGCATGAACGGCACGTTGGCTGGTCACCAGCAAGCGGTATCCGGAAAAGCAATCTTCAGCCTGCCCGGACACCTGTACACCGTGGAGGTCGTGACCGAACGTTACCGGAAAGTACAGAAAGTAGTGAGATAATACAGTTAGAAGCCATGAAGACAAACCTCCTCCAGAGAAAACGCCTCCTAACGGAAGAATCGAATCGCTGTTATCTGTGCGATGACCCTGTCTGCACGAAGGCATGCAAGCCCGGACTAGATCCGGGCCGCTTGCTGCGGGCCTGTAAAATGGACAACCTAGCGGGAGCTATCCTCCGGGCCTACCGGATGGAAGCCTGCAAGGATTACGACGGGCATCCTTGCGAGAAGGCCTGCCTCCGCGGACGAACCGACCGGGCGATATCCATCACCCAGATCGTACGGCAATTACAAGATATGCCAAACCCGACGGATAGTTCTCCCCTCACTTCGTCTCCGGACTTGGCGATCGACTTTTGTGGTGTCCGCTGCGCCAACCCCTTTATACTGGCCTCCTCGCCCGTAGCCCATAATTACGAGATGTGCGTCCGGGCCCTCGAAGCCGGTTGGGCCGGTATCTGCTTCAAGACGATATCATTCTATCCGAGCCATGAGGTATCCCCCCGCTTCGACCAAATGGAGGTGGATGGCGTGCCTTTCATCGGATTCAAGAACATGGAACAATTGTCGGAAGCCTCTGTCGAAGAGAATTTCGATACTCTCTATCGCCTCAAGCAACGCTATCCTGACAAATTAATCATCTCCTCCATTATGGGACGGACAGACGATGAGTGGACACGGCTTGCCCAATATTCCACGCAGGCTGGGGCCGATATCATTGAGTGCAACTTCTCTTGCCCACAAATGACGCAAGAAGGGATGGGCAGCGACGTAGGACAAAGCCCGGAACTGGTACGCCGGTTCACCGCCGCCACACGCCGGGGTACCCATCTGCCGATACTAGCGAAGATGACACCGAATATCGGGCAGATGACACCCGTGGCGCTCGCCGCCCACGAAGGAGGAGCCACCGGGATAGCCGCCATCAACACCATCAAATGTATCACCCGTATCGATGAGAAAGCGCTTACGGCCCGGCCCGTTGTCTGCGGACTGAGCAGCGTGTCCGGCTATTCGGGGAAAGCCGTGCGCCCTATCGCTCTCCGGTTCATACATGAGCTGGCGAGCGATCCTTCCGCCGGCAAGATGCCTATCAGCGGGATAGGCGGTATAGAGACTTGGCGGGATGCCCTCGATTTCCTGCTACTAGGCTGCACGAACCTACAGATATGTACCGCCGTGATGCAATACGGCTTCCGGATCATCGACGATCTATGCGAAGGGTTACGACTGTTCATGCAAGAGAACGGATATAAAACCCTATCCGACCTCATAGGTATCGCTTTACCGAACATCGTACCCCCCGAGAAACTGGAACGTACGCAGATACACCGCCCGACAGTAGATAACAGCCTATGCCTCGGCTGCGGACGCTGTTTCGTTTCCTGTAACGACGGTGGACATCAAGCTATCCGTTTCACCTCTATGCGCAAACCGGTGATAGACGAGCAAAAATGTGTCGGCTGCCATCTTTGCGCATTAGTATGCCCAAGCTTCGCCATACATTAACAGGATGAGGATCGAGACGGGACACCTTATTCTACTATCCATACTTCTTCTGTGCCCGCTAGTCCATTCAGACCTGCGGGCACAAGAGAAGACACCCGTCACACGAGCCGACTCCATCATGCGGCAGGTAATCCATCAAGCCCCCATCTACGAGCACGTCCTCGAGAGCTATGAAGCGGAGACCTACGTGAAAGGCCGTACGCACGTTCCCCGGAAGAACAAGCTGCTACAATACGCCTATCTGGTCTTCCCGATAGAGCGTCATCCCCGCGATGCCTTCTTCGAGATGAGTGGCCTCACCCGCTACGACGCTCCCAACCATTATCGCAACAAGATTGTAGCCATCAACAGCAGCCATCTCGCCGCCGGAAGGCATTACAAGGAGATAGCCTCGTTCGTCAACTTGAACGTCTACTCCCCACGATCTACAATAAGGGAATGATCATGCCACTCTCGCCCGATGCTTTCAAATATTACACGTTTCGGCAGGAAGGCACGGACACGATCTCCGGCATCCCTGTGTATAACATCCGTTTCACCCCTCGCCAATGGAGCCAGAAACTACTATACGGAAACCTGTACGTAACCGACGAACTCTGGACCATCGACCGTATCGAGATACAAGGGCACTCCTCTTTCTCCGAGTTCAACCTAAGCATACGTTTCAACCGTGACGAGAAGCATTTCATCCTCCCGGAAGAGGCTGACCTGCAAGTCTGCTACCATGCCCTAGGCAACCGGATAGAGAGCGACATCCACGCCGCTTTCCGCTATAAATCGATCTCTTGGGTAGAGGAAGACCATGAGAGCAGGAAATTATACTCGCTTGATCAAACCCAATACTATACGATCACCTCCGACACACTCTCCTTTACCCAAGACAGCGCTTATTGGAACAGCCGGAGGGACAAGCCGCTCACTACCGACGAGAAAGCCTTGTACACCACCGGAACGAACGCGGTGAGGACGGAAGCGGACAGCAGCGTTCTCACCCGCTACCTCCAACTCGGCGAGCGGCTCACCAGCACGGTCAACAAGGATTACAAGAGTACTCGCGTGAAGTATTCCGGCCTTCTCAACCTGTTCCAGCTATCTTTCGGAAGCAACGGGATCACCTATAAGCAAGAAGCACGTATCAGTAAGACATTCGAGCATGACCGTCAGCTACGCTTCCACCCCGAGATCGGTTTCCTATTCAAGGAGAAAGAGCTACGCCTACGGCTAACAACCAACTGGGAGTATCACCCCGAGCGTCAAGGCATCCTCAACCTCACGATAGCCAATGACAACCAAAGCTATTCCTCCAAAGTGATCCACCAGATCAACGAGATCCTAAAAGATACCCCAATCCGTTTCGACGATCTCAACTTGAAGTATTTCCAGCACTACTATGCCAAGCTGATGAACCAGATAGAACTGATGAACGGCTTCCGGCTCTCGGCCGGACTCGCATACCACCATCGTACGCCCGTGAAAAAGAACAAGGATACCGGATTGGATCTAAAGGATCATAATGAGTTCACCCCGGTTATCGGCCTTACCTACACGCCCCGGCAATATTACTGGATGGACGGCTACCGGAAAGAGTACCTGCATTCCCATTACCCGACCTTCCGGATCGAGCTGGCACGAAGCATACCGGACCTACTCGGCTGTACGGGAAATTACTGGCGGATGGAGGCCGGCATGAACCAGACCGTACGGCTGGGCTTATCCGAACGACTGAGTTACAATCTAAGCGGTGGACTCTTTTTTAACCAGCATAACATGTACTTCGCCGATTTCAGCTATTTCGCCAAACGTTATTTCCCCGAGCCTTGGGGCGACCGGTTTGGCGGGATCTTTCATAATCTGGGTGGGGATTGGTGCAATGCCTCCGACAAATATATTCAAGGGCACCTCATGTACGAGAGCCCATTCATTCTATTGCGATTCCTCAAGCCCAATCCCAAGGCGCATAAATACCTCGTGTCCGAACGTTTCTACCTCAGCCAGCTATGGACTCCCGTATTGCCGAATTACAGCGAGCTCGGGTATGGTATCGGTAGCGACCTTTTTCATATAGCGCTTTTCCTAGGCTTCGAGGAGTTCAAGTATCAAAGCGTCGGGTTGAAGTTCGCGCTTGAGTTATTCAGATAATTATAAACAAGTATAGATATGAACAAGAGAAACACTATTAAACAACTTCTTCACCGCGGATGCCTACTTATGGGTATCAGCGCAATAACAAGTTCGGCCTTCGCATGGGATTTCGCCGAGCATCGTAAGATCGGCGACCGTGCCATGAGCCTTCTCCCGCGTTATCTGGTGGAAAACGGGATCTTCCCCAACGAGGCCGTCGCCGATAGCGCCTTGCTGCAGATCCTCAACATGTCGCATATGCCCGGCTCGAACGCCTACGCCATGAATGAGCTGACACAGTTGCCGAATATCGTGACCTACGGTACGCTTTGCGGATTGGCCGGCGACCATGTGGAAAATCCCATGCTCTTGGAGACAGGCCTGCAGACCCATTTCTCCAAGACGAACCGTACGCTGGCTTTGGAGACACAAGCCATGAACGAGTTCCTCACCGGAGCCAACAGCAAGGAGCTGCTCGACATCAATCTGGCTTACGGTATCCTGGCGATCAAGGATCTCTCCCACTTCTACGCCTATGGCAAGGGATTGAACGAGCATCTGAAGATGATCGACCCCGAGCTGATCCGCCGCCTTCAACGCCCCTCGGAAGTAAACAAGGTCTTCGATAAATTAAATCAGTTGCCCTCCATGAGCAAGTATTTCTGCATCCACATCTTCGCCATCTATCTAGCACAAGAGGCAGGCAAAGAGATGTGTAAAGGAGATACGCAAATGGCGAGCAACCTTATGTTCTACGCCACGATGTACGAGGCTTTTGCCGAGCATTTCCTACAAGACTCCTTCGCCTCCGGACACCAAATGGTACGTAGGGGCTTCTCCGCCTCCGCCGTATCCAACAATAAGAGCCTGCACGATTTCTACAATACCATCCCCGTACAGACTGCCAACCTAAAGGGTGAGACTTGGAGCGCTTACGGCGATAAACGTTTGAACCAAAACATGATGGAGTACAACGAGGCCGATGATTACCGGCATATCCGGGTCACGGAGAAGCACCCTTATTCCTTGGAGAAAGGCGATAGCTACGAGCGGGAGACGAAAGTATTCTACCAAGTCGTGACCGCCACCTGCGAGTCTATCGTAGAAGTCTGGAAAGCTTACCAGAATGCTTTGGAAGGATCAGGCGAGAATATCTTGAACGAGATCCCTTCCGAACGAGACGACCTGCCCCAGTTCGTCTACGATCGTTTCCCGGTAATCAAGGATTTCCCGATCCCCTTCGGGACGGATCTGGATGACGTCCCCTTGGAAGCTTCCGTCGCCGACCGCAAGGATGAGCTACAGCTGATCGTACAAGAGCCTTTTACCCGCAACTTTATCCGGTCGAGGGTAGCCAACTCCTTCATGTTCCTGATCGGTACGCCGATCCATAGCAACCGGGACGGTGTCATGACGTATGGCGGTCGCTTGAACGTCAGCATGATCAATTGGCATAAGTTCGGGAAAGGGAAAGGCATGATCATGGAGCCGGGCGACATCGCTCATTGGGTATCCCCTACGATCTCCGGTTATTATATGCACGCCCCTTCCTCCTCCTACACAATCAAGAACTGGAACGTGAAGGCGGGCGCCAATTATAACATGGATATATTCGTTTCCCCGAAACGTTTCCTCGGCCTGTATAGTTATTTCGAGATGGGTATAGACCGCCGTAATGACGAGACCCGTTTCTTGGTAGCTCCCTCGGTCGGTATCCAGCTAGGTTCCCTGATCGGTGTCCATAATTTCAATATGCCGGGATGGTTACGCATCCCGTTGGGAATTATCCTCCCTTGAAATTCGCCGTCACTTGCAATAAGGTGGCCGGCCGTCCGGTAGAATGGATCAGCAATATGGAGGTGGATATATTGTTCTAGGAAACACCTTGATTCATGCCTATATAGGTAAGAGGCCACACGGATATCGGCGTAACCCCTTACCTATATAGGCACAGGGCCACGCCGATACTCGCGTAGGGTCATACGTATATACGCGTGATCTCATCGATTTCACCGAACCCGATCAAGGCGTTAAACAGACGGATCCGGGTATACTTAGGCAGATCCTCTACCGGGATATCCTCGGCCTGTACCAAGCCTTTATCCAATAAGTAAGCACGCATCGTACCACATAACAAAGGGCGTGCGGGAGTGATCCAAGAGGTGCCATTCCAAAGGGCGACATTGCAAATGGAAGTATCGGTCAGCAAACCGTCACGGATGATCAGGATATCGTCATGTCCCCCTCGTTGGGCGAATAAATCATTTAAGCATTGACGATCCGTACTCTTATAGGAATAATCGATCTCATCGCATGTAACCAATCGCAAGGAATGAACCGGACGCATACGGTAAGGAACGTATTCTACCTGTAAGACCTCGCGGGTATATTCCACCCGGCATTTGGTACGTTCTTGATGAGGCCCCGGATGAATATAACCCGCGAGATCAATTTCTTCTCTCGCTCCGAATAGCTCCCTGCGGGTACGGTTCATACGGGCATTATGGTACGGAAGGTTATGTATCCGTCCCTTCTCGATACGGATCGTCTCCACAAACGGACTCCCAGATAAGGTCTCAATAGATGGGCACATATACTTTTTGTTTCATTTCGTTATACTCCGATCTCACATCACTTTTAGAGGTGATTCCCCCACCGCTCTTGAAAACAAACGAATGGGGAGAGACTTGTTCCATAAAACGGATCATCACGGCGCTGTCTAAATCTTGGCCGTCAAAATACCCCATCACCCCCGTATAGAAACCCCGCTCATAGGTTTCCGCCTCGGCGATGATCTCCAAGGTCTTTTTCTTGGGAGCGCCCGTGATGGAGCCGGCAGGCAAGAGGCTGAACAAAATCTCCCCGACATGTCCGTTCCATCCTTCCGGCAACCGGCCTCTTATCTCAGAGCTGACCTGCAACAAACTTCCGTTATGCGTACGCAGTTCATCGATATAACGATACCGGGGAACACAAACCTCGGAGGCTACGATACTCAAGTCATTCCGGATCAAGTCCACGATCGTGGCATGCTCCGCCGCTTCCTTTGGGATCATCGAGGATACGTCTCCGGGCATCGGGCAGCGTAGCGTCGATCGTACCTTTCATGGGATACGAATAGATGAGACCATCCGCGTCCCGCACGAATATCTCCGGCGAGAATACCACGAAACGATCCCGCATCCAAAGCTTATACATCGCCTTGGATTGGTAGAAGATATCTTTTAAGGAGAGATTCGCATGTACCGGAGTAGCGCATGTCAAGTTCACCAAATAAGAATTACCCGCATGGATATGCCGGGCAACGGTCTCGAATGAATGGGCATACTCCTCGAAAGAAACATACGAGGGCTGCCATTCAACAGGTTCTCCGGATATAAGATGAGAGGAATCCCGCAAGTTACATTCGTGATTCGCATTCGTAAAGCCGTTCAAGTCGTACAATAACTCGGAGGGAACGATCTCTTCCGGACTCTCCACGTAGATCCGCTCTCGTTTATAATCAATGATAAAAAGGAAAGGCCGTCCCGCTTTCCCCATTTCGTTCATGCGGAAGACGGCCTCTTCTTGCGTGTATTCGGTCATTATACTAAAAATCGTTCTGTCAAACCACCAAACGCATCGATACGGCGATCCCGGAAGAAAGGCCACCAACGACGCACGTTCTCACTACGGGTCTTGTCGCTCTCTATCACACGTACCTCCTCTTCGTCATTCGGGAATACGGTTAATAGCTCACCTTGGGGACCGGCCGCCAAACTGTTTCCCCAAAACCGGATACCGCCCGTTTGCCCCGAAGGGTCCGGCTCATGCCCGGTACGATTTACGGAAATGACCGGGAGTCCGTTCGCCACGGCATGTCCCCGCTGTATGGTCACCCACGCACCCAGCTGACGGTCCTTCTCTTCCTGCGTATCGCTACTTTCCCAGCCGATAGCGGTCGGATAGATCAACATCTCGGCGCCACGCATAGCCATCAAACGGGCTGCTTCCGGATACCATTGATCCCAGCAAACCAACACACCAAGACGCCCCACAGAGGTATCGATAGGCTCAAAGCCTAAATCACCGGGGGTAAAATAGAATTTCTCGTAATAAGCGGGGTCATCCGGGATATGCATCTTGCGGTATTTCCCGGCGATCGTACCGTCTTTCTCCAAGACGACGGCCGTGTTATGGTACAGGCCCGGGGCACCTTCTCGAAAAGGGAAAGCACCAAGACAATACCCAATTCTTTCGCCAAGGCACCGAAGGTTTCCGTCGATGGGCCGGGGATCGTCTCTGCCAAGTCAAACATACTCGTATCTTCCGTCTGGCAGAAATACAGGCCGTTATGCAGTTCTTGCAAGACGACCAATTCCGCTCCCTCCCGGGCAGCCTTACGGATATTTACCTTTAGCTTCTCTATATTCGCCGCTCTATCTGCGGTATTCTTTTGTTGTATTAATCCTACTTTCATATTTAATTGGTTGTAGTTGTTATTCGATAAAACCTTCCGGATACTGCATCGTTACGCAATGCAGGGAACCGTGTTGCTTGATAAGCGGAAGGCAATTGATACCCACGATCTCACGGTCCGGGAACGCTTCCCGCAAAGCCGCTTTAGCGATCTCATCTTTCGGTGAGTCATAGAACGGAACCAATACGGCCCCATTCATGATCAGGAAATTAGCGTAAGTAGCGGGCAAGCGCTCCCCTTCCCATTCCACCTTATCGGCCATCGGAAGTGGAATCAGACGATAAGGCTCACCATTCGCCCTAGTAAACTCCTTGATCTCCTCCTCCATCGCCTTCAATTCCTCATAATGCTCGTCTTCCTCATCCTCGCAACGGACATAAGCGATCGTATCCTCGCTACAGAAACGGGCGAGCGTATCCACGTGGCTATCCGTATCGTCTCCGGCTAAATAACCGCTGGTAATCCAAAGGATACGATCCAAGCCAAATACGTCTTTCAAATAACGTTCCAATTCCTCCTGTTGCAAATACTCATTACGGTTTACGGATGCCAGACACTCAACGGTAGTCATCAACGTACCTTTCCCATCCGATTCGATACTACCGCCTTCCAGCACGAAAGGTTGCATATTAGCGGGCACCACCTCACCGGAGAAGGTCTTCATATGACAAAGATTACGGGTAATCAAATTATCATGATTGGCGGCGAACTTCATTCCCCAGCCATTGAACACGAAATCATAAAGCATGGGCGTTCCCTCATCGAAGACGGAGATCCCCCCGTGATCCCGTGCCCACGTATCGTTCGTATCCATCTCACGGAAAATGACACGGTCGTAATCAACCTCACCCAATTGCTCACGTACGGCGGTCTCGTCCGGACAGACAATCAATAACTTCTCTCGCTTGATCACTTCCTTGGCGATAGCCACGAAGCAAGGAATCACCTCGTCCAATATCGGGGCCCAATCCGTATTCTCATGCGGCCACGTAAGCTGCACGGCACTTTGCGGATACCATTCCGCAGGTAATATCACGTTATGTTCCATATTTGAATTGTTTAAATTGTTTCACAAGCACGATCGCCGTCACGATCGCCGCCACCGTATCGGCGATAGGCATACTGATCCAGACACCGAGAGTTCCGAATAACGGGGGGAGGAGGATTAAACAGGGTATCAAGAAAAGCATCTGCCGGGTCAAGGAGAGAAAGATCGCTTTCTTAGACATGCCGATGGAAAGGAAGAAGTTAGTCGCCACCATCTGGAAGCCCACGATCGGGAATACGGCGAAGACGATGTGCAGGCCATAAGAGGCGGCACTGATCAACTCCCCGTCACTCGTAAACATACGGACGATCCACGACGGCACCAACTGGCAAAGCAAGAACCCCAGCGTAGCCACTCCTACCGCCCAGCGCATCGTCAGCCGGGTCACGTCCGTCACCCGGGAATAGAGTCGGGCACCATAATTATAACCGGCTATCGGTTGCATACCCTGATTAAATCCCATGATAATCATCACGAAAAGAAAAAGCGATACGGTTCACGATACCATAAGCGCCAATCGCCACATCTCCCCCATGCTCTTTCAATCCCCGGTTGATAAGGATCACGATCAAGCAGGAACAAAGGTTCATCAAGAACGGAGATAAACCGATCGACAAGATGCCTTTCACGATCTCCGAGCGCAGCCTATAAATACCTTTCTTGAAATGAAGGAGTTGTTTCGGTCTCGAGAAATGGATCAACTGTCCGGTAAGCGAGATTACCTGCGAGATCACCGTCGCCCAAGCCGACCCTTTTATACCCCATCCAAACCCAAAGATAAACAACGGATTCAAGGCGCAATTAATAACAACCGACGCCAACGTAGCATACATCGCCATCCTCGGAAAACCCGAGGAGCGCAAGACCGCATTTAATCCCAGATACATATGCGTAACCACATTGCCATACAGAATAATCCGCATATAATCACGGGCATATGAGATCGTGTTCTCACTAGCGCCGAAAAAGTACAGCACGGGATCAAGCAAGAACAAGAAAGCGATCGTGAAAGCGACACCCAAAACCACATTTAAGATCAACACATTCCCCAACACCTTATTCGCCCCCTCATAATCTTTCTGCCCCAGCTTCACGGCAACCAACGTAGAGGCGCCGACTCCCACCAACGAACCGAAGGCGGCCGCCAAGTTCATCAACGGAAAGGTCAAGGCTAGGCCGGAAATCGCTAACGCCCCCCCACTCCATGGCCAATAAAAATACTATCGGCCATATTATATAAAGAAGAAGCTGTCATAGCGATAATCGCAGGAATCGCATATTGCGTAAGTAATTTACCGATAGGTTCGGTCCCTAATACCAATGGAGAATTTTGTTTTGCCATGCCGCAAAGATACGGATATTTCGATTTATTTTCCTACTTTTGTAAGGTATAACCTTATGAATCTAATCAAATGGAAACAGAGAAACAGTTGATATCCCATTTATACCAAAACAAAGAAAATGGAAAATGGATAATACAAACCAACGATGAACATCAAAGGGGTGTTGCAGAAATGGCAACCTCCTATTCTGGACTGTTCGGACTTCCATCTTGGGGGCATACGCTTGGAATGCTTCACGACAAAGGAAAAGAGCGTGATGCATTTCAGCAATATATCCGCACGACAAGCGGTCTACCTGTGACTGACGAAAAATCGTATGGAGAGCATCATCATGCGTTTGTAGGTGGAATATTGGTAACGAACCTTATGGGGAAGAGTGTATTCAATCTTCTTGCCAACCAGATAATCTCTCATCATACAGGCCTACATGATTATATAGATGCGGAGAGCGTCATAGAGAAAAGGCAACTTCCCGAAGAGATAAACAAAGGGGACATAGCTCTGAATATACCCCAGTTGAGAGAAGAACTTCTTGAATCTCCTTTTTCTAAACTTAAGGTGGACATGAAGCATTTTCATCACCTTTCCCGCATGCTTTTTTCCTGTCTTGTGGATGCCGACAGACTCAATACAGAGCGATTTATGGATGTAGAATCGTGGAAAAAACGGGGATGCTCGTCTACACTCACTGACTTATTGCCAAAATTGGAGGCGCATTTACGTGAACTGCAATTGTATGCACCCGATACAAAAGTGAACCACATTCGTAAGAAAGTACAGGAACGATGCCGTAAAGCTTCTTCTGAAGAGAAAGGATTCTATAGCCTTACGGTACCAACGGGAGGCGGAAAGACTCTTTCATCGTTGTTGTGGGCCATGAAGCATGCTGTAAATCACGGTATGAATCGTATTATCATTGCCATCCCATACACTAGTATTATTGTGCAGACGGCAGGCCTCTTGAAAGAAATCTTCGGCGAAGAGCACGTACTGGAGCATCATAGTAACTTTAATCCTGATGAGATAAAGAATGAAGAGGTACGTGAGAAGGCAAAGCTGGCCACGGAAAACTGGGATTATCCGATTATCGTTACGACCAATGTTCAGCTGTTTGAGTCAATGTTTAGCAACAAACCGTCAGATTGCCGTAAATTGCACAATATCGTGAATTCAGTTCTTATTTTGGATGAAGCGCAGACATTGCCGACTGATTTCTTACAGCCGATAGTGGATGCACTTAAAGCATATCAGAAAATATTCGGAGTGTCGGTACTGTTTACCACTGCCAGTCAGCCGGTACTTAGCGGACTGATAGAAGGAACTAATCCTAAGGCCAATTTTCAGGGAATAGACCATATTACTGAAATCATACCGAATGAGTTTGCCCTGCATGACAAGCTCCGTCGTGTGAAGTTAGTAATAGACAACACAGGAAAGACATACGATGAGATTGCCGCCAAAGTTGCTATATACAATAAGGTATTGTGTATCGTAAACACCCGAAAAGATGCCAAGGAACTGTATGACCGTTTACCAAATGAAGGAATAAAGCTCCATCTATCGAGAATGATGTGTCCCGCCCATATCAGTGAAACCATACGGAAGGTCAAGGCATTGCTGAAAGATAAATCACATCCGATTGTCAGAGTGATAGCTACCCAACTTGTAGAGGCAGGGGTGGATATAGATTTCCCTGTTGTATTTCGGCAAGAATCAGGTCTTGACTCTATTTTACAGGCAGCGGGGCGTTGTAACCGTGAAGGAAGAAATACTGTTGGTACCACATTTGTGTTCAGTCTCGCCGCAGAGAAACGTATTCCATTTGGGGCAATGAAGGCTGCAAACAATGCACGATTGAATTTGCCTGCAAATAGTGATTGGTTTGACCCTTCTACGATGACAGAGTATTTTTATCAGTTGTATTGCAGGAAAAACACGTTTGACGATAAGGATATGAAACATTATCTTTATAACCCTAATGAGTTATGTTTTGAAACGGCATCAAAGAAGTTCAGATTGATTGATGATGATTGTATGAATATCATTGTAAATTGGGGGAACAGCATGGAGCTTGTGGAAAAACTGAAAGAATCTGGCTGTACCTATCCCTTGATGAAGCAACTGGCTAAATTTACAGTAGGCGTTCATAGTTCCGATTTTGACAAGTTGGTCAGCTATGGTGCTATTGAAGAAGTATTAGAGGGTATCTATGTGTTGACAGACAGGGTACAGTATGACAAAAATACGGGTCTTAGCCTTGATAACCACTGGATGGAAGAGCTATTAATGATATAAAAAAAATGAATAATATGGACTATACAGATAAAGAATATTGCTTGGAAGTATGGGGTGACTGGGCTTGTTTCAGTCGCCCTGAATTGAAAGTAGAGCGTGTGAGCTATGATGTTATTACACCTTCTGCGGCACGTGCCATTTTTGAAGCAATACTTTTCAAACGCTATGCCATGCGTTGGCAAGTGACGAAAATAGAAGTTCTTAATCCTATCAAGTGGACTACCATCAGGAGAAATGAGGTAGGAGCATTGGCGGGTAAGTCCTCAATCTTTATTGAAGATAAACGACAACAGAAGAATTCTTTGCTTTTGCAAGGTGTGCGCTATCGTATTCACGCAAAGCTGGTTTTTATTCCGGTAAAAGATCGACCAAAGGAGGCTTTTATCAAACATCAGCCAAGTGATGATGAGAATCCGATGAAATATTATCAGATGTTTGAACGCAGAGCATCGCAAGGACAATGTTTCACCCAGCCGTATCTTGGTTGCCGTGAGTTTGCCGCAAATTGGAAGTATATTGATAATACGGAACAACTTGCCCCTCCTTTGGCTGAAGATAGGGATTTGGGTATCATGCTTTATGATATGGATTTTGAAGGGAATGTACAGAAACCTAATGCCATGTTTTATCGTGTAAGAATGGAGCAAGGTGTGATTGTCGTACCAGATAAAGATAGCGAGGAGGTGCTGAGATGATACTAAAAGCATTGTATGATTATTACCATCGGAGTGGTAATTTACCCACTATGGGAATGGAGTTAAAGGAAATAGGTTTTATCATCGTTATTGATAAGTGTGGTAATTTCTTACGTTTTGAAGACAGGCGTATAGACAAAAAGTCTGCGCAACAGTTTCTTGTTAAGAAGAGTGTAGGTCGTTCAAGTGCCCCTGTTGCAAACTATTTGTACGACAATAGCCAATATGTATTTGGTTATTCCGACAAAGGGGACATGGAAAGCATGCGCAAGTATTTTGATACATTCAAAGCGAAGGTTGAAGAAATATACGACATGTTTTCAGATAATGAAACCATGCAGGCTGTTTATGCGTTTTATCAACAAGAGCCTTCAGATATAGTTGAAGCCATGCAGAATGATTCTCTTTGGGATGATATAAACAAGAATCTCAATAAAAAATATTCCACTTTCTCTTTTCTTATAGAAGGAGATACGGAAATAGTGGCTTCTAAGCGCAAACTAATAAACTTAGAATCGGGTGGTAATGATGTTGGTGGAGGTCTTTGTTTAGTAATAGGCAAACATTCAAAAACCGTAGAGGTTACAACTGCTACAATGATACCGGGAAGTCAAGCTACAGCAAAACTTGTCGCATTTCAGGTAAATTCCGGATATGATTCGTATGGGAAGTCGAAGGGGCATAATGCTCCTATATCTGAAGAGGCTGAATTTGCTTATACTACAGCATTGAATCATTTATTGCGTTCTGATTCGCATAATAAATTTATGGTAGGTTCACGCACATACCTGTTTTGGGCTTCTTCTGATAGTGAGGCTGCAAAGAAATCTGAAGATAGTTTGTTTGCTTTGTTGGGGCGTACAGAAGAAAACGATGATCCTAACATGCTCATAAAATTGGTGCGACGTACATTCATGTCTATCTATAACGGAGTATTGTTCGCAAACAAAGATGACAAATTCTTTATATTAGGTTTGGCTCCCAATTCAGCCCGAATAGCGGTGGTGTATTGGAATGAATTGCCATTGCGTGAGTTTGCCGGCTTAATCAGTAAACATTTCGCAGATATGGAGATTGTTGATACACGTAAAGACAAGAAACCGTATGTAGGATTACATTCCATCCTCGGAAATGTTACTCTTGGAGGGAAGTCAAGCGATGCTACGCCCAATCTTCCAGATGCTGTAGTGAAAAGCATCTTCCAAGGACTTCCGTATCCGGCTTCTCTGTTTCAGGCTTGCATTCGCCGCATACGTGCTGAACAATCAGTCAACATTGGTCGTGCAGCCATCATCAAGGCTTATCTTAATCGATTAAATGATAATAATAACAATAAAAAACTCGATATTATGTTAGACAAAGAAAATCAAAATCAAGGGTATCTTTGTGGAAGGTTGTTTGCTGTTCTCGACAAGATACAGGAAGACGCAAATAACATTCATTCCATTCGTGAGCGTTACATGAATTCCGCATCGACCACTCCAGCTATGGTTTTTGCCACTATCCTAAATCTTTCCACTCATCATCAGGAGAAGCTGAATGAGGGTAAACAGGTGTTTTATGAGAAATTGAAACAGGAAATCATTTCCAAACTTGACGCAAACGGTTTTCCTGCACATCTAGAACTTCAAGACCAAGGGCGCTTTTTTGTAGGATATTATCATCAGCGGCAAGCGTTCTTCATGGGTAAAGAGAACAGAGAAACAGAAGAGCAATAACAAACAATTAAAAATATACAGTTATGTCAGAAATTAAGAACAGAATCGATTTCGTTTACATCTTTGATGTGCAAGACGGTAATCCGAATGGTGATCCGGATGCAGGTAATCTTCCCCGTGTGGATGCAGAAACTGGTATGGGACTGGTTACAGATGTTTGTCTCAAACGTAAGGTGCGTAATTATGTACAAGTGGCAAAAGGTTTGGAAGATGGCTACGATATATTCATTAAGGAGAAGGCTGTTTTAAACACTTTGATTGATAAAGCGCATGATGATTCTGAGGTAAAAAATGCTAAAGATAAGACTGATGCTGCACGTCGTTTTATGTGCAAGAACTATTTTGATGTTAGAATATTTGGTGCTGTGATGTCAACCGGCAAGAATGCAGGGCAGGTACGTGGCCCAATCCAGTTTACCTTTGCCCGTTCTGTAGATCCAATTGCTGCGGCAGAACATTCTATAACCCGTATGGCTGTGGCAACAGACGCTGAAGCTAAGAAACAAAGTGGTGACAACCGCACAATGGGACGTAAAGCTACCGTACCTTACGGTCTCTACATCTGTCACGGCTTCATTTCTGCCAACCTTGCCCAACAAACAGGCTTTTCAGAAGAAGACCTTGCGCTGTTCTGGGAAGCCCTGAAGAACATGTTCGATATGGATCGTTCGGCTGCACGCGGATTGATGAGTGCACAGAAATTGATTGTTTTCAAACATGATTCCGTATTGGGTAATGCCCCTGCCAACAAACTATTTGACTTGGTTAAGGTGGAGAAGGTGTGCGATGGAGCACCACGTTCATTCGGTGATTACCATGTCACGATAGACAAGGAACATGTCCCATCAAATGTTACTGTAGAGGAACTGATATAAAACAAAAGATAATGTATAGCGAAGACGATATGCTCATGTTGTCAGGGATTCAGCACTTCAGGTTCTGCCCCCGGCAATGGGCTTTGATTCACATTGAGCAGCAATGGGATGATAACCGTCTCACCATAGAGGGACAGATTCTGCATAAACATGTGGATGACCCGTTCTATAGACAGAAATGTGGAGATCAAATAACATTGCGTGCAGTGAATATCGCTTCGCGTGAGTTGGGGCTCTATGGCATTTCCGATGCCATAGAGTTGCTACCTTCTCCATCTTTGGAAGATACGATCTTGCATCCTAAATATCCAGGACGTTGGCGACCGGTGGCTGTGGAGTATAAGCATGGCAGACCCAAAAAGGATGAAGTGGATGAAGTGCAGTTGGCGGCACAAACGATGTGTCTTGAAGAAATGTACGCAATCCATATACCCTACGGTGTGTTCTTTTATGGAGAACTTCGTCATCGAATAGAGGTGGCTATAACAGATGAGTTGCGCGATATCGTCAGACAATGCGCCAGGGATATGCATGAAATATTCAGTAAGACTGTTATCCCAAAAGCAAAATATGAACGACATTGCGACAAATGCTCATTGAAAGAAATCTGTATGCCGACGATAGCCAAGAATTGTACCACGGTAGATACTTACCTCAATAAACACTTATATACATGAGAAAATTGTTGAATACTTTGTATGTGACGACACCTGAAGCCTATCTGAGTAAGGATGGGCTGAATGTCGTAGTATCAGTCAAGCAGGAGGAAGTGTTCCGTATTCCTGCTATAAACATAGAAGGCATTGTGACATTTGGATATATGGGCGCAAGTCCGGGCGTGATGAAATTGTGCAGTGACAATAGCATATCACTTACATTCCTATCTCCTCATGGCAGATTTATCAGCAGGGTACAGAGCGCAACGAAAGGGAATGTACTGTTACGCAAGAGACAGTATCAATTGTCGGATGATGAATCCTGGTCATTACATGTGGCACGACTGATGATTGGTGGTAAGATTCAAAACTATCGTAATATATTAAGGAGATATATTCGTGATTATGGAGAGAATGAAAACATTAATCGGGCGGTACAAGTGTTGGAACCTGCCAAGCGTGAAGCTTTGGCGACCCAAGATAAGACGACCCTAATAGGGTATGAAGGCATGGCTTCAAATGCCTATTTTGAAGTGTTGCCTGTTTTGATACTTAATCAGAAAGTTGATTTCCCGTTTCATGGCCGTAACCGTCGTCCTCCTAAAGATGCAGTGAATGCCATGTTGTCTTTTGCTTATACTTTGATAGCTAATGATGTTTCTGCTGCACTCGAAACTATTGGTCTTGATCCATATGTAGGATTTCTCCATACACTTCGACCGGGACGTACATCCTTAGCATTGGATATGATGGAAGAATTGCGAGCCTATCTTGGTGATCGTTTTGTCTTGTCGTTGATTAATAAAAGACAAATAACATCTAAGGATTTTTTGTTTCAAGGTGATAATGGGGTTGTTATGACGGATAAAGGGAAAAAGACATTTATTTCCGCATGGCAGGCAAGGAAAAGGGAGGTGATAATCCATCCTTATCTTAATGAAAAAATAGAGATAGGGCTTCTGCCTTATGTACAGGCCATGTTGATGGCAAGATATATCAGGCAAGATATTGATAATTATCCGGTATTTCTAATAAAATGATTTACGATTATGCATATTCTTGTGACTTATGATGTGGATACTACGAGCAAAGAAGGAGCTCGCCGCCTACGACATGTGGCTAAGGCTTGCATAGATTATGGCCAAAGGGTACAGAATTCTGTCTTTGAGTGTGAGGTGACAGAAGCACAATATTGTCTCTTGATTGAACGAATCAAGCGTATTATTGATATGTCTCTTGATAGCGTTAGATTTTATATTCTCAATAAAAACGAAAATAAAAGGGTAAAAGTGATAGGTGTTGAAACTGCTTACAAAGTTAATAATGCTCTTATCATATAATTTATGCGAATGTGGAGTATTACGAAAAAAGTAGTATTTTCGCACCCCTTAATAATTAGCAGATTAACCCGTCTATAAGGCGATTGCAGCCATTAAGCTGAAATAAAAATGAGAATTCGCATATTAATAGGTCTAATTTATTGACTTATAATATGTAACTTTGACACTGTCGCACCCCGTGTGGGTGCGTGGATTGAAAACAAAGCGATCAACATATAGGGTGAGATTCCCAATGTCGCACCCCGTGTGGGTGCGTGGATTGAAACCTATGCCAAGCATGTGGCGTTAGGGCTTGACTTTGTCGCACCCCGTGTGGGTGCGTGGATTGAAACTGGTCCGACGATTATATCAGCGACTGGGAACAGGATGTCGCACCCCGTGTGGGTGCGTGGATTGAAACATTTTGACCGAAGTGGTAGCCGGGGACTTGAACCGTCGCACCCCGTGTGGGTGCGTGGATTGAAACATTTGTAAAGCGCAAGCTTTTTCATAAAAAAGATATACTTACGTGATGAAGTATATCTTCTATGGGACTTGAAGTGTTCTTCTGCGACGAAGGGATTAGTACTTCGTAAAAATAACTTTTTAAAGTCACTGACACTGACATATAATTTCGCTTAGTTATTTCTGCAAAAATCATTCATATGTAAACAAGTTTCGTATATTCGCGACCTTATAATAGTTTAAATATGGCAGAGGAACTACGGATTAAAAATGGTGATAAACAGGAAATGTATGAGACGTTGCTCCCGCAAATCGCCTCATTGGTAGGTAACGAGACCGACCTAATCGCTAACATGGCGAACGTCGCCGCAGCACTCAAGCAAACTTTCGGTTTCTTTTGGGTGGGTTTCTACCGGGTCATAGACAATCAGTTGGTATTAGCGCCTTTTCAAGGCCCTATCGCCTGTACACGAATCAAATACGGAAAAGGGGTATGCGGCACGGCTTGAAGGAGACCCGTACGATCATCGTACCGGATGTAGACGCTTTCCCGGGACATATCGCTTGTAGCTCGGCGTCACGCTCTGAGATCGTAGTTCCCGTGATATGGGAGGATAAGGTAATCGCTGTCCTTGATATAGACAGTGATCAACCGGATAGTTTCGATGAGACTGATCAGATCTTTTGGAAAAGATAGTGGAATTGCTTCCTCATCAGTAAGCCTCGCCTCAGTACTTCCCAAGAAGTACTGTAGTACTGCCTAAGAGGTACTGCAGTACTTTGTAAGGAGTACTCAGTACTCTCCGAAGAAATACCACAGTACTTCGCAAGGAGTACTCCGGTACTCTCCCTGAAGTACCGGGACAAATGCTACTTACCGCAAATACCCTTAAATGGACAATAAGAACAAGCCTTCCCCGTAGGGGTTTGCGTAAAGGGAATTTCCGGATTGAAGATCTCATCCAAGCAGCCCCGCAGCCCCTCCTCGAACGCTTGGGCATAACCGGAGAAATCCTCTACCTTCTCCGACTTCCCCCGTTCGATACGGTGGTAGACCGATGGGTCGAACGGATCGGCGAAAAGGGAACGGACGTAATAAATGCCCGGTTGTATCGTCTTTCCTTTGTTCTCGGTGAGATGGGCGTACATCCAGCAATACATGAATACCTGCATCACGGCTTTCGCACGATCTTTCTCCTCCTTGTTGAATAGGCTCTCGATACTACTGAAAGTCGTAGTTCCGCTACCGCTCTTGTAATCGATGATACGGATAGCGTCGCGAACCTCGTCCACACGGTCGATAAAGCCTTTCAACCGGATCTCGGAATAGTCGGAAAGGCTGATCAGACCGTTTATCTTACGCTCGGACTCGATGTAAACGAAAGGGGTCAGCTTGCCGTCACGCTCCAAGATTTTCTCCACGTATTTGCGGATCATCTCGCCGATCAGGTAGTTTTGTCCGGTAAGGGAGCGAACCACCTCTGTCTTGAAAAACTCGCTGGCGAAAGCCCGGGCGATAGCTCCGGTAAGCAAGGCCGTATCCTTACGGATCGCTTTCAGCAAATCCACGGTAACCATCTTCCCTTGGAACGGCTTGTAAAGCTCCTCCATCACTTTATGTAAGATACTTCCGAATACATCGCTCTCGATCGTCTCGCTCACCTCCTCTTCCTCTCGAATGCCTTCCACGACGGAAAAATAGAATTTCAACGGGCAATCCAGATACGTATTGATAGCGCTCGCCGAGATCGCCTTGCTCCCCCCTTTCCGGTAAGCGTCTAAACGGCGCATGATATCCTCCCTTTTCGGCACGGCCAATGGCGGGGTCTTGGAGGAAGATACGTTATAGACCACCAATTTATCTCGCATCGGCACCTCGTAATGATAATGCAGCTGGTGGACAAAGCGACTTACCTCTCCCGTCTGCAATCCGTTGCTGCGGGTATCGTATAAAAGGCTCACGTGGCTGGCACGCTCTATCAAACGATAGAAATGGTAGGCCCATACGCTATCTTGATGCTCGTAGGTAGGCAACCCGAAACCCCTGCGTAGGTTATAAGGGATAAAGGAGTTCGCCGCTTTCCGCTGCGGGAAAATACCCTCGTTCATGGATAAGATAATCAGACGGTCGAAATCCAAGGCACGGGTCTCGAGCACCCCCATAATCTGGAGACCGGAAAGCGGCTCGCCGTGGAAAGGGATCGTAATCGTATCGGTTACCCGCTTCAATAGGCGGAAGAAGGTATCTATTTTCATCTCTATACGAGCGTCTTTCATTACCTCTTTCATGCGGTTTACCGTGGTGAAATAATGGAAGATGAACTCTTGCTCCAAATCGTTCGTCCGCTGGGGTGCGTCCTCCTCTTCCTCATCGGAAAGGGCGGACATAACCTTGTTCAGCTCTTCCAACACCTTGATCAGATAGTCCGAGAAGGCCTCCACCCCGGTCACCGGCGTGAACAGGATTTCTAGCAAAGGCGTTTTCCCTAACTCCGTATGCGAGATATAGATCTTGTTGTTCTCCGTGATCTCTTTCACCAAGGAGGAAATAATCTCCGGTGAGGTGGAGAGGATGTAGCGACGGTTCAATACCGGCAGCACGTCGCGGAAATAGAACAACGGATTCCGGTCTATGTAGCGTACGTTCTTCTGCAACGCCAAGATATACTCGATCAACGAGGCGACCGGGGTTCCCGCCAAGGGATAACCCATCGTGACGTTGATACGCCGGATTTGCTCCGGTATGGCGTTCAGCACCGGGATCAGCAGATGTTCATCGGGCAAGATCACCGCCGTACGCAGGGCTTCTTCCGAACTCATCTCCGCTTCCTTGCACCAATCGCTCAACAGGGTGTAGACGTGCTTGGCCTGCCCGATACCGGAAGGGATGCCGATCACCTCGATCTCGGTCTTTACCTTCTCCTCGGGGGGTAATTTCATCGAGGAAGGGAAGCTCTTCAGGTTACGGGAGACGAAATAAGAGGCCTTATTATCCGGATCGGTTACCTTATCGGATACATAATCCCAATAGAAATCCGCTATCTTCCGCTTCTGCAACTGGGCTAGAAACGTTCTTCCGATACGGACAAGGCGTTCAAACCGACAAAGACAATTTGCTCGTAAGGTAAATCCGGAGACTCGCCCCGTTCCATGCTTTCCACGACCTCCCGGAAGATCATGCCCTCGTAGCCTTTTCCCTCGGCGGCCAAGGTCGCACGGAATTCCTCATAGAGATCGTATAGCACTTGCCAGACCGCCAAGAACTGTTGCTGGTTCGGCGTATCGCCCCGGGGATAAAAACTGGACCAGAAACTACGGATAGCGGCGATCTGCTCATCACTTAAGAAATCGAAATCATTCTCTATCTCCCGTAGGTCCGTCACGTTACTGAATAGCATGCGGGCATTTGCCATGTACTTATCGATATCGTCGAAGTCGTTGAGCAACATCTCGCCCCAATACAGGAATTCATCGAAAGTCTCGGTGGAACCGCTTTGGCGGATGTAGATGTCGTACAGGGTAAAAAGCATACTGATCCGGTCGGCGGATTGTTTTCCGCTCAACTGGATAAAGAGATCGTTGATCGTAAGGATTGTCGGAGAGAAAAGGGGAATATCGGCTACCTCCGAGAGATATTTCTGGAAGAAAAGTCCCGTACGCCGGTTTGGGAAAACAAAGGCCAGACGACTGACCTCCGCTCCCCATTTCTCGTAAAAAAGAGACGCTACTTGATATAAGAACGGTTTCATTTATTCAAAAATTTGTACAGGCTGTAGAGACGGGGCGTGCCCCGTCTCCCACCATCTAATAGTAACTTTAAATACTCTTTTGAGGGGATGAGACGGGGCACGCCCCGTCTCTACAACCGGATACGATTCACGTTATATTAAGATGTTTTCTATCTCCTGCAATTCTTCCCCGGAGAAAGAGATATTATCTAACGCCTTCAGGTTATCCATTAATTGGGCGACAGAGCTGGCGCCAATTAATACGCTAGTTACCCGTTCGTCCTTTAATAACCAAGCGAGCGCCATCTCCGCCAAGGTCTGTCCACGGCGGGCAGCTACCTCGTTTAGCTTACGGGCCTTTTCCACGGCCTCCGGGGTAACTTGAGAGGTCTGCAAATGACCGGTCGATTTCGCCGCACGGGAATTCTCCGGAATTCCACGCAAATACTTATCCGTAAGCAAGCCTTGCGCCAACGGCGAGAACGCTATCATACCCACACCCTCTTCCTTCAATACAGGCAATAAATCCGGTTCCGTCCAACGATCGAACATCGAATAGCGGGCTTGGTGAATCAAGCAAGGCACCTTATGTTCTTTCAGTACGGCCAAGGCCTTACGGGTCTGGTCCGCGTCATAGTTGGAGATACCTACATACAAAGCCTTTCCTTGCCGGACGATATCAGCCAAGGCCCCCATCGTCTCCTCGATCGGAGTCTCCGGGTCCGGACGATGGGAGTAAAAGATATCCACGTATTCCAGTCCCATCCGTTTCAAGCTCTGATCCAAGCTAGCCATTAAATATTTACGGCTTCCCAGTTCCCATACGGTCCCGGCCACATATCGTAGCCCGCCTTCGTAGAGATAATCATCTCATCCCGATAAGCGCCCAAGCCCTTCTTCAATATCCGGCCAAAATTCTCCTCCGCCGATCCGTAGGCCGGGCCATAATTATTCGCCAAGTCGAAATGAGTCACGCCATGATCGAATGCGGCGTGAGCGATCTGGATAAAATTACCGAACACGTCCACACTACCAAAGTTGTGCCACAATCCCAAGGAAACGGCCGGCAATAAGATACCGCTCCGTCCGCACCGCCGATATATCATATCCGCATAGCGATTCTCTTCCGCTTTGTAAAACTCCATATGCTCTTTCTTTTTTTAATTATTATATCTCATCCGGCCAAGGAACCGGTTTACCTGTCGCCTTAAACGACGGACGTTGCCCGTCCACTTTCCGTAAATACGTACCCAATTCCCCGGACAGACGCTTTACGATATCGGGATGCTGCCTTGCCACGTCATTATGTTCCCCTATATCCTCCGTGATATTAAACAATTCCTTCTTCCCCGTCTCGTAATAATAGATCAGTTTCCAGTCTCCATTACGGACCGAGCAAGTCGGACCGATTCCCGGCCCGTCATTACCCCATATATTCGGGCAGTTCCAGAATAAGCTACGTCCCACGGAAGGATCTCCCGTACCTTTTAATAAAGGCATGAAACTGACGCCATCTATCGGCTGTACGGTCTTATACCCCCTTATGCCTGCCATCTCCAAGATAGTTGGATAGAAATCCTCTATAATCAAGTATTTATCACATTTGCTTCCCGGCTTCACCACCCCCGGCCAACGCACGATCATAGGCTCACGGACTCCTCCCTCATAGGCGGAGCCTTTACCACTGTTCAAGGGATAGTTTTGCGTATGGATCTCTCCGTCACGCCATCCGGGCTCGCTGGAAAGACCGCCGTTATCGCTCATGAAGATCACGATCGTGTTATCCGCCTCGCCATTCTTCTCCAACCAGTCCATCAAATCGCCCAGACTCTTATCCATTCCCTCTATCAAGGCAGCGTAAGCCGCCTCTTTAGCCGTTAACCCCTTATCGATATATTTCTGGTAGAAACGCTTGTCCTTATCAATCGGGATATGGATCGCATAATGTGACATATATAGGTAGAACGGCTGGTTATATTTCTTAGCCTTGTCCAACGCCTTGATCGCCTCCTGCGTCAAGGCCTCCGTAGCGAAGGTGTCGCTTCCCCAATACTTTTCCAATCCGGGGATAGCGTTCGGAGCGTAAGGTTTACCATCCTTGGTATGCCCGTAATTATTCTCGCCGAGGTAACTGGCGAGACCTCCGGCGGCATGCCCGGCTATATTGACCTCGAATCCCCAATGATGCGGGTCCTCCCCGGGGTATCGATCGCCCCAAAGTGCGCCTTGCCGCAATGGATCGTATGATATCCGTTATTCTTCAATATCTGCACGAATGAAGTACCCACAAACGTATTATTCGTCCCGCTCACTTGAGCCACGCCGTTATAATTCCAATCCGGCAGGGTAAGCACATCACTCTCCCGGTCAGTCGTCTTATCCTTAAAAAGTGTCCAGTTCGTAACCCGGTGACGGGCGGCATTCGTCCCCGTGATCAAGCTGCAACGGGTAGGCGAGCTGATACTGCTAGCGTAGGCTTGGGTAAACATCATGCCCCCTTTCGCCAATCGCTCCATGTTCGGGGTCTCATATACCTCATTATAATGCGTCTTTTGGATCCAAAAGGTAAGGACGTATCCTCCCATCCCATATCATCAACCAAGAACAGGATGATATTCGGGGACGACTGGCACTCTGGGCGTTCGCTACCGCCGATACCGACAATAAAGCGATGGGAATAAACTGAGTCTTCTTCATGATAGGCAACGGATATTTGTATTCTACGAAAGTAGATATATTTCACCGAAAAACAATATTGTTTCATATACAAAATAATATTGTCTTATGTATTATACTTTTCCGGACATAAAATAAGGGACCCTTGACAAAAAGAGTCCCTTACCTAATATCTTTTACCCAATGATTTATCCGGAAAGCCTTAACGCAAACGATCCAAAGAACGTACCAGCGCCTCATCGGCCCCGATATTACGGATCGCCAGATAATCCAAGATCAGATTGACCAACGGGAAGGAAAGAGCGATCTTAACACTTACGCTGGCACCTTCCATATCCCCCTTCAAGGAATAGATCAAGAAGGCGAAGAAACCATAAAAGCCCAATATCAGCAATGCGTTGAATACGCAAAGACGGATTTGCAGGATTCTTTTCCTATATAAGAAGATCGTCACCAAGGCAATGATAGCGATGATAGCGGTCAAGGCAAATAAGCCCCACGCCGGGTATAGTAATTCCGGCTCACCGATCATCGTGCTCAACCCGCTAGCATCGAACGAGAAGAGAGCGTCTCCTTGTTGCAACACGGCCAACGGCAAGAATAAGGTAGCGACCGTAAGCACCACGATAATTAGCAGGTAAACAGTTTGTATTCTTTGTAACATGGTAATTAGTTCGTTTTAAATGGAAAGGCCGACTCATTTGAGGGTCAGCCTTTCCGATGTTCAAAAATATTTCTTCTTAGAAGTTATTCTTCTCTTTAGCAGGATTCTTGTAATAAACCTTGCCATCCTCATACTCTTGAGCGGCGATCAACGTTGATTTCGGAAGTTTCTCATAGTAGCGTGAAATCTCGATCTGCTCACGGTTTTCAAAGACTTCCTCCAAGTTGTCATTGTAAGAAGCGAACTCTTGAAGTTTCTTTTCCAGATCTTGTTTCATCTCAACACTAATCTGATTCGCCCGTTTTGAAATGATAGCGACTGTCTCATATACGTTACCCGTTTCTTCACTTAACTTCATCATGTCACGGGTTACCGTATTGGTAGGAGCGTTTGATTTTCTGTAATCCATTTTCGTTTTATTGATTAAATTCGCTTAATATGCATCTGTAATTCGCTTGCTGGCATAGTCGTAGAACTTCTGAACCTGTTTTACATACTTGCCTTCGGGATACTCGTTCATGTAATTGTAATACTCGTCAACCACATCCCGGTAACGGCCCTGCAACTTCTCCTCTACGGATACTAGCGCCAACTCGTACTTCGCACGGATGATAAGGAACATGAATTCCTCACGATACTTGGAATACGGGTAATTCTTCAAGGCGTTCTGCGCCGTGATCACGCAAGACTGGAAGTTATTCCCCATATAGGTACCTAGATTGAAATACAAGCGGGTGGCCATCAATTCCTTGTAAGCCAACTTCTCCTGAAGCTCGAACATGATGTTCTGCGCTTCCTCGGCCCGTTCACTTTGCGGATAATACTCCAAATAAAGTTGCAACTGCTCGATCGCCTTATACGTCTGCGACTGGTCTAACCGGGGATCCGGAGAGTCCAGATACAATCCATAACCCGAATAATAACGGGCCAACTCGGTAAACTCGCCTTTCGGATAAGTCGTATAATAGGTATTAAAGTATTGCGAAGCAGTCTGGTAGTCTTTTTGTCCATAATAGCTTTGCGCCAGCAGATACAAGGATTCTTCAGCATTAGCTGTACCTTTAAAAATAGTAACCAGTTCATCCAGCAGAGTAGCAGACTTCGAGTATTGCTTCGCGTTGAAGTATTTCTTCGCGTACGAATATTTCAATTCGTAGTCCGTACTCTTCAGTATCTTATTATACTCTCCACAGGAGGATAATAGTACTGTAATCATCATCAGTAAAAATACAACCTTTTTCATTCACATACTTTTAGCGTGCAAAGTTAGTTTTAGGCGAATAAACGAAGCGCTTAACGTTAATATTTACAACTTATATAAGTCGCTAGCCGCAATTCCAATTTATTGGCTTTCAGAACCTCCGCGCACTTATTGACATCGTCCGGACGGATGATCACGTTAGCAGCGTCGCCTTGAGAAAAAGCGTACATATATTCAATGAAGATCCCGGCCGAGGTAATGATATCCATCGCCTTTGCCAAGGCTCCCGGCTGGTTGGGACAATGCAAGCATACCACGTCGGCCACGCTTACAGCGTATAACTTTTCACGAAGCACGGATATCGCTTTCTCCGTATCGGATACGATTAGGCGAAGATACCGAAATCGGAATTCTCGGCAACTGTGAAAGCGGACATGTTGACGCCTGCTTCACCTAATATTTTTGCCACTTCCGTAAAACGGCCTTTCTTATTTTCCAGAAAGATAGATAATTGTTTAATTAACATGGTACTTAATCTTTTAGAGGTTATACTAACTTACGTTTATCGATCACGTGTTTTTTGCCTTACCCATACTACGTTCGATACTACGCGGCTCCACGATCTTGATGTCCGGTTGCAAACCGATCACGCTCTGCATGCGGGCGGCGATCTTCTTTTTCAAGGCGATCATCTTGTTCATCTCGTCCGAGTAGTATTCTTGGCGAACCTCCACCTGTATCTGGAAGGTATCGGTATTGTTCATACGATCCACCACGATCAGGTAATGCGCCTCGAACTCCGGCAGCTCCAAAATTACGGATTCTACCTGAGACGGGAAAACATTTACGCCACGAATAATCAACATATCGTCACTTCTACCTAAAATACGTCCCATACGAACTGCCGTACGTCCACAGGCGCACTTCTCGTAAGTCAGCGAGGTCAAATCACGTGTACGGTAACGAAGCATCGGCATACCCTCCTTCGTAAGCGTGGTGAAGACCAACTCTCCTACTTGTCCCGGTTCCACCGGTTGTAAGGTATTCGGGTCCACGATCTCCGGGAAGAAATGGTCTTCCCACAGGTGGGTACCGTTCTGGCACTCACACTCGCCACCGACGCCCGGCCCGCAGATTTCCGTCAAGCCATAGATATCGTAAGCTTTGATATTTAGTTTCGTCTCTAATTCCTTACGCATATTCTCCGTCCAAGGCTCGGCACCGAACGCTCCGACACGTAGCTGGAATTCCTCCAAGGGAATACCGGACTGGTGGATAGTCTCCGCCAGATACAAAGCGTAAGAAGGCGTACAAGCCAAACCCTTCGCCCCGAAGTCGTGCATCAACTGGATTTGTTTCTGGGTATTACCGCTACTCATCGGGATCACCGTACCACCGATATTCTCCACTCCGGCATGGGCACCCAAGCCTCCGGTAAACATTCCGTAACCATAGGATACTTGCACGGAATCGTTCTTTGTCAAACCATAGGCGGTCAGGCAACGAGCCACCACCTCGGCCCAAATACCCAAGTCCTTACGGGTATATCCCACGACGATAGGCTTACCTGTCGTACCGGAAGAGGCATGCAGACGGACGATCTCGGACATCGGCACGGCCATCAAGCCGAAAGGATAGTTATCACGCAAGTCTTGTTTTACCGTGAACGGTAATTTCGTTATATCATCTATTGTCTGTATATCGTCGGGAGCAATGCCCATCTCCTGCATTTTCTTGCGATAAAACGGGGAGTTATGGTAAGCATGTTCAACAACTCTTTTCAACCGTAGGCTCTGTAGTTTCCGCATTTCCTCACGGTCCATACATTCAATAGTTTCGTTCCAAATCATGGTATTTGTCTGTTATCTTTTAAAGTTAGTAGTCTAAATCCGCCGCAAAGTAACAACTTTTTTTAAATCGGCACCCTTTTGTTACGAAAAATTAGTCACGAGGCGATCATTTCAACTCCTTCACCTTGATATTGCGGAACGCTACCTCATCCCCATGATCCTGCAAAAGGATGTGTCCTTTCGGAGCCTCGCCGAAAGCACCACCCGCATTATAAGATGGATCAGCGTATTTACTGCCCTTCACCAAATCACGGAACTCCTTGCTGCCACGCTCGTACTCCAATACCTTCACACCATTCAGCCAGTGCTCTACGTGGTTGTTCGGGAATACCTTCACCACGGCCGTATTCCACTCTCCTACGCCGTTGAAATGGATGTTCTCGCTTTTCTTCAGATCATACAAGCTTCCAAGGGTACGACTACCGGGGAAAGTCGTGTAAAGCTTGGCATCCGGGTGCTTAGCGTCATCCAATAGCTGGAACTCCAAGCCGTAAGCGGAGCCTTTTTGCTTCTCTTGCTCGGTCACGAAGTATTTAATACCGCTGTTGGCCCCTTCGGTGATCTTAAAATCCACGCTGAACTCAAAAGCGGAATATTCACCCTCCGTAACGATATCGCCTCCGTTCGTAGACTCGCTACCGTCGGATTTCTGCACGATCAATTCGCCATCTTTCACCATCCATCCGTGATCCGGGAAAGCGTCTTTGTGCGCTCCACGCCAGCCTTTCGTTGTCTTACCATCAAAAAGGAGCGCCCAACCCTCGGCTTTCTCTTGGTCGGTCAATTGATTGATCGCCGGTGTAATTACGGCCATCGGTACTACCTTAGCTGTCTCTTCCGTGCTTTGCGTGTTTTTCCACCGCAGGCGCAAAGGATCATAGCGCTCATGGCGGTACAAATTACTAGTGTCTTCATGTCTTATTTATTTTAATATATATAATCAAGCTATGTGTGCGTCCACAAAGATAATCGATTTCATAAAAAATAGACGTATCTTCGCGATATAAATATTAAATGATTATTTATATGAAACAACTAAAGACCGCCTTGTTCGATTTTGACGGCGTAGTAGTAGATACGGAACCTATTTACGATTTATTCTGGAACGATGCCGCTAAACGTTATGGCTTAGGTATCGATAATTTCGCTGATATTATAAAGGGTACGACCCTACCGTATATTCTGGAGAAGTATTTTTCCGGATATACGGAGGAGTTCCGCCAAATGGTGACCAAAGAATCTACAGAGTATGAGAAGACGATGCCCTTGCCTCCCATGCCCGGCTCCATCGAGTTCATCCGTATGCTGAAGGAGCACGGCGTACAGATAGGCTTGGTTACCAGCTCGGATAACGCGAAGGTGAAACGGGCTTTCGGGCTTCTACATCTGGACAATCTATTCGATACCCTAGTGACCGCCGACCGCATCACGCAAGGTAAGCCCGATCCGATGTGTTATCTATTGGCGGCGAAAGACTTGAACGTATCTCCCGAGGATTGTATCGTATTCGAGGATTCTTTCAACGGCATACAGTCCGGGAAGGACGCAGGGATGCGTGTCATCGGGTTAAGTACGACGAATCCGGCGGAATCTTTAAGAGATAAAGTATATGAGGTAATCCCCAATTTCGAGAAAGTCACGTTCGAGGATTATTTGAGATGGTAAGCAATCGAGAAAAAGGAAATGATTATTTCCTTCATTCCTTCACCTACCCCTTTACACACACCCACACACATGTATGCGTACATTAATAATTCGCGTATGCGTATACGTGCGTGTGTGTGTAGGAGCCGGTGAAGGAATGAAGGAATAAAGGAAACGCCTGTACTGGCAATGGGCTACACCAGTATCGGCGAGAGCCGGAAGCAATACTGGTGTAACCCCACGGCAGTACTGCCGTGGGGCTGTGACTATATTGGGATCAGAAACTATATCCTACGCGAACGCCCAGCATGGCCTGATCGAAATCCTTGATGATATTATACTTCACCTCCAATCCTATCGAAAGATTGTCGGTAGCATAAACCTCACCGCCTAAACCGATATTGGCTCCCAGACGAGTCTCGTTATGAGAAAGGCCATGGCCCGCATCCCAATTCCAAAAGGACAGACTAAGCCCCGCTAATGGATAAAAACCGAACATCTCACTTAACTTCACTACATAATGAGCATTCAAGTCGATCGCCCAAGTGCTGTGATTGTCATTCTTTACGAAATAAGTAAGAGACGGGCTCAAACGTACCGCATCCGTGATACAATAGCGGTAATCAACTCCTAACGTGGCATTCTTCGAATCGAATCCATAACCGATGTTAAATCCCACGGCAGATTGTCCTTGCTGCGTCTGCGCATAAGCTCCCAGACTAAAGACTGCTAACATCAGCATCATTACAAACTTTTTCATACGCTTTCTTTCGTTTAGTTCAACATTAGATTATTATTGGTATTTATTTTACTTTCAGTCGATCGCCGGCACTCTTCACGATGCTACGGTAATAGTCCTCGTCATATCCGGGAAAATCGGGAGATGCGGGCTGGCCGTACGGATTACGCTTGAACTGTCCGTTCACCTCTTTCTTCACGTTTCCATCGATGTATTTTACCAGCAAATACTCACCCAATTGCTTCCAGCGGGCGGTAGCGGAGTCTGAATTAGTCGTGCTATACCACGTCAAGAACTTGACAGCCTCCGCCGGGTCCTTGGCATACAACTCCTGAGCCGCCTTATCGATAGCCGGTACGGTCTCTTGATAACCATTCTCCAACTCCTGCTGTACCTTACGGATATCCTGAATCATGAAGCTATATTTGTGGTAAGCCATATTAGCCACCCAGTTATGAATCCAGAAAGCGGAAGTCCAAGAGAAGTTCAGCAAATCGCCGTTTCCACCCGATAGCACTCCGGAACATCCGTTACCGACGCATATACAGGAGTGAAGACCGCCATATCAGCGTCGTCCACGGCAAACCACAAGATACCACCGATAGCGTCCGGCAACCAGTTACGCATTTGTGGAACAATCACGAAGCCCGTTTGTTGCGTCGCTATGGCACGTTCATTCGTATATTCCTGCCCGTCTACCTCGAACGTCATCGGCCGCCAACGGTAAGGAACCTTATACGAGCCGGCACCGGCATCTTTCGTCATATCCAGATCCGTTCCCTCGTAATGGTCGCGCATGCCATTCTGTACATCTTGAACGGAAAGCTTACGATTCGGCTTGACATACAGAGGCATCGGCTCCTTGGAAGGATCACCCTTGATAAAATCCGTATACCGATCCATCGTGGTATCATATTTACGGAAGAAAGACCATACACGAGCCTCGCATCCACGCAAGGCGCTGAAATCATACGGGCAATAAGCCTTGGCGAAACTGAAATCAGCGTCCTTTCCCTTGAAATATCCTTTCTCACGGGCGAAAGAAACCACATCCGGCGAGTACATGCAATTCTCCTTATCGTCAAACGGTATCTGCTGGATACGGGACTGGTTGGCATGCGCCGAGATACAATCGTCCGGGATGCGGATCGCTACCCAAACGGCACCTTTGTTACCCGGTCCCTTACCGATCATCTCCATCACCCAAGCCTCGTTCTTATCGGCGATAGAGAACGTCTCGCCACTGCTGTAATAGCCATATTCCTTTACTAAGTCCGTCATGACCTTGATCGCCTCACGGGCCGACTTGGAACGTTGCAAAGCGATGTAGATCAAGCTACCGTAATCCATGATACCCGTCGTATCCACCAATTCATGACGTCCGCCGAACGTACTCTCCGTGATAGCCACCTGATGCTCGTTCATGTTACCCACTACGGAATAGGTCTTCTCCACTTGGGCGATCTTGCCCAGCGGTTTCCCCGTATCCCATTCCTTCACTTCCAACATGGCGCCCTTCGGCCATGTAGCGGCGGGCCAACGATACATCTCCCCATACAGGGAATGCGAGTCCGCCGCATAACTAATCATTACCGAACCGTCTGTCGAAGCCTTCTTGCCCACCAGCAAACCGGTACAGGCGATAGCCTCCACCCCAGATAACAGGGCGGCGCAAGCGGTTAATAAAATCCAACTCTTCTTCATATAAATAAAGTTTTAAGCAAATAAAAGCATATATACACCGGCGCCGCAACAATAGCCGATCAACGCCAAGATAGAGAACCGTTTCGTATAATACATAAAATCGATCTTCTCCAATCCCATTACCGTAACGCCCGTGGCCGAACCAATGATCAAGATGCTACCCCCCGTCACGGCACAATAAGCCAAGAAGGTCCAGAAACCACCGTCCGATACAAAGAACTGTGCGTAAGGCGATAAGTCGGCCACCTGCTCCACGATCGGGTACATACCCATCGTAGCAGCTACCAAGGCTACGTTATCCACGCAGGAGGACAAGGCACCGATCACGAAGCTGATCAGATACGGCTCATGTACATGCTTATCCAAGAAAGCGGACATGATACCCAACTGCCCGGAGGTCTCCAGCGCTCCCACGGCCATCAAGATACCCAAGAAAAAGAAAATCGTAGCCAAATCGATATTCGGCAACAATTGGGAAATACGGAGTTTCTGGGACTCATGCATGTGCAGCTTGCTATACATCAAATCCGTATAGAACCAAAGGATCACCAATCCCAGCAAGACGCCCAAGAACGGCGGCAAGTTCGTCACCATCTGGAAGACAGGCACCAACGCCAAGGAAAGCACGCCGATCACAAAGATCATCCGACGTGAGCGGTTCGGTATCTCTGGTATGTACTCGTCGCCTTGCTCCTCCTCGCTCAACACACGCAAGGTAGATCCTTTCTTGAACAACCAGAAATGGGCGATCGTCAACGGCACCAACATATTAACCAAAGCGGGGATAAATACGTGAGAGATCTGGTGCATCGCCGAGATATTCTTTCCGACCCAAAGCAAGATGGTCGTCACATCACCAATCGGCGACCATGAGCCACCGGCGTTCGCCGCTATAATCACCATACAGGCATATTTCAAACGATCCGTACGATCCGGTACCAGCTTACGCAACACCGCCATGATCACGATAGCGGCCGCCAAGTTATCCAACAAGGCAGAGAAGAAAAAAAGTAGCGAAACTTATATACCACAACAGCTTACGTTTATTCGGCGTACGGATATACCCGGTCACGGCCCTAAAACCACCATGCTTATCCACGATATCCACGATCAACATGGAACACATCACGAAGAAAAGCGTCTCGGAGACGTTTCCTAAATGATAAACAATCGCACGGTTCGATATAAAATTAATAAATTGCTCATGCGGGGGCAAGCTGGCCATCTCCGGATTCTGGGTCAAGAACTCTTGAAAGATCGTACTGGAGCGTTCGACGAAAATATTGTAGGCATCGAACATCAATATCATCCACATAGAGATAGCCATGAACAACGCTATGGCCGCTTTATTTATTTTGATCTTATCCTCCAAGGCAATAGCGAGGATTCCTAAGACAAAAATGACAGGCATTAAAATGAACATATAATCAAGATTTTAATTGTTTATATAGAAGCTGTATCTCCTCCGGCCAAAGCGCCTCGTCCGGGGTCTCTAGGATTAAGGGCATATTGTCGAAACGGGGGTCCGCCATGATCATGCGGAAGGTATCAAGGCCCATCAAGCCTTTACCGATACTCTCGTGCCGGTCCACACGCGATCCCAAATCTTTTTTGGAATCGTTCAGATGCATACCTCTTAAATAAGAAAAGCCGATCACCTCGTCGAAATGACGGAATGTCTCGGCAAACCCCTCCGGTGTCTTTATATCGTAACCGGCGGCAAGCGTGTGCGCCGTATCGAGGCATACTCCTACCCGGCTCTTATCCTCTACCTCATTTATAATATAGGCGATCTGCTCGAAGGTATATCCCAAGTTCGAGCCTTGCCCCGCCGTATTCTCTATCACGGCACATACGCCACTCGTCTGAGCCAACGTGATATTGATCGACTCGGCGATGCGAGACAGGCAGGTATCCACCTCCATCTTCCCCAAATGGCTTCCGGGATGGAAATTCAGCATTTTCAGTCCCAGTTGCTCGCAGCGTGTCATCTCGTCCAGAAAAGCGTCACGGGATTTCTGCAATCCCTCGGCGTCCGGGTTCCCCAGATTGATCAAATAGCTATCGTGCGGCAAGATACATCCCGGATCGTAACCGTACGCTTCACACCGCTCCTTAAATAAATGGATACTGTCCGCCTTCAACGGCTGCGACTTCCATTGCCTCTGATTCCGGGTGAAAAGGGCAAAAGCCTTCGCACCGATCTCATGGGCATTAACGGGGGCATTCTCAACCCCACCGACCGCACTCACGTGAGCCCCAACATACTTCATAATAACCTAACTTTTCTTTTTATTTATACTAATTTCATCCTCAGTCTTACACCCACAAAAACCAAACTCCTCCATCGCACGTTCTTGCGGGGTGATGAAATAAACCATCTCGGCACGGGTACACAACTCATTCGCCGAGTTATAGATCTCGGTCTCTATGAAGATGGCGTTCCGTTTCCGGTCTGTCATCCGTCCCCGTATCGTCAGTTGGGGCTCGTCCGTAGAGATACTCTTCATAAACTTGGCGTCGAGGCGTGAGGTCACCCCGGAGGTCTGCAACTTCCTCAAGACCACCCAGCCGGCCAACTCATCCATCAGCGTAGTCTGTATACCTCCGTGCAACGTACGTAGCCATCCTTGGTAAGTACCTTGCGGCTTCCAGAACGCCACGATATCGTCACCATCCTCAAAAAACTCCATATGCAGCCCCAGCGGATTGTTCGGAGCGCAACCGAAACACATATAACCGTCCAGCCCTTCCCACGGATTAATTATCTTTTTCATATCAAGAAAACAATATTTATATGTTTTTGTTGCTCAAAGTTAACAAAAAAGCCGGCTCTTGAAAGGAACCGGCTCTATAAATATCACAAAAAATACTCAACACGACTTATTCCTCGATCTCCGGTTGAAGGAAATCCACGAAGCAAAGGGCGGCCAACGCCGTTCCATAGCGTTTCTCGATCGTAATTCCCTCGGTGATAAAGTTAAGCTCTCCAAGATAATACTTCCCATACGTCTTCTGATGAAGATCGTTAATAACACGGATCAGACGAGACTCAAGCTCCTCGATGCGGTAACGTCCGCTGACCTCACACACAAGGCCACCAACCTTCTCATCAAAGTTCTCATCCTTATACATCCATGCGTAAACCACACCAGCAGACACGAACTCATCCTGATATCCATGGGATACAGCCATGATCGTTTTCATTTCCGAACCAAATGGAGGAAGGTCTAGTTCATCCATGGTTGCCAGATGTGCCGTAGCGGGTATCACCGACGAATACGTCATGATATTAAAATCAGAGATACCGGCGTCATAAAGAGCCATGTGGTAAGAACCAGCGTGTTTCTCCAAGTCTGATTCGCCACTTCCTTTTGTAATAAAAAAGGTGTTTGGAATTAAATTCCCAACTTTCTTTACCATCTACAAATATGTTTTACTTATTAATAAAAGCTTAAGAGCGCACAAAAATAGAAACTTTTGCGATATATAACACATAGTTTTCCCTATAAAACTTTAGCCGCAAACATATTTTCACTAAAAAATCATCACCGAACCCAGAACTTTCATCCCCTCGGCTCTGTTTATATAGTAAATCAACATAAAAAACTAGAAGACAATGCTTACATTATGTTTAAGTTTATTATTAATGATCACAAATAGTCAAATAACAGATAAAAAAGAAGAAGTTATGAAATTCGAGTTAATCCAGTTACCGTACGCAAACGACGGTTTAGAACCAGTTATCAGCAAACAAACAATTGATTTCCATTACGGAAAACATTTATTGAACTATGTAAATACCCTTAATAAGCTGATTGAGGGCACGAAATTCGAGAACGCTCCGCTGGAGCAGATCGTTCGTGAGTCTGACGGAGCCATTTTCAACAATGCCGGCCAAGTATTGAATCACAATCTATATTTTACCCAATTCTCCCCGAACGGAGGTGGCGAACCTACGGGTAAGCTAGCCGAGGCTATCAAGTCTACGTGGGGATCGTTCGAGAACTTCCAGAAAGAGTTCGTGGCCGCCGGTACAGGCTTGTTCGGCTCAGGATGGGTATGGTTGGCTAAAGATAAAGACGGCAAACTTTCAATTACCAAAGAACCCAACGGTAGTAACCCGGTCGTTAAGGGATTGACTCCGATCATGGGATTCGATGTATGGGAGCATTCTTACTATCTGGATTACCAGAACCGCCGTGCGGATCATTTGAACGCATTGTGGAGGATTATCGACTGGGAAACCGTTGGTAAGAGATATTGATTTAATTTGATGTAAGTTACGTGTAGAGAAGAGCCGCCCGAGAGTTTTCCCGGACGGTTTTTTCGTTCCCTTTTGAAAAAAATGCCTCCAGCTATTGCATCGTAAGATATTATTACTACCTTTGCACCCGCAAACGAATAACAGATGCCTCTTTAGCTCAGTTGGCCAGAGCACGTGATTTGTAATCTCGGGGTCGTTGGTTCGAATCCGACAAGAGGCTCAAAAAAACATATTGGAATGGGCAGTTACCAGAGTGGCCAAATGGGGCTGACTGTAACTCAGCTGGCTTTCGCCTTCGGTGGTTCGAATCCATCACTGCCCACGAATAAAAGGACTCTTCTTAGAGTCCTTTTTTTGTTTCTATCCATAAAAAAGTCCTTCCCTATCACTAGGAAAGAACTTTCAAAAAGCAAGGGAGATTCACTCCCTGCCAAATCCCCATCTATTTAAACGATCAAACCGACCTATTTCAAATTTAAGGCGCTTCTCTCGGCAGCTATAGATGCTTTTGCCGGAGTAGACTTGCGGGAACAATAATTGAATTCCACAGACTTATCGCCATCGAATGACTTCCATTTTAATTTCAACTTAACCGTCTTACCATTCGTATCCGGAAGGCTATCCAATTTAAAAGCGACCAGTCCATCCGCATATGCGCCATATACATCGCCATAAGCGTTATGGCGGAACTCTACCTCATAAGGATTCTCCGGGTCCTTGCCTGTCAGTAGGTTTACAAAATGAGCCTTATTGCGGTCTCCCCAGATCGTCCTGAAACGGAGTGTCAGATATCCGTCCTCGGCGATGGTAACCCAATCGTTCACGATCTCCACAGGGTCGGAGCCATAGATCGAATCGTTGCTAGTCACCCCCAAATCCGGAGCGATTGGTTTTGTAAGGATACTGTCGATCCAATTAATATTTACGGCCTTGCTGTAAATTCCGCTAGACTCGTTCGTCTCGTCAAAATTCACCAACGCTCTCACCTCCTTCTGCCCGAAGGGAGAAGAGGTCATATTGACAGGCAACAAGGTCGTGCTATCATCCAATTGAAGAAAATATGAACCATCATCGACCGGCTTAACCGTCACCAACGCATTCGGCAACACTTTACTGTAAGGATAATCATCATCATCGTCCAAGCAAGATTGAAACCCCATAAAACAAGTAGCCGCCATTACACCTACAACTAATTTCCTAAAATTAAAGAATCCGTTCATAATACTTCCTTTCTAAGTTTATCAATTAAACTAATCAACCTTTTAATTCTATAAAATTAGAAATGCGTTTTAGGGCGGAAATGCTGCATATGTGTATGTTAATTAAACCAAACAAGGCATGTCTCCTTACTTCACGGCGAAATTATACTCGAAAGTATACTTATAAGAGCTTGCGGTTCCTCCGTCATTCTCATCGATAGTCATACCCGTTATATAATCTCCCACGGTGGTATAGGTGTATTTGTACTCAGCTTTCACCTCGCTCTGGTTAGGGATCGTATAGGTGTAGGCACGGATCGGAAGATTCCGGTTTTGGATACCATATAACAAATTCAGAGGTGTTACAGACTCAAAGCCAACCGGCGAGAAAGAACCGATCACTCGCAGAGGGAAGTTCTTAGGAGCCTCCGCCACGCTATACTCGTACCTCATCTCCCGGCTATCCAATGACTGGGCATATAGAACCACGTTGCCGTTCTCCCATGTATATTTCTCGTACTCCGGATAACTTCTCTCCTCGTATCCCGTCCCAAACTCTTTCGGCCAACGGGCATTCCAAGAAGTCAACACCCAATTCGAGCCTGAATAACGATAGGAATATTCATCGCTTACATAGATCTCGTTGCTGGCGTATGGATTCTCTTGAGAGATCTTCTTACTTGTAATTACATTTCCGCTTAACGTATATTCCTCTATAACCTCACCGGAATGAATGCCTGTGACAGAGAATTTACCATCCGAATAAATGAACAATAACTTATCCACTCCCAAATTTATATTTGAGATCTTGCCATCGCTCGTATAATTGATATCAGCGGTAAAAAGCGGGCTTGAAGCTCCGTCTTTATAACAAGAAACTTTCGTTAGCTTATTCAATTCCGGAACAACGGGATCGTCATCGTCTCCGCAGGCCGTCAGGCTAGCGGCCCCTATTAGTAACAAAAATAGATACTTCTTCATCATTCTTTCGTGTTTTAATCTGTTACGGCAAAAATAGGGCTTTTAAATGAATAACCACTAAAGTAACCTATTTTAAGTGTTCCTGTTTGAAAAAATGCTTCTAAAATCGTAGTTTTGCTCCATCAATATCAAAGATAACGATCTATCTTAAAATAGTTTACAATAAGTAATAATGTAAGATAAACAATATCTAAAATTTAATAACATGAAAATGAAACAACTGACAGTAGCGATGATCACCCTCCTACTCACCGCCTCTTGTAGTGAAAAACAACAAGATTACCCTTTCCGGAATCCGGATCTTCCCTTGGAAGAACGTATCGACGACTTACTATCCCGACTGACACCGGAGGAGAAAATCGGCCAAATGATGAACGTAACCCCCGCCATCGAGCGTTTGGGAATCCCGACTTACGACTGGTGGAACGAGGCTCTTCACGGCGTGGCTCGTGCCGGACGTGCGACCGTATTCCCGCAAGCGATCGCCATGGCGGCTACCTTCGATGATAACGCCGTTCACGAGACCTTCACGATGGTCAGCGATGAGGCCCGTGCCAAATACCATCAATACCAAAAGGACAAGGAGTACGACCGTTACAAAGGTCTTACTTTCTGGACCCCGAATATCAATATCTTTCGTGACCCTCGCTGGGGACGGGGTATGGAAACTTATGGAGAGGACCCTTACTTGACCGAGAAGATGGGTGTAGCCGTAACCCGTGGATTGCAAGGTGATGATCCGAATTATTACAAGACACACGCTTGCGCCAAGCATTACGCCGTACACAGCGGTCCGGAATGGAACCGTCATGAGTTTGACGTAGAGGCTACTCCTCGTGATCTGTACGAGACGTATCTTCCAGCTTTCGAGGCATTGGTTAAGGAGGGCGATGTACAAGAGGTAATGTGCGCCTACAACCGTTTTGAGGGCAAACCTTGCTGTAGCAGCGACAAATTATTGATCGATATCTTGCGTAATAGCTGGGGATACGACAATATCATCCTCTCCGACTGCGGTGCTATCGATGATTTCTGGAGAAAAGACAAAAATACGCCTCGCCATGAGACGCACCCGGACGCTGAGAGCGCATCCGCCGACGCCGTATTGAACGGTACCGACCTAGAATGTGGCGGTAGCTACCGTGCGCTAAACAAAGCCTTGGCCGACGGTAAGATCTCGGAGAAAGATCTGGACGTATCCTTACGCCGCCTGCTGAAAGGTCGCTTCGAGCTAGGTATGTTCGATCCGGACGAGCGGGTTCCTTATTCTAAAATACCTTACAGCGTAGTCGAGAGCCCGGAGCATATCGCCAAGGCACTGGATATGGCACGTAAAAGTATCGTTTTGTTGAAGAACAAGAATAATATGCTTCCTCTGGACAAGAATATCAAGAAGATCGCCGTAGTCGGACCGCACGCAGCGGACTCGACCATGCTATGGGCCAACTACAACGGCTTCCCGACCAAGACCGTCACGATCGTGGAAGGTATCCGCAATAAAGTCCCGAACGCAGAGGTTATCTACGAGCTGGGTTGCAACCATACCGCCGATTTTGTCGTGACAGACCTAGGTAGCCACGTATCTTCCACGGCGGGACAAGGCTTCGCCTCCGAATTCTTCAACAATACCGAGTTCGAGGGTACCCCCGCCTACAAGGGATTAGCGAAAGAGCTTCATTATACCACCGGAGGTAACACCCAATTCGCCCCGAACGTAAACTTGACAAACTTCACGGCTCGCTTTACGGGCGAGTTCGAGTCTCCGATAGATGGTCCGGTCGAGTTCAAACTATCCGGAAACGACGCATTCCGCCTGTATATCGATACGGCTAAAGTCGCCGAAGTATGGGAAAACGAATATGGAGCGGAAAAACTCTATACGCTAAACGCTAAGAAAGGTGAGAAATATCCCATAAAGATCGAATATATGCAACGCACGGGTAGCGCTGACCTGAACTTTACGGTAGGCGTACGCACACCCGTAGATTTCCAAGCTACGGCCAGCAAGGTTAAAGACGCTGATGTCATCGTATTCGTAGGTGGTATATCTCCACGTCTGGAAGGTGAGGAAATGCCGGTAGACGCTGAAGGTTTCCGGAAAGGCGACCGCACGAATATCGAGATCCCGGCCGTACAGAAGGAGATGGTCAAAGCCTTGGTAGCCACCGGAAAGCCTGTAGTATACGTAGTATGTACGGGTAGCGCATTGGCATTGAACTGGGAGAACGATCATGTAAACGCTATCTTGAACGCTTGGTATGGCGGACAAGAAGGTGGAACAGCCGTGGCCGACGTTTTATTCGGAGACTATAACCCGGCCGGACGCTTGCCAATCACGTTCTATAAATCCGTAGACCAGCTTCCGGACTTCCAAGATTACAGCATGAAAGGCCGTACCTATCGTTACATGACGCAGACTCCGCTTTATCCGTTCGGTTATGGCTTGAGCTATACAACATTCGATTATAAGAACGCTAAGTTGTCAAAGGATAAGATCGCTTCCAACGAATCGGTTACCCTCTCCTTCGATATCGCCAATACAGGCAAGATGGATGGTGACGAGGTCGCTCAGATCTACATCAAGAACCCGAACGATCCCGCCGGACCGCTAAAAGCGATGAAAGCATTCAAACGTGTGAACGTGAAGGCTGGCAGCGAACAACCGGTTAGTATCCAATTGGAACCGAAAGCTTTCCAATCCTTCAATGACAATACACAGACCATGGAGGTTCGCCCGGGTAAATACCAAATCCTATATGGAGGTTCCTCGGACGATAAGACACTGAAAAATATTGATTTAGTAATTGAATAAAAACACTATTGTATTCACGGCTGAACACAATAGTATTCATAGAAAAAACACAGTAGTATTCACAATCGAATACTACTGTGTTTATGTATGAAGGTAATGATCAGAATTTTTTAATCAAGAAAGACGGATTGATACGCATGTAAACCCCTGCCGTAAAACTCGTGGCGCTTCCCATCGGTTGTTTTACTCCATCCGCATCATTCATATCTCCGGAGAGATGATGAAAAAACGTCCACATCTACCCCTATCGAGAAACCCTTCGCTAGTTGCCGGGAATATTCCACCCCAGATAGATCATTTGCGGACAGTCGAACGTAACCCCCTCATCAATCATCGAGGCCGCCCCGAAAAACGGGCTACCAAACATAGAGATGAAATCCTCGCAGGTCCAATACGACGTTTTCACCCGGAAATCATAGATATCGGCGGAAGCACGGGCATACAAGCCATATCCGCTGTCAAAAGGCCATATCTCTCCCGCTTGCTGATAATAACCGGTAGCATCCAGTTCCACGTTCAAGTTTTTGAAAATACGATGTCCGGTATTCCATACACCTCCGACACCGATCGCGCCATTCATCAAGGTTTGCACGGAATTGTTGAAGATCGTGTCGATCTCGCCTCCCCTATGCTGCACCAATCCTTGCACCGGCGTATAGAAATGGAAACGGGAAGCCGGGTCGTTGTACTTTACCCGTGAAGAGATCCCGACGGTAAACGCCTCTTGATGCACATCCTCCCGGAAAATAAAGCTCTGCCAGTTCACCCACACATCCAAGTCGAAAGCCTTCGAGTCATATAACAACTGCAAGCCCGCCTCGGGATCGCAGGTCAAATTCAACTCCGGATTATAAAGAGGCTCTATCAAATTATGGTTGGAAGCGCCGTAAATATTTCCCAGCACGATGTTCACATGATCCGAGAGGGCCATCTGCGCCCGGAAATAGGGCAACACATGTACCCCTTTTTGGTATTGGTCTCCCTTCCAATAAGCGATATCCTGATAAGCCATGCTCGGATATTTATTCGCCCCATGATAGATCAACATATGGACACCCGCCTCCAACTTGATATTCCGCAAGGGATAATAAACCGCTTTGCCTTGTACCCAAAGCCCCGGCAACGAATACCCTTTGGTAAATTTACCCGTATACTCGTTATCCTTGAAGAAGCTAATATTATCCAACTCCACGGACAACTCCCGGGCCTTCTCCGGGTCGATATGATAATCCGTCTTATAGACACGATCCGCGATCTGCGCCTTCAGCGAGGGAGACCAACTCCCCAATCCCATCAAGCAAAGACCCACAATGAGACTCCTAACACCTATATTCTTCATCACTCTTAAAATTTCTCGCGAACATAAACAAAATACACTGAAAAAAGAAAGCGGGGAAACGGAAGTTTTCACCTCGTTTCCCCGCTTTTTCGTCTTATTTTAAAAATTTCTTTCTTCTAAAATTAACGTCTAGGAATTGCTTCTTTTACAACCATCTGACGACCTTCGTACTCAGCTTGGTTTAATTCCTCGATAGCTTTTTGAGCCTCATCAACGTTAGGCATTTCAGCGAAAGCGAAGCCCTTAGAACGTTTTGTGTCACGGTCAACAATGATTTTAACTGAGTCTACAACACCATACTCTTCCAGAATCTGTTGTAAGTCTGATTCTCTTACCCGATAATTCAGGTTTCCAATGTAAATATTCATACGAAAATGATATAAAAAAATAAAAATTAATAATAAAACAAGGATGGTTGGTGAAGTCAATCTCTAAAAGAAAGTATTATCATCGCTGATGAATAAATGCTAAAAGATAAAAGAGCTATACAAACTATCTTTTGTTCATGGCACAAAGGAAAGCATTCTATTTGAATTAGCAACTATAAAACGATAATTATTTTCAAAAAAACATTCAAGCTCTTTATAACGTCTTTGTTGTTCTAGTCAAATAGTCCTAATTTATAGAAATTTTGACCAATTATATCAACGATATAGCCTAAAACTATCTCAGAAATCTCGTAACTTTGCAAAATTATTATTTGAACTAATAAAAGTTATGGATTACGCGATCATTGCCGCCGGCGAAGGCTCCCGCTTGGCGCAAGAAGGTGTTAAGTGGCCAAAGCCTCTGGTTAGACTCAACGGTGTCGCTCTGATAGACCGGTTGATAGACGTTTTTTTGAAAAATAACGCAACCTCTATCAGTATCATCGTAAACGAGGAGATGACCGAGGTACAGGATTACCTGAAGGCCCTGCGACTACCTATACCCTTTTACCTATTGGTAAAATCCACCCCCAGCTCTATGCACAGCTTCTACGAGCTGAGTCATTATCTGGACGGTGATAAGATTTGTTTAACTACTGTAGACACGATCTTCAAGGAAGAAGAGTTCAGCGGCTATATCCAACAGTTCATCCAAGAGGATAAACTGGACGGATTGATGGCCGTCACTGATTTTATTGATGACGAGAAACCCTTATATGTAGAAACAGACAACGAACTTTACATCCGGAATTTCCTAGATCAGGCAGACGGTGATTGCCGTTACATATCGGGAGGTATCTATTGCTTGAGGCGTCCGGCTCTGGGTGTATTGAACAACGCCATCTCGCAGGGAATGTCGAGAATGCGCAATTATCAACGGCAGCTCATCGCCGAGGGGTTGAGGCTAAAGGCCTATCCTTTCAGCAAGATCATCGACGTGGATCACGCCGATGACATTTTGAAAGCCGAATCATTTTTAAAGTCATAAAGAATACTGTCTAACAATGAGTAAATTAACTTTAGCAGGTATCCGCAGAGGAAATCAATTCTCCCCCAATCATATCGGCAACGACGCAGCGATCTTCGCCTTGACAGCCCAGCATTTACGAAAATTGGGATGCGATGTAAACGAATATATCGAATCGGATCTGCTGCTGCAAGACCCGAAAGAAAAGGGTATCTTTAATATGGTAAGAGACTGGAAGTCCATCCATAAGCTGCAAGAACTAGAGGATAAAAATTATTTCGTGGTGAACTCAGGTTACGGGATCGAGAATTGTACCCGTGAGAAAATGACCCGCCTCCTATTATCCAACCATATCTCCCATCCGGAAAGCTTAATCTTACGGACAGATGAGGATCCGACAGAAGCCCTAGAAAAAGCCGGTTTCTTTAATTGCTGGATCAAACGGGGAGATTTCCACGCCATTCATAGGGAAGACGTCACCTACGTAAGAAATCCGGAAGAGGCGAGAAGCATACTGAAGGAATACGCCATCCGTGGTATCCCGTCGGCGGTAATCAATGAGCATCTGGTAGGCGACTTGGTGAAATTTTATGGGGTAGCGGGAACTGATTTCTTTTATTGGTTCTATCCATCGAACATGCATCATAGTAAATTTGGTTTAGAAGTTATCAATGGTACAGCGAAGGGGATCCCCTTCGACGAAGCGCAGCTTCGTCTGCTTTGCCACAAGGCTGCGGAGGTATTGAACATACATATTTACGGGGGAGATTGCATCGTCTCCGAGGATGGTGTCATGCGGATTATCGATTTCAACGATTGGCCTAGTTTCGCCCCTTGCCGGGAAGAAGCGGCTCCAAACATCGCACGTCGTATCTGGGATCTTATGCGAGAACACATCTAAATCGTTTTAACAAAATCAATCATGAGTGAGACTAAGTCTACTCCCAGTCTGGAGTCAACCTTAAAATCTTTGGACACCGAGGAGTTTATCGATATTCATTTCTATCGTCCTATTGGCTACCAATGGGCTTTGTTCTTTAATAAATTGGGGGTATCGCCCAATAGTATCACGATCGCCAGCATCTTTATCGGCATAGCGGCAGGTATCTGTTTCTATTTCCAGAGCCTTGCTATCAACGTGATCGGCATGTTACTGTTAATCTGGGCAAACTCGTATGATAGCGCAGACGGACAATTGGCCCGTATGACCGGACAGAAAAGTGCCTTGGGACGTATTTTGGACGGTGCCGCCGGCGATTTCTGGTTTATCGCTATCTACGCAGCTATCTGCTTACGCCTCACGCCGGAATGGGGAATATGGATCTGGTTATTGGCGGCTACGACGGGATTCTTCCATAGCAAGCAAGCAGCCATGGCGGATTATTATCGCAATATTCACTTGTTGTTCTTGAAAGGTAAATCGGGTAGCGAGCTCTCCCACTCTCCCCAATTGAAGGAGAATTATAAGAAGATGAGTTGGAAACATGACTTTATCTATAAATTGTTCGAGACCTTCTACATTAATTATACGGTAGGTCAAGAAGCATGGACACCTAAATTCCAACACATGATGAACATCATCCGTGAGAAATACAACGGACAAGCGCCGGAATGGTTCCGTAAGGCTTTTCGAACAAAGAGTCTGCCGTTGATGAAATATACAAATATGCTATCATTCAATACCCGGGTGATCGCTTTGTTTGTCAGCCTTTTCATCGACATGCCTTGGCTGTATTTCGTATTCGAGCTGACCGTATTAAACTCGATGTTGCTCTATATGATCAAAAAGCATGAGCATATTTGTGAAGATTTCAGCAAACAATTATAACGTTTTTATCCCATTCGATTATGTTCAAATTAGACAAAGTAAAAGGAATCCTCTTTGATTACGGCGGAACGATAGACAGTAACGGCATGCACTGGGCTGAGGTGATCTGGATGGCGTATGAGGCCTTGAAGGTTCCCGTATCCAAAGCGGTCTTCCGTGATGCTTATGTACATGGAGAAAGAACGCTTGGAAAGAATCCGATCGTGAAGCCTCATCATACGTTTCTGGATATGCTGCGCTTGAAAAGCGATTTACAAATCCAATGGCTGAAAGAGAATGGGCATTTATCCGCCGAGGCGGTTACCCCGGAGTTACCGGAACAATTAGCGGATTGGTGTTACGAATACGCCCGGAAGGCAATCGATAGCGCCCGCCCCATTCTGGAGCAATTAGCGGAACGTTACCCATTGGTATTGGTATCGAACTTTTATGGGAACATAGAATCCGTGTTGAAAGATTTCGGTTTGGATCATTTATTCGGCGCTATCGTGGAATCGGCGGTCGTAGGTATCCGTAAGCCGGACCCGGCGATCTTCCGATTAGGAGTGGATAAACTGGGATTTCCGCCGACGAGATTGTTGTCGTAGGTGATTCCTATGATAAGGATATCGTCCCCGCCACCCGGATCGGATGCCAGACAATCTGGCTAAAAAGTATTGGTTGGAGCGCTTATAAAGGAAATGAGACTGCCGATATCGTATTATCCGACTTCACAGAAATAAAGCAAGTATTCGCTTTATAGAATATACATTTTAGACCAGTATAAGCTCAGAAATGACCTTTTTTTGGTACTGATAGCATCCTAACTTTGCATATAAAAAGTTAGGATGCTATGTTTTTAAAGAAATACATATGGCTTTCTGCCGCTACACTCCTCACGGCTTGCGACTTAATCGACTATCATCCGTATGACGGTCGTCTGGATTCCGATACTTCCCGGGAGATCAACCCGACCAATATCGAGCGTATCGAGAAAGTCTGCGAAGGGAAGGACACGATCCGTTTTATTTTTATGGGCGATACCCAGCGGAGTTATAATGAGACGGAAGATTTCGTCAAGTACGTTAATCAATTAGATAGCATCGATTTCATTATCCATGGAGGAGATTATACGGAGTTCGGCTTAAAGAAGGAATTCGAGTGGAACGATGATATCTTGTCCAAACTAAAAGTGCCTTACGTAGGGTTGATCGGTAATCACGACGTGATCGGTAATGGCGACCAAGTATTTCGTAAAATCTTTGGGAATGAGAACTTCTCGTTTGTCGTGAGCGACGTGAAATTCGTATGCCTCAATACGAACGCTATCGAGTATGATTATTCCCAACCGGTACCCGATTTTAATTTCCTAAAGAATGAGATAGCGGATAGTACCCGTAATAAACGCACGATCGTAGTCATGCACGCCCCTCCCGGGAACGAACAGTTCGACAATAACGTGAAAGACGTGTTCCAACTTTATATCAAGACATTACCATCTTTAATGTTCTGCTTGCATGCACATAATCATTGCGTATCGGCAGCTGATTTGTTTGAGGATGGCATTATCTACTACGGTTGCGCCAATATCGCCAAACGAAGTTATCTTCTTTTTACCTTAACCCCTGACGATTATATATATGAAGTGGTCAATTTTTAAGCTTCTCCTCTTAACTTGTGTCTTTTCCCTTACACTCCATGCGCAAGAGGATAAATACACGAAACGAGTGCAACGGTACGAGAACGCATGGCAACGGGTCATCCCCCGCTATACAAAAGTACAATTCGCAGGTTCCATGGCGATGCTATCCGTGGGTACCGGTTGGAATTATTACCGGAATCATTGGGAAACGGATATGTTGCTGGGTATCGTCCCCCGCAACGCAAATGATCACGCAAACGTGACTTTCACCTTGAAACAAAACTATTTTCCTTGGAATATCGATCTGGGAGAAAAAGTATCTTTCGAGCCTCTTTGTTGCGGTATCTACGTAAATTTCCTATTTGACCGGGATTTCTGGGCCAAGCAACCGAATAAGTATCCCCGGGATATTATTGGTTCTCCACCCGCATCCGTAACCATATCTTTATCGGGGAGCGGATCACACTCAAACTGAATCCAAATAGTAGCTGGCATAAATCCATCAGCTTCTTCTATGAGTTAAACACTTGCGATTTGTATATAATAAACGCTATCGGCAACAGCTACTTGAAGCCAAAAGATTATTTAAGCCTTTCATTCGGGGTGAAACTACAGATCTTATAAAAGCAAGAAACGGAAGACATTCACTGCCCTCCGTTTCCCTAAACTACATAAAACACTTAAAAGAACAAACGTTGTCTATCAGAACGCTAGACCTAAGCGGATACCCCAGTTATTCAAACCATCGATATGATAGCTGAGGACATCACCCTTGTTGGTAGCGTAGTTATAATAAGCGGCCATATGTACGCCGATCTGTTTCTGAGGTGTGAAGTACACGGTCATACCGATCTCGGGAGCTACATAGAATCCCCAGTTACGATCGTAAACCTTCAACACGTTCATGTAGGTAGACATCTCACTATAGCTAGCACCTAACTGAGCGCCAACATACGGTTGGAATTGTCCTTCCGGAGCGAAGTTATAACGGAAAGCCGCACCAAAAGGCAACTGGAAGATAGAATGCTGTTGATCGGAAGTGATTACGGATGTTGAGTTTACCGGAATCGTCTGGCGGTCCACATACTCATTATTTGTATGATAAGAGATGAACGCACCTATAGCGAAATTAGGAATCACATAGTAACCACCCTCAGCGTGAGCACCCCAACCGCTGGTCTTCTTAGAAAAGTCTTGACCGAACGGAGAGTTGATTTGCCAGTCTACATTGAAATACGCGTTTTTCAAAACCTGGGCGCCAGCCAGAGTAGGCATCGCCATACAAACTACGAGTAAAGCGATTAACTTGATTGATTTATTTATCTTTTTCATAGAATCTCAAACTTTTAATCATTCGAATTATTATTTCTTTACGTACGGAGATTGTACAAATGCTTGCTCGATAGCACGAACAGCCAGCTGAGTATCGAATTTATCGGAACCAGACAACAAGCCACTCATGTAAGCAGTCCAAAGAACCGGAAGTTTAGCGTCTGCCTTAGAAGCGGCAGGAGTATCCAAATCCACTAACTCTGTCAACAAGGAACCTACACTATAGCTATACACTACAGGATACGGGTAATACCAATTTCCCCAACCCGGTCCCCAGTAACCCGGACTCCAATATCCCGGATAGTTCCACCACCAGTACGGGTAGTTGTAGCCATCGTTGTAGTCAGCGAAATATTGAGTACTTTGTACGTAAGAAACTTGCAGACCTAAGTCGGCGTTATCTTTGTCTAGCGTGCGTTTGAAACCGCGGCTTTCCATATTATTCACCAATGTAGTGATAATATCGTCTGCTTCATTGGCTGTCCAGAACTGAGGCTTCTCGCTTGTGCCGATAACCAATACACTATCCGGAATGTAGAACGTAGTGAACGATTCGAATTTCGCGTCCTTATCGTGATTCGTGAACACCAGAAAATCATTGTCCAATTTCGACATGTCCGGGTCCTTTTGGCAAGAAGCCAACAGAAGAACTAACAGAAAAAAAGGAAAAATCTTTTTCATCTCATTTTAACGTTTAAAACAGTTTATACTATTATTTGTGCTTATATATAAGTCACTATTAAAACAGCATGAGTTGAAAAAGGTTCTAAAACTATCCTTTTGGGTGTGTTAATTAACATATCCTAACCATACGACGGGCTTATGGTCACTGTAGTCTAAATTAGGAGAATCATAAGTTACACCCTTAAAATCAGGAGAATAAATTATGTAATCAATTCGAAATATACGCTTTAATTGACGAAAGGTGTACCCGAAACCAGAGCCGCAGTCACGGAACCCATCCGTTAAATCACCTTTCACGGTACGGTACGTATAAGAGGCCGGTGTATCATTAAAATCACCGCAAATAATCACAGGCCCCTCCCCGGCATCCAACATCTGACGGATATAATCCGCCTGAGTCGCCCGTTTCACGAAATTCTTCTTCATCTGAAAAGCCATATGGAAGGCGGCCTCGGTTTCCTCCAATTGTTTACCCTCTGCATGGGCTTGGTAAAGACGAGGCTTTACGGCATTCACGCTAGTCGTTTGGAAATGGTTATTAAATACACGAACACTATCCCCTTGGATATCCATGACGGCAAACAAGGATTTATTGCTAGACTCCGGGTATAGGATAGACTCAAAACGAAGGATCGGATATTTACTGAAAATAGCGTTGCCCGCCGCTTTCGTAGCCGAACGGGTAGAGCAATAATACGGTAGGAACGATAAGGTCTTGGCGACAGAATCCATCCGCAGGGCCGATTCAACGGGGCATTCTTGGAGGCAAACGATATCCGGGTCCTCCTTTCTCAGCCAATCCGCTATATTAGGAAGCTGTTTCTTTCCGTCCGTATTGAAATTATTCACGTTATAGGTAATCACCTTAACCGCTTCTTTCCCTATCGGAATCTCTTTTGGGAAGACCCGTATCTGGAACATCGATATCAAAAACTCCCAGTTCAACAATAACGCCGCCAAAGGTACCCAGCACCAATGACTCCTAAAGACACACCACATCAAGAAAAGACATAGATTGGCCGCCAATACCGGTAATAACACCAATCCGGGAAACGAGATCCACTCCTTCCCTTCCGGATTAATACGTCCGGTAGCGAATCCGGCTATGGCCGCCACGACAAAAGCGATCGTAATCAACACAAATAAAATATATATCAACTTCTTCATCCTTCCTATCCTGCGATTTAAACAAAAAAGGGACTATCCCGAAAAGACAGTCCCCAATTCATACCCTATAACCTGTCCGCTTCCGGCAGGGATAGCTTAAAAAACTTATCGAAGCGTTCCTTGTTGAGCCTCTTGGATCATTTTCTGATTAGCCAAGATCACGATCTCAACACGACGGTTCAACGAACGACCCTCGGGAGTGTCATTGCTAGCCACAGGATCATGTATACCTTTACCTTCATAAACCATACGATCCGTGCTTACCCCCTGCATCATCAGGTAATCGTAAACGCTCTTCGCACGTTTCTCGGACAAGGTCTGGTTATAATCCACCTTACCGGTGTTATCCGTAAAGCCGATGATTCGGATATCCGTATCCGGATTGGCCTTCAAACTGGTAGCGAAGTTACGCAAGGCACTCTTGGAAGCGTCGCTCAACGTACTTGAGTTCGTGGCAAACAAGATACCGGAGTCAAAAGTAACCTTCAAGGCCTCACCATTGTTCACGCTCTCGATCTTCGTGTCCTCAGGCAGGGTAGCTTCCAGCTCCTTCTTCTGCTTATCCATTTTCTTACCGATTAACGCACCGGCTGTACCACCTACGGCCGCACCGATCACGGCACCCAATGCGGTATTTCCGGCCAAGGCACCAACACCAGCTCCGACAGCGGCACCACCGCCTACACCGATCGCCGTACCCTTCGCCGTGTTATTCCACGTTCCGCAACTCGTAAACACCACTGCCATACATAGCAGTAAAACAGATAATAATTTAATGTTCCTCATCATCTTCTACAATTTCACTTAAACAACTTTATATATATAACAAATATCAATCAAACATGTTGATCGAATCGCAATATTCAAGTTCTCCTTGTACTATAAAAGTGATTTCCTCCGGTTCGAATTTGCCTACGCCGTCTTTCTGGGCGTTCTTAATTACATAATTTACAACCTTTTCCTCATCGATCTCGATCTCATCGTCGCCATCATCATCTAGCATGCCATTAGATTCATAGAAGTCGTAGATCAAGTCTACGATATAGTTGATATCGTCATTACTGAACTTTCCTTTCAGTTCTTGGGGAAGATAATTCTGGATAAATTTTACGGAATCATCCTCGTCGTAAAGTAGCTCGTCATTGTTCGTGCTCATAATTAATCTTGTTTAATTGGTTTGAATAGCGGCAAATGTACGGAAATATTTTGATTTTATATCCCAAAAACAATTAAGCTTATTTACGGACGTGACTTAACAAAAGCAAATGCCCTTACTTGAACATAGTTCTAAAAGAGCTTAGGTTTTATAGGAAGCAAAGGTAATAAAAATACTTGATTATCATATAGACCTATTATTTTTTATAGCTTCCGGGTAATTTACTGTTCCGCATGATATTTTCTTTGAAAGAATATATTTCCAACCGAGTACCCCAAAGAGACTTCCAATATCTTTATGGATCACAAAAAACACACTAAAGCCAGTCTTATTTGTGTTAAAATCAAAATACACTCCATCATTTATTTACATATAGTCATTTGATACTCAAGTTCTTTTAGAACTCAGTAAATGTATTAAATTATGATTACAATGGAACCTAAAATACAAAGTACCACAAGTACCCGAGCTCTCCGGAGCAAAATCGGGCCTATCAAGGCTTACTTATTCAAGGCCTCATATGTAATCAGTCCAATCACGCCAAGCGATCTTAAACATTCCATGAAAGGTGCCTACAAATCATTCCTGTCTAAAACCGATCAAGCATACGGCCATTCCACGTCAACAATCAACCCCAAACTTTACCCTATTTCTACCTTTAAGCAAATGAGCCTCGTAGTAGTCCCGAGTTTCATGATAGAGTCCCCATTCGAGATAGTGGCGATAGCCCTTATCGCCTTTCTACTTATCCTCCTTTCGATGAGGGAACATCGGCATAAGAAAGACATTCTTGACACCGAACGAAATATGGCCGAAGAAGTGATCCGCTTACGTGAGAAGGCAGAGGAATCAAACCGGTTGACAAGTGCTTTCCTCGCCAATATGAGCCATGAGATACGGACCCCACTGAATGCAATCGTAGGTTTCTCGACCCTTATCAGCGAAAGTGAGGATAAAGAGGAGATCAAAGAATTCGCTAAAATCATTCACGCAAACAATGAGCTACTCCTTAATTTAATCAATGACATACTCGATATGTCAAAAATAGAAGCCGGTATATTGGATTTCCTTTATACGGAAGTGGAGATTAACGAGCTTATACAAACCCTATGGCGGAGTTACCGATTCAAGATCAAGGAAGGAGTAGAATTCCGCACGGAACTGCCTGCGGAAAGCTACATTATCCATACTGAGAGAAACCGTTTATCCCAAGTATTGGCTAATTTCATCAATAATGCTTGCAAATACACTTTCGAGGGAATGATAACGATCGGATATGAAATAAGGAAAAACAATATTTATTTCTTTGTTAGCGATACGGGAAAAGGGATAGCGGAAGAAAATATCTCCCGTGTTTTCGAGCGATTCGCTAAATTAGATTCCTTCACCCAAGGTACAGGGCTCGGGCTGTCTATCTGTGAATTAATCATTAAACATTTAGGTGGAGAGATCGGCGTGGAGTCAAGCGTTGGAAAAGGATCTACATTTTGGTGCACGGTTCCCACCCGGAAATAATCGCACCAAGCCGTATCTACCTATTAGTGAAAAATAAAAAGGCGGAATGATTCACATAGGATCATTCCACCTTCATTATTTTATAGAAACTCCACGCTTAACGTCAAGCGTTCAAGTCTACTTTAGTTCTTAAATTCCAGCCCATCGTCTTTCCGATCGATCACGATCGGACGGTTACGGTCTACCGTTCCACCCAGCAAAGCCTTTGACAACTCGTTCAAGACATACTTCTGAATGACACGTTTTACCGGACGGGCACCGAATTGAGGATCGAAGCCCTTGTCGGCGATAAAGTCCACGGCCTCGTTCGTGAAGTCCAAGGCGACACCGTTCGTAGCCAACATCTTCTTCACGCTGTTCAACTGCAAGGATACGATCTTGCGGATCTCCTCTTCGTTCAGCGGAGTAAACATGATGATGTCGTCGATACGGTTCAGGAACTCCGGACGGATCGTCTTCTTCAACAGTTCCAGTACTTGGATCTTCGTCTCGTCTACCACCTTGTCATGCGTGGCGGGTGTCATCTTCTCGAAGTTCTCACGGATCAAGGAAGAACCTAGGTTACTTGTCATGATAATGATCGTGTTCTTGAAGTTGACAACGCGGCCTTTGTTATCCGTCAGCCTTCCATCATCCAAGACTTGCAACAAGATGTTGAATACATCCGGATGCGCCTTTTCGATCTCATCAAACAAGACAACCGAGTAAGGTTTCCGGCGAATCGCCTCCGTCAACTGTCCACCCTCATCGTAACCCATATCCCGGAGGCGCACCGATCAAACGAGTCGCGCTGAATTTCTCTTGATACTCACTCATATCGATACGGGTCATCATATTCTCGTCGTCGAACAGATATTCCGCCAACGCTTTAGCCAGCTCTGTCTTACCGACACCTGTCGTACCGAGGAAAATAAATGAACCGATCGGTCGTTTCGGGTCCTGTAATCCGGCACGGCTACGACGAACCGCATCGGCGATAGCGTTGATCGCCTCTTCCTGACCAATCACACGGGTATGAAGCTCGGACTCCAGACGTAATAACTTATCTTTCTCGCTCTGCATCATCTTGCTGACTGGAATTCCCGTCCAACGAGATACCACATCGGCGATATCTTCACTGTCCACTTCCTCCTTGATCATAGCTGCGGCACCTTGCATCGTCTTCAACTTAGCCTGTACCTCCCTGATCTCCTCTTCCTTTTGCTTGATCTTACCGTAACGGATCTCAGCGACCTTGCCGTAATCACCCTCACGCTCCGCCTTGTCAGCCTCAAACTTTAGGTTCTCGATATCGATCTTATTTTGCTGGATCTTATTGATCTGCTCCTTCTCGCTCTGCCACTGAGCCTTTTGCTTGGTCTCCTCCTCCTTCAAGTCGGCGATCTCCTTGTTCAGTTGCTCTAATTTCGACTTGTCGTTCTCACGCTTGATCGCCTCACGCTCGATCTCCAACTGTTTGATACGCCGGGAAACCTCATCCAACGACTCCGGTACGGAATCGATCTGCAAACGCAGACGGGCGGCGGCCTCATCCATCAAATCGATCGCCTTATCCGGCAAGAAACGATCCGTGATATAACGGGTAGACAACTGCACGGCGGAGATAATCGCATCATCCTTGATACGTACCTTATGGTGATTCTCGTATTTCTCCTTCAGACCACGAAGGATGGAGATCGTATCCAACTCACTCGGCTCGTCTACGATAACGGTCTGGAAACGACGTTCGAGCGCCTTATCTTTCTCAAAATACTTCTGATATTCATCCAACGTCGTCGCACCGATCGAGCGCAATTCACCACGAGCCAAAGCAGGTTTCAAGATGTTAGCTGCATCCATGGCGCCTTCGCCTTTACCGGCTCCTACCAAGGTATGGATCTCATCGATAAAGAGGATGATCTCACCCTCGGATTTCGTAACCTCGTTCACCACCGCTTTCAAACGTTCCTCGAACTCGCCTTTATATTTAGCTCCGGCGATCAACGCGCCCATATCCAACGAGAAGATCTGTTTAGACTTCAAGTTCTCGGGAACGTCACCCCGAACGATACGATGGGCCAACCCCTCAGCGATAGCAGTCTTACCTACACCCGGCTCACCGATCAAGATCGGATTGTTCTTCGTACGGCGGCTCAAGATCTGCAAGACACGGCGGATCTCCTCGTCACGTCCGATCACGGGGTCCAGTTTACCGCTACGGGCACGCTCGTTCAAATTGATGGCGTATTTTCCTAAGGCATCGTACGTCTCCTCGGCGGATTGGCTTGTCACCTTATTTCCTTTACGCAATTCCTCGATCGCTTGACGTAACTCTTTCTCTGTCACGCCGGCGTCTTTCAATATCTGTGAAGCGGTGCTCTTTTCCGTGAACAACGCCAAGATGATCGGCTCCAACGATACATATTGATCCCCCATCTTAGAGGAATAATCGATCGCCTTCTGTAAGACAGCGTTCGACTCGCTAGAGAGATAGGGTTCGCCTCCCGAAACCTTAGGATAAGATTCGATTTGGCGATCCAGTACCATATTCAGGTTTTGAGCGTTTACCCCTAATTTCTGAAAGATAAAATTAGTAACACTCTCACCCGTCATAATGACAGCTTTCAACAAGTGAACCGGTTCGATAACCTGTTGATTATTTTTGGTAACCAACTGTACAGCTTGTTGAACAGCCTCCTGCGCCTTGATTGTAAAATTGTTTAAATTCATATATTTAAGCTCCTTTCTTATATTCTTTTCTAATTTATTTTACACTTATATCCTTACAAAAGAAATACCAAAACGAAAATATGACATTTTGTCTTAATATTATAAAACAGAATAGAGAACTCCCCGTCAAACCGTCCATTTCGGATGTCATTAGGACGTATCTTTTCAGAAAGAACAAAAGAGAGAGAAAAAGGTTTTGATAGTAAACACACAGTATCTAGGTAAAAACAGTCAATGTTCTCAAAAAAACACGTACAAGTTTTTCCGGAAACACGTACATGTTTTTGAAATTCACGTACGTGTTTTTTTCGAGTGGTTATATCCTATAAATCAAACAATTTACGGATAGTCATTATAATACTTCCACGTATTCTCCCGTTTCCTGTTTCTCTTCTTGTCACGGGCACTTTTCCAGAAAATAGTCTCTAGTAAATCCTCTGCGTCGAAATAGACTCTTATGGTAGCGAGTACCCCTCCCCTTCGCTGGCCATCCTTCACGACATCCGAGTATATATTAGTCAGTTTTACGTTGGCAGCCATAGGAACCTTACCTACCTTAAACTCTTTCCAATCCTGATTCTTAGGGAGCCTAATCGTGTGCGCTTGCTTCTGTATGGCCAATGAACGGGAAGGTGACTTAAAATTCAGCAGCATGAATAGGACTGGGGTAATCGAATCATAATTGGTCAACCTACGTAAAGTATCTAACTGTACATATTCCGAGAAGTCTTTCGTAATCGGCAACTCACTTGGTGAGGATAACATATGGGTTCCCGATTGATCGGGTCGTAGAAAAGTCCCGCTTTCTATCGCCTTCTGAAACTCAGGATTCAAACGTATCTCCTCCTTGCCGGATAAAAATTCTTGCAAGCGCAAAGAATCCTGTTCCGTCCACTGCGCATGGGCCATCGTAGGTAGGATGAATACTATCAAAAGGAATATAGGTCGCATCTTCACGTCTCTCATCTTCATAATCCTCATTACATTTCTATCACCAAGACTCATTCCTCCATTAAAACCCCCATTCGAGTCGAGATACTTTAAGATTTATTGGGATGCTTATACCCTATTTGAATCTTAATATGGATTACCTTTATGCGATCAATCCAAATCCAATATAGATATGTTGATATTATTATCTCCGGCTAAGACAATGACCGGGACATCCAAGATAAAAGCGCCGCAAGGCACGACTCCACGTTTCCAGCAAGAGGCGAACGAGATCGCCCTGCATATGACCCAATTTCCCATTGACGAATTAAGTCGTATCCTCAAGCTCAGCCCGAAACTGGCAGCGGAATGTTACCGCAGATACCAAGATTTTCATGCGGAAGACAACCAGCCCTTGCAAGCGATACTCGCCTATACCGGTGTCGTATTCAAGAATATCAGCCCGAAAGACTTCACGGAGGAGGATTTTCTTTTCTCGCAAGAACATATGCGTTTCGTATCGGGATGCTACGGGTTACTTCGCCCATTAGACCTTATCAAGCCTTACCGGATGGAGTTCGACGTAAAAATCCCGGAACTAGGCGACGGGAATATGTACGCCTTCTGGAAGGACAGGCAAACAAATACATTAATCCATGACGTCCGACAGGGAGACAGAATCCTACTGAATCTAGCCAGCTTGGATATCCAACCCTCTTTCCAGTGGAAGGAGGTGGAGCGATCCGTCCGGATCATCACGCCCGAGTTCAAGATCTGGAAGAACGGCAAAGCGGAGACGATCGTGATCTATGCCAAGATGTGCAGGGGACAAATGAGCCGCTATCTCATAAAGAACCGGATTTCTGACCCGGAGGCATTAAAAGCATTCACATGGGAAGGCTTTTCCTATAAAGAATCCATGTCCGAGGGGGATAATTGGGTATTTCTACAAGAATAATTCTAGGCTTATCCAATAAAATCAGATGATCTACGTTTTATAAAAACAATTCGTAAAAATCATAAAAAGGTTTATCCTTCTTTAATTTAGCGGTGATATGAAAAGAACCTTTACATATTTATTACTACTTGTTCTATTGGTTTGCGGAAAGCAAGCCTATAACCTGTTAATCTCGAATGAATCGATCCGCAGCAACCCTACCGGAGCCTTGTCTGACATCGCGGATGAGGTAATCGCCATTCCATTACAGGACTCAGGGACGCATTCGATCAGGGAGGCCAAGTATATCCGTCAAGAGGGAGATAACCTATTCCTTATCAGCAATGAGACGCTTTACCGTTTCAATCGCAAGGGAGAATTTATCTGTCGCATCACCCATCCGGATGACATATGGGTAGCGGGGTATGTAGTGAACCCGGCCAACCAGCAGCTGATCGTACTTGGAAACACGGACGATATTTTCTATTACTCATTCAATGGTGATCTCCTTACCCGCAAGAAACTGAAATGCGACCTTCCGGAGAATAGGCATATGCTATCCATATCCATGCACAATAACCGGATATTTACCACCGAGGAATGTGTTCATGGGGATACAGCAGGGCAAACCGCTACGATTGAGAAACAGATCGTTGAATACGATTCCTCTTTCCATAAATTACAATCTCATACGATCCGTCCGGTCGATCTGGAACGTTCCGCATGCCCGATCGGTTGTCTCGCCCCGGAAGTAGCCGTGGAGCTCGAAAGCGGAACGGTTTATGCCTACGCCCCCTCCTATCAACCCGGGAACTTATTACGGGACACTTTATATATTAAGCAAAAGCGGCAAAGCCAAGCCTTGGAGAACCTTGCCGGAAAGAATACACTCCCTTTGCTACCGATCCGCATGGGCAGCCGTTTCTGGGTATCTACATACTATAACGCAGAGGATGAGTCCAGAAATTACACCTTCTGTTATGATACGGAGAAGGAAGAATGCTGGCAGGTAAAAGAAGGATTAAAAGATAATTTTTATCAAACCGGTAATGTGCGACGAATGGACCCTATCGATCCCTATTGCCATTCCTATTGTTTCAGCAAATCCGGAGAGGATCTGCGAAATACTTTCCCCGCACAGGCCCAAGGGGAAAGCCTCGTGTTATTTATAGTGAAATTGAAAGGGTAAATCCAGTTAATATTTCAATAGAGAGCAGACTGATGGGTACAAAATAATATGTATCTTCGTACCATTCTAAAAAAGCATTAAGTACATGAAAAAACTTTTAACCTGCATTGCCATGGGCTTTGCGACTACCAGCTACGCTGTAACCCCTTTGTGGATGCGTGATGTACAAATTTCTCCTGATGGAACAGAGATAGCGTTTTGTTACAAAGGAGATATCTATAAAGTACCGGCCAAAGGAGGAACAGCGACACAACTTACCACCCAAGCATCGTATGGATGCACGCCAATCTGGTCTCCGGACGGAAAACAAATCGCTTTCGCCAGCGATCGTAACGGCAATTTCGATTTATTCGTAATGCCCTCCAACGGTGGAACGGCACAGTGCCTCACCACTCATTCCGCCTCCGAGATTCCATCGGCCTTTACTCCCGACGGCAAATACGTACTCTTCTCCGCATCCATACAAGATCCGGCACAGAGCGCCTTATTCCCGACCTCGGCCATGACGGAACTCTATAAAGTGCCGGTTGGTGGCGGACGCACGGAGCAAGTATTGGGAACACCCGCCGAGATGGTTTGCTTCGATAAATCCGGAAAGACATTCTTATACCAAGATCGTAAGGGCTTCGAGGATGAATGGCGTAAACATCATACCTCATCCGTTACCCGGGATATATGGATGTACGATACGCAAACAGGAAAACATACCAATTTGACTGACCATGCGGGAGAAGACCGGAACGCCGTATTTACCCCGGATGGACAGACGGTTTACTTTCTGAGCGAACGCAACGGAGGGTCTTTCAATGTATATTCATTCCCTCTCAACACCCCACAATCTATAACGGCGGTTACTAAGTTCAAGACACATCCCGTACGTTTCCTCTCTACAGGTAGCGACCAGACATTGTGCTACACATACGATGGCGAGATCTATACACAACGTCCGGGAAGCAATCCGCAGAAAGTACGGATCGACTTGATACGTGACGATCAAGAGCAAATCGCCGATCTGAATTCCAGCAAAGGAGCAACCTCCGCTACCGTATCCCCCGATGGCAAGCAGATCGCCTTCACCCTAAGAGGTGAGGTATTCGTCACCTCGGCCGATTACAACACGACCAAGCAAATCACCCATACCCCGGCCGCCGAAACAGGCATATGCTTCTCGCCGGATAACCGTACCTTGGCTTATGCCAGCGAGCGTGGTGGTAATTGGCAACTTTACTTGGCTAAGATCGCACGTAAGGAAGAAGCCAATTTCCCGAACGCAACGATTATCGAAGAGGAAGTTCTCTTACCTTCTAAGACCGTAGAGCGTAATTATCCTCAATTCTCACCGGATGGTAAGGAACTCGCTTTCATAGAAGATCGTATGCGGTTGATGGTAGTCAACCTTGAGACGAAGAAAGTACGCCAAGTCACGGATGGCTCCACATGGTATAGCACAGCCGGTGGTTTCGATTACTCATGGTCGCCGGACGGTAAATGGTTCACGCTCCGGTTTATCGGAAACAAGCACGATCCTTATTCGGATATCGGCTTGGTTAGCGCACAAGGCGGAGAGATCACCAACCTGACCAATAGCGGTTACACCAGCACCTCCCCGCAATGGGTACTGGATGGAAACGCCATCTTATTCACCACCGAGCGTTACGGAATGCGTGCGCATGCCTCATGGGGCTCCTTGAATGATGCCATGCTGGTATTCATGAATCAAGACGCTTATGATAAATTCCGCTTGAGCAAAGAGGATTATGAGCTGCAAAAGGAACTGGAAAAGGAGCAGAAAGAGGTAACCGGAGACAAAGCCGACGACAAGAAAAAAGAAGATAAAGCCGATGAGAAGAAAGACGAAAAGCCCAAGGATATCGTAGTGGAACTGAAAGGAATCCAAGATCGTATCCTACGCCTTACTCCTAATTCTTCCGAAATGGGTAGTGCCGTCATCTCGAAGAATGGCGAGACCTTATATTATTTCTCGGCTTTCGAAGACAAATACGACCTGTGGAAAATGGACTTGCGCAAGAAAGAGACCAAGTTACTCCACAAGATGAATACCGGATGGGCGAACATGGAAATGGATAAGGAAGGTAAGAACCTGTTCTTGCTGGGGAGCAACTCCATGCAAAAGATGGATATGGGATCGGAGAAACTAACGCCGATCAATTATCAAGCAAACTTGAAAATGGACTTGGCCGCCGAACGTGAGTATATGTTCGACCATGTCTATAAACAAGAACAAAAACGATTCTACAACGTGAACATGCACGGCGTAAATTGGGAAGCTATGACCGCCGCCTACCGTAAGTTCCTGCCACATATCAATAACAACTATGACTTCGCGGAGTTGCTAAGCGAATATCTGGGAGAACTCAACGTCTCTCACACCGGAGGACGCTTCCGTCCGCGAACAAGCGGCAATGTTACCGCCAACCTAGGCCTACTTTTCGATTGGAACCATAGCGGCAAAGGTCTATTGATCGCCGAGGTAGTGGAAAAAGGCCCGTTCGATCACGCACGTTCCAAAGTGAAAGCCGGTACCATCATGGAGAAAATAGACGGACAGGAAATAACCCCGGATATGGATTACTCCAAGCTATTAAACAATAAGGCCAAAAAAGAAGACCTTAGTTTCCCTCTACGATCCACAAACCAAGGAACGCTGGGAAGAGGTAGTCTTGCCTATCAGTAACGGTGAGTTAAATAACTTGCTTTATACCCGCTGGGTGAAACAACGTGCCGCCGACGTGGATAAATGGTCGAACGGACGATTGGGATACGTCCATATCCAATCCATGGAGATCCTAGTTTCCGCTCTGTCTACTCCGATATCCTAGGTAAATATAACGACCGGGAGGGAATCGTCATTGACACCCGCTTTAATGGTGGTGGGCGCTTGCACGAGGATATCGAGATCTTGTTCAGCGGAGAGAAATACCTCACCCAAGTGACACGTGGCCGAGAGGCTTGCGATATGCCTAGCCGCCGCTGGAATAAACCTTCCATCATGTTGCAATGCGAGGCTAATTATAGTAACGCACATGGAACCCCGTGGGTTTATAAGCACCAACAGATCGGACGTCTGGTAGGTATGCCCGTACCGGGAACAATGACTACCGTCTCTTGGGAAACCCTGCAAGATCCGACGCTGATATTCGGCACACCTATTACCGGTTATCGCCTGTCGAACGGTAGTTACTTAGAGAACACACAGCTGGAACCGGATGTTAAAGTCGCTAATTCTCCGGAAACTGTTGTCAAAGGGGAAGATACGCAATTGAGAACAGCGGTACAAGAATTACTGAAAGAGATCGATAAAAAGTAGTTTAAAACGAGACTACTCTCATCGCTTGTCGGGAGTAGTCTCGTTTTATTATGTAACCTTCTATTAAAAAACAGGCGATATTCACTCTGCCTAAGTCGTGATATGCTTATAGGGAGAATGACTAAAATCCAAGAAACACATCTCATAGCAAATGGTCAGCCACACCACAATGCAAGGCCAAGCTTTTATCACATACGGACGGATCAGTCCATTCCGGACAATAGATGGAACCAGCTCTGTAGTGGATAAGCCAACAATCACCAAGGTAGCTATCCAAAGCCAATAAGTATATTTCTTATGGGGCGATACACTGCATATATACCAGATAGCGACTCCTATCATCGCTATGATATATCCACTCGCCTCGCTTCCCGTACTGAATAATACGACAAATAATAAAACATTAGCCAACAACATAAAGCGAAAAGCCGGATATTTATATTGAGAGATCCTTAAATATGGAATGCAGAATAAAATCAAGCCCGGTATGATAAGCCACATATCGCTATACTCCGCATTCCCGGATATCTTTCGAACCACTCCTAATAATGATATATTTTGTGGATCAGCGAACATATTCAACATATTTTTCACCTTCAATCGCTCAAACCAATCTATATACTGAGAGATCACATACTCAAACCCCGGTGTATAAAGCACCGGGATCACAAAAGCAAACCAATCCCCAGAAAAGACAAGAGGCTAATAACCTCACTTTCTGCCTTGAGAAGAAAAAGAACGCCAATCCCACGATCGGATAGATCTTGATAAATGTTCCGAGCATAATAATGCCTGCCGCCCAGAAATCCTTTTTCTCCAGTATCAAGACAAACGATAATAAGATAAAGGCCACTACTGATATATTGAATTGCTGTACTCCTTGAGCCGTCATCAACTCACAATACGAATACCAATAAATAATGATTTTTTGGGTACTCGACAATGGCAATCGGCTAATCGCATAAAACAATAGGGCGGTATTACCCGCTATCCATAAGATTATACCCAACCATTCCGGTAACAGGGCGAAAGGAGCTATGATAAGACTAAATAAGATTCCATAATGATTTGAATCATAATATTCCGGATAATGATCCCCATATAAGGTTAACCCCTCGATAGCATGCCAATAGACTCCTTCAAATATCTTATAATTATTATATTTTCCAATCAACAACTTGACAATAGCAAAAATAACACCGGTTAGCATCCATACCCCGAATACAGTCCGGGGCTCTCTCCATACCGGATGGGTGGCTAAAGTCTTTAATCTCATATCCAATTTCTTCCTTTCAATCAGTCCACAAAGATAAAAAACCTAATAAAACGAGCCTAATAAAAAAGAAAAGACTGTCTGGGTATATAACCCGGACAGCCTTTTCCTTTATGATACAGACTCTATTCTGAGTATTCCCTATTAATTAGCGAATGATTTCAAAGGAACACTTACTCCCATGTAAAGATTCATGGCGTTACCGCTTACCGGTAAGCATTGTGGAGTTACCTTTGTCAACATATAATCCGATCCAATAAAGAAATTGATCCAAGACGGTGAGAAATTCAAGGCGATACCATACGTCTTGAACTTACTATGGATAAATGAGTAGCTCAGCGTAGCCTCAAACCATTTCACCGGACGGTAATTACCGGACAATGTCAGTTCCGTATAGGCTTTCGGGGAATAAAGACGAGTGCTTGACAATAAGCCGATACCTAACTTGTTTTCCAGCAAACGGTACTCGCCACCGATATTGATTGTCGAACGAAGACGGGTAGTGCTTCCGGACTCACCCTCTTTCTTGAAATGAAGCAAGTTCTCGAAATCTTCCTTGATAGCGTCAAACTGATCGCCCATGCTCGGTATATCACCGTTATTCTCGCCGATAGCCAGATCAAAGCCGTTAAAGTCGAAAGTTCCATCCAACTTACCTACCGTGCTCCCTCCTTTGCTCCAACTGATAAAACCTAAATCAAGGACAGCGGCGGACAACATGATATTCTCGGTCAATTGGTACGTAGCACCCAAGTCCACTCCCATACCGAAACCGCTAAGACCCGGAGAATCGAAATCAAAGCTATTATAATAATCACGGCCTTGCTCGTCTACTTCCATTTCCGGGACCAAGCCTTTCATATTCGTCTGCAAGGTACCGGTAGAGGTAACTTTCCAGCTAGTCTCTCCCATCTCAGCATGCATCTGATCGATCGTAGCGTCCATAGAACCTACGCCCCATAACAATTTAACCTTACCTCCGACTGTCAACTTATCCGTGATAGGACGAGAATATCCTACACCTGTCTCCAAATAAGCCTCGGCGTACGCCCTGATATTACGAATATCATAGGTACTCTGAGATCCATTACCCTTTTTCATGAACTCGAACAATGTCTTCGGAGCACGAATATTCGCCAAGCCCTTGATAGAAACATCAACCGTCCAGAATCCCTTGCCGGCGTACCAGCCACCGGATAGAACCTGCGTGCCAAAATCCATGTTTACCTGATTCTCATCCTTCAAGCCATTCAGGAAAGACTCGGTATTCACGGAGTTATCCATGAACGTAACGGTCTCACCATTCTTCGGATAAATAAAATTATCCACAGCTATTCCGTTCGTACCATACGAAGCGCCAACCGCACCTAATACCGGAATGGAGACATAGCCTCTCTCGGGACGATACGCCGGATTCATCGTCGTGCGTGCCGTAGAAGATTGCATGAAGTAAGAAGTTCGTATTTGCTGGGCGGATACCGACATTCCCACAGTGGTCAATAAACATAAAGCACACAGACCTCTCTTATACATATTATATATAGTATTCATCTTTCTTTTTCGTAATTTAAATGGTTAGTACTGGGATCAAATGGAGATACCACCTTCTTTCTTAAGTTTCAAGTTGAAGGTCGTTTTCTGGCCTTTCTTCAAAGCCTCGCCTTGATCTCTACCCGTTAAATGTAAATTTAGGTCTATATGACGTGCATCCTTCATTTTCGGCATATCCTCCTTCGTGATCTCGAAGATAACCTCTCCAGATTGTCCTTTTACCTCTTGTGCCGGGAATTGGATATCTACCGGTACATTGTTCTCATCCATGATCACCATCTCGATAGACATATCGAACGGCATCTCGTTCGTAACCTCTCCATAGATCCTCGCGCTTCCGTCCGAGAAAATATAGTCTACGAAATCCTCATCAAAAGCGTCCTCGATCCGCTCGACGGATACGGCGCTAAATTCCGGTGCCGGAGTCAACGGAAGCTCTACCGCATAACGTAACTCACTCAAGGCATCCGCAGGAGCGTTCGTCCATTGTTTGCTATCAGCGGACAAAGACAAATGTATTTTTTGAGGAACAATCTGTACGATTCCCGGTAACTTCTCGTTCTTGACAAACTTAAAAGCATCCGTCTTCGGATCAAGAGGGCCGATCCAAATATTAGGAGACACCGTTGACAAGGTAAAATCAGAGGAAGTAGCCTCCTTTTTACTTGTGTTCTCAGCCTCGATAGACAAGCTACAATCCAAAGAGGCATTCTTTACATTCGACTTTAACGTAATGTGGGGGTTCGTTAACGCCAAAACGAAATCGCCATCGAACAAGCCATCGATATCCCCAGTCGTTATATCTTCCGAGGCGATCTCCACTTTATCAGAGGCGGCCCGTAAGCTTTTCCCCTTAATCTTCATCTCTCCATCATAGATCATGACGTAAGCCCCGTCGACTTCCCGAATGGAAGGGACTTTCTCTACATTCACAACGTCATCCGACGTTACATAACCCATACCGAGGGGAGCTACCCAAGACTCACCCATTACCGCATCGTCCGTATTGACATCGCTTAAATCATACTTACTATCCACACATGCCGCTAAACAGCAAGATGATAGCAATAGCATCACCAAATGTTTGTTTTTCATATAAAGTTATTTTTATCAAAATTATGACCCTAACAGCGCATAAAAATAAACAAAATAAATGAAAGTTTAGCCATAAAAAAAGAGTGGCATCGTATTATTAACGCCACTCTTAGCTTATACTATCTTTGACAATCAAAATATTCTTCCGCAAATACGAATCTTCATGACCGGATAAACCGTTAGCTTGTCCATGATCTTCGTAAAGGTATCATCCTCGTCTATCTCATTCAACAAGTCCTTTACATCCCCTGAATCCGTATACACCTCCGGTTTGCCATGGAATTGCACACCCAGCTCAAACATCACGCCAACCCGTTTCTTAGGAACCGCACGACCGAATCCAAGACCTAGATAAGGACGAAAACCGGACACTTTCAATCCACCGGATACATTACCGTTATTATCCACCGGAATCGTATAATCACCGATAACTATGCCCGCACTTTCTCCTTGGGCGATCAGGTCTTTCAGCTTATCACTATGTCCTTCTATCTTCACCAAGGAAGAACCACCGAAATAGGCGCCGGCCGCAACGAAGAACGAAGAAGCGTGAGGAAACGGGTAAACATTCACCAACAACTGTCCAGAAGTACGTTTCAAGCTACCTTTGACATCCATGGAGTATGTATCATTATACACACCCGCTCGCGGATCGTTAACATCTACATCCACGTCCGTATTAATGCTGAAACCCGGCATAAAGGTAAGACCACCTCTCAACGCCAGATAAGGCGTAATAGGAGTAGCGACTTCCACATCTACACCCGTCAAACCAACACCCACTCCTGCCGAAACAGAATTGAAAATCCCTAACTCCTTTTGAGCTGAGATAAAATTACACGTCGCAAACATGCTCACGAACGCACAAAGAAGAAATAGTCTTTTCATTTTCACCATATAAGTTAAATTGTTATTCACCCTAGACTCACAAAAATAAATAAAAAACATGAAACATTCGTTGTAAAAAAGGAAAAGCGACATCGAATTTGCCTCGATGTCGCTTTTTACGGATAAAGTATACTATTTTACGTATAAGCGTACGTTATTCCTCCTCAGAATCGTCTTCCTTCATATTATGGAATACGTTTTGAACGTCTTCGTCTTCCTCTAATTTCTCGATAATCTTCTCGATAGACTCACGCTGTTCCGGGTAACCTCCTTCAAATCGTTCGGGATACGTACGAACTCACTACTCAAGATCTCAAAACCATTCTCCTCCAAATATTTCTGGATCGCCGAATTCTGTGCGAACTCACCATAAAGAACAACCTCGTCCTCGTCTTCCTCAACCTCATCTACACCGAAGTCGATCAACTCCAACTCTAGGTCTTCTAAAGAAAGATCCTCTTTTTTGGCGATATGGAATACGCATTTATGGTCGAACAAGAACTCCAAGCTACCGGATGTTCCCAGAGAACCACCGTTCTTATTGAAATAACTACGAACGTTGGCTACCGTACGAGTCGTATTATCCGTAGCGGTCTCAACGAAGATAGCGATACCGAAAGGACCATATCCCTCATAGTTCATCTCCTTATAATCCGTGAAATCTTTGGATACAGCACGTTTAATGGCACGCTCCACGTTCTCCTTCGGCATATTCTCCTTTTTGGCGTTCTGCATCAACACACGTAAACGAGGATTATTCTCGGGCTCCGGCCCACCTTGTTTTGCCGCAATCGTGATTTCCTTACCTAACTTCGTGAATACACGGGCCATATTGCCCCAACGCTTAAACTTTCTCGCTTTACGAAACTCAAACGCTCTTCCCATATGTTTATCAGTTTATCTTTATTTTATGTAATTAAATTCTTATCTCAATTGAGCACCTAGCTTTTGTTCCAGATTCGTCTGGATCTTCTTCATGATAGCGTCGATCTGCTTATCGTTCAAAGTCTTGCTCTCATCTTGCATGAAGAAGCTTACGGCATACGACTTCTTGCCCGCTGGAAGATTCTTGCCCTCGTAAACGTCAAACAGAGATACTTCCTTCAATAGCTTGCGATCGCTATCCTTAGCGATTTTCTCGACCTCGCTAAACTGTACGCTCTTATCAAGCAACAACGCCAAGTCACGTTTAACGGCCGGGAACTTGGAAATCTCGGAGAAGGTTACTTTCGCCTTCTTGATCTCCTTCATCAATTGGGTCCACGACAACTCAGCGTAATAAACCTCCATATCGATATCCAACATCTTACGAAGTTTCTTGCTTACGATACCCATCGTACCCAATTGACGTCCGGAACCGGTCGTGATGCTTAGGCCCGAAGAATAGATATCATTCGTCAAGTTACCGAAAATAACCCGTTTCATATCCACGCCCAAGCGGACCAAGATATTCTCTACGTAAGCCTTCAACTCATAAACGGAAGATTTCTCGTCCGGATGCGCCCAGTTGTTCTCCACTCGGTTGCCGGCTACCCAGATGCCTAGACGGTAATCCTCACTGAACTGCGCCAAGGTCTCATCTTCCTTCTTATTATCAATATTATAATCATAGCAATTACCGAACTCATAGAAACGGATATTGCCTTTCTTACGTTTCATGTTATACTCGATGCTCTCCAAGCCGCCGAACAACAAGGTCTGACGCATGCAGTTTAAATCAGCGCTTAACGGGTTCATCAACATGACACAATGTGCTTCCGGATAAACAGACAGATCCGTATAATAAGCGGAGCGTGTCAAGGAGTTGTTCATGATCTCGTTGAAACCACAACCGCAAAGTTGCTCCGAGATCAAGTTCTGCAATTTCCAGCTACGATCCGTAGGAGTCTGGTAACTTAAATTGGACTTCACGTTATCGCTGAACTCCACGTTATTATATCCGTAGATACGAAGAATGTCCTCGATCACGTCTACATCACGCTGCACATCGATACGATATACGGGAACATGCAAAGTCAAGCCCTCGGCAGTCTCGGATACGATCTCCATCTCAAGGCTTGCCAAGATACTTTTCACGGTTTCTACCGGAATATCCTTACCGATCAACGTATTGATCTTCTCGTAAGTCACCTCAACCGTATACGGTTCCGCCACGGCAGGATAAACATCCTGTACAGCACCCGTGATCTTACCTCCCGCCAACTCTTGTATCAACAAGGCGGCACGTTTCAATACATACATCGTATTGTTCGGATCCAAACCACGCTCGAAGCGGAAAGAAGCGTCCGTATTCAAGCCAAAACGACGGGCGGTCTTGCGAATCCACGTCGGATGGAAACAAGCGGATTCCAAGAATACGTCGGTGGTCTCCTCCGTCACGCCGGAATCCAAACCGCCGAACACGCCACCGATACACATCGGTTCCTCGACGTTACAAATCATCAAGTCACGATCGGTCAACGTACGCTCCACGCCATCCAACGTGACGAATTTCGTACCAGCCTCGGCCGCCTTGACAATCACTTTATTTCCTTTGATCTTACTCGCGTCAAAAAGAGTGTAAAGGCTGCCCTAACTCATGCAGGATAAAGTTCGTTATATCCACTACGTTATTGATGGGACGAAGGCCGATCACACGCAAACGGTTTTGTAACCACTCCGGGCTCTCCTTCACCGTAACGCCCTTGATCGTAACACCGGAATAACGGGGACAAGCCTCCGTATTCTCTACCACGACCTCTACGCCCGGTGTCTCGTCGTCGATCTTGAAAGCGTCTACCGAAGGACGTCTCAATTCGGCGGGCTTGCCATTTTGCTTCAAATAAGCGGCCAAGTCACGGGCGACACCGAAATGGGAAGTAGCGTCTACACGGTTCGGGGTGATATCCACCTCCAGCACGTAGTCGCTCTTTACATTATAATAATCTTTAGCTAACGTACCTACAACAGCGTCGGCGGGAAGCACGATAATACCGTTATGGTCGGTACCGATACCTATCTCGTCCTCGGCGCAAATCATACCGTTGGACTCAACGCCACGGATCTTGGATCTCTTGATCGTAAAGCATTCATCACCGTCGTACAGTTTCGTGCCGTTCACGGCTACGACCACTTTCTGTCCGGCAGCCACGTTCGGGGCGCCACATACGATTTGTAAAGGAGCCTCGCCACCTACATTTACGGTCGTTATATGTAAATGGTCAGAATTCGGGTGTTCCTCACAAGTTAACACTTCACCGATAACCAGTCCCTCAAGTCCGCCCTTAATGGTTTGAACTTCCTCTACTCCACCGGTTTCCAAACCGATAGAGGTAAGCGCCGCAGCAACTTCTTCTGGCTCCAGATCGAAATCAAGATACTCTTTCAGCCAATTGTAAGATATATTCATCGCTATAAAATTTATTCTAAAGACACGGCCTCTATTGATAGCCGCCGAATTGACGGACAAAAGTACGAATAATAATTCAAACGATACAAAAATATCCTCATGAACTTCTACGAACTCTTAACTGCGCCAACGCATGCGTTTCATTCATTCTTAATTTTCTATCGCGAATCATAGATAATAGAGACTCACTTTACGATGAGTCAGAATAAAGATGTACCTTTGCGGGAGGTTTTAACGTTACAACTATTTTTTATGCGTATAGATATACTTACCGTACTTCCCGAGATGATCGAGGGGATGATTAATTGCTCTATCGTCAAGAGGGCGCAAGATAAAGGATTAGCGGAGATTCATTTACATAACCTACGGGATTACACCACTAATAAATGGAGGCGGGTGGATGATTATCCGTTCGGAGGAGAGGCCGGAATGGTGATGCAGATCGAACCGATAGACCGGGCGATCTCAGCGTTGAAAAGCGAACGGGAATATGACGAGGTAATCTATACCTCCCCGGATGGCGAGACACTCAACCAGCCCATGGCCAACAGCATGTCTTTACTAAATAATATGATTATCCTCTGCGGGCACTATAAAGGGATCGACTATCGTATCCGTGAGCATTTGATAACGAAAGAGATATCCGTAGGAGACTATGTCCTTACCGGAGGAGAGCTGGCCGCCGCTATCATAACCGACGCCGTGGTACGCTTGATACCGGGAGCGATCGGCGACGAGCAAAGCGCCCTCTCCGACTCCTTCCAAGATGACTTACTGGCCCCGCCTGTTTATACACGTCCCGCCGATTACAAAGGTTGGAAAGTACCCGAGGTACTATTATCCGGGCACCAGCGCAAGATCGAAGAATGGCGCTTGCAACAAGCACAAGAGCGTACGGCACGCCTCCGGCCGGATTTATTGAAATAGCAGCGTTAAAAAACAAGGCCGGGGATCATCCCCCCCGATGATACCCCGGCCCCTCTATCCACAAACAATCATGGCTACAACATCACTCTTATTTATTGAAACGTTCTTTCAATTTAGCTAACATGTCTTTTGTCATGGCATCCAAATCATACTCCGGCTTCCAGCCCCACTCTTGGCGGGCGCAAGTATCATCCAAGGAGTTCGGCCACGACTCGGCGATAGCCTGACGCAAAGGATCTACCTCATACTCCATCTGGAATTCAGGCATATATTTCTTGATATTATTAAAGATGATCTCCGGATCGAAACTCATCGACGCAATGTTGAAAGAGTTGCGATGAACGAACTTCGTAGAATCCGCCTCCATAATCTCGATAGCGGCACGCAAGCCGTCCGGCATGTACATCATATCCATGAAAGTACCGGCTGCGATCGGGCAAACGAATTTCTCGCCCTTAGCGGCCGAATAGTAAATATCGACAGCGTAATCCGTCGTACCACCACCCGGAGGTGTTACGTAAGAGATCAATCCGGGAAACGAACCGAACGTGTGTCCACGCCGAAACGGATATTATAATAATCGCTTAACAACTCGCCGGATACCTTCGTCACGCCGTACATCGTACGAGGATTACGGATCGTATCTTGAGGAGTCTTGTCTTTCGGGGTATTGTTACCGAAAACGCCAATAGAGCTCGGCGTAAATACGGCGCAGTGCATCTCACGGGCCACCTCAAGCACATTGAACAAGCCCCCCATTCCGATCTTCCACGCCAACTGAGGTTTAGCCTCTGCTACAGCCGACAAAAGAGCCGCCAAGTTGTAGATCGTATCAATATTATATTTTGATACCGTCTCAGCGATCTGCTGCTCGTTCGTGATATCCACGATAGCGGAAGGTCCCGATTCTAACAACTCGCCTTTAGGTTCCGCACCCGGGATATAACCCGCTACTATGTTCCCACCGTAGATACTTCTTAATTTCATGGTTAACTCTGATCCGATCTGACCGGTAGAACCAATTACTAATACATTCTTCATCGCGTTTAATGAGATTTAAGTTTTTTCCGTCGGCAAAGGTATAGAGAATAAAACAGTTTAGACATGAATTTCTTCTCTTTTTAGTATTAAAATTCAAAAAAAAACAGACCTTTGTCTGTCGCTTTGACAACGAAGCTACTACTCACATCTAAATACTAATAAAAAACGAAGTTTTTATGTACGGAAAACTTAAAGAATTCTTGACAAATGAACTTGAAGGCATCAAAGCCGCTGGTTTATACAAGAACGAGCGTATCATTACTACGCCGCAGAGAGCCGACATCAAAGTAAATGCCGGAAGTGATGTTTTAAACTTCTGCGCCAACAACTATCTTGGCCTGTCCGATAACCAACGACTGATCAAGGCCGCGAAAGAAGCCATGGATACACACGGTTATGGCATGTCGTCCGTTCGTTTCATCTGTGGAACGCAGGATTTGCACAAGCAATTGGAAGCAGCCATCTCCGACTATTTCAAGACTGAGGACACGATCCTTTACGCCGCATGTTTCGACGCTAACGGTGGTTTGTTCGAGCCATTGTTCGGCGAGGAAGACGCTATCATCTCGGATGCCTTGAACCACGCCTCTATCATCGACGGTGTTCGTTTATGCAAGGCGAAACGTTATCGCTACGCTAACGCCGATATGGCGGACTTGGAGCGTTGCCTACAAGAGGCGCAGGCCCAACGTCACCGTATCATCGCCACGGACGGCGTGTTCTCCATGGACGGCAATGTCGCTCCGATGGACAAGATTTGCGAGCTTGCCGAGAAATATGACGCGTTGGTTATGGTGGATGAATCTCATTCGGCCGGTGTCGTAGGCCCGACGGGTCATGGCGTAGCCGAGCAGTTTGATGTTTACGGACGTGTAGATATCTTCACGGGTACGCTGGGTAAGGCGTTCGGTGGTGCCATGGGTGGCTTCACGACCGGAAAGAAGGAGATTATCGATATGTTACGCCAACGTTCTCGCCCCTACTTGTTCTCCAACTCCGTGGCTCCGGCCATCGTAGGCGCAAGCTTGGAGATGTTCAAGATGTTGAAGGAGAGCGACGCTTTACATACGAAATTAATGAACAACGTAAGCTACTTCCGCGACAAGATGCTGGCAGCCGGTTTCGATATCAAGCCGACTCAATCCGCTATCTGCGCCGTTATGTTGTACGACGCTAAGTTGTCTCAAGATTTCGCCGCCAAGATGCAGGAAGAGGGTATTTACGTAACCGGTTTCTATTACCCGGTAGTACCGAAGGGACAAGCTCGTATCCGTGTACAATTGTCCGCCGGCCACGAGACTGAGCATCTGGACAAGGCTATCGCAGCGTTTATCAAGGTAGGAAAAGAGCTAGGCGTTATCAAATAACACCTCTCTCATTCATCATACAAGGCCACATCCGGGCAAGATGATCTGGATGTGGCTTTTTAATCACTAAGAACAATCATGCAACTCAGTAACTACCATAGTCATTGTACTTTTTGTGATGGAAGAAGTATTCCGGAGGATTTCGTGAGATTCGCCATAACACACGGGTTCCGTGCGTACGGTTTTTCCTCCCACTCGCCGCTTCCGTTCGAGACTTTCTGGAATATGTCTAAAGACGATATGCCGGAGTATCTGCAAGAGATAAAACGACTGAAACAGAAATACAGCGATCAACTGGAAATATATGCCGGTCTGGAGATTGATTATCTGGACGAGACCTATAACGCCTCGATCCCCTATTTCCAAGAGTTGCCCTTGGACTACCGGATCGGTTCCATCCATTTCCTGCCCGTATCAGAGCGTCTGGCCGAAGAGAACATGGTCTGTATAGACGGCTCATTCAGGGAATACGCCCACTCCGTGGAGCGGCATTTCGAGGGAGATGTCCGGTTGCTTGTCAAGCGTTTCTTCGATACCACGATGAAAATGATAGAGGCCGGAGGCATCGATATCGTCGGACATATCGACAAGATCTATATGAACGGACAGAAATACGAGATCTTCAATTTTGAAGAGGATTGGTATCGGAAGCCTTTTGAGGCTTGTCTGGATCTGGTTCAGGAGAAAGAATTGATGGTAGAGGTCAACACCAAGAACTGGACCAAGAAAAAAGAGCTTTACCCCCGTGTGGAATACCTATCACGGATGCGGAAAATGAATATCCCTGTCATGGTGAACTCCGATTGCCATTATCCGGATTTGGTGAACGACGGTCGCAAGGAGGTTTTTGAGTTGCTAAAGCAAGCCGGCTTCAAGTCCACCCGTGAGCTCGTGAAAGGCAAATGGCAAGATATCGCCCTCTAGGATTTATTTTTCCGCTTATACAGAAAGGATTGCCAACGCTCCTCGGCGTTCCCTTGACGAAACATGTCATAACGTGCCATCGTAAAGAACAGATCCGATAAACGATTCACGAACGCCATGATCCCGGCAGGAACCGGGTCTTTCCGATTCAATGTCCACAAGCGGCGTTCGGCCCTGCGGGTGATCGTACGGGCCAATTGGAGGTGCGCCGAAACAGGTGTGCCTCCCGGAAGGATAAAATACCCGTTATCCTCCATCTGGGCGGATAGATCATCGATATGGGACTCACAAAAGACGGTCAAATCATCGGGAAGCGGATTCGGATTCTGATCACGGATCGCCGATGGTGTCGCCACATGAGACATCACGGCCATCATCTCACGCTGTATCCTACCCAGCAACACCTGCCATTCATGATCGGGAGACAGCAACGTACGGACAATGCCGATCTCGGCGTTCAACTCATCCAACGTCCCATTCGCCTCGATACGGATGTCATCCTTATCGACACGCTCACCGCCATGTATGCCGGTTTTTCCTTTATCTCCTCCACGGGTATATATTCTCATAGGATACTCATTTTAGGACTTATGAAAAAAGACTACCATATTCCGGCGATAAACACTATAGTATTCATTTCCAAACACTACTGTGTTTATCCACGAATACTATAGTGTTCTCACACGAACACAGTAGTCTTTCCTATTCGTTAATCAAAGAAGTGCTTAAACTTACTGAAGATTTTCTCTTTCATCGTCTTATTAGGCTGGAAGTTCGGTGAATTCTCCAATCCGTTCAGCGTCTCTTTCTCCGTAGACGACAAAGTCTCGGGGATATATACACTCACGTTCACCAACAGATCGCCCGTACCATAACTATTGATGGAAGGGAGTCCTTTATTACGCAAACGGAGCACCTTGCCCGGCTGCGTACCCGGCTCGATCTTCAATTTCGCCTTTCCGTCGATGGTCGGGACCTCTACCGTGGCTCCCAAGGCTGCTTGCGGAACACTCAGCAGGAGGTTGTATAACAGATCGTTCTCATCACGAATCAACTCCGGATGAGGTTCCTCCTCGATAAGGATCAATAAGTCACCGTTGATTCCACCATGTCGTGCGGCGTTCCCTTTACCATTCATGGAGAGCTGCATGCCCTCGGCTACACCGGCAGGGATATTGATCGTGATAATCTCATCGTCGCGAACGACGCCCTCACCGTTACACTCCGTACATTTCTTGACAACGATCTTGCCCTCGCCACCACAAGTAGGGCAAGTCGTCTGCGTCTGCATCTGCCCTAGGATCGTGTTGGCGATACGGGTAACGACACCGCTACCTTTACACGTATCACACGTCTTCACACCCTCCGAGCCTTCCGCCCCGCTACCGTGACAATGTGAACAAGGCACATATTTCTTAACCTTGATCTTCTTTTCGACGCCGTTAGCGATCTCTTTCAGGTTCAACTTTACTTTCACACGCAAATCCGAACCACGATTCACCCGGCGACCGCCACGTGAACCGCCGAAACCACCGAAGCCTCCGAAAGCCACCAAAATGTCCACCAAAGATGTCGCCGAACTGGGAGAAGATATCCTCCATGGACATTCCGCCACCGAAGCCGCCACCTTGTGAAGCCCCACCGACACCCGCATGACCGAATTGATCATAACGCTGACGCTTTTGCGGATCGCTCAACACGTCGTATGCCTCAGCCGCCTCCTTAAAGTTCTCCTCCGCTTGCTTATCGCCCGGGTTCTTATCCGGGTGGAATTGTATCGCCTTCTTACGGTACGCTTTCTTTATCTCATCCGCCGAAGCATTCTTCTCAACGCCCAGCACTTCATAGTAATCCCTTTTAGCCATCCTTGTATTTGTTATTTGCCGATTTTCCGATTATTCTCCCACTACTACTTTAGCGTGACGTATTACCTTGTCAAATAAGGTATATCCAGTTTGTACACAATCCAATACCTTGCCCTTCATGTCCGGTTCCGGAGCGGGAATCGTAGCGATAGCCTCAAACTCCTCCGTATCGAACGGCTTGCCTATGGCCTCGATCGGCTTCACGCCCTGCTGAGACAGATAGCCCATGAACTTACCGAAAATCAAGTCCACGCCTTCTTTAACGGCCTCTACATCCTCCGCCGCACGGACGTTCTGCAAGGCACGCTCGAAATCGTCGATAATAGGAAGAAGGTTCTTTAACGCACCCTCGCCGCCAGTCTTGATCAAATCGGCCTTCTCACGCATCGTACGTTTACGGTAATTGTCAAACTCCGCCATCAAACGCAGGTGGGAATCGTTCAATTCGTTATATTTCTTCTGCAAGGCTTCCACCTCGCCCGACACATTGTCAGAGCCGGCAGTTTCATCTGCCGCATTTGACTGTTCTTCCTGCAAATTTGTCGCTTCCTCATTATTCACGTTTTCGTTTTTTGAAGCGTTTTCTTTTTTCTCGTTTGGATTCATCTTGCTCATAATCTATCTGATTTTTTTCATTACTAACTAATTGTAAGCGAAATACGGTACCACATAAATACCCTTAAAAAGTATATACACAGCATCCATATCAAGTTCATACACTATTATAGCAGCAAATATATTGCCAACTATTCCACCACATCAAAAATATCTTTACCTTTGCCTATGTTTTAAACGAAACAGGTATTTTTAGAGTAAATAAAATTCCAGAATATGATGAGAAGTGTGATTTTATCAACGTTGCTATTAGTATTGGCGGTCTGTACGGTTTCCGCCCAAAACAGGAATACATCCATCTGCCGACTAGGCTTCACATACGATATCAGCCAGAGCAAGAACTGGGGAAACAACAAGCCGGTCATTAAAAGTATCATCCCTTATTCATCCGCCGAGCAAGCAGGTATTAAGAAATACGACGTGATCGAGGAGATCAACGGTGTACCTGTGACGGAAATATCTGTCGATGAGATCCCACAACTGCTGAATCCCGCCGGAAGAAACGATGTCCTATTGACTATCAGCAACCTTTCCTCTCCTTCTAAACAAGTATTAGTAAAGAAGGACTGCAAGAAAAGTAACGCCATCACGGAAGACCAGCTGGCGTCCGCCTATGCGATGTATAGCTTGGAGACAACCAATGAGCAAGAATTCGTATGCCCGTTCAAGACTACCGTCACATCCGACGGCGTAGATTTCGGTAACTTCAAGACATTCGCCTTCTCGACCATCGACGAGAATAACCGTAAACTGGAAACGGTCATCAACGAATGCATCGAGAACGAGTTGACCAAAAAAGGACTTACGGTTGATATCGCGAAGCCGGATTTATTGATACAGACTTTCTATTTTTTCGATAAGAACCCGAACTATCTGGGAGCGAATAAAGTATTGGTAGAAAAAGAACCGACTTACCGGTACAACTTCTCGCACAGCAAGATGGAGAAATTCCCGTTCTTGAATTACGCCGCCGCCGAAGCGGAAGCCGAATATCTGTTGCAATTCGGTATCCGTATCATCGATCAAAAAAGAGATCCCCGGACGTGTACTCTGGGAATGTGAGGCGAACGAGTTGCTGGAAGACTCTTATCGTCTGGACGAATACGCCCGGGTGCATGTCCCGATTGATGTGTATGCAATACCCATACGCGAAATACGGACGTAACGTACCGTTCAAGGTGAGCAAGAAGACCTATAATTATACGGGCATCAGCTACGATATCGATAAATTGGATCAAGTGGTCGACGTAGATCGTAACTCTCCCGCTTATGCGGCAGGCATCCGTCCCCGTGACATTATAGAAAAGATCGGCCGCCATAAGATGGAGCATTCGGCAGAGGAGTTCTCATCCGCCTACAAACGCTTTATCACGAACACGATGCAATATCGTGATCCGAAGACGATGTTTACGGACGCGAACGGTTTCAAATATTGCATGTTTTGGGACGTATTCAAATATCCCCAAATAGCGGATGCGTCGCAAAGCTCCGATTACTTGCCGGCGTTCTCTTATTTATACTATTTCGCCCCTTATATTAATCCGTCCGGCAACAACGCCTGTACATTTAATATAAAAGCGCGGCAAGACAAAATTAGAAGTAATTATCCGTCCCGACCATTCGCTCTGAAGTGACGGTAGAGATCAAATAAAAGATTTTACAAACACGTGATATATCCACAAAATTTTGAACAAAAGACGGGCTTTGATAAGATCCGTCACTTAATCACAGAAAAATGTTTAAGCCCGCTCGGGAAGAGCGGGTAGCGGAGATGGGATTCTCCGCCGATTTCGAGGTCGTTTCCAAGCGATTGGAACAAACCGATGAGTTTATCCGTATCCTACACGGAGACACGGAATTCCCCGCCAGTTATTTCTTCGACGTGCGCTATTCCTTGAAACGGATTCGGCCGGAAGGTACTTGGCTGGATGAACGGGAGTTGTTCGACCTCAAACGTTCCTTGCAAACGATCAATGACATCGTACGCTTCTTCAAGCCCATGGACGATGAGGAAATCAAGTATCCGGCCTTGACCGAATTGGCGGGAGATATCTTTGTCTTCCCCAATTGATTGGAAAGATCGATAGTATCCTCGATAAATTCGGCAAGGTCAAGGACAGCGCTTCCTCCACCCATCGCAAATCCGCAGGGAGATGACGATCACGATGAGCGGTATTTCCCGCAGCCTGCAATCCATCCTCCGTGCGGCACAATCGGACGGGGTTGTCGATAAAGGACGTGACACCGACCCTGCGCGACGGTCGTTTGATGATCCCGGTAGCCCCGGCCTTCAAACGAAAGATAAAAGGTATCGTACATGATGAGTCCGCCAGTGGCAAGACGGTCTTTATAGAGCCGGAGGTGGTCGTGGAAGCGAATAACCGCATCCGGGAACTGGAAGGGGAAGAACGCCGGGAAATCATTAAGATACTGACGGAATTCACGAACGTGATCCGTCCTTTAGCCCCGGATATCCTACAATCTTACGAGTTTCTTGCCGACATTGACTTCATTCGTGCGAAAGCGTTATTCGCGGAGCAAGTCAAGGCGATCAAGCCGATCGTGGAGGATAAGCGACAAATGGATTGGGTACGTGCCGTGCATCCGCTCTTATTCCTGTCTTTACAGAAACAGGGCAAGCAGGTAGTTCCCCTCGATATCGAGCTGACCGAGGGAAAACGGATCTTGATCATATCCGGGCCGAACGCAGGTGGTAAATCCGTTTGCCTGAAAACGGTCGGATTACTTCAATACATGTTGCAATGTGGTTTATTGATTCCTTTGCATGAGCGATCAAGAACCGGGATCTTCGAGCATATATTCATCGATATAGGCGATGAGCAAAGCATCGAGAACGATTTGAGTACCTACAGTTCCCACCTTACCAACATGAAGTATTTCGTGAAGAATTGTAACGAGCGGACCATTATCCTAATCGATGAGTTCGGTAGCGGTACGGAACCCCAGATTGGCGGCGCTATCGCCGAGGCTTTATTGGATCGCTTCAACCGGAACCGTAGCTTTGGGGTAATCACGACCCACTACCAGAATTTGAAGCATTTCGCCGAGGATACGGAGGGTATCGTAAACGGTGCCATGTTGTACGACCGCCATTTGATGCAGCCCTTGTTCAAGCTTTCTATCGGAAACCCGGGTAGCTCGTTCGCCGTAGAGATCGCACGCAAGATCGGTCTGCCCGAGGACGTGATAGCCGACGCTTCCGCGAACGTCGGAGCGGATTATATCAATATGGACAAATACCTGCAAGATATCGTACGCGATAAACGGTACTGGGAAAGCAAACGGCAGAATATCCGTCAGCAGGAGAAAAAACTGGAAGATGTCACTTCTCGTTATGAACAAGACTTGGAAGCCGTAAACAAGCAACGGAAAGAGATCATCCGGGAGGCAAAGGCCGAGGCCCAACGTATTCTAGCGGAGGCTAACGCCAAGATCGAGAATACCGTCCGTGAGATCAAGGAGGCCCAAGCGGAAAAAGAACAGACCAAGCTTGCCCGCAAAGCCTTGGAAGAGTTCAAGAACTCCGTAATGGCGACCGAAGAAGAAGACGATAAGATCGCACGCAAGATGGCGAAGCTCAAGGAACGGAACGAACGGAAGAAACAGAAACAAAAAGTGACGGCCCAGCCGATATTTAATAAAGAGGTGATAGAAGTCGGTGACAATGTACGCCTTAAAGGGCAGGTTTCCGCCGGAACCGTTATGGAACTACAAGGAAAGCAGGCCGTAGTAGCATTCGGGATGATCAAAAGCACGGTTAAGCTGGAGCAGTTGGAAAAGGTAAGCAAAGGCCAGATCAAACGGGAAATCCAGAAAAGCACGTTCGTCAGCTCCCAGACCACTGACAATATGCATGAGAAGAAGATAAACTTTAAGCAAGAAATCGATGTGAGAGGAATGAGGGGCGATGAGGCATTGCAAAGCGTGACTTATTTTATCGACGACGCCATTCAAGTCGGGGCAGGCAAGGTTCGCATCTTACATGGAACCGGTACGGGTATCTTACGTCAGCTAATCCGGGATTATCTGCGCACGGTTCCCGGTGTCCGTCGCTTTCAAGACGAGCATGTGCAGTTCGGAGGCGCCGGTATCACCGTTGTTGAGTTTGATTAAAAAGAGATCCTTATTATGAGACGGAATGAATATACACACAGGAGAAGACATATATCCAACCGGCATTTATCGGACAAGTATTATTACGCCGGCGAACATGAGACAGCAACCGGCATCCGTCTCACTCAATACAACGAACAATCTTTGCATACGAAAGAGGTGCGGATAACCGACACCTCTTTCAGCAAACTAACCGACTCGAATCAGATCAATTGGTTCGAGGTTAGCGGATTGACCAATGCGGATGCCATTACCCGTATCGTAAAAGATTTCGGACTGCATAATCTGGACGCTAAGGATATCTTGACTCCCCAACACGTGGTCAAGGTAGAGGAATACAAAGGACGAATGCTTATCGTATTAAACTCCTGCTATTACGATGTCAATAACGAGATGCGGTCTGAGCACATCAGCATACTGGTAGCTAACAATACGGTTATCACTTTTACGGAAAGCAACAACCCCGTATTCGAGGCCGCTCATAAAGCGCTACTATCCAACATGCTGAACATCCGGAAAAAAAAAGGCAGTGGATTGCTGCTCGCTTTCCTTCTAAACACCATCATAGCGAATCTAGTAGAATCCGCCTCAAAGGTAGAAGAGATACTAGAGGATATAGAAGAGACTTTGCTCGATCCTAAGAACGATCAGGGTAATATGGGTTCCCTAATCCAACAACACCGCCATGAGTACATGATTATCCGTAAGAATAGCCTACCGCTGAAAGATCAATTCTCAAAACTATTACGAACAGAGAACGGATTATCACCCCGGATATCCTGCCGATCTATAATGACCTGCAAGACCAACTCCAATTCGTTATCCAAACAACGGAAAGCTGCCGGGAAATCACCTCTTCCCTTGTCGATCTTTATATATCCAATAACGATCTTAGGATGAACGCCATCATGAAACGGCTGACGATTGTCTCCACCCTTTTCATCCCTTTGACATTCTTGGTGGGCGTATGGGGTATGAACTTCAAGATAATGCCGGAATTGGATTGGCGTTACGGTTATTTCATAGCTTGGGCCGTCATGATAGCTACCGGAGTATTGACTTGGCTATATATGAAACGAAAGGATTGGTATTAAAACCAATCCTTACGATCTGAAGAATTTCTTCCTATACTTATAAAAAGTATTCTTAGAGACGTTGAAATGCTCGCAAATCGATCCTACCGATTCTCCCCTGCTCCAACATGTTCATGATCTCCCCCTTATGGGCATCCAAGAAGAACAACTTGGATTCCGAGCCTTTAGGACGTCCCAACCGCTTTCCCGTACTTTTCACCTGTTCCAAGGCGTCTTTTGTACGTATGGAAACCAGACTGTGATCAATCTCGTCTACTTGCTTGAAGACATTAATCATCAATTGGCGATCCATCCGGTCATCGAATATATAACGGTCGTTTATACAATAGACCGTCACGTCCTTCTCCATGCAAACGGTAAGTATCCCCATCAACTCATATAAGGTAAGACACAAACGGGTAATATCCGATACGATCAAGGCATCCCCTTTCTTCAAGCGTTCGAGAACAAGTTTTAACTTTGGTCCCGGCTGTTTCGCTTTCTCTCCGGATACTTCCATGACCCATTTATCCACATGGATATCTTTGGCCGCAGCAAAAGAAGAGATCTCTTCCCTTTGAATATCCAAGTGTTGCCGGTCTGTAGCCACATTTAAATACGCTATCGTCATAAATTTCACTAATTGTTTCTAGCGTGAAGGTACAAAAAGAATGAGTATATCTTCAAGATTATGGGATGTTTAACGCTTTATTTCGTACATTTGCGTTTATATTCATATATTATGATAACACATATACGAGTAGCTAGCCAACAATTGGAACAACCCCGATTCGAGTCCCCGAAAGAGTTGGTCTCTTGGATGGGCGCTATCCAGGCGCAGGAGTATGAGATGGCCAAATGGGCGATCGGTATTCGCTTGAGATCCTCTTCCCTTGAAAAGGTAAATGAGGCTTTGTACAAAGGTGATATTCTACGTACCCATGTGATGCGTCCTACTTGGCATTTCGTGGCCGCCGAGGATATCCGTTGGATGCTTATGCTATCTTCCGAGCGTATCAAGGCTGCCGTTATGTCGTACGCCAAGGGACATTTCGGGAAGATAGAAAAAACGCTGTTCACAAGATGCCTAGATCAGATCGGAAAGATACTGGAAGGATACAAAAGCCTGACCAAACAAGAAGTAACGGCGGAATTGCAAAAATCCGGGATTTTGCCCACCATAGATCACGTAAACCTTTTCCTTACATGGGGTGAGGTGGAAGGCATCGTCTGTAGCGGGATCGATAAAGGAAAGAAAACGACTTACGCCTTATTGGACGAACGTGTCCCTCCTACTCGTGAACTTTGCAGGGAAGAGGCTCTGGCGAGATTGGCATCCAGATATTTTCAAAGCCACTCCCTGCCCAGTTACAGGATTTTGTTTGGTGGTCCGGGCTAACCGCTACCGAGTGTAGGCTCGCTATCAATCTGATCAAGACGGAGTTAATGACCGAGACGTTCGATTCCCGTGAATATTTCATCCACCAATCATGGAAAGGAAAAAATGAGAGCGAACCTGTACTGCGTCTCCTCCCCGCCTTCGATGAATACTTGATCAGTTACAAAAACCGCACGGACGTATTGCCGCTAGAACATCATCCAAAAGCGTTCAACCGATTCGGCACCTTCTACCCGGTTATCTTGTATAACGGAAAGATAATAGGTAATTGGAGCCGCTCCATTAAAAAAAACACCATTCAAATAGAAATGGACTTTTTCGAGAAGAAGCCCCGCATTCCAGTGAAACTAATCCAGCAAGCCGAAGCGCAGATAGACGCTTTTTATAGAGGCTTATTGTACCGCCCAGCGCTTCAATGTCGGGAAAAATGATTTCATATTCGCTACGGCCTCCTCTTTCGTATAATGAAAGTCCGCATCTTTATTGAACTCATCGACAAACTGGGCACAATGATCGATCATCTGATCCATCGTACAGTCCATCGTGAAGGCCCCGTCCTTATAACAATAGCAACAATATTCCTCATTCTTGCTTCCGTCATGGTTCGTTCCTAACTCCTCATTCTTTTTGCAGCGGCATACCGCAGCTTTGGCAAAATTTTGTTTCCATACTAATTTATTTTATTGGTATATAAATCTTTGTCACTTGCGTATCGTCATCCTCTTCCGAATAACTCACATATTCCTCAAACGCCATTCCATGCCGTTTGGTATAATTGAAATCTATATTTATAGTATTATATAGTTCTTGTAATCCCGCATAACTACCTTTTAAGGTATAAACCGCATATTTTCCTTTCTGCAAACGAATCGTACCGAACATCCCTGATGGAATAATCTCCTTCCCGACCGAAGCGCAAGCATAAAAACGACATTGGTCCGGATGAGTGACGTTCGGGTCATCAAAACTTAGACCAATAAAGCGGGTGTCCTCTGATAACGCTTGATTCTCTTTTAAGAATCCGATCAACAGATTCCATGCCTCCTCATAGGGTTCGGCCTCACCATATTTTCCAAAAATCCGGATATAAACCAAATCTAAATCATCTACCTCACAAACCTCAACTTCAAGATCGTGTGGATTACTCCACTTCTCGGTCTCTTCTCTCAGACGTGCTCGCAACTTATCCATATAAGCTTTCGGAGATACGCTGAATTGTTTCTTGAACGCTTTCGAGAAAGATTGGGGTTATCATAGCCTACCCGACTCGCTAGATCTGCCAGACTCATATCTTCCGTATGCATATATAGAACCGCTCGCTCTACACGTTGCCTCGCCACATAAGCATATAATGACTCATTCAAGGCTCCTTTCATAATACGTAGTAGCTGCCGCTCGGACACGTTTACTTGCCCGGCTATTATATCCAGTCGTAAAGGGAGATGCAAATTCGCATTGATATAATCAATTACTTGATTGATTTTCCGTTGATATATGTTTTCCGTATCAGGCTTCATCCTATAGATTCTTATGATGACAAAAATACATAATCCCAACAGACTGACAATTGTCCAATCTCGCCAATTTGAGATATCCCCTATATTTGTTTAAAAGCCATCAACTTCAAGATTCTATAGATTGTAAAATCAGTAATTCTGTTACACTTATCAGTAATTGGTATACAAAAGTAATGGAATATCTTAAATAATTTTGTGATATGGATAAAATCAAGAAAACAAATATGAATATAAAGAAAATAACCATTGCCATGTTGATCACATTAATCTCTATTGGCAATATAAACGCACAAGAAATGAAAACTGAAATTCCAAAAATTAGTGAATTCCCTACAGGAAATGAAAACACCGGGTTTGAACAATATTTCTCGGGGAAGTCTTGGCTAGCGCCATTAACAAGCAATAAGGATTTAAACGTACCAATGTTTAACGTAACGTTTGAACCTAACTGCCGAAACAACTGGCACACGCATACAGGAGGGCAGATACTCATCGCCGTAGGTGGTGTGGGTTATTATCAAGAACGAGGTAAAAGCGCCCGTCGTTTACTACCCGGGGATGTTGTCGAAATCGCACCAAACGTAGAGCATTGGCACGGCGCCTCACCGGACAGTTGGTTTTCGCATATCGCCGTAGAATGCAATCCCCAAACCAACAAAAATACTTGGCTTGAGCCGGTAAGTGATGAGGAATATGGGAAGGCCGTAAATGATAAGTAGTAAATTTTCCTTATCGTTTACACAAACCGAGCCTAAAAGACACTCCGGTTTCCATAGGAAGAAACTGCAGTTTCTTCCTATGGAAACTGTAGTTCCCTCCTTGGGAAACTACAGTTTTCTGCTAAAAAAACTATAGTTTCATAAGGTAGAATTACGATAAAACTGTAATACACTAGTAAACAATATATTGAATAAACATTTCCTCATCCTATAAAAGAAGTTGGAATCTCTCTATCAAAGAATTCAATCCGTACAATTAATATCATTAACAGATTCATTCTCATACACAGACTTTTGTGATTTTATAAATATATCACGGTACTCATCAAGTAAGTTAATGTCCTGCAAATCATTAACGCCTAAAATCTCACGGATTAAATCCGCCTTGCCTGCTTCTATCTCCACTTTCGGTATCATATATCTTAATTTAGATTAATAAATAAAATCATCTGTTTGGTGTTTTAAACAGACATCGTCACCCTTTTGTTTATACAAAATTTAAATTTAACACAACAAATTTTACAGTATCGAAATTTATCCCCTTAACTTAATCAACCAATAAGGATAGTCAAATCCCTTTCTAAATTGTTATTCACTAACAAGGATATTTCAAAATCAAAAAATCAATCTTATGGAGAAAAATATTTTCTGGTTAGAAAATGACCAACTCAAAGAGATAGCCAGTTCATTTCGGGAAAAGGTTGAAGAGGGATTAAAACATGAAAATGCGGAGATACAATGCATACCGACTTTTATCTCTCCCAAAACCTCTGATATTAATGGAAAAGCATTGGTTCTCGATTTAGGAGGAACCAACTATAGAGTAGCGACCGTCGATCTTGGACAAGGATCACCAACCATCCATCCCAACAATGGGTGGAAAAAAGACATGTCGATCATGAAATCACCGGGATATACTCGTGAGGAGCTATTTAAAGAATTAGCCGATATGATTGTCGGGATAAAACGGGATGAGGAAATGCCAATCGGCTATTGTTTTTCTTATCCAGCAGAATCCGTACTCAGTGGAGACGCCAAATTGTTACGTTGGACAAAAGGAGTCGACATTAAAGAAATGGTAGGGCAATTAGTAGGCAAACCACTTCTCGACTACCTAAACGAACATTGTAAAATCAAATTTACAGGTATTAAAGTATTAAACGATACTATCGCCAGCTTGTTTGCCGGCCTAACCGACAATAGCTATGACGCCTATATCGGTCTGATCGTAGGAACAGGCACCAACATGGCCACTTTCATTCCGGCGGATAAAATAAAGAAATTAGATCCGAGCCATAATATACAAGGCTTAGTCCCTGTCAACCTAGAGTCGGGTAACTTCCATCCTCCATTCCTCACGACAGTCGATGATACGGTTGACGCCATTTCAGGCAGCCTTGGAAAACAGCGGTTTGAGAAAGCGGTTTCGGGTATGTATCTGGGAGATATATTGAAAGCAACTTTCCCTTTGGATGAGTTTGAGAATAAATTCGATGCCCAAAAATTGACCGCTATCATGAACTATCCGGATATTCACAAGGACGTATATGTAGATGTAGCTCATTGGATCTACAACAGATCAGCACAATTAGTCGCCGCATCGCTACTGGGCCTTATTCAGTTACTGAGATCATATAATAAAGATATACAAAAAATCTGTCTAGTAGCCGAAGGCAGTCTATTTTGGAGCGAGAATAGAAAAGATAAAAACTATAACATTCTTGTTCTGGAGAAATTACAAGAACTCCTTAATGAATCCGCATTAGCGGATGTCGAAATCCATATCAACAATATGAATAACGCAAACTTGATAGGAACAGGTATAGCGGCGCTCTCTTGAAATCAATATGAATGAAGTGAATCTTGAACTATAAAATTACGTTTTTCAAAATAAATAGAAAGTGCGGGTATTCTTTACATACGATACCCGCACTACTTTTTCCGCAGAAAAATGATTGTATAATTCACTCATAGCGCATCGCACAAATGGATTCAGCCCCAGAGGATGAAATATAACCGCAATCATATCAATATTAGCTAGTGGTTTGGATTGGATATCGTAATCAATAGAGAATACCGAAATTTTCCGCCTTATTGATAGCTTCGATCGCATTATCTACATTTAGCTTTGCCAATATATTCTTTCGGTGATTATTTACCGTATAAATACTAAGATTTAGCTTATAAGCGATCTCTTTGCTCAGAAAACCTTGCCGAATTAATATTAGTATTTCTTTCTCACGCTTGGTTAATTGAGGTTCGGCTAGAATAACTGTCGACGCAAGTATCAGTCCTGTCTTTCTATTGATAACTGTCCGTTTGATTCTTTCGGTAGGCGATACAATCGGGATAATACTTGGTTCCGAAAATCTGTACCCGCTGATATTGTGCAAATTGTATCTGTTCTCATTTATCTATTATGCTTTACTTTGCATTATTTTAGTTTTCAAATATATTTAATGATTATGAAGTTGAAATTTGCCAAAAGAATGTCTTATATAAAGGCTTCGGAAATAAGAGAAATACTCAAAGTTACAGAACGGGAAGATGTTATTTCATTTGCTGGTGGACTACCTGCCCCTGAGCTATTCCCCATAGATGAAATTAACAAAATGAATCAGGTCGTTTTGCAAGAAGCAGGAGCAAAAGCTCTTCAATATACGACTACTGAAGGGTATTATCCTTTACGTGAATGGATTGCCAAACGAATGAATGAACGCTTAGGGACATCGTTCGATAAGGATAATATTCTTATAACTCACGGTTCGCAACAAGGATTAGATTTATCCGGAAAAGTATTTCTGGACGATGGTGATATCGTATTGTGTGAAAGCCCCACCTATTTAGCAGCAATTAGCGCATTCAAATCATATGGGAGTGGCTTCATTGAAATTCCAACAGATGAAGAAGGCATGGATATGGCTACTTTGGAAGAGGTACTGAATAATACTCAAAATATAAAACTAATATATGTAATACCAACCTTTCAAAATCCCACTGGAAAAACATGGAGTTTGGAAAGACGAAAAAAACTGGCTGAACTATCTGCTTTATATGATATTCCTGTTATTGAAGATAACCCTTATGGAGAATTAAGGTTTGAAGGAGAGTCTTTACCCTCTATAAAGTCTTTTGATAAGGTAGGTAATATCTTATGCACTGGTAGTTTTTCTAAAATCTTTTGTCCGGGCTTTCGGATTGGGTGGATTGCAGGTGATAAAGATATTATCCGCAAGTATGTGTTAGTTAAGCAGGGCACTGATTTGCAGTGTAACACAATAGCTCAAATGACTATTGCCGAATATCTAAAACGATATGATATTGATGAGCATATTAGCAAAATAGTAGAAGTCTACAGAAAACGCAGAGATATAGCTTTAGAATGTATTGAACGCTATTTTCCTAATGACATAAAATATACTCATCCTCAAGGCGGGTTATTTACTTGGATTGAATTACCCGAAAATATTTCAGCGCATGACATCCTGCAAAAATGCATTGAACAGAAAATAGCCTTTGTACCCGGCAGTTCATTTTATCCTGTTGAGCACAAAGAAAATACTTTTAGAATAAATTACTCTAATATGCCAGAAGATAGAATCATGAAAGGACTTCAAGTAATAGGGGAAGTACTAAAAGAATACATACATCAGTTAAAGTGATTTTTAATTATATCCCCCAATTGTTTTAAGCGTTCTTCAAGAAGTGGAGTCCATCGTTGTCCATAGCTTAAACGCATACAATTGGTATATTGCTCTTGTAATGTAAACATACGTCCGGGGGCTATGCTTATTTTTCGCTGCATAGCCCGATAATAAAGTTCTGTTGTATCAATCTGTTTGTCTAATTCCACCCAAAGCATAAATCCTCCTTGTGGAGTAACAATTTTTGTATTCTCGGGGAAGTAATCCATGATGGAATGGGCAAAATGAATACTGTTTGCGTATAATTCTTGTCGCAGTTTACGTAAATGGTTTTCGTATCTGTCATTCTCCATGAAATTGGCAACCGCTTCTTGATTAAGCGCAGGCGTAGAAATAAGGTGAATATTCTTTTGGCGAATAATAGCATGTTTAAATTTGCCGGGAGCAATCCATCCTACCCGATACCCCGGCGCTAATGTTTTAGATACCGCACCACACCATAAAACAAGCTCCTTCTTGTCAAAAGCCTTGCAGGGCTTAGGACGTGAATTTCCAAAAAATAAATCACCATATAAATCATCCTCGATCAAAGGTATATCATATCCGGCCAGCATATCAACAACTACCCTTTTATGTTCATCAGGCATACAACTTCCCAATGGGTTATTAAAGTTGCTTATAAGCAGGCAAGCTTTAATTTGTGGTAAAACTTTTTTCAGCGCATCTGGATCAATCCCTGTTACTGGATTGGTAGGTAATTCCAATATACGTAACCCCATACTATTGGCTAATTGTAACATTCCAAAATAGACCGGACTTTCAACCGCAATAGTATCTCCTACCTTAGTAATTACAGATAAAGCTAAAGCAACCGCATTAGTAACTCCGGCAGTTGTCACTATATCATCTTCTGTCAAGTTTCCCTTCCAACTATACGTAAAACGAGCTATAGATTTACGTAATCGCATATTTCCCTGTGTTTCATCATACCGGGTTCCATTACCCGGAAGTGCCTGCATAGCTCTTATAAGTTCTTTATTAAGTTTTGCAATTGGTAATAAAATATCTTCGGGCATTCCTAATGAAAATCGAGTGATCGATTTATCTCCTATTTCTAACGAGCTGTATACGTCAGCAATCAAATCTACCACCTCTTTGCTCTCAGGCTTTACAGACGGTTGTGTTGTCGCTGGAACAGATAGGCGTATGGGTTTGTAATTGACAATATACCCTGATTTTGGGCGTGATATTATAAATCCGTCTTTTTCCAATTCATAATATGCCTGAATTGCCGTATTAAGACTTACACCATTTTCATTGCTAATAGTGCGTAAAGAAGGTAGTTTCTCACCAGCTTTCCACACGCCTTTCTTAATTTGACAGGCAATAGTTCTCGCTATTTCTTGATATAGGATTTCTTTTTTCATACTTGTTAGGTGTTATCTGTATCCTGCAAATATACAAAAATCGTGTCTGTATCTGTTTTGGACTTTGAAATACTTTTACAGAATGACTTTTGTATTGCTTTGCTATTCTTAAATGGAAGAAAGGTATTCAAGTAAACAACTGAATTCAACCACCATTAATAAAAAAATCACAGTAAAACAGGTTTCAGATGATAATATCTAAAATCAATACAGAGATTGAAACCTTCTGCATAGATAGTGATTTCCGACAATCGTACCCCCTAATCGTTTTTTGGGGAAGGGGGTACGATTTGGATACTCAACCGTGTCTTTTCGTGCCCCTTTTTTGTCTTTTAAGCAAGACTGAAACAATAAAAAAAGTCCTACAATACGTTGATATTGTAGGACTTGTCTCTTTTTTGTCGCCGTTTGGCTTTGTTCTTATGTGATCCGCCTGGGATTCTCCTTACAGAGATACCACGCTGATATTTAAAACTTTATATTTCTTGCTTCAAGCATATCCCATGAATTATCCCACTAATTTGCTACGTGCTTTTGCGGTAGTTTGCTCATGGAGAATACTGGGGGCAAAGATAGAAAATTTCTGATACTTTGCAAAAATTGCAAGGCAATCTTTAAGGCTTTATATATTACAAATAATAGGCATGATAAAGTTTTATTTTTAATCATGTGTTTTCTTTGTAAAAGGCAATCTATTATTTTCTCAAAAAAACTTTTCTTCTTTACAGTGATGTTTTTTTTATTTTCATTCTCTTGATACTTTCTTTTCGCAAGAGTATTTGCAAATTGACCCAAGTTGAAAATATTAATAACGATGTCTAATAATGAGCAAATAGAATAATAGAGAGAAAAAAGCAATAAGAAAAGGACTAAGTAATTAAAACAATCAAATCCTTTGCCAAATAGGAATGGTACTTGTGCCTTTTGAATGAATTGACAAAAGTCCCATATAAAAAGTGCAAATAATAGCACCCATTACTATAGCAAATGTTGAATTTACAATTTGAAATAGTGAATATTTTTTCTCATTTCTGTCTTTCGCCAAATAACTTATTATTTCGGAACTACTAAATCCAATAATAAGAGCATATCCTGTTAGCACAAATCCTATAATACTAGGAAAAGCACTTGTGATTAAAGTGCTTACTATTTCTATGTGTTCAAAAGGTGTTTTTTTGAAAATAGAAGTGGAATTAGTGTTAAGGCTGTTAATATTATAGGCTTAATACATCCTTTACATAAATTGCAGAAAGGGTATATTTCCCATACTATTTTCCAGCCTGTACTTTTTTTCTTACTCATGTCTTTTTGATAATGATAATATACGACTCTTTATTTTATCTAACAGAGAATCTTCATTTTCATATCGAACCTCATCAATTAAAGGATGCTCTTTCGTGTTAATAACATCTCGTTTCCCATCAAAATATGCGGTAGCTTTGGCATATCCGTTTTCCCTACTAAGTTTCAACATACCACCTAAAAAAGTTTTTTTTCTTTAATTTTATAGGTTTCTTTTTGGTCCCTGATACTTTTGTTGAAACGACAGATACTTCGCTTTCTTTCATTTGCTCGTCTATGATGGCTTCCCATTCATCATTATTATCATTGTTTGTATATGATACTTTGATTTCTAAATTGGTTAATTGCACTGCATTAAAGATCTTTTCAATAGCATCCTCTGTTGCTACAATATTAACTTTTACATTCTCACCTTTGTTCTTATCTGTAACTTTATTTAATGCATCTTCAAAAAATAGGCTATTTGGGATGAAGATGTATTGGCATCTTCAAATATTGCTAAACGATGTGCTTGTGGCAAGAAGAAATATTCCCATTCTTTTGAGTTGGGATTTAGATTAGGATTGATATTTACATCTTCAATTTCTTCTGTTTCCTCATTAAACCACCCTTCTTCATTTAGTTTTGTATAGTTAATTAATGAACCATAGATTAATCCATCATGCTCATACAAAGTCCTTATCCTTGTATTTTTATCTGAATATGTGTTTATACGGATTTTTTTTCTTTTACTGCTTTAAATAACTCAGTGTATCTTTCTGGGGATTGACACTCTTCTGGGTAGATAGCGATATTGTACAATCTGATTTTCTTTGATTGTTCTTTTTTTGATTTTTGTGAGTATATTTGTCCATTTGAATTAAATTTATTGGTTATTCTGCAAATATAATAAAAGAAATGTAAAAAACAAGAGGTTGAGCATAAACAGTTAAGAACTTGTTGATCACTTCGTTTTTCAAATAGTATGGACGTTCATATTATGTAGTAAAAAGAAATTTTATTGGTTTAATTAAGTATATAAGCTATAATTTTATCATTTTACTTATTAGAGTACAGAATTACAGCTGACGTCTTTTCTTTTTTTTCTTCTTGCGTCTCTGTGTTTGTAATTCCTCTGCTTGTATAGCATTATAACTGTTGCCATCACCTAACGAAAAGATAGATAACAAAGAATCACCGCCATTGTTATTTTGTTGATTGTAAGAATGTTTGTTCTGTATCTTGCTATCAAGATTGCAAGAAATATTGTTTTCTTTTTCACTGGGTTGGAATGTATCTTTTTTCTTTTCGCCAATAAAGGTTTGTGCCTGTAAATCAAGTTGTTCGAAGATAGAACCGTTCTTCATTGTGTTATGGTAATCAAACGATTCGGATTGTTGTCGGTTATAACCGAACAGTTTATCAAATCCCTGTTCTGTCTGCTGGAACAGATTCACACGGTCAAAGCCACCTGTTATTGCTCCATTCTTGGTGTTCTTATGATTAGTCAATGGTGATAGCTTCTTTTTATTGGCTTGGTCTTTTCGGCTGACAATCAAATGGCAGTGTATATTCAATTCATTATTTGAACGGCTACGATCAAAGTGAATCTTGCCATAAAACTTTATATCCGAAGCAGATAGTTCTTTATTGAAGTTCTTGGCATATTCAGGAATAAACACCTCACGAATATAACGTTTCATGGCTTCGGCTTGCTCCTGCTCTGTATTACCCATTGCTTGAATCTCCTTTTTAGATGGACTGACATGGATAGCATAAAACTTAGCATCTGTTTTTAGGAGTTGCCCGATATTACCATCTATATCCTTTATAACCTTTGATTTATAGATGTTATCATCTGTCAGATTGAAAAATCCTTCGGTATAGATACCCTTTTCTATCCTTTCTAAATCCTCATGTTCGAGGTAATTTGCCAACTGTCGGCTACTGCCTGCATTGTTATATGTTCCGTTCGATGGCGAGGCAAAGTCTATGTGCATAGTCTTATGTATTTATCAAATTGCTGATTTCAGCTTTCAAATTCTCTTTCTTTTTACTATCCCAGCAGGACGACTTTGTTAAACAGCACGAGCCTTGATTTGACGGTTCTTGCTTTCATTTTGCGCCTTACCCTGAAATAGAAGTCCAAAGATTCGATGAAAGGCAAGTCCAGTTCTGTAAACGGTATGTCGCTTGCGTGGTACTGTATTTTCAGGAAGTCTTTCAGTTGGTCGTGCAGCACCTCGTACTGCTTGTAAGTCGATTCCGCCCGGTCTATGCCCGTCCTCGCCTTGAAATCCCGCATCATTTCCTCAAACAGGGCAATGACAGTCGTCTGTGCGGTTGCGACACCCTGAAAGGCGTTCTTTACCTCCACGGCTGTGACTTTGCCCGTCCGCTTCAAGATGTCCTTGTAGCTGGCATGAATGGCAAGGTTTATCCTGTTTATCGCCCGGTTCAGCTCAACGGCTTGCCTGCTCTTTCCGGTCGCACGTCCTGACTTGACATCCCACAGGCGTTCATCGACTTTCAGCTTGCTGCTGAACTGGGCTAACGTACCGCCGACAATGATTTTGCCAATCACCGGATAAATGCCGCAGGCGTTGGTTGCGCTCTTTTCCCTTTTGATGTAAAAGGACACTTTCAGTTCGTTGTTCATAATCACTCATTTTTAAGTTTGTAAAATTACTGCTTTCGTGAGTTTTAGAACAATGTGAAACACAGACAAATAAGGACTTTCCCGGTCATTTTCGGACAACGTTCTGCACCGCTTTTCACTCCCTGAAATGGGTAACGGATAAGAAACGGAACGTTTGCCTTTATCCGCTTTATTCTGCCAAACCAATGTCGGACAGGAAAGGACTATAAAAGACTTTCATTTCTGTAAATGAATCAGTTACACCGTTATGCTTTCTTCTTCTGTTTTGTAGTCTTGTTTTTTCGTTTAACGAAAACCGGACGGTTTAACGGCGAAAACTCCGCCAAACCATCCCTGTAAAAACTCCGGAGTCGCTTTTTGCATATCTAACTATAATTCATCTGAAATCACAAAACAGATTGAAACGCATGTGGTTAGTTCGTCTGTTTATAAACTCTATATAAAATTTAAATCTGAATGCATATGACTAGTATAAAAGTAAAATTCCGCCCGTCTTCTACCATCCAAAAAGAAGGGACTCTACATTATCAAATAATCCATCATCGTGAGGTACGGAAACTTCGTACCGGTTATAGGCTATTCCCGAACGAGTGGAATACAGTTTTGAAACGAATAAATGTTTCGGCTGGAAAGAATGAAGAGCGAAGACTCTATCTGACAGCATTGAAAAAGCACATTGATACAGATCTGTTCAAAATAAAAGAATGTATCAACCGTTTGAAACAGGAAAATAAAACTTATACAGCCGACCGCATCGTAAAACTTTACTCTACTCATGAAGGAAGTTATACCTTTCTTTTGTATGGGAAAGGATTGTTGGTTGAATTGAAGAAAATAGGAAAAGTACGTACTGCCGATACCTATCGGAACGCCTTGGGCAGTTTTGAACGCTTTTTGAATGACCAAGCAGACATCCCGTTGGAAGCCATGGACTCCAATCAGATGATAACCTATGAAAGCTGGCTCAAAGGAACCGGTGTCTGTCCGAATACCAGTTCGTATTATATGCGTAACCTCAGAGCTATCTATAACCGTGCGGTGGAACAGGGTTTTGTTACCCAGCAAAATCCTTTCAAGCATGTATATACCGGTATTGATAAAACAAAGAAACGTGCTGTTTCTTTGGATGTGATCCGGGAAATACGAGATTTAAAATTGACGAAAAAATCACTGGTCTTCGCCAGGGACATCTTTATGTTCAGTTTTTATACACGTGGAATGTCCTTTGTGGATATGGCATTCCTGAAAAAGAAAGACCTCCAGAATGGAATCTTGACCTATCGGAGAAAAAAAACCGGTCAGCAATTGTTTATCAAATGGGAAAAGCCCATGCAGGAACTTATTGATAAATATGATACCTTTGATACACCCTATTTGCTACCGGTTATTCGAAACAATGGTGTGGACGAATGGCATCAATACCAGAATGCGGCTCATCGTATCAATAGAAATCTGAAGCAGATTGGCAAGCTGATTGGTTTGGATATCCCGCTTACTACTTATGTTGCGCGCCATGCTTGGGCCAGCATCGCTCAAAGTAAAAATGTTTCTTTGCCTGTCATCAGTGAGGCACTGGGACATGATTCGGAGCAAACCACCCGAATTTATCTTGCCTCTTTAGATGCATCTATTGTAGACACGGCAAATAGTCTCATTTTGATGTCTATATAAAAATATGTATTTATATAATATTGACAAAGAAACTGTTTTGATTTTTCTGCCTCTTGATTGGGGATCTGTTTTTGGACCAGATTCATTTCTCTGATGAGAAAGATAGCAAGCTATCTGGATAAGAGAAGCGAATATGCCTCCAAAACGCTCAAAACATAGACGAAAACAACAGGAAAATAACAAAATTGGTTGTTTATAAAACAATCAAAACACTTTCTTATATCGAATTCATGTTAAATGACAAAAAACAAGCCAGCCAATTCATTCTAAAAATATTTGAATTAGCCGGCTTGTTTGTATCCTTAGGTGTTCCCCTAAATAAGATTCGCCTAAACGGAAAAATGGAAAACTATCCGGTCATTCCTACGGATCAGTATCTCACATCGCGCACACAGAACACACCGGCTCTGCCGTATTTTTCCCGATCTTCATCGGTATCCTCCACCATGCCTCTCCAATCTGAATAGTAGGGCATCATGTGCATTTCTACCCGGCGAATTTTCAGCAACTCCATTTCCGAATCGGTCTTCCAATAGTTCAGTATGTAGCCGGTAGGCGTATATTCGTGTCTACCGGGATAATAGCGGCTGTAAGAATACGCCGTACGGCAATGGAACATGGCGCAAAGCCGGTGCTTAAAATTATGCTTCCTTTTATCACTTAAATCGCATGTCAGACTGAGTGGGTTGTACCAGCCGTAAGCATCACCTACGGCATCCTTGTCTCCCGGCTTCACCATGGGCGAGAAAGGCAGGTTGTCCTCATCCTGAAGAAGTTGAATGCCAGCTGAATCAATGTCAGCTCGCGTTCATTGGGCAAGCGCCACGCTCCGGCGGGGGTCACTCCGTCTCCTGCTTCGTGATAGTCTTGGGCTATGGTAAACTTATCTCGTTTGGCATTGTCTATCTCAATAAGTTTCAATGTCGTACCTGTCCATGTTACCTTACTGGGAGTATCTTTATCAAATCTCAGGTGACTCGGGTCAGTGCACTCAAATTTCGCAATCGTATCCATCAGCATGGGTTCTTGTGCCAGCTGGAATTTCTTGTACAGACGGTTCTGCGTATCATGCGTTCGTTATGGGGCTGAAGCTCCCGGTAACTGAACGAGCGCATGGCTTCGTCCGCCAAAAGACTTCCAGTGTACGGCTTGCTTCATCGTATTTGTAATAAGGAGACGAAACTTCCCTGTCCATCCTGCCACTCACGACTCCGCTTCCCAAGCTCCTCACACTAATCATGTGCCTCAGATACGTATGACTTATGTATCCTCCCAGTTCCGACCATATTGTGGAATAAGGACCGTATGTACTGGCCGTATATCCCTGTACGGGATCCTTGTTTATCTTTTTCCCGTCTGCTCCTATATATATATCGAAAGACGATTTCCACAAGGCAGCTTCTTTTGCCATGGCAGGCTCTCCCAGCCACATACCCACCAATTGCCCTATGGCAGGTACATACCAGCGCAGTTCTTCCTCGTCCAGATAGCCGTTGCCGTTCAAATCACGGTTACGTATCAGCATGATAACCGGATCGTCGGCCTGTCCGCTAATCGGTCGGGATTCCTTCAGACTTCCATCTTTCCTCAGTATAAAACCGGATAGGAAAGGTGATTTTTTAAGCCCCCATTCCATACCATGCATATTACAATTTCCAACCTGACCATCCAGCTTTTTGCCAAGTATTCTTTCTGCCGTCCCAAACTTCCCTCTCGCCCGGTTCTGGCTCATACAGGATGTGCTTCTGCTCTTCCACCGACTCCAAGCCGAATTTATTGAGAGTCTCATCGTTCATATCATAGAAGCAGGCAATGGAACGTTGTTTCAGCGTATAAACCGACTGCGACACCGCGCTCTTACCATCTTGGCTGAACTCGAGGTCGGTAGCAAGCGAGAAGATACGGTCCTTGCAGTTGATAAAATCTTTCAGATGCACCGGTACCGTAATGCGCGGGTCGGGATGTCTTTCATAAAAGTTCTCATCCACAAAGCAGGTGTAGTACGCCGAATCCTCCTTACTTGCATAAAACTCATCGAGCGCATCGAACACACTTTTCACCTTGCCTGGATAATAGTATTCCAGGAGATAGGGGCTTTCCTTATCCGGTTTTGTTCCATTATAGAAATAGTTATCCTTTTGCGTCTCTTTCGCAAACTCCAGCCACGCCAGATAGCCTTGTGCCACCTCTTTGGTAATACCGAAACTGCTCACGGATACACATTTGCCTTCCGTACCTCCGCTGGGGGTACCTTTAGGATAATACATCACCCCCATGACCCCGAAAGGTGTGTCGGTATACAGATAGACACCATTCTCAATGTCTTTCCGCATGAATTTCATCTCCACCTGGTCAAAATGGGCATCGATATGTGCGAAAGCCTCATGCTTGAACACCACTCCTTCCGCTCCCGGAGTCTTTTCGTTCTCATCTTCCACTTCCACCACTATATCATCCACTCCGTTGATGGTTACATTATACGTATAGTGATGGTCGCGCTCCACGCTGAAGTGATTGAGGTCTTTCCCGAAATTACCCAAATGGATATAATAACGGACATCGGCAGCAACCGTCTTGTCTGCATTTTCAAACCATCCGGTCAGTTCAATATAAGTAGAAGCTTTCGGAGCAAACTCAAACTTGTAGTGCCCTTTGTGATTATCGGCATTATCAGCATGAAAATCATCGGGAGCGGTCTCTTCCGTATTTTTATTGTCGGCAGTCTTCACCACCTTATCCCGCTGCCTGTATTCGGTAATCTCCACGCCGGATCTTACCTTGCGTATGTTCTCCGGCAGGTATATAGTAAAAGTGAGAGAATCCAGTAAACCGAAATTCACCGGCTTGGCATCTTCCACCAGGATACGGTCCCGCTCTTCTTCCGTCCACGCCTGTGCGGTGGGCGACACATAATGAGGTATATGGCGAACCGTGTAATCTCGCGCCGTAAACTTCACTCCTTTACCTTCCCTGATATTCATTGTAATCTTGCTCATCAGGCGTTTCAGCACAAACGAGTTGTCTTCATCGTGTTTACCGTCCGGCAACAGCGTATGAGTTTTTCCCTCTTCATCCGTATAACTGATTTGTCCCTGTTCGTTCACATGACATAACCCTGTATTGTTGTTCACCATACCCGTAAGCGGCAGATAACCGTCTACGCTGTGTATGTTTCCGTTCCACTTCGGGGTTGCTTTTTCAAAAAACTCCGCCTGAGTGCCCAGCGCATCCCCACCCGATACTCCCGGAAAGAAATTAAGGAACGAACTTTGCGCATTGCCCAACAGATAGATATACACATCGCCCACCGGAACATAGAACTTGATTTCACCGCACGTAGGGTCGTCATTATCGGCAATCCATCCGCCGGTAGCGCCTTCCAGCGGCTTATTGGACGGATTGGAGAACAGATGATAGGCTAACAACTCATTTTCTTCCGGATTGTCGCTCTTCGCTTCATATACAAAAGCCATCACGCCCGAAAGCTGGGAGTCATAATCAATCTCTCCACCTGCCGCACGGGTTGTAATCGTGGTAGTGATGCCACGTCCCACACCGAACGGAAGCCTCACCTCCACCCGCTTGTCACGGTCTACTCCCTGCAAGTCCTTTCCTTCGATGAACTCATCGGTGCAAGATGCAAGCGACAGGAGCGCCAACAGTCCCGCCGCCAGAATATGATTCACTGTTTTTTTCATCATGCTGTATATTTTTATCTGTTATTCGTCTGCCTAATTAAATTCCACATCTCCGCCTCCAGCTTCCCACGGAACAATCATCCAATGTGCTGTCATAGCCACGTGTCCATGCATGGAAATAACGGAAAACAGCCGCAGGTTCATGTTGGCTTCCACTTCGGGCAAAGCCACATATTGCATATCAGCCTCATGGCCTTCCGTACCGTCACTTCCCACTTTATGTTCATGCGACAGTATTTTCAGATAATATCCCCTTGAACTCTCTGCTGACGGATTCTCAGGATAACGGTCTGCAATTTCATTGGAGTTGGCAAACAGATAAATCGGTTTGGCTGGCATCCACTGAAAGTTTTTCGTGCCTGTATTCCCGGCATGTGCCAAAGCCTTAATCTCGTTGATATGGGTCTTCTCCAGCAAGTTCTTTTCATACACCTCATATTCCGGTGTCCCTTCTTGCGGAGCGGTTTCCGGTTCCTCCGGCCATCCCGCACTCAGAATTACCTTGCCGTTCTTCTGATTCTTCGAGTCGGAACTTTCACCGGCTCCCTCCAGACAATTGAAATCTCCCGTATATTCGTACTTCTCTTTCGGAAACAGATACCCGTATTCCGGCATATTGTAGAGATACAACCCGCGCCCCATATAGAGCTGCCCCTCTCCGGCGTCTGCCACATCCGCCTTGGCAAAGTAAAGCTGTAGTTTCGCTATGCTGCGTTTCAGTTCCAGGTTTATCTCCTGATTATCGTGCGTAACTGTTCCACGATACTTACAGGTCATCGGCACAATGGCAGAGCGGTATTTTTTTCCCGTTTCATCCTTGTCTGTTTCCGTTCCGCCCGACATATATTCCGCTTCCGGCAGCCGGCTGAAAGTCAAAGACTCCAGTCTGTCCGGCGCAACTTCCAAGCCTTCGACCGGACGTACTCCCCGACAGTCTCACCGGGCAGTACAAAAATGTCTCCCTTGTTTTCGCTAAGCAGCTTTCCTGCCGCTTGTTCATTGGCCACCGCATAAAACCAGACTTCTCCTTGTGGCAGCTTCCATTTGAAAGTATGGGGTTGCACATCCTCACCACCATAATAATACCCTACCAGACTACCGTTGTGAAAAGCATACACTCTGAGTGTCTTCACCTGCGATTCGAAATCATCCGCTCCTGCCGCCCTTGTATCAATTGAAAGCTTCACCGTCACCGGTTCTCCCTCTCCGGGAAACATCTCCTCCTGTTCGTCCGATGCACAAGCCGTCATTATCCCCACCATTGCGGCAAACATACATAATATATATGAGTATTTTCGAATTTTCATATCTTGCTATTTCCTGTTTATGAGATTACCAATCTGCCGAAATATCCCGGCTGTCCCAATCTCCCACGCTCACTTTGACAGTGATATCGGCATCGCCAGCAGGCAGCGTTATTTTATAATGGTAAGTGCTCGACTTTATCCATTCCGTTGTTTGAGCCACATCCAGGTATACCATCGCTTCTTTTGCCTCCGACAACGGTTTGCCGGCATAGGCATACTTAAAGGTTACCGCCACATGCTCCGTCACCGGCTGCGGCAACAGCAATACGCTATCCAGCACGGTAACACTGCTTCCAGCTTCTATCCGCACGCTCTCGCTGCGTACGAAAGGGGTTCCTTCTTCCGTGCAGTTTATCCGGTTTTGCCATGTCGACTCCTCCGGTGTCCACAGCAAGTCACTTTTATAGTCCACCCCCAAAGTCTGATGTCCGACACTTCCGCCTGCTTCTCCCCTGTACAGACAGTAAATTTCACCTGTGCCAATTCATGTTTGAATGCCAAAAGCACAGGCGCCATCATTCCGCCCCCTCATAAACCACATCCGTCTTTGCTGCTGTCATCAGATCCACAGCACCCTTCCCCATCTCGGAAGAATCAAACCCCGTAACCCTAAGTTCACCTTTATCGTTGCAGGAGACCTCTGTGGCAATATTATTCTCTTTCATCTTTTCCGGATGCACCGCATAAAAGCCATAAGGCCTACCTACAGCCCAAAAACGTTTCTCGCCATAGTTTCCCGATGGAGTAACCGGAACAGCATCGAAAAACAATTTCGGTCCGTCGCTTTCCCGTACCCATCCCCACAATGTGAAATTATCCATACCCTCCTTGTTATTTTCCACCACTGCACGAGTGGCAACTTGTGTGCCAAAGACAATCGGTATCCGTTGCTCCGAATCGCTTTCTTCCGTCATGCTATCGGAACAGCCGACAGCGACCAGCATGGTCGTGACAAGAAGGAAATCCTTTTTTTAAATTAAGTCGCATAGGCATTTATTTTTTGTACAATAAATAGTAACCGGGAAGGGAACATTCAACCCCGCCCGGCTTATTATATTTCCACAACTTGATAAATGGAAAAGACAAGTCTGCGGTTGTTCAGTGTTATTGTCCAGAGTTTGAATTAGGAACACTGGCATCGAGGTCCTGAGGATATTCAACGAAATCATCCACAGTTACGGCGAATGTAATAGGAACCAATACAGGTTCTGGATCTGGATTTTCAGGATCTGGATCAGGGTTAAAGCCGCCACCCTCACCAAAGATAAGAGTATAAACATAGCGTTTGCCTTGCTTCCAGACTTGTTTGGTTTTTCCGTTTATGTCTTTGGGTTCTCCTACCAGGAGCCACCCACCCATGCGGTTTCCTCGTGTGAGTTCGTGTTCGGCCACAACTGTACATTAGATACCGTATCCACCAGCTTGCATTTAACAAGCACTCGCGCTGTCCCCGTGATTTTGTACTCCGGATTTTCATCTGTTCCGCCGGTCTTCGTAATCCAGGGATTCAATGTCTGCGGTAAAAGGAGCAATCCCTTATAGCCATTGTCTGTTTTAACAGTCAAGTCCCGCACAGATGCATCTATGGAACCTACAAAACCTTGTTCCATTATCGGAATAATCTCAGCGGCATAGTTGTTCTGCTTTGCGTTCTCTTTGTTATACACAATATTCCATCTTCCCCATGAGTTGTCAGTTTCCGTGTCTTTCTCAGTTCCCTGCCATTGAGTAGTAGTGCTCAAAGTCGGCCAGAAGAATGTACCCTGTTTCTCTATTCCCTCCACTTTCACTGCGTCTACGAACACTGTCAGGTTAGAGCTGGTATTCCTGATTCTGAATACAATTTGTGACAGGGCATGGCGGAAGTTGACCATGACTGGTCGTTCACCCTCATGCTCGTTTTTCTTTTCAGCCTGGTTCAAGGCATAAAGCAGGTCTTCATCGCCGGGTACGTTATAGTTTGCAATTTTCTTGTCGCCTTCAACCTTGATGCTAACATTGCCATTCTGCGTATTCATCGGACTATACGAATAGAAGTCCACATCTGTTTCCGGCCAGAACTTGGTATCGCCATACGACCATACATTTCCTTGCTTCCGCACATCGCAATCCATGTATGTAGCTCCTTGGGTAAAGGCCAATACATGAAAGTTTCTTATACTGTTGGTTGTGGTGGCTTCGCTTCCTGTACGGGTTGTTTTTCCCGCTACCGCACTCAAGCTGATGCTTTCACCATAGTTTATTTCTATCGTTTCGTCGTTGGCACATGCCGTTACCAATGCCATGGCCGATAGTACCATCAGAATTGATTTCGCTTGCATAATATCAAAAAGATTAAAAATATAAAGACTACATAATAATATCATTTTCTACTTCCACCCAATCATCAACCTCTACATCAAATCCATCCTCGTTCGGAAGCGGTTCTGGGAAGCCCGCATTATCAATGATGATATGTACATGCTTTCTATCCGGAGCCTTATGCACTTGGTCGGTCACGTCAAAGGTTGTATAGAATTTTTCGTTATTGGAATACCATACATAAAACATCATTTTGTGCGGACGGGCATTCTCTTCGTGATGACCGAACGTGTAGAATTTACCGGTCATTTTCGAGCTCTCGAGGTGGAGCTCTGTCTCAAAGGGAACAGTAACACACTCCCTGTCCAGTTCTTCGTTGGCAAACAGCATGGAGGGAGCCATGCTCGACAATGACCCGCAGGCTTGCGTCATATATTCCATGTTCTTGACATTACGGACCTCATAAGTATAGGTACATATCAATTCAGCTGGATAAAGCGTAATGACATGCTCGCTACTCTCTATCCATTCGACCTTGTCTTTGTCCGCAAAAGAAATACATTCGTAACTTAGTCCTAATTCGGTAATTTCCACATTTCGGGCGCAACTTCCCACATCATGTCAGGGCAGATAACGACACGCTCGTCTTCCGAACCTTTAGCCGGAGGCGCATAATGGGCACCGTTCCCATAAATGCTCTCAAACACGTTGCCATCCCGCGTATATCCCTCATGGGTGTCAAATCCTTCCATTCCTCTGAACAGTAAAGACTCCGTGTCATTATTATAACAGAGTATCCGGTATCTTCCCTCTTTAATCTCTACCGACCCTCCGTCTTTCCCCGCAAAATCGAACCGAATCGGAGATTCACCCTCTTCAGGATAGAAATACACACACATTCCTTCCGGATCGGCTTGCGGGGCGTTCTTCCAGTCAAAATCCACTCTGAGCGTAACCATATGCGGATGATGGAAGCAAAGTTCCTTGTGCTCGCATGAGAAAAGAATCATGGCCAACAGCGCATAAACAGTCACTCGTATGCCGGTTTTCATCGTCTGCCTCCTTTCCCTTTGTTGAAATTTTCTCTGCCAATCAGCCATACCAGCGATATTTCCGCCTTAGTAGGGCCAAACCAGTGCCGTTCCTTGGTAGCCTGCCATACGTAACAGTTGTCTACGGGAGTATATTCGTAATAGGTTCCTCCCCAATACCCGACGGCAATAGTAAAGTCAATATTCAACCTATATGCCACCGGCAGCGAATAACCGTATTCCACACCGGCGGAATAGTTCATTTTGTCCCAAAGCGTCCCTCCGGGTTTCCCCCATATAGCCTTTTCCTCCTGTCTCAAAATCATAAGTAAAAATCTGCCCGTATAGGCCCAGATGATGTCCGGTAAGAGGCTTTTCCTTGGCGGCTTTACCGAGCCATTTACGAATGACCATATCACCACCATAAGTCCTCCAATACCAGTGTCGCCGATCTGTTTTCCACCAGGCATACATCCAGTTGGCACCTACGCTCCAGTCTTTGCCAAGATAAAACTCCACACCGATATTCGGTACGAGCAATGCATCATACAACATATTTGTCTTCACAGCAAAATACAGGTTCCGTGGCTGCGGAGGCATATATGGGACAAAGGGTAGAGGTCCTGCCGGTTCGGGCTCGGGTACAGGCAGTTCAATGGGAGGCATTGACATAGGAGCGATAGGATTCCATACTTTCTTATACCATAGATACAACCGGGAGGCACGCAATTCCGGGAAATGTTTTTTATACATATACCAATAGGGCACTCCACCACGCAGTTGCTGTATCCGCCGCAGCTGGTCACCTTTCGAAAGATCGTCATTTGCCGCATCCTCTGCCAGTTCATGCAATAAATGTAGCGTTTCTTTCCGGTATGGCAGATTCCTGTCATCGCTCACAAGACGGATCAGACCATTCCAGTCTCTTCCGAGGAACACATTAGTTTTCAAAGAATCAGGTAATTCTCCATAGCGTGAAAGGTAATTGAACAACACATTGGCACGCTTTACTGACAAACGTCTATTCAGAGGGATACTACCTTCCGGGGATGCACCACCTACTACCTGAATACGTTTCAATTGATAAACGGAATCCGCATAGCTTGTCCGTAGACTGTCCGCAATCCGGTCTAACGCTTCTTTGTTATTTCTACGGGATGGTTCCAATACGGAATACCCTTGTCTGAAATAGATTTTTACCGAATCCTGTATCTCTTGTGCCTGAATGTGGCCTACATAAAATATCAGGAATACAAGTAAGATTTTTCTCGCTTTCATATTGATTCCATATTTGTATATAATTTATCAATACATCTCTAGGAGAAAAAGCATCATTTGTTTATTTTGTGGAGAGTATATACTTCTATAAAAAACATTATAGTATTTTACAAAATACCTTCAACTTCTTACAAGCAGCCTTCCCATGATTTAGGCATATTTACTCCACAATTCCCTATGGTAAATGTACCTCTCTTCATAAGAGATGAGTAATACGATATATATGAACAAAATAGCCTGATAATAAGGGGCTTGATTTTTATTAGTTCCTGTTTGCTCAACAAATTGTTTTGCTGTTTCAAGAATCATTCCATTCTGTATTATCTTTTTTTGCTCATTTTTGTAATCGTTTTCAATATTTTATGTAATTTTGCGTCGCATTATTCATCTCTTATGAAGAGACCATAATTTTTGCTCAACATTATTATCATCCTTAAACATTCCCATATCTAAGATCATTCCTTGAACAAGTATCCCTTATTTAGGATATTTCTTTTTTGTACCTCTCTTGAAAAGAGAGGTACATTCGCAATATGCTACTCTCTGCACAAGGATTTTAGAATCAGACTGTTCGCTTTATCTATAGTGGCAGTATCCAATGAGGCCAGATAGATCCTTGTAGTGGTTTCCGAGTCATGCCCCATACCTTCACTAATTACAGAGATCGGAATATTCTTACTCCGGGCTGCGCTGGCCCAGGAATGGCGCGCTACGTAATGAGTTAAAGGAACGGATAAGCCTAATTCTTTTCCTATAGTTTTCAAATGTCTGTTGATACGATGGGAGGCATTGATATATTGTTTTCTCTCGTCTACACCTGATTTGACGATGATGGGGAGAAGATATGGAGACTCAGGAATATTGTAACGGTCCACGATCTCCTGCATACATGGCTCCCATTTTACAAAAAGTCGCTGCCCGGTTTTTTTCCGCCGGTATGTAAGGATACTGTTATCAAGATCCTTCTTCCTTAAGAATGCCATATCGACCATGGACATCCCCCTTGTATAAAAACTGAAAAGCAGCATGTCCCTCGCAAATCTTTTAGCCGGATAAATTGACAGGTCCAACATTCGGAGCTGTTTCATCACACGCAGTGGAACGGCCCGCTTCGTTGTCCTCTCGACTCCCGTATAGACATATTTGAAGGGAAAACGCTGGGTGACGAGTTCCTTCTCTACGGCACGGTTGTAGGTCGCACGCAAAATACGCATGTAAAAGGATATCGTGTTCATGGAGATGTCTTTAGACTTCAGCCATGCTTCGTATGCAATTATCAGATCGAAATCCATATCCCTGAGCGGCACGTCCTTCCCACCCATAAATCGCATGAAACTGTTGAGCGCGGAGTTATAGGTCTCAACGGTTCGTACTTTTCCCAGATACTTCAGGCCATTTATTACTTCCCGCATAAAAACAAGAAAGAAAAGCCCGCGATGCTCGCCGTGAAAGGCGGAAGTTACGCCATCGGCAGTGAAAGCACCTCCCTTCCGTTCCAAGACAGTGATGACATTCTCCAGCCGGTCAATATCTTCCGTTATTTTTTTATCTAATGACAAGAGATATTGTTGTCTGTCCTTATCCGGCGAAATGATGACAATCCGGGAATGACGTTTATCCCACTCGGCAGGAAACAACTTATAGGAAGTGTTGATCTGTCTTGCCACACGCCCGTGAATCACTTGATAATAAACCGTTCCCTCTCTGCCATCCACAGAAGAAGGTCTGAATTTAATTTTTACTGTAGCCATAAACTCTCTGATTTTAAATTATACAGAATGCAAAATTATCAGATACAACAACTTGTTTGTTTACGCAAAATATTGCATTTCAGAGAATAAGAATCTTATGATGACTAAATATAAAAAGGGGAATGTAATGTCGCTTTTTGCCGGAAAGAAAGTGCTTTACTCATTGGATAGGAGAGACGTGAAATCAGCCCTCCTTCGTCTATAGCTGGTTTTGAGATATTTATGTGACAGAAAACACTTGCTTTTATCGCTGGCTAAATGTATATTTGCAGCGTTAAAATCGTTCTTTGATTAATGCAAAAGAAAACTGAATATAGTAATTCGCTCGTTTCTAAATCGTTACCTATAAATAGAATAGTATATTATAAATAGCTGTTTATTAGTTAGATATAAATTTTACTATGTTTCCTTACGTGCGTGCTCAGTGGTTTATTGATACCGCATATGTCAGCGATCTCTTTCAAATAACTGTTCATCCGCTGGTTACTGGGTACCGGCAAGACCACTCCTTTTTTCAGGCATTCCGGATGTGTCTTGTACTTCTCCAAAATCATCCGTGGAATGTCCAACAGTGGAATGTCACACATGTTGTCCGTCTTTTCCCGGGCTTTTCTTATCCAGTACTCGCCATTGACATCCTTTATTATGTGTTCATATCGCAAGTGCTGTACATCGGTAAAGGCTAGCCCGGTCAGCGCACAAAACACGAATATGTCCCTGACCGTTTGCAGGCGGGGAATGGTGAATTCCTTTTTCAGAAGTATGTTCAATTCCTCTTCCGTAAGGAACGCCCGGTTCGTTTTTGTTTGTTTAAAATGAATCTCCAGAAAAGGATCGTCCGTTATCCATTTGTTCACAAGCGCCATTTTTATTATCTTCTTGAAGTTTTTCAGATATTTTACCGTGGCATTCTGGGCACATGATTTTTCTGTTTTTACATAGTGCTCAAACCGGGCGATGAACTCATGGTTTATCTCTTTCAAAGGTATATCGTTCATCCTGTATTCCTTTTGCAGCAGTTCACCCAGATACCTCGCGGTCCGTTCATAGCGCAGGACAGTCCCGGCGACATAATCCTTGCCCATCAACTCCCTGTACTTTCGGTTATGTTCCTGGAAAACCTCCAGCAGCATCTTCGGAGAGTCTCCCTCCCCGTAATAACGTCTTTTTAAGACATCGGCCGTGATCGGCTTCCCGTCCTGCTCCAGTTCCCTGTGGATCTGTAAAACTTTCATACGGACCGTATCCAGATAATGGTTCAACTCCATAGATTTCCTTTCCTTACCTATGGCACATTCCTTTTGAGAATTCCACTTGGAAATGTCCACGCTTCTTTTAATCTGTATCTCGGCCCGTTGCCCGTTAACCGTTATACGCATACAAATGGGTGCCTCTCCGTTTTTTAGGAGTTTAGACTTCTTGATGAGGAAAAGAATCGTAAAGTAGTTTCTCTGCATAGCCATACTCAAAAAAATGATGTTACAAAATTAATTTTTATGAGTCGGTTTCGAACCACGCAAAATTCGGAAAATCAATGAAATATGATCTAATTCGGTGGACTTTTTCAGGTAGATGTCAAGTCCACCTATTTCACCTGTGATCATCACTGTTTTTTGCGGTGAAATGCAGTATTTGGAGAAAATAAAAATCCCTGATAATGATTGATTATCAGGGATTTGCTTGATTTTTCTTTTGTTTTCAGTGATCCGCCTGGGGTTCGAACCCAGGACCCCATCCTTAAAAGGGATGTGCTCTACCTGCTGAGCTAGCGAATCATTCTGTGTGTTACTTCTGTAATGCGGGTGCAAAGGTAGGGGGTTTTATTTTATTATACAAATTTCAAGAGGGGTAAATTTTAGTTTTTTCATGGGGAGCAAACGCAAGAAACAAGATATAAGCACTTACATCACGTATTACATCATGCATAAACCGGTTACATATCTTCACGAGACGAAGACGAACCACAATCCTAAATCGTTAGGATCACACAACCTAAAGCCACATGATCGCACAGTCCTAACCACAACGCCGCACAACCTCTCCTACCCTTCATTTATGATAACGCTAAAACTCAACTTCCGAGGAATAGCATATCTACCGGCTTCTTTCACAAGAGAATTGAACCGAGTAATCTCCACACGCCAAACTTGGCAATCGGTAGATATCTGATACCTATGATCTTTGTTCATTTGTAAAATAAAAGATATTTACGTAGATTTGTACACCATTATTTTAAGTTAAGGAACCAATTAACACACAAAAAATTATATGGCAGACGACAAGAAGATTATTTTCTCGATGGTAGGCGTGAACAAGATCTTTCCGCCTCAAAAACAGGTTTTAAAGAATATATACCTGTCCTTTTTCTATGGAGCGAAGATCGGAATCATCGGATTGAATGGTTCCGGTAAATCTACGTTGCTGAAGATTATCGCCGGTATCGATAAGGATTATCAAGGAGAGGTGGTCTTCTCCCCCGGGTATTCCGTAGGGTATCTGGAGCAGGACCCTAAGTTGGAGCCGGGCAAGACCGTGAAGGAGATCGTGCAGGAAGGCGTGCAGGAGATCGTGGACACCTTGAAGGAATATGAGGAGGTGAACGAGCGATTCGGCGATCCGGAGGTGCAGGAAGATCCGGATAAGATGGATGCCTTGATCAACCGTCAGGCGGAGTTGCAGGACAAGATCGACGCTACGGACGCATGGAACCTCGACAGCCGCCTAGAAAGTGCGATGGACGCTTTGCGTTGTCCGCCGGAGGATCAGGTGGTGGATACGTTGTCCGGAGGCGAGCGTCGTCGGGTGGCCCTTTGCCGATTGCTGCTCCAGCAGCCGGACGTATTGCTGTTGGATGAGCCGACCAACCACTTGGACGCCGAGTCGATCGACTGGTTGGAGCAACATCTGCAACAATATGCCGGTACCGTTATCTGCATCACGCACGACCGTTACTTCCTAGACCACGTGGCCGGATGGATCCTTGAGCTGGATCGTGGCGAGGGTATCCCTTGGAAGGGTAATTACTCCTCTTGGCTAGACCAGAAGACGAAGCGTATGGCTCAAGAAGAGAAGCAAGTCAGCAAGCGCCGTAAGACCTTGGAGCGTGAGCTGGAATGGATCAATATGGCGCCGAAGGCCCGTCACGCCAAGGGTAAGGCACGTCTGAACTCGTACGAGGCCCTCTTGAACGAGGACCAGAAGGAGCGTGAGGCTAAGCTGGAGATCTTCATCCCGAACGGCCCTCGCTTGGGCAATAAGGTGATCGAGGCACAGCACGTGGCGAAGGCGTTCGGCGATAAGCTGCTGTTCGATGATTTGAACTTCATGCTTCCCCGAATGGTATCGTGGGAGTCATCGGGCCGAACGGTGCCGGTAAGACTACCTTATTTAAGATGATCATGGGCATGGAAAGCATCGACAAGGGGACCTTCGAGGTGGGCGAGACCGTACAAGTAGGTTACGCCGACCAGACCCATAAGGATATAGACCCGAAAAAGACCGTTTACCAAGTCGTATCCGGCGGACAGGAATTCATCCGTATGGGTGGCAAGGAGGTGAACGCACGGGCTTACCTGTCTAAATTCAATTTCGCAGGAGCGGATCAAGAGAAGACTATGCGGCGTACTCTCCGGAGGAGAGCGTAACCGCCTGCATCTGGCGCTGACGCTGAAAGCGGACGCTAACGTATTGCTGCTCGACGAGCCAACCAACGATATCGACGTGAACACGCTACGTGCCTTGGAGGAGGGTCTGGAGAACTTCGCCGGTTGCGCCGTCGTTGTTTCTCACGACCGTTGGTTCCTCGACCGTATCTGTACGCATATCCTGTCGTTCGAGGGTGATTCCAACGTGGTCTTCTACGAAGGGACCTATTCCGAGTACGAGGAATACAAACGTAAGACCTGGCGACGCCGAGCCGAAACGGGTACGCTATCGCAAACTAATCGTTGATTAATCATACTATAAATAGAGTTTAATGCCATGAAAAAAGAATGCTATCTTTGGCTGTATTAGCCGCCTCCCTCTTCTGTTTCTCCAATGGGGCGAACGCACAGAAGACCGAGAAACTGTTCAACGGGAAAGACCTGTCTAACTGGAATTTCGTAGTCGACAAAAACTCCGTCCCCGCCGATCAGGTCTATTCCGTACGCGACGGTAAGATCTTCATCACCGGCCAGCCTTTCGGCTATATGTACACCAAGGAGAAATACAGCGACTATAAATTGCACGTGGAATGGCGTTGGCCGAATGGGGATTCCAACGCCAATAGCGGTATCTTCTTACACATCGTAGATTTCCAGAATCCCTTCCCGAACAGTATCGAATGCAACCTGCAAGCCGGGAGGGCCGGATTGTTCGTATTGCTGGGAGGCTCCGACCTTGTCGAGTACCAGCAACGCCCGGGAGAGGAACGTCCCTTCTTCCCTGTCGTAAAGAACGTGAACCCGTCCAGCGAGAAGCCCGCCGGAGAGTGGAACGAGGCGAACATCTTCGTGAAAGACGGCGTCATCACCGTTTACATCAACGGCGTATACCAGAACACCGGAACCAACAAGGTGAAGGAAGGCCATATCGGGCTACAGAGCGAGGGTAAGGAGGTTGAGTTCAGAAACGTAACCCTCACCAAGTGGTAAGCGGAGCCGTTTCCGGCGCATCTGTAATAATTAAACGGAATCTTTTAAATAGTATTAAAATAATATAGTACATTCGCGAGGATTCCTTTTCAATGAGGAACATATCATTGCAATAACCAATTTAAGAGGTAATGAAAAGAGACAACATCATTTTTGACATTATCGAGAAGGAGCACCAACGCCAATTGAAAGGCATTGAGTTGATCGCTTCCGAGAACTTTGTCAGCGACCAGGTCATGCAGGCCATGGGAAGCTGTCTGACCAACAAATACGCCGAGGGATATCCCGGCAAGCGTTATTATGGGGGTTGCGAGGTAGTAGACCAAAGTGAAACGATCGCTATCGAACGGTTGAAAAAGCTATTCAACGCCGAATGGGCCAACGTGCAGCCTCACTCCGGGGCGCAGGCCAACGCAGCCGTATTCTTCGCCGTATTGAATCCGGGCGACACGTTCCTCGGGTTGAACCTGTCGCATGGCGGACACCTGTCCCACGGTTCACCAGTAAATAGCTCCGGCGTTCTCTATCACGCTACCGAATATAATGTAAAGGAAGATACCGGACGGGTGGACTACGACCAGATGGAGGAAGTAGCCCTTCGTGAGAAACCGAAATTGATCGTTGGCGGCGGTTCCGCTTATTCCCGTGACTGGGATTACAAACGTATGCGTGAGATAGCCGACAAGGTAGGCGCCTTATTGATGATCGATATGGCTCACCCGGCAGGCCTGATCGCCGCCGGTTTGCTGAACAACCCGCTGGAGTACGCTCATCGTAACGTCTACGACGCATAAGACCTTGCGCGGTCCGCGTGGCGGCATCATCCTGTTAGGTAAGGATTTCGAGAATCCCTGGGGCAAGAAGACACCGAAGGGAGAGATCAAGAAGATGTCCCAACTGCTGGATTCCGCCGTATTCCCAGGCATACAGGGCGGTCCGCTGGAACACGTGATCGCCGCCAAAGCCGTGGCCTTCGGAGAGGCTTTGGAGCCGGAATACAAGACGTACCAAGCACAGGTGAAAGCGAACGCCTCCGCTATGGCCAAGGCCTTCACGGACAAAGGTTACAAGATCATCTCCGACGGTACGGACAACCACAGCATGTTGATCGACCTGCGCAAGAAGTTCCCCGAACTGACCGGCAAGGTGGCAGAGAAAGGCATTGGTAGCCGCCGATATCACGGTGAACAAGAACATGGTTCCGTTCGACAGCCGCTCGGCCTTCCAGACCTCCGGTATCCGTGTGGGTACGCCCGCTATCACGACCCGTGGCGCTAAAGAGCCGCTTATGGGCGAGATCGTGGAACTGATCGACACCGTATTGGCCGCTCCCGAATGCGATAAGACCATCGGTGCCGTTCGTGAGAAGGTGAACGGTATCATGAAGGAATATCCTATCTTCGCATGGTAAATAGGAAATTGAGAATTGAGAATTGAAAAGGATGCCAAACGGCATCTTATCTTCAACTCTCAATTCTCTTTTTAAACTCTCAAAAACATCTAAACAATATTCAATTTTCAACTTTCAATTTTTAATTCTATGAAAAAGCTCCTTGCTACAATCTGCGCCGGCGCTGTCTTGGGCCTGATGGCCTCATGTGATGATGCTCCCGGTAAAGCGAAAGCTTACAACCAAGGTATCAACATCATCCCGACACCGGTCAGCCTTACGCAGAACGAAGGAAACTTCAAGCTAAACAAAAACACGAGGATCTACGCTTCCACCCCGGAGGCGAAAACCGTAGCCGAGTTCTTCGCGGCTAAAATGAACACGGCGACAGGCTACCAGATAGCTACCGCCGACAAAGAGACCTCCGACGGTATCTCGTTGGTTATCGACGGCTCTCTGGACGTAAACGACGAGGGATACACGCTCGACGTAGCCGACAGCGGCGTTCGTATCAAAGCCAAGACCCCTCAAGGTCTTTTCTACGGTATGCAATCGTTCTTGCAATTGCTGCCCGCCGAGATCGAGAGTCCTTCCGCCGTGAAAGGTATCGCATGGACCGCTCCGGCCGTATCTATCAAGGACGAGCCTCGATTCGGCTACCGCGGTATCATGCTCGACCCCTGCCGCCATTTCATCCCGGTAGAGAATATCAAGAAGCAGCTCGACGTATTAGCTTTGTTCAAGATCAACCGCATGCATTGGCATCTGACGGACGACCAGGGATGGCGTATCGAGATCAAGAAGTACCCGAAACTGACCGAGATCGGCTCTAAGCGCATCGATGGCGAGGGTACCGAGTACGGAGGCTTCTATACCCAAGAGGAGGTGAAGGATATCGTTAAATACGCGGCGGATCGTTTCATCACGATCGTTCCCGAGATAGAGCTTCCGGGACACGAGATGGCCGCTATCGCCGCCTATCCGGAGCTGTCTTGCGAGGGTAAGCAGGGTACTCCCCGTATCATCTGGGGCGTGGAAGACATCGTATTATGCGCTGGCAAGGAAGAGCCCTTCCAGTTCTTCGAGGACGTGATCGCCGAGGTAGCCCCCCTATTCCCGGGCGAGTATTTCCATATCGGAGGCGATGAGTGCCCGAAGACGAGCTGGGAGAAATGCCCGCTTTGTCAGGCCCGTATCCGTAAGGAAGGCTTGAAAGGCGACAAGGAGCATACGGCCGAGGAGAAATTGCAGAGCTATTTCGTACAACGCATGGAGAAGGTCGTAAACAAGCACGGCAAGAAGATGATCGGATGGGACGAGATCCTTGAGGGAGGTCTGGCTCCATCGGCCACGGTAATGTCTTGGCGAGGTGAGGAAGGCGGTATCGCCGCCGCTAGCATGAACCACGACGTGATCATGACCCCGGGAAGCGAGGGTATGTATATCGACCAGTTCCAAGGCGACTACAAGATCAACCCGGTATCTATCGGAGGATTCACCACGGCGGAGCGGGTCTATAAATACAACCCCGTCCCCGACACGCTGGCAGCGGCCGGTAAAGGGCATTTCATCAAGGGCGTGCAATGCAACGTATGGAGTGAGTACCTTTATAACACGGACATCATGGAGTACCGTATCTATCCTCGTATCCTAGCCCTCTCCGAGATCGCTTGGAGCCCGCTGGACCGGAAGGATTACAAGGACTTCGAACGCCGTCTGGACAACGCTCAGGTTCGCCTAGACGGACACGGTATCAACTACTACATCCCGCAGCCCGAGCAACCGAACGGTTCTTGCAACTTCGTGGCTTTCACGGACAAGGCTACCATGACATTCACCACGAACCGTCCGATGAAGATGGTCTACACGCTGGATGGCACCGAGCCTACCCCGGAATCTACCGTATATACGGCTCCTTTCGACATCACCGAGACTACGACCGTGAAGATCGCTTCCGTGTTGCCTTCCGGCAAGATGGGCAAGCCTCGCACGATCCTCGTGGAGAAACAAACGCTGGCTCCCGCCAAGGAGGTAGCCAAGACGACCCCGGGCCTCGACATGGAGGTATTCGATGGCATGTACCTAAGCGTAAATAATCTGGAGGCCGCTCAGAAGACCGGCAAGAAACAGGTCATCAAGACGACCCGTGAGCTGACCAACCAAGTGCCCGCCCCCGAATCCATGCGAGGCGTGAAGCAATACGCCGCTATCGCTACCGGCTACGTGAATATCCCGGAGGATGGCGTTTATTACATCTCTTCCGATTTAGAGGAGGTATGGATCGACGGCAAGCTGATGGTTAACAACGGTGGCGAGGTAAAACGCTTCTCCCGTCATGACACCTCCGCGGCCTTGGCAAAAGGCTTGCACGAGATCAAGCTGGTATTCCTCGGACACATCATCGGAGGTTGGCCTTCCAACTGGAACGACGGTAGCGTACAACTCCGTAAATCGGATGCCGAGAAATTCACGCCGATCACGGCTGAGATGCTAAGTCATTAAGATCATTTCCGAAGGGGGGAAGCGAGCGATCCTCCCCCCGATATATAAACCGCAGGGGCGGGATTCGTCCGCCCTCCCACGCATACACGGCACGGGAGGGCGGACAGATCCCGCCCCTACTGCATTCTTCCGGCGAATATAATTGTGTTTAATAGCGAACACTACTGGGTTCAGCCATGAATACTATTGTGTTCAACCGCAAACACTACTGTTTTTTTACCCTCAACTCATACAAGTCGTGGCGACGGTCCCGAAGGTTACGCACGCTACCATACGTATGCAACTCGTTGAGCAAATCAAGGTCCACGTCCGATACAAGGATCATCTCCGTATTCGGGGTTGCCTCCGCACGCTTGCCATCGGTCGGGAAAGCGAAATCGCAAGGCGTGAACACACCCGACTGGGCGTACTGTATATCCATATTATGCACACGAGGCAGGTTGCCCACGCTGCCCGCTATCACCACGAAGCACTCATTCTCGATCGCCCGGGCTTGAGCACACACACGAACCCGAGAGTAACCGTTCTGCGTATCCGTAAGGAAAGGCACGAAGAGGATCTGCATCCCTTGGTCGGCCATGATACGGGAAAGCTCCGGGAATTCCACGTCATAACAGATCAGCACGCCGATCCGGGCGCAATCCGTGTCAAACGTCTTCACCATCTTCCCGCCCGAGAGTCCCCAGCTCTTCTGCTCGTCCGGGGTGACATGTACCTTCTCGTACATCTCGTAGGAGCCGTCACGACGGATCAGGTATCCCACGTTATATAGCGCCCCGTCCTCCTTCAGCAAAGGCATGCTACCGGTGATGATATTGATATTGTAACTGATGGCGAGGTTCACGAATCGCTCACGGATCTCCTCGGTGTACTGGGCCAGCCCACGGATGCTCTGCGCCTCCCCCAGATGGTTGAACTTAGCCATCAGCGGAGCGTTAAAATACTCGGGGAAAAGGATGAAGTCGCTCTTGTAATCGGACACGGCGTCGACGAAGAACTCCACCTGCTCGAACACGTCATCCAGTGTCTTATAAGGCCGCATCTGCCATTGTACCAGACCGACACGCACGGTTGTCTTCTTATCCACGTAATCCGTCGTAGGCGGCTGGTAATAGATATTATCCCATTGCAGCAGGGTAGCGCAATGCTTCGACTCCTCGTCGTTCGGCAAGTAGTTCATCATCACTTTCCGCACGTGGAAATCGTTGGAGAGCTGGAAGGTGAGCACCGGGTCGTAGATCTGGCGTGAGCGCACCTTCTCGATGTATTCCTTCGGACGCATATGATCGGCGTATTTATAATAGTTCGGGATACGTCCGCCGAACATGATCGCCTTCAGGTTCAACTTCTCGCACAGCTCCTTCCGGTACTCGTACATACGGCGGGCCAGCCGGAGGCCCCGGTAGTCCGGATGGATGAACACCTCTATACCATATAATATATTCCCGTTCGGGTTATGCGTGTTGAACGTCTCGTTACCCGTTACCTTGGCGTAGGTATGATCCCCTTTCACCATGTCATAATCCACGATGATGGAGAGGGCGCATCCTACGATCCGGTCATCCACCAGCGTCACGACCTGTCCCTCGGGAAATATCCGTATCAACGTCTCGATCTGCTTGCGGGTCCAGAAAACATCCTTGTCGGCGTATACCCTCTTGAAAGATTGCGACAACTGCGTATAGTCCTCAAGCTGCAAGCTCCGGAGCTCTACCTTGTTTATCTTATGCATTGGTTCCATAACACATTTTTTTTGTTAAAGTCGCCGCGAAGTTAGGATAAATACAGATAAAGTGTACCGGCCCTCCTGCCCTATCTGACCTACTCCATGTATAATTTCAAGATCGTCACTGAATTAGGCGGGAAATTATAGATAAACGGGCCGCTCATCGGGAATACGATAGGCTCGGTGACAGGCGTTACGGCCCCCGGGCTCTCAAACGTATTACGAGCCTCCGGCTCCCCTCTCAATTGGATCAGCTCCGCCTCGTTACGGATATTCACTCCCTCGATACGCAAAGAGGTCTTCTCCTCGTGGCGGGTCGTATTCACGACCTTCAAGTAAATCACCCGGTTCTCCTTGTCGAGGGTAGCCACGGATACCAACGACGGGATCGGACGCATATCCACCTCATGCAGCAATACGCCGTCCACATAACAACGGACGCGCTCGTACTCGCACGTCATGCGAACCGTATACCACCGGTTACTCTCAAAAGGGAAGCGCACGGGAGAGACCAAGCTATCCTTCACGCCACCTACCTGATGGTACAGCTCGCTCGTTCCCGCCCCGATCGTAAAGGCGATATAATCCGCCTGCTCGCCCGTCCGCCCGTTGTCGCGGAGGCGAAGCTGTATCTGCCCGCTACCTTTCGTACGCCGGACGGTAGCCGTATATTCATAGGCGTAGCTCGTAGAGTCGCCGAACAATACATGGTTCCACCGGTTGGCCTCCGGCACCAACGTACCAGCCTCCGGGACCTTCCATCCCCCGCTCATCACGGATATATCCGATACGGGCACGCCGTCGATCCGCACGTCCTTGAACTCATAGCTATTATCAAACATCTCTACGCCCGCCCGACCCGTACGTACCTGTGGTTTCTCGTAGGTATCCACGATCGTCTTCAGCACCTCATCCCCCCGATGGCGGGTAAACATCTTTAATAAATGGTAGGAAGGAGAGACCACCGCCTGATGGGTGTTGAAAGAGATCAACGGATGGCGCTGGTTCTCGAACCCGGCGTTGCCCAATACCGGGGCATACGCCAAGCGGCGTACCATATCCGGGTTCTCCTCCGCGCCGACCAAGAAACAGGCCTCGGCCACCGCCGCCCGGAGCGTACCGGCCAAGGGCCGCTCCGTCGTCCCAAACTCCCCGATAAACACCGCCGGCGAACGCCGGGAATACCGGTCGCTATTAAACCGACCGGAGTTAGACAGGAAGAAATGCTCCCCGGCGTAATAATGGGAATCCACCCACTCGCTACGGCCTCGCTTCGTGAGGGGCGAACTGCTGATAACGGTAATCTCCGGATAAGCCTCCTTGATCGCCTTGCGGAAAAGCTCAAAGCGCCTGAAATACTCCCCGCCATAGTTCTCGCTGCCGATCTCGACATACTTCAAGTTGAAAGGTTCCGGATGCCCGTTCCTCGCACGCAGGGCGCCCGGCAGGGAATCCGCCGGGGCGTTCGCGTAGGCGATAGCGTCCAAGGCATCTCCCGTGAGCTTATCCATCGCCGTGATATCCTCGTAGCGGGGCCGGCGGCTTTGGCTCGTGATCCCGCTATTAATAACGTAGATAGGCTCCGCCCCCATATCCTCGCACATTTGCAAGTACTCGTGGTAGCCCATGCCGTTCGTCGTACCATAGGCCCATACGTTCCAGAAATGCTTACGCTCCGAGATATCGCCCAGCGTCTCCCTCCAGATCGGGTACGTGCCCGCCGTATACCCCTCCACGAAACTGCCTCCGGGGAAACGGATAAAACGAGGGGCCAAGGAATCGACCAGAGCCGCCAAGTCCGGTCTCAGCCCGTTCTTCCGTCCCTTCCACGTATCCTCCGGGAAGAGCGATACCACGTCCAGCCAAAACACGGCGGAGGTATCGGCCGTGATCGTCAAGACAGCGTTCGGCGCGTCCTCTGTAGCCGTAAACGTATGCCTGTATCGTCTCCACTCGTACGGCGGCGCTACCTGAAACACATCGCTCAAGACCGTATTAGCCATCGAGTCCTCCAAGGCCACCCGGATGGTACGGGGCACCATATTCGCCCCCTTGGCGAAAAACGAGAGATCGTATCGTTCCCCTTTCCGGATCGGTATCCCCCGGTATCCCTCGGCTATCACGCCTCCGCGCCCCGACTCCCCGGAAGTCGATACGGCCACGAGCAACGACCGCCGGTTCTTATCATTCACCAGCTCCTTCATATCCGGGTATATCTGTGTATTAGGGACTATCCGCCTCCATCCCGGTACGGAATCTCCCCGCATGAAAGGGATCGTCCAGCCATTCGGGGTAATCAAGACGTTCCGGGCGGCGTCGTAAGGGCAGTTCAAGGGTGGCACGCCATCCTCGAAGCTCCGGTTCTGGATCAGCTCGGCGTACAGCCCCCCCATCGATCCCGTGGTTGATCTCCTCAATGGTCAAACCATACAGATCCGGGTTCACGGGAACCGTCAGGCCATCCGCCTCCACGGTTATCGTAGAGATCACCGGCATCTCCGGCTGGCAAGAGGACAAACCCATCCCGACAATAGCGCCAACCAATAAACAAATAACATCAAAACCTATATATTTCCACCAACGCATCTTCGAATACTCATCTCATTTATGAGCGTACAAACTTAATCAAAAAATCGCAGTTTCCCCTATTTTCAAAGTCCGAACTGTTTTTCAAAAAAACAATTGAAAAACATAGATTTTTCCAATTAAATGTTCTAAATTTGCATGACAAATAAAACAAAAGACGACAACATTATACGGCTCTATGGAGAAATCTGTTCTTTTAGTGGATGACAAGCAAGAAATCGCAAAGATAATCATGCTTTACTTATCAAGCACTTACAAGGTATCTTATAAAGAAAATCCTTTGAAAGCGATCGCTTGGCTTCAAGAAGGCAATTTACCGGATTTGATCATCTCAGACTTGAATATGCCAGAAATGTCCGGAGAGGAATTCTTGGTTTATTTAAAAGCGAACGATATGTTCAGCCATATACCGGTCTTAATCCTATCGAGCGTAGAGAGCAGCTCAAATAGAATCCGTTTGTTTGAGGAAGGGGCGGAAGACTTTATCTTGAAGCCTTTCAATCCAGAAGAATTAAGGGTTAGGGTAAAACGAATATTAAGATAATGAATTATGTCTTTTTCGGTAATAACGTGCCGTTGGCCGAACGTTTACGTAAGGCATTAGGCACCGGGGTCATAGAATGTATAACGCTTCTGCAGATGAAAAACACGCTTCTTCCTGCCGAGGAAATGGATTATTGTGTATTCATCGAGAAAACAGATCCTACGTTAAACATTCCTGCGATCATGCATTTGCATAAGACGTTTCAAAATATATATATCGTATTAATCGCCCCGGAAATGACCCGGGAGGAAAAAATAGCCTACTTGCAAGCCGGAACGGACTGTGTCATCTCCGAATCCACCTCTAAGGAAGATTTAGTGAAGTTACTGAGTATCGCCGAGAAATGCAAGAGAATGGAAAAAGCGCGTAAGCCTCAAATGAAAGAGTCCGATCTCGCCATTTTCAAGCTGCCTTTATGGAAAAGGGTCTTCGACATCATTTTCTCATCCATGGCGCTCCTCTGCCTCTCCCCAATCTTTATCATCACGGTGATTTGGATCAAGCTGGAGGACAAAGGTCCCGCTTTCTACAAGTCGAAACGAGTAGGCAGCAACTATAAGGTTTTCGATTTTTATAAGTTCCGCTCTATGTATATGGATGCGGACAAGCGCATAACAGAGTATAAAAAGCTTAATCAGTATACGGAATCTATTGCTGAAGAGGCTACAGCCTCTTCAGCAACTTCTGTGAATTCACAGAATGCGACCTCTTTTTTTAAAGAGAATAAACAAAATATCATTTTATATTCTGATAATGACGCTACTCCTGAAAACGACTATTTAAAAGTAAAACGTCACGAACGTTCCAACGCTTTCATCAAATTAGAGAATGATCCCCGTATAACAAAGATCGGCCATATTATCCGGAAATACAGCATTGACGAACTCCCGCCAGCTATTCAATATATTAAAAGGAGACATGTCAATAGTTGGTAACCGCCCTCTTCCCATATACGAGGCTGAGCTACTGACCAGTGACGAATACATACAACGCTTCATGGCTCCTGCCGGCCTTACAGGCCTCTGGCAAGTAGAGAAACGTGGCAATTCTGGTAGTATGTCCGCCGAGGAACGTAAACAATTAGATATTAAATACGCTCATACATTTTCTTTCTGGCTGGACATGAAGATCATCATTAAGACCTTTACGGCGTTCGTACAGAAAGAGGACGTATAGATCCATTAATAAATCGTATGAAGAACTTATTTATCATCCTATTCATATTCAGTATCCTTTCGGCTATAGCTCAGAAAAAGAAAACCTATTTCGATAAAGCTACAACCGTGGAAGTAACATCTGGCTCAGACTCTATTCAAGCGATGCTAGATGATTATGAACGTATCCAATTACCACCTTTATCTGTTTTTTTAGAATCAGTATATGATCACCCTTCGATCAAGATTTACGAAGCTAAGAAAGATGAAGCTAATGCTGAAATGAAAGTGACCAAAAGAGAATGGCTAGATTATTTCAGGGTATACGGACAGTACCAATATGGACGATTAGTGCAGCTATCCTCTCATGAAACCGTAGAATATCCTGAATATCTCACAAGTCTGGGTAGTAATCAACATACTTATAGCGCAGGCATATCGGTGTCTATCCCATTTGGTGACCTATTTAGCCGTGGCCAAAAGGTACGAGCTCGGAAAGCTCGTTTCCGGCAATTAGATTATGAATATGAGATCTCAATAGAAGAACGGAAATTAAAAATATTGGAAGCTTATAATAACGTATTGCAAGCTTTAGCTACTTTGAAAGCTAAATCAGACGCTGCTGCCCTTTACAACGCCCAAATGAAAATATCGGAACAAGACTTCATCAACGGTAAAATTGACATTACGACTTTGGCCATGGAAAGAGGACGTCGTTCTGGAGCCGTAATCTCTTATCAAGAGGGTAGAGCTACCTTACACAATGCGGTAACCCTATTAGAGATGCTTACAAATGTAAAAATCATAAATCGATAATTTATGGATATTACACTATACATATCCCGTTTTTTATATAGAATTCGTCACCAACTGATATTTGGAACGCTTATTGTAACAGCATTGGTTGCCTATTTCAGTCAATTCATGGAGAAAAAATACACCGTGACAACTTCGATCTACACAGGTATTACCTCCAACACGGGTTTAGATGAAGAGACAAAACCTGATTGGCAGGCAGTAAACAACACATATGATAACTTGGTTAATTTAACAAAATCAAGAGGAACCCTAGAAAACGTATCACTAAAATTATTAGCATTAAACCTAACACAAGGAAATCCTGAAATAGATAATCTCTATATAACAGCTGACAATTACAAGAAATTAACAGCATCTATACCTGAAGAAATAATAAATTTAATAGACACGGCTTCTCTCGATAACACTATAAACAGATTTAAAGAATATAAAAACAGTGATAGCCGCAATTATTTGCATGAATTGCTCAACGGAGGAGCTGCATTCTATAGCTACGCAGCTTTATCCAGCATAATTATTAGACGCCAAGGTAATAGCGATTTGATAGAGATAGCCTACACTAGCTCAGATCCCGGAATCACATGGAATACGGTTAAGTTAGTCAGCGAAGAAATGAAATATTCTTACGATAATTTAAAATATAAAACAGCAAATGATATCGTAAAATATTATGAGCAGGAATTGAATAAATTAAGGACAAAACTCAATCAACAAGAAAATGATCTTACAAATTATAACGTACAAAACAGCGTCATAAATTATACAGAACAAACAAAATCTATCGCAAACTCTTTTGCTGATTTTGAGAACCGTTACGAAGAAACACAACGAAGTTACGAGAGCTCAACCAAAATCATCAACGAGTTAGAGAAATATATGGAAGTTCGTACTAAACTTGTCAAAACGAATGAAGAGTTTATCAACGCATTGGAAGATGTTTCCCGCATCAGTGGTAAAATCACCGAGATAGAGACTTTCACCTCTGAAAACGCATTAAACAAGGATACAGAATTAACACGATATCAAGATCAACTGAAAGATGTCGAGAAGAGAATAGCATTACTGACAGATAAAATTAATAGCTATAAAGAAAGTAAAGAAGGAGTCGCTATTGACGGATTAGTACAAGAATGGTTGTCACAGACCTTGATACAAGTGAAATCCAAGGCAGACTTAGAGATTTTAAACAAAAGAAAGCACGATTTCGAGGAGCAGTATAAGAATTATTCTCCCATTGGGACTAAGATCAACCAGCAAGAACGAGAGATCAATGTCACTGAACAGTCTTATCTACAAGTTCTCCATGCCTTAAATATGGCTAAGATGAAACAGGTGAACTTACAATTAACCTCATCAAACTTAACAACTATCTCAGAGGCCGCTTATCCATTGTTTAGTGACAAAGGTAAGCGCATGTTTTTAGTCATAGCCGCTTTTATCGGTAGTTTAATTTTCATTATAGCCCTAAATTTGGTCATTGAATTACTAGACCGTACCCTCCGGGATGCAGAACGGGCTAAACGCCTCACAGGAATGAATATATTAGGAGCCTTCAACGGACGCAACTCCCAATTGAAATACAGGGGATTTGTAAAGACCTGTAACCGAATATCAGCCGCATACGCTTGCAATCGGTTGGCTCCTTATTTGCAAAAAAATAAGACTCTATACATAAATATATTAAGTATAGAAGAAAGAGAAGGGAAGACATTCGTTGCCAAATATTTTCAAGAACGTTGGGAAGAGCTAGGTTTCCAAGTACGATATATAAGGATCGGAGAAGAGATAAACATTGAATCGTCACTATTCACCACAGAAAATATAGAAGAGTATATTAAAGCCGAAAGTCAACCAGACATTGTATTAATCGAATATCCTTCCATTCAAGGAAACAGTGTGCCTCCACATTTGCTAAGCTCAAGTCAAGTTAATATTCTAATAGCTAATGTACGCAGAGTATGGAAAAATAGCGATAAGGAATTTGTTAGTTATTTGCGTGAGATAACTAAAAATACATCTTTGTATTTATACTTGAATAACGCCTCACGAGAAGCCGTAGAAGATTTCACCGGGCAATTGCCCCCTCAGACCTCCATGCGCTCTTTCACGAACCGTATGATGTATATGGGGTTAACCGCAACCAATTCGGCCATAAAATAGCGAAGCTCATGGATACTTCAAGAGAGATAAAAGAGGATTCTTCTTTCAATATGACCCTATTAATCCTTGTCATAGGACTAGTAGGAATAGGAGGAGCTTTACTATTTAATAACATCCCTCTTTTCGGGATGATAATAGCTTTGCCTTTGTTATGTATAACCTGTATCCTATTATTGAAATATCCTTGGTTCATACTATTTGTCATTTTTACGATCAACTATTTCATATTGGGTATTACCCGATATATTCCAATAGAAGGCGTTAGCGTAATCATGGATATCCTATACGTAACAGCCTTAGTATTACTATCCATTCATGCGGCCCTTTATCAGAACATCGAATGGAAAAGAGCAATTCACCCCTTAAGCGTCATGTGCTGTATATGGATGGGATATTGTATCTTTGAAATCGCTAACCCCTCCGGAGTACTTGAGGCTTGGATATTATCAAGAGGACTGATATTCAATGGGTTTATCATTGTTATTATTACATCGTTATTATGCACTCGTTACTCTTTTTTAAAATCCTTGATATTTTGTTTATCCCTATTCACCCTTTTAGCTATAACTAAAACCTTCATGCAAAAATATATTGGATTTGACAGTTTCGAGACCAAATGGCTTAATGAAGGGGAGCTACGACTCATATCATATGGTCCGGAGTCCGCTATTTCTCTTTTTTCACCGACGCTAGCAATATGGGGGCGAATATGGGAGCCGCCACTATGTTCTTTGGGATCGCAGCATTCCACATGCGCTCCTATTTATGTAGAATATATTATTTAAGCATAGCTATCCTAGCCATTTACGCGATGTTCCTTTCCGGTACAAGAGGGGCCATGATCGTTCCATTAGCAGGATTGGCACTTTATACATTCGTCAGTAAACAAACCAAAACCATTATCACAAGCTCGACCTTATTATTGCTTACTTATGTTTTTTTTGCCCTTACTACTATAGGAAATAGCAACGCTACCATCCGAAGGATGCGTACCGCATTCACCCCGACAGAAGACGCCTCATTCAATGTTCGAAAAGAAAATCAAAAGAAATTGGCATCCTACATGAAATACAAGCCTTTTGGAGAAGGGCTGGGATTATCAGGTGACAGGGCTGGAGAGAGAATATCAAAACGCTTTACCACCTCCATTCCAACAGATTCATGGTATGTCAAAATCTGGGTGGAGACAGGAGCGGTTGGCTTGACACTTTACCTAAGCATGATCTTTCTATCCATTGGATGGGGAGGATGGATCATAGCCATGCGGCTCAGAGATCCGGAGCTGAAAGGGCTACTGACAGGGTTACTTTGTGGCATATTCGGAATGTTTATCAATGCATACGGGAACTCTTTCTGGGGACAATTCCCGACAATGGTAATTTCCTTTACGGGACTTACTTTTATAATGGTAGGACCCTATCTAGATCAAGAAATACAAGAAAAAAAAATCAACTGATTCAAATATAAAACACCATGATTGAGCAATTCTTTCAAATAGGAGAAAATTGGATAGACAAGGAGGAGTATCTATTTCAATTGATAGACGCCATCGTATTCCTATGTTTTATGGTATGCGTACTGTATTTATTCGTATTCGCCGTTTACTCTAAAAGGAAATCGACTTATAAATACCCTACGACTATGAAAAAATACCGTTTTGCGGCCTTATTTCCGGCCTATGGGGAGGATGAGGTAATTATAGACTCCGTCAAAAGTTTCCTTCAGCAAGACTATCCAAGAGAATTATATGATATTATCGTGATAGCCAACCAAATGCGTCAGGAAACCCTCGATAGGCTAAAGTCATTATCCGTAAAGATTATAAAAATGGAGAACCCACAAAGTACCAAAATAGAGGCCCTCAAGGCAGCCATCCGTTACATTGAAGAAGGAAAAACAAAATATGACAACGTGATTATCCTTGACGCCGATAATATCGTAAAAACAATTATATAGAGAAAATAAACGATGCTATTTATGCAGGTTGTTCAGCCATACAGACGCATAGGGTAGCCAAGAACAGAGATAGCAGCATAGCGGTGCTCGACGCCGTTAGCGAGGAGATCAACAACTCTATTTTCAGGAAAGGACATACCCGCCTAGGTTTCTCGTCCGCCTTAAGTGGCTCGGGTATGGCTTTCGAATACGGTCTTTTCAAGAATATCATACAAGGTTGCAACGATATCGGGGAAGATAAGTACATGGAGCGAAAACTGTTACTCCAAAATATATATATCGAATATCTTGAAGATGTCTATACATACGACGAGAAAGTAAGAGGCAAGAAAGACTTCTATAATCAAAGACAGCGCTGGCTTGCCACACAATTCCACAACTTACTCTCAGGGATTCTCCAGATACCGGGAGCACTAATAAAAGGAAATTGGGACTATTGCGATAAATTATTTCAATGGATGATGCCCCCTCGTGTCTTATTGCTAGGGTTTATCACGTTAATTGCCGCCATCCTAAGTCCACTTGATATCATAATCTCCATTAAATGGTGGTTCCTCTTGATATGGCTAGGCATCACTTTTAGCGTAGCGGTTCCAGACTATTTAGTGGACCAAAAATTCAGGAAGGCGATCGCCAGTGTTCCCATCCTATTCTTCCTCATGTTCCTAAACACGTTCCGAATAGGGAAAAAGCATACATTCTCTCACACCAAACATTCTCCAAATCATGAAGATAGCCATTGAAGCCCAGCGAATTTTCCGTACGAATAAGCACGGGATGGATTTTGTAGCGCTCGAGAGCATTCGAGAGCTACAGAAAATCGACAAGGAAAATGAATATTTCATATTCGTAAGTCCGGGAGAAGATCATTGCCTAGAAGAAACAAGCAATACGCACATCGTGGAGGTAAAATGCCCCACCTACCCCCTTTGGGAGCAGGTGGCGTTGCCACGGGCTGTAGCCAAGATAAGGCCAGACCTATTGCATTGTACGAGTAACACGGCTCCGATTCATTGCCCCGTCCCATTGGTATTGACCTTGCACGACATCATCTTCCTTGAGCCCAAGCAGGGAGGTAATACATCATGGTACCAAAACATGGGTTGGCACTACCGACGTTTAGTAGTTCCCCGTATACTCCCTAAGTGTAAGAGAATCATTACCGTATCTCATTTTGAACGTGATCGGATTCGAGAGGCCTTATGTCTGCCCAAAGAACAAATCATGGCGATCTACAATGGATACAGCCAGCATTTTCATCCCCTATCAGGCATATCCGCCATCACCCATAAATACATTCATTCGGACGATTACCTTTTCTTCCTAGGAAATACGGACCCTAAGAAAAATGTACCCCGCACCTTGAAGGCATACAGTCTGTATCTCAAGCGCTCATCAAGAAAGCGTCCTCTATTAATAGCGGACTTACGCGAAGACAAGCTGGATATGATATTGAGAGAGCAGCATATAGAGGAAATCAAGCCTTACCTGTCTTACCCAGGTTACATCTCCAACAAGGATTTGGCATACTTGTACAATGGGGCCTTCGTCTTCCTATACACCTCCCTAAGGGAAAGCTTCGGTATCCCCATGCTAGAAGCTATGGCATGCGGTACACCCGTGATAACGGGGAATACCTCGGCCATGCCTGAGATCGCCGGAAAGGGAGGATTATTGGCAGATCCTTTCAACGAAGAAGAAGTAGCTTCCTTATTGCTGCGGCTAGAAGAAGATCAAGCATTCCATGATGAACAAATAAAATATGGATTACAAAGATCCCGATTATTCTCATGGAATCATACGGCTAGGAAACTATTGCAAGTTTATATGGAAGTCATTCAATCCTTAAAGAAATGAATATCAGCGATCTTAAACAAAAGATAAAGAAAAATGACAGATTAAAGAGAACGGTTCATTACTTAATAATGAATCAAAGAGGCTCTTGCCCTAGATTATGGGTTAAATGGTTTGTCAATCCATTTATGTTAACCTATGGAAAACGGAGCAAGATCAGAAGATCTGCTATAATGAATGTCAGTCCCATTAACTCATTCATACTTGGACAGGAAAGTATAATTGAGCATTACGTCACGATAGACAACGGGGTAGGCCACGTACACATCGGTGATCATTCACGCATAGGCATACATAATACGATCATCGGTCCCGTTTTTATTGGGAATCAAGTTATCTTGGCTCAGAACATCACTATATCCGGGCTCAACCATACATACCATGATATTTCTAAACCAATCGTAAAACAAGGCATAACTACCTCCCCTGTGATCATAGAAGATGAGACTTGGATAGGAGCGAACACGGTCATTACCTCAGGCGTACATATCGGCAAGCACTGCGTGATCGGCGCGGGCAGTGTCGTCACAAAAGATATACCAGATTACTCTGTGGCCGTAGGCAATCCTGCTAAAGTTGTCAAACATTATGACCCATGCGGACAGCAATGGAAACGAACCCGATAAAAGGGATCAATGCGATTCCTCAAAATGATAACATTTCGCATAAAGACCGGCTATCTTATCGGGATGAAGATACTTGTCGGCATACCTCCGGTTCTTAGCTCCTAAATCGTCCAAATCCATATTCATGGCAGAGCGAAGCATTGAATTGACAGACCCTTGATCCGAGGGGAAAAGACCAAGTTCGCTGTCACCCTCAGTAATTCACCCACATTCCCGCTATCAGGGCCAACGACACCCCGCCCGAACAAGAAAGCCATCGGAACTACTCCGGAATTAAGGATAACGCAACGCTGTATAAAGACAACATCAGACACCGCAAAATAATACGGTAAATCCTCATCTGATATAATCCGCTCATTATTCTCCGTTCGTACCCCTAAAAGATGTAATAAACAACGTATTACGGACAATAAAGGCTTCGGATAACTCCCCGGAAGCATTCTTGGGGCCAGCAAGAGCTTCTTCCTTCGAGGCAAAGAGAAAAAAGCTTTCAACGTCATCCAGACCTCATCTCTCCTCCGGAATTTGCCAAACGCCGTAACCACAAAAGTCCTCCGGTCAATGCCCCAATATTCTCTTGCCGCCTCTCTCGTCAGAGTATCGTCATAAGCGCCCAGATAAATCGGATGAGGAATTAGGACATGCCTACAATCAGGATATAGACTGGCCATCTTGCCTAGACTATAGTTACCGAGGTGTACCATGCAATCAGCCATTCTCTCTACCACTCTATAGCAAGCTTGATGCAAAGGACTTCCATAATGAGGGGATAAGTTGTGGCACGTATAATAAACCCGAGAGCCCTTCTCCTTAAAATATCTCAGCCGGGTCTCCAGCCGCTTATCGATATCCACGTCATTCACATTCCATCCCACCACTTCCTCAGGCCAATGAATGTGGATGATATCATAAGACCGGGATGGATTCCAAAACTCATCAACTGAGCTGATAGCCTCTATTCCATGAACAGAAAGCCTCGTTCGAATCACGGGAACAAATAAATTATCCCCATTTTTCTCTTTATAGACAAATAGGACTCTCATTTAATTTTATTGTTTTAATGTAAAGGTATGTATTTTTATCGAAAATAAGGAACACCTCATGAATAATTTAAATAAAAAACATATATTTGCCTATTAGGAGAATAATACACCTCTACTAGAAAAATATGGCATCAATACAAAAAGAGTTGGCATCTGGAATAATCTATACAGCTATATCAAAATACTCAGGAATCATCATTTCTTTAGCCGTGGCAGGTGTACTGGCCCGGCTGATCGATCCAGAGGAATTCGGGGTCGTAGCGATCGCCACCGTCATCATTTCATTTTTCAGTATTTTCAGTGATTTAGGGATCGCTCCAGCTATCATTCAAAACAAGCATTTAACAGAGGATAAACTTAACGATATATTCTCTTTTACACTATGGACCGGGATAGGGATCTCCATTTTATTCTTCTTGTCATCATGGCCAATCTCCTTATTTTACAAACAGAGTTCATTGCTATCCATATGTCATTTATTATCTTTCAACTTATTCTTTGCCTCAGCCAACATCGTTCCAAACGCACTATTATTCAAGGACAAAGAATTTAAATTTATAGCATACAGGAGTTTATTTGTTCAATGCATTGGAGGAATCATAGCAATCTTAGCAGCTATATCAGGAGCTGGATTATATGCCTTAATTATCAATCCTATATTCTCAAGCATCCTTATATTCATTATTTCCATAAGAAAAAAGCCCCAGAAATTAAAATACACATTTGGATCAAAATCCATTCATGAGATATTCAGTTATTCCGCATATCAATTCATGTTTAATGTGATAAATTACTTCAGCAGAAACCTTGATAAATTATTAATAGGAAAGTATATGAGTATGAATTCCTTAGGATATTACGAGAAGTCGTACCGCTTGATGATGCTCCCGTTGCAAAACATAACACATGTCATATCACCAGTCATGCATCCCGTCTTCTCCAATTTTCAAGATGATCCGCTTAAATTAGCCCTCTCCTACGAGAAAGTCATCCGCATCCTAGCATTCATCGGGTTCCCATTATCAGTATTATTATGGTTTTGCGCCAAGGAGATTACGCTCATCCTATTCGGAGACCAATGGCTGCCATCCGTTCCCGTATTTCAGATCCTATCCTTATCCGTAGGCATACAGATCATCCTGTCCACCTCCGGCTCCATCTACCAAGCAGCCAACGATACGAAAAGCCTGTTCATATGTGGCGTATTCTCAGCCCTATTGAACGTATCAGGCATCCTCGCTGGCATATTCATATTCAAGAGCCTCGAAGCTGTCGCATGGTGTATATGTGCGACCTTCGCCATCAATTTCATACAATGTTATGTATGGATGTATAAAGTGACGCTAAAACGCAGCCTAGCGTCTTTAATCAGACAACTTATTTCCCCGGCTCCGCTCGTGGGTATATTGATAGTATGCCTATGGTCTATCCACCAATCATCCATTATATTACCGGAGCTGGCAAACTTGTTCATAAAAGCGGTTATTGCCGTTCTCATCTCCTGCATATATATTCAATTGAGTGGCGTATATAACATAATTAACTTCCTAAAATCAAAGATAAAAAGATGAAAGCCCTATTCCTTATATTCCATGGATTTAACCCGGCGAACGGGATCAGCAAGAAGATACAATATCAAGTAGACGCTTTACAGGCATGCGGAGTGGATACAAGGCTTTGCTACATGCGAGAACCAGCTGGCAGGAAACTACGCATGATCGACTCCGAGATTTTACGGGATTACGGAACTGGCATAAAAGGCAAGATCCTTAAAAGAATCGAGTATTCCTCTATAGTGGAATACGTCAGGAAAGAAGGTATCGACCTCGTCTATATGCGCTCAGACAATAACGCGAACCCTTTCACGCTCCACATGGTATGGCAGATGCGTAAAAACCACGTGAAAGTGGTCATGGAGATACCTACATACCCCTATGATCAAGAATATATCGGTTTCTCCCGTAAGGCAACGCTGCTTATCGACAAATGCTTCCGCCATACGTTAGCTAAGCGGTTAAGCGGGGTCATCACCTTTTCCGATTACCAAACAATATTCGGTAGCCGTACCATACAAATATCGAACGGGATAGACTTCAAACAAATCAAGCTAAAGAAACACATAAACGACACGAGCCATGAGCTCCACTTGATCGGGGTGGCGGAAATCCATTACTGGCATGGCTTCGACCGCCTAGTAAAAGGCTTAGTCAATTATTACCAAGCAAACTCCGGATATAATGTATATTTCCACATCGTCGGCAATTTCGCGGCGAAACGGGAAGAGAACGATATTCTCCCACTCATCAAGAAATATAACTTAGAGAGATATGTGATCCTACACGGGATGAGACACGGGGAAGAATTGGATGAGCTCTTCGAACAGGCCGATATGGGCATAGGGAGCCTCGCACGCCATAGAAGCGGCATCACCCACATCAAAACACTGAAAAACAGAGAGTACGCAGCAAGAGGGCTCCCTTTCATTTACTCCGAGATGGACAGTGATTTCGAGGGAAAGCCTTATATACTGAAAGCCAAAGCAGATGAAAGCCCGATCGAGATTCCCGCTATCCTGGAATTTCATAGGGGGCAAACGCTATCTCCCTGCCAGATCAGGAGTCCGTCCTATCGCTTTCGTGGGAGAGCCAAATGAGTAAAGTATTAAGTGAAATTGATATAGAAAACAAAAAATAGAATAAGCCATGATTCCTAAAATCATACATCTCTGTTGGTTAAGTGGTGATCCATATCCACGGAAAATACAAGACTGCCTTGATAGCTGGAAAAAACACCTTCCTAGCTACGAGATCATTTTATGGGACACGAAACGTTTTAACATCCACGAAGTCCCATGGGTAGAGCAAGCGTTCAACACCAAGAAATATGCGTTCGCCGCCGATTACATCCGGTTGTACGCTCTTTACCACCATGGAGGAATCTACTTAGACTCAGACGTGGAGATACTGAAGAGCCTCGATAACTTTCTTGAGCTGCCCTATTTCGTCGGGGCGGAAACTTCCGGTACGATTGAGGCGGCCATATTAGGAGCCGAAAAAGGTTGTGACTGGATCAAATGCTGCTTGGATTATTATGAAGGACGAAATTTCATACGTGAAGACGGAAGTTATGATATCCGTATGCTACCGGAGATCCTGAACGAGACCATACTCCGTCTAAAGCCCGTCATAAACATGCCCAGCGGTAGCAATATCGACGATCTGAAGAAAAAAGACCTAGGAGAGGCTGTCTATGTCTTGCCCAAGGAATACTTCTCGCCTAAGGTATTCGATTCGAGAGAGGTATTCCTCACCCCTGAGACCCATGCGATTCATCATTACCAAAACTCATGGTTTTCGCATAAGGCTTTCGCCTACTACCGTACACGGACATTATTCATCAAGATATTCGGATACAAGGCCGTAAGGTCTTTGGAGAAGATGCTATTAAAACGATAATTATCATGAAATGGGCAAAAAAATACATATCCATATACAATCAACCCCTAGACAACGTCCAGGAGGGGATCATTCAAGAAATCAAGCAAAAACTAGCGAAGGTACAAAGCGACGAGCCCGTGGTTACCGTATCCGTCATAGCTTACAATGAGGAGAGGCATTTATTGCCTTGCCTATGGGCGCTGAGTGAGATGAGATGCGAATATCCCGTGGAGATCATCGGCGTAAACAATGATTCATCCGATAGGACCGGTGAGATATTCCGTCTCGTAGGCCTCCCGCATTATTTGGAAAAACGACATAGTTGTGGATATGCCCGCCAATGCGGACTAGACCACGCACGAGGCAGGTACCATATCAATATCGACGCAGATACCATGTACCCTCCCCTATACGTCCAGATCCTAGTAGATCATTTGCGGATTCCGGGAAACGTAGCCTGCTGCTCCTCATGGAGCTATATCCCGGATGAGCGACACTCAAGGCTCGACCTGTTCTTCTACGAGTTGTCACGGGATATCTATCTATACTTTCTATCATTCAAGCGCCCGGAACTAAGCGTAAGAGGGCTCGTTTTCGCCTATCATACAGAGCCGGCCCGGAGAATCGGGATTCGGGTAGATATAAAAAGAGGAGAAGACGGTACATTAGCCATGCATCTAAGAGAAGTAGGTAAGATCGTATTCATTCACGATCGCAAGGCGAGGGCCGTCACAGGGTACGGAACGGTGGGTCAAGACGGCTCCTTGCTCAATAGCCTAAAAGTAAGGGTATACAAAGCGTTAAGGAACATACACCAGCTTTTCACCAAACAAGAAAAGTATCAAGACGAGGAATCTAATTTAATTAAATAAGTAACATTATCATATAATAAGAGACGGGATATACCCCGTCTCTATAACAAACATAATTTTTTAAAGATAATAAATTCATTTTTAAGCAAAAGATTACCCACCCCAATCTAGTCATAATAAACAATCAAATTAATCATTTAAACCTACATTAGAAAAAATTATACCATGTTATAAAACAAAATAATTAACCAATAATAATGCTTGCATAAACCAAAACATAACCTTACCTTTGTAAAGAAAGTAGGAAATACAAATAAGTTGATTTAATGAGATACAAAATAAATAATTATTAATTCAAAAAAAGAAGGAAACGTTTCGTTTTCTATTCTTTTATTTTTATTATAAATACCTATTTATATCTTATATAGTGCGAAATGACGTTAAAAAGGGCATTCGAAAAATAGATACCTATTCAAGACAAACCACTATTTAACAGATTGTTAATCCTTAAACCCCCCATTCGATCGGGGGTTCGAAACTAGGTTCGATTCTTTATTTTCACCATTCAAAACAATACAAAGTACAATGAAACAGACAGTTAGCGTCAAAGAGTTAAAAAGTGGAGGTTACACACGTTTTCCGAGGTTATTTATCGACCTATTACTGCAAGATTACTATCCGAAGAACAAGACACGCCTTAAGATCGGCGTGTTCATATACATTTTCGGTAAACTAGCCAACAAGCCTTACAACTATCGATACGCTGGCGGCAAGCGGGTATCTATCTACGAGGGGCAGTGCATCATCCATATCACGACCATGGCCAGGGCATTGGGATGTTCCTTATACGCGGCGAGGAAAGCGCTGAACGAGCTGGCCGAGGAAAACATGATCCATAAGATCAAGGCAGGAAACGGCCTCGCCGTCAAGGTACCCTTCTACAAGTCCCTCTTCATCAAGGAGGAGAAGATACAGAAAGATAACGACAAACAAGAACAGGAGTAAAGCATGGCAAACACGAGCAAAAACAAGAGCGACCGCCCGGCGACACTGCCCGACGGCCTCGCCCTCCCGCAGGAGCAGGAGATCGAGAAAGCGATCTTATCGGGGCTTATGGCCTCCCACCGGCATATGCCCACGCTGGCGGCGCAACTGCTGCCGGAGATGTTCACGCTACCGCAAGTGGCGATGGCCTTCGAGGCGTACCTGAACATCTACAACCGGGGGGAGAGCGCCGACGCTCTCTCCGTGGAGAAGGAGCTGCGGAGGATAGCGCCCGATAAGGAGACGCTGGCCACCGACCTGTACCAGCTGGCGCTGGGCGGACGGTATCTGGAAACCGGCGACGAGTACATGCCTACCCACGCACGCCACCTGCGGGAGGCCTACGTAGCGAGGCAGTTCATGCTGAGCTGCTACGACTCGGCCTTGAAAGCCTCACGGCCGGATCGTGACACGGAGGCCTTGCTGAAGGAGATGGACTCGCACGTGGGCCGGCTGATGGAACGGCTCTCGCACGCCACGAACAGCGTAGGCATGAAGGAAGCCACCCTGCTGGCCAAGGAGCGCATGCTGGAGATACAACGCAGGGTGACGGAAGGACGCACGCCGGGCATACATACCGGCCTGGAGGGATTGGACCGGATGACGGGCGGCATGATGCCGGGCACGCTCAACGTGATCGCCGCACGCCCCCGGGTAGGCAAGACGGCCTTCGCCCTCTTCATGGCGCTGAACGCAGCGAGGAACGGGCACCCGGTCTGCCTCTACAGCCTAGAGATGTCGAAGGAGCAGCTGGTGTTCAGGCTGCTGGGATGCATAGCGGACATAGAGCCCTCCAAGATCCTGAAAGGGACCCTCTCCGCCCCCGAGATGAAGAGGATACAAAGGGCCTCCGACGAGCTGGAGCGACTGCCGATATGGATCGACGAGCGCACGGACCTGAGCGTGGCCGACCTGCGTTACCAGATCTCGCTCCGGCGGAAGCAGGGGCGGTGCGAGATGGTGATCGTGGACTACCTCCAACTGATGCTCTCGCCTTCCGAGGACCGCAAGAGCACGAACGACCAGATATCGGCCATCACCCGGCAGCTAAAGCTGATCGCCAAGGAGAACGACATCCCCGTCGTGCTGCTGAGCCAGCTGAACCGGAATTGCGAGGCGAGACCCACGCTGAAGAACATGCTGTCCGACCTGCGTGACTCCGGCTCCATCGAGCAAGACGCCGATACGGTATTCTTCCTCCGCCGCCTCTCCGTGATGAACATCGACGAGGACCCGGAGACCCGTCTCTCCACCGAGGGCCGGGGTACCCTCTCGATCGCCAAGAACCGGCACGGGGAGTCCGGGGAGGTGCGTTTCTGCCACAACAAGGGGGTAACCCGGTTCACCGATGACCGCACGCCGGTGCCGAACGACCGCAGACCGGCGAAAGCAGAACTGGATAAAGACCTGTTCGGATGATCACGCATGACACTTTACTGCGGGTACGGGAAACCGCCCGCATCGACGAGGTAGCGGCCGGGTACCTCACGCTACGGCGTTCCGGCAAGGGTCTCGTGGCGCTCTGCCCTTTCCACGACGAGCGTCACCCCTCGTTCCGGATCAGCCCGGCGCTCAATATCGGAAAATGCTTCAGTTGCGGCGAGGCAGCGGACCCCATACGCCTCGTGCGCCACATGGAGGGATGCGGCTTCGAGGAGGCCGTGCGGCTGCTGGCCCGCAAGTATGGCATCGAGGTGGAGGAGGAACGGGGCACGGAGGAGGCCGGACGGCACGAGGCACGACAGGCGATCTTACGCGGCAACGAGGACTTCGCCCGCTCCCTCCTTCCCTACGATCCCGCCGAGGGGATAACTGGTAAGGACGAGAACGGCGAAGAAGACCGCAGGGCGCTCCGTGAAGCCTTTTCCCACTTCGGGGTAGGTATCTGCCCGCCCGACGCCCCCGAGGGCTTCAGGCGCTTCCGGAGGCGGCTTGTCTTCCCGGTAAGGACCACCGGGGGACAGATAGCGGGCTTCGCCGGGCGGTACCGGGGAACGGAGGGGGGCGGGAACAGCCAAATACATCAACTCCGACAACAGCGAGGCGTACAACAAGGGACGTATCCTCTACGGCCTGTACGAGGCGGTGAGGGCCGTCCGCGCCGAGGGCGACGTGCTGCTATGCGAGGGTTACAAGGACGTGATCGCCTTCCACGCCGCCGGTATCCGCCACGCCGCCGGGCTTTGCGGCACGGCGCTCACCGAGGATCACGTGCGGGTGATACGGAGGCTGACGGGGCACGTCACGCTCGCCCTCGACCCGGACCCGGCGGGACAGGCCGCCACCCTCCGCTCCGCCCGTCTCTTGCTGGCACAGGGATGCGAGGTGGGCCTCCTTCCCCTGCCCGGTGGCATGGACCCGGACGAGATGTTCCGCCGGAAAGGGGCCGAGGCGCTGCGCAGGCTCGTGCGGACAGAGGCGGTGGATTACCTGAGCCACCGCATCCGGAAGGCGGCGGGGCGGAAAGGCGGACCCGACGCCGGGATGATACGGGAAGTGCTCGGGGAGATCCGTCTCGTAGGCTCTCCGCTGGCCGTGTACCAGCGGGTGGAGGAACTCTCCAAGGCTACGGGTATCCCTCTCGACGTATTGCGTGAGGAGTTGTCCGCCTCTCCCGGCGAGCCTGTCCGGACAGGGCCGGCGGAAGTAGTGACGGGCCTCCCTCCCGCACGCCTCCGGGAAAGGGCCTTGCTGCGTTTCTGCCTCGCCAACCACGACCGGATGTTCTACGCCGGGGATGGTAGCGGTATCTCCCTTCCGGCATGGGTCGCCTCCGAGTTGTCCGCCGGCGGGATGCCCCTGACAGAACCCGCCCATCTCGACCTGCTGGCTCTCCTCTCGGGAAGCGGCCATCCGGACGGGATCACGGACGAGTCTCTCTCCGCCCTCATCCTCTCCCTCCGTTCCTCCTACCCGGAGGAGGGACCGCCGGAAAGGCTCCCCGACGAACTTTTGCCCGACGAGGCCGAACGCCAGCTCTTCCTCTACGCCGAGCCTTTCATACACGACCGGCTACAACGCACGGCCGCACGCCTCCGCTCCGCTACCTCGACCGATGAGCGGGCGACATGCCTGAAGGAACTGAGGGATTGTTTCGCCTTGAGCGACCGGATCGGGAGGGCGCTGGGAAGCCAGAGCGTGAGGCGGGTGGAGGGCTGACCCGCCAACCATCAGCCGCCCACAAAAAAACACTACCGTGTCTGGCACCGAACACTATTGCGTTGGGAAGCCAACACAGTAGTATCCGAAGCCAAACACAGTAGTGTTCGGACCGGAAACACGATAGTCCTTTTATTTCATGCTATCCAACCAACGCTTGCCGGATGGCGTGTACGACCAAATAACCAAGCCTACGGAAATGAAGGCTAAAGTTCCCCAGATAAATAATCCCGCATTCATAATTATCTCATTTTAAGATTCTATTACCAAACCAGACCAATGCCAGCGAAACAACGACTCCGAAAACGACCATCCCTATTACCGTAGCATTGAACTCATACCCTTGGAAGAAGGTCAACGCCCCTCCCAGCACCAATGCCGTGAACGTCAGTTTTGACAAATCATAAAAATATTTGCCCAACGTCTCACGCTGGCACTTCACCCGTTCACGGGACTCACCTCTCACGTCTCGCCGCTTGTCTTTCTCTTTCATACCGTAAATTTTTCATGTCAATCGAATTTTGATAAGGCAAACATACGGTTATTTTTCTTGACAAACAAGCATTATCCCCCCTAAATCCAACTCTTTACCCCCATTCACCCGACCTCGCTCCCCTTCGTCCCCGTTGACCGGAATCCCACCGGCGGCATGTCGTACCTTTACGACGTAATCAATAAAACACCAGACATTATGCCGATCAAGTACCGATTAGTCTTACGAAAAGACATGACCAAGGGAGCCGCCGCCGGCTCCAAGTTGTATTACGCCGTGAACAAGTCCACCGGCACCTGCGATTTCGAGGAGCTGTGCGACCAGATCGCCGACCGCAGCACCGCCTCCCGGGGCGACGTGCAGGTCGTGGTAGACGGCCTCCTCTACATCCTCAAGCAACGCCTCCAGAAAGGGGAGACCGTCCAGCTGGGCGATCTCGGCCACTTCCAAACCGTGATCGGCAGCAAGGGCACCAAGCTGGAGGCCGACTTCAACGCCTCCCTTATCAAACGTCCCCGGATCGTCTTCCGTCCGAGCGTGACGCTAAAGAGCGTCACCGGCCTCGCCAAGTTCGAGAAGATCGTGCCCGACGCACCCGCCCCGGGAGGAGGCGACAGCGAATCCCCCGACGAAATCTGACTCAGGGCTCCCCCTAGATGAGAAACGATGCACTCCCGCTGACGGGGCGATAAGATCCGTTGGCGGGGATGCCATCCGCACTCCTCCAGCCGCTCCATCAACTTTCCGCTGACACGTATCCACCGGGACAGCTTATCCGAGGCTTTCTTCTTCGACAATAAGGGAAAATAACTCATCGCTATATCACAAAAATAATAGGCGCCGACACCGGTCTCCCGCTTTTCCATACTGATGCTGTTTATTTATTAACTTATTCAAAGATAGTAATTTAAGATTAATTTTCCAAGAAAAATCAAACCATAATTCATCGTATATATCATGAAACAAGCCTATATCTCCACCCACCTTGCCGACGCCCAGTCCGCCGGCGACCGCTTCCACCTAAACCCCATCATCCTCCTTGCCCAAGCCGCCCTAGAAAGCGGCTGGGGCACCTCCCGCCTAGCCCGGGAGGCCAACAACCATTTCGGCATCACTGGCTACGGGGCGAGCAACGCCTTCTGGCACGGGGGCCGCGTCACCGCCCGATACAAGCGGGGCGAGTTGCTGTTCCGCCGCTACGACTCGGCACGCAACTCCTACCTCGACTTCGCCCGCCTCCTCGTCTGCTCCTACCCGCAGGCCGCCGCCATGAGCCGTTTCCCCGCCGACTACGCCAAGGCCATCGCCTACAGCCCCTACATCAGCGAGCTGAACGGTGACAACCGGGAGCGCTACCGGGAGACGCTGGTACAGCTCTGCCACGAGATCGAACCGATTTACTCATCCCTAAAAAACAACAATTGATATGAATAAGATACGACAAATACTTGCCTTCGTCCGCAGCCTGCTGGATTTCTTGCTAAACCTAGGATCTCACACGCCCCAAAAACAACCGCCCCATGACACGACCGACACTCCCACGGAGCCCACGCCCCCTTTCCCCCACTTCCGCCTGCTCGCCTTGGCCAGCCTCTTCCTGCTGGCGGCACTCTCCCTCCTGCTGGACATGCGGGAGGCGGCGCTGGCGGCTATCGGGGCGATACTCTCGCTCTCGTCCACCCCTCGCCCGGCCCCTTGAACCTGCTGGGCTGGGGGCTGATACTCTCGGCGGCGCTGAGCTCGCTGGGAAAGATATGGCCTCCTTAGGTGAGAAAAAAACGGCAGAATCAAACTCTTATTGAAAATTATAAGTACTTTTGTAAAAAAAAGCGAATGCACTTGTTGATCTACATAGATATCGCCCTATTCATTTTCATCGCCTTTTTCATAGGCTATGACCTATTTTTTACGTTGGCGTCCTTTTTTCGGAGGAGGCACCGGAAGCACCGGAGCATACGGCTCCAGAAGTTCGCCGTCATCTTCGCCGCCTATAAGGAAGACCAAGTCATACAGGAATCCGTGGAGCGCATCCTCCTGCAAGACTATCCGGCGGACAAATACCGGGTGATCGTGGTATCGGACCATATGCGGGAGGAAACGAACCAAGCGCTCGCCAAGCTCCCGATCGAGCTCCTCACGCCGGATTTCAAGCATAGCATGAAACATAAGTCCATCACCTACGCCTTGGAATACCTGAAAGAGGGAATCGATAAAGTCGTCATCCTCGATGCCGACAACCTCACGGATACGGATTTCCTGACCCGGGTCAACGATATCACGCAAGACAACATCGCCCTGCAAGCGCACCGTACCCTCAAGAACGACAATACGCCGATAGCGGTATGGGACGGTATCTCCGAGGAGATCAACAACACCATCTTCCGCAAGGGGCGGGTCAATGTCGGGATCTCCTCCTCCTTGATAGGCTCCGGCATGGTATTCGACTTCGGATGGCTGAAATCCCACATGCCCCAATGCGGCACTTTCGCCGAGGACAAGGAGCTGGAGATCTATCTCGCCACGGAAAATATCTTTGTCGATTACGCCGAGGACATCCTCGTGTACGACGAGAAGACCTCACGCCAAGAGGTCATGGCACGGCAAAGATCCCGCTGGTTCCACGCCCAACTGCTGGCATTCTCTTTGATCATACGGCATCTCGACCTCCGTACCCTCAACTGGAATTATATGGACAAGGCGGTCCAATGGTTCCCGCTCCCGAGAATATTAAAACTGATCATCCCGTCCCTCCTCGCCTTGGCATGGAGCCTCACGGTTTTCCCGCTTGCCCTGAAATGGTATGGGCTAATACTGGTCAGCATCTTGACGTATACGCTGGCTATCCCCCGGAAGATGCATACCCGGAAGCTCTACAGGAACCTGTCGAGGCTCCCTTTTCTCTTTTTGCGTCTTGATAAAAGGATATATAGCCTCCTTGCGCCGGGTGAAGGAGAAGGACACCAGCTTCCAGAGTACTCCTCATGACATAACGATAAAAAATAAAGAAAATAATGGCTAAAAAAGTATCCATCATCACCATCAATTACAATGGGAAGGATGATACCGTAGACCTAATCGAGTCGTTCGGTCGGTACGAAACCTATCCTTATGAGATTATCATCATCGATAATGGCTCGAAAAATTACGGCGAACACCATGTACTCAGTAAATATAGCCCCAAGCCAATAGTGATTCGCAGCGACAAGAACCTCGGGTTCGCCGGCGGGAACAACCTAGGGATTTCATACGCCGACGGTGATTATATCCTGTTTCTCAACAACGACACGATCATCAACCAACCGATACTGGAGAACCTAGCAAGGGCTCTCGACAACAATCCGCAAATAGGATGTGTCTCCCCCAAGATAGCGTGCTGGCCTGAGAAGAAGCAGCTACAGTACGCAGGCTCCACCCCGATGAGCCCGGTTACCCTCCGCAACGAGAATATCGGATTCGGTCAAACCGACACGAGACAATTCAATAAATCCCGCTATACGGCATTCGCCCACGGCGCGGCCATGATGATCCGGACCACGGATATCAAGAAGTTCGGGATGATGCCTGAATTTTATTTTCTCTATTACGAGGAGCTGGACTGGTGCGTGCAAATAAGGCGGGCCGGGCTGAAAATCTGGTACGAGGCTACCTCCACCGTCTATCATAAGGAGAGCATGAGCGTAGGGAAACAAAGTCCGCTTCAGGTCTATTATCATACCCGCAACCGCCTTTTATTCGCCAAACGATCGATCGATAAAAGGGATGAAAGGATTTACTCATACATCTACCAAACCCTAGTGGCTTTCCCGAAACGCCTCTCGATCTATCTCGTAAAAGGGAAATTCCGGCTGATCGGGGCGCTAGGCAAGGGATTAATAAACGGATTAATCGCAATCAACAAGGATATGAATTATGGAAAAGAGCTGTCAAGTCATTGAGATCCTCTTCTGGATCGGCATCGGGATCGTTTTCTATACCTATCTGGGGTATGGGATCGTATTATACCTTATGGTAAAGATCAAGGAGCTGTTCGTTAAACCCCGGCTCCCCCGCCTTCCCGAGACACTACCGGAGGCCACGTTGCTGATAGCCGCCTACAACGAGGAGGCGATCGTGGCGAGCAAGATGGTGAATTGCAGACAACTGGATTATCCGGCGGATAAGCTGAGACTGGTCTGGATCACCGATGGAAGCAATGACAACACGAATGAAAGACTGAAAGAGTACCCGGAGGTCACCGTACTGTACCAACCGCGGCGACAAGGAAAGACCGCCGCCTTGAACCGGGCCCTCCCCTACGTCAATACCCCCTACGTCATCTTCACCGACGCCAACACGATGCTGAACAAGGGCGCCATCAAGGAGATCATACGCCAGTTCAGCGACCCACGGGTAGGCTGCGTGGCCGGAGAGAAACGGGTAGAGATACAAGCCGAGCAAGGAGCCACCGCCGGAGAAGGCATATACTGGAAATACGAGTCCGCCCTCAAGCGACTGGACTACCGCCTATACTCCGCCGTCGGGGCGGCAGGCGAGCTCTTCGCCATCCGTACCTCCCTCTTCGAGCAGATGCCCCCGGATACCCTGCTGGACGATTTCATCCTCTCCCTGCGCATAGCGATGAGAGGCTACAAGATCGCCTACAGCAAAGAGGCGTACGCCCTCGAGAGCGCCTCCCTGAACATGCGGGAGGAGGAGAAACGTAAAGTACGCATATCGGCCGGAGGATTGCAATCGGTATGGCGGCTACGGGGATTATTGAATATGTTCCGGTATGGGATACTGAGCTTCCAATACATCAGCCACCGGGTACTGCGCTGGACGCTGACGCCGGTCGTGCTCTTCGCCCTCCTGCCCCTCAACCTGCTCCTTGCCTGTACTGGGCATACCCTTTACACGGTCATCCTTGCCCTGCAATTAGCGTTTTACCTGCTGGGATACTTGGGGTATAAAATGGAAAAACGGAACATCCGGAACAAGCTATTATTCATTCCTTATTACTTTTTATTCATGAATATCAATGTCATACGAGGGTATAGCTATCTCGCTAAGCATAAAGGCACAGGCGCTTGGGAAAAAGCCAAACGAGGCGCGGGATAAAAAAATAAAAAAATAGATGGATAAATAGTCGTTATATGTCGACTTTAATTAATACTTTTGCGCTATTGATACTATTTGAATATCAAGAAAACTAGAACACAATTTAGATACAATGGATAAATTGGCCTCAGAGTATAAAGTTCTTATCGTAGATGATGTCCCTACAAACGTCATGCTAGTACAAGCCATACTGAAGAAAGAGGGATATACGCTTTTGACTTGCGACAGCGGGACAAAAGCACTACGCATAGCTAACGAGAAACACCCAAATCTGATATTACTCGATATCATGATGCCTGAGATGGACGGATATGAGGTCCTCCAGCATCTGAAAAGCAATCCCGAGACTACGGATATACCCGTGATTATCATGTCCGCCCTAAGCGATATGCAAAGTATCGTGAAAGGTTACCAATTGGGCGCCACCGAATACGTCACAAAGCCTTTCCAACGTGAGGAGCTGGTGAAGAGGGTGGCCCACCGCTACGAGCTTTACAGCATCAAACGCATCAAGGCCGAGCTGGAGAACACGATCGAGTCTAGGGATACGCTATACTCCGTTATCGCCCATGACCTGCGTTCCCCGCTAGGCTCGTTGAAAATGATGAATAACGCCATCTTGATGATGGTGGACAAGGAGCGGGTAGGCGACGAGGTGTACGAGATGATCCAGATGATGAACAAGACCTCCGAGGAGATCTTCCTCTTGCTGGACAACCTGCTGAAATGGGCCAAGAACCGCTTGAACAAGCAGCACGTATATAAGCAACAGACCGACATAAACAGCATCATCGATAGTACCGCCGAGATGTATGTCCCGATGGCGGCGCAAAAAGGCGTGAAGATTATCCTAGAAAATCTGGATAAAGAGCTGGTAGGCTTGGTTGATATCGATATGCTCAAGACGATTATCCGTAACTTGATCTCTAACGCCATGAAGTTTAGTTTCGAGGAGGCACGATCACCTTATCCTCACGCTCCGAGGGGGATTTCGTAACCGTTAGCGTGAAAGATACCGGTAAGGGCATCAAGAAAGAGGATCAAGACAAGCTCTTGAAACAAGACTCGCATTTCACGACCTACGGGACGAAGAACGAGAAAGGTTCCGGTCTGGGATTGATGCTTTGCAAGGACTTCGTGGAGCTTCATGGAGGAAAGCTTTGGTTCGAGTCCGAGGGCGAGGGCAAAGGAACGACCTTCCTGTTCTCGATGAAGGCGCTGAACCAAGAGGCATAGCCGATCGACATACCGCCTGTCCCTACCGATCGTAGACAAGTGTCGTACAAACAAACTAAATATTTTCGTATATTTGCATCCCGGATTAATATCCGGGATTTTTTTGTGTGCCGAGGTGACATTAGGTACATTATTATTTATCGTATAAACATTATTATCGTATGTATACCGTAATTAAACGTATGGAGATCTCCGCTTCCCATAGCTTGAGATTGTCCTACCCCAGCAAATGTGAGAATCTACATGGTCACAATTGGATGATCACGGTTTATTGCCGCTCCAAGGAATTAAACGCCGATGGCATGGTGGTCGATTTCAGCCATATCAAGAGATCGGTGAAATCCCTGTTGGACCACCAGAACTTGAACGATATCTTGCCTTTCAACCCGACGGCGGAGAACATAGCCTTTTGGGTATACGAGCAGATCCCGTCTTGTTTCAAGGTAGAGGTAAAAGAGTCTGAGGGTAACACGGCGATCTATGAGGAAGATTAACGAGATATTCTACAGCTTGCAAGGCGAGGGGTTCCATACGGGGACTCCCGCCGTATTCGTCCGCTTCTCCGGTTGCAACCTGAGATGTAGCTTCTGCGACACCCGCCACGAGGAGGGCGTAATGATGACGGACGAGGAGATCGTGGAGAAGGTATCTTCCTTTCCCGCACGGATGGTAATCCTGACGGGAGGAGAACCTAGCCTGTGGATCGACAAGGCGCTTATATCCCGCTTACGTGAGGCGGGGAAACAGATCTGTATCGAGACCAACGGCACACGCCCCCTGCCCGACGGCATCGACTGGGTGACTTGCTCGCCCAAGGAGAACGCCCCGGTGGTATTGGAAAGAGTCGACGAGATAAAGGTGGTTTATACCGGGCAAGACCTGTCCGCATACGCCGAAATCCCCGCACGGTACCATTTCCTGCAACCCTGCTCCTGCCAAAATACGAAAGAGGTAGTGGATTACATCCTCCGGCATCCCCGGTGGAGGCTAAGCCTGCAAACCCATAAACTGATCGATATCCAATAGATAGGGTGAGACGGGGTATCTCCCCCGTCTCTACTACTATAGATAACGGACTTCTTTACCTCTCACGGCGTCATTCACCACTCCATCGCCATAGGCCAACTCGCCATTCACGAAAGTCTTCCATACGCCATGGTGGAACGTATAACCCTCGAAAGGAGACCAGCCGCATTTGTACAAGATATTCTCCTTCGATACCGTCCAAGTCCTCTCCGGATCGATCAATACGATATCGGCGTAGTATCCGGGACGGATGTATCCCCTCCTATCGATACGAAACAGCTCCGCCGGCATATGCGCCATCTTCTCGACCACCTTCTCGTACGTGAAACGGCCTTCCATCGCCAGCTCCAACATCGTGATCAAGGAGTGCTGGATAAGCGGTCCTCCGGAAGCCGCCTTCAGGCAAGAGCCTTGCTTCTCCTCCGGTAGATGCGGGGCATGGTCGGTAGCTACGATATCGATCGTATTGTTATTGACCGCCTCACGCAGCGCCGCGCGATCCTCGATCGTCTTGATAGAAGGATTCCACTTGATACGATTACCGAACCTAGCGTAATCGCCGTCATGAAACCATAGATGGTGCACGCAGACCTCGCCGGTTATCTTTTTCTCGCTCAAGGGAAGATGGTTACTGAGCAACGATAATTCCTTCTCCGTGGAGAGATGCAGGATATGCAATCGGGAATCCAGGCGGGTAGCCAATTCAACCGCCTCGGCCGAGCATTGGTAGCAGGCCTCCTCGCTACGGATCTTGCTATGGAAAGAGATATCCAGATCCTCGCCATACAAGTTCGTATAATACTGGATATTACGCCGGATCACCTCCTCTTTCTCCGCATGGATGGCGATCAGCATACCGGCCTCGCCGAAGATACGCTCCAACGAGTCTTTCTTGTCCACCAGCATATTCCCCGTAGACGAGCCGAGGAAGAGTTTCAATCCCGGCACACGGCTACGATCCAGCCTCCGGATCTCGTCCATATTATCGTTCGTCCCACCGAAGAAGAAGGAGTAATTCGCACGGGAGACCTCGGCGGCACGGTTGAATTTCCATTCCAGATCGGCGATCGTCGTGGTCTGTGGCTTCGTGTTCGGCATGTCCATGAAGGTCGTCACGCCACCGGCCACGGCCGCACGGCTCTCGGTCCCGATATCTCCCTTATGGGTAAGCCCGGGGTCCCGGAAATGCACCTGATCGTCGATAACGCCCGGTATCAACCATTTCCCCGTAGCGTCGATCACTTGGTTCGCCTCGGCACGCACGTTCCCGGGAACCTCCCCCTCGAACACCGCCGCGATCTTATCCCCTCCACCAACACCGAGCCGATAAAAGAACGGCCCTCGTTGATGATTCTCGGATTTTGGATTAATATTTTATTCATCTTTCTTATTCTATTATAAATTGTCAAACTCTGTTTTCATTAGGCATGGCTCGCATGTTTCCTCGGATACTTCCTGAAGAAACTCCACCATTTCAACTGAAGGACGCCGAATAAAGCCTCCCCGAATATCGAAGAGTTCATCTTGGAGACACCCAAGGCACGGTTGATAAAGATGATCGGCACCTCCACGAGCTTGAAGCCGCACTTATAAGCCGTAAACTTCATCTCCACCTGAAAGGCGTATCCCTTGAAATGGACACGGTCCAGATCGATCGTCTCCAGCACCTCACGGCGGTAACATTTAAAGCCCGCCGTCGTATCCTGTATCTTCATACCCGTGACGATACGGACATACACCGAGGCGAAATAAGACATCAACACACGGCCCAACGGCCAGTTCACCACATTCACCCCGTTGCAATACCTCGACCCGATGGCTACGTCGGCACCCTGTGCGGTACAAGCGGCGTATAGCTTCGGCAGGTCATTGGGATTATGACTGAAATCGGCGTCCATCTCGAAAATAAAATCATATTTATGCTCGATAGCCCATTTAAAACCCCGGATATAAGCGGTACCCAATCCCAGCTTCCCTTTACGCTCCACGATAAAAAGACGCTCCGGGAACTCCTTCTGCAAGCCCTTCACGATAGCCGCCGTCCCATCCGGAGAGCCATCATCGATCACCAAGATATGAAACACTTTCTCCAGCCCGAACACGGCACGAATGATATTCTCAATATTCTCCTTCTCGTTGTATGTAGGAATAATGACGATACTGTCTGACATATACTTTAATCAATTAATTTTTTAGCTCATTATATATACGACTGTAAACCATTTGTAAATTACTCTCCAAAGTTACATATTTTTTCTGTGTAAATCTATCATCCAGTTAGCCCATTCGTCTGTTCCATGATAAGCAAATGTATTTTGGCTTTTCACCCAACTTCTCCGATTTCCCCTAAATGCCTAATACTCAAATTAAGCTGATTTATTCTTCCACTTTTATTCGATTATTCCAGCGTTTTTCCGTAAGTTTGTCTTCATTAATTTCTAACGCTTGTAAAATTAAGTACTATGAATATACAGCAACTCGAATATATCCTAGCGGTGGATACTTATCGTCATTTCGCAAAGGCAGCAGAGCATTGTAGGGTGACACAACCGACATTGAGTATGATGATCCAAAAGCTGGAAGACGAACTAGGTATTAAATTGTTCGATCGAAACCTACAACCCGTTCGCCCCACACCTGCCGGACGTAAGGTTATTGAGCAAGCGAGAAATGTCCTCTATCAGGCTTCTCTTATCAAAGATATCGTGAACGAGGAGGAACAGTCATTGAAAGGTACGTTCCGCTTAGCGGTGCTACCGACTATCGCCCCTTATTTACTACCTCGCTTTTTCCAGCAATTATCGGAAAAGCATACGGATCTTGACATCCGTATGCTGGAAATGAAAACCGCTCCCACTATGGCCGCCCTGCAAAACGGGGAAATCGACGCCGCTATCATAGCGAACCAACCCACTGAATCCAATTTACAAGGAGATATATTATATTATGAGCAATTCTTCGGATACGTGGCTCACAACGAATCTATATTCAAAAAGGATTTGATCCGTACCGCCGATATCAACGACGAGCGGTTGTGGCTGTTGGACGAGGGACATTGCTTCCGTGACCAGCTGATGCGTTTCTGCCAGATGGAGAAGGTAAAGGTTCGCCAAGCCGCCACTTACCGTTTAGGTAGCCTAGAGACATTTATGCGTATGGTGGAAAGCGGTAACGGTATTACGTTCATCCCGGAATTGGCTACCCTGCAGTTAAGTAAAGAGCAGAAAGAATTGGTACGTCCGTTCGCCATTCCCAAGCCGACACGGGAGATCGTCTTTGTCACCCGTAAAGATTTTATCCGGCATACCGTAGCGGGTATTTTAATAGAGAGCATCAAGAAAGCGGTACCTAAAGAAATGTTGACTTTGCAGCCCGGACAAAAGGTTGTGTGATTTTTTTGATAAATCCCATAGGGTATTTCTTTCCTGGGCGATCATATAAGTACAAAGTGATTATTTACCATTAAAACAATACAAATATGAAAGCGCTCTGTAAACAAACTATGGGATTTATCCTGATGATACTGTTGGCTTGCGGTGTAACCTCTATAAAGGCACAGGATAGCGCAGACGATGAGTTTATCACTGTCAGCGGTGTAGTAAAAGACAAGCAAACACGAAAAAAACTGGAATACGTAAATATCTCTATTCCGGGAACCAACGTGGGAACGATCACCAATAATGACGGTGAGTTCTCTATCAAAGTGAAAAACGGCCTCCATGCCAGACAAGTAGAAGTATCGCATATCGGATATTTGAATGGCTTGATCCCCGTAAACGATAAGGACATATTAGAATGTACGGTATTACTCGAACCGAACATGAATACGCTCAGCGAAGTCATTATCCGGGCCGGAGATCCTCGATATATCGTAGAGGAAGCGATTGAGAAAGTAAATAAGAATTACATTACCACGGGTAGCATGCTTACCGGGTTCTACCGGGAGACCGCACAAAAAGGCCGTCGCTATATCAATATATCGGAAGCGGTTATCGATGTTTACAAAACTCCCTATAAGGACAGGAACGTGGAACGGGATCGGGTACAGATCTATAAAGGACGTAAATTATTGAGCGAGAAGGCTAGCGACACATTAGCCGTGAAATTATTGGGAGGCCCTAACCTATCCGTTTACGTGGATGTGGTGAAGAATCCGGATTTATTGCTCGACCCGAATATCTTACCTTATTACGCCTTCCGTATGGAAGAAAGCGTGATGTTAAACGACCGACCGCATTACGTAATCAGTTTCCAACCTCAAGCGATCTTGCCTTACGCTTTATATTACGGCAAATTATATATCGATAAGGAACGGCTTTCCTTCAGCCGTGCGGAATTCGCCCTCAGCATGGATGACCGGAATAAGGCTACCGAGGCCATCCTCCGCAAAAAGCCTTTTGGCTTGCGATTTAAACCCGTGGAGGTAGCTTTCCTCGTAACTTACAAAGAACGTGACGGCATGAGCTATCTGAGTTATATCCGCAATGAGGTTCGCTTTAAATGCGACTGGAAACGAAAACTCTTCTCTACCAACTACACGATCGTATCCGAGATGGTCGTTACCGATGGTAAAGAACAAAATAACTCCATCCCCTACCGGATGTCTTTTAAAGCGGATCAGTCTCTATCCGACAAGGTATCGGACTTCGCCGACGAGAACTTCTGGGGAGCTTACAACATTATCGAGCCTACCGAGTCTTTGGAGAATGCGGTATATAAATTAAAGAAGCAACATAAAAATTGACCGTGTAAATATACTATCGACAATGATATGGACAAATCATTATCTTTGTCCATTATCAATTATCTGTTGAAACCAAATTATTATGGATTTGTTCGTACTCAAAAAGATCAAGGAAGGGGATATTAAAGCATTCGAAAGTATTTTCAGGCTTTATTATACCCCTCTTTTGCCTGTACGCAACCAGTATAACAGGAGAGCTGGAAGTTGCGGAGGAGATCGTCCAGGACTTGTTTTACGTGTTCTGGAAAGAAAGAGAATCTCTTCCGATCTTACGTTCCATCAAGAACTACCTTTATGGAGCTACCCGAACCGGTCCTTACAATATCTGGAGCATCAGGAAGTACGATACCGATACCGGAATACGGTTTTAGCCGGAGAGAATCCGGAATCCGAATCGTATACCCCGCAAGATCAACTTGAGTACAAAGAATTGCAATCCTTGGTCAACCGGGCATTAGGTAAATTGCCCGAACGACGCCTCCGGATCTTTCGGATGCACCGTTTCGAAGGAATGAAATACGCGGAGATAGCCTCCAGCCTCTCATTGTCCATAAAGACAGTAGAAGCGGAAATGACCAAGGCACTACAAACACTAAGAAAAGAAATCGAGAATTATACCTAACAGTTATGAATCAAATAGAAAAAAATAAATTGAAGACAGACCAAGCATGGGAACAATTATATACTCGCTTGGAGCAAGACGGGCTGCTGGATAAGCCAATTTCCGGTACACAAATCCCATACCGGATCGGACTTATGAAATGGGCCGCCGCTATCATCATACTTTGTGTATCGGTAGCTACAGCTATTTTCCTTGGACAAGAACGGACACCGGAGACCACTCTGCTCACCCTGCATAATAACGAGGCTTCCACCACCTTGGTCACGACTTTGGAAGACGGGTCTATAGTTTATCTGGCCGATAACAGCCAGTTAAGCTATCCGGAACATTTCCAAAGAGAAAAAAGAGAGGTGTCTCTACTAGGAAACGCTCTTTTTTTGATGTAAGCGGGAATAAGGAACGTCCTTTCCTAATCGAGACAGAGCAGGCCCGGATCGAGGTATTGGGAACCTCATTCAATATCAAAAGCTCGGATAAAAGCGCCTTTGAATTGGCCGTTCGCCGGGGATTAGTGAAAGTGACACTCAAGAAGAACGGAGAACAAACGCTGGTAAAGGCCGGCCAAACCGTATCCTTATTCTCCAACCGTTTACAAGTAGTTCCGACTCAAGATAACGAACAATTTTCCGATTACACCCGCCGTATCCAATTTAAGGATGAGCGTCTGGGAGATATCTTGCATGTAATTAATCTGGAATATCCGAAGATGCCATTGAAGACAACGGCTGATTTAGAGAATAGACGGCTGACCGTTAGTTTCTATAATAACTCACCCGCGACGATGGCTGAACTGATCTGCGCAGCGTTAAAACTAAAATGTACGCAACAAAATAATATATGGATGATTTCCGAACCTTGAGACAGCTGGTCGTAGGATGGTTACTGTTACTCGTAGCTCTCATCCCTATGAATGCCCAGAATGGTAACGTACTGGGACAGGTCATACGATTGCCTAAATCAAAAGGAAATATCTACCAATTGCTGGGACTCGTCACGGAACGTTCCGGCTATCTTTTTATATACGACAGTAAGATTATCGATAATGAACAAACAACATCAATAAAAGGTGGAGATTATACGATACAAGAAGCCATATACGCTATTACCGGTAATAAAAATCTGGCGATCCGTGCGATAGAGAACCATCTCCTACTTTATATGCCAGAGAGTCTCTCCGCTCCCAAAAGTGTATCCGTAACTCCCGATTCCATACAAACCTATTTCTCGATAGAAGGTTCTTTACAGGATCAATATACCCATGAGCCAATCGCATTCGGATCGGTAGGAATCGGTGAGGCCGCTATTGGCACCATCACCAACCAGAATGGAGAGTTCCGATTGAAATTACCGGACTCACTCCGGTTATCCAAGGTACGTTTCTCTCATATCGGCTATCTTCCCCAAGAGATAGATAGTCGGGAGTTAATAGATAAACATACCGTCTTATCTCTAGAGCCTAAAGTAATCTCTATCCAAGAAGTTATCGTGCGTCTAACCAATCCGAAACGCTTATTACAGGAGATGCTGGACAAGAGAAGAAGCAATTATTCCCAGCACCCGATTTACCTTACCACATTTTACAGAGAAGGCGTTGAACGTAAAAAAGGACTCGTAGGACTGACCGAGGCTGTTTTTAAGGTATATAAGGCATCTTACCACAGCAATGCCTTAGCCGATCAAGTGAAACTACTAAAGATGCGCCGCATCAGTAACGAGCAGGAAAAGGACACATTGATCACAAAAATGAAGTCGGGTATCTACTCCTGCCTTGTCTTGGACTTGATGAAACAGTTACCGGAGTTTCTGGATCCTAGCCCGGATTCACCCTATACATACGCCCATACCGACATCACGGTAGTGGATGATCGACTTGCTAACGTCATCTCTTTCGAGCAACGAAAGAGTATCAATGAACCGCTTTATCGGGGACAGATATATATCGACATGGAAAATAATGCCTTATTAAGGGTGGACTTTGAGGTCAATCCCCAATATATCGAGCAAGCGGCCGGCATGTTCGTCGAGAGAAAAAGCCGGAATTTACGGATCACGCCCCAGAAAGTAGCCTATACGGTATCTTACAAGCAATGGAATGGCACCTACTACATTAACCATATCCGGGGAGATCTGCGTTTTAAAATTAAAAAAAAGAAGACAACTTTTTAACACAAATATTTTACATACTTGGTTCGAAATGGTTACCTGTAAGATAGATACAGCCAATGTGAACCGCTTCTCACGCATTGAATCCCTTCCAACCCGCACGGTTTTCTCGGATACTCACTTCAACTACGACGAGGGTTTCTGGGGAGATTTTAACGTAATATTACCCGAAGACAAACTGAATGAGGCTATTAGCAGAATCACCTCAAAGATAGAGGAAACGAACTACTAATCCCCTGAAAATCATAAAGAGAGCCTTTTCGCAAAGGCTCTCTTTATAGGTTTTAATAGGTATTAGTCTTTAAGGCAAAAAGATTGTTTAGGTTATCTGCATGCAAAGATGGGCTAATTAATATAATTGAGCAAATAAAAAAAGATATTGTACAACACATTTTTTTAAGTTTATCGAAACTTCTTTGCAGCTTGTGTTACTTTTTAACAATTACAGACTCCAATAGATCATCTGATGGATGCTACCTCGATAGACTCCTTTCACGTCCGCCAACACGGCATGTTCATTCGTGATCGACATGAAGTAGGACTCATCCAGCTTCAAATAAGTCGTATGAGCGACAGCTACCACTACCGCATCATATTTCTTCCCGGGCCTCTCTACTAACCGGATACCGTACTCTTGCAATACTTCCAAAGGGGAAGCGAACGGATCCATCACATCGACCTCGGCTCCGAAGTCCTTAAACTCATTGATAATATCGGCTACTTTCGAGTTACGTATATCCGATACGTTTTCCTTAAAAGTCATACCCATCACCAACACATGCGCTCCTAGGATATTTTTCCCCTGCGAGATAATCTTTTTCACGACCTTCTTTCCGATATACCGTCCCATGGAATCGTTCACGTAGCGACCGGAGTTGATCATCTTCGTGTGATATTGCAATTCTTTGGCTTTATGCACCAGATAGTAAGGATCTACCCCTATACAATGCCCACCTACCAATCCGGGAGAGAAAGGCAGGAAATTCCATTTCGTTCCGGCGGCTTTCAATACATCAAACGTATTTACCCCCATTCGATCGAAAATAATGGAAAGCTCGTTCATAAGGGCTATATTCACGTCACGCTGGGTATTCTCGATAATCTTGGCGGCTTCGGCTACCTTGATACTAGGCGCACGGTGCAACCCCGCTTGAACGACCAGCTTATAGACTTCCGATATCGTTTCCAAAGCTTCGGCATCGCAGCCGGAAACGATCTTCACGGTATTTACCAAGGTATGTACCTTATCACCCGGATTGATTCGTTCCGGTGAGTATCCAACCTTAAAAGTCCTCTCCTACTCTCAACCCTGAAACCTCCTCCAAGATCGGGATGCAATCCTCTTCCGTACATCCCGGATATACGGTAGATTCGTATACTACATAATCGCCTCGTTTAAGGACTTTGCCTACCGTGCGGGTCGCACCCAACAAAGGGGATAGATCCGGCTCGTTATGGCTGTCTATCGGGGTAGGAACAGCTATAACGTAAAAGGAAGCCTCCCGCAACTTTTCTATAGAAGAAGTAAATGTGATATCTTTATGTTCAAATACCTCAGTAGGAAGCTCACCACACGGATCAATACAGTTCCGAAGCTTGTCCAAGCGATCCTCGTTGATATCAAATCCGATAACGGAAACATGTTTAGCGAATTCCATCGCGATAGGAAGCCCGACATATCCTAGTCCGATTAGGGCAAGTTTCGTTTGTTTATCTAGTAACTTTGTATACATCTTATTATTTCATCATTCTACTTAAAAGTCCGGGTTCCAAGGAGTGTCCCAAACAGACGAGATTGTATGCAAATGTAGCAATCTTCAGTTTACCTAACGGTATAAAGGACGTTTTATTTCATAGAGAAGGTCCCTTATCTCGTTTCCAAAATAAGGGACCTTGTCTTCTAAGTATAAAATGTTTCTTTTACTGCAAACGGCGGATACCTATAGCCTTGTTATATTGGGCTAAAGAAGCCTTTTGCTGATACCAAGTCTGGATCAAGCTACTGTAAGACTGAATCCATGACAATTGGGCGGAGAGCACATCCAAGATCGGTAGTTTACCCTCGTTGTAGCTGAAGGTATTCAAATCAAGGTTCTCCTCGGCAATCTTACAAGCCTCTTCCGCGACGGTAATTTGTTTCGTATACTCGGTTAGGCTTGTCCATGCGTTCGCTACCTCTTGAGCGATCTTATCACGCGTATTGTCCAAGGCGTATTCCTTACTACGAAGGATAGCCTTCTGGGAATTTACCTCCTTGAAACGGGCTCCCCAACGGAACAAAGGTATCTTCAGGGAGGCGAACACGGCAGGTGTCCACAACTGGTCCGAACCTTTCACGTTCAACATCGGCGTACCCCAAGTACCTTGAAAACCGATCGCCAAAGACGGGTTATATTTCGCCTTTGACAAATTGATCTGTCTCTTTTGATACTCTATGTTCAACTCGGAAATAGCGTAGTCCGGACGATTCCGAAGAGCTACATCCTCTCCTACTTGCAACGGCAAAGCCAGATAGGTCGTAATGGAATCTTCCACCTCGATCGGGTCTAACGGAGACACACCCATCAATGAGTTCAGGTTCTGTAACGCGATCTGATAATCCTTATACGCCGCGCTTTTGTTCAATTCCGCTTCTTTCAAGCGGGACTCCACTTGCAATAAATCGGTCTTGCTGATCTGGCCGTCATTGAAACGGATCGTCAACACGTTCGCCAACTCCCCGACAATGTCTACATACTGGCACATCACATCGTACATACCTTTACGTGCGGCGGCCGTCCAATAGTTCAAATCGGCGGAATAAACGATATTATCCGTTGTCAAATCCACCGACTTATCCGCCATCTGGGTTTGTATTTGGGAAGCCTTATAATTGTGATAGATAGCTCCACCGGCATAAATAGGTTGTGATACCCCTACTTCGGCACTGTATGAATCGTGCTCCATAGGAACAGCCATTCCGCCAAAATCCATCTCGTATTTATTAATACGATACTGATAACTGCCGGAGAAGTCCACCGAAGGGAAGAAACCGGTCTTAGCGGCCTTGATCGCATGCTGCATAGCTGATACGTTGCGCCACACTCTGTTTTGATTGGGCTGTATTCATCCCGTTCCTTTTATTCCAAGGTAGAATAATTGCGCAGTCTGAGCCGAAAGTGTACCGGTCATACAAGCCATACCTATGATTATTTTATTTCTCATACCATTATCTGTCTGCTCTGATTTTAAAGAAAATACAATAAGTTACCGGAAGAACAAAAATGGTCAGTACCGTTGATACGAACAAACCACCCATAATGGTAGCCGCCATACCTGCAAACATGGCATCGCCCAACAATGGAAGCATACCCAGAATAGTAGTTCCGGAAGCCATGGTCACCGGAACGATACGCGTCTTGGTAGCCTCGACCACGGCAGGCACAGCCCCCCTTTCCATCCTTCAACTGAAGTCCGATTTCATCGACCAGCACAATGGCGTTCTTGATATTCATACCAATCAATCCCAACAGACCGAGGATGGCAAAGAAGTCCAATGACTTACCAAACAAAAGCAATCCCCATACCACACCAATAAACACCAGCGGCAACATAAGCATAATCAATACCGGCTTGCGGTAGTTGCTGGGGAAAAGAAACAGCAGAACCACATAAATCAACAGGAAAGTCAGCGGAATATTCTTCGCCAATGCAGCGTTACTCACATCCTGTGTTTCCTGCTCGCCGAAATATTTCATTTTATACCCTTCGGGCAACCGCATCTGCTCTTGTACGGCAGTGAAGCACCTGTTTAAACGCAGCCATCGTATTGGCTCCACGTTTAGGTTCACATTGCATCATCATACAACGCTCGCGGTTAAAGCGGCGGACTACATTATAATCATAACCCAAAGCAAAATTATCGATCACCTGTTCCACTTTCACGGAATTTCCTTTCGTACTGAATACAGGCACACTTTTCACATCATTCAAGTTCATTTTTTCCACATCCTCATCTTTCAGCAGGATAGGCAAGGAAACATCCCCCTCACGATATTCTCCCAAAGGCAAACCATTGGTAGCCGTACGGAATGAGTTGGCAACCTGCTGACGGGTAATCCCCAAGCGTAAACCTTTCTGTTGAGAGAACATCGGTTTCCACACGGGCACCTTATCTCCCCAATTGGAACGGATATCCGTCACCATATCACACTGGCGGGCTATTTTCTTTCGCCCTTTCAACCAATGCGGTCAATGTATCGGGATTTCTCACCGATAAAACCGATCTCAATAGCAGCTTCAGGCACCGGAGACAAAGCAAAAAGTGCCGAACGGGTAATGATATTGGGAAAGTTCTGGGTCATGTGCTCATAAAACTGCTGTTCTACTTCGGCTGCATCTTCGGGGTCTTTAGTTTCCACCATCACATTGGCATAGTTAGACTTCGGTCCAAAAGAAGAACTTGCCAAATAGTAACGCAACGGAGTACCACCCAAGGTAACCGAATATGATTTGATATTATCATTATTGCTGAGATATTCCTCTTCTATCTTGTTCACATTCGGATCTCCACGTCGTAGATGCTATATCCTTCCGGGAAGATCAGGTCGGCACGAAAATAGGGCTTATTCATGATTCGGGAAAAAGCTCTGAGGCATAATGCTCATCACAACAAGGAAAGGAATAAAGTTACTAAACCGTGGTAGAGATGTTACATAACGGCGTTTGAATCAAACGGCCCAATACCGACTCAAATTTATGGTACAGCTTGGTGTCGTAGGGATCTTTGGATTCACCCGGTTTCGCCTCCTTCAAAATAAAATTACCGAAGGTAGTCGTTTGCGTCAAGGCCAATACCCAACTTAACCCCAGTGATACACCAAGCACAACAAATAGTGGCTTGACAATTTCAGCCACCGAAGCTGGCGCCAGATACAAAGGCAAGAAAGAGCAAATAGCAATAAAAGTCGCACCCAGCAACGCCCACTGCGGTTTGGTCGCCCCATCGACCAACGCCTGATAACGGGAAAGTCCCCGCTTGATACCGACTTGCGCATTATCCGTCACCACGATAGCGTTATCCACCAGCATACCCATAGCGATAATAAAGCCGCCAACGAGGTTCGGTTCAAGCCGACACCCCAGATCAACATGATCAATAAGGTACCACCTACCGAGAAAAGTAACGAACTACCTATCAGCATACCGGCACGCGATCCCATCACCACAAAGATAATCACGATAACGATGAGCAACGACTCGATCAGATTCAGGATAAATCCGTTATTCGCCTCGTTGGCGATCTGATTTTCCGGATAGATGGTTTTCAGTTCCATACCCACCGGGAACAGCTGCTCCATCTCCGCTAAATGATCCGCCACGGCGTTACCCACGGCAACCACATCGTCTTTCGAACCGGTAGCGACACCGATACCGATGGCACGCTTACCGTCCACACGCATCAGATTCGAGGGAGGGTCCATATAACCACGCTCTACCGTAGCGATATCTCCCAAACGAACCTCACCGCCACTTTTTCGTCACGATCAATTGGTCCCGGATATCTTGTATATCCTTATACGTACCTTCCGCACGCAAACGCAATTGATAATTACCGGTATTGATATCTCCCGTATTCACCAACAAGTTCTGCGTTTGCATCACCTGCTGGATAGCGTTCGGGTCGATACCTAGGTTAGCCAGTTTCGGGATAGAGATCTTTACGTTGACAACTTGTGTCTGTTCACCGAATAGGTAGACCTTCTGTACACCCGGTACAGGAGATAGCTCCGTCTTGATCTTTTGCGCCCAATTACGCAGGTCGTCGTAAGTATATCCCTCATCGGCCGTCAAGGCATAATAAATTCCGAATACGTCACCGAAGTCATCACTAACGGATATCGAGGAGGCGCCAGACGGAAGGCGGGGCTGTATATTAGCCACCTTACGACGCAACTCGTCCCATTTGACCGGCATATAATCCGGGGCCAAAGTCGGCTGCAACTCGATCGAGATCTTCGACATGCCGAAATAAGATTCAGACTTGATCTGAAAAACATCCGACATAGCCTGAATCTCCCGTTCGATCGGCTCAGTCACCAGCTTCTCCACCTCCTGAGGTGTCGCTCCCGGATATTGGGTAACCAAAACCGCTTGCTTGATTACGAAGGGAGAATCTTCCTTCTTCGGCAATTTAAAGAAAGAATATATACCTCCTATCAGCATGACCGCTAGCCAAAAGTAGATAACCTTCCGGTTCTCCAAGGAATATTTTGGAATATTCATTGTTTATCTCTTAATCTGTTAATACTTTTACCTGTTGTCCATCCACCAAACGAGTGGCTCCGGCTGAGACAACCTGTTCGCCGGGTCGCAAGCCATCCGTTACGATCACGCCATCCTTGCCGATCAGCATAGACTCGGTAATCTTGCGACGCTCAACCTTTTGAGACTGCCCATTATAAACAAACACATACTTATCGCTATTGGCATCGTCAGCCACGACAGCGGCTAGCGGAACCAATACGGCGCCTTGCGTGAAACTCTCGCTATCCACGTTCAAGATCACACGGCAAGAGAAACCTACGGCTACCTTATATTTCTCTAAATTAAAGTTCGGATCGTCGATATACAGATATACGGGAACGCCGGAACCATCGGGAGACGCTTCCACATATTCTTTTCACCTTCGCCTTGAAGCGAACGCCCTTGTAATTATCGAATTCCACATAAACAGAATAAGGAGAAGAGAAGTAATTGATATTACTCTCCGGCATCGTAAACACGACCTGTAACTTATTCGGGTTGATCAAGCAAACGATTCCTTGTCCGGCCTGTACCTTCTGGTAATTCTCCACATATTTCTTCTGGATAAATCCATCGAACGGCGCACGAAGCTTTGTCTGGTTCAATGTGTTTTGCGCATACTCGAAAGCCGCCTTGGCATTTGAGTAAGAGGCTTCCGTAGACTCATACTCTTGCTTGGAGATAGCTTGCTTGGACAATAACTTCTTCGCACGTTGCAATTGCGCCTCAGCGGTCTGGAAAGACGCTTTCTTCGCCTCATATTCCCATTTAAAGTCCAGCGGATCGATCTCGGCCACGATCTGTCCCGTACGGACCTTCTGGCCTTCATCCACGTTTAATGAGATCAGCGGGCCGGACATCTTAAACGCCAAATCACTGAATTGATCGGGCGATACCACTCCACTGAATGATTTCTCAACCATGTTCAGCGAAGTAACGTCCGCCAATTTAACTGGACGAGGACCTTGCTCCTTAACGGGTGGTTGACTACAGGAAACCAATGCTGCCAAAACAAACACAGGGATTAATTTTCCTTTCATGATAACTTGCATTTTGTTATTTAATTATGATTTCTTTTTTGCTTCACAGTAAATATAAAACATTCTCGCCTAGAGATTGTTGAGCATAACGTGCCTTAAAAAGACCAACTACCATCATTCACGTATGCTTCCATCGGATTTTCTATCGAATCAGGCAAAGAAGGGAAAAAGTCAATTCCGGTAACCTTCTCAACGCTATCGATAGGGATCATCATCGATTTCAACGGAGTCTTTCCATAGTCTTTATTATCAAACAGAAAACCTACCCCTTCCGGTTTACCGTTCGTTATCGTACAGATTACCTTATAAAAGGTCTTCGGGATTCCCACCCGATTCTTACCTAATCGTTTCAGGTCGTCCGTGATCACCGGGCCGGTCACGATCAACAAAGAGCCATTCTCTTTCGCCCACAAACGAGCCTGTTCTTCCAGATCTTTCCAGATACCCCGGTTCAAGCCGGGCTTTTGCGGACAGATATTACTTAGGTAGAATGATTCTCGCATGGCCTTGGCGGACCATTTCATATCGCCAGCAGGCGCCATATGTCCTCGGTCATAGCCGGAACGGGTATAGTCCTCGTTCGTGGCGGTAGCCCCTTTCACCATGGGGTCCGAGACGAACTTATTAGACCGCTCGTTCTTCTTACTTGTCGCCTCTTTCGAGGTCAGTTCATAGGCTACCCAATTGGCGATCTTATAATCGGAATTATAAGAAACCGCATAGCCCTCATGCTTTATAACCTGCTCTTTTTGTTTATTCTTTAGTCTCGGTATCTCAGCTCCCCTTGAAAAGTATAAGCGGAGGTCTCTTTCTTTGGGTTCGTCGTTTGCTTGTTTTTCGTCGCTTGTGCGGCTTTCTTACCCGATGTTCCGGAGCCGCCTTTGTCCGAGATCTTCGGACGGACTATTGCCTCCGCCCGATCCTGTTTCTTCTCTACAAGCCGTGTCTTGGATACCGGATAAAACCAGTTATATATGAATAATACACCGATAAAACAAACAACTACCGCAAAAACGCCAAGAAGCATCTTCTTTACAGAGGACATGAATGATGATGCCCGCTTCTTCTTGCTTTTCCGGGGTTGAGGCTTACCTTTCTTTTTTGCCATACCTAAAACTTCCTATTCTTAACCTTTCGTATTGGGCGCAAAAATAGATAAATCCGGCATGTTATACAACACAATTCTAGGATAGTATTGGTCTCGATTACTATAAAAGACGGCTTAATTTAATACGCCGCTTAATTTGACCTTGCTTTCAAATCTAACTTCGAATCAAACTTTCACTATCGTCCGAATAGTGTACCGCATTCTTTTGTACGCATTCCCTACTTGTATTGGCATAACAATAGACACAGAAATGGCGGCAAGTGTTATACCTACCGATATCTTTGCTTATCATGCAACCACAGGCTTTCCGTTGGCCTTTGTCTTTTAGGTCTTTGCGTTTGTCGGGTAAAGCGGGAAACGTACCAAAAAGATCCGGTTCAGGTAATTGGCCTGTTCGAAGATAATAAACCAATTCATAATCCTCCTCAAACACACGCTCCATTAAATCACCGTCGATACACCGGTTATGTTCAATGCCATAAACCGTAAGGTCAATATCCTCGGCACAAGTAGCGAGTGTCACATTCCAACCAGTAGAAGCCCAAATTTCCCTCAACTTCACCAATCCCTCTACAGTTTCTTGACGTTGCGTCGCATTCATCTCAGCGGTTTCCACATCCTCTTTCGTAAAGCAATTCGTCTCTTTTATAAGGTTATTCTGTACCTTACGATACGCCTTTACATCTACGAAACTGAACACGAGCTTATCAGTATATCCTTTCAACAGATTGCCGATCTTCCAAATACGGCTAAGCAGGACACGAGGCGTGATAGATGGAGTCATAATCAACGGATCAAATCGCCAGATCACCCGTTCCTTCCCTATCATTTCCGACAACTCCCGAAATGTCTCCACCCGTTGCGTAACGCTCGGCACATTCGGCTCAAAGCCTTCGCTCACATAGTCATTCAACGTGAACTGGAAATAATAACGGATACCCCTCCTATCCAACTCATGCAAATAAGGCAATATCGGCTTCGGGTTCTTTGTCCAAAACACGATTGCCTTACACCGCTCAAACGACACATACATCTTCCGCCGATTAAACGGATTACACCAAACACAATACCCCTTGGCCAAACGATTAAAGAACCACTTGGCATAAAAGGCCGGGATATCCGTTGACCGGCTGGCCGAAATGATGATGGGAGCAAGTGCCTCGACTTGCTCACCGGAGTCCGTTGTGATCATTCTTCCGTATTATTATGTAATTAGGGTCATAACATCCGTAATTTGTCTACCGCAAGATAGGGATTATCTCGCTATTTTTGTATCCTAAAAATGAATGTAGAACCTAATAAATAACAGTAAACATGAAAAATGTATTGATTTTATCTTCCAGCCCCCGTCGTGGAGGCAATTCCGATACGCTATGCGATGAGTTTATGCAAGGGGCGATCGAAAGCGGTCATCGTGTGGAAAAGGTTTTTCTGCGAGACAAGACCATTCACCCCTGCACGGGATGCGGCGTGTGCAGCCAATACAAGAAGCCTTGTCCACAAAAAGATGACGCGGCAGAGATTATCGGAAAGATGCTTGCCGCCGATGTGATCGTGATGGCTACGCCGGTCTATTTCTATGCCATGAGCGCACAGATGAAGACGCTGATAGACCGTTGCTGCGGTCCTTATACCGAAATGAAAAACAAGGAGTTTTACTTCATCGCCACGGCCGCTGAAGAAGATAACGGCATCATGGATCGCATTGTGGCCAACTTTATGGGATTCCTCGACTGTCTGGAGAACCCGACCGTGAAAGGAACGCTATTCTGCGGTGGTGTGTGGCACGTGGGCGAGATCGAAGGGAATCCGACCTTGAGGCAAGCATACGAGCAGGGAAAACGAGTATAATACTCTTGATCGCGACCAATACGTTCGGGTATAATCCATACAAGCGACCTACTTCTATGGGGAGCGAATACGGTAGTCCTTTTCTACGAGACCTTTTCCTCGTCTTACAGCTATACCCGTTTAGGGAAGATAGAGAATCCCGCAGGGTTGGTCGACGTACTTGGCAGAGGAAACGTGAGGGTTGCCCGCTTCTCCCTAAGTAAATAACGCTCCGATACCGCATAAATACCTTATCGGTAGCAGATGAATTCTTGTTCGCATACTGTATAATTCTACAAACCACGACGTGGTCTGTACAGATCAAGACGTGGAATATACAAATCACGACGCGGTCTATACATTCCACAGTGATAATTTGGAAATAGATCAAGTAATAAGTATATTTGTATATAGTAAGAAGAATGTTTTTAACTTGAAGATACGAACAATTATACCTAGTAGCAGTTATGGCAGAATATATCAAGCAAGAGATGTGCGACCTGAACGGGACGGGGAAAAGCCGGTGTATTATCGGATGAAGATACAACGGAACATGGATATGGAGGATTTCGTGGAACGGATCACCTACCCCGGATCGGGCTTGAGCAGGGGTAGCGTAATACAGGTGATGACGACAGTAGCGGAACATCTGGCCTATTGCATGGCGGAAGGGCAGTCGGTCACGTTGGATGGCATCGGTACGTTCACGCCCCGCCTAGGCGTAGCGAAGGACAAGGAGATCGACTCGCTGGATGGTGACGAACCGAAGCGTAACGCACGGAGCATCGAGGTGAATGGCATCAACTACCGGGCCGACAAGGAACTGGTACGGGAAACTAACCTGCGTTGCGACTTAAGACGGGGAGGTATCAGCCGTGTATGGAAATCGCCCTTCACCGAAGAGGAGCGCCGGACGCGGGCATTGGATTACCTTCACGAACACCCATTCTTGCGCATACAAGACTACATGGCTATCACCGGACTAAAACGCAGTAGTGCGAACCGGGAGCTACTACGACTCAGCAGCGATCCGGCGAGTGGGCTCACCATATCGGGTTATGGAAGCCACCGGGTGTATGTCCGCAGGAAAACAGAGGGCGATCGCTAATCCACCCAATGGTGCCCCGGGCCGGAGAAAACACATACATTTTACTCCGGCTTTTGACTAAGCATTTGTATTGTTTCAGTAAACTCCGCGACTATAGACTTCAAATTGGGATTATCGAGTCGAATAATAATCGCCGCATAATTCTGTATCCCATCTGCATCTCGGATGTCCGCAGACATGAAAGCGAAATCAGATTTACGCGGCGAGGAATGAAACCAAAACTCAAAAAGGCGATTGTGCATACTCTGCTTGCATAATAAATCACACCAAAGTCCGTAACAAACCGGAAACACATAGAATCCCTAAGAGCTGTTACCGCATAAGGAGAATTAGAATTTATACGTTCAAGGTTAAGGCTTACCATACTTCAAAATAAGTAGCTTCTTGCCCTGTACGTTTCTTAAACTCTTCTTTCATCTCTTTTTCCAGTTTAGCTACATACTCTCGCTTCAGCTTCCGTGCGGTCTCCAACCGACGCAAAGCCTCTTCTCTGGTAATCTTGCTATTTTTCTCTTTTTCCATATCCTTCGATATAATACTTATATATTACAAATGTAGGATAAATTCCGTTCTTTACCAAAATATTTATTCTTTGCTTCTGTTTTTGAGAAATATAACAAACACACAGATCACTAATCCACTTGATGGTGCCCCGGGCCGAGATGCTTGCGGGTACCATTTGGCTTTATCAGTTCGGCGGAGGTGCCTTCCGGGATTTGGAGATCGAACTTCATTCGCTTGCCTTTCTTCTTGATACTTACTTGGATGGTTCCATAATGAGTCTCTAGGCTGGCAGAGGCTTCCGATAAGGAACCCAATTGAGGCGAGATCTTAAAGGTACGGAAGCCGGGAGAGGTTGGCTCGATACCGCAGACCTTCTGGCTCAATAAGGTAAGCGGGCCACCGCTCCAAGCGTGATTGATCGTGCCGCCACCGAAGCCCTCGGCTCCGATGCCCCATCCCTCGAACAAGGTCGTGTATTCGGCATAATCCAGCATACGGGTGTAACGTTGCTTCATCCGTTCCAAGGCAAACGCCGGCTCGCCCATCTGGAAAAGGGCCTCTAGGACATACTTCTCCATATAAGGGCTGGCGTGATACTCCTTTTTAAGTACCTTCGTCAGCGCCGGATACTTATCTTTCGAGGCCAGCCCGGAAACAACCGCCATGGCTTGGGAGCGATCGTCCGTCTCCCCTTTATAGCCGGGGGGGGAGCGATAGGCGGAACCTGTCCAAAACTTCGTGTCGAAACAACGTTCTATGCTACGCATCATCCGGGAGATCTCATCGGCATCCTTATCCCTGCCGAGTTGCAGGGCGAAGGCTCGCTCCGCTTTCAAGGCCAGATAATACCAGCAATTGGTCAATACACCCATATCGACGTGCTCGCCCCAGTCGCCCCAACTCCAAGCGCCTTGACGCTCGATCACCAAGCCACTCTTATCGACTTGCCAGACCTCGTGCAGGTAACGGCGCATCCGGTCGTATATCACCGGAACGAAACTACTGTCGGCACTATAATAATATTGTGTATAAAAACCGTACCAACCGATAGACGCCAACATCTGTAAAGGAAGCTCCTTATCCCAATTACCCGCCGGAACCGGAGAGTAGAGCGTTCCGTCCTCCCGCTGCCAATTCATTAATTCATGGATGCCTTTTACGGCTAGTTTCTGCCCGGACGGAGAAAGGGCATAGAAAGCCTCGCCCAATTCGTTCACCTCGTCACCCCACCATTGCGCCCGTTCGCGGTCCGGACAGTCCATATAACTATCGCGCATCGTTATGTATAAGGTGCGGGCAGAACGTTGCCAAAGCTCGTCGTAGAACGGGTCGTCACAATGGAAAGAGCCCGCGAGGTCCGTGTTGTAACCGGTCTCACGGTATTTCACATCCAGCACCTTCACGCCCTCGGGGATGATGTAATAGACCTCATGGCCGTTCATCCAGCCATAGCTTTCGTATTCCTGCTCACCCTCACGGGTGATATATTCGGCACGTACGTTGCGCTCGCTTCCTCCCTCGTAATTATCCATCCGGATGTGGATAGTCTTCCCGGCTTCCGCCTCTACTTTTAGATACGGAGTGATCTGGGCATTATAGGGCAAACGACAGAACAGGGTATCACCTCTCAAGGATTCCCGGACGGATACATAGGATAACAGGCCGCTGTTTTTCCACTGGGGTATCGGACGTTCCACCAGCTCCCCGAAAGGAGCTTTCCCCGCCTTACCGACGCAGACCGCCCCCGGAAGGGAACCTTCGAAACTCGTACGGTTCCAGTTTGTTATCGCTTGACGGGCATCGAAGCGGATATTACTCTCCGGCATACGGTAATTCGGGAAAGGGGCCTCGGTATTTTGATAGGCCTCATACAAGGCGCACTGCCAGCTCGCGTCGGAGACGATCTCCAGTCCCGGAGCGATCGCCTCGAATAACAAAGCTGCTTTCCCACTGTTGATATGACTGAAACCGTCTTTTCCGAAATGCCAGAGCAAGACGGCGATGGTATTCGTGCCCTTTGTCAGGTAAGGGGCGATATCTACCGGATCGTAATAAGTCCCGGAAGGAGAAGGTCCTCTTTTCAAGCCACCCTCGAAGATAACCAGTTGGTCGTTGATCCAAAGCCAATACTTGGAATCGGCGGCGATACGGGCGATGAGTTGATTCGGGACATCCGTCACGCCGAATGATTTACGGTAGATCAACCAAGTGTTCGTGGCGCTTTGGCAACGCTCGGTATTGATCCATTGGGCTTTCCAAGGGAAGGATTCGGGATGAGATGAAGCTGTCGCCTTTATCCAGCCGAAAGGCAAGAGGAACAAAAAGAAGGCAATGAGTAGCTTATTCATAAATTTAATCTTTAAAGTTCAACAGTTTATAATTATCTGGTTGTAGAGACGGGGCGTGCCCCGTCTCATCGCCCCAAAAGGTAACTTAAAGATACTATTAGCCGGTGGGAGACGGGGCACGCCCCGTCTCTACAACTAAGTATATTAAGCGGGATATGTAAATGTATGCGTACCGGCGGATACGGTCTCGGTCTGATCGCCTACCACGATATCGGCGGAGCAATCAGCCGGAATCGTCACGGTAAGCATAACCTTATCCCCTTCCCGTTTCCATTCGCTTGCGATACGGCCGCGTACGGAATGGTACTCACCTTTCGCCCAATCCAGTTCTTTCACGAAATGAGGAGTGATACGGATATGACGGAAGCCCGGATCCGAGTCGTCATGATTGATACCGGCCAGCTGGTTCATCATCCAAGCGGAGACATCTCCCATAAAGACATGGTTCAAGGAAGCGTCGGCAAACTTCGGACTAAGTGTCCACGTCTCCGGCAATGTGGAGTAACCCATCGTCTCTACCCAATATCCCCAAGAAGGTGCCTCGGTCTTCGTGATCATCTTCATGGCATCCTCGATATAGCCATATTTCGTAAGCATGGCCGGAACGGTCTTACTGCCTAATAGACCAAAATCCAAGAAATAGTTATTTCCCGCTACCACCTCACGCAGCTTATCCGCCACAAGTTGTTCCTTTCCTTCCGGTACAAGTCCCAGATACAAGGCCAAGGCTTGCGCCGTTTGGGTTCCTTCGGCATACACACTGGTCTCGGCGTTGAAGAACTTCTGGTTGATCAAGGATTTGAGCGTATTCGCTTTCTCTTGATAAGGAGCGGCATCCTTGCCCAGTAAAGAGGCGAAGCGAGCCATCAACTTATAATCCAGATAATAGTAGGCGGTAGAGGTATATTCATTATTCGTCGTAGCTTTCCAATACACCCAGTCACCCAAGCCAAAAGGCAAGTAACCGTCTTTCTCTTTCGTCTTCAAATAATCCAGATACCGCAGCATCGTAGGATATAAGCGCTCTATACTACGAGACTCGCCATAATAATCATACAAGGCGTTCGGGATGATAAACATGACAGCGTCCCAAACCGGACCCGGCCACTCGCCATATCCCCAACCGCTTGAAGGAATGATACCGGAAATCTCACCCGCCTCACGCTGGTTATCGATAATATCATTCATCCATTTCTCATAAAGCGTGATACCATCGAAGCCCAGCAAACCGAGGTCGATCGCGATATGCGCGTCGGCTGTCCAGCCATTCTTCTCCCGTTGCGGACAATCGGTCGGGATACTGTGCAGGTTACTGCGGTAAGCCTGCATCGTAGCCTCCCATATCTTATTCAATAGAGGATTCGAACAAGCGAAGGAACCGGACGGACGGACATCGGTATGCATAAACAAGCCGGTCAAGTTCTCTTCCGTTAAAGTAACGGGACGGCTACTCTCCACCTCCACGTATTGGAAACCGTGATAAGAGAAGGAAGGCATGAAGATCTCCTCCTCTCCCGTACCTTTCAAGGTAAAGACATCCATCTGGAATACCTCGTCCGGTTTGACCGGATGATAATATACATTGATATTGCCTTGCTCCAAGCGACCATCTTTCTTCAACAACTCACCATGTTTTAACGTGATACGGGTTCCCGCATCGCCTTTCACCTTCAAGCGGCAAAGGCCGGACATGTTCTTCGGGAAAGAATATACGTACAACTGATCGGAGAAACGTTTCATAGACACGGGTCTCACCTCTTCCGTGATACGGATTCCCGGCATTTGCTGGGCTACCAACAGAGGTGCCGGAGCCGGAGCCGGAAGTGCCGCTTCCCATTTACTATCGTCGAAATGAGCGGTTTTCCAGCCGGCCTCTTCCAGCCGGGCATCGAATTTATCGCCGCTGTATATATTATTATAGGTATAGGCCCCGGTGGAAGTCTTCCAAGTCTCGTCCGAGCCAATCACCTCCGTCGTACCATCCGTATAGGTAATACGTAACTCACATAGCAGGCGGGGACGATCCCGCCAGCGTGCCTCATGGAAATTCCAGACCGCCACGGACTGCTCGTTGTACCAGCCGTTTCCCAAAACAGCGGCCACGGCGTTGTCGCCTTGCTTCAGCAAAGAGGTAACATCATGCGTCACGTACAAGATACGTTTGTCGAAATGTGTATACCCCGGGTCCAGATAATTCGTTCCGACCCGCTCGCCATTGATGAATAGCTCATGATACCCGGCGGATGCTACGTACACACGGGCATCCTTCACTTCCTTGCCTACCGGGAAAGACTTGCGGAACAGAGGTGCAGGCTCGAACTCCTTATCCTTATGATCGGTAATCCAAGAGGCGGACCAATCCGAGGGATCGAACTTAGCGGTCTCGAAAGAAGCCGTCTCCGAGGTAGCGCACGGACGCCCTTCACCATCCCATACCGTAACATTCCAGTAATAACGGGTATGAGGTTTCAGGGCCATTCCCTCCGCATAGGGCCGCAAGTCGCCCGGACTCGTACCGATCCGTACCTCATAGCGGGAAGCCTTAAAGCCCTCCTCATTTCCGGAGTATTCCCATGTAAAGCGAGGAGACGAAGTATCCAAGCCGATAGGCTCCGTAAGGTATTCCGTACGGAGATTCGTAGGTATCGTTAATTCATTATTGCTTTTACAACCGCCTAATAAGAGGGCGGCGAAAGCGTAGATATAAATAGACTGTTTTATTCGCATAGTAGCATCGTTTATTTTATTATTCATATTTGTTTTTAATCCATACAAACACGGATTTCTTCAGGAGCGTTGATATGGCTTATCACCCTACCGTCCGCACCTTTCTCATGTCGGATCTCAATCACCCCATAAGGCGTGGGAAACGTACCTTCCACCCATTCGAGATCTCCCAGATGTGGGATGATACGTACCGTACGGCAACCCGGTTCCACCACTTGTACGCCCAATACGTACTCGCTTAACCACGATGTGGGGCCCGAAGCCCATCCATGGCACAAACTATGGCGGAAACCTTGATAGCAATACGCTCCATAATCTCCATGAATATCTTTCTTTCCAGCGGGGACCAGCTCATCAATACGCCCTGCATCCGGAAGCCATTCCATATTGAAATCCTCCCAAAACGTAGTAGCACCTACATCCAGCATAGCTCCCCAATACGTACGGATCACATCTAACGCACCTTGGTAATTACCAGCCAACGCCATTGCCCGTAGCATATAATACCCGTAAAACGTAGAGAAGCCTTTCGCCCCGTCCACTGCCAAGCAACGCTCGTTCGCCTCCTTAGCATCCATGATACCCGCCAGAGCCATCAAAGCGGCGGCCTGTTTGTCCCCGGGCGTAATCCGATCTTTCTCCGAAGGGAACCGGGATTTCTTCCGAAGGGAAAACTCAATAGCTTTGGAAGCTACCGCACGGCACTCCGAGGCCAACGCATCCTCGCCTAAAACGGTACATAACTCCTCTCCCGCACGCATGGCTTGTATCATCAGCGATTGAAGGCCGGCATCGATAGCGGGTGTATTCTCACTGGAAGGCCAATCCAAGAAACGGTTCCCTTCCAGTCTCTCTTGTCCGCTTGGGTCAACCTTCGAGATCAAGTGACGCAACAAAGCAGTCATATAAGAGCGTTGCTCTTGTAGATACGCAAGATTCCCTTGGTAATAATACCAATCCCGCTGAATCAACAACCACCAGATCGAGTACGAACTGATACCGTTCATCCAACTAGGCAGCGGCGTAATATCCCGAATCAAATCCAAGCTCTTAGGAACCACCTCATTATAACCGAAGACGGTACTGACCGTCATTACCTCCGGATGTAAATCCCCCACCCAGACCAGACGATCCCGTTTTACGCCGTCCCATAGATATTCCTGCATATTCAAGTGGACCGTGTATGCACCTGTCTTCCAGATCCGGTTCAACCGCTCGTCATTACAACGGAAAGACCCCAAATAAGGAATATCCCGAAACGTGGAGATCGCACGGACCTCTTTTAATTGCAACTCCGTAGAATCACCCAATACATCAATACGCACGAAACGGAAACCGGAATTACCGATCTCCTGCACGCCCAGCCAAGGGAGCGATACCACGAAATCCCGCATCGCATGATCGTTGCTCGCCCCGTTCGCACCATCTATCTCGCACATAGCCTCACTAACGGACTCGCCGAAACGAACCCGTACGGAAACCGGATCGTGAGACGGCGGCATACCGGTCACCAGCTGAAGGCCGCCTTGCAACTCCTTCCCGAAATCAAGCAGCAAAGCGGGATGTTCGGTTGGCGTACTTTTCAACACACACAACCGATTATTCGCCAAATCCGACTGTCCGTTGCCGGAACAAGCAAATGGTTCGCTCCCGTAATTTGCGAACTATCTTGCTGCCAGACAATACGGACCGGAGCGATATACTCCCGTGTCCGATGGTCTCGCTGCTGGGCGAACAACGTGAACGAACCGATCCCTATGAATAGAATGATTAATTTCTTTCGCATACGCTAGAGTCCAAAAGCCGGAACCAAGTCATCCAATTGCTGATCCGTCATACCTTCCGGCTCGTAACCGGTCATGCGGGCACTGAAATAGATCTGGGCGGATTTACTCAACGTATCAATCGCATCGAAGCACTCGATCAGGTCCTCACCGACGGCAAGGATACCGTGCTTCTCCCAGAACACCACGTCGTGCTCCTCTAACTGACGGATCGTAGCGTGCGCCAACGCCAAAGTGCCCGGTATCTCGTAAGGAACAATACCGACCCCTTTCGGCACGATAATCCGACATTCCGGAATCATACTCCATAACGTGCGGGTAATCTTGTCCGAATCCAAGAATGGCTTGCAATGCGTCATGCCGATAATATCCGTCGGATGCGTATGCAATACCACCCGGTTATCCCGTCCCTTCGCACGCAAGAAATTGTGCATCAACAAATGGGAAGGCAACTCGGAAGTCGGTTGGATCGGTTGCTCCGCTAGGATATCATACGATTTCCCATCGGCGGCGATACGGATCAAAGAGCCGTTGGCGAAAGGATCTTTCGCCACGTAACGCATCCGTTTCCCGGTACCCGTCACATAAAAGACGTGCCCACATAAGGCCGTCATCGCCTCTTGTAAGGGGATCGAGGAAACCAAAGCCGGCAACGCCTTCTCCTCCTCGCTCAATAAAGTAGTCAGGTTCACCGATATATTCCCGCCGTTTCGCTCAGCCCAACCCTTGGTCCACAAATAGCCGGCGACCTCGGCGATACGATCTATTTCCGCCATCAGGCGTTCATTGTTTCTTAGTATTATCATGTCTATTTTAATTAAACTATATTCGGATATAATAAGGAAAGGATCAAGATACACATGCCGGTAATCAATACCACGATCGTCCGGCGATCCACGCCCTTCCATTCTTTTAATAAGATGCCCCAGACATTACTGAAAATAACATTCAACGACATCAGGATACTCCACGAGAAAGCCAGCATAACCGGGGAATCCGAGAAATAGCTCTTTCCCATCCCCAGTCCGAAGAACTGCGAGTACCAAAGCACGCCTGCCAAAGCGCAAAATAAGACATTATTCAGCAATGTACCTCCCGATACGGAGAAATAATCCTTGCCCGTCCCATTTTTCACGTTCTGGAAAATACAATACACAGCGTTCGTACAAAAGCCGCCCAAAGTAACCAACAGTATCACGGGATTCAAGGCGAACAGATCGCTAGCTCCCGCCTCTCTCGCTTTCGCCAGCACCTCGTTTCCCGATTCCAAACCCAAATTGAAGCAGGCGCTCATCACACCGGCAAGCAAGGCTACCGCCAAGCCCTTAGTCAAGGCAAAATCCTTCACCGCCGCTTTCTTCTCCTCCTCACTCATATTCCGGGCCCGCAGGCTTCCGGCGTAACCGATCACGGCGATACCCGCTAAGGTAATGCAAACACCGGTCAACAGGATCAATCCGGTTCCCTCAAACAGATTCGTTCCACCGAACAAAGCCGGGAAGAGCGTACCAAAACCGGCGCATGTACCCAAGGCGATGCTCTGTCCCAAAGCTACGCCCAGATAACGCATACTCAACCCGAAAGTCAACCCGCCGACACCCCAGAGCATGCCATAGATAACCGCTCCCAAGCTACCCGGCGAACACCATAGCTCCAGCAAGGTACTCCCTTCCGGTACCGCCAACATCGCCCCGAGATAAGGGAAAACCAACCAAGCGAAGATACCTTGCACCAACCAAAAGCTTTCCCAACTCCAATCCCGGATCTTATTGATCGGCACGTACGAGCTACTCTGCCCGAAACTGCCGATCGCGATGATCAACAACCCGATCCCGATCTCTATCATTGCCGTCTTGAGGTAACGTCGGACTCATATTTCTCGATCTCAGCGATATAAGACTCTCCTACGGGGACCCCACTTTGTAGACAATACATATCCCAAACCGCCCCCCAAGGCAGACTCTTCGCTTCCTCCTGCAAGGCAAGACGCTGGAAATACTTACCCTCATCCTCGTACTGGCTGAAGCAAGGCGATCGGCTCCAGCAAAGCGAGCATAAAGGCTTTTGCGTAGCACGGCTACCAATGACATAAGCACCGATACGATTGATGGTAGCGTCGAAATAATCCAAACCGATATGTACCCGGTCCAAGGCGTCGCAACGCACGATCTCACGGGCTAAATCCTGCACATCGTCATTCAAGATCACGACATGATCGCTATCCCAACGGATCGGACGACTTACGTGCAACATGATCTCGGGCGTAAACAGCAATAACGAGGAAACCTTGTCGGCGATACTTTCCGTCAGATGGAAATGGCCCGTGTCGAGGGTCACAATCTTATTCTTTTTCGCCCCGTAGCCCAAGTAAAAATCATAGGAACCGACCGTATAACTTTCCAGACCGATGCCGAACAGTTTTGCCTCGATACAATCCTTCATCCATTTATATTCGGTAGCGAATATCTCATCCAGCGATTCCTCCAAGATACGGCGATAACGTAAGCGGCTGGCCGGTACTTCCTTGCTCCCGTCATGTATCCAAAGGTTCATCATGCAAGGATCGTTCTGGGCTTTGCCCATCTCATCGCTGATCCAGCGACAACGCTTCGTATGCTCGATCCAGAAGTTACGGATATCCTCGCTGGGGTTCGCCAAGGTCAAATCTCCGCTTTTAGGGTGCGAGAAAGAGGTACTGTTGAAGTCTAGCTTGAAATCATTCTCTTTCGCCCATTGTATCCAGCTCTCGAAATGACGGGGTTCTACCTCGTCACGGTCTACTTTCTCCCCTTGGAAATCCCCGTAGATCTCATGCAGACTAAGCCGATGATTACCGGGGATATAGGATTTCGCCTTCAATACATCCCGGCGCAACTCGTCGATAGTACGGGCACGTCCCGGATAATTGCCGGTCACTTGTATACCACCAGTCAAGGAGCCGCCTTGGTTCTCGAAACCGCTTACGTCATCGGCCTGCCAGCAATGCAGGGATAGGGATATTTTCTTCATATCCTCTAAAGCTTTACGAACGTCTACACCTACGGCCGCATAGCGTTCTGCCGCTACTTCAAATGCCTGTTGAATTAAACTGTCTTTTGTCATGGTATGATGTTTTTAAATTTATATGATTTGAAAGTGTATCACCTTTCCGGATAAAATTCCTTGGGAGGGAATGCGGTGGCTATCAGTCTTCGCATCTCCCAACAATCCGTCAGTAATCCTGCCGACTTAGCCTGTATCAAGCAATTTCCAATGGCAGTCGCCTCAGACGGGCCTGCCAATACGGGAATACCGATAGCGTTGGCTGTCAACTGATTCAGCAGATCGTTCCGAGAGCCACCACCTATCACATGCAATCGTTCAATCGGATGTGGCGACATCGATTTGAGTATTTCCAGCACCTCTTTATAACGATTCGCCAAGCTATAAAATATACAATGTACATAATCGGCGTCCGAAGCGGGAACAGCCTGTCCGGTTTCCTCACAATAGGCCGTGATCTCACGTAGCATACTCTCAGGATTGGCGAAACGAGGATCATCCGGATTGATCAAAGAAGTAAATTCGCTCAACTCCGCCATCCGAACCATATCATCGTACGAATAATCCAATCCGGACCGCTTCCATTGCTCCCGGCAACGTTCCAAGATCCACATACCTGTAATATTCTTCAAAAAGCGAGTCGTACCCTCGATACCCCCTCATTCGTGAAATTATTCTTGAAAGATACCTCGTTGATGATCGGCTTCTCCACCTCGATACCCATCAAGCTCCAAGTACCACTACTCAAGTAAGCGAAATTAGGAGAAGAAGCAGGAACAGCGGCTACCGCCGACGCCGTATCGTGACCAGCCACGGCGATTACCGGGATTTCCCGATTCCTGTCTTACGGGCGATCGACTCGCTCAACCGCCCGATCAACGTCCCCGGCATCACCACCGGACACATCAAAGTAGGAGATACACCTACGGCCTCCAAGAGCTTGTAATCGAATTTATGGGTTTCCGGGTTCAATAATTGAGACGTGGAAGCGATCGTATATTCACATACCATACGCTCCGTCAACATATAAGCCAAAAGGTCCGGTATGAATAATATCTTTTCCGCCACTTCCTGCGGTATAAACGAGTCTTGCCCCGCCCTGAAAAAAGCTGGAACAAGCTATTAAACGGCATCACTTGAATACCTGTCCGCTTATAGACCTCTTCCTTGGGAATCCGTTTGAAAAAGTCCTCGGGAGCGCCGTCCGTATAAGGATCTCGGTAAGCACGAGGTAAGCCCAATAAAGAGCCATCCAAAGCCACATACCCAAAATCCACCCCCATGTATCTATTCCGATCGAGTGCAACCGGATTCTTTGCCGGGCGCATATCGTCAAGCTTTCTATAAGAGAAGTATAAAGATGATAGATATCCCAATAAAACCGTCCGTGTAATTCCACCATCGGATTCGGGAACCGATGGATCTCTTTCATTTCAAATTTGGCATCCTTTAAGGTCCCGAGCACGGCCCGTCCACTGGTAGCCCCTATATCAAAGGCTAGAAAATTATATTCCTTCATGGCTTAACAAAGTTATTTGTTTGACGAAAGCAAAAGTAGAAGCATTATTGCTATATTTGCTTACGAAAATGATTTTAAACCTTTCAAATCTGACATGAACGAACTGCGGAATGATTTACTACGTTACTTGACGATCAGCGCTACGGATGAGGAATGGGGAATCGTCGTCACGACGGTCGGATATCAATTCATCCCGCCGGGTTGCGCCTATCCACTTTCCCGGCATCCGGAGAAGTATAATTTCAAGCCTCAGACCGGGCGCATCCTGAATGAGTATCAATTGGTATATATAACGAAAGGTAGCGGGTACTTTTCCTCCCAGTCTTGTAAATCGCAAAAGATAAACGCAGGGACGATGATCCTCCTTTTCCCCGGGGAATGGCATAGTTATTATCCGGACCGGGAAACGGGATGGGATGAGTATTGGGTAGGTTTTCGGGGTATTCATATCGATAAACGTGTGGAGAAGAAATTCTTTACCAAGGAAGAGCCGCTACACCGGATCGGGCTGAGCGCTACGATCGTCGGACTTTATGAGGATATACTGAAGTTCGCCTCGGAGGAGAAATCCGGTTACCAACAGATGATCTCCAGTATCGTGCTTCATATATTAGGCTCCGTATATTATAAGGAAAAGAACAACTCCTTCACGAACACCTATGTCGTAGATAAAATCAACGAGGCACGTATATTAATGAAGGAGAACATCGAGGACCCATTAAGTCCGGAAGAGATCGCTGCCCGTCTTGGTTTAGGTTATTCATGGTTTCGCCGGATGTTTAAGGAATACACCGGCGTCTCCCCCGCCCAATATCAATTACAACAGAAGCTCCTTCGTGCGAAAGAGCTTCTGACTAGCACCCCTTTGACGATCTCCGAGATCGCCTATAGCCTGCATTTCGAGAATGCCGGCCAGTTCTCCACATTCTTTAAGAAGAAAGAAGGGGTTACACCCTCGGAATTCAGGGATCGGACGCATTGAGCTGGAGTGAACCGCTCAATAAGGTTTATAAGGCGTACGCATGACATTCCATGTTTTTGGTAGCCACACTCTATAACGTTCTGCCTGATTCCACGTATTACCAGCTGATGCGAAATCGCACAGATGAATCGGGCGAGCCTTGCCGTTTCCTTCCAAATCCGTTCCTAAAACCATAGGAACGGTAAAAGCCATCCAAGCGAAATCGGGGGCTTGTACCGGAGTTAATTCCACATAACCATCCTTGCTGACGATCACGGAAGCCTCATCCACATCTCCATCCTTAAAGCGGCTATCTCTAGCCAGCACCAAAGGGCCTCTTACGATCGCTTGAGCCTCGTTCAGCTCCACCAAGCGAGCCCGCATATCCAACTCCACCGTAATTTCATCCCCTTTCTCCCAAGTCCTATGAATCGGTAGGTATGCTCCAGCCAACAGATCCGTTAAAGGCTCACCATTGACAGACACCACAGTTCGCTCACTCCACGCCGGGATACGCAAGGCGATCGTAAAATCACTCGTCTTCTCCGGTTCCACCACAATCCGGACTTGCCCGTCTATCGGGTAGTTCGTCTCCTGTGTCATCGACACCCTCGTCTTTTTATCCAACTCTACCTCCACGCTCGAAGCCGCATATAGGTTGACATCGATACGTCTGCCGTTTATCTGATAAGCGAATTGCGGAATCATCGCGAAAGCACGAGGTCCATTCGCATTGCAACAATTGATATGCATACCGCATTGCTCCTCTCCTTCATGCCGCCAGCCCTCCAACGGACTGTATTTCGCTATTTGAGAGGCATCCGCTTTCAGCGAGGCTAGTAAAGCGTTATACATAGCCTTCTCGATCTGGTCCGCATATAAGGAATTTCCGGTTAGTCCGAGCATCCTGTCACAAATCTGCATCCACGTGAACATCACACAAGTCTCCATCGTATGATAAGTAGGATAAGTTTGTAACGCCTTGCCCCCATACCAGCACTCGAACGCACTACCGGAACCAGCCACATTGATTTCCTCATTGATAATATGATTCATCGTTTTCTCCACCACAGATAAATATAATGGATTCTTAGTGACCTTGTAAAGTTCCAACAAGCCCTCATAACAAGACATCATCTCATATGCTTTTTGTCCATTCTCCGGAGAGAACCAAACCTTTGGATGTGGAAAACGTCCGGCGACAGGAATATCCGCAATCGCCTTACTAATCAATCGAGGGCCTTCCGGAGTCTCCCATTGCTTTACGATGTACTTGGCAAAATCCAGATATTTATCTTGCCGGGTACGATTATACAGATACATCACCGGCTCAAGTACCGAAGAGCTTGGCATTCCTATATAATTACCGGTCGTCACGATATTCACTTTTCCGGGTCCCACCTGCGTCATCAAATGGTCGATCACCCGGCAGGCGGCATCCAAAGCTTTTCGATCCCCGGATAAGTCATAATAAGCGATCAAACCTAAAGCCGTGTATTTCCGCCCCCATATATCCCACTGGTTCAACTGCGCTTCCTCGGAATAATTACCGATATACCCATTCGGTAATTGGGTTTCCATCAACGACTCCGCTCCATTCTTAATAATCTTGTACAACTCAGGATCTTTATCATAACGGTATGAGGCGATCGCCCCTTGTATCCATTTTCCCCAAAATTCCGATTGCCAGCGCAAGGTCTCTTCCTTATGCCGGAAAGGTTCCACCAAATGATCCACATCTTGAGCTTTCACTCGATACTCGATACAAGCGTCGATCCGTTGCCCCAAATAACCGGATATCCTCAAGTGACGTACAGGATCAGTGTTTCTTACTTGCGCATTCATACAACAAACACAAAAACAAAAGAATAGACACGACATGCCTTTTGTTAATACGGATATACTCATAAACACAATTCTTAAAGTTAATAAATGTGATAAAGATAGCACATTCCACTTGTTCAGAACTTTCAGAATTGACAAAATAAATATGAATATTGACACACAAATCGTATCTTAAAATAAAATATCTATTATTTTTCCCCTGATATATTTTGTATGAATCCCAGTAAATACATATTTTTACTTCAAAAAAAATTTAAGTTATGAGGGTCATTTATCTTTTACTATCTTTTTATGCTTTGTTTCTGTCCGGTCATGCAGGCGCAAAATACGACGAATCAATTTATGAAACAGGCACAAAGCAGCCTGGAAAAAAAAGACTACACCAAAGCTCGTTATCTTTTTTTACAAGCTTACAAGAGCTTATCCCAACAAGGTGATTACAAATAGGCAATCGATGCCGGTACGCAGGCGGCTTATCTATATTATTGCGAGAATTATTACCAAGAGGCATTCGATCTTTGCCGCCAGATGAACCAATTCATCTTAACCGAGGAACTGAAGTTGCAAAAATCGCTCTATGAGCAACGCTTCCAAGTAACGAAAGAGCGGTTGGAAATGTATATTAAGCTAAAGAACGCCGCCCAAGCGCAAGTTCAACTCAATACATTAGATAATCTGGCCAGCCAAGCGGGTGATGAGAAGTTATCGAACAATTTATTATATACCCAAGCGGGTTATTATTATACGTTCGGGCAAAACGAGCAGGGGACGCTGCTTTCCAGAAACTGATCAACCAGTATAAGGAGAAAAAAGAATACGACAAGGTGAACGATTGCTACCGGAACCTGATCTCTATCGCTCGTAAGGCAAACAACGCCCCACTGATGGAACGTACCTACGACAAATACATCGTATGGACGGATTCCGTAAAGGCTCTTACGGCAGAGGATAAGCTAGGGGCATTACAACAAAAATACGATCAGAGCCTACAGACAATACAGGAGAAAGACGATAAATTGTCTGTTAAGCAATATATGGTTGTTGGACTTGTTACATTGCTGGTAATCCTTCTAGCCGCCTTACTTTTCTTAGGATTCCTTTTGCTGCGCTTCATCGTGCTGAACAAGAAATTAAAGAAAATCATCCAGACGACAAACGAGCATAGCGAACAACAAGCCCAATTCATCCAAAACATATCGGTTCAGATGGAGCCTACCTTGAACAAGCTTAGCGCATCCGCCAAGGAATTACAGGCGGTAGCTCCGAAGCAGGCCGAGGATGTATGGACACGGGTAGAGGCTTTGAAACAGTTTACGGTTCATATCCAAGAGCTTTCCTCCTTGGAGAATACGTTGATGGAACCGTATGAGGTTAGTTCTTTTAATGTAGGAAACTTCAGTAAGAAAATCGTGGAGAAGGTTAAAGGGGATATTCAGCCGGAGGTCAACCTCGTAACAGACGTGCCCCAATTGGAGATTAAGACGAACGCCGAGCATCTGGAACAAGTCTTATTGCATTTGTTAAAGAATGCCGCATTATATACTTCCAGCGGTAACATTCGTCTGGAATTTAAACGGAAAGGCGCTCATGTTTGCCAATTTATCATTACCGATAATGGTACAGGCATACCAGATGATCTAAAAGAGAACTTATTCAAGCCATTCAATGAGGCGAAGGATCTAGCACAAGGCGATGGTTTGGGATTACCCATCTGCGCACTGATGGCTAGTAAATTAAACGGAACCCTATCTATCGATAAGGAATATAAGAAGGGATGCCGGTTCGTCTTGGTATTGCAGATATAAAATAGACTCACTTTGTTTGTCTTTTTACCGCGATGCGGATGCAGTGACGCTACAATCCGGGTTGCAGTAACACTGCATCCACATCGCGGTATCACTGCAACCCGGGTTGCGGTAGCTTATTCCGGCAAATGCTTCCGTAAGAACTCAATCCAGTTACCAGAGGCGATACGGTTGATAGCATCGTCCGTAAAGCCACGGTATTGAAGGATCGGGAATATCTTTTGGAGATCGGCGATCGTTACTAGGTCATACGGGCATTGCTCCGTACCGAAAGCACCATCCAGATCACTGCCGATAGCCACATGGTTCGCGTTTCCGGCCAATTGGCAGACATGATCGATATTGTTCGCCATAATCTCCATACCACAGTTCATGCCTCTTGGAGTAGACTCGCCTCGCACCCAGTTCGGTACCATCATCCAAGCGTCTAGGGCGATACCGATCACGGCGCCACGCTCTATCAACGCCTTGATCATCTCGTCGCTAAACTGGCGGTTGTGATCTACGAAGGCCCGACAGTTGTTATGGCTCGCCCAAATCGGTCCCTTATACAAATCCAATGCATCCCAGAAAGCCTCATCACATAAATGGGTCACGTCAAGAATCATACCCAAGCGATCCATGGTACGCAACAACTCTTTCCCCATGGCATTCAGATGACCGGTAGAATCCGTACCGTTGGCATATCTTCCGGGGCCGTAATGTGCCGGGCCAACCGCCCTCAAGCCATAAGCATACGCCCTTTCCACATGATTCACCGTGATGAACGAGTCGGCTCCCTCGATACTTAATACATAACCGATCGGCTTCTTGTCGGCGGGTTCACCGTCTTTCCAAAGAGCCAGATGCGTATCCAAGGCCTTCTTATCCCGGATCATGACCATCTGGCCCTCCTCTTCCATCGCCTTATACCAAGCAAGTTGGCCTTGGGTCTGCGCCCAAGCTTGTTCCGGGGAATGCCAACCGGGAAGTGGATTATCCGGCCCTACATAGCGACCGATCTGGGTGGCGACTACCAACCCGACGTTTCCTTTACGCAGTTCCTCAAACGATATAGTGGCGTTTCCACGGTCGGGCTTATCGGTCATACCGATTTCTCTCCGGTTTATTTCCTTTAGGGGTTGACGCAAATCCCGGTTCCACTCCAAAGCGTTCATGCTAAGGTCGAGATGAGCGTCGATAATAAATGGCTTATTCATTTTATTAATTGAGAGTTGATAATTGATAATTGAAAATTTGATTACCGTTAATAGGTGATGCGACGTGAACGGGCAATGATAGGCCATTCGCCGATCGCCTCACGATCCCGGATCACATAAGCCTTGTCGTATAAAGCGACCGTAGGACAAATATGAACGGGAATGCCATAGAATACGGAACCTAATGGATAGAGCCGACTGTCCGGGACTTCCAAGACCAGATGCTCCTCGCTCTGGGAGATAGGTTTCGCCTCCGGATGGTTCAAGAAAAACACACGGGGCAAAGGACTTTCCGAGGCTACCGCCTTGTAACCAAGATCTACGCAAACATGATGCTCATCCAGCACGGAAATGACCCGAGTTATCAATAAGGCAGCTACCTTGAACGGCATATCCGGATAAGCGTTTCCATACCCCCAATCCCAGAACACAAACGTGCCGGGACTGCATTCGCAATCCTTCCGCTTCGCGTACATCGGGAATGTAGGAGTACCTCCCATCACCTTTACCAATGGATAGGCAAACTTGCGGGATATCTCCCGGAACACACGTTCGGTCAAGGCGTACGCTGCATCCGCGCCTTGGCAACGTACCGATAGCTCCGCGTCATGTATATGTCCGTCGTAGCCATGCAACCCGATAATCTGCAGAGACTTCAGCGGCAGAATGGCATCCACCAGCGCCTCCGCTCTCTCCGGGAGGACTCCGGTACGATTCATTCCCACGTTCAGATCGATAAAGACATCCAAGGTGATATTCCCGGCCTCGCAAAGAGCCGAGATCGCACGGGCATTCTCCGCTTGATCTACCAAGCAGGAGTAATGGGTGGCGGGATATGCCTTTATCAAATCTAATAAGCGGGAAATCTTCGGACCTACCGGCTGATAGGCTAATAATACATCTGGGGCATTCATATGCCCCAGCATCTCGGCCTCGGCAATCGTAGCGCACTTGAACTTCCGGATTCCGGCATCCAGCAGCATGCGGGATACCTCAGCCGCCTTATTCGTCTTCACGTGCGGACGAAGCCGGTTCGTATCGCCTATGATCCTCTTGGCCAACTCGATATTGCCGGAAATACGATCCGGATAGAACGCCAAGGCTGGCGAGTCTATCCGGTCTACATTACTTATGACGTACCAATCGTCCATGGCTTATTCGTATAATTCGAACAAAGCCTCTATCTCTACAGGAATATTATCGGGAAGAGAACCGAATCCTACGGCGCTACGGGTACCTACACCGTTATCCGGCCCCCATACGGCGGCGAACAACTCGCTACAGCCATTGATCACATAAGGATGCTTTCCGAAATCGGGCGTACAATTTACCATACCCAATACCTTGATCACTCTCTTTATCTTGTTGAAGCTACCAAGGTTCGCCTGGATGGTCGCCAACATGGTAAGTCCTACTTGCTGGGCGGCGAGTTTGCCTTCATCCATCGTCAAGTCCTTGCCGATACGTCCGATGATCAAGGACTTATCATTCCGCACAGGCCCGTGACCGGAAAGATACAGGTATTTGCCATCTATCACACAAGGCTTGTAAACTCCGGCCGGAGCCGGTGCGGGAGGTAAGGTCAACCCTAATTTCTCAAAATTCTCATCTGCGTTAATCATGCTCATAATTTCTTTCATTTATATGTTAGTAAAAAAATATATTGATCTATTTCCTGACTCTTTCCGTTACCGGTTGATTCGTGGCGACAGAGATTCCTTGTAGCTCTACATACTCGACGCTTAAAGGATTCTTGGAGCTGGCTTTAACGTAGAGGGATTGGAGAATCGCCTGTTGGTTGTTGATCGTTATGTAGCATACATAGCGGGAATCACGTTTGGTAATCGTCAACTGGCGGGAGGGATAAGCGGTCAATGAGCATACACAAGCATTATCACTCGCCGAGATCAGTTTATACCCATAAGCCATTTTCCGTTGGATATAGCTCAAGCCATTGGTTTCCCCCGGATGCTTTTCCCGATTGACCCAATAAACGTTCAAGGGATCATGTGTATCCAGCTTACCATCCCTCAGATTCACATCGTAACAAACCAAGTTCTTATTCACGCTTCGTGCTATATGAAAAAGCCTCCCGACCGTTGGATAAGTACCTTCCTCCGGGTCCGCCGCAAACGAGGCGACGAAAGGGAAAAGCATAATAACGATACTAAGCAGCCATCTCTTTCTCATTGCTCAATCATTCTTTTATTATACAATCATATTTAAGATCATTACCCCGATCAATCCTACGACCGACACGATCGTCTCCATGATAGACCATGAGCAGATCGTATCCTTTATGCTTAGGTTAAAATATTCCTTGAACATCCAGAAACCGGAATCGTTGACATGCGAGAACATCAAGCTACCCGCTCCTAAAGATAAAACCATCAAGTTCGGGTTCGCACCCGTTTGCGTAACTAAAGGCATCACCACGCCCGCCGCCGTCAACGCCGCCACCGTAGCCGATCCCACGCACAAACGGATCACGGCAGAGATCAACCAACCCAAGATCAACGGATGAACGGGCAATTGCTCTAGGCTTGTCGCCAGCTCATTGCTTACCCCGCTATCCTCCATGATCTGCTTGAAGATACCGGAACCCGCGATGATCAAAAGGATCATAGAGATATCTTTCACGGCCTCCCCATAGACTGCCATAACCGACTTGATACTACGTCCCTGCCGGATGCCCAGCGTATATGTAGCGAACAACAAGGCGATCAGCATTACAATGGAAGGAGCACCAATAAAAGAGACTATCCCGCTCGCCATCTCGCCCATATCCTTAAAGCAATAAGGAATAACCGTCACGATAATCAGTAAAAAGACAGGCAACGTAGCGCTGATAAAACTATTCGCCTTGCCCGGCATGCTATATCTCCCGCTATCCTCTTTCTGCTCGAACAACGTGACCGGACCGGATTTTATATGTTTCAACCGACTGCCGAACACCGGCCCGGCGATAATGATAGCTGGAATCGCCAAGAACAAGCCATAGATCAGCGTAAGGCCGATATTTGCGTTGAACTGTACCACCAAGGCTACCGGAGACGGATGCGGGGGCAGGAATCCATGCGTCACGGACAACGCCGCCAACATCGGCAACCCGATATAGACCGCCGGAAGCTTGTATTTATACACGATCGAGAAGATCAATGGCACCAACAACACAAATCCGATCCCATAAAATAACGGAATACCCACGACAAAGCCTGTCACCATCAGCCCCCATTGTATATGCTTAGTACCAAAAAGCGACACCATCACGGAAGCGATCTTCTGTGCCGCTCCGCTCTCGGCCACCAACTTGCCTAGCATAGCGCCTAATACGATAATCAACGTCAACCCACCCAAGATACTCCCGATACCGTTATTCACCGAGTCCGGCAGCTTCTCCAACGGAATACCCAAAGCGATGCCCGCCAAGATAGAGGAGATCAGAAACGCGATGAAAGCATCCACCTTAAAGTAGGATATCAAGACAATCAATAAGGCCAAACAAAGTACGACAATGATAAATGACATGTTTTTTCGCTGTATTAGTTTATAATCCGTAAACGGGATACAAAGAAAACATTTATTTCCGAACTACCCCTTTTTACGATAACTAATTACCGCTAACAGATTAAAAAAAACAGCAAATAGACAGACAATCACAAAATGTCCCCGTAAATCGGCAAAGCCGCTCCCCTTTAAATAGACCATACGCATCACATCCACGAAATAACGCACCGGGTTCGCCAGCGTGATCTTCTGCGCCCATTCCGGCATACTGCTGATCGGCGTGAACAATCCGCTTAGCAAGGCGAAAATGATCAAGAAGAAAAACGCCGTAAGCATCGCTTGTTGCTGCGTGGACGAGAAGGAGGAGATCGCCAAGCCAAATCCCGTAAAAGCGATCAAATATACGGCGGCGAACAAATAGATCACCCCGAAACTCCCCTCCGGCACCAAGCCGTAGATCAGCCAAGCGATAAGGATCGCCACCGTCAGCAGGACAAAGCCTATCACCCAGAAAGGGATCAGCTTCGACAGCAGGAACAGGGACTTGGGCACGGGCGAGACGTTTATCTGCTCGATCGTCCCTTTCTCCTTCTCGCTCACGATATTCAAGGCGGAGATCGATCCCCCAATAATCGTCAGCAAGAATACCATGATGCCGGGAACCATATAGATCTTGTAACTCAGGTGGGGATTGAACAGGTGAATCGAAGCCACTCCCCTTCCCGATCCCATAGAGGCGAAACCTTTCTCCCTATTGAAATCCTGTATAATCGAGGAGAGGTAGGAGCTACCCAAGCCGCCCTTGGTCCCGTTCACGGCGTTAGCGGCGATCATCACGTCCGCCCTGCCCTCCTTACCCAAGTCCCGCTCGAAATCAGAGGGAATTTCCAGAATGATATCGGACTCATTGCTCTCCACCGAGGTCAGCGCCTCGTCGTAACGATCCGACCGGTCTGTCAGGCGGAAATATCCGGAGGATAGTACCTTATCTACCAATTGCATGGAGGTGACGGAATGATCATTGTCCACGATGCTAAGGTTAATATTTCGCATCTCGAAATTAGCGGCGAAAGGCAAGATGATCAACTGCATGATCGGGATGATGAAGATAATCTTCGGCATGAACCGGTCCCGACGGATCTGCTTGAACTCTTTCTCTAACAAATATCGTAACATAGCTTATAATCGTATTTTAAAACGTTTCACACTCAAGAATACCAGCACGACCGCCATGAACGACAGTATCCCGATCTCCTTCAAGATCGACACGGCGGGAAGCCCCTTGATCATCACGTCCTTCACGGCGATGATATACCATTTGGCCGGAACGATATGGGAGAACCATCGCAGGATATCCGGCATATTCTCTATCGGGAACATCATGCCGCTCAACAACATGATCGGAAGCATCAAGGCGATACCGCTGATCAACATAGCCGCCTGCTGGGTATCGGCTACCGTGGAGATCAGCAGGCCCAGACAGAGGGATACGATTGCGTACAGGATGGACACGGAAACCAGCAACAGCAGGCTGCCTTTTATCGGAACGTCCAGCAGGAAATAGGATAGCAGCAAGATCGTAGCGATATTCACCATACTCAGCAATAGGTATGGGATCGCCTTGGCCAGAATGATGTAGATGGGTTTCAACGGGGAGACCAGCAGGACTTCCATCGTTCCCATCTCCTTCTCTTTCACGATGCCGATCGAGGTCATCATGGCGCATATAAGGATCAAGATCAAACCCATTACGCCGGGCACGAAGTTGTAGGCGCCTTTCATTTGAGGGTTGTAGAGCAAAGTGGTAACCGGGGTCACGGCTTTACTCTCAACCGCAGACTCTCCTTTCAACTGTTCCGCAATGATCGCCGAGCAATAGGCGATTAGCTGCGTGGCCTCGTTCGGATCGGTAGCGTCCGCCAAGACTTGTACTTGGGCATCGGCCGTGGAAGCGTATTGAGGGGGAAAGACAACTATGACGTGTACCTTTCCTTGCCGAAACAAGGCCCCGGCATCCTCATAGCTATCGACGGTCGTATACAGCTCGAAATACTCGCTGGCATTCAAGCGGTCTGCCATCTTCAGTGTCAGCTCATCCCGGCTTTGGTCGAAAATAGCGATCGGCACACGCTTGATCTCGGTCGTGATGGCATATCCGAACAAGATGATCAGGATGACGGGCATGAGCAAGAGGATCATTGTCGTGCGTGCGTCCCTGAAAATGTGATAGAACTCCTTTCTAACAAAGGATATGAATTGTTTCATCGTTTATTCTCCTCTCGTTGCTTTTCGAGCCAAGGCGTGGAAGACTTGGTTCATATTCGTTGTCTTAAAATCCCGCTTCAAGGCGGAGGGACTGTCTAACGCTTCGATCTTTCCGTCTACCATGATGGAGACACGGTTACAATACTCCGCCTCATCCATATAATGGGTGGTGACGAAGATCGTGATCCCCCGGGCAGCCGCTTCATAGATCAACTCCCAGAACTGGCGGCGGGTGACGGGATCGACGCCTCCGGTAGGCTCATCCAAGAAAACGATCTTGGGATCATGGATGATCGCCACGGAGAAGGATAGCTTCTGTTTCCACCCCAAGGGCAGGGAATCGACCAAGGTATTCCGCTCCTTTTCCAGCCCGAGGATATCCAGCAACTCATCCGTTTTCTGGGACAGCTGCCGTTTAGACAAGCCGTAGATACCGCCGAAGAGACGGATATTCTCCCATACCTTTAGATCGCCGTATAGGGAGAATTTCTGGCTCATGTATCCGATATTCCGTTTGATGGACTCGCTCTCCCGGTAGACATCGAAACCGGCTACCCGGGCCTCGCCGGATGTCGGGACGGATAGACCGCAGAGCATACGCATGGCGGTGGTCTTCCCTGCCCCGTTTGCCCCGAGGAAGCCGAATATCTCGCCCGGCTCCACCTCGAAACTGATATGATCGACGGCGGTGAAGGTGCCGAAACGTTTGGTCAGTTGTTTTACTTCTATCGCTTTCATTATTTATCCTTATTTCATAATTACAATGCCGTATTTCTCCAAGATTCGACCTCGCGCCCAACACGAGGCCCCGCATTTCCCCGAGATTCGACCTCGCACCCGACGCGAGCCCCGCATTTTCCCGAGATTCGACCTCGCACCCGACGCGAGCCCTCGCATTTTTCCGCGATTCGACCTCGCGCCTGACGCAAGCCCCGTATTTTTCCAAGATTCGACTTCGCACCCGACGCAAGGTCGAATCTTGGGGAAATGCGACACATCCCCTCTCCTACAAGGCCATGAAACAATCCTCAACGCTTGGCTCAAGGCGTTCGATGCTTACATCTGCGTAACCTTTGCCTTTCAGATATTCCTGTAATCGCCTCATGACATCCTCCCCATCCCTCCTCAACGTAAGATGATGAGCATCTCCAAAAGCGAAACATGAGTTTGTATCCGGGAACTCACGCAAGTCTCCCAACAACTTATACATCGACGCACATCGCACCGCATATAGCCGCCTATCGAATGAGGTACGGATGCCTACCGGCGTATCGATAGATAGGCATTCCCCAGAACGCACCAAAGCGATACGGTCGCAACGGGAGGCCTCATCCATATAAGGCGTAGAGACAAGTATCGTAATGCCTTGCCGTTTCAGACGATCCAGCATATCCCAGAACTCAGAGCGGGAGACAGGATCGACCCCCCGTCGTAGGCTCATCCAAGAACAAGACATCCGGACGATGGATCAAGGCGCAACTCAAAGCCAGCTTCTGCTTCATACCACCGGACAGCTTCCCCGCCCGCCGATGCTTGAACGGCTCTATCTGACTATAGATATCCCGTACCAGATCGTAGTTCTCCTCGATCGTCGTATTGAAGACCGTAGCGAAGAAGTTCAAGTTCTCCTCTACTGTCAGGTCTTGGTAGAGCGAGAAGCGGCCGGGCATATATCCTACCCGCCGACGGATCTCCTTCAAGTCTTTCACCACGTCCAAGCCGCAGACAGAGGCGGTACCGCTATCGGCCAGCAACAACGTGGTCAGGATACGGAACAGGGTGGTCTTTCCCGCCCCATCCGGACCGATCAGCCCGAACAACTCACCAGAGCCGATCTCCAGCGACAGATCCCGCAGGGCCTCGACATCGCCATAACGCTTGGTGATATGATTTATATGAATCTCGTTATTCATATTTAATCTCCCCATATTGCCCGATCTTCAGATAACCATCGTTGCGGACGGCGATCTTGATGGCATATACCAAATTAGCCCGTTCGTCCTTCGTCTGGATACCTTTCGGGGTAAACTCGGATTTATCGGAGATCCACGTGATCGTACCGGGGTATTCCCGGCGATCATTCCCATAGTCGGCGAAGACCTTGAGAGATTGCCCTAGTTTCAGGTGGGATAACTGATCCGCCGTCACATAGGCACGGAGATAAAGCAAGTCCGTATCGGCGATCTTGTAAAGCGGTTTGCCTGCCGCCGTCACCTCTCCCGGTTTGGCGTATTTCACCAATACCGTACCGGTCTGGGGATTGAGGATACGGCTTTTCATCAGTTGATCATCCAATTGCATGATCTGGTATTGCAGGCCTTCCGCCTCGGCGTCGGCACCTCCCGTCGTCTTGCTTAAGGAGGAGTATTGGGCATCCAGTTGTTTCTGGAGATATTTGATGTTATTCACGATATCGTCCAGTTGCTTTTGGTTACCCGCTTTCGCACGCACCAAGTTTTCCTGTCGCTGTTGCTCGGTCTTAGCCGTGGCGATTTGTTGTTCCAAGACAGCGATCTGCTTACGGATATCCGGCTTGCGAATATCTACCGAGCGAAGGCTGGCAGAGAGTTGCATCTTCCGCAGAAAAAGCTGGGTACTATCCACGTAACCCACGATGGCGCCGGCATCCAAGCGATCGCCCTCCTCGATATTCAGTTCCATGATCTTACCGTTGGCTTCCGAAGATACCAAGATCTCGGTTGCCTCAAAGGTGCCGGAAGCGTCAAAATCATTGTCTGTATTACCGCAAGCCGTCCATAGAAGGCTGCATAAGCTGATAAAAATCAAATGTCTCATAAATCAATTGTATTTGTCATACTCTATTTAATTCGTTGTATACATATAATTATAAATGGTCATCAAGCGCTGTACACGGTGCGCCGCGGCGGTTTGCCGGGCCATGTCCTCGGCGTTGATCTCCCGGATCAGGTCCGTGACGGAAATCACGCCATTCTCCAGCTTCACCTCCGCTGCCTGCTTGATGCTTGTTCTCAGACGGATGATATCGTCATCGGCACGCATCAGGTCCGTCATTTTCTTTATCTCCGTGTTTTGCCGCAAAAGTTGCAGGCGGGTATTGAATAAGAAGGTCTCCCGTTGCACATCAATCTGGCGACGGCTTACCTCGATCTTCCTCCGGTCGTTCTTCAGCGTGTACAACTTCCCCAGATTCCAAGAAAGACGGACACCGGCCACATAATAAGGCTCGAAACTATCCTCCAGCATGTTCAAGCCCGGCCGGCCGTAACCACCTTGTACGAAAGCTCCGATACGAGGCATCAAGCCCGCCGTTACCTGCTTGTTTTGCGTCTCGATCCATTCGCTCTTAGCATCCAAGGCCCGTAATTCCGGACGGTTGATTTGCGTGGACAATGAACGCTCGGGTGACTCCGGAGTCTTCAAGACGACTTGATCCGTCAGTGGTTTATTGATAAAGGTCGCCAACATCTGCCGATATACCGTACGAGACGCTTTTAGCTCAATCTCATTTTGGCGGGCATTCAGCAGTTCCACTTCCATACTTTCCAGATCCGATTGATTCGCCACGCCATTCTCCATCATCGCCTCGATACGCTCGATATTGACCTGCAACTCCTTTTGGAGCAAAGCGTTCTGGCGTATCAACTCATCTTGCAGCAGGCAACCGAAATACAGCTGGTTCACCCGGTCGTTCAGCGCGTACAACTCACTCTCCAGTTGTTCCCGGTTGGCGGTCGCCTCGGCACGGGTCAAAGCACGGGCCGAACGTGCGCTGCCGCCATCCCAGATCGTTTGGTCTACCTGCGCCACGACTTGATACTGATCCTTGCTCAAGCTCGGGATCTCAAAGCCGGGAAGAAGCGAGGAAATCTTATCGCCATCGAAAGGCAACTTCGTCACGTCGCTCTGATAGCTTGCCTTACCGCTTACCGAGAGCTGGGGAAGCCAAGCCTTGCCCACATTACTCAAGCTATAACGCTCCGTCTGATCGATCAAACCCATTTGATGAATCTGTGGATAATTCGCCCTCGCCCATTCGTAACATTGCGTGATCGTGACCGATTCCTGTCCGCCAACCCTCCCGGCATACCCAAACAGGCTAATTAACAATAATACATATACACCTCTCATATACTCTATGATATGTTTATTAAATTGAACAAATCCATCATCTGGCATCCGGGACCATCAGCTGGGTTATTACCTCGACGATCAAATCCCTGCGCCTATCCATATATTCCTCAAACCGCCCCATATCGTTATCCAAAAAAGCCGCCGCTAGTGGCTTGCGGATCAACAACGGGAAGACCACTAGGCTCACCAAGGTCGAAACTAAATCTATGACCGGCATCTTCCGTAGAAGCCCCTTGTCCATCTCCTCCTCTATCTGACGACGAAGACGCAAGATGGGCTGTATTTTTTTCGGGTCTCTCAGCACGGTCTGGAATAAACGTTCCGGATCTCTGTTTAACTCGCCCACCACAAAATTCGGGAACATCGGGTTCGCACGAACAATTCCCATATACAGATCAACGATCACCGGCATTTTCTCCAGCATCGTACTCTTCTCATCCAAAACCCGATCGATGTTCGGCAACAATGAAGAAAGCAATTGCCCGAAAATAGCGTCGAACAGAATCTCTTTCGTCCTATAATAATAATGTAAGGCCGTCCTGCCAATACCCACTTCTGCCGCCACGTCACTCATGGTAGCCGCCTCGTACCCCTTTCGGACAAACACTCGCTTCGCCGCTTCTATGATGCGAGGCTCCATCTCATTCATATCTTTCGCTTCCATAATAAAATGTTATTTTTTGTTTTGTCACCATTGTTTGTCATTACTGTTTGACACATACGTCAAAAGTAGTATAAAAAAATCACATAGCAAGTAAAACCTAAGTTTTCTTGCTATGTAATCCTTCTTTTTTTCATTCGAGAGGAAATACGATTCCTTTCGAGAGGAAGGCGGATTCCCTTCGAACCCGCCTTTCATTTCTATCGGAAGTAATTATTGGATCGTGCGAGCCTCAACTCCTTCGGTTGTAATCTCCACGGGATTGATCAATCCCTCCTCGTTGAACGTCATCTTCTCGATACAAGTCTCCCGGTGGTCACGTGTCTTGACCCCGGCCGGCCGGCGATGGTACACGATGTAGTAATCTTCCGAATTCGGCACATGCATGATCGAGTGGTGCCCCGCTCCGTTGGCGATATCGAAATTTTGCCGCAAGACCTCCCCGATACGATTGAACGGGCCAAAAGGAGAATCGGAGATGGCGTAAGCGACCTTGTAATCCGGTCCGGTCCAGCCACCCTCACTCCACATGAAGTAATATTTACCATTCTTCTTAAACATAAACGGGCCTTCCACGTAATCCTTGGGAGTTACCTCTTTATAAATCGTTCCGTCCTCAAACGGTATAAGTCCGGTAAAGTCTTTGTTCAAGCGTACCATGTTGCAGTGCTTCCAACCACCGTAATACATATAATACTCATCATTGTCAGCGTCGTGGAAAACAAACTGATCGATCGGCTGCGCCCCGTTCACGATCTCGTTGATCAGCGGCTTACCCAGCAAATCCTTATAAGGCCCTTCCGGACGATCGCTCACGGCAACACCGATGCCTCCGATCTCTCCCTCATGCACGTCATTCGCCCCGAAGAAAAGATAATACTTGCCATCCTTGTTGATTACCGAAGGAGCCCACATAGCGATCTTCGCCCATTTCACCTCTGCCGTATCAAGAATGGCGGTATGCTTGGTCCAATTCACCAAATCCTTGGAAGAGAAGCAATCGAAGAAGGTTTGCTTCTCATATAAATCACTCGTAGTCGGGTAAATCCAATAGGTATCCCCGTAAATAATTCCCTCCGGATCGGCGTACCAACCCTCGAACACAGGATTACCACTCTTCGCTACCTCTTCATTTGGAGCCTGTTTAGGGCCACCACAGGACATCAAGGCACCGGCCATCAATACAGTGTAAAACAGGCTTTTCTTTCCGTTTATCATCAATAGTAGATTATTTATTAGTAAATCAAATAGTATCTTTTAATTATTCGAGTTCTCCATGTTCTTCGCCAAACCACCTTCCGAGGTCTCCTTATAAAGACTGGGCAAATCATTACCTGTCTGGCGCATCACCTCAACCACCTGATCAAAACTTACCCGGTGTTTTCCGTCGGAGAAGTTCGAGAACGTATTCGCGTCAAGTGCACGGGCAGCAGCAAAAGCGTTTCGCTCGATACAAGGGATTTGTACCAAGCCACAAACAGGATCGCAAGTCAATCCCAAGTGATGCTCCAATCCCATCTCGGCGGCATACTCGATCTGCGCGGGCGTACCACCAAACAACTGACTGGCGGCAGCGGCAGCCATAGCGCAAGCCACGCCAACCTCACCTTGGCAACCTACCTCTGCCCCCGATACGGAGGCATTCGTACGCACCACATTTCCAAACAAGCCTGCCGTAGCCAACGCACGCAATATACGGGAATCACGGAACTCACGCGTCTCCTTCAAGTGATAAAGGACCGCAGGCATTACACCGCAAGAACCACAAGTCGGAGCGGTCACGATCTTCCCACCGCACGCATTCTCCTCAGACACCGCCAAGGCATAGGCATACACCATTCCCCGGCTCTTGATACTGCTGCCATAACCTTTCGCACGGATCATATAATCGGAAGCCTTACGACGAATGCCCAAACCTCCCGGCAAGATGCCTTCCGCTTCCAGACCACGACGAACCGCATCCTGCATCACTTCCCATACCTCAGCCAGATAATCCCAGATAGAAGGGCCTTCGTGCTGCTCGACATATTCCCAATAGGAATGGCCAGTCTTCTCACACCAAGCCTGTATCTCCTTGATCGTATGCATATCGTATACTTGCTCCGTCCTCAACTCATTGAAAGACTCGTTCGCCAAGGTTCCCCCGCCGATACTATATACGGTCCACGTATCCAGCTCCTCGCCACTCTCATTATACGACTCGAACAACATCCCGTTCGGGTGGAACGGCAAGAAAGTCTTGGGTTCCCAAGTAATATTTGTCTTCGCGACCGGCTGTAATACCTCAAGAATAGCCGCGTCCGTCATATGGCCTTTTCCCGTAGCCGCCAGACTACCATATAAGGTTACGTTAAAACGAACAGCGCCCCGGTTACGTTCCAAGAACATTTGTGCCGCACGCATCGGCCCCATAGTATGACTACTTGAAGGGCCATGACCCATCCGGTATATTTGTTTGATTGATTCCATCTTTCTTCGATCTAAGTTTTCTTGTTTCTATACTTTAAGGAAAATATTATGTTTATAAAACGCATACAAAAGTACATAAATTACCGATACATTGCACATGGCAATGAGCACCGGATAATAATTTCCTAAATATTGCTGGGTTCCGAAAAACAAGGATTCGCCGATACACCTAAAACTTACCACGTTAGTAAGCATATAAGCCAGTATTGAATTCATGCCGTACACTTTCAGCCAAGTCGTATACTTTCGATGCCCTTTATAGTCGATCCAATAATAGAACAACCCCATAAGCAAGAAACAGTACCCACTGCTCACCAATACCATCGAACTGGTCCACAGTTTCTTAATAACGGGAAGCTCGATACCCCAAAGCCATCCGGCGATAACCATACCCAGACCAATACCGAATAACATCCGTAATTTGAGCCGCTCGGAATATAATTTGTTCTTTAGGATATATCCGGCGAACAACCCGGTCAACACGGTTACCCCGAAATTCAAGCTGCTCAGTATCCATGTATAACGATACCAAGTAGCGAATATCACCTCCCCGTTCTCCACCGTCGCCCCATCCCGGAAACGTCCCAGTACGGTGCGATCGATCCATTCGGCCAAATTACTATCCGGTGTGTACGAACCTCCCCCATAGTTACCGACCGTAATAAACTCCATCGCTCCCCAAAAGATTAATAAAAGAGCCGCCGCTATACCGATCTGTACCCGTATCCTTACATACAAGAATAACAAGGAAGCAATCAAATACCCCATAGCGATCGACTGCAAAGTATTTGAATACAAATAAACCCGGTCCGGGTCCAAAGCCAATAAATTACCTTGGCACATCATACCGAAGACCCAAAGCAGTAGCACCCGTTTCCCGATCCGCCGATATACCGCCATCTTATCGGGCATATCCTTATAACGAGACAAAGAGAAAGGCATGGAAACTCCCGCCATGAATAAGAATAAGGGCATCACGAGATCCCACGTAGAAAATCCCTCCCATTCCACATGCGAGAATCCCCACATAAAAGAATTAAACCAAGGCATATCAATCGCATGGGCCAGCGGATGCAACACCATCTCCAACACCACTAAGCAAAAAAGGTCGAAGCCACGGAGTACGTCCAATGACTCCAACCGATTTAATTTCTTCTTCTCCATCCGTCTATTATACTTTCAAGAAAATACGTTGGCGATATAAGAAATACAAGAATCCCCAACAAACAGCGATATATGCGATAGCGCTAACCAAAGGCTGGGCGGTCTCGGGCATCAATTTCGCCAACCCTCCGAATATAGCCTCGGAAGTATAGGAGAAACGGATGAAACGCTGTGCCAAATAGATCGTAATAGAGTTCATGCCGATCACGGTAAAAAACAAGGTCCATTTACGCCACCCCAATACATCTATGATATAGAAGAACAAAGCAAACATCCAAACGGAATAAGCACCTACCACACAGACAAAAGAGCTTGTCCATAGCTTCTTATTGATAGGGAAGACCAAGCTCCATAACAAGCCGACGATCAACAATACAGCTCCCGCTCCTACTAAACAAAGCACTTTATTTCGGTCGGTCAGCCCCTATTTCCGTAACTTAATCCATTCACCAGTGAACATACCCAACATTGCCGTGGCAATCGCAGGGACGGTGGAGAATAAACCCTCCGGATCAAAAACAGTCTCGTGCAAACGTCCGGGAAGAAACAGGCGGTCAATATACCCTACCAAGTTTCCCTCGAGCGTGAATGGCCCCGCTCCACCGGCGTCCGGCACAGGCACAAAAGCCATCGCCAGCCAATAGCCAACCAAAATAAGAACCGTTATCCCCGCACGCACTTTCCAACCGAAACGGACAAACAACAAGGCTGCGAACATCCATCCCAACCCGATACGCGCCAGCACGCTCGCACAACGCAGGTGGTCAAATTCGAACGACAATAGCCCGTTATATACCAATCCCAAGAAAACCAAGGTAATCCCCCGACGGACGATCTTCTTATAAATCGCCCCTTCCGTCATACCTTTTCCTCGTTGCTTCTCTAGTGAGAACGGAAACGAGATACCCGCAATAAAGAGGAACAATGGGAAGATCGTGTCGTGATGCGCCAATCCGTTCCATTCCACATGTTCCATCTGCCCGGCTATCGCCTGAAAAAAAGGATTCGGAAACAATGTCGCCAAAGCGACAAATAAAGAAGCACCGCCCATAATAAAGAGCATGTCAAAACCCCTAAGGGCATCCAATGATTGCAACCGCTGGGGTTGTTGTTTTTGTTTTTCCATATAATCTATTTACATTTAAAGTCAACACAAATATACTAAAACTCGCCCACATACGGATGGGATTTAACATAAAGACACCCCTAATCTTTCCCCTCGCATTCCTAATTCCGGTGTTAGATTATCGACCAACTCCGCATGGGTAATCCCGCAAAGGGGTCGCATAGTCATAGTCTAAACTTATATCATTGAGTTGGTTCAAATCACTGAAATACAATACCGGATAAACATTCCAATCCTGCTCTAGCTGATCGATAGCCAATCCTTTAAACAGTTCTTTTTTCCCTTGGAAATAGGCTTCTAACGTAGATATCAATAAACTTTTCCCAAAACGGCGAGGACGACTCAGAAAGTAAGGCTTACCTTTCGTCACCAATTGGTAAATCAAGGCAGTCTTATCCACATATAAATAGTTCTCATTCCGAATATTTTCGAAACTCTGTATTCCTATCGGTAATTTACGCATAGTCGTCATAACCTTTTTTCTTACCACACCTGTTGTTGAACAAAGATAGAACTTTTTTCCGGAACAAGTCTCCGATTATAGTTTTCATTCTATGAAATACTCAATTTTTTCTACACTAATAGAGGGCGATATTTTACTTTCCATAAGCTGGAAGTAGAATATCGCCCTCTATTTTACAAGACAGTTTGTCTATGAGTAAGCACTAGATCTAAGGCATACAAATATTTCACTGAGTAAGATCACCTCATAGCCTTAGCAAAAAAGCTCTAATCGCATAATGAATAAAATAATAAACAGCCTTATACACCGGCAAATCCATCTCATTTCTCAAAATGTTCCACTGCCAACGCATGGCTTTTAATTTATTCGAAGAGACCGAATGGTCACTAACTCGGTAAAGAGCCGTCACCGTATTTGTGTTCTGCGCTTTATACCCTTGCTTTAAGATAGAAAGCCAACATACATAATCCTCATGCCCAATTTCCTTGAAAAATATCTTTCCCGTCAAGGCTGAATCATACATGGCTGTCAAGCATCCTATACAATTCCCTTTCAACAACAAACGATAATCAACCTCACAAGGAGCTATTACCTCACGCCCGCATCGCTCTCCGCCTAGACTTACTTTCTCATAGTTAGAGAAAACAATAGCGACCTCGGATTTCTCGAAGACTTTTAACTGATCGCTTAGCTTATTCGGTAACCATATATCATCGCTATCCAAGAAAGCAATATACCGTCCTTTCGCTTCCTTTATTCCCATATTACGGGGTAACGTAGGCGAACCGGATGGTTTATCCGTCCGTAAATATCGAATACGGGAATCTATTCTCGCATACTTTTGAATGATTGAGAGTGAATCATCACTAGAACAATCATCCACAATAATCATCTCCCAATCCCCAAACGATTGAGCCAATACGGACTCAATCGCTTGGGATATAAAAGGAGCCGCATTATAACACGGGGTTATAATGGATACAAGAGGCAACACGTTAAATACAAATGATTATTTAAATAAATAACGTTTCAACTTAGCGAATGCCTTAAGCGAACGTTTCAAGTCTGAAGGATTACGCAAACCGACTCTCAGCCTGTGTAAAATGTAACTGGCACGTAAATAATATTTCTTCCGTGCCCTATTACAGAAATCAACCATTTCCCCTGCGGAAAGATCCGGTAAAGACAATACGGTGTTATGTGTACCATCCGGCAAACAATACTTCTCATAATCCGTCTCTATATAGTTATTTTCCCTCGCCCACTGATAAGCCTCCGTACCGGGATAAGGTATCAACGGGAAAAACTGGGCGGTATCCGTATTCAACCTTAACGCTAACCGAAGAGTCTCTTCCATGGTTTCCCGGGTTTCGCCTTGGTTACCGACCATATAACAAGCATGTATTAACAAACCCGCCTTTTTAGCGTTGGCAACATACTGATAGAAATATTCCACCTTCGTTCCTTTCTTGATGTTATCCAATATCTGTTGGCTACCACTCTCTATACCCGGAATAATCAAACGACATCCGGCCTTTTTCATAGCCAACATCGTTTCCAAATCAAGGTCTACACGAGCATTACATAACCATTTCAGCCGTTTATTCAATTTCTTTTCCACTAACAAACGACAAATGTCCAATACTCGCTTCTTATTGGCTGTAAATGTATCATCTTCGATTACTACCTCTTTCACATCTGGGAAATTAGCGGCAATGTATTCGAACTCGGCCACCACATTCTCTGCGGATCGTGCCCGAAAAGCATGCCCATGCATCGTTTGCGGATAGACACAGAAATTACAACGAAAGGGACATCCACGCCCGGTAAATATCTGGATAGAGGGATATGTGGCAGCAGCGAAAAAAGTAATCCCTCTCATTTAAATGTTCCTTGATAAATTGTGAGGCAAAAGGAAGATCATCCAAATTCTTCATCGGTGGCATAGGCGCGGTTCGTACAAACTCCTTCCCGTCCCAAAAACAAAGCCCTCGAACCTCCCGCAGATCCTTTCCTGCGTCCAGAACATTCGCTAGCTCATTCACGATACAATCATATTCCCCAATAGCGACCGCATCCACCGCATTCGAATAACCCAACGTCTCTTCTGCGCAAGCCGAAGGATGAGTCCCCACAAGCACGACAAACGAGTGAGGATACAATGCCTTCAGCTTCCCGGCAAAAGCAACGTCACTTTTAATGGAAGGCGTACTTGTATCTAAAACAAACAATGAATGCTCATTATCCGTCTTCCGAATAATGTTTAAAGACTGTTCCTCATTTAACTGTTTAGCTGGAGCATCCAAAAAGAGACATTATGTCCCTGTTTGCTTGAATACAAAGCCGCATAAATCAGCCATAGAGGATAATATAAAGCCCCACTTTTCGTAATTGCTGGACTACGGGACTCACGAGAGAATTTTCCATACTCAGCCTTGAATGGAGGATTGATGAAATAGATGTTCATATAGATTTTCTTTTATAAGATTTTCCGTATAAAAACAATTCAAGAATAGGAGATATAGAGACTATGTTCTTAATCCATATAGAAGCATAGCTAATAAATAAAGAGAATATAAACAAAAACAAAAAACAAGGTATATTGTCCACCGATGACAACGTAATATAGTCCGTAATCACCAATAAAAACGCAAAAGGTCCGTTATGGGTCACATAAATAGATAAAGACTCACGCCCGAAATATTGGAACATATTATCTACCTGTCTATTCCAAGAAATATGGTGAACAATAAAGAACAAAGAAAAGATAGCGAATAACGACAACACAATCTTCATCAATTGGTTAAACATCGAGGACATATCATATACAAAAGAAGGGATCAGCAGGAAAAACATAACGAACGAAAACGTAAAAAACTTCTTATTATTCAGAATAAGACTCCTCAAATTCGTTTGTTTACACACGATAGACCCTAAAAAATAAAACATAAAATAATTAAATACAGATCGTATTCCTTCCGAGTAAATCGCATCCTTATACAGTAACATATACAACAAAATAACAAGTATAAATAAGAACAATAAAATTACTAAATCTACAAAAATAGACTTAGCATTTATTTGTTTATCGACCCATCTATAGACAAAAAAAAGAATAGAGAGAATGAACAGAGTAGCAAAGAACCACAATCCCCCTCCCCATGTTTTCACAAAGTTCAATACACAATCTATAAAGCTTTGATCTATCATTGTCCTTAAGAAAAAGAAAGGGATAACAACTCCCCAAGTAACCATGGGAAGTAACAATGTCCTCAACTTCTTTATTAGAAAAGAAATGGTTTCATTCCATCCAAAGCGTTCTATTCGAAATGTCATCTGAGCGACATACCCACTAATGAACATAAAAAGAGGCATGTGGAATGAATAAATAAAACGCCAAAGAAAACTATCCTCGCAATTGTTATACCCTATGACATGACCTAGTACAACAAGTAAGATTGCAATTCCTTTAAGTTGATCGATGTAAGATATTCTAAGATCGTTCATTTCTAGTAAAAAATTAGTTTATTATAAATGGTATATATTTACTAAACATGAAACGATCAACATATTCACTATACTTATCAATCCACATTTCTCTTGCATTTTTACTACATAAATCTATTCGCTCCTGAAGATCAAAACAAATAAAAAAAGACTCCAAATCCCTTAAACTTTCTCCTATGACAAACCCAGTTCTTCCCTTCTCTGTCTTATTTCCAACCAATGTCCCTTCTGTTGTTAATATTGGTTTTCCAAGAAATAGCCCTTCGTAATATTTATTAGGAGCTGCATACACGTTATTTAAAACAGTTTTTTCATATAAAGCGACAATTATATCTGAATTCGCCATTATTTCTAATCCTTTTTCATATGAAACCGTACCAAAATAATGAATATTAGAGACACAATCACTATACTCCTTCACCAATTTATCCATAATTCCAAATCCTGCAATATTAAGTTCTAATGAAGAATTATTTTTCACACATTCCAACAGTTTATCAATACCTCGATCCGCAGGCATAGTACCAACATAAGACAATATGACTTTATCCGACATATTTTGTTTATTAGGTAAGTTTTGATTTAGACTCGTAAAAAGAGTTGGTATATTAGGAAGAACCCATAAATTATTAGCTATATAGTTTAATTGTTCCGTTCTTTCTTCTTCACAAATTATAGTAATATCTGAATGCTTAAGAAAAAATCTCTCAAACGTCAATATTATTGTTTTTATTAGCCGATTATTAAAATGCCTTGAATCAACAAACCAATCAAAGATATCATATATAACTTTTTTTCCAAAAACAACTTCAATATAATTGCAGGTAGGATTGTATCAAAATCACAAGCATGAATGACCTTGTACGATTTTTTATTTCTTAACAGATAACAAAATATATACCAGTTAAATCCTAATATTCCAAACGCATTTTTTAAACCTGTACCATACTTTGACTTTCTTTGATAATATGAGTGAATATGGTCATTTTTCAACTTACAACTTCTATCCCAACAAACTATTCTATAATTTATATTGTTAGCATATAAATAATCGCAATACTTTTGCACTCTAGGGTCAGGATTACAATCTAAACTTCTCAAAAAAACAATCATTTCAAATATTCTAACAAGATTTTCACAATTCTATGACTAGCCACTCCATCTCCATATGGATTTACCGTACGACTCATCGACTCATATTTTTCATTATCACACAGAAGATCAGAAACTGCAGAAATAATTTTATCACAATCGGTACCAACAAGTCGCACAGTTCCTGCTGAAACAGCTTCCGGTCGTTCCGTTGTATCTCGCATCACCAATACAGGTTTTCCAAGTCCAGGAGCCTCTTCTTGAACGCCGCCACTATCCGTCAATACAAGTGTTGATTTCTCCATTAAGTAAACAAATGACAAATATTCCAATGGTTCTATAAAAAACATATTATTCAAGTTGGATAAATCATCTCCAAATACCTCATGAATAGGTTTGCGAACATTAGGATTTAAGTGCATCGGATAAATAAAATCAATATCAGAATACTTTTGTGTCAATTCTTTAATTGCCTTAGATATACGAATAAAACCATCACCAAAATTCTCTCGTCGATGCCCTGTTATAAGTACCATTTTTTTCCCATCCAATAAGCGATTAACATCATACCCTCTTTCTCTTAAGACCTCTTTCTGCATTGCTTCCATAATCTTATCGGTCTTCATCTTTCGAACTACTTGAAGCAAAGCATCTATCACTGTATTACCGGTAACCCATATCAGATCAGGATTTACATTTTCCCTCATTAAGTTTTGTTTACCCAATAAAGTTGGTGCAAAATGATAAGTAGCAATACGACCGGTTATTTGTCGATTCATCTCTTCCGGCCAAGGATTATAAGTATTATGAGTACGCAAACCTGCCTCTATATGCCCAACAGGTATTCGTTGATAATAAGCAGCTAACGCTGCGACGGTAGAAGTAGTTGTATCACCATGTACTAAAACAAGGTCCGGTTGTACCTCTTTTAAAATATCACGCATACCTAACAACACACAAGATGTTACATCATACAGGTCTTGTCCCTGTCTCATAATATTCAAATCATAATCAGGTATTATTTCAAAAACATGTAATACTTGATCCAACATTTCACGATGTTGTCCCGTCACACAAACAACGCTTTTTAAATCATTAGGATATTTTTGAAATTCTTTGATTAAAGGAGCCATTTTAATAGCTTCAGGACGTGTTCCAAAAACAAATAATACTTTTTTCATATTTTATTTCCTTTGCAATTTAATGTGTCATTTATAAGGTTTATCCATTTTCCACCTATATATTCTGGATCAAAAGAATGAATTTTTTCCATACATCTATTTTTCATTTGTTGTAATTGTACAGGATCATTCATTAATTGGTGTAGCTTTTTAGCGTATTCTTTTTTCTTATAAGGAGATATTAAATACCCATTTATTCCATCATCTATAATATCAACAGCTGCAGAAAACGAATTATATAAAAGGGACAACACCAAAGGATTGACACTCTAATAATGTCATAGGGAATCCTTCATAGATGGATGTCATACAAAAAAATTTTAGCACGCTTATAGTATTCATTAGGATCAACCATCCCAACAAACCTAACATTTCTCAAACGCATATTTTTAGATAGATTTTCTAAATATCTACGACAACTTCCGTCTCCTAGAATATAAAGTTTCCAACCTAGATCCTTATACTTACTTTCAATAATATACCAAATATCAAGCAATTTATCTACAGATTTCTGCGGCTCCAATCTACCCACAAAAACAACGACATTTTCTTTATCACTAGGCAATACAGGAATTTGTAAAATTGCAGGATTATTTATAACTTCAATTTTATCAAAGTTACTGTTTGTATTTATATAACAATAATCATTAAAATATTTTTTTGATAACAAAACAACGCAACTACTATTGTCAAATATAAATTTTCCGCCCTTAAAGCCTCTAAATACAGACTGAAAATAATACCACATTCGATAGATTAGCAATCTCGTAAAAGATGTATAAAAAAATATTTTAAAGAATTTATTTTCTCTTAGGAACAAATCTGGAGTATTATGAAGAACTGAGACTAAAGGAATTTTTAGTTCATTACACGCAATAGTACAACCGGCAGAAGTACGACTATTAACAGCCGTCTGATTAATTACAACATCTATTTCATTTTTAATTAAATACGATTTTATAAAATCGATATTACATAAGCTATTCATATTGCACTTATCTGGCAAACCAACTTGACACAACTCTGACTTTAACCCTTTATGGTTTTGCCAATACATTAAATACACAGAATATCCATTTGAATTTAAATATTCATATAAAAATCTAGTAACAGACTCTACTCCTCCAGATTGTTTTACAATTTCATAAGTAGAAAAAAATAAGACTCTCATACAAAATTCATTTTACATTTATATGACTAACACCTATTATATAAATATTGGTAGAAAACCAAAATGCAAAGAGTAGAAACAAAACAAAACAATTTGTCATTGATATACAGGAATATGTAAATCTATTAAACACATATTTACTCAGCAAATATATCATGGGAATTTTAACAACATTCAACCATCTCAAAAAGATATCATTATTCTCTATATTTAGAAAATAAAATATCGTTGACACATATATTATCCAAAATACAAAACGATACATAACTTTATCGATACAGGTTAGTATATTCTTCCGCAGCGTATAAAGTACAATAAAACTTAGCACATATAACACTACGACTTGTATATACATTATAACAACCCACCAAAATGATCCCTCCTGTGCTTCTTTCATCAAATACCCTCCTCCTTCTAGTTCCAACAAATCCGACAAATATTCTTCAATCAAAATATTTCCAAAATACACAAAAAAACAGGAATAACACATACAAGCAATAAGATTTTTTTTGTATTTATATTCATTATCAATAGTAATAAAAACAACAACATATATATTCCTGTTTTATGAAAAAAAGAACTCGATATCAAAAGCAATAATCCAAATAGAATTTTTTTAAGTTGTATTTTTTCATATAGTATTAAAAACAATCCTAAAAACATCATACATATAGATAACATTTGACGCCCCCCGCCATATCATACAGTAATATAACACTATACAATATCAAGAAATACAATTTGTAGCACCTAACATATTGAAATATTCCCCATAGAAATATAAATGACACAATATACAATGTCAGCCTAAAAACAAAATAATTTCCACTTATTAATTGAATATACCATACATATATTGGTTCTAAAGCGACCAGAGGATCATTCACTTTAGACATTTTCATTAATTCCAAATAAGAATTATAATCAGCTGTAATATAACCATATACTGAAAATATGATAAAAAATACAAAGATTATAAAGTAAGATGATTTTTTTATTTTCTTATTCACACAGACTAAAAACAGCAAGAATAAAATAACAAAATTATAAATAAACCAAGAATAAGAATATAGCAAAATTGGCATTATTAGTTCAGATCAATTCATTAAACAATTTTTCCCATTCAAACACTACTTTATTTATATCATATAACTCAGATTTTTTAATAGCATTATTTCTCATATAACAAAGAGAAGTATCATCTAAAGACATCAAATATCGAAGTTTACAAATATACTCATTTTGTTTATTAAATGGAATTACATAGCCATTCACTCCATCATCAATAATATCATCAACAGCAGAAAAACTATCATAACATATTGGAATACAACCATATTTCATTCCTTCTATCAGTACCATTGGAAAACCCTCCGATTCTGATGTCAAACAAACGACAGTAGATTGATTAAAATAATATTCAGGAGAGTTAGTTGAACCTTCAAAATATACGTTTTTTATATTTTCCGATTTCACCAAGCTCTTATAGATTCCCACATCAGGACCATCACCTACAATAAGCAGATCCCAGTCTAAAAACTCTTCACACAAATATTTCCAGATATTAATCAACTCGGAAATTTTTTTTTGGGTTTCTACTAATCGTCCCACATAAAGTAGTTTTTTTCTATTTAAGAATAAACCATCTACTTTATCATCCACATTAAAACCATTTGGAATAGCTATAATTTTCTCATATTCACATCTTGACAATTCAGCACAAGATGAGACATAAGATTTTGACAACACAACCATCTTATCACTAACAAGAGATGCCATGATATATGATCTCCTAACTACATTATGTATATATACCTGATATATTGGCTTTAACATCCGTTTTAACACATTTTTTACTCCTCGGCCTTTTATCATTGTATCAAGACATTTAAAATCAACAAATGGATCATTATGGACAACGGTGATAAAAGCTGGAAAATATTTACCATTACCTTGTACATTTCCTTTTAATTTAAGCATCAACTTATTTACCTCATAGTCCATATTTTGATTAATAATAACATCGATTTCATTCTCCTGCAAAACCAACAAAAAATGGCGCCTATTTTCTCTGGAAAACAATTTTTCATTAGGCATATTTAAGCAAACAACTTTAGAATCAAGCCTACTCATATATTCACATTTATTTCCTTTAAAAAGAGATAATATACAGACATTATATCCTATTTTAACAAGACTATTAGACAAAGTTATAGTCATTTTTTCCACACCACCATATCTAGGAAATTGTTTTAGAATAAATAAAATATTCATAACTTTTACTGCTTAAAATTTCAAGTAAGAACTCTAATTGTATTTTTTATCTCTTCCACACACGAACAAAATCATCCTTCCGATCTCTCAATATCATCATCGGCTTACAATTATGCGATGGGTCTATCAAATTTTGAATACCAGTTATTCATCATATTCAGCACTATGAGATTCACTTTCATAAGCCCAATATAATCGTCCTAACTCAACCCTTGCAGATCTGAAAAATTCCAAACCTTAACAGGTAGTCTTATATTTATTCCAATTCTTCAAGAATAAAAAATCAGCTTTCAACCGCGGAACAATATTCCTTTGCGCTTCCAGTAATTGAAAAAACGTATTCTTAAATTGATCTTCTTTTACAGATTTCTTTTGTTTCTCGTTAAATTCAAATTGCTCTCTCAATGTCAAATAAAGTAGCACCGCATTAAGCAAGCCGATCACAGGAGCTGTAAGTCCACCTATCGTATCCCCAATCTCGCCTATATGATCAAATATAACCTCATCCCCAAAAATAGGACGAGTGTACAAAAAGGAGCACAAACAGCAAAGACTGTCAAACAAAGTAAAATTACAAGAGCAACTAATTTTCTATTCATATTGCTATTATTCTCTTTTTATTCATACATGACACATCCGGATAAATCGCCTCATCAGATTTCTCATTCCCGGAGCAACACAAAGCAAAGTTAAAGTCGACAAAATAGAAAATACAAGAATACCCAATAATCCATCAAAAACGTCGTATCTCCTTGCACCATTGAATACCTCATCCCAAGACAAACTATCACTCCGCAAAGCAACGCTGCCATCAAATGTCTCGCATACATAAATATGTATATACTCAATCGCTCATCCAAGCCCTTGCGAAACAAATAGTAAGGTTTCCAACAAAAAACGACCAACAACAAGCTGATCAGCACCCCAGATAACACACCATGTAATCCAAAGTAATATCCTAAAATAATAGATAGGCCAACATTCAGAGAGGCTTCCACTATTGGTGCCCAAATATCGCCAAACAAGCCGTAAGCATTGATATAGGCATCCACCGTCGTTCGGCTTAAATTAACAAACAGAATAGCTGTCATCAACAACAAACTCAAGGAATCCATGACATATTTCTTGCCTATCCAAAAGGAGACAAATGCTGGAGTAATCATAAGAACCCCGAAGCACATGATACAAGAGAACAAGAACCTTATAGAAAACAGTTCCGCAAATACACTCATAATCTTTCGTTTGTCCCCTTCAGCCACCAAATTTCCAATTCCAGCATTCATGCTATTAAACATAGCTGTCATCAGAGTTTGAACACCCATTACAATCAACATATAATTACCGTACAAAGCGACTACCGTTAATGTCGTATAGACATATATAATGATTGGGCTTGTTTGTGACAAGGCAAAACCTCCAATTTTATGAAAAAACAGTTGCTTGACCTTCGTAAGCACATCCGGATATTTCCTTGTCAACTCTCTACCTATAAGCAAATTTGTCTTTAAATAAGGATAAGTCCGGGCGATCACCCGATTCAAAGCCATTGAAGCCACCACAGCGAACACCATTTCCAATACCAGCCACCAAACATATCCATCATCCAAGAATCGAATCGCCAATATTTGGCAAAGTAATTTTGCTAACATCGAGGCTTTGTAACTATACTGTATCTTATACTCCTGTTGATCCGCAGACAAAACGATCTGCTTATAATTAACAAAATAGCTTAATAGCCCACTAACCAATAATACCCCAAAAGAGGCATACGCATACCATAAGGGCAACGGCATCTTGGCAAAGATCCAAGGGAAAAAGGCCATCAAGACCACACTTCCAGCTATCACGATCCATGCGATACGCCGATAGAGCCACCCTTGCAAGGATACGATTTCATTGATTGTATCCGTATCTTTCTCGGCAAGCGGTTTATAAAGGGTACAAGCAATAGCAGCTCCCCCCCCAATTCCGCAAGGTTCAAGAACTGCAGCAAATTGGTAGCCGTAGTATTCAACCCCAGCACCTCCGCCCCCAAATAATCCAAGAAAATCTTCCTTGAAAAGAATTGGAGGATCAGGTTGATGAAATAAAACACCAACGCCACCGAACTGTTTTTTATACTTTTGGATGTTCGTGAATCTGTTTTTGCCATATTCTTCACAAATCTATTTGCCCCAAGATACACTCACAAGTAAGAAACAAGCTATTCCACAAAGGAACTCCTTATAACTCGTTCCTACAAGCTAAAATTGTCGTATTTCTTTATGTGATTATTAAGGATGAGCGATCAGACTTTCGAGTTTAGCTAACAATTTACGTGTGAGTTCCAACAAAGGCAATACATCCTCACGCTCAAAGTCAAAGAAATCGTTATAATCCCCGGTAATACGATGTTGTAGCAAACGGGAATATAATCAGCTTTCATCTTTTGTCAACAAACCTTTAGAGACATAATTCAATTCTAATTGACCAACTACCCCATTATGGGTTTGCACCTTGAATCCGCTGTTATATCTTCCGCACTCAAGAATTGTATCCCCTTGTCTTTTACGCTGTGTACAAAGGGAGAGAAATGGTATCTCATCCAATCTTTCAAGGTGTAAAGCACCGGGCTGACGCACTCGTTTAACAACCAACCCAGCCCTACTAAAGGATAGGATATATTGTCATAATCCTCCACCTCGATTTTCGGTTTGTCCAACAAGATCAATATACCCCAATCCGAATCCGGACGTGCCTCGTTTCTGGCCTGCGAACCATACAAAAAAGCATGCCCTCCTGCCGGTATGACCTTACGCAAGGTCTCCTTGATTCGATTCAGCACGTCCGTTCTCATAAAATCTATGACTTTTATTGTTTCACTTCCGGGCAAGGATAAATAATGTACACCAAACTTACGCATAAATGCCCACATAATTTCATTCTGCCTGGTAGTGCAGGATTGGATAATCGCTCTCCTTAGTTTTCCTCATCTAAAATTTCTTCCCAAACGCAATGTTCAAGAACGTCTTCACCAATATCTTGAAATCGAACCACCACGAGCGATGCTCCAGATAGAACAAGTCATAGCGCAGACGGCGGAGCATCTTCTCCAGCGTATCCGTATAACCGTTATAGAGCGTGGCGTAAGAGGTCACACCCGGACGGATCTGGTACAGGAAGCGATAGCGGGGATCGCGTTCCATGATCTGGTCGATGTAGAACTTGCGTTCCGGACGGGGGCCGATAAAAGACATATCACCGATGAAGACATTCCATAATTGGGGAAGCTCGTCCAAATGATGCTCACGCAGGAACTTGCCCACATGCGTCATACGGGGATCAGCGCCTCCCTTGTAAAGGGCAGGGCCGAACTTCTCAGCGTCCAAACGCATGCTGCGGAACTTATAGATGTTAAACGGGCGACCGAAACGGCCGATACGCTCCTGCCTGAAGATAGCCGGGCCGCCATCCTGCGCGCCTTACGGCGATGTAGCAGATCAAGAACAAGGGGGAGAATACGACCAAGGCGATAAAGGCCAAAAGACAATCCCCTATACGCTTCACGTTACGCTCGAAGGCGTTCATCCCATCTGAGATAAAATCAGTAGATTTTCCAAAACTCTCTTCTAAAATCATGGCTAGTTAATTAGTCGATGAAGGCAGGCACGAGGTTAAAACTTAATCTCATTTGCATAGCCCATCCTTAAATTATTTCTTTCCTCCGTTCATTTCCTCCTCTTTCTTATAATCGATATACCGCTCCAAGGCCTCACGTGCCAGACGGCGGAAAAGTTCCTCGTCCGACAGATGGTCCCAAAGGAAATCTACCAATCGATAGTAAACGCTAAAGTGCATGTCCTTGCCTTTTTAAAAGAATTGTAAGTGTCACTGCCAATGCCTCCGCTTATGCGGATAATGGACTTGGTCAGTCTGGTGACTTGTAAAACCGTGGCGATGTAATCGCCCAAACGGGGAAATGATTGTCTGTGATACATGTCTGGTTTGTTATTATTTTTATACAGTCCTTATGGAGACCCCAAGTAATGCAAATAATGCAAGTAATGCAGCACCTTTTTTCCCACACACGTGCGTACATTATATAAAACAAGAATTTTACACTAAACGATCACAAACAAGGCATGGAACGATCCGGAAGAGAAACGCTGGATAGCCGTATGAAAGTTTGATTCGACACATATAATGTACACGTGCGTGTGTGGGAAAAAGGTGCTGCATTACTTGCATTACTTGCACCTGTTTTCCCCGGCATCGGTTCCATCCCGCACGTATATCGGCATCGACTCACGCCTACGTTCGTATAGGCCTACACCGATATACGTGTGGGGCGACGTCGATATACGTGTAAAACGATGCCCTTATACGTATGCCACACTCATACGGTCTCGCTTAGCAATGGCAATCCCTCCACCTCTCTCTTATGCCAGCCTTGGTAATCAGACAGGGAAAAACCGGGGACGGTCAATTGCTTGTAATCCTTATCGTCTCTTCGCAAGATGTGCTTGCGGGCATACGAGCGGAGCGAACGATCCGTCACGGATACCATCACCACAGGAAACGGGTAGCCGAGCAAGCGCATCGGCGTGACCTCGCTGTCCGGGAACACACGGCGCAACTGATAGGCCGAGCACTCGAACGCCACCCAATAAGGCCCCGTGCAATACAGGTGGATCGAGTTTTGGTTCGTACGCTCACGCCCCATGATCTCACCCAAATGCTCGTTCAGCAACCGCACCAAACGAACGCCGGAAGGAAGGGAAGACATTTTGATTTTTGATTTATTATTTAAACTGTCTACTGTTAACTTATTTCATGGTTGAGCCACCGATCGTAATCGTCCAGCCGGCGGATCAACGACAACTTGCTTTTCTTGGGCGAGGACTCACTTCGCCACGGATCCACAACCTCGTGCGCCATCTGACGGTAAAGACTGCTGTCCGTGCAACCGTAGAGCGTCACAAGCAACAAGGCACGGGATTGCGGAGCTTTCACCGCCAGGAGCATACCGCGCATCGTGGCGAGCAAACGAGCGAACTCTTCTTTTTCGCCCAGTAGCTTGTAGGCGGAAAGGAGCGACGAATAGACCTTGCAGCGCATCACGTCCGTCTCCGCACGGAGAGAACCATAGGCTCTCAATACCTCACGCGCCAAGCGGGTATCCTCCTCCCCTACGCTACCGGAGGCGTGATAACGGCCCAACGCGTCGTGCAGGCCATCCCGCAGGCGATCGTTGTCCAGATGGGTATAGACATGCTTACCATTGGTGTTCAGCTCGATCAGCTCGTACTCGCCCGGCTTCACCTCCAACAAGGGAACCCACATGCAATCGAGGATACGGGCCATCACATCCTTGTGACCGCCGCCCGGCTGGATCACCACCTCAGCCTCCATCCCGGCGAAATAGCCGGACGTGATACGTACACGGTCACCCTTCAGCAGGCGGCCACTGTCCGGAACGTACACCGGAAGCTCGTTGGAGTAAGACTCCGCTACCCAACGTAAGTTTCCCATCTCGCTATCCGACAGGTAAGGGAAATGGGGCGTGCCCCCGGAAGAGACACGGGGAAGGAAATTATATAAGGGGAGCGTCTGCTTCATCCGGAAGATCTCCTCCACCGAGGACCGGATAAACACGTAGTTGAACAGCAGGGGACGCCTCGTGTTGACCAGCTTGCCGTCCACCTTCCTCACCTCCACGTACGAGGGGGCGAAATACTCGAACAACGTCTCCCCGCGACGCTCGCGACGGGAAAGCTCGGCATCCAACCCTCTTGAGGGACTGATCCTATCGCGCCTGCCACCCGCGGCGGTAGGGAGCGTCAGCACGTACCAGCGAACGGTCTTCAGGTCTTGGCGCTTACAGACCCGCTCCATACCCCTATCCGGGCAATCGTTCCTCAAAACATTCATCGACATGATTCTTTTTTCCTTGGAGTATTTCAAGATATCCACCAAGCCTAACGACAATTCAAAGCCCTGCCAAGACCCTATCGTTTCTTCTTGACAAACAACGCTTTAAGTATTCAATTATGGTATTTCTGAAAATTACCATCACTTGCGATTTTTAAGCTACTTGGGAAGTAGCTTAAAAGATGGGAAAATGGTCACCACACAGTTGTAGAGACGGGGCACGCCTCATCTCTACGTGAATGTAGATGCAATTTTTGTGAGGTAACGGGATGATATAGGAAATATGAGATCATTCCGTCTCTATCGTTGTGTCCATAACCCAAGAATAGGAACGAAGATATAAGGAGAATCAAAGTCGGAACATAAAGAACAGAGCACAAATAAAGTCTAATGTTTGCTTGTGTCTTGTTATTTTTTATTACATTTGCGCCGTGAAAGAATACGCTACTTCCCAAGTAGCAAGCCTCCTACCCCACTTTGGGTATCGGTTTACACACGCTCTCAAAACAATTCCGGTTCACCTTCGACAAACGCTCCAACGAGAAGCTCTTCAAATAGATCTGTGTTGTCTTAATAGACTTATGCCCCAACAACTCACTGATAACCTCGATCGATACATCTTGTTCCTTCAAGAACGAGGCGAATGAATGACGGATCGTATACGAGGTGACCGGAAGCGTAACGCCTGTCGATCTCGCCAACAACTTCAAGTCACGGTTAAAGCGGGACAAGGTCCTGTTATATTCTTTGTAGGCCGCCTCACCGGTTCTCGTTCCACTCAAAAAAGGAAATAAATAAAAGGATTCCTTTGCCGTACAAGCGGACAACTCATCCAACAGCCGCAACGCTCCGGAGGGAATCTCCAACTGTATGAGGGATCCGCTCTTTTGTCGGTGATACTGCAATATCCCATCCCGGATATTCTCCCATTTCAAATGCGCTAGATCCACAAACGCTATCCCGCTGAACGCGAACATCAACCGAACGGTCAACTGTACACGCCGCAAGGACGGATCCTCCAATGGGGCGTTAAATATACGATCCAGCATCTCTCGCGGCAACGCCTTCTTCCGCTTGCTTTCAACGCCCGTGAAGACATCTTTGAACAGGTTGGGTACAAAGGGAGCCTCGTTCGCCTCCACGGCCAAGTTATAAATGTGACGAATCCGACGCATATAGGTAGACACCGTATTCAACGAACGGCCCTTGTCCAACAACCATGACTGATAGCACAAAAGCCTGTTCCTATTAATATAGGCATAAGGAATCGCCTCCATACCGCAAAAGCACTTGAACGAGTTCAAGGCATCTTGATAACTCTTCGCCGTGGTATACCGTTTTTCTCACGCAGACAAGCCATGTAGATGGACAGGCCCATAACAAAATCTTCTTCTTTTTTTTCATATCTTCTCCTTAATAAAAAGGCCAAAAATACTACCTTTGTACACTGTGTAAATAAAATCTATACAGATGAAGCAACACCTACGACCGATTATGTTTGTCGGAACCTGCTCTGATGCGGGTAAAAGCGTTATCAATGCGGCGTTTTGCCGTATTTTCAAGCAAGATGGTTATCAACCGGCACCGTTCAAGGCACAAAATATGTCCCTCAATTCCTACTCTACCCCGGAAGGCGGCGAGATGGGCCGGGCGCAAGTCGTACAAGCGGAGGCCTGCGGTATTTCCCCGCATACGGATATGAACCCGATATTACTAAAGCCGACAAATGATAAAAGCTCGCAAGTCGTATTAAACGGAAAGCCAGTCGGCAATATGTCCGCCAAGGATTATTTCGGGATACAAAACCAGAAGGAGGAGCTATTTAAGGAAGCCATCGAAGCCTTCAAGCGTCTGGAAGCTCGCTATAACCCGATCGTATTGGAAGGAGCCGGAAGCATCTCCGAACTAAACCTGCGAGACCGGGATATCACCAATATGCGTATGGCGATCGCTGCCGGAGCCTCTACCTATTTAGTTGCGGATATAGACCGTGGGGGCGTATTCGGCTCTGTATATGGAACGATCGCTTTATTACGACCGGAGGAACGAGTGTTAATGAAAGGGGTTATCATCAATAAGTTCCGTGGAGACGCCTCTTTATTCGAAGAAGGACGGAGCCTATTAAAGGAATTGACTGGGATTCCCGTGGTCGGCGTAATTCCATGGTTTCGGGATATCAAGATAGAGGAAGAGGATTCCGTAGCGTTGGATATGAAAAATAACACTTATAAAGACGGGAAAATCAATGTAGCTATCATCCTGCTGAAACGAATGTCTAATTTCACGGATTTTGATGTATTGGAGATGGACCCCCGTTTCAATCCGTATTATACCAACAATATCGATGAGATAGAGAAAGCCGACATCATCCTGCTCCCCGGCTCAAAGAATACGTTATCGGACTTACAAAGCCTGCGGGCCAATGGGATAGCGATGGCGATTATCCGGGCGCATAAAGCGGGTAAAAAGGTGATCGGTATTTGCGGTGGCTATCAAATGATGGGAGTCCGCTTGGAAGATCTGGAAAGTATCGAGGGAAATATCCCGGCGATTCCCGGTCTCGGTCTTCTGCCTCAATGCACAGTCATCGAGCAGGAGAAGATCACGAGACAAAGCGACTTTGCTTTCCTCCCCTCCTCGGAGAATAAGGATTGTAAAGGATACGAAATACATATGGGACGAACCACCTTATTGGGCGACGCCCCCGAACAGCCCGTAGCCCGACTGGAAGACGGACGAACGGACGGATATTACCTCAACAACCGATGCTGGGGAAGTTATATGCATGGTATCCTTGATAATCCGGCCGTATTGGACAACTTAGCTGAGGGCTTTGACACGGAAACGACTACAGGCCCTTTCGATTATGCCGCTTTTAAGGAAGAGCAGTATGATAAACTCGCCGCCCTCGTAAGGGAGCACGTGGATATGGAATATATTTATAACAGTATTAAAAACTAATATCATGAACAGACGTACTTTTATGCAAAAAACCGGACTTATCATGTCCGGACTTACTTTATCGCCGCTTATCGGTAAATCGTATTCCTCCATATACGGACAAACCGCCCCTAGCAACAAAGTAAAGGTAGCCCTCATAGGATGCCGTAGCATGGGATACGGGGATTTGAATACTTTTCTTGATTATCCGGAGACGGAATGCGTGGCTCTTTGCGATGTCGATGACGAATGGTTAAACAAACGGGCTGCCGACGTTGAGAAGAAAACAGGGAAAAAAGTACCTCACTTATATAAGGACTGGCGACGAGTAATCGATAATAAAGACGTAGATGTAGTCATTATCGGTACGCCGGACCATTGGCATTGCCTTCCGACGGTCTGGGCTTGCCAAGCGGGAAAAGACGTATATGTAGAGAAGCCGCTCTCCAATACGATCGAGGAATGTAACCTGATGGAAAAAGCCGCCCGTAAATATAACCGGATCGTACAGGTAGGCCAATGGCAACGTAGCGACCCGCATTGGGACGAGGCGGCTAATTTCTTGAAAGCCGGAAATATCGGACGGATCCGTACGGTCAAGGTCTGGGCTTACCAAGACGGCAAGCCGACACTTCCGGTTAAACCGGATTGCGACGCTCCCGCCGGTGTGGATTACGATATGTGGCTAGGCCCGGCTCCTAAACGTCCGTTCAATCCGTATCGTTTTCATTATAATTTCCGTTTCTTCTGGGACTATGCCGGAGGCTTGATGTCGGACTGGGGCGTACATTTACTGGATTATGCCCTAGAAGGTATGAACGCGGATCTTCCCACCCGTGTATTCTCAGGCGGTGGCAAGTTCGCCTATCCGGATGACGCTATGGAGACGCCCGATACCTTAATGGCAACTTATGCCTACGATGATTTTAATATCATCTGGGATCACGCCTGCGGAATTAATCACGGACTCTATAACCGTAAGGAAGGATTAGCGTTCTATGGGGAGAATGGCACGATGGTACTCGACAGGGCCGGCTGGGAGGTCATACCGGTCGTATCCAATAACGTAGCCCGCATGGAAGCCGTTCCTTTCAAGAAAGGAGAAGGCAAAGGGCTTTATAATCATGTGGGAAACATGTTGAGCTGCATTAAAAGCCGTGAGCTTCCGAACGCCGATGTCGCTATCGGTGCCCGTGTAGCGAAGATGGCTCATCTGGCGAATATCTCCTGCCGGGTTCAACGGGAAGTTCATTGGGATGATAAAAACAATTTGTTTGTCGGCGATAACGAGGCTACCGCCTTGTCGAAAGCCTATTACCGGGCACCTTGGGAATTACCTAAATTGTAACAATCGCAGCATAACGTTAAAATTTTGACAAACAATAAACAATGCCCTAGTAAGCTTGTTAGAACTATAAAAAACGAACAATACGTTTAATTCTAAATTAATACAGCTATGGCAAAAGAAAGCGTCAAAATTTTAAGAGGGAAATTGGATGTCGACAATTTATTATCTCAACTAAACGCCGCGTTAGCGGAAGAATGGCTAGCATACTATCAATATTGGGTAGGAGCCTTGGTCGTTGAAGGAGCCATGCGTTCCGACGTACAAGGTGAATTCGAGGAACATGCCGAGGAAGAAAGGCATCACGCCCAATTATTGGCAGACCGGATCATCGAATTGGAAGGAGTTCCGGTACTTGATCCGAAACAATGGTTTGAATTAGCCCGATGCAAATATGATTCACCGACAGACTTTGACGTAGTAAGCCTTCTGAACCAGAATGTCGCCTCCGAGCGTTGCGCCATCTTGCGTTATCAAGAAATCGCTAAATTCACGGACGGCATCGACTTCACGACTTGTGATATCGCTAAGCATATCTTAGCTGAGGAAGAAGAACACGAGCAAGATCTGCAAGACTATTTGACAGATATCGCACGTATGAAAAAATCTTTCCAGAAATAATTTAGGAAAGGGAAAACTCTTTACAACAAAAATCCCTTGAGAGAATGTCTCTAAGACATTCTCTCAAGGGATTTTAATTTCAAGCACATTAATGCTTTGTCCCATGCAACAAAGCGTCATATAATAAGGCATCCGCCACTTCCAAAGCGATTTCCTCGTCTTTCAGATTCCTCAAGATCGTCAAACCAAACTCAAACATAAAACCCGGCCCCTTGCTTGTGATGATATTTCCATCCTGCTCTACTCCATTATCCGTAGGGATAGCGCCTACCATTGTTGGCTCGAAGAAAGGAAAACAGGTAGCCCTTTTCCCTTTTAGCAATCCAAGACCACCTAAAACCATCGGTCCGGCACAGATAGCACCGATTAATACGCCTTCCTCCGTTTTCTCCTTGACTAATTCTTTCAAATGGGCATGCGCATTTAAGTGGTTGCTTCCGGGTATTCCACCCGGCAAGATCAAGGCATCGACGCAACTGAAATCCGCCTCCTCGAACAGATAATCAGCCATTACCGGAATATCATGAGCTCCTATCACCAATCGGTCACCCGTAATAGATACCATCATAACCCGTACACCACCACGCCTCAAGACATCAATCGTACCCAAGGCCTCTATTTCCTCAAAGCCTGTCGCTAAAAAGACAACCGCATTTTTCATTTCTTTTTTATTTAATATAGTTGACATTCACTTAAAACAGAAGGATCATCCTTCTCCACAACAGCCTTATCCGTAACAACCAATGGTAAGGTGAACCAGAAAGTGGAACCTTTGCCAAGCTCAGATCGCACACCGATCTCACCACCCAACTGCTCTACAATCATCTTGCAGATCGGTAGTCCCAAACCAGCCCCTTGATAAAAATCATCCAATTTCACGAAACGCTCGAAAACAGACTCCAGCTTTTCCTCTGATATCCCGATTCCGGTATCCATGACAGAGACACGTACGAACATATCTTCCACCTCATAAAAAAGCGAGATAAAACCTTTGGAAGTAAACTTAATGGCATTAGACAAGAGATTTAACAAGACCTGTTCTACCCGGTGCGGATCGATCCACAGACGAACAGAAGGCATGGCGACCGAGTTATATAATAATGCCACATCGGAAGTCATCTTCAAGGATTGTACCACATAGGCCTCTTGGCAAATATCCCTCAACTCAACTTCCGACACGTTATAGTTTAACCGACCGGACTCGATCTTCGACAAATCTAGGATATCGTTAATCAGTTTCAACAATAAATCGCAATTCTTATTTATAATCGAAAAGTATTCCCTTTGCTCACTGGCATTAGTCGTTTCCGTCACGAGATGGGCAAAGCCAACGATAGCATTCAGCGGGGTCCGGATCTCATGGCTCATATTAGCGATAAAAGCGTTTTTCATCTTATCCGCCTCTTGTACTTTCATCAGCGCCAACTGGTCCTGACGCTGCTCCGTGATATCATTCAGCATGACCAATAACAGAGGCGAGGCTCCCGGGTCCGGATTCGTGATCAGTAAACGTACGATATTTACGATTCTCACCTCTCCATTCGGTTTCTCATACTCGACCATTTCCTTTACCATACGTCCCGTCTTGATCGTATGGTAATCTTCCGTTCGGATCTCATGCGCCCGCCGGGAATCAGGGAAAAGCTCGACATCCGTCTTCCCTAAGATATCTTCCACCTTGACCCCCGTAAATTCCTCCGCCGCCTTATTAAAATAGATATACCGGAAACCGTTGAAAATATCTTTCACCGTGATCTCCACAAATACGTTCGACAAGATCGTATCCATCAAGATATTTAAGAAGTTGATCGTATGCTGGCTTTGGCGCATCTCAAGTTCGTTATCGCTCGCGGATGGTGTCAAAGTGGCTTTTTCCAGATCGGCTTCCAGTCTCTCAATCCTTTGAATCAACTCTTCTTTGGAAAGGTGGTCATATTTTCCCATGGCCCATACATAAAGTTAAATTGCGTAATGGACAAAAATAACTATTATTTTTTTATTTACAACGGCTTACCGCCTAATAATTCTTATTTTCAAAAGGTCATTACTAATATTTTGACACAAAAGCATGGCATTATCCAAAATAAAAGATACATTTGCAATCTAATTTCATGAATTAAACACACTCTAATTGAAAAAACGATGATGTATTGGCAGAAAGAAATAGAAACCATGGATCGTAAAGATCTGGTAAAATTCCAACTGGAACGACTGAAACAAACCATAGAACTAGCGGGCAACTCCCCTTTTTACCATAAGATATTCAAAGAGAAAGGAATTACCCCGGACAGTTTTCAGTCCTTGGAGGATTTACAAAAACTTCCGTTTACAACGAAAGATGATCTTAGAAATAACTATCCGTTCGGATTGGCTGCCATCCCATTACAGAAATGTGTACGTATCCACTCTTCCAGTGGAACGACAGGTAATCCTACCGTTGTCTTACATTCCGCCAAGGACTTGGACCAATGGGCTAACCAAGTAGCTCGTTGCATGTATATGGTAGGGCTAAGGGATACGGACGTATTCCAGAATACATCCGGCTACGGCATGTTTACCGGTGGCCTCGGTTTCCAGTATGGAGCAGAAAAATTAGGTGCGTTGACAGTGCCTGCGGCGGCCGGTAATACCAAACGACAGATTAAGTTCATCACCGATTTCGGCACCACCTGTTTACATATCATACCGAGCTATGCCACTCGTTTGGCCGAGGTTATGTATGAGGAGGGAATAGACCCCAGAAAGGATACCAAACTACACACCGTATGTATCGGTGCCGAGCCACACTCGGAAGAACAACGTAAACGCATCGAGCAGCTTCTGGGTGTCAAGGCTTACAACTGTTTCGGTATGTCGGAGATGAACGGGCCGGGTGTAGCGTTCGAATGTACGGAGCAGAACGGCTTGCATATCTGGGAAGACAACGTGATCGTAGAGATCGTAGACCCGGTTACCTTGCAACCGGTGCCCGAGGGAGAGGTCGGAGAATTGGTATTAACGACCATCAACCGAGAGGCAATGCCTTTGCTCCGTTATCGTACCCGTGACCTGACCTGTGTCCTTCCGGGTGAATGTCCTTGCGGACGTACCCATAAACGCCTAGCCCGTTTCAAAGGCCGTAGCGACGATATGATAATCTTGAAGGGCGTGAACCTATTCCCCATCCAAATCGAAAAGATATTGATGCAATTCAAGGAGTTAGGCAGTAATTATTTGATCACCCTCGAAACGATCGGTAACAGCGACGAGATGTTGATCGAGGTTGAGTTGAGCGACCTATTCACCGATGATTATTCCGCCTTGCAGCGCTTGACGAAAGGTATCACCCGTCAGTTGAAGGACGAATTATTACTTACACCACGTATCAAGCTGGTAGCCAAGGGATCTTTGCCAACCACAGATGGCAAGGCGGTACGAGTGAAAGATCATCGCAAGCTTTGTTAAATAAACAATTAAAATAACACCTTATGACAGTCAATCAAATTTCTATTTTCCTTGAAAACAAGTACGGGAAATTAAGCGAGATATTAGCGTTATTGGCGGAAGAGCGCATACGCATCATCGCGGCCACCGTAGCCGACACCTCCGAGTATGGAATCCTTCGTATCATCGTAAGCGATCCCCAGAAGGCTTACAAGATATTAAAAGAGAATAATGTCAGCGCCAACCTGACCGACGTATTAGCGATCGTAACCAGCTCATGCGCCGGAAGTTTTGCCAATACATTATCTTATTTCACGAAAGCGGGCATCAGCATAGAATATATGTATTGTTTCTCCATCCGGGAAAAAGCGATCTTGATCTTGCGTACGAACAACCGGGAAAGCGCCCGTGAAGTAATCCGCCGTCAGAATCTCGAGTATATCTGTGAAAGTGATCTAATAAAACTTTAATAGGCACGGATATATGTTCGGAATCAGCGACCCCGGTATTTGGCTGGCTTACCTTCTAGCGTTCGCCTGCCTCCTATTTTCTATTTGGTTCGGGATAACCACTTGGAATAAAGAAGACGACGAAAAAACAAACCCTACTAAAGAATCACGAAAATGAGTACGCTAACATTAGGCATTATTGTCATCATTTACATGTTTGTAATCGCTTGGTTAGGGTATCTCGGATACAGGCAGACGAAAAATGCCAGTGATTATTTATTAGGCGGACGAAAAGTAAACCCCATTATCATGGCCCTGTCTTACGGGCGACCTTTATCTCGGCATCGGCGATCGTTGGTTTCGGTGGCGTAGCCGCTACGTTCGGCATGGGTATTCAATGGCTTTGCTTATTGAACATGTTCATGGGCGTAGTGGTAGCCTTTATCTTTTTCGGACGAAGGACCCGGAAGTTAGGCGAGGCACATAACGCACGGACTTTCCCGCAATTATTGGGATTACACTATAAGTCCCGGTCTATACAGATCTTCATCGCCTCGATCATTTTCATCGGCATGCCCCTCTACGCCGCCGTGGTGATGAAGGGAGGAGCCGTCTTCATCGAACAGATGTTTCACATCGACCTTCATCTGGCCTTGTTGATCTTCACCTTGATCGTAGCGGCCTACGTGATTACGGGCGGTATCAAGGGAGTACTTTATACGGATGCGTTGCAAGCGGTTATCATGTTCGCTTGTATGCTATTCCTGCTATTTTGGTTTTACCATATCATGGACATGGGCTTTATCGAGGCGAACCAGAAGTTGACGGATATCGCCCCCATGGTGCCCGAACGCTTCAAGGCCTTGGGACATCAAGGATGGACAGCTATGCCCATCTCAGGCTCTCCACAATGGTATACATTGGTTACCTCATTGATCCTTGGCGTAGGAATCGGTTGCTTAGCGCAGCCACAACTAGTCGTACGCTTCATGATGGTGGAAAGTACCAAGCAACTCAACAGGGGCGTATTGATCGGCTGCGTGTTCTTGATTGTCACGGTAGGGGCGATTTATCACGTGGGAGCCTTGTCTAATTTGTTTTTCCTCAAGACGGAAGGTGTAGTCGCCTCCGAGGCGGTAAAAGATATGGACAAGATCATCCCCCTATTTATCAATAAAGCGATGCCGGAGTGGTTCGGGGCGGTTTTCATGCTTTGTATTCTCTCTGCCAGTATGTCTACCCTTAGCGCGCAATTTCATACCATGGGAGCGGCTTTCGGGGCAGACGCATTCCCCAAACTAGGACGTAGCAAAAATCCGAACTCTACATTAGGTGTACGTATCGGCGTGCTATGCTCTATCTTGGTCAGCTACGTTATCTGCTATACGCTAAGCGCAAGTATTATCGCACGAGGCACCGCCTTGTTCATGGGTATTTGCGCGGCTACATTCCTACCTACCTATTTCTGCTCGCTATATTGGAAAGGGGCTACCCGGCAAGGGGCCTTGGCCAGCTTATGGGTAGGAGGCTTGGCCAGTTTATTCGCCATGTTGTTCCTTCATAAGGCGGAAGCGGCTCCGGTAGGACTTTGCAAGGCTTTATTCGGACAAGACGTCTTGATCGATGTATATCCGTGGCATGCGATAGATCCGATCTTATTTGCTTTGCCATTATCGGCGATAACGATTGTTTTGGTTAGCCTAGCGACTCAAAAAAGAAGGCTTTTTAGCTTTTCTTATGAACCTCAAAACACTAATTAGCATTTATTCTATTGACAGATATATAGAAAACAGTACATTTGCACTGTGGTTTTTCATAATAGTATTAGATTTAAGGTTAACAAAGTTGGTTAGGGGTTGCCGGGAGGCAATCCTTAATTGTTTTATAGAGGTCTAGATATGATTAAATACATTTTTCTACTATTCATACTTTGTTGCTCCGGTTGCCGGCACGCACAAACGGAAGATACCGTAATCAAGGTTTCGGTACTTCGTGGTCCATCCGTTATCGCATTCGCCGATTGGCTTGAGAATCCTCAATTATAGATAACAAAAAGTACAAGTAAAAGTGGTAGACTCGCCTGATCTGGCGCAAGCCTTACTGATCAAGCAGGAGACCGACATAGCCGTACTCCCCATGATCAATGCGGCGAACTTGTACAATAAAGGGATCAAGATTAAACTAGCGGGATGCCCGATCTGGGGAACCCTTTACCTCGTCGAGAAAACACCCTTAAAAGAACCGGCATTGTATGTATTCGGCAACGGTACGACTCCCGATATCCTTACCCGGTACTATCTCGGCCGCCAGCGATCAGACTATCCGTTGAATTACGCCTTCAATACCGCCGGGGAAATCACCCAAGGCATCTTAGCCGGAAAAGTAAATCGTGCCGTGCTCGGGGAACCGTTTCTAAGCATCGCTTTACGGAAAGACAGCAGCTTACGAATAACTGCGGACTTGAATCACTTAACAGACAGCGATACCCTCGGATTCGCCCAAACAGCGGTCGTATACACCCCGACGATGGAGAAATATCGTATCGCTTTTGAGGATGCCTTACGAGCCTCCTGCCAAAAAGCCGTACGATATCCGAAAGAGACCATCCATTCTTTGGAAGAACATGGAATCTTCGCCCAAGGGGCCTTAACTCCTGAGAGTATCGAGCGGTGTAAAATCCATTATTTATCGGCTATCGAGGCGAAAAACGCCGTCATGGATTTCCTGCGTCTCATCGAACAGTATGAACCTAAGGCCGTCGGCGGGAGGCTTCCCGATGCCGGATTTATCCCCGAAAAACAATGAGATTGCGAAAAACAATCACTACAATAGTCGCTACCGCTATCCTCTTGGCGGGATGGCAACTATTCGCCGTTATAGCCAACCAACCGGAGCTGATACCTTCACTTCCCCGACTCGTACGGACACTTTGCGAATGGCTCGTCTCCGGTAGTTTCTATCAGTCGGTCGGAGCGACTATACTCCGGGGAATCTTAGGCATGTCGATCTCATTCGTTTGTGCGATAGGGATGGCCGGGTTATTCGCCCGTTTTGAGTGGGTGTATGAATTATTCAGACCTCTGCTTGCCATCATGCGCTCGATCCCGGTCATATCCTTCATACTTTTGGCGCTTATATTCCTAAATCCGGAAAGTATCCCTTTGATGATCGCCTTCCTCACCATGTTCCCGCTACTAACAGAGAATCTGACACGGGGAATCCTCGATCTACGTCCGGGTTTATCCATTATGGCACGTCAGTTCCATATCAAATGTTCCAATGTCTTATTCCAGATCATCTATCCGCAGCTAAAGCCATTCTTATATAGCGGACTTGCCTCCGCCGCCGGATTCGGCTGGCGTGCGATCATTATGGGAGAAGTCCTGTCGCAATGCGCATTCGGAATCGGAAGCGAGATGAAAAGGGCGCAAAACTTTATCGCTGTCCCTGAGCTACTCGCTTGGACAATCGTGGCGGTATTCATCAGTTTCTTTTTTGACAAAGGAATTAGCAAAGTCGCTGATATCACCCCTAAAATATCTTTCGCGAATGAGGATCAGACCACCCCGACCCCTACATTATCAGTTTTAGACACGAAAGATATAAGTTACCAATACGGCATACAGCACTTTTCCCATTCCTTTCAAAAAGGGATTATTTATGGAATTAGCGCACCTTCAGGCAAAGGAAAAACAACGTTATTAAACCTAATCGGAGGTATCTTATTACCTACGGAAGGAGAGATACATCCCACAAGACACTTTGGAATCGCCACCATATTCCAACAACCGCAACTCCTGCCCCATCTAACCGCAGAAGAAAATATCATCCTCCCCCTCTCCTCTTTTCTCACGGAGGAGAAAGCCCGGCGAATCGCCCAAAAACACTTACAGGAAATGGAAATGGAGCCCTTCGGGAACCGATACCCCAAAGAGCTTAGTTACGGACAGCAACAACGTATCGCTATAGCGAGGGCATTGGCATACCCTTCTCCTCTCCTTTTGATGGACGAGCCGTTCAAAGGCTTGGATGAAGCCCTAAGCCATCGCATCATAGAACGAATACGAGAAATGCAAATGAAAGAAGAACGGATCATTCTTTTCACGTCACATAATCCGGATGAGATTCGGTTGTTGGCGGATGAGGTGATTTACCTATAAATCCCAACCAAACTTGAATGTCTTATTTCACTTTCATCGGTTGGCAAGGTATCGTAAACCAGAATGTAGAGCCCTTTCCTTCCTCCGACTCAACCCCGATTTTACCTTTCAACTTCTCAATTATCGTCTTGCAGATAGAAAGCCCTAATCCTGTTCCTTGTTTAAAGCTGTTCAATTTCACGAAACGATTGAATATGCTCGCTTGAGACTCCTTACTGATTCCCATACCCGTATCCGTTACGTAGACATAGATACCATCATCGGTCAAACGATAACCAAACCGTATAGAACCCGAGCTGGTGAACTTCACGGCGTTGGAAAGGAAATTGGTCAAAACCTGAGTCAAACGGGTCTTCTCCGACACAATACAATAGTCATTACCGTCCGACTCAAAGATAACCTTTACACCCAGGGGCCACTCTCAAGGCGAAAGCTTGCTGCTGGGGAGCGAATATCTCACTCAAACGCAGGGTCGTATAAATAAACTCCATCTTTCCGGACTCGATCTTAGAGATATCCAAGATATCACCGATCAACTGCAACAAAAACTCATTGCTACTCTCTATGATCCTCAGATATTCCTTTTTTCCTCCTCATCGTCACTCTCCGCCAATAAGGTAGAAAAGCCGACGATGGCATTTAAAAGGGGTACGTATCTCATGGCTCATGTTAGCGATAAAAGCGGACTTCATCCGGTCGCTCTCTTCCGCCAAACGCTTGGCCTACACATCCGCCTCGTGCCGTTTATCGACAGTCATATCCCGAAGGATTCCGATCGAGCGGATCGGTTTGCCGTCGGATCGGCCTCATAGACCTCACCGATCTTCTCCAGCCATACATACTCATCCGAGAAATAACGACAAGGGAAACTGAATCGCATGGAATCGATCTCGCCCCGCATGAAAGCGGTTGTAATATTCTCATAGACCTTCCGGTAATCCGGATGGATCTTCTCCGTAAAACTAGCGTGGGTGATCTGCACATGCTTGATCTGGCCGTTTTCTTCCAAGGAAAGCTCCGCCGTACCGTTTACCAGATCCCAAAGCCACGGGTAGATCTTACCCGCTTGACAAGCGAGCGCCAAGCGCTTATTATAGCTATGCAACTCCTCCTCGACCTGCCTTTGCTTTGTAATATCCCATGAAATCCCTACTAAATAAGGAGGCTTATCCTCACGGGGCGCTAGCAGTTTCATCGTATCCATAGTACGCAAGATACCTTTCGGATCGATCATTTGCTCCACGAAACGCTGCATCTTACCCGTTTTCACCACTTCCTCGTCCATATCCCTGAAAGATTGGGCGACGACCGGATCTAGAAATAGGTCAAAATCTGTTTTCCCGACCACATCATTATGATATCGTCCGTAAAGTTGGTTCATCAAAGGGCTGGAGTACACGTACCTGAAATTATCACCCGTATCCTTCACGAAAAAGTAGATGGGCAACGAGTCCACGATATTAGATAACAATCCTGCTAAATCCCTATAATCCTGTTCCAAAGTTTTGTTCTCCGTAGTATTAACTTCCATGTTGATTTTTTTTAATCAAAGGCTTGAATATTCCGGCCGTAAAATTCTTGAAAATTAATGAAAGATACAAATAATAAGCCCAAGAAGTGAGCATCCCGACCGAAAATATAAGCAAAACCGTATATTTGTACTCCAATTCTAAGAAAACTAGATATGACAAACGTATTTCACACGCTTATAGCCCGTTTTCTACAAATTCCGGAAGGACAAGTGGAACGGACAATCGGGCTCTTGAACGAAGGCGCTACCATACCTTTTATAAGTCGTTACCGGAAAGAGGTGACCGGAGGATTAGACGAGGTGCAAATCGGTGCCATCAAAGATCAACTGGATAAACTGACGGAACTGAGCAAACGAAAGGAAACGATCCTCGCCACGATAGAAGAGCAAGAGAAACTTACTCCCGAGCTCCGGAAACGCATCGAGGAGTCTTGGGATAGCACCGAGATCGAGGATTTATATCTCCCTTACAAACCGAAACGGGTCACCAAGGCGGAGATCGCACGCCGAAAAGGACTGGAGCCCTTGGCTAAGATCGTTATGATGCAAAACGAGAATAACCTATCCGCACGCATCAAGAGTTTTATCAAGGGGGAAGTGAAAAACGCCGAAGAAGCCTTGCAAGGGGCACGGGACATTATCGCCGAATGGATCAACGAGAACGAATCGGCACGTAATACCGTACGTAACTCTTTCGCTCATACCGCCATGATCACATCCAAAGTGATCAAGGGGAAAGAAGGGAAGGCGCCAAATACCGGGATTACTTTGATTTCAGCGAGCCTTTGAACCGGGCCAGTTCCCATCGCTTATTGGCTCTCCGACGGGGAGAGGCGGAAGGTATCCTTCGTGTAAGTATCTCTCCCGACGCGGAATCTTGTCTGGATCGCTTGAACCGGCGCTTCGTAAAAGGTCGTGGAGAGGTTTCCGAGCAAGTGGCTACAGCTGTCGACGATTCTTTCAAACGCCTGCTGAAACCCTCTATCGAGACGGAGTTCTCCAACCAGAGCAAGGCGAAAGCCGATGAGGAGGCGATCCGGGTATTTGCCGAGAACCTCCGGCAATTGCTGCTCGCTCCTCCCTTGGGACAAAAACGGGTATTAGGCGTAGACCCCGGATACCGTACCGGATGTAAGTTGGTCTGTCTGGATGCGCAGGGGAATTTACTGCATAACGAGGCGATCCTCTCGCATCCGCCCCAGAACGAGAAGGGCAAAGCCGCCGCTAAGGTCGCCCAGTTAGTAGCCACTTACGCCATAGATGCCATTGCCATCGGTAATGGTACCGCCAGTCGTGAGACTGAGCAGTTCATCACGAATATACGATACGACCGCAAGGTACAAGTGTTCGTAGTCAGCGAAAACGGAGCCTCTATCTACTCCGCGTCCAAGATCGCTAGGGAGGAGTTTCCCGAATACGACGTCACGGTACGCGGAGCTGTCAGCATCGGTCGCCGGCTGATGGACCCTTTGGCCGAGTTGGTCAAGATCGACCCGAAGAGTATCGGTGTCGGCCAATACCAGCATGACGTAGAGCAAAACGCCTTGAAAAAGAGTCTGGATCAAACCGTGGAGAGTTGCGTGAATTTAGTAGGTGTAAACGTGAATACGGCGAGCAAGCATTTGCTGACTTACATCTCGGGATTAGGCCCTACGTTAGCGCAAAACATCGTGAATTACCGGGCGGAGCACGGACCCTTCACTTCCCGGAAAGAACTGATGAAAGTCCCCCGTATGGGAGAGAAGGCTTTCGAGCAAAGCGCCGGATTCCTACGGATACCCGACGGAAAGAATCCGTTGGATAACTCGGCCGTACACCCCGAGAGCTACCCGATCGTCGAACGGATGGCCAAGGACCTAAAATGCTCGGTAGCCGACCTGATCACCGACAAAGCGCTTAAAAAGAAACTAAAACTAACGGACTACCTTACGGATAAGGTCGGGATGCCTACCTTGCTTGATATCATGGAGGAACTGGATAAACCGGGCCGTGATCCCCGCCAAACGATCCAAGTATTCGCGTTCGATCCCACGGTGAAAACGATCGAGGATTTGAAAGAAGGACAAGTATTGCCCGGTATCGTGACCAACATCACCAACTTCGGTTGTTTCGTCGATGTAGGAATCAAGGAAAACGGGCTTGTCCATATCTCCGAGCTGGCGGATCGTTTCGTAAGCGATCCTACCCAAGTGGTCTCCATCCATCAGCATGTCAAGGTGAAGGTTCTAAGCGTAGACCTATCCAGAAAACGTGTTCAATTATCCATGAAAGGGATCTAAATGATGAAAGAGAAGATTAATAAGACAAACGTGGCGCGCCTGCTGGACAAGGCTAAGATCGCCTACCAGCTCGTGCCTTATGAAGTAGACGAGAATGATCTGAGCGCTACGCATGTAGCGGAGCAGCTAGGGGAAGATATCGCCCAAGTATTCAAGACCTTGATCTTACATGGCGATAAGAGCGGTTATTTCGTATGCGTGATCCCCGGAGCGGACGAGGTGGACTTGAAAAAGGCGGCCAAGGTATCCGGGAACAAGAAATGTGAGATGATCCCCGTGAAAGAGTTGTTACCGCTTACCGGTTATATCCGGGGAGGATGCTCGCCTATCGGCATGAAAAAGCATTTCCCTACGTATATCCATCCTACGGCATCCGGCTTCGATAAGATCTATGTAAGCGCCGGACAACGAGGCTTGCAGATACAGATAGCCCCCGCCGATTTAATCAAGGTGGCGCAAGCTATAGAAGCGGATTTGATCGCATGATCTAACATCGCTGAGAGTACTTCGTAAGAAGTACTCCAGTACTCCGCAAAGAGTATCGCAGTACTTCCTAGGAGTACTGGAGTACTCCTATGAGGGACTGAGATCAAACAGCACATGATATCTTAGAATTTCTTAAACGTATACGTTCTTCCTTCGCAGCTCATTACCAGATTCGTCACAGATGACTGCTCGATCGTGAAAGTTTGTTTAGGTGAGGTCCAATCCGTATAACGCATGAATTGTTCCAAAGGTGTACCTCCATAGTTGACCAACTCCAGATCCAGTCTCGTATCTCCCTCCAACGTCTTATAACCGAAATTCGTACGATATACGTCCTTTGCCGGGTCATATAATTGGTACTCGAACAAAGAGGTCTGGAAGTTATACCAAACCGTATCCACCGTCTGGACCACCCCATTCGCCTCTACGGTTTTCAATTGCCATTTCCCTTCCAGCTTATGTTCCACCTTATTACAAGACACCAACGCCACGACAAAACAAGTTATCGCTATCAAATTTTTCATCATAATCCTCGTACTTATATACCTATATTGATTTGAAACGTCAAAGAAAAGAATTAATTTCCAAAGGACAAAGTTTTTAAGGATATCCTAGCCACAAATACCCAGAACTTTTTCTTCCTTCCCTTTGTTAATTGGGTAATTACAATACAAATATTATCCAATATGAAAACATTTATTGATAAAATGGATTATGCGGTCAAGAATTGGTGGTTATCACTATTGGTCGGACTGCTTTACATCATCGTCGCTATTTATTTAATGTTCGCGCCATTGGCGAGCTACGTAGCGCTTAGTATCTTATTCAGCGTCTCTATGTTCGTAAGCGGCTTGTTCGAGATCGCTTTCGCCTTGGCGAACAAAAAGGGCATCAGCAGTTGGGGATGGTATTTGGCCGGAGGTATTATCGACTTGATCTTAGGTATATTCTTGATGGCAAGCCCGGGACTTAGCATGGAGGTGCTTCCGTTTGTCTTGGCATTCTGGCTTATGTTCAGAGGCTTCTCGGCTACCGGTTACTCGATGGACCTGAAACGATACGGCACACGGAACTGGGGTTGGTACATGGTCTTCGGTATCTTGGCTATCCTTTGCTCCATCGGTGTTATCTGGCAACCCGCCCTAGGGGCCTTCACGTTGGTTTACATGATCGCTTATGCCTTATTAATAATAGGTATATTCCGTGTCATGCTATCCTTCGAACTGAAAAGCTTGCATAAACGGAATAAGGAAGCACAAGCGGAATAAGTCTGATTCAAGGATTAATTGGTCTATTTTTAAATTAAGAAGTGAATCAACAGCACTTTTACTACTTTTGTGTTCGATCATTAATAAAATAACGGATGAACGCAAACTTACCACAATTAGATTTGCCCCGGGATTATGTCGTAGGAAACGACATTACCGAGGCAATCTTAAACTTTTACAAGCAGACTTGCCGGTTAAAAGCAGGTATTTTCGTGTTATGCGTTGAAGGAAATTTACGGGCTTCCATCAACTTGACGGAGTACACGTTGAAACCGAATGATTTCATCACCTTGATGCCGGGAAGCATTATTCAGTTCTGTGAGCAGAAAGAGAGTTTCCGCCTTTCCTTTATAGGATTCTCATCCGAGTTCATGGACTGCGTGAACATGATAAAGTCTACGATGAGCGCCTTACCTACTATCTACGAGAATCCGGTCATAGCATTGAACGAGGACCGGGCGGACTTCATTAACGATTATTTCCACCTGCTAGAGCGGGTACAAGTGAAGGAGAAATCCATAAACAGGGAGATGGTGAAACATATCCTGCTTACCATGATCCATGGGATCAGCGATTTGTATCAAGGAAAATCATGGCCTAACAAGATAACGACCCGTAGCGACGAGATCCACAAGAAATTCATCCAACTGGTGATGAAGAATTATACCTCAAAGCGGCAAACGGCTTTTTATGCCAGCCAACTAAGTATTTCTCCCCAGCATCTCTGCATGATCATCAAGCAAAAGACCGGACGTTCCGTATCCGATATCATAGCCGATATGATAATCATGGACGCAAAATCGCAATTGATGGCTACGGACTTGACTATCCAAGAGATATCTTACTCCTTGAACTTCCCGAACGTATCTTTTTTCGGTAAGTATTTTAAGCGTTACGTAGGGGTATCTCCACAGAAGTTCAGGAACAGTTAAGATAAAATTTAAATGTAACAGAAAAAAAATATCACTTTTTGCTTGTAGTTTCCAAAAAAGCGTTACTTTTGCTGCGTATTTAAAAACAAACAGACAATGAATCGATTTAGCTTTACATATTACTTTTATTACTTTTACTTTAGCAGAGTAAAGGCAGGAGTTTGTATGTAAAGCGTTGATGATTGAATATAAATATCAATAAAATATAAAGTCCTGCCGGTTTCGGTGGGACTTTTTTTGTTTGTAACAGTTTAGAGTAAAAATAGAGAAACAAGATGAAAAAGAAAGTAGCAATACAGGGAATAGCCGGTTCGTATCACGACATCGCCGCCCGTAATTATCATGAAGGTGAGGAAATAGAGATTATTCCTTGTAATACTTTTCGAGATGTAATCACGACAATCAAGAAAGATCCGGCGATCCTCGGTATGATGGCTATCGAAAACACGATAGCGGGAAGTCTTTTGCAAAATCATGAGTTGATCCGTGAAAGCGGGCTGAGCGTCACCGGCGAGTATAAGCTACGTATCTCCCATTCCTTGGTAGCTCTTCCGGGAACCTCTATACACGAGGTAACAGAGGTCAACTCCCATCCGATAGCGTTGATGCAATGTACCGATTTCCTCGATACTCTGCCCAACGCCAAGGTGGTAGAGAAAGAAGATACCGCCATGAGTGCCCGGTGGATCTCGGAAAACCAACTGAAAGGACATGCGGCGATATGCGGGAAACTGGCTGCCCAGATCTACAAGATGGAAGTCCTTGCCGAGGGGATCGAAACTAACAAACGGAATTTCACCCGCTTCCTCGCTATAGCGGACCGCTGGACGGCGGATGAGATGCTTCGAGGAACCGATAAAAACAAATCCTCTCTCGTATTCGCTCTTCCCCACACCTCCGGCAGCCTTTCCAAAGTCCTCTCCGTTCTCTCTTTTTACGACATGAATCTTTCTAAAATACAGTCCTTGCCTATTATCGGGCGTGAATGGGAATACTTGTTCTACATCGACCTTACTTTCACGGATTTTACCCGCTACAAACAAGCGTTGGACGCTATCAGACCGTTAACAAAAGACTTAAAAATATTAGGCGAATATGCAGAAGGAAGACAAAGTGTGTAATATTACACCCGCTAACCGTGTAGGTAGCGTACAGGAATACTACTTCTCCAAGAAATTGAAGGAAGTAGCCGAGATGAATGCCGCAGGCAAGAACGTCATCAACCTTGGCGTGGGTAGCCCCGACCTTCCACCTTCGGAACAGACCATCGAGACGTTGTGTGAACATGCCCGTAAAGCGAACGAGCACGGCTATCAGCCGTACGTGGGCATACCGGAACTGCGTAAAGGGATTCGCCGACTGGTACAAGACGTGGTACGACGTAGACTTGGACCCGAAAACAGAGATCCAGCCGCTCATCGGCTCCAAAGAAGGTATCTTGCATATCTCGCTGGCATTCTTGAATCCGGGGATGGCGTACTGGTTCCGAACCCGGGATATCCGACATATAGTTCCGTCAGCAAACTGGTAGAGGCCCGTTTGATCCCTTACGAGCTGAAAGAGGAACTGGGATGGCAACCGGATTTCGAGGAACTGGAGAAAATGGATCTCTCCAATGTAAAGCTGATGTGGACCAATTATCCGAATATGCCCACAGGGGCGAACGCTAGCGTAGAGCTATACGAGAAACTGGTGGCCTTCGGCCGGAAGCACGGTATTATTATATGTAATGATAACCCCTATAGCTTCATCTTGAATGAGCATCCGCTAAGTATCTTAAGCATACCGGGAGCCAAAGAGATCTGCATCGAGATGAACTCCATGAGTAAGGCTCATAATATGCCGGGTTGGCGTATGGCGATGCTGGCTTCCAACGCCCAATTCGTCCAATGGATACTGAAGGTAAAAAGCAATATCGACTCCGGGCAGTTCAAGCCGATGCAATATGCGGCGGTAGAAGCCCTGAGCGCAAAGAAAGAATGGTACGATAACATGAATCGTGTCTACCGTAGCCGCCGGGACCTTGCCGGACAAATCATGCGTACTTTGGGATGCGAGTACGACGAGAACCAAGTAGGTATGTTCCTTTGGGGACGTATCCCCGACTCCGCCGAGAGCGGCGAGGCAATCGCCAACAAGGTGCTATACGAGGCAAACGTATTCCTTACGCCGGGATTTATCTTCGGTAGCCGTGGCGAGCGTTATATCCGTATCTCCCTTTGCTGCAAGAACGAGACTTTAGAAGAAGCCTTGAAGAGAATTGAGAATTTATAACTGAAAATTGAAAATTAAAATATAGATCACAAAGATGGAAATGAAGATTGAACCGTTAGCATTACCGGGAGTTGACACACAACGTCCTATCGTAATCGCAGGCCCTTGTAGCGCCGAGACAGAAGAGCAAGTGTTAGAAACAGCCCAAGGATTAGCCTCCAGAGGCGTTAAGATATTCCGCGCGGGTATTTGGAAGCCTCGTACGAAACCGGGTGGATTCGAGGGCATCGGAGCCGAGGGATTGGCTTGGTTGAAGAAAGTGAAAAAAGAGACCGGCATGCTGGTATCTACCGAGGTCGCTACTAAAGATCATGTATTCGAGGCATTGAAAGCCGGTATCGATATCCTTTGGATCGGAGCACGTACGACGGTAAATCCATTCGCTGTCCAAGAGATCGCCGATGCGTTAAAAGGGGTTGATGTACCTGTATTGATCAAGAACCCGGTTAACCCGGACTTGGAGTTATGGATCGGAGCGTTCGAGCGTTTGTACGGAGCGGGCATTCATCGTTTGGGTGCTATCCATAGAGGTTTCAGCTCATACGACAAGAAAATCTACCGTAACCTTCCGTTGTGGCATATTCCTATCGAGCTTCGCCGCCGTATGCCGGACCTGCCTATTTTCTGTGATCCTAGTCACATTGGTGGTAAGCGTGAGTTGGTAGCCCCACTTTGCCAGCAAGCGATGGACTTGAGTTTCGACGGCTTGATCGTAGAGTCTCATTGTAACCCGGATTGCGCATGGAGCGACGCTTCCCAGCAAATCACCCCGGATGTATTGGATTACGTATTGAACCTATTGGTGATCCGTGACGTAAACCAGACTACCGAGAACCTGACCGCTCTTCGCCGCCAGATCGATGGTATCGACGAGCAATTATTGGAGCTTTTGGCTAAACGTATGCGTATCTCCAAGGAGATCGGCGTTTATAAGAAAGAGCACAATATGCCGATCTTACAGTCTCCCCGCTACAGCGAGATCTTAGAGAAACGCTCCTGCATGGGTGAGCAAATGGACCTGAGCCCGGACTTTGTAAAGGAGATCTTGAAGGAGATCCATGAGGAATCCGTGCGCCAGCAAATGATTATCATGAACGAACAATAATTTATAAGATGAAAATATTGATTTTAGGCGCAGGAAAGATGGGTTCTTTCTTCACCGACCTGCTTAGTTTTGATCATGAGGTAGCCGTATTGGAGAAAGATCCGAAACGTATGCGTTTTATCTATAACGCCCTTCGCCTACAAAGCCCGGAAGAGGTTAAGGATTTCAATCCCGAGTTGGTCATCAACTGCGTGACGTTAAGTTACACGATAGAGGCTTTCAAGGCCGTAATGCCTTACTTGCAGCCATATTGCATTATTTCCGATATCGCTTCCGTGAAGACTTATTTGAAGGAGTTTTATGAGACATGCGGTTTCCCGTATGTCTCCACTCACCCGATGTTCGGACCTACATTCGCTAATCTGGGACAACTGGAGAAAGAGAATACGATTATTATCTCCGAGGGCGATCATCTGGGCAAGATATTCTTCAAGGATATTTATTCCAGCCTCCGCTTGCATATCTGCGAATACACGTTCGAGGAGCACGATAAAGTGGTAGCCTACTCACTAGGTATCCCATTCGCCTCCACTATGGTATTTGCCGCTACGATGAAGCATCAGGATGCCCCGGGTACCACTTTCAAACGCCATATGAAAATCGCCCGCGGCCTTTTGTCCGAGGACGATTTTCTATTGACCGAGATCCTTTTCAACCCCCGTACCCCTCGCCAAATCGAGCGGATACAAGAGGAATTGCATATCCTGCAAGAAATCATCAAGGATAAGGATTCGGAGAAGATGAAAGAGTATCTGACCAAGATACGGAAGAATATCGAATAAGAAATTAAGAAGGTTGTGCTGATTAATTTTTCAGCACGGCCTCTTTTAAAAGTTCTCTCCTTACCAACATAAAGGAGATAAATAACGTACACAATTCCGCCACCGGTACATTATACCAAATACTTTGGATGCCGAATAAAGAAGGATAAACGATAATACCAAAGGTTACGAATACCAAGCTACGCAGCATAGAGATAACAACCGACAGCTTAGCGTTGCCGATAGCCGTGAAATAACTGGAGGCCAATATATTCAGCCCACTCATCAAGAAGGTGAAGCAATAAATCGTTATGCCGTAATTAGCGATCGCCAAAGCGTCCAAAGCCTCTCCTCCCTTAAAGAAAAAGGACGTGATCTGTTGCCCGAAAAAGAATAAGATGGCGAATAACGTTATACCTATCATAAAATTAACACGCCCTGCTAATCTCAGCACTTTCTCGATCCGGTCCAATCTTCCCGCCCCGAAATTATAACTGATAATCGGTATAATTCCATCGGATATCCCTAAGAATACCGTGGTGGCGATAAACAAGATATAGTTAATCGCCGTAAAGGCGGCGACTCCATCCTCTCCTAAATATCGCATCATCGTTATATTGAACAAAAAAATCGTGATTCCGGCAGATAGCTCGGATATTCCTTCCGAAGAGCCATTGTATAACGCATTCCAGACCAAAGGCCAACGGAAACGTCCTCTTTGTACCGCTACGACTTGCCCTCGCTGGAACATCCGGGGAATATTGAACAGCGCTCCCAAGGTAAAGGCCAAACCTGTAGCCAATCCCGCCCCCTTAATCCCTAAACCCATTACCGGGATAAACAAAAGATCCAGACCGATATTAATCAACACCGTACTTCCCATTACGATCATGGCATAAAGCGGATGCCCCATCGCCTTAATCATATAATCTCCTAAGAACATCAATGATAATAAAGGGAAAAACGGGACAAGGGAACGAATATAGTCCACGGCTCCCGTAACCAATACGTCATTCGCACCTAACATACGGGCGATATCTCCGGCGAATATATAAATCAACCCGCTAATCAAAACGGATATTCCTCCAAGAAACAAGAACGAGGTAGTTATAGCGTTATTCGCCTCTTGCCGATCCAAACGTCCGAGGTTTATACCGATCAAGGTCTGGCACCCTACTCCTATCACGATAGACAAAGCCGTCATCAAACTATAGCAAGGTAAGATCAGATTCACGCTGGCCAAAGCGTTCGCCCCGACAAACCGCCCTAATATCACACCATCAATCACCGACTGAATCCCGAGGAATAATAGGCCGGCTACTCCCGGTATCGTATATTTCAGAAATAGTCTTGAAATCTTTTGGGTTAGTAAACCACGCTCCAACTCTTGGCGATGGATCGCCTTTTCTCCACTCATTTTCATATTATCCACTTCACGTTTTTAACGACGCAAAGATATGGCTATTGAAAACAAGAAAAATTACCCTATGATAAATAATGACTTTTCCCTATTTTTTTACGGAAGCACGGATACGGCTCAATGACTGTGGGGTTATCTGTAAATAGGAGGCGATATGTTTCAAGGGTAGTTTCAAGATCAAGTCCGGACGGGTTTTCAGCAATGACTCATATTGTTCACGAGCTTCCATCCAACTATCGTTTATAAAATAGTTCTCATATTCCCGAAGATAGTAATCTTGTATTTTCAACCCCCAATTGGCCAACTCAAGGGAGCTCCGGCATAGGTAATCCAATTTCGTTTTCGGTATTCTCAATAATGTCGTATTCTCCACCATTTGAACATTATAGGCGGAGATATTCCGATAAACAAAATTGATCACCTCGCTATCTGAGGCGAACCATAACGAGATATCTTTCCCCTCACGCTCCACGAAAGCCCGGACCAATCCGGTTTTCACGAACCAAACGAACGGATCTCTTTCTCCCTCCCGAATCGATAATTCTCCCTTAGCAAAAGAAACCTCTTTCATTTCTTCCAACAGCTGCCCCACGATCTCATCTGATAAAGGAGACACCTGCCTTAATTGTTCTACGAACTGATCCATAATCATTCATTTATCTTATATCCGTAAAGATATAAAAAAAGTGCGATCCCAAAAACAAAGGTAATTTTGAAGGTTTGCGGATTCCAGTGATTTTACGTAATTTTGCGCCGCTAAATCAAAGAAGAGGTATGAGCTGTAAATTCGAATATTATTTTTTTACGACTAAAAGCATCTTGTTCGTCCATTGGACTACGAGAGGTTCTACCGTATCCGCACCCTATTCCTTCTAATTTATCTTTACATTTTCATTTAAAACAACTCTATCGTATATCCGGCATATACGATCAAGGATTTTACACCATCATTAATAACAGAACAATACATATGTACAATAGAATAGCGGGTTACAAACAATATTATAAATCCTTAGTAATGCTAGGGGTACCTATCATCATTGGACAATTGGGGGCTATCATCACCGGATTGGCAGACACCATCATGGTGGGACAACACAGTACGGAGGAACTAGCGGCGGCATCGTTCGTCAATAATGTAATAAACGCATTTATCATAATGGGAACCGGATTCTCCTATAATCTTACCCCGCTGATCGGACAGAATTTAGCGATGAATAAAAAGATCGTGATCGGAGGCTGGCTCAAAAACAGTCTGGTTGCCAATATGACTACCACCTTATTATTGATAGCCGTCTTACTGGGGATTTACCTAAACCTAGACTCTTTAGGCCAACCCGAAGAACTCTTGCCATTGATAAGACCTTATTTCGCGGTCTCATTAGTCTCGATCCTATTCGTAATGCTTTATAATTCATTCCGTCAATTCGTGGAAGGCATAGCCAACCCATCCATATCCATGTGGGTCCTATTGACAGGGAATCTGCTGAATATTATCGGCAACTATATCCTCATTTACGGAAAATGCGGAATGCCGGAACTCGGACTACTCGGGGCAGGTATAAGCACCTTTATCTCGCGTATCATCATGCTATTGCTTTTCATCGCCGTATTCATGCTGCGAACCGACTATAAGCCTTACCGGAAAGGTTTCACCCATATTCGTATCAATAAGCAAAGTTGGAGAAGGCTGAATTCCATAGGCTGGCCGATCAGTCTGCAACAAGGCTTGGAAGCGGGAACATTCTGCGTCACCGCCATCATGGTGGGTTGGCTGGGTAGCCTTGAGCTTGCCGCCCATCAAATAGCCATTACCATATCAACGATCAGTTTTACCATCTATTTAGGTCTTGGAGCCGCCGTAGCGATTCGTACCAGTTATTATAAAGGGGCGAACGACTGGTATATGGTGCGTAAGATCACCATTGCCGGGCTTCATCTAGGGCTTATTGTCGTTTGTATTGTCTGCACCACCTTATTCATGACCCAATCCTGGCTTGGATTAATATTTACGGATAATCTTCATGTCAACGCAATCGTGAAGACACTACTCCCCATATTGATGCTCTATCAAATAGGAGACAGCGCACAAATCATTTTAGCGAACTCCTTACGAGGGCTAGCCGACGTGAAAGCGATTATGTGGATCTCGTTTCTCGCTTATTTCATCATAGCCATACCTGCCGGATATCTATTGGGATTCACATTCCATTGGGGTATCGCCGGGATTTGGATGGCTTACCCATTAGGCTTCTTATGCTCTGTATGCCTGCTGGGATACCGGGCGAAAATGCAGGTAAAATCGCATCTCGCCTAATCCGATCAAGCCTTACGATTGATCCGGGAGAAACTAATAACCGCCCCGATCAAGGCCAACACACTTCCCAGCCATAACGCCGCGGGCATGCTATGGCCGGGAAATAACTTAAACATCAAGGCTACCAGCGAAGCCCCGCAAGTTTGTCCCAGCAAACGGGCCGTACCCAACATGCCACTAGCCCCTCCACTCCTACTTTCCGGAGCGGCCCCGATCATGAGGCTATTGTTAGGAGTCTGGAACAACCCGAAGCCACAACCGCAAAGCGCCATGCGCCAGATAATATCCAGATCGGAAGGATGCGCCGGTAATTCCGCCAACGAGAACAACCCTCCCGAGAAGATAATCAACCCGATACCACTCAAGACCCCGGCATTCATTTTCTCCGACAAGATCCCGGCCAAAGGGGCGCACACCATTGTCGCCAAAGGCCAAGGAGTCAATAATAAGCCGGTCGCCACCTCATCGCGTCCCCAGTACCCGCTGCAAGAAAAACGGGAAAGAGACCATAGCCAGCATCTGAGCGATGAAAGAAAACACAGACGTAATGATAGAAAGGGTAAAAAAGGAATACGCAGCAAGTCTATCGGCAATAATGGATATGCCTGCCGTTCCTCTCTCCGGATATAGAAATACCCACAGAACAATACGATAACAATCGCCGCTATTATCAATGAGATATGTACATCATGCGTGAACGCCTCGATAATCGCTATCACCAAACCGAATGTCAATGCGTTCATGAGTGCCGCCGTAACATCAAACTTACGTCCGACAGCCTTCACCGGATTTTGCGGCAAGAACTTAAAGCTCAATATCAAAGCGGTAATACCTATCGGGATATTTATAGCGAACAACCAAGGCCAGTTCCCCACGGACAATATACCAGCGGCTATCGTAGGACCAGCGGCGGCCGATACGGATACCACCAAGGCATTAATCCCCATACCTCGCCCCAGAAAACGTTTGGGATAAATAATACGGATCAAGGCCGTATTCACGCTCGCTATGGCAGCGGCGCCAAAACCTTGTAGCGTACGGGCGATAATCAGCGTAAACAAGGAATCGGATAAAGCGCAGGCCAAAGAGGTACAGCTAAATAACAGCAACCCGATCGTATACACCTTCCGATACCCCCAGATCTCTCCCCATCGACGATAACGACAGCAAAGAAATCGTGATCGCCAACTGATAAGTGTTCACCACCCATATAGAAGCAGACGGACTCGTATGGAGATCGCCGGCAATCGTAGGTAAAGCCACGTTTGCGATCGCCCCATCCAACACCGACACGGTAACACCAAGCCCAATCGCTAGGATCGCCCAATAACGGCTAGGGATTGGCAAGCCATCCGGGATATTCCCTCCCGTCTGACCATTTATATTCGTTATTTCTTTATCCATACGGTATATGAAACAGAAATAGGATGTATCTGGTTTAGGAAGTATCGACCAGATCGAGTATCTTTGCCCGTATAAATGGACATGACATGGCAAAACAAGGCACTATACTAGTTGTGGATGATAATAAAGGTATCCTGACCGCCGTACAAATGCTGTTAGGAACTTGCTTCGAGAAGGTTATCACCATCTCTACCCCGAACAAGATAAAAAACACGCTGCACGACGAGAACGTGGATGTCGTATTGCTCGACATGAATTTCAGCGCCGGTATAAACAGCGGCAACGAGGGGTTGTTCTGGCTCTCCGAGATCAAGAAGGCTTATCCTCGATACAAGTCGTTCTCTTTACCGCCTACGCCGACATCGATCTGGCGGTACGAGGAATCAAGGAAGGGGCTACCGATTTCGTGGTAAAGCCTTGGGACAACGCTAAATTATTGGAAACCTTGCAAGCCGCTTACCAAATCCGCTCGGCCAATCATAAAGGCGGTGTCGGCAACAAGCAGTTGGTATCCAAGGAAAGCGGTATGTTCTGGGGAGACAGCAACGCCATGCAGCAACTACGGATGCTGATAGAGAAAGTAGCCAAGACAGACGCCAATATATTAATCACGGGAGAGAACGGAACCGGTAAGGAAATGCTGGCCCGGGAAATACACCTGCTATCCCCCCGCAAGGATGAGGCCATGGTACCGGTGGATATGGGCGCTATCACGGAGACGCTGTTCGAGAGCGAGCTGTTCGGACACGTAAAGGGGCCTTCACCGACGCCCGGACGGATCGCCCCGGTAAGTTCGAGGTAGCGAACAACGGAAGCTTGTTCCTCGACGAGATCGGGAACCTGTCTTATCATTTGCAAGCCAAATTATTGACCGCCTTGCAACGCCGGAGCATCGTACGGGTAGGTAGCAATACCCCGATCCCCATCAATATCCGCCTGATCTGCGCCACGAACCGGGACTTGCAGGAGATGGTACAGAAAGAGCAATTCCGCGAGGACTTGCTGTATCGTATCAATACGATACACGTAGAGATCCCGCCCTTGAGGGAGCGGCCGGAGGATATCGTACCGCTTACCGAAATATTCATCACGAAATATACCAACATCTATGGTAAAAAGCCCATGGCTCTCACCGACGACGCCAAGGAAAACTGAAAGCCCAACCTTGGCTGGGTAATATCCGCGAACTGGAACATACCGTGGAGAAAGCGATTATCATCGCCGACGGTGATACTTTAGATGGCAGCAATTTCGATTTTCCCCGTAAGCGGGAGGTGCCCGTCAAGAATGACATCACTACGCTCGAGGAAATGGAGTATACAATGATCAAGGCCGCCATGGATAAATTCGGCGGCAATCTCTCGCTCGTGGCGAACCAGTTGGGAATCTCACGGCAAACGCTTTACAATAAGATCAAGCGGTATGAACTTTAAAGGCATTTATTACAGCCTCACCTTCCGCCTCGCCCTCGCTATCGGGCTGACGGCGGCACTCACCTACTTGGCCTTGGTGGAAGAATGGGGATGGTTCCTGTTCTTAGGCATCGGATGGATGGCTGCCTTGCGGGGCATCAGCCTTTTGTTCAAGCGGAACGCACAAAAGGTAGCCTTCATGTTCGACGCGATCGACAATAGCGATTACGCCTTCAAATACGCTACCCGGGGGCGTTCCTCCAACGACAAGCTGGTTAGCGAGTCCTTAAACCGCATCACCCAGATACTTTTTCAAGCGAAAGCCGAGGCGATCCAGAAAGAGAAATATTACGAGTTGATCATGAACCAAGTGAATACGGGTATCATCGTAGAAGATGATAAGGGCAATATTTTCCAGACCAACAACGAGGCCTTGCGACTGCTGGGATTGACGGTCTTTACCCATGCCCGCCAGCTCGGACGTATCGACGAGAATCTAGAGCGCCTCATCAGCGACGTTCGTCCCGGCGAGAAACATCAGATCTCCTTTATCAACGAGCGGGGCACGGTACATCTCTCGGTCCGTGTCTCCGAGATGACGCTCCAAGAGAAACACGTCCGCATCATCGCGATCAATGATATCAACAGCGAGCTGGACGATAAGGAGATCGAGTCATGGATACGGCTGACACGGGTCTTGACCCATGAGATCATGAACTCCGTCACCCCTATCACCTCCTTGAGCGACACCTTGCTTTCCCTCCACCAGAATGTCGACGAGGAGATACGGGGCGGCTTGGAGGTAATCAGCTCTACCGGGAAGAGCTTGATCGCGTTCGTCGAGTCGTACCGTAAGTTTACGCATATACCGACTCCTCAGCCCTCTTTATTCTACGTCAATAAGTTCGCCGAACGGCTCACGCGGTTGGCCCGTCATCACAATAACTACCCGAACATAACCATTCGTATCGACGTGGAACCGGAGGACTTGATCGTCTACGCCGACGAGAACCTGATCACGCAAGTAGTCTTGAACCTCTTGAAGAACGCCATGCAAGCGATCGGGCACGAGCAAGAAAACGGGCTTATCTTGTTCAAGGCGTACTGCGACCCCAACGAGGCCGTTATCCTAGAAGTGACGAACAACGGCCCCATCATCCCCCCGAGGAAGCCGAGCATATATTCGTGCCGTTCTTCACCACGAAAGAAGGTGGAAGCGGTATCGGGCTGTCCATCTCACGACAGATCATGCGCCTGTCCGGCGGCAGCATCGCGTTGAGAAGCAATCCGGCCCAGCGGCAGACTACCTTCGTATTGACATTCCCGTAGCTCGTTTACCGTATCCGCATAAACGCGGACACGCGGCCGGGCGGATACGCAGACACACAAGCCCGGATACACGGGCGCGACCGTACGGGTACACCTGCGTATCCGTACAGCTGCCCATCCGTATCCGAGTAGCTACATCTTTGTAGCCGAGTAGTTACATCCTTGTATCCGTACGGATACGGACGGACAGCCGGGCAGCTACAAGAGGACAGCCGTACGGATACCCACCATCGGCCGTACGAACGTATTTCCGGCCACCGTTGGGTAACAACGAAACAATTCGTATCTTTACGCTGTTTTTTAAATTTAAAAGTATCTATACAAACATGAACTTACTAGACAAACTGAAGATCAACCACCGCCCCCGCTCCGGGGCATTGGATTTGCTAAAATATATCGGCCCCGGATTACTTGTCACCGTAGGCTTTATCGATCCCGGAAACTGGGCGACGAATCTCGCGGCAGGCTCCGAGTTTGGCTACGCCCTCCTGTGGGTCGTCACCTTCTCGTCCGTCATGCTGATCATTATCCAGCACAACGTAGCCCACCTCGGTATCGTGACCGGCCTCTGCCTCTCGGAGGCGACCAACAAATACATGCCGCGCGTGCTAAGCCGCCCGATCCTAGGATCGGCCATGCTCGCCAGCATATCCACCTCCCTCGCCGAGATACTCGGTGGAGCCATCGCCCTCCGGATGCTGTTCGGTATGCCGATCAAGGCGGGAGCGGTGATCGTCACCATCGTATGCCTCGCCATGCTATTCAGTAATACATATAGTAAGACCGAACGCTGGATCATCACGTTCGTGTCCATTATCGGGCTCTCGTTCCTATACGAGCTGGCGTTGGTCGACGTAGACTGGGGGCAGGCCGTGGTAGGCTGGGTGAAACCCACCTTCCCCGAGAACTCCATGCTGATCATCATGAGCGTACTGGGAGCCGTCGTGATGCCTCACAACCTGTTCCTGCACTCGGAGGTGATACAGAGCCGGGAATGGAACCTAGAAGACGAGTCGGTCATCAAGAAACAACTGAAGTACGAGTTCTACGACACGCTCCTGTCCATGGTGATCGGCTGGGCGATCAACTCGGCGATGATCATCTTGGCCGCCTCTACCTTCTTCAAGCAAAACATCGCCGTAGACGAGCTGGACCAAGCGCAACAGTTATTGGTACCCCTCGTAGGAAATAACGCCGGGGTGATTTTCGCCGCCGCCCTATTACTGGCAGGTATCTCCTCGACCATCACATCCGGTATCGCCGGGGCTTCCATCTTCGCCGGATTCTATGGCGAGGCGTACAATCATACCGACCTCCACTCAAAGCTGGGAGTCCTGCTATCGTTCGTCCCCGCCTTGGCCATCATATTCCTGATCGGCGATCCGTTCAAGGGATTGATCCTGTCGCAGATGTTGTTGAGCGTGCAATTGCCGATCACGGTCTTCACGCAAGTGTACCTCACTTCCAGCAAGAAGGTCATGGGTGTCTACGCGAACAGCCGCTCTACGACCATCATCCTCTTGCTGTTGGGAACGATGGTAACCGTCCTAAATATAGCCCTGCTCATCAGCCTATTTTAAAAAGAAATCGCTACCTTTGCCCCATTCGAAGAAAAACTATCAATTTTTAAGTATGAGCGATATCAATACAAACGAAGAAGAAGGCAAGAAGAACCTGAATTTCATTGAGGCAGCCGTAGAGAAAGATTTAGCGGAAGGCAAGAACGGAGGACGTGTACAAACCCGTTTCCCGCCCGAGCCCAACGGATACCTTCACATCGGCCACGCGAAGGCCATTTGCCTAGATTTCGGCATCGCTGAACGCCATGGCGGTATCTGCAACCTCCGTTTCGACGACACGAACCCGACGAAGGAGGATGAGGAATACGTGGAGGCGATCAAGGAGGATATCCAATGGCTGGGATATCAGTGGGGAAATATTTATTACGCGTCCGACTACTTCCAGCAATTGTGGGATTTCGCGATCCGCCTCATTGAGGAAGGTAAAGCATATATTGACGAGCAGACATCCGAACAAATAGCCCAGCAAAAGGGCACGCCTACACAACCGGGCATCGAGAGCCCGTATCGCAACCGTCCGATCGAGGAAAGCCTAGCTCTCTTCAAGAAGATGAACACGGGTGAGATAGCGGAAGGTGCCATGGTACTTCGCGCGAAGATCGACATGGCAAACCCGAACATGCACTTCCGCGATCCGATCATCTATCGGGTGGTTAACCATCCGCACCATCGTACGGGCACGACGTGGAAAGCGTATCCGATGTACGACTTCGCCCACGGACAGAGCGATTTCTTCGAGGGCGTGACGCATTCCTTGTGTACCTTGGAGTTTGTCGTACACCGTCCTCTGTATGATTTGTTTATCGACTGGCTGAAGGAAGGCGAGGACTTGAACGACAACCGCCCCCGACAGACTGAGTTCAACAAATTGAACCTAAGCTACACACTGATGAGCAAGCGTAACCTGCTTACATTGGTAAAAGAGAACTTGGTAAACGGCTGGGATGACCCCCGTATGCCGACCATCTGCGGTTTCCGCCGCCGGGGTTACTCTCCGGAGTCTATCCGTAAGTTCATCGACAAGATCGGTTATACGACTTACGACGCCCTGAACGAGTTCGCCTTGCTGGAAAGCGCCGTACGCGAGGATCTGAATGCCCGCGCCATCCGTGTATCCGCTGTGATCAATCCGGTGAAACTGATTATCACCAACTATCCGGAAGGACAGGTGGAGGAGCTGGAAGCGATCAACAACCCGGAAGATCCGGAAGCCGGCAGCCATACGATCGAGTTCAGCCGTGAGTTGTGGATGGAACGTGAGGATTTCATGGAAGACGCTCCCAAGAAATATTTCCGGATGACACCGGGACAGGAAGTTCGTCTGAAGAACGCCTATATCGTAAAATGTACGGGCTGTAAGAAAGATGAGAACGGCGTGATCACGGAGGTGTACTGCGAATATGACCCGAACACCCGCAGCGGTATGCCGGACGCGAACCGCAAAGTGAAAGGTACCTTGCACTGGGTAAGCTGCGCCCATTGCCAAAAAGCGGAAGTACGCTTATACGACCGCCTTTGGAAAGTGGAGAACCCTAGAGACGAATTGGCCGCTATCCGGGAGGAGAAGAATTGCTCCCCGCTAGAGGCGATGAAGGAAATCATCAACCCGAACTCCTTGGAGATCCGGAAAAACTGTTACGTAGAGAAGTTCGTGGCTACCTTGCCCAAGCTTTCCTATCTTCAATTCCAGCGTATCGGCTATTTCAACATAGATAGCGAATCCACCCCCGACAACTTGGTATTCAACCGTACCGTAGGACTAAAGGACACGTGGAGCAAGATTAATAAATAAAGAATAGTAAATGAAAAAAGACGATATCTCACGCTTGTTACAACATTATCTTTCAGCGAAGGAAGAGGGTAAGGAGCCTTATTTCGACGCTGATCAAATCGATGAAATGTTGGACAGCTTTGAAGATTCGAACGATTATACTTACTTTGATGAAGTCTTAGCCCTCGGGCTAAAGCTTCATCCCGGTAATTCCGCCTTGCAAATCAAGAAAGGCAGGCAATTCGCGTATAACGAGGATTATGAGAGCGCTCTCGCTCTGCTCGAGAATATAGCGGAGACTGATAACCAAGATCTGGATATGTTAAAAATGGAATGCTATTGCTCGCTCAACCAATATCCCAAGGTTCTGGAGATCACGGAAGAGTTGATCACTAGGGATTGTGACTATTTGGAGGAAGTCTTCGAGTACATCTCTCCCATCCTGAATGATTTAGACATGAACAAAGAGGCCCGCGATTTCGTGGACCGTGGCTTGGCTTTATTTCCGGATAACTTGATCCTTAAGAATGAGCTTTGCTACATCCTCGAGACGGAAGGAGACGTTCCCCGGGCGATCGAGTTATGTAATGAGCTAATCGATAAGAATCCTTTCTCATACGAGTATTGGTTTACGCTGGGAAGGCTACATTCCATGGTTGGCGATTACGAGAAAGCGATCGAGGCTTTCGACTTCGCCTTGACGTGTGATGATTCCGATACGGAACTGAAAATATTGAAAGCGTACTGCCTGTATATGAACGAGAGCTATGAGAAGGCGATCGAGGAATATCAAGAAATCGAGGGTGATGAGGAGGTGATGCGCCGTATCTCTCCACTCATGGCGGAATGTTATATGAAGCTGGAGCAATATGAGAAGGCTTACCAACTGCTTTCCACGATCATAAACGATCCGGATATGGAGGATGGGCCGACCAATTATATCAATTATATCCGTTGTTGTACCGAGACTGAGCGCGACAACGAGGCTTCCATCATGTTATTCAAGGCGGCGCAATTGTATCCGAACAATGTCCGTCTCCTTTCTCTTTTAGCGCTTTGCTTGCTTGATAGCGGGAAAAAGGAGGAGGCTATCGCTATTACGAATAAGATATTCAAGATCATCGATAAGAAAAGTATCAATCCGGAAACTCAAGAAGAATGCAACAGCCTGCTTCATGCCGGACAATATTTGCTTTCTAAGGGAGATGTAGATAAGGCGATCTCTTATTACAAGAAAGTCCTTCAAATCAACCCGAAGACTCCAATGATTCATATCCATTTGGCTATGGCTTATCTGGATAACCGTGATATGGAAAATTTCATGGAGCATATCGGCCAAATATCCGGAGATGATCTTCTTTATTTGCTTCGTAAAGTGGGACCAGAAGTATTTGCGGACTTTACCATCGATTCCGATAAAGAGAAGAAACATATCCAACCCGAGGATCTGGTAAAAGAGTTTTTAAAGAATAAAGATAACAGTAATTAGACAATTAATAATGTAATATGCCTAACAAACGAAATCTCAAGGACTACGGTTTTTTAGTATTAAAAGGTATGGGTATGGGAGCGGCGGATGTCGTTCCCGGCGTGTCGGGAGGAACGATCGCCTTTATCGTAGGTATCTACGAGGAACTGATCGACTCTATCAAAAGTATTAACGGGACGACATTGAAACAATTATTCACGGGGAAAATAGCGGCCTTCTGGAAAGGGATCAACGCTAATTTCTTGCTTTCTATCGTGGGTGGTATTGGTATTAGTATATTCTCCCTAGCGAAGATCATTACGTATCTCTTGGTGTATCATCCGATCTTGGTATGGTCTTTTTTCTTTGGTTTGGTGCTGGCCTCCACTTGGTTCGTCTCTAAGGATATCAAGCAATGGAACTGGAAGACGATCTTGAGTTTTGTTGTCGGGGCAGTGATCGCTTTTTATATCACCGTGGCGACTCCCGCCGAGACTCCGAGTAATTTACTCTTTATCTTCCTCTGTGGGGCTATCGCTATTTGCGCCATGATCTTGCCGGGTATCTCGGGTAGCTTTATCTTAGTGTTGCTCGGAAAATACTTCTATATCATGGAGGCGGTCAAGACGTTTAACGTTCCCGTTATGTTGGTGTTTATAGCGGGTGCGGCTATTGGTATCACGACGTTCTCCCGCGTGTTGTCATTCGCCCTTCGTAAATTCCATGATATAACGATCGCCGTATTGGCCGGATTCATGTTGGGTTCGCTTAACAAGGTATGGCCTTGGAAAGAAACGATCGAGACCTATGTGGATAGCCATGGCATGACCAAGCCGTTGGTTGAGGCGAATATCGCTCCGAATCAGTTTATTACAATGGGCATTATAAGGTGATTAGAATGCCCATTCTTATTTGCCTACATTTTATCATCGCACATCGTACTTTTCCAATAAGCGAAATCCTCTCTATACTAATAAAGTGATAAAGAAGTATCAAAAGTAACTATAACCGTACCCTAGTCGCCGAGGTGTTAAATATCAGTAGAAAGACGCTATTCAACAAAATGAAACGTTATAATCTTGGCAACGAGTAATTTTTTACTAACTTTGATGCCTCAATAGAAATGTGTTACATTTAGATTTTAAATAAACAAGTATTATGGCGAAAATAAAAGGAGCTGTTGTTGTAAACACAGAGCGATGCAAGGGATGTAACCTCTGCGTAGTAGCCTGCCCGTCGGATGTGCTCGAATTGCACCCGCGTGAAGTAAACAACAAGGGATACCATTATGTGTACATGAAAAACCCCGATGACTGCATCGGTTGTGCAAGCTGCGGGTTGGTTTGTCCGGACGGTTGTTTGACCATCTACAAGGTTGACTAGTTGACAATGGTTAGTTTGTCAAACGACGGTTGTCTAACGATCTACAAAGTAAAAATATAAAGTTATATCAAGATATGGCAGAAGAAGTAAAATTAATGAAGGGTAACGAAGCCATCGCCCATGCGGCTATCCGCTACGGTGTGGACGGTTACTTCGGCTACCCGATCACTCCGCAGTCGGAGATACTCGAAACCCTGATGGCCGAAATGCCGTGGGAAACAACCGGCATGGTAGTCTTACAAGCGGAGAGCGAGGTAGCCGCTATTAATATGGTATACGGCGGAGCCGGCACTGGAAAGAAAGTGATGACCTCTTCTTCCAGTCCGGGCGTGAGCTTGAAACAAGAAGGTATCTCTTATATCGCAGGAGCCGAGCTGCCTTGTCTGATCGTGAACGTGATGCGTGGCGGTCCCGGCCTGGGGACAATCCAGCCCAGCCAGGCAGACTATTTCCAGACCGTCAAAGGCGGCGGACATGGCGACTACCGCTTGATAACCTTAGCTCCCTCTTCCGTACAGGAAATGGCCGATTTCGTAGGCCTTGGTTTTGATCTGGCTTTCAAATACAATAACCCCGCTATTATCTTGGCAGACGGTATCATCGGACAGATGATGGAGAAGGTGGTATTGCCTCCCTATCAACCCCGCCGTACCGAGGAAGAGATTATCGCTCAATGTCCTTGGGCCGTACAAGGAAAGAAGGGCGGACGCAAAGGTAACGTCATCACCTCCTTGGAGCTAGACCCGGCGAAGATGGAAGAGAACAATATTCGTTTCCAAGCGAAATATCGCAAGATCGAGGAAAACGAGGTTCGTTACGAGGAGTTCCAATGTGAGGACGCTGATTATCTATTGATCGCGTTCGGTTCTTCCGCCCGTATTTGCCAGAAGGTAGTCGAGATCGCCCGTGCGGAAGGTATCAAGCTTGGCTTGTTACGCCCGATCACGTTATGGCCGTTCCCGACAAAGTGATCGCCGCTTATGCGGATAAGGTAAAAGGTATGTTATCGGTTGAGTTGAACGCCGGACAGATGGTAGAGGACGTTCGCCTAGCCGTAAATGGTAAGGTGAAGGTAGAGCACTTTGGCCGATTGGGTGGAATCGTATTCACCCCGGATGAGGTATTGAACGCGCTGAAGGAAAAAATGATTATTCTGATCCGTATGACACGAGGAAGTAAAGCTGACGAGATATTGACGCTGGTTTTTATGCTACTGGCCATAGCTGCCGTGGTATGTTACTTCGCTGTTAGCGATAAGGCCGTATTCTTGTATTGTGGCGGGGCGGCGATCGTATTGCGGCTGGTGCAATATGTCTTAAGATATATACATTAATAATTAAAGATTATGGAACTCAACGAAATAATAAAACCGGAAAACCTGGTATATGGAAAACCCAGGTTGATGAATGAAAATCCCATGCACTACTGTCCCGGTTGCAGCCACGGCGTGATACACAAGCTGATTGCCGAGGTTATCGCCGAAATGGGGATGGAAGATAAAACGATCGGCATCTCTCCCGTCGGATGTGCCGTATTCGCATATAACTACTTGGATATCGATTGGATCGAGGCAGCCCACGGACGTGCGCCAGCCATAGCTTCTGCTGTTAAACGCTTGAATCCGGAGAAGATGGTATTCACGTATCAAGGAGATGGTGACTTGGCGGCTATCGGTACGGCCGAGACGATTCATGCAGCCAACCGTGGCGAGAATATCGTGATCGTATTCGTAAATAACGCGATCTATGGTATGACCGGCGGACAGATGGCTCCGACTACACTGGAAGGTATGCCCACGGCTACCTGTCCTTACGGACGCAACATCGCCTTGAACGGTTACCCGCTGAAGATCGGTGATTTATTAGCCCAATTGGAAGGAACTTGCTTGGTAACACGCCAAAGCGTACAGACGGCCGCAGCCGTACGGAAAGCGAAGAAGATGCTTCGTAAGGCTTTCGAGAACGCTATGGCCGGTAAGGGTACTTCTGTGGTAGAGTTCGTCTCCACTTGCTCATCCGGCTGGAAGATGACTCCGGAAAAAGCCAATAAATGGATGGAAGCGAACATGTTCCCTTTTCTACCCGCTGGGCGACTTAAAGAATGTTGAATAAGTAATACGGTAAACGACAATGAAACAAGAAATAATTATAGCAGGCTTCGGTGGACAAGGTGTATTGTCTATGGGTAAGATCTTGGCCTATTCCGGTTTGATGGAAGGCAAGGAGGTTAGCTGGATGCCTTCATACGGACCTGAGCAACGTGGCGGTACGGCCAACGTAACCGTTATCTTGAGCGACGAGCGTATCAGCTCACCCGTATTGAATGAATATGATATCGCTATTATCTTGAACCAACCTTCCATGGATAAGTTCGAGAGCAAGGTGAAACCGGGCGGTATCTTGATTTACGATGGTTATGGCATCCATACGCCAGCGAAACGTACGGATATTAACGTATATCGGGTAGATGCCATGGACGCCGCTACCGAGATGAAGAACGAGAAGGCATTCAATATGTTGATCTTAGGCGGGTTGCTTAATATCGTCCCGATGGTTCAATTGGAGAACGTCATTGCTAGGATTGAAGAAATCCTTGCCCGAGCGTCACCATCATTTGTTGCCGATGAACGAGGCTGCCATTAAGAAAGGAATGGAGATTATACAGAAAATATAAGAAGCTCATTCATTGATGTGCCGATATGCCAATTAAGTTTTCTGATTGGCATATTGGCATATTTTATAATTGGCACATTATTTTTTGTTATATATTTGCAACCCATGAAGTATTATCTATACATATTACTTTTTCTGATAGGAACGGCGGCTTCCGCGCATGCGCAAGGACGTTCCGGGAGCCGGGGAGGACGAGGTGGATTCTCGTTATCTAATTTATCATCCTCAAACAAGGAAATACCGGATAGCTTGCTGCAAACAGATAGCGCGGCGCTGAAATCAAAACGAATCATCGGTTATCGGCTCACGCCTCTTTTGGGAGAACGTTATATCGCTCCTATGGATACCAATCGATTAAATTTCGGGAATAGTACGTTGGTGGAAGCGAACTCATTGGCCGTAGGTTATCTGGCGAATGTGGGATCGCCGGCGCAAACCCGTATTTTTAACGAACGTAAGGAGGAACGTGATTTCATCTTCGCCGATGCCTATGATTATTATATCACAACCCCAACAAACGCTTATTTCTACGATACCAAAGTACCCTATACCCAAGTGACTTATACGACAGGAGGAGCCAGCCAGAATAAGATGGACCGACTGAAAGGGGTATTGACCATGAACTTTGGCAAAAAGATCAATGTCGGTGGCGAGATGGATTATATCTATAGCCGCGGATATTATAACTCCAACGGTAATAAATTATTAAGTTATCGTTTTTTCGGAAGTTATATCACCGACCGTTACGAGTTAAACGCTTATTTAAGTAATTTCAATTTCGTAAACTACGAGAACGGTGGACTTACAAATGACCAGTATATCACGAATCCCGATGACTTGGCCGAGAATCAAAGAAATATCGATAGTAAATCATACCCTGTCCGTTACACGGACACATGGAACCGTGTCCGTGGAAAACAATATTTCCTGACACAGAGATACAATCTCGGTTTTACTAAGGAATTGGAAGAAACCGATGAGGAAGGGAACGTAAAAGAGGTATTCATTCCGGTTTCCAGTATCATCCATACCATCGATTACGAAGATAACCGCAGACGCTTTATCTCTAATGATGCCGGGATCGATACCTGCTACACTCATCTTTATGGTATGGACGCATCTTTGAATGACCAGACTTCCTCTTGGAATTTAAAGAATACCTTTGCGTTGGCCTTGCGGGAAGGTTTCAAGATTGGGCTAAGTTCGGGCTGACCGCCTTCGTTACTTTCGAGAAACGCCGGTTTAGATTGGCATCCCAAGTTCCCGGACTGGACTACGGTCCGGATGGTCATGGAAGCTCTGAGCCAAGCACATTAAATTTCCCTACTTCCGAAGTATATGATGAGTTTACTACCTACATCGGCGGCGAATTATCCAAACGCCGTGGTAGCCTTCTTACCTACAATGTCCGTGGAGAATTAGGACTTGCGGGAAGTGACGCCGGAGAGGTCCGAGTGAGCGGAGACCTGCAAACCAAATTCAAGCTATTAAAAAAAGATGCGACGATCAGTGCGGAAGGATACATCAAGAACATCACCCCGGCGTTCTACCAACGTCACCATCATGGGCGTTACTATTGGTGGGATCTATCATTGAAAATGTGCAAAGGATTTACGCCGGAGCGAAAATCAACTTGGAATCCACCCGTACCCAGTTATCCGGAGGAGTGGAAAGTATCCAGAATTATGTATTCTTCAACGGCAAAGGTTTGCCGGAGCAAAGCAGTAAGAACATCCAAGTTGTCTCAGCCCGTATCAAGCAAGATATCATGTATCGTGCGTTCGGATGGGAGAATGAGGTGGCCTATCAGCTTTCTAGCGAGAAGTCTCAACTTCCGTTGCCGGATATCAGCGCATACTCGAATATATATCTAGCGTTTAAGTTGGCGAAAGTATTAACCGTACAGATTGGCAGCGAACGTATACTACAACACCGCTTATTACGCTCCTTATTACGAGCCGGCTACCCAGCAGTTCCAAGTACAGGAAGAAGACAAGAAAGTGAAGGTCGGTAATTATCCGTTGATCAACGCTTATGCGAATTTCCATTTGAAGCAAGCTCGCTTCTTCATCATGGCATACAATCTAGGCTCTAAGTTCGTTGACCCGAATTACTTCTCTCTTGCGCATTATCCGTTGGACCCGATGGTCTTGAAAATGGGTATCTCCGTGACTTTCAATAATTAATCGATTGCCATGAGATCTAAGAAGTTGCTTATCCTATACGCTTTTCTACTGATTGTCGCTGTAGTGACAATGGTACAGCTTTGGAGACTTAACCAACGTCCCCAAGAGATCGGACCTCGTGATTATCCGGAGATCAAAGAAGAAGGAATCCTGCGGCTGGTGACCGAATACAATCAATCCGGATATTTCGTATCCGGCGATACGGTAGAAGGTTTTCAATACGAGCTTAGCCAAGCGATCGCTAAATTATCCGGATTGGAGGTTCAGACGCATTTGGAAATGAGTTTAGCGAAAAGCTTCGAGGAATTATCGGACAACAAATGCGACGTAATCGCAAGAAACATACCCATCACCTCCGAGATGCGGGAAAACTACCTGTTCACCGAACCGATCGTCCTCAACAAGCAAGTCTTGGTACAACGTACGGCAGAGGCGAACAACGGACAAGCCCCTATCCGTAACCAATTGATTTAGCCCAAAAGACTTTATACATACCGAAAGATTCCCCGGCCTTATTGCGTCTGCAAAATCTGGGACACGAGATAGGCGATACGATCTACGTGGTGGAAGATGAGTTATATTCTACCGAGCAGCTTATGATCATGGTAGCCAAAGGCGATATCGATTATGCCGTATGCGACCAACAAATCGCCCGCATGACCCAGAAAAAAACTGCCGGAAGTCGATATCCTAACGGATGTCAGTTTTACCCAATTGCAATCGTGGGCGGTCCGTAAAGACTCTCCTGTCCTACTGGATAGCCTAAATAGTTGGCTCCAGCAAATCAAAGACAGTGGATTATACGACCAGATTTATAAGCGCTATTACAAATAGGGCTATTCATGAGACGGCAAAATAAAGGAGAACTCCGAACCCACCCCTAATTCAGACGTAACATGTATCGAACCTCCCATCTTCACAACCAATCCTTTGCAGATAGCCAGTCCTAATCCGATTCCTTCCATATAGTCGTTTATTTTCACGAAACGGTCGAAGACATCTTTCAATTTTTCCTTATCGATGCCGATTCCCGTATCCCTTACGTAAAAACGTAATTGATCATCCGGTTGAATGGTATATCCCATCGTGATGCTACCTTCTTTCGTGTTCTTGATAGCGTTGTTCACCAAATTATTAATCAACTGCAACAGACGCATGCTATCCGTACCGAACATATGGTGGTCAGCCTCTTTCTCCAAAACCAACTTGACTCCTCCCGGAACCCGTAACTTGGCGGAAGCATAAATCGTATCCATCAATTCACTGACATCTAATTGCTCATATGTGATCTTTATCGCATCCGCCTCGATCTTCGAGATATCCAAGATGTCATTGATCAATTGCATCAACAATTGGTTATTCATCTTGATCACATCGTAGTACGACATACGTTCCTCATCCGAATCGGCAAAAGCCATCAATTCGGAAAAACCGGTGATCGCATTCAACGGGGTGCGGATCTCATGGCTCATATCCGCCAGATACTTGGACTTCATCTTATCAGCGGCCTCAGCCTTCCCCTTCGCCTCCTCAAGGCTTAATTCTTGATTCTTCCGTTCCTGAATATTCGTTGAACATCCAAGGATAACCGAAGGTCTTCCTTTATCGTCCCGTTCATACACGGTAGCGAATACCTCTCTCCAAACATATTCCTTCTTGCCGGGAAATAGCATACGTGCCTCGATCCTTGCCTCAGAGATTTCCCCTCGGCAAAGACGGGTAAACATATTATGATAATGTTCTTGATCATCCGGATGCGCCCGGCTGATAAACTGCCCCCATGACACCTCTATCATATCTTCCGACATGGTATTCCAATCGTTCAAGGTCACAACGGAATCCTTGAAATTATGGGTACTGTCCGGATCGATGAAGATCGAGCATGTACGTATATCACTTATCCGCAATGCCATTTTCGTCAAGATCCGGGTTCTTCTCAAAGTATTCTCCGTAGCCAACTCGGAAGTTATATCTCTCCATAAAGCCAAGACAAGCGGCTTGCCATTATTTAGGGAAATAGGATATTTAGCGACCTCTATATCCCGGTAATCGCCGGAGGCCGATTTTACCTTGCCCTTGAATCTAGCGGTCAGTCCTGTCTTGATCACGTTCATATCGGTTTCCAGACGCTCCTCGGCGGTCATCAAGGCATTATAATTCACCTCGAAATCATCATGTCCCTCGATCTCCCGGGTTTCAATACCCGTTATTTCCTCCATAAAATGATTCCAATACAGGTAATTAAAATGGTTATCCCCATCTTTCACGAACACCCCCAACGGTAACCGATCTAATATCGTATTGATCAGTTCTTGTAGATTTTTTCTGTTTTCAGAGAAGATACATCGCACGTATAAACGATCACAAGCTCCTCATTAAAAAGGCTTGCTTGCGATAGATAATAATAGTTCTTTCCTTCAAAAGAGACCTCAAAAGAAAATCCACTTTCACTTGCTCCTCGAAAACACGTTTAACCGCAGCTCTATAGATCTCATATTGATCGTAGTTCTTCCCGTCCGGGAACAACGCTTGAGGTTGCTTTCCGATACAGTTATTCGCTAAATAATGATAATAATCGTCTTTTGCAGAAATAACCTTGACAAGAGTAAGATTTCGATCTACTAATACGATCGTATCGGGACTCTTCTCCATGATCATCTCTAATCCAGACTGAACGTTACTTCCGCTTTCTAGACTATTCATATTAATTCTTTCGTTTTTGGGGTATAACTCGGGGATAAAGGTATTTATTTTTCTATTTATCACCAAAGAGAAACCTACCTATTGCATAATATTTCTAAATAATCTTTATCTTTACCGGGAATTTGAATGTAAAAAGATGAGATTTGATGAATTAGATTTGGAAGATGCCGTATTAGACGGGCTTTATGACATGAATTTTGACGAAACGACTCCAGTCCAAGAGTTAACGATTCCTGTCATTTTAGAAGGTAAAGACATCATCGCTTGCGCACAGACCGGAACCGGTAAAACGGCGGCATATGTTTTACCAGTTATTAATGAACTAAGCAAAGGTTGTCATCCGACAGACGCGGTGAATGCGGTCATTATGGCACCGACCCGGGAATTGGCTCAACAAATAGACCAACAAATTCAAGGATTCACTTATTTTATACCTTCCGTATCCGCAGTAGCCGTGTATGGAGGTACCGACGGAATCGCTTGGGAACAACAAAAGAGAGGTTTAGAGATGGGTGCGGATATCGTGATCGCTACCCCGGGACGTTTATTGTCCCATATTAAGTTAGGTACTGTAGATTTGTCTAAAGTGTCGTTCTTCGTCTTAGACGAGGCGGACCGCATGCTGGATATGGGTTTTTATGACGACATCATGCAGGTTCATAAACAGCTGCCCCCTACTGCCAGACCATCATGTTCTCGGCTACCATGCCGCCTAAGATCCGGACGTTGGCTAAAACCATCCTAAAAGATCCGGAAGAAGTCAAGATCGCTATCTCACGCCCACCCGAATCTATCATGCAAACCGCATATATCTGCTACGATCCACAAAAAGCTCAAGATTCTACAAGATCTCTTCACTCAAAGCCGCCCTCAACGGGTAATTATCTTCTCCTCTTCTAAAATGAAGGTGAAAGAATTAGCGTCTACCTTAAAAAGATTAAAGTTCAATGTAGCCGCCATGCACTCGGATCTAGAGCAATCCCAAAGGGAGGAGGTCATGAAAGAATTCAAGAGCGGACATATCGATATCCTTGTGGCTACGGATGTCGTAGCACGTGGAATTGATATCAATGACATCAAGTTGGTCGTGAACTTCGATATCCCGCATGATCCGGAGGATTACGTACACCGAATCGGACGTACGGCACGGGGTACGAACGGCGAAGGATTGGCGATTACTTTCGTATCGATCGACGAACAAGCACAATTCAAGCGCATAGAGGATTTCTTGGAAAAGAGGTTTATAAGATACCGGTCAGCCCGGAATTCGGCGAAGTGCCCTTGTATGAGCCGGAAAAATACGGTATGAATAAAAGAGGCAGAGGACGGCCTCGTAAAAGTGAAGATAAAAGATCATCCTCGAGCCCACAAAAACGAAATATGGGACATCGTGGAAGACCTAAAAAGGTGCAATAAAAGCACTATACTTTTTAATAGAAAAACACTATACTTTTGGAGCTAAAACAATATTGCTTTGAACTCAAAAGTATAGTGTTTTTTTATGGGATATTATCAACCGTTCATGGATGCCAAGAATTCCATATTATCAACGGTTTGTTCCATCCGTTGCTTAACAAATTCCATAGCCTCCATAGAGTTCATGTCTGATAGATATTTGCGTAAGACCCACATACGGTTCAACGTGCTCTCATCCTGCAATAAATCATCACGGCGAGTGCTGGAAGCCGTGATATCCACAGCTGGATAGATACGTTTATTGGATAATTTACGATCCAATTGTAACTCCATATTACCCGTACCCTTGAATTCCTCGAAGATCACGTCGTCCATCTTAGAGCCAGTCTCCGTAAGGGCGGTGGCTAGAATCGTAAGGCTACCGCCATTCTCAATATTACGGGCGGCACCGAAGAAACGCTTCGGCTTCTGCAACGCATTCGCGTCCACACCACCGGAGAGCACCTTACCGGAAGCCGGTTGTACCGTATTGTAAGCACGAGCCAAACGAGTGATCGAGTCCAGAAGAATCACGACATCATGACCACATTCTACCATTCGTTTAGCCTTATTCAATACGATTTCGGCAATTTTCACATGGCGTTCAGCCGGTTCGTCGAAAGTAGAAGCAATCACTTCGGCATCTACGCTACGGGCCATATCGGTCACCTCCTCAGGACGTTCGTCGATCAATAATATAATCATATAAACCTCGGGATGGTTGTAAGCGATAGCGTTCGCGATATCTTTCAACAACATCGTCTTACCGGTTTTCGGTTGAGCGACGATCAAACCACGCTGCCCCTTTCCGATCGGCGAGAATAAATCTACTACACGTACGGCGATATTATCATATACTTTCGGTGATTTACGTGCCGTAAGCATGAATTTTTCATCCGGGAATAACGGGGTCAGATGATCGAAAGGAACACGGTCACGGACTTCTTCAGGCGTACGTCCATTGATCTTGTCCACTTTCACCAACGGGAAATACTTCTCACCTTCCTTCGGCGGACGGATCGAACCTTCTACCACGTCACCCGTTTTCAAGCCAAATAACTTGATCTGGGATTGAGAGACATAAATATCGTCCGGTGAAGTCAAATAGTTATAATCTGAAGAACGAAGGAAACCGTAACCATCTTGCATCATCTCCAACACGCCGGTTCCTGTAAGGATGCCATCAAACTCATACATTTTCTCTTGAGCCTGCTGGTTGTTATTAGCGTTATTGTTATTACGGTTGTTATTATGATTATTCTGTCGATTGTTCTGTCGAGGATTATTCTGCTGGGGAGCGGCCTCGGGTTGAGGTTTGTTAGCCTCGGGTTTCGGAGCGGAGAACGGGAAAATTTGATCCAATACGGATTTAGCGTCCGGATGGCGGAATACGATGCGCTTAGGCTCTTCTTCTGTCGCTTGTGGAGAAGTGGTTTCTTCCGCTACCTCTACAGGAGTCGTATTTTCCGGCAAAGCGGCTTCTTCTTCCGTTTCAAGTTCCGCCACAACAGGAGGCAACAACGGTTTCTCCACCGGGCTCTCTGCTACCGCCGGAGTTTCCACGGCCGAGATTTCCGTTACCGTAGAGATCGTTTGCGGCTCTTTCGAAACCACCACTTCCTTGTTATCCTCGGAAGGAGCGATAGCGCCCGCTACCTTTTCCTTTTTCTCGATACGGACTCTTTTCTTACGTTCAGGCTGCTCTTTTTTTGCTCTTTCTTGTCAGCCGGAGCAGTCACTAGCTTTTCCGGAGCCTGTTGGGTACTCTCTGCAGTTTCGGCAGTCTCAGCCTTCGCCACTTTAGGAGATTTGGCCGGACGGCCTCTCTTACGGCCCTCTGCAGGCTTCTTAGCCTCTTTCTCTTTCATCTTTTCAGCCTGGATGCCGGCATAGGAGATCGCTTGCTCATCAAGAATCCGATAAACCAACTCTTCTTTCTTTAAGCTGCTAACTTTTTTTTATTCCCAACTCTTCCGCGATACTTTGAAGTTCGGGAAGAAGTTTTTCATTTAGTTCTAGAATGTTATATTTCTGCATATTGCGAAGTAATAATATAAATGGCACATACACACGGATCACATATGCAAACACGACGTACGCCCAATGGTATCATTGTATCTTTATTTAATTATAATTTTCATGTAATAACCGGATTGTTCAGCTAATTTGAACCATTAGTAACATATCTGCGGAGTAAATCTTCGCAAATGTAAGAATATTTTTACAATAAACGAGGATTTAGCCCAAAAAAATTCACAATTAGCACACGCTTTGTTGATTCGTCTATACGAAAACGATTATCAGTCCTTTCTCCTACCACCCAAACGATAGCGTCGCCACTACAAAGAAGCCATGTGCGCTCCTTCTCAATCCGGCTAAATTTATGATCGGAGAAATAGTCACTCAACTTCTTACGTCCTTTCATTCCGAAGGGAATAAACCAATCGCCTTCTTTCCAAGTCCGCAATGTTAAAGGGAAATCGAGTTTATCATAATCCAAATAAGCGATCCGCTTATTCTTCTCGATAGGGAAACCTATAGTTATAACAAGTTTTTGGAAAGATAGTTCAATAGGTTCATGATTAATACCCTTTTCCGGATCTAAAACGAAGGTTCGCTCTTCCTTCTTCTCTAAAGGAGTGATCCATAAATAATCCCGATCCTTCAGCAAACGATGGGTGGAAGAGTAAAACAGCTTACCGGGCTCCTTGGTCAAGGCAGCGAAAATATCGTCCGAGACCAGACGGGTAAAACCATATTCTTTTAATAACTCATACAAAATCGTCTCCGGAGCCGGAAACCGCATCAACGCCCCGATAGAAAAACGATCATCCGATACGACAACCTCTTTCCGGGCTTGTTCCAATACATATATATATATAGTCTCTGCGGCAGAAAGATGCTCGGCGGAACGTGCGATGGTATTCCGGGCCGATGGATTTATCTCCTCCAAAAGCGGCAACACATTCAAACGGATGAAATTACGGGTATAAGCATCCGATAAATTCGTGCTATCCACCATATAGGCGTAGCCTTGATCCGCCAACCAAGCCAAGATATCCTCACGGCTTACGCACAGCAAAGGACGGACGATGAAACCATTCCTCGGACGGATCCCGCTCATCCCCCGGATTCCCGTGCCCCGTATCAAATTCATCAAGACCGTCTCCACATTATCGTCCCGGTGATGGGCGACGGCGATCGCCTGCCCTCCCTGCCGCTCCCGCATCTCCTCAAACCAAGCATAGCGCAATTCACGGGCAGCCATCTCTATCGAGAGATGCTTCTCTCCGGCATAAGAGATCGTATCGAAATCTATCTTATGAAAGGGTACTTCCAAAGATTCCGCGAACTCACAGGCAAATGCCTCATCCCGATCCGACTCCTCCCCACGCAAATGAAAGTTACAATGAAGCGCTATACACGGATATCCCAAACGCACCAATACGCCCAACAAAGCCACAGAATCGGCACCACCGCTCAATCCGACCAAAACCGGACGATCCTCGGATAACAGCCGGTACTTCTCTATATATAAACGTATCGTATGTATCATAACATCTTTGTATTAAAAACAATAATGGCCCTAGCCGGTTTTAGCTAGAGCCATTACTTATAGATCTTTTGAATTAATCTTCTACACCTGCCAATTCAGGGTCGATCATGATACGACCACAGTATTCGCAAACGATCACTTTCTTACGCAACTTGATATCCAACTGCTTCTGGGGCGGGATCTTGTTGAAAGCAACCACCGCAGGCGCCACGCTGTACATATACAACAGCCAAACCGTTACGAGCACCTTTACGGATACGCTTGAAAGCGGTCAACAAACGAGGTTCGATAGCGCTTCCAGCTTCTTCGCTTTCTTCGCGCAGTTTCTCCTCGTCCTGCTTGGTCTCGGAAATGATCTGCTCCAGTTCACTCTGCTTTCTGAACCAAGTCAGCCTTACGGCCTTCCAGCTTCTCGGTCAGTTCGGCGATCTCTTCCTTCTTACGGTTGATCGCTTCACCGAATTCACGAATCTTCTTCTCAGAGAACTCAATTTCAAGTCCCTGGAATTCGATTTCTTTTGACAAGTTGTCGAACTCACGGTTATTACGCACGTTATCCAACTGCGCTTTATATTTTTCAATCAGACCGGTTGACTCCGTAATCTTATGCTTTTGCTCTACAACAGCAGCCTCAAACTCCTTGATCTCTGCCTGATAGTTCTGAAGACGTGTTTCCAGACCTGCGATCTCATCCTCCAGGTCCTGTACTTCCAAGGGAAGTTCGCCGCGAAGTGTCTTGATCTTATCAATTTCAGTCATCATCGTCTGAAGCTGATACAGCGTAGAAAGCTTTTCTTCAACCGTAATCTCTTTTTCAGCTGATTGTTTATCTGTAGCCATTCTATAAATATTTTACCGGGTTTGAATTAACATTCGAAAAATGTACCGCAAAGGTAGGGAATTTTTTCGATATTATGTTATAAAAGATATCTTTTGTACAGACTTCACTTTCATAATGACCAATAACCGCCAGCAGAATCCGGTCTTCCACATCGTAAAAGTCATTATACTTCGCCTCCCCCGTAATGAAAACGTCCGCACCGTAACTGATTGCGTCCTTGATCAGGAAAGCGCCGCTCCCTCCCGCATAAAGCGACTTCGCGTATCGGCTTGCCGGTCAGGGCGGAATGCTTCACGCAACCGACGTTAAACAGGGCCTTGATCCGTAACAAGAAACCCAATTAACTCATCTTCCTCGGCAGGCAACTCTCCCACTACACCGGAACCTGCCTGTTCCCATGTGTTTGATAACGAATAAAAATCAAAAGCCGGCTCCTCATACGGGTGAACGGATAACAGAGCACGAGTCACCGCTGTCTTCTTGAATGCCGGAAGGATCATCTCCATACGCACCTCTTTCTCTACATGCACCTCGCCGATCTCACCACAAAACGGATTGCATCCCGCATTGGCACGGAATGTTCCCTCGCCATGTAAATTATAACTGCAAGCATCATAGTTCCCGATACTTCCCGCACCGGCATTGAACAAGGTATTCCGCATGATCTCGGCATAAGCCTCGGGGACAAACGTCACCAACTTCAGCAAAGCGCCTTTTTGGGGGCTCAAGATCCGTACATTTTGCAAGCCGATCAACTCCGCCAAACGGTAATTCACGCCTCCTACGGCATTATCGAGATTGGTATGGGCGGCATAAACCACCAAATCATACTTACACGCCTTCATCATGCACCGCTCGATATAGGTGGAGCCGGTCAGGGATTTGAAGGCTTAAAGGCCAAAGGATGATGAGAGACATCAGGTTGCACCCCATCTCGATCGCCTCGTCCACCACCTCTCCGGTGACGTCGAGGCAAAGAAGCGCACCGGTAGCCGGCTGATTCACATCGCCTACCTGCACACCTGCATTGTCAAAGCTCTCCTGCAATGGCAACGGAGCGTATTGTTCGATTTCTTTCAGTATATCCTTAACCCTTAACATAATCAATAATTTATAAAAAATCAATTTGCCAATAGGCCAGTGAACCATTCACCAGCATACCGGCAAATCGACCTATCGGTATATTACTCCTTAATATCTACTTTCAGGCATAATTCTTCCAACTGCGAATCATCCAGTTGTCCGGGGCATCCAGCATGACATCGCGACCGGAGTTGTTTTTCGGGAACGCGATACAGTCACGGATAGAATCGAGGCCGGCAAACAAAGAGACCCAACGGTCCAGACCGTAAGCCAAACCACCATGAGGAGGCGCTCCGTACTTGAACGCATTCATCAGGAAGCCGAAACGCTCCTGTGCCTTTTCTTCGGTGAAGCCCAGCAACTGGAACATCTTATCCTGTAATTGGCTGTCGTGGATACGGATAGAACCACCACCCACTTCAACGCCATTGATAACCATATCATACGCATTCGCACGGACGGCCCCGTATCGCTGTCCAGCAAAGGAATATCTTCGGGTTTGGGAGAAGTAAACGGATGGTGCATTGCATAGAAGCGCTGGTCTTCCTCGCTCCACTCGAACAGCGGGAAGTCGATTACCCACAAGCAAACGAACTTATCCTTGTCACGCAAACCCAACTGACCGGCCATTCCAGACGCAATTCGCAAAGTTGTTTACGAGTCTTCATCGCATCGTCGCCGGAAAGGATCAGAATCAGGTCGCCCGGTTTTGCGCCGAAGGCCTCTTTCATCTGCTGCAATACTTCCTGGGTATAGAATTTATCCACGCTCGACTTCACATTGCCGTCTGCCTCCACACGGGCATATACCATGCCCTTTAGCACCGATCTGCGGACGTTTCACAAACTCGGTCAGCGCATCCAGCTGCTTGCGCGTATAAGAAGCCGCCCCTTCCGCACAGATACCGCCGACATAAGCAGCATTATCGAATACGGAGAAACCGTGTCCCTTCATGATGTCCATCAGTTCGACGAACTTCATATCGAAACGCAGGTCCGGCTTGTCGCTTCCGTAATATTTCATGGCATCGTGCCAACTGATACGCGGGAAAGCTTCTTTTATATCGATGCCCCGGATCACCTTGAACAGATGCTTGGCCATTCCTTCGAAAATGTTCAGCACGTCTTCCTGTTCCACGAAGCTCATCTCACAGTCGATCTGTGTAAATTCGGCTGGCGATCCGCACGCAAATCCTCGTCACGGAAACATTTTACGATCTGGAAATGACGGTCGAAACCGGAAACCATCAACAACTGCTTCAAGGTCTGTGGAGACTGAGGCAAAGCGTAGAACTGTCCCGGGTTCATACGGGAAGGAACCACGAAGTCACGGGCACCCTCCGGGGTAGAATTTACAAGAACCGGAGTCTCTACCTCCAAGAAACCTTGCTCATCCAAATAGCGGCGAACCTCGAACGCCATTCTATGACGAAGTTCCAGATTCTTACGAACGCAAGCACGACGCAAGTCCAGATAACGATATTTTTCATACGCAAGTCATCACCGCCATCTGTCTCCTCCTCGATCGTGAACGGAGGGGTAAGCGCAGTGTTCAGGACATTTAATTCAGAAACGATCAACTCAATATCACCTGTCGGGATATGCGCATTCTTGCTGGAACGCTCACGAACCGTACCCGTAACCTGAATCACGAATTCACGGCCCAGTTTATTCGCCTTTTCGCAAAGAGCTGCATCAACCTCCTGATTAAATACCAACTGAGTAATACCATAACGGTCGCGGATATCGACAAATGTCATTCCTCCCATTTTGCGGGTTTTCTGCACCCAACCGGCCAGTGTAACCACCAGACCTTCATCCGCAAGGCGCAAGTCGCCACAAGTTCTTGTTCTATACATCTTTATTATTTAATTTGCTAGATTTACCAATCTTTATACCTCGGTTTATTACAAACCGCAACCACAAAGATAATACTATAAATCTTAATAATTATTCTTTTTAAGCAAATCAAAATACGTTTTACCCTCTGCTACCCAAGCTGTCCGTATCGGGATTAATCTCTTTCACAGCCTCCTTTACATCCTTGGCCGTTATTTTCTTCTCATTTTTAACAGCGATTTGCTCTACAGGATACTTTTCCTCCATCTCCTCCAATTTAGAGTCTACGGATGTTTTTGAATCATTTGTTCTCATATTCTCTATTTTATTAACGTAATAATGGCTATTAAACAAGCAAGTACTGCCAATGGTTTATAGCGATAGCGACATTGTCCGTGAACATGGAAGGAGTTATGGGAATGCGAGACATTATAGCACATCATTATTTCGATATAGACGCTGTTATAGTGTTTGATGTGATGAAAAATAATCTGCCAGCCATAAAAATGACTATTGATAAAATGTTATTTGATATTTGAGACACCTTCCGTGAGCGATACTGTGGATGAGGACAAAAAGCTATTTACCCCCGGATGAGCCTCTTATAGAGCAACGAACGCAAGCCATTAGGGAGAAGACGGGTCACTAAGCGAATACAGACATTCTTTAGCAAGGAGAAAAAGCCGATAAAACCCATCTTGTAAAACAGCGCCTGCAACCTCACTTCCGTTACGGCATACCGCCATCCTCCCCGCCGCCGAAACATATCCGGCGAGAAGCGGAAAAAGAGCAGGCTCTCTTGTATATTATAGAACCGGGCACCATTCATCAGCATCCGTACCCACAGATAATAATCCTCGAACAAAGGAAAATGCTTATATCCTCCAGCCTTTAGCACGGCCGACTTCCGAAACATCACCACCGGATGGTTCACCGGACACCTTCCCTTGGCAAACCTCAAGATATTTTCATGCTGCTCCGGCACTTTCCGCATGGAAAGTACATTTGATACCTCCCCTTCAAACTCATCGATCCAAGCCCCCACTACATCAATTTCCGGATGTTCCAAAAATATCGCCAATTGCTTCTCAAAACGATCCGGCTTAGCGATATCATCCGTGTCCATACGAGCCACAAGGTCATACGAACAATGCTTCAGCCCCTCGTTAAGAGCCTTGCCGAGACCTCGGTTGGTGGGCAAAGAAATCACTTTTAACTCAGGATGCTGGCTTGTGAATTCTTTTATGACCGCATACAGCTCATCCGTCAAAGGACCATCTTCCACCAAGACAACTTCTATAGGCAATAGCGTTTGCGTGAAGATACTGGTCAGACTTTGACGTAAAATAGTGGGCTCTCTTTATGATATAAAGAAAGTAATACGGAAAATAACATAGACTTTCAGGAAAAGTATTATATAAGAAAAATTTCTATATGTACATATAAGATGTATCCGAACACTTGAAGATTGACTCTTTACAGAGTCTGTACGTAAAGAACTGTCTCAAATCTATCTTTCTCATTCTCATGATCCTAATCTGCCTCATAAAAAAACAACTCTCTGATTTACAGAATTAAAAACATAAACATTCTTCATAACCACATTACACCAGCTCATCTCTTCGTTGCAAATTTCATACCCACTCTACTTAAGACATTTTTAGTGGTCTCCGTTGCTTAGGTGATATTTTCCACTGAAGCCAATTAGTCATATCAATCTTTATCTGTTGAGAGAGAGGAACAATGCCTCTACCAGAATCTATATACAAGCTCAATCTACTCAAATTTTCAACAGCATGCCTAATCCATTTACCTTTATATACTCCAGGTATATATGGCAAGATATATTCTGAAACTGCCACCACATCTTTATAATCCTCTGATGGAGCAACAGCGGCTTGTTCATTTATTGAGTTTTCAATATCCCATGCACTAAGAGAGCCATCGCCTAACAGCTCAACAAAAAGATCCTTTCGAAATATTCCAAATTGAAGATTGATAGCATAGGGGATTTGCTTATTGACACTACGCAATAAAGGAAAAGATTTAATTTTAGATCCTTTAGGAGTAGGGCCTAAATTACAATACCTTATCTCGTGGCTATCCATATAGTCAAGTAACCGCTCTATTAATGAATTGTCAACATTGTCACTCAAGATAATGTCATCACACATCAACATTACATACTTCGATTTTATAACTGGCAAAGCCGCTATAGTACGCTCAACCCAAGTATCATTTTGCTTATTATTGCATATACAAGTAATACCTTCATACGATTTGGTATTGGTGGTTAGAATAAACTCATAGGGACAATCACTCCAATATCTCCGATACCCTTTTAAAAATACGGCAAGCACATCAGAATACGAATCAGGAGAACTAACATAAATAGAAAGTCGCTTATCCATCAGCTATTGTACTTTTTCTATATATTCCTTCAAACTCATCAAGTTTTTATCCTTGTCAGAAATGATCAATTTCTCAATACCGCCAATCTTATCGAAAGGCCACTCTATAGCCATATCCGGATCATTATACATTATGCCGGCATCACCTTCACCATAAAACACCTCACCACATTTATAGCTAACGACAGAATCCTCCAGCACCAAATAGCCGTGGCCAAAATACTGAGGTATGTATAGAGCCTTCTGATTCTCTCCGGTCAGATCAAAACCTTGCCATTTACCAAATGTTGGCGAATCAGGGCGAAGATCTATGATTACGTCATACACATGGCCACTTATACAACGAACAAGCTTGGCTTGCTGTTTAACAAGCTGGAAGTGCATCGCACGAATTACACCCTTTTTACTAATGGTATAGAACACCTCTTTAAGTTCATGATCTATACCATTTTGCTTAAATGCATCAATATTGTAATCCTTTATAAAGCCACCACGTTCGTCTGTGGCATAGAAGGGAGTTATCTCATATGCCCCCTTCATATCAAGTCCCTTGAATTCAAATTTCTGTATCATGACTAATTCCGCTATAACATCAAAGAGTTTTTAAGCCAATTAATAGTTTTATTAATGCCTTTATCAAAGTCTATAGACGCATATTCTCCAATAGTACTAACCAAGTTACTATTGTCAAACATATCCATTGTATACTTTACACCATCATCTTCACGGACTCCTATCCCTACCTTATCTGCGCAACCAACTAGTTCTCCTATACGAATAAGATAATCTTTCAAGACTTTAGGATTGCCAGAGCCTATATAATAGAATGGCTTATTAGTTTCCTTAAAGCCTAGACGATATACAGCTTCTATAAGATCATCCACATAAATAAAATCATATGGTTGTAAAGCAGGACCAAATGCTGCTTCTTTACCAGCCATCAACTCACCTAACGTATAACTAACCAAATTGCCCGTTTTATTACCTACACCGTATATATTTGAGAACTGCATCCACACAAACTGTTGAGCGATATTCTTGCAATAATCTTCCAAAATTATTCTGCAAGCATGCTTAGCCACACCATACATCATTCCACCAGTCGTTTTTTCAGATGCGACAAACTAAATGCTACATTCTCCGCTACAGTACCCGCACAAAGAAATTTTTTCACATTTAGCCTCTTGCAAATATTAGCGCAATCTACTGCCATCTGAATATTTGATAATTGAACCGTAGGATCTGCTTTATCAGCCCCATTTACACCTTTCCACGCAAATTGATAGAAAGAGTCATATTCAATTACTGGCAGTCTTTCGACTAGAGATGTATTCACCCCTGATTCTATCCTCGTAATAAGATTTGAATCAGGCAAACGATTGCCATGAAAGGTAATATCAACAGCAACAACCCTAGTACCTTTTTCTATCAATTTCTTTATAAGTGAACTACCTATAAAACCATTGCCCCTGTGACGATTACGTTCTTCATATTATCGTTATACGTTTAAAAATTCATTTATCTGTTTATCCATACAAACACGAACATCCCCACCTGCTAGCCAAACCTTACTCCATTCAACAATCTTTTCCATTGCCTCATCCAGATTCCATCGAGGGCTCCATCCAAAAGTCTTTTTCAATTTAGAGCAATCAAGCTTCAAGAAATTAGCCTCGTGAGGACCACCGTCATACTTGTTCACCCACCTCATACCTTCGCCCCACTTGTTCACAAATAGCTCAACAAGAGCGCCTGTTTGAAAACAATCCACATCATCGGGACCTACATTATAATAATCCGCAAAACCGATATCCTCATATTGCTTCATCGCTATCAGCAGGTAAGCATACAAAGGTTCTAGAACATGTTGATAAGGACGGGTAGAGTATGGATTACGCACAACAATATCCTCATGTTTTACAGCCGCACGGATACAATCAGGTACTATTCTATCATTGGCGAAATCTCCACCACCTATCACATTACCCGCTCTAGCAGTAGAAATAGGAATAATAGGCAGACCATCAATATTTGTGAAGAAAGAACGCTTGTAGCTATGAGTCACCAGCTCCGAACAGGATTTGGAATTTGAATAAGGATCATACCCATCCAATTCCTCATTCTCCCTATAGCCCCAACTCCACTCCCTATTCAAATACACTTTATCCGTAGTGACATTCAAGAAAGACTTCACACAACAATTATTGCGAACACACTCAAGAATATTCACGGTACCCATCACGTTTGTCTCGTAGGTATAGGCAGGATCTTTATAAGAATCTCTAACAATGGGCTGAGCGGCAAGATGCAGTACAATTTCTGGTTGAGACTCATCAAAAGCCTTCTTTAGAGAGGTATAATCTCGTATATCGCCAATCACGGAATGTATGTCATCTTCAATATTGGCAATTCGAAATAGCGATGGTTCTGTTGGGGCTTTCAGTGAATATCCTGTAACGATCGCTCCGGCATTAGCGAGCATCCTACACATCCAAGAGCCCTTAAAGCCGGTATGGCCTGTAAGGAAAATCCTCTTGCCTTTATAAAAATCCAATATATTTCCCATTCGTATGATAACTTATTATTTTGCGTAATCTGGTATTTCCGGAACAGAGCGCTCCCAACGCTTCCAAGGAGCTTTATCCTCGGCAAGCAGTTTTTCAAGCATAGATTTCTCACGTATATTATCCATGCACTGCCAAAAACCAGTATGGATGTAAGACATCAACTGACCCTCTTGCGCCAACTTGACTAGTGCGGTCTTTTCGAAGACACAAGAGTCACCCCCTTCCAGCATATCAAAAACCTCGGGTTCCAACACCATGTAGCCGGCATTAATAGGAGCGCCATCAGAGGCGTTCTTTTCCCGGAAAAAGCCCTTACGGCTTGATCTTTAGTAATATCTAAGACTCCTTTATCTTGTGCTATCTTGACGGCCGTAAGGGTCGCAAGCTTGCCATGGCTCTTATGAAACTCCACCAATTTATCAATTTCTACATCACAAACACCATCGCCGTATGTCATCAAGAAAGTCTCATTCTCTATATATCTCTGGATACGCTTAATACGACCTCCAGTCATAGTGTTGTAGCCCGTATCAACGACTGTGACTTTCCAAGGCTCCATATTAGTTTGATGAACGGTCATTTCGTTGTTGCCACCACGATAGTCGAAAGTCACATCAGAGTTATGAAGGAAATAGTTGGCGAACCACTCCTTAATATATTCCTGTTTATAACCGGCGCAAATGATAAACTCGGTATAACCATAATAGGCATACTCTTTCATAATGTGCCACAAGATTGGCATACCACCAATCTCAATCATTGGCTTCGGCTTGAACTGAGATTCCTCAGATATACGAGAACCGAAACCTCCTGCAAGAAGTACTACTTTCATGATAAAGAAAAAGATTTTTCAGTTAAGTAATCAGCTAAAGCTAAGATAATTAAGAATTAAACTTGTCTTTATAAATTGTATAATCATTATGTATATCAACAAAAACTGCATGAATAGGATATTCTGTAAAAATATCAGAATTAGGGATTTTCATAAAATCGCTACCATACCTAAGAGAAAGATATTTTTCTGCTTCAAAAGGAATAGGTAAAAGGAGATTCTCAAAATTCACATAGCGCTGAATTCCTAACCATTTACGAGGAAAACTCGTTTTGGGAAACGGAGCCTTTCCAAAAAAATGGCCAACAAGTAACGTATTTTTTAGTTGAAAAGTGATTCAATATTTTGAATAAAAAGTTTTTTGCTGTAGTACCTACAACAAAATGACAAGAATTAATAAATACTTTCTTGAAAAAGCTATCAGAATCGTAATCTACCAAATAAAGAGATGTAGCTTTTAAAATTTGAGCGGATAAATATTGAATATAACGAACAAACTTATTAGGTGATACATTATACAAACACATTATATCAATATAAATACCTTGATGCATTTTATTATATCCTTTTTCAATACAAGTTGTTCCATTCATTCTTAACTTAGAAAAAACAAAGGCCACTCAGTAGAATTTTCTCTTTGAAGATGAAATTTTTCTGTATCAAGATGTATAGAAGCATAATGAAGGAACTTATGATAATTATTAAAAGTCAAAAAAACGTCAAAATCATCATCCCATGGAATAAAGCCATGATGCCTAACAGCACCTAAAGCACTTCCACCCATTAAATAATATTCTATATCATATTTCTTACAAAACTCATCAAAATAAAACGCTATTTCTAATATTTTATATTGAAAATCTTTAATATCAACATTCATAGTAGTAATTTAAACTAGTTTATCACGCAATATAGTAGAAGAAATACCTTTAGTATAAGGAAAATAAACAACTTTAGCTCCATTCTTATTCAACTCAGCTTCTACTTCCTGAAACAAAGAATTACCTTTCCAGTCATCACCAACAAACATCACATCGAAATGCAAACGATGATAAGCAGACATTTTATCTCGATTAACTTGAGGAACTACTTTATCTACATATTTGCAAGCCTCAACAATTGCCTTACGATTATCATAAGAGATTATAGGACTTTTATGCTTATACTCTCTTACCAATTCATCGGTACTAACACCAACAATTAAAAAATCACACAATTCCTTAGCTCGTTTTAGTATGTTTAAATGACCAATATGAAACATATCAAACACTCCAGAAGTGTATCCAATAATAAAATTTTCGTGACACATAATTATATATTATTTCAACAAACTATTATACAAATCCACCCACCTTAGCATAACATTTTTTACAGTAAAATAATGGAGACAATTAAAAGCATTCTCTGAAAGTTTACAACGCAATTTTTCATTAGTAATTAAGTCATAAATCGAGCGAGAATATTCAGATATGTCCAAAGACTTAATAACTTTTGAATTAACATCATTAATTAAGAAACCTCGAATAGCCATACAATCATCAAAAGCAATAGGGACTACTTTCATCTGCATAGCTTCAAGCAGACTTAGTGGAGCACCTTCTAATAAAGAGGTAAACATTAGTATTGACGAACGTTCAAAATATTTCTTTGAATCATCACGCCCAACCAATTTCACATTTACAATATCATTTTTATTTATAAAGTCTTTATAAACAGATTCCCACTCTCCATAACCAACTATAGTTAAACACCAATCTCTCACGTCATAAGTAGATAAAAAATGTTTCCAAATTTTTAATGCTAGTAATATACGCTTAGATATTTCATCAAATCGAGCCACAATTAGCAATTCATTTGTTTTAGAATAGTTACGCTCAACATAATCAAATGAGAGAAAATTGGGAATTGAGACCATCTTAGAAGAATCCTTCAAATTAGCAATAGATCTATAAATGGGTATATAAGCATCAGATAGGAGAACTAAAGCATCTGAGTATTTATAGATAGATTTATACTTCCTTTTGGTAGTATATTTAACTAGAAAACGAGTAATAGGGTAGAAGAATAACAATAAAAGATAAATAAGCCACTTAAAAGAAATCCGCCTATTAAGAACTTGAAACAAAAGAGATTGCTTATTATATCTAATATTCTCTGTTCCTGGAAGATTATGCAAAACTGATATAATTTTCACTTTTAATCCCGCAACAGCTTGACCAAGGAATTTCATATTAACAGCTCTTGATGCCTGATTATGAATAATAGAAATCTCATTATCAATAAGAAAAGAACGGAAACCATCTAAATCATTATAATCAATTTTAAATTTCGCATCAAAGACTAATTGAGAGGAACTATATTCAGAATCTTTAAAATAAGCTATAAAACAATGAATTCCAATACTAGACAAATATTTGGCAGACAACAAAGTGACTTTTTGATTGCCACTACCTGATTCAGAAGGATCTAATAAACTAATAAACAAGATATTCATGATCTATACTTATCAAATAATTTACGATATATTTTCTGAAAAGGAATATAGTGATTCTTATAACCATCTATAACACATATGCTTTTATAAAAATTTATCGTGTGCAAACCATCCGAGTAATATGACAAGGAATCAGGATAAAGGGATATTACTTTTGTTTCATTATAGGACTTATCTGAAATATCCTCAACTTTATACAGAATAATACCTTTACCATACCCTTGCAAACAATCCTGAGCTGGTCTGTATACAGTATTATTTACGTACATGAAATCACCAGCCATTCTGCTCCCAAACAAATTAGATTTTATTAATATTGAGACAAATCGTATCCATATAATCTATTATTTGAAGTCCACATATACAAATCCTTATTATATGCATTTCTTGAAGTTGCAAAAAGATAAAAGGCTCCATTATAAGGCAAGATTGTAGCATCCGCAACTGCAACAGGAAGCATAGTACTGAAATGTTCACAAGAATGTAACAAAGTATTATACTTATAAACATTAAGTTCTGTAGAATACGAATTTTCAGGAACAATATAAACCTCATCAAGAGTATCACCTCTGATAATCAAGGGATAAGAGTTATGTATATTATCATCTATCAACGTATATTTTTCAATTATTTCACCTGTACATTTATCGACAGACAAATGACATATTGTTGCTACATTTTACTACCTAACAAGATATCTTCTACAAGCAAATCAATAGTGCAGTCAGATACATTTAAAATGAATGGATCTGCATAACAATGAAATTTAGAGTCTCTCCTTAACCAAGTGATATTAGACAAATCAATATTATCACTGACTAAATCTTCTGGAATAGCATTAAAAATCCCACATTCCATTCTTTATAAGATATTTTTTTCTTTAAATCAAAAAACATATAAATAATTAATTGGTTTTACCACAAGAATACTTACCCGACATTACTATCCAAAAAAACAGACCTCCCCAAAGATATGTATTAATAATAGCACTTTCGGACAAACTCAAAAATAAATATTGAAGCATTACAGGAATGAGAATCGAATTATAATCAAACTTAGAAACAGCCTTACAATATAGATTATACAAATATGCTAAAGAAAAAATTCCAGAAGACAGCAGCAATGATATATACGCAACATCTATTATAATAGACTCATCAATATTAGTTGCACCAATCAACAAATTATTCGGAGTTAATTCGCCAAATACGAGCAAAGAATACCTTAATCTACCAGAACTAATTTCATGAATAAAAGAATACTCTGATTCATTAAATAAAACAACAATAAAAAAGAATAGTATCACAAATGGATAAGACAACAATATATATTTATTAAAGAAACATTTTTTAAATTTGTTTTTGAACAAAAGATAAAACAAGCAGAATACAGCCAGAGAACAGAACCGTACGAGAATAAAATGATTCATATATAACAAAGACTATAAAAGCGACAAGAAATGTATTAATTTCTTTCTTTAAAACCACAAGAAAAATAACCAAGAAAAACAAATACAATGAAAACAGGTTAGGATTTCCATATCCCATATCACTAACAACGCCTCCAGACTTATAGAAAAAAATCAGAATATTCTTCATGCAACACTCCTAAAATCAATAAACCGTAATTTATAATTAAGAATAATACAGTTAGACAAAAAGAATATTTAGCCATTTTATCAATATAAAGATTCCTAGATATTGATACCAGCAATGACACAAACAACATTTTAGATGCTTCCACACGAAACAATGAAAGTATAAAAAATAGAACTATCCAATAAATATTATCATCTATCTTTGTAAAAAGCAACGAAATAAAAGAAATACCAATAATAAGTATAGATAAATTAGCAGTAGCAAAGTCTGATATATTTAGTGTCATTTTAAGATTAACAAGAAATATTATAATAAAGAACAATATCTCTAAAATTCTATTCTTCTTAATAACAAATGAGCCAGTCATAAAATACTATATATTTCATTCATTGTTTTTTCAACATCAAACATCAAAGAACGTTTTGCTGCTTTATCTTGATAGACAAAGACCTTATTATAATCATTGACAAATAATTTAATTGCATTATACAGAGATTCATCATCATTGTCTGCCAAAACCCCATACTCGGAATTTGACCCTAAAAGCTCTACTGGACCAACTGTTTTTGTAGACACAATTGCTTTTCCCAGACATAATGCTTCCGCCACAACTAAAGAAAATCCCTCTGCCAAAGAACAACTCACAAATAAATCCGCACACTTTATATAGACATAAGGATTAGGCTTATAACCTAAAAGGTGTACATTATCATCCAAATGTAAATCATGGATCATTTTACTAAGATCTGACTCCAAACAACCTGCACCAACAATCCAAAAATCTATATCATATCCATTATCTACAAAAATTCTAGCAACTCTTATAATACTATCAAATTGTTTTTGTCTAACCAATCTTCCTACTAGACAAACCGTAAATTTCCTTTTCTCAACTTTAAACTCATTTGCCCGCAAGACAATTGTCTTACAATCTATCAAATTATATATTACTTTTGTGGATGTAGTCACATTAAAAAGTTGTTGAAATTTATTTTTCGCATCATTAGACACAAAGATCACATCATCCATTAATTCATAACATTTCTTCTCATGCTTATTACTTTTGAAATACCTTTTGTCCAATGGAAATTAAACAGATCTACGTGCACCCAAGATAAATGCCTAATTCCTTGCTTCAATATAAAGCTATGATACACCAAACTCCGTCCTTCTAAAAAAGATATTATCGTATCATACTTTTCACCTTTCATCTTATCAATTATTATCTGTCTTCTAAAAAATAATATATAAAAATAATATAAACCAAAATAGGACATTATTTTTCCTATCATCCTTTCTAATAAGGGTCTATTAATATTATAGAATAATATTATTTTTCTCACTTCTAAAGGCACTAGATTTGCATAATTTCCAAAATCATGTTCTAACAAAAAAGATCTATATCATATTTACTATAATCAAAATTATTAAGCATATCCACCAATAATTTTTCCGCTCCACCATCATAAAGGCTTTGCATCACGAACAGAATTCTTTTTTTATTGCCACAAGTCATATATAAATAATTTAAATTCAAATTACATCAAATATATTCTAGTTACTTAACATGATTCAATAACCCTACATTGCTTATATACTATTTTTACTCTATTAATAACAAAAACAACTATTTAACAACAAATCGTTTTAGAGCCGCATGCAATATCATACGCTCACTTGATTGCAACAAACTATAAATAACACTAAAGCCAATAAATACGGAAAGCGAAAAAACTATCAAGAAACGAAAAACTGAATCATTAGGTTCGATTAACATCAATATAGAACCGACTAACACCAATGAGAATGTAAAAATTAATATAGGCCTAACAACATCTCGAAAGTATTTTCTCATATTCAACTGTATTTGCCTATGAATATCACACAAACTATAAAACCAATATCCTACATTTGCTAAAACCGCAACAATAAATGGGACAAGCGGATTAGCATTCAATCTTAACAAAAGATAGCTTATAGGTAATATCGCCAACGTGAACATTCTACCATATACTTGACTGTTTTTTATATGTCCAGTTGCATTTGCCGCCATCCATAGAGGTGGTATAAATACTCCTATCAAGGATTCACACAGAACAAGACGAGTGAATGATATAGTATGGCTTGGAACCTCACCTAACCAAACCTCCAGTATAAACTCTATCTCAACCATTACAGGTATAGCTATCAAGGCCGCTAAGAAATAAGCATATTTAGAGCTTTTCTCAATTAGTGTCACCATGTATTCACAATCACCGGAAGCATATGATTTAATTATTTGAGGTTTAACCGCTGTCATCATATTCTCAGTAAAACGTGTAACAACTGCGCTTACTTGCACAGAAACCGCTCGTGCCGCATTTACAGCGGGACCAAAGAATATATTTAAAAGGATATTTGTTCCTTGTACACCTGCAGACCAAGCGAAACAGCCAAATAAATTTTGACCTATAAACTTTGACATCTCTGCGACCAAACTATAATTCCAATAAAACCTAAATTTACATTCGGTAAATGACCTTACACTATATATCGCATAAATTAGCCAGACGAAGACAGAAACTATAGCCATAAGCAAACCATACAATATCAACGAATCGATTGTTCCAAAAGCTTCAAGCAAATAGACTATGAATAATCGAGCACAAGCCTCAAAAAGACCAAGATAGGCATATATATTCATTCGCTCATGCGCAACTATAGCCCCCATTAATGGGACTTGATTAATAGCGGAAAGTATGGAGATCAATGAAAAATGATATACCCAAACGGCAGCACCTAACCTCTCTGGAGGTATCACTAACTTATTGTATACAAACCAAAGTCCCAATGTTTCACCAAACAGCAATAATAATACGGACAACAGCCACATGAGGGTTAGGCTCTGTCTAAAAGCACATCCTGTCTCCATTAAGTCTTGTTTTCCCAAACCTATATTCATATATCGTTGGGTAACATTAGATAAACTAGAAATAAAAAAGCTCATGATGGAAACTACCCCTCCCACCACATTATAAATGCCGAAATCCTCTACACCCAAAACCCTCAACACGACCCGACTGGTGTACAGCGTCACCCCCATAATCAGAAGCATGCGCATGTAGAGGAACAACGTGTTCTTAGCTATTCGCTTATTGTTTTCGGAATTTGCAGACATAAAATCGTAATCGAACAATCCAAAGCACACACTTTATTAAGACACACCAGACAATGCAGAGAATAATATTTCATGACTTAAGAGCAATTAAAGCACATATTTTTTATGTATTTTACAATAAAATGCAATATACAACCCAATAATACACTAGAAATCACATACACTACAAAAGCAAAAAAAGGATTATCTATAATACGCATTAAGGAATAACGTCCTTCACTAACAAGCTCAAACATCAAATATATCTCAAAACTAATAAAAAACAAAAATGAAACATATTTATTAGGAACAGATTTTTTACATTGAAATGATAATCATCCACAAAATAAAGGAATGCAAACATTAAAATCAGAAATGGATAATATGTAACTGAAAGTTTAAAAAATCTTTGTTTCAGAAAAGACATATCATATTCCATCCGGCTATTATTATTCCATACAATACCAAATAGCATACCAGACATTGCGATAAACAATGTTACAAAGACACCTCCGAAATAATGTCCTAAAAATGAAATTGAATTATAATTATGACAAAAATGGCATAGCAATATACCGGTAATAGCAAGAGCCCTTAAATAGTCGAAGGCAACAATACGTTCTCTCATCTCTCTATTAATAAATCATTTAAATATTATGCAAACTCAATACAAGGCGTACACTCTAGGGGAGGCTCTTTGCAGTACCCTAAACCTAGTCATATTAACAATCAATTCTGATTTTAACATTATCTGTGTCCAATGTAATGTTATTAGGAACTTTATTCACATAATTCCTACACCCATTATCAGATCACACCGTGATCTCACCAATGTACAAGCTATTTCCAAAGCATACTCAACCGAGAAATCTCTGTTACCTTATCAGGTAAAGGAGGTTTACCAGTACAGGTAATAGTGATTTACCTGTACTGGTAATAGCGATTTACCAAATATGTCAGATCTCATCCGGGCTCTCGCTATCGCCACCGCCATCAGCAGGCTTTCCGCCCACCCAAATTTGCGTACTTACGCTACGAGGCGTTTTCAGTATGTGACCCGCACTACCATACTGCGTCGTCACAGTCAGCGTGTACTCACCTTCCGCCAAATCAGCCGGCAGGAGCAACGTGAGCGAAGAAGGGTTGTTGATGGTGATCTGGTCATCCGTCAGTTTCGTGGTGGCACCTTTGGAATCGGTCAGCGTAACACCTACCGACTCGTGGTCGCCAACCACCTTCAGCATCGCCCCACGGACGAAAAAGTTGTGACCCGCAGTGGCACTGCCGTCCTTCAAGCCCGTCTTACGATCCTCGGTCTCCAGGATGTACATGATGTTAGACTTCTCGCCGAGGATCTCCACCACGGTCTTGGCGATCGCCTCGCGCAGAGCCTTGTCTTGCGTGAAAGAGACGTAGATGGAATTATTCTCCTTGTTCCAAACGCCGCCCTCGACCACGCCTTTCAACTGGGGGACGGCACGGAACAGACCCGTGTTCACGCTATAGCCGTTTAAGATCAAGTCCATTACTATCCGATGGTAGAGAGTCACAGAGTGACGCATCGTCTCCGGGCGTAGACCGGTGTCTTGCTTGTACATCTCCTCCAACACGTCATCCAAAGTTAAACTTCCAGCCGAAGCCAGCAGCAGGATCTTGTCCGTCTTGTTGTCGGTGGTCACCGAATTGTCGATAAGCCAGCCTTTCAATACTTTCTTCATGGTATTTTGATTTATGGGAAGGACGGAATTGCCCTTTCCGGTTATCCTTGTCTAGAATTTCTTACCAAATGCTATGTTCAAGAACGTCTTCACCAATATCTTGAAATCGAACCACCACGAGCGGTGTTCCAAATAGAACAAATCGTAGCGCAGACGGCGAAGCATCTTCTCCAGCGTATCCGTATAGCCGTTGTAGAGCGTGGCATAAGAGGTCACGCCCGGACGGATCTGGTACAGGTAACGATAGCGGGGATCACGTTCCATGATCTGGTCGATGTAGAACTTCCGTTCCGGACGGGGACCGATAAAAGACATATCACCGATGAAGACATTCCACAATTGGGGCAACTCGTCCAAATGATGCTCGCGCAAGAACTTCCCCGCACGGGTCATACGGGGATCCGCACCTCCCTTGTAAAGGGCGGGACCGAATTTCTCAGCGTCCAAACGCATGCTGCGGAACTTATAGATATGAAACGGACGACCGAAACGACCGATACGCTCTTGCTTGAATACAGCCGGACCGCCATCCTCACACCTCACGACGATATAGCAAATTAAAAACAAAGGGGAGAATACGATCAAAGCGATGAAGGCCAAAAGACAATCCCCAATACGCTTCACGTTACGTTCGATAGCATTCATCCCATCCGGGATGAATCGTTCCGGATTCTCTCCCTCTCTTTTTTTCGAAAGGAATACTACTACTTTCTTCACTCATACGATCTCACTTAATGAAGGCAACCCCTTCACCTCGCCGGCATGCCACGCTTGGTAGTCCTCATGGGAGAGTTGGGATGCTGTTAATAATTTGTAATCTATGTCGTCTCTTCGCAAGATGTGCCTGCGGGCATACGAGCGGAGCGAACGATCCGTAACGGACACCATCACCACCGGGAACGGGTAGCCGAGCAAACGCATTGGCGTAATCTCGCTGTCCGGGAACACATGGCGCAACTGATAGGCCGAGCGCTCAAATGCCACCCAGTAAGGACCCGTGCAATACAGGTGAATCGAGTTTTGGTTCGCACGCTCGCGGTTCATGATATCATTTAAATGCTCGTTCAGCAACCACACCAAACGAACGCCGGAAGGAAGGGAAGACATGTTTTGAATTATGATTGTTGAATTATGATTTAAACTGTCAACTCTATTAGTGTCTCAGCCATCGATCGTAATCGTCCAGCCGGCGGATCAAGGATAACTTGCTTTTTCTTGGGCGAGGACTCACACCGCCACGGGTCCACAACCTCGTGCGCCATCTGCCGGTAAAGACTGCTGTCCGTGCAACCGTAGAGTGTCACCAGCAACAAGGCACGGGATTGCGGAGCCTTTACCAACGGGAGCATGCTTCGCATCGTGGCGAACAAGCGTACGAACTCATCCTCCTCGCCTAACAGCTTGTAGGTAGGTAGGAGCGACGAGTAGACCTTGCAGCGCATCACGTCCGTCTCCGCACGGAGCGAACCGTAGGATCTCAACACCTCAAGGGCCAAGCGGGTATCCTCCTCTGATACGCTGCCGGAGGCATGGTAACGTCCCAAGGCATCGTGCAAACCCTCCCGCAGGCGGTCGTTGTCCAGATGGGTATAGACGTGCTTACCCTTTGTGTTCAGCTCGATCAGCTCATACTCACCCGGCTTCACCTCCAACAAGGGGACCCACATGCAATCGAGGATACGAGCCATCACATCTTTATGCCCGCCACCCGGCTGGATCACCACCTCCGCCTCCATACCGGTAAAATAACCGGACGTGATACGCACACGGTCGCCCTTCAGCAAGCGGTCGCTGTCCGGTACGTACACCGGAAGCTCGTTGGAATAAGATTCCGCCACCCAACGTAAATTCCCCATTTCGTCATCCGACAGATAAGGGAAATGAGTCATGCCTCCGGAAGAGACCCGGGGAAGGAAATTGTATAGGGGAAGCGTGCGCTTCATCTGGAAGATCTCCTCAACCGAGGACCGAACAAACACGTAGTTGAACAGCAGGGGTCGTTTCGTGTTGACCATCTTTCCGTCCACCTTCCTCACCTCCACATAGGAGGGGGCGAAATACTCGAACAACGTCTCCCCACGACGCTTGCGCCGGGAAAGCTCGGCATCCAAGCTTTTAGCGGGGCTGATCCTGTCGCGTCGTGCCACACCCGTAGTAGGAAGCGTGAGCACGTACCAGCGTACAGTCTTCAGGTCATGACGCTTGCCAACCCGCGCCGTACCCCTCTCCGAGCGACCGTCTCTCAAAACATTCATCATTATGATTATCTTTTCCTAAGATTATAGCAGGATCTCCACTCAAGCCTCACGACAATTCAAAGCCCTACCAAGAGAACCATATTTACTCCTGATAAACAACACTTTATGTCTTTAAAAATGGCTTTTCTGAAAATCACCATCGCTTGAAATATTAAGCTACTCGGGAAGTAGCTTAAAAGGTTGGAAAATGGTTATTACCCAGTTGTAGAGACGGAGCACGCTCCGTCTCCCACCGTCTGACAGTAATTTAGAATACCAATTTGAGGGGATGAGACGGGGCACGCCCCGTCTCTACAAGAATGTATGTTCGATTTTTAGGAGGGACGTGATGATGTAGGAAATACGAGATCATTTCGTCTCTATTGCCATGTCTATGCACTAGGAATAAGAACGAAGATTTAAGGAGAATCAAGGTCGGAGCACAAACTAATGAACAAACTAAGCCTTATGATTGCTTGTTATTTGTTATTTTTTATTACTTTTGCGCCGTGAAAGAATACGCTACTTCCCGAGTAGCAAGCCTCTTACCCCACTTTGGGTATCGGTTTACACACGCTCTCAAAACAATTCCGGTTCACTGTCGACAAACGTTCCAACGAGAAGCTCTTCAAATAGATCTGTGTTGTCTTAATAGACTTATGCCCCAACAACTCACTGATAACCTCGATCGATACATCTTGTTCCTTCAAGAACGAGGCGAATGAATGACGGATCGTATATGAGGTGACCGGAAGCGTAACGCCTGTCGATCTCGCCAACAACTTCAAGTCACGATTAAAGCGGGACAGGGTCCTGTTATATTCTTTGTAGGCCGCCTCACCGGTTCTCCTTCCACTCAAAAAAAGGAAATAAATAAAGGGATTCCTTTGCCGTACAAGCGGACAACTCATCCAACAGCCGCAACGCCCCGGAGGGAATCTCCAGCTGTATGAGAGACCCGCTCTTTTGTCGGTGATACTGCAATATCCCATCCCGGATATTCTCCCATTTCAAATGCGTGAGATCCACAAACGCTATCCCGCTGAACGCGAACATCAACCGAACGGTCAACTGTACACGCCGCAAGGACGGATCCCCAACGGGGCGTTAAACATACGCTCCAGCATCTCTCGCGGCAACGCCTTCTTCCGCTTGCTTTCAACGCCCGTGAAGACATCTTTGAACAGGTTGGGTACAAAGGGAGCCTCGTTCGCCTCCACGGCCAAGTTATAAATGTGACGAATCCGACGCATATAGGTAGACACCGTATTCAACGAACGGCCCTTGTCCAACAACCATGACTGATAGCACAAAAGCCTGTTCCTATTAATATAGGCATAAGGAATCGCCTCCATACCGCAAAAGCACTTGAACGAGTTCAAGGCATCTTGATAACTCTTCGCCGTGGAATACCGTTTTTTCTCACGCAGACAAGCCATGTAGATGGACAGGCCCATAACAAAATCTTCTTCTTTTTTCATATCTTCTCCTTAATAAAAAGGCCAAAAATACTACCTTTGTACACTATTAATTAAGTAAACCATATTTAGAGTAAAAACATTACCATGAAGAGATTTTGGAGTATTCCACTTATGCTCATGCTATTCGCATGCCAAACTCCCAAAGAGAGTAGAGAGGAATTATCGCTTGCCGGTTGCTGGGAATTACGATTGGATTCAACAGATGTCACCGAGCAAGTTCAATTACCGGGTACCACGGACACCAACCAAAAAGGATACCCTAACAATGATAAGGAGGAGACAACTCATTTGTCTAGGCCCTTCCGCTATCAAGGTAAGGCTTGGTATCAGAAAGAGATCACGATTCCGGAGAACTGGGAAGGCAAGAGCATTTGGTTAATCTTGGAGCGAACAAAACCGACCCAAATATGGGTAGATAGCATATATGTCGGTTCATCCGACCATATTTCCACCCCTCAAGAATACGATCTGTCCACATATCTCCGGGCTGGGAAGCATCACTTGACTATTCTAGTCGATAACGGTTTGAGCGTTCCGCCCCAATTATTGGACAATTCACACGCTTATACGGAATCCACGCAGACAAACTGGAACGGTATTATCGGAGACCTGAAATTGGAAGCCCGTCCACAATTCCATATCCGCCGGATACAAGTATATCCACATGCGGATCAAAAAACGGTGGACGTAAAAATAAAGCTTTCAAATCCATTCGAGCAAATGATCGTAGCCGCCGTTCAAATAGAGATGGAGGCTTTCAACACAGGCTTAGAGCACCATATCAAATTCAATAAGAATATCGTAGTTCAACAAGACGAGATCATATTCCAAATACCGATGGGTGATGACGCCTTGGAATGGAGCGAGTTCTCCCCTACCCTGTATCGCTTGACCGCGAACATCCAAGGAGAGAATATCCAAGATAGCCAAAGTACTACTTTCGGATTAAGAGATTTCAAAGCAGAAGGAACACAATTCAACATCAACGGATTGACCACCTTCCTTCGTGGAAAACACGATGCTTGCGTATTTCCGCTTACAGGCCATGTACCGATGGATACCGCAGCATGGAGACGCTATTTCCGCATCGCCAAGGAATACGGTATCAATCATTGCCGTTTCCATTCATGGTGTCCTCCTAAAGCTTGTTTCGAGGCGGCCGATATCGAAGGTTTTTACCTCCAACCGGAACTACCTTTCTGGGGAAAGATGGAAAAGGGCGATACCACTTTGATCCATTTCCTCACCAAAGAAGGATTACAAATACAGGAGGCTTACGGGAATCACGCCTCTTTCGTCATGATGGCGATCGGCAACGAGCTTTCCGGGGATCAAGAAGCGATGGTAGACATGATCGCCCGTTTCCGTAGTGAGGACGGACGGCATTTATACGCATCTGGATCGAATGACTATCTAGGCTTCAACGGCCCTGCGGCGGGTGACGATTACTTCACGACCTGTCGAGTCCCCGGCGCTAACGTATTCAGCAACCATACCCGGGGTTCCTTCTCTTTCGCAGATGCGGAGGATGGCGGTTATATCAACCATACCTATCCAAACTCGGTCATGAATTTCGAATCCGCTATCGAACAATGTTCATTGCCTATCATCGGACATGAGACCGGGCAATTCCAATGTTATCCGAATTATGAGGAAATCAAGAAATATACCGGGGCACTAAAACCTTGGAATCTGGAGATATTCCGCAAACGACTGGGCGAGTCCTGTATGGCCGGACAAGCGGATGATTTCTTCAAGGCTTCCGGTAAATGGATGGCGCAACTTTACCGGGCCGAGATGGAAATGGCGTTCCGTACTCCGGGAATGGCCGGCTTCCAATTATTGGATTTACAGGATTATCCGGGACAGGGCACGGCGTTAGTCGGTATCTTGGACGCTTTTATGGATAATAAGGGCTTGATAACCGCCAAGGAATGGAAAGAGTCTTGCGATGATGTCATATTACTGGCTCTCCTACCTAAATTCTGTTACTCTGGGAATGAGGCGCTCAAAGGCTCCATCAAGGTAGCGAACTATACACCTACCACTTTAAAAGGGAAACATCTAACTTGGACCTTGACGAATAGTCAAGATCAAGTAATCGCCCAAAACAACATACCGCTGCAAATCAATCAAGGTACGTTGGCCGAGGTAGGCCCATTAAATATCGCTTTACCTGCCATTCAAGAGGCTGAGACCTATACTTTACGGCTGGCGATCGAGGGCACGGATTATCACAATCATTATCCGTTATGGATTTATCCGGAACATAATAACGTGCAAATCCTACGGATATCAATGTTATTAAGAAATGGGATAAACAGGCCGAGAACTTATTGGCGAACGGGGCGAAAGTATTGTGGTTCCCGGATGCCAAGACTTACAAGAACGTGACGGTAGACGGATTATTCCAGACCGATTACTGGAATTACCGGATGTTTAAGTCCATCTGCGAATGGGTAAAGAAACCGGTCTCTCCGGGTACCCTCGGATTATTAATGAATCCCTCTCATCCGGTTTTCGCTCATTTCCCGACGGATTTCCATACAAACTGGCAATGGTTCACGATGATAAAGAATAGCCATCCGTTGATACTGGACCAGCTTCCGGATAATTACAGGCCAATCGTACAGGTGATCGATAACGTGGAGCGTAATCATAAATTAGGGATGATCCAAGAATTCAATGTCGGCCCGGGCAAGTTATTAATCTGTATGACAGACTTGGAAACCCAACAAGAATACCCGGAAGCCCGCCAATTATACCGTAGCTTATTAAGTTATATGGATTCCTCCGAGTTCTCGCCTCAGATGACATTAACGCCCGCTCAATTGATTGAGTTATTCACGCATCAAGTCGGAGATTCGAAGATTAAGGAATTAGGGAATATCTCGTATGATGAGTAAGCGACCTCACTTTTGACGTATATTCACATAGAGACGCAGCGTGCTGCGTCTCTTTCCCTATAATATTCATAATCATCAAACAAGATAGTCTTTCGTAACGGAACGCTCGCAGGATAGTAACTCCTTGGGAGTACCACTAAACAAGATCTCACCCCCCATTAGTCCGCCTCCAGGACCTATCTCGATCACATAGTCCGCCGCTTTCAAGACATCCAGATTATGTTCGATCAAGAAGACACTATTGCCTTGATCTACCATAGAATCGAATAAGGAGATAATATGCCTGATATCTTTCACGTGCAAGCCATCCGTCGGCTCATCCAAGACAAAGACCTTGCTTTGGGTTCCTAGATAAGACGCCAGTTTCACCCGTTGCAACTCACCTCCCGATAATGTGGATAAGGCTTGGTTCAAATGCAAATACCCCAGACCAACCAGCATAAGCGGACGGAGTTTCTCCGCTATCACCGTTCCCGCAAAACGAAGGGAAGCCTTGCGGACTGTCAAGTCCATCACCTCGGCGATCGTAAGACCATCCACTGTATACCGCAAGGCTTCCGGGGAATAACGCAATCCTCCACAAGCCTCACAAACGGTCTCGATCGAATCCATAAAAGCCATATCAGACACGATCACGCCTTTTCCCCCACAAACCGGGCAACCGCCTTTTCCGTTAAACGTGAACATACTAAGCCCAGCCTTACTTTCCTTAGCGAAAAGTTTACGAATATCATCCGCAACTCCCAGATAAGTGGCCGGAGTGGAACGCAAGCTGATCCCGATATTCTTTTGGCTGATATAAATCACCTCCTCGGGGAAATCCCGGCGGAAGCATTCCATCAACGAGCTTTTCCCTGAACCGGCTACACCGGCGATCACCGCCAGTACTCCCATAGGAAGATCTACCGTCACGTCCTTCAAGTTATGAAGACGGGCATGCTTTACCGTAAACCAACCGGACGGGATCCGGAGGCTTTCCTTCAGAGGGGTATTTTCTCCTAGCATACGGCCGGTCAAGGTATCGCTACGGAGTAAGCCCGCATAATCTCCCTCGTACAAGATACGGCCGCCCTCCATACCCGAACCCGGCCCCATATCCACGATATGATCGGCGATCTGTATCATTTCCTTATGATGTTCCACCAGCAAGACCGTATTCCCATGATCCCGCAACTTTCGGACCGAGGCTTTCAATAAATGGATATCGTGGCTATGCAAGCCCACGCTCGGCTCATCCAACACATAAAGCATATCGGAAAGAGATGAGTTGATATATTTAGCGATCTTACAGCGTTGCGCCTCCCCGCCGGAAAGGGTTTCCATGGAGCGATCCAGCGTCAAATACCCCAAACCGATCTCCAATAAGGCGGATAACCGGCCTCCGATCGCCTGCTTCATGTCTTTCGCCAACGGGTCATCAATCTCCCGAAGCCAAGCGATTATCTCGGGGATCGCCATATGAGTTACTTCGGCTATATTTCTCCCGTTGATCCGGCAAGAAAGTACCTTATCGTTCAAGCGGGTCCCACCGCAATCCGGGCAGATTCCCATCGTAACCATCGGTTCCAAGACCTTTTGATGGATCTTCCCTTCCTCGGAATTGATGATGCTGCGATACATACGGGTTACCAAGCCCTCATATTTCGCCGTCTTCGGCCAGTCGGCAGGAGGATTCTTCAAACGGATTTGCGGGGAATAAAGGAATAAGCGCAACTCCTCCGGCGTATAATCCCGGATCTTCTTATCCAGATTGAAAAGGCCGCTGCAAGCATAACGTATCCATCGCCATTGGCCGGGCTGGAAGGTGACGTAATGGATCACGTCCTCATCGTTCAGGCATTTATCAAAATCAACCAGCTTATGCACGTCCAGCTCACGAATCTCCCCCAATCCGTCACAACGGGTACAACGGCCTTGCGGATGATTAAAGGAGAATGTATCCGAATATCCGACAAAGGGTTTGCCCACCCGTGAGAACAAGAGACGGAGCAATGAATAGATATCCGTATAAGTCCCCACCGTAGAACGGGCGTTGGGAGCGGGCTTCCGCTGGTCTATCACGATAGCGACCGGCAGATTCCCGATCCGGTCTACATGCGGACGGCCATATTTGGGCAGGTATTGCTGCACGAAACTGGGGAACGTCTCATTCAACTCCCGACGTGAACTGGCGGCAATGGTATCCAATACCAACGACGATTTCCCGGAACCCGAGACCCCGGTGAATATAGTGATTTGCTTCTTCGGAATATCCAGAGAGATATGTTTCAAGTTATTCTCATAAGCTCCCTCGATCTTGATATATTCTTGATTTGACATAACCAATGACTTTAATGAACGAATGACAAAGATACGATCTAATCCTGTCTTTTTAATAGATATAAAGCGTATCTTGTAACACTACCTTTTGAGAGAGGTTACCAAGTAGAGGAAAGAGGATAGCTATATATGGCGCTTTTTAACTCAAAAAGGCCGCTTTTTATACACGATAGGTCATGAAAGCCTACGCAACTAGTCGTGTTAGGCAACGCCAATAGTCACGTTGGGCATCGAAAGCAGTCATGAATAGGGTTATGAACTGTCATGAATAGGCATCATAACCCTATCATTTCCCCATCGTAACCCTATGAGATAGCCCAAACAACCCATAAGATATGAATTACGATGAACTAATTTCGCTAGAATGAAAGGCTGTTTTTTGACATCTATCTATTTAACAAACGATTACTGATTTTTTCTTGCGTATTTAGGAGCGAGCCGTACTTTGTCCCGGAAAAATCGATTCTCCGGGACTTAACTTTACAATTTGTCAATTTGATTATTCTGTCGAAAGACACCATCTTATTAAGGCATTTAATTCGTCGCATGAAAAGGAGCCTTGAACTCCGGACGGAGCGTACAGGTATCTTCCAATGGGAAATCCCGAGGGGCCTCTTGCGTCACTTCCCCGGTGGCTGCCCATTCAGCCCCTCTTAGTAAGGTTACCTGAAAACCCGTACACTCCATCGAGTAAATCATATTCGGGTCATTGCCGCAATGCCCCAACAGATCGACAAAGACACGCCCCTTCCCCCACTTCACCGTCCACATCAACGGTTCATGCCGTCCGCGTTCGTAGGCGGTTGCCAATATTTCCATGTTTCTTACCGGACCGCGTAGGCGGGTATATATCTCGTCCTTGAAGTGTTTCCATCTTATAGGCAGACCTTTCAAAATAGGGTGCTCCGGCGCACGATGCTCTAGGATCGTCTCATGCTGCAAGCCATGATAACCCGCATAACCGGGTGTATAATCGTATACATATTTGCCCTCTTTCCAATACAGGTAAGGACCGTCTTTCTCGTTTCGCCCCTCCCAAGCTCCCATGCCGATTATCTCGTTGTACGCTTTCCAACCGGCCATAGGTACCACGGAGGAATGGATAATCACGACCCCACCACCATCCGCTACATAGTTCTCGAAAGCTTTTTGGACAGGCTCGGGCCAGACTTCACCTCCGTAATTAACAACAACCAAGTTATATTTAGCGAAATCGGGCTTAAAGGTATTTATATCTCCTCCGAAATCCGGGGTAAAGACGAAATCCACCTTAAACATTCCACTGTTCTCTAAAATCTGCTTCATGGCCTCGCAAGCACCTCGCCAATAATGACTGCCATCTTGCCCGGCGATCATCATCGTTTTTATCACCTTTTTCTGGGCGTAAGAGGTTGAGGCTGATAAGGCGCAACAGATAAGCGCTATAAAATAGATATACTTTCTCATGGTTGTTGGGGTTTAATGTTTTTACTCTCGGGGCTCCATTCGATACGGTCATAGCAACGGGTGGTTCGCAAATTATATCCTCGCTCATCAACCGTAAACTTCCCATCCTTGAAATAATCGATATATAACTCGGAGATCCCGTCATTATTGCGATCCTCCACCGTAAGCGCATATTTATCCGTCACATAGATCTCATCCGATATATATTGGATCTCTTTCGTATAATTATCCACGATCACGTAATAAAACTTAAACAGGTCGAAAGTAGGGTAATGCCCATTATCCCGCCCGAAAAGCATGACCTCTTCCATAGCGGCATCATCATCCATATTCGCTAAAACGGATTGTTGAAACCAAAAGCCGTCTTTTGCGCTTGCGGAGGAATCCGGTCCCAACCCTCTTGATGGGCTGTCACCCGGAATTGGGCATGGGCGCCCATACAAACGAAAAGTAGGAGAACCCAATAAATCAATCGTCTTATCATGTCTATCATTTTTAATTATTATTCATATTTATAAGGCACAAATGTAATGATATGTCTCTTATTGATTATATTTGTCTTGTATTAAATTCACCTTTAGTCTAAATATATTATGAGCGATCAACCAATAGATTTTACGCAACGTAACATAGCCATCGACATCCTCCGGGCCGTCACGATGTGCGTGATGATCTTCGAAAGCGTACATCAAATTAAAAATTTAAACATTAAAACATATCGCTATATGAAAAAGATTATCGGACTATTCTTGCTTATATGGGCTATAGGTTCAGCCCAAGTTTCCGCCCAATCAGAGACAAACCGTTTAGATAGTATCATGCCCGTACGAGGCTTGGCCATCGCCGCTCCATCCGCGCAGAAGTTGGATCTATTCTTGAAGTTCGTCCAAGAGGAACTGGCTCCCAGTCATTTCAACTTGTTGATTCTACGGGTAGACTGGAATTATGCCTATGAGTCCCATCCAGAACTGAGGGATCCGACCCCACTCACACGAGAGGATGTGAAAAAGATCGTAAAGGTTTGCCGGGATAACGGAATACGTATCGCTCCCCAGATCAATCTCTTGGGGCATCAATCATGGGCTGAGACTACCTACGCTTTATTACGTGAGTATCCGGAGTTCGACGAGACGCCACACGTGGATACCAAGAACTATACGGGTTGGCCCAACTCAGACGGGCTTTATTGTAAAAGTTACTGCCCGCTCCATCCGGAAGTACATAAAATCGTATTCGCTTTAGTAGACGAGTTGACGGATGTTTTCGAGACTCAATTATTCCATGCCGGGATGGACGAGGTCTTTTATATCGGACATGATAGTTGCGTCCGTTGCGGCGGACATGACAAGGCTGAGTTATATGCCGGTGAGGTCACTAAAATACAAAACCACTTAGCCTCACAAGGCAAACGATTGATGATATGGGGAGACCGCCTGATCGATGGCAAAACTACCGGGATCGGCGCTTGGGAAGCCAGCATGAACAATACCTACCGTGCGATCGACTTGATCCCGAAAGATGTTTTTATCTGCGACTGGCATTATGAGCGTGCCGAGCAAACCGCTGTTTACTTTGCCATGAAAGGCTTCGACGTTGCTACATGCCCTTGGCGTAAACCTCAGATAGCGCTTCAACAGGTAGATGATATGATCCATTTTCGCCAGCATTCAAATCCGGAAATGTCTCGCCATTTCCAAGGAATTATCGAGACAGTCTGGTCCGGTGCAGACAGTTTCCTCGAGGCCTATTATAACCCGACTACCTATAAGCAAGAGGTCTCGGACGCTGTCACGGTCAAGAAACTAATCGAGAAATATAAGACCTTGGAGAATCGGTGAATGTAATTTAGGTCATAATTCCTGTAATCCATCTACAAAAGTTTCTCCGGATTTCATCGATCTTTGCCGTTGCAATCGAAAAGGTATAAACAAACCAAGAAGTAGAACTTATTAAAATAGCAATTATGACACTAAACGAATTCTTGAAGTATGTAGAGACAAGAAAGCCTCTTAAAGGAGACGAGATCCATCAGTTTATGAACAAGATGAGCGATGAGGCCAGACGCATGACATTCGAGTTAAACGGTTCATATCACGCTCCCGAGGAAATCCGTGAGCTGTTATCCCGCTTGTTTAATAAGCCGGTCGATCCGTCTTTTCGTGTATTCCCCCGTTCTATACGGATTTCGGAAAGAATATCACGGTAGGCAAGAACGTTTTCATCAACGCTTGCTGTCATTTTCAAGATCATGGCGGGGTGACACTGGGTGACGGTTGCCAGATCGGGCATAACGTGGTCTTTGCCACCCTCAACCACGGCTTCGCCCCCGAGGACCGGAGCACTACCTACCCTGCCCCGATCGTTCTGAAGAAGAATGTCTGGGTAGGCTCGAACGCAACGATCCTATCCGGCGTAACCATTGGCGAGAACGCTATAGTCGGAGCCGGCTCGGTAGTTACTAAAGATGTACCGGACAATGCCATCGTGGGAGGTGTTCCCGCCAAGGTCATAAAATACATCCAATAGCCCGTAACACAGATTACGACATCTGGGATTTCCGATATTCATTCGGGGTACACCCCACGGTCTTCTTGAATATGCGGCTGAAATGCTGGGAGTATTGGAATCCTAGGTCGTAAGCGATTTGGCTGACGGTCTTGTTTGTCCCTAATATCCATTCTTTCGCTAAGGAAATAATCCGGTCTTGTATATTTTCTTGGGCAGTTTTCCCTGTCTCTTTCTTGATCAGATCACCGAAATAGTTTGGGGACAAACAAATCTTCTCGGCGAAATACCGTACAGTAGGTAGCCCTTCCTGTCTTAACAGATCGCTTTGCAGGTATTCATCCAGCAATCGTTCGAACCTCACCAACACATCCTTATTCGTCTCCGCACGGGTCGTAAACTGACGGTCATAAAAACGCAGGCAATAATCGAGCAGCAACTCGATATTCATCGCGATCAGCCGTTTGCTATGCTTGTCGATGGAGTGCTCCAACTCGATCTGGATTTTCCTCAGGCAATCCACGAAGATCCCCTTCTCTTCCTCAGAGAGATGTAACGCCTCGTTTGATTCATAGGAGAAGAAAGAATAACGCTTGATGTCCCGTCCCAAAGCCGTACCACGGATCAAGTCCGGATGGAAAAGCAACCCATGCGCCAAAGGCCGGGTCCCATCCTTAAGCTCAATACCCGTCACCTGCCCGGGAGCGAATCCTACTACGGTTCCTTCTTGATAATCATAATATTGCCTCCCATACCGAATATCCCCGCATTTCGTATCTTTCAGGAAAAGTCCGTATATACCATAATTAACCCGGAAATTAGTAGGCCATGTCTCGGACTTGGATAAATCTACCACGCTCACCAATGGGTGCAACGTCTCCAAGCCAAACATCTTGTTGTATTGATCGACGGTATCGATCTTTATTAGATTCTCCATAAGGCTATCTGTTTTATTGGTCTCAAAGATAAACATTCCAAATATAACAACCTCATGCCATCAGGCAAAATCCATAGAACCGGATGATATCGTATTAAAATATGTATTAAAGGAAAATTTAAAAAGAGGAAGGAGAAATAAAAAGCGGTCTGGACGGGACTCGAACCCGCGACCCCATGCGTGACAGGCATGTATTCTAACCAGCTGAACTACCAGACCAAAATGTTATTCTTTATCGCTATTCCGTTGAATTGCGGTGCAAAGATAGGTGGATTTTTTGAATTAGCAATAGTTTAGGATGAAAAAATTAGAACAAATCGATAAATTTCATACTTTTGTCCCCATATATAATTAACACTAGCATGAAAAATACTCCTGTAGACTATCAGACAGCCAGACGGATTATCGATGGCTTTGGACTTCCCGATTTTGGGAAAGCGACTATCCGGGAGGTAGTTGCCATATCCACGCAATTGGAACAAGAAACGGGAACCGAGTTCATCCATATGGAAATGGGCGTACCGGGCTTGAAAGCCGCTCAAGTAGGCGTAGACGCTGAGATCGAAGCCCTGCGTAACGGTATAGCGTCTATCTACCCGAACATCAACGGAACTCCCGAAGTGAAAAAGCAAGCTTCCCGCTTTATCAAGGCGTTTATAAATATAGATATAGACCCAGAGTGTTGCGTACCCGTAACCGGTTCCATGCAGGGCACATACGCCTCTTTCCTTAGCGGCCGGACAATGTACGCCGGGAAAAGACACCATCTTGTTTATCGACCCCGGATTCCCCGTGCAGAAACAGCAAATAGCCGTTATGGGCTATAAATATGAGTCGTTCGACGTATACGAATACCGTGGCGAGCGATTGCGTGAGGCCTTGGAAACGCATCTTTCCAAAGGCAATATTGCGCGATGATCTATTCCAACCCGAACAATCCGGCTTGGTTCTGCCTCACCGATGAGGAGTTGAAGATCATCGGCGAGATGGCCAACAAATACGACGTGATCGTCATAGAGGACCTCGCCTATTTTGCCATGGATTTCCGCAAGGACCTCGGATGTCCTTTCGAGCCTCCTTACCAAGCGAGCGTAGCCCGTTATACCGATAATTATATCATGCAGATATCCGGTTCCAAAGCGTTCAGCTATGCCGGACAGCGTATCGGCGTGACAGCGATCTCCAATAAACTTTACCATCGCTCCTATCCGGGATTGACTCAGCGTTATGGAGGCGGTACGTTCGGTACGGTATATATCCACCGTGTCTTATACGCCCTATCTTCCGGAACCAGCCACTCCGCCCAATTCGCCTTAGCCGCCATGTTCAAGGCCGCCGCGGACGGTACGTTCGACTTTGTCTCGCAAGTGAAAGAATACGGACGTCGTGCGGAGAAACTAAAGAAGATTTTTACGGATCATGGTTTCACAATCGTTTATGATCACGATCTGGACCAACCGATAGCCGACGGTTTCTATTTCACGATCGGTTACCCGGGAATGACCGGCGGACAATTGATGGAAGAGCTGGTTTATTACGGAGTAAGCGCCATATCATTAAGTACCACAGGCAGTAACCAACAAGGACTACGGGCTTGTACCTCTTTCATAAAAGAACACCAATATGATTTGCTGGACGAAAGACTGAGATTATTCGAGGAAAATCATCAAGCATAAATTAACAATATGCCCGGTCGGTTCACGTTTATTAACTTGAATCCCGGGCTTTTCATTTGCTTCTTATTAAAAAACGCCTTATATTGTCGGTGAATTAGTAACAACCTAACATTCACGATCATGGCATCTTATAAAAATATATTTAAAATAACACATAACGATGTCCTTCCTATTCAAGGAAGTATTCTGATTGCCGAGCCTTTTTTACAAGATGCCTATTTCCAACGTTCCGTCGTATTATTAATAGAGCATACGGACCACGGATCGATGGGATTTGTCTTGAATAAAAAAAAACGGATCTTATCGTAAACTCTTTTTTCAAGGAGTTTGCCGAATTTCCGGAGATACCGATTTATCTGGGGGGGCCGGTCAGCCCCAACCGTTTGTTCTTTATTCATTCCTTAGGGGATAATATCATTCCGGACGCATTAAAGATCAATGATTATTTATATTTCGACGGGGATTTCAACGCATTGAAACGATACATCCTCAACGGGCACCCAATCGATGGGAAAGTGAAGTTTTTCTTGGGATACTCCGGATGGACCGAAGGGCAATTAAACCATGAAATCAAACGGAACTCGTGGGCCGTAAGCCATATCACCACCGATAATATCCTGTCTGCCGATGGGGAGGGCTATTGGAAAGATTCCGTAGAATTATTAGGCAATGATTATAAAACTTGGACAAAATATCCGAAGGACCCGTATTTAAATTAACTGCATTATGCAGACATCGGAATAACCATCCGGTGTCCTGATCCAGTCCTTAAGCGTCCCCGCCTCGACAAATCCCAGATGGGTAAATAATTTCTTGCTAGGCTCGTTCGCCACGGGAATATGCACATAAAGTTGATGAAGCTTCAAAAACGTATAAGCGTATTCCATCAATAGTCTTAACGCTTCCGTAGCGAAGCCACGTCCTTGATACCTACGGTCCAGCATAATACCGCAAGCCGCCCGGTTCGGATGCGGCTCAAAATCGAATAAGTCCACGATCCCCACGGAAGTCCCCGTATCGCATTCCTCGATCATGAAGCGAAGTTGGCGAGACTCATAGATACTCCGGTCGCTACCCGCTATATATTCCTTCAATATATAACGGGAATAGGGAGCCAAGGTATTCCCTACTTCCCATAACTCCGGATCATTCTCCCAACGATACAACAACTCCAGATCCTCTGGTTCCAATGCCCTCAAGCGGACTCTATCATTCGACAACAACATATTTACCCAAGGATTACTTAAACAAGCCGACCACTCTTCTTCGTATATATATGGTAAACCGCTTTCTTGTTCACGAGCTTGTCCATAAACAAGAGCATCTGCTCGTAACGGGCATCGGGGAAGCAGAAAGCGTAGTCCGTAAAGCCTTTCATCTGGTTCTTGCGACAGATAGCATCCATCACACGCTCCACGTCCAAATCCCAGAGATTCACGAATTCCAGATCCGGCATAGCTTTCAGGCAAACGGCCTTTACCTCCTCAAAATGATCCTCCCTACACAAGATCAAAAGGCGGCGATGCTTAACCGCTTTAGCCTTCTTGCGTAGAGGGGCTGAAATCGTCGCCCAGCAAGCTTTCAGCAGGACAGCCAACCGGATCAGTATCCGCATCAACCAACCGGACCCCGGATAATATTTCTTATAGAAAATCAACATGGCGCCGTAAAAAGCCCTTATGTACCTCAAGTCACCATGCTTCGTACTCTCCCCCTTATAATGCAGGATCCGTTCCGGCACGTACAAGTTCTTATAGCCTCCCAACACGATCCGATAAGACAAATCGATATCCTCCCCATACATGAAGAACGACTCATCCAACAAGCCAACCTTATCCAACGCCTCATGGCGAAGCAACATGAACGCACCCGCCAGCACCTCCACCTTATGCGTCTGCTCTTTATCCAGATATGGCAGGCTATAACGTGCGAATGCAGGAGAGTTAGGAAACAGCTTTGAAAGGCCGAATATCTTGCAGAACGACACCCAAGGCGAAGGGAAAGCCCGTTTGCTCTCCGGCAAGAATACCCCGTGTCCATTCAGCATCTTCACGCCGATAGCTCCGATCTCCGGATCCTCATCCATCTGGAAGCACAGGCTGCGGAGGCTCTCCTCTCCCACCACGGTATCGGGATTCAGCAATAACACGTATTCCCCGGTGCACTGACGGATCGCCTGATTATTGGCCTTGGCGAAACCGGGATTATCTTTATTCTCGATGAAAACCACTTCCGGGAACTTAGGCCGGAGATATTCGACAGATCCATCCGTCGAGTTATTATCCACCACGAACACCTCGGCGTCCATCCCGTTACGGCGGCACGGACAGAATAGAGGCATTGCTCCAGAAAATACTTCACGTTATAGTTAACGATGATAACGGACAACTTGGTTTCTTCGTAGGTCATTCCGGATATTAATTATGAGTTATGATTTATGAATTAGAAGAGGTGAGATTGAACTCGGTACGATTGATAATGGATCGTCCTAAGGTGATCTCGTCGGCATACTCGATCTCATCACCGATAGATACGCCACGTGCGATGACACTGATCCTCACATCGTAACCGGATAGCTTCCGGTAAATAAAAAAAAAAGTTAGTCGTATCGCCTTCCATGGTAGTGCTCAACGCCAAGATGATCTCTTTCACCTCACCTTCGGCCACACGTCGCACCAGACTGTCGATACGCAAGTCGCCCGGTCCGATACCATCCATCGGCGAGATGATCCCGCCCAACACATGGTATACGCCACGGAATTGCCCGGTATTCTCTATCGCCATCACCTCCTTGATATTCTCTACCACGCAAACCAAGGAATGGTCACGGCTGGGGTTGGCGCAAATAGAGCAAACCTCATCATCACATATATTATGGCAGACCTTGCAGTACTTCACGTCTCGACGGAGGGCAACCAAGGCCGCGGCGAAGTTTTCCGTATAGCCGACGTCCCGGCGCAACATATAAAGCGCTAGCCGGAGCGCTGTCTTCCTCCCCACCCCCGGCAAGGAAGCCAATTCATTCACGGCATTTTCCAACAAGGCTGAAGGATATCTTTGATTCATCTACTTTCTGTATTTGACTACAAAAATAGAAAGAATTTACGAATTAACGATAAACCTCAAATTATTTACTCGGCTTCTCCCCCATCCCATTCAAGTCGCACATCTCTTGCTTGATATGTACAACTATAACTGCTCTAGGTATAATTGTTCATGTCCTCAAGTAATAAACATTCTTTTTGCCATATACAAACATACTTACTACTTGATCTATTTCCAAATGATCGCCGTGGGATGTACAGACCACGACGTGATTTGTATATTCCACGACTTGGTCTGTACAGATCACGCCGTGGTTTGTAGAATTATACAGCATGCGAACAAGAATTCATACGCTACTGGGCAAGAATTCATATAGATAATTTGGGTACGGTTGCCCTAACTATTCTAAAGAATCCTTGCATGTCTCAGCCAGAAAACATAAATTTGTCACCCAACACCCGTTTGGTGGAGCTATTACGAACTTATAATCTAACATTTTAATATCGTGAAACCAGAAAATGAAGAAAAGGTAACCGGGCTGCCAGAAAACGCCTACCGAGAATTAAAAGAAGGGGAAAGCTACAAGCCTCTTATGTCTCCCAACAAACACTATCCGGAGGTTACGCCTTGGTCCGTCCTTTGGGGATTGGTCATGGCAGTGATATTCAGCGCGGCGGCCGCTTATCTGGGCCTGAAGGTCGGTCAAGTATTCGAGGCCGCCATCCCGATCGCTATCATCGCCGTAGGGTTGTCCAGCGGATTCAAGCGGAAGAACGCCTTGGGAGAGAACGTCATCATCCAGTCTATCGGGGCTAGTAGCGGCGTGATCGTGGCGGGGGCCATTTTCACCTTGCCCGCCCTTTATATCCTGCAAGACAAATATCCGGAGATCACGGTCAATTTCTTCGAGGTTTTCATGAGTTCCTTGTTAGGAGGTATCATCGGGATCTTGCTATTAATCCCGTTCCGTAAATATTTCGTATCCGATATGCACGGTAAGTATCCCTTCCCGGAGGCTACGGCTACCACGCAAGTACTCGTCTCCGGCGAGAAAGGCGGAAGCCAAGCGAAGCCCTTGATCTTCGCCGGATTAATCGGAGGTCTGTACGACTTCATCATCGCGACCTTCGGTTGGTGGGGCGAGACGATCAGTACCCGTATCGTCGGGGCCGGCGAGATGCTGGCGGAGAAAGCCAAGATCGTGTTGAAAGTCAATACGGGCGCAGCCGTGCTAGGTCTGGGTTACATCATCGGATTAAAATACTCCTTGATCATCTGCGCCGGTTCATTCTTGGTATGGTTGGTGATCATCCCCGCCATGTCCGCCATTTTCAGCGCCGACGTGCTTACGTTCGGCAATGACGCTATCACGGCGACCGTCGGGAGCATGAGCGCCGAGCAAATCTTCACCACCTACGCCCGCCACATCGGTATCGGAGGCATTGCGACTGCCGGTGTGATCGGGATCATCAATTCATGGGGGATCATCAAGGGAGCCGTAGGCTTGGCAGCGAAAGAGCTGAAAGGAAAAGGAGACGCTGTGGAGACGTAATACTATACGTACGCAAAAGGATTTGTCGATGAAAGTGATAACGATCGGTATCATCGTATCGCTGATTGTCACCTTCCTGTTCTTCCAGTTCGGCGTACTTCATAATTGGTTCCATGCTGCCATCGGCTTATTGCTGGTCGGGGTGATCGCTTTCCTGTTTACGACCGTAGCGGCAAACGCTATCGCTATCGTAGGGACGAACCCGGTATCGGGCATGACGCTCATGACGTTGATCCTCGCCTCCATCATCTTGGTCGCCGTAGGGTTGAAAGGGCCGGCCGGCATGGTATCCGCCCTGATTATCGGAGGCGTGGTTTGTACGGCGCTTTCCATGGCCGGAGGTTTCATTACCGACTTGAAAATTGGCTACTGGCTGGGTAGTACGCCCGCCAAGCAAGAGACTTGGAAATTCCTAGGCACACTAGTTTCCGCCGCTACGGTAGGAGGCGTGATCTTGATATTGAACCAGACGTACGGTTTCACGACCGGACAATTGGCCGCTCCGCAAGCGAACGCTATGGCCGCCGTTATCGAGCCGTTGATGAGTGGCTCGGGGCACCTTGGGCTTTATACCGATTGGAGCCGTCCTCGCCGTCGTATTGAACTTCTGCAAGATACCAGCGTTGGCATTCGCCTTGGGTATGTTTATCCCTTTGGACCTGAATACGCCGCTTTTGATCGGTGGAGCGATCAGTTGGTACGTAGGAAGCCGTAGCAAAGACCAAAGCTTGAACTCGGCCCGCTTGGAGAAAGGTACTCTACTGGCTTCCGGCTTTATCGCCGGCGGAGCCTTGATGGGAGTCGTCAGCGCAGCCATGCGTTTCGCCGGCATCAACCTAGTCGATCAAATGGATGGACAAGTAATTCAGCCGGGGTACTGGCCATCGTGATGTACATCCTGCTAATCGCCTACTTGGCAATTAGTTCGTTAAAAGCAAAGGAAGAAAAATAATAATTAATTTCAGATTTATGAATTATGCGTCGATGAAAATCATAAATCAAATCATAAATCATAAAAGATTGGAAGCACCAGTAGTCAACGTCGGCATTATGACGGAAAAGGCCGTTTCGTTTGTATTTCATGGAGAGTATGTACATACGGAAACCGGCACGTTCCTGATAGGCGAGCAACGTGCGTTCTGGGTAAACGGCAAGATCGTTTACAATGGGAGGTTGTTTAAAGAAATATTCTTTGAACCGGCTTGCCCCTTCCTCGTCTTTCGAATTGAAGGCAGTCACCATAGGCCGTAACTTCCATTGGCAACGGCAAGAAGACCAATGTTTCAAAGGGGCTTTCAACCTGGTGACTGGCGAAAATGGAATTGTCAGTCATCAACCAAGTGGATGTGGAAGAATATCTGACCAGCGTCATTTCTTCGGAAATGAGCGCGCAGGCTTCGAAGGAACTGTTAAAGGCACATGCCGTCATTTCACGCAGCTGGCTGCTCGCACAGATCGAAAAGAACTTCCGCTTGAACGGAAAGGTTAAGCCCTATAAAAACTGTTACCGGGATAACGAGCAACCTGATACGCTGGTACGACCGCGAAGATCATACCATATTCGATGTTTGCGCCGATGACCATTGTCAACGCTACCAAGGAATTACCCGTGCTTCCAACCCGATCGTCCAAGAGGTGATCCACGAGACAAGGGAGAAATACTGGTGAATGGCGAAACGATCTGCGACGCCCGCTTCTCGAAATGCTGCGGAGGTGTGACGAGAAATTCGAGAATTGCTGGGAACCGATCCCCCACTCCTACCTGACCGCATTGAGGGACAGTCGGAAACCCTTTATCCCGACCTCACTGACGGACGAGCGGGAAGCGGAACAATGGATACGTACCTCACCCGAAGCTTTCTGCAATACAGCCGACAAGGAGATCCTTAGCCAAGTGCTAAACAACTACGATCAGGAGACGACGGATTTCTACCGTTGGAAGGTAGAATATACGCAGGAGGAACTATCAAGGTTGATCCACCGGAAAACGGGTATGGATTTCGGGCCGATCATCGATCTCATACCGTTGGAAAGAGGTTCGTCCGGACGCATCACGAAACTCAAGATCGTAGGGGTACGCCGTTCGTTCACCATCGGCAAAGAGCTTGGAGATACGCCGGACATTATCCGAGACGCATCTATACAGCTCGGCCTTTGTTGTCGATAAGAAGGATATCCGCCTTGATATCCCCTCCCGCTTCATCTTGACAGGAGCCGGATGGGGACATGGCGTAGGGCTTTGCCAGATCGGAGCCGCCGTGATGGGAGCCAAAGGATATTCGTACCGGAAAATCCTCACGCATTATTTCCCCGGAGCCTCTATTGAGAAAAGGTATTAAACAAGGGTGTCCAGATTTTGGACACCCTTGTCCAATTATTGGACACTCATAAACAATCGTACGCCACTCACCCCTCTGTTTTTCAACCACATAAACACAATGGCACGGTATTTGATTTTATCTTACCAGAAAATAATACAATAACAATATGAAAAACATCGGGATCGCAATTCGCTCCCTTTTTAAGAGAGGGCAACACAATGTAATGAAGATTATCTCCTTGGGTATAGGACTGACCATCGGCTTGGTGCTGATCGCTAAAGTCCACTTCGAGAACACCTACGATAACTTCTATTCGAACGGAGACCGGATCTATCGAGTATATGAGAAATTTTTCATGAACGGGGAAGTGGGCGACCACGGGCAAACGCCCGCCGGAGTAATCCCCCTCTTGAAACAAGAGACACCAGAGATCGAGGCCGCCACACGCTATACGTACTTCCGGGGAAACTCCCCTTTTACGATGTCCGACAACAAGCATCGGCTCAAAGCGACCTTCATCCTAGCGGACAGTTGTCTTTTCGACGTATTGCCCCGCCCCATGCTCATCGGAGACCCTAAGCAAGTTCTCTCCCAACCCATGTACGTGCTCGTATCCGACGAGATCGCCGAACGTATCGGCGGCAACGTGATGGGAAAACGCTTCGAGATTGACGACGCGCCGGGACAAGCCCTCACGATAGGCGGCGTATTCAAGAAACTACCGGACAACACCGAACAGAGTTATGACATTATCGTATCCCTTTCTTCCATCAGCAAGTTCATGTGGGACGGAACCCATATGTTAACCGGAAACGACCGCTACCAAAGTTATGTCAAGGTATCGCCGGGTACAACAGAGGCCCAGTTGGAAGCGGGAATGAGACAGATGATCGACAAGCATTTCCCCGTAAACGACCTTAAGAAAGCCGGCGTGGAACTGACCTTCACCTTCCACAAACTACCCAACGTACATATGGAGGACGATATGGCCAAACGTATGGCCTTGATCCTCTCGTTCATCGCCTTCGTATTGATCTTCACCGCCGTAATGAACTATATATTGATCGTGATCTCCTCCATCGTGAACCGCACGAAAGAGATGGCCGTACGCAAATGTTACGGGGCGAGCGGTAAGGATATCCAAGGTATGGCGTTGTCCGAGGTAGGGACCCACGTCACCGTCGCGCTAGCGCTGGTCGTACTTCTGATCCTAGGATTTCAAGGAATTATAAAGGAGCTGATCGGCACGGGAGTCCGATCGTTATTCCTATCCACCGGTATGTGGGCGATATGCCTCACGGTCATAGTCGTACTTATCTCTACGGGCATAGCTACCGGCTGGTTCTTAGGACGCATTCCTGTAGCGGCTGTTTTCCGGAGCATTCGTGAAGCACGCCGCCTTTGGAAACTGGGACTCTTGTTCTTCCAGTTCACGGCAATCAGCTTCCTCGCCTCCTTATTGCTAGTGGTAGGCAAGCAATACGACCATATGGTAAATGATCATCCGGGATACAATCCCGAGAACCTCGCCTATGTGTATATCGGCGCCGTAGACTCCACGGGGCGTGCCAAACTGATCGAGGAAACCCAAAGATTGCCCGAGGTAGACGCCATCACGACTTGCTATAACCTTCCTTTCTGGGGAGCCTCGGGCAATAACGTCTATCTTCCGGGAGACGACCGGGAACTATTCAACATCGCCGACCTCTACGACGTAGGAAACGATTACCTGAACGTATTGGAAATCCCGATCGTAGAAGGACAATACTTCACAGAGAATACCACCTCCTCGCAAGAGATACTGGTGAGCCGCAATTTCATTGAATACATGAAACCTTTCGCCGACTGGAAGGATGGAGCCGTGGGCAAGACGGTACAAATAACCGGACACGATACCAAGTCCGAGTCGATGCCTCTCTTCACGATCCGGGGCGTATTCGAGGATTTCCGCCTAGGTTCCATAGCGGGAGAAGATCCGCGAGCCAAGATCATGTTCTATACGAAAGGGGCGGCCCAACATATGGTCATTCGATACCATAGCCTTTCTTCCGAGGCCCTACGCAAGACGCAGGATCTAATGGGGCAACTCATCCCGGATAAAGAACTCAACGTGATCTCCTTCAAGAGCGAGATGCTGGAAGGATACACCTCCTCCCGGAAATTCCGTGACTCCGTCATGATCGGTGGTATCGTCACCTTGCTGATCGTCTTCATCGGATTGATCGGATACACGAACGACGAGGTGAACCGTCGCCGGAAAGAAATGGCGATCCGCAAGATTAACGGAGCCACGGTAAAAGACATACTCCATATTTTCTTGAAAGATATCATCACCATGGCATTGCCAGCCATCTTACTTGGTGGCGGTATCGCTTTCTATATCTCCCAGAAATGGCAAGAGCAATTCTCGGAAAAGATCCAGCTATCCTGGTATCTATTCGTGGGAGGAGGCGTATTGGTACTCACCGTCATACTGGCGGTTTCCGGATATAACGTATTCCGTACCACCCACGACAATCCCGTAAACAACCTCAAGTCCGAATAAATCAAAAGGGCCGCATCTTATCCGGACGGCGGCCCTTTGACTTAATGTTTACCTATTTCCCGGTTATGATGAACAACCGGTTCGCTTTCACTCTCACGAGCTATTACTATGACACAAAGGTAGGCCGAAGGTTTAAAACGATCAAAAAGAATTCGACGAATCGGGCGTTTTCCTCGGTGAATCCCGTTATTTTTCCTACTTTTGTCCCTATTAATACATACAACCATGGGACTGAAAAAACAATTCGTATCAGCGATTTTGCTAGGCAGCGCGCTAACCGCTCCCCTATTCGCACAAGATATCGCCACCCCGTCCAGCTCGATAGACACTTTAGCCATTTTCTCATTCAACGATTTCCATGGGGCTTTCGCCTCTGACGGGATCACGCCGGGAGCCGCCCGGTTGGTACAAATGACACAAAACGAGAAGCAACGCTATCCGCATTCCATCGTTGTCTCAGGCGGAGATAATTTCAGCGGAAGCTATTTCTCCAAGATCACGAAAGGCGAGCCTATCAAAGAGATGTACGAGGCGATGGACGTGGAAATGTCCGCCATCGGTAACCACGAGTTCGACTGGGGGCTTCCTTATCTAGTGGACACCGCCGCCTTGAATATCCCCCATGTGGCCGCCAATATCACCGAAGAGAAGAGATATACTCACCCCGACTGGTTGAGTCCCTACCGTATCGTAGAGCGTAAGTTGAAAGATGGCTCCTCCCTACGTATAGCCTTCATCGGACTGACCACGACGGACACCTACGTCAAGACCAAGCCGGAGAACCTGAAAGGGCTTCAGTTCACGCATCCGCTGGGAGCAGCCTGCATACAAACCGTCTACCAGTTAAAGAAAGAGGACCAGATCGATATGATTATCCTCTTGATACACATCGGCACGGATATGAAAATGCCTTACCGCATCACCGAGGAGAACGCCCAAGGACTGCCGTTCATCGATAAGGTAGACGCCATCATATCCGCCCACTCGCATGAGCTGGTGCTCGATAAGATCAATAACATTCCCATCATCCAAGCCGGCGTAAACGGTACCCATATCGGGAAACTGCTGTTCCAGATACAGGATTTCAACGGACACCGGGATATCTCTTTCATCCAAGGGGATACCGTGCGTGTAGCCTGCGAGGAGAACCCGGAGATGCGAGAGGCCGTGGAGAAGATCATGGATAAATATCGGCTGAACGAGAAACTTGCCACGGCAAAAGAGGCCTTGATCCACGACCGTACCATCAATAAGTTCGACTATACGCCTATCGGGGCGTTGGTCACGGCCGCTTACGCCCAGCGTTTCCAAAAAGAGATGCCCGCTTACAAGGATCAGCCGGTGATCGGCGTAAACCATTACGGAGGTATACGTGCGGCCCTCCCGAAAGGAGATATCACCCGACTGCGTGCCGGCAACATCTTGCCTTTCGGCTCCGCTATCGTTGCCTATCGTTTCGACGGCAAGCGGTTGAAGAAGCTATTGGAGGATGGACGGAAGAATCCGAACGGTTTCCTTCAATCCTCCGACCTCACGCTTACCCTAAGCGGAAATAAGATCGAGAAAATAGTCTATACGAGAGACGGGCAAAAGACCGAGATCGAGGACAATACCCCTTGCGTGGTGACCCTAGACGCTTTCATCACCGATGGCGGAGACGGGTACGACGCCTCTTTATTCAAGGGCTACGAGATCCCGGAATTCGATAATTTAGGTATCATATCGACCGACGCTTTCATGGACTACCTAAAGGGCATCAAGAAACCCATCACGGTAGAATCCACGCATATGCCCGTTATTTCAAAGTAAAGCCGTATCTTTGTGGAGAAAAAGAAAGAAGTTAGCAATACATGAACAGCTATATCATCCTTTTTATTATCGCTGCCTATTTCACCGTCTTGCTGCTGATAGCATGGATCACGGGGCGTAATAACAGCAACGAGGCATTCTTCCTCGGGGACAGGAAATCACCTTGGTATATCGTCTCTATCGGCATGGTAGGGACATCCTTATCGGGGGTGACGTTCGTATCGGTACCCGGCATGGTGCGGGCGATCGATATGACGTATATGCAGACTGTATTAGGCTTCTTCGTGGGATATATCATTATAGCCAAGGTATTGCTACCGCTATACTATAAGTTGCAGCTTACCTCCATCTACTCGTATCTGGATGACCGGATCGGGAGAAGGGGGTACAAGACAGGGGCCTCATTCTTCCTGCTCTCGAAGATCGTAGGGGCGGCCGCACGCTTATATCTAGTGGTCTTGATCTTGCAAACCTACGTGTTCAACGCTTGGAACATCCCATTCGCCGTGACCGCTATCCTCAGTATCCTGCTGGTATGGCTATATACGTTCCGGAGCGGTATCAAGACGATCATCTGGACAGATACGTTGCAGGCCCTTTGTCTCGTGGCAATGTTGATCGTGATCATCTGGCAGGTGAAGGACAAGATGGGACTGGATTTCGGGGATATGGCGCAGACCTTGGTGGAAAGCCCTCATTTCCGGATCTTTGAGTTCGGCGATTGGCATAGTACGCAGAACTTCTTCAAGCAGTTCTTCAGCGGTATCTTTATCACGATCGTCATGACCGGGCTGGATCAGGACATGATGCAAAAGAACCTCTCCTGCAAGAGCTTGAAGGATGCCCAGAAAACATGTACACATATGGCTTCGCCTTCACGCCGGTCAACTTCTTGTTTCTCGCACTGGGGGTACTGCTACTGACATTGGCGGCACAGCAGAACATCCAGTTGCCAACCCTCAACGACGATATCCTCCCGATGTTTTGTACCTCGGGGATCTTGGGCGGGAGTATCTTGATCTTCTTTACGATCGGTATCATAGCGGCGGCTTTCAGTAGCGCCGACTCGGCGTTGACAGCGCTCACCACCTCTTTTTGCGTGGATATCCTCGGCGTGCAGAGAGAGGAAGCGAAAAGGGCGAAACGTACCCGCCTAAAGGTACACGTGATGATATCCGTCTTGTTCGTCTTGATCATCTTGGCGTTCAAGGCCGTAAATAACCGAAGCGTTATCGACGCGATCTACATGATAGCGTCGTACACGTATGGTCCTCTATTGGGGCTGTTTGTTTTCGGGCTTTTCACGAAGCGGAAACCCCGTGACAAATACGTGCCCTATATCTGTATAGCCTCCCCGTTGATTTGCCTCGCCACGGATTTCTTGGTGAAACAATACGCAGGCTATACGTTCGGCTACGAGATGCTTATGGTAAACGGAGGCATCACGTTCGCCGGGCTGTGGCTTTCGGCAATTGAAAATGGAAATTTGAAAATTGAGAATTAAGCCTAGCCATTATTCAATACTCATTATTCATTAATTTATATTTTATGGAAATTAAAAGCGCAGAATTTGTTATCAGCAACACAGACGTAAGGAAATGCCCCGAGGGTAATAAGCCGGAGTATGCCTTCATCGGACGAAGCAATGTAGGCAAATCCTCTTTGATCAATATGCTTACCAACAAGAAGGGCTTGGCGATGACTTCGCAAACACCGGGTAAGACTTTACTTATCAATCATTTTCTTATCAATAACGAGTGGTATCTGGTAGATCTTCCGGGGTATGGCTTCGCCCAACGAGGCAAGGAGAACCGGGAGCAATTGAAACGTATCATCGAGAACTATATCCTCGATCGAGAGCAACTGACCAACCTATTTGTCCTTTTGGACTGCCGTCACGAGGCGCAAAAGATCGATCTGGAGTTTATGGAATGGCTGGGTGAGAGCGGGGTTCCTTTCTCTATCATCTTCACGAAGATCGACAAGATCAGCAAGGGACGCTTGAAAGAGAACCTAAAAGTCTATACGGATAAATTACTGGAGACTTGGGAAGAGCTTCCTCCGATCTTCCTCTCTTCCTCGGAGAAGAAAGAGGGACGGGATGAGATTCTGGACTATATCGAGTCTATCAACAATAGCTTGAATAATTGAAAATTAGTTGAGTTGATATGGGATTAGCTTCGGTTCTTCTGGTTTTATCTCCGTTTACGCAGATCAATACGCCTTATCCTTCCACGGCTTACCTAAAAGGTTATTTGGAGGCAAAGGGTGTACATGCCGGGCAGACCGATCTGGGTATCGAGACAATCTTGGCTTTGTTTTCCACGCAGGGTCTCGGGGAGTTATTCGCCGAGATCGAGCGACGGAAAGGTAAATATCCGGCTAAAGTCCGGGGGATGCTAGCTAATAAGCAACGGTATATCGACACGATAGCCGCCGTCGTCGCTTTCCTTCAGGGAAAGAACGATCCTCTCGCTTATCGCATCTGTAACCAAGATTACCTTCCCGAAAGCGACTGCGGGAGCCAAAACGAGGAGGAGCTGGAATGGGCGTTCGGCACTTCGGGATTACGGGATAAGGCCCGTTATCTGGCGACCTTGTATCTGGAGGATCTCTGCGACTTGATCAGGGAAACGATCGACCCGGATTTCGGCTTCAGTCGATATGCCGAGCATCTGGGCCGCTGCGCCTCCTCTTTCGACGAGATCGAGGAAGCCCTCCAAAAACCTTTCGGCTTTATCGACCGCCTGACGCAACCGCTATTGGAAAAGCACATCGCCAAGAGCAAGCCCAAGGCGATCGCTTTCAGCGTACCTTTCCCGGGGAATTTATTCAGTACCCTCCGGCTCGCCCAATGGCTACGGCAGGCACATCCCGATATCCCGATCCTTATGGGAGGTGGTTTCGTGAATACGGAACTTCGCTCCATCACGGATACACGCTTCTTCAAATACATCGATTACCTCTTGCTAGATGATGGAGAGGACCCACTCTTCCAAGTGTTACGCTATCTGGACGGGGCGATCCAAAAAGAGGAACTGGTACGCACCTTCTCCTTGGACGAGAACGGTAGCCGGGTCGTTTATCAAGATAATCCCGCTTACCCCGCTTGCCGGCAAAGCGAGACCGGATTCCCGGATTACGAGGGCTTGCCGCTGGACAAATACATCTCCGTCATGGAAATGGCCAACCCGATGCACAAGCTTTGGAGCGATGGTCGCTGGAATAAACTGACCTTGGCGCACGGTTGCTACTGGGGAAATGCGCCTTCTGTGACGGCTCATTGGATTACATCAAACGATATGAGCCGAATACAGCCAAGACTTTGGTAGACCGTATGGAGCGCTTGATCGAGCAAACCGGCGAGATCGGCTTCCATTTCGTGGACGAGGCCGCTCCACCCGCCTTGCTACGGGAAATGGCGCAGGAGATTATCCGCCGTGGGATAACCGTCGTGTGGTGGGGAAATATTCGTTTTGAGAAAAGCTATACTGAGGAACTATGCGACCTTCTTCAACGAAGTGGCTGCATCGCCGTGTCGGGAGGTCTGGAAGTAGCCTCTCCCCGACTCCTCAAGCTGATAAATAAAGGGGTGACAGTGGCTCAAGTGGCACGGGTCGCCAACAACTTTACCGGGGCAGGCATCATGGTCCATGCCTATTTGATGTATGGTTTCCCGACCCAAACCGCTCAAGAAACCATAGATTCCTTAGAAACGGTCCGGCAAATGTTTGAGCTTGGGCTGATTCAATCCGGATTTTGGCATCGTTTCGCCATGACAGCGCATAGCCCTGTGGGGTTGCACCCCGCCGAGTACAGTTGCCGTGTCACGGAGCCTCCCTTTGGCGGATTCGCCCGTAATGACGTACAGTTCGAGGCGCTATCCGGCTGCGATCCGGAGCTTTTCAGCGAGGGGCTTCGCGTTTCCCTCTACAATTACATGAATGGAACAGGCTTCGACTTGCCCTTGCATAAATGGTTCGGCGGCATGAAAGTACCACGCACCACCCTGCCGCCGAATTATATAGAGAGGATAGTGGAGGAATAGCCCCGTAGAGGCTCGCCGGAGGATTGGAAACGGGTTGGAACTCTGCGGCGATCTCCGCCGGGCATCTTGAGTTCCCTTCCGATCCTCCGGCGACCCCCGCCGGGCATCCCAAGAGTCTTCCACATCCCCCGGCGATAGCCGCCGGATGCTTCAAAGTCCTTCCAACTCCCTCGGCAAGGCTCGCCGAGTATTTAATAACTGATCTTGCACCCCACGAAATAACTTCTAGGAATTCCCGGGCCATAGATATACCCGGCATCCCGATGCGCTCCCTTGTCGAAATCATCTTGATAGGAGTCGAAGATATTCTGTATTCCGGCGTTCACCTGCAAGGTTGCGGACTTGAAGATCGGGAAGTCGTAAGACAGCTTCAGGTTCAAGTCGAAGAAATCACGAGTCTTCTCCTCACGATCCTCGGGAATGTAACCCGCCAAGCGCTGCACCAACATGCTGCCCGTATAGGTTCCCGTCAATGAGGCGGAGAAACGTTTCACGGGCGTGAAGGTAGAGGTGAAATAGCCATATACGTCCGGAGAGCGGAACATCTTCTTCTGCGGGGTGATATTCGGGTTCTCGCTCCATTGCTCTGCCTCCTTGTAGCGGCTCCGTTGCAAAGTAGCGCCCGCCTGTATCTGCATCCAAGAATAGGCCATCTTACCCTCCAGATTGATACCCATCACACGGGCACCCTTTCCATTACGGCGTTCCATCAGCAGGTTATTGTCCTCGTCACGGCCGATCTCCTCCAAGATAAACACGTTCCGTAAATCCGTATAGAAACCTTCCACTAAGAAATTCACTTGAACCGGGCCGAAGCGATGATAAAAATCCACGGAAGCGCTCACGCTCTGCGAATTCTCCTCCTTCAAGTCCGGAGAGATCTGGATGATCGCCACGTCGCCCCCCACGGCGGTGATATGCAAATCCTCGTCGAACGCTTGAGGGGCCCGGAAACCGCTGGAGTACGACATACGCAGGTTGATATCCTTCGTCGGATTGAAGCGCACGTTCGCACGAGGGCTAAAGATCACATGATCCATCATGTTATGCTTATCCAAACGGCCACCGATCAAGAAACTCCAACGGTCATTCTTCCACTCGTTCTGGGCGAAGGCGCTACCGATATGCACGGTCTGGGCGATCGTACGGTGATAGCCAAGCATCTCGTCTTGCAGATCATCGTAGCTATATTCGGCGCCTCCCGTAAAGGTAGCGGGCATAAAAAGGCATTTATCCCATTCGTAGGAATATTGGGCGCCACCGATAAAGGTCATGTCCGTCGTGTTACCATAGGCGTTCGGATCTTTTCCGGCACCGTAATAACTCTGGCGTTTCGTATGCTGGGCGGAGGTATACACATTCAGCCGATGATGGTAGTCGCGAGAGAAAAGATCGAATTTCAGGCCTCCCCCGTTGATCTGGTGGTCGGTCTGCTCGGTGATATCCGTCTCGTGAGGCGGAAGATCCAATAAATTACCACCTCGCCGGAACTCGCTGATGTTATGGTACTCGAAAGTCAGCTTGGAATAATTGCTGGTCTTCAAGTAGGAACGGAATCCGAGGGTCTTCGCCTCCAGCTTACCCAGCTCCGAGTAGCCATCGCCATCATGGTCGTAAGAGGCACGGTGGCGGCCCTGCCCAAAGAGGTAGATACCCGCCTTATGATCGTCCGTCACCAACGAGGCGTTCACGGTCGTATTATTATCCGGACGGCTTCCCCCGATCATCGTCAACGAATGGGCAATCTGGGCAGAGTTGCGCATCGGTTCCTTCGTGATGATATTGATCGTACCGGCGATAGCGGACGAGCCGAACAAGGCCGAGCCTCCTCCGCGCATCACCTCTACCCGCTCGATCATATTCGCCGGGATCTGCTCCAAGCCATATACGCCGGTCAGGGCGCTGAAGATCGGCCGGCTATCCACCAAGATCTGGGTATAAGGGCCTTCCAGACCATTGATACGTACTTGTTGGAAACCACAGTTCTGACAATTATTTTCCACACGCACTCCGGGTTGGAAGTTCAGACCGTCGGCCAAGGAAGTGGCGTGCGTAGTCTCGAACACCTTGGAGTCGAGTACATTTACCAAAGAAGGAGCCAGACGGCGGGTCGTCTCGTTACGGTTTGCCGATACGACGACACCGTCCAAGGAGACAGCGTCTTCCTCGGCATTGAAATTGATCTCCAATGTCTTCCCTTTCTTAAGGGTCACCGTCTTCTCCTCGGTTTTATATCCGATAGACTTCATGACCAAGGTGTATTTTCCCTCGGGAAGATTCTTCATATAGTAATGACCGGTAGCGTCGGTGGTCGTACCGATCGTCGTACCGTGGAGGTAGACATTGATAAAAGAGAGATGCTCTCCTGTTTTCTTATCGAGGATATGGCCTACGATATTAGCGTCGGAAGGATTCAGGGAGGTATGATCGTCTCCCTCTGCCCACGCTGATGTAAAGACACAGCACAGGCATAGTATAAGTGTAATCAACTTATTCATTGCTTGATTAATAGTTGTTTGAATATTAATGATTACGAATTGCCGAGGAGACGGGCATGCCCCGTCTCTACAAACGGATATTGATTTCTGGATATGTAATCAAACAACTGGGGGAGCCCGCAGGTATCGCAGTCCCTCAACGGAAGTGACATGATCCGGATAGACCGGAGACTCAGAGAGATTAGATATTTTTAAAGAATAGAATTGTAAACGTAACAGGTGAATCGCCCCGTCCATCACGTGAATAGATGAGAGCATATGAAACAACTGTATCTCCGCCAAAGAGGTATGATGATGGCAAGTACCGTCCGCCGTCTTCTTGAAAGGGTGCGCATGCACGATGGTCGTACCATGCTCCACATGGACGTGCGTAAAAAGCGAGACACTGCTATAATACGCAATAAAAAGTACCGGCAGCAACCACTTTATATATTTAACCATCGTTTCCCTCACCCTGTATCATCGTTATTTCGTGGGCAAAGATACTACAATTTTTTTAATTGCTTTGTTTTATATATTTTTGCGCTTCTAAAGCAAAAAGAAACTCTTATGAATTGGTTACTTGAGACGCTTACAGAACCCTCGATGATACAGGCCGTGGCCGTCATTTCTATCGTGGCGGCGGTTGGTGTGTATTTAGGGCGGCTAAAGATATTCGGCATTTCATTAGGCATCACTTTTGTATTCTTCGCCGGTATTATGGCAGGGCATCTGGGCATTACCGTAAATAAGGACATGCTGAACTTCGCTCAGAACTTCGGGCTTATCGTTTTCGTATATACCTTGGGATTGCAGGTAGGTCCCGGTTTCTTCTCTTCCCTAAAAAAAGGCGGGGTGGAAATGAATACGATGGGATTAGGGGTGATCGCTTTAGGGCTGATTTTGACGTTGGTGTTTCATTGGATAACAGGAATTTCCGTCCCCGTTATGGTAGGGTTGCTATCCGGTGCCGTAACGAATACCCCGGCCCTAGGTGCCGCCCAGCAAGCGCTCTTACAAATGGATCCGGAAAATACGAGGAACGTAACGGATATGGCTCTGGCCTGTGCCGTAGCTTATCCATTAGGTGTCGTAGGCGTAATTCTCGCTATTATCATCTTGAGGTCCTTATTCGCAAAAAAGACACAGAGCACGCATAAGGAGCAAGACACGACAACAAACGTAGCGGAATTTCAGGTATTAAACCCCTCTATTTACAATAAGAGCATCCAGCAAGTCATGAAATTGACAGAGAAACATTTCGTGATCTCCCGCCTCTGGAGGAACGGAAAGGTGACGATCCCTACCTCTGAAACCATCTTAAAGGAAAAAGACCATTTGCTTATCATATCCGTAAAGGCGGATGTCGAATCCATCAAGGTACTTTTCGGAGAACAAGAGACTACGGACTGGAATAAGGAAGATATTGACTGGAACGCTATCGACAGCCAATTGATCTCCCGCCGTATCGTCGTAACCCGCAACCGGGTAAACGGGGTAAAGCTAGGCTCGCTCCGGCTCCGCAACCTATACGGGATCAACATCACCCGGGTAAACCGTGCGGGTATCGATCTGGTGGCCTCCCGTGACCTCCGTCTACAGATTGGGGATAAACTAACGATCGTAGGCGAGGCCAATTCCGTGAATAACGTGGGTAAGATATTGGGAGACGAGCTGAAACGGCTGGATAACCCCAACCTGCTTGCCATATTCGTAGGACTTACGCTGGGCGTATTAATCGGGGCGATCCCAATCGCCATACCGGGAATGAGTACCCCCATCAAGCTGGGTATCGCCGGAGGACCGATCATCGTTGGAATCTTGATGGGTGCGTTCGGCCCCCGTTTCCACCTAACGACTTATACCACCCAGAGCGCAAACCTGATGATGCGGCAGTTCGGTATAGTGATCTATCTGGCGGGACTGGGAATCGACTCCGGAGCTCATTTCTTCGAGACCGTCTTCCGTGCCGAGGGATTGTTATGGATCGGTCTCGGTTTCCTATTGACGATCGTACCGGTCTTGATCGTCGGGTTCATCGCCTCGCAATTCTTCAAGTTAGATTACGCCCACAACATAGGTATGCTATGCGGAAGCATGGCCAATCCGATGGCCTTGAGTTATGCCAATACGACCGTCGAGGGTGACGAGCCTTCCGTATCTTACGCTACGGTTTACCCGTTATCCATGTTCATCCGGGTGATTTCTGCCCAATTATTGATCATGTTATTCACTTGACCGCTTAAAAAGTCTAACATTCGACCTGTTTTTTGTTTCACTTACCTTATCTTTGCAAGACATTTGAAACAATACTTTGATGAATGAATGAAACTATACTCAATGGGCTACTAAACTTGTTCGCTATATTTGCGTCCTTGGCAAAAATAGAAAGTGATCAAGCACGTCAAGCTGTCAATTCTTACTTAACCAGTCACTTTGGTATCCGCTCCCATAAAGAATATATGGAGCTATTTGAAGAGATACAAAGTGTTTACGATGACCCGGAGTTCGACATCGATAGAGAAAGCGTTATTATTAACGTATGCAACCAGCTCAAGCCCAAATTGATCGCGGAAGACCAACTATTGCTTCTTCTCCGTTTCATGGAGTTCGCCCATGGCAACAATGAAGGATTGAACGAGAACTTAGCCATTTTCCATAAGATCGCTACGATATTCAATATCGATACGGATACCTTCGACAACCTATACGCCTTTGTAGTCGGTAAAAAACCCCTCCATACTTACGATCAACGCTGATGATAGCGATAAAGACGTCAACCATATCTACAGAAGGGGGTTGGAGGGCGAGATACGGGTGTTGAGACTGACCCGGTTCGACCGAATGGTCTTTATCTACCAAGGCAGCGGACGGGTATTCATGAACGATATCCCGCTTACTTCCGGTATCTTCTATGGCTGGCAACGCAGCAGCGTAATCAAAAGCCCACTATTCTTGCCGGTTTATTATAGTGATGTCCTCGATGTATTCAATCAGAATGAGCATAAGGAACGTATTTTATTAACCGGGAGGGATATCGAGTTCAGCTTCAAGAATAGCGAGAACGGTATGCACAATTTCTCTTTCAACCTTGAATCTGGCCAGTTGGTAGCCATCATGGGAGGAAGCGGCGTTGGTAAGTCGACCTTGTTAAGCATCTTAAATGGGAATATTATCCCCGGAGAGGGAAATGTATGCCTGAACGGACATCCGCTGAGTGATCCGGAATGCAAGCAATTGATCGGTTTCGTGCCTCAGGATGACTTGCTGATCGAGGAGCTGACCGTATTCCAAAATCTATGGTATACCGCCCGCCTTTGTTTCGCCAACCTGACCAAAAAGGAGATCGAGGATCGTGTCAATACGATACTGGAGGATTTGGATCTGAGCAAGATCCGGGATTTGGCCGTCGGGTCTCCAATCCGGAAAACGATCAGCGGAGGGCAACGTAAACGTTTAAATATAGCACTGGAACTTATCCGTGAGCCGGCGATCCTTTATTTGGATGAGCCTACCTCCGGCCTCTCGTCCACCGATTCCGAAAAGGTCATCATGCTGTTAAAGGAACAAACACACCGGGGACGGCTCGTGGTTGTCAATATCCACCAACCTTCGTCCGAGATCTATAAACTGTTCGACCGCCTATGGTTATTAGATACCGGCGGTTACCCGATTTACGACGGTAACCCGATCGAGGCGATCACCTATTTCAAACGGATCGCCAATTATACAGATCAAGACATCAGTGTTTGCGGCACCTGCGGAAATATCAATCCGGAACTAATCCTAACCATTATCGACGCAAAAAAGATAGACGATAGCGGAAACCAGACAAACATCCGGAAGATAACTTCAAAAGAATGGCATGAGTTATATGTAGCTTCCCGCCCGAAGTTCCAAGAGGTTAAGCCTACCCCCCTGCCCCCGAATCATCAGCAGAAGCCCTCGATCTGGAAGCAATTCTGTATCTTCTTGGAAAGAAACATAAAGACCAAGCTGACCAATAAGCAGTACTTGTGCATCGCCTTACTGGAGACTCCTTTATTGGCGGTGATCGTGGCCCTGCTCACCCGCTTCGTACCCGATGACGGGTATTCTTTGCTGGCGAACAAAAATCTGGTATCCTACATTTTCATGGCGGTGATTGTCGCTACTTTCACGGGATTAAGTATCAGCGCCGAAGAGATCATCAAGGACCGGACGCTCCTAAAGCGAGAACGATTCTTGCGATTGAGCCGAGGCAGTTATCTCTCGTCAAAGATGTTCTACCTGCTTTGTATCTCAGCGATCCAAAGTTTGCTATTCATAGTGGTAGGAAATTTATTGATAGGCATTGGAAGCGAGATGTTCCTTACTTGGTGGATCACGCTATGGGCAACCTCATTCCTCGCCAACCTGACAGGTTTGGTACTATCGCAATCCCTAAACTCGATCGTAGCGATCTATATAACGATACCGCTGCTTTTAATCCCGCAGATCTTACTTTGCGGCTTAGTTGTCAAGTTCGACGATTTGAGCAGAAGCGCATCCAGCCGGAACATAGTGCCCCTTATCGGTGAGGTTATTCCCTCACGTTGGGCATTCGAGGCGTTGGTTACGGAACAATTCCGGAACAACAGCTACAACCGCCTATTTTTCACGGTCGAGAAAGAAAAGTTCCTAGCGCAATATTACCGGAATGTCCATGCTGACGAGGTGCGCAGCCTCATAAACAGCCTCAACCTGATCCCGGAGAAACGGGAAAAGAACACCCGGACGATCCACAACGAACTGGCCGTACTATCCCGTGCCGCCCGTATCGCCCCCTATACGTCCAAAGAGAGTTACGAGAGCTATATGGATAAAGTAGAAAAAGCCCTGCATACCCGTAGCGATAATTTCACGGCGTTATTAGAGAAAAAACGGAAAGAGGTCATTCAAGAACACGGCTCCGAATGGTTGAACACCTTGAAAAAGGAACATCATAACTCAGCCATCGAGGAGCTGGTACTCAACTCAACCAGTACCCAATTCTATAAGGAGGCCCACAACCGGATCTACCCTAAAATCGGGCAGATTTATCTGGAACCGGACAATAATTGGGGACGTGCGCCTTTCTATAGTCATGAGAAAAAATTCGCCGGTTATACATTTTCTACTTTTACATTTAATTTATTAATGTTAGGAATCTTTGCTTTATTGGTAATTATATCTATCTTCGCAGAGTTTCCCGGCAAGTATTTAAACAAAGGGAGCGATTAATGACAAAATATATAATCTAAAAATAAAGAATAACATGAAAAAGAGTTTTGTTAGCCTGCTAACCATAGCAGCGATTACATTTGGAATGGTATCTTGCAACAGCAGTAAAAAACAAGACGCCACTGAGCAAAAAGTAGAGGAAGAAGCAGCTATCGCAGGAGAAGTATCTAAAGGTCTGCTTACTGCCGAGTTGAAAGACGAGGTTACTCGTTTCTTGAAAGATATGCCGGATTCGGAGTTGCCTTACAAAGTATCTACCGGCGAGGTTACGATCTCTGTCGCTAATACTGATTTTATGTTGCCGGTCAGCAAGGTTTCCGAATTGAACACACAAGCCCAGAAAGCACGTGCTTGCGGTATCTACTTCGCAGACTTGAACGTATTGAAGGCTATGAAAAAGCCGACTACAGATATCGAGAACGTATTGGTTAAATTGACTACGGATCTGGACATTCCATTCGCTATCGACATCATGAAAGAGTCCGCTCCCGCTAACGCCAGCAAAGAGGAGTTAAGCAAATTCATGAAAAACCAAGAAAACAAATTGATCGACGCTATGATGGAAAATGATAAGGCTGACGTTGAGCTTGAGTTGTTAGGGGGCATGGCTGTAGAATATGCCATTGTATACGCAAATCCGGGCTTGGTTGTTAAAGGCGACGCTATTTCCGCCGGTTTGAGCGAGAATATGGAAAAACGTATCGGTATCATCCAGCAGATCACAGCCGACTTAGCTAAATATTATCCTGACTTGGAGCAATTAGGAACTACAATCGCTCCGTTAAGCGGAATGGTAGCAACCATAAATACGGCTCGTGAGTCAAAAGCTAAGATTGAGGAAATGCGTGCGAATCTATTGAAGTAATATAAACCTCATATCATAAAAAGTGTATGGTGATAACATCATACACTTTTTTATATCCCTTCGGATATCACTGCAACAGGCTTTGCAATAGTACTGCAACAAGCCTTACAGTAGTACTGCAACAGGCCTAGCAGTAGTACTGCAACCCTTATGCAGTAATGCTGCAGCACCTATGCAGTATCCTATATCTTATGAGTTTTGATAAGTACCTTATCCCCATTTTCCAGAGTAGTAGCGAAAAGATAGATAGTTCCTCCATCCGCAATTTTAGTTCGCTTACGTAACTCATCCACCGAGAGGGGGAAATTACGGACTGTGATATTCGCTTGGGGAATCTGCCTCGACAAGGTCTTACATTGTTTATTCGTAAAGGGGATCACTTCGTCTACCACTAAAGAACGTCCCGGAAAACTAGGGACAACCTCATCCGACGTATATAAATGACTGTTGACATGCAATTTATTCAATCCAAAGCGAGTGGCGACCGCTTTAAACGCACCCGCCTTCAAGATGGAAGCGTTCGGTTCGTATAAATAACGCTTGACTTCTCCACGGATGGAAGCGACAGCTTCCCGTTCTTCCACCAATGAGAACACAAACAATTCCGGCTCTTCCTCCGAAGTGAAATTCACGCAACAGATTTGAGGACTCCCGCCTTTCGAGCCTCGCTCCAACACAAACAAAAGCTCCTTACATTCATTTTTCACCGAAAGCACCTGTATGGCTGTCACATCCGGAAGCAAATCCAACGTCATATGAATATCCGCCATCGGAGATAATTTAGCGATCACCTTAGGGGCATGACCAAACAAGACAGGAACCAACTTTGTCAAATCCGGCTCGCAATCCTGCAGCGCAAAAACCCGCTTATTCCCCTCTCCCCTACGAGCCGGATCGATATAAAACACATCTATTCCATCGATCTTATCTATCAACTCCGTAGAATCGCCATTCAATACCGTTACGTTACCAACGTCTAGCACCTTGAAATTATGGATAGCCGCCTCGCAATAAGCGGGAAAGCGTTCGATATAAGTAACCTGCCGTACTTTCCGGGAGAAGAAATAGCTATCGATCCCCAATCCACCAGTCAAATCACATACATGTGCCTGTGGATCTACCAACCTCTGTTTGTACAAGGCAGTCTGTTCCGAGGAACATTGCTCCGCCGCTATCTTCGCCGGAAAAACCAGTCGATCGTTTTGATACCATGAAGGTAGTTTATCCTTGATCTGCCGCCGAGATTTTAATTGATCCACCACGAAAGGGATATCGATCCCCGGATAACGAGAGGCGGAAAGCAACAGACGATTCAAATCATCCGACGCATGTTCCTTGATAAATCGTGAAAGTTCCTCTATTTGTTCCATGCTTTGTCAACCTATACGTTCTTTAGGCAAAGTTAGCATAAAACGGCTACCTTTACCATATTCCGACTTCAATTGTATCTCACCGCCGAAACGCTGCGCTATCACTTGGCAAATCGCCAGTCCGAGTCCGGTGCCTTGCGCAAACTCATCCAATTTGCAAAAACGATCAAAAACTTGCTTCTGTTTCTCCTCAGGGATACCGATACCAGTGTCTTCTACATAGATATGAAGGCAGTCGCCTTTCGTACAGAAATAGTATCCCACTTCTATATAGCCCGAAGTCGTGAACTTGATGGCATTATTGATAAAATTAGACAATACTTGTTTCAGCCGATAAGGATCTACCGCCACAACCACCGGGATCTCGGGGACACGCATGCGTAGCTCTACCCCCTCGGGCATCATCAACTGGAAAGTACAATAGATTTCATTGATCAAGACATTCAAATCATGGCGATCGAAAACAAAACTCATCTTTCCAGATTCCATACGGGAAAGATCTAAAATATCATTGATCAGTTTCAATAGTAAGTCGGAGTTCGTATTAATCAACTTCACGAACTGCTCACGCTCTTCCGGCTCCAAGACCTCTTCCGAGTTCATTAAATTCGAGAAACCGACAATCGCATTCAGCGGCGTACGGATCTCATGGCTCATATTCGCCAAGAAAGCCGACTTCATCCGATCCGACTCCTCGGCTTTTTCCCTCGCAGAGATCAAGACCTCCTCCGTATCCTTGATATTTTGGATATTCAAACATAAGCCATTGATTACATACCCATCATTCGCATCCTCTAAGCTTCCGTAACGAAATTCCCACCATTGGTAACCTTTCCCGTTAAAATCGCAACGATATTGAAGGATATGATGAGAGATCGTACCCGTACAAATGAAATCAATCAAGGAGCGCAAACTCTGCCTATCGTCCGGATGAGTCATCTCGTACAGCTCATCCAAAGGAATTTCCCGGGGAGAAATATTCACATAGCTAAAGAACTCGTTGTCAAACCGGAAGGTACCAGACTGTAATTTCCAAGCGAATATATTCCCCCTTCCAACGCTAAAGAAAGATGCTCCTTCTCTTGCTTTAAATTAGCGAGCACCGCTTTCCTTCGTCTTGCTTCCCGCCAATAGAGATAAAACAAATAACCGATCAATGCCAGCAATAAGATCACGCCCAAGGAAGAGGCGATAAAAACCCCAATCTTATACCGTTCAGAAATAGGCATATTGATGATGTGAACATTAGTAGGGACCTCCTCCTTTGAGATACCTAAACGTTGCATCTCCCCCCAATCATACAGATACTCTTTAGGACTCTCTACGATCGGAACGGAAGAGACAGGCGTACCGGAAAGAATTTTAGCCGCCAACCGAGCCTGTTCCGCCGCTTGTATGCGATTCGAGCAAAAATAGCCTCCCAGAACTTCCACGTTTATATTAAAGATTTCCCGCACCGCCGTAAATGAAGGAGTCACGAACATCTTAGACAAACCTGCGGATGTATAGTCATAACGGATATTGAAAAATACGCAATAAGGATAGGTACCATTAATATTACTCAATAAAAACTCCCCATTGGCTTTACGAAAAGGCATGAAATGAATTACATTTTTCGAAGGACGTATCGCCTTCATTCTCATCTCGGTTCTAAACGTCATGGAATCTACCTTAAAGTCCGGGTCATTTAATTGGAAAGCCAATTGATTATAATTCAATACATATCGGCTCGTATCGACCGCTTTTATCAACTCCCGGAAAGCCAACTGCCCTAAGGAGGTCTTATCATAATTGATATAAATGCGAGACTTTCCCATTTGCTGATCGATCAAACGAAGGTTTTCCTTATAATCAATCTTGTCCCAACTACCTGTTACGTTCGGATATTTTTCCAGCAAATCCCAATTAGGGAAATTGACGCCAGAGAAAACAACCGGAACTTTCTTTACAAAAGGATGGCCGCATTTCATCAACGTATAGGTAGCCTGATCATCATTCACCAATATGATGTCGGGCTTCCAAAGACGTATCGTATCGATAAAGTTATACATCCGTTCCTCTTCCTCCTCAGCCATATAGCACTCACAATCGAGATAAAACGTGCGGATGTCCGCATTCACCCGGTTTTTTCTCAGTTCTTTCCGGATATCCGAGTTTAATTCCAGATAGTTCTTGTCATCCCACCGAAAAGATTGGATCACAAGCACACGGCTCCGCTTCGCCTCGGGTTTGCACCCCAACGCCAATAAGAGCAGAATAAAAACACCCCCGGCATAATTTAAAAATCTCATGTCCAAACTTTAAACAGTAAATGTGACAAAAGTACGACTATTTTCAGTATTCACATTCATTAGCTGTATCTTTCTTTCCTTTCATCCCTTCTAAAATGAATAAATAAATCTTTTATAGGGATTGTCAAGGAAAAGCCGTATATTTGTCCATTGGTTGAAAACCTTGTAAACTGTATATTAACAAGATTAATTCTATTAGTAAATGGGAAGAGTATTAGTTATTGGTGCAGGGGGCGTAAGTACCGTTGCTGTTAAGAAAATAGCGATGAATGCGGATGTCTTCACGGATATCATGGTAGCTAGCCGTACGAAAAGTAAATGCGACAAGATCGCCGCCGATATCAAGAACGTAAAAGTGCAAACCGCACAGGTAGACGCAGATAACGTGCAAGAGCTTGTTGCCTTGTTTAACGCCTTCAAACCGGATTTGGTGGTAAATCTGGCCTTACCTTATCAAGACTTGCATATCATGGATGCTTGTCTGGAATACGGCGTTAGCTATTTAGATACGGCCAACTACGAACCGCTTGATGAAGCCAAATATCAATACAGCTGGCAATGGGCCTATAAAGATCGTTTCGAGAAAGCCGGTCTTACCGCTATCTTGGGATGTGGTTTCGATCCGGGGTTACCGGCGTATATACAGCCTATGCGGCAAAGCATCATTTCGACGAGATACACTATCTGGATATCGTAGACTGCAACGCAGGAGATCACCATAAGGCATTCGCTACCAATTTCAATCCGGAAATCAATATCCGTGAGATTACTCAACGTGGCAAATATTTCGAGGATGGGGAATGGAAGGAGACCGATCCGTTAAGCGTACATAAAGCCTTGAATTATCCGAATGTAGGACCGAAAGAATCGTATTTGATGTATCACGAGGAATTGGAAAGTTTGACCAAAAACTTCCCGACCCTCAAACGGGCTCGTTTCTGGATGACTTTCGGACAGGAATACTTGACTCATCTACGTGTCATCCAAAATATCGGTATGGCTCGTATCGACCCGATCCTTTACAACGGGCAGGAAATCGTTCCGATCCAATTCTTAAAAGCCGTATTGCCGAACCCGGGGGATCTGGGAGAGAATTATACTGGCGAGACTTCCATCGGTTGCCGCATCCGTGGTATCAAGGACGGTAAGGAAATGACCTATTATATTTACAATAACTGTAGCCACCATGCCGCTTATCTAGGGACAGGAGCACAAGGTGTTAGTTATACCACCGGTGTTCCCGCCATGATCGGCGCCAAATTATTTATGCAAGGCATTTGGAAGAAACCGGGAGTATGGAATGTAGAGGAATTCAATCCGGACCCATTCATGAAAGAGCTAAATGAGCAAGGTTTGCCTTGGCATGAATTGTTTAACATTGACTTAGAATTGTAATATGGCAGTACAAATAGGCGATAAGGTTCCCGAGTTTTTGGGAACCGATCAAGACGGTAAAGAGGTAAAGATGAGTGACTATAAAGGGAAAAAAGTAGCGCTCTATTTCTATCCGAAAGATAACACGAGCGGTTGCACGGCGGAAGCATGCAGCTTACGTGACGGCTATCAAGCCTTACAAGCGAAAGGCTTCGAGATCATCGGAGTAAGCAAAGATAGCGCCAAATCGCATCAAGGCTTTATACAAAAGCAAAACTTACCTTTCCGTTTAATAGCGGACACAGACACGACCTTACAAGAACAGTTTGGTGTGTGGGCTGAGAAAAAAATGTACGGACGTTCATACATGGGGACTCTCCGTACCACCTTTATTATAGATGAAGACGGTATCGTTACCAATATCATCGGCCCGAAAGAGGTGAAGACTAAAGACCATGCAAATCAAATCCTTAATCTATAAGAAGGACACATATGGCAAAAGAAGAAAATTTGTTCGAAGAAAAGCGAAAGAAGAAGGTGGTAAACCAGCCGCTAACACGGATAAGCTAAAGGCTTTACGTGCGGCAATGGATAAAATCGAGAAGAACTACGGAAAAGGTTCGATCATGAAACTAGGCGATGAAAACATCGAGGATATCGAGGTGATACCGACAGGCTCTATCGCTTTAAACGCAGCGCTGGGCGTAGGCGGATATCCGAAAGGACGTATCGTCGAGATCTATGGTCCGGAATCTTCCGGTAAGACAACCATAGCGATCCATGCGATCGCCGAGGCTCAGAAAAAAGGAGGTATCGCCGCATTTATCGATGCGGAGCATGCTTTTGACCGTTTCTATGCTGAAAAGTTAGGCGTTGATGTAGAGAACCTATGGATCTCCCAGCCGGATAACGGTGAGCAGGCCTTGGAAATAGCCGAGCAGTTGATCCGTTCATCCGCCGTAGATATCATTGTTATCGACTCCGTAGCCGCTTTGACTCCTAAAGCTGAGATTGAGGGCGATATGGGAGACAGCAAGATGGGTCTGCAAGCTCGCTTAATGTCGCAAGCCCTTCGTAAATTGACAGCTGCGATCAATAAGACTAACACGACATGTATATTCATCAACCAGTTGCGTGATAAGATCGGCGTGATGTTCGGGAACCCGGAAACGACGACTGGTGGTAATGCGTTGAAGTTCTACGCCTCAGTCCGTTTGGATATCCGTAGTATTGGAAAGCTGAAAGATGGTGACGAGATCAAGGGTAACCAAGTGCGTGTGAAAGTCATAAAAAACAAGGTGGCTCCTCCTTTCCGGAAGCAGAGTTCGATATCATGTTCGGTGAAGGTATCTCCAAAGCCGGTGAGATAATCGACCTGGGTGCAGAACTGAACATCATTAAGAAAAGCGGTTCGTGGTACAGCTACAACGACACCAAATTGGGACAAGGTCGTGATGCGGCAAAACAATGTGTCGAGGACAATCCCGAATTGGCAGACGAATTATCCGAATTAATATTTGAGGCATTAAAAGCCAACAAGTAATTTGCAGGGGCGGGCACCCCCCGCCCCTATACGAAATTGTAATGAGTAATAAAGACAAATATCGTTTACTTTGCAATACTGAAAAAAATATACCGATCTTCTCACATGACTGGTGGTTGGATACGGTTTGCGGAGAAAAAAAATGGGATGTCTTGCTTATAGAACAAAAAGGGAAAGATACAGGCAACCCTCCCCCTTTACGTCCCCCATTCCGATATTGTCTCAATGCCTTCTTACACCCAAACAATGGGCCCTTGGTTCACCGCAAGTTCCTCCGACACGAAATATACGACCGAGTTAGGACGACGTCAAGAACTATGCAAACAATTCACGGAAGAACTAAAACGCTATCCGCACTTCCTGCAAAATTTCAATTATGACATCACGGATTGGCTTCCGTTTTATTGGGCGGGATATAACCAAACGACACGTTATACCTATTTATTAAAAAATATCCGGGATCATCAAGCGGTATGGGAGAATATGAGCCCCAATATCCGGCGAAATATTACGAAAGCGCAGAATAAATACCATATATCCGTAAAAAAGGGATTCCTTTGAATGAGTTCCTAGCTGTACAAGCCCAAACATTTGACCGCCAGCATGTACGAATCAAGGAAGACACGAATGTACTGAAAGACTTGATCGCCACTTGCCGACAAAGAGGACAAGGTGATTTATGGGGAGGTTATGACGAGCAAGGCCATTTACATGCGGCCGCTTTCATCGTATGGCAAGATCGATCGGCTTACTATCTCGCTGGAGGAGGAAATCCGGTCTATAGAGGTTCCGGAGCGCAAAGCTACGTCCTGTGGGAATGTCTTCATTTCGTTTCTCAATTTACGACGGTATTTGATTTCGAAGGGTCTATGCTACCCGGAGTAGAACGTTTCTTCCGCGAGTTCGGAGCTATCCAAACCCCATTTTTCACAATATCTAGGGGAAATTGAGTTTATTAGACAGAGCACGCATTAAACTAAGCAAATGGGTATGAAAAATCGCACTTTACATTATATAATACGTTTTCTTGTAGGAGATGATGTCCCTAGCGAACTGGTGGAAACGATCGGGTACACGGCTGATCCCAATAAATTCGACCGATATAACGTCGTTATCATTCCATCCGGCTTCTTTGATGGACAAACATACGGGACTCCTGCTTCCTTACCGGAACTCCCTTTGCAAGAGGTTCAAGGTATCCCCTTGTTATTCGGCTCGCCGAAAGAGGAATGGGTAAGAGATACATGGGTGGTTCATGCCGATATCATCGCAAGTACTTATTTTCTCATTTCCGGATACGAGGAGATGGTACGGCGTGGACTTCGGGATGAGCATGGAAGATTTCCCGGTAAAGAGTCCTTGCCCTACCGGGCCGGTTTCCTGCATCGTCCGATCGTGGATGAATATCGCATGCTGCTTCATCGTTGGCTACGCCAATCCCGGTTACGTGTACCCGAGGTAAAAAAGCAAATCCGGAAGATCTACCTCACGCACGACGTAGATTCTCCGACTCTATATCGTTCGTGGAAAGGTTTGATACGGTCTATTAGAGATAGAAGAGGTTTATATAAATCCTTTCAAGGTAAATTCGGTACCCTTGAGAAAGACCCGTTTTATACCTTCCCTTGGTTTTTCCGCCAGAATAGTATCCTTCAGGATTTGATCGGGAAGGAACAATGTCACCCTATCCTATTTATCCGGAACGGGGGAAAGCCAAGCACGACAAACCTCATTACGATTTGAGGAATAAAGATATTCGTAAATTGATAAAAAGTGCTCTAGAGCATAATGTAACTATTGGTTTGCATAGTAGCTACCAAGCGGGTATGACTCCCAGCCTTATCCGGAAAGAGAAAACCGGTCTGGAAGATCATATCGGTAAAAATGTTCGGTTCAACCGTCATCATTTCTTGGCTATCCGGGAACCGGAAGATATGGACCAAATAGAGGCTGCTGGGGTTACGGACGATTTCACCATGGGGTATGCCGATGTCTCCGGATTCCGGTTAGGGACTTGCTACCCGGTTCGTTGGATCAATCCGATCACCCGCCGGCTATCTCCTCTCCGACTACATCCGCTTATTATAATGGATTGTACCCTAGAGGAGGAAAAAAATATATGGGACTGGATTTTGACAGGGCTTTAACCTATTGCCGGAATTTAGTGGAACAAGTAAATAATGTAGGAGGTGAATTGGTTTTACTATGGCATAATGACTCCGTACAAGAAGGGTCCGGAAGTTATTTACGTAAATTATACGCCCAGCTATTAAAAAGAATTAGCGAAGCAGTGAAAACAACAAAATCCCTGTATTCAAATAAATCAGAAAGAATGATTACTAATTGTAAAAATATTTTAGTCCTCGCCCCTCATACGGATGATGGGGAACTTGGGTTGGGGGAACTATCTCACGCCTGATAGAAGATGGTAAAAAGTAACCTATGTCGCTTTTTCAACCGCTCAGCAGTCCGTACCCGAAGGTTTTCCGAAAGATATTTTGAAGACAGAAGTCAAGAAAGCGACCCAGACCTTAGGTATAGAACCGGGAAACCTAATCATATACAATTACGAAGTAAGAAAACTGGGATACGCAAGACAAGAGATATTAGAGGAGTTAATACGCCTGAAAAAAGTATCCGATTTTGACCTAGTCTTCATCCCTAGCTTGCACGACATCCACCAAGATCATACGACGATCGCCCAAGAGGGTCTACGAGCGTTCAAAAACACGAATATATTAGGTTATGAGTTAATCTGGAACAACCTGACATTCAATACACAATGTTTTGTAAGGCTGGAAGAGCGCCATATCGACGCAAAGGTAGAATCATTGAAAGCCTATAAATCGCAAGGAGCGAGAGATTATCTATCCAAGGACTTTATCTATTCATTAGCAAGAGCACGGGGCGTCCAAGCAGGATGTACCTATGCGGAAGCGTTTGAAGTCATTCGTCTATTCTTATAACCCTGATTGAATCCATGAATAAACTCCTTATCATATGTGATATGTTCCCACCCGCTTTCGCCCCCAGAATGGGATATCTATGCAAATATTTGACACGCATGGGATGGGAAGTTACCGTAGTGACAGAATACATAGAAGACAATACATTCGAATTCCTTACGGGGTATGCGGACGTGTATTGCGTCCGCTACTACAAAGCATCAGGAAAGATCTCAAAGCATATCGAATGGATGTGGGTCATGTTTCTAGACATCTTGTTTGGTTATAAAGACATGAAAATAATCAACGCATGTATTCCCTTAATAAAGACCAACCAGTACAAAGGAATATTGTGTAGCACATACCGTACCTTTCCTTTAACCGCCGCCAAGACGTTAGCGATCCATACCAACCTCCCTTTCGTCGTGGATTTACGAGATATTATCGAGCAATACGCCTCCAACGAATATATATCGCATAAATTCCATACATTTTCATGGCTAGACGCATTCATCACAAAGCGATTTCGCAAACGGTTACTTAGAAAGCGGAATAACGCTTTGGAGGTAGCGGATTGTGTCACGACCGTATCGCCTTGGCACGTGGAGGTACTTAAACAATATAATCCCAATGTAAAACTGATTTATAACGGATTCGATCCCGAGTTGTTCTATCCGCAACAAATCAAGACCTCCCGGTTTATCATTACCTATACCGGACGGTTGTTAAGTTTAGCGATCCGAAATCCGGAGTTATTATTTGCGGCCATCGCCCGTCTTACGGAGGACAAGGTCATTATCCCCGAAACTTTTCGAGTTGTATGGTATACCGATCAAGAGTCCCGCTCCATCATCCGCCAAGAGGCCGAACAACATGGGGTGCAATCTTTCATGGATTACCATGAGTATGTACCGGCATCCGATATTCCCCTCATCTTGAACAAAAGCTCGGTGCTGCTTTCCTTGACGAATAAGTTTGACACGTCTGGTCCAAAAGGCTTCATGACAACTAAGTTCTTTGAATCGCTTGCGGTAGAAAAACCCATCTTATGCGTACAGAGTGACGAGGCTTACCTCGCCGAAGCCATCAAGGAGACCCATTCTGGACTGGCCGCAACCCGGGTAGACGAGGTGTACGATTTCTTGAAACATTACTATGAGGAATGGCAGGAAAAAGGATATACGACCTCGCCCGTCAATCGGGATAAGCTATCGAATTATTCCCGGAAAGAGCAAGCTAGCCAATTTGCGCGTATATTTGAGGAGATTTAAGCAGATGGATAAATACCTCAACATAGTATCGTTCAATATACCTTATCCCGCCAATTACGGAGGGGTCATTGATGTGTATTATAAACTGGAGGCCTTGCATGCATGCGGCGTGAAACTCATATTACATTGTTTCGAATATGAACGTCCGCACGCACCGGAATTAGAAAGCATTTGCGACAAGGTTTTCTATTATAAACGCCGTACCGGGGTAATCGCTAATTTAACATGGCTCCCTTTACAATGTATATAGCCGTAAAGATCATCGCTTGATCGAGAATCTTTTACAAAATGATTACCCGATCTTATTTGAGGGCCTCCACTCCTGCTATTATATGGACGATCCCCGTTTAAGAAACCGGATGAAGATATTCCGGGAGTGCAATATCGAGCACGATTATTATCGCCACTTGGCAAAGTCTGGCAAAGGATTGGTTCGCAATGCCTTTTTCAAGATCGAGGCCATGCGCTTCCAAGCCTATCAGAAAGTAGCACAGTACGCAAATCTGATAATCGCCGTATCCACGACAGACGCAGACTATTTACGAAAACAATTTCCCAATCAAAGGATCGAGTTCGTTCCTTGTTTCCACGAGAATAACCGGATTACGGCCAAACCGGGAAAATCCGATTATATTTTATATCATGGCAAGTTATCCGTTATCGAGAATGAGCGAGCCGTGTTATTTCTCACCAAGCATGTTTTCAGCCAATTAAAACATACCTGCATAATAGCGGGCATGAACCCGACCCGTTTGATACGAGAGGCAGCCGCTCCTACCCACATATAAAAGTAGAAGCAAATCCCAGTAAGGAACGTATGGACGCATTGATCCACAACGCACAAATTCATATGCTAATCACATTTCAAGATACCGGCCTAAAACTAAAGCTTTTGAACAGCTTATTCGCCGGAAGGCATACGATTGTCAATCATCTCATGCTAGCGGGTAGCGGATTAGATCCTTTATGCCATATCGCCGATACGCCGGATGAGATGATACGGGCTTGCGAACAATTAATGGCCCTACCTATAGATAAAGAGGCGATAGATAAACGAAAACAATTATTGTTCCCTGCTTTTTCTAATGAAGATCAGGGGATACGTTTATACAAGATGATATATGATGAAAGAGAATAGAAGTGATTTATTACATACATTAACCGAACGTTTGAAAGCGATCGACTATAATAAATTACCTATCAGCGATTATAATAAGCGATACATCGGCAACTTAAAGCCGGCGTTAAGCTATTTCATGCATATATACGCAGATTGCCTACAAAGAGGACTTCAAGCGATACAAACCCCTATCTCCGATGTCACGCTAATCGATTATGGAGGAGGAACCGGCTTCCTTAGTATTCTGGCGAAATCCATAGGAATAGGACAAGTTATTTATATTGATCTTAACCCATCTTCCGTGGAGACGATCCAGCTATTGAAACAAATAATAGGAATAGGCCCCGATACCATACTCCATGGAGATTCAGATGTTCTTGCGGACTGGTGCGCAAGGAACAAAGTCTCCCCCCAACTTTTAATCGCTACGGACCTGATAGAACATGTCTATGATTTATCTTTGTTCTTCAAGGATTTAATCCATATAAACGATTCCATGTATCTACTATTCACGACAGCCTCTACACCATTCAACCCGTATGTCCAACAACGGTTACATAAGATGATGATCGGATGCGAAAGTGGATCTTTGGAATCCCCCAACTATTATACATTACGAGAGCAATTCATAACGAAACTTTGCCCGGCTTTCTCCCCAAAAGAAGTAGAGACATGGGCCCGGCAGACTAGAGGCTTGACCTATCCCGATATCCAAAAAGCGATCGAGAAAAAGAGTTTACCAAGCCCGGAAGACCCATACAATACTTGCGATCCGGCTACAGGTAATTGGGCCGAACGAATCCTTCCCATACAGACTTATGAGGACTTATTGGCACCCTACCAGTTCAAGCTTAAAGTAGAGAAAGGATTTTATAACGCAGACCGAAACAACCCAGTTCTTTCTTTGATATGCAAAGGTATCAACGCATTGATCCGCAACAGCGGCTCCTTTGGTTTTCTATTGGCACCATTCATCATTCTCTCCTGCGGCAAGGAGCGCGCAGATGCCATCTAGAACATATTCACGGGTCAAGTCCTCTGCTTTCAAGATTTGGTCGTTCCACTGCAATAAATCAATATCTATCGGCACACGCCCACAAGATTTATCTTCCGGCTTACGGCCGATGCAGCATTCTATATCTTTCAAGACATCCTTTATTCGCGCCGGACTCTCCTCGCTATACAAAACAGCCACTCGATTCAAAAATGTAGTTGATAATGGACAATCGATCGGTTCCGTATAAACTGGCTGAGAAAACTGTATAAAAACAAAATGAGCACGCAGCATCTCCGCCGCGCGCTCCATATTTTTCTCTTTATCCCAATTAGAGCCTAAGCACAATAGAACCCGGTTTCGTTTATTCTCCATCTCCGGCTAAAAGCGTTTAGTCATTCTTATGATTATTCAAGAATGTATTGATAAAACCGATCAACTTCACGAAAGAAGCGGAAAATTGTCCGGTATCGCTATTACGGATAGAGATAAATTTCTCCTTACCTTCCGTGGTAAATGAAACCTGATACATGATATCCCCTAAATCCCGGTTCGTCTCCTCCTCAAAGCCATAAGAGTCTTTCATCTTAAAGAAATTACATTTTTGCAGAATCGGTTTTAAAGAAGCAAACTCCTCGTCAGTCAATGTCCCCTCCATAATTTTAGGATCTCGTTTCTTGGCGAAATTATCCATATAATAATTATACTCCTCGATACGGAATGTCTTGTCACTATCAAACAGAACCATTAGTTTGTAGTTATCTACACTTTCCATACTATAACTAAAAGAGAAATCCTTCAATTCTTTTTTTACAGCCTGTAAAACAAGCAGACAGAAGAACCAATAAGGTGGTGAACAAAGTAATTCGTAGTTTCATTTGTCTAAAGTTGAAATTTGTGGCACAAACATACATAAAATACTCGAAAAACAACCCATGGAAATAAAAAAATACCTATTAGTTGGTATTGGTGGTACGAAGTTTTCAAGCTACCTTCGCGTAACATTTAATAGGACATGAGATTATCAGAACTTCGCACAGGCGATAAAGGTGTTATAGTAAAGGTAATGGGTCGCGGAGCTTTCCGCAAACGCATTATCGAGATGGGGTTTATCAGAGGAAAAGAAGTGATCGTTATACAAAACGCTCCGCTCAAAGACCCTATTCACTATCGTGTAATGGGATATGATGTCTCATTGCGACGCTCGGACGCCGCATTGATCGAAGTCGTTAGCGCGGCGGATTTCGAGAAGGAACAAGCTACCTCGGTACAAGATACGAACAGGAGTGCAGACTCTTTTATCCTGCCTTCCGGCAATGAATTGCAAGCCATCGCATTACATAAAGGAAAAACAATTAACGTAGCCTTGGTTGGTAATCCGAACTGCGGAAAGACCTCTCTTTTCAATTTCGCATCCGGAGCACATGAGCATGTGGGTAACTATAGCGGCGTGACCGTAGATGCCAAGGAAGGAACCTTCCAACAGAATGGCTATACATTCCGCATCGTAGATTTACCGGGTACTTACTCCCTATCCGCTTACACGCCGGAAGAATTATACGTGCGTAAGCATTTGAATGAAGAGCAACCAGACGTGGTGATCAATGTTATCGACGCATCCAATCTGGAGCGAAACCTATATTTGACCGCCCAACTGATCGATATGGACGTTCGCATGGTAATCGCCTTAAACATGTATGATGAGCTGGAACGCCATGGTAATAAATTCGATCATGAGTCCTTAGCGAAAATGATCGGGGCACCGATTATCCCGACCGTAAGTAAAACAGGCTTTGGCATAGAGGATTTGTTTAACCGTGTAATCAAGGTATACGAAGAAGAAGATCCTGTCATCCGTCATATCCATATTAATTACGGAGAGTCTTTAGAGAAAGGGATCAGCAACGTTAGGAAGACCTTGAAAAATAGCGTGGATATACCCAAAAGCTTGTCAAAGCGCTATCTATCTATCAAGCTATTAGAGGGAGACCGGGAGATAGAGACATTTATAAAAACGCTGCCCGGTGCCGAAACGATCTTCCAAGAAAGAGACCGTAATACAGCCCTAATAGAAAAGTTATTGCAAGAGGATTGTGAGACCGCATTCACGAACGCACGCTATGGCTTTATTTCCGGAGCGTTGCGTGAGACTTACGAACAAAATATGATCAAAGAGGCAACGAGTACGCAGATCATCGATCTATTCGTCACGCATAAAGTCTTAGGCTTCCCTATCTTCATCCTTTTCATGTGGATCATGTTCGAAGCCACTTTCCGCTTGGGAGAATACCCGATGGAATGGATAGAGGCATTGGTCGAGGTGATCGGTAATTTCGTGCGCAACCATATGTCGGAAGGACCTTTGAAGGATCTTCTCGTGGATGGTATCATCGGTGGCGTGGGAGGCGTTATCGTATTCCTGCCCAACATATTGATACTGTATGCCTTCATTTCTTTTATGGAAGATTCCGGCTACATGGCGCGCGCCGCTTTCATCATGGACAAGATCATGCATAAGATGGGGCTGCATGGAAAGTCGTTCATCCCTTTAGTGATGGGCTTCGGTTGTAATGTTCCTGCTATCATGGCCTCCCGTACGATAGAGAGCCGTAATAGCCGGATGATAACGATGTTGGTAAATCCGTTGATGAGCTGTAGCGCCCGCCTGCCGGTTTATGTATTGCTGACCGGGGCGTTTTTCCCGAAGAACGCCAGCTTTGTGTTATTAGCTTTATATGTATCCGGAATCTTGCTGGCAGTTATCATGGCCCGTCTTTTCAAACGCTTCCTGTTTAACGAGGAGGATGTTCCTTTCGTAATGGAACTCCCCCTACCGGATGCCTACCGGCAAATCCATCATGATCCATATGTGGGAGAAAGCGAAACAATACTTGCACAAGATGGGAGGTATCATCTTGGTCGCTTCTATCATCATCTGGTTCCTTGGGTATTTCCCCAGACATTCGGAGAGCGGAGATCAGTTTGATCGCCAGATAGCGGAGATCGAAAATACGGAGTTGGATTCTCAAGAAAAACAGATACGATAGAGGAGTTAGAACGCTTGAAGGCAATCGACCACCAACAAAATTCGTATATCGGGCGTATCGGCCAGACGATTCAACCGATCTTGGCTCCTTTAGGATTCGATTGGAAAATGAGTGTAAGCCTACTTACCGGTATGGCGGCGAAAGAAGTTGTTGTCAGCACGTTAAGCGTATTATACACGGGGAATGCCGATGATGACAGCCAAGCCCTGTCGGAGCGTTTGAAGCAAGACCGTAACGCGGAAGGTAATTTGGTATTCACACCGCTCATAGCGATTAGCTTAATGCTTTTCGTCTTGATTTATTTTCCGTGCATAGCGACTATATCGGCTATTGTCAACGAGTCTGGCTCATGGAAATGGGGTATATTCGTTATCATTTATACTTGTGTCCTAGCATGGATCGTTTCTTTCATTGTTTATCAAACGGGGAATTTCTTTGTGGGTTTATTCAGCTAAGAACTTTCCTATGTTTTATTTAGTTATATATAGGAGGTAAATTTATAGGTATGTGGCAAGATATAGCAGTTTGCGTTATTGGTATCTCGGTTATCGGATATATCGCATATAAGGTTTATCGAATGCTTACGAAACCGAAATCCAGTGATCCTTGCTGTGGGTGTAGTGGGTGTTCGTTGAAAAAAGAGTTTAGAATGAAGGAATAACAAAATATTTTTTTATATTTGCGTTATTCTAATACACCATAGGTTATGAATAACACGGCCTTACAAATATATGCCCTTTTTATCCTGCTGATCTTATCAGTAGGCTGTAAAGATGATTGGAAAAACCTTAACTTGCGTAGCGGAGAGAATGAACCTTTTTATTGGGAAAACAATAAGCTCGCAGCTCAGAGACTAGCGAAAATCATGTACAATAAAACAGATAGTGGAAGTTATGAACGTTTTAAGATCGTCCATATTTCGGATTCTCATTTATCCTCTTGGTCTCCGAGCAATAATTACGAGTTACCTATAAATCTACGACAATCCATCCAATTCGCCAATCAACAAGAACTGCGGATCAATGCGATAACCGCTACGGGTGATTTTATCTCTATTGATAAGAAAAAGAAGGCGAAAGAATATATGCACTCATTTATTCATTACCTTTATGATGAAAATCATGTCCCCACCTTTATTTGTACAGGAAATCATGATAGTAATTCCGAAGAAGAGATAGGCAGTACCTTCTTTTATAAAAACGAGATCAACGAAATATTATTCGCCAACAGTAATTATTCGAAGAATCGAAATAGTGCCGAGAATTATTACTATTCGGATGTAGCAAACCCTCAAGGAGGTACGATCCGTTTCATCGCCCTCGATATGTTAGACCAACCAGCATCCCAATATAATACTTTATCTTACGCATATTTCTCCCAGAAACAAATAGACTGGCTTATAAACACCGCATTAAAAAATGGCATGACAGACCATCATAGCGTCATTATCTTAACTCATTACCTATTTATGTGATGGGGATTATGTCCATTCGTGGAATATGATTCCCGAAATCATTGAAGCCTTTCGTACTCGTTCCTTATTAGAAAAAGTATATCCAAATCAATCCAACCTAGACCCCATCAATGTCAAAGCAGATTTCAGTGACCGCAAAGGAGAATTTGTCTGCTATCTAGGTGGACATATCCACTGCAACGCCTATTTTGACGTGACTGGATTAGAAAACGAAAGCACGGAACTCGTTCCACAAAAAATGATCCTTTGTACCAATCAAGCTCCAAGTGAAAAAGGCGTGGTATACAACAGGGTCATACGTGAAGAGGATAGCCTATCAAGTAACAGTTTTTGTATCTATGCTGTAGATACAAAAGAAAAGAAGATTTACATCACCTATTTCGGTGCCTATAAACCTTCTAATGATTGTAACTATCCGGAGATTCATACAATCTCGTATAATTAAAATTTACCGACCTATACAATGATAGATAAAGCCGGTTTCCTCTAACTCTGTCTTGTCATAAATATTACGTCCGTCTAAAATTAAAGGCGTGGACATCAATTTCTTGATAACAGACCAGGAGGGCATACGAAATTCTTTCCATTCCGTAACAAGCAACAGAGCGTCTGCATCTATCACGGTCTCATAAATATCTTTACCATATGAAATCACCCCCACAGGTAAACGTCTTTGAGCCTCGGGCATTGCAACCGGATCATAGGCGGAAATTACACATCCGGCTTCTTTCAACTTTTTGATTAAGACTAGCGAAGGAGCCTCTCGCATATCATCCGTTTCCGGCTTAAATGCCAATCCCCATAAAGCAATTCGCTTACCTTGTATATCTCCTCTAAAATGTTTCATTAATTTACGGAACAATATCGATTTCTGCTCCTCGTTTACGGCTTCCACCGCTTCTAGGATACGCATTTGGTAACCACTGTTGGCTGCGGTCTTCACAAGCGCCTTAACGTCTTTAGGAAAACAAGACCCACCGTATCCACAACCCGCATATAAGAAACGACTACCTATACGGGCATCCGTACCGATTCCTTTACGTACCATATTAACATCCGCCCCAACTATCTCACACAAATTGGCAATATCATTCATAAAACTGATGCGAGTAGCCAACATAGCGTTCGCCGCATATTTTGTCATCTCCGCAGATGGCACATCCATGAAGATTACACGGAAATTATTTAACAAAAAAGGACGATACAATTTCGCCATCAACTTCTGAGCACGATCAGACTCAACCCCAACAACAACCCGGTCTGGACTCATAAAATCCTTGATAGCCGCACCTTCTTTCAAGAATTCAGGATTAGAAGCGATATCAAATTCAATACTCACATCTCGCAAGGCTTGTTCCTCCTTGATCGCTTTCTTGATTTTCTGGGCAGTGCCTACCGGAACCGTACTTTTCGTAACAACCAAGATATATTTATTCATATAGCGTCCTACCGTACGGGCAACCTCAAGCACATACTTCAAGTCTGCGCTACCATCCTCATCGGGAGGTGTACCAACCGCACAAAACAGTACCTCGACCTCATTCAAACATTCTTTAAATCAGTCATAAAATGAAGACGACCAGCTTGGGAATTGCGTGCCACCATCTCGTCTAGCCCCGGTTCATAGATAGGAACTATGCCTTTCTTTAGATTCTCAATCTTTACCTTATCCACGTCCACACAAAAGACCTCAGTCCCCATTTCCGCAAAACAAGTACCCGTTACCAACCCGACATAGCCTGTACCTACAATCGCTATTTTCATATATATCTATTACTTATGTTTATAGTGCATTTAAAAGAGATACAAAAGTAAGACTATTTCAAGAATTATACATAACTTTGGAAGCTTTTTTGGCATAAGCATGAACTAAAAAAGGAAGTCAATATGAAAATTATCTCTGAAAATCAGATTAAGGATTTAGGAATTACGCCTGCGACCTGTGTAGATTGGGCGAAAGAAAGTCTCTCTATAAAAAAACAAGGCTCAATTACCCGCAAAAATAAGTGTACACCCCCAAGGTAATGACTTTTTCACTTCCATGCCCTGCCTCTTACCCCAAGAATTCTCTAGGTTTGGAATCAAGGTGGTTCATCGTATTGTAGGTGGCATACCTGCTTTAGGAAGCGATATCCTACTCTATGATTCCAATACGGGAGAACTATTAGCCCTATTGGGTGGAGATTGGATAACCGCTATGCGTACAGGAGCTGTCGCCACTCTCGCTATCCAAACATTAAAAGCGACCGATGCCACTACTTACAGTTTCATCGGCTTAGGAAATACAGCTAGAGCAACTATGTTATGTTTACTTGATAGCCAAAAAAATACGCATCATACAGTTCAGCTATTAAAATATAAGGATCAAGCGGATTCCTTTATAGAGAGATTCGGGGCTTATCCCAATGTTACATTCTCGATCATAGACAATATAGAGAATCTCATATCCAACTCAGATGTTATTATCAGTTGTATAACAGACGCAAGCAACTTGATCTGTCCGAAAAATGACCTATTTAAAGAAGGATGCCTAGTCGTGCCGATACATACGAGAGGATTTCAAAATTGCGATCTCTTTTTCGACAAGGTATATGGCGATGATACCGATCATGTGAAGGGATTCCGTTATTTTTCCCAATTCAAACAATATGCCGAGCTAGAAGACGTTTTATCAGGTAGAACGGCTGGCAGAGAAAAATGACCATGAACGGATATTAAGTTACAATATAGGTCTTGGTCTACATGATATTCTATTCGCAAGTAAAATTTATGATAGTTTATCTGCGCAATCTCCAGAGATTAAGATAGAAAGAGAGGTATCAAAATTCTGGATATGATATCGGTTTACATTATATGCAGCGTTTTAGATAATAGAATCATCTTATAAAGACAACCCCTTCTCGGTTATGTACAGTCAAATTGATATTTTGACAGTAAAATCGACAGGGGTATTTGTTTATACAATTAAAAAGAATAAGATATGCAAGCGATCATATTAGCGGCAGGCATGGGCAAACGCCTTAAAGAGTTGACAAAAAACAACACAAAATGCATGATTAAGGTACATAATCAAACCTTAATCGAACGTATGCTTAAACAACTGGAAGCTCTATCTCTGAAACGTATAATTATCGTGATAGGTTATAAAGGAGAAAAGGTACGTGAGCTTATCGGAGATAAGATAAACAACACTCCTGTTCTTTATGTAGAGAACAATGTATATGATAAAACAAATAATATATACTCGCTATATCTCGCTAAAAACTATCTGGTGGAGGACGAGACAATTCTACTTGAATCCGATCTAATTTTTGAGAACTCCATTCTCAGCAAATTGATAAACCATCCCTATCCAAATTTGGCAGTAGTTGCCAAATACCAAAGTTGGATGGATGGTACCGTCGTACGGCTGGATGAGGATAACAATATATTGAACTTCATCTCAAAGAAAGCGTTTCAATTTTGCCAAAAGGAGTCTTATTACAAGACCGTAAATATATATAAATTCAGTAAGGAATTTTCCACTAATAAGTATATTCCGTTCTTGGAAGCTTATTGTAAAAGCCCTCGGTAATAATGAATACTACGAACAAGTTCTAAAGGTAATATCCTTATTAGACAGACCGGATTTAAAGGCCTTGACGATTACAACCGAAAAATGGTATGAGATAGATGACCAACAGGACTTAAATAATGCGGAAGCCTTATTTTCGGAAGGCAAGCAAGCATTATCTTTATACGGCAAACGTTACGGTGGATACTGGCGTTTCCCTATGTTATTGGATTTCTGCTATCTCGTCAACCCTTATTTCCCAAATACCCGATTGAAGGAAGAAATGAAAGCCAATTTCGATACTCTCCTTACCGAATATCCTTCCGGTATGCAAGAAAACGCTCAACTAGCCGCCCGTTATGCGGGAATATCCTCCGAACAAATCATCGTAGGAAACGGAGCGGCCGAGTTAATCAGTGGTTATATGCGTATGACCTCTAAGTATACCACAGGAGTTATATTACCAACATTCGAGGAATACCCGAACCGTTTGGCCCCTAAGCAGCTGGTGTATTATACTCCCAGCAACCGAGACTTCTCTTATACTGCTTTAGACATTATATCTTTCTTTGATAACAAACCGATTGAGCAACTTTTGATAATTAACCCTGATAACCCATCAGGAAATTTATTATCTAAAAATGAGATATTTGCGCTAGTCGAATGGTCCGAACGAAAAGGGATTCGTTTAATCATAGATGAATCTTTCCTTGATTTCGCAAATCCTGAAAATAAACTTTCCCTGTTAGATAAAGAGCTTTTAAACAAATATCCACATTTGATTGTCATTAAGAGCATATCAAAGTCATACGGCGTTCCCGGATTACGATTAGGTTTTTTAGCGTCGGGAAACAAAGATCTCATACGAGCGTTAAAAAAAGATATATCAATTTGGAATATCAACTCCTTCGCAGAATTCTATATGCAGATTTTCATAAAATACAGTGATGACTACGACAAAGCCTGCCATAAATTCTTAAACGAAAGAGAGCGTTTCTTCCAAAATCTACAGGCCGTCTCATATCTTAGGGTTATTCCCTCAGCCGCAAATTATTTCTTATGTGAAGTAACCGATACTTACACATCGGAGGAACTTTGTAGCTCTTTATTGTCGGGAAATAGTATCTTGATAAAAAACTGTGGAACTAAAGCAGGGTTCGAAGGGAAACAATATATCCGAATCGCTATCCGGAATAAGGAAGACAATGATAAGCTAACAGAAGCGTTGACTTCATTGAATAAATAAGGAAATTCAATCCGGTCTTTATTATCATGGAAATAAAAAAGAAGCTCAAGAATCCTATGGTTATAAATTTTATCTCCTTGGCATTGCTCCAAGGAGTTAATTATTTATTACCTTTATTATCATTCCCTTTTCTTTTCAGAGTACTCGGTGTAGAACGCTGGGGGCTCGTGACGTTCGGCTATGCCTTGATGCAATATTTCATTATGTTCACGGATTTTGGCTTTAACCTATCAGCCACGAAATATATCTCTGAGCATAAAACGGATTTAGGTAAAATCAACTCTTACCTAAATAGCACAATGCTTGGACGTTTCTTTTTATGCGGGGTCAGTTTCGCCATACTACTCATCCTGATCACTTGTTTTAATAAGTTTAAATCAGAGTCTTCTTTTTATCTCCTATATTTTGGTATGATCATAGGCAATGTTATGTTCCCTATGTGGTTTTTTCAAGGCATGGAGAATATGAAATACATTACGGTATTCAATATCGTAGCGAAATCATTGAGTTTCCTTCCCTTTTTCATCTTCATTCGAAAACCGGAAAATTATATATACGTACCGATATGCTATAGTTTTGGCTTTATTCTTGCCGGGATCGTTACTATCTTTATTGTTTACTTCAGAATGGGGATGAAATGGTACTTCACATCGATCGAAGAAGTTAGTAACTCCTTAAAAGATAGTTCCACTTATTTTCTCTCCCGGGCCTCGACCTCTTTGTTCACCACAAGCAACTCGTTTCTATTGGGTTTGATTTGCGGAAACACAGCGGTGGGTTACTATTCGGCAGCAGAGAAGCTATATCAAGCGTACAATCAGTTATTGACACCATTCACTGGGGTTTTATTTCCGCATATAGCGAAAAGTAGAGATGTCTTGTTCTTTAAAAAAGTATTCTATAGAATAACATTCTCCAATTTCTTTTGCGTAACGACCGTACTTTTATTCTCAAGTTATGTATTAAGATTTGTCTATGGGACAGCCGATCCGGATATCTTAGAAGTATTCCGGATACTTGTAATCGCTTGTTTCGTAACCATCCCCTCTATGTTACTAGGATATCCATTTCTGGCGGCCATGGGGCACCCTCTATATACGAACTATACAGTTATGACCACCTCCATGGTACACATCACTGGATTAGCGATCCTATATGTTTGCGGAATGATCGCCCCTATCACGGTAGCAATGATGGTAGTCGTGTCTGAGACACTTCTTTTCCTTTTCCGTATTTGGGGGATACGTAGGTTCGGGCTATTCCGAGCGTAAGAAGCTGAGGCAAATTTGACAAGTGATTTAAGAAAAGACATATCTTAGCTTCATCAACCAAGTATCTTAGGTTCGTTGGCAAAGTATGTTAAGTTACTTTGCCGATGAAGTTAACTTACTTTTTTGCCCAACTTTCCCACAAAACGCAAATTCCCGATAAAAGGTCGTAATAGCCATAAAGATTTAAAAGTTTATGGCTATTACAACATATAGTTCATTGTATTAAAATGCGTGTATTTGGATGCACATTAAAAGTAGTAGAAGAAAATTGCTTTGCGGTCACGTACACGGTTTCTACACTATCAAGCCCAGTAAACCTAAACAAAGAAAGGCAAGGTCTCACGTCTACTGTTCGTAAAACATAGTTCGATGAGCAATCAATATATTGCAACGCAGGATTACCAGATAAATCTAACGACTGCAAAGCACAGGACCTACAATCCAAGTTTTGCAGGCTAGGATTACCTTTTATATTCAACATCTTAAGTTGAGAATTTGATGGACACCTCAAGGTTTCCAATAACGGGGAATTACTCGTATCCAAACATTCTATATCCATGTTAGAACATAGAAGATAAATTAAATTAGTTTTCTCGCTCAAGTCTAATTCTTTAATGCCCACCCATTCCATTGTTACCTCTTCCAACGCTCCGCAATCAGCGAACGACAACTCATCTTGATATAAATGATAAATTTTCAAGTATTTAAGAGATTGACATCCATTCAAACGTAAAAAAGCACTAGGATTATAATTATAAAATTCCAGATGCTCAAGGGAAGCACATCCACTAAGATCCAAGCCCGGAAAACTTTCAGTTGTATATAGTTTTAGGCCTCGGATACTTTTATTGAAATCCAAGCAAGTTAATCCATAGCAATCTAAAAACAAATTAGGACAATCACTAACATCTACTTCCCCCGCATTTCCCTCCAACCGGGTATTATCAAGGCTCGTACAACCTTTAAACTGTAATGAGGTCAGGAGGCTAGAAGTTATATACAATGATTCCAACGCTGAACAATTCTGGATATCAACAGAAGAAGGTTGGGCATCCGACCGATAAGTCAAATTCCGCAAATTAGGATAAAGACTTCCTTTTAGTTCTTTTATCGTCATATTATATACCGTGATACTTTCTAAAGCATGATTCTTACTTAAATCCAAAACACCATCTCCACTATCAATAAATATTTCCTTCAAACGAATACAATCTGATAGGTCTATATTGCCAATGCGTCTACTTTCAAACGTTTCCAAGCCAACACACCCTTCCAAGTTAATCGAATACGCATAATCAGCGGCCAAACTTTTTAAAGACTTACAACCTTTCAAGTTCAATGCATAATTCTTACCTGTAGGAGTAAATTCCTCTAATGCTTCGCAACCACTCAAATCAATATCCATTAAACCAATAGCTCCCGTAAAAACAATGCGCTTCAAACGTTTATTATTCTTTAAATCTAAGTTTTGGAAACTAGCCCCATCTGAGTAATATGCGATAGATGATAGCTGCTCCAAGGACGGCAAATCATTAAGAATAACTCCTGTTGTCTTTATTTTGAGGCATAAATTCTTTAATTGCTTACAAGCATTTATATCTATCGATTCAAGAACCACCGTAGAACAAGTCAAACTATCTAACTTACAATCTTCGGGAAGCTTCAGATAATTGGTATGGGAATTACATACCAAGATCTTTAATGCTTTATTCTGACTAAGATCTACAGAATCAACCAGTGCGTAAGTCAATGACTCTAACGAAGTGAAAAACTCAATCCCTTCATTGATCCGTAAGATTTGAACTCTTCTCCCGGATCCATAATGTAATCTTCCCATTCAGCCCTCCTTTACCAGGAGGAGTTGGGGTCGGATCAGGAATCGGGTCTTCTTTTCAACATCCCACAATAAACACAATCGCAAATACATAGGCAAACCATTTCAATGTTTTCATAATTATCTCCATCTAATATTATTAGATATAAATGGAAAATAGAAACATATATTATCGTATATTCCTTATTTAATATGTAATGTATTTGAAGAAAATATCATTTTACCATTTCTTCTACCTATAGTATAACCAATATCTGATAATCCAGCTGTCGGCATATAACCACATTCTGGAGAATAATTTGAAGTAACAATAAAATCCTCAGACTCATAAACGTCAATTTCACCCTGCCTCGTATCAACAATATATATTGTATGAGGCAGAACGCCTACCAACTAAGCCGTTGAAGTATCAAACGCCATTTTAATATTAGAAGAAAGAATTCGTATCGCACTACACCCTCTAGCCACACAATATTCATTAGTTCTTGATATTGCTCTCAGATTCTCAGGTACAACATCTGTTGTATCCTGCATATTTATAGACAAACATGCTCCATCTCTCACTCCCAAATTAGAATTTAACAAATCTTCATTTGAGCAAGAAACAAATAAAGTCAAACAAAATAAAAATATGCATATAGATAATTTTCCTAAAAGAAAAAAAAATTCAATAATATCTCAGTTCTTCATTTTCACCAGATACAAACAAAAATCTATCAATCAACAATTTACACATTTTCATACAAACCACAAAAAGCAAATAAATGCAAAAAGGATGATGAAACATAGTTTATTCCAAGAATAACCCATAACTTTGTTTCATAATATAAATATGTACAAGTTACTCAACGTACTCTTATAAAAGTATGATACAGTCTTTGATTAATAAACATTTTTTCAATCTGCTTCTTTTCACCTTGACTTTTGGTATATTGTTATACGATGCCATCGGGTTTGATTATACAGATGAAATTTGCGCCTTATTCCTATTCGTTTTATTCGGTATATATCTGTTTTCCACATCCGACTGGAACTTCAACAAGGGCTTTTTAACAACCATTGGTATTTTCCTGTTCTATTTTTGCTACTCCCTATACATTGGAAGTAATACGAAAACAGCGATAATATCAGATATGTTAATCCAGATCAATCCTTATCTCGCTTTTTTCTGCGTATACTCAATGATGCCAAGATTTAGCGAATCCCAGAAAAATATCATGAAATCAATATGCCGTGTATTTTGGTTTCTCTTGCTTCTGATGGGACTAGGAAAAGCTGTAGAGCCTAGGATTTTATTCCATCTCATGGGACATCCGGCTTATTATGCGGCAGCCGTTGTATGCGTTTCCCTTTGTTATTTGTATTGCAGTAAGTTCACTAATCTGGATAAGATTACATTTGTTGCTTTATTGTCTATTGGACTAATATCTGGTAGATCTAAATTCTATGGATTTTTCGCTCTAGCCACATTTATCACGTTCTACTTCTCAAATATAAAGCAGTTCAAGTTAGACGCAAAGAATATTACGATCATATTACTAACTATTGTCGCAGTATTATTTGTCGCTAGAGAGAAGATCTATTTCTATTTCTATCAGACATTAACCAGCGAGGTAGACAAAGACATGATCGCCCGGTATGTATTATATGCGACCGCCCCACAGATATTAATAGATTACTTTCCTTTCGGTAGCGGGTTCGCCAGTTTTGGGACTTTCTCCTCAGGAGTGTATTATTCGAGTATCTATTCAAAATATGGAATAGATGGAGTATGGGGTATGAGTAAGGACCATTACAACTTTATAGCGGATACCTACTACCCTTCTTTAGCTCAATTTGGCATTGTAGGGATTATCTTATACATCACTTTTTGGATCTATATCCTTATGAAGGCAATTAAATTCCATAAAAGGACATATAATATGAAATGCTTATCGATGGTATTGATGATCATTGGTTTCTTTATCATTGAGGGCACTACCGACTCAACATTTACAACGCATAGAGGCTTTTTTGTCCTTATGCTATTAGGTTTAATATTATCAGATTTGAAGAACGGGGTGACAGATGAAGTTCATCCAAATGCAAAAGAGTTACAAGATGAAAATACTTCAGATAAATAAATACTTTTTTCAAAAAAGGAGGTGCGGAAACTGTCTTTTTCAACACGATTCAGCTCCTCGAGAGACATGGGCACACAGTTATCCCATTCAGTCTTAAGAATAAGAAGAACGAACCTTCTCCTTATGAGTCGTATTTTGTAGACTATCCAGAACTATCGGAATCTTCTTTACCCAAGAAAATAAAAAATTTACCGGCTTTTATCTATAATAAAGAAGCCGCACGTAAATTAGAGAAGTTGATCCAAAAGGAGAAACCGGATGTAGCACATATACATCTGATGTTTAATAGTATGTCTGTATCGATCTTACCAGTCCTCAAGAAATACAATATTCCTATTATCATGAGTGTCCACGACTATCGTTTAGTCTGTCCTGCATACACATTCACGGATGGAAAAAGGAATTTTTGTGAGCGTTGTAAGACCGGGAATTACTACAATTGCATAACACACAAATGCTCAAAAGGTAGCCTCATCAACAGTTTCATGTTGAGCATGGATAGTTATTTCCGATCAAAATTCTATTCTCCGATCGATTACATCAATCGATTCATATTTGTCAGCAAATTCTCTATGAATAAGCATATTCAAGTAGAGAACCGATTCAAGGATAGATGTACTTATTTGTATAATTTTACCCCGAAGGTAAAAGATTACAGTTCAACAAAAGGAGATTATATCTTTTTCTTTGGAAGAATATCCGAGGAAAAAGGTATCCTCACCTTATTGAATGCGATCAAGCAAGTTCCTGATATAAAATTAAAATTAGCTGGAACCGGACCTTTATTGGAGCAACTAAAGTCTCAATGCCCTCCAAACGCAGAGTTTCTGGGATTCAAACAAGGAGAAGAACTGCGGGAACTTATTCACAATGCCTCTTTTGTTGTAGTCTCATCCGAATGCTATGAGAATAACCCGATGACAATCATTGAATCCTATATGATAGGAACTCCTGTTATTGGTAGTGATTTGGGAGGAATACCAGAGTTGATTATTGAAAACAAAACCGGATATACATTCAAGCCAAAATCATCCGATGACCTAAAAAGAAACGATTACAAAGGCTTGTTCTATATCAGAGGAAGAATATGCGAGAATGTCGGATGAGGCGAAGAAATTCGCAATGGATAACTTCTCAGAAGAAAGCCATTATCAAAAACTCATCAAAAACTATCAACTCATTATCGATCAGAATAAGCGATGAAAAATGTCTATGTATTTGGGACAAGAGGCTTTCCGAATGTACAAGGAGGCGTAGAGAAGCATTGTGAGCAACTTTATCCGGAACTGACTTCTAAATATAACATTTCTATATTCAGAAGGATTCCATTCTTAAAGAAAAATGCGGAAAAGGTATATAAAGGCATACGATTCATAGATCTACCTTCTACACGAATAAAAGGGTTTGAGCCTTTTTTCCATTCATTCTTGTGCACTATATATTGTATTATTAAGAGACCAGATATCGTACATATCCATAACATTGGTCCCGGAATGTTTATACCACTCCTTAAACTCGCTGGGTTGAAAGTTGTCCTTACGTATCATAGCGCAAACTATGAACATAAGAAATGGAATTACATATCCCGAAAAATATTAAAATTCAGCGAATGGATAGCTGTTAATGGTTCTACAGCCGTAATCTTTGTCAATAAAAAGCAAATGTGTCTTTTCAATGATAAAATTCAGCGTAAATCCACTTATATACCGAATGGAGTATATCGCAAGCAACTAGCGACAAGGACTGATTATATAGAGAAACTTGGGTTACAACCTCAAAAATATATTTTAGCTGTTGGACGTATTACACAGGAGAAAGGATTTGATTATCTCATTGATAGCTACGTACAATCTTTACCTCATGACTTCAAGCTCGTTTTAGCCGGAGGAGTAGACCATAACTCCTCCTATTCGTCCGAAATCAGCGAAAGAGCCCAAAAACAGAATGTAATCATGCCCGGATATGTGGATGGAGAATTTCTAAGGCAATTATACTCCCATGCCAGACTTTTTGTATTACCTTCTTATAATGAAGGCTTCCCATTAGTACTTTTAGAAGCGATGAGTTATCATCTACCTATATTGGCAAGTGATATACCCGCTAATAAATTACTTGAGCTAAATCCAGGGGACTATTTCAAAACAGGGGATGCTTTGGATCTATCTAAGCACATAAAACAAAAACTGGCTCAAGAATTTACCAGAGTTGACTATCCACTCGACGAGTATACGTGGCAGAATGTCAGCGACAAAGTAACTACAATCTTTGACAAGATATAAAAAATATCCCTCAAAATACTGTTTAGCTATTTTGAGGGATATTTTTATATAATTGGCTTTATTTCATGAGCATGTTGCGCAGCCAAACGCTGCTTCTCAGGAGGTGGAGTCATATAATTAGGACCATATAATGTCGTTAAATATACATCTGGTCTATGAGGCGCAAAAAACTTTGAATCCTCAAAGTCTATCTCTACTACAGGAAAGATATCGTCAAATCGAAGATATCTTTTCCACAAGGTATCGAAACCATGACCAAGGCGGCAGTCTGTACCTAATCCCCTATTCTTATCAATAAGCTTCTTTGCGAATTTCATATATTGAAGAACCAGTTTATGGAATACGGGATGAAAAAAAGCCAATATCTTTTTTATCTATAGACTCATCCTTGAAATATATCGCATCCAAGCTCTTGCATATAAACGTATTATAGACCTTCACCATTTTTTCAAACATAAAAGGCAATTTCTGTTTATGATAACGATCCATAGGAAATATATCTATAAACAACCCCTTCTCGCACTCTTCATCCTCATATCCCGGAGATAATATAAAGCTTTTCTTGTCTCTAACCTTACAAGGTAAAGGCAAATAATGGTAATGAGGATCAGTCTCTCTGGTCTGCAACATCATATCTTCAGGGAACTCATTCACGGCAATCTCTACAAAACGCTCATAATCCTCACGAATCATACAGATATCCAAATCATCGTCCCAAGGTATGAAACCTTTATGACGAACCGCACCTAATAAGGTACCCGAGCACATCCAATAAGAAATATCATGCTTTCGACATATATAATCAATAATCTTAAGCATCCTCAACATCACTAATTGCGCTTGACGCAATACCGTTTCTCCTTCTTGACGATTGTCAGGATATAATTTCGAGAAATCAACAACACTCATAAAATATTACTTAGAATCTTTACTTTGCTTTTTATATTCTTGGATAAGAAGAGACGATTGTCTTCTTACAAATAAGTAAGATATAGGTATCACCAATGTTAAGACCAACATTCCAATAAGCGCAAACAACTTACGAGGACCGACAGGCTTGCTCTTTACATAGGCAGGATCAATCACCCGAGCCTTATCTCTTGTCTGACCTAAAATAAGAGCGGTCTCCTCTCGCTTCTGAAGTAATATCAAATAAACGCCTTGAATAATTTCCTGTCTACGTTTCAACTCTACAAACTGTCTTTCCGCAACCGGATAATTATTCATTTTACTATAAATTTCCTGCTCCTTCGCTTTTACATCCTTTATTGACCGCTGCATTCCTTTTTGAGCATTACCGATGGTTTCTATTACGCTTCCACGTAACTTATCCGCTTGCTCAGTCAAAGTTCCGACCAGCGGGTTATTGATACTCGAATTTTGAATTACGCGTGCACGTTCTAGCAAAACTTCATTATAACTAGTTAACGCACTTCCTTTCTCCCCTTCCTGAGCGGTCAATAAAACAGGTACCAAATTATATTTATTCGCAGGATCTTTCACGAATTCATCCATCATATTGATGACATTGGATTGAGCCTCCAATTCTATCAACTTTGTTTGTAGTTCTTTCATTTGTTCCACATAGAATTGAACGTCATGCTCTATATCCATCAATTGGTTCTTGCTCTTATATTCTTCAATTTGGTTTTCGACAGCGGCAAGTTCCGCTATAATATTCTCAATCCTCCCATCTAAGAAAACCAAAGATTTACGAGCCTCTCCTTTTTTATACGCCTCAGCTTCTTTGTTATAGATCGCAATTAATGTATCTAGCATATCCGTACCCCGATTCTTTTCATAATCAGTGCAACTCAACTCTATTACGTTTGAAGTCTTGGAGCTTCCTTCTATTAAAAATTCTTTCTCCAAATCCTCTGCGACCCACCCCGCAGGATTATATGTAATATCAAGTTTCGCTGAGGTGATATCTTTTTTCCCGGCGCAAAGTCCAAGGTGAAGTTTCCCATCGGTAACTCAATGGTAGCAGGCAATGATGGAAAACTAAAATGTTTCTTTTTCATATTAACAGACTCCGCTGAAACCTCCGCCTTACCATTTTTTACGAAAACCGAGAACTCCACAGCTTCTGCCAAGCGTGCGTTTGTAGCAGAATCGGCAATCAACTTTAAAGGAGATTCATCATATAAACGATAGCCCAAAGAAAATGGTTCACAATAATCGACATTCACGCCTAATTTCAGAACCATATTCCGAAGCATTTTATTAGAAGTCAATGTCATTAGTTCATCATCAATATTAACGACACCTCCAGAAACAGATCCCAACCCAAAAGATTTCATCAACCCAGCGGCCTCTCCCAATCCAAAGCTAGCTGCTCCGAGGTCTTTATCTTCCTGAATCTGGATACGGGCCATCATCTCATATGTACGAGGGTAATAAATCAGATATAAAACCGCAGGGATTATAGAAAACAGGAATACCCCTAAAAATAATTTCCAATGCAATAGATATCTTACGATAATACTTTTAAGTCCGATTGTTTCGTTGTCTTTCACTTCCATCATCTAATTATTATTTAGTAATAGCCAATATAACAGTCGTTATCACAGATACAGCGCTCAAAATTGAGGAGAACACGGTTATACTATATTGTTGGGCTTGACTATAACGGGCGTTTCTCTTCTTCGCATTATTCGGTTCCACATAAACAACATCATTTTGTTGAAGATAATAATAGGGGGAAGTAAATATATCCGGCTCGGTAATATCCAAACGAGCAAACTCCTTTTCTCCATTATTATCTCGTATAACCAAGATGTTCTTACGGTTTGCGTTAATTGTCAAATCACCGACCTGACCGATAGCATCTAAAATTGAAAGACGATCATTTTTCACGGAAATCGCACCCGGCCGAGAGACCTCACCCATCATCGTGACCTTATAATTAACAATCTGTACATTAACCAAAGCATCTTTCACATAAGGGGAGATCATTTCTTGCATTTTATCACTTAACTGTTGCTTGGTCAATCCCGCCACATGGATCTTTCCCAAAACAGGGAAATTTATGTCACCTTCCTGATCAACCAAATACGTTCTTAATTGACCAGAAGAAACCGTCGTAGTCTCACCTTGAGTTGCATAGGCATATACAGGGGGATTAAAGGGAGTAACGACTGTCGGATCCCATGCCGTAACGGTTATCGTAAGTAAGTCATCAGGGCAAATCTTCGAGGTATAAGCTTGATTCATCTTACTCACCTGTTCGGGGGTCAAGGCATCCACTCCTTGGAAATAAACCACATCTTTAGGAACAGAACAAGCCCCTAACAATAAGACAAACAATGCCACTACTGATACTAATTTCACTTTCATAATCTTTGTTTTCTTCAAATAAGGTGCAAATATACGTTTTTTAGTTTGAACATGAGGTCTCAAAAGGACCACAAGTATAAAGATACTTCTATAACGATGCAATTGTCTAGATATTGCTGCATGCTAAATCAAAATTATAGTTGTTTTTACCGCTTTTTCATGATTATTGCGTAAGTTTGTGACAAAACAAAAATATATGGTTGAGATAGGAAAATATAACACGCTGAAAATAGTGAAAGACCTTGACTTCGGGGTTTATCTGGATGGAGGTAACGGGGTGGAGATCTTGTTGCCGACTCGTTACGTACCTAAAAACGTGAAGCCCGGGGATGAGGTCGAGGTGTTTATTTATCATGATAATGAAGGGAGGTTGATCGCTACTACCGCACGTCCTCTGGCAACGGTCGGGGAGTTCCAGTTCATGGAGGTAAAAGACGTGAATAATGCCGGCGCATTTCTGGAATGGGGTATCATGAAAGATTTGCTCGTTCCTTTCAAGGAGCAGAAAATGCCGATGAGAGAGGGGAAATGGTACTTGGTCTATGTCCGGCTGGATCATGTGACAGGACGTATCATGGCATCCGCACGTATCGAGAAGTTCTTGAACAATACCCCTATCGATTACGAGCAGAATCAAGAGGTTCAGTTATTGGTAGCCGACGAGACGGATCTTGGCTATAAGGTGATCATCAATAACCAGCATTGGGGATTGATCTATTATAATGAGGTATTCCAGCGTCTTGAGAAAGGCGAGCATCTGAAAGGCTATATAAAAGAGGTACGTGAGGATGATAAGATAGATGTGAGCCTAACGCCGCAAGGCTACCAAAAGGTAGAGGGGATCGCCGGCGTCATTCTGGAAGCGATGAAAACACAAGGGGGATACATCCCGGTACACGACAAGAGCGATCCGGACGTGATCTATTCCTTATTCCGCTGTAGCAAGAAAGCTTTCAAACAAGCGATCGGGGCACTCTATAAGCAACATCTTATCACGCTGGAAGATGGCGGGATACGGCTCGTGAACGAGAAGTGACCCATTTATATAAAAAAAGTCAATGGAATCCGTTACAGAATCCATTGACTTTTCTTTATAAATCCATTGAGTTAGCGAACGGATTCCATTGACTTTCTAATCCAGCTTCAATACGGCCAAGAACGCTTTTTGCGGAACTTCTACCGTACCGATCTGCTTCATTCGTTTCTTTCCCTCTTTCTGTTTTTCCAGCAATTTACGCTTACGGGAGATATCGCCTCCATAACATTTCGCCGTCACGTCTTTACGGACAGCCTTAATTGTCTCACGAGCGATAATCTTAGCGCCTATCGCCGCTTGGATAGCGATATCGAATTGCTGGCGGGGGATCAACTCTTTCAGTTTCTCGCACATACGACGTCCGAAAGTAACGCTATTATCCACGTGCGTCAATGTAGACAAAGCGTCTACCGGCTCACCGTTCAACAGGATATCTAATTTAGCCAACTTACTGGGACGGAAATCATGTAAATGGTAATCGAAAGAAGCGTACCCTTTTGAAATACTCTTCAACTTATCATAAAAGTCGATTACGATCTCGCCCAACGGCAAGTCATAATGAATCTCGACACGATCACCTGAAATATATTCTTGCTTAAGCAGGACGCCACGCTTACCCAGACAGAGTGTCATGATCGGGCCGATATAGGTAGTGTTCGTGATCACGGAAGCACGGATAAACGGCTCGTCGATATGATCAATCAAGGTCGGGTCCGGCAAGCCTCCCGGATTATGTACCTCGATCTCCTCCCCTTTCTTTGTATGCACGATATAAGAAACGTTCGGTACAGTGGTTATCACATCCATATTGAACTCACGATCCAAACGCTCCTGAACAATCTCCATATGCAACAAGCCCAAGAAACCGCAACGGAACCCAAAACCCAGCGCGGCGGAACTCTCCGGCTGGAAAGTCAAGGAAGCGTCGTTCAACTGTAATTTCTCCAATGACGCACGAAGGTTCTCGAAATCCTCGCTATCGATTGGATAGACACCGGCGAAGACCATCGGCTTCACCTCCTCAAAACCGGCGATCGCGTCTTTAGCCGGGCGAGACACATGAGTGATCGTATCACCGACACGCACCTCCCGGGACGTCTTGATACCGGAAATGATATATCCTACGTCTCCCGTCCGGATCTCCTCACGGGGGCACATATCTAATTTCAATATACCTACCTCGTCGGCGTCATACTCTTTTCCTGTAGCGATAAACTTCACATGGTCACCTTTACGGATCACGCCGTTTACCACCTTGAAGTAAGCGATAATACCACGGAACGGATTAAAGACGGAGTCAAAAATCAAACACTGCAACGGGGCCTCCGGATCACCTTTCGGGGCCGGGACCTTCTCCACGATCGTATTCAAGATCTCGGTCACTCCCTCGCCTGTCTTTCCGCTCGCCCGTAAGATATCCTCACGAGGGCAGCCCAACAGTTCCACGATCTGGTCCTCTACCTCCTCCGGCATGGCGCTAGGCAAGTCAATCTTGTTCATCACCGGAATAATCTCTAAGTCATTCTCTATCGCCATATACAGGTTAGAGATGGTTTGCGCCTGAATACCTTGGGCCGCGTCCACGATCAGCAACGCACCCTCGCAGGCGGCGATAGAGCGGGAAACCTCATACGAGAAGTCCACGTGCCCCGGAGTATCGATCAGGTTCAGTATATATTCTTCACCCTTATAATTATACTTCATCTGGATCGCATGGCTCTTGATCGTAATACCACGCTCACGCTCTAAATCCATGTCGTCAAGGACTTGAGCTTGCATGTCTTTACCTTCTACTGTCTTGGTATACTCAAGCAAACGGTCTGCCAAGGTACTTTTCCCATGGTCAATATGAGCAATAATACAGAAATTGCGGATATTCTTCATCTGCCAAATTTATTTTTAGGTACGCGAAGATAGGAAATTTAGCCTAAATACTATACTTTTGGCATACCATTTGTTGTTAATAGTATATGACAATACAAGAAATAAATAAAGCATACAACCGAATTATCGGTTCATTAGACGAAAAGGAGCTAAAGAATGCGTTCGATTTTCTCCAAGGTTTAATAGCGGGAATACGTGAGTACTCATTCCAAGACAGGTTGAACGAGCTACAAGATACTTATAAATATATGTTGCGATACCGGATCGAGGGGGCTAAAGATCCGATGCAAGACCAGATATACAACAACTTGATCGCATCCAGCTATGAGTTCGCGGATATAGTGAAGCACAAGGCCTTATCGGTAGATTCGCCTCTCTCCTATTATAGCCGTAGGCGAATGATGCAAAAGGAGCTTACCAACTATGACCAGCTCCACAAGGTCTTGAGAAACGCCTCTCTGGTGAAGATAGAGACTCCGACCGGAACCATCACGGAGCAGCAGCAAATCGAATCCGCCACGATCCTATTATTCAATAAGATCTGGACCTCGAATCCTCTCAATAAGGAAGAAATAGCCTCCATCAGGAACCTATTGAATGACCAAGAGTTGCCTTTTTATCATCGGTAGCCAAATCGTATCGGCATTAATGTTGGGATTGCAAGCCGCTTTCGATAAGGAGAAACTGCTATTATTATTCGATGCGGCCAATATCCAAGAAGACGAGATTCGTTACCGCGCGTTGATCGGGATTCTCCTGACGCTCTATACCTATAGGAAACGTACGGCGCTATATCCGCAGATAGCGGATCGACTAGCGGCTTTATCCGAGGGATTTCCTAATTTCACGAAAGCGATCCGAACGATTACCCTTCGTTTTATCCTAGCCCGTGAGACAGAGAAGATCACCCGTAAGCTACAAGACGAGATCATTCCGGAGATGATCAAGCTAGGCCCTAAAATCAGTCAAAAGATAAACTTAAAGGATATCAATCCGGAACTTCTCGGAAACGAGATGAATCCGGAGTGGCAGAATATGTTATCGAACAGCTCCTTAGGGAAGAAAATGGAGGAGTTCAGCGAACTGCAACAAGAAGGCGCGGACGTAATGCACTCTACTTTCGTGCACCTAAAGCATTTCCCCTTTTCCGGGAACTGGGTAACTGGTTCATGCCATTCACGACCGAGCATTCCGCTTTTGGCAATCAGTTGAGCAAGAATCAAACGGAAAAGGACATGCTAGATTCCATGACTCTTGCGGCATTCATGTGTAATTCCGATAAATACTCCTTATATTTCAGTATGATGCAATTGCCGGATCAAGCCCGTCAAATGATGATGGGACAATTTGGTAGCCAAGCCTCCGAGATGATTCAGCAAACGAAGGAGGAATTGATCAGTAAACGGGGAAAACTGGAAATCATATCCGGACAGTACATACAGGACTTGTATCGTTTCTTCAAACTTTATCCGGGACATCTGGATTTTGATGACATATTTACATCTGCGCTAGACTTTCATAACCTGCCAATTTTGCAGCCTTACGTCAGTGATGAGGAAAGTTTGACAACTATAGCGGAGTATTATCTCCGGAAGAATTACTTCCTCGACGCGCTCACGATCTACAATCGCTTATCCGATGCAAATCAAGAAAGTGATATCTTATTCCAGAAAATCGGTTACTGCAAACAAATGAATGGCGATATACAAGGCGCCTTGGAGGCTTATTTACATGCGGATCTTATCAATCCGGACAGTAAATGGGTTATTCGCCGGATCGCCGGTTGTTACCGTACCTTAAAGCAACCGGAAGAAGCGTTGAAATACTATCATCGTTACGAGGCTTTCAATCCGGATGATTTATCGATCCAAATATGTATCGGCCACTGCCATCTTGAACTCAAGAATTATAATGAGGCGCTGAAATATTATTTCAAGGTAGATTATCTGGACAATAAAAGCACGAAGGCTTGGCGTCCGATCGCTTGGTGTTCTTTCTTGACCGGTAAATACGATCAGGCCCGTAATTATTACAAAAAGATCATGGATAATCAACCCAACACCCAAGATTTCTTGAATGCGGGACATACGGAATGGGCATTACAGAATATAAAGGGAGCGCTTGCTTTTTATAAAAAGCCGTGGAGAAAGAGTCCGGTGATTTCTCGAAGTTCCAAGAGCAGTTCAATCAAGATATCCCCGATCTTCTTGTAGCGGGAATCGAGGAGGCGGAAGTGCCGTTGATGATGGATCAACTCCGGTATTCCTTGAGCGATATATTCTAACTAGTCATCCAACAATTTGAGAAGACAAGAAAAAATATCGTATGAAAGAGATGATACTAAAGACAAAGCGACTCCTATTAAGGGAATTAAAACAAGATGATTTTGATGATATCTGTAAGCTTTTACAAGATCCGATTGTAATGTACGCTTACGAAGGAGCGTTCAGTAAAAAAGAGGTACAAGAATGGCTTGATAAGCAATTAAGGAGGTATCAAAACGATGGCTTTGGCTTATGGGGGATGATAGAGAAAGGCAGCGGAGAGCTTATCGGTCAGTGTGGTCTCACCTATCAAGAATTCAACGGTCAACAGGTTCCGGAGATCGGTTATTTGCTTAGGGCGGAATACTGGCATAAAGGTTATGCTACCGAGGCCGCCATAGCTTGTAAGGAATACGCCTTCAATATCCTTAACTTCGACAAAGTATACTCCATCATACGGGACACAAATATCCCCTCTCAAAAAGTAGCACTAAGAAACGATATGAGGGAAATCGCAAATTTCATAAAACATTATCGCAATATCGATATGCTTCATTTAGTATTCTGCGTGGATAAGTCATAGTTATCAAGCGGAAAGACTGGGATTCGAACCCGGGAGCGGTTACCCGCTCACCGCATTTCGAGTGCGGCCCGTTCGACCACTCCGGCATCTTTCCTTGTGGTTGACGTGTACAAAAGTACATAAAATATAGTATCGTTATTCTCTTGAAAGGCTAAAATTACTTTATCAAATACAAAAAAGGGCATTCTTCACAGAACGCCCCTCTTTAAAACATATAACTAATACCTCTAAATTACTTGAAATAACGATTATATAAACCTTCAAATCCTTTGCCATGACGTGCCTCGTCTTTGCACATCTCATGTACGGTATCATGGATTGCGTCCAAATTCTGTTGTTTAGCCAATGTAGCGATACGTTTCTTGTCCTCGCATGCGCCAGCCTCAGCTTCCATACGCTTTTTCAAGTTAGTCTTCGTATCCCAAACTACGTCGCCAAGAAGCTCTGCGAACTTAGCAGCGTGCTCAGCCTCTTCCCAAGCGTAACGCTTGAATGCCTCAGCTACCTCAGGATAACCCTCACGGTCTGCTTGACGGCTCATGGCCAAATACATACCAACTTCGGTACATTCTCCCATAAAGTGAGCGTTCAGACCTTCCAAAATCACTGGGTCTACACCTTTAGCAACACCTAGTACATGTTCGTCAACGAACTGCAACGCACCTTCTGTCTCTACTAATTCCTTAAATTTGCTTTTCGGTTGTTTACATTGAGGGCAGAACTCAGGAGCCTCATCACCTTCGTGTACATAACCACATACTGTGCAAATCCATTTCTTTTTCATATATCGCAAAATTTTTATTGGTTGTATGGCACAAAATTAACTAAACTATCCGATACTACCATAATTCATCGATAGATTAATTCTATGTGTTAATCGATAAAAACTATGGAACTTATTTTTGACAGCGATTGTTTACTAAGTAAATATTTATTTATATGGATACATCAAAGATTATTAGTTTATTAGGAGACAAAAGTGATTATTATTTAAATCACGTATGTAAGACTATTGATAAATCGCTGCTTCATCTTCCATCACCCACTTGCGTGGACGATGTGTGGGGCAATTCAGATAGAAACATACAGACTCTCAATAGTCTGCAAACCTTGTTGGGGCACGGAAGATTAGCTAACACCGGATATGTTTCTATCCTCCCGGTAGATCAAGATATCGAGCATACCGCAGGGTCTTCCTTCGCTCCAAACCCCATTTATTTCGATCCGGAGAATATCGTAAAATTAGCGATCGAGGGTGGTTGCAACGCAGTCGCTTCTACGTTCGGCATACTAGGGTCAGTCGCACGAAAATATGCTCATAAGATTCCATTCTTGGTAAAACTAAATCATAATGAGCTTCTTACTTATCCGAATTCTTACAATCAAATCGTATTCGGTACGGTGAAGGAAGCCTGGAACATGGGCGCCGTAGCTGTAGGGGCCACGATCTATTTCGGATCAGAGCAAAGCCGACGTCAGCTAGTCGAGATTGCCGACGCATTCGAGTATGCCCATGAACTAGGTATGGCGACCGTATTATGGTGCTATTTACGAAACAGCTCTTTTTAAAAAGGATGGCATCGACTATTCCGCGGCAGCCGATTTGACCGGACAGGCTAATCACCTTGGTGTCACGATCAAGGCCGATATCATCAAGCAGAAGCTACCGGAGAACAACGGAGGTTTCACCGCTATCAATTTCGGGAAGATCGATCAAAAGATGTACACAGAGTTAACGACAGAACATCCGATCGACCTCTGCCGTTACCAAGTAGCCAATAATTATATGGGACGTGTCGGGCTTATCAACTCCGGCGGGGAATCTCATGGCGCCTCAGATCTTAAAGACGCTGTCGTCACTGCTGTCATAAACAAACGTGCGGGTGGCATGGGGCTGATTAGCGGAAGAAAGGCGTTCCAACGTCCGATGAAAGACGGCGTGGAGTTACTTCATTCAATTCAAGATATTTATTTGGATAAGGATATTACTATCGCTTAGTTTGTTATTGCGTTGAGAAAAGAAGGCCGTCCATCAAAGCTATATACTTTGGGGACGGCCTTCAAATTTTATTTCTTCAACCACATATCCAACCACTCAAAGAATGTGCGTTGCCATAGAACGCCATTCTGGGGCTTCAATACCCAATGGTTCTCATCCGGATAAATCAGCAACTCGGCCGGTACACCCCGAAGAACCGCGGCGTTAAACGCTGCCATTCCTTGATTAGCCAAGATCCGGTAATCCTTCTCTCCATGGATACAAAGGATAGGCGTATCCCATTTGTCCACGAACTTATGCGGGGAGTTCGCGAATGTACGCTGAGCCGTAGCGTTTTGCTTTTCCCAGTACGCTCCACCCATATCCCAATTGGCGAACCACATCTCTTCCGTTTCCAGATACTGCATTTCCATATTAAAGATACCATCGTGGGCGATAAACGCCTTGAAACGTTTATCATGATGACCTGCCAACCAATATACGGAGAATCCACCGAAGCTGGCGCCTACACAACCCAAGCGATCCTTATTTACATACGGTTCCTTGGCTACCTCGTCAATAGCGGTGAAATAGTCTTTCATGCATTGTCCGCCATAATCGCCACTGACAGCCTCATTCCATTCCAAGCCAAATCCAGGAAGACCCCGACGGTTCGGTGCCACGATAATATAGTCATTAGCCGCCATGATCTGGAAATTCCAACGGTAAGACCAGAACTGGCTCACAGGGCTTTGCGGGCCACCCTCACAGAACAACAAGGTAGGATACTTCTTATTCGGATCGAACTGAGGCGGATAGATAACCCACGTTAGCATCTGCTTGCCATCCGTCGTCTTCATCCAACGTTCCTCTACCTTACCCATCGTAAGCTGGTCGTAAATATGTTTGTTTTCGAACGTAAGTTGAGTTACCGTATGATCCCCTGTCAAATCGATCGAATAGATCTCGTCTCCCATGCTCATGGAATGACGTTGAGCGATCAGCTTATCGCCCAGAAGAGCGACAGAGGCGTAATCGTACATACCTTCGGTCAGCGGGGTAATCTTATTGCCATTCGCCAAGTCTATCTGATAAACCTGCGACTCGCCATGCCAAACGCCCGTGAAATAGATACGCTTGCAATCAGCGCTCCAGCAATAAGAATCCACGTTGGAGTCAAAATCCTTGCTTACGAATGTTTTCTCACCCGTCTCCAGATTCATTACCATCAAGCGATTTTGATCCGCCTCGTAACCATCCGTTCCATACTTAGCCAAGCGATACTCTTTCCGTCCGGAGAATAGGTGGGATTCGTATCATATCCCTTGTTCTCTTCCGTTATATTGGTCGTTTGCTTCGTATTCAGATCATATACATAAATATCCGAATTCGTGGAGATCGCATATTCTTTACCCGTCTTTTTGCGGCTGGTATAGGCAATCTTGTCCGAGGTAGTGTTCCAAGCCAATTGCTCGATACCGCCAAACGGCTTCATCGGGCTCTCAAACAACTCGCCCTCCATTACATCCACAGGATTGCTGATCGATTTGCCATCGAAATCGGCGACAAAAGGATGCGGAGCGGTAGTCACCCACTCATCCCAATGCTTGTACATTAAATCCGTAATGATAACACCTGTCGCCTTATCCAAATCCGGATATTTATCAGCGGTACTATTCACGGTTTTCACTTGCGAGATAAACAAGACCTTTTTCTCATCGGGAGAGAAAGCGAAACCCTCGATATCCTTGTCATAATCGGGAAGTCGCTTACGGTCCGTCCCATCCGGATTCATCTCCCAAAGCTGGCTGCTACCACTCTCGTTACATAAGAAAGCGATCTTGGTTCCTCCTTTGATCCATACGGCCTCGTTCTCAGCGAATCCGGTTTTCGTGATTTGCTTATTATCCGATCCGTCAGCGTTCATCACGAAGACCTCACGGTTGCTCTTGTTTTCCGGTACACTATAGTACTCCACCGTATACACCACTCTTTTCCCGTCCGGAGATACGTTCATACCGCCGATACGTCCCATGGCCCACAAAGCCTCCGGGGTCATGCGGCCGTCTTTGATCCGGATGTCCGACTTCCCGATAAGGTTCTTATCGCCGGTCTCCTTCACGTTCACATCCGTAGCCGGATTGCAAGCACCTAACAGTAGGGATGTTGCCATAATCATTGTTCCGATAGATTTATTCATGCCGTTATAATATATTACAATTTGAGTGCGAAAGTACTAAATATAATTTATATCTTCGCGTTACTAATTATAAGAACTGAACAGTATGAATAAGATTTGGTTATTTGGAGCCGCTGTATGTATGGTATTAGCACTCGGCTCATGTAAACCTAAACAGAGCGCGTACAAGGCTGCTTACGAACAGGCCAAAGAAAAAGAGTCGACAGCTCCTGTTGAGGTTGTAGAACAAGAGGAAGAAGTTGTTGAGGTCGCTCCTGTCTCAAAACCCAGAACCTCTACGGCTACCACTCGTACGGAAAAAATCAACGCCGCTCAAGGTGAGGACGCCAGCCGTCTGAAACGTTATAGCGTCGTTGTCGGTAGTTTCAAGAACAAGACAAACGCTTACGCATTAAAAGAACGTATGCAGAATGATGGTTACAACGCAGTGTTGGGCGAGAACGAGCAAGGGATGTTGCGTGTGATCGTCGCTAGCTTCGACAATAAAGCGGACGCCGCCGATAGCCGTGACGCCATCAAGGCGAAATACGCTCCTAACTTCCAAGATGCTTGGTTATTGGAGAGAGCTTATTAATTGTAAGCTATCAGAAAAGATAAAAGCGGAAGGTCTCGTTAGCCTGTAAGAAGAATCTTGCAGGTTATCGAGACCATTCTATTTGAAGGAAACATAAGGACATAAAAATAGCCCGACTTCAACAGCCGAGCCACTTTTCACCAATCTAATCTAACTTAACCTAAAACAAAAACCATCTTTTTCTTTTTGCCTTTCTCTTCTTATATCCTAACAACCTTTTTACCTTAAAAACGTAATACCTATTCGAAATTGTATAAACTCAAAACATCTAAACACATATGATATAAACGAATTACTCTTCATAAACCGGCCACGCACCTTCTTTCGTACAAACGAAAGCCGCTGTCTTTACAGCGAAATGATGGGCCTCGCTTAAGGACTTCCCCTTTAAGAGCGAAATGATTAGAGCCCCCGAAAAAGCATCCCCCGCCCCGACCGTATCCGCCACCGTGACCTCCGGCGTGGGCAACGTAGAGATCTCCTCTCGTATAAATCGTACTATGGGAGCTCCCCGCAGTCAAGACAAACATCCGAAGGCCGTATTTCTCAATAAACCATAAAGCCACTTCCCTCTCAGTTCCATTCAAGCCGAATAAGTCCCGAAGAACGTTAAACTCCTCATCATTCACCTTCAACACATTCGCTAAGTACAAAGACTCCTCGATCAACTCCTTATCATAGTATCGCTGGCGAAGATTGATATCCAGCAAACGATAAGCGTCTTTCGGCGCAAACGACGAGATCGCTTGTATCGTCTCCCGGGACTGACGGGAACGCTGGGCTAATGTACCGAAACAAATAGCGTCCGCTTTCTCCGCCAAATCAATCGCATCGGATGTAGGCGATATATGATCCCAAGCCACTCGCTCATGAATCGTATAAGTAGGGATACCTTCTCGTAACTCTACCTGAACGGTTCCCGTCGGGTAAGGCACTTTCTCGATCAAATGCTGGATATGATTCTTATCCAACTCATCAACGATCTCTTTACCCAACTCATCATCTCCGACAGCGCTGATAGCATATCCCTCAGCACCTAGGCAAGACGCATGATAGACAAAATTAATCGGGGCCCCCCAGCCTTTTTCCCGGAAGGAAGCATATCCCATAATAATTCTCCAATCCCAACGACAATTGGTTTACGTCTTGATTCAGTCACCTGTTCCATGGTCTTTCTATTAAAAACAACTTTCGTACTTATCGACACCGCAAAAGTATATCATCGTTATAAATACAACGATAACTATAGCTACAAGATAAATCACACAAGTTACATAAAAGATTTATTTTCAAGGGACAATAACAGACGTTACCCGTATGTAACATCTGTACAAGCAGCATCCTTACAAAGACTCTATAAACTCGGTTGGCGTTATATTATAAACCGCTTTAAAGCATTTGGAGAAATAGGCCGGCGAGCCGAATCCCGTGGCATAAGCAACCTCGCTAATCGTTCCGGATCGCTGCTTCAATAGGGCGGATGCCTTTTTCAAACGATAGTTACGCAAAAAGTCCGTAGGGGTAATCCCGGACAACTCCTTCACCTTTCGATATAAATGCACACGAGACAGGCCCAGTTTCTCACTGCCTTTCTCTATACTGAAATCGGGATCGCTATAATTCTCCTCTATCAAAGCGATAAACTTACGCATAAACAAATCATCCAGACTCTCTACCTTCCCTTTTGTCTCGATGGAAAGTCCCGCAGGCGATTGAGACTCTTTCAAGAAAACCTCTCGCAAACGATTACGTTCTTCCAACAATTTAATGATACGTAATTTCACGATCTCGATATTGAACGGTTTCTGGATATATTCATCCGCTCCCCCTCAAATCCATACAAGCGTTGACTGTCATCCGAAGAGCCGTAAGCAAGATTACCGGGATATGACTGAGGGCCATATCCGACTTAACCCGGCGGCAAAGCTCGAAGCCATTCATCTCCGGCATCATCACGTCACTGACGACCAGTGATACATTTTCCTTCAATAGAATATCCAAGGCCTTGGCACCATTCTCCGCTACAAGTACATTAAAATTCCCGGACAACTCATGCTGTAAATAAGCGCGAATATCCCAATCATCCTCAACGATCAAGATCATATAATCATATTTCTTATTCAACGTTTCTTGAACTTGGGATATATCCAAATGCGCTACACCAGAGGACGATTCTGTCGCATTCGACAGAAAGACACAAGATTCATCAAAATGAGATTTACCTTTCGGGATCTGAACGGTAAACACTGTCCGTTCGCCTTGCTCGCTTTCCACGTGGATTGAGCCTTTATGCATAAGGACAAATTCCCGTGTCAGATGCAGTCCGATACCCGTTCCCGGAGCATAGCTTTGCCCGCTTGTAAAAAAGCGCTCGAATACGGAGGCTAGGTTTTCCGGGGAATACCCTCTCCATTATCTTCCACCGATAAGACAACCTCCGTCTCCTCCTCCCGCAAACGAATCGTAATCTTCCCTGCTCCGGGGTAAACTTAAAAAGCGTTCGAAAGCAAGTTCGTTAATATCTTCTCCATTTTGTCCGTATCCACCCAAACAAAAAGAGAATTCATTTCATGCAGGAAGGTATAATCAATTCGCTTACTCTGGGCCAGAGTATTAAAATAAGATTTCACCTCTTGGATTAAAAAGACCAAATCCATCTTAGTAACCCGCAATCCCATCTTATTATTCTCTATCTTCCGGAAATCCAGCAATTGGTCGATCACACGTTTCAAGCGTTCCGCATTCTTCTTAACGATGCGGATATCATCCGCAAAAAAAGCGCCTGCCGGGGCATCTTGCGCCATCTTGTTCAGAGGCCCTAGAATCAAGGTCAAAAGGAGTCTTTATCTCGTGAGATACATTCGTAAAGAACTGCAATTTCTGTGTCGTGACTTGCTCGATACGCTGGTTCGCTACCGAGAGTTCCTCTTTCTGTTGTTGTACCAAACGATTTCTCTCATTCAACAAATGATTCTTCTGGCGCACTTTACGATTAATATAAACCGTGTAAATAGCGGAACCACCCAACAAAAGCGCCAATATCAAGATAATAATCAAGGAACTATAAAGAAAGTTATATTTCGAGAGCAATTGCGACAAATTCGCACGCTGTTTCTCGATCTGGCGTTGATATTCTACCAACCGGTCTGATTGTAAATAAAGGGTACCGGCGTTGGTCTTATCGATCATAGCGGTGCTTAACGCATACTTTTTCGTATAAGCTTGTCCGCTTAAGATCTGCCATGCTACCTTAATAGCCACCCCACCACCTGTCGGATAATAAAAAGAGGCATCCAACTTACCCTGCGCAACCGCCTCCACACCCAAGCCTCCTCCCAAGAGTCCATCCACGCCTATAAATTCCACGTGCCCCACCAGCGACGAATCTCGCTCCTCAATCGCCTCACGGGCCCCTAAGGCCATCATATCATTATGAGCGAAAACGATATCGACATCCTCTATGGAATCCAGCTTCAAGACTTCCTCATAGGCATTCTCCTTATACCAATACCCATCCAACTCCCGGATCTTCACATTCGGATCAATAGACATCGCATCGACAAAACCTTGATGTCTTTCTGTAGCGGAGGAAGAGCCTCTTCGTCCCCATATCTCTAAAATCGTTGTCTCCCCCTTGATCAAGGAGCTGATGTACATTCCGATCGAACGACCGATCTCGTAATTATCCGCTCCAATATACGTCGTATATTCATCGCTATTAATTTTCCGGTCCAATATGATAGTGGGAATACCAGCCCTGTACGCCTCAACAGCGACAGGCGTAACAGGCTCGGTCTCATTCGACGATATAATCAGCAAATCCACCTTTTTCTTGATAAAACCTTTTATCTGGCTGATCTGAGTATCATTATCCTGACTAGCATCCATTACGACCAACTCGATCTCCGGATGATTTAAAGCCTCTACTTCCATATCACGTATCATGGATTGACGCCAAATATCCGTCATCGAGCATTGAGATACACCGATGACATATTTCTTTTCTTTTTTACCGGGCGAACAGGCAAAGCAAAGAATAAGGAATAGCCAAAGCAGGATATAAAGCGGGTTTCCTTTCATGTGGTATATTTAATTCGATCGTTTATTCTACAAATATACGAAAACTATTCCGAAATTACCCCCAAACAAGTCAAGGTATCTTTTAACAACGGGGTAAATCTATGGATACCGATTTCATTCAAATGATCAGCGTCCCTATAGCAAGAATCAGGTAACGGTACAGCCGTATAATTCAAATAAAAGACCGTTTTATCATCCACGTATTCCCGAGCCAAAGAATCCGTCAATTCTCGATAACTCGAAGGAACCCGTTCCATATATTCCGTGGAAACAGGGGCATTGTACAAAATAAGAGACAGATCCCGCTTCTTACATTCCTCTACGATTCGCCCCAACATCTCTTGTTGAAATGAGGATGGCAATAAATAAGCACCCTTATCATCATAGTAATGACGATCGATAATAACGTCTAGTGTTCCCCCGGTCGCCCCCGTGAAAATACGCTCGATCACATTCCTTTTAATCTCAGCTACGCAATTCTTGAACGGAACGCCAAACTCATACGAATACATGACCTCCTTACGGGTTACCGGCGAAACAGCCTCCTGTACCAAAAGTCGCAAATCCTCCCGCTCCTTTAGATGGGGATAAATAGACATATAGGCAGGAAACTCATCTTGATAGGAATCATCGGCCACGGTAAACGTGTGATAACCAAACCCCAATATCACGGTTTTCAAATGGGGAAGGTAAGGCGCTTTCAAGCATAAATCGATATAGGTATTGAAATAATTCTCACTGGATTTAGCGTCATTCCTCGATTTCCCCATCATATCGGCGGATATCGAATGTAAAGGATGGGAATCGCCCAAAATCAATACCTCCACTTCCGGATCACTTTTGAGGCTGGGTACGCTTATATGAAAATAAGAGCGGATCAGCAGGCAACTAAGCAACCCTAAACATCCTACCACCCCTAAATACCAGAATATAGCAATAAAGAACCTTCTCATACTTATCAGAATTGAAAATAAATGAAACCTTGTGGATTACTGGCGTCGAAACCATAGATGATAATCAGCAATACCGTATAGATAACATACCGAACCGGAAGGCTCAGGTCCTCTATCATCAACCCATGCGCCTGTTTTCGGCCGATCCATTCCACGACGAACATAAGAGCCGTGAAAAAGAAACATTTCTTCAGCAGGAGTTGCCCGAATCCCAAGCCCACAAGCTGAGGAGCCGAGAATAACGAGACATTGAACATCCGCTCGAGATACACAGCCGCTTGGGATATATCTTCCGACCGGAACAGAATCCATCCCAATAAGACCAGCAAAACGTAGCTCCCATCTGTGTCAATTCCTTCACAGAGGGGAGGAAACTGTTTTCCGCCACGGAATCTCTATATCTCCTATTTTGACCCAACAATAACAATGGCAGAAACAACAATGCATGATACGCTCCCCATGCCACAAACGTCCAGTTAGCCCCGTGCCAGAACCCACTTACCAAGAAAATAACAAGGGTATTCCGGAAGCTCTTCCATTTCCCTGCCCGGCTTCCCCCTAGGGGTATATAGATATAATCCCGGAACCAAGTCGTCAAAGAGATATGCCAACGCCGCCAAAACTCCGCTATATCCCGGGAGAAATAAGGATACTTAAAGTTCTGCATAAGGTCTATGCCAAACAACCGGGCACAGCCGATCGCTATATCCGAGTATCCGGAAAAATCCCCGTAAATCTGTATCGTAAAGAAGAAAGCCCCCAGAAACAAGGTACTCCCATCCAACGTCTGGTAATTCTCAAACACACCGTTCACGAACAAAGCGCAGTTATCGGCAACCACCACTTTCTTGAAAAATCCCCAAAGCATCTGGCGTATACCATCCAACGCCAGATCACAATCGAAATTACGAGGCCGGAGAAACTGAGGCAACAAATGGGTAGCCCGTTCTATCGGGCCCGCCACTAATTGGGGGAAGAAACTGATATAAGCGAAGAATGCCACGATATCATGAGTCGCCTTGATTTTACCTTGGTAAACATCAATCGTATAGCTCAAAGCCTGAAACGTATAAAAGCTGATCCCGACAGGGAGCAAGATATTCAACGTCACGTAATCGGCATCCCAGCCCAATAGGTGAAGGACATTTACCAAATTCTCGGTAAAAAAATCAAAGTACTTAAATACACCCAAGATCGAAAGGTTCAGTAAAATATTACCGGCACTTATCCACTTTTGGACCGACCGGTTGCCAGCGCATTTCTCCAAATAGACTCCACTCAAGTAACTGCATAACGACGTAAACAGGATCAGCAGCAAAAAGCGCCAGTCCCACCATCCGTAGAACAGGTAACTAACAGCTACCACAAATAGATTTTGCCACCGCAAAGACTTGAAAACAAACCAGTAACCAAAGAAAACCAATGGCAGGAATATAAGGAACTCTATGGAATTAAATAACATAAATATTTAATTTTCAGACTCAAGAATATGTATCATCAAGGCGCAAAGATAAGGAATATCAAGCATTGACCAATAAATATTTCGTATATTCGTAGCTCAGAAATACAATAAGATACAGAGATGAAGATAATCAACGAACAATTACTCGACGAGACCCAGGCCAAAGCCTTGCAGTCTCCCCGCCTGCGAATGAACTATAATTTCCATGAGAAATTGGATGATCCGATCAATCGGTTACTGAATGCCATGGAGCCCGGTACGTATTTGCGTCCGCACCGGCATTTAAATCCGGCGAAAGACGAGATATTCTTGCTGCTGCGTGGGAAGGTAGCGGTATTCTTGTTTGACGAGGAAGGGAATATCACGGAGAAAACGATACTGAATCCAAAGGAAGGCGCTTATGGAGCGGAGATCAAGGCAGGGACATGGCACGGGCTTCTGGTACTGGAATCCGGATCGGTTATTTATGAGATAAAGCAAGGGCCGTTCGCGCCGCTAGCACCGGAGAACCTAGCGCCTTGGAGCCCCGAGGCGGAAGATACGGAGGGAGTAAAGAAGTATCTGGAATGGCTCGAGAGCCAAATATGATTGATGATACTTTTAGTATAACAAGCTAGCGATCAGCCTCGTATAACAAGAGCTATCCGAGGGTTTTAACAATGCCCATTCTAAAGTGTTTACGATGCCCATTATAAGGAGCTTACAATGGGCATCGTTACCTCCTTATAATAGGCATTGTTATTATTTCTGGAAAACCTTCGTCGATTTAATCATCACGTCGTGTAAAGGACGATCGTTCTTATCCGTCTTTACCACGGAGATCTTCTCTACGATATCGAAGCCTTCCACTACCTCGCCAAAGATCGTTACCGAGCCATCCAGATGCGGAACGCCACCGATCGTCTTATAAATCTCACGCCGTTCGACCGGGATCACTACCGGGCCTAATACCGCCAACGTATCTTCCACCAAGATGGACGCACGGGCATGTAACTCATTCTCCAAGGAATCGGCGGCCAAGGAAGGATCTTGCTTTTTCAGCTCATCCCGGAATTTATAGTACAACCAGTTGCGGCGGATCTCGTTGATACGAGCCTCTTTCTCCGCAAGCTCCTTGTCGTCCAAGACTTTCCCTTGCACAAAACAGAACTGCGTACCGGCGGAGGCACGTTCCGGATTCACGGCATCGATCTCTTTCGCGTCGATCAAAGCGCCTTTCTTATTAAAATGATTAGGTAATATCTCAGCGGGAACGGTATAACCACCATCGCCATCCCCATACAAGGCACCCGGCTCATGCGCTTTACTCTCCGGATCACCACCTTGCACGACAAACTCCTTGATAACACGGTGGAAAAGCATACCCTCATACTCGTTCGACTGGCAAAGCTTGATGAAGTTATCCCGGTGAAGAGGCGTATCGTCGTATAGCAGGACGGTGACGTCTCCCATCGTCGTCTTGATTTTCACATATACGGGTTTATTCGGGTCCAAAGGCTTATCCCCACAAGCTACCAACGTGAGCAAGAGCAGGAACAGCGAGAAAATTTGTCGTTTCATATCTGTTTTATTTATCGGATTAAGTAGTTACAAAGCCGGTTATTCCTCCGCATAGACCAACATCTGGCAATTCTTGCAGTCGAAGCGCAAACGCAAGAGCGTTTCCTTATAGCGCAGGAAGTAAGGCTCCTTATAGGGAGACTTCTGCTTCTGGTAAGTAGGGCACCATCCCATACTGTACCGCAGGCAATGTTTCGTGAACATCAAAGGGACATCCTTCCGGGGAGACAACTCGAAAGCGTCTTCCACGGCAGTCACGCCATGCGCCTTATAAAAGGCACCAGCCTTGCTATTGGATACATTCCCTAAATAGGTCAGACACTTCTCGGGGAAAGGGGCTTCCGGAGTCTCGCCTACACACGGCTTAAACGGACGAGCCTCTTCCCTGCGGTAACGAATCCGCCGGGTAGAGATAAGCCTCTCCACCCCTAGCCTACGCATCTCGGCCAATAAAGAAGAAGGGACAAACCAGTTATCGGACATCGCCACGGCAACTTCTTCCGCCTCGAAAGGCGTGTTCCCCAACTTAGAGAGCTGGGTACGGATATTCTCCGCCTGCTCCCTCCGGGCCGGTTCTTTCTCGAACGGCTTGGTGAGCATGATACGGGCTCCTGTCTCGTCCGCCATACTTAACGTGAAGCCAAAGGCGTTATCTTGAAATTCCATCCGGACAGAGAGTTTCCGCTCGGCGGATGGCTTGGATAGCAGTTTATCAAACTCTTGATCGAAATTCCGGTACAAAGGCATCTTCGGACGGATCGCCGGGCGATCCAGCGTAAAGATCCGGTTCGCCTCCACACGGTTTACCCGGAAACCCTCCAACTCCCCTTTCTCGTTGAAGAAGGTAAGCCCGTCTCCGTTATTCAATTGTTTCAGTCCGGCGATCGTGAAAGAGTTTCCTTTCAGTTCCTTCACCGTACCCACCGGTTCACCCAAGGACTTAGGCGTATCAAAGCTGGTGATATCCTTCGTGCGCTCCTTCCATAAGAAAGGCGTGAAACCCCGGTTGAAGCTTTTCTCCGCCACAGGCTGGAATGTGTAAGTGCTATGCCCGGCCGAGGCACGACGGTATTCCGGCCGACGAGCCAAGATAGCGTCCAGTTTCTTCCGATACCAAGCCGTTACGTTTTTCACGTAAGATACATCCTTCAAACGACCCTCGATCTTCAAGGAAGAGACACCGGCATCCAACAGCTCCTCTAAGTATTCCCCTCGGTTCATATCTTTCAAGGATAGGAGATGTTTACCCGATACGATCTCCTTCCCATCCGCATCGATCAAGCTATAAGGCAGGCGGCAATACTGGGCGCATTCCCCCCGGTTGGCGCTTCGTCCGCTCAAGGCGGCGCTCAGGTAACACTGGCCGCTATAGCTTACGCACAGCGCCCCGTGCACGAAGACCTCCAGAGGTACGGTCGTCTGCTCGGCGATCTCCCGTATCTGGTTCAGCGATAGCTCCCTCGCCAATACGACTTGCGTGAAACCTACCTCTTGCAGGAATCTCACCTTCTCCGGCGTACGGTTATCCGTTTGCGTACTGGCGTGCAAGGGGATGGGCGGAAGGTTCAACTGGGTGATACCCATGTCTTGAACGATCAAGGCATCTGCCCCGGCCTCGTAAAGCTGCCAGATCATTTGCTCGGCCTCTGCCAGCTCCTCTTCTTTCAAGATAGTGTTCAAGGCCACGTAAATACGAGCCGAATAGAGATGGGCGTAATCGCAAAGCTGCCGTATATCGTCCAGCGTATTACCGGCAGCGGCACGGGCTCCGAACTTCGGGGCACCGATATACACGGCATCGGCACCATGGTTAATCGCCTCCCTGCCGCAAATCAGATCCTTAGCGGGAGATAACAGTTCTATCGAACGGGGTTCTTTTCTCATTTACAAGCTTCCTAGTTTTTTAATATCTTCCCGGCGGAACGGGGTCTCTTGGTATACGTAGTAGTTCAGCCAATTGGTGAACAGCAGGTTCGCGTGCCCCCGCCAACGTACCACCGGACCTTGCGCCGGATCGTTATTCCGGTAATAATTACGAGGCTTGTTGATGGGCAATCCCTTCCCCAAATCACGCATATACTCATCATTCAGCGTATAGGGCGAATACTCGGAATGGCCGGTGATGAAGAATTCCCGTCCGCCACGAGCCATCGCCATATAGACGCCGGATTCCTCGCTCTCGGACAATAAGGTGAGCTCGGGCACCTTCATGATATCCTCCCGGCGAATCTCGGTATGACGGCTATGAGGCACGAAGAACTCGTCATCGAACCCCCGGAAGATCGGAACAAACGGTTCCCGGAGCGAATGACGGAAGACACCGAACATCTTGGCCGGCAAATCATATTTAGGCACCCCATAGAAATGGTATAGCCCCGCTTGCGCCGCCCAGCAGATATAAAGCGTGGACGTAACGTGCGTACGGGCCCAATCGAATATCTGCGTGATCTCCTCCCAATAACTAACTTCCTCGAAAGGCATCTGCTCCACGGGAGCGCCCGTCACGATCATCCCGTCGTAGAAATCATCCGCCATCTCATCGAAATCCTTATAAAATTCTTGCATATGCTCGATGGGCGTATTCTTCGGCGTATGTCCCTTGATCTTCATGAAATCAAGTTCCACTTGCAGGGGTGTATTACTGAGGAGGCGAACCAAGTCCGTCTCGGTCGTTATCTTAAGGGGCATCAAATTCAATACGACTACCCGAAGGGGGCGGATATCCTGCTCCGACGCACGCAAGGAATCCATCACGAAGATATGTTCCTTCTTCAGCAGCTCGATAGCCGGTAAGTTCTTTTGTAAATTTAATGGCATTTTCTATCTCTGATTTTATATGAGCGCAAAGATAATGAGAATTTTCTCATTATCGCTTATACTTCGCCACCATGATCACCGGGTTATCCTCCTCATGCATACCCGCGGCGATCTCCTTTAGCTTGCCTTCGAGGTGTCCTTCTTGATAGGCCTCGACAAGTTCGGGGGTATTTATCCGCCACGTGAAGGCGATCTCGTCGTTATTGAAGACCGTAAGGTCGAAAATCTCGTCCACGAGGTTGGCGATCGGTACCTCTTTCGTGAAATCATCGTTATACAGGACATACTCAGATACTTCCTTTGTTTCCCTGTCGTACACCAAATCGGTTCTCATCAACCGATAGTAGGTATCCATCATCGCCAAGTTCAACTCTTTCTTTACGGTCTGCATAAAACAATAACGATCCGTAACCACACCCGGGAAAAGAAAGATCTCCGGGCTCATGGATTGAATAGAGGGAGTCCTTACGATAAAAGGCTTTAATCCCTCGGCGGACGAGTAGGTGTAGACCGTATCGCAAGATGGCTCCGTAAGTAGCCAACGATCCTCGTAAGGGACGATACAAGGGTTATTAACCATACCTATGCCCTTTTCGTCGAACAATACTTGCGACACCTTTTTCTCAAAAGGGACTTTTATTTCTTCTACCACACTCCCATCTTGCTTGGATACTATCAGGAATATATTCCTAGGCTCAAGATCCTGATAAGCCCCATTGAAATTACGCCCACTACTAGCATCTTGGCAGATGAAGTGATCCCTGTCAAAATTGAAGATCGCTTTATAATAAACCCATGATTTCGTATCCTCGTCTTCTCCTTCCTTGAACGTGAAGCTTCGCTTGAAATTCCCAAACAAGTCATAAGTCATTATCTTTCTTTGCCGCAGATTACCAACAAACAGTTCTCCTTTCTCATCGTCCAGATAGATGCCATTCGTTGCGGCATACTCCTCGTTCCCCTGCCCTTTCCGATTGATATGCCGAATAGCCTTACCTTTCCGGTCGTAAATAAAAATGTCACCATCGGCAGCAAACATATTCCGTATGATCATCACATCCTTCCCGATCGCTTGCAACCAGCCTAGCGTCACGAACTCGTCCGTAGTCTCCAACGGAATATATTCCACGTCAAAAAGATCTTGCAAGATCAGTTCCTTTTTGGGATAATCCTTCGATACGTCCACCACGATAAGATCCTCTTTCTCTTGGGTAGAAGAGGTACCGCAACCAACCATACCTCCCGTTAATAAAAACATTCCCGCCGCTATCAAGCTCTGTCTCATAATAGTCTTTTCTTTTAGTTTAAATTTAAGGATAAAGGCAAATAACATTCACCTTGCGCAATATAGGGAATTTTTAATGGCTACGCAAAGATTTGTTCGAAAAACTCGTAAATATCTCATTATTTAATGGTTATTATAAATAAGAAAACCAATGGACTCCATCCTATAACTCAATGGGATCTTGTTCGTATTCCATTGAGTTATAGGATGGAGTCCATTGGTTTATAGATTGATATCCATATATCTGCTTTAGGTATAAGGATTAGAACCCTCCCCCTAAAGCCTTATACAGGTATACCACCGACAGCAACTCATCCAGCACGGCATTGTTCAAACCGATCTGGGCGTCCAGCAAACCACGCTGGGCATCCAATACGTCCATGTAGCTGATGACACCGTTGATGTATTGCAGTTGGGCGAGTTCCAGATATTTACTGGCGGAGGCTTCCAGATTCATGCGGGAAGCACGGATCTCCTTCACCTTGCGGACGGTCACGATAGCGTTGTTCACCTCCTTGAAAGCGCCTAATACGCTCTTTTCATAACTATAGACCTCTTGCTCGTAACGAGCCTTCGCCGCTTTCACTTTCGCCTTGTTCTTCCCCATGGCGAAGATCGGCTGCAACAGGCTTCCGGCGATAAAACCAGCCGGACTCTTCAAGATGCTGCTTAACTCATCGCTCTCGAAACCGTAATTACTTGTCAAACGGATCTTCGGGAATAAGTCCGTTTGCGCCACACCTACCTGAGCGTTCGCCGCCCGAAGCTTAAACTCCGCTTGACGCATGTCCGGTCGGCGCTCCAGCAAAGAAGACGGTAAGCCGATCGGTAAGGCATCCGGCAAGTGCTGGTCGCTCAAGGAAAGACCACGGGGGATATCATCCGTATACTCGCCCAACAACATGCTGAGGTCGCTTTCCTTGATCTTGATCTGACGCTCCAGCGAGGGGATCAAGGTCTCGGTACGGGCCAACTCCACTTGGGCTTGGTTGTAAGCCGTCTCGGAAGTAAGTCCGCCCTCATAGCGAAGCTTCGCCAAGCGAACACCCTCACGGCGTGCGTCCAAAGTTTGCTGTACGATCGACAACTCTTGGTCCAAGGCGCAAAGTTGATAATAATTGGCGGCAACCTCGGCGATGATGGTCAATCGCAAGGCACGTTGTCCTTCCACGGTCTCCATATAGGAAGCGATGGCTGCCTCATTCGCCCAGCGAAGGTTGCCCCATAAATCTAATTCCCAAGACAAAGTCAGCTTCGCCCCAAATTCTGGATCGGGCTTTGGGTTATCCCTCCATAATTCAAGCGTTCCTTTTGCGCATAGATATTCGCTCCCACCTCCGGCAGCATACTCGCGAAAAGAGATCCGCTTGGCGGCGATCATCTCCTTCACCTTGGCGGCGGCGATCTTCATATCCTTATTATTATCCAGCGCTTTTCTGATCAGATCCTTCAAGGCCTCATCGGCGTAAAGGCTCTCCCATGGGATATTCTCCACGGATGCCGTATCGGTCGTATCCGTATAAGCCTCGATCCGGTCCGGCAGGTTCAACTCCGGACGTACGTACCGCTTTCCGATCTTGCAGGAAGAGAACGCCAGCATAGAAACGACGAAAGCGGCTATATAGAAATTCTTTGTCATCATAATTTTCCGTTTTTGTGTCTCTTTAAAATAGAGGTTACCACTTCTTTCTTTTGAGCGATACGTTCCATACGCATCTTTCCCTTTATCTTATAGATCAAAACAAAGAAGAAGGGAACCAACACGATACCTACCGTAATCGCCACCAGCATACCGAAGAACACGCCCGTACCGATACTATGGCGGGAAGCTGAGCCCGGTCCGCTGGCTAACACCATCGGAAGCATACCCAACACGAAGGCCAACGAGGTCATCAAGATCGGGCGGAAACGCATCTGGGCGGCATGGATAGCGGCTCTCACCACATCTACCCCGTTATCCACCTGTACCTTGGCGAACTCAACGATCAAGATAGCGTTCTTCGCCGCCAAACCGATCAAGGTTACCAGACCGATCTGATAATAAATATCGTTCTCCAACCCTGTCGCCCAGATGCCCAAGTAGGCGCCCAGCGTAGCTACCGGCAAGGAAAGCAATACGGCGATCGGCACGATCCAGCTCTCATACTGAGCCGCCAAGAACAAGAAGACAAACAAGAAGACCAACGCCAAGACAAAACCAGTCTGCCCACCGGCCTGTTTCTCTTGATAGGAAAGACCGCTCCACTCCAGACCGATATTCTCGGGCAGATGCTCCCTAGCGATCCGTTCCATCGCAGCCATCGCCTCACCCGTACTATATCCCGGAGCGGCTACGGCGTTGATCGAGGCCGTGGTGAACATATTGAAACGCTTGATCGTTCCCGGACCGGTCGTATATTGGGTCGTGCCCAAGGCAGTCAATGGAACCATCGCCCCATCCTTACTGCGGACGAAGAACAAATCCAGATTATCCCGGGTGGCCCGATAAGGCGCCTCCGCTTGGATATATACACGGTAAATACGGTTGAACATATTGAAGTCGTTCACGTACACGGAGCCTAGATAAGCCTTCATGGTCGAGAAGATATCAGACAACGGGATGCCGAGGAACTTCGCCTGATCACGGTCCACGTCGAAATACAACTGCGGGATCTCGCTCTGCATGGCGGAAGACACACCTTGAAGCTCAGGCGCTTGCGAAGCGTAATACAGGAAAGTATCCGTGGCACTTACCAGATTATCCCAGCTAGCGTCTCCCTTAGCCTCCAACTGCATCTCCAAGCCACCGCTCTCACCCAAACCCGGGATTACCGGTGGACGGTTCACATACGACTTAGCCTCGGGGTAATAGTAGAATTCCCGGCGGGCATCGGCCATCACGTCCTCTACCTTCATGCCGGAGGATTTACGCTCTTCCCACGGTTTCAAGATCACCGTCAGCGTGGCACGCCCTTGGTTCGTACCGACACGGGGACTGCTACCCGTTACATTCTGTACGTAGGCCACGGCCGGATGATGGTCGAGGAACTCGATCGCACGGTCGGTTACGGCACGTGTACGTTCCAAGGTAGTACCCTCGGGCATCTCCAGCTCTACAGTGAAGAACCCTTGATCCTCCTCCGGGATAAAGCTGGTAGGCAACATCCGGTTCAAGACAAAGATGGCCACCAGTACCATCCCGAACCCTGCCAAGATACGGCGGGGATTAGCGATAGAGATACGCAACAACTTCGTATATTTCTTATTTCCTTTCGCCAACCACAGATTGATCTTACGGAAAATAAACGCTTTCTTCTTATGAGACGGACGCAAGATGATGGCGCACATCGCCGGGCTCAACGTCAAGGCCACTACCGTGGACAACAGCACGGAAACCACGATCGTAACAGAGAACTGACGGTACAGCTGCCCCGTGATACCCCCAAGAAACTCACCGGCACGAACACGGCAGCCAATACCATGGAGGTAGCGATCAAAGCACCAGACAATTCCCGCATCGCCTTATGCGTAGCCTCACGGGCAGTCACACGCTCCTCGGCCATGATACGCTCCACGTTCTCCACCACCACGATAGCGTCGTCCACCACGATACCGATCGCCAAGATCAATCCCAGCAAGGTTAGCATATTCAACGAGAAACCGAAGATCAACATGAAACCGAACGTACCGATCAAGGAGATCGGGACGGCGATCGTCGGGATCAAAGCCGCACGCCAATTCTGTAACGAGAGGAACACTACGAGAACGACCAAGAAAAGGGCCTCGAACAAGGTCTTATACACCTCGTGCACGGATTGTGAGATATACTCCGTCATATCGAACGGGAAATTATACTCCAAGCCTTCCGGGAAGTTCTTGCTGATATCCTTCATCGCCTCTTTCACCTTCGTGGCGACCTCCAGAGCGTTCGCCCCCGGCAACATATAGATACCCAAGATAGCGGCGTTCTTCCCATTGATCCCACTCTCCGTAGAATAAGAGGAAGCCTCCAGCGATACCCGGGCCACGTCGCTCATCCGGACGATCGAGCCATCCGGGTTTGCTCGCACCACGATATCCTCGAACTCCTTCACGGTAGACAAACGTCCCGGGGCCGTGATAGGCAAGGTGACATCCACATCCAGCACGGGCTGCTTACCCAGCTCGCCCGCCGCCGACTCCCGGTTCTGGTCTTTCAAGGCATCTTGCAAATCACTTACTGTCAATCCCATGTTGGCCAACCGATCCGGATATACCCAGATCTGCATACCGTAATAACGGCTACCGATATTCGATACACGACCTACGCCCGGGATACGGCGCAATACGTCCAACACGTTGATCGTGGCAAAATTACTCAGATAGATCTCATCGAACTTCGGATCGTCGGACATCAAGCTCAAGGTCATCAGCTGGCTAGGAGCCTGCTTCTCGATCGTGATACCATTTTGGATCACCTCGGCGGGCAAACGGCTCTCGGCCAGTTTCACACGGTTCTGGATCTCGACAGCCGCCAAGTCCGCATCGGCGGATACATCGAAGGTCACCGTAATATTCAAGCTACCCGAGTTCGAGCTACTACTTTGCATATAGATCATACCCGGCGTACCGTTCAGCTCCTGCTCGATCGGGGTAGCGACCGCTTGAGACACCGTCAAGGCGCTCGCTCCCGGATACGTGGCGCTGATCTTCACTACAGGGGGCGTAATCTGCGGATACTGGTCCACCGGCAACAATGCCAGTCCGATGATTCCGACAATCACGATCAGTATCGATAAGACGGTCGAAAAGACAGGACGGTCTATAAAAAATCCCGGTTTCATTGTTCTTCCTCCTCTCTAAGCGCTTGGATAGCCTTCTCGTCGCCGGCCTCTACCGCATGTACCTTCACGCCCGGCACCAATTTATGATAACCTTCTACCACTACTCGCTCGTTCTCGCCCAAGCCCCGTTCGATCACGACCTTGTTGCCGATCTCCGGGCCGGTCTGCACGAAACGCTTCTCGGCGATATCGTCCCTACGGATGATATAGATGAATGCACCTCCTTTCTCGATCGAGAGGGCTTTCCGGGGAACGACGATCGAACGCTCGCGGACATCCAGCAGGAGCTTCACCTTCGTGAACTGTCCGGGCAATAATTTCTGGTTCGGGTTGGATAGTTCCGCACGAACGCCAAACGTACCGGTCTTCGGGTCCACCAGCGGGTCGGCGAAGTCCACGATACCTTTTACCGGGTATTCCGAGTCGTCCGCCAAGGTAACCGTCACGGTAGGCTGCCAAGAACGGGTCGTATCCTGCTCGCCAAACTTCACGTTACGACGCTCGGCACGCAGGTAATCCAAGGCGGTCATCTTAAAATCGACCAATACCGTGTCACTTTTCACAACAGCCGCCAATTTCGAATTGACACCCGGGCCCACCAAAGCACCCACATCCACGAAACGCTCACTGATATACCCAGACAGCGGCGAGGTCACCACCGTATAGCTCAACTCCATCTCCGCTTGGTCTAGATCCGCCTTGCTCATGGCGATATTCGCCTCGGCATCTTCCAGGGCGGCTGTGGCGTTATCCAAATCCAGTTGGCTGGCGGCGTGTTGCTCGTACAACGGTTTCAGGCGTTCCACATCACGCCGGGCCTTGGCCGCTTGGGCTTGGCTTTTCTTCAGTTGGGCTTTCGCTTTCTCTACTCTAGCACGATATTTATCGGGATTAATCATAAACAGGGGCTCATTCTGCTTCACCCGTTTACCTTCCTCAAACAACATTTTCTCTAGGAATCCCTCCACACGGGCATGTACCTCGACAAAGCTGGCGGCACGGATACGTCCCACGTACTCGCCATAAATCTGCACGTCTTCTTTTGAGGGTTTGTCTACGATCACGATGGGCAATTGCTGCTCTTCCTTATGGCGGCAACCCGTCATCGCTACTACAAGGGGCTATCAAGATAACCTGTACTTTTGCCAATCTTTTCCTGCTCATTCTACCTATATAAATTACTTATGTCACATTTGTTATGTAAAGAAAGAAAGAATCATTCCATTTTTCTCGAGGAGACCGATAATTAACATTACTTCACTTAATAACAAATCGTATAGCGTTTATGTTAACATTTATACTAAAATTAGGGTGTATCCAACCGGGGAATAAATCCACACCTACTGGGTAAGTCTACACTTTAAAAACAAAATCCTTTCGAATGAAACGTTTTCTCCATCCGAAAGGATTCCACATATATCAGATCTTTATCAATATCAATTATTATCGGTCAACCGACAACGCTTTCCACAAATTATCATCCGGCACGGGAGCGACAATTCGCACGTTCTCTTTTGAAACCGGATGGATAAACTCCGCGCTACGAGCGTGTAAGCTAATGCCCCCATCCTTATTGGAACGATCGAAACCATATTTCAGATCCCCCTTGATCGGACATCCCATCTTCGCCAACTGACAGCGGATCTGATGGTGCCGCCCCCGTCTTCAAATCGATCTCCAACAGATAATAATTATCCGAATGGGCGATCAATTTATAACGCAGGATGGCTTTCTTGGCATTCGGCCGCTCGGTATCGTAAGCGTAACTCTTATTTTGCTTCTCGTTCCGCACCAGCCAATCCACCAACTCACCCTCATCCTGCGGGGGACGGTTCTTGACGATCGCCCAATACGTCTTGCGCACCTCACCGACACGAAACATCTCGTTCAAGCGAGAGGGGCCTTGCTCGTCTTGGCGAAAATCACGACCCCGCTCACCGGACGATCCAGACGGTGCGTGACACCGACAAAGACATTCCCGGGCTTGCAATACTTCTCCTTCAGCCATACCTTCAGCATCTCCGAGAGAGGCTTATCGCCCGTCTTGTCGCCTTGCACGATCTCACGGCAGGTCTTATCTACCGCTATAATATGATTATCCTCGTAAATAACCTCCATATTACATGTTCATACCGCCGTCAACCTGAATAACCTGTCCAGATACATAAGAAGACATATCCGAAGCCAAGAAGGTAGCGATATTAGCCACATCCTCCACCGTACCGCCACGGCGCAAAGGAATCTTCTTGCACCACTCGGCACGTACCTCGTCAGACAACTGAGCGGTCATATCCGTGATGATAAATCCCGGGGCGATAGCGTTCGCACGAATGCCACGAGAACCCAACTCCTGAGCGACAGACTTAGCCAAGCCGATCATACCGGCCTTGGAAGCGGAGTAGTTAGCTTGTCCGGCGTTGCCATGAACACCTACGACAGAAGACATATTGATAATGCTACCCGCACGTTGCTTCATCATGACCGGGGTACAAGCGTGGATAAAGTTGAAAGCGGACTTCAAGTTCACGTTCAACACAGCGTCCCATTGTCCCTCGCTCATACGCATCATCAAGCCGTCTTTCGTGATACCGGCGTTGTTCACCAAGATATCGATACGTCCGAAATCCTTCACGATCTCGGCAACGACGTTATGAGTCTCCTCAAAGTTAGCAGCGTTGGAAGCGTATCCTTTCGCCTTTACAACCAAGGCCTCGATCTCAGCCTGTGTAGCCAAGCCATTCTCATCGATCACTAGATCCGTGAAAGCGATGTTAGCGCCCTCTTGGGCAAACTTCAAGGCGATAGCCTTACCAATACCACGAGCGGCACCCGTTACGACAGCCACTTTACCTTCTAATAGTTTCATATTACTCAAATTTTTTAATATCAATGTTTAATCAAGCAAGCTCCCGTTGAATAGCCACCGCCGAATACCGTGATAGCGATCAAGTCGTCTTTCTTGAAATTCTTATCGTTCTGGGCATATACCAAGGCCGAGCTTACGGAACCCGTATTTCCCAGCTCCTCGATATTGTGTAAAAATTTCTCGTCCGGCAAGTTCAATTGCTTGGCGATATTCGCCATGATACGCATATTCGCCTGATGGCCGATGAAATAAGTAAGGTTATCCAGCGTATAACCGTTCTTCTCCAACAAATGAAGGACATTCTTAGGCATATAGGTACAAGCTTGGATAAATACGTCACGCCCCTCCGGCATCAAGATACCGCCGTCACGAGGACGCAAGTGAACCGCCTCCATCGCTTTCGACAAATGGCCGAGACCTTGCGTGTAAACCTCTACGATCTCGGCGTCGCCCTCACCGATCCGCTCCTTGGAGATAAAGAAAGCGGCGGCGGCATCACCCCATAAATGGCCCGCCTTCGGGTCTGTCTCATTATAATAAGCGGAGTTCTTATCAGCGGAAAGCACCAAAGCCTTGGAAGCCTTCCCCATGGCGAAATATCCCTCCACAACCTCCAAGGCGTTCAAGAAAGAAGAACAAGCCGAGGATAGATATAAAGCTTTCGCGTCAGCGATAGTATACTCATGTTGAACCGTATGCGCGGCCGTCGCAACCGTATCATAGGGAGAATACGAAGCGGAGACGATCAAGTCTACCTCCGTGATATCGTAAGGCAATTTGGGAAGAGCGTCCTTCACGGCCTCAAGGCTCATGGTATTGATATTCTCTTCCTCTTTCGCTTTCGAGCGGGTATGAATGCCCGTCCGTTGCTCAATCCACTCACTCGTCAACCCGTTTAATTCAAGAAAATGTTGGTTATCTACCCGTTCTTCAGGCACATAAAACCCTGTCGCATTAATAAACATCCTTAGTGTCTTTGATTTACTTAATCTTTATTCCGTTGAATATTAAATTCATAACATTGTCTCTACGTTTAATCCGCTGGCTGATATTATCACCCATGATCCCCGGATATAGGGCACCTCCAGCCCTTTCAAGGCATGATGGAGCACGAGGGCGGTAATGTCCGTGTCCGGCATGCTGAATATACCCTCCTTCACGCCATCGTCCAATATTCCCTTTATGATCTCCACTTCCCGAAGGTCGAAGCTCTTGCGTACCTTCTCCACCCGCCATATATCACGGAAGAAGGTAGCCCGCAACGTACCGTTCCGAAACACCAACGCCTTTACAGCGTCCAAGCGGCTATAGATAAATGTCAGCAGCTTCTCGTCCGCCGGCAGATCCTTGCTGGCCACGTCCACCAGCATCTTATGAAGCTGGTCCAGCTCCGACTCCACTACCGCCAAATAGATCTCGTTCTTGCTTTTAAAGTACGTATAAAGCGTACGTCTCCCCTTACGAGATGCCTGTGCAATATCGTTCATCGTCGTGTTATCAACCCCCATGCGGGCAAACAATTGTCTGGCCACATCCACCAACATGTCACGTGTTTTAGAAACTGTCATCGGCATTGTATTGCACATTTTGATTAAAACTGTGCGCAAAGTACTTAAAAAGATCGTATCTACCAAGTATATTAAAAAAAACTTGCAATAAATTTGTTTTGTAAGAAAATATCCCTACCTTTGCACTCGCAATCAAGAAATGATAGCAACTATATCGCGGAGTGGAGCAGTGGTAGCTCGTTGGGCTCATAACCCAAAGGTCGTAAGTTCGAGTCTTGCCTCCGCAACTAAGAAAAGCCTTCCGGTCTGTGACCAGAAGGCTTTTCTTTTTTCGTAACCCAATGGTTTACGGGGTGGGAATCATTGAGTTTTTCCCGTAATCCATTGACTTACGTACCGCAAACCATTCGCTTACGCCCAACAAGTCATAGGCTTACGTCCGGGGGCTCTTATTGGTTTCCCGGACGTAGGGCCTACATCTCCTATCTCAAGGCAGGCAAGATATATTTCCATATCAAGTTGATCTCGGCCTGCATATCGCCGATATTCGCCGTCATGGCGATTACCGCATCTTGCTCGGGCAATATAATAATGTATTGTCCATTGGCTCCATCGGCACGAACGGCGTTATGGCGGCAACGCCACATCTGGTAACCGTAGCCTTGCAACCAGTCGCTATCTTTCGGCTTCATCTTCAAGTTCTCCGGTCTCATACCGGCGGGCAAAGAGGCTATTTTGGAGGTGGTGGCTTCCTCTATCCAGCTTTCGGGGAGCAATTGCTTATCGTTCCATTTTCCCTTTTGCAGGAAAAACTGACCCATTTTCGCTAGATCCTCGGTCTTGAGATACAATCCCCAACCGCCGCAATTGATGCCTTGGGGACTCTCTTCCCAAGTAGCGCCGACGATACCCAGCGGACGAAACAGACGGGGATAGAGATAATTGATCACCTTCTCCCCCGTCACCTTCTGGATGATAGCGGAAAGCATATACGTGCCGAGGCTGTTGTATACGAAATAGGTTCCCGGTTTATGTACCAACGGCGCCGAGAGGAAGAGCTTTGCCCAATCGGCCTTCTCGTTCCCCTTCTGCCGTACTAAAGCGGTGGGATCGACATCATGGCCGGAGGACATAGTCAATAGGTGACGTATCTCCAGCTCTTTCAAGTAAGGGCTTACCTCGGCCGGTAATTGGTCGGGGAAGAAGGAGATCACCTTGTCCGTGACCTTCAATTTACCCTCCGCGACGGCAAAACCGATAGCCGTAGCCGTAAAGGTCTTGCTAACGGAGTTCAAGACATGCGGCGTATGGCGGTCGCCCTCACCCAGCCATTGCTCCTTTACGACCTTTCCATGCTGGAGGATCATGATACTATGCAAGTCTTGATCCGCCTTTTTCACCGCCCGTAGGTAATTGCCGAACGCCTTATCCAAGGCTTTCGAGGCTTCCGCACGAGGGAGTTCCTTGGTCAGGTCGTTATAGCTGATCAAGTCTATGTTCTTATCCTTCAAGGCTTGCTTCACCTTCGGACTGGTAAAAAGATCGGTCACGCCTTGACGGTCCATCGCCACGTTCTCGTAGCCGATATGCCCGACGGTTTTCATCTCCTCGTTATCCAAGGCCGGGTGATCCAAGAACATATAGCGTTTACCCGGTTCCAACTTATCCAACATCCGGATAAAACTGGCTTCCTTCTCGGCCGGGGTCTTGGAGGCTCCATCATATCCGGAATAGGTGAAATCATATTCCTGCATCGCCTCTACCCGATCCACGACCGGCAGATGATATTCCTCGGACAAGCGGCGCATCAGCTTCACCACCTCCGGATCGAAACCGGTCGATCCCATATGGCCGGAGATATGGCTGATCTGGGGAATGTTCTTCAAGGCCATCTCTATCTGGGCCCGGGCCTCCTGCTCGATCTCGGCCAAGCTCCATGTATTCTCCAGAATGGCCAGACCCGGGTAGGCGGGATTCGGAGACATCATCGGCAAGAAATAGCCATTGCTATCGGTCAAGCTGGGACAATGCGTCAGCGGACGCCATTTCACGTTATCCCATTCGCTGGTAAACGTCAGGTGAAGCCCGACATCTATCCCCGGGTTCTCCCTCAACAGCCGGGCGGCCTCGGGGAACCACGAGGTGACAACCATAACCTCTATACAGGTCTCCACCCCATTCTTATACCCTTCCATACACGCTATATTGGCGGAACGGAACGACCCCATGTCATCCGCACGGATGATCAGGCGGGGATTCGTGGCAGGCTGGCTGAATGCCGGCCACGTAGCGGCGAACAACAGGCAGCCGCAAAGGATTCTTTTTACATTTGAAGTCTTCATGATATTGATAAATAAGTAACATCTTTTCTATACTTGGGGATGGACCACACAAAAGGTGCCGGAAGATTTGCTCACCAACTTATCGTCGCAATAAATCTCGCACTCACAAAAATGTATATTCCGTCCCGCCTTGATCACGGTACCCTTGGCGATCAGCTCATTACCCCAAGCGGCCCGTAAAAAAGACATTTTCAACTCTGCCGTCAGCACGTCTTTCTCCAGCGGGGTCATCGTATAGGCGGCGAAACCGGCGATCGTATCCGCCAAAGCAGCCAAGACACCCCCATGCGTCACGCCGCTATATTGTCTCTGCTCGTCATGCAAGGGCATATGCGCCTCCACACGACCTTCCTCGATAACCGTGAAGTCGATCCCCAGAAAATTCACATAAGGATTCGTCTTCGCACGGTTAATCAACTTTTCTTTTTATTCTCTCATCCATATCTTTTCTATTAACGAACCGTTATCTTACAATCATCCAGATTATCGATAATGGCGAGGCTCTCCACACGTATGCCCTTTTCACGCAGCAGATTCCCGCCATCTTGAAACGCCTTCTCTATAATAAAACCCATACCCTCAATCACGGCTCCCGATTGCTCCGCCAACTCGACCATTCCCATGGCGGCGTTTCCGTAAGCCAAGAAATCATCGATAAACAGGATATGATCCTCCGGAGTCAGGAAATTATTGCTGATACATACCGTATAGTCACGATCCTTCGTGAAGGAATGGACCACGGTAGAGAGCATGTTCTCCATCGTCTTCGGTTTCTTCTTCTTTACGAAGACCACCGGCAACTGCATGATATAACCCACCATAATGGCCGGGGCGATACCGCTCGCCTCGATGGTCACGATCTTGTTTATCTTACGATCTTGAAAACGACGGATAAATTCCTCGGCGATCTTATACATCAACATCGGGTCCATTTGATGATTGATAAAACTATCCACTTTAAGGATACCGCCGGGATAACAGCGGCCGTCTTGCAAGATGCGTTGCTTCAATAATTCCATAATTTGTTATTCTGTTTGATCTTCTTTTACACGTATAAATAAATTCGCGAGGATAGCCGTCAAGCCCCCGTCGTAATACCGGAGGAGAAAATACCACGGATCACCTGAGGGGCGGCCCCTAGAATATCCGGCATCAGCTCCACCCCCAGCCCCAAGGACAAACTAACCGCCAACACCAACGTGGCCTTCCGGTTGATATCTTGGGCGGCGATAATACGGATACCTGCCGCCGCCACCGTACCGAACATCAGCAGGGTAGCCCCTCCCAGCACCGGATCGGGCATCAAGGAGAAGATAACGCCGACAACCGGGAATAAACCCAACAGGATCAGCATACCCGCTATATAATACCCTACGTACCGGCTGGCGACTCCCGTCAGCTGGATAATCCCGTTATTCTGGGCGAAGATAGAGTTCGGGAAAGAGTTGAAAATTCCGGAGATAAACGAGTTCACCCCATCCGCCAGCACCCCACCGGAGACTCGCCTCAGGTAGCCTTCTCCCTCGATCGATTTTCCCGATATCATCGAGTTGGCCGTAATATCCCCCGTAGCCTCGATCGCCGTGATCAGATAGATCAATGCGATCGCCACGAATGAAGAGATATTAAAATCCAATCCATATTTGAAAGGAACCGGGATATTAAACCCTCTCAGGTTTTGCGAGGAGACAGCCTCCATATCCACCATCCCCATGGCGAAAGCGATCGCATAACCGATACACAACCCTAGCACGATGGAACTCATCCGCAAGTACTTGTTCTTACAACGATTGAAGAACAAGACACTCAACAAGACGCACACAGCTACTCCGATATTACGCAAACTACCGAACGTACCGTTATCCATAGCCGTATACCCCCCGCCGCAAGCGACCACTCCTACCTTGATCAAGCTCAAGCCGATGAGCAACACCACGATACCCGATACCAAGGGAGTAATCACCGAGCGCAGATACTTAAAAGTACGGCTCACGATCATCTCTACCGGAGAGGCGGCGATACAAACGCCGAAAATAAGGGGAAGCCCTCCCGCCAAACCAGCCGTGATAATCGGGCCGATAAACGAGAAGCTGGTTCCTTGGATACATAGCAGCCCCGCCCCGACCGGTCCTAATTTACGACATTGAACGAATGTGGATACCCCGGAGGCGAATAGGGCCATGGAAACCAAGAAACCGGTCGTCTCCAGATCCAGTTTCAGCGCCCCGGCGATAATCAAGGGAGGTGTTATGATCGCCACGAAAATAGCCAGTAGATGCTGGATGGCGGCAAAAAGCGTCTCTTTCAAAGGCGGACGGTCATCGATCCCGTAAATCAAATCCGTATCCATACTGTCTCTTATAGTTTCAAGTCTAATAAGGTCTCTCCTCTTGCGTTCAACACCCGTACACTCATCTCGTTTCCTTTCTTCCGCAATACCATCACCGTAGCCGAATCGAGCTTATACCCCCCGCCTACGATCACCGGGAAGTTGTTTCCCAACGAGCCTTTCGGGTGGAAGGCGTATTGATGCGTATGGGCGGATATATTCACGTTGAAAGGGGCTTTCGCCAACAGGCTTCCCCAAAGCTCCGGACAAGGCTCATAGGCATCCCCGTTTCCGTAGATAGGGATATGGTTCAATAAAACCCGCTTCGAGGCTTGCTTAAACTCCTTGCCGCTCAATTCTTTCGAGAGGAAACTCACTTGATCTTTCCGGAGACCGGTGAAATCGTTCAGGCCATAATACACCCATGTGCTATCCGGTTTATCCTCGCCGCAATCCAGCATGACGAAACGGGTATCTCCCCAGTTGAACGCCCCATATGTCTTATCGCCCACATAGTCAAACAAGGCACGCAGGCCGATCGAGTAAGCGTTGCGTATCTCGTGGTTGCCTCTTAGGAAGAAAGCGGGTACATGACTGGCGCCCACCTTCCCGCATAAATAAGCCAAATGATACAAAGCTTCTTTCTCATTGGCGGGATCGTCTATACAATCCCCGTTAAATACCACGAAATCATAAGGGATATCACGCACTTGCCCGTATAAGGCGTCTAGGGTCGGGATATGCTTATGTAGGTCATTAAAGATCAAGGCCGTGAAATCCTCTTGGGATGCGGAAGAGACCTTGAAAGTGTAGAACGGGGATACCGCTGTCTCGCCAAACTCTTTCTTATAGGCTTGATAAAGCATGATCTCTTGCGAGCATACCCGGTAGTAATAGGTTTGCCCCGGTCGTAGGTCCGTCAGCCGGATCTTATTATGCAAGCCGTTGCATATCACTTGACCGTCCACGATGGTGCGGGCCTTCTTCAAATTCAGCGTGTCCGTACCGTATTCTACCCAACTATACGTAGGGACATGGGTCTGCCACATCACCGTTATGCCGCCCTCCGTAGGATTTTGGAGATAGGGCGCCGCATAAAAGATCTCTTCCGGCTTGGCCTTCAGGCGAACCTCCGTTACGACCGGGCGATGATCCGATGCCACCGCCTCTTCGGGAACCCATGCGGACAAACGGGTAAAGGGCTGTCCATTCTTTACATAACCCGCTATATAGTCCAAACAGCTATCCGGCGTGGAAGCCGGGAATGTAGCCTGTTTAGGATTGCTCAATAGCTGGAAATCCTTGCTGATTTCCGTGATAAAGGGGGAATGCGCCGTAGCGTTCCAATCCCCGGCGATAAACAGGGGCTTATGAGCGAAAGCTGCTTCCCGCCGAAGGATCGGCAAGGAGAGCATCCGGTCTTCCGGTGTCAAGGAAAGGTGCGTGCAGCAGAAGATATATCTCTCAAACTCGACCCATAGCAAGACCCGTTCCTCCTCCCGTCCGGGAAGGGCTATATAGCGGTAGCTCACCGGCTTCTCCTTGCTCAGCATACCTACTCCGTATTTACCGCCATCGAAGTCGATGGCCGGGGCGTAGGTAGGGAACATCAGGGTGCGTTCTCCCAACGTCCGGAGCACGTCGATCCCGCCGCTTCTTACGGTCACGCTATCTACCTCCTGTACGGCGACGACATCGGGGGCTACCTTACATATAGCGTCCGCTATACGCCCGAGGTCCGTCACCTCATCCATGCCCCTTCCGTTGCGGATATTATAGCTCATGATACGCAACGTATTCCGCTCGGCATCGCCGCTTTGCTGTGCCAATGCCTTATTTATGGGCAAACATCCGATCATAACGATCGCCCAAATAAACCATTTCCTCATAGGATTCGATCTAATGTTTATATTCATTTTATATCTATACCTTAACCGAATATCTCTTTCAATGACTGCTCGAACTCAGCGATATCCTCGCCGGAAGTATCCCAAGAGGTAACGAGACGGGCCTCGTTGATCTCCTCGTTCCACATATAGAAGAAATATTTATCTTGCAACTTCCTCAACGCCTCGGCAGGGATCGTGAAGAAGAGCTGGTTGGACTCGATCTTCTGCGTAAAATGAATTTCCGGGTATTGTCGTAGCACGTCCGCTAGCTTGGCGGCGCTGATATTCGCTTTCATAGCGTTCTCCAGCCAAAGGTTATTTTCCAGATAAGGGATGAACTGGGCGGAGAGATAACGTAGCTTCGAGGCTAGCTGGGCGGATTGCTTCCGGTAAAATCGCAGGTTCTCCGTGATCTCCGGGCGGAACGATACCACGGCCTCTCCCATCATCATACCGTTTTTCGTGCCTCCGAAGCTCAAGATATCCACGCCTGCGTCTACGGTCACTTGGCGCATCGTGCAATTCAGGTAAGCGCAGGCGTTCGCCAAGCGGGCTCCGTCCATATGCAGATACATATCGTACGAATGTAAGAGATCGGCGATCGCTTTCACTTCCTCTATCGTATAGATCGTACCTAATTCCGATACTTGGGAGATATAAACGGCCTTGGGTTGCGAATGGTGGCAAACCCCGAAGTTCTTCAGATGGGGACGGATCAATTCCGGTGTCAGCTTACCGTCCGTCGTAGAGATCGTAACGATGGCGCAACCGGTCATCCGTGCGGGGGCTCCACATTCGTCTACGTTGATATGGGCGGTCTCGGCGCACAGGATGCTATTAAACGGACGGGTCACGGCTTGCAGGGCCACGGAGTTCGCCCCGTCCCGTTAAACACGAAAAAAGGAGAAGCATCCTTGCCGAACACTTCTTGTATCTTACTCGTAGCGGCCTCTGTCCAAGGATCATCACCATATCCAACCGCATGATTATCATTTGCCTTGATGATCGCATCCATTACCCGGGGATGCACGCCGGAATTGTTGTCACTAGCGAAACTTCTCATCTTTAAATCTGATTTTTCGCCAAAAGTACGGATTTAAGATGAGAATGAGGATATCCAAGTAACTATTTATCGCTATCCATTATGTTATTCTTATTTGTATGCGTATATGAATATATCAGATAAACGACACAAGGAATAACCACTATACTACAAAAGAATAAATAAGGTCCCATAACTATTTCCTCCTTTTTTTACTGTTTTCAGCCCTTTCTCCTTCCTTAAAATAGCGGGTACCCGCCCAAAAAGTAATTATAGCAACAATTGCCGCATTTATATAAATAATCCAACTCTGCTGTTGATAATTACTGATGAATGTGCTAATGATTCCGCCAGTCACTACATACTTAGCGATATCCATCAACCATTTTCCGATTTCTTTTTTCATAGTAAGATATTTTGTTTGTCAAGGCAAAGATAAATAGAATAATCCATATCGCACGCTATTTTACCTGAAATTGTTCCGTTGCGTAGAGGGCCTCGCCGGTTTGGGTCAGGCCTTCGATGGTGATGGTGAAATCACCGGTCAGGTCGGAGGTGGTAAAGGGGATGGATATAGAGGACTCGCCGTTTGTCCGGATATCGGGTCGCCAAAGTAAGGTATGGCGGAAATCCGGAACGGGAGATCGCTTCTCGGCCTCTGTCCGGTAAGCGGGCATATAGAAGATGCGCTGGGCTTGCGTGCCCTCATAATCAAAGAACTGGGTGGAGTTATCGACTACCAGACCCGGGTAATTATGCTCGTAAGAGGAGAAGGAGGCGATACCGTCGAATATCTGCCCACCGAATACGTACTTACCTTTATACACATCGATCTTCCGGATTTTTAGGGGATCGTACTTAAAAATGATCTCGTGATCGGTGATGGGGATACCATCCAATAAAACCAATGAGTTACCGATCGTATACCCGATCCGCTCCTCGGTCAGGACCGCCAACCGGCGAACCCCATCCATCTTACGGAAACGAAGGCCGGGGATAAACTCGATCACGACCTCCTCCATCGTCGTGAAACGGGTGTACTCATCTAAAAGATAACTCCAATCCGGTTGCCACTGGAACCAAGGCTTCTCCGCTTTTTCCCGAACCAAGGAATCAGACCGATAAGCATGCAACACCTGTAGCCCCACGCCCGCTTCACCAACTCATCTTGCCAAGCGGGATTCAATCTCAAGGCGGGAAGCTCCTTCTCCGGATGCGTAGCGTAAGGAGATTCGATGTCCACCCGGTAGCGAGAGGAGGAAGGGGATAAAGCCACCGTCACGATCTCGTGCGTCCCGGATATGTGTCTCGTAAAGAAAGTCACCTCCCCGGCAGGGCCCAGTTGCCCCCCGAAAAGACGGATCTCACCCCCGGAAAAGCCCAATAAAGGCCTCACCGCCTCTTTAGACGAAGGTTCGCCCGTAGACAGATCGATCACTTTCCCCGTCAGGATCGGCCCCTCGTATTCTGCCAAGAATTTACGATCGGCAGGCGATGATCCCGTAGTAGGCATGCTTTGTTTCCAATCAACGATACCGCTCCGGGCGGAAGGTTTATACAAGTCAATCCCGGCGATAGAGACCGATAGGGTCTGTAGATCCGGGGCAGGCCGTTTATCCGGATCTCCCCCTGAACGGGTATCATAGGTCATACGGTCCGGTGATACGGAAACCGGGTCCTCTCGCCTCGTAAAAGAGTAAGCGGGCAATAAAGTATCCGTCAGCAGGGTCTCGATCGTCACGAAAGTGTTCACCACCGCCAGCGGCTTCTCAAAGAAGACCTCCTCCCCCCCTCGTTCCGCATATAACGGGTATAGGCCACCAGCCGGTAGTTTCCGGTCGGCAAGGTAGAAGGCAACTGCAGACAACCATCGCCCACCCCCTTCTCCAGCACGAGTCGGGCTTGCACGACCGCCGAGGCGCTATCCAGAAGCTCCACATACCCGACCTTGCTCACGTCGGATAACCGTTGGTCCAAATCCGTGGCAATGAATTTCATCCATACAAGCTCGCCCGACAGATAAAATTGCTTATCCGTTTGCAGGTAAACCCGCTCTCGCAATTCCCCTGCGAGAAGCGTTTGCCCCACCCATAAAAGGCAGAGGAGCGACAAGATACATTGTTTTATCATAGACTTCTTCATAGCAACTAAATTATAAATGACTGGTAGGCCACCAAGAGGGCTTCTGTTTCGAACCAAAACGGCCGCAATCCATACAACGTTTCAGCGCATACGTATTACTCTCCGCATTCATCGGATTATAGGAAACATATCCGTAATCCGGATTATTATCATATTCCGATCCCTGTACGATCGTGCTTGCGCAGCCCGTAACCTCGGCCTCATATACCTTCTCTATCTCCGGAAAGAAACGCTTGAGGCGAGTCACTGTCGCTACTTCCACGAAACCGATCACCGGAACCTCCGGGTCCGTCACGCAACGGATATTCCCTTTCATCTCCGAAGGAATAGGGGCAAACAAGCTACCAGACTCCTCTATGTTCTTCTGCAAATTAAAATAGTAGTCGTAAGCCTCCCGGTGCAACGCATATTGTTCCACCTCCGCATGATACAACATCGAGAAACGGCGATCGCTGGGATGATACGAGGCGATACTTTTGTTAGCGATCACGTTCTGCGTCAGCCTATCGGAACTGCCTAGGGAGATCACCTTCGAGCTGTCCTTTCCCCAGCAATAATACCAATTATTCGATGTAAGTAAATCATATATTACGACCGTATTACCCATTTTCTCGGCGGCCATAAAGATCTCCGCCTTCACCTCCCAATTCTCCTTATACATCCAGCGGAAATAAGAGGATCGATCCGGGGCATTATGCGTAGACACACAGAGACGGACCTCCTCTCCCGGCCCCTTCTTCAGCAAGGAGAGAGAGTCGATCGGAGGCGTTATCTCCGGTCCCAGATAGTCCGACTCATACTCCAGCCCATCCAGCGAGATATGTAGCCGGTACCGGCTACCCGGGTCCAGCTCTCCCATATCCACCTTATACTCTCCCTTCCCGGAAGAATTAGCGCAAGTGAAAACAGCTCCATCCTCACGCTCCACCACCACCTTGGCATTATTCACGAACTCATCCTCCGTGAAATCGTCGGTCAGGCCCACGCTTCTCCGGAGCTTTATCGTAGTCTCGCCATTCGTGATGATACCATCCACGACCAACAAATCCCGTACCTGCTCCAAGCCCTTCGGCTCGTAATCCGTGACACAGGCGGACAATAACAACAGCAAAGCCCCCAGCCACCAATGAAAGCCTTTTATAGAATCTTTTATCTTCGCTTCTTTCCTCATCTCAACTCCCCTAAAATTTAATATTATAAGAGACAAACGGGATAGGCACCCCGAATATCGCCATCTTATATCCCTTTAATTTCCCGTTCTCCGATATATAATACACCGAGTAGGCGTTCTTTCGCCCCGTCAGGTTATAGACCCCGAAAGAGATCGTGCTATGCGTGAGCAACGTCAGGTGGTGGCTCGGCTCGATGTTGAACGAGGCGTCCATCCGGAAAAAGTCCGGGATGCGGTATTGATTACGGTCCGAATAGTAGACAAACTCACCGCCCCCGTAATGATATTTGGAGACCGGCAAGGTGATCGGCCGTCCCGTGCTATAGTCGCAATTCAGCGAGAAGCTGAAACGATGCGTGAACTTATAGTTGCCCACGAACTTCAGGTCGTGCGGCTTATCGAAGTCGGCGGCGTACCAATCCCCCTTGTTCACGGGATTCACGATCATCGGGTCGTTCTGCCGCAGTTGCGTGCGAGAGTAGGTATAGCTTACCCAGCCGTTCAACTTCCCTTGCGTTTTCTTCACCATCAGCTCCACGCCATAGGCACGCCCCTCGGTTCTCAGCACGTCCGTCTCGATGTGGTGGTTCATCAGCAGCTCGGCGCCGTTCCGGTAATCCAGGTAATCCTTCATCGTCTTGTAATATCCCTCCAAGGAGACCTCGATCGTATTGTTCAAGAAATTCCGGTATAGCCCGGCGGCCACTTGCATACCCGTCTGCGGCTTGATGTTAGCGTCGCTCAACTTCCACGTATCCGTGGGCGACATGATCGTCGTATTGGATAGCTTATGGATATTCTGGCGCATCGTATTAAAGCCGGCCTTCACGGAGAAGTCCTCGGTAAAGGCGTAGCGGGCGGATATGCGGAACTCGGGCCCGTGGTAAGTCTTGAACGCCCCGGTCTTATCCACCGTGCCCGTCACGGTAGCCAAGGAAGGCAGTTGGTCGTCGGCATAGAGATTATAGGTACGGGGCCCCAATACGTTAAATATAGAATAACGGACTCCCACGTTCAAGGAGAGTTGGGAGGTGATATCCCAACGATCGCCCACATAGATAGCGGACTCCACCGCTTTCTCCTTCTCCATCCGGTCCTCCTTCACCAACGACTCCCCACCATAGGGAAGGTATTTCCCCGGCTCCAAGCCGTAGAACAACGAGCTGGCGCCGAAATCCAGCGTATGCTTATCGCTCAGGTAATGCGTGAAGTCCATCTTCCCGTACATCTGGTCGATACGGAAAGCGAGGGAATAAGCGTTCACCGGGTTATCCGTATTACGGGTATTGTAGCCATAATGGTCGTAGCCGGCGGTGAGGACCCCCGTGAAACGATCCGAGAAGATATGCCTCCATTTCACCGAGGCGTTGGCGTTCTCGTAGGCATACCGCTCATCCGCGTTAAAGCGGAAACGGTCGTGGCTGTAGTAGCCATTCAGATAGAGATTGTTCCGCTCGTCGAATTTATGGTTGATCGTGGCGTTCAGGTCGTAGAACCCGGCGTTGCCATCCTTATAGCCGCTCTTCTCGGGGAGTTTCTTCAAGATCCAGTCCGAGTAAGTGGTACGTCCGCCCACGATAAAGGAGGTCTTCTCGGAGAAGAGAGGCCCCTCCAAGGTAAGGCGGCTGGTCAGCAAGCCGATGCTCGCCGATCCCTTGAACTCCTTCTTGTTACCCTCCCGGCTGTTGATGTCGAGCACGGAGGAGATACGTCCGCCATACTTGGCGGGGATGCTGCTCTTGTACAGCTCCATGTCCTTCACCACGTCGGGGTTGAAGACGGAGAAGAAGCCGAACAGGTGGGTCGGGTTATAGACCGTCCCGTCGTTGAAGAGGATCAAGTTCTGGTCCGTCGCCCCGCCCCTCACGTTAAAGCCGCTAGAGGCCTCGCCCACCGCCTTCACGCCGGGGAGCGACATGACTACCTTCATGATATCCACCTCGCCGAACGCCATCGGGATATTCTTTATATCCTTCACCTTCAGGCGTTCCACGCCCATCGTCGTATTCCGCACGTTGGCGATCTTCTCGGAGGAGATCGTGACCTCCTTCAAGGTGTAGACCTGTTCCTCCAGCTCTATATCCAGCTTGCCGTCGGAATGGAGCATGATCTGCCGCCGGGTGTCCTTCATGCCCATGCCTTGTATGTACAGCTCGTGCCGTCCGGGAGGGAGGCGCAGCGTATAATAGCCGTAAGCGTCGGTAGTAGCCCCGATCATCGGGTCCTTCACGAACACGGCCACGCCCACCATCGGCTCGCCGGTCTTGAAATCGCTGATATTACCGGTCACCGTGACCCGGTCCGCCGCCTTGCCCGAGGCGTCGCCGATCTCGTAGACCTTGTTCTCCGAGGTAGCCTTCTGCTGCTTCCGGCCCGCCATCAGGGAGATACCGGAGCCTTCCTCGTCGCCATCGCCCTCTCTCCGCTTCTCCCGCAGGAAGAAGTTCTCGGGCAGGGAGGTCATCAAGGTGTTATCTCTCAATACAAAGAAGGCGCCGCCATACGAGGATACTTGGAAGGGAGTCCCCTCCAACGCACGCCGCAACGCCACCAAGGGCTCTTCCTTCTCACTGTGTACGCTAACGACCATGGAGTCCGTCTCCAAGGGTTGCCGGTAGACGGGCTGTCCGGTCTGCCGCTCGATAGCGTCGAACACGACATTTAAGGTTACTTGCCGGAAATCCAGATCGACCGTCCGCTGCGCCCTCGCCGTCCAGCCGGACAGCAGGCACATTACCATACCGATATATAGGCTCTTTCTCATGGGATCTCGTTTAACTGTTCATACTGTCTCACCACGGCTACGATGGCTTCCTCGGGAGCGTGCTTGAAATCCAGCTTTCGCCGCTTGATATACCGGGCCAGCTCTTTTTTCTTGGACTTGAGGACCTTCAACACGGAGCCTTTGCTCCTCACGGTATAGTAAACACCCTCCTTCCGGATATAATATTTTACGGACTGATCGAAGGATTCATCGACCTGCATATCTTTTATCGTTTTAGATAATATACAAGACCATTTCCCCAGCACGGTACACTTCCCTTCATACAACCGTAGGTAATAACCTTCCGGCAAGTTGCCCGACCGCTCGTCCGGATACCTGTAGAAGATATCGTACCCATGAAACTCTGCGTAGTCTACCCGATCGCTCGGCAAGACGATATTATAGCGATTGTCCGGAGAGAGCAGTAATAACTCATTCTTGTACAGGTCTAAGCGCATTTTCACGCCCTTGTAGAGAATGCCTTCGAAGCTAAGATCCCCGGATACGTATTTCTCGCTCTTCAAATAGGGGTGATTTCTTATCGAGGTGGGATATTTTAATTGCTCCTTCCCATGGTAGATCACGGATTGGCCGGCGGCGGAAGAGACATAGTCATCCACCGCATCTTGTGCCCTAGCCGTAACGATAGCCAACGCGCATACGCATAAAAACCCCAGAAGCTTTCTCATAAGATCCAGATTTAAAGTTTCATGCCAAATGTAAGCATATATATCCGACAAACCAACAACTTCCGAGGAATTATCACGTGGATAATATACCTTTGCGACGTTTTTAACTTTAACAATTAATCATATATGAAAAAAAATCAGTTTCCGGGAAGCGGAAACAAGCGTGAGAAAGCTGCTGGATAGTTTGGAAAATGCCCAAAAGGCATGGGTGGACTTGAAAAAAGACGCGAAGGGGGCGCATAAGTTGTTTAAAGACTACCAGCCGGAGGAGGATCTGGTTAAACGGGAGAAGATCATCTACACGGGCTCTGTGAAAGACTTCGTGCGGCTGACGCTGCCCATCCTCGATGACCAACGTTTCCGGGTGAACGGGCAGACGAACCGGGAAGCCATGATACGGGCGCTGGACGAGGTGTTCGAGATACACCCCAACGGCTGCCCGGAGCCAAGGAGCTTCCGGAGCATCCTCTCGACGGCGCAGGAGGAATACGGGAAAGCGCATGAATAACAAGCTTCCCGTTTTTCACAACAAAAGTTAAAACTTGGGAGGCGTCCCAAAGCGCCTCCCTACCTTAGCGGCATCAAGCCAGAGACACTGGCTCTTTTTTATCACTTAAAAATATAGTATGATAAACACGTCATTATTCGCCCTTTTCGGACGATACAAGGGAGACGCCTCGCTAGCGGGCGTACTGGAAAACATCCAAAGAGGAACGTACAAGCAGTTCATCGACGAGACGCGGGAGGCGCTGGCGTCGGGCGATAAGGAACTGGCCGCCAAACTAAAGAAAAAACTGCCCGCTTTCACCCCACAGGCCACCTACTCCGGGAAACGCCTCGACCCTCACATCACCCGCTATAACCAATTGGTGGTACTCGACATCGACCACGTAGGGGAACGGGAGCTGGAGCGTATCACCCCGCTCGCCACGGAAGCGCCCTACACCGTGGCGTATTTCCGCAGTCCCAGCGGCGACGGGGCGAAACTCATCGCCTACGCCGCCACGGACGAGACCGCCACGCCGGGTAATCACCGGAGGGTCTACGAGGCCATGAGCCGTTGGTACGCCGCCCGGCTCGGCGTGGAGCTGGATACCTCGGGCAGCGACATCGGGCGGCTTTGCTTCGTATCGGACGATCCCGCCCTATACCTCTCGCCTGCCTACCGCCCTTGGCTGGAGGGTACCGGCGAGCTACCGGAGGACCTCGCCCCGCTACCCCTTACTTGGAAGGAGGAGGTTAGCGAGACGGCTCCCGGGGCGAAGGAAAGGAAGGTGGCCTCGCCACTGGAGAAGGCACGCCGGACCGCCGAGCGGAAAGGCGCCTACGCCGAGGGCAACCGTAATAACTTCATCTTCGTCATGGCCGCACGGGCGAACCGGCTGGGCGTGAAGCGGGCCGAGATGGAGGCTTACGCCGCTACCGCCTTCGCCGACTTGCCGGTGGAGGAACGCCTCGCCGCCATCGAGAGCGCCTACAGCCACGTGGAGGAGCACGCCGCCGAGACGAGCGCCGCCACCTCCCGGAAAAAGGGCGGGGGTCCGCTGGACGTGGTCGCCGTGGAGGCCTATATATCCGAGCGTTTCCTCACCCGCAAGAACGGCGTGAGGGGGTACGTGGAGGTAGCCACGAAGAAAAGCGGAACGGCCAAAAGCCGGTCTTCAAGCCGGTGACCGACTACTGGGTGAACTCGCTCTGGCGGAGTCTCCTGAAGGACGGCCACTACTGCTCGCATAACGACATCCGGGCCATACTGATGTCGGACTTCAGCGAGACGTTCCACCCTTTCCGCTCGTATTTCGAGGGGCTGGCCCCGTGGGACGGGGTGACGGACTGGATCGGGCAGCTGGCCGATACCGTGGACACCACCCGGCCCGCCTTCTGGCGGGGTTGCCTCAAGCGCTGGCTTATCGCCGGGGTGGCCGGATCCATGGAGCTAGGCGTGGAAAACCATACCATCCTGCTGCTGGCCGGCGGGCAGGGGCTGGGCAAGACCTCGTGGCTGCGGAACCTCGTGCCGCCCGAATTGCGGGACTATCTTTTCACGGGCAATGTCAATCCCTATAGCAAGGGTTTCCCGCAGATGATGGTGGACTGCCTCTTGATCGTCATCGACGAGATGTCCGGCCAGAGCTACGCAGATCTGAACCGCCTCAAGGCGCTCACCTCCACAGGGGTCATCTACCTGCGCCGCCCGTACGGACACTATGCCGAGACGCAGATACGCCACGCCTCCTTCGCCGCCACGGTGAACGACTTGCAATCGCTGCCGGACGATAACGAGTCTCGCCGCTTCCTTTGCTTCGAGGCCACACGGATCGATTACCAGTCGCCCGTGCGACACGCCGACATCTACGCCCAAGCCCTCGCCCTCTTCCGCCGGGGCGAGAAATACTGGTTCTCCGGCGAAGACATCCGGAAGATCAACGAGAACAACGAGACCTTCCGCCAGCGAAGCCCCGAGGAGGAATTGTTCTTCACCTACTTCCGCAAACCGGAGCGTTTCGACACGCCACAGTATCTTACGGCGAGCGATATTATGACGAAACTAAGTGTATTTACACGTATCACGCCGACACGTTCCAATATAGTTACGTTGAGCAAGGTGCTGAAAAAACACGGTTTTAAGCTCACGAAAACTAGAGGAAAACTACTGTTTGAGGTCGCCGAGATCACCTCGGAACAGGTAAAAGCCAATTTTTTGCGCCCTAGGCAAGAGGAAGAGGATAGAGCCCAAAAGGAGAATGATATCTTTAAGGGTCAAGAAGATAAGCCGGAATAAAAACTGACTTTCTAAAATGAGCAGGGCGCAAAAGGCGCAAAAAACAGTGTCTGGAAAAACATTTTACAAAAAAATAAATATATATCACACTATAGCAGTGTGATGAAAAAATATATTTACAAGAAAAGTTTTATATAGGCACGTAAAGATGCGCCTTTTGCGCCCTAACCCCGGCACCGATATTCGTCGGGATTAAGAAACATGACCGGAAAACCAATGAGATACGGATGCTAAGTCAATGGAATCCGTCTTGCGTTCCATTGACTTAGCGCCCCTATTCCACCCGGATACCATCCGGCTCTCACGGCTCGCCGAGCGACTCGATGATGGCCCGCACCATGGCGGGCGAATAGACCCGCTCGCCCTCGTGATAACCCAGCGAGAGGAGGCGACCGGGCAGGCCGGGATAGATCGTTATCCAATGTTGCAGCTTGCGGTGGGCCGAGCGGGGATGCAGGTCGGGCAGGTAGACCTCGGCCAGCTCCATCCGCCCGTATGCTCGTATCTTGAATGTCGTTTCCATATCCTAAAGATAGTGAATCTCCGGCATATATCCATCATTTTCCGGAGAAATAATTCACCCGAAATCACCCTAAGTCACCCAAAGCGACAAAGCCCCCATGCCCTGCCGTATCTTTGTATCAACATTAAAAAACAACACATTATGATCCGCTACAAGAAGTATCAAAACAAGAACGAGAAGAACGTGACAACCTTCAACAAGTGGTACGCCCGTGCCGTATGCGAGGAGACGGTAGACATCGCCGCCTTGGCCGAGCACATGTCCACCCACAACACCCCCCTTCTCCACCGGCGCCATCCACGGTATGCTGAAGGACATGGTGAATTGTATCAAGGAACTGCTGATGGACGGCAAGAACGTGAAGATAGACGACCTCGGCATCTTCAGCGTGGGCATCCGCTCGAAGGGGGCCGTCACGCCGGAGGATTTCTCCACGCAAGGCAATATCATCGGCGTACGCCTCCGTGCCCGTGCCACGGGCAACCTCTCCAGCGCCTCGCTCAAGCTGACGGCCAAGCTCCGTGAGTACACCGAGTACTCGAACGGAGAGGTGACCCCGGGAGGTGGCGGGGGCGATTCCGAGAGCCCGGACGAGATTTAGGGAATTGAAAATTGAGAATTGAAAATTGAAAATTAAGTGGTATGGAGATTTCTGTTTTTATACGTGAATACGCTCCGCTGGCTGGGGAGGCCGGGCGGGCGTTCCGGATCGATCCGGTGGTGATCTTGGCGCAGGCGGCCATCGAGACGGGTTGGGGCGAGAGTACGCTCTGCCGGGAGTATCATAACTTTTTCGGCATCACGGCCTACGGGTTGCCCAACGTATGGTGGACCGGCCGGTGGACGGAGCTGTCGCCCCGCTCGCTACGTTTCCGGATCTACCCGGACGATAAGTGCTCGTTCATGGATTACTGCCGCCTGCTTCGCTCGGCCTATCCCCGGGCGGCCGACATGAGCGCCAATCCTACGGCCTTCGCCAAGGAGATCGCCTACAGCCCCTACATCAGCGAGGTGAACGGCGACAACCGGGAAGCCTATCGTAAGCTGATCGTCCAGCTTTGCCGAAAAATCAGCTCGCAACTATCAATCGTCAATCAAAAGGGCGGGCAGATGCCGCCCCTATCATCAACTGTCAACTAAAATGAAATACCTTGAACTCATCCTCCGTTGCCTCACGGCGCTCCTCCGGGTCATCTTCCCGCAGCATCCCCCTGTTCCCGAAACGACAGACGCTACCGGCGCTGCTCCTTCTCCTGCTAGCCCTCCTCTCCCTCCTCATGCGGGAGACGGAGGTGACGCTAGCGGCGATCGGCGCCTCGCTGACGCTCTTCCGCCACGACGGCACCCCTCCTCCCCACCGCCCCCCGGGGCGGACTGGCTGGGTATCTCCGGCTACACCCTCCTTATAGCGGGGTGCGCAGGGTGCCTCTTGAAGTACTGGGGTTATTAGAGGAAATGGGAATTTGAAGAATACTATTTTCTTCAAGCAAAAAGGGTATGCCGTGATGCATACCCTTTAACTTTTATTAAACCATCTATTCCTTTTGTGGTTATAAAAGAACATATAACCATCAATTATTCAAGACAAACTCTTCTATGGCATAACCGTTATATAAGTTGTCACTCCATCTACCCTAACTCCATTAACATATACATCACAAACTAGTCGATAAGAACCCGGAGAATATACGTTAATCGAACAATAATCACCATTCGGATAACAATAACAATTCCCAGAACCTACAATACTCCATCTAAATTCAGCACCACTAGGAGCATTGAACAGTTGGTAAGACGACCCTGCGTAACCACCACTAAACTTCAAAGAAGTTTCCCCCTTAATATACATAGCAGCAGCAACTGCCATTATATCTACATTATCGTTTTCCACTTCTACAGCTTGAATTGTAGAAAAAGAACACACAGAAAGGCACAAAATAATAAAACAGCATAATAACTTCTTCATAATTTTAAAATTTAATTGAGTTTCAATAAAAAAGAATTCTAAAATATAAGAAGACAAACTCTTTAAGAGCAAGAATCTGTAAGCACCATTCAAAATAAAAACGATAAGGAAGTCCCCTGCCTTCCTTATCGCCATAAACCTTTAGTTTCTCCAAGCTTCCGGCTGTACCAAGTACGGAGTACCTGTTTCCGGATCTGTACCCAAAGTCAAGATCTCATCGTCAGGAACGGGCAACATTGTCTTATTTGCCGGCAGGTAAGAGGCACCCGCAAACTTAGAGATATACTGTTTCTCATAGTCCACATAGGCTTTCAACTCACTAGCCATCACATCACCACCCCAACGGGACAAATCGAACCAGCGCTCACCTTCCATAGCCAACTCTAACTTACGCTCCATGCGAATCGCCTTGATACAAACATCTTTGTTTGAGAATGCGGCATGTGAAGAAGGATATTCGGCAATCTTATAATTAGCGGCTGGAGTCCCATCATCTAACTTAACAATATTAACATCCAAAGCCGCACGACGACGAATCTTGTTAACCTGCTCCATCGCACCTTTCAGATTCCCAGCGTTAGCCAAGCATTCAGCATATAATAAAGTCAAGTCACGAACACTTAAATATTGCAAGTTCATAGCAGAACCCGGTGCCCAACCACCATATAACGCTTTCATACCAGCCGCATCCTCAGCCTTGCTATATACATGCTTTTTCGGCATGAAGATACCGCCATTCGTAGCATCTCGTACCCAACCATTCTCTGGGAATCCCCAATCCTTATAAGGAATACCAAAACGACCTACAGCAAAATCCAATCGAGGATCGACCGCAATGTTATTATCGTTAACGGCTAGCACAGCATCTTGGGAACTATCGGAGTTACGAACAGATACACTTTTCTTCGTACGATATTCACCGTTCAAGTAAGGAAGGCCATTCGCATCTACTTGGAACGAATTCACCAACTCAAAAGAAGGCTGGTAGAAACCACAACATCCACCGGGACCTGTATTATGCGGATAAGCTAAACAGAAGGGAGCCCCCCCCATATTCTCTGCCGCATTTGAGTATTGTACCGCAAAAACGGATTCCTTACCATTTTCTGTCAAAGCATTGAAGTTATTGTCCAGATCATCTTCCAGTCCATAAGCCATACCCTTAGACGTAACACCATTTGTCAACACATCCGCTAAGATAGGTTGCGCTTCCGCCAAATCACCATGCCACATCAAGATCTTAGCCTTCAAAGCCTTCGCTGCGGATTTATTCGCCCGACCAACCTCACCAACAACCTTAGGATCATCCGATAAATTCGCTATAGCATCATCCACGTCGGCAACGACCAAACTATAGATATCTTTGTCATTATGCACCTTTGGGTCATTCTCTTGATTAGTCTCATCAATATAGGGGAGATAAACACCAAACACACGCATTCCCTCGAAATAAGCCAAGGCTCGTAAGAATTTCAACTCGCCTTTACGCATTTGGCGAATTTCCTCCTTCATATCCTCCGCTTTTTCCAAGACCTGAAGAGCCAAGTTAACACGTTTGCTCATTTGATACACCCAAACCCATTTTTGCTTGATATAGCCATTGGTCGACAATGTATTATACAATTCTATCTCATTCACCGTAGATTGGTCGTTAGGGTCTGATCCCTTGTTGGCATCACCCCCATAAATACCACCCCATACCCAGTTAAACGGAGAAGCTTGATAGGGATCGTATCCTTCCACAGGAGAGGCTAAACCCGCATAAGCACTAGTAACCAGCAACTCCACACCTTGAGCATTCGCCAAAGCCTCCGGGGTCAAAACTCCTTGCGGCTCCTTTCCCAAGAAATCATCGCCACAAGACCCTAAAGTCAGCATACTGGCAAAAGCCAACGCTAATATATATTTGTTGTGTTTCATAATAAAATTCATTTTAAAAGTTAATCAAATCCCTAAACATTAGAAAGCGAAATTTACACCGAACAAGAAACGCATCGTTGAAGGCCATCCACCCATATCAACACCTCTCTGTAGGTCTCCCCCACTTTCTTTGCCCATATCCGCATTCGTATATTCCGGATCCAATCCAGAGTAACCGGTAATAGTCAGCAAATTCTCGGCTTGTACATACAAACGTAAGTTTTGGATACCCACCTTAGATAACACGCTCTTCGGAAGCGTATAACCCAAAACCACATTCTTCAAACGCAAGAACGAAGCATTCTCTACGTAATAAGAGTTCGAGAATTTACCAGAATAACCATCGTTCGAATCCAAGATCGGCAAAATGGCATTGCTATTATCAGCACCGGGAGTCCAAGATTGATCACGCATACGCTCAGACTTGTTACCGTTGAACATCCAGAAGTCCGTAAAATATTTCGTATTGTTAAACAGGTCATTGCCGATAGTTGAATACCAGAACATCGTGAAGTCCCAGTTTTTCCAAGTAACCGTAGCGTTTAAGCCAGCGATCAAATCAGGATGGGGAGAACCGATGAACGTACGGTCTCTTTCCGTCAACTTACCATCCTTATCCACATCATCAAACTTAAATTTACCGACCCAAGCCTTGGCGGACTCAGCGTTCAATCCGGATTGTCCTAGAGGCGGCAAGGCCAAAACCTCGTCAACGTTCTCATAGAAACCATTCACCTTGTAACCATAGAACTCAGAGATAGCATGTCCTTTCGTCGTACGGGTCACGTTTCCATCCAAGCGAGTTCCCGCTCCCCACAAAGAGGCATCATCCGACTCCGAGATACGCAGTACCTCATTCTTATAATGGGAAAGGTTCAAACTTACGTCCCAAGACCAATCACCTTTTGAATCTCTATAATTCAAGTTCAAATCGACACCCGTATTCTTGATATCACCGAAATTGATATATGGTTTCTTGATCTCCGGGTTAGCAAACGCTGAATATTGAGCCTCGATCAACATATCCGTTGTCTTCTTCCAATACCACTCAGCACCAATATTGAATTTACCATTTAAGAAAGTAGCGTCCACTCCGACGTTCCACATCTCTGTAGACTCCCACTTGGTATCCTCGTTTCCATATTTATCTAAGATGAAACCTGTTGTAGTAGAATTATTCTGTCCGTTCAAATCGTAGTCAGAACGTTTCGGGTAAGTTGCAAGTTCCATAGCATAGTTCGTAATACGAGGAACCTCAGAGTTTCCTGTCTGTCCATAACCGACACGCAACTTCAAATCGTCCAACCAATCTCTCGTACTTTCCATGAAATCCTCTTGGGAAATACGCCAACCTAAAGAAGCGGATGGGAACACACCATAACGATTAGATTTTGAGAAACGAGATACACCATCCCGACGGATGATACCTGTGAACAAATATTTATCATTGAAAGAATAATCTACACGGCCGAACAAGCCAAACAAAGCAAACTCACCCTTATATTCGGAATTCGCCAAACGCTGGTTGTTATTCTCACCCATATTCAGCACCCAACTATTCGTATTATCCTCAAACAAATAATTGTAACGACGACCGGTCAACTTGCGTCCCAGACCGTCACGGATAGCCTCCGTACCTAACAGAACGGTAAGTTTATGGATATCATTAAAAGTCTTGTTATAGGTCAACGTATTCGTCCATACCCAACGATAATTAAACTCACTTTGTTCCTCAAAGTTATTCTGTCCCATAGACTCTGAGAACTCCGGATTTTTCTTTTCCATGCGATAATAATACCGGTTCGTATAGTCGATACCGAAGTTCGTACGGAATGTCAAGTCCTTGAAAATATCCGCCTCAGCCCATAAGTTACCAAAGATACGGTTGCGAGTATAATAGTTGTCCTTATTACGGACTTGATTGGCTACCGGATTCTGGAAGTTACCCGTACCGGAGAACTTTGATCCAGCGAAATTACCTGCGATATCATATACCGGAACCCAAGGAGAAGCACGATATGTCCACGAATAAGGATTAGATTCCGCTCCATTCGCACTCAAGCCATTATCTTTCGTGAAAGCATACGTTAAGTTCTCACCCACACGTAACCAGTCACGTACATTGAAAGAGGTATTCGCACGCACTTGATAACGCTGATAGTAAGAATCAATTACCGTACCGTCTTGTTTGAAATAGTTTGCGCTTAAGTTATACTGTCCCTTTTCCGTACCACCGGACAAGCCGATCTGGTGATTTTGAATCATGGCGGCACGATCTAACTCATCCCACCAGTCCGTATCTGAGAATGGTGCGTAAGTTGTAGTAGGATAATCATAGTCGCTCGGATCTATTGTAGTAGAACCCTGAGCACCTGATTGTGTCAAGTAATTCGGGATAGAAGGTCTATCCCCCGTACCAAATTGAGGATTACTTGGATAACCTCCGATATCACGCATAGCAATATTATTCTTCTGCGCCTCCCAATCTAGGTTCAAGCGATCCATAGAATTCAACACGTCATATTTCTTACCCGTCTTCTGGACACCAATATAACCGTCGTACGTTAATCTCGGTTGCCCGCTCTTCGTACCTTTCTTCGTCGTGATCAAGATAACACCGTTCGCAGCCTGCGCACCATAGATAGCGGCAGAAGAGGCATCCTTCAATACCTGCATACTCTCAATATCGTTCGGATTCAAAGTACTTAGATCCTGATTACGTGTTGACACGCCGTCAATTACGTATAATGGGCCGTTATCATTAACCGTATTGATACCACGAATACGAACCATTGAAGGAGAACCCGGAGAACCGGTCTGACCGATATATACACCGGCCGCCTTACCTTGCAACTGCTGGGTAGCGGAAGATCCGGAAGATGCCAAAAGGTCCTTCGTATCGACTACTGCCACGGAGCCTGTGATATCTTTCTTCTGCTGCGTACCGTAACCTACTACTACGACCTCATCAAGGTTTTGCGTATCTTCTTTCAATGTCACATTTACCACTTCTCCCGAAGCAGGAATTTGCTGAGATACATAACCAATGTAGGAAACGACTAAAATGGAGTTGGGCTCAACTTCCAAGGAATACTTACCGTCAAGGTCGGTAATCGTACCGTTTGTAGTACCTTTTACTACAACATTCACACCCAAAAGGGGTTCACCCTTTGCGTCAGTTACCGTACCGGTAACTTTCTTAGCTTGTTGGGAGATGGACACATTCGCGTTAGACGCATGGATTGGAGGGGTTACACCCGCACCGACCATAAGGAAACAAAGTGCCAAACCCAGCCCGCTTTTAACAAAAGCCAACTGTTTGTTCATCATAACACAAAAATAGGTTAACATTAATAATTATATCCACTCTTCGGATACGGGTACAAATATAAATTATTATTCTCAATAAACAACAATAGTATGCATATTTTTTTCACATTCCCTTGAACTTGCGGATATGTGTTCGTACAAATAGCTATTATAGACCCAATAAGGCTTATTCTTGTTAACAAAAAAGACACCTTCACAAGAATCAACAATATGTTAAAAACCGCATAAAAAATACAATCTATTCCTAATTTTTCCGAAGACTTTTAAACCTTATTATCAATCTACAACACGGTAAATGAGTCTCTTGGGCCATATAAAAGAAAAGAGGACGCCGTTTTACCGACATCCTCCTAAGCTCTTATCGCATTAGATCCATGAGCCTTACCGGCTACCAGCTATCGATTTACTCACGATATTCGTTACGGCCTCTTGCATCTTCTCGATGACACCGCTGTTTTCCATCCCGTATTCGGAGGCGATCGTCTCCAGATTCGGGGAACCGACCCAAACCTTGCCGTCCGCATCTTCCCAAACGGAGATACGTAGCGGCAGCTCCAAAGAGATAGACGGATCTTGCTGCATCAATAAAGTCCCGACTTTCGGTGAGCCGAAGACGATCACCTTATTCGGAGGCAGCTTCATCCCTACCTCGCTAGCGTTTCGCCCATGATCGAACATGGCGAACACGGAACCTCCTTGAGACTTGATAATCTCCTCGATCCGCCGCATCGTCTCATCCACGCTAAACGGGCTTACCGCTTTATCCATCAAACGATTCTTTTTCTCCATGGCTGTAATTTTCTTTAGTTTTGTCAAGACAGGAGTCTTGACCGTCCGTACGCTCGACTTCCGGTCATTATTCAGCTGCTCATAAATAACGATTTTATTCTCTCCTTTGTTCAGCCATACGCCCGGTATGTAAAGCGTTTGCTGAGGGCCGGCGTACCAATAGCGACCGATATTGATACCATTGATGAAAATAATGCCCTTTCCCCAATCCTCCATATCGATAAACGTATCGCCGGTATCGGACAGGTGGAAGGTTCCCTCGTAGAGAACCGGCTTATTCCCCAACGCCGCTACCTCGGGCGAGCCATTCTTATAGACATAAGGTTCGCCGGAGGCCAAAGCCGGCATCCGGTCCATCGGGAGCTTGTACATCTTCCAGTCCGATATCTCGCTGCCGTTAATCTTGACCGGGCTGATGATCCCCTTCGTATTGCGTACGATCTCCTCGCCATAATTGATACGCCCCATGTTCTCCACCAAGATGTCCAAGGTAGCGTTGAACGGGATATCGATTTCCATCGCATATTGGTTGAAGCAACGGTTTAACTCGCCGACACGCTCGCCATCCACGTAGATCGTAGCGTAATCACGCAAGCCCGGTATCTCCAAACGGCCTTTCAGGGGTTGGTTGAAATGGGTAGAGTACAAGACGTAGCCGTATCCTTGGTTCAATTGCTCGAACGTGAGAGGTGTCGGAGACGCTACCGGTTCCCCTTCTTTCGCCAAGGCCAACACGTCGGCTACCTTCGCCAAGGAGATCGACGGGATCTCGATCAGCGGTATAGGGGCTGGGGCCTCGGGGACGTCATAAGTGACGTATTTCCGGATCACGTTGCGGATCGAGTCGAACTTCGGGGTCACCCAACCCGCCTCGCTGATCGGGGCGTCGTAGTCGTAGCTGGTCAAGTCCGGCTGGATATCATGCTTCTTGTCGTAATTGGCGCCACTGGTGAAACCGAAATTCGTACCGCCATGAACCATATAGAAATTGAAAGAGACATCGTTTTGGAGGTACGTCTCCGTCTGCCTCGCTATGCCGGAATCGCTTATATCGGGGAATGGTTCCGCCCAGTGCATCAGCCAGCCGGGATAAAACTCGGCTACCATATACGGGCCTACTCCCCGTGATACTCGTTCACCACCTTTTTCAAGTTCTCCACGTTACTCTCCCCGTTCGCCGTAGGCAACGCTCCCGGGGTGGAACCGCCCTCGAATAACCAGCTTCCGTCCGAGGTGAACAGAGGCACGTTGAAACCGGCGTCCGCCAATTGCCGCTTGATCTTGGCGTTGTAGCGGCGATGCTCCTCCAAGGGGATATCCTTACGTTGCGCCACGTAAGAACCGAACTCGTTCTCGGCCTGCACCATGATGATAGGGCCGCTTTTCGATACCTGCAAGTCGCCGACCTGCTCGTAAAGCTTATCGATATAAAGCTTCGTGCGTTTCAAGAACTCCGGGTTATCCCGGCGGATCTCCATGCCCGGTATATTCTGCAACCACCACGGATAACCGCCGAACTCCCACTCGGCGCATACGTAAGGGCCGGGACGGAGGATCACCATCAATCCCTCCTCTCCCGCTATCCGGATATACTCGGCCAGATTCTTGTCTCCCTCGAAATCCCATTTACCCGGCTCCGTCTCGTGCAGGTTCCAGAAGACATAGGTAGCGACCGTATTCAAGCCCATCGCTCGCATCATCCGAAGGCGATGCCGCCAATATTGGTGGGGGATACGAGGGTAATGCATCTCACCCGAGAGGATCGGGGTTACCTTCCCGTTTACATAAAAATGACCGTCCTTGATCTCGAACGTACGTTTCTCCTTGGCGAACGAGCCGACAGGTATCAGCATCAAAAGGAGCAATAGATAGGCGATTTTCTTTTTCATGGAATCCATGTGTTATAAAGATTTATTTTTAGGTTTAAGATCTCGTGGCAAATGTATGTAAATAAAAAAGAGGATGCCAAATAAATGACATCCTCCCTAGCTTATATATTATATAATGTATAAGTCTGTATTAAGCTTGCTCCAACTGCAAAGTCTTAGTCGGCTGGTCGCAAACCTCCGTCGGACCGAAGTACTGGATCGGACCCGGATATACATAGCTAGTAGTCAAAGCCCACTCGTCACGGTTAGCGGCGAACGCCTTGAAAGGAGCGCCGTCAAGCTTAACCAAAGCCTTCTGGATAACCGGCTTCATCTCGCCATGACGTTTCTCCATGTTCATCATCATAGTAACAGGGATACCACCGGCGATCCATTGATCAGCGGGAGCGGTCGTGTTACGTACGGAAGACATATAACCTGTCTTACCGGCGGCGATCAAGCAAGATGCCGTGTAACCCAAAGAGTAGCAGTAGTCCGCATCGTAGTTAGACGGAGCGGCGCAACGACCCTCGTAACCGAAGAAGTGGTGTTGTGCGGCGAACTTGCCTACGTACTTGCCCTCGGCCTTCCACTCAGCCAATTTCTTGCCAACCATCTCAGACAATAACTTCTCAGTCTCGATCAAAGAAACCTGTACGTTTCCGTGCGGGTCACGGTCCAAAGACAACTGACGAGCTACGCCCTCCGGAAGAGAAGCGTACAGATCAGAGTTCTCCTTCGTCAACTTGCTGATGATATAAGCACGTTGCTCGCTCTTCTTGATCATCTTGAACTCAGCATCGTGCTTAGCCAAGAAGTCGTTCAACTCGGCAATCAAGCGTTTCATAGCCGGAACGAACTCGATCAAGCCCTCAGGGATCAATACCGTACCGAAGTTGTTACCCTCAGCGGCACGCTTAGCCACGATACCAGCCACGTAAGTAACGATATCGTCCAAAGACATATTCTTCTCCTCAACCTCCTCGGAGATGATACAAACGTTCGGTTGAGTCTGCAAAGCGCACTCCAAAGCGATATGAGAAGCGGAGCGACCCATCAATTTGATGAAGTGCCAGTATTTCTGAGCGGAGTTACAGTCACGTTGGATGTTACCGATTACCTCGGAGTAAACCTTACAAGCCGTGTCGAAACCGAAAGAGGTCTCGATCTGGGCGTTCTTCAAGTCACCGTCGATCGTCTTCGGGCAACCGATTACCTGTACGCCGGCGCCGATAGCCTTGTAATACTCGGCCAATACGCAAGCGTTCGTGTTAGAATCGTCACCGCCGATAATAACCAAAGCCTTGATATCAAGTTCCTTCAAGATCTGAAGACCTTTATCGAATTGCTCTTTCGTCTCTAATTTCGTACGACCGGAACCGATCATATCGAAGCCACCCGTGTTACGGTACTCGTCGATAATATCAGCCGTCAATTCCATATATTTATGATCGATCAAACCGCCCGGGCCCAAGATGAAACCATACAGACGAGAATCTGCGTTGTGAGCCTTGATACCGTCGAACAAACCAGCGATCACATTGTGACCACCGGGAGCCTGACCACCGGAAAGGATTACACCAACGTTCATGACAGGCATAGCCTTCTCCTCGTTACTCTTCTCGAATGTAACGATCGGCATTCCGTAAGTGTTCGGGAACAATTTCTTGATTTCTTCCTGATCGGCTACTGATTGAGTATACTCGCCGTCAACGGCTTTCACTGCACCTTTCAACGCAGCGGGTACCTTCGGTTGGTAAGCTGCTCTTGCGATTTGTAATGCACTCTTTGTCATTTCTTAATTGATTTATTTAGAAATTATTTGATACGTGTTCAAAAGTGACGCGAATATAAGGAAAAAAATCCGTATTAATAAAAAGACAGGGGGATATGTTCATTGAAAAATCACCCTAAAATTGGTTCCGAAGGAATGATTAACACTTTACAAGCCGATTTCCTAAAACAGGTCTGACAATATAGATCAACTCCTTCATCGTCCGCCCCAAATACATAATACTTTATCGTATAAACACACCTTTTTAGCTCCTTTACATAAAGACTTTATATGCATGCAAGCTTTATCCCTAGGTGTATCTCTAGATTATAAAATAATAAATATCAATTCCTCACAAGAAGCCCCTTTTACTATTTTCTTATTCCAACTTTAAATCCGGTAACTTTTTGACTATCTCCATGGTTTGTACGCTCACGTTGATTACGGAGAGTAGCAAGTCCAAGATATAACGGGGGTTATCATGCTCACGGCTCCAGTCATTCGGATCGTTCTTGATCAAGCTACTTGAATCGGTTTTCACTTGATAGCGCTCCATGATCCATTCGATAGCGGATTTACCGTTCACGATGTATTCATACGCCTCATCGGGTATGTTCTCTATACGAATCGAGCTGTTGTAGATAATCGTATCCTTTTGCCCCTTTTTGGGGAATCGCATTTTCTCTACCTCATAGTATTTATAATCCACCTTGACCGCATATAGATCCGTAGTTCCGGCAATCATACGACCATCCGGGGCTTCCTCCTTTTGCCTGTCACCAATGACTGTCACGCCCTCATACGCAGGTATTTCCTCATAATTCAGATGCAGATTAGCCAGTTGCTTACCCGCATAGGAGAAATCGAGGAAAGCGTCTATATCTTCCACGATCGGGATACGTGGTAAAGATTTCTTCAGATCGGCCGCGAAGGCTTCCCGGTATTTCGGGGAATGAAGCAAGCCATACACATAGTAGAAGATGGTTTCTTTCGTGATCTTCCGGGCATTACCGAAACGGGTACGGACTTCTTTTAGTATCCAGTCGGTGATTCCGTCTCGACGGATGTAATCATCGTTTGATTCGGTATCGAATAAGGACAAGGTTTGCTGCTTGTTCTTGTTTTCTTCGTACCAGTAGAGAGGGAAGCATTGACTCTTTCCTATAAGTTCTAAATCTGGAAGCATATCTGTTATGATACAGCTAAAGTCTTTTGTTACGCCGACACCGCTAACGCAAATCACTAAATTCTTATATTTAGATGTTGGGAAAAGTTTAGGCAATTGATAAACACGCTCGTTCCAAAAACGAGAATAGCACCCATATTGCTTGAAATATGGTCTATATAAACAATTGCTATTTTCTCCTATTTTATCCAATGGAATAATTTCATTCTTTTTTGCAGCATTCAATACATTTGTAGTCCAACTAATCCTCGTAGAATCGTAAATTACATCTTGTATTTTTCCTAAAGTTAACAACTCACGTTGTTTATTATAAAAAGCCGTTGCTTGTTCCATATTGAAGTTCAAGCTGTCAAGAGATGAATTATAGCACCAACTATCTCTTTGAGTTTTTAAGCCACAAGAATAATATGGAACAAACACCGTCTGCTTATTCTTCTTATCATCCTTATCACCCAAAAGTATCAATGAATCAAATATACCTCCTCGTTGGTTAATCCAATCCCCTTTCTCATTCGGAGCAACAATCTCCCATTGTAATTTACTAGAATCAACGGAACCAAACTCACTTATCTTTTTAAGCTTCTGCTCACGAGATAAATAATCACCAATATCATGATACAGAATCGTCGCTTTCCCTTTCTTTTTCGGGTTCTTTATTAAGAAGGTGATTGATATAGGCGTACGAGAACCTGAACCAAATATTTTACCGCCTTCTTTACGAGACAACTCACCACTCGTACGTTGGTTTCCCCTTAAATTAAACACATATACACTCGAATATTCATCCTCAAGACATTTCCTAAATCCTTCTTGAGCATTTCCATCAATCCAAGCCCCATTACTAATGAAAGCTACCACACCCCCATCCTTGCAATCCGCAATGCGATCACTCGCCCAACGAAACGCCTTAATATAACTATCATAAAGAGAGTTCTTATTAGTCGCTTGAGCGGCTTTGGCATACGTCTCGGCAATCCGTTTATCCAAATGAGCGTAACTCAAATTCTGCGCATTATCATTCGCCGATTTCTGTCCGACCGAGTACGGAGGATTACCCATTATAACCCGTACCGGAGCTTTCTTTTGCTTATCCACATTCGCCGCATTCTCGGGAAACCAAGTCTGATCCAAAACATTCTCCTCGTTCTCGGTTGTCTGGAAAGTGTCCGTTAAGCAAATGCCCTCGAACGGCAAATAAGTATCTCGCTTTACGAGACTATGAAAGACGCTCTCGATATTGACATCAGCGATATAATAAGCAAGCAAGACCAACTCATTGCAATGAATCTCATTCTTATATTTACGTTCCAGATCCTCCGGACGGATCAAACCGCTTTGTAGCAAACGGGTAATGAAAGTACCTGTCCCCGTGAAAGGATCTAAGATATGCACATTCTCATCCGAAAGGCTGCAATCAAATTCCTTGCGCAAGATATCGTCAACGGAATGGATAATAAAATCCACGCATTCCACGGGTGTATAAACAATACCCAGCTTATCCACGGTCTTCGGGAAAGCACCCTTGAAGAACTTCTCATACAGATTCTTGATAAGCGTCTGCTTTCCTTCCAGATTGTCAATATCGCCTACGTTCATGCGCACGTTCTCATAGAATTTATTCAATACCTCCGTATCCTTTTCCATGGCCTCGCTCTCCAGTAGCTCCAACATACGTTGCATACTACGGCTGACCGCATTATTCTTGACAAACTGATAGTCCTTAAACAAGGCATCGAATACCGGACGTGTAATCATATGCTGCGCCAGCATCTCCACCGCTTGTCCCTCGTCAATGGAAGGGTTCAAGTTCTTTTGCAAGCCATTCAAGAATTCAACGAAAGCCTCTTTGTGCAATCCCTCTTTCACGACACGGGCGATGCGCTCTATAAATTTCTGGGCGATCAAGCCGATCTCCCTCGCCCAGTTCTCCCAATACAGGCGATCTCCGACCTTCTCGACCATCTTCGCGTAGATCCCATCTTGCAAAGAACCGAAACGAAGTTCCAACTGGCGAGCGATTTCCTCATTACTTAGCTCGGTCGCCCCCGTCTGTTGATCCTGCGGATCGGGCATCCAATCCTTCCCGTGCATCCGACCCGAGCCTTGCGGTATCCCGGCGACAACCACCTTGGGAGGCTTCACCTTATTCAAATGTATCTTATTGACCGTAGCGTTAAACTCATCGTCGTGGGCACGCAAGGCATTCAAGATTTTCCAGACCACGGAAAAACGCTCGTTATCCTCCATCGCCTTCTCCGGCTCCACATCCGCCGGAACGACTACCGGGACAATGATATAACCACATTTCTTCTCATCCGAAGCCCCCTTGTGGAACGTACGCATCACACGCCCCACGCTCTGCACGACATCCACCTCGCTATTACGGGCAGCGACAAAAGAACAGCGTCCAAAGCCGGCACATCCACCCCTTCGGACAAGCAACGCACGTTCGATAGAATACGGCACTCGTTCGGATTGCCGGTCTCCTCCTTCAGCCAAGCGATCTTCTCCTCCCGTGTAGCGGCATTCATCGCCCCGTCGATATGTTGAACCTCGATATCCACGACCTCTTCCCGTACTTCCTCCGACAAGGATTCCTTATATTTTCTCACCATCGTAGGCATCACGGCAGCAAACCCCTTGGAAGAGATACCGCTCCCCCGCTCACTCGGATTAATGGTCGAGCAAAACGCCACGGCCCTCCGCATCAATACCGGGTCCGCCTCCTTCGTAACCCCCTTATCTCCTTTTATACGTTTGGACAAGCCATTGATACAACCGATGAGCTTACTGGCGTCGTCCATCTTTATTTCCTTTTGTTGCTTATCCTTGACATCCTCTAGGATAGAATCCGGGATATCATCCTCGCTAATCGTCAGCACCAATACCTTATAGTCCGTCAGCAGTCCCTCACGCACGGCACGTCCGAATCCGATCCGGAAAAACTCCTCGCCATAATAGTCCGGGTTATTCATGCTCCACAACACTAAATCCTTGTCTTTAGCCGTCGCCTTGGCATTGTCATTATAATAACGTGGGGTAGCCGTCATGTAAAGACGCTTTTTCCCCCGGATCAAGTCATTGTCATGTATTTTAGTAAAATGACTCTCATCACGACCTTTTTGCTTAAAACCGGTTGTCCGATGCGCCTCGTCGCAAACGATATAATCGAATATACCATAAGACGGATCAGCCTCCAATAGCGCTCGCTGCGCCTCGGCCAAGACATCTATACTTTGATAGGTCGAGAATACGACAACCAGTCCGTCCGTATCCTTATAGCCTAATAATTGCCGTTTTATCGAGTTGATATTTGTCGTGGCGGGCAATGGGTTATCGATGATACTCGTCTCGTCATTATCGAAATCGTTCCTTTTGGAAGCCTTGGAATCCGAGCAAATACAAACAGCCTTCATCCTGTATTTCGTATCTGTCATCCAAGCATTCAGCGATTGTCCTAAAAGAGCGATACTGGGGACCATGAATAAAATCAGTCCCTTGCCCCCGGTCTCTTGCTCTATGATCTCCAAGGAGGTGTACGTTTTTCCCGTTCCACAAGCCATGATTAGTTTTCCCCGGTCATGTACCCTAAAATATTCATGAGCCGCTTTCATCGCTTCCAACTGATGCTTGCGAGGCTGTTTACCTTCCCGTAAAGCCGCTTTTCCCGTATCCCCTTTCAAGAGTTTATCCCAATCAACCGGAGAAGCCTCCAACTCATGCATATTGATACGAGTCACCGAAATGTCTTGACCTTTCAACGTCTCTTCCGCATTCGCTCCCCAGCGCAAGGTGGTAGAAACCCAGATCAGGTTACTGAAATACGTGGTCTTCAAGGTTAAATCATCTATAAACGCACGATGAGCGGTGGATATAAAGGAGTCTACGACCGCCTTGCTTATGACGGCCTTCTCGTCATAGCATTTACACTGGATGGCCCAATAATCACCCAAATCAGTTTTCGCCACCAAGTCTATACCAAGATCTTTCCCGCCGAAATCCTTTTTTCCCGGAAATTCCTCCCAAAGCCAAACCTCCTGCAATTTATCCGCATAGCGAGGGTCCGTTTGGAACCATCTCTTCATCAGTTTCTCAAACTTCGCTCCCTTTTCTCTTTCGGTAAAAGATCCGGTACGGAATCTTTGAAGTACTTCTTTAAATGTCATTGTCTCAATCGTCCGTTGTTTAGTCCTCAAAAGTACATAAAACTCCACTTATTTCAATAACTCGGACAGATTTTCATTGGAGACATAGCCGACCTTCTAAAAGAAACATCTGTTTCTTCCGATAGAAACAAGAGTTTTATACGGGAGAAACTCTTGTTTATTCATAGGAAAACTTTTGTTTTCCCTAGAAGAAAACTAAAGTTTCCTAAGCATAAAAAACAACAAAACTGCAATAAATTGAAAAACAACACTATACTTAAAAATTCACTCTTCTACAGATAAGATAAGCGAGAATATTTCTTTTTTCGGAGCAAAGCCTTATGTAAATGTCATCGGGCAACGTTTTTTCCCAAAAGACTTCGTATATTCGCGAAGTCAATATTCCATATTTTAATACATTACTTACATAACACAAATACAAAATGAAAAAAGTATCTTACTCTTGCCGCATCAGCTCTGCTCCTAGCCGCATGCAGCGAAAAACCGGGTTACGAGATCAACGGTACCGTAGCGAACACCGATCTAAACGGAAAATACGTTTACCTGTATGAATATGGCGTACAAGACGCCGCCCCAATGGATAGCGCATTGGTGCAGAACGGCACGTTCACGTTCAAAGGAACACAGAACGCCCCTGCCCTACGCAAACTCGCCTTCGCCGAGGATGTCGTGGAACCCAAACGTGCCGCTTCCGGCGAGAACGCTCCTTTTACAAGCGTATTCGTACTGGAGAACGGTAAATTACAGGCTGTTCTTGACGAGGCCGCTTCCGCCGTTTCTGGAACACCGGAGAATGACGGATTGAAAGCCCTGCAAGCACAAATGAAGACTTTGCGTGCGGATTTGGAGAAGCTTTCCGCCGACATGAAATCTGAGGACAAGGAAGTCGTAAGCGCCGCCGAGAAGAAATATGACGAGATCGACCAAAAGGTAACCGATGCCGTCAAGACTTACATATTGAATAATACGACCAAGCAATCCGCCGCCAAGTTATTATACGATTTCCGTTATAGCTTGGACGAGGCTGCCCAGAACGAGATTATCGCCAAGGCGGACTCCGCTTTCAAGGCCGTTCCGAACATCGATAAGCTCATGGCTCACCTAGATGTACTGAAAACCGTAGCCGTAGGCAAGAAGTTCGTGGACTTCGAGATGGCCGACCCGAACGGTAAGACGCACAAGCTATCCGAGTTCGTAGGCAATGGCAAGAACATCGTGTTGATCGATTTTTGGGCAAGCTGGTGTCCTCCTTGCCGCCGGGATATGCCGAATTTGGTAGCCGCTTACAAGAAATACAAGAACAAAGGTTTCGAGATCGTTGGTATCTCCTTGGATAGCAAGGCTGACGCATGGGCGAAAGGCGTAAAGGACCTGAATATCACATGGACCCAACTCTCCGACTTGCAAGGCTGGAAAAACTCCGGTGCTCAACTATACGGGGTAAACAGCATCCCTCACACCGTATTGGTGGATAAGGACGGAACGATCATCGCCAAGAACCTACATGGCGAGGAGATCGACGCTAAACTTCAAGAAATACTAAAATAAACAAGAATAACATGTCCGCTCAAATCACTCTAAACTGGGAAAAGGACTTGACATTCGAGACCTTGCTAGACGGGCATAAGGTGACAATAGACAGGGATATGGAGAACGGGGGCAACGACGAGGGCCCCCGTCCCAAAGCCCTAATGCTCGTAGCCTTAGCCGGATGCAGCGCCATGGACGTAATCCCTTTGTTCAACAAGATGAGGGTACGTTTCGAGAAAGTATCCATTGACGTGAAGGCCGAGAGCTCCGACACCATCCCCATGGTATACACCGCATTCCACATGACCTACCATATCCAAGGGAACAAGGAAGACGCAGCCAAGATAGACAAGGCGATCCGCTTGTCGCAAGAAAAATATTGCGGAGTAGGCCTTATGATGAAAAAAAGATCGCCCCTATCACGTACGAGATCCTGTTAAATGGGGAACCGTTAAAACCATACCCTAACGACAAATAACAAATCCCGCCTCTTGCATGGCTGGATTAAAAAATCTATCTTTGTGCGATCTTTAGAGAAAGCGATATTACTATAAAATTAGCATAAGGTTTTATTACACTTTAATATAATAAATTAGCGATTATGATTTATTCACATGAAGTTCAACACATGTGTGTTGTAAAGAAGGGAGCTAACCACCAGTGCGCTCCGATTCCTGAAGAAGGAAAGTGGGTTAGAGCAACTCAGATCACTGATATCTCTGGTTTGACTCACGGTATCGGTTGGTGCGCGCCGAAACAAGGTGGATGTAAGCTGACATTAAACGTTAAAGAAGGAATCATCCAAGAGGCTCTTGTAGAGACAATCGGTTGTTCCGGTATGACTCACTCAGCGGCTATGGCTTCTGAGATCCTTCCGGGTAAAACTCTTTTGGAAGCATTGAACACAGACCTTGTTTGTGACGCTATCAACACCGCTATGCGCGAGTTGTTCTTGCAGATCGTCTACGGTCGTACACAGTCCGCTTTCTCAGAGGGAGGTCTGCCTGTAGGCGCTGGCTTGGAAGACCTTGGTAAAGGTTTGCGTAGCCAAGTGGGTACGATGTTCGGTACATTGGCTAAAGGTCCCCGCTACTTGGAGATGGCCGAGGGATATTGCACGCGCATGGCATTAGACGCTGATGACGAAGTAATCGGTTATGAATTCATCCACTTGGGTAAATTCATGGATATGGTTAAGAAGGGTATGGACGCTAACGAGGCACTGGAAAAGGCGAAAGGCTCTTACGGTCGTTTCAAAGAAGCTGTAAAATATATCGATCCTCGTAATGAATAAGAAAACATTTACACGTGTCCTCATCGGGCTGAGTGTTATCACGGCTGTGGCTACGCTTATCACGTATTTCGTGATGAAGCCGGAGAAACCGTGGTTGGCGTTTTACGTGGCTTGTTGTGGCGGTGTATTGGTTTTCAACTTTCTGATATCTTTATTCCTAGTAAATAAGAATTTTAAAAAGTAAAAAAATAATATGGCTTTATTTGAAAGTTATGACCGTCGTATTGATCATATCAACGCGGTATTAAACGAATATGGTATCAACGGTATCGAAGACGCAAAGGCTATCTGCGATGCTAAGGGTATCGACCCTTATACAATGTGTAAGGAAACTCAACCGATCTGTTTCGAGAACGCTTGCTGGGCTTACGTAGTAGGTGCCGCTATCGCTATCAAGAAAGGTTGTACGAACGCTGCCGAGGCTGCCGAGGCTATCGGTATCGGTTTGCAGGCATTCTGTATCGCTGGTTCTGTTGCGGATGACCGTAAGGTGGGTATCGGCCACGGTAACTTGGCCGCTCGTTTGCTTCGTGAGGAGACGAAGTGTTTCGCTTTCTTGGCTGGACACGAGTCTTTCGCCGCAGCTGAGGGCGCTATCAAGATCGCCGAGATGGCAAACAAGGTTCGTAAAGAGCCGTTGCGTGTTATCTTGAACGGTTTAGGTAAGGATGCCGCTAAGATCATCTCTCGTATCAACGGTTTCACGTATGTACAGACTCAGTTCGACTACATGACAGGTGAGGTGAACGTTATCGAGGAGAAAGCTTACTCTAACGGTCTTCGTGCGAAAGTTAAGTGCTACGGCGCTGACGACGTTCGTGAGGGTGTAGCTATCATGCGTAAGGAAGGTGTTGACGTATCTATCACGGGTAACTCTACAAACCCGACTCGTTTCCAACACCCGGTAGCCGGTACTTATAAGAAAGAATGTATGGAGAACGGTCACCCGTATTTCTCTGTTGCTTCTGGTGGTGGTACGGGCCGTACTTTGCACCCGGACAACATGGCCGCTGGTCCTGCTTCTTATGGTATGACGGACACAATGGGCCGTATGCACGGTGACGCTCAGTTCGCTGGTTCTTCTTCCGTTCCTGCTCACGTAGAAATGATGGGATTCTTGGGTATGGGTAACAACCCGATGGTAGGTGCTACGGTTGCCGTAGCGGTTGCTATCGAGGAAGCTATGAAGAAGTAATCAACTAAACAATAAAATAATTGTTTATATATAGACTCCTGTAATCTTGATGGTTGCAGGAGTTTTTATTTTACTTATCAAAAGGAGGAAAAGGATGACACTAAACATAGACCAAGAGAGTTGCATCAAATGCGGGAAATGCGTACGGGTATGCCCTTCGGATATATTCACGCAAGAAAGGGCCGGAGAGACGATCGGGCTGGTACGTGTGGAAAGCTGCATCGTTTGCGGGCATTGCGTGGACGTATGTCCGACGGGCTCCGTGTCGCACAGCGAATTCCCGCCGGAGAAAACGCATACGATCGATTACAGCCAAATGCCTACGCCGGAGCAGGTGATGTTGCTGATCAAGTCACGCCGTTCCAACCGGACATTGACCTCGAGGCCCGTCCCCAAGGAGATGCTGGACAAGATCGTGGAGGCCGCTCATTCTGCGCCGACGGCGACAAACTCCCAAAGCCTCTCGTTCACCGTCGTCACCGATCCGCAAAAGCTACGGCAGGTGAGCGATTATACGATAGGCGTGTTCGACTCCTTGGCGAAGCTATTATTGAATCCCGTCGTGAAATGTGTGGTCAAGCCGTTTATGAAGGATGTCTATAAATACGTACCGGTATTCAATCGGTTGAAAGAGGAACACAAGGCGGGTAAAGATCCGATTCTCCGGAAAGCCACCGCCCTGCTACTGATCCATACACCGAAGTCCAACCGATTCGGAAGTGAGGACGCTAACCTCGCTTATCAAAACGCCTCCTTGATGGCGCAATCGCTTGGGGTAAGCCAGATCTATATGGGCTTTGTGCTCACCGCTATCCGGCAGGAAGGAAAAGATACGCTCGCCAAGACTCTAGGGATCGACGGCAAGATACAAGCGATCATGGCGCTCGGCATACCGGCTTTTAAGTATCCGAAGTACACGGACCGGAAAGAGATCGTCAAGAACTATATCGAGTGAGACTTGATGGAGACAACCTTGTCGACCGGGGTATGCGATCCATTGGATTACGCATCGTAAGTCAATGGATTACGATACGTAAGTCATTGACTTATGGTTCGAATCTCATAGGTTTACCGGGCTAGGATCACTCCCGATCACCAGAACTTATTATGCTCCGGGCTGTATTCAAAACCAGCGTCTTTAAGCTTTGTAAGAAGGGATTTCTTGTTCACTTGCAAATCCTCGCATAAATCGTCGAGGGAAGAATAATTGTCACGAAGTTTCATATTGATGAAGCTGAATAGCATCATCGGATCGTTTGGTAATGACATAATCTTACGAATAAAAATGTTATCTATGTTTTACAACACAAAGATAATGCTTTTTCGCCAGATGGAACCCAGACACGATCCTTATTATTTGAATATCGGTACGCAACAAAACAACCTACAAACTGGTTTTAAATAACGAGAACTTATAATTCAATTGAATGACATGAAAAAATATGTATTAGTAGTAGCGGTAGCCGCAGCCCTATTCAGCTGTAGCGGCAACCCAAAGGCAGACGCCACGCAAACAGACAAGAACAAGCAGGAAACCGCCCAAGTACCGGATATGCACAACGCAGAGACTTCCTTGGATTACTGGGGTGTTTACGAAGGGACATTACCGGCCGCCAGCTCGCCGGGTATTAAAACGACCTTGACATTGAACAAGGATAAAACCTTTACCCTCCGCTCCGAATATATTGACGAGAAAGACGGTATTTTTAATGATAAAGGAACTTACACGCTGGACGGTAACGTCTTGACAACGAAACAAGAAGGGGGAGATATCACGTATTATAAGGTAGAGGAAGGCCAACTGAAAATGCTGGACCAGCAGAAGCAACCCATCACGGGCGACTTAGCCAAGTTCTATATCCTTAAGCAAACAAAGAAATTCTAGGCTTTATCCCCATAAGTATATACTTTCAAGGGCAAAAGCATACCCTTTTGTACATGAAAGTATATACTCATTTGCCTAAACCCAAAACTATTCCTAACTTTGCGTCCCTATATAACTATATAATTACTCCAATGAGAATAGCCGCTTAATTTATCTCAAGATGTCGTTCTTTCCATCCGGAAAGCCCTCTATCCGTATAGGGCTGATTTCGTGACGACAGATTCGAGGCTATAGTGAAACCGATCATCATCGGTATTTCTTATCCATTTTAGTATCTCACATTTTAAATCAGTTCACACTATGAGTATCGTAGCGCAAAAAATCACGTATATACATCCGGACAATCAAGTCTTATTCAAGGGGATCGACTTGACGATCAACAAGGGGCAAAAGGTAGCCTTAGTCGGGAACAACGGATCGGGAAAATCCACCTTCCTCCGTATCTTGGCTGGAACCTTGCAAGCGCAGGAAGGGAAGATTATCCATCCGACCCCACCCTATTACGTACCCCAGCATTTCGGGCAATATGATAACCTGACGGTGGCCCAGGCCCTACGTATCGACGGGAAACTGGAAGCCTTGCGGGCGATTACCGACGGCGACGCCTCCCTCTCTAATTTCAATACACTGGCGGATGACTGGACGATCGAGGAACGGAGCCTCGCCGCCCTGCACGCTTGGGGTTTGGAGCATATCCTCCTCTCCCAACCGATGCGCACATTAAGTGGCGGCGAGAAAACCAAGGTTTTCCTCTCCGGAATCGAGATCCACCAACCCTCGATCCTGCTATTGGATGAGCCGACTAACCATCTGGATAGGCGCAGCCGGGAGAAGTTATACGATTTCATCACGTCTTGCCGTATCACCTTGTTGGTCGTCAGCCACGATCGTACCTTATTGAACCTATTAGCTTCCATAGCGGAATTATCCGTCGGGGGGATCACCCTTTACGGGGGTAATTATGATTTCTACAAGGAACAAAAAGAACAGGAACAGGCTTCCATGCAAGAGAAACTGGAAGCGAAGGAGAAAGAGCTTCGCAGGGTCAGGAAAACCGCCCGTGAGGTAGCCGAGCGAAAACAAAAGCATGAATCCCGGGGAGAGAAGCAAAGCGTCCGGAAAGGAATTCCCCGGATCATGATGGGCGGATTGAAGGAGAACGCCGAGAAAAGCGCCTCCAAACTAAAAAGAGGTTCACGAGGACAAGATGGAGAACCTTGCCAACGAGCTAAAGCAAATGCTCTCCTCCCTACCCGACCTTCAAGGCATGAAACTGGATTTCAGCGCATCCGGCTTACACGAAGGCAAGATATTGGTTACCGCCAAGGAGATCAATTTCGGTTACGCCGAGGCCGGCGATCTATGGCCCTCCCCGATGAGCTTCCAGATCAAGAGTGGGGAACGGTGGCTGATACAAGGCGATAACGGTTCCGGCAAGACGACTTTGCTGAAGTTGATTACCGGCCAGTTACCGCCTCGTAGCGGTTCCTTGATCCGTGCGGATTTCTCCTCTATCTATATCGACCAAGAATACTCGATCGTCCGGAACGACCGGACGGTGTACGAGCAAGCGCAAGCCTTCAACGAGCGTCATTTCCAAGAGCACGAGATCAAGACCTTGCTAAACCGTTTCCTCTTCCCGCACGACACGTGGGAGAAGAGCTGCGGGAAGCTGAGCGGAGGCGAGAAAATGAGGTTGGCTTTCTGCTGCCTGATGATCAGCAACCAGACTCCGGACCTGTTTATCCTAGATGAGCCGACCAATAATCTCGACATCCAAAGCATCGAGATTATCACCTCCATGGTCCGTGCGTACAGGGGCACGATCTTGCTGATCTCGCACGACGCTTATTTTATTCGGGAATTGGGTATCCACCAAATAATAACTACCTTCGCGGGTAGGTTAAAGACGAATTTATGAAGACGTTACTTGACGTGCATACCCATACGGTAGCCAGTGGGCATGCCTTTAGCACCCTGCAAAGAAATGGCAGTGGCCGCCTCCGAGAAAGGATTGAAGTTACTAGGTATAACAGAGCATGCCCCCGGCATACCGGGGACATGCTCCCCGATTTACTTCCGCAACCTACATGTGGTTCCCCGCCGGATATACGGTGTCGAGTTATTGCTCGGAGCGGAATTGAACATCATCGACTATAAGGGTACGATCGATCTGGGCGAGGAGTACTTCCCGATGCTGGATATCCGGATAGCGGGCATCCACTCGCTTTGCTACAAACCGGGAACGGTCGAGCAGAATACGGAGGCGATGATCGGGGCGATCCGCAACCCGCATGTCCACATCATCAGCCACCCGGGAGACGGCACGGCCGAGGTGGATTTCGAGCCTATCGTATTAGCGTCCAAAGAGCATCACACGTTGCTGGAGATCAACAACAGCTCTCTCAACCCGGTCCGCAAGAAACTCACCGCCAGAGATAATAACCTCACGATCTTGCGCCTATGCAAGAAATACGAGGTTCCTGTGATTTTAGGTAGCGACGCGCATATATCTTTCGATATAGCCCGGTACGATCATATCTACGAGTTATTGCAAGAGACACGATTTCCGGAGGAATTGATATTGAACGACAAGGTAGAGGCGTTCAAGAAGTTCATAGGGAGATAAGCGGTGCCTTACCTCCGGGCAGATACATTCCTGTAGCCGGGCAGATACACGTACGTACCCGCCCGGGTGCATCTTTACTTACAATGTTCCTTTATTAATTTGTCCACGACAGGATCACCCAACTCCTTCGCCTTGTTGAAAGCCTCGCACGCTTCCGCCTTCTTACCCTGACGGACGTAGCAGATGCCTCGCAAACGATAGCAAGAGGCGAAATCCGGAGCGATCCGCAAGGCATTCTCTAAGCTCCTCAACGCCTGATCATAGTTTTCCATACGAATATATACGGACGCTTCCTCCGCCGGATAAGTCGGGTCGCCCGGATTCAAGCGGATCGCGGATTGGATATCGGCCAAGGCTCCGGGGAAATCGCTCATGCGGAACTTCGCTTGCTCGCGGTAATAGAAGAAACGGTCGCCAACCTGTCCTTTCAAGAGATCGTAGTATAAATCATAATCGTCCACGGCCTCCTTGTATTGCATCAGTTTCAAGCGGAGATCCACCCGTTCCAAGATATAGGGAGCGGCCTCGTTCGTTGGCGGGTTCCCGCATTTGGCGATGGCGCTATCCAGCAAGGCGATGATATCCCCGAAGTTAGCGCCCCGGATATTCGCCTTCGCCTTCGCCGCCCAATACCAAGAGGTAGAAGATGCCATATCGCTATCGTTCACCTTCATATAATCAGCGAACGCCTGCTCGAAATCTCCTTTATAAAAATGGATGTCCCCTTCCAATTGGCGATAGACCGGCAAGTCCTCCTCCCCGATCGCCTTTTGTATCGCCTCGGTAGCGGCATCGACGGTCCACTGCTCCTTATTCAAGGTCGTATCCGCGACGGCCACGCCGTAGATCAGCTTGGCTCGGTTGAACCAGATATCCCCTTTCCGCTCGCTGAAGCGGGAAGCCGTGTTTATATCTTCCAACGCCTTATCCAGATAAGCCCCCTGCTCGGCCTCCGTAGGAGCCAGATCCGCACGGTGGTAAGCGTAATGATTGGCACGGTTCAAATACCCGTCGGGAGAATCCGGGAAAGTGGCGATGAAATCATTCAAGGTAGCCAGATACGTCTTTGGGTCTTGCGAGCTTGCCATCAAGTATAAGGAGACCTGCGCTTGGCTTGCGTCCGACGGCCACGCCTTCCGGATACCAATCCGGCTATAGGTGGAATTAAAGGCGTCCGCCGACTGAATCGTCAAGCTATTCGCGTATCCCGCCGAGACCGCGTAGGAATCTTCCTTCTTCCCCGACGCGTCTTCCTGCGCCAAGCCGAACACCTCGCCGTCCGCCGTCAATACAGGAGCGTTTACCTGCCCGCTCTCCAGCGCCATCGACAATTTATAATAGCTGAACGGCTCCTTCAACTTACTGACCTCCGAGACCGGTCCTTCCCCGAACTTCGTGATCTTACCGGTCGAGTAAGGCATCAGATAAGCGGTAACTCCTCGCGAGATCGGCTCACGGGCGATCGGCAAGAACACGGCTTTCTTCGGCACCTCTACCTTGAACTTGATCACGTCATATAATTCATCAGCCCCCAAGATGCGGCTTACCGGATATTCTTTTCCGTCAGCGTCGGTCACGGTCGCCCTCGCCGCATCCTTAAACAAGGAATAGCCGGACAACGCCTCACCGGTCTCGGTTATGAAAAAATCCCGTACCGGACGCTTTCTTCTGGTTATCTTTTCCATAAGTGGTGACGGTAACCACCGCCTTTCGTTGCTTATCCATCCATTTGGGCGCTTTCTTTTGCGCCGCCACCCAAAATACTTGGCAACAAATCGTAATCAACAGAACAATTCTTCTCATTTCGTTTTCATGTTATCAGAATATACGTCGCAAATGTAAATATTTATACCGGATAGCCGAACAAATTAGGGAATTAATCTATTATGATTATATTTGCGGAAACACTAAAAAACCGCAAGATTATGAGACTAAAAACATGTATGCTTATGTGTAGTTTATTCATGGCGAGCTTAGCCTCCGCTAGTAACTTCGCCTCGGATTCTTTCAAGACCAAGAGCGGAAAAGAACTGACCATCACGTTCATCAAGCATGGCAGCCTGATGCTTACGTACGACAATCATTCGATACAGGTAGATCCTGTCTCCGAATACGCCGATTATACGACTTTCCCGAAAGCCGATATCATCTTGATCACCCACGAGCATGGCGATCATCTGGACCCGAAAGCGATACAAGCTGTCGAGAAAAACAGTACGGAAATCATCACCAACGAGAACAGCCAAAAGAAGCTGGGAAAAGGGAAGGTCCTAAAAAACGGCGATACGGATACCTCCATCAACTATATGAAGATAGAGGCCGTCCCCGCCTATAACACCACGCCCGGCCGGGATAAATATCACCCCGCCACCGGGATAATGGCTATATCCTCACGTTCGACGGACTAAGAGTCTATATAGCCGGCGATACGGAAGACATCCCGGAGATGGAAGACCTGAAAGACATCGACATCGCTTTCCTTCCCGTCAACCAGCCTTATACCATGACCGTCTCGCAAGCGGCGAAAGCGGCCCAGATGTTCTTGCCTAAAATCTTATACCCTTACCATTACGGGGATACGAAGATCGGCGAGTTGAAAGATGCCTTGAAAGGTAGCGGCATCGACGTGAGGATACGGGAGCTACAATGACGACAAGGCACGGCTCGCCTTTAAGATATTCCGCCGGTACACCCAGCAAGCCAAGAGGAAATAAACGACACATTGTACCCACAACGTCACGTACTCCACACCGACTTGCTCAATCGACGCTCCCATCGAGTTGAGCTGTACATAGGCCAGCGTAGCGGGAGCCGCCGGAATGATATAATGGGCCATTTGCCAATACCAAGGCATCAATTCCAAGGGATAAGAGACTCCGGAAAGGAAGATCAAGCCTACCGAGAAGAAAGCGATCATCAATAACGGAGCCTCCGAGTCCGTAAAGAAATAAGAGGCGGCCAGCCCAAAGAAGCTGGTAGCCAACAGGAAGGGTATCAGCAGGATCAAGGTGTTCAGATAATTACCGATATCCGGCAGGCCAAACAATAGCGGTATCAAGCCCAACAAGAACAAAGCGAAAATCGTATACAATACGCAATACACAAAGGTCTTGCTGATTATCACCCTAGCGATCCGGCCAAAGGATAATCCCTCGGAGGCGAAACGAACGATGGTACCCGAATCCCGCTCTTCCCCGCTTATCATACCGATCACCATCAACAAGGTCTGGAACATAATGACGATCAATACCGCCGGGATCAAATAGGTTCCATATCCTTCCGTAAAATTATACAACGCCGTCCCGACCACTGATATGGGTTGCGCCGAAACGATCTTGGAAGCGTCTTGCTGGGGCAAGAACACCAACATCTCCGGACGATACCGATCGTTCAACGCCAACATGGCACCGCTAGAAGCCTCCTGCATCGCCATATAATATAGGAAAGCGCTTGTCATCTGGTACATGATAAACAGGGACTCATTCCCTCGTGCCACCCGGGTCTCGAAATCAGAGGGAAGATACAAGATACCTACGGCATCCCCCTCCTTCATCCACTCCTGCGCCTCAGCGTAATCCAAACCATCGGCGATTACCGAGACTTGCGGAGTGGCGTTCAGCAAACGGATGTACTCCCGGCTCAAGTCGGTCTTTGAGTCATCGACGACTACTACCGGGGCGTTACGCACCAGATCCGGGGCATACATATAATTATACAGCAGGCCATAGAGAAATATACCTCCTACCAAGACGAGCAAGATAGCGTAGCTCGTGGAGATCGTCTTAAACTCGTCCTTGACCAAGGAAGCGATATCCGCCAAGGTTCCTTTCATATTATCGGATGTTCTCATATTTATGACTTAAAATAGCGGTTTTCAAATGTGGCAACAGCACCAATGCCAATAACATAAACGCAAACAACGAACTTACGTTTACCCATGTATAAGGGAATCCGTAATCGCCATACAATAAGTTCTGGTTGATCTCCACGAAATGCCGTACCGGAAACAGGTACGAGGCGTAATGTACGGGAGCGTACATGGAATCGACCGGGAAAGTAACGCCGCATAAAGTAGCCCCCAGCGAACCGACCATCGACACCACGCTAATCACGATCGCTATAGCGGGAAACAACGAGAACAGGAATACCGCCAACGCTTGCGTAGCGACCACGAATAAGATCGCCGTCAAGTTCAATGGCCAGAAACCGCAAGCGAAAGGAATATGCATGACCCCGAACATGATATAGTTAGCGAAGACGCTCATGATACAAAAGATAATCGTATAAGGGAGCAGTTTGCCCACCACCGCCACGAACATGTTCATCCGTGCCGCCTCCAGCCACTCATCGCCTGTCCGGAACTTGATCTCGCTACCGATAGCGTACACCGTAACCAGCAAAATGATCACTTGGAAAAAGACAAAGAAAAAAGGATTGCTCAGATAAACGGAATAATCCAGATCCGGGTTGAACAGCGGGTGGCTACTGGATCGTACCGGTAATAGGAAGGTGGTTATCTGATTCTCCCCCAGCCCCATCGCCGTAGCTTGCACAACCACCGGGGCGAGGGAAAGCGTACGCAGCAGGGTCTCGAAGGCCCCACGTACCTCACCGCCCACGCTCAACAAGGCATAGTGGTAATAATACGATAAAGTAGCGTCACGCCCCGCCGTGGCATCCGCCTCAAACTGATTGGGGATCACTAAATAACCGTAGATTTCTTTTGCTTGGGTAGCATGGCGAGCGGTCTCTTGGTCCGTATAATGCCGGGTTACCCGGAAAGTCGGTACCGCCTCTACCTGCCGGATGATCTCCCGGGACATGGAGGTGTTGTCTTGGTCCACTACCGCTATCGGTATGTTCTCCATCTGCCCGCTTCCGAAAATCGTAGACATGAAGAATATACAGAACAGAGGCAGCACGATACACACCCCGAAGTATAACCTCCGGGAAACCATGCGATCCAGTTCCCGACGTAAAACCATATAGAAAGGACTCTTCTTTAGCATAGCGACAATAAATTATTTAGTTGTAGAGACGGGGCGTGCCCCGTCTCCCACCGTCCGACAGTAACTTTAAATACTATTTCGAGGGGATGAGACGGGGCACGCCCCGTCTCTACAACCGGATAGTATCAAGGGAGTTGATAGAGTACGGACATACCGGGACGCAATCCCTCCACCTTCTCCACCGGTAAGGCATGTATCTCGAAGGTCCGCAAGTCATAGCTACCTGTCTGCTTGGTAGATTTCCAAGTAGCGAAACTGCCCAACGGACTGATATAATTGATCTTGAACTCAATATCCTTCTTATCGATCGCCGGTACATCGGCGACAAACGTTCCTCCCATCTTAAATAAAGGCAAACGATCCTCACGTACGTTCAATACCACATGCACGTCATCTAATACGACTAAGTTCATGATTGGCATCCCGGCCCCAACCAACTCTCCCCGTTTCGGGAAGATAGCGGAGATTTGTCCCGATTCCGGAGCCGTCAACCGAGCGTCCTGTAAGAGAGCCGCCACCTCCTCCACGGTTCCTTGCGCCGCCGTCACCAACGAGCGGGCGCTCTCCTTATCTTGTATCTGCGCCCCGTCTACCGCCATTTGATATTGGCTATAAGTGGCACGTTCGGCGGCTTCGGCCGCTTTATACATGGCCTCCACCTCATCTTTACGCTGTGAGGTTACCACGCTATCTTTATACAAGGCATTGACCCGATCATAGGTAATCTTCGCCAATTGTAAATCCGATTTGGATTTATTCCACAATTGTTGCAAGGAAGCGATGATTTGCTTTCGTGTACCCTCATCCACTTTCTGGTGCTGATACTTCGCTATGTTCTCCATGGCGTTCACCTGTTGATATTTAGCCAACGCCTCCGGACTATTGATGACGACCAAGGTATCGCCTTGGCGTACATTCTGTCCCTCTTTTACCAGAAAGGTATCGATACGCCCCGGTAACTTACCGGAGATACGTATTTCCGTTGCCTCGATCTGCCCTTGCAAGATCACCGGCTTCTTTTTCAACAAAATCATCCCGATCAACGAGACAACTATAACAATCGCCAAGACTGCGACGAAGGCCACACTCAAATATCTCTTAGTTTTATCCATAACTCCTAAATTTTCAATTTTCAATTCTCAATTTTCAATTCCCCAAAAGCTCCTCGGTCTTTCCCTCCATCTTGTATTGGTGGAACTGCTCCGGCGTACCGCAGACAGACAGCAGATTAATCAAGGCTACATCATACTGATAATAAGCAAAAAGAAAAGCGGTCTTCACCTTCGCCAGCATAACCTCGGCATCGACTACCTCCGTAGAAGTAGCCATTCCCTCTTGGAAGGATTTCTTCCGCACCCGGACCAGTTCCCGGCTCATCTCGATCGTCGTATCCAAAGCTTTTACATTGTCCAAGGCATTTTGTAGCTGGCTGTAGAATTTATCGATACCGACCTCCAGATCCGTAATCGCCTTCTCCTTACCCAAACGAAGCGACTGACTAGCGATCTTTGCCTGCCGGATGGTTTTCTCCCGATTCAAGCCGTCAAAGATATTCCACGTAAAACCAACTCCCACCATCGTACGAGGCAACAAATATTTATCCAGTCCATCAGCGTACAAAGTCTGTTTGCCGAATAAAGCGATATTCGGGACATAAGCGGACCGGCCGATCTTTAGTTGATTATCGGCTACAACCTGCTGCAATTTCAATTGATTGACTATATAATTATTCATCGGAACCAGATCCTTGAAGTATTGAGCCGGAGGAAGCGCCTCATTAATGAATAAAGGAGTCGTGGTACGTACGTCACTCCCCTCCTCCATATTAATCAAGCTTTTAAACGCCTGTTGAGCGACCGCTAAATCCTTACGGGCCGATTCCAGTTCTCGTTTCGCCTCGTCCATACTTACCTGAGCGAACAGACGCTCGGCCCGATTGATCATCCCGTTTTGTTCTAATTTAAGGGCTTGGTCATAATGGGTTTTCAAAGAATTGTACACTTCTGTTTTTACGTCCACCACACTTTGTCCCAGACGAAGCCCGAAATAAGCCTCGATCAATAAGGATTGTTGGTTGGCATCCACTTGATTCCTATTCACCTCCGCTATAGAGACCATCGTCTTTCCGATCTTGTTCGCGTAGATACGTTTTCCTCCCGTGAAAACAGGCCACGTCACCGTAGCGTCTATAGAAGTGATGTTTTGGGAGATCAGCGGAAGCGAGAAAGTACCTTGCCCGATCTTATCCAATACCGACATGATCAGCTCATTATCCGGGATATAATTATGGACAAACTCTTTCGCCGGTTCCGTATATTTACTCAGCGACTGCCGTACCTCTATCGGATTCGACATATGTACGAAAGCACCCGCGGCGTTCACCGACGGATACCAAAAAGCGTTTAGCTTTTGATGCTCATTCCGAGCCCATTCCACTTCTTTCCCTGCTATTTTCAAGCTTTTATTTTCCTTATGAAGCAGGTCGAGAGATTGTTCCAAGCTTAAATCCACATCGTTCCCTTGGCTCCATGAAGCGCATGGAAGAAGATACAGCAAAAGAATACTGTAAGATACTATATTACTCACCATAAACTCATTTAGTAATTGACGTTCAGTTGGAGTAATAACAGCGAAAAAAGGGAGGATTGTTTTTACTTCTTTTTCAAGTTGGGAAGGAACCAAGTAACCAGTCCTAAAAAGAGGCATGAAGCCACATACATTGTAGACAGCCTCTATTCCATAATGATCCGCCATATTTCCTAATACGGCCGAGGCTATACCCGCCACACCGAAAGCAAATCCAAAGAAAAGTCCCGAGATAAGACCTAATTTATAAGGAAGCAACTCTTGCGCATACAACAAAATAGCCGGGAACGCCGATGATAAGACCAAACCCACGCAAAAACTAAGCACGATCGTCCAAACGAATCCCACATGCGGCATCAACAAGCTAAATGGGGCTGCCCCTAGAATCGATCCCCAAATCACATATTTCCGTCCTATCTTATCACCGATAGGACCACCCGCCAAGGTTCCTATGGCCGTAGCGATCAGGAAGACGAACAAACAGATCTGCGAAGTCTGTACACTCACCCCGAATTTATGGATCAAGTAAAAGGTATAGTAGCTATTCAAACTAGCCATATAGATATATTTAGAGAAAATCAAGGTCAGCAATATCGAGATCGAAAAGACTGTTTTTCCCAAAGAAAGAGGCATCTCCACATGCGTCTCACCCGACTTCTTCTGCCATTTCACCCGACTCAAATACGCCTTATACCAACGGCAGATAGGAATCATCACCAAAATAGCGACAAATGCTAGTATAGAAAACAAAGCGATATGAGTCCGTCCATAAGGCGCCACCAATAGAGCAACCAGTAGCGGACCTAACGATCCGCCCAAATTACCACCCACTTGAAAAAGCGATTGCGCCAATCCCCTACGCCCTCCCGACGCTAGCGAGGTGATCCGGGACGCTTCCGGATGCAAAACCGAAGACCCGATACCTATCAAGAATACGGAGATCAAGACCCAATGGAGCGTAGAGGAAAAAGCGAGATTCAACAAGCCGACCAACGTAAAACTCATACCAATAGGTAACGACCAAGCCACGGGACGCTTATCAAAAATCAAACCGGTTATAGGCTGGAAAACAGAAGCGGATAATTGATAAACAAGCGTAATCAACCCGATTTGGGCGAAGCTCAACGCTAAATCATCCTTGAAAAGTGGATAAACCGCCGAGATAACGGATTGCAACGAATCATTCAAACAATGCGTAACGCTTAACGCCACCAATACCCGGAATGCTGTTTTATTTACCGGCTGTTGTTTAGAAACCTGCTCCATAACTATCTATATTTCTATTTCACCTCGTGCTCATTAACATTTCAAAAACCGCACAAAAAGTTAGCTAATTTCTAGAAAAACAAACCCTAAGAGCCTATTTTAACTATAGTTAATACAACTATTCTTTCGGTTCTTTTCATTTCTTTATGTTAATCGGCTTAATCTTAATACCTATGAGCCTTGTTTTCTCAGTGATACTTCAGAGCTGTATCCCGGAATGAGCATATATCTTATAACTCACTCCCAAAACAAACGCCAAAATCCCTTATCTGCCATCATTCCGACCCGAAGTTAAAGATCGAGATCATTAACGGGAACAGCCTCTGAAGTTTTTTATATTTATTCCTCTTCTTCTCCCTCGTTCGCCGAATGTAAGATAAAAGTAGTAGCGCCAATCGTTACGATCGTACCTTCCCCGATACGTACTTGTTCTTTTTTACCAACCAACACATTTTTCACAAAAGTCCCGGTCAAGCTAGGAAAGTCACGCACCATATAAACGAACTTGCCATTAGCGTCTTTCTTTACATTAATCACACAATGCTTACGCCCCATACTTGGATCGCTCGTGATAATAGGGACATCTACACCTTCCGTATCCTTATTACGGCGACCAATCACATTATCTCCCATCACTAATGGTAGATCTTGCTTAAAAGCAAAACCATTCTCGATAATGGTAATATAACCACAAGAGAAATCCGGTTCCTTCACCTCTTTTTCCTCACCGGTAGCCGTCTTCACCACCTTTCGGCCCAATTTAATCTTAAATTGCGCTCCACACTGCGGACAGACGAAGGCTAATACCTTCCCTTCCGGATATTTGGTCTCATCAAAAGACAACTGATTATCACATTTTGGACAGAATACTCTTTTCATACACTTAAATACAGGATCTAGTATTACAAACGGAGCGCAAATTTACGAAAAAACCTTCAGCTACACTCCTAAAATCTCATGGTTATGATTTTTTGAAACAAAAAAGGCCATCCGTCACGGACAGCCAATCTCAATTGTTAACCTTAAATCTAATACCATGAAAAACACAGTGCAAATATAGCGGTTTTATGTTATGTAGCATAATATTTTATTTGCAAATCTCATTTACTTAACCAGATTTAACAAAACTATGCTTTAAAACATATCCGTAAACAATATATATCCCCTTAGAACTTAGGTTCATTCTCTTTAATCTCCTTCAAAGGCAAGGTAAACCAAAAAGTGGAACCTACTCCCAATGTAGATTCTACCCCGATTCGTCCCCCTAGTTTCTCGATAATATTTTTGCAAATCGCCAATCCTAATCCGGTACCTTGTTTGCAAGCGTTCAACTTAACAAAGCGATCGAATATAGTTCTACAATCTTCCTCCGAGATTCCCATTCCCGTATCCGAGACCGAAACTCGTATTTCATCTTTCGATACCTTATAGGCTAATTTGATCTCACCTTCCGAAGTAAACTTAATCGCATTTGTCAAGAAATTAGAAATAACCTGCACGACTCGTTTCGGATCTGAGAAAACAGTCACGGGTTGTGAGCCCCGATCGAAAACAAATCGAACGTTTTTCGGAATCTTCAAGGCATGTACCGCATAGGTTTCCTCACAGATCTCCTTAAAATCGAAATTTCTCTTCGTAATGTCAAAGGTTCCCGCCTCAATCTTTGAGAAATCAAGGATATCCTCAATCAATTGCAGAAGCAATTCACTATTCTTGTCAATGATATCCACATAAAACTCTCGTTCCTCCTCCTCTATCTCCTTGGTCTCTGCCAGTATATTCGCGAAACCAACAATAGCATTTAAAGGCGTGCGGATCTCATGACTCATATTCGCCAAGAACATAGACTTAAGCCGATTCGCCTCTTTAGCCTTAACTAACTCATATTCTTTCCGTTGACGCTCTCGTTCCGCCCAGCGCAATTTATCTTGCATGGCGATCTCATCCGTTATGTCCATCAAGTAATAAAGGATTTTCGCAGGTCTTCCCGCCTCATCATATTTATAAGGGTACGCATACGCTCTCACCCAAACATATTGCCCCTCAAAAAGCTGTCGGTATTGAATACTATATTCACCGATCTCACCCATAACAATCTTTTCAAAGCCTTGTACAAGTACCCTTTCCCGATCTTCCGGATATACGATCTCACAAAAATCTTTTTTTCGTTGTCAAGTTACTTGCTCTCAATCTGGATTTATTACCTAAAACACGTAAATCCAGATCGATATGCATCTTATCGGTTTTAACATCATATTCCCACAGCAAGGAATCACTGCAACGCATAACCGTTTTCAACTTCGTGAACAGTTCCTCTACTTTCTCCGACTTTTGATATTCTTCCGTCTCATCCGTAAACATTAGTACATATCCACAGATATCTTCAGCCTCTCCTTTCAACGGCACACATTTAATAGACAGACGTAAATTTATACCTTCCTTTTTTGGGTCTATGTTATAGTACTCATTCGTTTGTATATTATCAAATTCATAATTACAATCGAACACAACCATTTCTCCCTGTTTCAGACGAGCGATCTTGTCCTCTGGAAAATTAGGATTCTCGAAAAGATTTATTCCCATAATATCCTTCCGGCTTATAGCGAACAAATTCTCGTCCGTCCTATTGAGATCCACTAGCTGCCCCCTCTCGTCATAAACTTCAATTCCAACAGGTAATTTCTGGAATAGGGCATTAAAGCTCATTTCCTCTAGCATTTTATTACATTGTCCCATCGTCATATTAAATTATAACCACTAATTCCCTACTTTAAATCAATCAAGCAATCTCCTCTGTTATTTATACAACAAATGAACGATAATAACGATTGCAGCAGAAGTTTAAAGTTATAGAAATAATATGAAAATCAAACATAATCATGTTGAAAATATATATTTTCGATATTGAGAAAGAGTCATTCCCGTCCGTTGACGAAAAAAGCGATTCAATGTCGATTGAGACGGAAAATTAGTCAATATAGCGATCTCCTGTATATTTAATCGAGAGTCACGTAGCAACGACTTTACCTCTAACACTATATAGATAGATAAAAACTCCTTGGCTGAAATGCCACACCTTTCATTCATGATCGCACTTAAATAAGTTGTCGTTATATTCAATTTATCCGCATAAAATCCAACATTCTTGTGATTCTTGAAATTCTCTGCCACGAGACTACAGAAATCATAGATCAATTGCTCTTTTCTCAAACTAGTCCTGAAAGGGATTTTCTTACGCACTTTCACATAATAGTCGTAAACATCCATGTAAAAAATCCCCAAGTAACATATAATCCGCTCCCTCAGAAGCCCATTACCCCGATACCGCTCAAGCTCATTCTCTATCAATTTGCAAAATGATTGAAAACGCTCAATACCATTATTATCCTCTATATTATAGTAAAATGATCCTTCACGAAAAAATGAAATCCCGGATCAAAATGACGTAAGGAACTTAATACATCCCCATGTAGTACATGTGGTATGATGATAAACTTCGCCGAGAAGTCCTCACTCACGTTCCGCATTGAGCATAACTGTCTCGGAAATAAGAAAATCAATTCATTCTTATTCCATACATGCTTATTATCAAGCAAATGAATGATCGCACTACCTCTATTACATACTGCTATTATCCCGTAATCCAAAAAAGAAGGTTCTGAAGTCAATGGACTATCTTCAATCTGTTCCGTAATAATAAAGTCTTTTTCTAATCCGCCTAAAAAACGATCACATGTATTATACCTATTCTCTTGCATATACTCTTATAAATTAAGGGAATACGAAATCTTACCTCCAACAACAATCAACAGAATAATATTATATTTTGTTCTGTCCGTTAAGGTCCCAAGTATATTCGTTTGATATTTTTCTTTCCTTACCCCCTCTTCTATTAGCCATCAAACCTTATATATCAATTGGTGCTAACAGCTAACCAAGGAAATCATAAAAAAACACAAGACAAAATTATATAATAAAAAATTAACTATTAAATGCATAACTAAACTAAAAGCGCACAAAAACACATCAATTGTATACAAAATCGAAACAGACAAAGAATAACCGAAAAAGATCATAAAAATACAGTTAGCTTCATTGACAAAGTAAGTTAACTGAAATACCAAAGCAAGTTAACTTACTTTGTCAATGAAATTAGCTTACTTTGAAAGTATGGATGTTACCCTCGGAAAGGGGAGCCTAAGCAGTGTTCTCAAAAATTCGTGTATTCATGCCTCTATACAAAAAAAAGGCTATCCGTCACGGACAGCCAATCTCAATTGTTAACCTTAAATCTAATACCATGAAAAACACAGTGCAAATATAGGCGGTTTTATGTTATGTAGCATACTGAATTATTTGCAAAATTCATTCACTTAACTCGATTTAACGAAATCATGCCCTAAAACATAGTTATTAACAAGAAAACTATTCGTTCAGATCTAATAGCTTCCCAAGAAATCGTCGAGGGAACGAGGATCATCATCTGGCATCAATTCTTTTTTCAAACGAAATTTGCGTTTATAGATAGCGTCCTTCGTCACATTCAAGACTGACATCAGCTCCGCCGAGGTTAGCCGCAATTTGATCAAGCAACAAAAACGAATGGCATCCTCTGTCAAATCCGGATAAGCGACACGTAAACGACTTATAAAATCATCATAAAGAGTATTTAGGATCTCGATCAAGTTTCTCCAATCTGAATCCGGCAATATCGTTTCCGATTTAGAAAGTATCTTCAACTTCTTGAACGTATCCAACTGTTCCAGCAAACACTTCGCCAAACGTTCCTTTTCCTTGATCAAGGATTCCACGTCACGATGCGCTTTCCACTGAGCCGCATGCTGGTATTCCCTCAAGCATTTCTCCTTCGCTTCCAATTGCTCCTTGATGTGCGACATCTCACGACTATAACGTTGTATCAAGATTTCATTTTTATCCACAAGGCTCGCTATTTCTTTCAGTTCTTTCTCCTTTTTTGTCTTATAAAGGTGATAACGCAAAAAAGACAATAAAAGTAGGGCAAAAGTAACGATGATTAAAATGATCAGATAATAAATATCTACATAGAAATGCTTCGGTTCCGTTAGAATCGGGCTTAGAGCAGTACATGTGTGCAGCGCAAACTTCATATAAATAGTATTTATTATCTTAATACTTCCTTCTTAGAATTCCCTCTCTCCAAATCGCTTCCAAAAAGCCTGTCCCATATCCAATCAATTGGACAAAAGCCGCTATGATAGATAACAACGCAACGATTCCGTTCTTATTTCTCACTAAAGCGTCAAAAAAGATCAGCGAAATATAAAATAACAATAGCCCCCATACCTTTGGAACGAAAAAAGCGGAAATACATACCCCAAGCAGACCTACCACAAATAAGGCAGGCAGGCAATGTACCCATTTCAATGATTCCGGGTACTTCTGGTACAAGATAATCCTAGCGTACCCCGAATGCCATACTTGCCGGAAAAACTGGACGAAATTTGTTCTTCGCTTATGATAGACCCAAGCGCCCGGAAAATAACGGCATTTATAGCCTGCCGCAAAAAATCCGGATACTAAAATCTATATCCTCTCCATAACGCATATCAGAGAAACCACCCAAGGCTTCATACACCTCTTTCCGCATTCCCATATTAAAACTCCGAGGATAGAATGTATCCAAATGTCTCCGGCTTCCTCGGATCCCTCCTGTCGTAAAGAAAGAAGTCATCGAGTAATTGACCGCTTTCTGTATAGCGGAAAAAGAAGAATGCGCCCTGTCGGCACCACCAAAGGCATCCACCTTATAACGCATCAAGGACTCGTGTACTTGTACCAGATAGCTGGCCGGAACGATACAATCCGAATCCAAGACAATCACGATCTCTCCTTCCGCATAACGTACCCCTTGATTGCGAGCCAAGCCCGGGCCTGAATTCTCTATATAGAAATAGCGAATCCTCAAGCGGTCATTATAGGCATTGACTACGGGCTCACAAGGTATAGAAGAACCGTCGTCCACTACGATAACCTCAAAATGTACATATGTCTGCCGGGTAAGACTGTTTAATAAATCGTCTATCTCCTCCGGACGATTGTAGACAGGAATAATAATTGAAAATACTTCCATTAAGCTAGATTTAATCTGCCGACAAAAGTAAGGAGTTAAAAAGCGTGTATCAAAAAGGGCACTGGACAAATAGAGGACATAGCTGGACATCGAATACCCCTATTTTTTACCCCATAATAGAAAAACTGGACAAAAGACATAAGATACGTTCAGTTCATTCATGCAGAATAATCTATTTATCAATAGCTTACAAAATACAATACTATCCGCTACTATTTGGACAAAGACTGGACGCACACAATATTATTTCATTCGCACATCTGCCCCCACATTAATTTTTCCCGAAGCGTCTGATAAAAAGTATGGTTATAGCGCTTGATGACTTTCGTCGTATAATCGGCCTTGCTCATCTTTAATTCGATACCTGCCGGGAATATTTCCGAACGTCCATCCAAAGAGATCAGAAAATATTTATTCCGGCTCTCTACCCGAAGCGTTATTATATCTGAATCCGGAATCACCAACGGACGCACGTTCAAGGAATGCGGAGCGACCGGACTCAAGACAATGCTATTACTTTGCGGGACGATAATCGGCCCATTTACGCTCATCGAATAGGCCGTGGAACCGGTAGGTGTAGCCACTACCAAACCATCCGCCTGATAAGAAGTCAGATATTCCCCATTCAAGAATGTATGAATCGTAATCATCGAGGAACTATCACGCTTCAGCACGGCGATCTCGTTCAAGGCATAATTATATCCGCGAAACGCACGGTCTTCCGTATATAAACGCAAGAGGGTTCGTTCCTCTACCTTATAGTAATTCTTAAAAATCTCATCCAGCGTATCCTCAACCTCATTACTGCTGACATCCGCAAGGAAACCCAGCCGTCCGGTATTAATGCCTAAAATAGGGATATCCTGTTTATTTACCCGGGCCGCCGTACGAAGGAACGTACCATCTCCTCCCACGCTAAGGGCTATATCCAGATCAAACTCATCACCCACTAATAGCCCGCTCACCACTGGCTCAAAACCAAAAGCATCGGTAAGGAATGTATAAAAAGGGCTGTCCACATAAATATCAGCCTCTTGTTCACGAAGCTTCTCAAACAGGCGTTTAATCAGATTCTGTCTCTCGATCTGATATTCACTTCCAAATATTCCAACTTTCATTCTACGCTCCTTACTTTACATATTCATATAATGTAATAACTCATTCATCCGCTGCCGCAACATATCATCCACCATCCCCTTCTCCATAAAATGATAAAGCACCGTATAATTGAAACGCTCGAAACTACGGATCACGGGAGAGGCATCTTCCAAATCGATCTTAAGGGTTATAAGCAGACGGCCCGTATCTTTATCTTGATGGGATAGCAAATTAAGGACATGGGCATTATTCGCCTCTACCAAACGGGCGATATCCGTTAATGAATAATCCTGTGGCATCATTTCCAATACGATCACGCTTCCAGCCGCCTCCGCATTACATAGCTCGGATAAAGCATCCACCAAACGATCCCGGGTAATCGCCCCCAAATAAGTTCCGTCCACGGAAACCACAGGCAACAGGCTCAATCCATATCGGGTTATCATTGCCAACGCTTCATGTAAATGTCTATTTTCCGAAATCGCCGGAGCGAATAAAACCGGCTCACCGATCGTAGCCGAAGGATCCGGCAGCGCCAATAAGTCTTTTTCCGACACTAAACACTGGTATGCGCTATCACTCAATAACGGAAGATGCTTGAGTTTAAAATCCTCCATTAATGCCAACGCATATTCCGCTGTGTCAAAACTTTTTAACACCGGAATTTCCTTTGTTATGAAATCTTTCACCAACATTATTCTGTTAATTCCCTAAATCCTGCTAAATTTGCCGATACTTTTGTGCAAATGTAATGAAAGAAAAAAGATATACGATATACAATGACAAATTTAAGTGTAAACATTAACAAGGTTGCTACTATTCGTAATGCGAGAGGTGGCAATATGCCAAACGTGCTGAAAGTGGCGCAAGACTGTGAATTATTCGGGGCACAAGGAATTACGGTTCATCCCCGTCCGGATGAACGACACATACGCTATAGCGATGTTTATGGACTAAAACCTCTTATCCGGACAGAATTTAACATAGAAGGCTATCCTTGTGATAAATTCATCGACTTGGTATTGAAGGTAAAACCGACCCAAGTCACACTGGTTCCGGACGCTCCGGATGCCATCACGTCGAACTCAGGTTGGAACGTAAAGGACAATTTCGATTACTTAAGCGAATTGGTAGACACCTTTACCTCACAAGGAATCCGTACATCCATCTTCGTCGGAACAGACTTGGCGAATATCGAGCTAGCGGCGAAAACAGGTACGGACCGTATTGAATTATATACGGAACCTTATGCGACCTATTATCCGGAAGATCGTGACAAAGCGATCGCTCCTTTTGTCGAGGCCGCGCAATTAGCTAAAAACTTAGGATTAGGCGTAAATGCCGGACACGATTTGAACTTAGAAAATCTGGCTTTCTTCAACAAGAATATCCCTTGGCTGGAGGAGGTTTCTATCGGCCATGCCTTGATTTGTGATGCGCTCTACCATGGTTTGCAAGAGACGATCGCTTTATACAAGGCATGCTTGAATAGTTGACAAGTGACAGTTTATAGTTATAAATCATAAATTATAATTCATAATTCGAAACGATGAGTATTTTACTTTCACTACAGGCCGTGGGCTCTCAGGCGGCAGATCAAATGCCGGATTTAACGGCTGTAACCCTTCCTACGGAAGCGGAAATCAATGTGATAGACCTTGCCTTTAAGGGAGGTTGGATTATGGTGGTATTGTTACTGCTCTCTCTGATGGCTATTTATATTTTTGTTCAACGTCTGATCATCATTCGCCGTGCGGGAAAAGAAGACGAGACGTTCATGAATCGTATCAAAGACTATATTCACGAGGGAAAAGTGGACTCGGCTCTCAATTTATGCAGGAGCACCAACACGCCTTCCGCCCGTATGATCGAGAAAGGTATTACCCGTTTGGGCCGTCCGATGAACGATGTACTCGTAGCGATCGAGAATGTCGGAAATTTGGAGATCGCTAAACTGGAAAAAGGTTTCCCCTTGATCGCGACGACCGCCGCCGGAGCTCCCATGCTTGGTTTCCTTGGGACGGTAACCGGTATGGTACGTGCTTTCTTCGATATGGCAAACGCAGGCACCAATGTTGATGTCTCCCTATTATCCGGCGGTATCTATGAGGCCTTGGTAACAACCGTTGGCGGTCTGGTAGTTGGTATCATTACATTGTTCGCGTACAACTATCTGGTATCTCAAGTAGATAACGTCGTGAACAAGATGGAGGCTCGTACGATGGAATTCATGGATTTATTAAATGAACCGGCTAATTAATTGATAATGGAGAATTGAAAATTGAAGATGAGCCAACTCTCCTCTATTTAATTTTCAATTCTCCATTTTCAATTTTCAATTATAAAAAATTATGGCTCTAAAAAGAAGAACAAAGGTAAACGAAGCGTTCAGCATGGCCTCTATGACCGACGTCATATTCCTCTTGCTGATCTTCTTCATGGTTACCTCTACCGTAGTAATCCCGAACGCCATCAAGGTTACCTTGCCGCAAGCGCAAAAGCAAACAGCGGCGAAACCTCTTACGAGGGTAACGATAGACGCGAACTTGAATTACTACGTGGCATTTGGAAAGCAAAAAGAGGTACAGGTCTCATTTGATGAGATCACTCCTTTCTTGCAAGATAGTTACGCGAAGGAACCGGAGATGTTCGTCGCCTTATATGCCGACGAGACCGTGCCTTACAAAGAGATTGTAAAGATACTGAATATAGCGAACGAGAATAAATTCAAGATGGTGCTTGCCACCCGTCCGCAGAAATAACAGATATGAGACTGAATAAGGATGACATATACAGTTTAATCGGTACCGTTGCTTTTCACGGTGTCATTCTACTGATACTTTGGTTTACCGTATTGAAAACCGAGGTACCGGATGAAGACGGGGGTGTACTCGTTAATTTCGGGAATGTAGATGCCGCCGCCGGAATGTTCGAGCCCAAGTATACCGGGCAAGAACCGCCTCAGGAAACGACCACTCCCCCTCCTCCCGTACCGGAGCCGCAAGTGGAAACGCCCAAGCAGGAACTCATCACTCAAGATATCGAGGAAAGCGTAGCCCTTGAGGACGCTAAAAAGAAGAATGAGGAAGAGAAACGCAAGAAACAAGAGGCTGAGAAGAAACGGAAAGAAGAGGAGGAGAAAGAACGTATCCGCCGGGAAGAAGCCGAGAAGAAACGTCTGGCCGAGGAACGCCGCAAGAAGGAACAAGCCATTAGCAACAAGGTGGCCGGAGCCTTTGGTATGGGAAACGCCGAGGGTAACAGCCAAGGCGACGCTGAAAGCGGAACCGGTAACCAAGGAAGTCCGTTCGGTAACTCTGATCACGGGGCGAATGAAGGCGTAGGCGGTTACGGATCATTTAATTTGAACGGCCGTTCCATTGGTGCCGGAGGTCTCCCCCGTCCCGCTTATACGATCCAAGAGGAGGGGCGTATTGTTATCAATATAACCGTAGATCCGAAAGGCAACGTTATATTTGCCGAGGTAGGCCGGGGAACTAATATCGACAACGCCTCCATGCGTAAAAGCGCTTTGGACGCGGCTCGAAAGGCGAAGTTCAACAGTATCAGCGGCGCTAATAACCAGAGTGGTACTATTACTTACGTGTACAAATTTAAATAATTGAATCTTATGAAGAAAGCGATCGTATTCTTAGCGAATGGCTTCGAGGAAATGGAAGCCACGGGAACCGTAGACATTTTGCGTCGCGGAGGTATAGACACGAAAACAGTCTCCATCACCGACGACCGTAAAGTGATTGGTGCTCACAATATGGAATATACGGCTGACGCCACATTTACCGAAATCGATCTTTCGGATGCTGATGCCTTGATCTTACCCGGAGGCATGCCCGGAGCATCCAACTTGAACAATTCGGAACCGGTGAAAGAAGTCTTATTACAACAATACCGTGAAGGACGTATCGTAGCGGCTATCTGCGCAGCTCCGATGGTATTAGGCGGTCTAGGTTTGTTAAAAGGTCGCAAAGCCACTTGCTACCCCGGGTTCGAACCGAAATTGATTGGTGCCACCGTAACAGGCGAGGCTGTCGAGGTAGATGGAAATGTGGTAACCGGTAGAGGACCGGGCTTGGTATTCAATTTTGGCCTAGCTTTAGTATCTGTACTAAAAGGTGACGCAGTTGCGGAGGAAGTTGCGGCCGGATTACTATTATAAGATTTAGATCATCAGTCGAAACCCAATAGAATAGGGAACGTAATCCATTGAGTTATGTTTCCTATTCCATTGAGTTTTATCACCTATCCTATTGACTTACGAGATATCCCCCAAAGAGCTCACTGCCCTATTCTATTTTGATCGTTTCAACCGCTTGTCGCTTCGTCCCATCCATGGATACCGCACGATAACGAACCGTGGAGAAATCAATGGAACGTAAATCTATATTCCGAATAATGCTATTGTACATCGTACGGTAATAAATCACATGGTTTCGCATATCCGTAACCGAAGTCCATTGAGTAGCGCTCGGTATATCGCAAGGTACTTGCCCTAATGGGAATTCGATCCCTACGGGAATATCAAAATTATTCAATATCTGGAAACACTGGAAGACCGTTTCCAATGCGGTTTCTTGTTGTGGGGCCGAAGCTTGGTAAAAAGCCGCACGAACGAAACGTGACGGTGGAGTTACGTCGCCCGGAATCCCAAGGAAACCGCTTCCCGCACCAAATGAAGACAACTCGATATTTCCTAATTGTTGATTGGGGGCCGTACCCGGGAAAAGATTAACATAATTATTCAGGTTCGTCAGATGCCACTCGAAACTGGGAGAATTAGTCAGAACTCCTAACGTATTCTCATAGAAGTGTAGCTCACCCTTAATAATCTCAAGAACCAGTTGACGTCCCGACGGCTCGGCAAACCGCCAATGAACGGTAGACGCACGGGGATCTATATTGATAACATGCACTTTCTTAACAGCCTCTTTCACCTCCTCTACATTTGAACATTCCCCCAACAACCAAGACACTAATTGCAGATCAGAGATACTTTTATCCCGAACTGCGGCATTATATTTCTCATATTCACCGTACTTTGGAAAATAAAACAATCCAGCCGATAACCCAACCTCATTGAGTCCTTCGGCGATAAATTCCTTTTGCTCCACTGCCAAGCCCACATATCCATAACGTGCCGTGAAAGTCATTCCATCAACCCCATTCGGAGTATACGATCGTTCGGTGTATCCTCTTGGAACCACGACATACTGGCTGTTCAAATTACTTCCACCCCATTCTATCGTACGTGCTACAATAGTCGTACCGTCCTTGCTTTTTAAGGTAATACCGGTGCAAGCCTCTGCAGCGGAAGGATTAATAAGCAAGCCGGCAATCGCAAATAAAATAAAGAAATGTCTCATAAGTATCATTTTTGATAAAAACAAGCGACAGGAAAAGGATGTTTTCAAGAAAAGAAATTTTAGATAGACAAACAGCACTTATTACCGGCGGAGCAAGCGGCATTGGACATGCTAGCGACCCTACGTGCCGCCTTACCTTCAATGACCGTAAAAGGAAAAGGAAGCATCGTAAACGTAGCCTCCATTGGAGGATTGACAGGAGATTTCCGGGGAACTCTTTATGGTATGAGCAAAGCTGACGTCATCAATTTAACCCGTTACATTTCCGGACAGACTATCATCTCTGATGGAGGTATGACTTGCCATAATCCGACGATAGAGGATATTTCACATTGATGAAAGTTCTTATTTACATTATTAGTAAGAGAGCGATTCCTTCTCTTTATACATTTAGCATATAATGCCACAAAAGTAGCAGGGGCATTTTAACCCCATGTTATTTCAAGACTTTTTTTGTATGTTTGCGGTCATTTTATCAAAAAGTATAATATGAATAATAATCTAAAAGGTTTCGCTTATGGAATAGCGACTTCTGTTACATTCGGTTTAATCCCTTTGTTTACATTGCCTCTTATGGAGAAGGGTATGCGGTTTGATTCGATATTGTTCTATCGTTTCTTATTCGCGGCCATCGCCTTATCGGGTATGCTTCTAGCAAAAAAGGAATCTTTCAGAACAGAGATGCGAAACCTACCGATATTGATTTTATTGGGTGCTTTTTATACAGGCTCGGCAATGTTCCTGTTTTGGGGCTATAATTTTATGGCGGCGGGAATCGCCACGACTCTACATTTCACCTATCCGATATTCGTAACCCTATTCATGCTGTTTGTATTCAAAGAAAAAACATCATGGATTACGCTCTTGGCGATCGGGCTCGCTATTTGTGGAGTAGCCCGTCTATCCATTGATGGAGGAGAGATGCGATTAAACGGGCTAGGCGTAATCATCGTATTACTTTCCGCCGTCGCTTATGCCCTCTATATCGTCACCGTCAATAAATCGAGGGTACATGATATGCCGGGACGAAAACTTACGTTCTATGTATTTATCGTCAGTACCTCTTTATTTTTCATAAAAGCACAGGCAGGAACAGGAATCCAACCCATTCCAGACCTGCCCTCTTTTATTAACCTCGTCTTATTAGCCTTCTTGCCAACCGTAGTATCTAACATTACATTGGTACAAGCCGTACACCATATCGGTTCCACCCTAACTTCCGTACTGGGAGCAACAGAACCCGTGACAGCCGTCTGCGTAGGTGTTTTAGTCTTTGGAGAGCCTTTCACCCCTCACCTCGCTTTAGGAATCTTACTGATTATCGTAGCGGTTACATTGATTATCCTGTCCAAATACATACAGAAAAATCTCCATGAGGCCAAGCGATTGTTCAAAGCACGGCACATCTTAAGAACCAAATAACAATACAACTGAAAGCAACACGGCATAGATAAATACATTCCGTGCCGTATGCCCTAAAGTTCTATTAAGCTCACGGCCTTGATACTGTTTCATCTCCAGCCATGTGGCGGCAAACAACACGCTAAAAGCCGCGAATAAACAAACAAGCCAAGGTGAGGCATCCATCAATAAAGGCAGCGTGATCAAAAAAGCCAATATACCGTTCAGCAAATAAGTTACCAACCCGAACGTACGCCCGAATAGCACAATCGTAGTCCGTTTACGAGCCGCCTTATCTTGCTCATAATCCCGGTAATTATTCACGATCAAAATATTAGCGGACAACAGCCCCAATGACAACGAAAGCAAGAATGACAATAAGGAAAACGATAATGCTTGTACATAATACGTAAAACAAACCGGAATAATCCCATAAAACAATACGACACACACATCCCCTAGCCCGTTATAAGCCAAAGGAAATGGCCCTGCTGAATAAGCCAAGACACAAATCGCAATAGCAATTCCTACACCGATGAGCTCCCAGCCGGCAAAGAACAACAAGAAACAGCCACATAGACAAGAAAGCCCCAACGTGATAAAAGTCCCCCATAGCATTGCCTTAGGAGTTATCCAACCGGAAGCCACCGCTCGCTCCGGGCCTAACCGGTCCTCCTTATCCGCCCCCTTCTTAAAATCAAAATAATCATTGGCAAAATTACTGGCTATCTGGGCAAGTAAAGCCACCAAAACACAAAGGATCGCCGGAGCCAATTTAAATACTCCATCCCTGTAAGCCAGCGCACACCCAACTAATACCGGACTAAATGATGCCGGCAACGTTTTCGGACGTGCCGCCTCTAACCAAGCTTGAATTCTCGATCTGTTATTCTCCATTCTATTGTTTTATTCTTAAAATAACTACAAAAATAAAAAACAAATAACATATACTGTTGTTATTATCTAAAGAAATACTTGTATATTTGCGCCATGAAGAATTTTCTATTCATATTAGGTCTGTTGATTAGCTTCATGCTGTTTGCTCCCGAAGAAGGAACAAAGAGTATGGATGAGGTTATGTCTGCGACTAAAGAGGCCGTTATGAAAGAAAAAAACGGCAGATGCCCAACGTCGTTTCGAAGTATTAAGTAACGAGCTGAAAAGCAGTAACTGCTTAACTCCCCGCAGGATTTCACAAACGGCAAACAACACTATCGAAATACGGATATGGAAAAATATGGAGAAATCCCTTCAAGACATGCGTTTGAGAGGAGTAAATCAACTTCATAGAGTATCTCAACATATATCCACTTATCAGATCATAAATTTATCCACACTTCTGTGTCGTATGGGAGAGCATGTCTTTGCCCTACGAAAACTCATTATTTAGTTTTTAATTGTTTCATATTTGTATCTTTCGGTAAGTCATTGATATGTCTTATCGGTAGGAATATTGCATTTATTAAATCAATATTTCCGGGGAGTTATTGCCCATTTACATTATTATAAACAATTAAAAATTACAATTATGACAACTAATAAATCAGGTAAAATACGTATATATCTTTATGTTCTTCTAACAATCGCAGGTTGTGTATTCGCATGCAGTTCTATCATCCCTAACGACTATATTAAATTAGTAGTAGTTATGGGTACTCTATGTGTTGGTCTATATGGCATAATGAAAGGACTGAGTAGTACCGGGACGTCATCGGAAGAGGAAGTCTTGGAAAAAGAATAATAAAATACAACAATTATCGAATCCTAAAAAAATAAGAAGATCATGAGAATAAATAAGGATTTGGCTGATGCAATCATGATGGTTTCATTTATCGTATTGGTATTAGTCGGAACTACAACATTTGACAATGAGGTTACTAAAAACGTAACCATGGGATCCCTCGGTGTGATTACGGTAGCGATGTTAGTTCTTCGCGTCATAGGATCACGCCAAAAGGAAGAGGAAGAAGCCTTTTAGTAGTTAGTCCATTGGTTTCCTGTTGTTGTCCCGGGGTGACCCGGGATTATCTGAGATACGTTTTTCTACCTACATTATAATAACTTGCTGTTTGACTTGGGTATAGCGTTTTTACGCTTGACAACAGGAAACCGGACTTATATACCTTACACTTTTCTACTGAACTTTTTCTCTTTGACAAGACTAACTGCGGCGGCGGCGAAAAACAAGAAAACACCTCCCGTTAACAAAGCGAACACGGCATGCCCATGATAAACATTACGTACAATCCATCCATGAATGATTCCATTCGTGATCTGAGGTATCGTTATAAAGAAATTAAATATACCCATATAAGTACCCATCTTATCAGCGGGAAGACTATCGGAAAGAATAGCATAAGGCATCGCCAATATACTTGCCCACGCTATACCGATGCCAATCATAGAAAAGACCATCATTCCTGTGTTATTCAACAAATAGAGAGAAACCAACCCTGCCCCTCCTAGGCATAAACAGAGGGCATGAGTCATTTTCCGACCTAAATGACGGGCAATCGGGATCAATAATAAAGCGAATAACATCGCCACAAAATTATAGATACTGAATAACTCACCTACCTTATCGCCAGCCATCGCATATTCGGCGGAAGCAGGATCTGTTGCCCCATATACATGTTCAGCGATAGCAGGCGTAGAATAAACCCACATGGAATACAAGGCAAACCAAGCGAAAAACTGGCATAAACCTAACTGTAACATTATTTTAGGCATATGAAAGATATCATGCATGATCTCCATAAAACCATTGCTATCCCGCCTTTTTTCAATGACCTCACCACCGGAAAGCCGAAACTCAGCCATCTCTTCTGGGGAATATTCCTTTGTCTTAAAAATTGTCCATAATACGCTCGCTAATAAAATCGCCGCACCGGCATAAAAGGCGAATTTAACATTATCGGCAACCTCACCAGCAACCGCCGTATTAGATAAACCAAACACCTTATTCATAATACTCGGCAACAAGGAACCAACGACAGCACCGATGCCGATCAAGAAAGTCTGGATCGAGAAGCCAGTCGTATGCTGCTCATCGGGTAGCATATCCCCTACCAAGGCACGGAAAGGCTCCATCGTTACATTGATGGAAGCATCCATGATCATCAACATACCCGCACCAATCAATACGGGAGATAAAATAGCCGTCTCTGTACCGGGTGACAAGAACAATCCCGCATTCGGCATCAATATCAAGGCAATCGTCGTAAAGATAGCTCCTACCAGAAAAAACGGACGCCGACGTCCTAAACGGCACCATGTTTGGTCGGAATAATGACCAATGATAGGTTGTATGATCATACCTGTCAGCGGAGCCGCTAACCAAAATAAGGATAGTTGCTCTACATCCGCTCCATAGGTTTGAAGTATTCTACTTGAATTTGCGTTCTGAAGGGCGAAACCGAATTGAATGCCCAAGAAACCGAAAGTTAGATTCCAAATTTGCCAAAAACTCAAAAATGGTTTTGTTTTCATGAGAATTATGTTTTTTAAGGTATTTATTTGTTTGGTGACAAACATACGGAATTATTCGAAACAGGACGTCGTCCCTATTCAAATTCATGCAAAGAAGTAGAGCAAACGTTTTCGGAAGCTACTTTTTTAACGGGTAGACTGTCTCACCACCAGATTTGTCTTGATAATCTTGCTCACGATACGATCCCCGTCACGCACGCCATTCAAACGTTCTATCAGTAAACGCATAGCGATAGCTCCCAACTCATAACCATGTTGATCCACGGAGGTCAGCAGGGGATCACTAACTTCCGCTAAGCTATTATTCGTAAACCCACAAATCGAAACCTCATCGGGTATCCTCAATCCCTTGGCCTTGACAACATTCAGCACCCCTATAGCAGTCTCATCATTTACGGCGAAGAACGCATCCGGACGATTGGGCAACGACAATAATTCCGGGGTCAACCGAAGCGCCTCGGTATAATTATCACAAATCTTAATTAACTCTTTATCTACCGGTAATCCATTTTTACGCAAAGCATCCTCATATCCCATCCTACGATTATTAGAGATCGCTAAATGAGAAGGAGATCCGAAAAAGGCGATTCGCCGGCAACCGCTACGAATCAAGTATTCAACAGCGGAACAAACCCCGGCATAATCATCAACGACCACCCGGTCTGTCAAGATCCCCGTGCATATACGATCAAAAAACACCATAGGTATATCGCTATCGATTAGTTCTTGGAAATGATTGTAGATCGTCGTTGTTTTAGCGACAGAAGCCAAGACACCGCAAACACGTGCTTCCAATAAAGCTTGCGCACCTTTTACTTCTTTCTCATAATTCTCATTACTTTGACAAATAATAACACGATACCCTCCCTTTTCCGCCTCATCCTCTATACCGGATAAAACAGAAGAAAAGAAATAATGTACGATCTGCGGTAAAATAACACCGATTGTTTTCGTATTATTTGTCCGTAAACTCAAGGCTAAGGCATTGGGCTTATATTTATGTTCACGAGCGTAAGCATTCACTATATTCTTGGTTTCTTGGCTGATATCCGGATGATCAGCCAAGGAACGAGAGACTGTTGACGGGGAAATATGCAAGGCTTTCGCTATATCCTTTATCGTGATTTGACGCTTTTTCATGGTTCTCTTTTTTATAAAATCAAAGATATGTATTTAGGTCATACAATGCAAACGTTTGCGAGAACGTTTGCGTAAATTTATAGGGGTATCGACAAACATTTTAACAACATGAGAGGTTTGATAAACATACATTTGCATTCACATACTATGGCTAAAATTCAATAAATATAATAGAGTATTAATCTTAAACTGTCTAATGCATGAAACAAAAAATGTATTCTTGCGACGCAAGAGTAATCTTATCTATCTTGATAGGATTGTTTCTCTCCTGCAATGTTTTCGCACAAGACGTCACGATCAAAGGCAACGTGAAAGATGCGAAAGGTGAACCCATCATTGGGGCTAGTATCCTTGAAAAAGGAACTACGAATGGAACTGTTACCGATTTCGACGGTAACTTTATGCTCTCGGCGCCTAAAGGAAGTACGATCGGTATTTCTTACATAGGCTACAAATCACAAGACATTATCAACCAAGGACAAAGTAATTTAATTGTCGTATTACAAGAAGATACGGAAGTATTGGACGAGATTGTCGTAATCGGTTATGGTACGGTGAAGAAAGATGACGCTACCGGTTCCGTGACGGCCATTAAGCCAGATAAGATGAACCGGGGTTTGACCACCACCGCAACCGATATGATCAACGGTAAAATCGCCGGTGTAAATATCACGACTGACGGTGGAGCTCCGGGTTCGGGAGCCAGTATCCGCATCCGTGGTGGTTCTTCCTTATCGGCCAGCAACAACCCGCTGATCGTTATCGATGGACTTCCGATCGACAATGACGGTATCAAAGGGGTATCCAACCCGTTGAGTACGATCAACCCGAACGATATCGCAACATTCACCGTATTAAAAGACGCATCCGCCACAGCGATCTATGGTTCGCGTGCCTCTAACGGTGTGATTCTTATCACCACTAAGAAAGGTGAAAAAGGCTCCCGCCCACGGGTTACGTACGATGGAAACGTTTCTATCAGCACGAAGACCAAATCAATCGATGTTATGGGAGCTGACGAATATCGTAATTTCGTAACGGATCGTTTTGGGGCGGAATCAAGCGCCGTTAAGTTATTAGGAAAAGAAAATACGGATTGGCAGAAAGAGATCTTCCGTACAGCCGTGGGAACCGATCATAATATCACGGTATCCGGAGGCTTGAATAATATGCCTTATCGTGTATCCGCCGGATATACAAACCAAAATGGTATATTGAAAACCTCTAAGTTCGAACGTTATACTGGATCTGTAAACCTAGCTCCCAGTTTCTTCGAAGATCATTTAAATATTAACTTCAACGCCAAGGGAATGATCTCAAATAATCGTTTCGCCGATACGGGAGCTATCGGAGCGGCAATCGCATTCGACCCGACTCAACCAGTCATGAACGGCAACAGTAAATACGGAGGTTATTTTGCTTGGGAAAATGCCGGTGAATTTATCTCAATCGCTACAAAAAACCCGGTAGCGATGCTTCAACAGAAAAAAGAAGAGGCTAATTCTAAAAACTTGGTCGGTAATATCCAAGTTGATTATAAATTCCATTTCCTTCCCGAATTACGTGCGAACTTGAATTTAGGTATGGATATGGCTACCGGTACGCAAGACATTTACTATCCGAAAGAATCTCCATTAGGTTACGTGGATAACGGCAAAACAGGTTATGAGACAATCGACAAATACAATCACCTATTGGATTTTTATTTGCAATACGCTAAGGATTTCAATGAAAAGCATCATTTTGATATCATGGCTGGTTACTCTTGGCAACATTTCCATCGTTCCACAGAGAACGCATACAATAACTTGAACGGAGATAACCCGACTTCTTATATTTTCAAGACAGAAAGTTATTTGATCTCTTTCTTCGGACGTGTCAATTATTCATTCATGAATCGCTATCTTATCACCGCGACCTTACGTAACGATGGCACTTCCCGCTTCTCTAAAGACAACCGTTGGGGATTGTTCCCTTCCGTGGCTTTAGGATGGAAGATCAAGGAAGAGGGCTTTATGAAAGACGTGGACGCTGTATCGGATTTAAAACTACGCTTGGGTTATGGTATTACCGGTCAACAGGATATCTCGCAAGGAGACTACCCGTATATGGCGACTTATTTCGCGGGACAAGACGGAGCCTACTATCAATTTGGCGACCAATTTGTTCCTATCGCCCGTCCCGACGGTTACAACCCGAACTTGAAATGGGAGGAGACTACTACTTGGAACGCCGGATTCGACTTCGGATTCTTAGATAACCGTATCACTTCATCCTTGGATTATTATTACAGGGAAACTAAGGACTTGATCAATGTGATCGACGTACCGGCCGGAACAAACTTCAAGAACCGTATCGTCAGCAATATCGGTTCTTTGAGAAATCAAGGTGTTGAGTTCTCCATCAACGCTAAAGCGATCTCAACCTCTGATTGGAAATGGGACCTAGGCTTTAATGTCGCTTGGAACAACAACGAGATTACGAAGCTAACCGCACAGGATGACGCCTCATCCATCGTATTGACAGGAACCGTAGAAGGTGGTACCGGGACCATGATACAGGCACAAGGTGTGAATCACCCGGCGAACTCATTCTATGTATACGAGCAGGTATATGATCAACAGGGTAATCCGATCGAAGGATTATACGTGGACCGCAACGGAGATGGTGTGATCAATGACGAGGACCGTTATTTCTGCCATAAACCGGCAGCCGATGTAACGATGGGCTTTACTTCTAAATTGGTATGGAAAGCATGGGATTTCAGTTTCTCACTTCGTTCCAACCTCGGGAACTATGTATATAATAATGTAGCCTCATCCAATGCGGCATTAAGTGAAGGTAGTATTAACAATAAAGGCTATCTATCCAACCGTCCGCTATCCGCTTTCGATACGAATTTCCAGAACATGAACGTATTGTCCGATTATTATGTACAAAACGCATCTTTCTTACGCTGCGATAATATCACGTTGGGTTACTCTTTCAACAAATTATTCGGCGTATTGGGCGGACGCATCTACGGAACCGTACAGAATCCTTTTGTTATCACGAAATATAAAGGATTGGATCCGGAGGTAGCGAACGCAGCTGATAAGACCTTCGGTATCGATAAGAACGTATATCCTCGCCCATTGGTAGGTATACTCGGTGTAAGTCTTAACTTCTAATTTTAAATCAGGATATCTATATGAATACGAAATTCTTTAAATATATAATACCGGCTTTATCGCTGTTTTTTAGCGTAAACTTCACCTCTTGCCTAGGTGATCTCGATGTTACGCCTATCGATCCGAACCTAAACGTAGAGTTCGATCAGAACGCCAATTTCGCCAAGATCTATGCGGGATTAGCCATCACAGGAAATAAAGGTCCCGACGGACAAGGAGATATCGCCGACACGGATGAGGGAGCGTCGGGTTTGATGCGTATGCTATTCAACCTAAATGAGCTTCCTACGGACGAGGCTATTTGCGCTTGGTCTGGCGACGTGGATGTATATCCCTTGAACTTCGCTAAGTTTACCGCCTCGAACGGTGTGGTATTGAATATGTTCAACCGTCTGTACATCCAAATCGCTCAGTGTAATAACTTCTTAATACAGACAGAGGGCAAGGATGACGAGGAAAGTCTTACACAGCGTGCTGAAGTTCGTTTTATCCGTGCCTTGGATTATTATTATTTGATTGATTTATATGGCAATGTCCCGTTCGTTGATGAGAACACGGGTATCGGTACCTATGTCCCCGAACGGATTACCCGGGCGAATCTCTATATCTATATAGAGAAAGAGTTGAAAGAAATCGAGCCACAAATGAAGGCTCCCCATGCAAATGTATATGGACGTGCCGATCAAGCCGCCATATGGATGCTACTTTCCCGCTTATATCTGAACGCAGAAGTATATACAGGTACCCCTCAATGGTCTGCCGCCGCTGAATACTCAAAGAAAGTCATGGATGCCGGTTTCTCTCTGGCTCCTAATTATGGAGATAATTTCCTTGCAGATAACAACACCTCTCCCGAGATGATCCTGCCGATTTGTTATGATGGCGTACAGACTCGCTCTTGGTCCGGATTGTTCTTTATCGCCAGCTTTATCAGTGGTGACATGAACGCACTGGTTGATTTCGGGACTAAAGAAGCATGGGGTGGTAACCGTGCCCGCATGGCATTGGTGAAAAAGTTCGCTTCTGACGGAGACTTATCGAAAACAACTGATACACGTGCCTCTTTCTGGACTACAGACCGTACATTCGAGATCAATAAGCCGACCGAGTTTACAGAAGGTTATTCTGTAACTAAATTCAAGAATATCACGAAATCCGGACAAATCGGTCACGATCCGAATCAGCAGTTCCCGGATATGGATTTCCCATTGTTCCGTTTAGCCGAGGCTAATCTGACCTTCGCCGAAGCCACAATACGGGCGGGAGGCGATAAACAAGCCGCTTTAAGCGCTATTAACCAGCTACGGAAAAGAGCGAAAGCCACGGAAATTACGGCAACCGATCTTACTTTGGATTTTGTGCTTGATGAGAAGGCCCGTGAGTTCTATTTTGAGGCGCAACGCCGTACGGATTTGATCCGCTACAATAAGTTCACCTCCAATTATACTTGGGATTGGAAAGGCGAGACAGCGGGAGGTACTTCAATCTCCAGTCACTTCTCATTGTTACCGATTCCTTCGACCCAACTCGTGGCAAACAGTAACTTGAAACAAAATCCGGGTTATTAATCGTAAAACCTATTAATAAGTAACAATTATGAATAAAGTCAATATATTATCCATCGTGTTTGCGGGCATCTGTGCTTTTTCTGCCTGCACGGACGATAAAGATCCGGTTATCAATGACCTAAAGGACTCAGAAGGTAATAATATATCTTTTACCCTCAATGCTCCGAATAACAGTTCATATACTTTAATGCCGGAAAATGCCAGTAGTATCATCGATATTTTTACCTGTGAACAACCGGATTACGGTTTTGCGGCAGGTGTAACGTATACCGTACAAGTCTGTGAAGGAGGAACTGAATTCGAGAAATTCGAGTCGCTGCCAACTACCGGTTCCGGCGAAAAAGTCTTGATCAAGACATTCGAGCTGAATGATGCCATGAACAATTTGGGAATGGTTAATCCTACCGTAGCTTATAATGTGGACTTCCGTCTTAAAGCATTTATTAACGACAGTGTTCCCGAACTTTATTCGAACACGGTAAACATGGCGATCACTCCATATAGTGGCGCCCGTACCCAAGTTTATTTTGTGGGTGACATATTCGACAACGGATGGAACAATAACGACCCATCGATGCGTATATTCGCTGATGACGATGTCAATAATATGTTATTCACTTACACAGGTTTCGTAAAAGCCGGTAGCGCATTCAAGATCATTCAAACCCCGGGTGATTGGGGCATTCAATGGGGTTACGACAGCGACGGAGCATTAAGCAATGACGGCGGTAGCGGTAATATCGAAGGCTTCACGCAGGATGGCTATTATACGATCACGTTAGACTTGGCTGGTAACAAATACAGCATCGAACCTTATACCGGAGCGACAACCGAATACAAACAAATCTCCCTGATTGGAGACTTCAATGATTGGGGTGGTGATCTAGATTTACAACAGGCTAGTTACGACAAGCACATCTGGATCGGCGAGAAAATAGAGATTCCGTCCGATGGCGGTTTGAAATTACGTGCGGATCATGACTGGGCCGTAAGTTTCGGTGGCAGCAATAGTTTATGGAACGATAAACAAGGACAATTCGCCAAATTTGACGGAGGTGATAATGTAAAGGTTTCCGCCGGTACCTATTTTATCAAGTTTAATGACTTAACGAAACATATCATTCTACTAGCCGAATAAGGCATTACTTAAATTACCATCCTTTACTTGATTTAAAAGTCAAGTAAAGGTGGTAATAGATAAAAGTAACGCTTGTGTTTATGAATTATGCCTCAAAAGATATGTTTTAGAACATGATTTTGTTAAATCAAGTTAAGCAAATGAGATTTCCAAACTATTCATTATGCTACATAACATAAAATCTCTATATTTGCACTGTGTTTTTCATGGTATTAGATTTAAGGTTAACAATTGAGATTGGCTGTCCGTGATGGATAGCCTCTTTTTTTTCCTTTTAATAGTACATATTGGATTTGATTCCATTGCTGACATACAACAAACCATTCTTTCTCGTGATATAAATATTGTTTTCTCTAGCCAACCAGCCAATAGCCAAGGCTAGGTCCTCAATACTTAAAGACAATTTACGGCTTAACTCTTGCGTAGATATTTCATTTACCTCGTTTAGCGCATGCCACACTTTTCCTGCGTTTAGTCCAATTCTTCCTTTTTCCATAATCAAAATATTTTTCTAGTAAACAAACTATATTCTTTTTGTTTCCTCTTTCCTACGATTAGTAGTCATTTGTAAAGTTCGCCCTTAAATTTTAGGGAATCAATATCCATTCTTTCGTTTCTATGTTCTATTTTTATTATCTTGAATAATAAGTATTTATTAATTCCTATATTTGAGACGAATTACCGATTAGATATGGAAAAGGAAATGCTCACATTCGATATCACGAACGATTTTATCGTCGGAGATCGTATCACAAAAGAGACGCTAAACAAATACAGCAAGCTGCCTCATAAGATAAAGGCAGGTTTGTTTCTCCTTTGTGTAGAAGGTTCCGTGCAGGCTTCTATCAATCTAGCGAAGTATACGATTAACAAATATGATTTCGTGACCTTAGTGCCCAGCAATTTTATCCAGTTTCATGAAATATCGGACGACGCACGTTTCTATTTCGCCGGATTCTCTTCGGAGTTTATGACAAACATCAATTTTATTAAATCAACCATGAGCTTTCTTCCCGTTATCACGGAACATCCGATCATGCCGCTGGAAGAATCTGTAGCTCAATTATATATTGACGGATACCGTTTATTGATACGTGCGCAATCCTTATCCCCGTCTTATTCTATGGTAAATAAAAACCTAGTCATCGCTTATCTCACGATATTCATGCAAGGAACGGCTGAGTTATATAAAAATCATAGCCATTGGACAAATGGAATCCGTACGCGCACCAATGAGATTTACCGTAAGTTTATCCAACTTGTCGTAGAGCATTATACCACCGAGCACAGCGTTTCTTTTTACGCCGCTCAATTAAATTTGTCGTTACCTCATTTCTGCACGACTATTAAGAAAGCGATCGGACTTACTCCTTTGGAAATCATCTCCTCCATTATCACGATGGATGCCAAGGCACAATTAAGATCAACAGACTTAACCGTAAAAGAGATCGCTTTCTCTTTAGGCTTTAACAACCTGTCTTTTTTCAACAAATATTTCAGGCAGCATACGGGAATGACACCTCAAGAATATAGAAGAATGAAAATTCCCTCAAGCACGTAGCCAGCAATCACTTCTTTAGTAAAACCATACCATCGATATCGGGCATCCATGAGCTCCATCCCATCGTGGGAGGATCATACGCAAAAACAGAAGATGCCAAGAAAAGTAAGGCGATTGATATATAGTTTCGCATGGTATAAAATTTTCATGTATAACGTTCTTAATCAAACAAAAATAAGAAAAGTGCATCAGACCGCCAAATCGGGATAAACGAAAAAAGGGAAGTATGCCTTTTGACGTGACATACTTCCCTCATTTATATAAACTCTGTATTTGGGTTACCAGATAACTACCCGATCAGCCGGAGCCATAAACATCGGATCACCCTCTTTAATGTCAAAAGCGGCATAGAACGGGGCGATATTACGCAAGGCAGCGTTCACACGCCATTTTCCCAATGAATGCGGGTCGATCTTGGTACGACGACGGATCTCCTCGGGACGGATATTTTGTCCCCACAACGTCGCATATCCCAAGAAGAAACGTTGTTCATTCGTGAAGCCATCGATCGGGGCCGGAGTCTCTTTGCCCTTCAAGCTATTCAAATAAGCTTGGTGAGCGACCAACAAACCTCCGTGGTCGGCGATATTCTCACCCAACGTAAAACGTCCGTTGGCATGAAGCGTATCTATTACGATAATCTGGTCATATTGATCAACCAATTTATCAGCACGCTCCTTGAAACGAACAGCATCCTCGGCAGTCCACCAATCGATCAAATTACCATCCTTATCGTAGTTACGTCCCTGATCATCGAATCCATGCGTCATCTCATGGCCGATTACCACGCCGATAGCGCCATAGTTCACCGCGTCGTCGGCATCCGGATTAAAGAATGGAGGCTGAAGGATCGCGGCCGGGAAACAGATCTCATTCGTAGTCGGATTGTAATAAGCGTTCACGGTCTGCGGATTCATATGCCAACGAGACTTATCGACCGGCTTATCCACGTCCGCCAATTGATAGGCCATATCGAAGATGTTAGAACGGCGGACATTCGCCCAATAAGAATCGTCCTTGATCTCCAAGCCACTATAATCACGCCATTTGTCCGGATAACCTATTTTCACCGTAAAAGCGGCCAATTTCTCTTGCGCTTTCGCCTTAGTCGTATCGCTCATCCATTCCAAACCATTGATCCGCTCGCTCAAAGCAGTCTGCAAATTCCCCACTAGCGTCAACATCTTTTCCTTAGAAGAAGCCGGGAAGTATTTCTCTACATACATCTCGCCGACAGCCTCGCCCAACGCACCGTTTACCGTATTCAACGAACGCTTCCAACGAGGTTGTTGTTCCTGCTTTCCGGACATTACCTTTCCATAGAACTCAAAATCAGCGTCTACAAAATCATCACTTAGGTACGGAGCCGCCGCGCTCAATAAATTAAACGCCAAATAATATTTTTGCTCATCGACCGTCGTATTCTGCAAAGCCTTATTCATATCCTTATAGAAGTTGATTTGCTTCGCGTCCAACTCTTTCAGCCCGGCTAATCCCATGGATTCAAAATATACATCCCAATCCAACGGGGATTCTATTTGCTTGAAATCCTCGTAAGCCAACTTATTATAGTTCTTTTGGGAGTCACGCAAATCCTCACGGCCATAAGAGATCTCGGCGATAGCCTTCTCTATTTTCATCACGGCATCCACCGCCGCATCCGCTTGCTCCGGACTTGAGCCGGCCAATGTAAATAGTTTATTTATATAAGCCCTGTAAGCGTCACGCATCTTGGCGGAGCCTTCATCTTCCAACAAATAATAATCCCGATCGCCCATTCCGATACCAGCCTGATACAGCTGGACGATATTCATGGCACTATTCTTCTCGTCAGCGTCCACGAACAAAGCGAAGAACGGAGCCATGCCTTCCTTATGAAGCGTAGCCACCATCTTAGAGACATCCGATTTCGTCGCCAGCGCATTGATAGCGGCCAGTTCCTCTTTGATAGGAGCCACTCCATCGGAATTCAACTTCGTACTATCCAATCCCATCGCATACAAAGCGCCGATCTTCCCGGCGACACTGCCCGCCTCATGGGGCGTAGCGCTAAGTTCCTCGATCAATACCCGGAGCTGTTCTTGGTTATTCTCTAGTAATTGGTCGAAAGTTCCGAAACGAGCGTATTCCGGTTTCAATGGATTATTCTTTATCCATCCACCACAAGCGTATTCATAAAAATCCGTGCCTGCGGCAACCGTGGTATCCATATTCGCAGGATTAATAGCAGCGATCTTCACTACCTCTTTCTGAGGAGTGTTACAACTCGCTAAAGCGACTATCCCAGCCGCTAAAAACGGAAACATTTTTCTCTTTCTCATTTTGTTTAGTCTTTTGCCTTAAAACCTTACAAAGATACGATAAATACACAAAAGAAAAACATGTACGTGTTTCTTTTAAAACATGTACGACTTTTTCCGAAAACACGTACGTGTTTTTCGAACGATAAAAGGATTCATGTATTCAAGAATAAGTGTATCTTTGCCAACAAATCATTTATATCATGAAGAAACTAATAATCAGCGTTTGGGCATTTATCGCCCTTCCTTTATTCGCTCAACGAGACGCGAATATCCGTATTTATCCGGAGCAAGGTAACCAACAGATCAGTAAACATATTTACGGGCAATTCGCCGAACATCTAGGGAGTTGTATCTACGGTGGCTTATGGGTGGGGCCGGAGTCCGACATCCCTAATACCCAAGGATACCGTACGGATGTCTTAAACGCGTTGAAGAAACTACAGATCCCGAACTTACGTTGGCCGGGCGGTTGCTTCGCCGACGAATATCATTGGATGGATGGAATCGGCCCCAAGGAAAATCGCCCGAAAATGGTGAATAATAACTGGGGAGGGACGATTGAGGATAATAGTTTCGGAACCCATGAGTTCTTGAATCTATGTGAGTTATTAGGTTGTGAGCCTTACATCAGCGGAAACGTGGGAAGCGGTACGGTTGAGGAAATGGCTAAATGGGTGGAATACATGACCTCGGAAGGAGACAGCCCAATGGCCAACCTACGCCGGAAAAATGGCCGGGATAAGGCATGGAAAGTCAAGTTTTTCGGCGTTGGGAACGAGAGTTGGGGATGCGGAGGCAGTATGCGACCGGAATATTATTCCGACCTTTACCGTCGTTACTCTACGTATTGCCGTAACTATGATAGCAATGTCTTGTTCAAGATCGCCAGCGGTGCCAGCGATTATGATTACAACTGGACCGAGACGCTGATGAAACAAATCGGCGGACGCATGGATGGTATCTCTTTACATTATTATACAGTAGGAGATTGGAACAATAAAGGCTCCGCTACCGATTTCAACACGGAGGATTATTACTGGACCTTAGGAAAATGCCTTGAGATAGAGGATGTCGTTAAAAAGCATATCGCTATCATGGATAAATACGACCCGAAGAAAAATATAGCCCTCATGGTAGACGAATGGGGTACTTGGTGGGATGTGGAACCCGGTACGATCCCCGGCCATCTGTTCCAGCAAAACACGATGCGCGACGCTTTCGTAGCCGCTCTTACCCTACATGTCTTCCACAAATATACGGATCGGGTAAAAATGGCCAATATCGCACAGATTGTCAATGTATTGCAATCCATGATCCTCACGAAAGGCAAGGACATGGTGCTTACGCCTACTTACCATGTGTTCGAGATGTACAAGGTTCATCAAGACGCTACCTTTTTGCCGATGGACTTAATCTGCGACAAGGAGAAAGTAAGAGACAACCGGGAAGTGCCGGTCGTAAGCGCCTCCGCATCCCGGGATTCGCAGGGTAAAATCCATATCTCGTTGGCGAACGTAGATCCCCGGCAAAGCGAGAACATCCATATCGACCTGCAAAACGTAACGATAAAGAGCGTGAACGGGCGTATCCTGACAGCGTCCTCCATAAACGACTATAACACATTCGATTCGCCGGAGAAGGTCAAGCCGGAAGTTTTCAAGGGAGCCAAGGTGGAAAAGGGAAAGTTAAGCGTCAGCCTGCCTCCCATGTCGATCGTCGTATTAGAAGTTTTATAAAAAGACGGACAATAACATGGCAATGTTTCTATAATTATTAACTTTGCCCGAAGAATTAAAAAACACATTAAAGAAACGCATTATGAAACCTACATTATTTGTATTGGCAGCCGGAATGGGTAGTCGTTATGGAGGATTAAAACAATTGGACGGCCTAGGTCCCAATGGCGAGACCATCATGGACTATTCTATTTTCGATGCTATTCGTGGCGGGTTCGGTAAACTTGTATTCGTTATCCGCAAATCTTTCGAGAAAGACTTCCGTGAGAAAATCATCTCCAAATATGAGAACCATATCCCGGTTGAAGTCGTATTCCAAGATTTGAACGATCTTCCGGAGGGCTTCACTTGCCCGGAGGGACGTGAGAAACCGTGGGGAACCAACCATGCCGTATTGATGGGCAAGAAGGTGATCCATGAGCCTTTCGCCGTAATCAACGCCGATGATTTCTACGGACGTGACAGCTTCGCCGTATTAGGCAAGCAATTGTCTGAGATGGATGGCAAGAAGAATGATTATTGCATGGTAGGCTACCGTGTAGGTAATACGTTGAGCGATAGCGGTTCCGTAGCACGTGGTGTTTGCGCCACGAACGAGGAAGGTTATCTGACAGGCGTCGTGGAGCGTACCGCTATCGAACGTATCGACGGAGATATCCAGTTTGTAGACGAGAACGGAAAGAAGGTCGTATTGGAAGAAAATACGCCGGTATCCATGAATATGTGGGGCTTCACTCCCGATTACTTCGAGTATTCCGAGGAATATTTCAAGGAGTTCCTAAAAGCCAATATGGGTAATTTAAAGAGTGAATATTTCATCCCGTTGATGGTAAATAAATTGATCACGGAAGGAACAGCCCGTGTGAAAGTATTGGATACAACCTCCAAATGGTTCGGCGTAACTTACGCGGCGGATCGTCAAGGCGTTGTGGATAAGATCCAAGCCTTGGTAGACGCAGGCGAATATCCAAGCAAATTATTCTGATTATAAGGTCCTTATGGCTGATTTCTCAGCAAGAAGTAACAGCTGTGGCCTAAGACTCTTATCGTATCACCCTTGTGAAGCGATCTTTTCACCTCTGTGAAGCGATTTTTTCACGGGGGTGATACGATCTTTTCACCTCTGTGAAAAGATCAATACCTCCTAATGAAAACGATACTATATATATTTCCATTACCCAAAAGACCTAGTCCAAAGCTTTTGTATGTAACCATTCAGAAAGCAAATCCGCAACCTCTATATTATTTAAATCCGACATAGGGAAATGGGTATTGCCATGTAATCCTACCTCCGGTAAATGAATAACGGTGACATCCCCACCCTGATCATTCAGCATTTTTGCCCATATCTTCATCAAGCGCAAACGGCGTGTCCATTCATATAACTCCGGACGCTCATCGGTTTCGGGTAAATTATCTCCATAATAAATGACGATAGGGACCTTGGTATATTCCATGAATACGGACATAGGTACTTCAATGCCTTCCATTTTCTTGGAAAGCGTAATAAACTTAGCCTCCTCCGGCAATTGCCCTTCCGGAAAAGGAACCGCTCCACCCGGTTCGTATGATGCGATAGCCTTAATGTTTCTCGTCTTAAGCAATGTATTCCATCCAACGGGCCCGCCTTGCGAATGGGTAATAAATACGCCCGGGCCTATCTTGTCGAACAAAGCGGCGTAGGCATCCGAATAGACCTCAAAATCCGTCGTGCCAATAGTCGGCGTCATTTGACGAAAGTATTGGTCCAAGGTTTCCTTATCCCGCTTAAACTGTACTCCTTCAAAATAATCCGGCCAGATACCTACACGAAAACGGTTAAACCAAACCTCCTCGTCAAACGCCGGAGAAATTGTCACGCTCTCCGTACCTCTACCGGCGTTCCCTCTACGAGGCTGATCGACAAGATAGACACTAAACCGGCGACGTAAGAAAATATTCTGGAAGCCCTCACGCCCGTCGGGTGTGGTTTCCCATGTCTTAGAAAACTGCCCTACACCATGGGCGAATACCAATGGGTATTTCCTCGCTCCGACCGGCTTTTGATAAAATACGTACGCATGGTCGCCATGAAAAGTATGCCCTAATGAATCAACCAAGACCGTACCTCCAACAGCGAAGCTGCCTTGCTCATCCACCATCAGAACACGCTCATCTCGCTGTTTACATCCAACAAGCAAGAGAATGATACCAAGTATAAAAACAGGTCTCATATTTCCGATAGCTTAATCTATTTCTGTACTTTTGATTCCTGTAGCGCATTATAACGGCTTCCCACTACAGGGATAGCGGAAACCGCATCCTCCAATTCCCTCATCTCACCGGCGGTGAAAATGATATCCGCAGCACGTAAATTCTCTTCCAGATGAGACAGCTTCGTAGTCCCCGGTATAGCTACGATCCAAGGTTTCTTATTCATTAACCATGCCAAGGCAACTTGTGCGGGCGTGATCCCCCGTGTCCTCCCAAAAGCATTCAGCACTTCCACGATCCGCATATTGGCACGGATAGCTTCCGGTTGAAAACGAGGTAAATCTTGACGATTGTCGTTTTCCGGATCAAATCGAGTATACTCGTTAATCAAGCCTCCCAAAAAGCCTCGATTTATCGGACTATAAGGAACAAAACCAATACCCAATTCCTCACACAACGGCAATACGCTCTCCTCCACGGCACGATGCATCAAATGATATTCACTCTGTATAGCCGTAACAGGGCAGATCCTATGGGCACGGCGGATGGTATCGGCATTCACCTCGCAAAGTCCGAAATGCAATACCTTGCCTTCTCTGATCAATTCGTTCACGGTCTCAGCGACGACCTCAATCGGAGTGTTCGGGTCCGCACGATGCTGGTAAAACATACCGAGAGTTTCTACCCAAGATTGCGAAGCGAATTCTCGCACACCTTACGTATATTGTTGGGAGAACTATCTTCCTCTGTCTTGATTTGTACGCCATCCACAAACTTATGCCCAAATTTAGTAGTTACAAATACCCGGTCCGAATAACCTTTCAACGCTTCGCCAACTAATCGTTCATTCGTTTGATAACCATAGCTCTCTGCCGTGTCGAACAAAGTAACACCACGATCGATGGCCTCATGTACCAAAGCGATTACTTGCTTCTTGCCGGGATGCTGGCCGCGATGATGATTCAATCCCATACAACCAAATCCCATAGCCGATACAACCATGGAAGCCGTACCACTTCCCAATGTCCGCTTTACACCGACCACGGCATTAGTTTTACAATCCAAGGCCGAGGGTCCTTGCCTGTTCACGCCCTCACAGGCAACCATTCCATTGAATACGGAAGAAGCACAGATCCCTGTTCCTGCCAATACCGCCGACCTCAAAAATCCCCGACGGCTTATCTCATTGTACTTTCTCATAACTTATGACCTTTCTAATTAATATTCCATTCACGGCAAAAATACTACGTTCCTACATCCAAACATGTATCAAAACCACAGATAGATATACCAATTTCATCGGTCATACTCCTTATCCGTCACAGCCCGGAGCTGTACGGCATGATTCTCGATCGCATGTTCCGTAATGGTCATACACACGATAGAGCTACCCGGTGTCGCCCCATTCCAATGGCGTACATTAGGAGGTGTCACGATCACATCACCCTTCCGGATCACACGTTTCTCTCCTCCTTCCTCTTGATAATATCCTTCTCCATCAAGTACTAACAAAGTTTGTTCGGCATCCGGATGGTAATGCCAGAAATTACGACTGTAAGGTTTGAATATAAAATGCGCGATCATCGTATTACCAGACTCCTTCAACAAGGAGACATAGACATCCCCGTATTATACTCCGACGAAGCCTTTGCGTCAGCAGGGAAAATCAATGTCTCGGCACTTTGTTCACCCTCGCTAGAGCTGAGAGCTACAAGGTCAAAAGCTTCTCCCGGGGCTAAGACATGAACACGTTCCGGATTGCAGATACGCTCTTCTAGCATTTTAGGGTCGGCATTGAATGGTTTCATATCGGGAGCATCCACCGTTCCCCAATGAGACAGGAGAAGCTGCGCTTTAGGATAAGCATTTGCGATCTTTATGGCTCCCTCCAATCCTATATGCCATGAATCATCCGAAAAATCAAAAAAATCACGTCCGGGGCAGGTAATTCCAAGAACTCAGGAAGAAAGCGGGAATCTCCCGGTGCCCAAATTAAGCCATCCGGTGTTTTCATGAGGAAACCACAATAATCTTCAACCTTAAATTCACGCATATATCCCGGATACTCATTTTGCCACGTATGGTAAGCCGGAGTTAACTTGATAGAAATCGGACCAACATTAAAAGTCTCCCCGATACGATGTCCGAAAGAGTTCAAACCCTGTGTTTCCATCAAAGAATCCATGTAGAATGTAGAATGATATTCCCGGCATACAGAAGACATTTCCGTACAAGTAGGAACACTGTAATGATCATTGTCGCAATGAGTGATCAATACCGCATCCAAATGGGGAACATCTTTAGGGGCGATCGGCATATTTATTAACAAAGGCATATCAAATCCCTTCAACATTGGATCGACCATCAAACACGTACCACGGCTATTAATCAGAAAGCCAGCGTTCCCCAACCAGCGTATAACCGTATGCCCGGTTGACTCAAAAGCCTCTTTGTCGAAAGGTTGTGATGCAGGAGGGATGGCTTGACCCTTTTCATTATAAGAAAACTGAGCCTTTATGTTTAAGACAATCCCCCCTAAAATTAAAATAGCTAAGATACTTGCTCTCATAGTATATTGAATTTAGAGTTTTAAATTTCTATGACAAAATTACCTAGATTCAACATAAAACGATGTGCATATATTACAGATGTTTGTAACGCTATTACGGTTTCCTACCAAAGAAATCATGTTTAGACCTATTCCTTTGATCATAGATATCGATATTTATTCTTATTTTTGTCCATCTAAAACTAATAGAAATAAATATGAGACGGATTCTTACGATGTTGTTTGTTTCGGTATTTATGCTTTCGCTATGCCCGCTGCATGCGCAAGAGACTGAGACATTGGTGCTGATTGATACGGATATGGGTAAGATTAAGGTGAAACTGTTCAACGACACGCCGTTGCACAGGGATAATTTTATCAAGAACGTAAAAGAACACCGTTACGATGGATTATTGTTCCATCGGGTTATCAAGCAATTCATGATACAAGGAGGCGATATCAACTCGAAAGACGCTCCCTTGGACGCACATCTGGGCGACGGAGATCTAGATTACACCATCCCCGCCGAGTTCGTGTATCCGAAATATTTCCATAAGCGGGGAATGCTCTGTGCCGCACGTACCCCGGATGAGGAGAATCCCGAGAAGGCCTCATCAGCGACTCAATTCTATATCGTAACCGGAAAGTTCTTTACGGAGATGGAGCTAGATAAGATGACCAAGGAGAAAGGCATCAAGTTTACGCCGGAGCAAAAAGAAGCCTATATGCTGGAAGGCGGAACGCCTCATCTGGACGGCAACTATACGGTGTTCGGAGAGGTTATACAGGGTATGAAAGTCGTGGATAAGATACAGTTCGTCGAGACGAACGCCGAAGACAGGCCCACGAAGAACATAAAGATCAAGTCAATGAAACTCATAGAAAAATAAGTAAAATGGAAAATCAAGCAACTGAGACAAGGGGTGCTTATGCACACCAACAAAGGAGATATAAAGCTGAAATTATATAACGACACGCCATTACATCGTGATAACTTTATCAAGTTGGTAAAAGAAGGGCAATATAACGGCTTGCTGTTCCACCGTGTGATCAAGGATTTCATGATACAAGGAGGTGACGTAACTTCCAAGGATGCCCCAATGAACAAGCAACTGGGAGCGGGCGATCTGGGCTATACCGTTCCCGCCGAATTCCGTTACCCGAAATATTTCCATAAGAAAGGAGCCCTTTGCGCCGCACGTACCGGAGACGAAGTGAACCCGGAAAAGGCCTCTTCCGCCTCCCAATTCTATATCGTAACGGGGAAAAAGTATTCGGAACAAGAGTTGAACCAGATGGAAAAGCAACTGGAAGGCCGTCTGAAACAAGAGATATTCGCCCGCCTGCAAAACGAGAACAAGCCTAAGATCATGGAATTCTATCGCAGTGGTAACAAGGAAGAACTGGCGATCCTTCGTGATACCTTGATCGGCAAGACCGAGCTGGAGGCCGAGAAGCGGAAAGACGAGGTAAAGTTAAACCCGGAACTCCGTGAGGCTTACAAGAATGTAGGTGGCGTACCGTTCCTCGACAATCAATACACGGTTTACGGAGAAGTGGTGGAAGGCATGGATGTCGTAGACGCCATACAGTCCTCCAAGACCAACAAGCAAGATCGTCCGACCGAGAATATCGTCATTAACTCCGTAGAGATCTTATAATGCGGTTATCGGCTTCATAAACAGACGAAGGGTTATCGTAAATACCAGTAATAAAAGAGCTATCTTGAGAAAGATCATACATATCGATATGGATGCCTTTTATGCCTCGGTGGAACAACGAGACAATCCGGAATTGCGAGGAAAACCCCTAGCGGTCGGGCATGCGGAGCAGAGAGGCGTAGTAGCTGCCGCTAGCTACGAAGCCCGGAAATATGGGGTACGTTCCGCCATGGCGTCTCAAAAAGCCAAACGTTTATGCCCGAACCTGATATTCGTACACGGAAGGATGGACGTATATAAATCCGTCTCACGCCAGATCCACGAGATCTTCCATGATTATACGGATATCATAGAACCGCTTTCCTTGGATGAAGCCTTTTTGGATGTCACTGATAATAAACGAGGCATCTCTCTCGCTGTAGATATCGCCAAGGAGATCAAGAAACGGATCTGGGATAATTTGAACCTGATAGCGTCAGCGGGAGTCTCCTACAACAAATTTCTAGCGAAAATAGCCTCGGATTATCGGAAGCCCAATGGATTATGCACCATCCATCCAAGCCAAGCCCTCGATTTCATAGCACGTCTTCCCATTGAGTCCTTTTGGGGAGTAGGCCCCGTAACAGCCCGGAAAATGCATACACTCGGTATCCACAACGGGCTGCAATTACGGGAATGTTCGGGGGAGATGCTTACCCGCCAGTTCGGAAAGGCGGGAATACTTTATTATGAGTTTGCCAGAGGTATAGACAACCGTCCCGTAGAAGCGGTACGAATCCGGAAGTCGGTAGGTTGCGAGCATACGCTAGAAAAAGATATCTCCCGCAAATCCTCTGTTATCATCGAGCTTTATCACGTAGCGACCGAACTTATCGGCAGGCTGGAACGTTCCGGATTCAAGGGAAACACACTTACCTTAAAGGTCAAGTTCCACGATTTCAACCAAATCACGAGAAGCCTCAGCCGTCCGGAAGAGTTAACAACCTTAGATAAGATCCTTCCCTTGGCCAAGGAATTGCTGAAAGAAGTGGAATATACCGAGCATCCCATCCGACTGATCGGCCTATCCGTATCTAATCCCGTAAAAGAGGAGCCTCATACGAAAGACCGTTGGGAACAATTAAGTTTTGAGTTCAGCGACTGGAAATAATACTTGCCCTAGAAGGATAGCTTCATCATAAAACGTATACCCTTTGTCTGGATGCCCGGATGATCCTTATAGGTCAGACGCCATACATAATCCAAACGCAAGAACTTAAAGATATTCTCGATACCGACACCCGCCTCCATATAAGGAGTAGACGGGTCCATCAGGTAAGAGCCCTGCGGGAATAAGAACAAGCCTTCATTCTGCTCACTGATATACGGATTATTCTTATCCGTCAAGTGTCCGAACATACCCCGGAAAGAAAAGACCTCTCTCCATTTTAACTTCTTGATAAGCGGGATACGGTTCAACAAGGCTCCGTTCATGAAATAAGTAATATCCCACGAAGCGTACTCATCGTTGATGAACTCCATCGCATTCATATTCGTATAAGATTCCGGTTGCACCAAATACGACAAGTTTGCGTTTGGCAAGATCAACAAAGGATAAGGGGCTTTTGTCCAAACTTTACCTGCTTTAGCGAGAATATCCACATAACCGAAAGCAGAGAACCAGAAGCGTTTCTGGATACCGATCTCCGTCTTCTGATAATCATACGAACTACCTAATACATCTTGGAAAGCCATCGTATGGTTCAAGGTGAATACCGGTGCGTCAAGCGTAATCGGATAACGGTAATTACGAGTCTGGTAGAATTTCTCATTCGGGGCAAAACGGAACTTAAACTCCACTTCCGACATCCGGTAGGAATCGGTAGCCGTGATCTGGCCATCCGGACCGATACGGTCGAATGCGGCGTAACCGGTTGAGTATTCCTTAAAATTCCGAAGTACCGCCCCATAAGCCCAGCCGTTATAATGTTCACGGTAATAGGTCAGTTCCATATTCCTTAAATAGGTGGCACGTGTATCCTTCTGCCGCTTCAAGGCTAAGAACATATTATCCTTGTTGGTATACATATACTGCTGACCTAACTGGTTAATATCATATAGGTACTCAAACCGAATAGAATGCACGGGAAATTCTTTCCGATAATCCTTCTTATCGATAAAAGAATATTCTACGATACCATCATATTTCAACTTGCGGTCTTTCGATCCATAAGCCAAATAACCATCCAAGAAAAGACGTTTACTGAACGCCGTTGTCGTGGTTCCACCGACACGGAAGCGGGCCCCCTCAATCGCGTTACCACTGATATAGGTGTTCATCGGACCAAACTCGAACTTGCTCTTCTCCGGAATCTTATTCGTCGCGATATAACCGGAGGTAAGGATCGAAACAACCTTCTCCGTCACATAGAAAATAGGAACGGAACGAAGTTTCGCCATTAGCAACTCCACGTTATTCTGCTTGCGAGTTCCCGCCTCAGTAGGACGATTCTCCTCCCAGAAATCCGCCGAACGGCGATAAGCTTCCATCGGTATAATAATAGGTGCGCTCTCCTCGAATACTTTAGGATCATCGGGTCCCTCAAATGCTTGATTCGAATAGATATTCAAACGGCGGGCATACATTCCTTTCGATTTCTCCGTCAATTTGAAGTCCACGTTGATATCATCTTTCGTAATGATACGAGTCCCATCCGGGGCACGGTCGAAAGTCTGCTCGATCGTCATTCCACCGACAAAATTCAAGTTGATCTTCTTCGGGACATTCAACTTAACCTTCTGCACGAAATAAGTAGAATCCAACGTGATAAAAAGATGTCCCGTAAAGCCGAACGTCTCCGGAGTAAACGGAGCGAAACCCAAATCCACACACTTCTGTCCGGCGACCTCCACCGTGTCTAGCAAATAATATTTATAGAAGTTAGGTCCCATCGTAGACATAGGGCTAACGAAACGGTTCAAGAACAAAGGAATATCATTCTGGAAGATATTCACTTCCCGGAATACCTCATTCAAGAACTGTTGCATACCGTCTCGTGAGAAGACCTCATCCACACCAGCCGCTTTCGTAGCCTGAACGACCCTCTTTTCCGTCTTCGGGTCTTTACGATAATAAACGGTCTGGATTTTCTCACGTTCGGATACCGGCAAGATCGTCTTTCCCACCTCCAACGTATCGATAAACTCAGTCAAGAAGTCAAACTTTCCCGCCTTTCCATCCTTTTTCGGTTTCGGTTGGTAATCGTTCATAGCGAAGACCATCTTCTCGTATTGATCATACCGAAAATAATCATGATTACGAGGATCGTTGCTCTCCCGACGTGCGATAGCGTTTTTGATAAAGGTAACCGCAGGATTATCCTTCTTCCGATATCTTTCCTTTCCCGGCTTGATGATCACCTCCGACAAATTAATACTTGTCGGAGCTAGCTGAATCTTCAAATGTTCCGCTTTACCCGGAACGAATTTCAATTCTTTCTCCGTATAACCCAAATAAGAGACCTGTAAAGTACGTACCTTAGATGAAGAGGAGAGCGTAAAAGCCCCATCCAGATCTGTCGTAGCACCTATCGTAGTTCCCTTCAAAATCACAGCCACATAAGGCAAAGGTTCTCCCGTAATGGAATCAGTCACGATTCCTTTTATCATGTAGTTCTGGCTCTTCGCTACCCAAGCGAACGCCAATAAAAAGCCATATAAAAACAATTCTCTTCCCCATCAGATCTGACACCTCATTAAACTCCGCAAAAGTACAACAGGATCATTTATATAAATGTTCCAAAACACATGCAATATATTCCAATTAGCAACAAAACAGGCAAAAATACACACGTATATACGCAACGCCCCTCAGCAGTATAGGCATAGGCCTGTATCTATACCAGCGTAAGCCAACACCTATACCGGCGTGGCACGAACCTACGAACGACTAATCTGAAGCCCCTTATTCGACAAGCTCATCTCCACGAACCGGGCGTTCGAATTGGGTGGAGAAAGAGTTAATATCTTTCGGATTTGCAGGGCCGCACCCGGGTCTTTCGCTACGATATATAAGTAACCACCACCGCCTGCTCCCGGAAGTTTATATCCCAAGGCATAAGCCTGTATCTTGGAGATAATAGCTTCCACCGCCGCCGGATTCGTTCCGGAATCGAGTGCCTTATTTTGCTCCCAAGTCTTTCCGACCAATTTACCATAAGCCACGAAGTCTCCGCATTGGATCGCCTCGTACATATCGAGCGCATGGGCTTTCATCTCGGACAAAAGACCTAAATGCACCTCGCTATTCAAGAACATACCCCGTACGATTTCCGACAAAATATCTTTCGCCGTACGAGTAATTCCCGTATAATAAAGAAGATGACAAGGCCGGTATTCCGGATCAGTAAACAAATATTCCGGCAGCCAACGTACCAAAGGATTCTGATTAAAACCCTCGTTCGTTTGCAAGAGTTTCAAACCGTGCAATACACCACCGTATTGATCTTGCCATCCCCCGCCGGTAGTCAGCAATTGTTCTAAAATCAAGGTGCGGTTTCCGATCTCATTCTTATCCCAAGCCAAGCCACAAAAATCAGAGATAGCGCCCAGCACGGTAGCCGCGAGGATCGAGCTAGTGCCTAAACCGGAACCCGCCGGTATCGCCGCCAACAAGGTAATCTCGAGCCCGCTACCAAAAGCTTCCAGCTGGACATCCAAAGAAGCATAAGCCTCCGCCGAGAATTCCGGGACAAATCCCGCCAAGGCCAAAGCCGCTTTCGGGATGGAAAACGGCGATCCTACCTTATTATAATCACGAAGCTCATCCCATGAAGAGATAACCTCCATCGCTCCCAGATCGATCGAGCGAAGGATAATCTTATGGGTATCGGAAGGCTTGATATAGACTTGTAGTGGTGGTTGCCCGTTTAACTCGATCGCCACGTTCACCACGTTTCCACCCGCATATAAGCAATAGGGCGGCGTATCTGTCCACCCACCTGCCAAATCAATACGTACCGGACTACGTCCCCATACGATCTGGTCCCGATAGACATTCAAACACGGCTGCTGCTTACTTCCGAGGACGGAACCGACCAGCCCCTCCCGCAACAAAGCGAAAGCCTTTTGCTCCTCCTCCTTATACGCTACCCCCGAGATCTTCATCACCTGAGAACGGAACATATGATTATGTATCCTTTTCATCAACGGATTATCCTCGGGAAGGGCTTTCGGTAAGACAATCTTGTCTTTGGCGAAGCTTTCCGCTGCATCCGAAAGATCCAATTGATAGAATACACTTTTCTCATGATTAGCGGCCAATAATGACCAGTCTTTTTTACGGAAAACTTCTCGCTGAGCTACTAAACGGCGTAAATTCGCTTGATCGGACAAATCATTCGCCGATAATTTTCGGGCGGAAAGCCAAATATGCTTTCCCTCTTCCCTATCCAGCTCCGTAATCATCCAGCGCAGCACTTTTCCCAGCTCATCCACGGTTTGGCAAACAGGGAACAAAGGTGCGTTTTGTATATCCTCATTCCCTCCCAAGGTGATACCTCGCTCCATCGCCCAAGTCAAGATAGGTTTCCCCATAAACAAGGTAGACACATCAGACAAGGCCCCTTTAAACAAGTCATTAAAACCATAGGGCCTTGCCGCCCAATTGGTTTCCCCTACCGGGACAACATCTACACAGATACCTTCCGGCAGGGATAAGTTCCAATTATTCTCCGGAACACCCGTTATAATTTGCTGGCCACGTAACGTCCAATTCTCACCGATATAACTATTCTCTATCCATAATTCCGAATTCTCAGCGGTCAATTTCTGGTGTAACACCGCATTCTGCACAAACATGGCGGGATGTGGTTTCACCTTACGCTGCATGATCGCACGTTGATCCCTAACTAAGTTCTGTACCGCCAATGTAGAGGAAATCAACTCACGGCTAGTTCCATAATGATAGAACTCTCCACCCGGAAGCGGCAGAATCGCTACTGAAAGCTGATTTAACTCCGAGTCCGTGATACGTGGATTCTTCCCCAAGGCCAACCCGAACTCAGCATATAAATCATACGCCTTCATCGCCTTGCCATCTTCGGTATAGGAATGTTTCATTAATAACCGCACCGCCTTGTCGCTTAGCAGCCAGATACCGATATCCATCAAGAATAAATGACTACCCGCCAATTCCCCCAAAGTTTCCAACGAAGGCTTCTGTAGCATGAAGTCCAGAGTGTCCGGAGACTTACGGCTCGATACAAAAACCCCGTGATTCTTGGCCAACGAAGGCTCGACCCATAAACCGTAACAAACCACATCTACCTCAGGAATCTCCTGCAAAGGCTGGTTAGCACGGATATATACGTCACCGCTAGCGATCAAGGTATGAAGCGATTCCGGCGCCTTTTTCATGATCCGTTCATAAAGAGGTAATTGCAAAGACAATAAGTTCTGGGATAACCTCTGCCCTCTTGCCCAGCGAAACACAGGGATCGGAGTCAATATTTTCCCGGATGGCGCATATCCGGGCAAACGGCGGCTTTGCCCTCCGGCATGCAACAAGATACGCTTCTCCTGTCCCAACCACTCCTCCACGGATACATCAGGGGCCTCTTTTCGCCGGGAGGCCTCCAACAACCAAGTCGTTCCTCCCCCGGATCCCAAGCGGGCACCTACCGGATCCGAGGTGCAAAACCATTCCTCCGTACTTACATGCTCTATCGCATGGAAACAATCAACCAAATTTGGAGGTAAAGACAATAACTTTTTCATACCCATGATCATTCTAAGACTCCTTCTTATTTTTCGAAAGCAAAAGTAACTTAAATTTTCTATACGGATATCCATTAACCCTTTTTATTACAATTTGTATGGAGTTCAAACCCACTCAACTTCTTTAACACACCCATAAAAAAGTTTGTTTTTACTAAAACACACTATCAATCAATCCGTTTCCAGTATCTTGGTTGTTGTTTAATTAAATATAGGACATATGGTATACGGTTATGTAAGAGTCAGTACAGACAAACAAACTACTGAAAACCAGCGATTCGAGATTGAGAAATTCACAAAATCGAGGAACATGAGAATCGACAGGTGGGTAGATGAGACGATCAGCGGGACAAAAGTAATCGCCGATCGCCAACTTGGTAAATTATTAAAGCAAATACGTAAAGGCGACATCCTGATCACGACGGAACTGTCACGTCTCGGACGTAATCTTATGCAAGTTATGAGCTTCCTTCATCAATGTATGGAAAGAGACATCATTGTATTTACGGTAAAGGAAGGTTACGAACTCGGAAATAACATTAACAGTAAAATCTTGGCATTCGCATTTAGCCTAAGCGCCGAAATTGAACGCAACCTGATTTCGCAACGAACGAAAGAAGCGTTGGCTCGGAAAAAAGTGCAAGGTGCCAAACTGGGCCGTCCAAAAGGAGAGCGACCGGAAGCCTGTAAGCTAAAAGGTAAGGAAGAGATGATCTTGCAGTATATTAAAGAACATAAGACTAAAGTATATATCAGCAAGAAACTGGGAGTAAACCGGCAAACCTTGAGGGAATTTCTCAAGACTCATCCGGAAATTCCACGGAAATGGAAAAGAATACAGAAGGATTAACAACTCAAGCAATAATTAACGTATGTTAAATTAGTTTAGTTTAGCAGACTTATCGCTCGTTTATTTGTTTATTCCCATTAACTTGCGGAGGAATAAGATAGAAATATACTTGAAATATCCTAAAAAACATTTCATCCTTTATTCCTCTATCATTCATAAAACGCCGCAAGGTTAACATGTATTCAAGACATCAAACATTTGTTTAATCTTTTAATATAAATCTTATGGAAAAAACATTGGTTATTTTAAAGCCTTGTACCGTTCAGCGAGGGCTGATCGGTGAAATCGTAACCCGTTTCGAAAAGAAGGGACTCCGTCTGGCCGGCATGAAGATGGTTTGGCTAACTGACGAGATCTTGAGTGAGCACTACGCCCACCTGAAAGAAAAGCCTTTCTTCCAACGTATCAAGGACGCAATGAGTGTATGCCCGGTAATTGTATGTTGCTGGGAAGGGGTAGATGCCATACATGTAGTAAGAACCTTGGCCGGCACTACCAATGGTAGAAACGCCGCTCCCGGTACGATACGGGGAGATTATAGTATGAGCGTACAAGAGAATATCGTACACGCATCAGACTCACCGGAGACAGCCGAGATCGAATTGAAACGCTTCTTCAAGGATGACGAGATATTCGATTATGAGCTGAAAAACCTATTGAGTCTTTACGCCAATGACGAGTTTTAAATAAAAAAGAATAGCCGGAAACGAGAGAAATCATTCTCACCTTTCCGGCTCTCATATTTAGAAACCAACATCCTATTCTCCCGAACTGAATGAACAACCTAATTACTAATCTAAAAATCTAATACCATGAAAAACACACTACTATATCTATAACAGGGCATCCCTGCAAAATGTTTAAGGGATTTCATCCTGAAATTAGAAAGCCGATAAAAAACGTTTGTACACCTCCAGTTGCCTTTCAAAACAGAAAGTCGTCTGGGATAATCTTAAGCAGTTCGCTTTTAGCTGTCGATACTCCTCATCCGGCAAGTGGCTCATGGCTTGTACATTTTTAGAAAGTCGCTCATAATCTCCGGGGGCCGAGACAAGGCCCAACTGATTCTCCTTTACAATCTCCTCGCCCTCGCCGCCTCCACAAAACAAGATAGGAACGCCTAACGGCAGCAAATCAAATAATTTAGAAGGTACCGCCCCCTTATACGAACCGTCAAGGGGATAATGGAGGCATGGTAACGTGTAAGCTCCTCACGCATCCGTTCCTTGGGCAAAGAGCCATGATAAAAGACCCCTTTATCATGTGTCCTCACATAATCCTCTATCTCCAAGGCTTGATTGCCCCCTCCAAATAAATGAAGCTCCGCTCCCATCCCTTTAAAATCGACACACTCTATCAACTCCAATATATTCTGCGCCACGCCCAGCAAACCGGCATAGACGATCCTGAAAGGCTTTCGAGAAGAAGGGGTTTGATTCGGTAAAACAAAACGATGCTGCAAATTCCGATACAAGAACGAGGCCTTGCCCGGCTCATACCGTTTTATATAATCCACGATCTCCTTACTCTGCCCTTGACAGGCCGTGGCCTTACGATAAAGGAACCGCTCGATACGCCCCATCACCCCATGATAAACGCCCCCCTCTTTCATGGCCCCCAGCTCCACGGCCGACAATGGCCAAAGGTCTGAGACGTTCAGTACCACCTTTTTCCGGTAGCAGCAACGAAAAAGCAACATGGCCGAGGCCGCCGCCAAAACAGGAGGGGTCTGGATGATCACCTTATCATAAGATTTTATACGCTTACGCTTGAGAGCGAAACACCAAAGGGTCGTGGCGAAAGCGCACATACTGGCAAGACGGACCAACGGTTTCTTCGAGATCGAGGCATACGTCCAGTACCTGAAGACCGTTATCCCGTTTACATCCTCTGTCTTGGAAAAAGCCCCCCTATATCCATCAAAGATACGTCCCTTGGGATAATTGGGTAAGCAAGTCAACACATCCACCTTTATCCCTAAGCCAGACAGTCCCTCCGCCATGTTCGTAATGCGTGAGGGTGCCGCACCGATCTCTGGAAGATAAGAGGGAGAAACGATCAAGACCCTCATTCCTTCCGGTTCAAAAATTCCACGATCCTTCCGCAAGCCAATCCATCCCCATAGGGATTAACCGCCTTGCTCATCGCATCGTAATAAACAGTATCATCAAGCAACGCCGAGACCTCGCTCACGATCTTATCATAGTCCGTTCCGACCAGTTTCACCGTACCTGCCGCGAGAGCCTCCGGACGCTCGGTCGTATCACGCATCACCAACACGGGCTTGCCCAATCCGGGGGCCTCCTCTTGGATACCGCCGCTATCGGTCAGCACTATCGTTGATTTCTCCATCAGATAGACAAACGACAGATATTCCAATGGCTCAATGAAGAACATATTCTCCAAATGAGAAAGATCCTCGCCGAATACCTCGTGAATCGGCTTGCGCACATTAGGATTCAAGTGCATAGGATAGACAAAATCCACCTCCGGATACTTCCGGGTCAAGTCCTTGATAGCGGTACACATATGGATGAATCCATCACCGAAGTTCTCCCGGCGATGACCCGTGATCAACACCAATCTCTTACCCTCAACCAGACGGTTCACGTCATACCCCGAACGTAAAAGCACGCCTTCCAACTCCTTGTCCAGCTCAGCGTCCGTCTTTATCTTAGTCACCACTTGCCGTAAGGCGTCTATCACCGTATTGCCGGTAACCAAGATTGAGTCCGGATTCACGTCCTCTCGCATCAAGTTCTGCTTGCTCAACCGCGTGGGTGCGAAATTATACGTGGCGATACGCCCCGTGACCTGACGGTTCATCTCCTCCGGCCATGGGCTATAGATGTTGTGGGTACGAAGGCCGGCCTCTATATGACCTACAGGTATCTGTTGGTAGAAAGCGGCCAAGGCGGCCGCCGTGCTCGTGGTGGTATCCCCATGCACCAGCACGACATCGGGTGTCGCCTCACGCAACACGTCACGCATACCGGTAAGGACACGGGCGGTCACGTCATATAAGTCCTGACCCTGCCTCATGATATTCAAATCATAATCCGGCGTGATCTCGAACAATTTTAACACTTGATCCAACATTTCCCGATGCTGTCCGGTAACGCACACGATGGTCTCGAACGACTCCGGATGTTTTTGGAACTCCTTCACCAGCGGAGCCATCTTGATCGCCTCGGGACGGGTCCCGAATACTAACATTATTTTTCTCATTACTGCGTATTCTTCTATTTAGCGAACGATTATTTCTTGAATGTCCCGCAAAAGTCCAGCACCTCCACGTCATCCCGATAATTCAACCCCGCAAACTCCCTATGATTCACCAAGAAGACCACTATATCCGCCTTCTCGTATGCCTCCTTATAAGGGGTCAGCTTAAACAACTTATGCTCCGAAACGTTCGGCTCCACCACCATGATATCAGCGTTGTTGCACGATTGCAACACCTTCGTCGTTATTCCCTTGGCCGGCGATTCACGTAAGTCATCGATATCAGGCTTGAAAGCCAAGCCCATCATTGCCACCGCCGGCTTACGCCCATGCTTCAGCTCAAACCGCAGCATGGCGTTCCTCACTTTCTCAGCGCACCAGAAAGCCTTGTAATTATTCGTCTCACGGGCCGTCGAGATCATACGGCTCTCCATCGGAAACTCCGCCGTGATGAAATAAGGGTCCACCGCTATGCAATGACCGCCAACTCCGCAACCCGGCCGTAAGATATTCACACGGGGATGCTTGTTCGCCAAATCGATCAGCTCCCACACATTGATCCCGGCCTTATCACAAATAAACGACAGCTCATTGGCGAAAGCGATCTGTACGTCCCGGCTTGAGTTCTCGGTCAATTTACACATCTCGGCCGTCTTGCTATTCGTTGGGTGAAGCGTACCCTTCACGAACTGGCCGTAGAACTCCATCGCCTTACGGGTGGAGGCCTCGTCCATGCCGCCGATGACCCGGTCGTTATGCACCAACTCATGGATCACGTTACCCGGAAGCACCCGCTCCGGGCAATAAGCGATATAGATCTTGCCCTCCAGTTCCGGCCGCTCCGAGAAAATCAACCTAGCCATCCGTTCGGTCGTCCCCACCGGCGATGTAGACTCGATCACGTACAAATCCCCCTCCTTCAACAAAGGAAGCACCATACGGGTAGCCGACTCAACGAACGATACGTCCGGCTCATGATCCCCCTTGAAAGGAGTGGGTACCACCATGAAATAAGCGTCGCTCACCCGAGGCTCGGTGTACGCCTTGAAATGTCCGGAGGCCAGTACCTCCCGCAACATCTCCTCCATACCCGGCTCGATGATATGCAATTTCCCCTGGTTGGTAACCTCCACCACTTGAGCGTTAATATCCACGCCGGCGATCTCCACCCCGTGCTTTGCGGCAATAATAGCCGTGGGCAGGCCAATATAGCCCAACCCCATGAAACATGCTTTCATAAGAAATATGTGTTATTTTTTAAGTAAGATATTAGGCAGATCAAGAATGGTCCAATAACGATCAACCGATTGTATAAGAAAGTCTCTTCACAAAATGAATACGAATTGTCTTAGATAGGTGAAAACGGTTATACGTAAATGACACTTGGTCATCTACAATCTCGACAGAGGATGCGCCGGCCACTCTTATCGCCGCGATACTCGTCACTATCTCATTTCGTGAACAAGATATGATCTCCACATCCGGAGCTAGATGGATCAAGCTTACGGCTTTCACGGCTGTTGAGACAGAATCCTCTATCCTAAAACGATCCTTATCAATCGTAAATTTTCGCAGATGCCTACCCAATGAGCCAAAACCATCATGCCAAGCCTCTACCTCATTCGGAGAATCTTTAAGAAGCGTCACCCTTGCCCGCCTCCCCACACGAAAGCCTCCCCATACCTCGCTAGAGTTCTTATCCCCTAGCACCACCGTATTATGGGCCGCCGTGCCACGCTCGTATTGCCTACGGGCTGTCTTTTCATACGTAGAAATTCCGGTATCCATAACGAAAGGCTTACCCCCTATCCGCAACTCATAATTGAACGTATCCGCATGCGAATGGCCGGGTTGGTAAGAGGCCCTTATGTCTCCAACATCCACGATAGCCTCCCAATGGCCCGCCATCAATTTTCGATAGCCACACGCTCCCATCGGAAGCTTTTCCCAGTCCATATCCAATCGCTTAGCGTATGCAAACAATTGAGTCGGAGAAGGCGCGATTCCCTCAGCGGAATCATTCAGGAGAGGTATCGTATTATCTTTATAAACGACAGAGGCTAAATGTCCCAACATACCACCGGCTTTTTCTCGTAAGCGTTCATTCAAACCTTCCTGCCCTATAAACCGCAAATTATTTACAGAGACATTATAGCAATCCAGCAATCGATCCAATAATATACAATGATACATCGGTGATTGCTCGTAATGAGCGCCATCCGGAAGGAGTTGCTCTTCCAGTTCCCGCAACAATAAGCCTTTCGCCTTTTGATAGATCGGCTCATCCTTAAAATAAAGCCCGGCCCATAACAAGGAGAAAGCGTCTTCCAATAAGTGATTCCCTAAAAGATGATATTCCAGATTATCCAGTAAAATCTGATATTGGGCATACAAGGAGGAATCCCATTTTCGTTTATTCTCAGCCAGAATATAAGGATGATATTTCGACAGGAACTTGATCCAATTGATGCCTCGTAAAGCGATCGGATAAGGTTCCAGACCATTCCTATTCCCCTCTATTTCATCGACAAACTTATCGATCCAGCAAACGGCCTGTTCGAAAGATATAGTTTCTTGATGAAGGTAGTCCATATAATTTAGATTATAGGACCATAACTTACCAAAGCTCTCATCGTTCCATCCTAGAAAAGCGGATTCCGTACCCAAGAAAGAGAAATGCCCCGTAACACTATCCAAGTCCGTATATTTCGAGATGAAAAGTTTAAAAGACAAAGGATGTCCCACTCTCGGTAATGACAATACATACCGAAAGCTCCTGTATTTCCTAATATATGCCCGTAGCCTATACCAGACTTGATAACGAACTTGGCGAGATCTCAAGTTCCGAAGAGTAGAAATATATAATTTTAGAGATTCACCCAACATCTCTCTTTCAAGCTCGTAATGCAAGCGAAAGTAGCTTTCGTCGTATTCAATATACTCTCAAATGGAATCAATGGCTCACCGCCCTCCCGGATACGTTCATTCAACAACGTAAATTGACGTTTTTGCCCTTTATCCATACCGGCCTTCATCGATGAGAAACCCTTAAAACCATACCCGGTCAATTTACGCCAGTTATCCAAGACCAAGACCCTCTCCTGAGAGAAAACCTCCACACGTTCCTTGGCGTACGATTTCGAGCCGTTCGCAAAGTAATTGATCACGGCGTTCGTCCCATTCGCGTAACGAAGCAATATGCTGGCATTATCCGTATTCTCCTCCGGATTTTCGCCTAACGCATTCATGCAGACCGCCACGACCTCCGAGCCCGCCAAGAAGGAACATAGATCGATAAAATGGCAAGCCTCTCCAATGATCCGCCCTCCACCTATCTCAAGATCATGCACCCACACTTCCCGGGATAAATCCGGCGTTCATCGTCGCCACTATATTTTTAGGTCCGTCACCTAGCAATCGCCTCATCTTCTCGGCGAACGGAGAGAAACGCCGGTTAAAACCAACCGTCAAGGTCGTGCCCTCAGGAGCCCCTTGATAAGCCCGTATGATATCATCCAATTCCGTCTCATTCAAGCATAACGGTTTCTCCACGAATACGCTTTTCCCATTCCGTAAAGCCTCTATCACCATCCGGGCATGCAGGTTATGGCGTGTCGTGACCATCACCAAATCCACCTCCGGATCTTTCAATATATTTTGATAGTCCGACGTGGCGTTCTCCGCCCCCGCCTTCCTCGCCAATATCTTGGCGGACAATCCTTGGGCGCTCGCTATATACTTGATTCTAGCATGGGCCTTAGCCAAGCAAGGTATGATCATGGCGGAGGTATAATTACCCGCCCCAATAATCCCGATCTTGCCATTTCCACTCACAAAGGCATTACTGCCGATAGAGACAACTGACTCCATCTTCGAATCAGCGGGAAAACGTAATATGGAAGCGATCGATCCTTTCTTACGCATATCGCCGTAAATCTCCTCATAATCGGCCAAGTCCACCTCTTCCGTTATCAACGACTTGACATCCAACGATCCGGAAGAGATCGCGTGGAGTATCGTCTCAAAATTACGCTTTTCCGTCCAGCGGACATAAGCCAACGGATAATCGTGCCCCTTGTTCTCATATTCCTCGTCATAACGTCCGGCCCCATACGAGCAAGATACCTGAAAACTCAACTCCTTCTTATAGAAGTCATCCCTTCGCATATTCAATCCGACAACACCCACCAAAACGATCCGTCCCCTCTTACGGGACATCTCACTCGCTTGATGGATCACCTCATGGTTTTGCGTGGAGGCCGTGATCAAGACACCATCCGCACCGATACCCCCCGTATAATCCTCCACGAACCTTACCGGATCCGTACCTCTGCCCGGATTAACAGCCACGATTCCCTTCGAGGCGGCCATATCCACCTTCTGCTGGTCAAAATCCACCCCGATAACCTTACAGCCGTTCGCTCTCAACAACTGCGCCGCCACCAGACCGATCAATCCCAGACCGACCACCACAACCGTCTCTCCCAACTGAGGATTCAGCAAGCGGATTCCCTGCAAACCAATCGAGCCAATCACCGTAAAGGCCGCTTCCTCATCCGTTATATCATCCGGCACCTTCGCCACCAGATTCTTCGGCACACAAACAAACTCCGCATGGTTCCCGTTCGAGGCCACCCGATCGCCCACCTTGAATTCCGCAACACCTTTCCCGACTGCTACTACACGTCCGACATTGCAATATCCCAAAGGCAAAGGCTGCCCTAGCTTATTGAACACGGCCTCCAGTGTCGGTTGTAAACCATCCGTCTTTATCTTGTCCAAAACTTGCTTCACCTTATCCGGTTGTTGCCGTGCCTTATCAATCAGGTTCGCCTTTCCGAACTCCACGAGCATACGCTCCGTTCCTAAAGATACTAGCGTACGAGTCGTTTGGATTAAAACATAGCCGGATTTTACTTGAGGAACAGGAACTTCTTCCAAGATGGTTGATCCGGATTTGAGGTCTTGAATTATTTGTTTCATAAAGAATTATATATTTTCAATATTTCATTTACAACATCAGGTACATTTTCTCTAAAATCTATAGTCTCATATTTATCCTTCTTATAGATTTTCAACACTTTATCCTTTAAATCTAAATAGTTTCTGTTTTCAAAAAGTAATGTTCCCGCAGGTCTCTCACATACATCACTTGCTATAGCAGGAGTATTTACCCACAAAGCCTCTTTTACAGATATCCCCTCGATATCAGTAGTAGTAGGACGAATAAAAACATCTGAAATCTTCCAATATTCAAATGCGTTTTGTATTACACCAGAAACTATCTTCACATACTCTTTTAAATGATAATTCTCAATTCTTTTCTGAAGCTCCTCATAATATTTTTTATTACCTATTTCTGGCAAACAGAATAACAAACCTGCATTAATACCATCCTTCCTTAAATCATAAATCAAGTCTATCAAAAGATCTAATCCATATAAATCCAAACCATCTTCAACAACCAAACGAAAAGCATTTGCAGAAATCAGATAATTACATTTTTTTCCAAATTCTAACACCCCTTTGGCAATCCACAAGACTCAGACTTCATCGGAGGAATAAAAGCAGGAATCACATGCAATCGATTTTCTGACAATCTATACTTTTAAACAAGAATATCTGAATACTTTTTACTATTCAAAATAATAAAATCCGCTCTATGAAAAAACGATGTAAACACAAATTGTTTAAACGAAGACTTCATCCTCGCTATTCTTTGATTATGTAATGTCACACCAATCTTATGACGAATTCCAAATAGCAAAAGGAGTAAAAATATTACATATGTATTTGAATGAACATGTATAATCCTTCTTCTCTTCCACAATAAAGAAAAAATATAAAATGGCAATGAATGTATATTTTCTATATATTCAAAACCTTTCACTTTAGATCCATAATTTATTAGAAAGATTAATCTATATTTATTTAAGCCATGTATTAATCGCTTAACATGAATAGACACACCTCCTAAAGGCGGAGGATAAACTCCTAGAATATTAATAATATTAATAGAATTCATTACAACTTATTTATTAGATATTAAATATTCATCTATAGTAATGAAAGAACGAGGAGAATTACTGAAAGATGGATCCTCCTAGCGTCAACCTTTACCTCGGCTATTCTTTCACGAATAACCTTATACCACTTTTAAAGATATTACAGGGCACTTTATTCTTTTCACAAAAGGACTTAAGAGAGTCACTACTTGGTGATACCTCTGATTGATACTAAAAAAATCGTTCTAAATATTCGATGCTATACATAATTTTTATTTTTTGTAAGTAACGAATGTATTACTTTTAACTATGAGCCCTTTATTGAGAGTTTATCACCAAGTAAACTATAATAAGTAATAAATATTCACACTCCGGAATCACTTCCATATTGATTTAGTTTATTAGTTCCTTTATTACAAAATTTTCTATATCTACATCCAAATCAGAAAGAGAACGAGCATTGCGATAAGTATCTAGAGCACCATCACACAATTTCCGATGGTAATCTGTATCTACACATAGTTTTAAAATGGATTTTTTAAGATCCAATATATTTTTATCCCTCACTAATATGCCATTTCTATCATTTTTTACTGTAAAAGGTATAGCTGAATTGTCAAACGCTATCACTGGCAGTCCGTAAGACATTGCTTCAATTAACACCATACCATAACCTTCCAACAAAGACGGAAATACAAAACAATATGCTCGAGAATAATATGACTTCAATTCTTCATCTGATATACGTCCTACAAAAGTTACAACATCCTCCAACCCATATAAGTGAACCAAAGACAACAGACGTTTATAGTATTTTTTGTAAGAAAGATCTCCCACAATATCCAAATGAATCCCAGATCTTTCCTTTTCAGACATCTGTCCTATTGCCTCCAGTAGATATAAAAGTCCTTTCCGTTGATATACAGTACCAACAAATAATAACCGTTTTAACACATAGCAAGAAGATGTTGGAACATCTTTCTTGAATGCCATTTCGAGAAAAACAGTACGACTATCTGGTCTCATCTGCTTTATCAAGGAATGCGTATATGGATTGGGAGTTATAACAGCGAAAGACACCCCCAGCCCCAGCCATTCCAACATGTATTGTAATAGTCTTTTTATTCCAGACATTTCCTGATACCGAAAATGATGATGAATAACGTAGACTTTCAACTTAGGATAAAATATTCTGAAAAAATAAAGCAACCAAATAGATTGAGCAAACCAACTGCTATTTAAGAATACAGCATCGTATGAACCGATTCTCCTACACGACCAGAGTATGTATGCAGGCAACAACCACTTATTAATGTGTCTAGTATGATCCTTTGTAAAAAGGACATATCTATCTGTCCAGAAAAAAGTATTCTTTTAAAAAGATAAGAATCATATAATTCTCCTCCTGTCGTAGGATATAGATAATTCCCCGATGGATATAACACAAGTACTTTCTTTTTCTTTTTCATTACCATATTATTATGTTTGATATAGACAATGTAAACCATATTATCAGCAGGGTATATATAGTATTAGAAAGAGCTGAAATATCTCCACTTGTAGCAAACTCTATTGTTAAAATATAAGCAATTCCAGAAGCATTTGGAAATCCTATCCTCTTTGTTAGATTAAATATTATAATAAGAAGAAAAGTCATCAGAAACAGGTTAAAAAGAAATATGTAAGGAGATTTAACATATGACATTATTAAAACCCCTATGACACCAGGCATAGTTGAACTGTTTTCTAATTTTGAATGCTTTATTTGCTCTTCCACATAGAATCCAGTACTCTTAAACTCAGGTCTGTATCCCCAATAATGTAATGTATCATAAAAGTAAAAAAAATCGGGGATTAATTCCAAATCATAAACATTTTGTGACGAGTTCTGTAAAATATAGGCACTGTTGGAAAAACTACTTATTCGTCCACATAATTTCCCAACCATTATATCAATGTTTGAAGTTTCACTCATCCCTCCTTGTCCCCTTAATTGTGCACGAACATTATAAGCGGAAGAGACAACAATCGGAACCAAATAGAGTATCGCTAATACAAACAAGAAATTTCGCTTCACAAAAGATTTCACCTTCTTGCCTTGCCTAAACAATAAGATGAGTAATAGAATAAAGAACCCTCCTAAAGAATGAGCAAGAATCGTGTGAATAGAAAACAAAAGAACAGTTACAGCAAGATTTTTACGGCTATTGGAAATCAGCAAATAAGCAATAACCCATGGACGTACCATCAACTTGAAGAAAGCCGAACGGATATAAGAAAAAAATCCGCCGTCTATTTCTATCGAAGTTCCCATTTGGCCATATCCAGTAAAAAGTAGACCTATATGAACCAACAATAAAAGCCATGTAATATTGCGAATTATCGCAACCTTGAACTTATCGGGTACATTTTCTGTCTCTTTAGACCTATACCGTTTATACAATCCATATATACCTATATAAGGAATGATAGTCAATACAGCTATAACCAACAAAGCAGGTAACGGAAATAACACATCACGTTGTATGAAATCCCCGTTATACACTCCCAATATAATGGTATACAAACAACTGCCAATTATTGCCAACATATATGGCAGTAAAACCAGCTTTGCACCATATGTATCTATTCTTGAGACATCAGACATAAAACTAATAAAATTGCTAACTGTTTATGATAAGATTCAACAATAGTTAACGACAAAAGTATAAAAAAAAAACGTGCAATATAAGGTGATATATAGAATGCTATCCAAAAAGAGTCTTCCTCTTAAAAGAGAAGTTTTGATGAAGAATAGCTTTTCTCACACCTTCAAAATCTTTTTTAAATGTTACGATATATGGGTTTTCTCCTGCAGATGTTAGGATAACACATGCTTGCCTATATCGTAAAGCAGGATAAATTTCTTTAAATTGATTCTCTGATAATTTGCAACGAAGTAAATCGCAGAGTTTTTCACATTGCTCTACCAAAATTTTCACAGGACGACGTGTTAACGAGCTGTAATTTACATTTTGGACATAATGATAAAATGCTTTTGGTACATATGCCATCTTTATAGGATGTGCCAACAGGCATACACTGACATAAGTATCTTCTCCATATGACAACCCTTCCGGAAAATTCACATCATATTTGCTGTAACAAGCTCGCTTAACGAGCTTGTTACAGCAGCTGCCATGCAGCTGCTGTAACACATCTTTTAGCATCACACAATGCTCTAATATAAATAACCGTTGCTTCACGTAAGTAGATTTCTTGGAAGTATCCCGCCATACATCACAAATTATCATATCTGCATTTTCTTCTTTTGCCTTTCCGTATAGTTCCTCCAGCATATTCGGTTCCACCCAGTCATCTGGGTCAGCGTGTATCACGTACTCGCCTCTTGCATTGTTCATTCCACACTGTCGAGCGGACGCTACTCCACCATTCTCTTTATGGAATACACGGACACGATTGTCCTTCCGGGCATACTCGTCGCAAATTTCTCCGGAACGATCGGGACTCCCATCATCTACCAGCAAAATTTCATAGTCTTGAAAAGTCTGTGCTAGCAGGCTGTCTACACAACGCCGCAAGCAGGATTCCGCTTTGTAAACAGCAACAATAATAGAAATTACAGGTATCATTTGTTATATTTATTAAACATTTTTTACTTTGAATATTATAAACCATACAGCCTATCTTAGCTAACTTTTTAATGTATCATACAACCTATATATCACTATACTATTTTCTCCCATTCATCATACTTTGAATTCTTCGAATAAAGCGATTCAAACCAAGTCCTAAAAAATAAAACATAGATAAAAGAATGAGTGTATACAAAATCGTAATAAACACTCCATATACAAAAGAAGATAAAGCACTTTCAAATGAGTGCATTGGGACAAATTTCAATACAGAATAAATAAGTATTATACTAACAATTGCAACACTTAAATGCTTAACGTACATAATTATATACAATTTCAATCGTTGTTTCAAAGCTTTTCGAAACAAATAATAAGGTTTCCAACAAAAAACAACAAGAAATAAACTTATCAACACACCCAACAATACACCATTTAACCCCCAAAAATATCCTAATAACACAGACAAACAGATATTGATAGAAGCCTCCGTAACTGGAGCAAAAATATCACCAAACAAACCATAAGCATTGATATAAGCATCCACGGTCGTACGGTTTAATTGAATAAACAAAGTAACAGTCATCAATAGCAATGTCATGGTATCCATCACATATTCATTACCCACCCAAAGTATTATAAATAAAGGAGTCAACATAAACACTCCAAAACACATTATACAAGTGAATAGAAAACGAACAGAGAATAATTCCTCAAACACCGACATAATCTGTTTACGATTTCCCTCTGCCACTAAATTCCCAATTCCTGCGTTCATGCTATTAAAAATGGCAGTCATCAAAGTTTGAATCCCAAGGATAACCAACATGTAATTGCCATATAACGCCACTACAGTTAGTGTAGTGTAGGCGTAAATAATGATCGGGCTAGTTTGTGTCAAAGCAAAGCTACCGATCTTATGAAAAAACAATTGCTTAACTTTCTTAATAATAGCTGGATACTTTCTCGATAATTCCCGACCTCGTCCTAATTTAGTTTCTAGAAATGGATAAGTCTGCCGGACCATTCTATTTAACACCAACGAAGCTACGATCGCAAACACAATCTCCAATACCAACCACCATACATAACCGTCTCTCAAATATCGAATCGCCAATATCTGACAAAGGGTTTTAATCAACATCGAGGCCTTATAGCTATACTGGATCTTATACTCTTTCTGGTCAGCGGATAAAACGATCTGCTTATAATTAACAAAATAACTCAGCAATGCACTAACTAGCAGCACTCCGAAAGAAGCATACGCATACCATAAGGGTAACGGCATCTTAGCGAAGATCCAAGGGAAAAACGCCATCAACACGAGACTTCCCACTATCACGATCCATGCGATACGCCGATACAACCAGCCTTGCAAGGAAACAATCTCATTGATAGCAACCGTATCCTTCTCTAATAAAGGCTTATATAATGTACAAGCAATGGCTGATCCTATTCCTAATTCCGCAAGGTTCAAGAACTGAAGCAAATTGGTAGCCGTAGTATTCAGTCCCAAGATCTCTGCCCCAAGATAATCCAAGAATACCTTACGGGAGAAAAATTGAAGAACCAGATTAATAAAATAAAAAGCCAAGGCTACCAAACTATTTTTTATACTTTTCGAAGTTCGTGAGTCTGTTACCATTGCTACAAAGAATTGTGTTTAATACAAAAATTGCTCTCCATGATAAAGAGCATACGCACGTAGAGGAACAGCGTATTCTTAGCTATCCGCTTATTATTCTCTGATTTACTAGGAATAAAGACAAGTACACAAACCACTCCCATCCCGCCGGTAAACCAGTAGGGCAAAAAACGAGTGTCTTGATTTAAAATGAGTTTAAACTATATTTATCGTGATAAGTCACCGAGACAAATCCCTCAGCATAACACAAATAGTGGAGTACAAATCCGGAACCTCCTTTTGAAGACTATAAAGTATCACGCTTGCGTCAATATCAAAATAATGATGGACAATGATATCTCTCATCCCTTTAATATCCTTCCAGTTTACAGCCGGATATTTAAGAAGTAATTCCTTATTCGTTATTTTGTCTAGATTTTTGATTGCCTCACCTACAGCGACAAGTTTCATACAAACACTATCCAATAGAATCATACCAGACTCATTCATATAAAAATCATCAACCTTATGAATATGCGAAGTTCTTGCCATTATCATTGAAAGAGTATCCTTTATCTGCGACAAGGTATCCAAGGCCAACTCCGTATCAAACATAGATTCCCTCCCTCTCGATTCGTTTACGAAGCAACTGATTCATCCGGTCTCTAAGACGGATGATATCCACCGGGCTTCCCAACAATTCTTCCAATTCATTTTTCAAATGGGAGAGAGAGAAAAGCCCTTGCGCCTCACCCTCGTAATAAATGTCCACATCACTGCTTTCCGTCTGTTGATCACGAGCTACAGAGCCAAAGATACCCATTTTCAAGATTCCGTACTTTTTGCCTTTACGAACCTTGAAGTCTCTTAATAACGCTAGGATCTCTTGTCTCGACTTCATAAGAAAATAGAATATTGACAAAGAAACAAATAAATATCCAATTATGCAATCATTCATAAACCAAAACACCTACCCTTCCCCAGCACATACTTCACGATCGCCCGCCGGATATTGCGCAAGCTCTTGCCTTGCTTGAAGGGGAGCAGGGGGATGATGGCGTTGATGAATTCCTTGCTCTTGATAAGTTTGGCCGGTTCCACGCAGTCGCAAAAGACCTCGTTGAAAAGGTCGGTCAGCACCGTTTGGCAGAGGGTGGCCACATCCGGGCATTGGGCGATTCGCTTCACGAAGTCGTGACGCACCTCCTCGTCTTGGATATAGGAGGCTAATAAATCACACGGCTCCGGATCCGGCCTCACGTCTTTTTCCGAAACGACCTCCGGCTTTTCTCCCGGGTCCAAGCAAATATATTGAATGGCAAACATGGCATTGGGCAGCACCTGTATGTTCTCGCCATGGATGTGCAGCACACACGGGCTCGCTTTCTCTTCACTCATATCTTCTTCTTTTTCCTGTCACCGAATTACTTTTATGCGCAAATAACTTACCGATAGGTGCAAATAACTTACCGGACCGTTTTTTCTCACTCTTTTACCTTTCCTTTACCAGCCTAAACTTTAAATCAAACGAGTTAATGAAAGAATGTATCATGTCCTTTTTCAACGCCCCCATCTCCAATCAAGTGCCGAGCGGCGTGACCAGTGTCAAACAGTTGCATACCTATATCACCTCCAACGAGTGGCTGAAAGAACGAACGCTCAGCGTACAGGACGCTTTGAGCGACGAGAAACGGTTCCGCAAACTGAAGCAAAACTTACTGCCATACGTCACACCGGCCGGGGTCTTCTCCTATCGCAAGGAAGACCGCCTGTTATTCCTTTCCGGAGAGTTTGTCATCGATATCGACCATCTCCCCTCGCCGGAGGAAACCCTCCACTGGCGAGACACCTTGTTCGCCGATAATAAACTGAGACCGGACCTAGCTTTCGTCAGCCCAAGCACCACAGGCGTGAAACTGCTCGTCCCCTACCGGCTCTCACCCAAGGCTTCCATAGAGGAATCTTTTGATAAGGCACGGCTATCGGCATGGGAATACCTGAAATGGAAATACGGATTGAATGCGGATGCCTCAAACGCCGATCTCTCACGGGCGTGTTTCCTCTGCCATGATCCCTCCGCTAAGCTGCGGGAGAGTTGATAGTTGACAAGTGACTGTTGACAGTTTAAATCATAAATTATAACTTATAAATCAAATGAACCCATTATCAGATTTAGAGCGGCTTGTCGCCGCCATCGAACACCAAGGGGCGAACATCGCTCCCACTTACCAAGAGTATATGCCGATCGCCTTCGCCACCGCCAACGATTGCGGGGAAGCGGGAAGGACGTTCTTTCATCGCATCTGCCGCCTGTCCGAGAAATACGTCTACGAAGAAGCGGACAAGCTATACGACCACGCCCTCAAAGCGGGCAACGGGCGCAACGGATTAGGCTCCGTCTTCCACTGGGCCGAGATTGCCGGCGTAAAAACGGACAAGCAACTGGCCGACACCTTCCGCCAATACCCGAGGGAGAACAAGAATCCTTCAAACCTTCAAGCCCCTCTCACACCCACACACGCACATACGTACGCACGTGAGGACTTGCCACCCGCTTTCCCGAATTATCCGTGGCCCCCGTTCATCAAGCAGATGATCGATTGCGGGAACTCCATCGCCCAGCGTGACATACTCCTGCTGGGAGTATTCACCGTACTCGGGGGCACCTTGAACAAGCGGGTACGGGTGTTATACGGACAAAAATACATGTATCCATGCCTACAAACCTTCATCGTAGCGCCTCCCGCCTCCGGAAAAGGAGCCTTGACATGGGTCAGGCGCCTAGCTGAACCTATTCACGAGGAGATGATGGCCCGCTACAAGGACAGCCTAAAGAATTATCGGGAGGAAAAGAACCGATGGGACTCACTCGGCAAGAAACGCTCCGAGACGCCCGAGCCGGAACAACCGCCCCTCAAGATGTTCCTCATAGCCGGCGATAACTCGGGTACCGGTATCTTAGAGAACCTCATAGAGGCCGACGGCGTGGGGCTGATCTGCGAGACCGAGGCTGATACCGTGAGTACCGCCATCGGAGCGGATCACGGCCATTGGAGCGATACCTTGCGTAAATGCCACGACCATGAGCGACTGGCCTTCAACCGGCGTACTAATCATGAGTACCGGGAATGCGATGAGTCTTATCTCAGCGTATTGCTAAGTGGAACCCCGGCGCAAGTAAAGCCGCTAATCCCCTCGGCGGAGAACGGCCTGTTCTCTCGCCAGTTATTCTATTTCATGCCACCTATCGATGAGTGGATGGACCAATTCGATTCGGAAAGCGAGGATTACGGCCTACGCTTCGCCACATGGGGAACACAATGGAAACAGGTACTGGACCTGATCAACGGATCGGTCCAAACGATCCAGCTAAGGCTATCCGAGAAACAGAAAGAGCTGTTCAACCAACGGTTCGCCCAGTTATTCTCCCACGCCGGTTACGCCTATGGAGGTTCCATGCGAAGCGCCGTCGCCCGTATCGCCATCAATACCTGCCGGATCCTGAGTATAGTAGCCCTGTTGAGAGCCTTGGAGAAATTCCTCCCTCCCCAACAAAAAATTTTCAATTCTCAATTTTCCATTTTCAATTCCCCCGGTCTCTCCCCCGCCCCGGAGATACCCATCGAGAATATCAAGGATGGTATCGTCCCCAAGCTGGACCTGCGGGTCACCGACGAGGATTTCCAAGCCGTACTCACGCTCATAGAGCCTCTTTACCGCCATTCGAGCTACGTGCTGGGCTTCCTGCCTACCTCCGAGGCCATCCCTGTCCAGACCTCTCCTGAACAGGCTTTATTCAATGCCTTCCCAATGATGTTCTGCCGTCGGCAGGCCGTGGAGGAGGCAGCGAAGAACGGCATACCCGAGAAAACACTCGACTCCTCCCTCAAACGGATGCTGGAGAAGGGAACACTGATCAAGACCGCACGGGGCGAGTACGCTTTCTCCTCGCACGTGTGTGTGCGTGAGGGACGCCCGAAGGAATGAAGGAATGAAGGAAATGCCACTACTGTCATTGCCCGTAAGCACTACCGTCGCAGCCCTACGCCAGTACTGGCGTTGTCTGATGCCAGTACCGGCATCGCCGCTCGCCTATACCGACGGGTGGCGGTGTCTCCTCTCAAGGACGACCCAAGTAACGGAAGATCAGCTCCACTTGCAGGGAGGTGAAGACCCGTTGCCTCGAGCGGTAGCCCGTATCACCAAGCTCCCGGGTCAGACGATCGTTATACCGCATCCATTCCGCCAGCCGGTTCAGGGCCGAGACGGGGCTGATCTCGGGGGCGTAGGCCATGGCCAGCTCCCGCTTGGAATAGGGCCGCACGGGCCACTCGTCGATTTGTGTATATCCTGTTCGCATATCGTTCGCATTTTTAAGATTTATCTTATTGGTATAAAGATACTTAAAACATACGACACGAACAACTATACGGATGTTTATTTTTCAGCATATCTCCTCTTTTATCTCCCTTATTCATCCACTGTCAGCGGTATTCATTTCAGAGGAAACCGAATGTCGTACATTCGTTATCGAAAACAAATCGATTTCATTTTCAATTTTCAATTATCAATTTTTAATTATCAAATCTATGGCTTTAAATTACAGCGTGTCCCTTCGGACCAACCCTATCAAGAAAGACGAGCCGGCGAAAGCGTACGCCACGGCACAGATCAATGGTGAGCTATCGCTCAAGCAGCTGAGCCGCCGGGTATCCATGCAAACCACCGTCAGCCGGGCGGATGTGGTGGCGGTATTGATCTCCACTGTCGAGAACCTGCTCGATGCCCTCCAAGAGGGGAAACAGGTGGATTTCGGCGAACTGGGTAAATTCCGGCTCCATATCCTCAACGAGGGTGCGGAGAGTCTTGAGAAATTCACATCTACAAACATCACCGGGGTTAGTATCCAGTATATACCGGGCGAGGACTTGAAGAATGTCTTCGCCGGGCTGGAGTTCCAACCTGTGGCTACTCGCAAGGCTCAGCAAGCGGTGCTCCGTGCGGAGAAGGCTGGGGAGACTACCGTGGATATCTCGAAGAAGCCGGCTGCTGGGGTGGGGATTCGGAGTCGCCTGATGAGATCTAACGTGTCACTTTTGGCTTGACCCAAAAGTAACCAAAAGGTCAAGGCTGACGCTGACGGGCTACTTCGAGACCTACGCTCGCTGTCGCATCCCAACTCGCTTCGCTCAGACAGGGGATGCTCCTCACGCTCGCTACGGTCTCTTCGCTTGACGCCCGTCCGCTGAGGCCGTCCAAAGGAAAGCGAAGCTTTCCTCTTATATCAGCCGGGATATCATTATTCAATTCATTATTCACTATTAATTATTAATTATCATGAAAAAGTCCGTATGGAGTACTATTATCAAAGTGATCATCGCCGTAGCTACCGCCATCGCGGGAGCACTTGGCATCCAATCCTGTATTCTCTAATTTTCAATTTTCAATTATCAATCTTCAATTATCATGGGTAAGGCTTATTGTTTCTACCAGAATTACAGGGAGGTTCGCCTCCTTGTAATTCATTGCTCGGCTACACGATATGACAGGGATTTTCCTGTGGAGGCGCTCCGTTCATCGCACAAGGCACGGGGATTCGCCGATATCGGCTATCATTTCTATATCACACGGGACGGGGAGCTACATCGTTGCCGACCGGTCAACCAGATCGGGGCGCACGCAGCCGGATGGAACGACAAAAGTATCGGTATATGTTACGAGGGAGGACTCGACGAACAAGGCCGTCCGGCCGATACCCGGACCTACGCCCAGCGCTGTACCTTGATGGATCTGCTACGGCAATTACGAAGGGATTACCCGGAGGCACGCATCCTAGGACATTACCAACTTAGCCCCTATATCCGTAAGGCTTGCCCCTGCTTTGACGCAAGGGAGGAATACGGGGAGATCTAGCATTAGAATTTCTTACCGAACGCTATATTCAAGAAGGTCTTCACCAATATCTTGAAATCGAACAGCCAAGAGCGATGTTCCAGATAGAACAGGTCGTAACGCAAGCGGCGGAGCATCTTATCGACCGTGTCCGTATACCCATTGTAGAGCGTGGCGTAAGAGGTCACGCCCGGACGGATCTGGTAGAGGTAACGATAACGAGGATCACGCTCCATGATCTGGTCGATGTAGAACTTACGCTCGGGACGGGGACCGATAAAGGACATGTCGCCCACGAAGACATTCCATAACTGGGGCAGCTCGTCCAAGTGATGTACCCGGAGGAATTTTCCGACACGGGTTATCCGGGGATCTGCCCCACCCTTGTAAAGGGCCGGACCGAACTTCTCCGCGTCCAGACGCATACTGCGGAACTTATAGATGTTGAACGGGCGACCGAAACGACCGATACGCTCTTGCCTAAAGATCGCCGGGCCTCCATCCTCCTGTTTTACGGCGATATAACAAAGTAAAAACAGCGGGGAGAAGACGATCAAGGCCAAAAACGCCAGCGCACAATCCCCTATACGTTTTACATTACGTTGGAACATACCCATCCCATCCGGGATGAATCGCTCCGGTTCCTCTCTCTCACTTTTCCCCAATGGCGTAGTTTTCTCTTTTTCCATACTTACCATAATCCACTTTTCTTTCTGACATCAGGATCTTTTACACCTCCTGACCTTAAAAAAACTCATACGCTCTCACTCAATAAAGGCAATCCCTCCACCTCGCCGGCGTGCCATTCACGGTAGTCCGCCAAGGGAAACCCGGGGACGGTCAATAGCTTGTAATCCGACCCGTCTCTTCTCAAGATATGCTTGCGAGTATATGAACGGAGCGAGCGATCCGTTACAGACACCATCACGATCGGGAACGGGTAGGCGAACAGGCGCAGCGGCGTGGTCTCGCTATCCGAGAACGCACGATGCAGTTGGTAGGCGGAACGCTCGAACGCTACCCAGTAGGGACCCGTGCAATACAGGTGTATTGAGTTTCGGTTCACACGCTCACGATCCATGATCTCTGTCAAATGCTCACGCAACAAGTTCATTAACCGGATACCCGAAGGAAGAGAAGACATTTCTTTTTGAATCTTGATTTCTGAATCTTGAATCTTGAATTATTTAATTCATTATTCCTTATTCACTATTCATTATGTTTCAGCCACCGGTCGTAATCACGTAAACGACGTATCAACACGGTCTTACTCTTCTTGGGCGAGGCCTCCTCCATCCAAGGGTCAACCAGCTCGTGCGCCATGCACTGGTAGAGGCTGCTGTCCGTACAGCCGTACAGCGTGACCAGCAACAAGGCACGGGATTGCCCCGCTTTTATCACCGGGAGCATGCTGCGCATCGTGGAGCGCAAACGATCGAACTCATCCGACTCGCCCAAAAGCAGATAGGCAGGAAGGAGCAAAGAGTAAAGCTTGCAACGGATCACATCGGTCTCAGCACGGAGAGAGGCGTAGCCACGCAGGACCTCACGGGCCAGACAGGCATCCTCATCCACTACCACGCCGGAGGCATGGTAACGGCCCAAGGCATCGTGCAAGCCCTCCGACAGACGGTCGTTGTCCAAATGGGTATACACGTGCTTGCCCCCCGTGTTCAGCTCGATCAGCTCGTACTCCCCAGCTCTCACCTCGAACAAGGGGACCCACAGACAGTCGAGGATACGCACCATCACGTCCTTATGCCCACCGCCCGGCTGCACCACCACCTCCGCCTCCATGTCGGTAAAAGGGCCGGAGGTGATACGCACACGGTCGCCTTTCAACAAGCGGCCGCTATCTGGCACGTATACGGGAAGCTCGTTGGAGTAAGAAGCCGCGACCCAACGCAAGGTATCCATCTCACGATCCGAGAGGTAGGGGAAATAAGACCGCCCACCGGAGGAAACCCGGGGGAGGAAATTATACAGGGGAAGCGTACGCTTCAGGCGGAAGATCTCGTCCTCCGAGGCGTGGACGAACACGTAGTTGTACAACAGGGGTTGCCTCGTGTTGACCATCTTGCCGCCCACCTTCCTCGCCTCGACATACGAGGGGAGAAATACTCGAACAAGGCCTCCCCACGACGCTCACGGCGGGAAAGCTCAGCGTCCAGCCCCTTCGAGGGGCTGATCCTGTCACGCCCGCCACCAGCGGTAGGGAGCGTGAGCACGTACCAGCGGACGGCCTCTTGGTCACGTCGCTTCAGAACATGCGCCATGAACCTATCCGAGCACTTGCCTGTCAATATATCCATCTCTATGATTATCTTTTCTAGTGGTTATTTCGTGGCCCGAAAACAGACCCCACGGCAATTCAGAGCCCTACCAAGAATCTTTTACATCATCTTGATAAACAGCGCTTTATATTTTTAAATATGGCATTACTGAAAATTACCATCTCTTGAAATCTTAGGCTACTTGGGGAGTAGCCTAAAAGGTGCGAGAACGGTTATCACCCGGTTGTAGAGACGGGGCGTGCCCCGTCTCCCACTGTCTGATAGTATCTTTAAGTTACCATTTGGAGGGGATGAGACGGGGTACGCCACGTCTCTACAGGAATGTATGTTCGATTTTTTAGAAGGGACGTGATGATGTAGGAAATACGAGATCATTTCGTCTCTATTGCCATGTCTATACACTAGGAATAAGAACGAAGATTTAAGGAGAATCAAGGCCGGAGCACAAACTAAAACTAATGATTGCTTGTTATTTGCTATTTTTTGCTACATTTGCACCGTGAAATGAACGCTACTCCCCAAGTAGCCTCAACCCACCTCTGGCATATAATTATATACATTCTCAAAGCAAGACTTATTTACCACCGTCATTTTCTCCAACGAGAAACTTCTTAGATAAATCTGGGTTGTCTTGATGGATTTATGCCCCAATAACTCGCTGATCATCTCAATGGGGACATTTTGCTCCTTCAATGCCATGGCAAAAGAATGACGGATCGTGTAGGAAGTCACATCCGAGGCTATTCCGGCAACCTCCTTCAACGTCTTCAAGTTCCGGTTAAACCGGGACAAGGCCGCATTGTACTCGAGATATTCCTCATGGCCGTTCTTCGTCCCACTTAAAAAGGGAAATAAATAACCGGAGCCTCCACCCCTCTCACCTGCCAGCTCCTTATACATAGCCTCCGCCGTATCCAAGACCTCCAACCGCATAGAGGTCCCGGTCTTCTGGCGATTGTAATCCAATATGCCGTTCTTGATATTACCCCTATTCAAATGGGCGAAATCAACGAACGACATCCCCCCATATTGAAACATCAAGCAAAGCGTCAGCTGTGTCTTCCTCAACTTCTCTCCTTTTACCGGGACAGTCATCAGGCGATTCAAATCCCCCAGAGGCAAGGATTTCTTGCGCTGGCTTTCCACACCCGTAAAAACCCCTTGAATAAAGAGGGGATAAACGCCGCCTCGCCATTCTCCACCGCCTTGTTATAGATACAACGCAAACGGCGGATATACGTGGAGACCGTATTACGCATGCAGCCTTTCTCCAACAAATAAGCCTCGTACCGGCGAAGAGTATCCTTATTTATATATGTATATGGGATACGATCCGTCCCGCTATACCGTATAAAAGAGTTCATCGCATCCTGATAACTTTTCGCCGAGGAATACCGTCCTTCCTTTTGTAACAGACTTATATACTCTCGCATCCCTTCCACCAAATCTTTCTCATCCATATCTCTCTATTTTAAATTCCAACTGAAAACAAACACGCGAAATTAGACATCCTGACAAATTATATCTTTTGCGGCAAGTTGTTTTATTGACGAATAGCCACTATATTTGTACGTTGTTTTAAACAGAGTACAGACTAAATTAAAAAGTAAAGCATATGCACAATTGGTTTGAATGTAAGGTCTCTTACGAGAAAATGCTGGAAAATGGCATGCAGAAAAAAGTAACCGAGCCTTACTTGGTAGACGCCCTGTCTTTTACGGAAGCGGAAGCTCGCATCATCGAGGAGATCCGCCCCTTCATCACGGGTGAATTTACGGTAACAGACATCAAACGAGCTCGTTTATCCGAATTATTCTTCAACGAGAATGGTGATCGGTTCTATAAGATCAAGGTTTATTTTATCACGTTGGACGAGAAGAGCGGAGCGGAAAAGAAAACCGCCGCACAAATGCTTGCCCAAGCCACTACGCTGAAAGAGGCCATCGCCGTATTGGAAGATGGAATGAAGGGTACATTGGCGGATTATACCATCGCCTCGGTAACGGAAACCCAGTTGATGGATGTATTCCCATTCGACGCAAACAGTATTCCCGGCGAGAAGAAAAGTGGCGAGGAACTGATAGCGGAGCAAAAACAACAAGCTGAACAAAGAGGATAAAAACATGAGTATCGCTCAAAACATAGTACAACTGAAAACGTCGCTCCCGCAAGGGGTGACGTTGGTTGCCGTCTCTAAGTTTCACCCGGTGGAGGCTCTATGGGAGGCTTACAACGCCGGACAGCGGGTGTTTGGCGAAAGCAGGGCACAGGAACTGAGCGCCAAGCAAAAAGTACTACCTGAGGATATCGAATGGCATTTTATCGGCCCGTTACAAAGCAATAAGGTAAAAGATATCGCTCCTTTTATTCATTTGATCCATAGCATAGATTCCTTGAAGCTTTTGGCTGAGGTGAATAAACAAGCGAAAAACACAACCGCACGATCCGGGTATTATTGGAGATCCATGTGGCGCAAGAGGAATCCAAGCACGGACTCAGTCCTGAGGAATGCAAGGAGTTGTTGCGTGACGAGTCCTTGGCCGAATTCCAGCATATTCGTATTTGCGGATTGATGGGTATGGCTACCAATACCGATGATACGGGGTTGATACGGGAAGAATTCCGCAAGATCCATGATTTATTTATCGAACTGAAAGAGACGCTCTGTAAAGATAATGTCGATTTCAAGGAGATATCCATGGGGATGAGCCACGATTACCCGATCGCTATCCAAGAAGGAAGCACCTTGATACGGGTGGGTACCAGTATCTTTGGCGAACGGGAATATTAAAGTAATTATTAAATCTAAATATAGGCAACATGATTGACATTAAAACCCAATACGCGGGGTTAACACTTCGCAATCCGATTATCGTCGGGAGCTCCGGACTCACCAATAAGGCGGAACGTAACAGGGATTTTGAGAAAGCAGGCGCTGGAGCTATCGTATTGAAATCTCTTTTCGAAGAGCAGATCGAGATGCAGAGCGAGGCTTTGATGCAAGACTCCGATTACCCCGAAGCGGCGGATTATATCCGTGGTTATGTAAAAGCGAATCAAGTAAATGATTATCTGGAACTGATCAAGAAGAGCAAGGAATTATGTACGATCCCCATTATCGCCAGCATCAATTGCTATAAGGCGGACGCTTGGATCGACTTTGCCCGCCAAATTGAGTTAGCGGGAGCGGACGCTTTGGAATTGAACGTGTTCTTCATGGAAACCGAGCTGACCGAAGATTTCGAGAGTATCCGGGATACGTATGTCAGTATCATCCGCAAGGTAAAAGAGACCGTATCGATTCCGGTTATCATGAAGATCGGAAAGAATTACAGCAATATTCCTTCACTGGTTAATTTGTTGAAAGTAAACGGTGCTGATGGTGTCGTGCTATTCAACCGTTTCTACCAGCCGGATATCGACATCAATAATATGCAGATCGTTTCGGGTAATGTATTTAGCAATCATTCCGATTTGAGTGACACGATTCGCTGGACGGCTATCGTATCCGGAAAGATCCCGGGAATCAGTATCGCTTCCTCTACCGGTGTGCATGATTGGGAAGATGTCGTTAAATGTCTATTGGCCGGCGCTTCCGCCGTACAGATGTGTAGCGCTGTCTATACACATGGAGCGGAAATCATCTCCCAAGTATTGACTTGCGTGGAAGAGTGGATGCATCAGGCACATTACCAATCCCTTTCCCAATTCCAAGGCAAATTGAATTACGCCAATATCCCGAACCCGGCGATGTATGAGCGTTCACAATTCATGAAATATTTCTCCAACAGAGATTAAAAGAAATACCTAGTAGTAGAGACGGGGCGTGCCCCGTCTCTACTATAGGATAATATACAATAGTCTTAATTACTTTCTACTAGAAAGTATTTTTATTGGAAAATAGTTATATCTTTGCATCATCAAACAAGTTATAAAGAAATATGGAACCAATTTGCGCCATAAAGGATATCTATAAGATACTGTACCAGTTCGAGAAAAATTTCTCGGAAGTACATGCTATCACCATCAACGAGGCCATGTTGCTTTGTTGCTTAAAGGATAATGAGGCAAAGTCGGCGGGAATGATTTGCGATTATATCGGTCTTTCAAACTCCCGGGTCTCAAAGGTGATCACCTCTGTCGAGAACAAGGGGTTTATCCGCAGGAACATCAATAAAGAGGATAAGCGGCAAATGTTTTTCTCGCTCACCCCAAAAGGGAAAGAGAAAATACAACAGATGATGCAGGCCGAGCTAAACATGGACAGCCTGTTCAATCAACTCAAAGAATACATACAAAAGGGATGAATCCCTTTTTTAACTAATTATTGTCTACTAACAAATATGTATAATACAAATTAAATAAAAATAGATATGAAGTATTTGATTATTGGAGGTGTAGCCGGTGGAGCTACCGTAGCAGCCCGGCTGCGTAGAATGGACGAGAAAGCGGAAATCATCCTTTTCGAACGTGGAAAATATGTTTCTTACGCAAACTGTGGATTACCTTATTATATAGGAGACACGATCAACGACCGGAATAAATTATTCGTACAAACCGTGAAAGGCTTCACGGATCGATTCCGCATCGATATACGTACGGAGCAGGAAGTGACCCGAATCCTTCCCGAATCCAAGCAAGTGGAGGTAAAGAAACTCGGCACAGGAGAAACCTACACGGAGACTTACGATAAACTAGTGCTCTCTCCCGGTGCGGAGCCTTTGCGTCCACGCATCGAAGGAATCGAGAGTAAAAAGATATTCACGTTACGTAACGTGCCGGATACGGACACGATCAAGAATTACGTGAACACAGAAAAGCCCCGTACCGCCGTTGTTGTAGGGGGTGGTTTCATCGGCTTGGAGATGGCGGAGAATTTGCATGAGCTGGGTATCCACGTCACTGTCGTGGAAATGGCTAACCAAGTGATGGCACCCCTCGACTATTCCATGGCCGCTATCGTACATCAGCAATTGATCGGCAAGCAGGTAGGCTTGATGCTGGAAGATGGCGTATCTCGTTTCGAGGAGACTTCCGGAGGCGTGACCGTTCATTTGAAAAGTGGGAAGCAGATCCCGGCGGATATGGTTTTATTGAGTATCGGTGTCCGTCCGGAAACCCGATTGGCCAAAGAAGCGGGACTTACGATCGGAGCACTCGGCGGTATCGCTGTCAATGAATATATGCAGACCTCGAACCCGGATATTTATGCGTTGGGAGATGCCGTGGAAGTACGCCACCTCGTGACAGGCAAACCAGCCTTGATCCCATTGGCGGGTCCGGCGAATAAGCAAGGACGTATCGTAGCCGATAATATCGTATCCGGCAATAAGGAAACTTATGACGGGACGATAGGAACCTCTATCGCCAAGGTATTCGACTTGACGGTCGCCACGGCGGGAGCTAACGCTAAGCTGTTGAAACGGGAAGGAATCGCTTATCAATCCTCCTATACGCATGGAGCCTCGCATGCGGGATATTACCCGGGAGCCGTGCCTTTATCGATCAAGATATTGTTCGCACCGGAAGACGGACGACTGTTAGGGGCGCAAGTCGTAGGTTTCGGAGGCGTAGACAAACGGATCGAGATGTTAGCGCAAGTGATCCAGCGGAAAGGTACGGTCTATGACCTGACTGAGTTAGAACATGCGTATGCTCCTCCTTATTCAGCCGCTAAAGATCCTGTAAATATGGCCGGTTTCGTAGCGGAGAACCTGCTTACGGGAAAAGCGAAAGCGATCCAGTGGAGAGAAATCCAGAACTTATCGCCAGATACCGTACGTATCGATGTCCGTACCCGTGACGAGTACAGCTTAGGGACAATCCCCGGCTTCATCAATATCCCGGTTGATGAGTTAAGAGAACATTTGGCGGAACTGCCCAAGGATAAACCGATCGTAGTGACTTGCGCCGTTGGATTAAGGGGCTATTTGGCTTATCGCATCCTGACTCAAAATGGCTTCACGAATGTCCGGAACCTATCCGGTGGTTACAAGACTTGGAGTGTAGCGACAGCAAAGATCAAGAATGAGCCGGCCTGCGCACCTTGTTCGTCCGAAGCTGTTTCTGATAAGGCATCTGGTAAAAGTAGCTCTTGCAAATCGACTCCGGCAGCTACGGCGATTAAGGTAGACGCTTGCGGATTAATGTGTCCGGGACCGATCATGCAGTTGAAAAAGAACTATGAGAACTTGCGGGAAAATGAGTCATTGGAAATCACCGCAACAGATCAGGCTTTCGGAAAAGATGTCTCTTCATGGTGCAAGATAACCGGGGCAGAGTTAGTCTCTCTGGAAAATAAAGGGAGGCACGATCGCCGCCACGGTACGAAAAAAAAAAGCTGAATGCAAAATAGCGACAGGTGGTAATAGTGCCGACAACAAGACATTGATCGTTTTCAGCGATGACCTCGATAAGGCGTTGGCCTCATTCGTCATAGCGAACGGGGCTGCCTCCACCGGAAAGAAGGTGACTATGTTCTTTACTTTCTGGGGACTTAACGTGATTAAGAAACGGGAAAAACCTGCCGTATCTAAAGATATCTTCGGCAAGATGTTTGGCTGGATGCTTCCGGCAAATAGCGAAAAGCTGAAACTATCTAAAATGAATATGGGTGGAGCCGGCAGTTGGATGATGCGCCTTATCATGAAGAAGAAACGGATCGACAGCTTGGAAAGCCTTATGGCACAAGCCGTAGAGAATGGTATCGAGATGATCGCCTGCACGATGAGCATGGACGTAATGGGCGTCAAAAAAGAAGAACTGATGGATAACGTTGTCCTAGGAGGCGTAGCCACCTATCTGGAACGTGCGGAAGACGCGAACGTAAACTTATTCATCTAATTCATTCAAAAAAAATATCCCAGCATATCCACAATAAGGACAATGCTGGGATATTTTATATAAATGATCTGATGCTTATTTAATCATATCAAACCCAGTGTAAGGGATCAACGCTTTCGGGATGCGGATGCCCTCGGGGGTTTGGTTGTTTTCCAATAAGGCGGCTACGATGCGAGGTAAAGCCAAGGCACTACCATTCAAGGTATGGCAAAGTTGCGTTTTCTTATTCTCGTCACGATAGCGGCATTTCAAGCGGTTGGCTTGATACGTATCGAAGTTGGACACGGAGCTAACTTCCAACCAGCGTTGTTGTGCCTCGGAATACACCTCGAAGTCAAAGCAAAGGGCAGCCGTGAAACTCATATCACCCCCACAAAGACGAAGGATGCGATACGGCAACTCCAACTTCTGAAGTAATCCCTCCACATGATTCAACATCTCTTGGTGAGATTGCTTAGAGTGCTCCGGTTTATCGATCCGAACCAACTCCACCTTAGAAAATTCGTGCAAACGATTCAAACCGCGTACATCCTTGCCATAAGATCCGGCCTCACGACGGAAGCATTGTGTATAAGCGCAATTCTTGATCGGTAACTGCTTCTCATCCAGAATGACATCCCGGTAAATATTTGTCACGGGCACCTCCGCCGTCGGGATCAAATATAGGTCGTCTACCTCGCAATGATACATCTGTCCCTCCTTATCCGGAAGCTGTCCCGTACCATAACCGGAAGCCGAGTTCACCACCGTAGGCGGCATGATCTCCAAGTAACCGGCGTCACGGGCCTCATCCAAGAAGAAGTTGATCAACGCACGTTGCAAACGAGCGCCCTGTCCTTTATAGACCGGGAAACCTGCTCCCGTGATCTTAACACCCAGATCGAAATCAATCAAATCATATTTCTTCGCCAATTCCCAGTGCGGAAGAGCGTTCTTTGGGAGTTCCGTTTCCATACCTCCCATTTTCTCTACCACATTGTCCTCCGCAGAGGTACCCTCGGGCACCTCATCATAAGGTACGTTCGGGATCGTATAAAGTAAGTTCTGCAGCTCCTCGGCAGCCTGATCCATCTCAACCTGCAAAGCCTTGCTCACCTCCTTGATCTCGGAAACATGTTTCTTAGCGGCCTCCGCCTCTTCCTTCTTGCCCTCTTTCATTAATTGTCCGATCGACTTCGAGGTTGCGTTTACCTCCGCTAGGTTCTTATCTAATTGATTTTGTGCGATACGTCTTTTATCATTCAATTCCAACACTTTATCGATGCTTTCTTTCGCACCCTTAAAATGTTTCTTTTCCAGTCCACGGATTACGGCATCCGTGTTTTCAGTGATTAATTTGATTGTCAACATATTCTATTTATGTTTAATAGTTTTTCTAAGACGCGAATTTAGTAATTTTATTTTACCCTACCACCCGTTAACCAAGTTCTTGTATAATAAGGTTCGCTAAGGCTACTTACCATCACGCCGCTAGAAGTACTGGTATGGATGAAGCGCCCATTTTCAAGTAAATCCCCACGTGATTCGGAACGCCACGCTTCCCGCCACGACCCGTCTTGAAAAATACCAGATCTCCTTCCTGCAATTTGGCACGACTCACTTTCTTGCAATTATACTTCAGCATATCCGCCGAGGAACGAGCCAGCTGCTTTCCGTATACCTCCCGATAAACGATCGATACGAAACCGGAGCAATCCACGCCCCGTTTCGTGCTCCCTCCCAATTTATGACGTACACCCAACCAACGGGCCCCCTCGTTGTACAAGAATATATTATCTTCCGGTGTGATACGTACCCCATATAAGCGAGCCAACTCCTTCGGTCCCTTGAAATCGGCGGGCAAAGCTACTTTTTGTTGTTTTTGCTACCGCACGAGGTCAGACATATAAGCAGGATAAAGATCCGGATAAACCCTAAAGGAATGCTATTCTTCATATCGTTTTCTCTTAATTAAGGCACGAATATACAAATAAAGTTTAGAATGCCCATTATAAGGTTCCTACAATGGGCATTGTAAGGTCGTTAGAATGCCCATCGTAAGGAGCTTTGAATGGGCATCCAAGTTCAAGAAGGTTGAGCAGCTTTCAGATAAGCGTTGAACGCCTCTTTGTAGGCATCCGTCACGTGGATGATCTCCTTCCCGATATAAACGCAATTATTCCGGTCGACGGAGCGGATCTTATCCAACGCCACGATATAAGAACGATGGACCCGCATAAAGCGACCGGAAGGCAACATCTCTTCCATGGCCTTCATCGTCACGTGGGTGATAAGCGGACGGGCCTCCCCTTCCAGATAGATCATCACGTAATCCTTCAAACCCGTCACGTATAATATCCGGGAGATTTCCACCTGCCGCAACTGGCTATCCACCCGCACGAAAAGGCTGCCTCTCTCCTCCTTCACGCTACTCATCTCAAACCATTGGCGGGCCTTCTCCGCAGCTCCGAGAAACTTATGGTATCGGATGGGCTTCAGCAGGAAATCGAGGGCATTCACCTCATAGCTATCAAAGGCATACTCCTTAAAGGCGGTCGTGAAGATCACCCTCGTACCGGGGGGCACCATGCGGGAGAGGTTCAGCCCGTCCAGATCCGGCATCTGGATATCCAACAAAAGCACGTCCACCGAAGACTCACACAACGTGGAGAGTGCCAGCACCGGATCATTGAAGGAAGCCGCCAGCCTCAGATAAGGCGTACGGCTTACGAAGTCCTCCAGCATCTTCACCGCCAAGGGCTCATCGTCTACGATCATGCAAGTCAGTGTTTTCATAAGCAGTCTCGAAGTGTTATTTGAACAAAGTAACTATTTTCCCGGAGCTCCTGATCATATCGGTAACGACCGGGATAAGCCAGATCCAGCCTACGCCTCAGGTTTTCCAACCCGATCCCCGATCCGCTACGGTTCACATCCGGTTTCGGATGGTCGCTATTCTCGCAGGTAAAAACAAGGTCATCTCCTTCCGCCTTGAAACGAATACGTACGAACGACGACTTACGGCTATTCACGCCATGCTTGAATGCATTCTCTATCAAAGAAATAAACAAGAGCGGAACGATCCTCATCGGTTTAATCGGAATCTGCAAATCTACTTCCACGGTAGCCAACTCATTGCAGCGCAATCTCATCAGCTCGATGTAATTATTCATGAACTCGATCTCGCCTTCCACCGGTACCAGCTCATGGTTCGACTCATAGAGCGTATACCGCAGCAAATCGCTCAATTGCCCGATACTTTCTTGCGCCGTATCTTGGTCTATCTGGACCAAGCTGGATATATTATTCAAGGTATTAAAGAGAAAATGCGGATTCAACTGGTTCTTCAGCCAAGCCAGTTCCGCCTCGGCGTTTTTCTGCCGTTCCTCTTTCAAACGCATCTGCATATCGCCCCAGCGTACGATATAACGGAATCCCACGGCACATCCAACCACTAGCAAATGTAAGAAGAACGCTCCGAAAGCGACCATATACATTCCCGAACGCCATTCGTCCGGGAAATCCGCCTTAGGAGAAAATATCCATAGGTTAGCCCCCGTGATCAATAGCAAATTCATCAAACCAAAGAGCATCTTCCGATCCCGATAAAGCAAATAGGGAACCAATACATAGAAATTAGCGGTGAAAACAATAGCCAACGGAGTAATGAACCCCGTATTAATCTTCCACACCTCAAAAGCCGAGCTCGGATTAAAGCGTATGAAAAAATCGATCGCAGGAGGAATCAGCCATAAGGTGATCCACAATAAAGCCTGTCCTCCCGCCAATATATAATCTTGCCTCGTGAGTTTCATAATACCGTTTTTTATAAAAGTAAACGAATCTAACGCCTGCGCCTATGAACGCAAGCGTTTATTCGACGAAAGGCAGGGTCGCTTTAGACGAAAAAAAGAATTATCGTTTCTGGATACGAGCCGCATAGCCTCCACCGGGAGCCATATGGATCTTTAATTTGCGATCTGTCGGGACTGGGATTACCTCTTTCTTATAATCACGGGCGGCACGATCGGCATTTATGCCATCCTTGAATAATTCCAAAGTATAATCACCTTCGCCCAAGAAAGACAGGTCTAAATCCAGCTCCCTCGGCGTCCAGTTGGTCAACGCCCCGATATACCAATCATTACCATGACGGCGGGCGATCGCTACATACTCGGAGACCTTTCCAGCCAATGAGACCGTCTCATCCCAGATGGTCGGAATGTTAGAGATAAACTCCGTACATTCCTTTTCCCTCCTATAATTAGACGGGGCATCGCACAGCATATTGAAAGGAGACTCGAAGATCACGTAAGTAGCCAACTGGCGGCAACGGGTTCCTTGGCTCATCGGCTCCGAGTTTACCGACCGATGATTACCTCTGGCGGCGTTACGCATAGCACCTTGCGTATAATCCATCGGGCCGGCGATCATACGGATAAATGGGATCGTGACATCATACGTCACCATATCGAACTCCTTCTCGGAAGACCACTTCATTTGCTCCAAACCATTCACACCCTCATAGTTCAACACGTTCGGATAGGTCCGTTGAAGACCTGTCGGCTTGAATACGCCATGGAAATCCACTAGCATCTTATATTTAGCGCATACCTCGGAGGCTTTATAAACAAAGTTCACCATTTCCTGATCGTCACGATCCAAGAAATCCACCTTGAAGCCTTTCACGCCCATATCCGAATAATGCTTCACGACATTCTCCATATCACGGGCGAAAGCCCAATAACCCGCCCAAAGGATAATTCCGACATTCTTGGACTTACCGTAATCCACCAATTCTTGAAGATCGATCTCCGGTATTACTTGCATCATGTCCGCTTGCAGGTTCACGGCCCAGCCCTCATCCAAGATTACGTACTCGATGCCATGCTCGGCGGCGAAGTCGATATAATATTTATAGGTGGGATTATTGATTCCGGCACGGAAATCCACACCGTAGAGATTCCAGTCGATCCAATAATCCCAAGCCACCTTACCCGGCTTGATCCAAGAGATATCGTTTACCCGGGAGGGAGAAGCCAGACGGTAGACCATATCGCAATCGGCCAACTCCTTATCATTCCGGGAGATTATAAACGCACGCCAAGGGAAAGAACGGGTTCCGGATGTTTTGGCGATATAGTTCTCACGCTCTTTCACCAACATCTGTAACTGATTATGGCCACCTTGCTCCTTCACTTTCGGATAAGGCGCATGAACCGCTTTCAAGGAAGGTTTTCCCGTCTCGTTATTCAAGAACATCCCGGGAAATCCTCCAGATCGGCTTCCGTGATACAGATCTTGCGACCATCTCCCAGATCCACCAAAAGAGGCAGGATCTTCAGGCGTTTATCATTCAGGCCAGTGATCGTCTCGTTTGCGTAGGGCTGCTCGAAGGAATTGAAAAATTGCTCCTCGAACGTCGGCTTCGTACTATTCACGTAAGCGGTGAATGTCTTATAATCCGAGGGAAAATTATAGACGGCCTCCTCATCGGCAATAACGATCGGTTCCTTTCTTTTCGTCGTGAAACGGTAAGCGACTCCATCGTTATACACCCTAAAAACCAGCCCGTAGTTTCCCCGGAACGAGATTTGCATCTCATTATAGATATCCTTTACTACGTCCTTCTTATAGAACGGAGAGGGTATCTCCTTGTCTACCGAGGTCTTCGTCACTTTCAAGACTTTCGGGTTAGCGCCAAGTACCTCACCTCCTTGTAAAGTCATAGATACGGCAGAATTCATCACCTCCGAATGATCCTGTACGATAGCGAAAGTGACTTTATCGGCTACCGTAACCTCCACCTTTATATCCCGGTTTGGAGACTGGACTTGGTAATTCTTCTGGGCGATCGACGGGATAGCGCCCATTAAAAAGAGAAAAGCAAATAGAATGTTTTTACTCATGGTTTATTGATTTAAGTTTGTTTATGAATACAAATATATATTATCTTTGTCATATTCATAACAAAAAACAAATAATACCGGAATGATGAGACTTCACAAAATCTTCTTAACGCTCGTATGCCTCACGGCTCTATCCGCCCACGCACAATGGAAATGGCTCAACCCGCTCGAATATGGATTCCCTGTCATACAAAACCAAGGATGGACCGAAGAGATCGGAGACAGCTACGTCCGGCTTCCCCAAAGAGCCGAAGGCAAGGTACGTAAACCCGTCTGGGATTTATCGCGCAACTCCGCCGGGTTGGCGATTCATTTTTTCAGCAACGCCCCTGAACTAAAAGTACGCTATCAAGTAAGCGGACCGCTGAATATGCCACATATGCCCACGACAGGCGTATCCGGCGTAGATCTATATAGTATCGATAGCGATGGCCAATGGAGATTTTATTTCGGCGGTTATCCTTCCGGAGATACGCTTCAATATCATTATACGAACATAGGCAAAGATCTGTATCATGACAGGGGCTATGAGTTCCGCCTCTACCTGCCTCCTTATAATACGATAAAGTGGTTGGAAATCGGCGTGCCCGAAAACGATGAGCTTACGTTTATCCCCGTATCGCCCGAGAAACCGATTCTTTTATACGGAACCTCGATCGCCCAGGGCGCATGCGCCTCCCGTCCGGGCATGACTTGGGGCACGATCTTGCAGCGTTCACTGGGATATCCGCTTATCAACCTAGGCTTCTCCGGTAACGGACGTTTAGAGAAAAGAGGTATTGGATTTTATTTGTGAGATAGACGCACGCCTTTATATCCTTGACTGCCTGCCCAACCTCACGCCAAAGAGCAAAGATGAGATCACGCAACTCGTATCGGACGCAGTCAAGCAAATACGTGCCACCCACTCCTCTCCGATCTTATTGGTGGAGCATGCCGGATATAGCAACGCACTCGCCGACGATACGAAGCTACAAGATTATGTGCGCATGAACGAAGGAGCTAAAAAAGCATTCGAGGAATTGCAGGCACAAGGGATAAAAGATATCTACTACCTTACACGAGAAGAGCTGGGACTGCACCCGGATGCTTGGGTAGATTACGTCCATCCTTCCGACTGGGGCATGGAAACACAAGCGAACGCCGTAGAGCGGAAAGTACGGGAGATATTACGCATCCCCAAAGGAGACCTCTCTACCACAATGCCTGTCACCCAGCGCCGGGAACCCAATAATTACGAATGGCAAAAACGTCACCGGGATATTCTCTCGCTGAATCAAAGCAACCCGCCTCGACGGGTGATCCTAGGTAATTCCATCACGCATTTCTGGGGAGGAGAGCCCAAAGGACCGTCCGTGCGAGGTATGGAAACATGGGAGAAAATCATGCGTCCGGCTGGATTCCACAATCTCGGATATGGTTTCGACCGTATCGAGAACGTACTTTGGAGAGTCTATCATGGTGAATTGGATGGATACAAGGCTGAGGAAGTAGTATTGATGATCGGCACGAATAACATCGGAATCAACAATGACAACGAGATCGTGGAAGGCATTCGTTTCTTGCTTTCCGCCATCAGGCAACGGCAGCCGGAGGCCAAGATCAAGGTAATCGGCATCTTGCCCCGCCGTAACCAAGAAGAACGGGTAAGGAATCTCAATCTCCGCATCCGTCAAATAGCCGAGACCGGATGGTACACGTTCAAGAACCCGGGTACGAAGTTGCTTCAGGAAGACGGCAAGATAAACGAATCCTTATTCTCAGACGGATTACACCCGAACGAGGAAGGCTATAAACGAATCGTGGACGAGATCGCCCATTAAGCGATAGTCCCTTTACTCACGAATCAATCCGAGCAACATACGCAACGCCGCCTCTGCCGACAAGCGAATGTTCTCCATACGAGGATTCTCCCCGAAATGATAGCACTCGGAGAGAATCCTCTCCTTATAAGCGGCGGCAATCCATACCGTTCCCACCGGTTTCGAGGGAGTCCCGCCTCCCGGCCCGGCGATCCCGGAGGTAGCGACGGCACAATCACATCCCAATACCCGCATAGTCCCACGGGCCATCTGCTCCACGACCGGCTGGCTTACGGCCCCGAAAGTGTTCAAGTCCGCCTCGGAGACACCGAGCACATGATGCTTCACCTCGTTGCAATAGGCTACCACGCCCCCGGTGAAGTATTCCGAGCTGCCCGCCATGGAGGTTATCATGCTGGCAATCTTTCCGCCTGTACAACTCTCTGCCGTACCCATCATCAGGTGTCCTGATTTGAGTGCGTCCGCTACCTCTAACTCTATTGGTAAATCATCTACTTCCATTGTTATAATGATACTAGGAGTTTCATTATGGGAAAACAATAGTTTCATTAGGAAGAAACTTTTGTTTTCCCTAGAAGAAACTTTTGTTTCTCTATAGTAAAACTATTTTCCTATAAGACAACCCTAGAAAAAGGAGCGGCATCCATCGGACAGAACTCCTTATCCATATACTTATAATATCCCGTGATAGCTACCATAGCGGCGTTATCCGTGGTGAACGAGAACTTCGGGATATGCACTTTCCAGCCATAACGTTTTGCGTGATCCAAGAATGCCTCACGCAAACCGGAATTGGCCGATACACCTCCGGCGACAGCTACTTCCTTTATATACAAATCCTTCGCCGCCTTACGCAATTTACTCATCAAAATATCGATTACCGTAGCTTGCAAGGAAGCGCATAGGTCTCGCTTGTTCTTCTCAATAAAATCCGGATCATCTTTCAAATGATCACGCAAGGTATATAAGAAGGAGGTCTTCAGGCCACTGAAGCTATAATCATATCCGGGGATATGCGGCTTGCTGAACGTAAAGGCATTCGGATTACCCTCGTTCGCCAAACGATTCACGACTGGGCCACCGGGATAACCCAGTCCCATCACCTTGGCGCATTTGTCGAAAGCCTCTCCTGCGGCGTCGTCGATCGTCTGGCCGATCACCTCCATATCATTATAAGCGTTCACCTTTATGATTTGCGAGTTACCGCCCGAAACCAACAAGCAAAGGAAAGGAAACGAGGGAGCATGGTCATCGTCCGGAGTCTCCTTGATAAAATGAGCCAACACGTGAGCCTGTAAGTGATTGACCTCGATCATCAGGATATCCAAGGAAGCGGCCAAACCCTTGGTGAACGAGGTCCCGACCAATAAAGAACCCATCAAACCCGGTCCACGAGTAAACGCCACGGCACTCAACTCGGACTTATCAATGCCGGCACGCTTGATGGCCTCGGCTACTACCGGAATAATATTCTGCTGATGGGCACGGGAAGCCAACTCGGGGACAACCCCGCCATAGGCCTCATGAACGGCTTGACTGGCTATTACGTTGGACAGCATCACGCCGTAACGGATCACCGAAGAGGAAGTGTCATCGCAAGAAGACTCGATTCCTAATATCGTTATACTCATATCTTCATTCTTTTTTCCGCGAATTAACGAAATCTATCGCGATATTGTTGTAGATTTGCGCTAAATAAATAGAAAAGATATCAGAGGACTTAAATACATAATCATTACCCTGCTTACATTATTCTGGATATTCTATGCGTTGCCGGGCATCTTACTGAGAATTCCTTATATTCAAAACAAAGTATCAGAAGTAGCCACGACCCAGTTATCCGGCCACCTCGGTGTGCCCGTAAAGATCGGTAACGTGGATATCGAATGGTTCAATCGCCTAGTACTGGAAGGGCTTTATCTGGAAGACCAAGACGGGAAAGTCATGTTCGAGGCGAACCATGTGGCGGCGGGATTCGAGATCATGCCGTTACTGGAAGGGAAGTTCGTCTTCACGACGGTACGTTTGTTCGGTTTCTCCTTCAACCTACGAAAACATACGCCCGAAAGCCCCTTGAACCTGCAATTCGTCATCGACGCTTTCGCCAGCAAGGATTCGATAAAGAAAGAGAAGAATATCGATCTCCGTTTCAACTCCATCATGATCCGAAGAGGTAATTTCAGCTATAACGTGGATAGCGAGAAAGAGACCCCGGGAAAGTTCAACGCCAAGCATATCGATATCAAGAACCTGAGTGCCAAGATATCCCTCAAGGCTTTTAACAAGGACAGCGTGAACGCCCATATCAAGAAGATGAGTTTCGATGAGGCATCCGGTTTCTCCTTGAATAAGTTATCGCTGAACGTGGTCGGGAACCGGGATAGCGCTTTCGTGCAGGACTTCGAGGTACGCTTGCCGCAGACAGACTTGAAGATCGGGCGTGCCCGGATCGATTTAAGCGAGATCGATAGCCTTCCCGCTCTCTTGAACAACGCTCCGATCGATTTGAATATAACACCTTCGCAAATCTGCCTGAAAGACTTATCCCCTTCGTCCCGGCGTTCAAGAACTTCGCCGACACGATTGAGTTATCGGCCGAGGCAAACGGCTACATCAATAATTTTAACTTGAAGCGCCTCACCTTGAAGTATAGCGATAAGATGCTGTTTATCGGCCAGATGGAACTGAAAAACATCACCCATCCTGAGGAAACGTATCTTTTAGGGAAGGTGAATAAGATGTATATCACGACAGACGGCATCTCCAGTCTGGCCAATAACTTCAATGAGCGTCCGAAGAGTCTCCCGGCCCCGGTCGTCAAATTGGGGACGATCAATTTCACGGGCGAGATATCAGGCTTTTTTGATAACCTAGTCGCTTTCGGAAAATTATCGTCTTCCATCGGCTCCATACAGACAGACTTGATATTCGGTAGCAACAAGGATAAGAATATAGCCGCTTACCTACGGGGACGCATCGCCTCCAGCAACTTGCGGCTCCATGAGTTATTTGGTGAGAATAATCCTTTCGGGGAGGCTCGCTTCGACATCAATATCGATACCCGTAGACCTGTTGGCGGAAATTTCTCCGGAAATATCCAAGCACAAGTCAAGGAGTTCGATTATAAAGCTTATAAATACAAGGATATAAATCTTTCCGGTAATTTCAGGAAGAGTAGTTTCGATGGGACTATCCATGTAAACGATCCCAATGGCGAGTTACACGCCCAAGGCATCTTCCAGCACCAAGGGCAAAACTCCTTGTTTAATTTCACCGCCCGCCTCGATCATTTCCGGCCGGACCGATTGAACCTGACAGACAAATATGAGGCGCCGAATATCTCCTTGGCTTTAAATGCGGATTTCACCGGAGATAATATCGATAATCTGGAAGGTAGCATCACGTTGGACAGTCTTTCTTTCGAGACCACTCCCAGCAGCTTCTTCCTTAAGAAATTCGAAGTAGTTGCCTCGGGGCATAGTCTCGACCGGCAATTAACCATAACGTCCGATATCTTGAATGGAGAGGTCACCGGGTCTTACTCATTCAACACGCTAATCCCCAGCCTTATGAATACGTTCAAGGGATATGTGCCAGCCTTGATCAACACGACCCAGAAAAAACAAATCGTGAAAGAGAATAACTTCGCCCTCCTATTAACGATCGAGAATACGGAAGCGCTTTCTACGACATTAAAACTACCGTTCACGATGGTGCAACCCGGACGGATCACGGGACATTATAATAATATTTATAATAAGTTCCGTATCGAGGCGTGGCTTCCGAAGTTCAATCTCGGGAAATCCATGTTCGAATCCGGTTACTTGGTCTGCGACAATCCGAACGATAAGGTAAACCTCCAATTAAAAACGATTAATTATAACGACAAGGGACTGCGTAACTACCTTGATATCAAAGCAGACGCTAAAGATAATCTGGTGAACACCCTGATTGGCTGGGCGAATAATAAAGAGCGGTTATTTAAGGCCGACATCTCCGCCTCTACCCTTTTTGTCGAAGAGGAAAGCGAGAAAGGGCCGGCCAAGTTACGTACGGAAGTCACGTTGAATAAAAGCCCCCTCATTATTAAAGACACGCTCTGGACCATCAATCCGGCGAATATAACGATTCGTGAGGGCAAGATCGGTATTGAGCATTTCCGGGTAGATCATGAGACCCAGTATTTATCTATGGAAGGGACGATCTCAAAAGATCCGGCAGATACTTTATTGGTAGACTTGAAGCAAATAGAGCTGAGTTATGTCTTCGACGTATTGAATATCCCAGTCTTGCAATTCGGAGGTGAGGCTACCGGTAAGTTCTACGTGAATGATTTATTCAATAGCCGTATGCTAAACACGGATCTGGAAGTAAAGAATTTCTCATTCAACCAAACCCCCTTGGGTCGCCTCAATCTCTTCAGCGAATGGGACAACGCACAGAAAGGTATCCTTATGCTGGGAAGCATCTACAAGAACGACAGCACTTGGACGGATGTAAACGGCTATGTATTCCCGGTCGGACCCAATGCGGGGCTATCCTTATATTTCGATGCCAATGATATCAATCTAGCTTTCTTGCAGCCCTTTGTCGATACGGTCGTAAAGAACTTGCAAGGCCGGGGATTCGGAAGTATACATTTGCACGGCCCCTTTAAGGAGCTGAATGTCGAGGGAGATGCCTATGTCATGGATGGAGGGGTAGGCGTTGATTTCTTGGATACGTATTATACCTTCTCCGATTCCGTCCACCTTGACTCTACATCCGTCAATTTACGGAATATCACGGTCAAGGATCAATTCGGCAACCTAGGGAAAGTCAGCCTCAAGTTCAACCATTTGCATTTCCGGGATTATAGCTTCCTCGTAAACGTGCAAGGCAATAATATGTTGATGTATAACGCCAACCAGAAAAAGAATCCGCTTATTTACGGAACTGTATTCGCCAGTGGAACGGCGCAGATCAAGGGTAACGGTAAGTTGATCGACTTTGATATTAATATGAAAAGCGAACCTAAGACCGCTATTTATCTGGACTTCATGAATAAGAACTCGGCTACGGACTATGATTTTATCACGTTCGTCGATAAAAGCAAGTTGGCCGCTAACGTAGATTCCACGTCCACACACCCATTGAATATCGTACACGAGACAGACGAGGGAGCCGAGCTACGAATGAACTTCCTCCTTGATATCACACCCGATGCCGATATAGAGCTAATCATGGACCCGATAGCGGGAGACCGTATCAAAGGAAACGCCAGTGGAAGTTTACAAATACAATATGGAACAAGAAGTGATCTTCGTATGTATGGCGACGTGAATATCGTACAAGGAAACTATAATTTCAGCTTACAGCAAATCATCCATAAAGACTTTAAGATCAGAGACGGTAGCACGATCAATTTCCGTGGCGATCCCTTTAATGCCCATATGGATATCAATGCGATCAACAATCTGACCGCAAATATCGGAGACTTGGATCAGAGTCTCTTACAAGAAAGTTCTCGAACAAACATACCCGTCAATTGCGTCTTAAACCTTAAAGGCGCATTGCGCAGCCCGTCTATTTCCTTCGACTTAGAATTTCCGAACTCTAACGAGGAATTAGAGCGTCAAGTCAAAGCGTTTATAGACACAGAGGATATGATGACTCGGCAAATTGTTTATTTGCTGGTGTTAAATAAATTCTACACACCAGAATATGCCCAAACGAGTTATAAGTCTAGCGAGTTAAACGCCGTGGCTTCATCCGCTATCTCAGCGCAATTATCCAATCTATTAGGTAGTTTCACGGATAAAGTACAAATAGGGACAAACATACGAGCGGGACAGGACGGTTTCAAGGAAGACACGGAATATGAGATGATATTATCCAGCCAGTTGCTAAACAACCGCTTATTGATCAATGGTAATTTCGGTATGAGAAATACGGTCACTACAGGCAAAAATAACACTTTTATCGGAGAGTTCGACCTAGAATATAAGTTGACCCCCTCCGGTGAGATCCGGCTAAAGGCTTATAACCATGCCAGAGATATGTATTTCGGCCTGAAGCAAGCATTAACCATACAAGGTGTAGGTATCATGTACCGGAAAGACTTCACGAACTTCTCTGAGATTTTCAGGAGAAGAAAGAGGCCTCTTTTACCCTTGATCCCCAAAGACTCTACGAATGTCCCTCCCGTAGTCAAAGACTCAACAAATCTTTCACTGCCGACTGATAAGAAGTAAGGGAAGTACTTTTCAATACTTTCTTGCGAAGCCTTTTATCGGCCTCCGGCAAAAGATAATCCCAGATTGTCTTCATTTTAGATAATACCTGATGCTCGCCACCTTCCAACCGGGCAGCATATTCATCCATCAACGACTCATGGAACATGACTAGTTTATCCGCCTCTCATTCACGGTCAAGACCTGTCCGGACACAAACTCAGTGGCCAGCCAAGGAGAGGCCAATAACCCTCGTCCCAGCATGATCCCGGCAAGCCCCGTAAAACGCTCCTTTATTCCTCGGATATCTTCCAGCCCCACTAAATCTCCATTATAATATAAGGGAAGTTCACATTCATCATAAAAACGAGAGAATCCATCCCAATCGATAGCTCCTTTATATTGCTGTATCCCTAACCGGGGATGCGAGGTTATATGCTTCAAAGGTAACTTATTTAATAAGGAAAGAAGCACGAATGACTCGTCGGTACACTCCCACCCCAAACGCATTTTCATAGAAAAAGAAATATCCGGGAACTCCTCAATCGTACGTAATAAAGACTCGGCCTCTTCCTTGTACCGCAAAAGTCCCGAGCCTCTATGCGCACGGACCTGCATAGGGAAAGGGCATCCTAAATTAATATCCGCTTCCTTGTATCCATTCTCTTGGAATAAACGCACGATCGGCCGAAACTCGTCTGGTGTGGAAGCGATCAATTGCGGTACGACATGTACCTGCCTATTTCTATCGCAAGCGATATCCTTCAAGTCCTTATTCCGGAAACCACCTTTCTCTATCCTTACGAAAGGAGTATAATAGGTATCTACGCCCCCGAATACTCGGGTATGCGCCTCTCTATAAACCGAATCCGTATATCCTTGCAAAGGAGCGAAATGAATGACTGCCATATCAAGCGAAGATTTCCATGAAAATCGATCTCAATTGACTTTTTGCCAACTCAAAGTCTTGGGGTACCCCAACTCCATAGCCAAGGAGGTAACGCCTTTATCCGTAAAAGCACAAGGGTTGATCAATGAAAAGTAACTCAGATCCGTATTTATATTCAAAGCAAAACCGTGCATGGTGACAAAACGGCTGCTTTTCACACCAATCGCACAGATCTTACGGGCACGCCCCGGTACTTCAGGGTCTAGCCATACACCCGTCGCCCCTTCCAAACGTTCCCCTTTCAAGTCGTAAAGCGATAGGAAACGGATGATCGTCTCTTCCAGCATATGGATGTATTGTTTCAATCCCAGATTCCAATATTCCAGATCAAATACCGGATAACCGGTAATCTGTCCCGGCCCGTGATACGTTATATCCCCCCCTCTGTTTATATGGTAAAACGAGACCCCTCGTTCCCGTAAAGTTTCCTCGGGAATAAGCAAATTAGAGTCCTTGCCACTTTTACCGATCGTCAAGACCGGTAAATGCTCACAAAAGAATAATTGATTATCCTCTTTCTTTCCCGTTGCCTTCGCATCCAATAAGACCTCGAAAGCAGCTGTCTGATATTCTAACGCATCGGCATAAGCGATTCGTCCCAAGTCATGATAACGGAAGCTCTCCATTTCTTTCTTTATTTAACCTTTCCGGTACCGGGATCAACTTGCCCGGCACCATATCCCATTTCTACTTTTATCAGTTTTCCCATTAAGGAAATTATTTTCGCTTGTCGTTTCAGCATATAAGGTGACGGTTTAGCAGAATTAAACTTCCGGGGATTTGGAAGTGTGGCCGCTATCAAGGCTGCCTCGCTTTTGGTCAATTGGTAGGCATGCTTACCGAAATGAGCCTCCGCTACCGCCTCCGCGCCATAGATGCCCTCCCCATCTCTATCGAGTTCAGATAGACTTCCATAATACGTTCCTTTCCCCATATCCATTCGATCAAGAAGGTAAAATAGACCTCGATACCTTTCCGTAAATAACTTTTCCCCGGCCAAAGAAATACATTCTTAGCGGTCTGCTGGGAAATCGTGCTGGCACCTCTTACCCTTTTACCTTTCTCGGCCTCGGCCCGTGCCTTCTGGATTTGTTCCACATCAAAGCCATTATGCTCCATGAACAGGTTATCCTCCGACGCTATGACCGCTTGAACCAAAGGCTGGGCGATCTTGGATATAGGAACCCACGTATGATCGAGTTTCATTTTCTTCCCATCCTGATGCTGCTCATACATACGAATAAACATCAATGGCGTATAATATACGGGTACAAATTTATATACCATTACCGCCAATATACTGGATACAAACAGGAAGATCAACAGATTCCTGCACCAGATCCATATCCGTTTTACCAGAGGTGCTACCATATTCTTCTATTTGGAGAGGCAAAGGTAAAGAATATTTCAGTTTCCGGCAGACTGAAACTCATAATTTACAGAAAAGGCACTATCTTTGGCTTTTGACAACTTTCCACCCTGTCATATGGTTATTTGATAAATAAATTAGTATGGAGAATCGTTTTTTAGGACTCATAGAGAATAGCATCAAGGAGCATTGGGATCTCCCGGCGTTCTCCGATTATAATGGACATACCTTCCATTATAAAGATGTAGCTCGTCGAATTGAGAAATTTCATATTATCCTAGAGCATGCCGGCATTAAAAAGGGGGATAAGGTGGCTTTAGTTGGACGGAACTCCTCCAACTGGGCGATCTGTTTCTTCGGGATCTTGGCTTATGGAGCCGTAGCCGTGCCTATCCTACATGAATTCAAACCGGATAATATACATCATATCGTAAATCATTCCGAGGCAAAGGCAGTCCTTGCCGCTTCCAGCAACTGGGAGAATATGAATGAACGCATGATGCCTGACGTGAAACTGTTCATGATGCTGGATAACTTCTCGATCATTCACAGTAAAAGCAAAGAAGTCCGGGTAGTAAGAGATCGGATTAATGAATATTTCGGTAAAAAGTACCCTCGTTCATTCACGTCGAACGATGTTCGGTATCACGTGGAAAAGCCGGAAGAATTAGCGGTACTTAATTATACTTCCGGAACCACCAGTTTCTCGAAAGGGGTTATGATCCCCTATCGGAGCTTATGGAGTAATACGCAATTCGCTTACGACAATTTACCGTTCATCCATCCGGGTGATAATATCGTATGTATGCTTCCGATGGCCCATATGTACGGATTGGCATTCGAGGTATTGAATTCCGTGAATAAAGGCTGCCATGTACACTTCCTCACACGTACCCCCAGCCCGAAAATCATAGCGGAAGCTTTCACGACGATCAAGCCGGCGCTGATCCTAGCCGTACCTCTGATTATCGAGAAAATCATCAAAAACAAGGTATTCCCCGAACTGGAGAAGCCTTTGATTAAATTGCTCTTGAAAGTCCCCTATATAGACCAGAAAGTGCTGGATACCATTTCCGCCAAGTTAACGGCGTCTTTCGGAGGGAACTTCGGGAGATCGTTATCGGAGGAGCCGCTATCAATAAAGAAGTGGAAACGTTCCTTCATTCCATCCATTTCCGCTATACCGTAGGCTACGGGATGACCGAATGTGGCCCGCTAGTCTCCTATGCGCAATGGGATGAGTTTAAGCCCGGTTCCGTAGGACGTATCGTCGACCGTATGGAAGTCCGCATCGATTCAGAGGACCCGGAAAACAAGGTGGGAGAAATATTGGTGAAGGGTATGAACGTGATGCTCGGTTATTACAAGAATCCGGAGGCTACGAAAGCCGTTATGATGCCTGACGGATGGATGCGTACCGGCGATCTGGGAACCCTCGATAAAGATGGATTTTTATATATCCGCGGCCGTAGTAAAACCATGATTCTAGGCCCCAGCGGACAAAATATCTATCCGGAAGAGATCGAGGATCGCTTGAATAATATGCTATATGTAGCGGAATCGCTCATCATCTCCCAAGGAGGTAAACTAGTCGCCCTCATCTATCCCGATTGGGAGCAAGTAGATAAGGCAGGTATACAACATTCCGAAATCGAGAAGTTGATGCAGACCAACATTGACCAAGTAAACGAGGAGATGCCGAATTACAGTAAAATCACCTGTTTCAAGCTGTATCAAGAAGAATTCGAGAAAACACCCAAAAGAAGCATCAAGAGATATTTATACCAACCGGCCGAATAAAAAGAAAGCCGTCTTTTGTTAAAGACGGCTTCTTTTATATAAAGTAAATTTTATCCTTGACGAAAATCTTTTAAAACTTTTTGTAATTCTTGTCGAGCGAAAAAAATACGGCTCTTAACCGTCCCCAGAGGAACATCCAGTTTATCAGCGATCTCATTGTACTTATAGCCGCTCAAAAACATAGAGAATGGAACCTTCAACTCATTGTTCAAACCGTTGATCGCTTTCGTGATCTCTTGAATTTGATAGGCGCCATCCGGAGAGTCAAAACCTGAATCGTTCACGACATCCAAGTTATATAAGTCGACACCTTGATCTACGACAGTTTGCGTGCGAACGATCTTGTGATAATTGTTAATGAAAATGTTACGCATCACAGTCAAGACCCAGCCCTTAAAATTGATATTGTCTACAAATTTTTCTTGATTGTCTAAAACCTTCAGCGTTGTGTCCTGCATCAGATCTTGGGCATCATCCCTATTCGCTGTAAGCATAAGCGCAAAATTCATCATGTTTTCTTGCATGCTCAATAATTTTTTCTGAAATTGCAACGCATTCATATTTTTACTAGTTAAATAAAGTTTAATACTGTATAAGTATTATCCCTCAAACATTGAAGGATGCAACAAATATATAAATTAAAAATGGAGATATACAGTTCTTTGATAAATATTAATATTAAAAATCGTAACTTAATATTTTTGTTGTAAATCTTACTGAAAATGAGTATTATTTACAAGTTGCACAAGTTACAAAAATCAACATTTACAACAAGCCAGTTACAATTTTCAACCAAATATTAAAAACGAATATAATACAAACAAGATGAAACGTTTATTAACAATATTAACAGCTATAGTATTAATACTTGCAATCTCTCTTCAATCAGAGGCTAAAGAGAAGTCCTTAATATATACGATTGATATAAAAAAAGAGATCGATAACACCACGTGGATTTATCTCCATAACGGATTATCAGAGGCCAAGCAATTGAACGCCGATGCCATCTTATTGCATATGAACACATACGGCGGATTACTGGAATCTGCCGATTCTATGCGAACGGCTATTTTATATAGTCCCATACCAGTATATGTATTTATCGATAATAACGCAGCTTCAGCAGGTGCTTTAATTTCCATAGCATGCAAGAAAATCTATATGCGGAAAGGGGCGAATATAGGTGCGGCAACGGTTGTCAATCAAACGGGTGCGGCTCTACCTGATAAATATCAATCTTATATGCGTTCCATGATCCGTTCGACGGCTGAGGCACAAGGGAAAGATACGCTTATACAAAACGGCGACACGATCTATAAATGGAAAAGAGATCCTTTAATCGCCGAAGCGATGGTCGATGACAGAGTGATCGTCCCCAACCTCATCGATAGCAGTAAGGTATTGACACTTACCTCTCAAGAAGCACTCAAATGGGGTTATTGCGATGGCATCGCCGAGAGTCCGGATCAAGTAATCACAGAATATATCGGATGTAAGGACTATGAGATTAAAAGTTATGAACCCTCATGGTTCGATAATGTAAAAGGTTTCTTTATGAGTCCGGTAATACAGAGCTTATTAATCATTATTATCATCGGTGGTATTTACTTCGAGATGCAAACCCCGGGGCTTGGTTTTCCATCCGCCGCCGCGATAATAGCGGCTATCCTTTACTTCGCTCCTCTCTATATGGACGGGTTGGCTGAAAACTGGGAAATCCTGTTATTCATTCTCGGCGTTATATTAATAATGTTGGAGATATTCGTGATCCCGGGCTTTGGCATAGCGGGGATAAGTGGAATTATTCTCGTGGTCGGCGGACTTACGATGAGCTTACTGAACAATACTGTTTTTGATTTTCAAAACGTATCTGGAATGGATACGGGCAGAGCCGCCTTAACGGTTCTATTAGGTCTGGGTATCGGATTCACGTTAGTGATATGGTTATCCAACAAAATAGGACATAAAGGACCGCTAAAGAAAATGGCATTAAACGCTGATTTGGAAAAAGCGGTATCCAGCCCCAATTTGACACAACTGATCGGAAAAGAGGGCACGGCCGCTACCGTTTTACGTCCTTCGGGTAAAGTATCTATCGAGGGAGAGTTGTATGACGGCGTATCGGAGTCTGGCTTCATCGAGAAAGGGACTCCTATCAAAGTCGTCAGATTCGAGAGCGCGCAAGTCTATGTAATCAACCTATAAACGAGTCTATGCGATCCGTTTATAGGCAATACATTTATCGATCACGACATATTCCATCGCTCCCATAGCCATCAAATCACTTAGGATGTTACGGGCCGCATAATAATTGATATGGGCGATACGGCAAAATTGCTTTATGCTGATATAAGGATGCTCGTCGAGCCAAGAAAACAGGATCTCGACGGGCTTACTTATTTTCAGCAATGTACCTTCTTTGGTTTTCTGCTTCTTCCATGCTTGCATGAGGACTTCGTTCGCTAATATATTCTCGTCTGCAACCCGGATATAGGCCTTGTATTTATCGTCTTTATCCGGTGCCGTATGCGGTTTCTCATCGCTTGGGGCGATATAGACCTCCAATACGGTCTTCCCGTTGACATCCCAGCGCTTAGCTGTAAACGGCACCTCGGGATGCGTATACATTTTAGAAGCAGCCTCGATCATATAATATTCCTCCTCACTTCTCACACCTGAAATAGCGCCGTTATCCTTCACTCCAATCAGCAGCCGCCCGCCATCTGTATTCGCGAACGCACTCAATGTCCGGGCAATCTTCTTGCTGTCGCTCACCTCAAACTTGAAATCAAGTTGTTGATGTTCCCCTTGCTCTATAAGCGCTTCAATCGGATGTTTCTTCTTCATTTTGGCTTCTGTTTTGAGACACAAAATTAAAATAAATACCTAACTTTGGCAATCGAAAAAACAATAAACGATGTCTCAGATACCTGCGCTAATATCAGATCTTGCGGTCATACTCATATCCGCCGGGTTGGTTACCCTGTTATTCAAAAAAGTTAAAGCAACCGGTCGTATTGGGGTATATCGTAGCCGGAATACTCGCCGGACCTTCCATCGAGCAAATACCGACAGTTACAGATGTGGAAAGTATCCGTATCTGGGCTGATATAGGCGTTATCTTCCTGTTATTCGCTTTGGGGCTCGATTTCAGTTTCAAGAAGTTGATGAAGGTGGGAGGAACCGCCGTCATTGGAGCCATAACCGTTGTTATAGGTATGATGACAGCGGGATATATCACGGGCTTATCACTGGGTTGGGGACATATGAACAGTCTTTTCCTCGGAGGTATGTTATCGATGTCTTCCACGACGATTATCTTCAAGGCATTCGACGACATGGGATTGCGTAACCAACGATTCGCCGGTGTCGTATTCGGTATCTTGGTGGTGGAGGATCTATTCGCCGTATTATTAATGGTATTACTTTCTACCGTAGCGGTAAGTAAACACGTGGAAGGCATGGAGATGCTGGATAGCGTGGTCAAATTAGGCATTTTCCTTTTATTCTGTTTCGTTGTCGGGATCTATTTGATCCCCTTTTTCTGAAAAAGGCAAAAAGCTTCCTAAATGAGGAGACTCTGTTGATCGTGAGCATCGGGCTATGCCTTGGTATGGTTATGATCGCCACAAAAGCCGGATTCTCATCGGCTCTCGGAGCTTTTGTCATGGGTTCTATTTTGGCCGAGACCATTGACGCTGAACGGATCGAGCATTTGGTAAAACCCGTAAAAGACTTATTTGGAGCGATTTTCTTCGTGTCTGTAGGCATGTTAATCGATCCTCAGATGCTCTGGGAGTATAAAATCCCGATTTTCATTATCACGCTCGTAGTCATGGCCGGACAGATTTGTTTCGCCAGCTTCGAGTATTACTGTCCGGACAACCGATAAAAATAGCCATCCAGTCTGGTTTCTCGTTAGCGCAGATCGGAGAATTCGCCTTCATCATCGCAGGTTTGGGACTATCATTAAACGTGACGGATCAATATCTGTATCCGATCGTTGTCGCCGTATCCGTGATCACGACATTCTTCACACCTTATATGATCCGGCTAGCGGAACCTACCTACAAATGGGCGGAGCGGATCATACCGGAGAATTGGAAACAGTTCTTGGAGCGATATTCATCCGGTTCCAATACGATCCGTCAAAAAAGCGCATGGAATAAGTTACTAAAAGCCTTGGTCCGCATCGTCGGTACTTATACCGCCGTCTGCCTAGTACTTATCTTTTTATGGCTAAAAATCGTGACTCCGTTCATCTGTAAACATTTGCCCGGCATCCAAGGAAGTCTAATCTCCTTGATCTTAATCCTAGCTCTGATCTCCCCGATGTTGCGGGCGATCATGATGAAAAAGAATCATTCCGTGGAGTTCCAGCAATTATGGAACGATAATAAATATAACCGGGGTCCCCTAGTATCACTCGTGATCCTCAGAATCCTGCTCTGTATCGGTCTCGTCATGCTTCCTGTCGCACGGTTATTGAATGCTGCGCTAGGAATTATGCTGGCGGTCGCCTCCGCTGTTATCGTATTAATGATATTCTCCAAACGGCTAAAGAGGCAGTCGATCTTGATGGAACGGCATTTTTTCAGTAACCTTGTAGCGAGAGAAGTGGAGCAAGAGCGAAAAGCCCCGATTAACCAGCGTTTCGCGAACCACTTATTAGAACGAGATCTCCATTTAGCAGATTTCGAGGTGAAGCAGAATTCCCCAGTATGGGAAAAAGCCTGAAAGAATTAAACTTCAGGCAAAAGTGCAACGTAAATATCGTAACGATTATCCGGGGAGAGAAGCGAATCAACATACCGGGAGGAGACGAGCGGCTCTACCCGTTCGATAAACTGGTAGTAGTTGGCGCAGATGATGATCTGGAGCACTTTAGGAAATATCTGGAGGAACGCTACAAGAAATCATACGCCGAGCAATCGAACACAAGAAAGGAAGAGATGAATATGGAGCAAATCATTATCTCGGAAGGTTCCCGATTGATCGGCCGCTCCATCATAGAGTCCGGTATCCGTGATAAAGCCGCTTGCTTGGTAATCGGTATCGAACGTGGAAGTAGCTCGATCAAGAATCCGCCTCCTAGTACGGTTTTCGAGGAAGGAGATATCGTATGGATCGTAGGCGAACGGGATAAGTTGATCCAGTTAAGCGAAGGAAAAGTAGTAACCAGTTAACAAAACGATATAGAATGATGAAGTTTATAGGAATTATTCCGGCGAGATACGCCTCTACCCGTTTTCCGGGGAAGCCATTAGCGGATATGAACGGAAAGCCCATGATACAACGTGTATATGAGCAAGTAAAGGATGTCTTAGACTCCGTTTGCGTAGCTACCGACGATATCCGGATAGAGAATGCGGTTAAAGCCTTCGGTGGCCAAGTCGTCATGACCTCCGATCAACATCGTAGCGGTACGGATCGTTGCTACGAGGCTTATCAGAAAATAGGCGAAGGGTATGATGTGATTGTCAATATCCAAGGTGACGAGCCTTTTATCCATCCCGAGCAAATCCAGACGATCAAAACCTGCTTCGCCGACGCAAACACGCAAATAGCGACATTGGTAAAGCCTTTCCGTTCGGACGATGATTTCGAGAGTACCCTATTCAATCCCAATTCCCCGAAAGTCGTACTCAACAAAAACAACGAGGCTATGTATTTCAGTCGATCTATTATTCCTTATATCCGGGGCAAGAAATATACGGAATGGTTGCCGAGTCATACCTTTTACAAACATATCGGGTTATATGCCTATCGTGCGCAAGTGCTGAAAGAAATCACCCAATTACCTCAATCCGCTTTAGAACTGGCGGAAAGCCTTGAGCAATTACGCTGGTTGGAAAACGGATATAAAATCAAGGTCGGCATCACAGAGCAAGAAACGATCGGTATAGATACACCGGAGGACATGGAGAAAGCCTTAGCCTTCCTTGCGAACCGCTGATCACTTACACTATTATTCAATGAATATAGTCAGAGTAGTACCAATAGGTGGAGGAATAACGTTCTCGTAATTCCTCCTTTGCTTTTCTACCCGATTTACAATGGATGTAATCTTGGTAATCCTCGATAACATCTTGAGGTATCTGATAACCGTCCACCTCCTCGTCCGAGCTTTTAGATAAGACTTGTACCAAAGCCTCCTCGTACAAACGGGGTACAACCTCAAATTTTCCTTTATAATAAGTATCGAACGCATTCTTAAAACTATTCAAATTCTCGTTCAGTAAATAATAGCACAACAAATAATCCAATGCCTGTTTATTTTCCGGATATTCCGCCACCAAACTTGACAGTACGCCCGGATAATCGGATATGGACATTAGTATGTCGTGCTCTCGCTCCCAATCACTTTTCCTCGGCAAACGTTTCTCCATCGACAAGGTCTCCTCACCCTTCAACTGTTCCTCCTTCGACCTTGCCCATGAGTGATAAAATAACGTCGCGTCCAATAGGTTCAGGTATTTTCTAGCCTCCTCAATATCCCCTCGCCGCATATCAATCTCCACCAGCCGCTTGATCTGCCGTACGCTTCTTTGTTTAGGGCTGAACAAGATTCCTTCGATCGCCCGGTGACGGGCCATATCCATATCTCCCAATTGATAATACACCTCATTACTGAAAAACACGGGAAGTATAGAAGACCTCAAATCGATCGGTAAGAACAAGGCGTCCGCCCCTCGTTGATAATGATCCATCAAATTCTGGGGCAACTCGTTCTTCTTGGAGAAAGCGATATTCCTATAATAACTTACCAAGATATCGGGAGAATCAAATCCGGCAGACAAATCCAAGACTCGCTCCCAATCACCCCTATAGATCGCTTGGTCTACTGCCAGAACCTTTTCCCGCTTCCGGTTCGTACCCGCTATAACAAATGAAAAGAATCCAAATACGACTAAAAAGGTAATAAGCAAGCTATGCCGGTTCAGACGTATCCTACGTATACTTTTAATCTCCAAAGCGAATATCTCTAGAATCAACGCTAAAGCGGGGAAATATACGCTCAAGCCATCCACATGGGAATATTTATAGGCCTCCTCAATGCTCAATCCATAAAAATGACGCATGAACAACGGATATAAATAACTCGATAACAAAAGAGAAAGCCAGAACCACCACCGTTTCCTATTCTTGGCTCCCTCATAGAATATCACCATCAAGGAGAAGACAAACAGCCGGCTACCGACCATGCTATAAATTATGGGAAGAAGTATAAAAGCCACCCAAACGGACGTTTTCTTATTCTTAATCCGGATGTATCCCAAGAAGAGCCATAGCACGAAAATCAACGTAAGCGTAGACGCTATACTATACGACAACCGGCAAATCAATCCCCACTCTAACGCTACCGGAAACAACGCATATATGGAGACCATATTACCATTTCCGAACTTGCGTAAAACCCGCATAGAGTAATACCATAAGAGCAACAACACGCACGTCACGATTAACGGACCTATCACAGTCAAATGGAAGAACTGTATCAAGAAATTCCCCACATAACAGCTCAACCAAGCCGGCTCATCCCAGAACGAGATAAAATAATCGGTGGTATACAAAAAAATCCTCATCTGCTCTTTGAAGAACAAATGGTTTGGGTAAATCCATTGAAAGAAAGCAAAGCATACTACGAAGAATATTCCCGCTATTACCCATTGAAGCGATCGTTCATTTTTTGTCATTGACAAAATCTCTTATTTATAACCTCCCTATTTCCTCAATATAGAAAAAATCAATTTCCTCATCAATCTTTTGAATACAAAACAATGCAAACAAACAAAAAGTTTTGAATAAATACAAATAAACAAATAGAATCATGATCAAGACGTCTTGTTTTTCAAGTAGACGAGCCAAGATATACAAAAAGTCCCTTTATCTACCAATAAGCAGATAAAGGGACCTTTTTCAAGGACAACAATTACTATTATCCTATCGTTTTTCTTAGCCTCTTGTTGTTTACGCAACGTCTCCTGCTGTGCTCGTTGAGCCTCTTCCAGACGTTTCATGAAACCGGATTTCTTCATCGGTTTCCGTTTGTTTGCCTCCAACTTAGCTAACAATTTATCCTCATTGATCGTATAGCGGAAGATCAATGTCTGCACGATTGTGATCAACGTAGAGATGAAATAGTAATACGTCAAACCGGAAGCATACTGGTTGAAGAACACCAAGAACATCAACGGCATCATGTACATCATGGCCTTCATGCCCGGCATCTGTTGCTGCCCGGTATTCGTCATCTCCATATTATACTTGGTATAAAAATATTCGTGATCGTCATCAACAAACAGAACAAACTGATGTGATTTCCGAAATACGGAGTGATGATCGGAATATATTTATTCCAACTAAAGATAGCGTCGTAAGTAGACAAGTCGTGCGCCCAAAGGAAACTCTGGTGACGTAACTCGATCGCCGACGGGAAGAACATGAATAAAGCGATTAAGATCGGCATCTGCAACAACATCGGCAAGCAACCACTCATTGGGCTCGCCCCCGCACGGCTATATAGCTCCATCGTCGCTTTCTGCCGTTCCATAGCCTTATCCTGTCCGGGATACTTAGCGTTGATCTCCTCCACTTGCGGACGCAATACACGCATCTTGGCGGACGACATATAAGACTTATACGTCAACGGGAAAAGGATGATCTTCACGATGATAGTCATCAAAAGAATCAAGATACCATAATTATGGATAAACTTACCCAAGAAGTCGAACAAGGGGATCACGAAATATTGGTTCACCCAGCGGAAGATACCCCAGCCTAGCGGAACCAACTTCTCCAGATCCAGTTGCTGCTCGGCAGAGACTCCCTTATCGAAGGACTTCAACAAGGCGAACTTATTCGGTCCGAAATAAAAGGACAGGTTCGTGGCCTCCTTACCTTGCAAGTCGAAAGGTACGGAAGCGGTCGTCTTGAATTGTTTCAACACATCCCCCTCCGGAATCGCTTTCGAGTCTAAGGTAGTAGCCTCAAAGCCCTCTTGCGAGATCAATACGGTAGAGAAGAACATATCCTTATAACCGATCCATTTCAAGCGGTTCGGGATCTGCTTGCTGTCACTCTTCGACTCGCTCAGGTGTTCCACGTCGTCCGCCATGAACTTGTAGTTCAAGGTCACGTAGCGATCCTCAAACTTACGTCCTTTTTCCTGTTGGCGGATATCCTGCTCCCACAACAAATCCAAGGCATTCGTGCTCGGTGCCAAGACACCGTTCAATCCCGTACCCAGAATCTGGTATTGCACCATATAATCATCCGGTTTCAAGGTATAGGTAAAATCCAGATGACTACCCTCGCCGGTGTTCAAACGCATGATCACGGAATTCGGGTCATTACCTTTAACCGGGGTAAAATACAAATCGCTCGTATTCACGACACGGTTCGTTGCCGTGACCAACGTGAAATTAAAATTAGACTCTTTCTCGTCGAACAAAACGAGAGGCTCGTCATTATACGTATCATACTCCTTCAAGCGTGCGTAACAAATACGTCCGCCCTTATTGCTGATACGCAGCTCGACCACGTCATTTTGCAGGGTCGTGTAATCTTCCGTGCCCACCATAGCGTCGCCGAATACGCCGAAGCTCTGCTGCAAACGTTGCGCCCGTACCGAGTCCGGCAGGTTCTCCAACGAATCCTCCACTAAAGCACTCTTGTTCTCTTGTTTCTGCAACTCCAGTTGCTGAGCATACTCAATCTTCGCGATTGAATCTTGGTAACGGCGCTGTGCCTCCAACTGCTCAGGCGTTGGCCGGTTGAACCAGCTAAACGCGAATAATACGACACCGATCAGCAGAAAACCTATTAATGTGTTTTTATCCATTTATCACCAATTATTTTTTATTTTCGATAGCAGCTTTCACGAAGCTGAGGAAAAGAGGATTCGGATTCACCACGGTACTGTTGTACTCCGGATGATATTGAACGCCCACGAACCATTTCAAGGCGGGGATCTCTACCACCTCTACCAGATTTGTCTCCGGATTCTCACCCGTACACATCATACCGGCGGCCTCGTATTGCTTCTTATACTCGTTGTTGAACTCGAAACGATGGCGATGACGCTCTTGGATATGCTCCTTGCCGTATGCCTCCAATACCTTGGAGCCCTCTTTCAGCATACAGTCGTAAGCGCCCAAACGCATGGAACCTCCCATATTGGTAACGTTCTTCTGCTCCTCCATCAAGTCGATCACCTTATGTGCCGTATTCGGCTCCATCTCCGTAGAGTTGGCATCCGCCAAACCTAACACGTCACGCGCAAACTCGATCACCATGCACTGCATACCCAAGCAGATGCCCAAGCAAGGGACATCATGCTCACGAGCGTATTTGATAGCGGCAAACTTGCCCTCGATACCTCTCTGCCCGAATCCGGGGGCGATCAAGATACCATCCATATCCTTCAATTGCTCGGCGGCGTTCTCGTTATTTAATTTCTCCGAATGGAACAAATGCAAATCCAGTTTATGATGATTGTAAATAGCGGCTTGCAACAAAGACTCGTCGATCGACTTATAAGCGTCTTGCAATTCCACGTATTTACCAACCAAACCGATCTTCACCGTATCCGTAGCCGTGCTCTTCAAGGCAAGGAATTCCTTCCAAGGCTTCAACTCCGGAGTCGGGCCGACTTCCATACCGACCTTACGCAAGACCACCTCGTCCATCTTCTGGCGTTGCAATACCAAAGGAACCTCGTAGATCGTCGGTACGTCGATCGACTGGATCACGGAATCCTCGGCCACGTTACAGAACAACGCCACCTTACGTAACAAGTTCGCGTTCAGCTCATGCTCCGTACGTAAAACCAACACGTCTGGCTGGATGCCTAATTCCTGCAATTGCTTCACGGAATGTTGCGTAGGCTTCGTCTTATACTCTTTCGCCGCGGCGATATAAGGCACGTAAGTAAGATGTACGCAAAGGCAGTTCTTGCCCAGCTCCCATTTCAACTGGCGAACGCTCTCTATGAAAGGCAGAGACTCGATATCACCCACCGTACCACCGATCTCGGTGATCACGAAGTCAAATTTATACTTGCTACCCAATAATTTCACGTTACGCTTGATCTCATCCGTGATATGAGGCACCACCTGCACCGTCTTACCCAGATAATCCCCCTTACGCTCCTTGTTGATCACGCTTTGATAGATACGTCCGGTAGTGATATTATTCGCACGGGTAGTCTGGACATTCAAGAAACGCTCGTAATGGCCCAAGTCCAAGTCAGCCTCATGTCCATCGACGGTCACGTAACATTCCCCATGTTCATAAGGGTTCAACGTACCCGGGTCGATGTTGATGTAAGGATCAAATTTTTGGATAGTAACCTTGTAACCTCTTGCTTGAAGGAGCTTACCTAAAGAAGCGGAAATAATACCCTTACCTAAGGAAGAGACCACGCCGCCTGTAACGAAAATGTACTTTGTATCTGCCACGATAGTAATATTTTAGTTATCTTTTTAATTGCACACCTGCATTTCGAAACCGCAAAGTTAGCGATTTTCATCGAGACATGCCAAATTTAATGTTTTTATTTCTCGCTGAATATCTCCAGAACTGACCCGGGCTTCGGCAGGACTCTTCCGATTCCCGACCCGAAGCCCGGCACTAAAGACAGTACTTCTCATGGAATTACTTCGGTACTACGCAGGAAGTACTGAAGTACTTTGAGCGAAGTATTCCAGTACTTCCAGCGGAGTACTGAGGCAAGTCCGTATAAGCCTCGTTAGACACACCTGCTTTGCCTCAGTGATCGTAACTTTTGCCCAGATAAATATCAAATCGTATGTTATATATCATTCTTTTTAGCTAATTTTGCGACCACTACAACTAATAGATGTAAATAAGGTATTATGATGATGAAGAGGCATGGTGTGTATGCGCTATTATTACTTTCACTAATTGGAGGCTCGGCATACAGTCAAGAGAACCAGCTAGTTACCGGAACGATAGTTCAACGTCCCGCACAGCAAGTCGTATCGGATGATACGATTCCCGCGATCAATCTTAGCGAAGAGGAATTAGACAACATCGTAGACATTCGTAAGCAATTCGAGAAGCAAAACAAGACTTACTCGGAGCCCTTGGCCCCAAGCACGAATTTACTGCGTTTCTTGAAGAAAGACGAGCTGGAAATCTCGGACGAGGCGATGTATTGGGCCCGTCTGGTACGAGACGCCTCCACGATTTTCGATAATACGATGACCTTCCGGGATACCGTGATCGTAAACCCTTTGTTCATGCCGATCGTTTTCCGGGGAGATTATTTACCCGAGAACTTGATATTCTACAACTTCGATTCGTTGAAGGAGAGGACTCCCTATGATAACCTATACCGGGCAGATTCCATTTTCAAAGATCTGGAACGAAACAAACAATTCGAGGAGATGGCTTACAAATATGTACAGAACAATTACCCGACTTATTTCCGCTACTCCGAGAGGGATCTGCCCAATGAGGTAATCAAACCTAAATTCATCAAGAAGAATATTTATGAGGACTTGCCGATCAAGGTGGAGGCTGATGCCAATTTTGAGGACGTAGACGCTCCCGCCCGCTTTATCCCGGAGCGGAGATACTGGATATCGGCCTTCGAGAGCGCCATCCAATTCTCCCAGAACTACGTTTCGGAGAACTGGTATAAAGGTGGAAGTAGCAACTTGAACCTGTTCACCAAGAACAATTTAAAATACGACTATAAGAAAGATAAGGTACAAGTAACGAACGAACTGGAATTCAAAGCCAGCGTATATACGGCACCGAAGGATACCTTAAGGAACTATAAGATCGGTGACGACGTATTCCGTATACACAGCAACGTCGGCTACCAAGCGTTCAACAAATGGTACTATACGTTCGACGCTGAGTTCAAGACCCAGTTCTTCACCAACTACCAAGAGAACGAGCGCATCAAACAGGCCGCACTCCTAGCCCCGTTCTCTATCAACTTCGGTCTCGGTATGAAATACGAGCTGGAAAAACAATTTACCGACAAGCATAAGAAGATTAAATTCAGCACCAACTTGGCGCCGATCTCCTATACATATATGTATACGACACAAGAGATCGATTATAGCCGTCACGGTTTCAAGAAAAACGAGGAAACCGGTGAGTTCAATAACAAGCTAAGCCAAATAGGTTCCACGATCCGCGCAGACCTCGCCTTCGATTTCAACCGTAACGTAAGCTGGCAATCCCGTCTTTATTTCTTTACCACTTACGGCGATCATACCATCGGGGAGTTCGAGAATACCTTGGTTCTGGCCATCAGCCGCTTTTTCTCCACACGTATCTATTTTCACCTTAGATACGACGATGGAGTGGAAAAAACAGAGGATAACAAGAGTTATTTCCAGCTTAATGAGTTGTTAAGTTTCGGTTTTAATTACAAATGGTAAGCTAGGATTTAAGATTTCGAATAATAAACTTTGTTAATCGTGACATAGTTTCTAAATTATACTTACTTTTGCCTTGATTTTGCAATGTCGAGATTACAAATATGAGCGAAAGTATAAATCATACAGGATTTGTAGAGAAGATCGATGGCGACACCGTCTTCGTCCGCATTACCCAACAATCCGCATGCTCGGGATGCCACGCACAGTCTATGTGCTCGGCATCCGAGAAAAAGGATAAGATCATTGAGGTACCCGATCGGTCGGGACGGTTTCACGTAAACGAGGTAGTGATAATATGCGGACAAAATTCCATGGGACTTCAGGCCGTATTGCTAGCATTTGTCATTCCTTTGGTGATAGTCGTGGGGGCCATCGTAATCGGGACGAATCTACAATGGGACGAGACCACGAGCGGGTTAACCGGTTTATCGCTTTTACTGCCTTATTACTGTACACTATACTTAATGCGTGACAAACTAAAAAGACGATTTATATTTACTTTGAAAAAACTTAATTGATAATATATCATGATTTTAATTGCCGTTATTTCATTAGGAGCAATCGGGGCGGTCGGAGCGGTTTTCCTCTACGCTGCTTCCAAGAAATTTGAAGTCTACGAAGATCCTCGCATCGCACAAGTACAGGAAGTCCTTCCCGGGGCGAACTGTGGAGGTTGCGGTTATCCGGGTTGCGCCGGATTCGCAGGCGCTTGCGTAAAAGCTGACTCATTAGACGGATTGCTCTGCCCCGTTGGTGGTGGCCCGGTCATGGCCAAGGTCGCTACAATACTGGGTAAAGAGGCGGGTACAGCCGAACCCATGGTAGCCGTTGTCCGTTGCAACGGAACTTGTCAGGCCCGCCCACGTACAAACTCTTATGATGGAACGAAAAGTTGCGCCATCGCCTCTACCCTTTACGGAGGCGAGACGAATTGTTCTTTCGGTTGCCTAGGTTATGGCGACTGCGTGAACGCCTGCGCTTTCGACGCCATCCACATCAACCCGGCTACGGGAATCGCCGAGGTAGACGAGGAAAAATGTACTTCCTGTGGTGCTTGTGTGAAGGCTTGCCCGAAGAATATCATCGAGCTAAGAAAGAAAGGACCTAAATCACGCCGGATTTACGTGTCTTGCGTAAATAAGGACAAGGGACCGCCGCCGCTCGCAAGGCTTGTGCCAACGCTTGTATCGGCTGTGGCAAATGTGCCAAGGAATGTCCGTTCGAGGCAATCACCGTAACAAATAACGTAGCTTATATCGATTATACGAAGTGTCGTTTATGCCGCAAATGCGTGGCTGTATGTCCGACAGGAGCTATTCATGAGCTGAATTTCCCTCCTCGCAAAGGAAGCCGCTCCCGCCCGAAAGCGGAGACCGTGAAACCGGCGCCGAAGGCAGAGGCTACCGTGAAACCGGAAGCCACACCGAAAGCTACAAGTGAAGAAAAAACAAATCTAAATTAAAATCTAATAGTATGCTAAGGACATTTCGAATCGGAGGTATACATCCCCCCGAGAATAAACTGTCTGCCGGTAAGAAAATTACGGCTCTCGCTACGCCTAAACAGGTGATTATCCCCCTCAGCCAGCATATCGGTGCCCCAGCGCAGGCCGTGGTGAAGAAAGGGGATCTGGTAAAGGTGGGTACATTGCTAGCCAAGGCGGGTGGTTTCGTATCAGCGAACATCCACTCTTCCGTATCCGGCAAAGTGAACAAGATAGATAACGCTCTCGACGCTAGCGGATACAAACGTCCCGCTATCTATATAGATGTGGAAGGTGATGAATGGGAAGAGACGATCGACCGCAGCGAGACCTTAGTGAAGGAGTGCACGCTGTCTTCCAAGGAAATCGTGGATAAGATCGCCGCTTCCGGTATCGTCGGTCTGGGTGGAGCAACTTTCCCTACGCAGGTGAAATTGATGCCGCCTCCCGGAAACAAGGCAGAGATCGTAATCATCAACGCCGTGGAGTGTGAGCCTTATCTTACTTCCGACCATTCGTTGATGCTGGAGAAAGGCGAGCAAATCCTAGTCGGTGTCACGATCCTAATGAAAGCGGTCAACGTGAACAAGGCCGTGATCGGTATCGAGAATAACAAGCCGGACGCTATCGCCCATCTGCAAAAGTTGGCGGTAAATTATAAAGGTATAGAGATCATGCCGCTTAAGGTACAATATCCGCAAGGAGGCGAGAAACAATTGATCGACGCCGTTATTCGCCGTCAGGTAAAAAGTGGTGCGCTTCCTATCTCGGCGGGTGCCGTGGTACAGAACGTAGGAACTGCTTATGCCGTTTACGAGGCGGTACAAAAGAATAAACCGTTGTTCGAGCGTGTGGTGACGATCACGGGTAAGGCGGTAGCTAATCCTTCCAATTTCTTGGTTCGTATGGGAACACCGATCAGTTGCTTGATCGAGGCCGCAGGTGGCCTGCCCGAGAATACGGGTAAGATTATCGGTGGCGGACCGATGATGGGTAAAGCGTTGATCAGCGCCGAGGTGCCGGTTTGCAAAGGAAGCTCCGGTGTTTTATTACTGACGACGGAGGAATCTGTCCGCAAGCCGATCCGGGATTGCATCCGTTGCGCCAAATGCGTAGGTGTCTGCCCGATGGGATTGAACCCTACCCTATTGATGAACGCCACGGAATTCCAGAATTGGGAATTGGCGGAGAAGAACTATATCACCGACTGTATCGAGTGCGGGTCGTGTAGTTATACCTGTCCGGCCAACCGTCCGTTGCTGGATCAGATCCGGTTGGGTAAAGGAAAAGTTATGGGTATTATCCGGTCTAGAAAGTCATAAAACAAGAGCAACATGGAAAATAATTTATACGTATCGCCCTCGCCCCACATCCATGGTGGCGACAGCATAAGCAAAAATATGTATGGTGTACTGATTGCCCTTATCCCGGCTTTCTTGGTATCCCTTTATTTCTTCGGTCTGGGAGCGTTGATCGTTACGGTCGTATCGGTTCTGGCCTGTATGATATTCGAGTATTTGATCCAGCGATTCCTGATGAAAAAGGAACCGACCCTTTGCGATGGCTCCGCTATCCTGACGGGTGTATTGCTGGCCTTCAACCTACCTTCCAACCTTCCGGTCTGGATCATTATTATCGGAGCGTTGGCGGCGATCGGCATCGGCAAGATGTCTTTCGGTGGATTAGGTAATAATATTTTCAATCCGGCGTTGGTCGGACGTGTATTCTTATTGATCTCCTTCCCGGCGCAGATGACGACTTGGCCGGTGGTAGATGCCTTGAACGTTTTCCCGATGACTTATACGGACGCCCAGACCGGCGCGACGGTACTGTCGTTGATGAACGAGGGCGTGACCGAGCTTCCGTCTTACGGGAATATGCTTGTAGGGGCTATGGGAGGTAGTCTCGGTGAAGTGAGCGCCCTGGCCTTGATCCTCGGTCTTTTATTCATGCTATGGAAAAAGATCATCACTTGGCAGATCCCGGTATCCATCTTGGCTACCGTATTCGTATTCACGGGCATCATGCACTTGGTGAATCCGGTACAATACGCCAGCCCGTTCGTTCATTTATTATCCGGTGGTTTGTTATTAGGCTCCATCTTTATGGCGACCGACTACGTAACCTCGCCGATGAGCAAGAACGGAATGCTTGTCTACGGCGTGGGAATCGGAATCCTTACCACGGTGATCCGTTTGTTCGGGTCTTACCCGGAAGGTATGTCGTTCGCTATCCTGATCATGAACGCATTTACTCCGCTAATCAACAGCTATATCAAACCTAAACATTTCGGAGGAAAGTAAGCATGGCAAAATTAAAATCAACATTACCCAATATGCTCCTTTCACTAACAGGCATTTGCTTGGTAGCAGGGGCGATCCTAGCCGGAGTGAACCAGTTTACCGCCGGCCCTATAGCGGTAGCCAAAGCGACCGCCTTGGAGGAAGCGATTAAAGCCGTTGCTCCCGAGTTCGACAACAAACCGACTGAGGACGTCTATATGGCCGTCTCCTCCGATGGTGATTCCCTCAAGATTTATCCTGCCAAGAAAGGCGGACAAGTCGTTGGCGGAGCTGTAGAGAGTAATACGAAAAAAGGCTTTAGCGGTGAGATACGGGTTATCGTAGGTTTCGATATGGATGGCAAGATCTTGAACTATTCCGTATTGCAACACGCCGAGACTCCGGGCTTGGGAGCCAAGATGCAAGAATGGTTCCGTGCGGACAAGAACAAGCAAAGTGTCTTGGGACGTACGATTCCGGACGGAGGCTTAAAAGTAACAAAAGATGGTGGCGATGTGGACGCTATCACGGCAGCGACAATCTCCAGCCGTGCGTTCCTCGATGCCGTGAACCGTGCGTATAGCGCATTCGCTGGCGTAGACGGACTAACGGGTGCCACTTCAACTGATAACAAATAAAAAGGGAGGACAGAACAATGAGTAATCTAAAAATATTGATGAATGGTATCATCACGGAGAACCCGACATTTGTATTACTGTTAGGTATGTGTCCTACCTTGGGAACGACCTCTTCGGCCATCAACGGCATGAGTATGGGATTGGCTACGATGTTCGTATTGATTTGCTCGAATATCGTGATTTCCGCCTTGAAAAACGTAATCCCCGACTTGGTGCGTATCCCGGGATATATCGTTGTGATCGCGACGTTCGTGACCGTAGTGCAGATGTGCATGGAAGCGTTCGTCCCGGCTTTATACGCTAGCTTGGGATTATTTATCCCGTTGATCGTGGTAAACTGTATCGTACTAGGACGTGCCGAGGCTTTCGCTGCGAAGAACGGCGTAGTCCCATCCGCTTTCGACGGAATCGGTATCGGACTGGGCTTTACGATGGCTCTTACGCTGCTGGGCGCTTGCCGTGAGTTCTTGGGAACCGGTAAGTTATTCAACGTAACCTTGATGCCCGAGGAATATGGTTCGCTGATCTTCGTATTGGCTCCGGGAGCGTTTATCGCCTTGGGTTATCTGGTAGCAATAGTAAACAAACTGCGTAAAGCATAATAAACGGATCATATGGAATATATATTGATATTTATCGCCGCCGTATTCGTTAATAACGTTGTACTGGCACAGTTCTTGGGAATTTGTCCGTTCTTGGGGGTATCTAAGAAAGTGGAGACTGCCGCAGGCATGGGAGCCGCCGTTACGTTCGTGCTTACGATCGCCACGATTGTTACATTCCTCGTGCAAAAATACATATTGGACGCTTTCGGATTAGGGTTCATGCAGACGATCAGTTTCATCTTGATCATCGCCGCCTTGGTTCAGATGGTGGAAATCATATTGAAGAAGGTCTCTCCGCCCTTTACCAGGCGTTGGGCGTATTCCTTCCGTTGATCACCACGAACTGCTGTATCTTGGGTGTGGCGATCCTTGTAATCCAAAAAGAGTATAATTTATTAGAATCTGTGGTATATGCTATCTCGACCGCTATTGGATTTGCGCTAGCTTTGATTATCTTCGCGGGTATTCGGGAGCAACTAGCCATGACGCATGTTCCGGAAGGCATGAAAGGCACTCCTATCGCCTTGATAACGGCCGGTTTGCTAGCTATGGCTTTTATGGGATTCTCGGGTATCGTATAACAAACTTATCTAAATGAACACTAGAATGAAAAAGAAGATTTTAGTAGCGGGCGGAACCGGTTATATCGGCTCACACACCACAGTAGAATTGCAGAACGCCGGATATGAGGTAGTCATTATCGACGATTTGTCAAACTCGAATATCGAGGTGCTCGATGGTATCGAGAAAATCACGGGCATCCGTCCGGAGTTTATCCAATTGGATCTAAAGGATAAGGAAGGTACTCGCAAGGCATTGGAAGCTCATCCGGGCATCAAAGGCATTATCTTGTTCGCCGCTAGCAAGGCGGTAGGAGAATCCGTACAGCAGCCTTTGAAGTATTATCGCAATAATATTGTCACTTTGGTGAACTTGTTGGAGATGATGCCTGAATTCAATATCGAAGGTATCGTATTCTCTTCCTCTTGTACGGTATACGGACAACCGGATCCGGAGAACTTGCCGGTAACCGAGAATGCCCCGATCAAACCCGCTATGTCTCCTTATGGAAACACGAAGCAGATCAACGAGGAGATTATCCGGGATACGATCCATGCGGGAGCGCCTTTCAAGAGTATCATCTTGCGCTACTTCAACCCGATAGGCGCTCACCCAAGCGCAGAGATCGGCGAGTTGCCAAATGGTGTTCCCCAGAACTTGATCCCGTACTTGACACAGACGGCTATGGGTATCCGCAAGGAATTAAGCGTATTCGGCGATGATTATGATACGGCAGACGGCTCTTGCATCCGTGACTATATCAATGTCGTAGACTTGGCGAAAGCGCATGTAATCGCTATGGACCGTATGCTTGAGAATAAGTCTGATGAGCATATCGAGATATTCAACCTAGGTACCGGCAATGGTGTTTCTGTCCTTGAACTGATCAATACCTTCGAGCAGACAACAGGCGTTAAGGTTCCGCACAAGATCGTGGGCCGTCGTGAAGGTGATATCGAGAAGGTATGGGCCAATCCGGAGCACGCGAATAAGGTATTAGGCTGGACCGCCAAGGAGACTTTAGCCGACACCCTGCAATCCGCATGGAACTGGCAGAAACGTTTGAGAGAACGTGGCATCCAGTAAATAACACAAAAAAGAGGCCGTATCTGATAGCGCTTAGCTAAGATATGGCCTTTTTATATCCTTATATCTACAAGTATTTCTCTAAGATCTCAAGAACTTTCCCGAAATCGATCGGCTTAGCGATATGCTCATTCATTCCGGATTCTTTACACAACTTGATGTCTTCCGCAAATGCGTTCGCAGACATGGCTATTATCGGCATGGACTTGATATCCGGACGTTCTAATGCCCGAATATGGCGAGTAGAGTCGTACCCGTTCATGACCGGCATCTGGATATCCATAAATACCAAGTCATAATATCCCGGACTAGAGTTTTTTACCATATTCACCGCGACAAGGCCATTTTCCGCCTCCTCTACCACCGCACCGGTCTCTTCTAGTAACACAGTCGCTATTTCCCTATTCAAGCTATTATCTTCCACCAGCAAGATCCGCTTACCCTCAAAGTTACCGAAAGGATATTGAGGCTTCTCCGTCTCTTCCTCTTTTTCCTCTTGCTTGATAGCGAAACTTTTCATCAAATAAAATAACTTGGATTTCATCAACGGCTTACTTATGAATCCATCGACACCGGCTCGTTGGGCTATCTCCTCAAAATGCGGACAATCATAAGCGGAAAGAATAATGATCGGAATATCCCGGCCAACGACTTTTCGGATACGGGTAGCGGTCTCGATTCCATCCATTCCCGGCATTTTCAGATCAAGGATAACGGCAAAATAGTCATCATTAAGATGATGTGCCCTCTCTACTTTCCCGATAGCCTCCTCACCAGAAATGGCATATTCACCTTTCATACCGATCTCGTTAATCCTCATACATGCGTTCTCGCAACACACGATATCATCGTCTACCACGAGAACCGGTAAATCCCTTAAATGATCATCCTCAAAACACCCTTGATCCTGCAATTTCAACTGCATCGTAAATGTAAAAACGGAACCTTTGCCATATTCACTCTCCACCAGAATCTCACCATTCATCATATGAGCGATATTACGGCTTATCGCCATACCTAAGCCGGTTCCTTGTATATTCCGCAAGGTTGCGTCTTCCGCACGTTCAAATGGTTCGAAAACCTTGTGTAAGAAATCCGGCTTTATCCCGATACCATTGTCTATAACCGTAACCTCAAATAAACCATAATTACCATTTTTAATTGGCTTTTCCCGTATCTCAAGTGTTATTTTCCCATAGTCCGGCGTATACTTTATGGCGTTCGACAGCAAATTCAACAATACTTGCTGAATCCGTTGCACATCGCCAATCAGCTTTTCATGTTTGATTTGAAACAAGTGAACCCGGAAATCCTGAAACTTCTGACTGACCGAAGTCTGAACCATAGTAATTACGCTTTGCAATAACTCGCCCATATCGAACTCCTCGTCTGTCAGCAAAATATGTCCGCTCTCTACCTTAGACATATCCAAGACCTCATTGATCAAGTTCAATAACAATTTGGAAGAAACCATAATCTTCTTCAAGCAATCCACTATACGCTCCCGATCGTCGATATGCATACTGGCGATAGTGGTCATACCGATAATGGCATTCATCGGAGTACGTATATCATGGCTCATACGGGATAAGAAATCTGATTTAGCCTGATTTGCCGATTTAGCCACTTGTAGGGCATCTTGAAGTAATTGCCTTTGCCGCTCTTCCTCACGAACCTCCATAATATCGGTCCGGGTCAAAAGAAGTATATTCCTCTCCTTATCGAAAAAAGCTAAAACGCAACTTCTTATCCCTAAAAACGCCATTCTCCATCACCTGACAGAACAAGACATACTCACGGGAATTTTGTAAGATAGATAAGACATGATCTAGGGAAAGATTTCGGGTTAACTCATCTCGCTGATCCTCCGGCACATATTTGTGGTGGAACTCGGCTACCTCTTTTTCATAGTCATTACTCGCTATCGGGGGGACCGGCGTCCCACTTTCACGATTGGAAGTATACATGACATAGCTATTCGTATTTGCCTCTATATAAACGACATAATCATACTCAGTCTGAACGGCAGCCTCTACGATCTGTGCCTTGCGACAATGATTCACATAGCGGCTGGAAAGAATGACACGATCCGGAATTCCACTCTTATCTTTCAAGATACGAATAAAAGCCTCATGCCACTCAAAACCCAACAAATCATTACAGAAACGCATGTCGAACTTCTTATTTGCTACGCCGCTAGCCGCCATTTGCCGCAATGAATTCAAGGATAAGATCTCCTCCCATTTCCCTAAATCCGCAGGATATACATATTCTTGAATGTAAGTCTGGCAAAGTTCTGTATAATCCAAACATTCTCCTTCCCTTTCGGGAGTCATCGAATCTTTGACTATCTCAACCTTTTCATTACCTAATGTGACGATCCAAAGCGTATCGACTAGCTCGTTTACATCACAGAGTAGTTCTTCCAAATTTAAAGTAGTATTTGTCATTTTCAATGATATAGATTTAATTAAGAGGAATAGAGATCCTATGATTTTGAGAGTATTTCATCGAGCCTCCCTCTCCAATCCTCTCCATTCAAAGGCTGATATGTATGGAACCCCAGTTCCTGCCCCACTACGATATTATTCTTACCATCATCTACAAATAATGTTTCCTCTGGTCTGATTCCTGAATCCAAGACCATGCGATCAAAAATTTCACGATCTGGCTTCGTGACACCGATTTCATAAGAGAGATACAATTTATCGAAATAATCATTTAATGGACGGCCCGCCGGCGTAAACTCTTTTGTCTGTGCCCATTCAAGCTGTATGATCGGATTTGTATTGCTCAATAAATAGACTTGATATTTCTCACGGAGTTTTAATATGTAGTCCAATTTATATTGGGGAACGCCACCAATGAAGCCAAACCAAGCCCAACAAATATCCTCATAAGAAAGGTCTTTACCCGTATGCTTCCGTAAATAGCGACAAAACTCCTCTACTCCGATCTTTCCGGTCTCCAGATCTTGAAAAACCCCTTTTTGTTCGTAAGGATCTATCAATCCATCGGCATCTTTGACCCCAATCTCTATTAAACGACGAACAGGTTCATCCCGGTCCAAATCTATGATAACGCCCCCAGATCGAATACTATATTTTTTATTTTACCCATTGCGATACTATTTAAGTCCTAAAGATACAATTTATTCCGTATATCTAGGTTACAAGGATAAAAAAAGGGTATAATCTTCAACGATTATACCCCAATCCAAAGCTATATTTATGTATATAAGACTTAATCCAATTTATGGATCACCAAACCGGAGCGAAGCTTCGGTTCGAACCACGTCGTCTTCGGCGGCATAATATTACCCGTATCGGCGATATCCATCAATTGCTTCATCGTAACGGGATACAAAGCCAAGGCAACCTTCATCTCACCGCTATCCACACGGCGTTTCAATTCACCCAGGCCACGGATACCTCCCACGAAATCGATTCGCTTGTCCGAACGTAAATCCTTAATGCCTAAAATCTCATCCAGAATCAAGTTCGAAGAGATCGTGACATCCAATACGCCTATCGGGTCATTGTCATCGTACGTACCGGGCTTAGCGGTCAAAGAATACCATTTCCCTCCTAAATACAGGGAGAAATTGTGCAAGGCACCCGGTTTGTAAATAGCAGAGCCCTTCTCCTCTACCACGAAGTTTTTCGTTAATCTCTCAACGAATTGTTCCTCGGTCAAGCCGTTCAAGTCTTTTACCACACGGTTGTAATCGATAATGGTCAATTGGTTGGCCGGGAAGCAAACAGCCATGAAATAGTTATACTCCTCGTCTCCCTTATGATCCGGGTTTTGCTTGGCCTTCTCCGCTCCTACCAAAGCAGCGGCGGCGGAACGATGATGTCCGTCGGCAATATACAACGCAGGCATCTCCCCGAATAACTCCGTGATGCGGGCGATGTCCTTATCCTCATCGATAATCCAGAACGTATGGCCGAAACCGTCTAATTTCGCCACGAAATTATATTCAGGCTCACGAGCCGTATATTTCATTACGATAGCGTCTAACTCTGAGTTGTCGGGATAAGCGAAGAATACCGGCTCGATATTAGCGTTGTTGACACGTACGTGCTTCATGCGATCCTCCTCCTTGTCACGGCGGGTCAGCTCATGTTTCTTGATCGTGCCATTCATATAATCGGGAACATAAGCCCCGACTACCAACCCATATTGAGTCTTGCCATTCATGGTTTGGGCATAAACATAATAGCATTCTTTCTGATCCTGAACCAACCAACCTTTTTCCTGAAAATTATTGAAATTGGCGGCGGCCTTCAGGTAAACAGCCGGATCATGCTCATCCGTCCCTTCTGGGAAATCGATTTCCGGTTTAATGATATGGTAAAGGGATTTCTCGTTTCCTTCCGCTTCCGCACGAGCTTCTTGCGAGTTCAATACGTCATAGGGGCGGGAAGCCACCTCCTCTATAAATTCTTTTGGTGGACGAACTCCCTTGAAAGGTTTTATTTTTGCCATGGTAATTAAATCTAATTGGTTTATGTATCAATGTAGAGACGGGGCGTACCCGTCTCTACAACCGGATATTCTCATTTATTAACCCGATACTTTTCATTGCCATTCACCAAGAAATCAACGATCTGCTTGGCGGCGGCGATACCAGCGTTGATATTAGCCTCGGCGGTCTGGGCACCCATCTTTTTCGGGGTGCTGAAATAACGACCGGCATATTTTTCGGCCAATTCCGCATGGATAGCGGGCATAATATCTGTCAAGTACTTGAAATCCGGACGCTCTTCCAACATCTTAGCGAGGCCAGCCTCATCCATCACCTCCTTACGAGCCGTATTCACTACGATAGCTCCCTTCGGCATGGAATTCATCAACTCGAAATTGATAGAACCCTTCGTCTCGGCCGTAGCCGGGATATGCAAGGAAACGATCTGGCAAGCCTTGAACAAGTCCGCCGTAGAAGCTACAGCCTTCACACCATCGGCCTCAATCACGGAAGCCGGACAGAACGCGTCATAAGCGTAAACCTCCATACCGAAGCCTTTAGCGATACGAGCCACGTTACGGCCCACGTTTCCATAAGCCAAGATACCCAATTTCTTTCCTTTCAACTCTGTTCCGGAAGTTCCGTTATAGAAATTACGAACCCCGTACACCAACATACCGAATACCAATTCGGCGACAGCGTTAGAGTTTTGTCCCGGCGTATTCATCACGCATACCTTATGGGCAGTAGCCGCATCCAAGTCCACGTTATCATACCCCGCACCGGCACGAACCACGATCTTCAGGTTCTTAGCGGCATCCAATACCTCAGCGTCCACCTTATCGCTACGGATAATCACGGCATCGGCATCCTTAACCACATCCAGCAATTGCGCCTTCTCTGTATATTTCTCCAAAAGAGCCAGTTCCATACCAGCGCCTTCCACTACCTCCCGGATACCTTTCACAGCGACAGCGGCGAAAGGTTTCTCTGTAGCAACTAATATCTTTGCCATGTCTGAATCCTCCTTGATTAATGTTGTTTCTCGAACTCTTTCATGCAAGCTACCAAAGCCTCCACGCTGCTCTTCGGCATCGCGTTATAAAGAGAGGCACGGAAACCACCTACAGAACGGTGTCCCTTGATACCTACCATACCAGCGGCAGTAGCATATTTACTGAACTCGTCCTCCAACTCCTTATACTCATCATTCATCACGAAACAAACATTCATGATCGAACGATCTTCCTCCGCTACCGTACCACGGAACAACTTATTACGATCGATCTCATCGTATAAGATCGCCGCATTCTCAAGATCCTTCTTCTCCATAGCGGCGATACCACCTTGTTCCTTATACCATTTCAAGGTCTGTAAAGCCGCGTAAATAGGCAATACAGGAGGTGTATTGAACATGGAATCCTTTTTAATATGGGTAGCGTAGTTCAACATGGTCGGGATCGGACGGTCTACATGTCCTAAAGCGTCCACACGAACGATAGCCAAAGTCACGCCGGCAGGAGCCAAGTTCTTTTGAGCACCCGCATAGATAATATCATATTTGGAAATATCGATCGGACGAGAGAAAATATCGGAAGACATATCGCAAACCAAACGTTGCTTCACATCTGGATCTTTACGCATCTCTGTTCCGTAAATCGTATTATTAGAAGTAAAATGGAAATAATCCGAGTCATCAGCGATCGCATAACCCTTCGGGATGTAAGTATAGTTCTTGTCTTTGGAAGAAGCGACAACATCTACCTCCCCAAACAACTTAGCTTCCTTGATAGCGTTCGAAGCCCATGTGCCGGTATCCAAATAAGAGGCTTTCTTATTCAACAGATTGTAAGGAACCATACAGAACTGCATGCTGGCGCCACCGCCCATGAATACAACCTCATAGCCTGCCGGAACATCCAGTAATTCCTTGATCAACGCACGTGCCTCGTCGTTTACGGCTACAAACTCCTTACTTCTATGAGAGATCTCAAGAAGTGATAACCCCATACCCGCAAAATTTTCTACCGCAGCGGCTGTATTCTTAATTGTATACTCGCTCAAGATAGAAGGACCTGCATAAAAATTGTGCTTCTTCATACCAATGTCTTTTTAGAATGTTATTATAAATAAAGTAACTATTTTTTCAAAAACAGGCGGCTAATGTAACTATTTTTTCTCATTTGCCGACACTTTTCGAGCATTTTTTAATTTACAATCAGAATATGTCAATTAAAAACGATCTCCCCAAAGGCGCCTCATTTGCTCAATTAGTTTGTGCTCGGCCGGATTTTCCTGTCCTTTCCACAAACGTTCGCCCAAAATTTCCTTCGGAAGATACTCCTGCTTTACAAAATGATTTTCGTAGTCGTGCGCATATTTATATTCCTTGCCATACTCCAATTCAGCCATTAATTTGGTAGGCGCGTTGCGTAGATGAAGCGGTACGGGTAAATTCCCAGTCCGGTTAACAAGTGCCAAAGCGTCGTTGATCGCCATATAGGCCGAATTACTTTTCGGGCTGCAAGCCAGATAAACGGTCGTCTCGGCCAGAATGATCCGGCCCTCCGGCCAGCCGATCTTCTTCAAGGCATCGAAACATGCGTTCGCCAGCAAAAGCGCATTCGGATTCGCCAATCCGATATCCTCAGAAGCGGAGATCACCAACCGCCGTGCGATAAACTCAGGGTCTTCTCCCCCGGCCACCATACGGGCGAGCCAGTAAATGGCGCCATCGGGATCGCTACCCCGGATCGACTTGATAAAAGCGGAGATTATATCGTAATGCATCTCCCCTCCCTTATCATACGCCGCAGGGTTCTCCTGCAACCTCTCCACTACCTTCTCATCCAGAATCTCAATATCGTCACTCTCCTCGGCAGACACCACCAGTTCCAGAATATTCAGCAACTTCCGGGCATCTCCTCCCGAGTAACGTAACATGGCATCCGTTTCCGTCAGCCTTATGTTTTTATCCTTCAGAACGACATCCTCGGCGATCGCCTTATGCAATAGCGTAAGCAAGTCATTCTTGTCCAGCGATTTCAACACGTACACCTGACAACGGGATAACAAAGGACGGATTACCTCGAACGAGGGATTCTCCGTGGTTGCCCCAATCAGCGTCACCACGCCCGTCTCCACGGCGTTCAGCAATGAGTCTTGCTGCGACTTACTGAATCGGTGTATCTCATCAATAAACAATATCGGCGATACCGTATTGAAGAAGCGGTTGCTCTTGGCCTTCTCTATCACCTCCCGCACGTCCTTCACTCCCGAACTGATCGCGCTTAACGTATAAAAAGGCGCATCCAACTTATTCGCTATGATCTGCGCTAAGGTAGTCTTCCCGACTCCCGGCGGCCCCCACAATATAAAAGAGGGAACCCGTCCCGCATCAATCATCTTCCTCAACACGGCTCCCTGGCCTACCAGGTGCTTCTGTCCAATATAATCATCCAACGTCTTCGGACGTAATCTCTCTGCTAATGGTTGACTCATCATGGAAGCAAAAAGTCGGATATTTTATTTACTTTTCAAAGGATAAGTCAAGAAATTTATCGTATAAAAAGAATGTTAAACAACAGGAAATAGTGACATAATGAAAGAACAATCACTACAAATACACTTTTACCCATATAATATACTAACATTATGACAATGAAAATTTAACATTCCCTTAATTCCCTATCCTTTCTATCCCATACTTTTAGCGATATCTTCTTAACACATTATACCTTCTTTCTTGAAGCATTAAATATCTATCAACTGGTGCATGATCGTCCAACAGTTGGTGCATGATCATGCAACGTCTGTTAGATGATCATGCACCAATTGTTAGATGATCTATATTTCCATATAAAACCAATAAGCCTTCCAAGGAAATGGGATAAGGGAAGCTATCAAAACATGTAAGATATATAACAAAAAAAGATGCCCCTCCATAATCGGAGAGGCACCCTATACCTTATATTATATATGTTAGATTAGCGAGTTCCGCCAGCCCACCATACAGGCTCTGAATATACGTATTGACCGTCGCCATAAGCGGCTTTTACTTCCGGATTTGATACCACGTCACTATTACCATAAGGCATACGAAGAGGGAATTTTTTCGTATTCGCCAATGTCACGAAATTCTCTCCTAATCCTTTCATTCTACGGATATCATTAAAAGTCTCGGTAGCCTCTCCCGATGCCCCCCACAAAGCCAGATATTTCTGGATCATGGTCTCTTTCAAAGGATTTACAGCAAACAACGGTTTAACTTGGTTATCGAAATATGTATTGGCCGTCTCCTCTGTCATTTTTTCTGAATTCACGACCATTTTGCTACCCATATAAGTGATAGCAGAAGAGACACTTCTCTCAGCATTTGCGATTCCGGCAGCTACCGCCTCTTTCAACGCTTTCTCGGCGTCAGACGTACGGTTTAAGCGACATAACGCCTCAGCTTGCAAGAATTTCAACTCATGATAACTCATCAACATCGTAGGAGCCGTGTTTGAATATACAAAGGCGGAAACACCATATTTCTGCATATTCTGCTCAGGAGTACCATTCGGGGCCGGAACTAAGTTCTTATCAGCAGAGCCTGTAACCTGTACGCGTTTCTTGTCAGCCGTAGTAGGAGAAAGCATCACTCTTTCCAATCGAGGATCTTTACGCTCAATCAACTTGTCCGTCAAGCTCTGGCTATTGGCAAAACCAGCGCGAGAATCGAAGTAACCAAAGAATGGGTTGATATTATTCGCATCATAGACAGCGTATGCAGCCTCGTCATCCGCAGAAGTAAAAGATTTTGATACATAGTCCAAAACCTTATTCAAGTCAGCTTGCTTATCCGTGGAACGATTGATCAGACGCATCGTATAACGAGCCTTCAAACCATAAGCGAATTTAATCCATTTCTCGGCATCTCCATTATACAAATAATCATACGTACCAACCGGTGAACGATCAGACTGATTCAAATCCTCGATCGCCTTGTCCAAGGAGGCCATTATAGAGACATAAATCTCCTCTTGCTTATCTATTTTAGGATTCATATTCACCGGTGAGCCATTCTCATCCAATAAAGAAGCTTCACTATAAGGTGTATCTCCAAATATATCCGCCAATAGAGCGCCATTGTAAGCTTCCATGACCTCAGCGATACCTCTCGTCACTAAATTTCCCTCATCACGCTTACCTTCTTGACATTGACCGATAATAACACGAGCGTTCTTCAAGCTTGTATAAACATTTCCCCACGTATTCTCAAACGTAGAAGAGGCAGAAGGCTCATTCAAACGAATTTCCGCGTTATATAACTGGTTTTCGATACCCACTTCATATTCCACGTAGGAAGATGAATAGGTATTGAAGTCTCCGCTAACGTTGGAAAATGCAGTAGAAGTAATCAAGTCGGCCAAGATAAATTTGCCATCCACGCTATTTGTATGGCTCGTATCTTGGTTAATCCGATCCATTACATCCTCGGAACATCCAGCCAATGCCAAGGATACGGCCGACATAACAGCCAACCCTTTAAATGATTTTATTATTGTATTCATATATATCTGTCTTCTTTATAAATTAGAAATTTACGTTGACACCAAAACCGTAGCTAGATGTACCCGGTAAGGAGAAACGCTCGAAAGCGCCAGCCATATTGTTATTTCCTTGAGTAGCCTCTGGATCGAAGCCTTTTATCTCAGACCATACAATGATATTACGGGCGAAAACATTCACGTTTACATTCAAGTTATCTTTCTTATATACAGGATATGACAATGAAAGTTCACGCAATTTCAAGAACGAGTTGTCATAAACATAGGCTTCGTCAATGCCCCTCACGCTTTTGAAATACTCCTCTGCATCTGATCCTTTCACTCCACCCGTATAGGGAACATAGATAGGTTTACCATCCGCATCTACGCCCTTCTGTTCAACAGCAGCATAGTCAAAATGATATTTATCACTCTTACGAACCTCTCCAGATAACTTACTTGTACCATAGAAGTTCGTCTCACCAGCCGTACCACTATACATTTGTCCACCTTGCTTCCAGTCAAATACAGCAGCCAAACGGAATTTATACAACTCGATATTCGTATTGAAACCCAAACGGAAATCAGGAGAAACCTTACCGATTACTTGGGTCTCACCAGCCTCTGGTATACCTTTTCGTTTACTACAATTCGTCCTTCGCCATCACGTTTGTAACCAACACCATAGATTACCGGGAATTTATCGCCGATACCTGCACGTACTTGAGGAGTCACGAAACCACCCAACATAATGCTCTCTACGCCCGGAGCCAACTCGTCTACATAATTGTCGATCTTTGAGAAGTTAAAAGCGAAGTCCAGCTTGAAATTCTTCGTATCAACCGGAGAGATACCTAATGTAATCTCATGTACGTTTGAGTGCATCTTTCCACCATTCATCATCATACTGGAAGCACCTGTGGAGCCAGCCAAAGGCACCTCGAAGATTTGGTCTTTCACGTTCTGACGAGAATACGTATAATTCAATGAAACTAAACCATTCAAGAAAGTCAAGTCAGCACCAAGCTCATAAGACTTCGTGTTCTGAGGCTTCAAGTTCGGATCATAAACCACGAAATAAGGAATATACGCCATATTTCCATTAATCGGATACATAATAGGTGTTCCCTGGAAGAAACCACCACCATAACTTGGCGTATAATAATAAGACGGCACATATTCTCCTGCCATACCTACCTCTGCGTAAGAGCCACGGATCTTACCAAATGTCAAGATATCATTCTTCAAGGCTTCCACTTCCGTGAATACCCATCCAAGGGATACGGAAGGATAAAAGAACGAACGGTTATCTCTCGGCATAGAAGACACGATATCGTTACGTCCCGTAACATTCAAATAAAGCATATTCTTCCAAGCCAAAGATAAGCTAGCGAAGTTACCTACCGTACGTTTTCTCTTATACTCATGAGAGCTGTTGAATACAGAAGCGTTGTTCAAATGGTTCCAGCCCGGGAAGTTGAAGCTATATCCCACGGCTTGAGTATTACTGATTCGCTTATCTACAAGCTCATTACCCAACAAAGCATCGAATACGAAGTCCTCATTGATATTCCAGTTATACGTAAACGTCAACAATGAGTTCATCTCATTTACCGTAAAACCGTATTCGCTAGCATAACCATTCGCATAACCAGTTGTACCGTAGCCGTAAATATCAGAGTAATTGGTCGTATAAGCGTCATCACCAATTTGGTATTTCACATCCAATTTATGATTGTCCGTACCAAATTTAGTAGAATACTTCAAGAACGCATTCCCGAAGAAACGTTGAGATCTCTCCGTAAAGCTATTATTGTCGCACGCCCAGTTTCCATCATCGATCCAGTTCTCACGGAACGTATTCTGAGTATAAGGATCACCTTCGATATGGGAAGGTATGCCCGCCATAGTATAACTGATAGGAGCCGTATAAACCGTAGCGGTAACACCGTCATTAGCGGTTCCTTGCTTCTTGATCTTTGATGTCACGAAGTTTCCGTTAAAACCAGTCGTCCAGTTATCATGCAATTGCGCCTCACCCGACAGCTTCACGTTATAACGATCCATTCCCGTAGAACGAACGATACCATCAGAAGTCGTATTACCCAAAGAAAATGAATAGTTTCCTTTATCGAAAGATTGAGCTACATTTACAGAGTTACTCCAAGTAACGCCAGTCTGGAAGAAATCTTTCGCATTATTATAAGCTTGGGGAGTAGCCCATGGATCCAATCCTGCCGCAGCACGCTGAGGCACATAGTATTGTCCATTATGCAATCCACCTTCCGTATATTCATTTTGTACATTACCGCCATATACAGGATCATTCGCCAAGTCAGAGATAGACGGTCCCCAGCTAAATCCCGAATATGGGTTATAAGCACCTTCATTACCTTGTCCATATTCAGTTTGTAACTCAGGTAATGTAGAAACCTTATCAAACGCAAGATTCGTGTTGAATGAGATCTGAGGTTTTCCTTTACGAGCACCTTTTCCGCTCTTTGTAGTAATAACGATCACACCATTAGAAGCACGCATACCATACAACGCAGAAGCGGCTTGTCCTTTCAAGATGTTGATACTCTCGATATCGTTCGGATCTAAGTCTACGGCACGGTTCGCATAGTCAGCTCCACTAACACTACCATTATTCATAGTATCCGTATTAACATCCGCCGTAGAAGCGATCGGCATACCATCGATCACATACAAAGGAGAGTTATCCCCTGTAAATGAACGGGCTCCACGGATCATGATCTTGGAAGATGCGCCTGGCATACCCGATGAGGAAGCGATATCGATACCGGATACTTTACCTTGCAAAGCCCCAGACAAACTAGTGTTAGCACCTTGTGTTAACTCATCCGATTTTACATCTTGCACGGCATAACCTAAAGCTTTCTTTTCCTTTGAGATACCCATCGCTGTAACCACGACCTCATCCAAGTTTTGGGTATCAGACATCAATGTTACATTTACATTGGGAGACACAACTACCTCCTTGGATTTCATACCGATGTATGAAATAACTAATTGCTTACCATCACTAGGAACATCCAAAGTAAAATTACCGTCAAAATCCGTAACTGTTCCCACAGTCGTTCCTTTTACGATAATGGACGCACCGATCACCGGCTCACCATCTTCTCCGACTACCTTACCGGTAACCTTCGAGGTCTGTGCCGAAACTACTCCTACGCTCATCGCAAGAAATAGTAGCACAGAAGTCAACTTTTTCTTCATAGACACATTCTTTTTATTTAAACTAAACTAGAAATTCAATTAAGCTTTCGTGGACTATAGTTCATACAGAACTACCAATTTTCAATATTTTATTTAGTGTAGTCATATGAAAAAAAAAATTATCATATAAGTTTAGATCTATTAAAATTCTGTAATAAATATATTGGATTTGAGAGATATTGTTTATCAGCCATATTGGGAGGATAAGAAAGCCAGCCGTTTTTCACAAATATCTACTAAAATAAAGTTGTAAATATTTTTAGTGATAAGCTATATGCTATAAAATATCCAGAATAAGTTGATATCAAGTCCAATATCATGCCTATAAAGAGTAAGCTCACTATTTGTTACGATAAAATTAAGATAAAAATAATTTTTTTATTTGTCAAAAAGAAACTATCGGCAGCGATAACTCATTGATTTGTGATACGATCATGTCACCTGAGTCGATTTAGACAGTGGTTATATTGCAAATTGACAGATTTAACAATTAAGAAAACAAAGGAAATATATCACAATAATAATAATTTGTTGTTTTTTTCAGGTATAATTTATAGTTTTGCAACCGTTTTTCATTTAATAGGTATGTCGTAAAACATAAAATGGAGTAGTTCTGTATGAACTTAGTTAATCAACCATTAAAATGCAGAGAAAACATTTTTAAGTATATAGTTAATAAATAAGTGTGTTTATGAAGAAAAAGTTGACTTCTGTGCTACTATTTCTTGCATTGAGTGCAGGTGTGGTTTCAGCACAGACCTCGAAGGTTACCGGTAAGGTAATTGGGGAAGATGGAGAGCCGGTGATCGGTGCCTCTATTATCGTAAAAGGGACAACCGTGGGAACAGTCACGGATTTTGATGGAAACTTTGAACTAGAAGTACCTGCGAATGGTAAACAATTGGTTATTTCATACATCGGTATGAAATCTCAAGAAGTTGCGGCCACTTCTAATGTAAATGTAAAACTATTAGCCGATACCCAGAACTTGGATGAGGTCGTGGTTACGGCTATGGGTATCTCAAAGGAAAAGAAAGCTTTAGGTTATGCGGTTCAAGATGTGAAAGCGGATGAGTTGACGAAAGGAGCTAATACTAGTTTGTCTGGCGCATTACAAGGTAAGGTTTCTGGAGTGGAGATCTCTCCTTCTTCCGGTATGCCGGGTGCCTCTTCTAAGATCACGATTCGTGGTTCCAGATCTTTTACAGGGGATAATACTCCTTTGTATGTGATTGACGGTATGCCTGTCGCTTCAACGGCTGATGTGGACACCGGTAGTTCTGTTTCCGGCACGGACTTTGCATCTCGTGCGGTGGATATCGACCCAAACGATATTGAAAGCATTAATATATTAAAGGGACAGGCCGCATCTGCCTTGTATGGTATGCGTGCAACAAATGGAGTAATTGTCATTACGACCAAAAGTGGAAAGGGAGCCCGTAAAGGTAAACCTCAGGTCGCTTTTAATACCAGCTTATCTTTTGATAAGGTTTCAACGATGCCTGAATACCAAAAAGTGTATGCGCAGGGTACAAATGGCAAGTATAGCCCGTATGCTTCAACTTCTTGGGGACCACTAATCAGCGAATTGCCTAACGATCCGACTTATGGAGGAAATACGGATAATGAGTTTACCAAGCAATATGGTAAGCATGAAGGTATGTATTATGTACCTCAGCGGGCCGCTGCGGGATTAGACCCTTGGGCTCAACCACAAGCTTACGACAATATCAAGGATTTCTTCAACGTGGGTACGACATGGAGTAACTCCGTGAATGTAGCTCAAGCTTTTGATAAAGGTAACTATTCCTTCTCGATCGGTAATACTACGCAAGATGGTATTATTCCAAATACAGGCATGGACCGATACAACGCAAAAATGAGTGCCGAAGCTCAATTACACAAGAACTGGTCTACTGGATTTACCGGTACCTATGTAAATTCGAAGATCAGCAAGCAGTCTAGTGCCAATAATGGAATCTTAGCTACTGTTTACGGAGCTCCTTCTAGCTACGATTTAGCCGGTATCCCAAGTCATGTTGAGGGTGACCCGTATACACAAAATACATTCCGTAGCACATCAGGTTTTGACGGAGCTTATTGGGCGGTAGATAACAACGAGTTCTTGGAACGTTCACAACGTTTCTTTGGAAATACTTATTTGAAATATTCTACGAAGTTCAATACCGATAATCACAAATTGGATGTCAAGTATCAATTGGGTGTGGACTCTTATACGACTAATTATACGGATTCTTGGGGTTATGGACATGCAAATGGTTATGGAGAGATTGATCACTATGGATATTCAATCACGGAGTTGAACTCTTTGTTGACCGCTGCATATACTTGGAATATCAATGAAGATTGGTTGTTCGATGCCCTTGTTGGTAATGAATTGGTAGAGAATCAGCGGAAATTTTACGAGTCTTATGGAGCGAACTATAACTTCCCGGGTTGGAATCATATAGATAATGCTACAACTATGGTAGCATCCGAGTCATTACGCCGGAAACGCACAGTTGGTAACTTTGCTAGCATTTCATTGTCTTACGCTAACATGGTTTACTTCAACGCAACTGTTCGTAACGATATCGTATCTAATATGCCTCGTAACAACCGCTCATTCACTTATCCATCTGTTTCCTTGGGCTGGATTTTCACAGAATTAGAACCATTGAAGAATAATGTCTTGACTTATGGTAAATTACGTGCTTCTTACGCCGAAGTAGGACAGGCTGGAGATTATTATGATTCTTATTATACTACACCTGTTTACGGTGGTGGTTTTTATGGTTCTACGCCTATACAATACCCTATGAGTGGAATTACGGCGTTCACTCCATATGCTCGTGTGTATGATCCGAATCTGAAACCTCAGAACACGAAGTCTTATGAGTTAGGTGTGGATTTGACCTTCTTGAATGGTCTGTTCTCATTGAACTATACCTTCTCTCGGCAGAATGTGAAAGATCAGATATTTGAGGTTCCTTTGGCTGGTTCTACAGGCTCTGCAGAATTAGTAACCAATGGTGGCGCTATCCATACGAACGCTCATGAGATTACGTTGGGAATCAATCCGATCAATACGAAGAATTTTAAATGGGATATGGCATTTAACTTCTCTAAGATCGATAACTACGTGGATGAGCTGGCTCCGGGTGTAGAGAGTATTTTCTTGGGAGGTTTCGTTGATCCGCAGGTACGTGCGAATATTGGCGATAAATTCCCTGTAATCTATGGTACGACTTTCTTGCGTAATGACAACGGTGACATTGTCGTAGACGAAGATGGCTTGCCTCAGATCGGTAGTGAGGGTGTGATCGGTAAGGTTTCCCCGGATTTCCTCTTGGGTTTCAATACTAATTTTGAGATCTACAAATTCCGTATCGGCGCTACGTTCGATTGGAAATGTGGTGGACAGATGTATAGCGGTACATTGAACACGTTGAACTATTATGGTACAAGTATGGAGTCTGTTGAAAGTCGTACGGCCGAGACTTTCCGTTTTAGTCATCCGGCTGTAAAGCAGTTGGAAGATGGTTCCTATGTAGCTAATGACATAGATATCAAAGGCGAAGACGCTTTATCATATTATGACCGCATGACGCTTATTTCCGAAGCTGGTATCTATGACAGTGGTTTCTTGAAACTACGTGAGTTGTCCGTTAGTTATCCGATATGGGATAAGAATGGAATCAACGTGAACTTAAATGTTTTTGCCAGAAATATCATTCTTTGGTCTGAGTTGAAAAGTTTGGATCCTGAGGCTTCTCAAGGTAATAATAATATGGGCGGTGGCTTCGAGCGCTTTTCTATGCCGGGTGCTTCGAGCTATGGCTTCGGTTTAAATGTGAAATTCTAATAAAGGAAACAAAAGATGAAACTTCAAAATATCTCAAAAAAATTATTGACGGGAGTTGTTTTCACCGCAGCCTTGGTCTCTTGCTCTGAGGATAAGATGGATGAGATCAACAAAGATCATAGTCATACCACAGCAGTTCCCGCAAAGATGATCCTTACGGATGTCATGACTTCGACTGCGTTTAGCGTGGTTAGCGGCGATTTCAATTTATATGGTGGTATGTATGTGGAACATGAGACAGGTTCGCATAATCAATTCTACTATGCGGAAACCCGTTCTTCTTGTACATCGGCTTCTACCTTTAATAACTCATGGGGGAACCTATTCGACACTGAAAGATGCTTTGATCTCTGTCAAAGTCGCAGAAGAAGAGCAGAACTTCATAACAAAAGGCATTGCGGAACTTTTCGTGGCTTACAATTTGGCGATCTTGACAGATATGTATGGTGATACACCTTGGAAAGAGGCTTGTGACTATACAGTATCTATGACTCCCGCTATCGATAAACAAGAGGAGATTTATAAGGATATCATGGCCTATGTGGATGCCGCAATTGAAGATCTTCAGAAATCAGATCTGACGAGCCTGTCTAATCAAGATTTGATTTATAAAGGTGACGCTTCGGCTTGGCTAAAGACAGCTTATGGCTTGAAGGCTCGTTATACGATGCGCTTGATGGGACGTAGCGCTGATGTTAAGGGCGATATGGAAAAGGTGTTGGATTATATTTCCAAGTCGTACACCTCGGCAGCCGAGCAATGTAGCTATGCTATGTATGGTGTGGGTGTTAATATCAACCCATTTTTCGGAGTATTCTATTCTCGTTTAGGTGAAGTAGCCAGCCGAAGTATGTTTGATAAATTGAATGAGCGTAATGATCCGCGTATCAGACGTTGCTATGTGGAGGCTAACAGCCAAACGATGATTGCTTCTAAGGATGATCCATTATTGAATCTTGCTCATAATGGTGATTTAGTGCAAAGTCAGTTAGAATATACTGTTTCCATGTTCTGTGCAGCTCAAACCGCTCCGACTCACATCTTAAGTTATCATGAGGTATTGTTCTTGAAGGCAGAGGCTTTGTGTCGTTTAAATCGTAAGGATGAGGCAAAAGCAGTGTTGAAAGAGGCTGTTGTCGCAGGTATGGCTAATATGGAGGTTAATATCAAGTCTGCCCTCGCTTCTGATTATTGGGGAGGTTTCTTGAATGTAACAAACGAGGTGACACCGGAGGAGGCCGCTTCTTACTTTGATGAGAATGTCGTTCCCTTATTCGATGCTAATCCTTTGAAAGAGACGATGATTCAGAAATATATTTCTTTCTGGAACGCAGATGGAGAGTCTACCGAGTGCTATAATGACGTACGTCGTTTGAAGAGCTTGGGTGAGGATATTTATGGCTTGCAAAATCCGGGTAAGTTCCCGTTAAGATGTCCGTATGGTAATGATGATACTACGACTAATCCTAATATACAAGCTGCTTATGGTGATGGTCAGTATGTGTTTACCGAAAACGTATGGTGGGCTGGCGGAACTCGCTAATCAATATATAAAAGCATAACGAGTGACAACATTCAAAAAAGGGGAAGAATATCTTAATGATATTTTTCTCCTTTCTTATAAATCCACATTCTAGCCGAACTTCAATCGTGTCTCAATCTTCTCAAGATCGCGGACAATCGTCATATCCATGATATTGCTATAGATTTCGGTAGTACGAACACTTTTATGCCCTAACAACTTTTGTACCGTAGTTATATTCGCTCCATTATATAATAATAAGGTAGCATTTGTATGCCGAGCCGTATGAAAAGATACCTTCTTATCAATACTTGCCAATTGGCTGATTCGGCGTAATTGCTTATTCACGTTTGAATTAGAGGATAAGGGAACACCAAACAGGGTTCTCGGCGCATTCTTATATCGCTCATAGATAGGTAAAGATTTACCCTCGAACAAGAGGAATAGCGGCAAACGGACACTCACATCTGTCTTCACCGATGAATAAACCAGCCAAACCTTATCATCAATAATCAAAAAGTTCTCTTTCGTTATACTTACTATGTCTGAGAAACGTAATCCCGTGTAGCAACTAAATAAAAACATATCCAGACACCGGCGCAATGTACGCTGCCCATCCAGCTTTAAGTTTTCCAAACGACCTAACTCCTCAGGCGTTAAATGAGTACGCTTACTCTCTTGATATTTAATCTTATATTTCCGAAATGGATATTTGTGCAACTCGAACAACTCCTTATTAATCGCCAAGTTGATATATCGTTTCAAATGCTTCATATGTTTAGCGATCGTATTTCGATGATACTCCTGCTTCAATAAGAAATATTCAAAATCGCATAAGAAATTGAAATTAATATCCTTAAACAGAACGTCCTTTTTATATAAGGATAGAACATGCAAAGTGGACAAATGGTTTTTAATGTCGATTCTTTCAAATTACTATGTAAAATCTCCTCACGCATGAAAACAAGAAAAGAGGAAGACGTAGATGTCGAAGAAGCCTCCTCACGCAGATCCTTCAACGAAAAACCGTTATTCGCTTGTCTCTTCTCCAGCTCATCTCTCTCCAACTCCATAACATAGTTCTGAAGATACAGGTTTAACGCATCCATATTCGGATGATTCTTTATGGAACGTCTCTTGTTGTCCCATTGACAAGGTTTCACATAAACCTTCGTTGAAAAATACCTCTTTTGCCTATTCAAATAGGCCTCTACTTGAATCAAAGCTTTTCCTTCCGCATTCAATTGCTTTTTTCGATTAAACACTAAGTTGTAAATTACTTTTTCCATGATACATTTATATATTATCTGATTGTAAACACGAAGGAACAATAATAAGTTCTTTGTAGCACAATCTACAAACTAAAAGTTTGTTATCACGGATTACCTACTAATAAAAAACCATATATCCAAGTAAATAAAAAGGGCCTACCAAATACATGGCAGGCCTCTCCTACTTTTCGAGATATTAAATCATATCAATAATCTTCACCTTCCCAACCTGTTTTACGGAATCCCTTAACCGTCATCGACTTTCCATTTTGAGTCAAGGTAAATTCAATGGCATCCACTTTTGTATTGGCTTGAGTAGTATAACCATCCACAATTACTTTACCAGAGATATTGAAGGTTACAGTAGAATTTATACCATCATCCGCATGGAGCAGATTAGCGATACCATCCCCATCAAAAGATTTAGAAGTGACATCGCAATGAATCTTGCCACGTACTCCCCAGTCGTTTGTGGCAACACTCATTTTTATCCACATCTTATCCGTGGCATCATCAGTCGTATTGTAAGTATTGCAGGTCACACCTTCCGCCAAGACACCACCATCCTCACCTGTAACATTAACTACCCATTCGCCACATAAAGGGTAAATAGCCGTGTATTCTATCTCGTAATCACCATAAGTCTCACAAGAAGAAAAGGTGACCAACGCCAATAAGATAACCAGTAATTTATTTATCTGTTTCATATTCAAAAAACTTTTCTGATTAATATACATTTATAACACCCATTTATTTATGCCACCATTGTTTTTCCGCTAACGGAACTACCGCCGGAGTATTAGGGTTATAGTCTGAAGATGACTTCGGATACAATAAACGACGAGGATATTCACCCGGAGCCAACGCAGAACCAATGCAAGGAGTCAACTGCCCCCAAATATATCCTTCCTCATCCACATGCTTTGTCCCTAAAACAGGAATACCGGTACGATTGATATCAAACCATGCGTCCCATGCTTGACAACGAGTGGAAGCGATCCACTTCTGGGTCAAAATAGAGGTAAGCATTGAATTTTGGTCCGTACTATCGAAAGCATAAGGAGCACCTTCCGAAACAAACTCGGCAGCAGAATACCCCCAACGTTCAAACGCATAATTCACACCTTGCTCATAAGCCACTTTCGCTTTAGCCACATCATTCAAACGAGCGTAAGCTTCCGCTTGCAGGAACGCTACCTCAGCAGCAGACATAAAATAAACAGGATCTGTAGGACCTAGCTTAGCCACAGAGATCATACGAGTTGTTACCGCTACCGAGTTTGGGCGGTCACCATACTTCAAAGCTGTTGTCTCGCCGGAGCCATCCGTATTAGGTGAATAAAAATCATTTAAACGAGGATCCTCATATTTTTCAAATAATCGCAAACCGTAGCGCACGCACGAATATTTACAGTTGAATTCAATTTACGACGGTCATTCTCATACAATGGATTTGATTTATTTTCCAAATCTTGAAAACAGGCCATCTTAGCGTCTACACTCAGCAAATCTCCTTCGTCGAGCAATGCCTTGATAGCAGCTTTATTCGTATCGAAATCACGCATCAACAATTTTAGCTTTAAACTCTTCGCAAATTGAATCCACTTATTCACGTCACCAGCGAACACCAAGTCTTGTTTTGTAACCGAAGGCAAACCACCTGCGGTAGCTTCCGCTTTTAGCGATAATCTCGTCCAACATCGCTAATAATCCCGGATAAACCACAGTCTTACTGTCATCATATTTCGGTGTAGTATTCTCATTCCCAAGAATAGCTTCTGTAAAAGGAATAGAGCCATAAGAGTCCACTAGGATATGATACATAAAGGCAGTCATAGTCTTACCCATTACCCAATAATTCCATTCTTGAGCCGATTCAGAGCTTTTGATAACCAAATCCAAGTCTGGCAGTGCTATTGAATAAGGTATAGACCACAAACGAGAATCGGATGCGTTAGTTATCGTATAGTTAACCAATGTATTATACTGGTTGGATGTATGTCCCTGCGTACATTGCTGAGACCACATGCTACCATATAATTCGTAAGTACCACCTACAATACTTGCTACTCCTGCGATACCAGAAGGAAGCAAAGTAGAAGAAGAGGCTTCCGTTGGATATTCCGGATTCTGGTTAATATCCAAATAATCGGAACAAGCTGTAGTCGCCATCAACAAGCAGCTAACCAGTCCTGTATATATTAAATTGTTTCTTTTCATACTATCTTTACTTTTTAAAGTTACTTATTATAATACAACTTTAATACCACCACCAAACGTACGGTTTGTCGGAGCCGCACCAAATTCACCAATTTCAGACAAGATGTCATTACCATAATTCGTACCTTCCGGATCTACGTAGTTGTTCTTTTTCGGGGTCCACATAAATAAATTACGTCCGATCAAACTAACTTGAACCATAGAGAATGGGGTTTGTTTCAACCATGCTTTCGGCAAAGAGTAAGAAAGTGTAATCTCTCTTAATTTCAAGTAATCTTTAGGTAAAATCCAATTTCTATACTGAGCGTAGTTGGAGGCGTTATTATAGTAGGTATTAACAGCGCTAGAAGCACCTCCCCAATGTACGATAGGTATATCATTCTCTACGTATTGACCATTTACGACTTTCACGGAATTAGGAACCACAAATGGTTCACGATTATTAAACACCGTATAAGTAGAGTTTCCGGCAAATGTAAGCAATTGAGAGGTATATGAATAGAACTCACCGCCATTACGCCAATCTAATACCGCTGATAAAGTAATCCCTTTCCATGTGAAATGCGTATTAAAGCCCATCAAGAAATTAGGTGTAGACGTTCCTACGATCTCTTTCTTGCTAGCATCAATTGTCGGCATACCGTTATTATCAACGATCACCTTACCATCATCAGTCGTGGCCAAAGCCGGAACCTTGAAAACGCCCAAAGGCTGACCTACTTCCGCAACGAAATCCACTTGATAGGAACTTGTCAATTTATACTCAGTTACATCATCCCATAACTCTTTCACCTCACTCCAGTTCTTACTGAAAGTAAAACCTAATCCCCACTCGAAATCTTTCGTACGAACAGGAATGCCATTCACTGCCAACTCGACACCTTGATTCGCAATCTTACCTACGTTGCGGGTCATAGACGTATAGCGAGACTCCGGAGCCAGACTAGCAGATATTATCTGATCTTTCTTACTCTTATTATAATAAGCAGCATCAATATCCAAGCGATTGTTAAACAGATGCGTTGTTAAACCGAACTCCCATTCTGTCGTGATCTCCGGACGAAGATCCATACTCGGCAAACGATTATACTCTGTCAAGCCTAATGTATTATTAATAGGTAAATATAAATCTCCAAAACCTAAACTGATTTGAGTCGGTGTAAAATAACTGCTAGTACGGTAAATCGGACATCGTTACCAGTCTGTCCCCAAGCTGCACGAACCTTCGAGAAATTCAGATAATCAGATTTCAAATCCTCAAACATATCCGTGATGATCAATGAAGTATTCACGCCACCATAGAAAAAGCTATTATTTCCTTGAGGTAAAGTAGATGACCAGTCGTTACGAATAGAAGCATTCACAAACCAGAAATTCTTGTAACCAAACTCACCTTGAGCGAACAAACCAACCAAACGGCGTCTATCAGAGTAAGTCGTAGTCATGGGCTTATCAACACCATTCGCTAAGTTAAACCATCCCGGTTGCTCCAAACCATACAGATAAGATTTCAAATAAGAACTCGTTTGTTGATTCAAGTTCCATCCAATCATACCATTCAAAGCGATATCCTCACCGATTTTATAATCCGCGTTTAAGAAAGCGGTCGCATCAATTTGCTCCACCTTGTCACGACGTTCCGTATAAGTACCGGGCTGCTGCTTCTTACCACCTAATTCACTCCAAGACCCTGAAGCGAAAGTCACTTTTTCATTCCATCTCTTTTGAGTAGCGTTCGTAAAGTCACCACCTAAACGTCCAACCGCCTTCAAACCTTTCATAATCTCAAAAGCAAGCTCGATCTTACCATAGACACGGTCATCTTGATACTTATTACGATTATGATCTAACACCCAATATGGATTCTCCGCATAAGCTGTATAGAAGTTATCCGTATTAAAATAAGGATTCGTATAATCTTTCATTGAGCTAATATCTACATCCACGGCATGTTGCAAAATCTCAGAAAACATCGTTGCACCATCATCTCCTTGGCCAGCAGCAGCTTGTGTGATATCTTTACGGACATAGTTCAAGTTTAATTCCGCAGAAAAACGTTTATATTTCATATTACCTCTTAACGAGATTGTATTACGAGCATATGAATCAGCGTCACCCGGTAATACACCGTCAGACTTCACATTACCATAGGAGGCAACAAAACCAAGTTTATCATTACCCATACGAATCGAGACGTTATTATTCGTCTCAAAACCAGTTTCATAAAAATCACGAAGATTGTTCTTTACATACGAGAAAGGCTTAGAAAGCGGAGTTAATAAACCTTCTGAGCCGTCTGAGTAAGGTCCCCAGATATGATCACGACCATCCAAAACCGGTCCCCAAGAACCATTCTCCATAGGTCCGAAAGATCCCCATCCTTGTCCGAAACGATCTTGTGTTTGAGGAACACGCAATACGCTAGATCCCATAAATGAGCCATCGTACGTAACAGAAAGCCTCTCAGCCCCAGCCCGTTTTGTTGTCACCATGATAACACCATTAGCAGCCCGGCTACCATAAAGGGCAGTAGCGGAAGCACCCTTCAAGACTGTTACAGACTCAACATCCTCTGGGTTAATGTCATTAGCTTGGTTACCAAAATCCACGGAGTTAGAGAAAGAATCCTCACCTTGGAAATCATTCATAATAGGCACACCATCCACCACATACAAAGGTTGATTAGCACTGAAAGAACTGATACCACGCACGATTACTTTCTGAGAAGAGCCTGTAGCACCACCGCTAGTAATATTCAAACCCGCAACCTTACCAGTCAAACCTGACATCACTGATCCAGACTTAGCGGCATTCAAATCTTCACTCTTCACAGTAGAGGCTGCATAGCCCAACGCCTTTTCCTGCTTTTTCATACCAATCGCAGTTACGACAACCTCCTCAAGATTCTGGGTACCAGACTGAAGGACTACCCTCAACACATCTTGTACCGGAACCTCACGAGCAATCATACCCACATAAGAAATTACCAGAGTCTTCGCGGAACCTATGAATAATAGGTTATTTTTTATTATTACTTAGTTTTCGCGGAACCTTGTCATTGCTTGTGATTATTCAGTAACGCTCAAGAAATAACTTGTTACAATTTTCATGCGATCATTTCTTTGCGGATCGGATTGCGAGAAGGCATTGGCTACTTATGCGTAAATAATTGAAAATAAGCGAATAATAATAACGACTATCGGCTACTCAAGTGAATAACTAACGGCTATACCTAGCCGCTAACTAACAGCTTGGGAAGTGAATAACTAATCACTTGAAAAGCCTTTCCTAGGTCTTTGGGTGTTGTAGAACTTATGACTTATATCGGAGCCGTCCTAAGTTATTTTTTAATGCATACCTAATATATATTCCTATTTTTCAAAATGTTAAAAATATGGTTCTTTGTTGATGATCTAAGCTGTAATATTTGGTGTACATATTACGGCATTTAAATTGTGGTTGAAAAAGTCTCCATATTTTCTACCCATTAGCCTTTTCTTGTTGTTTTATTGAAATTTTTTAATTATTTATTTGTTATAATAAATTTATTGTTACATTTGCATTCATACGACCCTTAAAATATAAGTCTTTGAATATCTATTGCGAATATATTATATAAGTTAAACAAAAAAAAGTGTGTCTATGAACAAGTTGACTTATCTTTTACTTTGCCTAGTTTTAGGCATTGGATTGGCCACAGCTCAGACGAGGAAAGTAACAGGTACTGTTATTTCCGCCGAAGACAGTGAACCGATTATTGGTGCGTCTGTAATAGTCAAGGGTACTACTACAGGTACAGTAACGGATTTTGATGGTGTGTTCAGTTTGGATGTACCAAGTTCCGCGAAGACTCTGGTATTTTCATACGTCGGAATGGTTGCGAAAGAAGCTCCAATCCAAGATGTAATGAAAGTTGTTTTGAATACGGCGGCGACAGAGCTGGATGAAGTTATGGTTGTCGCTTATGGTACGGCGAAAAATCATCTTTCACGGGATCCGCTAAAGCGGTAAACGCAGAAGATATCGTAGCTGGCTCCAAAGAGTCCTTGGATAAGGCTCTTTCTGGAAAGATGTCCGGTGTTCGCGTAACCTCCAACACTGGTGATCCAGGAGCTCCCGGTGATATCAATATCCGTGGTGTCGGCTCTATCAGCGCAGCCAAGTCTCCTCTATATGTCGTGGATGGCGTGCCTGTAAAATCAGACTCGGATATGGCATACTACGGGAAACAGTCCAGTTTGCTAAGCTCCTTGAACCCTGATGATATTGAGAGCATGACGGTGTTGAAAGATGCCGCAGCAGCTTCCTTGTACGGCTCTCGTGCAGCGAATGGCGTTATCATCATTACGACCAAAGCCGGAAAAAGAGGCAAGACGAAAGTAAGTTACAATGGCGAGGTCGGCTGGAGCAATATGGCTGTAAAACAGTACGAGACAATGAATGCCTCCGAATTGCTCCTGTACGGAAAAAGAAGCGATTTCCAATTATTATATCCTAAACGGACTCGCTGGCAACCGTGATCAAGCATACGCCTTGATTGACAAGGAAGGCGACATGGAAGCATTCTTCAACGACCCATCGGGTAACACGGATACCAATTGGCGTGATGAGGTTTACCGTACAGCCTTGACGCATAACCATCAATTATCCGTAAACGGAGGTAACGACCGTACACAATTCTATGTAGGTCTTGGTTATAATAATGCGGAAGGTATCGTAATCGGTAGCGATTTCGAACGTTTCTCCGGTCGTATCAATTTAGATCATCAAGTAAATAATTGGTTGACTATCGGTGTTAAGCAAATGATCGCATTCACTGCCCAAAATGGTTTCCGTGATCAGCAAAATCAAGATCAAGGTATCGGTACTGCTTCTCCACTGAGCTTGGTGTACTCCTCAGACCCGACGGCTCCCGTAAAGAATCCGGACGGTACATACAACGCCGACTCAAACTGGGGTGCCGCTTCCAATCCGCATCTAATGTTGGGCAAGGAACAATGGATTAAATCCCGTGTAATGCGTAGTATGTCTAACATTGATTTAGGCGTAAAATTCTCCAAGCAATTATCGTTCAAGACGATTTTTGGTTACGACTATATCGATACGAAACACTTTGAGTATTGGTCTCCCAACAGCGTGGACGGTAAGGCCGTAGGCGGCTTGGGATCTCGCTATACTTACGAGAACCGCAATTTAACAAGTTCTTCCACGTTACGCTACGCTAATACATGGAACGATGTTCATAATTTTGACATCCTAGGTGGTTTCGAGGTAACAGAAGACGAACTGACAGCCATCTATACTACGGCAAAACAATACTCAACCGACAAGTTACCGGAATTAGGAAACGGACAACCAGATGGCGCATCCAGCGAAGTATTTGGCTCCGGAATCGTATCCTACTTGGCTACCGGCAACTATAATTACGACAATAAATACTATCTGTCTGCCAGTTTCCGTCGGGATGGTTCTTCTCGCTTGGGAACCGATAATCGCTGGGCGAATTTCTGGTCCGTATCTGGCGCATGGCGCATCAGTGGCGAGAATTTCCTTAAAGACAATGAATTGTTCTCTGATCTAAAAGTTCGCTTCTCTTACGGTACAAATGGAAACTTGCCGGGCTCATATTACGCGAACCAAGCGTTATATGCGTTCTCTGGTGGTTATGGCCCCTCTTCCGCCATCTATTGGAATCAAGCAGGAAATGAGGAATTAGGTTGGGAGAAGTCCAAAACATGAATGTGGGTTTTGACTGGAACTTATTCAACCGAGTAAATCTGACAGTAGAATATTACAACAAAACAACGACCGACCTGTTATTCGAGATCCCGACTTCTATCGTCACAGGTTTTGAGAAAAACTGGCAAAACCTTGGTAAGCTACGCAATAGCGGTATCGAGATAGAGGTAAATTCCCAAAACATCAAGAATCAGCACTTCTCATGGGACACGAATTTCAACCTTACATTCCAGAAGGCGACGATCAAGGAATTGCCGAACCATAACGACATCGAATATGGAGACGGCGATATGTATCTGCACCGAGAGGGAGAATCCATGTATACTTTCTATCTGCCGGAATGGAAAGGCGTGAATCCGGATACAGGACTAGGAGAATTCTGGAAAGATCCAAACGATCATAGCAAAGGAGTAGTGAACAAGTACGATGAGGCTGAAAAAGGAATCGTAGGCAAAGCCATTCCCGACGTAACGGGAGGTTTGACAAACACGTTCCGGTTATATGATTTCGATCTTTCATTCTTGATTACCTATCAATTTGGTGGCGATATATTCGATTATCCGAACTACTTCTTCCATCATGACGGATTCCGTTTAGGTTCATTCAACCTAGAAAAGAGCGTAGCGGGTAATTATTGGATGAACCCGGGCGACAACGCCTTATACCCGAAGCCTATCTACCAGAATCCATATCGCTCGGATCGCTTCTCCAGTCGTACCATCGTATCTTCTGACAATATCCGTATGCGTGAAATCACCTTGGGATACAATGTACCGGTATTGAAAAACATATTCAGTAATCTGCGTGTGTACTTCCGTGCGAATAATCCGTTCATGATCTGGGCAAAGACAAAAGGCATCGACCCGGATGTTCCCTTGAATGGTTATCGCCAGGTAGATACCCCGGTCTCTAAAAGCTTTGTCTTTGGTGTAAACATCACATTATAATTTATTAAAATAGAATCTATATGAAAAAGATATATTTAGTAGGTCTAGCGTTCGCCTTATTAACGGCCTCCTGCGATGATGTCCTAGAAAAGACATCATCTACCCAATTACCTACGATAGACGCAATCTCTTCCGTAGCCGATTTGACAAATGCCGTGAATGGCGTATACGAGCAACAGGCTACAGAGGTAGGCTCGTATGGAGCGGAATTCACATTGCTGGCCGATTTACGAAGTGGGGATTTCCAATCTATCTCCACGGTGAATCATGCCGGCCCCATGTATCGTTACCAAACAGGTAAAAACGATGAGATGGTTTATAGTTTCTATAAATTATTCTACAATAGTCTAGCTCGCCTTAATAATGTATTAGCCGCCGCCGAGAATCTTGAAGGTGCGGATGTAGACATATTGAAAGGAGAACTATACGCTATGCGCGCCTTGTATCATTTCGATTTAGCCAGAGTATTCGCTAAATTACCATCAACAACAGATATGAACGATCTGGGCATCGTACTCTCCACAGAGGTTTATCCCACGGATTATATCGGGACCCGGGCAACCTTACAGCAGACATACGACCAGATATTGAAAGATATCGAGACCGCATTGCCTCTTTTGAGTAAAGATAAACAAACCGGACACATCAATTATTGGGGGGCTTTAGCGATCCGCGCACGCGCTTACCTTTACTTAGAAAAGAATAAAGAGGCACTGGCTGACTGTAAGGAGATTATCGCTTCCTCTCCTTATAAGTTATACACACGGGATGAATATATAGGCGCATGGGATAAGGAAGGAACGAACGAGGCTATATTCGAGATCTTAGTTACCCCAAATTATAACGCGCAACGTAACTCTATCGGTTATTTTACACATGCCTCCGGCTACGGTGAATGTGCCGCTACTGAATCTTTCCTGGAAGAGCTGGCTAAGCATCCGGGAGATATCCGTACGGAATTATTCGCAAAAGAGACCGATAATGGCTATGACGGGACCTATCCGCAAAAGTATAAGGGACGTGACGGGCAAATCTATGTAAACAATCCAAAGGTCGTGCGCCTTTCCGAAGTTTACCTAATAGCGGCCGAGGCCGCACTAAAAGCAGGGGATACCTCCGCGGCCGCCGGATATATGAATACGTTACGCAAGAATCGTATTGAGAATTATACCGATGTCGCTTCTATCACGTTGGATGATATCTTACTGGAAAGACGCCTAGAATTATTCACGGAAGGACATACCGCTTGGGACGCTTGGCGTAACGGCAAGTCTGTCAACAATAAATTCGTAGGTGAGGTTAAGCCGGGCGATTACCGTACGATCATGGCAATTCCTATCGGAGAAATCACCGTATCAAGAGGTCAGTTGATACAGAACCCAGGATATTAATCCTTTATCCATAAGTATTTATTGATTTTAGAGGATGTGCCACTTCACCACGGCACATCCTCTTTTTCTTTGTACGCTCACGAGTGCTTCACTAGCTCGAACCGCTTGTCTACACAAGCAGGTAATTCATGCGGGTAATGGGTTACGTAAATCAAGGTTTTTCCCGGGCGATCGCAGAATTGCTCGATAATAGCAGCCGCCTTTTTCTTATTGCTCACATCCAGACCGTGGAGAGGCTCATCTAATATAATTAAATCGGGATCTTTCACGAAAGCTCTCGCTAATAAAGCCAAACGTTGTTCTCCCGATGATAAGGTCAAGAATAAACGGTCTTTCAAATGTTCGATGCCAAAAACTTTCATCCACTCCAAGGCTACCGTTTCTTGCTCCGCATTACACTTACGAAACAAGCCGATCGAATCGAAAAAGCCGGAACCGACAATATTCAAGGTAGGGACATTCTCCTTATAATATAAGTGCATCTCCGGCGATACATATCCGATACGCTTCTTGATATCCCAAATACTTTCCCCGGAACCTCTCTTTCTATCAAACAAATACAACGTATTCGCATACGACTGGGGATTATCCGCGTAAACCAAACTCAGCAAGGTAGATTTACCAGCGCCATTCGGACCGAATAACGCCCACTTCTCCCCGTTCTTGATTTCCCAATCCAAATCTTTCAAGATCGTACGGCTACCATAGCGTATTTTCACATGCTCCATGCGTAAAGTCACCTCATGTAAAGAGGCTATCTTGTTCATATCCACAGGTAAACGAACCTTACCAACTTCCTCGCATGCATGAATGCCTTCCGTTGGAAAAAGACGGGCGATTAATTCCGTATCCGACATAAACTCCTCTCGAGTCAGCGGAGGCAGGCAAGTACGATCATGGATAGGCAATACATGCGTGATCATTGCCGGTATGTCATTGGGGTTAGATAATAACAAGACAACTTGAACGCCATTCAATTTTGTCATTTGCCCCAGCATCTCTACCAATAAATCCCGGGATGGAGCGTCTAAGCCGATAAAAGGATTATCCAAGATCAAGACACGAGGACGGCTAAGCAACGTCCGGACAATCAAGAATTTTCGTAATTCACCACTTGATAAGAAGATCAACCGCTTAGGCAATAAATCCTCTATACCGAAAAGAGTCAATATCTTCGCTAAATTATCAGAGCCGGCATATTCCTTCAACAATTCCTCGACAATAGGCATCTCCTCCGTCTCTGTCGAATGCCAACGCTGTTGGTAATAAGAATTCCGGCAATCCGCCAACGAATAAATATCCTTAAACGCTATGCTCTTGATAAAGTCACTCACCTTACCATCCCCGGAGAACACGACCTCACCTTCCTTAAAAGCGAATTTACGCTGCATAATATCCGCTATCAAGGTTTTACCAGCGCCATTCGGACCGATTACAGCCCATTGCTGTCCTTCATCAATTCTCCAATTCACGGGTGCCGTAAACCGCAATTCCGGCAAACGAGTAACGATATTCTTAATATCGACCACCATCATTCCTTCTTTTTTTCCATCTTTTTCTAAATAAGCCGGACAAAGATACATAGTTTATTAAAAAATGACAGCATAATGACAAAAAAAGGGGCCACTCATCACGAGCAGCCCCTCTATAGTATACAGGCACTTGGTATGTCTATGTTAACTAGTAGTTAATGAACGCCTGTACGTGTATCCCACCACATTTGTTTACCCCACAAATTATCCACGACTTCCGCATCGAAGGGAGCACAATTCGCATTGTTCAAATTACGTTCCTTATCAGGATACGGAGAGCGGAATGGAGGTACGTTATGATTAGAATAGTTTGCCGGACGGCCCGGAGCCGGATACAAGTTGTCTGGCACGCCTGTACGGCGATACAATGACCAACCTTCCATTCCTTGCTTGAACATGGCAACCCATTCCTCATAATAAATCTGTTTCTTATCATTCGTGAACTTACCCGCGTTCGCAAGGTAATCCGCTATATCTTCGGCAGATACGCTATTCTCTTCCATGGAATAGGTAACAGCCTTATTGTATGCGTCCTCTGCGGAGATTCCGGTATTCCATCCCAACATAGATGCCTCAGCGACACAGAACCAAGGCTCAGCGACACGCATATAAGGAGAAAAACCAGCCAAGTCCGTAAAGAAACGTGCTCCCCAAATGGAATATTTAGAAGCTACCGCATTCGCTTTCGCCCCGATCGTATAACCTACATACTTAGGCTCACCGGCCTCCACACTTTCTTTTGTGGGTTGGAAATAAGATGAGCGACGAGGGTCCTCACGTGTATTCATATGATCCACGATCACGTCTGCGGCACAATACTCCGTCTTACGTGTACGATAACCGTCTGCCATCGGTTCGTAATAGTTGGGGTCTGTTCCGATCCACCAGAAGAAAGCATTATCATCGTTGCTTTCCATGATCGGATACTTAGTGAGATTACCCATGACTTCCTCTACGGTCTCCTTAGCCAACGCCGGGGAAACCTCTGAGATACGCATCGCTAAACGAAGACGCATAGAATTACAATATCTCTGCCACTTCTCGATATCACCACCGAATAACAAGTCTCCCTCGCCTAAGTCATCACTACCACCATCGGCAAAGCCATCCGCAGCTTCCTTCAACGTAGCCAATAAGCCCGGATAAATATCCTCTTGCTTATCGTATTTCGGCTGCAAGACCCCATCTGTCATCTTAGCAGCATCCGTATAAGGGACATCCCGCCAACGATCCGTGGCTACCTGCATCAAATGAACCTGCATAACCTTCGATACGTTCAGCATATTAGGAGTCTCATTAAACGTGGCACGCTTCTCGATATCTTTTAGGTTATTCAATATACGATACAAATACTCCCAGTTCGTATCCTGTACACCCGTACGGAAATTATAGCGGGACTCGTCGATATAAGTCATCTTCGAAGCATATCCGCAGAAAGTCATCGGCTCATCCATCGCGAACCACCGATCATACAGACGATAGGATGTGTAATATAAAGAATACGCCAGAAGATTCGTCGTAGGCACATCCGTAGGGCTATCCGGGTCTGTATTGACCTCCTCAAACGAATCGGTACACGAGCTACCGAATACAGTAGCACCGACCATCATAGCCATCATGAAATTCTTGATATATCTTTTCATATTAAATTCCTCAGATTAATGTTGATTAAAATGTTACACCTAATTTAAGACCAAAGCTACGAGAAGGAGGATAAGAGTTGGACTCAAAACCTACACCAGAGTTAAATCCTCTGCTTGTAGCCGTAGTCTCAGGGTCATCGCCACCGGTACTTGTAGACTCCGGATCAATATGAGCGATATTTGACTTATGCACCCAAAGCAACGCCAAGTTCGTACCAACCAATGATACATGAGCGGCCTTGATACATTTAGTCTTCTCTAGAATTGATTTCGGGAAATTATACGTCAGGTGAGCCTCACGCAATTTCAAGTAAGAACCATCGAATACAGACATCTCACAAATCGTATAATAATTATAGAAGAAGTCCTCCGCATTGACAGCGACATCATTAATCTTACCATCTGCAGTCTTGAAGACCTTGTCCGTCATATAATTCTGGCCAAGTACGACGCCATTCTCACGCAAATCGCCTTCTGCCGTGTGTTTCAAGATACCCGTCTGAGAACCGAATGCTTGTGTAACAGAATATACGTCACCGCCCAAACGGAAATCCAATAAGAAACCGAAGCTCCAATCCTTATAAGAGAACTCATTGCTGAAACCAGCCAACCACTTCGGCGTAACATCACCGATCTCTTTTCCGGCCTCGTAGACAGGAATACCATCCTCTACCAAGATCGAGCCATCCTCATTATATACGTAACCTGTACCTACCAAAGTACCCCAACTCTTACCGACCATCGCATAGTTCTTCACGCTCCAGCTACTACCGATTTGGTAAGCGTCCAAAGACTGTCCGGTAACGGGATCTGTATAAAGCTCATCAATTCGGCTCTTATCCTTCGCCCAGTTCAACGTAGCCGTCCAGTTGAATCCCTTCGGATTCTTGATGATATCACCGGATACCTGCAACTCGACACCCTTGTTGCTGATCTTTCCAGCGTTGATATACATAGAGGTATAACCAGTAGAGGTAGCCACGTTCGCATTCATGATCTGATCGCTCGTCACCTTATTATAATATGCGGCATCAATATGCAAACGATTGTTGAACAAATTAGCCTCAACACCAACTTCCCAAGTCTTTACGCTCTCCGGACGAAGATTTGTAGGAGGAAGGATTGTCGGATTATAGAACAATGTAGTACCATTGAACGAAGAACTGATCAATGAATAATAAGCGTTCGAACGATACGGGTCCGTTGCGGAACCGATCTTTGCCCAACCACCACGCAATTTCAAGAAATTCAAATAATCGCCATTTTGCAATCCGGGGAATGTCTCGGTCAAGATCCAGCTACCACTGAAAGAAGGATAGAAGAAAGCGTCCTTGATCGTAGAGTCCCAGTCATTACGGACACTTACCTCGGCATAAGCCATATTCTTGTAGCCGATAGAGGCATTAGCGTATACAGAGTTTGAACGACGTTTCTCATGGTCGTTCAAGGTGTACGGGGTTCCATGAGCGTTCGCTACGGTAAATAATCCCTCCGCGGTCAATTCGTCCGCACCTGTCCCCATGATAGCTGTTTGATAATCACGATAGTTGGCTCCAGCCAAACCATTCAAGGCCCAATCACCGAAGTTCTTGTTCACGTAGGCGATAAAGTCCGCGTTAAACTCAGTCATCGAACGGTCGAAGCTACGAAAATATCCATTCGGATAGTCGATATTCCATAAAATACGAGAGAACTGATTAGAATCGTAATGATCCAAGCCCATACGACCTTCAAACTTTAACCAATCGGTCGGTTTGATATACAAAGAGGTCTTGCCATAGAAACGATTACGATCATAACTATTGGTATTCTTATTCAATGTCCAATATGGATTCGCATGGAAAGACTGTATCCAGTTATAATGCGTATATTTTCCATACTCATCCACTTGATCCCAATTATTCTTCAAATCTTTCAAATCAACTTGACGACCAAACCACTGCATGATAGACTGCAAAGCATTCGTACTGTTATATCCCGTACCCGGCAAGTTCGCGCTTTTCGTGCGAATATAATTCGCAGACAAGTCGAAATCAATATACTTATTAAACGTCATTTTCGTGTTCACCGCCATAGCATAGCGCTTCTGATCAGTGTTCGGGGTCGTACCGCTTTGATCACGGAAAGATAAAGATGCGCGTGTAGACGTTTTATCCGTAGAGGCAGACAAAGCCACCGTATGATTCATTGAATAACCCGTTTGGAAGAAATTCTTGATATTGTCCGGGCAGGAAACCCAAGGAGTAGCCTGACGCACGCCATCGATCACCGGGCTATTGTATTGCGGCAAATTCAATCCGATATCCAAGCGAGGTCCCCAAGACTCATCCGCATTATCGTTGATACCACTCCCCATACCATCTACATAATTGTAACCATTCTCCAAGGCAAAAGCTTGATAATCGCCAGAATATCCCCCCGCTTGCGCTTCCTTCCAATCATACTCGGAAGCGTAATAGCCTTGTCCGTACTTATTCTGCAATCTAGGCAAATTATAAACCCGGTCAATCGTGATATCACCCTCATAAGAGATAGATACACCCTTGTCTTTCTTACCGGATTTAGTAGTAACCAAGATAACGCCATTACCGGCACGCATACCATACAAAGCGGCAGATCCACCCTTCAACACAGAGATGGACTCTATATCCTCCGGATTAATATCATTCAAGCCGGAACCCAAGTTTACAGTGGCACCTTTCGCATTATCATTAGCGATAGGCACACCGTCCACAACGATCAACGGTTGGTTATTACCAAAAGAGGAATTACCGCGAACCACGATATTCTGCGACGCACCAACCTGTCCACCTTGAGAAGTAATCTGCACACCGGCGATCTTACCGGAAAGTGAAGTCGCCAAGCTCTGTTGGCCAGCTTTTGTCAACTCATCAGATTTCACCTCTTGCAGGGCATAACCCAAGGCTTTCTTCTCACGAGTCAAACCCATAGCGGTTACAACCACCTCATCCAACGCTTTTGAATCCGAGTCCAAAACAACGTTGATCACGGATGCCACAGGTACTTCCTTCGTTTTCAATCCTACATAAGAAATAAAGATCATCTTAGCGTCTCTCGGTACATCTAAACTAAAGTTTCCCTCAAAGTCCGTAACCGTACCAATCGTAGTGCCTTTCACAACGACAGCCGCACCGATCACGGGTTGCTGATCTTCCGATGATATAACATTACCTGTTATCTTCATCGTCTGTGCCGTTGCGACTCCCATGCCTATAAACAAGCATAATAACAAAAAAGTCAACCTTCTCATAAACACACTTTTTATTTAACAATTAATTATTTAAATCAAATTTCACACATAACTTACCATAGTTTACGAAGAACTTAGTTTAAAACAGCAGGATTATACATGCATATATATAAAATTACATTAAAATATTTACTTTACTTTTACATACAATCACACATACACCTAATCTTCACACTGCAAATATAAAGAATATTTTCTGTTAAAAACAAATAATACCATGATTTTGTGTCATTAAAACAGTCAAATATATTTCATAATGTCATTTTTAAACCTGTTAAATGAATATTTTGACACATAAGCAATATCATAATAACACAAAACCAATCAAGCAATAGATGTTTTTCAGTTAATCTATTTTACAACAATAAAGATTATACAAGATTTTAATATCATTTTAACAAACTATTTGATCTTTGATAAAAAAAGAAGATTTCCTTAAGAATCATAGCATTTCAACCTATTTCGCTTTCACTTGTAAATAAAATCGTTCTTCGTAGACTATGTTCCTTCCAAAATAAATGAATACATTTGCCTCACGTAAATCTTTAAAACTAATAGCATGAAACATTTTCTTTTAGCCATGGCTACTTTATGGTGTGTGGCAAGTACATTCTCCTCATTCGCGGCGGATAACAATAAATGGAAGCCTCTCTTCGGTAAAAATCTGGAAAACGCCAACTACAATCCGGAAGTTTGGAGCGAGACTGATGGCGTGTTAGGTGCCGTGAAGGACGAGTCTATCTGGACAAAGGATGAATATGAGAACTTCGAGCTGGATCTTGATTTTAAGACCGACGTGGGCACGAACAGCGGAGTAGTCGTTTACTGTACGGACACGAAGGATTGGATACCCAACTCGGTAGAAATACAGATAGCGGACGACCATTGTGAAAAATGGGGAAACGGCAAGCCGTATGAGAAAATGCGGAGCCATTTACGGACATCTAGGCGCCGTGCAAGACAAGGTAGTCAAAAAACCCGGAGAGTGGAATCATATGCGTATCAAATGCGCCGGACAACATATCATGGTTATCCTCAATGGAAAGAAAGTTACCGAAATGGATATGAGCAAATGGACTTCCGGCACCAAGAACCCGGATGGAAGCGATATCCCAAGTTGGTTGCCCAAACCTTTCGCCGAATTACCGACCAAAGGATTTATCGGATTACAAGGAAAACATGGAGATTCATTAATCTGGTTCCGTAATATCAAGATTCGGAGTCTTTGATAGACCTATTATATAATGTACGTGAGGGGCCATAAACAGCCCCTCATCTATTTAAAAGACTCTCGTCCCTTTTCCTTGGTGAATCTCCGAGGCTTGCGTAATAATCACTTGCTTCACCCCGGCGTCTATCGCTTGGTAAGCGTTTTCCAGTTTCGGGATCATGCCCCCTTGGATAATTCCTTGTTCTACATATCCCTTAAACGCTATACGATCGATTTCCGGTATCACGCTCTCATCATCGTTCTCGTCCAACAAAACGCCTTTTTCTCGAAACAGAACATCAATGTCACCTCAAAATATTTCGCCAACGCTTTAGCGGCTTCTCCCGCTATCGTATCAGCGTTCGTATTCAACATATGGCCTTGCTTATCATGTGTAAGAGGAGCCAGTACCGGCACGATACCTTGATGGATAAGAGAGGCTAGCAAATCGGCATTCACCTCTTTCACGTCGCCTACGAAACCATAATCCACCTCTGCCACGGGACGTTTGTCGGAGCGCATCAAATTCATGTCCGCACCAGTCAATCCTAAAGCGTTTACGCCCAACGCCTGCAAGCCCGCTACGATGTTTTTATTCACCAACCCGCCATAGACCATTGTCACGACCTTCAAGGTCTCGGCATCTGTAATACGGCGACCGTTCACCATCTTGCTCTCGATCCCTAGTTGGGCGGCAAGCTTGGTAGCCGAGCGTCCTCCCCCATGCACCAAGACCTTATATCCCTCGATAGCAGCGAAATCGTTCAATAATTGACGAAGCGTTTCTTCTTCCTCAACGATCTTCCCTCCTACCTTTATCAAGACTAGTTTTTCCATACTTAATTCTTTTTTATAAAATTTTCTCGCCAAAGTTACTAAAAAAAGAAAGATTTGTATACATTTGCACTCGCAATGCGGTAGTAGCTCAGTTGGTAGAGCATCAGCTTCCCAAGCTGAGGGTCACGAGTTCGAGCCTCGCCTACCGCTCTATCAGGCATTAGGCGATTATCCAAATAAGGATGGTCGCCTAATTTTGTTTTATCTCCTCAATGCTCCTTCTAAAAGCAACGTCTGTTTCTCTAGCTAGAAACTAGAGTTTTGTGCAAGGGAAACTTCTGTTTCCTCATAGGAAAACTTTTGTTTTCCCTAGAAGAAACTAAAGTTTCTTTTTAAAAAAACCACAAAAACTGCAACATTCTTATAATCAAAGACGTAACCAAGTTTCCTTTTCCCTTTATAATAAAAACAAAGCTATCTCTTTTCTCGACATAAAGCCATATGTTATGCTTAAACGATCTATACTGTTTAAGAAAAATAATCTACCTTTGCGTCAAATAATCAAGAAGAGAATGACAAAAAGCATATTTCTATTCCTGCTGGGGATTCTTTCCCTATCGGCGATGGCGCAACCCAAACTGAGCGAGGAAGCCCGTATCAGTCTGATGACCAGCGCACCGTACGATGAAGAGGTATTCACCGTGTACGGGCATGCCGCTCTACGCATATACGATCCCAAGCAAAATATAGATTATATATTCAATTACGGTATATTTGATTTCTCCAAACCTAATTTTATCTATCGATTCGCCAAAGGAGAGACGGATTATAAACTGGGAGTGGCCGATTTCCAAGACTATGTGATCGAGTACCAAATGCGGGGCAGCGATATTACGGAGCAAGTATTGAACCTCACCCAAGAAGAGAAAGAGCATATATGGGACGCCCTGCTTATCAATTACAGGCCGGAGAACAGGGTATATCGTTATAACTTCTTCTTCGATAATTGCGCTACCCGCCCTGCCGCGATCTTGGAAAAGGAGATCAACGGGAGCGTCGATTATCAGTATCCCTATCAATCCCAGACCTTCCGGGATCTTATTAATTATTGTACCCGAAACCATCCGTGGCTCACATTCGGATGCGACCTAGCGCTAGGCAGCCCCACCGACCGGGAGGCCACCCAGCACGAGATGCTCTTCCTCCCCCCTTATCTAAAAGAAGCGTTCTCTAAAGCCACCATCACGGGCCCGGACGGGACAATCCGCCCATTGGTGAGCGAGACCCACGTGATCGGAGCCGGGGAAGCCGACGAGCCGGAAAAAGATATCTGGGATTTATTCACCCCTTTAGTCTGCGCTTGGCTTCTGTTCGGAATCGTTTTAGGGCTTACTTGGATCGAATGGCGCAAAAAAAAATACTTCCTGTGGGTGGATTGTGTCCTTTTCTCGGTAGCCGGAGCCGGAGGTGTCATCCTCTTCTTTCTTAGCTTCATATCCGTCCATCCCTGCACGTGGCCGAACTGGTCTTTGGTATGGTTACAGCCGCTCGATTTGATCGCTGTTATTTTGTTTTGCGTAAAAAAGCTGAAGAAGGCTGCATATTACTATCATTTTATTAACTTTGCGGCGCTTACGCTGATGTTACTGGGATGGCATTTCATTCCGCAACATCTAAACAGTGCCTTTATTCCGCTTGTAGCCTCGATTTGGGTTCGTTCGGGTTGGGGTGTTTACAGAAAGATATGGAGAATCGGATGAGAAAAATTATAACGTCACTTATCGCTATCCTCGTGGTAACAAACCTTGAGGCGCAGCAGCGTACCCCCAAATTGGTGGTATGTATTACTGTGGATCAGCTAAGGGGCGACTATATAGAATACTTTTATAATACATTTGGCGAACGGGGCTTCAAGCGTTTGATGAACGAGGGGTTGGTGTATAACAATATCCGCTTCGAGTTCTCTGACATAGACCAAGCCAGCGCGTTCGCGACTCTTTTTACCGGAAGCAACCCTTGCTTCAGCGGTATCGCCGGAGATAAGACATTTGATTTCGAGAAAGAGAAAGAGGTCTCGATCTTAAATGATCCCGAATATCTGGGTAATTACACGAAAGAGAATTATTCGCCCAAGAATTTATTCAGTTCCACGATCGGCGACGAGTTGAAAATCGCCTCTCAAGGAAGAAGCGACGTATATTCCATCGCCCCGGATGCCGAGAGCGCCATCCTTTCCGCCGGACATGCGGCGAACGGAGCTTTCTGGATGGATAACACCAACGGGAAATGGGCTACCACGACGTATTATAAGGGAATCCCTTGGTACGTAGACCGCTATAATAACGGCCCGGAATCTTTGGCGTCACGCTTGGAAACCATGGTATGGACTCCTACCCTTCCAATGGAGAAATACAATGCCTTTCCTTACGTATTAGACGATCTACCTTTCCGCTATACGTTCAGCGAGAAGTTTGCGAACTGCTATCCGAACCTGAAGACCTCGCCGTTCATCAATAAGGAGATCAATCGTTTGGCCCTCCAGTTCCTAGAGTACGGAGGGTTTGGTACACGCAGTTGCCCGGATATGTTGTCTATCACGTACTACGCGGGCAATTACCGGGGTACGATGAGCAAGGAATACACCCGGGAGATTCAAGATACGTATTACCAACTCGATCAAGACATCGAGAAGCTATTGGATACGATCGACAAGAAAGTGGGCTTGGCCAATACATTGGTAGTCTTCACCGGTTCCGGTTATTATAAAAGCGAGGAGTCTTATCCGGACGGCTTGATGGTGAACGGTGGCGAGTTTCACCCGAAACGTTGTCTAGCCCTGCTTAATATGTACTTGATGGCCATTTACGGCCAACATACCAGCTGGGTACAAGGATACTACGACAACCAGATCTACTTGAACCGCAAGGCGATAGAAGACGCCAAGCTGGATTTGACGACTTTACAGAACAAGGCCGCCGAATTCATACAGGAATTTAGTGGCGTACAACTCGTCACTACGGGTAGAAGCTTGCTTACGGGTGACTGGAACGAGGGAACCGCCAAGTTCCGTCAAGGTACGCACCATCTGAGACGGGGCGATCTGATCATCGAGTTGCAACCCGGTTGGAAAGTGAACCTCGACAATCCGAAAGAAAAAGTCAAGATTATACGCAATAATGCTGTTATCACCCCGCTGGTATTTATGGGCAACGGGTTGAAACCCCAACATATCTACCGCGAAGTCAAGGCCACTGAGGTAGCCCCCACGGTAACCCATGTGCTAAGAATCAGGCCACCAAACGCTACGCAAAGCTTGCCGCTCTGGGAGCTGACAACCAAATAATAGAGAATTGATTATTAAAGTTGATAATTATCAAGGGTTGTGGCTCTTCTTTCTATTTATTATTATCTAATTATTCAAACAACAAAGTAATAACAGACGATAGTTGCTCAACTATCCATTAACATAAGAATCATGGGATTTAATGAGTTTATGACGAAGCTGTTCGGCAATAAGTCGCAGCGTGACCTTAAAGAAATCACACCTTACGTAGATAAGGTAAAGGCCGTATATCCGTCAATCAAGGCACTCTCGAACGACGAGTTGCGTGCGAAAACAGATGAGATCAAACAACGTATCCAGGACTACGTAGCCGAGGAGAAAGCGCAAGTGGAAGAGCTTCGCAAAGGCATCGAGGATAAGGAACTGGAAGAACGTGAGGCGATCTGGGCCGAGGTAGATAAAATTGAGAAAGCCATCACGGACAAGATGGAAGTAGTACTGGAGCAATCCTTGCCCGAGGTATTCGCCATCATGAAAGATACGGCCCGCCGTTTCGCCGAGAATGAGGAAGTGGTAGTTACCGCTAACCAATTCGACCGGGATCTGGCCGCTCGTTTCGACTTTGTCCGCATCGAGGACGATAAGGCGATCTACGCCAATCACTGGAAAGCCGGTGGTAACGAGATCACTTGGGATATGATCCATTACGACGTTCAGCTATTCGGTGGCGTCGTTCTTCATAAAGGTAAGATCGCCGAGATGGCTACCGGTGAAGGTAAGACCTTGGTGGCTACCCTTCCGGTATTCTTGAACGCCTTGACACGTAACGGTGTACACGTGGTAACCGTGAATGATTACTTGTCAAAACGTGACTCCGAGTGGATGGGACCGCTTTATATGTTCCACGGGCTTTCCGTAGACTGTATCGATAAGCACCAGCCGAATTCCGAGGCTCGCCGTAAGGCTTATGAGGCGGATATCACGTTCGGTACGAACAACGAGTTCGGTTTCGACTACTTGCGCGACAATATGGCGATCAGCCCGAAAGACTTGGTACAACGCAAGCATAACTACTCCATCGTCGATGAGGTGGACTCCGTATTGATCGATGACGCTCGTACGCCGCTGATCATCTCCGGACCGATCCCTCGTGGCGAGGAACAATTATTCGAGCAATTCCGCCCGAACGTGGAGGTTGTCGTGAACGCGCAGAAAGACCTTTGCTCCAAATTATTGATCGAGGCCAAGAAGAAAATGGCTAGCGATGACCAGAAGGTCGTTGAGGAAGGCTCTATCCTTCTGTACCGCTCCTTCAAGGGATATCCCCGCAACAAGGCGTTGATCAAGTTCTTAAGCGAGCAAGGCGTAAAAGCTCAAATGTTGAAGACGGAAGAATATTTCATGTCCGAGAATATGCGCCATATGCACGAGGCGACCGATGAGTTGTATTTCGTGATCGACGAGAAGAACAACAGTATCGAATTGACGGATAAAGGTATCGACCTATTGACCGGTAAGACGGACGACCCGACCTTCTTCGTACTTCCCGATATCACTTCCCAATTATCCCAATTGGAGAATATGACAGGAACCGAGGAAGAGAAACAGGCCCAAAAGGACGAGATATTGGCGAACTATTCCGTCAAGAGCGAGCGTGTACATACCATCAACCAATTATTGAAAGCTTACACCTTATTCGAGAAGGATGATGAGTACGTGGTTATGGACAACAAGGTTATGATCGTTGACGAGCAGACGGGTCGTATCATGGACGGACGTCGTTATTCCGATGGCCTGCACCAAGCGATCGAGGCTAAGGAACGTGTAAAGGTAGAGGCCGCTACACAAACATTCGCCACGATCACCTTGCAGAACTACTTCCGTATGTACCATAAATTATCCGGTATGACCGGTACGGCGGAGACGGAAGCAGGCGAGTTCTGGGATATCTACAAATTGGACGTAGTAGTGATCCCGACCAACCGACCGATCGCCCGTAACGATATGAACGATCGTATCTACAAGACAAAACGTGAGAAATATAACGCTGTTATCGAGGAAATCGTTCAGCTGACGGAAGCAGGCCGTCCGGTATTGGTGGGAACAACATCCGTAGAGATCTCCGAGCTATTGAGCCGTATGCTTACGATGCGTAAGATCCAGCACAATGTATTGAACGCTAAGTTGCACCAGAAAGAGGCCGAGATCGTGGCCTTGGCGGGTCAAAAGAGTACGGTTACGATCGCTACCAACATGGCCGGTCGTGGTACCGATATCAAGCTGTCCAAGGACGTGAAAGACGCAGGCGGTTTGGCTATCATCGGTACGGAACGCCATGAGAGCCGTCGTGTAGACCGTCAGTTACGTGGTCGTGCCGGACGTCAGGGCGACCCGGGTTCTTCCGTATTCTTCGTTTCACTGGAAGACGACTTGATGCGTTTATTCGCTTCCGAGAAGATCGCCGGCTTGATGGATAAGCTTGGTTTCAAGGAAGGCGAGGTTCTGGAGCACAATATGTTGAGCAAGTCCGTAGAACGTGCCCAGAAGAAGGTAGAGGAAAACAACTTCGGTATCCGTAAACGTCTGTTGGAATACGACGACGTGATGAACTCGCAACGTAACGTAATCTACACCCGCCGTCGCCACGCCTTGATGGGAGAGCGTATCGGTCTGGACGTATTGAACACGATTTACGATACTTCTACAGCTATCGCCGATCAACACGCCGAGGACTTCGAGGGCTTCAAGTTGGAATTGTTCAAGACATTCGCCATGGAAAGCCCGTTCACGGAAGACGAATTCAAGAGCATGAAACCGGAGCAACTCGTAGAGAAATTGTTCGAGGAGGCATTGAAGACTTATAAACGTCGTATGGAACGCATGACGCAAGTCGCTCACCCGGTCATCAAGCAAGTGTACGAGAATCAAGGAGCGATGTACGAGAATATCATGATCCCTATCACGGACGGCAAGCGCATGTATAATGTATCTTGCAACCTGAAAGAGGCTTACGACACGGAATGTAAGGCAATCGTTAAATCCTTCCAGAAATCAATCGTATTGCATATGATCGACGAGGGATGGAAAGAGCATCTACGTGAGATGGATGAGCTGCGCCACTCCGTACAAAACGCTAGCTACGAGAACAAGGATCCTTTGTTGATCTACAAACTTGAATCTTACAACCTGTTCAAGACAATGGTAGACAACATGAACCGTAAGACAGCCGCCATCTTGATGCGTGGACAGATCCCGGTACGTGAGGAGCCGACCGAGGAGCAACGCCAAGCCATGCAAGCCCGTCAAGCGGCCGTAGCCCAGCAAGCCGCCCAAGCGATCGCCGAGGAAAGAGCCCGTCAACGTATCGCCGTACAAGAGGCCGCCCCGGAGAAGCACGAGGATATGAGCCGTTACCGCACGGAGAAAACAGACTTGAGCGGAAACAACACCCAAGCCGAGGCACCTCAACCGAAGCAAGCTCCGGTCCGTGCCGAGAAACGAGTAGGACGCAATGATCCATGTCCTTGCGGAAGTGGCAAGAAATACAAGAACTGCCACGGACAAGGTTTATAAGGAACAAGAAATAAGATAAAAAAAGAGGGACAGAATACCAATCTGTTCCTCTTTTTTGTATATTGCAGGCATATAAACCCATTAAATGCTACCATTATGATTATTGGAATTCCAAAAGAAATCAAGAACAACGAGAACAGGGTAGCTCTTACTCCCGCCGGAGCCAAAGAGTTGGTGAAAAGAGGTCATACCGTGTATGTGCAACACACGGCTGGTATAAACAGTGGTTTCGCCGATGACGCCTATGTGGCGGCAGGGGCCCGGATACTCCCGGCCATTGAGGATGTATATGGAATTGCCGAAATGATCGTAAAAGTAAAAGAGCCGATCGCCAGCGAATATCCCTTGGTACGCAAAGGACAGCTTGTCTTCACCTACTTCCATTTCGCATCCGACGAGGCTCTCACCCTTGCCATGATAAAGAGCGGCTCCATCTGTCTGGCTTACGAGACCGTGGAGAACCCAGATCATACGTTACCCCTTTTGATTCCTATGAGTGAGGTGGCCGGACGCATGTCCGTACAGGAAGGCGCTCGTTTCCTTGAGAAACCGCAAGGTGGCAAAGGCGTATTGCTAGGTGGCGTGCCAGGCGTGAAACCGGGTAAGGTATTAGTTTTAGGCGGTGGTGTGGTAGGCCACAACGCCGCCTTGATGGCCGCCGGGCTAGGCGCCGATGTCACGATTGCCGACATCTCGCTTCCCCGCTTGCGCTATCTGTCCGAGACGATGCCGAAAAACGTGAAGACATTGTTCTCTTCCACGCATACGATCGAACAGGAATTACCCACAACCGATTTAGTGATCGGCGCCGTATTAATCCCCGGAGCCAAGGCCCCGCACTTGATCACCCGGGATATGTTGAAGTTATTAAAACCGGGCAGCGTATTGGTAGACGTAGCCATCGATCAAGGCGGTTGCTTCGAGACCTCCCATCCGACTACGCACGCCAATCCGGTTTATGAGATAGACGATATCCTCCATTACTGCGTAGCCAACATTCCGGGAGCGGTCCCGCAGACTTCCACGTTAGCCTTGACCAACGCTACCCTGCCGTACGTGATCAAGCTTGCCGACAGAGGTTGGGAAAAAGCCTGCGAAGAAGATCCGGGCCTAGAACTGGGATTAAACATCGTGGAAGGAAAGATTGTCTACCCCGCCGTGGCTGAGGCTTTTCCTTCACTCAAAGCATAAGTTTCAAAGAATCTTTCATCAGTAGGGATTGCCGTAAGCAATCCCTTTTTATGTTTTCTATTTTTATTGTTTTCTAAAAAACGTAAAATATCTTGGCTTCTTTTCCCGCACGCCTTAACTTAGAGCACAAAATCAATCAAATTTAATAATTACCATGAAGAAAATTGTTTTATTAGTGGCTTTATGCCTATGTGTCGGAAACCTATTCGCACAAGACGCTGACAAATTAAGAGATGAAGGTGACGCTGCTTTGAAAGCAAAAGATTACGCTACCGTCGTAACAAAATACGGCGAATACTTGAAACAAAACAATTACCAAGACACGGCCCGTATCTTCAATTGCGGATACGCCGCTAATCAAGCGAAGAACTACGCCGAGGCCGCCAAGTATTTCGACATGGCCGTTAAGATGAACTACAACGTAGACGACTCTTATGTAGGCGAGGCCATGGCTTACCGTAACTTAAACAAGACAGAAGAATTCCTGACGACGGTAAAAGAGGGATTAAAAGTGATTCCCGATGGAAACAAGAATAAGACCAATCTGGAAAAGTTGCTTTACGGTTACTGCATCAAACAAGGACAAGCCGCCCAAAAGAAGGGAGATCTGGCCGGTGCCGAGAAAATGTACAAAGAGGTCCTAGCCGTATCGAACAAGGATTACCAGAGCAACGCTTACTACAGCCTTGGCGCCATGCTGTATGGCAACGGAGCGAAGATATTACAGGCCGCTACCCCGATCGCTACTTCCGAGCCGGATAAATACAACGCCGAGAAAGCGAAAGCCGACAAAGATTTCAAGCAAGCGAAAGAATATTTGACAAAGGCAGTCGAACTCGACCCGAAAGACGAGAACTCCAAGAAGATCCTCGCTTCTATCAACGACATCCTGAAATAAGAAAGAGGACTTTATTCATACAAAAAAACCTCCCGGATCACTTTTCTATGTGATCCGGGAGGTTTTTTGTATCTAGCTGTAGAGACATACGCTACTTGAAGAAGAAGCGGAAGATGTCATTTCCATTCGCATAGATCAATAAAGCGAACAGGATAAACATACCTGCCATTTGGGCATACTCTAGGAATTTATCGCTCGGTTTGCGACGGGCCACTACCTCATAGATCAAGAACATCACGTGTCCGCCATCCAAGGCCGGAATCGGCAAGATATTCATGAACGCCAAGATGATAGATAGGAAAGCCGTACGTTCCCAGAAAATCCGCCAATCCCAGACAGACGGGAACAATCCGCCGATCGTACCGAAACCGCCCAAACTGGAGGCACCTTCCTTCGTAAACACATATTTCATGTCGTTCACATATCCCTTCAAGGTATTAATACCTAATTTAATACCGGCGGGGAACGACTCGAAGAAACCGTATTTGCGGGTCACGGTCTGATAGAGATCCGTAGGCAACATCACCGCTACGCCAATTTTCCCGGCCGAGTCCGTCCTCATGGTCAAGGACTCCAACTGGCCGTTCCGGTAGAAATCTACTGTCACCTCTTCACCCTTATTCTCTGACAATAACCCAGAGGCATCATAAAACGTCGGGGTAGCCACACCGTTAATAGCCACCACGCTATCCTTCGGCTGCATGCCGGCAAGAGCCGCCGGGGCATTCTTGTCGGGAAGCTCACGAACAACCATCGGGATACGCAAAGGATCGGCGAAGCCTTTTCCGTCACGCATGCAACGTTGCATCATATCCTCCGGTATGGAGATCACGGTCTCCCGCCCGTCACGGAGCACCGTCACGGTCTTTGCCTCCACCACCTTGCGGAAACTGTCGCTACCGAAACGCTCCAACTCCTCATTGTCCGCTCTCAGCAAGATATCACCGTCCTGAAAACCGACGTTCTGGAACGTCTCGCTATAATTCATACCCATCTTCATGTTCTTCAAGGGCAAGTACGTATCGCCCCACGTAAACAATATCATGGAATAAATAAACAAAGCCAGCAAGAAGTTGAACACCACGCCCGCTACCATAATCATCAAACGCTGTCCGGCCGGCTTGGAGCGGAACTCGTAAGGCTTGGGCGGCTGGGCCATCGCCTCCTTGTCCATACTCTCGTCGATCATACCGGATATCTTACAATAACCTCCCAAAGGAAGCCAGCCTACACCGTATTCCGTGTCACTGTTTTTCGGCTTGTACTTGAATAGCGAGAACCACGGATCGAAGAAGAGGTAGAACTTCTCTACCCGCACCTTGAAAATCCGGGCGAAGATAAAATGCCCGAACTCGTGGACAATCACCAGTATCGATAAGCTCAAGATGAGCTGTAACGCCTTAATCAAAAAAGTTTCCATCTACTATTGTTTGTTCTGTTTTAAATTATTTCAAAATAACTCGGCCGCCAACCGCCTAGCCTCGGTGTCGGTAGCCACGTAATCCTCATACGAGGGATTGACGATAAACGAGGCTTTCCGCATAGTCCGCTCGATCACGTCGCTCATTTGCAAGAAGCCGATACGATCTTGCAGGAAGGCAGCCACCACCACCTCATTGGCGGCATTCAAGATACAGGGCATATTCCCTCCTTGGCGGGCCGCCTCGAAAGCGAAAGCCAAGTTGCGGAAACGTTCCATATCCGGCTCCTCGAACGTCAAAGTCGAATATTGGTTAAAATCCAGACGGGGCGCCATGCTCCTCATACGTGTCGGAAACGAGAAAGCGTAGGCGATCGGCAATTTCATGTCGGGAATTCCCAGCTGGGCGATCACGGCGCCATCCTCAAACTGCACCATCGAGTGGATCACCGACTGTGGGTGCACCACCACCTGTACCTGATCCGGCGTGACATCGAACAACCATTTCGCCTCGATCATCTCGAAGCCCTTGTTCATCATCGAGGCCGAGTCTATCGTGATCTTCGCCCCCATCGTCCAGTTCGGATGCCTCAAGGCCTGCGCCTTCGTCACGGTAGCCAGCTCCTCCAGCGTCTTCCGCCGGAACGGACCGCCGGAAGCCGTCAGCAAGATCTTCTCGATCGGATTATCGTACGCACCTGTTAAACATTGAAAAATGGCCGAATGTTCCGAGTCCACCGGCAAGATAGGCACCTTATGCTCGGCGGCCAGCTTCATGATCAGCTCGCCGGCCACGACCAAAGTTTCCTTATTCGCCAAGGCGATCGCCTTTCCCGCCTTGATCGCCGAGATCGTCGGTCGCAAGCCGGAATAACCCACCATCGCCGTCAGCACCATATCGATCGGCTCCGACTGCACCATCTGGGCGATAGCGTCGGCACCCGCCCATACCTTGATCGGCAAGTCCTCCAAGGCCTCTTTCAGCTCGGGATATTTCCGCTCGTTGGCGATCACCACCACCTCCGGCATATATTTCCGGGCCTGATTGATCAATAAGTCCACTTGGTTATTCGCGGTCAAGGCATACACCTCGAAAAGATCGGAATGCTCGCTCACTACCTCCAAGGCTTGGGTTCCGATGGAACCGGTCGAGCCTAATATCGCTAACTGTCTTTTTTTCATGGAATATCAAAAAGCTATATATTCTTCCGGATTCACAGGATTGCCCTTATACCACAACTCGAAATGCAGGTGCGGCCCGGTAGACAACTCTCCCGTATTCCCGACCAAAGCGATCGCCTCACCGGCTACCACATGGTCTCCCACCTCTTTTAGCAACAATTCGTTGTGCTTATAAACCGAGATGAATCCGTTCTTATGTTGTAATTGAATTACGTTTCCGTGGTTCGGATCGAAACCGGTATAGATCACCGTACCATCCAACGTAGCCAAGACACTCTCCTTCGGGGCCGCGGCCAGATCCACGCCATAATGATGGACATCCGTCTCATAATGAGAGGTGACCACGCCATTCACGGGCTTATAGAAAAAGACCCCCTCGGTCGGGACCTTGCCCGGGTCGGTCAATACCGATAAATTATATTTCTCCTCTTCCTCGTAATCTTTCACGAAGCGAGTCTCTTCCTTGCTACGAGGAATCTCATAGTTAATATCGTTGCTAGCCAAAGAATCTATCTGGCGGATCGAGTCCAAGGGCATCGTACCGGAAATGATTCCGGCCACGTTATCCAGATAAAGGGACTGGATCTCGATCATACGCTCCAACGAATCCGCCCGCAAGGCATTCTGCATAATCTCCTTGCGAACCTCCACGTCGAGATAACCCGGCAAGTAGTTGCGAATCGGTGTCTTGATGATGATAAAAGCGGTAACGGCGATCAAGAAAAAGGCGAACACCGCCAAAGTGACAAACGCCGATAACTGCGAAAGCCGGAAAGACCACACCTCCTCCAACGTCCCCTCATTGATGAAGGAAAGTTTATATTTAAACCGGATCCGGTGCCAAAACGATTTCGTATTCTTCTTTTTCAACCCCTAATCTTCAATTATAAATTCTCAATTATAAATCAATCAGTCCCTCCGGCAAAGACACAGTGAGGCTACGGGCCTCATGATCGGCCTCGGTGATCAACTCCTCCACGGCTGGGATCAACAGCTCCTCGCCTTTATGATCGACACGCAGAAGGACGTTGATTGTCGTCTCATCCACGTCTGTTATCTCTCCTAAATAGCCTTTCTGTACGTCCGTCACGGTATAACCGATAAAACTGTCCCACGTCATATCCCCCACGAGATCCTCCTCGTCCACGGCGTCCAAAGGATAAAACACCTCCTTGCCCACAAACATACGAGCATCCTCCTCGGAATTCACGTCCTCCAGTTTCACCAAGACCACCGTATCGGTCTTATAGCGGAAATCCTCCACGAAGAACGGTACCAAGATACCATCCATCTCGCAAACAATGTACGGGTCCTCGGCATCTTCCAGCACATCGCTATTCGTCACCAACGACAACTCCCCCTTGATGCCATGGGGCTTGGCAAACTGCCCGATCTTGAAAACCTCTTCTTCTCTAATCATCGCCTAAAATCTTTAAATCCTCGTGATACGTGCCCCGATCCGGTTCAATCGCTTATCGATCCCTTGATATCCCCGGTCGATCTGGTCTATATTATGGATCGTGCTGGTGCCCTCGGCGCTCATGGCGGCGATCAGCAAGGCGATACCCGCACGGATATCCGGGGATACCATCGTAGAGCCCCGTAACTTGAAGCGGTTGCCCAGCCCGATCACCGTAGCCCGGTGCGGGTCGCAAAGGATGATCTGGGCTCCCATATCGATTAGCTTGTCCACAAAGAACAAGCGGCTCTCAAACATTTTCTGGTGGATCAGCACGCTTCCCACGGATTGCGTAGCCACTACGAGAAATACGCTCAGCAAGTCCGGTGTAAGCCCCGGCCAAGGAGCGTCGGCGATGGTCATGATAGAACCATCGATAAACGTATCGATCTCGTAGGAATCATGCCGGGGATATAAATATCATCGCCTCGCTGCTCCACGGTAATACCCAAGCGGCGAAAAGCGTCCGGGATGATCCCCAGCTTATCATATCCTGTATTCTTGATGGTGATCTCCGATCCGGTCATAGCGGCCATACCGATAAAGCTACCCACCTCGATCATATCGGGGAGGATGGTATGCTCCGTGCCGGAAAGCGACCGTACACCTTCTATTGTCAATAGGTTAGAACCGACACCTGAGATTCTCGCTCCCATGCGGTTCAGCATCGTGGAAAGTTGTTGCAGGTAAGGCTCGCAGGCGGCGTTATAGATCGTCGTCACCCCCTCGGCCAGCACGGCAGCCATCAAGATATTCGCCGTTCCGGTCACGGAAGCCTCGTCGAGCAGCATATAAGCGCCTTTCAACTGGCGTGCCTCTATCTCGTATACTTGCCGCTCGGCGTCGTAGCTAAAGCAAGCGCCCAGCTTCTGGATTCCCACGAAGTGCGTATCCAGCCGGCGTCGCCCGATCTTGTCGCCACCCGGTTTCGGGATCAGCGCCCTGCCGAAGCGGGCTACCAACGGGCCTACGATCATCACGGAACCCCGCAGGCTACCACTCTTGCGCAGGAACTCCTCGGTACGTAAATACTCCATGTCCACGTCGTCCGCCTGAAAGGTATAGGTATCGGCGGACGGATGCTCCACCTTGACCCTCATATCCCTAAGGAGCTGGATTAAGTTATTCACGTCCAAGATATCGGGCACATTGTGTATGGTCACCTTCTCCGGTGTTAGCAATGTCGCACAGATCACCTCCAGCGCCTCATTCTTGGCGCCTTGCGGGACGATCTCGCCGGACAAGCGATAACCACCTTCTATAACGAACGAGCTCATCTGCCTTTACGCGTAAAGTTTCTTTTGTGGGCGCCACTGTTATTACGGGCCAATATATCACGGCTCTCGGCCAGTTTATGTTCCTCCTCGCTCAATACGATCTTGCTGCCGGAGAGTTCGTCCAGATCCTTGAAGATCTTACGGTCGTCCACGCTTTCCTTGTTCCAAGTAAGGAACGATTTCTTCATCTGGTTGGCCAGCAGTCGCACGAGCTGGTCTTTCTCCATGCCGGGTTGCAGCTCCGTGGCCTTGCGGATCATCAGCTCCAAGGTCTTTCCGTAATGGCGGTAGCGTATACGGTTATTGTTGTACGGGATACGAGGCGGACGGCTATACAGGTTCTCCTTCTTGATGATCTCGTACGGATAGTCTATATCGAGCTTAAAATCGGCCATGATCGCCAGATGATCCCAAAGGATATGCTTAAAGTCGTTTACGTCACGCAAGTGCGGGAACATGTTTCCCATGATGTTGATAATCGTGTTGGCGCAACGCTTACGCTCTTCCCTGTCTTGGATAGTCACGCAATAGTCCACCATATTTTGGATATTGCGTCCGTATTCGGGCAAAGTCAATCTTTTTCCTTCTGTATTGTATTTCATTCTTTACATTTTGTTTATCGCGAAGATAGGTATATTAATTGAGAATTGAAAATTGAGATTCGAAAGTTACCTCTCGTTAGGCTTAATTATCAATTCATAATCTACCACGTCCAGCCACCGCCCGAATTTCAGCCCTACTTTCTCGAAGTGGGATACTTTTCTGAACCCCAGCTTCTCATGCAGCGAGTAGCTGGCCTCATTCCCCTCAGTGATGCAGGCGATCAGGGCGTGGTAGCCGCCTGCCCGACATTCCTCGATCAGCCTTTCCATAAGCTGCCGGCCGATCCCCTTGCCCTTGTATCTCGGGGATAAATAAACGGTGGTCTCAAGCGTATATTTATAAGCTGCCTTTTCTTTCCACGTATGGGCATAGCAATATCCCACGACCTCATCCTGATCCACGTACACCAGATAAGGATAGCTCGCCGAGATCCCGGCTATGCGACCCTCCATCTCCTCCACCCGCAAAGGTTCCGTCTCAAACGTAGCCACGCTATTCACGACATATTCATTGTATATATCCACGATCGCCTTGGCGTCTCGCAAACTCACATTCCGAATCATATTCATTTCGCTAAAACAATCCGATCCGGGAAAGAATCTCTCTTTGCCCGGACCGGATCTATCATCGAGTCAAATAACTATTTTTTCTAAGCCTTCTACTCAGACAAGGCCTTGATCACCTCTTGGTTCGCCTTGCGCACCTCGGCCTCGTTGATCTTGATCACTTTACGGTCGTAGGTCATAAGGCCGTTCACCTCGCCTTCCACGTCCGTGGTTTGCGTGTAGACAGCGGCGGAGAAACCCTTCGGGACCATCGCCTTCAACTCCTTGGCGTACTTCACGTACTCGGCGGTCACCTCATCGCTATTCTTAAACTGTACATAGCCCCAGTTGCGTTTATTCCACCACAAATGGTTCTCCACGGCCAAGCCGATACCACCATACTCGCCCAATACGTTTACACGCACCGGATCGAACAGGTACATCGCCGGGCCCGGGTAATTATGCAAATCCAAGATATCGCCGCACGCACGGAAATTACCGCCACTGGCCGGATTCACCAGACGGGAAGGATCGTATGTTTTTGTCCACTCGGCAGCCTTCTCGGTATCGAACTGGCCCCAAGCCTCGTTGAAGGGCACCCATACTACTACGCTAGGATTCGAGACGCACAGGTCCATGATCTCCTTCCACTCCTTGTAATAATTACGGATAGACTCCTCGGTACGCTCCTTGTCGGTTCCACCGTTATACGTATGAGGCGCCCATTGGTTACCCATGTCGCCGCTAGGCATATCCTGCCAAACCAGCATACCTTCCTTATCGCAATGATAGTACCAGCGTGCCGGTTCCACCTTCACGTGCTTACGGATCATGTTGAAGCCCCACGCTTTCGTCTTCACGATATCATACAGCAACGCCTCGTCCGTGGGAGCCGTGTAAAGCCCGTCGGGCCACCAGCCTTGATCCAGCGGGCCGTATTGGAACAGGTTCTTGTTGTTCAAGCGCATACGCATGATGCCGTTGGCGTCACGCTCGGCGGATATCTTACGGAAGGCGGTGTACGATTTCACCTCGTCCACCTTCTTGCCATTCTTCGACAAGCTCACCTTCATATCATATAAATAAGGATTGGAAGGTTCCCACAACGTAGGATTTTGCACGGCCAAGCGTAATTCTGTCCCTTGTACGCCCTTGGCGGTAGCAACCACCTGCCCCTTATCGAGCAAGCTGACCTCCACGATGTCCGACACCGGGGAGTCGGAACAAGCCCCGACCGTCACGCTCATCACGCCATTATCGATATTCGGGATCGCCTTGATAGAGGTGATATGCGAGGAAGCGACCGGCTCCAGCCATACGGTCTGCCAGATTCCGGTGACCGGCGTATACCAGATTCCCTCCGGGTTGGCCACTTGCTTTCCACGGGGTTGGTAGCCTTTATCGCTCGGGTCCCATACACGCACCACCAGCTTATGCGTACTTTTGCCATTCAGATAGGGAGTGATATTCAAGGAAAACGGGGTAAAGCCTCCCGTGTGGGAACCGATCAGGATATCATTCACGAACACGTCCGCTTTCCAATCCACGGCGCCGAAGTTCAACAAGATATCTTTTCCTTTCCATGAGGAGGGCACCGTAAAGGTTCGTTTATACCACAACTCATTCTTCTCCCCCACTTCTTTTTGCACGCCGGACAAGGAGGATTCCACGGCGAACGGCACCAAGATATTCCCATCGAAACTCGTCGGCTCTGCCTGTCCTTTTGGAAGGATAGCGTATTCCCACTCGCCGTTCAAATTCTGCCAATCCGCACGTTCCATCCCGGGGCGTGGATATTCTGGCAATACATTCCGGGGATCTACTTTCTCAGCCCAGTCCGTCTTGATCTTGTCTCCGGCGGGCTTCCACTGCGCCCCGGCGCTACAAATCGTTGCGAACGCACAAAAGGCTAACAATAATTTTCTCATGATATTATTTACATTTTGAATTGATAATACACTTTCAAGTGACAAAGATAATAGAAAATATCCAAAATCCACATCGTCCTCGGATACCAATAGGAGAACCGTACCCAAATCGATCTAACCATCAAATACCCGGAATATCTCTTGTGACAGAATCTCACAAGGTAAGGTTATTGTCTTTTTTTAATGTTCCTATTTTACATCAATATCATTTCCGGAAAAACACGTACGTGAATATCCAAAAACATGTACGACTTTTCGGAAAAACATGTACGTGTTTCGACGCAAACATTACGATGTTTTTACGACTCTGATTTTCAACCCCTTGAAAACACGACCTGATTTTCTGCTTATTGTAAAATTCTTCTTATTCAGGGATACCCGGAAAAGAAGGGGATCAATACGCACACCTTCACCCACTGGCTGAAAGCCAAGAAGGAAGAGCGTGAGCTTGCCTTCCTCCGCACCTATCTTTGTAGGTAGAATTAAAATGCTTCAATTTGGCAAACGTCACTTGAAACGCCTGCAGGCGAAAGAGTTATTTCCGTATGGGTTACCCTTGGAAACTACGCTTTGCCGTGTGTTTCAAAGCATAGACAATGAAAAGATGGCTGATCGAATGTCTGCTTTTGCAGAGGTTTTCCGTAGGGAAATATCCGCTTCGGCAAGAATCAAAGATCTTTGCGCTATGGGCTTGAAGACTCCATAAAGACCGCCACCCCGACTGATGTCTATAAGAATAGTATTCTCGCCCATGCCGCACTGGCATGCGTAGAGGCATTGTACGCCCAATTCAAAACTTAAATGAAAAAGCCGTGAGAGAAACAGCATCAAAATCCACATCGTCCTCGAATACCTATTCGTAATCATAATACTATCGTTACTAATCGACGTCCTTTCCCCCACAATCCTTCACGTCATCGTTCACGATGCCCCGCTTGATTTTCCTGAAAGTATCCGTAAGGCTCCCGAAACGATAAGATACGGATATACCGAACTCACGCATCACCTTATTCTCCGTCTCATAAAGGGTGAACGCATTGTTATAAGTCTTATTCTCCATCTTCCAAGTCTTCATCAAAGGGCTCTTGCAATAGACAGAAAACGTGAGCTTCTTATGGAAAAAATCCTTATTCAAGGTAATGCCGTGAAACAGGAAATCAGATCGTTTCCCTTGTAATTGAATCTTGGGTAACATATAACCGGCGTTCATGTTCAGCCGGAAATCTTTCGGAAACGAAAATTGGACACCGGCGAAAGCACGTCCGCTCCAACCGCTGTTCGACAAGTTTCTTTCCTCGTTTTCCATACTGATATAATCCACGCCACCATTCATGAAAAAACGGAACAATGGGACAGGGCTCCAATTCATATAAAGGGAAAAGCCTGTCTGGTGCCGTTTGCCGATATTACCATAGGTAGAGACCGATACGTTCGGACGCTCCGTATCCATAAAAGTATATTGCTCGATAGAATTGTTCACAAATGCATGGCTTACGCTGGCATTTATGTTAAACTTCTGGGTGAATAAGGTATAATTAAGGTTCACACTATTGCTTTTCTCGGAATCCAAGTCTGGATTGCCATAAGAAACATTTAGCGGATCCCGCTCGTCGACATAAGGATTCAAATAATCAATACCCGCACGCTGGATACGCATATTATATCCCAGACGGATCTGTTGCGACTGTCCGATCGAGTAAGACAACGTAACGTTCGGTACGATATCCACAAAATTCGAATGAAAGTCTTTCGTCAGATCATTCGAATAGCTCACGTCCAAGCTCGTTCCTTCCGCACGTACTCCAGCCTTTATTCCCAGCTTATTCCAACGAAAGGTGCCACCCAGATATACCGAGTAAATATGTTGCGTATGGCTGAAATCCACAAAGCTGCCCGACGGTTCATGCCAATTGCCGGAAGTCTCATCATAAAGCCGTTGCGTGATCTCACTGTCGGTCTGGCGCAAGATATATTTTACCCGGTCTCCAGATCATGCCCCCGGCAATGGGTCTTATATAATCCAATTGTCCCGTATGCTCATTGGTCTTCGCCCGGTTCGTGTCCCATTGCAGGAAATCAGAGTAATTCGAGGTACCCGTTATCCGCATCCGGTTCTCATCATCATTCGGATCATTGGTGAAACGATAAGACAAAGTCAGCAACTCCCCCTTACGCCTTGTCTCATGCTGGTAGTTGGCATTCACCTCCACGGAGCCGAAGACAGGTTGATTCTGGCTAAAACGATCGTAAGCATAAATCAAGTCTCGGTTCATGTCACGCATCTCCACGCTCAGATCCGAGAACTCTTTCTGACGCTTGCGGAACAAATTGGCGTCCACGCTAATCAGGTTCATCGAGTCGATCTCGAAAGTTCCCTCCAAATATCCCCGGTGCATCTTCCCCCTTTCCCCAATGCTCCCCGATCTGGGAGAGGTAACGGTTAGCGTCATCCGATAAGTTCTTGCGGAAGGAAGTGATATCCGCTATAGGCTCACGTTCATACTCCAGATTGTAATTCGCCGTAAGTCCCAGTTTCCCAGCTTTCAGCGAGACAAATGTCCCGCCGCCGTATGCCTCGTTCGCGGTAACCTCCGCACTCACCGTCCCCGTATATCCATCCAAGACACGTCTCACCATAATAATATTGATAATTCCACTCACGCCCTCAGCGTCGTAGCGGGCACCGGGATCTGTTATCACCTCTATATCCTTGATGCTGGAGGCCGGAAGACTTTTCAATACCGCCGAAGGATTACTACTAAGCAATCCCGAGGGCCGGCCATTCATGTAGATCTTAAAATTACTATTTCCTTTCAGTTGGATATTATCATCGCCATCCACGGTTACCATCGGTACCTTCCGCAACATATCCAATGTATTGCTGACTTTCGCCTCGGGATCCTCCTCTAGGTTATAGACCAATTTATCAATATCCACCTTGACCAAAGGTCTTTGCGCCGAGACCCTCACCTCTCCCAGCGTCCGGGCATCATCTTTCATACATAATTTACCTACGTTCCATACGGGCGATTGAGCCGAAACGCTCACTTTCCTCCGAGCAGGTATTTTCCCGATAGAACTCATATGGAAATAATAAGATCCGGCCTCGGGCAAGGAGACAGAGAAATACCCATCAATATCGCAAGCCAATAAAGCAAGAGGCTCCGTAATCTCCTCACCCCTCGTCACACGCAAGGTCGCGAACGAGACCGGCTCATTTGTCAATGAGTCCACAACCTGTCCTTTCAACTCAAAGACACCAGCTCCCAGTACTTGCGCCGATACGGGACGAATCGCAACGCACGCTAGACAAACGAACAAAAGCTTAAAAACAATGCAGTTTTCATATTCAATCGTGATTTATTATTACGCAAATATGACTCCCGGAGAGGCCAAAAGTTTTGTTTTTCCGTCCAAAGCGAAAGAAAAAGGATTGAGGGCGAAAATTAAATGATCCGAAAACAGGAGGAAAAGAAAGGGTATATCAAGCTTTAACTTTACTTTTGCCTATAAAAAGAGAAGCCATGAAAATAAGACATTATCTCCTTCAGAAACCATCCATACTGATATGGGTATCCGTATTATCGGGTTTCTTCGTGACCTCCGAAGAGATCATGGATTGTATCGAGCTATCCCGGATCAGAGGGATTGACCCCGAGATCGACAGTATATTATTGTTGATCTTCCAATGCCTGTTTTTCATCCTGTTCACTCGGATACTACTACAAATTAACGTATGTTGGCAGCCTGAGAAAAAAGGGCATCTCAAGCAATTCGCCTATTCGTCGCTGGTATCCGTATTATTTTCCTTAATCGTATGGCTCGGGGTCTCACCCGTCATACGAAGCACAAACCAAAATATCCGGGAGAAATACGAGCGAAACGAACCGAAAGAAAACCACCGTTTCCATGGGAAGAAGCTTTTCTACTTGTTCCACGAGCCAGAGGAGGCATGGTACAACAACCTTTTCACGCTATTCGTTGGAATATATACGTTCAGCCGGATTTATATCCTCGCCGCACGTAAAGAGGAAGTGGAGCGAAACTACGAGAAACTGAAAAACGAATCCCTGCAAAGCCAGATAGATGCCTTGTACAACCAGATCAACCCTCATTTTTTCTTCAATGCGTTGAACTCTTTGCATGCCTTGATAGTCGAAGGACAGAATCAGAAATCACTGGCTTATCTCTCCAACCTATCCAATGTATTCCGATATATACTTCAAAGCGAGAAGAAAGAATTAGTGGCGTTAAAGGACGAACTATCTTTTTTGTGAAACCTACCGCTTCATGCTATCCGTCAAATATGAGGAGGAACTGACGTTCGACATACAGATCAACCCAGCCTATATGTCCTGCCAGCTACCGGTTCTTTCCTTGCTACCATTGATAGAAAACGTGATCAAGCATAATGAGATCAGCGCCCGCAACCCAATGCGATTATCCATTTACAGCACCCACGAACCTTCTTTGGTGATCCTAAACCGGAAACAGCCCAAGCTGGACGAGGTGGAGAAAGTGGGTATCGGGCTGAAAAACCTAGATAACCGCTTTGCCCTACTCGTAAAAAAAAGAATAAGGATAGAGGATACGGATGAGTTTTTCCGTGTTTCCCTACCTTTAAAGAGTTAATCTAAATCCAAACAATCATGAAAATCATCATTATCGAAGACGAGGCCGCAGCCTACAAGAACATCAAGAACTTATTACTACAGATAGATCCGCATATCGAGATCTTGGATCATTTCGATACGGTAGTAGATAGCGTGACATGGCTCCGTAGTCATCCCATGCCCGACCTCATCTTCATGGATATCCAATTGGCGGACGGAAACTCTTTCAATATTTTCGAATGCGTCACCATAGAGGTTCCCATCATATTCACTACCGCATACGACCAATATGCGATCAAGGCATTCGAGGTAAACAGCGTCGATTATCTATTGAAGCCTATCACGTTAGAGAGCATGCGAAAGGCACTAGATAAATACAACCGACTTAATCCGGTGACCGTACGGCAGCATATCAGCCGGATCGACCAATTGGTTTGTAGCTCGGAATATCTAAAGCGGATTCTCGTCCCATTCAAGGATCGGATTATACCGATCAAAACCGAGGCGATCGCTTATTTCTATAACACGAACGGCGAAAGTAGCGTGGTGACCCGCGAGAGACAATCATATTCCATCGGTAAATCTCTAGACTCCTTAATGATAAAATTAAACCCGACTTGCTTCTTCCGGGTAAACCGACAGTTTATCCTTTCCAAGGAAGTAATAGATAGCTTCACCATCTGGTTCGATAGCCGATTACGTATAAATCTGAGCCTCCCGACCGACGAACCCATTTTCGTGGCTAAAAATAAGGCGGCGGAATTTAAGGTATGGTTGTCCTCTTATTAAACTTCATCGTGCAATTTGATTATACAATTTAATAACGTACATTCGCGTACAAATAAATTAAATCTGTAGTCCGATGAGAACGCATTTACGCGAAAGCATGCTGGCGCTTCTTTTGATAGGTATCTTAGCCACGGGTTGCGATACCGGAACGAAGAAGGCTTCTGAAAACAGTATCACGTTTGATTCTATCAGCGTGGAAAAGACTTACCATTTGTTAGATAATCCGGATAATCCCAATTGCAATCTAGAGATCAAGTTCGTTTATCCCCGGAAATATTCGGATAAAGAGGTTCTTAAGAATCTACAGAGACAGTTCGTCTCCTCTTATTTCGGCGAGAATTATGAGCAATTATCCCCGAGGAGGCGGTACGGAAATATACCGACGACTATCTGGCCGCTTATAAGGATCTGGAAGAGGATTACAAGGCTGAGGTGGCGAAATCCGACGAGACACCGGTGGGCTCTTGGTTCTCTTACTATGAGATGTCGTCGGATGATATCGCCTTCAACCAAGACGATATCATCAGCTATACGGTAAGCTTCGAGAACTATACGGGCGGAGCGCATGGCGCACATTCCTACAATAACCATGTAGTGAACCTCAAGACCGGTAAGCCGATCACCGAGGAGGAGATATTCGTGGACAACTATCAAGACAATCTGGCGCGAATATTGGTAGATCAGATCGCCAAGCAAAACAACGTATCCGACGCCAAGGAACTGGAAAATATCGGTTTCTTTAGCGTGGACGAGATCTTCCCGAACGGCAACTTCCTCGTAGACGAGACGGGCATCACCTATTCTTTCAACGAATATGAGATAGCGGCATACGTGGTAGGCGTCACGAACGTCCATCTCCCTTACAAGGAAATCCGCTATTTGCTGCGGGATGACAGCCCGATAAGTCAGTTAATTGAAAATTGAAAATTGAGAATTGAAAATTAATGATAGATAAACCTATAAACAGATGTCCTATGGAACAAAATACAGAGAAATTCTCAATTCCCAATTCTCAATTTTCAATTCTCACATCTTATTTCCCCGATCTCACCGACCGGCAAAAAGAGCAATACGCCGCCCTATATGACCTATATACGGATTGGAACGCCAAGATCAACGTGATCTCACGGAAGGATATCGAGAACCTATATCCGCATCACGTGCTTCACTCGCTGGGTATCACCGATATGCTGCGTTTCAAGCCGGGTTCCTCGGTGATGGATCTGGGTACGGGAGGCGGTTTTCCCGGCATCCCCTTGGCGATCTTATTCCCGGAGACCCATTTCCATCTGGTAGACAGTATCGGGAAAAAAATCAAGGTGGGACAAGCCGTGGCCGAGGCGATCGGGCTGGAGAACGTATCCTTCCGCCATTGCCGGGGCGAGGAGGAAAAGCAGCTTTTCGATTTCGTGGTAAGCCGTGCCGTAATGCCTCTGGCGGATCTGGTAAAGATCGTCCGCAAGAATATAAAGAAAGAACAGATCAACGCATTGCCCAACGGATTGATTTGCCTGAAAGGTGGAGAGCTGGCGCACGAGATATTGCCTTTCCGGAACCAAGCGATAAGCATGGATCTGAAAGACCATTTTAAAGAAGAGTTTTTTGAAACTAAAAAAGTAGTGTACGTACCCTTATGATTACGATAAAATCTTTCGAAGTAAACTATTTCTCCGAGAATACTTACTTGCTATACGATGATACCAAGGAGGCAGTCCTTATCGATTGCGGCTGCCTGCGCAAAGAGGAACAAAAAGAAGTAAGCGACTTTATCGCCCAGAACGGGCTGACGCTGAAACGTTACCTTTGTACGCACCTCCATCTGGATCACATATTCGGCAACGAATTCGTCCATAACACCTACGGGTTGAGCCCGAAGCCCATAAAGCGGACGTGGAGGGCCTTCCCTCCCCGAGGAGCAAGCCAAGGCGTTCGGCCTGCCGATGAAGGCGAAAACGTCCCGGTAGGGAAATATCTGGTAAACGGGGAAATCATAAAGTTCGGGAAATCCGAGCTGGCGGTATTGAGCGTTCCCGGTCATTCACCCGGAGGCGTGGCTTTCTATAACAAGAAGAACGGTTTCGTGATCGTCGGGGATTCCTTGTTCGCCGGAAGCATCGGCCGTACCGATTTATGGGGAGGCAACCAAGATATACTGCTTGCCGCTATCAAGGACAAATTACTGTCGTTGCCGGACGAGACCGTGGTATACCCCGGCCATGGCCCCGAGACACGAATCATTGATGAGAAATTAAATAATCCTTATTTATAAAATACTAGAATTATGGACACAAATAAGTTTGTAAACCGCCACGTGGGCATCTCAGCGGAAGATATTCCCGCTATGTTGGAGACGATTGGCGTGAAGTCTTTGGACGAGTTGATCGATCAGACCATTCCGGCCAACATCCGTTTGAAAGAACCGCTTAACCTTCCCGAAGGCCATGACGGAACGTGAGTTCGCAGAACACATCTCGGAGTTGGCATCCAAAAACGAAGTCTTCACTTCTTATATCGGAATGGGTTGGTATGACACAGTATGTCCGGCTCCTATCCAACGTAACGTATTCGAGAACCCGGTTTGGTACACCTCCTATACGCCGTATCAGGCGGAAGTATCCCAAGGACGCTTGGAGGCGTTGCTGAACTTCCAGACTGTTATCTGCGAACTGACCGGATTGCCCTTGGCGAACTGCTCGCTACTCGACGAGGCGACAGCGGCAGCCGAGGCGGTTACCATGTTTCATGGTTCACGCAGCCGTGCGCAGGTGAAAGCGGAAGCCAATACGGTATTCGTTGACGAGAACGTGTTCGCCTCTACGCTGGCCGTCATCCACACCCGCATGATCCCGCAGGGCATCCAGGTGGTAGTGGGCGATTATAAAAATTCGAGTTCACGCCGGACGTGTTCGCCGCCATCGTACAGTTCCCGAACGCGGATGGTTCGATCGAGGACTATAAGGAATTCGTGGCCCGTGCGGGCGCCGCCGGAGCCAAGGTAGGCGTAGCCGCCGACTTGATGAGCTTGGTATTGCTTGACTCCTCCGGGAGAATGGGGTGCAGATGTCGTATTCGGTAGCAGCCAGCGTTTCGGTATCCCGATGTTCTACGGTGGTCCGTCCGCTGCATTCTTCGCTACGAAGGACGATTATAAACGTACGATCCCGGGACGTATCATCGGTATCTCCAAGGACGCTTACGGCCATCCGGCTTATCGCTTGGCTTTGCAGACACGCGAGCAACATATCAAACGTGAAAAGGCGACCTCCAATATCTGTACGGCTCAGGCGTTGTTGGCTACCATGGCCGGATTCTACGCCGTATATCATGGAGCGGAGGGGTTGCGTAACATCGCCGGACGGATTCATTCCACGGCCGGATTCTTGGCCAAGGAGTTGGAGAAACTGGGATATACGCAATTAAACAAGGATTATTTCGATACCTTGAAGATACAGCTTCCCGCACACGTGTCGGTGAACGCGCTGCGTGAGATCGCCTTGGAGTGCAAGGTGAACTTGCGTTACTTCGAGGCCGGACAAGTAGGCGTCAGCATAGACGAGACGACATTGCCTACGGACATAGGCGTATTATTATACATCTTCGCCGGCGCCGCAGGTAAAGACTATATGCTGGACGAGTCTATCCCCGCCCAGACTTATTCCGACGCTAAATTCGCCCGTACTTCCGAATTCCTGCAAGAAGACGTATTCAAAAAATATCATACCGAAACGGAACTGATGCGTTATATCACCCGCCTGGGACGAAAGGATGTTTCCTTGGCCCAATCCATGATCTCGCTGGGATCTTGCACGATGAAGCTAAACCCGGCTTCTACGATGTTGCCGCTTAGCCGTGCGGAATTCATGAATATCCACCCGTACGCTCCAGAGGAGCAAGTGGAAGGCTATACGGAGCTGATCGAGAACCTGTCTTCTTACTTATGCACGATCACGGGCTTCAAGGGCTGTACGTTGCAACCGAACTCCGGCGCCGCTGGCGAGTACACGGGTCTTCGTGTGATCCGTGCTTATCAGGAAAGCATCGGCCAAGGCCATCGTGATATCGTTTTGCTTCCGGCTTCCGCCCACGGAACCAACCCGGCCAGCGCTATCCAATGCGGGTATAAGACCGTAACCGTTAAATGCGACGAGAATGGTAATATCGATCTGGAAGATTTCCGTGCGAAAGCCGAGGAGAACAAGGAGCGTTTGGCTGCCAGCATGATTACCTATCCGTCTACGCATGGTATCTTCGAGGTGGACATCAAGGAAATGTGCGACATTGTTCACGCTTGCGGTGGTCAGCTGTATATGGACGGCGCCAACATGAACGCGCAGGTTGGATTGACAAATCCGGGTACGATCGGCGCCGATGTATGTCACTTGAACCTGCATAAGACCTTCTCTTCTCCTCACGGAGGTGGTGGTCCCGGCGTAGGCCCGATCTGCGTGGCCGAGCATCTGGTTCCGTTCTTGCCGCAGCATCCGGTGCTTTGGGGCAGCGACTTGAATACGGTATCCGCGGCTCCTTATGGTAGCGCCGGTATCCTACCGATCACGTACGCTTACATACGCTTGCTGGGTACGGAAGGTCTTGAGACAGTAACGAAGACGGCCATCTTGAACGCCAATTACTTGGCCGCTAAGTTCAAGGATACGTACGGTATCGTCTATACCGGAGCGACAGGCCGTGTAGGTCATGAGTTGATCTTGGAATGCCGCACGGTAAAAGAGCGTTCGGGCATCGACGAGGGCGATATCGCCAAGCGTTTGATGGACTTCGGCTACCACGCTCCTACCCTATCTTTCCCGGTACACGGCACCTTGATGGTAGAGCCGACCGAGAGCGAAAGCAAAGCCGAACTGGATCGTTTCGTAGAGGTAATGGAATGTATCTGGAACGAAATCAAGGAAGTGGAAGAAGGCAAGGCTTCAAAGGAAGACAACGTATTAAAGAACGCTCCTCATCCGGAATACGAGGTGACCGCCGACGAGTGGAAACACGCGTATCCCCGCAGCAAGGCCGCCTTCCCGCTGGAATGGTTGCACGACAGCAAGTTCTGGATTAACGTAGCCCGTGTAGATAACGCTTATGGCGATCGTAACTTGATCCCGACTTTATGCGCTTGCGAGATATGAAGAAGCTCTTTATCGCTTTGGCGGCCGTCGCTCTGACGGCTTGCGTCAAGGCGCCCGAGAAAACAGTCAAGGTCTACGCATGGCAAGGCGAAGGCGGGAATACCACCGAGCAAACCTTACAAGCGGACTTTAGTAAATGGCATGCCCACGGTGTAGACGGGATGTGCTACAACGCCGGCCACGACACGGAGAAAATCCAGCGTGCCGCCAAAGCGGCCCATGCCAATGGCATGGAATACCACGCATGGATTCCTGCCATGTTGCAACATGGATTGGACTCCACCCTCTACGCCGTGAACCGGAAAGGCGAGTCGGCCTATTCCGTACAGGCCTATGTCCCTTATTACAAATGCCTGTGCCCGAACCAAGAAGGTACGGCGGAGTTCTTGCTGGATCTATATGGCAAGGTAGCCGATATCCCGGAGGTGGATTATATCCATCTGGATTATATCCGTTACGTGGATGTCATCCTGGCCCGCGGACTTTGGGAAAAATACGGCTTGGTGATGGACGAGGAATATCCTACGGCGGACTATTGCTACTGTGACAAATGCGTGGCCGATTTCAAGGCCGCTACCGGTATCGACATCAAATCCGTAGAGGATCCTTCCAAATGCGCGGAATGGGCGCAGTTTCGTTGCGACCTGATCACGAAATTGGTAAATCGCATCGCCGACGAGGTTCACGGCAAAGGCAAGAAAGTGAGCGCCGCCGTATTCCCGGGGCCGGACTCTCACGCTAAATGGATGGTTCGTCAAGAATGGAATAAATGGAATATCGACGCTTTCTTCCCGATGAATTATAACGATTTCTATCTGGAGGACGCTTCTTGGCTGGCTCCGATCGTGAAAGAGGAAGTAGCCGCCGTGCAAGGCAAGAAGCCGGTTTATAGCGGTCTGTTCATCTGCGAGGATTGGCAGAACAAGGCGAATATCAAGGACCCGGAAGGCCATGGACTGATCCCGTCCGAGATCGAGGAGGCCGTAAGAGGCTCCATGGAGAACGGAGCGGCCGGCGTGGCGTTGTTTACGCCGGGCAACATGACGGATGAGCATTGGAAAGCTTTCGATAAGGCGATCCACCAACCGTATACCGTAAAGCCCTAATTCGTAATTACTATACGATAAAACAAAGACGAGGAGGCGCAGCTCTTCATTTTCTCGCCTGCGCCTCCTCTTTGACTTATCCATCTAATCTATCTTACTAATAAATAATATCATGACAACTAAGAAACAAGAGAAAATCAAATTCAGTAAAGCATTCTGGGTAGCGAACACCGTCGAGTTGTTCGAGCGAGCCGCTTATTATGGCGTATTTATCGTTATAACCCTTTATCTTAGCCGCATCTTAGGCTTTAACGATATTCAGGCCGCCAGCATCGCCGGTATCTTTTCCGCTTGTCTGTATCTGCTGCCCACATTCGCCGGAGCGTTGGCCGATAAGATCGGTTTCCGCAACTCGATGCTACTGGCTTTCACTTTGTTAACTTGTGGCTATCTAGGACTGGCTGTTTACCCTACTTGGCTTCAATCCGCCGGACTTGTTGAATACAGCACGACGACTACCTTTACGGGATTGCTGGAGAGCAATCTTCAGTACGGCATTATCCCTATCATGGCCTTGATCGTATGCGGCGGGGCTTTTATCAAGAGCGTTATCTCCGGCACGGTCGCTAAAGAGACTACGCCGGAAACCCGTGCGAAGGGCTTCTCTATCTTCTACGCGATGGTAAATATCGGGGCCTTCTCCGGGAAGACCATCGTGAAGCCGCTTCGTGAGGCGTTGGGCAACGAAGGTTTGATTACCTTGAACTATTTCTCGGCGAGCATGACCTTCCTTGCCTTGCTAGCCATCTGGTTCTTCTACAAAAGCGCTCAGCATTCGGGCGAGGGCAAGACGTTCGGGCAGATCTGGAACGCCTTGATCAAGGTTTGTAGTAACGGACGGCTCATTACATTAATCATCATTATCACCGGATTCTGGATGGTACAACACCAGCTGTATGCCACGATGCCAAAATATGTGCTTCGTTTGGCCGGCGAGGGAGCCTCTCCTTCTTGGTATGCCAACGTAAACCCTTTAGTCGTAGTTCTGACAGTCAATCTTGTAACACAGATGATGCGGAAGCGGACAGCGCTTACCTCCATGACGGTGGGTATGTTTATCATGCCGGTGTCCGCTCTTTGCATGGCATCCGGTAATATGCTGGATACTAATTCCTTGATCCTAGGGATGCATCCCGTAGCCTTCATGATGGTGGTGGGTATCGTCTTCCAAGGGCTGGCGGAGACGTTCATCTCTCCTCGCTTTCTCGAGTATTTCTCCTTGCAAGCACCCAAAGGAGAAGAAGGTCTCTATCTTGGATTCAGCCATTTGCATTCTTTCCTCTCCTCTATCTTCGGATTCGGGCTGTCCGGTTTCCTTTTAAGCAAGTATTGCCCGGAGCCAACCCTGTTCGCCTCTCACGAGGAATGGCTGGCGGCAAGCGCGAACGCCCATTACATCTGGTATTACTTCGGTGCGATCGCCTTGGTATCCGCCGTAGCGTTGATCGTGTATGGACAAGTCGTAAAGAGGCTGGATAGCCAAAAGATTTGACCCGATAAAACTACGAGGTCAAATCCATTACCTTTGATTTGACCTCGTAGTTCTAAAATATCTAATCCAAACACATGAATTTGACCTTTAAGGCTTGCGATATCCAATCATAATCCGTAGATTTGACCCGGAAGAATCGCAAGATCAAATCCTTGAGAAAAAACAACCTTAAAACAGATCATCATGGAAGAAACATTCAAGAGAATCCCCCCGGAAGATGTCTTTATCACCGTCTTCAAGCGTAAACCCACCGAAGAAGAGCTTTGGATGGGCGTCCCTCCCGACTTCGACGGCAACCGCCCCTCGGGCAACAACCTGATCGATCTCTTCGCCTATCTCATCCGCAAGTACGGCCGGATGGACACCAGCGAATACGCCCGCATAATGCAACTCAAGACCAGCGAGCTCCGGGGCGCCATCCTCGCCATCGGCGGCATGTCGGCGATGGAATGGCGCAACCGCTACCTTCTCCTCGAAGCTCAGGAGCTGATGGAGCGGACGGACATGAGCATCACCGAGATCGCCGCCAAGCTGGGTTTCTCGCAGCCCTCGGTATTCTCCAAGTTCTTCCGCACGCTGACGAAATCGCAGCCTTGGGAATGGCGCATCGAGAAAAAAAAACCGGGCTCAAACCGGAAGAGAACCTATCATTGCTACGAGTAATCAGCAGGCAATACATGCTCAAACACACGCCAAGTGTGCAATTTCCTCCGCAAAGTTCTTTGTTATAAAGAATGTTTGATTACTTTTGCACCTCGAGATTAACAAGAAAGTAGAAGTATTACATCAATATAAAAATCTAATATTCCTATATAATATGAGTTTAAGAATTATAGTTTTAGCGAAACAGGTCCCGGATACACGAAACGTGGGAAAGGACGCCATGAAGGCGGACGGTACGATCAATCGCGCCGCCTTGCCCGCGATCTTTAACCCGGAAGACCTGAACGCGTTGGAACAAGCGTTACGCTTGAAAGACGCTTACCCCGGGACGACAGTTACGCTGCTGACGATGGGCCCGGGACGTGCCGCCGAAATCATCCGCGAGGGTTTGTATCGTGGTGCTGACGGCGGTTTTTGTTGACCGACCGTGCGTTTGCCGGAGCCGACACGTTAGCCACATCCTATGCGCTTGCCACGGCTATCAAGAAAATCAACGATTATGATATTATCATCGGTGGTCGCCAAGCGATCGACGGCGATACGGCACAGGTAGGCCCGCAAGTGGCTGAGAAATTAGGACTGACCCAGATCACGTATGCCGAGGAAATCCTAAACGTTGATAAGGAGGCCGGACGTATCACCGTAAAACGCCATATCGACGGCGGTGTGGAGACTGTGGAAGGCCCGCTGCCCATCGTTATCACCGTGAACGGCTCCGCCGCTCCCTGCCGTCCCCGCAACGCGAAGTTGGTACAAAAGTACAAACACGCCATGGGTAAACAGGAACGGGCCGTGCAACCCGCCTGTCACCAGGACGGTACGCCGACTCTTCGCTACCCGGAATTGTACGAGACCCGCCCGTATTTGGATATTCAAGAATGGAGCGTAGCCGACGTGAATGGTGACTTGGTTCAATGCGGCCTTAGCGGTTCGCCGACGAAGGTAAAAGCGATCGAGAATATCGTCTTCCAAGCCAAGGAAAGCAAGACCATCTCCAGCGCCGACCAAGAAGTAGAGGATTTGATTGTCGAACTGTTAGCTAACCACACCATCGGATAAGATTATGAACAACGTATTTGTATATTGTGAGACAGAAGGCACGAACGTTGCCGATGTAAGTCTTGAGCTTCTGACTAAAGGTCGTAAGCTAGCCAATCAATTGGGCTGTGGGCTGGAGGCGATCGTTGCCGGGTCCGGCCTTGAGGGTGTAGAGAAACAAGTATTGCCTTTTGGCGTCGACAAGGTTCATGTGTTCGACGCTCCGGGTCTGTTCCCTTATACGTCACTTCCTCATTCCTCTATCTTGATCAATTTGTTCAAGGAGGAGAAACCGCAGATTTGCTTGATGGGCGCTACGGTGATCGGTCGTGACTTGGGCCCTCGTGTATCCTCGGCCTTGACAAGCGGCTTGACGGCCGATTGTACCTCTTTGGAGATCGGCTCGCACGAGGACAAGAAAGCGGGTATCACCTACGAGAACTTATTATATCAGATCCGTCCGGCGTTCGGTGGTAACATCGTAGCCACGATCATCAACCCGGAACATCGCCCGCAAATGGCGACCGTTCGTGAGGGCGTGATGAAAAAGGAGGTTTTGGACGAGAACTATAAAGGCGAAGTGATCCACCACGACGTAGCGAAGTATGTCCCCGAGACAGACTATGTGGTGAAAGTGATCGACCGTCATGTAGAGAAAGCGAAGCACAACCTGAAAGGCGCTCCGATCGTAGTAGCCGGAGGTTATGGCGTAGGCTCTAAGGAGAACTTTAATTTATTGTTCGATTTGGCGAAAGAGCTTCACGCCGAGGTAGGTGCCAGCCGTGCGGCTGTCGATGCCGGTTTCTGCGACCACGACCGTCAGATCGGTCAGACCGGTGTCACGGTGCGTCCGAAATTGTATATCGCTTGCGGTATCTCCGGGCAGATCCAGCATATCGCCGGCATGCAAGACGCCGGTATCATCATTTCGATCAATAATGATGAGAACGCCCCGATCAACACGATCGCCGATTACGTAATCAATGGTACGGTAGAAGAGGTGATTCCTAAGATGATTAAGTATTACAAAAAGAACAGTAAGTAAGATTATGGCTAATTTCTATACAGATAATCCCAGCTTGAAGCATCATCTTCACCATCCGTTGATGAAGCGTATCGTAGAGCTGAAAGAGCGCGGCTATGCCGACAAGGATACATACGATTATGCTCCGATCGATTTTGAGGACGCAATGGATAGCTACGAGAAAGTATTGGAGATCGTTGGTGAGATTTGCGGGGAAATTATCGCCCCGAACGCTGAGGGCGTAGACCATGAGGGCCCCACGGTAGCGAACGGACGTGTCACGTACGCTTCCGGGACACAGCAAAACCTCGATGCCGTTCGCAAGGCCGGCTTGATGGGTATCGCTATGCCTCGCCGCTACAATGGGTTGAATTTCCCGATCGTCCCTTACATCATGGCCGCCGACTTGGTTTCCCGTGCCGACGCCGGTTTCGAGAACCTTTGGGGTCTACAAGATTGTGCCGAGACCTTATACGAGTTCGGCAACGAGGATCAACGCCAACGTTACATCCCTCGTGTTTGCGACGGAGAGACCATGTCTATGGACTTGACGGAGCCGGACGCAGGTTCCGACCTTCAATCCGTTATGTTGAAAGCTTCTTACAACGAGGCTGACGGTTGCTGGTATCTGAACGGCGTAAAGCGTTTCATCACGAATGGCGACGCTGACATCCATTTGGTATTGGCCCGTTCCGAGGAAGGTACGAAGGATGGACGTGGCCTTTCCATGTTCATCTACGACAAGCGCAATGGTGGCGTGAATGTCCGTCGTATCGAGAACAAAATGGGTATCAAAGGCTCTCCTACTTGCGAGTTGGTATTCAAGAACGCGAAAGCCGAGCTTTGCGGTGATCGTAAGCTAGGTTTGATCAAATATGTAATGGCTTTGATGAACGGTGCCCGTCTGGGTATCATGGCTCAAGCCGTAGGACTTAGCGAGGCTGCCTATCGTGAGGCTTATGCTTACGCCTTGGATCGTAAACAGTTTGGTAAGTCTATCATCGAGTTCCCGGCGATCGCTGAGATTATCGCCTTGATGCGTGCGAAAGCGGATGCTTCCCGTTCTATGTTATACGAGACCGCCCGTTTCGTTGACGTCTACAAAGCGTTGGATGATATATCCAAGGAACGTAAACTGACTCCGGAAGAACGTCAAGAATTCAAGAAGTACAGCAAGCTCGCGGATGCTTTCACCCCGATGGGTAAAGGCATGACTACCGAGTACGCAAACCAGAACGCTTACGACGCTATCCAAGTTCACGGAGGTTCCGGTTTCATGAAGGACTACGCTTGCGAACGTATCTACCGGGATGCCCGCATCACGAATATCTATGAGGGTACCACCCAATTGCAAGTCGTAGCGGCCATCCGCCACGTCACCACGGGTACTTATTTGAACCAGATTCGTGAATACCAAGCGATCGAGTATAAGCCGGAATTAGAGGCTCTGAAGAACAAACTTGCCGCTATGACCGAGAAGTATGAGAAAGTGGTAGCCAAGGTTACGGAGACAAAGGATAACGAATATATTGACTTCCAAGCTCGCCGTATGGTCGAGGCAGCCGCTCATTGCGTATTCGGCTACTTGCTATTGCAAGACGCAAACAAAGATGACAGCTTCCGCCGTTCCGCCGAGGTTTATGTAAACTACGGACAAGCTGAGATTGATAAGATCGAATCCTTCATCAACAACTTCAATCGTGAGGACTTAGTTTATTACAAACAACAGTAAATAGGTTTTCCTAGGATAAAATGAGGCGAGGATCAGTTACAGGTTCTCGCCTTATTTTTTTAACCGCCAAAGTACCCATTGCATACCGCCACGTAAAGACAGATACCAAAGGAAAGCCATCCATAACGCATGATTCCCCATCGATTGATAAAACAAGTAATACATAATAAAGAAAGTGCCCGAGGCCACAAGCATCGAGTAAAGCATCTGGCGTGTGGCCGTGGCACCGATAAAGATACCGTCCCAAAGGAAAGCGGAGAATCCACATAAAGGAATCGCCAACACCCAATAGAAATAATCCCCGGAAGCTTCAATGACTGAGGTATCGTTCGTCAATAATCCCAGAAAATTCTTCCCTCCCAACGCATAAAGGATCGTGAAAGACAATGAGAGGCCGATTCCCCATAGGAACAATAAGCGAATGCATTTACGTAACCCCACATCGTTTTTGGCTCCAATAAAGCGACCGGCTAATGCCTCTCCCGCATAAGCGAATCCATCCATTATATAAGAGAACAAGGTAAATAACTGCATCAACAAGGTGTTTACGGCTAATATCACATCCCCTTGTCTCGCACCTGTAGAAGTAAAGAAAGTCGTAACAGCGACCAAGCACAAGGTCCGGAAAAATATATCACTATTGACTGAGAAGAAGCGACGCATCGCCTCCCTACCCCAAAGCCCGTTCCAATCAATATACGCTTTCAAACGTTTATAATATTTCAACCAAAGAGCAAACGCCATGAGGAGACCCGCATATTGGGCGATCAGTGTTCCCAACGCTACGCCTTCCACCTTCATACCCAGCACAAACACGAAACATAGGCTGGCCACAATATTCACGATATTCTGCGCGATAGCGATAAACATCGGGAAACGAGAATTCTGCATACCGATAAACCAACCGGCAAAGCCATATAACCCCAATACAGCCGGCGCTCCCCAGATACAGATATTAAAATAGAGAGAGGCCCATTGTTTTACCTCCTCCGTTGCGTCGATCAAAGTAAACGCAACCTTCAAGATAGGGTATTGAAGTATCAAAAGCCCCAAAGATATCAGGAAACCAACCCCGACAGACCGGAATAAGATCCGGGTAACTTCCGTCAAATCCGTTTCCCGTACGCTTGGGAAGTCATACCGCTTGTCCCCATACGGAGAAACCCGAATATCCAGTAGATAATATTAAACAGCATCCCGCCTACAGCGATCGCCCCGATGTACGAAGCAGATCCAAGATGTCCCACGATCGCCACATCTATCAATCCCAATAAAGGTACGGTTATATTGGAAATAATAGAAGGTATCGCCAGTTGAAGTATTTTCTTATTCATATTAAATAGTGTCTAAATACGATATCGTTATCTCTTAAAACTCTCTTTCAGACTGATCAACGAAGGGATAAAAAGGATATAATACCTATCAAACATAAAAAGCCCCCACTTATTATAAAGGTATTTCCAAGCCCGATAGAATCCGCCAAAAAGCCGGTACTCAAAAGACCGATCATCGAAGGAAGCATACTAAAGCTCATGTAAAAAGAGAATACCCTTCCCATAACTCCCGGATCAATGCGAGATTGGATAACCGTAGTAAAAGTAGCAAAATACAGGGAACCACAAACACCTCCTAAAGCCGTCAGCACCGCAAACCAGATAAAACCGGATACCGGTAACAACCCGGAAAACAAGAATGTCAATCCCAACGCTATATACATCCCATTAATCAACAGTATCTCATTCCAACGATATTTCTTAAGCCCCAGTAAAGCACCCGCGAGCAAGGCTCCTCCACCCCATGAAACCTCGACCAAACTCACTTGGAAAGCATTTCCGGCAAAGTGATTCAACGTCATCAACGGGAATAAGACACTTACCGGCATAATCACGAATGTAGCCAATATAGACAATAGGAATAACCACGATAGCCCATATTGGTTACGGACTTCCATAATCGCCTCTTTCGCCTCTCTCCAAAGATGCAATTCTGAATTTCGTTCCTCATGAGAAGGATCGGGAATAAAGACAAAGCAGAGCGATAGACAAGCGAACGCCGCTCCAGCCACATCCAATAAGAGGATATTCGTCATCTTCATCATCGTTATGAATAGACCGGCCAAAGCGGGCCCGGCGATATTACACACCGACTGGATCACCTGATTAATCCCAGCTATGCGCATCAACTCCGATTTTGGAGCCAGCAAAGGAACAGAAGCTTGCATAGCGGGCATATGAAAGGCAGAACCTACGGAACGAAGGGCCAATAACACATATATATGACTAATCTTAGCCAAATCAAAATAAAACAAGACCGCCAATATCAACGTACAAAAAGCAATAAAGCTATCTGCCATAATCATCACCCGCTTCCTTTTCCACCGGTCGATAAAGATCCCCGTGAAAAGCCCCAAAACAGATTGAGGTAACAAAGCGGCCATCGTAGCAAATGCCAATACCTCAGCGGAACCTGTCTCCAGACTCAACCACAAGACTATCGCGAAATTAACAATCGAACTTGTCAGTATAGATAAGAACTGCCCCGTCCAAATAATGGCAAATACTCGCTTCCAGTTATCCATATAAACGTGTTTGTATTAAAAAAACGAAGGCCACGGGATTCACATCCGGCGGCCTTCTACACTAACCCTTAACTTTAACCAATGAAAAACAATAATCTACTACATTTATTTCAACGCAGCTAAAGCCGCATCGTAATTCGGTTCGGTAGTAATCTCGGGAACCAGTTCCTCATAAACAACTTTACCGGCTTCGTCGACAACTATCACGCCACGGGCTAACAAACCTTTCAGCGGACCGTCTACCAGAAGCATCCCATACTTATCCTCAAAACATGAACACCGGAACACTGACAATGTAATCACTTTATCAATACCTTCCGTAGTACAGAAACGCCCATGCGCAAAAGGTAAATCTTTAGAAACAGCTAATACCACCGTATCCGGATGCGAAGCGGCTTCTTTTATTGAAGCGTCTTACCGATGCCGCACATACACTTGTATCCAAGCTCGGAAAAACATTTATCACCACTTTCTTTCCTTTCAAGTCGCTTAGCGACAATTCGGATAAATCACTTTTTACACCCTTAAAGTCCGGAGCCTCTGTCCCAACTTTTGGCAACTCGCCGTTCGTATGAATCTCGTTACCTTTTAATGTTACTTTTGCCATCTTTGTATGTAAATTAAATAGTCTTACTTTAAGTTGGCTGCGCAAATATAAGCAGCTTTCTGTCGATAAAACAAACGAAAATAAACAATGTTTTTTCATTTAACTCTATTTAACTACTGTTGCAAAATACAGATTACCTATCTTTGACGTCAAAATTAAAAACAGATGGATTGGATTATTATCGGCGGACTTCTTATAATCATCGTGACGCAAATCCTTTTGCGTCCTAAACAGCTAAATAATAACAAAGAAGACCTAGAAAAGTTACTAAACGAGATACAACGCTCGTTCGACCGTATCGAGAAAAACTTTAGGGAGGACTTCCGCCTGAACCGGGAAGAAAGCCGGTTAGTAGCAAAAGATAACCGAGAAGAGCTGGCTCGTTCCATGAATGAGTTCAAGGAAGCCTTCGAACGTGGAATCGATTCTTTTAACAGGTTGCAGAAAGAGAAATTCGCCGCCTTGGACGAACGCCAACAGAGATTAGTGGATAACACGGAAAAAAGGCTGGAAGAGATCCGAGTCACCGTAGACGAGAAACTTCAAAAGACATTGAATGACCGTATCGGGCAATCTTTCCGTTTAGTCACCGAACAATTAGAAAGTGTACAAAAGGACTGGGCGAGATGCAAACCTTAGCACAGGATGTAGGAGGATTAAAACGGGTACTTAGTAATGTTAAGACCCGGGGAAATATCGGGGAGATCCAACTCAGTATGTTATTGGAGCAGTTATTGGCACCAGAGCAATACGAGGCGAATGTACATACCCGGAAAGGTTCGGATGCGGTCGTTGAATTCGCAGTCAAGCTCCCCGGGCGGGATGATGCCCGAGAATTCGTATACCTTCCCATAGACGCTAAATTCCCGAAAGATGTATACGAACAGCTCCTAGACGCTTACGATGCCGCAGATTCCCAAGCGATCGAGACAGCCGGAAAATTATTGGAGACAACGATCAAGAAGATGGCTAAAGATATTTCGGACAAATATCTGGCACCTCCCGCCACGACCGATTTCGGCATTATGTTCCTGCCGTTCGAGGGCATTTACGCCGAGGTCGTACGCCGTTCCGCTTTATTGGAGGACTTGCAACGAAACTACAAGGTAGTCGTAACAGGTCCCACTACCCTAGCGGCCATACTAAACAGTTTACAAATGGGCTTCCGTACATTGGCGATTCAAAAGCACTCAGGGGAGGTATGGACGATCTTAGGGGCCGTGAAAAAGAATTCGAGAAAGTAGGCGGTATGCTCGAGAAAGCCCAAAAGAACTTGCAAACCGCCAGCGGGCAAATAGAAGAGGTTTTAGGTACCCGTACCCGTGCCATCCAACGTAAACTCAAAGACGTAGATACGCTTAGCGACCGTGAGGCCCGAGCTATCCTTCCCGAGATCGGAATATTAACTGAAGAAGACGAAAAAGCAGAATCATGAAAAAGAGACAAATACCCCACACTTACGTAATCATTTTTTACATCATCTTATTTTGCGCCGCATTGACATGGGTTATCCCCGGTGGGCAATACACGGAAAATATCAGCCCAGATGGAGAGCGGACCGTTGTATATGAATCCGTGGAAAGCGTACCTCAAACATGGGAGGTACTCTCCGCCTTTTATAAAGGATTTGTGGACAAGGCGGATATCATCGTCTTCATCCTCATCATCGGTGGTGCATTCTGGATCGTGAACGACAGTAAGGCATTTGATATCGGGACAGTCAGTTTCCTACGAAAAGCACGCAAAATGGAGAACAACCCCATCCTTCGTAAAATAGGCATAGATAATTTCTTATTGACCGCCATCATGCTACTTTTCAGTATATTCGGGGCCGTATTCGGGATGAGTGAGGAGACCATCGCTTTTTGTCTGGTCTTGGTCCCGATGGCGATATCTATGGGATACGATTCCATAACCGGCGTATGTATGGTTTTTATAGCGGCGGGATTAGGTTTCGCCGGAGCGATTTTAAACCCTTTCACTATCGGTATAGCGCAAGGCTTAGCAGGAATTCCTCTTTTTTCCGGCATCGAGTATCGTATCGTTTGTTGGTGTATTATCAATGTGGTAGGCTTCACATGGATATTGCGTTATGCCGCCAAGGTAAAAAAGAACCCTCAACTATCGCCCGTCTATGAGGATGATCAATATTGGAGAGATTTGCATAGTACCAATTCCTTAGAAATCGTATACAGAACCCCGAAAGCCGCATGGATCAGTTTCGTCCTATTGGCAATCGTACTAGTTATCTTTTCGATCTATTACCCCCAGACATCCTTAAAAATAGGAAATAGCGTAATCAAGGGACTACCCTTAATCCCGATTCTTAGCGTAGCTTTCGTGATCAGCTCGATATTTACCCTACGGAAAACCGTACATTTGTATATATTGAACCTTTTATTCTTCACGATCTTTTTCTTGATAACAGGCGTAATGGGCTATGGGTGGTACATTATGGAAATAGCGACCTTGTTCTTCGCCTTGGGTATAGCGGCGGAATCGCCAATGGACGCAATCCGAATGAGCTTGTGAAACTTTTCTTGGAAGGTTGCAAGGATATCATGAGCGCCGCCTTGGTTGTCGGCTTAGCTGGAGGTATTATCGTAATCCTGCAAGACGGTAAAGTGATCGATACGATTCTCTTTAACCTAGCGAAAGGGATGGAAGGTTTGGGACAAGTAGCTACGGTCGGGATGATGTACGTTATTCAAACGCTTATCAATTTAGTTATTCCTTCCGGAAGTGCCAAAGCGGCCCTCACCATGCCTATCATGGCCCCATTCTCAGAGTTGATCGGTTTATCCAAGCAAGCCACCGTCATGGCTTTTCAGTTTGGCGATGGCTTCACGAACCTGATAACTCCCACATCTGGTGTTCTGATAGCGGTTCTAGGAGTAAGCCGTATTCCGTATGATAAATGGTTCAAATGGGCATGGAAATTCATCCTTGTCCTAGTGATCCTAGGATTCCTATTATTGATCCCAACGGTATTGATCCCGATGAACGGCTTTTAATCGATATAGCTTTGCGCCTTCCGCAATAGGCTTCCGTGATCCATCACGCCGGAAGAGCGCCATACGATCTCACCTTTCTTAAAGATGATCAAAGTGGGTACGGATTGGATCCTCAACTGTGTGGCAAGTGCCTCGTTCTTATCTACATCAATTTTAAGGACACGCACTTGTCCCGCCAGCTCCTTCCCCAATGCCTCGACCGTCGGACTCAACACCTTACACGGGCCGCACCATGTCGCAAAAAAATCCACCAATACAGGTTTATCCCCTTTAATGATATCGTCAAATGTTTCCATCTTATCTACTTTTTTAATATTTACAATCTGTTTAATCTCAATTACAGGAATCCTGCTTAATAGCCCTTATCCCATCAAAAACAAAATTATGAAATTCTATCTCGAAATCTTCTATATAATAACCGATAGATAACACTCAAAGTTTTCTATAAAAGATCAATAAACAACGATCAAAACAAGCAAAAGAAAAAAACTGGCATCTGATTATAACAAAAAGGAGACTATTTTAGAATCTCCCTCGTGATCGGGCTGGGATTCGAACCCACGACCGACAGCTTAGAAGGCTGTTGCTCTATCCAGCTGAGCTACCTGACCATCCTTATTTTCGTGGTGCAAAGGTAAGGATTTTTCTTTTCCTTGCAAACTTTTAGTACACTTTTTTACATATTGAATTTAGAATGGATAACCAACGGCAAAATGCAAGGCGAAATTATCCTTGAAATTAGGACGGGTTATCGCCCAACGCCTAGACTTTTTCTCCTGAGGATTATAAGCCTTGAAGCCTGTATCTAAACGTAGTAGAAAGAAATCAAAGTCCAAACGAAGTCCCAAACCATAGGAAACAGCGATCTCCTTGTAAAAACGCGAGAAATCAAAGTTTCCAGCCTTATAGCGTTCATCAGATACATTCCGGGTCCATATGTTTCCGGCATCTATGTAAGCCGCCAATTCAAACTTCCAAAAAAGTTTCGTTCGATATTCCAAGTTCAAATCCAAGCGGATATCCCCCGATTGAAGAGCGAAAGAAGTCGTGCTGTCAACTTCCATACTACCCGGACCTAACTCTCGTACAGACCATCCCCGGACACTATTCGCGCCCCCGAGAAATAAGCACGCTCAAAAGGTAAATAGTTTGAGTTACCATAAGCCATCCCCACTCCCACTCCTATATGGAAAGCTAACTTGTTACGACTGTCAAGCACGATTCCTTTACTAAAATCGAAATCCAATTTCACATATTGCGCATATTCCGTACCAAACAACTCATAATAACCGTCATCATTTTTCTTCGCCCCCGTAAGATGCGAAAAGGCACTCAACAAATTCCCTGCGACCTCGACCGACGCACGTAGGGAATGCGTGTTTCTCAAACGATTCTGGGGAGAATAATTACTGAAGGAATAAGTATATCCCGAACTCATGATAAAATGGTTCGTATAGTTATACAACACCATATAATCCGGCAAGCTATTGATAAAGTCCATATTCTTATCCGGCAAATACACATAATTCAAGTCTACAAGCTTAAAGGTATGGCGTGCCTGTGTATTACCCCGATCTTGCCAAATATAACTCCAACCACCAGATAGAATCGCCCTCGTATACTCCGGACGTTTTTGCAGGTTGTAACTTATTTTCGCTTCAGTTGACGCACGTAGCCGCCTACGAAAATCCGAACTCAAGAACGGGAACAAGAAACGAGGAAACAGCAAGGATCCTTCCGCACCTAACTCCCAGTAATTACCAAAGCCATTCGCCTTATTTCCGGATAACGCCTCGTAAGCCCCTCTCACCCTCGCCGAGAACAGCTCCGATCCTCGGAAGATATTCCTATGCTGATAATTCAAGCTGGAGGCAAACCCATAATCACCCGCCGAGTTAGTACCTTCCAAATCCACTCCCACCGTATTTATCTTCGCGGGAGAAGTGAGAATGTAACAATCCAACTTCATCGTATCCCGCTCCTCTACTTCCGTAAAACGTATATTTACGTTCCTCAAAGCCCTTAGAGAAGCGAACGCTGAATAGGTCTGCTCTATATTCTTCTCACTAAATAATTGCCCCGGACGAATATAAGTACTCCTCCGAAGCACGCTCGGACGGATACTCTTCCCGTTTCGGCCATATACGATATTCACCCCTGCGCTGAGCATCGTATCTGTAGCCATGAAACTAGCGTCCTCTCCTACCCCCATCGGATTATAATCGGTTAAGACCGTTACATCCTTAATATAATACTGACGATGCGGCTGATCCTCTACCGACCCATTGGGCAACACCTTCCGATAAGGTTTCATGGACATATCAAGATCCACGACATTTTGGTTAAAAGAACTATCAGCGATATATCCTAAATAATCCCGATTAAAACCATAATACCCGTTCCAGCGAAGTAAGGTTGTAATACGCTCCCGCTCCTTGTCCAATATATCCCGGTCAAATAAAGTTCCTTCCTTAACTAATTGGTTATACTCTTCCTGTGAGGACCGGAACGCAGAAGCTAAGGGAGAGCGGCGAGGCGCTTTCAGATGTGCCAAACTATCAATTTTCGGATCGGGGAACTTCATCGTGTAATTGCGTATCCTATACGGATCGTTCGCCTTTATATGGTAAGTTACAACCGCTTTCTTATGGCGTGCCGTATCAATCGTCGTTGATACATCCGCATGGACATACCCTTTATTAATGTAAAAACGCTCTAGTTCCATGGCGGACTGTTCCACCAACATCGTATCCAGCACCACGGGAGGCTCACCAATCCTACGTAACTGTTTATTGATCCATTTCTTCTCATTCTTACCAGACCAATCATAGACAAACAACTGCCACTTCATCAGACCAAACACCTTGAAGTTTGGTTGCTGCCTAAGATAAGATTTTAAATCCGCAGACTTATAGTCCCTGTTATCCGACACGATCTCCACCTTATCCAGCAAATATTCCCCATCCGGCACAAACTTGGTCGTACTACAAGAGGTTAGTAGTAGTACGATACAGATAAAATAGCATATACGTAGAGATCGATTCATCATTCCAAGCTTTTTACGATCGCGAATGTACTGGAATTTAAAGAATTTACCGTACTTTTGTTTTGTAAAAAGAACTAAGATGCTAAGCAAGACCAAAGTCAAATACATCCGTTCTCTGGAATTAAAGAAATTCCGGAATGAAAATAATGTTTTTGTAGCCGAAGGAAATAAATTGGTAGCCGATATGTTACCGGCCTTTGAATGTGAGTTATTAATAGCCAAGCCATCTTGGATGGCTACACAAGGCGATATTCCGGCCAAGGAGTTATTGGTAGCGGAAGAAGATGATATTCGTAAAGCCAGCTTCCTGAAAAATCCCCAAGATGTACTCGCGATCTTTAAACGCCCCAATTGGGATATAACGGAAATAACGCCGGAAAAGGAGCTTGTTCTCGCATTAGACGGAATCCAAGATCCGGGCAACTTAGGTACGATCATCCGGTTAGCGGACTGGTTCGGTATTTCCCATATCGTATGCAGCAAAGATACCGCCGATGTTTTCAGTCCAAAAACCGTACAAGCCACTATGGGTGCGCTCGCCCACGTAAAAATACATTACACCGATCTGGAAACGTTCTTACAGGCCCAATCAGCCCAAGCCATACCTTTATACGGCACCTTCCTTGGCGGAGAAAACTTATATGAGAAAACCTTATCCGGAAACGGTATCTTGATAATGGGTAATGAAGGAAATGGAATACGTCCCGCCATAGAGGCTTTTGTAAACGAAAAATTATATATCCCGAACTATCCGGAAGGAAGAGACACCTCAGAGTCTCTCAATGTGGCCATCGCTACAGCTGTGGTCTGTGCCGAGTTTCGCAGACGCCAAGGGAATCCCGCTTAAACGATATATATGGACTGAACAACCCGGCGTAATCTTTTCGGTTAACGCCGGCCAAGATCCCATCACCTGCTTAAAACCAATCGCCGGTTCCGAGGAAAGAACCGGCACCAGCACTCCATCATAAAAAGCGGTTCCAGCTATCTCCTCATTCAACGGGTAAACACCATGAAACGCACCATTATCATCCAGTTCGATATAATGCATACGATAAACCTGTTTACACCAAACGTAATGAGCGGCAATTCTTCTCATAAGTATAATAAACAAATAGAGAGATTACTTAATAGAATCCTTAGGTAATTCGGCAAGCTCCTTACCATAGTTATATTTCATCAAGCTTAAGCTATCTATATACACCTTATAATAAGTCGTATCCATATTATCCATACGGATATATCCAAACACACGCTTTACTTTCTTAGTTGGTATAGTCTTCAAGATCGTCTCGTGATATCCATCTTTCGTGATCTTACTATTCACCGTCAAGGTCGTATCACCTTGGTCTGCGCTTAAACGTACCTCCGGCTTATAAGCCATTTTGTTATTCAATCCCCAGACACGCATGCCCAGCACGAAACTACTGCCCGAGGAATAATTCGTTTCCGGACGTATATCGAAAGTCACCCCATTAAATACAGAGGTAGGAGACAAGACCAGATAAGAACGGCGAGGCCAAATATCCACAGAATCCCGGTTCGATACCGGCGCAGCGTCCGCCTGCACATCCCCTAAGTTATTGATCCGTTTATTAAGATCGGCCAAGACCCGGTTGTAGACCTCCATATAAATATCCAAGTTACGGCCGTACCACACCAACGAGCTATCATACACCGCTTGTGTAATATCATGCTTACGGAATACAGACTCATACAAGGCAAGCTTCATGGTATCGGATTTATAAGTATTATAATCCACATTTACCATGGCCTCAGCCAGCAACATATCCGTCAAGACACCCTGCATCTTTTTCTCCGACAGAATACCATCCGGAACCTTACTACATGCCGCCAGCAACGTCGTGGCTAATAAAGCCATACCATATATCCGTAATTTTCTCCGCATTTATTTCTCTTCTTTCGAAAGGCTAGCCGACAAAGTATGCCGATAAAATATTAACAAAAGGAAAACTCCCACGCAAATCGCCGAGTCCGCCAAATTAAAGATCGGACGGAAGAAAACGAACTCCTGTCCACCCCAGATCGGAACCCAATCCGGGAATACGGTCTCTATCAATGGGAAATAGAACATATCCACCACCTTACCATGCAGCCAAGAGGCATAACCACCTCCCTCCGGCATAAAAGTAGCGAGTTGCCCGAAACTATGGTCGAAGATCACGCCATAGAATATCGAGTCGATTATATTACCCACCGCCCCCGCAAAAACCAAAGATATACAGGCAATAAAACCGAATTTATAATTTTCTTTAACCAGCTTATACAAATAATATCCGATAAACAATACAGCCACGATACGGAATACGGAAAGGAATAATTTCCCAATCACCTCTATACCGAATGCCATACCCGGATTCTCAGTAAAATAGAGATAAAACCACGGAGTTATCTCTATACTCTCATGCAACTGCATGTGGGTCTTAATCCATATTTTCAGCGCTTGGTCAAGAATAAGGAGCAGTATTATGATTAACACTGCTCCCCAACCTTTGGAATATCTCATTTACTTGGCACCTCCCTGTTTAGCTTCGATACTCAACGTAGCGTGAGGTACTGCACGTAATCTTTCTTTCGGGATCAATTTACCGGTCTCGCGGCAAATACCGTATGTCTTATTCTCAATACGGATCAAAGCGGCCTGTAAATTCTGGATGAATTTCATCTGGCGTTGCGCCAAACGGCCCGCCTCTTCCTTCGATAACGTAGAAGCGCCTTCCTCCAGCACCTTGAATGTAGGAGACGTATCAGCCACGTCGTTACCGTCGGAATTCGTAACCCCTGATCGCAAAAGCTCGTAATCCCTCTTCGCGATTTCCAGTTTCTCTAATATAATAGCGCGGAACTCCTCGAGCTCAGCGTCTGAATATCTTGTCTTCTCTGCCATGGTTCTAAAAAAATTTAGGTTCAACAATCGTTCAAATATCAATCAAAAATGAAGAATTAAGAATGAATATAAAATCATATTATTTCTTCTTTGCATGCAAAATAATATAATTATCGATTTTCCTATATTTCATTCCTAATTCTTCCGCAAGAAATGCTATTCTATTTTTAAGCTTTCTCGATCTTTACGGACAATTTAAAGTCCTCGAAATCGAGTTCCGTAGCGTCGCTGATCGCATTATCCATGATTTCGATAGATTCCGCCAATACTTGGTTAGCGATATAATCCTTATAATCATAGATCGCCTCATCCATCTCCTTCGCAAGAAAGAATGGATACATGGATCTTATCCGTTATATCGAAACCGCTGCTCTTACGCAAGTTCTGGATACGATTCACCAACTCACGGGCCAGCCCCTCCTTACGCAAATCCTCGGTTACGGTAATATCCAAAGCGACTGTCAAGCGACCTTCATTAGCGACCAACCAACCCGGGATATCCTCAGAGATGATCTCTACATCCGTACGCTCCAAAACGGCCTCCTGTCCATCTACCATCAAGGTAAACGTTCCGGCTTTCTCGAAAGCGTTGATATCTTCTTGGCTCATCGATTGAATCGTGGCGGCCAACGCCTTCATGATCTTGCCGTAGCGCGGACCCAGCTTCTTGAAGTCCGGCTTGATCTTCTTCACCAAAATACCGGCGGCATTATCGACAAACTTCAGTTCCTTCACATTGACCTCGTTCAAGATCAGGTTCTTCACGGCCTCGATACTCTCTTGTTGATGAGCGTCTACAACCGGAATCATTACCGTATGCAACGGCTGGCGAACCTTGATATTCACCTTGCGGCGAAGAGCCAATACCATAGAAGACACATCCTGAGCCATTTGCATACGCTCTTCCAAATTCTTGTCGATCTTAGACTCGTCGTAAACCGGGAAATCGGACAAGTGTACGGACTCAACGTTCTCACGTCCCGTAACAGCGACCAAGTCTAAGAATAACTGATCGGCATAGAACGGCGCGATCGGAGCCATCAACTTGGCGACCGTTTCCAGAGCAAGTGTACAAAGTCTGGTAAGCGGACAACTTGTCGGTCGTCATACCTCCACCCCAGAAACGGCGGCGGTTCAGGCGCACATACCAGTTACTCAAGTTATCATTTACGAAATCAGAGATCGCACGTCCGGCACGAGTCGGCTCGTATGTATCCAGGAGCCATCCACATCCTTTACCAACGAATTCAGCAACGACAGAATCCAACGGTCGATTTCGGGACGTTCTTTCCAATCCACATCCGGTTCGGAATAATCGAAACCGTCCACATTCGCATACAAGGCGAAGAACGAATATGTATTATATAATGTACCAAAGAACTTGCGGCGAACTTCTTCGATACCGTCGATATCAAACTTGATGTTATCCCACGGAGAGGCGTTCGTAATCATGTACCAGCGCAAAGGATCGGAACCGTACTGCTCAATCGTGGCGAACGGATCGACGGCATTACCCAGACGTTTGGACATTTTGTTGCCATTCTTGTCCAATACCAACCGTTCGAAACGACAGCTTTATACGAAACGCTGTCGAATACCATCGTAGCAATCGCATGCAAAGTGAAGAACCATCCGCGTGTTTGGTCGACGCCTTCGGCGATGAAATCGGCCGGATAAACCTTGCGGTCGTCGAAGATTTCCTTCAAGTTCTCGAACGGATAGTGGATCTGAGCATAAGGCATAGCGCCGGAATCGAACCATACGTCGATCAAGTCTGTCTCACGCTTCATCGGCTTACCGCTTTCGGAAACCAGAATCACATCATCCACATACGGACGGTGCAGGTCGATCTTTTCGTAGTTCTCCTTCGTATATTCGCCCGGCTGGAATTTCAATTCCTTATACGGGTTGGACTCCATCAGCCCGGCTTTTACGGATTTCTCAATTTCATTGTACAGTTCTTCAACCGAACCGATGCAGATTTCTTCCGCCCCGTCTTCGGTACGCCAGATAGGCAACGGAGTACCCCAGTAGCGGCTACGGCTCAAGTTCCAGTCTTGCAAGTTCTCCAGCCATTTGCCGAAACGTCCCGTACCCGTGCTCTGCGGTTTCCAGTTGATCGTATTGTTCAACTCGATCATACGCTCACGGCAAGCGGTCGTACGGATGAACCAGCTATCCAACGGATAGTACAATACCGGCTTATCGGTACGCCAGCAATGCGGGTAATTGTGGACATGCTTCTCGATCGGAACACCCGGTTCTGGGCCTTCAGCATCATGCAGATTTCAACATCCAGCGTTTCGTCTTTTTCGCCTTTGGTCGCATCATAAGCGTTCTTCACGAACTTGCCCTGCCACGGGTCGTAATCGGAGGCGTTCATACAATCCTGTACATACTCCGGAGCGAAGTCTTCCAGCTTATAGAATTTACCTGTCATATCGACCATCGGACGGCGGTTCCCATCTTTGTCGATCATCATCAAAGGAGGTACGCCGCTTGCTTTTGCCACACGGTTGTCGTCCGCACCAAAGTCGGTGCGATATGTACGATACCCGTACCATCCTCTGTCGTAACATAGTCACCCGTGATTACCCGGAAAGCACCTTCACCCGGATTTACCCATGGGATCAGCTGCTCGTATTGCATACCGGCCAGTTCCGGTCCTTTCCATTCGCCGACCACTTTGAACGGCACCAGTTTATCGCCCGGTTTATAATCGGTCAGAGCCAGATCGGCGGCTTTCGGATTGAAATACAGCAGACAATAAGTCCTTAGCCAAAACAGCCGTCATCGGCATACCTGTATATGGATTATAGGTCTGAACAGCCACATAAGTGAAATTCGGGCCTACACAAAGCGCCGTATTGGAAGGCAAAGTCCAAGGAGTCGTTGTCCATGCCAAGAAGAAGGTTCGCCGAATTGTGCCATCTCCGGTTTCGGATCGAGATATGCGGAACTGTGCCGTACAAGTCGTATCCTTCACGTCGCGATAACACCCCGGCTGGTTCAACTCGTGCGAGCTAAGCCCGTACCTGCGGCCGGCGAATACGGTTGGATCGTATAGCCTTTGTATAGCAAGACCTTTCTTATACAGCTCTTTCAGCAAGTACCACAAGGTCTCGATATAGCGGTTATCATAAGTGATATACGGGTTTTCAAGGTCGACCCAATAACCCATCTTCTGCGTCAGATCCTCCCATTCTTTCGTGAACTTCATCACGTCCTTACGGCAAGCGGCGTTATACTCAGCGACAGAGATCTTCTTGCCGATATCTTCCTTGGTGATACCCAATGCCTTCTTCCACGCCTAGCTCTACTGGAAGTCCGTGTGTATCCCAACCCGCCTTACGGTTCACCAAGAATCCCTTCATGGTTTTATAGCGGCAGAAAATATCCTTAATCGAACGGGCGATCACATGGTGAATACCCGGCATACCGTTTGCAGAAGGAGGGCCCTCGTAGAAGACGAATGTAGGATGTCCCTCGCGGATTTCAAGACTCTTATGGAAGATGTCTCCATCCTTCCATTTCTTCAGCACCTCTTTATTTACGTTCGACAAGTCAAGTTTCGAGTATTCGGCAAATTTCTTACTCATATCGCGTTATATTTATCTATCTTCTCAAAAATTGCCGCAAAGGTAGTGATTTAATTCGAATTAGGCAATATGGAATTTTCATTAATGAAAGCACGGGTTTCTTCTGCGTGAAACAAATTTTAGTTAAAGCAGAAAAGTAACAGTATCTGATAAAATCCTATTAGGAAACCTACCGGCTCTCTCCTACTTTTGCCCCTGAATTTAAATCTAACACCTACTAATAAAATGAACATTAAGAGTAAATTCGGTTATTTATGTTGCGCCTCCCTATTGACCACTAGTTTATGGGCACAAGACGTATTGATTTCCACGAGGAATACCTCATTATTGCTAGACGCACCTGTCGGCGGAGAGGTAAGATTCATCTACTATGGAGACAAGTTATCCACTTCCGACGCGGCTACCTTGCTCGAGACCGAGCAGAAAACATTTTCCGCTTATCCGACGGCTTGAATTGCCCCTCCGAAAGCGCATTGTCCGTTACCCATGGCGACGGGAATATGACCCTTCAACTGGAAGTCATAAAAGTAGATACACGAAAAGAGCAAACGGCAGATATCACAACGATCCGATTAAAAGATAAAGTGTATCCTTTTTATATGAATCTCTGTTACAGAACCTATCCGGACGCCGATATCATCGAGACTTGGACAGAGATCACGCATGAGGAGAAAAAAGCGATCACCCTCAATCGTTTCGCTTCCGCTTATCTGCCGATCCGGAAAGGAGACGTATGGGTTTCCCACTTATACGGCTCATGGGCAAACGAGGCTCAATTGGCACAAGAACCGTTACGACCGGGCATCAAGATGATAAAAAACAAGGATGGTATCCGCAACTCCCATACCGCCCACGCCGAAGTGATGATCTCCCTAGACGGAAAACCAAAGGAAAACACCGGTTCCGTTATTGGCGCCGCCCTATGCTATAGCGGTAACTACAAATTATTCTTCGATACGGATGATAGCGACTATCACCATTTCTTTGCGGGAATAAACGAGGAGAACTCGGCTTACACCCTCAAAGCCAAAGAAAGTTTCCGTACACCGGAATTGGCGCTGACTTACAGTAAGGACGGCTTAAGCGGAAGCAGCCGAAATTTCCACGCATGGGCACGCAAACATAAGATAGCGAATGGAGCGACCGCCCGGAAAATCTTACTAAACAGTTGGGAAGGTGTATATTTCGATATCAATCAAGAAGGTATGGACCAAATGATGAGTGATATCCAGTCTATGGGCGGCGAGTTGTTCGTCATGGACGACGGCTGGTTTGGCGATAAATATCCTCGTAATAAAGATAACTCGTCCTTAGGGGATTGGATGGTTGATGCCCGAAAACTACCAAGAGGCATCGAGGGCCTGATCGCCGACGCCAACAAGCATGGTATTAAATTCGGTATCTGGATCGAACCGGAAATGGCCAACACGACAAGTGAATTGTACGAGAAGCATCCGGAATGGGTATTGAAAGCTCCAAACAGGGAAATCGTCCTGGGGCGTGGCGGTACACAGGTCGTTCTTGATCTCTCCAATTCCGAGGTGCAAGACTTCATATTCGGTATCGTCGACAACTTGATGACAACATACCCGGAGATCGATTATATCAAATGGGACGCCAATATGAGCATCCTGAACCATGGCTCCCAATACCTGCCTTCGGATCAGCAAAGCCATATGTATATCGAATATCACGAAGGATTCAAGAAAGTCTGTGAGCGTATCCGAGCCAAATACCCGGATTTAACCCTACAGGCTTGCGCCAGCGGTGGAGGCCGGGCAAATTACGGGGTCATGCCTTACTTCGATGAGTTTTGGGTAAGCGACAATACCGATGCCTTACAGCGTATCTATATGCAATGGGGCACTTCTTATTTTTTCCCGGCTATCGCCATGGCCTCACATATCAGCGCCGCCCCCAACCATCAAACATTCCGGGTCATTCCCCTGAAATATCGGATCGACGTAGCGATGAGCGGCCGTTTGGGCATGGAGATCCAACCCAAGAATATGACAGAAGAAGAGAAAACACTTTGCCGTAAGGCGATCGCCGATTATAAGACGATCCGTCCCGTCGTGCAATTCGGCGATATCTACCGTCTGGTTTCTCCGTACGATCGTTTGGGAGTAGCTTCCTTGATGTACACCTCACCGGAGAAAGACAAAGCCGTATTTTATTGGTGGAAGACCGAGCATTTTGTCAACCAACATTTACCCCGTGTAAAATGAACGGATTATCCCCAGACAAGAAATACAGAGTCTGCGAACTGAACCGGATCGACAACGAGCCTCTGGCCTTCGAGGGTAAAGCTTTCACCGGGGAATATCTCATGGCGAACGGACTGGAAATCCCTTATAATCACATTGTCGATTATCACAAGCAGAATGATTACTCGAGCCGAGTGCTTTATTTGGAGGAAGTTAAATGATGAATAAATCATTCTCCTTCCAAAGCGATCAATAAGGCGATCACCTCCGAATAATTAGCGGTTCCGGCAGGTATCTTATTGCCTTTCAGGAAAAGATTATAGACCACGCCTTGCGCCTCGCCGATCAGCGGGCTGTATAGGGATTGCCAATAGGCTACTTTCTCGTTATACAAGTCCTTGATCTCGGGGCGTAATCTTTTCTTCCATGCCTCAAAAGAGTCCTTATCCAAAGCCACATATGCGTTGCTCAACACATAAGGCAACAAAGCAAAGTAACCTGAGAACCGGATTTCCGGCACGGAAGAACTCGTGCATATTAAATAACTGTATAAATTAGCCTCGGCCTCGTTGGATATACTAAGCACATGAGCCATCTCATGGGCGTAAGTGGCGGGATATTGCACGGGCAAGAGCTGGCCGTTCAAATTGAACTCCGTGAAAAACGGCCCCATATATCCCATCACCCCTACTCCACTCATCAACCGGGAGAACAGCATCGTTTTAGGATGAAGATAGGTTCCGGGAGTGGTAAGCCCGAAACGAGTAGGCAATTCCCGATACCCTTCCTGCACCGCCTCTTTCACGACCTCCCGATCGATCGTCTCTATCGGAACCCATGAGGCGTTCAGGGAATCCGTGTAGGCATCCAAGAAGGATTGGAAATGTTCCGAGGAAAAAGGCACATAAGTGGTTTGCGTACGAGTGAAAAAATCTTCCCGGAAATAATTCAATCCCCAAACGATATAGAACCAGACATACACCCATGCCAGATATTCCACAACATGCCTTATTGTCCTCCCGATCCTCCGCCTCCTTATAATCGCATACGACAGATACCCTAATAATCCGGCGATGCTACCATAAATAAAACAATCCCCTACGGAAAAAGGGAACAAGCAGGAGAAACGAGATAGCATACCCGATACCCATGGATAAATCGAACGGGAATACCATTCGCCTAATCTGGGATTTCCCATCACGATCCATACAGAGATGAGAAGGATCGCCAATATAATCCAACGAACACGTATCTTTTTTAGATATTCAAGCTTAATCATAGGAGGCAAATATATCATATCCTTTTCAGTCCACCAAATCACAGATCTTCCCTTCCGCACTTGATCATGGGCAAGTCTCTTTCCGCACCGAAGTATCAAGATTTGTTATAAACTAACACTTGCATCCTGTTATTTCCATTTATCTTTAAGGAAAGATGCAAAAAACGTTTTCGTCTATATAATATAGCTTGGTCAAATACTAAACCGGAACATTGCAACACATCCAACAGTTTTTCCGGCCCATCGGCAACATAGCAATCTGCTGCTTCTCCTTTCAAGTGTTGGCTGGTAACGACCCCGCCAGCAAGACGATTTACCTTCTCATTCCGATATCCACTCAATATAGCAATCGGTGCCCCATACAATAGACGTAATGGTTCCAATAAACCAACTGCCAAATTTTGAAGCGCTAGACATGCACAAGGAGGAGGCTGATTATTTATCGCATTGTCCACGGCAATACCACTATAAGTAAACTCATCCAAACAAAAATGCTCTGTTAACCTTTTATCATGTCTTTCCATAATTTTCAATTATTAATTTTCAATTTATAAGAGTAGTCCACCCCAAAAAGGGCCCCGGCAAACGTACTGATCTCACCGAAAGCCACCAGTACACTGTTATCGATCAATCCTTGCGGATCAATCCAGAATCCGCTGAAGAGAAGTGTGATCCCGCTCATTGAGAGCAGGATCGCAACAATTAATTGAACCGTCAAACGCCTCATAGCTCTTAGATTTCATCCGGACTTTCACTATCACTCCCGTTTCCACCCGCATCTTCTTCATTCGGAAGCGCAGTTTTCTCAAAACTTGTCCGGCTCTTGGCTACCCGTAGCGCCTTGCCCGGGTAGAACCGTACTTTCGGCTCCCGAATCAAGTTCGTCGAAAACGTCTTCTCATCCGGCACCCCCGACGATCCGAAACAAAAGCGGAAAAGCCCCAGCTCACCTACACTGACACGCCTGCCATGCTGTAAATGACGGACCAACACCACATTCATACGATCCAGAACCGCCTTCACGCTAGCGCTACCTACACCAGAGCTATCCGCCACCTCCTCCGCAAATTCATCGAAAGTAACCAGATCTCCATACACCATTTGAGCGTATACCTTTTCAGGAATAGATTCGTGATCCTCACCTAGATTCTTTCTCATTACCAATTTAAATTTCAATGCCATAACTATACGTTTTTAATGAATAAATGAATGTAACCATGCTTCGAACACATGACAAAGGTATAATAGCCACAAAGCCTAACTTAGATGATGCAAAACAGTTAACGGCGTAGCAGCCAACACACACATTCCCAAATCAACGAAAAACACACCAAATTTCATCGACTTCAATCCACGTACATTTAACATTTATCAATAAAGAATCACATCTCATCCGTTATTTCCCTCTTCCCCGCCAGTTCCAGAATATCACTTGGTAATATATTCAATGCGCTCAAACGGCTAGCCAAGGATTTCGGCAAGACCTCCGAATTAGGATCCGATAAACTCCGGACGAAAAACGCCATACATAAACAAGCCGCCAAATGAGAATAAGGCAAACGCCCATCCCGATCCGTAAACTCCACCAGCTTCGCCATCCGCAAAAACAAGTCCGGTCGATGCAACTCATAACGGGCATTCTTCCACGGCGTATGCCTTGTCAAATACCACACCATCAAGTTCTCCCCTCGCTCCCCATCCAAATAACCATCCACCAATCTCCGATATCCCATCGGCAACTCTTCATAATGCCCAAAAGCCAGCTTACAAAACCCCAGCAAATGCCTTTCCCTATCTTCCGCCGACAATCCGGCCAGACGTACACTAAACAACTCAACGGTAGGCCAACCCCGAAACTCGCCCAACAGTCCCTTCAAATCTTTCATAAGATTTTTCATTTCCACGATCACAGGGGAATATTTATCCCTGCACCGCAGAAGGCCGAATCCCACATTATTATACGGATCATCAAGGCATACATAAAAACAGAACCGGCCTCCTTACCTCCCCGAAGGGAAAAAGAAGACCGGTACAAATATCTTTATTCTATATCGATTCTACAGTCTATTCTATCATCTACACATTCATCATCGCACCTTTGTGGTTCTCATTTCTTGCAAACACTTCCATGGAAGTTCCTCTTTCTTTTTTGGCGTTATACCGATAAGCATATCGGCGATATGTACTCCCATGATTGACACCATGGGAGTTGAAGACATAGAAGAGGAGATATCTTAAAATCGACTCCACATAAACAAAAGTAAACCGCCAATAGTACTTTCCTAATTAATTTATGGGAATCACGCAATACCTTTGTTGGTACTCAAATTAGAGCATGCACCAATGTATAGGCGCTTTTATAGCACCTACCTAATTTTATGTTAAAAACGTTAAATTTAACTGTTAGTACATACCAACTTTATATTCTGGGGTATGAGATTAACAAAGTCCTTACAACCATTAAAAATATTTTTGAAAAATTCACCAAGGAAATCCCATGCGCACTTCCCTTGCAGCCTCACAGTACTGATTACACCATGATATGCAACTACCATTTCTACACCTTCGTCACGACCAAAGTGTAACATACTGTTACATCGCATAGTAAGTGATCGTCAGACTCTTTCTTCAAGAATAAGATTCTCTTCATTATAATCACGTTCCTTTCTAAAGAAGAAATCCAAACTGTCCGTAAAGACCAAGGCTCTCTTTTTCACCTCCTTGATCATACGCTTTAACATATTAGCCCGGACATGTGACAGGCACAGTTGGTGTTCAGCCTCCTTAAATGTACAGATCTCAACTCATCTCCCATGAAAACATCTTAACCATTTTTCAAACAGGTTATACGGTACCTTATTTCTAAAACAGAAGGATCGGATGGAATCCTTGTTCGTGACCGCTTCGGATTTGTAGCGGAGGAAAAAAATTTCAGAATTGTTATTGCTCTACATATTAATTGGGTTTTAATTACAGCAACAAAGATCTATATTTCTGTTGAATGATGCTATACGTCATTTTTGGACGCTAACCTTAATTTAGATTAATCCCTTCTATATACATCTCGTGTATATACCTTATTTTTCACATCATCCAATTCCACATCATATCGATTGGCTATAATAGCCGCACTACGTTTTTAAAGAGATCCAAATCATTAACAACTTCTGACCCAAAGAATGTAGTATTATCCGACAAGGCTGGTTCATAAACAATCACAGTAGCCCCTTTTGCTTTCACTCGTTTCATTATTCCTTGAATAGAAGATTGTCTAAAATTATCAGAATTAGACTTCATCGTCAATCGATAAACACCGATCGTAACAGGATGTTCCCGTACACTACTCCATTCATTCTCTTCCCCGTAAGCATAATAACCCGCCATACGAAGTACTTGATCTGCTATAAAGTCTTTCCTAGTCCGGTTACTCTCCACAATCGCTTCTATCAAATTTTCGGGTACATCCTCATAATTAGCGAGTAATTGTTTTGTATCTTTCGGCAGACAATACCCCCATAGCCAAAAGAAGGATTATTATAGTGATTACCGATACGAGGATCCAAACACACACCATTTATGATCGATTGAGTATCCAACCCCTTCATTTCCGCATACGTATCCAACTCATTAAAATAAGAAACACGTAGTGCAAGATATGTATTTGCGAATAGTTTTACGGCCTCAGCTTCTGTCAACCCCATAAATAAGGTATCTATATTTTCTTTTATAGCACCTTCTTGCAACAGTTCAGCAAAAATATGAGCGGCATCTACCAATTCCGGATCAGACAAATCCGTACCCACGATGATCCGGCTAGGATACAAATTATCATACAAAGCCTTAGACTCTCTCAAGAACTCCGGACTAAAAAGAATACGCTTTGTATGAAAACGCTCACGTACGGAAATCGTATAACCAACAGGTATCGTACTTTTAATGACCATAAAAGCATTTGGATTAAAACGAAGCACCTGCTCTATCACAGCCTCAACAGCGGACGTATCAAAGAAATTTCGCTGGCTATCATAATTTGTCGGAGCCGCTATCACCACAAAATCAGCGTCCTTATAAGCCATCACCGCATCTAGCGTAGCTTTCAAATTCAATTTATGACTAGCCAAATACTCTTCTATGTAATCATCTTGAATCGGTGATTTTTTATTATTGATCAAATCTACCTTCTCAGGAACTATGTCTATGGCTACCACCTCATGATGCTGTGATAACAAAGTGGCAATTGATAAACCAACGTAACCGGTACCGGCTACGGTTATTTTATATTGTTTATTCATTTTAAGAATTTATTTAGAACCAATTTTTAGAATATTAAAACTAATACATTTTACTTTCAGACAATAAATACCTGCTGGAATAATAAAAATTAAACACCCGGCTACAATTTGCAAAAAGCATTAAAAAAAAGAAAGATGATATATCCAATTTATCCATATAACTTATTACGATATACATTATGATTCCAAAACCACAAAAAACTAATCCATCTTTTAAATATACCCCAAAAGGAATCTCTCTACGTATTAATGCAAACTGTACTAAACAAACCGAGAGTTCCGCACCTAAAGTACCAATAACAGCCCCAATGCCACTATACTTAGGAATCAATACTAAATTAAGTAACAAACTAACAAAAGCACCCGTAGTTAAAGAGATAATATAAACCTTATCCCTCCCTTTAGGTATAATATATTGGGTTCTCAATACACCGGCCCATCCTTTAAATATGATGATCGGACAAAGTAACACTATAAACAAACCACATCGAGTAAATTCATCACCATAAAACCAAGGAGCAAAAATTGGAGCTACACCCGCTAATCCAAATGCCATTAATACGCTCATAGACATAGCGAATAGCATCACTCTATCCATAAGGCTTTTTGTGGTATTTCGATCATTCTTGGCATACAAATTAGCCATTCTCGGCATCAGCACAGAATTTAACGCCAGAATCAATGTATTTGGTATTTGAGTTATCCGTTCCGCATAAGTGTAAAACCCAACCTCTTCTTCTGTACTAAAACTTCCAAGCATCAATCTTGCCATAAGATGATAAATACTTACAGCAATCACAGGGAAAAACAGAATAAGGTTTGGCTTAAGATGTTTTAAGATCCCCCCCAATGTAGGCTTCTTAAAACCAAGATATTTTAGGACAAATGGCCATACGGCAATGGCCGCAATTAAGTTTCCCACAGAAAGAATGGTCGTATAAACAACTAAATCAGATCGCTCTTTCACAAATAAGAAAATCGCAGCTACCGTTCCCAGACGTACTAACACGCTACGAATCGTAGTAAATTTAAATTTCTCTAAACCAAAAACAAAACCAATTAACATCAAAGACACCGGATATCACATAGAAAAACTGCACATAATATATAAGTCTATTTTCTGTTACAAAATAAATACAATAAAAACATACACTATAGAGACCAATATTCCTGCAAAAAATTGGGAAGAAAAAATTTCCCAAAATCTCCTTTTAATCTCCTCAAAATCATCCCGAACAGCAGCAATGGTTCTATTACCATAATTCATAACTCCCAGCATTGCGAAAAGATAAAAATAATTCGCAAATGCCTGTGTATAAGAATAAACACCCACATTGTGAGCTCCTAACACTCTTGATATATATGGAGCGGTAATAAATGGCAGTATTATTACTAATATTTGATAAGTAACATTGTATATTAGATTTTTCTTTATCTCTCCCATAAAAGACTCAATTCAGTAACAGCAAATAAACATATCAAATATAATTTACATTTATATATAAACCTAATCGATCAAACTCTCCCTCCTTTTTCAGACATTCCAATTCGCACTTTACGAAACAAAAGAAAAAGCCAAACAAGCGACAAAGCTCTAGTCGAAAGTCCTGTATATATTCTAGCGACAGAAAACACAATAAACTGTATTAATATCAAATAAGCAACAAGACTTCTCACATTTCCATTTCGTTTCCAAGATTTATAAGACTTCATACATAAAAAACCAAACACAAAAGATCCTAAAGCAATTCCAAAATATCCAAAATCAATATAGAAATAATAAAAGAGAGTTACATATGCATTCATTGTAATATCAGGAGATAATGGCATAAATATCTCCAACGAATTCTTAACATTCTGAGCATTAACAAAAGCATCAGGATAAGAAAATATATGCAAATAATTAAAAACAAAAATATTGGATACAAAAAAACCATTCAATGACATTGCCCCATAAGTTCTTAGAGAGGAAATCGCATCATTTAAATGAAGAGTTAACAACGGCATACATTCTGCTATATAGGCATACATATTTGTAAAAACATCAGCCTCTACGTTTCGCATCAAAGTAATCCTATATATAATAACACAAAGCAGTATAATAAGAACAACCCCATATTTCATCATACGTTTTACCTTCTTTGATAAAGAATATTTTTTCCATATAATAAAACAATAAACAATATATACAAAACAGAAAAAAGCCCATACAGCCCTTGAAACAGTAGATATAGAATAACATGTCATTGCAATCAGAGAAAGAAGCACAAATTTCTTATTCCTAGCACCAATTAGAAGCTCTACAAACAAAGTAGGTACTATCAAATACATTAATGGAGCAATTATACAATCATGTATAAACATTGCAACATTTCCACCTTTCAAAGTACCTATACCTCCTTCTCCTGAAGTTGACATTAGACGAATCTCCCACCACGAGAATCCACCTGACAATAATTTAATAATAAATAATATTCGAAATAAACTAAACACAATTATAACAATTGATGCTATATTCATTCGGGAATAGTTGATTTCATATACTCGATCTATTCTATTTTTTACCTGATCGTAAATTATCTCCAAACAAAGAGCCTACAAAAAAAGCTATAACTCCAATTAGCACAAAAGCATACGCTTCTGTACTAATATCAATCAAGTTATACAATTGCAAAGAAGCTAAATAAATAACTAAAGCCCACTCGAACAAAAATACAGAAGCTGGATTCCACAAAGTCCGTTTTATTTTGTAAAAAAACGCCCCTCCTACAATAGAGATAATGATTGTTATTATTGGTAATGACATTTTATTTCACATCAAATAGTTATACGACTATCTATTAACTTATACAAATTCAATACTTGATCTACAACTCTCTTTATTGAAAAATCCTCTATAACTTGAATAAACCCTTGTTCTATCATCTGTTGAGCCTTATCTCTATGTGACATAGTATATTCTATTTGATTCACCAAACTTTCCGGATTACCCTCCTCGTACAACAAGCCATTATAACCATCCTCGACAATCTCTAATGTCCCACCTGTATTAGCTCCAATAACAAGCATTTTAGCCAACATATTCTCTACAGTAACTCGTCCAAAAGCCTCCTTTTTTGAACAAGTCAAACCTATATCACATTGTTTTCGTAACTCTCTCAAATCATCATGATGCTCTAAGATGCAAATTTTTTGTTCTAGCTTATGTTCTTTTACATATGATTTCACATATTCCAAATACTCCTTACTTTCTCCTTGTCCCACCAAAGTCAAGGAAACATTACCTATGCCACGCCGCATTAATAACTCTACAGCCTTTATAGCATCCATTTGGCCTTTTGAACAGAAATCCTTCCTGCCAAAAGCATCCTAGTTGCCTGAGATTCAAATCTTATAACATCTTCCAGTTTATATTTTTCAACCGGAACTCCATTATATACAAGATCCATTTTACGCCCCGAGAGAGGCTCAAATTTAGCCTGTACATCTTTTGATATCGCTATAACAGATGAGGCCCTTGCAACCAATCGATATACATACTTTTCACGAAACAACTTTTTACCCAAATCAGCTTCCATGAATTGACGAATATGCCATACATATGGAATCTTCAATTTTTGTGCGATCTCTGCACCAATACTACTATCTAATCCATTTATATGGATAATGTCAATATTCTCCGATTTAAGAACCTTTTCTATTTTTCTTTTTCTGTATAGAATTACAGATACTTTTCACAAAGAACTTCACTTGCGTCATCGGATTTTTTGTTCAAATCCATTCGCATCCCATATAATGGAGCGACTATAAATTTTATCTTCCCTTCTGCAATTCGCCCCTCTAAACGCCTCGTATTGGCAAGAACGACAATAACTTCAATTCCTCGACGCAACATTTCATCAATGATATTATACATGGAAAGAGTTGCCCCATCGCTATTGGTAATGCTATAATGCGCAAAAAAACAGACTTTCATAATGCATCCTTAATTTTTTCAAAACATACGTACTCATCCAATATATCTATCGCCATTTCCTTCTTACCGGTAAAAGTATTGTATATTTTCGTACAATCACTTATCAACATGTCCCGTTCACTAGTAATATCACACTTATCATACAGCGCATTAATAGGATATACACTTAGATTTCCATTTTTAGATTCTACAATCTTTAATATAGAAAATGTAACTTTATAAAGAGACATTCTTTCTTTATCAAAATAGAAATGTAATAACACCGAATACTCGGGCAAATTTTCTCTTACTAAATAAAGAGAACTAGGAGATATGCTGAAATTACCCAACGAATAGGCAACTAAACAGCCTTTATCTACGAATTTCTGAACGACATGGGGGTGATTTCCTACTATAGCATCCGCTCCTGCACGAACTATTAAATCTACAATATATTCCGTGTATGCTCCGACCTTAACATTGAATAAGCCACCGGAATGTAAACAAACGATAACATAGTCGGCTTCGCACCTTGCTTTTTCTATATCAGATTTAAGCCGTTCTAAATATCTTGGATAGATGTCATCCTCTAATAAATCATCTGATTTAGGAAGATTTTTCAACATGCCAAGTTTCTTTTTGATTCGCATTCGCTGCTCTAAAGTAGTAACCTTTCGTATGTATCGAGAAAGTTTACTACGAATACCCGGTGTATTTAATGTCTTTTTAAATTTCAGCCACTCACGTTCTTGCGACTTCAATACATTAACATAGAACTCTTCATCTTCTTTGAATACAATCCCATTCTCTACTACATTTGTTCCATACGTATAAGCTATTAAAGCAATCTTCTTACCCCCCAACTCCAAAAGTTCATAAGAAGTTCGTTCTTCTTTACTCCTATAAGTTCCAAAATGCTTTATTCCATACTGATCCAATAGATCCAATGTCCTAATCAACCCTTCGGTTCCGCGATCAAGACAGTGATTATTGGCCGTACTTACATAATCGATACCAGCACTTTTCATTGAACATACAAAACGATCCGGAGTATTAAATGAATACACGTCATTCGTATATCCGGCCTCCTCCCCAGCAAATACAGTCTCCAAATTACCAACAACAAGATCTGATTCCCGCAACTTATCCTTCACTCCATGAAAAACAAAGTCAAAGTCATATTTTTTATCAGATCTAGAAGCACTCAATAAGGGACGTTCGCACATTATATCCCCGGTAAAACTTATTTTATAATATTCTTTCATCACATCATCTCAATACATACTCCCTCTGTATCACATCTTTGAGGATAGAAGTCCCAGTAATTCGTTCATAAATTCTCTTTACATCTTCCTGTAATTGAATACGATCATCCCCCTCCAATTCATCATTTAGTTCATCTATTGGATAAACAACAATCATCTTATTGGAATCTTCAACAGCCTTTAAAATAGAGAATGTGATCATTCTTACATTCCCTTTATCTCGATCTTTTGAAAAATAAACATGCAAAGCCATAGAATATTCAGGTAGGGCATCATGAATTATATAATCGGCACTCGGAGATTGATTAAAACTACCCAAAGAATAAGCAACAACCTTTCTGTTTTCTATTCTTGTTTTCTGAATAACATGCGGATGATTTCCTATTAACATATCAGCACCATGTTCTAAAACAAAATCAGCCATAAACCTACTATAGGTTCCCGGAGTTTCATTAAATTGTCCCCAATATGCGAACATACGATCACATAATCAGCTTTTTCTCTTGCGGTTTTCAGATCTTCTGCCAATAATCCTAAATATTTATTATCAGTATCACCATCCATGATAACATCTACCCTCGGCTTTAAGAATACTTTTCCCCGCCGAAGTTGCATTCTTGCCACAACCCTATTTATTCTTCTCCGATATCTTGCTTTAATAAACCTAAAAAAAATTCTTTTTAGCCCATTTTCTTTTTACCAACAAGAATAAATTCACTTTGCTCTTTAAGCAAATTCACATGGAAATCATTTCGATCATCTAGAGCAATTCCCGTATTTGACGCATTTGTCGAATAGGTATTCGATATTAGTGCTATTACAATATGATTCAAATATAAATACAGAATTCGTTTTGAAGCGTTCTCATATGTAAAAGTACCCGTATGTAAAACCTTATTTCTATCTAATTCTTTAATTGTACGAACAAGGCCTTCAATCCCTTGGTCTAAACAATGATTATTAGCAGTCGTAACACAATTGACACCTCCCTTCACCATTGCTTGGATCAATTCATCTGAGAGTTACATAACAGATACTGATTCTGGAACCCATTCTTATCACCCGCACATACGGTCTCAAAATTACCTACCACATAATCAGATTCCTCAAACAATTTTTTAACTTTACCAAAGACAGGGGAAAAATCATAAGCATCTGTATTCCTATCATATGCAGCATTCAGCAAAGGCCTATCACTAGTAATATCCCCGATAAAAGTAATTTTTTCATGATCGATTCTGATTATTCCTTACAACTCTCTATCTCAAGTAACAAAGGCTCATACAATGGCCATTTTCCAACCTGATCCTCTATTTGTGTCACATCTGGATCAGCCCCAGGATTTCCTTCTATCAGAACGATTTCTCCACTGCTTTTTATTGTTACATCCCACCCTACGTATCTGACTTCAGGATGAACCCTTGCTGCTTTCTTTACCATATCTACAACTTCAAACCATCTTGGAATTTGAAATCCCACAATAGGTTTTCTTGAATCCGGATGTATTGTATATCGATTCCATTTACGATCTACCCCTGTTGTATTAACAATACCTGTTTCGACATCTATTAACGAGGCTATCCCATCATGATGAAAATTGTCGGCAAATTTTCCCTTTCTACTTAACCTTAAAACCGCAGCCATAATTCTAACTGAATCATCCGCACAAATCAGTGTCACAACACGAATCGTATTCACCGCAGTATTATTAAAAGCAGCCAACTCGCAATCTTGCTCTAGTACTTCTTCTAATAAAATCTTGTTTTTCTTACACGTATCATAGAAACGATCCAAATCACTCACATTAGCCAAATGAATAATATCAATCCCCTTTCCAAACATTCCATCAGGAGATTTGCAGAAAAGTGTTGAATTTCTTTTACAAAAAGAATAAAACTCTTCTTTTGAACAAACCTTTGTATCAAGCCAATCTCGACCTAAATAGTCTTTAAACTCTTGATTAAACAATGGTTTCTGATCAAAAAATATTCTTGATTTTGGATCATTACATATTTTTATAATTTTCAACAATTTACCATGTGTAATAAATTGATCCCTCTCGATTCTTCTTTTAAAATAAAAACGATACTGAACATAGTCTATTAATTCTATGTTATATTTTATTTTTTCCCACAAAAAATCAAAGACTATATAAATTCGTTCTAAAACATTTGCATTAGGAAGAATCTCTTTATCAATATCACGAAACAAACGAATAAATTTCTGCAAAATACTTTCTTTCATAATTCTTTTTAGAATCAGCAGTCCATCAGTATTTTCTGAATATTTTCCTCACCCAACTTCTCCGGAGTCCTACCTTCCGCACGAAGATCACGTCCTAAAGCCGCACTAGCTATTTCGATAAGACTTGAAACAATAGGAGTTGCGACATCTAACGACTTTCCTAAAGCCTCTAACATCACTAACCCCTGCGGTACATCCTCTGAAATATATCTGGAATCCACTTGGGTCGGTCCTTTCGCACGGGTATCCATTTCCGCATAATCCAAGAAAACCTCTTTAGCGTCCTTATTATCATCTAATGAATTTCGGTATTTACAAGCCTCCACATAACTTAGCCTTGAAAAACCTAGTTTCTCCAGAACATTCATCTTTTCCGCATCCATCGCCTCTAAGATTCTCCAGGTAGCAGGGTTGTCCCTGGTATATGCCTCATGATACATGCAAAAATCACCATGTGATTTCTCTATACGCGGTATGCTCATAACAGAACCTACTGTATGCACTACTAAGTTTGGATTATGAAGAGCCGCTTCTACCACAGAATCCAAATAAACAAATCGTTCTTGTAATTTATCCAATTTTTCTATCGCTTCCTCTTTTCTTGATGAAGGATAAATACCAATCGGATTCCTTACATTTCGAAACCCTACCTTAAATTGCCCCGGTTCCATAACACGACCGTCTATAAAGAGCTTTGAGCTTCCGCTACAATTATAGGTTTATCTTGGCAATATTTAAGAACATATGCGGTAGACAAATATCCCGGATTGATCAAAAGTATTTGATCTTTTGTAGATATGGTGCTATCTTTTCTATTAATTGCTCATGATAATTCGTTTGAATATATATGATAACGATTTCAGCGTCTTGCAGCTCCTCTAGGTCTCTTGTAACTCGATGAATATACGCAGTAGAAACTTTGCCAAACTCATTTAAAGTCATTTCTCCTTTATGTGATTGCATATACTCAAAATTATCATCATGCATCGCATGAGATGTCTTGATCAAAGTAACTTCATGTCCTTTCAATGTTAAATCAGCCGCAACTGCACACCCTGCGTTACCAGCTCCTAAAATAGCAATTTTCATTTTTAATTCTCCTTGCCTAAATTATTATATATCTATTTAATTCTGCGCATATTCCAAAGTCTTCTTCACAAAGACCTCCTCCAACACACGTTCTGTCAAATCTCCGAATGTGGGGCCACAAGTGATCTGATTGGAACCCGGGCAAACATTATATTCAATGAAAACCGGTTCCCCTTTCACATTCACAGAAAAATCCCAACCGATTAGTTTGAAATGGGCCAATTTCAAATGTTGCTCTTTTATCATAGCTATGATTTTATCATAAGAAGGTACTATAACATCCGCAAAACGAATACCGTGTTGATTTTCTGTAACCCACTCGGCTTTTCGATTAACACCTTTCTCGGTCAACCGCCCATTAGCTTGAATCGGACAGGCGAATCCACCCGCACCAATATTATCGATCTTATGTCCACTTGCCCCCATTCGTAAAATAGAGGATAAAATATAGATCGTACCTTCAAATAAGAACGACACAACACGAATCGTATTTAATGAAGAAGGATTCAACGCAGCCAGTACCGCATGCTGCTTAACTGCCTCTTGAACAATAAAGTTCGCCTTTAAACCATCTATAGCTGATATTAATGATTTTTGATCCAAGTCCTGTGAGTCAAAGAAACTAATCAATCTACCTTCTCCACTATCTATTGAGGGCTTAATCAAAAACTCTCCTTGATACACCATACATTTCTCTATAGCCTGTTCTTTAGTGATTATACACATATGCGCATCATAAAAGATTCCGGCCATATTTTTCACAATGGTCTCAGGTCTAACTAAATCCTTGAAAAAAACATCATGTAAACATTTGTCCTCACCAAAACGACGGAACTGTGAATTACTGAAATAAGGGACTATAACCCCATACCATAAATCATCCGGGATATAGCGCGGATCCGGCTCATGAGTTCGATCCCAAAAGATCTGATACCACATTTTATCTGGTCTCAATCCATATTTCTTCCAAAAAGGAATCACAATCTCATTATACTCTTTCGTGCATTTGCATCCGCCATTCATTCGCTTTAAACGAAGCTTAGCCTTTTTACGATACTCATATTTCCGATAAAAAGATTCAGCCTTGAAATTCAGATCATCCCATTTTTTACGTACACCACTTCTCATATTCTATCCATTCTATCGAATCAAAACTTCATTATATTTCATCATATAAATATCCTCCGAATAATTTCCAATATTCACCAGATTAGTCTTTCCGGACAAATTATTAACAATCAAATCCATATGATTACAACCACATTCATAAGCATGAGGATACCCTCCTCCAAAACGAGGATTCACTTCTGATATATAATAATCACCTCCGATCTCGAAAATATCAATATCTATTTGCCCCCGATATCCAGCCTCTTTCACAAATCTGTTGATCAAACAAAATAGCTTTTCATCTTTAAAAGAAACCGCTTTATCTGTTTCTCCTGCCCGCATAACGATTTTCCTTTTCGTGAAAATAGAAACGACCTCACCACTCAACATATCAATATATACATCCGCTCCTATTTCCTGACCGTCTAAAAATTCTTGGATCATTAGGTTATCCGCATGGGCAAAAAGCAACTCGATAGTCTCTTTATCATTCACTTTACTTATAGCGAGAGAAGCGCTACCTCTGACAGGTTTTACAAATACCGGATAAGAGATTTTTCCCAACTCGATATCCTTAAAAAAACAGACTTATCGGTATAACTTTTAGCGGTCTTATAACCATGCGTTGTTAGCCATTCATACATTTGTATCTTATCTAGGCTCATCTCACATAATTCATAACTAGATCCTATCACCTTGACACTTAATGCCGCAAATTCTTTTTCGTGCTTGGCTAACAGACTCAATTCAGGATCTATTAAACTTAATATGGCTGTTATCTTCTCTTTTCTACAAATATCAAAAATAACCTCCATATAATCCGAAGCCATCATCCGAGGTACTTGGTAATATTTATCAGCTTCATATATTGCCGGAGCGATATTACTCATATCTGTAGCGATAACAGAGCCTAAACGATTACCCTCTTGATCCGTCAACGCCTTTTTAAGATATTGGACTATCTTATTCCTCGTCCCTACACTTAAGATTAATATATTGATTTCCATTTCTAAATTATATTTTCTAATCTCATCAAATCATCAAAAAATAAAGGGGTTCCACCCGTATGAATAAATAGGATATTTTCTCCTGTCACATTATTTTCTTGTATATATCTTATCATTCCGGTATATGCTTTCGCTGTATAAGTAGAGTCCATTGGTATTCCAAAATTCACTAAGACGCTATTAATCGTATAATCTATATCCTTGGATTTTGTTCCATATCCTAAACCGACATAATCATCAACAAAAACTATTTCACTTTCTAATTGGATCTTTGATAGATATATCCCTTTACTCGCTAAATATTCATACGAGCTATCCAATACCACTTGTTTTCCCCGAGGATTTTTCCGAGCGATACTAATACCTATAATCTTTCGTTTATCTTGACTCATCAATTGTCCGCAAACCAATCCTGCTTGCGTTGTACCCGTACCTGACGCTAGAAAGATAAGACCAAAATGAATTTTACACTCATGCTCATATACTGCGATTTCCTTATAGCAATCCACATAAGCCTGCGTTCCTAGATTACCATGCCCGCCACCCGCAATAAAATAAGGCTTCTTTCCTTCCTCTTTCAATGTAGCCAACAATCTCTCGATGGTGTCATGGACCTCATTGACAGGAGTAATCATAAAATGAGAGCCGAATAACTCCATCATCTTACTATTGAATGTAGGCAAAGAAGATTCTTTTGGAGCGACAATATAACAAGGCAATTTCCTTGAAGCTGCCATATTTGAAACGATTCGGCAATGGTTGGAGCTACCACTTCCATACGTAACTACACAATCAAATCCCCCTTGATCTATTTCTTTAAAGAAGTTCATGGCTTTTCTTGCCTTATTCCCACCAAAAGAGATAGGGATCAGATCATCACGTTTTATATAGATATTATTTTTATTGGAATCACTAAACAAAAAGTATAAAGGAGTCATATCTATTTCCCTTTACTATTTTCACGAAATTCAGAAGCTGTAATGCTATAATAGAATCTATCTACTAAGGTTCCTCTGTTAACCGCAGAGTTTTTATCTAAACGATGCTTCACAAAACCACATTTCTCAAATAATTTCTGAGCTGGTATATTGTCTACTTCCGTATATAAATAGACTTCTAGCAAATCCAATTCATCAAAAGCATATTTCAACAATAAGATACTAGCATCTCGCGCTATACCTTTTCCTCTATACCGACTTTCTCCTAACGTAATATAATATTCGGCCCGTCCATCTACGATAGATAATAAACCTATTACACCCACAGGATTTCTATCATATTCAATGATGGCATCATAGCGATCTGCTCGATCCTTATTCTTATGAAACCAAGCCCGAGTCTTATCCTCGTCCAAAGGAAGTTCGTAATGCAGGAACTTATTATTCTCACAATCGTTTATCCATCGGACCTTATTCAATATATCATTTTCCGTAAAAGGTCGGATATTTACATTTCCAAATTTCATTTTACACCATTTAAATCCAGCCTATTTTTACGGGAGACATCCAATCTTCCCGCAGGAATTTGTTTCCCGACCAACACATCCGACCTTTTTACTACTTTTAGAACCGTACGTAAAATGATTTTACAATCTAAAAACAATGAACAATGATCTACATAATAAACATCCTGTTGCAAACGTTCGTCCCACCCGGTAGCGTTTCGTCCGTTAATCTGTGCCCACCCAGTCAATCCCGGTCTCTGTTCATGACGACGCAATTCCTCTTTTGTATAATATGGAAGATATTCAACCAAAAGGGGTCTTGGCCCTACAACACTCATATCTCCCTTTAATATATTGAAAATCTCAGGTAACTCATCCAGGCTTGTTGAGCGAAGAATACGACCGAATTTGGGTAAACGTTCGTCATCAGGTAGAGGATTTCCTTCTTTATCACATTTATCAATCATAGACCTAAATTTGTATAACTTAAAAACCTTTCCTTTTTTTCCGGGTCTGTCTTGAGTGAATAAAATTGGAGAGCCTAATCTAATTTTTACTAAAAAAGCAACTAATACAAGTAACCACCAAAATAGAACAAGAAACAAAAATGAACATAAAATGTCCATTACTCTCTTTATATATTGTTTATAGAAATTCTTCAAGTCCATTAAAATCACTATTAATCACCTATAAAAACATCTCCGAACAATCTCTATCACCACCTCTTGCTGCTCCACCGTCATCTTGTTATCCGAAGGCAGGCACAAACCTCTATGAAAAATATCCATGCCTACATCCAACGGCTTGCCATCCTTTCCACGGACACTACCACTTATGTACGCATTTGTCTTCGCCCGGCCGTTACCTTCCCGGGTAACAAATCCATTCATCCGATAAATAGGTTGCATGTGCATGGGCTTCCAGACAGGACGGCCCTCCGCATTATATTGGGCAAGTTTTTCCAAGATCTCAGTCGGACAACTTTTTCCGGATTCACTGATATATAAAGCATCGCACTCCCCGCATACTTGCTTACACATAGCATCCTCGTCAATCAATAGGCAAGACAGCCAATAATTGGGTTCGGAATGCCTCGCATCAAACGGATTCATGGTTACCGGAAGATCCTTAAATCCCGATTTATATCCTTCATAAATAGCCTTCTTTTGAGCGATATGTTCCTCCAGATAAGGGAATTGACCTCTTACCACTCCCGCTATCACGTTACTCATGCGATAATTATATCCCAGTTCCTCATGTTGATACCAAGGGGCATTCTCTCGGGATTGGGTAGACCATTTACGTACTTTGTTCGCTGCCTCCAAATCATCCGTCAATAACATTCCCCCAGAAGATCCCGTGATAATTTTATTGCCATTAAATGAAATAGCGTTGTAATGACCAAAAGTTCCGGTTTGTACACCTTTATAAGAGGCACCCAACGATTCCGCCGCATCCTCTATGATAATAGCATCATGCCTCTGACAAATAGCCCGGATTTCATCGATCTTGCCCGGTGTCCCATAGAGATGAGCGACCACAACGACCTTCACTTCCGGATAAATTTCGAAGGCTTTCTCTAACGCAATCGGATCCATATTCCAAGTATCATATTCCGTGTCGATAAACACGGGTACTCCACCCTCGTAGACAACCGGATTTACCGTAGCGTCAAAGGTCATATCCGAACAAAAGACCTTATCACCGGGTTTTACCCCGGCCAACCGAACCGCCATATGCAAAGCGGCTGTCCCAGCTGACAATGCAACCGCATACTGACAACCAATCTTCTCACAAGCCAGACGTTCTACCTCATTAATATTCTTGCCCACGGTAGACATCCAATTACTCTCATATGCCTCTATTATATATTTGATTTCATCTCCATGCATCGTAGGAGAACTCAGCCATATTTTAGAAGCAAACGGTGTTATTTGTTTTAATTTGAAGTCTTGATCCTCTCTCTTCATATCCAGTTATTTTCTTTTCTTATTCTCTGCCTCAAAACCATACCCATAGCCGTATCCATAACCATAATGTTTACCATAGCCATAACCATATTTCTTACCATAACCGTAACCATAGGTGTTCTTACGTTTACTCAGGTCGATTCCATTGATCACTACCGCCAACTTGTCAAATTTATGCTCGTCCCTAAGAACATTAATGTAGCAGAAAGCGGCTTTCGGGGTCACGTCCGCACGGCAGACATAAACACACATGTCGGCCACACGGCTTATTATGGCCGTATCAGTTACCATACCGATCGGGGCTGTATCCAGCAACACGTAGTCATAACGGGATTTCAATTGCTCTATCGCCTTCTCCAAGGTATCACGGGCTACCAGTTCCGTCGGGTTCGGGGGAATCGTTCCTCCTAAAAGGATATCCAGGTTCGGACTGATGCCGGAAGGCTGCACAAGATCAAAAAGATCCTTATCCTCCGGATCCATCAGATAATTAGATATTCCTTCCTGCCTTTTCGATAAATCGAAGACCTTATTCAAGCCCGGCTTACGGATATCCATACCAACCACTACCACCTTCTTTCCCAAATAAGCCAAGCTGACAGCGAGATTTCCAGTCACGAAAGACTTACCTTCTCCGGGCTGCGTAGAAGAAAAAAGTATGACCTTTTGATCTTTCCGGAGCATAAAGAGCAGATTGGTCCGCAAACCCCGGAAGGTCTCCTCCATCATGTCGTTTTTATTCTCACGTACTACGATCGCTCCCTTATCGGAGGATTTATGACCACACAAGGGCAATTCGCCCAAAATCGGAACATTCGTCAATTGCTCCACGTCGCCACGATTCTCGATCTTATATTTCAATAATTCCACGACAAAGATGATTCCCACCGGAATAAACAGGCCCACCACAAACGCAGCCAATAAAAACACTAGCTTCTTGGGAGCCACAGGATCCTTCCCGGATAATGGTTCCTCTACAATACGACCATTATTAGCCGTGGCTGCCAATGTGATCGCATTTTCCTCCCGCTTCTGCAACAGCATGATATATAAAGTCGCCTTGATTTCTTGCTGGCGAGAAATAGTCATGAACTCTTTCTCTTGCTTTGGAGCATCACTAATCCGGCTCTCAAATTTACTAGCCTGACGCTCAATATCTTTCTGGGCGATTTGTAGTCCTCGCAAGACACTATTCACGGTTGTCTCGACATTGCGTCTCATCGCCTCAACGCCGGTGTTCATGTTTATCACCGCCGGATTATTTTCCGAAGAGGTACGTAATAAACGTTTACGCTCGATGATCATCGTGTTATATTGTTCAATCACCCTAGTGAGGTTTTGATCCTGTAACCCTACGTTTGCAGGAATTACCTCTTCCTTGTTGACCGGATCGTTGATATAGGTACGCAGAAATTGAACCAAGCTGATCTGTGTAGCGTTCTCCGTACGTTGCTGCTCATACTTGGAACTCTCTTGTAAGGCTAGACGGGCATCACTTGTCAAATCCGTCAGACCGGATCGTTGCTTGAAATCCGCCAACTCGCTCTCCGCCGTACCCAACTCATGGTTAATTATACCGATACGCTCCTCTATGAACTCAGCGGTTTTCTGAGCTACCTCATTCTTCTCATCGTTCGCGTCTTGATTATAGAATGCAACCAAACGATTCACGAAATCCACGCCTCGCTCCTTTACTGTATTGTTCACGCTGATCTTCGCTATCGTTGTGGTCTGGGAAGAGGCGGTCACGCTCAAGTCTTTCATATAATCCTCGGCGGTCTCCGTCGGCGTATTTATGGTAACACGTAAAGCGATTTCCTCTTCTTCCATATACAAGGTATCGCCTTGCGTAAAGCTTAAAACACCCACAGGTGTTGGTAACACCGCCGGCAATTGATCAAATGCCTGTTCTATCTCTTGCTCTTCCTTATCTTGCACATATTCAGCCTTAACAGACAATTTTCCTGTTTTTGTAAATGTAAGATCCAGCTTAATCGGTTCCTCCAATTTATCGGCCTCTTCCGGTGTCATATAAATCCGCACCGGACTATTCTTATAAAGAGGTATCGCATAACCGAACGCTCGCTTTTCCGCTACACGAACATATAAATTCAGGTCGTTCACGACTTTTTTTATCAATGTACGGGATTTCAATATCTCCACCTCGTTATCAAAATTATTTGTCATGGAAAACATTCCCAAGTCTTGAATGGCCGCCAACGGATTGTTGCCCGAACCGCTTCGCTTATCCTCCTCCTATATCAACACGGAACTGGAAATGTTATATACAGGCGTTTGATAACGAAGAAACAGGTAAGTGGCGATGCAACATATCAATATACTAGCCACAAACCAACGCCAATAAAAAGGTATTTAAATAAAAGAGCGACCAAATCAATCTCTTGTTCCTCGTTCTCTATCCCAGTGTTATTATTTATCCGTTCGTCTATCATCTCTCTTAATTTTCAATTCTCAATTTTCAATTACTTAAGTATGTTTACCAACAGGCCGGCAATAGATACCAGAATCGAGAGTGAGCTTACCCAAAGGGTCGTGCTGTTACCGATATCGGAGTTCTTAGCCTTCGTCTTGTTCGGGGTCACGTAAATAATATCGTTTTGCTTCAGGTAATAATACGGGGAAGTCACGACTTCGGCATTATTCAAATTCAAGTTAATGATCTCACGCTTACCGTTCACGTCCTCACGGATCAGCTTGACGTTATCACGGACACCGTAAATCGTCATATCACCTGCCATCGCCAAAGCCTCCAGAACGTTCACCTTCTCGTTGCCGATCGTGAAGCTACCCGGACGGGCCACCTCACCCAACACGGAGATCTTGTAATTAGACATACGGACCGTAACGATCGGGGATTCCTTCAAATAAGGTTTCAAACGCTCACGAATCAAGTCCTCCGCCTCGTTCTTGGTGAGACCACCCACTTCCAAGCGACCGATAACAGGGAAATCGATCTCTCCTTTATTATTCACCAAGTATTGCTGCATGGTCGGTTGCGTGGTCGTACTGATATTTGTCAAAGCCGCATTGATTGGAGTCTGTACCGTCAAGTTGAATGGGGTCGCAGCCTTCGGGTCTGTCGTATTGACCGTGATGCTCAACAAGTCTTTTGGCATGATCTTGGCGTCATACAACGGAAGGGTCTCCTCAAAATCGTTCACTGCCTCTGGGTTTTGGAGGTATGGTACGTTCTTGTAAGAAGTACAACTCGCTACCAATAGAGGTAGAGCTAATAAAAGTAGTAATCTTTTGATTTTCATATTATTTTGTTTTCTTTTTTTATTTCATTGAACACAGAATGATATGGATTTAGCGAAACAAACGAGAGAAAAGGCCTTTCGGTTTCTCCGGTTCGTATTCCGACTCGTATTTCCGCATTAAATCCTCATAGGAAAGTCTTTTATTCACCATCTCGTAAATCATACCCCAGTCCGGGAGACCACCAAGATTACGGTCATCAATAAAAATATCGGCCTTCAGCTTACGGGAGAAATGGTTGTTCAGGTTTTTCTCTTCTTCCGGATAATCTCGGTTCACGGCGTAAAACTCCAAGCCCCGCTCTCGGCAAAAGGTGACAGCCTCATCCAAAAGCTTGCCCTCGCGCACGCTCCATAAGATCAGCTTGTGGTGTTCTGTTTGTAACTTTCTCAATGTCTCGAAAGCGAAAGGGATCTCCTTCCCTATCGCCGGATATTTATGCTCAACGATTGTTCCGTCAAAATCTACTGCGATAATCATTTATAATTCAGATTTATAATCTACTAACTAAATTGCTAATTCACTCCGTCCAATCTCGTGAATTGAGAGTTTTGGCTCTTGAACTCGGGGACGAAGGATTTCATCTCTCTCACCATAGGAAGAATATGTACATGAAGGGATAATTCAGCTAATAGATCAATGTGCTCTACCACATCCTTGTAGGCATACTCCCGGACTGCTGCCACACGAATCTTCTCATGAGGGGTTTCCTTCGTATTCTCCTTGTTGCTCAATAGTTCCTCATATAATTTCTCACCGGGACGAATACCTGTGTATTTAATCTCTATGTCTTTATCCACCTGCACACCAGAAAGCTCGATCATACGCTTCGCCAAGTCAGCGATCTTGACCGGCTCACCCATATCAAAGATGAATATCTCGCCGCCCTTGCCCATCGTACCGGCTTCCAACACCAAACGGCAGGCTTCGGGGATTGTCATGAAGTAGCGGATGATATCGGGATGGGTTACCGTAACTGGGCCTCCTTTGGCGATCTGATCGCGAAAACGAGGTATCACGGAGCCATTACTTCCTAATACATTACCGAAACGGGTCGTGATAAACTTAGTGTTTCCCGCTAGAGCCCCCTTACTGATCGCCACACTCAAGCTCTGCACATATATCTCAGCGAGGCGCTTGCTACATCCCATGATATTCGTTGGATTAACGGCCTTATCCGTACTGATCATCACGAATTTCTCTACACCATAGCTTACGGCGGCATCCGCTATCACTCGGGTACCAAACACGTTGGTACGAACAGCCTCGCAAGGGTTCTCTTCCATCAAGGGGACGTGCTTATAAGCTGCCGCATGGAATACTACCTGGGGATGCCAATTGCGGAATACGTAATCTACACGGTCCGGATTCCGGACATCGCCTATGATAGGTACAAAAATCCAGTTCCTTATACTTCTCCTCCAATTCCAGGCGTAAGTCATGCATCGGAGTCTCGGCGGCATCAAGGCAGATCAATTTCTTGATCGGGAAATGCGCCAGCTGGCGGCAGATCTCGCTACCAATGCTACCGGCCGCTCCCGTAACAAGGATCGTCTTATCTTTCAATAAGAGACCGATCTCGCCCAGATTTATACTGATCTCCTCACGACCCAGCAAGTCCTCAATACGGATATCACGGACTGAACGCTTCATTCCGCCCTCATGGACCTCCTCCATATCAGGAACCACGAGAGGCTTCAAGGAGGCCTGCTCGCAATAATGAATCAAACGATCACGTTCTCGTCGGACGGTCTTTATATTCGGGAAAAGGATACCATCCAAGTTATTTCTGGGGATCAGACGCAACAAGTCATCAATGTCCTCGATCTGGTAAACGGGAAGTTCCGCTATGCGAAGGTTCTTTTTAGCGCTACCAAACGTCAAGAAGCCGATGATGCTATAATTTTGCATGAATACTTGCCGGTTGGGTGATGTGGCTATCATCACGCTATCCTCATCCATACCGAACACCAGTACACGCTTGCGCTTTTTTCCAAGTTGGGACAACACGCTATTATATACATTAATCACGAATACACGTAAGGTGATCAGCAGAACAATCGTCAACATACAATCGGTTATCCCTCCCACCCAATATATAGAGGAATTGAAATTCGCCCTCAAAAGATGAAGCAGTATGAACATGAGGATGGATTTTGTGATGGCGACACCACCAATCCTCCATAGTCCACGTAGCGTGGAATGACGGATCACCCCGTGATAAACCTTGAACGTAAGAAAAGAAAGGATACTGGCCACAAAGGAAGCTATTCCTACCTTTAATACACTAATCCCGTTTATGTATACATGCATGATGGACAATAATCCCAGCACTCCTATCAAAGATACACATAGGGAAATGAAAAGATCCGCACAAAAAATGATCCAGCGGTTGATATACCGCAAATTTACCAGACGCCCCAGCGCTAAACGCCAGCGATTATAACGATATTTCACCTTTTCCATATTTGTTTTATTCATATCTATCTAACTATAATAATAAGCGACCGAACCTCTCAAGTGGTTGGAGTGGTATAAGCTAAAGCAAGAGTCTAGTCTATCGGTTAAAGAAAAAGGGACTCTCCTCGCTACTAGAGATAGCTGACCTCTTGATCGATATCGGCCGCCTAATTCTCATTTTCTAATTGCGACCTAGCGATAATATATTCTTGATTGGAGGCTCTCTTGAACCTCAGAAGTATCTTTAATCAATCTCCATGTCACGATCCATGGACGTGTTTTTTACTTCCTGCATCGGAAAATACCTCACCTCTTCCTTATGCCACTCCTTGTAACCGTCAAGCGTACGAGTAGGGACGGATAACCGACCGTAGTCATTGCCTTCGCGATGGAAAAGATGGTTACGTGTATAGGAACGTAACTCGCCATCTGTCCAAGAGACCATCACGATTGGAAACGGGTACGTGGTGAGGCTTAACGGGGTCACTAAGGTACGGGAAGATATTTGGCGTAACAGGTAAGCTGATTTCTCGAACGCCACCCAATACGGACCCGTACAGTAAAGATGGATGAAGGCACGATTATCCGACTCTCGCTTAAGAATCTCTTTCAAATGGTTTCCTAACAACGAGATAAGGCGTACTCCGGATCTATCCTCTTTTTTTACCATAGTGCGTATCCATCTATGTGTATCATAATAGCTCTAGCAGGTCACGGGTGATATTTACTTTGGCACATCCCAGTAGATCTACACGGATCACAAAGTTAAGATTGCCATCCTCCACTTCCAGCACGTTACCTTCTAGACCATGCAACTTACCGCCGTTAATACGTACCCTCGCTCCAAGAGGCAGCGGACGGGGATCGATAATGACAGGCTCTTCGGAATCGTCCAGCATTCTACGGAGTTTCACCATCTGCTCATCCGGAATGAAGGCTACGGGGCGTATGCCTCCAGACCGTTCGCCAGCTATGTTTACCATGAAACGTTTGATATAAGGAAGATGCACGATCTCCTTCCTACGCAAGACATCGGTGCAACGGATGAATACAATGGAACGGAAGACGATCCGGTCTACTTGCTTACGCTTGCCGCTTGGCAGAAGACACATCTCTTTTTGGGAGGCTATATAAACCTCATAGTCCTTCTCGCCTTCCGGCTGACTGGCTATGCGCTTTTCCAGCTTGTCACGGCATAGTTTCTCGGACTTGTTGTTGACGATAGCGATGTACCAATGTTTCTGATCAGATTTTCGCCGTAACGGGTTTTCAGGAATGGTTCTTTCAACGCCTACGGCGTCGATACCCTCATGAGGTACCGAATTTACAACCGTTTTTACAACATTCGCTCGCATTTCGTTGATTGCTTAAAAGAGATAGTTTGATATATGCACCATAACCCTTTTTCGCCATGTGAGAAATTAGGCTACTTAGTGAGTAGCGCAAAAGGTGGGAGAATGGTTATTACTCAGTTGTAGAGACGGAGCATGCTCCGTCTCCCACCGTCTGACAGTAATTTAAAACATCTTTTAGAGGGGATGAGACGGGGTATACCCATCTCTACAAGAATGTATGTTCGATTTTAGGGGGGGACGTGATGATTTCGGAAATACGAGGCCATTTCGTCTCTATTGCCATGTCTATACATCAGAAATAAGAACGAAGATTTAACGAGAATCCAACTGGAAACACAAACAAACCCTAATGATTGCTTGTTTTTTGTTATTTTTTACTACATTTGCGGCGTGAAACAAACGCTACTCACTAAGTAGCCTCATCCCACTTTCGACACATAATTATAGACACAACCAAAGCAAGTGCTATTCACCTCTGTCATTTTTTCTAAAGAGAAACTTCTCAGATAAATCTGGGTGGTCTTGATGGACTTATGCCCCAATAATTCACTGATCATTTCTATAGGGACATTTTGCTCTTTCAATGCCATGGCAAAGGAATGGCGGATCGTATAAGAGGTAACATCCGATGCTATTCCAGCGGCCTTTTTCAACGCCTTCAAATTTCGATTGAACCGAGATAGGGCCGCATTGTATTCGAGATATGCCTCATAGCCCGTCTTCGTTCCACTCAAAAAAGGGAATAAATAGCCTGAGGCCGGCTTCTTGTCACCCATTAATTCCTTGCGCATCAATTCTGCCGTATCCAAGATTTCCAGTCTCATCGGTGTGCCTGTCTTCTGCCGATTATAGTCCAATATCCCGTTTTTGATATTCCTTTCTTTTAGGTGGGCGAAGTCCACGAACGACATTCCTGCATACTGAAACAACAAACAAACGACCAGTTGTGTCTCCCTTAGCACCTCACTCTCTACCTTCACCGTCATCAACTTATGTTGGTTCTCTAAGGATAGGGATTTCTTGCGCTTACTCTCCACTCCCGTAAAAACTCCTTGGAACAAACCGGGGATATATTCCGCATCACCATTCTCCACCGCCTTGTTATAAATACAACGCAAACGGCGGATATACGTGGAGACCGTATTACGCATGCAATCGTTTTCCAACAAATAAGCCTCATATCGGTGAAGATTGGCCTTATTGATATCCGAATAGGAAATGTTCTCTGTTCCACTATACTTTATAAAGGAGTTCAACGCATCCTGATAACTTTTGGCGGAGGAATAACGCTTTTCCTCTCGTAACTGGGACATATACCTTCTCACCCCTTCCACGAATCCTTTCTCATCCATATCTCTCTGTTTTTTAATAATATTTGAAATGAATAGACAAATATAACCATACTATCTGAATGCAAAAAGAATTACCGAAACACTATCATAATGTTAACTTTTTAAATATATTTCAAACACAGACTTTTTCAAAACAATTGCTTTTAAACCGATTATTATGGAATTTAGTACCCAAAACAGCACATTTTTTAGGATATATCCTAAACTTGTATGTATTTAGTCGGCTTATAATTTCTATTTCCCGGCAGATAACCGACATCTACCCGGCACCTAGTTCGAATTATCCGGCACTTGCTCTAATTTAGTTGGGATCTACTTTTAATCATAATCTTCTGTACACTGAAAATCGAGACTATATTAGAGCCTTTGCACCCTAGAACGGAAAAAAGTCAATTGATTTTCAAATACTATTCAGGAAGCATTTATTAGTTTTCTGAAACAAGAGATATAATAATTCGGCGGATATTGATAAAAAGAAGGCAAACTGCAAGTATTTGCCTTCATACACATTCTATTCGTCAGGGCTTAACTACCAGAGAATCGCATATAATAAACACACACCCTATCCTATCTCAAATACAAGAAGCAGAAGGAGAGAGAAATGACAAATTGACATAATTAAGCCGTATTAATGACTTCTATCAATTGAATACACAATATTAAATTAGCAAAGACTTGCTTGCAGGTGTCGTTTTTTTCACGAATATTGCAAATCAAACAACCAAATAAACATATTCAGTTTACTAAAGTTAATCTTAAAGAAAGGAGAGCCTATGAAACAGGAGCCATCATGAACCATATCTAGCAAGGAAACTGGCTGGAAGATATGGCTTATAATCCAGCCAAACAAATTTCTAAACGCCTTTAAATCAATTAATACTAACACTAAAACATTACAAATGTATGAATGAAATTTGTAAGGGGAATCCTAACCCCCGATTAAACACAAAAACTAAATTGGGCAGAGTCATGAAGTTAACCTCAATCCCGCTATTTGTTTTACCACAGGTGTATACGCTTCCGTACACTCCCCAAACATGCGCATTAAAAGCGACATCATGATTATAGAGAAACCATCAATCGTATCCACCCCGCAACAAAACACCCGTCAGATCACCGGAACCGTGATTGATGCTACCGGTATGCCAATAATTGGCGCCAATGTGATGGTAAAAGGGACAACAAACGGGACAATAACGGATATAGATGGAAAATTCACGTTGGAAGTAGCCAAAGACGCTATTTTGCAAGTGTCCTATATCGGTTATATGAACCAGGAGATTCCGGTAGGCAATAAATCGGTTTTAAGCATCTCCTTGCAAGAGGACACACAAAAGTTGGATGAGGTGGTAGTGATTGGCTACGGTACGATGAAGAAAAGTGATATCACGGGGGCTATCTCGTCCGTGAGCGAGGAGAAAATCGCTCGCCAAGCAGTGGCCAATGTTTCTACCGCATTGCAAGGCTTGGCTACCGGTGTATCCGTCACTTCCAGTTCCGGATCTCCGGGTTCCGCCGCCACGATCCGTATCAGAGGTGTCGGTACGGTAAACGACGCGGAACCATTGTTCGTCGTGGACGGGATGCCCGTGACGGATATAAACTACCTGAACACATCGGATATACAGTCTATGGAGGTGCTTAAAGACGCTTCCGCTTCCGCTATCTACGGTTCCCGTGGTGCGAACGGCGTAATCCTTATCACTACGAAAAAAGGCGCCGCTGGAAAAACCACCGTTACGCTCGATGCGTATTGGGGTATGAACAAAATATTGAATAATCTCGATTTGATGTCAGGTCCAGAATGGTACGACTATCAGGAACAGTTGAACACAGTGAGGAGCGTTCCCATCAACTTGGCCCTTGTTAATCGTAATGTTTCCACCAATTGGATGGACGAGATTACGCATACGGCCTTTATGCATAACTACAGTGTCGGCATAAGCGGTGGTAAAGAGAACGACTATAAATTCAATCTGGGCTTGAACTATATCAACCAAGATGGAACGATCAAGAAATCCAACTACGAACGGTTCAGTGTCCGTCAAAGCACGGAAAAACGGTGCTCAAAGATCATTTGGTAGTGGGTACCAACGCGTCGATCGCGAGATCTACCGACGCAAGTATTAGTGAGCGCAACAGTAGTAATGTGTACGACTCCGACTATGGTGTCGTAAGTAACGCAATCCGTTTGGATCCGGTAACTCCCGCCCAAAACGCAGACGGTTCATATGGTTACTCTCCTTATATTGACTACTATAACCCATTGGCAAGTATCATGTATCGGGATAATCAGCGGGAGAAACTTGCTTTCATCGGCAATATGTATGGGGAATGGCAGATTATAAAAGGATTGAAGTTCAAGAGTAGCTTCGGAGCGGAAATCAGAAGGGTAGACAATAAAACCTTCTCGCCTGTCTATGAGGTATCCTCAAGCCAAAGAAATTTAGAGAGTAGTTTATCGAAGTCGCAGACCAAAGGGCACTACTATACGTTCGAGAATACCCTTTCGTATGAGAAAACGTTTGCCGAGAAGCACTCCATATCCGCTCTCGTAGGTTATACCAACGAATGGGGTAAGCAGGAAACCTTGAGCGTAAACGCGAGAGATCTTATCGGAGAGTCGGATAACCTGCATTATATAGACGCTACGCTGGACAAGAACAAGACCACGGCCAGCAATAGCGCTACGGAATATGGTTTGATGTCTTATCTGGGCCGCCTACACTACGATTACAATAACAAATACCTTATTACGGCCACTTTCCGGCGAGACGGCTCCTCTAAATTCTCTTCCAAGAATCGCTGGGGTAACTTCCCTCGTTCGCTCTAGGTTGGAGAATCGACAACGAACCGTTCTTCCAGAAATTGAACGCCGAATGGGTTTCCTCCTTGAAACTCCGCGGGGGCTGGGGACAGATCGGAAATCAGAATATCACCAATTATGTGGATCGTAGTTTGCTGTCATTGAGTACGCAATACGGCGCTTTATTCGGAGCGAGAGAGAATGAGACCTTGTATCAAGGTATTGCCGTGAGCAGATTGGGCAATCCGGATATTAAATGGGAAACCACTGAATCTCTGAATATCGGTCTTGACGCAAGCTTCTTTAACACCCGCATGGTCTTCAGCTTCGAGTATTATTACAAGACAACGAAGGACATGCTGCTGGCCGCTCCTATGCCTATCTACATGGGATATGCCAGCAACACCTACACCAATATCGGCGAGGCGAACAACCGCGGTATCGAGATGAATCTCGAGTGGAGAGACAAGACCGAAAGCGGTTTCGAATACAACGTGGGAGTAAATATGTCGACCATCCGTAACCGCATGACGAAATTGAATGGTGGCACACCAATCTCCGATGGACCATTCCGAAACGGAAGCATGTACCTCACCTATACGAATGAAGGTATGCCTATCGGTGCGTTCTGGGGCTATAAGACAGACGGGCTTATCCAAACACAGGAACAGTTGAATGCCGTTAAGCGGGCGGATTTCCAACCTAATGCCGAATTGGGCGATGTATTGTTCGTAGATACGAACGGCGATGGCAAGTTAGACTCAAGTGATAGATGCATGATCGGTAATCCTATTCCGGATATCATATACGGTATCAACATGGGTATGGCGTGGAAAGGCTTCGACCTCAATTTGCAGTTTGGTGGAACAATCGGTAATCAGATATTTAACGCGATGCGTTATTACACCTACTTCCCGAACGATATAACGAACAAGGATAGAGCGTTAATGAACTATTGGACGCCAAATAATACAAATACGGACATCCCTCGCCTGACGGCTACGGACGTAAACGACAATGACCGCTTCTCGGACATGTACGTAGAAAACGGGACTTATTTCCGCTTGAGAAACGCCCAGCTAGGTTATACCCTGCCCGCTTCTCTCACGCAGAGGATAAAACTACAAAAAGTACGTTTTTATGTAAGCGGCCAGAACTTGTTTACGATATCCAGTTACTCGGGTATGGATCCGGAAGTGGGTCAGTCCAGCTCTTTGTCTAGAGGTATAGATTACGGTATCTATCCTCAGAACATTTCATTCACCGGAGGTATTAATGTTACTTTTTAAAATTTATAATGTCATGTTTAAAAACAAATATATCATAGGAATCGTACTAGCGATTTTAACAGGATTCAGCAGTTGCGCAGATTTGGATTTAGCTCCGTTAGGAAGTCCGGAGGCTGGAGAGATATCAGAGGAAAGACAAGCTTTCTTGCGTCTGACCGCTGTCTATTCCGTCATGAAGGACTTCCGTTACACATGGTCAATGCAATGTTTCGGCGACGTGTTGTCGAATGACGCGACCTACAGCGGTTCTTCGAACGACGCACAAACCTTCACGTTGCTGGAGAATTATCAGTATCAAGCGGATCATACCGAGATCTTGAACAAATATCGGTATTCTTACCAATGTATTAATAAGGCCAATTTGTTTATACGGGATATGGAAATGGCAGACGATGCCCTATTCTCGAAATATAACAGGGAACAGATGATCGGTGAGGCCAAGTTTATTCGCGCCTATACTTATTTCGAGCTTGTGAAAACCTTTGGTGGTGTTCCTTGCTATACGGGAGTCTTGGATCTCGATCATGAGAGACTCGGACGTGCGTCTGTCGAAGAGATATACTCGGTTATCGAGCAAGACCTAAACGATGCGGTTAGCGTATTACCTAAGAAAAGTGAGGTGGCTAACTACGAGTCAAGCTATGCGGGAAGGATTACCAAAGGCGCGGCCATCGCCATGCAAACACGTATTTATCTGTATGAGAAAAAATACGATGAGGTAAAAAAGGCTTTCGAGAAATTCCAGAATGAGTGCGGGGGTGAGTATAGCTTGGTCGCTCCGGAGGATTACGCTTGGCAGTTCTCACTGGACGGCGAGCACTGCTCCTCTTCTATTCTAGAAGTGAATATGTATGTCTCTTCCACCCAAAGTTCGTATAATGTAAATAACGGTAACCGTCACGTGCTGATGTCTATGCCCCGAAACATGACGATCGGCTTCGGTTGCGCGCAACCTACACAGGCCTTGGCGGACGCTTATGATGCTGAGGGGATGTCATACGAAAGAAGACCACTCTCCTTTCCACGGAACAGGCTATAGAGATCGAGACCGCGGCCAAAGGCGATGTGGCACCCGTTACGGACGACCGAACCGGTTCGTACAATCGCAAACTATATCTCGCGCCCGGGCAAAGAGAGGAGAATCGGGGAAATAATCAACCCACGAACCTCAGGCTTATCCGCCTCGCGGAGGTATATTTGAACTATGCCGAGGCTTGTTATTTCAGCGGCGATATTGCTAATGCGCAAAAGTATCTGAATGAGGTAAGAAGTCATGTCAACTTGGCTCCTAAGAACCATACAGGAAGCCAATTGTTTGAAGACATCATGAATGAGCGTCATCTGGAGTTCGGAATGGAAGGTTTCCGGTTCTTTGACGTGGTACGTGTAGGATGGGGCGAGAAAGTCTTTAACGGAACCAAGAAGGCGGAATTTGGAGCTAAGACTCCTTTCAGCGCCGGTGCGGAAGTATTGCCTATACCTCAAACCGAGATTGATATTAGTGATGGTTTAATAACTAATTAATAAGGAAATAACAATTCGCAAAAATCATAATAGTATGAATAGGAATTTAGTATTGCTCGGAATCTGTCTCTTGGCCGTATCGTTCGTTGGAGAGGCCTTTGGACAGAAGAAAAAACCTCGTATCGGTATTGCCGGTATACAGATAGAAAACAGCGTGTTCGTCCCGAATAGGCAACCGCTCGTAGGACACCCCGTAAGAATGCCAGACTATCTCAGCCCAGACTCCGCAATGGGACAGGCGGCCACTTGGCTTCCCACGCAGATTGGCTATGGCGGTGGAAGAGGCCCCGTAACAAAAGAATCGTACGATGCGTTTGTGGAAAAAACATTGGAGATGATCAAGGCCAATATGCCATATGACGCCTTCTGGTTTTATAACCACGGAGCTTGTAGCGTGGAAGGCGTAGCCGATCCCGAGGGCGAATTCATGGAGAAGGTGCGTAGCTTGATCGGAAACGATGTCTTGACTACCACCACGATGGACCTTCACGGAAATACGTCTTGGTTGGTAGCTCTCAACTCCGATTTGATTACGACTTATCGTCAAGCACCGCATGCGGATTCTCGCGAATCGCATCGGCGAGGGGTCGTCAATTTGTTGGAACGTCTTGAGTCGGGGAAAGGACGTCCGGCATACAAGGCATGGGTTGCTGTTCCTGTCCTAGTATCCGGCGAATGGTCGAGTACCCGTGTCGAGCCTGCGAAATCGCTGTACGCATTGGTTCCCGAGGTTGAAGCCATGCCCGGAGTGATAGACGCAGGGATCTGGATCGGTTATGTTTGGGGAGACAACCCACGGAACCAAGGAACCGTGATGGTTTACGGTGACGATGAGGAACAGGTTAAAGCCGGGGCGAAGAAACTCGCCCAGAAATTCTGGGATGTCCGTAAGCAGTTCTCGCTGGAAGCTCCGGGATATTCGCTCGAGAAATGTATCGATTTGGCAGTAGCAAGTAAAAAGAAGCCTTTCTTTATCAGTGATATGGGAGATAATCCCGGTGGAGGTGGTTCAGGTGAGGTCACTTGGACTTTGGCGAGGCTCTTGAAACGCCCGGAATTCCAGACCGATAAGGGAAAGAGCGTTCTTTATTGCTCCATCCCGGGAGAAGAAGTGGTTAAGCAGGCACGTAAGGTCGGCGTAGGCGGACACGTAGAAGGCATGGTAGGTGCCATGGTCGATAATTCCTACGAAGGTCCCGTGAAATTGTCGGGTACCGTGGTTTATGTCAGCCCGGAAGAAGACAAGAACGCGGAATCATGGAGACGGAAAAGAGATATCGCTATCGTAAAGACCGGAAGCGTTTATGTGGTAGTAGGCACATCGTCTCCCACTCCAAACCTAGAGGGTTCAGGAATTGACCCGAAGGAAATGGATATCGTAATGGTTAAACAAGGTTACCTTGTAACCCAATGGTACAATATACAAGCGGATTGGGTAATGGCTTTTACAAGAGGAGGTGTGGATCAGGACTTCAAGAAGCTTCCCTATAAGAATATCGTGAGACCGATGTTCCCGATCGATCCAGACATGGCTGATCCGGAGTTGAACATTATCATGGTTCCTTCCGCCAAGCATTACTATGGCAGATAGATCGTATTGATCGATTTTTTACTGCAATGCCTGTGCAGTGTTACTGCAATAGGTGTTGCAGTATTACTGCACAGGCATTGCAGCATCACTGCAACCCGGGTTGCAGTGATGCTACTAAATTATCCTATATTCCTACTCAATAACTTTCGGACTTGCTCCTCCGTTAAATTCCGGCGGCTCGCATAATCTTTCAATTGCTCCTCATCGATAGAACCGATCATGAAATATTGAGAAGAGGGATGAGCAATATAAATTCCACTGACCGAAGCCGTAGGATACATGGCACCATTCTCGGTTAACGAAACACCAATTTGCGACATATCAAGCAATCCATCCAATGTGAAATTCAATAATTGATCCGGTAGAGAAGGGTAACCGATAGCCGGACGGATTCCTTGGTATTTCACCTTGTAAAGATCCGGGATAGACAAGGATTCGTCTTTAGCATATCCCCAATATTCTTTACGTACTTTCTCATGAAGATATTCGGCTGTAGCTTCCGCTAGGCGATCGGTCAAGGTTTGCAGCAACATTGAATTATAGGTATCGCCTTCTCGCTCGAATTCATCCTTCAATTCATCCGCACCAGCTCCTGCCGTAACCACAAAGGCTCCCACATAGTCGGTCCGTCCTTCAGAAACCGGCAATACATAATCGGAAAGACATTTGTAGATACTTTCCTCCTTTTTCGCTTGCTGCCGTAATAAAGGAAGAACAGTATTTCCCATCCGGATCGTATCCCCTTCGCTATTGGCGGGGAAAAATCCGTAAATCGCTTTACAATACTCAACCTTCATATTGACCAGCCGATCTAAAAGCCTGACAGCGTCCTTATGCAATTGCATCGCCTCAGCGGCTTTCGCACGATCCTTTTCCCCATTCAATTTCCATGCGCTAAAAAAGAAGGTCCAGTGGATATAAGGAATCACTTCTTCCAAGGGGATATAAGGGATAACATGTACCCCCATCCGGGCTGGAACAACCGGTATATACCCGGTCCAATCTATTTCAATCGGATGCTTACGAGCCTCAGAAAGAGAAATCAAGACCTCTTTCTTCTGTCCTAAGGAGGCACGCAAAGCTTCTTGTTCTTGTTCCAACTCCATGATATAGGCATCACGGGTATCCGGATTCAATAGTTTGGCGGCGATCAACGGATTCTGTGAGGCATCCAACACATGGATCACCGGATAATCGTAATGCGGAGCGATCTTCACCGCCGTATGCAATTTGGAGGTCGTAGCGCCACCCACCATCATAGGAATTGTAAGTTCCGCTTTCTGCATCTCGTCCGCGACATGCGCCATCTCTTCTAAAGAAGGGGTTATCAGGCCGGATAAGCAAACCAGATCCGGTTTCTCCTCGATCGCTTTCTTTATGATCACATCTGCGGGAACCATTACCCCTAAATCAATCACCTCGTAGTTATTACAAGACAATACGATAGAGACGATATTCTTACCGATATCATGTACATCCCCTTTTACCGTAGCGAAAATCACTTTACCGGCCTTCGCAGAGCCGGAAGCTTTCTTTTCAGATTCAATGGCCGGTTGTAAAATAGCTACGGCCTTTTTCATCGTACGTGCGGTCTTCACGACTTGAGGGAGAAACATCTTTCCGGCACCGAATAACTCGCCGACCTTATTCATTCCGCTCATTAACGGACCGTCAATTATATCCACGGCATGCGGATAAATCTGCAAGGCTTCTTGTAAATCGTCCTCCAAATAGTCTCCGATCCCTTTGATTAAGGCATGTTCCAAACGCTCCTTCAATGAAAGCTCACGCCAAGCCTCATGCTTCTCCGGAGTTTCTCCGGAAGTTTGTACATGTAAATTTTGAGCATAAGTAATTAACTCCTCGGCAGCTTCCGGACGGCGTGCCAAGATCACGTCTTCCAACAAGGTACGGAACTCCGGCTCTATATCCTCATAAAGTACGGAGGTAGACGGATTCACGATACCCATATCCATCCCCTTCCCAATCGCATGATATAGAAATACGGAATGCATAGCCTCGCGTACATGATTGTTCCCTCGGAAAGAGAAAGATAAATTACTTACACCACCACTCACCTTCGCACCCGGCAAGTTCTTCTTGATCCATTCAACGGCACGGATAAACGCCAGACCATAGCCATTATGTTCCTCCATACCGGTAGCGATCGCCAATACGTTCGGGTCAAAAATAATATCTTGGGGATTGAAATCGATCTTCTCGATCAATAGGCGATAGGCCCGTTCGCAAATCTCAATCTTTCTTTCATAGGTATCCGCCTGTCCTTTCTCGTCGAAAGCCATCACGACCGCAGCCGCACCCAGCTGCTTTATACGGGCGGCATGTTTAAGGAAGACCTCCTCTCCTTCTTTCAAGGAGATGGAATTCACGATGCTCTTTCCTTGCACGCACATCAAGCCTTCCTCGATCACTTCCCATTTGGAAGAATCGATCATGACGGGTACACGGGCAATATCCGGTTCGGAGGCGATCAAGTTTAAGAATGTCTTCATTTCTTTCACGGCATCCAACATACCATCGTCCATATTGATATCGATCACTTGGGCGCCATCCTCCACTTGCTTACGAGCGATCGTCAACGCTTCCTCATAACTGCCTTCTTTTATCAAGCGTAAGAATTTCCGAGAACCGGCCACATTACAACGCTCTCCCACGTTCACGAAATTATTCTCCGGTTTCACCTCCAGCAGTTCCAAGCCCGACAGCCACAGGCAATCCGGTTTCAAAGCCGGGATATGCGGTTTAGCTCCTTTCACCAACTCCGGATACCGGGAGATATGCGCCGGAGTCGTTCCGCAACAGCCTCCGATAATGTTCACTAATCCCTCTTCCACAAAAGGCTTCACATGTTGGGCCATTTTATCCGGCGTCTCGTCATAGGTACCAAAACTATTCGGCAATCCGGCGTTCGGATAAGCGCTGATATAATAGGGGGCATACTTCGCCAACTCTTGTAAATAGGGCTTCATATCCGCTGCTCCGAAAGAGCAGTTTAAGCCAACCGAAACAATATGTGTATGCTGTATGGAAGCTAAGAAGGCCAATAAAGTCTGTCCGGAAAATGTTCGTCCACCTTGCGCGGACAAAGTCAAAGACAACATAATCGGCAGGTCTTTTTCTTTCTCTTTCAACACGACCTCAGCTGCTTCCAATCCCGCTTTTACGTTCAACGTATCGAAAGTAGTCTCGAAAAGGATGATATCCACCCCGCCGTCAACAAGTCCCTCGACTTGCTCCTTGTAGGCATTATACAAATCTTTATAAGTGACGGCACGATAAGCGGGATCGCTTACATCCGGACTCATGGAAGCTGTCTTATTAGTAGGACCGATTGATCCGGCCACGAAGATCGTACGATCCGGATGCTCTGCCATATAGGTATCCGCCACTTCCCTCGACAATCGGCCGGCGGCCAGATTTATCTCACGTACATAGGCCTCCATCGCATAATCTGCCATGGAAATAGCATTCGCGTTAAACGTATTCGTAGCGAAGATATCCGCTCCCGCATCCAAATACTGACGATGAATAGACTGGATTACATCCGGGCGGGTGATACACAATAAATCATTGTTCCCCTTCAATTGTCCCGGAAAATCGGCGAAACGTTTGCCTCGGTAATCTTGTTCGTTTAGTTTGAAACTTTGGATCATGGTACCCATACCACCATCCAAGATCAAAATGCGCTCATTCAAGAGTCGCAGAAATCGTTCCTTATTCATAAATATGTTTTACCTTTCTTGCGTACATATAACTATATCCCCGGAGGATCCATACCACAGCGATGGCGAAAAACAGACGGGTAGGCACCACCCAAAGAACGGGTACCCCTATCGCAGCAAAGATGATCGTATCTTCCAACAGGGAATGGCACACGGCCAAATGATGGTTCAGCAAGTTGCCGTCACCGTAAGACAACTTCCTCTGCTCCATTTGCTCTACCATAATAGCCCCGCCATAAGCCAGTCCGACCACATTACCTACCAACCACAAAAAGCGGCATCTTGAGGCAAGCCAAATAATCGCATCAGCGGAGAAAAGACCGAGGACAATCCTTTCATTAGATTAAACTCTTCCAATATATAATGAAGGATCATTAAAGCCGTAACAATTATCAAAATAGAAATCACCACCTTCATCGAGCTGGTAAACCAAAGTACGAATACTTCCAACCAATTATCGCATACAGCCGCGCTTTGAGCGATCCCGACCTGTCCCCATCCTTCATGGGGCATTACCCAATTCAAAGAAAAGGCGATCACGAAACTCATGATCAAACGGAGCAGCGTCATCTCCCAGAAAGAAGACCCGGTCTTTGCCTGTACGGAGGATTCTACCATTAGATTATGGGAAGTAAGGCACATCAATGCCAATATCGTAGCTTCACGGACTCCTAAAGACATCGAGGTGATCAAAGCGATCGGAGCATATAATGGGGAGAATATACTGGTTATAAAAACAATGGCTGTCTCCCCCGGCAGACCCACCAACGAGAACACGGGCACTAACCAATCCGAGATCTGACCTAATATTCCGGAATATTGCAATATACGGACCAATAAAGAAATAGGCAAAATAATCTTTAGCAGCCATAAACACGTCTTGCCTGCTTTAGGCAGAGCTTTCAGGATACATCCCCAAACCCTACCGATCACGCCTTGCCCTGTTTCCATCTCGACTTATCGTTTGAAAGCCCGATCCATCTCCCGTCGGTCGTCACGTTCCCGGATGGAGTCTCGCTTATCATATTCCTTTTTACCTCGTGCGATCGCGACGACTACTTTCGCCAATCCTTTCTCATTGATAAACAAACGAGTGGGAACGATCGTAAAACCACTAGCACGAACCGCACCCTCGATCTTTCGTAATTCCTTTTTGGTAAGAAGTAATTTCCGGTCCCGCCGTGCGTTGTGATTATTGTACGTACCGTAAAAATATTCGGCGATGTACATATTCTTCACCCACAGTTCCCCTTTTTCCACGATACAAAACGTATCTACCAAACTCGCCTTCCCTAAACGGATCGATTTAATCTCCGTTCCGGTCAGTACGATCCCGGCCGTAAAAGTGTCGAGCAACTCGTAATCGAACGTCGCCCGCTTATTCTTTATCTGTATGTTATTACTAATCTTCTCTTTCATCTTGTGTTATTCTGTCAAAAACTCAAACCGGGCATCAGCATCGATAACAAAATCTCGATAACAGCCGGAGTCAGTAATATAATGGCGGTTGTAAATCCTACGAACTTCAGACGGATCTTCTCCTCGACTCCCATATACGGACCAGCGCCTTCCCAAACAATATAGAATGTATAAAGGATAAATATCCGCAAGAAGAAAAACTCCGGAAGTAACATCAACACGATGTTCAATGCGAACATCAACGAAGACGAATACCCGACAAAGCGCAACCACAGTTTCAAATCCTTCTCCCGTTTAAATATACCTTGCCATATCTCGTTCATCAGATAAGCCCCGAGGTAAAAACCACCGAACGAGGACACCAATGTCCGGATAGACGACTTCAAGGCCAGCTCTAAATCAAACTCCTTCCGCGTAAACAATACGCCCAGAAAAGCTGCGACGGTAACGAAGCCGATCAAAGGATACACGAATCGGGATAAGAACTCCTCCTGCTTCTCTCCTTTTTTCGCTAACAAGGCCCACGCCTTCGCCGGCTGTGAGATGATAGCGATTACCCACCTAAATATCTCCTTATACATCTCTGTTTACTTTTAAATAGCAAAAGTATATATTTAATTCGTAAAACGCAACGTAAATACGTCGGTAGCCCCCAAACACATGCGGTTGTATCCGCATTATAGCGTTCGGCATAATTTATTTTAAAATTTATCACATTTTGCCCCTCACTACTCTCTATCGCTTTGGCTTGGTCCAAAAACTTATCGATCGTAAAAGCGGTCGTATTCACCCATTTCGTGGAATCGCCGGTACCTCCCTCTTGGGTTACCCGAAGGTATAGGTTATAGACCCGTTGTCCGGTGCTGTCTTCTTCCACCTCCTGATCAGGGTTATAGGATAAATTGAAAATATCCTTTTGGTCTACCTGATGATTTACATGTTGGGTTTGCAAGAAGAAACGTCCTTCCAAATAAATACTTTTCTTAAAGTCCAGCGTAACCAGACGCTCCTTGTCCAATACAACCGTAGTATCAGTCAATGTCTCATGCAAAGGCCATACAGCGACCGAATCATACTTATAAATCTCAGCGTTGTAAACACCATTGCCCAATTCCTCGCTAAAATTCGTCTTGAAATCAACCACACAGCAATCGCCATCTTTCAAATCCGTCCGATTCTCAAACTCAGAGGAAGAGACGATAAATATATTCCCTTGATCATCCGCCGTATAGATACATCGCATAGGATTCTCACGTATCACTCCTACCCGATGATAATTGATGGAGTTACTTCCATCCCCCATACAAGAGGTCATTAAGAAAAACAAGGATAAAAATAAGCCGTATAAAATTCGCTTTCTCATCTTCTTTAGTTTATAAGTAAAGGATCCGTTACTCCCCATGTAAACTGGGTACTATCTTTCGGATTAATTTGATCGATATAATGAATCCGAACATACATATCCGCGTCGCGTCCACCTTGTTCTCGCATATCCTTGATAAAATTCGCCAGATTAAAGGCATTGATAACCGCGATAGCCTCCTCTGCCTTATCCTCCGGCTTTCCGGTCGTAGCGGCAGCCCGTAAATATAAGGAATAAATTGATTTCCGATTTTCCACAACAGCTTCCTGAGCCGGATCGTAAGTCAATTGCCAATTTAAAGTCCGATCTTTTGTCGTCCAACAAGCAGAGGGCAGAAATAAATAGTCTTCTAATTTGATGTATAAAACAGAATCATTGGGGTTGACCGCAAGTACCGGTTGCTCATTAGTCAATAATTTATGCGTATCCGTAAGAGGGCTCTCAGCGTTTTGCTGGTTAACAGCGGTTTCCCCTTGTATCGTCACCGTATAATACCCTTTTTGTTCCGCATTCGTATTTTCCGGTAAGCTAGGATCATAATCAAAGCTCACTAACAAGCATTTACCCTCTGAGTATGAGCTCAGCTTCGTCGAATAGATCCAACCGAACCGGGTATTAGCCATCATCAACGCGCTATCTCCATGTTGACGAACCACAGCGGCGGTCGTTCCCGGATTATAGACGTTATTTATGTCCTTTAGGCAAGAAGTAAACAGACTCATGAAAACCGCCACCCAGACAAAACCTATTAAATTCTTGTATCTCATTTCACAATACTCCTCTTAAAGTACGCAAAGATACGATCTTTACCCATATACATAAAAAAAACGGCAAAAAAATAGGGCGTATCGATAATCTTCTTATCGGTACGCCCTCAACTTCTATACTAATTTCTTTATGAGTTTTTCACGACTTGGAATAGAACGGTATAAGAAGCCCATTTCAAATCCGTACTATCTTTTTCATTAATCGTATTTAGATAATTGACCTTAAGATTAAAAGACTTTGAATCTTTATTAGCCTCAGCGCTATTCACAGACTCAATACAGACTTAACATTAAACGCACGGACTTCTCCTATAGATGATGCCGCAGAACCTGTTCCGTCCGCTACTTTAGCGACACGCAAGAACAAGTCATATGTCGGGACATTATCCACCATAGTAGGCTCCTTTGAACGATCCCAATATAAAGTATAAGAATTTTTCTGATCCTTAAACATATCCATTGTTATAAAGAAGAATAAATAACCGTCTACATACACCCCATAGTCGCCATTGCTAAATAGGTTTTTTACAGGTATCTCATTCTGAAGTAAGCTGGCCGAATCTGGCACATTATAAAAGACTGGCTGTCCTTTTGTTATCTCATCTGCCACAGAGATTGTCGCTGTTAAATAACCATTTGTCGCCGCATTCGCATTCTCCGGAGAATTTAGGTCTAATTCATAGTTGATCAAGTAACAAGCTCCGTCAACTACTTGTGCCGATAAAGACGGAGAGTATAATGCTCCCATATTTGTATTCAGTACCGTTTTATATGTCTTTTCAGAAAGACCTGCGACACCAAAGCCGGCACGAGTCACCGTATTATTCGATTCTCCAAGACAAGAGGTCAACAACAATAATGACGCAGCCACCGCTGCTCCAATTAATTTAAATGCTTTCATAATTCAATTTTTCTATTTTTAAGTATTTGTATTTACACTGTTAATCTATCGAGTATTAAAAACCAAAACGAAATCCGAACTGAAGACTCATGTTAAACGGCTTCTCCGAATGGATGGTTTCGATCTCGCTACCATTATCAAAATAATAGCTGGCTCCCACCTCAGCGAAAGCGCTTACAAAACGGATAATCGGATAACTTACACCCGCACGGGCATTTACAGACCATAGCCATTCTTTCATTCGAATATGTTCGCTTTGCTTTGCGATCTCTACCTCATCCGAGAATAATTTCATTCTACGTTTGCCAGCGACATTCACTTCCGCCATACCTCCGGCTGAGGCGTAAAACATAAAACGATTCCATTCCGCGATCTTATAAGTCAATGATAATGGAATTCCTATAAAATGCAATCGCTGATCATTCTCTATATGATACGTATTATTCGTACTCCACTCCGATCTTAAGTAAGAATAAGTTAATCCAGTCTGCAAAGAAAAACGATTATTCAAATAACGACTAATTGAGATCCCCACCCCAATAGGCGTCTTATGATGAATATCCGTCTTAGCAGGATCTTTCTTCTCCGCATCGAACGAATTTAAGCTCATCAGATTCTCGCTCTTAAGCACACTGCTATTCGTCACATACTGAGGGACCAGATTATCAGCGCCCATGGAAAGACCTCCACCTCCCATACCGAACCCCCATTTCCGAGACGCGGTCTTCTCCGGCTTCTTTTTAGTAACAGGAGTAGCATCTGCGACAAGTACATCATTCTTGAGAACAACTATCTCATCATTATTCCTTTCAACCTCCGGTTCAACGGTATCTTTCTCATTCGCCGATCTATCAGCAGACATTACCTCCGACTCAGAAATAGGCCGATCCCCTGCACTCTCTACATTTTGCCGGAACACTGCCATCCTAGCCTTATCTTCCACTTTAACCGCTCCAGATGCCGCTTTTGCCTTCACGACCGCAGCAGCAGGAATAGTTGCTAATACGGGCGCTTGCTCCATCGTTTTCTCTATCGGAACAACCGGGGTATCCACGGATGTCGACTCTTGTGAAGACTGTATTTCTTGGGCTATAGGTAGATCTTCCATCTCCCTGTCATATAAATAGATACCACCCGATACGACCAATAAGGAGATCACGGCGGCGGCAACCCAGTAGCGAAGCGTACGACGCAAAGGAACCGGAGCCTTTCCGGGCAATCGATCGGCTATAGCCTCCCAGTCGCCGGGTAGCGTATCCATCTCGAAATCCTCTAGCTTCGACCGGATCGCATCATCCCATATATCTCTTTCCTTTTTACTCATCTTATCTCAATACAATGCGTTAATTCTACGTTGTAATAACTGCTTGGCACGGGTATATTGTGAACGGGAAGTACTCTCTGTTATGTTCAACATCTCACTGATCTCCTTATGAGAATATCCCTCTATCGCGAACATATTGAATACGGTACGGAAGCCAACCGGCAACTCCTTCACTAGATTCATCAATTCAGCCGCCGACATGTCCGAGATAGCCGAACTATCGGGTTGAATCAGTTCCGCCGTATTGTCAAGATCGGTCGCTTCACGCAACACATCCGACTTTCGCAGATATTCCAACGCACAATTAACAAAGATCTTCCGCATCCACCCCTCAAATGAACCACTCCCTGTATAGGAATCCATACTGGTAAAGATTTTCACGAAGCCATCCTGCAACAAATCACGAGCCGTTTCCCTGTCGTTCACATAACGAAGGCAAACTCCCATCATTTTTCGGGAATATGCATCATAAAGCTCTTTTTGGAGCTCGTCTCTCCCCCTTCCGACAACCCTCTATCAGTTGTAGCTCATTCATTCAGTCGTGCCTTGAACGTCTCCCTTCTGGAGACTGTACAATATTAGGATGTAAATAATTAAACAAACGCTGCATTCCGTAGAAAAATTATTTCATAAACAGGGCGGACACTCCGGCCCGCCCTCACGGAACATCTGCAAAGATAAGATGTTCTTATGAATTTCCATGTTAATGAGCGTGAGTATGCTCACTTTTTTTTTTCACCGGAGGTACCGGACAACCGGCGCCATTATCTACCGGAACCGCTTCCATACCGATCTTTTTGAATGCCGCGGCCAAGCGGGTCTTCGAAGTCTTATCCGTCTTGTAAGTCACAATGGCCGTACGGGTGCTCAGATCACATTTCAAGTCGGTCACTCCTTTCTCGAAAGCGATATTTTTCTCGATCTTCTTGATACAGTGATCACAATCCATCGCTTCGATAAAGAATGTCACAGAGTCCTTCTTCTTTTTCGCGTCTTGGGCGAATGTCATCGATACCGTACATACAGCACAAAACAGCAACATAATTAATCGTTTCATAATCAATCATTTTTAATATTAACAATTCTAATTATCCATTCATATCTACCAAAAGAAAAGCACCACTATAGGCATCGGGCTACACGTATATAGGCGTAGGGCCACACCAGTATACGCATAGGCCTACACGTATATACGTGCGGGCTTATACGTATATACGTGTCAATCCCTGCTTATATTAAAGCGGATACCCGCATAAATTTTCCGTCCATGCACCGGTCCCCACACCATAGATCCATCGAAGTTATCCCCTCTGGGATTGCTGGCATCGATAATCGGATTCGGTTGTTTGTAATTAAACAGGTTCTCCGCTCCCACGTAAATAGACCATTGACGGAAATATTTCGTAATCTGCGCATTCACTACCGTATAAGCCTTAAAATTCGGCTCCCATAACGGATTAGATGCATCCGGTGTCGGCATACGGCCACCTCCATTAAACTGGCTGGTCAAATCAAACTGCCATTTTTTCAACGGGGTTTGATAAGAAGCGGTCAATAAACCTTTATAATCACTAACCAACGGCTTTTTTCAATCGATGCGCCACCCCCTCCTCATTCCGGTAATCGGTCTTCGCATCTGTATAACGATAAGCGGCCGTTAACGTAAATCCCCGGAAAAAAGGATAGGAAGCCTCCACTTGGAAGCTATTCGAATAGGAACGCCCATCCAGATTGTAGAAACGAACCGCATGAGGATCACTATCCATATCCACCACGATTTGCTTCAAGAAATCGGTATAATACCATTCCCCGCTCAAGCTCAGTTCCTTCCCGAACAAAGGTATATAAAATGACAGATTCAGACCGGTATTCCACGCTTCTTCTTGATCCAGATTGTCGGCGATATACATTTTTCGACTACTGGATAACAAAAAGTTGTTCTCTGCCAGCACATTCGCTGTCCGAAATCCTTTACCTGCCGAAGCCCGGATATGGAACCAGTCAAAAGGATTATATTTAATATGTACACGAGGGGTTACAAAGAAATCATACAACGTACTATAATCCGCACGTACACCCGCCAATAAGATCAGTTTATCATTCAGATTGAACGTATATTGGGCATAAGCTCCCGGCACGACTTCCGTACGGTCATAGGCATGACGGACCGACTCTCCTCCCGCATATTGAACCAGATTCTCGTCGAAACCATCATAGTTCATACTTAATCCGGTACTCAAGCTATGCATCGGCGTAAACTCCTTTTCATACAGCAAACTGGCATATACATTATTCTGATATACATTATAGGGCGTACGGTCATATCTTGATTTTTGCTCATGATAAGAACCGGAAAGTATCAATGCCACGCTCTCTACCTTTTCCTTATCGATAATATAGGCCTGCTTCGTAAATAATTCGGCCCGGTTCGTATTTAAATGAATCCGATACGGGTCGGTGAAATCATGGTGTTTCGTATCCTGCCCACCGGTACGGCTCTCATGCAGATAGCGAACTCCGTATTGAGCCACGTATTTATCCAATTTATGATACCAACGATTCATTACGTTCACCTGTTCCCTTAGCGGCGTATCGAGAAACCATCGTCATTACCGTCATGTTGCATTTTATCATTCGAGTAGTGTACCAATAAACCGGTAGAGAGCTTGTCGTTGATATGCCAAGAAGCATCCGCATTCCCTTCATAACGTCCGGCATCACTAGCGAACACATTAGCAGAGAAAATATCCGCCGTAGGGGGCTTCTTGAATTCCACGTTGATTTGTCCGGCCAACGCCTCATACCCATTCTTAACCGAAGAGGTTCCTTTAGACACCTGAATGCTCTCCATCCAAGCTCCCGGAACATAATCCAAGCCATATAAGGAAGCGGCCCCCCGGAAATTCGGGTAATTCTCGGTCAACATTTGTACGTAGGTTCCCGCCAATCCCAACAGCTTAATTTGCCGGGCACCTGTAGCCGCATCCGAGTACGATACATCGACAGACGGATTTGTCTCAAAGCTCTCCGCCAGATTACAGCAGGCCGCACGGCAAATCTCATCGTACGTAATTTTCTGAGTTTGCAATACGCTCGTACGGGAAGCGATGGTTCCCATCTTGCGCTCACTAACCACGACCTCATCCAAGGCGATCTCACCTTTTAAGATAATCTGCATAGCATCGTCCTTCTCATCCACAGGGGTGACCTCAGTCATATAACCGATATAGCTAACCACCAGATTCTTGGAGTCACCTTTTCGTTCTAACTCGAAATTTCCATCCACATCGGACGTGGTTCCATTTTGGGTTCCTTCCCAATATACATTTGCCCCGATAATAGGTTGTTTGTTTTCATCACATACACGTCCTTTCACTTTCTTGCCGGAATCCTCGGCCCAAGTCAAAGTAAAAGTCAAACAGGACAGTAAAAATATCAGATATAATTGTCTTAACATGATAGTTGTTATTTGATTGAATCGTTAAATACATGCTTCCGCAGGGATAGAGCATCCCCTACCTTAAAAACCAAAGGGTATTTAGCGAGCAGCTTCCACCCTCACGAATACAATCAAATCAAAAGCGTAGTCAATAAAGAAAGGTACACACGAGGACAGGATACGGGAGGACCTGTCACCCTAATCTCATAAGAATCAGCAAATAAGGAAGCGATTTGTAAACTCTCGAAAATAGAGGAGAAGAGCAAATCATGTACGACTGGTTGCAGATCCGGTACTTGTATATTTACAGAATTCCAATCAAAATCAACCCGTTCAATGCCACAGCCGTTCATGCCACAACACTCCACCGTATTATTCGCAAGCTTATCACGACTATGATCATGTCCATGAATCTCACAGCACTTAGCTTCCAATAAAGCCTCCACTCCCTCTTTCTCGCAAACGCCACAACAATAAGATACGAAATTAACCCCCTGCTCCCCATAAAAGATTAAGGAAGCAAGAATTACAAGAAACAAGGATGTGGCAAATCGTCTCATATGCCGCAAAAATAAGCAAAAAAACTCGAAATCAAAATACTCCCTTTACTTGATAAATTTAGACAGGTAATAATAGGTATCCGGAGAAGGTTCACTCTCTATCCGGTAACGGGTGGAAGCCGTTACAGAAAATGTATACCCACGTTCAGACTCTACATCGATAGGAAGAAAAAGCTCGTTGCCATAAAGATTCGTAGCTAATATGGATTTTGCCGAAGCTGTGTCGATCGAATCCGTCAATGAATAATAAACGGTATAAGTTAAATCCTGCTTTTCCGACACAGGTTTCTGCCAAGTTAAATGCAACTCATCATCCAAACGTTCCACTTTGATGCCCTCTGGAGCGGCAGGTACCGAATCATTCAGCCAAGTCAACGGAGGCAATTGGGCCGGATATTTATAGTAATTGTCTCTCAACTCTTTATAGAGTCCTTTATCATTATACAGGACATTTCCACAACGAAAGAACGCACAGCCGGCTCCTCCGTAATAACGACTATAATCGATCTGGTCAGTTATATCATTCACGGCCCAGTCCGCCTCGCTCTTGTCCATTCGATAAGCTCCCAAGCCGGGTACGACCAAACGCCCGTTACAATTATCCACCCAATTATCCACGAAAGGAAAGAAATTCTTATGCAGGTAATACATCATCGGAACAATCATATCTTGTTTACCTTGTTGCATCCACATCTTAGGGTCTTGGAAGACACTTTCGTAAGCGGTCCAACCCGCGTTAGGTACCCGTTCAATACGATTATATTTCCCGAGTGGCGAACTGCTAACCTGTACCCAAGGTTTCGTTTGCTTTACCCAATCGTAAATACGATAAACCATCCGGTTGATATTCTCCCTACGCCAGTCTGCCAGAGACTTTTTCTTACCGGATTTATTATACAGCGCTTTATCTGGGAATTTTTTCGCCTCTTCCGGATAGCGGATATAATCAAAATGGATGCCATCTATATCGTAGCCATTCACGATCTCCTTGACTAAGGATAAGATATAATCAGCGGTCTCCGGTACACCGGGGTCCAAATACCACTCTCCATTATGCCGTTTGCAGAGTTTTGGTTTCTTTTTAACCACGGAAAGCTTTCCTTGCTCCTTCACGCTTTTTTCCGTTCCCAACGGGAAAGTCACGAACCACGCATGACATTCCATTCCCCGTTTATGGCATTCATCAACGACAAAAGCGAGCGGATCATATCCCGGTAATTCTCCATACTTACCGGAGAATGTCTTACTGACTGGTTCGATAGCCGAACGATACATCACGTCTCCCCTCAAGCGAGCCTGAATGAAGACCATATTAAAATTCGCTTCTTGAAGCCGGTCCAAGATATCAAGCAATGCCTGTTGCTGGGCTTTTCGTCCCGCCTCGGTAGTAGCCGGTTTATGAGGCCAATCCAGACCATAAACCGTAGTCAACCAAACCGCACGAATTTCCTTTTTTGGAGGCTCCACCGCTTGTAACAGACAAAAAACGGGTAAAGCCAGCGACAGGATAAGCAACAGACAAAACTTTCTCATCTTTATAATGCCTTATTGAGCCCGCGAATGTAGTATTTTTTGAGTCTCTTCCGGTAAATCAGTCGTAATAAAATCGACTCCCATATCGATCATCTCTTCCATTAATTTAGGGTCATCTACGGTCCAGACATTCGAAGTCATGCCTAGGACTTTACAATCCTTCACCCAATCCGGATGAGATTGCAAGACTTTATAATGGTAGTCTAATCCTGTAAAACCAAGCTCTTTCAATTCCATCGGGGATAATTCTCCATTCAGATAAGAAACCTCAGATTTCGGACATAGACGGATAAATTCTTTACAAGCATCCATATTAAAAGATATGTAATCCGTACGTTTCGCTAATTTCATACGCTTTACCATTTGCACAGATAACCTTGCCGCATCTCGATTACGTTCCGGGGTATCATGGGATTTCAATTCAAATATTAACCGGATATTCTTCAATTTCTTCGCACGTTTCAAATATTGTTCCAAAGTAGGGAGCTTTTCGCCGTTACTCAATTGTAGATCCTTCAATTCATCGTATGTACAAGATTGGATATGTTTTCCTTGGATATCATTATCGTGGTAGACAACCAACACATTGTCTGCTGTAAGATGCACGTCGAATTCCGAGCCATAGGCACCAATTTCGCTAGCACGTTCCAAAGAGCGGATAGAGTTCTGGGCAGAGCCCTCCGTTTTCCAATACCCCCGATGGGCTATCACTTTCGTATTATCCTTTGCCGCTACCATTCCTGCCATCATCAGGCAAAGAGCAAAAGAAGAGTAGATTTTAAATTCATGGTAAACTTGTATTTCAAGGCAAGAGGACAGTGTGTCATAATTTATGATATGGCACACCCTCCTCCCACGGATTATTTTCCGATCTCTGATAAATAACGTTCGGCCTCAATAGCTGCCTTACAACCACTTCCCGCAGCGGTAATAGCTTGACGATAATGGGGATCAGCGACATCTCCGGCGGCAAATACACCCGGAACTTTCGTGCGGGGAGTTCCCGGAACCGTCACGATATAACCAACCTCATCCGTATCTACCCATGGCTTGAAGATGTCCGAATTGGGTTTATGACCAATCGCCAAGAAGAAACCATCGATGGCGATATCCACTTTCTCCTCATCCGGCTCTCCCATACGTTTTACCAAATGAGCACCCTCCACGCCATTCTCTCCAAACAAACCTAAGGTATTATGCTCGAAAAGTACCGTGATATTCGGAGTTTTGAAGACACGTTCTTGCATTACTTTTGAAGCACGCAAATAGGGTTTACGCACGATCAAGTAAACCTGCTTCGCCAAACCAGCCAAGTAAATCGCTTCCTCACAGGCCGTATCTCCACCACCCACTACCGCTACCGTCTTTTTACGATAGAAGAAACCATCGCAAGTAGCACAAGCGGATACACCCATACCCGCATACTTATGTTCATCCGGAAGACCCAGATACTTCGCGGAAGCACCCGTAGCGATAATCAAAGTCTCCGTCTCGATCACTTTCTCGCCATCAATCGTAATTTTATAAGGAGCCTCACCCAAATCAGCGGCGGTAGCGATACCGAAACGGATATCCGCACCAAAACGGACGGCTTGTTTTTTAAATCTTCCATTAACTCAGGACCGGTTATACCGTCCGGATATCCCGGGAAATTCTCCACCTCCGTAGTTGTCGTTAATTGTCCCCCCGGCTGTATTCCTTCATAAAGCACCGGAGATAAATTTGCACGGGAAGCATAAATCGCTGCCGTATAACCTGCTGGACCCGAGCCTATAATAAGGCAACGTACTTTCTCATTCACTGAATCGCTCATAGTATCTAAGTATTAATTATCAATTTTCAATTCTCTATTATCGAAGGTCTATCACCTCTACGTCCGGATAATCCCCTTCGTTAAAAACAAAAAAACGATCTGGTTGGTTTATACCTGTTTTCAATTGGCTGATCTGGATCGTACTGCTAACGCCGTTTTTAGAAGTAACCGTGATACGAGCCGGGAAATTTGAATATTTCTCGATTTGCAACTCCACTTTCACGATATCCCCTTTTTTCTTCGGTGTCAATTCCACATCGTAAGTGGCTTTTCCGTTCGGTGCCGTACTCTCGCCTTTATATGTTGCCGTGAATCCTTTCTTATAACTATTTAATAAAAGAGCTGGATTCGTAAATTGTAACTCCTCTCCCGTAGGATTCGTCACGTTCACCTCTTCGTTCCGTTCCACATACGTCCATTGCGTCGTACCATTAAACCAAGTAAGCGCATCCGGCGTAACTAATGTAAACTTATCACCTTTCATCTGGATGGTTCCCTCAAAACTCTCTCCCGCATTCTGACCGGCAGAACGGGTAAACATCGTAAAAAGAAGCACTTATCCCATTTGAATTCTCATAAGCAGCGGCCGCCTTCCCCAAGATATCATTCGCATTCTGGGCATACGCCCCCACTCCTAGTCCCTGCAGGAAACACAAGAATAATCCGACAAACGCAATACACCGCCACACTCTTACTTTATATTCTCTTCTCATATTTATTTCAAAGCATTTAATACTTGCTCCAACGAATACTCATCTTGCACCAATACTTGACGGGCCTTACTTCCCTCAAACGGGCCAACAATACCGGCAGCCTCCAATTGATCCATCAAACGTCCGGCACGATTATAACCGATAGCGAATTTACGCTGGATCAAAGAAGTAGAACCTTGTTGCTGAATCACGATCAAGCGAGCCGCCTCATCAAATAAGGGGTCTCGATCTGATAAATCGACAGCTCCCGAAGTCGATGCCTCTCCCCTTCCGGTACATAGTCCGGAAGCAGATAAGTCGGTTTGGAAGCCAGCCTGCTCACCGATATAATCCACGATATCCTCCACCTCGGGCGTATCTACAAAAGCGCATTGCACACGAACCGGCTCTTGTCCCGCTACAACAATCAACATATCACCCCGTCCGATCAAACGGTTAGCACCCGGAGCATCCAGAATCGTACGTGAATCGATCATAGAAGCAACCTTAAAGGCAATACGGCTCGGAAAGTTACTCTTGATCGTACCGGTAATCACCTTTGTATCCGGGCGTTGCGTAGCCAAGATCATATGGATACCTACCGCACGGGCCTTCGCCGCAATACGAGAGATAGGCAACTCGATCTCACGTCCGGCCACTGCGATCAAGTCGGCAAACTCATCCACCACTGCCACGATATAGGGTAAGAAGCGATGTCCCTTCTGCGGGTTCAACCGCCGTTCGATAAACTTAGCGTTGTATTCCTTTATATTACGAACATTCGCATTCACCAGTAAACGGTACCGGTCTTCCATCTCGATCACCAACGAGTTCAATGTAGCGACAGCGTCAGCTGGCTCCGTAACGATCGGCTTCTCCGCATTCGGAAGTTTCGCCAGATAATGACGTTCTATCTTGGAATAGATACTAAACTCAACCATTTTCGGGTCTACCATCACGAATTTCAACTCCGATGGATGCTTCTTATATAATAAGGAAGTGATGATCGCATTTAGACCGACAGACTTACCTTGCCCCGTAGCACCGGCTACCAATAGATGCGGTGTCTTACAAAGATCGAACATGAACACCTCGTTCGTAATCGTCTTACCCATCGCCACAGGCAACTCATACTTACCCTCAACGAATCGGCGTGAAGCGATAACAGATTGCATCGATACCGTCTGAGGATTCTTATTCGGCACCTCGATACCGATCGTTCCCTTTCCGGGCATCGGAGCGATAATACGGATCTGCAAAGCGGATAAACTCAAGGCGATATCATCCTCCAAGTTCTTGATCTTAGAAATACGGACACCCGCCTCGGGTACAATCTCATAAAGCGTAACCGTAGGTCCGACTGTTGCCTTGATCGAGGCGATCTTGATATTGAAATCTTCCAAGGCTTGCTTGATCAAGCGTTGGTTTTCTGCCAATTCGTCCCGATTGATCTCCATGCTCCCACTATCATACGCTTTCAGTAAGTCCAAGGTAGGAAATACATAACGGGAAAGATCCAAACGGGGATCATACGTACCCAAGGCCGAAGCATCGTAGGTTTCATCATTACCGGCGGCAACCTCCACCGTGAATCCAGCATCCTCCCCATCCTCTGATTCCGGGGTATTTATCTCATCTGTCTTTTCGCATATAGGATCGTCGTCACCTTTAGCGATCGTAACTACTAAATCATCACCAGCGACCTCTTCCTCCTGATATTCCGGTTCTGTTTTACGGTTTTCTTTCCCTTCGGCCTCCAACAATTCAGCCTCCGTATCAAACTCTTCGTAATCATTCATTTCCGGTTGTTCATCCGGTTGCTCTACGACAGGCTTAGAGCGAGGAATTACAATATCCTCTTTTTCCGTCTGATCCACTTCAACCTCATCTTCTCGGCCTTCACGTTTCAAACGATTTTTCACCCAACCTAAAGAGAACATACGCTGCAAGAACGGAATAGTCTTCTTACTGGTAAAAATAGCGATGATTAAGAATGAGCCTAATAAAAGCAAGATCGTTCCGGGAATTCCGATATTGGTAATAAACATCTCCGAGATGTAATATCCGTGTTGACCGCCTAGATAAATAAACGTATCCTCATATCCCTTGATAAATATGAAAGCAAAAAACACAGATCCCCAGATCAACGCCGAAGCACTGAACAAGAAACGTCTCAACAAGGATACTTTATTTAAATTCATGAGTTTCGCCCCAACCGATCCCAAGAAAAAAAGGATCATAAAAGAAGAGATGCCAAACCAACGGTTCATCAATAGATCAGACAAATACGCCCCGCGTACGCCCGTCCAATTCTCTACCGATCCTCGATTGGTCAACAAATCCCCTAAAGGAACATTCTCTATTTTACTTTGATCGGCGGCTCCTGTAAAGAAAAACGAAATCAAGGCAAGCCCTACGTAAATGGTTAGTATAGAGATAATCAAACCTGTAATGAAACGGGTCCGTTCATTTGTAAAAAAAGTCTTCAAGGCTGCGAACCAGCTCGGCTCTGTATGATTTTGCTTTGTTGTTGTTGTCTTCTTTGCCATAAATAGTTTCTCAATAATTCTTTTATAACACGCAAATGTACATAGAAAAATCGAGTCTGACGAACCTTTGAAAAAAAAAAGACGTACGTGTTTTCTGAAAAACATGTACATGTTTTCGCGGAAACACGTACATGTTTTTGGGATAGATTTTAACGGCATTAAATAGATCTGTGCATCTCATGTCCTTCTACATAGATCGCACTATAAGGACGAGATGGACAAAGGTACTCGCAAGCACCACAACCAATACAAGTTTCCGTATTGATCACCGGGATCTTTAACGACTTCGGATCTGCAGGATCTTTCGCCACCATCTGGATCGATTTTGTCGGACAATGGCGTTCACAATTACCACAACTCATACCGTCCGTATTGACAATACAAAGATCTTTTACCCATACGGCATGACCGATCTGTATAGCAGATTTGTCTTCTTTCGTAATCGGTTTGATCGCTCCCGTCGGGCAAACCTCCGAACATTTCACACATTCCGGACGGCAATACCCTCTATCGAAAGCCATCTCCGGCTGCATCAGTTTCATCAGATCCGTAGACGGACGCAAGACATGATTCTCGCAGACAGATACACAAAGCTGGCACCCCGTGCAATGTTGGGCCAGATTCCCAATACTCAAGGCTCCGGGAGGAACCAATGGTGCCAAACGATTCGGCTCTTTACGTTCTTTAATCGGCGCAAAGCCTCCGTCTTTCTTCATCTCCACATAATCCTCCAGCTTTTTCTGCTGAGCATGCAAAACAGAAGACATGGCTACCAATGCCGTAGCTGACAAGGCTCGACGGCGGGAAACATCCGTAGTATCCTTCGTTGAGGATTCTTTTACCGAAGTAGCTTTATCAGCCTTGTGTGCCCTCGTATACGAAATCGCGCCTTGACGGCAATTATCCAAACAGTCCATACAAGTCACGCAACGGCTATAATCGATCGCATGATTCTTAGAGTCGATGCAAGAAGCCTTGCATTTACGTGCGCATAATCCGCAACCATTACATTTATCGGTATCAATGCAAGGTTTAAGTAAAGCATACTTCGACAAAAAACCGAGAACCGTACCTACCGGACAGATCGTATTACAATATGTACGTCCATTTCTCCAAGCTAAAATCGCCAATATGACAAAGCTCAGAATAGCGATTCCCATCGTAGCCAGGCTACGCACCCATACGTCCACCGGATAGAATGCGTAACTATCCATACGTTCTGCGAAATAGGCCAATAGATTGTTGCCCTCTTGATAGATTGGCGCAAATAAATTAGAAGCGATACGCCCATAAGCGCTATAAGGCGAAATCAACGCTACCAAGGAACCGATACCAGCGATACAAGCCACTATAAAAACAACCAAGGCAGCATAACGTACCCACTTCAACGCGGGAGAATAGGAAAAGCGGTATTTCTTGCGTTTACTAGCAAACCACGAAATGATGTCTTGCAATACCCCTAAAGGGCAGATAACGGAGCAATACACACGCCCCAATAAAAGAGTTAAGATTACCAACCCTACCACAACACCGACATTCAAAGCCAACAACGCAGGCCAAAACTGTATCTTTGCCAACCATCCGAACCAAGCGTGAATCGTACCCGTGAAATCAAGAAATAACAGTGTTATCAGCACAAAGCAAAAGGTGGCGGCGAATATTCTTATTTTTCGTAACATAATTTTCCGTTTGTTTAAAGGTTAACCATTCACTTTCAACTCTTCCACGAATTTATCGATACGCTGCATCTCTTTGGGGATATCGATACCCTGCGGACAATGAGGATTACATTGCTCACACCCTGTACAATGGTTCGCTTGACGCAACTTTGGGACACTCCGGTCATAACCGACTAAGAAGGCACGACGAGCTTTCGCGTAATTTTCGTCTTGTGCGCTTTTCGGAACATTTCCTTCGTTCACACATTTATTATAATGTAAGAGAATACCCGGAATATCCAACGCATATGGACAAGGCATACAATATTTGCAATCATTGCAAGGTATTGTCGGATATTTCATCATAAGCTGGGCCGTCTCTTCCAAAAAGTCTTTCTCCTCGTCCGTTACCGGGATAAGCGGGGAATAGGTACGGATATTATCTTGCAAATGCTCCATATAAGTCATGCCGCTTAGCACCGTCAAGACCCCATCCGGAGAGCCGGCGAAACGAAAAGCCCATGAAGCCACGCTATTCTCAGGCCGTTGCTGTTTCAAACGAGCAACGATATGATCCGGAACATTCGATAAGCGACCTCCTAATAGCGGTTCCATGATAATCGCCGGAACACCTCGCTTCTCTAATTCGCCATACAGATAATCAGCGTTTACGTTACGCCCCGAGGCATGTTTCCAGTCCAGATAATTCAGCTGTATCTGAACGAAATCCCATTTCACGCCCATATCCAACACATAATCAAACACTTTTACATCCCCATGAAAAGACCAACCTAGGTTACGGATACGTCCCGCTTCCCGTTCTTTCACCAAGAAATCAAGCATTCCATTATTTATATAGCGGTCATTGAAAAGCTCGATACCATTCCCCCCACCGATAGAGTGAAGCAAATAATAATCCAGATAATCGGTTTGCAAATCACGGAACGACTGCCGATACATCGCCAACGAGTTTTCTCTCGTATAGTTCTGGAAGTTTGACAGTTTAGTGGCCAAATAATAGGAGTTCCTAGGATGGCGTGCCAATGCGATACCGGTCGCTTTCTCGGACATACCTTGTACATAAACAGGAGAAGTATCAAAGTAATTCACCCCATGCTCTATCGCATAATCCACTAAACGATTCACGGCTTCTTGATCAATCTGGTCTTTACCGTCCGATCCTTGTTTCAAGGGCCAACGCATACAACCATATCCTAAAATAGAAACCTTATCGCCATTCGTAGGATGTTGGCGATAGGTCATTTTATCGGTAGGAACCTCACCTAACGCCACAGCCGCCCCCGGCTCATTCTTGGGAGCGCAACCGTAAAGCGCCGCCGAAGAGGCGACAGCCCCACCCCCAAATACCTTCAAGAATTTACGGCGATTCATCTCTTGAGGGTTCTCATTCTTTCCACATGAACTCATAACTCGATCGGTTTTTTATCCTATTAGTATATCCAACATTAGTCTATCATTAACATTCCTTCTATTATTTCGACAAAAATAGTAAAACAGGTAATAATAGAGAACAATCCCCGACTAAAAAGAATAATCGGGGATTTATCACGAATAAAGCAGGTATTTTAAATAAGACTATAAAGTCTCTTGCTTCAATTGCTCCACGTATTGATCGATCTTTCGCATTTGCTCCGGTATCTTAATGCCTTGCGGACATTTCGGTACGCATTTATCGCATCCTATACAGTGTCCGGCTTGACGAAGTTTAGGAACCTTACGATCATAACCGACTAAGAACGCCCGGCGAGCCTCCCGATAATTCGCATCCTGTGAACTCTTCGCAACCAGCTCGTCATTCACGCAACGGTTATAATGAGCGAACGTTCCCGGAATATCCAAGCCATACGGACAAGGCATACAATACTGACATTCCGTACAAGGTACGAAATCCGAATGTAGCATCCTCTCCGTCACCTCTTCCAAAGCCTTATTTTCTTGTTCCGTAATCGGTTCCAAAGGCGAGAAGGTTCGGATGTTCTCTTGTAAATGCTCCATATACACCATACCACTCAGCACGGTCAGTACTCCTTTTGGAGAGCCCGCATACCGAAAAGCCCACGAGGCCGGGCTGTCATCCGGACGCATCTGTTTCAATTTAGCCAACGAAAGGGCATTCAGCCGAGATAAACGCCCGCCTAAAAGAGGCTCCATGATAACGACGGGAATATTACGCTTCTCCAATTCCCCATACAAATACTCCGCATTCACGTTCCAACCAGAAGCATTTTTCCAATCCACGTAATTCAACTGGATCTGAACGAAGTCCCAAGGGATATCCAAGGATAACAAATAATCGAAGACCTTGACGTCTCCATGAAACGACCAGCCCAAATTGCGGATACGACCGGCTTTCCGCTCCTTTAACAAGAAATCCAAGACACCGTTATCGTAAAGGCGCTTCCTCAAATCGTCCATGCCCCCCAGACCTACGCCATGAATCAGATAATAATCGATATAATCCACTCGCAGATTCTTTAGCGACTGTTCGAACAAGCCCTTGGAGCCCTCAAGAGTACGCCATTCCGGTACAGGACGATGGGTTGAAAGCTTCGTGGCGATAAAATATTTATCCCGGGAATGGCGACTAAGAGCTAGCCCTGTTGCCTGTTCGGAAAGACCGCGCACGTAAACCGGTGCCACATCAAAGTAGTTCACGCCATGAGCAATCGCATAATCCACCAATGCATTCACCGCTTCTTGATCGATCTCTTCCCCCGATCCATCCGCTTTCTGACGCAACGGCCAGCGCATACATCCATATCCTAACAAGGAGACCTTATCGCCCGTATGCGGATTCGTCCGGTATGTCATCTTATCTGTCGGGACTTCACCCAAATAGCTTCCGGTCTGCGACACACCTTGCCGCTTAGGATCTCCACCACATCCATATAAAAGCCCTGTCGAGGCAGCGGCCGTACCGGTGCTCAATACTTTTAAGAAATTCCTGCGATCTATATTATTATTACTCATTACCATACATTTTTTGAGATTATTAAACCGTACGATGTCTCTCATGTCCCTCAACATAGATTGCGCTTAACGGACGAGACGGACAATAATATTCACATGCGCCACAACCGATACAAAGTTCCGTATCGATAACCGGTACTTTCAATGATTTAGGATCATTGGGGTCTTTCGCCACCATCTGAATAGCTTTCGTCGGACAATGCCGCTCACAGTTGCCACAATTTACCTCATCGGTATTCACCACACAATTTTCCTTGATCCATACCGCATGTCCAATCTGCGTGGCGGATTTGTCCGCTTTCGTAATCAATTGGATCGCACCGGTCGGACAAACCTCGGAGCATTTCGTACATTCCGGACGACAATATCCTCGCTCATACGACATTTCCGGTTGCATAAACTTCTTTAGATCTGTAGAAGGACGCAAAACTTGATTCGAACATACCGAGACACAGAGTTGACAAGCCGTACAATGTCCGGTGAAGTTTCGTAAACTCAAAGCCCCGGGCGGAACTATCGGGGTCATACGATCCGGGGTTAACTTATCCGCAATATCCGCCAACCCTCCATCCGCATTTACCCCCGACTGGGCTTTCAATACCGATGTCGCCAGCAATCCCGTAAAGGTTAAGAAATTACGGCGGGTGTTTTCTTCAGGTCGATCAGCCTCTCTCTCCGATTCTGTTTTTCGTTTACGAGGCACATATGTCAAAGCTCCTCTTTTACATTTATCGATGCAGTCCAAGCAAGTAACGCAACGACTATAATCAATCGAATGATTTTTCGAATCTATACAGGCAGCCTTGCAATTACGGGTACATAAGCCACATCCGTTGCATTTCTCTACATCGATCACCGGTCTTAAAAAAGAAAAACGGGCGACAAATCCCAAGACCGTACCCACCGGACAGATCGTATTACAATACGTACGTCCATTACGCCAAGCCAATAGGAAAAGAACCACAAACGTAACGAGCGCTACCCCAAACGTAGCCACACTTTTTATCCACATATCTACAGAATAAAAGACATAACTATCCGCACGCTCCGCCCAATAAGCCAAGAGATTATTTCCCCATTGATATAAAGGAGCAAAAAGATTCGAGGCTATTCGTCCATAGGCTCCATACGGATCTAATAGAGCCACCAGAGAACCGATACCCGCTAAAAAAGCGATAATAAAAATTCCTAACATTCCATAACGTAACCATGAGACTGCCGGGGAATAAGAGAAACGATTCTTTTTGCGTTTTCCGGCTATCCAAGAAACAACATCTTGAAATACGCCTAACGGACAAATAACCGAACAATAGACACGTCCAAAGAGTAAGGTTAATACCAATAATACCGATACAACCCCAACATTCACCGCCAATAAGGCCGGCAGGAATTGCATTTTTGCTATCCATCCCAACCAGCAATGCGTTACCCCCGTAAAGTCAAGGAACAAAAGAGTGGTCATAGTAAAGATAATGACAGCGAGTGTTAATCTAATTTTACGTAACATATAAGATCATTTTTCTGTTTACATAAATAATACGTTCGTTTTTATCACAAAAAAAGCAAATTAACATAAACGATGTTTTGAACTCAAGAGCAAAAAAGAATATTCGGGGCTTTATCACGAAAAAACGGATTTTTGTTGTATTTTTGCGAATTGTTATCAAGAATGATTAGACGAACAGGCACATGGAAAAAGAAGAAAATCCGATATACGAGCGCAACACGCTAGAATTTGTTACGGTAGCACTGGAATATTGTACCTTTGTTGAGGCCGCCGGAAATACCGGGCTTTTCGACTTCGTAGATAAGGCGACAAAACTTTTGCCTCTTTTATATTTAAAGGCCAGCCTGTTGCCCGAAGTGGAATCTGAAGAGGAAACCGAGCTTGAGCTTTCCGTTTCAGAAGACATGTACGAGTCGGTTCGTTCACGGATAGCCGGTTTGCTTGGCGAACGAGATTCCTATCTGGAAACATTTCATGCGGATATGCGGTATAGCGATACTCCTATCGCAGCGTTTATTTCCGAGAATTTGGCAGATGTCTATCAAGATACAGGAAATTTCGTATCTTTATTCCGTCAAGGAAACGAGGAAGTTATGCAAGAGGCTATCGCTTTGTGCCGCACGAACTTCCAAGAATACTGGGGACAGCAATTATTGAATGCCTTGAAAGCGTTGCACGCTGTGCGTTACAGTGGTGATGAGGATTTGGAAAAGAATGAAGAGGAAGAATGATACAACAATTTATACATACAATTGCTAAAGAGGAAATAGCGAAACTTACCGTAGAGGAATTCAAGGGACGTATCATTACGATCCTTAGTAAAGAGGAGGCAGACAAGGCCGTAGAGTACTTGCTGCGTTTTCCGATCGTCGGTTTTGATACGGAGACCCGTCCCAGCTTTAAGAAAGGACAGCGTTACAAGATCTCATTGATGCAGATATCAACGGATGATACTTGTTTCTTGTTCCGCTTGAATCATATCGGTATACCGGAATCTCTGGAGAAATTCCTGAAAAGCAGTTCGACCTTAAAGATCGGGTTATCTTTACGGGATGATTTCGGGGCGATACGGAAGCGTTCGGATATAGAACCCGCCAATTTCCTTGATTTACAGAATTACGTAGGCCAGTTCGGCATTGAGGATGCCAGCCTGCAAAAGATATATGCGATACTTTTCCAAAAAAAAATATCAAAAGGACAACGCCTCACGAATTGGGAGGCAGATGTATTGACAGACTCACAAAAGAAATATGCGGCCCTCGATGCTTGGGCTTGCCTAAGAATATATAATTTATTGAATCAAGCATAAATGAAGTATTGTAAAGTTTTTCTCAAGCCTAAGAAAGAAGAATCGCTATTGCGTTTCCATCCATGGGTATTTTCCGGAGCGATCCAATCTGTTGAAGGCGACCCGGAAGAGGGTGACTTGGTAGAGGTATACGGAGCGAACCAGCGTTTTTGGCGATCGGCCATTACCAAATCGGCAGTATCGCCGTACGTGTGTTATCTTTCACCCCAATCCCCATCGACGATGCTTTTGGATCGAACGTATCCGTATTGCTTACGAACTCAGAAAGACCTTGCGGCTGGCTGGGGTAGAAAATAATAATACGTTCCGCCTGATTCACGGCGAAGGCGATAATTTACCGGGATTGGTGATCGATATGTATGCGCATACGGCGGTTATGCAAGCACATTCGGTAGGAATGCATTATGCCCGTCATCAGATCGCAGAGGCTTTGAAAGCGGTATTGGGCGATACTTTACAAAACATCTACTATAAATCTGAAGCGACTTTACCTTATAAAGCGAATTTAGGTAGCGAAGATGGTTACTTATTCGGAGGCGAAGTGGAAGATATCGCTATAGAAAACGGACTGAAATTCTGTGTAGACTGGCAGAAAGGCCAAAAGACAGGTTTCTTCGTGGATCAACGGGAGAATCGCTCTTTGTTGGAGCATTACGCAAAGGATCGCTCCGTATTGAATATGTTCTGTTATACGGGCGGTTTCTCTTTCTATGCGATGAGAGGAGGCGCTAAGGTGGTTCATTCCGTAGACAGTTCGGCGAAAGCGATTTCTTTGACGAAAAAGAATGTCGAGTTGAATTTCCCGGGAGATCCCCGTCATGAGGCATATGCGGAAGATGCGTTTAAGTATTTGGAAAAAATGGGAAGTAATTATGATTTAATCATATTGGACCCTCCTGCGTTCGCTAAACATAAGAATGTACTACGTAATGCCTTACAAGGGTATCGCAAATTAAATGCGATCGCTTTCGAGAAGATCAAGCCGGGAGGAATCTTGTTTACTTTCTCTTGTTCTCAAGTAGTTAGTAAAGAGAATTTCCGTTTAGCCGTATTTAGCGCTGCCGCCCAATCCGGCCGTAGTGTCCGAATCTTACATCAATTAACCCAACCCGCAGACCATCCGGTGAATATCTACCATCCGGAAGGGGAATATCTGAAAGGTTTAGTATTGTATGTAGAATAAGATATGCTCTTTGGGTGAAAACAAAGAATTAGTTTTCACCCAAAATTCAAGTTAATACCCCGGATTTTGTGTCAAGTTCGGATTCAAGGAACGGACTTTATCGGGAATGGGGAAAACAGTGGTATAGCCATTCGATTCATGGGGCAATTGAGGGCGATCCGTATAAGGGCGGGTAAACTTTCCAAAACGCACCAAATCCTGCCTCCTCCAGCCTTCCCAAGCCAATTCCAGTTGACGCTCAGCCAAAATATTTTCTAATGTCGCCTTACGAGGTAACATTCCCACACGGAAACGAACGGCATTCAACTCTTCATCCCCATTCTCTCCATTACGAACTTTCGCTTCCGATCTCATTAACAAGACATCCGCATAACGGAATAATACGATATCATTATCCGATAGCTTTCCATCTTTCGTCCCCATCTTATCGATCTCGTATTTCTTCATGCGGGCACCCGCCGTTTTCTCGGCAGGCAACCTAGACAAATCCAACCTAACCTCTAGAGGTAAAGACACCAAAGGAGTCCCATTATCTAACCGAATCGTATCACCATTGAGGTCAAACATCGTATCGGCGTAATAATTCTCATAAAATCGGGTATCGACCGAGTCCGTCCCATACGCAAATACCCGAAGGGCCTCTATCGTAGCGCAAGAGCCGTTCTCTCCCCCCAATCCATATGCTTTGGCATGATTATAGTGACGGGAGCGGAAAAGATATTGCATTTGGTTCGTATATAAGTTCTTATCCATCGGAATCGTGAAGATATTCTCTCCGGACGATTCATTAAATACAGAAAAATTATCCGCATAGTTCAGAGATAAGCTATAGTTTAAGTCTGTTATTGAATCACAGTACGCCACAACCGTTTGCCAAGCGTTCAACTTCCTCTCGCCTACCCTAAAATAGATTTCCCGTCCATTCGGACGCAGACCATCCGTCCAGTCGTTATCCGTAAACACTTCTGCGTTTAAGGCCAACTTCGCCAATAAGAAATAAACAACCGGTCTCGTAATTCTTCCATAATAATCGCCGGGCGAATTACTATGCGCCGTACTCAATAACAAAAGGGATTCTTGTAATTCTTTTTACAACAAAATCAAAGACCTCTTTCCGGTCACTCTGCCGCACGTCTTTCACCGGAATGGAAGAAGAAACGATAAGAGGGACACGGCCAAACATATCGACTAAATAATAATAATACATCGCACGAAAAGCACGAACCTCCGCCTCATACCGATCTAAATCGTTATAATCCGTTTTTTGCCGCAACTCGCCTAATATCTCTAAAGATTGATTGCTTAATACGATTACTTTATACAGATATTCCCAAGTAGCTTGGATAGCGTCACTATTCGTTCCCCACTTATGCAAGAAGAGACCTTGCCAGAAACCGCCGTCATACCAGTCGCCGCCACGAGTCGGGAGCATGGCCTCGTCAGTCGTAAAGGTATTCAAGTCGTAGACACCCCGGTACGTTCCCTGCAATCCTTGGCTATCGCTATAACCGCCGATATAATTATATAAGGAAGCAACCGTATTCAGATAGACATTCTGAGGGGTATCGTACGCATCCTCCGGATAAAGCTGATCACGAGGGTCCTCTTTCAGATAGCCATCGCACGACGATAACATCAAACCCGCAAATATATAGGATAAAATAGAAAGCTTTCTCATACGAACACCTTTTTAAAAATTAAAACTCAACCCCATCGTATAGGAACGAACCACCGGATAAGATCGCTTATCGTCTATACCTAACGTATTATTTACGATAGAGCTATTTATCATCGGAGTCAATCCCGAATAACCTGTAATTGTCGCCAAATTATTTACGGAAACCGAAAGCCGTACGTTTCTTACATATTTCCTTAAATTACCCAGAGACACGTTCCAACCCAACGTCAAATAATCAAAATTGATATAATCCCCTTTCTCCAACCAATAATCCGTAGCCGTCTGATCTTGGATATTCCGGGATGGGGCTTCTCGCAACACGTTATAATCCGGGAATATATCCATATTCATATAAGTTAGCGATGTTCCATTATAAATCTTATGCCCAAAGGCTCCGTTAATCTGTACTGATAGATCGAATTGTTTATACCGGAAACTGATGTTCGAGCCTAAAAGCGTTTTCGGCATGGCTTGTCCCGCAATATAACGATCCTCACCATCCTCCAAACTCACCCCGTTTCCATTCAAGTCCTCAATCTCATACTTATAGCCGCCGTTCCCATCGGAAACCAAACCTGTACATTTCGGTAAATAAAAAACACCCAAAGGCTGTCCGACCATTTGATAAACGATATGATTATACCCTCCATGGAAACCAGCCCCATTTAAATCCGAGATGCTAGTATATTCCGGGGCGGACATATATTCCCCTTTATAGTAACCGCTCAAGGAGAGCAATTTATTCCGTTGGAAAGTTACGTTTACGTTTATATTCAATTCCATATCTTTCGTACGCAAGGGCGTGACGCCAATACCCAATTCCACGCCACTATTCCGCATCGACCCCAGATTCGCCAACATTTTATTATAAGCGAAAGGCGGAACGCTTACATCGTATAAATACAACATATCATCCGTCTTGGAATTATAATAATCTACGGCAAGAATAAAACGATTGTCGAAAAACCCGGCATCGATACCGGCATTGAACGTACGTTTTACCTCCCATTTCAAGTCCGGATTCGCATTACGGATCGTACCCAAGGTAACGGTGGGCGCACCATTTACGGAAACAACCCCATTAGGCTTCATCAATCGCAAAGAATTGTAAGAATCGATCGCGTCTTGATTACCGGAAAGGCCATATCCCGAACGAATCTTTAAATTCCTTACCCACGAGATACCTTCCATAAACTCCTCTTCGGTCAACACCCAAGCGACAGAAGCCGAAGGGAAAAATCCCCATTTATTATTTGCCCCCACTTTCGAGGAGGCATCCGCTCGAGCATTCACGGTAGCGATATACTTTCCATCATAAATATAATTCACACGTCCAAGGAAAGATGCTAGATGAGGAGCCTCATAGTAAGAACCGGTCCCCTCCCATAAACGTACCGCACCTGCCTGTAAATTATCATAACCAAAACGATCGGTACTGAAATTCGTCGCAGTCGTATAAAAACCTCTCGTTATCATTTTCTGAGCTTCCGCCAATCCCAATACATTTAGTTGATGCAAACCAAAGTCTTTTTTATAGGCCAACATGAAATCTCCCAATAAAGATTCTGTTTTCCGCTCCCCCCGATAAGCCTGCCCATGCGCCCAAACCGAAGTAGGGAGGTATTGGGCGTTATCTATTACATTATAGGTATACGAACCGAAAGCCGTAAACATTAAATGCTTACTCAAGTTAAAAACCAGTTTTAAGTGCGTATTTATATGAGCATTCGAATCATCATCCTTCACCTCCAACCAAGCCAAAGGATTCGTGATCTGGCTAGCGTTGGTTATTTGATCCCAGCTACCCGTCTCCATATTCTTATGATTCGGAAATGTCGGGTTGAAAGTAGCGGCGGAATAGAACATCTTCTGTACATCATTTAAATAAGCATTTTTCAGCAAGGAACCAAATATGCCTAAATCAAAGACCAGAAGATCATTGAACGCATGCTGCGTAATATTCAACTTGGTCGTAAAATTACGTGAGTTCGTATTTCGGATAACCCCTTCCCTTTCCACAAATCCCAAGGAGGCACGATAACTGGAAGTCTCCGAACCACCCCCAAAAGCGATATGATGATTCTGCACCAACCCTAACCGGGTGATCTCATCCTGAAAGTCCGTATTATTCCCTAAATCTAAAATACCGATATTACGTTCCTCCGCCAGTTTCCGGAAACCATTCGCCGATAACATATCCAAACTTTTATAAGCCGCCTCCACACCGAAACTCCCATCATAACTGATACTAAAAGCTCCCTGCCGCCCTTTCTTAGTCGTTACCTCGATAACACCGGAAGCACCACGAGAACCATATTGAGCAGTCTCAGAGGCATCTTTCAAGATCGTGAAGTTCTCGATATCCGCCGGATAGATCGAGCTAAGCAAATTAAGATCGGCAAAAACCCCATCAATAATCACCAACGGATCATTACCTCCCGTTAAGGAAGTTGTACCCCGGACCCGGACGGCAGCCAAGGCAGCGGCGCTATTTCCTCCAACCGGGATACTAACGCCGGACACCCTTCCCCGAAGAGCGTCCAAGGGTGTAGAGATCAATCCCTCATTCATTCCCCTTCATTCACCCGGTTTACAGAACCGGATAAAGTACTGCGATTGCCCGTAGCATATCCGACAGTGATCAACTCATCTATCAAATTGGAGTCCGACAAGAGAGGCTTGATCGTATCCGGCAGAAGCGGCAGCTCCTGACCGTAGCCGTAAGAGAAAGACAAGGCCCCGCAGAGAAACAAAAACAGGACTTTTCGGATATATATAAGAACTTTCATAAGTACGTTGGATTTAAGATTAATAACCCATATAAATAAAACTTCCCTCGGTTAAGTTTTGTTCGCACCCAAGATACAACATTTCCTCAAGATCTTAAAAATAAAAGCGTACCAAGTTGTCAAGAAGCCTCGACAAGGCTTTAGCGATATTTAATAATGTCCCTCAAAAATATATACGGAAATATTTCTTTATTTCGTAATAGGTTGTACCTTTGCCATCGTTAAAAAACATAGCGTATTATTAAGTAATAACATACTAAAACTTATTATTATGTCTAAAGTAACAGTTGTTGGCGCCGGTAATGTAGGTGCTACTTGCGCAAATGTTCTTGCCTTCAATGAAGTGGCAGACGAAGTTGTAATGCTTGACGTTAAGGAAGGGGTTTCCGAAGGTAAAGCAATGGATATGATGCAGACTGCTCAATTGCTAGGTTTCGATACTACGGTTACAGGTTGCACAAACGACTATGAGAAGACAGCTAACTCTGACGTTGTTGTCATCACTTCAGGTATTCCTCGTAAACCAGGTATGACTCGCGAAGAACTGATCGGTGTTAACGCTGGTATCGTTAAGAGTGTTGCTCAGAACATCCTGAAATATTCTCCGAACGCAATCCTGGTAGTGATCTCCAACCCGATGGATACAATGACTTACCTGTCATTGAAGTCTCTGGGTCTGCCGAAGAACCGTATCATCGGTATGGGTGGTGCTTTGGATAGCTCTCGTTTCAAATATTTCTTATCTCAGGCTCTAGGCTGTAACGCTAACGAGGTTGAGGGTATGGTAATCGGTGGTCACGGTGACACTACAATGATTCCGTTGGCTCGCTTGGCTACTTACAAAGGTATCCCTGTTAGCAAATTGTTAAGCGCAGAAAAATTGCAAGAGGTTGTTGCTTCCACAATGGTTGGTGGCGCTACATTAACTAAATTGTTAGGTACTTCCGCTTGGTATGCGCCGGGTGCTGCTGGAGCATTCGTTGTTGAGTCTATCATTCACAACCAAGGTAAGATGGTTCCTTGCTCTGTTTACTTGGAAGGTGAGTACGGTGAATCTGATCTCTGCATCGGTGTTCCTGTTATCCTTGGCAAGAACGGTATCGAGAAGATCGTTGAGTTGGAATTGACAGCTGAGGAGAAAGAGTTGTTCGCTAAGAGCGCTGCCGCTGTTCATAAGACTAACGAGGCTTTGAAAGAAGTGGGTGCACTTTAATTTGAATTTCTATTAAAGCGATAAAAGAGGCTGATCCTTCGGGGTTAGCCTCTTTCTTTTTATGTGGATACGGATAGTTACGACGGAATGAAGATAATATTCGTGTTCTTTAGCCGCTGAAGATACATACGGAACAGAATATCCGGGATAAAATAAATATTATCTTCTTCAGTCAGCAAATCCAATTCCATCAGTTTACGGGCAGCCGCTTGGACTGCACTGCTGGAGACCAATGAATATTTACGAATGAAACCGGCACTCATAATCTTCTCCGCCTTACCTGCTGAGGCTATGGCATACAGCAATTCTTTCTGACGTTCGGGAATTCTGGACAATAGTTGGCGATATCCATCTCCTGCCTCTTCCAAAACTCCATCAACTGTCTGCCGTAATATATCCAACGTACAACTACTGCCTATAGGGATATTTATAAAAGCTTCATGAAAAGTTTTCTGCATATAATATGTATTCCCCTCAAACAAACGATATATAACCAATACATCTTCCTCACGAATAGCCCGTTCATACACATCAAACCAATGACAGACAAAAGGTATGTATTCTTCAGCGACGATAGGATACAATTCCAAAATCGATGTACTGTTATAGAATGGACGAGCGGAAGAGAGGAACATCTCCGTTACCAAATGACACCCACTGCCTGAAAAGATAAAATGCACATTAGATAAATGCTGAATATGGGAGCGCAATAAAGCTTCAATATTTTTTTCAGGGTATTTGGAAATCTGCTGAAATTCATCAAAAGCCACGATACAGGGTTTGTCTGCCTTTTTCAGACATACATGCATATAATTTAGCAACAAGCAAAGAAACCCCACCAAGCAGATCACGGAAATACTGACCTTGGCACAGCCAAGCAAGTCTATGCGAATCACAAAACAGGTCCCACTATCCGGCGAAGCTTGGCCATCTGATCGTCCGGGATGAAGGCCACGGGACGTATGCCGCCTCGCCTCTCTCCGGCGATGTTCACCATGAAACGTTTGATGTATGGAAGGTGCACGATCTCCTTTCTACGTAAGGTATCGGTACAGCGGATGAAAACTATGGAGCGGAACAGGATTCGTTCTACCCACTTCCGCTTGCCTGCAGCAGTGAGGCTCATCTCCTTTTGGGAAGCGACATAGACCTCATAATCCTTCTCCCCTTCCGGCTGGCTCGCCACACGTTTCTCCAATCTGTCGACGCAAAGTTTCTCCGAAATTTTGATAAAATAGAAGGTTCTCGTTATTAATATAGGTATAAGGGATTTCCTCCCGACCACTAAACCGCTTGAATGAATTCAAGGCATCTTGATAACTCTTCGCCGTAGAATGATGTCCTCCCTCACATAACTCGGTTATGTACGTCCGCATACAAAATCGTTCTTTCCCATACTCATCACATTTACTTAAATTTAAACGCTAGCAAATGTAATACAGAACGTACTTATTAAATGCGCAAAAAAGATGTATCGCAGAATTACATCCCAAACCGGTAATCACTACTTCAACTTTCCAGCCTCATTCAATACTTTCAGGAAGTTGCTCCAAGCTTTCTCTATCTTTTGCATGTTTTCGTCCCTTTCCTCTTGGTTACTTACCTCATTTTGTAGAACATCTACAACAGGATATCCATCATATAAATAATATCTCTGATAATCCCCTAATAAGACTGGGGCATTATAGATAACGGAACTTATCGAAGAGATACTGCCTACCGTGAAGTGACCGTTTCCAGCTATCCGGAATTCAACCTTCTCATTGCCTCGCACGTCTTGCTTGATAGAAATATTCTTCTCGAAAACGATTTCTTTTGTAACTGAATTAAAAGATTTGATATCATCCGGGACTTTGATCACTTGTCCGGTAGTAGCCGTATCAAAATTTTCCTCATCATTATCGCAAGCGCAATAACCGATGAGAAATACAGACATGATAAGATATAATAAAAATGACTTTTTCATATTAAACCTCCTTTATTGGATTTCATTGTGTGTTGTCTTATTAGTAAGACACTTAAAAAGAGACAAATGCTGCACGTTTACCATTATTTAACAAACATTATTAACCAAACCGTCCTTCCATTACATAAAAAAGCCGGAGGAAATGATTTCCTTCGGCTTTTACCTATCGTTTGTTATTGGTATTTATTTGACAATACCTAATTTAGACTCACCAACGAAATCTATAATATGTTGGATCTCCTTACTCATCGGAACCTGATCCTTGATCATTAACAAGGCATCCGTAAGGCTGCTGTTTCCTTGGAAGATGATCCGGTACGCATGACTGATGTGCTTGATAACCTTTTCACTGAATCCCTCATGAGACATGATGAAAGAGTTCACGCCATAATACGTGGTAGGCTCTTGAGCCGCTACGATAAAAGGAGGTATATCCTTACGGAAACGACAGCCGGTTTGAATCATCGCCCAAGCCCCAACCCGGGATCCTTGGCTCATCAATACATTGCCTCCGAAGATCACATAATCTTCCAAGATACAATTTCCGGAAATCTTACTACCATAGCCGAATACACTACAGTTTCCGATCTGCGTATCATGAGAAACATGTACCCCCTCATGCAAGAAATTACCATTACCGATACTAGTACGTCCTTCCGCTGTCGAGGAACGGTTAATCACCACATTCTCACGAATCACGTTGTCATCTCCGATTACGGCGATCGTATCACCTCCCTTATAAAAAGAAATCCTGAGGCTCAGCAGCGATAACAGCCCCGTTAAATACACGGTTGCGATTTCCCATGCGTGTACCGCTCATCAAGCTGGCATGAGGCATGATCTCGCAGTCATCACCGATCTCCACGTTCTTATCAATGTACGCAAAAGGATGAATCGTAACGTTCTTCCCGATCTTTGCGCTTGAATCTACATATGCTAATGGACTAATCATAACTTTACTACATTTAAGGTTATTATTCTCTACCACCACCGATGGCACTGTATAAACTGACAACCGCTTGCATACGCTGCACATTGTCGGACACTTCCGTCAACTGGGCACTCAAAAGACTCTGCTGGGCGGAAAGGATTTCCAAATAAGTAGATTGAGCCGACTGGAACAAGGCACTGGTATAAGCCACCGCTTTCTCTAGCTGCTCGATCTGCGCTCTGTCTTGCACAAGCTTCTTGCTCGTGGCATCATACTGATGTAAAGCATCACTCACCTCCTTACCAGCTTCCAGAATTGTCTGCTGATAATTCATTTGAGCGATCTTCTCTTCTGCCTTAGATACCTTCAAGTTAGCGACCAACTTACCATTGTTGAAGATCGGTTGGGCCAACGAAGCCAAAGCTTGAAACATAAATTGGCCCGGATTGGCGACAGAGATGCCTGAACCATTCGTCCAGCCTGCTGTCGCCGTGATATTCAATCCCGGATAAAAAGCGGCACGGGCTTGGTTCGTCGTATAATAAGCACTGGCAAGTGTCATCTCCGCGATCTTCACGTCCGGACGATTCTCCAACAATTGCAAAGGCACACCCACCATGATATCCTCCGGCATTACTTGTTCCTCCAAAGTACCCCGATCAATCTGTTGAGGGGCCTTAGCCAATAACACGGACAATGAGTTTTCCACGCTACGCACCTGGCTCTCCAACTCGATCAACGAGCCGGAAACCTGATGGTAAGCCGCACGCATTTGCGTCACGGCAGCCTCGGTAGCCATACCCGCTATCTTCATAGCCTCCATGACACGAACATTCTCTTTATAGATATCAACCGTCTTAGCGGTAATTTCCACCTGCCGATCAAGCATCAACAAGGTATAATAAGTATTCGCTATACCACCGATCAATTGAGAGCGCACGGCCTGTCTTGAATACTGGCTCTGTAAGTAGGAGGCTTTTTGGCCACGGCTCGCGTTCAAGAGCTTTCCGAATAGGTCAACCTCCCAGCTAGCGGCCGCAGGAGCCGTGTAAGCTTTTACATACCCACTGCTTTCCATCTTCGTAATCGTACCTTGGGGAGCAAGGTTTATAGAAGGCAAGAAAGACAGACGGGCAGAAGTCAACAATACTTTCGCTTCCTCTACCCGAAGAACGGCTGCCTGCATATCTACGTTATTAGCTAATCCCTCCTCAATTAACGCCTGTAACTTCGGATCACGAAAAACTTCCTTCCAAGGAAGGTTTCCCATATTGGTCGTATCCGCGGGCTAATGTATCAGTCTCGGAAACCGGATCACGATAAATTCCCGTCGCATCGATGGAATCCGGACGGTCATATGCTTTATAGATATGGCAACTGCTTAAAAGAGCGGTTGCACATACCATATATATAATCTGTTTCTTCATTGTCATCTCTTATTTTGTTTTTGCGTACTGTTCTATTTCCGTATTCATATCGCTGTTATCCAAATCTTCCCATTCGATAGGTTTGAATTTCTCCTGCAAGTACTGGAATACCACAAACAAAACCGGAACAATAAAAATCTGGAAGATCATACCGATGAACATACCTCCGATAGCCGCTGTACCCAATGTACGGTTACCGTGCGCTCCTACTCCGAACGCGAACATCATAGGCAACAATCCGACCACCATAGCCAATGAGGTCATCAGGATAGGACGCAGACGAGCGGCAGCTCCTAACACGGCAGCCCACGTGATACTCATACCCATACGACGACGTTCGAGGGCGAACTCTACGATCAGGATAGCGTTCTTCGCCAACAAACCTACCAACATGATCAAGGCGATCTGCATATAGATATTGTTAGACATCGTACCTACGATCATCTTCAACGCCGGGATATTACCCAAAGCAGCCCACCCTTGCACGAACAAGAAGCTACCCATCAAACCGAACGGCACGGAAAGCAATACTGCCAACGGAAGAATATAACTCTCGTACTGAGCGCTCAGCAGCAAGTAAACGAAGACGAAACAGAGGAGAAAGATCAAACCGGTCGTGCTGCCACTCCTATGTGCTTCCTCACGAGCCATACCTCCTAACTCATAACCAAAGCCTGCCGGAAGCGTTACCTTAGCCACCTCGTCAATCGCCTTCAACGCCTGACCACTGGTATAACCATCCGCCGGAGCAACCATCACCTTGATAGAAGTGTACATATTGAAACGACTGATGATATCCGGGCCGTACACCTTCTTGATAGTAATGAACTGCGAGATCGGAGCCATATCGTTACCACTCGGACCTTGATGTTTTTCAACGATTCCATATTCTTACGCAAAGCAGGATCCGCCTGCACCATTACACGGTACATCTTACCGAAGCGGTTAAAGTTAGAGGCATACAAACCGCCATAATATCCTTGCAAGGTAGACAAGATATCAGCTGGACTAATACCGGCTTTCTTACAGGCGGCAGCGTCGATATCGATCTCATATTGCGGGAAGTTCGGGTTGAACGTAGATTGAGCGGACTTGATCTCCGGACGTGCCGTCAGAGCGGCCATATATTCCTTGGAGATATCAAAGAAACGATCCAACTCACCACCGGTCTTATCCTGCATATTCAACTCGATATCACTAGACGCGGAGTAACCGGGGATCATAGGAGGAGTAAAGAACAGCACTTGTGCATCCTTCACAATCTTTTGCGCACGCATGAACAAGCTGCCATACACAATATCCGAACTCTGCATCATGGAACGCTCTTCCCAATCTTTCAGCTTGATAATGAACGAACCGTATGAAGGCCCCTGGCCACCGATGAAACTAAAACCGACAACCGCCGTACGAGACTCAACGGCCGGATCGGCAGCGATCAAGCTATCCACCTTATTCATTACCTCAAAGGTACGCTCCTGAGAAGTTCCCGGGGGTAACGTAACGGCACCCATAATCGTACCCGTGTCCTCGTTCGGCACCATACCCGTAGGAGTAACCTGCATCAAGAACACCAATAACGCAATACATGCGGCAACAATACCGAATGAAAGCCATTTCTTCTGGATGAAGAATACGATACTTTTCTTGTATTTAGCCAACAAAGAATCATAAGCCGCATTAAACGAAGTATGGAATCGGGAAACGAAGGTCGTTTTCTTTTCCTTATGTTCCGTATCGTGTGGTTTCAGGAAGATGGCACACAAGGCGGGACTCAGTGTCAAGGCGTTCAATGCGGAGAAACCGATGGCGATGGCCATTGTAAGACCGAACTGGCGGTAGAATGTACCGGCTGTACCACCCATGAAACTTACGGGAATAAACACGGACATCATGACCAACGTAATGGAGACGATAGCGCCGCCCAGCTCACTCATGGCATCGATAGAAGCGAGTTTCGCTGATTTGTACCCCTGGTCCAACTTGGCATGGACACCCTCGACGACCACGATCGCATCATCGACCACGATCGCATGGCAAGCACCATAGCACAAAGAGTCAGCAAGTTCAAGCTAAAGCCGATCAGCGATAGCATAAAGAACGTACCGATCAATGCTACCGGGATCGCGATAGCCGGAATCAAAGTCGAACGTAAATCCTGCAAGAACACATATACCACGATAAACACCAATACGAACGCCTCAACAAAGTCTTGATTACCTCATGGATAGAAGCGAACAAGAAGTCATTGGCATTCATGGAAATATTCACCTTCATTCCGGGAGGCATTGTCAACTGAGTTTCCTCCAGCAAGGTTTCAATGTTACTAATTGTTTCCGTAGCGTTGGTTCCCGGCATCTGGTAAACGATACAGGTAACGGCGTCGTGACCATTTACACGGTTGATAAAGTTGTAAGTCAAACGCCCCAACTCGATATCAGCGATATCTTTCAAACGCAAGACCTCACCATCCGGCAAAGCCTTTACAACAATCTGCTCAAACTCATTAACCTCTTGCAAACGTCCTTTGTAGCGAATCGTATATTGAAAGGACTGATTACCCCTTTCGCCAAACGAACCAGGAGCGGCTTCTACGTTCTGTTCAGCCAAAGCTACGGTCACATCGCTCGGACTTAATTTATATTGAGCCATCACATCCGGCTTCAACCAAATACGCATGGAGTAGTCGGTACCTAACACGTTCGCGTCACCCACACCTGGTACACGCTGTACTTCCGGAATCAGGTTGATCTTCGCGTAGTTCTCCAAAAATCTCAGGTCATAACGATCGTCCTCGGCAAATACAGAATATACCAACAACATAGAGTTCTGGCGTTTCTGGGTAGTCACACCGATCTGAGTTACTTCGGCCGGCAGCAAACCTTGTGCCATCGAAACACGATTCTGCACGTTTACAGCCGCCATATCCGGGTCTGTTCCCTGCGTAAAATAAATGGAAATTTCGGCGGATCCGTTATTCGAAGCGGACGAAGTCATGTACATCATGTTCTCCACACCATTGATCTGATCTTCCAGCGGCGCAATCACACTATTCAATACCGTCTGCGCGTTAGCCCCCGTATAAGTAGCTTTCACCGAAACGGTTGGAGGGGCAATATCCGGATATTGGGTAATAGGCAAGGACAGCAAGCCTAATATACCCAGTATGACAATCAAGATGGAGATCACCGTGGAGAGCACCGGGCGGTTTATAAATCTATCTAATTTCATGTTTTCGTTTTTACTCGACAAAAGCGAATATTTGTCTTATTCTATGATTACATATTAATTAAAAGCGGTCTGCAAATTACCTTCGTTCTGATCTTTCAAGGCCTGATCGTACTTTGCTTTTTGTTGCTCACGAGTAATCGGCTGGATCTCTTGACCGTCTTTCAAGATCTGTACGCCTTCCACGACAATCTTATCGCCAGACTTCAAGCCATTTGTTACTAAATAGTTCTTACCATCATCCAAATTGGAAACCTTGATCTCCGTATTCTTCACCGTATTATCAGACTGCAATACAAATACGAACTTCTTATCCTGGATCTCCACGGTAGCCGATTGAGGGATCGTAATGATATCGTTCATCGTATATGGGAAGATAATATTACCAGTACCACCGCTTCGTAAGACATTTCCCTCGTTAGAGAAAATAGCACGCATGCTTACAGAACCGGTAGATTGATCGATGACACCGCTCACGGCATCAATCTTACCCTCATAATGGTACGTAGAGCCATCCGCCAATTGCAGTCTTACGGCCGGCATCTTCTCTAATTGCTCTTTCAAGGTACCACCGGCTTTCGTCAATGCCAATAACTCCTTTTCCGTCATAGAGAAATACACATACATATCACCGATCTCAGATACGGTAGTCAGCGGTTGAGCGATCGAAGCGCTTACCAAGCTACCTACACGATACGGGAATGTACCGACAACACCGTTCGAGGGACTTGTAACCGTACAGAAAGATAAGTTCTGGTTAGCGCTCACCAATTGAGCCTCTGCCTGCGCCAAGCTCGCTTTTGCCGACATCAGCTGGTTCACGGCTGTTTGATACTCGAAATCACTGATGATTTTCTGATCAAACAAAGTCTTCTTATTCCTCTCGGTCAATGTTAAAGTGCTTACGTTTGCCTTCGCCATCTCGACCGCGGCCTTAGCCTGACCTACCGCAGCAGCGTACTGCGTAGGATCAATTTGGAACAACGCCTGTCCTTTACGAACCGTAGCTCCCTCATCCACACATAATTTCACGATAAATCCAGAAACTTGAGGACGGACTTCGATATCCTGCGTACCTTTGATGGTAGCCGGATAGGATGTTGTTTGGTCGCTAGTCGTTGAATTGACCGCCATCACAGCGAACTCAGCATCCCCTAATTTCATACCACTCTGACTGTTTCCACAGGCAGTTAATAAAGACATACCAACCGCAAACAATGCGATCTGCCTTAACTGAGTAATCGTAATTTTCAGCATTCGTTTATCCATATTTGTATATAATTATATATTCAAGGCTGTTTTTCAGTTACCTTCTCTTTCTAACCCAAGTGGAGATCTTTTACATCTATTCACACAATAGGGTCTTTACTCGCTGTTTCATCCTACAAATGTAGAAACTTTTTACACGATTTTCTGTTTCCTACTTATCTTTTTCACCTAAATTAATAGCACTTAGAAGGAAGCACCTGTTGAAATACATCTATTTTGGTTTCAAACGAAAATAAAATTGTTTTTTCAACAATATATTTTACATTTGTGTCCACACACAATAAACAAATATTATACATTATGGAACCTAAATTTATAATATCAGAAGTATTCAGTACCGCATGGAAGGGAACGAAGTCGCAACTATGGATATTAGCCGGATTATTAATCGGATATTGTATCTTGTCTTTCACGCTGACAGCGTTCGCGATGCCCATGCAAAGTTCTATTATCGGTAAAATCATCGTAAACGTGATCAGCGCGTTATTCTCCATTATTTTCTCCTTAGGATATATGAAAAATATATTTCAGGCGTTGGATGGGGAAGAACCTCAGTTTTCCGCATATGGACAACAGACAAAGAATATCATCACCTACTTTCTAGCGAGTCTTATCACGGGATTTGTCGTATTGGCGGGTTTCTTATTTTTTATCATCCCCGGTATTTATCTGGCATTGCGCCTTCAGTTCTTCCAAGCCTTTATTATCGAGGAAAACGCTGGAATTATCGAGTCTTTGCATAAAAGCTGGGAGATAACGAAAGGACAAGCATTGCCTCTGTTCATTCTGGCGTTGGTAATGATCGGGATCCTGATATTAGGATGTATTTTGTTCGGTATCGGAATTTTCGTCGCCGTTCCTCTTATCTATATGATGTATGGCTACGTTTTCCGTAAATTGAACACACCTCTTCAAATACTCGAATAAACAGAGAGGACGAATACACACTACAATCTATACCATGAATAAAAATTACAGGATAAAAGATATCGCCGAATTATCCGGCGTATCGACCGGTACGGTAGACCGCATTTTACATGAGCGGGGAAAGGTATCGGAGGACGCACGGAAAAAGGTGGAGAAAATCTTAAAAGAAATTGACTATCAACCAAATCTGATAGCCCGTTCTTTAGCGTTGAAGAAAAAATATCATTTCATCGCCTTGATCCTTCTTTCCATGAAGGGGAATACTGGGCGAAACTAAGCCAAGGGATCGAGAAAGCAAAACGGGAATTGTTTAGCTATAATATCGATGTCGAGCAAATCTATTTTGACCAATACGACAGCAACAGTTTCGACGAATTAATCCCGAAGATTGAGACCGCGGATTGCCAAGGGGTTATCATCGCTACATTATTTAAGCAAAGTGTCTTGACCTTGACCCAGCGGCTAGACCAGAAAGGTATTCCTTATATATTGATCGATTCTTTTATCGATCACACGAATTGTATCTCTTATTACGGAACGCATTCATATGATTCGGGTTATATAGCGGGACGCCTTTTATTCGAGCAAATCCGTCAAGGGGACGATCTAGTGATTTTCCGTTTCACCCGTAAAGGGGATTCATGTTCTACGCAAGTGCAGAAACGAGAGGAAGGATTCCGGGATTATCTCGCCAACACCCCATTCAAGGGAAAGATTCATTTGCTGCATGTGCACGCGGATGATAAGGAGGAGAATAAGAGGCTACTGAATACTTTCTTCGAGAAATATCCTCAAGTAAGAATCGGTATCATCTTTAATTCGAGGGCCCATTTCCTTGGAGATTATCTAAGTAGCGAACGGCCGGACTATCCTTTCAAGCTTCTTGGCTACGACGTGATAGAACCGAACGTCCGTTATCTGGAAAACGGCTTGATCACGCATTTGATCGCCCAACGACCGGAGGTACAAGGATATCATTGTATCAAGGCACTCTTCAGGCATCTGATCCTTAAGGAGAAAATTGAGCCTGTCAATTATATGCCGATCGATATCTTGGTAAAGGAAAATATACAATACTACAATAATTATATCTGATGAACTCCTTATTTAGCGTAAAAGAGAAAGTGATTTTGTTGACCGGAGGCTATGGTATATTAGGAGCCTGCATGGCCAAGCACTTGGCGAGAGAAGGCGCATATGTCGTAATCCTCGGACGAAACGAGCAAAAAGGATCTGCCTTGGTCAATGAGATTAAAGCGGAAGGGGGCGAGGCCTTATTCTTGGTTTCAAACGTACTGGATAAAGCCTTGCTGGAGCAAAACAAGCAAAAGATATTGAAAGCATATGGGAAGATTGATGTTTTAGTCAATTTGGCGGGTGGCAACCAAGCCGGAGCGACGATTCCTCCCGACAAGACGATCTTTGATCTGGATATCGATGCTTTCCGGACAGTCGTAGACCTGAACTTATTCGGGACCGTACTGCCGACAATGGTCTTCTGCCGAGGTCATGGTGGGACAAGGGAAAGGAAGCATTATTAACATCTCGTCCGAATCATCCCTACGCCCATTGACTCGTGTGGTTGGCTATGGATGCGCAAAAGCCGCTATCAACAATTTCACGCAATACATGGCCGGGGAGCTGGCGATTAAATTCGGAGAGGGCCTGCGAGTGAACGCCATGGCACCGGGATTCTTCCTTACCGAGCAGAACCGGGCATTGATGAGCAATCCGGATGGATCACCTAGTGATCGTTGCAACACGATCGTCGCACACACGCCGTTCCGCCGCTTAGGAAAACCGGAGGAGTTACTCGGTACTTTACAATGGCTGGCGAGCGACGCCTCCGCATTCGTAACCGGTACCGTGATCCCCATAGACGGAGGTTTCGACGCTTTCTCCATCTAAATAATGTGCCAACCAGCCATGCATCAAACCGCATTGGCATATTGGCACATTGATAAATTTAAAAATTATTCATTATGTATCTATGTGAGCAAACTTGGCGTTGGTACGGACCGAATGATCCTGTCAGCCTTTGGGACATCCGTCAGGCGGGTGCCACCGGTATCGTAAATGCGTTGCACCATATCCCGAACGGGGAAGTTTGGACTACGGAAGAGATTCAAAAGCGGAAAGCCTTGATCGAATCCGCCGGATTACGGTGGAGTGTGGTTGAGAGTGTGCCCGTACACGAGCATATCAAGACGCAAACCGGGGATTTTCAAACCTATATAGAGAACTACAAACAAAGCATCCGTAATCTGGGAGCTTGCGATATCCGGGTAGTTACTTACAACTTCATGCCGGTATTGGACTGGACTCGTACCGATTTGGCTTATACGATGCCGGATGGCTCCAAAGCCTTGCGCTTTGAACGCGCGGCTTTTATGGCGTTCGACTTATTCATATTGAAACGACCGGCGGCGGAAGCCGAATATACGGAGGCGGACAAGGCGAAAGCCAAGGCACGCTATGACGCTATGAGCGAGGAAGACCGCCAGCTGTTGGTTCGCAATATGATCGCCGGACTACCCGGCTCGGAAGAGACTTTTACGATCGAGCAGTTTAGGGAAGCGTTAGACCGTTATAAAGATATCGACGCGGAGAGACTTCGCTCGAACCTGATCTATTTCTTACGGGAAATAGCTCCCGTGGCGGACGAGGCCGGTGTCAAGCTCGTTATCCATCCAGATGATCCCCCCTATTCCATTCTCGGGCTTCCCCGTATCTTGAGCACGGAAGATGATTTCCGGAAGTTAATAGAGGCCGTGCCGAATCCTAGCAACGGGCTTTGCCTATGCACAGGTTCTTTCGGTGTCAGAAGTGATAACGACTTGGCCGGGATCATGGAACGTTACGGGGATCGGATCGATTTCGTTCATTTCCGCAGCACGCAACGAGACTCGGAGGGTAATTTTTTCGAGGCGAACCATCTGGAGGGCGATGTGGATATGTACGGTGTCATGAAAGCCTTACTGGAATTGCAACAACGCCGCCAATGCTCCATCGCCATGCGACCGGATCATGGACATCAAATGATAGACGACCTAAAGAAGAAAACCAACCCGGGCTACTCCTGCATCGGACGTTTACGGGGTCTGGCCGAGCTACGGGGATTGGAGATGGGTATCGCCTTATCCCTGTTCAAAGGACATTAAAAAGACAGCGTCTTACAGTTAGCGCAGTACTGTGTACGAAGTACCGCAGTACTGTGGCTAAAGTACTACAGAACTCTGCACGAAGTATTGCGGTACTCAGCACGTAAGTACTGGAATACTTCGTACAGAGTACTGCCCTATTTATAGCACAAGGCTACCTCGACCCTATGGAGGAACATCACAAACCGAACAACCGGGGAATCAATAAGCTTAAATCCGGCAAGAACGCCACCAAGAACAAGACGATAACCATCGCCGCGAACATCGGCAGCAACGGGCGGATCACCTGATCGATCTTTGTCCCCGCCACGCTACATCCGATAAACAATACCGAACCCACCGGTGGCGTACACAATCCCACACAAAGGTTCAACACCATCATGATCCCGAAATGTACCGGGTCCATCCCTAATTGCCCCGTCGCTATCGGCAGGAAGATCGGGGTAAAGATCAATACTGCGGGCGTCATGTCCATAAAGATCCCGACAATCAATAGGATCACGTTGATAAGTATCAAGATGACCACCGGATTGTCGCTTATACTTAGCAAAGCGGCACTTACCGTCTGAGGAATATTCTCATAACTCATGATCCAAGATAAACCCGTACAGGTCGCCACCAAAAGAAGGACGATAGCCGTAGTCTTGGCCGATCGCAATAACACTTGCGGCAATTTAGCCCAAGTAAGTTCTTTATAGATAAAAGAGAGGATTAACGCATACAGTACAGCGATCGCCGAAGCCTCGGTAGCCGTAAACAGTCCCGCCAAGATTCCTCCGATCACGATCACCAATAGCATCAAACTAGGGATCGCCCTGAAAAATACCCTTGTCGCCTCCGAGAACGGAACACGTACGCCAACCGGATACCCCTTTCGTGCGGCAAACATAGCGGCTACGATCATGATCGCCACTCCCGTAAGAATTCCCGGTAGATAACCAGCCATAAACAAGGCGGATACAGAGACTCCACCACTCGCCAAGGAGTAAACGATCAAGACATTACTCGGAGGTATCGTCATGCCGGTAGTGGCGGAAGAGATATTTACGGCGGCACTGAAATTCGGATCGTAACCGGCCTTTTTCATCTCCGGTGTCATAATACTCCCGATAGCAGAGGCAGCGGCGGCGGCAGAGCCACTGATCGCCCCGAATAACATATTCGCCACGACATTGACTACCGCCAGTCCTCCGGGCAACCGTCCGACCAGCACTTTAGCGAAATCGATCAAGCGCAAGGCGATACCTCCGCTATTCATGATATTCCCCGCCAATATAAAAAACGGGATCGCCAACAGAGCGAAACTGTCCAGACCCGAAGCCATACGCATCGCATAAGTCGTAAGGGCGGGAAGCGAGTCTATATTCACGAGCATCGTCAATATACCCGCCACACCGATGCTATACGCTACCGGAACCCCGACCACCAGCAGGAAAAAGAAACTTATCACTAATACAAGTATACCTATAATATCCATATCATCAGTCTTTTAAGAATTAGAGGAACGAAATAAGGCGATCGCGTTATCTATCGCATAATAAGCGGTAAGCAATCCTCCTAGCGGCAATGCCAAATACACATATCCTAAATTAATCTCTAAGGAAGCCGAAGTAACTCCCAAATGAAAACGAGTGTATACCAGCCAAGTCCCACCTACGATCAATACAAATACAGCGAATAAAAATACGATCAAGAAGATAAACAATCGCAAGAGCTTCCTGCGGGAAGGACGTATATGTTGAAGTAATAAATCGATCGCTAGATGCTCATTTTTACCGGATACATAAGCGGCCCCCAGCAATCCCACCCAGATCAATAAATATCCGGCCAATTCATCCGTCACGGAACTCGGGGAAACCAGAATATACCGGCTTAATACCTGCCATAACACATCCACGACCAAGAAAGCCATCAAGAAAATCAACGATAGCTCCAATCCTTTATCAATTATCTTTCTCATGGGTATTCTGTATTTGATCGATTAAATCATGAAAAACCGGATCATTCTTAAACCGCTCGATCATCAGGGGCGGCGGCATCCATAAACGGCTGCTTATCCGGGTAAATAATTTCCACTCCGTGCGCTTCCATCTCCTCTAGCGATTGCTTCTCTTGCTCCGCCCAAAGTTTCCGTTGATAAATAGCGGCGGCGTCAGCGGCCTGCCGCAGCCAATTACGTTCTTGTTCCGTCAGCTTCTGCCAAGTAGCCAAACTAATGATGATCACGTCCGGACACATCGTGTGCTCATTGACTGAATAGTATTTTACCACCTCATGATGGAACGCTGTTGTCACGGAAGGCGTATTATTCTCGGCTCCATCCACGACATTACTTTGTAAGGCCGTATACAATTCACCCCAATCCACGGGAGTAGCCGAACCTCCGAATGTCTTCATCATCTCCACGGCTATCGGGCTCTTTTGCACACGGATCTTCAGTCCTTTCAGATCCTCGGGAGTACGAATCTGCTTGTTTACCGTATAAAAGCTACGGGCCCCCGAGTCAAAATAAGCGAGTCCCCTAAACCAATAAGGTTCCGTTGATCCCAATATCTGTTTACCTACCGAACCATCCAACACCTCGAAAAACTGCTCACGGGAACGGAATAGATAAGGTATGCCAAATACCTTAAACGGATCGGCAAATCCTTCCAACGCGGCGGAGGAAACTTTCGTGATATCGAGACTTCCTATTTGAAGCAACTCTATACATTGATTTTCGGATCCCAATTGAGCGGAAGAATAAATGTCCATGCTCATCTTTCCTCCGGACAACTCTTTCAGACGCTCGTTCATATAGAGCAATCCTAAATGGACGGAATGGCTGGGGGGCAATCCGTGTGCCAGTTTCAGCACCCTTACTTCCTTTACCCCTTCCTTACAGGAGAAGGAGAAAGATACGCACATCAGGAATAGCAGGGCAGTCTTTAGAACTTTCATATTAGAAATGTTAACAATTCGTTGTTTATCGACAAATATAAAGGAAATAATCGAATTGTGCACGTACACAGAAGAAAAAAGTGGCCGCTTTCTTCCTGCCTATATTCACATACGGAACAAGAAGAGCACGGCCTTGATTTAACCTATTTCTCTAATGTTATGATGAAACATCGAGACGGTCAAATGTAGAAACAATCAAAGTGACCGGTCTTATATCGACCGTGATCTTATTTCACGAAAGCGTGAAACTTATTCACGCCTTTTCTCTAACAGCCATTTACGGATCTCCTCTATATCTTCCTTGTCCGCTTCTATAGTGATTGAATATCGTCGGGGTTCGTCCGCTAAATACACCTCCCGCAAGAAATCATAGGCTAAGACTTCCGATATACGCAGTAACAAATCCACATCAATACTGCTTCGCTTAAATATCTTATAAATATTGGTACGTTCATAATGCAACGCATGGGCAAAATCGGAAACCGAAAGTCCCCGCTCTTCCATTTTCTCTTTTTTATTAACGAACCGATATGTATCTCCTTTTGTTCTTTCATATACAAAAGCCGTTTTTAAGGTAATCTTATCTCATAAATAAACCCACATCTGAGAAAAGGTGTGTTACACTTTACCTTAAACCCGTCAAACTGCGGCACGACCAAATGCCTTGTACACAACAGAAATAAGGCAAAGGAACACACCAAATACAGGTGTATTCGCATTGTCTATTTCTCTGTGTACTTTAAATTGGTCGTTTTCAGTTTAGAGAAATACCAGCAAATACAATATCGTCATCCTCTCTGACCAAAGAGCCAAACTAGTCCCCTCAATCATCGTATAATATCTCCATTTTACCTTCACAAAGGTAGGCAAATTCAACTATCAGAAAAAACACAAAGAATAAAAAAGAAGTATAAACATATCGGAAATATAGGTCATTGAAAGAGGCTTTTTTATACTTTTGTGGTAAAACAATATCTAATGGCATCTAAAATACACAATGGAATACTCATTCTTACGCTAATTTTATTTGCGTCGTGCCGTACGCAAAAGCCTGCTCCACGCCCGGCCCCTCCCAAGACTATGGATTTCCCTACGGCGAATATTCCTCTTCCTGTCATGGATTTCAATTTCATGTTGCCGGAAGCTCCGGAGCTAGCGGTTTGCCATTCTCCTAGAAAAGATATCACGGAAGCCTTTACGCCCCGTGATAAAAGCCAGATCGCGATCAAGGACCCCAAGCTATTCGATGAGAATAACACGGAAATTCTTGATTTATCCTTGATCCCCGCCGGGGAATACGCATTTCCCTTCCTAATGGAAACGTGATCTCTCCTTACGGGGAAGGAGAAGACATCATTCCGGAGTAGATATCAAGACTTGTGCCAACGATACGATCGTGTCTGCTTTCGATGGTATTGTCAGAATGGCGAAACCATTCGCCGCCTATGGCAACGTTATCGTTGTCCGCCATTATAATGGGCTGGAAACGATCTATAGCCACAACTCCAAGAACTTGGTTAAACCCGGAGATCGTGTTCTCGCCGGACAACCGATCGCCTTAACCGGACGTACCGGCAGGGCTACTACCGAGCATTTACATTTTGAGACTCGTATAAACGGAGTTCATTTCAATCCGAATATCGTCTTCAACATGGCTAAAAGGAAATTACGTTCAAAATGTCTGGTTTGTACCCAGAAAGGTAATAACGTAATCGTCAAATCGGTTGATATATTACCCCATCAAAAGGCTGGTCCATACGTACCGCCACCTCCTTATAAATGGGTTTACAATGAATGAAAAAAGGTCTTACGGACAATCCGTAAGACCTTTTTTCATTCCGTGGAGATGGAGAGATTCGAACTCTCGTCCAAACGAGGAATTAATCTGCTTTCTACATGTTTATCTTCGCCTTCGATTGTCGGGGGCGAGCAAGACCGAAGCCACCCACTCATCCCTTATCCTCTAAAGTTTCGCCTGAGACCCGAGGCTTATCTCAAACTATCTCCGATATTGCTGCACCACCTGATCGGAACGCTTCGGAGCCACAGCATCCGGGTGATGTCACGTCCCCGCAACTTTTGCAGGGATTAAGCTTGAATCTACTGTACTTCGATTAAGCAGCGAGAGCGTAATTGTTTTCGCCAGTTAATTGTTCGCCGTCTGAGATTTAAGTGCAAGCCGACCACGCACTACATGCTTACAAACCACTTCTACCCGCTGTCTAAACCGGTCATCCCCATGGTTTTGTAATATTTCTTTGGCAAAGATACATATAATTTCGAATTTAGCAAAGCCCCATAACTGATTCCTTACGATTAGGATTATTTTAATGTAAACGAAGCTGTTTTCACCTCTTTACTATTTCCACCGATCATTACCTGAAACTCACCCGGCTCAGCGACATAATCTAAGGTTGAATCGTAGAATTTCAACATATCCACATCAATATCAAAGGTTACTTTCTTGCTTTCTCCCGCTTTTAACGCAACTCGCTTGAATCCTTTCAATTCTTGGACCGGAGGGGTTATGCTGCGTACGATATCACGTAAATAAAGCTGTACGATTTCCTCTCCATCCTGAGCCCCGGTATTGGTAACAATCACGGATGCTTGAATTTTTCCATTTGCATCCATAGAATTCGTATTCAAAGATACATCTCCATACGTATAAGTCGTATAACTCAAACCGTAACCAAATGGATAAAGAGGCTCATTCAACACATCTATATAATTGGAGACATAACGAGTGTACCAAGCATCGGGAGACATAGGACGTCCTGTCATCTTATGATTGTAATAGATCGGACATTGGCCTGTTACACGAGGAAAAGACATGGTTAACTTCCCCGTCGGAGAAACCTTTCCGGTCAAGACATCGGCAATAGCCGCTCCTGCTTCCGTACCACCGAACCATACGTTCAAGATCGCATTCACCTGCTTTTCCTCGGATTGTAATGCCAAAGGTCTTCCGGTAAAAAGTACCATTACGATCGGCTTTCCTGTCTTTTGGATAGCATCCAGTAATTTTTTCTGCGTTTGCGGCATTTCAAGGATGGCTCTACTAGCGCCTTCTCCACTCATATCTATCGATTCACCCAAAGCAGCGATAATCACATCAGCGCCTTCCGCCACTTTTAGGGCCTCGGCGATTAATTGTTCATCGCTTCTATCATCCCGGGTTGAACGATTTTGATCCGTAAAGTTTGCTTCATAGACGGAATCATCGACTAGATTGCTGCCTTTTGCAAAAACAACCTCTACTCCATTTCCCAAAGATTCCTGTAAATCCTCTACCAATCCATGATAAGATTTAGTCTGCTCATCATATTTCCACGATCCAGCCATATTCGCCTTGCTATCCGCTAAAGGACCGACCACAGCGACCTTACGACATCCTTTAAGTGGAAGCAGATTATTATCATTTTTAAGTAACACGAAAGACTCCGCCGCAATACGACGGGCCGCAGATACGTTATTTACCGACAAGAACTCTTTGGCGGCTCTTTTCGGATTACAATATTTATATGGATCATGGAACAATCCCAATTGGTATTTTGCGATTAGTATTCTCCGGCAAGCAGAGTCAATCTTAGCCTCTGTTATTTTCCCTTCTTCCAATGATTTCTTTAATACGGCATGATAACAGTCCGCTATCATATCCATATCGACACCCGCCTTTAGCGCCTTGACTCCGACTTCCTGACTATTACCTATTCCATGGTTTACCATCTCCGCTATTGCCGTAAAAATCAGACACGACAAAGCCGTTAAATCCCCATTGTTTACGCAACACGTCATTAAGAAGCCAAGTATTTCCGGTCGCGGGGATACTTTCAAATTCGTTGAATGAAGTCATGATACTTCCTACTCCTGCTTCTACAGCAGCCTGATAAGGACGCATGTAATAATTCATGGCAGTCACACGGCTCATATCTACCGTATTATAATCCCGACCAGCCTCGGCCGCTCCATAAAGCGCATAATGCTTTACACATGCCATAAGAGTCGTATCAGCCGATAAATCATTGCCTTGATAACCACGCACCCATGCTTGAGCCATTATACCTCCAAGAAACGGATCCTCGCCCGCTCCTTCCTTTACTCGTCCCCACCGGGCATCATGAGATATATCGACCATCGGGCTATATGTCCAACAGATACCATCAGCACCAACTTCCTTTGCGGAAATTCGAGCGACCTCTTCTATATTCTCCGGTTTCCAACTACACGAAAAGACCTAGAGGAATGGGAAAAACAGTTTTATAACCATTACAAATATCAGCGCCAACAATTATAGGAATCCCCAACCGACTTTCTTTAACCGCGACTTCTTGTAACTGCCGGATCGCATCGACACCGAATATATTAAATATACCACCAACCTCTCCTCGTACAATACGACTGGCTATCTCACTCTTTTTAGGATTTGGCATTACGTTTCCATAACTAGGAAGATTCAATTGGCCAATTTTCTCATCAACGGTCATTCGACTCATCAGACCATTTATAAATTCATCCGCACTTTTCTGTTCAATCTCAGCTCTTGTGATTCTCTCACTTTTTTCTCTCGCTATCGAACAAACAGGCACTATACATGCCATTGAAATAAATAAAACTGAACTTTTAAGGAATTTCATAACTTAGCTTTTTTACTTCAAAAAAAGCCCGAATAACAGAAAACAGCAATAAACTCACTACTTCAAAGATACGATATGCTATAGAACACGCTTTCCTAGACTACGCTTTTACTACGTTTACCATCAATAATAAACTAGTAATAAATAAATTGCGCAATCGATTTTAGAATCTACTCCGCAAGTCTCCAGAAAAGATATCTGGAGTTCTATTCGATTAGACCGATCTCACGAAACCAATCTTCAGCCCGATCCGGCCATTCATTTACAGACGCTCCCGTATCTCGTAACCCGTATCCATGGCCACCTTGACTATATAAATGCATCCATACCGGAACACCAGCTTCCTTTAAGGCATAATAATAGAAAATACTACTGTTAATATAAGATTTATCATCTTCCGCTTGAATTAACAAGGTTGGAGGTGTGGCAGATGAAACCTTTAACTCTGGTGCCAATTGGAAGTTCTCTCCATCTAAATAAGCAGGATAAACCAATAAACAATAATCCGGACGACAACTTACTTTATCCGTAGCATCAATAGCCGGATAAGTACGTTTCAAAAAATTATTGCTAACCATGGCAGCCAAATGGCCACCAGCCGAGAATCCCATCACACCGATCCGCTTTGGATCTATATTCAAGTTCTCAGCGTTCGCTCGAACATAACCAATCGCACGCTGTACATCTTGCAAAGGAGCTTCGTGTTTTTCCAGTCCTTCTCGTCTTGGAACCCGGTATTTAAGTAAGACCGCAGTTATTCCAAGATTATTAAGCCATTCACAGACTTCATCACCTTCCAAATCATAAGCTAAAATATTGTAACCACCACCGGGACAGACAATCATAGCGGCACCCGAGGCCACTTCATCCGGAGCATGATATATAGTAATCGTTGGCTCACTTACATTCGTAATACGCAAA